>JGI12316J15310_10000028_pt3 | contig 1530927 bp, 1465 predicted proteins | sample MarCyaLeptolynsp_FD_15310 | JGI IMG/M metagenome (IMG submission 15310) | reverse complement strand
TCTATGGCGGCGCCGGCAACGACACGCTGGATGCCGGCGCCGGCAGCATGAGCTATTTCCAGTACCTGGTCGGCCAGTCGGGCGACGACACCTATGTGGTGGGCAAGGATGCGGGGCTTGTGTTCATCACCGGCGAAGACGACCCCGCCTATGCGGGCAGCGCCGACCGCGTGGTGTTCACCGACCTGACCCTGGCCGACCTGACGGTGGGCTATTTCGACTACACCGCCACACCCTATCCGGCCGAAGGCAATGCGCTGAGCCTGACCTGGGACGACGGCACCCATCAGGGCGAGTTGCGCATCGGCCATGAGGGTCAGCACATCGAGACCTTCCAGTTCGCCGACGGCTCGACGGTGAGTCGTATCGCCCTGCTTGACATGGTTCGGACTGCCCTAACGGGCACTCAGGCCAACGATACGTTCCATGTCCAGAACATGGATGATCTGTTCTTCGACGGTGCGGGCGGCACAGGGGACACAATCGTCTTTTCCGAGGCTGTCGAAGACTACACGATCATCGGCGACAATGGCGAATACACGATCACACATACGCCAACCGGCAACACAATCGCGTTCACGGATGTCGAGTACGTCAACTTTGCTGCCAACGATCCCGTTTCGCTCACGGACATCATCGCCAACGCTAGCTACAACCCGGGCGATACCTGGTTCAATCCAGAACCGATCGGAGGCCTTATCTAGACCGGGCCAGTGCTTCGATCATCGGGGGGCGTCCTAACGCCGCCCGAGCCCGGATTACCGGCAAGCGTTCAAGCCAATGCAGACACCCAGAAAACCAGATAGAGAATTGCGTGGAGCCCTGAGACGCGGTGCGATCGATGTTGGCGTCTTCTCGGTCGTCATCAACGTGCTTCTGCTCACGACGCCGCTATATCTCATTCAAGTCTATGATCGGGTGCTGCCGTCATCGAGCGCCGAGACGCTGATTTTCCTGTCGATTATCGCGCTGGCCGCCCTTGCCTTCCTTGGCGTTCTGGAAAGCGTGCGCACAATCTACGGGCAACGCGTTGCGGCGATGGTGGACCGAAAGCTTGCGTCGCGTGCCTTCTTGGCCGCGGCCGGATCGAGCCGTGCAACCGTGGGCGACATTCAACCCCTCAACGACCTGGCCGTGCTGCGCGGCTTTTTGGGTTCGCGCGGACTGACTACCTTGTTCGACCTGCCGTTCATCCCGCTCTTTCTAGCGCTCTTGTTCTTCATTCACCCGGCCCTGTTCTGGCTGACGCTCGCCGGTACCGGCCTTCTTCTGGTCATCATGGTTGCCGGTCAGCTTGTTTCGAAAATCGCTGGCTATGAGGGACCGGAACAGTCGGCACGGATCAGTCTTCAGGCGCAGGCCTTCATTCGAAATGCCGATACGCTTCGCGCAATGGGCATGACCCGCAATGCCATCGAGGTTTGGGGCTCCGGCTTCGCGGAAGCGTTGGGGGAGGCCGGACGTAGCGCCGCATTCAACGCCGGTTTCGGAGGCCTGTCGCGCGCTGTCCGCATGGCTCTGCAACTTGCCATCCTTGGCGCTGGCGCCTGGCTCGTTCTAGCCGGCCAGATGACGGCCGGGATGATCTTCGCATCTTCCATCGTCGCCGGCCGTGCCTTGCAGCCGCTCGATCAGTTGATCGGCGGCTGGCCGCAGCTCACTGAAGCGAGACGCGCATTGCGCCGGGTGCAGTCCGCGCTGGCCTCTGCGGCCAGCAAAGACCGGCGCACGACGGCGCTTCCGACGCCCAGTGGCGCCATTCGCATCGAGAACCTTGTGTACACGGCACCTGGCAGCCAACTCGGCGCTGAGCCCATCATCAAGCGGATAAGCTTTGCTATCGATGCCGGGTCGAGCCTTGCCATCATCGGGCCGAGTCGTGCCGGCAAGTCCACTCTGGCGCGGCTTCTGGTTGGCGCTGTCGAACCAAGCGGCGGGCGCGTCGCCTATGATGCGGCCGATCTGCGGACCTGGGATCCCGATCAACTGGGACGCCATGTCGGCTATCTTTCGCAAGACGTTCAACTTCTTCCCGGCACCATCGGCCAGAACGTGTCGCGCTTCGATCCGGATGCGGTTGACGAGGCAGTTATAGCAGCAGGGATGCGCGCGCATGCCCACGAGTTGATCAGCGGTCAGGCTGACGGCTATCAGACGCACATCGGTACGTCAGGCCATGCCTTGTCGGGCGGCGAACGCCAGCGCATTGGCCTTGCGCGGGCTTTCTATGGCGAGCCACGAATTCTCGTTTTGGACGAACCGAACGCCAACCTCGACGCAGATGGCGAGGCGGCGCTCACCCGCGCAATAATGGACGCCAAGAAGACTGGCACCACGGTTGTCATCATCACGCACCGACTGTCGGTTGCTGGCGCCTGTGATCGTGTACTCTTTTTGCGCGACGGCCAGATTGAGGCGATGGGGCCGACCGACGAGGTACTCAGGCGGGTCAGCGCCAACCGCAATCCGCCGACTCCTGATACTGCTCCATCGAGCTTTGCGGCGCACGGCACGGTCACTCACTCGGGAACGGTACGGCGCGCAACCTACGGGCCGACGTTATGACGACGAGCGATACGCCTTATCGCTGGGAACAGCGCATTGGGTCCCAGCGAATCGGCCCGGCGATTGGGGGCTATCTGGCCATTGCCGTCATGATCGCCGGGTTTGGTCATTGGGCCGCCACCGCGCCGATATCCGGCGCCGCCGTTGCCCCCGGCGTCATCGCAGCCGCCGGCCGCAACGTCACCGTCCAGCATCTCGAAGGCGGCATCATCTCGGCGATCAAGGTGTACGAGGGCGATTTCGTCGAGGCAGGCATGACACTAGCTGTGCTTGACGACACGCTTGCACGCTCGGAGCACACCCGCCTTGAACTTCAGGCAGTGAGACTGCGCGCTATGGAAGCGCGTCTGACCGCCGAGCGTGACGGGCTCGGCTCGGTGCAGGGCACCGGCTTGTCAGACAGCCCCGAGAGCGATGCCATCATCCGCGATCAGCACAAGGAGTTTGCCGCGCGTTTGGAGCGTTATCGGTCCGAACAAGCAATCCTGCGCCAGAGAGAGGCCGCGCTCAACGAGGCACTGGCAGGCCTCGAGGCACAGGCACAGGCGCTCAAGGAGCAGTTGGTGATCGTCGAGGACGAGCTTCTGCGAAAAAAAATGCTGCTCGACCAGGGGTTAACGAGCCGGTTCGAGTACACCCAGATCCAGCGAAACAATTCCGACTTGATTGGCCAGTTGGGTGTCGTCCGCTCTGAGATCGCCGCAAGCAATGTGCAGATCATCGAAGCTCGTGAGCAGATCGAACGGCTCGCGACCCAGCGTGTGGAGCAGGCCGTCACCCAACTTAACGAGATCCGATCTTCCATCGCCGATGTCGAGGAGAAGAGGGAAGCGGCGGCGGCAATTTTGGCACGTACTGTCGTTGCTGCGCCGGCGACGGGGATCGTTGTCTCGTCGGCCATCAACGCCGAGGGCGGTGTTGTAACACCTGGTCAAGCGCTTCTGGACATCCTACCTACCAACGACGAACTGATCGTCGAAGCACGTCTTCAGCCACAGGACATCGACAAAATCACGCTCGGCCAAACAAGCAAGCTCCGCCTGACCGCTCTCAATCTGCGTTTGACGCCAGAGGTCGCCGGCGAGGTCGTTCACATCTCTGCGGACCGGATCGTGGATGAAGCGACCATGGAGCCATATTACCGCGCCCGCATCCGGATCACCGACGCACTGCCACCCAACGTGACTCGCCAGCAGCTCTACCCCGGCATGCCTGTCGAAGCCTTCATCAGGACTGGCGAACGGACATTCCTCCAATACCTCGCGCGCCCGATCCTCGACTCGTTCAGCAGAGCGTTCGTTGAGCGGTAGCCACACAAGACCGAACGGACGCATCTGACAATGCCCGCCGGAGCCGGCAGATCGTCAAACACTGAGTGTGTTCTGAAGCAACCAGCTTCGATGGACCGGCGTGTGTGCAGGGTCTCGTTTGGCGCCCATTTTTCCGGGCATCACGCGTTTGGAAAGCTGGAAAGACCCGAGTCCAGCCACATTGCCGCGCTGCCACTCGATTGCCGCTTCGCCACGCCCGTAGTTGACGCGCACAGGGCATGAATTGTTCGAGGGGAGCCGCCGTTGACGCCACGCGAGGTTTGCTTATCAGCACTTGGGCGGCAACTCGGCCAATTTCCCAACCGGCCAACGTGTGGGCAACAAGAGGGCGCAGCGACCAAACTGATCGATCCGCTCACCGATGGACTACGGAAGATCGCGTGGGTAAGCACGCCGACCACATACTCAGCTTGAGAAAATGGGAGTCAGCGCGTTGCCGGGACGGAGTTTGAAGTTCGGTTACATCCACCGACATGTCGATGATCGAAGTCGCTTCATCGACCTCAATCGACGAATCTCAGTCGTATCACAGCCGCGACGACGACCGCTGAAGGCCACTATTGCAGCTAACAGACGCCAACCAGAGTGCACACAAATGTACACACAGTCTTTGGCCATATGATTTTACCATTTATTATCAGATATTTATGCCTAGATATGGCGGAGGGGGTGGGATTCGAACCCACGGAACGCTCTCACGCTCAACGGTTTTCAAGACCGCCGCAATCGACCACTCTGCCACCCCTCCGGCAGACGTTAGATGGCACAGCACCTACGGCCCCGCAAGGGCGCCGGGTCTGGCGCTACAATGCTCGCCGGACGGCCAACGACCAAAGGGCAGGGGACCCGTTTCCGCACGCCCTGACACAATCGGGCAGCGCGCGGCAGGTATTGCCTGCCGCAGATTGATCCGGATGCGGTATCGGTTCGTATCCACCGGCACAGGCCCAAGAGAGGGAACAGGCTCATGAACCGCACTGCGATCCATCGCACCTTCGCCACCGCAGCCATTGCGCTTGCCGCGTCCATTCCGGCATCGGCGTCGGCCGAGCAACTGTCCGGTCAGGCGCTCAAGGACACGATCAACGGCAAGCGCGTCTATCTCGCCACGCCGTTCGGCGGCGAATTTCCCTTGTATTACAAGACCAACGGCCAGGTGACGGGCGATGGAACAGCGCTCGGCCTCGGCCAGTACTTTGCACCGCGCGAAACCGGGCGCTGGTTTGTCGACGGAAGCCAGCTCTGCCAGCAGTTCCCCACCTGGTATCGCGGCCGGGTGAGTTGTTTCACCCTGCGCATGACCGGCGAGACGACCCTGCGCTGGCGTCGCGACGATGGATATTCGGGCCGGGCTCGAATCGACGGCTGATCACCTCCCAACCATCCGTTCATCACGCAATTTAACAGAACGATAAGCGAGATGACCTAAGCTGGCCTTTTCGGCGGCGTCTGCCACTGGCATGGCGCCACAGCTTGGTGTAAGCGCCTTTGTCCATGGGCAACAGTTTGGTCTTTCACGGTTTTGCACGTCTGTGCGCGCTTGGCGCCATGGGCTTGGCGCTTGTCGGCTGCGGGTCGAACCTGACGCCGAAGGTTGCGATGACCAGCGGAACCCAGAGCATGGTCGCCACAAGCAGCGACGTGGTCAATCTCTCCAACCTTCCGGTGTTCACGCAAAATGCGGCGACATCGGGCGAGGAGAGCTTTTCGGTTGCCGCCTACGGCGTTGCGGCCAGCCCGCGCGTCGCCTCGGGCACGCGCATCCAGCGCGGAGGCGGCCGCCAGATGGTCGGCCGGCCCTATACGGTGCGCGGCCAGCGCTATTTCCCCACCGCCAATCAGCCCGCCGTGGAGCATGGCCGGGCCTCCTGGTATGGCGAGGCTTTCCACGGTCGCAAGACAGCCAATGGCGAAGTCTACGACATGAACCACCTGACGGCGGCGCACAAGACGATGCCACTGCCCTCCTATGCGCGTGTGACCAACAGGGCCAATGGCCGTTCGGTCGTCGTGCGGGTCAATGATCGCGGTCCGTTCTCCAACAACCGCGTGATCGATCTGTCCAAGCGTGCCGCCTACATGCTCGATTACATCTCCGCCGGCACGGCCGAGGTGAAGGTGGAGTATATCGGCCCGGCGCCGCTGCACGGCCAGGATGACGAGTTCCTGATCGCCTCGTTCAGCGGTGCGCCGACACTGGGCACACCCCGTGGGGGCGGCAATCGCAACCTGCCGGGGGTGCGCCAACCGGGCGTGATGCTCGCATCGAGCGGTCCACAACCCGCCGCCGAACGCTTTGGCGCTCCCGCCGCCCCTAGGCTTGAAGCGCCGGGCTCGCTGTTGCGCCGCGCGACGCGACCCGTCGTCGGACTTGACGCATCGGCCTATGCCGATGCGCGCGTCGCCTCGGCTTTCGAGGCGCCATGGGCCACCTCGCCGGCCGAGGGCTGGAAGGCCCGCTGAGTTTTCCGGCGATCATGCCGGCTTGCCGCTTCCAATGAGACACATGACGCTCTAGGTTTGTCGCAACATCACGACGTTGCCGACAAGTCTGATCTTTATGCGCTCTTTGCCTTGCGGTGCCTTCGGGCGACCGGCCATCATGATTGTTCTTGCGCTGATGGCGGCCACAGTGCTGTTTGCCAGTCCTGCGCGCGCGCAGCTCTATGAAACGCCGGCCAAACAAGCCCTTTTGCTCGATGTCGGCAGCGGCACAATCCTTTTCTCCAAGGAGGCTGACGCGCCGATCCCGCCCGCATCGCTTGCCAAGCTCATGACGATGGAGGTGGTCTTCCACGCGCTCAAGTCTGGGCGGCTGACACTGGAAGACCAGTTTCTCGTCAGCGAAAACGCCTGGCGCACCGGAGGCGCGGTTTCTGGCACGTCGACCATGTTTGCGGAACTCAATTCGGAGATCGCGCTTGAAGATCTGATCCGCGGCGTGATCGTCCAGTCGGCCAATGATGGCTGTATCATCATCGCCGAGGGCATTGCCGGATCGGAAGAAGCCTTCGCACAGTTGATGAACGACCGTGCCCGCACGATCGGCATGACGGGATCGACCTTTGTCAACTCGACCGGCCTGCCGGCGGAGGGGCAGACCGTCACCGTGCGCGACCTCGTCGCGCTGACGCTGCACATGCAGCGCACCTATCCCGAATTCTACCGCTACTACAGCGAAACCGAGTTCACCTGGAACGGAATCCGCCAGCGCAACCGCAATCCGCTTCTGCGCATGGACATCGGCGCCGACGGGATGAAGACCGGGTTCACCGAAGCGTCCGGTTACGCCATCGTCGGTTCGGTTGCCCGCTCCGGACGGCGCATGATCGTTGCGATGAGCGGCCTGGAATCGGAACGCCAGCGGGCCGAGGAAGCCCGCAAGATGCTCGACTGGGGCGTCAGGGCGTTCGAACCGCACAGCCTGTTCCAGGCCGGCGAGGAGATCGGCAATGTCCGCCTCTATGGCGGGGAGCTGGCGGCCGCGCCGGTCAGGCTCGCCGCGCCATTGACCATCCTGATGCCACTGACCGGCCGGGACACGCTGCGCGCGCAGATCGTCTTCGACGGGCCGGTGCCGGCGCCGGTCGAACAGGGCGACCCGATCGCCAGCCTGCATATCTATTTCGGCGACGAACTGGCGCACGAGGCCGAACTTCAGGCCGCCCGGGCCGTCGGCAAGGGGCCCATCCACCGGCAGGCGCTCGATGCGCTTCTTGAAATGGCGATCGGATGGATTCGCTTCTGAAGGCCGTGCCAGCGACCGGCCGCAAGGCCGGAGCGCACGGCCATGATGGGCTGTTCATCACCTTTGAAGGCGGGGAAGGGGTCGGCAAGTCCACCCAGATCAGGCTGCTCGCCGATCGTCTGAAATCGCTGGGTCATGCGGTCCGGGTATCGCGCGAACCGGGCGGCACGCCCGGCGCCGAGGCGGTGCGGCACGTGCTTCTGGACGAAGCGGCGCTTGAAAGCTTCGGCCCGGCGCTCGAAGCGATGCTGTTTGCCGCCGCGCGCAGCGACCATGTCGAGCAGGTGATCCGGCCGGCGCTCGCGCGCGGCGAAACCATGCTGGTCGACCGGTTCATGGATTCAACGCGTGTCTATCAGGGCGTCAGCGGCGATCTCGATCCGGGCTTTGTTTCCGCGCTCGAGCGCGTGGCGATCCATGGCACGGTCCCCGATCTGACGATCATTCTCGATCTGGACCCGGAAACCGGGCTTTCGCGTGCCCATGCAAGGCGCGCCGAAAACACCGCGCAGGACCGGTTCGAAAAGGAAACCGTCGCGGTTCACGAGGCACGCCGCACCGCGTTTCGCGCCATAGCCGAGGCCGAACCGGAGCGCTGCCGCATCATCGATGCGTCAGCCGATCCGGAGACGGTCGGCGAGGCGGTCTGGGCGCATGTGGCGCCGCTGGTCACCGCCGATGATGACGATGAGGCGCCGGCCACATGATGGACCAACACACACCCGACTATCACGACACGCTGGAAGGGATCGCGCCACCTTGCGCGTCGACCCGCCTGGTCGGTCACGAAACCGCGGTGGCACAGATGGTCTCCATTGTCCGTTCTGGCCACCATGCCATCCTGCTCGACGGTGAACAGGGGATCGGCAAGGCGACCGCCGCCTTCCATCTGGCCAACGCGCTTCTGGATGGCGCTTCGCTCGACGGCGACCATCTGCCGGCACCGGATCCGGCGTCCGCGAGCGTCCGGCAGGTGGCGCAGGGTGCCCACCCCAACCTGATCCACCTGACGCGGCCGCGCGCGGCATCGGGCACCGGTTTCAAGACCGCCATCACCATTGACGAGGTGCGGCGCGTACAACACTTCCTGTCGATGACGGCGAGCATCGACCGGCCGCGGATCGTTATCGTCGATCCGGTCGGCGACATGCCGCGCGGCGCTGCCAACGCGCTTCTGAAAACGCTTGAAGAACCGCCGTCCAAAACGTTGTTTTTACTTGTATCACACGGCAGCGGCGGACTGCTTGCCACGATACGATCGCGCTGCCAGATCGTGCGGTTCGCACCGCTGTCCGATGATCGGGTTACCGAGGTGATCGCGCTTGCCGGGCAGGGGGCTGTGCCCGTATCGGACGTGGACAGGCTGGCGGCACTGTCGGGCGGGCGCCCGCGCCAGGCGCTCACCCTGGCGCTCTTCGGCGGGGCGGAACTGCGCGACAACCTCGAAAAGCTGCTTGCCGCACCGCGCTTCGACACGATGCTGGCACACAGGCTGGCCGAGGTGGCCGGCGCGAAAGGCAATGACACGCACAACACGCTGCTGCGCGAGATGGCGATCGACATCGTCCGAAGCCGGGCGCGGAGCGCGGCGCTGTCGGGCGATCTGCGGGGCGCCGAACGGCTTGCCGCCTTCGAGCGTGAGCTGGCACAGCGCTTTGGCGAAGCCGATGCGTTCGGCATGGATCGCAAGCAGGAACTGCTGGTCGCCAGCGCGCGCATGCATGACATTCTGGGCGGCGCCGGGCGCTGAAAAACCGTCGGTCCGGCGGTTTGAAATGCGCCGGAAATCGGATACATGCACGCCACGCTTTCCCGATTTTCGAACGAGTGATTGCCGGCGCCCATGAGCGACACCTTCTACATCACCACGCCGATCTTCTATCCCAACGGCGTGCCGCATATCGGCCATGCCTATACGGCGATCGCCACCGATGTGCTGGCCCGTTTCCAACGGGTGGATGGCAAGGATGTCTTCTTCCTGACTGGCACCGACGAACACGGCCAGAAGATGCAGCGCACCGCCGAGGAGCGCGGCATCACACCGATCGCGCTGGCCGACGAGAATTCGGCGATCTTCCGGTCGATGGTTGAAACCTTCGGCTGCTCGAACGACGACTTCATCCGCACCACAGAGCCGCGCCATGCCGCCGCCTGCCAGGAGCTCTGGCGCCGCATGGAAGCCAATGGCGACATTTATCTCGGTACCTATGGTGGCTGGTATTCGGTGCGCCAGGAAGCCTATTTCGACGAAAGCGAGACCCAGGTTGGCGACGATGGGGTGCGCCGCGAGCCGCTGGGTTCCGAGGTCGAATGGGTCGAGGAGGAGAGCTACTATTTCCGCCTGTCGGCCTATGGCGACCGGCTGCTCGCTCACTACGATCAAAATCCCGGTTTCATCGCGCCGAACGAGCGGCGCAATGAGGTGATCTCTTTCGTCAGATCCGGCCTGAAAGACCTGTCGATCTCGCGCACCACTTTCGATTGGGGCATTCCGGTGCCCGGCAACGACGCCCACGTCATGTATGTCTGGGTCGACGCGTTGACCAACTACATCACCGCCGCCGGCTTTCCCGACACCGGCGCCGACACATGGCGCTATTGGCCGGCGACGCACATTATCGGCAAGGACATCATCCGCTTCCACGCCGTCTACTGGCCGGCTTTTCTGATGTCGGCCGGCGTGGCGCTGCCAGAGCGGGTGTTCGCGCACGGCTTTTTGAACAATCGCGGCGAGAAGATGTCGAAGTCGGTCGGCAATGTGGTCGACCCGTTCGAACTGCGCGACCGGTACGGGCTCGACCAGGTGCGTTATTTCTTCATGCGCGAGGTGCCGTTCGGCAATGATGGCAGCTACAGCCACGAAGCGATCGTGGCGCGCACCAATGCCGATCTCGCCAACGGGCTTGGCAACCTGGCGCAACGCTCTCTGTCGATGATCGCCAAGAACTGCGGGGGCCGGGTGCCCGAGACGGGTGCTTTGAACGATGACGACGAGGCGCTGATCGCCGCGGCCGCCCCGGCGCTGGAGACTGCGCGCGCAGCAATGGCCGAACAGGCGATCCACAAGGCGCTCGAAGCGATCTTCGCCGTCGTCGCCGAGGCCGACCGCTATATCGATGCCCAAGCGCCCTGGGCGCTGCGCAAGACCGATCCGGACCGCATGAATGCCGTGCTCTACACCATGGCCGAGACCGTGCGCCGGATCGCGCTGATGACGCAGCCCGTCATGCCCGATGCATCGGCCAAGCTGCTCGATCTGGTTGCCGTTCCTGCCGACAGACGCACTTTTGCCGATTTCGACGCGCGGCTCGTGCCGGGCACCGAACTGCCCAAGCCGCAGGGCGTGTTTCCGCGCTATGTGGAGGATGAGGCGCAGAACGCCTGATGCCGACCCTCGTCGACAGCCATTGTCATCTCGATTTCGACACGTTCGCGCCTGAACTCGACGATGTCGTCGAGCGTGCGCGCGCGGCCGGGCTCGTGCGCATCGTAACGATCTCGACAAAAGTGCATCAGTTTGCCGAGCGGATCCTGCCGATTGCCGAGCGGTATGAGGATGTCTTCTGCTCGGTGGGCACACATCCGCACCACGCCGACAAGGAACTGGACGTCAAGACCGACGAACTGGTGCGGCTGTCGGGCCATGAGAAGGTCGTGGCGATCGGCGAAGCCGGACTTGACTATTTTTACGACAACAGCCCGCGCGAAGCGCAGGCCGAGGGCTTTCGTCGCCATATTGCGGCAGCGCGCGAGACTGGCCTGCCGCTCGTCATCCACGCGCGCGACGCCGACGACGACATGGCCGGGATCCTGACGGAGGAAACCGAAGGGAAGGGGGCCTTCCCGTTCGTCCTGCACTGCTTTTCGTCGGGCCGCGCGTTGGCCGAAACCGGTGTTGCGCTGGGTGGCTATGTGTCTTTTTCGGGCATTGCCGCCTTCAAACGCTCCGAAGCGCTGCGCGACATCGCGCGCGACTTGCCGCGCGAGCGAATCCTCGTTGAGACGGATGCGCCCTATCTGGCGCCGCCGCCGCACCGCGGCCAGCGCAACGAGCCGGCCTATGTGGCGCATACGGCCGCGATCCTCGCCGACCATCTCGGCGAAGAAGCCGACAGGTTCGCCGCGCAGACGACGGACAATTTCTACCGCCTGTTTGCCAAGGTGCCGCGCCATGACCGGTGACACCAACGGCACTGTGCGTGTCACCATTTTGGGCTGCGGCTCCTCGCCGGGTACGCCGCGTCCGAACGGCGATTGGGGCAACTGCAACCCGCACAACCCGAAAAACCGGCGCATGCGCGCCTCGGTGTTGGTCGAACGGGCCGGCCATGCCGGCACGACGAGCGTCGTCATCGACACGGGTCCCGATTTTCGCGCGCAGATGCTGATGGCCGACGTCCGACAGATCGACGCGATCGTCTATACGCACGCCCATGCCGACCATATTCACGGCGTCGACGATGTGCGCACCTTCGTGTTCGCCCAGGGCCAGATGATGCCGATCCACGCCGACGCGGCAACGGCCGATCGGCTGCACGATGCATTCGGCTATTGCTTTGCAACGCCCGACGGCAGCGCCTATCCGCCGATCCTGATCGACAACCGGATCGAGCACGAAATGCCGTTCACGGTCGAAGGGCAGGGCGGTCCCCTCACCTTTGTCCCGCTTTACCAACACCATGGCTCCATCCACTCGCTGGGGTTCCGCATCGGCGATCTGGCCTATTGCCCGGACGTCTCGGCCTTTCCCGACGCCACGCTCGACAAGATGCGCGGTCTCGACGTGCTGATCGTCGACGCGCTGCAATATCGTGAGCATCCAAGCCATCTGTCGCTGGCACAGACGCTGGCCGTGATCGACCGGATCAAGCCGAGGCGCGCATATCTGACGCACATGCACATTCCGCTCGATTACGATGTGGTGCTCGCCGAAACGCCGGGGCATGTCGAGCCGTGCTATGACGGGCTGGTGATCGATACCGGACTGGGGCCGACATGACGGGCGAGGTGACACCCAAACCGGGCTCGTCCATGGCGCGTGTGGCCGATGCGGCCACGGCGCTCGGCCTGTTGATCGAGCTCAAGATGATGGAACAATCCACCCGCACGGCCGAGGATGCGGCTCGGGCCTGTGGCTGTGAGGTCGGACAGATCGTCAAGTCGCTGGTCTTCGAAAACACGACGAACGGCGCGCTGGTGTTGTTGCTCGTATCGGGTCAGCACAATGCAGATTTGAGTTTTATTTCAGACCATTACGGCTTGAAATTAAAGCGGTGTGACGGCCGCCGTGTGCGTGACGAGACCGGGTTCGCCATTGGCGGGGTCGCTCCGATCGGCCATCTGGCACCGATCCCGGTCCATATGGACAAAACACTTCTGGGCCACGAGACCGTCTGGGCGGCGGCCGGACGGCCCGACAGCGTCTTCAGCGTCGATCCGAATGCGCTTTGCGCCGCCATCGGCGCCGAGCCGATTGCGGTGCGCGCTGACGCCTGACCAGGAACCAATCGATTGACTGGTCGTTTGCCGAGGTCAGATTGGCGAAGTCCGACGTACCCTTGTGGCAATGTCGCCCATCAGAAAATGTCATGTTTCGAACAATATCGGTTTGCCCACCAAACGGAGATTGGCTACAGGTATCGCTCGTGCCGCAGCATCTTTTGTGGTTGTTTGTGCGTGCTCAATTGACCAGACTGCATTGAGGTTAGCGCGCGACTACGACCGCAAGACAGAATAGGCAAAAAGGCCAGGGGCAAAATGACTCAGCCTCATCCAACCGGGCACGACGACGAAGTTACACTCTCGGATGTCGTAGGCAAGCTCTGGGCAGGCAGGGGAGTTGTCGTCGCTCTCGCCGCGCTTGGTCTGTGTGCGGGCCTCTTTTCCGCTTTGATGCAGGTCGCACGAACATCCCACGCAATGGAGTACTACGTAGAGCTTTCGGGCATCGAGAAAGCGCGCTATCCGAATGGGACAGCGTTTTCACCACAAGATTTGCTGGCGCCGGCCGTGATCGACAAACTGCGCCGAGCTGCTTTGCCGGGTATCGATTCGATCGAGATTCGAGATGCGTTCACGGTGACCTTCGCAAATCCCACCACCGAAGCCATCTTGCTCAAGTTCCGGCAACGAACTGCAGGGGCTGACGTCACAGTGGCCGAACTCAACACCATTGGCGCTCAGTTTGACGAGGAATTGGCCAACTCCATCCAACAGATGCTGCGCATATCGATGGACTTCGGCACGCTGGGACTGAATGAAGGCCAAGCTCGCAACGTTATCACCGCGTTGCCCGAGTTTTGGTCGGAGGTCTATACAACGCAGTTCCGTGTGCTTGATGATACAACCCTGCAGGGCCAATCGATCATCGAAGATGCCGGCTTGGATCAGGCAATTGGCGTCATCGAAGCGGACCGCACACTGACGACGATGCGAGCAGGACTAACGGTGCTGGCAAATGACAATCGGCTTGCACTGCTGCAAACGGGTGATGGCCAAACTCCGGAAGACCTCGCCAGCCAGCTTGATACGTTCGACTCAGTCTATCTTTCACCGGTTATTAGCCGAGAGCTCGCTTCGAACGAAGCTATGACCTCGTTTTACATCAATGACATTTCGTTGGAGATTGAGCGCCTCAACGAGTCCGTTGCGTCTCTTGACGCGACCGTAAACAATATCACATTGATCTTGGGCGGACAGGCTAGGGTGCCTGCCAACCTTGACCAGGATGGCTTTCGTGGCACTCCAAACGGCCTTCGGGTGTCCGATGGAGCCTTCGGAGATATCGTCGAACTGGCCAATCGCGCTTCATTGGCGACCTACCTGACAAGCGTGTTTGAACGTCGACATGATTACATTCGAGAGCGCGCAGCTCTAGAGGCAAGGCTTCGGCAAATCAGTGAAAGCCCGGCGCTTTCGTCAGCTTTCGTCGATGCCGCGCAAGAGCGTTGGTCGTCGTTGATCGGCAGCTACAATGCCTTGCTCACCGGCGCGCGGCAAGTCATCCGTCAAAGAAGCGGGGAACTGCATCGGCCCGCAATTGCGCCGCGCAAGATAGGAACGACTTACGCAGAACCGCTGACGCTCTTTGGCGCCATCGGGCTATTGGCCGGCCTACTTGTTGGGGCCACAGCGTCGCTTGTTCGACCAGTCAGGCAGCGGCCAGCCGCCGAGACGGCGACTCGGTTTCCCAAAGAGGCGGCGTGAAGCCCGACAGCGTCTTCAGCGTCGATCCGAATGCGCTTTGCGCCGCCATCGGTGCAGAGCCGATCATGGTCAAACCGGTGTCAGGCCGGCACGGCTGACCGTTTCCAATCCCGACCAGAAAAGACCGTGGACCGCCGCAACGGCGCCGGATCCGCCGTCGAGGACACCAAGGAGGTGCGAAGAATGCCGTTCAACAAGCTTCACGTTCCCGAGGCGCTGCCAGTCGAAACCTGTCATGCGATCAACGACCTGCTGCACGAGAGCCTGGTCGAGACCTGTGGCATCAATCCCGACGACTTCTTCTGCCTGGTGATCCGCCACAGACCGGACGACATGATCTTTCATCCGACTTTTCTTGGCGATCGCGACCCGAAAGCGACCATCGTCATGGAGATTGCATTGCTGGGCGGCCGCAATGACGAACAAAAGGAGGCACTCTATGCCGACGTGCGCCGCCGTCTCGGAACGATCGGTTTCGAGCCAAGGAACTCGATCATGTTCCTGATCGAGAACCGGCCGATCGACTGGTCCTTCAGCGATGCAGGCTCGGTGAAGTCCGTGCTTGGGCTCTAGGCGTTGCGCTGAACGGGCGCCGCGGCCGGGAAAGCAAAAACGAGCAAAAACAGAGACATGTGATCTCTTTCAGTTCCATAATCCATCTTATGCAACAATTGGATGCAAGTGTCTGACAATGACGAAGATGGCGGATCGACCGGCATAGCAGCTGGCGACGACCCGCCCTCTTCCCGTCCTCACATCTCCATGATCTCGGCGACCTCGACGCTGCCATCGCCACTGGAGACCATTGGACAGCCCTTGGCCATAGCGACAGCCGCATCCATGTCGCTGGCATCGATGATGGTGAAACCCGAAAGCGGGTTTGCGCCGCCATTGTCGGCCACGCCGGACGCGCTGACGGTTTTCGACATGCCGACCGGATTACCCGGATTGACGAGCGCGTCACCCATGTCCTTGAACCAGGCTTCCCACTGCGCCATCACTTTGGCGCCTTCCTCGGGCGAGTCGGGTCGTTTGCCGCCATGATAGGCGAAGATGAAGTTCGGCATGATCGGTCTCCTTGAGCAACAGATTGCGCACCGGCCGAGACGCGGTACGTGACAGGTTCATCGATAGTGAACCATATGGTTGACTAATGGCGTTCGTTCATATTGTCAACCACTTGGTTGAGTGTTATGCCGAGCGTATGACCGCACTCGACACGACCTTTGCCGCGCTCAGCCACGAGGCACGGCGCGCCATCCTTGCAACTCTTGCCGAAGGCGAAACCCGTCTGTCGGACCTTGCGGGGCCGTTCGCCATGTCGCAGACCGCCATCTCAAAGCATGTGCGCGTTCTCAGTGATGCCGGTCTCGTCACGGTCGAACAGCGCGGACGCAGCCGCTACTGCCGGCTCAATGCCGCGCCGATGAAGCAGGCCGCCGACTGGCTGTCCGACTATGAAGCCTTCTGGGGCCAGCAGTTCGACAATCTGGCGCACTATCTGGCCGAAAACGGAGACTGAGATGCAGTTCGTGCAATCGCAACCGGGCGACGATCCGATTGTGGTCGAAGGGTTCTTCGCCGCCTCCCCGGCCCGCGTCTTCAACGCCTGGACCGATCCTGAAATCGTCACGAAATGGTTTGGTCTGGAGCCCAATTCGCTGCATTCGGCCGATATCGATCTTCGGCCGGGCGGCGCCTGGCGGTTTCTGCATTCGAGCGACGCCGAGCAAAGCATCGGCTTCGAAGGCGCCTATGCCGAGATCGAACAGGACCAGAAGCTCGTCTTCTCCTGGTCCCATGTCGTCACCAAGGCCGACGGCGCGCGCGAGGCAACGCCGGAATCGCGTGTCGAAGTGACATTCACGCCCAAGGGCTCCGGCACGATGGTGCGGCTCGTCCATTCGTCCGTGCGCAGCGAGGACGCGCGGCGCGGCATTGGCGGCGGCTGGCAGGCATCGTTCGGTTCGCTGCTAGATCTGCTCGCCGATTAGCTGTGCATAAGCGCGGAGCGCCAGGAACGCCCGCATGACATCCATGGACGTGCACCGCAGTTTGCAGCCATGGAATCCTCTCGCGACATCGACCGGCTGATCGAGATCATGGCCCGCCTGCGCGACCCGGAAACCGGCTGTCCGTGGGACGTCGAACAGACCTTTGCGACCATTGCGCCCTATACGATCGAGGAAGCCTATGAGGTGGCCGACGCGATCGAACGCGACGACATGGTCGATCTGGTCGACGAACTCGGCGACCTGCTCCTGCAGGTCGTGTTCCATGCGCGCATGGCCGAGGAGACCGGCAGATTCGATTTCGGCGCCGTGGTCGAGGCGATCACCCGCAAGATGATCCGCCGCCATCCCCATGTCTTCGGCGACGAGACCGTACGCGGCAGGAAACTCGCCAAGGGCATGTGGGAGAAGATCAAGGCCGCGGAAAAGGCCGAACGGGCCGAAGCGCACCGGGTAGCCGGCATCGCCAATGGCGGTGAAGGCGTCCGATCACTGCTCGACGACGTGCCGCGCGCCCTGCCCGCCCTGATGCGCGCACTTAAGCTGCAAAAGCGCGCGGCCAATGTCGGCTTCGACTGGGACACGGCACCGCCGATCCTGGCCAAGATCCGCGAAGAAACCGACGAACTGGCCGAAGTGATGGATGATGCGGATGCCGATCGCATTCGCGAGGAGTATGGCGACCTGTTGTTTGCGATGGTCAATCTGGGCCGCCATCTGGATGTCGAACCCGAAGCCGCACTGACCGACGCGAACGCCAAGTTCACGCGCCGTTTCAGGCGGATCGAGGAAGAACTGGCCGTCCGCGGCTCGTCGGTCGACGCGGCCGATCTCGCCGAAATGGATGCGATCTGGAATGCGGTGAAACGCGCTGAAAAACCCGACTGACCGTTGCGGTCAATGCGGCGCGGCGGCGACCCGCGCCGTGCGGCGCTCATAGGCGTCCGCCGTGTCCCGTGTCATCTGCGCGGTCACCGTGACGCTCCCATCGTCGTCATCGAGCCTGTCGCGCACCACGGCATTTTCGTAAAGCCAGGCGACATCGGCAAAGCGGGCGGCGGGAAGGGTGAACTGACGGGTCACCAGCGCGCCGGAGATCCGTTCCTCGATCAGCGAAAGCAGCGCGTCGGTCCCCTCGCCCGTCAGCGCCGACACGGCGACTTCGCCCTGTCCCGACACCCTGCCGGAAAGGGCGGTGCGGGCATCGTCGCCAAGCGCATCGATCTTGTTGTGCACCTCGATGACATGATCATCGTCCGGCGTTACGTCGAGATCGGCCAGAACAGAGCGCACATCCGAACTCTGCGCCGCCGCCTGTGGGTCGGACGCATCGTGCACATGGACGATCAGGTCAGCCTCCTCGACTTCCTCGAGCGTCGCGCGGAATGCGGCCACCAGATGCGTCGGCAGATCGGAGATGAAGCCGACCGTGTCCGACAGGATGATCTCGGTGCCGCCCGGCAGGCGCACGCGGCGCAAGGTCGGATCGAGCGTTGCGAACAGCATGTCCTCGGCCATCACGGCTGCACCCGTCAGCCGATTGAAAAGGGTCGACTTGCCGGCATTGGTGTAGCCGACCAGGGCCACCACCGGCAGCGGCACTTTCTTGCGCTTGGCCCGGTGCAGCGTGCGGGTGCGCCGCACCTGTTCCAGCTCCGTCTCCAGCCGCTTGATCTTGTCACGCAGGATGCGCCGGTCGGCCTCGATCTGCGTTTCGCCGGGTCCGCCAAGGAACCCGGCGCCGCCGCGCTGGCGCTCAAGGTGCGTCCATGAGCGCACGAGGCGGCCGCGCTGATAGTTCAGATGCGCCAGTTCGACCTGCAGCGTGCCTTCCCTGGTGCGCGCCCGGCGTCCGAAAATCTCAAGAATCAGCCCGGTGCGGTCGAGAACCTTGGCGTTCCACGCCTTTTCGAGATTGCGCTGCTGGATGGGCGTCAGCGCATGGTCGACAACGACGAGCCCGGCCTCATGAGCGGCGATCACGCCCGACAGTTCGTCCACCTTGCCCGAGCCGATCAGCGTCGCCGGAACCGGCTTGGCGACCGGCACCACCATTTGGTCGGCGATCACCAGATCGATGGCGCGTGCCAGCCCCGTGGCCTCGGCCAGCCGCTCGCTTGCCGTCCGCGCCGGATGGTTCTGATCGGCATCGGAGTCCCGCCTGGTGATGTCCGGCGCCAGCACGACGGCACGCGTCGGTGCGCCGCGACGGTCCACGCCGCCGCTTCGCCCCTGCTTCATCATTTCTGTACGGGGAACGCGCTGCGTCACTCGGGCTTCTGGCTCGCGCTTTCGCTGTCGAACAGTTGCACCGGCTGGCTCGGCATGATCGTCGATATCGCGTGCTTGTAAACGAGTTGCGCGCTGCCATCACGGCGCAGCAACACGCAGAAATTGTCGAACGACGTCACAACGCCAGTCAGTTTAACGCCATTGACCAGGAATATGGTCAGCGGGATTTTCTGTTTTCTGACTGCGTTGAGAAACTGATCTTGAAGGTTTTGCGACCTTTCGGCCATTCCTAGTGCCCCGCTCTGGTGCTTTTTGTTATCGTAAAACCATGTCGCGACCGCGGCTCAATGGTCCAATTGTGCGACAATGGCTGCACATTTATGACTAATGTGTCTGTCCCAAAACGAGATTTGCGAAAAGATCACCGCTTTTCAAGGGAAAGCGAGCCGCGGACCGCGATTTTTTCTGCCGCCCCGAAGAAAGCCCGCCCCAACTGGCGTGCCATTTCGCCCGGATGACCATTGGCGACCGGGGCCCCGTCAATGCTGGTCACAGGCATGATCTGCGACGTCGCCGATGTCATGAAGGCTTCGCGCGCCGCCTTGGCTTCATCGACCGTAAAGGCGCGTTCCTCGATCGTGAGGCCCAGTTCCTCGGCCGCATCGAACGCCGTCGCACGGGTGATGCCGCGCAGGATGCCACTCTCGGCGGGGCGGGTGACGAGCACATTGTCCCTGGTCACGATCCAGGCGTTGGTCGCCGCACCCTCAGTGATCTTGCCGTCTTCATCGACCATCCAGGCTTCGGCCGCGCCGCTGTCGCGTGCCTGCTGACGGGCCAGGACATTCGGCAAAAGGCCGATCGTCTTGATGTCGACCCGGTCCCAGCGATTGTCAGGCACAGTGATCACCGCAACGCCGTGTTCGGCTTTCTCGGCGAACGCCCGTCGGTCGGTTGACTTGGCAGTGACAACAAGTGCTGTCGGGGTGCCGGGCGGTGGGAACGGATGGTCGCGGCGTGCCACGCCGCGCGTCACCTGCACATAGACCAGCCCGTCGCGCACCCGGTTCCGGCCCGCCACCTCGATCATGATCCGGCCGAGCGCGTCGCGGCTGACCGGCCAGGCCATCGCCAACTCGCTCAGCGAGCGGTCCAGCCGGTCCAGATGACGCGTCCGGTCGATGATGAAACCGCCGGAAACCTCGCACACCTCGTAAACGCCGTCAGAGAACTGGTAGCCGCGATCCTCCACATGCACCTGGGCTTGCGCATGCGGCACATAGCGTCCGTTGACATAGGCGATGCGTGACATGTGTCCCCTTCCCTTTCCTGCGTAACGGCGTGCTCAGAAGAATTGCAGGCTGACCCGGAACAGTTGCTCGACCTTTTTGACCGCCGATGTCTTGGCGAAGATCACCACTCGGTCATGTGCCTTGATCCGGGTTTCGCCATTGGGCTTGACGACGACATCGTCGCGGTAGATCGCGCCGATCCTGATGTCCTCGGGCAGATCGAGTTCGCGCAGCGGCACGCCCACCAGAGGCGAGGTCTCCAGGGCCTCGGCCTCCAGCACCTCGGCCTGGCCCTTCTGCACGGAATGAACCTGCCGGATGCGCCCGCGACGCATGTGTTGCAGCACGCGCGAGATCGTCACCGCACGTGGATTGATGTGCGCGTCGATGCCCAGCGTCGCCGTGAAGCTCTGATAGCCCAGATCGTTGATCAGGCTCATCGTCGCATCGCACCCCAGCTTCTTGGCCATCACCGCCGACAGAACGTTGACCTGATCGTCATTGGTCAGCGTGACCATCAGTTCGGCGTCCTGAATGTCCGCTTCGTGCAGGATCTGCTGGTCGAGCGCGCTGCCATGCAGCACGATCGTGCGGCGCAGCGTGTCGGCAACGCTGATCGCGCGCTCGCGATTGTGCTCGATGATCTTGACGTTGGTGCGTGCGCCGCTGCGCTCGAGTTCGGTTGCGACAAAATGGCCGATATTGCCGCCGCCCGCGATGACGATCCGCCGTGCCTCGGTTTCCTCATGTCCGAAAAGGGACAGGGTCCGCCGTACCTGGTCGCGGTTGGAGATCACATAGACCAGATCGTCCACCAGAAGCTGGTCCGCCGAATGGGGCACGAACAGTCGCTCGTTGCGCCAGACGCCGACGACCGTCGCACTGAGATCGGGGAACAGGTCGGTCAGCTGGCTCAGCGGCGTGTTGATGACCGGGCAGTCCTCGCGGCACTCGATCGCCATCATCGTCACATTGTCGTCGGCGAACTGGACGACATCGGTGGCACCGGGCAGCGCGATTCGCTTGAGCACCACTTGGCCGACTTCCTTTTCCGGCGAGATGATGACGTCGATCGGCAGATGGTCGCGCGAGAACAGGTCGCTGAAATGGGAGCCCAGATAGGACTGCGCGCGCACCCGGGCGATCTTGGTGGGCACGTCGAACAGCGAATGGGCCACCTGACAGGCTGTCATGTTGACTTCGTCGTAGAGCGTGACCGCGATGATCATCTCGGCCTGGTCGGCGCCGGCTGCGGCCAGCACATCGGGATGGCTGCCATGACCGACAATGCCGCGTACATCGAGCGTGTCGCGCACCCGCTGGATCAGGTCCTGTGAGGTGTCGATGACCGAGACATCATTGTCCTCGCTGGCCAGCCGCTCGGCAATGCCGAACCCGACCTGACCGGCGCCGCAGATGATGACGCGCATGGAAAATCACACTCCCAGGGATTTGAGTTTGCGGTGCAAGGCGGAGCGTTCCATACCAATGAACTCGGCGGTGCGCGAGATGTTTCCGCCGAAGCGCGAAATCTGGGCGAGAAGATAGTCGCGCTCGAAGCGCTCGCGCGCTTCGCGAAGCGGCAGCGACATGATGTGCGTGTCGTCGGCGGTCGGCGCCTTGGGCAGGTTTTCGCTCAGTTCGGCCGGCAGCATGTCAGGCGAAATCATCCGATCATCCGGCTCGTCACGCGCCAGGATCAGCACGCGCTCGACAGTGTTGCGCAACTGGCGGATGTTTCCCGGCCAGGAATGCGCCTGCAGAACCGCCATCGCCTCATCGTCGATCATCCGCGGGCGGATACCGGTCTGGGCGCTGATCTGCTTGACAAAGCCGTCGACCAGCATGGCGATGTCTTCGCGCCGTTCTGCCAACCCCGGCACCGCGACGGGCACAACCGCCAGGCGGCTGTATAGATCGCGGCGGAACCGGTCCTCGACGATCAGTGCCTCGAGATCGAAGGCGGTCGATGAGATGATGCGCACATCGACATTGACCCGGCGAACACCACCGACGCGCTCGAATTCCTGTTCCACCAACACCCGCAATATCTTCGACTGGGTTTCGCGCGGCATGTCGGCCACTTCGTCGAGATAGAGAATGCCGCCATGGGCCTGTTCGAGCGCGCCGACCTTGCGCTCGGCGCCGTTGGCCTCGGTGCCGAACAGCTCGATCTCCATGCGGCTCGGCGTGATCGCCGCCGCATTCAGTGCGACGAACGGGCCCGGCGACCGATCCGACGCTGCATGGATCGCGCGCGCAACCAGTTCCTTGCCGCAGCCCGACGGCCCGGTGATCATCACCCGGCTGTTGGTCGGCGCCACCCTGCCGATGGCCTGACGCAATGTGTTCATCGCCGGTGACTGGCCGGTCAGTTCTCCTTGATCGCTGGAATGGCGTTTCAGCGCGGCGATTTCGCGTTTCAGCGCATGGGCTTCCAAGGCGCGTTCGGCCACAAGGATCAGCCGGTCGGCCTTGAACGGCTTTTCGATATAGTCGTAGGCGCCGCGCTTGATCGCCGAAACCGCGGTCTCGATGTTGCCGTGGCCGGAGATCATCACCACCGGCAGGCCCGGATGCATCTGCTGGATGACATCGAGCAGTTCGAGCCCGTCCAGCTTGCTGCCCTGCAGCCAGATGTCGAGGAAGATCAGCCGCGGCACACGGTCGGAAATGGCGGCCAGCGCGGATTCGCTGTCATGGGCGGTGCGTGTCTCATGGCCTTCATCGTCCAGAATGCCCGAGACGATGTCGCGGATATCATCTTCATCGTCGATGACGAGGATGTCGGCTTTCATGGGGTTGCCTCCGGATGACCCTCGGACGGCGCGTCGGCGCGCGCCGCGTCCGCTTCGGGTTCGTCTTGTTTCGTGCGGGCATCGGAAACCCCTGCCCCGCTGCGTGCCGGAAAGACCAGCCGCACCAAGGCGCCGATGCCATTGTGGAAATCGTCGGGCGCGTCATGCAGTTCGAGCGCGCCCGCATGGTCCTCCATGACCTTGCGCACGATGGCCAGACCCAAGCCTGTGCCCTTTTCGCGCGTCGTCATATAGGGTTCGAGCAGCTTCTGCCGGTTCTGGCGCGGCAGGCCCCGGCCATTGTCAATCACGTCCACATGGATGTGTCCGCCATCATCGGTCCGATAGGCCTGCACAAGGATATGACCGGCGACGTCCTCGTTCTGATGGCCGGCCAATCGCGCCTCGATCGCCTCGGACGCGTTCTTGATGACGTTGCCGATGGCCTGGCCGACCAGACGCGCATCGAACACCGCCGGCAGCGCCTCGTCCGGCAGGTCGCGCTCGACGGTGATCTCATTGCGGCTGACCTCGACCAGAAATGCCGCTTCGCGGATCGTCTCGCGCAGATCCTGATCGGTCATCACGGGTTTGGGCATGCGCGCGAACGAGGAGAACTCGTCGACCATGCGGCCGATATCGCCGACCTGGCGGATGATCGTGTCGGTGCACTGATCGAACACTTCGCGGTCATCGTCGGCGATCGCCTTGCCGTAGCGCCGCTTGATCCGCTCGGCCGAAAGCTGGATCGGTGTCAGCGGGTTCTTGATCTCGTGTGCGATGCGCCTTGCGACATCGGCCCAGGCACTTGACCGTTGCGCGTCGACAAGATCGGAAATGTCGTCGACCGTGACGACATGGGTGCGCGCCGGCGATCCGGCCTGGCCAGCGGGCTGGCGGTCGAAATTGACCTGAATATTGAGCACACGCTCGCGACCGTTGCGGTCGATGTAGGAGATCGGCGCTCTATAGTCAGCCCGGCGCGACTCGATCGCTTTGACGAAGCCCGCATGAACGGGGGGCGCAACATCCTTGAGCGTCGCGCCGGCCGCGATCGGCTTGCCGCCATTGAGGATATTGGCTGCCGAGCGGTTGGCGACGGAAATGCGGGCGCGGTCATCGACGCCCAGAACACCTGCGGACACGCCCGACAAAACCGCTTCCGAGAAACGGCGGCGTTTGTCGATCACATCCTTGGCGCTCAAAATCTCGTCGCGCTGGCTCTTGAGCTGGCCGAGCATGTCGTTGAACGTCTCGCCCAGATGGGCCACGTCGCCATCCGACGCGCGCACCGGCACGCGCACCTCCAGATTGCCGCGCCCCACCTCGTCGGACGCATTGATCAACTGCCGGATCGGCCGGACGATCCGGTTGGCGACCGCGATGCCGGTCCAGATCGCCGACAGCAGCAGGATCAGAGTCAGCCCGAAATAAAGGAGCGCGAAGGCCAGCTGGAGCGTGCCCTGATTGGCATCGAGGTTCTGATATTCGGCGCGGTTTTGCTGCATCAGCCGCACCGCATCGAGTGCATCGGCGTCGATCGTGCGCAGCGTGTAGAGCAGCGCATTGTCGATATCGCGCAATTGGATGACCGCGCCGACCAGGTTGGTCGTGCCCGGCGGGATGATCACCGGCTTGCCGTCCGCGGCCGCATCCAGCGCATCCTGCGGCGGCAGCGGCAACGGCCGGTCCACCTCGATATCGGCGGACTGTATGACGCTGCCGTCCGGCCGGACGACCGATGCGCCCAGAAGCGCCCGGCCCAGCGCCTGCTGCGTCAGGAAGCGACGAAACCCGGTGCGGTCGAGGTTGAACAGGCGCCGCTGGGAATCGAGTGCGAACGCCATGTTGATGGTCGAATCGCGCAGGTTCACCGCCGTCTCGTTGACGTAGGATTCGGCGACCTGAATGGAGCTGTCGACAATCGTCCGGGTGCGGATCTCGAACCAGCGATCAAGACCGAGATCGAGCGTGATGGCCGCAACCAGCGCAACCACGATGGCCGGCGCGGCGGCGACCACCGAGAACATGGCGACGATGCGCACATGCAGCCGCGCCGCCGCCCTGCCCGCCCGGCGTGCCTGCCAGATATTGCGCAGTTCGAGGCCGATGAGCAGCAGCAATGCGGCCACGAACAGGCCATTGACGACGATGGCGCCGACCGTGACACGGTTGTCGGGCTGGATCGGCGTCAGGCCGATCAGGATGATGAAGGAGACGGTCGCGGTCAGGAGCGCGGCGGCAACCAAAGCAATGCCGCCGGCCGGGCTGATATGCCCGCCGCCGAAGGTTCGCGTTATCGCCGAACGGGGTGCGCCCTGTTCCGCCGAAACCATGCCTGCCTCATCGCCCCGACCCAGAGTCGCATTTACGCAACACATTGTGGCAATAATGCAACGCGATGGGGCCGCGCAAGCGCATTGTCGTGGAAAAACGGCTTGGGTCTCAGCCCTTGATGACGGTGACGCCGAGATCCTTGATCTTCTTGCGCAGCGTGTTGCGGTTGAGGCCGAGCACGTCGGCGGCGCGAATCTGGTTGCCGCGCGTGGCGGTCAACGCCGCCATGATCAGCGGATACTCCAGTTCGGCCAGCACACGGTGATAGAGCCCCGGCGGGGGCAGCGCATCGCCAAAGGAAGAGAAGTAGCTCTGCATGTTGAGTTCGACGGACTGCGCGATCGTCATGTCGCCAGCAGCGATCGCCCCTTGCGCGTCGCTCTCGCCGGCGGCCGCGCCTTCGGACGAGCGCAATTCGCTGGCGACGATCTCTGCGGTGATCTCGTCCTGCGGATAGAGCGCGGCGAGACGGCGGATCAGGTTTTCCAGTTCCCGCACATTGCCCGGCCAGTCGTAGCGGCGCATGAGTTCGAGCGCATCGGGCAGGATGCGCTTGGCTTCCAGCCCTTCCTCCTGGACCTTGGCGAGAAAATGGCTGACCAGATCGCCAATGTCCTCGAGGCGCTCGCGCAGCGGCGGGATGCGCAGCGGCACCACATTGAGCCGGTAGTAGAGATCCTCGCGGAACAGGCCCTGGCTGATCAGGGCGCGCAGATCCTTGTTGGTGGCCGCCACGATCCGCACATTGGTCCTGATCGGCGTGCGGCCGCCGACCGTCATGTATTCGCCCTGCTGCAGCACGCGCAGCAGCCGGGTCTGCGCATCCATCGGCATGTCACCGATCTCGTCGAGGAACAATGTGCCGTTTTCGGCCTGCTCGAAGCGGCCGGTCGAGCGGGTCATCGCACCGGTAAACGCGCCCTTTTCGTGGCCGAACAGCTCGGATTCGATCAGATCGCGCGGGATGGCCGCCATGTTGATGGCGACGAACGGGCCGTTTTTGCGTTTGCCATATTCGTGCAGTGCACGGGCAACCAGCTCCTTGCCGGTGCCCGATTCACCGTTGATCAGCACCGTCAGGTCCGACTGGATCATCCGCGCCAGGACCCGGTAGATATCCTGCATTGCCGCCGAACGCCCGACCAGCGGCATCGTCTCGCCGCTCGGGTCCGGCGCGATTCCGCGCCCGTCATCCTTGCGTTTGAGTTCGGTCAGCGAGCGGCCGACAATGCCCGTCAGCTCGACCAGGTCGAACGGCTTGGGCAGATATTCGTAAGCGCCCTTCTCCGTCGCGCGGATCGCCGTCATGAAGGTGTTCTGTGCGCTCATGACAATCACGGGCAGGTCCGGCCGCAGCTTCTTCATGCGCGGCAGCAGGTCGAACAGGTTGTCGTCGGGCATGACGACGTCCGAGACAACCGCGTCCCCCTCGCCTGCCGCTACCCAGCGCCAGAGGGTCGCGGCGTTGGAGGTCACCCGCACATCGTAGCCTGCGCGTGACAGGGCCTGGCTGACCACCGTGCGGATGGCGGCATCGTCGTCGGCGACAAGAACCGTGCCGTTGCTCATGTCAGGGCCTCGCGCGTTTTGGATGACATGGTGTCCGGCACCATCGCCCTTGGCGCGGCCGGCATCAGAATTCGGAACAGGGTACGGCTCGGGGCGCTATCGCATTCGATCACCCCGCCATGATCGCCGACGATCTTGGCGACCAGCGCCAAACCAAGTCCTGACCCGTTCGGCTTGGTGGTGATGAACGGATCGAACATGTGCATGCGGATATCCTCGGGTACGCCGGGGCCATTGTCCTCGACGGAGAACTCCAGCGGCAGCGACACGCGCTCATTGGCGCCGGGAATGGACAGGTGCACGCCCGGCCGATAGGCGGTGCGCAGCTTGATGTGCGGCCGGTCGGCGGCGATGCAGGCTTCCGCCGCATTCTTCACAAGGTTCAGAAAAACCTGGATCAACTGGTCCTGATTGCCGGCGACGAAGGGCAGCGATGGATCGTAAGCCTTGGAAAAGCGCACATCTTTGGCAAATCCGGTTTTCGCAATCTTTTCAACGCGATCCAGAACGATGTGAATGTTGACAGCCTGGCGGTCCACCGGCCGCTCGTCCGAAAAGACCTCCATCTTGTCGACGAGCTGGACGATGCGGTCGGTCTCAGCGCGGATGAGCTGCGTCAGCGCCTTGTCCTCGTCATTGGCAGACACTTCCAGAAGCTGCGCGGCACCGCGGATGCCCGAGAGCGGGTTCTTGATCTCGTGGCCCAGCATGGCGGCAAGGCCCGTCACCGAGCGAGCCGCGCCGCGATGGGTCATCTGCCGGTCGAACTTGTCGGCCATGGACCGCTCGCGAAAGACGATGACCATTGCGCCCGGCTCCTCGGGCACCGGCGTGACATGGATGTCGACCACGCGTTCAGTGCCAAGGCGCGGCGAGGACAGGTCGACGCGATACTCGTTGACGGGCGAACCCTCCTGCCGCACCTGGCCGATCAGCGCGATCAGCGGGCTCGAAAACGGCAGGAAGTCGTCGATCCGGCGGCCTTCCAGATGGGTCGAGGAAGACAGGAAGAAGTACTCCGCCTCTAGATTGGCAAAGCGGATCAGATTGTCGGCGTCCAGAAGTATGACCGGATCGCGGATCGTGTTGAGCACCTGCAGCGCCCGCGCGCCGCCGCCATTGCGGGTGTCCGGCTTCGTCATGCCGCCAGATCCCGTGCGCCGTCCGCAGCGTCGGCGAAGACTGTCGCAAGCTGCCGCTTGACCGTGTCGGCATCGCGTTCGCGCAGAACGGCGCCCTTGCGCTCGGCAAAGCCGGCCAAATGGTTTGCGTGGGAGTCGAGATACCAGCCGAGATGCTTGCGCGCATGGCGTGTGCCGATCCCGGCGCCATAATGCGTCAGCATCGCCTCGTAATGGGCGATCACATAGCTGCCGATCGCCTCGGACGCCGGTATGCCGGAGCCGTGCCCCGCGATTTCGCCGGCGAGCCACGGCCGGCCGCAGGCAGCCCGGCCGACCATCACCGCATCCGCGCCCGATGCGTCAAGCGCGGCAAGGGCCGAGGCGCGGTCGGCAATGTCGCCATTTATGATCAGCGGAAGCGTCGTCGCCCCGCGCACCGGCGCAACAGCGTGCCAGTCCGCTATGCCGTCATAGAATTGTGCGCGTGTGCGCCCATGCACCGTGATCATCCGCACGCCAGCCGCTTCGGCGCAGCGGGCAAGTTCGGGCGCATTGATCGATTGATCGTCCCAGCCAAGCCGCATCTTTAGCGTCACCGGCACGCAAACGGCCTTAACCGTCGACTCGATCAGCGTCATCGCATGATCGGGATCACGCATCAGCGCAGAGCCCGATAGGCCGCCGGTCACCTTCTTGGCCGGGCAGCCCATATTGATATCGATGATGTCGGCGCCTTCACTCTCGGCGATGCGCGCCGCTTCGCCCATCCAGTGGGCTTCACGGCCGGCAAGCTGCAGCATCAGCGGTCCTTGGCCGTCATGGCGCGCGGCGCGCTTGCGGCTTTCGGCATGGGCTTCGCAGAATTCACGGCTGGCGATCATCTCGCTGACGACGAGGCCGGCGCCATGGCCATAGGCCAGCTTGCGGAACGGCGCATCGGAGATGCCGGACATGGGCGCAAGGAAAACCCGGTTGCGTGCCGTAACCGGCCCGATAGCGATCGGCGTTTCAAGATCGGGTGGCATCCGAGTGTGTACGTTTTTTGGGCAATCGGCCATCGTGCCTAATCTTTATACATTGGCGCGCGATTGCGCAATCGCCCGTCTTTGATAAACCGAAGCGGATTTGGTCAGGATCTGACGATGACAGACGCGCCCGCGCCCGGCACACCCGCCCTCCCCGATGTCCGCACCGGCAATGGTTACGATGTGCACCGGTTCGGCCCGGGCGACCATGTCATGCTGTGCGGCGTCGCCATTCCCCACGCAAAGGCCCTGTCAGGCCATTCCGATGCGGATGTGGGCCTTCATGCGCTGACCGACGCGCTTCTGGCCACCTGCGGCGCCGGCGACATTGGTGATCACTTCCCGCCATCGGACCCCCAATGGAAAGGCCAGGCTTCGTCGCTGTTTCTGGCACACGCCGCGCAGATCGTCCGTGATGCCGGCGGCACGATCATGAACGCCGACGTGTCGATAATCGCCGAGGCGCCGAAGATAGGGCCGCACAAGCAGGCAATGCGCGACAGGTTGGCCGGTATTCTCGGCATTGATGTCGGCCGCTGCTCGGTCAAGGCGACCACGAATGAGAAGATGGGCTTTGTCGGCCGCGGCGAAGGCATTGCGGCAATCGCCACGGCCAGCATCGTCTATGCGGCCAAGGAGGAATGACCATGGACGACCCGAAAGAGGCGGTCGCGGCCCTGTCAGTGGAACTGGTCCGCATGTTCACGGAAAAGGGCCTTTTGGCCGCGACGGCCGAAAGCTGCACCGGCGGGATGATTGCCGCCGCGATCACTGATCATGCCGGATCGTCGGCGGCCTTCGACCGCGCATTCGTCACCTATTCCAATGCTGCCAAGATGGCGATGCTCGGCGTTGATGCGGATGTGCTGGATACGGTCGGGGCGGTTTCCGGCGAGGTCGCCGGCGCCATGGCCGAAGGCGCGCTGGCGCGTTCGGATGCCGATATTGCGGTGGCGGTGACCGGTATTGCAGGGCCGAGCGGCGGATCGGATACCAAGCCCATCGGCACCATCTGGTTTGGCGCGGCGTCCTCCTTTGGATCGACGCTCGTCATCAAGCGCCAGTTCGAGGACCATGGCCGCGCCTTCGTCCGCCAGGTCTCCGTCGTGACGGCGCTCGAACTGCTGCTGGAACTGGGAAGCCGTGCGCCGGACCGCGCCGACACCGGCACCGAAGCCCGATAAGGCCGGTCAGGCGGTCGACGCCGACCGCAAGGGCTGGCCATGCAGTCTGTCGGCCCGCTCTTCGAAAGCATGCGAGAACTTCCGGAAAGCGCGGTCGAACATCGCACCCATCAGCCCGCCCAGCATGCGGCTGCGGAACTCGTAGTCGATGTGGAAATGCACGTCACAGCAACCATCGCCGCAATCGACAAAGCGCCAGACATTGCTGAGATATTTGAACGGTCCGTCGACATAGGAAACATCGATCTCGCGCTCGGACGGCTTGAGGATGACCTGGCTGGTGAACGTCTCGCGGATCGCCTTGTAGCCGACCGTCATGTCAGCGATCAGCAGTGTCCGGCCCGCCTTCTCACGCCGCGAGCGCACAGTGAGCGCCTCGCACAGTGGCACGAATTCGGGGTATCTCTCGACATCGGCCACCAGCGCAAACATGGCGTCGGCACTGTGTTGAACGCGCCGTGTCGAGGAGAATTGCGGCATGCCGTTACCCGGTCGCCGCCAGCTTCTTGGCACGGGCGGCGCGCAGCTTGTCGAAATCCTCTCCGGCATGATGCGAGGAGCGCGTCAGCGGGCTGGCCGAAACCATCAAAAATCCTTTTGAATAGGCCGCCGTCTCGTAGGAGGCGAACTCGTCCGGCGTGATATAGGCCATCACCTTGTGGTGCTTCTTGGTCGGCTGCAGATACTGGCCGATTGTCAGAAAGTCCACATCGGCGGTGCGCAGATCGTCCATGAGTTGCAGCACTTCGTTGCGCGTTTCGCCCAGACCCACCATGATCCCGGACTTGGTGAACATGGTTGGATCGAGTTCCTTGACCCGCTGCAACAGCCGGATCGAGTGGAAGTAACGGGCACCGGGACGCACGGTCAGATAGTTCGACGCGACGGTCTCCATATTGTGGTTGAAAACGTCGGGCCGCGCCGCAACCACCATCTCCAGCGCGCCGTCCTTGCGCAAAAAGTCCGGCGTCAGAACCTCGACCGTCGTACCCGGCGAGTGCACGCGAATGGCGTTGATGACGTCGACGAAATGCTGCGCACCGCCATCGGGCAGGTCGTCCCGGTCGACCGAGGTGATGACGACATGATTGAGGCCCATCTTCCTGACGGCCTTGGCGACATTGACCGGCTCTTCGCTCTCGACACCGGTCGGCATGCCCGTCGTCACGTTGCAGAAGGCACAGGCGCGCGTGCAGATCTCGCCCAGGATCATGAAGCTGGCATGCTTCTTGTCCCAGCATTCGCCGATATTGGGGCAGCCCGCCTCGCCGCACACCGTCACCAGATTGTGCGACTGGACGATGTTGTTGGTCTCGTGAAAGCCCTTGGAAACCGGCGCGCGCACGCGAATCCAGTCCGGCTTCTTCAGACCCGAATCCTGGTCGGGCCGGTGCGCCTTTTCCGGATGGCGGGGCTTGGCTTGTTCGGTTTTGACCGTGTCGAGAACGGTGACCATGGAATGGCTTTCTGTCAGGTAACGAGGCGGGCGACGATGATGACGATGATCGCGCCCACCGTGGAGGTGACGATCTGGTTGATCAGCGGGTTGGCGATGCCGAGCTTGATGCCGGCCTTTTCGAACACGAAGCCGCCGACAAAGGCGCCCAGAACGCCGGTGATCAGATAGACGATCAGGCCGCTGCCGCCGCCTGCGACGAGACTGGCAAGAAAGCCGGCAACGATGCCGATGCCAGCCATGACAAGGAGTGCTTTGGCGTCCATCCGCTGTCCTTTCCGATGCTCTTTTGCCCGAAAATAGGCGGCTTGCCGGCGAGTCTCAACCGGCTGCGGCAAACCGGCCTGAGTCAGGCATTGAGAACCCGTCCATAGGCGTCCAGCACACTTTCCTTCATCATCTCCGACAGCGTCGGATGCGGGAAGATGGTGTGCATCAGTTCTTCCTCGGTGGTCTCAAGGTTCATTGCGACGACAAAACCCTGGATCAGTTCGGTCACTTCGGCCCCAACCATGTGCGCGCCGATCAGCTGACCGGTCTTCTTGTCGAAGATGGTCTTGATCAGGCCCTGATCCTCGCCGAGCGCGATCGCCTTGCCGTTGGCGGCGAACGGGAACCGGCCAACGCGGATGTCCCTGCCCTCGGCTTTGGCCGCCTTTTCGGTCAGTCCGACCGACGCCACCTGCGGATGGCAATAGGTGCAGCCCGGAACCAGGCTCTTGTCCATCGCGTGAACGCCCGGAAGGCCGGCGATCTTCTCGATGCAGACCACGCCCTCATGCTCGGCCTTGTGTGCCAGCATGGGCGGGCCGGCCACATCGCCGATTGCATAGATGCCCTCTACATTGGTCCGGCCATAGCCGTCGATCACCACACAGCCGCGGTCGGTCTTCACGCCAAGCGCTTCCAGGCCGATTCCCTCAATATTGCCTTGAACGCCGACCGCCGAGATCAGCCGGTCCGCCTCGATCGGCGTTACCTTGCCGTCCTTGTCCTCGACATGGGCGACGATCGAATCGGCCTTTTTGTCGACTTTGGTCACCTTGGCGCCGGTGATGATGTTCAGACCGTGTTTTTCGAGCTGCTTGCGGGCGAGCTTCGAAATCTCCTCGTCCTCGACTGGCATGACATGGTCCATCAGTTCGACGACGGTCACATCGACGCCCATCGAATTGTAGAACGACGCGAATTCGATGCCGATGGCCCCCGAGCCCATGACGACGAGCTTCTTCGGCATCTTTTGCGGCACCATCGCCTCAAAATAGGTCCAGATCAGTTTTCCGTCCGGTTCGATGCCGGGCAATGCACGCGGCCGGGCGCCGGTGGCGACAATGATGTGCTTGGCCGTGTACTCGCCCTCGCCCTTGGTGTTCTTGGGCGCCGGGTGCTGGGGTTCGAAGGCGGGCTTTGACGGTTTGCCGACGCTTATCTTGCCCTTGCCGGCGAGTTTGGCTTCACCCCAGATCACGTCGACCTTGTTCTTCTTCATCAGCATGCCGACGCCGCCATTGAGGCGTGCGGACACGCCGCGCGAGCGGTCGACGACGGCCTTGACGTCCGGCGTCACCGTGCCGTTCACCGTCAGGCCGTAGGTCTTGGCGTGGCTGGCGTAGTCCATGATCTCGGCTGAGCGCAGCAGCGCCTTGGTCGGAATGCAGCCCCAGTTCAGGCAGATGCCGCCCAGATGTTCGCGCTCGACGATCGCCGTCTTGAAGCCAAGCTGCGCAGCCCGGATGGCCGTCACATAGCCGCCGGGCCCGGAGCCGATGATGATCACATCGTAATTGGTGTCGGCCATTGGTTCACATCCCCTGTGATTGGGCCGGCCGCTGCATCAGCAGCCAGGCACGCGTGGTCTGATTGTTCTTGAAAGGCACAAACGGCTCTTGCGCGGTCACGGCAAAGCCTTCGCCGCGATAAAGCGCCATTGCGGATTCATTGTCGTCGGCGGCGACGATGTGCAGGGCGCCGCCTTGCGCCCGTCCGATCTGGTCGCGCAAAAGGGCCCGGGCGATGCCGCGCCGACGATACCGGCCATAGACGGCCAGCGCATCGACCAGCCAGGTGCCGGCTGCCTTTGCAAACAGACCGAAGATCGGCATCAGAATGGACGAGCCCGACGAAGGGAAAACGGTATCGGCGGGAATCGCATAGCCCACCGCCATGCCGGCTGTTTCACCGTCTGCTTCGGCGATGACGGCGTTGGTCCAGTTGCACGGCTGCCCGGTGTCGCGATACTGCTCGCGGCCCGCTTCAAAGGCGCTTCCGGGCGAATCCTCATCGAGCGAGCCGCGCCATAGAAGGCACGGCAAACCGTGGCCCGCCATGTCGTCGAGAATGGCAAGGTCCGCGCAATCGGCAATGTTGGCAGGGCGCAGCAACATGGCCCGGTCTCCTGTCGCGGGAGGCCGGGCCCTGTGTGATCAGCCGGTCAGCATCCCGTAGATTTCGTCCTTGAGGTGCATGCGCTTCTTGCGCATGTCCTCCATGTTGAAATCGTCCGTGGGCTCGATGTCCGTTTCGGCACGGTGAATGGCCCGGTTGATTTCGTGATACTCATCGAAAAGGCGTGCGAAATGGGCGTTGCCGACCTTCATTTCGCTCATCTTTTCAACATGTTCTGGGAATTCCTCGGCCAGTTCGTGCGGCGTGTGCGCCATCGGCAATGCTCCTTTGCACCTTTGTGTCGCACCACCCTAGCGACCGGCCTTCATGCCTCCTTGATCGGTGTCAATTGATGCTTGGCGTCAGACCAGCATCCCCATCGGGTTCTCGATATAGCCTTTGAAGGCGGCCAGAAGCTCGGCACCCAGGGCACCGTCGACACAGCGGTGATCGGTCGACAGCGTCACGCTCATGACGGTCGCAACCGCCAGCGCGCCATCCTTGACCACCGGCCGCTGTTCACCCGCGCCGACCGCCAGAATGGTCGCGTGCGGCGGGTTGACGACGGCGGCAAAGTCCTTGACGCCCATCATGCCCATATTCGAGACCGCCGTGGTACCGCCCTGATATTCCTCGGGTTTCAGCTTGCGGTCCTTGGCGCGCGCGCCCAGGTCCTTCATCTCATTGGAGATGGCGGACAGTGTCTTCTCCTCGGCGCGGCGGACGATCGGCGTGATCAGGCCGCCCGGGATCGACACGGCCACGCCGACATCGGCATGGTGATGCTTGACCATGGCATCATCGGTCCAGGAGACGTTGGCATCGGGCACATCGCGCAGCGCCAGCGCCAGCGCCTTGATCACCATGTCGTTGACGGACAGCTTGTAGGCCGGCTTGTCGTCCTTCGCGGGCGCCGCCTTGTTGAGCTGCGAACGCAGGGCCAGCAGCGCATCGAGTTCCACATCGACGGTGACGTAGAAGTGCGGGATCGTCTGCTTGGATTCCTGCAGGCGCTTGGCAATCGTCTTGCGCATGCCGTCATGCTTGACGAGTTCGTAGGAGCCTTCCTCGAAGTTGGCAAGAACCTGCTCGGAGGTCGGGCCGACCGCCATGGCCGGCGCGGAAGCCGGAGCAGCAGCGGCGGGCGCCGGCGCTTCGGCGGCGGCAGGCTGTGCGCCGCCGGCAATCGCCGCTTCGACATCGCGCTTGACGATGCGGCCCTTGGGGCCTGTGCCCGCGACGGCGGTGATGTCGATGCCGGCATTGTTGGCGATACGGCGGGCGAGCGGCGAGGCAAAGACCTTTTGGCCATCCTTGACCGGGACGGGCCCGGCCTTGACGCTGTCGGGTACGCCGGCGGCAGTGCCACCGGCTGCTGGCGCGGACTGAGGCGCGGGCGCAGCGGCCCCGTTTCCGACCGCTGGCGCCGGCGCTTCCGCTGGAGCCTCGGCAGCAGGCGCTGCGCCGGCAGACGCATCGGCCGCGGCAGCAGCGCTCACATCCTCGCCTTCTTCGGCCAGAACGGCGATGGGCGCGTTGACTTTGACCGCCTCGGTACCCTCGGCAACCAGGATCTTGGCAACGGTCCCCTCGTCGACAGCTTCCACTTCCATGGTCGCCTTGTCAGTCTCGATCTCGGCGATCACGTCGCCGGCGGAGACCGTGTCGCCCTCCTTGACCATCCACTTGGCGAGGTTGCCCTCCTCCATGGTCGGCGACAGTGCGGGCATTGTTATGGTGATGGGCATGATGCGCTCTCCTCAACCCGCGTAGGTGACGGCTTTGACCGCGTCGACCACTTCAGCGGTCGTCGGCAGCGCCAGCTTTTCGAGGTTGGCCGCATACGGCATCGGCACGTCCTTGCCCGCGATGGTGATCGGCGGCGCGTCGAGATAGTCGAACGCCTCGCGCGTAACCTGGTTGGCGATGTAGTCGCCGACCGAGTTTTGCGGGAAACCCTCTTCGACAACCACAAGCCGGCCGGTCTTTCTGACCGACGCGATCACGGCGGGCAGGTCCATCGGCCGCAGCGTCCGCAGATCAAGCACCTCGCAGTCGATTCCCTCGCCAGCCAACGCCTCGGAGGCCTCGATGGCGTATTTCATGCCGATGCCGAAGGAGACGATCGTGCAGTCATTGCCGGCGCGCTGAAGGCGTGCCTTGCCGATCGGCAGGACGAAATCGTCCAGCTTGGGCACATCGAAGGTCTGGCCGTACATGATCTCGTTTTCAAGGAAGACGACCGGGTTAGGATCGCGGATTGCCGCCTTGAGCAGGCCCTTTGCGTCGGACGCATTGTAGGGCTGGACGACCTTGAGGCCCGGGATGTGGCTGTACCAGGCGGCATAGCACTGCGAGTGCTGGGCGGCGACGCGCGCGGCAGCGCCATTCGGCCCACGGAACACCATGGGCGCGCCCATCTGTCCGCCCGACATGTAAAGCGTCTTGGCCGCCGAATTGACGATCTGGTCGATCGCCTGCATGGCGAAGTTGAACGTCATGAACTCGACGATGGGCCTAAGGCCAGTCATCGCCGCGCCGACGCCGACGCCGGCAAAACCATGTTCGGTGATCGGCGTGTCGACGACACGGCGGGGTCCGAACTCGTCCAGAAGCCCCTGCGTAACCTTGTAGGCGCCCTGGTATTCGGCGACTTCCTCGCCCATCACGAACACGCCGTCATCGGCGCGCATTTCCTCGGCCATCGCATCGCGCAGCGCCTCGCGCACGGTGGTCGGCACCATTTCCGTGCCATCGGGCACTTCGGGGTCGGCCGGCGCTTGCTCGACGATGGGCGCGGCAGCGACAGGTGCGGCGGCGGGTGCCGGATCGGCAGCGGGTGCAGCTTCGGCAGCCGGCGCGGGCGCCGCGGCAGCCTTGCCGATATCGTCGGCGCTTTCGCCGTCTTCGAGCAGCACCGCGATTGGCGTGTTCACCTTGACGCCCTCGGCGCCCTCGTCAATCAGGATCTTTCCGATGGTTCCCTCGTCGACGGCTTCGACTTCCATGGTCGCCTTGTCGGTCTCGATCTCGGCGATCACGTCACCGGCAGTGACCGAATCGCCCTCTTTTTTCAGCCATTTGGCCAGATTGCCCTCTTCCATCGTCGGGGAAAGGGCCGGCATCAAAATCTCAATCGGCATGGTTGCGGCCCCTCACGCTTCGATCAGAATGTCGGTGTAGAGTTCGGACACGTCCGGCTCGGGATCGTTCTGTGCGAACTCGGCGGCATCGGCGACAATCGCGCGAACCTCCTTGTCGATCGCCTTCAGCTCGTCCTCCGCCGCCCATTTCTGGTCGATCAGCCGCGCCTTGACCTGTTCGATCGGGTCGTGCTCGGAGCGCATCTTCTGCACTTCGTCCTTTGAGCGGTATTTTGCCGGGTCGGACATGGAGTGGCCGCGATAGCGATAGGTCATCATCTCGACGATCACCGGCCCTTCGCCCGAACGCGCATGGCCGAGCGCCAGATCGGCGGCGGCCTTCACCGCACGCACATCCATGCCATCGACCTGGAAGCCGGGAATCTTGAACGAGACGCCGCGCTGGGAGAAATCTGTCTCGGCCGACGAGCGGGCCACCGATGTGCCCATGGCGTAGCGGTTGTTCTCGATAACGAAGACCACCGGCAGCTTCCACAGCGAGGCCATGTTGAAACTCTCATAGACCTGGCCCTGGTTGGCCGCGCCGTCGCCGAAATAGGTGCAGCACACATTGCCATTGTCCCGGTACTTGTTGGCGAACGCGATGCCCGCGCCCAGCGACACGTTGGCGCCGACAATGCCATGGCCACCATAGAAGTTCTTCTCCTTGGAGAACATGTGCATCGAGCCGCCCTTGCCCTTGGAGTAGCCTCCCTGGCGGCCGGTCAGTTCGGCCATCACGCCGCGCGATTCCATGCCCATGGCCAGCATGTGTCCGTGGTCGCGATAGGTGGTGATGGTCTGGTCGCCATCCTCCATCGCCATCGAGATGCCGGTGACGACCGCTTCCTGGCCGATATAGAGGTGGCAGAACCCGCCGATGAAACCCATGCCGTAGAGCTGGCCGGCCTTCTCCTCAAAGCGGCGGATCATCAGCATGTCGCGGTATGCGGTGAGCTCTTCTTCCTTGGTGAAGTCGGCGGGCTTGGGCGTCGAAAGGCCGCCCTTGTTCGCACCGGCTTTGGATTTCGCCGGCGCCTTGCGTGCGCGTGTCGCCATCTGGGTTTCCGTCCCTGTTGGTTTTCCGCGCATCCTATCGCGCGAGACGGGGACATCAAGACGCACTTTGGCATAGGTTTCATGACGATAACGTCATAAAATCGCTTGAAAATTCTATAATTAACTGAATTCGAGTTAATTCGTGCGCTGCAGCAATTCATCCAATGTTGCAGCGCTTTCGGAGCCATTGTGCAGCAAGATCAACTCGTTGGCGTTGGCCAGACCGAGCGAAAGCCGCGCCTGCTCATCGATCACATCGCGCTGCAGCGAACCGTCGCTGAGTGCCGCGGTACGAGTTTCCAGCATGGCACGCTCCGTCGACAGGGCCTGAAGCTCCGCCTCCAGACCGGCCAGGCGCTGCTCATATTCTGCCTTTGACGTCAGTCCCAGATTGCCGGTGATCCCGTGAAAGCCGAAATAGGCCAGAGACACGGCCGCAATGCACGGGATGACGAGATGCCGAAGCGGGGATTTTCTGTACTGGCGCGTCCACATGAACCCGGAACCAAAGCTGCGCGGTGTCCAGTGGTACGCCAGTTTGGTTAAGCGGCTCCTAAGGCGCGCCGGAATTGGCGGCGACGCGCCTCAGCACCCGGCCTGCGGTGCTTCAACGCAGGATCGAGGTGCCGGCGAACCGGCCCAGATCGCCAAGCTCTTCCTCGATGCGGATGAGTTGGTTGTATTTGGCGAGCCGGTCGGACCGCGCGAGCGAACCGGTCTTGATCTGCCCGCAATTGGTGGCAACGGCGAGATCGGCAATCGTCGCGTCCTCGGTCTCGCCCGAGCGGTGCGACATGACCGCCGTGTAGCCGGCCTTGTGGGCCATTTCGACAGCGCGCAGGGTTTCGGTGAGCGTGCCGATCTGGTTGACCTTGATCAGGATCGAGTTGGCAATGCCTTCGTCGATGCCGCGCGAAAGGCGGCTCGTATTGGTGACAAACAGGTCATCGCCGACGAGCTGACATTGGCCGCCGATCAGTTCGGTCTGGATCTTCCAGCCTGCCCAATCGTCTTCATGCATGCCGTCTTCGATCGAAATGATCGGATAGGCGTCGACAAGGCTCTTGAGATACTCGGCCTGTTCCTGGCCGCCGCGCGTGACGCCCTCACCCTCATAGGCATATACGCCGTCCTTGTAGAATTCGGACGCGGCGCAATCGAGCGCGATGTGCATGTCGTCGCCCGGCGCATAGCCGGCCTCGGTCACCGCCTCCATGATGAAGTCGAGCGCGGCCTCGGCGCTTTTCAGGTTCGGCGCAAAGCCGCCCTCATCGCCAATGCCCGTGTTGTGGCCGGCCGCCGTCAGCTTCTTCTTCAGCGTGTGGAAGGTCTCTGCGCCCATGCGCACGGCGTCGGCCAACGACGCGGCGCCGGTCGGCATGATCATGAATTCCTGGAAGTCGATCGGATTGTCGGCATGGGCGCCGCCATTGATGATGTTCATCATCGGCACGGGCAGGATGTGCGCATTTGTGCCGCCCACATAGCGGTAGAGCGGCAGACCGGCCGATTGCGCTGCCGCCTTGGCGACGGCCAGCGACACGCCCAGGATCGCATTGGCGCCCAGCTTGCCCTTGTTCTCGGTGCCGTCGAGATCGATCATCACCGCGTCGATCTTGGCCTGTTCGGCCGCGTCCATGCCGCCAACGGCGTCGAAGATCGGCCCGTTGACATTGTCGACCGCGTTGCCGACGCCCTTGCCAAGCCAGGCGCCGCCGCCGTCGCGAAGTTCCACGGCCTCGTGCACGCCGGTCGAGGCGCCGGAGGGAACCGCGGCACGGCCGAACGCCCCGTCGTCGAGCAGAACATCCACCTCCACGGTCGGATTCCCGCGGCTGTCGATGATCTGGCGTCCGATGATGTCGATGATGGCGCTCATGGCTGGCTGTCCCCCGAGGATCGCATGTGGCTGTGTCGCCGCTGCCATAGCCGAGCTTTGTGAAAAGGAAAACCGCCGGCGGTGCGCAAAGTGGCGGCGGGGCGTCAGTTGCCCTTCACGAGCGCGTCGATCGCCATCAATTGCCGCAACAGCGCTTCCATCTCGTCCAGCGGCACCATGTTGGGCCCGTCCGACGGTGCATTGTCCGGATCGTCATGGGTTTCGATGAAGAGGCCGGCAACGCCGACCGCAACGGCAGCGCGTGAAAGCGGCGGCACCATCCGGCGGTCGCCGCCCGACGATGCGCCCTGCCCGCCCGGCTGCTGCACCGAATGGGTCGCATCGAAGATCACCGGCGCGCCGGTTTCTGCCATGATCGGCAGTGCCCGCATGTCCGAGACAAGCGTGTTGTATCCGAAGCTCGCGCCGCGCTCGGTCAAAAGCACATTGGGGTTGCCGCTGCCCGTCACCTTGGCCGCGACATTGACCATGTCCCAGGGCGCCAGGAACTGGCCCTTCTTGATATTGACGATCCTGCCCGTCTGCGCGGCCGCGACCAGGAGGTCCGTCTGCCGGCACAAGAAGGCCGGAATCTGCAATATGTCGACGACGTCGGCGACAGCCGCGCACTGTTCCGGCGAATGGACATCGGTCAAAACGGGAAGACCCAGCCGGTCGCGGATTTCGGCAAAGACTGGCAGCGCCGCCTCCAGCCCCATGCCGCGCTTGCCCGACAACGAGGTGCGGTTGGCCTTGTCGTAGCTGGTCTTGAAGACAAGGCCGACGCCCAGATTGCCGGCGATGGCCTTGAGCGCCCCGGCCATCATGACGGCATGGTCGCGGCTTTCCATCTGGCAGGGCCCGGCAATGATGGCGAGCGGCAGACGGTTGCCGAAACGCACGTCGCCGGCGCTCACGGTTTCGGCCGACGCCACGGCAGCTCGGTCCATCGTGTTCATCGGCTCTCTCCCCGCATGTCGAAGGCGAAAAAGGCACCCTGCCCGGCCGTGCGGTCGGCAACCAGCCAGTGGCCATGCTCATGCGTCACAATGGCGTTTTCCTTCAGCAGAGTCTGCAGCGCCGCCGGATCGGCGACGGTGAAGACGATGCCCTCAAACCGCACCCCGCGCGTAGGAACGTGACGTTCGACGCCGAAATGGGTGCGCAGGCCCTCCGGCGTCATCACGTTGAGCGTGAAATCGGCGCCGGCGATCTCGATGCCGAAGGAATGGGCCTGGGTGGCGCGATTGTTGATGACATCCTGCAGCAGATACTGGAAGTCGGCCGGGTTGGCCTCAGAGGCGATGATCTCGGCCGTGCCGGTCACGCCGTTGGGATGAACCTGCAGCGCCGCCCGGTCGACGGCGGGCGTGTTCACGCGCTGGCATGTGAACAGGAAACTGTCGGGCGACCGCAGATCAGCGGCAAAGGCGAGCTTGAATGTGGCGCGGGCCTTGTTTCCGGACGCATCGGTCATCGTGCGACCGAACAGGAGCTTGCGGCCAGCCGAATTGCCCTCTTTGCGGAAGCCCTTATGGTCGGCGTCGGCACTGTCGGTGGCCAAGGCAATCGCCGAAAACCCCTCACCGCCATTGCGGAACCGGTAGGCCTGATCGCGCGCGGTGAAGACGTTGCCGCGCTGCGCGGTGCGCTCGCATTTTTCACGCTGGTCGATCGCCAGCGGCTCGAGAAACGTCCCGTCCTGAAAATAGACGCAGGCATTCTCGGTGCCGAACGGATGCTTGGCATCGGCTGCCACCTGAAAGCCGAGCGCTTCGAGCCGCGCGCGGGCTGAGGCGAGCTCGGCCACCGGCAGCACGCAATGGTCGAAGGCGCGGGGACGATAGGGTGAGATGACGTGGCCGATCATGGCGCCCGTGTGCCCGATTTGCCCGTCCCGCGCAAGCAAGGCCAGCGGCGGTTGCCCTGGGGGTTTGCCAAGCGCCGGCCGCCGCCTACCTTTTTGGTGACGAGAGGAGATCTGCCATGACCAGACGCCCCCGCTTCATCCCTCTGGCGCTCGCCACAGCCGCGACCATGGCCTTTGCATTCGCCTTCATTCTGGCGCCTCTGGATCAGGCCCGTGCCGACGAGAACGCGGCGCGCAACACGATCACCGAACAGCTCGAGAGCTTTCTGGCGCGCGATTTCGAGCGCGCCTATGGCTATGCGTCCGACGACATCAAGCGCATTTACCCGACGCTTGACGGCTTCATGTCGATGGTCGAGCGCGGCTATCTGCCGGTTCTGCGGCCGGGCAACTACGCGTTCGGGCGCGCCGACCGCATGGCCGACGGCCGCATCATCCAGGAAGTGCTGATCCGCGCGCCGGACGGCAGCGACTGGACGGCGGTCTATTACATGGAACTTCAGGAGGACGGAGCGTGGCGCGTCGACGGCGTCAATCTGCGCAAGGGCGCGGCCGGCCTGACCTGACGTTCGTCTAGCCGAGACGCCCCAGCGCCGGGAATTGTTCGAGCAGCCAGAACGCCATCGCCTGCATGCCGCCGGTCAGGAACAGGATGCCGGCCAGCACCAGGAGCGCGCCGATCAGCTTTTCGACCGTGCCCAGATGCGCGCGAAACCGCGACAGAAAGCGCATGAACTGGCCCGAAAACATGGCCGCCACCAGGAACGGAATGCCGAGGCCCGCCGAATAGACGGCCAGCAGGCTCGCCCCCTGCCCCACACTGTCCTGCGCGCCGGCAAGCGTCAGGATCGGCCCCAGCACCGGCCCGATGCACGGTGTCCACCCGAACGCAAAGGCAAGGCCCATCACATAGGCGGCGGCGGGGTTGGCCGGATTGCCGCGGCTCTGGAAGCGCGCTTCGCGCGACAAAAGGCCGATGCGAAACAGACCGAGGAAATTCAGCCCCATGATGATGATGACGACCCCGGCCGCCATCGCCAGTTCGGTCTGCCAGGCCCGCAGGAACCCGCCAATGGTCGATGCGCCGGCGCCCAGCGCGATGAAGACGGTGGAAAAGCCAAGGACGAAGGCAACAGCCGCCGTCAGAAGCGGCAGGCGGACGGCGGTCAGCCGCGCAGTCGCCGCGCCTGACGCATCGGGTGTGATGCCGGGATCGTCGCTCTCGTCGCGGAACTGGTCCATCGACACTCCGGCCATGTAGCAAAGATAGGGCGGCACGAGCGGCAGCACGCAGGGCGTGACGAACGAGATCATGCCCGCGCCAAACGCGCTCAGATAGGAGATGTCGATCGCCATGGCCGTGCGGTCGCTGTGCCTCTTGGTTCAAACGCCCCGCTTCGGGGCCGCGATATCGACGCTGTTAGCACGAAAGCGCGCTCGCAATCATATGCCAATTGCGTGATGCGGCGCGGCACAATGTCGTTGGCGTCGAGCGGCCGCAAACGCGGTTGACCGGGCCGCCGGCTTTGCGTATGGACGCCTTGCCGCGCCGGCATACCGGCGCGGTTTCCCTTGTCGGGAGCGCGTAGCTCAGCTGGTAGAGCAACTGACTTTTAATCAGTAGGTCCAGGGTTCGAGCCCCTGCGCGCTCACCAACAAAATCAGGCCTTGGACGGTTCGTTCTTCATCTGGCTTTGCCGAACCCTCATCGGCGTTGGCCAGGCACGCCATGACTTGCGCACGGGCCAAAAGAAGACGGCCGGCCCTTTCGGACCGGCCGCCACGGCGTTTCGGATTCGGACCGATCAGGCGAGATCGAAACGGTCGGCGTTCATCACCTTCGCCCAGGCCGCAACGAAATCGGCGACGAACTTCTCCTTGGCGTCGTCCTGCGCATAGAGCTCGGCCAGCGCCCGCAATTGCGAGTTCGAGCCGAACACGAGATCAACGCGGGTGCCGGTCCATTTGACATCGCCGCTTGCCGCATCGCGGCCCTCGAAGACGTCCTGCTTGTCCGACACAGGCTCCCAATTGGTGCCCATGTCGACGATGTTGACGAAGAAATCGTTCGTCAGCGTGCCGGGCCGGTCGGTCAGGACGCCATGGGCGCTCTGCCCCGCATTGGCGCCAAGCGCCCGCATGCCGCCCACCAACACCGCCATCTCCGGCGCGGTCAGCGTCAGAAGCTGGGCCTTGTCGATCAGCATTTCCTCGGCCGAGGTCGTGTAATCACCCTTTTGATAGTTGCGGAACCCGTCGGCGATCGGCTCCATCACGTCGAACGAAGCGGCATCGGTCTGTTCGTCCGTGGCGTCGGTCCGGCCCGGCGTGAACGGCACCTCGATCGCGTGACCGGCATCGCCGGCCGCCTTTTCGATCGCCGCGCCACCGCCAAGCACGATCAGGTCGGCAAGCGAGACCTTCTTGCCGCCCGAAGCGCCGTTATTGAAGGCGCTCTGAATGCCTTCGAGCACACCGAGCACTTTGGCCAGTTGCGCCGGATCGTTGGCATCCCAGTCCTTTTGCGGGGCAAGGCGCACGCGCGCGCCGTTGGCGCCGCCGCGCCTGTCCGAGCCGCGGAAGGTGGAAGCAGACGCCCAGGCGGCAGAGACCAATTCGGCGATCGAAAGACCCGATGTGAGGATTTTCGCCTTCAGATCGGCAATGTCGGACGCATCGACCAATTCATGGTCGACCGCCGGCACCGGGTCCTGCCAGATCAGGTCTTCGGCCGGCACCTCGGCGCCCAGATAGCGCGCTTTCGGTCCCATGTCGCGGTGGGTCAGCTTGAACCAGGCGCGCGCAAACGCATCGGCGAACGCATCCGGGTTCTGGTGGAAATGCCGGGAGATCGGCTCGTAGATCGGGTCCATGCGCATCGCCATGTCGGCTGTGGTCATGATGATCTTTCGGTTGCGCTCGCCGGTTTCGGGGTCGGGCGCATGGTCCTCGGGCTTGAGGTCCTTGGGCGTCCACTGCCATGCACCGGCCGGGCTCTTCACCAGTTCCCATTCATAGCCGAACAGGACGTCGAAATAGCCATTGTCCCACTTGATCGGGTCGGGCGTCCAGGCGCCTTCGATGCCGCTGGTGATCGTGTCGGCGCCCTTGCCGCTGCCATGGCTCGAAAGCCAGCCAAGGCCCATCGCCTCGATCGGTGCAGCCTCGGGCTCAGGGCCGACATGGGCGGCATCGCCCGCGCCGTGGGTCTTGCCGAACGTGTGCCCGCCGGCGGTCAGCGCCACCGTCTCATGGTCGTCCATCGCCATGCGGGCGAAGGTCTCGCGGATGTCGCGGCCCGAGGCGACCGGATCGGGCTTGCCGTTGGGACCTTCGGGGTTGACGTAGATCAGACCCATCTGCACCGCAGCGAGCGGGTTTTCGAGATCGCGGTCGCCGCTGTAGCGCTCATCGCCGAGCCATTCGGTTTCCGAACCCCAGTAGATGTCCTCTTCCGGCTCCCAGATATCGGCGCGGCCGCCGCCAAAGCCGAACGTTTTGAAACCCATCGATTCGAGCGCGACATTGCCGGCCAGGATCATCAGATCCGCCCAGGACAGCGCGTTGCCGTATTTGCGCTTGATCGGCCACAAGAGGCGCCGCGCCTTGTCCAGATTGGCATTGTCCGGCCAGGAGTTGAGCGGCGCGAAGCGCTGCGTGCCCGACGAAGCGCCGCCGCGGCCGTCCGCAGTGCGATAGGTGCCGGCGCTGTGCCAGGCCATGCGAATGAATAGGCCGCCATAATGGCCGTAATCGGCCGGCCACCAGTCCTGACTGTCGGTCATCAGCGCATGCAGATCCTTCTTGACCGCGCCCAGATCGAGCTTGCCGAACGCTTCGGCGTAGTCGAACGCGCCGCCCATGGGGTCGGTCAGCGCAGAATTCTGGTGCAGAATCCGGATGTTGAGCTGGTTCGGCCACCAGTCGCGGTTCGACTGGACACCGAAATTGGTGTGCATCACAGGGCACTTGCCGGTGATTTCGCCGGTGGGAGCGTTCATGAATTCCTCCGAATATGCAGATGGTTTGGGCAGTTCTTTAGAATCGTACCAAACTGCGGTCATCAGGTGAAGTTGAATTTGCTGATTTGCGCGATAAGATCAGCTTATGAACAGCTTGACGTTGAAACAGCTGCGTTATTTCGAAGCGTTGGCCCGCCATGGCCATTTCGGGCGCGCAGCGGAAGCCTGCGCCATCTCCCAGCCGGCGCTTTCCATGCAGATCAGGGAATTGGAGGATGCGCTCGGCACTGCGCTCTTCGAACGCGGTGCGCGGCAGGTCAGGCTGACCGGATTTGGCGACGAGTTCGCCGATCGGGCGCGCGCCATCCTGCGGTCCGTCGACGAACTGGGAGACCTCGCCCGCGCGTCGCGGGACCAACTGGCGGGCCGGCTGCGCATCGGCGTCATTCCGACGATTGCGCCCTACCTTTTGCCGACCATCATCGGCGATCTGGCGCGGACCCATGGTGATCTCGACATAAGAGTGCGCGAGACCGTGACGCCAAAGCTCATGCGCGAGTTGACCGAAGGCCGGCTCGACACCGCCATAGTCGCTCTTCCGGTCTCCGAGCCCTCCTTCACCGAGACGGCCCTGTTCGAGGAGGACTTCGTGTTCGTGCGGCCGGGCGCCGATGCGGGCAAGCCGGTGCCGAGCCCGGAAAAGTTGCGCGAGATGCGGCTCCTGCTGCTTGAGGAAGGCCATTGCTTCCGGGATCAGGCGCTTTCGTTCTGCAGTCTGCGCTCGCCGCTGCCGCGCGAACTGCTGGACGGCAGTTCCCTGTCGACGCTGGTTCAGATGGTCGGCGCCGGCATCGGCGTGACGCTGATCCCCGAAATGGCGGTGCCAGTCGAAACGCGCTCGGCGTCCGTTTCGGTCGCCCGGTTCGGCGCGCCGCAGCCATCGCGCACCGTGGGCATGATCTGGCGCCGGACAAGCCCGCTCGCCAAGCAGCTGGCGCAGATCGCCGATCTCGTCCGCCGGTCGGCGGAGTCGCTGCGCGCCATGCATTCAATGCAGCCGGACGGCGCATGAAGCGACAAAAAAACGGGCCGCAAGGGCCCGTTTTCATTTCGTTTTTCAGCAAAGGGAAAAGAGCGGATCAGGCAGCCGACAGATTGTCGGCCGAGCTCTTGCCCGAGCGCTGGTCCTGAACCACTTCGTAGTTGATCTTCTGGCCTTCGTCGAGGCCGTGCATGCCGGCGCGCTGAACGGCGGAAATGTGCACGAACACATCGTTGCCGCCCTCTTCAGGTTCGATGAAGCCAAAGCCTTTGGTGGCGTTGAACCATTTGACGGTACCTGTTGCCATTTGCGTAATCCTTTTCAATGAACGCGGTGTGACGTGCGGCCAAGCCGGGCCGCTTTCCGATCGAATCGTCTTTTGGAAGTGAGAACGTCAGCAGGCGCAGAAAACGCGAGGCCAAAGTACGTCGGGCCAAAAAGTGTCGATGCGTTTCCTATGGCGAGCAATTGCGCCAATAGCAAGGCATGATTGTGCGCGGCGCGGCCAAAACCTATCGGGCCATATCGGCGACCGGACCGGCTTCGGCACCGATCAGGACGTCGACATCGCGCTTCGGCATAGGCTTGTGGAACAAGAACCCCTGCCCCCGTTCGCAGCCGATGCCGCGCAGCAACTCGGCCTCGGCCTCGACCTCGATTCCCTCGGCCACCGTCGAATAGCCCAGATCGCGGCCCAGATGGATCAGCGAACGGACGATCGACTGGTCGGCCGCCGAGTGCGACAGATCCTTGATGAAGGACTTGTCGATCTTCAAGATGTTGAACGGCAGGCTCTTGAGGTGGGTCAGCGAGGAATAGCCGGTGCCGAAATCGTCAAGCGCGATCGAGACGCCGGCCTCCCGCAAATGCCTGAGCTGGTCCGTCACGGCCGGCGCGGCATGGTTGATGATCGTCGTTTCGGTGACTTCGATGATGAAATTGTGCGGCTGCAGGCCATGGCGCGAAAGCGCCTCGATGACGCGCAGCGCGAAACCGGGCTGACGCAGCACCGCTGCCGTGACGTTGATCCCGATCCGCCCGAACGTGCCGCCATGCTCGGTCCAGTCCGCCATGTCGCGGCAGACTTGCTCTATCATTGCGTTGGTCAAATCCACGCTGATCCGGGCATCGTCGAAGACCTCGACGAACTGGCCCGCGGTCAGAATGCCCTTTTCGGGATGATCCCATCGGGCGAGCGCCTCCATTCCGGAAATTCGCCCGCTCGAAAGCTCGACAACCGGCTGATACCAGGGAACGATCCGGCCCTGCTCGAGCGCCTGGGCGAATTCCTGAACGACCAGCACACGCCGATGGAAGCTCTCCTCCATCTCGGGTTCATAGCATTTCAGGATGGTCGCCGCTTCGCGCTTGGCGTCGTAAAGCGCCAGATCGGCGCGCCGCAGCAAGGCCTGCACATCCGTGCCATGCTCCGGGGCGATGGCATAGCCGGCGGTCGCCTGCACGGCGACGTTGACATCGGCGATCTCGATCTCGTGTTGCAGCGCCTTGTAGAGCGTGTCGACCGCCGAGGTCGGTGCGACCGGAGCGCATCCGTCGCCGATCAGAACCGCGAACTCGTCGCCGCCCATCCGCGCGAAGAACCAGTCTTCTGGCAAAGCGGAGCCGAACGTATCGGCGAAACGAACCAGAACCTGATCGCCCACATCATGGCCATACTGGTCGTTGACCTGCTTGAAGCGGTTCAGATCGATCACGCACAAAAGGAAACCGTGGCCGCTTCTGGTAGCCTTGGCCGCGACCTCGTCCAGCCTTTCGTTGAAGGCGGCGCGATTGGCGATCCCGGTCAGCGCATCGGTCAACGCCAGGTGCTGCATCTTCAGCTCCTGTTCGCGCTGTTCGGTCACATCCTGGAACGTGCCAAAAAGCCGCGTCGTGCGGCCGTCGACCACCTCGGGCTCACCGATCACGCGCGCCCATCGATGTCCGTCGCTGGCCGTTTCGAGCTGCAGGGTGAGATCGAACCCCTTTTGGAATCGGATCGCCTTGCCGATCGCCGTCCGGAAATCATCGCGTGATTGCGGTGTGAATGGTTCGACCGACAGTTCCGGCGTCATGGGCTCGCCAATGGGGGCGCCGAGAATCCGGTAGATCTCGTCGCTCATCGAGATATGCCCGTCGCCGACCGCCCAGCGCCAGGCGCCGATGCGCGAAACCCGTTCGATATGGGCCAGAAGGGTCTGCTGCAGCTTCGTTTCGCGATCCGACGCGGTGAGCCGGTCACGGTCGCGAACCTGCTCGGTCACATCGCGCGCGACGCCGCGATAGCCGATGAAGCGACCGTTTTTATCATGATGCGGAATGCCGTTCGATTCGAACCAGCGCACCGAGCCGTCGCTGGCTTCCAGAGGATAGCGGAAGCGGCGGAAAGGCCGGCGCGCATCGAGCGTGCGCCGGTGTTCGGCCCAGATATCGGCGTCAAGATCCCGGTTGGCGATCTGGGAACGGGCACGGCCGATGAAGTCGGACGCCGGCAAGCCGGTCAGGCCCGCGAACCCGCTGCTGAGGTAGGTCAGCACCAGGTTTTCGTCTGCCTCCCAGGCCCAAAAATCGGCCACCTCGAGATAGTCATCGACGAGGTAGCTGCCCTTCGCCATTGTCACCCGGTTCTCCCCGCGCCTCAACGCCCAAGGGAAACATGATTGGGTTTCGGCAAAGTAAACCGCTACACCCCCGAATATTGGGCGGGCGATAAACGACTATACCAGCCGGCTTTGGCCGATCGCTGCGTCTATAAAGCTGGCAAACAGCGGATGCGGGTCGAACGGGCGCGACTTCAGTTCAGGGTGATACTGCACGCCTATGAACCAGGGATGGTCGGGATATTCGATCGTTTCGGGCAGAACGCCGTCGGGCGAAAGGCCGGACATTGTCAGGCCGGCCTGCTCCAGCGCGTCCTTGTGCTCGATATTGACCTCGTAGCGGTGCCGATGGCGCTCGGAGATGCGCGTGTCACCATAGATGCCGGCGATCTTCGTGCCCTCTTCGAGCACCGCCTCATAGGCGCCCAGACGCATCGTACCGCCCAGATCGCCCTCGCGGGTGCGCTTTTCGAGCATGTTGCCCTTCAGCCACTCGGTCATGATGCCGACCACATTGGTGCCGGGCTTTTCGAACTCCGAGGAGACCGCGTCGTCGATGCCGGCCAGATTGCGCGCCGCGTCCAGCACCGCCATCTGCATGCCATAGCAGATGCCAAAGTAAGGAACCTGCCGCTCGCGGGCGAAGGTGGCGGCCTTGATCTTGCCTTCCGCGCCGCGCTCGCCGAAACCGCCGGGCACCAGGATCCCGTGTACCTTTTCAAGATGCGGCGCGGCATCCTCACTGTCGAAGATCTCCGATTCGATCCATTCGATGTTCACCTTCACCCGGTTGGCGATGCCGCCATGATGCAGCGCCTCGATCAGCGATTTGTAGGCGTCCTTGAGGCCCGTATACTTGCCGACAACGGCGATGGTGACTTCGCCTTCGGGATTGTGGATGCGCGCGCACACATCGTCCCACACATGCATGCGGGGCTTGGGCGCCGGCTCGATGCCGAACGCGGCCAGCACTTCGGCGTCCAGCCCCTCGCCATGATAGGCCTTGGGCACATCGTAGATGTTCTTGACGTCGAGCGCCTGGATGACGGCGCTTTCGCGCACGTTGCAGAACAGCGACAGCTTGCGTCGCTCGGCTTCGGGGATCGGACGGTCGGCGCGCACCAGCAAGATGTCGGGCGCGATGCCGATCGAGCGCAATTCCTTGACCGAATGCTGGGTCGGTTTGGTCTTCAACTCGCCCGCCGCCGGGATGTAGGGCATGAGCGTCAGATGGACGTAGACGGCCTGTCCCCGCGGCAGATCGTTGCCGAGCTGGCGAATCGCCTCCATGAAGGGCATCGCCTCGATATCGCCAGCGGTGCCGCCGATCTCGCACAGCACGAAATCGTAGCCCTCATTGCCTTCCAGCACGAACTGCTTGATCTCGTCGGTGACGTGCGGGATCACCTGGACCGTCGCGCCCAGATAGTCGCCGCGCCGCTCCTTGGTGATGATGTTCTGATAGATGCGGCCGGTGGTGATGTTGTCGTTCTTGTTGGCCGACCGTCCGGTGAAACGCTCGTAATGGCCAAGGTCCAGATCGGTCTCCGCACCATCGTCGGTGACGAACACCTCGCCATGCTGATAGGGGCTCATCGTGCCCGGATCGACATTGAGATAAGGGTCGAGCTTCTTCAGCCGGACGGAATAGCCGCGCGCCTGCAAAAGCGCGCCGAGGGCGGCGGAAGCGATGCCTTTTCCAAGGGAGGAAACCACGCCACCGGTGATGAAGACGTACCGTGCCATGGGGCCTCACGCTTAGACGGGCGGACGCGATTCCGCAAAGGAAAAATGCCGCTGCAAACAGAAACGGTTGGCCGGCGGCGGGCCGGCCGTCGATCCTGCGATCAATTGTTGGGAACGCCGCCCGAAGCGCCGCCACCGGTGGGCACGCCGCCGCCCGGCACCTCGCTGCCCGAAGGCACGTCCGAGGCTGGGCTTTCGCCGCCCAGAAGATCGAGAACCCCGCCCTCGCCCGGCACCGGTTCGCCGGTTTCGGCGTCAATCGTCTCGCCGATTGCCGGAATGCGGTCGAGAACGTCGGTTGGATCGGTGCCGTAGCGGCCCAGAAGGCCAAGGCTCACCGACGTCACGAAAAAGGCCGCGCCCAGAATGACCGTCAGCCGGGTCAGCGGATTGGCCTGACCGCGCGCGCTCATCGCATTGCCGCCTCCGCCAATGCCCAGTCCGCCGCCTTCGGACCGCTGCAACAGCACGACGCCGACAAGCGCGATCACGATCATGAGGTGAATGACGATCAGGATGGTCTGCATGGATCAAGGATTTCCGTCTTCGGCGCGGATGCGATGTCAGGGCCGATGAATGAATTGGCGCGTCTGTACATGGATTGGAACGCGCTGCCAAGGTCGGGCCATGGCCCTCCCACGGTAAGCGCGTCTACATAGCCGCGCAGATGGCAAGGAAGTCGTCCGATTTCAAGCTCGCCCCACCGATCAGCGCGCCGTCGACCGACGAAATATCGAAGATCTCCCCCGCATTGGCCGGCTTGACCGACCCGCCATAGAGCAGTCGGAAGCGCCCACCGTCCGAGCCGAAACGCTCCCGCAGCCGGTCGCGCATATGATCATGCATCGCCTCGATATCGTGCAGCGACGGAGTAAGGCCCGTACCGATCGCCCAGACCGGCTCATAGGCGATGACGGTCGTCTCGGGCGAGGCGCTCTCTGGCAGCGAGCCTGCAAGCTGGGTGTCGACCACATCCATCGCATGGCCGTCCTCGCGCTCCTGCCGCGTTTCGCCGACGCAGATGATGGCTGTCAGCCCGTTGGCATGGGCGGCGAGCGCCTTGCCCATCACCTCGACATCGGTCTCGCCATGGTCGGCACGCCGTTCCGAATGGCCGACGATCACATGGGTCGCGGCCGCATCGGCCAGCATCGCTGCCGACACGTCCCCCGTATGGGCGCCGCTCTCGGTACCGTGGCAATCCTGGCCGCCAATGGCGAGCGGCGAGCCGACCACCGTCTTGACCGCCCGGTCCACCAGTGTCGCCGGCACGCAGATCAGCGCGTCATAGGGCGAATTGGACCGGGTGCCCGCGACACCGTCGGCGATCCGCTTGAGTTCGGGCAATTCGGCGCTCGTACCGTTCATCTTCCAGTTGCCGGCGATCAGCGGGCGGACGGGCTCGGCCATGGTCGGTCTCTCCAGGTTCGGTTGCCGCCTGCTAGCGTGTTTGTCGCGGCAAAAAAAGCCCCGAGCACGCCATCTTCGCGCCATCGACCGGCGCTTGCATCGGCGCCATTGGGTTCCTAAGAAGGCGCACGAAACAAAACCGGTTGGTGGAATGCTCGGCTCCCTGCGCGATGCGGCCAAGACATGGGTCGCCAAACTGCTCTTGCTGCTTTTGATCCTGTCGTTTGCCGTCTGGGGCATTTCCGACCAGATCCTGGGCGGCGGTGGCGGCAATGTCGTCATTGAGGCCGGCGAGACGTCGGTCACCGCACAGCAGTATCGCCTCGCCTATGACCGCCAGCTCGCCATCCAGTCGCAACAGTTCGGCACACGGCTGACTCGCGAACAGGCACGTCTGCTGGGCATCGACAATGCCGTGCGGGCGCGCATGGTCGGCTCCGCGGTTCTGGACGAGCAGGCGCGCGTCATGGGGCTTGGCCTGTCTGAAGACCGGTTGGCCGGCCTGATCGCGGAGGACCAGGCCTTTCAGGGGCTCGACGGCCGGTTCGACCGCAGCCAGTTCCGCCTGATTCTGCGCGAGGTCGGCATGACCGAGGCCGACTACATTGTCGACCGCGAGCAGGCCGCGATCCGCCAGCAGATCATCGAGGCGATCGCCGACGGCATCACCATGCCTGACACCTTCTTGGACGCCGTCCATCGCTATCAGGGCCAATCCCGCGATGTGAGCTTCGTCGAGATCGATGCGTCGGCGTTGACCCCGCCCGGAACGCCCGATCAGGCGACGCTTGAGGCGTTCTTCGAGGAGAACAAGGACGATTACCGCGCGCCCGAATACCGGACGATCCGGTATGTGCTGCTGACGCCAGAGGTCATCGCCGACCCAGCCGCGATCGACATCGAAACCGTGCGCGCCGAATATGAAGACAATCGTGCCCGTTACGCACAGGCCGAAACGCGCACCATCCAGCAGCTCGTCTTTGCCGACGCGGACAGCGCGCAGGCCGCGCGCGAGCGTATCCTCGCCGGACAGAGCTTCGAGGATGCTGTCGCGGACACGGGCCGCTCGATGGCCGACGTGACGCTGGGAACGCTCGAACGCGGTGATGTCCCCGATGCGGCAGTGGCCGAAGCGGCGTTCGGTCTCGCCGACGCGGGCGACGTTTCGGACATCGTCGACGGCGCTTTCGGCTCGGTGCTGGTGCGCGTGACGGAGATTCAGGCCGAGCGGGTCCAGCCCTTCAATGAGGTGGCCGACGGCATCCGCGAGGAACTCGCCGCGCTCGAAGCACGCGATGTCCTTCTCGACATCCATGACGGCTATGAGGATGCCCGCGCCGGCGGATCTTCGATGGCCGAAGCTGCCGCAACACAGCGGATCGACGTTGCAACGCTGCCGGCAGTCGACGCCAACGGCAATGGCGAGGATGGCGAGCCGGTCAGCAATGTTCCGGAGGCCGGCGCGCTGCTGCAGGCATCCTTTGCCGCAGAGATCGGCGAGGAATCGCGTCCGCTCGACGCCGGCCGGGAGGGTTTCCTGTGGTATGAAGTGACCGGCATCGACCCCGAACGCGACCGCGCGCTCGACGAGGTGCGCGACCGGGTGATCGCCGACTGGCAGACCGCGCAGATCAACGACACGCTCGATGCGGCCGCCGACGCTGTGGCACAGGCCCTCCGCGATGGCGGCGACCCGGCAACGATCGCCGGTGAAAATGGCTATCGCGCCGATCTCAAGTTCGGCCTGTCGCGCAGCGGCGAGGACGCCGATTTCGGCGCGCCGGCGCTTGCGGCAGTCTTCGGCGTGGGCCCGCGCGGCGTCGACATTGCGGAAGGCGCGACCGGTGACCGGCGCCTCGTCTTCCGCGTCGATCAGATCACCAATCCGCTCGGCGGCGCCGAGAGCCTCGATCCGTCTCTGAGTGCCAACATCGGCGCCAATCTCGCCGATGATCTGCTCAACCAGATGGTCAACCGGCTGCAGAGCGAGTTTCCGGTGACGCTGTATCCGACCGCGCTCGAACGCGCGCTCGACGCCGGCACATGAGGCAATCCGCCATGGCCGACATCAAACCGCTGATCGCCAAGGCCGCCGATGGCCACCCGCTGAGCGGGGACGAGGCGCGCCGCGCCTTCGACATCATCATGTCGGGCGATGCAACGCCAGCGCAGATCGGCGGGTTTCTGATGGGTCTGAGGGTCCGCGGCGAGACGGTCGACGAAATCGCCGGGGCGGTCGCCACCATGCGCGCCAAGATGCGCCCGGTGACAACCGACAAGCCGGTGATCGACATTGTCGGCACGGGCGGCGACAATTCGGGATCCTACAATGTCTCGACGCTTGCGGCGATCATTGCCGCCGGCGCCGGCGCCCATGTCGCCAAGCATGGCAACCGCTCGCTGTCGTCGAAATCGGGCGCCGCTGATGCGCTGGCCGAACTGGGCGTCGATATCGAGGCCGAACCCGAGACGATCGCGCGCTGCATCGATGGTGCGGGCCTGGGCTTCATGTTCGCGCCGGTCCACCATCCGGCGATGCGCCATGTCGGCCCTTATCGCGTCGAGCTGGGCACGCGCACCATCTTCAACCTGCTCGGTCCGCTGTCCAATCCGGCCAGCGCGTCGCGTCAGGTGGTTGGTGTGTTCGCACCCCATTGGGTCGAGCCGCTCGCCCATGTGCTTAAGGCGCTCGGCTCCCAACATGTCTGGGTTGTCCATGGCGATGGTCTCGATGAGTTGACCACCGCCGGCGAGACGATGGTTGCCGAACTCAAGGACGGCGCGGTGCACACCTTCACGCTGACGCCAGAGGATGCCGGCCTGCCGCGCGCCGAACCCGACGATCTGAAAGGCGGTGCGCCGGCCGAAAACGCCGCTGCCCTGCGGGCGGTTCTCGAGGGTGCACACAACGCCTATCGAGACATTGCCTGCCTAAACGCCGGTGCCGGCCTGGTCGTGGCCGGCCTTGCCGGCGACATTGCCGAGGGCGTGACAAAGGCGCAGGCTGCGCTCGACGATGGCAGCGCCAAGGCGGTGCTGGGCAAGATCGTCGCCATCTCGACGGGGAACGCCTGAGCCATGGCCGACATTCTGCGCAAGATCGAAGCCTACAAACGCGAAGAGATCGCCGCCGCCAAGGCCGCCATGCCTGTCCCGGCGCTCGAGGACCGGATTGCCGGCGCCGAACCACCGCGCGGCTTTGCCGATGCGTTGCGCGCCAAGGCGGCGACAGCCGACTACGGGCTGATCGCCGAGATCAAGAAGGCGAGCCCCTCCAAGGGGCTGATCCGCGCGGACTTCGACCCGCCCGCACTCGCAAGGGCTTATGAGGCCGGCGGCGCGGCCTGCCTTTCTGTTCTCACCGACACGCCGTCCTTTCAGGGCGCGCCCGAATTTCTGACCGAAGCCCGCGCGGCGACCGCCCTGCCCGCGCTGCGCAAGGACTTCCTTTACGACACCTATCAGGTGCTTGAAGCGCGCGCCTGGGGCGCCGACGCGATCCTGATCATCATGGCGAGCGTCGACGATGCGCTGGCGCGCGATCTTGAGCAGGCCGCCTTCGGTCTTGGCATGGATGCGCTGGTCGAAGTGCACGATGCCGGGGAGATGGAGCGGGCATTGCGGCTCGAGTCGAAGCTGGTCGGCATCAACAACCGCAATCTGCGCACTTTCGAGGTCGATCTCGCAACCAGCGAGCAACTCGCGCCAATGGTGCCTCCAGACCGGCTTTTGGTCGGCGAGAGCGGGATCTTCGCGCCCGAGGACTGTGCCAGACTGGCGCGCGCCGGCATAGCGACCTTCCTCGTCGGCGAGAGCCTGATGCGGCAGCCGGACGTGACTGCCGCGACGCGGGCGCTTCTGGCGCGGCAGACGGTGGCCGCCTGACATGGGCGACACGCCTCTCACCCATCTCGATGAAAGCGGGGCCGCGCATATGGTCGACGTGTCGGCCAAGGCGGACAGCGTGCGCGAGGCGACCGCCGAAGGCCATGTCGGCATGTCATCGGCAACGCTGGAAGCGATTCTTGCCGGCGATGCGGCCAAGGGCGATGTGATCGGCACCGCACGGCTTGCAGGGATCATGGCCGCAAAGAAGACATCCGATCTCATCCCGCTGTGCCACCCTCTGCCGGTCTCCAAGGTGAGCGTCGACATTGACGCGGCCAAAGGCGGGCTCGATGTGCGCGCGACCGTGCGCGTCACCGGCAAGACGGGCGTGGAGATGGAAGCGCTGACCGCCGTCAGCGTCGCCTGCCTGACGATCTACGACATGGCCAAGGCGCTGGACAAGGCGATGGAAATCGGAGCCATCCGGCTGGTTTCCAAGACGGGCGGCAAGTCCGGCGACTGGCGCCGACCGGACGCACCGGCGGACAAGGGCTGATGTCGATGGTGCCGGTCGCCGATGCGCTCGGACGGCTGCTGGCCGATGCGACCGCCCTCGAAACCGAGACCGTTGCGCTGCACGAGGCCAGCGGCCGCGTCCTGGCCACTGACATCGCCGCTCTGCGCACCCAACCGCCCTTCACCGCCTCGGCCATGGACGGTTATGCGGTCCGCGCCGACGATATCGCCGAAACGCCTGCGACGCTTAAGGTGATCGGTGCGGTCGCCGCCGGCGATGTCTTCTCCGGGCGCGTGGAACCGGGCGAGACGGTCCGCATCTTCACCGGCGCGCCGCTGCCCGAAGGTGCCGATGCGATCCTGATCCAGGAGGATGCCGAGACCGTCGGAGACGGAGAAGTCCGTGCCATGGAGCCCGCGCCCGCCGGGCGCTATCTGCGTCCCGCCGGGCTCGACTTTTCCGAAGGCGACCGGCTGCTTGAAGAAGGCTGCGTGCTCGATGCCGGCCATCTGAGCCTTGCGGCCGCCGGCAATCACGCCTTTCTCCCCGTCATCCGCCGGCCCGTCGTCGGTGTGCTCGCGACCGGTGACGAACTCGTTGCACCGGGCAGCGAAACCGGACCGGGCCAGATCGTTGCGTCCAACGGCTATGGCGTCGCGGCGATCGCCCGTGACGCCGGTGCCGAGGTGATCGACCTTGGGATCGCACGCGACACGGCTGAGTCGCTCGAGGCCAAGCTGAACGCGGCGACCGCCGCCAGGTGCGATGTCCTGATTACGCTGGGAGGCGCTTCGGTCGGCGATCATGATCTGGTGCGGCCGACATTCACCGGGCGGGGCATGACGCTCGATTTCTACAAGATCGCCATGCGGCCGGGAAAGCCGATGATGTTCGGCAGGCTCGGCGCGATGCGCGTTCTGGGCCTGCCGGGCAATCCGGTCTCCAGCCTTGTGTGCACGCATCTGTTCGTTGTGCCGTTGGTCGAACAGTTGGCCGGGCGGCCCGAAAGCGGGCGGCGGACGACCGCCAGGCTCGGTGCGCCCATCGGCAAGACCGGGCCGCGCGAACACTATATGCGGTCCAGCCTGACGCACGGCAATGACGGCGTGCTGGTCGCCACCGCGTTCGACAATCAGGATTCCTCGATCATCCGCATCTACGCCGCCGCCGACGCGCTGATCGTGCGGGCACCCGATGCCCCGCCGGCCGAAACCGGCGACGAAGTCGAGATCGTCATGTTGCGCGAACCGCGCTGAGCGGCGATGTCAGGCGGAACGCCTGGACAAGGCGAGCCAGATGCCGCCGCCGATCAGGAACGTGCCCGACACCTTTTCGAGGATGCGCACATTGCGCCGGCTCAGAAGACCGCCGGTCTTGCCGGCCGCCAGCGCGTAGGCGCCGTCGAGCACCGTCGCCACCGCCATGAAGATGAGGCCGAGCAGGATCGTCTGCAGCGCCGCATTGCCTTCGGGCACCACGAACTGGGGAATGAAAGCGCCGAAGAAGAACAGCGCCTTGGGATTCGACCAGATGACGAAGAACCCCTGCCAGAAATAGCCGCGCAACGAGCGCGCCTTGACGGCTTGCGCATCGGGATCGGCGAGCGATCCGTCGGAGCGCCAGAGCTTGATGCCGAGCCAGATCAGATAGGCAGCGCCGGCCAGCTTGAGCCAGACGAACAATTCGCCCATCACCGAGACGACCGTTTCAAGGCCGAGCGCCAGAACACCGATCATGATCAGAAGGCCGGCCTGTGTGCCCGCCACATTGGCAAGGCCCGAACGGGCGCCGGCGCGCAGCGAATTGGCGATGATCACGGTTACGGTCGGTCCCGGCACGATGACGATCAGCGCGCAGGCCAGCGTGTAGGCGACGAGGGTCGGCCAGTCGATCATAACGGGTTACTCCGGCGTGTCTTCGGTGTCCGTTTCTAGCGCGGCATCGTCCTCTTCGCCATCGCCATTCTCGGTTTCCGGAATGCGCTCAACCGAGACGACCTTCTCGCCCGCGCGGGTCGCAAAGATGGTCACGCCCTTGGTTGCGCGGCTGGCAAAGCGGATGCCGCCGACCGGCACGCGGATCACCTGCCCCGCATCGGTAACCAGCATGATCTGGTCGCCGTCGTCGACCGGGAACGCGGCGATCAGATCGCCAATGTCGCCGGCCTTCGAGGTATCGGTTGCCTTGATGCCCTTGCCGCCGCGCCCCGAGACGCGGAAATCATAGGACGAGGCGCGCTTGCCATAGCCGAACTCGGTGACCGTGAGGACGAACTGCTCGCGTTCGGCCAGTTCGGTGAACCGCGCATCGTCGAGCGTTTCGTCGGCTGCGCCTTCCTCATCGTCGGCGATGGCGGGTGCGGCCTCCTCTTCGGCACCGTCCTCGGCACGGCGCAGCGCGCTGGCACGTTTCAGATAAGCGGTCCGCTCGCCCGGTGTCGCCTCGGTGTGACCGAGGATCGTCATTGAGATCACATGGTCGCCCGAACCCAGCGCGATGCCGCGCACACCGGTCGACGAGCGGCCCGCAAACACACGGATATCGGTGACCGGAAAGCGGATGCACTGGCCCTTGGCCGTGGTCAGCAGCACGTCATCGTCTTCCGAACAGGTCGCAACGCTGAGGATCGCATCGTCCGATCCGTCCTCGAACTTCATGGCGATCTTGCCGTTGCGGTTGACCTGCACGAAGTCCGAAAGCTTGTTGCGGCGCACCGAACCCGATGTCGTTGCGAACATCACATCGAGATCGGCCCAGCTTTCCTCGTCCTCGGGCAGCGGCATGATCGTGGTGATGCGCTCGTCGGCCTGAAGGGGCAGCATATTGCGCAGGAACTTGCCGCGCGACTGCGGCGTGCCGACCGGCAGCCGCCAGACCTTTTCCTTGTAGACGATGCCGCGCGAGGAAAAGAACAGGATCGGCGTGTGCGTACTGGCAACGAACAGGCGGGTGACGAAATCCTCGTCCTTGGTCGACATGCCGGCCCGGCCCTTGCCGCCGCGGCGCTGCGCCCGATAGGTATCGAGCGGCACGCGCTTGATATAGCCCTGATGCGAGAAGGTGACGACCATGTCCTCGCGCGCGATCAGGTCCTCGTCGTCCATGTCCGGACCGCCTTCGGCCAGCTCGGTGCGGCGCGGCGTGCCGAACTCTTCCTTCACCGCGGAAAGCTCGTCCTTGACGATCTGCTGGATGCGCTGGCGCGACGACAGGATGTCCAGATAGTCGCGGATCTGTTCACCGATGGCGTTCAGTTCGTCGGCAATCTCGTCGCGGCCGAGTGCGGTCAGCCGCTGCAAACGCAGATCGAGAATGGCGCGCGCCTGCTCCTCGGACAGATGGTAGGTGCCGTCCTCGTTGAGCATGTGGCGCGGGTCGTCGATCAAGGCGACCAGCGGAGCGACATCCTTGGCCGGCCAGCGACGGGTCATCAACTGCTCGCGTGCCGTTGCCGGGTCGGGCGCGGCGCGGATCAGCGCGATCACCTCGTCAATGTTGGCAACCGCGATCGCAAGGCCGACCAGAACATGGGCGCGCTCGCGGGCGCGGCGCAGCAGATATTTGGTGCGGCGGCTGACGACCACTTCCCGGAAGGCGACGAAAGCCCGCAGCATGTCGAGCAGCGTCATCTGCTCGGGCTTGCCGCCATTGAGCGCGACCATGTTGGCGCCGAACGAGGTCTGCAGCGGCGTGAATCGGTAGAGCTGGTTGAGGATCACATCGGCATTGGCGTCCCGCTTGAGCTCGATCACCACGCGATAGCCCTGCCGGTCGCTCTCGTCGCGAATGTCGGAAATGCCCTCGACGCGCTTCTCGCGCACCAGATCAGCCATCTTCTCGATCATCGACGCCTTGTTCACCTGATAGGGGATCTCGGTGACGATGATTGACTCGCGGTCGCCCGGCCGCTCTTCGATATGCGTCTTGCCGCGCATGACGATCGAGCCGCGCCCGGTCTCGTAGGCGCTCTTGATGCCAGAACGGCCGAGCACGATCGCACCGGTCGGAAAATCGGGACCCGGCACATGCGCCATCATGTCGATCAGCGAGATCGCCGGGTTGTCGATCAGCGCAACGCAGCCATCGATCACCTCGCCCAGATTGTGCGGCGGGATATTGGTGGCCATGCCAACCGCGATGCCGCCCGAGCCATTGACGAGCAGGTTCGGAAAGCGGGCCGGCAGGACCACCGGCTCGGAGTCCGAGCCGTCATAGTTCTCCTGGAAATCGACCGTGTCCTTGTCGATGTCTTCGAGCAGATCGTGCGCGACCTTTTGCAGCCGCGACTCGGTGTATCGCATCGCCGCGGGCGGATCGCCGTCGATCGAGCCGAAATTGCCCTGCCCGTCGACCAGCGGCACACGCAGCGACCAGTCCTGGGCCATGCGCACCATCGCGTCATAGATCGCCGAGTCGCCATGGGGGTGGTACTTACCCATGACATCGCCGACGATGCGCGAGGATTTCACATATTTGCGGTTCCAGTGATAGCCGCTCTCATGCATCGCATAGAGGATGCGCCGGTGCACCGGCTTGAGCCCGTCGCGCACATCCGGCAGCGCGCGGCTGACGATCACGCTCATCGCGTAATCGAGATAGGACCGCTGCATTTCCTCAAGGATGGAAATCGGCTCGATGCCGTCGCCGGCACCGCCATCGGCGCCGGGGGGTGTCTCGTCGTTCAAACGTTGGTTTCCCGTGTGAGAATCGTTGTCGGAAACATAGTGCGTGAGCGGCCAAAAACCAAGCATTCCAAGACATTTGGGCGCTTTTGCACAGGTCGTTGGGCAAGAGCTGACACACAGGTGAAGATGCTTGTCTCGCGCCGTGATGGGATACCGTCATGGATTGCCGGCCGAACCGGTTTTCGATTGCCGGCACGCGGTCCCGGGTGTAGGCGGTGGCCATGGACGCGGACCTGATCATCAATGCGACGGTGACGCTGCTCGTCACCATCGACCCGGTCGGGCTGGCACCGCTCTTTCTGGCGGTCACCGGCGGGATGGACCGCGCCCAGCGCCGCGAAACCGGCACGCGCGCCATCCTGATCGGTTTCGCGATCATGGTGCTGTTTGCAGTGCTCGGCACGGCGATCCTCAACCTGTTCGGCGTCACGCTCGCCGCCTTCCGCGTCGCCGGCGGCCTGCTGCTCTTCTGGATCGCTTTCGAGATGATCTTCGAGCGGCGCCAGGCACGGCATGAAAACACCGCCGAGCGGGCGATCTCCGCCGATCAGGTGCGCTCGGTCGCGGTCTTTCCGCTGGCGATCCCGCTGATTGCCGGGCCGGGCGCGATCTCGGCGCTTGTGCTGCTGTCGGGCGATTTCGCGGGGCCCGTCGAGCGCGGCGCCCTGATCGGCATCGTCGCGGCGATCCTCGCCGTCACATGGGTGATCTTCATCCTGGCCGAACGGGTCGACCGGCTCTTGGGCGAAACGGGCCGGTCCGTGCTGACGCGGCTGTTGGGCGTCATCCTGTCGGCGCTGGCAGTGCAGTTCGTCGCCGACGGCATCAAGGCACTGATGGCCGCCTGACGGCGCATTCCGGCGTCACCAAGTCAACGCAATGCGTCGAGATCGACCGTCATTTCAGCACCGCCGAACCCGTGCACGCTGTCGCGCGCGCGCACCGTCACCGATCCGATGGCGTCGTCGATCGAAACGCCTGACAGCGACCGGGTAAAAGGCTGCTCCTCGACATGCGGATGGGCCAGCACGCGGCTGCCCAGCACCGCACCGTCGGGACCGACGACCGCCCAAAGATCGGCATAATGGTCCCAGCCCTCGTCGGCATGAGAGACCGTGACATCGAAACGCCAAGTACCGTTCCCGGCCTGCCGCGCTTCAACGCCGACCACATCGGCTTCGCCCGCCAGCGCCATCGCCGACAAGCTCACAAAGAGGGCGAGGACGCTGACGGCAAACAGCGGCCTGAGCGCAAACTCGCGCGCCATCGGAACGGCCGCAAAACCCGCTGCCGCGCCCGGCCGCCGTCCATCCATGGCGCCCCTAGAACGGAATTTCGTCATCGAGATCGCGGACAAAATCATTGCCGCCTTGCGGACCACCCTGACCGCCGCCCTGCTGGCCGCCCATGCCGCCGCCGCCCTGTCCGACGCGGTCGTTGCTGTAGCCGCCGCCCTGCCCGCGGCCGCCATAGCCCGCCTCAGCATCGGCCCGGCTGTCGAGCATCTGCAACTCGCCACGGAAGCGCTGCAGCACGATTTCGGTCGTGTACTTGTCCTGACCGTTCTGGTCGGTCCATTTGCGCGTCTGAAGCTGGCCCTCAATGTAGACCTTGGCGCCCTTCTTCAGATAATTCTCGGCCACCTTGGCAAGATTCTCGTTGAAGATCACCACGCGGTGCCATTCCGTGCGGTCGCGTCGCTCGCCCGACTGTTTGTCGCGCCACGTCTCCGACGTCGCCACCGACAGATTGACCACCGGATCGCCGGAATTCAGACGCCGTATCTCGGGGTCCGCCCCCAGATTGCCGACGAGAATGACCTTGTTGACGCTACCTGCCATGATATTCGCACTCCAATGCCTGTTTGGCGTACCCTAGGCCTTCGCGCACGACCGATGAAGACGACCGCCCGCTGTCCACAGGGACTTTTCCGCGCGCAATCTGCGCGGCGCACCGCTCTTGCAATAAGTTCTTATTTTGTTCTATTTTGGCGGGAACGCAATGTCAACCGGCGTGGCCATCCACAGATGCCTTGTCTCCTGTCAGCATATCGTCACGGGCGGGTCGACAAGGCGCCGCCAGAGCCTACATTAAGGCTCGTTTTTGAAGCGCCGGCGCCGGCCGGCCCATCACACCCGAACAGACTTTCATGACCGACCAGAAATTCATCACGATTCGCGGCGCGCGCGAGCACAATCTGAAGAATGTCGATCTCGACCTGCCGCGTGACGCGCTGATCGTGATGACCGGCCTTTCGGGCTCGGGCAAGTCCTCGCTCGCCTTCGACACGATCTATGCCGAGGGCCAGCGGCGCTATGTCGAGAGCCTGTCGGCCTATGCGCGCCAGTTCCTCGAGATGATGCAGAAGCCCGATGTCGACCAGATCGACGGTCTGTCGCCGGCGATCTCGATCGAGCAGAAGACCACGAGCCGCAATCCGCGTTCGACGGTCGGCACCGTCACCGAGATCTACGACTATATGCGCCTGCTGTTCGCGCGCGTTGGTGTGCCGATCTCGCCGGCCACGGGCCTGCCGATCGAGAGCCAGACAGTCAGCCAGATGGTGGATCGCGTTCTGGCGCTCGAGGAAGGCACGCGGCTCTACCTGCTGGCGCCGATCGTGCGCGGCCGCAAGGGCGAGTACCGCAAGGAACTGGCCGAGCTGATGAAAAAGGGCTTCCAGCGGGTCAAGGTGGACGGCGCCTTCTACGAGATCGCCGACGTGCCGGCGCTGGACAAGAAGTTCAAGCATGACATCGATGTCGTGGTCGACCGGGTTGTCGTGCGCGAAGACATGGCCGCGCGGCTGGCGGATTCGCTCGAACAGGCGCTGCGCCTGTCTGACGGCTTGGCGGTGGCCGAATATGCCGACCGCCCCCTGCCCGACGCCGAGACCAGCCAGGGCTCGGCCAACAAGTCCAAGAACGACACCCACGAGCGGATCGTCTTTTCGGAGAAGTTCGCCTGTCCGGTCTCGGGTTTCACCATTCCGGAGATCGAACCGCGCCTGTTCTCGTTCAACAACCCCTTCGGCGCTTGCCCCCATTGCGACGGTCTGGGCACCGAACAGGGTGTCGATCCGTCTCTGGTCGTGCCCGATCCCGGCCTGACGCTGAAGAAGGGTGCGATCGCGCCCTGGTCGAAATCGACCAACCCCTCGCCCTATTACACCCAGACACTCCAGGCTCTGGGCAAGGCTTACGGGTTCAAGCTCACCGATGCCTGGGCCGATCTGACCGAGGAGAGCCAGAACGCGATCCTTTACGGCACCGGCGGCACGGAAATCGAGTTCTCCTATGACGACGGGTTGCGCACCTACAAGGCCAGGAAGAGCTTCGAGGGCGTGATCGGCAATCTCGAGCGGCGCTGGCGCGAGACGGATTCGGCGTGGATGCGCGAGGAAATCGAGCGCTACATGGCGCAGAACCCGTGCTCGGTCTGCAACGGCCACCGGCTCAAGCCCGAGGCGCTGGCGGTGAAGATCGGCGGGGTCCATATTTCCGAAGTGTCGGCCATGTCGATCCGGGCAGCCAAGGATTGGTTCGCCAGCCTGCCCGACACGCTTAACGACAAGCAGAACGCCATCGCCGTCCGCATCTTGAAGGAGATCCGCGACCGGCTGAAGTTCCTCAACGATGTCGGGCTCGATTATCTGACCCTGTCGCGCGGGTCCGGCTCGCTGTCGGGCGGCGAGAGCCAGCGCATCCGCTTGGCCAGCCAGATCGGCTCGGGCCTGACGGGCGTGCTCTATGTGCTGGACGAGCCGTCCATCGGCCTGCACCAGCGCGACAATGCGCGCCTGCTCGAAACGCTTCGCCATCTGCGCGATCTCGGCAATACGGTGATCGTCGTCGAGCATGACGAGGATGCGGTTTTGACAGCCGACCATGTGATCGATATCGGCCCGGCCGCCGGCATCCATGGCGGCCACATCGTGGCATCCGGTACGCCCTCCGAGATCATGGCCAATCCGGCGTCGCTGACCGGCCAGTATCTGTCCGGCGCCAAGGGCATCGCCGTTCCCGCCGAGCGCCGCCCGGTGGACCTCAAGAGCCGCGCGATCAAGGTCGTCGGCGCGCGCGGCAACAACCTTCGGGACGTATCGGCGGCGCTGCCGCTCGGCACCTTCACCTGCGTCACCGGCGTTTCGGGCGGCGGCAAGTCCACCTTCCTGATCGAGACGCTGTACAAGGCGGCGGCCCGGCGCATCAACGGCGCCCGCGAAGCGCCGGCCGAGCACGACCGGATCGACGGGCTCGAACATATCGACAAGGTGATCGACATCGACCAATCGCCCATCGGGCGCACGCCGCGCTCGAACCCGGCGACCTACACGGGCGCCTTCACGCCGATCCGCGAATGGTTCGCCCAGCTTCCCGAGGCCAAGGCGCGCGGCTACCAGCCCGGCCGCTTTTCGTTCAACGTCAAGGGCGGCCGCTGCGAGGCCTGCCAGGGCGACGGCGTCACCAAGATCGAGATGCACTTCCTGCCCGACGTCTACGTCACGTGCGATGTCTGCCACGGCAAGCGCTACAATCGCGAGACGCTTGAGGTCGAGTTCAAGGGCAAGTCGATCTCCAACGTCCTGGAAATGACGGTCGAGGAAGGCGTCGAGTTCTTCGCCGCGGTCCCGGCGGTGCGCGACAAGCTGGCAACGCTCGAGCGCGTCGGCCTTGGCTACATCAAGGTCGGCCAGCAGGCGACAACACTGTCGGGCGGCGAGGCGCAGCGCGTCAAGCTGGCCAAGGAACTGTCGCGTCGGGCGACGGGCCGCACGCTCTACATTCTCGACGAGCCGACCACGGGTCTGCACTTCCACGATGTCGCCAAGCTCCTGGAAGTGCTGCACGAACTGGTCGATGCCGGCAACACGGTCGTGGTGATCGAGCACAATCTGGAGGTCATCAAGACCGCCGACTGGGTCATCGATCTGGGGCCGGAAGGCGGCGATGGCGGCGGCGAGATCGTCGCCGAGGGCACGCCCGAGCAGATCGTCGACATCGAACGGTCCTATACCGGCCAGTTCCTCCGGGACCTGCTGGCCCGACGGCCGGTCAAGCGCATCGAGGCGGCGGAATGACGGCCGGCGGAACCATGGCGAGGCTGCGATGACCGGCATCGTCCGCACAGGCATAGGCGGCTGGACGTTCGATGCCTGGAACGAGACCTTCTATCCGGCCGAGGTGAAGAAGAAGGATCAGCTCGACTACGCCGCCAGCCAGCTTCGCACGATCGAGATCAACGGGACCTACTATCGCGGCCAGAAGCCCGAGACCTTCGCCAAATGGGCTGCCGCAACGCCGGACGGGTTCGTCTTCGCCGTCAAGGGCAACCGGTTCGTGACCAATCGCAAGGTGCTGGCCGAAGCCGGCGAGTCGATGGGCAAATTCTTCGCAACGGGCGTGACCGAACTGGGCGACCGGCTCGGCCCGATCCTCTGGCAGTTCGCGCCGACCAAGAAGTTCGAGCCGGACGATTTCAACGCCTTTCTCGATATGCTGCCGCGGAAACAGGACGGCGTTGCGCTGCGTCATGCGGTGGAAGTGCGCCACGAGAGTTTCGCAACGCCCGAATTCATCGCGTTGGCCCGTCAGCAGAATGTCGGGATCGTCGGCGCCCTGCACGAGACCTATCCCGCGATCTGGGATGTCACAGCCGATTTCGCCTATGTCCGGTTGCAGACCGGCTCGGACGACATCGAGACCTGTTATGGCGGCAACGAACTGGCGATCTGGGCCGGGCGCCTTCGGCATTGGTCCGAGGGCGGAGCGCCCGACGATCTGCCGCTGACCGCGCCGGGCGCCCCGTCGGACAGCCACCCACGCGACGTCTTTGCCTATCTGATCTCCAGCGGCAAATCCCGGGCACCCGCCGGTGCCATTGCGCTGCAAGGGCTGGTGGACGAAACGGCAAGGGGCGGCGCGTGAGCACCCGCCCCGGCTATGCCGCCGTAACGCCCTATCTGGTCTGCGCCGACGCCGGCGCAGCGATCGAATGGTACACCAGACATCTGGGCGCGACCGAACGTTATCGGCTGGCCATGCCCGGCGGCGGCATCGCCCATGCGGAAATCGCTATCGATGGCATGGTGCTGATGCTGTCGGACGCCTTTCCCGACATGGGCATCGTCGCGCCGGACGGGCTCGGCGGTTCGCCGGTATCGCTTCAGGTCTATGTCGCTGATGCCGATGCAACCTTTGACGCGATGGTGGCCGATGGCGCCGAGGCGCTGTTCGAGGTCACGGACCAGTTCCACGGCGACCGGTCAGGCAAGCTGCGCGACCCGTTCGGCCATTTGTGGTTCATCGCGACCAATCGCGAACCGTTGACGCCCGATGAGATCGTCGCGCGCTTCCAGCGCGACATGGGCGGTTAGAGCTTTACACCCGGCGCCAAGTCCCGTGAGGCGGCACCGGCTGGGGCCGTCCTGCCCTGCGGATGCACTCCATCAAGCCTGATGAACTGCCTTTGGGACCGCGTGGCCAATGTCGGCGCGGGCCGCGCGTTTCGACAATGAAGCGACCCTGCTCCAAAGCGTGACCGCGTATCCGAGCACGCCCAGCGCGATCGCGAATTCACGCACCTCGGTCAGTTCATGACCCCAGCCCAGCGTGTGGCCGCGCGCCAAGAAGACCAGCTGGGACAGGACCAGCATGGCCGCCATGACAAGTGTTGCTGCCACCAGCTCCGTCTTCCCGGCCCGGCGCGCAATGTCGAGCGCAATCAGGACGGCCGTGAAGAACCAGATGCCGAAGAAGACATAGTTCCAGTTGTAGAACATGAAACCGCATACCGGCAGCAGCATGATCGCAAACATCGGTGGCGGCACGAACAGGCTCGCCCCGCGAAGAAAGCGTGGCGGTTCGGCGGGCCATCCATAGGGCAGCACGATAAAGGCCAGGACGGCCACCGAGTAGTACGCCATCTCGAACCGATAGGTGTAGAAATTGTGGAGGTTGGTCTCGTTCTGGACGTTGCCTTCAAAAAGCTCCGGTGTCGACCAACCGATCCAATGCTGGCCCCAGGACGCTTCTTCCCCCAAGACGACGAATGCGACTGCCGCAATCGCCAAGATGACCAATGACGGGCTCAGGCCGAGCAGCCGTTCGGCGCTGATATGGCGGGCCCGGCGCGCGGCGACGGCCAGAAACACCAGTGCGAGAACAAACAGCACTTCCGTGAAGACGCTGAGAAAACCGCCTTCCCTGACATGGCCGGCCAGCGTGTCGGGCCAGTAGATGACAGCGTACATGGCACCATAAAGCAGGAGGAACGACGCCAACCAGAAGGTGGCGATCAGCCAAGCGGGCAAATCGCCCTGAACGCTGCGGGACTGGCTGAATGGCCGCAAGGCCGCAACGAGAAAGAAGGCCGCCAAAACGCCAACTCCCAACCGGAAGAGCCCGATGAAGGACCAATCGGGAGCATACTTTTCCAGCAGGCGGTAACCGGCCTGGAACGCGATAAACTGCGCAAAACCGGCGAACAGCAGGAAAAGGCAGAAATAGGCGAATTGCCGTGTGCGAATGAAGTTTGAAGAAAAAGTCATCCTATCCTCGACCCCGCGAACATAGAAAAGGAACGAATAGCAGATTTTTGGCTGCGGATGATGTTTTTGGTTAGATATTGGTTAATCGTCTTTTTATTCAAATTGTACACAAGTGCCGCGCAACAAACTGTCAAAGACGTTGATCATCATAATTGGCGCAATATAAGAACGGCTGCACTCGGATTGGTTTTGACACAACAAAGGGCGCACTGATCGCCCTGGAGCGAAACCTCTCGCCCTTGGCAGTTTCGAGAGGAGCCAGCCCGGCATGCTGGCAATTAGTTCAGGTAGTGCGTGAAAAACCCCGCAGAAGCACTTGATAATGCTCTTTTATCGGCCAGAGCACGGCATCAAAGTCGTTCGCGCACAACTCCGGGCCTCCCGGATGAAGCTGCCATACCCGGTTTAAGAAGGACTTAATCCTGCCGTTGCGGCAACCCGGGCCGACCGGATGCATCCATGCGTCGCCGCTCGTTTGGAATCGTTCAAAACTAGAGTGTTTGACACCAGTTTGACGCGGCGTCATAATCTGACAACGAATATCACCTTTATTGAACCTGGGTTGACTGTGGGCGCACCGCTCGACATTGGCCATTTCTCCCACGCCGAACGGCTCACGCGGCCGGTCGAACGCTTGGTGGTCGAGGGCCTGCGCCATTGGACTTCGGATCGGGCCACCGGCGGCGAGACGCTCCATGCGCTGTTCGAGCGCGAATTGTCCGAAATCCAGGCACGGGCGGCGGCCGCCGCTCTCGAGGACTTCGCGACCGCGCTCGGCCTGTGCGCTGCATGCCCATTGCGCATTGCGGGCAACGGTCCCGACGATCTCAGCCGCGACGAAACGCTGATCCTGGGCCTTGTCTCGGCGATCCAGAACAGCGATGGCGCAGCAGCCGAGATGTGCCTGCGCGCCCTGACCTGTCGCAATCGTTGCGATGCGGTCGCTTTGGCTGCCGGCGCGTTCGCGCTGATCATGCGCAGTTTCGGCAAGACCCTGAGGCCGATGCCGGCGCGGTTCATCCGCGATGCCCTGGACGAGGCTGCGCGCCGCGGCGGGCAAATTCCGGCAAGGCCGCACTGATGGGACGCATGGCGATGACATGTTCCGGCTTGCGGAAACCGTCGCATTCCGCCGCGCGGCTTGACATGGATCATGGGCGCTCCGCCCTGCCCCGTGCCAACGTTCGACAGGCCAATGCAAGGACCTGCCTGAAATGATCGTATGCAGTTGCAATGTGATCGCGCTCCGCGAGATCGAGGATGTCATCACCGGCTTTCTCGATGCCGACGAATGGCAGCTCATCACACCGGGCATGGTCTATCACGCCATGGCAAAGCGCGGAAAATGCTGTAGCTGCTTCCCGCGCGTGATCGACACGATCGTCTCCATCAGCGAAGCCTATCACCGCCGCAAGGCGACGCCCGAACACGAGATCGTCCCGTTCATTGCCCGAATCCGCGCCGAGCACGACCGGTGCGAGACGGTGCGGCGCCTGACCAAAAGCGCCAGATTGCGGAAAGCAGCTTGATCTTTCACGCCATTTGGCCAATTCCTGAAAAAATATCTGAACCGGAGGGACTCACCCATGAAGGGCAATGAGAAGGTCATCGAGCGTCTCAACGAGGCGCTGTTTCTCGAACTGGGTGCGGTCAATCAATACTGGCTGCATTACAGGCTGCTCGACGATTGGGGATATAAGAAGCTGGCCAACAAGGAGCGTGCCGAGAGCATCGAGGAGATGCATCACGCCGACAAGATCGTTGAACGCATCATCTTCCTGGAGGGTTTTCCGAACCTTCAGAACGTTGCGCCGCTGCGCATTGGCCAGAACATCGGCGAGGTACTCGAATGCGACCTGGCCGGCGAAAAAGAGGCCTGGGACTCCTACACAAAGTCTCGTGAAATCTGCCGCGAGGTCGGCGACTATGTGACAATGTCGCTGTTCGAGGAACTGATCGCCGACGAGGAAGGCCATATCGACTTCCTGGAAACGCAACTCGATCTGCTCGAGAAGCTGGGCGCCGAGAAGTACGGGCTGCTCAACGCGGTTTCCGCCGACGAGGCCGAATAACGACCCGCCGCCGGTTAACCGGTTCCCCACATGCCGGGTTTACAGATGCGCGCGCTGTGCTTATCTGCGCGGACGTGCCCCTATAGCTCAGTTGGTAGAGCAACTGATTTGTAATCAGTAGGTCCGCGGTTCGAGTCCGTGTGGGGGCACCATCTTCGTTTCCCGCCAGCCGCGCGCAACTGCCGCCAGTCGCACATCGCTCGACAGTATTCAGGCCAAGCTGCTGACACATCCTGTCAGCAGCGATCGGCTAGTCTCCGCCACAAACGGAGAATCGGCGATGAGCGTTCTGAGCCACATCACGCTTGGCACCAACAATACCTGCCGCGCGGCGCAGTTCTACGATGCGGTACTCGGCGCTCTCGGATTTGCCCGGCTGCCCAAGCCGCCCGGCAAGCCACCCGCCTATGCGAAGGACGGCCAGATGCCGACCATCTATCTCTATCCGCCGGCCGACGGCCGACCCGCCACCTGGGGCAACGGCACCCATGTCGCGTTCATCGCCGAGACCAGCGATGCGGTCGACACGTTCCACCGACTGGCCCTCGACCATGGCGGCAGCGACGAAGGCTCGCCCGGCCCGCGCCGGCATTATGGCGACAACTACTATGCGGCCTATGTACGCGATCCGGACGGCAACAAGCTGCAGGCGGTGTGCTATCGCGCTCCCTGAGACCGGCGCCGCGCTTGCATCGCGGCCCGAGCTGCGCCATCTGACGGCGATGAGCGACATCCAGCCACTGCCCTCGACGCCTGCGCGCGACGATCTGACCGGCCTGTTTCATCCCGGTCCGGTGTCGCCGCCGGTCGAGTGGCGGATCGAGGACGGCCTGACCGGCTATGAGGACGCGCTTGCCTTCATGGAAGAGCGCGTCGCCGCGATCCATGCCGGCACAGCGCAAGAACTCGTCTGGCTCATCGAGCATCCCCCGCTTTACACGGCCGGCACCAGCGCCAATGCAGCCGACCTGACCGAGCCCGACCGCTTTCCAGTGTTCCAGACCGGTCGCGGCGGCCAGTACACCTATCACGGCCCCGGTCAGCGCGTGGCCTATGTGATGCTCGATCTCAAGCGCCGTCGGCAGGATGTGCGCGCCTTCGTCGCCGCGCTCGAAGCCTGGGTGATCGGAACGCTCGACCGGTTCAGTGTCAAAGGCGAACGGCGCGAGGATCGCGTCGGCGTCTGGGTTCAGCGCCCCGAGCGCGCCGGCCCCGCACCCGGTGTCATCGCCGAAGACAAGATCGCCGCGATCGGCATCCGCCTGCGCAAATGGGTCTCGTTTCACGGCGTCTCGATCAATGTCGAACCGGACCTGTCGCACTATGCGGGGATCGTGCCGTGTGGCGTGAGCGAGCATGGCGTCACCAGCCTGGTCGATCTCGGCCTGCCGGTGACAATGGCCGATCTGGACGTCGCGCTGAAGGCCGAGTTCGAGACCGTGTTCGGCGCGGTCGAATAGCCCGCGCTACTCGAATTCCATGATCACCGCGTCGACGGCGAGGCTGTCGCCCGCCTCGGCACGGATGACGGATACGGTGGCATCGCGCTCGGCGCGCAGCACATTTTCCATCTTCATCGCCTCGATGACCGCCAGCGTGTCGCCGGCCTGCACGGGCTGGCCGGCGCTGACATTGAGTGCGACGACAAGCCCCGGCATCGGACACAAGAGCTGCTTGGACGTGTCTGCAACGGCCTTTTCCGGCATCAGCACGTCGAGTTCGGCCACATGCGGGCTCATCACCTGAGCGGTCACCGAATAGCCGCGCCAGTCGATCACCATCCCGTTCACCGTCGGCCGGATCTGGGCAACGATGTGCGTGTCGCCCACGGTGCCGGTCCACAACGGATCGCCCAGACGGAAGCCGGTTTCAAGCGCCACCGGCGCATCGCCACCGGCAGAAACGGTGAACGCCGTCCGTTCGGCACCGAGGTCGGGCGCTGCCATCGACATCGCCTGACGTTCGTCGCCCATGCGGACGATCCAGTCGGTGCCGATCCGCCCCGAATGGGGCGCGATGCGGCCCGCATGGCGGTCGAGCCGGTCCTTGCGGATGATCTCCACCGAAAGCGCAATCGCCGCCAGCACATGCCGCGCCGCCTCGTCGGGCTCGGGCGGCATGAAACCATCGGGATACTCCTCGGCGATGAAGTTGGTCGTCAGCCGCCCTTCTCTCCATCTGGGGTGCGCCATCAGCGACGCCAGGAACGGCATGTTGTGCGCGATTCCGTCGATGATGAACCCGTCCAGCGCGTCGCGCATCGCGTCGATCGCCTCATCGCGCGTCGGCGCCCAGGTGCACAGCTTGGCGATCATCGGATCGTAGAACATCGAGATTTCAGCGCCGGCGAAGACGCCGGTATCGTTGCGCACGACAAGGTCGTCCGAGCACTGCTCGGCCGGCGGCTGGTAGCGCGTCAGCCGGCCAATGGACGGCAGGAAGCCGCGCACGGGGTCCTCGGCATAAACGCGGCTTTCGATCGCCCAGCCGTTCAGCACCACATCGTCTTGCGCGATGTCGAGCCTTTCGCCGGCCGCGACGCGGACCATCTGCTCGACCAGGTCGAGCCCGGTGATCAGTTCGGTCACCGGGTGTTCCACCTGCAGCCGTGTGTTCATTTCGAGGAAATAGAAATTGCGGTCCTTGTCGACGATGAACTCAACCGTGCCGGCACTCTGATAGTCGACGGCCTTGGCCAGCGCGACGGCCTGCGCGCCCATCGCCGCACGGGTCTCTTCATCGAGAAAGGGCGACGGCGCCTCCTCGATCACCTTCTGGTTGCGCCGCTGGATCGAGCACTCGCGCTCGCCCAGATGGATGCAGTTGCCATGCGCATCGGCCAGCACCTGGATCTCGATATGGCGCGGCTCCTCGACGAACTTTTCGATGAAGATGCGATCGTCGCCGAAGCTGGACGCCGCCTCCGATTTCGAGCGTTCGAAACCGTCGCGCGCCTCCGCACCGTTCCAGGCGATCCGCATGCCCTTGCCGCCGCCGCCAGCCGACGCCTTGATCATCACCGGATAGCCGATCTGCGCCGAGATGGCGGCCGCCTCTTCCGCATCGGCGATCAGCCCCATATGGCCCGGCACCGTCGACACGCCCGCTTCGGCGGCGATCTTCTTTGAGGTGATCTTGTCGCCCATCGCATTGATGGCCTTGGGCTTGGGTCCGATGAAGACGATGCCCTCGGCTTCCAACGCTTCGCAGAACGCGGCACGCTCGGAAAGAAAGCCGTAGCCGGGATGGACGGCCTGGGCGCCTGTCTGTTTGGCCACCGCGATGATCGTGTCGATCTTCAGATAGCTTTCAGCAGCGGGCGGCGGGCCGATATGAACCGCCTCGTCGGCCATTTCGACATGCAGAGCATCGGCGTCCGCATCGGAATAGACGGCAACCGTGGCGATGCCCATGCGCCGTGCCGTCTTGATCACGCGGCAGGCGATCTCGCCGCGGTTGGCGATCAATATCTTGTCGAACATGCCCGATGGAGTTCCCGTCTTTGTCGTTTTTGTCCGGCCTTGATACCGAAATCCGGCATCCGGGCAATCATCTGTTTGTCTTAGGTTACGCACTGTCCTTGTGATCCGCCGCCCGCTCGCGCCAGAACACATAAAGGCCCGAAGCGACGATGATGCCGATGCCGATCCATTTGGTCGGCGTCGGGAATTCGCTGAACAGCAGCAATCCGAACAGGGCCGCCGAGATGATCTCGATGTACTGGAATGGGGCGAGCAGCGAAGCCGGTGCCATCTGGAAGGCACGCACGAACAGATAATGCCCGGCAACGCCGATGCTGCCCATCAGCAGCACAAGCGCCCAAACGGTCAGGTCCGTCGTCGGCGTCACCGCCAGATCGTCAATGCCGGCAAGCATGCCGAATGCCATGGCGACAGCGACGACCGCCATGCCGCCGAGCCCGGACACGAACTGCATCACCATCGCACCATCGTTGCGGCCGGCGATGCGGTTGAGCATCAGATATGTGGCAAACAAGGTCGCCGCACCAAGCGGCAGGAGCGACACCGGCCCGAACACCGCATAGGAGGGCTGGATGACGATCAGAGCGCCGCCGAAGCCGACAAAAACGGCCAGGACCCGGCGCCAGCCCACCGGCTCGCGCAGCACGATGAACGAGAGCAGCGTCAGTATCAGCGGTTCGACGAAAAACACCGCTATGGCGTCAGCCAGCGGCATGTATTTGAGCGCCACGAAAAAGAACAGGCTCGCCGCACCCAGCAGCATGCCGCGCACGAAGTTGAGGCCGAACCGGTTCGAGCGAAGCGCCGTAACGCCGCCAACGGCCAAAAGCCAGACAAGGCAGAAAGCCGCCTGGATGGCAAAGCGGAAGAAGGTGACCTGGCCGGGCGACATGGCGCCCGTCTGGCCGAGCAGCTTGGCCACCGCATCCATGGCCGGCAGCAACAGCGCGCCGATGACAGCCAGCACCATGCCGCGCACCGGCATGTCGGCACCAAAGGAGGGTTTTGACGGCAGCGCCTGAACCATGTCCCAGACGTTGCACGCCACACGCCGCCGGGAAAGCCCTTATCGGCGGCGAGCAGTTCGCATGGGACGCAGAATGACGATCAGGCGACCTGATCCATCAGCGGCGCCAGCGAGGGGTGCACATCGGGCGACTCATCGCGAATGAAGCGCAGCAGCGCCTTTTCGTTGGCGTGCAGCAGCCCGTCACGGCCCATGCGCTGCGCAATCCAGTCCGCCTCGCCCGCATCGATCGTTTCGGCGGCGGCGTTGGCATCCGCAAAAGTCTCATTGGCTTGGCGCCAGGCATTCTCGACGCCGGTCTTGGTCATCACCGCGTCCATGTAGCCCTTCAGGCCGCCCGCAAAGACGCGCGAGAAGAAGCCGGCCACATCGACGCTGTCATCGGCGAGCCAGGCCTCGCGCCGCAGCGCGGTTTCCCGGTCGGCCGCCACATGACGGGTTGCGGCCATCAGCGAAAAGCCGATCGCCTTGACGAACAGATCCGACCAGGCCGGGTCGTTGTCGGCCTCGGCCGTGCGATCGTTAATGTCGAACAGAACCTCGGCCTCGTCTCGGGTGATCCCCGCATTGCCGCCGCTGCCATAGGCGTAAAGGATGCGCTTGAGCATGGCGACATCGTCGGCGGTGACAACCCCCGGCCGTGCAACGCGGCCGCGGGCGAGCGGCCCGTCGCCATCGGTGACGGCATGCGCCACCTGACGCAGCGCGAACGCGCTCAACGCGGCCGGCATTGCTGTGGCGCGCTCCATGACCTTGATCAGAAGCTCGACCTCTGTCCGGGTGCACACCAAGTCGTCGCGCGAAATGGCGCGGATCAGCCAGTCGGCGTTAGCCTCCGACACATAGCCTTTCGGCGCTTCGCGGTTGACCAGATAGTCCGACACGGCATCGACGAAGAAATCGTCCCATTCGGGCACGCGCGAGCGGCAGGACGTGTCGATGGCGAACAGCGCATCGGCTTCGGGCCGGCATACGACGCCATCGCGGAAGACCTCACGGCGCAGCCGCAGAACATCGTCCGCGGTGACCGCGTTTCGGGCGACGATTTCGGCCAAAGCACCCTGCAATACCAGTTCACCCATCTGAACACTCCGCTTGACGGACGCAGCGCGCCCTCAAAAAAACCCCGGCGAGACTGGCACGGGTCGCTTGAATTTCGGCTAAGCGGCGTGGTTAAGCCAAGCTTGCAACCCGGAAACGCACGATGACCGAGACGACCGATGCCTTGGCCGACGCCTATAATGCCGCGCTGGCGCACGAAAAGGCGGGCGAAACCGCCAAGGCAGCCCAATTGTACCGGCAGTGCCTGGCGCTCGATCCCACAGACCGGTGCGGTGCGGCGATGCGCTTGGCCTCGATGGGCATGGGCGATGCCCCGGACAAGGCGGCCGACGCCTATGTGGCGACCTTGTTCGACCAGCATGCCGAGGATTTCGACGACATCCTCACCGGCGCGCTCGGCTATGCCGTGCCGATGCAGGCGGCCGAATGGCTGACCGCGAACCGGCCCGGCCCCTATGCGCGCTTGCTCGATCTGGGGTGCGGCACCGGCCTGTCCGGCATGATGCTGATGGAGTTGTGCGACCACGCGACCGGCGTCGACATTGCCGAGCAGATGGTCGAAAAGGCCGACGAGCGGGCAGCCTATGACGCGCTCTATGTCAACGAGGCGGTTGACTTCCTGGACGAATGGTCCAGGAGCGACGACCCGGAGCATGCGCCTTTCGACCTGATCGTGGCGACCGACGTCCTGCCCTATATCGGCGCTCTGGAGCCCTTGTTCGACGGCATCGCCGCCAATGCGACGTCCAACGCGCGGCTCGTCGTCTCCGCCGAAACGCTGCCGGCGCTGTCGGAAGGCCCGTCGGACTGGATGGTAACACCGCATCAGCGCTTCGCCCATTCCGCCGCGTATCTGCGCGACATATGTGCATGCGCGGGCTTCACGACGATCGAACTGTTCGAGCCGATCACGGTCCGCCTTGAACAGGGTGCGCCGATCCGCGGCTTTCTCGTCGTCGCGGCGCGGCCCTAGTCCGGCCGTCGGCCGCGCATCATCTCGCGCTTTCCGCCGAAGCCCGGCACTTTTTCAACGTCGAACCCCGCCGCTTGCAGGTTGCGCCGCACCCAGCCCGCCGCCGTATAGGTGGCGAACGTACCGCCCGGCGACGTCCGGTCGAACACGGCCTGCATCAGCGCTTCGGACCACATGTCCGGGTTCTTCGCCGGCGCGAACCCGTCCAGATACCAAACGTCGGCCGAGCCGGCCCAGCGCGTGACACCCTCCAGCGCATCGCCGACGACCACCGTCAGCCGCGTCTGATGATCGAGCATCCACGAGGACGGCATGGGTGAAAGCTCCGGCCAGCGGTCGATAAGGCGCTTGCGCAGCGGCACGAGATCAGGCCAGCGGCCTATGGCGGTGGTGATCGCGCCCGCCGTCATGGGCAGGGCCTCGAACGAAATGAAATCGAGCCTTGCGCCCGGCAGGCGGTGAAGGCGCCATTGCCGCCAGGTTTCAAGGAAGTTGAGGCCGGTACCGAAACCGAGCTCGGCAACCGTGACGTCGGCCCCGTCGCCCCATCGCTCGCGCAGCCGGTTCTGGCCGACAAAGACATGGGCTGTTTCCGCCCTTCCATCCTCCCGGGCGTAAAAATGGTCGCCAAACCGGGTCGAAAACGGCATATCGCCGTCCGTCCACTCCAGTTCGTCCCGCTCCAGATCGCCGCCCAATGAATGCTGCTCCCAATCCGTCCAAGCCCGACATCGCCGTCATCGGCGGCGGCATTGTCGGCCTGTGGTGTGCCGACAAGGCCGCAAGGCGCGGGGCGCATGTGCTGCTGATCGAAAAGCGCACAATCGCCGCGGGCGCAAGTGGCGGCATGCTCGGCGCGCTGATGCCGCACCAGCCGACCGGCTGGAACGCCAAGAAGCAGTTTCAGCTCGACGGGCTTTTGTCGCTGCCCGAGCGCGTGGCCGCGCTGGAAGCGGAAACCGGCTTCTCCTGCGGCTATGCGCGCACCGGCCGGCTGATGCCGATCGGCCATGCCGAAAAGCGCCGCCAGAGCGCCCAGTGGGCCGACGGAGCGGGCGTTCACTGGCCGGACGGATTCGTCTGGACGGTCGAGGACGCCAGCCCTGCGCCGGGATGGATGGCGGACGCGGCGCTGACCCACGGCGTCAATTACGACACGCTGTCGGCCCGCATCGATCCGCGCAGGCTAACAGCCGCCTTGCGTGCGGCACTTGAGGTCAATCGCCAAGTCACGATCCGGGAGAACATCGAAGTCACGCGCATCGGCGCCGATGGCGCGCTCACGCTGCACGGTGGCGAGACGATCACGCCCGGCGCGACCATCATCGCCGCAGGAACCGGCACCTTTGCGCTGGTCGACCCGGAGAACCCGGCGCGCATCGGGCGCGGTGTGAAGGGCCAGGGCGCGCTGCTTGATCCGGCGACGCCGATCGATCCCGCTTCGCCGATCCTCTACGATAAGGGCGTCTATGTGATCGCACACGGAAACGGCCGTATCGCAGTCGGCTCCACCTCCGAGGACAGTTTCGATGCGCCCGACACGACCGATGAGAAGCTCGATGCCATCGTCGCGCAGGCCATTCTGATCTGCCCCGCGCTCGAAGGCGCGCGCATCATCGACCGTTGGGCCGGTGTCCGGCCCCGCGCCGAAGGCCGCGAACCCCTGATCGGGCCCTTGCCGGGCGCACAAAACGTCATCCTCGCCACCGGCGGCTTCAAGATCTCGTTCGCCATCGCCCATCTGATGGCCGACGCCGCCGCCGGATTCGCCCAAGGCGACCAGCCCGACGGGCTCCCGGAGGTCTTTGCGCCGGAAGCGCGCGGGGTCAGGCTTCGGCCATCTCCCTGAAGAACCGCGCGGCGTCGGCGCGCACGGCGTCGACCTTGTCGTCGCTCATCCGGTTCAGCGTGCCGTACATCATGCCCATGCGCTGATTGCCGGCCAGCGTCTCGCGGTTCTCGATCAAAAAGTTCCAGTAGAGATAGTTGAACGGACAGGCTTTCGGCCCGTTCCTGACCTTCACCCGGTAGCGGCACGCGCTGCAATAGTCCGACATCTTGTCGATATAGGCGCCCGAGGACGCATAGGGCTTGGAGGCGAACAGGCCATTGTCCGCATAAAGCGCCATGCCGACCACATTCGGCATCTCCACCCATTCATAGGCGTCGTGATAGACGATCAGGAACCATTCCTGCACCTGTTTGGGATCGAGTCCGGCCAGAAGCGCGAAATTGCCGATCACCATGAGCCTTTGAATGTGATGGGCGTAGGCATTTTCCTTTGTTTCCATAATGGCTTGACGCAGACAGTTCATGTGCGTTTGACCACTCCAGAACCAGTCCGGCAGATCGCGCGTGGCGGCCAGCGCATTGCTGTCGCCATAGTCGGGCATGTTGCGCCAGTAGATGCCGCGGATGAATTCGCGCCAGCCGATGATCTGGCGGATGAAACCTTCGGCGGCGTTGAGCGGCGCCCGCCCGGCCCACCATGCCGCCTCGGCGCGTTCGCAGCATTCGCGCGCATCCAGCAATCCCACATTGATCAGCGCCGACAGATGCGAGTGAAACATCAGCGCTTCGCCCGAAACCATCGCGTCCTGATAGGTGCCGAAATCGGGCAGCGCGTGATTGATGAACCAATCCAGATAATCGAGCGCCTGCCGGCGCGTGACCGGATAGGCAAACGGATCGAGATCGCCGAAATGGTCGCTGAACCGCTCGGCGACGAGATCCAGCACCCGCCGTGTCGTCTCGTCAACGGTCCAGTCGGGCCGGTCGGGAAAATCGAGCCCGTCTTTGGGCGGCGCACGGTTTTCGGTATCGAAGTTCCACTGCCCGCCGGCCGGTCCTCCATCCTCCATCAGATAGCCGGTCTTTTTGCGCATCTCGCGGTAGAAATACTCCATGCGCAGCGCCTTGCGGCCATCGGCCCAGCGGGCGAAATCGGCATGGCTGGCAACAAAGCGGTCGTCCGAACGGATCTCGACATCGATGCCAATAAGGTCCGCCCATCCCTGCTGCATCGCAAGAACACGCCATTCCGACGCTTCGGCGACGACGATCCGTTCGGGTGCATGCCGCGCGACGGCAGCCTTCAACGCATCGGTGAAAGATGTGATCCCGTTATCGTCGGCATCGAGGCGCCGATAGTCGACATCAAAGCCGTCGGCTTCCAGATCGGCCGCAAAATGCCGCATCGCCGACAGGATGAAGGCGATCTTCTTCTTGTGATGGCGCACATAGGTCGTCTCGTCCCAGACCTCGACCATCACGATCACATCGCTCGCAGGGTCCGCATCACGCAGTGCCGAAAGGCCGCGCGAAAGCTGGTCGCCCAGAACGAAGCGCAGCGTCTTGCCCATGAGGTGGTCAGCCCTTGGTGCGCAGCGATGAACGCCCACCGTCGACGCCGATGACCTGACCGGTGATCCACCCACCGGCATCGGTCAGCAGCACACGCGCCAGCGCGGCATGGTCTTCGGCGCTGCCGAGCCGCGGAACGGCATGCATGCCGGCAATCGCCTTGGCCATCTGCTCGGACGCGGTCATCGAGGCGGCCAGCGGCGTCGCCGTCAGGCTCGGCGCGATGGCGTTGACGCGCACCTTGGGTGCCAGTTCGGCGGCCAGCGCCCGCGTCAACCCTTCGACCGCGCCCTTGGCCATCGACACCGAGGCATGAGCGGCAAAGCCCTGACCCACCGCAACCGAAGAAAACAGCAGCACCGAGCCGCCCTCGCCCGCCTTCAGCGCGGGGAGCGAGGCCTGCACCGCCAGCGCGGCGCCCGCCGCGTTGACCTGAAAGTCGGTCAGAAAATCCTCGACGGTCATCCGGCCCAGCGGCTTGAGATTGATCGTGCCCACCGCATAAACGAGCCCGGCAAGATCATCGCCGGCCGCGGCGGCGGCGTGTGCGATCTGGTTCGGATCGGTGACGTCCGCGACGCTCGACGAGGCGCCTAGTTCGCTCGCGATGGCAGCCAGCCGGTCGCCATCGCGGCCAACCAGATGCAACCCATGCCCGTCTTCCGCCAGTGTCCGCGCGATCGCCGAGCCGATGCCGCCATTGCCGCCATAGATCAGATAAGTGCCCAATGCCGTTTCCGCCTCTGAAAACCGAGTATGCCGAAGAATGCCGAGACATTGCGCGCCACCGGCAAACGTCAAGACGGAAGAAGCGTCGCAGACGGCATTTCGCCGTCCTCCGCGCGCAGACCGTTGCGCTGCGACCGCCTTGATGCCAAGCCGGGAAGCGCAGTTTTTGGAGGCATTGCCACCCATGCCGCTCGACATGAACGATCTGGGTATGATCGCAGTTGCCGTGGCGATCTATGCAGCCGTCACCTACTGGCGCGACCGGCGCTTTCCGAACCTGAAGTTCCTCGCGATCTTCGCGGTGACGGCGCTGATCGGCCTGGCCTTGGTGCGTCTGCTGGTCTGAGGCTGCAAATGCGCCCGCCGGCAACAAAAAGGCCGGCATGAAAGCCGGCCTTGTGTCCTTGCGATGATCCCGAAGCGGGCGTTCATTCAGCGGCGTTGCCGTCCTTGGCCTCGGCCGCCTCGGCCTTTTTCTTTGCCGGCGCCTTTTTCTTGGCGGGCGCCTTCTTCTTCGGCGCGGCCTTCTTGGTTTCCTTTTTCGGCGCGGCTTCGGCCTCTTCGTCGTCCTCGGCCAGCAGCTCTTCCTTGCTGACGGTCTGGTCGGTGACGGTCACCACCGTCATCAGATGGTCGACCGTCTTCTCCTCGAAGATCGGCGCGCGCAGGTTGGCCACGGCATCTGGGTTCTTCTGGAAGAACTCGTAGACCTGCTTTTCCTGACCGGGATATTGCTGCACGTGGCGCATCACCGCCTGCTGCAGTTCGGTGTCGGTCACCTCGACGCCGGCATCTTCGCCAATCTGCGACAGGACCAGCCCCAGGCGCACGCGGCGCTCGGCCAGCTTTTCATATTCGGCCTTGGCCTCGTCCTCGGTGGTTTCCTCGTCCTCGAACGTGCGGCCGGCCTGCTCCAGTTCGGTCGTGATCTGGTTCCAGATGTTGTTGAACTCGGTCTCGACCAGCTTTTGCGGGCTGTCGATCTGGTACATCTCGTCCAGCGCATCGAGGAGCTGGCGCTTGACCTTCTGGCGCGTCATGCCGCCATACTGGCCCTCGATCTGTTCACGGACGACCGCCCGTAGCCGCTCGGCGCTTTCGATGCCGAGCTTCTCGGCCAGTTCGTCATTGATATCGACCGGTTCGGCCTTCTCGACCAGCGACACGGTGACATCGAAGACCGCTTCCTTGCCGGCCAGATGGGCGGCCTGATAGTCTTCGGGGAAGGTCACGGTGACCTTGGTCTCGTCGCCCGCCTTGGTGCCGACGAGCTGCTCTTCGAAACCGGGGATGAAGGTGCCCGAACCCAGAACCAGCTTGGCATCGTCGTCGGTGCCGCCCTCGAAGGCCTCGCCGTCGGTCTTGCCGACATAGTCCATCGTCACCCGGTCGCCATCGGCGGCCTTGCCCTTCTTTTCGGAAAACTCGGCAGCCGACTGGGCGATCCGCTTGACCTGCTCCTCGACCTCGTCCTCGGCGATGTCGACCACCGGGCGGGTGATCGCGATCGACGAAAAGTCCTTCGTCTCGATCGGCGGGATCACCTCATAGCTGACCGAAAACTCGAAATCGCTCTCGCCGGTGAGCACCTTTTCCGCTTCGCCCTCATCCTCCGTCATGTCGACATCGGGAGCCGTCGCGGACTTCTCGCCCCGTTCGGCAAGGATCGAACGCGGCGTTTCGCTCAAAATCTCGTTGACGATCTCGGCCATGAACGACTTGCCGTACATCTTGCGCAGATGGCTGACCGGCACCTTGCCCGGCCGGAAGCCGTTCAGGCGTACGCGACCCTTGGCATCGTGCAGCTTGTCGGTGAGCTTGGCCTGGAGGTCGGACTTGGGCACAACGATCTTGATCTCGCGCTTGAGCCCTTCATTGACGGTTTCGGTGACCTGCATCTTCTAACCTTCATTTCTGCCGGCGCGCTGCCAGTCGGCATGGTTCTGCGCGCCCTTTGGATGTTCAAACTGCCCGGTGGCGAATTGGTGGTGCGGATAGAGGGAGTCGAACCCCCACGCCTTGCGGCACTGGAACCTAAATCCAGCGCGTCTACCAGTTCCGCCATATCCGCAGCGCGCCAAGCCGCAGCATGACGCCAGTGGCGGCCCCTATAGCATCATGGCCCCGCGCATCAAACGAAAAACGCCGTCTTTTTCGGGCGGCTCGCGTGTCAATAGAGCGGCTCGGTAACGATGGTCTCGCCGGCCTGGCGGAACGCCTTGATCTGACCGGTGCCGTCGCTGCTGACGGCGATGACGATTTCCGTCAGATCGCCGGCGCGCATCCGCGCTTCCAGTTCCGGCGCCCGGTGCTCATTGGTGTAGAAACGGCCGATTCCATAATCGACAAAGAGCGTCCGGGTCGCACCATCCAGATAGGGCGCGATGCCGCGCAGGAAGGTGCCGTCGTCGGGCTTGGTCAGCGAAGCGGCGACGGGCGCATGATGGCCGTCCGGCCCTGGCTCGAATGTGACATAGACCGGCACGTCCCGGCCGGGTTCGCGCGTGCCGGCTTCCGCCGTCAGGCCGGCCAGCACGTCGCCGGTGATCTGCCGGGCCGGATAGTTCAGCACCACGTAACGGCCGCGCAATAGGTCCCGCGGGTCGACCGGCTCGCTCTTCAGAACGATCTCCGTGCCCTCGCGCAGGATCTGCGCGCGGCTTTCGATCATCCAGGCAAGGATCGCGCAAAGGACCAGTGTTGCCGCAATGGCAGCGGGAACGACGAAAGGCTTTGTGCGCACCGGTTCAGCCATCTGCCCGTTCCTTTTCTCCGGCGCGGCGCTTGAAACGGCGCTCGGCCCAATAGATGCCGCCCGCGATCAGGGTCAGCGTCACCCCGACCGCAAGGAAGAAGCCCGCCGTGCCCAGAAGCGACGCCACCGTTTCCCCATAGAGAAACAGGATCTCGCCGACAAAGAGAGCATAGGCAACATATCGAATGGTGCGCGAGCGTGCGCCATGGGCAAACAGCGCAGAAAGCGCAAAGCCGAGCGTCATCGGCCCGACGACCAGCAGTGGCAGCAAATCGCCACTTTCGACATGCAGCGCCAATAGCGCGATCAAGCCGGCGCCGAACGCCGTTGCCGGTCGGCGCCAGAATGCCGGTGCCGGATCGCCCGAGCGCCGTGCAAGCCACAACCCGGCAAGGCTCGCTGCAAGCAGGACCAGCCAGAGCGTCAGCCGCACACCGTCCGGAAGGCCCTCATAGAAGTCGGCGATCGCTTCGAGGACCGACAGGAGGAACGGGATGAGACCGATGACGAACGCCGCGGCCGCCACCCAGCGCAGCCAGGGCATTTTGCCGAACCGCGCCAATGCATATCCCGCCGCGCAGAAGGCGGCGAAGACGGCAAAGTCCGCATCAACCAGTTCTTCCGGCGTCGGCGTTTCCAGATACCACCAGGCAATCGCGCCCAGCGCCGCGCCCGCCAGCACATGGCTGCGCGCCGCAAGCCCGGCCAATCCGAGCCCAAGCGCAAAGCCAAACATGGCCTGCCCGATATCGCCAGGCAGATGATACATCTGGCCGACCAGCGCCACGCCGCCCACATAGGCGGCGCCGGCCACCAGATAGGCCGCCTCCTCCAGCCAGCGCCCATGCCGGCCGCCGCGCGTGCCGATCACCGCGCCGCCGATCAGCCCGCCCGCGATCAGCGCCATCATGCCGCCGACCTTGGCAAGGCGCGGGATCGCCTCCCAATTGGCCGAGATGAACATGACGATGGCCGCGGCAAAAGAGATGGCCGCAAAAATGGCGACGATTCGGAAAAACGAGAACGGCTGACCGCCCTTGTCACGGGCGGTGGCGCCACTTTTTCCGATATCGGCCAGAAGCGCGGCGGCGACATCATCCGAGATGATGCCACGATTGTGCCAATCTTTGATCTGGTTCTCCAGATAGCTCGCCATCGCTCGATTTTTCGCTTTGAAATTCAGCTATTTAGAAAATCGACTGCCGTAACGTTTCGGTAAGAATCATGGCATTTTTGTGCAATGCAAAAACGCATATGTGCTATGCACAAAACGGGCTTATCACCACCAGACACCCTGCCTATATGCCGATCGTAACAACAACGACAAAACGGATAAAACCGCGAGTCAACCGAAAGGAAAAGTCATGAACTTCGCTCGCTCCTTCAACGAATGGCGCAAAGCTCGCCGGACCTACAACGAACTCAGCCGCCTGTCGACGCGCGAACTGGACGATCTGGGTATCGCCCGCGGCGACATCGCAGAGATCGCCCGCAAGTCGGTCCGCGCCTGATCCCATCAGTTTCGCCCCACCGGTCTATCCTCCTCCCGGACCGGTTGGGCAATGAAGGCGCTTGGCCCTCCTCCCTGGCCGCGCCTTCATGTGAAGAACACCCGCCGGTCCTCCCCCGGCGGGTGTTTTCATTTGTCAGCCATCGGCACCATTGTTGCACTGCAAAAATGCATGACGGACATGCCGAAATCGCACTTCTCCAAAGCGCTTTGAACACCCATCTTGGGGCTGAACAGAGACAGACGTTCCCAAACCACGAAAGGACAGAACGATGATGAAATTCGCTCACACGCTCAAGACCTGGCGTTCGGTCCGCGACACCGAGCAGCAGCTCCGCCGGCTCTCCGAACGGGAGTTGGAAGATATCGGTTTCACCCGTGGTGACATTCACGCCGTGGCACGCGGCGGTCGCCCGGCCTGAAGCGGCTCCACAACGCGAATTGACCTCCACGAAACCCGCCGAGCATGTCTCGGCGGGTTTTTCATTGGCAGCCAAGCCGGGGTTGTCCGGACGCCGGCACATTGATGGCGCGGCGCGCATGCGCTAACCCGTCAGCATGACAATCAACCCCATCCATATTGTCGGCGGCGGCCTCGCCGGATCGGAAGCGGCCTGGCAGGCAGCGGAAGCCGGCGTGCCGGTCGTGCTGCACGAAATGCGCGGTCTGCGTGGCACCGACGCCCACAAGACCGATCATCTGGCAGAACTCGTCTGCTCGAACTCCTTCCGCTCCGACGATGCCGAACTGAACGCCGTCGGCCTGCTGCATGCCGAAATGCGGCTCGCCGGCTCGGTGATCATGGCATGCGGTGACGCCCATCAGGTGCCGGCCGGCTCGGCGCTGGCGGTGGACCGCGACGGATTCTCGCAGGCCGTCACGGCGAAGATCGACGCCCATCCGCTGATCACCGTCGCGCGCGAAGAGATCACGGGCTTGCCGCCCGCCGATTGGGATCAGGCGATCATCGCCACCGGACCGCTGACGGCGCCGGCCCTGGCCGAAGCGATCGCCGCCGAGACCGGTCAGGATGCGCTCGCCTTTTTCGACGCGATCGCGCCAATCGTGCACACCGACAGCATCGACATGGACATCGCCTGGTTCCAGTCGCGCTACGACAAGGTCGGACCCGGCGGGACGGGCAAGGACTATATCAACTGCCCTATGGACGAGGCGCAGTATGGCGCCTTCATCGACGCACTGATTGCCGGCGACACGACCGAGTTCAAGCAATGGGAAGGCACACCCTATTTCGACGGCTGCCTGCCGATCGAGGTGATGGCCGCGCGCGGCCGGGAGACGCTGCGACACGGCCCGATGAAGCCGATGGGCCTGACCAACGCGCACAAGCCGGACGAAAAGCCCTATGCGGTCGTCCAGTTGCGTCAGGACAATGCGCTCGGCACGCTCTACAACATGGTCGGCTTCCAGACCAAGCTGCGCTACGGCGCGCAGGGCGACGTCTTCCGCATGATCCCCGGCCTTGAGAAAGCAGAGTTCGCGCGCTTGGGCGGCATTCACCGCAACACCTACATCAATTCGCCGACCCTGCTCGGGCCCGATCTGACGCTCAGATCGCGGCCCGGCCTGCGCTTTGCCGGCCAGATCACCGGCTGCGAGGGGTATGTGGAATCGGCCGCCATCGGGCTTCTGGCCGGCCGCTTCGCCGCTGCCGAACGGCTGGGCGGCCAGCCGGATCTGCCGCCGCAGACCACCGCCTTCGGCGCGCTGCTCGGCCACATCACCGGCGGCCATCTGGTCTCGGACGACGAGCCGGGCAAGCGCTCGTTCCAGCCGATGAACATCAACTTCGGCCTGTTCCCGCCGCTGGAACCGGGCGCAATCCGCAAACCCGACGGCCATCAGGGCCGGTTCCGCGGCAAGGACAAGGCGATGGCCAAAAAGCGCGCCATGACCGGCCGCGCCATGGCCGATGCAAAGGCCTGGCTCGGCGCCGGCACCATGCATGTGGAGGCCGCCGAATGAAGCGAACCGCCCTGCCCGCCATCGCGATCCTGCTCCTGTCTTCGCAGGCATCATTCGCCGATTGTGAGGCCGATGCGCGCGCCGCCATGCTCGATGTCGCCCATCCGGTGCCGATGCGCCAGAACGTCACCACCGAAATGGCCGGCAACACGATCGAGAGTTACGCGCTTTCAACGCCCGACGGACGCGGCATGGCACTCGACGCCAACGAAATGCCGGTCAGCCTGTGGATCGGCGGGCGCTTCTATTCGAGCGCCGATGGCGGGGAGAGTTGGACGCTCTTGTCAGAACAGACGCAGGAACAACTCGACGCCCAGGCCGCTGGTCGCCAGACGCAGGCCGACGAAGCAACCAACATCACCTGCGACTACGGCGTCGATCTCGATGGCAGGACGGTCAACCGCTTTGCACTCGACTACGCGCTCGCCGGATCGGGTATTCCGGTCAAAAGCCAATACTGGGTGGACGCGGAAACGCGTTTTCCATGGCGGGTGATCCACGAATTCGGCGGCGCCAACCCGTCCGTCATCACCCAGAACAATGAGCCGGTCGACGGGCTGACCATCCCCGATCCGGACGGCTGAACACCTTTCACCCATCCGTGACTTGCGCGTGTGGGCGCCCCGGTGCTTGGTGCGCGCGACCAACTTCCAGCCAAGGGGACATCAATGCTCATTCCACGCCAGAAGGTGCCCGATCTGACAGTGCCGACGCTCGATCACGGAGCGTTCGAACTCTCCGCCGAGCAAAGCGAGCGCGGCACGGTGATCTGCTTCTACCGGGGGCTGCACTGCCCGATCTGCGCCAACTATCTGAAGGAATTCGACAAGCAGGCGCCCGAGTTCGCAAAACGGGGCGTCGGCGTTCTGGCGCTGAGCAGCGATGGCCAGGAGCGCACGCGCGCCATGGCCGACAAGATCGAAAACCAGAATCTGCGTTTCGGCCACGACCTGACGCTCTCAAAGGCGCGCGAGTGGGGCCTCTACATCTCCACATCGCGCGGCAAGACCTCGATCGGCATCGAGGAGCCGGCGCTGTTCGCCGAGCCCGGCCTGTTTCTGGTGACGCCCGAACAGACGCTCTATTATGGTTCGGTCCAGACCATGCCTTTCGTGCGCCCGCACTTCCGCGAGCTGGTCGCGGCGCTCGATTTCGCGATCGAGAAGAACTATCCGGCGCGTGGCGAATATACGGGCGAACTGCCGAACTGAGCGCTGGCTGTCAGCAGGATCAGTTTCGCACAAGCCGTTTGGCCGCAGCCCCTTCGGTGCGGTCATAGGCGAGAAGTGCGCGGAACGCACTCAGCGAGGTGTCCGGCCGCTTGCCGTCGGCGAGCGCGTAGATGTGTTCATAATACCAGCCGAGCGCGGCCCAGGCATTGAGGTCGCGCAGGAAGCTGATCGGCGAGCGCGGCCCCAAAAGCCCGCCGCCGATGACAAGATCGTCGTCGCGGCTCTCGAGCCGCTCGGCCATCCCTTCCAGAAGATGGGCGGCACCGTCCGGGTCGAGCACGAGCGGACGGCCGAGCCCGATCATGTCGACGCCGTCGTCGCTGATCGCGGCCTCCATCGCCTCCCTTGAGCGAAAACCGCCGGTGACCATGACCGGAATGGAAACCGCCCCGCGCAGCTTGGGCACGAATTCGAGGAAATAGGCCTCGCGCCGGCGCGTGCTTTCCCGCTTTTGCGCAGCAAGCGGATCCTTGCGGTTGAAGTCGATCATCCGCGGCTGTTCGTAATTGCCGCCCGAGACCTCGATCAGGTCGACACCCGCATCGGCCAGCCAGGCGGCCACGGTCACGCTGTCGTCTTCCGAAAAGCCGCCGCGCTGGAAGTCGGCCGAATTGAGCTTGACCGCAACGGCAAAGCCCGGCGCCACCGTTTCCCGAATGCGGCCGATGATCGCCAGAAGCATGCGCGCGCGGTTCTCGAGGCTTCCTCCCCATTCATCGTCGCGCCGGTTGGAGAGCGGCGACAGGAATTGGCTCATCAGATAGCCATGTGCGGCATGCACCTGAACGCCGTCAAAGCCGCATTGTTCGGCGGTCTTGGCTGCATGGGCAAAGCCGGCGATGACTTTTTCGATCTGTTCAGCGGACAGCGGTGTGGGCGTGCCGAAGCGGCCATTGCCCATCTTCAGGCCGACATCGGACGGCGCGTTGGGTTTCGGGTTGATCATCTTCTGGGTCTGGCGGCCCGCATGGTTGAGCTGCATCCAGATATGCGCCCCGTGCGCCTTGGCCGCCGAGGCCATGTCGGCGAGCGCTGCCAGCGCCTCATTGCCCTGCTCGCCATCGATCGCCAGATTGCCGCCGCGCTCCAGATGCCAGCGGTCGATCAGCACGTTGCCGGTGATCAGAAGCGCCGCGCCGCCCTCGCCCCAGCGCCCGTACAGCGTGGTGAAGCGCTCATTGGCGCGATTGGTGCCGTCGGCCAGCCCCTCCGTCATCGCCGCCTTGGCGATGCGGTTTTTCAGCACCGCGCCGCAAGGCAGCATCAGCGGTTGAGCGAGAACAGTCGATTGCGCCATCAGGATCACCCGTACAGGAAACAGGCCGCAATCTACCTGAACAGGCAAAGTAACGAAAGATTAACCACAAGCGCATGGCGGAACACGGTTAACAAGGCACAGTAGTCCGGCACCGAACTATGGGGCTTCCAACGCCTTCAACCCGTCACGGCAACGACCGTGCCCTGGGCCAGCGCGCACAGGCGCTCGCCTCTTTCATCGACGGAGAATATCTCGCAACCGCATACGGCCTGACGCCGGCCGACGCCGCGCGCGGTGGCCCGCGCGATCAGCCGCGTCCCCTTGGCAGGCCGCACATAGTTGATCTTGAACTCCGAGGTCAGCGCGTCGGTCCCAAGCCCCAGCCCACCGGCAAAGGTGATCGCGTTGTCGGCCAGATAGCTGATCAGCCCGCCATGGGCGAACCCATGCTGCTGGCGCAGTTCATCGCGCATGGCGACGGCGATTTCCGCATGGCCCTTGCTGGCCGCGACAAGCTCGGCGCCAATCAACTGCGTGAACGGTTGGGCAGCGAAGATCCTGGCGGCAAAGGCGTGCGTCTCATCCATCGATGCGGCCTCACTCGGCCGGACTTCTGAGGCCGGATGCGGTCTGAACCGGCGCGTCGCCCGGTGCCGCCGGCAGGCCGGGCATCCCCGCCTGATCGGGATGGCGGCGCACATAGTCCGCCTTGATCTTGGTCGTGTCGTCGCGGCTTCCGTCATGGCTCCAGCCCGGCGGCATGACGAGATAGAAAAAGCGCTGCCTGAGCGTCAGGCCGGGTCGCGCCGCATCGGCGAACATGGCCCACCATTCGTGGAATGCCACCTTGATCGGGTTGAACGTGCCGATGTTCCGCACAAGGCCATAGCGCGGCATGTCCTCGTCGAGTTCCGGCACAAAAGTGCCGAACATGCGGTCCCAGACGATCAGCGTGCCCGCATAGTTGGCGTCGAGATAGCGCGGGTTGGTCGCATGGTGCACCCGATGGTGCGAGGGCGTGTTGAAGATCGCCTCGATCGGCTTCCACATCTTGCCGATCGCCTCGGTGTGGATCCAGAACTGGTAGACAAGGTTGAGCCCGCCGACAAAGGCGATCATCACCGGGTGAAAACCGATCAGAACCAGCGGTATGCGCAGGATGAACATGCCCGTGAACGTGCCGGTCCAGCTCTGACGCAGTGCCGTCGACAGATTGTAGTGCTGCGAGGAATGGTGATTGACATGCTCGGCCCAGACCCACCGCGAGCGATGCGCGATCCGGTGATACCAGTAGTAGCGCAGATCATCGAGGATGAAGCACAAGAGCACCGCCCACCAGGAAAAGCCGAAATCGTAGACGCGGAACTGCCACGCCCACATCAGGACCCCGAAGGCGATGAAGCCGAACAGCAGGCCGGCAACGACATTGCCGGTGCCCATCAAGAGCGAGGTCAGCGTGTCGCGGGTCTCAAACCCCGCCTTGCGCTGGTCGCGAAAGCGCTTGAGGACCCACAATTCGGCAATGATGGCGATGATGAAAAACGGAATCGCCACCTGGGTGACATCGGGATAGTTCGGAATGAGCTGGTCGAGGTCCATCACGCGGCCTCCGGCACGAATGTGTCGGCAAGGCCGAGCGCGGCCACGACGACGTCGCGCGCCTCGCGCGACCCAAACGCGATGACGATGCGTGGCAGCGTCATCTCATGCGCATCGAAGGCCAGCGATGCCTCGTCCTTCACGCTGATCATGGTGGCGAACTCGTCCCTTTTGTAATGCCGCGTCAGAGACTTGGAGCCGACTGTGTGCACAAGGCCCAGGCTTCCGTCTGCCAGCAGCAGCAGCGCCTCATAGCCGTCAGCCGATTCAAAACAGCGCTGCACCTCGGCGTCGGGGAAGTCGATTCCGAACCGTTCGGCCACTTCGGTATCCGTTCCCAGCGGCATCCGCTGCGATCCGCCGCTCAGATGCACGAGCAGCACGATCAGACCGATGCCGAAGCCGACAATGGCGACCAGAACCGGCAGGCTCACGGCGCTCCTCCCCAACAAAGGTCCCAGACTAACGATTTTGACGTAAACGTCAAAGGAAGTTTGGCGGATCAGAAGCCGAGCGCCTGCCGCGTCATGCGCCACTGCACGGTCACCGGCGACAGACGGACGGGTTGGGTGCGTGCCCCCGCCCCGGCCTTCGCCGCTTTTGCCAAAACAGCGTCGGCGACGCCGAGCACGGCAAACGGTGCGCGCAGGCCCTTGGGCACCTCTGCAAGCGCTGCGCGCGCTTTGGCCAGATGCTCGCGGCCGAGCGCCACAAAGGCGCCGGCGGCGTTCGCAAAGGCCGGATCGTCTTCATCGGCCAGCCAATGGCCGGCGTCCGTGCCCGCCGCATCCAGAAGATCGGCCGGCAGATAGATCTGCCCACGCGCGCGGTGCAGCGGCATCTGACGGATCAGGGTGGCAATCCCGTACGCAACGCCCGCATGGCCGGCCGCGTCCACCGTCGACGGCGTCTGCCCGCCATTCAGTATCTGGCATGCCATCTGAATCAGCATGGAGACGGTCTCGCCCAGATAGCCCTCAAGGTCCGTCCGCGACGACATCGGATCGTCGTAAAGATCGAAGATGCGCGCTTCGAGCAGATTGTCGAACGCCGACGGCGGCAGATCATTGGCCGCGATCACATCGAGCAGCGCAGCGGCGAGCGGGTTCTGCCGCGCCTCGTCGGCCCTGTCACCGGCAATCACATCGCGCCACCATTGCAGGCGGATTTCGCCGGGCAGCGGTTCGGATACCAGATCGCGCAGCCGCACCGTTTCGGCATTGAACAGGAACAGCGTCGCCAGCGCGTCGCGTTTGTCCGCGGGCGCAAACAGCACCGACAGGTAGCGCTCGCGGTCCGCTTCGCGCAGTTGCGTCAGATGGTCGTCGGATGTCTCACCCATATGGGCCGATATGGCACCGGCGGATGGGGATGACCAGTGCAAGTTCGCGCCTGTCGTGCGCGCCCCGCAGCCCATGCAATGGTTTGACGGACCGCGCCGTCGACATGGGTTCGGGGCGGAGGTGCGGCATGTCCGGATCAAGATCTGATTGGCGCCGGCGCAAGGATCTCAACGCCCTCCGTGCAGGGCTCGGGATGGCGGCAGCATCGCTCGTACCGATCGGATATCCGCCAACCCGCTTGAAATTCAGACGGCTTTGAAGTTTCCTCGGCTGTGGGAACTCGACGGGGGAAGCGCTTGAACAGCGAACATATCGTTGAATCTGTTGCCAGTTTCGAGCGAGCAAAAACGGCGCGCGGCATCGCCGACGCGCTGGTTGAGGCGATCGACCCCTATGGTTTCCAGGGCTTCGTCGCAGCGGACTATGACGTCAATGACCGGTGGAAGCTTCTGCTCTACACATCGATGTCGGCTTTTTTTGCCCCGCTGGATGAGGAAAGCCCGTGGTGGTCGGATGACCCCGCCGTTGCACGACTGGCCACCGGTGAAGCCCGGCCATTCCGTATCGAGGAGGCCTGGGCCAACCCGCTCGCATCGGCTGCGCCGCGATGGAACCATATCGTCGAACATGGCTACGGATTGGGCTGGGTTTTTCCGACCAGCCGCGCGGGGTATGTGGGCGGCGTTCACATGGTGTCCAGGCTCGATGAGAAAGAGCGCGAGAAACAGGTCGATAGCCTGCCGGAGCTTCATCTTCTGGCGACCTATGCCCATGCCTTTGTGACCGAACGCGACCCGGATCCCGACGATCATTGCGTTGTTCGCAACACCCTTGGGGCGCGTGGTTTCCACGGCCGCAAGGCAAAGCTGGCTCCACGCGAAGTTGCGTGTCTGAGATGGTGTGCGTTCGGAAAGACAGCCGAAGAGATCGCGCTCATCGAAGGCATAAGCGTGCACACGGTCCGCCACTATCTGCGCTCTGCCTTGGACAAGCTTGATTCAAGGACCCAGGCGCAGGCGGTTGCCCGTGGCCTCACATATGGGCTTTTCAGCATCTGAATGTCCGGACTCCATGGCGGGGTGTGATGCTCGCAGTGAACCAAGACCGGCGCCGGCACCGCACAATTGTGCGGGTTTCTCAACGGCAATCATCTGTCCAACATCGTTCCGTTAAATCACCCGTGCTGCCTGCGGCTGGTCGGCTTTGCGTCCACTGCAACGTCCGGCATGCCGCCGAACGCGGACCATGTTCAAGTTCACCAATTTCCGGTCAGTTGATGAGTTATGAAAGCAAGAAATTTCGCAGCATCAAGCCTTTGCTTGGGTGCAGCCACAACGTTCGCAGCGTACATCTTCGCCGATAGTGCCCGTGCATCAGATCCGTCTCTGTTCACGGTTCTTGCGCTCAGTCCCGGAGACACGATCAGCGGGCTGACGTGCAATCCGGACGGCACGGTCGCCAGCGTGAACGTCACCACCGTCTTTCCTCCGGCTGCCTTCAGTTCCAACACGTCCGTGCCCGTATCCGAATGCGCCGGGTCCGGTTCCGCAACCACACCCACGACATCAACGACAGCGACGTCCTCGACCACAAGCACGTCCACTTCCACAACGGCGACGAGCCAAACCGATCAGTGGTCGACCTCCGAAATGGTGAACAACGCAGCCTACAATTGGTACTTTCAATCAGCGGGCGGTTTCTATGAGGATCAGAACGAACCCAGTCTTTTAGGCTCAGAAAGCCAGAAAGAGGCGTGGCTGGCGCAACTCGACGGCCTGCCCGAACAGGTCCGCTTGCGGATCCTGGAAACGAACTTCTGGGTGACCTTCCTCATTGGCTCGGCCCAGGGGTCGGGCATTGCTGCCGATTACGAGTTCTTCGGTGACGGGATAGATGCCGGCACGGGCGACTCCGAGGAAGAAAACGAGATGCTGATCGACTCCACGAGCGCGTTTGCCGGGGCCACCGAGTTTTTGACGGATCAACTGCCCGGCGACTACCTCAACGACTGGCAGAACGGGAAGTTCTACGATCCCAATGTGGCGCAACTGGTCTACCAGATCCTGGGTCAACACGACACGGACGGCTCTTGGGCTCAAGCCATCAATCAAAACTTCGGATACCAGGTTGTTGGCAGCGAAAGCGTCTTGCTGTCCAACTTCTTTCCCAGAAGGATCACCCTTCGACAGGCGCTTGTCGAAGCTGTCGAAGAAGCCGGCGGATTGGAGGCGTTTGAGCGGCGCGTCCGTCGCGATTTCCGGACTTCGGTTCCCAGCACTCGGCCCCGTTTCGAGTTCGGCGTTGGCGGCGGCTACACGTTCAATCAAGACAATCGGACCGGTGTCCAGTCGGACGGCGGCAGCCTGTCGGTCCAACCGTCCGTTCGATATCGCTACAATGACCGGCTGGCGTTCGGGGCAACCGTCCGGTATCGCGATTCCGGTTCGGATCGCGACGACGGCTCGAGCAGCATCGACTCCCAGGCACTCGGCGCGTCGGTTTTTGCTGATATCGCCATCCATGACGGCCTTGTCGTCAGCCCCATTGTCTCCTTCGAGCGCAGCAGCTCTGACATAAGGGTTGTCAGTGGCGGCACGACTGCGACCGGCAGCTTCGACACCAACATCTTCACCGTTGGCGCGAACGCCTCAAGCGAGTTCGAACTGACCAACAACGGTTTCGATCACCGCAGCTTCGTTTCACCCTTTGGTTCGGTCTCTTACTCCGTTGCCGACCGGGACGGATACACCCTGTCCGACGGGTCTGTGGTGGCGGGCGATACGCTGCATCACGGGGCCGCGACCTTCGGCACCACCATCGGCGCCGAGTTCCACAATGTGTCGGATCAGATCGCGCTGCTCGCGCCAAGTCTGACGGCCGGCGGCGTTTGGAACTTTGCGGCGGAAGACTTTAGGTCGACGACCGGCAGCGTGATCGAAAACCCCGACGTCTATGGCAGCGTCAGCGCCGCGGTCGACATCCAGCTTCACTCGGGGGTCCGTGCCTCAGTGGCAGGCACGTATGCCGGCATCGGATCGGACGTTCAGGCTTTTTCCGTCTCAGGTCAGCTGGTCGTCCCGTTTGGCCACTGACGGTTAGAGGCGCACGGCTTCTTCATCTGGCAAGAACACCGGGTTCTGATGAGAGCCAGGGCTGACCTTCGGCCCGGCGCGACCATGCGCTCTGCGCACCGTGAGCTATCCTACCTGACCGCAAGGCGTAGGTCGCAGAGCAGCGTCTTGAAGGACGAGCGTGTCGTCGTTGGCCCAAAGGGAATGGCATCTGCGCGCGAAATGGGGAACAATCACCTTTTTGGCCGGCAGTTGGCCTCATTGATTTTTGGAACCATTCATGGCGCGAACGCTTCGAATTGCCACCGGCATTGTGCTGTTTGTCTTTGTCGCGACACATCTGCTGAACATGTCGATTGGCTTGGTGTCGCTTGAGGCGCTGGACGCGGCACGCAGCTACTTCATGGCGCCATGGTCCAATCCGATCGGTTTCGCCGTCCTTGCGGCATCCATGATCGTTCACGGGTCGCTCGGTCTGGTCGCCATCTACTGGCGAAACACGCTGCGCATGACGCGCTACGATATGGTCCAGACGATCTCGGCACTGCTGATCATTCCGTTGCTTGTCTCCCATGTCATGGGCGTCACACTCGCAGAGCGGATGCTGGGCTTTGACGCCACATACCAGTCGGTCTTGCATGTCTTCTGGCTGACGGCGCCGGCCGAGGGTCTCCGGCAGGTTCTTGTGGTGGCCGTCACCTGGATTCACGGGTGCATCGGGCTGTTCACATGGATGCGGCTCCACAGTTGGTGGCCAAAAGCCGCCACGATCGCCTATCCCCTGGCTGTCCTGATACCGGTGTCCGCACTTCTTGGATTTGTCGAGGCCGGCAACCAGGTGATCGAACTCAGCCAGCAGGGCTATGCCTACGGGCCATCCACTTCACAGCGCGAGATCGAAGACCCCGAAGCCGCTTACGCGCTTTACAACACGATCAAATGGACCGTGATTTGGGCCTATCTGGCGATTGTCGCTGCAGTGCTTGTGGCCAGAAGACTGCGCTTGCGTTCCTCGAATATCGGCATTCTGACCCTCCGCTATTTGAGCGGGGACACCATTCGCACCGATGGTGGGGTGTCCTTGTTGGAAGCGGCCCATGCCAACGATCTTCCCCATGCGGACATCTGCAAGGGCCGTGGCCGGTGCGGCACCTGCCGGGTCCGCATCATCTCATCGTCGGGCGACCTGCCACCGCCAGCCGAACTGGAACAGAAAACACTGGATCTGTACGAGGCTGGCGACGACGTCCGTCTGGCATGTCAGCTGGTGCCGGCATCCGGCGAAATCGAACTGGAACGGGTGTTGCCGCCGGATGTGGACCTCGACGCTCTGGTTCCGCCGGCAAAGAAGAGCATGGCCGGACAAGCCATTGTGGAAGAACCGGCCACATGACAATGAGGATCATCCTTTGCAGCGTCCTGATCGCCTGCCTTGCCAATCTCGGCCTGGGCCTGAACAGCGCGACCGCGCAAACGCCTTTGCCGCCCGCCGCCGGTTCGGTTCAGGCCGCGGAAATCGGGCCGCCATCGCCCAATGACGTCAGAGAACTCATCCGACTGCTGGAGGATGAGAGGATCCGGAACTGGCTGCAAGAAAGCGCCGCGAACCAGTCCAACGATCAAACGCCTCCCGATGAGGCGGCCGCCAGAGGGCTTCGGGACCAGCTGACCGCCTTTCTCGACAGGACACGCGAGCGCGGAAGCCTGTTGAGAGGCGCCTGGAGCAATGTCGCCGCCGCACCGGCGCTCCTGGCCGAACAATGGCAAAACAACCTCGCAGGCGCGGGCACGGTCCGCAGCCTCACCTATGTGCTGATCTTCCTGTTCATCGGCGGCGGGCTTGAATGGTTGTACCGGCAGTACACGAGCCGGCGCCTGCTCAAGCTTCAACTCTCCGTTCCAACCTCGTTGCCGGATAGGCTTCGAGCCTCGGTCCTGCGCGCTTTGCTGATCTTTGGCGGTTTGATCGTTTTCTCTCTGGGCAGCGTCGGCGGATTCCTCAGCTTCGATTGGAACCCCTTCGTTGAAGAGTTGGTTTTGACCCTTCTGGTTTTGGTGATCGTTCTTCGCACCATCGCGACAGGGTCGATGTTCGTGCTGGCGCCACGCGTGCGCGAACTCAGGCTTGCGCCATTTGACAGCTCGGTCGCCAAGAACGTCCACGTGACCCTGATCGGCACACTCAGCGTAATGGCCCTGGCACTGGCCGTCGCCGACATATTCGAAGGGCTGACCGAGGCGGACAACCCGGTGGCAGGAGTCGAGGCGGCAGCCTTGTCGGTTTCGATATTGTCCGGGTTGATCTGCCTGCTCGCCGCGCTTGCAGCCATCTGGCTGCTCGCCGCCGTCTTCGCTGACCGGGGCGCCGCATCCGGAGAAGAAGCCGTCCGGCGTGCCGAGGTGACCGCCAATTGGCGCACCTATCTGTCTGTGTTGGCGATCGCATCTTTCGGCCTGTGGCTGTTGGCCGCGACCGATCTGATGTGGACCCTTCTGATACTCGGCCTGCTGCCTCCGGCATTCGGCGTGATCCGTGGTTGGGTCAACTACTTCTTTGGCGAGGTGCAGTACTACCAATCCGGCGGCGCACAGGCGGCAGAACAGGCCGCACCGGATCAGGCCGAAGAAACGGACGACGGGTTGCCGGAGGTGCCGGCCGAATCCGACCCCGCCGCCGAAGCACCTCCCGTGAGTGATTCTGAAGAGCCTGATCTCCACGAGCCGCTCCGCCTGATCACCATCCGCTTTCTCCGGTTCCTGCTGGTCATCGCCAGTGTGCTGATCGTTCTGGCCGCCTGGGGAACCGACATTTTTTCTCTGGCGGAATCACCGACATTCCTCGGCAGGGTCACATCCGTGGTGATCGACCTGATCGTCGCGGTTCTGATCGCCGACTTGATCTGGACATGGGCCAAAACGGCCATCGACCGGCGATTGGCGGACTACAAGCCGCCCGAAGGGCCGCAGGCGCCAGGACCCGAGGCACGTATGGCGACGCTTCTGCCATTGTTGCGCGTCATATTGCTGGTGACCCTGGTGGTGATGGTTGGGCTCAGCGTGTTGTCGTCGGCAGGCGTCAACATTGCGCCGCTGCTTGCCGGCGCCGGCGTGCTGGGTGTTGCCATCGGCTTCGGAGCGCAGTCGCTCGTCAAGGACATCGTTTCCGGCATTTTCTTCCTGATCGACGATGCCTTTCGTGTCGGCGAATACATCGAGATCGGCAATCTGCGCGGTGTGGTCGAATCCATCTCGATCCGGTCGTTGCGCGTCCGGCACCACAGGGGCGCCGTCCACACAATTCCGTTCGGCGAACTGACATCCCTGACCAACTACAGCCGGGATTGGGTGATCATGAAGATGGAGTTCAGGGTGCCCTTCGAAACGGACATCCGGCAGGTCAAGAAGATCGTCAAAAGGATCGGCGCGGAGATGATGGAGGATCCGCTCTACAAGGACGGGTTCCTCGAGCCGCTCAAATCCCAGGGCGTCCGCCGGATGGAGGAGTTCAACATGGTCGTCGGGGTCAAGTTCATGGCCAAGCCGGGCGATCAGTGGATCATCCGGCGCGACGCCTATCAGAAGATCGTCGACGCCTTTGAGGCCAACGGCATCCGATTGGCAGAACGCAACGTCAAGGTCGAAGTCGTGAGCGATCGTCCGCTGAGCGAAGACGAGCACAAAGCCGTCGTTGGGGCAGCTCAAGACTCGATCGAGCAGCAGGTCGGACCACCGGTTCCTGCACCGGACGAGCCCTGAGAATCAGGCCGTCAGACGGAGGCCGGCAACGCCCGGACGCCGACAAAGGGGACGTTTGGTGGAAGCCTTGTCAGGCACGCCATGACCCGACATGCTGACCCGATGTCGACAAGGGATCAGATCATCGCAGCCGCGGACGCCCTCTTCTATTCCGGGAGCATTCGCGGCATCAGCGTTGACGCGATCGCCGAACGGGCTGGCGTAACCAAGAAGACGCTCTACTACCATTTCAGATCCAAGGACGAACTGGTGGCGGCCTATCTGGAGGCGCGCGACAGGCCGACCATGGAGCGTTACCGGAATTGGGCCGGAACCGATGGTCCGCTGCCCGACCGCATCGAACGGATGTTCATCGCGCTGGCCAGAAACGCGGAAAAGCGCAGTTGGAAAGGGTGCGGGTTTCTAAGGGCGGCTGTCGAACTTGCCGACAGTCCCGGCCACCCCGCTCTCGATGTGGCGCGCAGCCACAAGGCAGCCTTTGAGAAATGGCTGGCCGATGACATCGGCCGCGCCGGCCATCCCGACCCCGCCGTCTTGGCCCGGATGATCATGGTTCTGCTCGATGGCGCCGTGGCCCGCCTGCTGGTTCAGCGCGACCCGGACTATGCCCGAGACGCGGCAAAAGCGGCCCGGCTCTTGCTGGAAAGCCAGCCGGCGCCCGTGCCGATGTATACCGACTAGTGAGTTTCCCTTTCTTCCGGCGTCCCTGAACCTTCCCTGACAAGAAGGAGGCATGGATGCGCGCGGACAAGCAAACCCCGACACGGCATTGGTCGCCGCTTCTCATACTGGTGCTCGTTGCCGCAGGAGCGGTTCTGTCGACATCCATGGGGATCAGGCAAAGCCTCGGGCTCTTTTTGGGACCGATCGCATACGGCACCGGCATCTCCGTTGCGACCTTCGGACTGGCCATGGCGGTCCAGAACCTGGCCTGGGGCCTGGGCCAGCCGTTCATGGGTGCCCTGGCAGACCGTTTTGGCGGCCGGCCCGTGGTCATCATGGGCGCGATATGCTTCGCGCTGGGTCTTTGGTTGATGAGCCTCGGCACCGCTTTCGGGATCTTTCTGGGCGGCGGCTTGCTGATCGGCCTTGCGGTCGCCGCGACCTCGCACGGCGTGCTGGTCGGCATCATCTCCCGGATCGCCGCGCCCCAGGTCCGTGCCTTGGCCGTTTCCATCCTGGCGGCCGTCGGCTCCCTTGGAACCTTCGTGATCGCACCGGGCACGCAATGGTCGCTCGAAATCTTCTCCTGGCCGACGACGCTGCTTGTCCTCGCCGGTCTCGCGGCCGCGATGGCCTTGCTGGCGGTGGCCTTCAAGACCAACCGCGACCCGATATCGCAGGCGTCAGCCGACAGGCCTGACGCCATCAAGGCCATCGGGCAGGCGTTGCGCCATCCGGGATATGTCGCGATGACCGCCGCATTCTTTGCATGCGGCTTTCAGCTCATCTTCGTCGCAACGCACCTGCCGAACTTCATCGCCATTTGCGGCCTGCCGACATCGCTGAGCGCGAACGCCATCGCCCTGATCGGCGTCTTCAACGCGATCGGGACGCTAGCCGCCGGACAGTTTGGCGAGCGGTACGGCCACAAGCTGGTCCTTGCGGCCATTTACGTGCTGCGGACGCTGGCTGTTGCGTCCTATGCGTTTTTGCCGGTTTCGGTCGAAAGCACGCTGATGTTTGGCGCCGCCATGGGCCTGTTGTGGCTGAGCGTGATCCCGCCGGTCAGCGCGCTCATCAATTCGATGTTTGGCGCAACGAACTTCGGCGCGCTGTTCGGGGTGATGTTCCTCAGCCATCAGGTGGGAGCGTTCCTGGGCGCCTATCTCGGCGGGCTGTCGTTCGACATCACCGGCGATTATGCGGTCGCATGGGCGTCACTGGTTGTCGTTGGCGCCCTCGCCGCGGTCATCCAGTTCTCCATGGACGACCGACCGCGTGACGGCGCGCCGGCCTTGGAGACGGGTTGAACGCGAAAGATGCCTACTCCGCACGGCAGCTCATGATGCACTCGACGGGAAACATCATGCCCGCAAACCGATACACGGGGGTCCCGGAAGGACGGTTAGCAGAGACAGAACTGGCTGGCTCGGGCTCCCGTCCATGGGTTGGGTCCGCATGGAAGGAACGGGAACAGTGCTCTTGCAACGCGTCCTGCTGACAGGACCATGCGGTCCTGCTATCCGGCGCTGGCGCGACAGGCGTCGCACGGCGTTCGTGGGAACCGTTTTTTATGGCCGAAACAAAACCGACCCTCCATCTGATGTGCGGGAAGATCGCCGCCGGAAAATCCACCTTGGCCGCAAAACTTGCCGAGCCGGCCGGCACGGTGCTGATCGCCGAAGACCATTGGTTGGCCGCCTTGTTTTCCGAGGAGATGTCGACTGCCAAGGACTATGTGCGCTGCGCATCGAAGCTCAAGACAATCATGGGGCCGCACATTGCCTCGCTCTTGAACGCCGGCGTGTCGGTCGTTCTCGATTTTCCGGCCAACACCGTCGAGAGTCGCCGCTGGATGCGCACCATTCTGGACCAAACCCGGGCCGATCATCGGTTCCACGTTTTGGCGCCGCCCGATGATGTCTGTCTGGCGCGGCTTCGCGCCCGCAACGCGTCCGGCAACCATCCGTTTTCCGTGACCGAAGACCAGTTTCACCAGATCTCGAAACACTTTGTGCCGCCGACACCCGATGAGGGCTTCGATCTGGTGATCCACGACCAGGCCTTTTAGGTCTATGGCGACCGTTCACGGCGTTGCCGTTTCCCGGTTCGGGCTCGGAGACCAAATCGCTCAGCCGCCCGTCCCCTTCATCCAGGCTCATCGCCCATAAGCTCCAAGGTCAGCCCGGCATGCCCGGTCAGCCGGTCGCGCAAAAGCGGGCCCATCGCAGCGGCCGGGGTCCAGAAGCCGCCGCCGACCGCGATCCTGTCCGCATCCTCGGCAAGACACAGGGCGGCTTCGGTCAGCATCAGCGTGGTCGATTGCACGCCCGGATCGCCCTGCGCCGCGATGCGTGCCTTCAGGATCGTGCCATCGGGCATTTCGCCCACCATCACCATTTCATAGGAGCCGGCTTCGCGGACCTCCCTGCTTGGCCCCTCGCCCGACTTGGGCAGCACACGGCGTTGCAGCAGGCCGCGCGTCGCCGGAATGGCCATGGCGATCAGGAACATGCGGGCGAGGAGCACATAGCGCATCGCCGCCCACCAGCCGCCGATCCCGCTCCGGGTCAGGGCCGTCTCCTGGTATCGGAAGTCGCGGCCATAAGGGTAATCCATGATCGCATTGGTCCGCCGCACGACCTTGGAGTTGATCGGCCCCATGAAGAACGGCTTGGTCCAGGCCTTGAGGTCGGCATCCCAGGTCACCTCGATCGGCATCATGCGGTCGGGCCCGTCGGGACCGTCTCGTTCGCCTTCGGGGCAGAGCGCATAGGGGTCCCGCGACAGCCGGCCGAACTCCGGATCGGTCTCACGCAGCTCCATCGCGCTGACGAAGCTCGCCGCCGTGCCGCCGCTGAACCCGCCGCTCAGCCGTGTGACCCGGTTGGCGATGCGCCGGCACGGTTTGCCATGGCGGGCCAATGCCGCTTCCTGCAGGAACTGAACGCCAAGATCGGAGGGGATTGAATCGAACCCGCAGGCATGAACGATCCGGGCGCCGGTCTGGCGCGCGGTTTGCTGATGCGCGTCGATCATGGCGCGCATCCATTGCGCCTCGCCGGTCAGATCGCAGTAATGGGTGCCGTTCGCCGCGCAGGCCGCGACCAGGGCGCTGCCATAGAGCGCAAACGGCCCCACCGTCGACGCGACGACCTTCGTGCGGGCGGTCATCTGCGCCATGAACGCCGCATCCAGACTGTCGCCCTCGATGATCGCGATCGAACCGTCCGCACTAGGCAGATCGCCGACAAGGCGCTCCAGCTTCTCCCGGTTCCGGCCGCCGATGGCGAGCGACACGCCGCTCTCCGCACACCGTCTGGCCAGATGGCGGACGGCGCACCGGCCCGTGGCTCCGGTGGCGCCCCAAAGGACGATGTCAAACTCCCGATCCGTCTTCGGCGTGGCTTTGTTCACGGCTGACCTCCGTCCGTCATGCGGGCGTGCGGACTGTGGTACGCGGGCGCCGGCGGCGCATTGACGGCGATCAAGCACCGTCATGGCCGATCAGACAGGCGCGATCGATCCGAAATGCCGCGCCCCGGCGCGGTTGATTTCCGTCAAGATGGACCTGGCGCCATCTGATAAACTCGCACGCGTCGGTTGTTCTCAGAGTCGGGAGTTTGATCCATGACCCAAACGGACGAATACCAGCAGGCAAGGCGGCGTGCCGAAGCCAAGTACGACTTCTTCAAGCATGCCGGCGTCTATGCGGCCGTCATGGCGCTTCTGGTGGTCATCAACATGGTGACGTCGCCGCAATCGTTCTGGTTCATCTGGCCGCTGATCGGCTGGGGTTTCGCGGTCGCGCTGCACGGCGTCCGCGTCTATTTGCTGGCCGACAAGAACACCGTCCTAGACGCGCTGACCGAGCACGAACTCCGCCAGTCCGAAGCCGGCAAGAACAGCCGGGAATGGGGCCGGGACGCTGCGGGATGAGGCGAAAGCGCAGGTATGCGTCAGCTCCAGCGCCACAGCGTTCCGGCTGACCGCAAGGCTGGTGTGCGCCTGTCCCGGCGCAAACAGCACAGACACAGATCGCTAGCGGTCGGCCTCGAGCAATTGGCTCAGGAGATCATCGGATGTGTCACCCATGCGCGTCGATATGGCACCGGCGGGTCGTGTTGGTCTGTAGGGTCGACGTCGGTTGGGAGAGACAGGCTTGTGGTTGAGGCAGACTCTACAGGGCTGCTTTGAGCCCAATCCTACTTATTGCTACGGGCTGCGCGAATGTCCGTTTTAGCGTCTGTCGAGAGCAAGGTTCAGGCCAAGTGCAACGAGAATGCCCCCGCCTATTCGCTGCGCAATGCGACTAGCGGAGCCCGATGCTCTGAATGCTGCTGAAATCTTGTCGGCAAGGATGACGCATATTGCATCTGCGCTGGAAAACATGATGTTCACGATCGTTCCTAGGATCAGGAGTTGGAACCAAATCGGAAATGCAGCGTTTGGGTCCGCAAACTGGGGAAGAAAGGCCAGATAAAAAATCGCGGTCTTAGGATTTAGCACTTCGACCGAAATGCTCTCCCAGAACGCGCGTTTGGCGCTCTTCGGAGACGGGCCTACCAGTTCAGACTCGCCGTGGAATCTGGAAAAAAACATCCTCATACCAAGCCAAATTAGGTAAGCTGCACCTGCCAGCTTCAGAGCCAGGTACAAGGTTGGAACCGCTTCAAACAAAAAGGCGAGGCCAACCGCCGCTGCCAGGACATGAACATATCCCCCGATGTGGATTCCGAGCGCCGCAAACCATCCTGCCTTGCGCCCACGTGCGATTGTCTGTGCCGCCGCATAAAGTGTCGATGGACCGGGCATGTAGGCGAAGATGCTTGTAGCAACCACGAAAGCGAGGAGAAGTTCAAAAGATGGCATGAGGCTCAGTCCGAGGTTGATGACGTTGGCACGTTAGATTGCGAGCCATCGCCTTTCCATAGCGAAAAGGCAAAGCAGCCATTGGAGCAGCCGCGACGTAGGACAGCTTTGTCCGCAAAGCGGCCGATGAACAGACAAGGCGGCTGTAGGCCCGCGCCCTACCGTGCCTGATCGACCGCGATCAGCGCGGCGGCAACGGCCCGCTCCTCGGCGAGCAGCACGTTGAAGGTGCGCACGGCGGCGCCGGTCGCCATCGGTTCGGTGACGATGCCGTGTTCGGTGCGCAGCGTCTCGCGCAAGGGCTTGGGCAGGACGCGCAGGTCCGGCCCGCAGCCGATCAAAAGCACCTCGATATCGGCGGCATCGGCCAAAACCTTCTCGAGGCTCTGAAGACCGATGTCCTCGAAGCGCTCCACATCCCAGCCATGAATGCCCGACGGCAGCGCCAGGATCGAGCCGCGATGGCTCATCTCGGCGAAGCGGAAACCGCCGCTGCCATAGGCGTCGATCGGCGCACGGCCGGGAAAATGCGCGTCGCGAATCTCGATGCCCGCGCGGATGGGGCCCGTCACCGCCCTGCCCTCAGCTTTCGATGTCGATGGGCGCAGTGTTGGCGGTGGCCGCCTTTTCCTTTTGCGCCTCATCGCTCTCCTGCGACAGGGCGCCCGGCCGCAGGCGGAACATGATCAGGATGGGCGCGGCGATGAAGATCGACGAATAAGTGCCGATCACCACGCCGAAGATCATCGCGGCCACAAACGAACGCAGCACCTCACCGCCGAAGAAGAACAGGGCAAGCAGGGCGAGCAGCGTCGTCACCGAGGTGAGGATCGTGCGCGGCAGCGTCTGGTTCATCGACATGTCGAGAAGATCGGGGATCGGCATCTTCTTGTAGCGCCTGAGGTTTTCGCGCACCCGGTCATAGACGACGACCGTATCGTTCAGCGAATAGCCCACAATGGTCAGGATCGCGGCGATCGATGACAGGTTGAATTCGAGCCCGGTGATCACGAACATGCCGATAGTGAGCAGCACGTCATGCGTCGTCGCGATGATCGCGCCGAGCGCGAACTGCCACTCGAACCGCAGCCAGATGTAGATAAGGATCGCCCCCAACGCCGCCAGAACGGCGATCGTGCCGGCGGTCGCCAACTCGCCCGAAACGGTCGGCCCGACCACCTCGACGCGGCGAATATTGTAGTCTTCCTCGAGCACCGCGCGCACCTTGGTGATGGCGCTCTGTTCGGCATTGTCGCCGCCGCCCTGGCTCTCGATGCGGATCAGCGCGTCCGTTGGCGCGCCAAAACCCTGCACCTGCACATCGCCCAGATTGAGGTCCGAAAGCCCGTTGCGGATACCGCCAATATCGGCTTCGCCCTCGAGCGCCTGCACCTCGATCAGCGAACCGCCCTTGAAGTCGATGCCCAGGTTCATGTTCACCGTGGCGAACAGGGCCATGGAGGCAACGACAACCAGCGACGACAGCGTGAACGAATAGCGCCGCAGCCACATGAACTTGATCTTGGTGTCGGGGCGCAGATGGCGGCCGAGACCCAGCGGCAGTTCCTTGGGTTTGCGGCGCTTGAGCCAGAAGGCCATCATCCAGCGTGTCAGGATGAAGGCGGTGAAGACCGTCGTGATGATGCCGATGGCAAGCGTGACGGCAAAGCCGCGGATCGGACCCGAGCCGAGATAGAACAGGATGATCGCCGCGATCAGCGTGGTCACATTGGCGTCGATGATGGTGGTGAAGGCGCGCTGGAACCCTGAATCGATCGCCTGAATGAGACTACGCCCGCCCAGCCGCTCCTCGCGAATGCGCTCGAAGATCAGAACGTTGGAGTCGACCGCCATGCCGACGGTCAGGACGATGCCGGCAATACCGGGCAGCGTCAGCGTCGCGCCGAGCGCCGACAGGGCGGCGATCACGAGCGTGATGTTGATGATCAATGCCAGATTGGCGATGACACCCAGAAAGCCGTAAGCGACGAACATGAAGCCGACGACGAGGATGGCGCCGATAATGCCCGCGATCTCGCCGGCGGCGATGGAGTCCGCGCCAAGCGACGGACCGACAGTGCGCTCCTCGACAAAGGTGGGCTTGAGCGGCAGCGCGCCGGCGCGCAGCAGGATCGCCAGATCGTTGGCGCCGTCGACCGTGAAGTTGCCGGAAATCTGGCCCGAGCCGCCCAGGATCGGCTCGCGGATCACCGGCGCCGAGATCACCTGGTCGTCGAGCACGATGGCAAACGGGCGGCCGACATTTTCCTGCGTCGCACGGCCAAAGCGCTGCGCGCCCGTGCCGTCGAAGCGGAAGGTCACGATCGGCTCGTTGGTGCGCTGATCAAAGCCGGCCTGCGCATCTTCAAGGTTCTCGCCGGTGACGATCTCGCGCGTCTCGATCACGTAAGGGATCGGCGGATCGTCCGTCGAGTAGAGAATCTCAGTGCCGACCGGCGGCCGGCTGCCAAGCGCGTCCTCGACCGGCGTCGTGACATCGACCATGCGGAAGGTCAGCCGCGCCGTGGTGCCGATCAGGTCCTTGAGGCGCTGCGGATCGTCAAGGCCCGGCACCTGGACGATGATGCGGTCGGTGCCCTGGCGCTGGATGATCGGCTCGGTCGTGCCCAGTTCGTCGATGCGGCCGCGGATCACCTCGACCGTCTGAGTCACGGCCCCCGCCATGCGGTAGTCGAGGCCCTGGTCGGTGATCTCCAGTTCGAACCGGCCATTGGCATCGGGACCCGACAGGATGATCTCGCGCACCGTACCGCCCGTCAGAAGGCCGGTGGTCACCGGCGTTGTCAGGTCGGTGAGCGCCTCGCGCACCGCATCGGCGTCGTTGGGGTCGCGCAGCGTGAAGCCGACGGTCTGGCCCTGGCCGGAAAGGCCGGTATAGCCGATGCCTTCGGCACGCAGCAGGCGCCGCACTTCGTCGCGCGTCGCCTCGAGCCGGTTTTCGACCAGATCCTCGCGATCGAGCTTGAGTTGGAGGTGCACGCCGCCCTGAAGATCGAGACCCAGTGCCAGGGAATCGCTCGGCACGACATCCGGCAGGCTGTCGCGCACCGACTGCGGATAAAGGTTCGGCAGCGCAAACGCGACGCCGACCGCAACCGTCAGCCAGATCAGAACCGTCTTCCAGGGCGCGAAGTAAAGCATGTCAGATCATGTCCCGAAACAGAACCGTGGCCAAGGCCCACCTGCCGGGCGGCCCTGGCGAAATTGGGGCGCAAGCCCCGAAAGCGGTGCGAAAGCCGTCAGGCTTTCTTGCCGTCGTTGGCCGCCACCGGCTCGCCCTTGACGCGCACATCGGCCACCATGGAGCGAACGATCCGGACCTTGGTGCCCTGGGCGATCTCGACTTCCAGTTCGCCGTCGTCCTCAAGCACCTTGGTCACCTTGCCGACCACGCCGCCACCGGTGACGATGGTGTCGTTCCGGCGGATGGCGCCGAGCATTTCCTCACGCTTTTTCACCTGCTGGCGCTGCGGCCGGATGATCAGGAAATACATGATCACGAAGATCAAGATGAACGGCAGAAGGCTCATGATCAGGCTCGGGCCCTGAGCCGCGCCGCCCGCCTGAGCGAAGGCCGGTGTGACAAACATATGATACTCCCCAGAACGGATGGCCCCGTCCGAGGCCTTGAAATTTGCGGCGAATATAGTCAGGCAAACCCCCGATGCAACCGAAACCGGGGACAATCGGCGCCAGCCCGCCCGATTGGCCGCGACGGCGCAAGGGACCCGCGATGACGCAATCGGCCGACGACACGCTTGCGGCGCTTGAAGGCCGGCTCGACCGGCTTGCCGAGGCGCTGGAACGGCTGGCGCCGCCTCCGCCCGCGGCACCGGACTTTGAAGCGTCGGACTGTTTCGTCTGGGAACGCGGTGCGCTTGCCCCTGTTGCCCGCGTCAACCGGGTCGACATCGCGCTGATCCGCGGCGTCGACCGGGTGCGCGACATATTGATCGACAACACGGAGCGCTTCGCCAAGGGCCTTCCGGCCAACAATGTGCTGCTGTGGGGCGCGCGCGGCATGGGCAAGTCTTCGCTGGTCAAGGCGTCGCACGCCGCGATCAACGCCGCCGGCGCCAAACCGCCGCTCAAGCTGATCGAGATCCACCGCGAGGACATCGATACCCTGCCCCGCCTGCTGTCCGCGCTGAAGGATGCACCGTTCGCCTTCATCGTCTTTTGCGACGATCTGAGCTTCGATCAGGACGATACCTCCTACAAGTCGCTGAAGGCGGCGCTCGACGGCGGGGTCGAAGGCCGGCCGGACAATGTCATCTTCTATGCGACTTCGAACCGGCGCCATCTTCTGCCGCGCGACATGATCGAAAACGAGCGCTCGACGGCGATCAACCCGTCCGAAGCGGTCGAGGAGAAGGTCTCGCTGTCGGACCGGTTCGGCCTGTGGCTTGGCTTTCACAAGTGCAGCCAGGACGAATATCTGGAGATGATCGACGGCTATGTCGCCCATTACGGGCTTGAGGTCGACGCCGACAAATTGCGCCGCGATGCGCTGGAATGGTCGACCACGCGCGGCGCGCGCTCGGGCCGCGTCGCCTGGCAGTTCATCACCGATCTGGCCGGAAGGCTGGGACAGAAGCTCGAGGGATGACGGCCAGGCCGTCATCATCGGCCTTAAGCCGCAGCTTGACTGATTGAAGCAAAAAACGCGCCCGGTCGCGAAGACCGGGCGCGCCGTGTGGCTGGAACCCAATGGACCGTGGGGTCGGGCCCGCGTACGGCCCGTTGGCCCGGTCACTCCGCCGGCATGGCGAACTGGTTCATCGTGTTGTCTTCGCCGGCAGCCTTCAGCGCCGCGTCGCCGGAGAAATACTCCTTGTGGTCGTCGCCCATGTCCGAGCCGGCCATGTTCTGGTGCTTGACGCAGGCGATGCCCTGGCGGATTTCCTCGCGTTGGACGTTCTTGACGTAGCCCAGCATGCCAGCTTCGCCGAAATACTCCTTGGCCAGATTGTCCGTGGACAGGGCCGCGGTATGATAGGTCGGCAGCGTGATCAGATGGTGGAAGATGCCAGCCTCGCGCGCCGCGTCCGCCTGGAAGGTGCGGATGCGCTCGTCGGCCTCGGCCGCAAGGTCCGAACCGTCATACTCGACGCTCATCAGCCGTTCGCGGTCATAGCTCGACACATCCTTTCCGGCCTCGACCCACGCATCATAGACCTGCTGGCGGAAGTTCAGCGTCCAGTTGAAGGAGGGCGAATTGTTGTAGACCAGCTTGGCGTTCGGCATCTGCTTGCGGATGTCCGACACCATGCCGCCGATCTGGCCGATATGCGGCTTTTCGGTCTCGATCCACAAAAGGTCGGCGCCGTTCTCCAGCGAGGTGACGCAATCGAGCACGCAGCGTGCCTCGCCTGTGCCGGCGCGGAACTGGAACAAGCCGCTCGGCAGGCGCTTGGGGCGAACCAGCTTGCCGTTCTGACGGATCAGAACGTCGCCATTGCCGATCTCGTCCTCGGAGACTTCCTCGCAGTCCAGGAAGGAGTTGTACTGGTCGCCAATGTCGCCCGGTGCGTTCGAGACGGCGATCTGCTTGGTCAGGCCGGCGCCGAGCGAATCCGTCCGGGTGACAATGATGCCGTCATCGACACCCAGTTCCAGGAAGGCGTAGCGGCAGGCGCGCACCTTGGCGATGAAATCGTCATGCGGGACGGTGACCTTGCCATCCTGGTGGCCGCACTGCTTTTCGTCCGACACCTGGTTTTCGATCTGCAGGGCGCAGGCGCCCGCCTCGATCATCTTCTTGGCGAGCAGGTATGTCGCCTCCTCATTGCCGAAGCCGGCATCGATGTCGGCGATGATCGGCACGACATGGGTCTCGTAGCCGTCGATCTTCTTCTGGATCGCGGCAGCGGTGACCTCGTCGCCGGCGTCACGTGCCTTGTCGAGTTCGCGGAACAGGCCACCCATTTCGCGCGCATCGGCCTGACGCAGGAAGGTGTAGAGCTCCTCGATTAGCGCCGGCACGGAGGTCTTTTCGTGCATGGACTGGTCGGGCAGCGGGCCGAACTCGGAGCGCAGCGCGGCGACCATCCAGCCCGAAAGATAGAGATAGCGGCGCTTGGTCGAGCCGAAATGCTTCTTGATGGAGATCATCTTCTGCTGGCCGATAAAGCCGTGCCAGCAGCCCAAGGACTGGGTGTAGTTGGCCGGGTCCGCATCATACGCGGCCATGTCCTCGCGCATGATCTTGGCGGTGTATTTGGCGATGTCGAGGCCGGTCTTGAACCGGTTCTGCAGCCGCATGCGGGCCACATATTCGGCATTGATACCGTCCCATGGCGCGCCTTGCGCGGAGATCAGGTCGGACGCGGTCTGGATTTCTGTCTGGTAGCTCATGATCGGCTCCTTTGGCTCGCCGCCCCGCACCGGCGAGGCGTATGACAATCTTGTCAAACCTTGTCACACTTGCCGTCCATTTGGCCTTCACCGGCACTGCAGCATGACTGTGACGCAGCTTTCACGCACAGAATTAGCGAAACCGCCGCACCAACGCACGCAAATGCTGCATCTGCGTTGTCAAAATCGTGTAAATCTGGTGGGGGATTGGGTGGAGGCGTGTGAGTTTGTCAAGATTGTGACAAGCGTGGATTCGTGTATGAAGTCTGACAGGCGCACGAGCAAACCCGTGATTGAAAGTCACCATTCATAACAAGGCGATCTGTCGTCCGTATCAGCATGATATCGCGTTATCCGAATACGACGTCGGAACGAATGGCGTTTATTGGTTCAAAGCCTATCAGTCACAATAGGCATCAGGGCGACGCGTGCAACTTCGATTGTCGACGTTCGCCCAACGATAGCTGCTTGTATTGAGATTGGACAACTCGATGCCCGACAGATGCAGACTTACGCACACAATTGGAAGATATGTCGACTCACATCTGATACCCAAGGCGCTGACAAGGCCGGAAACGCGTGGCGCCCCTTTCTTTGAGGCAGGCATGGGTCGAAACCCAATCACGCGGCACAGCAGTTGGTACGACAATCAATTGGTCACTGACGAAGGGGAAAAGATACTATCGGCGATTGATGATTGGGCAATCAAGAAGCTTCGTGAACACCACCTTGTATGGAGCGGGTGGGGACCAAGGGTTGCACTACCCGATATCAGAACACCCCTTGGATCCGACTGGGGCGTACGAGTCGTCGAGGACGAGGATTGGCCCAAGCTCCGTCTCTTCTTCCTGAGCCTCCTTTGGCGGGCTGCCGCCTCGTCCCGTCGCGAGTTTAGTGACGTGAGATTATCGGCCGACGATGTTGAGCGCCTTCGCGTAATGGTTCTGGAGGGTAACGTGGAGCCAAAATTATTCTATCCGGTTCAACTAATTCAAATCTCTACCATTGGTCAGATAAACAATCAAACACCCTTCATCGACAAGAAAAAAATACCGGCCGTCGAAGGTGTGACGGAGCATGAAGTTCCGATTGTACGATTTTACTTCGATGGGCTGGTGGCGCATTTCGACATGCGATCCGAACAGGAAATCAAAGACTCCGAAGCCAAGAGCTTATACTTGGGATCCGAGCACTCCCTGACCATTCCGACCATTAGCTACGAAGCTTCGTTTCAAAAGCAGAATCTGGAAGCAATCATGGCAGAGGCAGAAAACTTGGCAGGTCGCCGATAAGCGAAGCACTGTTTACCTCAAGCCCGCAGAATGCAAGCCGAGCCGCAAACCCCGTCAGACTAAACCACACGTCTGCTTCGCTTCCCCCTTCAGCGCCTGACTGCGCCCATCGAGCTATCGCATGAGCGCCTTGTTCGGCGAGAGCAGTACAGCACGCCTTGGCCAACCCATCCTCCGTCATCCCTGTGCTTGTCACAGGGATCCATTCCGGCTGATCCTGCGAAAGAGCGCCAAAGCGCCCACATCGACGTCCACAAAAAAGCTTATCCCCCTTTCCATCCGCTCCCCCATACTTCTCCCATCGCGCCCATCGGAACGTCGGATGGCCACCACCTTCGGCGGGCGCGGCGGTGGACCGGCGGGCCGTGCGAGCGGTCGCATGGCTGGATGATGAATCCCCACGTCGGTGCGGAATGAAGATGTGCGGTGTCCGTCCGCGCCTGTCCCCGGCCAGACCCGGCCGGCGGTCAAGACCGGACGGGGCCTGAGGATGGGTCTATGGCGTCGCGGGTCTGCGGCGGACGGGACCGGTCCAAGGGACACGGCAGGGCGCGAGCCTCGCGCCGGCACCCCACATGACGATCACCGCAAGCCCGCCGAACGGGCGGTTTGGCGACCGCACATACAAACTTCGGATCGCGGCTCCCCAAACCGCCCGTTGTTCTGACTTATCAAGCTGGCGCAAAGTCTTGCGCGGGCTGACGCCCACGTGCGCTTTGCGCCTGACCCGAGGCGCTCGTTGACCGTCGGGCCTGACCCGAGGGGAAGCGCAAGCCCTTGGACCATTGAAGATGTTTTCGAGCTCAGGGCGGTTCTCCTGCCGGAGAACGCCTCTGCTTGGGCCTCGCAAAGGCTCGGACGGCCAGTCGGCCTTGCGGGCTGCGCCCGAGGTCACAGGAAGAAAAGCCCGTTGCCACCCCTGTCAGCGGTCGAGATAGTCCCACACGCGACTGATCACGACCGAGCCTTCGCCCACCGCGCTGGCCACGCGCTTGACCGAGCCGGCGCGCACGTCGCCGACCGCGAAGATGCCGGGATGAGAGGTGGCGAACCCCGAATGGGCGCCCGCATCCGGGCCGGTCACCACAAACCCTTTCTCGTCCAGCATGACATGGCCCGACAGCCAGTCGGTGTTGGGGGCGGCGCCGACCATGACGAAGACCGCCCGCGTATCCAGCGACCACTCCTCGCCGGCCGCCTTGTTCCGGACCGTCACGCCTTCAAGATGGTCGCCGCCATGCAATTGCGACATCTCGGTCTGGTAATGGATGCTGATCCGCGGGTGGGCCTCCAGCCGGTCGCTCAGATAGGACGACATGGACGCCGCAAGGCTCTGCCCGCGCACCAGAAGGTGCACATGGCTCGCCGAGCGCGACAGGAACATGGCGGCCTGGCCGGCCGAGTTGCCGCCGCCGATAACGGCCGCCTCGGTTTCCCGGCAATATCGCGCCTCCACATCGGTCGCCGCATAGTAGACCCCGGCGCTCTCGAACGCCTCGAGCCGGTCGAGTGGCAGCCGGCGGTATTGAACGCCGGTGGCGACGACGATCGCACGGGCGCAGACCTCGGCGCCGTCATCGAGCGTCACGCAGAACAGCCCGTCATCGCGCACGTCCAGGCAGGTCGCCCGGCGCGGCACGGCGAACTTGGTGCCGAACTTCATGGCCTGGACCTCGCCGCGCCAGCAAAGGTCGGCCCCTGAAATCCCGGTCGGAAAGCCCATATAGTTCTCGATCCGGCTGGATGTGCCCGCCTGGCCGCCAATGGCCATGTCCTCGAGAACGAGCGCCGAGAGCCCTTCGGACCCCGCATAGACGGCCGCCGCCACACCGGCCGGCCCGCCGCCAACGATCAGCACATCGACAACGGTGCCGTCCTGGATAGCGATGTCGAGGCCCAGCCGCCGCGCGATTTCGCGCGTCGTTGGGTTCGGCACCACATCGGTCTTGCCGAATATGGCGGCCGGCTGGGCCTTGCCGATGTTGCACTGATGGGCAAGCGCCTCGGCCTCGTGCTCGCCAAGCGTCATGGTGTTGAAGGGAATGCGGTTGCGTCCGGCGAAGCTGGCGATGGCGCGGATGTTGCGATCCACCTCGGCGCCGATCAGCGTCAGCCCGGCCTGATCGCTCTCCAGAAGCCGGCGCCGCCGCGCGGCAAACACGGTGATGATGATGTCGGACATTTCCGGTGTCCGCGCCATCAGGTCCAGCATGACCTGGCGTTCGACACAGAGCAGCCTTGTGTCCTGCACCGCGCGGGCACCCATCTGCATCCGGGCGCCCGACAAAAAGGAAATCTCGCCGAAGAACTGGGTCGGGCCGAGCGTTGCCCCTTCGCCATAGCGTCCGCCGGTGCGCGGATCGACCGCCTCCATCTCGCCTTCCAGCAGATAACAGAACCGGTCCATCACATCGCCCGGGTTGAAGATCATCGTGCCGGCCGGGATGTCCTCGATGGCGCCCAGTTCACGCATCGCCGCGACATGATCGTCATGCAGCGGCGTGCGCACCATGGTGCGAAGGTCTTCGGCGAGCGATTCCATGTCGTTGCTCCGTTTTCGGCCCTTCGGGGCCGGTGCGTCCTCTGTCCTGGCGCGTCGAAAGCGCCGGTATGATCTATGCGTGTTGGTGGCGTGTGCAAAGTGCACAAGTGGAAAGCCGCTTCCGCTTGCGGCGCCGATTGCATGCCGGGATACCTTTGCGCGCTCAATGCGGCACAAGACGCCAAAAAACGAACGAACTTATCCAACCGTTTCACGCCGGCCCCATACTCCCTCCACCGCGCCCATCGGAACGTCGGATGGCCACCACCTTCGGCGGGCGCGGCGGTGGACCGGCGGGCCGTGCGAGCGGTCGCATTGCCGGATGATGAATCCCCACGTCGGTGCGGAATGAAGATGTGCGGTGTCCGTCCGCGCCTGTCCCCGGCCAGACCCGGCCGGCGGTCAGGACCGGATGGGGCCTGAGGATGGTATCACAGAGTCGCGGGTCTGCGGCGCACGAAACCGGTCCAAAGGCCATGGCAGGGCGCGAGCCTCGCGCCGGCGCTTCACATGACGATCACCGCAAGCCCACCGGACGGGCGGTTTGGCGACCGCACCATAGAAACTTCGGATCGCGGCTCACCAAACCGCTCGTTGTTCCGGTTCTCTTTTGCGCTCACGGCGGTTCTCCTGCCGGAGAACACTTCCGCTTGGGTCCCGCAAAGGCTCGGAGCCAGGCGGCCTTGCGGGCTTCGCCCGAGGAATTGCGGAGGCTGGGCAGCCGTGGCGTTTAAGGGCGACATCCGGCAACAAGCGCCACCACAGCGGTTGTCATCACGCACCCGCCGTGCCTAAAGCGGGTCCGCCAACACCAGCGATCGGAACCGGGCATGCATATCGGATTGATTGGCGGGATCGGCCCCGCCGCCACCGACTATTACTACCGCAATCTGGTCCGGCTCGCCGCCGAGCGCCGCGCCACGCTCGACATGACGGTCGTCCATGCCGATTCGCCGACGCTTCTGGCCAATCTCACGCGCGACGACAAGGCGGCCCAGACCGCCATCTACCAGCGCCTGACCGAGCGCCTCGTCAGGGCCGGCGCGCAATGCGTCGTCGTCACATCGGTGGCCGGTCATTTCTGCATCGACGATTTCGCCGCCGTCACGCCCCTGCCCGTCATCGACATGCTGGCCCAGGTGCGCGCCGCGGTGGAAGCAAGCGGCGTGCACCGGCTCGGCATATTGGGCACCGAAACGGTGATGGCGTCGCACTTTTATGGCGGCCTCGGTGCCATCGAGATCGTCCCGCCGCCCGGCGAGATGCTGGAGGCCGTTCACCGGGCCTATGTCACCATGGCCGCCAAAGGCGCTGTTTCGGACGACCAGCGCGCCATCTTTGCGCGGGCCTGCGCGCATCTGCTGGGCGAAGCGGGCGCGGAGGCGATCATGCTCGCCGGCACGGATCTGGCACTTGTCTATGGCGACGGCAGCACGGACCTGCCAATCGTTGACTGCGCCATGGTCCACGTGGAAGCGATCGCCCGCAACGCCTTCGCGAGTTAAAGCGCCGCCCTTACCCCTCCGCTTCGGCCACGTGGCCCTTGACGGCGATGAAGCTGTCGGGCGTCACCGAAATCGTGTCGATGCCCGCCTCGACCAGCAGCCGCGCATAGGAGGGCGAGTTGGACGGCGCCTGGCCGCAGAAGCCGACCTTGCAGCCCGCCTTGTGAGCACGCTCGACGATCTGCTGGATCATCCACAACACCGCCGGATCACGCTCGTCGAAGACGTCGGCCAGTTCGCCGGAGTCCCGGTCGACGCCGAGCGTCAATTGGGTCAGATCGTTCGAGCCGATCGAAAAGCCGTCAAAGCGCTTGGCGAACTCTTCGGCCAGGATCACGTTCGAGGGGATCTCGCACATGACATAGACTTCAAGGCCGTTCTCGCCGCGCTTGAGCCCGCAATCGGCCATCACCTCGAGCACCTTGTCGGCCTCGGTGAGCGTACGGCAGAACGGGATCATGACGACCACATTGTCAAAGCCCATTTCCTCGCGGAGCATCTTGATCGCCTTGCACTCAAGCTCGAAGCCGGGGCGATAGGCGTCCGAATAATAGCGCGACGCGCCGCGCCAGCCGATCATCGGGTTTTCTTCTTCCGGTTCGAACTGGCGCCCGCCCAGAAGGTCGGCATATTCGTTGGTCTTGAAGTCGCTCATGCGGACGATGACCTTGCCCGGATAGACGACCGAGGCGATGCGCGACAGGCCGCGAGCCAGTTCATCGACGAAGTAGTCCGCCTTGTTGTCATAGCCGCGCGTGAGTTCGGCGATCTCGGCTTTGGCTTCTTCGTCCTTGACGTCATCGAAGTTCAGAAGCGCCAGCGGGTGGCAGCGAATGACATTGTTGATGACGAATTCCATGCGCGCCAGACCAACGCCCTTCGCCGGCAGGCGCCACCAGCGGAAGGCCGCCGACGGGCTCGCCATGTTGAGCATGATATCGGTCTTGGTGTCGGGCACATCGGTGAGCGAGATTTCCTCCTCGTCATACCTGGCCGTACCTTCATAGATGTAGCCCTCGTCGCCCTCGGCGCAGGACACGGTCACATCCTGATGATCGTGCAGGACGTGCGTAGCATCGCCAGTGCCGACGATGGCCGGCAGACCAAGTTCGCGGCTGACGATGGCCGCGTGCGATGTGCGCCCGCCATGGTCGGTGACGATGGCAGCGGCCCGCTTCATGATCGGCACCCAGTCGGGATCGGTGATCGAGGTTACCAGGATCGAGCCGTCGATGAACTTGTCGATGTCCTTTGCGCTTTCGATCAGGCAGACGGGCGCGGCGACAACGGCGGCGCCGACCGAAAGGCCGGTCAGCAATGTCTTGCCATGCTCGTGTACGGTGTAGGACTTGATCGTGCCGGAGTTGGCGCGCGACTGAACCGTCTCGGGCCGGGCCTGAACGATGTAGAGCTTTTCGGTCTCGCCGTCTTTGGCCCATTCAATGTCCATGGGCTGGCCATAATGCTCTTCGATGGTCTTGGCCTGCTTGGCCAGTTCGATGATTTCGTCATTGTTGAGGACGAATGCGTTCCGCTCGGCCTTGGAGGTCGGCACGTTGCGGGTCATCGCGCCTTTCTCCCTGGCATAAATCATCTTGATGTCTTTGGAGCCGCGGGTCTTCTCGACGATCGGCGACAGGTCAGGCTTGTCGAGGAAGGGCTTGTACACTTCATATTCGTCCGGGTTGACTGCGCCCTGCACGACGTTCTCGCCAAGGCCCCAGGCTGCCGTGATCAGCACGACCTTGTCGAAGCCGGATTCGGTGTCGATCGAGAACATCACGCCCGAACCGGCAATGTCGGACCGGACCATCTGCTGAACGCCGATCGAAAGGGCGACTTCGTTATGATCAAAGCCCTGGATGGTGCGGTAGGTGATGGCACGGTCGGTGAAGAGCGATGCGTAGCAGCGGCGGCAGGATTCGAGCAGTTCGACCTCGCCGCGCACGTTCAGGAACGTCTCCTGCTGACCCGCAAAACTCGCTTCGGGCAAGTCCTCGGCAGTCGCCGATGAGCGGACGGCAACCGAGAGTTCTTCAACGCCCGCGCGCGCCGACAGTTCCTTATAGGCTTCAACGATGTCCTTGCGGATGTCATCGGGCCATTCGCCGGCGAAAATGGCATCACGCACCGCTTGGCCGGCTTGCTGCAGGGTCAGCCGGCCATCATCGAACCGCTCGACCTGGTCCTTGATGAAACTGTTGAGATCGTTGTGGACCAGATAGGCGCGAAAAGCGTCGGAGGTGGTGGCGTAGCCGCCGGGCACGGACACGCCCTTGCCGCCCAGTTGCTGCACCATCTCGCCGAGCGAGGAGTTCTTGCCGCCAACCTTGGCGACGTCTCCACGTGCCAGTTTCTCGAAAAAGATGACATTCTGCGATGAGCTGAGCACGGGGGTCCCTCCATTTGGGTAAGATGATCGCCGTGATCAGCAATAGCGAGGCGACCGGTTGCGTTCCTTGATTGGTGTCAAGGGCTGGCAGTCTGCCGCGCTTATGTTAAGCGGCGTTGACAGTCAGGGAGGCGTTTGATGGACGAGGCGGCACTGAAGGCACTGCATGAAGACTTCGAGGCAGCAGACAGCTTCGATGCGGCACAAGCCGAGGCGGGCGCCGCCGTGCTGGCCGGCATGGACGGGAGCGGCATCGATGCTGCCACCGCCAAGACGATGCTGATGGACGGCGTCGACGGCGCGCTAGCCGTCACCGGCCAGGCCTTTCCGGGCTGGGCCCTGTCGTTTGACGGCCACGCCAGCACGCAGAAGAATACGATCTGGCGCTGCACCCTTAAGGAAACACGCGGCCAGGACGATGATCAGATTGTCGGGATCGGCAATGCCCGTTCGATGCGGCTGGCACTCATGGCCGCAGTCGCGCACATCCAGATGATGCGGAAGGCGGGTTACCGCTAGCGTCCTACTCGACGTCCTCGACATCGACTTGCTCGCCCGAGACCTTCTGGGCGAGCGCCGCTTCCATGAACGGATCGAGCGCGCCGTCGAGCACGTCCGATGGTGCCGTGGACTCGGTGCCCGTGCGCAGATCCTTCACAAGCTGATAGGGCTGCAGAACGTATGAGCGGATCTGGTGGCCCCAGCCAATGTCGGTCTTGGAATCGAATTCGGACTGCGCCGCTTCTTCACGCTTTTTCATCTCGAGATCATAAAGGCGCGCCCGAAGGGCCTTCATCGCGTTGGCGCGGTTCTGGTGCTGCGACTTCTCCGACGAGGTGACGACGATGCCGGTCGGAGTGTGCGTGATGCGCACCGCCGAATCGGTCGTGTTGACGTGCTGGCCGCCTGCGCCTGACGAACGATAGGTGTCGACCCTGATGTCTTTGTCCTGGATATCGATCTCGATGTTGTCGTCGATCACCGGATAGACGCCAACCGACGAGAACGAGGTGTGGCGCCGCGCGTTGGAATCGTAAGGGCTGATGCGCACAAGCCGGTGCACGCCCGTCTCGGTCTTCAGCCAGCCATGGGCGTTGTGGCCCTTGACGAGGATTGTCGCCGACTTGATGCCGGCCTCCTCGCCCGACGAGTATTCCTGCAACTCCACCTTGAAGCCGTGCCGCTCCGCCCAACGCGTGTACATGCGCAGCAGCATGTTCGCCCAGTCCTGGCTTTCGGTTCCGCCGGCGCCCGAATGCACTTCCACATAGGTGTCGTTGGGGTCCATGTCGCCGGACAGGAGCGCCTCAACCTGGCGCTTTTCGATCTGACTTTCCAGCGCGCGGATGGCCGCTTCCGCCTCGGCGATCGTCTCGGCGTCGTCCTCTTCCTCGCCCATAGCGATCAGCTCGACATTGTCGTCAAGCGCCTGGTCGAACCCCTTGATCGCGCCAATCATCTCCTCGAGGCGCTGACGCTCCTGCATCAGCTTTTGCGCTTCGGCCGGGTCGTTCCACAGATCGGGGTCTTCGGCGCGTGAATTGAGATAGTCGAGCCGCTTTACGGATGCATCCCAGTCAAAGATGCCTCCTCAGCAGGGCTATGGCCTGCCTGATGCTGTCGGTGAGGGTGGCGATTTCTGCGCGCATGGGATGCGGGATGCCTCGTGCCGATGGGTGGACGATCGATGCGTTGCCGGCGGCGACGCAGATCGCTCAATTAGGCGTGATGAACTGGCCTGTAAAGCCCGCAGCGACCTAGAACAGACCGCCGGAGCCGCTCTGGACGGCCTGCTGGGCATTCGGCGAAATCTGCCGTTGCCGCTCGGCCTGTTGGGCCTGGATCGCCACCTGGTCGGCGCCGATGACGAAATAGCTGTCGGCAGGCCCCGTGCCGGGTTTGAACGCCTCGACGATGATGTCGCCGCCCTCGCTCGCCCGCATGCCGGTTTTCCGGTTGATCTGGATCTGCGTCATGCCGTCGGGAATGCCGAAATCGGTCATTGGCCGATCTTCGAGCACCGACACCATGAACTGCTTGAACACCGGTGCAGCGAGCTGACCGCCGGTGGCGCCGCGCCCCATCGGGGTCGGCTTGTCAAAACCGATATAGACCCCGGTCACCAGGTTGGGCGTATAGCCGATGAACCAGGCGTCCTTGTAATCGTTGGTCGTGCCGGTCTTGCCGGCGATCGGCCGGCCCAGATCGCGCAGCGTCGTGGCGGTACCGCGCTGGACGACGCCCTCCATCATCGAGGTCATCTGGTAGGCGGTCATCGGATCGAGCACGATGTCGCGCGTATCGACCAGCTGCGGCTCGTCCTGACCAAGCCACTGACCGGCATCGCAGGCATCGCACTGGCGGCTGTCCTGGCGGTAGACGGTCTTGCCATAGCGGTCCTGGATACGGTCGATCATCGAAGGCTGGATCTGCCGCCCGCCATTGGCAAGCACCGCATAGGCGGTGACCATGCGCAGGACGGTCGTCTCGCCAGCGCCCAGCGACATCGCCAGAACCGGCGACAGATCGTCATAAACGCCAAACTGCTCAGCATATTCGGAGACAAGCTGCATACCCATGTCCTGGGCAAGGCGCACGGTCATCAGGTTGCGCGAGCGCTCGATGCCAAGCCGCAGCGTCGACGGGCCCGAGACCGAGCCGTCGTAGTTTTTCGGCTCCCACACCTCGCCGCCCGACACCAGCGAAATCGGTGCATCCATGATCACCGATGCCGGCGTGTAGCCATTGTCGAGCGCGGCGGCATAGACGAACGGTTTGAACGACGAGCCCGGCTGACGATAAGCCTGCGTGGCGCGGTTGAACTGGCTTTCATGGAAGGAAAACCCGCCCGCCATGGCCAGCACGCGTCCGGTGACCGGGTCCATGGCAACCAGCGCGCCCGAAACCTCCGGCACCTGCTGCAAGGCATAAGTGCCCTCGGAAACGTCTTCGCCCTGGACCGCATTGACATAAATGACATCGCCCGGCGCAACCACATCGCCGATACCGTCCGCGCTGCGCCGCTCTCCATCGTCACGCAGACGGAACGCCCAGTCGAAACTGCCCGCCGGAATGAGGCCTTGCGCGCGGGTGGCGACCACCCCGCCACCGAGCTTGCGGTCGGGACGCAGCCCGATTCGGATACCTTCCTCACCGGCGGTCAGCACGACGGCCAGCGTCCATTCCGGCACGTCGCGCAGAAGATCGAACTCGCCAAGCGCCGGACCCCAGTCGCCGGAAATGTCGATCTGGCCAATTGCGCCACGCCAGCCCCAGTCGCGGTCGAAATCGATCAAGCCGTCCTGAAGCGCGGTCCGCGCCTGGTCCTGCATGACAGGGTCGAGCGTCGTGCGCACCGAAAGGCCGCCCTCATAGAGCGCGTCATTGCCGTAGCGCTCGATGATCTGCTGGCGGACTTCTTCAGTGAAATATTCCGATGCGAACACGAAATCGCCCGACCGGCGGAAATTGACGTCGAGCGGCTCGTCCTTGGCGATCTCGCCGGCCTCGGTGGTCACATAGCCGTTCTCGATCATCCGGTCGATGATCCAGTTGCGGCGCGCCAGCGCGTCCTCCGTGTCATCGAACGGATGATAGTTGGAGGGCGCCTTGGGCAGTGCTGCCAGATAGGCTGCCTCATGCAGGTCGAGTTCGTTGACCGCCTTGCCGAAGTAGGTCAGCGCAGCGCCTGCAATGCCATAGGAGCCGGCGCCGAAGAATATCTCGTTGAGATAGAGTTCGAGGATACGGTCCTTCGAATAGGCCTGTTCGATGCGGAAGGCCAGAAGCGCTTCCTTGACCTTGCGGTCGATCGTGCGGTCGCTGGTCAGAAGGAAGTTCTTGGCGACCTGCTGGGTGATGGTGGAACCGCCCACCAGCCGCCGGTTGGAACCGCCGACGACGATTTCGACATTGGTGGCCATGGCGCGCGCAAGCGCCAGGAAGTCGACACCGACATGGTTGTAGAAGTTCTTGTCCTCGGCCGACAGGAACGCCGCCTTCACGCGGTCGGGCACCGCCTGGATGGGCAGAAACAGCCGGCGCTGGCGCGCAAACTCGCCCATCAACTGCCCATCGACCGAGTACATGCGTGTGGTCACGGGCGGCTCGTAGCGGGCGAGCACTTCATAGTCGGGCAATTCGTCGGCCAGATTGCCGATATAGATCACCACCGCGCCGGCCACCAAAAGGAACGCCGCCATGCCGATGCCGAAGAAGTAGCCCAACAAGCGTATCATCGTATTCGTCTATCCCGTCCAAGCGGTCGCCGTCCGGTCCGGCGCGCCATGTCCCCATCTTTGATCCGAGCGCTGCGGCCACAATAAGACCGCATCATGGCAACCGCGATTATAACAGACGCGAGCGGCATTTGACGTAACGGCAGAGCGGTTTCGCCGCTGTAACGGTTACCCCAGCCGGCGCGCGGCACTCGGTGTCAATTGCCGGCCGTTGCGCGCGCGCCAACGGCAACCTGACGGCCCGACAGCGTCCCGAACTCGGCAACGGCAGCAGCCAGTTCTGCGGCCAGTTCAGCCCGCCATTCGGGCCTGTTCAGCAGTTTTTCGTCTTCCTGGTTTGACAAATACCCCAGTTCGACGAGGACGGACGGCACGTCGGGCGCCTTCAGCACTCGGAAGCCGGCATAGCGGTGCGGATTGTTGATGATGCGCGAGGCGCGCGAGATATGGGAAATGGCAAGCCGCGCGAACTGCACGGAAAAACCGAGCGTTTCCTGCCGCGCCAGATCGACGAGAATGTCCGCCACAGGGCCGCTTTCTTCCTCATAGACGATGCCGGCGATCGAATCGGACAGGTTTTCCGAGCGGGCGATTTCCGCGGCGACCGAATCGGATGCCTTGTCGGAGATCGTGTAGACGGTCGCGCCACGCACATAGGATTGCCGCACCGAATCCGCATGCAGCGAGACGAACAGCGCCGCACCGTGCTGGCGGGCGAACCGGACCCGCTCGTCGAGAGGGATGAAGACGTCGTCCTGTCGCGTCATCACCACCTCGACACCGCCGATCGCCTCGAGTTCGTCACGCATGGTCTTGGCGAACTGAAGGACGACATCCTTTTCGCGCGTGCCGCCAACGCCGACCGCGCCACTATCGATGCCGCCGTGACCGGGATCGAGAACGACAGTGAAGGCGCCCGAGTTCGGCGCCGGTGCCAGCGGCGCCGATCCGAGACGGTCAGCCTTGGTGCCGCGCGCGACAATTGCGCTCGTCGCCATCGTGTCGAGGAGCGCCTGTTGAAAAATCGTCTTTTCGGTTCGCCGCAAGTCAATGATCAGGCGATAGAAATTCTCCGCCGCGCCGCTCGAGACCTCAACCACCTCAAAGGGGGCGCCAATCTCGAAGATGATCCGCGATCCAGTTTCGCTCATGTCGCCATAGCGCATCGCGCCGACCATGCCCTTGAGGGTGTCATCGCTCACTTCGAAGCCGTAGCCAATGCGCTCGAAATCGAGAACCAGCCGATAGGGATGATCGAGCAACTTGTGATCGGCGCTGACCGGGCGGTCAAAGCTTACAATGATGCGGGTTGCGTCCGCATCACCCGCCGCGCGCACATCGACCGCCACCGGCGCATCGAACGCGGCCTGTGCGGCGACGGCAAGGCCGAGGGTGGATGCCAGCGCCAGCAACAGGCAAGCAAACAACCGGACAGCCAAGCTGCCCGGTCCTCGTGCCGTGCCGGTTTCCGCTGATCTCATCGCCGGCTCAATTCCGATTTCGCGCCGTCCAACATGGGCGGCACCATAGCGGCGCCATGGTTAACCACATCTTTCAACACGCGCAAACGGCGCCAGGATCAATCCGGCGGCGGAAAAACCTTCGGCAGCGCGGCCACCAGATCCTCGGCGATCGCCAACGGGCCCGAAGCGCGGCCCGCCTCGCCGTGCAGCCAGACCGCCGCGCAAGCTGCCTCGAAGACCGGCATGCCCTGTGCCGCAAGCCCGGCAATGACGCCGGCCAGCACATCGCCCGAACCGGCCGTTGCCAGTGACGGCGTTGCGTTGGCATTGATCGTCGCCCGGCCGTCCGGTGCAGCGATGACCGTGTCCGGCCCCTTGAAAACGACAATCGCGCCAGCCCGCTCGGCGGCAGCGCGCGCCATGGCCGGTTTACCGCCGGCAGCATCGGCGGCCAGATCGGGAAACAGCCGGGCGAACTCGCCCGCATGCGGTGTCAGGACCAGGGCCGGCTTGTCGCGCGCTCGCGCCGCTTTGAACAAGGGTGCAGAATCGCCGGCAAAGGCGGTGATGCCATCGGCATCCAGAACCAATGTCGGTCCCGTGTCGTCAACAATGGCCGTAGCCAGTGACCGGGCCAGCGGCAGGTCGCCGAACCCAGGCCCGAGCACAACCGCGCCAATGCCCTTGAGACTTTCCAGCGCCGCGAGCGGGTCCTCGCCCGATGCGCGCAGCATGATCGACGTAACATGCGCCGCATGCACATCGAGCGCGTTGGGATGGCCGAGTATCGTCACCGCGCCGGCGCCAGCCCGCTGCGCCGCCATTGCCGCAAGGCGCGATGCGCCGGTGCCGTGCCGGGGACCGGAAAAGACCGCCACCGCGCCACGCGCATATTTGTGCGTGTCGGCGCAGGCCCGCGGCAAGTTCGCTGACCACAATGCCGGCGCATTCTCCGCCGTCGCGGTCGGTGCGGCCGCTCGACCCCCGATATCGGCGACAATCGTCTCGCCGCACAGCGCGCGGCCGGGTTGAAGAAGGTGCCCCGGCTTGCGGCGATAGAATGTGACGGTCGCCGCGCAACCGACTGCATCGGCCCCCTTCCCCGTGTCGCCGTTGACGCCCGATGGCAGATCGACGGCAAGAATCCGGCATCCCGCGTCCGCGGCCCGGACAAGGGCGGCGGCGGCCGCATCGGGCAAGGCTCCGGAAAAGCCAGCGCCGAACACCGCGTCGATCACGAGATCGGTCGGATCGGGCGCGAACGCATCGAAACCGCCGACCGGGCCTTGCCATGTTTTGGCCGCGAGCGCGGCATCGGTGCCGAGCTTGGGCGACGCAAGCGCATACAAAAAGACGGAAAGGCCGTGCCCGGACAGAATGCACGCGGCGACATAGCCGTCGCCGCCATTATTGCCGGGCCCACACAGGACATGCACCCGCGCCGCGGCCGCAAACCGGGCCAGCGCGGCGTCTGCCACCGCACCGCCCGCCCGCTCCATCAGCGCAATGCCGCTAAACGCGCCACTGTTGATGGTTGCCTGGTCCGCTGCCGCCATCTCGGCGCTCGTCATCAGTGCGAGTGGATTGATGTCACGCAAGAGCCCTGCCCCCACCTTGCGCCCATTCATGCCGAATTTTTATGCAAACTGCCCATTGTTTCATCAATTTAGCGCCTGTTTTGACGCCGGCTTCCAAAAAATGCCCGCGCCATGCACTCGATCTGCGCGCTTTTTCGGCGTTTCTGGCGCTGCGACGCGCGAAGCGCGACTTGGCATGGCATCTGCATAAGGGAGGACAACTCAAATGGTCGGAGGCGTCGCAAGGATGAAAAAGATTGAGGCGATCATCAAGCCATTCAAGCTTGATGAGGTCAAGGAAGCGCTGCAGGAGGTCGGCCTGCAGGGCATCACGGTGACTGAAGCCAAAGGGTTTGGCCGCCAGAAGGGCCACACCGAGCTTTATCGCGGTGCCGAATATGTCGTCGACTTCCTGCCCAAGGTGAAGATCGAGATCGTCGTCTCCGACGAGACCGTCGACAGCGCCATGGAAGCCATTCGCAACGCCGCCCAAACGGGTCGGATCGGCGATGGCAAGATCTTCGTCTCGCCGATCGAGGAAGTCGTGCGAATCCGCACGGGCGAAACGGGCGCAGACGCGGTCTGACGTCCGAGCAATACCCAAACACTCAACACTGCCACTTGAAAGGGAACAAAGGGAACACAATGAGTGCAAGTGACATTCTCAAGCAGATCAAAGACAACGATGTGAAGTTCGTCGATCTGCGGTTCAGCGATCCGCGCGGCAAGCTCCAGCACGTGACCATCGACTGCAACGTCGTTGACGAAGACATGTTCGCCGACGGCATCATGTTCGACGGTTCGTCCATCGCCGGCTGGAAGGCGATCAACGAGTCGGACATGAACCTGATGCCCGATACCGAAACGGCGCATATGGACCCGTTCTATGCCCAGTCGACCATGGCAATCTTCTGCGACATCCTCGATCCGGTGTCCGGCGAAGGCTACAACCGCGATCCGCGTATGACCGCCAAGCGCGCCGAGGCCTACATCAAGTCCGGTGGCTTTGGTGACACGGCCTATTTCGGCCCCGAGCCGGAGTTCTTCATCTTCGACGATGTCAAGTTCAACGCCGACCCCTACAACACCGGCTTCCAGCTCGACTCGGTCGAACTGCCGACCAACACCGATGCCGAATATGAAACCGGCAACCTTGGCCACCGCCCGCGCACCAAGGGCGGTTACTTCCCGGTCAACCCGATCGACAGCGCCCAGGACATCCGCTCCGAAATGCTGACGGTTATGGCCGAGATGGGCGTTTCGACGGAAAAGCACCACCACGAAGTGGGTGCCGCCCAGCACGAGCTGTCCATGCTTTTCAACACGCTGACCCGCAAGGCCGACGAAGTGCAGCTCTACAAATATGTGGTGCACAATGTCGCCCATGCCTACGGCAAGTCGGCCACCTTCATGCCCAAGCCCGTCTTCGGCGACAATGGCACCGGCATGCACGTTCACCAATCGCTGTGGGGCGACGGCAAGCCGTTGATGGCAGGCGACGATTATGCCGGCCTGTCCGAGTTGGCGCTGTTCTACATCGGTGGCGTAATCAAGCACGCCAAGGCGCTCAACGCCTTCACCAATGCGTCGACCAACTCCTACAAGCGTCTGGTGCCGGGCTATGAGGCGCCGGTGCTGCTGGCTTATTCGGCGCGCAACCGCTCGGCCTCCTGCCGCATTCCGTTCTCGGGCTCGCCCAAGGGCAAGCGCGTTGAAATCCGCTTCCCGGACCCGACCGCCAACCCTTATCTGGCGTTCGCGGCGATGCTGATGGCTGGCCTGGACGGCATCAAGAACAAGATCCACCCCGGCGAAGCCATGGACAAGGATCTGTACGACCTGCCTCCCGAAGAGCTCGAAGGCATCCCCACGGTCTGCGCATCGCTGCGTGAAGCCATCGATTCGCTGCGGGCCGACAATGACTTCCTGAAGGCCGGCGGCGTCTTCGACGACGACCAGATCGAGGCCTATCTGGAACTCAAAGAGGAAGAAAACATCCTCTTCGAACAGATGCCGCATCCGGTCGAGTTCGACATGTACTACTCGGTCTGACCGAACCGCACTCCGAAAGGCCGCTCTCCGGAGCGGCCTTTCTTTTTGCAACCAGGCCACCCCACCCGCCAGGGACACCCCAAAAAATTGCATCTGGTGGTCAAAGCGCTTTGGCGTATTTTGATACATTCGTTCGTGTTGCTGGAAAGGGGGGCCAATGGCCAGCGCGCTGAACTTTCGCCGCTCGGATTTTGCCGACGATTTTCTGTTCGGCGTCGCGACATCCGCCTACCAGATCGAAGGATCGTCATTCGGCGGCGCCGGCGCGTCCCATTGGGATACGTTCGCCGCAACGCCCGGCAACACGTGCGGTGCCGAAGACGGCGCAATCGCCTGCGATCACTACCATCGCTACCAGGACGATCTGGACCTGATCGCCGGGGCCAACATGGACGCCTACCGCTTCTCGGTGTCCTGGGCACGCGTGATGCCAGACGGTCGCACCGTCAACAGCGAAGGTCTCGACTTCTACGATCGGCTGACCGACGCGATGCTGGCGCGCGGAATCAAGCCGATGCTGACGCTGCACCACTGGGACCTGCCGGCGGCGCTCGCCGACCTCGGCGGCTGGCGCAACCGCGATACGACCGACCGGTTCGCCGACTTCACCGAACAAGTGATCGGCCGCATTGGCGACCGGATGGTCGCGACCGGCACGATCAACGAGCCTTGGTGCATCGCGTGGCTGAGCCACTTTCTGGGCGATCACGCGCCCGGCCTGCGTGACATTCGCGCGGCTGCGCGCGCCATGCATCATGTACTTGTCGCGCACGGCAAGGCGGTGGACGTTCTGCGCGCGGCCGGCCAGGACAATATCGGCATCTATCTGAACTTCGAACCGGCTGAACCGTTGAACGGCGATGATGGCGACGCCGAGGCTGCGCTGCGCTACCATGCGATCTACAATGAATGGTTCCTGGGCGGACTGTTCAAGAAGGCCTATCCGCGCCGGGCGTTGGAAGGGCTGCGGCCGCACCTGCCGGAGGGCTGGCAGGACGATATGGACCTGATAGCCCGACCGCTCGACTGGCTGGGTGTCAATTTCTACACGCGCAAGCTGATCGTCCAGGATCCAGCCGCCGCCTGGCCATCGATCAACGAAGTGCCCGGACCGCTGCCCAAGACCGACATGGATTGGGAAATCACGCCGGAAAGCCTTGAATGGCTTCTGGGATGGATTGCGGAAAGCCATACGGGTGACCTGCCGCTGATCGTCAGCGAAAACGGCATGGCGGCTCCGGACGTGCTCCGCGACGGCGGCGTCGATGACAGCGCCCGCATCGCTTACTTGCAGGCCCATGTCGACGCGATGGGTCGCGCGATCGAAAAGGGCGTTCCCGTCAGGGGCTATACGGTCTGGTCGCTGCTCGACAACTACGAGTGGGCGCTCGGCTACGGCAAGCGCTTCGGCATCGTCCATGTGGACTATGACACGCTGAAGCGCACGCCCAAGGCGAGTTGGCATGCACTCAAGCAGGCGCTGGCTCGCAATTGAGATACCGGCAGGTCAGTGCGAGACGCTGTTCGACGCCGTGTTGATGACGACCACGCCGGCGACGATCAGCCCGATTCCGCCAATGGCGGCGGCATCGAGCTTCTGGCCAAAGATGAAAAGGCCGATCAGCGATATGATGACGATGCCCGCGCCAGCCCAGATCGCATAGGCCACACCGACCGGAATGGTCCTGAGCGTCAGTGCCAGGAAGTAGAAGGCGACCACATAGCCCAGAACGGTGATCGTTGACGGCATCAGCCGCGTGAACCCGTCAGACGCCTTGAGCGCCGATGTGGCGATGACTTCCCCGGTAATCGCGATCGCCAGAAACAACCAGTGCATCCCATACCTCCTGCGGACCCGGCGGCGCTTGCCTGGCGCCCGCTCCCTGCTACAACAATCCGGTTCGCGCCGACATACCCCACAAGCTCTCTTTCGCGCCAGGGAACGCCCGCCTGACATGAACCAGAAGCCCGTCGTCACCGTTACGCTCAACCCGGCGGTCGATATCGCCGCCGATGTCGAAACCGTCCGGCCCGATGTCAAGCTGCGGTGCGGCCCCGCCCAGTTCGATCCCGGTGGCGGCGGCATCAATGTCTCGCGCGCTATCGCCAAAATCGGCGGACATTCGATCGCGCTCGTAGCCTCGGGCGGCGCAACCGGCGAGATGCTCGCCACGATGCTGGCCGACGAAGCCATCGACACCATCAAAGTTCCCGCCGGCGGACAGACCCGTCAATCCTTCACCGCGCGCGAGACGGCAACCGGCCGGCTCTACCGATTCGTCCTGCCGGGACCGGACTGGAAACCCGAAGCCGAACAGGCACTGATTGCGTTGCTTGAGGAGCGCTGCACGCCCGGCGCCATCTTCGTCGTCTCGGGCAGCCTGCCGCCGGGAGCCGCGCCGGCGCTGATAGAGCGCATGCACGAGACGGCCGAGTCGGGCGGCGCATCCCTCGTCGCCGACACGTCCGGTCCCGTCCTGCAGGCGCTGTGCGCGCGCACCGGCACCCCGTTGCACACGCTGCGCATGGACAAGGATGAAGCGCTGACCGCTTCGGCCCGCGCTCTCGACACGCCCGAAGACTTCGCCGGTTATGGCGCGGCGCTGGTCAAGGCGGGCATCGCCCGGCATCTGGTCATCGGACTTGGGGCGCGCGGCTCCGTCGGTGTGACGGCGGAGGAACAGATCCTGTGCAGCCGCCCCGTCGAAAAGCCGCTCAGCGCGGTCGGCGCGGGCGACAGTTTTGTCGGCGCTTACACGCTTGCCACCGCGCGCGGCCAGGATTTTGCGACCGCGCTCATCCACGGAACCGCAGCGGCGGCCTCAGCCGTCCTGACGCCGGGCACGCAATTGTGCGACGCTGGCTTGGCCGTCACCTTCCGAGACGAGGTTGCAACCACGCGGCTCTGACCGCATCCGCCCTTCCCCCGGCCCGGCAAATCTGCCACACATTTCGCCGAAGATGGGGAGACGATCCATGGCAACGCTGACCTTTTACGGCGCCGCGGGCACGGTCACCGGCTCGTGCTCGATGCTCGACACCGGCGCGACGCGCTTTCTGGTCGATTGCGGCCTGTTCCAGGGCAACAAGACGATCCGCAAGCTCAATGATGGCGACTTTCCCTTCGACCCGGCCGGCGCCGAGTTTCTGGTCCTGACGCACGCCCACATCGACCATTCCGGCCTGCTGCCAAAACTGGTCAAGCATGGCTTTTCCGGGCCGATCTATGCCACCGAGCCGACCTGCGACCTGCTCGATTTCATGCTGCGCGATTCCGCCAAGATCCAGATGTCCAACACCCAGCGTTGGAACCGCAAGCGCCAGCGCAAGGGGCTGGAGCCGGTCGAACCGCTCTATACCGATGTCGATGCGGAAAACACGCTCAAGCTGCTGCGGCCGATCGGCGGCTATGAGGAATGGTTCGAGCCGGCGCCGGGCATTCAGGTCAGGTTCTGGAATGCCGGGCACATTCTGGGTTCCGCCTCGGCCGAGGTGAAGTTCCCCGACGCCGACAGCGGCAACATGATGCGGCTGCTTTTCTCCGGCGATATCGGTCCGGAGGAGAAGGTTTTTCACCCCGAGCCCGAGGCCGAGACCGGGTTCGACTACATCATCTGCGAATCCACCTATGGCGACCGCGACCGCGACGACTACACACTCGAAAAACGCCGCGACATGCTGCGCAAGGAACTGGTGCGCGGGCTCTCGGCGGGCGGAAATGTGGTCATTCCCGCCTTTGCCGTCGAACGCAGCCAGGAGCTTCTGCATGACATCGGCGTGCTTCTGGCCAATGGCGACATGCCCAATGCCACGGTCTTCCTCGATTCGCCTCTGGCCAAGAACGTCACCGAAGTCTTCATCAAACACGCCGGCACGCTGTCCGACGTGGCGATCGACAATGGCCAACTGTTCCGCGATCCGCAGTTCCGCCTGGTGCAGAATGTCGAGGAGTCGAAAGCCATCAACCGCATAGACGGCGGCGCGGTGATCATCTCCGCGTCTGGCATGGCCGATGCCGGCCGAATCCAGCATCACATCAAGAACAACATCTGGAAACGCAACGCGACCATCCTGTTCGTCGGCTATCAGGCGCCTGGCACGCTCGGCCACGTGATCACATCGGGCGCCGACATGGTGCGCATCCACGGCAAGGAGTTTGTCGTCAATGCCGAAATCCGCCGCCTGGGCAACTATTCGGCCCATGCCGATCAGGGCGAATTGATCGACTGGATCATGGAGCGTACGCCCGTTTCCGGTGGCATCTTCCTGAATCATGGTGACGATGATGCGCGCGAGGAACTGGCGCGGTTTCTGGCCGAGCGCGGCATCGACGCCGGCCAGATCCACATGCCGCAGTTCGACGAGAGCTTCGATCTGGTGGCCGGCGATGCCCGCTCAAAAGGCCGCGTCGCCGAGCGCATTCCGACGGATGAGTTGCTGACCGACTGGAACAATGATTACGCGGCGTTCATCGTCGAACTCACGCAGCGTCTGAACACGGCCGACACAGATGCCGAACGGCGGGCGCTGATCAGGCGCCTGCACGGCGTGCTCTAACGCGCGCCTTCGGTTGTCCTTGGCTGTGGTCAGGTCGCGGCCGGCTTGGCCGCTTCGTCGGGCTCGGTTTCGTCGTCTTCATCATCCTCGCCATCATATTCGGACGGCGGCGGCTGGAAGCGGCGCGCCATGAAGATCGACAATTCGTAAAGAAGGATAGTCGGCAGCGCGAGGCCGAGCTGCGTCATCGGGTCCGGCGGTGTCAGGATGGCAGCGGCGACAAAGGCGATCACGATCGCATATTTGCGCTTGCTGGCGAGACCTTCTGGCGTGACCAGCCCCGCGCGCGACAAGAGCGTCAGCGCGACCGGAAGCTGGAACACCAGCCCGAAGGCGAAGATCAGGGTCATGATCAGCGACAGGTATTCCGAAACGCGCGGCAGGTGCTGGATCGAGGCAACCCCCTCTCCGCCAGTCTGTTCGAGCGACAGGAAGAACCACATCGCCATCGGAATGATCATGAAATAGACCAGCGCCGCACCGATCAGAAACAGGATCGGCGTCGCCAGCAGGAACGGGAGGAACGCGCCGCGCTCGTTGGCGTAAAGGCCCGGCGCAATGAAAAGGTATAGCTGCGTGGCGATCAGCGGGAAGGCGAGCACCAAGCCGCCGAACGCGCCGATCTTGATCTGCGTGAAGAAGAACTCCTGCGGCGCGGTGTAGATGAACTGCACATCGTCGGCGGTCATGCCGTGCCAATCGACAGCCCACTGAAACGGCACGACAAGCGCGTTGAAGATCGGCGTTGCGAACGCAAACGACAGAACGAAACCGGCCAGAAAACCGCCGACGCACCAGATCAGGCGGCGCCGCAACTCGACCAGATGTTCCATCAGTGGCGCGGCGGTCGCCTCCATCTGCGCTTCTTCGTCGGCGCGGCTCACGATGGCGTGCTCCCGCCGGTGCCTTCATCGGCCGGAGCTTTGGCGGTCTGGCGTTTGCGCGGCTTGGCAGCCGTCTTGCGCGCGGCCGGTTTGGAGGCCGTGCCGTTCGCCGAGGCTTTCGATGACGCTTTGGCGGCTTTGACGGGCGGCTCCGAAGCGCTCTCACTTGCCGGTTTGCTGCGCGACCGGGCCTTCGCAGGCACCTTTGCAGTGGTCTTGGACGCGGTATCCGCAGCCTGTTCCGCCGCCGGCTTGGCCGCCTTGCCGCCGCTTCCGGTCTTGGCAGCCTGCGCAGCGCGCGCCTTGGCGCCCGCCTGTTCGAGGCCCATTTGAGGCGGGCTCTTGGGCAGTTCCGGCATCTTGCTGTCGCCCATGGCGCGCTTCATGTCGGCATCGATGTCGCGGCCGATCTCCTCAAGCGGTTCGGAAAGCGGGTTGAGCGCATCCTTGATCTGCTTGCGCGGATCGAGCGAGCGCACATCGTCGGCGAGCTTGCGGACATCGTCCAACTCGGCCTCCTTGAGCGCTTCGTCGAACTGCTTGCGGAAATCGCCGGCCATGCGGCGCACCGAACTCATCGTGCTGCCGAACCCGCGCAGGATGCGTGGCAAATCCTTCGGTCCGATCACGACGATCAGAACGATGGATATGACCAGAAGCTCGGTCCAGCCGAAATCAGGCAGCATCGATCAGTTACCTTGCGCACGCAGCGCGCCGCCCGGCCGTCAACCCTTGTTGACGGCGTCCTTGACATCCTTGACGCTCTCGTCGGAGCGGTGCTCGACTGTGCGGGCCGCTTCCTCCGCGGTTTCCTCGCCCTCGGCGACCTCGTCCTTCATGCCCTTGCGGAAATTCCGGATGCCCTTGGCAACATCGCCCATGAGTTCAGGAATCTTGCCGCGTCCGAACAGGAGCAGCACGATGACCAAGACGATGATCCACTGCCAGATGCTGAAGGCGCCCATGGATAGCTCTCCCTAAAATCCTTTGGTTTCACTTAAGCGCTTTCGCGCGCGCTTTCAAACAGCAATATGTCGCGACTGCGCACCGATATAGTGACATCGCGCGCGTCGCGTGCCAGCTCGTCGGCGCGGATGCGGGCGCTCACCGGCTTGTCGACACCGTCAACAGCGATCAGCAATTGCTCGGAAACGCCCAAAAAACGCCGTGCCGTGATGCGACCGAGAACCGCGCCCGCAGGTGGCGTACCGCTCTCATAGGCGGCAACATCGAGGCCGGCCGTGCGGATCGCGACCGTCACCGGCGTGCCGACAGCGTGATGGCCGGCCCCAAAACGCCCAAGCGGCGTTTCAACGCCATCGACATCGACCCGGCATTCGAAAGTGTTGAGTTCGCTGAAGAAACCGGCAACGAACAGGTTGGCAGGACTGTGATAGATTTCGTCGGCCGTTCCTGCCTGGACAACCCGGCCCCGGTCGAGCAACGCGATCCGGTCGCCAAGGCGCATTGCTTCCTCGGCATCGTGCGTGACGACGATGGTCGTCGCCCGCATCTCGCGCAGGATGGCCAGCGTCTCGGCGCGCACCGAATCCTTGAGGCGCGTGTCGAGGCCCGAAAAGGGTTCGTCCATCAGCATCACCGACGGCCGCGGCGCCAGCGCGCGGGCCAGTGCGACACGCTGCTGCTCGCCACCCGACAGAACGTCCGGATAGGAATCGACGTGATGGCCGAGCCCGACGCGGTCGATCGCCACCTGCGCCTCACCGGCGGCAATGCGTGCGGCCATGTCGGTCAGGCCGAAACGCACGTTTTGCGCCACCGTCATATGCGGAAAAAGCGCGAAATCCTGAAACATCAGACCGACCGAGCGCTTTTCGGGCGGCTCGAAAACGGAAGGTCCGGCAACCTCGCGCCCGTTCATCAGGACACGGCCAGCGGTCTGCCGCTCAAGGCCTGCCGCAACACGCAGGAGCGACGTCTTGCCCGACCCCGAAGGCCCGAGGAGGCACAGAATCTCGCCCGCCTCGACCGTCAGTGAAATGCCCTGGAGGGTATGCACCGGCCCGTAATGCAGGTGGATACCCTCAAGGGTCAGTTCGGCGGCGAAGGTGACGCCCGTGCGCGGCGGCGCTTTAGCCGGCGCTGAAGCCATATGCGTGCCCGTTCAAGCCAAGACAATCGCGGGCGTTTCGGCGCCCGCCCGGCCGAATGAAGGTTCAGCCGGCAGGGCTGTCAATCATTGCCCGCTTTCGGTGTCAACAGACCGAGCTCTTCGAGGTCGATGTCGGTCAGCGGGTCTTCATCGTCGGTCATCGTGTCCGGATCGGCGGACGGATTGGGCATCGCAAAGCCAGACGGCAGCCGGGCGGACAAAAGGCCTGCGGCCCTGAGTTCGTCCATCCCCGGCAGATCACGCAGTTCCGACAGGCCGAAATGGTCCAGAAACGCCAGCGTCGTGCCATAGGTCACCGGCCGGCCCGGCGTCTTGCGGCGCCCGCGATGTTTGACCCAGCCGCTTTCGAGCAGCACGTCCAGCGTGCCCTTGGACGTCTCGACCCCACGGATTTCTTCCATCTCGGCACGCGTGACCGGCTGGTGATAGGCGATGATCGCAAGCACTTCGAGCGCGGCCCGCGACAATTTGCGCTGCTGGATCTGCTCTCGGCTCAAAAGGAAGGATAGATCGGACGCGGTCCGGAACGCCCACGCATTGTCGACACGCACCAGATTGACCCCTCGCGCCTCATAGGTCTGCTGAAGCTGCGCCATGACCAACGACACATCAACGCCTTCCGGCAGTCGTTCGGCCAGCGCCTTTTCAGTCACCGGGTCGGCGGACGCAAAGACCAGCGCTTCGGCCATGCGTGCCGCCTCGGCCAGCGCCATGCGTGTCGCCGGATTGTCGTCGACCGTGTCGCGCCGTTCGGGCGCATCGAACGCCTCGTCGAGCACTTGGTTGAGATCGCCGATGCCAAGTGCGTCGCCCCCCTCGTCGATTTGGTCGGTCACTGCGCCCTCTCCCCATCATTGTCCGCCCCGGCCGGTGACCGGTCCGCATCCCGCATCATCAGCGGCGCGAACGGCCGGTCCTGCCTGATGTCGATCACGCCCTCGCGCACCATTTCAAGGCTTGCCGCGAATGCGCTCGCAATCGCCGTCGTGCGTTCGCGCGGCGACGGCACATAGGCCAGAAGGAAGGCGTCGAGCGGCGTCCAGTCGCTCATCGTGCCAATCAGCCGGGCCAGAATGTCGCGCGCATCCTTCAGCGACCAGACGGTGCGCTTTTCCATGCGCACCTCGGTGCTGGTGTTGCGCTGCCGACTGCCGCCATAGGCCGCAAGAAGGTCGTAGAGATTGGCCTGGAACGCGGATTTGCGCTCGATCACGACGGTTTCGGGCATGCCGCGCGCAAACATGTCACGGCCCAGCCGATTGCCGTTGATCAGCCGCGCGGCGGCATCGCGCATTGCTTCCAGCCTGCGCAGGCGGAACTGCAGGATGGCCGCCATCTCTTCGCCTGACGGCTCGTCGGTTTCGCGTTGCTGTGGCACCAGAAGGCGCGATTTAAGATAGGCCAGCCACGCCGCCATCACCAGATAATCAGCGGCAAGCTCGATCCGCAGCGCCTTGGCGCCTTCGATGAACGCCAGATATTGCCGCGCGAGATCGAGCACGGAAATCTGCGTCAGATCGACCTTTTGGTCGCGCGCAAGGTGCAGGAGCAGGTCGAGCGGACCCTCAAAGCCGTGAACATCGACGACCAGCGAGGGCTCGCCGGTGGTCCGTTCCGGGCCGTTGTCCTGCCAGACGGCATCCATCGGCACCGACCTTGCCGGCCGCTGCGCATTCGATGTTTCCGCGCTTTTGGGGTGCGCCCCTGCCATCGTGCCGTCGCTCCATGTGGCCGGGACGTGCCGCCTAGGCGACCGTTGCGACCAACCGCTCAAATTCATCGCGCAACGCCGCCGTTTCAGCCGCCGCGCCTCCAAGCCGGCGGGCCATGGCCGTTGCCCGGTCCGCGCGCTCCAGCGCCTTGCCCGACAATTGCGGCGCCGCCCCGGCAACGGGCCGCATTTCCTCAAGCAGGCCGTTGCAGTGTAGAACAACGTCGCAGCCCGCCGAAAGCGAAGCCTTGGTCCGCTGGGAGAAATCCCCAGAAAGGGCGTGCATAGAAAGATCGTCGGTCATCAGCAGTCCGTCAAAACCGATCTGCGCGCGGATCACATGGCCGATCACGCGGGCCGATGTGGTTGCCGGGTTGTTGGGGTCGAGCGCCGTATAGACGACATGGGCGGTCATCGCCATCGGCATGTCCGCCAGTTGCCGGAACGGTTCGAAATCGACCGATGCCAGCGTGTCGACGTCCGCATCGACCACGGGCAGCGTCTTGTGGCTATCGACGAGCGACCGGCCATGGCCGGGAATATGCTTGATCACCGGCAAAACGCCGCCCTCCAGCAGCCCCTCGGCAGCCGCCCGCCCCATCTCAGCGACGCTCTGCGCATCATGGCCATAGGCGCGGTCGCCAATCACATCGTGGGCACCGGGGACAGGTACATCGAGCACCGGCAGGCAGTCCGCATCGATGCCGAGCGGCAGCAGATCGGCCGCATGCAGCCGGCTCATCAGCCGCGCGGTCTCAAGGCCCTGCGCACGATCTTTGCGGTAAAGGGCACCAAGCACCGCGCCGGAGGGATAATCGGGTGCGATCGGCCGGCGTATGCGCTGCACCCGTCCGCCTTCCTGGTCAATGAAGACGGGCGCGTCGGCACGGCCGACAATGTCGCGAAACTGGGCCGTCATGTCGGCGATCTCGGTCGCCTCGCCGATGTTGCGCGCAAAAAGGATCAGGCCCCATGGCCGCTCACCTGCAAAGAACGCCATCTCCTCGTCGGTGAAACGGGTTCCGGAACAGCCGAAGATGATCGCCTTTGATTCGGTCATGACCCAGCATAACTGCTTGCCGGCAAAACGAAACGGGCGGCCGCGCCGCCCGTTAGTTCGTCAAAACCCGGAAACCGCCGCCTATCGGGCGACGAAGCAATTGCCGCCCGACGCTTTGATGCTGTTGCACAGCGCATTGGCATCGCCCGAGCCATTGGCCGCCACCCGCACACGATAGAACGTGCCTCGTCCCTCGATCACCGCGCGCTGGATCGTTAGGCCACGCCCGGCGATCAGCCCGCCATATTGCTGAGAAAGACGCGTTGCGGTGGCGCGCGCCGCCTCTTCGGACGGCAAGGCCGCCAGTTGCACGGAAAAGCCTGTCGGTGCGCTGGTCGTCGTCACCGGAACCGTGGCCCGCTGCGCCGGCGCAGCCGGTGCGGGCGCGGCGGCGGGTGCAGAGGCGACCTGCTGGCGGTTGATCACATCGACCGGCTGGTCCGACGGGCGATCGCGAATGACCGGCGGCGTCGCCGTTGTTGTCTGCACGCGGCGAACCACGACCGGGGCCGTCTCGTTGGCGGTCGCCGCCGGCGTCGGATTGGCGGGAGCAGCCGGTGTCTCGCTCGCGCTCGGGGCCGGTTGCGTTGGCGCGGCTGTGTCTTCGGCCGGCGCCGGCGTTTGCCCCGTTTCGGTCGTGTCCGTCACCGGAACGCCCGCGACTGTCTGCGGCGCCTCAATGGTCGGCGCCGTCTGCGGCGCAGCGGCAACGGGTGATTGTTCCGCCACAACAGGTTCCGGGGCGGCAGGTTCCGCTGCGGCTGTTTCCACCGGCTCAGGTGCGCGTTCTTCCAGAGTGCCATCGGGACGGACGATCAGCGTGCGCACCCGCCGGGGCGTGATCGGCGCAACGCCGTCCGAAGTCGATGCTTCCGTTCCGCCCTCGGTGAGACGGTCTTCAGCCTTTTCGCCCACCGCAACGGCGGCCGGCAGGCTGTCGGCCGGCGCGGTCGCAATGTCCACCGGTTCTTCCGCAGTCGAAACCAGGTTTTGCTGCGAAGGCTCAGCGCTGTCGCCGTCGGCAAATACCGCGCGATCCTGGTTGGGCACGGTTGTGCCACCCGGATCCTCCGGCTCGATCTTGACCGGCGTTTCATCAGCTTCGACGAGCACCGGGCCATCATCGACCGCGCTGTCTCCACCCGAAAGCGCCAAGACGCCTGCAACGCCTGCAACCGCAAGGCCGGCGACGACAAGGCCGATGACCATGCCACGGCGGCCGGACCGTTCGTCCGGCGCCGGCGCGGCACTCTCCTCGGCAGCGTCGAGATCAAGACCGTCCGCGCCGCGTTCGGTGTTCAGATCATGGCCGACAAACTCCATGTCGCGGGCAAGTTCGGCTTCGAACTGCGCGGAATCAAACGCGCCCGTCATCGCGGCCGCCGTCGCTGGATGGGCATTGTATTCTGCCGGACCATCAGACTGGCGCGGCGCATAGGGCTCCCGTTCGAACGCTTCGTCGAACACGGAGTCCACGGCACCGGGCGCCTCGGCGCGGTTCGCATCGCCTCCATCGAACTCGGGCACATCGAAATCGCTGGCCGGCACGGACTCAAACGCGCTCATGTCGACCGTATCGATCACCGGCGCCGGATCGGCAGTGGCCATAGCCAAGCCAGCCGGCGGCAGGTCGGCCGACCTGTCGTCGAGCGACAAGGCGCCAGACAGATCAGCATCGAGCGCCGCTTCAAAATCGGCATCCATGGCGTCGAGCGTCCGCGCCACATCGGGCACGGATTCGGCGGACACTTCAGCCTCTAAGTTGGCCGCGGGCGGCTCATAGCCCATGATCGCAGCCAGTTCGTCCACCGGGTCCAGCGGTTCAGTTTCCGTGGGCAGGTCGTCGACCGGCATGGCGTCGGCGGATGCTGAGAGCGCGAACGGGTCTTCGGCGGCGTCCGTTTGGTCGACGGCGGACAGTTCCGCGTCGAACGCCGCGGCGAAATCATCATCAAGGCTCGGCGCCTGCGGCGTTGCAGCGCCCATGTCTGGTTCCGAACCCAATTCGGGCGGATCAGACCAGTCGACGGTCTCCGCATCCCGCGCAGCCGGTTCATCCCATATCGGCGCCGGGATTTCCGCAGGCTCGGCAGCGAAGTCGTCGGTCGGCAGCGCGTCGACCGGCGCGTCATCAAAGGGAACCGTATCCATCGGCGCCGGATCAACTGGCGCGGGCTCGACCGGGTCGGTCGGGAACACGGCCTCGGGCGCCATGTCGGCCGGCGGCATCTCGACGGGTGCGGGGCCTGCATCCTGCGAGGCAGGCGCTTCGGCGGCAGGCGCAAGGCCGGCATCGCCCGGGATTGGCACCATCTCATCGGCAGACGGCGCGGCCGTTTCAGGCTCTACATCGGCCAGCGGCACATTGCTCGCCGGCTCGGGCGCCGTGTCGCCGGCCAGCATCGCGGCCAGTTCGTCTTCCAGCGACGGGGCTGCGGGCTCAGCTTCCGGCTCAGGAGCCGGTGTTGAAAGGAATGCGGGCACGTCCTCGACGGCGTCTGCCGGCACTGCCTCAGCCTCGGGCGGCGCAGGTGGCCATGCCACCATCACAGGCGCCGGTTCCGGCAAAGGCGGCGAAAGCTCGGCCTCCATCGCCTCGAATGCGGCGTCGTCCTCGGGCATCGGGGCACCGGTGTCGGAACCACCGCCAATGAAGGGCGGAAGATCAATCGGCTCGTCCGGTCCCGATGCAACATCGGCAGCCGGCGCTTCCTGCGGCGCCAGTTCGGCCAAGAGCGCATCCTCCAGATCGATCTGGCGCGCGTCGGGCTCAGCGCCCCCTGCCGGTTCGAACCCGGCAATCTGCGACAGTTCGAGCAATGGATCGACCCCGCCTTGGCCGTCGGCCGGCAGATCGTCATCGGAGCGGAAGGGTTTGCGGTCGGCTGTGTCGGCCATGAAAGCGGTCCTGAACTCTTACCCGGCAGGCCGGGTCGCACCCCGCCCCGCATTGACGCTACTGCCAGCGCAATATGGGCAAAACGTGACCCGCGATCACCGCATCTGGGTGGGCGCATCCACGCCCAGGATCGCGAGCCCCGATTGCAGAACGTTCAAGACACCCTGCACAAGACCCAGTCTGGCTTGCGTCAATTGTCGATCGTTAACCTTAACAAAGCGTAAGGCGTCATCGGAGGTGCCGCGGTTCCAGTGTGCATGCAGGGCGCTTGCGACGTCGTGCAGGTAAAAGGCCAGCCGGTGCGGCTCGCGCGCACCCGCCGCCGCTTCAATCAGGCGCGGGTATTCGGTCAGCTTGCGCACGAGCGCGATTTCGCCCGGATCAGTCAGCCGGTCGAACGCAGCGGGATCGGGCGCGACCGCGCCCATCTGCTCGGTGGCCTGCCGCAATACCGAGTGGCAACGCGCCGATGCATACTGGACGTAAAAGACCGGATTATCCTTGGACTGCTCCGTAACCTTGGCAAAATCGAAATCGAGCGGCTCGGAACTCTTGCGGTAGATCATCATGAACCGCACCGCATCGCGGCCAACCTCGTCGACCACCTCGCGCAACGTCACGAACTGGCCGGAACGCTTCGACATCTTCACCGGCTCGCCGCCCTTGTAGAGCTTGACGAGCTGGGTCAGCAGCACGGTTAGAGTCGCCTTGCCGCCCGAAACGGCCCGCGCCAGCGCCTCCATGCGCTTGACATAACCGCCATGGTCGGCGCCAAGCACGAAGATCATCTCGTCGAAGCCGCGCTCGAACTTGTCGACGAAATAGGCCACATCGGCGGCAAAATAGGTGTATTGTCCGTCGGACTTGACGAGCGGCCGGTCGAGATCGTCGCCGACATCGGTGGATTTGAACAGCGTCTGCTCGCGATCTTCCCAATCATCGGGCAGTTGGCCCTTGGGCGGCGGAAGCGTGCCCTTGTAAACATGGCCGTTCATGGTCAGATCATTGATCGCGCCCCGTATTCTCCGCGCGCCGTCTGCATGCAGTTGCCGCTCGGAGAAGAAGACGTCGTGATGAACGTTCAATGCCGCAAGATCGGCTTTGATCATCTCCATCATGGCATCGATCGCGGTGTCGGTGGCGATCTGCAGCGCCTCGTCGTCCACCATTGTCAGCAGCGCGTCGCCATGGGTTTTGGCCAGCGCTGCGCCCACCGGTTTGAGATAGTCCCCCGGATAGAGCCCCTCGGGGATTGCGCCGATATCCTCGCCCAGCGCCTCGCGGTAGCGCAGCAGTGCTGACCGGCCAAGCGCGGTCACCTGCACGCCCGCATCGTTGATGTAATACTCCTTGACCACGTCATGACCGGCAAACGCCAGAAGGTTGGCCAGTGTGTCACCCACGACTGCACCGCGGCAATGGCCCACATGCATCGGCCCGGTCGGGTTGGCCGAGACGTATTCGACATTGATGTTGACGCCCTGCCCCATCTCGCTGCGACCGTAGGCGGTGCCCTTGTCGAAAATTTGTGCCAGTTGCGCCGTCCAGAAACCGTCAGACAGGCGCAGATTGACGAAACCCGGCCCGGCCACCGACGCTTCGCTCACATCGGCATCATTCGCCATCGCATCGGCAATCCGCTGGGCAAGTTCGCGCGGGTTCTGGCCCACTTTCTTGGCCAGCACCATGGCTGCATTGGTCGCCAGATCGCCATGGTCGGGATCGCGCGGCGGCTCGACCTGTATGCGCGACAGGTCCGGCGCCGATCCGTCGGCGGCCGTCAAGTCCATCCGCTGGACGGCATCGGTGATGCGGTCGCGGAACAGGGCGAAAATGTTCATCGAACGATCCTGAAGAGCAGTGTCGGCATCGGGCTGCCGGCGTTTGCGCGGCTCGCTAACGCAAATCAGGTGTCCGGTCAAACAGCCGCCGATGCTCCGAAAGCGCGAACGTGTCGGTCATGCCGGCAATGTAGTCGGCAACCCGCCGGGCCAGTTGATCCTCATCGAGTGCTGGCCAATCCTCCGCCCATTCCCCGCCCATCAGCTTCGGCGAACGCATGAAACGGCCGAACAGGTCTTCGACCACCGCCTCGGCCTCCGCTCGCACCCGCATCACGTCCGCGTGCCGGTAGAGGTGATCGAACAAAAAGCGTTTGAGACCGGCCTCCCGATCCGCCATGCCAGCAGAAAACCGCGCCAGCGTCTCGCCCGCATCGTGAATGTCGGCAACCGATCCCGGCTCGATTCGGTCCAGAGTGGCCGCCATCTGCGCGATCACATCCTCGACCATCGCCGTCATCACCCGGCGCGTCATCTCGTGGGCACGCCGGCCATCGTCGAGGCCCGGATACAGATCATCGACCGTGGCAAGCGCTTCGTCGGCCAGCGGAACGCCGTCGAGCAGTTCGAACGTCAGCAATCCCGCCCGCAGCCCGTCGTCCAGATCATGCGTGTTGTAGGCAATATCGTCGGCAATCGCCGCCACCTGGGCTTCCAGGCTCGCATGGCGCCCGACCTCCAGATCGTGGAGCACCAGATAGTCGGCGACGGCAACCGGCAAAGGTTTTGGATCATCGCTTTCGTGCGAAGCCGTGCCGGTCAGCGGCCCATTGTGCTTGACCAGCCCCTCCAGCGTCTCCCAGGTCAGATTGAGCCCGTCAAAGTCCGCATAACGCCGTTCCAGCCGGGTGACGACGCGCAGCGCCTGTGCATTGTGGTCGAACCCGCCATGACCGGCCATCAGCGCATCGAGGACATCCTCGCCCGTGTGGCCGAACGGCGTGTGGCCAAAATCGTGGACAAGCGCGACAGCTTCGGCCAGATCGTCATCGAGCCGGAAGGCGCGCGCCAACGCGCGGGCGATTTGCGCCACCTCGATCGTGTGGGTCAGCCGCGTGCGGTAGTGGTCGCCCTCATGGCTGAAGAAAACCTGTGTCTTGTGCTTGAGCCGCCGGAACGCAGTTGAATGGATGATCCGGTCCCGGTCGCGCTGGAACGGCGTCCGCGTCGGGCTTTCGGACTCGGCGATCAGCCGTCCGCGGCTATGCGCGGGATCGGTGGCATAGACCGCCCGCCCGCCGAAGCCGAAACCAATATCGCCGAACCGCCCTGCCATGGCCCGCCGCCGCCTTTCCCGAGGGTCATGCATGCGTGACCCGCGGCCAACGCATATTGACGCCGGCCCCGGGCGTCCATACCTTCCGGTCAACAAATCCGAACCGGCGCACACGCCGAAAGGAACCATGATGACCGCACACGACCAGACGATGACGGACAAGCAGGTTTCGGTGACCGACGCCGCCTTTACGCGCGTTGCCAAGGTGCTCGAGGGCGAGCCGGACAAAGATGCGCTGCGGGTGTCCGTCGAAGGCGGCGGTTGCTCGGGCTTTTCCTACAAGTTCGATCTGGTTTCCGGCCGCAACGATGATGATGTGATACTTGAAAAAGACGGCGCAACCATCTTGGTTGACGAACTTTCTCTCGTCTATATGGGCGGCTCGGTGATCGATTTTGTCGACGATCTCATCGGCCAGTCCTTCCAGATCAGGAACCCCAACGCAGTCGCAAGCTGCGGCTGCGGTACCTCGTTCACGATCTGACCCGCCCTCCGCTGCCGGACCCTTTCGCCGTGAAGATCGTCCCATGAAAATCGCGACGTGGAACATCAACGGCGTCAAGGCACGCATCGACACGGTATTGAGCTGGCTGGAACAGTCCAAGCCCGACATTGCCTGTCTTCAGGAAATCAAGTCGGTCGACGAAAACTTCCCGCGCGAGGCGTTCGAGGCGCTGGGCTACAACGTGGAAACCCATGGCCAGAAAGGCTTCAACGGCGTTGCGATGTTCTCGCTTCTGCCCTTCGACGAGGTCAATCGGGGCCTGCCGGGCGATGATGGCGACGAACAGGCGCGCTTCATCGAAGGCGTGTTCTCAACCGGCAATGGCGTTTTGCGCGTCGTCTCGCTTTATCTGCCGAACGGCAACCCGGTCGATTCGGAAAAGTTCCCTTATAAACTCGGGTGGATGGAACGGCTCGATGTCTGGGCGCGCGAGCGTCTGGCGCTCGAAGAGCCGCTGATCCTGGCCGGCGACTACAATGTCATCCCAATGCCCGAGGATTGCCACGACCCGGCCGTCTGGGAGGGCGATGCGCTCTACCGGCCCGAAAGCCGCGGAGCATTCCGCAGGCTCGCCAATGCCGGCTTCACCGACGCGCTGCGCGCCGTTTCCGACGCGCCCGAAACCTACACGTTCTGGGACTATCAGGCTGGCGCATGGCAGAAGAACAACGGCATCCGGATCGACCATCTGATGCTGTCGCCCGAAGCCGCCAACCGGCTCGAAGCCGTTGATGTCGAAAAACATGTCCGCGCTTGGGAAAAGCCGTCAGACCATGTGCCGGTGGTGATGGAGTATGCCGCCTAGCCGGCCCGGAAACGGAGCATGCCATGGCTGAGCCGGCCGAAACCTACGCAGCGAACCTCGCGATCTACGAGGCAGTCGTCGCAGCACACCTTGGCCTGGCGCCCAAGGGCAAAAAGATGCCCTACACGGCTCTGAACGGGAACATGTTCAGCTTTCTTGACCCGGACGGCAGGATTTGCGTGCGGCTGGCGAAGGAGGATGTGGCGGCGTTCAACGCCAAATACGGAACCGGTCCCGTGGTCCAGTATGGCGCGGTGATGAAGGAGTATGTCGCGCTGCCGCAGGCCGTGATCGATGATTCGGAACAGCGATCGGCGCTTTTTGCTCAAAGCCTGGCATTTGCCAGAACGCTCAAGCCGAAGCCCACCAAACGCTGAGCCGCGATGACGTGTTTGTGCATTGGGCGATTGTATGAAACACTCCACCCGACGGAGGATGTGTCATGCTGAAACACCTTCTTTGCGGAGCAATCGTCGGCCTTGTGTTGCCGGTTGCGACGCCAGTGATGGCTCAGGACGGCCAGACACTCGGAAATGCGGCGAAGTCCATCCCTTGTACATGCCGCTTCAAGGGCCAGGACGTCCCGCTCGGTCAGACCATGTGTCTCGACCTGCCCTCGGGCGAGGTCCTGGCGACCTGCGACCGTGTGCTCAACAACACCGCATGGAAGACCCTGCAGCAGGGCTGTCCGGTGCCGGGCGTGTCATAGATCGCCGACACGGGCCAATCGCGCGGCCTCAGCGGCTTGCCATTTCTTCAGCCAACACCATGGCGGTGCGCCGGTCAGCCTCCGAAGACAGTGCGAACGCGTCCTCGTGGACGGGCCGGATCCAGGCGCGATCCTTCGGCCCGGCCCGGTTGAGAGCCGCCGTCAGCATCGACAGCCCGCGCACGGTCTGGCCGCGCTCGAACAGCATCTGCCCAAGCATGGCCTGCGCGCCGACATGGCCCTTGCCGGCCGAAAGGTTGAACCAGCGGGCGGCCTGACGCGGATCGGCATGGCCGCCCTCGCCATAAAGCAGCATGCGGCCCAGTTCGAACTGGGCGTTGGGTTCGCCGAAATTGGCCGCCGCCTGCCAGTAGAGTTCGCGCGCCCGGACCGGATTGGCGACCACGGGCGAATTGGGAATGCCGCGCTGCACATAGCTCGCCAGCGAGACCAAGGCGTTGGCGACAAAGGTGGATTCCCGCGAACCAGGCGCAGCCCCTTCGCGCACGATGCCCTGGAAGAGCTTGAACGCCTCGTAGTCATTCTCGGCAACGCCGTCGCCGGCCGCATACATGTGCGCCAGCTTCCAGCGGGCGCCGGAATGGCCCTGCTCGGCGGCATCGCGATAGGCGCGGAACGCCTCGTCCTTGTTGCCGCTCTGATAGGCGGTAAAGCCGAACCGGAACAGCGAGCGAATGCTGTTATGGGCAGGCGCGGACGACACACCGCCCTGCTCGTCGAACGCATGGGCCGCCGGCGCGGCCGCAACCGCCATGCCGACGAAAAGGCCGAGGGCGATCGCGCCCCCGAACCAGTCTTTGAACGCAAACTGCGACATCAAATGTCCGCGTAACACTGTTTTTCCTTCGCCCCGCCCGGATGGGTCACCGCGCCATTGCGCGCGTCGCCAACCGTCTGGGCATACTTCCAAAGCGTGCCGGACGTGTAGTCCGTCTCACGCGGTTTCCATTCCTTGCGCCGCGCGGCAAGCTCGTCCGCATCCAGCGCCACGTCCAACGTCCCCTCGACGGCATCGATGGTGATCACATCGCCATCGCGCAAAAGCCCGATCGGACCGGCCACCGCCGCTTCCGGCCCGACATGGCCGATACAGAAGCCGCGCGTCGCGCCCGAAAAACGCCCGTCCGTGATCAGCGCGACCTTGTCGCCCATGCCCTGGCCATAGATCGCCGCCGTCGTTGACAGCATCTCGCGCATGCCGGGTCCGCCTTTCGGACCCTCATAGCGGATCACCAGCACCTCGCCGGCCTCGTACTTGCCGTCGCGAACGGCGGCAAAGCAATCTTCCTCGCTGTCGAAACAGCGGGCCGGGCCGGTGAACTTCAGCGTCTTCATGCCGGCGACCTTCACGATCGCACCGTCAGGGGCCAGATTGCCCTTCAGGCCGACGACACCACCGGTTTCGGTGATCGCCTTGTCGACCGGATAGACAACGTCCTGCTCATCATTCCAGCGCACATGCTCCATGTTTTCGGCCAAAGTGCGGCCAGTCACGGTCATGCAGTCGCCATGCAGGAAACCGCCGTCGAGCAGCGCCTTCATCAGGAGTGGAATGCCGCCGGCCTCGAACAGATCCTTGGCGACATATTTGCCGCCCGGCTTGAGGTCCGCGACATAGGGCGTCTTCTTGAAGATTTCAGCGACATCGAACAGATCAAACTCGATCCCGCATTCATGTGCGATCGCCGGCAGATGCAGGGCCGCATTGGTCGACCCGCCCGAAGCGGCAACCACGGCTGCTGCGTTCTCAAGCGCCTTGCGCGTGACGATATCGCGCGGGCGGATGTTGCGGGCGATCAGTTCCATCACCTTTTCGCCAGCGGCAAAACCGAACCGGTCACGAATCTCATAGGGCGCGGGCGCGCCGCAGGAATAGGGCAACGCCAGGCCGATCGCTTCGGCCACCGTCGCCATCGTGTTGGCGGTGAACTGCGCGCCGCACGAGCCGGCGGAAGGACAGGCCACCTGCTCGAGTTCGGCCAGATCGGCATCGCTCATATTGCCGACCGAATGCATGCCCACCGCTTCGAAAACATCCTGGACCGTCACCTGCCGACCCTTGAACGTACCCGGCAGGATCGAGCCGCCATAGATGAAGATCGACGGCACGTTCAGCCGCACCATGGACATCATCATGCCCGGCAGTGACTTGTCGCAGCCCGCAAGGCCGATGAGCGCATCATAGCAATGACCGCGCATGGTCAGTTCGACCGAATCGGCGATGACGTCGCGCGAGACGAGCGAGGCCTTCATCCCCTGATGACCCATGGCGATGCCGTCGGTGACGGTGATGGTGCAGAATTCGCGCGGGGTGCCGTTAGCGGCGGCTACGCCCTTCTTGACCACTTGGGCCTGCCGCATCAACGCGATGTTGCAGGGCGCAGCCTCGTTCCAGCACGAGGCGACGCCGACCAACGGCTGTGCGATCTCCTCGGACGACAAACCCATCGCATAAAGATAGGAGCGGTGCGGTGCACGCGCCGGCCCGACCGTCGTATAACGGCTGGGCAGTTTGGATTTGTCGAAAACAGGCTTGTCCATTGTGGTCCGATCCTTGTCGCTTGTCCCTTCCGGCAACGCGCGGGTTACCGGCAGAGCAGCGCGCCTCCGGGGTGCGCGCGGTTTATGACGGAAAAGGGGCATCCTCCCCCGTACCCTCCTTAGCGGAAATCTTTGCCGGGAAGTGTTGCCGAATCGTCACAAAGAGTGATGCACGGACGTTTTTTCTCAGCACCCATGCCGCTTTACGGGCCGCTGGCGTCATGTCACGCTCGACCACCTTCAATGGAGCCAAGCCATGGTCGTCCGATCGTTCCTCGCAATCCTTGCCCTTGCCGCCATGCCACTTGCAACCCATGCGCAGGAAGCGGCCGATGCCGTCGCGCCGGAGGCGGCGACCGAGACCGCTGCCGCCGGCGCTTCGCCGGCTGTGCAGGCTGCGCTCGATGCCAAACTGGCGGGCAAACCGGTCATCGCGCAGGACTGGATGGTCTCGGCAGCCAACCCGCTCGCCGTCGAGGCCGGCGCGCGCGTGTTGGCGGACGGTGGTTCGGCGGCCGACGCCATGGTTGCGGTGCAGGCAGTTCTCGGCCTCGTCGAGCCGCAATCTTCGGGCATCGGTGGTGGCGCTTTTCTGGTCTGGTTCGATGCGGAAAGCGGAACCGTGACAACGCTGGACGGGCGCGAAACGGCGCCGCGTGCCGCAACGCCGCGTCTTTTCCAGGATGAGGCTGGCGAACCGCTGCAATTCTTCGATGCGGTGGTCGGCGGCCGTTCGGTCGGCACGCCCGGCACGCCGGCGCTGATGGAAGAAGCACACCGGCGCTGGGGCACCGCCAATTGGGGCAGCCTGTTCGAGGATGCGATCGCGTTGGCCGAGGACGGGTTCGCCGTCTCTCCGCGGCTGGCCTCGCTGATTGCCCGCGACGCCGAGCGCCTGTCGCGGTTCGAGACGACGGCCGCCTACTTCCTGCCGGGTGGTGCGCCCCTTGCCGAAGGTGACGTGCTGACAAACCCCGACTATGCACAGACCCTGCGCGCGATCGCCGCCCGGGGCGCCCGCGCCATCTACGAAGGCCCGATCGCCGAAGCGATCGTCGATACGGTGCGCTCGGCGCCCGGCAATCCCGGTGTGTTGTCGCTCGATGATCTGGAGCTGTACGCGGCCAAGGAGCGCGAGGCGGTCTGTGTTGCCTATCGCGGTCACGATGTGTGCGGCATGGGGCCGCCCTCTTCCGGCGCGCTGACGGTCGGCCAGATCCTCGGTATGCTCGACAGCTTCGATCTCGCCGCGCTCGGGCCGGATGATCCCGAAACTTGGCGGCTGATCGGCGACGCCTCGCGCCTCGCCTTCGCCGACCGGGGCCGCTACATGGCCGACTCCGATTTCGTGCCTATTCCGGTCACCGGCCTTGTCGATCCCGACTATCTGGCCGCGCGTGCGCAGCTGCTTGAGAGCGATGCTGCCCTGGGGGACGTCGACCCCGGCGAGCCGACCTTCGATCACGCGCTCCTTTGGGCCGATGACGAGGCGCTTGAACTTCCCTCGACCAGCCACATCTCGATCGTCGATGCGGACGGCAATGCGCTGTCCATGACGACAACGATCGAGAACGCATTCGGTTCGCGGCTGATGGCGCGCGGCTTTCTGCTCAACAACGAGCTGACGGACTTCTCCTTCCGCAGCCATCGCGACGGCGTACCGATCGCCAACCGGGTCGAGCCGGGCAAGCGCCCCCGATCCTCCATGGCGCCGACCATCGTCATGCGCGATGGCGCACCCGTCCTTGTCATCGGATCACCTGGTGGCAGCCGCATCATCGGCTATGTGGCCAAGTCGATCATTGCCCACATCGATTGGGGCATGGACGTCCAGCAGGCGGTCGGCCTGCCGCATCTGGTCAACCGGTTCGGCACCTACGATCTGGAAGTCGGGACCGATGCCACCGGACTGGCCGATCCTCTTACAGCCATCGGCTTTGAAACCAATGTGCGCGATCTCAATTCCGGCCTGCATGCCATCTCCATCGGAGACGAACTCGAAGGCGGCGCCGATCCGCGCCGCGAGGGCATTGCGCTGGGTCAGTGAGCCGTTTTGATCCATCTGTTCTCCTGCCGCGTAGATCGGACAGGAGAACGACTAGATGGTGCGCACGACTTCGACGAATTCACGCCTTATGCGCGCTGCCCAAGTGCGGCGCACGGGCCCGGCCGTCTCCACCCATCCCCGCACACCATCGACACGCGTAAACAGTCCGTCCACCGCCGGCGCACTGGCATACCGCGTTCCGGCATCCCATCTGACAAGCGACGCAATTCCGAACAGGGAGAAATCGTGATGACCGCCCGCACCAACAAGGCACTCGACATGGCCCGGATGATGATCAAGCAGGCCAAGCTGCTCAAGGGTGCCGGCCTGATCGCCGAAGCCAGCGATCTGGCCAAACGCGCCATTGCCATCAACACGCTTGGCCACGAAAACCTGCGCATGCGGGCCCAGCCGGTCCCGATCGCCGACCGCCGCCGCTGATCATCCTGACAACGCGGCGCCGCCAACGGGTGCTTCGCCGCCTATTGCTCCTCGAGCGTTTCCTTGACCTTCGTCGCAAGCTGCTTGAGCGAGAAGGGCTTGGGTAGAAAGCCGAACTGGGCTCCGTCGGGCAGGTTTCTGGCGAATGCGTCTTCAGCGTATCCCGACACGAAGATGAACTTGATGTCGGGATGATCCTTGCGCAACTCGCGCAGCAGCGTCGGCCCGTCCATCTCCGGCATCACCACATCCGAGACGACAAGATCGACCGGCCCGTCGGCCTCGGCCATCACCTCCAGCGCCTCCATCCCGTCGCCGGCCTCCAGAACCGTGTAGCCGCGCGACGTCAGTGCCCGGACGCCGCCCATACGCACAGCATCCTCGTCCTCGACCAGAAGAACGGTGGCAGAGCCCGACAGATCCCGCTTTTCGGTGCTCGCCGCAGGTTCCTTGCGCGCCGGCGTGGCCTCCTCGCCGGCATCCGGCTCGGCTTCATGGCGCGGCAACAGGATGGTGAAGGTCGTCCCCTCGCCTTCCTTGGACGTTGCATAGATGCCACCGCCGGTCTGCTTGATGATGCCATAGACCATCGACAGGCCAAGCCCCGTGCCCTTGCCCACCTCCTTGGTCGTGAAGAAGGGTTCGAAGATCTTCTCAAGCACATCGGCGGGAATGCCGGTCCCGGTATCGGCAACCTCGATCGCCACATAGTCACCCGGCTCGATGCCCGGCGTGTCCATTCCCGCCACCTCGTCGGCGGAGACATTGCGCGTCGCGATCGACAGTTCCCCGCCGCCCGCCATCGCATCGCGCGCATTGACCGTCAGGTTCACGACGACCTGCTCGAACTGGCCCAGGTCCGCCTTGACCGGCCAGAGGTCGCGCCCGTGCTCCATGCTCAGCTTGATGTCGTTGCCGATCAGCCTGCTCAGCAGCATGCGCAGATCGGCAAGCACGTCGGTCAGTGACAACACTTCCGGCCGCAGCGTCTGGCGCCGCGAGAAGGCGAGCAATTGCCGGACGAGCGATGCGGCACGATTGGCGTTCTGTTTGATGTTCATGATGTCCGGGAAGGACGGATCGGACGGGCGGTGATTGCTGAGCAGCAAGTCCGAGGCCATGATGATCGCGGTCAGCACATTGTTGAAATCGTGCGCGATGCCGCCGGCAAGCTGACCGACCGCCTGCATCTTCTGGCTCTGCGCCATCTGCGCTTCGAGCGCCTTCTGCTCGGTCGTATCCATCGCATGAACGATCGCGGCCTCCTCAAGGCCGGCATCGTCGTCCGATCCCTCGATCGGACTGGCGACCGCGTTGACGAAGATGCGGACATGGCGTTCGGCGCCTTCGACCGGCAACACGGTGTCGAACGGCTCGATGTTCGCCCGATTGCCCTTGGCCGCCTCGAACGCCTTTTCGAACCGTTCAAGATCGCGCTCGTGGATGATCGTGTCGAACTTGACGCGCCGCGCCAGCGCATCATGGTCGGCGACCGCGCCGAAGAGGCCTGCAAAAGACGCGTTGGTGCGCAGGATTCGCCCGTCGGCATCGAGTGCCGCGATTGCCATCGGCGTCGAGTTGAAGAAGCGGCTGAACCGAACCTCGGCGCTGCGCAGATCCTGCGCGCTGTCGGTGCCCTGAGCCCGATTGAGCACGATCGTGCGCATCGGACCCGGGTCGCCGTTGCTGGCGGTCTGCACGCGATGAATCAGCTGAACCGGCAGGCTTTCGCCATTTGATTTGGCCAATTCGACATCGACGATCGCGCTGCGCACCTTGCCCGGATCGGCCTTGATAGCAGTGAGCATCTGCACGCTGCCGCTGACGACGATGTCTGACAGCGTCATCTCGCCAGGCACGAAACCGGTCAGATCGATGCCCAGCCATTCGGCCAGCGTTGCGTTGACATATTGGATGTGCCCGCCCGGTTCGGCTGCAAAAAAACCGGCAGGCGCCCGGTCGAGATGGTCGATGGCCTTTTGCAGTTCGAGGAAATACTGTTCCTGCTGCAGGCGCTCCGCCGAGATGTCGGCGATCCGCCACGCCTTCATCGCCTTGCCGGACGATCCGCCCGGCATTACGTGCACGCTGGCGCGATACCAGCGCGGTTCGCCCTGCGAAGCGCCCAGCCCGCTCAACAGCCGGAACTCCTCCTCCGCATCCAGACCCCGCGTGGCGCTGTTGGCCAACCGGTAGAGCGCGTTGGCCGCATCGTCATGGCGCGAAAGCACCGCCTCGGGCGCCTGCACCTCCACGTCTTCGGCCGTGCCCATCAGCGACCGATAGGCGCCATTGGCGAAGATCACCGCGTCGGACGCGTCCGTGACACAGACACCTTCCGGCAGGCTTTCGACGAATCCGTCCACAATGGCGCCCTCGCGCCGTTCGCCCGAAAACGCGACCAGCCCGATCACCGAGGCAAACAGGTAAAAGACGCCAACCATCGCCAAAAGGCCCAGCAAGGCCAGCAAAAACCCTTCATTGATGGAATCGCGGAAAAAATAGAGGATGATCGTCATGGCCAGCGAGACCACGCCGAGGATCATCAGACGGACGGTGGGCGAAGGTCCGCTGTCTTTCCGCGCACTGTCTGCGCGGCCGCCGGCGCCGTGCTTTGCCCTGGCCATCACGTTTGTCCGCCGCTTGTATCCCGAACCATGCGCGACCGGTTGAATCACAATCCATCTGCCCGGAAAAGCCCCGATGGGCAAAAATTTGTCACATGGCTCGGGACTTGTTAGCAGACAGCACCAACAAGAGGACCGCCCATGGATTGGTTGACCGGATTGTTTACTGACCCAGACACAGCGACGGCCGCCTACGGGCTGACCGGGCTGGTCGCGCTTCTGGTTCTGGTCTTCGCGTTCACCCGCATGCGCCATATGCGTCGCGGCATGTTTATCGCAGGAGGACGCAAGCACCGTCTCGCCGTTCTCGACGCAACGGCCATCGACAATCGGCGCCGGCTCGTGCTGGTGCGCCGCGACGATGTCGAGCATCTCCTGCTCATCGGCGGCAGCAATGATGTGGTCGTCGAAACCGGATTTGCTGGTGCCGACATAGGCGACAAGCGCGCCGACGTGGACAAACAGCGGCCCGAAGCTGCCGCACCCAAACCGGCCGAACCTGCACCCGCCTCAATGCGTCAGGCCACCGCTGAGGAAGCAGCGGAGCCGGCGCCGCCAAGACCGGCGGAACCGGCAACCCCGGCACCCGCGCCACGCGTTGCACCGGTCGAGCCCGCCCGTCCGCCGCAACCCCTCCAAGCCAGGCGGGAGCCCGCACTGCAGCCCGAGCGGCGCGTCGTGCCAAAAAGCGAGCCCCGCGTTGAACCAAGGCTCGACCAGGCCCCGCAAGCGCCGACGCCTTCCCCGGCCCGGGTTGAGCCGTCGCTCGAGCCGCAACCCCGCCCGTCAGAAAAGCCACAGGCCGCGCCGACGGTCCTGCCCGCCGCGCAGCCAAGTACCGCCCGCCCGGCACCGGCGACAGCCGGCACCAATGTCGGCGATACACTCGACGACGAAATGGACAAGTTGCTCGAAGGGCTGCTGGACACGCCGGACACCGGCCGCTGACGGCTGCCGCGTTACTCCAACCTCCAGATTCGCAGACGAGAACGCCGATGGCGCTCAGTCGTCGCGATATACCTTTTCGCGTCGCTCGTGCCGTTCCTGGGCTTCCAGTGACAGGGTCGCGATTGGCCGTGCATCCAGACGTCTGACGCCGATCGGGTCACCGGTTTCCTCGCAGAAGCCGTAGGTCCCGTCATCAATCCGCTTGATCGCCAGGTCGATCTTGTTGATCAACTTGCGCTGGCGGTCTCGCGCGCGCAGTTCGATGGCCCGGTCGGTCTCCGAGGTTGCGCGGTCGGCAATGTCTGGATGATTGGCGCTGTCGCGCTGGAGGTTTTCGAGCGTCTCGCGCGATTCGCGCAACAGATCATTCTTCCAGCCGGTCAGCTTGTCGCGGAAATAGGCCCGCATCCTGTCATTCATGAACGGTTCGTCTTCGCTGGGCTCGTATCCCTTGATCGTGATCTCATCAGCCATCGCGTGATCCCTGCATGAAGATTGGCCGCTGTATAGTCTCACCCCGCCCCTGCCACAAGTTGCAATTCCGTGAAATGCCAGTGGTTTTTCGTCGTCGGGGAAAGCCCTTGCAACACGGCGTTTCTTGGGCCTTCGAACGATTGCGCCTGGGTGCTCTGCGCGATATGGCCTTTGTCGGCGGCAGGGCGCCGAACCGGGAGAACAGCGATGAGCAGGCTTTTTTTGTTGCGCCATGCCAAGGCCGAATGGGCCCAGCCCGGCCAACGCGATTTCGACCGGGCCCTGGCCGCATCGGGCATCGAGGATGCCAAGGCGCTCGCCGCCGCCATGGTGGAACACGGCCTGCTGCCCGAAAAGGTGATCTGCTCGTCTGCGGTACGCGCGCGGCAGACGCTGGATGCGATCAATACGGTCCATGACCTCTCGGCGCTGACGAGCTACGACCAGAACCTTTATGCCACCGACGCCCCGGGCTATCTCGAGGTCGCAGCCAAATCGGGTTTCGACGGTAATCTGATGCTGGTTGGGCACAATCCGATGCTGGAAGATGTCTCAATCGCGCTTGCCAAAGATGGCGATGAAGCGCTGGTCGACGATCTGCAGATGGGGTTCCGCACGTCGGGCCTTGCGGTGATCGCTCTGGACGGGCCAATGGCCGACATCGAACAGCTCTCCGGACGGCTGGAAGCCTATCTGACGCCCGCCGGATCGTGAGACCCGACCGGCGTCACCGGCCCATTCCCTTCCACCGCGCGCTGCAAGCACCTATATCGCGGCAGCGCACTGATCCGGGACGCGGGGGCACATAGCATTTGAACCGACTGACCTCGCTGGGCGACGAAGCCCTGATCGCTCTGGACACCGCCGCCGGCCGGGCAGCCGGTCTGTTCAACCCCAATGTGCGGCTTGGCGTGACTGGCCTGTCGCGGGCCGGCAAGACGGTGTTCATCACCGCGCTCGTCCACAATCTCATTCATGGCGGACGGCTGCCTCTGTTCGATGTCGCCCATTCCAACCGTCTGGCGCGCGCCTTCCTTGAACCGCAACCCGATGACGGCGTACCGCGCTTTGCCTACGAAGATCATGTCCGATCGCTGGTCGATGAGCGCATCTGGCCCGAATCGACGCGCTCGATCAGCCAGCTACGGCTGACAATCGACTATGAGAGCGCCTCGGCATGGAACCGGTTGTTCGGACGCGGCCGGCTGCATGTCGACATCATCGACTACCCGGGTGAATGGCTGCTCGACCTGCCGCTTCTGGGCAAGGATTTCGGAGCCTTCTCCGAGGAAGCCGAAAGCGCAGCCCGCAGCCCGGCACGCGAAGCGGTCGCCGCCGGATGGCTGGCAATCGCCGACGAGGTCGACCCCGATGCCGATGCCGACGAAGTGCTGGCGGGGCGGCTGGCCGAGACGTTCCGCGCTTACCTGACCGAGTGCAGGGCCGCCAATTTGGCGCTGTCGACGCTTCCGCCCGGACGGTTCCTGATGCCCGGCGACATGGAGGGTTCGCCCGCCCTCACCTTCGCGCCGCTGACAAAACGCGCCGACAAATCCCGGCCCGGCAGTATGCAGGCGATGATGCAGCGCCGCTATGAAGCCTACAAGTCGCTTGTCGTCAAACCCTTCTTCCGCGCTCACATCACCCGTTTGGACCGTCAGATCGTGCTCGTCGACGCGCTTTCGGCGATCAATGCCGGCCACGCAGCGGTGGCCGATCTGGAACGGGCGCTGACGGAAATCCTGACCTGCTTCCGGCCCGGCACCAACAATCCCTTCTCCGCGCTGATCCAACGCCGTATCGACCGCATCCTGATCGCCGCAACGAAGGCGGATCATCTGCACCATGAGAGCCACGCCCGGCTTGAGGCGATCATCGAGCGTATCGTCGGAAACGCGGCGAAAAAGGCCAGTATTTCAGGTGCTTCAGTCAACACGGTCGCGCTTGCGGCGGTGCGCGCGACACGCGAGGCGACGGTCACGGAGAAAGGCGAAACCCTGCCTGTGGTCGTCGGCACGCCGATCGCCGGCGAGGCCATCGGAGCAGACACGTTCGACGGCAACCGCGAAACGGCGGTCTTTCCGGGCGACCTGCCCGCCAATCCCTCCGCCCTGTTCGAACCGGTCGATGCAAGCAGCCAGCGCTTCGTGCGCATGCGGCCTCCGCGCCTGGAACGAACCGCCGAAGGCGTGACCCTGTCGCTGCCACACATCCGCCTCGACAAAGCGCTGCAGTTCCTTTTGGGAGACCGTCTGCAATGAGCGAGACCCCGCGCGAACCGCGCGCTTTTGCCGTCGACGAGGACGTCGCCGCCAAGCCGAAAAAGCCGCGAAAGGCCAATGCCGGGACCAAAGGGCGATCGGCCGCCCGCGAACCGCGCGCCATTGACGATGCGGCACGCATCGACATGGCCGAAGATGATTTCTTCGCCACAGAGCACCTTCCCGAGGCCAGGACCCCACCGCCCCCGCCAAGGCGCAGGTCGCGACGCTTTGGCCTCGCCGGGATCGGCCTGTCGGCGCTGGGCTTCATCCTGATGCTGGCGCTGGGATTGTGGTTTGAGCAACTCGTTCGTGACCTGTTCGAGCGGCACCCGGTACTCGGCCAGGCCGGTCTGGTCGCGATCGGGCTTCTGGCGCTTGCGCTTGTCATCTTCATCGCGCGCGAAATCTGGGCGATCGTCAGCCAGAGATCGATCGCCGGGTTGCGGGCCGAGACCGAAAAAGCCCTCGCCGACTGCAATGCGCGGCAGATCGCCAAAGCCACCGAGCGTCTTGAAGCGCATTTTGCGTCGCACCCGAAAACCGCAACGGGCCGGGCACACCTTGCCGACCTCAAGGGCGAGGTGATCGACGCCGCCGACCGCTACACCATCACCGAGCGCGCGCTTCTGGCCGGGCTCGATGCGGAAGCGCGCACCATCGTCATGAACGCGGCCAAACGGGTGTCGATCATGACGGCCGTCTCGCCGCGCGCCTTCGTCGATCTGGGCTATGTGCTATTCGAAAATGTCCGCCTGATCCGCACCATCGCCGAGCATTATGGCGGCCGCGCCGGCACGTTCGGCACGATCGCACTCGTTCGCCGCGTGGTCAGCCATCTGGCGGTGACGGGCACGATTGCGCTCGGTGACAGCCTGATCCAGCAGCTTGTCGGCCATGGCGTGGCCGCGCGCCTCTCCGCGCGGCTGGGCGAAGGCGTCGTCAACGGGCTGATGACAGCTCGCGTCGGCATATCGGCAATCGGCGTATGCCGCCCGGCGCCGTTTGAGGCGCTCCCCGCGCCGCGGGTCGGCGAGATGGCGCGCACGTTGACGCGGTTCACCGCTGCCCAGCAGGATGAAACCGATCGTGATGACAAAAACGGCGGATCGTGAGCCTCGTCACAACCATGCCTTAACCATTGCAGGCAATGATCGGCGCCAATCATCGTTGAAAGAGTGCGCCCCATGCTCAACCGCCTGGCCATGTCCGTTCTGATTTCCGGCACCATCGCCGGCGCCACCGTTCCCGCGCATGCCGATCAGGCGCGTGACGCGCGCTTCTTCCAGAAGATCGAGGGCCAGTGGCGCGGGCCTGGCGAAATCGTCGCGGGCAAGTACCGCGGCACCAAGTTCATCTGCCAGTTTGACGGCGCTGTGCCTGAAAGCCGGCTGGGAATGTCGCTTGACGGCGATTGCCGGGTTGGCCTCTTCACCCAGAAGATGAGCGCCACCGTGCGGCGCGACGGCCGCAGCTATTCGGGAACGTTTCTCGACGGTGCCGGCGGCGAGGGCCTTGATGTGACGGCCGGCAATGTCAGTCGCGACCGCGTGGCGCTGACACTCAACCGCAAGCAGCTCGACGGCGCAATGCTGGCGCGCCTTGCCGACGACAACACGCTCAACGTGACGGTTTCGGTGCGCGTTGGTGGAGAACTGGTACCGGTGATCGGCATGAGCCTTGACCGGATGGACCCGGTTCAGGTCGGCTCGGTCCGTTAGCACTGACAGCCCCGGAAAATCCGGTCAGGCGGCGCGCGGCAGCGACAGAAGATCGTCCGTGCGGATGATGCCGCTTGTGTCGAGCCCCTCGAGCGCATCCAATACGCGGCGCCCGCCGATCACCCTTTGCCCGGCGATGTCTGCCAGCGGCACCAGCACGAAGGCGCGGTCGAACATGCGCGGATGCGGCACGGTCAGCGTCGGTGTCTCGATCGCCTGATCGCCATAGGCCAGTATGTCGATGTCGAGCGTGCGCGGCCCCCAGCGTCGCAAGCGCTTGCGCCCTGCGCCCCGTTCGGCGGCCAGCACGCGCTGCAGCAGCACATGGGGCGCGATCGATGTTCGAAGTTCGGCGCAGGCGTTCAGAAAGCGCGGCTGTTCGGTAATGCCCCAGGGCGGCGTCGAATAGATTGGCGATACCGAGACGACTGAAGTACCCGGCTCGGCATGCAGCCGGCCGAGCGCGGCCTGCATCGCACCGGCGACGTCGCCGATATTGCCGCCAAGGGCGATCAGCACGCTCACGGTTTCAGGCGTCATGGCACACATGAACCTCGATGTGGTCGAGTACGCCCGGAACTGGCGCGTTGGGCTTTCGCAACGTGATCTCGGCACGCCTGATCTGCGGCCAGCGCGCACACAGCGCCTTGGCGATCTCGTAGGCCAAGGCCTCGATCAGATAGCGCCGCTTGCCCGTGACGATCCGCTCGATCTCCTTGAACGCATTGCCGTAATCGACGGTGTCGGAGATGTCGTCTTCCTCAAGCGCCCGGCCCGGCTCGACGAACAGCCGCGCATCGACATAGAAGCGCTGCCCCAGGAACTCCTCCTGGTCGAAAACGCCATGGCGCGCAAAGAAAGCGCAGTTCATCATGCGGATTTCGTACACGTCAGGCCGGCTCCGTCCTGGCGCCAGCCCCCTGGCGTCCCGCAGCGATCATAGCATCGGCGATCGCCACCGCATCAACGTTCATTGCGACATCATGTACCCGCAAAACCGCCGCACCAGCCGCCCGCAGCAGCGCCGAGGTGGCAGCCGTTGCCGCATCGCGCGCCTCTGCGGGACGGCCGGTGAAATGGCCCAGAAACCGCTTTCGGCTGGTGCCGGCCAAAAGCGGAAAGCCCAGCTCATGCAATTCGTCGAACCGTGCCATCAATTGCGTATTGTGGTCGGCGTCCTTGGCAAAGCCGAAGCCGGGATCGAGGACAATCTGCGCGTCGGCGACACCGGTTTTGAGCGCGATCTCGATCGACCGGGAAAGAAAAACGCGCTGATCCTCGATCGGATCAGGCAGCGCGTCGCGATCGCGGCCAGTGTGCATGATCACCAGCCCGGCGCCCGTCTCCGCCACAAGATTCGCGATCTTAAGATCACGCTGCAAGCCAAAGATATCGTTGATGATTTGCGCACCAGATTCAATCGCCGCTTTGGCCGTCTCGGATCGGTACGTATCCGCTGAGATCGACATGTCAGGAAGCGCGGCCCTGACAGCCGCGATCACCGGCAGGAGGCGTTGGCGTTCCGTCTCGCCATCGATCGTTTCGGCGCCCGGGCGCGTGCTTTCGGCGCCGATGTCGATGATCGCCGCGCCTGCGTCGGCCATCGCGCACGCCGCTTCGACAGCTGCTTCGACGTCCGTATGCCGTCCGCCATCGGAGAAACTGTCCGGCGTGACGTTCAATATGCCCATGACCTGGCCACGCGAGCCCAGTTCCAGCTTTGCGCCGGAGCCGATACGCCATGTTCGTTGTTCGAACGGGTCGGTCACAGGACATGACCCCGCTGGGCTAGGGAAACAGCCGTCAGGCCTGCTGTTCGGGCACGCGGACGATCAGCCCGTCAAACTCATCCGTCATCTTGACTTGGCAGGACAGGCGCGAGTTCGGCTTCGTTTCAAATGCGAAGTCCAGCATGTCCTCTTCCATGACGTCGGGCTGGCCCACCTTTTCGGTCCAAGCCTCATCGACATAGACGTGACAGGTCGCGCACGCGCACGCCCCGCCACATTCCGCTTCGATGCCTGGGATCGCGTTCTTGATCGCGTTTTCCATCACCGTCGAACCGGCCTCAGTGTCCAGATCGAACTCGGTTCCGTCAAAGGCGATGATCTTCAGCTTGGGCATCGTTCACTCCGGCAGGTCCGCGCACCACCAGCGGCGCAGATCGTCAGAAGCGCGAATTAGCCGTTCGCCCCCGATTGTCAAGCAAACCCCGCGTTCGGCGCGCCTTAAGGCGCCGTCAGCGTAGAAGCGAGTTGATATAGTCGCATGTCCGGTCGATTTCGGTCAGAAGCGCGCTCACGCATTGCCGTTCCTGCGGCGCGTCTTCGACAGCCTTGGCAGTGTCGGCGATGGCGCCGGCCCCCACCGAACGCGCCGCGCCTTTGAGCGTATGCGCCTGCCGCCTGCATTGGTCGGCATCGATGCCGCCCCGCATCGCCTTGCCAATCGCCTTGGCCTGCTTGAGGAAAAGGTGAAGCACTTCTTCCTCGAGCGCCCGGTCGCCGCCGGTCTGCCGCGCCAGCCGGACCAGATCGATTGGCCGTTCACGCGCCATTGTCTGATCGGCGATTTCCGGCGTCTCGAACACCGGATGCTTGCATTGTATACCCATAAACACCACCCGTACGCTCTGTCCCTCGGACAAGGCTGACACAAACTGATGGGCAAGCGGTTAATGACCACTGCAGGCGGAAATGGGGCAACCGATACCGATTGCGGCAAGCCGGAAAGACGCCTGCGCACGATCGCAATTTCTGCCGTTCTCACGGGACGTTAACTTTATCTTTAAAGTTTTTGGGGGTGTCGCGATATCGTGTTCCATTCTGGCACCCGTGGCTCTACGATAAGGCGTAACCATCGCGACGCCATAATTGCGTCTGCAATCGCGGCGCTTCGACGCGATGGCTGGCAAGCGTATGTCCGGGCCCTCGCGCCCGGGGTGAGTAGCAGGTGAGGCTTTCATGGCTCAGAACAAGAATGCACCGGACCTGGATGCGGATATGGAACTTGCGCTGCAGGAGGCGCTGGAGAACGATCTGACATCGGGCGATGCGGCGGATGTTGCCGACGTCGATCTGGACAGCGAATTGTCGCTGGACGATTTCGAAGCGCAGGTGAGCAAGGCCGCCGGCGAACTCAGCGGAGCCAACCGGGCCGTCGAACCCGCTGTTGCCGTTGCTGCGGCCGCCGGCACCAGCGCCGCCGCAACCGCATCGGTGCCCTATCGCGCTGCCAATGACGACAGCGCCGAGCGCGAGTATGCGCAGCTGCTCGAACGGATCAGCGCGCGGCCCGGCGGGCGTTCATTCGTATGGGCGACATTGGTCAGCCTCGTCTGGATCAGCGCCGGCGCCGCGTTGGCGCATGTTCTTTATTCGCCCGACGTTTGGCAGATCAGGACCGTCGATCAGCTTCGCGCCCTTCCGGGCGTGATCGCGATCATGATCGGCGTGGTCGTGCCGGTCATCCTGTTCTACGGTTTTGCCGTGCTGGTTCGCCGCGCCCAGGAGATGCGCAACACCGCCCGGTCGATGAGCGAAATCGCATTCCGCCTCGCAGCGCCGGAAAACCTCGCCCAGGAGCGCGTCGCCATGGTCGGCCAGGCCGTCCGGCGCGAGGTCGCCGCTATGGGCGAAGGCATCGAGCGGACCATCGCGCGCGCCAGCGAACTCGAAGCGCTGATGCAAAACGAGGTCACCGAACTCGAACGCGCCTACACCGACAATGAAGTGCGCGTTCGCTCGCTTCTGAGCGAACTGGGCAATCAGCGCGAAGGCGTCGTCACCCATGCCGAGCGGCTGCGCGCGTCGATCTCCGGCGCACACGAGCAACTGCGCGAGGAACTGACGGCCGCCACCGAAACGCTCGGCGAGAAGATGGTCACCGCGTCCACGCATTTGACCGGCAACATCAACAAGGCCGGCGACAGTCTGCTGGACCGGCTCAACGAGACCGGCTCAACCGTCAATGCCGGCCTTGCAAGTCAAATGGACGAGATTTCCGAGCGTTTCACCGCATCGGGCGATGCGCTGGGCAGCACGATCGAGAGCCAGACCGAAAATCTGAAGAGCCTGCTGGCCGAACGCGGCCAGAACCTGGTGGAGGAGTTTGAAACGCGCATTTCGGCCGTCGATGCCAGCACCGAGCGGCTCAACGTGGCGCTGGACGCGCGCGCGCGCCAGCTCAACGAGACCCTGCTCGACCGCACCCGCGCGATCGCCGACACGCTCACCGACGGCGCGCAGTCGATCACCGAAACCGCCGAAGGCGCGCTCAAATCGGTCGAGGAGCAGACCGGCGCCACCCAACGTTCGCTCAACGAGGCGCTGGAAACCCGCACCAAAGCAATCGCCGAAACGCTCGATGGGGTGTCGGCACGCATGACCGCCGCCGTCGATGAACGCACAGCTGATTTCCTCGCCAAGGCGGACGCCCGCTCCCAGGCGATGACCGATGCGGTGCTGCAGTCAGCCGAAACGCTGACATCGGCAATGGACAACCAGTCCGCCCGCCTGGATGGCAAGGCTGGCGAGTTGGTCGAACGGTTCGTCTCGGCAACCGATGAGGGCATTGCGCGCCTGACCGAGAATGTCGATCAGGCAACGCAGCGGCTTGATGAAAAAACGCAAGCCGCATTCTCCGCCGCCCATCACGGCACACAGCGTATCACCAGCGCTCTGGAAGAACAGACCGCGGCAATGGAACGCCGTGCCGCGGCGCTCGGCGATCACGTCAGCGCCAGTGTGGAGCAGAACGCTGCACGCTTCATCGAAGCGGGAACCGCCGCCGCCGACGCCATCACCGCCTCCGCCAAGGGCACGATGGATGGAATGGAAGAAGCGCGCCAGCGGATCACATCCGGCATTGCCGGCCTTGGCAGCGACGCAACCGCCAAACTGACGAGTGCCGGCGAGGAACTGGTCGGCCGTCTGATGGGCACCAGCATGGATGCCGCCGCCCAGATCAGCCACAGCGCCGACAGTTCGGTCACCGAACTCGATGCGGCCAATCAGCGTCTGGTGGCGTCCATCGCCTCGCTGCAGGACAACACGGTCTCGAGCCTTGCAGGCGTCGGCGACGAGTTGATCGACCGCATGATGGGCACCAGCATGGACGCTGCCGCGCAGATCAGCCAGAGCGCCGAAGGCTCGGCCAGCGAACTCGATGCCGCCAATCAGCGGCTCGTCGCCTCGATCGCCTCGCTCCGCGACAACACGGTCTCGGGCCTCAGCGGTGCGACGGAAGAGACCGTCGCCCGCCTGCAGAGCGCCGGCGACGAGGTGACCGCCAGGCTGGCCGCAACCGGCGAGCGTGCCGTCTCCGGCCTGACTGCCGTCGGCGACGAGACGATCGGACGCCTGAACGCTACGGGCGAAGCCACCGTGGCTAGAGTCTCCGAAAGCACCGGCGCATTTCTCGAGCGTCTTGAGGAAAAGACGGCGGCCCTGTTCGGCGCGACCGAGCGCACTGCCCAGAGCCTGGCGGCCGCACTCGAAGCGCCAAGCGCCGACATCGAGGCCAAGACGGACGCGCTGACCCGGCGGCTGTCGGCCATGGCCGACGAGATCGCCTCCTCCGTCGAGGTCCGCTCCAATGCGGCCGTGGTTGCGCTGCGCGAGGCAACCGAATCCGTCAACGAAGCCTTCGCCAACCAGTCGGGTATCGTTGACGAGCGCACCGGCACCATGCAGCGCGCCCTTTCGGTGGGCGTCGACAACGTCCGCCGGGTGCTCGAAGACAGCGCGGCGACCCTTGCCGGCGCCCTGCGCGACCGCGTGGCCGAAACTCGGGCCGCGATCGATGCGGAAACCGAGCGCGTCGCGCAACTGGGTGTCGACCAGAGCGATGTGCTGACTGCACGGCTTGGCGAGGTGCTGAAGACGCACCAAACGACACTGAGCGAAGAGATCGCCGCCTATGACCGCCGCATCGGCGATCGCACCGGCGAACTTACGCGGACGCTGGAGACCACGGCCGTCCCGCTGATCGAGCGGCTCGGTCAGGATGGCGCGGAGATCGCCGCGCAACTCGAAAGCGCGACACGCGCTGCCACAGAGCGCATGCGGGCGGAGAACGATGCGCTGATTAACGCGCTCGCCAACCGTGCCGCCGAAACGATCACCGCCGTCGAATCCATGCAGAACAGCCTGGACGGCGATGTGGGCGGCCTTTTGGATCGCCTGTCGGCCTCCAACGCCAAGCTGGGCGAACTGATCGAGATGGCGACCGGCAATCTGGGCGCAATCGAGGGCAAGCTGGCCGAAACCACCGAGGGTTTTGCCAGCCGCACAGGCTCGATCGCGCAGAACCTCAGCACATCGGTTTCGCTGCTGGGCAACAATGCCGAGAAGCTCGACAACGTGTCGCAGAAGACGCTCAACGACATCGCTTCCATCGCGGCGCGTTTCGACGATCACGGCAAGGTGCTCGCCTCGGCGTCCGATCTGTTCGAGAAGGCGCAATCGAGCCTTGAAACGACACTTGGCGACCGGCGCGATGCCCTTGATGCGCTGTCGACCGGGCTGGTCGCCAAATCCGAGGAAATCCAGCGGATCATGCGGTCGTTCGAGACCGTAATCGGCGACACGCTGCGCCAGGTCGAAGACAGGGCGCTCAGTTCGACCGACACGCTGGCGAGCAGCATCCGCCAGACTGCTGACGAGGCGATGGGCCGGTTTGACGAGGCGACCGCGCAGATGCGGCAGGTCTCCTCCGACATTCGGTCCGAGCTGGAAAGCGCGCGCGACGAGGTGCGGCGCGGCGTTCTTGAACTGCCCGAGGAAACCCGTGAAAGCGCCAATGCGATGCGGCGCGCGGTCAGTGAGCAGATCAATGCGCTCAAGGATCTGTCGCGCATCGTCGAGGAATCGGGACGCGCATTCGACATGGGAGGCGCAGCCCGCTCAAAAAAGCCGCAAGCCCGGTCGGATAGCGCGGACAACCGCGCCCCGGCCGGGCATGCAGCCCCCGTTGCCGCCGCCCAACCGGAGCTTCGCGGCGGGTTCGATGACACGCCGCCCGTAGTTCCGCCACGCGCGCCCGAGCCGGACCGCCGGCCACAGGCCTCGTCCGATGGCGGCGGCTGGGTCAGCGATCTGCTCAAGCGTGCTTCGAGCGACGATCAGCCCGCACCGGCACGCCAGCCGGCCCAGACGGTCGAGTCGCTCAATTCGCTGTCGGTGGACATCGCCCGGGCGATCGATCACGAGGCAGCCGCCCAGTTGTGGGATCGTTACCGACGCGGCGAACGCGACATCTTCACGCGCCGTCTCTATACGCTGGCGGGACAGCGTACCTTCGAGGACATCAAGGCGCGCTATGGTCGCGATCCGGCGTTCCGGACATCCGTCGACCGCTATGTGCGGGACTTCGAGCGCCTGCTCAGCGATGTCTCGCGCAACGACCGGGACGGCGTGATGACGCAGACCTACCTGACGTCCGACACCGGCAAGGTCTACACCATGCTGGCCCATGCAAGCGGCCGCCTGCGTTGATCATTCAGGCTGCTGAAGACAACAAAGCCCCGCCCGGTTCGAGCGGGGTTTTTTTGTTCCGCACGTGGCGGTGATCAGATCAGATCGGCGGACCAGGCGACGATGTCGGTGGCAACACTGGCGAAGGCCGCGTTCAGCGCCGTGACGTAATCGTCCGGGCTGCCGGTGCGCGAAACCGGAACCGACGCGGCAAACCGCCTGCCGGCGGCGACCACGCCATTGCGGTCGTCGAGCAGCTTCACATCGATTTCGATCCGGGCGGCCGCGGCGGGAATATCGATCCCGAACTCGGCAATATTTGTGACGATCTGATAGTCGATCGCCAACCCCTGCCCCGGAAGACCAACGCCGTCGAACCGGTCGGCACGGTCGAAACTCTCGGCCAGCCGGCGCTGAACCAGTCGCGGCAGCCGGTCGCCCCATTGCGCATCGCCCAGATACTGGATGGCGAACGGCGCGGTCTCGACGACGATATTCTGGGAATCGAGCGCTTGGACGGCACCGGGCTCGGCGATCAGGATCTGCGTGCCGCGCCGCACCGGTCCCGCTGACACGTCGCGCGGCGCCACCAGATCGAACGTGTCTGGCGGATCGCCCGTGCCGCCGAGCGCGGCGCAGCCCTGGACGAGGCTGGCCGACAACAGCAGCGCGGCGATGGATCGTGGCAGCCGCATCGACCGCCGGGCCGGCTTACTCATGATACCTGCTGCACCCCGTCATCGCCCCATGACACACCACTCGCATGCCTCGCTCGCCCGGCTTCTGCGCGCGAAACCGGACCCTGCGCGCCGGCTCTTCCCGCTTATCAGCGGCGCTCGCGCCCGTCAAAGCGCTTGACGCCACCATCCCCTCCGAAGAGCAATTGTTGGGGATCGCGCTCAATGCTGGTGATCGTCTGTTCGATGCGCGAAATCGACCGCCGCGTTTCGTTGACCAGCGCCTCGATATCGCGCAACCCGCGATCGGAGAACCGCTCCAGCCCGCCGCCAATGCTGTCGAGCCGCGCATTGAGGTTCCCGGCCACGTCACGGAAGGAGCGCAGGGTCTCGCTGGCTTCGGCGATCAGGTTCTGGCCGCCCTCGCCGCCTTCGCCCAAAAACCCGTCGAGCTTTTCAAGAACGCCGTCGACGCGCACCGAGGCCGCGTTGAGACGCTCGGACATCTCCGTGACGTTGGCGAAAATGGTGTCGATGTCCTCGCCACGCCCTTCCAATCCGGCGGTCACCTCTTCGATGTCGGCCGTGATCTCGCGCGCCGAGCGACCCGCGTCGGCAAAGCCGGCAACCGCCTCGCCCACCGCATCGGGATCGACAGAATCGAGAAGCCGGTCGACCCGGTCGAAAGAGTCGTCGACCCGCGTGCCGACGCTTTCAAGCCCCTCGAGCGTGGTTCGGGCCGATGCGACGAGCCCATCCAGATCATCTGATGCTTTGTTGAGATCGGCTGCAAATCCGCGCACCTCGCTCACGATGGCAGTGACATCGTCAGGATCGATGGCGGCAATCAGTTCGTCAGCGCCCGACAGCGTGCGCTCAAGCGTTTCGGACACCGTCCCCAGAGACGCGCCCAGATCGCCCATGCCGGTGAGGAACTCGTCGATGCGGCCTGAATTGGCCGCCAGCGCGTCGCTGATTTCGGTGATGTTCTCGACAGCCTGTGTCAGCGGCCCGCGCGCATCGGCGACAAAACTCTCGACATCGGTGAGGATGTTGTCAGCGCGGTTAGCAATGTCCTGCGCCGTGGCGAGCAAATCGTTCAGCGCGGTGGGATCGGCAGTGATGGTTGCAACCGTTCCCGCCTGGTCGGCCAACTCGAACACGTTGGGTTGATCGACCGCACCGCCTTCCAACTCGATATGGGCGATGCCTGTCAGGCCGGTGAAGGACAAGACCGCCTTGGTCTCCGCGGTGATCGGCAAATCGCGCCGCACCTGCGTCTCGGCGATCACAACACCCGGATCGGTGGAGTCAAAACCCAGCCGGTCCACCTTGCCCACATCGATGCCGTTGAACTTGACGACACTCGAGTTGGCCAAACCGGTCACCGAACCAGCGATCACGACATTCAGCTGTGCCGTCTCGCCGCCGGTGTCGTTGCGCGCGAACCAGTAGACAAAGGCAAAGGCGGCGGCGAACACCAGAACGGTGAACGCGCCGACGGCAACATAGTTGGCCTTGGTTTCCATTGTGCTTGGACGCCTACTCTACCTTGGCGGGAATGTGACGCGCCCGCTTGCCACGGAAATAGGATTTTATCCAGGCATTGTCATGCGCCAGCATCGTCGACAACGGACCGGCGGCGATCACCTTGCCCTCGCCCAGCACCGCGATCCGGTCGGCGACGGTGAAAAGGCTGTCGAGATCGTGGGTCACCATGTAGACCGTCAGGCCCATCGTATCCCGCAGTTTGGCGATCAACTCGTCGAACTCGGCGGCGCCAATCGGATCGAGCCCGGATGTCGGCTCGTCGAGAAAGACAATGTCGGGGTCGAGCGACAGCGCACGGGCCAGCGCCGCGCGTTTGATCATGCCGCCCGACAGTTCTGAGGGGTACTTGTCGCCGTCGGCAGCCTTCAGCCCCACCATCTCAAGTTTGACGATCGCCAATTCACGCATCAGCTTCGGTGGCAGCTGAACATATTCGCGCATCGGCACTTCGATGTTTTCGGCAACTGTCAGCGCCGAAAACAGCGCGCCATGCTGAAACAGCACGCCCATGCGCATGTCGATCAGAATTCGCTCGTCATCGTCGACCGCCGACAGATCGTGCCCGAAAATGGTGATCCGCCCGGCCTGTCTGGGCGTCAGGCCCAGGATCGCCCGCATCAGCACCGATTTGCCCGTGCCGGATGCACCGACAAAGCCGAGGATTTCGCCGCGCCGGACATCGAGATCGAGCCCGTCCAGAACGACATTGCCGCCGAAACGGACATGCATGTCGCGCACGCTCAGGACAATGTCCGCGTCGGCGCTCATCAGAAATCCACCGCCGCAAAGAACATCGCAAACAAACCGTCCACGACGATGACCACGAAGATCGCCTTAACCACCGAGGCCGTGACCCGTTCGCCCAGCGACTCGGCGCTGCCGCCCACCTTCATGCCCTCGACCGAGGCGATGATGCCGATGATGATCGCCATGAAAGGCGCCTTGATGAGGCCCGCAAGGAACGTCGACATGTCGATCGCATCGCGCATTCTGAGGATGAATGCTTCGGGATTGATGCCCGAATAGGCCTGGGCAACGAACATCGCGCCTGCCAGCGCCGAGAAGTTGGCGATCAGGGTCAGGAGCGGCAGGCCGATCACCAGCGCGACAAGGCGCGGAAAGACCAGAACGCCGATCGGGTTGAGCCCGATCACGGTCAAAGCGTCGACCTCTTCGCGCATCTTCATCGAGCCGATCTCGGCGGTGATGGCGCTGCCCGACCGGCCGGCGATCATGATGGCGGTCAAAAGGACGCCGATCTCGCGCAGAACGAGGATCGCAACGAGATCGACGACGAAGATCTCGGCGCCGAAATAGCGCAACTGGAAGGCGCCCTGCTGGGCGATGATCGCACCGATGATGGTCGACATCAGAACGATGATCGGAATGGCGCGCACCCCCATCCGGTCGATCTGGTTGATCACGGGCGCCCATGCCATCGGGTTGCGATGGCCCGATTTCATCTGGCTGCCACGCACCGCGGCGCCGAGCATATGCAACCCCATTGTCGCATCGCGGCGCAGATCCCAAACATAGTGACCTATGGTCGCCAGGATGGTGGCAAGGCTCACCCGCTCGACAGACGTTGGCGCGTCGGCGCGCGCGGTGCTCTCGGCGACTTCGTCGATCAGGGTCTGTGCACCTTGTTTCAAGCCGATGAGGCGCACCGGCTGGTTGCGCGCCTGAGCGATGCGCATGGTGCGCACGATCAGCCACGCACCGGCCGTATCCAGATGGCCGACGGCGCTGGCATCGATTCTCAGCGTGCCTGCATCGCCTACGGACTTGATGGCCCGGGACAGATCGGCATCGACCGTGCCGACCGTGGCGGTCAGCCACGTTCCGGAAAGGCGCAGCACCGGGTCGCCGTCCACGCGACCGCCTTCAACCGTCGGTCGCACTGCCGACGGGCCGCGCGGACCCGCAAATTCATCGTTCTGGACCAGTGCCATGTCATCGTTCTAACGTCTGGCGAGCGCCGCGTCAGCCACAAAGCCGCGCCGGGCGCCGGATACACGCCAATGGTGGCCGTTGCACAACGCCCCCCGGCAGGCGTATGCCCTTTGCTCTGGCAGCCACATTGCAAGGAACATCGAAATCATGGCTCCATCGCTCTCGCTGACCGCAGGCGCCGAGACCTTTCCCATTGACGGCCGCTTCCGGATCGCACGCGGCGAACGCTCCCATGCCCATGTCATCGAATGCACGCTCGACGACGGCACCCATTCGGGCCACGGCGAATGTGTGCCCTACGCCCATTATGGCGAAACCGTCGACGGCGTGCTCCACCAGATGGAAGCGCTGCCAGCGCTTGACGCGTCGGCCCCTTGTGACCAACTCCGCGTCGACCTGGCATCAGCCTTGCCACCCGGTGCGGCGCGCAACGCGGTCGACTGCGCACTCTGGGACCTTGATGCCAAGCGCTCGAACAACCGCGTCCACGCACTCGTGTGCCGTCATCCGCCGCGCCCGGTCGAAACCGCCCTGACCCTGTCGCTGGACACGCCCGAGAACATGGCCGATGCCGCGCGTGCGGCCAACAAGCGGCACCTTCTGAAAATGAAGCTCGGCGGCGATGCTGACGACATTGCCCGCATGCACGCGGTGACGGCCAACGCGCGCGACGCACGGATCATCGTCGATGCCAACGAATCCTGGCGCGAAGACAATCTGATCGCGATGATGGAGGAAGCCGCGCGGCTACACATTGCGCTGGTCGAACAGCCGCTGCCCGTCGGCGAGGACGGCATTCTCGGCCGCATTCCGCATCCGGTGCCGGTTTGCGCCGACGAAAGCGCGCACACGAGCGCCGATCTCGACGCGCTCGGCGCGCTTTACGACGTGGTCAATATCAAGCTCGACAAGACCGGCGGGCTGACCGAGGCGCTGGCGATGCGCGACAAGGCGCGCCAGATGGGTTTCGGGGTCATGGTGGGCTGCATGGTCGGCACCTCGCTCGCCATGGCGCCCGCTGTGCTGCTGGCCCAGGACGCCGATTTCATCGATCTGGACGGCCCGCTGCTGCTCGCCCGCGACCGCAAACCGGCCCTTCACTATTATGGCAGCACTGTTTCACCGCCCGAACCCGCCCTTTGGGGTTGAACCGGCATTGACGCTGGCTTGCGATCGTTTAGGTCATCCGGGCGAACAAGCAGCCGGCAAACCGGGAGGACAGGCATGGATCTGGGATTGAAGGGCAAAAGCGCAATCGTGTGCGCATCGAGCCGCGGCCTGGGACGCGGATGCGCCGAGGCACTGGCCCGGGAAGGCGTCAATCTGGTTATCAATGGCCGCAACCAGGAGACCACCGAAAAGACCGCCGACGACCTGCGCGACCTTGGCGTCACCGTCGATGTCGTGCTGGGCAGCATGTCGGACCATGCCACGCAGGACGCTTTGCTGGAGGCATGTCCCCGGCCCGACATCCTGATCAACAACAATGGCGGCCCGGCCCTGCGCGACTTTCGCGAACTGGACCGCGATGCGCTGCTCGACGGCGTCACGCAGAACATGGTCACGCCCATCGAACTGATCCAGCGGACCATTGACGGCATGGCCGAACGCGGCTTCGGCCGGATCGTCAACATCACCTCGCTGTCGGTCTATCAGCCGATCCTGGGCCTCGACCTGTCATCGGGCGCCCGCGCCGGGCTGACGGCATTCCTCGCCGGCATCGCCCGCTCCGTCGCCGGCAGCAATGTGACGATCAACAACATCCTGCCCGGCAAGATCGACACCGACCGCATCCGCCAAACCATGGTCTATGCCGCCGACAAGCGCGGCGTCGAGCTCGACGAAGAAAAAGCCCGCCAGATCAGCGCCATTCCCGCCGGTCGTTTGGGAACACCGGACGAGTTCGGCGCGACCTGCGCGTTCCTGTGCTCGACCCATGCCGGCTACATCACCGGCCAGAACATACGGCTCGACGGCGGGGTCTATCAAAGCGCGTTTTAAACGCCTTTCGGCCAGAGAGAATTGTGGCATCCGCCGCATTGGTCTACCGCTTGTCAAAAACAAAAACCGGGAGGGGCGGCCATGAGTGGCGAGACAGACGCAGCAAAGAAGGCGGTGCCTTCGGACCTCGACGAGAACGCGCTTTTCTTCCATCAGAGCCCGGTTCCCGGAAAGCTCGAAATCCGCGCCACCAAGCCGCTGGGCAACCAGCGCGATCTGGCGCTCGCCTATTCGCCAGGCGTCGCCGCGCCCTGCCTTGCGATCGCCGCCGAACCGGCGCGGGCGGCCGACTATACCGCGCGCGCCAATCTCGTTGCTGTCGTTTCCAACGGCTCGGCCGTTTTGGGCCTTGGAAACATCGGCCCGCTCGCCTCCAAGCCGGTCATGGAGGGCAAGGCCGTGCTCTTCAAAAAATTCGCCGGCATCGACGTGTTCGACATCGAGATCGACGCGCCCGGCGTCGAGCGCATGGTCGATGTGGTCTCCGCGCTCGAACCGACCTTCGGCGGCATCAATCTCGAGGACATCAAGTCGCCCGAATGTTTCGAGGTCGAGGAACAATTGCGCGACAAGATGGGCATCCCGGTCTTCCACGACGACCAGCACGGCACGGCGATCATCGTCGCCGCCGGCATTCTCAACGGGCTGGAACTGGCCGGCAAGTCGATCGAAACGGCGAAAATCGTCACCTCGGGCGCCGGCGCTGCGGCGTTGGCCTGCCTCAATCTTCTCGTGTCGCTGGGCGCCGGCCTGGACAACATCATCGTCACCGACATTGACGGCGTCGTCTATGAGGGCAGGCCCGGCGAAATCGACCGCTGGAAGGCGGTCTTTGCCCGAAAGACCGAACATCGAACGCTGGAACAGGCAATCGATGGCGCCGACGTGTTTCTGGGTCTCAGCGCGGCGGGCGTCCTCAAGCCCGAATATCTCGCAAAAATGGCCGAAAACCCACTGATCATGGCGCTGGCAAACCCTGTGCCGGAGATCATGCCGGACGCAGCGCGGGAAGCGCGCCCAGACGCAATGATCTGCACGGGCAGGTCCGACTTTCCCAATCAGGTCAACAACGTACTGTGTTTCCCTTACATATTCCGCGGGGCGCTTGACTGCGGCGCGCGGACAATCAACGAGGAGATGAAGGCGGCCGCCGTCACGGCCATTGCGCAATTGGCCCGGGAGGAACCCTCCGACATTGCGGCACGGGCTTATTCGGGCGAGACGCCGATCTTCGGACCCGACTATCTGATCCCCTCGCCCTTCGACCAGCGGCTGATCCTGCGCATCGCGCCCGCCGTCGCCAAGGCCGCCATGGACAGCGGCGTCGCGACCCGGCCCATTGAGGACATGGATGCCTATCGCGACCGGCTGAACCGGTTCGTCTTCCGGTCGGGCCTGGTCATGAAGCCGGTGATCTCGTCGGCGCAGGCGGCGGCCACGCACAAGGTGATCTATGCCGACGGCGAGGACGAGCGCGTTTTGCGCGCCGCGCAGATCGTTCTGGAGGACCGCATCGCCGAACCGATCCTGGTCGGCCGTCCCGACGTCGTCGAGGCCCGCCTGAAACGCTACGGTCTGCGGATCCGGCCCGACCGGGATTTCGAACTGGTCAATCCGGAGAACGATCCGCGCTATCGCGACTATGTCGATCATCTGATCGCGATCGGCGGGCGTCAGGGCTTCACCCCCGATTACGCCCGCACACTGGTGCGCACCAATGCCACCGTCATTTCGGCAATCGCCCTGATGCGCGACGAGGCCGATGCGATGATCTGCGGCCTCGATGGCCGCTATGAGCGGCACCTGCGCACGGTGCGTTCCATAGTCGGCGTCCGTGAAGGGGCACGAGACCTGTCGGCGCTGTCGCTTCTGATCTCCGGCAACGGCATGACCTTCTTCACCGACACCTATGTGTCGATAGAGCCGACCGCCGAGGAATTGGCCGAGATGACGCTTCTGGCCGCCGAGGAGATCCACCGCTTCGGTGTCCAACCTAAGGCCGCGCTTCTGTCGCATTCCAATTTCGGCTCGCGCGACAGCGCATCGGCCGCCAAGATGCGCCGTGCCGTTGAACTTCTGCATGCGGCACAACCCGACCTTTGCGTCGATGGCGAAATGCACGCCGACAGCGCGCTCAACCCCGAACTGCGCGCCCGCGTCCTGCCGCACTCCATCCTTGAGGGCGAGGCCAATCTCCTTGTCTTCCCCAACCTCGATGCGGCCAACATCACGCTCAACGCGGTCAAGACGATGACCGACGCGCTGCATGTCGGCCCTATCCTTCTGGGCACTCAGCGCCCGGCCCATGTGTTGACGACGTCGGTCACCTCGCGCGGCGTCGTCAACATGACCGCGATTGCAGCCGTGGAAGCCGCCCAGGCCGCGGCCCAGAACGAAACGTGAGCCGAAACGCCATTCACCAACCGTTAACGTTCATCCTAAATTCAGCTTGAACGCGACATACTGCTCCCCACCGCATAAGTATGTGGAACAGTTTTTCTGCCATGTCGTTGGCGGAACGGGGTGTGGCGTTGTTGTTTGTTCGGGTTTTCAAAGCCTGTGTGGCGGGTCTTTGCGGCATGGCGATTGCCATGACGCTCGTGACGCTGACCGCCATGTCGGCAACCCCGGCCAGCGCGCAATCCTGCAACAGCCTGCAAACGCAACTGGCCAGCGCGCGACGCGGCAGCGGCAACCGCGCCGATTATCGCCGTTATGCCGACGCCGCCAAGCGCCAGCAGCGCGAATTGCGCAAGGCGCAGCGCATGTACAGCCGGCAGGGCTGCCAGCAATCGGGCACACGGCAATGCAGGTCGCTGGGCTCGACCATCAACCAGATGCAGGCAAATTTGGGTAAGCTTCAACGTGTGCGCGACCGCAATCGCGGCGGCGCTTCGCAACGCGAAATCCGCCGCCTCGAGCGCGCCGTACAGCGTGCCTGCAGCCGCCGCCAATCGACACGCACGGCCTCGGTTCGCCGCGAGACCGGAACCGTCAGACTTGCGCGGCCCAACAGGAGCCAAAGGGCGCGGCCGGCGGCGCCTGCCCGGCCTTCATTCGCTGGTGAACACCGAACGCTGTGCGTGCGCACATGCGATGGCTACTTCTTCCCCATCTCGTTCGCAACGAACGCCGACCATTTCGAACGCGACAAGGCCATCTGCGCTGCGCTTTGCCCGGCGGCGCCGACCATGCTGTTCACGCACCGCAGCGGCGATGATGAAGGCCCGCAGACCATGACCGCGCTGGACGGCACGGCCTATACCGACCTGGCGACGGCTTTCGATTTCCGCGAACGCCGGCGCAGCGAGAATTGCACCTGCGGGCGCGCCAACACCAGCCTGATCGGCATTGAGGGCATCACGCCCCGCCCGGGCGAAGAGGCGCCCGAGCAGGCCCAGGAAGAGCCTGATCGCGTGCCGCCGCCGCGCTTCCGTCCGGACCTCGCCGCTGACCCCGAAACCCGCACCAACACAGCCCAGGGGCTCTCCGTCGCACGGATGACGGACATTGCGCGCTCGATCAGCGTCGGCGAAATCTACGACGTCGCCGGCAGCCGCGACGAAATCAGGGTCGTCGGCGGAGAATTTCTTCCCGACCCAGAAGAGGCACTAGACCTGACAAATCCGGTCCCCACGCCCTTCCCGTAAGCGCGATGCGCAGCGGCATGAACAGTGCCCTGCCCTTGCGGCCCGATTGCGCCTTTGCCGCATCGGTCCAGCGCTTCCACGTGGTGGCGTCCACGTCGCCATCGGGCAGACAATCGAACGCGGCACGTGCATAGGCCAGATCGCCGCCCTCGAGCGTCGCGTCCTTGGCCGGCCCTTGCAGGACCACCGGCCACCAATCCGCCGCATCCCCCACCTTCTTCACATTGGCGCGGATCATGTCCCAGAACGGTCCAGCGCGCGGGTCGTCCATATCGATACCGGCGTCGCCGAGCCGCGCACGCACCGCATCGAACGGCAGATCGTGCACCAGCGTCTCGTTCAACCCGTCCAGGTCGGCCGGGTCGAACTTGGCCGCCGACTTGGTCGTCGCGCCAATGTCGAAGGCATCGGTCAACGTCTCCATGCTGGCCATGGCCGAGATCGCCGTCGACGATCCGGTCAGGACCGCAAGACTGGCCACCGCCATCGGCTCATAACCGGCCTCGGCAAGGCTCTTGATCGACAGGGCGCCCGAGCGCTTCGAAAGACCCTCGCCGCTGGCCGTCGTCAAGAGGTTGTGGTGCCCGAACGCCGGCGGTTTCGCGCCGAGCGCCCGGAAAACCGCCATCTGCGCGCCCGTGTTGGTGACGTGGTCATCGCCGCGGATCACATGAGTGACACCCATCTCGATATCGTCGACCACCGAAGGCAGCGTGTAGAGGTAGGTGCCATCGCCGCGGATCAAAACCGGATCGGACATTGAAGCCAGATCGACGCTCTGTTCGCCACGCACTGCGTCGGTCCAGCGCACATCGGTGCGCTCCGGGGCAAACGGGTCCTCGGCGAAGTTGGGCAAGAGGAAGCGCCAGTGCGGAGTCCGGCCTTCCGCTTCCAGTTCGACCTTTTCGGCATCGGTCAGCTTGAGCGCTTCGCGGCCATAGACCGGCGGCAGCTTGCGGGTCAGGCGGATTTTGCGCCGCCGCTCGAGTTCGTCCGGCGTCTCGTAGCAGGGATAGAGGAGACCGGCATCTTTCAGCGACTGCGCCGCCTTATCATAGGCCTCCATCCGCCGCGACTGGTAGGCGATGCGGTCGGGATCGATGCCGAGCCAGCGCAGGTCGCGCTCGATCTGGTCGGCATATTCGGCCTTCGAACGGGCCGTGTCGGTATCGTCGAACCGCAGGATGAAAACACCGTCATTCTGCAAGGCAAAAAGCCAGTTGAACAGCGCGGTGCGCACATTGCCGATATGAATATGGCCCGTCGGCGACGGCGCGAAACGAACGGTGACAGTCATGACGACCGCTTACGGAAGTCACCCGGCATTGGCAAGAAGATGCGCTGCACGACGGCTGAGAAGGCGCCGCGACGCGATCGTCATTATCACGGCAACCAGAGCGCAATAGAGCCCCATCACGACGATCTGCGCCGGATAGGCAACGCCGACGTCGATCAGCGCGCCGGTCAGACCGGGCCCGACGGCCGTGCCGAACACCATCATTGCCACAATCACCGCGCGGATCGCGCCCAGTTCGCGCGTGCCGTAGATTTCCGGCCAGAGCGCACCGAACAGCGTCGATGAAAACCCGTAGGACACGCCGAGCAGCGCCATGAACAAAAACGCGCTCCATTGCCCCTCCAGCAGCCCCAGACAAAGGCAGGCAAGCGACAAGGGGAGGAGAAAGATCGGCAGCAGAGCGGTCGCCGAAAAGCGGTCGATCAGCGCGCCGGCAATCAGCACGAAGCAGATCGTCGTCACGCTCATAACCGCAAAAGACGATGCAAAGACCGGCAGCGACCAGCCGCGCAACTCCACCAGATAGACCTGATGGAAGAAGATGGTCGTCCCGATGAAGGCCGGCGCCAAAACGCCTGTCAGAAGCACCCAGAAAAGCGGATCGCGCATCACCTCTGCGCGCGTCCAGTTGCGCGGCGCGACGACCCTTGTGTCCGGCGGATCGGACAGCGGCTCGCGCTCCCTGGCGGTCAGCATGGAAATGAGCGGCAATGCGACAAGGATCAGGATCGCGGCCCCGGCGAGCCAAGCATTGCGCCAGCCAAGCGCAGCGGTCAGCGCGACGAAGGCGAACGGAAACAGCGCCTCGCCCGCATTGTGTCCCAGCGTGACAAGGGACACCGCGCGGCCGCGATTGGCAGCAAACCAGCGCCCAGTGGCGGTCAGCGCGTTTTGCGTCATCATGCCCTGGCCGAACAGGCGCAGCACATAGATGACGACAACGAGTATCACGATGTGTACGGAAAACGCCATACCGACCGCGCCGAGCGCCAGAAACGGCACGATGATCATCGTCACTCGTGCGGCGCCGTAGCGGTCGACGATCCGCCCGAGCCAAGGCAGTGTCAGGGCGCTGGCCAATGTCGCCAGCATGTAGAGCCCGCCGAACTCGCCATGGCTGAGGCCATATTCGGCGCGGATATCACCCGCCGAAAGCGAGATGAAGAATGTCTGGCCGAAAGCCGAAAAGAAGGTCAGCAGAAACCCGCCGACGATCCACCGGGCATTGTTGGCCACAAAGCCGACAAATGGCATGAAGAGGGCCTAGCGAATGACTATGGCCGCCCTAACGCCTGGCCCGGCAAGAGGCAACCACCAATGGGAACGGCGGCCCTATCGGGGAGTGAGCCATGAAGCTCGAACACCGGCATGAACCCGACGCCATCGCCGCGCGTCTCGCCGAAGGCGCAAGGCCCAACTATCTGCGCGACTGGGTCTATGGCGGGATCGATGGCGCAGTGACCACGTTTGCCATTGTCGCCGGCGTTGTCGGTGCGGCGTTGTCAGCCAACATTGTCATCATCCTGGGCGTTGCCAACCTCGTCGCCGACGGCATCTCCATGGCGGCGGGAAATTACTCGGCGACCAAGACAGAGCATGACGAGCTCGAACGGACCCGCGCGATGGAAAAACGCCACATCGCGATCGATCCCGAAGGCGAGCGCGAAGAGGTACGCCAGATTTTCATGGCCAAGGGCTTTGAGGGCGAGACGCTTGAAAATGCTGTCGAGGCCATCACCGCCGATCGCGAGCGCTGGATCTCGACGATGGTCACCGAGGAATTTGGCCTGAGCGAGAATGTACGCAGTCCGATGGCTGCAGCCGGCGCAACCTTCGCGGCCTTCGTGGCATGCGGCGCAGTTCCCCTGATTCCGTTTCTGATCCTGTCGCCGGATGATGCCGGCCCCGTGGCACTGGGACTGACGGCCGCCGTCTTCTTCCTGATCGGGTCGATGAAAAGCCGCTGGTCGCTGCAGCGATGGTGGGCCTCGGGTCTCGAAACGCTGATCATCGGCTGTGGCGCGGCCGCCATCGCCTTCGGCATCGGATATGCGCTAAGAGGGTTTGGGGCAGGATGAACGATTGGGAGTTACCCGCATGGTCCGCATTCTTTTCGCCGCGCTGGCGTTCGCAATCCTTGCCGGTGTTGCCGCGCCAAAAGCGCACGCATCGCCGGGCTTTGACTTCGTGTGCTATGACCGCGACATCGTCGCCTCGGTCGGGCTCGATCTGGAATGGGCCAATGCCTATCTGAAGATCGGCGGCGGCGAGGAGATCACCCTGCCGGCAACCGGTCAGGGCGATGGCAACAGCTTCGCATTCGCCAGCGACGGCCTATCCTTCCAGGGGTTTGTGCCCGAGGGCCAGTTGACGCTCACCGACGGGCGCACGGCGCGCTGCTATCAGGCGCGCGAGTCGATCAAGACAATGGCGCTCTATGGTACTGAAGGCGGCTTTGAATGGTCGGCCTACGACGCACTCGGCAGCGGAAGCGGCAATGTCCGCGCTGCGCCCTCGGTCTTTGCGGGCAAGATTGCGAGCCTCGGCGACGGCGAGCCGGTCATCATCAAGCAGAACACCGACGAGTTTCTGGACGGTTTCTTCTGGTTCCGGATCGAGTTCGGCGAAGGTGAAACGGGCTACATCTGGGGCGCGCTTTTGTGCACCGACGCGGACGAACCGGAGCTGAACACCACCGTCCGGCGCTGCACCTGACACCGCTGACAGGGATCGAACCCCGCGGCAGAGTGACTGACGACAAGCGCGAGGAGATGCGATGAGAATGATCCAACCGATGATCCGCACCACAGCCGCTGGCATGATCGCGCTGATGACGGCCGCCACAACGGCACTCGCCGGACCCGAAGGCAGATACGATGTCGTCGGCACCAACCCCGGCGATGGCAGCAGCTACACCGGCAGCGTCACCGTCGAACGGACCGGCGAAACCTACCAAGTGATCTGGGAGATTTCCGGTACCCGCTTCATCGGCAGCGCGTTGGGCGCTGCGCCCGTAAAGGGCCGCACCATCATGGGACCGGCCGACGAAGCCGATGATGTACTGGCCGTGGGCTACGTCTCAGGGGAACGCAATTTCGGCCTTGCCTTCTATGTCGAGCAGGACGACGGCACATGGTCGGGCGTCTGGACCTTCGGCGGGTCGAGCGCCATCGGGACAGAGAACTGGACACCGCGCTGATTTCGGCGTTTTTGCAAAGACTTATGTCCGATCCCTGAATCGGTTCGTGATCGGATAGCGGCGGTCGCGGCCGAAATTCTTGCGCGTGATCTTCACGCCCGGCGCCGACTGGCGGCGCTTGTACTCGGCAACGTAGAGCAGATGCTCGATCCGGTGCACGAGGTCGCGCTCATGACCGCGTGCAACAATGTCGTCGACCGCCATCTCATGCTCGACAAGGCATTCCAGAATGTCGTCGAGCAACGGATAGGGCGGCAGCGAATCCTGGTCGGTCTGGTCCGGCCTGAGTTCGGCAGATGGCGCCTTGTCGATGATGTTTTGCGGGATCACCTCACCCGTCGGCCCGAGCGCGCCGGGCGGCACATGGGCGTTGCGCCAGCGGGCCATGGCATAGACCTGCATTTTGTAGACATCCTTGATCGGGTTGAACCCGCCATTCATGTCGCCATAGAGCGTGGCATAGCCGACGCTCATCTCGCTCTTGTTGCCGGTGGTTACGACCATCGAGCCAAACTTGTTGGAGATCGCCATCAGGATGGTGCCGCGCGCCCGGCTCTGCAGGTTTTCCTCGGTCACACCCTCATTCGTGCCGGCGAACATGTCCGAAAGCGCCGCGTCAAAGCCTTCAACCGGCGCATGGATCGGCACGACATCGTAGCGGCAGCCCAGCGCCCGGGCGCAGGCTTCCGCGTCGGTGATCGATTCGGGCGCGGTATAGTCGTAGGGCATCATCACGCAGCGCACGCGCTCTTCGCCCAGTGCGTCGACGGCCAACGCAGCGCAGATCGCCGAATCGATGCCACCCGACAGGCCGAGCACCACATTGGCAAAGCCGTTCTTGTTCACATAGTCGCGCAGGCCCAGCATGCAGGCGCGATAGTCCGCCTCCAGCGCGTCGGGGATCACCGATATAGGCCCGTCGGAGAACACCCAGTCATCGCCATCGCGCCGGCAGGTTACCACCGTGACCTGCTCTTCGAACTGGCTCATCTGGAAGGCAAGTGTCCGATCGGCGTTAAACGCAAAGGAGGCGCCGTCGAAGATCAGATCGTCCTGGCCGCCGACCTGGTTGGCGTAGATCATCGGCGCATCACTTTCGATCACCTGCCGCAGCACGATCTGATGGCGTACATCCATCTTGCCGCGGTAATAGGGCGAGCCGTTCGGCACGAGCAGGATCTCGGCTCCGCTCTCGGCCAGCGTTTCGCACACGCCCATATCGCCCCAGACATCTTCGCAAATGGGTATGCCGATCCGGACGCCACGGAAGTTGACCGGCCCCCGCACCGGTCCGGGCTCGAACACGCGCTTTTCGTCGAACTCGCCATAGTTGGGCAAGTCGACCTTGAACCATTCCGAGGTCACCACACCGCCATCGAGCACAAGTGCCGCATTGTGACGCTTGCCTTCCCGCATCAGCGGCGTCCCCATGATCACGCCGGGCCCGCCGTCGGCCGTGTCGGCGGCGAGATCCATGACGGCCTTCTCACAAGCGGCGAGAAACGCCGGCTTGAGGACCAGATCCTCTGGCGGATAGCCGGACATGAACAATTCGGTGAAGACGACCAGATCGGCGCCATGGCGCGCCGCGTCGGCACGCGCATCCCGGGCCAGCGCTAGGTTGCCTGGAACGTCGCCTACAGTGGGGTTCAACTGCGCGATCGCAATGCGCAAAACATCGGTGCTGCTTGTCATCGCCGAGACGTATCGCGCGCTCTGTGCCCGCGCAACACCTTGCCGCTATCCCGGATCGACGCAGCCGGCCTTTGTCGACGATTGTCCCGCGCCGCGTTTGGGGGCTCTGCAAGACGGCAGACAGTTTTGAACACTCACCGTTCGAATCACTGCCAAGGCAAACGCAGTCGGAATTTACAGGCGCCCTCGCCAGAACCGTTTTGGCCAATGGCGAGCGCGGGTTTCGGCACGGAGAGCCGAATGGAAGCGGGCTTGTTGGATGCGGCAGCGTGACCATTTTCAACCAGGTTGAACCGTCAGGCGATTTCGGCCCGCATCTGAGCATTGTGTAGAGCCATTTGCCCCAACATGCGCCATTCGCATTGAGAGGCGGTATCTGAACGAGGATACGGACTTGCGGGCGGAAAGCTGAACGGACCCGCGACAAATTTGCCGTCCCCAAAAGCCCAATTGCCACCGCTCCCAAGTCAGCAATCCGCCGTTGGTCACGTAATTTTCTCGTTCGGCCCACCACATCACAGCTCTGCAAAACTTGGGAACACGCACTCAGTTCTGATCATTTCGACATGATAAATTTCACAGCTTCGAAATATCTTGTCTATATTCTTAATTCAAAATGATATTGATATACGTAATATTTATATATATGTTCAAAATAAACGAAAATGTCATATATCAGACACTTGTAGTTACTCCAAAAACCAGTCTCTATATTGATCTAAGTCAACGAAGATAGAACCATTTGTTTGACTCTGTCGCATCTTGGGACATAAAAGGCCCATTACGAGCACCGACCGGTGATGGCTGGTGTCGTATGGGGGCAAAAATTCGATGGCGTTGCATTTCGCCGCTACTCCGTTCGATCCGCTCGAACGGTCACTGAAAGAACGAGTCACGCGTGCTCTGGTCCGGCGCGTCGTAAAAAAAGGTGAGCACCTCTACAGAGCCGGGGACAGCCATGCTGGTCTGTTCTGGCTCCGATCGGGTGTCGCCCTGAGTTACAACCGTCGTCCTGGTCGCGGCTACGAGTTTGCGGCGCCCGTCTATTGGGGGCTTTGGGGCGCGCCGAGCATCCTGACCAAGACACACAACAGCGCCTTGGAAGCGCGAACTCAATGTGTGGTCGACTGGCTATCGCCGGATGCAACGGTGCGTTTGATGGACGAGCCGGGCTTCGTCAAACTCGTCGCCAAATGGACTGCCGACGACTACTCCATGCTGCTGCGGCTGTTTTCCGCCATCAGCGTGACACGCTCGGAAGAGCGTTTGATGGGATACCTGACCAACGTCTACCGTGCCGGACGCGCCAATCCCGAGGCCGGCGGCGCGGAAGGTCCGCTAGACCTGCCCTGGCCTTTCACGACGATCGAACTAGCGGCGTTTTTGAGCATATCACGGCCGCATCTGAGCACCTTGATCGGTCGACTGAACCAGGAAGGTCGAATGCGCCTGTCAGGCAAGCGGCTTGAAGTTCCGCTTGATCCGTTGGAACACACCGAAGCGGAACGGAATCGGCCGCTCAGCGTCGGCGTCTGACATGCCGGCTTGGCCACCAAATGGTCGACGATGGCCCTGAACTTCGCCGAGACACCGTTCGAACGCGCCGATGCCGTTCTGCAGCGTAGGATTCAGGACCGTCTGATCCGGCGCCGCTTCAAGAGGCGCCAAACGATCTTTGCCCATCAGGATTCGAGCACCGGCCTTTACTGGCTCCGCTCAGGCGTCATTCTGACGACCCAGAACTGGGATGGCATGCAGAACCGCTATGCAATGCCCTTCTATTGGGGCTTGTGGGGCGCACCCAGCATCTACAATGAGTTCCATTGCGGCAGTTGCATTGCGGCGAGCGATTGCGTCGTGGATGTCCTGCCGCAGGATGCCGTTCTCGATCTCATGCACCAGAACACGATACTGGGAGAAATGATGGCACGATGGATTTCCGACGACTTTATCCTGCTGATGCTCGAACTGGCGGCGGTGAATGTCGCCAGAACAGAGGAAAAAGTCTTGAACTATCTCAACATCATCCATGGGCGCGCAATGCAGAGCGCCTCTCCGACAATCCAAGGCCCCGCCAACACCGTGGCCTGGCCCTTCACCGTTACCCAGCTTGCGGAGTTCATCGACATTTCACGGCCTCATCTGAGCGGCGTCCTCAGTCAGCTCAAGGCCGAGCAGAAGATCGTGATGGACAATGGCAGGATGGCCGTTCTGCCGGCCGGCCTGAAGGATCACGAGTCATTCCTCAAGCGGCAATGACTGGCGCCATTAGTGCGATCAATCGCGCCCGTCGAACACCGGCAGGCCGTCGGCGATCTCGTAATAATCGCCCTTGTCGGCCGCAAAGATGTGGTGGCTCGCGACGAGGCCGGTCGGCAGGTCCATGCTGCCGGCCATGATCGATGTCATGTCCGAGTTTTCGCGCCTCCAGAACAAGAGCGAGCCGCAATGGCGGCAAAAGCCGCGCCGGGCATCGGGTGAGGCCGCATACCAGGTCAGATCATCGGCGCCAGAGATCTCCAGCGCATCGTCAGCGACGCGGGTGGCGGCGACGAAATGTCCTGTCTGCTTGCGGCACTGCGTGCAATGGCAATAGATCACGTCACGCAACGGACCCGTCACCGTGTAGCGCACGGCCCCGCAATGGCATCCACCTGTCTTCATGTTCGCCTCCATTCGGAGGAGAAGAGTAGCCTTGAGGGCGAACGAAACCGTCGCGGGCGCGCCCTGCCCTGACGCTCAATGGAAAATCCAGCTGTCCCAGGCAAAGAAACCGAACTGGCGGGAATCGTGCGCGTGCTCAGGACGCGCGCCTTCGCCCGCAGCGCCTGCCGCGAAGAACAGCGGCATCAAATGCTCGTCGGTCGGATGGTTGTCGGCGACGAACGGCGCCTTGTCCCGCCAGGCAAGCAGCGTGTTGGCATCGCCCGATTCTATTGCGTCGGCCATCCAGCCGACGAAACCTTCGACCTTTTTCGTCATCGCGGGGTCGGACGGCATGCCTTCCCGCATGGCCGAGAAGACCGCGCGCAGATTGTGCGTGATGTGTCCGCTGCCCATCAGAAGGACATCCTCGTCGCGCAGCGGCGCCAGCGCCGCGCCCAATCCATGATGATAGGCCGCATCGCGTGACGGATCGATGGAGACCTGCACGACGGGGATGTCCGCATCCGGCCATGCCAGCCGGAGCACCGTCCATGTGCCGTGATCATAGCCGCGCCTGTCGGCATAGCTCGGCGACAGGCCGGCCTGACCAAGAAACCCGTGCACTCGCTCGGCGAGCGCCGGATCGCCTGCCGCCGGGTAGACCATGTCACGGAGTTCGGGCGCGAAGCCTCCGAAGTCATAGATCATGCCAGGCTTGGGATCGCGCACCACGGTGGGCCCTTCCGTCTCGAAATGCGCCGATGCGATGACGATGGCCCTGGGTCTTGGCAGCCGTTCTGAGAGTTCCTCAAGATAAGTGCGCGCCTCGGACTGATCGGTGACCACGTTCGGGCCTCCGTGCGAGACGAAGATGGTCGGCATCGGCCCCATGGGTTCTATCTCCGCTGACGCATGTCACCGGCAAACTAGGCCCATGCGCCGCCGCTGCATACCCGCGCCACGACAACACAGCGTCCACATTCATTGGACGATCGGCCTTTCGCCAACAAAGCACCAAGGGCTCTGCCCTAGACAGCTGGCCGGTGGGTAGTGCTTGCCAAGCCCTTTGTCGGCGTTGACACACTGGCCCAGCACGTCAGAATTCGCCTCCACATGGGTCTTCAAGGCATCGTGCATCGGCTCCGACCCGGCGTCAGGGAAACGACATATGGCCATCAACTTCCGGCACTCACCCTTCGAAAGCCTTGAACCGAAACTGCGCGCTTCCATCGAAGCCTCGCTTGTCCGGCATTCCTACCGCCGCGGCGAGAAGATCCTGCAGCAAAGGGCAACATTTGCGGGCATCATCTGGATGCGATCCGGTGTCGGCATGGTGGATCGAAGGCGCCCCGACGGGACACTGGAGTTCTCTTCGCCACTGCACTGGGGCATATGGGGAACCGAAGCACTCATGACGGGGACGTATCTGGGTTCGCTCATCGCGGCGACGCATTGCGTCGTCAGCGTCCTGCCCGCTTCGGAGGCGCGCCGGTTCAACGAGGATGCAGCTTTTGCGAAATTGGTGGCCTCTTGGCTAAGCGACGATTTCGCGCTGAGCGTTGGAACGGCGAGCGCGCTCAATGCGAGCCGGACCGAAGAGCGCGTGATGGATTATCTCTCATACATGTTCCGCCAGGCCGCAAGACAGGACTCCACGCCCGACAACGGACGGCAGACATCGGTCGCCTGGCCATTTTCCGTTGGTCAACTGGCGCAGTTCGTCAGTGCCTCAAGGCCGCATCTGAGTTCCATCCTCGGCCGTCTTGAGAGCGAGGGGAAGATCAAGTTGAGCGACAGGCGTCTGTCCGTCCCGGCCGTCGCCGAGGAACTGCGCCAAGAGGCCACAACCGCCGCCGCATCAGCTACGCGCTAGCGGCGACCTTGGTTTCAGCACCCTTGCGGCTGTTCTTGAGCCGTTCGGCGACCAGAAACGCCAGCTCAAGCGCCTGATCGGCGTTCAGCCGGGGGTCGCAATGGGTGTGATAGCGATCCGAAAGCTGTTCCTCGGTCACCTCACGCGCGCCGCCCATGCACTCGGTGACATCCTTGCCGGTCATTTCGACATGAATACCGCCCGGATAGCTGCCTTCGGCCTGATGGACGTCGAAGAAAGCGTTGACCTCGCCCAACACCCGGTCGAACGGCCGCGTCTTGTAGCCATTGGCCGTGATCGTGTTGCCGTGCATCGGATCGCACGACCAGACCACCTTCTTGCCCTCGCGCTGCACAGCTTGGACGAGCGTGGGCAGATGCTGCTCGACCTTGTCGTGGCCGAAGCGCGCGATCAGCGTCAGCCGGCCCGCATCGTTGGACGGGTTGAGCGCATCGATCAGGTTGAGGAGATCGTCCGGTTCCAGCGACGGACCGCATTTCAGGCCGATCGGGTTCTGGATGCCGCGTGCGAACTCGACATGGGCATGGTCGGCCTGTCGGGTCCGGTCGCCGATCCAGATCATGTGGCCAGAGGTCGTGTAGTGCTCTCCCGAAGTGGAATCGACGCGGGTCATCGCCTCTTCATAGCCCAGGAGCAGCGCCTCGTGGCTGGTGTAGAACTCGGTCTCGCGGAGCCGTGCATAGTTCTCCGGCGTCATGCCGATCGACGCCATGAAGTCGAGTGTCTCGGAAATCCGGTCGGCCAACTGTTCGTAGCGCTCGCCCTGCGGACTGTCGGCAACGAAGCCGAGCATCCACTGGTGCACATTGTCGAGCCGCGCATAGCCGCCCTGGGCGAACGCCCGCAGCAGGTTCAGCGTCGCCGCCGACTGCCGGTAGGCCATGATCTGGCGCTCGGGATCGGGGATGCGTGAGGCCTCATCGAACTCGATGCCATTGATGATGTCGCCGCGATAGGACGGCAGTTCCATATCGTCGCGTTTTTCGATGTCCGACGAGCGCGGCTTGGCGAACTGTCCAGCGATGCGGCCGACCTTGACCACCGGCTTGGAGGAACCGAACGTCAGAACGATTGCCATCTGCAGGAAGACGCGGAAGAAGTCGCGGATATTATCGGCGCCATGTTCGGCGAAACTCTCGGCGCAATCGCCGCCTTGCAGCAGAAAACCCCTGCCCTCGGCAACATCGGCCAGCGAAGCCTTCAGCGCCCGCGCCTCACCGGCGAAAACCAGCGGCGGATAGCTGCGCAGCCGCTCCTCGACCGCTGCAAGCTTGTCCTGGTCCGGATAGGACGGCACCTGCAGGATCGGCTTGTTGCGCCAGCTTTGCGGTGTCCAATTGTCTGCCATGATCGTTACGCCTGAAAATGCGGAAAACCGGCGCGCCCATCGCGCCAAGCGGTCCTATAGAGCAGGTTCCCCGCCGCTGTCACCCCGCAAACGGGCGGAAGACGACCCGCCTATTGCGCCAGAAAACCGTCGACATGGTTCAGGTCGGCGGTCACGGCGTCGATCAGATCGACTTCGTCCGGCGCCAGCTTGACCGCCCGCGGATAGAGCGGCGATGCGCGGTCGCGCACGATTGGCGTGTCGAACGCCGCCGTGCTCTCGACAAAGCGACGAGCGCCATCCTCGCCATACTGATGCAGATAGCCCTGCAGGACCGCATCCAGATAGCTTTGCAGAATGTGATGGCGCGGCCTGCCCTCAGCGGGCGGCCGCGCAACATAGACGTAATAGGCGACGTCGGGCAGACCGGCATTCTCCCTGTCCAGCCGAAGCTGCGACCGGTCGAGCTGGACACGGTCATAGCCGTGCTCGCGCGCATCGACCGATGGCAGGTGTTCCACATGGTCGAAGATCAGGAGCCCGCTCAACTCGTCGATCGCCATGTCCGCATGATAGGCGCTCAGAAACGAGACGGGATGGCGGGCGGTGTCGGAGCGCTGCTGCCAGCGTCGGCCGAAACCGGTCAGATGTGCCCGCTCGCAATGGACGACATGGGTGCGGTGCGTGTGTGCATTGACAAGCGAGCCGTAGCCGAAATAGGCCACGACGTCTTCTCGGGCGTCCAGATTGGTCAGGTCATAGGGCATTGATGGGTGTCAGGCCGCGATCCGCTCTCCCTGCCGAACCAGATAGGTCGGTTTGTAGAGCGTGACCAGTTCTTCGGCGGCGGTGGGATGGACTGCCATCGTCGCGTCGAAATGGTCCTTGGTGCACCGCGCCTTGAGAGGAATGGCCAGCAATTGCGCCATCTCGCCTGCGCCCGGCCCGATCACATGGGCGCCCACGACGATCCGGCTCGCCGCATCGACGATGAGTTTCATCATCATCTTCTCCTTGCGGTCGGGCAGCACATTGTGCATCGGACGGAATGTGGTCTTGTAGACCTCAAGATCGCCATGGCGCTGGGCGGCCTCGTCTTCCGTCAATCCAGCCGTGCCGATCTCCGGCTGAGAGAAGACCGCCGTCGCCACCGTATCATAGTCGGGCTTGGTCGGATTGTTCTTGAAAGCGGTCTCCAGCATGCACATCGCCTCATGGATCGCCACGGGCGTCAGCTGCATCCGATTGGTGACGTCGCCGACCGCCCAGATATTGTCGACGTTTGTGCGCGAATAGTCGTCGACCATCACCGAGCCGCGCCGGTCGGTTTCGACACCGGCAGCCTCAAGGCCCAGACCGTGCGTGTTGGGATGGCGTCCGAGCGCCAGCATCACCTGGTCGACCACCATCTGCTCGCCCTTGGACAGGAACGCATTCAGGCGCCCATCGTCGCGCCGCTCGATGCGGTCGAACACCTGGTGGCAGATCACGCGGATGCCCTTGGCGATCATCGTGTCTTGCAGATGATCGCGCAGGTCTTCGTCGAACCCGCCCAAGATCTTCTGGCCACGGTACAACAGCGTCGTATCGACGCCGAGCCCGTGAAAGATGTTGGCGAACTCGACGGCGATGTAGCCGCCACCCGCAATGATGATCGATTTGGGAAGGGCTTCGAGGTGGAACGCGCCGTTGGAGGTGATGCACAGTTCATGGCCCGGCAGATGGGTGTGCAGGTTCGGGCTGCCACCGGTGGCAATCAGAATCTGGTCGGCGGTGACCTGTTCGCCCGTTGCTTCCAGCTCGATCGTATGCCGGTCAACGAGACGTGCGCGGCTGTCGTGGATCGTCACGTCATTGCCGGTCAGCCCTTTGCGATAGAGCCCTTCGAGCCGGTCGATCTCGCGATCCTTGTTGGCGATCAGCGTCGGCCAGTCGAACTGCGTGTCGCCGACATGCCAGCCGTAACCTTCTGCGTCCTCGAAATGTTCGGAGAACTGCGAGGCATAAACGAACAGCTTCTTGGGCACGCATCCACGGATCACGCAGGTCCCGCCCATCCGGTATTCTTCGGCAAGGCCGACTCGCTTGCCCATCGCGCCCGCCAAGCGGCCCGCGCGCACACCGCCAGAGCCGCCGCCGATCACGAACAGGTCATAGTCATGGTCAGCCATGTGACGCCCCCGCACGGCCGTTACTGGTCGGCGCCCTCAGTGGCCGCTTCACCTTCTTCGGCAGGCGCCGGCGCCTGACGCAGGCCGGCTTCGGCGAGCCGTCCGCTGACCCGTTCGAGCAGGTCGCGCTCGATTCCGCGTTGCCAGATCGCGGCTGCTTCAGTCACTTCGCGCGCCGCGATCGGTCCGTTGCGAATCAGGGCTTGGCCGGCCTCGGTCCGGTAGAATTCGGCGATCGCCCGCAAATCCTCCTCGCGCAGCGCGCGGGCATAAACTTGCGCAGCTTCCGCTTCGAGATCGCCGCGCCGGGCTGCCAAGGCCAGCGCCTCTTCGTCGACGAACGTCAGGATCTCGTTCTCAAGGTCGGGATTGTTCTGCAACAGCCGCGCCTTCAATGCCTCGGCCACGTCCGGCAGGATGCCGTCATAACGGTCGGTCGCATCAATCGCCGAGATGGCCGCACGCGCGGCCTGCAGATGGCTGTCGGATATCTCCTGCGCGCTGGCCGCTGAAACCGCGACCAGACCGAAGGCAGCGGTCGCCAGAACCGCATTGCGAACTGTCTTCAAGAACATCAATTCATCCCGTCTTTTGCGTGTCCGGCAGGTTTTGCCGCCGACAGATTCTGGCCCGCTCATGGCACAGTCAGTTCCCGGACACCAGACTCGCCGGCAACGATCGCCAGCGAGGCCATGGAAAGGAACAGACCGTTCTCGACAACGCCCGGAATGGCGTTGAGCGCGCATGCCAGCGCCTGTGGGTCGGAAATGTGGCCGAAAGATGCGTCAACGATCAAATGGCCGCCATCGGTGACGATGCTCTCGCCCTTGCGCGCCGTGCGAATGGCGATCTCGCCGGCAGCGCCATGGTCGCGCGCGACCGCTTCCACCGCGCGGCGCGTGGTCTCCACGCCAAATCCATTGACCTCGATCGGCAGCGGGAAGCGCCCCAACGTGTCGACGACCTTGCTGTCATCCGCAATGACGATCATGCGTTTGGACGCATGGGCGACGATCTTTTCGCGCAACAGCGCGCCGCCGGCGCCCTTGATCAGATTGAGGTGCGGATCAATCTCGTCGGCCCCGTCGACCGTCAAATCCAACTCGTCCACATCGTCCAGCGACTCGAGGCGGATGCCCATTTCCACGCAGAGCCGCGCTGTGCGCTCGGAGGTGGGAACGCCGATGATGTCGAGCCCGTTGCCAACCGCTTCGGCAAGATGAGCGATGAACGCTTCGGCCGTCGATCCGGTCCCGATGCCGAGCCGCATCCCGTCGCGCACATGCGCCATGGCCGCCTCGCCCGCCGCCGCCTTCATCTCTTCGGGTGACATGCGCCCATTTTCCCCTTCATGTGCCCCGCGCGGTGCGTTAACACGCTCCGAACGCGCCGCCAACCGCCGCAGCGCCTGCTTTCGCCGCTTGTCCATGAACAGGACCTCACTCCATGATCCGCCCCATCATCGTGTTCGATCTCGATGGCACGCTCGTCGACACCGCACCCGATCTTCTGGACAGCCTGAACCATGTGATCACGGCCGAAGGGCTCGAGCCGGTGTCGACGAAGGACCTGCGCTCCCATGTCGGCCATGGCGCGCGCGCGATGCTCCGTCGCGCCTATCAGGCCCAGGATCGCGCCCTGCCCGACGATCATCTCGAAGGGCTGGTGTCGGTCTTCATCGATCACTACACCGCCAACATGCCCGGCCGCTCGCAACCTTTCGATGGCGCCCTTGCCTGCATGGAGCGGTTCGAGGAGGCGGGCTTTGTGTTGGCGGTCTGCACCAACAAGTTCGAGGCCATGTCGCGGCAGTTGCTCGATGCTCTGGGGATCGGTGACCGCTTTGCCGCGATTTGCGGCGCCAACACCTTCCCGGTGCGCAAGCCAGAACCCGGACATCTGACCGGCACGATCGACATGGCCGGCGGCGACCGCGACAAGGCGGTGATGATCGGCGACAGCGATACCGACATCAACACCGCCAAGGCCGCAGGCATCCCCGTTGTTGCCGTCGATTTCGGCTATTCAACCCAACCCGTGGACACCTATGCGCCTGACCGCGTCATCAGCCATTTCGACGCGCTCACCCCGCTGATGGCCCACGAGCTGATCAGCGCCAAGGTCCGGTCCTGAGCATCCGGGCGCCCGGCGTGCTTGACTTGGCCATGCGCGGATGCCTATAGCTCGCGCCGTTCCGGGCGGCTGTCAGCCGCCGCCGGCACGGGCGATTAGCTCAGCGGGAGAGCACTGCCTTCACACGGCAGGGGTCACTGGTTCAATCCCAGTATCGCCCACCATTCACCAGTGTTCGACACAGTTTTATCCTTGGTATCCCACCAAGGTGCCATAGGCTTTCGACGTGCTTTTCAAAGACTGTTGATCGGTTTACAGTTCAAAAACAGTTGAAGATGCAAGTCGAGGTGCACCTGGTGACGGATGATGATGACTTTGACTTTGCTGTAGGCGTTGATGAACACAAGACGCCGGACGCATCGCTGACATATCTTCGATTGCAGGCCTCCAAGTTCGGTTTCGAAAATCTCATTCTGACCGGTGCGCTCGTGGAAGGGTATCGACCCCTGCATTGTTGCCTTCATCGACGCCAGCGAACCCGCGTTCGACAACATCCGCGCAGTGTTGGGAACCGACCACTCCCTGTTGCACCACCACGGAGAACGCCTCCGACTGATCGAGGGGGATCGCGCGGAGTTGACACAATGAAACCTGGTCCGACGATAGCCGGCGGCAAACTGTCTGGAGCAAAGGCTTGTCCCCTCATCGGACAAAACAGGAAACCCCGCAGGCTTCAGCCCGCGGGGCTTCAAGGCACGGCCTAACGGGTGAGGTCTGAAACCGCGCGCGCCAAACATATGTGTTTGTTGCGCGCGGTCCATAGGATCCGTGCCTTTCTGTCGCGCCCGGCCACCCCTGAAAACGGTCGGGTGCGGCAGGTTTTTCGCCTGTGCCGAATGCGTCCACCGCGTATTCAGGTTCGGTGTCGAGGCGTTCATGGCCATCGAAGGTCGGGCAAAAGATCACGTTCTCTACAAGAAAAGCCGCACGAAAATCGGTGTTTATTGATCAGCGCGATTTTTTGTGATCAGCCAAAAGAGAATACACGGCAGCCGCAACAGCTTACGATTTTCATCATCGATCGGCTCGAATCGACAAGCGCCGATGCCGCCACACCGGGGCGGCAAGACCGAAGACTGTTCACAACTTATCCAGTCATGCCGGTGCGGCAACTTGTGTTCATGCGGGCAAGTCGGACCGCCGGGGCGGCATCAAGACAAGTTGTACGTCCCGATCATTGCATGCCAGACAGCACGATTGCCCGGTCGGTCTCCGGTGCCAGCCGCATCTTCATCGTCACGCTGCGTCGGACAAGGCTTTGGTGTTGTAAAGCGCAACGATCCTCTCCCGGCTGGCGGGCGCCTGATGGAAGTACCCCTGGAACAGCCGGCAGCCGGCGACCGATGCGCGCAACCGGTCGTCCTCGGTTTCGATACCCTCGGCGACAACCGTCCGGTCCATCTTGCCGGCAATCTGCGTCACCGCGCTGACGAAGGTATCGGTGACCACGTCGGTACCGATGTTCTGGATGTAGGACTTGTCGATCTTGATGATGTCGAATGGCAGCTTGCGCAACTGGTTGAACTCGCTGTAGCCCATGCCGAAATCGTCGAGCGCGATCATGAAGCCTGCACGCTTAATGTCTGCCATGCGCTCAATGAAATCATCGGAAGTGTCCAGCTTGGCGCTTTCGGTGATCTCGAGCACGATCCGGCTCGGCGGAACACTCTTGCGTTTGAGGACATCGACATAATCGCGCAGGAATGTGTCATGTGCGAGCTGCCAGGCCGAAATGTTCACGTTAATCGGCACGTCCGGCAGGGTTTCCAGATCATCGCAGATCTGCTTGAGAACATAGAGCCCCAGTTCATGGATGAGCCGCGACTTTTCGGCCACGGGAATGAACTCAGCCGGCGAGATGACGCCGCGAACCGGATTCTGCCAGCGGACAAGCGCTTCAAGCGAATTGAGGGCGCCTTCGGCCTCCATGATCGGCTGGTAGTGAACCGAGAGTTGGCCCAGCAGGATGGCTGCGCGCAACTCACGCTCGATGAACCGCTCCTGCCGTGCATCCGCCAGAATCTCCGGCGAGAAAACCGACCAGGCGCCGCGCCCGCGGCACTTGGCTTGCTGTAGTGCCAGATCGGCGAACGACAGCAGTTCGTTGTCATTGCCGCTGTGACCCGGCGCGAGAGCAATGCCCAGCGATGCCGAAACGGCCTGGCGCCGATTGGCGATGAACACTCCTTCACGCAGCGTCGCAAGATATGCCGAACAGGCATCAGTCACATAGCGTTCCGGGATGATCTCGTCGGACGCAAAGAAAACGGCAAGTTCATCGCCGCCCAGCCGCCCCACGGAGGCGCCCGGGAAGGTTTGGCGGGCAATGCGGGCGCAAAATCCCAGAACGTCGTCACCTGCCCCGTGGCCAAGCGCATCGTTGATCTGCTTGAGGTGATCGATGTCGATAATCACCAGTGCAACGGAGCCGGACTTTCGATGGCTGGCGACAGCCCGCTTGAGATCATCAAGAAAATGGCCGCGCGTTGCCGCACCGGACACAAGGTCCGTGTTGTACTTGAGCCGCAGTTCCTCATTGATGACCTGGTGGGTCGCCAATCGCTTCGCCATCAGAACATAGATCGCGATCGCGATGACGATGGTTAGCCCCGTGCTGGCCAACTCCAATCGACCAAGTAGCTGAGGTGTCAAAATCGTCACGAGCGTTTCGTGCGGCACCACGAAATGAACCGAGTGCGCCGCGCTCACGACGACGAGAATCGCGATCAGGACGTGTTCGGTGGTAAAACGGCCGGGCGCCGCGGGCTTGCTGCCGTTGATTTTTCGCACGCTGGGATTGGTCGCAGACATTGCGGCCGGTCTCTCCGTGGCATGAACATTCGGCTGATGGGCGCCGAACGTAATACGGTAAACGAACATGCCGGGGGCGGCGTCTATTCTTCACACGCATCATGCGCGCCGGTCTATGGTGCCGTTCCTAGAGAGTCATGCTCTCGTTTTTCTTAATGCCAGCCCCGCAAAATATCATGGGAGCAGCCAAAACCAGCCGATTCCGTACCAGGTTCCCCTTGCGGGGTCCTTCAGGCCGGGACTGACAGACCTTCCAGCAGCAGCGCAACAGCCTCGGCACCAGGATCATTGTGGCCGGCAAGGCTCTGGGCGGCCACATAGGTGGCACGGCCGGCCTTGGCGCGTGTGATCTTCGCCGTTGCATCGGCCCCGGCGCGCGCGGCGCGCGCCGCCGCATCCAGCCCGTCGTCAAGGGCTGCCAGCGCCGGCGCGAGGGAATCGATCATGGTCCGGTCGCCTGGAGAGGCGCCGCCAACCTGCATGATCCGATCGAGACCCGCCGACAGTGCGCCGACCGCATCCTTGCCATTGGCCGACGCGTCGCCTGCCGCGGCAAAAAAGATCGCCAGCAGAACACCCGACGAACCGCCCATTGTCTGGCTGAGCTCGCTGCCCAGCGCGCGGTAGAGCTGTGTCAGGTCGGCTAACGGCATCCGGTCGAGCGCGGCCAGCAGCGCCCGGCAGGCCGTCGCCAGGGTCGAACCGGTGTCCCCATCGCCGGACTTGGCATCAAGCGCGTTGAGCTTGTCTTCGGCCGCAAGCAGGATCGCACAGCATCGTTCGATCAGCGCCCGGTGTCCCGCATGCTCGGACGCCATGGGCTGGATCGGCGACAGGCCGTCGGGCAGCGGTACGATGTGCGGCGCGCCCACTTCGGCAATGCCGGGCCAGTCCGAGGGCGCAACGGCGGTGGCCAGCGCGTCACGTTCAGGTGCGTCGACCGGCAAAAGCGAGACGGAAAAACCGCGCATGTCGAGCGAGGTCATCAGCGCCGACGGACCGATCAGATGCGTGACTTTCTCGGCAATGGACGATCGGCAAAGTTCCTCGGCCAGCACCGACATTTCGAGCGGGGTCGTCGAACCCAGATTGTTGAGCAGCGCGACATGCGGCCTGTCGCCAAGGTGCGGCTTGAGCTTTTCGGCGACCATTTCCATCGCGTGCTTTGCACCCTCGAAATCGACCTGCTCGACGCCGGCCTCTCCATGGATGCCCAGCCCAAGTTCGGCCTTGCCCAGCGCGATGCGGTCCTCCTTGGGCGAGCCGGGGACCGTACAGGTATCCAGCGACATGCCGATGGAGACGACACCGTCGATCGTGCGGCGCGCGATGGCCTCGACCTCGTCCAGGCCTGCGCCGGCTTCGGCGGCCGCGCCGGCGATCTTGTGGACGAACAGCGTGCCGGCCACGCCGCGCGGCTGAGGCAGGTCGGGCAATGCCACGTCGTCATCGACGACCACCATCGCCACCTTGATGCCGAAGGCACGCGCCCGCTCGGCCGCCAGGCCGAAATTGAGCCGGTCACCGGTATAGTTCTTGACGATCAGAAGGCAGCCCGCCTCGCCGGTGACCGCCAGAATGCCGGCCAGCACGGCATCGACCGAGGGCGAAGCGAACACATCGCCGCAGACCGCAGCGGTCAGCATGCCTTCACCGACGAACCCGGCATGGGAGGGTTCGTGCCCCGAGCCACCGCCGGAGACCAGCGCCACCTTCGATCTGTCCCAATCGGTGCGGACGACCACCTTGATGTGCGGAAAGCCATCGAGCCGCGCCAACCGCCCATCGGCGTTGCGCAGGAGGCCGTCAATGGCCTCGGTGACGACATCTTCCCTGGCGTTGATGAACTGTTTCATGGCGTGCCTCCCTCACACTACCCGGTTGCCCGCCGCATCGAAGAAGAGCGGTTGGTGCGGTTTAACCGTCACGCGGTCACCGTGATCGAGCGTCGAATGGGCGTCAGCGAGCGTCGTCAGCAGATGCCCTTCGACCTCCAGATGCACCCGCGTCTGGTCGCCCAAATGTTCGACCCGCGTCACCGTGCCGGATTTGCCGCCCTCGCCGTCAAGCATGATATGTTCGGGCCTGAGGCCGATATGGGCAGCGCCGTATGGCGCACCGCCGAATAGCCCAACGGGCAGAAGGTTGATACGCGGCAGCCCAAGGCGCGTTGCCACATACTCGCTGACCGGGTTCTCGTAGATCTCGCGCGGTGGGCCGAACTGGACGAGGCGCCCTTCATCGAGCACGCCGACATGGGTCGCCATGGTCATCGCCTCGATCTGGTCGTGCGTGACGTAGAGAAGCGTTGCGCCGAGATCGGCTTGGATGCGTTTAAGTTCGATCCTGAGTTCAGAGCGCAGCTTGGCATCGAGCGAAGACAGCGGCTCGTCCATCAGATAGATCGCCGGGTCACGCACCAGAGCACGGCCAATCGACACGCGCTGCATCTCGCCGCCGGAAAGTTGCGTTGCCTTGTTGTCAAGCTTGTGCGGAATGCGCAGCACCTCGGCCACCTCGGCGACCTTGCGCTCGATCTCGGCCGGCGGCGTGTTCAGGATCGGCGACTTGAGCGGAAAGGCAAGGTTCTCACGCACCGTCATGTGCGGGTAGAGCGAGTATTGCTGGAACACCATGGCGACATCGCGCTGCGCCGGCGTTTCATCGACGACGGACCGGCCACCGATCGTGATCTCGCCGCGGTCGGGTCTTTCGAGGCCTGCGATCAGCCGTAAGGTCGTCGTCTTGCCGGCGCCCGTCGGACCGAGCAGCACGACGAAGGCGCCATCGGGCACGTCGAGATCGATGCCGTCGACCCCGATCGTGTGGCCAAAAACCTTCGTGATATCGCGCAGGACAACTTCAGCCATGGCCGAACGCCCCCGCATTGAGGTCGGAGGCAAGCGCCCTGCCCGATTTCTCGTCAAACAGAGTCAGCGTGGACGGCAGGAAGTCGAGGCCCACCGTCTCGCCGGCTCGGACCGCCTGCGCCGCGCCCGTGCGCGCCTTCACTTCGCCGTTGGGCGTGTCGAGCGTGACGATCTGCGTGGTTCCAAGATACTCCGCCGCCCGCACCTCACCGCGATAGGTTGCGTCGTCCGACAGGACTACATGTTCCGGCCGAACCCCGAGCACCAGTTCGCCAGCCGCTGCCTCGTGCTGCACAGGAACGGCGAAATCGGCACCATCCAAACTCACCTTCGACGCGCCTTCGGTGACCGTGCCGCCAAAGCGCAGGAAGTTCATCGAGGGCGATCCGATGAAATCGGCAACGAACATGGTCGCCGGCTTGTCGTAGATTTCCTGTGGTGTGCCGAACTGCTCCACAACGCCATGGTTCATGACAACGATCTTGTCGCCCATCTGCATCGCTTCGAGCTGGTCGTGCGTCACATAGACCGTCGTCGCGCCCATCCGGTCGTGCAGCGCGCGCAACTCCTCGGCCATACGCTCCCGGAATTCGGCGTCGAGCGCACCCAGCGGCTCGTCCATCATGAAGGCCTTGGGATCGCGGACGATCGCCCGACCCAGTGCGACGCGCTGGCGGTCGCCGCCCGAAAGCCCGCCGACGGGCCGGTCGAGAATGCTCTCGATGCCCAGAATGCGCGCCACTTCATCCAGCTTCTGCTTGATCTTGGCACGCGGCATTCCCTGGCTGACCAGCGGGTAGGTGATGTTCCGCCGCACATTCATGTGCGGATAGAGCGCGAACATCTGGAAGACGAAGGCGATGTCGCGCTGGCTGGCCGGCTTCTGACCCACCTCCTCTCCACCGATATAGATTTCGCCCGACGTCGGCAGTTCGAGGCCGGCAATCATGCGCAGCGTCGTCGTCTTGCCGCAGCCCGAAGGACCGAGCAGCATGAAGAATTCACCATCGGCAATCGTGAAGGAGGACGACTGAACTGCGGTGAAGTCGCCAAACTCCTTGCGCAGGTTTTTGATGACGATCTCAGCCAACCAACCTACTCCGGAAAATGGCTGACGACGATGAACATCACCGTGCCGATCAGCGTGACGATGAAGGAATAGGTGAAAAGCCCGATCGCGAAGGGCTGCATCAGCATCAACACGCCGAGCGCGATCAGGATCGTCGCCACCATCTCCCACGGCCCCCGGCGGAAACGGGCCAAACCGGTGAAAAAGCCGTTCATTTGCGCACCGCGCCGAAAGTGATGCCGCGCAGAAGGTGCTTGCGCAGCGCGACGGTGAAGATCATCACCGGCAGAAGGAACAGCGTCGCGCCCGCCGCCACCGCCGGCCAGTCCTGACCGCCGACGCCAATGATGGTGGGAATGAAGGGCGGCGCGGTTTGCGCCGTGCCGGACGTCAGAAGCACGGCGAACGCATACTCGTTCCAGGAAAAGATCAGGCAGAAAATGGCCGTCGCCACGATTCCGGTCGTCGCCTGCGGCAGCACCACCTTGTAGAAGGCCTGGAAGCGCGTATAGCCGTCGATCAGCGCCGCTTCCTCATATTCGCGCGGAATCTCGTCGATGAACCCCTTGAGCAGCCAGACCGCCAGCGAGATGTTGACCGCCGTATAGAGCAGGATCATGCCCAGATGCGTGTCCGACAGGCCAAGCTGGCGGTACATCAGGAAGATGGGAATGGCGACGGCGATTGGCGGCATCATTCTGGTCGACAGGATGAAGAACAGAAGATCGTCCTTCAGCGGTATCCTGAAGCGCGAGAAGGCATAGGCCGCAAGAACGCCCAGGAAGATGCTCAGGAAGGTCGACCCGAAGCCGATGATGATCGAGTTGAGGAAGCGCTCCCCGTAACGCGACGGCCCGACGATCACCATGTCGTACTGCCGCACGATCTCCTCATACCAGGTCTGGGGCGGATTGGCGGCCAGATATTCGTCCGTCTGGCGGGTGCGCGTGGTGAAGAGATTCACATAGCCTTCCAGCGTTGGCTCAAAGACGACCTTCGGCGGATAGGAAATCGCATCTGCCGGGCTCTTGAAGCCGGTGGCGATGATCCAGACCAACGGGATCATTGTGATCAGCGCATAGGCGATCACCAGCGTGCCCGCGATCCATTTCTGCCGGCCCGACGGCTCGTTCACCGAATAGGCGCTCATCGTTCCTTCACCTTGTTGAGGGCCTTCACATAGATCGAGGCAAGGCCGAACACGGTCACAAACAGGATGATTGCGTAGGCCGACGAATAGCCCGTGCGCCACTTCTCGAACGCTTCGCGCTTAAGGTTGATCGAGGCCAGTTCGGTGATGCTGCCCGGCCCGCCGCCGGTGAGTTGGACGACCAGATCGAACATCTTGAAGTTCTCGATGCCCCGGAACAGCACCGCCAGCATCAGGAACGGCAGCACCATCGGCACGGTGATCGTCCAGAACTGGCGCCATTTCGACGCCCGGTCGATTTCGGCTGCCTCGTAGATGTAGTCGGGAATGGATCTGAGACCGGCCAGACAGATCAGCATGACGAACGGCGTCCACATCCATGTGTCGACGATGACGATCGACCACGGCGCGAGCGTCACCGAGCCGATCATCTCGAACGAGGACGGATCGGCGCCGATAAAGAAGGCCACGATGTAATTGAACAGGCCAATCTGTGGCTGGTAGAGGAAGGTCCAGAAATTGCCGACAACCGCCGGCGACAGCATCATCGGCAGGACGATGATCGTCGTCCACAAATCGTTGCCGCGGAACTTCTTGTTGATCAGGTAGGCGAGCGCAAAGCCTATCAGCACCTGGAAGACGATCGTCCAGAACAGGAAGTGCGCCGTCGCCTGCATGTTCAGCCAGATATCGCTGTCGGTCAGGATACGCTCATAGTTGCGCAGCCCCACCCATTCGACCTCGCGGTTGGGACGGTTGGCGCGGAAGTTGGTGAACGACAGATAGATCGTCCAGATCAGCGGGAAGATGTTGATCGCCAGCAAAAGGAAGATGGTCGGGCCGACGAACAGCCATGCAATCGCCCGGTCCGACAGGCCGCGCACCTTGCGCGCGACGCGCGCCGGCGTGCGCTGGGCGATTTTGTCGATGGCGGTGTCCGTCATACGGCCACAAGCCTCCCGCTCGTGCCTGGGGCACGATCATGAATGCAAAAAATGGAAGGGGCAACGCCCCGGCCGGACCCGGCCGGGGCGTTGATCGGCATCAGAGCTTGCCTTCGTCCTCGAAGACCTCGGTCCAGTCCTCAATCAACTTGTCGAGCGCTTCCTGGGCCGTTCCCTGATCGGCAACGATATAGTCGTGCAGGCGTTTCTGCATGGCCAGCAGCAGTTCCGCATAGGCCGGCTCCTGCCAGAAGTCCTGAACGCCGTCCATCGCCACAAGGAAGTCACCGGCAAACGGGGCGCTTTCCTCAAAGCCGTCGCCCTGCAGAACCGAGTTGTGGGCCGAATAGCCGCCAAGCTCCCACCATTTGGCCTGCACGTCGGGCTGCGCGAACCACTTGATGTATTCGAGCGCCGCATCCTGCTTGTCCGAATAGGCAACGACCGAGATGCCCTGCCCGCCCAGCGTCGAAGCGGCCACGTTCTGAGGCGGGTTGACGAAGAAGTCGATCTTGTCACCGCCGGTGTTCGGGTCGGCATAAAGGCCCGGGAAGAAGGCGAACCAGTTCATCGCCATTGCCACCTGACCCGATTTGAATGCGTCCAGCGACTGCTCCATATAGGCGTCCGTGTAGCCGGGCGGCGTGCAGCATTCGTAGAGCTCCTTGTAGAACTCGAGCGCCTCGACCGCCGCCGCCGAATTCACCGCGCCTTCCATATCATAAGAGCCCGGCTCGTTTTCGTACTTGAAGCCCCACGCATAAAGCGCACCGGTCGCACCCATGGTGATGCCTTCCGAACCGCGCTCGGTGAAGATCGACACGCCATAGCGTGTCTGACCGTCGATCTCGCGCTCCTGGAAGAACTTGGCGATCTGCATCAGCTCCTGCTGGGTTTCCGGCTCACGCAATTCCTGGCCGGTCTCTTCCATATAGGCGGCGCGGATGTCCTCATTTTCGAACCAGTCCTTGCGATAGAACCAGCCATTGGCATCGCCCATGGCCGGCAGGGCGTAATAGTTGGGCGTGCCCTTGGGCCAGGTCGAATAGGCATAGACGGTCGCCGGGGCGAAATCGTCCATGGAAATGCCTTCGGTGTCGAAGAAGTCATTGAGCTTGACGTAATGGCCGTTCTCGGCGCCGCCGCCGATCCACTGACTGTCCCCGATCAGGAGATCACACAGCTTGCCGCCCGAATTAAGCTCGTTGAGCATGCGGTCGGCGAAGTTCGGCCACGGCACGAACTCGAAATTCATCGTGTGACCGCTCTCGGCCTCGAATTCCTTGGACAGTTCGACCAGCGCGTTGGCCGGGTCCCATGCCGCCCAGCACAGGGTCAATTCTTCAGCCTGGGCCGCGTTGGCGCCCACGAGGCCAGCGGTCGACATGGCGGTTGCCATCAACAATGCACGTTTGATCATCGATTTCCTCCCTGATGAAGCGGAATGCGGCGACGGAACGCCAACCGTTCGGGCCCTCCCAAGCGCCGAGCTTCGGTCAAAAGCCTAAATGAGGTACGCACCTCATGTCGAGTCCCAATTTGTCCTGGCGACAAAAAAGTTCGCTGCGGGTCGGTCAGTCGCGGTCAGATGGCAAGCCGGGTCCAGGCCGCGTTGCGTTTGGACGAGCGCACGCACGCATCGACGAACGCGACGCCGATCAGCCCGTCATGCGCGGTCGGATAGACCACGTCGTCGGGCACCGGGTCGCCAGCCCCCGTGGCGCGGATCGCCGCGGCTGCCTCGCTGTAGATATTGGCAAATCCTTCCAGATAACCTTCCGGGTGGCCGGGCGGAATGCGGCTGACGCGGCCCGCCGCATCTCCCGCGCCCGCGCCGTTTCGCGTGATCAGGCGCTTTGGCTCGCCCAGCGGCGTGAACCACAAATAGTTCGGGTCTTCCTGGCGCCATTCGAGCCCGCCCTTGTCGCCATAGACACGCAGCTTGAGCGCGTTCTCGTTGCCGGGCGCCACCTGGCTCGACCACAGCATGCCCTTGGCCCCGCCGGCAAACCGCAACAGCACATGCGCATTGTCATCAACCCGCCTGCCCTCGACAAACGTGTCGAGATCGGCGGCCAGTGCCTCGACGTGAAGCCCCGTCACAAACTGTGCCAGATTCAGTGCATGTGTGCCGATATCGCCGGTCGACCCGCCCGCGCCCGACCGTGCGGGATCGGTGCGCCAGCCCGCCTGCTTCAGGCCGCTGTCCTCGACCTTCTCGGTGAGCCAATCCTGTGGATACTCGGCCTGCACCAGCCGCACGCGGCCGATCGCACCATCGGCGATCATCTCGCGCGCCTGCCGGACCATCGGATATCCGGTGTAATTGTGCGTCAGGATGAACAGGGCATCGGAGCGTTCGGCCAGCTTGACGAGCCGCTTGGCGTCGGCGAGCGTCGAGGTCAACGGCTTGTCGCAGATCACATGGATACCGCGCCGCAAAAACTCGCGTGCGACCGGATAGTGCATGTGGTTGGGCGTAACGATGGCCACCGAATCGATGCCGGTCTTCAGCCGCGCTTCGCGCTTGGCCATCTCGGTGAAGTCACCATAAACGCGGTCGTCCGGCAGGCCGAGATCGCGGCCCGAAGCCTTCGACTTCTCCTCCGTTGAACTGAAAGCGCCAGCGACAAGCTGATAATGGCCGTCGATCCGGGACGCGATCCGATGCACCGCTCCGATGAACGCGTCACGTCCGCCACCGACCATGCCCAGCCGGATCGGTCGCCCGGCCATGTCGTTCCTGCCTTTGATCGCCATGTCCGTTCCTCCCTCAGCCGATGCCGAGCATTTTGCGATTGGCGGCATCGTCGGTGCCGGCACCGGCGAAATCGTCAAAGGCGTGCTCGGTGACACGGATCATGTGTGCCTTGACGAACTCGGCGCCCTCACGCGCACCATCCTCGGGATGCTTGAGCGCGCATTCCCATTCGACAACGGCCCAACCATCGAAATCAAACTGGGTGAGCTTGGAAAAGACGGCGCCAAAATCGACCTGACCGTCGCCCAGCGAGCGGAACCGCCCGGCCCGGCTCACCCAACTCTGGTAGCCGCCATAGACACCCTGCCGGCCGGTCGGGTTCAGCTCGGCGTCCTTGACGTGGAACATCCGGATCCGGTCGTGGTAGATGTCGATATTGTCGAGATAGTCAAGCGCCTGCAGCACATAGTGGCTGGGATCATAGAGCATGTTGCAGCGCGCATGACCGCCAAGCCGTTCGAGAAACATCTCGAAGGTGATGCCGTCGTGAAGGTCCTCGCCCGGATGGATCTCATAGCAGACATCAACGCCGTTTTCCTCGGCATGATCGAGAATCGGCCGCCAGCGTGCGGCCAGTTCGTCGAAGGCAGATTCCACAAGACCGGCGGGCCGCTGCGGCCACGGATAAACATAGGGCCAGGCGAGCGCGCCCGAAAAGGTCGCATGCGCTCCGATGCCAAGATGGCGCGAAGCGCTGATCGCCTTTTTGACCTGGTCCACCGCCCATTTCTGCCGTGCCTTGGGGTTGCCGTGCACAGAAGGGTCGGCGAACCCGTCAAAGGCGGCGTCATAGGCCGGATGAACCGCGACGAGCTGGCCTTGCAGATGGGTCGACAGTTCGGTCACTTCGACGCCGTTCTCGGCCGCCTTGCCCTTGAACTCGTCGCAATAGTCCTTGCTCTCGGCCGCTTTCGCCAGATCGAACAGACGCGCGTCCCAACTGGGCACCTGGACACCGATGTAGCCGCAATCAGCGGCCCATTTGGTGATCGCATCCCATGAGTTGAACGGCGCGTCGTCGCCGGCAAACTGCGCCAGAAACAGTGCCGGCCCTTTGATGGTCTTCATCGTCTCTCCTCCCAATCGACAAACGAACCGGTGGCGGCGTGCCGCGCCCGGCTTCAGGGCAAATTCTCCTTGAGAAAGATCTCTGTCCGGATGCGCTCCTGTGACGGGATCGTCTCCATCCCGTCCACATCCGCCTTCAGGACCCGCAACGCCGAGCGCACGATATGGCCCGGATTTTGCGCGATCACGGCATCGATAGTGCCGTCGGTCAGGGCTGCGCGCGTGCAGTCGGTCAACTCATGCGCGATGACGGTGACGCGGTCGCCTGAACCCGAGGCGTTGAGCGCCTGTACCAGCCCCTGATTGCCCGCCCCGGCCGAGTAGATACCGCAAACATCGGGGTGCTTGGCCAGAAGGTCGGTCAAGCGCTTGGTCACAAGATCGCTCCGGTCATGGCACTCGAGCGTCGGCAGCACATGCAAATGAGCGAAGCGCTCGGCCATGACCTGATCGAAGCCGAGCCGCCGTTCGGCGTGGTCGCGCGCGCTCATCGAACCGGCGATCACCAACACGGATGCCGGCGCGACCGGCAGAAAGCGGCCGAGCAGCGTCGCGGCCGTCCGCCCTGCGGCGACATTGTTGATGCCGACAAAATGCCCGCAACCGGCTGTCGGCAGGTCGGCTACCATAGGCACGACGCTGGTGCCGCAACCCATCACCCGCCGCACCGCGTCGCGCACGCGCGGCGTCTCAGGCGCCATCAAGGCAAGTCCGTCCGGCGGCGCCTTGGCGAGCCCCCCGATCATGTCGGCAAGCGCATGGGTGTCATCGGCCGGATAGGTCGAAACGGCGATGCGCATCCGCTCCATGGCGCTCATCGCCGCACTCTCGGCGACCGCTGCGCGAAGCTCCGAAAGAAACTCCGTCGGCGCGTCGGGCAGGAAGCAGGTGAAGTCATAGGTGCGCTGGCGGGCCAAATTCGCCGCCGCCACGTCGCGCACATAACCAAGCTTCTCGATTGCGTCATTGACCCGCGAGATCGTCTTGGCGCGCACGCCGGGGCGCTTGTTGAGCACGCGATCAACCGTCGCAAGGCTCACGCCCGCCGTCTGCGCAATGTCGTGGACTGTCGGTCGCGACATGCGCCGCTGACTCCCTCACCGTTTTCGATCTTTATGAGGTACGTCCATCGGCATCGTCAATGCGCATCGCAGCATCGGATACCGGGCCGATTGGGCCAAAGCCGCGATTGCGCTTTGCCGTCCGTTCGCTAGAAGCATTCAAAAAAGCCGGAGGTTTCGATGAGCGCGCTGTTCCCCCTTGCCAAGGCAGACACGGCCTTTCGCAGGCTGACGACGGATCATGTCGGCGTCGACAGTTTCCGCGGCCAGGACATGCTGGTCGTCGAGCCCGAGGCGCTGCGGCTGCTGTCCGAGGCGGCGTTCTCCGACATCAATCACCTGCTGCGCCCGGGTCATCTCAAGCAGCTTGCCTCTATCCTCGAAGACCCCGAGGCGACCGACAATGACCGCTTCGTAGCCTATGATCTTCTCAAGAACGCAAACATCGCGGCGGGCGGCGTCCTGCCCATGTGCCAGGACACGGGCACGGCGATCATCATGGGCAAAAAGGGCCGGCAGGTATGGACCGACGGCGGCGATGAGGCAGCGCTTGGCCAGGGCGTGCGCGATGCCTATGAGCGCAAGAACCTGCGCTATTCGCAGCTTGCCCCGCTTTCCATGTTCGAAGAGAAGAACACACGCAACAATCTGCCCGCCCAGATCGACATCTACCAGGAGGGCGACGAGGCCTACGAGTTTCTGTTCGTCGCAAAAGGCGGCGGGTCCGCCAACAAGACGTTCCTCTATCAGGGCACGCCCTCGCTTCTGACCCACGACCGGTTGATCGACTTCCTGAAGGAGAAGATACTGACGCTCGGCACCGCGGCCTGCCCGCCTTACCATCTGGCCATCGTCATCGGCGGCACCAGTGCCGAGATGAACCTCAAGACCGTCAAGCTCGCCTCGACGCGCTATCTGGACGGCCTTCCCACCGAGGGTTCCGAGGACGCACACGCCTTCCGAGACCTTGCCATGGAGGCGGAAGTCCACAAGCTGACGCAGCAGATGGGCGTCGGCGCGCAGTTCGGCGGAAAATACTTCTGCCACGACGTGCGCGTCATCCGCCTGCCCCGCCATGGCGCATCGCTGCCGATTGGCTTGGGTGTTTCTTGCTCGGCCGACCGCCAAGCGCTTGGACGGATCACGCGTGATGGTGTTTTTCTGGAGCAGCTTGAGACCAATCCGGCGCACTTCATGCCCGACGTCGACGAAAGTGCGCTTGGCGGCGATGTGGTGCGTATCGACCTGAACAAGCCGATGACTCAGATTCTGAAGGAACTGGGCCAACACCCGGTGAAGACTCGCCTTTCCTTGACGGGTTCCATCATTGTCGCGCGCGATATCGCCCATTCGAAGATCCGCGACCGGCTGGAGAACGGCGAACCGATGCCGGACTATTTCAAGAACCACCCGATCTATTACGCTGGCCCCGCCAAAACGCCGGAGGGCTTTGCCTCTGGATCGTTCGGGCCGACCACGGCCGGCCGGATGGATTCCTATGTCGACCAGTTCCAGTCCTTCGGCGGCTCGATGGTCATGCTCGCCAAGGGCAATCGTTCCAGGCAGGTTCGCGAAGCCTGCGCCCGCCATGGCGGCTTCTATCTGGGCTCGATCGGCGGCCCTGCCGCGCGCCTGGCACAGGATTGCATCAAACATGTGGAGGTCGTCGAATATCCAGAACTGGGCATGGAGGCGATCTGGCGCATCGAGGTCGAGGATTTCCCCGCCTTCATCGTCATCGACGACAAGGGCAACGATTTCTTCAAGGAATTGAACTTAGGCTAGCAGAAAGCAAGTTCGCCAGCATGGCAGGGCACGCATGCCGTCCGATGCGAAACCTCTCCGCAACGCCCAGATCGACAATCTGAAAGCCATCGCGATTGTCTTCGTCGTGCTCGGCCACGCAATCGAGTCGGCTGGTCTGCCATACAGACCGTCGGGCGCAACCGTCTATGCATTGATCTACTTTTGGCACATGCCGCTTTTCGTCTTTCTGTCCGGCTATCTCACGGCCAGCCGGCCGGATCATCTGAAGATCATCAGCCTGTTCATTGTGCCTTACGCCATAGGCGAAGCGTTTTTTGGCTTCACTGACGCAGTCCTATATGGCCAGAGTTTTGCGGTGAGCCCTCATAAACCCAATTGGGGCATGTGGTTTCTTCTCGCGGTGGGTGTCTGGCGGCTATGTGGCTCATACATCCAGAACTACAAAATCACCTTGCCACTTTCGCTGATCGCAGCGTTGGCGGCCGGCTACTTCGACTTCATCGGGCGCGAGTTCTCACTCAGCAGGATCATCGTGTTTCTGCCATTCTTCTTGCTGGGTTCGTATGTCAGCCAAAGCCGAAATCTGGACTGGTGCCTAAGCCTGGCTCGCCGCTACCTTGTGGTCTGGTTCATGCTCGCACTGACGGGACTGCTGGCTTACCTCACCATCGACATCAGCCATCCGCACCGCTGGCTGTACATGAGCTACAGCTACAGCGAGTTGGGTCGGCCTGAATGGTGGGCGTTTCTGTACCGCGCAGCCTTCATGGCCGCCGCGTTGGGCTGGATTGCGATCATCCTCGCCACGGTTCCGGCAACCGCAACTCGGTTCAGCTGGTTGGGCACACGCACCTTCAGCATCTATTTGCTGCATCTGCTCGTGCTGGACGTTTTCAAGGCTGCGGGCTTTCAGAACTGGGGATGGGCCATGGCCGGCGAACATGCGCTTCTGGTCTGGGCCATCGTCATCGCGGTTGCGGTCACGTTGACGGCCGTCACGGGAAGACAAAGCGCGGTGCAGTTGGCCGGTTGGCTGTTCACACCGCACAAGGCAATAAGACGATCATCCGCTCCGGGGGCAAAACGCGCTTGGTGAGCGGATGTTCGCCCGCCCTCACCACATCGTCTTGGCGGCGCGTTCGGGCCATTGATCGTCATAGGCCTTGCCGTCGATACCGCCATCGGTCTGCGCGGCAAGCACATCGCCCGGCGTCGGGATGGACTTCGGGTCGACATGGCTTGCCGGGTCCCAGAGGCCGGCGCGCATGACGGCCCGGCCGCATTGGGTGTAGATTTCGCCGACCGTGACGACGATGGCCGAACGTGGCCGCTGCCCATCCCGTTCAAGCGAAGCCAACAATTCGGCATCCGCCGTGACAATCGCCGTGCCGTTGAGCCGCACGGTCGTCTTCGAGCCGGGAATGAGGAAACAGAAGGCCACGCGCGGATCGCGTACGATGTTGCGCAGCGTATCGATCCTGTTGTTCCCGCGACGGTCGGGGATGATCAGCGTTGTGTCATCGTGGACGACAAATGCACCGCCCGCTTCGCCGCGCGGCGAGCAATCGAGCCCCTCCGGTCCGACGCTGGCCAGTGTGAAGAAAGGCGAGGCTTCCAGAAGGCGCCGATACTGCGGCGTGATCCGCGTCGCCACCTTGGCAAGCGACGCTTCTCCCGGCGCGCCGTAGAGCGCTTGCAGGGCGGCGACATCGCCGATGGCCTGAAATGTCATCGGCTCAACCCCTTTTGCTCCAGTTCGGCCAGATAGGCCGCCCATTTCTCGTCTCTTTGGGTGCCCAGCTCATTCAGATAATCCCACGAAAAAATGCCGGTCGAATGCATGTCGTCGAACATGATGCGCACGGCATAGTTTCCCACCGGCTCCACCTTCATGATCCCGACATCCTTCTTGCCGCCGACGGTCTTGCGCTGTGCCGGGCTGTGGCCCTGGACCTCGGCAGACGGCGACATGACGCGCAGCATCTCGGCCGGCAAGTCATGCTTGGTGCCATTCTCAAAGGAGACGGTCAGTTGGCGCTTGTCCGCCGACACGCGCAATTCGGTGGGCCAGATATCGCTCATCGGCACTTTCTCTCAGAAAACTTGACGGTTGAGGTCCGCAATGCCGCCTTCCGCACTTGACCGTCAAGGAAAACCGACAAATTGTATCCGTTCTAAACTGGATACGAGACACCATGCAAAACCACACGACCGACACGCAACCCGCAATGATCGACCCTTTCGGCCGTATGGTCAGCTATCTACGCGTCTCGGTCACGGATCGATGCGACTTCCGCTGCGTCTATTGCATGTCCGAACAGATGACCTTCCTGCCCAAGAAGGACCTGCTGACGCTCGAGGAGTTGGACCGGCTGTGCACCGTTTTCGTCGAAAAAGGTGTCCGCAAGCTGCGCCTGACCGGCGGCGAACCGCTGGTCCGCAAGAACATCATGCATCTGTTCCGCCAGCTTTCGCGGCATCTCGAATCGGGTGCGCTTGAAGAGCTCACGGTCACGACCAACGGCTCGCAACTGGCCCGCTTTTCCGACGAACTGGTCGATTGCGGCGTGCGGCGGATCAATGTCTCGCTCGATACGCTGGATCCCGACAAGTTCAAGGCCGTCACGCGATGGGGCGATCTGGATCGCGTTCTCGGCGGAATAGCGGCAGCGAAGGCGGCGGGGCTTCAGATCAAGATCAACGCGGTCGCGCTGAAAGGCGCCAATCAGGACGAGATCGAGCCAATGATGAAATGGGCCCACGGCGAAGGGTTCGATTTCACGCTGATCGAGACCATGCCGCTCGGCGAGATCGACGAGGACCGCACCGACCAGTACCTGCCCCTGTCGCAAGTACGCGCCGATCTGTCCGAGCGTTTCACGCTGACCGATATCCCCTACAAGACCGGCGGCCCGGCCCGCTATGTGGAAGTGGCCGAAACCGGGGGCCGGCTCGGCTTCATCACGCCGTTGACCCACAATTTCTGCGAAAGCTGCAACCGCGTCCGGCTGACCTGCACCGGTACGCTTTACATGTGTCTGGGTCAGGAGGATGCGGCTGATCTGCGCGAGCCGCTGCGCCGGTCCGAGGGCAACGAAATTGTTTCCGCCGCAATCGACGAGGCGATCGGCCGAAAGCCGAAAGGCCATGACTTCGTCATCGACCGGTCGACCAGTAAACCGGCCGTCGGTCGCCACATGAGCATGACCGGTGGCTAGGATCGCCGGGGCGGCGCTGGCGGCGGTGTTGTCCATGACCACCACCGGCATCGCTCTCGCCGACGAACTGACCTATCAGAACACCCGGTTCGGCACAGGCTTCACAGTCCCTGCGCACATGTTCAACGCGATCGATCCGCCACCCGGCAACAATGATGGCATCCGGTTCGTGTCCGATCAGGGTGCGGCCCTCAGCGTCTTCGGCCAGTTCAACGTCTTTGACAAATCGCCGGTTCAGATGCGCCAGCGCCTCGCCGGCTTCCACGCAGAAAACGGCGAGAGCGTGACCTATGAAGCGGCAGGCGAAGACTGGCTGGTGCTGTCAGGCTTTTCGGGTACCGACATCTACTATGAGCGCTACGAGTTTGGCCGGGACGGTGTCATCCACGGGGCAGTCCTGGTTCATCCCGAAGCCGACAAGGCGCGCTATCAGGGTCTCGTCGAGAGCTTCGCCGAAAGGCTCAGCGGGCCATGACCGGCATCGCCATCGTTGGCGCGGGCATTTCGGGCCTTTCGACCGCTTGGGCGTTGGCCAAACAGGGCGTCGATGTCACGCTCTACGAACAGGGCCCGATCCCCAATCCGCTGTCCGCCTCCGGCGACGAACACCGCATCATCCGACGCGCCTATGGCGGGCAGACGGGCTATGCGCGGCGCATCGACGAGGCCTACGACGCCTGGAGCGAGCTTTTTGATGATCTGGGCGAAAACCACCTGATCGAAAACGGCTTTCTGATCGTCTCGCGCGAAGCAGGCGACGAGGCCGAACACTATCGCGACGGCCTTCGAGCCGGCGGCTATCCGCTGGACATGCTCGATCCGGATGCCGCTGTTGACCGGTTCGGTTTTCTCCAGCGCGACACGTTCCGCTACGCCGGATTCAGCCCCGAGGGCGGCGCGCTTTTGTGCCAGAAGATCAGCGCCGGGATCGGCCACTGGCTGCGCGCCAAAGGCGTGACCGTCCGCGACAACACCCAGGTAACGGCGGTCGACGCCGGTGCGGGTTTGGTGACGATCGAAGGCTGCGAAACCAAACAATACGACCGCGTCATCGTCACCGCCGGCGCTTGGGTGCTCGCTCTGGTGCCCCATCTGGCCGAACGGCTGACCACCTATCGGACCGCCGTTGCCTATTTCACCCCGCCGCCCGATCTCGCCCCGTCATGGAAAAATGCGCCCGTCCTTCTCGATATGGGTGGCGATTCCGACGGCTATGGCATCCCGCCGATCGGCGGCTCCGGCCTCAAGCTGGGCACCGGCAACCACAAGCGAAAATCCGGTCCGAACGAGGATCGCGAACCCGGCGACGACGAAGCAGACGCGGTAAGGCGCTGGTTTTCGCCACCCTTGGCCCGACTCGACGAATACTCCCACGAAAAGACGGTCACATGCGCCTACACCTTCACGTCCGATGAACGTTTTGCCCTTCACCGGGAAAAGCGGCTCTGGGTCGTTTCGGCCTGTTCGGGCCATGGCTACAAGTTCGGCGCGGCCATAGGCCGGCGCGTGGCACGCCATGTGCGCCGCGACGAGGAACACGCGCTGACCGCCTGGCTCGCGGCCCGCGATTGAGCCGGTGACAAGATCGGCGCTGTTCGCCAATGCGCCGCCATGATAGATCGAGAATGGCCGGGTTCACCGGCCATTTTCGTTGTTTGTGGAAAGCACCATGCCTTTGACGGCCAACATAAGGGCCTGCCTGTTCATGTCCCTGTCCATGGCCGCGCTGACCATCAACGACACACTCACCAAGTCCGTCATGGACACGTTGAACACCGGACAGATCATGTTCGTGCGCGGTGCAATCATCCTCGCATGCCTCCTCATCTATCTGCGCCTTGTCCGCCAACCGATCCTGGTACCGGGCATGTTCTCGGCGCCGGTCGTCGTCAGGACAAGCGGCGAGTTGGCAACAACCGTTCTTTTCCTGAGCGCACTCGCGCATCTACCGCTTGCCAATGCGACTGCGGTTTTGCAGGCGGTACCGTTGGCGGTCACGGTCGGTGCGGCGCTCTACCTTGGCGAAAAGGTCGGCTGGCGCCGTTGGACGGCTATTCTGATCGGCTTTTGCGGCGTCCTGCTGATCGTCCGTCCCGGCCTTGCCGGCTTTGATGCCTACACGCTGCTAGTGGTCGGAGCGGTGGTTTTTGCCGCGGTCCGTGACCTCGCAACACGCAGGATCGTCGCCACCGTGCCATCACTGACGATATCGGCGCTCACCGCCTTGGTGGTCACGCTAGCTGGCTTTGCCTTGATCGTTCCACTTGGCGGTTGGAAGCCGATGGACATGTCCGTCATCGCGACTTTGGCGGCGGCCGCCGGCTTCCTGTTCGCCGGATACCACTTCATCGTCCTGGCCATGCGCGAGGGCGACATCAGCTTTGTCGCACCATTTCGCTACACCGCACTTCTTTGGGCGCTGCTGCTCGGCCTGGTCTTCTTTGGCGAATTCCCCGACACGGCAACCCTCGCGGGTGCAGCGATCATCGTCGGCACGGGCATCTACACGCTCTACCGGGAACGCCGGGCTGACCGGGAACCGCATGCCGCTTCGCAAACGCCCGCTTCATCGCGACCGGCGCCGGGTGCCTGAGATGTCCAAACCCCTGCCCTTGGCAATGCCCGTCACACGCAACATCACCGCCATCGCCACTATGATCCTGGCGATGGGCCTTTTCGCGCTTGACGATAGCTTCATCAAGCTCGCGGCGGCCGAGATCAATGTCGGTCAGGTCATCCTGCTGCAGACCCTGATCGCAGCGGTGGTGTTCGCCATCCTCACCCGCCTTTCCGGTGATCCCTTGTGGAGCCGCGCCTTCCTTGCGCGCCCGGTTGTCGTCCGCAACACCGGCGAAGTGCTCGGGGTCGTCTGCTTCGTCACCGCGCTCGCGCTGATGCCGCTATCGACCGCTTCGGCCATCCTTCAGGCGCAACCGTTGGTCGTCACACTCGGCGCCGCGCTGTTTCTGGGCGAAAAGGTTGGCTGGCGCCGCTGGACAGCCGTCATGATCGGCTTCTTTGGCGTGTTGATCATCATCCGGCCCGGAATGGCCGGCTTCACACCGGCCGCGCTTCTGGCGGTCGGCGCGGTGATCGGGCTTGCCGTGCGCGACCTGGCGACCCGGCGTGTCGAAACCGGCATCAGCACGATGCAACTGTCGACGTTTGCGAGCGTCGTCATCCTGCCGCCCGCCTTCGTCATGATGATGGCCTATGGCGGCTGGTCGCCGATGAGCTTTCGGACCACGCTTTATGTTCTCGGCGCAGCGGCGTCCGGCATGTGCGCCTACTACGCCATCACACTGTCGCTGCGTATCGGCGAACTGTCGGTCATCGCGCCATTCCGCTATTCGAGACTGTTGTTTGCGCTGATCCTCGGATTTGTCCTGTTCGACGAACGTCCCGACATTCCCATGCTGGTCGGCTCGGCGCTGATCATTGGCACTGGCATCTATGCTTTTTATCGCGAGCGCCTGATGGCCAGACAGACCGCAGCCCAGCCGGACAGCACGGCCGGCCCGGACCCTTAGCCCCGGTTTCGCAGCCGGTCGAGCTCGACCTTTTCGTCGTCGATCTCGGAACGCACGAACGCACGGAACGCCTCGATCTTCGGTTCGGTCGTCATCTCCGGCAGGCAGCAGAAATAGAAGCTCGCATTGGACGGCAGCACCAGATCGAACGGCGCGACTAGCCGACCCGCGCGAATGTCGCGAGCGGCCAGCGTCAGCCGGCCGAGCACGATGCCTGCCTGGTCGACGGCCGCCTCGATGGCATGGTCGGCATGGCTGAAGCGGGCACCACGCGAAGCATCGATGCCATGGGCGCCGGCATGTTTGAGCCAGGTCGCCCATGTCACCGCTTTCGGCAGAAAAGAGGCTGAATCATCATGCAGAAGAGTCATGGATCCCAGATCGGCAAGCGACATGGCGCCGCCGAAGCGCTGTTCGAGCAGCATCGGACTGATCAATGGCGTCGCCGAATCCTCCGCCAGCGGTTCCACCCGCAGCCCGGGATAGTTGCCCCCGCCGAACCGTATCGCCACGTCGATCGGGTCCTTTCTCAGATCCGACAGGTTGAGATTGGCCGAGATGCGGAACTCGATGTCGGGATGCAGCTCCAGAAAACGGTGAATGCGCGGCGACAGCCATTTGGCCGCAAATGCCGGGCCCGTCGACACGGTCAGCACATTGTCGGGCGTTGCGGGCCTGAGCTGGTTCATCGCCCCATGCAGCCGCTCGAACCCGTCTTGAACGAAGGGGGCGAAGCGTGCGCCCTCCTCGGTCAGCACCACACGGCGATTGAGGCGCCGGAACAGCGCAATATGCAGATGCTCCTCCAACTGCCTGATCTGGAATGACAGCGCTGAGGGCGTCACGTTCAACTCCTCGGCTGCCTTCTGAAAGCTCATATGGCGGGAGGCCGCGTCGAACGCCCGAAGGGCATTGAGCGGTGGCAGGCGGCGTGTCACATCAAATTTCCTTGTCCGAACAGTCAGAAGTTCGCGTTTGTCGGGCCATTTGGCAACAGTTATTTACAAGCCAACCCGCCCATCAATCGTCCGACCGGCAAGGAGCCAGACCGATGACCCATACCGATCCCTTCGACCGCAACATCGATTATGAACGTGCACGCCATATCGCCATCCGCGAACGCAAGATGGCCATCGACACACTCATGCGCCGCGTCTTCCGCATCGGACAAAGGGCCGCACCGCAGCGCTGATCCGCTCGCCGGCGGATTGGCACCGCCGGCTTCTCTTGTCGGGCAAATCGGAGTAAGGACGAACGTCCATTCACCGGTTTCCCCGATGTCGCAAGCAATCCTGTCCAGGCCCGGCGCAGTCAGGCCGCTGCTCGTAACGCTCGTCGTTCTGGCGGCGGTCAGCCCGCTTGCCATCAACATGTTCGTGCCGTCCATGCCGTCGATCGCCGAGGACTTCGGCGCGCCCTATCCGACGGTACAGCTCGGCCTGTCGCTCTATCTGTTCTTCATGGCGGTGTTGCAGCTCGTCGCCGGTCCGGTGTCCGACCGGATCGGCCGGCGCCCGGTCCTGATCGCCGGCATGACCATCTTCATCATCGGCTCGGTCGTCTGCATGCTGGCGCCCAATGTCGAAGTCTTCCTGCTCGGCCGCATCATCCAGACCGCCAGCGCCGTCGGGTTGGTGCTGTCAAGGACGATCGTCCGCGACATCTATCCGCGCGAAAAATCGGCGTCGATGATCGGCTATGTGGTCATGGGCATGGCGGTTGCACCGATGATCGCACCGGCCATCGGCGGCCTTGCCGACGAGATTGCCGGCTGGCGCGCCGCATTCATGCTTTTGACATTGTTCGGCGCGGCAGCGCTCATCGCGACCTTGATCTTCTTGCCCGAGACGAACACCAGCAAGGGCCAGGGCGCCCGGGCGCAGATCGCCACCTGGGGCATTTTGGCGCGCATGCCCGCCTTTTGGCTCTATGCGATGACCCCGACGCTCGCATCGGCGGTCTTTTTCGGCTTTCTGGGAGGCGGGCCGGCCATCTCCGACGCGTTTCTGGGTCAGACACCGTTCGAGTACGGGCTCTGGTTTTCCCTGTGCGCGCTCGGCTATCTGATCGGCAATTTCCTGTCGGGGCGGTTCTCGCAACGGCGTGGCATCGAGGCGATGATTCGCGACGGCTCCATCATCACGCTCGGCGGCACGCTGGTTTTCCTGGCCCTGTTCGCGCTGGGCGTGAATCACCCGGCGGCGTTGTTCATCCCCATTGCTGTGACCGGCATCGGCAACGGGCTGGTCCTGCCGAATGCAACCGCTGCCGTCATCAGCCTCAAACCGGAAGCATCGGGCGCCGCATCGGGCCTTCAAGGAGCCTTGCAGATCGGCTTGGGCGCGATCGCATCGATCATCGGCGCTTATGCTGCGGGCGGCGGGGAGTCCCCGGTCGGGCTGGCGGCAACGCTGACCGTGATGGCACTGTTCGCGCTCGTGGTCGCCCTGATCGCAATTCGCTCGCCGGGCGGTGCCAATTGACGGTTTTCACGTTGAGCCTGACCGCGCGCTTGGGCATTATCGCGCCATGACAGCCAATCCCGCCCCAAAGCCGGAAGCCGCCTATCTGGTCGCGCCCGATCCCGATGCCCACGGTCTGTCGACCGAGGTTGCCGGGCACGATCAGGACGGCAATCCGGTCACCACCCGCGTCGTTACCGAACGCCCGCTGACGCTCTATCTCAACCGCCAGGAAATCGTCACCATGATGACGATCGGCGATCATCCCGATCTTCTGGCCGTCGGCTATCTGATCAACCAGAACATGCTGCAAGCGGACGATGAGATTACGGCGATCGACCATGACGACGATCTCGATGTCGTTGTCGTGCGCACGGCGCGCGAGACGGACTATGAGGCGGTGCTGCAAAAGAAGGTGCGCACGTCCGGCTGCGCCCAGGGCACCGTCTTCGGCGACGTGATGGACGGGTTCGACGCAACGGCCTTGCCGGCCGATGCGGTGCTGCGCACATCGTGGCTGCATGTGCTGACGAAGACCATCAACACAACGCCAAGCCTCTATCTCGCCGCCGGCGCAATTCATGGCTGCGTCCTGTGCGAGCGCGACCGGGCACTCGTCTATATGGAGGATGTCGGCCGCCACAATGCTGTCGACAAGATCGCCGGCTGGATGCGTCTCAACGGTGTCACGGGCAGCGACAAGATCTTCTATACGACCGGCCGGCTGACCTCGGAAATGGTCATCAAGACCGTGATGATGGGCATACCGGTTCTCGTCTCGCGCTCGGGCTTCACTGCATGGGGCGTTGAACTGGCAAGGCAGGCGGGCCTTACGCTGATCGGACGGGCGCGCGGCAAGCGTTTCACCGTCCTGTCCGGCAATGAAAGGATCGTCCGCGATATGGACTGGTCGAAGGTCGCCGACGAGGCGCCCCGGATGCGGCGCAAGGCTGCACGTGATGACTGAAGCAACCCCGCCAGCAGACGCGATCCTCGGCACCGTGCTCGCCGGCGGCCAGTCCCGGCGTATGGGCGGAAACGACAAGGCGCTCGTTGCGATCGCCGGCACGCCGCTGATCGCCCATGTCGCGGCACGTCTCGCCCCCCAGGTCGGCGCCATGGCAATCAATGCCAATGGCGATGCCGAACGCTTCGACACGCTCGAATTGCCGGTCTTCGCCGACACGATCGGCGGCCATGCGGGTCCACTGGCCGGCGTGCTCGCGGCCATGCGCTTCGCCGACAACCTGGACCGATCTTTCACCCATGTGGCGACGGCGGCGACCGACACACCCTTCTTTCCCGATAACCTGGTGGCGCGTCTGGCCGCAAGCGCGACGACGGCGGACACGATCGCCATGGCGACCTCGGACGGCAACCGCCATCCGGTGTTCGCGCTCTGGCCGACAGCCCTTGCCGACGATCTCGAACGCTGGCTGGCCGAAACCGACACGTTCAAGGTGATGGCCTGGGTGAAGCGCCACCGTTTCGCACCGGTCGACTTCGCGCCCTTGTGCGATGGCACCGATCCGTTCTTCAACATCAACACACCGGACGATCTCGCCATCGCCGAACAAATGGCCGAAGGAGCACCTGTCTGATGGTCACCGCTCCGCCCCGCTTTGGCATTGTCGGCTGGAAGAACACCGGCAAGACGACCATGACGGCGAACCTGACGCGTGAGCTCGTCGGCCGGGGCTACCGCGTGGCAACGGTCAAGCGCGCGCACGGCGCTTTCGACATCGACCGCCCGGGCACCGACAGCAACACTCACCGCCAGGCCGGAGCCCAAGAGGTGGCGATTGTATCATCTGCGCGCTGGGCGCTGATCCACGAAAACCGGGCAGACGAGCCCGAATTGCCGCTCGACGACATCGTTGCGCGCCTTTCGCCCTGCGACATCGTTCTGGTCGAGGGCTTCAAGGCCGCGCCACATCCCAAGATCGAGCTTCGCGCAAACCAGGAAAAGGAGCGCCCTGCCCTCGCCGACACCGATTCGGCCATCGTCGCCATCGCCAGTGACGATATGCCGGAGGATGCGGCGCCGGGCGGGCCGCCCGTCTTTCGCCGCGACCAAACCAAAGCCATCGCCACCCTGGTGGAACAGGTTTGCGGCCTTAGTGCCGGAACCGAACGGCGGTCCGCATCATGAGCGCCGGACATCGCACATTGATCGACGACTGTTTCGTTCATGACGGCCAGCGCATGCGCCATGACGATGTGCTCGCCCTCTTGGCCGAAAGGCTCGGGCCGGTCACCGGTCTGACATCCGTTCCGGTGATCGGCGCGGAGGGTCGTGTCGTCGCCGAGCCTGTCACCGCGCCAGGCCCGGTGCCGCGCAGCGACAACGCCGCTGTCGATGGCTATGCGTTTGCCCATGCCGCCTATCTGGAAAGCCCGCATCGCCTGCCGCTTGCCGGACGGATTGCCGCAGGCGCGACCGCGCCCGAACCGGTGCCACCGGGTCATTGCGCGCGCATTTTCACCGGAGCGCCGATGCCCGCCGGCGCTGACACGGTAGCGATGCAGGAGGATTGCACCGTCCTCGGCGACGGCGCGATCGCGGTGCCCGAAGGCCTGAAGCACGGCGCGAACCGACGCCGCGCAGGCGAGGACTTCATGGCAGGCGATCCGGTCGTCCGCGCGGGCCAGACGCTGCGACCCCAGGATCTGGCGGCGCTGGCCGCGACCGGGCACGGGGCGCTCACGGTCCGTGAAACGCTGCGCATTGCCATCCTGTCGACTGGCGACGAGATCGTTCAGCCCGGCGCAGCCGCGAACGCAGCACAGGTCCATGATGCCAACCGGCCCATGCTGCTGGCCCTGTGCAATCAGGCTGGTCTGGCGGTGACCGATCTCGGCCATGTCGGCGACGATCCGATAGCCCTGCGCAAGACGCTGACGAAGGCCGCCGAAGACCATGATCTGATCATCACGTCAGGCGGCGCTTCGCTTGGCGAAGAAGACCATATGCTCGCCGTGCTCGATGCGCTCGGCAGACGCCATCTGTGGCAGATCGCCATCAAGCCCGGCCGCCCGATGATGTTTGGCCAGATCGGCGACACGGTCGTTCTGGGGCTGCCGGGCAATCCGGTCGCTGTGCTGGTCTGCTTCCTGCTCTATGCGCGCGCGGTGATCGGGCATCTGTCGGGCGCGGCGGTCGCACCGCCGGTCGCCTATGATCTGCCCGCCGCTTTCGCCATCGCGCGCAAGAAGACCGGGCGCCGCGAGTTTCTGCGCGGCTGGACGGAAGTCGACGCCGAGACCGGCGTGTTGCAGGCGCAAAAGTTCCCGCGCGACGGCTCCGGACTGGTCTCCGGGTTGCAGGCGGCGCACGGACTGATCGACTTGCCCGAAGACGTCGGCGCGGTTGCGCCGGGCGATTCGGTGCGCTTCGTCCCGTTTTCGGAGATGGGGTTCATGCCCGGCTTGGGCCGCGACGTATGACGACCGACGCGATGGCAGAGCAGACCGCCAAGGCTGGACCGGAGGAACGCCCGTCCGGTCCGCCGCACAGCGCCGCCAAACGACCGCTGCCGGCAGATCGGCTCGGCGGGTATGCGCCGCTTTCCGTCGCGCTTCACTGGCTCAGTGTTCTGTTTGCGGCCACGCTGGTCCTGACGGCATGGCTCGGCCGACCGGATCTCCACGGTTTGGCGGGGCTCGTGGCGTCACCGTTCCTGCTCTTTCATGCGCTGCGGCGCCTGGCGCGCGGTTTTCCCCGCGCCCCGGACGAGCCGGCCATCGTGTCTTTCGTCGCGCGCCTGGCGATCATCGCGATGTTGCTGTCCATGCTCGTCATCGTCCTGTCGGGGCTGACCATCCATCTGTCGTCGTCGGACGGCACTGCCGGTCTTGCCGGCTCGGACATCGGCCTGCCATGGCTGTCCATCCCGGCACTGGCGGCAGTGGCGCAATCGGCGCATGGCATAGCCGCGCAGGCATTCATCGCCGCCGCCGGCCTGCATCTTCTGGCCGCGCTCGGTTACGGCGCCCGCCGCATGCATACGGTCACGATCCGCATCGTGCGGCCGGTCGCGGGCGGACGCTGAGCGCGCCAACCGCTGACACCTGGCTGTCATTTTTGGTTGCAAAGCGCTTTGGTCTCATGGAACATCGCCGCCAATGCCCATCAGGGAGGTGGGCGTTCAACCGCCTGCGCACTGCGCGGGCCACGCGTGACATGAGGTATTCCATGCGTTTGAGCACAACACTTTTGGCCGCGGCCACGACCCTTGCCCTTTCGGTCGGCGCCGCCCAGGCCCAGAACGCCATGCAGATCAAGATCGGCACCGAAGGCGCCTATCCGCCCTTCAACAACCTTGAAGCGGACGGCTCGCTCGTCGGCTTCGACATCGACATCGCAACGGCACTTTGCGAGGAAATGGGCGCCGAATGCGAGTTCATCACCCAGGACTGGGACGGCATCATCCCCGCCCTGGTCGCCGGCAAGTTCGACGCGATCATCGCATCCATGTCGATCACCGAAGAGCGCAAGCAGACGGTGGATTTCACCGAAAAATACTACAACACGCCGCCGGCCATCGCAGTGCCGAAGGATTCCGACATCACGGCTGCGACCGATGAAGGCCTTGCCGGTCGCACAATCGGCGCGCAGTCGGCAACCACGCATTCCAACTATGCCGAAGAGAAGCTGTCCTCGGCGGATCTGAGGCTCTATCCGACGCCGGACGAGTACAAGCTCGACATCGCGTCGGGCCGCATCGATGCGGTCATCGACGATGTCGTGGTGCTGTCGGAATGGCTGGCCACCGACGAAGGCCAGTGCTGCAAGATCCTCGACACGCTGACCCCCGACCCGGTGATCAACGGCCCTGGCGCTGGCATCGCCATTCGCAAGGGCGAAGATGAACTGCGCGAGGCCTTCAACGCGGCCATCGAGGCGATACGCGAAAACGGCACCTACGAAGAGATCAACGACAAATATTTTGAGTTCGACGTTTATGGCGGCTGATTGCGCCGTCAGACACTGAGCGAAATGCGGCGGGGACGGCCTGTCTCCGCCCTTTTCGTATCCGCATTCCCCCCATGATGGATTGCTGATGGACGCTTTTGGCTATCTGGCATTCGGCGACACGGGCTGGAGCGACGAGATCGCCCGCGGCTTCGCTGTCACCACCGCACTGGCACTGGCGACGCTTCCGGTCGGGCTCATGATGGGGTTCTTTCTGGCGCTGGCAAAAAAGAGCGAAGAAGAGACGCTCCGGCTCGCCGCCGACGTCTACACCACGATTTTCCGCGGCCTGCCCGAGCTGTTGACCATCTTCATGGTCTATTTCGGCCTGCAGATCGCCATCCGCCAAGCGTCTCTGGCCCTTGGCTTCGAACAGGGCATCGAGATCAACGCCTTCATCGCGGGCATGATCGCGCTGGCTTTCGTCTTCTCCTCCTATGCAAGCGAGGTCTTCCTGTCGGCGTTTCGCGCCATTCCCGCCGGCCAGTATGAGGCCGGCTATGCGCTCGGCCTGACGCAATGGCAGACGATGCGCACCATCATCGCGCCGCAACTGATCCGCATCGCCCTGCCCGGCCTTGGCAACCTTTGGCTGATCCTGCTCAAGGACACCGCGCTGATCTCTGTGATCGGACTTGCCGACATCATGCGCCAGGCGGGCATTGCCGCCCGCGTGACCAAGGAGGCATTCCTGTTCTTTTCGGTCGCGTGCCTTCTCTATCTGATCCTGGCGATCCTTTCCTCGTTCGTCTTCGCGCGGATTGAGCGGGCTGCCAAACGGGCGGACGTCAGGGCATGACGGTCATCCGCGAAACCCTTTTGGCGCCGCAGCCGGCGCCGCCCGACATCGCACGGTCGTGGACCGGCGCCCGCATCACCGGCCACGCCCTGATGACGTTCTGGGTCACCGCCGGCGTGTTTCTCGTCTGGTGGCTGATCGGCGCGTGGGACATCGCCTTCGTCGAGCGCTATCTGCCGCGCTATCTCAACGGGCTGAGTATCACGCTGACGCTTGTCGGCATCTCGATCGTGCTGGGCGCGATTCTGTCACTGCCGCTGGCGTTTATGCGCATGTCATCCAACGCGGTTCTGAGCGGCATTGCCTACGGCTATGTCTACTTCTTCCGTGGTACACCGCTCATCGCCCAACTCTTCCTGATCTATTACGGCTTCGGGACCTTCCGCGCCGAAATGGAAGCGGTCGGCCTTTGGTGGTTCTTCCGCGATGCGTGGAACTGCGCGCTGTTCGCCTTCACGCTGAACACAGCCGCCTATCAGGCCGAGATCCTGCGCGGTGCCATCGAAAGTGTGAAAAAGGGCCAGTGGGAAGCGGGCGACGCGCTCGGGCTGACCAAGCCACAGACGTTCCGCAAGATCATCCTGCCCCAAGCGATGATCGTCGCGCTGCGCCCCTATGGCAACGAGATCATCCTGATGATCAAGGGCTCGGCCATCGTCGCCATCGTCACCGTCTTCGACCTGATGGGCGAAACACGGCGGGCTTTCTCGCGCACTTTCGACTTTCAGACCTACCTTTGGGCCGCGGTCTTCTACCTCGTGATCGTTGAGACCCTGCGGATCGCGCTCGATCGCATCGAAAGGCGGCTAACCCAGCATCTGGTTCGGTGAAGCATGGCGTAAAGCGCCCGATTCCATTTGTCAGCCTGTCCCGGCAAGCGATTCCGAAACCGTCACTTTTCGCCTTTGCCGTCGACCGGATCGGCGCTATGTCCTCGCCCGGAAAGCAATGGAGACAAGCGGCATGGCCAAAGCGGCATTCATCGGTCTGGGCGTGATGGGTTACCATATGGCAGCGCACCTGAAGAACCGCGGCGGCCATGAGGTGACCGTCTACAACCGGACTGAGGCCAAAGCCGATGCCTGGGTCGCCGAACATGGCGGCGCCAAGTCCGATACGCCGGCGGGCGCTTCCGCAGATGCCGATTTCGTTTTCGCCTGTGTCGGAAATGATGACGATCTGCGCGCCGTGACCACAGGCGCCGACGGCGCCTTTTCGGCCATGAAGACAGGCGCAATTTTCATCGACAACACCACGGCCTCGGCCGCCGTCGCGCGCGAACTCGGCCAAGCCGCGCAGGCCGCTGGTTTCCGCTTCATAGATGCGCCGGTCTCCGGCGGCGAAGCGGGCGCCGTCAACGGCGCGCTGACCGTTATGTGCGGCGGCGAGACCGATGTCTTCGAGCGGGCCAAGCCGGTTATCGAAAGCTACGCCAAGATGGTCGGCCTGATGGGATCGGTCGGCGCCGGACAACTGACCAAGATGGTCAATCAGATCTGCATCGCCGGCCTCGTCCAGGGCCTGTCCGAGGGCATTCATTTCGCCGGGCGCGCCGGCCTTGATGTCGAAGCGGTGATCGACGTTATTTCCAAGGGCGCGGCAGGATCGTGGCAGATGGAGAACCGCCACAGGACCATGATTGCCGGCGAGTATGACCACGGATTTGCGGTCGACTGGATGCGCAAGGATTTGGAGATCGTGCTGTCGGAGGCGGACCGCAACGGCGCCGGCTTGCCGGTCACCGCGCTCATCGACCAGTTCTACAAGGACGTTCAGAACATGGGCGGCAGCCGATGGGACACGTCGTCCCTGCTCGCCCGGCTCGAGAGGATCGCCGGCGACCGCTGACCGTTCGTCAGACGGGCAGATAGTCGAGCGGCATTTCGGTTGTGAACTTGATCTGCTCCATGGCGAAGACCGACGACACGTCGCGGATCTCGATCTTCTCGATCAGCCGCTTGTAGAACGCGTCATAGGCCGGAATGTCCGGCACGACGACGCGCAGCAGATAATCGACATCGCCGCTCATCCGGTAAAACTCGACCACTTCGGGAAACTGCGTGATCACTTCCGAAAACCGCTTGAGCCATTCGGTCGAATGAGAATTGGTGCGGATCGAGACGAAGACGGTCACCCTCGCATTGACCTTTTCGGGGTTGAGGATCGCCACCCGACGCTCAATCACGCCCTCCTCTTCCAGCTTCTGGATACGCCGCCAACAGGGCGTCGTCGAAAGGCCCACGCGCTTGGCGATGTCGGCAACGGCGATGGTGGAATCCTCCTGCAGAAGGCGCAGGATTTTCCGGTCAAGACGATCCATTTTTGGTATTTCTTTCTAATCCAAGACGATCCATCTAGATAGAATAGAAAAATCTCCCACGCAAGCCGGTCAGATGAGGTCCCGGACCGCCGCCCGCAGAACCGGTAGAAGCTCCGCCTCGAACCACGGGTTGCGCTTCAGCCAGCCCGTGTTGCGCCAGGAGGGATGTGGCGTCGGAATGACACGCCATGGCCTGCCCGGCACAGTCTCATAGTCCCGCCATGCCGCGACGGTCTCGGTGAGCGTCTTGCGCCGCGCTTTGCCCAAGTGAAAGGCCTGCGCGTATTGGCCGATGGCGATCACAAGTTCCACCTGCCCCATCGCAGCGAACAGATCGTCGTGCCATGTGCGGGCGCATTCCTTGCGCGGCGGCAGGTCGCCGCCCTTGGCATCAAGCCCGGGAAAACAGAACCCCATAGGGACGATCGCGATCCTGCTTGCGTCATAGAAAGTGGCATCATCCACCGCGAGCCAGCCCCGCAGCCGGTCGCCGGACGGGTCGGTGAACGGTCGGCCCGACGCGTGCACCCGCGTGCCCGGCGCCTGACCACATATGACGATACGCGCGGTCGGCGAGACCACGCACACCGGGCGCGGCTCATGCGGCAGGGGCAAACCGTCTGGTTCATCTCGGCAGATACGACAGGCCGAGATCGAACGCGTCAATCGATCGAGCGCAATGCTACTCATGGTGCCCTCCCCAGCCGATCCAGGCGCGTATCCGGCGGATCGCGGCGCCAGGCCCGGCGCGCGGGACAGCCCCTTCTTCCAGCGCTGCCTTCTGACGGCGCCAATCCGCCGGCCTGTCGAACTCCCACGCCCACAGGCCGCGCCGCGCGGCCCGCGCCGCGCGTTCGAGCGGGCCGTGATCGCCATAGGCAACAGCCCATCCATCGCCGACCATCGCCGCGTTCAGCGACGGCCCGTCACTCCCGGCAAGGCAGACGCCCAAAAACCGGCCAAAACGGTCGGTGTCATGGCCGATGCAGGCCACCTCGCCACCATCGATCAACGCCGCCAGATGGCGCGCGGCAAGGCGCCCGCACGGATGCGCAGTCCCCTCGCCATCGGTGCAGGGCTGGTCGATCTCCGGTGCATCGATACCGCGCAGGCGTACCCGCTCGCTCGCAATGATCAGCGTGTCGCCGTCAACAACCCTGGCATCACCGTCGAGTTCGCGGCTGCTCAAGGTCTGGAGCAGCGCCGCCGCCCCAGCCACCGTTAGGATGAAAAGCGCAGCGAGCACCAAGTCCGAGCCGCGCCGCCGGCGACCGCTCCGGCGCCTCATGGCCGACCGTCTCCGCATCCGTCCATGAAGGGAGTCTTAACGTTTGGGAAAGTATCTTGCGTGGGGTGCATGTCGCGTTGCGGCGCACCGCAAGCGCAACGCAACACGTCCAGCCCCGCCATGATCGCAACCGACCAGCCCGACAAGACAATTGTCGACCGAAGAAAGTCGGGACACAACCAGGAATTGCGCCGGACGTTGCGCAAGACGCGCGACAAGCTGGCCCTGAGCGGCCGGCCGGATCGCGAGTTCGCGCTCGAACTTCTCGGCCTGCATGCCAACGCGCTGATCTCGTCGATCGCCGCGGTTCCGCTTCTCATCATACTGACGGCGTTCGCCGCGTTTTCGACCGGCTTTGACAACAAGATCGTTCTCTGGGCGATCATCGCCAACCTTCTTTATGTTGCAATGGGCGTCCTGTCCAAGCGCTTCCTGCGGCAGAGGAGCGATGCCGATCCCAGACGCTGGCGCCTGATCTTTCTGGCCGCCCATGCCGTCACCGGCTTCTCCTGGACCTATTTCGCGATCAGCACCTGCCCGAACTGCGGAACCGACACTGCGCTCTTCTTCAAGGCATCAGTCTTGCTGATCGCAATCGCTGCCACGGCAACCATCTGCTACGCGATCCGGTTTTCAATCCTGGCGGCGTTCACCGTTCCAGTTGTCCTGTTCGCGGTGCTCAATTTCGACATGACGCCGAACGCCATGGTCGCGATCGCCATGCCTTTCTGCGCGCTCCTGTTCTTCAGCTTCGTTGCCGAACGGCTGCAGAAATCGACCATCGCTTCGATCGCCTACAGGGCCGAAAACGTCGCGCTCATCGCGGAACTGGAAGTGGCAAAGTCCATTTCAGACGAAGCCCGGCGGCGCGCCGAAGAGGCCAATCTGGCCAAGTCGCGCTTTCTCGCCTCAATGAGTCACGAACTGCGCACGCCGCTCAATGCCATTCTGGGCTTCTCCGAAGCGATGCACAGCGAAATGCTCGGGCCGATCGGCAATGAGAACTACAAGACCTACGTTGGCGACATCCATGCTTCGGGCAAGCATCTGCTCAACCTGATCAACGAGATCCTCGATCTCAGCCGTGTGGAGGCAGGCAAGTACGAACTGCGCGAGGAAGCGTTGCGGCTGACCGATGTCGCCGACGACTGCGTGGCGCTGGTGCGTATGAAGGCCGGTCAAAAGCAGATCACCATCAAGCCGGTTTTTCAGGGAGGCCTGTCCCGCCTTCTCGCCGACGAAAAGGCGGTGCGGCAGATCATGCTCAACATCCTGTCGAATGCGGTCAAGTTCACACCCAATGGCGGGCAGATCGAATTCAAGGTCGGCTGGACCGCATCGGGCGGCCAGTATGTGACGGTCAAGGACAATGGCCCGGGCATTCCCGAAGACGAAATCCCGGTCGTCCTTTCGGCCTTCGGTCAGGGCTCTATCGCCATCAAGAGCGCCGAACAGGGCACGGGACTTGGCCTGCCCATCGTCCAGGCCCTGCTGGCCATGCACGGCGGAAGTCTCACGCTCAAGTCCAAGCTGCGCGAGGGCACCGAGGCCATCGCGATGTTTCCCGCCGCCCGCGTCATGGAAGTGCTGCCGGCAGAGCCGGTCACGGAAAACGAACGACCCGCCCGGCGCGGGCTCCTGCGCCGGTCGCGCGCTGCCTGACCGGGGCCGTCAGGCGTCCTTGCCGCTGACCCCGGCCTGTTCGAAGGTGGCCATGCCGGAGTGGCATTGCGCCGCCGCCTTGACGATACCGGCGGCAAGGGCCGCGCCCGTCCCCTCGCCAAGCCGCATACCCAGATCGAGCAGCGGTGCCTTGCCGAGCTGCGCCACCGCCGCGCGATGTCCAGGCTCGGCCGAGACATGGCCCACCAGGCAATGGTCGAGCGCGGACGGGTTTGCCGCGTGCAGGATTGCCGCAGCGCCGGTAGCCACGAACCCGTCAATGATCACCGGAATGCGCTCGACCCGCGCAGCGAGGATCGCCCCGGCCATCGCGGCGATCTCACGGCCGCCGAGTCGCCGCAGGACTTCCAGCGGATCGCCAAGGTGCGCCTTGTGGAGAGCCACAGCGCGCGCCACGGCCTCGGCCTTGCGGGCGATGCCGGCTTCATCGGCGCCCGTGCCCGGCCCCACCCATTCAGCCGCCTCACCGCCGTAGAGCGCATGGAATATGGCAGAGGCCACGGTCGTGTTTCCGATCCCCATCTCGCCAATGCACAAAAGGTCGGTACCGCCGGCGATCGCCTCCATACCGAAGGCCATGGTCGCCGCGCAGGTGCGCTCGTCCATCGCCGCTTCCTGTGTGATGTCGGCGGTCGGCATGTCGAGCGCCAGATCGAACACCTTCAATCCCAAATCGTGGGCGATGCAGATTTGGTTGATCGCCGCGCCGCCGGCGGCGAAGTTCTCGACCATCTGAGCAGTCACCGAAGCGGGAAAGGGCGAAACGCCCTGCGCGGTGACGCCGTGATTTCCGGCGAAAACGGCAACCAGCGGCCGCGTCACCGCCGGCGGACGCCCTGTCCAGGCCGCAAGCCATTCAGCGATCTCCTCGAGCCGCCCGAGCGAGCCGGCCGGCTTGGTCAGCGTCGCCTCGCGTGTCCGCACGGCGGCGGCGGCCTGTTCGTCCGGTCCTGGTAGGCTGCTCAAAAGCGAGCGGAAATCGTCAAACGGCAGTCCGGTGGTCAATTCGTCTCTCCTGCGGGATGGATTGCCGCGAACGCAGCGCCCCGGTGTTCGCCGCGCACTTGGCCTGCCGGACCCCGCGATGTAAAGCGGCAAGAATGCGCCATTCTCACAAATCGCTGGAGCGCGCACGATGACACCGGCCTCTGTCATGCGTGCGCTCGGCTTTATGACCCGCGTTCCTGTGCCGGCGCGCTTCTTTGAAGACGGCGACAATGCGCTGTCGAACGATGCGGGCAGCTTCGCCTTGGCCGGTGCGTTGATCGCCCTGCCAGGTGCCTTATTGCTGCTGATTGGCGCAATCGCCGGCGCGCCGTCCTTGGTGACCGCCACCCTCGCGGTCTTTGCAACGATCGTGTTGACCGGCGCGCTGCATGAAGACGGATTGGCCGACACGGCGGACGGCTTTGGCGGCGGCGCATCACCGGAACGGCGCCTTGAGATCATGCGTGATTCGGCGATCGGAACCTATGGCATGCTGGCCATTGGAGGGTCGGTGCTGTTTCAGGTCACCGCGCTGGGCAGCCTCGCAGACGCCGGCGCGATGCAAGCCGCGTTCGCGTTCATCGTCGCCCACGCCGCCTCGCGCGCAGCCATGGTCTGGCATTGGTCGAAAACAACGCCAGCGCGCACCGATGGCGTCGCGGCCGGATCGGGACAACCGGACAGGCAAGCCGTCAACGCGGCCTTGATCAGTGCCGGCCTCGTCCTCGCATTGGCCGCAATCCTCGCAACCGGCATTTTTGTTACCGCGCTGGCCGCAATTGCCGCTTCGGCTGCAACAATCGGGTTTTCACGCCTCTCCGGTCGCATGATCGGCGGGCATACGGGCGACACGATCGGCGCGACCGAACAAATTGCGCGCTCGGTGATGCTTGTCGGCCTTGCAATGTCCGCCTGAAGGCCCAGATCAGGGTCAGCTCAACCGGAAACGCCGATGTCCGACGCCATTGAATCCCCCTGCATCCTGATCTGCTCCATCGACATGGCGACCGGCTTTTGTCACGGCTGCGGCCGCACGCGCGACGAAATCGGCGGATGGACGCTGTACTCGGCCGAACAGCGCCGGCACATCATGGACAGCCTGCCGGACCGCATCGCCACTATCGAGAAGAAACCGCGCCGCGAGACAAAGCGTCAGCGGCTCGTTCGGTTGAGGATGGAGGATGGCGGCTGACGCCGCCACCTGCGATGTTCTACCTCGCGCTTGCCGTCATCGTCGCCACGCTCGCCATCCTGTTCTTTGCTGGTGAGAACGCGGACATTGGTGGCCTGAGCGGCGACCAGTTTGCCAGCGTGGTCTTTTTGGGGCTGATCGGCACAGCGATCGCGTCGGGCCTTCTTGCCTCGCGCCAACGGCTGATGACGACGTTGCAGCAGATTGCCATCTGGATCGCCATCATCCTGGCGCTCGTCGCCGGCTATGAGTATCGCTTCGAGTTGCAGGACGCGGCCAGCCGCATCGGCGCGGGTCTCGTTCCCGGTTCCGCGCGCACCGCGACCGCCGAAGATGGCAGCAGTACCGTCACGATCAGCCGCAATCAAAATCATTTCGCGACACGCGCCGAGGTCAACGGAGAGCGGTTGCGGTTCATCGTCGACACCGGCGCATCATCAATCGTGCTGACCCACGACGATGCCGCCCGCGCGGGCTTCGACACCGACGCGCTGCGCTATGTCGTGCCGGTAATGACCGCCAACGGCGCCACCCACGCAGCGCCTGTGACGATCGACCGGATCGTCATCGGCGGTATCGAGCGCACCGGCCTTTCGGCGCTCGTTGCCGAGGATGGCCAACTGTTCGAGAACCTGCTGGGCATGAATTTCCTCGACACGCTGGCCGGCTTCGAGGTTACCGGAAACAGGCTTGTCTTGCGCGACTGACGGTCAGCCGGCCAGAACGCTGACCATGAAACGCGCCGAGACCAGCAGCATGAACAATCCGAACCCGAGTTCGAGTTGGCGCTTGTTCAGCCGATGCGCGGCGCGAACCCCGAGCGGCGCCGCAGCAAGCGAGACCGGAATGATGATCGCGACGGCAATCCAGTTAACATAGCCGGTCGACATGACCGGCAGGTCCGATGCCGCCCAGCCCGCCCAGATCGCCCCAAGAACGCCCGGAATGGAGATCAGGACGCCGACCCCTGCCGACGTCGCCACCGCCTGATGGATCGGGCGCCCGTTCAGCGTCATGAAGGTGTTGTTGAGGACACCGCCGCCAATGCCCATCAGCGTCGACAGAAAACCGATCACGATTCCGGCCGACAACCGCCCCGCGCGGCCCGGCAGATCGGCCGCAAGACGCCAGCTATCGCGCCCGAACAACAGCTTGAGGCCCACCAACAGCGCCAGGATGGCAAAAACCAGCCGCAATCCGCCGCTCGATATCGACGCAAACACCAGCGCGGCGATCACGACACCCGCCGGAACGGCAATCACGTAGCTGCGCAGCAGGTCCATGTCGACGGCGCCGCGTGCCCGGTGCGAGGCGAACGAGCGCAGCGAAGTGGGTACGATCACGGCCAGCGAGGTTCCGACGGACAGATGCATGCGTATCGCATCATCGATGCCCATCAGGCCGAACACCTGAAAAAAGACCGGCACGAGGATCGCCCCGCCCCCGATCCCGAACAGGCCGGCAAGCAGCCCCGCCACCGCGCCCGCACCGGCAAGTGCGATGATCATCAGGACAATCTCGGCAGTTTCGGGCATGGCGTGGCGGCTGTCCTCTTCCAACCGTCCGCCTCATGGCGGGCTTTTGCCGCCGGCGCAAGGACGGTACGGGCCGCTTCGGTTCGTCTCAGGCGGCCAGCGCGCCGGCATCCTCGATCAGCGACAGCGCCTGGCGCAGCACATCGCCCGTCGCGCCGGGCCGCACAGCCCTTTCCGACAGATACCGCCGCCACTGCCGGGCGCCGGGACGTCCGTGGAACAGCCCCACCATGCGCCGAGTGACGTGGCTGGCCCGGCCGCCAGCGCCGACATGGCGGTCGGTGTGTTCGGCCATGGCGGCGACGATCCGGCCAAGGTCGGGTGCCGCTGCGTCGGCGCCATAGACCCTGCGATCAACCTCGGCCAGAATACCGGGCGCCTGATAAGCCGCGCGTCCGATCATGGCGCCATCGACCGTCGAAAGCTGCGCAATTGCCTGATTCAGATTGGCAAGACCGCCGTTGATGCCAATGAAATGGTTGGGAAAATCGCGCTTGAGCGCATGCACGAGTGGATAATCGAGCGGCGGCACGTCGCGATTTTCCTTCGGGCTGAGTCCGTCGAGCCAGGCCTTGCGCGCATGCACCCAGAGCGCGTCGGCGCCCACGTCGACAACCTGCCCGGCCAACGCCCAGAGCACGTCGCGCGGCTCCTGTTCGTCGACGCCAATCCGGCATTTGACGGTGACCGGTACGGGCCCCGCCGCCCGCTTCATCGCCGCCACGCAGCGCGCGACAAGATCGGGCGTGCGCATCAGGCAGGCGCCGAAAGTGCCCGACTGCACGCGATCGGACGGGCAGCCGACATTGAGATTGATCTCGTCAAAGCCGAGATCGGCGCAGATACGGGTCGCTTCGGCGAGCTTGTCGGGGTCGCTGCCGCCAAGCTGCACCGCCAGCGGATGCTCGGCCGGATCGAACCGCAAGAGACGCTCGCGCGCGCCATGGATCACCGCATCGGCGACGACCATTTCCGTGTAGAGCAGCGCTTGCCGCGTCAACTGCCGGTGAAACAGCCGGCAGTGGCGGTCCGTCCAATCCATCATCGGTGCGACGGCAAAACGATGCTTTTGATAGTCATGCATTGGTCATCGGCCTTCAAAGAGCCAGGCGACCGCTCATAGCCCGAATTGGCTGAGCTTGTACATGTTCAAGCAGTCTTGACCGATCGTTGTCGGCCGGATCGTTGGAGCACGATCGGCTTTTGGCCCCGGGCAATGGGAGCTTGCTCAACATCGACGGTGGAGAAGGCCGCCATGCCCATTGCGCCACGCGATGGCGGAACACGGGGTCTGACTTGGCTACTGAGACGTGCAAATGCGTTGACCGGCTTCAGGTTCAGGCGACCAACGCTTCCTTGGCATTTTTGACCGCGCCAAGACTGTACATGGTGGATTGGCCGCGCAGTCGGCCCGCGCGGCGCCGGATCGTTTACTCCGCCTTGCCCGCAATCGTGCCGTTGACCGTATGTTCGAGATCAAGCTCCTCGATCGTGACCACCACCTTGGCCGAAAAATCACGCCCGGCGGTTTCATCGAGGCCGGCCTTGCGCATCGCTTCCTCAATCGCCTGCTGCGACGTCACGCCGACCTCCTTGAGGAACTTGCGCATCGTCATGTTGAAACTGTCGCTCATCGTCCATGTCCCTTTGTCGTTGTGGTTGGGCTTTGGGGCCAATCGCCTGCCCCAATGGCGGCTATTGGGTTTTGGCCTTCAGGAAATCGATCAGCGCGGCGCGGTCGGAATCGCTCGGCACCTTCTGTTCAGGCATGCGGCTTCCGGGCGTGTAGGCATCGGGTCCGTACTTGAAGAGATCGGAGACCGTTTGCGGCGTCCAGACAATGTCCATGTCGCGCAAGGCGTCCGAATAATCATAACCGTCCACCGAGCCGATCCTGCGGCCGAAAATGCCATGCAGCGTCGGTCCGGCGCGCGCGCCGTCGTCGGGCGTCAGCGTGTGACACACGGCGCAGGCTCGAAACACTTCGGCGCCGCGGCTGTCCGCGCCCGCCGATGCCAGCATTTCGGCCGGCGCCCCCTCACCCAATGGATCGCCATCAAGGCTCCAGCGGCGGATCATTCCGTCATTGCCACCGGTCAGAAGTTCATCATCCGACAGGGCCAACGCCCAAACCGGGCCCTGCTCCGTGGCTATCTCAACCTGAATTCGCAGCGTTTGCGGATCAACGAGCCAGACATCACCTGTAATGGACGCCGCCGCCACACGGCCGGCGCCCGCCGCAACGGCAATCAGGGGCCGATTGCCCAGCGGTTTCTCGGCGGTTTGCCCATCGGGCGACACGCGCAGCAAAGCACCGGTTGGCGTCGACACGAACAGGGTTTCACCATCGGTGGCCAAGGCGGAGGGTTGGGCCGACAGACCGACACTGTCACCCGGTTCACCCGCCGCATCCCAGAAACGCAGGCGCAGATCCGCACCGACGCTCGCCAATCCGCCCCCATGGGCAACCAGGCCGGTGATCTGGCCATCATGGGCATCGACCAAACGCGGTGCGCCGTTGCCTTCCCACAATGCGATCTGGCCGTCCCAGGCCGCCGAGGCAATGCCGGCGCCCCAGGGGGCGAGTGCGGCGACCGGCAATCCGTGCCACTGTTCAAACTGCAAAGGCTCGGAGGAATCGCCCCAGATGGCGACGCGTCCATCCTGCCCGCCCGAGGCAAAGCCGCCATCCGCCAGAGGCAAGACGGCGGTGACTGCGCCATCGTGGGCGCGCGTGATCTGCCGCGCCACCGGGCCGGACCAGACGATGGCCCGGGTATCGAACGAGCCCGAATAGACGCGCCCGTCTTCGAACGCCAGCGCCCGCACGGGGCCGCCATGGCCGCGCAGATCCTGGGCCTGCGCGAGCCCCAGAGCCGTGCACAGTGACACGGCGCATGCCAGCATACGTAGAATCATGAAAGTCCCGGACGGCAGCGCGTCAGTAGGTCACAAGATTGTCGCCGGGACCGCTGATACGGGCGCCTTCGGTGGTGAAGGCCGTATAGCTGTTGGTCTGGAATTGCCCATCAAGCAGAAAGGCCGCGCCAAAAGCGACCACGAGGGCCACCACGACGGACGAGAGAAACGCTTTCATCGGTTCACACTCCTTGAGCTTGTCTTTGTGGAATGGCGGGGGCGGCGTCTTCAAGCGACGACCAGAGCGCCTCCGCCATGTCGGTGTAAATCTTGCCGAGCGGCCCGTCCGGCACGCGCGCCACAATCGGTTGACCCGCATCCGAGGCCGCACGCAAATCCATCGTCAGCGGAACGGCGCCCAGATAAGGCACGTTCATGCGGGCAGCCTCTGCTTCTGCGCCGCCCGCGCCGAACACATCATGGCTCGACCCGCATTCGGGGCAGATGAAATGGGCCATGTTCTCAATCACGCCGAGGATCGGCACATCCACCTTGCGGAACATGGCCACCCCGCGCCGCGCATCGATCAGCGCCAGATCCTGAGGCGTCGAAACGATGACGGCGCCGGAAAGATCCGTGCCCTGCGCGATCGCCAGTTGCGCGTCGCCGGTGCCCGGCGGCATGTCGATGATCAGGATGTCGAGTTCGCCCCAGTCGACTTCGCCCAGCATCTGCGTGATCGCCGACATGACCATCGGGCCACGCCAAATCATCGCCGTTTCGGCATCGACCATCAGCCCCATCGACATGGCGTGAAGGCCATGTGCCTGCATCGGCAGGAGGCGTCGGTCGCGGCCCACGCGAGGCCGGCCATGCAGCGCCAGAAGGGTCGGCAGCGAGGGACCGTGAATGTCCGCATCCATGATGCCGACCTTGAGGCCCAACGCACGCAGGCCGAGCGCCAGATTGACCGATGTCGTTGACTTGCCGACGCCGCCCTTGCCCGAGGCGACCGCCACCACATGCCGCACGCCGCCCAGGACCGGCGGCTTTGCCTTGGGTTGGACAATCGGCGTCGGAGCGCTGGGCTTCGGCGATCCCTGTTTCTCGCCGGTCAGCGCGACGATGGCGCCCTCGGTGCCCGGCACAGACAGCAGCGCGGCTTCCGCCTTGGCGCGAACGCCTTCGAAATCCTTCAGTTCGGCTTCATTGATCGAGATCGCCATGCTGAGCCGGTTGCCGACGCGAACCGGACCGGACAGGCGACTGGACTCCATCAGCGGCGTGCCGTCCGGCAAGGCCAACTGAGCCAGCGCCTCTCGGGCGGCAGTCAACGTCTGATCATCGGTCATCGATCACGATCCCAGCGGGTCCGGGCTGTTTTTTCGCCGCAAAACGCGGGCCGATCAGGTGACCGGCTCGCGTCAGGTAAGGCAACATCAGCCCTGGCGTTCCGGCGGCTACTCTGCCGGCTGTGCCTTGGAGGCCGCGGCGTGCGGCTCATATTCCGGCTTGCCTTCGACCTCATCGACCCAGAGCGAATGGTGCTCCTTGGCCCAGTTGAGGTCGACTTCGCCCGAGCCCATGGCATCGAAAGCGCCCTCCATACCGACCGAGCCGATATAGATGTGGGCGACGACAATCGCCGTCAGGCCCGCGGCGACAAGCCCGTGAATGAGCTGGTAGAGCTGCCAGTCGGACTGCGTACCGGCCCAATCCGGGAACAGAAGCATCACGCCGGTGAACGACAGCGCCGCGCCACCCAGCATCACCGACCAGAAGATCACCTTCTGTCCGGCATTGAACTTCTTGGCCGGCGGGTGAACGCCCTTCTTGAACAGGCCACCGCCCTGCCTGATCCACTCGCCGTCCACCTTGTCAGGCAGATTGTGCGCGATCCAGGCGACAAAGGACATGATCAGGCCGAGCATAAACGCCCAGCTGATGTAATTGTGGGCCACCTTGCCCCAGGTCGACAGGGTGCCAAACGCATCCTCACCGACAATCGGCAGGATCAAGGTTCGGCCGAAGACGAGGTTGAGACCGGTCAAAGCCAGCACGATGAACGAGCCGGCCATCAGCCAGTGCGCGAAGCGCTCGACGGCACTGAAGCGCAGGATGCTCATGCCCGAAGGACCGGCATCGATACGGATTTTACCGCGCATGGCGTAAAACGCCACCAGCACGACGAGCATGCCGACAACGGCAATAGCCGTCAGAAGGCGCACGAGCCCGCCATGCCTGTCGGCCCAGCCCTTGTTGCCCGGCTTGATCAGGCCCGACGACAATTCGTCAGGGATCGAGACCCGGCCGTCGACCATCTGGCCGCCCTGAAGCGCTTCAAGCAGCGCGTCCTCAGTCACCGATTCGGCGGTCGGGTTGATCTGCTGGGCTACGGCCGGCGCCGGCGAAAGGGTCACCACCATCGCCAGAGCGGCGATCGCGAACAACCATGTTGTGAGCGCTTTCATTGTTCTGCCTCCTCCCATGGTCACTTAGACCGACACCGTTTCGCCATAGGCCGTCCGCCAGCCCCAGGCACCCGACCCGTAGCCGCGCGTGACGACGCGCTCGCGATAAATGTCGGCGATGATGTCTCCGTCACCGGCCAGCAGCGACTTTGTCGAGCACATCTCCGCGCACAGCGGCAGCTTGCCTTCGGCCAGACGGTTCGAGCCATATTTGACATACTCGGCCTGGGTCATGTCGGCCTCGGGGCCGCCGGCACAGTAGGTGCACTTGTCCATCTTGCCGCGCGTGCCGAAGTTGCCGACCTTGGGATATTGCGGTGCGCCGAACGGGCAGGCGTAGAAGCAATAGCCGCAGCCGATGCAGGTGTCCTTGGAGTGCAGGACCACAGCGTCGACGGTGGTGTAGAAGCAATCGACCGGGCACACCGCCGCGCAAGGCGCGTCGGTGCAGTGCATGCAGGCCATCGACACCGAACGCTCACCCGGCAGGCCGTCATTGATAGTCACCACCCGCCGGCGGTTGATGCCCCACGGCACCTCATGCTCGTTCTTGCAAGCGGTCACGCAGGCGTTGCACTCGATGCAGCGGTCCGCGTCGCAAAGGAATTTCATCCGTGCCATTGTTGTTTCTCCTCCTTTACGCCGCTGCGATCTGGCAAAGGGTGACCTTGCCTTCATGCATGCCCGTCACCGGGTCGTAGCCATAGGTCGTGACCGTATTGACGCTCTCGCCAAGAACGATCGGATCGGTGCCTTCGGGGTACTTGCCGCGCTGGTCTTCGCCCTGGAACCAGCCGGCGAAGTGGAACGGCATGAACGCCACGCCCTGCGCAACCCGCTCGGTGACCAGTGCCTTGACACGGACCCGGCTTTCGTTTTCCGGACCGGTGACCCAGACCCAGCCACCATCGGCGACGCCGCGCGCCTCCGCGTCCGCCGGATTGACCTCGACGAACATGTCCTGCTGCAGCTCGGCCAGCCAGGGGTTGGAGCGCGTCTCCTCACCACCGCCCTCATATTCGACCAGACGGCCGGATGTGAGCACGATCGGGAAGTCGTCGGAAACGTTCCGTTCGGCTGCTGCCGACTGAACTGAGAAGCCGATGTTGGGCACACGGAACTGGCGCCCGTCGTCGCGGGTCGGATACTCGGCCAAAAGGTCAGGACGCGGGGTGTAGATCGGCTCCCGGTGAACCGGGATCGGATCAGGCAGGTTCCACGCCACGGCGCGGGCCTTGCCGTTGCCGAACGGTACGCAGCCATGCTCGATCGCCACACGCTGGATGCCTCCGGACAGATCGCGCGACCAACTCACCGCGGCCATTGCCTCTTCTTCGCCGCCGCCGATCTCGGTGATCACGGCCAGTTCCGCCGGCGTCAGGTCCGCGTCCCAGCCAAGCTGCTGCAGCATGCCATAGGTGAACTGCGGATAGCCGTCGGTGATCTCCGACTCGGGCGGGTAGCTGCCTTCGGCCAGAAGCGTCTGACCATCCCTTTCCAGTCCAAAGCGCGGGCGGAAGCCCCCGCCCCCGTCTTTGACCGGAATGTTGGGATTGTAGAGGATGTGCGTGCCCGGATGGCGGAACTCGGGCGTGCCCCAGCACGGCCAGGGCAGGCCGTAATAGTCGCCGGCGACCTCTTCAGGCGCGCCGTCATAGGTCCGGAGCGTGACCAGATCGAACTGATCCTGATTGGCCATGTGCGCCTTCAGGCGCTCAGGTGACTGGCCCGTGTAGCCGGTTGACCAGCCGCCGCGGTTGATCTCTTCGAGGATCGATTCCGCCGTCGGCTCGAGGCTGAACTTGCCCTGAACCATCTCATAGTTCTTGAACATCTCGTCAGCGAAGCCGAGCCGCTCGGCGAGCCGATAGATGGCGGCATAGTCGTTGTCGCTCTCGAAAATCGGATCGACGACCTTCTCGCACCATTGCACGGAGCGGTTCGACGCCGTGCGGCTGCCATAGCACTCGAACTGGGTCGAGATCGGCAGCAGGTAGGTGTTGTCTGTGCGGTCGTGCAGCGCCGCGAACGTCGTCGGATGCGGGTCGGCGACGACCAGCAGGTCGAGCGCATTCATGCCGTCGGCGGACGCGCCCATACGGGGCACCGTGTTGCCGCCATGGCCGAACACGATCATCGCCTTGATGTTGTCGCGCTGGTCGACATCCTCGGCGTCGAGAGTTGCCGCATCGAACCAGCGTGTCGAGGGAATGCCAGCGACGCTCATATTGGCCTGGGCGGTTCGTGCATCGCGGCCGCCCTTGGCCGGGACCTCGTCGAACCGGTCGACGAAGTACTCGTACGGCGTCTCCCAGACGCGCGACCAGTGCCGCCATCCGCCTTCCGACAGGCCGTAGTAGCAAGGCAGGCTGGCCACATCGAGGCCGAAATCGGTCGCGCCCTGCACGTTGCAGTGGCCACGGAAGATGTTGGCTCCGTTGCCGTTGCCGCCGACATTGCCGGTTGCCAGCAGCAGGTTGCAGTAGGTGCGAACGTTGGCCGTGCCGACCGTGTGCTGCGTGCCGCCCATGCACCAGATGAAGGTCGAGGGGCGCTGCGTGGCGAACGTCTCTGCGACGCGGCGAAGCTGCGCCTCGGGAATGCCGGTGACGCGCTCAACTTCGTCGGGCGTCCACTTCTTCACTTCCTCGCGGACCTGCTCCATGCCCCAGACACGCTGATCGATGAACTCCTGGTCCTGCCAGCCGTTCTCGAAAATGTGCCACATGATACCCCAGATGATGGCGATGTCGGTGCCGGGGCGCATCCGCACATAGTCCGTGGCGTGAGCGGCGGTGCGCGTGAAGCGCGGATCGATCACGATCACATTGGCGCGGTTGGTTTCCTTGCCGGTCAGGATGTGCTGCAGCGAGACGGGGTGCGCCTCGGCCGCGTTCGATCCCATGAAGATGATCGTCTTGGAGTTGCGGATGTCGTTGTAACTGTTGGTCATCGCGCCGTAGCCCCAGGTGTTGGCAACACCGGCAACGGTCGTCGAATGGCAGATGCGGGCCTGGTGGTCGACATTGTTGGTGCCCCAATAGGCCGCGAACTTGCGGAACAGATACGCGCCTTCATTGGAGAACTTGGCCGAGCCCAGAAGATAGACCGAGTCAGCGCCGCTGTTCTCGCGCACCTCGAGCATCTTCTCGCCGATCTCGTCGATCGCCTGATCCCAGGAAATGCGAACCCACTCGCCGTTTTCCTTCTTCATCGGATACTTCAGGCGGCGGTCACCATGCACCAGTTCGCGCACCGAAGCGCCCTTGGCGCAGTGCGTGCCGCGGTTGATCGGGCTTTCCCAAGCCGGCTCCTGGCCAACCCAGACGCCGTTCTGGACCTCGGCCTTGACGGTGCAGCCGACCGAACAGTGGGTGCAGACATTCTTCTTGATTTCGATTGGCTGGCTGAAATCGGTCGGGCCGGCTTCGGCGCGGCGCACGGTACCCGCACCGACGCTGCCCAGCGCGGCGAGACCGCCGACCGCGAGGCCGGACCTTCGAAGGAAGCTACGACGGTCGATGGGCTTGGCCGCCACCGACTGCGCAAAACCAGACAAACCGCTGCGTGCGGCATCAGACGATCGGCGCTTCACAAGCATGGCTTAGGACCCCTCGTAATAACGGTTGGTGCGGTAGAAGGCCTCGACATGGTCGGTCTTCTGGTAGCGCTGTTTGGTGCGCTCATCGCCGACTTCCTCGGCTGCGACCGGGCGCGCACCCGCGGTCAGAACACCTGCCGATGCGGCCGCGGCGACGGCACCGAAAAAGCCTCGGCGTCCGATGCCCTTCTTCTCGGTTTTTTCAGCCATGTGATCCTCCCTTGCGTTTCACTGCGAACTTGGCGAGTCCGCCACGATCCATTTCGTTTCAGCCCGCCGCCACCTTGGCAGTCGGGTTTGCATCCTTGCGCGCCAGTTCGAACGCGCGCATTTCGATATCGGTGAAAATCCGCCCGACCTCGGCGACAGGCCGATAAAAGCGCGCGCTCGGCGCGATCGCCAGATCGTCGAAAAACTGCGTCACCCAAGGCTCCAGATGACGGGCGAAGAAGCCTGCCTCGCCAGCGGCGCCGCATCCCAGTGCGGTGGCATCGAATGTCCCGTCGGCCAGTCCGGCCATCACTTCGGCGAGGCTGGCGATATGATCCTCGGGCTCATGGCGATCTTTGGCACGCTCGATGCCCATCGCGGCCAGATCTCGCCGCAAATCGGCAAGCGGGCGCTCATTGAGAAAACCTGTCAAGTAGAAGGAGGCATAGGGCAGAAGCTCGCCGCGCCCGACGCCGACGAACAGTTCGAAGAACTCTCGCCGCACCTCCTGTTCGGAGGTTGCCCGCGCTGTTTGCGCCAGCACGTCATAGGCATTGCCCAAGGCCGTGCCGTCGCCAGCCAAGTCACCCAAGGCGTCCAGCATCTGCTGGTCAGGCCCACTGGAAAGAACACGCGCCAGAAGGCCCCATTGCTGGGCTCGCAATTGATCAGATACGTGGTCAGGCGCAGATGCGCCCGCCTGACTGGCCGGACTCAAGGCATTTCCTCACGGGTGGCCGCGAATTCTTACCGCTCGCGTTTAGTTTTTAACGTCCCACAAGCCGAACCGGGCGTCAACGAAAACCGGTTCGCGCCATCCGGGGATCCTCAGAAGGCGCCAGAGCCCGAAAAACCGGCAATTCTCATTCGGGAAGTGCTCCGCCATGACGGCGTGCGGACGGCAGCGTCATTTTGACGCGCGTCTCCTCGTCGGCACCTTCATCTGTCCCTGCGTCAGAATCGGTATCGGAGGATTCGGCATCTGACAAATCCGCGCCGGCCACGTCGCTGCGCCGGACGGGTTCGGCGGACTGATCGGCACTCAGCTCGGCGGTTTCTGCCTCGTCGTCCGGTGTTGCATCGTCGGGCGCCGTGTCGCCGGCGCGCAGTGCGCGGTTCGCAACATCGGCGGGTTTCGCGTCGCCCATCAGGTTCTTGACCATCTGCGAAACGCCCTCGCCCGTCAGCGTGCCACCGCCGCCCGGGACACCTCCTGGTGCGTTCCAGTCCCAAGCGTAGTCGAGCGCCGGGTCGATATGATCACGGATCAGGGGATTGAGCGTCCAGACCTTGCGCAGGGCCGCGTTGCGAAGGGCGAGCGGCACGCCGCGTCGCATGAAAGGCGCCAGATCGGTCCTGCCGGTGATGTCCTCGATGGAGGGCAGATTGGCGACGAAGTCGGCATCGACAGCGTCGCTATCTGTTTCGCCTCCGGTTTCATCGACCGCAGGTCCATCGCCGATGTCCGCGGCATCGTCAGCCGCCTGAGTGTCGACATCGGCTTTCTCATCCTGATCCGGGGATTGCTCCGCCTCCGCCTCCTGCCGCCTGACGGCCAGCTTGCGGCGGGACCAGGCGCTGAGAAAGCCTTCGTTCTTACCGTCATCGGCCGGGCTCATCGCACCTTGCCTCCAGGATGGCCGGCCCGCCCGCGCGACTGCACCCACTTTTCATCATCGCTCAACACACGCGGCGCACGCGGATCGCTCGGCGACGTCGCCGGCCGGCGTTTGCGTTTGTAAAACATCTCTTCTACATGGTGTTCGGCGACGAACTCATCCACGCGTGCTGCCGTCTGCGGCGGCATGGGCAAGGCCTCGACGACGCGCTCGACATCACTGGCCAATGCTTCGCCTTCATAGGGATCGACGGTCAGCAACTGAACCTTGTCGGCAACCATGGCCACCCAAACCGAAGGCTGCCGCGCCTGCAGATTGTCGATATAGTGCCGCGTTTCGCCCGAGTGCAGCACGAGTGCGAAGTCGCCCAAATAGACCGTCTCGGCGCCATCTTGTCGGGTCATCGGCGTGCCCGGTTCAAGCGCCGGCACGTCGGCCATCACCGCCACCGGACGCGTCTGCCCGGTCGCCCAACGGTTTGCCGGTGGATAGCGGACGCCGACAACGGCCAATCGGAGCACCTGTTGCGGCACTAGGCCCTCCCCGCAAAGGCCGACAGCTTGCCGTTGGCCATCGGTTCGGCGAAGGGCAGGCCCGTGACCAGGTTTTGCGGCTTGAAGCGGATGATGTTGTCGCCACCCATGCCGATCAGCAGATAGACCGGATGACCGGCCACGTCGGGCAGCACGGCGCTCGGATCATCAAACGTCAGCGCAAACAGACCGACCAGAGATCCCGCAATGGGCGGACGGTCGTTCCACAACGCATTGCCGATCGCCGTTCCGGTCTCGTCAAGCCCGACATACCATCGCAAATCCACCGCTTGCGCATCGGTCAGCGGCGCAACGCTCACCCGGTGGCCCAAAAGGTGCTCGATCAGCCGGGCAATCGCTTCGGCCAAGGCGGACCGCACCTTGGGGTCCGATCCAAACGGCAGCACCATCGTGTGGGCATCCGATCGGCTCCAATAGGTCCAGCCATTGTCGTCTCCCAGCACGTCAAGCTCTTCGACCCCGCCATTGAGCATCGCCGTCAGCGGCGACGCATGCTTCTCGGCTTCGATCTCGGCGACCAGTTCCTCATCCGCCAGAAGCAACGCGCCCTCATGGACATAGCCCCGCTGGGGCCGGAAGAACATCTCCGCCGCCCGCAGTACCCGCACATCCTCACAGCCATCCAGCGCATTGCGCAGGATGAGTTGGACAAGCTGCTCGTAGAACAGGATCGGAAGGCGGACACCGCCGCGCACCAGCGCCAGATAGCCTTCCTCGATCGTGCCCGCCGACAGGAGCGCATCGCGCATCGTGATCAGGAACGTCCAGTTCTCCCGCGCATCGGGATCGGCCATGGCCGCAATGTCGTCGGCGCCGACCGGTGTCCTGGGCGCCTCGGTGAGCCGTGCATGCAGCACGCGCTCGACGGCACAGGCTTCGGGTGGCGGCATCACTTCAGGCCGCGCCAGCCAGGCCAGGATCAGTTCGTCTGTGACGAGCATGCGGCCATCGGCGTTAAGCTGCGTCAGGTGATGGCCCGACGCCACCCAGAACTCTCTCATGGGCGATCTCCGCCGTCTCCCATCGACACAAGATCGATGCCGTCATCGTCTTCGTCGGTCTCCACCAGATGAAATGCCTTGTCATGCCCGCCCAGATACTCAGCCGCAAATGCGGTGTCGGCGCGCGGCTTGAGCGTGCGGAACTGCTCGCGAATGCCGCTGTCATCCATCGTGCGATGCAAGGCCAGCAACGTTCCCACATCATGCCCGCGGCACAGTTCCTCCGCCATCCCGATTTCCTCCTCGGCCGCCGGCAGCGCCTCGGCAAGGCTTGGGGCGCCCAGATGGTCGACGAGTTGGTGCGCCAGTTGCGACACCGCCTCGGCGCGATCCTCGGCCCGCGCCTCGGTGACCACCGCAAGCGTCGACCATCCAAAGCTGACGATTCCCAGAAAACCCGACCGGAACGCGATCTGTTCCTTGCGGCTGAGTGTGTCGAGCGACCGGCCGACGAACAGGAACGTGCCCGGAACCGACCATTCACCGGGCTCGGCGGGCCGGGCAAAGACCACAGCGTCCGACTGATCGAGCCGGATGGTACGCGGCAGCAGCATCACAACCTCGGTCCGTTCTCGTCTCGCCAATGCAAATCCGCGACGGCCGTCGCAAGCGCCTGCTGGCTGCCGTCGAACACCAGATCGCCCTCTTCGGTCAGAACGCCGTCGGTCGCCAGCCGCTCATCGAACCGGCGGGCAATGGCGGCAAAGCCCTCATGCTTCCAGCGGTCGAAATTCAACATCAGATAGGATGCGAAGCTCTCCAGAACAGCTGGCGGATCGGCGAATTCTTCCTCCGACAGCGAAACCGAACCGGGACGATCGCCCGGCATCGCAAGGTGATTGCGATCGGCAATCAACTCGACGCCCAGCACGAGCCAGTCGGGCACATCGGTTTCCGCCGCGCCAGGTGCGACCGCAAGTCGCATGCCTCCCAGCCGCGACTTGTCGAACAGGATTTCACCGGGCCAGCCGATCAGAACAGAGCGCTCAGGCGGGCAGTGAGCGGCCAACGCCTCGGAGATCGAGACCATGCCCGCAAGGAACGCGCGCCGGGCGTCCTGCAGCGGCGAATCGGGTTCGAGAACCACCGCGAAATCGAACCGCCCGGCACCCGCGGGCGATCGGCCCTGTTGCCACACAAGGCAGCCCGCGCCTTCCTGCGCGGCGCGGTTCTGGGCCTCCAAAAACGTGTCGCCATCCGAAAGCCAGTAGGCCGTGTAGGGCGGTGGCAGCAGCAATTGTCTGGGAATGGTCGGGCTGTCGAGCAATGCGCGGTCCTTGCGTTGAGTAAGCTGGGTGTGAAACTGTACACGGCCCGGCTGCCACGACAAGGCCGACCCCAATTCAGAGGACGAACAGAAGACTCGATGATCAAATCCAGTTCGAACCGCAGCGTTCTTGTGTGCAATTGCGAGGGCACGATGGCGCCGGACGTAGACGCGCTGGCCAGAGCCGGCCATGATGCGGACGGTCCGGTCGCCGACCAGCTCTGCCGCGCAAACCTCGACCGGTTCCGCGCTGCGCTGGAACACGGTGCGCCTCTCACCGTGGCCTGCACGCAGGAGGCGCCGCTGTTCGTCGAGATCGGGGAAGCGGAAGCACCCGATGTCCCTTTGTCATTTGCCAACATCCGCGAAACCGCCGGTTGGACGGCGGATGCGGCCGCAAGCGGGCCCAAGATGGCCGCCCTGATCGCGGCAGCCGAAGTCGCACCATCGGCATTCGGTATCACATCGCTTGAAAGTCAGGGCGTGACGCTGATCCTGGGTTCGGACGAGGTGGCGCTGGAGGTGGCAAGGGATCTGGCCGAGGCGCTCGACATCACGGTTCTGTTGACGCCGGGCGCGGACGTCGTGCCGCCGCGCAAAACCGTCTTTCCGGTTCTGCAGGGCACCATCCGGCGGGCAAGCGGTCATTTGGGCGCCTTTACGCTGACCGTGGATGACTATGCCGCGCCCGCGCCCTCGTCCCGGCATCGCCTCGTTTTCGGCGATACGCGGGACGGCGCCACTTCGCGCGCCGATATCGTGATCGACCTGACAGGAGGCATGGCGCTTTTTCCCGCAGGCGAACTGCGTCCGGGCTATTTTCGCGCCGATCCGCGTGACGCCGTCGCCGTCGCCAGACTGGCACGCAAGGCAGCGCAAACCGTCGGCACGTTCGACAAACCGGTTTTTATCGACTTCGGTGCCGATCTGTGCGCCCATTCGCGCAGCGAGATTACCGGCTGCACGCGTTGCCTGTCCCTGTGCCCGACAGGCGCGATCACGCCGGCCGGTGACAGCGTGGCGATCGACGCTGCGATTTGCGCCGGCTGCGGCCAATGCGCGGCAGCTTGCCCGACCGGCGCAGCATCCTACGCCCTTCCCGATGCGACAACCTTGGCTGAACGCCTGCGCGCCGGGCTTCAGGCCTGGCATGCGGCGGGCGCTACAAGCGCGCCGACGGTCCTGTTCCACGACACCGATCATGGCGAACCGCTGATCGAAGCTGCCGGGCGCTACGGCAACGGCCTGCCCGCCAACGTCATCCCGTTTGCGGTCAACGAGATCACGCAGGTCGGCCCCGAAGCCATGGCGACCGCGCTTGCATACGGCGCTGGTCGCGTGGCGATTTTGGGCAGGGGCCGGCCCGCACACGACCAGACGGGCCTTCAGGCCAGCATCGCCCTTTTGGACACGATTGCCGAGACAACCGGCCATGCCGGCATCGAGATGATCGAGACCGATGACCCCGATGCGCTGGAAGGCGCGCTTGCAGCGCTGCCCGGTCTGGCCGTTCGGGACAACCGATCGAGTTTCTTGCCACCGGCGGACAAGCGGGGGCTTTTGGTGACCGCATTTGCCGAAGTCAACGCCAATGCTCCAGCGCCCGCCGAATCCATATCCTTGCCCGACGGCGCGCCGTTCGGAACCGTCAATCTCGACTTGGAGGCCTGCACACTGTGCCATGCCTGCACCGGGGCCTGCCCGACCGGCGCGCTGGTCGACAATCCCGAGGCACCGATGCTGCGCTTCACCGAGAGCGCCTGCGTCCAATGCGGGCTGTGCGAAGCCACCTGCCCCGAATCGGCGATCACCCTGACGCCGCGGCTCGACTTTGAAGCCTGGGAAACGCCGCGCCGCATCCTCAAGGAGGAAGAACCGTTCTGCTGCACCGAATGCGGCAAGCCGTTTGCAACCAAGTCTGGCATCGAACGCATCCAGGCGAAGCTGTCGGATCACTGGATGTTCAGCGGTGAGAGCGGTGCACGACGGATGGAGGTACTGGCCATGTGTGAGGATTGCCGCGTCGAAGCGGTGGTCAATGAAGGCTTTGACCCGCATGGCCAGGAGATGCGGCGGGTGCGTACGGCCGAGGACTTTGTTGCCGAAGAAGACGCGGCGGCCGAACGGTCGAAATCAACCACCAAAAACTGAACGGCCGCCCAGCAAGTGGCCGGCCGCCTGACGGCGCGCCTCAGTCTTTCAGAAGCGCGAGCGCCTCGTCGGGGCCGAGCGGTTCGGGACGCGTGCAGCTTGTCTGCATGGCAACGAACACGCCCGTCTCGGCGGATCTGAGAATGCCCGTCATCACGTCCACCGCATGCAGCGCCCGGTCGAGCGAGCAGCGGGCATCGCGGCCTTTGAGGATCGCTTGCACCATGTCGGCCAGCCCGGCGCTGCGATAGTTCGCGAGCGCCGTGCCGCCATGATCCTGATTAGGCAGTCCGAACGGATGATCGAAAGGCTGGGAGGCCGCGAGCCTGCCGTCGCGCCCCGCCACCTCGATCGTGCCGCCGAAGAAATTCGGATCGGGCACGAACAGCGAACCCTCGGTTCCGTAAAGCTCCATGTTGCGGTGCCGGTGCGCCCACACGTCCCAGCTTGCGCCCAGCGTGATCGTCGCACCGTTCTCGAACTCCAGAAGCGCCTGGATGTTGGTCGGCGTCTCGACAGCAATCGTCTCGCCGCGCCTTGGCTCGGACTGGATGGTGCGGACCGGCTCGGCACTGTTGGCGAGCGCCACCACCCGCCGCACCGGACCGATCAGATGGATCAGGTTGGCAATGTAGTAGGGGCCGATATCGAGCACCGGCCCGGCGCCGGGCTTGAAAAAGAAGTCCGGGTTCGGATGCCAGTGCTCCATGCCGTGCGACATCACATGGGCCGTGCCGGCGGTGATGGTTCCAAGACGGCCTTCATCGATCAGCCGCCGTGCCCATTGGTGCGCGCCGCCCAGAAACGTGTCCGGCGCCGAACCGACGCTCAACCCCTTTGCATCGGCGAGCGCTTTGAGCACCAGACCATCGTCCAGCGACAGAGCCAGCGGTTTTTCGGAATAGACATGCTTGCCTGCCTCGAGCACGGCCGTGGAAACGCCGACATGGGCCTCGGGGATGGTCAGGTTGATGACGACATCGATGCCCGCATTGGCCAGCAGATCATCGACGCTTTGCGCGGCAATGCCATAAGCATCGGCGCGGGCGCGGGCCGCCTCCGCGTTCAAATCGGCACAAGCGCGCACCTCCATGTCGCGGAACAGGGGTGCCAGATCGAAATAGGTCGTCGAGATGTTGCCGCAGCCGATAATGCCGATGCCAAGCGTTTCGCTCATGGGTTTGGTCCTCGATAGGGATTTTCAGAAGGATCGGGCGGCTTCGATCGATCGCCGGGCAAACCGCGCCGCGTCATTGGGATTGTCATGCTCCATGATGAAGTGCTTGCACGGCGTCTGGCGCAGCCGCGCCATCAAGCCGGGCCAGTCGACTGTGCCATGTCCGACATCGGCCCAGCCGTCTTCATCCAGCGCCTCGCCTTGCGGTGCAATGTCCTTGATGTGGACCGCGCTCATCCGGTCGCCATGGGCATCGATCAGTTCAAGCGGGTCGGCGCCGCCGACAATGACCCAAGCGATATCGGCCTCCCACTCGAGATTGGGCCCGCCTGCAAAAATCGCATCCAGCGGCACCACCCCGTCGGCCGTCGGGCGCAACTCGAAGTCGTGATTGTGCCAGCCAACACCCAGCCCGGCATCGCGATAAGGTTTGGCCGCTTCGGCAAGCTGCCGTCCGAACGCCTCATAACCCGCGCCGCTGTCCGGCCGATCCTCTTCGGCCAAATACGGGCAGTAGATGCGCCGCATGCCGACATCGCGTGCGATCGACAGCACCGTGTCGACATCGCTCTCCAGCATCTGCAAGCCGAAATGACCAGTCGGCATGGTCAGGCCACTGGCGCCCAGATGGGCCTTGAGTTCGCTGACCAGCGCCGGGTCGGCATAAAGCGCGCCATACCCCTCGACCTCCGCATAGCCAAGGTTGGCCAACATGCTCAGCGTGTCAGCGAGCGGCGGAAAATTGCGCGACGAATAGAGCTGGTAGGAAAAGGTGGTCATGGCGGTCTCCGTGATGATCGATCCTGTCTTGGTACGCAGGCGCCTGCCCCGCGTTGAGCCGTGCGGCGGGGGCCGCGGGCAAGCGGAAATGGCGGGCAAACCTGCTGCGGTCAGAGTCTCTGGCTGGACTTCGTGTCGAAAAGCGATGCCTTGCCCATGTCGAGCGCAAGGGACACCTTCTGTCCGGGCGCGAAACTGTGGTCTGTTGTGGTTCGGGCCGAGACGGTCTGGCCGGCCAGCGTCAGCCACACCAGATTGTCTGAACCCATCGGCTCGTTCAGGTCGACCGTGGCGGCATGACCATCCGCGTCAGCGGACTGAAGCGCGACATGCTCCGGCCGGACGCCCAATATGACGTGTTGGCCGTCCTCGGCATTCAGATCTCCGTCATAGCCTGCGAGCGGCACCCGCAACCCATCGGCGTGAAACTCGGGACCATCCTTTCCGGGCACGAACCGTCCATCGAGCATGCTCATGGCGGGCGATCCGATAAAGCCGGCAACAAACAGGTTGGCGGGCTTGTTGTAGATGGTTTGCGGCGCGTCGAGCTGCTGAATGATGCCGCCGCGCATGACCGCGATCCGGTCGGCCAGCGTCAGTGCCTCGATCTGGTCATGGGTGACATAGACCATTGTGTTGGCCAGCCGCTGGTGCAGCCGCTTGATCTCGACGCGCAGTTCCGAGCGAAGCTTGGCATCAAGGTTGGATAACGGCTCATCAAACAGGAACACGTCGACATCGCGCACAAGCGCCCGGCCGATCGCGACCCTCTGCCGCTGACCGCCCGACAACGCAGCCGGTCGCCGGTCAAGCAACGGTTCGATCTGGAGGATCTCGGCGGTGCGCGCGATGCGCCGGTCGATCTCCTCACGCGGCAGGCCGGCATTCTTCAGGCCGAACGTCAGGTTCCCGCGCACCGACATTTGCGGGTAGAGCGCGTAGGACTGGAACACCATCCCGATGCCGCGATCCTTCGGCTCTTCCCAGGTGACATTCCGGCCCTTAATGAAGATCTGCCCGTCGGTGATGTCCAGAAGTCCGGCAATGCAGTTCAGCAGGGTCGACTTGCCGCAGCCGGACGGCCCCAGAAGCACCAGGAACTCGCCCTCGGCAATGTCGAGATTGAGCCCTTTGAGCACCTCGACCGCGCCGAAGGCGAGATCGAGTTCCTTGACGATGATGCTCGACACAGGTTGCTACCCCTTGACCGCGCCGGCGGCGATGCCGCGGACGAACAGCTTGCCCGAAATGAAGTAGATGACCAGCGGCACGAGGCCGGTCAGAATGGTGGCAGCCATGTTGACGTTGTACTCCTTGATGCCCTGCACCGAATTGACGATGTTGTTGAGCTGAACGGTCATCGGATAGGTGTCCGGCTTGGTGTAGACCACGCCAAACAGAAAATCGTTCCAGATGCCGGTGACCTGCAGGATGATCGCAACCACGAAAATCGGCAGCGCCATGGGCAGCATGATCTTGAAATAGATGCCCCAGAATCCGGCGCCATCCACGCGCGCCGCCTTGAAAAGCTCCGCCGGCACCGAGGTGAAATAATTGCGGAACAGCAATGTCAGGATCGGCATGCCGAAAACAGTGTGGACGAGAACCAGCCCGGCCAGCGAGCCCATCAATCCGATCTCGCGCAGCATGATGACAATCGGGTAGAGCATGGTCTGGTAGGGGATGAAGGCGCCGATGATCAGGATGGTGAAGAAGGTCTCCGACCCTCTGAAACGCCAGTTGGCGAGCGCATAGCCGTTGACGCTGGCAACAGCGATCGACAGCACCACCGACGGCACCAGGATCTGCACCGAATTCCAGAAGCCGCGCGACAGGCCGTCGCAATTGATGCCGGTACAGGCCGTGGCCCAGGCCTTGACCCACGGCTCGAACGTCACTTCCAGCGGCGGCGCGAAGATGTTGCCGAGCCGGATTTCCGGCATGCCTTTCAGCGACGTGACAATCATCACGTAGAGCGGCAGCAGGTAGTAGACCGAAATGACGACCAGCGCGCCGTACAGCATGATGTTGGCGCGGCTCAATGAGCGCCTGGGTTTGGCGCCGCGCGGCTCGACGGCCGCATCGAGCGGGAGATCAACCACGTTTGCGCCCTCCGAATTCCAGATAGGCCCACGGCACAAGGATGATGATCACCGAGAGCAGCATCATCGTCGAAGCGGCGAAGCCCTGACCAAGATTTTGCGCGCGGAACATGTAGTTGATGACGTATTTGGCCGGCACCTCGGAGGCGATCCCCGGCCCGCCATTGGTCTGCGCGACCACAAGATCGTAAAGCTTGATGACGCCGCTGGCGATCAGGACCAGCGCGGTGATGATCACCGGTCGCAGCATCGGCAAGATGATGAACACATAAGTCTTGATTGTGCCGATCCCGTCGACGCGCGCCGCCTTCCAGATGTCTTCGTCTATCCCGCGAAGACCGGCGAGCATGATGCACATGATCAAGCCGGTGCCCTGCCACAGCCCGGCGATCAGAAGGCCGAACATCACGATATCGGGATTGTTGAGCGGATCGAAAGTAAAGCCCTCCCAACCCCAACCGCGCACGACGCCCTGCAGGCCGAACTCCGGGTTGAGGATCCACTGCCACGCCAGGCCGGTCACGATGAACGACAGCGCAAACGGGTAAAGGAAGATCGTGCGAAAGGTGTTCTCGAACCGGATCTTGCGGTCCAGAAGTGCCGCCAGGACGAAGCCGATCACAAGTGTCAGCACAAGCGACAGGATGCCGTATATCGCCAGGTTCTCGATAGAGATCAGCCAGCGGCGCGTGCTCCACAGACGCTCGTATTGGTCGAGGCCGACAAAATTGGCCCGTGGCAACAGACGCGAGTCGGTGAAGGAGTAGACGACGGTCCAAGCCGTGCCGCCGACGAACACCACCAGGGCGGTGATGATCATCGGAATGGATGCGATCTTCGCGGACAGGTTCTTTGTCAGCGGATTGGGTCGTCGTGCTTTCGCCGCTGGTGCCGACATGGCGGTGCTTTCCGGAGCCTTGCAAGGAGCCCGGCGGCGAAGCCGCCGGGCCAGGACATTATCGCCGGTCAGTCAGCGTTGGCGACGATGTCTGCGTAGCGGCTCTGGGCCTCTTCGGCCGACAGATCGCTGGACCAGAACTCGGCCATAAGGTCCTCAATCTGTGTCTGGGTGTCCGGCGTCAGGTTCATGTCGCCCGACGGCAGAATGCCACCGGCAGCCAGAATCTCCAGACCTTTTTTCATGCAGTCGTTGGCGGCCGACAAATCGATGTCGCCGCGTATCGGCAGAGACCCCTTTTTGAGGTTGAACGCCACCTGCACGTCCCTGGAGACCAGCAGCGATGCGAGCTTCATCTGCTCGGCCTGAACGGCAGCATCATCGACTTTCGGGAAATAGAAGGCGTCCCCGCCGGTATCGAGGATTTGATTGACGCCCAGACCCGGCAGGCAGCTATAGTCTTCGCCCGCCACTTCGCCGGCAACCTGGAATTCGCCCTGCGCCCAGTCACCCATGATCTGGCCGCCGGCCTGATCGGTGATCACCATGTTGGTTGCAAGGTTCCAGTCCTGCACGTTGGAGTCCCGCGCAAGCTCGCGCGCGGCTGCCACGGCCTCGAACACCGCCTTGTAGGCGGGACCCGCCGCGACCTCGGCGTTCTTGTTGACCGAAACCTCACGCCAGTTGTCGATGCCGGCGATCGCGATAGTGATGGTGCCGAATGCAAGGTTCTGCTGCCAGCCCTGCTGGCCCATCGCCAGCGGCGTGATGCCTGCATCCTCCAACTGGGGTGCGGCGGCAACGAACGCGTTCCAGTCCTCGGGAACGTCCACGCCGGCCTGCTCGAATGCACCGTGACTGAGCCAAAGCCATTGGGCCGAGTGAATGTTCACGGGCGCGCAGTAGATTCGACCCTCATAGGTGCAGGCATCGAGAAGCGAGGGCGGATTGATGATGTCTTTCCAGCCTTCGCTTTCAGCCAAATCGGTGAGGTCCGTGAGCAAGCCGGCCTGAATCAGTTCCTCGGCCTGACGGCCGTGGTTGAGTTGGGTAGCGCCCATCGGATCGCCGCCCAGAATACGGCTGATGATGATCGGCCGCGCCGTGCCGCCCGATCCGGCGATCGCGCCGTCGACCCAAGTGCTGCCGGTCGCCTCGAACGCCTTGGCGATCTCGGTGACCGCCGCCGCTTCGCCGCCGGATGTCCACCAATGGGTGACTTCCAGTTCGGTCGCCTGTGCGGTCGCAACGAACGAAAGCGCGGTTGCTGCAAGAAGCGATTTTGCCAGTTTCACGATTTATCCTCCCTAATCTAAATCGTTATCGGAGCCTACGTTAACGATTTAGATGATGCAATAGGCGTTCTTGCCATCAATGGACATGCTCACCCGCGCGATGTTAAGTGGTCATGACGCGACCCGCCCGTTTCCGGGCGCGGGCAAGTTCAGGGCGATCAGACGAACCATGCGCAAAGCGGCAAAAGGGCTCACTGGCGGCGCCAAGCCGACACTGAAGACGATCGCGGAAATCAGCGGTCTGGCCGTGCCGACTGTCTCGCGGGCGCTCAAGGAAGCACCCGATATCGGCAAGGCGACGCGCGAGCGCGTCCGGCGCATCGCCGACGAAATCGGCTATGTGCCCAATCGCGCCGGCGTGCGCTTGCGCACGGGCAAGACCAATGTCGTCTCGCTCGTGCTGTCAACCGAACTCGATGCCGTCCATCACACGACCCAGCTCACGGCCTCGATCGCCGCGGGCCTGCGCGATACGCCCTACCATCTGATCGTCACGCCCTATTTCCCCGACGAGGATCCGATGCGCGCGGTGCGCTACATCGTCGAAACCCGGTCTGCGGACGCGCTGATCCTCAACCAGACCGAGCCCGAAGACCCGCGCATAGCGTTTCTGCTGGCCAACAACATGCCTTTCGCCACCCACGGCCGCACCATCTGGTCGGACCAGCACCCCTATTTCGACTTCGATAATGAGGTTTATGGCCGGCTGGGGGCGCAGGCGCTCATTGCACGGCGCCGCCGGCGGCTGCTCCTGATTGCCCCGCCGCGCACCCAGATGTACGCCCAGCACATGATTGCCGGGCTCGCATCGGCCGCCCATGGCGCGGAGGTTCCTTTCGAGATCCTCGACGGTACCACCAGCGACGACACCGCCGATGATATTGAGGCCGTGTTGCGCGCGCGGTTGTCCTGGCCGCCGACTTTTGACGGGATCATCTGCGGGTCGGTTACGGCAGCAATCGCCGCCGTCGGCGCGCTCGAAGCGGCCGGCCTGGAAATCGGCAACGACGTCGATCTGCTTTCCAAGGAACCCATTCCGCTGCTCAAACGGGTGCGGCGTTCGATCCTGACCATGCCCGAAGATGTGACCGGTGCGGGACGTTTCCTGGCCCGCGCCGCCATCTTGGCGGCCGACGAGCCCGACGCGCCGCCGATGCAGAGGCTGGTCGTGCCCACCGCCGACGGCATCACCCAAGCCCCGAGCCTTCGCGACGTCTAGAGTTTTCTGCTATCGGATCAGGCCGCCAGACGCGCCTGTCTGTCCGGCACGCCGATCGTCAACGCGTAGACAGGCGTGTCCATCAGGCGCTCAAGACCGATCGCATCGCGGATGCGGCTGTGGCTCAGCGCTGCGGTCGGGCAAGCGGTCAGGCCTTCTGCGGTTGCCGCCAGCATGATGTTCTGGCCGATATGGCCGGCTTCGATCATCACGACGCGATAGGCGTTGCCATCGGGATACTTCCACATGGTCCGGTCCAGCGAGGCACAAAGGACGATCGCGCAGGACATCGTCTCTGCCCATTCCTGACCGGCGACCAGATCGGAAAGCGCGGTTTCAGCCTCGCTAACGAGGGCAATACTGTGTTCGAGCGCCGAATAGTGGTAGATTCCCGGTGCCAGACCCTCGACGCGCTTGACGAACAGATACGCCTCGAAGGGGTTACGCGCGCCGCCCGACGGCGTCATCCCCAGCGGCAGCTTGCCCACACAATTGGATGTCCAGCCCGTAATGCCGAGCCCTGCATAGAGGCAATCGGCGATAGCCCCCTGCCCCACATAGGCCGTCGCGTCGCACTCGCGCACCGTGCGCCGCCGCTCCATCACGTCGGTCAGCGTGCTTTTCCTCTGCGTATCGTCTTTCAGGGAGATAACCGGATGGAACAGCCCCTCATTGGGCAGATGCAGCCTTGGAGACCGGACCTCAGCCGACTTGGCCTCCTGCAACTGCTCGGCGACGTCGAGTGGCAGGAAATCGGCGTCCTGCAGACAAAAATGCAGCATCGCGGCAGGAACACCCCAAGTCCACGATGTCAGAAACTCTTCCTCGCGCCGTGCCTCTTCGCTGCCACGCTCGACAAGCAGCGTCGCGTTCACCAGAGCATTGAGCGCATCGACGGTGATGCCCTGAAAAGCGCCGATGATTTCGTCGATGCGCTGCCAGTCCTGCAAACGCGAGAGAAACTCGAACAGATCCGCCGAACAGGCAGTAACCTGCCGCGTCAGGAAATTGCAGGCGAGCATCTCGCCTTCGTCCCAACTCAAGACAACGGATCGGGAAGCGCGCAAGGCACGGGCTTGGTCTTGCGAGGCGGCCGAACGCCGCCGCGATGGGTCACGACGGCGCATCGTTGTCAGACCTTGTTGTAGAACATGCCCGGACGGACAAAGGCGGTCGACTTGGCAGGCTTCACAGTGATGTTGAGTGTTTTCTTGGCCATTTTGGGTCTCCAATGATGGGTGCGCTTGATTGCGGCACTTCCAAAAACTAGAAACCGTAAAATATTGATTCAACAACTAATTTAGAAACTATTGCCGCTTCTATCGGATCACAGATGCTCTCGAAAAGGGTTAACGAACGCTTTACCTGGGGACAGCAGGCCGCCACTTTGCCGATCAAACGGGATTGTCTTCCAGAAAGACCCTGACGTCGTCCCCGATGAATGCGGCGTTGCGCGGGTAGGCCCTTGCCATCCTGACAGCGTTGCGAAGCGAAAGATCGGTCGGCGCCCGCTTCAGAACGGCATCGATCACCACCGGCCCGCGCTCGGTGGCGATGGATGCTTTTCCAGGCAACACATCTTCGTCACCCATGATCCAGCGGAACATGACCATCGATGGCTCATACTCGGGAACCATGTTGACTGCTGTGAAATAGAGCCATTTGTGACGCTCGACGATGATGCCACCATGCCGGCCTCGAAAAAAGGCTCCATTGGAGTATCGGCGCTTGGAGTACCCGGTGAGGCGGACAAAACCCAGATCGTCCCCACGTGGCTTGACGATCACGATACTGCACATGACCCGATTAGAGTCCGACATCAGTTGATAGAAAAGATAGTATATGCCTCCCGGAAACCGCGGCGCAGGAAGATGCGTCAAGTTCCGTATGGCTTCGTCAAACTCCACCGGTATGTTGACCTGCGCACGGAAACCGATCTGAAACAGATCGACCTCTGCAATGCGGAAGAAATTGGCAATTGTCTTGGCCGTACCTTCGGTCGGAAGATTTTCGGCCGCCAAGTATCTGTCGAACTGTGATCGAGAAATACGCATTGCCCTGCAAATATAAGCAATCGATCGGCCATCGTTTTCGCACAGTCGGTGCAAATTGTCCGCAACCACCTCTTTGAGGGTAACATTGGTGCGCTCTCCGAACCGGCGCATTACTATTCTCCCGACCGATCAATTCAGCGACATTAGATTTGGGGCGAACGCCGTTCAACTCCCGAAAAAAGTGGGTTCCCTGCATACCGTCCCGCCCGTCTAGACAGCGCGTCTCGACCTGGCTCGGAAGACGAAACATCAGCCGCATCTGGCAGCCTCAATTTGGGCCCAAGCACTTTTTGTGACAATGACGTCAATTTCGGATCGCACAGCATTCTTGTCGAGGGTCGACAAACGGCGCTTCGCTTACCAACACCAAGAGCGGCCCCCGGCGATCGGCGTTTTGTCTGAATAATGACACTTTTTCCTGAATCTGCATTGCGATAGATAGATATTACAATTGACCATCATGTATACATCAATCCCAATTGAATTGTAAAAACGAGTCCTATATTTCGATATATGTTTCCTATAAAGATATTGCTTAGATTTTTTATTGATTTTTATGGAAATCAAGATGGTTACAAGGGGACCATTATTGATTCCGGCCATCATAAAAGTACGCGAATTTAGTGTATTCCCACAAAGTCGTTTCCCACCAAGATATCGTGCCCATACAAGTTAGCTTCACGGGATATTGGCAATGGCCACGGTAGATTTCAACGAACAGGTCGATAACAGGGAACTTCTGACGCAAATGACAGCGGAGGTTGTTTCTGCCTATGTTGGCGGCAATGCCGTGCAAGCGTCGGACTTGTCGAAACTCATCGCTGATGTTCATGAGGCACTGGCGCAGATCAGTGGATCCGGGGCGGCGGTCGAGGCCGAAAAACCGGTGCCAGCCGTAAATCCCAAACGCTCCGTCACCCGCGAGTACATCGTGTGTCTGGAGGACGGCAAGAAGTTCAAGTCGCTCAAACGCCATCTCATGAGCCACTACGGCATGACACCGGAAGAGTATCGGGAAAAGTGGGGGCTTCGCCCCGACTATCCTATGGTGGCTCCCGAATATGCCGAAAGGCGTTCCCAGTTGGCCCGCGACATGGGACTTGGCCGCCGGCCGGCTGAGAAGCCGTCCAGAAGGAAAAAGTGACCCAAAGGCCCGCACGACCGGTCACTCTCCATCAGATTTGGAGCGGGTTGTCGGCGGACGGCTGCGCGATTCTCTCGCGATCGTTGGCGAACGTCTCCACCTCTATTGTCTCGGTTAGGGGTGGCAGAGCCCGCTCCGTAGACCATGCCAGCAAAACTCCCAGCGCGCCGGCACCTGTTCAAAGGCATTCCCGCACGGACGCCGGACGGCCAGTTCCAACCACTGACCCATTGACCGCTCTCCATGATCGGAACCGGATCGTATCGTGCTGATCCGGCATTTACGTCGCGCCCACCCGCATTGTCGGCACCGCGGCTCTTTCCCCGAAAGCAGCACGCATTCGATCAAGTCCGCCCTCGATATTGTTCTGATTTTTTTGAGAGTGCTTCCCCATATCATGCATTTTCTTGATCAATCGATTTTGAGACCATCCGCCCATCTCAAGCACCGGCGATCTCGGGGAGGAGCGACGGGATGGACTTGCGGAAAGACATACGTTTCCTGCTGAACGGAGAAATCGTGCGGCTTGAAGAAGCCGCTGCTACCGACACGCTTCTTGATTTCCTCAGGATTGAGCGACGCCTGACCGGCACCAAGGAAGGCTGTGCGGAGGGCGATTGCGGTGCCTGCACCGTTCTGGCCGGACGGCTCGAAGGCGGACAACTGCACTACGAGCCGGTCAATGCCTGCATCCGGCTGTTGGCCTCGCTCGACGGCTGCCACGTCGTCACGGTCGAATACCTCTCCGGTCCCGACGGTCGGCTTCATCCCGTTCAGCAGGCGATGGTGGAACATCATGGCAGCCAGTGCGGTTTCTGCACGCCGGGCTTCGTCATGTCGCTTTATGCATTGTGGATGGAAAACCCCGACCCGACCGTCACCGAGATCGAAACCGCCATCCAGGGCAATCTGTGCCGCTGCACCGGCTATGAACCGATCGTCCGGGCGGCGCGGGCGGCGACCCGGCTCGGAAGTCCCGCCCAGGACGTGCTGAACCGGGAGCGTACGGCGATCACCGAAGAGCTGGCCGCGCTGCGCGACGGCCGCCGGGTCGAGATCGGAAAGGGAGAAAACCGGTCTGTTCTGCCCGCCTCGGTCGATGATCTCGCTGATGTGCTGCTCGAAACGCCCGATGCCACGATCGTTGCCGGCGCCACCGATGTCGGGCTGTGGGTGACGAAGTTTCTGCGCGACATCTCCCCGGTGGTCTTTGTCGGCCATCTGGAGACGCTGCGCCGGGTCACCGTTACCGATTCGGCGATCGAGATGGGCGCCGGCGTCAATTACACCGACAGCCGTGCGGCGATGGCCGGCGACTATCCGCATCTCGCCGAATTCTGGGACAGGATCGCCGGCTGGCAGATCCGCAATATGGGCACCATCGGCGGCAACATCGCCAATGGCTCGCCCATCGGCGACACACCGCCAGTGCTGATCGCGCTCGGCGCGAGGATCACGCTGCGTCGCGGCGGGGAACGCCGCACCCTGCCCATCGAGCAGTTCTTTATCGGCTATGGCAAGCAGGACCGCAGGCCGGCTGAGTTTCTGGAAAACGTGACCATCCCGCGTCCCGTCAGAGGTGCGCTGCACGCGGCCTACAAGATTTCCAAGCGCCGCGACGAGGACATCTCGTCGGTCTGCGCCGCCTTCAATGTGACTGTGGAGGACGCCGTGGTGACCGGTGCGCGCATCGCCTTTGGCGGCATGGCCGCAACGCCCAAACGGGCGCGTCACGCCGAGACCGCGCTCGTCGGCCAGCCCTGGAGCCTTAAGACCGTGATGGCCGCCGCTGCCCAACTCGGCAATGACTTCAATCCGCTGACCGACTGGCGCGCATCGGCAGACTATCGCCTCCGCGTTTCGAAAAACCTGTTCCGCCGCTTCTGGCTCGAGCAGCAGGACGATCAGGCGCCGGTGCGCCTCAGCGCTTGAGCGAGGATCCCGACCGATGAGCGATCTGAAGACCGTATACAAGCCGGCCGACACCGGACAGCACCTCCAGCCGCCAGAACCGATCAGGCTTGCACACGGCATCGGAGAAGGCCCAACGATCAGCGGTGGCGTCCACACCGATCTGCGTCACGATTCGGCGGTCAAGCATGTCACCGGCCGCGCCGAATATTGCGACGACATCGTCGAACCCGTCGGCACGCTGCATGCCTATCTGGGTCTTTCGACCCGCGCCCATGCAACGATCACCGACATTGACCTGACGGCCGCGCGCGCGGCGCCCGGTGTCGTCGGCGTGCTGACCGCCGATGACATCCCCGGCGTCAACGATGTCAGCCCGACCGGGCGTCATGACGAACCGGTGTTCGCCGAAGGCAAGGTCGAGTTCTGGGGGCAGCCTATCTTCGCCGTCGTCGCCGAGAGCCGCGATGCGGCGCGCCGGGCCGCCAAGCTGGCCGACATTACCTTTAAAGACCTGCCGCATGTGCTTGACCCGCAATCGGCGCTCGACGCCGGCATGCCCTATGTCACACCGCCCTTGACGTTGAAGCGTGGCGAGGCAGCCGAGGCGATGGCCAAGGCCAAACACCGGATCAAGGGCCGGTTCGTTGTCGGCGGCCAGGATCACCTCTACCTGGAGGGGCATATCGCCTTTGCCATGCCGGGCGAGGACGATGATGTGATCGTCCATTCCTCAACCCAGCACCCCACCGAAGCGCAACACATGGTGGCTCATGTCCTGGGTGTCGCGTCCAACGCCGTCACCGTCAATGTGCGCCGCATGGGCGGCGGCTTCGGCGGCAAGGAAACGCAGATGAACCTGTTCTGCTCGGTCGCCGCGCTGGCCGCCAAGAAGTGGAACCGGGCCGTCAAGATCCGCCCAGACCGCGACGACGACATGTCGGCGACCGGCAAGCGGCATGATTTTGTCATCGATTATGAAGTCGGCTTTGACGATGAGGGGCGCATTGAAGCCGTCACCGGCGACTTCGCGGCCCGCTGCGGCTTTTCCTCGGACCTGTCCGGTCCGGTCACGGACCGCGCGCTGTTTCACGCCGACAATGCCTATTACTATCCCGACGTTCTCCTGAACTCGCATCCGATGAAGACCAACACGGTCTCCAACACTGCCTTTCGCGGGTTCGGCGGGCCGCAGGGTGTGATCGCGGCCGAGCGGATCATCGAAGAGATCGCCTATCATCGCGGCCTCGACAGCCTCGAGGTGCGCAAGCGCAATTTCTATGGCGGTGCGGAGGACGGGCGCGACGTGACGCCTTATCACCAGACGGTTGAGGACAACATCGCCCCGCGCATCGTCGCCGAGTTGGAGGAAAGCGCCGACTATCAGGTGCGCCGGAAGGCCGTACTCGATTGGAACGCCAAGGGCGGCATCATCCGCAAGGGCATCGCGCTGACGCCGGTCAAGTTCGGCATCTCCTTCACCGCCACCTGGTACAATCAAGCCGGCGCACTCCTGCACATCTATTCGGATGGCTCGATCCATCTCAACCATGGCGGCACCGAGATGGGACAGGGGCTGAACACCAAGGTCGCCCAGGTGGTCGCCGATGCGTTGCAGGTCGATTTCGAGCGCATCAAGATCACCAGGACGACCACAGAGAAGGTACCCAACACCTCGGCCACGGCCGCATCGTCCGGCTCCGATCTGAACGGAATGGCGGCGCTCGACGCTGCGCGACAAATCAAGGAACGCCTGACTGCCTTTGCCGCCGAACGCTGGCAGACCGGCGAGAGCCACGTGCATTTCATCGCCAACAGGGTCCGGATCGGCAGCGAGACGATCCCCTTCGATGAACTCGTCCGCGAAGCCTATATGGCGCGCGTCCACCTGTCGGCCGCTGGGTTCTACAAGACGCCGAAAATCCACTGGGACCGCGCCAGCGGCAAGGGGCGCCCCTTCTACTACTATGCCTATGGCGCGGCCTGTTCGGAGGTCTCGGTCGACACGCTGACCGGCGAATACCGCGTCGAGCGCACCGACATCCTGCACGATGTCGGCCGGTCGCTGAACCCGATCATCGACAAGGGCCAGGTCGAAGGCGCATTCATCCAGGGCATGGGCTGGCTCACCACCGAGGAATTGTGGTGGGACGAAAAGGGTCAGTTGCGCACCCATGCGCCGTCCACCTACAAGATCCCGCTCGCCTCGGATCGGCCGCGCATCTTCAATGTCGAGCTTGCCTCCTGGTCGGAGAACCGCGAGCGCACCATTAAACGCTCCAAGGCGGTCGGCGAACCGCCCTTCATGCTCGGCATTTCGGTGTTCGAGGCGCTCTCCCATGCGACCGCGAGCATTGCCGACTACAAGATCTGCCCGCGCCTCGATGCACCGGCAACCCCAGAGCGCGTGTTGATGGCGATCGAGCGGCTGAGGGAGGAGTGATCCGGTGACGCTTCGCGCCTTCTTCGACGCCGGCGAACCGGCGATCCGTGTCCGGCTTACCGGCGTGCGCGGCTCCTCGCCGCGCGAGGCCGGGGCCGAGATGTTCGTCTCAGCATCAGGTCTCTGCGACACGATCGGCGGTGGGCAACTTGAGTACATGGCGATCGACAAGGCCCGCGCCATGTTGCGCACAGGCGAGACCGAAGCCGAGATGGACGTGCCGCTGGGCCCGGAAATAGGCCAGTGCTGCGGTGGTCGTGTCACACTGTCGCTGGCCCGCATGACCGGCAACGACCGGAACGCGGCGCTCGCCGTAGACGTCGAACGCCGTGCCGCCTTGCCCCATGTTTATGTGATGGGTGCCGGCCATGTCGGACGCGCGCTTGCCGTCTTCTTCCAGTACCTGCCCGTGCGCTGCATTCTGGTCGACAATCGCGCCGACGAGTTGGCTCAATCGCGCGCCCACGTCGAAAAGCGCAAGTTGGCGGTTCCGGAAATGGCAGTCCGCGCCGCCCCACCCGGCAGTGCCTTCATCGTGCTGACCCACGATCATGCGTTGGATTTTTTGTTGACCGCCGAAGTGCTCGCCCGCGGCGATGCATCCTATGTCGGGTTGATCGGCTCGGCGACCAAACGCGCCAGGTTCGAGCGCTATTGCGCTTCCGAAACGCCGGCGGCGGCGATGGCAAGACTGACCTGCCCGATCGGCGCCGGCGGCAGCGCCGACAAGCGCCCCGAAGTCATTGCCGCCTTCGTCGTGGCCGAAGTCATGGCGCAGATCACGGGACCCGCCACCGAGACACTCGGAACCGCGTGCGCAGGGGCCCGCCACTGACGACACATCGCCGCGCGCCCGGCCGACTGGAGGAACCACGGCTCGCGCGCCATCCATTCTGCAACAGGGAGGGAGCCCTGCAATGTCACAAGACAGCTACAATTACCGATTGTTCGCCAGAAGCGACTTCAGCGCCTTTTGGGCGCTGTTCACGGACAATCTCGTCAATCTGATGGTGCTTTCGGCCATCTGCCAGTTCGTCTTCCAGATGCCGGCAGAGATCGTCTACGGACGCATCGTGCCCGGCGCGGCCATCGCCATTCTGGCCGGCGTCGCCGTCTACGCGATGATGGCCAGATGGGCGGCGCAAAAGCATGGACGCGACGTCACCGCCCTGCCCTATGGTATCTCGACCCCGGTCATGTTCGTCTATCTGTTCGGCGTGATCGGGCCGATCTACTGGACCACCCAGGATGCCATGCTTGCATGGCAGGTCGGCATCGGCGCCGGCTTCATGGGCGGTATCGTCGCCGCGCTCGGCGCCCTTGTCGGGCCGTTCCTCAAGCGCATCACGCCGCGCGCCGGCATGCTGGGCACGCTGTGCGGCATCGCCCTCGTCTTCATCGGCTCGGTGCCCCTGACGCAGGTCTTCGAGAACCCGATCGTCGGCTTCACGGCTCTGGTGATAATCCTCTGGGGCCTCGTCGGCCGTTTCCAACTGCCGGGCAATCTGCCGGCGGGCCTTGTCGCCATTGCCGTCGGCACGGTGATCGCCATCGTTCTGGGCCAGTCGAGGTTGGAACTCGACAGCGTCGGCTTCTACCCGCCGCTGCCCTATGTCGGCGACCTGATCGCCGGCATTCAGTATCTGTTCGCCAATCCCGAGCTGTTCCTCGTGCTGATTCCGGTGCAGATCTACAATTTCATCGAGACGATGAACAATGTGGAGAGCGCCGAAGCCGCCGGCGACCAATATCCCGTCGCCGTCTGCCAGGTCACCGACGGCGCCGGCACGATGCTCGGCGCGGTGTTCGGTTCGCCCTTTCCGACCACCGTCTATATCGGCCACCCCGCCTACAAGCGGCTTGAGGCCCACGCCGGCTACATCATCGGTGTCGGCGCTGTGATCGCCTTTGCGGCCTTCTTCGGCTTTCTGGCCTTCCTGAACGGGCTGATCCCGATCGCCGCGGCGGCGCCGATCCTGGTCTTCGTGGCGATCAGCCTGATCACCAACACGGCCATGTCGATCAAGCCGACGCATATGGCCGCCGTAACGATCGCCATCCTGCCCCACATCTCGAGCTTCCTGGTTACCAAATGGGGTTCGCTGGCCAATGCGCTCAGAAGCAGCGGCGTCGAGGGCATGCCCGCGCTCGGCAGTCCGGAACTGACCGCCGCCCTTCTGATGGAAGGTGCCCACTATGAAGGCCATCTGGCGCTGTCTCAGGGCGCGATCATCACCGGCCTTGTGTGGGGTGCGATCGTTGCCTCGATCATCGACGGCCGGTTCCGTACCGCCGGCGGTTTTGCAATCGCCGCCGCCGTCATGTCCTCGATCGGGATCGTCCATGCCGCCAGCCTGCAACTGCCGCAGCTTGACGGGATCACGATCGGTTATCTGATCACGGGCGCCTTCCTGCTCCTTTATCCGGCCATCGCGCCCAAAGAGGCTCTGGATCACCGGATCATCGTGCCGGACGAACCCGACTTCCTCGACACAGATGCGCCATCGGGCCGGACCTGATGAAGATCGGGGCGGCGTATGCGCCGCCCCGCCCACCCGTTTCAAAACAAGGAAAGCACCCGGACCATGACCAACAGGCTCCTGCGCGGCCGCCTCCTGACCTTTCACCGCGCGCCGGAGGACGAAAGCGATACCGGCGCCTTCACCTATCATGAGGACGGCGCAATCCTTGTCCACGACGGGATGATCGCCGCGTCCGGAACTTTCGACACCGTTGCGCAAGACGCGCCCGATGCCGACATCGTCGACCACCGGCCGCACCTGATGACGGCCGGCTTCATCGACGCGCACATCCACTTCCCGCAGGCGCAGGTCGTCGCCTCCTGGGGAGCGCAGCTCCTGGACTGGTTGAACGGTTATGTGTTTCCCGAAGAGGCGCGGTTTGGCGACCAGTGCCACGCACAGACGATCGCCACCCGGTTCTTCGACGTTCTGACCGAGCACGGCACGACGACCGCCGCAGCCTTCTGCTCGGTCCACGCCGCCTCCGCCAATGCCTACTTCTCCGAGGCCGCGCGCCGCAACATGCGCATGATCGGAGGCAAGGTGATGATGGACCGCAACGCGCCCGGCACTGTGCGCGACACGCCGCAGTCGGGCTATGACGACACCAAGGCGCTGATCGAACGCTGGCACGGCAAGGGGCGTGCCGACTATGCCATCTCGCCGCGCTTCGCGATCACCTCGACACCGGCGCAACTCGAATTGGCAGGCGCGCTTGTGGCCGAACACCCCGATTGTCACGTCCAGACGCACCTTTCGGAGAACAGCGACGAGATCGCATTTGCCACCTCGCTTTTTCCGGATGCCTCGGACTATCTGAACATCTATGAGCGCCACGGCCTTGTGAACGACAAGATGCTGCTTGGGCACTGCGTCCATCTTGAAGAACGCGAGGTCCGGTGCCTGGCCGAGACGGGCGCGCATCCCGTCTTCTGCCCCACCTCCAACCTCTTCCTCGGATCGGGCTGCTTCAATCATGCGCGACTGGAGAAGGCAGGCGTCCGCAGCGCCATTGCCACCGACATCGGCGCAGGCACCAGCTATTCGATGCTCCAGACGCTCAACGAGGGCTACAAGGTTCTGCAACTCCAATCGCAGAGCCTGCACGCCATGCGCGGCTTCCACTGGATGACACGCGGCAATGCCGAGGTGCTTGGCCTTGCCGACAGGATCGGCACGCTCGACGAAGGCACCGAGGCCGACATCGTCGTGCTCGATGCGCGTGCAACGCCCGCCATGGCGCTGCGCATGGATCGCGTAGAGGCATTGGCAGAGGAACTTTTCGTTCTTCTGATTATGGGCGATGACCGCGCCGTCGCACAGACCTATATAGCGGGCGAACCGCAGAAGGAGACCAAACCATGATGACGATCCGGCGCCTCGATGCACGCGATGCCGACATGTTGATCGAGGGCGCTCAGGCGCGCGCAGAGGCGATCGGCGTGCCCATGTGCATCGCCGTCACCGACGAGGCGGGACAGTTGATCGCCTTCCGGCGCATGGATGGCGGCAAGGTCACCTCGACGACGATCGCCATCGACAAAGCCTTCACTGCGGCCGGCGCCAGAAAGGCAACCCACGAATATGGACAGGCCAGCCAGCCCGGCGCACCGGCCTACGGCATCGCTTCGGCAATCGGCGGCCGGCTGATGGTCGTGGGCGGCGGCCTGCCCGTCATGCTCGACGATGAACCGCTCGGCGGAATCGGCGTCAGCTCGGGCACGCCGGACCAGGATCGGGACGTGGCGCAGGCCGGTATCGATGCGTTCCACGCGCACATCGCGGGCCTCACGTCCGATTGACGAAATGGGCCCAGACACACATGAGGGATGCGCAAAGCGTTGGCCGCATCGAAACGAGATAGGTGCACGATGGTGAAGACGGAGCCGCACGACCCTTTGACCAGCAGCGGGACACAGTCATGACCGGCAAGTATTTTGCGCCATCGGGCGGCCATCCGCCGCAAACGCAGTTGCTGACCGACCGCGCCGTGTTCACCGAAGCCTATGCGGTCATCCCCAAGGGCACGATGCGCGACATCGTCACCAGCTTCCTGCCCTTCTGGGACAAGACGCGCCTTTGGGTGCTGTCGCGTCCGCTGACCGGCTTTGCCGAGACCTTCTCGCAGTACATCATGGAAGTCGCACCCGGCGGCGGGTCGGAGCGTCCCGAAACCGATGCCGGCGCCGAAGGCGTCATCTTCGTCGTCGCGGGCGAAGGCGTCATCACGATAGACGGCGCGACGCACGATCTGCGGCCGGGCAGCTACGTCTACATTCCGCCAGCTAGCGACTGGACGCTTCGGAACCAGGGCACCGCACTGTTCAAGTTTCATTGGGTTCGCAAGGCCTATGAGGCGGTGGACGGCTTGCCGCTGCCCGAGGCCATCGTTGCCCACGAAGACGACATCGTTCCGACGCCAATGCCCGGCACCGACGGCAAGTGGACGACGACGCGTTTCGTCGATCCGGCCGACATGCGGCACGACATGCATGTCACGGTCGTTACCTTCGAGCCCGGTGCGGTGATTCCCTTCGCCGAAACCCATGTTATGGAGCACGGTCTTTATGTGCTGGAAGGCAAGGCGGTCTATCGCCTCAACCAGGACTGGGTCGAGGTGGAAGCCGGCGACTATATGTGGCTGCGCGCCTTCTGCCCGCAGGCCTGCTATGCGGGCGGGCCGGGCCAGTTCCGCTATCTGCTCTACAAGGACGTCAACCGCCACATGACGCTCAGGCCCGCGTCGGCGACCGGCGCCCTGCCCACAGCCAACTTCAGGAGCGCGGCCGAATAGACCCGCCGATCGCCATCGTCAGCTCCGCCGCCGCGGCGATCACCGGCTCGGCAAACCGCTCCACATCGTCGGCGCCGATCCGCGCCGTCGGACCGGAGACGGACAGACCGGCAACCGCTTCGCCGTGAATGTCGAACACCGGCGCGGCGATGCATCGCATGCCGGGGTTCTTCTCCTCATCATCGAACGCATAGCCGCGTGCCCGTATACGGGCGAGATCGGCGCGCAGATCGTCGGGCGTCGAAAGCGTTTTCGGCGTGAACGCGTCCAGCGTCCCATCGAGCACGGCCTCCAGACGTTCGGGCGCCATTTCCGCGAGCAGCGCCTTGCCGATGCCGGATGCGTGCGGCGGCGACAGAGTGCCCGGTGGGAAGAACGCTCTTATGCTGGCATGCGTCTCCACCTGGCTGACGAACAGCACGGAGCGATTCTGCACGATGCCGAGATTGGCTGTCTCGCCCGTCGCCTCCATCAGGCGGCGCAGGATCGGCCGCGCCCTGTCGACCAGTTGCGTGCGACGCAGGAAGCGCGCGCCGATGACGAACGCCCGCGCCCCCACATGCCATGACTGGTCGCCGGGATCGAACTCGGCAAGCCCCCGGCCCTCAAGCGTCACAAGCACCCTGTAGACGGTTGCCGGCGATTGCCCGGTCTCGCCCGCCAGTTGCGTCAGTGACAGGCCCTGGTTCTCGCTGAGAAACTCGAACACCTCCATCGCCCGGTCCAGCGACTTGATCGTGTTCTGTGCGGTCTTGTCGTTCCAGTCCCTGGGGCGCCCCCGCGCTCTTCGCAAAGGCGCGGCCATGCTGCTGTCAGGCGAGTCCATTGTGTGCCTCCTTCACAATGCGAATTATCACTTCATCATTTGAAAAACATAACACATTGATGAGGCTTGTGAATTCCGTTTCGCCCATTTATGAAAAATATTTTCAAAAAAATTTCCCTGGTTCCCGGCATCGACTATTGTGGAACCATATTTCAGGGAGGCTGCCATGAGTCTGCAAAATCCGGTTTTCATCCCGGGGCCGACAAACATTCCCGAGAGCCTGCGCAAGGCATGCGACATGCCGACGATCGATCATCGCTCGCCGATGTTCGGGGCTATCCTCCACCCGGCGCGGGACGGCGTGCGCAAAGTGCTCAAATCGGAATGCGCCGACATCTTCATCTTCCCGTCGACAGGAACCGGCGGATGGGAGACGGCGCTGACCAACACGCTGAGCGCCGGCGATACGGTTCTCGCGGCGCGCAACGGCATGTTCAGCCATCGCTGGATCGACATGTGCCAGCGCCACGGCCTCAATGTCGAGATCGTCGAGACGGCCTGGGGCCGCGGTCTTCCGGCCGAGCGCTACGCGGATATCCTCAAGCGCGATAAGGGCCACACGATCAAGGCCGTTCTGGCGACACACAATGAGACCGCCACCGGCGTCCGTTCGGACATCGCCGCCGTTCGTCGGGCGCTCGACGACGCGAACCACCCGGCGCTGCTGTTCGTTGACGGCGTCAGCTCGATCGCCTCGATGGACTTCCGCTTTGATGAATGGGGCGTCGATGTCGCGGTCGCCGGCTCGCAAAAGGGCTTCATGCTCTCCGCCGGGCTCGCCATTGTCGGCTTCAGCGAAAAGGCCATGGCCGCCACAAGGTCAGCAAAGCTGCCCCGCACCTTTTTTGACGTGCACGACATGGCCGCAAGCTATGAGAAGAGCGCCTATCCCTATACGCCGGCGGTCGGGCTTCTCAATGGCCTGAACCAGGCGTGCGGCATGCTGCTCGACGAGGGGCTGGACAATGTGTTCGCCCGTCATCACCGCATTGCCGGCGGCGTCCGTGCCGCCGTCGCCGCCTGGGGGCTGAAACTGTGCGCCGCAACGCCGGATGTCTATTCGGATACCGTCTCGGCAATCCGCACGCCCGAGGGGTTCAACGCCACCGAGATCGTCACTCACGCCGCGCAGACCTATGGCGTCGCCTTTGGCGTCGGACTGGGCGAGGTTGCCGGCAAGGTCTTCCGGATCGGCCATCTTGGCAGTCTGACCGACGTGATGGCACTGTCGGGAATTGCCACGGCCGAAATGTGCATGGCCGATCTCGGCCTCGACATTGAGCTGGGCTCCGGCGTCGCCGCTGCCCAGGAGCATTTTCGGACGAGCTTTCACACCATCCACTCCAAAGCGGCGTGAGGACACCCAGATGAACGCACCTGTCGATACCAAGGCGATGACGATTCCGACCTATGACGATGTGATCGCCGCCCATGAGCGCATTGCGCCCTACATCCACCGCACGCCGGTCCTGACCTCGACCTACTTCAACGAGTTGACCGGCGCGCAGCTCTTCTTCAAGTGCGAGAACTTTCAAAAGGCCGGTGCGTTCAAGGCACGCGGCGCATCCAACGCCGTTTTCGGCTTGGATGAGGACAAGGCCAAGGCCGGTGTTGCAACTCATTCCTCCGGCAACCACGCCTTGTCCTTGTCCTATGCCGCCGGTCGGCGCGGCATTCCCTGCAACGTGGTCATGCCCCGCACCGCGCCGGAGGCAAAGAAGGCGGCCGTGCGCGGCTATGGCGGCATCATCACCGAATGCGAGCCGTCGACTTCGTCGCGCGAAGCGGTGTTTGCCGAGGTCCAGGCCGAGACCGGCGGTGAATTCGTCCATCCCTACAACGACCCGCGCGTCGTAGCCGGACAGGGCACATGCTCCAAGGAGCTGATCGAGGACCTCGGCGAACTCGATGCCGTAATCGCGCCGATCGGCGGCGGCGGCATGATTTCGGGTTGCTGCCTGACGCTCTCGAACATCGCACCGAACGTCGAGATCTACGCGGCCGAACCCGAAAAAGCCGATGACGCCTATCGTTCTTTCAAGGCTGGGCACATCATTGCCGACGATGCGCCGCAGACCGTCGCCGACGGGCTGAAGGTGCCGCTCAAGGACCTCACCTGGCACTTCGTCTCCAACCATGTCACCGACATCTTCACCGCCTCCGAACAGGAGATCATCGATGCGATGCGGCTGACTTGGCAGCGCATGAAGATCGTGATGGAACCGTCTTGCGCGGTGCCGCTGGCGACGATCCTGAAAAACCGCGGCGCTTTCGCCGGCAAGCGCGTCGGCGTCATCATCACTGGCGGCAATGTCGACCTCGACAAGCTGCCCTGGCTGAACACCTGACCGGAGGAAACGGAAATGAACGCACACACCGCCATCGATGAGCTTGAAGTCGGTTACGACATTCCTGCCGCCATCGGCATGGATGAAAAGGACATCCAGACCCCGTGTCTGGTGCTTGATCTCGATGCGCTTGAGCGCAACATCACGAAGATGGGCCAGTTCGCCAAGGACATGGGTGTCCGGCATCGCGTACACGGCAAGATGCACAAGTCGGTCGACGTCGCCAAACTGCAAAAGGAGTTGGGCGACGCGGTCGGTGTATGCTGCCAGAAGGTGTCCGAAGCAGAGACTTTCGCCCGCGGCGGAATCGACGACGTGCTGGTCTCCAACCAGGTGCGCGATCCGGCCAAGATCGACCGGCTCGCCCGCATTCCCAAGCTCGGCGCACGCACGATCTGCTGCGTCGACGATGTGACCAATGTGGCCGATCTGTCGGCCGCCGCGCAGAAGCACGGCACGACGATCGAGTGTCTAGTCGAGATCGACTGCGGCGCCGGCCGCTGCGGCGTGACGACCACGCCGGAAGTGGTCGAGATCGCCAAAGCCATCGACGCCGCGCCGGGCCTGAAGTTCTCGGGCATCCAGGCCTATCAGGGCGCCATGCAGCACATGGACCTCTATGAAGAGCGCAAGGCGAAAATCGACATCGCCGTGGCCATGGTCAAGGACGCCGTCGATACGCTGAAGGCCGAGGGCCTTGAGTGCGACATCGTCGGCGGTGGCGGCACCGGTTCCTACTATTTTGAGGGCAGTTCGGGCGTCTACAATGAGCTGCAGTGCGGCTCTTATGCCTTCATGGACGCGGACTATGGCCGCATTCTCGACAAGGACGGCAACCGCATCGACGATGGCGAGTGGGAGAACGCGCTTTTCCTGCTGACCTCGGTGATGAGCCACGCCAAGGCCGAAAAGGCGATCTGTGACGCCGGCCTAAAGGCCCAGTCGGTCGATTCAGGCCTGCCGTTCATCTTTGGCCGCGACGACGTCGAATACGTCAAGTGTTCGGATGAACATGGCGTGATCGCCGACCCGAAGGGCGTCTTGGCGATCAACGAGAAGCTGAAGCTGGTGCCCGGCCACTGCGACCCCACTTGCAACGTCCATGATTGGTATGTCGGCGTTCGCAACGGCAAGGTCGAAGCGCTCTGGCCCGTCTCGGCCCGCGGCAAGGCATACTGACTGCCGATCTGGTGAACAAAGTCCGGCCTGGGGAGGGCCGGTTTCAACGCCCGTGTACCCGCCGTTTCAAGGCCAAGGTGCACGGGCGTGCCTCATATAGTGACAAGGAGAACCCATGCTGATCGTCCCTGAACGCGAGATCGCCGATCTGATGACCCGCGAAGCGGCCTTCGACGCGGTCGAAAAGGTGTTCGCTGCCATGGCGGCAGGCGATGCCTACAATTTTCCCGTCGTGCGCGAAGCGATCGGCCATGTCGACGCGCTTTACGGCTTCAAGGGCGGTTTCGACCGGGCCGGCATGACACTCGGTCTCAAGGCCGGCGGTTACTGGCCGCAGAATCTTGAGCGCCAAGGCATCATCAACCATCAGTCGACGGTGTTCCTGTTCGATCCCGATACGGGCCGTGCCTCGGCGATGGTCGGGGGCAATCTTCTGACGGCGCTGCGCACGGCGGCCGCCTCATCGGTGTCGATCAAACACCTCGCCCGCAAGGACGCCAAGGTGATCGGCATGATCGGCGCCGGCCATCAGGCCACCTTCCAGCTTAGCGCGGCACTGGAGCAGCATACCTTTGAAAAGGTGATCGGCTGGAACTTCCATCCTGACATGCTGCCCAACATCGAAAAGGTCGCCGGCGAGGCCGGCCTGCCCTTCGAGGCCGTGGAGTTGGACGGCATGCGCCAGGCCGATGTCATTATCTCGATAACCTCATCCTTCGACGCGATCCTGAAAGCCGATCAGGTGTCGCCCGGCTGTCATCTTGCTTGCATGGGCACCGACACCAAGGGCAAGAAGGAGGTGGAGCCGCAGCTTCTGGCCCGCGCGAGCGTCTACACCGATGAGGTTGCCCAGTCAGTGTCCATCGGTGAAGCGCAGCATGCGGTGGCCGAAGGCCTGATCGGCGAAAGCGATGTCGGCCAGATCGGCGCAGTCATCAACGGCACCGATCCCGGTCGCACATCCGACGACCAGATCACCCTGTTTGACGGAACCGGCGTCGGCCTTCAGGACTTGGCGGTCGCAGCCGCCGTGGTCGATCTGGCCGTTGAAAAAGGCATCGCCATCGAGGTGGATTTCTAGGTCACGCCGCTCATTTCGCTCTTGATGTGTGCACGAAAGAGAAGCGCTCCCTGGGCAGCCCAGGGAGCGCTTTTTGTTTCAGGTGGAAAGGCCCATCGCCTGTTTGGCCTAACCTTCAGCCAGTGCCGTCAGTCACTGTCCTGCCCCAACGAGCCATTGCCGTTGCCGGACAGGCCTCCGGACACTTCTTCGGTTGCCTCGTCCGACAATTCCTCCGGCAAAACCAGATTTAGGACGATGGCGATGAAGGCGGCCGGCAGAAGACCCGAGATCATCAGGACCCGTAGCCAGTCGGGCAGGTATTGGACGGCCTCCGGCTCAAGCTGAAGGCCAAGCCCGATGGACAGCGCCACGGCGAAGATCACCATGTTGCGGCGGTTCCACGTCACATCGGACAGCATGGAGATACCAGCGGCGACGACCATGCCGAACATCACGATCACGCCGCCGCCCAGAACCTCGATCGGAATGGTGCGGATCAGGCCGCCCACCTTCGGCACCAATCCGCAGACGATCAAGAAGAGCGCGCCGCACGTCACGACATGGCGGCTCATCACCCCGGTCATCGCGATGAGGCCCACATTCTGACTGAACGAGGTGTTCGGAAAACCGCCGAAGACGCCGGCGATCGCGGTGCCGAAACCGTCGGCATAGGTCGCGCCCTGAATTTCCTGGTCGGTTGCTTCGCGGCCCGCGCCGCCCTTGGTGATGCCCGAGACATCGCCGACCGTCTCCACGGCCGAAACGAATGCCATCAGACAAAAGCCGACGATTGCGGCAACCGAAAACTCGAACCCGTATTTGAACGGCTGCGGAAAGGCGAAAGCGGCGGCGCCCGACCAGGAGTTGGAGATTGCAGCAAGGCTCAGCATGTCGGTGAAGACCAGCGCATATAGATAGCCGGCGACCAGGCCGATCAGGACGGCTGAAACCGACAGCATTCCGCGCGCGAAGAACTTCAGCGCCAGCGTCACCACGATGACAATCAGCGCGACGATCCAGTTGCCCAGGCTGCCATATTCCGGTGTGCCGATCGCCGGAACGCCGCCCGCGGCATATTGAATGCCGACTCGCACGAGCGCCAGTCCGATCATGGTAACGACGAGGCCAGTGACAAGTGGCGGCAGGGCGAAACGGATCTTGCCGATGAAGACGCCAAGAAGCGCGTGGAAAAGTCCGCCGACAATGACCCCGGTAAAAAGCGCGGCCAGGGCATCGACACCTTGCCCCGCGACAAGCGGGATCATGATCGGCAGAAAGGCAAACGACGTGCCCTGAACGATCGGCAGGGCGGCGCCCACAGGACCGACGGTGATCGTCTGCAACAGCGTCGCAAGGCCGGCAAACAGCATCGACATCTGAATGAGATAGAGCAGTTCCGGAAAGTCCGGGCTGTTGGAGCCGAAACCAAAGCCCGCCGCCCCCGCGACGATGATCGCCGGCGTCACATTGGAAACGAACATCGCCAGCACATGCTGGATTCCAAGGGGAATGGCGCGATACAGCGCCGGCGTGTAATTGGGATCGCGAAGTTGTTCCGGCGTTCCGATCGTGGTGTCTGCCATCGTGGTCCTCTCCCTGCTCCAGACCGAGCGCCACGCCCTGGTCGGCGGTTATGCGGTTCCCACCCGATAGGGCGTCTCGAACCGGTGTTCCTCCAGATTGGCGCCCTCGCCGATCCGGTCGATGACGGCGAAAAGACCGGGATCGGACAGCGGTGTGAGAACGCCGTGCCACGTGCCCCGGTGAAAATTGATCCCCTGCCCGGCCGCCGTCAGGAAAGCGCGCGGTCGTCCGGGTCTGCCGCCTTCGTCCGGGGCAACGATGACAAGAAACGGATCAAGACTCATCGGCACAAACGCTTGGCTGCCGAGCGGGTGACGCTCCACCATGTCGAGCGTCAGCGGCAACGATCGCGGCTCGGCCTGAAACAGACTTATGCCAGCGCGTCCATCGGCGAAATCAAGCCGGGCGCGATCGTGGAAGCGGCCGCAAAGCCCTTCGTTGATCATCCGGTCCGGCGCACCCTCTGTGTCCAAGACGTCTCCGAAGGGCGCAAAGGCCGCCTTGGAAAGCGGCTCGATCGTGACCGCGTTCGTCATGCCGCAAACCTTTCCTGCAACCGCAGTTCGGCGATCCGCTCCACCTGGCGGCACGCCTCGGCGAGTTCCGTTCGGCGGTCATTGCCGATCCGGCGGTGGAATGCGTCCATGATCGATGCCTTGCTGTGGTCCCGAACCGCGATGATGAACGGAAAGCCGAACCTGGCCATATAGGCGTCGTTGAGTTCGGTGAATTTGGCGCGCTCCTCGTCGGTCAGGCAATCAAGCCCCACCGAAGCCTGCTCGGCCGTCGATTCGGCCGTCAACCGCTTGACCTGTGCCAGTTTTCCGGCAAGGTCCGGATGCGCGGTCAGGACATCCAGCCGGGCGTCCTCGGGCGCCGAGCGGAAGATGCGCGCCAACGCCGCATGAACACCCGCAGCGGTGTCATGCGTGGGACCGAGTTCAAGCGCGTGGGCGCCTTCGGCGATCCATGGCGAATGCTCGAAGACACCGCCGAACTCGGACACGAACGTGTCACGATCCATCTCCGACGGCCGAACCCGCGCAACCGGCGGATGGGCCTTCGCCCAATGTTCGGCGATCTGCAGCCGGGTTGCGAACCACACATCGTCATGGCTGCGGAAATGGGCAAGCGCTCGCGCCAGCGCCGCAATCCGGCTCGGCCGGCCGATCAACCGGCAGTGCAGGCCGATCGACAGCATCTTGGGCGCCCCCATGCGTCCTTCCTCATACAGCACGTCGAACGCGTCTTTCAGCATCGCCTCAAGGTCGGCGCCCGTGGCGAAGCCCGCCTGGATCGCAAAGCGCATGTCGTTGCAGTCCATCGTGTAGGGCACGATCAGCTGGTCTTTCCCGCCTACACGGACCCAATATGGAAGATCGTCGGCATAACTGTCTGCAATATAGGCGAAATCGCCCTGCTCGGAGACGAGTTCGACCGTGTTGGCGGAACAGCGGCCCGTGTACCAGCCGCGCGGCGGCGCGCCGGTAACCTCGGCATGAAGGCGGATCGCCTCGCCGATTTGGACGCGCTCCTCGTCAGCCGGCATGTCCTTGTGCTCGACCCATTTGAGCCCGTGGCTGGCAATCTCCCAGCCCGCCTGTTTCATCGCCGCAACCTGCTCGGGCGCGCGGGCCAGCGCGCTGGCCACCCCGAAGACGGTTACGGGAACATCCCGCAGCAGCCGATGGACGCGCCAGAACCCGGCACGGGCGCCATATTCGTACAGCGACTCCATGTTCCAATGCCGCTGACCGGGCCAGGGCTGCGCGCCGGTGATCTCAGACAGGAACGCCTCGGACGCCGGATCGCCGTGCAGGACACAGTTTTCGCCGCCCTCTTCATAGTTGAGCACGATCTGCACGGCGATCTTCGCGCCATTCGGCCAGTTCGCCGCTGGTGGCACCGCGCCGTAACCGGTCATGTCACGCGGATAACGTCGCATGATGAGCCCTCCCAAGTGGGTCGACCATACATCAAGACAATCACGAGATTATTCAAAAAAATCTTGAAACTGCCTCTGCCCCGCAGCGCGTTCCGGCCAGACTGTCGTCGGCGCTATAAGGCGACTTGTTTGCGAAGGACCCATCGTGGCCGGTTATCTGACAACCCATGTGCTGGACACTGCGCGCGGCTGCCCCGCACAAGGGCTGCGCATCGACCTATACAAGATCGACGGCGAGACGCGAACGCACCTGAAAACCCTCGTGACCAATGATGACGGGCGCACAGACCAGCCGATCCTGCGTGAAAAGGCGTTTGCAACCGGCATTTACGAGTTGGTCTTCCATGCCGGCGCCTATCTCGATGCGTCCGGCACGCCGCCGGAGGAACCGCGCTTTCTCGATATCGTGCCGCTGCGCTTCGGCATGTCGGAAGCCGCGCACTATCATGTGCCGCTGCTGCTTTCGCCGTTCGGCTACTCCACCTATCGCGGAAGCTGATCTAGCGCACCGATGCGCCGATACGCTCGATCATGAACTCCATGAACAGCCGCGTCTTGGGGTCCTGACGACGGCGGTGGGTGAAAAGGCACGCCATCTGGATCGGTTCGGGCGGCGTCTCGGTCGCAACCGGTACCAGCCGCCCGTCCTTGAGATGATCCGCCACCTCGAAGACCGGCTTGAGCACGATCCCATGACCGGCCAGCGCCCAGTCCGTCAGCACATCACCATCATCGGACTCATAGCGCCCGGACACCCGGAACCGCTTGACGCCGTCCGTCGTCACCAGCGGCCACTGGAACTCCTTTGCGCCCGGAAAACGCAGATTGAGGCACTCATGGCCATCGGAAACGAGTTGGTCGCCGTGAGCCGGAAGACCTCGCACCGCGATATAGTCCGGTGAAGCGCACAACACGCGCTCCACATCGGCAATCTTGCGGATGCGCAGATTGCTGTCCTCCGGCTGGCCGAGGAAAAAGGCCAGGTCAAGCCCTTCCGTGGTCAGGTCGATCTTGCGGTCGGTCAGGCGCAGGCGCACGCTGACCTCCGGATAGGCTTTCAGGAATTCAGGCACCCGCGGCGCGATCAGTCGCCGCCCGACGCCAAGGGGCGCTGCGACAAATAGCGAGCCCTTGGGGTTTTCCGTAATCGAGACGACCCGCGCCTCGGCGCTTTCGACCGCTTCGAGGATTTCGCATGCACCACCATAAAAGGCCCTGCCCTGTTCAGTCGGGGTCAAACTGCGCGTCGTGCGCTGGAACAGGCGCACACTCAAATGGTCCTCGAGCTGTGAAATGCGCGACGAAGTGACGGCCGGCGAAATCCGCAGATCACGCCCCGCCGCCGACATGCTGCCCAACTCATAGACGCGCACGAAGGTCCGGATGGTGTCGAGATAGGACATTGTTCGGCTTTTTTTGATGCAGCTTGGTTTTTACCATCAATACCAGAACAATGTCGATCCGCATAGTCTGCCGCCGTTTCGCGCTTTCGGGAGGCTTGCAATGTACGACTTCGCCGTCATGTGGGAGTGGGTGAGCTTCGCCGTGCGCTGGCTGCACGTTATCACGGCGATCGCGTGGATCGGCTCCTCCTTCTACTTCATCGCGCTCGATCTGGGCCTGCGAAAGGCGCAGCACCTGCCCCAAGGCGCCCATGGCGAGGAATGGCAGGTCCATGGCGGTGGTTTCTACCACATCCAGAAGTATCTGGTCGCGCCCGAACAGATGCCCGACCATCTGACGTGGTTCAAATGGGAGAGCTATGCGACCTGGCTGTCCGGCGCGGCCCTGCTGATGATCATCTACTGGGTCGGCGGAGAGCTCTATCTTCTCGATCCGACCAAGGCCGAACTGTCGCTGTGGCAGGGCATCGCCATTTCAGCCGCTTCGATCGGCATCGGCTGGCTGCTCTACGATCTGCTCTGCAAGTCCAAACTGGGCGACCATCCGACCGCGATGATGCTGGTCCTGTTCGTCATCATCGTGGCGATGAGCTGGGGGCTGAACCAGGTCTTCACCGGTCGCGCCGCCCTTTTACATCTGGGCGCCTTCACAGCGACCATCATGACCGCCAACGTCTTCTTCATCATCATGCCGAACCAGCGCATCGTGGTGAACGATCTGAAGCAAGGCCGCACGCCGGACCCAAAGTACGGCAAGATCGCCAAGCTGCGCTCGACCCACAACAACTATCTGACGTTGCCGGTGATCTTCCTGATGCTCTCCAACCATTATCCGCTGGCATTCGCCACCGACTTTGCTTGGATCATCGCGAGCCTTGTCTTCCTGATGGGCGTCCTGATCCGGCACTTCTTCAACACCATGCACGCCCGGCAGGGCCATCCCCACTGGACCCTTGCCGCCTCGCTGATCCTGTTCGTCATCATCGCCTGGCTGTCCACCGCGCCCATGCTCGACACATGGGAGGAGGCCGAAGCGCGAGACCTGACGCCGCACGAGCAGCAGTTCGCGGACGCAAAAGGATTCCGGGACGCCTACGACATCGTGCTTGGCAATTGCGCCATGTGCCATGCGCGCGAGCCGGTCTGGCAGGGCATCTTGTGGCCGCCCAAGGGCGTGGTTCTTGAAACCGAGGCTGACGTCGCGCGTCACGCGCAGCAGGTCTTTCTCCAGGCCGGTGTCAGTCACGCCATGCCGCCACCGAACGCCATTGCAACGATGGACGCCGAAAGCCGCGCCGCGCTGGTTGCATGGTATCGCAACGCCACTGCCGGCGGTCGGTAATCGGAACCTTCAAGTCGTTCAAGGATAAGCCCGCGCCGCGACGCAGTCGTCAGCGTCTTTGGGACCGTCCGCCGGGTAGCAGGATGACGGTCTTGTCATCGGTCGGCGTATCGGAACTGCGCGCATCGAACGCATCGACATCGGCCATCGCGCGGTCGAGATCGTCGGCGGTCGTGATCTTGTAGTTCCGTTCGGAACCGGGAACCAGCCGCACCGCAATGCCCGCTTCGCGCGCAACGGCGACATCGTCGGCGCCGGTGCCGTCATGGGCGCGATGGGCGGCGAGGATCTTGGCAAAATCGAACCCCTGCGGCGTCTGCGCCCGCCAAAGGCCGGTGCGTGTGACAGGATCGCCCGCGCCGCCGCCCTCTTCCCGCCAGAGCGCATCGACCACCGGCAGGGCTGCCAGCGCGCCGTCGCTGGTGCCAAGCGCCGCGATTACGTCCTCAATGACCGCAACGGGCACAAACGGGCGTGCCGCATCGTGAATGAGAACGAGATCGGGACTGTGGGGCTCGAGTGCCTCAAGGCCGCGCCGCACGGATTGGGCCCGGGTTTCTCCGCCATCGACGGCCGGCATCAGGCGTGCATCGTCGAGCCCGGCCAACGCCTTGGCGCACAAATCTGCATCGCCTGGATGAATGACCGGAACAATGAACCTGATGTGCCCGATGCAGAGGAATGTCTCGGCAACGCGCCTCAGCGAGCACGCGCCGGCCAGCTCGATATACTGCTTGGGCGTCTCGGCGCCGAGCCGCCGGCCGCGCCCGGCCGCAACGATGACGATGCCGACCGAACTCATGACGCAACCATCCTTTGCGACGGCGCCGCCCACCGGAGAATCGACATAGGGGCCCGGCGATCAGTCAACGGCCTTCAGCGTCTCTTGCTTGTAGAAGCGGTCGGCAAGACCGCGAATGCGCCCGGTCCGAAACAGGTGCGGGACCGACCATTGCGGTTCGTCGCCGGCGAACAGGTCGAGAAAGGACATTGCGAGCGACGGGTCCTCGGCCACATTCTCCTTGAAGCTCCACCATGTGCGTGTCTCGTTCAAAAGCGCGCTCGTGTGCTGCTCGCCGTGAAAATCGCTTTCCAGCACCAATCCGCGCACATTGAGGCAGAAGACCACATAGAGATAGCCTTCCGGCCAGAAATAGGCGGGATTGGTGGTATCGGCCTGGCCCGGCAGTGCGGCGACGGACACCGGCTTCATCTCGATCAGCGTGCGCAGCATCAGCCCTGCCGCAAATCCCACATAGGCTGGCTTGTCCTCATCGCGCTCGGGTTTCTGCGCCTGGAAGTCCTTGAGCCATTGGGCGAAGACGGCTGCCAGACGCCCGTGATCGACCAAGTACCGCGTTCCCGTCTCGCGCGCGGTCTGCCCGGCCTGATCCTCGAATGCCTGGACAAACCAGCGCAGTCGCTGCGCCGACTTGCGGATCGGCTGGTCGCTGCCGGTTGAATCGGGAAGGGTCATGTTCGGTCGCCCGCCATCGGCAAGATCCTAAAGATGCGCCGCAAGCGCTTCCATGTGCCCGGCAAGGCGCGCCGGGTCAACCATCGCGCCCCGCGTCTCCTCACCCATCGCGGTTACCAGAGCGCAGGCGAGATCGAGCAGCTTTTCCTCCTCCTCCATGGTCTCGGCCCGCATGGCCAAAAGCCAAACCATGATGGAAACGAGACCGGTATCGATCGCGGCGCGATCCGCGTCGCTGTTGGCGGCCGACACGCCCGGCGGCCGGCCGATCACCGCCGATCCCGCAATGTCGGCGACGAGGCTGGCGGCGCGCTCCGGCCGGCTGCCTCCGGCCAGCGCCGTACCGGACGCCAGATGACCGGCCAGCATGGTTTCGCTGATCATCATGTGGTGCTCATGGCCTGCGTCGCGCAAATGCTCCCACGCATAGGCGATGACCACCGCCATGGTCGCCAGCGCGTCGCGATCACACGCCCCTTGAGACAGGACGAGGGAGGAAGCACGTACGCTGTCGAGCGTGATCGGTGCCGTCATCAGACGCTTTCCCGCTCCCTCGATCGCATGCACCGCCGATCGGAACCCATCGCGCACCGTGCCGGGCAGAAGGGCGGCCGCCGGCTCGAGCAATTCCTCGGTCACCTCGGCAAGGGTCGCCACGCCGCGCAACGCATCGCGAAGCGGCAGTTGCAGGGCTGTCAGCCGGGGTATGGGCGGCTCCTGACGCATGTCCGGTTCCTCTTCATGGGCGCAGTCGGCATCCTATCATCGTGTCGGCGTGGTTTCCATGAAAGCCCGCGTCGCCTCCAGCGAGGTGACGACGGCCTGCGAGCCCAGTCCCATGGCGTTCTGCGCCGAAGCCGCCTGCCCCATCCGCAGGCATTCCTCCATCGGCAGGCCGAGATGCAGCCCGGTCGCAAAGCCGGCATTGAAACAGTCGCCGCAGCCGCATGTGCACACCACGTCGATCATGAACGCCGGCAGGTCGATCTTTTCGCCTGTCTGGTCGCGATACATCGCGCCGTTCTCGCCAAGGGTCAGGATCACTGCGCCCGTGCCCTGATCGAGCAGGAACCGGGCAATCTCCTCGAAATCGGTCAGCCCGGACAGCGCCATGGCTTCTTCTTCGGACGGCATGAAGAAATCGGTGTGTTCGAGCAGCGGCCGAACCAGCGGCAGGTCGTCCGGCGTCGAGGCGAACACATCGAGCGTCGTCCGGCAGCCCCGCATCCTGGCCTCGGCGAGGACTTCGGCCGTCCGGCCCTTGTCCATCTTGTCCATCAGCCCGACACCGCCGACATGGAAGATCGCCGTGTCGAGCACACGGTCGATCTGATCGTCTCCGACGAAAAACCCCGCCGTCGCGCCGCGCTTGTGCAGGGCCGGACGCGCGCCATCGGGCCTGGTCGTCACCACGCTCGATGATGTCGTATAGTCGGGACAGCGCTGCATGTTGGCCGTGTCGACCTCGAAGTCGGCCAGCCGACGCAGTACCCAGTCACCCATCAAATCTTCGCCGACACCGCCCACCGCCTGAACCGACAGCCCGTGCTTGGCCGCAACGATGGCCGCGGATCCGGCCGCGCCGGAAACCGCGATCGTGAACTCGTCGACGAAGTAAGTCCCGCCGCCCGGCGGAATCTGGGTCACCGGCCGGCACAGCGCATCGAACGTGTAAAAGCCCATCGATGTGTAATCGAACGTCATGATCACTCCCGGCGCAGGCGTTCGCCGGTTTCCCCGTCGAACAGAAAGATCCGCTCGGCGTCGAACCGCACATTTGCGGTTGCGCCGAGCGGTGCACGGTAGGTTCGATCAGCCTTGATTTCAAACAGCTTTTCGCCGGCCTGCAGGGTCAGATAGGTCACATCGCCGGTCGGCTCGACGCCGTAGACCTCACCGGTCAGGTCGACATCGACTTCGGTGACGTGGCAATCCTCGGGCCGGACGCCGAGCGTGACCTTGCCGCTGACGCCCGCCGCCATGCCGGACACCTTGACGCCCGGCGCAGTGAAAACGCCGCCTGATACCTCGCCTTCGATCAGGTTCATCGGCGGCGAGCCGATGAAATTGGCAACAAACGTATTGGCCGGATCGTTGTAGATCTCGTCGGGCGTGCCGACCTGCTGGATCAGTCCGGACTGCATGATCACGATCCGGTCGGCCAGCGTCATCGCTTCGATCTGATCGTGCGTCACATAGACGGTGGTGATCCGCAACTCGCGCTGGATGTGCTTGATCTGCACCCGCATGGCCTGACGCAGCTTGGCGTCGAGGTTCGACAACGGCTCGTCCATCAGGAAGACTTGGGGCTGGCGCACAATGGCCCGCGCAAGCGCCGCACGCTGGCGCTGGCCGCCGGACAGCGCGCCCGGCTTGCGGTCGAGATAGTCGGTCATTTCGACCAGCCCGGCGGCGCGCCGCACATGGGCGTCATGTTCGGTGCGCGGGACACCGCGCATCCGCAGCGGAAAGCGGATGTTATCGTAGATCGTCATGTTCGGATAAAGCGCGTAGCCCTGGAACACCATCGCCACATCGCGGTCGCGCGGGTCGATGTCGTTCATCGTCTCGCCGTCCATGACGATCTCGCCATCTGTCGGCTCTTCGAGACCGGCGATCATGCGCATGGTCGTCGTCTTGCCGCAGCCCGACGGGCCGAGAAGAACGAGAAACTCCTCGTCGGCGATGTCGATATTGACGTCGCGCACGCCCCAGACCTCGCCCCACCGCTTCTGGATGCCGTTGAGTTCGATACGCGCCATGTCTCAGCTTTCTTCCATTGTGCGGGGTTTACGCCCGATCGTCGTCGTCATGCCGCAGGCCATCATCCGCCCTTGACCGCGCCCATGGTCAGGCCGCGGCTCAGATGTTTCTGGATCGCCACGACAACAAGGAACACCGGCACGAAGGCGAGGAAGGCGACAAGCGCGATCGCATTGTAGATGACGCCGTCCGACCCGCCGGTGAAATTGGCGAGCGCAACCGACATCGTGTAGGCGTTCGGCGTCGAGGCGATCAGCAGCGTGAACAGGAACTCGTTGATCGCAAAGATCATCGCGATGACCGATGCGGTGATGATGCCCGGCAGGATGGCCGGAATGATGATCTCCCAGAGAATGCGCAGGTCCGACGCACCATCCGTGCGCGCCGCGTCCTCCAACTCCTTGGGGATGTCGAGCATGTAGGAGCGGATGATCCAGGTGACAAAGGACAGGTTGATCGCCGCATAGATCAGCATCAGCGCCCAGATCGTGTCCAGAAGGCCGGCATTGCGGAACAGAAAGAAGATCGGGATCGCGACGATCGCCGGCGCCATCATCCGCGTCGAGAGGATGTAGAAGGCGATGTCGTCGCGCCCACGGTACTGATAGCGCGCCAGCGAATAGGCGGCCGGGATGCCGAGCACCAGATCGATCAGCACCGAGCCGAAGATCGCCAGGATCGAGTTGCGGAGGTACTTGGCCATCGGCCAGTCCTCCCAGATCATGTGCCAGGCATCGAGGCTGAAGGTCGGCCAGTAGATCGGCTGCGGCGTGATGATCTCGACCCGCGGTCGCAGTCCGATCGACAGGAACCAGAGCACCGGCATCAGGCAAAACAGCGCCCAAGCACCGAGGATCATATAGCGGATGACGAGGTTCTCGCCGCGTTTTCTGCGTTGCGATGCCATCACCTACGTCCTCACCGACACAAAGGCGCGCTTCACAACGAGCTGCGCGATGATGATGGTGATGATCAGCATGACGACGGACGCCGCCGACGCATAACCGAAGTTGAAGAACTTGAAGCCGGTCCGGTAGATGAAATAGCTGATCGTTTCGGTGCCGAAGGCCGGGCCGCCCTTGGTGATGATGAAGACGTTGGTGAACATCGTCGTGATGTCGATGCCGCGCAGGATCAGCGCCACCGCAATCACCGGCTTCATCAGCGGCAGCGAGATGTTCCAGAAGATCGCCGCCCAGGACGCGCCGTCGAGCCGCGCGGCCTCCTCCACCTCTTCATCCTGCCCCTGAAGAGCGGCGACGAAGATGATGAAGAGGAACGGTGTCCATTGCCAGACATCGGCGATGATCAAGAGGCCCCGGCTCATCCAGATGGATGACTGGATCGAAAGATTGCCGTCGATCAGCCCGATCCGGATCAGAAGATCCGAAACCACCCGGGCATCGAGAAAGGCCAGCTTGAAGATAAAGGCGACCGCCGAGGGCATGAACAGCATCGGCACCAGAAAGATGATGCGCCAGCCCTGCACCCAAGGGTCGCGATAGGCGTAAAACGCCAAAGTCAGCGCGATCACACACTGCAGCGTCAGCGAGATCGAGCCGATGACGAACGTGTTCCAGAGCGCGCCCCAGAACTGGTAGTCGTTGAAAAGCTTGATGTAATTGTCAAAGCCAACCGGTTGCCACGGTCCGAATTTGACCGCGTGGAAGCTTTGGATGATCGCATAGACGCCCGGATAGAGCGTGATCAGAAACAGGTAGATGACGGCCGGCGCCACCAGGAGATAGGGAAACCAGGCCTTGAGCCGTTTGCTCCGCCACCTTGGCCTCGGCCTTGTGATTGCCATGGCCGGGGCGACCGCAGTCGCCCCGGCTTCAGGCAGGGAGGAAGTGCCCATGAAGAGCTCCAGGTGCCGTCGTCAGATCAGGTCTGCCGATCAGAATGGCAGATCGCGACCCTCTCCGACATAGAGACCTGGTTCGGCGGCGGCGTATTCGACAGGATCGTTGCCCTGATAGAAGCCGTTTTGCGACATGATCTCGCGAACGGCGGCGGCAGCGTTGTCGAGCGCCTCCTTGGCGGTGATCTGCCCGACCACGGCCCGGTTGATCTCGTTGCCGATCGCCTGTTCGATCGGGAACGCTCCGGGCAGACGCGGCGAACACCATGCATGCTCGAGGCTGTCGCCCCAGACCTTGGCCGGCTGCGAAACCTTCTGCAGGTTGTCGTTGCGCAGGACCGATTTGTAGCCCGGCGCGACGCCGTTCGCATTGGCCTCGTTCATTGCCATGATCGAGGATGTCGTCAGGAAGGCGAGCATGAGGAACGCGCCCTCTGGATTTTGGCTTGATGCCGCAACGCATGAGGTCGAGCCGGCGATGTTCGGCGGCGCGAAGCGGCCACCCTCGATGCGGGGCTCGTAAATCGTCACGAAATCATCGACGATCTGCGACTGGTCGGGCCGCATGGCCTGGGTGCCCGAATCCTGCCAGCTGATGTTGGTGGCAACCTGACCGCCGAGCCACGCGGCCCGGTTCTCGGGCCAACCGGCGCCCGCATGGCCTTCATTGGCGTTCTTGGCCAGTTCGAGGATGATATCGAGCCCCTTCATGCCGGCATCGCCGTTGAAGATCGGCTCCCAGTTCTCGTCGAACAGCATCATGCCGGCCTGTGCGGCGATGTGCTCCCACGTATAGGTCGACCAGAACCCGGGCGCGGCCATCAGACCCACGCCGGAGACACCCGGCTCGATGTTGTTCAGTTCCTTGGCGACGCGGATCAGTTCGTCATAGGTCGGGATCGAGTTGACCTTGTCGATCTCACCACCCAGAAGCTGCTCCATATAGCCCTTTCGGACATGCACCATCTGAATGTCGCAGTCGAACGGAATGCCGTACATCTTGCCGTTGAAGAAGCCGTAATTGAGCCGGTACGTGTCATAGAAGTCGTCCAGCGGCAGGCCCCATTTGTCGGCGAATTCGTCAAGCGGCGCGAGGAAGCCGGGCGCTGCAAAATCGCCCATCCAGGGAGAGAAGAACTGCAGCGCGTCAAACGAGGCATTGCCCGAGATGAACTCGGCCAGCGCCTTGTCGTAGAAGCTGTCATCTGGGATCGGGACCAGTTCCACGCTGATGCCCGACAGCGCCTCGAACGGCGCAAGGCCCTCGGCCGCCGATTCCTGATCCGCCGCGCCGATGGCAAAGCGCACCGTGGAGCCGGCCAATTCACTGCGCACCGCCTCCCAATCGACCGTGCGAATCCAGTCCTGACCCGGGTCCCACATTGTGTCGGCATTGGTCAGGCTGTAAAGGTCGCGATAATCCTCGCGCACATACTGCTCGATCGAAATCTGGTCGAGCACGGTCTGCGGGTCCGGCAGGTCCGAACTGGCAAACGCCCGGCCGACGAGGCCAGTTCCCGCTCCGGCAGCAAGCAGGCCGGCGGCCGAACTCGTCTGCAGGAACGAACGCCGTGACAGTGTTCCAGCGAATTTCATGATCGATTCCTCCCTTCGGGTGCAAGATCGCCTGCGCACCGCCGCACCCGAACACGATGGCCGCAGATTGAACATATGAGCACGTTGTGCGACTTTTGTGCATCCTTCTCTGACTGTCAAGCGCTGATTTGGCGTCAATCAGCGTAGGCTGGCTACTCATGGCGCCCAAGTGTCGAGCTGATTATCTGTATTGGAACATTTGCATTGACACATGGACTTAAGTTCACAATGCTTTGCGCGATGGTCAAACGACAGGTGTCTCATGACTTCCAATATAGCACTCACCGGTCTCGCCCGCGACCTGGCCGAGCGTGCCGCTTCGGGCAGTCCCGTCCGCATCGGCCTTGTCGGCTCGGGCGAGATGGGCACAGACATCGTCACACGCGCGGGCATGATGGACGGCGTCGACGTGGCCGCGATCGCCGACATTAACCCGGCCGCAGCCCACAAAGCCGTTGAGATCGCATTTCAGGCGCCCGGACACAGCGCCGACGCGGCCAATGCCGATGCCGTCAACGCCGCCATCGAGTCGGGCAAGACCGCGATCACGTCGGCCGATGCGATGCTCGAATCAGGCCTGATCGATGTGGTGGTCGACGCGACCGGCGTCCCGGCGGTGGGTGCCGAGATCGGACTTTCGGCAATGGAGCGCGGCAAGCATCTGGTCATGATGAACGTCGAAGCCGACGTCACCATCGGCGCCTATCTGCGCCGCGAGGCGGACCGTCTCGGCGTCGTCTACAGTTTGGGTGCCGGCGATGAACCGTCCTCCTGCATGGAAATCATCGAGTTCGTCGCCGCAATGGGACACAGGATCGTCTGCGCCGGCAAGGGCAAGAACAACCCGCTCAACTTCGACGCGGTTCCAGACCAATACGCTGTCGAAGCCGCCGCTCGCCACATGAACCCACGCATGTTGGTCGAGTTCATCGACGGCTCAAAGACCATGGTGGAAATGTCGGCGATCGCCAACGCCACCGGTCTTGTACCCGACATCGACGGCATGCACGGTCCCGCCGCCGGGCCCAAAGACCTCGCCAAGACACTGATTCCGAAAAAGGATGGCGGGGTCCTGTCCGATATTGGCCGTGTCGATTATTCGGTCGGCAAGGGTTTGGCGCCGGGCGTCTTCGTCGTCTGCGAGGCGGAACATCCGCGCGTGTGGGAGCGCATGTCCGACCTGAAAATGGGCGAAGGTCCCTATTTTGCGTTCATCCGCCCTTATCATCTGACCTCGCTCGAAGTCCCGCTGACCTGCGCCCGCGCGGTTCTGCACGGCAAAGCCGACATGATCCCGCTCGACAAGCCAGTCGCCGAGGTAGCGGCGGTTGCCAAGCGCGATTTGCGGCCCGGCGAAACGCTCGACCTTCTGGGCGAATACACCTACCGCGCCTGGGCGCTGGAGGCTGGACGCGCCCGGACATTGAAGGCGCGGCCCGCCGGCGTGCTGCCGGATGCCACGGTCACCCAACCCATTCGAAAGGGCGAACTGATCACCACCGAGAACAGCCGCCTGCCCGAGGGGTCGAAGATTGCCGAACTGCGGGCCCGTCAGGACGCAATGGTGCACGGAAAGGAACTGGCCGATGCCTGACACCGCCACCACTGCCGATCGCAATGTCCCTTATGCAATCCGCGCCTACGCGCCTGAACGGCTCATCGACGCATTGCGGAAGATGTATCTGATCCGCCGTTTCGAGGAAGGCGCCGAGGACAGCTACATGCGCGGGCTGATCCACGGCACCATGCATCTGAGCATCGGACAGGAAGCGTCCGCCGTCGGCGCCTGCATGTCGCTGACCGACGACGACAAGATCACCTCGACCCACAGGGGGCACGGCCACTGCGTCGCCAAGGGTGCCGATCTCGGCAAGATGTTCGCCGAGTTCTTCGGCAAGGAGACCGGCTATTGCCGCGGCCGCGGCGGCTCGATGCACATTGCCGACGTCGAAAAGGGCAATCTGGGCGCCAACGGCATCGTCGCTGGCGGCATTCCCATCGCGGTCGGCGCGGCCCTTTCAGCCAAGCGGCTTGGCACCGGCGCGGTCACGGTCTGCTTTTTTGGCGACGGAGCCAACAATGAGGGCGCTTTCCACGAAGCTCTGAACATGGCAGCCATCTGGAAACTGCCGGTCGTCTTCGTGTGCGAGAACAACCGTTACGGCATGTCGACATCAACCGAGCGCTCGACAGCTGTCAGGAACATCGCCGACCGCGCCGCCGCTTACTCCATGCCGGGCGAGCGGGTCGACGGCAACGATTTCTCCGCGGTCACGGAAGCCGTCGACGCGGCGGTCTCCCGCGCCCGCAACGGCGACGGCCCGAGCCTGATCGAGAACGTCACCTATCGCTGGCGCGGCCACTCCAAGTCCGACCGCAATCGTTACCGGACCAAGGAGGAGATAGCCGAGTGGCAGGAGCGCGATCCCATCGCGCGCATGGCCGCAATGCTGAAGGAACACGGCATCACCAACGATGCCAGCATCGCCGCCATCGAAAAAGACGTCGAACAGGCGGTCGAAGCGGCAATAACCTTTGCCAAGGACAGCCCCGATCCCCGTATCGAGGATGCCACGCGTGACGTCTATACGCCGAAGGCGGCGGCATGAACGCGCAACCGGGCATCGAGGTGCGGGAGACTTCCTACGCGCAAGCCATTCGCGAGGCGATGGACATCGCGCTTGCCGAGGACGAGCGCGTCATCCTTATGGGCGAGGATATCGGCGTCTATGGTGGTGCCTTCCAGGTCACCGGCGACCTGGTCGACAAATACGGCACCGATCGGGTGATGGACACGCCCATCTCCGAACTCGGCGGCGCGGGCGTTGCGGTCGGCGCCGCGCTCACCGGTTTGCGCCCGATCTTCGAGTTTCAGTTCTCCGATTTTGCCACGCTTGCCATGGAGCAGATCGTCAACCAGGCGGCCAAGGTCCGTTACATGCTCGGCGGCGCGGTCTCGGTCCCCGTCGTCATGCGCTTTCCGGCCGGTTCGGGCACGGGCGCTGCGGCCCAGCACTCGCAGAGCTTTGAAGCCTGGCTCGGCCATGTACCGGGCCTCAAGGTCGTCCAGCCCGCAACGCCGGAAGACGCAAAGGGGCTTTTGCTCGCCGCGCTTGATGATCCCGACCCGGTGATGATCTTCGAGCACAAACTGCTCTACAAGATGAAGGGCCAGGTGCCCTCGGGTCGATACACGACGCCGATCGGCAAGGCGGCGGTCCGGCGGGAGGGCAATCATGTCACGATCGTCGCCACAGCCATCATGGTCCAAAAGGCCTTGGAGGCCGCCCAGGCCCTTGAAGATGAAGGGATCGAAGCCGAGGTGATCGACCTGCGCACCGTCCGCCCGTTGGACAGGGAGACGGTGCTCGCCTCGGTGCGCAAAACCGGCAGGCTTTTGTGCGTCTACGAGGCGGTCAAGACGCTGGGCATCGGCGCCGAGGTCAGCGCGATGGTGGCCGAAAGCGACGCGTTCGACTTTCTCGACGCGCCGATCGTTCGCTTGGGGGGTGCCGAAAGCCCCATCCCCTACAATCCCGAGTTGGAAAAAGCGGTCGTGCCGCAAGTGCCGGACATCCTCGCCGCGGCACGCAACTTGGCCGAAGGTCGCACCTGATGCCGACTGAGGTCATCATGCCGAAGGTGGACATGGACATGGCCACCGGCACGATCGCCGCCTGGCATGTTGAGGAAGGCGCAAAAGTTGCCAAGGGCGATCCGATCTTCGACATCGAGACCGACAAGGCGGCGATGGAAGTCGAAGCTCCGGCCGACGGTACACTGCACCACCCCGTGCCCGAAGGCGCAGAAGTGCCGATCGGTGCGCCGGTGGCCTGGCTTTATGGCGAAGACGAGGAGATTGGCGAGCCACCCGCCGAACAAGCGCAGAAGCTTGAAGTCTCGACCAAAACGCCCAACGGCGAATCCGATACCGTAACGCCGACCGCCCGGCCCTCGGCACCGGACACGGAGGCGGCGGAGCAAGACAAGCCACGCGCGACGCCGAAAGCGCGAAAGCTGGCACGCGACAACGGCGTCGATCTGAGCGGCATCGAGGGCACCGGGCCGCGCGGCCGCATCCAGGCTGCCGATGTGATCGTGCTCGATGACACGCCGCGCCAGGCACCCGCGTCTGCTGCCTTCACCGACGAGGCAGGCCCGCTCTCCGTCATCCGCTCCAAGGGCGGCACGGGCATGCCCATCGTCTTGATCCATGGCTTTGCCAATGAGGCCGCCGCATGGTCACCGATCGAAGCCCATCTGACCGGCCGCCCGCTCATTCGAATCGAACTGCCGTGCCACGGCAAATCGCCCAAACGCCGTGTCACCGGCTTTGCCGATCTGGTGTCGGACATCAGGCGCGCCTTGGACGACCTCGACCTGCAAACAACGCACCTTGTCGGCCACAGCCTGGGCGGTGCGGTCGCATTGGCCATCGCCGACACGCGTGCCAGCCGCATCGACAGCCTGACCTTGATCGCCCCGGCCGGCTTTGGTCCCGACATCAACGGCGCAGTGCTGGACGGCATCGGCCGCGCAACACGCGCCGAAAGCCTTGGCCCGTGGCTCAGGCAATTGGTCGCCGACGAGACGGTCATCACCGACCGATATGTCCGCGCGGCGATGATGTCGCGGAAAGATCCCGCCCTGCGCGCGGCCCAGCGGGCCATGGCCGATGCGCTGTTTCCGGACGCCACACAGGCCTTCGACCTGCGCCCCGCCCTTTCCCGCATTGCCATTCCAACGCGGATCATCTGGGGCAAGCGCGACGGAATCATACCTTGGCGCCACGCGCTCGGCGCTCCCGGCCGTGTCGGCCTTCACCTGTTCGACGGACTTGGCCACCTGCCGCACATGGAGTCTCCTGACGCGATTGGACAATGCATCGCCGCAACCTTATGAGCACAGTGGACCGGGCAAAGGATCAGGCTGATGCCGGAACACGCAATGGACGAACCGCGCGGCGCCGGTTCACGGCAGGCGCGCGACATGCACCGTGACATCCGTATCCGCGCGGCCTGGCTGTACTATGTCGAGGGCCTCAAACAGTCCGACGTCGCCAAGAAGCTCGGCGTGAACCGTGTGATGATCACGCGGCTCCTGTCGGAAGCGCGCGCGCGCGGCGAGGTCAACATCCGCATCAAATCCGACATCGCGCCGGTCGTCTCTCTGCAGCGCGAGCTTGAGGAGACGTTCGGACTGAGCCGGGCGATTGTCGCTCCGTTCCCTGATTCAGAAGGCGATCCGACCCGCGCGATCGCCTCGGCCGCCGGCGCCTATGTCTCGCAACTGATCGAGAACAACATGACCGTCGGCGTCGGCTGGGGCCGCACGCTGCACACCATGCTGCCCTTCATCGAAGGCCGGGCGACCGAGGGCACGCGCGTGGTTTCGCTTCTGGGCGGGATCGCCCAGGCAAGGCGCTTCAACCCGGCCGAATTCGCCTGGCAGTTCGCCGAGCTGTTCAACGCCGAGGGCTATCTCATCCCCGCGCCGGCCATCGTCGACTCGGCGCAGACCAAGCATGCGCTTCTTGAGCATTGCGGCCTTGAACAGATCTTCCAGATGGCCGAGACCTGCGACGTCGCGCTCCTGTCCTGCGGCGGCATCACGTCGCTGACCACTTCCTATCGCGTCGGCCATGTCTCCGAAGCCGATCGCCAGTCGATGATCGAAGCGGGAATCATCGGCGATCTTCTGTACAATTTCGTCGATGCGAGCGGACATCCGGCCGACCATCCGGTCAACAGCCGCGCGATCTCCATGCCGATCGACCGGCTCGCCCGCATCGAGAACAAGCTTCTGATTAGCGGCGGGCCTGAAAAGACCGAGATCATCCTTGCGCTTATGAGATCCATGGCACCAAGCGTGCTGGTGACCGATGAAATCACGGCGGGGCGGTTGCTCGACGCGCGTTCGCCAACCGCACAGACACCCGGCGACGCCGAAAGGCGGAGCCAACCGGCCTGAACCGCCGCGGCGCAAAGCGGCCCCTATCGACCCGGCGCAGCGCCGCCGATCCTTTCCCATACCCGGTCGACGACCGTCGACAGAGAATCGAGCCGGCGCACGGCGATCAGATGCATGTCGATCGCCGGCAGGCTGGCACTGAGATCGGCCAGCGAGCCGCGGGCCAGTTCGTCGGCCACCAGCGATTGCGGCAACCAGGCAACACCTATCCCGGCCAGTGCGAACTGCATGGCTGCCGGCGTCAGCGCCGTTTCCACGCGGGACACGGGCTGTCCGGCGCCCGCAAGGCGCGGCGCAATCCGGTTCCAGAATACCTTGCCCAGAAAGACGTCGCGCGGATAGGCGACGATCGGTAGTTCGCCGCGCTGGAAATCCGCGTTCAGCCGGTCCGTCGCTGAAGCGGAGAACACCGGCACCAGCCGGTCATCGGCAATCGTCGTCCGGACGATGGCATCGCCGCTGACCGCAAGCGGCAAACCGTCAATGTCGTAGACCAGCGCCAGTTCGACCTGCCCGATCAGCAGCAGTGCCAGACAATCCTCGCGATTGGCCGACCGCATCCTGACCTTGAGATCGAACGATCTCAGCCGATCCATCAGCCCTGGAGCGACGGAAATGGTGATGGCGTGCTGACAGGCAATCTCCAGCCTGTTGTGAAGCCCCCGTCCGCCTTGCCGGAGCGACAGGGTGAGGCTGTTGATGCCATCGGACAATTCCCGGATCTGATCGAGCGACGCGGCCACATGCGGCAGTATCCGCGCCGGCCGCTGGCCGCGGTCGAACAACTGCGCGTCGAGTTGCTCCTCGATCTGGCGCAACCGCCGGGAAAATGCCGGCTGCGTGACGCCCCGCGCTTCCGCGGCTGCCTGGAACGAACCGGCCTCGGCCACAGCCAGAAGGTCCTTGAGCCATTCGTGTCGCATCAACCGTCATCCTCCTAGTATGCACTTCTTGCATATTACCGGACACAATCGGCATTTGAAATGGCCGCGCCGCCTGTTGCACACTCATCGAAAGTCGTAGGAGGATCGAACATGCATTTGGCGCGGTTTCCGCGGGTTCGGCTGGCGCATCTGCCGACGCCGATTGAACGACTCGACCGGCTGACCGAAGCGCTCGGCGGGCCCGACATCTGGATCAAGCGCGACGACTGCACCGGATTGTCAACGGGCGGCAACAAGACGCGCAAGCTCGAGTTCCTGATGGCCGAAGCGCTCGACCAGGGCGCCGACATTGTCGTCACGCAAGGAGCAACCCAGTCCAACCATGCCCGCCAGACCGCCGCTTTCGCCGCGCGCCTGGGAATGGACTGCCATATCCTCCTGGAGGATCGCACGGGCTCGAACGATCCCAATTATAACCATAACGGCAATGTCTTCCTCGACCATCTGCACGGCGCGACCACCGAGCGCTGCGCCGGCGGACTCGACATGGCCGCAGAACTCGACCGCTCGGCGCAATCCTTCCTCGCCAACGGCCGCAAACCCTACGCCATCCCCGGCGGCGGTTCGAATGCCACCGGCGCGCTCGGCTATGTCAGCGCGGCGCAGGAACTGATGCAGCAGGCCGACGAACAGGGTCTGGTCATCGATCATCTGGTGCACGCCACCGGCAGCGCCGGAACCCAGGCCGGACTGGTGGTCGGCCTGAAGGGCATCAATGCCCGCGTGCCGGTGCTCGGCATTGGCGTTCGGGCGCCCAAACCCAAGCAGGAAGAGAACGTTTTCAAGCTGGCCTGCGCGACGGCCGAAAAGCTCGGCCTGCCGGGCCTTGTGGAGCGAGAGGACATCGTGGCCGACACGTCCTATGTGGGCGGCGGCTACGGAATTCCGACGCCAGCCATGGTCGAGGCGATCGAGATGTTCGCACGCCTCGAAGGCATCCTTCTGGACCCGGTCTATTCGGGCAAGGGCGCCGCGGGCCTCATCGACCTCATCCGAACGGGCCACTTCAAGCGCGGCGAGACGGTCGTGTTTCTGCACACGGGAGGTTCGGCGGGCCTGTTTGGTTACACCGGCATATTCGACTTCGGTGCAGAAGCTGTGGAGGCTGCCTGAACCGATGGCCGACCAGGTTTTCAAAGGCAGCTTCACCGAACAGGAAGCGCTTCCCGACGCGGCCGTCGAAGCCGCCGTTGCGGTGATGAAGACCGGACGCCTGCACCGCTACACCGTGGGGGGCGGCGGACCGTCCCAGGCCGCGCTGCTGGAGAGCGAGTTTGCCACCTCCATCGGTCGGAACCACTGCCTGGCCGTTGCATCGGGCGGCTATGCGCTTCAACTGGCAATGCGTGCCTGGGGCGTTTCCCATGGCGAACCCGTGCTGACCAACGCCTTCACCCTTTCGCCGGTGCCCGGCGCCATCGCGGCGGTTGGCGGCACACCCGTTCTTGTCGAGACCACGCCGGACCTGACCATCGATCTCGATGATCTTGCAGCCAAGATCGCTTCCTCCCGCGCCCAACTGCTCTTGTTGTCGCACATGCGTGGTCACATCGCAGACATGGATATGCTGTGCGCCCTTCTCGATCGCGCCGGTGTCGCGCTGATCGAGGATTGCGCCCACACGATGTGCGCGGCGTGGGACGGCGGACCGAGCGGCACATTCGGTGTCGCCGGGTGCTTTTCCACCCAGACATACAAGCACATCAACTCCGGCGAAGGTGGGCTGATCGCCACCGATGATGATGGGCTTATGGCCCGCGCCACCGTGCTTTCGGGTTCCTACATGCTCCATAGCCGCCACGAGGCGGCGCCGGCGCCGGACGCGTTCGGCGACGCTCCACTCGAATGCCCGAACATGAGCGGTCGCATGGACAATCTGCGTGCTGCCGTTTTGCGACCGCAACTGGCAATGCTGGCCGACAATGCGGAACGCTGGAACGCCCGTTACGAGATAGTAACTGGGGCGCTCGGCGACGTTCCCGGTCTGCGTCTGACAGAGCGCGACCCGCGCGAGACCTTTGTCGGCAGTTCGATCCAGTTCTTCTTCGACGACTTCTCCGCCGACCAGTGCGAGGCGTTCGTTGCGCTTTGCCGCGCACGTGGCGTTGAACTCAAATGGTTCGGCGCGCCCGTGGCCGCTGGCTACACCAGCACCCACCATCACTGGGCCTATCTGCCTCCACAGGATCTGCCGCAGACGGACGCGATCCTTGCCGCCCTGTTCGACATGCGCCTGCCGCTGACATTCTCGCGCGACGACTGTGCGCTGATCGCGGCCATCATCGCCGATTGCGCCATGCGCATCGCCGAACCGGTACTGTCGCGAGCCGGGGCGGCATGACATGATCGGGCACGAGAACATATCCACCCGGCCGAGCGTCGGGATCATTGGCGGCGTCGGCCCGCAGGCCACCGTCGACCTGATGCAGCGCGTGATCGACCGGACGCCGGCACAAGACGATGCCGACCATATCCGCATGATCGTCGACAACGACCCGGCGGTACCCTCGCGCATCAAAGCGCTGATCGAGATGACGGGCCCAAGCCCGGCCCCGCATCTGGCCGCGATGGCGCGCGGACTTGTGGCCATGGGCGCCGACATCCTGGCCATGCCGTGCAACACGGCCCATCACTATCTCGAGGACATCCGCGTTGCCGCAGCGCCGGTCAAGGTGCTCAACATGGTGGCGCTGACCGCCGATCGCATTGCCGCCCTTCCCGTTCGGCCGCGATCGGTCGGACTTCTTGCCTCGACAGCCGTCCAACTGACCGGTCTCTATGACCGGGCGCTGACCGAACGCGGCCTGCCAGCGCTCTACCCATCCAACCAGGATGATGTTCTGGCGGTCATAAAGGCCGTCAAGGCAGGAGACGCGGGTTCGGCGCAGCAGGCCCGCATCTTCGCCGCCGCCAGCGACCTGCGCGCCCAAGGGGCCGACGCGCTGGTCATCGCCTGCACAGAGATTTCCGCGCTGGACGGCGCACTGCCTGATGCGCTTCCGGCGCTCGACGCGCTCGATGTGCTGGCCGAGGCAATCGTCGCGTTCGCAAGGCCGGCCCAAAGCACAAACAAGACGATCATCCGCCCATCTCAATCCATGCCACAGGGAGAAAAAGCATGAAGAAATCTGTCACCTGCCTCGCCGCGGCCACGATGCTGGCGGGCACCGCCACCACGGCGCTGTCCGCCGACATGGTCCTTGGCGTGCCCAACTGGCCTGCCGCCAACGCCACGGCCAACATCCTCAAAGTGGTCATCGAGGAGAATTTCGGTCTCGAGGTCGAACTGCAGAACGGCACGAACCCGATCATATTCGAGGCCATGGACCAGGGATCGATGCATCTGCATCCTGAGGTCTGGATGCCCAACCAGCAGAACCTGCACGACACCTACGTCAAGGACCGCGCAACGGTGGTCATGAACGACAATCCGGTGCAGGCCGTCCAGGGCATGTGTGTGCCGACATCAATCGCCGAAGAGTATGACATCAAGTCGATCGAGGACCTGACCGATCCCGAGAAGATCGCCATCTTCGACAAGGACGGCAACGGCACGCCGGAAGTCTGGATCGGTGCGCCGGGCTGGGCATCGACCGTCATTGAGCGCATCCGCGCCAAGTCTTACGGCTATGACCAGACAATGGAGCTTCAGGAGTATGACGGCACGGTCGCCTGGGGCGAATTGGGCACGGCCATCGAAAACGGCGAGCCGTGGATCGGCTTTTGCTACGAGCCGCACTTCATCTTCGTCGCCTACGATCTGACCTATCTCGAAGAGCCGGCCCACGACCCCGATACCTGGACCATCGTCCAGCCGACCGACGATCCGGATTGGCTGGCCAAGTCGCAGGCATCCACCGCATGGAAGGGCGCGACCCTTCACCTGCACTATGCGGCGAACGTGCGCGAGAACCATCCGGACGTCGCAGCCATGCTCGACGCCTATCAGATGCCGGCCGAGTGGCTCAGCGACATGGGCTTCGAGCTGACGCTCAACGACATGGATGCGGCCGACTATGCCCGCCAGTGGGTCGACGAGAACGAGGAAGTCGTTCTTGAATGGCTGACCAACTGACCATGGCGCGGCCGCCGGCCTCGGCCGGCGGCCCCTGCCCCCGGAGATCGCATCCATGACCGAGCCGGTTGTCGAACTCGCCAACGTCTGGAAGGTCTTCGGCAAGAGCGCTCCGGAGACGATCCAGGCTGCCCAAACCGACGGCATCACCAAGCCCGAGGCGCTGGAGCGTTTCGGCACGGTCATCGGCGTGCGCGATGCCTCCTTTTCGGTCGCCCGCGGCGAGATATTCTGCATCATGGGCCTGTCAGGCTCCGGCAAGTCGACGCTGGTGCGACACGTCAACCGGCTGATCGAACCATCCGCCGGCACCATCAAGGTGTTGGGCCGCGATGTCGGCGCACTCAGCGATCGTGATCTCAGGGAAATGCGCTCGCGCCACATCGGCATGGTGTTCCAGCACATGGCTTTGATGCCGCACCGCTCGGTTCGCGACAATGTCGCCTATCCGCTGGAAGTGCGCGGCGTGCCGAAGTCGAAGCGCTGGGCGGTATCCGACCACACGCTCGGCCTGGTCAATCTCGACGGTTATGAAGACCGGCTGCCGAAGGAACTGTCGGGCGGCATGCAGCAGCGCGTCGGTATTGCGCGCGCGCTCGCCTCCGACCCCGAAATCCTCCTGATGGACGAGCCCTTCTCCGCGCTCGATCCGCTCATCCGCCTGCAGTTGCAGGACCAGTTCAAGGCATTGGTGGACGAACTTCAGAAGACGACGCTTTTCATCACCCATGATCTCGACGAAGCGATCCGCATCGGCGATCGCATCGCCATCATGAAGGACGGCGTGATCGTGCAAATCGGCACGCCCGAGCAGATCGTCACCAATCCGGCCGACGACTATGTGCGCGAGTTCGTCCAGGGCATCTCCCGGCTCAAGCTGGTGCGCGCCCACACGATCATGGAGCCACTGGCGGACTATTCCGGACCGCCGCTCAACGGCGCGCCGCGCGCCGATGGCGAAGCCGACCTCGATACGCTGATCGATTTGTCGGTCGCCGCCGACGCGCCGGTGGTGATCACCGAACAGGGCACCGAGGTCGGTATCGTCACCAAGTCGACGCTGTTGCGCGGCATTCAGGGAGGCAAGGGATGAACATCCAGGACCCCACCCCGGTGCGCACCGTCGCGGCCGTCGCCGATATCGAGGTGGATCGCGCCGAACTCGACGCATCGATCGCCCAATTCGTTGAGCGCAATCCCGACTATTACGCCAATGCCTTCCACCGCATCCACGACACGACGCGCGGCATCCCGCAGACGTTCAACTGGGCGGCGGCCGTCTTCGGCCCGCTCTGGGCGGCAGCGCGCGGTGTCTGGGGTTTCTTCTGGTTCTTCCTGATCCTCGAAATCATCGCGTGGGTGCAGATCGGTCGCGGCACATGGGGTCAGCTCGGCGCCGACGAACTCGCCCGTGCAGCACAGCAGGAAGCGCGCGCCCAGCAGTTTCTCGAACGCGCCGAACAGGCACGCGCTGCCGGCGAAGACCCGACCCGTTTCGAAACGCTCGGCAACAATCTGATGCGCGCCGCCGAAAACAGCCGCGACACGGCCGAGGCCGCTGCAGCCGGCGCATTCAGCATCCTTCTGGCCGGTCTCGCATTTCTGGTGATCATCAAGCTGATCCAGGGCGTCTGGGGCAACATCGCCTATGAGAAGCAATATTCGCGCTGGCGGATCGACCCGGACTCCGTGGTCTCGGGCATCCAGCCGCGCAATCTGATCTTCGGCCTCGTCATGGCGCTGGCGATCGCGCCACTGACCGTCTACCGCTTCACTGTCGAGGACGTGCTGCCGGCACTGACGGCCTTTCCGGCCGATCCCGACCATTATTCCAACACGGCCCGCTGGCTGGAAGCACAGATCGATGCGGCGGCCCGCAACGGCGCCGGGGCATTCGACTCCATTGTCTTCGGCGTGCGCACCGTTCTCGACACCATCTCGCTGGCGCTCGTGGCAACACCCTGGCCCGTGGTCATGACCGTGATCTGCGTGGTCGCCTGGCGTTCGGCCGGCCCGCGCGTCGCGATCTTCACCGCCGCCGCTCTCGCTTACATCGCGATGATGGGCTATTGGGAGATCGCCATGGAAACGGTCGCGCTCGTCGGCGCGGCCGTCGTGATCTGCGTCATCCTGGGCATTCCACTTGGCATCTGGTTCGGCAAGTCCGAACGCGCCTACAAGTTCGCCGAACCGGTGCTCGATCTGATGCAGACGCTGCCGGCCTTCGTCTATCTCATTCCGATCATCGCCTTCTTCGGAACCGGCAACCCGCCAGGCATCCTCGCAACGATCATCTTCGGCATGCCGCCGCTGATCCGCCTGACGGCGCTCGGCATCAGGGGTGTTCCCGAAAGCATCAAGGAAGCTGCGACCGCATTCGGTGCCTCGCGCTGGAACGTCCTGTACGACGTCGAACTGCCACTGGCGCGGCCATCGATCATGACCGGCGTGAACCAGACCATTCTGATGTGCCTGTCCATGGTCGTTATCATCTCGCTGATCGGCGGTGGCGGGCTCGGCAAGGTCATTCTCGAAGCGCTGCAATTCGCCGCCAAGGGACCGGGCTTGCTCGGGGGGCTGGCGATTCTGCTGTGCGCCATGGTGATCGACCGGATCGTCCAGGGCGCCTTCCGGCGCGCCGACCAGAAGTAAGAGAGCATCATGGCAATCACCTACCTCAAGCGTGCGGCCCGCACGCCCGAAACCGACGCGGGCGAAACGAAGGCGCGCGTCGAAGCGATGCTCGCGGAGATCGAAAACGGCGGCGAGGATGTCGCGCTGCGTTATGCGCGCCAGTTCGACCGCTGGCACGGCGAGATCGTTGTCGGGCGCGATGTGATCGACCGGGCCCATGACCAACTCGACCCGCAGCTCAAAGCCGACATCGCCTTTGCCCATGACAACATAAGGCGCTTCGCAGAGGCACAATTTTCGACCATCCAGCCGGCCGAGATCGAGGTGCAGCCGGGTTTCCAAGCCGGTCAGAAGCACATCCCCGTATCGTCGGCAGGCTGCTATGTGCCCGGCGGCCGCTACAGCCATGTCGCCAGCGCGATCATGACGATCACCACCGCCAAGGTGGCCGGCGTCGGCCACATCACAGCATGCTCGCCGCCGCGCCCGGACATCGGCATTCCACCGGCCATCCTTTACGCGATGGATTTGTGCGGCGCCGACACCATCCTCAGTCTCGGCGGCGTTCAGGGCATTGCCGCCATGGCATTCGGCCTGTTCGGCGCGCGCCCGGCCGACATTCTCGTCGGCCCCGGCAACCAGTATGTCGCCGAAGCCAAGCGGTTATTGTTTGGCCGCGTCGGCATCGACATGTTTGCCGGCCCCACAGACAGCCTGATCATCGCTGACCAGACCGCCGATCCGCAGACCGTTGCCTGGGATCTGGTCAGCCAGGCCGAGCACGGCGCAAATTCGCCGGTCTGGCTTCTCACCGACGACAGGGCGTTGGCGGAGGCGGTCATCGCGCACGTCCCGACCTGCATCGCCGCGCTGCCCGAACCCAACGGTTCAGCGGCGGAGGCGGCTTGGCGCGACTATGCCGAAATCGCTGTCTGTGATAGCCGGGAGGCGATGGCTGACATGTCCGACCGATACGCGCCCGAACACCTGCATGTGCAGGCTGCCGATCTTGACTGGTGGCTGGGTCGGCTGCGCAATTACGGTTCACTCTTTCTGGGCGCCGAAACCACCGTCTCCTTCGGCGACAAATGCGCCGGTCCCAACCATGTGCTGCCGACCTCCGGCGCGGCGCGCTATACAGGCGGATTGTCCGTGCACAAGTTCATGAAGACGGTGACATGGCAGCGCGCGACCGCCGAAGGCGCCCGTCCCGTCGCAGAAGCCGCGGCCCGCATTTCACGCCTTGAAGGCATGGAAGGCCACGCCCGCGCCGCAGACCTTCGCCTCACACCCGACCCGGAATGGGCACGAGCGGCAGCGGAATAGAGCCGTGCGCAGCCTGATCCGCGAACGCTCCGAACAGGCGGCCATCATCTTCCGCGGTCTTGCACTGGCCCTGACGGTCGCGGCCGCCGCAGCCTTCCTTGGCGCCCACTATGGCGCGCCGGCCATGCTGTTCGCCCTACTGATCGGCATGGCGTTCAACTTCCTCGCCAACGAAAGCCATATCAAGCCGGGTGTCGACTTTGCCGCGTCCACCTGCCTGCGCCTCGGCGTCGCGCTGCTCGGTGTGCGGCTGAGCTGGGCCGATTTCCAGGCGCTCGGCCTCTACCCCGTCATCGCCGTCGTCGTGCTCGTCGCGCTGACCATCCTCGCCGGCATCGGGCTGTCGCGCCTTTTGGGCCGCGGTGTACGGCTCGGCATCCTGACGGGCGGATCGGTGGCCATTTGTGGCGCCTCGGCGGCACTGGCGCTCGCGTCCGTCCTGCCCCGCGACGCGCGTCTTGAGCGCGACACGCTGTTCACTGTCGTGGCGGTCACCACCCTTTCGACAATCGCCATGGTGGCCTATCCGCTTCTGTTTGCCGCGCTCGACGCCACCGACGCGCAGACGGGCATGCTGATCGGCGCGACCATCCACGATGTGGCCCAGGTCGTCGGCGCCGGTTATTCGGTCAGCCAGGAGGCCGGCGACACCGCCGTCATGGTCAAGCTGATGCGTGTGGCGCTGTTGCCGGTCGTGCTTCTGGCCGTAATCGTCGCGCTCGCCAACAGCAAGGCCGATGGCGGCAAGATCACCCTGCCCTGGTTTCTCGTCGCGTTCATCGCGCTTGCCGCGATCAACAGCTTCGGGTTGATCCCGGCGCCGGTCGCATCGGCCGCCGAGTCCGCCTCGCGCATCCTGCTGATCACCGCAATTGCCGCGCTCGGGGTCAAGACCGCGCTCAAGCAGATGGCCGATCTGGGCGGCGGCTACATCATGCTGGTCGTCGCCGAAACGGTGCTGCTGCTCGCCATGGCGATCGTTTTTGTCAAACTGTTCGTCGCTTGAACCCGGAGGGCTCAGACGGTCCCGCCGAGCGAGCCTTCCAGTTCGACCAGTTCCTGACCGCCGGCCATCATGTCCTGCAACTCATCGGGCGTGATCTGGCCGCGCTGTGCGGTACCGAGCGTCTTGCCGCGATTAAGCACGGTGAAACGGTCGCCCACCGCGAGCGCATGGCGCACATTGTGGGTGATGAAGACGACAGCGATGTCCTGCTTGCGCACTTTGTCGATCGTCGCCAGCACGTTTGCCGTCTGGCGCACGCCCAGTGCGGACGTGGGTTCGTCGAGGATCAGCACTTTTGCGCCGAAATGCACCGCCCGCGCAATCGCCACGGTCTGCCGCTCACCGCCTGACAGCGTGCCGACCGCCTGATCGGGTCCGCGCAGATTGATGCCCATCTTGCGCATCTCATCCATCGTCACATTGTTCGCGTGCTCATGATCGAAGAAGGTCATGCCCAAACGCCTCTTCACCGGCTCGTTGCCCATGAAGAAGTTGCGGCTGACCGACATAAGCGGGATCATCGCCAGATCCTGGTAGACCGTGGCAATCCCGGCCGAGATCGCATCGCGCGGATCCTCGAAGTGCATTGGCCGGCCTTCGAACCGGATTTCGCCCTTGGTCGGCTTGTGGACGCCCGACATGGTCTTGATGAAGGTCGACTTGCCGGCGCCATTGTCGCCGAGCAGACAGTGGCACTCACCGGGGAAGATGTCGAGCGACACGCCGGCGAGGGCGATGACCGACCCGAAATGCTTTTCGATGTCACGCATCTCGATGATCGGAGCATGGGTGGAGGTCATGTCAGCGCTCCCCGGTGATCATGCGGCGGATGTAGGTGTTCAGGATCACCGCCAGCAGCAGCAGGACGCCAAGAAAGACGCGGAAGAGCGAACTTTCGACGCCCGCGAAGAACAGGCCCTGCTGCACGACCCCGAAGATGAGCGCGCCGAGCGCCGCGCCGATCACCGACCCGTATCCGCCGGTCAAAAGCGCGCCGCCGATCACCACCGCGATGATCGCCTCGAACTCCTTCAAAAGCCCGCGATCGGCCCCCGCCGAGCCGAATTCCATTACCTGCGCGGTCGCAAAGACACAGGCGCAAAAGGCGGTGAACATGAACATCAGGATCTTCACCCGGTTCACCGGCACGCCGACATAGCGCGCCGCCTGCGCGTCACCGCCTGCGGCGAAGATCCAGTTGCCGAACCGCGTGCGCGTCAGGAGGATGTGGCCGAAGATCACCAACCCGATCGCCCAGACGATCAGCATGGGGATGCCGTCAACCACCGGCTCTCCGGCTCGCGTTCCGCGTTCGAAGACCCCGATCAGCCCGTTATCGCCCATCCATTGAAACAGGCCGGTCAGAATCTTGCCGCCGAAGATCGGCGCCAGCCAGTCGCCTTCGGCAACGTCCGCGATGCCGCCGATGATGGTTTTGCGCTCGATTGTCTGCGGCAGATAGATCGTGAAGCCGCGTAGAATGAACAGGAAGGCAAGCGTCACGATAAAGCTGGGCAAGCCCGTTCGGATGACGATGAAGCCGTTCAGCGCGCCGATCGAGACACAGATCACGAAGGTCAACAGGATTGCCGACCAGACCGGCAACTCCAGCGTGACCGAAAAGATCGCGATCATCATGCCGGCAAAGCCGATCATCGATCCGACCGACAAGTCGAACTCACCGGCGATCATCAGAAGGCAGGCGCCCACCGCGATGATCATGAACTGCGCCGACACGACCGACCAGTTCATGATGCCTTGCGGGTTGAACATGCCCGAGTCGAACGCTGTGACCATGAAGAAGGCAAAGACGATGATCGTGCCGCAAATGCCGCCCAGCTCCGGCCGGATCAGCGCCTTGCGAAAGCGCGACATCTCCTTGATGCGTTCGTCGGAAACCACAGGGGTTTGCGCGGTCTCGGCCATCGCCGTTCCTCCCCAACCAGACCTTCGCGGAAAGAAAAACGGCGGCGCCGGGGCGCCGCCGTCGATGGTTTCGCCTAGCGGTACTCGCCGGCGAACTCTTCCACCAGTTCAAGGCCATCGGCGGTGACAAAGCCGGGCCCCGAATTGATGTTGTTGCCGGGCAGGACGCCATAGCGGTGGTAGTTGGTGAGCACGACCACCGGCAGATAGGCCTGCAGGAAGGGCTGCTGGTCGATTCCCCACTTAATCACGCCACCCTTGATCGCCTTGACGATCTCGTCGCCCAGATCGAACGTGCCGAAATAGATCTCGCCGGCCATGCCGTTCTCTTCGAGCGCCTGGATTGTCGGGTCGGCGGAAACCGGGCCGAGCGTCAGGATCGCGTCCGTGTCGGGATTGGCCGACAGATAGGCCAGCACCTTGTTCTTGACTTCGGAGGGGTCGGTTCCGCTGTCGAGCATGGAGTCGCCGAGATCTACGCCCAGACCGTCGGCAAATCCGCGGCAACGCTCACCGACGGTGGGCTGCTGGATCGCGTGGTTCACGCACAGGAACGAGCCCACGCCATCGCCCTTGGCACGCAGTCCGGCAGCATAGCCGGCGTCGTACTCCGGCTGGCCGACATACATCAGCGCGCCCACTTCGCGCGCCTGATCAGGCGTACCCGTGTTCATGATGATCACGTCCACACCCGATGCGACAGCATCGGAAATCGGGCCTTTCAGAACGTCGAAGTCCGCAAGAGTCGTGATGATGCCATTGGGGCCGGCGGCGGTCGCCTGCTCGATGATCCGCGCCATGTCGGCAATGTCGCCGGTCGGCGGATTGCGGTACTCGACCTCGACGCCCATCTGCTCGCCGGCGAGCGCGATGCCGTTCTTGATCGTGTTCCACCAAGTGTCGCTGTCCGGCGCATGGCTGACGAGGACATACTGCTCGCCTTCCGCCGAGGCGGTCGCCACCATCATCGGCGTTGCCGCCAGCGCCAGCGCGACACCGAGTTTCTTCATGAGCTTCTTCATCTGTTCCTCCCTGATGACAATATGAAGATCTGCATAAGAGCCGTGGGCGGTGACCCCGCCGCTTGCTGAAAGACAATCACAGTTCGCCTTTTTTTGCAACCGCTTGCAAAAACCGCGCTCAAACGTACACTGGACATCACACCAGGCCGGACGGTATCTGCGCGCAGGTCGGGGGAAACCGGATGATTGTCACCATGAAGGATGTCGCGTTGCGCGCCGGGGTTTCCCGCTCGGCGGTGTCGCGCACATTCACCGAGGGCGCATCGGTCTCGCTGAAGACGCGACGCAAGGTGGAAAAGGCCGCAACCGAGCTTGGCTACAGCCCCAATGCGCTCGCGTCGGGGCTGACGACGGGGCGTACACGACTGGTCGGGCTGGTTTCAAACAACTTCCACAATCCGATTTTTCTGGAGGTGTTCGACCTGTTCACGCGCGGCTTGCAAGAGCGCGGGCTGAGGCCGCTTCTGGTCAATCTGACCGACGAAACCGATCCCGAAAACTCGGTACGGATGCTGCGCCAATATTCGGTCGACGGCGTCATCGTCGCCTCCTCGACGCTGCCGCCCACCTTTGCCAAGGCATTCAGCGATGCGGGCATGCCGGTCGTTCACTCGTTCGGGCGCCATGCCAGTTCGCCCGACGTGCATGTGGTCGGCATTGACAATGTCGCCTGCGGACGCATGGCGGCACGCACCCTCGTCGATCGCGGCTACCAACGCGTTGCGTTTCTGGGCGGTCCGGAAGCGGCCACCTCAACCCAGGACCGGCTGGCCGGCTTCCTTCAGGAAATGGCCAACCACCCCTCGGTTGACGTCAGCTACAGTTTCGCCGCCGCCTATTCGTTCGATGCGGGCCGTGTCGAAATGGCGCGGCTCATTGCCGAAGGTCCAGCCGAAGCGTTCTTCTGCGGCGACGACGTTCTGTCGATCGGCGCCATGTCCGCGGTCCAATCCGCCGGCCTCGACGTGCCGGGGGACATCGGCCTCATCGGCCTCAACGATATGGAGATGGCCGGCTGGCAGAACATCGACCTGACCACCATCCACCAGCCGATCCGTCAGATCATTGGCGCATCGATCGAACAGATCGTCTCGATGCTTGACGAACCGGACCGCTATCCGGAAGCCCGGCTTTTTCCGTGCAAGGTCGTCGAACGCGGCACACTGAGAGCCGCGCACTGACGCCAACGACAGCATATCCGCATGCCGGCGTGTTTCAGATCAGCGGAGGATGACGGCGGGCGACCGTCTTTGACTTGATCATCGACGTGCTTGTGGACGCCTTGTCGGAAATGCGGTCCAAGATTGTATCGATCTCGTCCATCGACCGGACAAACAGGCGCGCGACATAGCAGTCGTCGCCGGTGACCTTGTCGCATTCGACAATCTGCGGCGTCTGTTCGATCAGTTCGCGCACGATATGCAGTTTGCCCGGCAACGGCCGGATTCGAACGATCGCTTCCAGCGGATAACCAAGCGCCACCGGATCGACGTCAACCGAAAAACCGGTAATCACACCGCGATCCTGAAGACGCCGAATGCGCTCGGCGACACTGGGTGACGACAGCCCCACAGTGTTGCCCAGTTCCTTGAGCGAGGCGCGCGCATCGCGCCGCAACGCTTCGATCAACAGTCGATCCGTTTCATCAGCCATCTTCGAAACAACGGTAAAAGTTATGCACTGCCTGCTAATCTAAGCCAGATCGGGCGAAATTGCTACATGAATCGATGGAACAATTGCCCTAACGCCTTAGTCTGAGTCCTCATGAACTGGAGGTCGATATGACGAAGGGCGCAGATCAAACGGGCACGTCAGCCCGCGGCATCGTCGAGATGATCGTGGCGATGACGATTTCCGGCACAATCGGCTGGTTCGTGTTGATTTCGGGGCAATCGGCGCTCGACGCCGTCTTCTGGCGATGCGTCTTCGGCGCAATGTCGCTGGCAGGGGTATGTGCCGCCATGGGTGTCTTGTCGTTTCGACTGACAATGCGCCAACTCGGGCTGGCGCTGTTCGGTGGCGTCGCAATCGTTCTCAATTGGCTCCTGTTGTTTGGCGCCTACCGATATGCCTCTGTCTCGATCGCGACCGCCATTTACAACACTCAGCCCTTCATGCTGCTCGCCTTCGGCGCCTTGATTTTTTCAGAACGCATCACCATCGCGAAGCTAGGTTGGCTCGTGATGGCTTTTGCGGGGCTCTTGCTCATTGTCTCGCACAAGCCGGCCGCGGGCTACGTCGGCGGTCAATTCGCGCTTGGCATTGCCATGGCGGCCTGTGCCGCATTCGGCTGGGCGGTCGCTGCGGTCACCACGAAGCAGTTGGCCGGCGTGCCGCCGCAACTTGTCGCCCTGATCCATGTCGGCACAGGATGCCTTTTGCTGGCGCCATTCGCCAGCTGGGCCAACCTTCCGACCGACCTGGACAGTTGGGGTGCCCTTGTGGCTCTGGGCGCGATTCATACGGGGTTGATGTATGCCGTTATGTACAGCGCCGTGCAGAAGTTGCCGACCTATATGCAGGGCTCGCTGTCTTTCATCTATCCCGCCGTGGCGGTTCTGGTTGACGTTGCAGCATTGGGGGTCCGGCTGGATCAGGCGCAACTGGTCGGCATTGCCGTGATCTTGATCGCGGCAGCCGGAATGAACTGGCGCATCACTCGATTGCCCGCAGTGCGGCTGCCTTACCTCGGCGGCAAAACCGCCCGAAAAACGCGTTAGCGCCTGAGGCTCCCCGGCCGCGCATCGACCCATTGACCGTTGGCATTCGCCGACGCCACCGCGGCGTGAACCGCGGCAATCGATCGCGCACCATCGATCGCCTTGGGATGATGCATTGCGGCCGGATCGGGGTCGCGGCCATCGCGCCGGGCGCCGATCACCTCGGCCAGATCGACATAGATGTTGGCGACCGCCAGCGGAAACCCTTCCGGCGAGCCGATGACGACACGGCTCAGTCGAGCCGCATCGCCGGTCATCGATCCATCGCCCTTTTCGAGGATCTCCGTGCGCCCGCCAAGCGGTTGCCACAGCACCTGGTTCGGCTGTTCCTGTGCCCAACGCAGGCCGCCCTTTTCGCCATAGACCTCCAGCGTCAGCCCGTGCTGGCGGCCGATCGCCACGGTCGATGTCCACAGCCGGCCGACAATGCCGCCCTCGGTGCGGAAGTTGACCATGGCATCGTCTTCCAGCTCCCGGCCCGGCACGCAGGATGCGAAATCGGCCGACACTGTCTCGACCTCGTCGCCGGCAACGAAGCTGGCCAGATGCAGCGCATGGATGCCGCAATCGGCCATCTGGCCCGAAACGCCTGCCTGCGCCGGATCGTAACGCCAGCGCACGCGCGGATTGTCCTGGTCGCGCGCATCGGCATGATGGCCATGGCTGAAATTGGCGACCACGAGGCGGATTTTGCCCAGCTCGCCATTGGCCACCATGGCACGCATCTGCCGCGCCATCGGATAGGCCGAATAGCAGTAATTGACCGCACAGACCGCGTCGGACGCCTCGGCGATGCGGACAATCTCCTCTGCCTCCTCGACGGTCATCGTCATCGGTTTTTCGCAAAGCACGTTAAAGCCGGCTTCGAGGAACGCCTTGGTGATCTCGAAATGCGTCGCGTTGGGCGTCGCCACGGTGACGAGATCGATCCGGTCGTCGCGCGCGCTTTCGCCGGCCAGCATTGTGCGCCAGTCGCCATAGGCGCGGCCGGGTTCGATGCCCAACGATTGCGCAAATGCGCGGCCTTTTTCCGGGTCATGGTCCAATGCGCCGGCCACGAAACGGAAATGGCCGTCCGCCAGCGCGCCCAGCCGGTGCGCGGGACCGATCTGGCTGCCTTCGCCGCCGCCAACAAGACCCCAGTTCAGCTTGCTCATGGCAAAGTCCTCAAAAACCGATGGAGGAGAGATAGGCTCGGTTGGCCCTGGCGTCGCGCAAGGGATCGGTGCCGGCAATCGTCGGGTCGCAATCCTGCTCAACCGTGCACCAGCCATCAAAGCCGGCACCCAGCAGCACCTGACGGACAGCCGGGAAATCGACATCGCCGTCACCCAGATTGCAGAAGATGCCCTGCCCGCAGGCCTCGTAAAATCCGGTGCCGTTTGCGATCACCTCGGCCTTCACCGCCGGATCGATGTCCTTGAAATGCATGTAGCTGATCCGGCCGATATGACGCTCCATGAAGGCCACAGGATCGAAACCCGCATAGGAATGATGACCGGTGTCAAAGCAGATTTGGAGGATCTGTTCGTCCACCTCTTCCAGCAGCCGCTCAAGCTCAGGCTCGAAATCCATGAAGCCCGCCGCATGGGCGTGGATGCCGACCGTCAGGCCATAGTCCTCGGTCCCCATCCGGGCGACATGGGCGATACGGTCGCGATAGGCGGTCCACTCGGCTGCATCCATCTGTACGGCCGCATCGACACGGCCGGCCGTCGGTGCCCGGCGCGGCGAGATCGAGTCGATCAGCACCAGATGCTCGGCCCCATGGGCAGCAAGCGCCTTGCAGGTCCGCACCGACCCGTCCAGCACGTCATCCCACTGGTCCGGATCGTGGAAGGCCCGAAACACCACGCCGCCGATCAGCTCGAGCCCGTGTTCGGCCAGCGCGTCGGCGACCTGCGGCGGGTCTTCCGGCATGAAGCCGACCGGTCCAAGTTCGATCCCGGCATAGCCGGCTTCCGCGTTCTCGCGCAGCACCGTCCGCCAATCGGGGTTGCGCGGATCGCCGGCGAACTCAACGCCCCAGGAACAGGGCGCATTGCCGATTTTGATGGTCATGGTCGCTGTCCGTCCCTAAAAGTCGTCGATCCGTTGCCATTGCGTTGCTTCATGCGAGGCCCACGCTGCAGCGATGACACGATGAACTTCGAGCCCTTCGCGGAAGGTCGGCCATACCGGATCGCCCGTGGCGATGGCGGTCAGAAAGTCTTTCGCCTCGATGATGATCTGGTCCTGATAGCCGGTGCCATGGCCAGGCCCCTGACAGAAGGGCTCGTAGTCGGGATGGGCCGGCCCGGTCAGGATCTTGCGGAAGCCGCGCTCGGCCTCGGGCCCTTCGGCCGAATACAGCCACAGCGCGTTCTGGTCTTCCTGATCGAAACGAATGGCGCCCTTTGTGCCGTGGATCTCATAGGCATAGCCCATTTTCTTGCCCGTCGCGATGCGGCTGAAGAAAAGATGCCCCATCGCGCCGTTTGCGAACCGGCACATCAATTGCCCCTGATCGTCATTGGTTACCGCCACACCGCCCCGCGCGACGTGGACGGTCTCGACCCTCGCCATCACCTCGGTGATCGGGCCGGCCAGCACCCGGGCCCCATTGATCATGTGCGGCGCCAGATCGCCCATTGTGCCGTTCGCCCGGCCCTCGGTGCGCCACGATGCCGGCGCGTCCGGGTCTGCGTAGAAATCCTCCGTGTGTTCACCGCGAAACCAGGTGACTGCACCGATCCGGCCATCGGCAATCAGCGCGCGCGCGTATTGCGAGGCCGGCGTACGGATGTAGTTGAAGCCAATCATGTTTGCGCAGCCGCTGGCCTCGGCAGCCTCGACCATGGCCCTCGCATCGGCGAGCGTGGCGCCCATCGGCTTTTCGCAGAGCACCGGCTTGCCCTGCGCAAAGGCCGCTTCGGCGATCGGGCGGTGCGTGGCCTGCGGCGAGGCGATCACCACGGCCTCTACGGCCGGGTCGTCCACCAGCGCCCGCCAGTCGGCGGCGGCGCGCCGAAACCCGAACGCATCGCGGTAGCGCGCGCCGCTCTCCGGCGTCGACGCACACACAGATTCGAGCCGCGGCTTGAGGTCGGTCTCGAAGACAGTGCCAACCGCGGCCATGGCAACCGCATGCGCCTTGCCCATATAGCCGCCGCCGACGATACCTATCCCGATTTCGGCCATGGCATCCGCTTCCGATTAACATTTGCACCCGGTTGCAAAATGAGTATCTTTATCGAGGGGGCGCGGTCAACATCCAATTCCGGCCCCGTGGAGGAACAGGGCGTGAGCGGCAGCGACGACACCATTTGCCTGACGACGGCGCAGGCGATCATTCGCTATCTTGCGGCGCAAAGGATCGAGATCGACGGCGAAGCGGTACGCGTCTGCGGCGGCGGGTTCGGCATCTTCGGCCATGGCAATGTGCCTTGCCTGGGCGAAGCGCTCTACGACCATCGCGACATGCTGCCGCTCTATCGCGGCCAAAACGAACAATCGATGGGCTTTGCTGCCGCCGCCTATGCCAAATTCCATCTGCGCCAACGTTTCATGTTCTGCACGGCATCCGCAGGCCCCGGCACCGCCAACCTTTTGACGGCGTCGGCGCTCGCCCACGCCAACCGCCTGCCCATGCTGATGCTGTGCGGCGACACGTTCCTGACCCGCCTGCCCGACCCCGTGCTTCAGCAACTCGAGCACTTCGGCAACCCGGCGCTCGGCCTCAACGACGCCTTCAAGGCTGTCACCCGCTATTGGGACCGCATCACCCACCCCGCCCAGATCGTCCAGTCCCTACCCGCTGCGCTGGCAACCATGCTCGATCCGGCCGATTGCGGGCCGGCCTTCATCGGCCTGCCGCAGGACGTGCAGGGCTGGACCTGGGATTATCCACTCGGCTTCTTCGAGGAGCGCACGCACCGCATCCGCAGGAGCGCACCCGACCCGGACGAGATCGCCGATGCGGTGGCCCGTCTGAAACGCGCCGAACGGCCGGTCATCATCGCCGGCGGCGGCGTGCAGTATTCGCGCGCCGTCGCAGAACTGACCGCCTTGGCCGAAACGCACAACATCCCCGTCATCGAAACGATTGCCGGACGCGCCAACTTGGTCGCCACCCACCCTCTCAACATCGGCCCGGTCGGCGTGACGGGTTCGGACAGCGCCAACTGGGTCGCCGAGCGGGCCGATGTGATCCTTTCGGTCGGCTCACGCCTGCAGGACTTCACGACCGGGTCGTGGACGGCGTTCGCCAAGGACGCGCAGTTCATCTCGCTCAACGCGGCGCGCCACGATGCCGGCAAGCACATGTCGCTGCCTGTCGTCGGCGACGCGAAGCTCGGCCTTGAGGCAATTGGCGCCGCTTTGGCGGGCTACACGGCACCGGCCGACTGGACAAAGGCGGCCCAGGCCGAACGCGGCAAATGGGACGCCTACGTTACCGGCAACGTCAAGCCCGGAAACCGGCCCAACTCCTATGCGCAAGCCATCGGCGTCGTGAACGATCTGTGCGGTCCGCGCGACCGGGTGGTCGCCGCCGCCGGAGGCCTGCCCGCAGAAGTGACGGCCAACTGGCGAACCCTCGATGTCGGCACGGTCGATGTCGAGTTCGGTTTCTCATGCATGGGTTACGAGATCGCCGGCGGCTGGGGCGCCCGTATCGCGCAAAGCGAAAAAGAGCCCGAGGCCAACACCATCGTCTTTGTCGGCGACGGCTCGTACCTGCTCATGAATTCCGACATCTATTCGTCAGTTCTGACCGGCAAGAAGCTGATCATCCTCGTGCTCGACAATGGTGGTTTTGCCGTCATCAACAAGCTGCAGAACAACACCGGCAATGAGAGCTTCAACAATCTGATCGCCGATTGCCCGACCGTACCCGATCCGTTCGCCGTGGACTTCGAAGCACATGCGCGCGCCATGGGCGCCAACGCCGAATTCGCCGCCAGCCCGGCCGAGCTGGGCGAGGCCTTCGAACGTGCCAGGGAAGCCGACAAGACCTCGGTGATCGTCATGAATGTCGATGCTTATGAAGGCTGGACCACCGAGGGGCATACCTGGTGGGAAGTGGGCACGCCGCATACCAGCGAACATCCAAGCGTCCGCGACAAGCACCGCGAGATCGAGGCGGATCGCGTCAAGCAGCGCAGGGGCGTGTGATGCAGCGCTTCACCGCCACCACCGCCGATCCGGACGCGATTGTCAGCGAGTTGCTCGACGGAGACGGAGCCGTTGCGATCTCCGGCCTGTTCACCGCCGACCAGATCGCCGAAGCACGGGCGATCGTCATGACCGAATCCGATCAGGCAGCGGACAAGGTCACGCACTTTCAGGGCGCAGCGGAAGCCGAGGGCACAATTGCGCTTCAGCGCCGGGTCTGGAACTTGCTCGCCAAGGGCGATGTCTTCTCGCAGATGGCCTCTCATCCGGTGCTGATGGCGATCCTGCGCAAGTTCCTGGGCACTGAGTTCATCATGGGTTCGATCGCCGCCAATCGAATCCTGCCCGGCGGCCCGGGCCAGGAACCGCATGTCGACTATCCCTATTGGGATTTCCACGCGCCCGAGACGCATCCTGTCGGGTTCAACGGCTCGTTTCCGATGAACGCACAGGTGTCCGTGATCCTTGATCCGTTCACCGCCGAAAGCGGTGCAACGGCCTTCGTGCCCGGCAGCCAGAAGGAGTTGCGCTATCCGACCGAAGCGGACCGCTTTTTCGACCGCTGCGAACGCATGACCGGCGAACCGGGCGATGTCGTCCTGTTCTACGGCGTCACATGGCACTGTGCGATGCCCAACCGCAGCGACCATGATCGCAGCGCGATCCTGATCCAGTACCTGCCCAAATGGGTCAAACCGATGGAGGACATGCCTGCCGCCCTGCCCGTCGCTTTCATCGATGCGGCAAGCGATGATCTCAAGCAATTGTTGGGACTCAACTATCCCTATCCCGAAGTGCTCGACGCCGCGCGCGCCGGCAACACGGAGGGCCGGGCGTGAAGCGCGTTCTGGATGGCATCGCCCGCAACGATTTTCTGGTCGTCGGCCGGGTCGGCATGGATTTCTCGCCCGACCCGCCGGGCACGAAGACCGAACAGGCCGAGCGCTTCGTCAGTGCCATGGGCGGTTCGGCGGCCAACACTGCGGCAGGGCTCATCAAGCTCGGCGGTTCGGCCGCGCTCGTCACCTGCGTGTCGGACGATTCCATAGGCCGATACTGCCTCAACCAACTCGACCACTACCGCGTCGACCGAGGCCATGTTCGCACCGTGGGAGGCGAAGCACGCAGTTCGCTCGCCCTCTACGAAAGCCGGCTCGAAGACCACCAGACCGTGATCTACCGCAATGGCGCGGCGGACTTTGAGATGAGTGTCGCCGATGTCGAAGCGGTCGACTATGCAGCGTTCGGCGCGATGATCACGGCGGGCACCGTGTTTGCTGCCGAGCCGTCACGCACCGCCGCCTTTCGCGCGATGGAACTGGCGCAAGAGGCCGGCCTGCCGATCGTGTTCGACATCGACTATCGCCCCTACTCTTGGCCCTCGCCGCAGATCGCAGCGGACGTACTGTCCAGGGCCGGTGATCTCTCCGACATCATCGTCGGCAATGACGAGGAATTTGGCTTCATGGCCGGCGATCCGGCGCGCGGGCTGGCCAAGGCGCGATCCCTGGCAGCCGGCCATGCGTCGATCGTGATCTACAAGATGGGACCCGACGGCGCGATCACGCTCGCCGGCGGTGACGAAATCCGCACCGGCATCTATCGCGTCGATGCGCTCAAGCCCACCGGTGCCGGCGACAGTTTCATGGCGGGCTTTCTGGCCTCGCTCGCCGCCGGCCGACCGCTGCGTGACAGCGTGATGCGCGGCTCGGCCTGTGCGGCCATCGTTGTCTCCAAACCCGGATGCGCACCCGCCATGCCCGATCCAGACGAGCTGGAAGCGTTTCTCGACTCTCATCCCGGCGCTTCGGACGCTGAAAGGAAAACCCATGCACATCCCGCCCTATGACAACAAGAACGCGCCGATCGTGGATGTCGAAGATGCGGTGGTGCCGCTCAACTATTTCAACATCGTCAAGCTGAGCAAGGGACAGAGCCTTTCCTACGCGGTGCCCGGCTATGAAACCTGCATTGTGCCGGCGACCGGCACCATCGATGTGACCGCCGGCAGTTTCTCAGTCAAGGCGCTGGGCGGACGCGGCGTCGATGTCTGGGACGGCGAACCCGAGGGCGTTTATGTGCCCACCGGCATGGAAGCGACGATGGTGTGCGTCTCCGACAGTGCGGAAGTCTTCATCGCTGGCGCCAAGTTTGACGAGGTCTACGAGCCTTTCGCCGTGCGCGCCGACGAACTCGATCTGGTCCAATATGGCAGCGACGACACCAAGACCCACCGCAAGATCAAGCACATTCTGGGCCAGAAACAGCATGGCAAGGTCGGCCGGCTTTTGGTCAGCGAACTTTACACGGTCGGCCAGGGCGGCTGGTCGGGCTTTCCCAGCCACAAGCACGACACCGACCGGCTGCCGGACGAGACGCGGCACGATGAGACATACAATTTCCGCTTCCGGCCCAGTTACGGCTCGGGCGTGCAGATGCTCCAGCGCGAGGACAATGAGCCGGGTGACGCCTATCACATCGTCGACGGCTCGACGATCTGCCTCGATCGCGGCTATCACCCGTGCTGCGTCCTGCCGGGTTACGAGATGTACTATTTCACCATTCTGGGCGGTCTGAGCCAGCGCTCGCTGATCCAGTACTTCCAGCCCACCCATGCCGCGCAGTTGCACACCATCCCCGGCATCATGGACATGGTCGCAAAATTCAAGTGAGCGAGTTCCGATGACGGTCGCGACCCTCACCGAGGTTCTCCTGCCCGCGCTGCGCGACGGCCATGCCGTTGCGGGTCTGGTGTGCCTGGGCTGGGAAGACATGCGCGCCTACGTCGCCGCTGCCGAAGCCGAGAACGCACCGGTGATTTTGCAGGCCGGCCCGTCCTGCCGCGAACACACGCCGCTCCCTGTGCTGGGTGCCATGTTCCGCCATCTGGCGGAGAACGCAACCGTGCCCGTCGTCGCCCATCTCGACCATGGCTACACGATCGATGATTGCCGTCAGGCACTCGATGCGGGGTTTACCTCGCTCATGTATGACGGATCGCGCAAACCGCTGAATCAGAACATCGACGAAACGGCGCAAGTGGCTGAACTAGCGCACCAAGCCGACATCTCCTGCGAGGGCGAAATCGGCTTTGTCGGCTATGATGGCGGCGAAGCCTCGGACGGCACCGATCCCGAGGAGGCTGCCATCTTTGCCGGCCAGAGCGGTGTCGATGCCATGGCGATCTCGGTCGGCAATGTCCATCTGCAGCAGAACCGCCAAGGCGGGCTCGACGAAGCCCGCATTCGGGCGATCGAGGCCGTCACGGACATCCCGCTGGTCGTCCATGGTGGCTCCGGCGTGCCGCTGACCCAGCGCGCGCGACTGGCACGAACCTCTGCGATCTGCAAATTCAACATCGGCACCGAGCTGCGCATGGCGTTCGGCGCCGCGCTACGTCAGGCGGTCAATGCCGATCCAGACCGGTTCGACCGAGTACAGATCCTCAAACAGACCCACGATCCGGTCTTCGCTGCCGCGCGCGCAGCCATCCACGCGCTCAGCCGGCCCGAAACCGGGGCAATGGAGGCCGGCTGATGCTCAGAATAGGACTGCTCGGCTGCGGCCGTATCGGACAGGTGCATGGGCGCACGCTGAAATACATGGATGAGGCGCAGGCCGTCGCGGTCGCCGACGCCGTGCCCGCCGCGGCCGAGGCTCTCGCCGCCGATCTCGGGGCAACGGCCATGAACGCCGACGCGCTGATCGAAAGCGCAAATGTCGATGCGGTTGTCATCGGCACGCCGACCGACACGCATTTTGACTTGATTCACAAGGCGGCCGCTGCGGGCAAGGCGATCTTCTGCGAAAAGCCCATCGACATGTCGGTCACGCGCATCCGTCGGTGCCTCGAGGCGGTCGACAAGGCCGGCGTACCTTTCATGACGGCGTTCCAGCGACGGTTCGATCCCAGTTTTGCCCAAGTGAAGGCGCGGATCGACCAAGGCGTCATCGGTGACGTGGAGATGTTGACCATTCTGTCGCGCGATCCCGCGCCGCCGCCGCTGAGTTACATCACATCGTCGGGTGGCATCTTCCGCGACATGATGATCCACGATTTCGACATGGCGCGCTTTCTCCTCGGCGAGGAGCCTGTGACCGTCTACGCCGCCGGCAGCAGCCTCGTCGATCCGGCCATCGGCGAAGCCGGCGACGTGGATACGGCCATGGTCACACTGAAGACCGTGACGGGGAAACTGTGCCAGATCTCCAACTCGCGGCGCGCCAGCTATGGCTATGATCAGCGGCTCGAAGTGCATGGTTCAGCCGGCATGCTGCGCGCCGACAACCATCTGGAAAACCAGGTGGAGTTGGCCAACATGGACGGCTTTGCCCGCGCGCCCGCTCAGCATTTCTTTCTTGAGCGCTACACTGAGGCCTACCGATTGGAAATGGCGCACTTTGTCGAGGCGGTGATCAGCGGTTCCGCGCCGAGCCCCGGCGGCGAGGACGGGCTGCGGGCGCAGGCGATCGCCGACGCGGCGACCCTTTCATGGCGCGAAGGCGGTCCGAAACCGGTCACCGCCTGAGAACCGGGTCAGCCCTGTTCGGCGGCGACGAACACCTCAGTCCCCCACTCCCGGCAGCGACGCTCGAGATCATGCGGCAGCGGTTTGTCGGTGAAGATGGCGTCCAGTTCGGCAAACGAGGCGATCCGGACGGGGGCCGATCTCTCGAACTTCGACGCATCGGTCACCAGATAGACCTTGCGTGCATGGCGGATGATCGATTTCGATACCCGCACCTCGCGCAGGTCGAAGTCCAGAAGATCGCCCTCCTCGTCGAGCGCCGACGCGCCGATGATGGCAATGTCGACCTTGAACTGCTCGATCATCTGCGTGGCCAGATCGCCGACGAGCCCGCCATCGGAGCGGCGCAGCGTGCCGCCCGACACGATGATCTCGCAGCTTTCATTCGCAGACAGGATGTTGGCAACGTTGATATCGTTGGTCACGACCGTGATGTTCTCGTGATCGAGCAATGCGTGCGCCACCGCTTCGGTGGTCGTGCCGATGTTGATGAACAGCGACACGTTGGTGGGCACATATGCGCTCACCATTTCGGCGATGCGCTCTTTTGCTTCGGCGTTCAGCTTGCGGCGCTCCTCATAGACAATGTTGGTGACACCCTGGCGCATCGTCGCGCCGCCATGCACCCGGTCGATCTTGCCCTCATTGGCCAGTTCGCCCAGATCGCGCCGGATCGTCTGGACCGTCACGTCAAAGCGCTCGGCCAGCGCCTCGACCGACGCTTTCCCCTCCGCCCGGACAAATGCGAGAATTTCGTTGCGTCTCAACCCCGATGCCACCGCCTCTCCTCCGTTTTTGCGAACCGTGCCGCAGCCCGGCGCAGAAAACAATCGCCGGTCTGATATGGCCCGAATTCGCTTGTCCAGCACGCTTTTGCCGCGTTTCTGGCCACCCAAAGCGATTTGGATGCTTGTTTTCCCATATTTTCTATCATAGAGCAAAACGAACATTCAAACGTGAAAAATCAGATAAAAACGCAAAAAAACGAAAATTCAGATTGCGCACCGGCCAACCATGTGGTGTGCTTGAGCGCGGAGGAACATCAGTCATGCCCACGGATCAGCGTCGCGACGCGGCGGTGGACATCTTCGTCATTGGCGGCGGCATCAATGGCTGCGGGATCGCCCGCGATGCGGCCGGTCGCGGCCTGTCGGTGGCCCTTGCCGAGATGAACGATCTGGCCTCGGCGACCTCTTCTGCGTCAACCAAACTGTTCCATGGCGGTCTGCGCTATCTCGAGTATTTTGAGGTCCGCCTGGTCCGCGAGGCGCTGATCGAGCGCGAGACGCTGCTCGCAGCGATGCCGCATATTTCGTGGCCAATGCGCTTCGTCCTGCCGTTTCACCGCGACATGCGCTTCGAGAGCGAGACGCCGACATCCAGGCTTCTGTCGGCGATCATGCCCTGGATGAAGGGCCGACGCCCGGCATGGCTGATCCGGCTTGGTCTGTTCATCTACGACAGTCTGGGCGGCCGAAAGGTCTTGCCTGCCACCCGGACGCTGGACCTTACGACCGATCCGGCCGGCGGACCGCTACAGGACCGCTTTGCCAAGGCGTTCGAGTATTCCGACTGCTGGGTCGAGGATTCGCGGCTGGTCGTCCTCAACGCCCGAGACGCCGACAACAAGGGCGCGCGGATCATGACGCGCACCCGCGTTGTTTCCGCCGAACGCCAAGACGGGCTCTGGGCGGTGACGTTGCGCAACAATAGTGGCGTCACCGAAACGGTGCGCGCAAAGGCGCTCGTGAATGCCGGCGGGCCCTGGGTCGAAGATGTCGTCCGCAACACGGTGCGGCTGAACACGTCCGAAGGAGTTCGGCTGGTGCGCGGCAGCCACATCGTCACCAAGCGGCTCTACGATCACGACAAGTGCTACTTCTTCCAGGGCGAAGATGGCCGCATCATCTTCGCTATTCCCTACGAGACCGATTTCACGCTGATCGGCACCACCGATCAAGAGCATGAAGGCGCGCCGCACGATGCCATATGCACGCCCGAGGAACAGGACTATCTGACCGCCTTCGCATCGCGTTATTTCAAGACGCCGGTAACGCGCGACGACATCGTCTGGACCTATTCGGGCGTTCGCCCGCTCTACGATGACGGCGCCAAGTCGGCGACGGCTGCAACGCGCGACTATGTGCTGTCCCTGGACGATGCCGTCGGCGCGCCGTTGCTGAACGTCTTTGGCGGCAAGATCACCACCTACAGACGCCTCGCCGAAGCTGCACTCGCCAAGCTCAAGCCGCACCTGCCGCAGATGGGCAACGCCTGGACCGCACGCGCACCGCTGCCCGGCGGCGACTTTCCTGTCGACGGGTTCGATGATCTGGTCGAGAACCTAGCGGGCGACTATCCGTTTCTGGACGATCGCTGGGCCCGGCGTCTCGTGCGCGCCTATGGCACCGATGCGCGCGCACTTCTTGGCGATGCCAAGCGGATCGAGGATCTGGGCTCCGATTTCGGCGCCACGCTCACCGAAGCGGAAATCGGCTGGCTGATCGACAGGGAATATGCGCGCACGGCGGACGATGTGGTCTGGCGCAGGTCGAAGCTCGGCCTGCGGCTCGATGCGCAACAGCAAGCCGCGATCGACGCCTTCATGCGGGCGCGACAGGGACTTGGCAACAACAACGCGGCGGCCGAGTGATGCCGGCGCGAGGGAGGATCGGACGATGACGCTGCAGCTCGATGGCGTCACCAAACTGGTGAACGGTCAGGTGCATATCCACGAGACGGATCTGACGCTGGAAAAGGGCACGATGAACGTCCTGCTCGGACCGACGCTTTCGGGCAAGACGTCGCTGATGCGGCTGATGGCCGGCCTCGACCGTCCCGCCTCCGGCCGCGTCATCTGGCAGGGCGAGGACGTCACCGGCGTACCCGTCCAGCGCCGTGGCGTCGCCATGGTCTACCAGCAGTTCATCAACTATCCGGCGATGACCGTCTACGACAACATTGCTTCGCCCATGCGGCTTCTGGGCAAGACCAAGGCCGAGATCGACGCCGCCGTGCGCAAGGCGGCCGACCTGATGAAGCTGACGCCGATGCTCGACCGCAAGCCGCTGGAGCTGTCCGGCGGCCAGCAACAGCGCTGCGCGCTCGCCCGCGCGCTGGTCAAGGATGCCGGTCTCGTCCTTCTCGACGAGCCGCTCGCCAATCTCGACTACAAGCTGCGCGAGGAACTGCGCGTCGAGATCCCGAAAATCTTCGAGGAATCGGGCGCGATATTCGTCTACGCGACGACCGAGCCGGAAGAGGCACTCCTTCTTGGCGGGCGGACGGCGACATTGTGGGAGGGCCGCATCACCCAGTTCGGCCCGACGCCCGAGGTCTACCGCAACCCGCAAGATGCGACCACCGCGCGGGTGTTCTCCGATCCGCCGATGAACTTTCTGCGCATTTCCAAGGCCGGCCCGAAGCTCCTGTTCGGCGACGGCCAATCCTGCCCGGCGACCGGCCGGCTCGGCGAACTCGACGATGGCCGCTATCTGGCCGGCTTCCGGCCCAACCATCTCGAGCTGGAACAGCATGTGCCCGACGCGCTCCAGTTCACCTGCAATCTGGCCGTCACCGAGATCACCGGCTCGGAGACCTTCATTCACCTCGATCATCATGAAGAACGCTGGGTCGGTGTCATTCATGGCGTGCGCGACCTGACGATCGGCGACCCCCTGACGGTCCATCTCGATCCCGCCCACGCCTACATCTTTGCCGATGACGGCGCGCTGGTCGCCCCTGCGGCCTATGCGCAGGCGGCGTGAGGAACTCCCATGGCCAAGATCACACTGTCGCACCTCGCCCATTCATACCTGCCCGATCCGGCATCGGAGGACGATTTCGCGCTCAAGGAACTGAACCATGTATGGGAGGACGGTGCCGCCTATGCTCTGCTCGGCCCCTCCGGCTGCGGCAAGACCACGCTTCTGAACATCATTTCCGGGCTTTTGCACCCGTCCCAGGGCAGCATCCTGTTCGGTGACACCGATGTGACCGATGCACCGACGACCGAGCGCAACATCGCTCAGGTGTTCCAGTTTCCCGTCGTCTACGACACGATGACGGTGCGCGACAATCTTGCCTTTCCGCTCAAGAACCGCGGCGCCGAGCCGGACTATGTCGCCAGCCGGGTGGCCCAGATTGCCGAAATGATCGGCATGGAAGACCAACTCGACCGGCGCGCGCGCGGCCTGACCGCCGACGCCAAGCAGAAGATCTCGCTCGGTCGCGGCATGGTGCGCGAGGATGTCAACGCCATCCTCTTCGACGAACCCCTGACAGTGATCGATCCGCACATGAAATGGGCCCTGCGCACGCAGCTCAAATCGCTGCATCGCGAGTTCGGCCACACCATGATCTACGTCACCCACGACCAGACAGAGGCGCTCACCTTCGCCGACAAGGTCGTCGTCATGTATGACGGCCGGGTCGTGCAGATCGGCACGCCGGAAGAGCTTTTCGAAACGCCGGGCCACACATTTGTCGGCTACTTCATCGGGTCTCCCGGCATGAATGTGCTGGATGCCTCGATCGAAGGCGATCGCGCCTACATCAACGGCGCCGAGATCCCGTTGGCGCGCGGCTATGGCGATCTCGGCGGCCGCGTGCAGATCGGCGTGCGTCCGGAGTTCGTTTCGCTGACAACCGACCGGGGTGGCTTGCCGGTCAATGTCCGCCGCATCGAGGATGTCGGACGGCACAGGATTGTCCGCGCAGACTTTTTCGGCACCGACATCTCCATCATTGCCGGTGAGGAAACACCGGTCAGCACCGACATGAACCGGGTCAAGTTCCGACCCGACAAGATTGGCGTTTATGTCGACGACTGGCGCGTCACTGGGGAGGCTGCGTGATGGATAAGACCGTCAACCACAAAGCCTGGTTCCTCGTCCTTCCGGTTCTCGTGCTTGTCGCGTTCTCGGCGGTGATCCCGCTGATGACGGTGGTCAACTATTCGGTCCAGGATTCGTTCGGCAACAATGTCTTCTTCTGGGTCGGGCTGGAATGGTTCCACGAAATCCTGACCTCGGAACGCATCCATAACGCGCTGGGCCGGCAGTTGATGTTCTCGGCGATCATTCTTGCGATCCAGATCCCGCTAGGCGTCTTCATCGCGCTCAATATGCCCAAGCGCGGCATCTGGGCATCGGTGTGTCTGGTTCTGATGGCGTTGCCGCTGCTCATTCCCTGGAATGTGGTCGGCACGATCTGGCAGGTTTTTGGCCGCGTCGACATCGGCCTTCTGGGTCACACGCTGGCGGCCATGGGCATCGACTACAACTATACGCAGGATGCGTTCGACGCCTGGGTCACCGTCATCGTTATGGACGTCTGGCACTGGACCTCGCTTGTTGCGCTTCTGGCTTATGCCGGGCTGCAGTCGATCCCCGAGGCCTATTACCAGGCGGCCAAGATCGACCAGGCGAGCCGCTGGGCCGTCTTCCGCTACATCGAGCTGCCGAAGATGCAGGGCGTCCTGCTGATCGCCATCCTGCTGCGCTTCATGGACAGCTTCATGATCTACACCGAGCCGTTCGTGGTCACGGGCGGCGGACCGGGCAACGCCACGACCTTCCTGTCGATCGATCTGGTCAAGATGGCGCTCGGCCAGTTCGATCTGGGCCCCGCCGCCGCTTTCTCGATCATGTACTTCCTCGTGATCCTGCTGATTTCGTGGGTGTTCTACACGGTCATGACCAATCTCGACAAAAGGGAGGGCGCGTGATGGCCGACGCCGCCACCACCGGAGCCGCGACGCGATCGACGGGCATCGCGCTGCCGCGCATCAATGGCCGCGCCCTGGTGATGATCGCCTATCTGACGTTCCTGCTTCTGCCGATCTACTGGCTCGTCAATATGAGCCTGAAGACCAATTCGGAGATTCTCAACGCTTTCACGCTCTGGCCGGCCGACATCACGTTCAACAATTACCGGACGATCCTGACCGATCCGGCCTGGTACATGGGTTACGTGAACTCGCTGATCTATGTGGTCATGAACACGCTGATTTCGCTCGCCGTGGCGCTGCCCGCCGCCTATGCGTTCAGCCGCTATCACTTCATGGGCGACAAGCATCTGTTCTTCTGGCTTCTGACCAACCGCATGGCGCCGCCCGCGGTCTTCGCCCTGCCCTTTTTCCAACTCTACTCGTCGGTCGGGCTGTTTGATACGCACATTGCGGTCGCGCTTGCACACTGCCTGTTCAACGTGCCGCTCGCCGTCTGGATCCTCGAGGGCTTCATGCGCGGCGTGCCCAAGGAGATCGATGAGACCGCCTACATTGACGGCTATTCCTTCCCCCGCTTTTTCGTGAAGATCTTCATGCCGCTGATCGCATCGGGCATCGGCGTCGCCGCCTTCTTCTGTTTCATGTTCTCCTGGGTCGAACTGCTGCTGTCGCGCACACTGACATCGGTCGACGCCAAGCCGATCGCGGCCACCATGACACGCACGGTGTCCGCCTCGGGCCTCGACTGGGGCGTTCTTGCAGCCGCCGGCGTCCTGACGATCATCCCCGGGGCGCTCGTGATCTATTTCGTCCGCAACTACATCGCCAAGGGCTTTGCCCTGGGCCGGGTCTGAGGGAGGACCGTCATGGAATGGATGGCATGGACCTGGCCGACGGCGATCTTCTTCATTGTCATCGCCAGCCTTCTGATCGTCTTCACGGTCCTGGCGATCCGTTTTCCCGAAACGCCCCGGATCGGAATCCTGCGCATCGAAACGACGCGCGGCGACCGGCTCTTCATCACCCTATTGGGCTCGGCCTTCATCAATCTGGCCTGGCTCGGTCTGATCAGTGGTCCGCAATGGGGCGCACTGATCGTCTGTCTCGTCTTCGCCGCAGCGGTGTTCCGCTGGGTCTGACGGGCTTCATCGGGCGGACAAACCGTGCGCCCTACCTTGGTCTCTTGGGAGGAAACAATGACCAAACACCTCAAAACCACAACGGCCCTGGCGCTGGCGTTCGGCATGTTGTCGTCACCGGCCTTCGCCGACATGGATGCCGCACGGGCATTCCTCGACGCGGAGATCGGCGACCAGTCGACGCTGAGCCGTGCCGACCAGGAAGCGGAGATGCAATGGTTCATCGACGCCGCCCAGCCCTTTGCCGGCATGGAGATCAACGTCGTCTCCGAGACCATCACCACGCACGAATATGAAAGCCAGGTGCTGGCACCTGCCTTCACCGCCATCACCGGCATCCAGGTCACCCACGACCTGATCGGCGAGGGCGATGTTGTCGAGAAGCTGCAGACGCAGATGCAGACCGGCGAGAATGTCTATGACGCCTACATCAACGACTCCGACCTGATCGGCACCCACTGGCGCTATCAACAGGTGCGCAACCTGACCGACTGGATGGCCGGTGAAGGCGCAGACGTCACCCTGCCGACGCTGGACATCGACGATTTCATCGGCACGTCCTTCACCACCGGCCCGGACGGCAAGCTGTATCAGCTTCCCACCCAGCAGTTCGCCAACCTCTACTGGTTCCGGTACGACTGGTTCACCGACGAGAAGAACATGGCCGATTTCGAGGCCGAATATGGCTATCCGCTCGGCGTGCCGGACAATTGGTCCGCCTATGAGGACATTGCCGAGTTCTTCACCGGCCGCGATCTGAGCCATCTGGGCGTCGAGGGCGAAGTCTATGGCCACATGGACTACGGCAAGAAGGACCCATCGCTCGGCTGGCGCTTCACCGATGCTTGGATGTCGATGGCCGGCATGGGCGACAAGGGCGAGCCGAACGGCCTGCCGGTCGATGAATGGGGCATTCGCGTCAACGAGAACTCGCAGCCGGTCGGCTCGTGCGTTGCGCGCGGCGGCGCCACCAACTCGCCGGCCGCGGTCTACGCCATCGAGAAATATGTCGAATGGCTGCAGAACTATGCACCGCCCGCAGCCGCCGGCATGACCTTCTCCGAAGCTGGACCGATCCCGGCCCAGGGCAACGTCGCCCAGCAGATGTTCTGGTACACCGCATTCACCGCCGACATGGTCGGCGACGGCGCGGCTGCCGTTCTCAACGATGACGGCTCGCCCCGGTGGCGCATGGCTCCCTCACCGCACGGCGCCTATTGGGAAGACGGCATGAAGGTCGGCTATCAGGACGCCGGTTCCTGGACGCTGATGCAGTCGACCCCGGTCGACCGCGCCAAGGCGGCCTGGCTATACGCCCAGTTCGTCAGCTCCAAGACCATCGACGTGCGCAAGTCCCATGTCGGCCTGACCTTCGTGCGCGAATCGACCATCCAGCACGACAGCTTCACCGAGCGCGCTCCCAATCTGGGCGGCCTGATCGAATTCTATCGTTCGCCCGCCCGCGTGCGCTGGTCACCGACCGGCACCAACGTGCCGGACTATCCGCGCCTCGCCCAACTCTGGTGGCAGAACATCGGTGACGCCTCCTCCGGCGCCAAGAGCGCCCAGGAAGCGCTAGACAGCCTGTGCGAGCAGCAGGAAAGCGTGCTTGAGCGTCTTGAGCGCGCCGGCGTTCAGGGCGATCTTGGCCCGGTGATGAACGAGCCACGCGATCCGGCCGAGTGGCTGGCAGAAGCCGGCTCGCCCAAAGCCAAGCTCGACAATGAAGACCCCGAGCCCGTCACCATCGGTTATGACGAGCTCGTCGCCTCCTGGAGCGAGTAACAGACGCTTGGGCCGGAGCCGTCAGGTTCCGGCCAACCCATCACGCCGCGCCCGGCTCCGTTCGGGCGCGGTTTTGTTTCAACGTCGCCCTTCGAGCACCTGACCGATGGCGCGCGAAAAGAGTTGCACCAGAACCGGGCTCTGCTCGTCGGCGCGCATCATGACGCCGACCGGACCTGAGGTTGTCTGCGTGTCGACATCGAGGCTGATCAGCCGGCCCGCTTCAAGGTCCTGCGCGACGACGCCGGCCGATATGATCCAGACCGCGTCGGACGACAGAACCAGACTGCGCCCGAACGATCCGGACACGGACTCGATCGCGCGTGGCGGATCGCTGACACCGCCCGCAATCATCAGCCTGTCGACGAGCGGCCGGATCGCCGAATTCGGCGCCGGATAGATGATCGGGTAATCGCCGACGGCCGATATGTCCGCCGTGCCGGAGAGAGGATGGCCGGGCCGGGCCGCAAAAACCACATGTTCGAGATAGAGCTGGGTAAACGACAGGCCGGCCATTGTCTCGGGTGGTCCGAGCCGGCCGGCGACAAGATCAAGCTCGCCGGCCTTCAGGCGGTTGACGAGGAATTCGTGCGGCCCCTCCTCGACCATCACGGCGGTGCCCGGGGACATGCGCGCGAACGCCCGGACCGCGTCGGGCAGAAGACGAGCGGCGACGCTCGGCAGCGCCCCGATCCGCACCCGGCCCGCATCGCCCGACCGCAATCGGCTCAGGCGATTGACACCCTGCTGGATCGCGTCAAGCCCCATCTGCGCGAACTGCAGAAACACCGTGCCTTCCGGCGTCAGCGCCACCCCGCCGCGATCTCGGACGAACAGCGTCGCTTCGACCATCTGTTCGAGTTCGGCCAGCGTCCGCGAGATGGCCGGCTGGGTGACGTGTAGCGCCGACGCCGCCTTCTTGAAGCTGCCGAGCCTGGCGATCTCGCAAAACGCCTTCAGATGCCGAAGCTTGATGCGTTTTTCGAGATTCATATCGTTTCCGTTATTCAACTGATCAGAAATATGATTTTACATACCGATTTTGTGTAGACAAGATGAGGTCTCATCTAGCGAGGCATCCATGCGCACACAGGTTTGCATCATTGGCGGTGGCCCTTCCGGCCTGTTGCTGTCGCAGCTTCTTTACACGCGCGGCATCGACTCCATCGTTCTGGAGCGCCAGACGCGCGACTATGTTCTCGGGCGCATTCGCGCCGGCGTTCTGGAAGAAGGCTTGTTGCGGCTGCTCGAGGAAGCCGGCGTCGGCAGGCGTATGCGCAAGGAAGGCTTCGAACATGCCGGCACGCTGGTTTCCTATGGCGAGGAGATGTTCCGCATCGACTTTGTCGAGCACACCGGAACGCCGGTCATGGTCTATGGGCAGACCGAAGTCACGCGCGACCTCTATGACGCCCGCGAAAAGGCCGATGGGACGATCAAATTCAACGTCGAGAACGTCGCCATCCACGATGCCGATCGCGACAGCCCCTACGTAACCTACACGGTCGATGGCATCGAGCACCGCATCGATTGCGATTTCATCGCCGGCTGCGACGGATTTCACGGGGTCAGCCGCAAATCGATCCCCGAGGACGCGCGGCGCGAGTATGAAAAGGTCTATCCGTTTGGTTGGCTCGGCATCCTGTCGGAAACCCCGCCGGTCAACCACGAACTGATCTACGCCAGTTCCGAACGCGGCTTTGCCCTGTGCTCGATGCGCAACGAGAACCTATCACGCTACTATGTCCAGTGCTCGGCGCACGACAAGGTCGAGAACTGGTCCGACGACGAATTCTGGACCGAACTCAAACGCCGCGTCCCCCGCCACGTCGCCGAAGGCATGGTCACCGGGCCGTCGATCGAAAAATCGATCGCACCGCTGCGCTCATTCGTCACCGAGCCGATGCGCTGGGGCCGGCTGTTCCTGTGCGGTGATGCCGCCCACATCGTGCCGCCGACGGGCGCCAAGGGGCTGAACACGGCCGCGTCCGACGTGCATTATCTGTTCAGGGGGCTGACCCAGTACTACGAGCTGGACGATGCCGAAGGGCTCGACAGCTATTCGGGTCGCGCCCTGGCGCGGATCTGGAAGGCCGAGCGCTTCTCCTGGTGGTTTTCATCGCTCATGCACCGCTTTCCCGACCAGTCCGAGTTCGACCATAAGATGCAGGTTGCCGAACTCGAGTTCCTGCGCGACAGCAAGGCCGCGCAAAAGGCGATGGCCGAGAACTATGTCGGCCTTCCCTATTGATGCGCTTGGGCCGGCAATGATGGGAGCCTGACGATGAACGACCGCATGAACGGTGACCGTCTGCAGAACGGCATGAAGGTGCGCCGGCACGTCCTCGGCGACGATCATGTCGACCGCGCCGAAGCCGAAAAGACCGATTTCGACGCCCCCTTCCAGGCACTGATCACCGAGACCGCCTGGGGCAATCTGTGGGCCCGCGACACGATCTCGCTGCGCGAGCGCTCGATACTGACGCTGGCGCTGCTGGCCGCGACGGGCAACTTCGAGGAAATCCCGATGCATGTGCGCGCCTGCGAGCGCACCGGCGCCAGCAAGGCCGATGTCATGGAAGCCTTCATGCATGTTGCGGTCTATGCCGGCGTACCGCGCGCCAACCGCGCGATCAAGATCGCCAAGGAGACCTATCGAGCGATGGAACAAGAGGAGACGGTGACATGAAGAACACACCCGAACCGCATGCAGGCTACGCCGCGCGCGACCGCGCCTGGCATCCGCCGGCACTCCATCCGCCCTACAAAACCTCGATCATGCGGTCGCCGTCGGCCCCGCTCCTATCGCTGCCCACTTCGCTTGGCGAGGAGACCGGTCCCGTGTTCGGACAGGCCATGCTCGGCGACATGGATCATGACCTAGTGCACAATTATGCCGAGCCCGGCGAAAGCGCCATCGGCCCGCGCATCATCGTCCATGGCCGGGTCACCGACGAAATGGGACGCCCAATGCCCAACGCGTTGCTGGAAGTCTGGCAGGCCAATGCCGGCGGCCGGTACCGGCACAAGAAGGAGGGCTATCTCGCCCCGCTCGATCCCAATTTCGGCGGCTGCGGCCGCGTTTTGACCGATGAGCATGGCCAGTACGAGTTCCGCACGATCCAGCCCGGCGCCTATCCCTGGCCCAATGGCGGCAACGACTGGCGGCCGGCGCACGTCCATTTCTCGATCTTCGGGGCCGCCTTCGCACAGCGCCTGATCACACAGATGTACTTCGAAGGCGATCCCCTGATTCCGCATTGCCCGATCATCGGCGCCATCCCACAAAAGGACGCCGTCAACAGCCTGATCGCCGAACTGGACATGAGTCACACGGTGCCAATGGACGCGCGCGCATGGCGGTTCGACATTGTCCTGCGGGGCAAACGGCAGACCCTGTTCGAAAACCGGCTGGAGGGGCTTTGACGATGACCCGGCGCTATCCGATCCTCAAGGAAACTCCGTCGCAAACCGCCGGTCCTTACGTTCATATCGGCATGAACCCCAACGTCACCGGCATCCATGGCGTCTACGAGTCCGATCTGGGCGCGGCGATGAAAACGGGCGCTGTGCGCGGCGAGGAAATCACCATCAAAGGCACGGTCACCGATGGCATGGGCGGTGTCGTCAAGGATGTCGTTCTCGAAATCTGGCAGGCAGACGCTGACGGGCTGTTCAACACGCCGGGCGACAACCGTGGCACTGCCGATCCCGAGTTCACCGGCTGGGGCCGGGCAGCCGCCGATCTGCAGACCGGCGAATACCGCTTCGACACGGTCAAGCCGGGCCGCGTGCCATGGCGCGACGGACGCCTGCAGGCGCCGCATATCTCGATCTGGATCGTCGCGCGCGGAATCAACATCGGCCTGCACACGCGGCTTTACTTCGACGATGAGGCCGAGGCCAATGCCGAGGACCCGGTGCTGACACGGATCGAGCACCAGCACCGCGTGCCGACGCTCCTTGCAGCAAAGACGGAAGACGGCCTATACCGCTTCGACGTTCGGCTCCAAGGGGAGAACGAGACGATTTTCTTCGACATGTGACGGTTCATGACCGAGACGACAAAGCCCTGCATAATCTGCGTTGCCATCACGGGATCGGTGCCGACGAAAGCGAACAATCCCGCCGTTCCCATCTCGATCGATGAGCAACTCGAATCGACCCACGAAGCCTTTGAGGCAGGCGCGGCCATCGTCCACGCCCATGTCCGCAACGCCGACCAGACACCGACCTCAGATCCCGAAAAGTTCGCGCGGCTGAAGGAAGGGCTGGAAAAGCACTGCCCCGGCATGGTGATCCAGTTTTCCACCGGCGGCCGTTCGGGCGCCGGCGAGGAGCGCGGCGGTATGCTGCCGCTTCGGCCGGACATGGCGTCGCTGTCTGTCGGCTCGAACAACTTCCCGACGCGCGTCTATGAAAATCCGCCCGATCTGGTCGACTGGCTCGCCGCCGAAATGCGCGAATATGCGGTCAAGCCGGAGATCGAGGCGTTCGATGCTTCCCACATCTTCCAGGCCGTTGCCATGTGGCGCGGCGGACGCATCCCCGAAACGCCCTATATCCAGTTCGTCATGGGTGTGAAGAACGCGATGCCCGTCGACAAGCCGGTGTTCGACTTCTACGTCGAAACGGTAAGGCGTCTTGTTCCCGGTGGCGAATGGTGTGCCGCCGGCATCGGCCCGGGCCAGATCACGGTCAACGAATGGTCGGTGGCCGCCGGCGGCCATGCTCGCACCGGGCTCGAGGACAATGTGCGCCTCGACAAGGACACGCTGGCGCCGTCGAATGCCGCGCTTGTCAGCCGCGTCGTTGAGATTTGCGAGCGTCACGAACGACCGGTCGCCACGTGGCGGCAAGCGCGCCAGATGCTGGGCCTGCGCCAGGCGGCCTGATCAGTCCGCCAAACCGATCCGGGTCACCGAGCGCAGCAGTTCATCGGCATCGACAAGCGCCCGCCCCGTCGCCTCGACCATGGGCGGCAGGATCATCCATTCCAGCATCCATGCGCTGCCCGAGCGTTCCTGTTCATGCACCATGGCCTGGTGCAGACCGCCGATTTGAACGGCGTTGAACCGCGCAAGTGTCACCAGTTTCTCGGCCAGCACGGGATTGTGCTTGTGCGGCATGGCCGAACTCGACCCGCCCGATTGCAGCTCGATCTCGTCAATGCCCTGCTGCGCCATCAGCGCCACATCCTGGCCGATCTTGCCGAGCGCGCCAGTGACCATGGACAGCCAGTTGCCAAAGGCGACAAAGGCGCTGCGGTCCGTCTGCCAACAGCTCGCCGGACGATGAAGTCCGAGCTCTGCGGCCATCGCGGCAGCAACCGCCGGCCCGGCCCCGCCAAGCGTTTCGGGGCCCCGCCCGACCGGGCCGCCGAACTGCAATTGCGCGACGTCATCTCGAATCGCCGCCAGCCATTCGAGGCTGCGGCTGATGGGAGCCGACCACGCCGACAGGCGGTCGCTGACGTCGATCGGCAGCGCCGCCTGCATCCGCGTCCGGCCTGTCATGCGATGGCCGCCAAACCGTGTTTCCAGATCGCCGAGCGCCGACAGAACGGTTTGGAGACGTTCGCCGAGAACGATGCCCGCGTCGCGGAGGGCCATGGCGGATGCGGTGTCGATCAAATCCTGGCTTGTCGCGCCGACATGGATCGCCTCACCGGCATCGCCGGCCTTCACCTTCAACTGTCGGACATAGTCGGGAATGGGAACGCCATCGCTTGCCGTCCCCTGACGCATCGAACCGGCGTCAGGCCGGAAGTCCAGCATCGCCGCGATGGCCGCATCGGCCAACTCCGGGTCCACAAGGGCGTGATCACCAAGCGCTCGGGTCAGCGCCATCTCGAATGCACCGAACCGCTCGACAAAGGCTGCTTCGGAGAAAAGCGTCGCCAACTCGTCGTCGCCGAAAAGCGATTTATGCCAGACAGATGCGGTGGCGACTTGAGTCATTTTCCGAATATCCGTACCGCGCGCGCCAAGCGCAACCCCGCCTCACTAACACACGTCGGAATTCATTGACCGAATTCATTGACTGACCGGTCGGTTTATGGTTTTGTCGACCGCACAATCGCGCTCCAAAAAGCGCATGGGAGGGATCAAATGGCGCAGGACGCCACCGTGCTCTGCGAGCTTGATGATGGCGTTCTGCGCGTCACGCTCAATCGGCCCGACAAGCTCAATTCGTTCAATGAAGACATGCATCGCGCCTTCCGTGCCGCGATCCAGCGCGCTCACGATGAGGACGCGGTGCGCTGTGTCCTTATCACCGGCGCCGGCCGGGCCTTCTGCGCCGGCCAGGATCTGGGCGATCGCGACCCGCGAACGATGGATGGCCCGCCGGACCTCGGCCACACGCTGGAGACCTTCTACAACCCCACACTGCGGCTGATCCGCTCGCTCGAAAAACCGATCATCGTTGCGGTCAACGGCGTGGCCGCCGGCGCCGGCGCCAACATCGCGCTGGCCTGCGACATCGTCCTGGCCGGCAAGTCCGCCAAGTTCATCCAGGCTTTTGCAAAGATCGGCCTGACGCCAGACGCAGGCGGCAGTTTCACGCTGACCCGGCTTCTGGGCGAAGCGCGCGCCAAGGGCCTGGCACTGACCGCCGAACCGCTGACTGCCGAAAAGGCCGCCGATTGGGGCCTGATCTGGAAAGCGGTCGACGATGACGCACTGATGAACGAAGCCACCGCACTCGCCCGCCAGTTCGCCCAGGGCCCAACACGGGGCCTCGGCCTGACCAAACAGTCCATCCAGGCGGCGAGCATCAACGCGTTCGATGCCCAACTCGATCATGAGCGCGATACGCAGCGCATTGCCGGCCGCACGGCGGATTACGCCGAAGGCGTCACCGCCTTTCTCGACAAGCGCGCACCGAGCTTTCGGGGGCAATGATGACGCCGGACGAGCTTGCCCGCGCCTGCGCCGATGCTATGTGGCGCGAAGACAAGGCCAGCCAGCATCTGGGCATGGAAATCGAGCATGTCGCGCCGGGCGAAGCGACCGTTGCGATGACGGTGGCGCCGCACATGGTCAACGGCCACGGCACCTGCCATGGCGGCTATATCTTCACTCTTGCCGACAGTGCGTTCGCGTTCGCCTGCAACGGCTACAATCAGCGCACGGTCGCCCAGCACACCTCTCTGACTTTCATCCGTCCCGGCAAGCAAGGCGACCGGCTGACGGCCAGCGGCCGCGAAGTGTCGCGCACCGGCCGGTCGGGCATTTACGACATTTCCGTCACAAACCAGGACGGCGCAGTGATCGGCGAATTTCGCGGCCACGCGCGCACCGTACCCGGCACAATTCTTGAAGATGATTGAGACCAGTCATGGAAGACCTTTCTCCCAAGCCCGGCGATCTGGAGCCGATCGAAACCGCCACGCGTGATGAGATCGCTGCGCTGCAGCTCGAGCGCATGCAATGGTCGTTGCGCCATGCCTATGAGAACGCGCCCTTCTACCGCCAGCGCTTCGACGAAGCGGGCGTCCATCCCGATGATCTGAAGTCCCTCGCTGATCTGGCGAAATTCCCTTTCACCACCAAGGCGGACCTGCGCGACAATTATCCGTTCGGCATGTTCGCCGTGCCGCGCGAGAAAATCGTCCGCCTGCATGCCTCTTCGGGCACGACAGGCAAGCCGACCGTGGTCGGCTATACCGAAGGCGACATCTCGATGTGGTCCGACATGGTGGCCCGCTCAATCCGCGCCTCGGGCGGCCGCCCGGGCGATCCGGTGCATGTCGCCTATGGCTACGGCCTGTTCACCGGCGGGCTGGGCGCACACTATGGCGCCGAAAGGCTCGGCTGCACCGTGATCCCGGTGTCGGGCGGCATGACCGAGCGCCAGGTCATGCTGATCGAGGATTTCAAACCGCGCGTCATCATGGTGACGCCCTCCTACATGCTGTCCATCCTCGACGAATATCGCCGCCAGGGCATTGATCCACGCGCCTCGTCGCTTGCCGTCGGCATATTCGGCGCCGAACCTTGGACCAATGCGATGCGAGGCGAGATCGAACAGGCATTCGACATGCATGCGGTCGACATCTACGGCCTGTCGGAAGTGATGGGGCCGGGTGTTGCTAATGAGTGCGTCGAAACCAAGGACGGCCTGCACATCTGGGAAGATCATTTCTACCCCGAGATCATCGATCCGGAGACCGGCAAGCCGGTGCCCGACGGCGAAATGGGCGAACTGGTCTTCACCACGCTGACCAAGGAAGGACTGCCGATCATCCGCTACCGCACGCGCGACCTGACCCGGCTCCTGCCCGGAACAGCGCGCTCCATGCGACGCATGGAGAAAATCACGGGCCGCTCGGACGACATGATCATCCTGCGCGGCGTCAACGTGTTTCCGACCCAGATCGAAGAACAGATACTCAAATGCGCGGGCCTCGCCCCGCATTTCCAGATCGAACTCGACCGGAAGGGCCGCATGGACACGATGACGGTGCATCTCGAAGCGCTGGAGAACGCCGCAAGCGAGGAAGCCCGCAAGGCGAGCGCCACCGAACTCGCCCATCACATCAAGTCCGTGATCGGTGTCACCGCCACGATCAATGTCGGCGAACCCGGCTCCGCCCCACGTTCAGAGGGCAAGGCCAGGCGCGTCGTCGACAACCGGCCCAAGGGCTAGAAAGAGAGGCCCGATGGCCCGCCCCCGCGCCGCCGACTTCGAAGAAAAGCAGGCGCACATTCTCGCCAGCGCAGCTACGGTTTTTGCGGAACTGGGTATGGACAAGGCGTCCATGTCGCAGGTCGCGCGCGAGTGCGGCGTCTCAAAAGCCCTGCTCTATCACTATTACCCGTCCAAGGACGCGCTGATCTTTGCGATCATCAACACCCATATCAGCCATCTGGACGAAGCCGTGATCGCCGCCGACAATCCCGAACTGCCAGCGGGCGAACGGCTGGAACAGCTTGTGCACGCGGTGCTCGAAACCTATCGCGGCGCCGATGATGCTCACAAGGTGCAGCTCAACGCGTTTGGCGCCCTGTCCGAAGCGCAACGCGCGCAGTTGCGCGACACCGAAAAGCGCATCGTCGCGCGCTTTGCTGTGGTTCTCAAGGACCTGAACCCGAAGCTCGCCGAGCCAGGCACGCATCTTCTGACGCCGGTGACGATGAGCCTCTTCGGCATGCTCAACTGGGTCTACACCTGGTTCAAGGAGGACGGCCCGGTCACTCGCGAGGATTATGCCCGTATCGCCACGCGCATCATTCTCGACGGCGTCGGTGGCGTGAGGCCGCCGCGATAGCCGCTACTCCTCCGCCGGCAGCGGCCACGCCTTGGCGACCATCGTCAGCACATCGTACTGGGCGACCACCGCATCGTCCTGATTGGTCACCTGCGCGTCCCAGCGCACCTCGCCATGATCGGCGGTCGCCCGCGGATTGACCTCCTTGGCCGTCAGCCGCACCTTCAGCACATCGCCCGGATAAACCGGCGTCATGAACCGCAGATTGTCGACGCCATAATTGGCGAGCACCGGGCCGGGTTCGGGATCGACGAACAGACCAGCCGCGAACGAGACGATCAGATAGCCATGCGCGACGCGCCCGTCGAAGAACGGGTTGGCCTTTGCGGCGTCCTCATCCATGTGCGCGTAGAAGGTATCGCCCGTGAACGCGGCAAAATGCTCGATATCGGCGAGCGTGACTTCGCGCGGCTCGGTGACGACCTGATCGCCGATCGCAAGTTCGGTCAGCGACTTGCGGAACGGATGAACCGATGTATCACCAGCTCCGGCGCCTTCCATCCATCGCCCGGCGACCGGTGCCAGAAGACGCGGCGCGCCCTGCACCGCCGTGCGTTGCATGAAATGCTTGACGCCGCGGATCCCGCCCAGTTCCTCGCCGCCGCCGGCGCGACCCGGCCCGCCATGCACAAGGCCCGGCATCGGTGAACCGTGACCGGTCGACGACTTGGCGCTGTCGCGGTTGCCGATCAGGATGCGCCCGTGGAACGGCGCCATGCCGATCACCATTCGCTCGGCAGTTCGCTGATCGTTGGTGAAGACGGAAGCGGCCAGCGATCCCTTGCCCTTGTGGGTCAGTGCGACGGCTTCCTCGACATCGTCATAGGGCATGACGGTCGCCACCGGCCCGAACGCCTCCACATCATGAACGTTTTTGGCACCGTGCGGATCGGCACAATGCAGCAGGACCGGGTTGATAAAGGCGCCTGACTCGGCGTTACCCGAAGCCAGTACCGGATTGTCCGGATCACCGGCAACGATCTCTCCATCGGCGGCAAGATCGGCAATGCGCGCGCGCACTTCCTCGCGCTGATCCTGACTGGCGAGCGCGCCCATGCGCGTTCCCTCGTCACCCGGCAGGCCGACAGTGGTCTTGTCGAGCCGCGCGCGAAGCGCTTCGATGACGGCATCGACATGATCCCGCGGCACGAAAGCACGGCGGATGGCGGTGCATTTCTGGCCGGCCTTGGCGGTCATCTCGCGCGCCACTTCCTTGACGAACAGGTCAAACTCCGGCGTGCCGGGCGCTGCATCGGCACCAAGAACGCATGAATTGAGGCTGTCGGCCTCCATCGAAAAGCGCGTCGAGTTCTCGACGATCGCCTTGTGGGTCCGCAGCATCCGACCGGTGCTGGCCGAGCCTGTGAAGGTGACGACATCTTGGCCCGTCACATGGTCGAGCATGTCGCCCGCCGAGCCGCTGACCAGTTGCAGCGCGCCATCGGGCAGAATGCCGCTCTCAGTGATTTTTCGGACCATCAGTTCGGTCAGATATGCGGTCTGGCTGGCCGGTTTGACGATCGCCGGCATACCCGCCAGCAGTGTCGGCGCCAGCTTCTCCAGCATGCCCCAGCATGGGAAATTGAACGCATTGATATGGATCGCAACGCCCTCAAGCGGCGTCAGAATGTGCTGCGCCGAAAAAGTGTTGTCTCGGGAAAGCAGTTCCACATCGCCATCGAGCAGAACCCGTGTGTTGGGCAGTTCGCGCCGGCCCTTGGAGGCATAGACGAAGAAGGTGCCGATGCCGCCATCGACATCGATCATCGAATCCGTCTTGGTCGCACCGGTACGATAGCTCTCGGCATAGAAGACATCACGCGCATCGTTGAGCATCAGCGCGATGGACTTGAGCATCAAAGCCCGCTCGTGAAAGCTCATGGCGCGCAGCGCCGGCCCGCCCTTTTCGCGGCCGTAGGCGAGCGCACCGGCAAAATCGAGACCCGAAGAGCTGATCACCGCGACCGGATCGCCGGTGCCGGCATCGGTCAGCAGCGTGCCATCCCCCGCACCGGTGACCCATTCGCCCTTCACATAGCTTTCCAGCCGACGCGTCGTCGCGGTGGCAACGTTCATCTGGTCTCTCCCAATCGATGTTCTGTCGTCAAACGTCGTAGGTAACGCTGATCGTGTCCGTCGTCGGCACCGTCTGGCAGCTCAGCGTGAAGCCGTCGCGGACTTCATGGTCTTCCAGCGCATTGTTGGCCAACATCTCGCCGGCGCCCTCGGTGATCTTGCACATGCAGGTCGAACAGACCCCGGCCTTGCAGGCAAAGGGCACGTTCAGCCCGGCATCGAGCGCCGCATCCAGCAACGTCGTCCCGTCCTTGGGCACCTCGATCGTCCGCGTCACGCCTTCAAGGAAGAGGGTCGCCTTGACGCTGTCGACCGTTTCGCCGGCGGCGTGGCCGTTCGCCTTTTTGGGCAAGCGGCCCGGCTGGGCGCTCTTGAACAGTTCGAACTTGATCCGGTCTTCTGGCAGACCGCGCGCCTTCAGCCCCTCGGCAATCGTCAGCATCATTGGCTCCGGGCCACAGATGAAGGCGTAATCGACGGACGCCGCATCAATCCAGTGGCTGAACAGGGCATCGAGCTTGCCGGCATCGACGCGGCCGGTGAACAGGTCAATCTCCTGTGCATCGTTTTCCAGGATATGCAGGACGGTGAACCGGCCCAGATAGAGGTTCTTGAGGTCTTCCAGTTCCTCGCGGAACATGATCGTGTTCACCGCCCGGTTGGCATAGACCAGCGTGAAGCGCGAATGGGGTTCGCGCGCGAGCACGGTCTTGATCAGAGACAGCACCGGCGTGATGCCCGAGCCGCCGGCAAAGCCGAGATAATGGCGCTCCGCATCGGCATCGAGCGGCACGAAAAAGTTGCCCATCGGCGGCATGGCTTCCATCACATCGCCGGGCTGGAGGTTCTCCTTAGCCCACGACGAAAATGCCCCGCCATCAACGCGCTTGATGCCGACACGCAGTATGCCGTCATCCTTGCCCGCGCAGATCGAATAGCAGCGCCGTACCTCAGTGCCTTCGAAGTCATGCCGGAAGGTCAGATACTGGCCTTGCGTGAAGTCGAACACCGCGCGGTCCTTGTCGCTGGGCGCGAGCGTTACGACGACAGCGTCGCGCGTGTCGTGGTTCACATCGGTGACGGTGAGTGGATGAAACTGCGCCATGATCGGCCTCAAATGCACTTGAAATAGTCGAACGGTTCCAGACAGTCGTTGCACCGCCAGGCAGCCTTGCACGGGGTCGAGCCGAAGCGGCTGACCTCGGCCGTGTTGGCCGACCCGCAGCGCGGGCATTCCACCTTGGCATTGCCTTCGCCAAGCAGCCGCGCCACGCGCCGGCCATCGGCGGCGGTCCCGTCAATGGGCGGAGCGATGCCATACTGGCGCAGCTTTTCGCGCGCTTCCGGCCCGATCCAATCGGTCGACCAGGGCGGCGAGAGCTTGTTTTCGAGCCGCAGCTTGTCAACGCCCTTTGCCCGGATCGCAGCCTCGACCTCAAAGGCGATCACCGAGGTGGCCGGACAGCCCGAATAGGTCGGCGTGATGGTGACGACCAGCGTGTCGCCGTCAAAGGCCACATCACGCACAATGCCAAGATCGACCACCGACACGACCGGAATTTCCGGGTCCGGCACCTCGGCCAACCATCTCATCACATCGTCTATGCTCGGTAGCGTTTCACCAGCGTGCATCGGGATATGCCCGCGGCAGGAATTGCATGGCGGCAAGGATATGCCCCAAATGCTCGGTGTGCTGACCGCGACGGCCGCCCTTGTGCGCAAATTCGTTCTCGGGAACAGACAGCGTCGCCTCGGCCAGAACGTCGCCGACAAGCGAATCCCAGCCGGGCCTCATCGCCGCCGGATCGGGCGCGATACCGGCGTCGGCCAGTTGGCGGTCGACCGCATCGGCCTGGAACAGCTCGCCCGTATAGGTCCAGTGATAGGCAAGCGCGTGCTGCATGCGGCGACGGCTTTCGTCGGTGCCATCGCCCAGCCGGATCACGAGATCGGACGAGCGCTCCAGATGATACGCCGCCTCACGCACGGCCTTCTCGGCGATCTCGGCAACGCGTTCCTCGCTGGAGTTCTCCGAAAGCCATTTGAGCATCGGATGATGCCAGGCATCGAACAGGAACTGGCGCATCAGCGTCTGGCCGAAATCGCCATTGGGCCGCTCGACCAGCAGTGCATTGCGGAAGTCCCAGGCGTCGCGCTTGTAGGCCAAGTCATCGGCAGTGCGGCCCTTGCCTTCCACCTCGCCGGCAAGGCCGAGCCACAATTGCGTCTGGCCGATCAGGTCAAGCGCGGTATTGGCCAGCGCAATATCCTCTTCAAGCACCGGCGCGTGGCCGCACCATTCCGACACGCGATGGCCGAGGATCAGCGTGTTGTCGCCCATGCGCAGCGCAAACTCGAACAGCGCGCTCATCACATGTGCCCCACTTCGTCGGGAATGTCATAGAAGGTCGGATGCCGGTAGATCTTCGTCTTCGAGGGCTCGAACAGCGGACCCTTCTCGGACGGCACGCTGGCGGTGATCTGGTTGGACGGCACGACCCAGATGCTCACGCCCTCATTGCGGCGCGTATAGACATCGCGGGCGTTCTTGATCGCCATCTCGGCATCGGGCGCATGCAGCGAGCCCACGTGACGGTGGTTCAGCCCATGCTGGCCACGGATGAAGACTTCCCAAAGGGGCCATTCGGAAGACATGTCGATTACTCCGCTGCGATGCGCTGTGCGGCGCGCTTGTTTGCGTGGGCGACCAAGCCATCGCGGAACCAGGCGCCACCTTCCCAGGCCTCGCGCCGAGCCGCCATGCGGTCCGCGTTGCACGGGCCGTTGCCGGCCAGGACATCGTGGAACTCCTGCCAGTCGGGCTCCGAAAAGTCGTAGCCGCCCTTCTCCTCGTTCCAGGCCAGCTTGTCGTCGGGGATCGTCAGGCCGAGATACTCAGCCTGCGGCACCGTCTGGTCGACAAACTTCTGGCGCAACTCGTCATTGGTGCTGACCTTGATCTTCCAGGCCATGGATTGGGCCGAGTGCACGCTGTCCTTGTCGGACGGGCCGAACATCATCAGCGAAGGATACCAGAGCCGGTCCAGCGCATCCTGCGCCATGCGCTTCTGCTCGGCGGTGCCCGCAGCCATCTTCATCATGATTGAGTAGCCTTGGCGCTGGTGGAAGCTCTCTTCCTTGCAGATGCGCACCATCGCCCGCGAGTAAGGACCATAGGAGGTGCGCTGCAGCGCCACCTGGTTCATGATCGCCGCGCCGTCGACCAACCAGCCAACCGCGCCGATATCGGCCCAGGTGAGCGTGGGATAGTTGAAGATGGAGGAGTACTTCATCTTCCCGTCATGCAGCTTTTCGGTCATCTCATCGCGGCTGACGCCAAGGGTCTCGGCGGCACAGTAGAGATAAAGGCCATGGCCGGCCTCGTCCTGCACCTTGGCGAGCAGGATGGCCTTGCGCTCGAGGGTCGGCGCGCGGGTGATCCAGTTGCCTTCGGGAAGCTGGCCGACGATCTCGGAATGTGCATGCTGGCCAATCTGCCGGATCAGCGTCTTGCGATAACCCTCCGGCATCCAGTCCTGTGGCTCGATCTTCTCGCCGGCATCGATGCGGTCCTGAAAGGCGCGCTCGCGCTCGTCCATCTCCTCGCGCGTTTTCAGCGTGCCGGTGGATTGCACCATCTGGGCATACATAAGCCGTCTCCTCCGCTTCGGTTCCGTCGGTCGCAACGCCGAATTAATTAACCGATCGGTCGGTTTATAAACCAAATTCAAGTCGGGGGGAAGCCCCCTCAGCTCATTCCTGTGGCTAAGAGTGCGGCCGATACTCGGCGAACGCCATGCCCTCTTCGGCGCACTCGATGATGGCCGCACTCGGCTTCCAGACGATCGGGTCCTCGGCTTCCAAGGCGCGCAGCTCGGCCAAGACGGCGGCCGGCCCAAATGTGTCGGCAAAATGCATCAGACCACCCCGCCAGCGCGGAAAGCCATAGCCGAACACCGTCACCAGATCGATGTCGGCGGCCGTTTGCGCGATCCCCTCCGCCAGGATGTCGGCCGCCTCGTTGATCATCGCCAAAACCAGGCGATGCCGGATATCCTTGGCCGACAACTCGCGCCGCTCGACCTTGGCGAAATGGGCTTCCTCGCGGACCAGATCCTCGATCAGCGGATCGACCACCTTTCCGCCGCCGCCCGGATAGCGGTACCAGCCGACGCCGACCTTTTTGCCAAGCCTGCCTTCGGCAACCATGCGGTCGCCGATCGGGATGTAGCGCCGGTTCGGATCGCGGGTCGCCGCCTGGCGCTGGCGGTTGGCATGGGCGATGTCGAGGCCCGACAGGTCCTGCGCCTCGTAAGGGCCCATCGCATAGCCGAACTCGACCATCGCCTCGTCCAGTTCCCAGGGGTTGGTTCCGTCCATCAAAAGTGTGTCGGCCGCTTCGCGATAGCGGGCCAAAATGCGGTTGCCGACAAAACCATCGCAGACGCCGGACAGAACGGGCACCTTCCGCAGGCGCTTGGCCAGAGCGAAGCCGGTCGCCAGCGCGTGGTGGCTCGTCTCGTCGCCCTGCACGATCTCCAAGAGCTTCATGATGTGCGCCGGCGCGAAGAAGTGCAGACCCACAAGCCGCGACGGATCGGCAACGCCGGAGGCGATCACGTTGACGTCGAGATAGGATGTGTTGGTGGCAAGCACGGAATCGGCCGGCAGCGCCTTCTCAAGCGCCGCAAACACGATCTTCTTGACCTCCATGCTCTCAAACGCAGCCTCAATGGCAAGGTCCGCCTCCGCAGCCGCGCCATAATCGTCGGTGACCGTCAGGGCGGCCTCGATACGACGGCGCTTGTCGACAGACAGAAGGCCGCGCTTGGCGCTCTGATCCATGATCCGGCCAATATTGGCCTTCGCGCGCTCGACACCCTCCGCATCGGTCTCCAGCAGCGTAACGCCGATCCCGGCGAGAAGCAGCGCATAGGCGATGCCCGCGCCCATCGTCCCGCCGCCGACAACGGCCGCCTTCCCGATCTCGCGCGGCTCCGCATCGAGCCAGTCGGGCGCCTTTGCCGCCCGTTCCGCAAAGAAGATGTGGCGCAACGCCCTGGCTTGTTCGGTCGATCTCAGATCGACAAATGTCGCCCGCTCTTGCGCCAACCCTTCGCCGAACGGCGAGCGCGCCGAAAGCGCGACGAGATCGATGGCCTTTTGCGGTGCGATCTGGCCGCGCATTCGCTTTTCGGCAGACGCGCGCGCCTTCTCGACGGCAGCATCGTCCGCTGCAGGACCATCGAGCGTCGACAGGACTGGCCGGTCCTGCACCAAGGCGATGTCGAGCCCCATGGCATGGGTGACCGGATCGTCAGCGACTTCATCGACCAGTCCCATCTCCTGCGCGTCGGCCGCGCCAACCGGCTTGCCGGTTGCGATCATGTCGAGCGCCGTATCGAGACCGACCAACCGCGGCAGGCGTTGGGTGCCGCCTGCGCCCGGCACCACGCCCAAAGTGACTTCCGGCAAACCGATCTTCGTGCCCGGCGCCGCAATCCGGTAGCGGCAGGCGAGCATCAGTTCCGCACCGCCACCCAGCGCAACGCCATGGGCCGCGGCGATCCATGGAACCCTGCTGGCTTCGATGGCGTCGAGCACATCGGGCAGATGCGGTGGCACGGGATCGCCATCGAATTCGCGCGCGTCGCCGCCGGCGGCGAACGCCCTGCCCTTACCGGAGACGATCACGCGTGAAAGACCAGGCTCGTTCTCGGCCCATGTCACCGCGTCCATGAGGCCCTGCCGAACCGCCAGACCCATTGCATTCACCGGAGGATTGGCGAGTTCGACCAGCCCGGCGTCGCCTTCACGCCTAAACGTCACTGTCATCGGATATCCCTGAGAGTCTCTGTCTGCGTTGTTGTTCTGGACCTGGCGGAGGCCCTTGCTAGCGCAAGAAACCCCGCTCGCCGATGACATCGAGCAAGTCGTCGAGTGTCTCGTCGAGGCCGCGACCGCTTGTGTCGACCTGCGACAGGGCACGGCCGTAAAGCGCCTCACGGCTGGTCAGGATCGACTTGAGCTGATCCATCGCTTCGGGATTGCCGCCCATGGGCCGCGTGTCACCCTGCGCCATCACCCGCTCCATATGGTCCTCGGGCTCCGCCTTCAGCCAGACCGTATGGAAATGCGCCAGCAGCATGTTGTAGGTCTGCGGGTCGGCCACGATGCCGCCGGCAACGGCCAGGATCATCGCATCATGGGTGGCGACCACCCGTTCGAGCGCCTGCGCCTCCAGCTTGCGGTAGCCTTCCTGTCCGTAAAAGGCGAGAAGCTCGTTGACGGGCATGCCGCTCTGCTCCTCGATCTCGCGATTGAGTTCGACGAACGGCACGCCGAGGCGATCGCCGGCCATGGCACCGAGCGTCGACTTGCCCGCGCCACGCAGTCCGATCAGGCAGATGCGGCTGGCGCGCATGTCGGTCTCAGTGTCGGGCGACAAAAGGTCGATCACCTCCTGTCGTGTATGAAAACCCGCCCGCCGGAACAGGTCGGCGACACGCATTGTGTCCGACGACCAAGGGTCTTCGGCGCCAACCAACCATTCGATGCGGTAGTCGAGCGCCACCGCCACCTTCTGCAAAAGGCCGATCGAGATGTTGCCCTCGCCTGATTCGAGTTGCGCCAGATAGCGTGGCGACACGCCGGAAATCTCCGACAACACGCGGCGCGGAATGCCCTTGAGCTCGCGCGCCTTGCGCACCCGCTCGCCGACCCGCTTGAGCAGCGTCGCAACCATTGCGTCGGACTGGCTTTCGCTGGTGGTCTTCAGCGCCACGCCCTTGAAGTTGGTGATTTCGCTCATGCTGGCCGTCGCAATGTGTACAATAGTGCACAAAATACCCCAGACCGGGTATTTCTCAATGCCTGCAATCGCGCCGACCGTCGACACGGTTACTGTGCGGCCGGCAGCCCTGCGCCCGCGCGAATCCGGTCCTCGACAATGGCCCTGATGTCGTCAGGCGGCGGCGCCTTGCGGAACTCGCGCGCAACGGTGAACACGCACACAAAATCACCCTCAAACGACAGTCTGCCGCCCTGAAACGCCTCGACGCGAAAGGCAATCGAGGTTTGGCCCAGCCGTGTCGGCCGCACCCGGCAGATCAGCCGGTGACGCGGCGTGACCGGCGACCGAAAGTCCAGACTCATATGGACGAATGGCGTTCCGACATTGCGGTCGAGTTCCATCTGGAACCAACCATCGCCGCCCAGATGGTGTTCCCACCATGCCTCAATCGCTTCGAGCGCGAACATGGGCAGCTTGCCGGTATAGGCGATCTTCGCCGGGTCGCAGTCACCCCAACCCACTCGGATTTCATGCTCGAAGATACCGTCATCCATGTCGTCACCCGCCCGATTCGCCTGTGGCGGCATCTATGGCCTAATAGGTCTCGACATGATAGCGGCCATCCTCGCGCATGGTGTCGCGCACGTCGGTCCAGGCGAGCCCGGCAGTCCTGGCGATGTCGGACAGTGCCTCCTCGACGCCGTGCTCCATTGCCTTGAGGCCACAAATGTAGATGTAGCCGTCGGGATTGCGCATCAGTGCGGCAACATCGTCGGCGTTCTCGCGCAGCTTGTCCTGCACGTAGTGCTTGGGGCTTTCGGGCTGGCGCGAAAAGGCGAAGACCTTCTTCATGAACCTCTCCGGCACCTTCTTGAGTGGACCGAAATAGGGCAGGTCTTGCGGCGTCCGCGCGCCGAAGAAGAGTGACATCGTGTCTTCGAGACGCGGGTTTTCGCGCTGCCGGCGCATGGTGAAAGCACGGAACGGCGCCGAGCCCGTGCCAGTGCATATCATCATCAGATGCGCGTCCGGATCGGACGGCAAGAGGAAGGTCGAGCCAAACGGGCCGGTCACCTTGACCGTGTCGCCGGGCTTCAAATCGCAGACATGGTTCGAGCAGACGCCGTTCGGCTCGCGCTTCACGGTCAGCGAGACATTGTTGTAGTTCGGCCGTTCGCCGTCGCGCGGGCTGGAGACCGAGTAAAGGCGCGGCAGATGCGCTTCGCCCTTGTCGTCGGTTCCCGGCGGGATGATGCCGATAGATTGCCCCTCGAGCACCGGAAACGGCGTTGCGCCAAAATCCAGAATGATATGGCGCACATCATTGTCGCCATCTTCACTCGTCAGCCGGAAATTGCCGGTGACCGTAGCCTCGGCCGGTTTGGCGAGATTGTAGAGGTTGATGGACGGTTTGGCCGCGCTTGCGGGCGCCTTGGCCTTGCCGCCGGCACCCTGATGAGCCTCGGCCAAAAGCGCGGCGACAGCTTCGTCAAAGGCTTCGATCGACGTTTCCGCGCCATTGCCGTCAGCGGTGATCTCTTCCTGGGGCGGCAACTCGGTCCAGCCAAACTGCTCGTCCAGCGAATAGGGCTCGTTGACGATCCGCCACTCGTCGATCGAGCCGGTCGGGCAGACCGGGATACAGTCCATGCAGAAATTGCACTGGGCCGCATCGACCACCACATTGTTGTCGTCATGGGAGATCGCACCAATCGGGCAGGTCATCTCGCAGGTGTAGCAGCGGATGCAGATTTCCGGATCGATCAGGTGCTGCTTGAGCGGCTGGTTCATGCGGTCGAAACCTTGTTCGCACTGACCATGACAAGGTCGCTGTAAAGCTGCGCATACAACAGGCACGGACCCTTACAATCCCTGCAGCCCAGGCATTCCCTGGAAACACTTGCACACTGTATTGCGGTGTCCGGTCTTTTCGCGTTTCTGCTGATATCCATCGGTGCCTCCCGACTTGAAGACGGCAGCCGGCGCAGCGAAAGAGCCACGCCGGCAATGGGCGAAGCGGGCCCGTCAGGCCATGTGCAGCTTCACATACTCGAAGTCGCCTGGCTTGTTGTCGATGCCAACCTTGGGCGGCGCGATCCAACTCGCATACTGGCCGGGCTCGTAGACCGGCACCATCAACGACTGGATGAAATCGCCATCGGCATGGGTCGGCAGCCAGTTCGGCATGCCGGCATCGTACTCGGCACCGGTCAGCAGCTTGCCGTCCGGATCGAATAGCTTGTCGGCGAAAACGCCGATCTTCCGGTTGAAGGATTCATGCGGCAGCTTCATCTGGAAGTCGATGCCGGTCTTCTCGATGATCTTGTTCCAGCGGCCGACACCGCCCGATGCATCGCGCGTATAGTCGTCACGCAACCGCATGTTGATCGCCGTCAATGCCGGGACTTCCTTGCGCACAAGCTTGCCGTCTTCGAAGTCCCAGACCTCGTACATGTCGCCATGCAGCTTGTGGTCGTCGTCGATCCGGCTCTCCATGTAGCGGCCCTTGATACCGGCGTTGAACGCGTTCGCGGCATTGGTCGAAACCTCCTGGCCGAACAGGTCCAGAGACAGCGTGTAGTGCAGGTTCAGCTTCTTCTGGATCGTCGGCAGGTCGATGACGCCAAGCGCACGGATCGCATCAATGTCATAGGGATCCTCGATACCGGCCTTGTTCATCGCTTCGCACGTCGCCTGGATAGTGCGACCGACGCCCGTCTCGCCGACGAACATGTGATGGGCTTCCTCGGTCAGCATGAAGCGGCACGTGCGCGACAGCGGGTCGAAACCCGACTGGGCAAGCGATTCAAGCTGCATCTTGCCGTCGCGGTCGGTGAAGTAGGTGAACATGAAGAAGGACAACCAGTCAGGCGTCTCCTCGTTGAAGGCGCCCAACATGCGCGGCGCTTCCTCCGAGCCCGACGAGCGGCGCAGCAGATCATCTGCCTCCTCACGGCCGTCGCGGCCAAAATACTTGTGCAGCAGATAGACCATCGCCCACAAATGCCGGCCCTCCTCGACATTGACCTGGAACAGGTTGCGCATGTCGTAGAGAGATGGCGCGGTCTTGCCGAGGAACCGCTGTTGCTCAACGGACGCGGGTTCGGTGTCGCCCTGGATGACAATCAGCCGGCGCAGCATCGCCCGGTATTCACCAGGAACCTCCTGCCAGGCCGACTCGCCCGCATGCTCACCGCATGGGATCTTGCGCTCCTCGACCTGCGGCGCCAGCAGGACGCCCCAGCGATATTCCGGCATCTTGACATAGTCGAATTTGGCCCAGCCCTTCGGATCGACGGAGACGGCTGTGCGCAGATAAACCAGCGACTGCTGGAAGTTGTCCGGGATTAGGTCGTTCCACCAGTTGATGTAGCCCGGATGCCATTTCTCCAGCGCCTTGAGCACCCGCTTGTCCGAGCTCAGCCCGACATTGTTGGGGATTTGCGTGTCGTAGCTGACATTGATCAGATCGAGCATTTTCGTCCTTCCTCCGGGTTGCGCCTGTGGCGCCGATGATCGCGCGTCAGACGCGCTGCATGTTGTATTGGCCGCGCACGCCTGTTCCGTAGCGTTGCAGGGCACCGTCCTCGCCGACCGCATTGGGCCGCTGGAAGATCCAGTTCTGCCAGGCGGTCAGCCGGCCGAAGATCCGCGTTTCCATGGTTTCGGGGCCAGCAAAGCGCAGATTGGCTTCCATGCCGGTCATGGCGTCGGGCGAGAAGCTGGCGCGCTCTTCAAGGAAGATGCGCACTTCGTCTTCCCAGTCGACATCATCGAACGCATAGGTGACGAGGCCCAGCTCGTTCGCGTCAAACGCTTCCAGCGCCTCGCCGATCTGCTCTTCGGCGGCCTCGACCCGCTTCGGTTCGCCGAGAAACCGGGTTTCGAGCCGGGTCAGATCGTTGGCCATCGGGAACGGGCCGAAATTGGCCTTCGAAAGGGTGATCGAGGCGACGGGGCGATTGTCGCCCTCAAAGTCGCCTTCCATCATGTAGGTCCGGTCGACGGCGAACAGCACCTCGGCCAGCATGCCGGCAAAGCACGAGCCGTTCTCGACGAAGGCGACCAGCGAGCGCGACGTCACGTCGATGCGTTTCATCACCCGCTTCCAATATTGGATGATCTCGTTGGCCAGCCAGTGATCGGCATTGTCGAAGAGCACCCGCTCCTCGGCCAGCACCTTGTCGGCATCGCCCTGCGATCGGAAGACGAGCAGCCCCAGCTCCATCTCGTTAAGGCGCAGATGCAGGATCGCATCGTCCAGCTCGCGCGCCAGGCGCAGGACATAGCTCTGGTCGCCCAGCGCGGCGAGCGCATCCGCATCGGCGGGCGCCTCGCCGTCCGGGCCGTGGATCGTGATTGTTGCGCGGCGCCCGTCGCGTTCGACGACAACCTCGACCAGCGAATAGATCACCGAACCGTCCTCGGCGACGGTCCGTTGAAGCGGATTGAGCGCAATGCCCTTTTCGGGCGCGTTCTTGGTCGAGGCGGCGGCGAACTCGCGCGCGCGCGTTGCAACCGTGTCGGCGAATTTCGAGTTTGGCACCACCTCGTCGACCAGCCGCCATTCGGTGGCGCGCCGGCCTTTGACTCCCTCTTCGATCGAGCAGAACACATCGGCCAGATCACGGCGCACCTTGCGCTTGTCGGTCACGCGCGTCAGCCCGCCCGTACCCGGCAGCACGGCCAGGAGCGGCACTTCGGGCAGAGCCACGGAGGATGAGGAATCGTCGGTCAACATGATGTGGTTGCAGGCGAGCGCCAGTTCATAGCCACCGCCGGCGCAGGCGCCCTTGACGGCCGCCATGTACTTCTGGCCGGAATCGGCTTCGGCCGCTTCGAACGTATTCCGCGTCTCGTTGGTGAACTTGCAGAAGTTGACCTTGTGGGCATGCGCGGCACCGCCAAGCATGCGAATGTTGGCGCCGGCGCAGAACACATTGTCCTTGCCCGACTGCATCACCACGACCTTCACCTCGGGGTGTTCGAAGCGCATGCGCTGCACCACGTCGGCAAGTTCGATGTCGACACCGAGATCGTAGGAATTGAGCTTGAGCTGGTAGCCGTCGAACAGACCGCCATCCTCATCGACATCCATATAGAGATTGGCGACGGCGCCATCATACTCCACTCGCCAATGACGGTATTGCGACGGATCGGTCCGGAAATCGATGATGTCGGGCACGACATTCTCCCACATGCGTTATGTTGCGTCTTATCGCCCGTTCCGGGCCTTGTAAACCAAGATTTGCATCATAATGCAAAATTTCCAATGATCATTGATCAGTATCATGCATTATAATGCACTATCTGTAAGACTGATAGCGCGGGCCTGGCATCGGCCAATCGCGCCGTCCAGCCACGGAACACCGACGCCGAGCACCTGATTGCGCCCGCCGCGCGCGGCTTCCGACAAATGTCCCGATGCGATGCCGCACAGCCGCGTGGCCGCCTTGGGTTTGCCCATCGCCAGCTTGAGTTCGGCATTGGCAAGCTGGATCAGCGCCTGGACAAAACGATGTTCGGCCGAGTTCGGCGGACAGGCCATCCAAACCGCCTCCCAGACCTCGTGCGCTTCCCAGAAAAAGCCGTTCTCGAAAAAAACCATACCGGAAACGAAGGCCGGCGAAGCGGCCAGCGCCTCCGCGCTCATGCCCGGTTCGGCGGTCGCCCGCACATCGTCCCAATGCCCCTCCTCATGCCGGGCGTTTCGGCCCGGCACATGGGCATGGGGCGGAAGCGGGACCGGTTCCGGCATCAGGCAGCCTCGACCTCCGCTGCCTCGATCCGCTCGAGCCGCACAGCGAATTCGGTGATCGCCGCGAGCGTCTTCTCGGGCTGGTCCTGATGCGGCGCATGGCGGCAATCGTCGAGGATTGCCACATCCACCGGCGAATAGGCGCGGCTCTCCAGTTCCGCGATCTGGGCGAGCGTACCGTACTGGTCCTGCCGGCCCTGGATCGCCAGCGCCGGAATGCGCAGATAGTCGATCACCTCGGCGACATTCCAGCGTGCGAAGGCGGGATCGAGCCAGGCATCATTCCAGCCGCGGAAGGTATGGTCGGGATCGCGATGGTGCTTGGCCATGCGTTCGCGCAGATCACCATCTTCATAGGCCGTTTTGGCGCGGGCGATTTCGGCAAGCCCCGTTTCTTCGGTGAAGAAATGCGGCGCCATCAGAACGATGCCGCGCACGCGATAGTCCTCGACGCTGCCCGCATGAATGGCAGCGATCGTCGCCCCATCCGAATGGCCCAGCAGGATGCCGCGATGAAAGCTGATCGCGTTGAGCACCTCAGGCAGCACATCGACCGCTTCGTACGTCATATAGTCGAGCGGGCGCGGCAGATCCGCCGGGTCCGACTGGCCATAGCCAGTGCGCGAATAGGCGCACACGCCCATGCCGGTCGCCTCGGCGATCATCCGGGGAAAATCGCGCCACAGGCCGGCGCTGCCGAGCCCCTCATGCAGCATCACAATGGTCGGCGCATCGGACGGGTTCGGCCCGAAGCATCGATATTCGAGCGTCTTGCCACCCGCTTCTAGAGTACCTTCCGCCTTCCAGTCAGCCATCACACAGTCTCCCTGAGCTTGAAGCGCTGAATCTTGCCGGTCGCCGTCTTCGGCAGATCATCGACCATCTCGATCCAGCGCGGATATTTCCACTTGCCGATCTTGTCCTGGACGAAGGCCTTCAGTTCGTCCGCTTCGCAGGCCGCCTGTGTGGACTTCAAGACGATGAAGGCCTTGGGTTTCTCCAGCCCGTCCTCATCGCGCTTGGCGACCACCGCCGCTTCCAGGACCGCCGGATGGGAAACCAGCGCTTGTTCGACCTCGAACGGCGACACCCAGATGCCGGAGACCTTGAACATGTCATCGGTGCGCCCGCAGTAGATGTAGCGCCCCGCTTCGGTCAGCTCATACTTGTCGCCGGTGCGCGTCCAGTGGCCCTCAAAGGTCGAGCGGCTCTTGTCGCGCTGGTTCCAGTAACCATCAGCCGCCGACGCACCGCGCACCAGGAGTTCGCCCACCTCGCCGACACCGATATCGGCGCCGGCCTCGTCGACCAGCCGCACCTCGTAACCGGGCACCGGGACGCCAGATGTGCCGTAGACCACGTCGCCCGGTCGGTTGGAGAGGAAAATGTGCAGCATCTCGGTCGAGCCGACGCCGTCCATGATGTCGACGTTCCACATTGCCCGCCACTTGCGGCCGACCTCCTCGGGCAACGCCTCGCCGGCCGAGATACAGGTTCTGAGCGGCGCATCGGGGTGCGCCCCTTCGCTCTCCCATTTGTGTACCAGCGCCGCATAGAGCGTCGGCACGCCGCAAAAGACGGTCGGCTTCTGGTCGACGAGGATCTGCGACACGCTGTCGGGCGTCGGCCGGCCATCAAAGAGAACCGTCGTCGCGCCGACAGCCATCGGGAATGTCATGGCATTGCCGAGCCCGTAGGCGAAGAACAGCTTGGCCACCGAATAGACCGTGTCATCCGCACGCGCGCCAAGCACCTGGGCACCATAGGTGTCGGCCGTCGCCTTCAAGCTGGAATGAACGTGCCGAACGCCCTTGGGCTGCCCGGTCGAGCCGGACGAATAGAGCCAGAAGGCCACATCATCGTCGCTGACAGCGACCGGATCGGCGGGCTCCGCGCCGTCCATGAACGCGTCAAACGTCCGCGCACCCTCAGGCGCCTCATCCCCGATGACGATCACCTCGCGGATGAACGGGTTGAGCGGCAGCGCCGGCGCGATCGTTTCGTAGAGTTCCCTGGAAACGAAAAGCGCCGAAGCGCGGCTGTCCTGAAAGATCGCGTCATAGACCGACGCCGACAAAAGCGTGTTGAGTGGGATCGGCACGATACCCGCCTTCAGCGCGCCCCAGAAAATCACCGGGAACTCGATCTGGTCGAGAACCAGCATGATGGCGCGTTCTTCGCGCCGGAGGCCGGCGCGCTGACAGGCACCGGCAAAACGGTCGGTCTGCTCCGAAAGCGCGCCATAGCTGATCTGTCTCTGGTCGCCATAGGCTTCGCGGAAGGCAATCGCACCGCCCCGCCCCTCGCCCGCATGCCGGTCGACAAACCAGGCGGCCGCATTGCCGCTCACCCCATCCTTGTTGGCTGACATCGCGCTTCCTCCTTGCCCGATGATCGTCTTCTTCTTGGTCCGGCGTGTGGCTTCTGGCCTATGGTTTGCCGGTGAATTCGATGGCGCCGTCCGGCAGCCAGTAGACCACATAGGCATCGCCGCCGCTGACGGTCGGATGGTGATCGCTGCCGGGAGCATAGACATACCACCCCGCATCGAAATCATCGAACTTCGGCGCCCCCTCGATCGGCAGCACCGCGCCGATCTCGCCATTTGTGTGCACATGGTGCGGCCCGCGCACATCCTTCATGCGCACCACATCGACACTGAATGCGCCTGCTTCCGTGCCCGGCTTGACCGCACGGCCGAACTTGATGCCGCCTGCTTCACGCGCCATCAGCCAGCCGTCCGCCTCGCCTTCGGCGCACAATGCCGCCAGACGCTCGAAATCGGGCCCGCCCTTGGGAAAGGTCGCGTTCAGATGGGCGGCAAGGCCCTGATCGAGCGACCGGTCGGCGATCGCCGCCGAGACCTTGCCCACAAGCGCGTTGAACTCCTCAGCCGGCATCAAAACCTCCCCGATTGTCATTGCTGTCTTTCATTGCATGATGCATAATAATGCATATTCCCGCAAGCAATTTTTGCATTTTCATGCACAATAAAGCATGTGCGCAATTGCGGCCCTCCCGCGCCGCGTCAGACCGTCAGCTGATGAGGAAAAGCGTAATCGCCGGAAACGCGGCGAGAATGATGACCCGCACAATGTCCGACGCGACGAACCACATCACCGCCCGATAGGTTGCGGTGATCGGCGTTTCGCGATCCATCGCGTTGATGATGAACAGGTTCATGCCCACCGGCGGCGTGATCAGCCCCACTTCCACAACGATCAGGACGAGAATGCCGAACCAGATCGCCACCTGCTCGGGCGTCATGCCGAAATCGAGGCTGGATATGACCGGAAAGAAGATGGGGATCGTCAGAAGAATCATCGACAGGCTGTCCATGACGCAGCCGAAGACGAGATAAAGAACCAGGATGATCGCCAACACCAGCCAGGGCGAGAAGCCCTGCTCGACAACAAAGTTGGACAGTTCCTGCGGCACCTGGGTCAGTGCCAGAAACCCGTTATAGAAGCCGGCGCCCAGAACGATGAAGAAGATCATCGCCGTTGACCGGCCCGTCGACAAAAAACTGCTGACCAGCGATTGCCGCGTCAGCCCGCCATTCCACCAGGCGATGAGGCCCGTGCCGAGCGCACCGACGGCCGCGCCCTCGGTCGGCGTGAAGATGCCGGCATAAATGCCGCCCACCACGGCGATGAAGACCAGCAGAACCGGCCAGACATTGAACAGCGCCCGGAATCGCTCGCCATAGCCGACCCGTTCGCGCACGCCGGCCGCCTCCGGATTGAGGCGCACATAGATCGAGATCACCAGCACATAACCCGCCGCCGCCAGAAGACCGGGAATGACTGCGGCCAGAAACAGCTTGGCGATGTTCTGCTCGGTCAGGATCGCATAGATCACCAGAACGATGGAGGGCGGGATGAGGATGCCCAGGGTGCCGCCTGCGGCAAGCGTCGCTGTCGAAAACCCGCCGGCATAGCCGTACTGGCGCAGTTCGGGCAGAGCCACCCGGCCCATGGTTGCCGCCGTGGCAAGCGACGAGCCGCAGATGGCGCCAAAGCCCGCGCATGCGCCGATGGCCGCCATGGCGATGCCGCCCTTTTTGTGCCCGATCCAGGCTTCGGCAGCCTTGAAGAGCGCCTGCGACATGCCGCCCAGCGTCGCAAAACAGCCCATCAGCAGGAACATCGGCACGATCGACAGCGAATAGCTGGAAAAGGTCGTGAAGGTTTCGGTTTTCAGGCGGGCCATCGCCATGAAGGCGCTGCCATTGGTCAGCCAAAGGCCGACAAAGCCGGTGGTGAACATCGCAAGGCCGATCGGCACCCGCAGGAAGATCAGCAGCAGCAGCGCCGGAAAGGAAAGGAGCCCGATCTCGAAATTCGTCAATGCTCGGCCCCCAAATCGTCGGCGATCAGGACCGAACCGGTGAATGCCTCGACGGAGCGCACGATGGCCATGTAGACGGAAACGCACGCCGCGACCGCCGCGCCCGCAAGGCTGAGCGCATAGGCCCACCAGATCGGGAACTGCAAAAGGAAGGTCGTTTGGCCAGAGCGGATGCGGCTGTCCATACCCTCCTTGAGCTGGACGGCGATGACGACCAGCACCACGGCAAACAGGATCTCGATCACCATGCGCAGGAACTGCTGCGGGCGCTCGGGCAGCCAGTCGGTGAAGATCGCGACCGTCGCATGGCCCGACGTGATCTGGCAGTAGGGAAGAAACGCGAAGATGGCAAAGGCGATGCCCGCCTCGACCAGTTCAAAATCGCCATTGACGGGGCCGATACCCAGATCGAGCAGCCAGTTGGCAAGGCCGGGGACGATCGCCTGCACAATGTCGGCGTGCAGAACGCCGTTCAGCGAACGGCCGACAATCGAAACGCAGACCATTACAATCAGTGCCGAGAGAACAAAGCCGCCGACCACCGCCATCAGGCGGGAAATGCCGAAAAAGAAGCGATACATGAACGAATGCCCCCCTGACGGCACACGTGCGTGCCGCGGCGGATTCTACTCCGCCGCGGCCTCAATGTGAAATGCGTCAGTTGCCGCCTTCGTAGGCGTCCATCAGTTCGATGGCCTGATCGATCAGCGCCTGGCCGTCGATGCCCTTCTCGTTCATTTCGCCAACCCAAGCGTCGTAGATCGGCTGGGACCGTTCGCGCCAGACCGCGACCTGATCCTCCGACACGGTGACGATGTTGTTGCCCAGATCGACGGCGATCTGCCGCGACGGGCCATCAGCGTCCGACTGCGTGCCCCCGGCAAAGACAGAGAAGTCGTGGCCGGAGCTTGCATCGATCACCGCCTTCAGATCATCCGGCAGGCTTTCATAGCGATCCTTGTTCATCGCCAGCACGAAGGTCACATTGTAAAGGTGCGAACCCTCGAACTCGGTGTGGTTGTCGACCAGTTCGGATACTTTAAGTGCGGCCGTCACTTCCCACGGAATGGTGGTGCCGTCGATCACGCCTTTGGACAGCGCTTCAGACACCGCCGGAACCGGCATGCCGACCGGCGTCGCGCCGAGCTGTTCGAGCAGCGCATTGACCTGGCGGGTCGCGCCGCGAATGCGCAGGCCCTGCATGTCGTCCGGTGACGTCACTTCCTTGTTGGCATGGATCATGCCCGGGCCGTGCACCCATGTGCCGAGAATGTGCACATCGGAGAACTCGCCATCCTTCATGTGCTCTTCGAACATCTGCCAGTAGGCGCTCGAAGCGGCACGCGCGTCGGACACCAAGAATGGCAACTCGAAAACCTCAGTCGACGGGAAGCGTCCCGGCGTGTAGCCGACAACGGTCCAGACGACGTCGGCAATGCCGTCGATCGCCTGGTCGATCAGTTCGGGCGGTGTGCCGCCAAGCTGCATGGACGGGAAGCGCTCGACCTTGATTCGGCCTTCGGACGCCTCCTCGACATTGTCGGCCCACACATCGAGCACCAGCTTGGGCACGTTCGCCTGCGCCGGCAGGAACTGGTGGAGCCGCAGCGTGACCTCCTGTGCCAGTGCCGCGGGCGCCGATACGGCCAACATCGCCGCTGCCGTCACACCGGCGGCAAGTCCGAGTAGAGTTCTGCGAGTTGTCATATGGTTCCTCCCTTTCAGACACTCGTGGCGAATGATCGCCTATGGCAATATAATGCCAATTATGATATATATTGCATCACAGCGCCAGCCCCATTTTTGCCGCCGAAATCAGCTCCCGGCCCGATCGCGCAACGCGTGCGCGTTCCCGGGAAACCGCTCAACTCGGCACCGCCGCCGGTTCCGCTGGCGCTTCGGAAACGGCGGAGCAATGGACGAAAGCATGATCGCGGGCAAATTGCAATTCATTCACCGACCGGTCGATAAATAAAATATCGCATTCCTGTTCCGACCATGTTAGCCGGATTTTGCCGACACTGCCGCGCCCGCAGCAAGAGCCGGGAAGACCGATAATGCGATCCATGCCATTCACCGATGCCGATGCTCGCACCGCCCGTTGGGCGGCATCTATCGGCCATTGTTTTGTAACCATCAACGCGGATCAAAGAGGGCGAGCCGCCTGATGTCATGCCCTATGGGGCACGAAATCGGCCACAGGGGCAAGTCGCAAGCGGATGTCTTGACTGACGGGACCGCAAAGGGGGAGAAGACAACCATGCAAACCATCACCGACGCTTTCATCTGCGGCTATCTGCGCACGCCGATCGGCCGCTATGGCGGAGTCTTGTCGTCCGTCCGCGCCGACGATCTGGGCGCGGTGCCCATTGCCGCGCTGATGGCGCACCATGAGGCGGTCGACTGGGAGACCATCGACGATGTGATCTATGGCTGCGCCAACCAGGCTGGCGAGGACAATCGCAATGTCGGCCGCATGGCATCGCTTCTCGCCGGCCTGCCCGAGACGGTGCCCGGCACCACGATGAACCGGCTGTGCGGATCGGGCATGGATGCTGTGATCGCCGCCGCGCGGGCGATCCGCGCCGGCGAAGGTGAGCTCTACATAGCCGGCGGCGTCGAATCGATGTCGCGCGCGCCCTTCGTCATGCCCAAGGCCGAGACCGCCTTCTCCCGGTCAAATGCGGTCTACGACACCACCATTGGCTGGCGGTTCGTCAACCCGGTGATGAATGCGCAATACGGCATCGATTCGATGCCGGAAACGGCAGAGAATGTTGCCGACGAGTTTGGCGTCAGCCGGCAGGACCAGGACGCATTTGCCCTCAGAAGCCAGGAGCGCGCCGCCAAGGCCATCAAATCAGGTCGGCTGGCACAAGAAATCGCACCGGTCACGATCCCGCAGCGCAAGGGCGAACCTGTCATTGTCGACACGGACGAACACCCCCGCGCCACCACGCTCGAAAAGCTCGGCGCGCTGAAGACGCCATTCCGCCAGGGTGGCTCAGTCACCGCAGGCAATGCCTCCGGCGTCAATGACGGCGCTGCAGCGCTGGTCATCGCCTCGGAAAAGGCCGCTGCGCGCAACGGCCTGACGCCGATCGCGCGCATTCTGGGCGGCGCCACCGCAGGTGTCCCGCCGCGCATCATGGGAATCGGTCCGGCGCCGGCGACCAAGAAGCTGTGCGCCCGGCTCGGCATGAGCCCGTCCGACTTCGACGTGATCGAACTGAACGAAGCGTTCGCCGCCCAGGGGCTTGCCGTTCTGCGTGAATTGGGCCTTGCCGATGACGCCGATCATGTGAACCCCAATGGGGGCGCGATCGCGCTGGGCCATCCGCTCGGCATGTCAGGCGCCCGCATCACCGGGACCGCCGCGCTCGAACTTGTCGAACGCGGCGCAAGCCGTGCCTTGGCCACCATGTGCATCGGCGTCGGCCAGGGAATCGCGATCGCACTCGAACGCGTCTGACCGTTCGGCGCTCAGGCTGCTTGCTTGAGCATGTCCTTGATCTCGGTGAACGTGTCGATCCGGGACACATCAAAGTCCGGATCACTCAGGTCCAGATCAAATTGCGCCTCAAGCTCCATGAGCAGATTGACCGCCGACATCGAGTCGAGACGGCCGCTGTCGAAGAGGGAGTCGCCATCCTCGAACTCGGCGGGCAGTCCGCGACCAACCAGCATCTCGCTGATCGATTGGCGCAGTGCGTTCAGTTTTTCGCTGTTCATACCGATACTCCAAAAAGACCGAAGAGATAGGAAAGCCGTTCGCCGATCGGCACGACTGCGAGCGAGTCGTCGACGACCTGCAACAGAGCAAAGAAGATGATCACCTGCATGCGCGGCAAGACGTTGTAGCGGAACCAGCCGTGCTCGGGCTTCGGCGCCCGCTGGAACTGCTGCGACCAGATGATGCCGGCCGTCAGGATCCCCGCATAGACGCAATAGGACACAAAGCCCTGCCATATGACGTAGCTGTCTGAGATGGCGATCAGCGGCAATGCGTGGAAGAAGTCGAAGAAGACGTTGCCGATGAAGGCCGCACAGAAGGTGGCGAACGCCATCCGCAGGCGCGGATTGTTTTTGAAGTAGCGCCGGAACGCCGGATAGAAGAAGAAGTCGACCAGCAATTCCTTGAAATAGAACAGATACCGGCCCCAGAACTCGGCGATCGTCCGCGATTCGAGCGGCCGCACCATGCCACGGGGAATTGCAAACCCGGCGACCCGGACGGCTGCCACCACGGCGTGCATGGCAGCGCCCATCATGATGACCATGGCCATGAAATCGACGCCGACGGCAGCCCATCGCGTGCCCAGATGAACGGTTTCGCCGGCGGCGACGGCCGCGATCAAAGGGTCAAGCTGGGGAAAGGACAGATAGCCATAGATCAGCCGGTGGAAGACCCATTCCCAGATGAAGAACAGGATCGATGCCCAGACGATGAGCTTGAGCCCCTTCAGCCGTGAGATCGCAAGGTCACGGTCGGAGTTCACCTCGAACTTGACGAAGTAAGCCGGCCCCTTGATGGGCGTGAAGAACCCGGCCCAGAACGGCCGCATGAAGCCCAATCTCAGAGAAAGAGGCAGCGGCGTCTTGCTGCGCATGTCGATCAGCACATAGCCGAGGAAGAAGAAGGTCGACGTCAGGTAGCAAAGCGCAAGCCATGCCGGAAGGAAGACGAACTGGTTCTGCGGCATCATCACCGTGATGAGCGTCAATAGGAGACCAAGCCCGGTCATGGACCAAAGCGGATGGTCGCTGACGCACGGAATGCGCTTGTGCGTCTGGTTCGACATCATTGCGAACGCAAAAACCATGAAGATCATGCCGAAAGGCAGAAACAGGACATCCGCCGGGAGGCCGGCCCATGCGGTCATGGCCGCCAGTGGCGATTGATCGAAATGATCGTAGAGCTGGCCGTGCTTGAACGGCCGCATCAGGAAGTAGGTCGCGCCCATTAGCGCCACGACCATCATGCGCCGGTGCGGGAAAACCCAACACAGAAAAAGCGACACCGCGATCAGCACAACGTGATTGAGGCGGATGACCGGCATCATCGCCAGACAAGCCAGGAGGATGATGTGGATCATCGCCTGACCGGTCAGCGTTTGAGCCCAGGCGATGACGCGGTCATTGCGGTCGACACCCAACCACCAGCGGCGCCAGGCGAGCGGATTGATGGTCGGCGCAGGCCGGGCGCCGCCTCCGGGTGCAACAACAGTGCTCATCAGGCGACATCCCGCTTCTGGTCGTTTGCTTCCAGACCGGCAACGAGTGCCTTGCGATCCACCTTTCCGTTGCCGCTCAGCGGCATTTCGGCAAGATTCTCAAGCCGTTCGGGCACCATGTAGGCCGGAAGGGTCTTGCGCAGCCGCGTGCGCACCTCCTCAGGATCAAGGCCCTGCACTGCAAAGAAGCCGGCCAGGCCCTTCACGACATGACCCTCCATCGGCCAGGTCACAGTGCCAACCATGGCCGAGCCTGTGGCTTCGCGTAGCCGGGCATCGATTTCTTCAAGCTCGATGCGGTGACCCTTGAACTTGATCTGGTTGTCGAGCCGGCCCAGGTGATGGAACACACCATCGGCATCCCTGTAGCCGCGGTCACCGGTCAGATAACCCGGCTTGCCGTTGATCTGCGGGAACCGTTCAGCCGTCAGGTCGGGCTTGCGGAAATATCCCTGAGAGCACTGTTCGGCGGCAAGCGCGATCTCACCGGGCGTTCCATCCGGAACCGGCCGGCGATCTTCATCGACGATCAGCGCTTCAACGCCGTCGATTGGCTTGCCGATTGCAACGATGCCGCGTTCGGGCGTCATCGGCCCATCGCCATGCCAGCGCTGGCGCAACACCGCGACCGTGATTTCGGTCGGGCCGTAGAAGTTCTCGATGACGCTGTTGGGCGCAGCGGCCGCCCAATCGCGCACCGCCTGTCCCGACAGGGGTTCGCCGCAAAACCAGGACAGGCGAAGCGACGGCAGGCTGTCCGCGGTCAAGCCGCCCGCCTGGCGCATCAGCGCAATTATCGAAGGCACCGACAGCCACGTTGTGATCTCGTGGGTGCGAATGAAGCGCGCCGGCGACACAAGATCGAGCGGCCGCATGATGTAAAGCGATGCGCCGGCCATCCAGGCCGTCATCATGTTGTGGATCGACAAATCGAAATTGGTTTCACACGTCTCGGCTGCCCGGTCGTCCGGCCCGAGCTTATACCAAGGTGCGATCGCATCGAGATAAAGCGAGAAGGACCGAGAGTTGACCATCACGCCCTTCGGCATGCCGGTCGTGCCCGACGTGAAGATGATGTAGGCAAGGTGCTCGGCATCGACCTGCGCAGGTTCGGCGAGCAGCTCGGGCACCTGTCCATCCGCGCCAAGCGGCACGAAATGGCCCGGCTCATTGGCCGGAACCAGAACCAGTTTCGGTGCAGCGCGCCTGAGTTCAGGCGACAGACGCTTTTCACCTGTCCGGTCGACGATCAGAGCGTCAAGCTCGAGCTCTTCAAGCAGGGCGATGAGGCGGGTTTCCGGCTGGTTGAGGCCGAGCGGCACATAGGTACCGCCCGCCCAGGCCGTCCCGAGAAACCCGGCGCACGCCTCGACACTGCGCGAACCAAGGACGCCGACACGCCCTTCGCCAAGCGCCGGCCGGAGCTGACCGGCAACCCGTCGCACCCGTTCGACGAGCGCGCCATAGGTCAACCTCGTCTTGCCGTCGACGAGCGCCATCCGATCCGAGTACTGATCGGCGCACCGAGCAAAACGACCGACGAAGTTCCAAGTCATGAGCCACCTCCAATGCCAGGACCTACGCGCTAGCCGACGCCAGAAGCCATTGACAAGTCGAAGCGGAAGTTAAGATTAACAGCTAACTCTCAGCCGAGACTGAACAAATTCTCTCCGGCCATGGCGGCACAACCGACAATGGAAGACCCGCAGTGCACAACTGCGTGCAGGCCGAAAAGTCTCACCAGAAAACCGCTGAATGGCGCCAGTGGATTCATCTTCTCAAGCGCCGATAGGCACGCCATAATTGCTCAATGCGGGGAGGAACCACGCAAAAGGGCGTTCGCGCCAATGCCATCGTCTGGCTGGCGGTCATCGTGCTTGGCGCGGTGGCGGCCAGCTTTGCCGCCCTGCCCGGGCTCGAACGAACCTTCCTGCTGCGTGACGGTGAACGCAGCGAAGCGACACTGCGCTTGGCGGTCGAAGGCTTGCGCGGGGCACTGCGTCGGCATGAACCCCTGCCAACGCTCATTGCCGAGCGGCCGATCCTGCGGACGTTTCTGAACAACCCGGACGATGCCGCGCTGCAGGCCGAGATCAACGAGCAGATGCGGCAGAGTGCCATCGCACTGCAAGCCTCCGATGTCTATCTGATGGATGTCACCGGCCTGACTATTGCGGCCAGTTCCTACCTGAAGGAACTCAGCTTTGTCGGCCGGAGTTTTCATTACCGGCCCTACTTCACCCAAGCGCTGGCCGGCGGCCTTGGCCGGTTTTTCGCTCTCGGCACCACATCGGGCGAACGCGGCTATTTCTTTGCCGCGCCGGTGATGGAGCAGGACGCGGTGATCGGCGTCGTAACGGTCAAGTTCACGGTCGATGAGTTTGAAGCGCTGTGGAGCGAAGGCGATGGTGAGATCATCGTCAGCGACCTCGACGGCATCATCTTCATGTCGACCCGGCCGGACTGGCATTTCCGGGCGTTCTCCACCCTCACCGATCAAATGCTGGCCCGCATCGCCGAAGCCCGGCAATACCCGCTGGATCGCGTCACCGAACTGCGCAACAACCGAGCGCCGCTGAACGATCGGATCAGCCTAATCACGGTCGATGATGCGGGCACCTCAACCGAGTTTGTTTCCAGTTCCATGGCCATCCCTGACGCGGGCTGGCAGGTGACGATCCTGTCGCCGACCGGTGCTGCCAAGGCGCAAGCCCTTGCCGTTCTGGCGCTGGTGACGATGGTGATCGTGTCAGCCGCGATGATCGCGGCCATCGCGTTGCAGCGCCAAGCCCGGCTGGCCGAGCGGTTCGAGGCGCAGCGCACCACCCAGGAACTTCTGGAAAAGCGCGTCGCCGAACGTACCGGCGACCTGAACACCGCCAACAGCAAGCTCGTCGATGAAATCGAGGAGCGCAAGGCGACAGAAGCGCAACTGCGCAAGACCCAGGCCGATCTAGTGCAGGCCGGCAAGCTGGCCGCCCTCGGCCAGATGTCCGCCGCGCTCAGTCATGAGTTCAACCAGCCGCTGGCCGCGGTAAAGGCCTATGCCGACAACGCGACCCGGTTTCTCGACCGGGCGCGCATCGATGAGGCGCGCGACAATGTCAAACGCATTTCCCAGATGAGCGATCGCATGGCGGCGATCTCCAACCATCTGCGCAATTTCGCCCGCCGGCCCCAGCAAAAGATCGGCCCGGTCCCGCTCGTGGCGGCTGTTGACGATGCTATCGACCTGATGGACGCGCGACTGAAGACAACCAGTGCCAAAATCGCGTTCGACCGACCCGATCATGAAATCTGGGTCACTGGCGGCCGTGTGCGCCTGCAACAGGTGATGGTGAACCTGCTCAGCAACGCGCTCGATGCAATGGAGAACAACCCAGCTCCAGTCGTTGAGATCGGCATTATCAGCGAAGGCGACCGTTGCGCGATCAAGGTGCGCGACCATGGCGACGGGTTGAACGGGGACCAAGAGGCGCAGATCTTCGATCCCTTCTTCACCACCAAAAGCCCGGGCAAAGGGCTCGGGCTCGGCCTTTCGATTTCCTACAACATCATCAAGGATTTCGGTGGCCACCTGTCGGCCACAAACCATGCCGAGGCCGGAGCCGTCTTCACCGTCGACCTCGAACGGGCCGAAGCGCCGTCGCACGCCGAGCCGGCGACCCGGGGCGTTGCGGCCGAATGACCAGCGAAACCATCCTTTTCGTCGATGATGAGGAACATCTGCGCCTTGCCGCCGAACAGGCGCTCAACCTGGAAGACCTCCCGGTCACCTGTCTCGGACAAGCGGACAAGGCGCTGGCGCAGATCAGCCGGAACTTTGCCGGCATTCTGGTCACCGACATCCGCATGCCGGGCATGGATGGGATCGAACTCATGCGTCGGGCGCTGGAAATCGATTCCGAGTTTCCCGTCATTTTGGTTACCGGCCATGGCGATGTCGAACTGGCCGTCCAGTGCATGCGCGAGGGCGCCTATGACTTCCTCGAAAAGCCGTACGCCCCCAGCCGGCTTGTCGAGACCGTGCGCCGCGCGCTCGACAAAAGGCGGCTGACGCTCGAAAACCGGGCCCTACGTTCGCAGGTTGGCGGACGCGATGCGATCGAGGCCCGTCTGAACGGGCGAAGCCCCGCCATGGTGGACCTGCGCCACCAGATAAGGGCGATCGCCGCCACCGAGGCCGACATGCTGATTGTCGGCGCCACCGGCACCGGCAAGGAGGTGGCGGCCCGCGCGCTGCATCGCGCCAGCGCACGTGGCGACTGGCCGTTTGTGCACATCAACTGCGCCGCCCTGCCCGAAGCGCTCATCGAAAGCGAATTGTTCGGCCACGAGGCCGGCGCATTTCCCGGCGCGACCCGCGCTCGCTACGGCAAGTTCGAACACGCGCGCGGCGGCACCGTCTTTCTTGACGAAATCGAGAGCATGCCACAGCCGATGCAGGCCAAGCTTTTGCATGCCATCCAGAACCGGGTCATCACCCGTCTCGGCTCCAATGATCCGGTCGAACTCGATGTCCGGTTCGTCGCCGCCAGCAAGACCGACCTTGAGGCCGAAGCGGCGGCGGGTCGGTTTCGCAGCGATCTACTCTATCGTCTCAATGTGGTCACGCTGCGCCTGCCGGACCTGCGCGAGCGCCGCGAGGACGTCCCGCGCCTGTTCGTGCAATTGGTCAACGAGGCAGCGGCCCGCTACAAACGCCCGACGCCCGATGTTCCCGGCGCAGTCCTCAACGCCGTCTCCGCCCGCGCTTGGCCGGGCAATGTGCGCGAACTGCGCAACGCCGCCGACCGATTCGCTCTTGGCCTCGATCTGGCGATTGGCGATGGCGCAACAGGGACATCAACGGACGGTGGCGATGCCAGTCTCGCCGACCGTGTCGCCGAATTTGAACGCGCCCTGATTGCCGCGAGCCTGACCGCCCATGGCGGCAGCCTGAAAGAGACCTACGAGGCACTCGGCCTGTCGCGAAAGACGCTCTACGAAAAGATGCAGAAGTACGGGCTGGACCGTGCGGCGTTCGTTGGGAGCGAAGACGCCCTCTGAGTGCCTTTGCCGCCAATGTGTCGGTTCCGACACATGGATTTGGCCGCCATGTCCCCGGGCGCACCCATTGCCGCAAAGTCATGACCGCCGGAGCCGCAAATCCGCTTCGTCACCCTTGCACTGTGCCCCGACTTTGCCGGATGGCACGTCGGCGCCCGCCAGCCGGGTGCTCGGGTGGGGAGGAACATTCGCATACGGACCGGTCCGCCCGGTGCCGGCTCACGCAACACCGCGCGACCGGCCGAAAGATCCGAACAGGAGGAATTCATGAAACTGTCAATTTTGATGGCCGCCGTTGCGACCGTCGCCGTCACCGCCTCCAGCGCCCTTGCCCAGGACCGCGAAGGCTGGCCGGAGAGCTTCACCGTCGGAACCGCCTCCCAGGGCGGAACCTATTTTGCCTATGGCTCGGGCTGGGCCAATCTGGTGGCAGAGGAACTGGGTATCTCCGGCGGCGGCGAAGTCACCGGCGGCCCGATGCAGAACATGGCGCTTGTCCACACCGGCGAAGCGGCGTTCGGCATGACGACGATGGGTCCCGCCGCCGAATCGATCGGCGGAACCAACCCGATCGCACCGGGTCTTGAGATGACCAATGCCTGCGCGATGTTCCCGATGTACCAGACGCCCTTCTCGGTGACGGCTCTGTCATCGTCCGGCATCGAAGCGGTCTCGGACATTCCGGCCGGTGCGAAAATCGGCTTCGGCCCCGCCGGCTCGACATCCGACACTTACTTCCCGCGCATGATGGAAACGCTCGGCGTTGATTTCGAGCGGCGCAATGGCGGCTGGTCGGATCTGGGAGGCCAGCTTCAGGACGGTCTTCTGGACGTCATCGCGTTCGCAGCCGGTGTTCCGGTGCCTGCGGTCAGCCAGCTCGAAGTGCAGACCGACGTGAACATCATCGAGTTCACCGCCGAGGAGCAGGCAGCCATCATGGAAGCATTCCCGGTTTCCGAGTTCTCGATCGCAGCCGACACCTACACCACGCTCGAAGCCGACGCGCGTTCGGTGTCGATGTGGAACTTCGCCATCGCCAATTGCGACCTTCCGGAAAGCTTCGTTGAATCGGTGGTCGACGTCGTGATGTCGGACAATGAGCGGATGGTGAACATTCACCGGGCCGCCCGGTCGACCCTGCCCGAGAACTGGACCAAGAACACCGTGATGAAATGGCATCCCGGTGCGGCCAAATGGTTCACTGAAAATGCCGGCGCGGATATCGCCGCCGACATGATCCATGGCGGTTGACGCACACATCAGACCAGCGAGCCGGGCCGCCCTCGGGCGGCCCGCTTTGCATGGACCGTCCCTAGCGGTCGATGCTCTTGCCGGCGGGTACAAAGCGTTCGATGGCAAGACGGACCGGCGTCGCCACTCCGTCCTCGATTCGCGTGACGGCCACCAGATAGTCGCCTGGCGCGATGCGCGTGGCGATCAAACTGTCCGTGTTGCCCTGCCCGACATCGTCATTATGCATGATCGTCCGGCCCAATTCGTCAAACAGCGTGATCGCCGGATCGATGTCGCCGAGCGCCACCGCCTCGATCACCATCATGCCGCTTGCCGGCACGGAAAATCGCAGCCAGACGGCATCCTTGTCGAGCACAACATCCTCGATCAGCCGGCCATCGGCCCGGCCGAGCGCGGTGACCGGATGATCGCTGTCGGGCGGCGGCGCCGCCTTTCCGGTCGCGTAAAGCCGCGACAGCACGGCCTCTACGCTGTGCGGCACGAGGCTGACGCGCACCGGCGCATTTTCGTCAGACAATGCCCGCAGACCAATGCAGTAGTCGCCAGCCGGCAACGCTGCCGGAAAGTCGAGCCGCGCATTGCGGCCGTCGGCATCGTCATTTTCGCCCAGAAGCATGCCCTCGCCATCGAACAGATGCAGCACCGGATCGGCCGGGGTGCCCTCGGCATAGATCGTCATCGCCGTCGGCTCGGCCAGCGTGAAACGATAGGCCGGCGTCTGCCGAACCGACGCCGTTGCCGACAGGCCCTCGCCCGCAAGCCCGGCAATCGGGCCGTCATGCAGATCGGCCGCTTCCGCGCCAGGTGCACAGGCCTGGCTGACGGACACCTCGCTGTCAGGGTTCATCGGCTCATGGCTGGCCAGCCCGACGCGTATGTCGGCGGTCTGGCCAGCGCCGCTATAGCTGGACGTCACCAGACAATAGGTGCCGGGCGCCAGTTCGGTCTCGGCCATCGAGCCCGAGCCCTGGCCGCTGTCATCATCGGTGAGGATGCGTGTGCCCGCATCGGCGAACAGCTCGATAACGGTGTCGCCGCCATCGGTCGGTTGAGCCTCGAGACGCACCTGCACCGTCTCGCTGACTGCAAACAGCGTTACGATGTTTTCGCCGCGCGCGCTGACGCCGGACACATCGAACGGCGCGCTGGCTGTCGCAATGTCGGACGTCTCGGCGTCACCGCCCGCCCATGTACCGTCGTCGCCAATGCCGCCGCACACCCGGTCCTGGGCCGCCGCTGCGACCGCGAAACCGAAAATCGCCATCAATGAAATCGTCAATCTGAGAACCATGACCGCTCTCCTTCCCGAAAATGCGTTGTTCAAATCCGCGTCGGTTGACGGGACGATCCGCCAACCGACTGCCCATGTGCATGGTCAATTTGACCTCAGTACATCAGGAACGGAAAAATGTCGCGGCGGGCGGTTCGCAAGCGGGAGGGCAGCACGGTGACAAGTCAAGCCAAGGAACATGATGACGGCATGGTGATTGCCGATGGGGTCGATGAGGAACCCGTCGAGAGCAACCGGCGGCTCTACGAGGGACGGACCTACCTGCTCGTCAGCCTGGTCGCCACGGTCTATGCCGCATTCCACATGGCTGCGCTCAACGGACTGTCGATCTCGGAGCTGACCGGCGGTGCCGTTGTCATCCCGTTCCTGCCCACCTTCCCGATGGAAACCTGGAATTTCCGGATCGTCCATATCGCCGGCGCGCTCGCGCTTGGCTTCTTGCTGTTCAGCGGAACCCGCTTTTCCGCCGATGACCGGAAGGGCGGTGGCGCTCTGTTCACCGGTGCAGCGATGGTGCTGATGCTGCCGGCACTGTTCGCGTTCGGTATGGCGCTGTCTTTTTCCGTCGAAATCTCGGGAGGCGTGATGTGGAACGGCATCGACGAACGCATCCGCTTCAACGAGACCTGGATGTTCGGCGCACCGCTGATGGCGGCCACCGTCGGGGCGATCGCGCTGTCCTGGTTCGACCGGCGTCCGCGCGGCGCCATCAACCCGCTCGATCTTGTGCTGGCGGTCTGCGGCGTCGCCGTCGCAACCTATCTGATCACGATCTACGGCACCCTGATGCGCAATTCGACCGGCACACCCTTCGCGCCCATCGGCATTTCCATTTCAGCGGTCGCCGGTGCGCTTCTGATCATGGAGCTGACGCGGCGCGTCGCCGGCATGGCACTGGTGGTCATCTCGCTCGTCTTTCTCGTCTACGTTTTCACCGGCCAGCACCTGCCGGGCTTTCTCAACTCGCCGGCCATTTCCTGGCAGCGCTTCTTCAGCCAGGTCTACACCGACGCCGGCATTCTCGGCCCGACGACGGCGGTCTCGTCGACCTACATCATCCTGTTCATCATCTTCGCCGCCTTCCTGCAGGCGTCCAAGGTCGGCGACTATTTCGTCAACTTCGCCTTTGCCGCCGCAGGGCGCGCGCGTGGCGGGCCGGCAAAGGTCGCCATTTTCGCTTCGGGCCTGATGGGCATGATCAACGGCACGAGCGCCGGCAATGTCGTCGCCACCGGCTCGCTCACGATCCCGCTGATGAAGAAGGTCGGCTATCACAAGAAGACCGCCGGTGCGATTGAGGCAGCGGCCTCGACCGGCGGCCAGATCATGCCGCCCATCATGGGCGCCGGCGCCTTCATCATGGCCGAGATCACCGGCATTCCATACACGGAGATCGCCGTTGCCGCACTCATTCCGGCGGTTCTCTACTTCGTCTCGATCTATTTCATGGTCGATTTCGAGGCGGCGAAACTGGGCATGCGCGGCATGCGCGAGGACGAACTGCCCAAGTTTCGGGAAATGGCGCGGCGCGTCTTCCTGTTCATCCCGATCATCATCCTGATCTATGCGCTGTTCCAGGGCTATTCGGTCATCCGGGCCGGCACGCTGGCAACCGCCGCCGCAGCCGTTGTGAGCTGGTTCACGCCCTACCGGATGGGCCTGCGCTCCATCGTCAAGGCGTTCAACATAGCCGGCGTCATGTCGATCCAGATCATCGCCGTGTGCGCGTGCGCGGGCATCATCGTCGGCGTCATCTCGCTGACCGGCGTTGGCGCGCGCTTTTCCAATCTGCTGCTCGGCCTCGCCGAAGCCTCGCAATTGCTGGCGCTGGTCTTTGCCATGTGCATCGCCATCCTTCTGGGCATGGGCATGCCGACGACCGCCGCTTACGCCGTTGCCGCTTCCGTGGTCGCACCCGGTCTCGTCGAACTGGGAATCCAGCCTCTGGTGGCCCACTTCTTCGTCTTCTATTTCGCCGTCGTTTCAGCGATCACGCCTCCGGTGGCGCTGGCCTCCTATGCTGCGGCGGGCGTTTCGGGCGCCAACCCGATGGAGACCTCGGTCACCTCGTTCAAGATCGGCATTGCCGCGTTCGTCGTGCCGTTCATGTTCTTCTACAATTCGGCGCTCCTCATGGAGGCGCACACATTGGAGATCATCCGCGCCTTCCTGACCGCGATGCTGGGCGTGTTCCTGCTGGCGTCGGGCGTTCAGGGCTGGTTCTTTGGCAAGAAGACGGTCTGGTTCCTGCGCGCCGCGCTTATCGGTACCGCCTTGGTGCTGATCGAGGGTTCGGTGATCACCGATGTGATCGGCGTCGGCATGGCCGTTCTGGTCTTCTTCGTCCAGCGCGTGATCAAGCCCAAGGAAGGGTTGAGTATCCGGGTCCGCGGAGCGGACTGATCATACCATGGCCGGTGCGGGAAACGCCCCGGCCTTCATGACCTGTCCGGGGATGGCGTGGCCGAGCTTTTTCTCGAGCCATTGGGCCGTGTCGATACAGGCCTGCAGATCGATCCCGGTCGCAACACCGGCGCGGTCGAGCATGTAGACCAGGTCCTCGGTGGCGATGTTGCCGGTCGCCGCCGGCGCGAACGGACACCCGCCCACACCGCCAAGGCTTGAATCGAGCGTGACCGCGCCGGCTTCGATCGCGGCCCAGGCATTGGCAATGCCGGTGTTTCGTGTGTTGTGGAAATGGCAACGGATCGGGATGTTCGGAAAGCGCGCCCGTACTGCCCCCACCCGCTCGGCGACATCGCGCGGTGTGGCGACACCGATCGTGTCGGCCAAACCGATCTCGCGCGGCGACGTTGCGGCGACCGCTTCGACGACGGCCAGAACGCGATCAAGCGGCACCTCTCCCTCGAATGGGCAGCCGAACACCGTGCCGATGGTGACGCCCAAGGGCACCCTTCCCCGTGCGCTGTCGGCGATGGTCGAAAGCTGATCAACCGTTTCAAAAGCGTCGGCGCCCTGGTTGCGACGATTGAACGTGTCCGACGCCATCACCGCGAAGTTGACCTCGTCGACATTGGCCGCCACGGCCCGCTCGAAACCGCGCTCGTTCAGCGCAAGGCCGACATAGGTCACGTCTTCGCGCGCCGGCAGGCCGCCCATCACCGCCTCCGCATCGGCCATTTGCGGCACCTTCTTCGGATTGACGAAGCTCGCCACTTCCATGCGCCGCACGCCCGCATCGATCGCCTTGCCGATCAGTGTCAGCTTGTCGGCGGTCGACAGCAGCGTTTTTTCGTTCTGAAGCCCGTCGCGTGGCGACACTTCCACGATTTCGATGGCGGTCATCGTCTTCCTCCGGCCCTTTGCTGCAGGACTTGGCAGTGGACATGCGAGGCGAAGCCGCAACTGTCAACAAGGGTGCGTAAACCGCTTGATCATTTGATAAGAATACGTATTCTCAAGCCAACAGGGAGCAATTGCCATGTCGATCCGTCATCTGAAGACAGCGAAGCCGGAAACCGAACGCGCCGAGGAGGACGCCAAGGTGCGCGCCATCGTCGAGCAGACGCTGGCCGACATCGAGGAGCGCGGCGATACTGCCGTGCGCGAGCTGTCGGAAAAGTTCGACAATTATGCACCGGCCGCGTTCCGGCTCACCGAAAGCGAGATCGAAGCGCTGATGGCACGGGTGTCGCCTCGTGACATGGAAGACATCCGGTTCGCCCAGGAACAGGTGCGCAACTTCGCTCAGGCCCAACGCGATTCGATGCTCGACATCGAGGTGGAAACGTTGCCGGGCGTTATCCTCGGCCACAAAAACATCCCGGTCCAGTCTGTCGGCTGTTATGTGCCCGGAGGCAAGTTCCCGATGGTGGCCTCAGCGCACATGTCGGTGGCCACGGCATCGGTCGCCGGCGTACCGCGCATCATTGCAGCCACCCCGCCCTTCAAGGGCGAACCGAACCCGGCCGTCATCGCGGCCATGCATCTGGGTGGTGCCCATGAGATCTTCGTCCTTGGCGGCATCCAGGCGATCGGCGCCATGGCCATCGGCACCGAAACCATCGATCCAGTGCACATGTTGGTTGGCCCGGGCAATGCGTTCGTCGCCGAAGCCAAGCGACAGCTTTTCGGCCGCGTCGGCATTGATCTGTTCGCCGGCCCCACCGAGACCATGGTGATCGCCGACGAGCATGGCGCAGACGCCGAACTGTGCGCGACCGACCTGCTCGGCCAGGCCGAGCACGGCTACAATTCACCTGCGGTCCTCGTCACCAACTCCGAGAAACTGGCGCTCGATACGCTCGCCGAGATCGAGCGCCTCCTGAACATCCTGCCGACCGCCGACACCGCATCGAAAAGCTGGGAGGACTATGGCGAGGTGATCGTTTGCGACAGCTATGACGAGATGCTCACTGTTGCCGACGACATCGCGTCCGAGCACGTACAGGTGATGACCGACCGCGACGACTGGTTCCTCAAAAACATGACCTGCTATGGCGCGCTTTTTCTGGGTGCGCGGACCAACGTCGCCAATGGCGACAAGGTGATCGGCACCAATCACACGCTGCCGACCAAGAAGGCCGGCCGCTACACGGGCGGGCTTTGGGTCGGCAAGTTCCTGAAGACCCATTCCTACCAGAACGTGCTGACCGACGAGGCCGCCGCGATGGTCGGCGAGTATTGCTCGCGCTTGTGCATGCTCGAGGGCTTTGTCGGCCATGCGGAGCAGGCCAATGTGCGCGTGCGCCGCTATGGCGGGCGCAACGTGCCCTATGGCGCCGCCGCCGAACCCAAGCTCGCCGCCGAGTGAACGTTGATGACCTCCGACAGGTCAAACCCGCCGAAAGGGGCGCCCGGCAAGGTGACATCGCACGATGTCGCCGCGCGCGCCGGCGTCAGCCAACCGACCGTCAGCCGCGTCTTCTCGTCGGACCCCAAGGTCTCGCCCGATCTGGCCAAGCGTGTCCGCCGCGCCGCCGACGAACTGGGCTACCGGCCCAACCGTCTCGCACGTTCGCTGATCACCGGCCGGTCCCGGACCATCGGGCTCGTGCTCGCCTATCTCGACAATCCGTTCTACGCCGAGGCGATTTCGTATCTGTCGACGGCGCTGGAAGCGCGCGGTTATCACATCATGGTGCGGATCGCCTCGAACCTAGCCGAAGAGGTCGATGGCGTCGTCGACGACATGGTCGACCACCAGGTCGACGGCATCATCCTGGCGTCGGTCTCCATGTCCAACGCGCTGACCGGCAGGCTGCGCGACGCAAAGATCCCATTCGTCCTGTTCAATCGGGGCCAGGAGGATGCGTCGCTCGCAACGGTGACCTCGGCCAACTTCGACGGCGGCCGGCGCGCTGCCCACTTCCTCGCTGCCGGCGGGCATGAACGGATCGCCCACATTTCCGGCTGGCAGAAGTCGCTCAACGGCCGCGACCGCCAGGCCGGCTTTCTGGCAGGTCTTGCTGAGAACGGGCTTGAACCGCTCGACATCATCGACAGCCATTACAGCCGCGATATCGCCGCTGCCGCCGCACGCGAACTTTTCAAGGGGGCAATCCGCCCTGACGCCATTTTTGCCGGCAACGACCATATGGCGTTTGCGGTGATCGAGACGCTGCGCTTCGGCCTTGGCCTGAACGTGCCCGGTGATGTGTCCGTTGTCGGATATGACGATGTCGCGATGGCAGCCTGGCCGAGTTTCGATCTGACGACGCTGCGCCAGCCGGCCCGCCGGATGGCCGAATGCGCCTCAACCCTGCTGCTCGATCTGATCGTCGGCGAGGCCCCGAAGCGCAACCGCATCGAGATCGACAGCGAGCTCATCGTGCGCGGCAGCGCCCGAATCCCGCCCGGCTGGAAACGCAGACCCAAGCCAGCAGTTTCACGAAACGGCCTGCCGTCGCGCGCCCAAGGAGACGACAATGACACCGCAAGAGCTTGACGCCCGCATCGTCCGCTATGGCGATCTGGTGCCCTGCAAGACCGCCTTCATCGACGCCCACACGCCGGGCTCCGACCAGAAGGAGAACTTCACAATCATCGGTGGCGGCGTCTCCGAAAGCCCCGACCAGCATGTCCACATCAAGGACACGCCGGGATTCAACATAGGCGCCGCCGGCCAGCCGCCCAAGTGCCGCAACTCTCTGCATTCGCACCGCACGGCCGAGGTCTTCTTCGTGCTCAAGGGCCGCTGGCGCTTCTTCTGGGGTCGCTGGGGCAATGCCGGCGAAGTCGTGCTGGAAGAAGGCGATATCTTCAACATCCCGACCGGCATCTTTCGCGGCTTCGAGAACATCGGCACCGATTACGGGATGATCATGGCGATCCTCGGCGGTGATGATGCCGGCGGCGGCGTGATCTGGGCACCGCAGGTGATCGAAGATGCACGCGACCACGGGCTGGTCCTCGCCGATACCGGGCGTCTCTACGACACCAAGAAGGGCGAGGCACTGCCTGACGGGGTGTCGCCCATGCCGCTACTGACCGACGAGGAACTGAAAACCTACCCCGAACCCACCGCCGCCGACGTGATCCCCGGCTTCGTTGCCCGCTATTGGGACCTGATGGCGCTGGCATCGGGCGCGCCTGCCAAGGTGATAGGAGCCGATGCCGCGCTCAAAGACCGGCCGGGCTTTGAGGTTGACTTCATCACGCGCGGCTCGCTCTCCCAGGACGCCTTGACGACGGACCGTCACGAAGTGCTGATGCCGGTGCGCGGGCACTGGAAGTTGACCGTCGATGACGTCGCGACCGTTCTCAATCCCGGCGACACCTGCGCGGTTCCGCCTGGTTCAACGCGCGCGCTCGCGCCGTCCATGACAGGCGAAGCAAGCCTGTATCGCATCCGCAACACGGACGATCCAGCCGGCGCGACAATGGCCCATTGAGCGGCGGCGCCATGAAGACAGGGCCAAAAACGCCAAACGGCCGGTCGCCATGGACCGGCCGCGACCGTCTTTGCGAGACGCGGACGGCTCAGACGCCGCCGATGCAGACGTACTTCATTTCGAGGTAGTCGTCGGCGCCGTACTTCGAGCCTTCGCGGCCAAGACCAGACTGCTTGACGCCACCGAACGGTGCGCCCTCGTTGGAAATGATGCCGGTGTTGACGCCGACCATGCCATACTCGAGCGCCTCGGCCACCCGCCAGACCCGCGACAGGTCGCGCGCATAGAAATAGGCCGCGAGGCCGAACTCGGTTGCATTGGCCTGCTCGATCACATCCTCGACCGTGTCGAAGCGGAAGAGCGGCGCCACCGGCCCGAAGGTCTCCTCGCGAGCGACCTTCATCTCGCGCGTGACATTGCGCAGAACCGTCGGCTCATAGAACAGGGCACCCGCGTTCGACCGGCTGCCGCCCGTCACCAGTTCGGCACCTTTCGACAATGCGTCGGCGACATGGTCCTCCACCTTGGCAAGCCCCGCCTCGTCGATCAGCGGCCCCATGTCGACGCCCGCCTCGAACCCGTCGCCGCCCTTCAACGCTGCCGCCTCAGCCGCGAACTTTTCGGCGAACGCGTCATAAACGCCGTCCTGCACATAGATTCGGTTGGCGCAGACGCAGGTCTGGCCGGCATTGCGATACTTCGACATGATCGCGCCTTTTGCGGCCGCATCGAGGTCTGCATCGTCAAAGACGATGAAAGGCGCGTTGCCGCCCAGTTCCAGGCTCAGCTTGAGGATCTGGTCCGCGCCCTGCCGCATCAGGATACGGCCCACCTCGGTCGAGCCGGTGAAGCTCAGCTTGCGCAACTTGGGGTTGGCGCACATCTCCTTGCCGACCTCGGACCCGCTGGTGCCGACAATCAGGTTGAAAAGCCCCGCTGGCAGTCCGGCGCGCTCGCACAGGACCGCAATCGCGATGGCGGACAACGGTGTCTGCGCGGCCGGTTTGGAGACCACGGCGCAGCCGACGGCGAGCGCCGGCGCCATCTTGCGTGTCAGCATAGCGTTCGGAAAGTTCCACGGCGTGATCATGCCGACGACGCCGACCGGCTGTTTGAGGACGACGACCCGCTTGTCGGCCTGCTGGCCGGGCAGAACGTCCCCGTCGATCCGCTTGGCCTCTTCGGCGAACCACTCAAGATAAGAGGCGCCATAGCGGACTTCGCCACCGGCCTCGCCCACCGGCTTGCCCATCTCCGAAGTCAGTATGATCGCCAGATCGTCGACATGGGCGATCATCAGATCGTTGAGCGTTCGCAGCATCGCCGACCGTTCCTTGGCGGTCTTGGCGGCCCAGGTCTTCTGCGCCGCATAGGCGGCATCGATGGCCCGCGCTGTCTCGGCAGCGCCCATGTCCGGCAGGGTCGCGATCTTATCGCCATTGGCCGGATTGGTGACATCGAACGTCTTGCCGCTGTCTGATCGGGCGATCCACTCGCCGTTAAGATAGCCGGCAGCCGGCAGCAGGTCGGGGTCGGATAGTTTGCCCAGAAGTGTTTCGGAAATCGCCATTCAAGCCTCCCGTGCAGCGCGGATGGACGCTTCAAGGATGTCGAGCGCCTCTGAGAAAATCTCGTCCTGGATCGTGATCGGTGCGAGAAACCGTATGACGTTGCCATAGACGCCGCACGTCAGAAGGATCAAGCCCCGCGAAAATGCCTCAGTGCGGACACGGTTGGCCAACGCCGCATCGGGCGTTTTGGTTGCCGCACAGTTGAACTCGACGGCGTTCATGAAGCCCGGCCCGCGAATGTCGGCGATCTCCGGCACATCGTCACGCAGGCTCTCAAGCCGCTGCTTGAGCCGGGCGCCAAGCTGGTCGGCCCGCGCGCACAGCGCTTCCTCCTCGATCACGTCGAGCACCGCATGGGCCGCCGCGACGCCGATCGGGCTGCCGCCATAGGTGCCGCCAAGGCCACCCGGCGCCGGCGCATCCATGATATCGGCCTTGCCCGTGACAGCCGCCAGCGGGAAGCCGCCGGCCAGGCTCTTTGCCATCGTCACGAGATCGGGCTCGATGTCGTAATGCTCGGTTGCCAGCAGCTTGCCGGTGCGCGCAAAGCCCGTCTGCACCTCGTCCATGATCAGCAGGATGCCGTGCTCGTCGCAGATTTCGCGCAGCCGTTTGATGAAGCGTACCGGCGCCTGGTAAAAACCGCCCTCGCCCTGCACCGGTTCGATCGCAATCGCGGCCACACGCGCCGGATCGACATCGGCCTTGAACAGCTTGTCGAGGGCGGCCAGCGCATCGTCCTCGGTGACACCGTGCAGCGGCACGGGGAACGGCGCGTGGAACACATCAGCCGGCATGGCACCAAAGCCCAGCTTGTAGGGTGCCACCTTGCCGGTCAGCGCCATGCCCATGAAGGTGCGGCCGTGAAAGCCGCCCGAAAAGGCGATCACGGCGTTTCGGCCGGTTGCCGCGCGGGCAATCTTGACAGCGTTTTCGCACGCCTCGGCACCCGTCGTCACGAACACGGTCTTCTTCGGCGTCGGGCCGGGCACAATCGCGTTGAGCCGCTCGGCCAGCGCCACATAATTCTCGTAGGGCACGACCTGATGACAGGTGTGCGTGAACCGGTCGAGTTGGCCGTGCACCGCGCTCATGACCTTTGGGTGCCGGTGGCCTGTGTTCAGAACGGCAATGCCCGAGGCGAAATCGATAAAGCGCTTGCCTTCGGCATCCCAGATCTCCGCATTCTCGGCGCGGTCCGCATAGACCTGTGTCATCATGCCGACACCCCGCGCAATCGCATCGGTCCGGCGGGCCTGAATCTGGGCGTTGATCATGACTGGCTCCTCAAAGCGAATTCCAAGCCCAGACTTTCAATATATGGATCGAGTTGTCAAATATATTAATCACAATGATACGCTGGCCCTTGCCCCATCTGGATCGGGCATGACAAAAGGCGGCACTTTGCAACGATCCGGGAGGGGCGCGTGACGGAAAACGAGGTGGCCGATCGTCTGCGCCGTGCGCGCGAGGCACGCGGCCTGTCGCAACGCCAACTGGCGGCGGCGGCGGGCATCACCGGTTCGATGATCTCGATGATCGAGCAGGGCCGTACGAGCCCTTCGGTCGCAACGCTGAAGAAGATCCTGACCGGGCTCGGCATGTCGCTGGGCGACTTTTTTGCGGACGACGAAACGTCCGCCGGCCAATGGCACTACAGGGCCAGTGAACTGCGCGAGATTAATCCCGAGGCGACGTTCGGCACCGAAAAGCCCGACACAGCCAGCCGCATCAGCTTCCGACAAGTCGGCAGCGCCGCGCAAAGCACCATTCAGATGCTGCACGAGCACTACCCGCCCGGGTCTGACACCGGTCCCGAAAGCTACGCCCATGAGGGCGAGGAAACAGGCATCGTCATCAAGGGCGAGATCGAGATTACCGTTGGCGGCGAAACGCGGACCCTGACCAGTGGAGACGCCTATTTGTTCGATAGCCGCCAGCCGCACCGGTTTCGCAACGTGTCGGGCAAGCCCTGCACAATCGTCAGCGCTTGCACGCCGCCGACTTTCTGAGCGCGGACCGACATCGGGAAACGCGCCCTTGTGCCAGCCGCGCCGATGGCCGATGAGATGGAGCATCATTGCGCCAGCCCAGGACCCACGATGGACACACGCGAACTTCTCGGCCGCCTGATTGCCTTCGACACGGTCAGCGACCGGCCAAACCTGCCGCTGATACATTTCCTGCGCGATCTTCTGGACGGCGCAGGCGCGGACGTGCAGCTGATCGCCGATGCCACGGGACACAAGGCCAATCTCTACGCCACCATCGGCCCGGCCGACCGGCCGGGCGTCGCCCTTTCGGGTCACACCGACGTCGTACCCGTCGAGGGGCAGGCCTGGACGGTCCCGCCGTTCGAAATGACCGAGCGGGACGGAAAACTGTGCGGGCGCGGCACGGCTGACATGAAGGGCTTTGTCGCCGCGGCCACGGCCGCCGCCCTCAAGGCAGCGCGCGCTGACCTGGCAACGCCCCTCCATCTGGCCTTCTCCCACGACGAGGAGATCGGCTGCATCGGCGTGCGCAGCCTGATCGACATGCTGGCACAAGCCCCCTTCCGGCCACGCTTCTGCATCGTCGGCGAGCCGACGTCCATGCAGGTGGGAACCGGCCACAAGGGCAAGACCGCCCTGCGCGCCGTCTGCACCGGGCGCGAGGCCCATTCAGCGCTGGCGCCGACCGGCGTCAACGCCATCCATCTGGCAACCGATTTGGTGGCCCACCTGCGCAATATGCAGGCCGACATCGTCGTGCGTGGCGCGTCCGATGCCGCCTACGACATACCCTACACCACGGTTCACGCCGGCATTATCGCCGGTGGCGTGCAGGTCAACATCGTGCCCAACCGTTGCGTCCTCGACTTCGAGATCCGCAATCTCGCCGAAGACGACCCGGCGGCGATGATCGCTTCAGTCAGGCAGGCCGCCAACGCGATTGCGGCGGAATATCATGATGTTGCCCCCGAAAGCGGAATCGAAATCTCGACGCTCTTTTCCTATCCCGGCCTTGCAACCCCGGTCGATGCCGATGTCATTTCCTTCGTCAAATCGCTGACCGGCGGCAACGACACGATCAAGCTGGCTTTCGGCACGGAAGGCGGCCTCTTCGACCGCGATCTCGGCATCCAGACGGTGATCTGCGGCCCAGGCTCCATGGCCCAGGGCCACAAGCCCGACGAGTTCGTGACCGTGGAGCAGATCGAAAGGTGTGACGCCATGCTGGACGCCCTCATCGAGCGGCTGAAGACGGGGGTCTAACCTTCCAGATCGCGGAGATAGCTGTTGCGTTCGCGGCTCGCCGCAAAGGCTCCCGGATCGACATCGGCAACGATCAGCGCATCGCCCTCGACCGGCGCGGACGCCAGCGCGGTGCCGTCCGGCGCGACGATCGTCGACATGCCCTGATAAGCAAAGCGGCCATCGGTGCCGCAATTGTCCGCATAGGCGATGAAGACCTGATTTTCGAACGCACGCACAGGCAGCATGGTCGAGGCGATGAACGCAGCATCCTGCCCAAACGGCAGGGCTGTCGGTACGGCGATCAGGTCGACGCCCGCGCGCGCCAGCCGGCGCACATTTTCCGGAAACTCCACATCATAGCAGATCAGCATGCCGATCTTCAGCCCGCCATGATTGACGACGACCGATTGCGGCGCAGCCCGTTCAAACAGGTCTTTTTCATAGGGCCCGTAGAGATGGGATTTGCGATAGATAATGGGCGCGGCACCGCGCCTCACGAAGGCAGCGCTGTTGTGAAGGCACGCTTCTCCCTTTTCGGCGAAACCGGCAACAATGGCGATGTCATGCGCCTCCGCCATCGCGCTGAGTCGACCAATCGGCGCGTCACCCGGCGACAGGCCGACCGTGCCCTCGCCCGCGCCATAGCCACCCAGCGCCAATTCCGGCGCGACCAGCAATCCCGCACCCATGCCCGAGGCGCTTGCCGCCGCATCGCCGATGCGACCCAAATTGGTGTCCACATCGCCTGGAACAGCATGCATCTGAAGGACAGCGACCAGCATAGTCAGCCCTCCGACCGCATAGCGCCCAGGAGCCGCCGGATATCACCGAACCGGGCGATCAGGCCGAAGACCAACGCGGCAACGAGCACGAAGACCACCGAAGCCGACGCCATGGTTGGCGTATAGCCATAGCGCAGGGCGTTGAAGACCTTGATCGGCAGCGTCTCGACGGTGAAGCCGACAGTCATGTAGGCGATGATGTATTCGTTCAGCGACAAAACGAACGCGAACGCATAACCGGATATGATGTAGGGCACGATCAGCGGCAGGATGATCGTGCGCACGATGGTGCGGTCGTCGGCGCCCATCGTCGCCGCCGCTTCGACCAGGGCGCGGTCGATCGTCGTGAAGCCCAGCGATATGGTGACCAGCGGCAACGTGACGAAGAAGATGGCATGGCTGATCACCGCCGTCACCGGCTGGCCGTAAATGCCCGCTGTTGCCCAGAAGCTCAAAAAGCCGAGCGCGGTGATCACCGGCGGCAGGATGAAGGGTGCAACGCCCAGAAGCCGGAAGATGTTGGCCCAGGGGGCGATGCGCCGCCACAGGAAATAGGCAAGCGGCAAAGCGATGATCACCGCGAGCGCGGCGGCAAACGCCGCCAAAAGCACCGAGGCGATCAGCGCGCCGCGCCAACCCGGATCGGTGAACAATTCGCCGTACCAGGCGAGCGACAGACCGTCCGGAGGAAAGGTCAGCGATTTCTTCTCGTTCACCGAAACGCCGGCGACGACGATCAACGGCATCGCGAGGAAAAGGCCCACCAACCCCAGGAAGATGCGTGGAAGGATGCGGTCCATCATCATGCCTCCTTGCGACCGCCGGCCATGACCGTCAGACCCACCAGCGCAAGCGATATGAGGACCAGGAAGACCGCCATCGCCGCGGCAAACGGCATGTTGGATTGCAGGATCGCCTGATCGGTGATCAGCACCGACAGCGTCCAGTGCCGGGGCCGCCCCAATATCTGCGGCAAAAGATAAGAGCCAAGCGCGAAGACGAACACTATGATCAGCGTCGCGACGATGGTGTTGCGCAAGGCGGGGATGACCACGTTGAAGAAGGCCCTCACCGGCGAGGCGCCAAGCGTGCGGGCCGCTTCCATGAGCGTCGGGTCGAGCCGGACGATCGCCGGATACAGGATCAGGACCGTATAGGGCAGCGCCTGATAGACCATGCCGGTGAGCACCGCGCCGAAGCCCGGCAGCAGCGCGCGCGGCGCATCCATCAGACCGACCGCGACGAACAGGTTGGTGATGCCCGCGGTCCGCGACAACAGCGTCGACCAGGAAAAGCCAATAATCACCTCGGACAGGGACAGGACCGACAAAAGCGCGACAAGCCAAAGCGTCTGCGCGCGGCGCGAGGCACGCGCCAGAAGGACAGTGAACGGCACCGACACGGCAACGCAGATGATGGCCACCAAGATCGCCAGAAGCAGCGAAAAGCCCAGCACCGTACCGAAGAAAGGCGAAAGGAAACGCGCGTAATTGTCGAAGACGAAGTCGGGCGAATAGAAACCTGCCGGATTGCGCCTGAAGAAGCTGACCGCCAGCATGGTCGAAAACGGGACGACGAAGAAGACCAGCAGCATCGCGCCTGGAAAGACGATCGGCGCGTAGTCGGCGACGCTTTTGGGCGGTTCGCGCCTCATCGCGCGAGCACCACGCAGGCCTCGGGCGGGAAGACGACGCCAACGGTATCGCCGGCCTTGATTCCGGTCCTGTCGCGCGGGGTGGTCACGGCAACGATGGTCGTGCCGTTGACATGGACAAACGTTTCGATCGTCCCGCCCAGATCGCGGACGAACGTCACGGTGCCGTCATGGCCCTCGCCCCGACCGGCAAGATGGACGTCTTCGGGACGGATCGAGATGCGCCCCTTAGCCAGCCCGTCGGGCGCTTGGAGGCCCGCGATCACGCCACCGAGCACTTCGAGGCGGCCCGCACCGTCCGCCTTAAAGTCCAGCAGGTTGGTCGACCCGATGAAGTCGGCAACGAATGCATCGGCCGGCCGCCGGTAGATCTCGACAGGCGCAGCCGCCTGCCGGATACGCGCTTCGCCCATCACGACCACCAGATCGGCCATCGTCATCGCCTCGCGCTGATCGTGGGTGACGACGATTGTCGTGATGCCGAGTTGCTGCTGCAGTTGGCGCAATTCAACCTGCATCGCTTCACGCAGCTTGGCATCGAGTGCCGAGAGCGGCTCGTCCAGCAGGAACAGTTTCGGCGACAGCGCCAAGGCCCGGGCGATCGCGACGCGCTGGCGTTGGCCGCCCGACAGTTGCGAGACGGCACGCTCGGCATATCCGGGCAGATGGATCAGCTCCAGCAGCTCATCGACGCGCGCCTTCTGCTTGGCGGCATCGACGCCGCGAATGCGCAGGGGATAGGCGATGTTGTCGCCGACATTAAGGTGCGGAAACAGCGCCAGCGACTGGAACACCATGCCCAGATTCCGCTTGTGCGTGGGCACCGGCGTCATGTCCTGGCCATCAATGACAATGGCCCCGTCCGTCGGCTCCTCAAGCCCGGCGATCATCCGCAAAAGCGTGGTCTTGCCGCATCCGGACGGGCCGAGCAGGCACACGAAGGTGCCGTCAGGCACGTTCAGATTGATGCTGTCGACCGCCGAGAACGCGCCAAACCGCTTGGTCACGTCCCGCAGTTCAAGGCCCGACATGGCGCCCCCCGCTCATGTGATGACACCCCGCCGCAGCGACAGCCGGCGGCAGGGCGGGATTGCGGATCAGCCGACGATCAGCTCGGTCCATTTCTGGTTCAGCCAGTCACCCTTTTCCATGTAGAGGTCGTAGCGCGGCACGATCGGATCGATCTCCGACGACACCGCCGAGAACTCCTCGTCGGTGAGATCGAGAACGCCGCGCGCCAATGTCGGCGCCGTGCCCACCTTGCGCGACAGCAGACCCTGGGTTTCCGGCCGGCTCATGAAGTCGATGAATACATGGGCCTCGTCGGACTTGTCGGAGGCGCGCGACAGGCACCAATTGCCCGAATCCAGAATGCCCCCCTCCTTGGGGAAGGTCGAGCGGACCGGGTGTCCGTCGGCGGCCGCAAGGCCGGTCACGTCGTGATAATATTGCCCCATCGGGATCTCGCCCGACTTCAGCGCCTGCTCGAACTGCGCCTCGTCGCGATACCAGAGCCGCACATTGGGCTTGACCTCGGCGAGCTTCTCGAACGCGGCCAACTGCCCCTCTTCGGTGTCCAGCGCGTCGGTGCCGCCCATATGCGTCTTGGCCGTCACTTCGAGCAGAAACGAATTGGAGACCAACGCCAGAAGGCCGAGCTTGTCGGCATTGGCTTCGTCCCAAAGCGCCATCCAGCTATCCGGCGCCTCGGCATAGGTTTCGGTGTTGGTGACCAGCGTGATGTACCAGGCCACAGCGCCGACGCCGGCCAACCGCCCGTCGGGATATTCGGCAACGAAGGTCGGCAGAAGGTCATCGAAATTGGAGATGCGTGCCGGGTCGAGCGGCGCCCACAGATCGGTGGTCATGCCACGGCGCGTCGGCGTCTGCGCCATCATCGACACATCCGCCGGCGCGCGGCCCGCGCGTGCCGCCTGTTCGAGCTGCACCAACCAGGCTTCGCCAGTCGGTTCAGCAATCGATTCAACGGCAATGCCGGTCTCCTCGGTGAAGACCGGGAAGATGTTGGCGTCGAACGAATCCTTGAAGTAGCCGCCATAGACGCCGACCTTCAGCGAGCGGTCCTGTGCCCGCAAGACGGACGGCATGGCCAGCGTGCCTGCCATCGCCGCCGCTCCGCCGAGCACCGAGCGCCGGCGCATGGCCTTTTTGAACAGTTCAGTCATCATCGTCTCCCTTGTACGTTGGCGCGCCGGCCGACCGATGTCGGCCGCCGCAAGGCCCGTTGATCCCGTCTATCCGCTTCTCGCTCCGATGGCCGGGCTGAACACCATCAGGCTCAATATCTCGAACAACACCTGCGCGCCCGCATGCGCCGTGTTCGTCGTCGCATCATATTGTGGCGCAACCTCAACCATGTCGCCGCCGACCAGATTGAAACCCTTGAGCGCGCGCAACAATTCAAGGACCTCGCGGGTGGTCAGTCCACCCACTTCCGGCGTTCCCGTGCCGGGCGCAAACGCCGGGTCGATGGAATCGATATCGAACGACAGATAGACCGGCCCGTCGCCGACCGTCTCAAGCGCTCGGCGAGCCACTTCGGCAACGCCCAGATGCGGCACCTCTTCGGCATGGATCACGCTCATGCCGCTTTCGGTCGAGAACTCCCACAGATATTCGGCCGATCCGCGAATGCCGATCTGGATCGTCCGCTCGGGGTCAAGCACACCGTCCAGCACCGCATTGCGGAACGGCCCGCCATGGTGGAACTTGGTACCGTCGAACGCGCCGCCCGTGTCGCAATGGGCGTCGATATGGATCATGCCGACCGGCCGCTCGCGCCCCACCGATTTCAGGATCGGATGGCTGATCGAATGATCGCCGCCTGCGGCGAGCGGCGCAACACCAGCCGCAACAATCGCATCGACATAGCGCTCGATGTCGTCATGGCTCTGTTCCAGCCGGAAACGGCTGGCGAACGGCACATCGCCAATGTCGGCAACCGCGAGATCGAACACCGGCGCCGTCTCAAGCACGTGATTGTAGGGACCGATGCGCTCGATCGCGCGGAGCGCCCTTGGCCCGAAGCGCGAACCGTTCCGGTTGGTGACGCCAAGGTCCATCGGCACGCCGAAAAGGGCAACCTGAAGCCCCGACAAGTCTGGCGCAGTGGCATCGATCGGCCTGTAGGGCGCGTCCAGCAGCGTCGGCAGGCCCGCATAGGGTGCAAGCCGCGTCCCTTCTTCGGAAAAGATCCTGTCGCCGACCGCGCGAAAGGCGGGATCATGAAGCTCCCCGCCATGAGCATCGCCAAACTTGTCGCGCAGGGCATTCAGCTTCTTTTCGTCCATGCCGCTCCACCGTTGTCTCGATGAGGAAAAGCGTTGCAAGCGCCCTTTGAAAAATCAATTGATATTGTTAGAGAGATTTTTGTGAACATTTCTCACATAGCTGACGCGACATGAAACGCCGCCTGCCCCCACTCAACCCTCTGCGCGCTTTCGAGGCGACCGCCCGGAACCGGTCGCTGACCAAGGCCGCGCACGAACTGTCAGTCACCCATGGCGCCGTCAGCCACCAGATCAAGGCACTGGAAGCCTCGCTCGGCGTCCCTCTGTTCCGCCGCGAGGGACGTCAGCTCGACCTGACCGAGCATGGCGCCGAACTGCTGCCCTCTGTTTCCTCGGCTTTCGACGAGATTGCCGCAGCGACGACGAGGATGACCCGGCCTGCAACCTCCGGCAGCTTGTCGATCTCCTGCGTGCCGGCGCTTTTGTCGCTTTGGCTGATCCCCCGCCTGACCGATTTCACTGCCCGTTTCCCGCAGGTGCGCCTGACCGTGCATGCGGGCAACGATGCCGGCCAGATCCAGAACCCGGACATCGACGTCTCCATACTCTATGGCGATGGCAGCTGGCCCGATTGCTGGGTCAAGCTGTGGACGCGGCTGAACCTTTTTCCCGTCGTCAGCCCCTCACTGCTCAACAATCATCCGGTCCGGTCGGTGCGTGACATCGCCAAACACGCCATTTTACACGCAGACGACGGCATGGAGTGGCGCACCTGGTTGACCGCCGCCGACGCGCTCGACCTGGAGCGCGGCCCGCACCATTTCTTGAGCGATGCGCGCCTTGCCATGGAGGCGGCTTTGGCCGGGCATGGCGTGGCCTTGGGTGACAGTTTGACCGTCGCCGGTCTGCTCAACAGGGGCCAATTGGTGGCGCCGCTCAATCTTGCCGTACCGGCAACGCACAGCTTCTTTCTGGCCTGCCGCAATGATGTGCGCGCCGCTCCGATCGTCGAAATGTTCATCACCTGGCTTTCCGAGCAGATCGAGCAACCCGATGCGCGCGTCGAACCGCACCTCGTCGCACGCCGGGCCTTGCGTAAAAGCGCCGGCAGCCGTACGGCCACGACACCCGCCAACACAAAACGGATCCGCCAATCCGCCCGCAAGCGCTCCTGAAGCGGCCGCTTTTTCCGGACATGACGATGACCCACCTGCCCTTCAACCCGCTCGTTGCCGGCGTCGCTCCGCCGCCCATTCCCGAAATCATGGGCTGGGCGCGGAGTTATGACGGTGCGCAGGGTCCGGCGATCGACATGTCGCAGGCCGTGCCAGGATATCCGCCACATCCGGACCTGCTGGCATGGCTCGGCGAGATGGCGGCCTCCCCTGCCTTTGCCGGCTATGGCGACATCGAGGGTGAACCGGCCCTGCGTTCCGCCTGTGCGGAATGGTCGGGCGCCATCTATGCTGCCGGCATCGCACCCGGCAACGTCCACATCACCGCCGGCTGCAATCAGGCTTTCTTCGCCGCCGCAATGGCGCTCGCCGGACCCGGCGACACGGTGTTGCTGACCAACCCGAACTATTTCAATCAGGCGACAACGCTCTCCATGCTGGGCATCGCCGCCAGGACCGTTGCGTGCGATCCGACCCATGGCTTCCTGCCCGATCCGGCAAAAATCGCCGATTCGATTGATGACAGCGTGCGGGCGCTGGCCATCGTCACGCCGAACAATCCGACGGGCGCGGTCTATCCGCCCGACCTGCTCGCTGAGCTTTTCGTCATCTGCCGCAAGCGGGGCGTGTGGCTGATCATCGATGAGACCTATCGGGACTTTTTGCCGCCCGGGGCCGGCGTGCCGCACCGCTTGTTTGCGCGGCCGGACTGGAGCGACACACTGATCGGGCTTTACAGCTTCTCAAAGAGCTTCTGCATCCCCGGCCACCGCCTAGGCGCGGTCACCGCCAGCGCCTCGGTCATCGCCCAGATCGCCAAGGTGATGGACAATCTGCAAATCTGCGCGCCCAGGGCACCACAGGCTGCGGTGGCGCTTGCAATCCCGGCATTGGTCGCGTGGCGCGACGCCAACCGGCAGGTGATCGCCGACCGTGCAACAGCGCTCCAAAACGCGTTGGCGCATTCAGCGGGCTGGTCGATCGATGCGATCGGCGCATACTTTGCCTTCGTGCGTCACCCGTTCGATGACCTGATATCGACCGATGCCGCACGGCATCTGGCGCAAGAGGCGGGCATCGTCACCGTCCCCGGCGCCTGCTTCGGAGAGGGGCTGGACACCTATCTGCGGGTGGCCTTCGCCAATGTCGATGAAGCCACCATAGCCAGGCTGGCCAATCGCCTGCGGCGCTGAACGGCGGTACGCTCATCCGTCGCCACGAAGACCGTCCGGATCATCGGCCAGGCGGAAAAGAAAAGAGCCGCCCCAAAAGGGCGGCCCCGTTGTTGGGTCCGGCAATCGGAAGCGCGATCAAAAGCGCACCCGGAAGCCGACATTGCCGTTGAATGACGTCGTGTCGGCGCCGAACTCGCCGCCGACGCGGCCATAAACCTTGAACGTCTCGGTCACATTGGTGGTCACCTTGATCGAGGTGTTGAACAACACCTCTTCATGCGTGACCGCCGACACCTGACCAAGCGAGGATGTCCGGCTCTCGGTCCTGTCCCAGGCCACGCCACCGCGCCATTCAAGGCTCAGCGGCAAGCCGGCCTGGTTCATCGCGTTGTAGATCAGGCCGATCGAGCCCTCGACCCGTGCGGCCGTCGTCTGGGTCTCGTACTGCAGGCCGAACTGGTCGCTGTACGGATCGCCGTTGACTTCAAGATAATGGCCGGAAATGCGCGGATCGACGAACAGGCCCGAAGCGACCTCGAACAGGGCGCCGACGGCACCGGCACCGCCCACGGTCGCGCTGTCTTCATTGGTGGTGGCGTTGAGCAGCGTGGCGTTGACGGTCGTCGTATCGTTCATGCCGTAGAAGGCCATCGCGGTGCCGTAGAACTGCTCGTACCTGGCCGAGGTGTAAACGCCGGCAAGCCAGCTCGAGATCCTGCTCGTCGAGCCCCCCGCCACGGTCACGTCGGTCCGGCCGAAACTGCCGAAAAGGCCCACCCGCCAGGTGTCGCAGCGATCAAGCGCGTAGCCGCCCAGATCGGCATCGGCGCCCACCGTCACGCCATAACCGTTGGCATCGAACGCCGAACCGTTGGCCGTCGCGCCGCGCTCCATACGGGCGGCGGACAGGTCGACCCAGGTCGAGACATTGTCATGACAGGAGCCACCGAAGGTGCGCCGTGCCATCAGACCGTCATCGTCGAGCGTATCGACAACATCACGCGGCTGGTCGGGATCGACAATGCCCGGACGGCCGGGATCGTCCGGGGCGCCGATGATCAGCGGATCACCGGGCACACCGCGCACCGGTCCCGGTGCCGCCCCGGCCGGCCCGGGTGCCGGACCGGCACCGCCGACGATGCCTCCGACAACGGCACCGACCACGGTGCCGGCAACGCCGCCCACTGCACCGCCGGTGGCCGCCGCACCGGCGCTCGCCGCAGCCGCGGGCGCTGCCATGGTCATGTTGTTGACCGGCGTCACCCATTGCAGAAACACGCCGTTGACCCCGGTGCCTTCGTCAACCAGGAAAAAGGACCGCGCAACGGAACTGGGATCGTTTGCGAAGACGAAGGTCGTCGAGGCCGTGATATCGGCTTCTGTCGACGGCGCATCGGGATCGACGCGCGTAAGGTCATCGATGATCGCAACCGAGCCGGTCGAGGCGACCGGTCCGGCTTCGATGATCCGGGTGTCGATGGTCACCGTGCCGCTGTTGGGCTGATTGACATTGCTCTGGACGTTGATCGTGTCCGCCATCTGCGTGGAGATGTTGACGTCCGAGCGAATGAAACTGCCCGCCGCAAGTTCGAGATTGCGGACGGAGACCGAGTCATCGGCGACGCCATCGACCATGTCCACACCACTGTTGGCGCCGATGACAAGGTCACCAAAAGTGCTTGATGTCGGGCTCAGCCAAAGCTCCAGCGCGCCATCCATCTGCCGCAGGGTGGTCGGTGCGCCCACCGCGTCAGAAAGGAGGTGGAAGTTGAACGCCGAGTTCTGCTGGCGTCCGGCGCCGTCCGGCGTGTTGTCGAATGAAAAGGACTGCCCGTAGAAAAAGACGTCGTTGAAGTCCTTGAAGACGACGTCGTTGCTCGATGTGCCAGGCAAATCGAACACGAACGCCTCGTCGGGCCCGCCCTCGCCATCAAATGTCGCGTTTTCGATGTTCAGAGCATCAAACGCTCCGCCGGGGTTCAAGTTGGGCGCAGCCGAGGTGCCAGGCATGTCGGGTCGGCTCGTGAACTCGTCACCCATCGCATCGATCACCAGCGCATCGGCGCCATTGCCCAGATTGACAACCCCGCTGATCGTACCGCCGAACAGACCTACTTGGTCACCGCCAGTCGATGCGAACAGCGAGTTGCGTACCGGGTTACCCGCTGTACTCGTGTCAAGCGTATTGGGGTTGATCGTACCGCCGTTCACGTTGAAGAAATCGGCAGAGTCGCTTGGGCCCACGTCACCCGAACCGATGCCGGCGTTCAGAACCGCGCCGGGGTTGATGTTGAACGTATCGCCGCCCGTAACGCTGCCCGAAATCTGTCCGTTTATGGTGGCGTTGCCGATGGTCAGCGTATCGCTGTCATCACCCATATCGATGTTGGCGTTGACTACTGAGCCGCCGCCAACGGTCATCGTATCCGCGCCACTTCCGAAATCGAGCGTCCAGAATCCACCGCCGCCGTCACTGGCATTCAGTGTGACGCCGATCAAATCCATCGAGTCGGTGCCGGAGCCAAGATCGACAACGCTGCGGTTCACCCCTGTCAAATGGGCGCCGGTCAGATTGACGGTTGAGCCGGCCTGAAAGTTGACCACACCGCGGTTGGTGGTCTGCACGATACCGCTGATCGTGGTCGTGCCGCCGGTGAAGTTGACCGTGTCCTGCCCGCCAACCGTTGCGTTTCTCAGATCGACGATGCCGGTCAGTGTGCCGCCACCCAGATTGACGGTGTCGTCGCCCGAATCCGTCTCGATGTTCCCGCCGATGGAACCGCTGTTGAATTCAACAAGATCGTCGCCTGCGCCAGCGCGAACGTCGCGGGTAACAGCAGCTCCGTTAACCCTGATTGTATCGTTGCCACCGAGCGCGGTGACATCACGACCGATTGTGCCGCCGTTCAAGATGATCGTGTTGTCGCCCGAACTGGCGTCAACGTCTCTGGCGATCGTGGAACCACCGTTGACGGTAATCGTGTCGTTGTCACCTCCGCCGTTGATATCGTTGCCGATGGATGAGCCGCTGACGGTGATCGTGTCGTTGCCGGTACCGCCATCGAGTGTGTCACTTATCGTCGAACCGGTGACTGTGATGATGTCGTCGTCTGCACCACCGGTCACATCACTGGCCACTGATCGGTCGACGAATGAGTTGGTGATGATGATTGTGTCGTTACCGTTCTCGCCGCGAATGAAGTTGTGCCCGCCTGTCGGCGCGTTGATGATCGTTATTGCGTCATTGCCCGCATTGCCGTCCACGATCGCAAAGTTCTGGCCATCGCAGGAAATGGTGTCGTCACCGGCAGTTCCGTTGATGGGGCTGGAATTGTCGACGCCGGCATTCACTGCACACTGCGCCAGTGCCTCCTCGGTCGTCATCGCGGTCATCGTCAACGCAATGGCAACGCCCGACGCGGTGCCCAGCAAAATGCGGCGCAGCGCGTGGCGTTCAACGTTCATCATCATGGTAGCAAGCCCCCTGCTAGGAATGTCTGACGCGACCGGAAAAGAGCCGGCAGCGCCTCCGGCGGTCACGGGCCGACAAAGACCCTTCCGCCGAAGGTCAAGCACAACTTGACTTCAATCTCTAACAGTTCGTTAATCCTGATGGTTTTCCAAAATCCATCAAAAAGGGGCAGTGGCAAATTTGCACCAAGATGCAATATAAATTACATTCTAAGATTGTCGATTTGTATCAATTCGGACACAACTATATATCAGTAAGAATTATTACATATAACTATTCTGTCATAATTCCGACAGATGGAACAATGCAATAGTAGAGGCGTCCGCATTCGGACATTTGCGGCGACTCGTCAACTCCGGCGATGCGCCATGTCCCGCTGAAGCACCGTCGGCCTTTGCGAAGGTGCCGCGATCGGTTCACTCAGGCTCGTTTGGCACGCGTCATCCAAGCGCCAAGCGCCGCGTTGACGGCAGCTGGCGCTTCAAGCGTCGCGATATGGCCCGCGCCCTCGACAATGACGAGTTCAGCATCCGGCAGCAGCGCGGCCATCTGCTCATGGATGGCCGGCGGACACATGCGATCCTCGGCGCCGCATAGAACCAGCGACGGACCGGTGTAACCCGACAGCGTACCGGTCTGGTCCGGCCGGCCGCGCAGGGCGAGCGACTGACGTTCGAACACGTCCGGTCCCAGTGCCAGTGCCATCTCGACAAACAGCGTGTTGAGGCCGGCATCCGACCGGTTTGCCTCGGCCAAATAGCGCGGCTTCATCTCCGACACGAACAAGTCGCGTAACCCGCCGGCACGCACCGATGCAATCTGCGCATCGCGGTAGGCTCGATGCTTGTCGCTGTCCGGCCGGTAGCTGGTGGCCATGAGCCCAAGCCGCATCACGCGCTCGGGTGCCTTGCGGGCCATTTCCTGGGCGACGATGCCGCCCATCGAAAGACCGGCCAGATTGAAGCGGTCGGGCAAGCCTTCAAGCAGCGATTCGGCCAGCGCGGACACCGTATCCGCGCCGGTTATGTCGCCGATGACGATGTCATGGTCCGCGCCGAGCGCCTCTACCTGAGGCGCAAACAGGCGACCGTCGCACATCATGCCCGGCACGAGGCACAGCGTTTCGCGGTTCATGGCGTCAGAGGCGGTCCGATGCCAGCGCGGCGCCCTGGGACAGGGTCGCCAGCTTGGCATAGGCGATCTCGGGGTCCACCGCGCCGAAGCCGGCGAACGTGCCGAAGCCGCAATCGGAGCCTGCGATCACCCGGTCGGCTCCGACAATATCGGTGAAGCGCTCGATACGCTGCGCCACCAGTTCGCGGTGCTCGACGAAATTGGTCGTCGTGTCCACGACGCCGGGCACGAGCACGCGGTCGTCGGGGATCTCGGCCTTGCGGTCGCGGAACACGGTCCACTCATGCGCATGGCGCGGATTGGACGTTTCGAACAGAAGGTAGCGCGCCTTGGCCTTCATCAGCACCGGAAAGACCTGCGCCATGTCGATGTCGCACACATGCGGGCCTTCATAATTGCCCCAGCAGATGTGCACACGCACACGCTCCTGCGGCACGTTCTCAAGCGCATGGTTGAGCGCTTCGACATGGCTCTCGGCGATCTTGACGAACTCGGCATCGGAAAGGTCGGTGAACAGCATGTGGCGCGACAGCGCCAGATCCGGACAATCCAGTTGCAGGTCGAGCCCGGCGGCGACGATCGTCTCATATTCTTCGCGCATCGCATCGGCGAGCGCTGCCAGATAAGCATCGCGCGTCGGATAGTGCTCGTTCTGAAGGAACAGCGAGATCACGCCGGGCGATGCCGCGTTCATGAAGCCCCGCGTCGCGCCATGGGTTTCCATACCCGCCTTGAGGTTGGCGACGTCCTTTTGCAGTTCGCCCTGCCCCTTGGAGCGCACCTCGCCGGTGCACATGGGCCGCGCATATTGCGGCGTGCCGCCATCATCGGCGAGGCGCTGCAGAAACGTCGGAAACAGCTTGAGATCGGCCGGCGCGTTGCGCGGGCTGTCGCCGGAAAAGCCGGTATAGCGGTCCTTCACATAAGTCGCGTAGGAGATCTTCGAGGTCTCTCCGTCGGAAACCACGTCGACGCCGGCTTCGACCTGGCGCCGTACAGTCTGGTCGACGGCCTCGGTCATCGCGGCATCGAAATCGGCAGGGTCGTAAGGCCGTTCGCGTTCGCGGGCGAAGATGAAGTCGACGACCTTCTGCGTGCGCGGCAGCGAGCCGACATGGGTGGTTGCGATCCTGGTCATGAGCGGCCCCGCCCTATCCGGTCTGCAGGGCGATCTGTTTCCAGATCGCTGTTTCGTCATAGAGCACGTATTCGCGCCTTAGGCCACGCGGGCCGTACTCGGCATGGCTGATGCCCAGCACATAGATATCGGCACCGGTCGGTCGGCCAAACGCGCCCCACCCGTCATGCTTACCGGTCAGCGACCACCGCACAGCGGCCCGCGGGCTCATGGACGCGTCCTGATTGCCCATCACATGGTCGACTGTAAACGTCGCCGACGGAAAAGATGCGCGCAGCCCCATCCAGAACCGGTCGGCGGCATCGCGCCCGTGAACGGTCACGCCACCGGGGTGTTCAAGATGGCAGCCACGGTCATATTCGGCGCCGATGGCCGCCATTTCCGCGCTCATGATGCGGGTCAGCAGATCGGCATAACGCGCTCCGAATGCGTCGTCATTGCCTTTGCCTCTGTAAGGCCCAGGACGGTCGTTCGCCGGCATCAGCGGCTTGACACAGGCCTCCGGCCCGCCCTCCCGTTCGATCTGTGTGCGGGCATAGTCGGCCGGGTCCCAGCCCACCTGCCGCACGATCGCACCTTGGTCGCGGATCAGCCATTCATCGTTGATCCGGTTGTCGATCGCATGGCAGTCCGCAAGGATGCGGTATGTCAGCTTCGTTCCGCTGGCAGCGCCATAGACACCGTCGCCCTCATGGGTGGCCGTCGACACGATCCGGTGGGACGACAGCATGCCCTCCTCCGGCGTGCCGCACCAGATCACATCCTCGCCCAGCAACTGGCGATCGGGAAACTCGGCCAGCGTCGCCATCGTTGCGGCGATGACGCCCTGGTTGCCGACCACCACCGAACCGGGTGAGCGCACCACGATGTCGTCGGCATAGTAACGGTGCAGAGTATGGATGCCGCGATCTTCCCAGATCTCCTTGGTGATGCCCAAAATGTAATCGGGAAAATCCGCGAATCGCTCGTCAAAGCCCCTCATGTCTGCCAGCCCTTGGGTATGCGTGCCGAGCCCCGCACGACCATCGGCGCGGCCAGAACATGCTGCTCGGCGCCCGCGCTCGGCTGCTCGATCATCTTCAGAAGCGTCGATACCGTGCGTTCGACCATCAGGTTGGCGCGCTGGCGCACGGTCGTCAGGTCATAGGCCGGCCATGCGGCGGGCGGCACATCGTCGAACCCGACGACCGACACATCGCCGGGCACCGAAAGACCCAGCTCATAGCGCAGCACATCCATGACGGCGAACGCCATATGGTCGTTGGCCGCAAAGACCGCGTCGGGACGGTCGGCACGATCGAACATGCGCCGCGCCGCCGCCCGTGCTTCGTCGATCTGGAAGTTGCCGACCTCCCGGTCGTAACCGTTGATCCCCGCGTCGCGCAGCCCGTGGGCGAACCCCTCCTCACGATCGCGCTGGGTGGAGGCGCCCTCCCAGCCGGCAATGTGGCCAAACCGCTGGTGGCCGCCATCAAGAAGGAACCGCGCGACGGACCGACCGCCGGCGCGGTTGTCGGATGTCACCGCCGAAATGCCCGCATCGTCTTGCGCCCGGTTGAACAGCATCACCGGAACGCCGGCCGCCTGGCAGCGCGCCGTCAGTTCCGACGACAGCGCGACGGACGCCATGATGATGCCGTCGACCTGATAGTCGAGGATTTCCTCGAGTACCGTGTCGATGTTGCCGGCGGTCTGCGAAGCCATGAAGATGAGGACATGATAGCCCTCGGCCTGCAGTGCGTTGGAGAGCTTTTCGAGGGCCTCGGGATAGAAGTAATTGTCGAGATAGGCAACGACCAGCCCGATCATCCGGCTGCGGCCGGTGATGAGCGAGCGCGCCAGCACGTTGGGCCGATAGCCAAGTTTTTCGGCCGCATCGCGCACCTTTTCGGCGGTCCGCGCCGACACACTCGCCCCGGGCGTGAACACCCGGCTCACCGCCGAGCGGCTAACCCCGGCGAGACGGGCGACATCGATCGAAGTCACCTTTTCGTGCGCCATCACCGCTCTCCGACGGGAAACGGGATCGGTGCCATCGAACGTGCCTTGTTGAACTCACGCAGGCGGGCGAACACGTCGACGCCCAGTTGCCGGTAGGCGTCCAGAAGATCGACCAGCACCCAGTTTTCGCGGATCAGCCCGTTTTCGATGCGCCAGAAATCGAGGCTGCGCATGGTTATGCGCCGGCCTGACGGCGCGATCCCCATCCAGCCATCGTCGGTGACCGTCTGGATCATGTTCGGCCAGCCCGTGACGGCCACATAGTCGCCGTCGCCGAAGAAATGGTAGACGACCTCGTCCACATACTGGCCGCGATCGGGCATGGCGTTCAGAAACGGAATCTGGTGCCAGTTGCGAAAGCCGGCAATGCCCCGCCCGGTGCCGATGCCCGAAGGGCCGTACCAGTTCATCTTGGGATGCCAGAAGCGCTCCATCTCCATGACGTCCGGCCCGCCTTGGGTGGGATGACGCTTGAGCGCGCCGAGCATGTCGACCACATGCTGGCAGGATACGGCGCTGCGTGCCTCGTCGCGCGGCCCGCGCACCAACCCGTCCATCGTTGCCGGGCCGGGAACGTGCCATTCTCGCCCGAGCGTCGGCGCCATCGGCCACGCGTCTGCCTGGATCATCACCTCGGGAATGTCCCAAAGTGCCTGCATCTCGGTGATGCGGCCATCCTCGAAATGGAAGAACTCGTGAAAGCGCATGACGGCCTGATGGCCGGTCGGCGGAATGTCGAGCCACGGCGCAACGAAGGTGCCGGTGTAGTAGCCGCCGCACCCGACCCAATCCGCGCCCTGATCGGTGGTGCCGGCCACCACGATATAGTCCCGCCGCTCAAGATCGGGCCACGCGGCGAAAAGCGGCGCATAGGCTGTCTGATACAGCGCGTCCGGTCCTTCCATCTCGCCCAGCGGGTGAGCGATCCGCGCCGGCGCATCGGGCGCAAAAAGCGTGTGGAGCGCGGTCTTCACCCCCTCCTCGGTGAAGTCGTACATCGCCGCCCTGAGCGGCGCGACGGCCGCCTTGTGGGCTGCATGGCGATCGACCGGCATCGTCATGCGGCCGTCTCCGTTACCGGACGTGGCGGCGTCCGCTCGCCCCGATCGAAGGCTTCCCAGCCCTCGCCGCCGAAGACATCGACGCCCAGTTGCGCCAGAACATGCGGGAAGTCCACCATCACCCAATTGTCGACGATCTTGCCGTCAACGACCTTCCAGAAGTCCATGTAGCGGATTTCCACACGCTTGCCGGTCGCAGCGACACCCATGAACGCGCCAGAATGGGTCGCCTCCTGGCGACCGAACGCGGCCGCCCATTCGCCCATATACAGCCGCGCCTCATCGACGCAGACCTTGTCGGAAAATGCTGCCTGGAACGGCCGTTGCCAATGGTCCTGAAATTCGCGCAGGCCGGTCTTGGTGCCGCAGCCGAAATTGCCCATCCAGCGAAAGCTCTCTGCGAAGAATTCGCCCATGTCGGCAATGCGGTGATCGTTGAGCCCGTCAACCATCGTTTCGATGACGCGGCGCGTGTCCTCGGTCTTCGACATATTCGTATCGCGGCTGAGAACGGCTTGCTCGGGTCTTGACCCCTTCATCCTTTGACGGCTCCTGCGGTCAGGCCGCTGACGATCTGGCGCTGGAAGATCATCACCAAAAGGAACAGCGGCGCGGTGATCGAGACGGCAGCGGCCACAGCCTCGACCTGGTCGGTCGTCGTCGTCTCGCGGTTAAAGTAGCCGGCGATCGCCGGAACCATGGTCTGGTTCTGCGCGTCGAGCAGCAGCGAGGTCACCAGAAGATCGTTATAGGCGAGAAGGAACGAGAACAGGCCCGTCGTGATCACGCCTGGCCACATCACGGGCATGATCACCCATCGGAACGCCTGGAAATGGGTGCAGCCGTCGACGCGAGCCGCTTCGTCCAGTTCGTTCGGAATGTTCTGGAAAAACGAGCGCAGCATCCAGATCGTGAAAGGCTGGTTGATCGCCACCAGCACGGCAATGACCGCCAAAGGCTGACCATAGAGTGTGGGCGCGTTCTCGCCAAGGATCGGGCGCAAAATCTCCGCGGAGTTGATGAAGACCGGCAGATAGCCGGCGACCAGGACCGAATGAGGCAGCGCGCGGAAGATCAGCGCGATGATCAGGATCCAGAAGGCAAGGTTCGAGCCCGAGCGTGCAAGACCATAGCCGGCAAGCGTGCCGACGGTCAGCGAAATCGTCACGACGCCGGCGGTGACGATCATGGAATTCTGGAAGTTGCGCCAGAAGCCGTTTTCGACCCAGACCGAGTAGTAGTGCTCAGCGGTTAGCCCCAGCACCGGCGCGCCGAGCGGCCCGGCCACCGAATTGAGCACGCCGAGCACCGCCGGCAAGATGCCGAAAAAGACGACCAGGAACCCGATCGCATAGGCGCCCACACCGACCAGCCAGCCAATGACAACCATGCCCTGCGGCGACAGGCGATCCACCCATTTGGGCAGTTTCGTGAACGCCTGGCGCACCGCCACGACGAGAACGGTCAGCCCGATCACAATGTCGAGGATGGACAAGCCATCGCCATCGGCGCGCGTCGTCGGGCCGAAGATAACATCCAACGGGTTGGCCGAGAACGCATCGACCGGCGACTTGAAGCTCATCACCGCGATCCAGAAGATCGGAAAGGCGGCGATCAGGCACCAGAAGGTCAGGAACGAGGCGGAGGCGAACCGCAGCGAGAACGGTTGCTGAAGTGCTTTGGGAGTTGCCATCAGTGCGCACTCCCCTTGTGGTCGCGCCAGGTACGGCGCAGCAGCGGGATCAGCAGGATGACGATGCCGATCATTGTCAGCATGGCGCTCGCCGAGGCGCGGCTGATCGCCCGGTTGCCTGCATCGTCTGGCTCCAAGAGGTCATAGGTCAGCCATTGCAGCGTGATCCGGTGCGCCTGGGAGGAAAAGCCCACCACTTCCTCAAAGGCGCGATAGGCATCCATCAGATGGATCAGCGCAACGAAGATGATCAGCGGCATCAGATGCGGAACGACGACGTATCGCAGACGCTCGAACCGACTGGCGCCGTCGATGATGGCGCTTTCAAGCGTGTCCTGGTTCACCGTCTGAAGACCGGCATAGAAGATGACGAAGGCGAACGGCGCAACATGCCAGACGCGATAGAACATCATCAGCATCTCGATCGCCCAGCCATTGGCGGCCACGGAGATGTCGGTGGCGAGCATGTCTTCCAGCAGGGCCGTGACGATGCCGTCGCCATAAAACAGCCAGCGGATCGACAGCGCGCCGATCACCGGCGTGATGATAAAGGGCAGAAGCGAGACGAAGATGATCTGACCGCGGATCGACCGGGCCGCATTGTTGACGGCAAGCGCGATCGCAAGGCCGAGCCCGATCACCAGCGGCAAGGTGACGAGCGTGAAGGTCAGCGTGAAGCGCAGCGCTTTCCAGAAGTCGATGGCGAGAATGGCGCTCCAAGTGCCGCCGGCGATTGCCGCGCCCACCTGGTCAAGTTGCAGAACCCGAGCATAGCTCAGGAGCCCGACCCATTCGGTGGTCGTCTGCGGATTGCCGTTTTCGTCCAGGACCGGCGTTGTCTTGGTCTCGGTCACGCAGGTCTGCCCCAAAAAGCCTGGCGTGCAGGTCTCCACCTCGACCGTTTCGACAACCGGCTGCGTGATCTGAAAGCTCTGCAGGAACACGCTGGCAAGTGGAAAGGCGATGAACAGCAGCATCATGAAGACCGACGGCCCCACGAACCACGCCAATGTCCTGAACTTCATGATCGCCTCCCGTGCCCGAAGATCCGCGCTGCTCCGCGGACGGACAGGCCGCCCGCAGAGCGCCGCCCCGGTCCTTACTCGATCAAGCCGGCTTCCTTGGCCGCCGTGATGTAGGCTTCCTCGATGGCTTCCAGTGTCGCCGCCGCATCGCGTTCGCCGGTGAAGAAGGCCGGCAATTCATTGCCAAGCGCGGTGTGCATCAGACCCATCTGGCTGGTCGACGGATAGGATTGCGGCGCCGGATCGGCGCTGGCCGTGGCGATCGCACCCTGGGCCAGACGGTTGGGCTCATAGCCGGAGATCAGCCAGATCGCGTCGTCATTGTTGGCGGTCACCATCTCGGTGTCGAGGCCTTCCATGGCCACACGGAACGCCGCCTCAGCCTCTTCGTCGGAAATGTTCTTGGCGATGACGATGCCGTCCCACCAAAGCGTCGTTGCCGGAGCACCGCCTGACATGGCCAGAGGCGCGGCAGCAGCGTTCACCTTGCCGACCACCTGGCTTTCGGCCTCGTCATCCATGGCGGCGCCGCGGCTGGCCCACAGGTTGGCCATGGCGATCTTGCCCTGCTGGAACTGCTGCTGGACGTAGGTGGAATCCGAAACGAGATACTCGGGATCCATGAACTCGGTCATGCGCATCATCATGTCGAGCGCCTTCATGCCGGCGTCCGAATTGACCATCGGCATCGAGTCCGCGCCGGTGAACTGGCCGCCAAAACCCAGGAACATGTTGTTGAAGTCCTGTGCCAGGTTCCAGCCCGACTTCATCGTCGCACCGAGCGGGTACTCGACGACGTCCGCTTCCTTGATCGCAGCAGCCACTTCGAGCACGCCATCCCATGTGGTCGGCACCTCAAGGCCCAGCTCGTCGAAAATGTCCTGCCGGTACATCAGATGCTGGGTGTTGACCATCATGGCGATCGCCATGGTCTGGCCGTCGATCTTGATGAGCTGGTTGGGCGCAAGATTCTGGCCGTGCGCGGCGACCAGATCATCGAGCGGGCGGATCGTGCCTTCATTCAGCAGCGGCGTAACGGTTCCGTTCGACACACCGCCGATCTGATAGAGCGACGGACTGGCGGCGAAGGCCGCCGGCTGCTTGGTGCGGAACTCCTGATCGAGTTCGGCTTCGACATTGCCGCATTCGGCCATTGCGTCGGTGACCGACTTCCAGGCTTCAAAACCGGCCGACAGTGACTTGACCGGCACATCGTTTTCAAAGGCGCAGTCGGCCTGCGCGCCGGCCGTAGCCAACAGCGAGACCGCGCCGGCCATCAACAAGGTCTTCAACTTCATGGTCTTCTCCCTTTGGCTGGCGGGCGCATCCGATCGCGCTCGCCCGGTGAATGTGCGGTTCATTCCGCGGCGATGCGCGCGCCTGTCTGCGCATCGAACAGGTGGCAGATCTCCGGCGGCACCGACAAGCTCACCATGTCGTCGATCTCGGCACGGAATTCCTTGTTCGCCTTGACCGAAACCATCGCTCCGCCGGCGCGCACGGCGATCATCGTGGCATCGCCCAGAAGCTCCATCGTGTAGACCGGCGCGTTGATTTCGCCCTTGCTATCGCCGACGCGCGCATCTTCGGCGCGGAACCCCAGCGTCACCGGACCGTCGGGGCCGTTCAGGCCGGAGATCGAGACCCGGTCGCCGATGAAGGTGCCGCCTTCAAGCATGCCTTCCATCAGGTTCATCGCAGGCGAGCCGATGAAGCCGGCAACGAAGGTGTTGGCCGGCCGGTCATAGATCTCGGTCGGCGTGCCAACCTGCTGAACGACGCCCTGCTTCATCACCACGACACGGTCGGCCAGCGTCATCGCCTCGATCTGGTCGTGCGTGACGTAGATCGTCGTCACCTTCAGTTCATGGCTCAGATTCTTGATCTGCGCGCGGGTCGACACGCGCAGCTTGGCGTCGAGGTTCGACAGCGGCTCGTCCATCAGGAACACGTTGGGCTCGCGCACGATTGCACGGGCGAGCGCAACGCGCTGGCGCTGGCCGCCGGACAGTTCGGCCGGCTTGCGGTGCATGAACGGCTCGAGCTCGACCATCGCCGCGGCGCGCTTGACGCGAGCGTCATGGCTGTCCGCATCCACCTTCCGGACTTTCAGCGGAAAGCGGATGTTCTCGTAGACATTCATGTTCGGATAGAGCCCGTAGCTCTGGAACACCATGGCGATGTCGCGATCCTTGGGATCGAGATCGTTGACCACATTGCCGTCGATCGAGATCGTTCCGTCGGTGACGTCCTCGAGCCCGGCGATCATCCGCATGGTTGTGGTCTTGCCGCAGCCCGACGGGCCGAGCAGGACGAGAAACTCCTCATCCGCGATCGTCAGGTTGAAGTCGTCAACGCCGACGAAACTGCCCCAGCGCTTGGACACATTGCGAAGCTGAATCTCAGCCATTCGTACCTCCCTGTACGTGGTGGCCGCGCGCTTGCACACGATTGCAAAAAGCCTAGACTCAGCTTCGCGAATTTGGCAAGCGTTTTTTGCACACGAGTGCAAACCAGGCTTCGGCAACAGGAAATCGACCGGCGATGAGCGACTGGCGCACAGACACCCACACCTTCCTGAACACATTGATCCACATACCGGATTCGGAACTGGGTGCGTTCGCGCGGACCATGATCCATGCAGATGCCGTCTGGGATGTCGCCGCACCGGTCGGACGCCTTAAGGGCATCGAAGCGGTACTGGACGGCCTGATACGGCCGCTGCGCCGCGCGCTTTGGCGGGTGCACCGGCGCGATGAGCTCTTCTTCGGCGCCCGCAACCGCCGCCACGAGCGCGGCGACTGGGTCTGCTCGGTGACCCACTATGTGGGCATCCACGATCGGGACCTGTTTGGCGTCCGCCCGGCCGGCCGTCTCGCCTTTGTTCGCTCGGGCGAGTTCTACCGCATCGACGACGGCATGATCGTCGAGGCCAAGATCATCATCGACCTTCTGGACCTGATGCGGCAGGCCGGCCGCTATCCCCTGCCCCGCATGCTCGGAACTGAGATGCTGTTTCCCGGCCCCGCCACCCATGACGGCATCCTGCCCAACGACCCTGACCGCGGCGAAACCTCACTCGACATCGTCGAGGCGATGATCGGCGATCTGCACGATTTCGATCCCGACACGTTCCATTCCGAGTCCCAGACCGGCACGCACGGCCACTGGCACGAGGACATGATGTGGTATGGCCCCGGTGGCATCGGCTCAACCTTCGGCTGGGACGGTTTCGTCACCCATCACCGCGCCGGCTTCCTGCGCGCCTTTCCGGACCGCAAGGGCGGCAACCATTTTTGCCGGATCGGCGATGGCGACTATGCCGCCTTCTCCGGCTGGCCATCCATGACAATGACCCACAAGGGCGACTATCTGGGCGTCCCGGCAACGGGCCGGTCGATGACGCTGAACGTCATGGATTTCTACCGGATCGCCGATGCAAAGATCATCGAGAACTGGGTGCTGCTCGACTATGTCCATCTGTTCGCGCAGATGGATGTGGACGTGATCGCCCGGTCAGCGGCGATGGAGTCTCATTTCAGCTAGCGGTCAGCGGAGCCCGATCGCCGTCAGCGGTTCGCACGCCGCTGTGGCCCGCCTTCGATTTCGGAGGACTGCGCCCAGAGGTTGATGTTCTCCTCTTGCGCCAGCCGGTCGATCTCGACCAGTTCGTCGTCGGTGAAGTCCAGATTGGCGGCCGCGCCAGCGCAGTCGATCACCTGCTCGGGCTTTGACGCGCCGATCAGCGCGGTGGTCACCCGGCCGTGTCGCAGCACCCAGGCGATCGCCATCTGCGCAAGCGTCTGGCCGCGCCGCTCGGCGATCGCGTTGAGCCCGCGAATGCTCTCGAGCGCCCGATCGGTCAGCATGGAGGGAAACAGCGACTTGTCCTGCGCCGCACGGCTGTCCTGGGGCACACCGTTCAGATATTTGGCGGTGAGCATGCCCTGCGCCAGCGGTGTAAAGGCAATCGAACCGATGCCCAGATCGTCGAGCGTATCGAGCAGCCCGTCATGCTCGACCCAACGGTTGAGCATGTTGTAGCTCGGCTGGTGGATCAGGCACGGCGTGCCCAGTTCCTTGAGGATCGCGGTCGCTTCGCGTGTGCGTTGCGAATTGTAGGACGAGATGCCCGCATAGAGCGCTCGCCCTGACCGCACGATGTGATCAAGCGCTCCCATCGTCTCCTCGAGCGGCGTGTCGGGATCGAACCGGTGCGAATAGAAGATGTCGACATAGTCGAGCCCCATCCGCTTCAGGCTCTGGTCGCACGAGGCAACCAGATATTTGCGGCTGCCCCATTGGCCATAAGGGCCGGGCCACATGTCGTAGCCGGCCTTGGACGAGATGATCAGCTCGTCGCGATAGCCGGCAAAATCGGTGCGCAAAATCTCGCCAAACGCCTCTTCGGCGCTGCCGGGCGGTGGACCGTAATTGTTGGCGAGATCGAAATGGGTGATGCCGCAGTCGAACGCGGTCCGGCAGATCGCCCGCTTGGTCTGATGCGGCGTATCCTCGCCGAAATTGTGCCACAGCCCCAGCGAGACTGCGGGCAGATCGAGACCGGAACGGCCGCACCGCCGGTAAACCATCGTCTCGTAGCGGTCTTCGGCAGGAACATAGGGCATCAGGTCATCCTTGCGCGGCGAAGTTTGGGCTCGCAAGCGCTACACGCGGTGCCGTGTCACCGCAAGCCGCGCAAAGCAGTACCCGTCCAAAAGCCATCAGCGCAGCGCCGCTTCGATATTGCCGCCATCCACCGTCATCACATGGGCCGTCGTGCGGTCAGCGCGGGCAAGCGCGACGAACGCCTCGGCCACATGCGTTGCTTCGACCTCGGCGCGCAGCAGATTGCCGGCCATGTAGCCGGCGGTGCTGACGCCACGCGCCTCGGCCCGCTTCTCGATGAAGTCGTCGGTCAGAAGACCCGAGCGGATCCGGTCGGCGTTGACGCCGTTGACCCTGATGCCTTCACCGCCCAGTTCCAGCGCCAACTGCCGCACGAGAAAGAACGTGGCCGCCTTCGGAAGACCATAGGCGCCAAACCCCTTGCCCGGATTGACCGCCTGTTTGGAGACGTTGAACAGGAGTTGACCGCCCCGCCCTTGCGCACGAATCGCCGCGACGGCGGCCTTTGCCAGCGCAAGATGCGAGAAGAAGTTGAGCTCGAAACTCTTGCGCAGCGTCTCATCGTCCAGATCGAGCAGCATGCCCTGCATGGCCGCGCCCGCGTTGGAGACCACGATGTCGACACCACCGAACCGTCCGCAAACCGCCTCAATGACGGCCGCACCGGCGCCCGGTTCGGTTATGTCAGCCTGAAACGCGAGCGCCTCGCCGCCAAGCGCGCTGCCGGCCTTGTCCAGCGCCTCCGCCGAAAGGTCGGCAATGGCGACGCTGGCGCCGAGCGCGGCAAACGCCTTGGCCGTGGCCAACCCGATCGCGCCGCCGCCGCCGGTGACGAGGACAACCTTTCCGGCAAAGGCCTTCGGCTTGGATTTGGCGAGCTTGGCCTGTTCGAGCGACCAGTGTTCCATGTCGAACGTGTCGGATTCGGCGATCGGGCGGAACCCACCCGCCGCTTCGCCAAGTGCCATCACCTCGATGGTCTGCTCGCCGATATCGGCGGCCGCTGCGGCGGATGCACTGTCCTTTCCGATCCCCACCAGTCCGACGCCCTCAATCCACGCCAAGCCCGGGATCGGCTCCAGCATGGTCTTGATGCCGCCGACCCGGTCATTGTTGCTGGTGAAGTAAGCCCTGTAGGCGTCCGCCCACGCGTCGACCACACCACGTACGGCATCGGCGCCGCCATCGATCTGCGCACCGGTCAGATGCAGCGGGAACGCCTTGGTGCGGATGACATGGTCGGGCGAACCGACCCCGCGCCGCGACAAGCTGCCGAGATCGCCGCGTGCCAGGAACTGCTCGATCGCCTGGCCTCCGCGCACGTCGAAGACGGGCATCGGCATGTCGGCACCATGGTGGGCCGACCGCATCTCGCCGAGCATGCCGCGCAACATGGGCAGCGCGCTGGACGCCCGGCTCGGATCGAGCAGGGTTCGCACCGTATGAACGGTGGTTGCGAAGGTGCGGCCACCGGCCTGTTCGGCAAGCCATTGCTCGACACGGTTCGTGTGGTCGATCACCCGGTCGTAGCTCTGCTTCGCTGTTTCGCCGAAGGTGAAATGGCCATGATTGAGCAGCACCAGGCCCTCGACGTCCGGAACGGACTCAAACATCTCCGCCGCCTTTTTGGCAAGCGCAAAGCCGGGCATGATGTAGGGAACGACGGCCAGCTTGCCGCCAAAGATCTCCGCGACGATGTCGGCCGCATGCGGCAGGTTCGCCAGCGCCAGAAACGCGGTTGCGTGCGTGTGGTCGACAAAGGTGTGCGGCAGGAACGCGTGCAGCAACGTCTCGACCGAAGGATTGGGCGAAGACGACTGCAACAGCGTGGCGCGCTGCGCATCGACCATCTGTTCGTCGGAAAGAGCGTCCAGCAGACGCAGCGCCAGAAGCGGGTCGAGCCACACGCCCGGCAGGCCCGGCCCCTCGATCGTGTCCAGATCCCAGCCGCTTCCCTTGATGTGCAGGACGCGCCTGTCATTGCCCTGCAGCGTTGGCCGCATCACCTTGACCGACGTGTTGCCGCCGCCATGCATGACGAGATCGGCGTCCGAGCCGATCAGCCGCGACGAGTAGACACGGTGACCGAGCGCCCGATCTGCCGCCGACGCGCCCTCGGCTGCGGCAAACCTTTCGGCATCGTTATCGTTCCAGCGATTGTCGCGCATCAAGCTCTCTCCGAAATGCCGTGCCCAGCCTGTTTTGACAAATGTCAGAACCTTATGTCAAATAGCTAAAATCGGGATTGACGCGAACATGCCATCAACTTCGGTGCGGCGTTCGGCCGGACAGATCAGCGGCGAGGACATCGTGGTGGAGGCCGCCTGGCTCTACTACCATGACGGCCTGAACCAGAACGAGATCGCCAAGCGGCTCAACGTTTCGCGTGCCACGGTCGTGAACTACCTTCAGGAAGCGCGAGAGCGCGGCTTCATCAACATAACGCTCGCCACAGAGCCCTTCACAAACCACCGCCTTGCCGGCGAACTGTGCGGCACGCTCGGCCTGAAGGCTGCCTATGTGCTGCCTGACGGTGCGGGCGGCGAACAGGAGCAGTTCGATCGTGTAGTGCGCGGCGCGGCCAATTGGCTGCCGTCGCTTCTGGCAGCCGGCGACCGGCTCGGCGTGGCCTGGGGCAAGACGATCTACGACATGGCCGAACATATCGAGCCGGTCAGCATCCCCGACCTGGAAGTCATCCAGCTTGTCGGCTCGATGGCAACGCCCTACGGTTTTTCCGCCGAGATCTGCTCGGCCAACATCGCCCGCAAGCTCGGCGCCAACTGTGTCAACCTGCATGCGCCGGCGGTTCTCAGCACGCCGGATATTGCCGCGACCCTGCGCAAGGAGGCGATCATCGCCACCCAGCTCGACGCGATCGTGCGTTGCAACAAGGCGCTGTTTGCCGTCGGCTCGTGCAACCATGACAGCCATATCGTGACATCGGGTCTCGCCAGCCACGACGATCTGGACTGGTATGTGGCGCAAGGCGCGGCCGGTGTGGTGTGCGGGCGATTCATCGATGCCAACGGCGAACCGGTGCACGGCCCGCTCGATGAGCGCATGATCGGCATCGAACAAGCCATGCTGCGCGACAAGCAGATGGGGCTTCTTGTTTCGGTCGGCCTCGACAAGGCGGAAGCGATGCTGGCCGCCCTGCGTGGTGGTTATGCCACCCATCTGGTCACCAGCCAGTCGTCGGCCCGGCATCTTCTTGAGCGCGCCGGCATGTCCTGACAAGGCGCGCCTGAAGAAGCGTCAGTCCCGCCGTTCGGGAAACAGCGCCAAAAGACCTTCCCGGCTCGGCTCGGCGATTCCGCGCTCGGTGATAAGCCCGGTAATCAGGCGCGCCGGCGTGACATCGAAGGCCGGGTTCGCGCCGGGCGTGCCATCCGGCGAAATCTGCACCGAAGCGGTCGAGCCGTCATCGAGTTTGCCGAAGACCTTGGTGACCTCGGTTTCGTCGCGCTGCTCGATCGGGATTTCGGCCAGCCCGTCATGGACGGTCCAGTCGATCGTGCTCGACGGCAACGCGACATAGAAGGGGATGTCGTTGTCGTGCGCGGCAAGCGCTTTCAGATAAGTGCCGATCTTGTTGCACACATCGCCCGATGCCGTCGTCCGGTCGGTGCCGACAATGACCACATCCACATCGCCATGCTGCATCAGATGGCCGCCCGCATTGTCGACCACCAGATGATGGTCGATGCCATGGCTGTTCAACTCCCACGACGTCAATTGCGCGCCCTGATTGCGTGGCCGTGTCTCGTCGACCCAGACATGCACGCCCAGACCGTCTTCAACCGCATGATAGATCGGCGAGGTCGCCGTACCCCAGTCGACGGTGGCGATCCATCCGGCATTGCAATGGGTGAGCACGTTGACCTGTTCGCCCGGTGCCTTTTTGCGCGCTATCTCGCGCAGGATTTCCAGACCGTGCAGGCCGATCTGCCGGTTCGCCTCGACGTCCATGTCACAGATTTCCGCTGCCCGACGCATCGCCTCGTCAGCGCGCCGCTCCACCGGCGTGTTGCGCAAAAGCGAGCGCATGTCATCGAGTGCCCAGCGCAGATTGATCGCCGTCGGCCGCGTTTCGTGCAGCACGTCCCAGGCGCGATCGAGCGCCGCATCGGACGGATCGCGTGCCATCTCCACGGCGATGCCGTAAGCGGCGGTGGCGCCGATCAGCGGCGCACCGCGCACCCACATGTCGCGAATGGCCGTCTCGAAGTCGGCCAGCGCATCGAGGCTGACGATCCGGAACTCATGCGGAAGCCAGCGCTGGTCGATGATCATGACCTGGCCGGTCTCTTCCTCGCGCCAGATCGAGCGATAATGCCGGTCGCCGACCTTCATGACGCCTCTCCCTTCGCGGTCAGGCGCGTCGTCGCGATCACCTGATCAATGCCGGCAAAGCCGGCGCGGCTGAGCACCAGCGTCCGGCCGAGCCGCAATGCCTTTTCCTCCAGTGGCGCCCGCACATCGAGGTCCTCGATCGAATCGAATTCGGCGATATGGGCCAGCCCCAGAATGCGCCGATGCATCTCGATGCCGGCAAAGCCCATCGCGTCGCGGAAGATTTCGCCGAGCACTTCGCGCAAGGCCGCGTCGGAAGCCAGGTGATGGCCCTGATCCTCATAAAGTGTGCGGGCATAAAGGATGCCGGTGCGTTCGATGTGCCAAAGCCGCGAGAACTCGTCGGCGAACGTCGCCCACGTCTCGCCGACCACTTCGAGCAGCCAGTCCTGATAGGCGACACAGGCCGCATCGTCCGCGACATGGGCGGGCATGGCGAGGCAGGCCATCAGATAGTTGCCGATCAGCATGCCCAAATCGAAGCCCATTGGGCCGTAGAAGGCGAACTCGGGATCGATGATCCGGGCCTCATCGTCGGTGACCATGATCGAACCGGTGTGCAGATCGCCATGGCACATCGTCTCGGCACGGGCGGTGAAGGCGCGCTTGAAATGCTGGGCGGCGATCTTGAGCTGTTCGTCGCGTCGCAGTTCGGCAACCACACCGTCGAGCTGCGGCGTGGTGTGGCGGTTCATCTCCGCTTCGAAATAGGGATCGGTGAAGACGAGGTTCTCGGTGATGTCACACAGTTCGACATTGCCCGAAAAGAGCGCCACGTCAGCCTTCTTGTCAGGGGTCTGCATGGACAAGTCCGAACCGCGAAACGCGGTGCGCGCGCAAAACTCGCCCAGCGTCCGGCCCAACCCCGCGACGCGCCGGCCCGCCATCATCTGCTGGCGCAGGATGATGTGAGGCGCCAAAAACTCCATCGCGATCAGAGCCTGGGCCTCGTCATAGTGATAGATCTCGGGCACCCGGCCCGGATCGCGTGCAGCCTGGCGGGTAAGCGCGTGATACTCGAAAAAGGCGCGGGTCAGCGGCAACGGCCAGCTTTCGCCCACCAGCCGCACATAGGGCAACGCCTGCTTTACGATGGCCGCGCCCTTGGGCCCGTCGACGATAAACACCAGGTTGAGATTTCCGTCGCCCACTTCCCGCACCGACCAGGCGGATGAATCGGGTCCGATCCGTGATGCGAGTGCCTCCACGCTGCCGAGCCTGGCGCCCAGCGTCTCCGGCGACAGGGCCTGATAGTCTTCGCTCAACGCCATCCTCCCCTAGCTGCTCGCTGCCCCACGGGTTTGCGCGATCGGACGGTAAAAGGCAATTCAATCAGTTGTCAATATACGTTGACTTTTGTCATGTCCCTTGGTTTGCTTGGCGCCGGGAGGAAATTGATGTCGACTCTATCGTGCCGGATTGCCGCCATCGACAAGGCATTCGGCGAAAACCGCGTGCTCCGGAAACTCAGTCTTGACCTGCCCGCCGGCACGGTAACCGCGCTGATGGGCGCCAACGGCGCCGGCAAGTCGACACTCGTCAAGATTCTCAGCGGCGTACACGTACGCGATGGCGGTTCGATCGAGCTGCTCGGCGCACCCTTCGCTCCGGCAACCCCCTCGCAGGCCATTCGCGCCGGTGTCGTCACCGTCCACCAAAACATCAATGACGGTGTCATTCCCGATCTGGACGTGGCGTCCAACCTGATGATCGACCAGCTTGCCGAGCGCCAATACGGCTTCATGATCAAGCGCGCCGGGCTTCTGGCCGAAGCGCGCAAGGTGGCGGCGCGGATGGGGCTCGACGATATCGACGTCCGAACGCCGGTCAGCGAACTGGGCGTCGCCGACCGCCAGCTCATCGCCATTGCCCGCGCCATGGCGCACGAGCCAAAACTTCTCATTTTGGACGAACCGACCTCATCGCTCTCGGCGACCGAGGCAGAGCGCTTGTTTGCCCTGATCGAGACGCTGAAAGCCCATGGCGTGGCGATCCTCTACATCTCGCACCGCATGTCCGACATTCGCCGCATCGCCGACCGAGTCGTGTCGATGCGCGACGGCGAGATTTCCGGCGTCTTCGAGGGCCCGGAGATTGACTATGAGGGAGCGGTCCAGGCCATGCTCGGCCATCGTATGACCGAGGTCGACATCACCATTCCGCCGGCCGGGCAACCCATTGTCAGCCTGCGTGATGTCCGACTGAAGGAGAACAGCCCCGCCTTCTCGCTCGATCTCGGCGACAATGAAATCGTCGTCGTCACAGGCCTGCTGGGCTCGGGCAAGACCGCGTTGGCCCAAGCGCTTTTCGGCATGGCGCAGCCGCGCGCGGGAACCATCATGCTCGACGGCAAGCCGTTCGCTCCGAAGAGCCCCGGCGACGCAGTCCGGCGGGGCGTCTACATGTCGCCCAAGGACCGCGCCAGCAACGCCGTCATCCAGGACTTCAATCTGGCGCGCAACATGACGGTGCCGTTCCTGTCGCGTTACGGACGGCTCGCCTTCATCGACCGCCGGCGGGAGCGCCGGACCGCACAAGACATGATCGGCGCGCTCTCGATCGTCTGTCAGTCCGAGGCCGACGGCATCGGCACGCTTTCTGGCGGCAACCAGCAAAAGGTCATGCTTGCCCGCTGGCTCGCCCAGCCCTGCCGCCTTCTGATCCTCGATGAGCCGTTCCAGGGCGTCGACATCCGCGCGCGGCGCGACATTGGCCGCAAGATTCGCGAGACGGCCCGTGACCGGGCAACGCTGGTTCTGGTCGCCGAACTGGACGAAGCCTTCGAGATCGCCGACCGGATCGTGGTCTTCCACGACCATGCGGCGACCGCCGAGTTCCGCAACGAAAACATAGACGTCAATGCCGTTCTTGCAGCAGTCACCGGTTCGCCGGCCGATGCGCGCGGCAAGCCCCGGCGAGCCGCATGAGATGAGCTTGGACAGCACGCCCGATCACACGACTGGAGACGCCGAAGCAGCGGACGCCCTGCCGCGGCGTCGGCGTGCAACGCTGGTCGACTACGCCATCCGTTACGGCTTTCTGGGGCTCCTGCTCGGCCTGATCGTTTTCTTTTCGATCTTTGCGAGCGGATTTGCAGGCCCGCGCTCGGCAGTCTTTATTTTCCAGTCCGTCGCCATCACCGGCATCCTGGCGCTCGGCGTGACCTGCACGCTGGTCGTCGGTGGGTTCGACCTGTCGATCGGTTCGGTCGCCACCTCGTCGATGATGCTGTCCGCCTACATGATGGTCATCCTCGAACAATCGGCCTTCGTAACCATCGTCGCTTGCCTTGCGATGGGCGCCCTCATCGGGTTGGTCAACGGCCTTTTGATCGTCAAGACCAGGGTTCCGGATCTTCTGGCGACGCTGGGCATGATGTTCCTTCTGGTCGGCCTCCAGCGCATTCCGACCGAGGGCCGCTCGATCGCCACCGGCATGACGCTGCCGGACGGATCGACCGCCGAAGGCACCTTCTCGCCTTTCTTCCTTGCCATGGGCCGCCACCGCGTCGACGTCGTTCTGGAAAATCTCATCCCGGTCTCGGTCATATTCCTGATCGTGATCGGCATACTGGTTTGGATTTTCCTCGAAATGACCCGTCACGGCCGGCTGATGTACGCGATCGGCTCGAACGAGCGCGCGGCCAGCCTGACCGGCACCAATGTCAACAACTACAAGATCATGGCCTACATGATCTCCGGCACGCTGGCCTCGGTCGGCGGCATGCTGCTGGCGGCCCGGCTTGGCCGCGGCGACATCGCCTCGGGCACCAACCTTCTGCTCGATGCGGTCGCCGCCGCGCTGATCGGCTTTGCCGTGCTCGGCGCGGCAAAACCCAACGCTTTTGGCACAGCGATGGGCGCGCTGTTCGTCGGCATCCTGCTGCAAGGGCTGACGATGATGAACGCGCCCTACTACACCCAGGACTTCATCAAGGGCTTCGTTCTGGTGATCGCCCTTGTCTTCACATTCTCGCTTTCGGCGCGAAAGACCGGAAGCCACTGACGGCCTCGGCCGCCAAAAGAGCTGCAAAAGGAGGAGACCTCATGAAAATTGTTCGCAGAACGGCGCTGGCGATGGTCGCCAGCATCGCCGCATCGGCCACATTGTTGTCCGGCGGCATCGCCAACGCCGACATGCCGGCGCCCCTCGACAATGCCGGTGACGTCAAGATCGCGCTGGTGCGCTATCTTTCCACCGGCGACTTCTTCCAGGCCTATCTGTCGGGCGTGGAACAACAGGCCGAAGCGCTCGGCGTGGACCTGCGCGTGTTCGACAGCCGCCAGGATGCTGCCCTTCAGGCCGACATGGTCGATCAGGCGATCGCGCTCGGTGTGGACGGCATTGTCATCCAGCACGGCCTGACCGAATCCATGAAGGAAGCCGCGCAGCGCGCCGTCGATGCGGGCATCAAGGTGGTCGCCTTCGACGTCAATGTCGAAAACGAGGCAATCCCGCAGATCGAGCAGTCCGACTATCTGCTCGGCAAGCTGGCGCTGGAACAGGCCATCGAAGACAATGGCAACGAGTGGAAGGCCGGCTACGTCTATGTGCCCGGCATCGCGCCGCTCGACCGGCGCCATGTGGCATGGGAAGAGGTCAAGGAGGCCAATCCGGGCATCGAGGAAGTCGCCCAGATGGGCACGCTCGACAATCCGATCGCCAACTCGAACGCCAACCAGGCGCGTTCGGTCCTGCAGGCCAATCCCGACATCACCGTCTTCTTCGCCCCCTATGACGAATTCGCCAAGGGCGTGAAGATCGCCGTCGACGAAGCGGGCCTGTCGTCCGACATCTCGATCTATTCGGCCGATGTGTCGACTGCCGACATTTCGGCCATGCGTGAGCCGGACAGCGCCTGGAAGGCGACCGTTGCGACCAATCCCGCCGTGGTGGGCGAAGTCTCTGTCCGGGCGCTGGCCATCATGCTGACGGGCGGCGATCCGGGCGCGCAGGTGATCGTGCCGCCGACCCTGATCACCCAGGATTTCCTGAACGAGAACGACATCAAGAACATGGATGATCTGTCGGCGAACATGCCGCAGTTCGCCCACGCCGATGTGGCGATGACCGACTGGATGCCGTTGCCGCCGCGCTGAGCTGATCGAGACCGAAGGGCCGCCTTGCGCGGCCCTTCTTCTTTCAGGAGACCGCACATGCTCAAGAACATCGATCCGCGCATCACGCCCGAACTGATGGATTGCCTGATCCGGCTGGGCCATGGCGACGAGATCGTCATCGCGGACCGCAACTATCCCGCCGCCTCGACGGCGGCCCATTGCGTCATGCCCGACGTGATCCGTCTGCCCGGCTTTTCGGCGCCCGAAGCGGTCGCGCTGATCACCCAGCACATGCCGATCGACGGTTTCACGGACTACGGCGCCCTGCGCATGGAAGTCGATGGCGAACCCGATCGCGTCGAGCCCGTTCACCAGGACGTGTTTGACGTGCTTGACGCGGTCAAGCCGGCGGAGGCAAAGCTCGGCAGCATCGAGCGGCAGGCCTTCTATGCCCACGCCCGCAACGCGTTTGCCGTCGTCGCATGCTCGGAAGACCGGCCATTCGGCTGTTTCATCCTGCGAATGGGTGTCGTCTTTCCCGACTGACCAACTAGTCCTCACCGCCAGCGGCGTCCACGGCCTGCCGCATGGCCGTCACCGCGTCGCCAATCTTGTTGCCATGACGTAACAGGCTGCCTCCGATCAGATAGACGACATCATTGCCATACATGGCGGCCATGTCTGCCGCACGATCAACGCTCATGCCGCCGCCGGGACTTGGGAAGATCGGCCTGCCGATCCCCGCGGGATCGCGGCACGCATCGGCGATCGAGACGCATTCTTCCGCCGAAAAGCCGAACCGCCCGCCAACATTGGGAAAGACGGAGATGTCCGAGCCGGCAAGGCGCTGCAACACCCCGTACATCATCGCATGGGTGAAGCCGGTGTCCGACGTCAGGACGAACGGTCCGGTGAAGCTCGGATGGGTCATGATCGGCAGATCGAATGCAGGGTCGGCCGCCAGTTGCTGAACGATGTCGAAACCGAGCAGGCCTGGCATCAGCAAGACGCCGCCTGCCCCGGCCTTTTTGGCGAAGAAAGCCCGTTCGGCAAGCTGGTCCGGCCGGCCGGTGACGTTGGCGAAATGCAGCGCCGACCTGCCGAACTCGGCATTGGCCTTCGCCACCGCTGCCGCGACCTGTTCGGTGCGTTCCCTGAACGGTGCCACGGGCTGGTCTGCAAGGCCGTGATCGTCCTTGATGATGTCCGCGCCGCCGGCAACGCACCGGAAAGCAATATCCGCCAGCGTTTCTGGCGATGAGCCCTGCGGCTTGATCACCGGCGAGATGAGCCCGCCCTTGGGCCGGTTCGCTCGTGCCCTGACACCTTCGATGCCAAAGCGCGGGCCGGCAAAACGTTTTGTGATGGCCGTGCCCGGCTCGAGGCCGACAACCTTTATCCCCTGCTGAATGGATGAATTGCCGAAGATGACGTTGAGCAACTGGCAAAGTTCGGTGCCGACACTTTCGGGTGAATAGGAAATCGCCACATCGAAGACGCCGCGCTCGCCCATCTCCGCCCGGCCAACCTTGCCAACGATCTCGTCAGCAATGAAGCCCTCGGGCACGACATCGGCCGGGACTTCGACCGTCTGCTCAAGGGCGACGTCATGGGAACGCCGCATGGCTTCAGCGGCGCTTTCGGCAAAGATGCGGTAGACGACGCGGAACCGCTCCGTCGTGGCGGCGGTCACGTTCGGAATGCGCCGGTATCGCGCTTCAACTGAATTTCACCTCGCCCTTCTGTCGGTCGGACCCGTTGGTTTCCGCCCTTTGCCGAATGCCGGATTGATCGTCGAATCCGCACGCCCGTCGCGTCCCTGCTCAGGACGACATTAGGAGTTAATCAACAATTGTCAACAAGCGTGTCTTTTGTGGAGAAGAGGCGACAGATTTGTCTGACGGGCGATCACCCGATGACCGTCACCCGCGCGGATCGAGCAATTTGGCCATCACGTCGGCCCGGCTGACCCGGCCGACCGTCTCGCCGCCAGCAGTCACGGCGACCGCTTCGACGGCACGCAGCTTTTCCATCACGTCGCGCACACTCATCTCGGCGCCGACCGCTTCAGCGGCAGCCTCGCCGGGCGGGCCCATGATGTCACGCGCGCACAGAACCCCAAGCGGGTTCATGTGGGCGACGAAGTCGGCCACATAATCGTTGACCGGATTGGAGAAGATCTGCTGCGGCGTGCCGCACTGGACGATCCGACCGCCCTCCATGATGGCGATCCGGTCGCCCAGCTTGAACGCTTCGTCTAGATCGTGGCTGACGAAGATGATCGTCCGTTTCAATTTGCCCTGAAGGTCGATCAACTCGTCCTGCAAACGCGTGCGGATCAACGGATCGAGTGCCGAGAACGGTTCGTCCATCAAAAGGATCGGCGCATTGGTCGCAAAGGCACGCGCCAAACCGACACGCTGTTGCATGCCGCCCGACAGTTCCCCCACCTTGCGGTCGGCCCATCCATCGAGCCCGACCAGCGCCAACTGGTCGTCGACCCGCCGCCCCCGCTCCGCCCGGTCCAGACCCGCAAGTTCCAATCCCAGACCCACATTGTCACGCACCGAGCGCCACGGCAGCAGGGCGAATTGCTGGAAGACCATGGCGACCCGTTCGAGCCTTATCCGGCGCAGTGTATCCGCATCGGCTGAGGAGACATCGACCATCCGGTCGCCGTCATTGACACGGACGGCGCCGCGCACCACCGGGTTTAGCCCGTTGACGGCGCGCAAAAGCGTCGACTTACCAGACCCCGAAAGCCCCATCAGGACGACGATCTCGCCCTCTCCCACCTCGAGCGAGCAATCGTGAACGCCCAGCACCTGACCGGTCTCAGTCTGGATGTCGCCGCGCGTGCGGCCCTCATCCATCAGCGACAGCGCATCCTGCGGCCGGTCGCCGAAGACGATGTTCACCGCATCAAACGCAACCGCGACGCTCATTTGCGTGCCTCGATACGCAGCATCCGGTCGAGCATGATCGCGACCACCACGATGATGAAGCCGCTTTCAAAGCCGAGCGCCGTGTCGACACGGTTCAGCGCTCGCACCACCGGAACCCCGAGCCCGTCAGCGCCGACCAGCGCCGCGATCACCACCATGGAGAGCGACAGCATGATCGTCTGGTTGAGGCCGGCCATGATCTGTGGAAACGCATAGGGCAGTTCCACCTTCCACAGCGTCTGGCGAGGCGTTGCGCCGAACGCGCGCGCCGCTTCGAGCAGCGGCGTCGGAGTCGAGGCAACGCCCAGATGAGTCAGCCGAATGGGTGCGGGCAGCACGAAGATGACCGTCGCGATCAGGCCAGGCACCATGCCGATCCCGAAAAAGACAATCGCCGGAATGAGATAGACAAAGGTCGGCAGGGTCTGCATCAGGTCGAGCACCGGGCGCATATAGGCATAAAGGCGCGGCCTGTGTGCCGCTGCGATACCGATCGGAACGCCAATCGCCATGCAGACCAGACAGGCCGACAGGACCAGCGTCAGGCTTTCTGTGGTTTCCTCCCAATAGCCCTGGTTGAGGATGAACAGAAAACCGAGTCCGACCAGCGCGCAGACCGACCAGCGCCGCTGCAGCGCCCATGTCAGCGCGACAAAGGCAGCGACGACGATCAGCGGATGCGGCGTCTGCAGCACCCACAGGATCGCCTCGATCAACACATCCATCGCATCGGACAGGCCATCAAAGAAGAAAGCGCCGTTGTCCTGCAGCCAGTCGAAGAACGCGCCGGCCGCATCCCCCACCGGTATCTTGTTGTCGGTCAGCCAGTTCATGCGAAGCCCGTTGGCAAGTTGCACGGATGAGGGTGACGGCGCATCTGCCCAAAGCGAAAGAGCCTCCCGCAAAGGGGAGGCTCCGAAACGCTGTTACATGCCCAGCGCGCCCTTGACCGCTTCCATGGCGTCGCCGCCATCAAGCGTCGTCACGCCGTCCAGCCATGGGCCCAGCGTATCGGGATTGGCCGTCAGCCATGCCTTGGCTGCATCCGCCGGGTCCTCGCCATCATTGAGGATCGCGCCCATGATCTCGTTTTCCATCGCAAGCGTGAATTCGAGATTGTTCAACAGCGCTCCCACGTTCGGGCATTCATCGACATAGCCGGCGCGCGTGTTGGTCATCACCGTCGCACCACCCAGATTGGGACCGAAGAAGTCGTCACCGCCGGTCAGGTAGGTCAGCTCGAAATTGGCGTTCATCGGGTGCGGTTCCCAGCCGAGGAAGACGATCGGCTCGTCGCGGCGCGACGCCCGCTCCACCTGCGCAAGCATGCCCTGCTCCGAGCTTTCCGCCACTTCGAAGCCCGACAAGCCGAACGCATCACCTTCGATCATGTCGAGGATCAGCCGGTTGCCGTCATTGCCCGGCTCGATTCCGTAAATCGTCGCATCGAGCGCGTCCGCATGTGTGGCGATATCGCCGAAATCGGCAATGCCGAGTGCAGCGCCCGCCGCATTGGTCGCCAGCGTGTATTTGGCGCCTTCCAGGTTGGTGCGCACCGTGTCGACCGTGCCCGCCTCGCGGTAAGGCGCGATGTCGGCTTCCATGGTCGGCATCCAGTTGCCCAGGAACACGTCAACATCGCCCTGGGCAAGCGAAGTGTAGGTCACGGGCACCGACAGAACCTTGGTTTCGGTCTCATAGCCCAGCGCTTCGAGCACGACGGTCGTGACGGCGGTGGTGGCTGTGATGTCGGTCCAGCCGACATCGGAGAAGGTCACGGCCTCGCATTGGGCATGGGCCTGTGCGCCCATCGCGGTCGACAAAGCGAGCGCGGCGAACATCGTCTTGAATTTCATGTGGGCCTCCCGGGATTGGTTTGACAGATCAATGCGGTTTTTGTTGATTGACGAGTCAATTAACTTTGTTTACGCGGAAAAGACAAGCCCCGCCGGGAATTCGCCATGCCAAAGGTCGGAATGGAGCCCATACGCCGCGACGCGCTGGTCAACGCGACCATCGCCGAGATCGGCCGCGCCGGTTCGCTTGACGTCACGGTCGCCCAGATCGCCAAGCGTGCCGGCATGTCCTCGGCGTTGGCGCACCACTATTTCGGCAACAAGGACCAGATCTTCCTTGCCGCCATGCGCCATGTCCTGACGGTCTATGGCCACGATGTACGCGCCGCGCTGAAGAAGGCCGAAAGCCCGCGCGAGCGGCTCGAAGCGCTGGTCGAAGCGAGCTTCTGCGTGCATCAGTTCGACGACGAGATCATCGCGGCGTGGCTGAATTTCTATGTGCTGGCGCAGACATCGGAGCCCGCACGGCGGCTGCTCGCGGTCTATCAGAAGCGGCTCCTGTCCAACCTCGTTCACGACCTGCGGCCGCTGGTCGGCGACACGGCGCCGATGATCGCCCTGCGCATCGCGGCGCTGATCGACGGCGTCTACCTGCGCCAGGCGTTGCGTGACCGTGCCATGGACAACCATTCGGCCACACGCATGGTGCTCGACGCCGCCGAAACGTGGATCGGCAGAAAGACAGACGCATGACAATCGCCAACATCGGGACCCAGCCGAAGGCCAGCCATTTCATCGATGGCGCCCCCATCGATGACAGCGCCGGCGCGGCAATCGATGTGATCTATCCGGCGACCGGTGAAAGGATCGCGACGGTCAACAGCGCAACGCCGGCGATTGTCGACCGCGCGCTGGAAAGCGCCGTTTCAGCTCAGGCCGAATGGGCCGCCCTGACCGGCGCCGAGCGCGGGCGGGTTCTCCGCCGCGTCGCCGACATCATCCGCGATCGCAACCGCAACCTGTCCGAACTCGAAACGCTGGACACCGGCAAGCCGCTTTCAGAGACGCTCGTCGCCGATGCATCGTCGGGCGCCGATGCGCTCGAATATTTTGGCAGTCTGGCCGCGACGCTGACCGGCGAACACATCCCGCTCGGCGGTGACTTCGTCTACGCAGTGCGCGAACCGCTCGGCGTCTGCGTCGGCATCGGCGCGTGGAACTATCCGACGCAGATTGCCTGCTGGAAGGCGGCGCCGGCGCTTGCCTGCGGCAATGCGATGGTCTTCAAACCGTCGGAAGTCACACCGCTTTGTGCTCTGAAGATCGCCGAGATCTTCATCGATGCGGGTGCTCCGCCGGGCCTTTTCAATGTCGTCCAGGGTCATGGCGATGTCGGAGCCGCACTGGCAACCGATCCGCGTGTGGCAAAAGTCTCGCTGACCGGCTCGGTGCCGACCGGCCAGAAGGTCTATTCGGCCGCCGCCGCGCACATGAAGCATGTAACGATGGAACTGGGCGGCAAATCACCGATCCTGGTTTTCGACGATGCCGACATCGACAATGCCGTTGGCGGCGCGATCCTCGGCAATTTCTATTCCTCCGGCCAGGTCTGCTCGAACGGCACCCGCGTCTTCGTCCAGCGCGGTCTGCACGACCGTTTCGTCGAACGGCTGGTCGAGCGCACGACAGGTGCGGCGATCGGCGACCCGCTCGATGAAACCACCAATTACGGCCCGCTTGTCTCCCAGGCCCAGCTTGAAAAGGTGCTCGGCTATGTCGATCTCGGCCGGTCGGAAGGCGCGCAGATCGCGCTCGGCGGAAACCGCATCGACCGACCCGGTTTCTGGATGGAGCCGACCATCTTCACCGGCGTCGCCGACGAGATGACGATTGCGCGCGAAGAGATTTTTGGCCCGGTCCTGTCGGTACTCGCTTTCGACGATGAGGACGAAGCGATTGCCCGTGCCAATGCCACCGAGTTCGGTCTGGCCGCCGGCGTCTTCACGCGTGACCTTGCCCGCGCACACCGGGTGATTGCGCAACTTCAGGCCGGCACATGCTTCATCAATGCCTACAACCTGACGCCGGTCGAGGCGCCGTTCGGCGGTGTCAAACAGTCCGGCGTCGGCCGCGAGAACGGCCACGCGGTCATCGAACACTACAGTCAGCTCAAGACCGTCTATGTCGGGATTGGCCCTGTCGACGCACCCTTTTGACCCGTTGATTCAAAATCTCAACGGGCTGAATCAATCAGTGATGAAACATCCATCAAGGCGCTGAAGTGCAAGCAGATTTCGTCATCATCGGCGCCGGCTCCGCAGGTTCGGCCATGGCCTACCGGCTGTCGGAAGACGGCCGCCACACGGTTCTTGTTATCGAGTATGGTGGCACCGATGCCGGGCCGCTGATCCAGATGCCAGCGGCTCTGTCCTACCCCATGAACATGAAGATGTACGATTGGGGCTACCGGTCGGAGCCCGAACCGCATCTGGGTGGTCGGCGGTTGGCGACGCCACGCGGCAAGGTGATCGGCGGGTCTTCGTCCGTCAACGGCATGGTCTATGTGCGCGGCCATGCCTGCGACTTTGACCGCTGGGCGGAACTGGGCGCCAACGGCTGGGCCTATGCGGATGTGCTGCCCTACTACAAGCGCATGGAAAGCTGGGATTCAGGCGGCCATGGCGGCGATGCCGACTGGCGCGGCACCGACGGACCGCTGCATGTCACCCGCGGCAAGCGCGAGAACCCGCTCTTTACCGCCTTTGTCGAGGCGGGCCGGCAAGCGGGCTATGAAGTCACCGGCGACTATAATGGCGAGAAGCAGGAAGGCTTCGGCCCGATGGAGCAGACCGTCTTCAATGGGCGGCGGTGGTCGGCGGCCAATGCGTATCTGAAGCCGGCGCTGAAGCGGCAAAACTGCACCATCGTGCGCGCCCTCGCCCGAAGGATCATCATCGAAGAAGGCCGCGCCACGGGCGTCGAGATCGAGCGCGGCGGCACGGTCGAGACGGTGCGGGCCCACCGCGAGGTGATCATCGCCGCCTCGTCGATCAACTCGCCGAAGCTCTTGATGCTGTCGGGCATCGGGCCGTCATCGGAGCTGATGGAGCACGGCATCGAGGTCGTCGCCAACCGGCCCGGCGTCGGCCGGAACCTGCAGGACCATCTCGAACTCTACATCCAGATGGCCGCCAGCCAGCCGGTGACGCTTTTCAAATATTGGAACCTGTTCGGAAAGGCTTGGGTCGGCGCGCAATGGCTGTTCGCGAGAAGTGGTCCGGGCGCCTCCAACCAGTTCGAGAGCGCCGCCTTCATCCGTTCGAAGGCCGGGATCAAGTACCCCGACATCCAGTACCATTTCCTGCCGATCGCCGTGCGCTATGACGGACAGGCCGCCGCCGAAGGTCATGGCTTTCAGGCCCATGTCGGGCCGATGCGGTCAGCTTCGCGCGGCGCGGTCACGCTTCGCTCGGCGGATCCGCGCGAGGCGCCAAAGATCGTCTTCAACTACATGTCGAAGCCCGAGGACTGGGTCGATTTCCGCACCTGCATCCGGCTGACCCGAGAGATTTTCGCCCAGAATGCGTTCAAGCCATTCGTCCGGCATGAAATCCAGCCCGGAAACGCCGTTCAAAGCGATGATGAACTCGACGGCTTCATCCGCGAACATGTCGAGAGCGCTTACCACCCATGCGGCACCGCGCGGATGGGGCACGCCGACGATCCGCTTGCCGTTGTCGATCCCGAATGCCGGGTGATCGGCGTCGACGGTTTGCGCCTTGCCGATTCATCGGTCTTTCCGACCATTCCGAACGGCAATCTCAACGCCCCGTCGATCATGACCGGCGAAAAGGCGTCCGATCACATTCTGGGCAAAACGCCGCTTGCACCATCCAACGCCGAACCCTGGATTCACCCCGATTGGCAGAACAGCCAGCGCTGAGCCGCTTGCAATCCGTCGCGCCTGCGGTCAGATGGAACCGAGACACATTCAGGCGCACCGATGAAGTTCTTCGATTTCGATCACCCCTTTTTCCGCCCGCTTTGGCGCCGCATCGCCACGGTCGCCGTCGCAGTGGGCTGGGGTATCTTCGAGTTCCTGATGGGCAACCATTTCTGGGGCGCCCTCTTTGTCGGCATCGGCGCCCTGTCTTTCTACGGGCTGTTCATCGCCTTCAATCCACGCGATCCCGAGCCCAAGGACTAGGTCGCATAGGCGCCTGTCAGTTGCGCGCCTTGCGGCGGCCGTAAAGTTCGAGCTTATGATAGACGATGTCGTAGCCGAGTTCGGCGGCGATCTCTGCCTGCAGCTTTTCGATCTTGTCTGATCGGAACTCGATCACATCGCCAGTTTCCAGATCGATCATGTGATCGTGATGCGGTGCATCGGCGGTCTCGAAGCGTGCCGGCGCGCCCTCGAAGGTCAGCCGGTGCACGACGCCCTTGTCCTCGAGAATGCTCAGCGTCCTGTAGACGGTCGAAAGCGAGACGGTCGGCTCGATCGCGCTGGCGCGGCGATAAAGCTCGTTGGCATCGGGATGATCGTCGGCGTCGGCAAGAGTGCGCAGTATTGCGCTGCGCTGCCGGGTGATGCGGACACCCGCGTCGCGCAGCGTACGTTCAAGCTCGCGTGCGCTCATTTGGCTGGATTCGATCATGGCTGGACTCTTGTCCAGTTGCGAGGCATTTGCAAGGACCAGTTGGGAATTGGTATGCGCTGTTTCAAATCACTGCGAAGGCCGCGGTTCACCGTGCGGTCAAACGGCTTGCGCGGGTGCGGCGGCAAAAGCACGGATGATGTCGGCAAGCGCTACCGGCTGCTCGACGCAGGGTATGTGCCCGCAGTCTTTGAGCTCGTCGTACCGCGCGTCCGGGATCATCTTCGCCATCTGTGCCACCAGCGCGGGCGGCGTCGACCCGTCCTGATCGCCCACCACGCATGACGCCGGCACGGTCAGCGTCTTTGCGATGTCGGTGTAGTCGGCATCGCGGATCGCGGCACATGTGCCGACATAGCCCTCGACCGGCTGGCGGACGAGCATGTTGCGATAGCCGGGAAATTCGGCATTGTCCGGCCGCCGGAAGGCCGGAGTGAACCAGCGCTCCATCACCGGATCGGCCAGCGCAGCAAGACCCTTGTCACGCACTATCTCGATCCGATCGTTCCACAGTTTCCCGGTGCCGATCTTCGGCGCGGTGTCACACAGGATCAGCGAGCGGACGAGGTCCGGTCGCGCCTTGAAAAGGCCCAGGGCGATGATACCGCCCACCGACAAGCCGCAGATGGTCGCTTTCTTGACCGCCAGATGATCCAGCAGACCGGCCAGATCGGAAACATGGTCGTCCATGGCATAGGGCGCGGGCGGCGCGTCCGAGAGCCCGTGACCGCGCTTGTCGTATAGGATGAGCCCAAACTCGCCGACGAGCCGCACAATGACATCGCGCCAGATGCGAAAGTCGGTGCCCAGCGAATTGGCGAAAACCAGCGTCGGCTTGCCCTCAGCGGCGCCGATGACCTGGTAGTGGAGCGTCACGCCATTGATCAGGGCAAACTGCACGATCCTAGTCTCCGTCTCTGTGTCGCGGCGTCCAGTCCCTACAGATCGGGTCGGCCCGGTCAAGCGGCAGGCGGACGGTTTGCCCCGCCCGGGCCGACTTGTAGACCGCGGCGACGAACTCGATCGAGCGCACACCCTCCTGTCCTGTCACCATATCCGCCGAGCCGCCGTCCAGATGATCGGCAATGGCCGCAAACTGGCCCGCATAACCGACAGGGCGCCGGTCGATCGCGGCGCCGGCTTCTGCAAGGGCATCGTCCAGCGCCGACTGGTCCAGCGGCGCGCGCGCCTCGAACGTCCACTCATCGGCACCCGGCGCGTAGGGATTGCGCCCGCTTTCGGCGGTGAGTGTTTCGAACACGAAGCGCAGGCGCGACATGTCGCGCGCGCCGCCAAGGGTCACCGACGAGGTGACCAGCGCCCCGCTTTCGCAGCGCACGGCAAGCGCCGCGCAATCCTCCGTCTCGATCGGATTGACGCGCGTGTCGACCATCGCCGTCACCTCGGCGACCGGGCCGACAAAGCGCGCGATCAGATCGTGCGCGTGGATGGCGTGGCCGAGCACCGCACCCCCGCCTTCGCTGTGCCAGCGGCCGCGCCAGGGGACCGAATAATAGTCGGCGCCGCGGTTCCAATGGGTTTCGAGCGTCGCCACCAGCGGATTGCCGGTCAGGCCACGCCTTTGCAGTTCGGCAAGCTGGTAGAACCCGCGCCCGTAACGATACTGAAACACGGGCGCCAAAATCCGGTCGGCCTTGTTCGCCGCCGCCGCGATCCGGTCCGCGTCGCGCACCGATCCGGCCAGTGGCTTTTCGCAGATCACATGCTTGCCCGCTTCCAGCGCGGCAATGGCGACTGGCGCGTGCAGATGCGGCGGCAGGCATATGTCGATCACATCGATTTCCGGGTCTGCGACGATCTCGTCGAGATCGGCGGTCACGGCGCAACCAGGCGCCTGCGCCGCCACGGCCTCGGCCTTGTCGGCGTCGAGATCGCACACCGTCGCCACCTGCCAGCGGTCGGTCAGCGCACGATAGCCGTCCATGTGCTGCGCACCGATGCCAGCGCCCAATATCGCTACGTGCAGCATGGTCAGGTCCTCAGATGGCCGAGGCGCACGGCCTGCGCCTGGGCCTTCAGGGCAAGCTCCATGACCTTGAAGCAGTGTGCCTGACCCATGGCCGTCTCGGTGCGGTCACGCACATCGGCTGCGAGACGCTCGAAATAGGTCAGCTTCTCCCCTGACGCGTCAAAGTATTCACAGCGCTCGCCATTGACCAGGAACACATGGTCAGTGCCGTCGCGTCCGCACACATCGACATATTTGCGCAGCTCGATCGTTCCCTCGGTGCCCAGGATCGTCAGACGCCCATCACCCCAGGTCGGCAGCGCATCGGGGGTATACCAGTCGACACGAACATAGCCCTGCCCCTTGTCCGAACGCAGCAGCACGTCGCCGAAATCCTGAAGGCCGGGATCACCAGGATTGGCAAAGTTGCCAACCGAGGACGCGACGATATCCGCATCGTCGGAACCGGTGAAGAACAGGAACTGGTCAATCTGATGGCTCGCAATATCGCACAAAATGCCGCCATAGGCGGCTTCGTCGAAAAACCAGTCAGGGCGCAAATGCCGGTTCAGCCGATGCGGCCCCAGCCCGACGGTCTGGACGACTTGCCCGATTGCGCCTTCGGCCACCAGCGCGGCCGCCTTCTGGTTCGCTGGTACTTCGAAGCGCTCCGAAAAATCGATCGACCAGATGCGGTCCGTCTTGGCGACCGTTCGCTTGATGGCATCCAGCTGATCGAGCGTCGTGCAGCCCGGCTTGTCCGTCATCACATCCTTGCCGGCGTGCATGGCCTCGATGGCGCGGTCGGCACGATGCACGGGAATGTCGGCCAGAAGGATCAGATCGATCTGCGGATCGTCGAGCAGCGTCCGCCGGTCGGCGACGCGAGGGACATCGGGGAAACGCTTGACGAACCCCTCGACGGGCTGCGGATTGCCTTCGGTCCACCAACCCTTGCAGGTGGCGCCGACATCGAGCATGCCCTGCAACTGGCCGTAAATATGCCGGTGATCGATGCCGATCACCCCCACCGTCAAAGACGACATGGATCAGTCCCCGTTCAAAATTGTGATGGCACGCCCTTCGCGCGACGAGGCGATGAGGGCGTCGATCAGATCATGGACCCTGAGCGCCTCACGCCCGGTCACGGACGGCGCGCGCCCCGACTCGACTGCATCGACAAAGTCCATGATCAAATCGCGGTGCCAGTCGAACGGGAACGCCATCGGATCGGCACCACCGCCGGTGCCGGCCGCCGTTTCACCGAACGTTTCGGTGCGCCCGTCGCGCCAGTTCACCGTCAGCGTCCCCGATTGCAGATGCGCCGAACCCTCTTCGCAGTAGAGCGTGATGGATTCGGCCTCGCCGGGAAAGGCGGCGACCGTCGCCATAACAGACCCCATTGCGCCGCTCTTGAACCGCATGCCACCGGCAACGAAATCCTCCGCTTCCATGGCATGTAACGGCGTCGTGCCAGCCACCGCCTGCACGTCTGACACCGGCCCGGTCATCGACAACATCAGGTCCAAGGTGTGAATGGCCTGGCTGATCAGAACGCCGCCACCGTCGCGCGCGTAGGTGCCGCGTCCGGGCTCGTCATAATAGCTCTGGTCCCGCCACCAGGGCACGGAAGCTCGCGCTAGTGCGATCGCGCCCAGATCGCCGGAAGCAATAAGCTTTGCAAGCACTTGCGAGGCTTGCCGGAATCGGTGCTGGAAGACGATGCCGAGTTCAACGCCGGCTTGCTCGCAGGTTTCGACGATTTTGCGCGCCGATTCGCGCGTGCGCTCGACCGGCTTTTCCATCAGTATGTGCTTGCCCGCCGCTGCGAACCGGTCGACCAGTTCGGTGCGCTGGTTGGGCGGCGTGATCAGGATCACCGCTCTTACGTCGGGATCATCGACCAGCGCATTGAGCGACGCCGCTTCCGGGAAACCATATTCGGCGCAAAAGGCGGAACGCTTCTCCGCCGTTCGCGAATAGACACCGCGCACATCAATGCGGTCCTCAAGGCTTTTCAGCGACAGCGCATGCGGCTTTGCAGCCATGCCGGTGCCTATCACGCCGACACCAAACCTCGTCGATGTCATCCGGCCGCTCCGCCATCCGCGTCGATGCCGTTGATGATCACCTTGCCGTCAGCATCGAAGACATGCAGCACGTCGCGCCGGAGGCGCAGATGCACCATCTCGCCGCGCCCGACCGGGAACTGGCCAAGCTGATGCACGGTGATCTGCGGCAGACCCTCGGGCGTGCAGAACAGATAGGTTTCCCCGCCCAATTGCTCGGTCAGGTCGACCGGCGCGGAAATGTCGGCGTCGCCCTCATCCACGATGTCCATGTGCTCGGGCCGGATGCCGAAGGTGATATCGTCGCCCGGCTTCACGCCGTCGATCGCCGGCAAGCCGATATGCTGGCTGCCGGCATGAAGGACAAGACCGCCGCCCTTCCCCGCTTCGGCCACGCCCTCCATCAGATTCATGCGCGGCGAGCCGATGAAACCGGCGACGAACGTGTTCTGCGGCGTGTTGTAGAGTTCGAGCGGCGAACCGGCCTGTTCGACGCGGCCTGCATTCAGCACAACGATCGTGTTGGCCAGCGTCATCGCTTCCACCTGATCGTGCGTCACATAGATCATCGTGCCGCCGAGCTTGGCGTGCAGTGCCGCCAGTTCCTTTCGCATGGCGACACGCAGTTCGGCGTCAAGGTTCGACAGGGGCTCGTCGAAAAGGAACGCTTTGGGATCGCGGACAATGGCCCGGCCGATGGCGACGCGCTGGCGCTGGCCGCCCGACAGCGCCTTGGGCCGGCGCTGCAGATAAGGATCGATCTGCAGCAGCTTAGCCGCCTCATGGACACGGTTTTCAATCTCGGCGCGCGGCATGTTCGAGTTCTCCAGCCCGAACGCCATGTTCTTGTAGACGGTCATGTGCGGATAAAGCGCATAGGACTGGAACACCATGGCCAGTCCGCGCTCGGATGCCGGCACCGCATTGACCACCTCGCCGTCGATCGCCACCTCGCCGCCGGTGACCTGCTCGAGGCCGGCAATGATCCGCAAAAGCGTGGACTTGCCGCAGCCCGACGGGCCGACGAATACGACGAACTGGCCTGAATGGACATGCAGATCGATGCCGTGGATGACTTCGACATCGCCATAGGCCTTCTTGACCTGGTTCAACTGGATTTCTGTCACCGGACCCCCGCTCTTTGTGTCGTTACCGGCTGCGCGCCATCGCCGCCATGCGCGGTTCGGCGCGTTGCAAATGCATGGGCGGCAGACCGGACAGGATCTGCCGCACATCGTCGACCATCATGGCGCGAATGCGCCCATAGGACGCCTCCATCCCACCTGCCAGATGCGCCGAAAAGAGCACGTTATCCGTCTGCCGCGCCGCGTCATCTGCTGGCACCGGCTCTTCGGGAAAAACGTCGATGGCGACTCGCAGCCGCCCGCTGTGCGCCTCGCCAAGCAGCCCGTCGAAGTCCACCACCTCGGCGCGAGACGCCAGGATCACGCTGGCATCGTCCGGCATCGTCGCCAGCTTTTCGGCGGTCAAGAAGCCTTCGTTCTCGCTGGTCGCACCGGCCAGCAGGAAGACAAAGCGGCTGGTCGACAGCAGATCGTCGAGCGGCATCGGTTCAAGCCCCTCGCCCTCCAGAAAACCATCCGACAGGAACGGGTCATGCACCGCGATCTGTTGCGTGAACGGTCGCAATAGCGGCGTCAGCGCACGGCCCAGATTGCCGTAGCCGATCAGGCCCACCGGCGCGTCGAACAACGAATAAGCCGTGCCATTGCCGGCGATGCCATAACGCTCGGTCACGGAACGGAAAGCGCCATTGGCCACAACCAGGCCACGCGCCAGATTGATCGCCTGGCCGAGGCAGAACTCGGCCACAGCCGGCGCCATGGCGGGCGCGGCCGAAAGCACATGGATGCCACGTGCCTGCGCGTCTCCATAATCGATGTTCGGCTCCCAGTTCGCCTTGACGTTGATGATCGCCTTGAGGTTGACCGCCCGGTTCAGCCGGCTGCGGTCCATCGCGGTCTGCCCGATGATGATGGCAACCTCGTCCAGAACGCTTTCAACCAATTCGTCCGGCGCGCGCGATCCGAAATGCGTGACCACCCGGCCCATGCCGCGGAGCGCCTCCTCCGTGTCGGGCGTCAGCACCATCGCCTCGGAGCGCGGAAACGGGTCCATGAAGATGAGCGGGCGCATCGTCGTCATTTCATGCCCGATGAGGCGATGCCGGTGGTGATGAAACGCTGCAGGAAGGCGAACACCACTGTCACCGGGATCAGCGCCACGACCGTCATCGCCAACACGAAGTGCCATTGCACATTCAGTTCGCCCTGGAACGCGTTCAGGCCGATCTGCAGCGTGTAGACCTCGGAGCGGTTGAGCACGATCAGCGGCCACAGGAAGTCGTTCCAGCGCCACATCACCGAGAAGATGGCAAGGACGGCGATGGCCGGCAGCGACAACGGCAGGACGATCCGCCAATAGATCTGCCATTCGGACGCCTTGTCCATGCGCGCCGCCTCGATCAGGTCGCGCGGAATGGTCAGCATGTACTGCCTGAGCAGGAACACGCCTGTCGGCGTCGCGCAGCCCGGAATGATCACCGCCCACAGCGTGTTGACCATGCCCAGTTGCGTGACGACCAGATAAGTCGGCACCAGAATGATGGTGATCGGAATCATCAGCGTGCCGATGACGAACAGCATAACGGCGTTCCGCCCCCGGAACTCGTAGATCGCCAAACCATAGGCTGCCATCGAGTTGATCAACAGCGTGATTAGCGTCGCCGCCGCCGTCACGATGACGGAATTGTTCAGATAGGTCAGGAAGTTGAATGTCTCGAGCGGTTTGGTGTAGTTCTCCCAGGCGATGCTCATCTCGCGGATCGGTTCGCGATCGTTGATCGACACCTGGATGCGCTCTTCGGGATTATCGGGATCGACCATCTGCGCCATGATGCCGACGCGGCGCACCTGCGCCATCTGCTTCACCGTGCCGTCCTCGAACGTGACCTCGAACAGCGGCAGAGGCTCATCATATCCTTCGACCTCCACCGAGATCTGACCGAGCGGCAGCAGCGTCGGTGGAAACTCCTGAAGGCCCGCCTGGGTCTTGAACGAGGACAGGACCAGCCACAGGACCGGACCGAACATCAGCGCAACGCCCAGCGCCAGATAGATGTAGGTAAAGACATCAGTCCAGTGCAGCCGCCCGTTGCCGCGCGTCGCCGTCAAAAGCGTGCCCAGCGTCCGGGTCGGTCTGGCAACGACGTCCGTCATCAGCCCTGATCCCTTCTGCGCACGACGGCCAGTTGCAACAGCGTCAGGACGAACAGGACGACTCCAAGCACGACGGACGCAGCGGCGGCCAGCCCGAAATTCTGCACCTGGCTCGAAAAGCCGGTCGTGTAGATGTATTGGACGATGAACTGCGTCGCCGTGCCCGGCCCGCCGCCGGTCAGGACGAAAACCTCGTCGAAGACCTGTACCGATTTGATCAGCGCCAGGACGATCACCACCAGCATGTTGGGCCAAAGGAGCGGCAGCGTGATCCGCCAGAAGACCCGCTCGGGTTTGGTGCCGTCCATCTCGGCGGCCTCGTAGAGGTCAGGCGGAATCGCCTGCAGCCCGGCGAGCAGGATCAGCGTGTAAAAGCCCATATTGGCCCAGATCGACACGAAGATCGCCCAGAACATCGACCATTGCGGATCGACGAAGAACAGGATGCGGTCGAGCCCCATCCCGACCAGCCCGGCATTGAGCACACCGTCGCGCAAGAGAATCCACTTCCAGATCAGCGCCACGACCACCGGCGACAGCAACACCGGAAAGAAGAAGGCAGCGCGGTAGAAGCCGCGATAGCGTATGTCGCGGTTCAGGATCAGCGCCGTAATCAGCGAGAACAGCACCATCAGCGAGACCTGGAAAAACACGAACACCATCGTGTTGTAGATGCCGCGCCAGAAACGGTCCTCCCGGCATGTGGCCGGATCGAAATGGTTCGCGCAGGTCGCCAGGAACTCGTACTGCTCGGCGCCAACATAGGGCCGGTCGGCCAGGAACAGGTTGGTGCCGCCGGTCACCGAGAAGGCGAAATTGATAAACAGCGGCAGGACGACGAACGTGCCGAAGAAAATCATGTTCGGCAGGATGAAGAAATACGGCATCGCGCCGATGCCGAAAATCCGCTGAAGAAAGCGGAACGGCACGTCGAGGACGGTCGCCAAAAGCTTGATAGGCCAAGCTGCCGCGGCCTTGGCGCGGTCGGTCAGCGTGACCGGTTCTGGAGGGGCGACATCATCGATTGCCATGAAGCCGGTCACCTTTCAGCGCTGGCTGGCAGGGGTCCGGCGCGACCGCAAGAGCCGCGCCGGACGGATGGGTGTGCGGGTGCAAGGCGGCGATCAGCCGTCGCGTTCCTTCTCGGCGATCTGCTGGGCGACATCCTGCTCCATGCGCTCATAGGCTTCGTCCAGCGTCAGTTCGCCGACGATCGCTTCGCCGAGCCGCGAGATCAGCGCATTGAACATGACACGATTGTTGACGTAGCCCTGAAGGTCGAACGCGGTCGGTGAAATGCCCGGAACCGCCGCCGCAAACGTCGACAGCGCATGGTTGGCGCGCGGATCGTCGGTGGAGAAATCGACGCCGCCCTCGGCAAGGCCGAGATGACCCGGAATGAACAGCGTGCGGCCATAGAATTCGGCGAGCACTTCGGCGCTGGACAGGTAATCCATCAGCTTGCCGACTTCCTCGGGGTGTTCGGTGTCCTTGAGCGCGACGAGTGCCGCGCCACCGGGCATGCCCGTGCAGGCCGCCGGTCCGCACGGCGCCGGTACCGCCCACCAGTCGAACGCGTCGCCGATCGTTTCGGCGAACTGCGGAATCTGCCACGAGCCGGACATGTACATGACGACCTGGGCGTTGGCGAATTCCTCATTGGCGCCCAGATACTGGTTGCCCGACACCGAGCCCCAAAGCTCCTTCGGCATTGTTCCATCCTGGTGCCAGTCATAGAGTTTCTGGGCCATCATCTTCAGCCCGTCATCGACCAAAGCCGGCTCGCCCTCGTCGGTGAACATGCCGGCGCCCATCGAGATTGCCGGACCGGACACGCGGTGGCCCGAACGGTCCCAGGCCATCGGATAGGCGATGTCGAGCGCTTCGGCGACCTGTTTGGAGGCCGCAGCCCAGTCGTCCCATGTGGCGCCCTCGCCGGGCAAGTCGACGCCGGCCTGCTCGAACAGCGTCTTGTTGACGTAAGGCCCGGTGACAGTGAGCTGGGTCATGAAGCCGGCGATCGCACTGTCATTGCCCGGCTCGCGCTTCCAGTTCAGGAACGGGCCGAAATTGGTCTCCCAATAGTCGGGATCGGAGATGTAGGGTGTCAGGTCGAGATAGTATTGCGCCAACCCGCCAAGGTCGGTGACACGGGCAAGATCGGTGCCTTCGCCAGCCGCAAGCTGCACCGGAAGGCTCTCGAGGATCGCCTTGTAGGGCACAGTGTCGAGAACGACGGTGATGTCCGGATTGGCCTCCTCGAACCGGTCGAGCAGGTCGCGCATGACCTCGCCCTCATTGCCGTCATTGTACCAGGTGATGCGCAATTCGGTCTCGGCGAGCGCGGTCCCCGCCATAAGCGCAAGGGCGGCACTGCCCAGCACAAGCGTCTTTGCAAAACGTCCAGTCATCGATGTCTCCTCCCAAGGGTCACTCATGTACCAGCGTTACTGGTATACTAGTACAGCGTCAGGGCGCCCGCAAGCGCCTGTCGCCACCTCGAACCGGATCGTGGCCCGTCGCCCCGCCGGTTTCAAGCACAGAATGGATATGGGCGCGCATGTGCCGCTCGGCGGCATCGGCATCGCCATGGGCGATCGCATCCAGAACCGCGCGATGCTGGTCGAAGGCGGCCATCGAACGGCCGGCAATGGACGACATGAGCACCAGCCGCTGCCGGTCCACATGCGCCTTCATCGACTGGATCAGACCCCACGCACTAGGCACGCCCGCCAACTCCGCCAGCGTTGCGTGAAATGCCTCGTCGTGGCGGAAAAACGTCATGTAATCGTCACGTTCGGCAGCCGCGCGCTGTGCTGCCAGAAGCGGATCGAGTCCGGTCAGATCCACGCCGGTCTCCGCAAGGCGCCTGACGACGGCGCACTCGATGGCCGCCCTAACGAAAACCGCCTCGTTGAGACGTGCCTCGTCCAGCGGCGCCACCACGGTGCCAACCTGCGGGCGCACCTGAACAAGCCCCTCGCTGGCAAGGTTTTGGATCGCGGCACGCACGGGCGTCCGGCTGACCGCGCAAAGACGGGCGGTCTCGGCCTCCGAGATCACCGCGCCTGGCGGAAGACGATTGTCGACGATGCGCGCACGCAACATCTCGTAGACCTGAGGCGCAATCGGCCGACCGGCTTCAATCGCAGCGTCAGCGAACACCGAAGCCGGGTCAAACAGGGTGCGATAGGTTTCAGGCCGCGGCATGGCCTGCCTCCAATGCCGCCATGACGCCACGCAACTCCGCCAGTCCCTTGAGCCGGCCGATCGCCGGATAGCCAGGCTGGCTGCCGCGCGCCGCATCGTCGAGAAGCTCATGGCCATGGTCCGGGCGCATCGGGATCTGCCGGTCCGCCCTGCCCTCGGCCCTGCGCCGCCGCTCCTCGGCCAAGAGCGCGTCGATCACTGCGACCATGTCGGTCTGGCCCGCCAGATGCTCGTCTTCGGCAAACGAACAGGGAACCGCGGCGTTTGTCCGCGTCACATTGCGCAGATGGACGAAATGGATGCGCGGGCCGAACTCGCGTGCCATGGCCGGCAGGTCATTGTCGGCCCGAGCACCGAACGAACCGGTGCACAGGGTCAGCCCGATGGCCGGGCTTGGCACCGCCTGGAAAACGTCCCGCACATCATCTGCCGTCGACCAGACGCGCGGCAATCCGAGCAGCGGCCATGGCGGATCGTCGGGATGGCAGCAAAGCCGCACGCCATGCTCCTCGGCGATGGGCGCCATCGCCGTGAGGAAGCCGATATGATGCTGGCGCAGGCGGTCGGCGTTCATGCCGCGATAGTCGGCGAGCCGAGCCCGCACATCCTCCAGTGTCCAGTGCTCGGCAGCGCCCGGAAGGCCGGCTGTCACATTGGCAGCCAGTTCAGCCTTGCGGTCGCCGCTCATCGCTGTGAACCGCTCTGCTGCCGCATCGACGACATCGCGCGGATAGTCGTCGCGCGCGCCGGCCCGACGCAGAATGTGCATGTCGAAGGCGGCAAAATCGATCAGATCGAACACCATCGCCGCGCCACCCGTTTCGGTCGGCGCGCGCAGATCAGTGCGTGTCCAGTCCAGCACCGGCATGAAATTGTAGCAGACCGTGTGGATGCCGCATCGTGCCAGATTGGCCAGGCTCTCGGCGTAACGGTCCAGATCGCCGCGCCAGTCGCCGCTTTGCGTCTTGATCGCTTCCGAAACCGGCAGGCTCTCCACCACCTCCCAAGCGAGCCCGGTCGGCATGCCGTCCGGATGTGCGGCCACTTCGCGCTGGCGTTTTTCGATCTCAGAGACCGGCCAGACCGCGCCGGGCACGATGTGATGCAGCGCCGTGACGATGGCCTCGGCGCCGGCCTGCCGCGCATCGGCCAGCGTGACCCTGTCCACCGGCCCGAACCAGCGCCATGTCTGCCGCATGACTTGTCTCTCCCAATTGCGGAAATACTAGTATACCAGTAGCATCGGGCGCAACCGCAATCACCGGCTCAGAGGCCGACCATGCCGATTACGCGCGATGAACTGCGCACCCTGCTGCGCATGCCGCCGACAGACGCCGCACCGGCGCGGATCGACGTAAGGGACGAGATGGTTCGTGAAGGCATCTGTGGCCAGCGCATCACGCTGCACCGGTCTGGAACCGCGATTTCCGGAGCATTGCTGTTGCCTGAATCGGCCAGCGCTCCCATGCCCGCGGTCCTTTACTGCCACGCCCATGGCAACCGCTACGATATCGGCGCTGCCGAACTGATGGACGGGCGCCCCGCGCTGCAAGGCCCGCCCTATGGGCCATTGCTGGCCCTCCGTGGAACGGTGGTTCTGTGCATCGATATGCCCGGCTTCGGAACGCGCAGGCCCGAAGGCACCGAAAGCGCGCTCGCCAAGACGGCGCTGTGGCGCGGGCAGACCCTGTTCGGCCAGATGCTGGCCAATCTGACAGCAGCACTCGATTGCCTCGCCGCCCATCCGGCGGTCGATCCGACCCGCGTTGCAACGCTCGGCATTTCCATGGGCGCGACGCACGCCTATTGGCTCGCAGCGCTCGACGACCGCATCGCGGCTTGCGCGCATATATGCGCATTTGCCGACATCGGCCCGCTGATCAGAACCGGCAATCACGATCTTCACGGTATCTACATGACCGTGCCGGGTCTGCTCGAACGCGGCGATATGGGCGACATTGCCGCGCTGATCGCCCCTCGGCCGCAACTGGTCGCATCGGGTCTCAAGGACCCGCTGACACCGCCGGAAGCCTTGAATCCGGCGCTCAGCCGATTGCGCCAAGCCTATGAATCACAAGGCGCTTCCGATGCACTGACCGTGCTGACATCGCCGGACACAGGCCACGAGGAGACCCCGGCGATGCGGGCGGCTGTCCTTGGATTTCTTGACGAGGTGATCGGCTCCTGAGCCTTACTCCGCCGCTTCCCGGTGCACCGACGGATTGTTGGGATGCTCGGTCCAGTTGCCGTAGTCCGGATCGATCGGCTTGCCAGTACGCGGATCGGTGCCGGCGATCTGCTCCATGGTGATGCAATCGTCGACCGGGCAGACATTGACGCACAGATTGCAGCCCACGCACTCCTCGTCGATCACCTCGAACTTGCGCACGCCATCGACCATGTTGGTGATCGCCTGGTGCGAGGTGTCCTCGCAGGCGATGTGACAGCGCCCGCAGGAGATGCACAGATCCTGGTTGATCCGTGCCTTGGTGACGTAGTTGAGGTTCAGATACTGCCAGTCCGTGACGTTCGGCACTGCCATGCCGCGGAAGTCCTCGATCGTCGCATGGCCCTTTTCGTCCATCCACGCTTCAAGCCCTGCCACCATCTCCTCGACGATCTTGAACCCGTAGGTCATCGCCGCGGTGCAGACCTGCACCGTGCCGCAGCCCAATGCGATGTACTCTGCCGCATCGCGCCATGTCTGGATGCCGCCAATGCCCGAAATGGGCAGGCCGTGCGTCTCCGGATTGCGGGCAATCTCCGAGACCATCGACAGGGCGATCGGCTTGACCGCAGGCCCGCAATAGCCGCCATGCGAGCCCTTGCCGTCGATCGAAGGCACCGGAGAATAGCTATCGAGATCGACCGAGACGATCGAGTTGATGGTGTTGATAAGCGACACCGCATCGGCGCCACCGCGCTTGGCGGCTTCGGCCGGCTTGCGAATGTCGGTGATGTTGGGCGTCAGCTTGACGATCACCGGCAAATCGGAGTGCTGCTTGCACCAGCGCGCGACCATCTCGATGTATTCAGGCACTTGGCCGACCGCCGAGCCCATGCCGCGTTCGCTCATGCCGTGCGGGCAGCCAAAGTTGAGTTCCACCGCATCGGCACCGGTTTGCTCAACGGACGCGAGGATGTTCTTCCACGGCTCCTCCTCGCACGGCACCATCAGCGAAACGATCATCGCCCGGTCGGGCCAGTTCTTCTTGACCGTCTCGATCTCGCGCAGATTCACCTCGAGATCGCGGTCGGTGATCAGTTCGATATTGTTGAGACCCAACAGGCGCCTGTCCGGCCCCCAGATGGCGCCATAACGCGGACCGTTGACATTGACGACGGGTGGCCCCGCCTCGCCGAGCGTCTTCCAGACGACGCCGCCCCAGCCCGCTTCGAACGCGCGCTCGACATTGTACTGCTTGTCGGTGGGCGGCGCGGACGCCAGCCAGAAGGGATTGGGCGATTCAACGCCGAGGAAGTTGGTGTGCAGACTAGCCATGGGTCATGCTCCTGCTTGGCGCGGGATGCGCGGCATCGGAAAAAACAACTTTGAAACGCTCGCAGACCAGTTCGCGGCGTTCATGCCACTCAAGGCCCAGCGCTTGGCAGACCGTGCGGTAGTGGTCGCTGTTCCTGGCCTTCCAGGTCGGCAGCGTACGATCCCACTCGCCATAGTCATGAGCGAATTGCGGATCGACGTCTTCGAACGCCAAGTGCCTGACCTGCACCGTCTCGACAACGGCCCTGGGCCGGTCCTTGCCGTCGATCACGATGCTCAAGGCGCCCGGAAACGGGATTCCGATGTCGGCAAGCTCTTCGGGGAGTGAACTGGTTGCCGTCTTGGTGCCGGACACGATCAGGTCGGCACCTCCGTCCGCGCTTTCGTCTGTATCGCCGACACGAAACACGTCGAACGGTTCCCGGTTCGCTGCCGGATACGCCGAGCGGAAGCTGGACCAGAAGAGTTCGGTCTGCGCGTTCATCCCATCAACCGCTTGTGAATGCTGGCTGCGGCGATCTTGCCGTCCTCGACAGCGACCACAGTCAGGTCCTCGCCGCCGGCAATGCAGTCGCCGCCCGCCCAGACCTTGTCGTGGCTGGTGCGCCGGTCGTCATCTGTGAAGATGCGTCCGCCGGAAAGATCAAGCGAAACGCCGCCGAACAGGCCGTCGACGGGTTTCTGGCCGATCGCCTTGAACACCTGGTCGGCCTGAAGCGTCACAGTCTCGCCGGTGCCGCTCAGCTTGCCGTTCATGGCGGTGTACTCGAGCGTGATGCCGGTCACGTCGCCATCGTCATTGCGCACCAGCGCCTGCGGCTGCAGCCAGTGACGGATCGTCACGCCATGGGTTTGCGCTACGTCCTGCTCATAGTCCGACGCATTCATCTGCTCCTCGCCGCGCCGGTAGCAGATCGTCACGTTTTCGGCGCCCAGAAGCTTGGTTTGCACGGCAACGTCGATTGCCGTCATGCCGCCGCCGATGACGACGATGTTGCGCCCGACGGGAAGCGACGACAGGTCGTCGGTCTGGCGCAGCTTTTCGATATAGGCGACGGCATCGATGCAGTTGTCGGCGTCGTCCCCGTCGAGACCCAGATCGTTGACGCCGGGCAGGCCCATGCCGAGAAACACCGCGTCATGGCCGGCCACGAGATCGTCGAGCGTTACATCGCGGCCCAGCGCCATGCCGTTGCTGATGGTGATGCCGCCAATGTCGGTGATGAAATCGACTTCGTCCTGGGCAAATCCGTCTGTCGTCTTGTAAGCCGCGATACCGTGCTCGTTCAGCCCGCCGGCCTTCTCGCGCGCCTCGAAAATGGTGACGTCATGGCCATTTCGGGCGAGCGCATGGGCGCAGGACAGGCCGGCCGGCCCCGCCCCGACAATGGCCACCTTTTTGCCTGTTGGCGCAGCGCGCTCGTAGGGATGCTGTTCGACCGTTTCCAGGAAATGATCGGTCGCATAGCGCTGCAAGAGGCCGATCTTGACCGGCTTGCCCTCGGCCACCTCGCGCACGCAGACCTCTTCGCACAGCGTCTCGGTCGGGCAGACGCGGGCGCACATGCCGCCCAGAATGTTCTGATCGAAGATCGTCTTGGCCGCGCCGTTGGCGTTGCCCGTCGAGATCTGCCGGATGAACATCGGAATGTCGATCGATGTCGGGCACGCTGTTTGGCAGGGCGCGTCGTAGCAGAAGTAGCAGCGATCCGCCTCGACCACCGCTTCGTGCCGGTTGAGCGGTTCGTGCAGATCGTCGAAATTGTCGATGTACTGATCGGCCGACAGGCGCCCGGCCTTTATGTCCGGCGAAACACGGTTTTGCGCCATCGCGCGATCTCCCTCCGAGAACCCGTTATGTGACGGCTCTTGGCGGCCGTTTGTCGTCTGACGGGAGCTTTCAATAATTTGATCAAAAGGTCAAATTTTTTCTGCATCCCCGTCAGGGTGCTGCAAGGGAGTGAGGTCGGACGGGATTCTGTCCGGGTCATACTGGCGCCCCGCAAATGCCTGCCCTGCCCCGGCGGCGCCGACGAGACCAGCCGCGCCGAAGACGAGAACGGCCGGAACAACGAACGCAGACGCGTCCGCCCGCATGTTAATCAGGGTCAGGGCGACGAGCACGATATCCAGGCAAGCCAGCGCAATGCCGGCGATCCAGCCCCTCAACGGCGATCCGCCGGGCAAACCGCGGCGAAAGCTGATACGGTTCCTGTCTGCTTCACCCAAGGCAGCATGCAGGTTCCGAAGGAAGTGCAGATAGGTACGCGCCGAGACGGCATCGGGGCTGCCCGTGAACGCTCCCCCCGACAAACGCACGCGCGAACCGTCGGCAAAGCGGAGTTCGGCGCGGCCGACGGGCCAGGTCAGTTTCGGCTTCTCACACCAGAGGCGAATCTCGCGCAAATCCGCCAGTACCTTTCCGGCGCGCCGCGGGTCTTCGCTCCAAACAAGCCGCCCATCTTCCGTCACGCGAAACTGCATCCGATGCCAAGGAGTAACGCCATCAATCGTGGCCAGAAGAGAAAACTCTTTGCTCTGCATGAACAACCACACCTTTGAGATCGGACGAAAGCTTACATCATCGGCTGCAACCGCAAAAATCCGCCCTCAGCGGTGGATCCGTCGTTTGCGACAGCGCGAATGAAAAAAGCCGCCCGCTGACGCGGACGGCTTTACCGGATTCAAGCTGGGAGCAAACGCTCACATGCCCTTGACCTTGTTCATGATCGCGTCGGTCCAAGCCCCTTCAGGCGCCGCCGTGATCACCGGGTCCGAACCGCCGGCCAGCAGCGTCTGGACAGTGGTCTCGGCAGCCGCGACATCAAGCGTGCCGTCGGACTCGCCGACCAGCTTGCAGATCTCGCCGGTCATGCGCACCTGGTGCGCCTCGGTCTGGGCACCGGTCGAATCGTTCTCGAGGACGATATTGGCCGCCTCTTCCTGGTTGGCGCAGGTATACTCCCAGCCACGCATCGATGCGGCGACGAAACGGGCCAACTTGTCGGCCATGGCCTCGTCGGCAAGGCTTTCCTCAAGCACGTAGATGCCGTCTTCCAGCGTCGCCACGCCCTGGTCGGTGTAGTTGAAGACGACCAGATCGTCCGGCGTGAAGCCGGCATCGATGACCTGCCAATACTCATTGTAGGTCATGGTCGACACACAGTCGGCCTGCTTCTGGATCAGCGGATCGACGTTGAAGCCCTGCTTGAGCACTTCGACGCCATCATCGCCACCCTCGGTCGGAATGCCAAGCTGGCTCATCCAGGACAGGAACGGGAACTCGTTGCCGAAGAACCAGACGCCCAGCGTCTTGCCGCGGAAGTCTTCCGGCGATTCGATGCCCGTTTCCTTGCGGCAGGTAAGCATCATGCCCGAGCGCTGGAACGGCTGGGCGATGTTGACCAGCGCCACGCCTTTTTCGCGAGCGGCGAGCGCTGCGGGCATCCATTCGAGGATGACATCGGCACCACCGCCGGCGATCACCTGCGGCGGTGCGATGTCCGGCCCGCCGGGATTGATGGTGACGTCGAGCCCGGCCTCTTCATAATAGCCCTTGTCCAGCGCCACATAGTATCCGGCGAATTGGGCCTGGGTCACCCATTTGAGCTGTAGCGTGAGTTCATCAGCGGCATGGGCGGCCGACGCTGCCGTCAGCCCCATTGCCGTGCTTGCGGCCAGTGCTATCCATTTTTTCATTTTGGTTCTCCCTGTTTGCTCCGTGGATTGCTGATGTCGGCATCCGTCATCCCGTTTATGGTCGCTCGCTTCGCATGGACGGATGCCAGAATGTCACCGACCGCTCGATCAGCGCGATCGCGCCGTAGGAGAGCGAGCCGGCAAGCGCGGCGACGAATATCGTGGCCCACACCATGTCGACATTGAGCCGTCCGACCTCCGCCGAGATGCGAAAGCCCATGCCAACAATGGGTGTGCCAAAGAATTCTGCGACGATCGCACCGATCAGCGCAAGCGTCGAATTGATCTTCAAGGCGTTGAAAACGAACGGCATCGCCGCCGGAAGACGCAGCTTGAATAGCGACTGGGTGCGCGTCGACGCATAGGTGTGCATCAGGTCGCGCTCCATGTGCCCGGCCGCATTCAGCCCGGCGACCGTGTTCACCAGCATCGGAAAGAAGGTCATGACGACGACAACGGCGGCCTTCGATTGCCAGTCAAAGCCGAACCACATCACCATGATCGGCGCGATGCCGACGATCGGCAGCGCCGAGACAAGATTGCCGATCGGCATGACGCCAGCCTTCCAGAAGGGCGAGCGGTCGACCAGCACGGCAACGAGAAAACCGAGCGTGCAGCCGATCAGATAGCCGGAGATGACGCCTTTCAAATAGGTCTGCTGGAAGTCGGCCCAGAGCGTCGGCACGGACCCGGTGATCCGCTCCCAGATCATCGAGGGCGGCGGCAGGATGACGGTCGGCACGCCTAAGCCGCGCGTGATGCCTTCCCACAAGGCCAGGATCGCCGCGCCGAACAGGACGGGAATGGCGAGGTTGATGATGGTGACCATCGGCCCGCGCTCGGGCCGCATCGCGGCCAGCCGCGTGTTGGCGAACCAGGCGGCCAGCCAGAAAACGATCGCGCCGATGAGGATGGCGGTGTTCGTCATGCCCGCGCCTCCCGGACACCCATGCGGCGGTTGAGCCAACCGCCAATCCAACCGATCAGCCCGACCAAGAGCCCGGCCAGGATGGCGGCGACGATCAGCGCCGACCAGATCTGCACGGTCTGGCCGTAATAGGAGCCGGCCAGAAGCCTCGCGCCAAGGCCGGCCACCGCGCCGGTCGGCAGTTCGCCGACGATCGCGCCGACAAGGCTGGCGGCGATGCCGATCTTCATCGAGGTGAAGAGGAACGGCACCGAGGACGGCCAACGCAGCTTCAAGAAGGTCTGCGACCGGTTGGCCGAATAAGTGTGCATCAGGTCCATATGCATGGTCTCGGGCGAGCGCAGGCCCTTCACCATGCCGACCGCGACCGGAAAGAAGGAAAGATAGGTGGAGATCAGCGCCTTGGGCAGAAGCCCGGTCACCCCGACCGAATTGAAGACGACGATGATCATCGGCGCCAGCGCTAGGATCGGAATGGTCTGCGAGGTGATGATCCAGGGCATCATCGACTTGTCGAGCACGCGGGAATGCACGATGCCAACCGCGAGAAGAATGCCGAGCGCGGTGCCCATCATGAAGCCGAGCAGCGTCGCCGACAGCGTAACCCAGGCATGATAGATCAGGCTGCGCTTGGAGGTGATCGACTTTTCGGCCGTCGTTTCCCAGATTTCCACCGCCACCTGATGCGGCGCCGGAAGCACGGGGCGCTGCTGGCTCATGGTCTTGGGCAGAATTTCGGTGAAGCCGATGGTTTCGCCTGCCCGCGCGGCGGCATTGCGCTCGAACGGCGTATTTAGAATGACGGCGAACGCATACCAGACCGCGATGATCGCAGCGACGACCGCAAAGATGGGTAGAAGGCGCGACCGGATCATGGACTGCACGCCTCAATCATACGCATGCCCCGCCGCCAGGCCCTCGCGGACCTGGTGGGCGATCTTCAGAAACTCGGGCGTTTCGCGGACTTCGAGTGGCCGGTCGGCGCCCAAATCGCAGTCGATCACCTCGTGAATGCGGCCGGGGCGCGGGCTCATCACCACAATCTTCGTCGACAGGAACACCGCCTCGGGGATCGAGTGGGTGACGAAGACGATCGTCTTGTGGGTCGCGGCCCAGAGCTTGAGAAGCTGCACGTTCAAATGGTCACGGACGATCTCGTCGAGCGCCCCGAACGGCTCGTCCATCAGGAGCATGTCCGGCTGTACGGCCAGGGCGCGGGCGATCGACGCGCGCTGCTGCATGCCGCCGGACAATTGCCAGGGAAACTTCTTCTCGAAACCCGCCAGATCGACCAGTTCGAGGTTCTCGCTGACGCGGGCATCGCGCTCGGCCTTGTCGAGGCCCATGACTTCGAGCGGCAGCGCCACATTGTCGGCAATCGTCCGCCAGGGGAACAAGGCGGCAGCCTGAAAGACGTAGCCATAGGCGCGTTTCAGACGTGCCTCGTGCGGGGTCATCCCGTTGACCGTGATCGAGCCGCCGGTCGGGTGCTCCAGATCGGCGATGACCCTCAAGAGTGTGGTCTTGCCGCAGCCCGAAGGCCCGATCAGCGAGACGAACTCGCCTTTGGCGATATCGAGCGTGATGTCGGACAGCGCATGGACCGGCCCGTCATTGGTCTCAAAGACAAGGTCCAGCGCTTCGGCGGAGATGACCGTTTCGGCTTGCGGCGAGGGTGAGAGCATCGGCGCCGGTTACACCCCGCTCGCCGGAATGCCGGTGCGCTCGATCTTGCGCGGCGCCGTCAGTTCCTTCCAGGTCGACAGCGCGGTGTTGACCGGGTTGTTCGGCGGACGCTCGACGAACTTGCCATGGCCTTCCTCGGTCCGCACCTCACCATCGTGCACGGCGACCTTGCCACGGGTCAGCGTGAAACGCGGCAGGCCCTTCACATGCTTGCCCTCAAACACATTGTAGTCGATCGCCGACTGTTGGATGTCGGCCGAGATCGTCTTTTCCTTGTTCGGATCCCAGACGACGATGTCGGCGTCGGCGCCCTCAAGGATTGCGCCTTTGCGCGGATAGACGTTGAGGATCTTGGCGATGTTGGTCGAGGTCACGGCGACGAACTCGTTCATCGTCAGGCGGCCGGTGTTGACCCCGTGGGTCCACAGCATCGGCATCCGGTCTTCAAGCCCGCCTGTGCCATTCGGAATCTGGGTGAAATCGCCGACGCCGTTGCGCTTTTGCTCGGTGGTGAAGGCGCAATGGTCGGTTGCGACGACCGACAGCGAGCCGGACGCCAGACCGTTCCACAGCGAATCCTGATGCTGCTTGTTGCGGAAGGGCGGGCTCATGACGCGGCGCGCCGCATGGTCCCAGTCCTTGTCGAAATATTCGCTTTCGTCGAGCGTCAGGTGCTGGATCAGCGGTTCGCCGTAGACGCGCTTGCCCAGCATCCGCGCCCGGCGGATCGCCTCGTGCGCATCCTCACACGATGTGTGGACGATATAGACCGGCACGCCGGCCATGTCGGCGATCATGATGGCTCGGTTGGTCGCTTCGCCCTCCACCTGCGGAGGCCGTGAATAGGCGTGTCCCTCGGGGCCGTTGTTGCCTTCGGCCAAAAGTTTCGCCTGCAAATCGGCGACGACATCGCCGTTCTCGGCATGCACCAGCGGCAGCGCGCCCAGTTCGGCGCAACGGCGGAATGACGCGAACATCTCGTCATCGTTGACCATCAGCGCACCCTTATAGGCCATGAAGTGCTTGAAGGTGTTTATGCCGCGCTTGGTGATATCCTCCATTTCGTTGAACACCTGCTCGCCCCACCAGGTGATCGCCATGTGGAACGAGTAGTCGCAATTGGCGCGTGTCGACTTGTTGTCCCAGCGCTGCAGCGCCTCAAGCAGCGACTGTTCGGGATTGGGTAGGCAGAAGTCCACCACCATCGTCGTGCCGCCGGCGAGCGCGGCGCGTGTGCCGGACTCAAAATCGTCCGATGAATAGGTGCCCATGAAGGGCATTTCGAGGTGAACATGCGGATCGATGCCGCCCGGCATCACATAGCAGCCGGTCGCATCCAGTTCGTCGCCGCCCGACAGGTTCGGTCCGATCTCGGCAATGACCCCGTTTTCGACCTTCACATCCGCCTTGTAGGTCCGGTCGGCGGTGACGATGGTGCCGTTCTTGATGATGGTTGGCATGCTGGTTTCCTCACGAGAACAGTTGTGTCTTCACGTACGCCTCTAACGCCTTTGCTCCAATCTTCTCAGCATGCGAAAGCACCCGATGCGATATCGAAGCAAGAATCGACTTAAACCGCGGAGTCGGGCCCTGCCGCGACACCACAATTGCGTCTTCGACTGACTGCAGCAGTTCTTCATCAGGGCTATCGCTCGAACTCAGTGCGCCCGATATTTGCCGCAAATCTCGGACCACGTCCTCAAATGTCACGTTTGAGTTTGCTTCGATTCCGCCCTCAAGCTGTGAAGCGACCGAGCCGACCGGTCCATGGAAGTTGTTGACTATCGCCGGCGCTCCAATTCTGTCGGTCGAAGTAGCACTGCCTATACTCTTGGGCGGCATCTCCGGTAGTCGCAATTGGATCGGCCGATCATAACGCAAGTCCGCCTTCGTACTTCGAATGAGGTTCTTTGCATTCACGGCGGACCGGTATCTCATCGTGGGCCTAGCTGACACACTGACTTTGATCTTTCGGTGGTCAGGTCGGATATCTCGCCGGATATAGGTGATTATGTAGCTCATGAACTGCGGATTTCTGTCAAAAAATGAGGAGCTGATGTTGAATCCAATCATGTGACTTGTGGAGTATTGAGCAATCACATTCTCTTCATTCGGGCCTTCAAAGAAGTAGTTTAGGAACTTGATAGATCCATTTTTCACCTGCTTCTCGTTCACAATATAGTTAATGTTTATTTCTTCTGCTCTATCTGACAATCCATTTGTAAATCCAAAATGCTCACGCTCGGGAATTATAACGATACTGTGAAAGTAAATGAGATACTCTTTCCAAGAAAGGCCTTGAGCATCGAACCACTTCTTCGCTTGAAGTCGCACCGCATCTTCATGAACCGGATCAATCGACTTTTCGATCTCAAAGCGGAAGCCGTAGTACTTCTCCATATTCGAGGAACGATTCTTTCCCATGCAGAGCCTTTAGTCAGCCACTTGGCAGTCATTCTCCTTGAGGAGTTATACAACAATCTCCGCCTTTTCCATCACCGCGTGGAACAGCACATCGGCACCGGCCTTCGCCCATTCCTTGGTGATGTCCTCGGCCTCATTGTGCGACAGGCCGTCGACGCACGGGCACATGACCATCGCCGTCGGCGCGACGCGGTTGACCCAGCAGGCATCGTGGCCGGCGCCCGAGATGATGTTCATGTGCGAATAGCCGAGCCGTTCGGCAGCCTCGCGGATCATGCGCACGCACTCCTCGTCAAAGGCCGGCGGATCGAACTGGCCAACGATCTCGGCCGAAAACTCGACGCCGATATGCTCGCAGAGCTTGGGCGCCTGCGCCATCAGCCGCTCGACCATCGCATTGAGCGTGTCGAGTTCGTGTGACCGGAAATCGACCGTGAACACCACCTTGCCCGGAATGATGTTGCGCGAATTGGGATAAACATCGACATGGCCGATCGCGCCGACGGCGTTGGGCGCGTTCGACATGGCGATGTCGTGCACGAGTTCGGTAATCTGCGCGAGACCCCTGCCCGCATTTTTACGCATCGGCATCGGCGTCGAGCCGGTATGGCTTTCCTTGCCGGTCACGGTGCACTCGATCCATCTGAGGCCCTGCCCGTGCGTGACGACGCCAATGTCCTTTTCCTCGGCTTCGAGGATCGGTCCCTGTTCGATATGCAATTCGAAGAAGGCATGCATCTTGCGGTCACCGACGGGCTCGTTGCCCTTCCAGCCGATCCGCTCAAGTTCGTCGCCGAACGTCTTGCCCTCCGCGTCCGTGTGGCCATAGACGTCGGCCTGGTCGAGCACGCCGGCAAAGACACCCGATGCCATCATCGCCGGCGCAAAGCGTGTGCCTTCCTCATTGGTCCAGTTGGTGACGACGATCGGGTGCTTGGTCCTGATATCGAGATCGTTCATCGAGCGGATGATCTCGAGCCCGGCCAGAACGCCCAGAACCCCGTCATAGCGCCCGCCCGTCGGCTGGGTGTCGAGATGCGACCCCACATAAACTGGCAGCGCGTCAGGGTCCGTGCCCTCGCGCCGCATGAACATGGTGCCCATTTCGTCGACGCCCATCGTCAGGCCGGCGTCCTCGCACCATTTTTGAAAGAGCCTGCGGCCTTCTCCGTCCTCATCGGTCACGGTCTGGCGGTTCGAGCCGCCCGCGATGCCCGGCCCGATCTCGGCCATGGCGTGGATCGCATCCCACAGCCGGTCGCCGTTGATCCGAAGGTTTTCGCCGGGTGCAGCGGGCATGTCGCGCTCCTGTTCTCTTTCTATGCCGGGAAGGTGAAGACCGCGCCGTCCTTGATCCCTTCCGGCCAGCGCTGGGTGATCGTTTTCAAGCGGGTGTAGAAGCGCACCCCTTCGGGCCCGTAGATGGAGTGGTCGCCGAACAGCGACCGCTTCCAGCCGCCGAACGAATGGTAGGCGACCGGCACCGGGATCGGCACGTTGACGCCGACCATGCCCACCTCGATCCGGTCGCAGAAATCGCGCGCCGTGTCACCGTCGCGGGTGAAGATAGCGGTGCCGTTGCCATATTCGTGCGCGTCGATCATCGACGTCGCCTCATCATAGGTCTTGGCCCGGACGACCGACAGGACCGGCCCGAAAATCTCTTCCTTGTAGATCGTCATGTCGGTCGTAACACGGTCGAACAGCGTGCCGCCGACAAAGTAGCCATCCTCGTAGCCTTGCAGCGAGAAGCCGCGGCCATCGACGACCAGATCGGCCCCCTCTTCGACACCCTTGTCGATATAGCCTTGAACGCGGTCCTGGGCGTCCTTGGTCACGAGCGGCCCCATGTCCGCATCCGGGTCGGTGGACGGGCCGATCTTGAGGCTCTCGACGCGCGGCTTGAGACGCTCGACCAGCGCGTCGGCGGTCTTCTCGCCGACGGGCACGGCGACCGAGATCGCCATGCAGCGCTCGCCGGCCGACCCGTAGCCCGCGCCCATCAGCGCATCGGCTGCCTTGTCCATGTCGGCATCGGGCATCACCACCATGTGGTTCTTGGCGCCTCCCAGCGCCTGAACCCTTTTGCCAGCCGCAGTCCCCCGCGAATAGACATATTGGGCGATTGGCGTCGAGCCGACGAACGACACCGCCTTGATGTCGGGATGGTCGAGGATGGCATCGACGACCACCTTGTCTCCGTGGACGACATTGAGAACGCCATCCGGAAAACCGGCTTCGCGGAACATGTCGTAGACCAGCATCGGCGCCGACGGGTCGCGCTCGGACGGCTTGAGTATGAAGGTGTTGCCGCAGGCGACGGCCACCGGATACATCCACAGCGGAACCATGGCCGGGAAATTGAACGGCGTTATGCCGGCGCAGACACCGAGTGGCTGCCGGTCCGAATAGCTGTCGACCGACGGCCCGACATTGCGCGAGAACTCGCCCTTGAGAAGATGCGGGATGCCGCAGGCGAACTCGACCACCTCGATACCGCGCGCCACCTCGCCCAGCGCATCGTCATGGGTCTTGCCGTGCTCGCGCGAAATGGCCCGCGCGATGTCGGCGGCCCGGGCGTCGAGCAGTTCCTTGAACTTGAACATGAAACGCGCCCGCTTGAGTGGCGGCATCGCGCCCCACGCGGGTTGCGCGGCTTTGGCCGCCGCCACCGCAGCGTCCAGTTCCTCTACCGTCGACAGCGGCAGTTCGGCGACCGGTTCACCCGTTGCCGGGTTGAACACGGGCTGGCGCCGCGTTGATGACGAAGGCGCCGGCGCGCCACCGATCGCGTTGGGTATGATCTCGTTGGCAGCGCTCATGGGTCACCTTGGCAGACGAGGAAATTTCTTGACTAACTGGTCAAATTTGGACGCTATGGGAGCGATTGACCATGGTCAAGACGGTATTTAAATTGATCAAAAACATCAACTTTTAATCACTGCAGGGGCGGACAATTGGCTCAAGGCGCGGCACGGACCAATGGCGGCAAGCAAAGCCGTATCCAGACCGAAAACCGTGCCCTGATCATGCAGGCGGCCCTCGATGTGTTTTCGACGGACGGATATCGCGGCGCCACCGTCGACCGCATTGCCGAACGCGCCGGCATGTCGAAGACCAACCTGCTCTACTATTATCCCTCCAAGGAGGAGATCTACCGCTCGGCCATCGAGCAGACGGTGGAGAGTTGGCTCGATCCGTTCGAGGCGATCGATCCGGACGGCGATCCGATCGAGGAGTTGCGGCGCTACATTACCGTCAAGCTGAAAATGTCGGACGAAAACCCCGAAGCCTCACGGCTGTTTGCCAACGAGGTGCAGCGCGGTGCGCCGCTGGTCGGCGAGTTCCTGTCGACGCGGCTCAAGGCGCTCGTCGACGAGAAAGTTGCCGTCATCCGCGCATGGATCGATCAGGGCCGGCTTGCGCCGGTCGACCCCTACCATCTGATCTTCACCATCTGGGCGACAACCCAGCACTATGCCGATTTCGAGGTGCAGGTGCAGGCGATCCTGGGCAAACAGGCCAAAAGACCGGGCTTCAGCGACCAGGTCGCCCACGCGGTGTTGTCGATCCTGCTGAACGGCATCAGGCCGCGGTGATCAGAAAAACGCCTGCAGTCCGGTCTGCGCGCGGCCGAGGATCAGCGCGTGGACGTCGTGCGTTCCCTCATAGGTGTTGACGGTCTCAAGGTTCGCCATGTGGCGGAACACTTGGAACTCCTCTGAAATGCCGTTGCCGCCATGCATGTCGCGGGACAGCCGCGCAATGTCGAGCGCCTTTCCGCAATTGTTGCGCTTGACGAGCGAAACCATCTCGGGTGCCGCCTCGCCTTCATCCATCAGCCGGCCGACGCGCAGCGAGCCTTGAAGACCGAGAGCGATCTCGGTCTGCATGTCGGCGAGCTTCTTCTGGAAGAGCTGTGTCTGGGCCAGCGGCCTGCCGAACTGGGATCGGTCGAGACCGTATTGTCGCGCCGCATGCCAGCAGAACTCGGCCGCGCCCATCACGCCCCAGGAGATGCCATAACGCGCCCGGTTGAGACAGCCGAACGGACCTTTCAGCCCCTCCACATGCGGCAGGAGAGCGTCTTCGCCCACCTCGACTGTGTCCATGACGATCTCGCCGGTGATGGAAGCACGCAGGGACAGTTTGCCGCCGATCTTCGGCGCCGACAGGCCCTTCATGCCCTTCTCGAGCACGAAGCCGCGGATCTTGCCGTCATGGGCTTCGGATTTGGCCCAGACGACAAAGACGTCGGCGATCGGCGCGTTGGAGATCCACATCTTCGAGCCTGACAGGGCATACCCATCGGCGGTCTTGCGGGCGATGGTCTTCATGCCGCCCGGATCGGAGCCGGCGTCCGGCTCGGTCAGGCCAAAACAGCCGATCCATTCGCCCGAAGCGAGCTTGGGCAGATACCTAGTCCGTTGTTCTTCCGAGCCATAGGCATGGATCGGATACATGACGAGCGATGATTGGACGCTCATCATCGACCGGTAACCCGAATCCACACGTTCGATCTCGCGTGCCACGAGCCCGTAGGAGACGTAGCCGGCGCCGACGCCGCCAAACTCTTCGGGGATGGTCGCGCCCAAAAGGCCCATCTCGCCCATCTCGGCGAAGATGGACGGATCGGTCGTCTCCTCGCGGTAGGCATCGATCACGCGCGGCTGCAGCTTGTCGGCCGCATAGGACCGCGCAGCGTCGCGGATCATCCGTTCGTCATCGGTGAGCTGATCTTCGAGCCGGAAAGCATCTTCCCAGTCAAAGGCGGAAAGGTCCGGTTTGTTGCTCTGGAGCATGGCTGGGTCCCGTGTTTGGTTTTTGAGGACCAGCTACGCCCCGTCCGCGGCGCCCGCAAGGCGCTCGTCGGGTAAAATCGATTAAGGCCGGCTCAGACGAACCGGTTGACGATGTTTTCAAGCCGCTCCTGTGCGCCCGAACGCGGCTGCGGATTGATTGGCCCACCGCGCACGCATTCCTCGCAATGTTCAAGCGTGGCATGGTGCAAAAGCGCTTGTGAGTCTTCACTGTCCCAGCCGGAATAGCGTTCGGCCCGCGCCCTCTCCAGCGCACCATCCTCCAGCATCGCGGCGGCAGCCTTCAATCCGCGGGCGCACACATCCATACCGCCCACATGTGCCGCAATCAGGTCTTCGGGATCGAGCGACTGGCGCCGCAGCTTGGCGTCGAAATTGGTGCCGCCCGTCGTGAACCCACCGGCCTTGAGAATCTCGTAGTAGGCCAGCATCACCTCGGACGTGCTGTTGGGGAACTGGTCGGTATCCCAGCCTGACTGGTAGTCGTTGCGGTTCATATCGATGGAGCCGAAAATGCCGAGCGCATTTGCCAGCGCCAGTTCGTGCTCGAACGAATGGCCGGCCAAGATCGCGTGTCCCTGCTCGATATTGACCTTGATCTCTTTCTCCAGCCCGTGGCGCTTGAGGAAGCCATAGACCGTAGCAACATCGTAGTCATATTGATGCTTGGTCGGCTCCTGCGGCTTGGGCTCGATCAGGATCGTCCCCTCAAAACCTATCTTGTGCTTGTACGCGACGACCATGTTCATGAACCGGCCGAGTTGCGCGTCCTCGCGCGCAAGGTCGGTGTTGAGCAGCGTCTCATAACCCTCGCGCCCACCCCAAAGCACATAATTGGCACCACCGAGCTTGTGCGTCGCGTCCATGCAGGTCTTCACGGTCGCCGCGGCGAATGCGAAAACGTCCGGATCGGGATTGGTCGCCGCGCCGGCCATGTAGCGGCGGTTGGTGAACAGGTTCGCTGTTCCCCAGAGCAACCTGGTGCCGACCGCATCCATCTTGGAGCCGATATAGTCTACCATCTCTTCAAGGTTCTTGGTGTTCCCGGCAAAGTCGGCCCCCTCGGGCCGCACATCGGCATCGTGAAAGCAGAAAAAGGGCTGGCCGAGGATGGCAAACATCTCGAACGCCACATCGGCCTTCAGCTTGGCCTGGTCCATTGTGTCGCCGAACCATGGACGCTCGAATGTCTGCCCGCCGAACGGGTCGCCACCCGCCCAGGCGAACGAGTGCCACCAGGCGACCGCGAACCGCAAATGGTCTTCGAGCCGCTTGCCCATCACCACTTCGTCCGGATTGTAGTGGCGGTAGGCCAGTGGGTTTTCCGTTTCCGGCCCTTCATATCGGATCGGTTCGATTCCTTTGAAGAAGTCGGTCATCACAGCATCCTCGTCTGGGCATAAGCGGTCCGGTAGCGCGCATGGGCGTCGGCGAACGCATCGGCCAGCGCGGCATCGGGTTCGATCGTCTTTTCAATGGGCGGCGGCGTCAGCCCGCCCGCATCGAGGTCACCGGCCGCCATCATGGCAAGGCGTGCGGCGCCAAACGCGCCGCCGAAATCGCCGGCAACCGGGACGTCGATCGGCACCTCCAGAGAAGTCGCAAGCGCCTTGAGCCAGTAGTCGGACTTGCTGCCGCCGCCGACAGCCAGCAACCTGTCGAACCGGGTGCCGGTCGCGGCAAGCGCGTCGCGGCAGTCGCGCACCGCGTGGACAACCCCTTCGAGCACGCCACGCGTAACGGCGTCGCGATCGCTCGCATGTTCGAGACCGATCAGCGCGCCACGCACGGCGGCATCATTGTGCGGTGTGCGCTCGCCACCGAGATAGGGCAGGAAAAGGGTCCGCCCCGGCGCGTTCAAATCGCCCAGCGCGCCGGTCAGGGCGGCAGGGTCCTCGCCGACAAGCGATGCATACCAGTTCAGCGCATCGGTCGCGGCCAAGATCACACCCATCTGGTGCCATGTGTGCTGAAGGGCGTGGCAAAAGGTATGCACCGCCGTCTCCGGCGCCGGCGCGTAGGCGTCGCAGGCGGCAAACAGGACGCCAGACGTGCCCAGCGACACGAACGCTTCGCCCGCTTCGGTGACGCCGGCGCCAATGGCCGACGCGGCATTGTCACCGCCCCCACCGGCCACCACGCAATCGCCCGAAAAGCCCCACCGATCGATGATCTCCGCCCGCAACTTTCCGGTTACGTCGCTGCCATCGACCAGCGCGGGCATTTGAACCTGTGACAGCCCGGTCTTGGCAAGAAGCGACTTGGACCAGACGCGCTTGCCCGTATCGAGCCAGCTTGTGCCCGCCGAATCCGACTTGTCCGAGTGATAGCCGCCCGTCAACCAGAGGCGCAGGTAGTCCTTCGGCAACAGCACCCTGGCGATGCGCTCGAAGACTTCCGGCTCATTGTCACGCACCCATGCGACCTTCGGCGCCGTGAAGCCCGGAAAGACGATGTTGCCTGTCACCGCGCGGAACTCGGGATCGGCATCCATTGCCGCCGCCTGCTCATGACTGCGCGTGTCGTTCCACAGCATGCACGGGCGCAACACCGCATCCACCCCATCGAGCAAAGTCGCACCATGCATCTGGCCCGACAGGCCGACCGCCCGCACGGCAGACAGGTCGTGGGCTTTCGTCAACTGATCAAAAACGCTTTCGGCCGCCGCCAGCCAATCGCTGGGCGCCTGTTCCGACCAGCCCGCATGCGGCCGCGACACAGTCAGCGGCGCATGCGCCTCGCCAACAATCGTCTGGCTCGGGTCGACAATGATGCCCTTGAGCCCGGACGTCCCGAGATCGAGCCCAACATACATGGTTCACGCAGCCTTCTGCGGCTGCTTGCCCAAGATGATCATACCGAGAAGATCATCCTCGGTGACCTCGTCCACATTGACCGTGCCGACAAGCTTGCCGTTCTTCATCACGCTCGCCCGGTCGCACAGCGCTTTGACCTGATGGATGTCGTGATCGATCAGGAAGATGCCGATTCCCTGCTTCTTCAACTCATCGATCAGTTCGGCAACCATTCGCGTCTCCTCGACACCGAGCGCCGCCGTCGGCTCGTCCATGATCAGGATCTTGGCATTGAAGTAGACCGCGCGCGAGATCGCCACCGATTGCCGCTGCCCGCCGGACAAGCCGGCGACGGGCGTGTTGTATCGGCGGAAATTGGGGGTCAGCCGCCCCATGATCTTGCGGGTCTCGGCCTCCATCGCCGCATCGTCGACCAGACCCATCCGCGTCGTCAGCTCGCGACCCAGAAACAGGTTCGACGCAGCGTTGAGATTGTCGGCCAGCGCCAGATATTGGTAGATGGTCTCGATGTTGTAGCGCCGCGCATCGCGCGGATTGTTGATGTCGGCCTTTTCGCCGTTGACATAGATCTCGCCGCCATCGCGCGGCAAAGCACCCGACAGCATCTTCATCAAGACCGACTTGCCGGCGCCGTTGTGCCCCAGAACGCCGACAACTTCGCCGGCGAACAGGTCGAGGGTCACATGATCGACGGCCTTGATGCCGCCAAACGCCTTTTGCATGTCGCGCATCTCGACAAGCGGCATGCCGGAACGATCAACTTCGAAAGCCATGGATCAGACCCCCGTCCGCTTGCGGTAGAGAATGTCGATGTAGACGGCAACGACCAGAACGATACCGACGACAATGTTCTGATAGGGCGCATCGACGCCCACCATCGCCATGCCCGATTGCAGCGACTGCATGATCAGCGCACCGAGAATGGCGCCGTAGATGGTGCCGACGCCGCCCGCCAGAGCCGTGCCGCCGATCACCGCGGCGGCGATCACGCGCAACTCGTCCAGCGTGCCGATATCGTTGGAATGGAAGGTCTGGCGGGCAGAGGCCACGATCGCCGAGATCGCGCAGAGCAGGCCCACAATGGCGAAGACCTTGACGGTCAGCGCCCGGGTACGGATGCCGCTCAATTGCGCAGCTTCGGGGTTGCCGCCATAGGCGAAGATGTAACGCCCGATCCGCGTCCGCTGCGAGACCACCGTCATGACCACCGCCACGACGATCAGGATCAGCACCGAATAGGGAATGCCATAGCCGGTGGTGAAGCCCTCGGGCATCACCTCGCCGCGCGCTTCGAACATGCGCATCAGGCGGCGCTCCGGAATCTCATAGGCGTTCAGGATCGCGACGAATCCCAGGATAGCGACGGTGATGATCGCGCCGATCACCAGTTCGGCCCAAACCGGCTTGACCGGAAAACCGTGCCGCAGCTTGGAACGGCGTGCGTTGAAAAGCCCGTACAGCGCAAACGCCACGGCAATCGCGCCAAAGATCCAGCTCCCGGTCACGCCAAGTGTGCCGTTAATGCCGCCGAACTGCTGGAAGTTGAGGTCGAGCGGACCGATTGTCTGACCGCCGGTCAGATGCCAGGCAACGTTCCGCCAGACAAACAGGCCGCCGAGCGTGACGATGAAGGCCGGAATCGTCAAATACCCGATCAGCCAGCCATGCAGCGACCCGATAATCACTCCGGTCGCAACGCCGACCACGATGGCCATCGGCGCAATCAGCGGATGGCCCAGTTCAAGCCCGAGCAACTCGGGCGCCATCACCGTCTGCACCGTCGCCATCATCGCGCTGCATGTCGCAAGAAGCGACCCGACCGAAAGGTCGATGTTCCGGGTGACGATGACGAACACCATGCCGGTGGCCATGATCGCCACGCTGACGGTCTGGATCGTCAGGTTGAAGATGTTGCGGGGGGTGAGAAACCGCCCATCGGTCAGAAAATTGAAGATCAGGCAGAGCACGACAAATGCGCCGATCATGCCGAGAAGACGGGTGTCGATCTCCAGTTGGGCGAACAGATTGCGCTGGGTGCGCGTCGGTTCCGTAAGGGATTGGCTGCTGTCGCTCATGGCGCTGATCCGGATACAGTTCAGGTGTGAATCCCCGCCCTATAACGGGCGGGAATTCCGCTTATGGTGTTCAGCCGGTGAGACTTAGTTGCAGGGTGCAGGACCGTCGGTCACGCCTTGGCAAAGCACATCCTGTGCGATCCAGCCGGCATCGACGACCAGGCTCAGATTTTCCTGCGTGACCGGGATCGGTGCAAGCAGCACAGCATTCATGTCATTGCCGCCGGGTGTGTTGAACATCGAAGCGCCGTCAATGTCGCCCATGCCCGTGCCACCAGCCAAAGCCACGGCAATTTCGCCGGCAGCCTTGCCGAGTTCACGCGCATCCTTCCAGACCGAGACGGTCTGCGTGCCGAGCGCCACGCGGTTCAGCGCAGCATGGTCGCCATCCTGACCGGAGACCGGAAGGCCTTCCATGCCCTGGGCGGTCAGCGCCGCGACAACGCCGCCAGCCGTGCCGTCGTTGGATGCGACCACAGCGTCGACATTGTTGTCGTTGGCCGTCAGGATCTGCTCCATGTTGCGCTGGGCGTTGGCGGGCAGCCAACCGTCCGTGTAGGCTTCGCCGACGATGGTGATCGCACCGCCGTCGATGGCATCCTGCAGGACCTCCTGCTGACCGCCGCGGAGGAAGTCCGCGTTCGGGTCGGCTGACGAGCCCTTGATCATGACGTAATTGCCTTCGGGCTGCGCGGCGAGAACGGCGCGCGCCTGCATCCGGCCGACCTCGACATTGTCGAAGGTCAGGTAGAATGCGCGCGGGTCTTCGATCAGGCGGTCATAGGCGATGACCGGAATGCCCTCGTCGGCTGCCGCCTGAACGGCCGGGATGATCGCCTCGGCGTCCTGCGCCAGAACGATCAGCGCATCGACGCCCTGCGCCATCAGGCTTTCGACGTCCGAAAGCTGCTTGGCGGCCGACGATTGCGCGTCAGTCGAAATGTAGGCGGCACCGCCAGCTTCCAACGCCGACTTCATGGCGGCTTCATCGGTCTTCCAGCGCTCTTCCTGGAAGTTCGACCAGCTAACGCCAACCGTCAGTTCCTGTGCCGTCGCGGCGGATGAAAAAGAAAGGCCCACAGCCATCGCAGCCGCGAGCATGATTGCTCTACGCATAGTGATCTCCTCCCGAATGCGCGCCACCTCCGGCGCGGCGGCCCATCAGCCGCAGCGGCACCATGGCACATTAAATTCAATTGTCAAAATTAATTTGACGATTTGCGCCCGATACGACTACCGTGCTGACGGGAGGAGCGTCATCACAGCCGGTCGCAGTATGGAAATTGCTGCGGCAACGCGGGCATTTATGTTGGCGTCTGAAGAAAATGGCTTCTGAGGCACTGCTGCGCAAGGACTTGCCGGACATCGCGCCGATGGGGTGCGGACCGCTGACGCCGCCTCTGTCCAGCTCGGTCAAGCCGTTGCGTCAGCAGGTTTTCGAGGCAATCCGTGCGGCCGGCTCGATCGCCCGCGTCGACGTGGCCCGCAAGGTCGGAATCAGTCCCGGCTCGGTCACCGCCATCACCTCGGAATTGATCGAGACCGGCCTGATCCGCGAGACCGGCTCAACCCAGCGTGACGCCGAAAGCGGACGCGGACGGCCGCCGGTGGCGCTCAGAGTGCAGCCCGCTGCCCGATTCGTCGCCGGCATCAAGCTGTCCTCTCCCAGCCATTCGGCGGTGATCGTCGACTTTGCCGGCAACCGGATCGGCGAGGCCAGCGCTCCCCGCGCGCATGCGCGCCATTCCACAGACGACATCCTGACAGAGACCGCCGACATGCTCGACACGGCGCTTCGGGCCGCCGGTCTCGGTCGCAACGACCTGGCCGCAGTCGGCCTGGGCGTGCCCGGCTTTGTCGATGCCGACCGCGGCCGAATCCAATGGTCGCCCATCATGGCCGACACCGATGTGCCGCTCGCCCAATTGGTGGCCGAGCGCATCGGCACGCCGGTTTCGGTCGACAATGACGCTAACCTTCTGACCATGGCCGAACTCTGGTTCGGCGCGGGCCGCGCCCTGCCCGACTTTGCGGTGGTGACCATCGAGCACGGGGTCGGCATGGGGCTGGTGATCAATCATGAAATCTATCGCGGCGCGGGCGGCATGGGCATGGAGCTTGGCCACACCAAGGTGCATCTGGACGGCGCGCTGTGTCGCTGCGGCCAGCGCGGATGCCTGGAGGCCTACGTCGCCGATTATGCGCTGGTGCGCGAGGCATCGACCGCGCTCAACTGGACCAGCGCGGAACGAGAGCCGCAAATCATCCTGGAAAGCCTGTTCAGCCACGCCAAGGCCGGCAACGCCGCCGCGCGCTCGATCTTCCATCGTGCAGGGCGCTTCCTGGCGCTTGGGCTTGCCAATGTCGTCACCCTGTTCGATCCCGGTCTGATCATCCTGTCGGGCGCGCGCATGCGCTACGATTATCTTTATGCGCGCGATGTGCTCGCCGAGATGACGAGCCTCTCGCCGGCGACCCACGGCAAGGGCCCGCGCGTTGAAACCCATGCCTGGGGCGACATGATCTGGGCACAGGGTGCGGCCGCGCTGGCACTCGCAGCCGTGACGGACGATCTACTGGGCACGCAGGTAAGCGGAAAATGAGGCGCGCGATCATCCTCATCGGCATGGCCGCCTTTGCCACGCAGGCGGCGGCCAATGGCAGCCACCCGGTCTTCGTAGACCGCTCGGGCGACCTGCCGATCGAACACATCTATGCCGGCGGTTGGGAGCACTTTGTCGGCGGTGGCGTCGCCGTCTTTGACTGCAATGGCGACGCCAAGCCCGACGCTTATGCCGCAGGCGGCGAGAATCCCGCCCATCTGCTGATCAATTCAACCGAAGGCCCGGGCGCGCCAATCCGGTTCGAAAGCGGTACAAACCTGCCTGAACTCACCGGCGTCACCGGCGCCTATCCGCTCGACATCGACAGTGACGGCCATATGGACCTCGTCGTTCTGCGCGTCGGCCCCAACGCCATTCTGCGCGGCGGGCCGGACTGCAGCTTCGCCGAGGCGCCCGCCGACTGGGCGTTTTCACCGGGCAATGCCTGGTCGACATCCTTTTCGGCCACATGGGAAGACGGGCAGGACTGGCCGACGCTGGCCATCGGCAACTATGTCGACCGCACCGATCCCGAGGGACCGTTCGAAGCGTGCGACGAAAATGAACTGCACCGCCCGTCGAGCCGCCGCTTTGCTCCGCCAATCCGAATCGAGCCAGGCTTTTGCGCGCTGTCGATGCTGATCTCCGACGAACGGCGCCTCGGCAAACCCTACCTGCGCATCTCCAACGATCGCCATTACTACGTCCGCGGCGGGTCGGAGCAAAAGCTCGATCTGGAAACGCTGCGCTTCCTCGATGAAGACGATGGATGGCCGAAGGTTTCATTGTGGGGGATGGGGATCGCCGCGCGCGATCTTACCGGTGATGGTCGCGCTGAGGTCATGTCCACATCGATGGGCGACCAGCTTCTGCAGATCGCCACGGACACTGGCTATGAGGCCGCGCCCTTCGCGATGGGCTCTTATGCCCACAGGCCTTTCATCGGCGATGACGGACGGCCGTCGACCGGCTGGCACGCCCAGTTCGGCGATGTCGACAATGACGGGCTGGACGATCTTTTCATCGCCAAGGGCAATGTCGACCAGATGCCGTCGAACGCCATCGAGGACCCCAACAATCTTCTGATCCGCCAGCTCGACGGCACATTTGCCGAGACCGCCCATCTGGCTGGCATCGCGACGACCGACCGGGCGCGTGGCGCCGCGCTCGCCGATCTCAACGCCGACGGGAAACTCGACTTGATTGTCGTCAACCGTCGCGCGCCGCTGGAAGTGCACGAGAACGTCACGCCGCATGCGGGGAATTGGCTGATGATCGGCGTCCGCCAATCGGGCAGCAATATCAACGCCGTGGGCGCGTACATTGAATCAAGAATTGATGGCCGCCTGCACACGCGCGAAATCACGGTCGGCGGTGGCCATGCCGGCGGCGTCGCCCTGCCCCAACACTTCGGCCTGGGTGCGGCGGACAATGCGGTAGTGCGTGTCATCTGGCCGGACGGAGCCGTGACCGAGTGGCAAACGCTCGCCGCCGGGCGGCTCTGGACCATCACGCGCGGCGATTGAACGAAGCCTTGTCCGCCACGCGCTAGCGCTCCACTTGCAGCCCGCTGGGCACGGTATCAGGGATGCCAAAGCGGCCTTTGGCGGCGGCTTCGTCCGTCAGCGTTTCAAGGAAGGCCACGAGCGCGGCTATGTCCGCATCCGCCAGCACGACCGCCTCGATCTCTACTGCTTCGGCAATCGCCGACCGCTCGTCCGCATCGTTCAGGACGGTGAGATCGTCAGCCCCTTCCAGCGCGGCAAGCACCGCCTGACCGGCATCGTAGGCCGCAAGACCGGCCTCCGGATCGATATGGTGACGCACGAACCCATCCAACTCGGCGAACGCTCCGGCGTGGCCATAGGGTGCGGTCAATGCAATGTTCCTGAGGCTGGGCGTGCGGAACTTGTAGGCGTCGGCGGGGTCGTTCGTTACCCGCATCCGGCCGATGTCGCGCGCATGCGTCTCGAAACGTTCCGCCTTGCCGGGCCCGATCTGCGGCTGGCCCATGGCATGAAAGCCGTGATCGGTCAGGAACGAACCGGCATGGCACGTCGCGCAGCCCGCTTCGCCATAGAACAGGTCCTGACCGCGTGCCGCAATGCCATCCAGCTTCGCCTCGCCCCGCAGCACCGCATCGAACAACGCATCGTCCGAGCGCCACTCGAACGCGATGAAGGCGGCGATGGCATTCGAAATGTCGGTGAAGGCGATCGGCCGTCCAGCCCCGATTTCGGGATACACCGTCTCGAACTGGGTTCGGTAGGCATCGATACCCGCCACCCGCTGCGAAATCCGGTCCCAGGCGCCGCCCTCGCCGGTGATCCGACCCATGCGGACCGCCAGCGACACCTCGTTCTCGCTGTAGTGGCCGGCCATCTCGTCCTGCGACAGGACGGGAAACATGGTCTGGGCGGACAGGATGTTGGCAAAGCCCGCCGTCATCTCGTCTTCGAGCGGCGTTCGCAGGCCGGACGGCCGCGTCTCATCCACTTCGATCCGCCCGTCATGGAAGAGGACGGTGAACTCCGCCGCGCCCAGATTGAACAGCGCCGGCGCATTGCGCGGAATGCGCTGTTCGGGCGGATTGTCCGGGTCGACGCGCCGGTCGGGGCCAAGCCCGATCCCGCCCTCGCCCAGCGCCAGCGAAACGCCGTCGCCGGTGGCAAAGTTCGGATGATGGCAGGTCGCGCAGGAAATGTTGCGGTTGCCCGACAGGACCGGATCCCAGAAGAGCTGCCAGCCGAGCCGTGCCTCGGCCTCTGTGACCGGTTCAAACATCGCGTCGGTCACCGGCGGCGGCAGATCGGACGCCATCGTGGTGCCGATGGGCAGGCACATCGTCAAAACCAGCAGCCAGCGGCGCATCCATTCCTCCCGATTACGCAATGGCAGACTGCCGATTGCAATCGCGATTTGCAATCGGTTCGGACCGAAGGCCCCGCGTTGCCGAACTTGATGATTGACTATCGCGGCCCGCCGATGGAGGAACCGAACAGCGGCGGGAGGAACGCAATGGCGAAGATGATGAAGATCGCAGGTTACGGCCTGGCCCTGCTCGTGGCGGCCGGAGCGGTCACCTGGTACGCGATCGGCCCGCAATGGCGGACGTTTCTGTCAAATCCACCCTCCGATGACCGGGTTCTTCAATGGACCCAAAGCCAGCGGGACTCCGGATTTGCACTGTCCGACAAGCTCCCGATCATCAACAGCGTTCGCATTGAAGCGGGCGACGACACTCGCCCGCTGCCCCAGGGCGAGCCGCTGGCGCTGAACCTCGACATCGATGCCTACATGGCAAGCCAGAACAGCGCGGCACTTGTCGTGCTGCATAAAGGGCAAATCCGGCTGGAACGATACGGATTGCATCAGGATCGCGGCAAGCGCTGGACGAGCTTCTCGGTCGCAAAATCGATGACATCGACGCTTGTCGGCGCGGCCATCAAGGATGGCCATATCGGAAGCCTCGAAGACAAGGTTTCCGACTACGTGACCGCCCTGCGCGGCTCTGCCTATGACGATGTGAGCATCCACCAGCTTCTGACGATGACCTCCGGCGTCCGCTGGAACGAGGATTATCAGGACCCTCAGTCGGATGTTGCCCTCTTCAATGAGACAGAGCCCGAACCCGGCGAGACCGCGCTTCTGAGCTATCTGAAACGACTGCCCCGGGCGCATCCGGCGGGGACTGTCTTCAACTACTCGACCGGCGAGACCAATCTGGTCGGCATTCTTGTGGCGAGCGCCACCGGACAGACGGTGTCCGGCTATCTTTCGGAGAAGATCTGGCAGCCCTACGGCATGCAGCAGTTCGCGACCTGGGTCACGTCCAAATCGGGTGAGGAAATCAGCGGCTGCTGCATACAGGCCGCCGCGCTGGACTATGCCCGTTTCGGCCAGTTCATGCTGGATGGCGCAATTGCGGAAAGCCAGCCTGTCGTTCCCGATGGCTGGATCGAAGCGGCCACGAACCTGCAGGTCGAGGTGGGCCGCGAAGGCGTACGCGACTATGGCTATCAGTGGTGGACCTTTGACGATGGCGCTTTCATGGCGGGCGGCATTTTCGGTCAGGCCATCTTCATTGACCCGGCCCGCGAACTGGTGATCGTCACCCACAGCTCATGGGATGACGCGCGGGGCGTGAGCGCCGGTCAGAACGATGAGCGGTACCGGTTCTTCGCCGCTGTTCAGGTGGCGATCGACGCAGAGAGGTGATCAGCGTTACGGCCGTCCAGAGGAGTGCATTGGCGTGCTCGGGCGACTCGCAGAAGGCGCGGCCAGCGATCGGTTCTCACTTGAGACGCCGCACCACCCGAACTTGGCTGTTGACTATGACAGTGCGCCCATGAAGGAACCACAGTGTCATGCGACCGGTTCGGGAAACAGGATGAGATGAACATCTATTCCAACACGCCCTTCGACGCCCTTGAGATCGGCATGGAGGCTTCCGCCAAGCGGTTGTGCCGTGCTGAGGATTTCCTTGTCTATGCCTCCTCGTCCGGCAACCACAATCCGGTGCACCTGCCCAAGGAGGACCATGACGGTGACGGCAAACCCGACGAGCCGATCGCGCCATCCATGTGGGTCGCCTCGCTGGTCTCGGCGGTGCTCGGCAACCAGTTGCCCGGTCCGGGAACGCTCTATCGGGGCCAGAACCTGCGCTTTCTGGGCCGCGCCCACGCCGGCGACGAACTGACGATCACGATCCGGCTGGTCGAGAAGAAGCCCGAACGCCTCGCCGTCTTCGCGACGACGGTTACCAAGGCCGATGGCATGCCAATTGTCGAGGGCGAGGCGACGGTGGTCGCGCCGGCCGCAGGGCTTTCGTTCGAGGCGGACGATCTGCCCGGTCTGACCGTCCAGCGCCACGTTCATTTTGACCGACTGCTCGAACTGGCCGAACCGCTCCCCCCGCTGCCCACCGCAGTCGTCTGTCCGGACGACCCCAAGTCGCTTGGGGGCGCGCTGCTGGCCGCCGAACATACGCTGATTGTGCCGATCCTGATCGGCGACGAGGCGAAGATCCGCGCTACCGGCGAGGTACTGGGCGCCGATCTGAGACCGTTTGAAGTCGTCGACGTCGCAGGCGACGGACCGGCCGCCGCGCGCGCCGTCGAGCTTGTCAACGAAGGCCGGGCAGGCGCAGTGATGAAAGGCCATTTGCACACGGATGACCTGTTGCGAGCCATCGTCAAATCCGATGGCGGCCTGCGCACAAGGCGGCGCCTCAGCCACGTCTTCTGCATGGACGTTCCAGGACTCGACCATTTGCTGATGATCACCGATGCGGCCATCAACATCGCGCCGGAACTGCACGGAAAAGTCGACATCATCCAGAACGCGATCGATCTGGGGCGCGCGCTGGGTCTCGAAATGCCCAAGGTCGCCGTCCTGTCCGCGGTCGAGACCGTCAATCCCAAACTGCCCTCGACCATCGAGGCCGCAGCACTGGCCAAGATGGCCGATCGCGGTCAGATCCGCGGCGGCATCGTCGACGGTCCGCTCGCCATGGACAATGCGGTCGACGAGGATGCGGCGCGCACCAAGGGCATCCGCTCGCTGGTCGCCGGCCATGCCGACATCCTGATGGCGCCGAACCTGGAATCGGCCAACATGATCGCCAAGCAGCTCACCTTCCTCGCCCATGCCGAGGCGGGCGGGCTGGTGCTCGGCGCCAAATGCCCGGTCATCCTGTCGAGCCGGGCCGATGACGACAAGGCGCGGCTCGCGTCCTGCGCCGTCGCCGCGCTCTTTCACCAATGGCAGTTAAACCAGTGAGCGCACCATGTCGGACGCCGTGATTCTGACGCTTAATGCCGGCTCGTCATCGATCAAGTTCGCCGTTTATGCGCAAGCCGAAGAACCCGTGCTAAGCGCATCGGGGCAGGTGGAAAACCTCTCGCCAAGCCAGCAGACGCGGCTGATCGTCGAACGCGACGGCGACGAACAGGTCACCGACATCGCCGCCAACGACCATGCGGGCGCGCTGTCGGCCGTTCTCGGCCAAGCGGAGCGTCTGTTCGGCGCCGCCGCCGTTGCCGGCATCGGCCACCGGGTCGTTCACGGCGGCACCGACTTCGTTGCGCCGACGCCGCTTGACGAGGGCACGATTGCCGCGCTGCGCAGGCTAGAGCCGCTCGCCCCGCTGCACCAGCCGCACAATCTCAATTGTGTCGAGGCGGCAATGGCCGCCTTTCCCGACGCCGCCCAGATTGCCTGCTTCGACACCGCGTTCCACCGCACCCATCCCTTCGTCAACGACACGTTCGCTCTTCCCCGGCAATGGTTCGACGAGGGCGTGCGGCGCTACGGGTTCCACGGTCTTTCCTATGACTACATCGCCTCGGAGATCGCCCGCACCGAGCCCGCTCTTTCGGGCGGGCGCGTCGTCATCGCCCATCTGGGCAATGGCGCATCCATGTGTGCGGTCAAGGACGGCCGCAGCGTCGGATCGACCATGGGATTCACCGCGCTCGACGGCCTGCCCATGGGCACGCGCTGCGGCCAGATCGATCCGGGCGTTCTGCTCTACATGATGCAGCACAAGGGGATGGATGCCGACGCCATCGCCGATCTGCTCTACAGGCAAAGCGGCCTGAAAGGGCTGTCCGGCCTGACCCACGACATGCGCACGCTCGAGGCCAGCGACGATCCGCAGGCCCGCGAGGCGATCGACTACTTCGTTTTCCGCATCCGCCGCGAACTGGGCGGTATGAGCGCCGTTCTGGGCGGGCTCGACGCGCTGGTCTTCACCGGCGGCATCGGCGAGAATTCGGCGCTTGTCCGGCGTGAAGTCTGTTCGGGTATGGACTGGCTCGGCGTCGCGGTCGATGACGCCAGGAACGGCGAAAACGCCCGCGACATCGGCACGGATCGCGTCCGTGTGATGGTGGTTCCGACCAATGAGGAACTGGTGATGGCCCGCGCCGTCAGCGCGACACTGTCAGGCGCTCACTGAACCGAGCGGAACCACTCGACGATCGCGCGCCGCTCCTCGGCTTCCATGAAGGAAACATTGGCCGGCGGCATGGCGTTCGTGACGCCGGACTGGATGTAGATGTCGTGTGCGTGGGCGGCGATCTGCGCATGCGTTTCGAGCCGCACGCCGTTGGGCGGGAACAGAATACCGTCCCAGAACGGTTCGGTGGCATGGCACATCGTGCAGCGGCCCTGAACGATCGAGGCAACCTCCTCAAAACCCGCGGTCGCCATGATCCGTTCCTGATAGGGCGTCGCCTTGGCATCTTCGGGATCGGCCGGATCATCGGAGAAGAGAGGCCATGTCGAGATCGCCACGATCAGGACAAACAGGATCGCGGTCGCCAGCCAGGTCCATGTCGGATTGCCGGCGCGCGCATGGCGCGTGTTGAAATAGTGCCGGATCGTCACGCCCATCAGGAACACCAAGGCAGCGATCAGCCAGTTGTACTGGCTGGCAAACGCAAGCGGATAGTGGATCGACAGCATGAAGAAGATCACCGGCAGGGTGAGGTAATTGTTGTGCGTCGATCTGAGCTTGGCGATCTTGCCATACTTGGCGTCGGGCACCCGTCCGGCCTTCAGATCGGCCACGACGATCTTCTGATTGGGAATGATGATCAGGAAGACGTTCGCCGTCATGATCGTCGCGGTGAAGGCGCCCAGATGCAGGAGCGCGGCGCGGCCGGAGAACACCTGCGTATAGCCCCAGGCCATCACAACAAGCAGCACGAACAGGAGCAGCATCAGGATGGTCGGCGTCTCGCCGAGCGGTGACTTGCAGAGCTGGTCATAGACGATCCAGCCAAAGCCGAGCGAGGCCAGCGAGATGGCAATTGCGAACGGGATCGAGATCTCGGCAACGTTGGGATCGACCAGATAGAGATCGGCCCCCAGATAATAGACAAGCACCAGCATGGCGAAGCCCGAAAGCCAGGTGGCGTAGCTCTCCCATTTGAACCAGGTCAGGTGCTCGGGCATCGCCTCGGGCGCGACCAGATATTTCTGGATATGGTAGAAGCCGCCGCCATGGACCTGCCATTCCTCGCCATCGGCCGGACCGGGGATGTCGCGGTTCAGGCCCAGATCGAGCGCGATGAAGTAGAAGGACGAGCCTATCCATGCGATGGCCGTTATCACATGCGTCCAGCGCACGGCGAATTCGGCCCATTCCATGAAGGCGGCGTAGTCATACATCGGGCCGGCCCTCCACCCTTCTAGCTGCCGCGATAGGTCGAATAGCCGTAGGGCGAGACGAGAAGCGGCACATGATAGTGAGCATCGGCATCGCTGATGCCGAAACGGATCGGCACTTGGTCCAAAAAGAGCGGCTCGTCGCCAGCCAGGCCGTTGGCGCGCAGATAGTCGCCGGCGTGGAAGACCAACTCATACTGCCCGGCCTTGAACTTGCCCGCCGGCAGGATGGGGCTGTCGGTGCGCCCGTCATCATTGGTCACCGCTTCGGCGATCTTCCTGCGCGAGTTGCCCGACACCCGGTAGAGCCAGATCGTCATGCCCGCTGCGGGCACGCCGCGCGCCGTGTCCAGCACATGGGTTGTCAGAAATCCGCCTTCGGCCATCGCGTTCGTTCTCCCCGTGAGCTTGTCTGATCCGCCGAAAATCGGCATGACAAGCCCATGCACCATCTGACAGCATCCCGCGCGCTTGTGAAGCCCGGCGCGCCGCACAGGAGCCGGTTGCGATGAACCGCTATCCCCGCGACATGCACGGCCACGGCCCGACCTCGCCCGACCCCGAATGGCCGAACGGCGCGAAGATCGCCGTCCAGTTCGTCGTCAACTATGAAGAAGGCGGCGAGAACAACATCCTGCATGGCGATGAAGCATCCGAAGCCTTCCTGTCGGAGATTGTCGGCGCGGCGCCTTGGCCCGGCCAGCGGCACTGGAACATGGAGACGATCTACGAGTATGGCGCGCGCGCCGGCTTCTGGCGGCTCCACCGTCTGTTCACCGAGGCAGGCATCCCGGTCACCGTCTACGGCGTTGCCACCGCCCTCGCCCGGTCGCCGGCGCAGGTGCGCGCGATGCAAGAGGCCGGCTGGGAGATCGCCTCGCATGGCTTGAAGTGGATCGAATACAAGGACTTCTCTCCCGATCAGGAAAAGCACCATATGGAGGAGGCGATCCGCATACACCGCGAGGTGACCGGCGAACGTCCGCATGGCTGGTACACCGGCCGCTGCTCGGTCAATACGGTCGATCTTGCCGCCCAGGAAGGCGGCTTTGCCTATGTTGCCGACAGTTATGCGGACGACCTGCCCTACTGGCACCATTATGACGGGCACGACCAGTTGATCGTCCCCTACACGCTTGATGCCAACGACATGCGGTTCGCAACGCCGCAGGGTTTCAACGCGGGTGACCAGTTCTTTGCCTACCTCAAGGACACGTTCGATGGTCTCTACGAAGAGGGAGAACGGGGCCGGGCCAAGATGATGTCGGTCGGTCTGCATTGCCGGCTTGTTGGCCGGCCGGGACGGGTGATGGCGCTCAAGCGTTTCATCGAATATGCGCAATCGAAGCCTGATGTCTGGTTCGCCCGCCGGATCGACATTGCCAATCACTGGCGCGAACAATTCCCGCCCGAGCACCGCGCCCGACCTTCGCAACTCGACAAGGCCACGTTCCTGGAAGCGTTCGGCGGCATATTCGAGCACTCCGCCTGGATCGCCGAACGCGCATTCGGCGACGAACTCGGTCCGGCTCATGACACGGCCATCGGCTTGCACGCGGCGCTGGCCCGGCAGTTTCGCGCCGCCTCGCCTGACGAACGCATGGGTGTCCTGAACGCGCACCCCGATCTCGCCGGCAAGCTGGCGGCAGCCAAGCGGCTGACGGCAGAGTCGACGTCGGAACAGGCGTCCGCGGGGCTCGATGCTCTCACCGATCGGGAACGCGCCCGGTTCGAGGCGCTCAACGACAGCTACACCGGGAAATTTGGCTTTCCCTTCATCATCGCGGTGCGCGACCACGACAAGGCGTCGATCCTCAAAGCGTTCCAGGAACGGCTGGAAAACAGCGCGGAGCAGGAGTTTGCGGAGGCATGCCGGCAGGTTGAACGGATCGCCCTGCTCCGGCTCGGCGAGATACTGCCGCACGGGGGCGACCTGTCCGGTTAGCGGCCCTTGTCTGCCTGATCGGCGCCGATACCGTTCCCGGCGGACACTTGCGCGCCGTGACCATCGCCGGACGCCGCCGCCCATGGCGAGGTATTCAACAGGCCCTCGGCCTGCCGAACCGCATCCAGGGCATCGAGCGCGACAATATCGGCGCCCGCTGCCCGGTAGCGATCCGGACTTGCACTGACCGCGACACCGCCGAGGCAGATCCTGACATCTTGACGGGCAGAGGCTTCGCGGGTCCGGCCAACGATATCGGTGGGATCGCACGCATCGTCCCGCGCAAAAGCGATCGCAACGAACGGAAAGTCGCCGGCGCGCAACATCTCGTAGTAATCGGGGCCGGGCCTCAGATCGGCACCGCCATCGACATGCCACCCCGCATCATGGAAAAACGCTTCTGCCATCGAAAAGCCCAGCGTGTGCTGGTCGCCGCCCGTGTTGGCAAGCAGGACGCGGCGCCGCTCATCCTCATGCCACGGCGTGCGGCCGGCCATGCGGCGTGCCACGAGTTGGTTGCACATCAGCCGCAGCCGCGTCGACACGATCTCGACCTTGACGAAATTGACCTCGTCCTCGCACCACAGGTCGCCCAGCTTGGCTGCAACGGGACGGACGATAGTCTTGTAGAAGGTCGACAGGCTGACGGCACTGTCCAGCAGTGTCGGCACGACCGAATCGAGAAAGACCTGATCTGAAATCAGGAATGCTTCAAGAACGGTGTCGGGGTCGAGCCCGTCAACGCCATCATCGCCTTCGCCACCGGCGGAAGCCGCGGCCTCGCCCACATGCGCGGCCACGTGGCGTTTGATCGCGCGCTCGAGCAATCGTGTATCCAGTCGACGATCGACAGTGGAAGTATTCAGTAGTGTATACCGGAAGTCCGGCGCCGGTTGACCGACGTTATTATTGGCCTCCACTGGGTCGCCCGGTGTGTGCCGGCGCCCTGTCATCTTGCCTCCTCAGCGGCGGGTAAGCCCGCACGCACCAATCACCTTAAGGTGAATTCAGATGGGAGACGAGGGAACAGATGGCAGGGGTTTGACAACGCTACGGCCATGAAGACCCTGCCATTGCGTCCCGACCGGCGCCGGTTTCGGATACCGGTAACGGCGCAAAAACAGGACTTTAGCCCCAGTTTCTGCCGATAAAAGGCACAGCGAAACTCGCCGCTCGCCGACCTGTGCCGGGACGCCGGAAAAACCACTGCCATATTAGACATCAGTCTAATTCGTGGCGATCAGTCGGTGGATGCGCCGCACAAAACAAAGCCCGCCGATCAAGAACCGGCGGGCTTTATTGAGATGCCTTCGGATTTACTCGGTTGCGGCTTCGCCTTCGCCCTCTTCAGGCATCTCGGAAAACTGGGCCAGATAGGCGAGTACATCAGCGATTTCTTCTTCGCTCCTCAAGCCGACGAATGCCATCCGGTTGCCGCGCACATAACCGCGCGGATCGGCCAGATACGCGCCGATCGTCTCTGCGTCCCAGACCGCACCACCTTCGCCGAACTCGATCATGGCCTTTGAGTAACGAAAACCTTCGACGGTGCCCGGTGTGCGTCCAAAGACATTGATCAGATGGGGACCGACCTTGTTGCGCTCGTCCTCGACGTTGTGACAGGTGCTGCAGGTTCGGAACACCTGCTCACCAGCCGCAGGATCGCCATCCATTGAGTAGGCCGATGTGGACACAAGCGCGGCACCAGCCGCAAAAAGAAATGTTTTAAGCGATTTCACTTGGTTTCCTCCGGTTAAAATCCCTCGGCGGATACACCTAGCACTCGAATGGGGCGCGTCAACAGTTGGCCCGTCGGCCGCCGATAGGTGCGACGCCATTTCGCATGATCGCCCGGCGGCCATGCAACTTTAGTCCGTTTCGGTCACGGAAAAAACGTCATGGAAATCGACGAATTGTCATGCCAAGATGTCAATTGAAATTGACACTCGCGCGCCTAAACGAGGGAGCATTCAATGTCGGCACCATTCCCCTTCGCCGCCATTGTCGGACAGGAGGAGATGAAACAGGCCCTTCTGATGGCTGCAGTCGATCCGCTTTTGGGCGGCGTTCTGGTGTTCGGCGACAGGGGCACCGGCAAATCGACCGCGGTGCGTGCGCTGGCCGCGCTTTTGCCGAAGATCGAACTGCGTGAAGGCTGCCGCTACAATTGCGAGCCGCAGAAGCCGGTCGATATCTGCCCTCTTTGCACCGGCGGAAAACCGCCCCGGGCCCGGATGCAGCCAGCCCCGGTCATCGATCTTCCGCTGGGCGCAACCGAGGACCGTGTCTGCGGCGCACTCGATCTGGAGCGCGCGCTGGTCTCCGGTGAAAAAGCGTTCGAGCCCGGCCTTCTGGCCCGCGCCAATCGCGGATTTCTCTATATCGATGAAGTCAATCTGCTCGAAGATCATCTGGTCGACCTCTTGCTGGATGTCGCTGCGTCCGGCGTCAATCTGGTCGAGCGCGAAGGCCTGTCGGTCCGCCATCCCGCCCGTTTTGTCTTGATCGGCTCGGGCAACCCCGAGGAGGGCGAACTCCGGCCGCAACTGCTCGATCGCTTCGGCCTCTCGGTCGATGTCGCCTCGCCCGATACGCTCAAGGAGCGCGTCGAGGTGGTGCGCCGCCGGGAGGCCTATGAGCGTGACCGGGACGGGTTCGTTCGCACCTGGAGCCGCAAGGATGGCGCCATTCGGCGCAAGGTCGCCAAGGCAAGAACGACGCTGGACCATATCGCCACACCGGATGCCGTTCTGGAACTGGCGTCCAAGATCTGCCTGCGCCTCGGCGTCGACGGCCTGCGCGGCGAACTCACGCTGATGCGCGCTGCTCGGGCCCGCGCCGCGCTTGCCGGCCAGAACGAGGTCACCAAGGCCGATCTGGTTGCCATCGCGCCGATGGCCCTGCGCCACCGGCTGCGCCGAGACCCGCTGGACGAGGCGGGATCGGCGGTTCGCGTTGAGCGCGCCGTCGGCGAGGTGGCCAACGGCGTTGCGGGCCATGCTTGAGAGCGGCCCGGCCGATTTCCCGACACAGGCGGCAGAGCCCGCGCCTGCGGCTGATCGTGCGAACGCAGGCGATCCGGCCTGGACCGACGCGCTGTGCGCCGCACGGCTTCTTGCTGCCGCACCCGCCGCACTCGGCGGCATCCACGTCATCGCGCGCGCGTCGCCCGTCCGCGACCGGTGGCTGGAAACCGCCCGCGCCCTTCTGCCGAAAGACACCGCGGTCAAGCGTATCACGTCGGCCGTCTCGGCCGGCCGCCTGACCGGAGGGATCGACATTGCCGCAACGCTGGCCGGCGGCGCGCCGGTGCGCGAGTCCGGCCTGCTCGAAACGGTCTCCGGTGGCTGCCTGATCATCGCCATGGCCGAGCGGCTCGCGCCGGGCACGGCCGGAATCATTGCCCGCGCTCATGACGCGGCATCCGGTTTCGGCATCATCGCGCTCGATGAAAGCGACGGCGATGAGGATCATGCGCTGCCCGGCGCCATTGCCGACCGGCTCGGATTGCGCGTTCGTCTCGACGGCATCGCAATTGGAGATGCGGTGATCGAACAACACACGGAACCGCCACCGGACGCGAGCACCGTCCAGTCCGTCACCATTGCCGACCCGCTGGCCGAGACGATCGTCGCGGTTGCTGCCATGCTGCGGGGCGCGTCAATGCGTGCCCCGGCCCATGCCATGCTGGCCGCCCGCATTCTGGCCGCCTCCGCCGGACGGTCCGAGGCCACACCTGACGATGTCGCAACGGCGCTGCGACTGACCTGCGGCGCTATGATCGAGGCACCGGCCGATGAGGCAGAAAGCAGCGGCACGGACGATGACGCTGGAGATGACACACCGCCAAGGGATGAGCGCCGCGCCGACAAGCCGGACACGCCGGAGCGGGACAGCGAGACCGATCCGTCCTTCGATCCCGATTTGCTCAAGGATCTCGCCATCGCCGCCACCCGTGGTGCCAAACTCGATCTCGACCTGTTCCACCAGGCCAGCATGACGCGCACCCGTGCCCAGAGCGCGGCCGGCAAATCGGGCGCGGTGCGCCAGGGCGCCCGGCGCGGCCGGCCTGCGGGTCTTGTCGCCCGGCCACCTTATCCCGGTGCCCGGCCGAACGTCGTCGCCACGCTGCGGACGGCCGCACCCTGGCAGATGATCCGCCGCAAGGCGCGCGGCCTGCCCGCATGGACACCGGGCGAGCCGCTATCCGTGCGCCCATCGGACTTCCGCTTTGTCCGCTATGCCCACAACACCGAGTCGACCGCGATCTTCGCTGTCGACGCGTCGGGCTCGACCGCGCTCGAGCGGCTCGGCGAAGCCAAGGGCTGCGTCGAACTGCTTCTGGCCGACTGCTATGTGCGCCGCGACCGGGTCGCGCTGGTCGCCTTTCGCGGCGGCGGCGCCGAAGTGCTGCTGGAGCCGACCCGCTCGCTGGTTCGCGCCAAACGATCGCTGACTGCCCTGCCCGGCGGCGGCCCGACCCCGCTTGCCGCCGGGCTCGGTCAGGCGCTCGATCTTGCCGACCGCGCCCGGCGCCGTGGTCAGTCGCCGTTGATCGTGCTTTTGACGGACGGCAAGGGGAATGTCGCGCTCGATGGCACGCAGGACCGCCAGGCGGCGCGTGCCGATGCCGTGGAACTGGCCCGGCATGCGGCCTTGACGGGCGTCCGGTCGGTGATCATCGACATCGCACGCCGGCCGCGCGACAGCGCCCGCTCCCTCGCCGAAACCATGCATGCGGATTATGTCACACTGCCGCGCGCCGATGCGGGCACAATGTCCGGCATCGTCTCGGACTATCTGAAGGCGCCGCGCTGATGGGCGCCGCGGCCGATCCCACACCGCCCGAGGGCTGGCATGCCGTCGCGGGCATTTGGCCGAACGCGGCGCACAGCCGTTTCGTTCGTGCCTCCGGACTTGTCTGGCATGTTCAGCGCATGGGCGAAGCCGGCGCACCCAAATGCCTGCTTGTCCATGGCACCGGCGCGTCGACCCACTCGTTCGCCGCGCTGATGCCGCTTCTCGCCGAGCGGTTCGACGTGCTGGCCCCGGACCTGCCCGGCCATGGCTTCACGTCCGAGGCGCGCGGCCGGATCTTCACCCTGCCCGGCATGGCAGTCGCTCTGGCAGGATTGCTTGACGCGCTCGACTGTGCGCCCGCAATTGCCGCTGGCCATTCGGCGGGGGCAGCCATCCTTATCGAGATGGCGCTCAGCGGCCGGATCGAACCGGCCGCACTGATCGGCTTCAACAGCGCCCTCGAACCGATCGAGGGCAATGCAATCTTCTCGCCGCTTGCCAAGGCACTGTTCGTCAATCCGTTCACGGCCCATACCGTCGCCTTCCAGGCGCGCCACACCCGCCTGCCACGCCGCCTTCTGGCCAACACCGGATCGGCGCTCGACGAGGCGACGATCGCGCATTACGAGACCCTGGTCGGCATGCCGTCCCATGTCGCCGGGGCCCTGGGCATGATGGCCAACTGGGATCTCGAGCCGCTGCAGCGTCGGTTGCCCGGCCTGACAACGCCGATGACGCTCGTCGTCAATGAGGACGACCGGATGGTGCCACCGCGCGTGTCACGGCAGGCCGCCGCCCTGACAAACTCGGCCACCATCTTGTCCCTCCAATCGGGCGGACATCTGGCGCATGAAGCCGACCCGCGCCAATTTTCTGAAATCATTGAGGAAACGGCGCGCATAGCCGGCCTTGTCGACACCGTCGAGGCGGCGCAATGAGCCCGCCCCGCACCATCCGGCCCGGTTGCCAAACCGGTGCCCCACGTCTTTACTTGGGTTCATGATGACCGTTCACCAGCCACCCCCACCGGTCGAAACCGGACCTGATGAGCGTCCCCATGCGGTGGTGATCGGTGCCGGTTTCGGCGGACTTGCCGCCGCCGTCCGCATGACCGCGCGCGGCTACCGTGTGACGGTGATCGACAAGCTCGACGATGTCGGCGGGCGCGGCTGCAGCCACCGGCAGGACGGGTTCACCTTCGATGCCGGGCCGACCATCATCACAGCGCCCTTCGTCTTTGAAGAGCTTTGGACCATTCTGGGCGAGCGCATGGAAGACCATGTCACGCTCAAGCCGATGGAGCCCTATTACACCATCCGGTTCGATGATGGGCGCACCTTCCGCTGCTGGTCCGACAAGGAGAAGATGCGCGCCGAGATCGCCGCCTTCGAGCCCTCAGACGTTGACGGCTACGAGGATTTTCTCGTTGAAAGCGAGAGGTGCTACCAGACCGGCTTCCAGAAGATGATCGACAGGCCGTTCCACACGATCGGGCGCATGGCCGCGCAGATGCCCGGCCTCATCACACGGCGCGCCGACCGGTCGGTGCATGGCCTGGTCTCAAAATATGTCCGCAACACCAACGTCCGCCAGGCCCTCAGCTTCCATCCGTTGTTCATAGGCGGAAACCCGCTGCGCACCTCAGGCGTGATGAGCCTGATTTCCTATCTCGAGCGCCAATATGGCGTGCACTATGCGATGGGCGGCACCGGGGCACTGGCCCAGGGCATCGCCGATCTTGCCCGGCGACACGGCGCGACCTTCCGGCTCGGCGCGGAAGTCGACGAGATCGTCGTAAAGGACGGCGCGGCCCGGGGCGTGCGGCTTGCCGACGGCGAAACCGTTGCCGCGGACTGCGTCATCTCCAACGCCGATGCCGGCTGGACCTATACCCGCCTCCTGCGCAATCACCCGCGACGCCGCTGGACCGACCGCAAGATCGGCCGCATGAACTATTCGATGAGTCTTGTGGTCTGGTATTTCGGCACCAACCGCCGCTATGAGGGCATCGGCCACCACATGATCCTGATGGGGCCGCGCTATGGCGGCCTTCTGAAGGACATTTTTGACCACAAGGTGCTGGCCGACGATTTCTCGCTCTATCTGCACCGGCCGTCCGCCTCCGACCCGTCGGTGGCACCGGAGGGTTGTGACGCGTTCTACGTGCTGTCGCCGGTCCCCAATCTGGATGGCGATACGGACTGGGAAGCGATGGCCGAGCCCTATCGCCAGCGTATTCAGGATCATCTCGAACAGACCGTGATGCCCGGCCTTTCGGACTCAATCGTCACGCAGAAACTGACCACGCCAATCGATTTTCGCGACCGGCTCCTGTCGACCAAGGGCGCCGCCTTCGGCATGGAGCCGACCATCTTTCAGCTTGCCTGGTTCCGCCCCCACAACGTTTCCGAGGAAGTGCGCGATCTGTACATGGTCGGCGCGGGAACCCATCCCGGCGCCGGCCTGCCCGGTGTCGTCTCGTCTGCGGCCATTCTCGACAGGCTGGTGCCCCATGCCAAAGAGCTTGCGTAAGGCGCCGCTGCTGAGCGCGCGCGACAGGCGCCTTTGCCACGAATCCATTCGCGCCGGCTCTAAGAGCTTTCATGCCGCATCGCGCCTCCTGCCGCGCGATGTCCGCCTTGGCGCACGCGCCCTTTACGCCTTTTGCCGCTCGTCGGACGATCTGGTCGATGATGCCGGCAATGACGGGCGCGCGTCCGGCCGGCTGAAGAAGCGCCTGGAACTGATCTATGACGGCCGCCCGATCGATCTGGTCTGCGACCGGGCCTTTGCTGCAGTCATCCAGACCTATCACATCCCGATCGAGGTGCCGCTGGCGCTGATCGAGGGGTTTGAGTGGGACGAAGCGGGCCGGGATTACCGCACGTTTGACGATCTGAAAGCCTATGCTGCTCGGGTCGCCTCCACCGTCGGCGTGATGATGACCATGGCGATGGGATGCCGGGACCGGGCCGTTCTGGCGCGCGCCGCCGATCTCGGCCTCGCCATGCAACTGACCAACATCGCCCGCGACGTCGGCGAGGATGCGCGGCGCGGCCGCATCTATCTGCCGCTCGACTGGGTGGCCGAGCATGGCATTGACTCGCAGGCTCTGATCGACGCGCCGGCGTTTACGCCGGAGCTCGGCCGTGTGGTCGAGCGCCTTCTGGACGAAGCCGATATCCTTTACGACCGTGCTCTGACCGGCGCGGCCGGCCTGCCGCTCGACTGCCGACCGGCGATCCGCAGCGCCGCCTTCGTCTACCGCGAGATCGGACGCGAAATCCGCAAGGCTGGATACAATTCCATCGACGCCCGCGCCCATACGGGCCGGCGCCGCAAGGGCGAACTGATCGCCGTCGCCACGCTGACGCCGTTCCCCATGCGCCCGCCCAGCAGCGTCGCCGCAGACGAATCCGTCGCCTTCCTTGTCGATCTCGCCGCCTCGCCGGATCCTGTACCGCCGCGCACGATCGATGCCAAACTCGGCCGTATGCTGGAAATCATGGGCGACGCCCGTGACCGGCAGAGGCAGGTCCACCTCGCCAGCGCACGGCGGAACTGAACATGCAGTATTTCGGCATCATCGAGGTCGTCTTCGGCGCGGTGGGCTTTGCCATCTTCTATGTCTGGCAGATGCGCTCGCTGAAGCGCGACAAGGCCGCGTTGAAAGCGCGCCTTGAGGCGGAAGCCAAGGCCATTCAGCCCGAGTAGCGCGGCCGGCGCGGCATGCGGAACGGCAGCATCGCCTTGACCAGCGGATTGGCAAAGCGCAGGCCCGAAAAGCTCTCATGCATGAGCCGCACACGCTGGCCGAACAGCACCGTGTCGACCGTCTGGCGCAGGTAAAACGGTCCGTCTTCCAGCGTTTCGACGAGCATCGGCGCGTGACCCGGATCGGCATGGGCACCGCGTGTCACCCCCCAAAAGCCGGGCTTGAGCGCCGTATGGGGCAACTCATCCCGCTCGGTGATGATGCCCTGCCGGTCGAAATGCAGGACCAGAAAGCCGCGCGAACCATCGCGGCGCTCGGTGTCGTAGAGGATCACCGACTCGCCATTTTCCAGTTCGCCGCGCGCCCAATCCCAGCGCGCAAACGTGTTTTCAAGCCCGGTCTCGCCCCAGTTGGAGTCAAGATATCCATGGCCCGACCAGTCCGGTACCGATCCCTTGGTGAAGGCCAGCGCGACGTCGCCCGATGGCGCAATCGGCCACCAGCGCTGGCACCCCTCCGCATCGATGTCGAATGCGCGGTCGGTGATTGCGTGCGGCGTCAGCGTGATGCGGCCGGCAACGCGTTCGGGCAGCCATTGGCGCGGCGGACGCGGCACAGCGATCTCATCGAAATCGATGCTCAGCCGGTCTCCGTCCCAGGTGAGCTGGCTCGGCCCGACGCGGAAATGCGTCGCATCGCGGCTCATCGCGGCACGCCCGCGCTCGGTCATCGTCCAGCGATTGCCGCCAGGCGCATAGAGCGCAACATTGATGCACACATGATCGTCCGGGTCACGCCGTCCGCGCCAGGCGTAATAGGGCGAAAACACCGAACCGATAAAGGAGATCACCGAGACGCCGTAGCGTCCGCAGGCGCTCATTCCATCGAGGTACCACCAGAGGTAGCCGCCGCGGGGAACGATGGCGTCAAAGACCGGTCCGACAGAAAAGCGTCCGCCGCCAGCATTCCGGAAAGCGTCGCCATCGGCACGCCCGGCCCCGGATGAACGCTCCCCCCCGCCAGATAAAGCCCCTTGAGCGCCGTCCTGGCCCCCGGCCTCCGGAAGCTCGACAGCCAGCCGTGAGACGCCCGTCCGTACAGCGCTCCGCCGCTGCCCGGAAACAGGCGGTTGAACGCCGTGGGCGTCGTCAACCGGGCGTCCAGCATCGTCCGGTCGAGATGCAGGCCGCATCGCGCCAGCTGATCGAGGGTCTGTGTCAGGCATGTCTCGGCCTCTTCGTCTTCATAATCTCTCATGTCGCCATCGCCGGGCGCGTTGATCAGCATCAGCACCCGCTCGGTGCCGCGCGCCTGCGCCTTGGCATTCAAGGTGCCATCACTGGCCCGATCCTGCGCGCAGATGTAGACCGTTGGCGCATCTGTTATCACGCGCCGGCCGAAGATCGCGCCGAACTCGTCGCGATAGTCCGGTGCGAAGAACACATTGTGGTGGGCAAGCGGAAACTCGGGGACGTCCATCAGCCCGGTCCATACCATCGCCGATAGCGACCGCCTGGCCGGCTCGACCGGATCGCATTTGGCGGCCATGGCGGCGTCGCCCACAAGACCCTTGGCCAGTGCCGACACATCGCCATTGAAGATGATCCCAGCTGCTTCGATCGGCTCGCCATCGTCGAGCAGGACACCGGTGACGACGCGGTCTTCGTGCGTGACGATCCGCTTGACACCGGCGCCGAACCGGTAACGCACGCCGCGCGCTTCACCGAGCTGCACAAGACCCTTGGCCAACGCATGCATGCCGCCATCGACCATCCAGACGCCGTCCTGCTCCACATGGGCGACCAGCATCAGCGTGGCCGGAGTCATGAAGGGCGACGAACCCACATAGGTCGAATAGCGCGCGAAAAGCTGACGCAGGCGAGGGTCTGAAAAGTAGCCGCCCAGCGCCGACCAGATCATGCGGAAAGGTCTGAGCGCCAGGTGGCGGCGGATTGAAAGCGGCCCGATTCGCCACATGAACTCTGCCAAGTTCGGCCGCTGATCGGCCATGAACGGTTCTTTCAGCGTCTCGAAAATGCGTTCGCCGTCGGCGCAGAAGCGCCGGTAGCCCGCCGCGTTGGTTTCATCGCTGAAAGCGGCGATCGCCTCAGCCGAAGCGTCAATATCAGCATGCAGATCGAGCGTCGTCCCGTCCGTCCAGAAATGGCGTGCCAGAATGTCGGCCATGGAGATGTCGACAACATCTTCGAGCCGCTGGTCCGATCCTTCGAGCAGCCGGTCGAAAACCCATTTCATCGTAAAGACGGTCGGCCCGCCATCGATCGCCACATCGCCGACCGTGACGTGCCGCGCCTTGCCGCCCGGCGCGTCTTCCTTCTCCAGCACCAGCACGTCATAACCGTTGCCGGCCAGTCCGATCGCCGCAGCCAGCCCGCCCATCCCGGCTCCTATGACGACGATTTTCTCGCGCTGTGCGTGCCTGTTCATGCCGCGTTGACATTTTCCGCTATTGTGTCAATTTTACTTTACAGTCTTTTATGTCGTTGTAAATTGACGAACGCCAAGGGATCGGGAGCCTGGCCATGGACATGCAAAAGCGGATCGAGCGCGCCCTTGAAACCGCGATCAAGCACGCAACGGCCGGCAACCAGCCGCCGAAGATCGCAAAGGCTCTGCGTTATGCGGTTTTCCCCGGCGGCGCCCGTGTGCGTCCGCGGCTGTGCCTTGCCGTTGCGATGGCCTGCGGCGACGACCACCCCGAAGCCTCTGACGCGGCCGCGGTCGCGATCGAGCTTCTGCATTGCGCATCGCTTGTCCATGACGACATGCCCTGTTTCGACAATGCCGACATACGCCGCGGCAAGCCCTCGGTCCATGCCGCCTTCTCCGAGCCGCTGGCGCTTCTGGCGGGCGACGCGCTGATCATCGCCGCGTTCGAGACCATCGCCCGGCAGTGTGTCGGCACCCCGCGCCTTATCGCTCCGCTGACAGGCACCGTCGCCAAGGCCGTCGGCATGCCGCACGGTCTTGTCGCGGGCCAGGCCTGGGAAAGCGAGGACGAGATCCCGCTGGTCGAATACCATCGTGCCAAGACCGCGTCGCTCTTCACCGGCGCGACCATGGCCGGCGCGATCGCCGCCGGCGCCGACCCCCAGACTTGGCGCTCCATGGGCGATGCGCTCGGCGCGGCCTATCAGGTGGCGGACGATCTGCGCGATTTCGCCGCCAATGAAGCCGAGATCGGAAAGCCCTGCAGGCAGGACGATATCAACGGCCGGCCCAATGCAGTCGCGAATGGCGGCCTCGACGCAACGATCGCCAGGCTGCACGATCTTGTCAGCCAGACCATCGCCGCCGTGCCCGACTGCCCCGGTGCGCCGATACTGCGCGATCTGATCGCCGGCGAGGCCAAGCGGCTGATGCCCAAGAGCCTTGCGAGCCGTGCCGCCTGACCGGCATGGCCGACACCACGCATGCCGCGCCGGACCCCTCAATGAGCCGCAAAGCGACACCGCCGCGCGCGTCGCTCGCCGACCGCATCCGCGCCTGGCGCAACCGGATGATCGCCGATCCCGCCTTCCGACGGCGCGCCCGCAACTGGCCAATCCTGCGGCAGATAACCAATCGGCGCGCCAACGACCTGTTCGCGCTCACCGCCGGCTTCGTCAATTCGCAGGTGCTGCTGGCCTGCGTCGAACTGGATCTTTTCGCGGTGCTCAAGGACCAATCAAACGACACCGCAGCCCTCGCCCGCCATATGCGCCTGAGCGACGATGCGGCAGAACGTCTGTTGCGCGCAGCCGAAGGAATTGGCCTTGTCACCCGGACGAGTGATGGGCGCTGGACGCTTGACGATCATGGCGCTGTGCTCATGCAAAGCCCCGGCATCACTGCCATGATCCGGCATCACGCGGCGGTCTATCGCGATCTGGCCGATCCCGTCGCGCTTTTGCGCGATCCGCCGGCAGAGACCGAAACCTCCCGCTTCTGGTCCTATGTCGGCGGCGCGGTCGGTGCCTCCGATGGGGCGGCCTATTCCGAACTGATGCGCGCCAGCCAGCAGATGGTGATCGAAGAAGTGCTCGACGCCTACCCGATGGCCGGCCACTCGGCGTTGCTCGATATCGGTGGCGGCAGCGGCGCCTTCGTCACGGCCGCCGGCGAACGGTGGCCTGATCTGCGATTGTCGCTGTTGGATTTGCCCGCGGTCGCCGAAACCGCCCGCGAGCGCTTGGCCAACGGCCCGCTCTCCGGCCGGCTCACCATTCACGGCGGCTCGTTCTTCGATGACCCGTTGCCGCGCGATGCGGACTGCTATGCGCTTATCCGCGTCCTGTACGACCATGATGATGATGCGGCCATCCGCATTCTCACCGCCATTCACGATGCGATGGGCCCGGACGACACGCTGATCATCGGCGAGCCGATGGCCGGCGACACACCCGGGGCGCGCCAGGTCGCCGCCTACTTCACCTTCTACCTGCTGGCCATGCGCTCGGGCCGCTGCCGGACGCCCGACGACATCTTTGTTCTCTTGCGAAAAGCCGGATTCGGCCGGATGCGCGAACACCCAACCCGGATGCCCGTCGTCGCCAGCCTTGTTTCCGCACAGAAATAGCCGTCAGGCGCGCACATGTGTAAAAAATAGTTGACACTACAATCTGTCATTTTAGGATGACGCTTGGAGGCAGAGCCTGGACCTCGCATTGAGGACAGGCCCGTAAGAGATGAACACACACGCGATCGTCCTGGAGCAGCCCGAGACCATTGCTTTGCGCGATGTGGGCCTGACCGCGCCGCAGCCCGGCGACGCCGTCGTGGATGTTCTGTGGAGCGGCATTTCGACCGGCACCGAGAAAATGCTCTGGGATGGTACGATGCCGGCGTTTCCGGGCATGGGCTATCCGCTTGTTCCCGGCTATGAGGGCGTCGGCCGCGTGCGCGATGTCACCGACGGGTGCGGCCTCTCCGAGGGCCAACTGGTCTTCGTCCCCGGCGCGCGCTGCTATGAGAATGTCCGGCCATTGTTCGGCGCCAGCGCCGCACGTCTCGTCGTCGGCGGCGAGAAGGTTTACCCGGTCAGTGAAACGCTCGGCCGCGATGCGGTGCTTCTGGCCTTGGCGGCCACGGCCCATCACGCACTGACCTTGCCCGGCGTCGCCCTGCCCGGCCTGATCATCGGCCATGGCGTCGTCGGCCGGCTGCTCGCCCGTATCGCCATGGCGCTCGGTGCCGGTGCGCCGACTGTCTGGGAGATCAATCCGGCGCGCCGCGATGGCGCAACCGGATATGCCGTCACCAATGGCGATGACGACAACCGCCGTGATTACGCAACGATCATTGACGCCAGCGGCGATGCGGCGGTCATCGACACTGCCGTCCCGCGCCTTGCCCGCGGCGGTCAGATCGTCCTTGCCGGCTTCTACGGCACGCCGCTCGGCTTCGCATTCCCGCCGGCCTTCATGCGCGAAGCCTCGATCCGCATCGCCGCCGAGTTCCAGCCCGTCGACGTCAATGCCGTGCTCGATCTCGTCGCGGGTGGAAAGCTAGATCTGTCGGGCCTGATCTCCAATCAGGCGTCCGCCGGAGACGCCACTGCGGCCTACCGGACCGCCTTCAACGATCCGGCTTGCACGAAGATGGTTCTGACCTGGGAGGCAGACGCATGACCGACTCCATGAGCCGGCCCGGCGCCGACATGTATGACAAGCTGCGCGATGAGGCCGCTCAGGACCCCGATCCGGTTCCGACCGGCGAGGTCAAGAAGGAAACGCAGATCATCGCCATTTATGGCAAAGGCGGCATCGGCAAGTCCTTCACGCTCGCCAACCTGTCCTACATGCTGGCCCAGACCGGCAAGAAGGTCCTGCTGATCGGCTGCGATCCCAAGTCCGACACCACATCGCTGCTGTTCGGCGGCAAGGCGTGCCCGACCATCATTGAAACCTCGTCGAAAAAGAAGGAAGCGGGCGAGGAAGTCGCCATCGGCGATGTCTGTTTCAAGCGCGACGGCGTGTTCGCCATGGAACTGGGCGGCCCCGAGGTCGGTCGCGGCTGCGGCGGACGCGGCATTATCCATGGCTTCGAGACGCTCGAAAAGCTCGGCTTCCACGATTGGGATTTCGACTATGTGCTGCTCGACTTCCTTGGCGACGTGGTCTGCGGCGGCTTCGGCCTGCCTATTGCCCGCGACATGTGCCAGAAGGTGGTCGTCGTCGGCTCCAACGATCTGCAGTCGCTCTATGTCGCCAACAATGTCTGCTCGGCGGTCGAGTATTTTCGCAAGCTGGGGGGCAATGTCGGCGTCGCCGGCATGGTGGTCAACAAGGATGACGGCACCGGCGAAGCCAAGGCCTTTGCCGACGCGGTCGGCATTCCCGTTCTGGCCGCGATCCCGCAGAACGAGGACATTCGCCGCAAGAGCGCCAACTATCAGATCATCGGCTATCCCGAGGGTCAGTGGGGCGATCTGTTCGGCGAACTGGCCACCAATCTGTGCGAGGCGCCACCCCACCAGCCCGCGCCGCTGAGCCAGGACGGCCTACTCGGCCTGTTCGACACCGAGGAGACCGGTGCGGATTTCGTCCTGACGCCGGCAACGGTCAAGGACATGTGCGCGGCCGGCAAGATCGACAAGCCGTCGCTCGAAGTCATCTACGACGAGGTCTGAGATGGCGACAACAACCCTCATCAAGGACCCGCACGTCCCAAGGCAAGCCGAACCGGCACCGGATCGGGACGCGGAACTGGCGCGCCAGGTCGCCGCGCAGTCGGCCATCGATGGCGCCGTCTGCCATGCCGGCCCCGAACAGATGAAGGCGGCCGCCAAGGCTGCCGGCAATGCCGAATTGATGGAGGGCTTCGAGCGCGACTATCCCAAGGGTCCGCACGAGCAGCCGCAATCCATGTGTCCGGCTTTCGGCTCGCTCCGTGTCGGACTTAGAATGCGCCGTGTCGGCACAATTCTCTCGGGGTCCGCCTGTTGCGTTTACGGGCTGACCTTCACATCGCACTTCTACGGCGCGCGCCGCTCGGTCGGCTATGTGCCGTTCAATTCCGAAACACTGGTCACCGGCAAGCTCTACGAGGACATTCGCGACGCCGTCCACGAAATGGCAACCCCGGATGATTATGACGCGATCATCGTCACCAATCTGTGCGTGCCGACCGCGTCCGGCATCCCGCTTCAGGCGTTGCCGCCGGAGATCGACGGCGTGCGCATCGTCGGCATCGACGTGCCCGGCTTCGGCGTGCCCACCCATGCCGAGGCAAAGGACGTCCTGTCGGGCGCCATGCTGAAATATGCCCGCGCCGAAGCCGCCGCTGGCCCGGTCCTTGCGCCGCGCCACGGCGTCTCCGAACGACCCACGGTTACGCTGGTCGGAGAGATGTTTCCCGCCGATCCGGTCGTGATCGGCCAGATGCTCGAGCCGATGGGTCTTGCCTGTGGTCCGGTCGTTCCGGTGCGCGAATGGCGCGAGCTCTATGCCGCGCTTGACTGCGCCCTCGTCGCCGGCATTCACCCCTTCTACACGGCGAGTTTCCGCGAGTTCGCCGCCGCCGGCCGGCCGATCGTCGGCTCGGCACCGGTGGGTGCCGAAGGCGTCGACGCTTGGCTCCAGGCGATCGGCGACAAGGCCAACATAGCCAAGGCGAAGATCGATGCGGCGCGCAACGCCTTCGTTGGCGCCACGCGCGGCGCTCTAGCATCAAACCTCATCAAGGGCCGGATCACCCTGTCGGGCTACGAGGGTTCGGAACTGCTCGTCGGCCGGTTGCTCGTCGAAGCCGGCGCCGACCTCCGATATGTAGGCACCGCTTGCCCGAAGACGGCCTTTTCCAAGTACGATGCCGAATGGCTCGAAGCCAAGGGTGTCGAGGTGCAATACCGTGCCTCGCTCGAGCAGGACATAGCTGCGTTCGAGGAATTCAAGCCCGATCTGGCCATTGGCACGACGCCGGTCGTCCAGCACGTCAAGGAAAGTGGCACGCCGGCGCTCTACTTCACCAACCTGATCTCGGCCCGCCCGCTGATGGGTCCGGCCGGCGCCGGGTCGGTCGCTACGGTGATCAACGCGGCAATCGCCAACAAGACCCGCTTCGACAAGATGACCGCGTTCTTCGAGGGCGTCGGCGATGGCGACACGGCCGGTGTCTGGGAAGACACCCCGACGATCAACACCAGCTTCCGCAAGAAGTACGCGGCCCGCACGAAGATCGCAAAGAACGCCGTCGACGCCGGCGAGGCGGTGGGCACATGACCCTGATCATCGATCATGACCGGGCGGGCGGCTATTGGGGCTCTGTCTATGCCTTCACCGCCATCAAGGGCCTGCAGGTGATCATTGACGGTCCGGTCGGCTGCGAGAACCTGCCGGTCACCTCGGTGCTGCACTACACGGACGCCCTGCCCCCGCACGAACTGCCGATCGTGGTGACCGGCCTTGCCGAAGAGGAACTGGGCAAGACCGGCACCGAGCAGGCGATGAAAAACGCCCGCGCCGTGCTCGACCCGGATCTGCCGGCCGTGGTCGTCACCGGCTCCATAGCCGAGATGATCGGCGGCGGCGTGACGCCCGAAGGCACCAACATCCAGCGCTTCCTGCCGCGGACCATCGACGAGGACCAGTGGCAATCTGCTGACCGCGCCATCAAATGGCTGTGGACCGAGTACGGTCCCAAAAAGGGCAAGGTCCGTCCGGCGAGGCCGGTCAAGGAAGGCGAAAAGCCCAAGGTCAACATCATCGGCCCGATCTACGGCACCTTCAATATGCCGTCCGACCTGGCTGAAGTCCGCCGCTTGATCGAAGGCATCGGCGCCGAGGTCAACATGACCTTCCCGTTGGGAAGCCATCTGGCCGATGTGCCCAGGCTGGCCAACGCCCATGCCAATGTGTGCCTTTATCGCGAATTCGGCCGCGGCCTGTGCGAGGTGCTCGACCGGCCCTATCTGCAGGCGCCGATCGGCATCCATTCGACCACCGCCTTCCTGCGCACGCTCGGCGAGATGCTTGGCCTCGATCCCGAGCCCTTCATCGAGCGCGAAAAACACACGACGCTGAAACCCATGTGGGATCTGTGGCGCTCGGTCACGCAGGACTTTTTCGCCACCGCCTCCTTCGCGATCGTTGCGAGCGAGACCTATGAGCGCGGCGTGCGCAACTTCCTCGCTGACGAAATGGGCCTGCCCTGCACCTTCTCGTTCCAGCGTCGCGCCGGCATCAAGCCCGACAATGAGGCGATACGGCAGGCGATCAAGGACACGCCGCCGCTGATCCTCTTCGGATCCTACAATGAGCGCATGTACCTGGCCGAAACCGGCGGCAAGGCGATCTACATTCCGCTGTCCTTCCCCGGCGCCATCATCCGGCGTCACACCGGTACGCCGGTGATGGGCTACTCCGGCGCATCCTGGATGATCCAGGAGGTCTGCAACGGCCTTTTCGATGCGCTGTTCAACATCATTCCGCTCGCCACCGATCTCGACAGCGTCGAGGCAACGCCGGCGCGCGGAAAACGCTCCATGCCCTGGAGCGCCGAAGCCCAGTCCGACCTCGACCGCATCGTCGAGGCGCAACCTGTCCTGGTGCGCATTTCCGCAGCCAAGAACCTGCGCGATGCCGCCGAAACCATTGCCCAGAACGAAAACGCCGAGCGCGTCGACCAATCCCATGTCGAACGTGCGCGGCTTCAGGCCGTGACGGGCAAGGCCGCATGACCGGCCGAACAAGGTCCGCGCCATGCGGAAGAAAGGAGTGACGCGATGACGACACAGATGCCATCGATCAAGGCGCCGCGGGTCCACCGCAGCGACCGGCGCCGCGACAGGCTGGAGTACCGGGCGCTGGTCGCCGTCTCCTTGCTGCCCTGTCTCGCCGTGGCCGTCCTCAAGCGCGTGGGCGCGCCGGCTCCGGTCGGCGAGACCGTTTTTTCGGAGGCGCTGTCTTCGGCTCGCGCCGCCGCCGGTTACGCCCTTTTGGTGTAACCGCTTCCGAATTCACCGGGTCACACCCGGTGAATGCCGAGGGATGGATGCCCGCATCCGTCCCGAAGCACCCCGCTGCGGGGGCACCGCGGCAACCGTGACTAGGAGGTCTATTTATGTCTAGTCCACAAAGCGTTTCGCTGTCCGGCATGACGGAAAGCGAAGCCCAGGAGTTCCACGGCTTCTACATGCAGGGTTTTGCGATCTTCACCGCAATCGCGGTGGTGGCGCATCTTCTTGTGTGGCTATGGCGGCCCTGGATCCCGGGACCCGACGGTTACGCATCTCTCGAGAGCGTCAACCAGACGGTGTCGGCCCTCCTGCCCATGCTTTCGTAAAGGAGTAGCAACATGTGGAGAATCTGGATGGTCTTCGACCCGCGCAAGACGCTGGTCGTACAGGGCGTCTTCCTGTTCTCGCTGGCAGCGATGATCCATTTCGTCCTGCTCAGCACGGACCGCTACAACTGGTTCGAAGGCAACCCCACCGGGGCAGCAGCAATGGAGGCGAGCGAGCTGCCGGCGGAAACGCCGCGCATTCTCGGCTGACGCTGCAACATCAAGGGTGGCGGGCATCGCTCCAGGGCCTGCCCGCCGCCGATCAACCGAATTCAGGCGAAACGTCGGCGTGCAGGCGTTCGCCATTTGGAGGTTAAACCATGGCAATGCTCAGTTTTGAGCGGAAGTACCGCGTTCGTGGCGGAACGCTGATTGGCGGGGACCTGTTCGACTTCTGGGTCGGCCCCTTCTATGTCGGCTTCTTTGGCATCACGACCGCGTTTTTTGCCGCTCTGGGCACAGTGCTCATCGTCTACGGTGCATCGCTGGGCCCGACCTGGAACATCTGGCTGATTTCCATCAATCCACCGCCCATCGAATACGGTCTGGCGCTTGCGCCGCTGGACGAGGGCGGCCTTTGGCAGATCATCACGATCTGTGCGATCGGCGCGTTCGTCTCATGGGCGCTGCGCGAAGTGGAGATCTGCCGCAAGCTCGGCATCGGTTATCACGTGCCGTTCGCGTTCTCGGTGGCGATCTTCGCCTATGTGACGCTGGTCGTCTTCCGGCCGCTGCTGCTCGGAGCCTGGGGGCACGGCTTCCCCTATGGCATCATGAGCCACCTGCAATGGGTGTGGGACACCGGCTACCAGTACGGCAATTTCCACTACAACCCCGCCCACATGATCGCGATCACCTTCTTCTTCACGACCACATTGGCACTGGCGCTGCATGGCGGGCTGATCCTGTCTGCGGCCAACCCGTCCAATCACGACTCGCTGAACAAGGAGCCGGCCGAGGTCAAGACGCCGGAACATGAAGACACCTACTTCCGCGACACGATCGGCTACTCGATCGGAACGCTGGGCATCCACCGGCTGGGCCTGATCCTGGCGCTCAATGCCGGCTTCTGGAGTGCGGTCTGCATCTTCATTTCCGCCGGTCCGATCTATGGCGGGTCGTGGATCGAATGGTGGGAGCCGCTGCGCAACCTGTCTCTGAGATGGGCGGGAGGATAAGACGATGAGCCTGCTATCCGAATATCAGAACATCTTCACCACCGTTCAGGTGCGCACCGCCCCGGAAATGGGCATTCCGATCGAAAGCGAGATGGACCGGACCAAGTCGGCCCGCTTCTCTTGGTGGATTGGCAAGATCGGCAATGCACAGCTTGGACCGATCTATCTGGGCTTTCTGGGCGTTGCATCGCTTGTCACCTTCACGATCGGTTTCGTCATCATCGGACTGAACTACTGGGCACAGGTCGACTGGAACCCGGTGCGCTTCGTTCTGGAGATGCCGTGGCTGTCGCTCGATCCGCCGCCGCCCGAATACGGGCTCCAGATCCTGCCGCCGCTCAATGAGGGCGGCTGGTGGCTGATCGCCGGCTTCTTCATCACCGCATCAATCCTGTTGTGGTGGGGCCGGATGTATCGCCGTGCCGTGGAACTCGGCATGGGGTTGCACGTGCCGGCTGCCTTTGCCGCTGCGATCTGGCTTTACCTGGTGCTCGGCTTCATCCGCCCGATCGCCATGGGCTCTTGGAGCGAAGCGGTGCCGTTCGGCATTCTGAGCCATCTGGACTGGACCAACAACTTCTCGCTCATCTGGGGCGGCAGCCTGTTCTGGAACCCATTCCATATGCTGTCGATCGTGTTCCTGTACGGTTCGGCGCTGCTGTTTGCCATGCATGGCGCAACCATCCTGGCCACCAGCCGCTACGGCGCCGAGCGCGAGCTGGAGCAGATCACCGATCGGGGCACGGCTGCCGAGCGCGGCGCGCTGTTCTGGCGCTGGACCATGGGCTTCAACGCCACCATCGAGTCCATCCACCGCTGGGCCTGGTGGTTCGCCATGCTGTGCGTTCTGACCGGGGGAATCGGCATCCTGCTTACGGGCACGGTGGTCGATGACTGGACGGCCTGGGGCATCAAGCACGGCATCGTGCCCGAGGACGCCAGCTGGTGGCCGATCACGCCGGATTCGACCCGGTCATCCTGGGGAGACGGCACCTAGCAGGAGGCCATTGCCGGGCGGACGGCACCCCGTCTGCCTGGCATGTCGCCCAGCCAACGGCGCGCCATGGCGCCGGCAACGGGCGGCACCGGACGGCCGGTTACTGTCCTCCAAACATCGGGCCGGTCTGCAACCTCCGCTTCGGACGCGAAGCGGAGGTTTTTTTCGGAGGATTGCGGCGCATATCTAGGATCAGATCTTCAGGTCCGGGAACCGGTCGCAATAGATGCGGAACCAGGGCGTATAGGCCTCGGGCTTGCGGGCCATGTCGACGCGAAGTTCGTCCGCCGTCACCCAGCGCACCGCCGCCACCTCGTCCGGATTGGGACGGATGACGAGCGTGTTCCGATCCGCATGGCCGATGAACATCGTTACCCGCTCATGCTCGTGCAGACCGTTGCTGACATCGGCCGAATACTCCACCTCGTGCCGCTCGGTCAGCGGCACGCCGAAACCCAGTTCCTCGCGCAACCGCCGGGCGGCGCTCGTGGCGACCGGCTCATCCCAGTGCGGATGTGTGCAGCATGTGTTCGCCCACTGACCGCCGCAATGATATTTGTGCTTGGCGCGCTGCTGAATCAGCAGATGCTCGCCTGAAAAGACGAACACCGACACGGCCAGGTGAAACACCGCCTCACGATGCGCCTGCATCTTGCCGATCGGATAGAACGAGCCGTCATCGGCAATGGCGGGAATGATCGGATCCGTGTCGCGTATCGTGTCCATTGTCTCAGGCCGCCTGCAGCGGTTGGGTTTCGTCTGAGGTCAGCGCGGCGCCGTCGAACCGTTCGAGCCCGGGCCAGGCCCCTTCGACGGCCAGAAGGTTGAAGCGCGCGAAAAGGGATTCGGCAAACCAGCCCTCCTCCCAGGCACGCCGAACCGCCGTGCCATGGGTCGCACTGTTGAGCGAAAAGTCCCGCATTGCGGTCTCGTCGTCCCAGATCGAGAAGGTCATCTGGTGTTTGTAGGGCACCTCGCCCATGCCCATCATGAAATGCTGATGCGCGTCGGCCTCGGCCACATCGGAGATCGCCGGCACCAGAGACCAGAAGGCCGCCAGTTTAGACCAGCGCAGCGTCGCGCGCGTCAGCGCCACGATCGGCCCTTGCGGCTGCGTGCCGGCATCGACCGAAAACGGCTCTTCCCCGCCCCATGCCCCGCGCGTCTGCGTCGCGGCGAGAAAAAGCGTTGCCGAACGGTCGGCATGGGCCCGATAGCGCACAAACGGCGTCGCGGTGCCGAGCGCCTTGCGCGCGGTCGCCTCATCGTCCCAGACGCACAGCAGCGTGTACGTGGAAAAATCCGGGGTGGTCGAAAACCCGGCGCCAGCCCCGGTCCCCATCATCTTGTGAAAGCGTAAACCCCCCATGCGGGCGACCGCCGGGCGCATCAGGCCCATCTGCGAAAACGCCCAGAGCTTCGCCGGCAGGCCGGCAAAGTGATAAAGCGAGAGTGTCACGATTTGCATTGTCGGTTGCGGACCTTTCCGCCGCCTGAGCGCCGCCTTCAAAGACTAAGGTAACCCTGCTCTTACGCAATCCAACCTATACCTTCGGATCAGGGCCGGTTCTGCCGATTGCATCTCTCCGTTCGAGTTTCACTCCGTCCGCACCGCATGATGACGAGACAGAGCCAAGGCGCCGAAGGGCAGGCACTGTTGCTACGCGACGGCTCTTGCGAGGGCGCATTGGGACCACAGGTCGCACAGGGCGCCGGCCAGATGCTTGATGTCGGCATCGGTGTGGAACGGCGTCGGCGTGATCCTGAGCCGCTCGGTGCCCACCGGCACCGTCGGATAGTTGATCGGCTGCACATAGATCCCGTAATCGTCCAGAAGGATGTCCGAGATCCATTTGCATTTGGCCGCATCGCCCACCATCACCGGCACGATGTGGCTCGGGTTCGGCATGTGCGGAATGCCCTGCCGGTCGAGCGCCGCACGCACCTTGGCAACAGCCTCCTGATGCGCGATGCGCTTGTCGTCATGGGCTTTCAGATGCCGGATCGAGGCGACCGCGCCCGCCGCCAGCGCCGGCGGCAGCGCGGTGGTGAAGATGAAGCCCGAGGCAAACGAGCGCACGAAGTCGACCAGGTTCTTCGAACCGGTGATGTAGCCGCCCATCACGCCGAACGCCTTGCCCAGCGTGCCTTCAATGACATCGATCCGGTCCATCAGCCCTTCGCGCTCGGCAACGCCGCCGCCGCGCGGGCCATACATGCCCACCGCGTGCACCTCGTCGATATATTTCAGCGCGCCATACTTGTCGGCGACATCGCAGATCTCCTTGATCGGCGCGATGTCGCCATCCATCGAATAGACGCTCTCAAACGCCACCAGTTTCGGCGCGGCCGGATCGTCCTGCGCCATCAGGCGATCAAGGTCCTTCCAGTCATTGTGCTTGAAGATGCGCTTCTCGCAGCGCGAGTGTCTTATGCCCTCGATCATCGAGGCATGGTTGAGCGCATCGGTGTAGCAGATGATGCCGGGGATCTTGGCGAGCAGCGTACCCAGCGCGGCCCAGTTGGAGACATAGCCCGAGGTGAAGATCAGCGCGGCCTGCTTGCCATGCAGATCGGCCAGCTCCTGTTCGAGCTTCACATGGCCATGATTGGTGCCCGAAATGTTGCGCGTGCCGCCCGCGCCCGTGCCGCACTTGTCGATCGCATCGTGCATCGCCGCCACCACGTCCGGATGCTGGCCCATGCCCAGATAATCGTTCGAGCACCAAACCGTCACATCATGGGTCGAGCCGTCGCCCCGGTGCCGCGTCGCCCGCGGAAAACACCCACGCTGACGCTCAAGCTCAGCAAAAACACGATAGTTCCCACCATCATGCAAACCGCAGAGCGCGGTCTCGAAATGCTGCTCGAATCTGTCCATGGCGGTTCCCCTTGCTTTAACCCGTGACCGGCGCTGCGCTTTTTCCAACGCGGCCGTCTTCTTGTGATGATTGCAGATGATTGGCGGCACGCTGGCCGCGGCGGATGAATCCCGATCCGGTGCGCCCCGTCGCCCAGCCCCAGAGCGCCGCATCGCGCACCGGCAGGACGAGGAAGAGATGTTCGACCAGACCCAGAAAGGCGAACGTTGCCATCAGCGACCAGCCGGTGATCATGGCCGGATCGCTGGAAACGGCCGCCATAAAGACACTCATGGTCAGGAGCGCGGTGACCACGACGACCGAAACGATGAAGAACTTATGCACCCGGTCGGTGCGGAAATAGCTGGTCAGATAGGCCATGCGCGCCGGCAGGATTTCGCTGACCGCGTTCGGCGCGCCCAGAAAGACGTTCAGCTTGGTCATCAGGCGCATGACCCACATCAGCGCGAAGACCATCCAGCAGAACGGGTTGGCCGCGTCCCACAGCACGACGGCCAGCGCGGCAGCGGTCAGAAACAGCGCCAACTCGTGATCGCGCACCGCCGACCAGGCAAGACGGAACCGGTCGCCGCCACTGGCCCCAACGGGCAGCGCCGTCTTGCGCGGGCCGGTTACATGACCGGTCAGGAAGCTGATTTCGTGAAACGCCCAGATCATCAGCGCGGCAAAAAAGGCGCCATAGACCGCCACCACCGACAGGCTGGACGCGGTCGCCAGCGCGATGACCACCCCGGCAACGCCGAACGCCGACGCCGGGATGAGCATGTGGAGCGGGTCAGGCACAGGCCGGCGCGCCACCATGATGACCGCGCCAGTGGCAAGCCACCAGGCGGTCACGGCAACGGCGAATGCAACCAGGGCCAGACCCATCATCGCCCCCCTACCAGACCGGCTGCAGCCGGCTGGTCGCCGGGATGTCGTTGGAGAGCGCTGGGATCATGTAGAGCCGGGCGAAATTGGCGCCCGCGCGCAGACCGTGCCAGCCCTTCTTGATGCCGCCCAAGACGCCGCCCTGGGCATGCGCCTTCGCCATCGCATCGTTGATGGCGACCATGCGTTTGAAACCCGCTACCAGCGCCGGATTGTCCAGATCGAGCATCACCGGGAAAACCTGCCTGGATATCTCCGTCGTCAGGCGGAACACCTTCCAGTCGTAGTCGTCAATGTCGACACCCAGCGCTTGGTGGAAGGCCGGACGCTGATGGTCGCGCACATGCATGGTCACGAAGACGGCCAGAAGGAAGAACTTGATCCAGAGCTTGTTGCGGCCTTCCAGAAGCTTGGGGTCGGCACGCATCAGAAGCGAGAACGCCTCGCCATGGCGGAACTCGTCATTGCACCATTCCTCGAACCACTTGAAGATCGGATGGAAGCGCTTGTCGGGTTGCTTTTCCAGATGGCGGAAGATCGTGATGTAACGCGCATAGCCGATCTTCTCGGACAGATAGGTCGCGTAATAGATGAACTTCGGCCGGAAATAGGTGTACTTCTTGGCCTTGGCCAGAAAGCCCATATTGACGCCGATGTTGAACTCCTTGAGCGCATCGTTGATGAAGCCGGCATGACGGCTTTCGTCACGGCTCATATGGCCGAACAGTTCGCAGATTTCCTTGTTCGTGCCGCGTCGCTTCATCTCCTTGTAGAGCACGCAGCCGGAGAATTCGGCGGTCAGCGAGGAGACGAGGAAGTCGATGAACTCCTTGCGCAGTTCTTCGGGTAACCCATCGATGTCGATGTCGTCCCACTCCTCGTTGCGCTTGAAATGGCCCTTGTTGGGGTCCGAGCGCAACTCGTCCATCAGCGCGTCCCACTCGGCACGCACCGGTGTGACGTCGATCTTGTCCATCTCGTCGAAGTCGGTGGTGTAGAATCGCGGATTGAGCATGGTCGTCTCGTGCGCCATGCGGGTGGTTTCGTTCTGCGCCTCGAGTGGCGCGGCAGCCTTCTTGCCGGCGATCGGCGTTTCGACATGCTTGTTCATAGCGCGGCCTCCTCGGAGAAGCTGAACTCGCACAGTTCCATGAACTCGAAGTCGCCCGTCGCGCGGGTCCAGGCCCGCTCGATGGCGCTGGCGCGGGTGATGGTCGCGGTGCGCGAGAAAGTCGCGGTCTCGCCATAAGGCACCGAGACCGGCGACCCATGCACCAGCACCTCGTCGCCCGGCTCTACACCGACACCGTTTTCGAAACGCAGATGCGCCCCCAACTGCTCGAACGTATTGTTGATTTCAACCGTACACGGCACGTCTTCCCGCGTTCGGGCGATCAGACCGATCCAACTCATTTCTGTCCTCCGTTGTGCGCGGCGACACGCTGGGCAAGAGCCAGCGATTCCGCGCGGTTGAACGCATTCAGGCTGATGCGGTCACCGGTCCCGACGTCCTCCAGAAAGACCGAGCCGCTGCCGATGCGCAGCACCGCAAAAGTGCGGGTGCTTTCCTCACTTGCCGGCCCGCGCATCCGCTCAAGGGAGCGCAGCGCGCCGGCAAGAAACTGATCGTGTGCCATCGGATAGGACGCGATGATGGCATCCGTCGCCGGGTCGGCGACATGAATGGTGCCCGACGCATCGCGCCGGATCATCACATGGCCGGTGTCGACGATCGCGTTGGCGCCGGTGCGCACAACGCCATGCCCCGTCATGTTGGCAAAGGTGACCGAAAGGAGCGTGAAGACGACCAGACCCGCCGCCATCAGCAGCGGCAGCCATCTGATGGCAGCTGCGCGCTGATGCCGAGGATCGCTGGCCGGAATTCCGCTCATCGCCGCCTCCTACTCCGCCGCCTGCGGGAAGGCAGACAGGCCGCCCTCGACGGTTGTGACCGGAGCCGCATCGACCGTATGCGTCCGCGCCAGATGGGCGCGAAGCTGGGCCGAAAGCACGTCCGCCACCGCCGACACATCGTCAAGACCGATCATTTGCGGCTCCGGGCGACCCATGCGCAGACCGCGCACATGCGGCCAGAAGACCAGCCATGCCAGCCGCACATCGGGCTTGAACCGGAGCGCGATGTCGCCCGAGCCGTTCGTGCGCCTGCGCACATCGACCGCTTCGATCTCGGCGAACGGCAGATTGAAGGCGGTCGGCAGCGCCACGCCGAACTTCATGACGATGCGCCGCGTTGTGATCGTGTAGATCGTCGTCTTGTGGACGCCCCAGGCGTACCACTCGAAAAGTCCGACAACGATGGCGCCGGCCGCGGCCATAATCGCGAGCGAGGCGATGACATCGTCGGCAGCGCGGCCGAAATAGAAGCCGGTGACGACCAGCCAAGCCAGCATCACGCCAAAATAGGCCGCGATCCAGCGCGTCTTCATCACGTGGCGACCCACCGCGCGGGCGTTCGGGCGGCCCTGCCAGATGAGACGCTCGCCTGCAGGCAACGGCCCGGGCAGGCCATGGTTGGCGCCTTCATCGAACTCTGAAACGATGAGGCCTGTCATATGTAGGCCTCCTGGCGCTCCGGCGACGCATAGAGCAGACCTGCGCCGAAATAGGCCATGATCTTCTCTTCCTCGAGCAGCGTGATCTCTTTCTTCTTGCGGGTGCCGGGGACCAGAGCGAACTGCTCGCCCTTGATCGCATGCACATAGAGAACCTTCTCGCGGTCGCGCGGGGTTTTGACGACGACGAAGTTCATCGGCACCAGCACGCGTCGCGGCGCGTCGCCGACCTCCGTTTCGATTTCCAGGAACCGAACCATGTGCTCCATCCGGTCGACCCAGACGTCGGTGACGCGACCGGCGATGATGCTGTCACAGCCGACCACGCGCATGCCCCGCGGATCCATGTCGCCATTGGCGACCGTGATTGTGTCGTCGGCACGCATAGGCACGATCTTCGGCTCACCATTGTGCAGAACGTCCGGCACATTGGCCCGCTCGGTCCAAGCGCCGGGACCGATGCCGTCGAGCATCGGCATCTCGTTTTCCGGCTGCCAAGGCGCACCGGAGAACTGCCCCACCTGCGTGCCCTTCAGATTGGCCGGGTCGGAATTGGCATCGCCCTTGTCATTGGGCGCCTGGAAAACACCGTGACCATGAGCCAGGTGAAACGCTTTGGGTTCTGGCGTGAAAATCCAGGACGGACCGTCCTTGTTGCCCGCATCGTCTTCTAGCGGGAAACCCTCGCGGCGGCTTTCGCGCTGCAGGTAGAAGATCAGACCGGCAAAAAACACCCAGAACACGTAGAGCGTCACCTGCGCGACATCGATGTACCCTGTGATTTCAACCATGGCTGTTCTCCTGGTTCATGGTTCATCCGGGCAGCTCGGCGATGCCGAACCGGCGGATTGGTTGATGGTTCGTGGCGCGACGGCGCGCTCGCCCGACCAGCGGGCCGAGCGCGATGAGGCTGGCAAACAAAAGACCGATTTCGATGTGATAGACGACGCCGTAGCCCGCGGCCGGAGCCGACAGTGCCGATCCGGCCAGACCCGCTTCGACGGCGAGATTGACCGCGTCGCGGACGAAGCCGCCAAGCGCCAGCCCGACGCCGATCGCGGTTGCCTGCACCGCGCCCCAGGCGCCGATCGCAATGCCGCTGTCGGTGGTGTCGGAAACCTCCATCGCCGCCAGCATGGTGCAGACGGCGAAAAGGCCGCCGCCCAGCCCGATCAGGGCCGTGCCGATGCGGAACAGCGTTGGCGATTGCAGCGGCTCGGCGAAGACGACGGCGGAAAAGGCAACAACCCCGATCATGGCGCCAAGACCGGCAAGGCGGTACATGTCGCGGCCCATCGCCAGCCAGCGTCCGGCAAGTGCAAAGCCAACAAGCGTGCCCGCCGCCCAGATCGCGGTCAGAAGCGTCGTCGCCGACACCGAAAGGCCCAGCACCTCGCCGCCATAGGGCTCGAGCAAAACATCCTGCATGGCAAAGCCTGCAGCGCCCAGCGCCACGGCCACCAAGAGGCGCACCGTACGGCCGTCTTTGCAATAGCCGGTGAAGGCTTCGCGGAAGGTGGGAACGGCACGGTCGGCGCGGGTCAGCTCAGCGTTGCGCGGCTCCTGCTTCCACAGCGCGATACCGTTGATGATCAGTGTGACGACGGCGGCACTCTGGATGACGCGGATCAGCGTGAGTGCCGAAAACTCGACCAGCAGCCAGCCAAAGACGATGGCGCTGGCCATCATGCCGAACAGCAGCATCACATAGGCAAGGGCGACGACACGCGGCCGGTTGTCGGGCGCTGCCAGATCGGTGGCAAGGGCAAGCCCGGCTGTCTGCGTCATGTGCATGCCGATGCCCGTCAGAAGGAAGGCGAGCGCGGCGCCCGCCGGCCCGGCCCATTCGGGGCCGGTTGTCTGCGACTGGAGGAGGAGCAGCGCGAACGGCATGATGGCAAGGCCGCCGAACTGCAGCATCGAGCCAAGCCAGATGTAAGGAACGCGGCGCCAGCCCAGCACCGACTTGAACGTGTCGGACCGGTAGCCGATCAGGACCCGGAAGGGCGCGGCAAGGACCGGAATGGCGATCATCGCCGCCACTAGGCTGGTGGCGACACCCAGTTCGACGATCATCACCCGGTTCAGCGTGCCGGTCAGAAGCACGGTGGCCATGCCGACGGAGATCTGGAACAGCGTGAGCCGCAAAAGGCGGCCAAGCGGCAGGTCCTCGGTGGCGGCGTCAGCGAACGGCAGCCAGCGCGAGCCGACATTCTGCCACATCGACCAGGCAGACCGCCTTTTGCGCGGATAATGGATGCCGCCAAACGCCATCAGCGCCGCACCTCCACCGCCTGTGAAATGTAAAAGCCGCGCGAAACGCGCGCCGTGCGGCCGTCGCGCCAGCCTGCCATATCGCCGCGCGCCAGGAGCATGCCCGACAGCCGATCCGGCCGCACCGGCTCGATCCCCGGCGAACGGTCGCTGCGCGGAAACACCTGGCCAACCGCGTGCATGGCGGCCAGCATCGGCGTGCGCGGCGCGATCGTGAAAACCATGGCCCGCTCGGTCCGCTGGCCGAGCGCGGCAATGGCGGAGACGGCATCATCGGCGCGGTAGTGGATCAGCGAATCCATTGCGAACACTGCATCGAACCGTCCATGTTCGGCAGACAGCATGTCGCCCGCCTTGAACGTCACCTCGCCGTCAAACGGCTTGTACCGCTGTATCTCCGCCAGCCGGTCGCGCGCGAACCCGACCATCTGTTCTGACAGATCGATGCCCAGCACATCGGCACCGCGCCGGGCCAGTTCGAACGATGCCACGCCCGAGCCGCAGCCGGCATCGAGCACCCGCCAGCCGGTCAGATCGGCCGGCAGGTAGGACAGGAGCGTGGCACGCATCGCATCGCGCCCCTCGCGGACCGTCTGGCGGATGCGGCTCACCTTTTCTTCGGTGACCAGCTTCTTCCAGCCGTCGACGGCCGTCCGGTCGAAATAGACCTCGAGCTCGCCGCGCCGCTTGGCGTATGTGCCGCTATGAACGTCCGCGGTCGTCATCTCAGTCGAACCCCAGAAAATCGAAAATGTCGCGGTCCTTCATCGGCTCGGCCTTCAGCTCGTCCGTGCCGGCCCAAAGCTGTTCGGCCAGTTGCAGATACTCGTCCTGGATCGCCTTGATCTCCGGATGATCGCCCATCTCGAACAGGGTCGACTTCTTAAGGCGCGACTTGCGCACCTCGTCGCTGTCGGGAATGTGCGCCAGGCGCTTGAGGCCGATCGCATCGTTGAAGCGGTCGATCTGATCGGTCTCGCGCGAACGGTTGGCGATCACGCCGCCCAGCCGGACATCGTAGTTCTTCGATTTGGCCTTGATGGCTGCAACGATGCGGTTCATTGCGAAAATGGAATCGAAATCGTTGGCGGCGACGACCAACGCGCGCTCGGCATGCTGCAGCGGCGAAGCAAAGCCGCCACACACCACATCGCCGAGCACGTCGAATATGACGACGTCGGTGTCTTCGAGCAGATGATGCTCCTTGAGCAGCTTGACCGTTTGGCCGACCACATAGCCGCCGCAGCCCGTGCCCGCCGGCGGTCCGCCCGCCTCGACACATTGCACGCCGTTATAGCCTTCAAAGACGAAATCCTCGGGCCGCAATTCCTCGGGGTGGAAGTCGACTTCTTCCAAGATGTCGATCACCGTCGGGATCAGGCTCTTGGTCAGCGTGAAGGTGGAATCGTGCTTGGGATCACAGCCGATCTGAAGGACGCGCTTGCCGATCTTGGAAAAAGCGACCGAAAGGTTGGACGAGGTCGTCGACTTGCCGATGCCGCCCTTGCCGTAGATGGCGAAGACCTTCGCCCCATCGATCTCCATGGTCGGGTCGAGATGGACCTGGACGCTGCCCTCGCCATCCTCGCCTTTCTCCACCTTTCCGGCCGCCTTCGCCAACGCGCGGGCATCGCGTTCGGCAGTCTTTGGATGGGTAAACAAGTTCATGCGGCCACTCCCACTGTGTTGATGCCCTCGACGCGGTCTTCCAGCTCTTCGCTGGCCGCGCACAGGGCCTGCCAGGTTTCTTCGTCCGGCTGCCAATAGTCGCGCTCGGACGCCTCGATCAGCCGACCGGCCAGCTTGGCGCTTGCTTTCGGGTTGAGATCGGCCAGGCGCTTGCGCATCTCGGCGTCGAGCACGAAGGTTTCGGCGATGTTCTTGTAGACCCAGGGTGCGACCTTGCCGGTCGTCGCCGACCACCCCAGCGTGTTGGTGACCTGGCTTTCGATCTGCCGGACGCCCTCGTAGCCATGGTCCAGCAGCGCCTCGTAGAATTTCGGGTTCAGCGTGCGTGTACGGGTCTCGAGCGAAACCTGTTCATCCAGCGTGCGCACCTTGCCCTTGCCCGACGTCTGATCGCCGACATAGACCTGCGCATCGCCGCCTCCAGCCTTCTTGATCGCCCGCGAAATGCCGCCGAGCGTATCGAAGTAATGATCGATGGAGGTGACGCCGAGTTCGACGGACTCGATGTTCTGATAGGCCGCATCGACGCCCTTGAGGATCGTGCCCAGCATCTCGGCGCGCTGCACCGGCCTTCCGTCCTTGCCATAGGCAAAACTCTTGCGGCGCGTGTAAGTGTCGGCAATCTCGTCCTCTTCGTCCCAGGCGCCCGAGTCGATCAGCAGGTTGACGTTGGAGCCATAGGCACCCGCGGCGTTGGAGAAGACCCGCAGCGCGGCGGTTTCCATGTCGCATTCATGCTGCTGGGCATAGGCCAGCGCATGCGCCCGGATGGGGTTCTGGTCGAGCGGCTCGTCGGCCATCGCGGCCTGCAGGCTGGCGTCGGCCAGCAGCTTGGTCTGCAACGGCATCAGGTCGCGGAAGATGCCCGACAGCGTCATCACCACGTCGATGCGGGCGCGGCCGAGTTCGTCGAGCGGCAGAAGGTCAGCGCCCGCCAGCCGTCCGAAGCCGTCGAACCGCGGCACCGCTCCGATCAGCGCCAGCGCTTGGGCGATCGGCGCCCCCTCGGACTTCAGGTTGTCGGTGCCCCACAGGACCATCGCGACGGACTTCGGCAGGTCGCCGCCATTGTCGGCACGGAACCGTTCGATCAGCAATTCGGCCTGTTTGCGCCCGTCCTGCACCGCAAAGGCGCTGGGCAGGCGGAACGGGTCGAACCCGTGAAGATTGCGACCCGTCGGCACGATCGCGGGCGACCGCACGATGTCGCCACCAGACACCGGATGGACATATCCGCCATCGAGCGCATGCACGAGTGCCGGAAGTTCATGGTCCGATTTCAGATCGTGGTCGAGCCGCGCCAGCGTCTGCACCGCCTCGGGCGCGCGGCCGCCATCGCGCTGATAGGTCTCGAGCGCGCCATTGATGCCCAGATCGCCGACGCCGTTTTCGCCCATGGCGACATTGACCGCTTCGAGCAGGTCGCGGCGTTCCTCATCGGACACCGGCTCGCCGACCACATGAAGACCATGCGGAATCAATGTCTCTTCAAACTCGGACAAGTCTCTGATCAAGATGGGAATCTCGGCATGCCCGCCCTCACCCCAATTGATGTCTTCGGCGACCAGGTCGAGCGCTGCCGCCTGCGCCTGAATGACGGTCGCCAACTCGTTGCGCTCGCTGACGGCCTGCGGTTCCAGCCCGCGCCAGCGGTCGATCGTGGATTTGAGATCGGCCAGCCCTTTGTAGAGCCCTGCGTGGGCGACCGGCGGCGTCAGATGGCTGATCAACGTCGCCGCCGACCGGCGCCGTGCAATCGCGCCCTCGGACGGGTTGTTGGCCGCGTAGAGATAGAGGTTGGGCAGGTCGCCGATCAGCCGGTCGGGCCAGCAGTCGCCCGAAAGACCCGCATGCTTGCCGGGCATGAATTCGAGCGCGCCATGGGTGCCGAAATGCACGACGGCGTCGGCACCGAAATCGTCTTTCAGATAGCGGTAGAAGGCGGCGAACGCATGGGTCGGCGCAAAGCCCTTCTCGAACAGAAGGCGCATCGGATCGCCTTCATAGCCAAAGGCAGGCTGGACGCCGACGAACACATTGCCGAAATGGTGACCCATCACGAAGATGTCGCGGCCGTCCGTCTGCTGGCGGCCCGGCGCGGGACCCCATTGCGCCTCGATCTCGGCAAGGAACGGCTCGCGCCGCACATGGGTGTCCGCGTCGATCCGCGCAGCGACATTGGCCGGGGTGCCATGGCTGTCGGCATTGCCGCCCAGGATCATGTCGCGCAACGCATCGGCGCTTTCGGGCACATCGACGCTGTAGCCTTCGGCCTTGAGCGTCTTCAGCGTGTTGTGGAGCGAGCGGAAAACCGACAAATAGGCTGCTGTGCCGGTCGCACCGCCATTGGGCGGGAAGTTGTAGATGATCGCCGCGATCTTGCGGTTGGCGCGAGCGCGCCGGCGCAGTGCGACGATGCTGGAGACGCGGTCGGCCAGCATCTCCGCCCGCTCCGGGCAGGATTGCATGTCACGGCCATTGATCCGGTTGTCGAACGTACAGCGCCGGGTGCACCCGGCGCACGGACCCGAACCGTCATTGCGTCCGCCATAGAGGATCGGCCCGGTGGCGCCGTCGATCTCGGGCAGCGAGACCATGATGGTTGCCTCGATCGGCGTCAGCCCCTGCTCACCGCCGCCCCATTGCTGCAAGCTCTGGAACTCGCTGGCAAAGGCCGAGATGTAAGGCACGTCGAGTTCGCCCAGAAGCTCCTCAGCGGCCACCGCATTATTGTAGGCCGGACCGCCAACCAGCGAGAATCCGGTCAGGGAGATCACGCTGTCGACGGCGGCCCGGCCATCTCTCATGAAGTACTTTTCTATCGCCGGCCGTGCATCCAGACCGGAGGCGAACGCGGTGACAACCTTCAGGCCCCGGGCCTGCAGGGCATCGATCACGCCTTCATAATGCGCCGTGTTGTCGGCCAAAACGTAGGAGCGCATGACCAGAAGGCCGACCGTGCCGGCCTTGCCCTTGCGGCCTGCGGCACGCTCATAGGCGGCAAGATCGTCGGTCACCCGATCCTTCAGCTTCGGATGGTACAGCCCAACGTCGGGATAGATCGCCGGATCGGCGGGCTTGACGATGGCCTTGAGCACCTCGCGCGGACCCTTGGCGTAGCGCGAGATCAGGAACCGGACGAGGTTGGCAACATTGTCGTCGGACCCGGCCAGCATGTACTGCATGGTCAGGAAATAGGCGCGCACATCCTGCGCCTTGCCCGGAATGAAGCGCAGCAGCTTGGGAATCTGCCGCAGCATCTTCATCTGACCGGCGCCGGCCGAACCGGTCTTGGTCTTCTTGCCGCGCAGGCGCTTGAGAAGCCCGATCATGCCGCCCGTCGGATTGGCCATGTTGAATTCGCCAAGCTTGGTCAGCTTGACGATCTCGGCCGCCGACAGCGTGCCGACCGTGACGTCATTGGTCTCGCGCGCCTCTTCCAGCCAAGGCTGGATGATTTTGATGTGGTCTTCGAGGAAAACCATGTTGGCGATCACGATGTCGGCGGCGGCGACATCCTCGCGCGCCCGCGCCACCGCATCCTCGTTGCCGGCCCATTCGGTCACCGCATGCAGGCTGAGCGTCAGGCCCGGAAGCTCCCGAAGCAGGATCGCCCGCGCGCGCTCGACGGTCGAGGCCATGTGGCTGTCGAGGGTGATGATGGTGACCCGGACCGGTGTCGCCGCAGGTGATGCGGCGGCTCGTCCGACCTCATCGGCCGAAATGGGCTTTTGCATCATAGAGCGTCTCGATCGTGATCGGGTTCACGCCTTTTTCGGTCGCGAACAGTTCGGTGTTCCGGCGCGCCTTGCCGCGCACGAAGAAGGGAATCTTCCTCAGCTCTTGTTCGGCATCGCTTGTCCAGGACAGGGACCCGAAGCTCGCCGCCATGCCTTCATTCGCCACACGATCCTGCGTTTTATCATCAGGCGCGGTCCGGGCTTCGGGTGTCTCGATGGTCTCATGGTTCGCGCCGGCGTGCAAGGCGGCCAGATGCGAGGCCTGCGCGCCGTCATTGAACTCGAAGTCATCGCGGAACATGCCCAGAAGATGCTCTTCGAGCCCCATGACCAGCGGGTGCACGAAACTGTCGAACATGACATTGGCGCCCTCAAAACCCATGAAGGGCGAGTAGCGTGCCGGGAAATCCTGCACGTGAACTGGCGCCGAAATCACCGCGCAGCCGATACGCAGGCGCTTGGCGATATGTCGCTCCATTTGCGTGCCGAGCACCAGTTCGGGCTGCGCGGCAACGATGGCGTCCTCGACTTCCAGATGGTCGTCGGTGATTAGCGCCTCGACATCATATTCCTTGGCGGCGGCGCGCACATCGCGGGCGAACTCGCGGCTGTAGGTTCCGAGGCCGCAAACCTTGAAGCCCAGCTCATGCTGCGCGACGCGGGCGGCGGCGATCGCGTGGGTGGCATCGCCGAAGATGAAAACCCGCTTGCCTGTCAGATAGTTGGAGTCGATCGACCGCGAGTACCAGGAAAAACGCTCATCGGCCTCGGCGATCACCGGTTCTGGATCGGTGCCGGCGAGCACCGCCACTTCGCGGACGAACTGGCGTGTCGCGTTGACGCCGATAGGCACAGTTTCGACGACCGGCTGCTTGAAGGTGCGCTTGAGCCATTGCGCCGCGATGCCGGCGATCTCGGGATAGAGCACGACATTGAAGTCGGCATTGGGCAGCCGCGTCAGATCGTGTGGCGTCGCGCCCATCGGCGCCACCACATTGACCGCAACGCCCAGCGCGCCCAGAAGCCGCGTGATCTCGGTGACATCGTCGCGATGGCGGAAGCCGAGCGCCGTCGGGCCGAGTATGTTGCAGCTCTTAGGCGCGCCTTCGGGTTTGGGTTCGGGCGAGCGTCCCCCGGCAAGGCCGCGGACGAGCTGGAAGAAGGTCTCCGCAGCGCCCCAGTTCTCCTTCTTCTGATAGGACGGCAGTTCCAGCGGGATCACCGGCACGTTCAGGTCCAGCGTCTTGGCCAGCCCGCCCGGATCGTCCTGGATCAGCTCGGCGGTGCACGATGCGCCGACGATGATCGCCTGCGGCGCGAACCGGTCGACCGCCTCCTTGCATGCGGTCTTGAAGATCTCGGCCGTGTCGGCACCCAGATCGCGCGCCTGGAATGTGGTGTAGGTGACCGGCGGGCGCGCCTTGCGCCGCTCGATCATCGTGAACAGAAGATCCGCATAGGTGTCGCCCTGAGGCGCATGCAGCACATAGTGCAGGCCCTTCATGCCGGTGGCGACGCGCATGGCGCCCACATGCGGTGGTCCCTCATAGGTCCAGACGGTGAGCTGCATGTCAGACCTCCACCTGAAGCAGACCGCGCCGGCCGATCGGCCGGGCGAACAGTTCGGCAAGGTCGCCGGCCTGCTCGTAGCCCTGGATGGGGGTGAAGGCGAACTCGATCGACCATTTGGTAGTCCGGCCCTCGGCTTCGAACGGATTGCCCAGCCCCATGCCGCAGATGATCAGGTCGGGATCGTCGGCCCGGCACCGGTCGATCTGCTTGTCGACATCCTGGCCCTCGGCGAGTCGCACCGAGCCCGGCAGCAAAGCCAGATCGGGGGCCATATGCGCCTTGTTCAGATAGGGCGTGCCCACTTCGGTGATGTCGGCGCCCGCCTCGCGCGACAGGAAGCGTGCCAGCGACGGCTCCATCTGGCTGTCGGGGAAGAAGAAGACGCGCTTGCCGTCGAGCCTCTCACGATAGAGCGAGACCGCCTTGGCGGCACGCTCGCGGCCCGCCATGGTGATCGCATCGAACCGGTCGGTCGGCACATCGAAAGCGTCCGCTGCCGCCTTCAGCCATGCGGTCGTGCCCTCTTCGCCAAGCGGGAACGGCGCGATCAGCACCTCCGCGCCTCTGCGGGACAAGAGCTTGGCGGTCTCGGTCAGGTAGGGCTGCGCCATCAGCACGGTCGTGTTCGCGCCGATCGGCGGAACCTCGTCGGCCGTGCGCGCCGGCAGGAAATGAACTTTGTCGATGCCGAAGGCTTCGAAGATGCGGGTGAACTGGTCCTCGACGACATCGGCCAGGCATCCGGCGATCAGCAACTGGCGCGACGCATCCGGCGCCGCCTTCGGCGTCGCGTCGACCAGCGCATGCAGGAAGTTGTCCTCGCCCTGGGTGAAGGTCGTCTCGATGCCCGAACCCGAATAGGACAGGACCCGCACGTCGGGCGCCATGCGCGCATTGAGCTTCTGCGCGGCGCGGCCAAGATCGAGTTTGATCACCTCGGACGGGCAAGAGCCGACGAGGACCAACATGCGGATGTCGGGACGCCGGGCAATCAGCCGGTCGACGACCTTGTCCAACTCCTCATACATGTCGGCCATGCCCGACAGATCCCGATCGTCGATGATCGCGGTGCCGAAGCGCGGCTCAGCGAAGATCATGACGCCGGCCGCCGACTGCATCAGATGAGCGCAGGTGCGCGAGCCGACGATCAGGAAGAAGGCGTCCTGCACCTTGCGATGCAGCCAGATGATCGAAGTCAGCCCGCAGAAGACCTCATGCTGACCGCGCTGCTTGATCGGCACGACATCGGTACAGCCGAGACCTTCCTGTCCGCCCGTACGGGCTTCGGCGGCGGCAATGTGCGGGGGAACATGCCGATTCATGACGCCGCCCCCACGGGCAGTCCGCCACGGACCTTGCCCCGTTCATTTCTGGGATCGCCAAGCCGCGCCTGGCGCAGTTTCCATACAAATTGTGCCGCATTGACCACATAAGCCGCATAGGCTGCCAACGCGAGCGCCATCAGCGGAACGGGGGCCAGAAGGCCGCCAAGCGTGGCGACCAGATAGGCAGTGTGCAGGGCCAGCACCGCCATCGAGAAAACGTCTTCCCAGAAGAAGGCAGGCGCGAACAGATACCGGTCGAACACGACCTTCTCCCAGATCGCGCCAGTGATCATGATCGTGTAAAGGATGAACGTCTTGACGATGATCGATACGTCGGCCGCCCAGAGCCCCTCACCCGTCCAAAGGTACCGGACGATCAGCCCGAGGCTGATAGCAAACACCACGAACTGAACCGGTGCGAGGATGCCCTGAACCAGCGTCCAGCGCGTGTTGTCGCGGCGTACGCGCTGCTCGGGCGTATACAAGGCGAAAGCGGCACTTTTTCGGGTTTGGCGCGTCATCTCCGCAGCGGCGTGAAGCCATCCTCCCTGACCTGGGAAGAAATCTAGACCGCCATTTTGCAGAGTGTCAACTTTAATTGACGTTTATTTTTGTTTACAATACCGCGACGCTGTTCCATCCTTGCTGCGTTGGGGTTGGTCGCACGAGCGCAAAGCCGGGTGCCGGCCAATAACCGGTCGCCGTCCCTGGCAGCAAAATCGGGGCCCGCTTTGCGTGGGCGTCTTCATGCGCGATCGGGAACGCGGATGCCGCGTAACAAGCCATGACAGAAGAACGAGACGACGCACCGGTGTACGATGAGCAGCCGACGCCCATCGACCTCAGCGAGATCGATTCCAGTCGACAGGCCGCAGCGCGGCTTGACTTCTACGGTCGAACCGGCCAATTGGATTTGGAAGAAATCGATTGGCATTTTTTCCACGCCCTCATCAAGACGGTGGTCTTTGAGCGGACGAGCCAACGGCTGACACGTCCGGAGCGAGCGGACTATATGAACGGGCGCACATATGATTCCGTCGTCGCGCGCATCAAGGCGGCACTGTATGGAAGGGCGGTCATCGAGGATGAGCCGGTTGTCCGACAGTTTTTGCGCAACGATGGCGCGCTTGAGTCCAAGCTTCTTTTGCTTGAGCGCATCGCGCGCTCCATGGGTGACGACTGGAACGAGGATTCGCGCAGCTTTCTCGATGTCACGATTGCAATGGGCCGTCTGCAGCTTCTGCTGCGCAGAACCATGGCGTCAAATGCGCGCCAGCCCGGCGATCTCGAAAAGGGCAGCGTTCTGATGACGGGCCCGTCCGGCGAAGAACACCATTTCGGCACTTGCATACTCGAAGAGATGTTCAGGTCGCGCGGCTGGCTGACAAGCATGTTTCAACACCGGTCCGTTTCCGAACTCAGCAATCATCTGTCCGTCGGGCAATATGATCTGGTCTGCCTGTCGTGGTCGACGGGCGTCTTGAGTGGCATCACCGCCGAGACCATATCGGCTATTGACGCGATGCCGGCGGCCAGCCGGCCTGCCATCATCGCGGGCGGTCAGGCAACGGCGGACAATCGGGGATGGATGGTGCGTCTGGGCGTCGATCAGGTCTGCGACACCGCTTATGGCGCAATACAGATGGCAGAATCGCTGCTGGCAGATCGACACGCCGTGATGGCCGGCTCCTTCCCGCCAACCATAAAAGAGCCCATCGAAAGGGCCGGCTGAGCACTGATGGAAAAACAGGTCTCACGTCACAACCATCGCATCTTTGGCCGGTCGACCCGGCTCTTTGAGCAAGCCGGCCCGCAGGCCAGCGCCTTTCTGGCGTCGGTCGGTGCCGATGTGACGCTGCTGCTGTCCACAGATGGCGACATCATCGACGTTGCCTATCGCGATCCTACCCTTGAACGCTTCGGCATAGATGACTGGGTCGGCCGCGCATTCCGCGAAACCGTGACCGAGGAGTGCATCGACAAGATCGATGCCTTGCTCGAGGAAAACGCCAAGACCGGAACGACCCGCCGACGTCAGGTGAACCATCCGGTCGCCGGGCAAGCCGACCTGCCGGTCGACTATACGCTTTTGAGCGTCGAGGGCATGCCCTGGCGTCTGGCGCTCGGCGAGGACATGCGCAAGCTGTCCGAACTGCAGCAGCAACTCGTGCGCACCCAGACGGAGTTGGAAGCCGAGTACCGCAAGATCAGGGACGCCGAGGGGCGCTACCGGACGATCTTCCACAAGACCGCCCAGGCGATCATCGTCGTCGATGGCGAAAGCCATGCCGTGATTGACATCAACCTGACCGGCGCCAACCTGTTGCACCAGCCCCCCGAACGCATCATCGACAAGCCGGTGCTGCAGTTTATCGAGCGGGAGGATCGCGCCAAACTGTCAGGCGGGCTGAACGCCGCGCGCCATGGCGGCACCCGCCAGAACCTGTCGCTGCGCGCCGCCGGCCATCCCGAACCGCTGCTCGGCGTCATCGAGCCCTATCGCGAAAGCGGCCGCGGCAATCTGATGCTGTCGCTGGTCCCCGACGCCGGCGCGAGCGCCCATGCCGCGCCCGAGGGCGCCGACGCCGCCCTGCTCGACAGCTTCCCCGAAGCGCTGGTGGTGATCGACCGCAAGGGCATGATCAGCATTGCCAACGACCCGTTCCTCGACCTCATCCACGTTCTCAACAAGTCACTGGTGGTCGACCGAAACCTCAACACCTGGCTCGGCGCCTCCTCGGTCGATCTGCAAGTGCTTTTGTCGCGGGTCCGCGAGGAAGGCCAGGTCCGCCAGTTTTCCACCGTGGTCCGCGACGAGCTGGGCACGACGCGGACCGTTGCCGTGTCCGCGGCGCGCATGACAGGCGATTCCGACAATCAGCGCATCGGCGTCTTCATTACCGAAGCAAGCCGCCGCGACAGCCAGTTCGCCGTCCCCGCCCCCGGCGTCGAGAACGGATCGTCCGACTTTGCCGAACTGGTCGGCCGCGTCCCGCTCAAGGACCTGATCCGCGAGGCGGTGGATGTGATTGAGAAGATGTGCATCGAGGCGGCGCTGCGCCAGACCGACAACAATCGTGCCTCGGCCGCCGACATGCTCGGCCTCTCGCGCCAAAGCCTCTACATCAAGCTGCGCCGGCATGGACTCGAGGATTTCGGCAGCGCGCCAAACTGAGCGGCGGCATCCCGACCATCATCCAGTGTTTTTGACAGTTCATACTGTCAATTTTGATTGACACTTTGACCTGTCACACTTAGCGTTCCTGCATGGACGCGACCACTGTACCCCAGACACGGCCCGCTTTCCCCGCGCCGAGCGCGGTGCTGGCGCTGCTCAAGCCGATCACCTGGTTTCCGCCCATGTGGGCCTATGCCTGCGGCGCGGTCTCGGTCGGCGCCATCAGCCCCGAACGCTGGCCTTACATTGTCGGCGGCATCATCCTGGCAGGCCCCCTGATCTGCGGCGGCAGCCAGGCGATCAACGACTGGTTCGACCGCCATGTCGACGCGATCAACGAGCCCGACCGGGTAATCCCGTCTGGCCGCATGCCAGGCCGCTGGGGGCTTTACATTGCGCTGATCTGGACGGCCTTGTCATTTGCCGTCGCCGCGCTTCTCGGCCCATGGGTTTTGGTGGCGGCGACAATCGGCATCGCGCTTGCCTGGGCCTATTCCATGCCGCCCTTCCGCCTCAAGCTGAACGGCTGGTGGGGCAATGGCGCGGTCGGATTCTCATACGAGAGCCTGCCCTGGATGACGGCAGCCGCCGCCGCACTAGGCACGCTGCCGCCCGGCCCGGTGCTCATCGTCGCGCTGCTCTATGGCGTCGGCGCGCATGGCATCATGACCATCAACGATTTCAAGGCAATCGAGGGCGACACGCAGATGGGCGTGCGCACCCTGCCCGTGCAGCTTGGCGCCAAGCGTGCTGCGCTCGTCGCCAGCTTTGTCATGGCGCTGCCGCAAGCCGCCGTGGTCGCCATCCTTTTGGCGCTCGCCATGCCCTTGCATGCCGCAGCCATAGCCGCGCTGCTGCTGGTCCAGGTCGGCGCCATGGTCCGCTTCGTGGGCAATCCGCTCAAACACGATGTCTGGTTCAGCGCCATCGGCGTTGGCCTTTACGTCACCGGCATGATGATCGCCGCCTTCGCACTGCGCGCCGCGACGATCCAAATGGTCTGAGGAGGCACGATCAGATGTTTCAGACCCGCGCCCTTTGGTCTCCCCGGCAGCCAGGCCTGTCGTGGCTTGCCATCGTCCGGCTCGGCCTTGTGCAGGCAGCGCTCGGCTCGATCGTTGTCCTCACCACCTCGACGCTGAACCGGGTGATGGTCGTGGAATTGTCGCTCGCCGCCGTCATTCCCGGCATTCTGGTGGGCCTGCACTATGCCGTACAGCTTGGGCGTCCCCTGTGGGGCCACGCCTCCGACAAGGGCGGCAGCCGGACGCGCTGGATTCTTGGCGGCCTTGCGCTGCTGGCTGTTGCCGGCACGGCGGCGGCGGCCACGACGCTTTTGTTCGAGCAGAACTTCTGGCTCGGCATGGCCGCAGCGCTCATCGCCTTCACCTTCATAGGCTTCGGCATCGGCGCATCCGGCACATCGCTTCTGGCGCTGCTCGCCAGCCGCACCACACCCGGTCGGCGTCCCGCCGCCGCAACACTTGTCTGGATGATGATGATCGCAGGTATCGTCATCACCGCGATCGTGTCGTCGATCTTCCTCGACCCGTACTCGCACCTGCGGCTGGTCGCCATCACCGCGATATCCGGCACCATCGCCCTGACCATCGCTGCGCTGGCCGTCATCGGCATAGAGCGGGCCACCAGCGAGATTCGCGATCCCGACGAAGCGGACCGGCAAAGCGCGACCTTCGGCGAGGCGCTCCGCGAAATCTGGCACGATCCGGCCGCGCGCGTCTTCACCGTGTTCGTCTTCGTCTCCATGCTCGCCTATCAGACGCAAGACCTCATCCTGGAGCCGTTCGCAGGCCTCCTGTTCGGCCATACACCCGGAGAATCGACCGCGCTCGGCGGCATGCACCATGCCGGCGTGTTCCTCGGCATGGCCTTTGTCGGCACCGTCGGCAGCCTTTTCGCCACGCGGCGGCTCGGACTTCTGAAGATGTTCACCGTGGCCGGCTGCCTCGGCTCCGGCCTGGCGCTGGGCCTTCTCGCCGTCGCTGCAAGCGCCGCTCCCGCCTGGTCGCTTGAAGCCAATGTCTTTGCGCTTGGCTTTGCCAACGGCGTCTTCGCCGTCGCCGCCATAGGCACGATGATGACGCTGGCCAGCCAAGGAACGAAATCGCGCGAAGGCATCCGCATGGGCGTCTGGGGCGCCGCGCAGGCCATCGCCTTCGGCCTCGGCGGCTTCGCTGGCACAATTGCCATCGACATCACGCGCTGGCTGACAGGCGATGTCGCCCTGTCCTTTGCCGTCGTCTTCACCGGTGAAGCGGTGTTGTTCGTGATCTCGGCGATGATCGCCACATCCATCGGCGTCGCCACCGTCAAGCGGCGGCAGCCGTCAGGCCACGCCCCGCTCGCGCCGGCCGAGTAGGAAGGAAAACCCCATGTCCGACCATATCCACGATGTCATCATCATTGGCGGCGGTCCCGGCGGGGCGACGGCCGCGCACGATCTGGCGGTTCAGGGCCACGACGCGGTGCTCGTCGACAAGGAAGGCCGGATCAAGCCCTGCGGCGGCGCGATCCCGACCAAGGCGATCAGCGAGTTCGCGATCCCGCAGGAGCAGCTTGTTTCCAAGGCCCATGCGGCCCGTATCATCGCGCCCTCAGGCAAGTCGGTCGACATGACGATCGGCAACATCGGCTATGTGGGCATGGTCGACCGCGACAAGTTCGACCCCTGGCTGCGCCAACGTGCCGCCGAAGCCGGCGCCGACTACATAGTCGGATCGTTCAAAGGGCTAGAGCAGAATCCCGATGGCACCGTCACCGCGCACATTGCCGACAAGCAAGACAAATCAAAGACTCATCACATCACCGCGCGCATGCTGATCGGCGCCGACGGCGCCAACTCCGCCGTGCGCCGCACCGCCTTCGACAAGGCCAAGCAGCCGCCATACGTCTTTGCCTACCACGAGATCGTCAAATCGCCCGAAGCGCCCGATCCGACCAGGTTCCGCGCTGACCGCTGCGACGTCATCTATGATGGGCGCATCTCGCCGGATTTTTACGGATGGGTGTTTCCCCATGGCGAGCACACCTCGGTTGGCTGCGGCTCGGCGGTCAAGGGGCACTCGCTCAAAGAGGCCACCCGCATGCTGCGCGAGGATGCGGGGCTTGGCGGTTGCGAGACGGTGCGCGAGGAAGGCGCGCCGTTGCCGCTCAAACCGATGCGCCGCTGGGACAATGGCAAGAACATCGTCTTGGCGGGCGATGCCGCCGGTGTCGTCGCCCCCTCCTCCGGCGAAGGCATCTACTACGCCATGCTGACCGGACGCCTTTGCGCCGAGGCCGCCGTCGAGGCAATCGCCACCCGGCGCGCAAGCGCTCTCAAAACCGCCCGCAGGCGCTTCATGAAGGACCATGGCAAGGTCTTCTTCGTGCTCGGGATGATGCAGTACTTCTGGTACTCGTCCGACAAAAGGCGCGAGAAGTTCGTGACCATGTGTGCCGATCCGGACGTGCAGCGCCTGACCTGGGAAGGCTATCTGAACAAGAAGTTGGTGCGCCGCGACCCGCTCGCCCACCTCAAGATCATGGTCAAGGACACCGCCCAGCTTCTCGGCCTCGCCCGCACGACCTGAGCGCCCCGTGACCGCCCTCATGGAATGGCTGGCGACCATCGCCGCGTCCGGTCGATTGGCTGAGATCGCAATGGTGGTTCTGCTGCTCGAACTGGCGCTGCTGCTGTTTGTCTACCGAACGCCGGCCAAGCGCCGAACCCTTGTGTTCAATGCGCTGTCGGGGCTGGCGCTGATGGCGGCGTTGCGCTCGGCCCTGATCGGCCACTCGGCGTTCACGATCGCCGGCTTCCTGTCGATGGGCTTTGCGATGCATCTGGGCGAGCTATGGTTCCGCCACCGGGCGTTCAGGACGCCGCCCGCGCCGCCGCCACCGCATCGGGATTGAGCGCCCAGACGCTTCGGTTCAGGGCGAAAGCCACCGTCACCCAGACCAGATAGGGCACGAACAAGAGCGCCGCCGTGATCGAGATCGGCCAGGCCACCGCGATGAAGGCGGCGATCGAGAGCCACAGGGCTCCCGCATCGGCCAGCGCCCAGTCCATCCGCTTGATGCCGAAGAAGAGGTAAGACCAGGCGGCATTGAAGACGAGTTGAGCGAGCCACAACGAGGTGGCCAAGCCGAACCCGTCGAGCCGCCAGACGATCCAGCCCGCCGCCCCGATCATCAGAAACAGGACGGTCCAGACCACCGGAAATGCCCAATTAGGTGGCGTCCAGCCCGGCTTTTCAAGCCGCTCGTACCATTCGCCCGGCTTGAAAATGCCGCCCGACGCTGCGGCGACGGTGATCAGAAGGGCATAGACGATGGCACTGATCATTGCGTTCTCCCGGCGCCCACCGCACCGCACACAGTCTCGCACGGATCGGACGCAACCGCGACCCCGTTACGCACCCGTGTCCTTGACCGCTTCCATCGACACATAGGTCGAGGTGTTGGCGACATGCGGCAATGCCGAGATCTTCTCACCCAGCACCCGGCGATACGACGCGATATCGCGCGTGCGCACCTTCAGGAGGTAATCGAACGGCCCGGCGATCATGTGGCACTGCTCGATCTCGGTCAGCGCCGCCACCGCCTCGTTGAATGCGGCAAGGGCCACCTCGGTCGTATCGTTCAGCTTGACCTCGACAAAGGCAACATGCTCGCGCCCGATGCGGCGCGGGTCGACCACTGCGCGGAACCCGCGAATGACGCCGCTGTCCACCAGCCGCTTCAGCCGCGTCTGGCACGGCGTCTTGGTCAGGCCGACCCGGCCGGCCAGCGTCGTCACCGGCATACGCCCGTCGCGGCTCAGCTCATCGACGATCCGTCGGTCGAAACGGTCCAGATCGGCTTCTGACACCTCGATCATCGAAAACTATCCTCATATAGGGCCACAATTCCATTCATATTGCCTTTCTATGGCCGATCAAGAGGCAACAAGCCTAGGCGGGTTGCGCTAGACTGGCTTCATGCACGACATACAGCCCCCATCATCGGATCCGCTGGCCGCGTTCCGCGAGCGTATTGCCCGAGTTCATCTGGCCGACGAGGCCAAAACGCTGGCAGACATGGCGGTCGCCGCGCCCGTCGACGGCGATCTGCGCGAAAAGGCCCACCGCCGGGCATCGGCGCTCGTGCGCGACATCCGCACCATGGACACGCCCGGCCTGATGGAAGTGTTTCTCGCCGAATATGGCCTGTCCACCGACGAGGGCATCGCACTGATGTGCCTCGCCGAGTCGCTGCTACGCGTGCCCGACGCCGACACGATGGACGCACTCATCGAAGACAAGATCGCGCCATCCGCATGGGGCGAGCATCTGGGCCGATCAGCTTCCTCGCTGGTCAACGCATCGACCTGGGCGCTGATGCTGACCGGCAATGTGCTGCGCGAGCCGCCCGTGGACGGTTTTGCCTCGGTCATGCGCGGCGCGGTCAAGCGGCTGGGCGAACCGGTCATCCGCACGGCGGTCAAGCAGGCCATGCGCGAACTGGGTCGGCAATTTGTCCTCGGCCAGTCGATCGGCGAGGCGATGGACCGGGCTGCCGGCACGGAGGCCAAGGGCTTCACCTATTCCTACGACATGCTCGGCGAGGCGGCGCTGACCCTGCGCGACGCCGACACCTACAACACGGCCTATATGGCGGCGATAAACGCCATCTCGAAGGCCGCCACGCACGGCGCGGTCAAGGACAATCCGGGCATCTCGATCAAGCTGTCGGCGTTGCACCCGCGCTATGAGCAACCGCAGCGCGCACGGATCATCGACGAACTCGTGCCGCGCGTCGCACAGCTTGCGCGCCTCGCAGCCCGCGCCGGCATCGGGCTGAACATCGACGCCGAAGAAGCCGCCCGGCTCGAACTGTCGCTCGACGTCATCGAGAAGGTGATCGCCGATCCCGACCTGGCGGGCTGGGACGGTTTCGGCGTCGTGGTCCAGGCCTATGGCAAGCGCGCCATGGCCGTGATCGACTGGCTCCACATGCTCGCCGGACGCCATGACCGGCGGATCATGGTGCGTTTGGTCAAGGGTGCCTATTGGGACAGCGAGATCAAATGGGCACAGGCCGCAGGACTTGCGGGCTTTCCTGTCTTCACCCGCAAGCCGGCGACCGATGTTGCCTATCTGCACTGCGCACGGCACCTTCTGAATCTGACGGACCGCCTCTATCCGCAGTTCGCCACCCACAACGCCCATTCGGTCGCAGCGATCCTCGAAATGGGAGGCGATCGGAACACCTATGAGTTCCAGCGTCTGCACGGCATGGGCGAAAGCCTGCACGGCCGCGTGCTTGAGACCGAAGGCACCCGCTGCCGCATCTATGCGCCCGTCGGTGCGCACAAGGACCTGCTTGCCTATCTGGTGCGGCGCCTTCTGGAGAACGGCGCCAACTCCTCTTTCGTCAACCAGATCGTCGACAAGGCCGTTCCGCCCGAGACGGTCGCTGCCGACCCGTTCGATGCGCTCGCCTGTGCGCCTGCGCGGCAAGTACGCCGGCCCGCCGAGCTTTTTGCGCCCGAGCGTGCCAACTCCAAAGGGTTCGACCTTTACGATCCGGCCGACATTGCCCGCATCGAAGCCGGCCGGGGGCCATGGAAAGACAGGCCATGGCAGGCCCTGCCGCTGCTCGCAGAAGACCGCGACGACCCGGACCGAAAGTCGGTGTGCATCACCAATCCTGCCCGGCCTGACGACCCGGTTGGAATGGTGCACGAAGCTTCCAAGACCGACATCGAAGCTGCGCTCGCCAGTGCCGCTCCTTGGACCGCCTCGGTTGCCGAGCGCGCTGCGATCCTCAATGCGGCGGCCGATTTCTACGAGGACCGTTTCGGCGAGCTGTTCGCCATCCTGATCCGCGAAGCGGGCAAGATCACCGAGGACGCCATCGCCGAGCTGCGCGAGGCGGTCGATTTCCTGCGTTATTATGCGGCCGAGGCTCAACAGACGCCCGACGCCGAAGCGTGCGGCGTCTTCGCCTGCATCTCGCCCTGGAACTTTCCGCTCGCCATCTTCACGGGCCAGATCGCCGCCGCCCTCGCCGCCGGCAACGCCGTAGTCGCCAAGCCGGCAGAGGCAACCCCGCTGATCGCCCATCGTGCCGTCGAGCTGATGCATCTGGCCGGCGTGCCGCGAAGCGCGCTGCAGTTGCTTCCCGGAACCGGGTCGACAGTCGGCGCGGCGATCACGTCCGACCCACGCATCGGCGGCGTCTGCTTCACCGGCTCGACCGCGACCGCGCAGACGATCAACTGCGCCATGGCCGGTAGCCTGACGCCATCGGCTCCGCTGATCGCCGAGACCGGCGGCATCAATGCGATGATTGTCGATTCGACGGCGTTGCCCGAACAGGCCGTGCGCGACATCATCGTTTCGAGCTTCCGGTCAGCGGGCCAGCGCTGCTCGGCGCTGCGCGTTCTGTATCTCCAGGAGGACATTGCCGAGCCCTTCCTTGAAATGCTGTTCGGCGCAATGGACGAACTGGCAGTCGCCGATCCCTGGGCTTTGGCGACCGACATCGGACCGGTGATCGATGCAAAGGCGCGCGACGCCATCGCGGCCTATGTCGACGAGGCGGCCAATCAAGGCCGTCTGATGAAACGGCTCAACGTGCCCGCCGATGGCCATTTCGTGGCGCCGTCGGCGATCCGCGTGTCGGGCATTGAAGATGTGGAACGCGAAGTGTTCGGTCCGGTCCTGCATGTCGCCACCTTTGCGGCCAATCAAATCGACCGGGTGGTGTCGGCGATCAACGCCACCGGCTACGGCCTGACCTTCGGCATGCACACACGCATCGACGACCGCGTTGAACAAATCGCTTCGGCGATCCATGCCGGCAACATCTATGTCAACCGCAACCAGATCGGCGCCATCGTGGGTTCGCAACCCTTTGGCGGGGAAGGCCTGTCCGGCACCGGCCCGAAGGCCGGCGGACCGCATTATCTGCCGCGATTCCAGAGCCATGCGGCGATTGCGGGCCAATCGGCTTTGGAACCGACAGTGGCGCAATCGACCGTCCAGCAACGGCTTGACCGGGTGCGCGGCGAGATCGCAACCGGCGCGCGCAAAACGCGCGATCTGCCCGGCCCGACAGGGGAATCGAACCGCTGGTCGACCCATCCGCGCGGGCTTGTCCTGTGCCTCGGCCCGTCGCTCGATAATGCCCACAAACAGGCGAGCCAGGCCATGGCGGCGGGCTGCGCCGCGCTGGTGGTGGCGCCGGACGCCCACGGCGCCAATGTCGTCGACGGTGTGCTCGACCCCGACGATCTGGCGAAGCTGGACGGTTTCCACGCTGTTGCCTTTTGGGGGGAGGAACCGGCGGCGCGCGCCATGCGCAAGGCGCTGGCAGGCCGCGACGGACCGATTGTTCCGCTGGTAACCGCGCGCGACATCACGCCGTGGTGCCTGATCGAGCGGCATGTGTGCATCGACACCACCGCTGCTGGCGGCAATGCGACGCTTCTCGCCGAGATGAGTTGAGGAGGGTCAGCCGGCCGTCCAGCCGCCATCGACCAATAGCGAGGTGCCGGTTACAAGCGCCGAGGCGTCCGAGGCCAGGAACACCACCGCGCCCATAATGTCCTCCACCTCGCCGACCCGGCCGAGCTTGATCTTGTCGGTGATCCAGGCAGCACGGTCCGGATTGTCGAAAGTGGCCTGCGTCAACGGCGTGCGGACGAAGGTCGGGCAGATCGTGTTGACGCGGATCCCGTGTGGGCCCCACTCGATCGCCATCGCCTTGGTCATGCCCTCGACCGCATGCTTTGAAGCGCAATAGACGGTGCGGTCGATGCCGCCGACATGACCCATCTGCGAGGAGATGGTGATGATCGAACCGCCCTTGCCCGCCGCGACCATGCCTTGCGCCACTTCGGTGGCGAGGAAATAGGCGCCCTTGAGATTGGCATCCATCACCGCGTCATAATCGCCTTCAACGGTGTCGAGCGCCGGTCCGTGGCGCGCCAGGCCAGCCGAATTGACCACCACGTCGAACGGCCCCGATTCACCGACCGCCGCGCGCATGGCACCCAGATCGGCGACATCGAGCACCATCGCTTCGGCCGAATGGCCCGCTTCGGCCACTGCGTTTACCACCGCATGCAGCTTGTCGCGCCCGCGCGCCGCCATCACCACATGCGCTCCCGATTCGGCGAGCGCGACGGCACAGCCGAGCCCGATGCCGCTCGATGCGCCGGCGACCAGCGCGCGACGGCCATCAAGGCGGAAGGAGGGCGTTTTTGGAAGATCGGTCATGGCGGCGGTTCCCTCGGGGGCGGCCCAGCGCTTAACCCGATCCGACGAACCGATCAACGCAGCCGCCAGACCGCAATGAGTGTTAGACTTTCGTCTGCGACACTTGGCTTGGCGTGAGCCGATTGCATTGGGAGAAAAACCGGCGCCATATATGCCTCGTCGTCAAAGAGGAAAGACTGTGATCCCGTGATGCGTGAGCGAAATTGTCGCATCATTCAAACCAATGAAACCGATTGCAGCTTGCTTGACGTGGAGAAAGTGCAAGAGAATCAGATGCTTGCGACTGACATACTGCTTTCAAAAATAAAAACTAAAGCAACGCGGTAAGTTTGCGTAATCCCAGGTGTCACGATATGTTGACACTGCTGGGAGATCGGGAGAGCGAACGTGCAAAGCAACAAAAACGCAGTGCTCAAGGCCCCGCGTCTCGACGTTCACAATTCCGACGTCCCGCTTGTCTGTCGTGCCTGCGAATCGCGGCACAAGGGTGTGTGCGGGTCGCTGACACCCGACCAGTTGGTGCAACTTTCCAAGCACACCACCAAACATGTCTATCGCAGCCAGTCCGAGCTGATCACGGTGGGCGATGATGTCCATACCTACTCCAACATCCTGTCTGGCGTGGTCAAACTGACCAAGCTGATGGCCGACGGCCGCCAGCAGATCGTCGGGCTGCAGTTCGCGCCCGATTTCCTGGGCCGCATCTTCTCCTCCCAGAGCACCTATTCGGCGGAAGCGGCGACGGATGTGCGCGTGTGTTCTTTCCCCAAGTCGGTGATCGAGGACCTCGCGCGTTCGGCCCCGAACATGGAACACGCGCTCCATGAGCAGACGCTCAAGGAACTGGACGAAGCCCGCGAATGGATGCTGACGCTTGGCCGCAAAACGGCAACCGAGAAGGTCGCCAGCTTCCTTTACCTGATCGCTTCCAACATCGATCCGGAACTGGAAGACGAAGAGCACCAGATCCGGTTCGAACTGCCGCTCAAGCGCTTGGAGATTGCCGACTTCCTCGGCCTGACGATCGAGACGGTGAGCCGCCAGATCACCAAGCTGCGCAAATCTGGCATCATTGAACTGGAAAACAACCGCACGGTGATCGTGCCGTCCCTTGCCCGCCTGCAAAGCGCCTGCGAAAGCGAGCAGTAGCGGCGCTTAGACCGCTTTCGAATACCGGAAATCAGAACCCTTGAGATGAGCGTCGAACCGCGCGGCAACCAGCCGCGTGAACGGACGCGCCGATTCGGGCACGAAGAAGCCGTCCACATCGACGCCGCAGACGAAATCGGCATCCGCCTCGGCCAGCGCCATCGCTTCGTTGACGTAGGGCTCGGCGGCGTCGCCGAACCGCGTCTCCAGATCGTCGAACAGAATCCGGAAATCGCACATCAGGCGCTCGATCATGTGGGCGCGGATGCGGTCGTCCGCCGTCATCTGGTAGCCCTTGGCCGCCGCGCTCCGGCCTGACCGAACGGCCTCCTGATACTGGCCGGTGGCGACGATGTTCTGCACATAGCCGCCCTCGAACGCACCGATCGACGAGGCGCCAAACGGGATCAGCGCATGGCACCGGTCGGTTGTGTAACCTTGGAAGTTCCGCCGCAGATGACCGCTGCGCGCCGCCACCGCGAGTCCGTCGCCGGGCTTGGCGAAATGATCGATGCCGATCGCGTCATAGCCCGCCTCGACCAGTGCGGCACCGGCTGCCAGCGCCTGCTGGAAGCGCTCATGCATGTCTGGCAGATGCTCTTCCTTGATCATCTTCTGGTGCTTTTTGACCCACGGCACATGAGCATAGCCAAACAGCGCGATCCGGTCGGGGTCGAGCGAGACCACCTGGTCGATCGTGCGCATCAGCCGTGGCCGCGTCTGCAGCGGCAGTCCGTAGAGCGCATCGATGTTGACCGAGCCGACACCCGCCGCGCGCATCGCCGCGATCACGTCGCGCGTCTGCTCGAAGGTCTGCGGCCGGTTGATCGCGCGCTGCACAAGCGGATCAAAATCCTGGACGCCGACGCTGGCCCGCGTCACGCCCAGATCGCCAAGCCCCCGCAAGGTCTCTTCGGTGACATCGGAAGGATCGATCTCGACGCTGATCTCGGTCTGCGAGCCCACATCGAACGCCTGCCGAAGGGCCGCACCGATGCGCCCCATATCCTCCGCCGACAGGATCGATGGCGAGCCGCCGCCAAAGTGAACCTGACCGGCGCGTGGCCGGAAACCGAGCGTCCTGCCGAAGCCCGCAATCTCCTCGAGCAGCGAATCGACATAGGTGTGCACCGGCCCGTATTTCAGCGTGTGCTTGGTGTTGCAGCCGCAAAACCAGCACAATCGGTCACAGAACGGAATGTGCAGGTAAATCGAGACCGGATCGGTTTCATCGAGCGCCGCGTGAAGCTCGGCCTGCATGGCCGGTCCGAGACCCGATTCGAAATGCGGCGCGGTGGGGTAGCTCGTATAGCGCGGCACAGCCCCGCCCCGCTGCGACAACAGCGCGGCGACATCGTGCCGGACCGGCGCGTTCATCGCGCCTCCTCCAGCGCTTCGACCATCGGCAGCAGGTGTTCGCGCTCGAACGCCAGATGACGCCGCAGGCCGACAAAGAAGCCCCGCAGCATGTAGCTGAGCTTTTCGACATTGATGTCAGATCGGTCGGCGGCGAATGCGACCAGTTCATGATGCACCTCCTCGGCGAAGGCTTCATCTTCCCAATGTTCGCCATGCAGCCGATCCAGCGTATCGCCAAGATCGGCCACGCCGGAGCACCGCTCCTTCAGGAACGGAAACAACGTCTGTTCCTCGAACACATGGCTGCGGTGAACGATAGGATAGACGCTACGCGCCAAGGCCAGACAGTCATCATTGCGGACATCGGCGGGCAGCTTGTCGGCCAGCGCCTCCAATGCGCTGCACAGATTGTGCTGAACATTCATGTGGTGCTTCAGGGTGCCGGCGATCGCAACGACCGAAACGCCATTGCCGTTCGCGGCACGATCGGCGCCGTTCCGGGGCCGGTCCTCTTCGGCGCCTTTGCCGACGATGCGAAGGGCGATGCCCTCATTTCCCGCATCGCTCGTGCCTGCGCCGTTGTTGGTCGGCAGATTCATCCGGCATGCCCCGAGGTTTGCGCTTTCCGATGCAGCCGAAAGTAGACGTGCTACCTCAGTCGGGTCCTTGATCAAGATCAAAGCACCCACACCGGCCCTCGGGCACAGACGATCATGACCCGGCAAGCCCGGGCCGCAATTGCACGCCGACGTGCGGGGGCACGCCATCGTGTACATGCAAGTGCGAGAGGACAATCAATGAGAAACGCAAGCTGGGTCGTGCTGGTGGGAGCGGGCGCCTTTTTGGCGCTGCTCGGAGCGGCGCTCGGCCAGGATCAACTGTTCAGGATCCACATGGGTATCCTGACCGTCGTGCTGCTCGGCTCGACCGCCGTGCTGCTGCGCACAACCACATTCGCACCCGCCGGCGGCGATGCCGCCAGCGAATCGCAATACTTCGACAATGTTATCCGCTACGGCGCGATCGCCACCGTGGCTTGGGGCATTGTCGGCTTTCTGGTCGGTGTCGTTGTCGCTGCCCAGCTTGCTTGGCCACAGCTCAACATCGAGCCGTGGTTCAATTTCGGTCGTATGCGGCCGCTGCACACGTCGGCGGTGATCTTCGCATTTGGCGGCAACGCTCTGCTTGCGACTTCGTTCTATGTGGTCCAGCGCACCTGCCGGGCCCGCCTGTTCGGCGGTGATCTGGCGTGGTTCGTCTTCTGGGGCTACCAGCTCTTCATCGTCATGGCCGCGACCGGCTATCTGCTCGGCGGCAGCGCCGGTCGCGAATATGCCGAGCCGGAATGGTACATCGACCTGTGGCTGACGATCGTCTGGGTCGCCTATCTGCTGGTCTTCATGGGCACTCTGATGAAGCGCAAGGAGCCGCACATCTATGTGGCCAACTGGTTCTACCTCGCCTTCATCATCACCATCGCGATGCTGCATGTGGTCAACAATCTGGCCATGCCGGTCTCGTTCCTGGGCTCCAAGAGCTACTCGCTGTTCGCAGGCGTACAGGACGCGCTGACGCAATGGTGGTACGGCCACAACGCGGTCGGTTTCTTCCTGACCGCAGGCTTCCTGGGCATGATGTACTACTTCGTGCCCAAGCAGGCCGGCCGTCCGGTCTATTCCTACCGGCTGTCGATCATCCACTTCTGGGCGCTGATCTTCCTGTACATCTGGGCTGGCCCGCACCATCTGCACTACACCGCCCTGCCCGACTGGGCACAGACGCTGGGCATGGTCTTCTCGATCATGCTGTGGATGCCCTCCTGGGGCGGCATGATCAACGGCCTGATGACGCTCTCGGGCGCTTGGGACAAGCTGCGCACCGACCCGATCCTGCGCATGATGGTGATCGCCATCGCCTTCTACGGCATGTCGACCTTCGAAGGTCCGATGATGTCGATCAAGGCGGTCAACTCGCTGAGCCACTACACCGACTGGACCATCGGCCACGTGCATTCCGGCGCGCTTGGCTGGGTCGGCATGATCTCGTTCGGCGCGGTCTACTTCCTGGTGCCCAAACTGTGGGGCCGTCAGCGGCTCTATTCGCTGCGCATGGTCAACTGGCACTTCTGGCTCGCAACGCTCGGTATCGTCGTCTACGCCGCCGTGATGTGGGTCGCCGGCATTCAGCAGGGCCTGATGTGGCGCGAATACAATGATCAGGGCTTCCTGGTCTTCTCGTTCGCCGAGTCGGTGGCCGCCATGTATCCCTACTACGTGCTGCGCACGCTGGGCGGGCTGCTCTATCTGGTCGGCGGCCTGATCATGGCCTTCAACATCTACATGACGATCCGAGGCAAGCTGCGTGACGAGGTCCCGATGGGCGAAGAAGCCCCTCAACCCGTCGCCCAGCCGGCCGAATAAGGAGGCCCCGGGAAATGGCTCTTATCGACAAACACTCCATTCTGGAAAAGAACGCGACGCTGCTTCTGGTCAGTTCGCTGGTGGTCGTCTCCATCGGTGGCATCGTCGAGATCGCGCCGCTGTTCTATCTGGAGAACACCATTGAGAAGGTGGAAGGGATGCGTCCCTATTCACCTCTCGAACTGGCCGGACGGAACATCTACGTTCGCGAGGGCTGCTATGTCTGCCACTCGCAGATGATCCGCCCGTTCCGCGACGAGGTCGAACGTTACGGGCACTATTCACTTGCCGCTGAAAGCATGTACGACCACCCGTTCCAGTGGGGATCGAAACGCACCGGGCCCGATCTGGCCCGGGTCGGCGGGCGCTACTCCAACGAGTGGCATGTCCAGCACATGATCGATCCGCAATCGGTTGTGCCTGAATCGATCATGCCGTCCTATGCATTCCTGGCCACGACTGATCTCAACATCGAGAATGTGGCGGGCCACCTGATCGCCAACCGGCGCGTCGGCGTGCCCTACACCGACGAGATGGTCGAGAACGCGGAAGCCGATCTCGCCGCCCAGGCCGATCCCGATGCGGACTGGTCGGGCATCGAGGAGCGCTATCCCAAGGCGGTCACCGGCGACTTCGACGGCGATCCGGCTCGGTTGACCGAGATGGATGCGCTCGTCGCCTATCTGCAAATGCTCGGAACCCTGGTCGACTTCACCGTCTACCAGCCCGAAGAGAACTTCCGCTAGGAGCAGGCACGATGGACAGCACTTATCAAGCCATGCGGACCTTCGCGGACAGCTGGGGCCTGCTCTACATGGTTGTCATATTCTGCGGCGTCGTGATCTACGCGCTCTGGCCCTCCCGCCAGAAGCAGATGGATGATGCCGCCAGCATCCCCTTCAAGGAGGACCAGTGATGGCCGAAGACAAGAAAGACATTGATGACGTCTCCGGCGTCGAAACCACCGGCCATGAGTGGGACGGCATCAAGGAGCTCAACAACCCGCTGCCGCGCTGGTGGCTGTGGACCTTCTACGCCACGATCGTCTGGACGATCGGTTACACCATCGCCTATCCGGCTTGGCCCGGCATCACCGGCGCCACCGCGGGCGTGCTCGGCTGGTCCTCACGCGGCCAGTTGGCCGAGGAGATGGAAGCGGCACGGGCCGAACAGGCCGTCTATTTGACCCGCATCGAACAGGCCGACGTCAACACGATCGCGACCGATCCGGAACTGGTCCAGTTTGCCGTGGCTGGCGGCTCGTCCGCCTTCAAGGTCTACTGCGTGCAGTGCCATGGTTCCGGCGCGGCCGGCGGCGAGGGCTATCCGAACCTCAACGACGATGACTGGATCTGGGGCGGCACGCTGGACGACATTCAGTACACGCTGATGCACGGCATCCGTCATGAACCCGATTTCGACACGCGGTTCAACGACATGCCGGCCTATGGCCGCGACCAGATACTCGATCGCGACCAGATCTCGGACGTTTCCTGGTATGTCCGCCAGATCTCCGGTCAGGAGTATGACGAGGCAGGCGCAATGCGTGGCGCCGAGACCTTCGAGATCGAATGCTCGGCTTGCCATGGCATTGATGGCGAAGGTGTGCCCGAACTGGGCGGCCCGCGCCTCAACGATGCGATCTGGCTCTATGGCGGCAGCCATGCCGAGATCGTCGCCCAGATCAGCAACCCGCAGCAGGGCGTCATGCCCGCATGGGGCGATCGCCTGGGCGAGACGACGGTCAAGCAGCTTTCGGTCTATGTGCACCAGCTCGGCGGCGGCCAGTAGGCCGCCAACTCTCCCACGAACTGGTGGACAACAAACGGCGCCTTCGGGCGCCGTTTTCTTTCACGCTGCCTGCGACTCGCTGCGCCCGATGCTCATGACGAACAGGGTCAGTCCCGCCAGGACCAGAACAGCCGCCCAGTACGGCGCTGCCGGCCCGAGATGATAGAGCGCCGTTCCCGCCAGCGGTCCGATGACGGCGCCGGCAGCATTGGCACTGCCGGTAAGGCCGGCGACCTGCCCCTGCTCCTCGGCACCAACGGCCAGTGTCACGGCGGCCTGAAATCCGGGAAATGTAAAACCGGCGCCGAACCCCATGACGGCGAATGCCAGATAGAGCGCCCAGACGGTCGGCGCCAAAATCAGCATCGCAAAGCCTGCCGCCATAAGCGGAAGCCCCAGACGCATCATCCGCAAGGGCGGCCATTTGATCCGCGGCAGCAAGACGCCCTGCGTGGCGACCAGGACGAGGCCCACCACAAGAAAGGCCACCGCCGCGGACTGTCCGGCCTGTGGTACCGACAGCGCGAACCGGTCGATCAGGAAGAAGCCGATCGACACCTGCACAAGAGAGACCATTGTCACCGAACCGAATCCAATCGTCAGGAACGGCCATATGCGCCGGTCCCAGAGCCTTGGCGGCGTTTGACCGGCCGACGGTGGACGTGTCGCCGCCTCGGGCATGGCCAGCCAGACCATGAACGCCGCCGCCAGAACGATCACGGCGCTTGCATAGAACGGGACCAGCAGGCCGAACACGACAAGCACGGCGGCCACCGCCGGTCCGACGATCAGGCCAAGGCCGCTCGCCGCCCCGATCATGGCCATGCCGGCGCTGCGGTTTTCCGAATCGGTCACGTCCGCCACATGGGCCTGGGCTGCGACGGGCGCAGCCGCAACCAGAAGACCAAGCGGCATGCGCGCCAAGGCCAGCAAGACAAACAGCGCTGGGCCCGCGATCAGCCCCATCAATCCCGCATGGGTGACGAGCGTGAAAAGACCGATCGCAAGACCTGCGCCCACAAGGCCGATCACGAAAACCCGCTTCCTGCCCCACGTTTCGCTCAAGCGGCCCCAAAACGGGCTCGCGACAGCCATAGCGGCGGCCGACAGAGAAATGAGAAATCCCGTCTGCAGTTCGCTCAGCCCCAATTGCCGGGCGATCGGCGGAAACACCGGATAGGCAGCCATCAGGGCGGTGTAGGAGGCCAGAAGCCCGGCAAAAACGAACGGGGACATCGGCACGATCAGCTCCTGCAATTAAGTCTCAATTGCATTTATATTTATATGACTGTTTTGGTCAAGTTAATTGACATGCGGCGGACTGCTCCACAAGTCAGCCCGTCCGGTGCGGGGCCGAGCAACGCCGTGTGACACAGTGTGCATCGCGATGTCCGAGGACGGGCTGGCAACAATCCGAAGCGATCCTTGTCAAGCTGTCGCACCCACCGCCCGGGCCCGGTTGACCCAAATCAACGACCTGTCGTGGCCTTCCATCTACAGCTTTGGATATTGCCGGGGGACGCATGCGTTTCCCGGCGCCTTTAAGGCCCGTCAAAGAGGCACACTGTGTTGGATCAGACCGTCGTTGAGAAACTTGACGTTGAAGCCGTCAACAAGGGCGCAAAGCAAAAGGCACAACCGCTCTACGCTGCCCGCCAGAAAGTCCACCCCAAGCGTGCCGAGGGCACCTATCGTCGCCTGAAGTGGATCATCATGGCGATCACGCTGGGTATCTACTACATCACACCCTGGCTGCGCTGGGATCGCGGGCCGCACGCGCCTGATCAGGCCGTCCTGATCGACATGGCCAACCGGCGCTTCTACTTCTTCTTCGTCGAGATTTGGCCGCAGGAGTTCATCTTCGTGGCCGGCCTACTGGTGATGGCCGGTGTCGGCCTGTTCCTGATCACCTCGGTCGTCGGCCGGGCGTGGTGCGGTTACACCTGCCCGCAGACGGTCTGGACGGATCTGTTCCTCGTCGTGGAGCGCTTCTTCGAAGGCGACCGCAACGCCCGCATCAAGCTCGACAAGGAACCCTGGAGCGGTGGGAAGATCACCAAGAGGGCGGCCAAGCATGCCACGTGGCTGGTCATCGCCGTGGCAACCGGCGGCGCCTGGATCTTCTATTTCGCCGATGCGCCGACGCTGGCTTACGATTTCGCCACCGGACAGGCCCCGTTCGTCGCCTACGCTACGGTCGCCGTCCTGACGGCGACCACCTACGTCTTCGGCGGTATCATGCGCGAACAGGTCTGCATCTATATGTGCCCTTGGCCGCGCATTCAGGCCGCCATGCTCGACGAGAACTCGCTGGTCGTAACCTACAATGACTGGCGCGGCGAACCACGCATGCGCGGCCAGAAGAAGGCCAAGGCGCAGGGCCTGGTACCCGGCGACTGCGTCGACTGCAACGCCTGTGTCGCCGTCTGCCCCACCGGCATCGACATTCGCGACGGCCAGCAGCTCGAGTGCATCACTTGTGCGCTGTGCATCGATGCCTGTGACGCGGTGATGGACAAGGTCGGCCATGAACGGGGACTGATTTCCTATGCGACGCTTGCCGACTACAATCACAATATGCGGGTTGCGATGGGCGGCGAGAATTCGGGTACGATCGATCCGTCCAACATCCGCGACCAGAACGGCAAGTTCGTAGATGCGGTCCGCGGATTCAAATGGCGCGAGATGCTGCGTCCGCGCACGATCATCTACACGGCCGCCTGGGCGGCGATTGGCGTGGCTCTACTGGTCGCGCTCGGCACCCGAGACCGGCTGGAAGTCAATGTGCTGCACGACCGCAACCCGGTTTTCACCACCCTTTCGGACGGGTCGATCCGCAATGGTTACACCGTCAAGATCCTCAACATGGTCGCCGAACCGCGCACCATAACGCTGACGCTCGACGGCCTGCCCGGCGGCGTCATGGCCATCAACGGCATCGACGCCGAACCCGGCACGAGCTTTGATATCCCGGTCGAGCCCGACAAGCTGCGTCCGCTGCGCGTCTTCGTCTCCCAGTCGCGCGACATGGTCGCACCCGGCTCTACGCCCTTCACATTCATCGTCGAGGAAGCCGAAGCCGGCGAGACCGATGTCTACAACGCCAATTTCGAAGCGCCGGAGTGATCGCAATGCTGCAACGCATCTTCGCACCCAAACCGTTCACCGGCTGGCATTTCCTGGCCTTCATCCTCACCTTCTTCGGCGTCATCATCTCGGTCAATCTGTTCATGGCCTGGAATGCGACCTCGAGTTGGACCGGGCTGGTGGTCAAGAACTCCTATGTCGCCAGCCAGCACTTCAACGAGGTCACCGCCGAAAAACGGCGGCAATTGGCAATGGGCTGGAAGGCGGTCCCCGAATATGCGGACGGAACTTTGACGCTGACCCTGGAAGACGCCACCCAGGCGCCGATCGAGGATGCGATCATCACGGCCAAGCTCGGTCGGCCCTCCTTTGAGGCGCAGGATCACACGGTCCAGTTCGCCGAGGGTGAGGCGGGCGTCTATGCCGGTTCCACCGAACTGGCTGGCGGCATCTGGAACGCCGACGTGACCGTGACCGGCGCCGGCGGCGACGTCTGGACACGCACGCTGCGGTTCACCGTCAAATGACCTGCTGTGGTGGCAACATCGCCGCCGACGGCGCGGCCGGTGTCAGCGCATCGGCCGACTTCTCGCGCGCCGAGGAACTGCTGCATGCCGGCCGCGAACGCGACGACGGCACCGTGGAGTACGTCTTCTCGGCACCCGACATCCATTGCGGCGCCTGCATCTCCTCGATCGAGCGCGCCATCCGGCCGATGCATGGCGTCGCCTATGTGCGCGTCAACCTCTCCCTGCGCCGGGTGACGGTGCATCTCGATCCGGCCGTGACCGGTCCCGTCGAGGTGGCCGGCGCCCTCGCCGCGCTCGGGTTTCCCGCAAGGCCGGTCGATCTGGGCGACCTTGACGAGCTCGAGCGCAAGCGCCGCGACTCCGAATTGCTCAAATCGCTGGCCGTCGCCGGTTTCGCCTCGGCGAACATCATGCTTCTGTCGGTCTCGGTCTGGTCGGGTGCCGAAGGCGCGACGCGCGATCTGTTCCACCTGATCTCGGCACTGATCGCCATTCCAGCCGTCTTTTATGCCGGCCGGGTCTTCTTCCGTTCAGCCTGGGGCGCGCTTAGGAACGGGCGCGTCAACATGGACGTGCCGATCTCGCTGGCGATCTCGCTGGCGACCGGCATGAGTCTGTTCGAAGCACTGACGGGCGGCGACAAGACCTATTTCGAAGCGGCGACCATGCTGCTCTTCTTCCTTCTGATCGGCCGCTACCTCGATCAGCGGATGCGCGAGCGCGTGCGCACCGCCGTCGTTCAGCTCAGTCGCCTGTCGGCCAAGGGCGCCAACGTGCTCACCGCCGATGGCCAGATGCGCTATCTGCCGCTCGACGAGATCGAGCCGGGCATGACGGTTCGGGTCTTTGCCGGCGAGCGTTTGCCGGTGGATGGAACCGTACGCAGCGGCCTTTCGGACGTCGACCGCTCGCTTGTGACCGGCGAAAGCCTGCCGGCCACCGCCGAAACGGGCACCGCGCTTGAGGCGGGCGCCATGAACCTGACCGGCGTCCTCGACATCGACGTCACCAATGCCGCAGACAAGTCTTTCCTTGCCGAAGTGCGGGCAATGATGGAAGCGGCGGAGAACGGCCGCGGCGCCTATGTACGCGCCGCAGACCGCGCCGCGCGGCTCTATGCGCCCTTTGTCCATTCTCTGGCCGCCATCGCATTCGTCGCCTGGATGGTCATTACCGGCGGCGACTGGCACACCTCGCTCTACATCGCCATCGCGCTTTTGATCATCACCTGCCCCTGTGCGCTTGGCCTCGCCGTTCCGGTCGTCCATGTCATCGGCGCCACCCGCTTGTTCGAGAACGGCATCCTGATGAAAGACGGCGCAGCGCTGGAACGGCTCGCCGAAGCGGACGAAGCGGTGTTCGACAAGACGGGCACGCTGACAACCGGGACGCCGACGGTCACCGATTGCGCCATCGAGCGCCCAGCTCACATCGGCATTGCCCGTGCGTTGGCCGCCTCCTCCGGCCACCCTGCCTCGAGGGCGCTTCGCACCCATCTGGGCACCGGCGCCACGGCGCGCGGCACCGATATCGCCGAACATCCCGGCCTTGGTGTCGAGGGCCGTTTCTCCGGCAGACGTGCACGGCTGGGCCGTATGACATGGGTCGCCGGTATCGCAGACAACAGCAACACGTCTGATGCGCCTGGCGGTCTGGCATTCGGCGTCGAAGGCGGCTCGCTTTTGACGATCACGCTGGGGGAACACGTCCGCGACGGCGCACCGGCAGCCATCAACTCCCTGCAGAATGCCGGCATCGGTACACGGATCGTATCGGGCGATGCGCCCGCACAGGTCGCCCGCCTGGCCGACCGGCTTGGCGTGACCGAATGGCATGCCGACCAGTCGCCCGCCGACAAGATCACCCGCATCGAGGCGCTGCGCGCCGAAGGACGGAAGGTCCTTTTCGTCGGCGATGGAATCAATGACGCACCGGCGCTCGCCGCTGGCCACGTCTCGATGGCGCCTGCCTCTGGCTCCGATGTCGGTCGCACCGCCGCCGACTTTGTCTTCACCCGCGACAGCCTAGAAGCGGTCACCGCCGCGCGCGGCATTGCTCTACGCGCCCAGGCGCTGGTCAAACAGAACTTCGCGCTCGCCTTTGCGTACAATGTGATCGCGGTGCCGATCGCCATGGCCGGCATGGTCACGCCTCTGGTCGCGGCGATTGCCATGTCCGCCTCCTCGATCGTTGTCGTGGTCAATTCCATGCGCCTGACGCGCGGCGATCCTGCGCCTGCGGCCAACCGCCCCGAGCGATCCGGGCTTGCCGTCGGCACCGGTTCGATGGAAGCTGCCGAGTAATGACGCTTCTGACCGTACTCATCCCCATCGCGCTGTTTCTCGGGCTTCTCGGCTTGGGCGCCTTCATCTGGAGCCTGAATTCGGGCCAGTATGAGGATCTGGACGGCGCGGCGGCGCGCATCCTCGAAGACGACGAGGACTGAGCCACCCGGACCGTTTTTTGACCAATGGTAAAGCCGGGTTGACCGCACTCCGCCGCAGGCATAGCGTTCCACATCCCCGATCAGGCGGCGTGCGTCAGCGCCGCCTTACGGTTTTCAGGAGTGCCGGCCATGCTCGACAAACCCGTTTCACGCCCCAACGATCTTTCCGCATATTGGATGCCGTTCACGGCAAATCGGCAGTTCAAGCGCGCGCCGCGAATGATCACCGGCGCGGATGGGATGCACTATGTCACCGATGACGGCCGCCGGGTACTCGACGGCATTGCGGGCCTGTGGTGTGTCAATGCGGGCCACAACCGGCCCAAGATCGTCGAAGCGATCCAGACCCAGGCGGCGACGCTCGATTACGCCCCCTCCTTCCAGATGGCCCATCCGCGCGCGTTCGAACTCGCTTCGCGCCTGTCCGATCTGTCCCCGGACGGTCTGGACCATGTCTTCTTCACCAATTCGGGCTCGGAATCGGTCGAAACCGCGCTGAAGATGGCGCTCGCCTACCATCGGGCAAAGGGCGATGGCGGCCGCTTCCGCCTGATCGGCCGCGAACGCGGCTATCACGGCGTCAATTTCGGCGGCATCTCTGTCGGCGGCATCGTCGCCAACCGCAAGATGTTCGGCACGCTTCTGACCGGCGTCGACCATATGCGCCACACGCACGATCTGACGCGCAACGCCTTCACCCGCGACCAGCCCGAACACGGCATCGAACTGGCCGACGATCTTTTGCGCATCGCCCAGCTTCATGATCCGTCGACGATTGCCGCCGTCATCGTCGAGCCGGTCGCTGGTTCAGCCGGCGTGCTGCTGCCGCCCAAGGGCTATCTGCAGCGCCTGCGCGAGATCTGCGACGAGCATGGCATCCTCTTGATTTTCGACGAGGTGATCACCGGGTACGGGCGCCTGGGCGCCAATTTCGGCGCCGACTATTTCGGCGTCAAACCCGACCTGATGACCACCGCCAAGGGGCTGACCAACGGCACCGTGCCCATGGGCGCCGTGTTCGCCTCCAACGAAATCCACGACACGTTCATGTCCGGCCCAGACCACATGATCGAGTTCTTCCATGGCTATACCTATTCGGCCCATCCGCTTGCCTGCGCAGCGGCGCTCGGCACACTCGACACCTATGCCGAGGAGGGTCTTCTCAGCCGAGGCACGGAGATGGCCAAGTACTGGGCCGATGCCATCCACTCGCTCAAGGGCCTGCCGCACGTCATCGACACGCGCAATCTGGGACTGATCGGCGCGGTCGAACTCGAGCCGATCGCCGGCCAGCCGACCAAGCGCGCCTTCTCGGCCTTCCTCGATGCGTATCACAATCACGACCTTCTGATCCGCACGACCGGCGACATCATCGCCTTCTCGCCGCCGCTGATCATCGAAAAAGAGCATATCGACCAAATCGTCGACCGCATGACCAAGGTCCTGACGGCGCTCGACTAGGCCTGTTGTCAGAAGCTGGCACATTGCGCCAGCAGCGCCGCCAACGCCGTCTCGACCGGAACCGCACCGGGGCGGACGACCACATGCCGCGAGTCGCCGCGCCCTTCGAGCAGACCCTGCGGGTCGTTCAGACGATCGCCGCCGATGAAGCCGAGATGGGCGTGCGCCTTGCCGCCGTAGAGATAGACGAGCGCCTCGCCGTCGGGCGTGAAATACATCAGCGCGCCAAACTTCATGCGCTCTTGGGCGGCCGGCAGCTCGCGGCGCACCAGCCCACGCAAGTCATCGAGAATGGCGGCCACCGGCGCGCTGCGGGCGGCGATGTAGTCTTCGACTGTCTGCGCCTTCCTGGCCATCGGTATCCTCCGCTTCTCCCCGTTGCGGCACGATACACCATCCGACCCGGTTCCGCGCGCCGGCAGCCCGGTCTTTTTTGACCGAAAGGTCAAAACGGTTTGATTTTTCGCTGGATTTGCACGATGCGCTCTGTCTAGACTTTGGGCTCATGTCCGCGCGTTTTGCGGACACGCAAATTCGGGAGAAATTCATGCACATCAAAACCAAGATGATCGGCGCGGCGCTGACGGCTGCACTGCTTGCGGGCACCAGCGTCATGGCCAGCGCCGAGACACTGCGTTGGGCGCGCGCCGGCGACTCGCTGACGCTCGACCCCCATGCCCAGAACGAGGGACCGACCCATGCCCTCGCCCACCAGATCTACGAGCCGCTGATCTCGCCGGACATGGCCGCGCAGCAGATTCCGGCGCTCGCAACCGAATGGGGTGTCAAGGAAGGCGATCCGAACGTATGGGTCTTCAAGCTGCGCGAGGGCGTCAAGTTCCATGACGGCGCCGACTTCACCGCCGAAGACGTCGTCTTCTCCATCGAGCGCGCCAAGATGGACGATTCGGACATGAAGGAGCTTCTGGTCTCCATCACCGAGGTCCGTGCGGTCGACGACTACACCGTCGAGATGGTCACCGATGGCCCGAACCCGCTGCTGCCCAACAACCTGACCAACACCTTCATGATGGACAAGGGCTGGGCTGAGGCGAACGGCGTCACCAAGCCTCAGGACTTTGAGGGCGGCGAAGAGACCTTCGCGGTCCGCAATGCCAACGGCACCGGTGCGTTCAAGCTGGTCAGCCGCGAACCCGACACCCGGACCGTTCTGGCCCAGAATGAAGACTATTGGGGAATGGGCGAGTTCCCCATGGAGATCACCGAGATCGTCTACACGCCGATCCAGAACGCAGCGACCCGCGTTGCCGCGCTGCTGTCGGGTGAAGTCGACTTCATTCAGGACGTACCGGTGCAAGACCTTGACCGCGTGGCCAACACCGATGGCCTCGTCGTCAACAAGACCGCCCAGAACCGGACCATCTTCTTCGGCATCAATGTCGGCGATGACGATCTGGTCAACGACACTGTCGAAGGCGCCAACCCGTTCGCCGACATCCGCGTTCGCCAGGCCATGAACATGGCGATCAACCGCGAAGCCATCCAGCAGGTGGTCATGCGCGGCCAGTCTGCACCGACCGGCGTCATCATGCCGCCCTTCGTCAATGGCTGGAACGAAACGCTGGACCAGTATCCGGCAGCCGATGTGGACGGTGCCAAGGCGCTGATGGCCGACGCCGGCTATGGTGACGGTTTCGAGGTCACGCTGCACTGCCCGAACGACCGCTACATCAATGACGAGGCGATCTGCCAGGCCGTCGTCGGCATGATGGGCCAGATCGGCATCACGGCAAACCTGGTCGCCCAGACCAAGGCCAACCACTTCCCGCTGATCTCCAACCGGGAGACAGATTTCTACATGCTGGGATGGGGTGTGCCGACCTTCGACAGCGAGTACATCTTCAACTTCCTGGTTCACTCGACGACCGACGATCGCGGCTCCTGGAACGGCACACGCTACTCTAATGCCGATCTCGACGCGAAGATCCAGTCGCTGGCATCGGAGGTCGATCTGGAGGCGCGCAACGCGACGATCGCCGACATCTGGAACACGGTTCAGGAAGAAGTGATCTATCTCGCGGTCCACAACCAAGTGCTGAATTGGGGCATGAAGGAGAACATCGAGTTCGCCGTGCAGCCCGAGGACCAGCCGCACTTCAAGTTCATGAAGTTCAACTGAGCGTGACGGCGCTTTGAAACCATGCGGGGTTGGGCCATTTTTGGCCCAACCCTGTTGCGCCGCTCCAGCGGCCACCCTCCGGTTGGTTTCACCGGGAGAAACACCATGAAGCCATTGACTGTCTTGCTTGCCGCCACCCTTGCGGCCGGCGTCGGAACGGCCCAGGCCGAAACCTTCAAATGGGCCGCGCAGACCGACCCGCAGACCATGGACCCGCACGCCGTCAACTCGGCACCGGTCCTGGGTTTTCTCAACAACGTCTATGAGGGCCTTGTCCGGCGCGGCAAGGACATGAGCATAGAACCGGCCCTGGCCGAAAGCTGGGAGCCGCTGGGCAAAGACGGCTGGCGCTTCAACCTGCGCCGGGACGTCACTTTCCACGACGGCGCCGCGTTCAACGCTGAAGACGTGCTGTTTTCCTACGAGCGGGCCTCCTCCGAAGCCGCCGATACCGCCTCTTGGTTCGCACCCGTCTCCGAGGTCCGTCTCGTTGACGACTTCACCATCGATTTCATGACCAACGCGCCCAACCCGATCTTCCCGGACTCGATCGCCAACTTCATGATCATGGACAAGGGCTGGGCAGAGGCGAACGGGGTCGAGGTGCCCGCCAAGGACGCCGAGAACTTTGCCACATTGAACGCCAACGGCACCGCATCCTTCCGCCTTGCCGAGCGCCAGCCGGGCCTGATGACGGTGCTCGAGCCGTTCGAGGGTTGGTGGGGCGAGGCCGAACACAACATCACCCGCGCCGAGTTCACCCCGGTGCAGAACTCGGCAACCGCCGTCGCCGCGCTCCTGTCCGGCGAGGTCGACATGATCAATCCGGTTCCGGTGCAGGATGCGGGCCGCGTTGCCGAGCGCGACGGGATTGATGTGATCACCGGTATCGAGGCGCGGGTCATCATGTACGGTTTCGCCCATCAGGCCGAAACGATCAAATATGCCGACGATGCCGGGCAGCCGAACCCGTTCCGCGACGCGCGCGTGCGCCAGGCGGTCGCCCATGCGATCAATGTCGAAGCGATCCTGCAGACCCTCATGCGCGGCGCGGCCGAGCCGGCTTCGCAACTCGTCAGCCCGGCCATGCGTGGCTACACGGCCGCTCTTGCCGATCGCCCGGCCTATGATCCTGATGCCGCACGGGCGCTGTTGGCCGAGGCCGGCTACCCCGATGGTTTCTCTTTTGGGCTCAGATGCCCCAATGACCGCTATCTGAACGATGAATCGGTGTGTCAGGCGACCGTCTCGATGCTGGCGCAGGTCGGCCTCCGAGCCCAACTGGACGCCATTCCCGTGCGCACCTACTGGCCCGAGCTGCGCGAAGACAATTTTGACATGTATCTTCTTGGCTGGTCGCCGGGTACGTTCGATGCCGAGCATCCCATCCGCTTCCTTGCCGCCACGCCAAACGAGGAAAAGCGTCTGGGCAGTTGGAACTTCGGGGATTTCTCCAATCCGCGCGTTGACGAGTTGCTGCCGATGATTCAATCGGAGATTGATGATGCCGCACGACAGACAATGCTCGACGAGGTCGCGGGTATTTTGCAGGACGAACAGGCCTATGTGCCGCTCTACGTCCAGCCGCTGATCTGGGGCGTGCGTGAAGGTATCGAACTGACCCAGAGGCCCGACAATTTCTTCATCCTGCGCTGGGTCACCATCAACGAATAGAAAGCATCTGAATGCTCGCATTCATCATCAGACGTGTCCTGCAATCGGTGGTCGTGCTGCTGGTTGTCGGGCTCGTCGCCTTTTCGCTGTTCCGCTTCGTTGGCGATCCTGTCGACAACCTGCTTGGCCAGGAACGCACGATCGAGGACATCGACCGGCTGCGGTCCGAACTCGGGCTCGACCAGCCCTTCCCCGTCCAGTATTTCCGCTTCCTGCAAGGCGTGACCCAGGGCAATTTCGGTGTCTCGTTCCGCCAGGGGCGGCCCGTGGCAGACATTCTGGCCGAGCGCGCGCCCGCCACCCTCGAACTGGCGGCGGTTTCCGCGCTGTTTGCCATCATTCTGGGGATCACGCTCGGCGTCTATACGGCGATCCGGCGCGATGGCTGGCTGTCCAATTTAATCATGACGTCGTCGCTGATAGGGGTGTCCCTGCCGACCTTTCTGATAGGCATATTGCTGATCTATGTGTTTGCGGTCGAACTGGGCTGGTTGCCCAGTTTCGGTCGCGGCGAGACGGTGCAGGTCGGATGGTGGAGCACGGGCCTGCTCACCGAGTCGGGCCTGAAGGCCATCATCTTGCCGGCGATCACGCTCGGCCTTTACCAGATGACGCTGATCATGCGTCTTGTGCGTGCCGAAATGCTGGAAGTGCTGCGGTCCGACTATGTCAAGTTTGCCCGTGCCCGCGGTCTGTCGCTGCGATCGATCTACTTCCGCCACGCACTGAAAAACACGTTGGTGCCGGTCATAACGATCACCGGTCTGCAACTTGGCTCGATCATCGCCTTTGCGATCATCACCGAGACGGTCTTTCAGTGGCCCGGTATCGGCCTGTTGTTCATCAACTCGATCCAGTTCGTCGATATCCCGGTCATGGCCTCCTACCTCATGCTCATTTCGGTGATGTTCGTTGTCATCAACCTCATCGTCGATCTGCTCTATTTCGCGATCGACCCGCGCCTGTCGGCGTCGCGCGGCGGAGGGCACTGACATGGAAGCCCTCAAGCGCGCCCTCGATTCCGACCTTGCTTACCGGTTCCGGCGGTCGCCCGTGGCCATGGTCGCCGCGCTCGTCGTCATCCTGTTGATCGGCGGTTCGGTCTTCGCCCCGCTGATCACTGCGCAGAACCCGTTCGATCCCAGTTCGCTGAACCTGATGAACGGCTTTACCAAGCCGATGGAACCGAACCAATTCACCGGTGAGGTCTTTGTGCTTGGCACCGACGATCAGGGCCGCGACCTGTTTGCGACCATCCTCTACGGTATGCGTATCTCGCTGTTCGTCGGCTTTTCGGCGGTCATCTTCGCTATGATTCTCGGCGTCACGCTTGGCCTGATTTCCGGCTATGTCGGCGGCCGCACAGAGACGATCATCATGCGCATCGCCGACATCCAGCTCACCTTCCCGGCCATCCTCGTCGCACTGCTGATTTTCGGCGTCGCCAAGGGCATCACCCCGCCCGACATGCGCGACGAGGTGGCGATCTGGGTGCTGATCATTGCCATCGGCCTGTCCGAATGGGTGCAGTTCGCACGTGTGGTGCGCGGTGCGACGCTTGTCGAAAAGAGCAAGGAATATGTCCAGGCAGCCCGGCTGATCGGCCGCTCGCCGGTCGCGATCATGGTGCGTCACATCCTGCCCAACACGCTGTCGCCGGTCCTCGTCATCGCGACCATTTCGCTCGCCCTGGCGATCATCGCCGAAGCGACGCTGTCCTTCCTCGGCGTCGGTGCGCCTGCCACCCAGCCCTCGCTCGGCACGCTGATCCGCATCGGTCAGGAATTCCTGTTGTCGGGCGAATGGTGGATTCTTTTCTTCCCCGCCATGACGCTTCTTGCGCTTGCGCTTTCGGTCAACCTTCTGGGCGACTGGCTGCGCGACGCGCTCAACCCGAAGCTGAGGTGACCGCCATGGACGAAGTTCTTCTCTCCGTGCGCGATCTTGTCGTGCAGTTCCCAACCCGCGGCGGAATGCTGACCGCTCTCGATGGCATCTCGTTCGACATCAAGCGCGGCGAAGTGCTCGGCGTCGTCGGCGAATCCGGCGCGGGCAAATCGATGACCGGCGCGGCCATCATCGGCCTGATCGAACCACCTGGGCGCATAGCCAGCGGGCAAATTCATCTCGATGGAGAGCGGATCGACAATCTGTCGATGGACGATATGCGTGCTGTCCGCGGCAGGCGCATCGCCATGGTGTTCCAGGACCCGCTGACTTCGCTCAACCCGCTCTTCACCATCGCCGAACAGCTCGTCGAGACAATCCAGACCCATCTGAACGTGTCGGCCAAGGAGGCGCGTGAGCGGGCCATCGCCCTTCTCGACGATGTCGGCATCCCCGCCGCCAGCCGCCGCATCGACGACTATCCGCACCAGTTCTCCGGGGGCATGCGCCAGCGTGTCGTGATCGCGCTTGCACTTGCGGCCGAACCCGAACTGGTGATCGCCGACGAACCGACCACAGCGCTCGATGTGTCCGTTCAGGCCCAGATCATCGACGTGCTCAAGCGCCTCTGCTCGGAGCGCGGCGCCTCTGTCATGCTGATCACCCACGATATGGGCGTCATCGCCGAAACGGCCGATCGGGTGGCCGTTCTCTATGCCGGCCGGCTCGCCGAGATCGGCCCGGTGCGCGATGTGATCAAGGACGCGCTGCACCCCTATACGCACGGTCTGATGGGGTCGATTCCGACACTGGCGCAAGAGGACGACCGGTTGGTCCAAATCCCTGGCGCGATGCCGCGTCTGACCGACATTCCCGAAGGCTGCGCCTTCAACCCGCGCTGCGATCGTGTCTTCGACCGTTGCCGCGTCGAACGGCCCGACCCGATGCCGCACGGCACCCGTCAGGTCGCCTGCTGGCTCTACGACGAACAACAGATCAAGGCCGCCGAATGAGCGATGTCCTCCTTGAGGTGAAGAACCTCTCCCGCACCTTCGATGTGTCCCTGCCCTGGCTCAACCGTGTGATCGAGCGGCAGGATCGCCAGTTCCTGCGCGCCGTCGACAATGTCAGCTTCCAGATCCGGCGCGGGGAAACCTTCGCACTGGTCGGCGAAAGCGGCTCGGGCAAGTCGACCATCGCCAAGATGGTGGTCGGCCTGCTGCCGGCCTCGGACGGCCAGATCCTGTTCGATGGCACGCCGATGGACGTCAGTTCCAGCGCCGCGATGACCCAACTGCGCTCGCGCTTTCAGATGATCTTTCAGAGTCCGTTCGCCAGCCTCAATCCACGCTGGCGCGTGCGCGATGTTATCGCCGAACCGATGAAGGCGTTCGGGACGGTTGACGGCAAGGCCACCATCGACAAGCGCGTCGACGAACTGCTCGATCTGGTCGGCCTTGGCGCGTCCGACGCCGGCAAGTTTCCGCATGAGTTTTCCGGCGGTCAGCGCCAGCGCATCGCCATCGCCCGGGCGCTTTCGTCAAACCCAGAATTCATCGTCTGCGACGAGCCCACCTCGGCGCTCGATGTGTCCGTTCAGGCCCAGATCCTCAACCTGATGCGCGATCTGCAGGACGAGCTGGGCCTGACATATCTCTTCATCAGCCACGATCTGTCGGTCGTGCGCCACATGGCCAACCGCATCGGCGTTCTCTATCTGGGTGCGCTGGTCGAAACCGCCGACGGCAAGGAACTGTTCAAAGCGCCGCAGCACCCCTATACGCGCATGCTGCTCGAAGCAGTGCCCGATCTCGACATGACCGGCAAGGAGCACGCTGTCGTCAAGGGCGAGATTCCGAATCCGATCGACCCGCCGCCCGGCTGCACTTTCCACCCGCGCTGCCAATATGTGGCCGAGCGTTGCCGCAAGGAGATCCCGGTGCCGGTGCTTACCCCAACCGGCGAAGCCAGGTGTTTTGCGGTGGCCGAAGGCCGGATTTGACCGCGAACCCTAGGCTTTCCCCAAATCCGCCAGACCGGCCACGCCGCGCTCGCGCGTGAAACCCAGCCAGCGCCCATCGGCCGAAAAAGACAGCGCATTGACCTGTCCCGCCTCGTCTTCGTCGGCGATGGTTTCGAACTGCTGGCTCTTGCGGTCGAACAGCACGACCGACCCGTCGACATAACCGACCGCGATCTGCTGCGAACGCGGGCGGGCAGCCACAGTCCGCGACAGCAAATCCTGTTCGCGCGAGAACACGCCCGCCGGCTGGCCGATCGGCCCGTCAGCACCGAAGAACGGCCACAGCACAAGAACCTCGGCGCCGGCCGTCGCCAGATAGCGCCCGTCCGCAGTCCAGTCGAACGAAACCGGCTTGGCAGGATAGCCGCCCATCTTGCCGTGCTTGTCCTCGGGCTTGTCGATGCGCCAGACATGCAACGCATTCTCCAGCATCGAGGTCACGCAAAAACGCCCATCCGGCGAAAAGCCGATCGCATTGTGCGCGCCCTGCCAGGACAGCATGGCGGTTTCGGCCGGCTTGGACAGGCGGATCAGGAACGCACCGCCATAGACCGCCGCGCCCAGCCATTTGCCGTCCGGCGAGAAGGCGAGCGCGCTGATCGAGGACGGCGCAGTCGCCTCGAACGGTTTTTCGGCGCCCCTCGGCAAAAGGAAGATCGTCTTGCCGGCCGACCAGGCGACGTGGCCGCGCGGCGATGTCGCCACCGTGTCGACCCATTTGCGCCCGTCATGCAGCAGTTCGGGCTCACCGTCAGGCCGGATGCGGATCGCTTTGCCATCGTCACCCGCTGTCACGATGGCGCCCGACTTCTCGTCGGTGGCAACGGCGAGGATTGCGCCCTCATGCAACTTGCGCGCGGCCACCGCGCCATCGAAGTCGCACACATGCACGCGCCCTTCGCCATCGGCCACCGCATAGGTGCGGCCTGCAAACCCGCCGCCGGTCAGCGGTGCGCCGGCGTCGAGCCTCTTGAGCGTCATGCTCATGCGGGCACGGCCTGCGCCGCCCGGCATTTCTCAAAGCCGTCCTCGATTATGTCACGCGGCAGGTTGCGGCCGATGAACACCATGCGGCTGATGCGCGGCTCGTCGTCGCGCCATTGGCGGCTGTGATCGCCCTCCAGCATCATGTGAACGGCCTGCGCCACATAGCGCTTGGGATCGTCGGGAAAGGCGACAATGCCCTTCATCCGCAGAAGATCGATGCCGAATTCCTGGCTGATCATCTGCACCCAGGGGAAGAATTTTTCGGGGTCGAGCGGGGTCTCGCTGACCAGCGAAAACGATGAGACGTGCTCATCATGACGGTGATGATGGTCATGGCCGAGGGCATCTTTTTCATTTTCGAGGATGCGATCCAGATCGAAGGCGTGCCGTCCCAGGATCGTCTCCAGCGGAACGTCGGCGCGCGTGGTGCGCACAATGTGCGCCGTCGGATTGATCCGGCGAATCCGCATCTCGACGGCTTGAAGATCGTCCTCGGAGACCAGATCAATCTTGTTGAGCAGCACGATGTCGCCGAACGCGATCTGCTCCTGCGCCTCGGGTGCGCGATCGAGTTCCCCGGTCAGATGTTTCGCATCGGCGACCGTGACGATCGCATCGAGCCGCGTGCGGGCCGCAATGTCGTCGTCGACAAAAAAGGTCTGCGCCACCGGCGCCGGATCGGCCAGCCCGGTCGTTTCCACCAAGATGCCGTCAAACTGCCCTGCCCGTTTCATCAGACCGCCCAGAATGCGAATCAGGTCGCCGCGCACCGTGCAGCAGATGCAGCCATTGTTCATTTCGAAGATTTCTTCGTCGGCATCGACGACGAGATCATTGTCGATCCCCACCTCACCGAATTCATTGACGATGACCGCGTATTTCTTGCCATGATCCTCGGTCAGGATGCGGTTCAAGAGCGTGGTCTTTCCGGCACCCAGATAGCCGGTCAGCACGGTCACGGGGGTCTTTTCGGTTGCCATGTCCATAAGGAGAACCTTCCTGCCCCAGCGGGCGAAACATCAGGTCGCAGATGTGCGCCGAAGGCCGTCACAATTCAAGTGGTGCGCCGCGCCGGCTAGAAGGCCAGCATCTTTTGCCGCACGCGGGACAAAAACGCAGCGCGGCTTTCGGGAGTCGACACGTCCATCAGATAGTGCGCCATGAAGACGGTCCGGCAATTCTTGTGAAAAAGCGCCCGCATGCCCCGGCTCAAGGTCCGCTTGCCCGGATGGCCGACCATATAGGACCACCATTTCGGCGCACCGCAGGTCGTCACGATGCCAAGCTTGGTCACGTGGGTCATTTTCGGGCTGATCCGGCCCGTATCTTTGGCGATGTCGAACGTGATCTCTGGCGTCCACACCCGGTCGAGCCAGCCCTTGAGCATCGCGGGCAGCCCGTACCACCAGGTCGGATAGACAAACACCATCGCATCCGCCCACTTCAGATGGTCAGCATGTTCCGGCAGCGGATGCGGATTGCCGTCGTCATTGTAGGTGCGCCGCTCATCGCACCCCATGATCGGGTCAAACCCCATCGCGTAAAGATCGAGCAGCCGCGTTTCGTGCCCCGCTTCGGCCAGCGCCCCGATCACCTCGTCGCGCAGCGCGGCGCAGAAGCTCTCGGGCACGGGGTGGCTGTAGATGACAAGCACCCGCATCAGAACCGCTCCATAGTCTGACCGACGCGGTCCATGAAGCGCCGGCGGCTTTCATCGGTCGAGCGGTTCATGTCGTAGTGTGCGAGATAGGAAAACGGCGCGCCGGGCTTCACGATAACCCGCAGCACCCGGTTGACCAGCTTGCGCGGCGGATCGCCGACCAGAACAGCGCGGGTGCGCGAACCGCCATAAGTTGTGACCACAGCGACCTTCGCAATGTTGTGCAGGCAGGGCTGCACCTTCCCGTCGACCATCGTGAACGAGACGCCCGGCAGGAAGACACGGTCGAAATAGCCCTTCAGCATTGCCGGATAGCCGAAATTCCAAACCGGATAGCTCAGAACCATCGCATCGGCCGCGCGCAGCCGGTCGACATGGAACTGTACGGATGCGGTGTTGGTGTCCGTGTCATGATAGCCGAGCCGCTCCTCGCGCGTCAGGCGCGGGTCGAAATCCTCGGCATAAAGATCGCAATCGTCGACCATGTGCCCGGCAGCCTTGAGACGTTCGACAGCCAGCCGGTGCAGCGCACCGTTGAAGCTTTCGGCCACCGGGTGGGCATGCAGCACCAGGACGCGCATTCAGCCGGCCTTCTGCAATCCCTTGAACAACCAGACACCGCCAGTGTCGTAGTCATAGTCCGGATCGTCCCAGGCGATCATCTTGCCCGGATTGAGCAGGCCCTTGGGGTCCGCCTCGCGCTTGAAGGCAAGCTGCACCGCGTCGGTCTGCTTCATCCCGCCCTCTTCCAGTGTGTAGCGATGCGGATTGAAGATCGGCGCTCCTGTGGCGTTGAAGATTTCCATGATCTCTTCGAGCCGCTGTTCGGTCGAATAACGCACCATGGGCAGCCCGAAACAGGTCACGTCGCCGTCGAACCGCACGAATTCGAGATGGTCGATAATCTCGCCTTCGAAGCGCTTGTGCAACTCCTCGACCAGCGCCAGTTGGTTCGGGAACGGATACAGCACCTGCAGATAGGTGATGGCCGGATCGATCCTGAGGCCGCGCAGCGTGGTGTGGTTCCAGCTGAGTTCGAACGCCGGGGGCAGACCCTTCAGGTCGTCCGCGCCCAACTCCGCCTGGTTGAAGGCGATACGCCCGCCATGATCGCCGGCAAAGACGAGGAACGCGTCCAGCGACTGCGGCGCCACCATCACCAGCACAGTGCTCTCGCCTTCCTTCAGGAACTTCTGGTGGCGTTTGAAATAGTCATATGGCGCCGGTGCGGCGACGACCGCATTGAGCTTCAGCAGGATGCCGTCCTGACGCCCCAACTCGTTGGCGAACCGCGCCGCCTCCATGAAGTCGTCGAACGCGACGATCACGTCCGTCCAGTCATAGGCGGTCGTCAGCGGCATCTCGACCTCGGTGATGATGCCGTTGGTTCCGTACGCATGTGTCACTTTGTGCAGGTCTGCGCCGGTCAGTTCGAGGACGCGCGGCTCTTCCTCCATCGTCACGACGCGCAGCCGGATCACATTGCCCCAGTCGCGCAGACCGCCCCAGCGGATCGAGCCGACTCCGCCCGAGCCGCCGGCGATGAAACCGCCCACGGTCGCTGTGTGCGTGGTCGAAGGATGCATCCGAAGCTCCTGATTGGACTCCGCTTTCGCTGCCTTGTCGAGATCCGAGCAGATCACGCCCGGCCCACACACCACCCGGCCCGGGGCGATCTCCTTGATCTCGTTCATCTCCGCAAGCGACAGCACCACACCGCCCGAGAGCGGCATGGCCTGACCATAGTTTCCGGTGCCCGTTCCGCGCGGCGTAACCGGTACGTCATGGGCATAACAGGCCTTCAGGACGCGGATCAGTTCGTCCTCGTCTTTCGGCGAGACGATCAGGTCGCCCGTCACATGATCGAGCCGTTCCTTGAGCACCGGCGAGTACCAGTAGAAGTCGCGGCTCTTTTGCTGGACGATCTTCTCATTGTCCTCGATCCTGATCCCGTCGATCGCAGCGCGCAGCGCGTCCAGATTGCCCATGGTCTACTCCATCAGATGGTCGAGTTCGTCGTAGGCCGGAATGGTGCTGTCGATCAACGCGCCATTGCGAATGACGGTGCGATTGGCTTCGGGCCGCGATAGGAGTTCGGTCCATGACCGCCCCTCGTAAAGGACCATGTCGGCCGGCTCGCCGACCGCGACGCGGCCATGCACCGTATCGAGACCCATTGCCGACACCGCATTGGCAAAGACCGTCTTCGGCCAGTCGCCAACCGGATGGTCGAAATGGCAGATTCGCGTCGCCATGCGATAGACTTCGAGCATGTCGAGATCGCCATAGGCATAGAACGGATCACGCGTGTTGTCGGAGGCGACCGCGACATTGATGCCGCGCGCGGCCATCTCATGTAGCAGCGTCACACCGCGCCAGCGCGGCGTCGTGCGATCCGTGCGCCGGTCCTGCAGATAAAGGTTGCACAGCGGCAGCGAGACGACCGAGATGTTCTGCGCCGCCACCGCATCGAGTGTCTTGAGCACTTCGGCGTCCGGCTGGCGGGCGAGCGAGCAACAATGGCCGACAAGGATACGGCCCTCGAAACCATGCCGCGCCGCCGCGTTTGCGATGTGCCGCAGCGACCGCGCGTCAACATCGTCGGTCTCGTCGGCATGAAAATCGAGATCAAGGCCATGGTCGGTCGCCGCACGGAAGACGCGGTCGAGCAAGACGTCCAGATCGGGAACCATATAGGTGACCGCGCCGAGCACACCGCCAGCGCCGGTCACCCGGCGGGCAAGCGTTGCGAACCAGTCCGCCTCACGAACCCCGTCGATCCCCAGAAGGCATGCCGCCTGCAAATCGATCCGGCCGGCCCAGGTTTCGCGCAGCGTCTCGAACACCGGCCATGAGATCGTCTCCTGCGGCGCGACGGAATCGAGGTGCGTCCGAATCGCCCGCGTGCCGTGCGCATAGGCGCATTTGAGGCCGAACTCCATCCGCGCGGCAACGTCCTCGGCCGACCAGTGGGCCGCCCGGTCTTCGCCGACGCTGTCGAGTGCGCCCATGAATGTGCCGTTCGGGTTCGGCTTGCGCGGCCAGATATGGCCCTTGTCGAGATGCGTGTGGCAATCGGTGAAACAGGGCGTCACGATCCGCCCGCGCATGTCGTTTTCCGCACGGCGCACATCGGCAGCCGCCGCCACGATCGAGGCAATGCGGCCGTCCACCACCTCGATGTCGTAAAGGCCAAAGCCGTCCGGATCGTGGTTGGCGGACGGCGCGGCAAGCCATGACGCATGCAGGCGCACGCGGCTCAGCGTGAACCCGAAGTTCCGCGTAACCAGTTCCTTGGCCACCTAGTGCTCCTGGCTCAACGCGCTCTCGTGCCAGCGCCGCAGGATGCGGTTGGACAGCCAGCTCAACGCCAGGAAGATCAGGATGCCGGTGAACGAGATCAGGATCAGTGCTGCAAACAGCCGCGGCGCGTTGAGCCGGTAGCCCGCCTCGATGATGCGGCTGGCAAGGCCGGATGACTGGCCGGCCGAACCGGCGACGAATTCGGCAACCACCGCGCCGATCAGCGCCAGCCCTCCGGCGATCTTCAGACCGCCAAGGAAATACGGCATCGCCGCGGGCAAGCGCAAATGCCACAGCGTCTGCCAGCGCGTTGCGCCATTGAGCTTGAACAGGTCCAGCAGGTTGCGGTCGACCGAATTGAGACCCAGCGTCGTGTTCGACAGAATCGGGAAGAAAGCGACGATCCAGGCGCAGAGCAGGAGCTTGGCCGTCTGGTTTTCCACATAGATGTTGATCAGCGGAAAGATGGCGACGATCGGCGTCACTTGCAGGATGACCGCGAACGGAAAAAAGCTCATCTCCACCCATTTTGACTGGGTGAACAGGACCGACAGGCCGACGCCGCCGGCAACCGCCAAAAGCAGCGACAGGAAGGTAATCTTCAGCGTCACCCAAAGCGAGGAGAACAACAGTCCCGCATCATCAGCCAGCGTCTGAAGGACAACACCCGGCCGCGGCAGGATGAAGTGCGGGATCTCGTTCCACACGCAGATGCGGTCCCACAACCAGATCGCGGTGACCATGATCAGAAGCGGCAGCGCCCACCGGCCGATCTTCTCGAACCGGCGTTGGCGGCGGCGGGCCAGTTCCTCGGCGTCGGCGCCGGCCAGTGAATCGGCCTGCATCGGCGCGGGCGCTTCAATCGACGACATGACCATCCTCCACCGGGTCGAGCCCCATCGCCGCGCGCAGCATGGTCGATGCGCTGCGCGTCACATGCGCATAGCCTTCGGATGTGCGGAAAGCCTCGCTACGCGGATAAGGCGCGTCGACCGCCATCTCATCGAACACGCGGCCCGGCTTGGCGGCCATCACCACGATCCGGCTCGCCAGATAGACGCTTTCGAACACCGAATGGGTGACGAAGATCACCGTGAAGCGCTCCTTCTCCCACAATGCCAGCAGATCATTGTTGAGCTGGTTGCGGGTGATCTCGTCAAGGGCGGCGAACGGCTCGTCCATCAAAAGAACGCGCGGCCGGGTGACGAGGGCTCGGGCGATCGAGGTGCGCATCTTCATGCCGCCCGAAAGTTCGCGCGGCACCGCCTCCTCAAAGCCGGTCAGATTGACCTGTTCGAGAACGCCCGCGACGCGGTCGCGCGCCGCCTCGCGGCTGACGCCCTGAAGCCTGAGCGGCAGCCAGACATTGTCGAACACTGTCGCCCAAGGCATCAGCGTCGGTTCCTGAAAGACGAAACCGACATCGGTCTTGCCCATGGGCGGGCCGAACCATTCAAGACGCCCGGCGCTCGGCGCCGACAAGCCGGCGATCAGCCGCAGCGCCGTTGACTTGCCGCAGCCCGATGGCCCCAGAAGCGACAGGAAATCACCCTGGTTGATCGTCAGGTCCACATCGCGCAGGGCGATGACGTCGCCGAACGTCTTGCCGACCCCGCGCAGAACCAATTGCGCATCGCCGGTTTCGGTCTCGATGGATGGCGCAGCGCTCACCGCCCGCCCGTCCGATCAGGGTTTGAGATCAAGCCCGAGCCCCTGATTGACATAGTCGAGTGTGTAGGCCGCCGTGATGTCGATGCCTTCGGACGCAACGCCCGCGGAAACCATCTTCTCATAGAAGCTCTGCATGCGTTCGTCGGTCATAGCGCCGATCCCGAGCGTTTCGGTATCACCCGAATCGACAATTCCGTACTCTTTGAGCTTGTTGATCGAAAAGGCGATCTGCTCGTCGCTCATATCGGGATTGTCTGCCTGGATCAGTGCGTTGGCAGCGGCATTGTCACCATAGAGGTAGTTGTACCAGCCCTTGATCGATCCCTCGACAAAGCATGTCACTGCGTCGGGCTTCTCGTCGATCGACGCCTGCATCATCTCGATCGTCGTCGAATAGGTGTCGAAGCCGAAATCGGCGACCAGGAACAGGTTCGGGACGAACCCGCCTTCACGCTCGACGGCGAACGGCTCGGAGGTGATGTAACCCTGCTGCACGGAACGCGGATTGGCGATGAAGGGCGCGGGGTTGAACGTGTAGGGCACGCGCTTGGACGCCTCGAACCCGAACTCGGTGATCATCCACTGGTAATAGCTCTGAAAGCCCTGATCGCCGAGGATGAACTCCTCTGCTTCCTTCAGCGCCTCGAAACTGTCGAAGCCCTGATCGGGATGGGTCATCAGCACCTGCGGTTCCTTCTGGAACGAGGCCGCGACGACCACCACCGGAATGTCCTGCTCGACCGCCGAGAAGGCCTCAAGCATGTTACCGCCCATATGCGCGTCGATCCGTCCGGCGAGCAGCAGCGCGCGATTGTTCACCTGCGGGCCACCCTGCTGGATCTCGACGTCGAGGCCGCACGCCTCGTAGGTGCCGTCCGCCACCGACTGGTAGAAGCCGCCATGTTCGGGCTGGGCCAGCCAGTTGGTGCCGAACACGAACTTGTCGGCGGCATGCGCGCCGGATGCGGCAAAGGCCAGTGCGGTCGTGGCTAGAAGGATGCGTTTCATCGATGACACCTCTTTTGTTGGCTTGACCGCTCCCGAAAAAGACCGGCACGGCCATGCTTGTCCGATGCCGTCAAGGATGCAAGCCCCGTGCCAGCGCGACAAGGTTGAAGACCGCCATGTTTTTGCATCGCTGTCGAGGGTCCGTGGGCGAAGACCACAGCCAATTGGCACCGATGACCGCACCTCGCGCCTTGTCATCGTCCCCAGCATTTGCATGATCGGCGCGACTCCGGATCATGGACACCGCCTTATGCTCATTCACCGAACGCCGGACGCAATCCGCGCACCCTTTGCCAAATACAGCCATGCGGTCGAGGTGCCACCGGGGACGCGGCTCCTCTTCTGTTCGGGCCAGCTCGGCATTGCGCCCGACGACGAGGTGCCCACCGGCACCGAGCCACAGACGCGGCTGTGCTTTGCCAACATCGACGCGATCCTGCGCGATGCCGGCATGGGCCTTGGAAACATCGTGCGCATCAACGCGTTCGTCACCGGCCGTGAGCATCTGGCACCCTATATGAAGGTCCGCGACGAACTGTTCGGCGACCCCGCGCCCGCCTCGACGCTGATGATGGTGTCCGGTTTTGCGCGGCCCGAGTTCACCGTCGAGATCGAGGCGGTCGCCGCCGCGCCCACGGGAGACAATCCATGACCCGCAAGCTCTGGTGGGGCGATTTCACAGCCCGGCAGTTCGAGGGTCTCGACCCCGAGCAGACCGTCGCTGTCCTGCCCGTTGCAGCTACCGAACAACACGGCCCGCATCTGCCCGTCGCCACAGATTATGCGATCATGGACGGCATGCTGGGCAGCGTCTTCCCGCTCGTGCCCGACGATCTCGATGTCCGCTTCCTGCCGATCCAGTGCGTCGGCAAGTCCAACGAACACATCCGCGTGCCGGGCACGCTGACCATCGGCGCGACGACGCTGATCGATCAGTGGAGCGATCTGGGCGATTCGATCGCGCGGACCGGCATCAGGAAGCTGGTGATCGTCAATTCGCACGGCGGCAATGAGGAGATCATGGGCATTGTCGCCCGCGAGATGCGCGTCCGCCACGACATGCTGGCGGTCAAGACAAGCTGGATGCGTTTCGGCCTTCCCGACGGGCTCTACTCGGACACCGAGCGCCAGTTCGGCATCCATGGCGGCGATGTGGAAACCTCTCTGATGCTGCATTTCCGGCCCGAAACGGTCGATATGGAAAATGCGCAGGACTTCGCCTCGCGTACCGTTGATGCGCATGCCAGCTTCGACCATATCGCGCCGCAAGGCACCCATGCCTGGGCGTGGATCGCGTCCGATCTTCATGCCGAAGGCGTTGTCGGCGAGGCGGCCCGCGCCACCGCAGAAAAGGGCGCTGCGACCGCAGCACATCAAGCGGCCGGCTTCGTCGAGCTTCTGAGCGAGGTGCGCCGGGCCAGGCGGGCCGATTGGCTCCACGGCTGACCATCGATCGGGCAATCGGCGCCCAAAATTTCAGCAGATCACGCTGGGCCTGCGGCCTTCCCCGGGGCGCGTCGCCGGTTTAGCATCGGGCAAAGGACGCCCGGGGAACCCGTATGCAACTGACACCACGCGAAAAAGACAAGCTGCTCGTCGCCATGGCCGCCGAAGTGGCGCGCAAGCGGCTGGCGCGCGGCGTCAAGCTGAACCACCCCGAAGCGATCGCGCTGATCACCGATTTCGTCGTCGAGGGCGCGCGCGACGGACGCTCGGTGGCAGACCTGATGGCCGCCGGCGCCCATGTGATCACGCGCGAACAATGCATGGAGGGTGTCCCCGAGATGATCCATGACATTCAGGTCGAGGCGACCTTTCCCGACGGCACCAAGCTGGTGACCGTCCACGAGCCGATCAGGTGACATGATGGCCATCGCGCCGGCCGACCCCCACAGGAATGCACGAATGATCAGCCAGGCGGCCTTGTTCGCCGCTCACGCGCATGGCGGGCAAATGCGCGCCGACAAGGGTGATCCGTATCTGGTTCATCTGGCCGAGGTCGCCGCAATATGCGCCGAACTCGATCCGTTCGATCCGGTGTTGGTAACCGCTGCATGGCTACACGATACCGTTGAGGACACCGATGTGACCGAAGCCGATGTTCGTGCGCGATTTGGCAATGCGGTGGCTGACCTCGTCATGGACGTCACCGATCCGCCGGATCTGAAGGGAAACATGCGCCGGCAAAGGCAGATCGCGCACACCACCGCAAGCGGTCCCCGCGTCAAGCGGCTCAAGCTGGCCGACAAGACCTCGAACGTCGAGGAGCTGATCGGGCTGCCGCCGGCGCGTTTCGACGCCAAGGCCAACGCTCGCTATCTCGACTGGTCCCGGCGCGTCGTCGATGTCTGCCGCGGGCTTGAGCCGGCGCTTGAAGCGCGGTTCGATGCCTCGGCGGCCAGGCTCGAAGCGGAGATTGCTCGCCACCGACCCGCGGAGAGTGCGGCATGAACAGCCAGCCCTTCGTCATCGTCACCCAGGCGCCGTTTTCGACCTTCGATCATTTGGTGATCGGCGTCGCATTGGTGGCGACAATGGCGATCATGGGCACACGGTGGCTGATGCGGCGCGTCACGACTGTCCGCAACGCCGATACGCCAAAGCAAGGAGCCGACCATGATCCCCGGTGAAGTCGTCACACCCGACTCCGATATCGAGCTCAATGCCGGCGTCGAGACCGTCACGCTGACCGTCGCCAATACCGGCGACAGGCCCGTCCAGGTCGGCTCGCACTACCATTTCTTCGAGACCAATCCGGCGCTCGAATTCGACAGGGAAGCCGCGCGCGGTTGCCGGTTGGACATTGCAGCGGGCACCGCCGTGCGTTTCGAGCCCGGCCAGACACGCGATGTCACGCTGATCCACATCGGCGGCAATCACGAGATTTATGGCTTCCGCAAAATGGTCATGGGGAGCCTGTGATGCGGCTGCCAGTCGCCGCCTTGCTTTGCCTCACAGCCCTGCCGGCCGCCGCGCAGGATTGGGACTGCGACAAGCCGGCAGACCTTCCGCAGCAGGGCATGAACTATTGCTCCTGGGTCGACTATCAGACGGCGGACCGCGCACTCAACGCCGCGTGGCCGCTTGTGCTCGAAAAGGCCAGGGCACTGGATGATACGAACCGCGAATACCATCCCGAACAAGCCAATTTTCACGACAATCTGCTCAAGGCCCAACGCGCCTGGATAGACTATCGCGACGGCCATTGCGGCGCCGAAGGCGCAGAATTCGCCGGCGGCTCGATCCGGCCTCTGATCGAGAATTCGTGCAAGGCACAGATGACGCGCGAACGGACCGAAGAGCTGTTGCTGTTGCTCGAAGAAGGCTGATCAAAGGACCACGCCCATGCCCGCCCGCATTTCCCGCGCCGCCTATGCCGACATGTTCGGCCCCACCACAGGCGACAAGGTGCGCCTTGCCGACACGGAACTGTTCATCGAGGTGGAAAACGATTTCACCACCTACGGCGAAGAAGTGAAGTTCGGCGGCGGCAAGGTGATCCGCGACGGCATGGGCCAGAGCCAGGTCACGCGGGCGGACGGCGCCGTCGACACGGTCATCACCAACGCGCTGATCGTCGATGTAACCGGCATCTACAAGGCCGATGTGGGCCTGAAGGACGGACGCATCGTTGCCATCGGCAAGGCAGGCAATCCGGACACTCAATCAGGCGTCGACATCATCGTCGGGCCGGGCACCGAAGCGATCGCCGGCGAAGGCAAGATTCTGACCGCCGGCGGGTTCGACAGCCACATCCACTTCATCTGCCCGCAACAGGTGGACGATGCGCTGATGTCGGGCGTGACGACCATGCTCGGCGGCGGCACCGGCCCGGCGCATGGCTCGCTTGCAACCACCTGTACGCCGGGTCCGTGGCATATCGGCCGGATGATCCAGGCCGCCGATGCCTTTCCGGTCAATCTGGGCCTGTCCGGCAAGGGCAATGCCTCACTGCCCGCCGGGCTCGAGGAACAGGTGCTCGGCGGCGCCTGCGCGCTCAAGCTGCACGAGGACTGGGGCACGACGCCGGCCGCCATCGATTGCTGCCTGAAGGTGGCAGACGCGTTCGACGTCCAGGTGATGATCCACACCGACACGCTGAACGAGAGCGGCTTTGTCGAATCGACCATCGAGGCGATCCACGGCCGCACGATCCACGCCTTTCACACCGAGGGCGCCGGCGGCGGCCACGCGCCGGACATCATCAAGATCTGCGGCCTCGACAATGTGCTGCCGTCCTCGACCAACCCGACGCGGCCCTACACGGTCAACACGATTGACGAGCATCTCGACATGCTCATGGTCTGCCACCACCTCGACTCGAACATTCCCGAGGACGTGGCATTCGCCGAATCGCGCATCCGAAAGGAGACCATCGCGGCCGAGGACATTCTGCACGACATGGGCGCGTTCTCGATCATCGCCTCCGACAGCCAGGCCATGGGCCGGGTCGGCGAGGTGATCATCCGCACATGGCAGACCGCCGACAAGATGAAGCGCCAGCGCGGCGCGCTACCCGAGGAAACCGGCGACAACGACAATTTTCGCGTCCGGCGCTACATCGCAAAGTACACGATCAACCCGGCGATCGCCCAGGGCATGGCTGCGGAGATCGGCTCGATCGAGGTGGGCAAGCGTGCCGATCTGGTGCTGTGGGACACGGCGTTCTTCGGCGTCAAACCGGCCATGGTTCTGGTCGGCGGATCGATCGCCGCCGCACCCATGGGCGATCCCAACGCCTCCATCCCGACACCCCAGCCGGTCCACTACCGGCCCATGTTCGGCGCCTTCGGCAAGGCCCTGACCAGTTCCTCGGTCACCTTCGTCTCGAAGGCGGCCATCGAGGACGGCCTCGCCCACAAGCTGGAAACGGCAAAGGAGATGGTCGCCGTCGACAATGTGCGCGGCGGCATCTCCAAGGCCGATCTTAGGCTGAACGACGCGACGCCGACGGTCGAGGTGGACCCGGAAACCTACGAGGTCCGCGCCGATGGCGAACTGCTCACCTGCGCGCCGGCCGAAATTGTCCCCATGGCCCAGCGCTACTTTCTCTTCTGAAGCCGGTCAAATACTCCAACCTGCGTGTCCAGAAAGGGCAGATCGCATCGATCGCGCCGCGACACGTGACCGAAGTCAGCGCTGCGAACGCGATGTGGCCTGGCTGACTAGCGGGGTGGCCATCCGGCAGAAACGGGCCGCGTCGCCGTCAGCCGTAGCAGTTTGATGTGCAGGCGAACTTGAAGTCTTCCTCACAGGTTCCCTGGAACGCGCAACGGTGGTCCTTGAGGAAGTCAAAGATGATCACGTCCCCGATCCGCTTCTTGAGTTCGGCCATATTGACGGTCTTCTCCAAGCGGAAGCCGAGCATAGAGGGTTCAAGCCCTTTGTCGACGTCGATCCCGAACGATGCCATCAGTTCCTTGTACTCCGCATGCGGCAGCTCTTTTTCGATGTCACCATAGTAGAATGAGCAAAGGCCATCGTCGCAAAACTTCAAGCTGTCCGTGAAGCGGGATTGGGCATCCGATGATAATTTGGACATTGGACTTACCGACAGACGGTTCTGATCCCATTGATCGCGCGTCTTGATGATTGTCATGATCACCTCTCCTTCTACAGTCACCGCATAGTAGATTCCGGTTTTGTGTAAATGCAATGACGAGGCCGGCAGCAATTGAACAACGGAGACCCCTGTCCGTCAGGAGGCCGCTGCCGCGCACCGTGTCGGCAGGCCGATGCCCCGGCGGCGCACAATTGAGCCCGATCAAATCACCGGCGTCCTTGCCGTGCCAAAGTTGACGGACAAAACGCGGAGGACGTCGACATGACCGACAAGATCGCACTCAGGCATGATGGCTGGCTGGTGGTCGCCGATGGCGAAAAGGCGCTGTTCCTGCGCAATGATGGCGACGAGAAATTCCCCAACCTCGCCGTCTTCCGCGAACAGCAGCAGGACAACCCCGCCAACCGCGCGCAAGGGTCCGATGCACCCGGCCGCTTCAACGATGGAGGTCCGGGAACCGGCGCGGCGCCGCACCGCAGCGCGGTAGCCGAGACCGACTGGCATCAGTTGCAAAAGGACCGGTTTGCCAAGGACATTGCCGACCGGCTCTATCGCTACGCCCACGCGGGACGCTTCGAGTCGCTGGTGCTCGTCGCGGCGCCACATGTGCTCGGCGAGATCCGCAAGGCCCTGCACGGCGCGGTGACGACGAAGATCGTTGGCGAAGTCGACAAGGACCTGACCAACCACCCGGTCGGCGAGATCGAAAAGCTCGTGCTTCACTCGGAAGGCTAGGCAAGGCTCGCGCGGGCGCCTATGCAAGGCGATGTCACTGCGCTTTGTCTCCCGGATCGACGCCTTTGCCGGCTATCCCTGGCTGGCCCGCCAAGTCTTGGATTGGCAGCGCGACGCCCTTGATCCCGCGGCTGACCGGTACGAGCCGGGCGACGAAGTCTTCATGGAACTCGACGACGAAGAGGCGACCGTCCTGACCGCGGCCCTCGCCGAGCAGCTCAACCGGGAGCGTGACACCCAGCTAACAGCCTTGCGCGACGATTTTCGCGGCCTCCTGCCTGAAGGCAAAAGCACCGCTTTCACCATTGCAGAACCGCCCGGCGCGACGCCCGAGCAAAGCGCTGAGATGGCAGGGCCGGCGTTCAACGCGCTGTGCCGGGCCCTCGGTTGCGATGAGGTCGCGATCATGCCGATGACGCGCACGCCGATCCTCGTGCAGCAGAACCAGCACAGCGCCGCCGCCCACAGAACATTGGAAGGGTTGGGGCTGCAACCGGACTTCGACGGCGCCATGATCGGTGCCCGCGATGCAATCGACCCGCTGGTAGGGGCTCTTTTCCGGATCGCGCGCTGCGATGCCTGCGCGCCCTATATCGTCTTCGGCATGAAAGGTCCCGCCATCGCCGGCGCGTTCTGCAAATACATCAATTTCCACTTCGACAGCTATGACGAGCGCGACGGCGACCGTCTGCTCGAGGCGCTCGCCAACTGCGGCTTCGCCGTCCCCGAAGATGGGGTCTGCCAAGAACGCTTTTCGGAAACCGGCGCCATCGGAGGCCGGAGGCTGGATCTCAGTCTTTGAACCGCCAGCCAATCGTCCCACCGACACGCCGCCGGCAGGCCGCTTGCCGACCATGCATTTGACGCATGGCAGGCTTGCATCAGCGGCGCTTGCTGCAATGCAACATCAGACTTATGTTCTTGGCATTGAAAGGAAAAGATTCATGCCAAGCTCAAACGCCCGCTCGTTCTTCCGCCCTGTTGGACGCTTCATGCGCGGCGCTGTCGAGACGATCGACTTCGCGCGAAAGGCCCATGCACTCACGCAGATCCCGGACGACGTGTTCGCCGCCCACGGCACCACGCGACAGGCAGCGTTGCGCAAGCTCATCGACCAGTAACACCAGCCGATCGTCTGGACGACGGCAGCGAACTGGTGTTGTCTCGCCTCATGACCGACGCCTCGTCTTCCCTGCCCACCTGCTTGTCCATCGCCCGCGAATTCGACAATTCCGCCGGCACCATCACGCTCGATGAGACCGCGCGCCACCGGCGCCGCGTGAAGATGGTGGCCGACAATGGCGTGGCGTTCTTGCTCGACCTGCCCGAAGCGCGGCTCCTGCGCCATGGCGACGGGCTGGTTCTGAACGACGGCCGCATCTTCGAAGTACGCGCGGAACCCGAACCGCTGATCGAGGTGTGCGGCCGCGATCCACGCCACCTTCTGGCGCTCGCCTGGCAGATCGGCAACCGGCATCTGGCCGCGCAGATCGAGCCGGATCGCATCCTGATCCGCCGCGACCATGTGATCGCCGACATGCTGGCCGGCCTTGGCGCCACACTGGCCGAGGTCAGCGAGCCTTTCGATCCAGAGGGCGGCGCCTATGGCGATGCCCACACATCGCACCTCCACAGCCATCATCACGATCAGGGTCACGGCCACAGCCATGACTGACACGACCGCGCTGATCCGGCTGATGAGCTGGCTGTCACCGGTCTTCCCGACCGGAGGATTTGCCTATTCGGCGGGGCTCGAAAAGGCCGTTGCCGACAACGCGGTGACGGACACGCGGTCGTTGGAGGGATGGATCGTGGCGACACTGGCCCACGGCGCGCCCTGGAACGACGCGGTCCTGCTCGCCGTTGCCCATCGTTCTGCCGCCGACCCGTCGGCCATCGCCGAGTTCGCCGATCTCTCGCGCGCGCTTTCTGTTTCCGCCGAACGCCGTACGGAAACCGTCGATCAAGGCGCGGCCTTCCTCGACGCCGCCGCCCACTGGTTCGGTGCCGGCGCCCTGCCACAACGTGACACCCCCCTGCCCGTCGCCATCGGCGCAACAGCGGGCCTTGCCGGCATCGAGGCCAAAGCGGTGCTCGCCGCCTTTCTCAACACGCTGGTCACAAACCAGCTCCAATGCGCCATCCGGCTCACGGTCACCGGACAGGCCGGCGCGGCACAAATCCTTGCCTCGCTCGAGCCGTCGGTCGCGGCCACCGCGCGCCGCGCCGCCGCTGCGACACTGGACGAACTTGGCGGCAGCGCCTTTGGCGCCGATATTGCATCGATGACGCACGAAACCCTCGAACCACGGCTGTTCCTGTCATGAGCATCGACACTTACGAGCGCGGCAAGGCGCTCTCCGAAGATTTGAACCCCGGGATGGAAGCGGCGCTTCGCGCCCGATACGGGCACATCGTCCCCGGCATGGCGGAGTCGGTTGTCGATTTTGCCTACGGCCAGCACTATGCGCGCGACGGGCTTGATCTGAAGACGCGTTACCTCGCCACCATCGCGGCACTCACCGCACTTGGCGGGCAGACCAAGCCGCAGTTGAAGGTCAACATCGGCGGCGCGCTCAAGGCGGGAGCGAGCGAACGGGAAATCGGCGAGGTCATCTGGCAGATGGCGCTCTATGGCGGGTTTCCCGCGGCCATTAACGGCCTCAACGCCGCGCTGGAAGTCTTCGCAGGGGAAGAACAATGACGCGGTTGAACGGTCCCTTGCGCGTTGGCATCGGCGGACCGGTCGGCTCCGGCAAGACCACGCTGACCGCGCGGCTGTGCGAAGCGATGCGCGACACCCATTCGGTCGCCGTCATCACCAACGACATCTACACGCGCGAGGACGCCGAGGCATTGACGCGCATGCAGGCGCTGCCGTCAGACCGGGTGCTGGGCGTTGAGACCGGAGGTTGCCCGCACACGGCCATTCGCGAAGACGCCTCGATCAATCTGCGCGCCATCGAGCAGATGACCGCCCGCCATCCCGAACTCGATGTGATCTTCATCGAATCGGGCGGTGACAATCTGGCGGCCACCTTCTCGCCCGATCTGGCCGATCTTTCGCTCTATGTCATTTCGGTGTGCCAGGGCGGCGACATTCCGCGAAAGGGCGGCCCCGCGATCACCCGCTCGGACCTTCTGATCATCAACAAGGCGGATCTGGCCCCTTATGTCGGCGTCGATCTCGACCGTATGGATGACGATGCGCGCGCCAATCGCGCGGGGCGGCCGCACCTTTTCACCGACTTGAAGGACGGTCAGGGCGTCGAGCCGATTGTCGACTTTTTGAGCGATCAGGGCGGACTCGACTAGGCAATTGCCCACAGAATATGCACAGGCGTTTTGCGCTTGATATTTGTGCAACCACTGGTGCAATCTTCCCGCAAGGCGCTTGATGCGCTGCACAACAGGGAAGAACAAACATGCGCACACTCTTGGGAGCCACACTGTCCGGAGCGCTGGCGGCGATGACGCTGACCGCCTCGACCGCCTACGCCGAGACCGATCTCAAATTCACCCTCGACTGGAAGTTCGAGGCGCCGTCCGCGCCCTTCTTCATCGCGCTCGACGAGGGTTATTTCGCCGAGGAAGGCCTGAATGTGACCATCGATTCGGGCGCGGGCAGCCGCGAGAGCATTCCGCGGGTGGCGACCGGCGCCTATGACATGGGCTTTGGAGACGTCAACGCGCTGATCAAGTTCATCGAGGAAAATCCTGAGCAGAAAGTCACCGCCGTGATGATGGCCTATGAGCGGCCGCCCTTTGCGGTGATCGGCCTGAGAAGCCAGGGCATCACCGAGGACCCCGCTTCGCTTGAAGGCAAGACGCTCGGCGCCCCGCCGCCGGACGCCGCCTTCGGCCAGTGGCCGGCCTTCGTCGAGGCCGCCGGAATCGACACATCCGGCATCACCATCGAAAATGTCGGCTTTCCGGTGCGGGAACCGATGCTCGCCCAGGGCCAGGTCGATGCCATCTTCGGCTTTTCATTCTCATCGGTGATCAACCTCAAAGCGCAAGGCGTCTCCGAGGATGATATCGTGCCGATCATGATGGGCGAAAACGGTCTCGACCTCTACGGCAACGTGGTGATGGTGAACCCCGCTTTCGCCGAGGAGAACCCCGATGCGGTCAAAGGCTTCCTGCGCGCCCTGATCAAGGGCTATCGCGACACGATCGCCGATCCCGAAGGCGCGATGGACCATGTGCTCGAGCGCAATGGCGTTCTGAGCAAGGACGTCGAAATCGACCGCATCAACATGGCGATCGAACAGTCCATCCTGACGCCGGCCGTTCAGGAAAACGGTTTTGGCGATGTCGACATGGACAAGCTGGCCAAGACCATGGAATGGCTCGCCATCTCCATGGACGTGCAGAACCCGCCCGCACCGGAAGACGTGTTCGATCCGTCCTTCCTGCCGCCCAAGGAAGAGCGCATGCTGCAATAGGCAGCGCCGCTTCCCACGAAACACGGCATCGCCGGATGTGGACATCGACCGCATCCGGCGTTTGACTGGGCGGACCGAACGGAAGGGCAGACGTGACCAACCATCTCGTCACCATCGACAATGTGGATATGCGCTATGGCGGCGCAGGCGGCACGCTCGCCGTCTCCGGTCTGACACTGCATGTAGACAAGGGCGAATTCACCGCCGTGGTCGGCCCGTCCGGCTGCGGCAAGTCGACTTTGATGAAACTCGTCACCGGGCTTTACATCCCCCAGGTCGGCGCGATCACGGTCGCCGGCAAGGAGGTGACCGAGCCGGTCTCCATCGTCGGCATGGCCTTTCAGAACCCGACGCTCCTGCCCTGGCGAACGACGCTCGACAACATCCTGCTGCCGCTCGAAATCGTCCAGAAGCACCGCAGGCGGCTCAGGGCCAACAAGGCCGAATATGTCGAAAAGGCCGAGCACCTTCTCGAAACCGTCGGCCTCAAGGGCTTTGGCGACAAGTACCCCTGGCAGCTTTCGGGCGGCATGCAGCAGCGGGCCAATCTGTGCCGTGCGCTGATCCATGAACCCGAACTGCTGATGCTCGACGAGCCGTTCGGCGCGCTCGACGCCTTCACCCGCGAGGAATTGTGGTGCGTGATCCGCGACCTGCATCACGAGACGGACGTGACGATCCAACTCGTCACCCACGACCTGCGCGAGGCGGTGTTCCTCGCCGACCGCATCTTCGTGATGAGCGCCCGCCCCGGCCGCATCATCGACACCCACTCTGTGCCGTTCGAACGGCCGCGCGACCTTGAGGTCATGTACACGGCCGAATTCACCGATCTGGTACACGATCTGCGCGGCCAGATCGCCCAGGCCCGCACCGAGCAGTTGGAGGCCGCCCAATGAGCGCGCCGACCGACAGCAAGCCCGCAGAGCCGGTGGCGGCGCCCCAACCGGCGTCACCGGCCAAACCGTTTCCATGGATCAAGGCGGCACCCTGGCTCTACACGATCGCTCTCTTCGTGATCTGGGAGGCAAGCGTTCATCTGTTCGCGCTGCCGCAATATGTGCTGCCCGCGCCGTCGGTGATCCTGGGCGCCATCATCCAGTACTGGCCGACCATCTGGACCAACTCGGTCCAGACGCTCTACACGACGCTTGTCGGCTTTGCGATGGCGGTCGCAGGCGGCCTTGCGCTCGGCCTTCTGGTCGGCTGGTCGCGCTTCATCTATGCCGGGCTCTACCCGCTGATGATCGGCTTCAACGCGATCCCCAAGGTCGCTGTCGTGCCGATCTTGGTCATCTGGTTCGGCATTGGCGACGTGCCGGCGATCCTGACGGCCTTCCTGATCGCCTTCTTCCCGATTGTGGTGAATGTCGCCACCGGGCTCGCGACCATCGAGCCCGAGATGGAGGACGTGCTGCGCGCGCTCGGCGCCAAGAAGATGGACGTCATGCTGAAGGTCGGCATTCCGCGCTCCATGCCCTATTTCTTCGGCTCGCTGAAGATCGCGATCACGCTGGCCTTTGTCGGCTCGGTTATCTCCGAGACCATCGCCGCCAATTCCGGCCTCGGCCACATGATGCTCGCCGCCCAGAGCCAGTTCAACGTGCCGCTGGTCTTTGCCGGACTGATCATGCTGGCCATCGAAGGCATCGCCATGTACGCGCTGATGGCGTGGATCGAACAGCGCACCACCGGCTGGGCGCACCGCTCGGGCATGGCGCAGGGCAACTAGAGTCCGATCGCCATCCCGTCGCGGCCGACGTGAAGCCGGCCGGCATAGCCGCCCGCGCGCACCGCCGTCTCCCAGACATCATCGGTGATGGCCGGATCGTCGACCGGCAGCAGATGGTTGAGCGCGAGCGCCTTCACCTCCGCTTCCGCCGCCAGCCGGCCGACGTCCGTCGCATCCGAGTGGCTGGCCTCCAGATGCTTCTTGAGCCGCGCGCCATTGCCGACGCGGGCCACCAGCCGATCGACGCCCTCGGCGATCATTGCCTCATGCACCAGCAGGTCGGCGCCGCGCGCAAAGGCGGCAAGCCCCTCAAACGGCGCCGTGTCGCCGGATATCACAACGCTTCTGCCGCCGGCCTCGAACTTCAGCGCGTAGCTCTCATTGATTGGCGGGTGCCGGTTGAGCAGCGCCGAGACGTTCACCGGGCCGATCCGTGCAAAACCGCCTTCGCCCATGGGCGCGATGAAGACCAGCTCATCAATGTCGGGGCGTCCCTCATCTGCGATCCGCGTTTCAATGTCGAACGCCATCGAGCGCTGAAAGGCGTGCCAATAGGCGCTCAATCCCGCCGGTCCGTGCACTGAGACCGGCGACTTCAGCCCGGCGGTCCAGGCGGTGTGGATCAGCGGTCCGAGTTCGAGATAGTGGTCCGAATGCAGATGCGTGACGATGATCGCCGACAGCTCCGGCAACCGCATGCCGGTCTTGACGAGACCGCGCGTAACGCCGAGCCCGCAATCGACGACGATCCGCTGGCCGGCCATCTCGATGAGCGTTGCCGTCGGCATGCGCACACCGGGCCCCGGATAGATCGCCGGCCCGCCCTTGGTGCCGAGCAGCGTAACGGTGTCGCCCAATCTCAGCGCTCCGACAGCGTGCGCGAGACCGCATCGTCCCAGCCGGCGATCTTGCGGGCGCGTTCGCCCGCGTCCATCTGCGGCGTGAAATGGCGGTCGCGCGCCCAGGTGGCGGCGAAGCCGTCCCGGTCGGGCCAGACGCCGGCGCGGCTGCCGGCCAGCCAGGCCGCGCCCAACGCCGTTGTCTCAAGCATGGTCGGCCTGTCGACCGGCGCATCGAGCAGATCGGCGAGGCGCTGCATCGTCCAGTCCGAGGCGACCATGCCGCCATCGACCCGCAGCGTCGTCTGGACATCGTCCGACTGGCTCCAGTCCTTCTGCATCGCTTCCAGCAGATCGCGCGTCTGGTAGCAGACAGCTTCCAGCGTCGCCTTGGCGATCTCGTTCGGCCCGGTTGCGCGCGTCAGGCCGAACATGGCGCCGCGCGCCTCGGCGTCCCAGTGCGGCGCGCCAAGCCCGACAAAGGCGGGCACCAGATAGACATCCTGTTCGGGATCGGCATCGGCCGCCATCTCGCCGCTGCGCGCGGCGGTATCGATGATCTTCAGTCCGTCACGCAGCCACTGCACGGTGGCGCCGGCCATGAAGATCGAGCCTTCCAGCGCGTAGGTTGTCTTGCCGTCAAGCCGGTAGGCGATGGTCGTCAGAAGGCGGTTCTGCGATGCGACCGCGTCCGCGCCTGTGTTCAACAGCGCAAAGCAGCCTGTGCCATAGGTCGATTTCAGCATGCCGGGCTGGAAACAGGCATTGCCGATGGTTGCCGCCTGCTGGTCGCCGGCAACGCCGTAGATCGGGATCTCGGCGCCCAGAATCTCCGCCGTGGCGGTGCCGAAATCGGCGGCGCAATCGAGCACTTCGGGCAGCATCGCCGGCGGCACGCCGAGGATCTCCAGAAGCTCGTCGTCCCACCGATTGTCGCGGATATTGTACATCAGCGTGCGCGCCGCGTTGGTCGCATCGGTGACGTGGCGGGCGCCGCCCGTCAGGCGCCAGATCAGGAACGTATCGATCGTGCCGAATGCGATCTCGCCGGCTGCGGCGCGGGCGCGCAGCCCGTCGGTCTCATCGAGCATCCATTTGACTTTGGTGCCCGAAAAATAGGGATCGAGCAGCAGCCCGGTGCGCGCGGTGAACAACGCCTCGTGCCCATCGGCCTTCAGCGCGTCGCAGACCGCCGATGTGCGCCGGTCCTGCCAGACGATCGCCTTGCCGACCGGATCGCCGGTCGCCCGGTCCCACATGGCCACCGTCTCGCGCTGGTTGGTGATGCCGATGGCGGCGATGTCCGATGCGGCAATGCCGGCGTTGGCGATCGCACCCTTGCAGGTCTCGACCACCGTGCGCCAGATATCCTCGAGATCGTGCTCGACCCATCCGGACTTGGGAAAATGCTGCGCGAACTCCTGCCGATCGATGCCGGCAATCGTCTGGTCCTTGGCAAAGACGATTGCCCGTGTCGATGTCGTGCCCTGGTCGATGGCAAGGATGTAGTCGCCCATGATGTCCTCCCGTTGCGGTCGTCAACGGCAGGTTCCTTAAACCGTTTCAGGACCCGTTGGGAACGGGGCGCGGCGGTTTTTCAGCCGGTCTTTTCGGCATTTGCCGCAAACAGCCAGCGCGCGACAATCACCGCGCAGGCCGCGCCGATCAGCTGCATGGCGATGAAGAGCGGCACATCGACGGGCCGGATGCCGGCAAATGTGTCCGACAGACCGCGCGCGATCGTCACCGCCGGATTGGCGAACGAGGTCGAGGCGGTGAACCAATAGGCCGAGGTAATATAGAGTCCGACCGCCATTGGCACCGCCTCGGCGCGCACCTTCAGCGTTGCAAGGATGGTGAAGACCAGACCGAAACAGGCAACCCATTCGGAAAACCACTGTGCCCCGCCGGTACGCACCGTCGTCGAGAACTGCAAGAGATCGTCGGCGAACATCAGATGCGCCGCCCAGACGCCGATGACGCCGCCGGCAATCTGCGCCGCAACGAAACGGCCCGCTTCTGCGGCCGCAATCTCGCGGCGCATGAAGAAGGCCAGCGTGACGGCCGGATTAAAATGGGCGCCAGAGACCGGCCCCAGCATGGTGATCAAGACGACGAGAATGGCGCCGGTGGCGATCGTGTTGGCCAGAAGCGCGACAGCGACATTTCCGCCCGCCAGCATGTCGCCCATGATCCCCGAACCGACAACGGCGGCGAGCAGAAAGGCGGTGCCGATGAATTCGGCGCCCAGGCGCTGCATGGGTGAAGACATGGGAGGGCTCCGGATCGCCAAACATCAATACATCATGAATTATTGATGTTTTAGCCGGACGTCAACGCCGTCGATCCAGGCGCAGTGCTGTGGGGCTTGTCAAGCCGATCCGGCCCTCGGATTCGTGGGCGGGCCGGCCTCGATCATGGAAAGAAGGTTGATCACGGCCGCACTCGGCTTGGCCAGATCATCGACCGTGTATTTCTCCAGCACGGCCAGAAACGCCTCCAGCGCCTCACGCAGGGCGCTGGTCAGCCTGCAGGTCTCGATCAGCGGACAGTCGGCGTCATCGGGCGTGAAACACTCGGCCATGGTGAAATTGTCTTCGGTCAGCCGCACCACGTCGGCGAGCGTAATATCGCTGGCCGGGCGCGCCAGTCGAATGCCGCCATTGCGCCCCCGCACCGTCTGTACGATGCCGCCCTCGACCAGCGGATGCAGGATCTTGAACAGGAACGGCTCGGACGCACCATAGACGCGCGAAATGTCGGCTACTCGGCTCAGACGGTCGCCGCCGGCGGCGCAGAACATCAGGATGCGGAACGCATAATCTGTCTGTTTGGTCAGTTTCATCTTGTCATCTTTATCATGTGCGGCACGCTGCAGAAACGCCTTTTGCAACGTCAACGGGGCATAAGTCACTTTGGAATCGTTCCAAAAAAAACTTCCAAAAATCGTCAACTTTATGACTGTCGGCGGATTGACATCGCTTGCCCGCTTCTACAAAACATGACCATCATTATCAAGTTAAGGAGTATCTCCATGCCGCCCCTCAAGACCATGACGATCGCGCTGCTGGCGACGACCATGGCCGTGCCCGCCGGCACAGCCGCGTTCGCCGAAGGCGAATTGAACCTCTACTCCTCGCGTCACTATGACACCGACGAACGGCTCTATTCCGACTTCGAGGAGCTGACCGGAATCACCATCAACCGTATCGAGGGCAACGCCGACGAGCTGATCGCCCGCATGGAAGCCGAGGGCGCCAACAGCCCGGCCGACGTGTTCCTGACGGTCGACACGGTGCGCCTGTCGCGCGCCAAGGATCTGGGATTGCTGCAGTCGGTCGAAAGCGGCGTACTCGAGCAGAACATCCCTGCCTATCTGCAGGACGACGACAATCAGTGGTTCGGCTTCTCGCAGCGTTCGCGCATCCTGTTCTACGACAAGGAAGATGTCGCCAACCCGCCGCAGACTTACCAGGATCTCGCCAGCTCCGAATATGAGGGCATGATCTGCATCCGTTCGTCGACCAACGTCTACACCCAGAACATCGTCGCGGCGCTGATCGCGCATCTGGATCAGGATACGGTCCAGCAGTGGGCCAACGGCGTGGTGGCCAACTTTGCCCGCGCGCCGCAGGGCGGCGACACCGATCAGCTTCGCGGCATCGTGTCGGGCGAGTGCGACATCGCCATGTCCAACACCTATTACTTCGCCCGCGCCATCCGCAAGCCGGTGGACGGTCTGTCCGAAAGCCTCGATTCGATCGGCTGGGTGTTCCCCAACCAGAACGATATCGGCGCGCACATGAACATTTCGGGTGGTGGCGTTGCCGTCAACGCGCCGAACAAGGACAACGCGGTCAAGTTCCTGGAATATCTGGCCTCCGAACAGGCCCAGGAATACTTCTCTGCCGGCAATGACGAGTATCCGGCCGTCCCCGGCGTCGGTCTGAGCCCGTCGGTGGCCGAGTTGGGTATCTTCCGGCCCGACACGATCAACCTGGCCGACATTGCCGACAACATCCAACCCGCCATCGACGTCCTCGTCGAGGCCGGCTGGGAGTAACGGTTCCTCCGGGTGGCCGGTTTCTCCCCGAGGCTGGCCAATAGGTCAATTCGACCTTCCCGACTTGCCCGCACGCGCTCCGGCCGTGCGGGCTTTTTCGTCGTATTGCAGCCAAGGTAATCCAGTTCCGCCCAAGATCGCTAAGGGCTGACAAAGGAACAACGAAGCGTCACAATCGCGGGAAAGCACCAATCCTTGGGAAGTGGCGAGATGCAATTCCGCTTGGTCTACCATGGCCCTCTGAAGTCCAGCCAACCCGGCAAACAACGACGACGAGCCGACCCAGTTACGGATCAAAAGCATGAGATCAGACGGGCTTTTCATGAACAGCTCCGAGAGGTGTGGGCGCAGACCTCGGTTCTGAAGGAGTCGGAGAAAACACCTACGAGTTTCGCGCAGATGATTGAGCGAGGAGACCACGAGCGCTGGGGAGCGGACCGATTTCCTGAACGCGAGAAACGTTACCCATTAGCTGAACTCGTCGCTTATGCACATCAGGAGTTCGGCCATGAGTGGGTTCCATTAGCGCGCAAAGACTATCGAGTTCACTGCGAACTCGACATCACATTGCTTAGGCGAGACGGCTATGGAAGCGCCTTGGAAAACGGTGACCTCGACAACCGCACCAAAACACTTATCGATGCTCTAAAGAAGCCAAGCAGTATCAACGAGATGCCAAATCAAGCGGATAAACCAAGGGATGATGAGCGACCGTTCTACGTCCTACTCGAAGACGACTCGCTTGTTTCTCGAATAAGCGTTGAGACAGATCGCCTCTTCTATCCGAAAATGACGTTCCCCAAGTCGCCGCGTCGACTGGACGAGCGGGTGAACGATGACAAACTGGTGTACGCGCTCGTTACCGTCAACATTCGCGGCTGGTACCCAAGCTTCTTCAACATGATGTGGTTGTAGAAAGCCGAGCAAGTTGCAGACAACGAGAAACCAAACATCGTGCTTGCGATGTACTAGACCGCCCGCTGCGTCTCGGGCTCGGGTGCCGCATAGGGATCGGCAAGGGCCTGAGCGATCTCGGAATGGTGCTTGGGCCGCTCTTTGGCGATGGTCCGCATCATGATGATGACCGGCAAAAGGCCGAACGCGACGATGATCAGCGAGGGCACGCCCGCCTGATCCAGCCGCTCATCTGACGCCAGCCGGTAGGCCTGCACGGCCAGCGTGTCGAAATTGAACGGCCGCAGGATCATCGTCGCCGGCAGTTCCTTCATCACATCGACAAAGACGATCAGAAAGCCCGTCAAAAGGCTCGCCTTCATCAGCGGCAGATGCACGCGGCCGAGCATCCGGCCGGTCGAACAGCCAAGCGTGCGCGACACGGCATCCATGTTCGGCTTGATCTGGCTCATCCCCGTGTCGAAGGACGATAGCGCCACCGCCATGAAGCGCACCATGTAGGCAAAGACCAGCACGGCCATCGATCCCGTTACCAGAAGGCCGGTCGATATGCCGAACCGCGCTTCCATGAACGCGTCGAGCGCGTTGTCGAACCCGGCCATCGGCACCAGCACGCCGACCGCGATCACACCGCCGGGAATGGCATAACCCATGCCGGCGACCGTCTTGATGAAACTCGGCCCGCGGCCGGGCTTCAGCCGCACCAGATAACCGATGATCACGGCACCGCTCATCGTCACCAGCGCGGCCACAAAAGAGACCGTGAGTGAATTGGTGATGAAGCCGATGTAACGGCCCGAGAACGGGTTCTGCTCCGATGTCACCGCCATCTCGAACAGGACACCGACCGGGATGGCAAAGCCGACCAGCACCGGCAGGGCGCAGAAGGCAACGGCACCGGCCGAGCGCCAGCCCTGAAGCGCGTGCGGCGCGATCGCCTCGATCCGCCGGCCCGCCTCATGGTGCCGGCGCGCGCCGCGCTCTATGCGCTCGATGAAGACCAGAAACAGCGCCACGATCATCAGGCAGAAGGCGAGTTGCGCCGCAGCCGCCCGGTCGCCCAGCGCAAACCAGGCCTGATAGATACCGGTTGCGAATGTATGCACGCCGAAATGGGAAACCGTGCCGAAATCGGCGATCGTCTCCATCAGTGCGAGCACGACGCCGCCGGCGATCGCCGGCCGTGCCATCGGGATCGAGACGCGCAAGAATGCGCTCCAGGGCGAATGACCGAGCGTGCGTGCGGCGAAATAGGCGGTCGGCGACTGCCGCAGGAACGCCGCGCGGGCCAGCAGATAGACATAAGGGTAGAGCACGAAGATCAGCATGATCGCCGCCCCGCCCACCGAGCGGATCTCCGGGAACCAATAGTCGCGCGGGCCCCAGCCCATCAGCGCGCGCAGCGTCGTCTGAACCGCACCCGGATGATCAAGAAGATCGGTGTAAGCATAGGCTAGCACATAGGCCGGAAAGGCCAGCGGCAGTGCCAGAAGCACCTCGAACACGCGCCGCCCCGGAAACTGGCAGACCGTGACCAGCCAAGCCGCGCCCGTGCCGATGATCGCAGTCCCCACCCCGACCATCACGACAAGCTGCACCGTCGTCCATGTGTAGCGCCAGAGCACGGTCTCAGCGAGCCGTGCCCAGACCTCGAAGCTGCCTCCGAGCGCGGACACGGCAACCGCCGCAATCGGCAGGATGCACAGGGCCGCAACGACCCATGCGGCTGACAGCAGGAGACGGTGGGACAAGTGCCGGATCCGCATCGTGAACAGTGAAAAGTGGAGTATGGCAACCGACTTAAACGGTCAACTGCCGTGATCTTGAACGCTTCTAGGAATGATTTGCAAAAAGGCTTGACTTGCGCGCACAAGCGCGCCAAGTGTTGCAAATCATTCCCAACAGCGTATGGAGAGATACTATGGACCCTGCCCGACGATGGACGACGCTTGCGCGCACCGCGATCACGGCTGGCCTCGCCGCGGCGATCGCCACCGGCGCCTCTGCGGCCGCCTTCGCCGAAGACAAGTTCAAGGCCGTCACCACCTTCACGGTGATCGCCGACATGGCCCGCAACGTGGCCGGCGACGCGGCGATCGTTGAATCGATCACCAAGCCCGGCGCCGAGATCCATGGCTACCAGCCGACGCCGCGCGATCTGGTGCGGGCGCAGGATGCGGACCTGATCATGTGGAACGGCATGAACCTGGAACTGTGGTTCGAGCAGTTCTTCGACAATCTCGATGATGTTCCGAGCGCCATCGTCAGCGACGGGATCGCGCCGATCGACATCCGCTCGGGCTCATATGAGGGCAAACCCAATCCGCATGCCTGGATGGGCCTCGACAGCGCGCTGATCTATGTCGACAACATTCGCGACGCATTCATCGCCCACGATCCGGACAATACCGACGTCTATACGGCCAACGCCGACGCCTACAAGGACGAGATCCGCGCCGCCATCGAACCGCTCAAGGCGATGGTCGAGGCGGTTCCCGAAGAGCGGCGCTGGCTGGTCACCTGCGAGGGCGCCTTCTCCTACCTGGCGCGCGACTTCGGCATGAAGGAACTCTATCTGTGGCCGATGAACGCCGACGCCACGGGCACGCCGCAGCAGGTCCGCGCGGTTATCGACGGTGTGCGCGAAAACGACATTCCGGTCGTCTTCTGCGAGAGCACGGTCAACACCGATCCGGCCGAGCAGGTCGCCCGCGAAACCGGCGCCCAGTATGGTGGCGTCCTTTATGTGGACTCGCTGACCGAGGCGGACGGCCCGGTGCCGACCTATCTCGACCTTCTGCGCGTGACGTCCGAGACGGTCGCGACCAACCTTTCGGCTGCGGTCAACTGATCGCCGCCCGCGCCGCCAATTCCGGCGGCGCGCTGTAATCATGGCATGCGCGGTTCGCCGCGCATGCCGTCATGTTTGAAAACAGGCCGCGCCATTGGCGGCAAAAGGAATGTTAGACGTGCTCAATCCGCAACGCACGGAAACGCCGGTCAATGCCGAGGCAGATACCGGCACGGGCCTCGCCGCCCGCGACATCACCGTAACCTACCGAAACGGCCACACGGCCCTGCGCGATGCCAGCTTTGCGATCCCGCGTGGCACCATCACCGCGCTGGTCGGCGTCAACGGCTCGGGCAAATCCACCCTCTTCAAGGCGATCATGGGCTTTGTGCCAACCGCGCGCGGCGACATTTCCGTGCTTGGCATGAGCGTCGCCGAAGCCCTTAACCGCAACATCGTCGCTTACGTGCCTCAGGCCGAGGAGGTCGACTGGTCGTTTCCTGTTCTTGTCGAAGACGTCGTCATGATGGGCCGCTACGGCCATATGGGCTTTCTGCGCATTCCCTCGGCAACCGACCGCCAGATGGTCGATCAGGCGCTCGAGCGGGTTGGCATGAGCGCCTTCCGCAAGCGCCAGATCGGCGAACTGTCCGGCGGTCAGAAAAAGCGCGTCTTCCTTGCCCGTGCGCTGGCCCAGGACGGTCAGGTCATCCTGCTCGACGAGCCTTTCACCGGTGTCGACGTCAAGACCGAGGACCAGATCATCGACCTTCTTCGTGACCTGCGGGCCGAGGGACGTGTCATGCTCGTTTCGACCCATAATCTGGGTTCGGTGCCTGAATTCTGCGACCGCACGGTGCTGATCAAGGGAACGGTTCTGGCGCATGGCCCCACAGAAAACGTCTTCACGCCACGCAATCTGGAAAAGGCGTTCGGCGGCGTGCTCCGCCACTTCGTCCTTGGCGGCAAGGACCTGCACGATGACGACGATGCCCGCGAAGTCCGCATCCTGACCGACGATGAGCGCCCGCTGGTTGTCTATGACGACGAAACCCAAAAGGCCCAGACGGACAGCGCCCAGACCGATGCCGGAGACAGGGGCTGATGACAGCGCTGCTCGAACCGTTCCAGTATGGCTACATGGTCAATGCCATGTGGGTGTCCGCGCTCATCGGCGCGGTCTGCGCCTTCCTGTCGGCCTATCTGATGCTCAAGGGCTGGTCGCTGATCGGCAACGCGCTCAGCCACTCCATCGTGCCCGGCGTCGCCGGCGCCTACATGCTCGGCCTGCCCTTCTCGCTGGGCGCGTTTCTCGCCGGCGGCCTCGCTGCGGGATCGATGCTGTTTCTCAACGAACGCAGCGGCCTGAAAGAGGACACGATCATTGGCCTGGTCTTCACCTCCTTTTTCGGCCTCGGCCTGTTCATGATCTCGGTGTCGCCCACCTCCGTCGACGTGCAGACCATCGTGATGGGCAACATCCTCGCCATCACGCCGTCCGACACGCTCCAGGTCGCGCTGATCGGCCTCGTCTCGCTCGCCGTGCTGATGCTCAAATGGAAGGACCTGATGGTCACCTTCTTTGACGAGAACCATGCCCGCTCGATCGGCATCAACACCTACGCGCTCAAGGTGGTCTTCTTCACGCTCCTGTCGGCCTGCTGCGTGGCGGCGCTGCAGACCGTCGGCGCCTTTCTCGTCATTGCACTCGTCGTCACGCCTGGCGCCACCGCTTATCTCCTGACGGACCGCTTCCCGCGGCTACTGGCCATCTCGATCGTCATAGGGGCGGTCACCAGCTTTGCCGGTGCCTACATCAGCTATTTCCTCGACGGCGCAACCGGCGGCGTCATCGTCACGCTGCAGACACTCGTCTTCGTGCTGGCCTTCTTCTTCGCGCCCAAACATGGCTGGCTCGCTGCCCGGCGCCGCGCCGCGGCCGCCATTGCCGGCACCGGCGCCACCCCGGCCGCAGAGGTGCGGTCATGACCGAGACGCTGCTCATGCCTTTCCAGTTCGCGTTCATGCAGAACGCCTTCTGGATCTCGCTGATCATCGCCGTGCCGTGCGCGCTGCTGTCCTGCTATCTGGTGCTAAAGGGCTGGGCGCTGATGGGCGATGCGGTCGCCCATGCCGTCCTGCCCGGTATCGTCATTGCCTACGTGATCCAGTTGCCGCTGGCGATCGGGGCGTTCGCCTCGGGTCTGTTCTGCGCGCTGGCCACCGGGTTCCTCAAGAACAACTCCCGCGTCAAGCACGACACGGTGATGGGGGTCGTCTTCTCGGGCATGTTTGGCCTCGGCATCGTCATGTACACCAAGGTCGATGCATCGGTGCATCTCGACCACATCCTGTTCGGCAACATGCTCGGCGTCGGCACCCAGGACCTGATCGTCTCCGGCCTGATCTCGGCGCTCGTAACCGGTATCATCGCGGTCAAATGGCGCGACATCCTGCTCCACGCCTTCGACCCGCAACAGGCGCGCGCCGCCGGCCTGCCGGTCAACCTGATCCATTACGGTCTTCTGGCGATCCTGTCGGCGACCATCGTCGCCACACTCACCGCCGTCGGCCTGATCCTCGCCGTCGGGCTCCTGATCGCACCGGGCGCAATCGCCTTTCTGATCACAAAGCGCTTCGGCGCGATGCTGCTGATTGCCGCCGGCCTGACGGTCGCATCCATGGTTGCCGGGGTCTATGCCAGCTTCTTTCTCGACAGCGCGCCGGCGCCGACCATCATCCTGATCCTGACGGGGGTGTTCGCGGTCGCCTTTGTCTACCGGCTTTTGGCCACCCGCGCCGCTTCGCGTACGATTGCCCCGGCCGAGTGACTGCGCGCCTGATCGCGTTACCCACCTATTGAGAATGGTCCGTCAAATTTCTTGAAACTGTCACTTGATTCACACCGTCAATTTTCTTTCTATACTTGAACAAGTGAGAGGGAAAACATGAACAAGACAGACCGGCGTCGCGCCAGCACAGCACTGTGCTTGGCGTCCATATTGGCGTTGACCGCATGCGTGCAGACCGGCAGCGCGCGGTCATATGACTTTGCGTTTTCTGCCGCAGAGGCAACCACGTCAGCCGCAGCGCTCGAAACCAACGGCAACAACTACCGCGAATGCCTGTTCGCACATGCTGTGCTGCAGGCACGCTATCTGGAAATGCCCGTCAACCAGCCCCGAACCATCGAACTGTGCGCTGCCAACGAACTGCCCTATTACAAGTCGTTGTTTTACAGCGCGTTTGGCGGCCCGTCGCAGACCGCGCGAACCGACTTCCGCCACAACACTGCCGCAGCCGCCGTCCTCCGCACGCAGATCAACGCTTTTGCCGCCGCTCGAGAGGTTGCACGATGACCAGAACGACGATGTTGATGACCACTGCGATCATGTTGATGGTGGCTCCGGTCGGCGCGCAAGCAGAGGACAACAGGCTACTTGAACAGATGAACCGGGTCGACCAGCTTCGCTTCGAAGTGCTCAAGGACGCCATCAAGGCTGGCGAAGACAGCAAGTTTCCGCCCGGCACGACACGTCACTGCGCATTTTGCCGTGACTACAACGCTGCTACCGATGCATCGAACGCGGTAATGGAACAGGAACTGGAAATGATCCGCGACCGGTACCGCTGACCGGTACGATCATGCCGCGTTCGGCTGTCCATGTCGCAATCAGGCCTTCGGAGTTCTTTTCCGGGCATTCCCGTTGCGCGCGCCCTGACCGATCCTGACGGTCACAGCCGCATCGGGAGGGACGGCCATGACCATCATGCCGCCGCAACAGGACCATGACGTTGGCGCCGTGCTTCAGCCGGTCGACCGGGCCCGCGGCCTGCCCAACCGGTTCTACACATCGCCCGATACCTTCGAGCATGAGAAGGATGCCGTGTTTGCGCGCAACTGGGCCGGCATCGGCTTTGCCAAGGACCTGCCCGAACCCGGCTATGCACGGCCGATCGCGTTTGCCGGTCAGCCACTGCTGATGGTGCGCGACCGCGCCGGCACTGTGCGTGTCTTTGACAATGTGTGTCGCCACCGCGGCATGGTCCTGGTTGAGGAGGCCGGCCCGATCCGTGGTGCCATCCGCTGCCCCTACCATTCCTGGTGCTATGATCTGGACGGCGCGCTCAAGGCCACGCCCCATGTTGGCGGCCCCGGTCACAACGCACATGACGGCATCGACCGCGCCACGCTCGGCTTGCGCGAAGTGCGGTCGCACATCTGGCGCGACATCGTCTTCGTCAACCTGTCGGGGACCGCGCCCGACTTTGGCGACGCCCATGCCGCGCTGATCGCGCGATGGGCCGATTTCGACCATCCGATCACCTTTGCCGGTTCGGGCAGCGCCTTTTCGCTGGACGTGGCGACCAACTGGAAGCTGGCCGTCGAGAATTACTGCGAAAGCTATCACCTGCCCTGGGTGCATCCCGGACTGAACGCCTATTCGCGGCTCGAGGACCATTACAACATCGAAGAGCCCGGTGCCTTTTCCGGTCAGGGCACCCATGTCTACCGCCAGCTTGAAGGCGATGCCGGCGAACGGTTCGGCGACGCACCCGACCTGCCCGACAAATGGGACACCGCCGCCGAATACATCGCGCTCTATCCTAATGTGCTGCTGGGCGTGCACCGCGACCACTCGTTTGCAATCCTGCTCGAACCACACGGGCCCGAACGCACGGTCGAGCATGTCGCGCTCTACTATCATGATGCGACCGATGCCGGCGAGGAGCGTGCCGCGCTGCGCGAGAAGAACGCCGCGCAGTGGAAGACCGTCTTCGAAGAGGACATCTTCGTCGTCGAGGGCATGCAGCGTGGCCGCCATGCGGCCGGTTTTGATGGCGGCCGTTTCTCGCCGGTCATGGACAGCCCGACCCATCTTTTCCACCATTGGATCGCCAGCCAGTTCGCCGATGCCGGCCGATGAACGGGTTGCCCTCGATGCAACACTGATCGCCGCACATGAGAACGGCGATGCTGCAAGGCTCAGCGAACTCTATGAACGGGCGGCGAACGCGCTGATGCGGGCCGGCGACACCGACGCCGCCTGCTTTTTCCTCACCCAGGCCTATGTGTTCGCGCTGGAAGCCGGCGCGCCGAAAACCGACGAACTAAAGCGCCGTCTGCAGGCGCACGGACGGATCTGAAATCCAAGCACCGGTTCAGGCGATCGCGCGGGCCGGCTGGTCGTCGAACTGATGCACCGAATGCACCTCGAAGGGGGCGCCGGGCTCGCGCTCGACGAACAGCGTCAGCCGGTCGACCGAGATCCCCTGTTCAGGCAGCGCGCCGAAGTGGCGCCGCAAGGCAACTTCGACCCGGTCGCGCTCATGCGCCTCGACATGCCCGGTCAGCGTCATGTGAAAGCGGAATGCGTCGAACACGTAAGGATAGCCCCAGTTGTAGAGATTGCGCAGTTCTGCGCGCGACAGCCGCTCGGGCCGCCGCCGTTCCAGTTCGGCATCGCTCAGCGGCGCGCGAAATCTGTCAAAACCGGCAACCACGCGGTTGGCCAGATCGTTCAGTCGCCCGTTTTCGCGCGCCGGCACCAGCGCGAAGAACCCGCCGAGCAGGCCGATTTTCAGGCCAGGCAGCGCGACCGGCGTCATTGTGGCGGAGAAATCGCCGAGCGCTTGCAGCAGGTCGCCCTCGCGCGCATGGGATGCCAGCCGGAACGGCGCCTTGAGCGTGCCGTGAAAGCCGTAGCGGCGCGGCGCAGCGGTATAGTAGGCCTGCGCCCCCGCACCCAGAGCGCCGAGCCCGGTCGCGGGGATCGGCAGGCCGGAGAAGGCGTCGCGGCCCAGCCATTGCGCGGCGGCGACCGTCAGATCGTGATCGCGCGGCGGGCTGAAATAGATCGCATAACGCATGGTTTCGAATCACCTGGGCGTTTCGGTTTACTCTTGCTAGTCGCCAGATATGACAATTCGGCAAATCTCGTGGCGTTTTCCGGTCCATGGCATCTTTGCTTTCCCATCGGCGACGAGACCGGTAAGCCGGAAATGACATACGACCAAAGCAGCACATGCGGGCCAAACCTGAGCGCGCCACATGTTCGCAAATATTTGGAATGACGCGTCTTTTCCATCAACCGTTGATTCATGCCGGCGCGGCTTAGCATTAAGTAGTGTTGAGAAACCGCACCCGCTGACATGTTATGCGGCCCAGCCTCATCATGCCGCGGCTCTTCGTTTTTGGCATGTGGCGCCGGCGGGCATGGCACGAGGTCGGCTCGCATTTTTGGAGGGGTCAGGGAGGACCCCGCTCCGCTGCTTTGGTGCGCTCGCTAGCGGGCGTTCAGGTGGCGCCGCGCGTGTTTCTCCCGGGTTCTTTTTGTGAACTGCACTCGAGGGAGGACAACTCAATGAGTGACAACCAAGGCTCAGCGGACAGCTACTGGGCCAAGAACTTGCGGCTGATCGGCACCTGCCTGGTAATCTGGGCATTGGCGTCGTTCGGTTTCGCAATCCTGCTGCGTCCGCTGGTATCCGGGATCGGAGTCGGCGGCACCGATCTGGGCTTCTGGTTTGCCCAGCAGGGCTCCATCCTGGTGTTCCTGGTACTGATCTTCTTCTACGCATGGCGCATGAACGCGATCGATCGCGAACATGGCGTCGACGAAGAGTAAGGGCGGGAACTCATCATGGATCAAACAACACTCAACTTTATCGTCGTCGGCCTATCCTTCGCGCTGTACTTCGGCATCGCGATCTGGGCCCGCGCCGGTTCCACGTCCGAGTTCTACGCCGCCGGCCGCGGTGTGAACCCGGTTCTCAACGGCATGGCCACCGCAGCGGACTGGATGTCCGCCGCATCGTTCATTTCGATGGCCGGCCTGATTGCTTTTGTCGGTTACAACAACTCTCTTTTCCTCATGGGCTGGACCGGAGGCTACGTGCTGATGGCCATGCTGCTTGCGCCGTATCTGCGCAAGTTCGGCAAGTACACCGTGCCCGAGTTCGTCGGCGACCGGTACTACTCGAACGCCGCCCGTGTCGTGGCGGTGATCTGCCTTATCGTCATCTCGGTCACCTACGTTATTGGCCAGATGCGCGGTGCCGGCATCGCCTTCTCCCGCTTCCTGGAGATCGACATCTTCTGGGGTCTGATCACTGCGGGCGCAGTCGTCTTCGTCTACGCCGTTCTGGGCGGAATGAAGGGCATCACCTACACCCAGGTGGCGCAGTACTGCGTGCTGATCATCGCCTACACCATCCCGGCGATCTTCATCTCGCTGAACCTGACCGGCAACCCGATCCCGGGTCTGGGCCTGTTCTCGACAATGTCACCGGGCAATGCGGGCGAAGGGCAGCACTTGTTGGTGGTGCTCGACCAGTTGCTGACCGATCTTGGCTTCAGGGAATACACCGCGACGACCAATCCATGGCTGATGGCGCTCTACACGCTGTCGCTGATGATCGGTACCGCTGGTCTGCCGCACGTCATCATCCGCTTCTTCACCGTTCCGAAGGTGGCTGATGCGCGTTGGTCGGCAGGCTGGGCGCTGGTGTTCATCGCGCTCCTCTACCTCACCGCTCCGGCTGTGGGCGCAATGGCACGCCTGAACATCACCACCACAATGTGGCCCGCCGGCATCGAAGGCGAAGCCATTCAGGAGGCCGAACTTCCCGACTGGTTCCAGACCTGGAAGGTCACCGGCCTGCTCGGCGTTGAGGACAAGAACGGCGATGGCCGTATCCAGTACTACAACGACGCCAATCCCGACATGCAGGCCCTGGCCGCAGAACGGGGCTGGGAAGGCAACGAGCTCGTCACCTTCAACCGTGACATCCTCGTGCTCGCCAATCCGGAGATCGCGCAATTGCCCGGCTGGGTGATCGCACTGATCGCGGCTGGCGGTATCGCGGCGGCACTGTCGACAGCGGCGGGTCTGCTCCTGGCGATCTCGTCGGCGATCAGTCACGATCTGATCAAGTCGGTCTTCAATCCGAACATCTCGGAAAGAGGCGAATTGCTCGCGGCCCGCATATCCATGGCCGTGGCGATCTGTGTCGCGGTCTATCTGGGTCTCAATCCGCCGGGATTTGCGGCGCAGGTTGTGGCGCTGGCCTTTGGTCTCGCCGCGGCAACGCTGTTCCCGACGCTGATGATGGGCATCTTCTCCAAGCGGATGAACTCTGCCGGTGCAACGGCAGGCATGCTGGCCGGTCTGATTACGACCTGTCTGTACCTGTTCCTGTATCTGGGCTGGTTCTTCATCCCGGGAACGGCGCTTCTGGACAGTTCGCAGTACCTGTTCGGCATCCCGCCAACCCACTTCGGCCCGATCGGCGCGGTGTTCAACTTCGTGGTAGCCTATGCGGTTGCCAACGCCACCGCTGCACCGCCCCAGCACATCCAGGATCTGGTCGAAAGCGTCCGGATCCCCCGAGGCGCCGGCGCTGCCGTCGACCATTGATCGAGCGCGGCGGGACATTCCGGTGTCCCGCCGCCCTCAGCCAAACACGCAAGGCCCCGCCTTTTTTCCCAAGGCGGGGCTTTTTGCATCGCACCAAACCTTCTATGACGCCGGACGAAACCGACCAGACCAATGACGGTTGAACCGATGACCGACAAAGCCAGGGCCTTTGCGGCCTTTGCCGAAGGGCGAGCCCCGTTCCGGGCGCTCAACCCCGACCATTTTTCCGCACTGACCGAGAATGTCACCGAGCACAGCGCCCAAGCTGACGATCTGGTTTGCGCCATCGGCGATCCTATCGCCGGTCTGCACGTGATTACCGGCGGCACGATGCAACTGATCTCGGCCGAGGGCGAAGTGCTCGCCGACATGCATGCCGGCGACGTTTTCGGCCACCGTGCCCTGCTTCGCGAGGGAAAGGCCATCCTGCGCGTCGAAGCGCGCACCGATGCCGACTATGTCGTCATCGCGGCCCCGACCTTCCTGTCGATCGTGGAAGCCGACCCGGTCTTTGCCTCCTTCTTCCGGCGCCGGGCGGACGCGCCGGCAACGGATGCACCGCGCGCGGCACCGGCCGTCAACATGGTCGCCACCCGCCTTGGCGACCTGATGACAAGAGAGCCGATGGCGCTGCCCGAAACCTCCAGCGTGCGGCAAGCCGCCGAAACCATGTGGCAGCGGCACATTTCCTGCACGCTCGTCACCGACGAGGCCGGCAAACTGGTCGGCATCGTCACCGCCGGCGATCTTGTCGGCAATGTGATCGCCCGCGGCATGGATGCCGAAACCCCGCTGACCGAGGTCATGGCCCGCGATCCGATCGCGCTCGGCCCCGATGCGACCATGCTCGACGCGGTGATGGTGATGACCGAAAAGCGAATCGGCCACCTGCCGGTCGTCGGCGCCGACGGGACACCGCAGGGCATCGTCACACAGACCGATCTGGTGCGACGCAACTCCAATTCGCTGATCTACATGATCGCCGACATCAACCGCCGCGAGACCTATGAAGGGCTCGCCGAGGTCGTTGCGCGCAACCCGCAAATGCTGGTCGAACTCGTTGCCAGTGGGCTCGAGGGTCATCAGGTCGGTCGGATGATGACCGGTATCACCGATGCGGTAACCCGGCGGCTGATCACGCTTGCCGAGGAAAAGCTCGGTCCTGCGCCCGTGCCGTGGCTGTGGCTTGCCTGCGGCAGCCAGGGGCGCATGGAACAGACAGGCGTCTCGGACCAGGACAATTGTCTGTTTCTGTCCGACGATTACGACGAAGACGCCCATGGCGCCTATTTCACAGAGTTCGCCAAGTTCGTTTCCGACGGGCTCGATGCATGCGGCTATTTCTACTGCCCCGGCGACATGATGGCGACGAACCCCAAATGGCGTCAGCCAGTGCGCGTTTGGCAGCGCTATTTCGACGGTTGGATCGGCACGCCAGACCCGATGGCGCAGATGCTCGCCAGCGTGATGTTCGACCTGCGGCCGATCGTCGGCGACAAGACACTGTTCGGTGACCTGAACGTTCGCACGCTGGAAAAGGCCAGCAAGGACTCCATCTTCCGCGCCCACATGATCGCCAATTCGCTGACCCACACACCGCCGCTCGGCCTGTTCGGCGGGTTGAGCTATGTGCGCGACGGCGAGCACAAGAACGCGATCGATCTCAAGCTCTCAGGCGTCGTGCCAATCACCGATCTGGGCCGCGCCTATGCACTGCAGGGACGCATCGAGGCCGTCAACACGCGTGAGCGCCTGATCACGGCACGCGACATGGACGGGATATTGTCCAAGACCGGCGGCAGCGACCTGATCGACGCATACGACCTGATCGTCGAGTTGCGCCTCAAGCACCAAACCGCACAGATCCGCGCCGGCGGCAAGCCGGACAATTACATGGTGCCCGACACGCTGTCGGCGCTCGAGCGCAACCATCTCAAAGACGCGTTCTCCGTGGTCAAGACGCTGCAATCGGCGATTGGCCAGGGCGGCGCACGGCGCTAGGCTCAGCAAGAGGTTCAAGCATGCTGCTCACATTCATTGGGGCCATCGTTCTGGCCATTGGCTGCGTCGGCGTCGTGTCCCTGGCGTTCCGGGCCACCGGACGCAAGACGCCCAAGGGCGTGCTGCCGCTGACCGCCGGCGTCGCGATGATCGCCTTCATCGCCTATATCGAGAACTCCTGGTACAGCCGGATCGTTGCCGACCTGCCCGAAAGCCATGTGGTGGTGGCCACGGGCGAGCCCTTTTCCAACTTCATCCAGCCCTGGACGCTCATCTTCCCGCGAATCAACCGCTTCATGCTGGTCGACACGGCCACCGTTCGCGTGAACCAGGCAAACCCGTCGCTACGCCTTGCCGAGGTGATCCTCGTCCAGCGCTATGCGCGTACCATCGTCACGCGCCAGGTAATCGATTGTGAGAACGCCCGCCGCGCCGACATGACCGACGATATTGCGCTGGATGATGATGGCTTGCCCCAAATCGAGGATTGGCAGGACATTCCAGCCGATGGCGACCTGTTGGGCACCGTGTGCAACGCGCCAGTCACCAGCACGGAAACGAACGCCGGCGCCGACGCCTCATAGGCCCAAAGACGGGCTGGTTTCCCGGCTTCCGAAGGCCCACACTTGACCGGTCAATCGAGCACTTGGCCGCGCGGTGTTCGCGCGCGGCGATTGCTGCGCCGACGTTCGGGATCGGGAGGTCCGCAACATGCACTGGGTGGAGCGCCTCAGCCTGCGCACCCGCATTGCGCTGTTTTTTGCGCTGATCGGCGGCGTCTGCGTGGCGCTGCTGGTCGCCGCGATCGTCTGGCTGTCGATGCGCCTGGGCGCCGAGGCTGCCGACCATATCGTGCTGATCGTCGGCAGTTCGGCCTTCGCCATTGCCGGCCTCATCGCCTGGGTGGCGCTCAAGTTCGACGAGAACCTGGCCAAGCCGCTGATGGCCATTGCCGCTGATCTCAAGACCATCGCCCACAGTGACGGCAAGGCGATGAAGCTCGACAGTGAGGGCGAGTATCTGGGCATGATCGCGCCGGCGGCGCGTGAAGTGTCGAGCGCGCTTATCGAGGCACGCGAGCGCACCGATACCGCCATCGAGACCGCCATGCGCGACGCCGCGCGCCAGAAAGCGGCGCTCGAAGCGCTGTTGCGCGACCTGCATCAGGGTCTTGTGGTGTGCACCATGACCGGCCGCGTCACGCTCTACAATCACCGTGCCGTCGATATCCTCCATGTCGAGGAGTTCCGCCGCGACGACCCCGCCTCGACGGATGTGATGATCGGCTCGCTCGGCTTGGGCCGCGACTTCTTCAACATTGTCGATGCGGCGCCCTTCAGTGCCGCGCTCAGCGCCTTCGAGGCACCCGCCGACCCATCCAATCCTTTGCCGATCGACGGGCTTGGCTCGTTCCCGATCGTCTTTTCGACCTGCGACGGCGCCGTGACGATGCGCGGCCATGTCGCGCTGCGCCTCAATGAGGCAGGCAACGCGCCGGCCGGTTTCATCACCGTCTTCGACGACATCACCACGGAACTGGCCGCAGGCCTCGAACGCGACCGTGTGCTGCGCGAGGCGATTGACGGCATCAGCGCGGCGATCGGCGAGAGCGGCGAGACCCCGGCCTCGGCGCCATTGACCACCGCGCTCAAGCGGCTCGAACTGGCATCGAACAACATCATCGCCTCCGCCTGGCCGATGGCCGACGTGCCGGCAGGCCGGCTTTTCGGCGCCGTGCGCAAGACGCTTTCGGGCAGCGCGATTGCCGTCGAAACCGCCGGCAACGGCGAATTGATCCATGCCGACAGTGCCACGCTGATCGCGCTGTTGCGCAATCTCGCCGATGGCCTGGCCGACAGCGGCAACATCGAAAAACTCACTCTCAAGGCGAGCGGGTCGGGCCATGCGCGGCAGATCGCGCTCGAGGTCACCGGCGCGCCGCCCGATGCGGCATGGCTCGAAGCGCGCTTGTCGGAAAATGCCGACACCGGCACCGCCTTCCTGTCCGGCCGCTCCATCCTCGAGCGCCATTGCGCAACGGCAACCGTCGAAGGCGATACGATTGTGATCGATTTTCCCGTCAACACCGGCGCACGCGGGACCGAGGGCAAGGAGGCCGCGCCGGTGCTCGATGCACGGCCCGAATTCTACGATTTCGACCTGTTCGAGCGCGACACCTCCAAGGACCTGCTCGACGTTCCCCTGTCCGAACTGCATGCTGTCGTCTTCGACTGTGAGATGACCGGACTCGATCCGCGCCGCGGCGACGAGATCGTCTCCATTGCCGGCGCGCGCGTTGTCAATGGGAGGGTCCTGAGCGGCGAGATCTTCGATCTTTTCGTCAATCCCGGCCGCACCATCCCGGCCGCATCGACCAACATTCACCACATCACCGACGCGATGGTCGCCGACGCGCCCCTGGTGCCTTCCGCACTCAAGCGCTTTCACGCCTTTGCCAAGGACCAGGTTCTGGTCGCCCATAATGCCGCATTCGACATGGCGTTTCTGGCCAAGGGAGAACTGGCGGCGGAGGTCAAATTCGACAATGTGGTGCTCGACACCGTGCTCTTGGCCGCGCATCTGCAGGGCGCCGAAAGCGAATTGTCGCTGGACGGGCTGGCCGAGCGCTTCAATGTCGAGATCGCCGAACAGGACCGGCACACGGCGCGCGGTGATGCCATCGCCACGGCGTATGTCTTCGTCAAGCTGATCCGGCTGCTCGAGGCCAGCGGCGTCGTCACGCTGGGCGACGCGCTACGGGTTTCCGAGGACCAGACGGCGATCCGCCGCCGCCAGGCCGCCTACGGGTGAGGCCGGTCATTGCGTCGGCGCTCGGCGCGTTCTAGCGTGCCGCCCGGGAGAGAAGAGATGACCGTTTTGACGATCGTATACACAGGTGACAGGTGCACGGCTCCCTGACGGGAATCCGATCGTTATCGTCATGCGCCCCCGAACAGTGTTCGGGGGCTTTTTGTTTGTGAAAGCCTCGAAAAATGCGCACACCCCCTGCCCCGACGACGCTCTTCATGCTGGCGGCCCTGCCGCCCTTGACGCTGAACATGATCGCGCCGTCCCTGACCAACATCGCGACCGACTTGCAGGTCGACTATGCCACCATCAGCTTGGCGCTGGGCGGCTATCTGGCGGTGACGGCGGTGGCCGAACTGGCCATTGGTCCCGTCGCCGATCGCATCGGCCGGCGTCCGGTTCTGCTTGCCGCGCTCACCGTCTTCACCATCGGTTCGATCGGCTGCGCGTTCGCACAAAGCGCGGCCATGCTGTTGGGCTTCAGAATGCTCCAGGCCGGCGCGATTGCCGGCTTCGTCCTGTCGCTCGCCATCGTCCGGGATACGGAGGACGGCCCGAACGTCGCCCGGAGGCTTGGGCGGATTGGCATGGTCATGGCGATCGCACCCATGCTCGGCCCGGTTCTCGGCAGCCTGCTCGACGCGGCGGTTGGCTGGCGCGCCGTGTTCGGGCTTTATGCTGTCGTCGGGGTTGGCCTCTTGCTGCGCGTCTGGATCGACCTCGGTGAGACCCTGCCCCGCCCGACCGTGGATGACGACCCCCAAGAAAGGCGGCCGGCGCGACTCTTCGGCGAGCCGATGTTCTGGTGCTACGCGCTTTGCACCGCCTTTTCGACCGGCGCGTTCTACATATTCATCGCCGGTGCACCGCTGATCGCCGTCGCCGCCTTCGGGATCACTACGGCGCAAATGGGTTTCTTCGTCGGCTCGATCACCGCGGGCTTTCTGATCGGCAGCTTTCTCACGGCACGGCTCGTGCCGCGCCTTGCGCCCGACATTGTGATGCTTGCGGGGCGCCTCATCGCCTCGGCCGGCATGTTGGCGGGTCTTGCCGTCCTTGCGGCGGGGATCGCCACGCCGATCACCTACTTTGGCTGCACCATTTTTGTCGGGCTGGGCAACGGGCTGACCATGCCCAACGCCAATGCGGGCGCCATGTCGGTTCGGCCGAATCTGGCCGGCAGCGCGGCGGGCGTCACCGGAGCGCTGACCCTTGCCGGCGGCGCGGCGCTGACCAGCTTGACCGGGCTTGTATTGACACGAGAAGCGGCGCCCGAGGCGCTGTTGGTCCTGATGTTGGCGGTATCGCTGGCGGGCCTTTTGGCGGCGAGCGGCGTGCTGGTTCTGAAGAAGCGGGAGCGCAGGATCGCCACCGCCCGCGCAGGGTGACGCAACCGGCCTCTCCCTATTCCGCCGCCTCCGTGCCACCGGGATAGTTGCGGCGGCGTTCGCGCTCGTCGAGCAGGTCGAGCAGGTTCTCGGCGGCCTTGAGCACGTCGGTGCCCGGCCCGAAGATCGCCGCAACGCCGGCCTGTTTGAGGAAATCATAATCCTGCGCCGGAATCACGCCGCCGACGATCACGGCCTTGTCGGCCGCATCGCGCGCTGCCAGTTCCCTGACCAGGATCGGCGCAAGCGTCTTGTGACCGGCCGCGTGCGAACTCATGCCGACAATCTCCACATCGTGGTCGACCGCCATCTGCGCGGCCTCGTCGGGCGTCTGGAACAGCGGCCCGACATGGACGTCGAACCCCATGTCACCAAAGGCGGTGGCGATCACCTTGGCGCCCCGGTCATGACCGTCCTGCCCCATCTTGGCGATGAAGATCGAGGGCGGCTTGCCGGCGCGGCCATTGCGCTGCTCGATGCGCGCCCGCACGCGGGCGAACCGCTCGTCGCCCGCATAGGCGTCGCCATAAACGCCCTTGATGGTGATTACATCGGCCACATGCCGGCCGAACGCCGTCTCCATCGCCGACGAGATTTCGCCAACCGTGGCGCGCTGACGCGCCGCCTCCACGGCCAGTTCCAAGAGGTTGCCCGCGCCCGACTTTGAGGCTTCGGTCATCGCCGCAAGCGCGGCCTGGCAGGCTGCCTCGTTGCGGCTAGCCTTGATGCGCTTCAGCCGCGCGACCTGGCTGGCCCGCACGGCGGTGTTGTCGATATCGAGAATGTCGATCTCGTCTTCTTTTTCGAGCCGGAACCTGTTGACGCCGACAATGACCTCCTCGCCCCTGTCGACGGCGGCCTGTCGGCGCGCCGCGGCCTCTTCGATCAGCCGTTTCGGCAGCCCGTCCTGCACGGCCTTGGTCATGCCGCCGAGCGCCTCGACCTCCTCGATCAGCGCCCAGGCCTTGTCGGCCATCTCGCTCGTCAGGCTTTCGACATAGTAAGAGCCGGCCAGCGGATCGACGGTCCTGGTCACGCCGGTCTCGTTCTGCAGGATGAGCTGTGTGTTGCGCGCGATGCGGGCGGAGAATTCCGTCGGCAAAGCAATGGCTTCATCGAATGAGTTCGTGTGCAGCGACTGGGTGCCGCCCAGCGCCGCCGCCATCGCCTCATAGGCCGTGCGCACGATGTTGTTGTAGGGGTCCTGCTCCTGCAGCGACACACCCGACGTCTGGCAATGGGTCCGCAGCATCGACGATTGCGGTTTTTTCGGTTCGAACTCGGCCATGATGCGTGCCCAGAGCAGGCGCGCCGCGCGCAGCTTGGCCGCCTCCATGAAAAAGTTCATGCCGATGCAGAAGAAGAAGGACAGCCGGCCGGCAAACGCGTCAACATCCATGCCCTTTTTCAGCGCGGCGCGCACATATTCGCGCCCGTCGGCCAGCGTGAAGGCAAGCTCCTGAACCAGCGTCGCGCCTGCTTCCTGCATGTGATAGCCGGAGATCGAGATCGAGTTGTACTTCGGCATCTCGTTGGCCGTGTATTCGATAATGTCCGCGACGATGCGCATCGAGGCTTCAGGGGGATAGATGTAGGTGTTGCGGACCATGAACTCTTTCAAGATGTCGTTCTGGATGGTCCCCGAGAGTTTCACGCGGTCGACGCCCTGCTCCTCGCCCGCCACGATGAACATGGCCAGCACCGGTATGACGGCGCCGTTCATCGTCATCGACACACTCATTTCCTCGAGCGGAATGCCGTCGAACAGGATCTTCATGTCCTCGACCGAATCGATGGCGACGCCCGCCTTTCCGACATCGCCGACGACCCGATCATGATCGGAATCGTAGCCGCGGTGGGTTGCCAGATCGAAGGCAACCGAAAGGCCCTTTTGCCCGGCGGCCAGCGCCTTGCGGTAGAAGGCGTTGGAATCCTCGGCGGTCGAAAAGCCTGCATATTGCCGGATCGTCCAGGGCCGGCCGGCATACATGGTCGCGCGCGGCCCACGCGTGAACGGCGCCATGCCCGGCAGACCGCCCAGATGCGCAGCGCCTTCCAGGTCGGCTTCGGTGTAGAGCGGTTTGACGGCGATGCCTTCGGGCGTCTGCCAGACCAGATCGTCCGGTGATTTGCCTTTCAACTCCCGCTCGGCCAGTGCGCGCCAATCGTCCGTCGTCGGCTTGTCGGTCTTTGCCATGGCGCGTCTCCATCCGGTGATCGATCCCCGTTCATAATGCGCCCGCCGGCGCCCGCAATGCAACGAATGTATGGACGATCGCCCGGAGCGCGGCTATCAGCCGGCGATGCGCGTGGTCTCCATCGGCGAATGCATGATCGAACTGTCCGGCCGTTCAGGCGCAAGCTGGCAGCAGGGCTTTGCTGGCGACACGCTCAACACGCTTTGGTATCTGCGCGCGCTTTTGCCTGCCGAGACGGTCACCGACTATGTCACGGCCTTTGGCGACGAGCCGTTCTCGGCCGAACAGACCGCCTTCCTTGGGGCCAACCGCATCGGCACGGCGAACAGTCCGACCATCGCCGGCAAGGCGCCGGGGCTTTATGCGATCGCGCTCGACGATGCCGGCGAGCGCTCCTTCACCTATTGGCGCAGCGAAGCCGCTGCCCGGCATCTGGCCGATGATCCGTCCTTGCTGGAACAAAGCCTGGCCGGCGCGGACCTCGTCTATTTCTCCGGCATCACATTGGCGATCCTCGCCGCGGACAGCCGCCTGCGCCTCATCGGCGCGTTGAGGGCTGCAAGCGACAAGGGCGCCACCGTCGCCTTCGATCCCAACTACCGGCAGCGTCTCTGGCCCGACCGGAACGACGCCCAGATCGCGATTGAGACAGGCTGTCGCGCGAGCGCCATCGTGCTGCCCACCTTCGACGACGAGGCCATGCTGTTTGGCGACCGGTCCCCCGAGGCGACCGCCGAACGGATCGCCGCGCACGGGCCAGCGACCATCATCGTCAAATGCGGCAGCGCGCCTGCGCTTGTCCGCCATGGCGGCGTCCACGAAACGGTCGCACCGGAAGCTGGCATCGTGCCCGTCGACACGACGGGAGCCGGAGACAGCTTCAACGGCGCATGGCTGACCGCCAATCTGGCCGGGCGCGACCCGGCCGATGCGACGCGTTTCGCCCACCGTGTCGCCGGCCGCGTCATCGGCCATCACGGCGCACTGCTGCCGGCCTCCGATCTGGCCGATCTGCGTTTGGCGGCAACCGCGTCCGGTTGACCAAAACGGCCTTTTCCTTCGCGCCCAAACCGGATAGACACGCGCTCGAACAAAGACCGGGCGAAACGCCCGTGCGCCGCATTGCGCAGGAACAAAAGGACACCCCAGTGGCCAGCACGTTTGACAAAGTCGCCGACATTATCGCCGAGACCAGCGAGATCGACCGCGAAACCATCACGCCCGAGAGCCACACGATCGACGATCTGGGCATCGACAGCCTGGACTTCCTCGACATCGTCTTTGCGATCGACAAGGAGTTCGGCATCAAGATTCCGCTGGAGCAGTGGACCCAGGATGTCAATGACGGCAAGGTTCCCACAGAGGAGTACTTCGTCATCAGCAATCTGTGCAACAAGATCGACGGGCTGGTTGCCGCCAAGGCCGCCTGACGTCCCCCACCTCGGAGGCAACCGGACACATTGGCTCATTCGGCGGTCATAACCGGCATCGGCATCGTCTCGGCGATGGGTGTCGGTATCGAGGCCAACTGGCGGGCGTTGACCGACGGGTCGGCCCCGGTCGTCGACACGGACCGCTTTGCACCCTACCCCGTCCATCCGGCCCCCGAGATCGACTGGTCCGAACAGATTCCCAAGCGCGGCGACCAGCGCCAGATGGAGGCTTGGCAGCGCCTTGGCACCTATGCGGCGGGCCTTGCGCTCGACGACGCGGGCATCAAGGGCGACGAGGCCCTGACCGGCACGATGGACATGATCGTTGCCGCTGCGGGAGGTGAGCGCGATACCGCAGTCGACACGATGATCCTCGCCGAGGCCGCCGCTGGCCGCAACGATGTCGGCGTCCTGATCAACGAGACGCTGACCACCGAACTGCGCCCGACGCTGTTTCTTGCCCAATTGTCGAACCTTCTGGCCGGCAACATCTCGATCGTCCACAAGGTTACCGGCTCCTCGCGCACCTTCATGGGCGAGGAAGGGGCCGCCATGTCGGCAGTGCAGACAGCCGTCGCGCGCATTCGCGCCGGCCAGTCGACCCATGCGCTGGTCGGCGCCGCCTTCAACGCCGAGCACCCCGACATGCTGCTCGGCTATGAGATGAACGGCCACCTGGCGCGCGGTTCCTTCAAGCCCGTGACCGAGCGGACCTCCGGCGAAGGTGGCGGTCTCGTCGCCGGCTCCGGCGGGGTCTTTCTCGTTATCGAAGACGCCGGCCATGCCGCAGCGCGCGGCGCAAAAGTCCATGCCACGATCGGCCCGGTCGCGGTCGATGCGGGCGATGTCGAGGGCACGCCGGCTCGCCTTGAACGGCTTGTCAAAGAGACCGGGATTGACGAAGCCGACATGATCGTCTCGGCCAGTTCCGGTGCCCTGGCCCGCCATGCGGCCGAGGCCAGTTTTGTCGCCGCGCGCTGGCCCGAAAGGCCGGTGCGCACCGTCGCCAACAAGAGCGGTCATGTACGCGAGGCGCAGTTTCCGCTCGCCATCGCCGTTGCGGCCCTGTCGATCGCCAAAGGTCAGCCGGCGGCGCCGCTCGAAGACGCCGAAACGCCGGCAAGCGGCGCACCAGAAGAAATCGGCGTGATCGCGCTCGGGCACCATATGGCCGAGGCCATGGTCCGCGTCGCCACACCGGAGCAGGCACAATGAGCGCCGTTACCGACGCGGCCGGCCGGCCGCTGATCGCCATTACCGGAACTGGCATCGTCTCGCCGCTTGGGCGCGGCAAGACGGACAACTGGGCTGCCCTGACAGCCGGGCGCTCGGGCATCCATCGCATCGAGCGTTTCCCGACCGATCATCTGCGCACGACCATCGCCGGCACGGTCGACTTCATGACTGCGCCGGCGAACGGTTCGGCTGCCCTCACCTACGCGCTGGCCGAGGCCGCCGCGCTCGAAGCACTCGAGGAAGCCGGCTTTTCGGATGGTTTGGGCGGACCGCTGTTTGTCGCCGCGCCGCCGGTCGAACTGGAATGGCACCAGCGGCTGGGGCTCGATGCGGAAGGTGCGGCGCTCGGCGAAGGGGACGCGGGCTACGACCGGATTCTTGCCGCCGCTCGGGCAACGGCGCATCCACAGCATTCCGGCAACGTCTATTTCGGCTCAACCGCTTTGCGGCTGAAGGAAAAGACAGGCGCGCGCGGCCTGCCCATCACCCTGTCGACCGCCTGCGCATCCGGTGCGACCGCCATCCAGCTCGGCGCCGAAGCGATCCGGCGCGGTGAGGCAGACCGGGTTCTCAGCGTCGGCACGGACGGTTCGGTCACCGCAGAAGCGCTGATCCGCTTTTCGCTCCTGTCGGCGCTCTCGACCCAGAACGAGCTGCCCGAACAGGCTTCCAAGCCTTTCTCCAAGGACCGCGACGGCTTCGTCATGGCCGAAGGCGCCGGCGCGTTCGTGATGGAAACGCTTGAAAGCGCCCGCGCGCGCGGCGCGACCATTCTCGGCATCCTGGAAGGCTGCGGCGAGAAGGCCGACGATTTCCACCGCACCCGCTCCAAACCGGACGGCTCGCCCGCCATTGCTGCCGTGCGGGCCGCGCTGGCTGACGCCGGAGCGACGCCGTCGGACATCGGATACATCAACGCCCATGGCACCTCGACGCCCGAAAACGACAAGATGGAACATATGTCGCTCACCGAAGTTTTCGGCGAGGGGCTGGGCGGCGTGCCGATCTCGTCTAACAAGTCGATGATCGGCCACACGCTGACCGCCGCCGGCGCCATCGAGGCGGTGTTCTCGCTGCTTACGATCCGCACCGGCACGCTGCCGCCGACGATCAATCACGCCAACCCCGACCCCGCGTTGGCGCTGGACTGCGTGCCCAACGAAAAACGCGATGCCACGGTGACGCGCGTCCTCTCCAATTCGTTCGGTTTCGGCGGCCAGAACACCTGCCTTGTCATCGCCGCCGAACCCGCTTAAGCGGAGCGACTGCGATTAACACCGGCAAGGACACGCCATGCGCGCGCTTCAGCTCGTTGAAGACCGGAAACTCGAACGCGTCACCATCGACCCGCCGCCGCCGCCCGGTCAGGGTGAGGTGCGTCTGCGCGTACAGGCCGTCGCGCTGAACCATATCGATGTGTGGGGATGGCGCGGCATGGCGTTCGCCAAGCGCAAACTGCCCCTGACCATCGGTGCCGAGGCCAGTGCGGTGGTCGATGCGGTCGGCGCCGGCGTCTCGAACCTCCTGCCCGGCCAGCTCGTTTCCATCTTCGGCGCCCGCACCTGCGGTCTGTGCCGCGCGTGCCGGCAGGGCCGCGACAATCTGTGCGAAAATGTCGGCGGCGTGCACGGATTTCATCTCGACGGTTTTGCCGCCGAGTTCGTCACCATGCCGGCGCGCAATTGCGTCCCCGCCCCGCCGGGCGTCGATGCGGTCGGCGCCGCGCTCGCGCCGATCACCTTCGGCACGGTCGAACACATGCTGTTCGACAACGCCATGCTGGAGCCTGGTGAGACGGTCCTCATCCATGCCGGCGGCTCGGGCATCGGCTCGGCCGCCATCCAGCTTGCCAAAAGCCATGGCTGTACCGTCATCACAACCGTCGGCTCCGACGCCAAGATCAAACCGGCGAAAGCGCTGGGCGCCGACCATGTGATCAACTATCGCAAGGACCGGTTCGAGGGTGCCGTCCGCAAGCTCACCAAGAAGCGCGGCGTCGACGTTGTCTTCGAACATGTCGGCGCTGACACATGGGCCGGCTCGATGCTGTCGCTCAAGCGCGGCGGTCGCCTCGTCACCTGCGGCTCCACCTCTGGCGTTTCGGCCCCGACCAACCTCATGATGCTGTTCCAGCAGCAATTGCGGCTGATCGGGTCGTTCGGCTGCACCATGACCAACATGGCCAATGCGATGGAGAAGATGGCGCGCGGCCTCGCCGCGCCGGTCATCGACACCGAAGTCGGCTTCGACGGCATCGACGCGGCGCTGGCACGCATGGAAACGCGCGACGTGTTCGGCAAGATCGTTCTGCGGATGGACGGCTGAGCGACGGCCATGACGCCCGCCCAGGCCCGACTGCTCAAGCTGACCCTGAGGGCCAAGCGCGCGCGCTACTGGCTTGAGGCGCATCTGGCCTTTGCCATTCTCGCCGTTCTGAAGCTCCTGCCTGCCGATGCCGCGATCAGCACGCTGGCGGCCCTGCTTTCGCGGGTCGGACCGCTCCTGCCGCGCCAGAAGGTGGTGCTGGACAACCTGGAAAAGGCGATGCCGGAACTGTCCGGCAACGAGCGGCGCGCCATCGCCCGGCGCATGTGGGGCAACATGGGGCGTCAGGTCGCCGAGTATGTCGTGCTCGACAAGCTGTTCGACTTCGATCCCGACGCCGACGAGGACGGTCGCATCGAGGTGCGCGGCAAGGACATCTTCATTCGCATTCACGACGTTGGAAAGCCGGTGATCTTCTTCACCGCCCATACCGGCAATTTCGAGCTTCTGCCGATCTGCGCGGCGACCTTCGATCTCGAGGTGACGGCCCTGTTTCGCCCGCCCAACAATCCTTACGTGGCAAAGCGTGTGCTGGCTGCGCGCACAACCACGATGGGCCAGCTCGTGCCGTCAAAGACGGGCGCCGCTGCCGGTCTCGCCCGCGCGCTCTCGGACGGCAAGTCGGTTGGCGTGCTGGTCGACCAGAAGTTCCATCGCGGACGGCTCGGCACCTTTTTCGGCCAGCCGGTGCGCACCAATCCGCTGCTGCCCAAGCTGGTGCGCCAGTTCGATTGTCCTGTCCATCCGGCGCGTTGCGTGCGCCTGCCCGGCAACCGCTTCCGGCTGGAACTCGAGGACGCGATCGAAATGCCGCGCGACGACCAAGGCAGGATCGACCTGGACGCATCCACGCAGACGCTGAACGATGTCGTCGAGCGCTGGGTCCGCGAACACCCGGACCAGTGGATGTGGATGCACCGGCGCTGGGATCCCAACACGCTGGCTGATCCGCGCGCCCGAAACTGACAACGGCGCCCGAAAGCGCCGTCTCCGACATGTCGCTCAATGGCGGATGCGCACCCGCATGTTGCTCGGCCCGACCTGGCGTGTCAGGTCGTAAAGACGCTTGGCATTGGATGTATGCAGGCGTACGCACCCAGCCGAAGCCCGCCGGCCAAGCCGCGACACGGCGCTGGTGCCGTGGATCGCGTAGGGCCCGCGGAAGAAGATCGAATAGGGCATGTTCGACCCGTAGATCGTCGAACGCCATTTGCGGTGCATGCGCTGCGGCCGGAACGTTCCGATCGGCGTCACCTTGCCCGGACGGGCGGTCGACACCGGCCACCGGTAAAGCACCCGGCCGTCCTTGCGCACCGTCATGGTCTGACTGGAAATATCCACATCGGCAATCAATCGTGCGGCAATCGCATCACCTGCCGTCGGAAACGCGATGGCAACCGCCAGCGCAAAAATCATAAGAAATTGTCTCATCGGCCTCGCCCCCGAATGAACGCAAAACTCCAAAAAACCGGCTTGAGCGTACTGCCAAGTCCGCCGGGCGTCAAAGTGCGCCCGCCATCCTTGTGCCGTTAGTCTTAATGGCCGTCTGCGCGCGCGCACACAGACGGCACCGCCCTGCACAAGAGCCAAACCCCTAAATTTGCTTGCAAAACTGGGGCGCGCGCACTGTGCCCGCCATGTCTGAACCTTGATCCAAGGCCGTCGAGAACCGGCCCGGCGAGCGCATCGGTATCGAAGGCGTGGGCCACAGCGCCGTGTGATGATCGGCGCAATCCATGGTTTGCTGACAGACGTCGCCGAACCTGCTTAACTGACAACGGATTTCACGGGAGGCAATCCGCCATGATCGCACGTTTCGCCCTGGCCGCCACGGCCGCCTTCGCCATGACCGTTTCGGCCCATGCCGAGCGCACGGACCTGACGGTCGGCATGGTGCTCGAGCCGCCGCATCTCGATCCCACCGCCGGCGCAGCCGCGGCCATTGACGAAGTGGTCTATGCAAACGTCTTCGAGGGGCTGACGCGCATCGGCCGCGATGGCGCTGTGCAACCGGGCCTTGCGGAAAACTGGATCATTTCCGATGACGGACTGACCTACACGTTCGAACTGCGCGAAGGGGTCACCTTTCACGACGGCTCTGCGCTCGATGCCGGAGACGTGGTGTTCTCGCTCGACCGCGCCCGCGCCGAAGACTCCACCAACGCGCAAAAGGCCCTCTTCGACGCCGTCGACAGCGTCGCCCAGATGGATGAACTGACGGTCGAGGTGACCCTGTCACGGCCCGCCGGCGATTTCCTCTACAATATGGGATGGGGCGACGCAGTGATCGTCGCGCCCGAAAGCGCCGAGACCAACAAGGAAAACCCCGTCGGCACCGGCCCCTTCACGTTCGTCGAATGGCAAAAGGGCGCCGCGGTCACGCTTGAGCGCAACGATGGCTATTGGGGCGAAGCGCCGGCGCTGACTGAAGTCACCTTCCGTTTCATCCCGGACCCCGCCGCCGCCACCGCCGCGCTTCTGGCCGGCGATGTCCAGGCCTTCCCCAACCTCCCCGCGCCCGAGAGCATTCCCGTCTTTGAGGCCGATCCGCGCTTCACCGTGGCCATCGGTTCGACCGAGGGCGAAACCATCTTGTCGACCAACAATCAAAAGCCGCCCTTTGACGATCTCCGCGTGCGCCAGGCGATCGCCCACGCGATCGACCGGCAGGCGATCATCGACGGCGCCATGTTTGGCCTTGGCACGCCGATCGGGACGCACTTCGCCCCGCACCATCCGGCCTATGTCGAACTGTCGGAGACCTACCCTTATAATCCTGACCGTGCCCGCGCACTTCTGGCCGAGGCTGGCCATGGCGAGGGCATCTCTGGCACGCTGAAGCTGCCGCCGCCCTCCTATGCGCGCCGCGGCGGCGAGGTGATCGCCGCGCAATTGCGCGAAGTGGGCATCAATCTGGAGATCGAGCCGGTCGAATGGGCGCAATGGCTCGAACAGGTCTTCACCAACAAGGATTACGACCTCACCATCGTTTCGCACACCGAGCCCAACGATATCGGTATCTATGCGCGCGATGACTACTACTTCCAGTACGAAAACCCCGACTTCAACGCGGTGATAGAGGAACTGTCGGTGACCGCGGGCGAGGACGCTCGCTATGAGCTGTTCCGCCAGGCCCAGCAGATTTTGGCCGAGGACGCGGTCAACGGTTTCCTCTTCCAGCTCGCCAAGAACGGCATCTGGGATGCCAAGCTCGAAGGCCTATGGGAGAATTCGCCCGTCCAAGCCAATGACGTGACCGGCGTTCGCTGGACAGAGTGAGCACGCGCAACGTGCCGGGGCAAGAGCTGATCAGCCCTGGCGTTGCGCCACAACGCCTATGGCGACAGCCATGATCGGGATCATCAGATAGCGCAGGCCGATGTCGGCGACGTAGTCACCAACGCTGCCGCCGCTCATCGGCACAAGAACGACAAGATCGAGCGCCAGATTGATAAGGAGCCACACGCTCCCGACGATCAGGCCTGACCTAAACGTCGCCGGTATGCGGCCAAACACAAACACCAGCAACGCGGCGCCCACGCCACCGCCTATCACCACCATCAGCGATTTGAACAATGGCTGCGCGATGGTCACCGTGCCGCTTGAATCGAAAAACGCCAACGACGCCGCAAACGGGACCAGCCAAGACAACAGGCCGAACACCCAGATCCTCCAGTTCGCCATCAGGGACATGTCGGAGCTCCTTTCTTTGCGCCAACCATAGGTCGGGAGGCGACGATCCTTTTGAGCCAAATCAAAACGCGCAAACGCTCCTGCCATTTCGCGTGGAGGCTCCTGCCATTTGGCTTGGAAGTGACCACCGGACTGCGGATCATGGTGCCATTGTCTGGATGATGGCCCTGGGAACAACCGGCCGCTTCCCCATTGCGGCGTTCCGCGCTAACCCTTGCCCATGCTCGCCTACACCGCGCGTCGCCTGCTGATCGTCCTCGTCACGCTGCTCGTGGCCAGCGCCATCGTGTTCTTCGTGCTTGAGATCGTGCCCGGCGACCCGGCGCGGCTGATGTTGGGGCTGAATGCCACCGAAGATGCCGTGCAGGCCCTGCGCGAGCAGATGGGCCTCAACCAGCCGGTGCTGACACGTTATCTGTCATGGCTGGCCGGCATGGCGCGCGGCGATTTCGGCGAAAGCCTGACCTATTCGGTGCCCGTCATCGAACTCATCGGCGAACGCGTCATCGTCTCGCTGCCGCTGGCGCTACTTGCTCTTGGCCTGTCGACGGCGATCGCCATTCCGGTCGGCATCTTCACCGCCGCCCGCCGCGGCACGCCTGCCGACACCGCCGCCATGGCCGGCACGCAGCTCGGCATCGCGATCCCCAATTTCTGGTTCGCGCTGCTGTTGGTCTATGTCTTCGCCGTGACGCTGCAATGGGTTCCGGCGGGCGGCTTCCCCGGTTGGGATGAGGGGCTTTGGCCGGGCCTGAGGGCCCTGATCCTGCCGGCCATCGCGCTGGCCCTGCCGCAGGCGGCGATCCTGGCGCGCGTTGCCCGCTCGGCGCTGCTCGAAACGCTTGCCGAGGACTACATCCGCACCGCGCGCGCCAAGGGCCTGCCGGCCAACATCGTCCTTTGGCGCCACGCGCTGCGCAACGCGATGATCCCGGTTTTGACGATCCTCGGCCTGCAGTTCGCCTTTCTGCTCGCCGGCACGATCATCATCGAGAACGTCTTCTTTCTGCCCGGTCTCGGCCAACTCGTTTTCCAGGCGATCAACCAGCGCGACCTGATTGTGGTCGAGGGCGTGGTCGTGCTGCTGGTCGGCACCGTGATCCTCGTCAATTTCCTGGTCGATCTCGCCTATGCCTGGGCCGATCCGAGGCTGCGGCGTCGATGAGTGATCATCTTGTCGCCGCCGAACATGAGGATTGGCGCCTGTTCCTGAAAAAGGCGCGGGCCAACCGTTCGTTTCAGGCGGGTGCGATCATCACCGTTCTGATCGTCGTCATGGCCGCGGTTTCGCTCGTCTGGACGCCCTATGACGTCGCCAAACTGTCGATCCCCGACCGGCTGCAGGGGCCAAGCGGCGGCCACTGGTTCGGCACCGACCATTTCGGCCGCGACATCTTCTCGATGATCATGGAGGGAAGCCGCAATTCGATCGCCGTGGCGCTGATTGCCGTCGGCATTGGCATCGTCATCGGCGTGCCGCTTGGTTGCTGGGCGGCGGCCAAGCGCGGCTGGATAGACGAAGTGTTCATGCGCACCTCCGACATCATATTCGCCTTTCCCGCGCTGCTGTCGGCCGTCATGATCACGGCGATCTTCGGCCCCGGCGCGGTCAACGCGATCATCGCCATCGGCATCTTCAACATCCCCGTGTTCGCCCGCGTCGCGCGTGGCGCCGCGCTGTCTTTGTGGCCACGCGAGTTCATTCTCGCGGCACGAGCGGCCGGCAAGGGTCCGGCCCGCATCACCGCCGAGCACATATTGCCCAACATCGCCAACCTGCTGCTGGTGCAAGGCACCATCCAGTTTTCACTCGGCATCCTCGCCGAGGCAGGGCTTTCTTACGTGGGTTTGGGCGCGCAGCCACCGGCCACGAGTTGGGGCCGGATGCTCGCCGAGGCACAGACCATGATGGTCATCGCGCCACAGATGGCCATCGCGCCCGGCATTGCGATCATCGTCACCGTGCTTGGCCTCAACCTTCTGGGTGACGGGCTGCGCGACGTGCTCGACCCCAAGCTGCGGCGTGAACGATGACAGCGCCGATCCTGACCATCGAAAAGCTCGATCTGGCGATCGGCGGCGCACCGATCCTCAAGGGCGTCGACATGATGGTGGACGCGGGCAAGGTGCATGCGCTGGTCGGTGAAAGCGGGTCGGGCAAGTCGATGACCGCGCTGACGACGATGCGGCTCCTGCCCCATGGCGCGGAGGCAACCGGCACGCTGCGTTTTGGCGACGAAGACCTGCTGACGGCTGGCGAAGAGCGTATGTGCGCCCTGCGCGGCGACGATATCGGCATGGTGTTTCAGGAGCCTATGACCGCGCTCAACCCGGTCAAGACGATCGGCGAGCAGGTCGCCGAAGGCATCCGATGGCACACAGGAACCAACCGGTCAGACGCGGAAGCCCGCGCCGCGCACATGCTGGAGCGCGTGGGCCTGCCGCAAAACCGTTTCCCGCTCGACCGCTACCCGCACGAACTGTCCGGCGGGCAACGTCAGCGGGTCGTCATTGCCATCGCTTGCGCGCTGCGGCCAAAGCTGTTGATCGCCGACGAACCGACCACCGCGCTGGATGTCGTCCTGCAGGCGCAGATCCTCGCTCTCCTGACAGAACTGGTCGCCGAAGACGGCATGGGGCTGGTGCTGATCAGCCACGATCTGGGCGTCGTTGCCGGCATGGCCGACGACATCACGATCCTGCGAAACGGCGAGATTCAGGAGGCCGGTCATGCCGTCGACGTGCTGCGTCACCAGAAACACCCTTATACCCGGCAGCTGGCCGAAGCCTCGGCGCATGTGCCCGCGTGGGACGGCCGGACCAAACCGGCCGGGCACTGGGGTCTTCTCGAGGTTCAAGATCTCGTCAAGGACTATCCTGGCCCACGCACGGGACTGCTCACGCGCGGCGATCCGTTCCGCGCCGTCGACAATGTCTCCTTTTCCGTGCCGCCCGGGCGCTCGGTTGGGTTGGTCGGCCAGTCCGGCTGCGGCAAATCCACCCTCGCCCGCATCGTTCTGGCACTCGACAAGCCGACCGGCGGTAACATCAGCTTCGATGGCATGGAGACCTCCGCGCTAAACGATCACGATCCGATGATGGCACTGGCGCGCCGCGAGATGCAGGTGGTCTTTCAGGACCCCTATGGATCGTTCAACCCGCGCCAGTCAGTCGAAAGGCTGGTCGCCGAACCGCTCCATCTCGAGGACAAGCCGGTCGGCAAATCCGAACGCCGCGAGCGTATCGCTTTTGCGCTTGAAGAGGTCGGAATGCCGGCGGACGACATGTTCCGCTATCCGCACGAATTCTCCGGCGGCCAGCGCCAGCGCCTCGCCATCGCCCGCGCCATCATCACCCGGCCCAAGCTGGTCGTCTGCGACGAGCCGGTCTCGGCACTGGACGTGTCGATCCGCGCGCAGATTCTCGATCTCTTCGCCAAACTCAATGACGAGATGGGCCTGGCCTATCTGTTCATCACGCACGATCTTACCGTTGCCCGCGCGATCACCCACGATGTCATGGTCATGGACCATGGCCGCATCGTCGAGCGCGGCCCGACGGGCGATGTCCTCGACAATCCGCAGAGTGAAGCAGCGCAAAGACTGGTCGCCGCAGCACCGGATTTGAACAGGGCGATTGAACAGCGGTTGTGAGCCACAACTCACCCCGAAAAGACGGCCAGCGCGCCGACAATGACTGCCAGCCCTGTCATCGCTCGCCAGAACACACCGAGCGCCGCATCGATGTCATTCGGGTCGGTGTCCTTGCGCCCCTCGTCATTCATGAAAGGCTCATCGGCAACATCGTCGCGATAGACACGCGGGCCGCCAAGCGCGAGGCCGGTCACGGCGGCCATCGCGCTTTCGGGCCAGCCGGCATTGGGCGAGCGGTGCAGCCGCGCATCACGCATGACGGTTCGGACGCGGTCCCGCCAACGATCAAGCCCGCCGGCCACGACAATCAGCAGCGCCGTCAGCCGCGCCGGCAGCCAGTTGGCGAGATCGTCGAGCCGTGCTGCCGCGCGGCCGAAGGCGCGATGCCGCTCGGTCTTGTGACCGATCATCGAGTCGGCAGTGTTCAGAACCTTATAGGCCAGAAGGCCCGGCAGGCCGAAAACGGCATACCAGAAGGCCGGCGCAACAACGCCATCCGACGCATTCTCCGCCAGGCTTTCGATCGCGGCACGGCAAATGCCGGCTTCATCAAGCGTGTCTGGATCGCGGCCGACGATCATCGACACCGCGCGTCGACCGCCATCGGCGCCGCCGGCGCGCAGCCCTCGCGCCACCGCGCCGACATGATCAGCCAGCGATTTTTGCGCCAGCAGGACAGCGACCAACACCGCCTCGAGCACAAATCCCGCGCTGCCCAGCGCGTCGAGCAGATCGCCAACGAACGTGCCGGCGACGATCGCTCCGATCATCAGGACCGCGATTGTCGCAAAGCCGAACTTTTCCCGTTGCGCATCGGAGGCGGTATCATCGTTGAATCGGGTGTCCGCCCTGCCGATCAGCTTTCCGAAGCCGACCACCGGATGCGGCACGCGCTGCCACAGCCAGTCCGGATCGCCGATCAGGCGGTCAAGGATCAAGGCGACAAACAGGATGACGAGCGTTTCGGCCATGTCCGCGTGATGGGCCGATCACACTGCCTGTGCAAGCGCCTTTTCGAGCCGCGCGAACGCCGCATCGTCGCCGGGCAGGCCAAAGCGCAGCCAAGCCGCATCCTTGTCGAAGGCACGCACCCAGATGCGCAAATCGGCAAGCGCCTTGGCGATGCCGGGCGCGCGATCGTGGACGGCGAGCACGAACAGGTCCGTGTGGCCGGCAATCGCAAAACCATGTCGTTCGAGCATGCCCGTCAGCCGCTGCCGGTCGCGCATCAGCCGCGTGCGCGTCTCGGCTATCCAGGCGATGTCGCGCAGCGCCCGACCGCCAATGTAAAGCGCCGGTCCGGGCACCGCCCATGGACCGAGCAGACGACGCAGCCGCGCCATGTCGCCCTGCGGGCCGATCGCAAAGCCAAGGCGGATCCCCGCAAGGCCGAAGAACTTGCCAAACGAACGCAGGACGATCAGGCCTTCGGTCCCCGTTTCAGTCACATAAGACGCTTCCGGCGTCACATCGGCGAAAGCCTCGTCGACGATTACCTTGCCATTGTGCGCCAGAAGTGCCGACACCGCATCGCGGTCGGACTGGCTGGCGCGCCGCGCGCCATCGGGATTGTTCGGATTGCCGAAAACGACACCGTCATAGCCGTCCTCATAGGCGGGAACTGCCCGCACCGTGCCGACCACCCGGTCGGGCGTTGCAAGGCACCAGTCATATTCGCCATAGGTCGGCGTGACGATGCCGATCCGCCGGTTGGTGCCGATCAGATCGCCGAGCCGCTGGATGATCGCCTGCGTCCCGGGCGCGGCGACGATCGCCGCACCCTCCGGCACGCCGTAATAGGCACGCGCCGCGTCAAGGCAGTAATCCTCGAGACTGTCTTCGGGCAACCGCTCCCACACTTCGGCGGGAATGGGCGGCACTTGCCACGGGATCGGATTGATGCCGGTCGACAGATCGAGCCAGTCGGCATGCACGCCGCCGTGCTCGGCAACGGCACGATCGAGCGACCCGCCATGGCGCGGAGGAGGAGACATCACCCAACCCTGTCGATCACGTGGCACCATGACCCGCACACGGTGCCGACTCGGCGCCCATAATGCCCCAGATCGGTGCCCTGCGCATCACGCGCTGCAAAAAGCGGTGCGCCAGGCCCTTCGCGCGTCACCGTTGCATAGTGGAACTCGTGCCCGGTTAGCGGCATCGGCCAGGGCGCCCCCGGCAACGGCTCGAGCCGGCGGTAACCAAGATGGCGTTTGCGGGCCGCAAAGCTGGTCTCGACCGGCAAAAAGCCCAGCATGGAATGGCGGGTGCCATCGGCATCGGTCAATCCCTCGCCCAGAACCATATATCCACCGCACTCGCCATAGATCGCGGTACCTCGGTCGCGCGCGGCCACCATGCCGGTCTTGAACCGGGTCGCGCCGGTGATCGTCCCCGCATGCAGTTCGGGATAGCCGCCGGGCAGAAACACCGCGTCCGCATCTGGAGCCGGCGCTTCATCAACGAGCGGCGAGAAGGACGACAACTCGGCGCCCTGTGCCCGCCAACCCTCCAACAAGTGCGGATAGGAAAAGGCGAAGGCGACATCGCGGGCAATGGCGATGCGCTGGCCAAGGGGCGGGAGACGCGGAACGGGCGCCTCGCCCGGAATCGGCCGACGGCTGAGGGTACCCAGCGCCTCCATATCGCAGTTGCGCGCCATCACGGTTCCCGCATGGGCAATGAAGGCTTCGAGCGCCCCATGCTCGGTGGCCTGCACAAGGCCGAGATGGCGCTCGGGTAGAGCAAGGTTCCTGTCGCCGGGCACCACGCCGAGCACCGCAATATCGAGCGGCTTGAGCGCGGCGCGCAGCATTGCCTCGTGCCTGGCGCTGCCGACGCGGTTGAGGATGACACCGGCAAAATCCAGGTCGTTACGATGGTTTCGATAGCCGGCGACGAGCGCAGCCACCGACTGGGCCATGCGCGACGCATCGACGACAAAGACGACCGGCAGACCCAGAAGCGCGGCGAGATCGGCCGCACTTCCCGTGCCGTCGGCCGCGCCATCGAACAGCCCCATCATCGCTTCGGCGACGAGAAGCCGCCCGGAGCAACGATCCACCGCCAAAGTCCGCAGCAGCTCGGGCCGCATCGCCCAGGGATCGAGATTGATGCAGGGTTCGCCGCTTGCCGCCGCATGAAAGGCAGGATCGATATAGTCCGGTCCGGCCTTGGCCGGGGCGAGCGTGCGACCGGCATCGCGCAGGGCACGCAAAACCCCGAGTGTGACCACCGTCTTGCCGCTGCCCGAATGGGGCGCGGCGACGACAAATCCGGTCATCCCGTCTCGTCCCGGCGGCGCGCACCCAGCGGATCGGGATCAAGCACACGACCGGATGCCAGCGCACCCAGCCAATCGAGCCCGGTGCGCAGGCGCACCACCTCTCCGACAACGACGATCGCCGGCGGCTCGAGACCGGATGCGGCGACATCAGTTTCTGCGCGCAAAAGCGTCGTCTCCAGCACTTTCTGCCGGTCTGTCGCGGCGTTGCAGACAAAGGCGACCGGCTCGTCCGGCGCGCGGCCCTCTTCGATCAGCCGACCGGCGATCGCGCCGATATGCTTCATCGCCATGTACATGACGATCACCGGGGACCCCTTGGCGACATGGTGCCAGTCGATCGCATCGGGCATCACACCGCCCGAATCATGGCCGGTCAGGAAGGTCACCGCATGGTTCGTGTCGCGATGGGTCGCGGGAATGCCGGCATAGGCCAGCCCGCCAATCCCCGCCGTCACGCCCGGCACGATGCGGAACGGCACATCATGGGCGGCCAGCGTCAGAGCCTCTTCGCCGCCACGCCCGAAGACGAACGGATCGCCGCCCTTCAACCTCAAGACGCGATTGCCTGCGCGGGCCAGTTCGACGAGGCGTAGCGAGATGTCGCGCTGTTTGGCGGACGGCTTGCCGCCACGTTTTCCAGCATATTCGAGTGTTGCGCCGCTCCCTGCCAGCTTGAGGCATCGCGGATCGACCAGTGCGTCATGAACGATCACGTCGGCGGTCCGCAGCGCGTGGGCCGCATGCAGCGTCAGAAGACCCGGATCGCCGGGCCCTGCGCCCACGAGCCAGACATGGCCGGGCACGAAGTCCGGCGCAGTCTCGGGCCATTCATCCTGCGATCCAAGAGCGTCGGTCATCGGCGGCGAGCCATCTTCATGTCGCGTCACCCCTCACCTATAAGACAGCGATGAGCGCCACGCCACCATCTCAGGCCGAGCCCGACGCCGGAGCACGCAAGCCGGCCGGCCCGCTGCGGCGTGGCTGGACCACCGGTGCATGCGCGACCGCCGCCACCAAGGCCGCGCTGACCGCGCTGTTGACCGGCACGTTCCCGGATCCGGTCACCATCACCCTGCCCAAAGGCGAAACGCCGGCCTTCGCGCTTGCCCGTGAACGGATGGGCGACGACTTCGCTGAAGCCGGCATTGTCAAGGATGCGGGCGATGATCCGGACGTGACTCATGGCGCCATGGTGATCGCGCGCGTCCAACGGGGCAAGCCGGAAAGCGGCATCATGTTTCATGCCGGCGACGGCGTCGGCACCGTGACCAAACCCGGGCTGCCCATCGCACCGGGGCAAGCGGCGATCAACCCGGTCCCGCGCCAGATGATGACGGAAATCATAGAAGCGGTCTGCGCCGAACACGGCGTCGCGCCCGACATCGCGGTGACGATCTCGGTGCCCGGTGGTGCCGCGATCGCGCAAAAGACATGGAACCCGCGGCTCGGCATCGTTGGCGGCATATCGATTCTTGGCACGACCGGAATCGTTCACCCCTTTTCCTGCGCAGCATGGATCCATTCGATCCATCGGGGCATCGATGTGGCCCGCGCCGCAGGGCTCGACCATGTACTCGGATCCACCGGCTCCACCTCGGAAGATGCGGCGCAGGGGATCTACGACTTGCCGGAGATCGCACTGCTCGACATGGGCGACTTCGCCGGCGGACTGATCAAGTACCTCAGGGCACACCCGGTGCCGAAACTGACCGTCGCCGGCGGCTTTGCCAAGATCACCAAGCTGGCCCAGGGCGCGCTCGACCTGCACTCCGCGCGCAGCCAGGTGGATATGGCTTTCCTCGCCGGCCTTGCCGGAGACCGCTTGAATCAGGACATGAAGGCGCGGATTCTTTCCGCCAACACCGCCGCGCAAGCACTTGAAATCATGAACGATACGGGGATCGACATTACCGCTGACATGGCAGATCGGGCTTTGGCGACGGTCATCGACACGCTGCGTGGCGCACCGGTTCAGGCCGAAATCATCATCGTTGACCGCAAGGGCACCATCATCGCCCGCACGGGGTTGTCGTGACCCAAACCGTCCTCATTCTGGGCGGCACCAAAGAGGCAGCCGCGCTGGCCGGACAACTCGTTGAAGCCCATCCGGACTGGCGCGTGATCACCTCGCTGGCGGGCCGGACGGCCGAGCCGGAACCGGTTGCCGGCGAGACGCGCGCCGGCGGCTTTGGCGGCGTGGCAGGCCTCGCCGATTTCCTGCGCCGCGAGCGCGTCACAAAGCTGATCGATCTCACGCATCCCTATGCACGGCATATATCGGCGAACGCGGTGAGAGCCGCAGCCCTAGCCGGCGTCCCGCTGGATGTCCGCACCCGGCCGCCTTGGACGCGGCAGCGGGGCGACAACTGGCGCGAGGTGGTTTCCGAAGCGGATGCCGCTGCCGCGCTCCCGCCCGGCGGGCGCGCGTTCCTGGCGCTCGGCAGTCAGCACATCGCGCCGTTTGCCGCACGGGACGACGTCCACTTCATCGTGCGCATGATCGACCCTCCCGCATCGCCGCTGCCGCTTGCGAGCCACACGATCGTCGCCGGCAAGCCCGCGCCGGCGGCTGAGGAAGAGCGTCTGCTTCGGGACCATGCCATCACCTGCATCGTCTGCCGCAACTCGGGCGGCGACGGTGCCTATGGCAAGATCGAGGCCGCCCGCACGCTCTCCATTCCCGTCATCATGATCGGCCGCCCGAACTGACCGATTGCACGATCACACGGCCTTCATCAACGCGAGGCGGCCGCGCCAACAGCTGTACTTGCACCTATTTAGCACTTGTGTTAATTAACTGATATGCTAAATAACTCTGACGCCCAAATGCTCGACGCAACCTTTGCCGCCTTGGCCGACCCGACCCGGCGCGCGGTTCTGGCGCAACTGGCCGACAAGGGCGAAGCGACGGTGACCGAACTGGCCGAACCGTTCGACATGTCGCTGCCCGGCTTTTCGCGCCATCTGAAGGTTCTGGAAAACGCCGGACTGATCGAGCGCTCGCGCCAGGCCCAGTTCCGCCCCTGCGCGATCAATCCCGAGCCGCTGAAAGACGCCGCCGACTGGCTCGCCGGCTATCGCAAGCTCTGGGAGGCGCGCTTTGACCGGCTCGATGCGCTGCTTGCGGAACTGCAGTCCACCCCAACCGCGGACGCAAAGGAGGATGATGGTGACCCATCCGAATGAACCCGCCATCGCGCAGGAAGACGACGCCTCCGCCAGCAGTTTTGCCATCGACCGCGTCTTCGACGCCCCCTTTCATCTGGTCTGGCGATGCCTAACCGAACAGGCCCATGTCGATGTCTGGATGCTGCCGGCGCGCTTCACTCTGATCGAGCAGGACGTCGATGTCTCGGTCGGCGGCCGATGGTGGTCGAAGATGCGCGATCAGGCCGACGGCGTCGAATGGCATGTCTGTGGCACCTATCGCGAGAAGGTCGACAACGAACGCCTCGTCTTCACCCATCGCTGGACCCACACGCCGACGGGCGACGACGGCCACCGCGAAGGCTGGACCCAGACGCTCGCCCATCTCGAACGCCATCTGGCAGCACTGGCGGAGGCAAACCGATGACCGTTGCCCACGAAAAGATCGAGATCGAACGCACGTTCGACGCGCCGGTAGCGCTGGTCTGGCGGGCCTGGTCGGACCCGGCGCTGCGCGAGCGATGGCAGAACCCGTCGTCAAGCTGGACCATGGTGTTCGAGAACTACGATCTTCGGTCCGGCGGCACCGAGGTCTGCCATTGCGGTCCGGGCGATGAGATGACGGTCCATTTCACCGCGCACTATCCCGAAGTGGTGCCGGAAAGGCGCATCGTCTTCACAACCATCACCGCCGGCAATGAGCATGTCGCCTCGGTCGCGGTGACCAGCGTCGAGTTCGAGCAAGCGGGCGGCAAGACGCAGATGCGCTTTGTCGAATCGATCGCCTTCATCGACGGGCGCGAAACCCTCGCGGACCGCACCATGGGCACCGAGGCCTCCATCGGCAAGCTGGCTGAGGTGATCCAGGCCGAAACCGAAAAGGAACCGCACCATGCCGGCTGAAACGATCCTGGAAACGCCTGGCAGCGACATCGTGCTGATCCGAGAGTTCAACGCGCCGCCGGAGCTGATGTGGCGCGTTTGGACGGAGGCAGATCTGCTCGCCCGTTGGTTCGGGCCGGAAGGCTTCACCAATCATGATTGCATTGTAGAACCCAAGGCCGGCGGCCGCTGGCAGGCGATCATGCGTGGCCCCAAGAGCACGGAGTTCGACCAGGATTATCCGATCAAGTCGACGATCATCGAGATCGATCCGCCATGTCGGCTGGTCGCCGCCGGCGGCAGCGAGGAGTACCCGGACGACTGGATGGCGCAGTACAACAGCTTCATGGCCGCCAACGAGCAGGAAACCAGCGTCGAAATCGTGATGGAAGTGACGCTTGAGCCTCTCCCAGGCGGACGCACCCGCCAGACGATGCGCCAGACGTTCAAATCGCGCCAAGCACGCGACGCCGCACTGAAAATGGGCGCCGAACAGGGCTGGAGCGGCAGCTTCATCAAGCTGGACCAACTGCTCGAAACTCGGCCGCAGTGACTCATGCTCCAACGGGAAGATGGATGATGAACAAGATACCCGCCAACAGGGTCTGTCTGATGTTCGACGGCCAGGCCGAAGAAGCGGCGCGTTTCTACGCGGCGACCTTTTCCGACAGTTCGGTGGGCGCCGTCCATCGCGCGCCAAGCGGCAACCCATCGGGCAGCGAGGATGACGTCCTGGTGGTCGAATTCACGGTGCTTGGGGTCCCCTGTATCGGCGTCAACGGCGGCCCGCACTTCAAGCACGGCGAAGCCTTCTCCTTCCAGATCGCCACCGCCGACCAGCAGGAAACCGACCGTTACTGGAACGCGATCGTCGGCAACGGCGGCGAGGAAAAGCATGTGCGGCTGGTACACCGACAGGTGGGGCATCTCCTGGCAGATCACCCCGCGCACGCTGACCGAGGCGATGACAAATGGCGGGACGGAAGCCAAGCGCGCCTTCGATGCGATGCTGCAGATGAGAAAGATCGATGTGGCCGCCATCGACGCCGCCCGGCGCGGCTGAGCCCAGCCAAGCGGGAATGAATCACCCCGTTTTGGCCTTCTTCTTCCCGCGATTGCGCAGAACATGGGCGAAATCGGCATTGTAGAGATCGCTATCGCGGAATTCGGCTTTGCCGAACACCGGACCGACCAGCACCAGCGCCGTCCGCGTGATCTTGGCCTCGCGCACTTCCGCCTTCATGTCGGCAAGCGTCGTGCGGATGTAGAGTTCGTCCGGCCAGGTCGCGCGGTAGGCGATGACCACCGGGCAATCCGCGCCATAGTGCGGCTCGAGCGCCCGGCGGATGTAGTCAAGATTGCGGATCGACAGATGAATGGCGAGCGTCGCACCCGACTGGCCAAGGACTTCGAGCTGCTCGCCCTCCGGCATGGACGAGGCCTTCATGCCGGTGCGCGTGGCGATCACGGTTTGGGCGACTTCCGGCAGCGTCAGCTCGGTCTTCAGCGCCGCAGCCGCGGCGGCAAAGGCCGGCACGCCGGGCACGATCTCATAGGGGATCGAAAGGGCATCCAGACGCCGCATCTGCTCGGCCGTCGCCCCGTAGATGGACGGGTCGCCCGAATGCACCCGCGCCACATCCTTCCCCTCTGAATGGGCAGCTTCGATCTCGGCGACGATCTGGTCGAGATGCATCGGCGCGGTGTCGAGCACGCGCGCACTGTCGGGCGCTGCCTCCACGATCTCTGTCGGCACCAGCGACCCGGCATAAAGACAGACTGGACAGCGTTCGATCAGCCTCAGCCCGCGCATGGTGATCAGATCGGGCGCGCCCGGCCCCGCGCCGATGAAATAGACGGTCATGGGTCACTGTCTCCCGAAATCTGCGTGCCGCGCTTGCCCGCATAGCCGCGCGGCGTATAGGCCCATTTGCGCCCGTCGCCCGTACCGACCGTCCGCGTGTCGGAGGAACCGACGATGACAACTGTCAGCATGTCCACATCGTCCACCTCCAATTCACCGAGCGGCACCATGCGCACCGCTTCGCCCGCTCGGCCCAGATTGGTCGCCAGTACAACCGGGGTGTCAGCCGGGCGATGGGTCAGCAGCTCGTCGCGGGCCCAGGCAAGCTGCGTTCGCCGCTTCCTGGAGACGGGATTGTAGAATGCGATGACGAAATCGCCCTCGCCCGCCGCGCGCACCCGCCGCTGAATGTCCTCCCAAGGCGTCAGAAGGTCCGACAGCGATATGGTGCAGAAATCGTGGCCGAGCGGCGCACCGGCGCGCGCGGCCGCGCCCTGGAGCGCCGAAATGCCGGGCGCAACCGTGATGCCGATGCGCGTGGCGCCGTCGCTCAATCCACCCCGGTCGAGCAGCTCAAACACCAAAGTCGCCATGGCGTAGATACCCGCATCGCCTGAGCAGACCAGCGCCACGTCGCGCCCCTGCCCGGCCAGCTCCATTGCATGGCGGACACGGTCCTCCTCGCGACCGAGATCGAAATCGTGCCGCGCCTTGCCATCGGCCAGCGGGCCCAGCAGATCGAGATAGAGCGAATAGCCGACCAGATCGGTCGCGCCGCGCACCATGGCGGTGACCTCCGGCGACCGCCAGGCGTCAGCGCCCGGCCCGATGCCGACCACCGCCAGATGACCGCGCGGCCAGCCCGGCACGCCATCTTCCGCGAAAGGCTCCGGCGCCCGACCGACCGCGCAGGTCGCCCGCGTGCTCTTGCGTTTTTCGATCACAAGCGCGCCACCCGGCCCCACAGCGGCCAGCGCCGCGCCCTCCGCCACGCCGTGACAGCCGACCTCGGCAAAGACGATATCGGACGGGTTGGCAAGGCGCGGCGTTTCCGCCTCGAGCGTTGGCGCATCGAAGAACCGTGCCGGTACGCCGAAATGACCCGCTACCGCGTGCACCGCCTCTTCATCCGCCTTCAGATCGAGCGAGACAACGATGCCCACCGCGCCTTCGGCGAACCCCGCATCGGCCAGCGCCGACCGGGCCAGCGACAAGGCCTCGTCGGGATCACAACCGCGCTCGCAACCAACCCCCAGCGCCAGATGCCTTGGATGATAGACAAGACGGTCGGTCGCGCCCGGATCGGCCTTGTCGGTGACCGTGATGCACCGGTCGGCGTCGGAGACAAATGGCAGGCCGGATCCCGTCAGCCAGTCCACGTCGCCATCCAGCGCCACGCTCTGGCCCGCCACCAGATCGGCCATGAAGCCGGGCGCATGGTCCCGGTTGGCCAGCAAATAGCCCTCGGGCGGCGCGTCGAGTGCCACGCCGAACCGGACATCGCCCGCCGTGGTGATCGCGGCCGCGATGCCGAGCGCGCCGGCCGCCTTGCGGGCCAGATCGTTGGCACCGCGATGCCCGCCCAGAAGCGGCACGACCGCACTGCCATCGTCGGCAATGGCAATCACCGGCGGCTCGACCGTCTTGTCGGCAAGAACCGGCGCCAGAAGCCGCACCAGCGCCCCGGCCGCCATCACCGCGAGGACCGGCCGGCCCTCACGGTAGAGCGCGCGCAGATGATCGCCCGCTTCGTCGAACAGCAGATCGGCCTTGTCCGCACCCACACGCTTGCCCGCACCGTGCACCGCACCACCGATCGGTTCGGCGACCGTGCGGGCGACCGCCAACCCCGCTTCGCTCAAGACAATGATGACCGGTCCGACCGAGCTCAAGAGCTGGTCTCCAGCACCGGGGACGGCCAGGCCTCCTCGCCCTTGTAGACGAGGATCATCGAAAAATAGGGCGCCACCTCGTCCGGCATGTCATCGAGCCGCGACAGCTTCTGGGTCTTGAGCGTCAGGCGCTCGGCATAGCAGCTTCGCGCCGTCAGCCCGCACCGGTCCAGCAGCGCCCTTATGCGGCCGAAATGCCGGCCGACCTTGATGATCGCCGCCGCATCGCAGGCGGCAAGCTGTGCTTCGATGCGATCATCGTCGAGCGGCGCCGGAATGACGCTGAACACCTCGTTGCGGGCCGCGAGCGGTCGGGCAATCGCCGCGCCGCCCGCCATGACGGAGGAGACGCCCGGCACGATCTCGAACGGATAGCGGTCGGACAGGCGTTGAAACAGGTACATGAACGAGCCGAAGAAGAACGGGTCCCCCTCGCACAGAACAGCCACGTCGCGGCCTGCATCGAGATGGGCTGCAATATCGAGGGCTGCCGCGTCATAGATTTCGGCAGCGGGAAACCGCTGGGTGCGCATCGGCACACGGATCGGGATTTCGACGTGGTCGGCGCGGATGCAGCCGGCGACGATCGAACGGGCAAAGCTCTCGCCGCTGTCCGGCGCCGGCCAGGCGATCACCGGTACCGCCGTCAGAAGCCGCCAGGCACGCAGCGTGATCAGATCAGGCGCGCCAGGTCCTACGCCAACGCCATACAGTGTTCCTGTCGTCATGGCTTCTTGATCCACGACCATTGGGTGACGGGCATGGCCGGCTTCCATCCCTCGAACGGCCCGACCGGCGCCGCCGTCTCCACAGAGATGCGCTGCAGTTGGCCGGAAAACTGTCCATAGGCCGCCTGCAACACCGCTTCGCTCTCCAGCGTCACCGCATGAGCGACAAGCCGGCCAAGCGGCTTGAGCGCCACCATGCAGGCGCCGATCGTCTGCCGCGATACGCCGCCGCCGACAAACACCGCGTCGGGCTGGTCCAGCCCTTCAAGCGCGCCCGGCGCCTCGCCATCGACCAGTTCGAGCTTCGGGGTGCCGAGTGCCAGCGCATTTTGCGCTGCCATGGCGCGTCGCTCGGCCTTCGGTTCGATGCCGACCGCACGCGCTTCCGGCGCAGCGCGCATCCATTCAATGCCGATCGAGCCGCACCCCGCGCCCACATCCCACAAGAGCGCGCCCCGATGCGGTGCGAGCTTGGCCAGCGCCAGCGCCCGCGCGGCACGCTTGGTCATCTTGCCGTCATGGGCAAATGCTTCGTCCGGCAGGCCCGTGCGCGGATGGATCACCGCTTCGGGACCGGCGATGCACTCGATGGCCAGCGTGTGAAAATCCGGCACATGCTGCGGCGGATGTTCGGCCGACCCATGAACGCTCGTCTCGTTCGGCCCGCCCATCGCGGCGAGCGCCGTCATGGTCGAAGCGCCGTAGCCGCGTTCGACCAAAAGCCCCGCAACGGTCTCCGGCGATGTCGCATCCTTTGTCAGGACCAGCAGCCGCGATCCCGGCGCGAAAAAAGGCACGATCTGCTCGGCCGCCCTGCCATGCACGGTCAACGTCTCGACGTCGGGGATCGACCAGCCCATCCGACATGCGGCGAGCTGGAACGCCGACAATTGCGGATGAAAGACGATCTCCATGGAATCGATCGCCTTGAGCAGACGCGCGCCGACCGAATACCAGAGCGGATCACCAGTCACCAGAACGACGACACGCTTTCCCTTCTGGGCGCGGATCGTGTCGATCATCGCGTCGAACGGCGACGGCCAGGAAATCCGCTTGGCCAGATTGTTGAAGATCAGGTCTTGATGCCGGTCGCCGCCAATGATCACCGCGGCATCCTCGACCAGACGGCGCGCCGCCGGCGAAAGCCCGTCGACGCCATCCTCGCCAATGCCGATCACCTGCAGCCATGCCGCCGTGCCCGCCGTTTCCCTCACACCTCCACCTCCGCAATCAGCGCCCGCGCTGCCGGTTGGTGCGGTTCCCAGTCGGCATAGACCGTGTTGGCATAGTTCAAAACCGATTGCAGATGATCATCCGGTCCCGCATCGGTCGACACGCTCGCAATGGTGACGCTCGCCGCCGGATAGGCGTCAAACCTTGGAAAGGCGCTGCGCTTGGAAAGCCCTTTGCGCAGGCGGATCACCGCCTCGTCCGGCACGTCCGGTTTTTCGATCCTGAGCACGAGGGCGGCGAGATGAATGGCCGCCGACTGGACGGCCCGCCGGTCATCGCCCGGTGAATGCTGGAGCGTATAGGCATCAACGAGCCATTGATGGGCGGGCCAATAGACAAGCTCGGAAAAATGCAAGCCCATGGACACGTTGAATTGCGCCCAGCATTCCGGACTGTGTGTAAGATAGGCATGCACGACATCATCGACCGCCGGTGCCGAATAGCCGCAGGCCGGGCACGATCGCATGGTCATGTCGCAAGCCCGCCCGCCAGCCCGTTGACCGCCGCCTGCGCCATCGCCGTGCCGCCGCGCTTGCCGCAAAGCGTCAGAAAAGCCATGCCGCGCGGGTCGCGCGCCAGTTCGTCCTTGCTCTCGGCGGCGCCGACGAATCCGACCGGAAACGCGATCACCACCGCCGGTCGGCCCACCGCGCCCTGATCGATCAGTTCCATGAGCCGGAACAGCGTCGTCGGCGCATTGCCGATCGCCATGATCTGGCCTTCGAGCCGTTCGCCCCACAGATCCACCTGCGCACTGGCGCGGGTCATCTTCTGCCGGCGGGCATGGGCGGCAACGTCCGGTGCCGATATCCGGCAATGGAGCGCGCAGCCCTCCGGCAGCAAATGCCGCATAACGCCATGGCGCAGCGTTTCCACGTCGCAATAGATGTCCGCACCCACATCGAGCGCCGCGCGCATCTTTTTCGCGACATCCGCGCTGAAGCGCAGATCGTCGAGAACATCGGGCATGCCGCAGGCATGGATGATCCGCGTGGCGACCGGGCGAATGTCGGCGGGTAGCGCCGTCAGCGCATCGATCCGCGAAATCTCGGCGAACGAGCGCTCATAGATCGCCTCAGGCGCGCGGACATAGTCGATCATCGGCCCGCCTTTGCCTGATCCATGCTTTTCGGGCCGAGCGGATGATCGGCCTGCGGATAGGGATGGTGGTGATGATCGTGATGGTGGTCATGGCTGTGGTCGTGACCGTGCGCATGATCATGGTCATGATGATGGTCGTGGCTGTGCACCGGCGTCCAGGGCAGCCCATGCGCCTTGCAGAACGCCTCGTCCCGGCACCTGGCGTCGCAATCGCCTTCGCAGGGGCAATTCTCCGGCGCGCCGCCGACGCCTTCGACGTGATGATGGTGGCTTTCCTGCGCCAGCCCCACTTCGGCCTCGAACCCCAGAACCTGCTCGCGATACTTGCACATCTGGCAGTTCATGTTGTTGGTGCCTTCGACAATCTCGCTCACCCGCTCGACCATCGTGTCGATCACCAGCTCATGATCGTTCAAATAACCGGCCTTGATGAACTCGATCTCCGGATGGGCGGCCGCCACCTCATCGGTATGGCTGTAGATGCGTTTGACCAGAACACCAGTGAACAGAAAATAGGGAAAGACGACGATCCGCCTGTAGCCGAGCTTGGCGGCATGCTCGAGCGCCGGCTGGACCAGCGGGAACGTCACGCCGGAATAGGCGGTCTCGCCCCAGCCAAAACCCATGCCTTCCCACAGCATGCGCATCACCTTGGCGACGTTGGAATTGGCGTCGGGATCGGACGCGCCCCGGCCGACGACAACCAGCATCGTGTCGTGCAGCGGATCGCCCTTTTTCCATCCCTGGGTGGCAAGCGCCTCTTCGATCCGCGCACCGGCCGCCCGGATCATCCGCAGATCGATACCCAGTTCGCGGCCATAATCGACCGTGATGTCGCGGTTCTGCGCCTGATAGGTGTTCAGCACCGACGGGATGTCGTTCTTGGCGTGACCGGCGGCGAACAGCATCCCCGGCACGGCGAGCACGTGGTTGACGCCGCGCGCCTTGAGCGCGTCGAGCCCCTGATGGATCACCGGGTTGGCGAATTCCAGATAGCCATAATCGACCGGCATGTCAGGAAAGCGCTCGCGCATCCGCTCGGCGAGCCGGGCGAACTGGCCGACTGCATTCTGGTTGCGGCTGCCATGGCCGCAGATCATAATGCCGTAGCGCTTGCCCGCAGGGGCGCCCTCAAACATCAGCGGTTGCGCCGCAGAACGGCGCGATACCCGACGACGAGCGCGCCGGCGACGATCAACAGCGCAGCGGCCGCTGCGGTCCAGCCCAGCCAGTGCGAATGGCCGGCCGCATGCTCGACATGGCCCGGATGGGCGAAAGCCGCAGTTGCGGCAAGCGAAAAGGCGGCGGCAAGGGGCAAGCGAATGCGGGTCATAGATCGGTCTCCTGTCGGTTCGAGCGTTCGTCACCAACAGGTCCGACCCGTCGCCGAGCGACGGGCGATCCACGCGGCAGCTCCACCCTGACGCCCCCGAATTGGGTCGACGCGGACAGACACCGTTCGGCCACGCGCGCGTGGCACTGCCGGCAACAGCGCGACGTTACGGTCATGCACCGTGCCGGTCAATCGGCACGGCGGCACAGATCACGCCAAATGCGCCATCACTCGGCGGTCGGCGTACCCTTGAGATCAAAGTCGAGCATGTCGGCGGTCCGCTCGAGAAGACGCATCTCCTTCTCGTCGATCGCATTGTCCGCTTCGGCGATAGCGATCATGTGGTCGAGCAGCGCCTTGCGGCGTTCAAGCGGCAGATCAAGAAACACCGCCAGGGACTGGGTGTCGCTCGTTTCATACGCGTAGTCGTGCAAATACTGGTAGACGCCGTCCATCGCCTCCGGATCGAGCCCAAACGCCTCGCTGCAGATGCGCTTGAACGTCTCCAGTTCCTCGCCCGCGACGGTGCCGTCGGCGAGAATCATCCGAAACAAGAGCAAAAGCTCGGCCGTCAGTGCCGGGTCGCTCGCCACCAGCCGCACATTGCGCTCGCGGTCCAGCATGGACCGGATCGTGTCAATGATTCCCCCTGCCATCGCCTCCTCCAGCTCGGCCCGTCGCAACAGCTTACAGGGATTCGCAACAAGGCCCAACGTGGGCGCCGTTCACGAAAATCGCGCAGCTCCATAGGGCGCGGGATCGAAGTCAGGCGACTGATCCGCCATCATCGCCGCAACCAACCGGCCGGCGACCGGTCCAAGCGTGAAGCCCTGATGGCCGTGGCCGAAATTCAGCCAAAGGCCATGCAGGCCCGGCGCCTCGCCCATAACCGGCAGCATGTCGGGAAAGACCGGGCGAGCGCCCATCCAAGCCTTTTCATCGACCGATTCGCCCAGATCGAACAGATCGCGCGCACGGGGCATCGCCCCGTCGAGCTGCACCGGTGTCGGCGGCGCATTGTGACGGGCGAACTCGGCGCCCGACGTCACACGTACGCCCCGCGCCATCGGCGCCAGAACGAAACCATGGTCGTCGTCGACGATGGTTCGCGTCAGATAGCCGTTTCCGACCGGTGCGTGGTGACGGTGGTAGCCGCGCTTGATGCCCATCGGCAGTTTGAGACCGAGCGGATCCAGCAGCGCCTTCGACCAGGGGCCGGCCGCGATAACCGTTGATCCGGCAGCGATCGGGCCGCCATCGGTTTCAACACACCACCCAGCCCCATCGCGGCGCAAGCCGGTCACGGTACGCTCCACGATACGTCCGCCGAGCCGTTCGAACAGGCTGGCGTAGGCCGCCGTCAGTGCGCCGGGGTCCGAGCAGGTCCAGGGATCCTCGTAATGGACGACGCCGGCAAGCCGATCGGTCTTCAGATGTGGTTCGAGTTTGGCCAGCGCCGCCGCGTCGGGCGTTGACGCCGACAGGCCGATCCCTTCGAGATCGGCCAGTTCGCCGGCAACCGCACGCAGCGCCGCGTCCGAGCGGAACACGCGAATCCAACCCTTTTTCGTGATCAGCTCTTCCGCACCCGCCTCGGCCGCCAGTTCCGCATGGGCGTCGAGGCAATCGGTGAAAAGCGGAATGTTCGCTTCGTAGGTGCGCCTTGCCGATTTGGGATTCGACGCGCGGAAATAGCGCCACAGGAAAGGCGCGACCGTCGGCAGCGATGACAGGTGGTAATGCGCTTCGGTTCGCCGGTTCAGCGCATACGCAAACAGCTTCGAAAGGCTGCGCGGAAACAGATAGGGATGAACGCCCTCGCGCTGGATCACGCCGGCATTGCCGAAGCTCGTCTCACAGCCGGGCGCACGCCGGTCGATCAGCACCACATCGGTGCCTTGCCGCGCCAGCGCGATCGCAGTCGAGATGCCGACCATGCCGGCACCGATCACAGCGACGTCGTGGCGGTGGTCCAAGCCTACCACTCCACCCCGATCTGGGCCTTGATGCCAGAGCGGAACGGATGCTTGACCAATTCCATCTCGGTGACCAGATCGGCGAGGTCGATCAGTTCGTCCTTTGCGTTGCGCCCGGTCAGAACGACGTGGGTCATGGGCGGCTTTTCCTCGCGCAAGAAGTCGACCACCTCTTCGACCGACACATAATCATAACGCATGGCGATGTTGATCTCGTCGAGCAGCACCATCTTGTTGTCCGGATCGCGGATCAGTTCCTGGGCCTTGGACCAGGCCGCACGCGCCATCTCGATGTCGCGCTTCTTATCCTGGGTTTCCCACGTGAACCCCTCGCCCATGGTGTGGAACTCGCACAGATCACCGAAATGGCGCTGGATCAGATCGCGCTCGCCTGTCTCCATGCCGCCCTTGATGAACTGGACCACCGCGCATTTGCGGCCATGGGCAATGTGCCGGAAAATCATGCCGAACGCGGCGGTCGACTTGCCCTTACCCTTGCCGCTGTGGACGATGACCAGACCCTTCTCGCCCGTCTTGGTGGCCATGATCTTGTCGCGCGCCGCCTTCTTCTTTGCCATCTTGGCATTGTGGCGGGCTGCATCGTCTTCGTGATCGTCAACCTGGTTCATGGTCAATCATCCTCGTGCTCGTGCTTGGGCAAGTCGTCGACCACATTCAGCCAAGCAACACGTTCGTTCCAGAAGTCGTGCCGCTCGGGCACGAAATCGGAATGGTCGTCGAGGCTGGTGGTGTAAAGATGGACTTCCTCGGGTTTGCCGTCCCATTCATAGGTGACCGGCGCTCCGCAGGTTCGGCAAAACCGGCGCATGACGTTGGGCGACGAGCGGTAGGCGCCGGGTTCATCGCCCGTGAACGAAAACCCGTCTCTTGGAACAGCGAAAAAGCTGGTGACCGGCGAGGATGTCGCGCGCCGACAGCTCTCGCAATGGCAATGCCCCGTCCAGATGATGTCACCGGAAAAGGCATAGCTCACCGCACCGCACAGGCAGCGTCCCGTCTTGCTGGTCATGGCGTCACGGTTCCTCCGGCGAGCGCATCGAGATGAAACTGCGCCGAATTCGACCTCGGAGTCCACAGACCCCGTGCAATCGCCTCGGCAAGGCGATCGGCCATCTCAGTCAGCGCGTCTGGGTTCTTGTCGGTGATGAAGCCGCGCACCTCATCGTCAACCAGATAGGCCTGATAGACGGCCTCGAAATGATGGTCGCGCACCGCGCCCGTGGTCGCCGCAAATGCGAACATATAGTCGACGGTCGCCGCCATCTCGAACGCGCCCTTGTAGCCGTGGCGCATCACGCCGGCGATCCATTTGGGATTGACGACGCGCGCCCGGACCACCCGGCCGATCTCGTCTTCGAGCGTGCGGATGACGGGCCGTTCGGGCCGTGAATGGTCGTTGTGATAGACGGTTGGGCGATTGCCCGTCAGCGATTGGACAGCGGCCGTCATTCCGCCCTCGAACTGGTAGTAATCGTCGCTGTCGAGCAGATCATGCTCGCGATTGTCCTGGTTCTGGACGACCGCTTCCAGCGACGACAGGCGCGTTTCGAAAAGCCGGCGTTCGCTGGCCCCTTCCGCGCCGGCGCCATAGGCATAGCTGCCCCAGACCAGATAAGCCTCTGCCAGATCGGCGGCACTGTCCCAGCCCTTTTCATCAATCAGGGCCTGCAGCCCGGCGCCATAGGCGCCTGGTTTGGAGCCGAACACGCGGAACCCCGCACGGCGGTCCGCTTCCTCGTCGGACAGGCCGTCCGCTACGAGTTTGGCACGTTCCTTCCGCATGCGCGCGGCGATCGGATTGTCCGCCTCGTCCTCTTCCAGCGCACCGACCGCGCGCACGGCCTTGTCGAATAGGGCGATCTGGTCGGGAAAGGCGTCACGGAAGAATCCCGAAATGCGCAGCGTAACGTCGACACGCGGCCGCCCGAGCGACGCCGGCGGGATGATCTCATAACCCGTCACGCGCCGCGACGCGCCGTCCCAAACCGGCTTCGCGCCGATCAGCGCCATCGCTTGGGCAATGTCGTCACCGCCCGTTCGCATGTTCGACGTGCCCCATGCAGTCAGCCCCAGCGATGTCGGCCACTCCCCGTGATCCTGCACATGCCGTGTCACCAGAAGATCGGCGGATCTGCGGCCTAGCTCCCACGCCGTTTCGGTGGGCACGGCGCGGCTGTCGACGGAAAAGAAGTTGCGGCCGGTCGGCAGCACGTCCGGTCGCCCGCGAGTCGGCGCACCGGACGGGCCGGGCTCAACAAACCGGCCATCGAGCGCAGTCAGGATGCCGCCAGTCTCCGCCGGACCGCAGGCGACGATAGAGGGTTGAAGGGCATCGCGCACATGATCGAGCACGGCCCGCGTCCGCGCCCAGTTGGCGGGGCAATCAGATGCTCCTCCGACCAGCTTTGAAGCGAGCAGCTCGATCCGCTCCACCGTGTCGCCGTTCGTTCGCCAGGGATCGTCCGACAGCGTTTGCAGGATTTCGGGCCTGGCCCCCATCCATCGATCGCCCATGGCGCAATCGAGCGGGTCGAAGGGCGCCAAACCCGCATCCGCCGCAGTTGCCCGGTGCAGGCTGTCCTGATCGGCTGATGGAACACGCGCCAGCGCCACGGTCAGATCGGTCAGAAGGCGTCCTTCCGGCGCTTGGCCGAACACATGCAGTCCATCGCGGATCTGCATCTCCTTGAGATCGCACAGATAGGCATCGAGCTTTTCGAGTGCCGTGTCGTCTGCTTCGTTCGCCCCGATACCGGCGTCATGGTCGAGACCGATGTCGCGCACCAGATCGAGAATACGCGTCTTCAGCAGCCGCAGCCGACGCGGATCGTTGCCGGCTGCCTCATAATACTCGTCGACCAGCGCTTCCAGATCCTTGAGCGGGCCATAGCTCTCAGCGCGCGTCAGCGGCGGCGTCAGATGATCGATGATCACGGCGCTCGCCCGGCGCTTGGCCTGGGTGCCCTCGCCCGGATCGTTGACGATGAACGGATAGATGTGCGGCACCGATCCGAGCGCGGCTTCCGGAAAACAGGTCTCCGAGAGCGCCAGCGCCTTGCCCGGCAGCCATTCCAGATTGCCATGCTTGCCCATATGGACGATCGCATGCACGCGCGCCTGGCGACGCAGGAAGGCATAGAACGCCAGATAGCCGTGCGGCGGCACGAGATCGGGTGAGTGGTAGCTCTCCTTGGGGTCGATATTGTAACCGCGCGCCGGCTGGATGCCGACCAGCGCATTGCCAAAGCGTGTCAGTGGCAGCGCGAACCGGCCATCGGCAAAGAACGGATCGCCCTCCGCCGCGCCCCAGCGCTCCACGACTTGATTCTGATTCTCAACCGGAAGTGTTTCGAAGAAAGTTTTGTATTCGCTCAGGGAAATCGTCTCGCGCACTTCCCGACCATCCGTTGCCGCATTGGTCGGACCGGCCTTGAGATGATCGATCAGCGCGTCGCCGTCAGCAGGAAAATCGCCGACATCGTAGCCAACCGATCCCATCGCCTTGAGCACTTCGACCGTGCCGGCCGGCGTGTCGAGGCCGACGCCATTGGCCAGCCGCCCGTCCCGGTTGGGATAGTTGGCGAGCACCAGCGCGACACGCCGTTCAGCCGCTGGCGTGCGCCTCAGCCGTGCCCAATTGGCGGCGAGGTCGGCGACGAAATCGACCCGGTCAACGACGGGCTTGTGCCGGACAATGTTGCATTGCGTCGCCTCGTCGAACGTCTCGGCGGCCTTGAACGCCAACGCCCGCGACAGCACGCGACCATCGACTTCGGGCAACGCGACGTTCATGGCCAGATCCCGTGCCCCGAGGCCCTGGCTGGAGTCCTTCCAGGTCTCGGCTGGCCCGCCCGCGAGCACGGCCTGAAGCACCGGCGCGCCGGTCGCTTCGAGAACGGTCGGCACACGCCGGGCGCCGGGCGCCGAGACGGCGAAGCCGGTCATGTTGACCACGATGTCCGGCGGGGTTTGGGCAAACAGGCGTGCCACCGTCGCCGCGGACACCTCGTCCTTCAGGCTGGAGACGAAGATCGGCGTCACCGCCATGCCGTGCGCCGCAAGCGCCTCGGCCAGCGCTTCGACCGGCGCCGTCTGGCCTGATTGCACCAGCGCCCGATAGAAGATGATCGCGGCCGTGCCGTTCGGGCTCTGATCTCCGGCTGGCAAGCCCTCATCCCTCGGCAAAACGCCCGCTTTCAGAAGCGGCGCCGCTTCGGCGGTCACCGGTCGCCGAGCGATCAGATCGTCGCAGGCTTCGAGAAACCCGCGCGCATTGGCAGGGCCGCCTTCGCGCAGGAGGGCCCAGAGCCGTTCCCGGTCCCCGGCGCCGACCGTGCAATAGGGATCGAGCTGCGGGTCGGGTCTGTCGTCGCCTGGCAGAAAGGCAAGCGCGAACCCGTGCCGGTCCGCCGCCGCGCGCAGGGCTTCGACGACATAGCCCCAATAGGATTGCCCGCCGAGAAGTCGGGCAACGACCAGCTTGGCATGCCGCCCGGTGCGCTCGATCCAGGTGTCCACCGACATGGCGTGGCGAAGCTGCATCAGATTGACGAGCCGCAACGACAACGCGCCACCGCGCGCCGCATGGGCCGCGGACAGGCTCGCAAGCTCTGTGTCGGCCGCCGACAGGATACAGATGTCGCCGGGCGCCTGGCCGAGATCGACCGCTTCGTCCTCGCCCTCCCCGATCGAGCCCTTCTGTGCCAGAAGCAGATGCATTCAGAATGCGCTCACTCGGCCGCCACGGCCGGGCTGCCGGACGAAACTGCTCCGATTGCCGCCTCGATTGCCGCTTGGTCCATACCGTGCAGGCCGATCACGACCAGCCGCGTGGACCGTGTTTCGTCCGGCGCCCAAGGCCGGTCGAAATAGGTATCGATGCGCCCGCCGACCGCCTGGACGACAAGCCGCATCGGCTTGCCCGGTACGGCGCAAAAGCCCTTGAGCCGCAATATGTCGTGATTGGCGATCACACTCTTCAACCCGGCGGCGAAGCCGTCCGGCTCGCCCACTGCGCCGATCTCGACGACGAAACTCTCGAAGTCGTCATGATCGTGCTCGTGACCGTCCGCATGGTGCAATTCGTGGTGCGACTTGCGGGTGCCGATCTGATCCTCGGTCGCCGCCTCAAGACCGAGCAGCACCTCGACGGGCAGATCGCCATGGCTTGCATGGACAACGTTGAGTGGCCGGTCGACCTGTCCGGCGACGTTTGAGCGCACCGCGTCGAGCTTCGCCTCTTCCAGAAGATCCGCCTTGTTCAGCACAACCATGTCCGCCGCGCGGATCTGGTCCTCGAACAGTTCTTCGAGCGGACTTTCATGGTCGAGGCTGTCATCGGCAGCGCGCTGCGCATCAAGCGCGTCATGGTCGCTCGCAAAGCGCCCTTCGGAAACGGCCGCCGCATCGATGACCGTCACGACTCCATCGACCGTCACCTGCGTCTTGATGTCCGGCCAGTTGAATGCGGCAACCAGCGGCTGAGGCAGAGCCAGCCCGGACGTTTCGATGACGATATGGTCGGGCCGCTGCTCGCGTTCGAGCAGAGCCGTCATGGTCGGCACGAAATCGTCGGCCACGGTACAGCAGATGCAGCCGTTGGTGAGTTCGACGATGTCGTCCTCGGTGCAGGCTTCAATGCCACAGCCCTTCAGAACATCACCATCGACGCCCAGATCGCCGAACTCATTGATGATCAGCGCGATCCGCTTGCCGCCCGCGTTTTGCAGCATGTTGCGGATCATCGTTGTCTTGCCGGCACCCAGAAAGCCGGTGATCACCGTGGCCGGTATCTTCGTGTTGAGCATGTCTCACCCCTTGAGTTTCAACGGCAGCCCGGCTGCCAGAAAATGAACGGTGTCAGCATGGGCGGCGACTTCCTGATTGAGCCGCCCGGCATGATCGCGGAACTCGCGCGCCATCTTGTTGTCCGGTACGATTCCGAGGCCGACCTCATTGGCGACCAGAACAACCGGCCCCGTGCACCCGCCGAGCGCGTCGAGCAGCGCGAAGGATCGGGCGCGGATGTCCGCTTCGGCCAGCATGAGATTGGTGACCCAGAGCGTCAGGCAATCGACCAGCACAGCACGGCCGGCGGTTGCCTCCCGCGCCAGCGCCGCTTCGAGCGCGTCATGTTCTTCGATCAGCCGCCATTCGGCGCCGCGGCGCGCCCGGTGGTGGGCGATCCGCTCGCGCATCTCTTCGTCGAAGATCTGGGCCGTGGCGACGTAGACAGGGTCAAGGCTCGAGCCGGCGACCAAGCGCTCGGCAAACGCCGACTTGCCCGAGCGGGCACCGCCGAGCACCAGTGTCACGCCGTCCTTGAGAACCGGTTCGCCGGTCAATTTTCAGCCTCGCCCGTTGCGGGACCGGCGTTTTGGGGAACAGTGCCGTCGCCATGAACCGCAGAAGGATCGCATTGATCCGCACCGGTTCGCGCAGCGCCTGTCCGGGAACGCCCGTCCCGTGAGGTTTCGTTGCGATCGGCAGGTCTCCTGGCTCATGGCGTCCGGGCCGTGCCCGGATCGGAGCGTCCTGCCTTCCCGGATCTCTCCAGTGGCCGCCGCAAAGAGCGACGATGGACGTCCGCGCCATTCTACAGTCGCGGGGTCGGCTGCGATGAGGGCGCCCTGTCTGGGTCCGCCCGCCGCATTCCCTTTTCATCCGCCGCGCATACGCTTGGCGGAACCGGTCATCGCGATGACGTTAGGCGGCGCGGCAAATCAAAGTCAACGCAAATCGGAACGGCCTCACACCGGACGTGTCGCCTCCAGCAGCGCATCGACGGCCACGACCGTTTCCAGTTCATCGGCGATCGCGTCCAGCGCGGCCACGATCCGCGCGCGATGGTCGATCGCCTCGGCGCCAATGCCAAAGCCGTCCAGAAAGACGCGTCGGAACCCGCCCGCGTCGAACAGGCCGTGCAGATAGGTGCCCATCACCCGGCCATCGGCGGAAATCGCGCCATCGGCGCGACCATCGATCATGGCAACCGGTCGGGCGCAATCAGGGCCGGTGGTCTCCCCCAGGTGGATCTCGTAGCCGGTCAGCGATACGTCGTGCACGACCGATCGGGCCGATGCGTTGCGGACGGTCTTGGCGGGATGCATCACCGTCTCGATGTCCAGAAGCCCCAGTCCTTCGGCTTCACCCGGCGCGCCCTCTATGCCCAGCGGGTCGCGGACCACGCGCCCCAGCATCTGGTAACCGCCGCAAAGCCCCACCACATGGCCGCCGTTTCGGGCATGCTCGACAATTTGCCGGCGCCAGCCATTCCGGTCGAGCGCGTTGAGATCGGCGACGGTGGACTTGCTGCCTGGAATGACGATCAGATGCGCGTCACCGGGGATCGGATCGCCCGGAGGCACCATGACGACATTGACGCCCTGCTCGGCGGCGAGCGGATCGAGATCGTCGAAGTTGGCGATCCGCCCGAGCAAGGGCACGGCGACGTTCAGCGTGCCGGAACGGTTCGTGCCGCCGAACATCTCGACGCCCACCGAATCCTCGGCCGGCAGGCGCCTTGCATCGGCCAGCCAGGGCACGACGCCGAAGGACGGCCAGCCGGTAAAGTCGGTGATCGCCGTCAGCCCGTCATCGAACAGCGACACGTCGCCGCGGAACTTGTTGATCAGATAGCCCACGACCATCGCCCGGTCCTCGGGGGCCAGAATCGCGTGGGTCCCGACCAGCGATGCGATCACCCCGCCCCGGTCGATGTCGCCGATCAGAACGACCGGCACATTGGCGCGCGTCGCAAAACCCATGTTGGCGATGTCGCCAGCGCGCAGGTTTATCTCGGCGGGCGAACCGGCACCCTCGACCAGCACAAGGTCGGCCTCGGCGGCGATGGTCCGGAAACTGTGCATCACCGCATCGAGCAGTTGCGGCTTCTTGCGCTTGTAGTCGGCGCCGCGCGCCGTGCCAGCGACCTTGCCATGCACGACGATCTGGCTGCCGGTGTCGGTTTGCGGTTTGAGCAGCACCGGGTTCATGTGCACTGACGGCGGCACGCCGCAGGCCAGCGCCTGCAGCCATTGCGCGCGGCCGATCTCGCCGCCATCGTCGGCAACCGCTGCATTGTTGGACATGTTTTGGGGCTTGAACGGGCGCACCACCATGCCGCGTCGGGCGTAAAGGCGGCAGAGACCGGCGACCAGCACCGATTTGCCGACATCCGAGCCTGTTCCCTGAAGCATGAGTGCGCGCGTCATCGAACTTGGTTAGACCGGTTCGGGCAGCATTGAAATGCGGTTTCGGCGATCGCGCGGCCAAAGGTTTCAGCGCAATGAAAAACCGCGTCGATCGTCATGATCGTCCGCGGCTTTGCATCACACAACACACATCCCCGAAACGCTGGGGAAACAGGAGCTCCGGTACGCAGTACCTGATCCGGAGGCCGTGAGGCCGTGTTGTTGCCTCGGGACACAGAATTAGGGGAACAACGTTACCAGCAGGTTGATGAGACCTTAGCAAAAGCTGAACATCGACCTTTTCGTCGCCCTTACGGCCAGAAAAGCACCGGATGCGACCCGTGAAATTTTAGGGGTAATCCGATTTTTTCTTGCAGATCGGCCGGTACGCGCCTGCGGCAATTTCCGTGTTCAGATCGGCCGCCGGACGGTCTATACTGTGTCATGGACAAAAAACCGAGACAGTTCCGCTGATGCGGTTGCAGCGAATGCTCCTGACCGGCCTTCTGGCGCTGGCGGTGACGGCCTGCACCAGCACGGCGTCCAACGTGACCACGGAGTACTATCTCGTTTCCGGCAGCACCAGCGAGGCGCTCGACCGCGACATTCGCCGCAAGGGGCCGATGCAGGGTCATGCGTTGGCCGTGGCCGCGATCCGATTCGTGCCGGTGTCCGTCCAGCAGGAACAGACGGACGAGGGTTGCGTCTTTACCGAGGCCCTGTTCCGGGTCGACGCCAACATCACGCTGCCGCGCTGGAAGGAACGGTCAACGAGCACCAACCGCGAATTGCGTTCGGCCTGGGATTCACTGGCGCGCTATGCCAAGGCCCATGAAGATGTGCATGTGCGGATTGCCGAACACTATGCCCGAGAGTTGGGTGAGGCGATCGCGGCGTTGCCACCGCGTGAGACGTGCGAGGCGCTCGACAACTCCGCCGAACGGGTCGTCAAGCGCATGGCCCGCCGACACCAGGCCGACCAGCTTGCCTTCGATCGCGCCGAGCAGGAGCGGCTCGAACGGCTGATGCAGCAGGCCAGCGCCGGCAACAGGTGATCAGCGCGCCGGCGCGCCGCGCTTGCTCCCATTGGCGCGCAGCCGGCGATAATTGGCCCTGACTCGCCGCGCATGCGGCTCGATGCTGGCATCGGCCAGGTCTGTCAGCGAACGCGACAGCCGCACCGGATCGGGTATGGCGCCCGAGAAGGCGTCGATCCAGAACAGCGCCGCAGAGCGGGCGATCTCCGCCTGCGCAACGCCATAGCTCTCGACGACCGCCGCCGCCTTTTCGAACACGGCCCGATGCCCCTCCGGCCGCCGGCGGCGGGAAGAAAAATGCGGCGTCGACAGTTCCCACCAGACCATCGGCAGGCGCATCGCCATGACCATCGGCGAAAGCATCAGCAGTTCGGCGCCCGGCGGAAGTTGGTCGTAAAACGCCTTGGAGGCCACCATGTGCCGGACCGGCCGCCGGGTCTTCGGTTGTGCCTGTGTCATTGTGCGCCCCGTATTGTGCATTGCACCATAACATAGTGCAACGCACAACAACAAGGGAAAGCCGGATCGTCGTTCGGATCAGCGCAAATCGTCTGCGGCCTTGTCGAGCGCATCGCGAATCCGGCCGACGGCGGCGTCGATCGTCTCCCGCGTCCAGATCAGCGGCGGCGACAGGATCATCGTGTCCATCACCGCGCGCATCATCAGCCCGCCCTCGATCGCATGATCGCGAACGACGGACGCCGCATGCCCCTCGGGCTCGAAGCGGGCACGCGTGTCACGGTCCTTGACGATCTCGATGCCTGCCAGAAGGCCAAAGGTACGCACCTCGCCAACCAGCGGGTGGTCGCCGACACCGGCCTTGAGCGCTTCGCCCAGATAGGGGCCCGTGTCCTCGCGCACCCGGTCGATCAGCCCTTCGCGCTCGATGATGTCGAGGTTCTTCAGTGCCACCGCGCACGCAACCGGATGACCCGAATAGGTGTAGCCGTGGTAGAACTCGCCGCCCTTGTCGACAAGCGTCTTGGCGATCCGGTCGCCGACCAGCAGCGCCGACAGCGGCTGGTAGCCCGATGTCAGTCCCTTGGCTGTGGTGATCGTGTCCGGCTTGATGTCCATCGACTGTGCCGCGAACCACTCGCCGGTCCGGCCATAGCCCGTGATCACTTCGTCGAGCATCAGCAGCACATCGTACGTGTCGCAGATTCGCTGGATTTCCGGCCAGTAGCTGGCCGGCGGTATCTTCACGCCGCCCGCACCCTGGATCGGCTCGCCGATAAAGGCGGCGACATTGTCCGGCCCGGCCTCGAGGATCGCATCCTCGACCGCCTTTGCCGCACGCAGGCCGAAATCATGATCGCTCTCGCCCGGCTCGGCCAGCTCAAACGCATAGGGGCACATGACGTGGCGAATGTTCGGCACCGCGCCATAGAGCTGCTCGTGCATCGCCGCCATGCCGCCCAGCGACGTCGCCGCAATGGTCGAGCCATGATACGCCCAGTTGCGCGAGATGATGATGTTCTTTTGCGGCTTGCCTTCCAGCGCCCAGTAGTGGCGCACCAGCCTGAGCGCGGTGTCGTTGGCCTCCGATCCGGACGAGCCGAAAAAGACCTGGTTGATATGATCGGGCGCGATCCGCGCCAACCGATCGGCAAGCAGCACGGGCGTCGGCGTCGTGCAGCGGAAAAAGGAATTGTAATAGGGCAGTTCCTCGAGCTGCGCGGTGGCCGCTTCCACCAGCTCCTTGCGGCCATAGCCGGCATTGACACACCAAAGGCCCGCCATGGCGTCGAGGATCTCGTTGCCGAGCGCGTCGTAGACATAAGGGCCTTCGGCGCGGGTGACGATGCGGCTGCCGGCACCGCGCAGATCGGCATGGTCGGTAAAGGGATGCAGATGGTGCGCGGCGTCCATCGCCTGCATCTGCTCACGGGAATAGTTCTGATAGCTCATGAAAATGCTCCTGTCGGATGTGATCGTGGCCCAGTGCGGGTCGGCGGGATCAGCGTCCGGCAGGAGGCGAATAGCCGATGCGTGCACACAGCATCAGAAGGTCGAAATGCAGCGAATGGCTGGTTTCCAGAACACGCATACCGTTTCCTAGCAAGCGCTTCGCCGACGGGCAAACTCTCAGCGGGTCGGCAGAAGGACGATGTCGGCCAGCGAATTGCCCAGATCAGCGACACCCTGCCCGATCTGTTCAATATCATCTTCGGCACCGCCTTCCAGCGAGGCACGCACGGCGGCTGCGTTGCGGATCATGTTGATGATGAAGGGGGAGTTGGCGAACTTGTTGTGTTCGTCGCGCCGCGCCCCGTCGATCTGGGTCATGTCGATCACCGCAACGCCGCGCGCGTTCAGCGCCTCGATGTGGTTGCCCGTGCCGATCCGCTCGGCACCGCCGCGCAGGCGTTCGGACACACGCAAAGCCGGGTCGCGACGCGACACGAAAACCACCATGTCGAAGGGGCGCGGCGTGATGCGGTCATGCTGTTGAAAGAACAGCGTTGAATCGACGTCCGGCGAAGCAAGCACGACGACGCCGATACGGCTGAGCGTCGCCACGTCCTGCTCGAGCGCGAGCTGGCGGAGCGTCTCCATCACCAGCGCACCGCCCATGGAGTGTCCCATCAGCACGATGTCCCGCGCATCGGACTGCGCCACCAGACGCAGCGCTTCGACGAGCCCGTCGCGCGCCAACTGCATGCTTTCGCGGTCGTAAAGATAGGCCGGCGGGATTCCTGCCGACGCCCATGAGAAGCTGACCGCGGCGCCCGGCACTTCGAAATCATGGGCGATCTGACCATGCAGAAACACGCCTTCGGCAAAATCGGTGTTGTAGCCATGGGCGAAGACGAACGCATCGCGCTCGCCCGCCGGCCGCGCGGCGAGCCGCCGGTTCAGCGTCGCTAGGAAATCCGAAGGGCCGTCAAGCAGCGTTAGCCGCTCGGCCGTGAAATCGGTGCGCGGATCGACCCGCCGTCCAGGATAGTTGATCTCGCCCTGGGCGCGCTCCGGCGGGATGATGACATTGACATCGGCAAAGCTGAGCGCCGCGGCCCGCGCACCCGCAAATCCCAGCGCGGCGTTGACGCTCTGTGCCCGCGTCGTCGCCACCAGTACCGGTTGCTCGACCGAACCGGCCACCGGTTCGCCGATCGCCAGAGAGGTGGGCCCCGTGGCGCAGCCGGCGATGCCCAGCGCCATCAGCGCTGCTACCCAAGGTTTCCAATGTGCCATGCGCACACTCCGGTCCCGATATGCCGGGACATTAGTGGCCACTGGCCATGATGCAAGACGCGATCGGTTTCACGCATTCAAAGACATGTCGTGAAATCGGCCACGCGTGACCGACGCCTGGCTGCCAGACGGGTGTGCCAATCCTGCGAGGTGCGTTGCACGCCGAAATGCCGCGGTCGGCTCACGGCTTCTTTGTTGCCACAACTGCGAACTCGGAGTTCCGCACCGCGTATGCACCGCCAGCCACGTCGCCAAAAAGATGCTCGACGGCGAACCCGGCCCCGGACAGTTCATCCTCAAGGCTCTCCGGGCTGAAATATTGCAGCCAGTTGTACACCGTCTCCGCGCCACCGCGCTCCGGAAAGATGTCGTACTTGTCCAAGACCACCGCTTCATCGTCATATTTGAACGTGTTGACGAAACAGAAATAGTCCTCTTCGCACCAGAAGTGATCGAGCTGGTTCTTCTCGTAGAAGCTCGCCTCGTTGCGCTCGGCGTAGGCCGCCATCGAGTAGACATCCAGCAGGACAGAGCCGCCGTCTTTCAGGCACTTTCGGAAGATGCCGAGCAGGCGCTTCCTTTGACGAGGGCCGAGCGCGCAGAAATCGCACATGATCATCGTCACGAGGTCGAACCGCCCAGCCTGATCATAGTCGAGATAGTTGGTCTGGATGTAGTCGATCTCCTGCCCGGCCTGCTTCGCTTGCTCGCGAGCATACCGAATGGAGTTTTCGGAAAAGTCCAACCCTGTCACCTTGGCGCCCGAGCGCGCGAGACGGGACGCATAAAGGCCGGGCCCGCAGCCGAAATCACACACGGACTTGCCCGGCTCCAGATCGAAGCGGTCGATGATCCACGATGCGGACTTGTCGATGAAACCAGCGTTTCGCGATGACAAATCGACGGTTCCGTTCAGATGGAAGGCCAGCATCTGTTTTGCACGGTACTCGTCGGCCCAAAGCGAGCCGGCCGTGTAGACCGAAAACACATCGGGCCTGTTGCTGATTTCTTCCAGTGCCGAAAACATCGTGGAGATCCGTCGAGGAGAACATTCGCGCCAGCATGGGCGGGCAAGCGCTGGTCAGCTTCCGCGCCGTCGCCAGCGACACGGGCTTATACACGAAAATGATCAGCCGTCATGGTGGATGGTGCATGTCATCGGTCAAATGGCAGGCACCGCCCCTTACTAGGAAAACCGATGTGCCCATCCCGGCTTCAAGAAAGGGATGGCAGGGGGGACAAGGGTGGATTGCGGAACGGGGATAGGTCATTTCGAACGAATGGCAACTTTGATCCCGAAGTGGACCTCTAAACGGGCACTCCGTGCGCCAGCGCCTTCGCAAATCCTTTGAAAAGCGCGTCGATTTCCGGGACCGGCCGGCCCCCTATCATCGCGCCGAAGAAGTTCACCGAAAACGAAACGTGCATGACCGCTGCAAAGAGCAGGTCGATGTCGATGTCCGGGGAGACCTTGCCGCGATCTTGCAGCCTGGCGACGCGCTCGCGAAAGTTTCTGTCCGCCTTGCCATCCATGTTCTCGGCCCCTCGTTCGCGGAATTGCGCATCAATGGCGGAACGGCTGATGATGAGCCGGATTATCTCTTCGTCCTTGAGGTCTTCACGCAGCTTGGCGTTCAGGTAGCTGTATATCTCGTCTTCGAGACTTTCCTGGTGAGGATAGCACAACCCGCCTTCCCGGCGTGACGCTACGAACTGATCCGTCAGTGCGATCAGCAAACCTTCCTTGCCGCCAAAATACCGGCTGATTAGGGATAGGTTTGCCTGGGCCAATTCTGCGATCTCGCGCAGTCCAGCGGCATCATAGCCGCGCCGGGCAAACACGGTGCGAGCGGCCTTGAGAATTCGCGCTTCCGTCGCTGCGCGATCTTTCACGGACCCGGGCACCTTCCTTTTTGTCGCAGTCTTTCGCATGTGAACGTCTGTTTACATGGCCGGTACCCTGTCGTAAAGAAAACGGGTGTTTACATCTCAGAGGCCTTAGGAGCCTTCGCATGACCGGCCTTATGCGCGCAGCCATATTCGAAGCGCTCACGCTTCTCGCATTGTTTGGCGTCGCGATGCCTCTGAAGTACTGGGCAGATGTCCCGCAAGCCGTGTCTGTCATTGGCCCGATCCATGGGCTCGCATTCATGGTCTTCCTCTGGTTCGTGGTCCGGTCTTGGGCAGAGGGCCTGATCGACTGGATCGGCGCACTGCGCCTTTTCGCCGGCGCCTTCGTCCCCTTCGGCGGCTTCGTCAATGAACGCTGGCTGCGCCGTCAATCCGAGGATTTTTGATGCTCTACGACCTTACAAAGTCCGCCCATCTGATCTCTCTCTTCGTCTGGATCGGCGGCATGGTGACGGTTGCGCTGGCGCTAAGGTTCCATGCCGAAGCTCATCTGATCGCCTTGAGGACTTACGACCGCGCCGTAACGACGCCTGCGATGATCCTGGCCCTCTCGTTCGGCATATTGCTGGGGGTGCAGGGCGGATGGTTCACCTCTGCCTGGCTCGGAATGAAGATCCTGCTCGTATTGGGGATCGCGGGCATGCATGGGGCACTTGTAGGCAAGTTACGCCGCGCGATCGCTGACAGCCCTTATGAGCACGCGCGCGCCGGAAATCGGTTTCTGCTCATCGGATTTGTGCTGCTGACACTGGTCGTTTTTCTCGCGACAACGAAGCCATAGCGCCGTGTGCTTGCACTTGACGCGACCCGATTGAACAAACCGGCCCATGACGGACATTGGAGCAAGAACCTCGGATGGCCGCTTCGTCCGCACAGCAGGCATTCCATCACCGCTCCTCCATCCGCCAAACCTCATCATGGACGAGTAGGCCGACCCGTTCGCGACGGCCTTTCTCCTTGGCTGAAGCGGGATCGTTTCAGCCAAGGAGACAGGCATCGAGTCCTTCTTCTGCCCAATGAAGTGCCAGCGCAGCGTCAATCGCCGGGGCGGCATGTGACGATGTCAGTCGGTGATCGCCCCCTCGAACGGGGTGAAGGTTGGCACGGGAATCTTCTGAAGCATCTCCAACTCTTGCGCGCTGATGCTGACGATCGACAGATCGAGTCTGTTGGCATGATAGGTCGCCGTGGCGTGCGCCTTGGGGTCGTTGAAGCCTGAGAACGCCACCGTCAGAACCTGCGAGAACCAATGCTTGAAGATGCTCGTATTGGCGAAGGCCCATACTTCTTCATCGGAATTCCATGGCCAGCGGCAGGTGTCCTGCACCATTTCGATTTCCTCGGGCAGGAAGAACGGAAACGCATGCCCCGAATTGTGCGTGAGGTTCAGGACGTAGTCCCATTGGCAGAAGTATTGTTCCTTTTGCCCATCGTGATCGCGGTCATCGAGAACCTCGCCCCGCAACCGAAGGAACCCGTTCGCGCGTCGATCGGCATAGCTGCCGTCTGGTGCCCGGACGTCCACCGAAACGCTGTCGAGGACACCGCGATGGGCGTGGAAAAGTGTACTCAGTTCGGTTTCGGAGACTGAGTAGGATCGTATGATCCCGTCATCCGCATATGCATCGCCCGGCAAACCAGTCGCCGTGGCCATCGCAAGTGCGGCCAGGGACCCCAGCATGTATGCGGCGCGAATGCCGACGGTCGTGGCGCTGCCATAGGCTGAACGGAGGGTCATGATCGCGCTCCTCTGATGCAAGGGATGAGTGAATGGCCCTTTCGCGCATCTTTCAGCACGGCGGCAGAACATTCTGCACGAACTGGCCTTGGTAATTGCCGGGCGGTGCGTAATTGCAGACCCAAAGATCATTGCCTTGGCAGGTGGCCCGGCCGCAGCCGAGTTGTGTTGACGACTTCCAGACGATTTGGGTGAAATGACCTGTCGATGCCGAGAAGCCGGGCTGGCTGTACTGATAGCTGGCAATCTCGGCGTACCAGGAATCCACCACCTGCGTCGGCGTGTAATGGCCGGCAGTGCCCATCCAAAGGTTCTCGCCAGATCCCGAGCTGCTGTGCACGAAGTTGCATTGGTCCGCCCATGCTTGCGCCTGCGCGGCAAGGGTGGGCGACCAGGTCAGCACGGACACGCAATGCGTGACGCGATGGCTGTTGTGGGCGTCAAGAACCGCCTGCAATGCCGGCGCCAGGCCGCTGCCTGGTGATGGCTGTTGCGCCTGTTGCCGGGGCTCGTCGTCCGGTGACGGTGTGTCATCGACGGGCGCCGGCTGGATGATATCGACGTTGGACGGCACGACCACATAGGTGAAGGTCTCCCATGCGGCGACGCGGTCGCTGACCGCCGCCAGCAGGCTTTCCTGTCCGACACCGGCGCGTACAAATTTGCCGTTTTGCGCCGATCTCAGCGCGATTCGGCTGCCGCCAAGGTCGATCCACTCAAACGTCTCCCATCCCGCAACACGGTCACTGATCGCGCCGAGCAGGCTGTTGGGTCCGCCGCCGGCACGCACATACTTGCCGCTTTGAACCGAGATGAGCGCAAACCGTTCGGCCGCCCGAACAGTGTCGGGCATCGCAACCACGGCTATGAACGCTGTCAGAAACGACAGAAGAACGAGCCAAACTCCACCGATCCGCATCGGCACTCACCCATCGTCTGGATTCCAAGGGCCAATCATCCGCCGGACGCGGCTGCGCGCCTTAACTTCCGTCAAGACTGGCGCGGGTTGGGGGATTTCGTGCGACGAAAGCCCGATCCAAGCCGAGGCGGAATACTCAGCCATCGCCGGCATGGTTCAGGCTTTCTTGGATGATCTACAGGTCAGGGGTGTGGTTTTCGGCCTCACCCTTCCTCCATCCGCCAAACCTCATCGTGGATGAGCTTGCCGACCCGTTTGCGTCCGCCTGTCTCCCTGGCTGAAGCGGGATCGTTTCAGCCGAAGGCGTCGGGCATGGAGTCCTTTTTTTGCGCCATGAAGTGCTGCAGCGCCTCGTCGATCGCCGGGTCGAGATCGGGCTGCTGGTAGGAGGCCAGCCAATCCCGGCACAGCGCATTGGCGCGTTCCTCGACGCGCTTGCCGCCCTCGGCCAGCCACTGCTCGAACGAATTGTTGTCGGCAACGGTGGAGCGGTAGAAGGCCGTCTGGAAGTTGGCTTGCGTGTGGCTGCATCCCAGATAATGGCTGCCCGGACCAACTTCGGCGATCGCATCGAGCGCCTGACCGTTTTCGCTCAGGTCGACGCCGCCGGCCATCGCCTGCATCACGCCGAGCTGGTCGGCGTCGATCATGAATTTCTCGTAGGAAGAGACCAGCCCACCCTCGAGCCATCCGGCCGAATGCAGCGCGAAATTGGTGCCCGCCAGAAGCGTCATGTTGATCGTGTTGGCGCTTTCATGGGCGGCCTGTGCGTCGGGCAGCTTCGAGCCGCACAGCGACCCCCCCGTGCGGAACGGGAGGCCAGCCCGCCGCGCCAGTTGCGCCGCACCATAGGAGACGAGCGACGGCTCGGGCGTGCCGAAGGTGGGTGCGCCGGACTGCATCGAGATCGAGGCCGCAAACGTGCCGAACAGCACCGGCGCGCCCGGCCGGCACAATTGGGTGAAGGCGGCGCCCGCGAGCACCTCGGCGAGGATCTGCGTCAGCGTGCCGGCAACCGTGACCGGGCTCATCGCGCCGGCAAGAATGAACGGCGAGACGATGCAGGCCTGATTGGCGCGCGCATAGACCTTGGCGGCGCCCAGCATCGTGCCGTCGAACACCATCGGCGAGTTGGCATTGATCAGATTGATCAGAACGCAGTTCTGGTCGACGAACGCGTCGCCGAAGACGATCTTCGCCATCGCCACCGAATCCTCGGCACGCTCGGGCGCCGTCACGGACCCCATGAACGGCTTGTCCGAATAGCGGATGTGCGAATAGACCATGTCCAGATGGCGCTTGTTGACCGGGATGTCAACCGGCTCGCACACCGTTCCGCCCGAATGGTGGATCGACGGCGCCAGATAGGCCAGCTTCACGAAATTGCGGAAGTCCTCGATCGTCGCATAGCGCCGTTCGCCTTCCAGATCACGCACGAAGGGCGGGCCGTAGACCGGCGCAAAGACGGTGGCGTCGCCGCCGATCTGCACCGAGCGGGCCGGGTTGCGCGCATGCTGGGTGAACACCGGCGGCGCGGTCTTCAAAAGCGCGCGGCACAGGCCTTTGGGAAAATGGACGCGCTCGCCCTTGACGTCCGCACCCGCCTCCTTCCAGAGCGCCAGCGCCTCTTCGTCCTCGCGAAACTCGATGCCCACTTCTTCAAGCACCCGGTCGGCGTTGGCCTCGATCAACGCCAGCCCGGCTTCGTCCAGCACTTCGTAAAGCGGGATCTTGCGGGTGATGTAGGTCAGTTGCGTGCCGGCGCCGCCGCCCGTTCGCGAGGCGCGCCGCGCTGCCGCACCGCCCGAACCGCGACGCCCGCGCCGGCCGGTTTCCGCCGCAGCCGGTTCTCCTGCCGGCTCTGCCATCTGATCCTGATCCATCTCGCCTTCCCGTCCAATGCAGCGCAGCCGGCCTGCCGGCGGTCAAATCGTATGTCCGAACAGCGCCATGTCACGATACCATGTGCGTCCTTGGCTGGTTCGGCGGCGACACCGGACCTGCTGCTGGCCGCCTCTTGCAAACCAAACAAATAACGATATAAAGATGTTGTTATGTGATTGATGCCTTGGATCAGGCCGGTCATTGCGGTTGCGATGCCGGAGGTGTTTGTCGTTTTCGTTTCACCGCGAGTCGCAGCCGCCTCATTTGACAATCGGCAAAAACGCGTAGCATGTCGCCAATTGCCGTCCGGTTGGGAGACCGCACACATGTCAGACGAAGACGAGATCATCCTGTCGGAACTGTCGGACGACGAACTCGTCCAGCAGATGCATGACGACCTGTATGACGGGCTAAAGGACGAGATCACGGAGGGCACGCAGATCCTGCTTGATCGCGGATGGGCGCCTTATGACGTTCTCACCAAAGCGCTCGTCGAGGGCATGCGCATCGTCGGCGAAGACTTCCGTGACGGCATCCTGTTCGTGCCCGAGGTGCTGCTGTCGGCCAATGCGATGAAAGCCGGCATGGCGATCCTGCGTCCGCTTCTGGCCGAGACCGGCGCGCCCAAGCTGGGCAAGATGGTGATCGGCACGGTCAAGGGCGACATTCATGACATCGGCAAGAATCTTGTCGGCATGATGATGGAAGGCGCCGGCTTCGACGTCGTCGATCTGGGCATCAACAATCCGGTCGAGAACTATCTCGAGGCGATCGAAAAGGAACAGCCTGACATTGTCGGCATGAGCGCCCTTCTGACCACGACCATGCCCTATATGAAGGTCGTCATCGACACGATGAAGGAAAAGGGCATTCGCGACGACTATGTCGTCCTGGTCGGCGGCGCGCCGCTCAACGAGGAATTCGGCCAGGCGATCGGCGCTGATGCCTATTGCCGCGATGCGGCCGTCGCCGTGGAGACTGCCAAGATGTTCATGAAGCGGCGCCACAACCAGATGGAAACCGCCTGACCGGCCAAGGGTCGGGCGGCGCCATCAGGCGTCGCGCCAGGTGACCAGCTTCGTGACGGCGAAATTGAACAGCGCGCTCATCACCGCACCCGAAAGGCCCGCCAGCCAAAACGGGGCGCCAAACTCGAACACCCGCTCGGCGAAGGCAACATTGCCGATCGCGCCGATTGAGCACACCGCATAGAAGGTCACAAGCCCGGTCCAGAACCGCGTGCCGGTCAGCCTGCGATGGCCGAACGTGACCTGGTTGTTGAAGATGAAGTTCGATGTCATGGCGACATAGGTGGCCGTAATCTGCGCCAGCACGAAACCGAAACCCGCCACCGAGCTCGCCAGGAAAAGCGTTGCAAGATGAACGACAAGGCCGCTTGTGCCGACAAGGGCGAACAGCAGGAACTGCGCAGGAACGAGTCCGGCCGTGAAGCGCGAGACGAGAAGGCCGAGAAACTGCACCGTGACCAGAAAGCCCAGCTTGCTCTCGCCCGCAACCCGCTCGCGAAACTCGAACGGCACTTCGCGTATGTCCAGTTCGGAGCCACAGCGGCTGACAATGTCGAACAGGATCTTGAACCCCTCGCGCGACACCTCCCCGGCGACCGAATCGGCTACTTCTCGCCGCAGCATGAAGAATCCGCTCATCGGGTCGGTCGTGTGATTGCCGGTTATCATGTTTGCGAGCGATGTGGCGAGCTCACTGCCCTTGGCCCGCGACTTCTTGTGGAAGCCGCCGCCGGCCCTGGTTCCGTCGACATAGCGCGAACCGATCACGAGGTCCGCCCCGTCCGAAACCTGACCGAGCATGACAGGCAGCCGCGTTTCGTCATGCTGCATGTCGGCATCCATGACGGCGATGACCGGCGCATTGGCGGCCATCATCCCCTCGAGGCAGGCGCCCGACAAGCCGCGTCGCCCGACCCGGCGAATGCAGCGCACATGCGGGTGCGTCATGGCCACGGTGCGCGTCACGGCCGCGGTCCCGTCCGGGCTGTCGTCGTCGACGACGATGATCTCATGCGCGATCCCGCCCATCGCATCGCCGATCTTGCCGACAATGGCAGGGATGTTCTCCGCCTCATTGTAGGTCGGCAGAACGATCGTCAGCTCCGGCGCCGCCATCGGCAGGCGCGGATTGCTGTCCAGCTCGGGAGAAATGGTCTGATGTTTCACGCGCTGATTCTCGACATGCCGTGCCCCTTGGTCCTACACCGGATGACGCAACGCCGGCAATCGGCTAGGAGATTACCGTTTCGCAACCTTACGGCGCACTGTCATGCCAAACGGTAAACGAGAAACAATCGCCGAACCTGTGCGCGTGATCGGCTGTGGCATGATCGCCCGCGAAATTCTGGACGTATGCCGCGCCAACGGGCTCGACCATGTCTCGCTGACCTGCCTTCCCGCCGATTTCCACCACCATCCCGAGCGCATTGCCCCTGCCGTCGACGCGGCGATTGCGCGGGCGCGCGATGAGGGTTTCGAGCAGGTCTTCGTGGGCTATGCCGACTGCGGCACCGGCGGCGATCTCGACCGCGTCTGCGAAAAGCACGGCGTCGAGCGGATCGCCGGGCCGCACTGCTTTTCCTTCTATATCGGCAACGCCGCCTTTGCAGACGCCGGTGAAGACGACTATCTGACCACCTTCTTCATGACCGATTTTCTCGCCCGCCATTTCGAGACCTTCCTGATCCGGCCGCTCGGGCTCGACCGGCATCCCGAGTTGCGCGACATGTACTTTGCCCACTACACCCGGTTGCTCTACATCGCCCAGACCGACGATGCGGACCTGACCGAAAAAGCGCGGAACGCCGCGGACCGGCTCGGCCTTGCCTTCGAGCGCCGTCTGACCGGCTATGGCGATCTTGTCGATGCGCTGGTTTCAACGGCCGCGCCGATGGACAAAAGTCTGTAAAGAAAATCGTGCCATGGTGGGGCATGTAACGGGATTGACGCCCATGGTGCCAGCAACCAGCCATGACCCAACGGCCGATGTTTGACCAAACGCAAATCGCCGGCACGACGGTCGACACGCCGAACCTGCCACCCTACCAGCCGCGCCCGCTGTCCGTCGTGCTGCGCGAACTGGCGGCCCGCGAACAGGGCGACGTGACGGTGCGCTGCATCCGCAATGCCCTCGCCGACCGGTCGTTCGCAACCTTCCTGGTCTTCACCTGCGTGATCAACATGCTGCCCTTCCCGCCCGGCTCGACGGTCGTTCTGGGCGTGCCGATCGTTCTGGTCGCGCTGCAGATGGTCGCCGGCCGCGACACCGTCTGGCTGCCGGAGTTCTTCTTGAAGCGTTCGATGAGCCACGACAGCTTCAGCCGGATGACCCGGCGCGTCATTCCGCTCCTCGAAAGGCTCGAAACCTGGATAAGGCCCCGGCGCTGGCCCTTCTCCAGCCACCGCGCCGCCGAACGGATCGTCGGCCTCTATGCTCTCATTTTGGGTATCGCCGTGGTCATCCCCGTGCCCTTCGGCAACTGGCTGCCAGCCTTCGCCTGCGCCATTTGCGGGCTTGCCCTATCCGAGCGCGACGGCGGATGGCTGTGGATCGGCATCATCGCGGGCGCCATCTCGATCCTTGTCATCTTCGCGGTCATTTTGACGGCGGGCGCCTTCGCCCTGCATTGGATCGGCGCCTAGATGGCACCCGACATCGCAGTTCTGACCGCCGGCGGTCAGGCACCGGCCATGATCATCAATGCGCTGCACGCACACCATCCCGGCTTGATCGTCTTCGCCGAACCGCCCGAACCACGCAGCGCCTTCCTCAAGCGCCGCGCCCGCAAGCTGGGATGGTTCCGGGTCTTGGGGCAGTTTCCGGTCATGGTCGGTTCGCGCCTGTCGAAAAAGGTGCTCGATGCGCGGTTCGCCGAACTCGAACGCCAATATGACGTGTCCATGACATTGCCCGCCGCGCTGGATGTGCGTCCGGTTCCATCGGGCAACGATCAGGCCTTCATCGAAGCGCTCGAAAAGGCGGCGCCCGATCTGCTGTTTCTGGTCGGCGCGCGGATGCTCAAGCGGTCGACGCTCGACGCCATCGCCTGTCCGGTCATCAATTTTCATGCCGGCATCACGCCACAATACCGGGGCCTGAACGGTGGCTATTGGGCGCTGGCCGAGGGCCGTCCGGATCTGTACGGCGGCACCATCCACCGCGTCGATGCGGGCGTCGATACCGGTGCGGTAATCGCCCAGAAGATTTGCGAACCAAGGCCGTCCGACACCATATTCACCCATCAGCAAGTCATCACCGCGCAATGCGCGGAGCTGTGCGCGGCTACCGTCGGTGAGGCGCTGGCGGGGCGGACAATGGAGCCGCAACCGACCGGCCCGTCACGGCAATACTATCACCCGACCATTTGGGGTTGGCTCGCCACGGGTCTGCGCCGCAACGTGTGGTAGGTGCGACAGCCTGTCGCTTTTGGATTTGAGCGCGTCGCCCGCAAGGAAGCCGTGCACCATCATCTCCAACATTGTCATCGTTGAAAGGACTTCGAATTGGCTGACCGGATCATAGTCTATTGGCGCGACATCCCCGCCCAGGTGATTATCAAGAAACGGCGCGACGCCGCTAAGCGCGAACTGTCGCTGCGCTTCACAGAGGCAATCGACATGTGCGCCATGCGTGTCGGCGCCAGGGACAGCGACGCCTATCTCGCCGAGTGGCGCAAGGGCGATCCCGAAAAGGTCAGCGACGATCTCGAGGCCGAGGCCGACAAGGCGGCCAAGACGCTTGAAGAAGACTGTACGCCCGAACGCCTGAAGGCCCTGATCAAGGCCGAGGGGTTCGAGACAGACAACGCCGCATAGCGGCACAACGGAACCGGTGCCATGAACCAGCCGCGCATATCCGCCTCGATCGAGGTCGCTCCCAAACAGGCCATTGAATCGGCCGACCTGCCCGGTCTGTTTCCGCCGGGCACGCGCGTCTACATCACCGATGTCGGTTCCGATCCCTCTCCCGTCCTCGTCCGCGCGGCACGCCGCGTGCGCGAGTTGGGCTATGAGCCCGTCCCGCATTTCGCGTCGCGCCGGCTGACCACCCGCACAGCACTTGAAGAACGCGTCAAGGCGACGGTCGCCGAAGCGGCCGTAACCGACGTTCTGGTGATCGGCGGCGGACTCGAAAAGCCGGCCGGCGACTTCACCTCGACGATGGAAGTGCTGGAGACCGGCATTTTCGATGCCAATGGCATCACCGATATCGGCATTGCCGGCCACCCGGAAGGTTCGCCCGACTTCAACGAACAGGTCGCGCTGGAAGCGCTGCGCCTCAAAAAGAATTTCGGCGAGCGAACCTGCGCGCGGATGCGCATCGTCACCCAGTTTGGTTTCGATGGCGAAAAATTCGCCAAATGGGCCAACGGCTTGCGCGAGAACGGCATCGACATGCCGGTGCATTTGGGCGTCGCCGGCCCGGCAAAGGTCACAACGCTCGTCAAGTTCGCCGCCATGTGCGGCGTCGGCAATTCGCTGAGCTTCTTCAAGCGCAACACGCGCTCGATCGCCACGCTCGCCACCTCCCATTCGCCCGAAAGCGTGGTCGGGCCGATCGAACAGGCCTGGCGCGACAATCCGACCGGCGCCATCCGCCAGATCCACGTTTTCCCCTTCGGCGGTATCAAAAAAGCCGCCGAGTGGCTTGATCAGCGCGGATCTTGGGATATAAAGACATCTTTATATCCTCATATTCAATCGAACGGCCAGCAATAGACCGCAAGGGTTGGGATCCACATCATGACACGCACCGTCGTCGCTTCCGCGACCAAGGAAATCATCATCGGCTTCGACCAGCCCTTTTGCGTGATCGGAGAACGGATCAATCCGACCGGCCGCAAGGTCCTCAACGAGGAGCTGGAACGCGATGACTTTTCGCGGGTGGAAGCCGATGCGATCGCGCAGGTGGAAGCGGGCGCGACGGTTCTGGACATCAACTCCGGTGCTGTCTTCTCCAGCAAGATGGCCGAGGACCCGCGCTACGCCGACAACAATTTCGTCGAGCCGATGCTGATGCCCAAGCTCATCGAGGTGGTGCAGAACGTCACCGACTGCCCCTTATGCATCGATTCCTCTGTGCCCGGAGCGCTGGAAAACGGCCTGAAAGCCGCCAAAGGCCGTCCGCTCCTCAATTCGGTCACCGGTGAGGAAGAGCGACTGGAACTCGTCCTGCCGCTCGTCAGGAAATACGATGTGCCGGTCGTCGCCATCTCGAACGACGACACCGGTATCTCCGAAGACCCCGACGTGCGCTTTGCGGTTGCCAAAACCATCGTCGAGCGCGCAGCCGATCATGGCATTCCAGCCCACGATATCGTCGTCGATCCCCTCGTCATGCCAATCGGCGCCATGGCGACCGCCGGCCATCAGGTGTTCACGCTGGTTCGCCGTCTGCGCGAGGAACTGGGCGTCAACACCACATGCGGCGCCTCCAACATCTCGTTTGGCCTGCCCAACCGCCACGGCATCAACAATGCGTTCTTGCCCATGGCTTTCGCCGCCGGCATGACCAGCGCGATCATGAATCCGGTCGCCCTGCCCGTCGGCCCGAAGAAGCTGGCCGAAAAGAGAGCCGAGGTGAAAGCCGCCGGCATCATCCTGCCGCCGGACATGGATGACGAGACCTTCGTCAAGCTCTTCGGCATGGGCTCGACCAAGCCCCGCGCGGGCAAGGAGATGGAGGCGATCCGAGCTGCCAACTTCCTGCTCAACCATGATGAGGGCGGCGCCGACTGGATCAAGTTCAACAAGCCGGCGTCGGCGTCCGCAGCCAACACCAATGCACGCGCCGGAGGCCGCAGAGGCGGCCGCGCGGCCCGTGGCCGAGGATAGTTTGATATTTTTGATAGAATTGACATAGCGTGATACATCGGGTAGACGTGACAAATCGTCTGCATCTGATGGAGATCGCCATGCCAGAAGTCGAGATCAGCAAGTCGGCGCATGACTACCTAAAGAGCCTTGCGGAGCCATTTGTTGACACCCCAGCAACAGTGCTTGATCGAATAATTCTAGAGCACCATCAATTGCTTGGCGGTTCGAGAACGATCGCCGAAGGTGCCTCCGACAAGATCGATGATCCCGTCTATCGAATCGAGTCACTTCCTGATTTGCTTCACACAAAGGTGGAAGCAGCGACTGTTGCAGACCAGCCGATCGGTCGCCCCAAGTGGAGCACGTTGGTTGAGGGGATGATCAAGCAAGCTGCCAGTGAAGGACGTGACACAACAACGATTATCAACGCACTTGATGCGCAAACTTGGCGGGGCCCCAAATCGGACACAGGGTTTCATTATGTCGCGGAGGCCGGCCTCTCCTTTCAGAAGCTTGACGCCAACAGGAGTTGCCGCGCGGTACTCGGCCTTTCAAGGGCATTCGAGATTCCCGTCGAGATTAGGTTCTTTTGGCGGGACAACCCCAAGGCCTTCAAGCCCAGCTCCTTTGGCAGAATCGTTGGACCCTAGTTGATGAGCGACCCCCTCGTCCTTTTCATGCCGTCCGGCAAGCGCGGACGTTTTCCGAAAGGAACGCCGGTTCTGGAGGCCGCGCGCGATCTGGGCGTCTATGTGGAATCGGTTTGCGGCGGACGCGGAATATGCGGACGCTGCCAGGTGGAGGTCGCCGAGGGCCAGTTCGCCAAGCACGGCATCACATCGTCGGCCGACCACATCTCGCCATTCGGCGCCAAGGAGCAGCGCTATGCCGAAAAGCGCGACCTGAAGGATGGCCGGCGTTTGTCCTGCTCCGCCACGGTCCAGGGTGATCTCGTTATCGACATTCCTGCTGACGCCCAGGTCAACACGCAGATCGTGCGCAAGGCCGCCGACACCAAGGTGTTCCCGCGCAATCCGGCTCTGCAATTGTGCTATGTCGAGGTCGAAGAACCCGACATGCACAAGCCGCTCGGTGATCTCGACCGGCTGTTCGCCGCGCTGCGCGAGCAGTGGGGCTTTTCGGAACTTGACGCCGACCCCCATCTGCTTCCGCAGGTCCAAGCCATTCTCCGCAAAGGCAAATGGCAGGTCACGGCCGCCGTTCATCAGCCCGAAACGGACGGGCCTGCCACTCTGGTTGCGCTCTGGCCCGGCCTGAAGAACGAAGCCTATGGCATTGCCTGTGACATCGGTTCGACCACCATCGCACTGCATCTGGTCTCGCTGCTGTCCGGCCTGACGATCGCCTCGGCTGGCGCATCCAACCCGCAGATCCGCTTCGGCGAAGACCTGATGAGCCGCGTCTCCTACGTGATGATGAATCCCGACGGGCGCGAGGCGATGACCAAGGCTGTGCGTGATGCCGTCAATGGGCTGATCGGCGAAGCGGTTGAGACCTCCAGCATCGACCGGGACGCCATTCTCGATGCGGTCTTCGTCGGCAACCCGATCATGCACCACCTGTTCCTCGGCATCGACCCGACCGAGCTGGGTGGCGCGCCCTTTGCGTTGGCCGTCTCCGATGCGGTCGCCATGCCCGCCCGCGCCAACGGGCTCGATCTGGCAGAAGGCGCCCGTCTCTACATACTGCCCTGCATAGCCGGTCATGTCGGCGCCGACGCCGCAGCCGCGACCCTGTCGGAAGGCCCGCACCGGTCGGACGACATCATGCTGCTGGTCGATGTCGGGACCAATGCCGAGATCGTGCTGGGCAACAAGGAGCACACGGTCGCCGCTTCCTCGCCCACAGGCCCCGCTTTTGAGGGTGCAGAGATATCGTCCGGCCAGCGCGCCGCGCCAGGCGCCATCGAACGTGTCCGCATCGACCCCGTGACCTACGAGCCGCGCTTTCGCGTCATCGGCGTCGATGTCTGGTCCGACGAGCCCGGCTTTGCCGAACAGGCCGAAACCTCCGGCGTTACCGGCATTTGCGGGTCCGGCATCATCGAGGTCGTCGCTGAGATGTTTCTCGCCGGCATCATCTCCGAGGACGGCGTCATCGACGGCACGCTGGCGCCAAAGTCGCCGCGCATCATCGCCGACGGACGCACCTTCTCCTATGTTCTGCATGAAGGCGCGCAGACGATCACCGTCACCCAGAACGACATTCGCGCCATCCAGCTTGCCAAGGCCGCACTCTATGCAGGCATCAAGCTCCTGATGGACAAGCAGGGGCTCGAAAAGGTCGACCAGATCCGCTTTGCCGGTGCCTTTGGCACATTCATCGACCCCAAATACGCGATGGTCCTGGGCCTGATCCCCGACTGTGACCTGCCGAACGTGTCCGCCGTCGGCAATGCGGCGGGCACCGGCGCGCGCATGGCGCTGATCAACCGTGACTATCGCCGCGAGATCGAACAGACCGTCCGCCGCATCGAAAAGATCGAAACCGCGCTGGAAGCCAAGTTCCAGGACCATTTCGTCGCCGCCATGGCCCTGCCCAACAAGGTCGACACGTTCCCGCGCCTGTCCGAAGCGGTCAAGCTGCCGGCGAAAAAGCCGCAAGCGGCCAATGACGAACCCGGCGGCAATGCACCACGCCGCCGCGGCGGCAGACGCCGGCGGGGGTGAAGCCCTTACAAATCGGCGTTGTATTCGTCGATCAGATGGGTGACGACGGCGCGCGTGATTGCATCCGGATCGTCCGAATTGACCTCTGCGCGCACCGCGCGTTGCCGCGTCGCGCTGGTTCCGGTCACCATGATATCCCGCAAAACATCCATCTGCTGCATCGTGCCGAGAACCGCCAGGTCAGGCTGGACCAGATCGATCAGTTCATCGAGCAGTTGCGGACAGGGCACCACTTCGCCCTTGCCATAGTCGATCAGCCCCTCGGTAATCCCGTAGCGCTGCGCGCGCCAGCGGTTTTCGCTGATCAGAAACCGGTCATAGACGCGCCAGCGCATGTTCTGCTGACGCAGCCGCCACAACATGCGCGTGATCGCCTGGACGAGAGCGGCGATCGCGATCGTGTGCTCGAGCCTTGGCGACATGTCGCAGATGCGCGTTTCCAGCGTGGGGAACCGGCAAGAGGGCCGCAGGTCCCACCACACCTTCGATGTGTCCTCGATCAGGCCGGCCTTGATCAGGACGCCCGTTGTCCGCTCATATTCGCCGAAACTGCCAAAATGCGGCGGCAGGCCGGTGCGCGGTAGATTGTCAAAGACGCCGAGCCGGTAGGAGGCAAGGCCGGTATCGTGCCCCTGCCAGAAGGGCGATGAGGTCGACAGCGCCAGAAGATGGGGCAGAAAATAGCAAAGCTGCGCCATCAGATCGACGCGCAAGGCATCGTCGTCGACGCCGACATGCACATGCATCCCACAGATCAAGAGGCGCCGCGCCATGTCCGCCATTTCGACGCGCAGATCGTTGTAGCGCTCCTTGTCGGTGTGGTGCTGCTTCTTCCATTCGGCCGAGGGATGACAGGACACGGCTATCGGCACCAGGTTGAACTCAGCCGCCCGTCGCGACACCGTGCTGCGCAACCGCCTCAGATCGTCGCGCGCTTCATTCGCCGTCCCGCAGACGCGTGTACCGACTTCCACCTGGCATTGCAGATATTCCGGGCTGACCTGCTTCTGAAGGTCCTTCTGGAGCACGTCCATCAACGCATCTGGCGCCTCGGCCAGCGTCAGCGCATCCGCATCGACCAGCAGATACTCTTCCTCGATCCCGATGGTGAAGCTCGGCGTGCTCAGCAAGTACGACGTCCCTCTCCGCGTCGCACACCATAACCAAGCCTTGGCAATTGCAAAAGACGGTCCGGTTCGAACCACCTCCAAGGGCTAGGCGCGCCCGACGTTCAGCAAAATTCGTTTCGCACGCCGGCCATGAGGGGTTAGGGGAAGCCAATGCTCCGCCTGTCCTCATCGCCCCTGTTTCTGGTTCTCGCGCTCTGGCTGGCTGGCCTTGGCTGCGCCGCCCAGTTCGCCAAAATGGCCGTCATCCTGCCTGCGCTTCAGGGCCATTATGGCGAGACCGGCGTGGCCTCGGGCTTTCTGGTCTCGCTGATCGCGCTGATGGGGATCGTGCTGGGGCTTGTCGCCGGCGTTCTGGCCATCCGAATCGGGCTGCGGCGGCTGCTTCTCGCCGGCCTTTTGCTCGGCGCAGCCGTCTCCTTTGTCCAGGCCGCCATGCCGCCTTTCTCCTGGATGATGGCGAGCAGGTTCGTGGAGGGCCTGTCGCATCTCGCCATCGTCGTCGCAACGCCGACCCTGATCGCCCAAATCACGCCGGCCCGGCACCAGGGTGCGGCGCTGACCTTGTGGGGCACATTCTTCGGCGTCGCGTTCGCGGCCGTGGCGGTGATCGCGCCAGCCCTTGTGAGCGCCGGCGGCCCGGGGGCCGTCTTTTTGGCTCATGGCGCCTACATGGCCAGCTTCGCCGCGCTGCTGGCTCTCGTGCTGCCCCGCCCTGCCCCGCTTGCGGTGACGGCGCCGCCGCTCGGCCCGCGTGAACTCATCACCCGTCACGTCGACATCTACACATCGCCGACGATCGGCGCGCCTGCGATCGGCTGGGTGTTCTACACGCTGACCTTCGTGGCGCTTCTGGCGGTCCTGCCGCCTTTCATTGACGCCGAACAACGTGTCCTTGCGACGGCGCTGATGCCACTGGCCAGCATCGTTTCCTCCATGACGCTCGGCGTCATCCTGCTGCGCTTCGTTCCGGCCACAACGGTGGTGCAGATCGGCTTTGTGACCGCCGCCATCTTTGGCGCGCTCTTTGCGATTGCCGGTCCGGCCGCTTGGCTGGCGGTGACGTTGTTTGCCTGCCTCGGCCTCGTACAGGGCGCAAGCTTCGCCGCCGTACCGCAACTGAACACAGACACCGCCGATCGTGCACTCGCCAATGGCGGGCTCGCGCAGACCGGCAACCTGGGCAACACGATGGGAACCCCGCTCATGATCGCCATCATCGCCGTCTCCGGATTTGCTGGCGTGCCGTGGTTCCTGCTCGGCTGTTATCTAATCGCCATCGCAACCAACTTCGCATTGGCGCGGCGGAGGCAGGCCGGGTCAAAGGCGGTTTCTTAACCCGCCATCTACCCTTGTCGAACGGCGACGACCGGGTGGCGCAAAAATCATATCCGACTTCGCATTTGTCATCGCAATTTGGTCACACAAGGCCCATATGCGGTCCATGAGCCGCCCCAACGGGGACGTCGACATCAGGCTGGGCCCAACCTCCTGAGAAACGTCCTGATAATAGCCGGCGGGTTCCTGCCAAACGACGGGTCCAAACCGTCGTCGGAACCGTCCGGTCGCGCCAAGGCTGCTCCGTGTGAAATGGCAAACCGCATGGAGTGATGAAATGTCCATTTTTGCAAAACTCTTCCGCGTTGGCACCCTGTCCGCCTACGCCCCCACCAACGGCGCAAACCTCACCACCACGTTCGAGCGCAACCGCTTGGGCCGGACCATGCCCGGCGAGACCGCCGCGCGCGTGGGCTCGTCTTTCGGACTGTTCGTCTGATCTGACAGCGCTTCATGCAACGTGACCGGCTGCGCACCCGTTGACGCGGCCGGCCTTTGCATGTCTTGAAGGGTCATGATCAGGGCAGCGCTCTTCGATGTTTACGGCACCTGCGTGGACTGGCACACGGGCATGCGCATGGCCGCCGAACGCATGCTGGCCGAAAAGGGACTGGATGTCGGCCTTGGACGCGCCATCGCCGAAGGCTGGAGGCGCCGCTACCAGCCATCCATGGAACGCGTCCGTTCGGGTCGCGACGCTTACCGCCCGCTCGACGCCATCCAGATCGAAACGCTCGACGACGTCCTCGCCGAACTGAACCTGTCGTCTCACGTCGATGCGGGTGATCGCGCCGCCCTCAATGCGGCCTGGGATGCCTTGCCCGCGTGGCCGGACACCGCAGACAGTCTGCAAATGTTGGCAACCGTGATGCCCGTTGCGGCATGCTCAAACGGCTCGGAAGCGATGATGGCGCGTCTCGCCGCTCATGCCGGCCTCACCTGGACGATGATTGGCGGGGCCGAACTGGCCCGGACCTTCAAGCCCGAACCCGTCGTCTATCTCAGATCCTGCGAAGCACTGAGAGTAGCCCCGGCTGAAACGGTCATGGTGGCCTGTCACGACGATGATCTGGACGCTGCGGCGGCGTGCGGGCTCGCCACCGCCTTTGTGCCGCGTCCAGCCGAATGGGGCGACGACGCTTCTTACGATCCGGTCGACTCCAGCCGCTTCGCCTTCCGTGGCGAAACGCTGTCCACACTGGTCGATCGCATCGCGCGCGCGGCGGCGTGAAAAAACGTTGCGCGGCACGCCAGTCGCTGATTGTGTATCGAACAGATGACATTGTCCTCGCACGCCGCGCGCGTGCGGCCTGATGGGAGCCGGGTGATGGACGAAAGCAAGCCGGGCATGCGTGCGCCAACGCGCACCATCGTATTTTTCCTCGTGCCGGAATTCACGATGATCGCCTTCACGTCGGCGGTCGAGGCATTGCGCTCGGCCAATCGCATGCTGGGTTATGACGCCTACGTATGGCGGCTTGCGAGCGAGACGGGCGAACCTGTGACCGCTTCGAATGGTGTTCAGGTGGCCGTGCACACCACGGTCGAGGACGAGCGCCGCATGATCTCGAAGCCCGACCGGGCCTCGCTCTTTCTTGTCTGCGGCGGCGTCAATGTGGAAGACCACACCACCAAGGCGTCGACGGGCATTGTGCGCGAGATGCATGCGCGCGGCATCGGTGTCGGCGGCCTTTGCACAGGCGCTCATGTGATCGCATCTGCGGGGCTGCTCAGCGGCCGCCGCTGCGCCATCCACTGGGAGAACCTGCCGGGCTTTTCGGAGAAGTTCCCCAAAGCCGAAGTCTATGCCGATCTGTTCGAGGTCGACGGCAACATCTACACATGCGCCGGCGGCACCGCGGCGCTGGACATGATGCTGTCGCTGATCGCCGAGGATTTTGACGACGATCTGGTCAACCGCGTCTGCGAGCAGATGCTGACCGACCGCGTGCGCGCAGCGACCGATCGCCAGCGCTTGCCGCTGCGCGCCCGGCTTGGCGTGCAGAACGCCCGCGTTCTTTCCATAATCGAACTGATGGAAGCCAATCTCTCCGAGCCGCTGTCGCTTCTGGAGATTGCCGACCATGTCGGCCTGTCGCGCCGGCAGATCGAGCGGCTGTTCCGGCAAGAGATGGGCCGCTCGCCTGCGCGTTATTATCTGGAAATCCGCCTTGACCGCGCTCGACACCTTCTGGTGCAATCCACCATGCCCGTCGTGGAGGTCGCGATTGCCTGCGGATTTGTGTCTGCATCGCATTTTTCTAAATGCTATCGCGAGCTCTATGCCAAATCGCCGCAACAGGAGCGAGCCGAGCGCAAACAACTGCTCGTCGCCTAACCCCAACCACCGAGTGATCATGTCCGCGATTCTGCGTTTCGCCGCCGCCTTTGTTCTCGCACTCGTCGTCCTGGCGCCGGCCAGCGCCGCCGAGAAGCGCTTTCTTTTGGCGACAACCACGTCAACCGAGAATTCCGGTCTTCTGGATGCGATCATCCCGCAATTCACGGCCGATACGGGCATCGGCATCGATGTGGTTGCAGTCGGGACCGGCCAGGCACTGGAGATGGGCCGGCGCGGTGATGCCGCCGCGATTCTCGTCCACGACCGGATCGGCGAAGAGGAATTCGTTGCCAATGGTCACGGTATCGACCGCCGCGACGTCATGTACAACGATTTCGTCATCATCGGCCCGCAGGACGATCCGGCCAATCTGACCAACGCATCGGACACAGCACAGGCAATGACCAAGATTGCCAACAGTCAGGTCGTGTTCGTCTCGCGCGGCGACGACAGCGGAACCCACCGCAAGGAAGTGCGCCTGTGGGCCGAGGCGGAGCTTGATCCGTCGACCTTCGGCGCCTGGTATCGCGAGGCGGGCGCCGGCATGGGCCAGACCATCCTGACGACCACGCAGATGTCCGGCTACACCATGACCGACCGGGCAACCTGGGTGAAGTTCAACCGCAAGTATGGTCATGTGATCGTCTTTGAAGAAGCCCCGCCCCTGTTCAACCCCTATGCCTCCATCCTCGTCACCAACGCGACCGTCCCTGCCGACGAGACCCAATGGGCCACCGCCTGGCACGAATGGCTGACGAGCGAGACCGGCCGCGATGCGATCCGCACCTACCGCGTCGACGGCCAACAGCTCTTCTTCCTTGCCGAAGACGATGAGGCGGGTTGAGCCGGGCCCGGAACCCGGTCAGGCGAGACTGAGCTGCCATGACACGCCGAACCTGCCGCTCACCCAGCCGAAAATGTCTCGAAAAACCGCGATCGCCGAGCGGCATCAGCACCGCACCGTCCTCTGAGAGGCCAGCAAACAGGCGCTCGAGTGCGGCATCGTCCCGGCAGTTGATGAACAGCGACATGCACGGGGTGAAGGCAAAGGGCTGTTCGGCTGGACTATCGACGGCGATGAAATCCTGTTCGGCCAGCCGCCAGCGTGCCTCCCGCACGGTGCCTTGGCGCCCGGTCACGTCCGGCCCGTAGCGATCGATGCTGGTGACTTCGAAATCGTCAAACAGTGATTCATAGAGCGACAGGGCTTCCTCGGCCGTGCTCCCAAACATCAGGAATGTGGAAATCCGCTCCGCCCAGACGCCGCTCCGACCATGGGAGGATCATGTTTTGGCCGTGGCACGCTCGCGTGTCACCCACCATGTCAGGACTGTGACAAGAAACGAAATCGCCACCAGAACCACGCCCAGCGCCACGGCGATGTTGAAATTGCCCTGCCGGGTTTCAAGCGTGATCGCCGTGGTCATCACGCGGGTGGATCCGCGAATGTTGCCGCCGACGATCATCACCGCGCCCACTTCCGAGATCGCGCGCCCGAATGCGACCAGAAAGGCCGTCACCAGCCCGGCACGGGCCATCCGCATCAGTTCGACCACCTGACGCCATCGCGCCTTGATGTCGAGACGGATCTGGTCGCCATGGTCGGCCCATTGGCCGGCACATGCCCGGTGCGAGAAGACGGTGATCACCGGAAGCGTGATGATCACCTGTGCGATGACGATAGCCGTCGGGGTGAAGAGGATGTCGAGCCAGCCGAGCGGGCCCGACCGCGACAAGACGATGTAGACGATCAGGCCGACCACCACCGTCGGCACCGCCAGAAGCGCCGAGAACACGGCCAGCCAGATACGCCGCGCCCGCGCGCGCAGCGTGCAGATCAAGCCGCCCAGCGGCGCGCCGATCGCCATGCCGATCAGCGATGCGGTCAGGCTGACTTGCACCGACAAGATGACAATGCCCAAGATTTCGCGTCCGTCGCCCATACCGGCACGCTTAAAGGGAATCGTCTGTCATGCAAGATGGCTTTGGTTGATCGAACTGCCCTACCGCAGTTCCCTGATCCCGCGCAGCCGTTCGCCGATCATGCAGTCGACCGGGCCATCATTGATCAGGTGCACCGGCATCGGCCGGCCTCCCCGTCCCTCATCCTCAGGCGTCTTGCCCGCCAGTTCGAGCACAATCTTGCGGCGCACGGCTTCGGGGAACTCGTCCCAGTCCCGGACCGGCAGCAGGAACGCGCCGGGCCCGCCGATCACGCAATCGCGGTAATAGACGTCGAGGCCGGAAATGTTGAAACCCAGCCCGCCCATCCACGGCTCCGCCATGATCGGAAGGCCGTTGATGACAATGCCGCGATCGATTGCCTCGTCCCGCGCCAGATCGACCCGCCCGCCCTGATTGTTGGGCCCGTCGCCGGAAATGTCGATGACGCGGCGCAGCCCTTCGAACGCGTTCTTCTCGATGGCGGCGATGCCGTAAAGGATCGCGCCGCTGATCGACGTGTTGCGCATGTTGCCAACCGGCGCCTGTTCCAGCCGGTCGGCGAAATCGTTGGCGCCCTGTGCATCGCCAATCACCGTCCACGGCACGATGACGCGCTGCAGGTCGGCGCGCGCCCATTCGACATAGGTGACCGCCACCTCGCCGATCAAGCCACCGGATATGGCATCGTGCACAGCCTTGGTCCGGAAGGCTTCGGCATATCCGCGCCGCTGAAGAGCCAGTTCGTGATCACGCATCGAGCCGGAGACGTCGACGGCGAGCACCAGTTCGACATCGACCTGACGCTCCTGCGCCCAGACCTGCCCGGCCGCCGGAAACAGCAGCATCACCAGAGCGACGAATCGCGGCAAGAGCGGTTTCATGAAGTCATGATACGTCATCGCGATTATTGGAGAAGCAAAACCCGGTAACGATATGGCGAGGCGCTTTCGTCACCACAGAACTTGACGGCTTATTCGAATTTCTCCGACCTCACCCCTGGAGGCGGCATCAACCGGAGATGAAGCCGGCATGTTGCGACCGCCCTTGATGCAAAGGCGGCCGCAAGGTTTGTCCGAATCAACCGGGCAGCGCGCCGGCATCATATTGGGCAGCAAACGCCGCCGACGGCGCAATGGGCTTGATGACGTCGATCAGGTTTCCGGCGGGATCGCGGGTGATGAAATGGCGTTGGCCGAACTCCTCGTCGGTCAGCGGCTTGAGGATCGGCAGGCCGGCATCCTTGGCGCGCTCGAACTCGACATCGGCATCCTCCACTTCGAAATTGATGATCAGGGCCGCGCCCCGTCCCTTGTCCGGAATCGTCTCGTGGCCGCGCTGCAATATGGCGATGTTCACCGACAGGTCCTCGCTGGATTGCAGGTGCACATACCAGTCGCTTTCGAAAGCCGGCCGGAACCGGAAACTGGAAGTGTAGAACGCGGCGGTCCCGCGGACGTCGTCGCAAACGATCACCGGGTAGAACTGGGTCGATTTCATGGCTTGTCCTTTCGCATCAGCATACATACAATCTGTATGTATCTGCAATTAAACATACAGGCTGTATGTATGCAAAATCACAAACCCGTGATATCCAACGAACAGCGGACGGCATCGACCCGGGCGGCGCTGATCGCGGCGGCGCGAGGCCTGTTCGCCACAAAGGGATATGCCGAAACGGGCACGCCCGAACTGGTCAGGGCAGCAGGCGTGACGCGCGGCGCGCTCTACCACCATTATGACGGCAAGCTGGCCTTGTTTCGCGCCGTCGTCGAAGCCGAGAGCCGCGCCGTCGCCGCGGAGATCGAAGCCGGCACCGCGAACACGGAAACGCCGCTCGATGCGTTGATCGCCGGGGCCGGCGTCTATTTTGCGGCCATGCAGGCGCCTGGGCGCATCCGCCTGCTGCTGGTCGACGGACCGGCTGTGCTCGGCGTTGCGGCCATGCACGCCATCGACAATGAGACATCCGGGCACAGCCTGCGCGCGGGGCTGGAGGCGGCCGTGCAATCGGGTGCCGTGCGGCCATTGCCGATCGACGCGCTCACTGCCCTTCTCAGCGCCGCCTTCGACCGCGGTGCGTTGGAAGTCGCCGGGGGCATGCCCGCCAATGATGTGGAAGGGACGATCGCCGCCCTGCTCGATGGCCTGCGCGCGCCATAGGGGCGACTGCCCGTCGCACCGGCGCCGACATCAGCCCGTCGCAGGCAGGACAGGGCGTTGACGCGGCATTTCCGATAAGGCTGGAATGAAGCGGTCCGGCCATGAGTCCGGATGCAAAGATGCGCGGAGACGGAGCCATGGCAGCCTTTCCCGAACAGGCCAACGTCGTCATCATCGGCATTGGCGGCATAGTTGGCGCCTCGGTCGCCCATCACCTGATCGAACGCGGCTGGCAAGACATTGTCGGCATCGACAAGTCGGCGGTACCCACCGACATCGGCTCCACCTCGCACGCCTCGGACTTCTGCTACACGACCAGCCACGACAATCTGTCCTGCTGGACGACGCTCTATTCGATCGACTTCTTCGAAAAGATGGGCCGCTATGCGCGCGTCGGCGGCCTTGAAGTCGCCCGTGTCGGCGATGACGAACGCATGGCCGAGCTCAAGCGCAAGGTGGCATCGGGCAAGGCGTTCGGCACCCGCGTCTCGATGATCTCTCCCGCCGAAGCCAGGGCAAAGTTCCCGCTTCTGGAAGAGGAACTCATTCAGGGTGCCATGTGGGACCCCGACGCCGGCCTGGTCACGCCGCGCTCCCAGGTCGTCGCCGGCGAACTCGTCGAAAACGCAGAAAGAAGCGGCAAGCTGACAACGTTCGCCAACCTGCCCGCCACCGATCTGGTGATCGAGGATGGCCGCATTGCCGGCGTCGTCACCCGCCGCGGTACGATCCGCGCCAATCATGTGATCGTCTGTGCGGGGCTCTGGGGCCGCCTGATCGCCGAAATGGCCGGCGAAGACCTCCCGGTGATGCCGGTCGATCACCCGCTTTTGTGGTTCGGCCCCTATGACGAATTTGCCGGCACCGGCAAGGAGATCGGCTGGCCTTTGCTGCGCGATCAGGGCAACTCGGCCTATATGCGCGACACGGGCGATCCCAAGTCGACCGAAGGCGGCATGATTGAATGGGGCTATTACGAAGAGACCGAGCCGCGTCTCGTTCATCCGCGCGACATCCTGGAAAAGGAGCAAGCGCGCCTGTCGCCCTCCCAGCGCGATCTGGAGATGGAGCAGGTGATCGAGCCACTCGAAAAGGCGATGGAGCTGACCCCGATCCTCGCCGAACTGGGCTATGAGGAAAAGCGCTCCTTCAATGGGCTTCTCCAGGTCACCACCGATGGTGGCGCCTCGCTGGGCGAAAGCCAGAAGGTGCGCGGCCTTTGGTATGCCGTCGCGGTCTGGGTCAAGGACGGCCCCGGTGTGGGCAAGCTGATCGCCGACTGGATGACCGACGGGCGAACACCAATCGACATCAGTGGCGCCGACTATGCGCGCTTCAATGCCCATCAGCTCGACGAACAGCACATCCATGATCGCTGCACCGAAACGGCGATGAAGATCTACAATCCGGCGGTCCATCCGCGCGAACCCTTCTCCAAGGGCCGCAATGTGCGCCGCTCTCCCTTCTACGAGCGCGAGGTGGAACTGGGCGGCCATTTCATGGAGCTGGGCGGCTGGGAACGCGCGCACGGTTATGCCGCCAACGAGCACCTGCTCGACAAATGGGGCGACCGTGTCCCCGTCCGCGACAATGAATGGGACGACCGCCATTTCTGGCGCGTCTCCAACGCCGAGCACCTCGAGATGAGCGCCGATGTCGGCATGGTCAACCTCTCCCATTTCGCCATCTACGATGTCGAAGGGCCCGACCATGTCGACCTGATGGAATGGCTGTGCGTCGCCAAGATCGGCGGCGAGAACATGGTCGGCAAAGGCATCTACACCCATTTCCTGGATGAGGATGGCGGTGTGCGCGCCGACCTCACCGTCATCCGCATGGAAGATCGCTGCCGTGTCATCGATGGCGCCGATGCGGGGCCCCGCGATTTCAACTTCATGAAGCGCGTCGCAGCCGACAAGGGCTTCGATGTCGCAATCACCGACGTGACCGAGGACTTCACCACCATCGGCCTCTGGGGGCCGAATGCGCGCGCCACCCTGCAAAAGCTGGTCGCCGACCCCGACGCGCTGGAACATGGGAATTTCCCGTTCGCCGCGCTCAGGCCGATCGAGATCGCCGGAGTGCCGGTGATGGCCTTCCGCATCTCCTATGTCGGCGAACAGGGCTGGGAGTTGCACATGCGCTATGATCAGGCGCTGCCCGTCTGGGACGCGATCCGCGAACTGGGTGTGATGGCATTCGGTGTCGAGACCTACGCCAACTCGCGCCGCATGGAAAAGAGCCTGCGCCTGCAGAATGCCGACCTTCTGACCGAATACAATCTGCTGGAAGCCGATCTTGCCCGACCGAAGGTCAAGCAAGCCGACTTCCGCGGCAAGGCCGCCTATCTCGAACAGCGCGCGCGCAACCACCAGCCGGCAACCCTGTGCACGCTGGTGATGACCGACAATCGCGATTCCCAAGGCGTCGCCCGCTATCCGGTCGGCATCTGCCCGGTCATGGACGAAGCCACCGGCGAAGTGCTCGTCGACGAGCTGGGACGCCGGTCCTACACCACTTCGATCGCCTTCGGTCCGACGGTCGGCAAGAACATAGCGCTCGCCTACTTGCCGCACGACCGCGCCAGGAAAGGCAATGGATTGATGATCGAATACTTCGGCGAGCAGTTCCCGGTCGAGGTCGCCGGCGTCGGCTACGCGCCGCTTTACGATCCCGAGAACATCAAACCGCGATCCTGAGCCGCCAAGGCTGCCGTAACCTTAACAACAATTGAACGGCCCGCATTAACCTGACGGGCAGGCTGGCAAGCTATCATGGCACGGCGTCGCGCGCGCGCGTCAACTGCCGTTTTGCGAGAGTGCCTGCCGATGAGTGTAACCACGCTCGACCGATCCGCTGCCCCGCCCCGTTTGGGGTCGGCCGGTTTCGTCTGGCTGGTGATGGCGGCTCTTTGTGCGCTGATTTTCGCCGGCCTGGCTCTTCCGGTCTATGCGCCGCTGGGCTCGATGTATTGGGACAGCTTCCTTTATCTGGACGCCGCCAATCGCCTCGGTCAGGGCCAGATGCCCAACGTGGATTTCTTCACGCCGGTCGGCCCGCTCGAATACTATCTGAGCACATGGACAATGGCGCTGTTTCCGAACGCCCAGCCCATGTATGCGGCGAACTGGTCGATCGCGACCGTTTCGATCCCGTTGATGGCGCTGGTGCTGTGGGATGTTGCGCGCCGCAACGCCCTGATCGCGTTGGCACTGGCCGTGCCTTTCGCACTGTTCACGCTGCTGCCGTTCAACACGACCGAATACTACAACTTTCCCGGATCGGACGGTTTCGGCATCTACAACCGGCATGCCAGCCAGCTTCTCTATGTGCTGACCGCCGCGCTGATCTTCGTGCGCAATCAGGCGCTGATGGTCTTCCTGGTCGCCATGCTGATGCTGACGCTGTTCCTGATCAAGATAACGGGATTTGCCGCAGCGGGCCTCATCTGCCTCGTCGCCCTTTTGGCGGGCCGCGTCCATCTTGTCGGCGCGATTGCCAGCGCCGTCATCTTTGCCGCAGCGCTCGGCGGTCTCGAACTGGCCACCGGACTCGTGGCGGCCTATCTCGGCGATATCGCCGCCTTGCTCGAAATCAACGATGCCAGCCTCGCCTCGCGTCTGGTTCAGGGCGCATCGCGGGTCGGCGGAATCGTCATCTTTGCCGGGTTCCTGTGCGCACTGCTTGTCTTCGTGCTTCCGGCCCGGCCGTCCGCGGGCCAGCCGCTTTGGCGGGCCGTCTGCGATCATCCGGTCGTGTGGCTCGGAGCCGTGCTCACGGGCGGCGTCTTCTTTGAGAGCCAGAACACCGGCAGCCAAGAACTGATCGCGCTTTGGCCGGTCGCCATCCTGGCGCTCGGGCGCATGTTTGCCGAAGATGGCGGCAACGGCGCAAAGGCCGGCGTGGCGCTGTTGGCGGCGTGCACCGTCCTGCCGCCCGCGGTGCAGACCGTTCAGCACGCGGCCAGAGCCAATGTGGCGATGATCCGGCAAGCCCCCCTGGAACACGAAAACCTTCGTTCGATGGGGCAAGTGATGGTGCGGCCGCGCAAGCTTCAGCGCCGTGAACGCATGCGTGCCCACTACGTCGAGCATCCCGAAGCGACGCGCGCCATTGCCATGCGGCGCGAACTGCCCGCTTACGTCCTCTATTCCGAGCACGGTTTCCAGATCGGGCTGATGCAGGACGCCGATGAACTGGTCGGAACGCTCAAACGTCTCGAAGCCGATGGACTGCAATACGAGACGATCATGACGCTCGACTTCTCAAATCCGTTTCCGTGGTTGCTCGACAAATCCGGCCCGCGCCACATTGCCATCGGCGCCGACCCATACCGCGCCGTGCCAAAGCCGGACGCCGACGTCTACAACGCGGTCGCCGACGCCGACATCGTCCTTGAACCGCAGTGCCCCTACAGGGACAACAACCGGCAGCTCTACGGCATCTATGCGCCGGCGCTGACAGGGCACATCAAGGTCCGGCTGACCGATTGCTACATGGCCTATGTCAGGCCGTCGATCGCCGCTCAGCTTGACGGTTGACCTCCCCGCTGCCCGGCAGGAAGCGCAGATCGCGCAATGCGCAGATCAGCACCAGCCCGAACACCATCAGATAGGGCAGATGGAACCGCGTTTCGTGTAGCGGGAACACCACCATCTTGGCGCCGATCGCCAGAATCGTTGCGACGAGAACCGTCGTCTCGCGGCGCGAGAAGTCGATGCCGCGCAGCGCCATCTGCCACCAGGCAAAGCACCCGATCAGCAAAACCGCCAGCCATGTCTCCTCGACCAGTGACCGGACGATGACGCGCACCACCGAATAGGCATAGACGGTCAGCGAGAAATCGGGATCGAATCCCTCCAGCGTCGGCACGAACTCGACATTGGTGAACCAGAAGTGCGTCCACCAGCCCGGATGGCCACCGGCCTGGGTCATCGGAACATAGACGATCGCCGCGGCGACGAACGCAACGAACGCACCCCAAGAGAAGTTGCGCGTGAAAACCGAAACAAACCACAGAACACCAATATAAGCCGCGTGGTCCGGCCTCGCGAGAAAAGCGGTGAACAAGAGGAGCGCCACCAGCGCCTCGCGCTTTGCCATGAAGGCAAGCATGGCCGCAACGAACAGCATGGTCGAAAGCGAGTCGGGCGCCCCCTCGCGGGCGCTCTCGCCGAACTCGACCATCAGGAGCAACGCCACCGCCAACGGCGCCAGATGAATCGCCCGCTCGCGAGACAACCACCAGATCACCAGCCCACCGGTCATTGCCGACGGCACGACCGACAGCATCCGCACGGCGATGTAGGGATCGACGAAACCCGACAGCCAGGCCAGCAGCTCCACATAGAGGAACTTCACCCGGTAAAAGCCAAGCATTGTGAAGAAGGCTTCCGGATCGGCATATTGGCGCACGCGATAGTCGCGATCCTGCGTCAGGACGAGGAAGTCGCCGGCCGGCGTGTTGAGACGCATGGTCTCATAGGCGTGTCTGTGAAGCGCCTCGACGGAAACGCCCGGCGCCTCATAGGCCACCGCCAGATAGGCGAACATGTCCCAGTTGTAGACGGGGAACACCCAGCCGGCCGCAGCGATCGTCACCGTCAGAGCCAGCAACAACAGCAGACCCAGAATGGTGGCGATAGGTGCAAGGCGACGTGCCAGCCATTCGCCGGTCGCCAGTATGCGGATGTTTATGTCTTCGATCACGACGCTTGTTCCGTTACGTCAACTGATCAAACATGATGCCCCTTGCGCCGGGCTGGCGACGCAAGGAGAGATCCGGCACTTGAGCGTGGAACCGGGTGCTAGCTGACCTGGCTTTTGATGAAATCTCGCACGATGGCAACGATCCCGCGCCCGAGCAGCGCATCGAAGCCAGCGATGAACTGGTCGACGTGACTGCGCTGGCAGACGAGCGGCGGTTCCAGCCGGACGACATTGCGGTTGTATTCGGTGAAGGCGACCAAAATGTCATGATCGCGCAGCAAGAGCGCACCGATAAAGCCCGAAAGCGAACCCTTCAGCTTGTCGTCCAGCACCGCAACCGCCGGCCGCAGCACTGCCGGCAGCGTCTGCGAGAAGTCGTGGAACTCGAGGCCCACCATGAAGCCTTGGCCACGCACATCCTTGATGATCTGCGGATACTTGGCCTTCAGCCGTTCAAGCTCCGAGATCAGATAGGCGCCCGTGTCGGCCGCATTGTCGATCAGGCCTTCCTCATAAAGGATGTTGATCGTCTCAAGCGCCGTGACCGACGCCTCGCCGATTCCGCCGAAGGTTGCCTGTGCGTGGATCATCGCCGTCTTGGGCGTGCCATAGGCCTTCATGTAGATGTCGCGCCGGGCGATCATCGCGGCCATCGCGCATTTGCCGCCGCCGAGCGACTTGGCGAGCGCGGTGACATCGGGCACGACGCCATGATGCTCGAAGGCATAGAACCGGCCCGTGCGGCCAAGCCCGCACTGGACTTCATCGGCAACCCAGATGACGTCATACTCGTCGCACAGATCGCGCAGCCTGTGCCAATAGGCGCTGTCGGCAGTGATGATGCCGCCGCCGCCCTGCACCGTCTCAAGGCAGATCACGCCGATCTCCGGATGCGCCTTGAACGCCGCTTCCACGGCTTCGATGTCGCCGAACGGCACCTTGACGCCATTGTCGAGCAGCTTGAACTCGCCGCGATAGAGCGGTCCGTCTGTAACCGACAAGACACCCTTGGTCTTGCCGTGGAACGAGTTCTCCGCGAAGACGACCAGCGGGCGCTCGGGGCCGGCGGCGCGTTCGGCCACCTTCAGCGCCGCTTCCATGGCCTCGGAGCCGGACGAGCCCAGAAACACCATGTCGAGGTCTTCGGGCGAGCAGGCCGCGATGTTGTGCGCCAGCGCCGCCGCATATTGCGACATGAACGCCATGGCGATCTCGTGGCGCTTTTCGTCCTGGAACACCTTGCGGGTCTCGAGGATGCGCGGATGGTTGTGGCCGAGGGCCAGCGAGCCGAAGCCGCCGAAGAAGTCGAGGATCTTCCGACCGTTCTGGTCGGTGTAGTGCATGCCCTCCGCGCTTTCGATCTTGATTTTGTGAAAACCCAGAAGCTTCATGAAGTGAAGCTGGCCGGGGTTCAGATGTGCCTTGAACAGTTCGGTCATCGCCGGAACGTCCATCGCCTTGGCATCGGCCACCGACATCAGATCGGGTTTGGCCAGCGAAGCGTGCGCAGCGCCTGCCGGCATAGGCGTCTGCATGGCCGGAGCCTCGACCACCGGCTTCTTCTTTGTCAGGAAATCAAGCATCTTCGGTGTCCTCACTCTGCCGCCACAACGGTCGAATTGCCGACCGCAAGGCCGCTGTCCCTGGCTTTTCGGTATTCTGCATAGGCCTGCTGCAACATGTCCTCGTCGCGATATTTGGGCGTCCAGCCGAAATCGCGCTTGGCCGCCGTCGTGTCGCGCACGCAATACTCGTCGGCGATCAGATATTGTTCGGGGTCCATCAGCGGCCTGTTGAGCTGGTCGAGCGCGGCCAGCGTCCATTTGACGGCAAAGCCCGGCGTCGGCAGCAGGATCGATTTGGAGCCGGCCGACCTGATCAGGTCGCCCAAGAGCTTTTTGACCGGCGGCGGGTTGTCGGAGCCCAGATTGTAGGCCTTGTTCGGCGTGCCATGCTCCCAGGCAAGGCGCGCCACCTCGGCGCAGTCATAGACCGAGATGAACTGGTACGGGTTCTTGCCCGCACCGATCATCGGCACCGGCAGGTTCATGTCGATCAACTTGAACAGTTTTCCCAGAATGCCCAACCGTCCCGGCCCGATGATCAGACGCGGTCGCACGATGGTGATGTTCATTCCGCGCATGCGCCAGTCATCGGCGATCGTCTCGGTCTGGGCTTTCGAGCCGCCATAATGGCCGAGCGGCGAGATGGGATGGCTTTCGTCCTGCGGCGTCTTCACCGTTTTTCCGTAGACCATGTCGGTCGTGTACTGGACCAGTTGCGAGGCGCCCGATGCCGCGGTGTGCGCCATGATGTTGGCGGCGCCGAATGTGTTGACCGGATAGAAGAAAGGATATCGGTCGATGCGCTTCTGGATCGGCGACAGCATCATCGCCGACAGATTGTAGACCATGTCGTCGCCATCGATCGGAACGCCGGCAACCGAAGCCGAATTGGTCACGTCGCAATGCACGTGATCAACCGTGGCATAGTGCGGCAGCGGCGACTTGTTGATGTCGGCGACCAGCACTTTCTCGCCGCGCTCGGCAAGATCCTTGGCGAGAAAGCGGCCGACGAAACCGTCGCCGCCGAAGATCACATGTTTCATGATTGTGCTTCGTCCGTAATGGCTGTGGCGGGTGAGGAATGGGTTGTGCGCGGCGTGTCCGAAAGCGGCGAGCCCGACTGCGCGATGAGGACCGTACCGATGCAGATGAAGGCGATGCCGGCGATTTTGTAGGCACCCAGATCCTCGCCGAAGAGCTGCCAGGCAAGAACCGCAACCGCCACATAGGCGAGCGACAGGAACGGATAGGCAAAGCTCAGATCGACCTTGGACAGGACGAACATGTGCGAGGCCATCGAGATAACGAACGTCGCCAGTCCAAAGAACACCCAGGGCTGGAAGATGATCAGCAGCGTCTTCAGGATCAGGTTGGTTTGCCCCAGAACGGCAGGCGACAGGGTCATCATGCCCTGTTTGAGCATGAGCTGCGCCGCCGCATTGGTCAGCACCGTGAACAATATGAACGGAATGTACTTCATGGTCTGCGCCCGGCCCTCGTCAGGTCTTATGTCTTAGGAGACCTTCGTTAGGGTTTGCTGAAGATCGTCGGTTGAAATTGATCCATTCCCGTTTTTGGACAGCGTCAATGCTGTCCGCCGCCAGAAATCCGAGCAGAGCGCCGGATCGCGCAGCGCTTCCAACTGGCCCCACTGCGGGAACGATGCGGCAAACGTCCGCGCGCCCATGCGCGCATCCTTGTAGGGATTGACCCGCCCGCCCGCCTCCACCGTGATCCGGTCGAGATCGTCCAGAAGCGCCAACGTCTTGCGCCCCTTGTTGGGAAAATCGAGCGTCAGCGTGTAGCCCGGCACCGGAAAGCTCATCAGCCCGGGCGAGGCGATGTCACCGAACCGTTTGAGCACGGTCAGGAAGGAGGCCTGCCCGGCCTTGCGCGAGGCGGCCAGCATGGCCGGGATCGCTTCGCGCGCAGCCGCAAACGGTATCGCGCTCTGGTGCTGGTACAGGCCCGCCGGTCCATAAAGCCGGTTCCAGTGGCCGACCGCATCGAGCGGATAGAAGAAACCGGCAAAACCGGTGACGCGGTCACGGCCGGCCTTGCGTGCCTTTGCGAAATGAAACGCCGTGTTGAACGCCTTCAAACTGAAATGGTTGAGCACCGACATCGGCAGTTCGAACGGCACAGACAGGCGCGGCGCGTGAACGGCGGTGCGATAATCACCATCGTCGGCATGGTTGGCCGTCATCAGGACACCGCGTTCGCCATGGAGCTGATCAAGCCATGCGACCGCATACTCATTGGCCGCATCGGCCGCGTCCGCCTGATCGAAATAGGCATCGAGCGTTGCAAAGGGCTGCAGCCGTTCGACGACGTTGAGCGAACCGACCTTCATCATCTTCAGGCGCACGCGCGTGATGATGCCGGTCAGGCCCATGCCGCCGATCGTTGCCGCAAACAATGCCGGGTTGGCGGTGCGCGACAGCGTGTGCGTGCCGTCCGAGCGCACCAGTTCGATCTGCTCGACATGCCGACCCAGCGTGCCGCGCACATGATGGTTCTTGCCGTGCACATCGTTGGCCACCGCCCCGCCCAGCGTGACGAAACGGGTGCCTGGCGTCACGGGCAGAAAGAAACCATAGGGCGCGCAATAGTCGATGATCCGATGCAGCATGACGCCGGATTCGGCTTCCAGAACCCCGCTGTCCGGATTGAAGGCGACGATCCGCGCCGATCCGCGCATGTCGGCGAGCGTTCCGGCATCGTTGTGACAGGTGTCGCCATAGGAGCGACCATTGCCGAACGGCAGAAACGCACCGGGCGCCGCTGCGCGCAGCGCCTCGACGGCCAGCGGGCCGGCGATGGCTGTGCGTTGGGCCGGCCGGACCCGGCCGAACCCGTCAAAATCCGAGCGCATTGAAATCGACCACGCCGGCAACGAACATCAAGGCAGCGCCGAAGACGATCATCAACTGGCTGCGCCAGTCCGTGGCGATAAAGACGACCGGGTCGTCGTTGAACTCGCGCCGCTTGGCGAGAATCCAGATGCGCATGATCAGGTAGAGGACCAGCGGACAGATCGGCCAGATCATCCAGGGATGGTCATAGAGCATGTAGACGGCCGGGCTATCGAGATAGAGCGCCAGCACGACGATCGCCGAAAAGCCCGACGCCATGCCGGCCTGGGCGATGATCTCCTTGTCCTCGGGGCGATAGCCCCGTCCCGAAAGCCTCTGTCTTTCGGAGATCTTGGCAAGATCGAGTTCGACATAGCGCTTGACCAGCGCCAGCGACAAAAAGAAGAAGATCGAAAAGGCCAGAAGCCAATAGGACGGTTCGGCGGCGACCGCGGCCATGCCGGCAATGATGCGCACGGTGTAAAGGCCGGCAAGCGTCAGGACATCGAGCAGCAGCCAGCGCTTGACCTTGAGCGAATAGGCGGTCGTGGCGACGAAGTAGAGCGCCAGCACGATGCCGAACAAGGGCGGCAGCGTCATCGTGATCAGAACCGAAAACGCCATCAGGCCGAACGCGATCTTGATGCCGGTCGCCGGATCGATGCGCCCGGCGGCCAGCGGCCGCTTGCACTTGGTCGGATGGCGCCGGTCCATCGACAGGTCGAACAGATCGTTGAAGATGTAGACCGCCGAGGCCAGGAAGCTGAACGCGAAGAAAGCGCCAACCAGGTGCAGCAGCGTCGTCGGCTCGAAGACGGTATGGGCCAGCACCGCCGGCACCGCGATCAGCACATTCTTGGCCCATTGGTGGACGCGCAGCATCTTGGCGACGTCGGTCAGGCTGATCTGGCCGTGATCGGCGAGAATCGCGCCGCCATTGGCGTCCGCCCAGGCGCGGGCCTCGCGATCGGGCGCCACCACATAGGACCGCCGCGCGGCCTCGAAGACCGCGACATCGTCACGGCTGTTGCCGATGTAGTCAAAGCCCGCATCGCCATAGTCGGCCACCAGGCGTTCCCGCTTGGCCCCCGACTTGAGGTTCGTCTCCGGTGTCGAGCCGATCACGCGGTCAAAAAGGCCCAGATGCGCCGCGATCCGTCCGGCATGGTCCTGCGCACTGGCCGTTGCCAGCACCAGAACCCGGCCGCGTTCCTTTTCCGCTTCCAGAAAGCGCAGCACCTCGGGCCGATAGCCCAGGCTGGCCGGATCGACCCTGACGCGCGAGAACACCTCATGTTTGAAGCGTGCCTTGCCAGCAAGAAGCCAGACCGGCAACATGAGGGCGAAGAACGGGTTGGCGCGCACCAGGCGGAACACGCATTCCCACAGCAGATCGCCGGAAATCAGCGTACCGTCGAGATCGACCGCAAGAGCGATTGCCGTATCGTCAACGCGCGCATCCATGTCCGGTCCCTCGAAACTGCCCTCAGATCAGGCGTCCACGGTACCGGACAGGCGCGAAAAAAGCGGTGAATGGCTTGGGTTAACAGCGGTTGAAGCACCGCCTATCGGTGGCAATGGTTAGCGAGGATTGAATGCGGTAACCTGCATTTGTCTCAAATGCGCGCTATTGGTTGATGATCGCATCCGAACCGACAAGTTCGACGGATTCGCTGCCGGCCAGCGCGGCTCGGTCGCCATTGGGCAGGGTGATGAAGCAGCCCGTTGCACAGAACGAAACAGTTTCGCCAGCGCCGATCACCAACTCCGACTTGACCCCGTTTTCGGTGACGACCAGCGTGCGCGTTTCGCCTGCCTGGTTGGTCAGCGAAGCGGCATGCGCCTGGAACCCTGCCAGCGTTGTCGCCGCCAGGATGCCTATCGCACGGAAACCATGTCGCTTTTCAGACATGGCGGGACCCTAGAACCGAAACGGCCATCGTTCAACCGTCGTCCGGACGGCGGGCATCGCCAGCCTCGATTTCGCCGAACGGCTCTTGTGGAAGTTCCACGGGCACGGCTTCATCGGGCTGCATCATGCGCAGGTTGACGTCGCGCTGCGGGAACGGAATTTCGATACCTGCCGCCTTGAAGCGCTCGAAGATCGCCATGCGCAACTCGGTGCGCACCGTCAGGCCGTAACCGATGTCCGAAAGGAAGGAATAGAGCGTGAAATCGAGCGACGACGCGCCGAAGTCGTCGAACGAGACAAAGGGCTCGGGGTTGCCGAGCACGCGCGGATGGTCGACCGCGATTTCAAGAAGCAGATCATGCACCTGCCGGGGGTCGCTCGCATAGGACACACCGATGGAGACGGTCACCCGACCGAATGTGTTTCGGTGCATCCAGTTGGAAACCGCCGAATTGATCAGCTCGGAATTGGGCAGGATCAGCGTCTTACGGTCGAAGAGCTGGATCTCGGTCGCCCGTACCGAGATGTTGGTGACGGTGCCCGTGTAGCCGCCCGCCTCGATGATGTCGCCGGACTTGAACGGTCGCTCGGCCAGAAGGATCAGGCCGGACACGAAGTTGGAGACGATGTTCTGCAGGCCAAAGCCGATGCCCAGCGACAGAGCGCCGGCGACAAGCGCAAGCTGGCTGAGATCGAAGCCCGCCGCCGACACGCCGATCAGCGCCGCGATCGCAATGCCAAGATATCCGATCGAGGTCCTGATCGAGTTGCGCAGGCCGGTGTCGACACGGCTGCGTTCGAGGACGCTGCCGTCCAGCCAGCGCTGGAAGCGCTTGGTGACCAGATAGCCGACAAAGAACAGGACGATGCCGGCGGCGATCGAGGTCAACGAGATCGAGATCGACCCGACCGGAATGTCGGTAAAAAAGCGTTCGCCGAAGGCGCGGATTTCCGGCCAGCGGAAGCCCCATTGCAGCGCGAGCACCGGAATGCCGACAAGAAAGACAATGAAGGTCAGCGCGATGCCGAGCGCCAGTCCCAGCTGGTCGACAGTCGTTTCGGACAGCGCCAGCCGCTTTGTCAGCGCCGTGCCAAGGCGGGATTGGGCGAAGGCGTGGTCTTGCGCGATCGCCTGGGCCGCCCGATGGCCCAGATAGACCGTCGCCAGAATGGCACCGGTGATGACGATCTGCTGCGCGGCGAACCGGGCAAAGCCGATGTAGCCGGCCAGCGCTGCGCCAATCAGCAGCAGGCCGAGCGTAACCAGGGGCCATCGGATCCAACCTGGCCATGGCCGCGCGGACCCGTCCGCTTCTGCTGCGTCTGCGCCGTCGGCGACACGCGGCGGAAACGGGCGGATGAAGGCGATCACCACAAGAAGCACGCCGACCGCCAGGCTCGTCAGCAAGCTGCGCGCAACGGTGATCGGCAGCGATGCGCCGACGACGGTATTGACCTGCTCGATGACGGTGTCGAAGACCGTCACAACCGCCATGGCCATAAAGAACGCCTTGAGCGCGCGCGCGGCCCGGTCAGTCACCCCGATCAGCCGCCACTTTGGTTTGGACGGCGCGAACACCGCCTCGGACAGCCGCCAAACCAGAACGATCGCCGCCAGGCCGATCAAGAGCCGCGACAGCAGAAACTGGATATCGGGCCGCATCAGGCCGGCCTCGTCGAGCGCGAAAAGCGAGATCGCCAGAAACGACCAGAAGGCCAGCGTCGGCATCAGCGTGTACCAGAACGCATTGGTCATGCGCGCGAAGTAACTCGGCGGATCGTCCCCCTCGGCCCGTTCGATCCAGATGACGATGGTTCGACGCGAGGCCCAGATCGCCGCAAGCGCCAACGCGAGGATCATCAATGCGCTGACCAGAACCGTGCCCTGCTTGGTGCGCCAGGTGAAGCTCGCCCACGATGTCACGCGGCGTTCGAGCGCCTGGCTGCGTTCTGTCCAGTCGGCAATCAGTTGCGGGCTGAACGCGCTGGTGATGTCGTATCGGCGCGACAGCGATTCGGTGAACAGTGTCCGGCGACGCTCGGCGATGCGGTCGACGCCATTGCGCGCCTTGATGGATTCTGCCTCGAGCTGTCCGATCAGATCGTTGATCAGCGCCCGCTCGACGGTCAGAGACTCGCGCTCTTCAATCCGCGCAGGCGATTCGGTCGGCTCGCTTTCCGGCGGCGACGGGCCTAACTGGTCGAGGCGGCTCCGCACAGCGGTCAGGCGCGGCGTCAGCGCAACACCGGCCGCAAGCAGATCATCCTGCAAGGCGATCAGTTCCGTTGCAATCTCCGCCAGGCGCACATCGTCGTCGGCGCTTTCGGCAACATCGTTGAGCAGACGCTCGACATCACGGGTGAGCGCGACGACAGGTACCTCGGCCTCGCTGCCGACCGCCTGTGCCTGCGCCGGCGTGATCAACACGGCCAGGACGAGCGAAAACAGGAGTGTACGCAACGCGATCATGACGCCACGCATATCATATCTGTAAACCGGCGAAAGACGGCTTGACGGTCGGTGAGCATCGCGGGAACGTCATCGCACGGCGAATTTGTGTCATGCAGGGGCTGCCGCGCTGATGCAGATTGCGGGCGGTGTGCCGAAGGGTCCTTCATCCATGGCGGAATATTCTGCCCTCTCCATCCTGAAGAACGCGTTCTCCGGCAACCGGGACTGGAAGCCGGCCTGGCGCAAGCCCGATCCCAAACCCGCCTATGATGTGATCATTGTCGGCGGCGGCGGGCACGGTCTGTCCACCGCCTATTACCTGGCCAGCGAGTTCGGCATCCGCAACGTTGCCATCCTCGAAAAGGGCTGGGTCGGCTCGGGCAACATCGGCCGCAACACCACCATTGTGCGGTCCAACTATCTGCTGCCCGGCAATACGCCCTTCTACGAGCATTCCATGAAGCTATGGGAGAACCTCTCCCACGAGCTCAACTACAATGTGATGTTCTCCCAGCGCGGCATCATCAACCTGTTCCACACGCCGGCACAGGAAGACGACCATGCACGGCGCGGCAATGCGATGATCCTGCAGGGCGTCGACGCGCGCTTCGTACGCCCGCCCGAACTCAAGCGCCGCGTGCCAGCCCTGAACCTCTCGGGCTCATCGCGTTTTCCGGTCCTGGGCGGCCTCGAACAGCCGCGCGCCGGCACGGCCCGGCACGATGCGGTCGCCTGGGGCTATGCGCGCGGCGCCGACCGGCGCGGCGTCGACATCATCGAGAACTGCGAGGTGACCGGCTTTCTGCGCGAGGGCGATCAGGTTACCGGCGTCGAGACGAGCCGCGGCCGCATCCATGCGCGCAAGGTGGCCGTCGCTGTCGCCGGATCGACCAGCCGCGTCATGGCGATGGCCGGTGTCGACCGGTTGCCGATCGAGAGCCATGTGCTGCAGGCGTTTGTCACCGAAAGCGTCAAGCCGTGCCTCGACACGGTCGTCACCTATGGCGGCGGGCATCTGTACATCTCCCAGTCCGACAAGGGCTCGCTCGTCTTCGGCGGCGACATTGACGGCTACAATTCCTATGCCCAGCGCGGCAACCTGCCGATCGTCGAAGACGTGATGAGTGAGGTGTTGGAGCTGTTCCCGGCCTTTGCCAAGCTGCGCCTCCTGCGCTCCTGGGGCGGCATCATGGACATGTCGATGGACGGGTCGCCGATTATCGCCAAAGGACCCTTGCCCGGTCTCTATCTGAACGCCGGCTGGTGCTATGGCGGCTTCAAGGCAACGCCTGCTTCAGGCTGGTGCTTCGCCCACACGATCGCAAAGGACGAGCCGCACGCCTTCAACGCGCCCTATGCGCTCGACCGCTTCCACCGGGGCTATGTGATCGACGAGAAAGGCCAAGGGGCAACACCGTGGAAACACTGACATGCTGATCCACTGCCCCTTTTGCGGACCGCGCGACTTGAGCGAGTTCGTCTATTGCGGCGACGCGGACAATCTCGCCGCGCGCCCCGATCCGGAGGCGACAGACCAGGGCTCATGGAACGCCTTTGTCTATGACAGAAGGAACCCGGCGGGCGAGCATGCCGAGATCTGGCAGCATGCGGGCGGCTGCCGCAAGTTCCTGCGCATCGTCCGCAACACGGTGACGCATGAGATCGTCTCGATCGAGATGCTGGGGCCGGGCTCATGACGTCTTACCGCAGACCGGAAGGCGGCAACGCAATCGACCGCGACGACACCATCGCATTCACCGTCGATGGTCGGCAGTTCTTCGGTCTGCGGGGCGACACGCTGGCATCGGCGCTTCTGGCCAATGGGGTCCGGGTGATGGGCCGCTCGTTCAAATATCACCGCCCGCGCGGCGTCATGGCCGCAGGCGTCGACGAGCCCAATGCGCTCTTTACCGTCACGACCGACGGCGTGCGCGAGCCGAACGTGCGTGCCACCGAGATCGAGATCTTCGACGGGTTGTCCGTGGAAAGCCAGAACCGGTGGCCATCGCTCGAAAATGACGTGATGGCCATCAACCAGCTTGGGGGCAAGGCACTCGCAGCGGGCTTCTACTACAAGACCTTCATGGGCCCGGTGATCGGACCACTGAAAGGCACGCGGTTCTGGATGTTCTGCGAGCAGTTCATCCGCCGCGCGGCGGGTCTGGGACGGCCGGGCACAGCATCTGACGAAAACCGCTATGAGCGCATCAACGCCTTCTGCGATGTCCTTGTCGTCGGAGGCGGCATGGCCGGACTTCACAAGGCACTTGAAGCAGCCGAGGCAGGCAAGCGCGTCTTCGTCTGCGAGTTGGAGTCGCGCTGGGGCGGCGCGGCCGATGGCAAAAAAGAGTCCGAAATCAGACAGATCGTCGAATCGCTTGAATCACGATCCAATGTCACGCTGCTCACCCGGACGACGGTCTGGGGCTGGTATGATGACAACATGCTGGCGGCGACCGAGCGGGTGACCGACCATCTGCGCTCCGCACCTGAAGGCGCGCCGCGCCAGCGCCACTGGGTGATCCGGGCGGGGCATGTCGCGTTGGCCACCGGCGCGCTCGAGCGACCGATCGTCTTCCCCGGCAATGACCGGCCCGGCGTGATGCTGGCCGACGCGGGGCGCCGCTATGCGGATGCGTTCGGCGTTTTGCCGGGCCAGCATCTGACGGTCCTGACCAACAATGATAGCGCCTATGCCGCAGCGGTCGCGCTCCGCCAAGCGGGTGCAAACATCCGCGCCATCATCGACGTCCGGCCGGAGATCGGCGCGGGTGCGCAGCGGCTTGCCGATCGAGCCGGCGGTGCCTTGAAGCTGAGCCATGCGGTTGTCGGCACGAGCGGCGCCAAGGGCCTCAAGACGATCTCGGTCGCCCGTTACAATCACCAGACGAAGAGCTTTTCGGGCGGGTCGGAACAGATCGAAACCGATTGCCTGCTCGTCTCCGGTGGCTGGTCGCCGGTCGTCCATCTCGCCAGCCAGGCCGGCGCGAAGCCGGTCTGGGACGAGACGCTGCAAGCCTTCCTGCCGCCCGCGCCGGAGGCGCACTGGTCGGTTCATGGCGCCGCAGCGGGCGAGTTCGAATTCGGCGAGGGTCTGTCCCCCGCCCCGGCGCCCGTCTTCGAGATCCGGCATCCCGGCAAGGCGTTCGTCGACTTCCAGCACGATGTGACCGCCGACGATGTGCGCCTCGCCCATCAGGAGGGGTTCCAGTCAGTCGAGCATCTCAAACGCTACACGACACTCGGCATGGCGACCGATCAGGGCAAAACCTCCAACATCCCGGGTCTTGCCATCATGGCCGACGCGCTCGGCAAGCCGATCCCGGAGGTCGGTACGACGCGCTTCCGCCCGCCCTACACGGCGGCATCGCTCGGTGCCATCGCTGCCGAGCGCTTCGGCGACCTTTTCCCGCATCGGCTCACGCCGATGCATGACTGGCACGGCGAGCATGGCGCGCGCATGTATGCGGCGGGCCATTGGGAACGGCCCGAGAGCTACAACCGGCCGGGCGAGACCGTCGAACAGGCCTATGTGCGCGAGGCAAAGACGGTCCGGCAAGGCGTCGGGCTGGTCGACGTGTCGACGCTCGGCAAGATCGACATCCAAGGTCCCGATGCGGCCGAGTTCCTCAACCGCGTCTACACCAACGGCTTTGCCAAGCTGCCGGTGAACAAGGCGCGGTACGGGCTTATGCTGCGCGAGGACGGGTTCGCCATGGATGACGGCACCACATGGCGCCTTTCCGAAAACCGTTTCCTGATGACGACGACCACGGCCAATGCCGGTAGGGTGATGAGCCATCTCGAACTGTGTCTTGATGTCCACTGGACGGACTTGCGTGTCCACGTCACGTCAGTCACCGACCAGTGGGCCGGCGCGGCGATTGCCGGGCCGAAGTCGCGCGATGTGCTCGCCTCATGCGTCAACGGCACCGCGGTCGACAACGACACACTGCCCTTCATGGGCATCGTCCATGGCACAATCGCCGGCGTACCCGTGATGATCTGCCGGCTCTCCTTTTCCGGCGAACTCGCCTATGAGGTCTATTGCGGGGCGCACCACGGCACCCATGTCTGGGAGGCGCTGATGGCCGCCGGACAGCCCTTTGCCATCGCGCCCTATGGGCTCGAAGCGCTCGGAACGCTGCGCATCGAAAAAGGCCATGTCACCGCCGCCGAGATCGACGGGCGCACCACGGCACGCGACCTGCATCTCGACTGGATGCTGTCATCGAAGAAACCGTTCATCGGCTCGGCCATGATGGACCGGGAGGGGCTGACCGACAAAAGCCGCTGGACGCTCGTTGGCGTCGTCTCGCGCTCGGGCGAAAAGCTGCATGGCGGCTCCCATGTGGTCGCCGGAGACCGCGACGAGCCGGGTCCCGGCCTCGGCCATTTGACGGCGATGGCCTTTTCGCCGGAGATGAATGCCTATGTCGGCCTCGCGCTGGTCGAAGACGGCGAAAGCCGGATCGGCCAGCACCTTTTCGCTACCGACCCGGTGCGGACGCAAACGCACATACCCATTGAGATCGTCAGCCACCACATGGTCGACCCGAAGGGGGAGCGGATGCATGGCTGAACCCTTCGTCTCGACACCGGTCATCGCCGACGCCGCCGAAAGCCCGCTCGCGGGACATTGTGACAAGGGCGAGTTCGGCAATCGCGATCGCGGCGCGCAGGTGACGCTGACCGAGCGCTTTCCGCTGGCGATCTGCGATGTATTGGCCTGGCCCGGCGCGGAGACCAAAACCGCGAACGCCATCAAGCGTGCGACCAAACTCGCTCTGACCAAGACAAGCGATGCTGTTTCCGAGGAGGCGCAGGCCTTCCAACACGCGCCCGGCCGCCGGACCGTCATCGCCGTCGATCCCGCCCTGCCCGAAGCCCTGACCAAGGCCGTCGGCGACAATGGTACCGTCGTCGATCTGTCTCACGGCCGCACGGTAATCCGCATCGATGGCGGCCAATCGCGCAGGGTTCTGTCGAAGCTCTTCCCGATCGACTTCAAGTCGGAGACTTTCCCGCTGGAGAAGGGCCTGGCGACCAAGCACCACGAAATCTTCGCGCAAATCCAGCGTGTCGGCGAAGACGCCTTCGACATCGTGGTCTTTCGTTCCTATGCGCGGTCTTTCTGGCACGCGCTGAGGCGCGCCAGCGAAGAGGTGGGTTACGCGGTCATCTGACCGGCGCAAGCGCCATCGCTGCCAAGGCGTCCACATCGGCGGCAATCAGGTCGTGATCCCGCTCCTCGACCAGGGCATAGCCGCCCTGCCAAGCACGATAGATGATCCGCGCCTTGGCATTGGCTTCGGTCGTTGCGATACCAGAGCTGCACAACACGCCGACAAGGAAACCGATACGACGACTGTCGATCTCTGCGACGGCAGCAGCCACCGCCGCATCGCTGCCAGCCCACAACCGAAATGCGCGCTCCAACGCACCATCATCCGAAAAGCAGCGCACCAGAAGCGCACGAAGAGCATCTTCGGCGGGAAGACCGAGACGTTCCACCTCAGCGATCACGTCGTCGGTCTGCGCCTTTGCCCAGTGTTTGATGAGCGCATCCAGCAACGCCCGGCGGTTCTTGAAGTGCCAGTAGAAGCTGCCACGTGTGACGCCGATGCGCTTGGCCAACACGTCGATTCGCACGGCAGTCGGGCCGCCTTCGGCCAGCGCCGCAAGACCGGCTTTGATCCAGTCATCGGGATTCAGGCGATCCTTATCGGTCATTTCCATACACTACTGTATTGACTCGGGCACGTCTATCGATCACATTCCATACAGTACTGTATGGAGACTGTTATGACCTGTCTTTTGCATATCGATGCGAGCATCGACCTGGACGGCTCGAACACCCGGCGTTTGTCCGCCCGCTTCATTGAGCTTTGGAAAACGTGGAACCCTCAGGCGCAGATCATCAGACGGGATCTCGGCCGTGATCCGGCACCACCACTGACCCCTGTGTTTGCCAGAGCCATAAAGAACCCGGCAATGCGCGCTGAAGGCGAAACAGGTGCCGCTTGGACGACGTCACAGGCATTGACCGACGAGTTTCTCGCCGCAGACCGCTACGTCATCGGCATGCCTATGCACATCTTGACGGTGCCGTCGATCTTCAAGGCCTATGTCGAGCAGATTTTCCACGAGGGGCGCGTGTTCCGCGTCGACGAAAACGGTTTTGCCGGTCTTCTCGGCGGCCGCAAGTTCCTGTTCTTCCTCTCCAAGGGCGCGGACTATCGCGCCGGCGCGCCGTTGGAAGCCTTCGACATGCTCGAGCCCTATCTGCGCAAACTCCTGGTCTTTTGCGGTGTCGTCGAAAGCGACATTCGTTTCGTTGCGGTCAACAACGCGCTCCTGCCCGGCGGCGCCGACTTGGGCGACGAAAACAGCGCCGCCGATCAGATCACCCAACTGGCTGAACACTGGTAATCGTCGCTCAGAGAAGACGTGCGCCCACCACATAGGTCGCCTTAACGGCGCGGTCGTCGCCAAGCGTCTGCAAGACGAACAACTCCTCGGCCAGCGTTTCGACAGTTTCCATGCGCAGCGACATGGCCTCGGTGGCGCGAGCATCGAGGACGATGAAGTCGGCTTCGGTGCCGGCATCGAGCGAACCGATCCGGTCGGCCATGCCGATCGCCTCGGCATTGCCGCGCGTTGCCTGCCAGAAGGCGCGGAACGGATGATAGCGATGCCCTTGCAGGTTCAGCACCTTGTAACCCTCATCGAGCGTCTTCAAGAGCGACCAGGACGTGCCTCCGCCAATGTCCGTGGCAATCGCCGTGCGCACGCCGCCGCCCTTGATGCGGTCGAGATCGAACAGCCCGCTGCCCAGAAAAAGGTTCGAGGTCGGACAGAAGACGGCGACCGCGCCGGTTTCACCCATCCGCTCGATCTCGCGCGCCGACAGATGGATGCAGTGGCCCATCAGGCTTTTTTGCGTCAGAAGGCCGAACCGCTCATAGACGTCGGTGTAGTCGGCAGCATCGGGGAACAGCGCCTCAACGGCTTCGATCTCGCCATGATTCTCGGACAGATGCGTCTGGATCAGGCAATCGGGATGCTCGCGCGCCAACGCGCCGGACGCCTCCATCTGCGCGTCGGTCGAGGTCAGCGCGAAGCGCGGGCTGATCGCGACCTCCAGCCGCCCCTGACCGTGCCATTGATCAATCAGCGCCTTGGTGTCGTCATAGCCGGACTGGGCCGTGTCGGTCAGCGCTTCGGGCGCATTGCGGTCCATCATCACCTTGCCGGTGACGAGCCGCATGTCACGCGCGGCAGCCTCCGCCAGGAGCGCCTGGGCAGATGCCTTGTGCACCGATCCGAACGCGACGCAAGTCGTGGTGCCATGCGTAATCAGCATGTCGCAGAAGCGCGTGGCCATCGCCGCGGCGAAATGCGGATCGCCGTAACGCTGTTCCTCGATGAAGGTGTATGTGTTCAGCCATTCGAGCAGCGAGCCCGCATAGGACGCCACCACCTGACCTTGCGGGAAATGAATATGCGGATCGATGAAGCCGGGCAGGATCAGATGCGGCCGGTGATCGGCATGCTCCGCGCTGCGCTGTTCGGCGGGCAGATCGGCCCAATCGCCCGCCCAGACGATCCGACCATCGCGACAGACCAGCCCGCCATCGTCGGCATAGGTGAACGACGTTTCGTCGTCGGTGCCCAGCGGTTCGCGGTGAAACCACAACAGCCGCCCGCGCACGATCATCGTGTCTTCCGACATGGGTTCGGGTCTCCGGCCAGACGCGCCGACTATGGGCGAGTTCGTGGCGCAAGAAAAGGGCGAGCGGCCGGCGTTTGGCGACCCCGGCGGCCGCGTTACCTCATTGGAAACTGTCCACGAACGCAATCGGGTTCCGGTACATGGCCAAAGGCAGGAAGCGCGATTGGCCGACAAAGATCTGTGCAACGTGCGGTCGCGGCTTCACCTGGCGCAAGAAATGGGCGCGCGCGTGGGTCAGTGTGCGCTACTGGACCGGTGCCGCCGGCAACGAACAAGATTGAAACGCGGGCCATCGGAAGGGAGATGACCGTGCCTAGGCGGCCTTCCTTTGCAGTGTGCCGGCGGTGTCCGCTGCTCCGCTTCGGGTTTGCGCCAAATAGGCTGCCATGTCGCAGGCCGGCATTGGTCGTGCGAACAGATAGCCCTGGCCATGACCGATGCCCATCGTCTTGAGCACGACCGCCTGCTCGCGGCGTTCGATGCCCTCGGCGACGATGCCCATGCCCAGTTCCTTGGCGGCGCCGACCATCATCTCGACGAGCGCCCTCGTGCGGAAATCATTGTCGATCTCATCGACGAACATCTTGTCGAGCTTGATACGGTTCGCGCACAGCGACTTCATCAGCGACAGACCGTTGTGGCCGGTGCCGGCATCATCCAGAGCAATCTCGAAACCAGCCTCCTGAAGCGCCTGCGACACGGCGCGTCCGCCATCATCCGACGCCAGAGGCTGGCGCTCGGTGACCTCCACGACAATCTGAGAGCGCTCAAACGCGGTCTGGCTGATCAGCGCCGTCAGCCAGCGGGCAAAACCGTCCGTTTCAAGCTGCACGGGTGTGACGTTGATGGCCAGACGCAGGTCCTGGTCTTTGGAAAACTGGTCCCGCAGATCGGCATCGGCACGACGGATCAAATGGGCGACAAGCTGGTCGGCACATCCGTTCATCTCGACCAGAGGGATGAACTGGCTCGGCGGCACGAAGCTGCCGTCGCGGCGGCGCCACCGCGCCAGCATCTCGAAACCGACCGGCTTTTCGCCATCGAGAGCGACGATCGGCTGGTAGTAGGGCAAGATCTCGCCATTGGCGATTGCCGCCCTGAAATCATCCACGAAGCTGCCGCGTGAAACGAAGGCGCGGGCCACCACATAACCCACCAGAAGCGAAGTGATGACGGCGAGCGCGGCCAAGGTCCGATCAATGCCGCCGCTCCATGCGGCCAGTGTGGCATTGCCGACCTGAATTTCGACGCTTGTTGGATAGCGCGTTGAAGACGCCGTGAAGGTGCGGATGGATGGCTGTCCGTCAGTCGGGGAAGACTCGGAAACGATACCGGCCTCGGCTCCGAGATGAAGATCGATGCCGGAGCCGTCGCGTATGGCAGCCGGCAACACGTCGAAAACCAGGAGGTCGGTGTGAAGGACTGCCGTGACGGACCTGTCGGCACCCAGAACCCAACGCACGGCGAGTTTGTCGGTCGCATCGTCCGCAACCCTGGCCAATGCAATACGGCCGTTGCGCGCCGTGTGCCACATGTCGGCCGCCGCATCGCGACCGGGCACGACGCCGGAATCATCGAAAGCCCGGCACAGGGCAGCGGCGTTGCGAACTTGAATGTCGCGGATGCCGCCATTCATGAAGACGGTCGCGCGGCTGGCCGCCACTGTCTCGGCGTCGCAGCGCGTATGACCCGCCTCGATCATCGCACCCATTGCGATCACGGCCCGGTCGATGGCCACATCGGTACGATCGACGGTCTGTGACGCGAGCCCCTCCAGATAGGCCCGCTGCCATTGATCGATGATGGTGCGCTGGCCGGCATAAGCCAGAATCAGCGACACCGACATCGCGGCAGCAAACACAACGAAGAACCGGACGCGCCAGGACATGTCAACAAGCCTCCACCACCGTTTCAGCGTATCGTTGGTCCCTTACGAAAGCGTAAGTGCGGGCGCCCGCCGCGTCGCCGGCCAGCCGGTTTTGGGTTTTGCACTGCGTCTGAACCGCCTAAGATGGTGACTTGGACATCGCCAACCCGAAGGCCCGCACCATGACCTTTTGGCCCGATCTGCAGGACATCACCATCGCCGATTTCGAGGCACGGCGGCAAAGCGCGGTGAAGCTTGTCGCCGATGGTGAGTCGATGCCGCTCGAGATTGCCGAAATCAGTCCGATGGGCAAGTCCGAACGCGCAGGCGGCGCCTTCTCCGTGGTGCTGCGCGGCCCGCGCGAACCGGTGGTCGACCAGGCAACCCATCACCTTGTGTTCGACGGTGACGGGCCGATCGACCTGTTCCTTGTACCGGTTGGCGAGGACGCATCGGGCATGCTCTACGAAGCGGTGTTCACCTGATCGCAGGCGTCATTTCCGTTCAACCCACGTCCCGGCGCATCAGCCAGTAGACGCCCTTGTCCTCGCGCGGCGTAAAGCCCAGTCGCTCGTAAAGCCGCATCGCCGGATTGTTCTTTTCCACATGGATGCCGACGCCCAGCCCGTCGGCGCCGGCAAGAGCGATGACATCCTCCATCATGGCGCCGCCAAGCCCCTGCCCACGTGTGTCGGGCATCAGCGCGATATCGATGACCCGGATTTCCGATGGCCAGCGCTCCAGATAAAGCCGGCCGACCGGCATGCCATCGCGCTCGGCGATCAGCCAGTCGGCGTCCGGATAGTGCTGCATATAGTGGGCGTGTTGCGCATCGAATTGCGCGGCCAGAAAGGTCGCCTTTTCGGCCTCGGTCCAAGGCAAAGGCGCGACTTCCTCTGCACGGCCCGCCGCATATAGGGCACACAGGAATGCCATGTCGGCGTCGGTGATGCGGCGGAAGCGCAGACCGTTCGCGGCGGCACGCGGCAACGGCGGCAACGCCCGTGCGTCCGCTGCCTTGCCGGCAGCCGGCGCGGATGTCGGCATGTCAGCTCGTCTCTGGCGGTGTCAGGTCGCGCACGACGCCGTAGGTGGAGATGCCATTGTCCGCCAGCATCGACCAACCGGCGGACCAACTGGTCGAATCGATGGTGAACTGATCGAAATAATGCAAGGTGTTCTCGCGGCTGTTGCTCTGGAAGAATGTCAGCGCGCCATCGGCATTGTAGTCCATCCCGGCCCGACCGAAGCCCGGTACCTTTCCGACTTGCTGCCAGCCGGTCCATTGCTGGAACAGCGAATCGACCTGCTGGTTGTAATAGAGCTGCTCGTGCTCGCCGACGCTCATCAGCGCGATATGGTCATCGCCATCGATGGCCGCGACGACATTGAAGATTACGCCGCCGGTCATGCCGGGCCGCACCCATTCGCTCCAGCCTTCGCCGCCGGGCGGGTCCTGCCGGATTTGCACCACCTCGGCGAGCGAACCGACCATGAAGATGTTGACCGCGCCCTGCCGGTCGAGCGCGGCCGTCGGCACGGAACCGGCGCCGCCGCTGTCCGCATTGTCGATCCGGACCCAGCCGGTCCAGTCGGCAGCCGTCAGTGCCTTGCCCGTCTTCTGCTGGTTGACATAGACCGCGCGATCCTTCGGATCCTGCCCCATGGCGATCACTATGACGCGGCCATCGGCATTGTTGGTCACCGTCACCTGGGAGACATGCTGGCCTGGCAGCGGAATCCAGTCGCTCCAAGGCTGATCCGGCGGCTCGGGCACCATGACATGCACCTCGATCGGCTCGGTCTGGCCCGGCGGGATGATCTTCTCGGTCTTTTCGACAATCTTCGGCGGGTTCTGGTAGATCCACCAGACATTGCCGCCTGAATCGTCCACACCGAAAATCTCGATCCGTCCGTCCGCGTCGCGGGTCATGGAAAGTTCGTGAAAGCCGGCAAGCCCGTCCGGCATGCCGAGGCTCACGGGCGCGTTCCAGCGCTCGGCGCCGCCCGGGCCCTGCGGCGCCTCGTCGATGTAGTGAACCGCCAGCGGCGCGTCCTTGGTCTGGGCGGCGAGCGCGACACGGCCATCGGTGGTCGAACCCGTGCCGAGCACAATGTAGGCGGTGTCGTTGATCGCGGCCCATTTGCCGCTCCACGGCCCGTTGGGTGCGGTTTGCGCGGTCCAGAGCAGCTTGTTGGCCTGATTGACGTCGATGCCGATCACCATCAGCCGTGACAATTCGGCAAACGGCGTTTCGTCGGCATCGCCCTCGCCGGGCAGGAAGGCATCGTATTCAAGGTCGATCTCGGTGCGTTCAGCGTCGCTCATGGTCGCGCTCCTCGGTGTCTGTCTTGCGGCTCGGCTAGCTGCGCGACGGGTAGAGCCCGACCAGCGCGATGATGAAGTTCATCACCAGAAAGGGTTGCAAATTGTTGTGCGGCTGACTTCCGCCGGCATTTGGCAGCGCCGCCATCGGCACGAGATTGTTGGACGTGTTCGACTGGTACAACGAACCGCCCCGTGATCGCGCCAAGGCAACATTGGCCGCCAGTGTGCCCTGTTCGCCATTTTCGCCCGAAGCGCGCATCGTATGGTTGTGGTTGGGCATTTGCGCTTCGGTCAGCGTCACCATCTCGACGCCGCCGCGCTGGCCCAGCCGCCGCGATGTCAGCCCCGGCCCGCGGCCGGGATGCATCGGTGCACGCCCTTCGAGATTGGGCAGGGCCGTCGTCGAGCGGCCATCGCCGCCATAGGTCGTGCCGATCAGCGAAAACAGGGCCGTGTTCTGCGAAATCGGCAGCAACTGGCCGTTGCAGAAGGCCCAGCCGCGCGGAGCGAAATTGCCGGCAAAGATGCGAATCTCGGCGGTGAACGGTTCGGACATGATGCGTCTCCCTCAGTGCCGGCTCGGATAGATGCCGAACAGCGCGATGATGAAATGGACGCACAGATACGGCATCAGATTCGTGTGCGATTGGCTCCCGCCGATCCGGGAGACCGCCGTCGCGGCCATGTTCACGTCAAGCGCCTCTGTCGCGCTGAAAGGTTCGAGCACCGTACTGGTGCCAAGTCGGTTGCCGGAAGGATCGGGCAGGTTGGCGTTGCTGGTCGTTCCCTGCTCGGGATGGGTATGGCTTGGCAGTTGGTTGACCGTAAGCGTGACCTTCTCGGCGCCGCCCTTCGCGCCCAGGCGCCGTTCGGACAGGCCCGGCCCCTGGCCGGCGTGGATCGGCAGCCGCCCGCGCATGTCCGGCAGGCCGAAAGTGGTGCGGCCGTCGCCGCCATAGATGGTGCCCAGAAGCGAGAACAGCGCATCGTTCTGCGACACGGCCAAAAGCTGGCCATCGCAAAAGGCCCAGCCGCGCGGGGCAAAATTGCCCGCAAACATCCGGATTTCTCCGACGAAAGGTTCGGACATGTTCGCGGCCCTCCCAAGCCCTTGGTAACGTAGCGGCGCCGATCAGTTGCGCGAGGGAAACAGGCCCTGCAGGGCGATGCAGAAATTGACGGCGATGTAGGGCTGCATGTTTTCGTGCGACTGGCCGCCGCCTACGTTGGCGATGGTGCCGGATCGCAGGTTTGCCAGATTGGCCGACGAAGCCGAGTAGGGCCCGCCGACCTCTCGCGCGAGAACGGCGCCGGTCGTGTTGATCGAGTTGCCGTTGGTCGACGACGCCTCAACATTGTGCGTGTGTTGCGGCATCTCGTTGGCCGCAAGCGCGTGGGTTTCCTCACCGCTCTTCTGCCCCTCGGTGTGAAATTGCCCGCCATTCGACCGGCCCACATGCATCGGCGTGCGTCCGCGCATGTCGGGCAGCGCAAAGCTCGTCCGCCCGTCGCCGCCATAAGTCGTTCCGAGAAGCGAATAGAGCGACTGGTTCTGGTTGATCGGCAGTATTTGGCCATCGCAGAAAGCCCAGCCTCGAGGCGCAAAGTTGAACGCCATTATGCGAACTTCGGCAAGGAACGGTTCGGACATTCGGAAACCCCTCGGCGCAACTGGTCAGCCAAGCGTACTTGTCAGCATTATGTCATTTTTACTGGCTGTCTTTTTTAAAGGCTGCATGACAATCGCCCGCCCTGTCAATGAAATATTTGAAGATTATTTGTTGCACTGCAATGACTTGCCGCCTTTTCCGTGTATCGGAGCGCTCTTCTATCGGAAGGTGCAACGCTCCCCGCGGGGATGCCGGCCAACGCGGACACACCGCGACCGCGAGCGTCTCGCTTTGCCGAGGTTGCAGGCGTCGACAAGGCAAGGCACCCGCCGGCGCCAGGATGCACAGGGCGGAGCCGGCGTGTTGGCCTACGGTCCGTGTCGGCCTGTACGGCCTATGGCAGCGCAGGGTGCCACACCGAAATTGATCGTGCCGGTCAGCGTGATGTTTGTGTTCACAATGCCATTGGCATCGTCGAGTTCAGCGGCGTTGGCAGGTGCCGGCGGTCTGGCGCAGGCGCATGACGCTGGTTGTGGCGTTGAACGGCGTATCGCCTCGGATTGTAACGGAGAGGGTATTGCCGGAAAAGTTGGTGCAGACCGTCGCGCCTATGGCAACGTACAGACGGGCCCGCCGAAGTTGATTGTGCCAGTAACCGTTACAACACCGGTTCCGCCATTCACAGCCTGTATATTGGCACCGCTTGTCTGAACTGAGTTATGCGTACCAGCAGTCTGTCGAACCCGGATTATTCGGGAAGCCGCCCCGAACGGGCCTCCATCAATGGTTCCGGAGAAGGAGTTGCCGGAAATGTTCGAGCAGGTCGTTCCGCCTGCAATTGTGTTGGCAACCTGGATCGGCCGGTCGAAGTCAATTTCTCGGAAGACGTTGTTGGTGATGGTGATGTTGCTGGTACCCGCCGTCACGTTGTTAGAGGCGGACACGCCTTCAAAAAATGCGGTCTCCTGAATCGTGTTGTTGTTGATGTTGACGGTCATGGTGCTGCCGCCCTCGTTGCTGACACGAATGCCATTGCCCAACTGCGATCCGGACCCGGCCGTCCCCAGTGTGCCGATCGTGTTGTCCGTGATCGTGGCGCGGAGTGTGCCAACACCGGCCGCAAGCGTGCCGTTGGTGAACAGGTTGATCGCGTTCGCGCGGATGCCGGTGATGGTGTTACCGGCTCCGCCCACATCCGCACCATCGCGGATATTGACCGTGAGGTCAGGTCCAGCGCCAACACCGGCTGAATCGAGTGTGCCGGAAATGCCGACATTCATGCCGTTGAACGTGTTGTCTTCCGCCGTCAGCGTGCCGGTGTGACCGCGCCCAACGTTCAGTTCCAGAGCCGTGCCCTGCAATCCGCCGGAGGCGCCCACAGCGGTTCCATTGCCGAATGTGGAGGTGTTGACGGAAACGGATGAGGTGCCATTACCGTTGACATTCACCCGCAGACCACCCGCGCCCGCAGCGACAGACGTTTCCTGGAAGGTTGAACCGGTTACGGTCATCGTCAGATTACCGCCAGCCGTGGTTCCGCCGTCACCGGTATTGTCGATGGCAAAGAGATCGCTGCCCGCATCACGGTTGGTCAGGTTGGTGATCGTCACCGTGCCGGTGAGTCCCTGGAACTGGATGTTGTCTTCACCTCCAACATCACCGAAGGCCTGCACAGTCGTGTCTGTAATCGTCAGACCCGAGACGGACTGGCCGGAAATACCGACCTGTCCGACATTGTTGTTGCCGTTGATGTCGAGATTGTTGAGCGTCAGATTGGTGACGTTGGTGAGCTTCACACCTGCGTTGTAGTTGGCAATATTGCCGCCGAACACCGATGTGCCGGCACCTTGTGTACTCGCCACGTTGGTGAGGTTCATGTTGCGCAGATCGACGTTCTGCGCATTGGTCAACTGAATGGCATTGCCGGTGACATTCTGCAGCGTGCCGCCGGAGCCATCGGTGGTGCCTGTGCCCGTGACATCAAAGGCACCGGTGCCGGTGGCGTTCAGATTGATTGCATTGGTTCCACCGTTCTGGCTGATTGACTGGAATGTCACGCCCCCGGCGCCGATGGTGGTTCCATTGATGTTGACGGCTCTTCCGGTAGTCGTGTTGATAGTGTTGTTTGTGCCCTGAATGGTCACCGTGCCGCCACCGGTTGCTGTCAATCCGCCTCCGGTCGTGGTGTCGATATCCAGCCCACCATTGGTGAAATTGACTGTCGCGCCGGTGTTGTTCGTCAAGCGCGCAGCAATATGTGTGGCGGTGTTAAGTGTCTTGGTGGTGCCGGAAAAGGTTACAGTACCGCCGGAATTACTGCTGACGACGATTCCGTTGTCCGCCCCACCAGTGGCGCTCAGATTTCCTGAAACGGTGACCGAACCACCGGTGCGGCCTTGTATCAGCACAACCCTGTTCGCGGTCGTTTTGGTGAGGCTTGCAGCGATGGTGACATTCGCTGAGCCGGCGAGGATATTCAACGCATGACCATTGGGATCGTTGACGCTGCCGACAGAACCACCGTTGACTGAGATGGCACGTCCCTGGTTCTGGATATCAATACCATCGCCAATGACACCATCAATGGCGACCGTTCCAAACGTCACACTGCCGGTGGTTCCTGTTTCATTCAAAAAGATGCCGTCAGTGGCAGTGCCATTCACATCAAGGCTGGAAATATTGATGTTTGCGGTCGATGCGCCGGTGAGCTCAACGGCGTTGGTCCCAGCACCCGACGTGTTGGTTACCAGCACATCGTTGGCGGTGCCCGCATTGCCGTCGTCCACGGTGAACGTTCCACCGGTAATATTGTTAATGCGCACGGCATCCGCAACCACAGTTCCACTGGCTTGAAGGCTCTGGAAATCAACACCTCCTGCGGCGATGGTTGTGTTGGAAAGGTTCAGAATTCGACCGGTTGCGGTGTTCACCGTGCGCGTACCGGCGGCGGCGATGCCCAACGTGGTGTTTGCTGCAGTGGAGACAAACCCGTTACCGGAATTGGTATCAATATCGAGGCCGCCGTTGAAATTGATCGTTCGGGTTCCGGCTCCGTCGATCAGCACGCCACCGCCGGCAGTGCCAGTGTTGTCGATGACCGTGTTGCCGAAGTTGATTGTGCCGTCCGAGGCGTTGACGTGAATGCCCGCGTTGGTCGATCCGGTAACGGTCGTTGTGCCTGTGACCGTGAAAGTGGAGCCGGCGCTGCCCAGGTCGATCTCGACGCCTGAGTCGGTCGAATTGGTCGAGGTGACGTTCCGCAGCGTGATGTTGGTGACCGTCGGGTTGATGAACACCGCCGTGCCATTGTTGGAGACGATGTCGTTGGTGCCGCCGGTAATGTTGAGCGTGCCGGTATTGGTCGCCCTCAGGCCGAACGCGCCGACCCCATTGACCGTCACGTCCAGCCCGTTGAACGAATAGGTGCCGGCGTTGGCCCCGCCGGCGCTGGTGCCAAGATCGACGCCGCTGGCATTGGCGCCGGCCGCGTCGTTGAGGATCGTGGTCCTGCCGCCGAACGTGACATTGCCGAGAGAATTGAAGATCCTGATGCCATTGGTGCGGGCGTCGTCGATGGTCGTCGTTCCGGCGACGGTGATCGTGCGCCCCGTGGCATCGAAATGTTCGATGTGAAGCGCCTCATCCAGATTGGTCAGGGCGAGGCTGGCGAAATCGATGTCGATATCGTTGGCGCCCACCTGGATGGAGCTGATGCGGATACCATCGTCGGACTGATCGGTCGCGTTGCCGACGGTCACCGCGCCGAAATCGATGTCGACGCCGGGGGCGGAGATGGTGGAGATGCTTATGCCGTCGCTGCCCGCCTGCACCTGCCCGGCCGTCGTGTTGATGTCCACCGCACCGAAAGCAAAGGTTTGACCGGCTGAGAGAATAGTGTCGAGGACGATGGATTCGGCGGTGTAATTGTTGAGCGTCGTCGTCCCCGTCACGGCAAAGGACGATCCGCCGCCGGTAGCGACGAAGCTGATGCCGTTGGCTGCCGTGCCGCCGCCATTGCCGGTGATCGAGTCGAACACGGCATTGATCGTCGTGTTCTGGATTTGAACCGCCCGGCCCGATGAGGTCGTGATCGACTCGTCGCCGCCCGTCGCGGCAACATTGAGCGTGCCGCCGGTCGCGGTCAGGCCGGTGCCGGTGACCGTGTCGATGTTCAGCCCGCCATTGAAGGTGGCGGTGCCCGATGCAAGATTGATGCCCTCGCCGGCCGCCGTTCCCGAAGCGGTGATCGTTGCCTGGCCCACGAAGGTGGTGGTGCCGGTGTTGGCAGCTGCATTGCCGATGTCGACAAGCCGGCCGTCGAACCCGGAATTGTTCTGCGCACCGAACGTTCCGCCAAAGGTCACATTGGCGGCCGATCCCTGCACGGTCAGGTTGGCGATCTGGGCATTGTCGGCGCGGGCAAAGCCCGTCACGCCGACGCTGCCGCCATCAACATTGTCGATCGAAATGCCGGTTCGAGCGCGGGTGACATTGACGGAAGCGAAATCGACATCGAAACCGGCTGCGCCCGCGCCGACACCACTGACCAGAATGCCCATCGTGGTGACCGTGCCCTGCCCCACCCGGGTCGCGCCGAAATCGATGTCGACGCCGGTGCCGCCAATGCTGTCGATGACGATACCGCGACCGGTGGCGACAGCGGTGTTTCGGTTGATGTCGGTGGCCCCGAAGTCGATGTCCTGATTGTTGTTCGCAAGGTTCGCGATCTGGATGCCGGCATCGGTATAGTTGTCGAGCGTCGTCGTTCCGGTGACGGCGAGCGTCGAGTTCGCCCCCAGATTGTTCAGCACGATGCCGTCGGCAACCGTGCCACTGCCATTGCCGGTGATCGATGTCAGCGAGACGGTGTTGGCGGTGACACCATTCAGATTGACGGCCGCGCCGCCGGTCACGTTGAAGTCGCCGGATGTGGCGGCGACGGTCAGCCCGGCGCCTGTCGCCGCAAGACCCGCGCCGTTGGCGGTCGCGATATCGAGGTCGGCGAATGTGACCGTGCCGCCCGAACCGAACAGCTCGACCGCGACATCTGCGGCCGCATTGCCGTAACCTGTGATCGCGACATTGCCGAAGGTCAGCGTGCCGCCCGACTGCGCCGTGGTTTCGATGACGCTGTTGCCGGTCGCGTTGGCCGACGTCACCGTGCCGAACTGGATGGCGCCGCCCGACTGGCTGGCGATCTCGATCACATTGTCGGTGTTGCCGGTCGCCGTGATGTTCGTGCTGACGGTGACATTGCGCGCACCGGTGCCGATCGAGACGACGGTGCCGGTCGTCCCGTCAATGTCGGAAGCGGCGTCGACCGTGATCGCCGCCGTCGAAGCGCCGCCCGCATCGATGCCGAGCGCAGTGCCGGCATTGGCGGCGACTTCATTCGTGAGGTCGACATCGGTCAGCGCAACGCCGCCGGCATTGTTGTTGAGCAGAACGCCCGTGGCGCCGGTGCCGATATTGGTGATCTCGACATTGTTGATGGTCACCGGATTGGCCGCGCCATCGACGGAGATCGCCGCATCGCCCGCGCCAAGGCCGGCACCATCGAACACCGTGTTGCGGATGGTCGAATTGCCCGCGCCCGCCGCCGTTGCCACGATGGACGTCGCCCCGCCATTGGAGTTGCTGGCGACCACCGAGTTCTGCGTGACATTGCCGCCCGTGGCACCCAGATTGCCCTCGACATTGGCCGGCTGGACGGTCCCGAATGTGATCACGCGGCCATCGTCGAACCCGTCCAGCGACTGGCCGTCCTTCAGCGTGAAGCCGTCGGCGCCGCCGCCTGTGACATCGATCACGCCCGCACCGGTGTGCGCCACGAACACGAAAGTCTGGTCCGCATCGGCCAGCGCCTCGGCCGCCGCGACGGTGATCGTGTTCAGGCCGCCGCCTGTCGACACGTTGAGCCCGTGCGTGCCAGCGGCGATAACGCCACCGGTCTGGCTGACGAACACCGCCGAACCCGCCCCGCCGGGCAGGTTGGCATTGTCACCCGGCCCGAACCCGACATCGTTGAAATCAAAGCTCGAAGCGGCGTTGGTGCCGCCGCCGACATCGACAGTGAAGGCACCCGCCTGGCCGTTGACGTTGATCGTGCTGGCCTCGTCAGGTCCCCCGGGCGCGCCATCGCCAAATCCGTCGCCGAAGGTGAACTGGACTGCCGCAGTGTTGTCGATGATGACACCACGGTGCAGGTCCGTGATCGAGCTGGGCGTGTCTGTCGTGCTGTCGGCGACACCGACGGTGCCGACATTGACGATCTGGTTGCCCAGCACACCGGTCAGATCGATGCCGATGGAATCGGTCGACGTATCCGGTCCGCTGATCGCAACGGACTCGAAGTTCACCGCACCGCCCAGGTTTGCGCCGGACAGGTCGATGCCCTTCTGGCCGGCCGCTCCCCCGACATTTGTGATCGTCGTGACACCGAAGGTCAGCGTGCCCGGCGTTCCGCCGACCGAAATCGCATCCGCGTTGGCCGCCCCGGCCCCCAACTCGATATCGACCTGGCCAAAGGTGACATTGGCATTGGCGTTGACCAGCACGATCCCGCTGTCGCCCGCATTGTTGATGTCGACCGCGCCGTTGAAAGCGATCGCACCGGCATTGTTGGACAGGTTGATGCCGACAAGGCCGGGCGAATTCAGGGTGACCGTTGTTCCGGCGGAAAAGTTGACATTGGCGCCGCCGGCCACATTGGCGATCTGGATGCCGACCGCATCGGTCACCGTCGCGCCCGTGAAGCTGACCGTGCCGCTGGTCACCGTACTGATGTCGATCGCGCGTCCGCCGGTGGTGTTGGCGACCGTGCCCGACACGGTGATGTTTCCGGTCGTGCCGCCCCGGATCGAGACGGCGTCGCCGCCATTCGATGTGTGGCTGATATTGGCGCCGAAATTGACGGCCATCGCGCCGCCATTGATGTCCAGCGCGTCTCCAACTCCGGCCTTCGTGACTGTGCCGCCGGTTGCGGTGAAAGAGCCGCCGCCATTGTTCGTGATCAGCACGCCAGTGCCCGTGGTGCCGCTCACGTTCAGCGTACCCAGATTGACGGCAGCCGTGGAGTTGATGACCCGCACGCCCTCGGTCGTCGAACCGGTAACTGATGTGGTCCCGGTCACGGTGAACGTGCCGGCGATCGTATCGAGATTGACGCCGCGGCCGCCGCTGTTGGTCGATGTTAGGCTGGCAAAGGTCGAGCTCATCGTAACCGGATCGATATCGACCGATGCACCGGTGGTCGTGTCGATCACGCCGCCCGTATTGCCAAAGGCAAAGGCGCCGGCCTTGCCGGCCGCATCGCGGATGAAAAGGCCCGTGCCGCTGTCATTGAAGACGTTCAGCGTGCCAAGCGCGATGTCGCCGAGCACATTGTTGAGCCGCAGACCGTCGCCAGCGACGCGCGTACCGACACCCTGGCCGATCTGCGTGGTGCCCGTGCCCGTCGCCTGCTGTATGGCGCCGCCCGGCACAGCATCGAACGTCACCCGGTCGAATTGAGCACCGCCGCTGGTGCCGTTGCCGGTGATCGTCAGACCGTTCAGCGACGTGACGATCGTGGCGCCATCCGTCGCGCCGCCATCGACATTAAGGGTGAAACCAGCGCTGGCGCGCGTCAGCGTCAGATTGTCGAGCGCCAGCACCGCCGAAGCGGCGTTGCCGGTCGTGTTGTTGACTTCGACCGCCGCGCCCGGCGAACTGATCGCCGTGCCAGCACCGCCGAAGGTGATGTTGGTCGACCCGGTGCCGCTGATATTGGCGACGAAGCCGCCACCCGTCGCCCCGCCGTCGAAATTGCTGATCGCCAAATCGTTGAACGTCAACGTGCTCGCGTTCGAGCTCTGAACGATGTTGACCGCATTGCTGGCGCCGTCCATGCCCTGGACGGTCAGATCATCGAACGTGGCCGTGCCGCCATAATTGCCCAGATGGACACCCTCGGTGCCGGCATTGGTGACATCGAGGTTTGTGACCGCAATCGTCGGGCGGCCGAAAATGTCCATCCCGCGGCCACCGGAATTGATGCGCGATGCATTGGTCGCGTTGCCGATGTTGAGCGCCTCGCCGGCGGCGGCGCCATCATTGTCGACGCCGACGATGGTCGGCGCCGTGGTCTCGCCGATCCGCAGGAAGCCTGTCCCGGTGCCGATATTGAGGTCGGCGCCATTCTGGCTGAGGAACAGGCCGATCGTGCCGCCATCGATGTTCAGACCAGTCAGGCCGTTGGACGTTCCCGTACCGATGCTGAACGTCGCGCCGGTATTCACGCCGGTGATGCCGATACCGCTGTTGGTCGGATTATCGATGTCCGCGGCGATGATCGTGACACCGCCGGCCCCGGTCACGTTGGCGATCGCGATGCCCTGCACCGTGTTGTTGAGCGCATTGGCCCGGCCGATATTGATCCCGTTGCCGGCGCTGGTCGTGACGTTGCCCAGATTGATCGCCCGTGACCCGCCGGTGCCGGATACGGTGTCGAAATTGAAGCCGCCGCCCCCGATCGTGGCCATGTTGAGGTTGAGCGCCACGCCGCCCGCCGAGTCGATCGTCTGCGTGCCGGCGGCAGCGACATCGACGGTCGAACCGCCTGTCGCATTGAAGCCCGTGCCGGTAGTGGTGTCGATGTCTAGATTACCGGTGAACGACACCGTCGAGTTGTCGATATCGACGGCGTTGCCCACCGTCGTTGCGATCGTCGTGTTGTTGAACGTTGCCGTGCCGGTGACATTGTCCAAGTCGATGCCCTGGCCGGCCGTGATGTTGCGGATCGTCAATCCGGTTGAATTGATGCCGATGGCACCGACGCCCGCCAACCCGTCGCCGCCGGCTGTGTTCTCGATGATGAAGTCCTGTGTCGTCACGCCGCCGAGGGCGGTCAGCGTATCACCGGCGCCGGTGTTGGTCAGCGTTGCGGCGCCGTTGCCGGTCGGATCGTTGATAACGGCCCCAGCGCCGGGCACGCCGGTGAAGTTGGCCGGAATGATCAGGCCGCTGGAGGCGAAGGTGCGGCCATTGCCGAACGAGGCCATCGTCTGGTTGTGCGACAGGGTGAAGCCGTCGACATCGTCAATCGCCGCGCCGTCATTGATCAGAACGAAGGTCGTGTTGGCGGTCATGATCGCGTCGGCGGTCACCACATTGGCGCGGTTGTTGACGTCCGAACCGGAACCGTCGCCGGTGGCAGTGGCCGCAACGAAGACCAGATTGCTGCCGCCGCCAGGGACAAAATCGAGCGCGCCGGTAAAGGTCACATCGTCGAAATTGTATGAGCCCATCGTGACGAAGGCCCCGCCCAGAATGGCGGTCGTGGCCGAAATGGACGAGCCCTGATCGGTCGTCCCCTCGCCATCGCCGAAGATGAAAGTGGCGTTTGTGGCCGGATTGAAGACCACACCGGCATCCACGCCTGCGATCGATGCGTTCGCGCCGGCAACGTTGCTGTCACCGAGCTGGATTGTTCCCGGCCCCATCGTGCCCGACAACACCACGCCAGCCGTAACGGCATTGGTCGTCGACGTCACGTCGAAATCGGTGGCCGTGAAGTTGCCGTTGATCGTTGCCCCGGCAAGCACAAGGCCCGCCGAGCCGGGGGTCTGCAGCGCGATGTCGAGGTCGGCAAACGTGACCGCACCAATCCGGTCGGCCCCCAATACGCCGGCCAAATTTGGGTTGGTGATCGTCGTGCTGCCGCCGAAGGTCAGCGTTCCCGCCGTTGGTGCCGCCCCGCCCGGCCCGTTGAGTTCGATGCCGTTGCCGCCGGAACCGGTAATGGCGACCGGGCCGTTGAACGCCAGCGTGGCGTTGAACGAATCCTCGATGTCGATCCCGTCATCGCCCGGGTTGGTAACCGTAACGGGGCCGGAGAAGGTGACCATGCCGGTCACATCGTCCATGTCGATGCCATCGTCGGTCGGCGTGGTGACCGTCACCGGCCCGTCAAAGAAGACCGCACCGGCCACATTGTCGATGTCGATACCGTCTTCGCCGGGCGTCGTAACAGCTGTCGCGCCGGTCACGCGGAAGGTTGAGCCGACCCCTAGATCATTGATTGCGACAGCGTCAAAGGGCGCACCGGTCGACGCAATCGTGCTGAACGTCATCGAACCGCCAACGCCGTCAATGTCGATCGCCTGGCCCGCAGTCGCAGTAACCGAATTGACGACCGCGCCATTGCCGACGTTCACCGTGCCACCACCAATAGCGCTGAAGCCTGTGCCGGTGGTCGTATCGATGTCCAGCCCGCCGGTAAAGGCGATGGTGCCGGCATTGTTTTGCAAATCAATGCCCGTCGCCGCGCCCGTATTGGCGGTGACCGGCCCGCTGAACGTGACCGTGCCGATCCGGTCGGCTACCAGAACGCCGGCAAGGTTGGGATTGGTGATCGTCGTGCTGCCGCCGAAGGTCAGCGTTCCCGTCGTTGGTGCCGCGCCGCCCGGTCCGTTGAGCTCGATGCCGTTACCGCCGGCGTCGCTTATCGTCACCGGGCCATTGAAAGCCAGCGTGGCGTTGAACGAGTCCTCGATGTCGATGCCGTCATCGCCCGGATTGGTGACCGTGAGGGGGCCGGAGAAGGTGACCATGCCGGTCGCATCGTCCATATCGACGCCATCGTCCGTCGGCGTGGTGACCGTCACCGGCCCGTCGAAGGCGACCGTGCCCGCCACATTGTCAATGTCGATGCCGTCTTCGCCGGGCGTCGTGATCGCCGTCGCGCCGGTCACGCGGAAGGTCGCGCCGGCACCGAAATTGTCGATTGCGACAGCGTCGCCGGGCGCGTTCGTCGACGCGATCATGTTGAAGGTCAGCGATCCGCCAATACCGTCAATGTCGATCGCCTGGCCCGCCGTCGCAGTGACCGAATTGACGACCGCGCCATTGCTGACGTTCACCGTGCCACCACCTATCGCGCTGAAGCCGGTGCCGGTGGTCGTGTCGATGTCCAGCCCACCGTTAAACGCGACCGTGCCGGCATTGTTCAGAAGATTGATGCCTGTCGCCGTGCCGGTATTGGCGGTGACGGCCCCGCCGAACGTGACCGTGCCGCCCGTCCGGTTGCGGATGTCGATGGCACTCGCCGCACCGGTTTGGGTGACCATGCCGTCATGACTGATCGTGCCATTGCCGCCATCGATGCGGAAACCGCCGCCTGTGCTCGTCACCGTGCTGCCGGTCATCGTGAACGCGCCGGTGAGATTGGTCAGTGCGACGCCGATGCCCGCACCGCCATCAAATGCCGAATTGGAAACGTTGATCGTCGCACCGGTGTTCTGGAACGCCAGCCCGCCATTGGTGCTGCGCACATCATCAATCGTCGCGGTGCCCGTAAAGCCATTGCCCCCGATGCCGGCGGCCGTGTTGGTCGCGATCCCGCGCACGAAGGGGTCGGCATTGGCGCCGAAGTCGACGCCCGCCACGGTCGGCCGGCCACCAAGCCCGCCCAGCGTCAGCACCGAACTGAGCGCATTGGTCAGCGGCACGCTCACCGTGCCCGTGTCTCCGGCGCCGACGACCCGCTGGTTGGCCGCGTTGAGCGCAAAGGCCGATGCGATGTCGCCGGCAATGTCGACGGCGACGAACGTGTCGCCCGCGCCGGCGAGCGACTGCGCGACCGTGAAGGTACAGGCGTTCTGGACGCTCGAACAGTCGCCGTTGCCTTGCGCGGTCTGCGCGACATGGAACACCTGCAAGGTCTGTCCGGTCGCCACATCGGTCGCCGGACCCGCATCCTGGGTCGGCCCGTCCACCTCCGGCGCCAAAATGTTGTCGAAGCGCTGCACCGGCCGCACCATCAGGTCGTTGATGTCGCCGAAGCCCGCACCCTCGTCGCCGCCATTGCGCGACGTGCCCAACGGCATGCGGAAGCGCAGCGTCGCATTGCCGTGCGTGCCGTTGTAATTGTCGTTGCGCAGCTCGCCGCCGATGCTCAGGCTCGCCCCGTCAAAGCCGAACGGATCGTCGAACTGCAGTTCGGCGCGCGCGAGCCCACCTTCGACCTTGGTCCCGCCGCGGGCGAAGCGGTAGTAGCCGCCGTTGACGCGCAACGTCGTGTCGGGATCGAGTTCGAACCGCAGGCCGGCCTCGACATCGAACCCGGGCAGCGCCTGTTCCTGCCGCAGCGTGTTGGTCAGCACGACGTTGGTGCCCTGCAGGGCCACGCCTGCCGCTGTCGAGCCTGCAACGGTGTAGGTGCGCGACCCGGGCAGATAGCCGTTGATGCGCACCTCGAACCGTTCGGTGATCAGTTCGGCGCCAATCGTGCCTTGGACGAAGCTGTTGCCGTTGCTTGAATTGCGGAAATCGACGAAGCCATAGACGCCCAGGATCGTGTCCTGGCCGAAGATGAAATCGGGGACGATATGGCGCACGCCGCCGCCCAGCCCCGCCTCCTGCGAAGGCTCACTGGTCAGCGTGCCGCGCGCATTGAGAAACACCAGCCAATCGTCGGCCTGGGCGACCGGCACGAAAAGGTCGATCGTCCCCGTCGAGCTGGGCGTGCCGGGCCGCGCGATGAAGTCGATGTAGGGGCCCCATTTGGGACCGGTCGAAAGCGGATCCGGTGCGGCGCCAAATGCGTTGAGGATGCGCTGACCTGCCGTCAGCGCATAGGTTTGGGCATCGGCGTCCGGACGTCCGGCCGTGTCGGTGTTGGAGCTGGCGTCACGGTCGCCGCTGAAGGCCGCTCCGATACGCCGGTCGATGGCCCCCTCATCGGCCGGCGTATCGAGGAAATAGGCGTGGGTCGCGTCGCTGCCGACCGGCACCAGAGCCGGCTGCACACCTGCCCTCTCGATGGACGTGTTGCCGTCGGATGCCGGGTCGTGGCCGTCGAGCAGGCCCGAAGCCGCGCCTTCGCCGGGACCGGCCGCAACGGCGATCGCGGTCAGCGATGCGGTCGCCGCGAGCCTGTGACGAATGGCATGCGGGGCACGAACGGGCTGTGACGCAGCAATGTCGAAACCGGAGGCACCGGCTCGACCGACATGCAACATACTGATCACCCCCAGTTCGGCACCAATGGTTACAAATGGAAAGCTGGCAGCGACTCGCGCCAGCTCCACTTTTCCATCGTTACCCCGTCTGCCTTGCGCAGACCTGCCCCGCTCCGCTTACACGGCGCCGACATTCCCTTACGTCGTTCGCCGGAGAACAGCAGAAAAACTTCGCAGGGAAAAGAGTTAAGCGATTTTTACCTTTTGCAGCAAAGCCAAGGACGCACTATTCCCCACCTTGTTGCCGATATGACACAGATACTTCCGGCGCAAATTCGGGCCGGGTACCGAATAGGGTTGAAATGCGACTTGTGAACCTCTCATTGGCTGAAGGTGGGCAATACCGGCAAGCGAATGGGCTGGACAGAACGCACGCCTGTTGCCGATAGAGGCCATGCGCCAACGAACCGCGCTCGCAGCCGACGGGGGCATGCCATGATGACACAAGAAGGGGCTCCGACGTTTCCGCAACGGCGGCGTTTTCGCCTTCCAAGGCGGGCGGGCCGTGCAGCCTGCGTGTTGCTGGCCGCCTCAGCCAGCGCCGGGCATGCGAGCGGGCAATCGCTGCCCGAGACCCACGGCGATTGGGTTGTGCAATGCGCCAATGCCGACACGAACGGTGAGCAGTGCCAGATGACGCAGACCCTGACGGCCGACGGCACGGGCCTGCATGTGATGACGATGATTGTCCGACCTGCCGACGGCGCAAATGGCCTGACCGCGCTCATCCGGCTGCCGCACGGACTTTTTCTGCCCAGCGGCGTCGCGCTGCAGGTCAATGGCGGCACGGCGGTGCCTGCACTGATCCAGACCAGCGATGCCAATGGCGTTTATGCGTCCGTTCCGTTGCCCGCCAGCCTTGTTGATGCGATGAAAGCGGGCCGGTCGATGACGGTTGCCATGCAGTCGGTCAAGCGCGAACCGATCGCGCTGACCGTGTCGCTGGCCGGCTTCACGGCGGCATCGGGCGTCCTGGCCGCGCGTACAACGGGAGACTGAGGCCATGACCGTCCATGAGGGCCAGGACTTCGACAATGCGCGCGTCGAACTCGATGGCGCGGCGTTCCGCAATTGCCGGTTCAGCGGCTGCGAGATGGTCTATTCGGGCGGGCATCCGCCGGAAATCTCCGGCTGCCATTTCGACGACTGCACCTGGTCGTTCGGCGGCAGCGCCGCGCTGACGCTCGGCTTTCTGTCGGCCATGCATGGCGGCGGGTTCGCCCCGCTGATCGAGAACACGTTCGAACTGGCGCGCCAGGGCCACTTCCTGACCGTCCCGGAAACGCCCGCCGAGTCTCCGCGCCGGGATGATGACGCCAAGGTCGATCATCCGCTCATGTTCCGCATTCCGCGGATCCTCAGGGTCCCGCGCAAACCGCCAACCGATAGCTGAAAGCCCAGCATCGTTGATCTGCATCATGGCTGGCCAGCGGCCTGTGCCCTGTTATTCGCCGGCACGGCCGCTCCGGTGCAGAGGAGGATTCGCAGTGTTGCGCATGATCTTGTTCTTGTTTGCATTTGTGTCGCTGGCTCACGGCGCGCACGCCTGTGTGACCCAGGGCGAGGTCGTCGACGACCCGCGCGACTATGTCGAGCACTTCTACACCTGCCCGAGCCTGGCGTCGGTACGCGATCTGGCCCTGCCGGCTGAACTGGCCAAACTGTGGGACCGCGCCGAACAGAACGGCCTGATCGACCGGCCCTTCACGATCATGGGCAACGATCATGACATCACCGACCTGAACGTCGTCGAGCATGCGCTCGATGCCTACAATCCCCATTCGATCGAGCTGACCGTGCGCGCCAGCTTCCGCAATTTCGGCGAAGCCCAGACCATCGACTGGGTGTTTCAGGACGATATGAACGACGATGCGCCGATGCTGCTGATCGATGTTCGCGGCGTCAGCCCGTACGCCTACAGCATGGGCGAGATCCTGCGCGATCTGGCACCCTGAGACCGCGGCGCCAGCGCCCCGAGGCCGATGGCTCATCGACGAAGGCAGCGGTTTCCCGGTCGATGCGCATGATCCGCACGCCCGTTTAACGCAGGTTAACTCACCGCTGCGCCGGTCTGTTACAGGCTGTGATTGTCAACGTGATTTGACAGCTAACTGGCCCAAGGGGGAGATGATGAAACTGGCAATTCTGACCGGCGCGATGGTGATCGCGACGACCACGGTCGCTCTTGCGGACTGCTATGGCTGGCGGCGGGCATCGGACTTTGGCCGCGATGAATCGCGGTGGGAGTGCGGCGAATGCCTTGAGCGGGGCCACTACCCCGCGGCGGGCAAGATGGGCGTGACGTTCTGCACCGGCGAAACCAAGCAGAACGGCATGACGGTCTACATTGCCGGCAACACGGTCTTTGCCGATTTCGACAGTCCGGCCAACGCCTATTGCGGCTGCGGCAATCTCGTCATCGACTGAAGCCTGCGGCACGGGGCCGGTCGGAAATCAAAAACCCGACACCGATCGGCGCAGCCGCGCCGTCTCGACACCTTACGCCGCCATTTTGTGGGAAAAGCCGGGCCTGACAAAGGCAAAAACCTGGTGGGTGAGCAGGGACTCGAACCCTGGACCCGCTGATTAAGAGTCAGCTGCTCTACCATCTGAGCTACACACCCGAAGAGGTCGCTATGTAGGCCGGTGGCCGGGTGGTGTAAAGGGATCGTACGCCGCGGCAGCGCCGCCAATCCGATGCGCCGCCCTTGTCACACGACCAGCCGCCCTTCGGTCACCTTGACCGCGTGGCCGCCGATGCGCGCGGCATCGATCGCGCCGTCGCGTCCGGTGATCTCCAACCGGATGCGCGAGGGGCGGCCCATCTCGACGCCCTGCTCGATCCACAGGGCGTTCGGCCCTTCGGCGAGCCCGTCGAAATGGTGGACGGCCCCGGCGAACGCGGCCGCCGCCGAGCCCGTGGCCGGGTCCTCGGCGATGCCGTGATGCGGTCCGAACATGCGCGCGTGGAAGGCGGCATCGTGGGCCACCGTGTCGCGGCAATAAAGATAGGGGCACAGCACGTCGAGCGGGTACTGACCGGCAAAGTTGGAGAGCCAAGCGGCCATATCGAACCGCGCGCGGGCCATCGGCTCGAGACCGGCAAGCGGCACGCACAGGAACGGATTGCCCGCCGTCCACTGGCTGACGCGATGGTTCTCGAACCCGATATCGCCGGGCGCAAGCCCCAGCGCCGCCGCCACGGCGCCCTCGTCCAGAATCGGGTCCTGGCGTTCGGGCAGGCGTGGCAGATCGAACTCCGCATAGGTCACATCGCCGCCGTGCAGCGCCACACGCACAGGGCCAATCGCCTCCTCGATCACCATCAGCCGGTCGGCGGGACCGCCATCGCGCTCGGCCAGTGCGATTGCCCCGCCGACGGTGGGATGGCCGGCGAACGGCAACTCGCCGCCTGGCATGAAAATGCGCGCGGCGACCGTGTGCGCGGGGTTGGTGGCGGCGGAAAAGAAGATCGTCTCCGACAGGTTGAACTCGCGCGCGATGGCGGCCATTGCCGCATCGTCGAGCATGTCAGCGTCGAACACCACGGCCAGCGGATTGCCCGCAAAGCGCTGGTCGGTGAAAACGTCATAAACCGCGTAGGCATGGCTCATCGCCAGTCTCCCCTCTTCGCATCGTCAAAGTGCCACAGGGCCAACGCCCGCGCATAGGGCACCAAACGGTCGGCCTCGTCGGGGCTGCGGATGGCCACGAGATGCGCCACCTCGTCATCGCCCGTGTCGGCCTGATGGGCGCGCAGCCTGGCCTCGCATTCCGCAAAGCTCACCGAAAGCCGGCAACGCCGCGCCACATGCCATACATGATCGGTGGTCGCAGCCATCAACACGTCGTCAAAGTCCGCGAGCGGCGGCTCCATCCCGGTCTCCTCGGCCAGCTCGCGCCGGATGTTGCGGGTGATGTCGATCCGATCGCCGGCGACATCGCCGGGATCGAGCGACCCTGCGGGAAAATAGACTTGGCCGGCATTGGCGGTGTGATCGGCCTGGCGGGCTGCGACGATCGCGCCATCGGTGGTCACCGGCAGCGAGGCGCCGGTTATGTGCACCGCGTAACCGTCGCGGCGATGGTCGCGAAAAAACAGAAAAGCCGCAAAATCGGTCCGGTGCGCGGTTCCGTGCAGAATTCCGTCTTCCAGGCGGACGTCGGTGAACAGGAATTGCGGCCCGTTCCAAAGGCGCGGCTGCGCGGCAACCCGCTGGCGCCAATGCGCGGCGATGGCGTCCGCATGGCGCTCCGCGAATGCCAGCGGCGCCTCGGTCACGGTCAGTTGAGTCGAATCAAGCCGCACCAGCATGGCCGGCCTTAGCACGATCGGCGCGATCCGGGCAGCGGCGACAGGTCCCTTGCGGATTGATCTCGATCAATTATATAAGCACTCACGAATATAAGATGGCGCGCATACACCAATGGAGGTTTCCAATGTCCAACCCATCGTCCCAACCGGCGCCAGCCTGGCAACCGCTCTACTTCCTCGCGGCACTCGGCGCGGGCGGCCTTGCCGTGTCCTTCTTCATGTATCTGATGTGGATGACGCCCCATGCAGGCCAGCCGATCCCGTCCTTCACCACCCTTCTTGCCGCGTTCAATGACGGCACTCTGGCGATGAAGGCACTGATCGCGGCAGCCGTGGCGGGCATCGCGGTTTTCACGGCGCTCTATGTGCGCCTTCTGATCTGGAACATCGTCCGGTTCCGCGACTGGCATCCGTCCGAAGCGGCGATCACCATGCGAAGCACCAACACCGGCTCGTCGATCATGGCCGCGCCGCTGACCTATGCGATGGGCATCAATGTCGGCTTCATCGTCGGCGCGGTGTTCGTTCCGGGCCTTTGGGAACGCGCAGAATTGCTTTTCCCGTTCGCGCTTCTGGGCTTTGCGGCCATCGGCGTCTACGCGCTGAGGCTCTTCGCTGGCTTCATGACACAGATGATCGTCGAAGGCGGCTTTGACTGCGCCAAGAACAACTCGCTCAGCCAGATGCTGTCCGTCTTCGCCTTTGCCATGGTTGGCGTCGGCTTTTCGGCGGCCACCGCCATGAGCCACAACCAGATCGTCTCGGTGATCGGTTTCATGGGCGCCAGCTTCTTCATCGTCGCCGCGGTCATCTTCGGCGCCATGTTCCTGGTCATGGGCTTCCGCTCCATGCTCGAGAACAAGGCCAATCCCGAAACGGTGCCGACGCTGTGGATCATCATCCCCTTCGTCACCGTCGTCGGCATCGCGCTCTACCGGATGAACATGGCACTGGACCACAATTTCGGTGTCGAATGGCTGGCCGGCGACAGGTTCGCCTTCCTGACCACCCTGTTCGCGGTGCAGATCCTGTTCGGCATCCTGGGCTATGCGGTCATGCGGCGCACCGGTTATTTCGAGACCTACGTGTCCGGTCCTGCCAAATCGCCCGGCTCATTCGCCCTGATCTGCCCCGGCGTCGCACTGTTCGTCTTCGCCAACTTCCTGATCAATCCCGGCCTCGTCGGTCTGGGTGTGATGGACAAATTCTCGATCGGTTACTTCATCGCCTATGCGCCGCTGGTCGCACTGCAAATCCTGACCATCCGCACCTTCTTCCGCCTGTCGGGCAAGCTGATCACGTCGGACAGGCCGGCGCCGGCTGGCATGGTCCCCGCCGAGTAAGGCAGAAGCACACCATCAAGCTCGGGCCGCCGGCATCACGCCGGCGGCTTTTCACGTTCCGGATCGCGTCCGTCCGGCGGATCGCGATCCGACGAGCCCTCCTCCTCCGCGCGGCGCACGGGTTGCGGCAGGATGCGGCCGATCGCGGCCTCGCGGTCGCGGGCACCGCCGACCGCCTGCCTCTGTCGTTCAAGCCGCGCCCGGTCGCGCTCGCGCGCCGTGCGCACCGCCTGGGCTCGCGCCTCGGCGTCATGGCCAAGCAACGCCAGCGCCCTTGCGCCCATCTCCACCCCGGAGGCGGCCGTCTCGCGCACCACATCGTCGGCGCCGCGATCGAGAAGCTGGATGGCATGGATGCGGTCATAGGCCCTTACGATCAGCCGCGCCTGCGGAAACTCGCGCATCACCAGATCGGCGATCGCATCGGTCGCCGCCTGGCCGTTGGTGCACACGGCGATCAGGTCCGCCGAGCCGGCGCCCGCGGCGGCCAGCACATCGCGCCGCGCACCGTCACCGAAATAGACGCGCGTGCCGAACCGGCCCGCCTCGCGCACGCGGTCGGCATCGCTGTCCAGATAGGTGAGCGGGACATTCTGGACGAGCAGCGGCTGCGCCACCATCTGACCGAAACGGCCAAAGCCGATGATCAGCGCCGTGCCGCCGGCATCGGCGAAATCCTCGTCCATCGTGGCGACTTTGGCCGGCGGCTGGAACAGCGCCAGAAGGCGCTCGTTCTGGGAAGACAGTGCCATGGAGATGGTGACGATCGAGACCATCACCGCCGCCAGTTCCGCGTCGATCACCTGCGCGGACGCCGCTGCCGCAAAAAGGACAAACCCGAACTCGCCATGCTGGGCCAGCGCGAAGCCGAGACGCATCGCCTTGTCGTGGTCCGTGCCGAACAGCCGGTTGACCAGATAGACGACGACGCCCTTGACCGTGACCAGCACCGGCACCGCCAGCACGATCAGGAGCCAATTGCGCGCCACCGCAGACAAGTCCAGCGACATGCCCACCGCGACAAAGAACAGGCCGAGAAACAGCCCGCGGAACGGTTCGATGTCGGCTTCGACCTGGTGGCGATAGGAGGATTCGGCCAGCAGCACGCCGGCGATGAACGCCCCCATCGCATAAGACAAGCCGGCCAGCGCCATGACGAGCGAAGCGAAGATGACGACGCCGAGAGCAGCCGCAGTCATCAGCTCGGGCGCCCGCGCCCGCGCCAGGACGTTGAACATCGGATCGAGCGCGTAGCGCGCGACACCGATCAGAAGCGCGATCGCGCCGATGCCGGTCAGAACGGCAATGATGTTGGACGCGGCGGTCGCTTCGGGGCCGGCAACGGGCGCGAGCAGCGCGACAAGCAACAAAAGCGGCACGATCGACAGGTCTTCGAACAGGAGCACGCCGATGGTCGTTTGGCCGAAAGGCGACGCCCGATCACCCGCTTCATCGAGCGCCTTGACCACAAGCGCCGTCGAGGACAGGCCGAGCCCGAGGCCGACAATGATCGCCGCGCGCAGATCGAGCCCGTAGGCATAGACGACAAGAAAAAGAGCCGTGCTGGTCGCTGCAAGCTGCACCAGACCACGCCCGAAAATCGTGCCGCGCATCGCCCAAAGGCGCGCTGGCCGGAATTCGAGCCCGATGACGAACAGGAACAGGACGACGCCGAACTCGGCGAAACGCAGGAGCGCCTGCGGATCCTCGGTGAAGGACAGGGTCAGCGCGATCCCCGCCGTGATGCCCGACAGCAGATAGCCAATCACAGTGCCGAGGCCAAGCCGCCGCGAAAGCGGCACGAAAAGGCAGGCCAGCGTGATCAGCGCAAGCGCTTCGGTGAAGCGCCATTCAAGCGCCGTCAGACCGAACGGTGTCGAAACGTCTTGCGCCATCGCGTTGGCGCCAAGCGACAGCCACACGGCGATAGCGGCAAGAGCGAGCCGCGCCATGGCGGAAATCTTCGTCATCTCTGGAGCCTTCGCACGACCGTTGCGGGTGGAACGCGGCGCCTTGCGCCGGTGCCGACCCGCCGACTATGTAGGGCGCACGCCAACCCGACAAGTGGGCCATTTGCCCAGCAAGGCCGGGCCGATGCACACGAGTTCGACACCAGATGACCGTCCCGCCAGCCGCCAGCTCACACTGTCGGTGTTCGCCCTTGCCGTCGGCATCGTCTTTTTCGCCTTCTCCCTGACGCCGTCGCTGATCCCGCGCGATTATGTGCTGCAGGGCGTGCTCGGCGGCGTGGTGATGGCGCTCGGCTATGGGCTGGGTCAGTTGGGGCTGCTGTTGTGGCGCTATGTCGAACTGCCGGTTGCGCGCGCAACGCCCGGCCGCGTGCTCAATGCCCTTGCGTTGGGCACAGCACTCGTCCTCGCCATTATCTTTCTCGGTGAGACCGCAGACTGGCAGAACTCGATTCGTGCCCGGGTGTCGATGGCACCCGTCGATGCGGCCCATCCCGCCTATGTCGCGCTGATAGCGCTGATCGTCTTCATCCCGCTATGGATCGCCGGCTGGGCGTTCCAGCTGCTGATGGACATGCTGCGCCGCCAGTTGCGCCGGCTGATACCAGTGCGGCTCGCCAACCTTATCGGCCTTGCGCTTGCCGCCTATGTCGCATGGGCGCTGATTGACGGTTTCGTCATCCAGCGCTTTCTGGCGTTTGCCGACGATGCCTATGGCGAAGCCTCGGCCCTGTTCGATCCCGACATCGCACAACCCGAGGCCGCGCTCGCCTCGGGCGGACCGGTCTCTCTGATCGACTGGAACGATATGGGTCGGTGGGGCCGCAACTTCGCCGCCACCGGGCCGGATGCCGATGCGATCACGGCCTTTACCGGCCGGCCGGCCAAAGAGCCGATCCGCATCTATGTCGGCCGCAACTCGGCGCCGACGCCGGAGAAGCGGACCGAGATCGCCTTTGCTGAAATGCTGCGTACCGGCGCATTCGAGCGCAAGGTGCTTGTGATCGCGATGCCCGTCGGTTCGGGCTGGCTCGACGCGGGTTCGCACGATCCGCTCGAGATCATGCATGATGGCGACATCGCCACCGTCGCGGTGCAGTACTCGTACCTGACGAGCTGGATTTCGCTGGTTTTCGAAACCGATGCCGGCCTCGACCAGTCCCAGACCCTGTTCGACCGGGTCTACCGGCACTGGCGCTCACTGCCCGACGATCGCCGCCCGCAGCTTTATCTGCACGGGCTCAGCCAGGGCGCGCTGGTATCCCAGTCGTCGGTCGATCTGCTGACGCTGATGGCAGCGCCCATCGACGGTGCGCTGTGGGCTGGTCCGCCCTTTGCAAGCGGGCTTTGGGGTCGCATCACCGGCGCCCGCGCGCCCGACAGCCCCTATTGGCTGCCGCAGGTCAATGACGGCGAAGTCGTTCGCTTCGCCAATCAGGACTCCGACCTCCTCGATGATGCCGCACACCGATGGGGCCAGGTGCGGATCGTCTATCTGCAATATGGCAGCGACCCCATCGTCTTCTTCGATCCGCTTTCGGCACTGCGCCGTCCGGTCTGGATGAACGAAGAACCCGCGCCCGACGTTTCGCCAGAGCTCCGATGGTATCCGTTCGTGACGCTGTTCCAGCTTGCGCTCGACATGGCGCTGTCGCTGAACATCGAGCGCGGCTACGGCCACAAATACATCGCCGAGGACTACATACCCGCCTGGGTGGCGGTGACCCGCCCCGACGGCTGGACCGAAGCGGACACGCAGCGGCTCATCGATCGGTTCCGGGGTTTCGATGCGGGGTGAGTTGCGTCTGAACGACGAACGGCGAAACTCCGTTCGCCGTTCGCCGGTACACCATCCGCCCGCCGTCAGTTCTTGGCCTTGTCGACCAGCGCGTTCGACTTGATCCACGGCATCATGCCGCGCAGCGTCTCACCGACCTCCTCGATCTGGTGGGCGTCATTGACGCGGCGGATTCCCTTGAAGCGGGCCGCACCGGAGCGATATTCCTGCATCCATTCGGAGGTGAACTTGCCGGTCTGGATGTCGGTCAGCACCCGCTTCATCTCCGCCTTGGTCTCCTCGGTGATGATGCGCGGACCCGAGACATATTCGCCCCACTCGGCCGTGTTGGAGATCGAATAGTTCATGTTGGCGATGCCGCCCTCATAGATGAGGTCGACGATCAGCTTCACTTCGTGCAGGCACTCGAAATAGGCCATCTCGGGCGCATAACCGGCCTCGACCAGCGTCTCGAAGCCGGCGCGGATCAGTTCGACGAGACCGCCGCACAGAACCACCTGCTCGCCGAAAAGGTCGGTTTCGCATTCCTCTTTGAAGTTGGTCTCGATGACGCCCGAGCGGCCGCCGCCGACGCCGCACGCATAGGAAAGCGCCATATCATGCGCATTGCCCGAGGCGTCCTGATGGACGGCGATCAGGCACGGCACGCCGCCGCCCTTCAGGTATTCGCCACGCACCGTGTGGCCCGGACCCTTGGGCGCGACCATCAGCACATCGACGCTCGACTTCGGTTCGATCAGGCCAAAATGCACATTCAGCCCGTGCGCAAAGGCGATGGCAGCGCCGTCACGGATGTTGGCCGCAATGTGGTCCTTGTAGATGTCCGCCTGGAGTTCATCGGGCGTCGCCATCATCATCAGGTCGGCCCAAGCGGCACCTTCGGCAACGTTCATGACGGCGAAGCCGTCGGCCTCGGCTTTCAGGGCCGTCGTCGAGCCTTCACGCAGGGCAATGCGGACATTCTCGGCGCCCGAATCCTTGAGGTTCATCGCATGGGCTCGGCCCTGTGAGCCGTAGCCGACGATCAGCACCTTCTTGCCCTTGATCAGGTTCAGATCCGCATCGCGGTCATAATACACACGCATGATTGTCTCCGTTGGATGGGTGTGGGTCAGGATTGCGCATCCGCCCCGTAAAGGCGGAAGAACTGGTCGACGGCCGTGGCGACATGGTCGGCCATGGCCTGGTCGGTATCGGTGGCGGGAACATGCTCGCCGAGCATCAGGCGTACATGCATGTCGCGCAGGATCAGCCCGTACAGCGTCTCGAACGCGTCCTGGGTGTCCTCGAAACGCAAATGACCGGCCCGCCTGCCGGCCTCGAGCAGCGCCTTGGCGCGCGTCGACACGGCGCGGCGGCCGCGCGCCACAAGAAGATCGCCGAGCCGCGAGCCCTCGCGGCTCGCCTGCCCGATGGCCAGCCGGTTGAGCGCCAGCGACGCCGGTCCGGACAGAACGGTCAGAAGATCGACACCGAACCCTTCAAGGTCGGCGCGGTATGTGTCGGCGGGACGCTGCGCGGCGGGACCGCCCACGGCAACGCGAACCTTGGATGCCTGATAGGCGATCATCGCCGCAAGGACGCCGTCGCGATCGCCGAACCATTTGTACAGGCTCTCCTTGGAACAGTTGGCCGCGCGCGCAAGTCCGGCCGTCGTGATGGCCCGTTCGCCGCCATCGACCAGCAGGCCGAGCGCTGCTTCCAGCACCTCTTCCTGGCGCGGCGTGAACGCCTCGTCCAGGGAAGCGCCGTCCATGTCGGCGCCGTCATGCGTGCTGTGGTCGTGATGGTCCATGTCGCCTCCCACTTGTCCGTACCGTACCGTTCGGTACGGTGTCAAGCGGAATGCACCCCCACCTCTTCCGGCGTGCCCAAGCCAATGCCATAAGGCGCCGATGACCGCGCCCGCTCCGATTCCCGTCCGCCCGACCGAGGCCGCCGACATCGCCGCACTGACGGCTATCATCAATGCGATCATCGCCATCGGCGGCACGACCGCCTATGAGGACCCGTTCACCGAGGAACGGTTGGCGGCCCATCTGCTCGACGATCCGCGCCTGATCTGCTGCCACACCGCGCACAATCCGATTGATGGAATGCCGGTCGGCTACCAGGTCCTCAAGAGCCATCCCGATCTGTCGTCAGACTGGGGCGACATCGCCACATTCGCCCGACCCGAACCCAAACTGCCGGGCACCGGCCGTGCGTTGTTCGCAGCCACATCCGCGTTCGCCCGCGCGCAGGGTCTGATGGCCATCAATGCGACCATCCGAGCCGACAATGAAAGCGGGCTCGGCTATTACGGCAAGATGGGCTTTGAGGACCACGCCGTGACAAGGGCCGTCCCGCTCAGGGACGGCACGCCAGTCGACCGGATATCGAAACGGCTTGTACTGTAGAACCCCGGAGCCTGTACCGCGTCGTGCTCCGGCGCCCACCACGGGCTGTTCATCCAAACTGAGTGAGATCACGCCAGCCATAGGCGGCTTCACAGAGGGTTGTGTCGCCCCGCCTGTGCTGTTCGACATACAACAATTGACCGCCGGACTTCTCGTAGAAGCGGCGGGCGCGTTTATTGTCTTCGAGAACCCAAACGGACGCAGCGGCAATGCCGGCGCTGGCCAGGTGCCTGCCCATCTCGGCCATCAGGGCTTGTGCGATACCGCTGCCATAATGGGCTACCAGCACATAGATGGCCGTGAATTCGCCATCGAACCCCCGCCCCGCCAATGTCTCGTCACGCTGGCGCGCCACCGACCCAAAGCCGACAATGCCCCCATCCGTTTCAGCCACGAAGACGCCAAAGGCCAGATCGCTCGGATCGGATTCCAGAATCGTGGACCACCGTCGACCGCGCGCTTCGACGGACATCGCATCAATTGTCTCCTGTGCGATGATGCCGACATAGGCTTCCTGCCAACTGCGCACATGAACCCGGGCAATCGCCTCGGCATCGCCTGGCAACGCCCTGCGGATGACGAAAGGCGCGTCGCTCATCGCACCGCCGCCATCACCTGGAACCCGGGGCCAGTGCTTCCAGAAACCGCTTCACGGCGTCTTCCATGCCGAACTTGAGCGCGTCGGCGGTCAGGCCGTGACCAATCGAGACTTCGGCAAGGTCCGGCACGCGTTCCACCAGCGCCGACAGGTTGGCGACCGTCAGATCGTGGCCGGCATTGACGCCAAGCCCTGCCGCACGCGCCGCGTCCGCCGTCTCGCCGAGGAACGCGATCTGTCGTTCGGCCTCCGCCGCATTGTCGTGGCAGGCGCCATAGGGTCCGGTGAACAGTTCGACCCGGTCGGTCCCCGTTGCCTGTGCCGCAGCGATGCCCGCCTCGCCCGCATCGGGATCGCAGAACAGCGACACGCGCATGCCGCCATCTTTCAGCCGTTGCACACAATCGCGCAGGAAATTGCCCTGCCCGGAAAAATCCCAGCCATGGTCCGACGTTGCCTGGTTGGGATCGTCAGGCACCAGCGTCACCTGTTCGGGCTGGTTGGCTTCCACCAGCGCCAGAAACTCCTCGGTCGGATAGCCCTCAACGTTGAACTCGGTTTCGGGGAACGCATCGTCGATCAGCGCGCGCAGGTCCGGCAGGTCGGAAAAGCGCACATGGCGCTCGTCGGGCCGTGGATGCACGGTCAGCCCGTGTGCACCCGCCTCAAGCGCGATCCGGCCCAGATGCGGCACTGATGGCCAGGGAAGATCGCGCCGGTTCCGCAACAGGGCGACGGCGTTCAGATTGACGGAAAGTCGCGTGGTCACGGCCAGCATCCCCCGGTGAAAGCATTTTTCGGCTTGATATAGCGCAATGCCGCACCGTGCCAGTCATAGGAGTTTTTCCGGGCAGTCGTTGTCCATGGCACCTATTCGGAGCGCCCGATGATCGAAGTTGAAACCCTGCCCGGCGCCATCGTCTCGATTGATGTGACCGGCAAGCTCGACAAGGCCGACATCGAACACGTCATCACCGAACTTGAGGCAGCGCGCGAGACCCACGGCAAGATCAGTGTCATCATCGACCTGACCGGCTTTGCGGGCTTGACGGCCGAGGCGCTGATCGCGGACCTGCGCTACGGCTTCTCGCATCTGTCCGAACTGGAGCACTACGAGCGCATCGCGGTTCTGACCGGTCACGACTGGATCGAAACGCTCGTTTGGCTGGAGGGCAAAGTGTTCCGGCGGGTCGATATTCGCTGCTTCAAGCCCGACGAGCGACAGCGTGCCCGCGCCTTTGCACACGGCATGGATGTGCCGCCCGCCGAAACCACGCCGGGCATTGTCCGCGTGCCCACCGATCGCGGCAACATGCTGGCCTTCCGGATCACCGACACGGTCCGCGCCGGCGATGCCAAGGCGGTGATGGGCTTTCTGAACGATACCTATGCGCGGCACGACAAGATCGACCTGATCGTCATCATCGACGAATTCGAGGGGTTCGACCCGGCGATCCTGTTCGACACCGGCACGTGGAGCACCAAGGCGCAGAGCCTTTCCCATGTAGGCCGCTATGCGATCGTCGGCGGCCCCGACCATGTCCGCAACGCCGCCTCCTTCGTCGGCGCATTCATGCCGGTCGAAATCAAGGCATTCGCGCGCGACGAGGAAGACGAAGCCTGGGCCTGGCTGAACGCCGCACCGCTTCTGGCCGGCTGACCGTCACACCGCCGTCACGATCGGCACGGCATAGGGGACCATGGCTTCGCTCCGCGTCATCGATTCCCTCAGCCTGCAAGGCCATCAATCCAAACCCAATGAAGACCGGTGCGGCTGGACCGGCGGTCGAGTGTTTGTGATCGACGGCGCAACGGGCGTCGGCGGAGACATGATGGACAGCCAGGAAGGCAGCGACGCCGCTTGGCTCGCACAAAAAGCCAAGGAACGGCTGGACCAGCACGATGACAGCGATCCGGCCGACCTCGTCCGTCAGATCAACACCGAGGCCGGCGCCGCCTTCCGCGCGGCCGCCCGCGGGCTGGACGAACCATGGCGACAGCCGACAGCCAGCCTCTACATGGTCCGGCTGTCTGCGGATCGGGTCACCGCCGCCGGCCTCGGCGATTGCGTTCTCTTCACGATCAACAGCGCCGGCGAAACCGCGCGCCAGTCACCGATGACGGACCATCACGACCTTGAGGCGGCGACGGCGCGCGCAGCCCTGCGCGCGGGCGCAACGCTTGTCGACGGTGCATCGATCACCGCCGCTGGGACGATGCTTGAGCGGGAAAGAGCACTGCGCGCCCGCTACAACACGGCCGGCGGGCCGATCTGGACCCTGGGCATCGCGCCGGAGGCCGCCGATCATGTCAGGGTCGAGCCCGTTGCGGTCGCGTCGCCGTTGCGCGGACTGTTGTGCACGGACGGTTTTGCCGCTCTCGTCGACCGCTACCAGCGCTATTTGGTTGCCGGGCTGATCGAGACGGCGTTTGCCAAAGGGCTCGAAATGCTCGGCGACGAGTTGCGCGCGATCGAGCACGAGGAAGACCCCGACGGCCGGCTTTATCCGCGCATGAAGCGCTCCGACGACGCCACGGCCGTGCTGTTCGAGATCACTTGACGATGGTCAGCCGCTCGGCAGCGCGGGTGATCGCCGTGTAGAGCCAGCGGTCGCGCATGTCGCGGAACGCAAAGCTCTCGTCAAACAGCATCACATTGTCCCATTGCGAGCCCTGCGCCTTGTGCACGGTCAGCGCATAGCCATAGTCGAAATCGTCGAACCGCCGCTTGAGCTGCCAGCTCACCTCCTCGTCGGGATTGTCGAAAGCCGCCTTGAGCAGCTTGATCTTGGCAACGCCGCGATCCGTGTCGCCATCATCGGGCGAGACCAGAAGGTTGATGCCGGGCTTGGAGCCGGGCGCCGACGCGGTCATCACCTTCCACAGCGATCCATTGAGCAGCCCCTTGGCCGGATCGTTTCTGAGGCACACCAGCTTGTCGCCGGCCTGCGGATAGCGCGCGTCGAACCCGGCCAGCTGTCTGAGACGCTGATTGTAGCGCCGCCTTGTGCGGTTGATGCCGACCAGCACTTGGTCGGCTTCGGTGACCATCGCCGTGTCGAGATCGTTCTTGCCGATGATTTGCGCGGTGCCATAGTCACCATGCATGATCTCGCGTCCCTCGCGCACATCCATGGCAAGGCGCACGATCGGGTTTTCCGTCGCCTGTCGGTGGATCTCGGTCAGGAGGAAATCAGGCTCGGCATCGGTGAAAAAGCCGCCGCCGGAGATCGGCGGCAACTGGCCGGGATCGCCCAGCACCAGCACCGGCGTGCCGAAGCTCAGAAGATCCCGCCCCAGTTCCTCGCCAACCATCGAGCACTCATCGACAATGACGAGCTTGGCCTTGGCAATGTCCGACTGGCGGTTGAGCGCAAAGGTCGGCGCGATGCCGGTCTTGCCGGTGACCTCGTCGGTCACCTCCTCCTCGCCGCGCGGTCGGTAGATCAGCGAATGGATGGTCTTGGCGTTGGACGCGCCCTTGGCGCGCATCACCTGCGCCGCCTTGCCGGTGAAGGCGGCGAACTGGACCGTGCCGTCGACGCCCTCGGCAAAATGCCGCGCCAGCGTCGTCTTGCCCGTCCCCGCATAGCCGAACAGGCGGAAAAGCTGGCTGTCGTCGCGCTTGAGCCAGTCGGCGACGGCGACCAGCGCATCGTCCTGTTGCGGGGAGAACTGCATGGGACGGATTTAGGGGATTCGCAGATGCGGTGCCACCGGCAATGCGCGGCGCACGATGCACCGGCATTGGCCTTCAACGGCCGGCATGACGACCCTGTTCCGCCGAACGCCGCGTTATCATCGAGATGGCCAGCCCTTACTGGAAGAAGTCGAACAAACCACCCAGAATGATCGCAACGACGATGAACGCCACAAAACGCTGAAGGTAGATCAGCATGGCGCGGGCCGGATGCAGCGTACGCGTGTGCGTGAACGCCTCGTCAAGGCCGAGCGCCGGGATCGTCCGGTCGAGACTGGCGAAGAACGCCCGGTAGCTGGGCAGATTGAGAATGACGCTTGCATCGCCGTCGCCATCTTGGGTTCGGGCGGTGCCCGGCCAGAGCAGCACGATGACGCCGAAGATCCACAGTCCGATCAGCCACAGAAAGCCGAGTAGATTATTGTAGCCGTATGCGTTGATGTATTTTCCGAGCGAGTAGATCGCCCAGAGCCCCCATCCGTCCCAGCTTTCGGTGGTCAGCGACTCGCGATAGGCATCATTCTTGGCAATGGCCAGCGACCGCGCCTCGGCATTCATGCCCAGCGCCGAGGCCGAGTCGCGCAGCGCAGTGTAGACGAACGGGTCGTAACCACCGCCCCCGGCCGAGAAGGACGCCAGAAGGCAGTCGAAAAAGGCGCATTCCGCCTCACCGCCATTGGCGATATCGACAGCGGCATCGTCCTCTCCGGGCGGCAGGTCGCGGCCAGGTTCGTACCATTTCAGAATGTTGAACCGCGCGCCCATCACATCGACAGGCACCGCCGCATCGTCGGACCGAAATCCCAGGCGCGGCGCCGAAATGGTGCCGACATTGACATCGCGCATGAACACTTCGGACTGGCGGTCGAACCGGACCCGGCCGTCCTGAAAGAGTATGCGGTCCGATTGCAGTCCGTTGAGAAAGAGCTTGTCCTCGAAAGCGCCAGACAAGCGAAGTTCGGCCACATGGGCGCCGATCATCGTCATCGATCCGATGCGCGTCGATGCCTCGCAGCCTTCCCACGGGCGCGTCTGCATCTGGGCGTCATCGGCCTCCGGCGCCACCGATTCATTGAGGTCTTCCGCGTGCTGTGCATCATCCGCCTCTCCGTCGATGATTGCTGCCGGAAACAGGTTTTCCTCGCCGGCGTCAGGTTCGGCCGGCCGGACCGGAACGCGCCCAAAAAAGTGCACACCCTGCGCTGTGACGGTGTCCAATTTCAGCACGCCGACATCGACGCTGTTGAAGCCGGCCACCTGCCCAATGCGGGCGGACGAGAAGTCGATCTCAGCCGACCGGCCGCAAACATTGTTCATGCTGATTTCATCGACATCGGCGGCACTGAAGTCGATCAGTCCCGGGCGGTCTTCGTCGTGCGGACCCTGCCGGTCGCGACCCGCAAGCACCAAGCCCCAGAAATAGGCCGCACGGGGAATTTCGACATTCTGAGCATCGATCCTGTCGACAGCCACACGATCCATGACGACGGTGTTGAACTGGCCCAACGCCAGATCGACACGCCTCAGATCCGAGCGTTCCATCCGAAGATAGTTGCTGTCTGCCTGATAAAGGCGGACCCGGCCGATGTCCTCGGCGTTGTAGATGTAAAGGCTGCGTGCCGCCAATTGTACGGCTTCGACCAGATCGAAACCTTTGACGGCCTCAAGTGAGATTCGGGACCAGGAATGTCCGTCGCGCAACGACAGTCGCGGTTCCGCATCGTCGCCTTCGAGCGCCGAAACATCCCTCAACCACAAAAAGCGCCCCGCCGTATTGGAAAGATCAATATCGCCAACGCCCGAAATGTCATGGAAGCGGGCATCATTGCCCAGGTTCGAACCGTAGAAGTTGAAGTCCCGAACGCCAGATGCCCGGGCCACCATGAAGTCATGTGAGACCCGCAGGCTGTAGGCGTCGATCTTGGGCGCGACCTCGCTCCACCGATCACCCCATTCATACGGTTCAGCGAACGGGTCGATGGTGATGGAGACACCGCGCAAATCGCGCATCACCATGTCATCGAACGTGCTGCGGTTAAGATCGATCTCATCGCGAAAAGCGACGTCGTTGATCCAGATTGCTTTCGCCGTCTGGCGCGACAAGTCGATGCCGAACGGGAAAACGGAGTCGTCAAACTCCAGAACCGTGCCCTCTCCGAGGCCTGAAAGACGGCCTGTCGGAGCCATGCAGTCAAACCAAATATGGTTCGCCTGGGAAAACGCGCTTCCTAAACGAGCCGTCGAGACACGGGCGGGTATGAAGTAGCCGGCAGCCAGCTTGATCCTGTCGAACAGGCGTTCGTCAGCGCTCGTAAAACGATAGGTCGACAAGTCACCCTGAAGAATCTCCGGTGGCAACGCGGACAGAAGTTCGCGCATTTCGTCAAGCCGTGCCGCCACGGCCGGACCGGGATCGGCGCAACGATCAAGGCTCTGCAAGCCGCCCCATGCACGCGTACTGAGCCAGTAAGGTGTCAGCGATTGACCTGCATCGCGCAACAGGCCGTTCAACTGCCAGAGCCGCAGGACATCCTCCTGCGGCAACCGTTCGGCCAGAAACACGGAAAACTGGAGATGGGCTTTGTACCAGCTGTAGTTCAACCGTCGCCCACGGCATCGCGGCACGCCCGCGTCAAGCAGCGACTGCGCCATTTTTCCGGTTTCAACCACACGGGCAACGAATTGCTCACCGGTTTCAGCGTCGAAGTCCCAACCCCCATAATCCCAATCGAACTTCTCCGGAACGAAAGAGTAAACGAAGCCCTCGACCACAATCTCGGACACGGTACACAATTCATCCAAGGAGGGTTCTCGGCCCAATGTTCGATTGATCGCGCGCCTCAATTGCCGGCGGGCTTCGTTCGCCTCCTGGCGGAACTGAGCCAGCCCGCCGAACACCTCATAGGGCTCGTCTATCAGCCCAATCCAGTCGGCAAACGCGGCCTCGACCGAAGGTTCCGGCACCGGCGGCGGCACAATCGTTTCATTCTGCGCCAAGGCACTTCGCAGCAACAGCATCAGGAGCACGCCGCTAAAAGCGGCTATCCGCATGCATCGGTTCGTTTTTGTCACTGAAGGTCCGCCCGTTCTTCTTTGGAATAAAGCACAAATCCGATCTTCAGTGGCCAAGAATTCAGTTTTATGAATCTCTGTTGTTGGGCGGCAAAGAACGGAGCCGCCATGTTGAGACGAGCGCGGATATCGCCGTTGCAGCCCTTTCGCCGCAATGGGTCCGATTCCTTTCACAGCCATGCCGCTGCGGCAAGACTGACTTCGGCGGTCTGCCCAAGCGGATCAGTTCGTTCGCGCTGTGACCATTTGCACGGCCATCCCGCACCATTACCTTCATCCTCGCTCCCAATCGCGCGGTGGCAAGCGCCGCCGCGGTCAACAGCCAAGATTGGAGCGAACCATGAACCGCATTCTTTTCCCGCTGCTTGCATCGGCCCTCGCCATGGCCGCCATTCCGGCAACGGCCCAGGAGATCGACGGCGTCTCGGTCGAAATCCGGACCGGCGGCGACGATCTGCGCGGCAATGACGACAACGCCTTTGCCTCGATCTGGTCCTACCGGGCCGACGGGCGCCAGCGCGGCATTCGCCGGCAGGTCAACGTCCGCGACCGGCGGATCAGGGACCACACCACGACCCATCTCTATTTCGATACGCCCGACGGCACCGAAGCGGACGACATCACCCTGTTCATTCTCGATGTGGAAGGGTTCTCGGGTGGCTTTGACGGCGACAATTGGAATGTCGATGCCATCCGCATCACGGGCATCAAGGACGGCATCACCGTCAAGGAATACATGAACGAGTTCGCGAACCCGCTGATCCGGTTCACCGGCGATGTGCATTCCTTCAGCCGGGACTTGCGCGTGCGCTAAATGGCCGGGCTCGCCTTGGAAATTGCGGGCGCGCCACGGCGCCGGCAAGGCACCTCGCCTCCGTTGGTCGGCCCGCCGCCGCGTCGGAGACCGTGCCTTACATCACTTCGCGGCCGCGGCTCATCGCGGCGACGCCGGTGCGGCAGACCTCGACAAGGCCGAGCGGCGCCATGATGGCGATGAACTGTTCGACCTTGTTGGTCCGGCCGGTCAATTCAAAGACAAAATGATCGACATTGGCGTCGATCACGTTGGCCTTGAACGCATCGGCGAGACGCAGCGCCTCGAGCCGGTTCTCTCCCGCGCCCCGCACCTTGACCAGCGCCAGTTCCCGCTCGAGCGGCTTCTCATAGCCGCCCTGATGGGCAATGACCGTCAGGTCGGTCACCTTGTGCACCGGTACGATCCGTTCGAGCTGGGTGTGGATCTGCTCCATCACTTGCGGCGTGCCACTGGTGACAATGGTGATCCGGGACAGGTGCTTGTCATGCTCGGTCTCCGAGACCGTCAGGCTCTCGATGTTGTAGCCGCGGCTCGAAAAAAGGCCGATCACACGCGCCAGAACACCCGGCTCGTTGTCGACCAGGATCGACAAGGTGTGGCTTTCGGGCGCCGAATTGTCCTTGGTGATGAAATAGGCCGAGGCCGGTTCGGATTGCGGTTCGCTCATGACTTGGAACTTTCATTGAAGGGAGAGGAACGGACGGGTGGCTTGAGGCGGGCGACGACCACGCCGGACACGATGATGACGAGCGCGGCAAGCGCATTCAGGCCCGGCCGCTCGCCGGCGAACAGAACACCGACCAGTACACCGGCCAGCGGCACCAGAAGGTTGATCTGTCCGAAAAACGACGCGCCCTGCCGCTCGATGATGGCAAACATGAAAAGCGCGCCGACAGCCGAGGGAAAGACGCCCAACGCGATGAGGGCCAGAACCGACGATTGTGACGGCGTTGCGGCAAGGGGCTGCTCGAACACAAGGGTGAGCGGAACGAGGATCACTAATGTCCACAGCGTGATGTAGGTCATCAGCACCATCGGCGGATGGCGGACGAGTTGCTTCACCGACAGCGCGTTGACGCCATAGGCCATCGCCGCACCGAGCACGGCGAGCTGGCGCCACACATCCCTGCCGAACCCTTCGACCAGGGCCGGCCAGAACAGGATGGCAAGGCCGATCAGACCGAGCAGAACGCCGGCCAGTTTCGGCACCGTCAGCTTCTCGTCGCGCGTCAGGAAATGGGCCAGCACCAGCACGACCAGCGGCATGAAACCCATCAGGATCGCCGCCAGCCCGCTGTCGATCACCGTAACGCCCCAGTTGATGGCGGTGAACGGGATCACCGTTCCGGTCGCCGCGCAGATGATCATGAACAGCTGGTCGCGCCGCGTCGGCCGGAACAGGGGCCGGCGCAACAGCACAACCAGCGCGCCCAGAAGCAATGCCGCCAGCACCTGCCGGACGAGCGTGATCGTCAGCGGCGCAAAATCGGCCACCGCGATCTTCGACAACAGGAACGCACTGCCCCAGATCAGCGAAAGCGTGACGAGCAGGCCGTAGTCGGCGACGCCCGGTGCCGAACGGTTCATCGCGGTGCGCCGGATGCGGGATCACACAAGCGCCTTGCCTTCCGCGCCAATCGCGTTGGCGACCGCCTCGTCGGTGGCTTCGTCCGGCAGCAGCATCTCATTGTGCGCCTTGCCCGAAGGGATCATCGGGAAACAGTTGGCAAGCGCCGCCACCCTGCAATCGAAAATGACGGGCCGGTCGATCTCGATCATCTCGGCCAGCGCATCGTCGAGCTTGCCCGGCTTGTCGCAATAGATGCCATGCGCGCCATAGGCTTCAGCCAGCTTGACAAAATCGGGCATCGCCTCGGTGTAGGAGTGCGACCGCCGATTGCCGTGCAGCAATTGCTGCCACTGGCGCACCATGCCCATATACTGGTTGTTCAGGATGAAGATCTTGATCGGCGTACCGTACTGGATTGCCGTCGACATTTCCTGGATGTTCATCTGGATCGAGGCGTCGCCCGCAATGTCGATGACGAGCGCATCGGGATGGGCGACCTGCACGCCCAGCGCCGCCGGCAGGCCGTAGCCCATCGTGCCCAGCCCGCCAGATGTCATCCAGCGATTGGGCTTCTCAAAGCCGAAATATTGCGCCGCCCACATCTGGTGCTGACCGACTTCCGTGGTGATGAACGTGTCCTTGCCGCTCGCCTTGGAGGCCTCATAGAGCCGCTGGATCGCATATTGCGGCATGATCACATCGTCCGATGGCGAATAGGCCAGCGAGTCGCGCGCCTTCCACTTGCCGATCTGTTCCCACCAGCCAGCATGCTTCTTCTTGTCGGGCTTGTGGCCGGCGGAGCGCCACGCGTCCAGCAGCGCTTCGAGCGCATGGGCCACGTCAGCGACAATGCCCACCTCGGTATGGACGACCTTGTTGATCGACGATGGATCGATGTCGATGTGAATCTTGCGCGAGTTGGGCGAGAAGGCGTCGATCCGGCCGGTGATCCGGTCGTCGAAGCGCGCCCCGATATTGATCATCACATCGCAATCATGCATCGCCATGTTGGCTTCATAGGTGCCGTGCATGCCCAGCATGCCGATCCAGTTCTCGCCCGAGGCCGGATAGGCGCCGAGGCCCATCAGCGTCGAGGTGATCGGAAAGCCGGTCGCCGCCACCAGTTCGCGCAACAGGTCGCTGCCGCGGTCGCCGGAGTTGATCACGCCGCCGCCCGAATAGATGATCGGTTTCTTGGCCGAGGCCATCAGCGCGACGGCGCGGCGGATCGCATCGGCGTCCGGTTCGAGCCGCGGCTTGTAGCTGACGCGTTCATGCGCCACTTCCGGACCCTGATAGATGCCCGAGGCGAACTGGACGTCTTTGGGAATGTCGACGACGACCGGGCCGGGCCGGCCGGTCTGCGCCACACGAAACGCCTCGTGCAGGATGCGGGGCAGGTCGGCGACCGATTTGACCAGCCAGTTGTACTTGGTGCAGGGCCGCGTGATGCCGACCGTGTCGCATTCCTGGAATGCATCCGAGCCGATCAGCGTCGTCGGCACCTGTCCGGTGATGCACACCATCGGGATCGAATCCATCAGCGCGTCCTGAAGCGCGGTGACGCAGTTGGTCGCGCCCGGTCCGGAGGTTGCCAGCACCACGCCGACCTTGCCGGTCGACCGCGCATAGCCTTCGGCCGCATGGCCCGCGCCCTGCTCGTGCCGCACCAGAATGTGCTCGATCGCATCCTGCTGGAACAACTCGTCATAGATCGGCAGCACCGCTCCGCCCGGATAGCCGAATATGTGCTGAACATCATTGTCCTTCAGCGCTTCCAGCACCATCTCGGCGCCAGCCATTTCCTGACCTGCTTTCGTGTCTGCCTTGGCGTCCATCGTCTTCATCCCGTCCGGCCCTCTGGCCTCTGCACAAATTTTCGTCGTTCGGTTGGTGAAAGGCAATAAAAAAGGCTCCTCGAAGGGGAGCCTGTCATCGCGCATGGGTGGAACTTGCCCGGTGGCTACGCCACCTTGCCCATGCGCGGTCCTACTACGATAAGCATCGTCGTCATCATGGCGGTGTCATAGTCCCCGCGTCGGACGGGGTCAAGCGGTTCGGACCGGTAGCGTTTCTTTAACCACGATCCCTTAGTTTCGTGCGGCAACAGGTCCGGCCCCATGTACCGAAAAGAACAACCCGATCCGGGCGAGGCCCAGCTGGCCAAGGAGCGCGCGCCGCTGCCGCGACGCAACCGCACCGAAGGCCATGTCATTGAGTGCGACGGCAACCGGGCCATCATCAGTGCAGACATCGAGCCCGGCGGTGCGGTTTCCGAAGACTATTGGTCGGTCGGCACGCTGATCACGATCCGCGCCGGCGGGCGGCGCACGGTCGGCATGCTCTACCAGGTCGAAAGCGTCGATCCTGCATGGGAATCCACTGCGCCCAACAAGGCGCGACTTCATGTCGAGCTGGTCGGCGAAATAGGCGACGACGATGCGGGCCGGCCGGTCTTCAACGGCGGGCTTTCGACCTATCCGCACCTTGGCGCCGCCGCCCACCGCATCCGCAACGCCGACCTGCAGGCGATCTTCGCCAACACCGATCCGTCGGCGGTCTCGGTCGGCGCATTGTCCCAGAGCCGCGACATCGATGCGATGGTGTCGATCGACGCCATGATCTCGCGCCATTTCGCCGTCGTCGGCACGACCGGCGTCGGCAAGTCGACCACCGTCTCGCTGCTCGTGCGCAAGCTCGTCGCCACCCGTTCAGATGTCGGCATCCTGGTCCTTGACCCGCACAACGAGTTCGCCAGCGCGTTTCCCGATATCTCGGTGACGATCGACGACACCAACCTCGACCTGCCGTTCTGGCTTTTCCGGCTCGAGGAGTTTGTCGAAGTGCTGTTTCGCGGTCGCCCGGCCGAACCCGAAGAAGTCGACATTTTACGCGACCTCATTCCCGAGGCCAAACAGAAGTTCAAGCCCGGCGGCACGGGCGGCGGCGTGCGCAAGTCCGTCGCTCGCGGCAACATTACCGCGGACACGCCGATCCCCTACCGCGTGTCGGACCTACTGGCACTGATCGACCAGCGCATAGGCAAGCTCGACGGGCGGGAAGCCCGCAGCGCGCTCAAGTCGCTGACCGCACGGATCAATGCGGCGGTCCACGATCCGCGCTATCGCTTCATGTTCGCCCACAAGACCATCATCGACAATCTCGCCGAGGTCCTGGCTCACATCTATCGGGTGCCGGCCGCCGGAAAACCGGTGACCATCTTCCAGCTCAACGGCATCCCGTCCGAAGTCGTCAACGCGGTGGTCAGCGTGCTGTGCCGGCTGGCCTTCGAAATGTCGGTCTGGAGCAAGGCGCGCATCAAGACGGTCGTGCTGTGCGAAGAGGCCCACCGCTACATTCCCGCTGACGTGAGCGCCGGCTTCGGGCCGACCCGCGCCGCCATCGCGCGCATCGCCAAGGAAGGCCGTAAATATGGCGTCAGCCTGGGCATCATCACCCAGCGGCCCAGCGAACTGGATGCGACCATTCTGTCGCAGTGCAACACCATGTTCGCCATGCGGCTCGGCAACGATGCCGACCAGCAGATCATGCGCAAGGCGATCACCGGTGCCTCGCGCTCCTACATCAATTTCCTGCCCTCGCTGGCCAACCGCGAGGCAATCGCCTTCGGTCAGGGCGTCAGCACACCGATGCGGCTGATGGTCGAGGCGGTGGCCGACGACTGCCTGCCGGGCAATGAGTTGCGCAGCCGTACCGAGGTCGAAGCCGATAGCGGGGGTACGGTGGATATGGCCGCCCTGTTGCAGACCATCCGCGATCCCGGCGAGGCGCTGACTGACGCTGAAGCAGCCGGCGGGCTTGCCGCATTTGCCGAGACGGCGGCGCTCGGTGAACAGCGGCCCTCCATCAATGATCGCCATCCCGCAGTTGGAACGCCCGAGCCGATGCCCGCCCAACCGATGCCCGGGACCGGCGACGCCCATGCCGGCCTTTTCACCTATGAAGGGCCGTTGCGCCGCGACCGTGAAAAGCCCGCACACCGCCGCGCCGATGCGCCCGCGTCGGCAAAGCGGCCCGAGCCGTCCGGCTCATCGCGCGACCTGATCAGCCGGTTCCGGACCAGGGATCAGGACTGACGGCGTCGGGCGAACACCGTCACGGCATCGCCGCCGGCGCGCTGCACGGTGTGCCATCCACCCTTTGCCAATCCTCGCCCAACTGGTTGCGAAACCAGGTCATCTGCCGCTTGGCATATTGCCGGGTCGCGGTCTTGGCCCGGGCAATCGCCGCGTCCGCATCCATCATGCCATCGAGAACGGCTCCCAGTTCGCGCACGCCGATCGCCTTCATCGCCGGCAGGTCGGGCGGCAAGTCCAGCCCGCGCAGACGCCGCACCTCGTCCAGAGCGCCTGCGGCGATCATAGCATCGAAGCGCGCTTCGATCCGCGCATGGAGGATGGCCCGGTCGGGCATCACGAGCCGGCGTTCCGTGATCGCTTCGGGGTGCAGAACCGGCTCGGCCGCCAGCGTCTGCCAATCCGCCAGCGGGCGGCCGGAGGCTTCCAGAACCTCCAGCGCCCGCACGATGCGCTGGCCGTCGCCCGGATCGAGCGCATCGGCCCCTTTTGGATCGCGCGACGCCAGATCGGCATGCAAGGCCGGCGCGCCCTCGGCAACCAGCCTGATGCGCAGGTTTGACCGGATCGCGTCCGGCACTTTCGGCATGGGTGACAAGCCCTCGGTCAGCGCGCGGAAGTATAGCCCGGTCCCGCCGACGAAGATCAGCGGCGCGTTCGCGGGCAGCCGATCGAGCAAGGCGCGGACATCGCGCACCCACGCACCCGTCGAATAGGCAACCGCCGGGGCCACATGGCCGTAAAGATGATGCGGCGCCGCTGCGATGTCGCCTGCGTCGGGACGCGCGGTGAGAATGCGCAGACAATCATAGACCTGCATGGAGTCGGCATTGACGATCTGACCGCCGCGCCGCACCGCCATGTCCAGCGCCAGGGCCGACTTGCCGCTTGCGGTGGGGCCGGCTATCAGCGTGATCGTTCGTTCCATCTGTCCTTGTCGTTACCGGGCCGCTCCTGCGCTCATGTCCCACATCATCACGCTGATTGCCAATCCCGCAACGCGCGCGCTTGACCCGGCGCTGGCCGAAGACGCCGCCCGAGCCGTCGGCGCGCGTTCCGTTACATGGCTCGGCGAGCGGCTGGCCGCCGACCTTGCCGTCCATGGGCCGGATGGGCATGCCGCAGCGCTGGCGGACGTCATCGGCGATGCGCCGATCGACCATGTCGTCCAGAAGGATGACGGACCGGAGGCACGGCGTAAGGCGATCCTGCTCGCCGACATGGATTCGACAATGATCCGGCAGGAGTGCATCGACGAACTGGCTGCCGAGGCTGGCATCAAGGACAAGGTGGCCGGGATCACCGCGCGCGCCATGAATGGCGAGATCGAGTTCGAGGGCGCCTTGCGCGAGCGCGTGGCGCTTCTTGAAGGCCTGCCGCTGACGGTGATCGACAAGGTCATAGCCGAACGGATCAAACTGATGCCGGGCGGCCAAAACCTGGTGCGCACCATGGCCGCGAACGGCGCCCTTTGCGCGCTCGTTTCGGGCGGATTCACCCATTTCACCGCGCGGATCGCCGACATGGTCGGCTTTCACGAGCACCGGGCCAACCGGCTGCTCCACGCGGGCGGCAGACTGACCGGGCAGGTCGCCGAGCCGATCCTTGGCAAAAAGGCCAAGGCCGACGCGCTGATCGAGATCGCCAAACGGCTGGGCGTCAGCACCGATCGGGTGATCGCGGTGGGTGACGGCGCCAACGATCTGGCGATGCTGGAGTTGGCCGGTGCGGGCGTCGCGCTTCACGCCAAGCCTTCGGTCGCCGAAAGGGCCGGGATGCGCATCGACCATGGTGACCTGACCGCGCTCCTGTTCATCCAGGGCTACCGGGAAGATGAGATCGTCCGCCGGTGACGCGGTTCTGACGCACCCTCGCCGTCCGGCGCGCGCCGACATCCCTCGTCATCAGGAGCGGGCTCAGCGAGCATCAAAGGACGATGCATGTCCGCTTAACGTCACGATCCGGGTGCTCGGCCGCGACCCTAATCGATCCGGATCGTCACGAAGCGCAGGGCGCCGTCGGTACCCGCCAGCATCAAAAGCGCGTTGCGCCGTTCGCTCTCCTGCAGCGCACCGATCGCGTCTTCGACATCGGCGGGCGTGGACACGCTTTCCTGGGCGATCTCGACGATCACATCGCCGGCGACCACACCCCGGTTGGCGGCAGCCGAACCGTCTTCGACGACCGTGACGACGACACCGCCGGAAACCTCGTCGGAGATGCCGAATTCCTCGCGCTGCGCATCTCCCAGTTCGGCAAGCGTCATGCCGAACAATTCGATCGTCTCGGCTTCCTCTTCCGCGCCTTCGCTGTCCGGTTCGGTGGTCAGCGCAAGCTGTTCGCCATCTTCGAGTCGGCCGAGCGTGACCTGAACCGTCTGCTCCTCGCCATCGCGCAAAACGACGACATCGACTTCCTTGCCGACCGGCGATTCGGCGACGATTCGCGGCAGCTCGCGCATCGTCTCGACGGACTTGCCGTCAAAGGTGATGATCACGTCTCCGGGTTCGATCGAACCGTCGTCGACCGGGCCGCCCTCGATGACGCCGGCGACAAGCGCGCCCATCGTCTGGTCCATGCCAAGGCTCTCGGCAATATCGTCGGTGACCTGCTGGATGCGCACGCCGAGCCAGCCGCGCCGGGTCTCGCCGAATTCGCGCAACTGATCGATCACGCCAACGGCCAGGTCGGTCGGAATGGCAAAGCCGATGCCGATCGAGCCGCCCGACGGCGAGATGATCGCCGTGTTGATTCCGATCACCTCGCCATTCATGTTGAACAGCGGGCCGCCGGAATTGCCGCGATTGATGGCCGCGTCGGTCTGGATAAAGTTGTCGTAGGGCCCCGAATTGATGTCGCGTCCGAAGGCCGAGACGATGCCCACCGACACGGAACCGCCAAGGCCGAACGGGTTACCGATCGCCAGCACCCAGTCGCCGACGCGCATCGCCTCGGAATCGCCCAGCGGCACCGCCTGCATGTCCGGGTTTTCCGACGGATCGATCTTCAGCACCGCAAGGTCCGTCTTGGGATCGGTTCCGATGATCTCGGCGGTGATCGAACTGCCATCGTTGAAGTTGGCGACCACCTCGTCGGCATCGGCGATCACATGGTTGTTGGTGACGATGATGCCTTCCTCGGCATCGATGACGAAACCTGAACCCAGCGACTGCACGCTGCGCTCGCCGCCGCGACCCGGCCCTTCGCCGTCCGGCAGACTCTCGAAGAACTCGTCGAAGAACTCCTGAAACGGTGATCCTTCGGGCAGACGCGGCCGTGGCACGTTCCGCTCGCCGCCGCTGACGCGCTGCGAGGTGGAGATGTTGACGACCGAATCGATCAGCCGGTCGGACAGGTCGGCCAGCGACTGCGGCCCCTCCTGGGCGTGCGCGGCACCACCCGCAACAAGCGGTACGGACGCTGGCTGCACCGCCACAATCGCGGCGATGCCGAGCGTTGCCAGAACCAATTTCGCGCGCGACGCGGTCAAGCCAGAACCCATGTGCGCTCACCTCCGGGGCTGTGCCCTTGCGGGCGAAACAATTCTGACCGGAACTCATCCAGTCTTGCGGTCGAAAATAAGGCCGTACGGTTACGATGCAAGCGCGGCGCGGGCAGGCGCCGCCCATGTCACGTCTTCGTGACACAGGTCCTCACAAAAAGGTTCGCGCCAGCCAGACAATACCAACGCCGATCGCCGCAGAGGCCAGCCCCGCGATGCGCAACTGGTCGGCCGGCGCGGTACGCAGGAACTCGCCCATCCTCCGGCCCAGATCGGGGAACGCTCCATAGACGATTCCCTCGATCACGAGAACGAGCCCGAGCGCGGTGACCAGATCGGCCATGGCGAACCGTCTTGCGCCCTAGGGCGTTGGCCTGGGTGCCGGCGGCCGGCCTTCGGCGTCCTGGAAGAACTGGAAGAACTCCGAATCGGGTGAAAGCACCATCGTCGTGCCGCCATCCTGCATCGCACGCTCGTATGCGATCATTGACCGATAAAACTCGAAGAACTCCGGATCGCGCGTGAACGCTTCTGCGAAGATGCGGTTGCGTTCCGCATCGCCCTCACCGCGCAGGATCTCCGATTCGCGCCGTGCCTCGGACAGGATCTCGACGACCTGGCGGTCGGCCACGGCGCGGATGCGCTGGGCGTTCTCGCGGCCGCGTGCACGCAGGCGCTCGGCCTCGGCAAGACGCTCGGCACTCATGCGGTCGAAGGTCTGCTGGGAGACTTCCGCCGTGAGGTCGGTACGCACGATGCGCACATCGTCGATGGTCAGGCCGAGCTGCTGGGCGTCGGGGCGCAACAGGTCGCGCACTTCACGCATCATCTCGGCTCGCTCTTCGGACAGGGCGGCCTCAAAGCCACGCAGACCATAGACCCGGCGCAGGGCCGCGTCGAAGCGGGTGCGCAGACGGGCGGCCGCGGAGTTCAGGTCACCGGAGACCTGCTCGCGGAAGCGCCGCGCGTCAGTGATCTGGAAGGTCAGGAACGCATCGACCTCATAGAACCGGCCGCCGGACACCTGAACCGGAGGGGTGTCGACCAGGTCGAGCCGCAACAGACGGTCCTCGATGATCTGCACGGTGTCGAAGCCCGCAAAGGCGAACGGCGCCTTGAAGTAGAGGCCCGGCTCGGTCTTGACGTCCTGGATTTCACCGAAGCGCAGCACGATCGCCTGTTCGCGCTCGTTGACGACGAAGATCGATGCGTAAACCAAAACGAGGACCAGGCCGAGAAGAAAGGCTATGATCGGGATACGGTTGCCTGAAAACATTACTGGGTCACTCCATCCTGCGCGGCGGTCTGCCGGCGGTTCTGGATCTCGGGCAGCGGCAGATAGGGCACGACACCCGAACCTCCGCCTTCCTCATCGAGGATCACCTTGTTTGAATTGCCCAGGACGCCTTCCATCGTTTCAAGGAAAAGGCGCTTGCGCGTCACGTCCGGAGCAAGGCGATACTGGTCATAGATCGAGATAAAGCGCTGTGCCTCACCTTCAGCCTCCTGCACCACCTGGGTGGCATAGGCGGCCGCGTCTTCGCGAATCTGCGCGGCTTCACCACGCGCCTGACCGAGCTGCTGGTTCGAATACTGGTTGGCTTCCTCGCGGAACCGGTCCTCGTCCTGCTCGGCGCGCTGGACTTCCTCGAACGCGTCAGCCACTTCGCGCGGCGGTGCCGCGTCCTCGATCGAGACCGTGTTGATCTGGATACCGGCGCCATAACCGTCGAGCGTCACCTGCATCGAGGTGCGCACCTCGTCAGCGATCGCCGCACGGTTGTCACGAAAGACGTCCTGAGCGGGACGGCGACCGACAATCTCGCGCATCGCACTCTCGGCCACCTGGCGCACGGCATCATCGGGGCCGGCGACGTTGAACAGATAGGACCGCGGATCGACCACGGAATAGAGAACCGAGAATTGAACGTCGACGATGTTCTGGTCGCCCGACAGCATCAGCCCGGTTGAGCCGCCACGACCGGTGCCGGCACCCACCTGGATCTGCTTTTCGACGATCTGGACCTTCTCGACGGTCTCGACCGGCCAGAAGTGGAAATGAAGGCCCGGCTCGGACAACTCCGCCTTGGGTTGGCCGAACAGCAGTTCGACGGCGCGCTCATCAGTGTCGACCTGATAGAAGGCCTGCAGTCCGTAAAGCACCAGCCCGCCAACGACCAGCAGGCCGATCAGCATCCGCCCGCCGCCACCGCCGCCACCGGGCAGGGCGCGCTTGAGACGGTCCTGCCCCTGGCGGATGATGTCTTCGAGATCTGGTGGCTGGCCGCCGCCGCCCGGACGGTTGGGGCCGCGCGGACCTTGGCCCCAAGGGCCGCCATTCTTGTCGCCGCCGCCACCCCAGGGGCCGCCATTCTTGTCGCCGCCGCCACCCCAGGGGCCGCCGCCGCCATTCTGATTGCTCCAGGGCATCCAAAACCTCGCGATACGAAAAAACAAGGCGTTGAGCCGAAAGGCCAAACGCGCTCCGTAGAAGGGTTATAGGAACGCGCCCCTGCCCTTTCAACGAAAACCGGATCGAAATCGGCATGGCCCGGTGCGGCCAAAACGCCGTGCGCGCGCCCCCGACCCATGCCGTGCTACCGCTCGCGATCCGAAAAATCGTGACTTGCGCGAAGTCCCAACCATATAGTGGACCGTGCGCGCCGCGCGCGCTGTGTCAATTGGGAGGTAGGCATGACATTCATTTCACGCAGAACGTTCGTTTCGGCCACGCTCGCCGCAGGGCTCGCGCTCGGCTCGGCGAGCAGCGTGTTCGCGCAGGAAGCGCGCAACTACATTCTGGCGACCGCATCGACGGGCGGCACCTACTACCCGGTGGGCGTTGCCATCTCGACGCTGACCAAGGTGCGCCTCGAACCCAGGCAGAAGATCGGCATGAGCGCCATTTCCTCGGCCGGCTCGGGCGAAAATGTCCGGCTGATCCGCGAGGGCGAAGCGCAGTTTGCCATCCTGCAGGGCCTGTTCGGCTATTATGCGGCGACCGGCACCGGCCCGGTGGAAGCGGACGGCCCGCAAGAGCATCTGCGCTCGGTCTCGATGCTGTGGCAGAATGTCGAGCACTTCATTATCGCGTCCGACAAGGTCCAGGACGGCACCGTCTCCGATGTTGTGGCACTCAAGGGTGAAGCGATGGCCATGGGCCGGCAGAATTCCGGCACGATCGGCTCCAACCGCACCATCCTTTCGGGCTTCGATGTGGACATGGACAATGAGTATGAGCTGGTCTTCGGCGGCTATGGCCCGAGCGCCGAAGCCGTCCAGAACGGCCAGGCCGTCGGCATGTCGACGCCCGCGGGCGTGCCTGTCGGCGCGGTCACGCAGCTCTTTTCGGCCGCCGGCGACCGCGTAACGCTGTTGTCGTTCACACCAGAGGAGATGGAGATGGCCGATGGCGGCCGCGGTCTTTGGACCGAGTATGTCATTGCTGGCGGCACCTACCCTGGCGTCGACGAGGACGTGACCACCATCGCCCAGCCCAACTTCCTGGCGACCCACGCGGATCTGCCGGAAGAGGATGTCTACCAGATCACCAAGACCATGTATGAGAACCTGCCCTTCCTGCAGGCAATCCATCCGGCGACCAAGGCGATGGCGCTGGAAGCGGCGATTTCCGGCCTGCCGGTGCCGCTGCATCCGGGCGCGGCCCGCTTCTACCAGGAGCAGGGGATCGAAATCCCCGACAACCTGATGGCGCAGTAAGAACGCCGGTGGCGGGCGTGAACAGCGCCCGCCGCCCTCCTTCTCCGACCGACCGGTAAGCCCATGCGCGCCGACACCATTCAGCAGACGCGCAGCCCCTCGCTGCTCGACCGGCGCGGACTGTCGCTTGCCGCGCTGATCGTGGGCGTCACCATCTCGCTCGCCCATATCTGGATGAACTCGTTCGGCAACGTGTCGACGATCCACCAGAACGGCTTCCACTTTGCCGGTTTTGCGCTTCTTTGCGTTCTGGTCACGCCGCTGGTGAAAAAGGGCTGGGCCGAGCGCCCGCTGTTTCGCGCCTTTGACATTGCATTTGGCGCCCTCGTCGCGTTCGCCGCGCTTTGGGTGGTCAACGCCGAAAGCGCGATCTACGACCGCGGTGTGCGGCTGATCTGGTCGGACTGGCTGGCCGGCAGCCTTTGCATCATCGGGGTGCTCGAATACACACGCCGCACCACCGGCTGGATCATCCCCTTCCTGATCGTCGCCTCGCTCACCTATATCGTCTGGTGGGGGCAATATGTGCCCGGCGTCTTCCGCTTTGGCGGCCTGTCGCCCGAAACGATCATGTTCCGCGCCATGTATGGCGACGACGCCATGTTCGGGACGATCGCGCGCATCTCGTCCACCTTCGTCTTCATGTTCATCCTGTTCGGCGCGTTCCTGCTCAAATCCGGCGCAGGCGACTTTATCGTCGACATCTCGCGCGTCGTCGCCGGCCGCTTCATCGGCGGGCCGGGCTTTGTCGCCGTCATGGCCTCGGGCCTGACCGGCACGATCTCCGGTTCGGCCGTCGCCAACACCGCGTCCACCGGCGTGATCACCATTCCCCTGATGAAGCGGGCGGGCTTTCCCAAGCACTTTGCCGGCGGTGTGGAGGCCGCCTCCTCGACCGGAGGCCAGCTCATGCCGCCCATCATGGGCGCGGGCGCCTTCGTGATGGCCTCCTTTACCCAGATTCCCTACACCACCATCGTCACCGTCTCGATCCTGCCGGCGATCCTCTATTTCGCCACGGTCGGCTTTTTCGTGCGCATCGAGGCCAAGCGCTCCAATGCCACGGCGCTTGCCGAAGAGGAGGGGCCCGGCTTCTGGGAGGTGTTCCGGCGCGGCGGACCGCCCTTCATCCTGCCGGTGGCGCTGCTGATCGGCTTGCTCGTCTATGGCTATACGCCCACCTATGCGGCCGGCTTTGCCATCCTGACCTGTATCGGCGCATCCTGGCTGACGCCCAACCGCATGGGCCCGACCAAGATCATCGAGGCGCTCGAACTGGGCGCGCGCAACATGATCATGACCGGCATCCTCTTGTGCGGCGTCGGGCTGATCGTCAACGTCATCACCACGGCCGGCATCGGCAACACCTTCTCGCTGATGATCGCCCAATGGTCCAACGGCTCGCTCATCATCGCCATCCTGCTGGTGGCACTGGCATCGCTCGTCCTCGGCATGGGTCTGCCCGTTACTGCGGCCTACATCGTGCTGGGCACGCTCTCGGCGCCGGCGCTCAACCAGCTGATTCTCGAAGGCCAGACCGTCGAACTGATCGCCGCAGGGCAATTGCCCGAAACGGCGAAAGCCATGTTCATGATCGCCGTGCCCGACCAGATCGCCGCGCTCTCGGCACCCATGTCGATGGCCGAGGCGCGCGCCATCGTCGATGCCCTGCCACCCGAGCTGATGCTCCAGGTCTACGATCTGGCGTTCGACCCGGCTGCGCTCACGCTGGCCCTGTTGTCCGCGCACATGATCATCTTCTGGCTCAGCCAGGATTCAAACGTCACCCCGCCTGTCTGTCTGGCGGCCTTCACGGCGGCCGCGATCGCAGAAAGCCCGCCGATGAAGACCGGCGTCGCCGCCTGGAAGGTCGCCAAAGGGCTCTATTTCGTGCCGCTCCTTTTTGCCTATACGCCCTTCCTGTCGGGCAACTGGCCCGAGATGCTGGAGATCTTCGCCTTCGCACTGCCCGGCCTCTGGGCGGTGTCCGCCGCCATCCAGGGCCATTGGGAAAATCGCCTGAACCCGATCGAACGAATTGCCGTTCTCGCCGTCGGCGCGACGCTGATGTGGCCCATCGGCGGCCTGCCGCACCTCATCGCGCTCGGCGCATTTGCAGGTCTGTTCTGGTGGAACGTCCGCAAGGCGTGAGCAGCATGCGGCCGCAAAGCCGCCATCGACAAGATCAGACGGCCGCGCTGGCCACGATGTAGATGCCGAGCATCAGGATCGCTGCAAAGAACACCTGCCGGAACCGCGCTTCGGAAAGCCGATGCCGAATGGCCTGGCCGATCACCATGCCGACCAGCGCCGGCGCCAGTGCCAGGAACGATGCGAGACCGAGCGTGCCGGTCATGAAATCGTTCGACTGCAATGCGAGCGCGAGCGCGAGCGTCGAAACGGTGAACAGCATGCCCATCGCCTGGACGAGCTGATCACGGGACAGGCCAATCGCCTGCAGGAACATCACGCCTGGCACCACGAAGGACCCGGTCATCCCGGTGAGTATTCCGTTCGCCGCGCCCAGCGCGGTCCCGGCCCACACTTCGCGGTTGGCCCGGATGATGAATCGCACGCCACCCATGTTCAGGCCCGCATAGGAGATCAACAGCAGACCGAGCAGAGCCGACAGAAGATCCAGATCGACCCGCCGAAGTGCCATGGCGCCGAGCCAAACCGTCGCCGTTGCCATGAACAGGAACGGCCAGATGCGTCGGAGTATCGGCCACGCATGACCGCCGACACCAGCCTGATAGACGTTGGTCGCGAGCGAGGGCACGATCAGAAGCGCCATCGCCGTTGGCAAATCCAACATGACTGTCAGAAGGCCGAGGCTGACCGTCGGAAGGCCCAGCCCGATCACGCCTTTGACCGATCCTGCCAGAAGAAACGTCGCCGCGATCAGAAACATCGTCATCGTGTCGAACATGCGCCATCCTAGGTGCTGTGAGAGCGTCCGGGCAAGCAGCAGACAGAGGGCCGAACGCCCTCACCTCGGCGCCCAGACCGGACGGTGCGTGGGGTGGCGGTCCTTGTTCCCCGCCGGCCCATGGATGGTGTCAATCAAAGAAGGTGGCGAGCCGTGGCAATCGCCAGAAGGTGGTTGCAAATTGATTTCGAGTCGATATTAAAACGGGATGGACAGAACCGATCGCATCCGCAGCCTGATCAACCGGCTTGCCCGCCTTGATGCGGCGGAAATCTGGAAAGCGGACCTGAACCCGGTGCAGATTTCAGCGCTTGAATACCTCGCCCGTGCGAACCGGTTCTCGCGATCGCCGTCGCATGTGGCGGACTATCTGGGCACCACCCGCGGGACGATGTCGCAAACGCTCAGGACACTGGCACGCAAAGGATATCTGACAGAGCACCGATCAGAAGCCGACAAGCGCTCGATCAGTTACGCGTTGACCGGAAGCGGAACTGACCTTGTCAGCCGCAAAGGCCGTTTCGCGCATGCAATCGCAACAAGGCCGCCGAGCGAACAAATGGCGCTGGAAGTCGCTTTGTCGGCTGTTCTTGCCGCACAGATCGCCGCCAATGGCGGCCGGCCCTTCGGCGTGTGCAAGAACTGCGTTCATCATCGAAAGACCGGGGGCAGCGCCTTCTGCATGCTGCTCTCATTGCCTCTTGCTCCAGACGAGGCCGACCAGATCTGCAACGAACAGGCAGCAGCATGACCATTGCAAGCCGGATCGACGCCGTTTTCGCGGGCAAGGTTCAAGACCGTTGGGAAGGCAAGCCGCCATCGGCCATTGGCAAAATGCCGGTCACCGGCCCGGTCAACCTCACGACGGTCGGGCTGAGCTGCGACGCCCAAGCCGACCTGACCGTCCATGGCGGCGAGGACAAGGCGCTTCACCATTATCCGGGCGATCACTATGCAGCTTGGCGCACCGAGCTTGAGCGCGACGATCTGGCGCCAGGCGGTTTCGGCGAAAACCTGTCGACAAGCGGATTGACCGAGAAAACGGTTTGTATCGGCGACGTCTTCACCATCGGTTCGGCCACGGTGCAGATCAGCCAGGGCCGGCAACCCTGCTGGAAGCTCAACGCCCATACCGGCGAAGAGCGCATGGCGTGGCTGTTTCAGAAAACCGGACGGACCGGCTGGTACTATCGCGTGCTCACACCGGGCATCTTTCAGGCCGGCGACGAAATCACGCTGGTCGACCGCCCCTGCCCCGACTGGACAGTGCACAGCGTGACGGTTGCGCGCCTCACCCGGCGGATCGGCCCCGCTGATGCAGCACAGATTGCAGCGCTCGCCGAACTCGCCGGCGGATGGCGCGCCGCATTCGCAAAAATGGCCAGCGGCGATACGCACGAGGATACGAGCGCGCGCCTTCAGCCATCGGCTGTCAAATCCGGTCCGCGTTGAGCCAAGCTGCCCGCCCGGTCAGCCCGTCCGTTCCCAAACCACATAGCGCGTCGGGTGGCTGTCCTTGCCGCCCGCCGGCACAGCCTCTTCGTGCGCGGCTTGCCACACATCCGGGTCGATCTCGGGAAACACCGTATCGCCGTCGATCTCGGCGTCGACATGGGTGACGTGAAGCACATCGGCCAGCGCCATCGCCTGCGCGTAGATCTGTCCGCCGCCGGCGACGAAGATCGTGTTCGGCGCCGCGGCGTCGGGCTCGTCCGGGTCCGGCTCGAAGCTTTCGAGATGCGCCTTTGCCAGTTCCAGCGCCGCGCCGAGCGAGCCCACGGCCAGCGCGCCGTCGGCCCGCCAGTCACGATCGCGGGTGACGACGATGTTGAGCCGGCCCGGCAGCGGCTTTCCGACGCTGTCGAACGTCTTGCGACCCATGATCACCGGGTGGCCCAGCGTCAGTGCCTTGAAGCGCTTGAGGTCCGTCGACAGGCGCCAGGGCATGTCTCCGTCACGGCCGATCACGCCGTTTGCCGCCACCGCCACGATGACGGCAATCACCGGTGCGTCCGCCGCCATCAGCGCGAGGACACGATGAACAGGACGTCGAGATCGCGTTCGGGCCAGAAATCGTCCTTGACCATTTCGAACGTCGTTGGCCCGGTCTTGGTGACGCCCTCGCCGCAGAACGAGACCAGATTGTCGGTCGAGCCCTTGTCGACGATCAGCCGGAACCGCTTGATCGGCCCGGCCCAGTTGGCGCCAGTGGTCAGCACATAGGAAAGCCAGGACTCGGTGTAATAGGGACCGGTTTCCAGATTGGCCGATTCAAGCCGCCGCTTGGCGCCGTTTACGAAGGGCGCATCGATGCAGTAGCGCTCTTCGTAATCCGCATAGAGCGGACTGCCCGCACCCTCCATCAGGAAGAAGACGCCCGCCGCGCCGCCGACCGCCGGCGTATAGGTGTGGCGAACCTTCACCTCGGCATCGGCCGGGAAGGTCATGGTCCACCAATAGGCCGACTGCACCGTCCAGCGCGGATAGGCCATCCCCGTCGGAGTGGTGCCGTCTGTGGCGACCGCCATCTCGACAGCGCCGGCCGCCTCGATGGCCGCACGATCCGGGGGCGCAACGTCGGACATGTCGATTTCATAGGCATCGTAGGGCGCGATGGGTACGCCCGCCCCGGCCAGAAGGCCGGTTATGTCGACGCCGCCCGCGCTCACCGCCCGCTGCTGCAGTTGCGGCGTGACCGGCATGCCGCCCACCTCGACGGTAAGGCCGAGGAAATTGTCGTCTTCGACCGGGATCGAATTGCCCTCATAGGGATTGAAGGCGATGTCCGGCATCGGGAAGGCGACGACCGTCTCGACATCGTTCAGCGAATTGTTGCGGAACAGATAGTCGACTCGCACCTGCTCCCTTGAAAGGTAGAGCGTTTCGCTTTCGATGGAGACGACATCCGAGCGGCCGAGCACCAGCCCGCCGGCGCCGATCTCGGCGACCGAATCGTTGGCCGTGGCCGGCATCACGGCAGTTATAAGCAAACCGGCACCAAGCATCGCTCGACAAAGCATGTCTTGTCTCCTCACCAGCGCCTCGGCCCGAACGCGGACACCCGAAGTGCGGCATTCATGCCAGCCGACGGGTTCCGGCCGAAGCAAGTCTACAACCCGGCGCCACTGCCGCCCAGATGGGGCAGCCATTTGCGTTCGATGGCCCGCTCGAGATCGACATCGAACCGCTCGGCAATCAACAGAACCTGCGCCAGGCAATCGGCCAACTCATCTTCGAACTGTCGCCGGATTTCATCAACCCCGTCGCCCTTCGGCCTGCCGCGGCCGGTGAGGCGCAGATAGGCGGAAACCAGTTCGCCTGCCTCTTCCTGAAGTTTGAGCAACTGCCAGTCATCGTCACGGTCGAAGGCGCACCGCGCTTCGTAGACGCGCGAAACCGCCTCACAGTCGGCCTGAAGGTCCACAAGGGTCCGGCTCATCTCACACCGCCACCTTGGCCTTGATATGCGGGTGAGGATCGTAACCCGAAATCTCGAAATCCTCGAACGCGAAATCGAAGATGGACGGCACATCGCGCGTGATCGACAGCGTCGGTAGTGGCCGCGGATCTCGCGCAAGCTGTGTTTCGACCTGCTCGAAATGGTTGGCGTAGATGTGGGCGTCACCGAACGTGTGCACGAAATCGCCGACATCGAGATCGCACACATGGGCGATCATGTGCGTCAAGAGCGCGTAGGAGGCGATGTTGAACGGCACGCCCAGAAAGATGTCGGCAGAGCGCTGGTAGAGTTGGCAGGACAGTTTGCCGTCGGCGACGTAAAACTGGAACAGGCAATGGCAGGGCGGCAGCGCCATATAATCCACCTGCGCCGGGTTCCAGGCCGACACGATGTGACGGCGCGAGGCGGGATTGGTCTTGATGCCCTCGACCAGCTTTTCGATCTGATCGATCGTTTCGCCGTCGCCCGCCGGCCAGGACCGCCACTGTGCGCCATAGACCGGGCCGAGATCGCCCGTGTCGTCGGCCCACTCATCCCAGATCGAGACGCCATTCTCCTTGAGGAATGCGATGTTGGTATCGCCGCGCAGGAACCACAAGAGTTCGATGATGATCGAGCGGATGTGCAGCTTCTTGGTGGTCACCAGCGGAAAGCCGTCGGCAAGGTCGAAGCGCATCTGGTGGCCGAAAACCGAGCGCGTGCCGGTGCCCGTCCGGTCGCCCCGGTCGGTGCCCGTCTCCATCACGCGGCGCATCAGATCATGATATTGGCGCATGCGACCTTATGGGCCGATTCCGGCGCAAGCGTCCATCCGGCCATCCGGCTTGCCCCAAGGAAAAGCCCCCGAACCGCGTGGCCGGGGGCTTTCGAAACTCGATGGTGTCAGGCGATCAGAGGTCGCCGAGCTTGCCCAGATGCTTGGCCACCAGATAGTAGAAGGTGACGCGCGCCTTTGAGTTGTCCGCCTTCATCTCCTCGCACACTTTGGCAACCACCTCATCGCCGGCCGCCTGGTCGGTCACGCCGAGCTTCTTGGCGCACCATTTTTCGCGCACGCGCTCCAGTTCGGACGGATCGGAGCAGGAGACGAGCGAAGCGTCGCGCGAGCGCAATGCGATGCCCAGATGTTTGACGATCTTGTTGACGGTCGCCTCGTCGGCGCCCGCATCGTATTTCTTCACATCGGCGAGATAGTCGGTCATGGGCGTTCCCCTCCAGTTTGCGCCGGCGGCAAGCATTCCGGACCAGAGCCTTGCGCCGCCATCCGTCCCGACTGTTCTCAACGCCATACCCAATGTCAACCGGCAAACGCCGGGCGGGCCTTTGAATCGTCGTGCTTTTCATCCTATATTCGGCGTGCCGGTTCGCCGGCTATGGCAATAAACGGGCGGTACAATAAGCCATTCGGACCCGGGGGCGGTACCCGGCGCCTCCACCAGGAACGCTGCTGCAACGCGATGGCAGCGCTGCTGATGGGGGCGAAACAGGATCGACGAGGGTGTAAAAACCGTACTTTTGCCCGGCATGATACCGCCGTTATCGGGTCAACTTGTTAGTTGCAAACGACAACTACGCAGAGGCACGTCTCGCTGCCTAATGGCGGTGCGACAGCTTCACCTGAACTCCTAGCCGGTTTGCTCGGTTAGGCGGGGTCCGGAGGCACCTGGCAACAGAAGCCTCCACTTCTCCCCTTCCAGCTTCCGCCGTTCACGCCCGATCCACGCCGGCGCCAGTCTGCCTTCCGGCGATGCCGGCCACTTGACCTGCGCGCGACGACGGCGCACATCTACGCCATCATGGGAACGGTGGGATAACCGGCTGATGAGCGAAGACATTATCCGATATGACATCCTGGTGCAGAACGCGCTTCGCGGCGTGATCCGCAAGGTGTTGTCGGAGGTGGAGAAAACCGGCCTTCCCGGCAACCATCATTTCTTCATCACCTTCGTGACGACGGCGCCCGGCGTGCGCATTTCCAACCGCATCCGCGAGCAATATCCCGAACAGATGACGATCGTGCTGCAGCACCAGTTCTGGGATCTGGAGATCGGCGAAACCGGCTTCGGCATCGGCCTTTCCTTCTCCGATGTGCCCGAAAAGCTCTATGTGCCCTATGCGGCGGTGCGCGGTTTCTACGATCCCTCTGTCAATTTCGAGCTGGAGTTCGACGTCGCCGACGGCGACGCGGAAGCGGCCGATGAAGGTGCGGCCAATGCCGACGAGCCCGCCGACACCGCCCAGGCTCCAACAGAGTCCGAAACGGTGACCGAATCGCCAGCCACCGACGGCGAGGACGAAGACGGCACCGCCGACGTCGTTTCGCTGGACGCTTTCCGCAAGAAAAAGTAGCGCGCCGCTGAAATGGCCGTCCGCAAACGCTCGGTCGCCATTTCGGGCCACCGCACCAGCTATTCCGTCGAGGACGCGTTTCAGAACGCGCTGCAGGCGCTTGCCGAAGATGAAGGCCAGTCGCTGGCCAGGCTGATCGCCCGCATCGACGCCGAAAAGCCCGCCGATTCCAACCTCTCCTCGGCGCTGAGGCTTTACGTGCTCGATGCGGCGATCGACGGTCGGCTTACTGTCCGAGCCCCTCGATCAGCGAGCGAACCGCGTCCTCGCTGAAGTCGATTCCTGGCGCCGGTGTGGCGGCCGGCTCGCGCGAAACGGGCGGCAGCGGCGCGCGCACCACATCGTCGCCGGCAATCGTTTCGGGCACCGATACAGGAGCAGCGGCTTCCTCTGGCGAGCCTTCCGGCGCCGGCGACGCTGCTGGCGGCTCGGCAAGAAGCGGCGCGGGTTCCGGTGCCGGCGCATTGATCCGTTCGATCGCCGCGGCCTCGGCTTCGGCGGCTCGCTTCGCCGCGATCGCCGCGCGGCGCTCTTCGGCGATGGCGCGCAACCGGCTTTCCTCGCGCCGCGCATTGTCCTCGGCGCGCAGATAGCGCGCATAGCGCAGTTGGCGGCGCATGCGCTGTCGTTCGAGAAGACGCGCCTGCAGCCGCTCGATGCGGGCCTGCTCGATCTCCAGCGCCCGCTGCGTCAGATAGGCGGTCACCGGCTGATAGCCGATTTCGGCGGCGAACGTCTCCGCTTCGCCCGGCCCGAACGACAGGGTGACCGCCGGCTCCATGCCGGCGACTGCCTCGTCGCCCGGATCGAGCGTCACGGTCAACGCGCCGGCCGGCGCCCGTTCGATGAGATCAAGCGTCACATCCCCGGTGAGCCGCAGCCGGTCTGCCTCATCGTCCAGGGATAGATTGGCGACGCGCGCCACACCACCGGTCACGGTCATCGGCGCTTCGGCCGCGCGCAGCCGGGTTTGCCCGGAAAAAAGCGCGTCGCGCACGATGGTTTCGATCTGCGCCGGTGTGATGCCGAAACCGATGGCATCGGCGCCGGCGATGATCGCCGAGAACGCATCACCATCGAGCCCATCCACCGAAAGACCGTTGACGGCAACCACGCCCGTCCCGGTCAGCGAACGGCCAAGATCGGAAATTGTGCGCCCGCCGCCGGTCAGCGACAATGCGAGATCGGCCGTGCCGGCGACCGGCACAGAACCGGCGGCCAGGTCGCCGAGCGCCACGGCAACCAGTTCCACCTCGCCGCCAACACTGACGGCGCCGCCGGCATTCTGTACGCGCAGGCTCGCCGCGATCTGGCTGTCCTCGCCTGAAAGCGCGGTCATGTTCTGCACCGTGGCCAACCCGCCATTCATCACAAGCGTTCCATCGGCCTGTTCAAGCACCAGCGGGCCGGCGAAAAGGCGGCCCGCCGACCAATCCAGATTGACCGCCACGCCGTCATAGATCGGCATGCCGAAGCCGGTGTCGGGGCCGATGGCATCGACATGGCCGGTCAGAAGCCCGGCAAGGAGCATGGCATCGAACGCACCCAGATCGAGCTGACCGCGCAGCGACCGGCCTAGCAGCGTGTCGTCGATGAAGGTCAGCCCACCGGCCGCTGCGGCGCCCGCAACGGTTCCATCCAGTTCTTCGAACCGCCATTCGGTGCCGGTCCGCGCGATGGCGGCGGAAACATCGAGCGGCGTGCCGAGCCCGGTGCCGGGCAGAATGTGGCCAAGCGCCGAAAGCCATGGTTCGGCATCGGCAAGGACAAGCGTGGCGTCACCGGCAAAGTCGGCACCATCGCGTGTGCCCTCGAAATTCAGTCGGTCGGCTGCGGACGTCGCCGTCACCGACACGATGTCGTCGCCCCCTTCCGCGCGCCGCAGCGTGATCGCCACCTGGCCAGGCGCGCCAAGGCCCACCGTTGCTCCATCGGCGATCGCGGGCAAGATGCCCGCCAGCGGCAGAAGACGCAGCGCGTCGTCATGGGCAACCGAACCGTCGACCGCCAGCCGGTCGATCCCCACTGTTGCGCTCGTGTCGGTAAGGTTGGACTGGGCGAACACATTGGCATCGCCCAGCGTGCCTGAAAGGCTTGCCGACGCTTCGGTTCGAGCACGGCCATCGGCGGTGCGGGCCGAACCGACCAGCGTCAACTGCATGTCGGCGACGGCCGCCGGATCGCGCCGGGCGACGCCCGCCAGGTGATCGATCAAATCATGACCTTCGAACCGCTCGGCGACACCGGTGAAGAACGGCTCGCCGCGCGCGCCGATCACGCTGGCATCGAACGTCACCGCCAGATCGCCGCCGCCCAGCCGTTCGACCGAGCCGGCTCCGGTCAGCGAGGCGTCGAAGACGCCGGTGACGACGAGCCGATCGATCTCCGTGCGGACGCCGCGTGTGCGGATCGCCGTGTCGAGATGGTCCAAGACGATCCCGCCGGCATCGACGTCGCGCAGATCGAGCGACAGGTCCACATCGTGACCGGAAAGGCCGGCACCGCCCTGGCCCGCACCGAAGACACTGGCCATCGCATCGAGCGTCGGCCGGCCGACGGTCTCGCCGGCGAGAAAGACCGACAGATAGGGTGTCGACAGCGCTCCGCCGCGCCGCGCGACACGTCCCGTCAGTTGCGTGTCGCCGACGATCATTTCGACATTTTCAGCAAGCTGACGCTCGGCGCCCAGCGTAACCCGTGCGCTCAATCCAGCGGCCGGCAATTGCCGGATCGCCTCGTCGACATCGCCCGCCAGCCATCGCGCCAAACCTGATGGCTGGCGCGAGGCAACCACCAGATTGCCTTCGAAGGATGCCGCCGCCATCGCCTCGCCGGGGCGCGGCAGCGTAAGAACGCCGTCCGCTTCCAGCGCGGTGCGGCCGGGAAACTGTGCATCGAGCCGGTCGATCCGCCAGCGGCGGCGGTCGGCATCGCGCGGCTCGGGCCGGGCAAGAACCTGCACATCGCGGATCGTGGTGTCGCCGGCGACGATCGCCGGCAGGTCCAGATTGATCGTGCCCGGCACGGCTGGCAGCGGCAGGCCCGCCAGCATCGCATTGATCGCCGCCATCCGCGCACCAAGACCGGCCGCTTCGCCCGCTTCAGGGTCCGAACCGGTGGGCACATTGACCTGCGTACCGCGCGCGGTCAGCGTGTAGCCCGGCTCGGCGCCACCGAACACCGATGCCGTTCCGGTGATCACATAGGGGTCGGCCGGGTCGCCAAAAGCGGCGCGATATTCGCCGACATCAAGCCGCCGCGCTGTGGCGGCAAAGTCGCCATCGACGCGATAGGTCTGGTCGATGCCGTGCGGCAGAAGCGTCAGCCCGCCCGTATAGACCGTCTCGCCGCTGTCGGCGTCCGGCGCGATGCGCCCCTCGCTGACGATGCGCACGATCTGGTCGGGCAGGTTGGCGGCAACGCGCAGCGAGAAGCCGTCGCGTTCGAGCGTCCCTGTTCCGACGGTGAATTGCGTGTTCAGCGTGTCGATGCGGGCGGTGCCCTCGGCGCGCCAAGGCCCGAAAAGACTGTTGGCCGAGACCGCCATATCAATGTCCGAGACGGTCCAGCGTCGCTCGTCGAACGGGTCGAGCACGATCAGCCGGCCATTGGTGATCGCCGCATTCTCGAGCGTGATCTGCGCCGGATCGATTGGTCCCGTGTCGGGCAATGGCCAGATCGGCGCCCCGGTCTGGTCCAGCGTGACATTCATCTCCGGGTCGGTGATGCGCAGATCGAAGATCAGCACCTCGCCCGACAAAAACGGCGCAAGTTCTGCATCAAAGGAGAACTCGGCAGCGGTGATCAGCGGCGCTTCAGGCGGGCCGACTTCGACATCGGAAAAGCTGACCGAGGGAAAAGGCAGGATGCGCGCACTCGCCTCGCCAGCCACGCGCACCGGCTGACCCAGCAGCCGCGACGCCTCAGCCTCAAAGCGCCCCTTATAGTCGGACCAGTTGACGAACAGCGGTGCCAGAAGTGCGGCGAACAGCACCACGACGATCAGCCCGCCGATCACAACGAAGAGGCGCAAAGTGCCGTTTCTCCCGCGCTTTCAAGCCCGCGCGCCCTTGAACAAGGGCGGCGTTCGTCTGTTTTCGAGCCTCAAAGCGACAAGATCAAGACGGCGCGGCCCGCCGTCACAGACGCAATATCTTGCCGGGGTTCATGATGTTGTCGGGATCGAGAGTCCGCTTGATCTGCCGCATCACATCGACCGCCCCGCCCATTTCCATCTCCAGGAACGCCATCTTGCCCTGGCCGATGCCATGTTCGCCGGTGCAGGTGCCGCCCATGGCCAGCGCCCGCAGATTGAGCCGCTCGACGAAGCCTTCCGCAGCCGCGATCTCCTCCCGGCTGGTATCGTCGATCAGAAGCAGCACATGAAAATTGCCGTCGCCCGCATGGCCGACGATCGGTGCGACCAAACCGTGTTCGGCAATGTCCGCCTCGGTGTCGACGATGCAGTCGGCAAGCTGGGAGATCGGCACGCACACATCGGTGGAGATGCCCTTGGCGCCGGGCCGCAGCGTCAGCGCCGCCCAATAGGCATCGTGGCGCGCCTGCCAGAGCTTGGAACGGTCCTCTTCATGCGCCGACCAGATGAACGGCCCGCCGCCCAGATCGCTGGCAATCTCACCGAAGGTCTCGGACTGTTCGGTAACGCCCCTTTCGGTGCCATGGAACTCAAGGAACAGGCACGGGCCGACCGGCAGATCGAGCGAGGCATAATCGATGATCGCCTGCATCTGCAGCGCGTTGGCCAGTTCGATGCGCGCCACCGGCAGGCCCATCTGTATGGTCATGATCACCGCCTCGACCGCCGCCTCCAGCGTGGGGAAAGGGCAGACGCCGCCGGTGATCGCCTCGGGTTGGCCGGCGAGCCGCAAGGTCAGTTGCGTGATGATGCCCAGCGTGCCTTCCGAACCGATCATCAGGCGCGTCAGATCATAGCCCGCCGAACTCTTGCGCGCGCGCTTGGCCGTGGTGATCTTGCGGCCATTGGGCAACACGACATCGAGCGAAATGACATTGTCGCGCATGGTTCCGTAGCGCACTGCATTGGTGCCCGAGGCGCGCGTTGCCGCCATGCCGCCAAGGCTGGCATCGGCCCCCGGATCGATCGGGAAGAACAGGCCGGTGTCGCGCAGATGAGTGTTGAGCTGCTTGCGCGTGACGCCCGGCTCGACCACGCAATCAAGATCCTCGGCATGTACTTCGATGATCCGGTTCATCTGGCTGACATCGATGGAAATGCCGCCGCCTGGCGCGTTCACCTGGCCTTCGAGCGAGGTGCCCGTACCGAAGGGAATGATCGGCACCCGGTGCGCGGCGCACGCTTCGACCGCCGCCTGCACATCGTCGGCCGACTGCGCAAACAAGACGCCGTCGGGCATTTGCGCGGGAATGTAGGTGGTTGTGTGCGCATGCTGGCCGCGCAGCGCCGTGCCGGTCTGGAACCCTTCGCCGAAGCGCTGCTTGAGGATGCCGAGCACCAGCGCGATGCCGTCATCATTGCGTGCCACCTGCGCGAGGTCCTTGAGCGCCATGTCCGTCCTCCCAGAACATCCGGGCATCAGGTGACAGCTTGGCCATGGCCTTGTCAAACCGGTCGGCATCGACGTGACGTCGCAGCGTGGCGGCAACCAGCGCGATCGAACCTTGCGGCGCAAAATTGTGGTTGGCGCGCAGCGCGCGAACTTCCGCCTCCAGCGAATCACGGGTCGGAAAGCCGGACATGTGCTCGCTCACCTCCCAACCGGCAACGAACATTGCCCGCAAAACAGCAGGCAGCGCGTCGGCGAAGATCAGTACCTCGTGGGGCATGAGGCGGCGCCGAAAGGCAAGAAGAACCGCCTGGGTGACCGTGTAGGCCTGGTTCCGCGTTGCAAGGCCGAGTGCGTCGCACGCATCGTCCAGGAACGCATCGAAGCGTTGCATCGCGAGCTGGTATTCCTGCGGCATGGGCATTGTCGGGCAACGGGCTCTTGTTAACGGTCTGCATCAATTTTGGGCAGATCACCTTGCCGCGATCTGCCCAGACCGTAATGTGGGGCCCGGTCGCAAACAAGCGATCGGAGTCGCAGGAGGCGACCGGAAGCCGCGGTGGGCAACGCAGACAGTCAAAAAACGCCGTTCATCAGTCCCGTTGTGGGCATCGAGCCCGGCTGGATCGACTACAACGGCCATCTGAACATGGCCTATTATCTGGTCGTGTTCGACCGCGGCTATGACGTCGTTGCCGAGAGCCTCGGCATGGGCGCCGAATATGCGCGGACCCGCCGGATGACCACCTATACGGGCGATGCGCGGATCGCCTATCTGAACGAGGTGCACCAGAACGCCGATCTGGTGACCAGCTACCAGATCCTCGATCACGACGAAAAACGCATCCATGCGTTCCAGGAACTGCGCCATGCCGCCGACGGCAAGGTGGCCGCGACCTGCGAAACGCTGACCCTGCACATCGACATGGCCGGACCGAAGGTCTGCCCGTTTCCACCCGACGTGATGGAACGCGTCGAGGCGCTGGCCGCAAACCATGCCGGCCTGCCGGTGCCTGATGGCGTCGGCAAGAAGATCGGCCTGAGGCGCCGGCCGACGGTTCAGCCATGACGCCGCTCCGGCGCCTGCGCCTTTGGGGCGACATTGTCTGGCGCTGGGTCCGACCGAACCTGCGCACCTTCCTTGAAACGCGCGCGCCCACACTCTGGCTCCTGTCGCTGATCATCGGCGCGGCGGTCGCCGTGGCCGCCGTCATCTTTCGCGAAGCGATCGGCCTCGCGCAGTATTGGTGGCTGCGCAACACCACCGAACAGACGCTGACGGCGGCGCAAAATGTCGGCTGGTACTGGGTTTTGGCCGCGCCGATCGTCGGCGGGCTGGTGGTCGGCCGGCTGCTGGAACAGGTTTCGGCGCGCCGTGCCGGCAATGTCGCCGACGTCATCGAGGCGCGTGCGCTGACCGGCCGGCCGCTCGGCCTCCGCGACGGGCTGTGGTCGGCGGCGATATCGGCGATCTCACTGGGTTCGGGCGCCAGCGCCGGCCGCGAAGGACCCGTCATCCATCTGGGCGCGACGCTCGCCTCGGTCATCGCCCATCGCCGCAAACTGCCCGAATGGTGTTCGCGCACGCTTTTGGCCTCAGGCGTCGCCGCTGCCATCTCGGCCTCGTTCAACGCGCCCATCGCCGGCGTCCTGTTCGCACACGAGGTCATTCTGCAGCATTATGCGATGCGCTCCTTCGTGCCGATCGTCATCGCGTCGGCCGTCGGATCGGTGATCTCGCGAATCTGGTTCGGCGGCTCGACCGCCTTCATCATCCCCGACTACCAGATCACCTCCTATTGGGAGTTTCCCGCCTTCGCGCTTCTGGGCGTCGTCGCCGCGCTCGTGGCGATCGCCTTCCAGTTTGCGCTGTTTTCGGCAGATTACGTCGCCCGTTCCGTCGTCATTCCGCTGCGCTACAAGCCGGTGATCGGAGGCGCCATCATCGGCGTGATGGGTATCTTCTTCCCGCACGTTCTGGGCGTCGGCTATGAGGTCACCGACAAGGTCTTGTGGAACCAGCTGCCGCTGTCGCTTCTGATCATGCTGATCGTCATGAAGACCGCGGCGACCGCGATCACGCTTGCGGCGCGCTTTGGCGGCGGCATCTTCTCGCCGGCCATCTATCTCGGCGCGCTAACCGGCGGCGCCTTTGGCCTGATTGCCGGCAACGCTTTCCCGCAAATGGCCTCGTCCGAGGGGCTTTATGCGATCCTGGGCATGGGCGCGGTCGCCGGCGCGGTGCTCGGTGCGCCGATCTCGACGACGGTGATCGTCTTCGAACTGACCGGCGGATACGCGCTTTCGATCGCGCTTTTGCTGACCGTCGCCATCGCCCATGGCGTCAACCAGGCGGTGCACGGCCATTCCTATTTCCACTGGCAGCTCGAAATGCGAGGCCTGTTCGACCATCAGGGGCCGCACCGGCAGTTGATGCGCACCAAGAAGGTTATGGACTTCATGGATCTGGTGCCACGCGACGGCGATCCCGAGCGGCACGATCCTGAGTCCGGATATCCGACGCTGCGGCCTGGCGATTCGCTGGAAAAGGCGCTGCGCACCTTCGATGCATCCGGCCACAGCCGTCTCGCCGTGGTCGACCCGCGCGACCCGACGGCCATCATCGCCTGGGCGACGCAGGTACGCGCCCTGTCCTATTTCAACAAAGCGCTGATCCAGGCCAGCGAGGAAGAGCACAAGTGAGACGGTACGCCCCGCCTCTCCTCAAGGGCGAGGCCAGTCGGCGACTCGCTTCCTTTCGCCCCTCAAATCCCTACATTGCGAATCAATGAGCAATCCGTTCGACGACATCCCGTTTGACGACGCGCACGGGGCCGCGCCCGCGCCGAAACCGGCCGGCGGCGGATCGGGCATTGCCGCGCGCGCCATGGGCGCCCGGCAGGCGCCCGCCTACCTTGAAGGGCTGAACCCGGAACAACGCCGCGCCGTCGAGACGACCGAGGGTCCGGTACTCGTTCTGGCCGGCGCCGGCACTGGCAAGACCCGCGTGCTGACGACGCGCATCGCCCACATTCTGGCCCAGGGACTCGCCTGGCCGAGCCAGGTGCTGGCGGTGACCTTCACCAACAAGGCCGCCCGCGAGATGAAGGAGCGTATCGGGCTTCTGGTCGGCGGTGCGGTCGAAGGCATGCCGTGGCTTGGCACCTTCCACTCGATCGGCGTCAAGATGCTGCGCCGTCATGCCGAACTGGCGGGCCTGAAATCGGACTTCACCATTCTCGACACGGACGACCAGATCAGGCTGCTCAAGCAGCTCATCCAGGCCGAAGGGCTCGACGACAAGCGCTGGCCGGCACGCCAGTTTGCGATGATGATCGATGGCTGGAAGAACAAGGGTTTCGGCCCGGCCGACATCCCCGAGGGCGACGCCCGCGCCTTTGCCAATGGCAAGGGCCGCGAACTCTACGCTGCCTATCAGGACCGGCTGAAGACGCTGAACGCCTGCGATTTCGGCGACCTTCTGTGCCACCCGATCCGGATCCTGAAGGCCAACCCCGACGTTCTGGCGGACTTCCAGTCGAGGTTCAAATACATCCTCGTCGACGAGTATCAGGACACCAACACGGCGCAATATCTGTGGCTGCGGCTCCTGGCGCAACGGCGGGCGGACAAAGGCTCCCCCTCCGTGGCGGAGCAAGCCATGGCGACCACCGGGAGCGCCAGCCCGCCAACGGAGGCAAGCACAAATGCGGTTGCGGAGAACGAAAGCGGCGGCAGGGACTCAGCTGCACCGAACATCTGCTGCGTCGGCGACGACGATCAGTCGATCTATGGCTGGCGCGGCGCCGACGTCGACAACATTCTGCGCTTTGAAAAGGATTTTCCGGGCGCAACCGTCGTCAAGCTGGAACGCAACTATCGCTCGACGGCGCACATTCTCGGTGCTGCTTCTCATCTGATCGGACACAATGAAGGCCGGCTGGGCAAGACGCTGTTCACCGACGCGCCGGACCCCGATGATCCCAAGGTCAATGTGCATGCCGCCTGGGATTCCGAGGAAGAGGCGCGCGCCGTCGGTGAAACGATCGAGCGCCACCAGCGCGACGGAAACAAGCTCAACGACATGGCGATCCTGGTGCGCGCTTCCTTCCAGATGCGCGAATTCGAAGACCGCTTCGTCACACTGGGTCTCAACTATCGCGTCATTGGCGGCCCACGCTTCTACGAGCGCATGGAGATTCGCGATGCGATGGCGTACTTCCGCGTCGTCTGCCAGCCGGCCGACGATCTGGCGTTCGAGCGCATCGTCAACACGCCCAAGCGTGGCCTCGGCGACGCCTCTGTGCGTCTGGTGCACGATTATGCCCGCAAGGCCGGCGTACCGATGCTTGCTGCCGCCGCCGAGATCATCGCCACCGAGGAGATGAAACCCAAGCCGCGCGCCGCCCTGCGCGGTGTTGTCGAGAATTTCGCCCGCTGGCAGGAATTGCTGGACAACACGCCACACGCTGAACTGGCCGAAACGATCCTTGAGGAAAGCGGCTACACCGCCATGTGGCAGGCCGACCGCTCGGCCGAGGCGCCGGGCCGGCTCGAAAATTTGAAGGAACTCATCCGCTCGATGGAAGAGTTCGAATCCATGCGCGCCTTCCTCGAACATGTCTCGCTCGTCATGGATGCCGAGCAGAACGAAGACATGGATGCGGTGTCGATCATGACGCTGCACGCGGCCAAGGGGCTCGAATTCGATACGGTGTTCCTGCCCGGCTGGGAGGAAGGCCTCTTCCCGCACCAGCGTGCGCTCGACGAGGGCGGCCGGTCGGGCCTCGAAGAAGAACGGCGTCTCGCCTATGTCGGTCTGACCCGCGCCAAACGAAATTGCCACATCTGGTTCGTCTCCAACCGGCGCATTCACGGCCTGTGGCAGTCGACCATTCCGTCGCGCTTTCTCGACGAACTGCCCGAGGCGCATGTGGATGTGGCCGAGCCGCCGACCTCCTATGGCGGCTATGGCGGCTACGGCCAGTCTCGCTTCGACCGCGCCGACACGTTCTCGACCAAGCGTGAATCGCCGGGTTGGCGCCGCGCCCAAGCCAACCAGACCGATGCGACGCGCGGCAATTGGGGATCGCGCTCGGGCGTTGCCGTCGAGCGCATCGGCTATGGCGAAACGGATTCGGGCTTCGGCGCCGGCAAGGGCTCGGTCAAGGGCCGGGTGATCGAGGGCGAACTGATCGCCAAATCCGTTGCCGAGGAGCCATCCGCCTTCGCCGTCGGCGACCGTGTGTTCCATCTCAAATTCGGCAACGGCAACATCACCGCAATCGAGGGCAACAAGCTGACCATTGCCTTCGACAAGGCGGGCGAAAAAAAGGTGCTGGACGGTTTCGTGGAGGCGGTGTGAACCGCCCTACTCCGGCGCGCCGTTCGTCCAGGTCACATCCTGGCCATAGAGCGGTACCGTCGACAGGCTCATCTTGGCCGACCCTTCCTGCACCTGCCGCGAATGCGACAGGTAGATCAGCGTGTCGCTCGCCGCATCATAGATGCGCTTGACCACAAGCTGCTTCCAGATGATCGAGCGGCCTTCGCGAAACACCTCTTCGCCGTCCTCGTCGAGCGCAATGTCGCCGATGGCGATCGGCCCGGTCTGCCGGCAGGCGATCGATGAGTTGGACGGGTCCTCGAACCAGTTGCCCTGTTGCAGCCGGTCGATCAGCCCGCGCTCGAAATAGCTGATATGGCAGGTGACACCCGCCACCTCGGGGTCCTTGATCGCCTCGATGATGATGTCGTTGCCAAGCCAGTCGACGCCCACCTCGCCGACCTGTTCGGCAGCGGCGGGTGCTGCAAAGACGGTCGCGCAAGCCAAGGCAAGCGCTGCGCCCGCGTGGCGGGCAAGAAACGGGGATCGAAAAGCCATGGCAATCCTCTTGCTGAACGGCACAATCTGCACCGGTCAGATGGAGGATTTGCGGCGCCGGTTCAACGGCCCCGAGCGAGATTGCCTCTCAGACCACCGCCTTCTTGTAGATGTGCCAGGTGGCGTGACCGAGCACCGGCAGGGCGATCAAAAGTCCCATGAACACCGGGATCATCGCCGCGATCACCATCAGCGTGACGATAACACCCCAGCCCAGCATCACCATCGGGCTGGCCACTACCGTCTTGATCGACGTGATCATGGCGGTGACGAAATCGACATTGCGATCGAGCAGCATCGGGATCGAGACGACCGTCACCGAAAACAGGACCAACGCCAGAACCGCGCCGATCACATGCCCGATGGCAAGGAAAAGCCAGCCTTCCGGCGTGGTGAAGACGACCTCGGTAAACCGTTCAAGCGTCGAAAAGGACATGCGGCCGAGGACCAACGCGATCAGCAGCCGCACCTGGTACATCCAGATCCAGAAGATGAACAGGACGACGAACGCCATGAACGCCAGTTCGCGCTTGGACTGGAGGCGGATGACCGACAATATCTCGTTCCAGGCCAAGGGTTCGTCCGCAGCAAGCCGGCGGCTGACCTCGTAAAGCCCGACCGCCGCGAACGGCGCGATCAGCGGGAAACCGATCGCCACCGGATAGATCATCCAGGGCATGTCCCAGACGAACAGCGACTGGGCGATCAGGAGCCCGCCAATGACGTAGACGCCGGAAAAGAAGAAACCGAACAATGGCGCTTTGAGGAAGTCCGCATAGCCGGCATTGAAGGCCTCGCGAATGTCCTTGGCCGTCAGCGTGTTGACGGCCGGCATTGTTCCGGCAACGCCGTTGCCGTTTTCCGTCTCGGTGGTCGACATGGCGTCCTCCCTGCCAGTCCGTGGATCGTAGGTCTCCCAACCGACCGACCCGAGCCCGATCATGCCCGCCTTGCCGCACCGAAATCAAGCACAACCCGCGCGTGGGTGCCGATTCCGATGGGCGGCCGCACGCGCGATGCTGGCCATGACCGGTTCCGCTTGCTATGTTCAAGCCATGAACGCGCCCGCCCCAACCCGGTTGAAAACGGTCCCATTGGCCCCGCTCGCCCTTTCCGCCGCCATCCTCGCGGTCGGTCTTGTGGGCGTTTACGCGGTGTCCGACCGGGGCGCCGGCCTGTTCGTCGCGCTGATCGAAACCGGCATGGCCTGGTGTTTCTGAATCATCTCCAACCGAACGTGTGCATGACGCCTGCGCGCAAATGCGCAGGTGAAATCGGTTCGGCGCGCCACTAGAACCATGACATCCTTCTCCGAACACGGACCCGTCCGATGCGTTATCTGTTCGCCGCCCTTGTCGTCGCCCTCGGCATTGCGCTGTTCGCGCTGACATTCTCGATCGTCAATCAGCGCGAGCCGGAGGCCGCCTATGGCGTGCCCTTCGCGCTTGTCGACCAGGACGGCGCGCCGATCACCGAAACGGCTTTCCAGGGCCAGCCGACCGCACTCTTCTTCGGTTTCACCCACTGCCCGGAGATCTGCCCGACCACGCTCTACGAACTGGACGGCTGGATCGCGCAACTGGGCGAGGACGGCGCCAACATCGACGCCTATTTCGTCACCATCGACCCCGAACGCGACACGCCGCAACTGCTGGGCGATTATGTGGCCTCGGTCACAGACCGTGTGCGCGGCATCACCGGCGATCCCGACGCCGTCCGCGAGATGGCGCGCGGTTTTGGCGTCTACTTCAAGCGCATCGAACTGGACGATGGCGACTATACGATGGACCACACGGCCTCGATCTTCCTGCTCGATTCCGACGGTGCCTTCCGCAAGACCATCGCCTATGGCGAAAACCCCGACACGGCGGTCCAGAAGCTGCGCGATTTGGCCGGCACCTGACCTTTGCGCGCGCCGTAGGGCACGCGGCGGTTGACCTTGGCGCACAAGCCGCCAATTGATCGGTTGGCGCCGCGCTGCGCGAAAAGGACACCCGCTTGGAACTGATCGCGATGAAGATCGCCGCCATTGGCGCGGCCGGCATTGCCGCCCAATGGCTGGCATGGCGACTGCAATTGCCGGCCATCGTGCTGCTCCTCGCCGCCGGATTTGCCATGGGTCCGGCCACCGGCCTGATCGACCCGGTCCGCGACTTCGGCGAAGTCTACAAGCCCGTCGTCGGCCTTGCCGTGGCCATCATCCTCTTTGAGGGCGGGTTGACGCTGAACTTCCGCGAAATCCGGGAAACCTCGCAGACCGTCCAGCGCGTGATCTTCCCCGGCGGTCTTTTCGTCTGGATCGGCGCCGCACTGGCCGCCCATTACGCCGGCGGGCTGAGCTGGCCGGCCGCCATCATCCTGGGTGCGGTGCTGGTCATCACCGGCCCGACGGTCATCATGCCGCTGCTGCGCTCGGCCAAGCTCAAATCGCGTCCGGGCGCGGTCCTGCGCTGGGAAGCGATCATCAACGACCCGATCGGCGCGCTCTATGCCGTCGTCGCCTTCGAGGTGTTTCTCGTCTGGCAGGGCGCCACCGGCGCCGCCGAGATCGCCGTCAACATCGTGGCGGCCTTTGCCTTTGCCATCATCGCCGGTTACGGCCTCGGGCGGGCGCTGGCCTGGGCGTTTTCGCGCGGCCATGTGCCCGACTATCTCAAGGCGCCGGTCCTTTTTGCCACCGTCATCGCCCTTTTCGCACTGTCCAACTTGCTGCTCGAGGAATCGGGGCTGCTGACCGTAACCATCATGGGCATCACGCTGGCCAACTCCAGGATTGCGTCGCTCTCCGAAGTGCGCCGCTTCAAGGAGACGGTGACGATCCTTTTGGTCTCGGGCCTGTTCATCCTGCTGACCGCGGCGCTCGACTGGCCGACGATCCGGAGCCTTGATTGGGGCGCTGCGGCCTTCGTCGCCCTTCTCCTGTTCGTCGTGCGCCCGCTTGCCGTCTATGTCGCCACCATCGGCAGTCCCTTGAGCTGGCAGGAGCGCCTGCTGGTCGGCTGGATCGCGCCGCGCGGCATCGTGGCGGTCGCCGTCGTCGGCCTGTTCGGCGCCTCGCTGGTCAATCTGGGCATCGAGGACGGCACCAAGATGATCGCCTTCACCTTCGCGGTCGTCGTCGCCTCGATCATCCTGCACGGCTTTTCGCTCGGCCCGCTCGCCCGCCGGCTCGGTCTGCGCTCGACCGAGGAGCCGGGCCTTCTGATCGTCGGTGGCTCGCGCTGGTCGACGGCGCTGGCCGGCAAGCTTCACGACATGGATGTGCCGGTGCGCATCTCCGATCCCAACTGGAACCATCTGAGCGAGGCGCGCTTTGCCTCGATCCCCGTCCATTACGGCGAGATCCTGTCGGAGCACGCCCACCATCATCTCGACCTGAACCGGTATGGCGCGCTTTTGGCGGCGACCGACAACGACGCCTACAATGCGCTCGTCTGCACCGATTTCGGCCCCGACATCGGCCGCACCAACATCTTCCAGATCGGCGATCTCAGCCAGCGCACCGAGCGCCAGACGCTGAACTTCACGCTCGGCGGCAAGCAGCTGTTTTCGCCCGGGCTCGAACTGAATGATCTCAATCGCCGCGTTCGGGAAGGCTGGACGTTCCAGTCGACCCGGTTGACCGACGAGTTCACCCATGACGACTTTGTGCAAAGCCGCCCCACCGACACCCGCGTGGTCCTGTGGCGCAAGCCCGGCGGCCGGCTGGTCTTCGCCGCCTCTACGGCCGACCAGAAGCCGCAAAAGAACGATGTGGTCCTCTCGTTTGCGCCGCCGCGCCCGAAAAAGGACGTACCGGCCGCTAGCACGGCCCGGCCCGTTCCCGATCTTCCCGACGCATGAAGCTGCCCGATGAGCCAGATCCGCCTTTATCTCACCGCCGCCAAAGCCGATGCCGATTCCATGTTCGCGGCGATCGAGACCGCCCTTGAGGATGAGGGCTGGCCGGTCGCCATCGCCGAGACAAGCGAAGACAGCGGCGTTTTCGAGGTGTCCGTCTATGTCGAAGCAGGCGAAGCCGATGCCGCCCGAACCGCCATCGCCGGGGCTCTGGGCATTAACGCCGCAACGCTCGCTTTTGGCACGGAGGCGTTGGGCGACATCGACTGGGTTCAGAAGTCGCTCGAAGGGCTGACGGCGGTCGAAGCCGGTCGTTTCATCGTCCATGGCGGCCATCAGCGCGATGCTGTCCGGGCCGGCACGATCGGCATCGAGATCGAAGCTGGGCAAGCCTTCGGCACCGGCCATCACGGCACCACCAGCGGCTGTCTGATCATGCTCGACCGGCTGATCGCCCGCCGCAGACCGTCGATCAGCCTCGATCTTGGCGCGGGCAGCGCGGTGCTGGCGATCGCCATCGCCAAGCTGGCGCGCAATCCGGTGTTGGCGACCGACATCGATCCTGTGGCGACCCGCGTTGCCGCCGACAATGCACGGCTCAACGGCGTTCATGCGCTGGTGCGCTGCGAGACGGCGCCGGGGTTCGGTCATCGCTCCTTTGCCGAGGCCGGCCCGTTCGACCTGATCGCCGCCAACATTCTCGCCCGGCCGCTGATGGCCATGGCGCCGGACATTGCCCGCCATCTGGCGCCCGGCGGCGATGTGGTCCTGTCGGGAATCCTGACCGCCCAGCGCTGGAAAGTGCTCGCCGCGTTCAGGCAGGCAGGGTTGCGCCATTGCCGCACCATCAAGCGCGAGGGCTGGGTGACGCTGCACTTGCGGTAAACCGAGGCCCACAAACGAAAAGGCAGCCCCGGGACGAACCCTGCGGACTGCCTTGATGGTCTGTTTTCAGGTGCCGATCAGAAGGGCGGCGTGAAATGCGGGCGGCGCTTGAGGGTTTCGCGGTCGTAGCCGTTCGCCTTCAGCGTGTCGTCGTCCAGCATCAGAAGCGTGCCGTTCACATAGCCGGCGACCTGGCGCGAGCGGGCCTCGATCATCGCGTCGAGCGCGTTGCGGAAAAAGCCCTTCCGGTTTGCATTGGCCATGGCGTGTCTCCTTTGGAGCGTTGTGACCAATACAAGATGGGCCATGCCGGCATGTTCCGGTAGGCCGCAAAATGCAGGGCGGCCATGCGTTTTTCGCATATGCAAAAAGCCGATGCTGCAACGCAAAATTCATCTTTGCCGATCCTTGATCCCGTTGAACCCGGCGCGCCGGCCCGCTAGCGTCCGAACGCAACGCAGTTCCGGGGTTCCATGTTCCAGTCCTTCGCCACGCCGTCCGATCCGTCCACGGGCAAGCCGCGCCTGAAAGCGTTGCGCGATCGCATGACCGCCATGGACATCGACGTGTTCCTGGTCCCGCACGCCGATGCCCATCAAAGCGAATATCTGCCGCCCAATGCCGAAAGACTGGCCTGGCTGACGGGCTTTACCGGCTCGGCGGGCTTTGCGGTGGTCTCGCAGGATGCCGCGCACGTCTTCGTCGACGGGCGCTACACGCTGCAGGTGCGCAATCAGGTCGACCTCGGCCTGTTCACGCCGGAAAGCCTTGTCGACACGCCGCCTGACGTATGGCTGGCCGAAAACCTCAAAACCGGTGCGCGCGTCGGGATCGACCCCTGGCTGCACACCATCGCCGAAACCCGCCGATTGGAAACAGCCTGTGGCACGGCGGGCGCCACGCTCGTCAGATGCGCGGTCAACCCTGTCGATGCCGCCTGGCAGGATGCGCCGCCCGCACCGTTGACGGCGATCCGCATCCACCCGCCCGAACGCGCGGGCCGTAGCGCCAAGGCCAAGCTGCGCGATCTCGCCCGGACCGTGCGCGACCGGGGTGCTTCCGCCACGGTTCTCACCGATCTTTCTTCGGTCTGCTGGACGTTCAACATTCGCGGGTCCGACGTGGTGCACACACCGCTCACCATGGCTTGGGCGATCATCCCGGCGCGCGGGCGCCCACGGCTCTTCGTCGATCCGCGCAAGCACTCGGGCGACGTCACCGCCTATCTTGAAGACCATGCGGACCTTGTTGCGCCCGATGCGTTTGAAGACGCACTCGCCGAACTCGGGCGGACGGCCAAAAAGCCCGTCATGCTGGATGCGGCCCGCGCCAATGCCGCCATTGCCGGTGCCATCGAGACCGCCGGCGGAAGCGTCATCGCAGGCACCGACCCGGTTGCGCTGCCGCGCGCCGTCAAGAACCGTGTGGAGCGCAAGGGCGCCATTGACGCCCAGCGCCGCGACGGCGCCGCAATGATCACCTTTCTCACCTGGCTCGATGCGCAAGATCCGGCAACACTCGACGAGATCGCCATCGTCACCGAACTTGAGCGCATTCGCGCCAAGACCGCCGACCGGCTCGGCATGCCGATGCGCGAGATCTCGTTCGACACGATCTGCGGCGCCGGCCCGAACGGCGCCATCGTTCATTACCGCGTCGATGAAAAGAGCAACCGCGCGGTAACGCCGGGCGACCTGATCCTGATCGATTCGGGCGCGCAATATGATGACGGCACCACCGACATCACGCGGGTGGTGCCGACTGCCGCGCCCACCGACGCCCATCGCCGCCATTTCACGCTGGTGCTCAAGGGCATGATCGCTATCTCGCTGGCGCGCTTTCCCGAGGGCACGCGCGGCGTCGATCTCGATGTCCTGGCCCGGCGCGCGCTGTGGGCCGAGGGCCTCGACTATGGCCATGGTACGGGTCACGGCGTCGGCTCCTATCTGGGCGTGCATGAGGGACCGCAGAACATTTCACGGCGCGGCATGGCGGTGCTGAAGGCCGGCATGATCGTCTCCAACGAACCGGGATACTACGCCGAAGGCAGCCATGGCATTCGCATCGAAAACCTCGTCATGGTCGAGCCGGCCAAGGTGCCGGCCAGCGGCGACATCGCGATGCATGGGCTGAAGACGCTGACATTGTGCCCGATCGACCGGCGGCTGATCGAGACCAAACTGCTCGAACGGTCCGAACGGCGGTGGCTGAACCGCTATCACGCCCGCGTCCGGCGCGAACTGTCGCCGCTGATCGGGGACAAGACCGTTCTCGACTGGCTCGAGCAGGCCACCGCACCCGTGCGCTGAGAATGGATCAGATCGCCTGCCGCAGCACCCACACCAGTGCCCAGCACAGGCCGAGCATGGCGAGCGTCGGCAGGCGCAGTGCCAACAGCAAGGCGGCCGCGATGGTGATCGCTTCGGCGAGACCGAAGAACACGGCATAGGGCGCAACGATCGCCGTCAGAACGGCAGCCGGCACCGCGTTGAGCGCCGCTTCGACGCGCGGCGGAATGCGCTCGAAGCGCGACAGGACCACATGGCCGCCAATGCGCGTCAGATAGGTCGCAACCGCGCCCGCAAGGATCACCCAGGCTGTCGTCGAGAGCACCATCGCCTCACACCACCAGCTTGTGGCCGGGCTTGACGCCGATGATGGCGGCAACGGCAACGCCGGCCAGCCCGCCAAGGCTGACATGCCAAGGACTGCCGACGAGGTGTAAAGCCGCCACCGAGGCGAGCGCGCTGGCGCCAACCACGGGCAGCCAGTTGGCGCGGCCGCGAAAATCCATCACCATGCCCAGGAAATAGAGCGGAAGCAGAAAGTCGATCGCGTAATCGGTGGGATCGTCGATCAGGCTGCCAAAAACCGCGCCCAGCCAAGCTTCAACCACCCACAACGCATAAACCGGCAAAGCCAGCCCAAGATACCAGGCAAACGGCGTCGGTATCCCCTTCTCGGCCTTTTGTTCGGTCGTTGCGAATTGCGGGTCGGTCATCAGCGCGAAGGCCAGCGCTTTTTGGGACGGCGTATAGGCCGCGATCGTCTTTCCCATGGTCGCCGAATAAAGGACGTGACGGAAATTCACCGCCAGGATCGAAAAGACAATGACCCAGGGCGCGATGTCGGCGCCGAACAGCTCGATGCCGACCATCTGGCTGGCACCGGCATAGACGGTCGCGCTCATCAGCGTGGCCTCGAACGGCGTCAGCCCGTTCTCGGCGGCGAGCGCACCGAACAACAGGCCGAACGGGGCCACCGCAATCAGGATGGGCACCGCGTCGCGAACGCCGCGCCAGAAGTGCGATTGTGTCGTTGTCATGAAGATCTCCGGCCTCCCGGTTAGCGCGTGACCGGCGCGGCTGTCACGGCACAAATTGTCACCGGTACAATCATCCTGACGTCGCATCTATCGTCGCAATCGGGGAAGTGCGGGACCATCATCGGCGCTAGGATAAGGCGTTCCGAGAGGCCGCCATGATGCATCATCTCAACGACGACGCCGACCTGTTCTATCTGCTGCGCGAGTTCGACGTCGCCTATCGCTATGCACCTCACGGCGGCAGTGCGGCGATCCGCGCCCATATGCGCCGTGTGCGCGAGCGCATCAGCCGCGTCGTCAAGGAGAACCCGGAGGTCGTCTTCACCGCGCCGGCGCGCGTGCCGGTCAACGCGCACATGACCCGTGCGCTCGACAATGGCCAGCAGGACGCCGCCGAGGGCTTCGTGCGCGCCACCGCCAAGATGGCCGACCGCTTCGCATGGCAGCATGGCTATGAGAAGCTGTCGTCCAACCTCGCCAGACGCTATGGCTATGCCGACATTCTCGGGCCGGGCGGGCTTGTGCGTGCCGAGGACATCGCCCTCGGCTTTGTCCTGTTCGGGCCGGGCTGCGTCTATCCCTCGCACAAGCATGACGGCATCACCGAGAGCTACATCGTGCTGGCGGGCGCCTGTTCGCAGAACGATATCGGCGTCTTCCGCGCACCCTCGATGATCTTCAATGCGCCGGGCACGACGCACACAATCCGCACCTCGGCCAACGAACCGTGCCTGCTCGCTTATGCCTGGACCGCCGAGCCACAAGACATGGCCGCCCACAAGATGAAGTTCACCCGCACCCGCAAGCCGAAGAGCGCCGCGCCCGGTTAGCCTTCGTTGAGACGGGCGCCCGGTTCCATGCATGCATCGAGCTGATCATGTACGCGCTGCCGGGCAGACTCAAAGCCCTTCGGTCCGCGTCAGCCACGCATCCTCGTCGATTACCTCGATGCCCAGTTCCGTTGCCTTTTTCAGCTTGGAACCGGCGCCGGGTCCGGCGACCACCAGGTCCGTCTTTTTGGAGACCGAACCGGCCGCCTTGGCTCCCAGCCTGTCCGCCATCGCCTTGGCCTCGTCGCGGCTCATCTTTTCGAGCGAGCCGGTGAAGACGATGGTCTTGCCCGCGAACGGGCTCTCGGCGGCCGGCCGCTCGGCATCCTCGATCGTTAGTTGATCGACGAGATCGCCGACCATGTCGAGATTGTGGTCTTCGCCGAAGTAGCGCGCCACCGCCTCGACAACGGCCGGGCCGATATCGTCGAGCGCGGCCATCTCCTCACGCGCGCTTTCGTCATCCGCCGCGATCATGCGCGCGGCCTTGTCAAAGTCGGTCCATGAACCATAGGCACGCGCCAGCGTCCGCGCCGTGGTCTCGCCCACATGGCGGATGCCGAGGCCGAAGATCAGCCGTTCAAGCGGGATCGTCCGCCGCGTCTCGATCGCCTCGAACAAGTTCTTCGCCGAGACCTCGCCATAACCGTCGCGGTTCTTCAGCTTGCGCAGTTCGTCCTTTGCGTCGCAGCTTTCCAGCTTGAAGATGTCGGCGGGCGTGCGAATGCGCAGCGGATCGTCCTCGGGCAGATCATGAAAATAGTCGATCTGCTTGTCGCCGAGGCCGTCAATGTCGAATGCCTTGCGCGAGACGAAGAGCTTCAGATGCTCCTTGCGTTGGAACGGACACGCAAACTCGCCCGAACAGCGCCGCACCACCCCTTCCGCGCCGCCGGCGGTGGCTTCGCGCACGATCGGCGTCTGCAGGGGACAGGGGCAGATCTCGGGAAAGGCGAAACCGACCGCATTGTCGGGCCGCTTTTCGGGCACGAACCCCAGGATCTGCGGGATCACGTCGCCGGCGCGCTGCACCGTCACCGTGTCGCCGATCTTGATGCCGAGGCGCTCGATCTCCTCGGCATTGTGGAGCGTGGCGTTCTCGACCACCACGCCGCCGACCGTCACCGGTTCGAGCCGCGCCACCGGCGTCAGCGCCCCGGTGCGGCCGACCTGGATGTCGATGGCGTTCAGCACCGTCATCGCCTTCTCGGCGGGAAACTTGTGTGCGATCGCCCAGCGCGGCGAGCGCGACACGAAGCCGAGCCGCTGCTGCAGCGCCAGTTCGTTGACCTTGTAGACCACGCCGTCAATGTCATAGGGCAGTTCGCCGCGCTCCAGTTCAATGCGCCGGTAATGCGCGAGCAGCGCGGCGACATCGTCAAACATGTCCATAAGCGGATTGGTGACAAAGCCATAGGCAGCGAGCTTGTCGACCATGCCCATCTGCGTGTCCGACGGCATGGCACTGACCTCGCCCCAGGCATAGGCAAAGAACTTGAGCGGGCGTGACGCCGTGATAGACGCGTCGAGCTGGCGCAGCGAACCGGCGGCCGTATTGCGCGGATTGACGTAGGTCGGTTTGCCCGCCTCCTCCTGCCGCCGGTTCAGGTCGGCAAAATCGTCCTTGGTCAGATAGACTTCCCCACGCACCTCAAGCACATCCGGCGGATCGCCGGCCAGGGTTTGGGGAACATCACCGATCGTGCGCGCATTGGCCGTCACATTCTCGCCGACCGCCCCATCGCCGCGCGTTGCCGCATAAACGAGCCGGCCGTTCTCGTAGCGCAGCGACAGCGACAGCCCGTCGATCTTCGGTTCGGCGGTCAGCGCCAGCGGTATGTCCTCGCCAAGCTTGAGGAAGCGCCGCACGCGCGCGGCGAAATCCTGCACATCCTGATCGTTGAACGCATTGTCGAGCGACAGCATCGGCACGCGATGGGCGATCTTCTCGAACTTTTCGGAGACCGCCGCGCCAACCTGTTCACTGGGGCTGTCGGCACGCTTGAGATGCGGAAACGCCGCCTCGATCGCAAGGTTGCGCTGCTTGAGCGCATCATAATCCGCATCCGAGATGATCGGCGCGTCCTCGCCATGATAGGCTGTGTCGTGCCGCGTAATCTCGGCGGCGAGTCGCGCCAGTTCAGCCTCAGCCTCGGGCTCGGTCAGGGCTTCGACGGGTGTCTGCTCGGTGGTCATGCGAAGGCCTACATGTATTGGGATCGCCCGCGAACCTAGCCGCAAACGCGCCCTTGGCAAGCCGGGTTTGTCAGGATTGGCCGTGGCCGAGCAACTGTTCTGCCGCGGCGCGGGCTTCGGCGGTGATCGTCGCGCCGGCGAGCATCCGCGCGATCTCCTCGCGCCGCGCGTCGCGGTCCATCTCGGTCACCGACGTGACGACGCCGCTGCCGTTTCCGCCGCTCTTTTCGATCAGGAAATGGTGCGCGGCACGCGCGGCGACCTGCGGCGCATGGGTCACCGAAAGCACCTGCACGCCATCCGACAGGCGCCTCAGGCGTGCGCCGATCGCATCGGCCACCGCGCCGCCGACGCCCGTATCGATCTCATCGAAGACCAGCGTCGGCGCCGAGCCCCGGTCCGCGAGCGCGACCTTCAGCGCCAGAAGGAAACGCGACAGTTCCCCGCCCGAAGCGACCTTCATCATCGGCCCGGCGCGTGTACCCGGATTGGTGCGCACCCAGAACGCGACCTCGTCGATGCCCGACGGCGCGCGCCGTTCGGTGTCCGCAGTGCGGTGGACGATGAATTCGGCCTTGTCGAGCTTGAGATCGGGCAGTTCGTCCATCACCGCGCCGGTCAGCGCCTCGGCCGCCTCGGCACGTCTGGCCGACAGGTCCGCCGCCGCCCGGTCATAGGCCGCCAGCGCCTCGCGCGCCTCCTGTTCGAGCCCCGAGAGCGCCGCTTCGCCCGCGTCGAGATCGGCGAGCTGGTCGGCCATCGTGACGGCCAGCGCCGGCAGGTCGTCACCCGCGCAATCATACTTGCGGGCAGCAGCGCGCAGGCCGAACAAACGCTCTTCGGCGCGTTCAAGCGCTTCGGGATCATGATCGGATTCGGCGATGGCCAGCTCGATGCGGCTCTGGGCCTCGGCCAGATGATCAAGCGCCGAGGCCAGATGCTCGTTGACATCGTCGAGCAGGCCCGGAACCTCGGGCGCCTTGCGTTCAAGCCGCCGCAACAGCCCGGCAATGTCCGGCACCGCCGAGGCCGGCCCGCCCAGCGTCTCGTGCGCATCGTTCAGATCGCCGGCAACCTTTTCGGCAGCCATCATAGCGGTGCGCTTTTCGGCAAGCGCTTCCTCTTCACCCGCCTCGGGCGCGAGCGCTGTCAGTTCGTCGACCGAAGCGCGCAGGAAATCGGCTTCTCGCGCCGCCGCCTCGATGCGGGCGCGCTGGCGAGAAAGCGCGGCGTCGGCCGCCTTGAACGCCTCATGCAGCCCGGCCGCATGGGCCGCATCGGCGGTCAGTCCGCCAAATGCGTCGAGCAGATCGCGATGGGACGCGGTGTCAACCAGCGCGCGATCGTCATGCTGGCCGTGGATTTCAACAAGCTGTTGGCCCGCTTCGCGCAGCGTCGTGACGGAAACCGTCTGGTCGTTGACAAAGGCGCGGGTGCGGCCGTCGGCGCTCTGCACGCGGCGGAAGATCACCGGCTCGCCCGGCTCCACCGCAAGACCTGCATCGGCGAACAGCGCATGCAAAGGGTGGCTGGCCGCCAGATCGAACACCGCCGTCACCTGACCATCCTGGGCACCCTGGCGCACAAGGCCGGCATCGCCGCGCCCGCCAAGCGCCAGCGACAGGGCATCGAGAAGGATGGATTTGCCCGCGCCCGTCTCGCCGGTCAGAACGGCCAGCCCCGTCTCGAAACGGATCGCCAGCTTCTCGATCAGCACGATGTCGCGGATCGACAGCTCGCTGAGCATGGCAAGAAGTCCGGATCAGCCGCCGGCCGGGCGGTTCAGAACATTCTGCGTCGCACGGGAAATCCACGAGCCGGCATTCTCACGCGGCTCAAGGCCGCCGGTCGCCAGAAGCGCATAGGAATCGGCATACCACTGGCTGTCGGGGAAGTTGTGGCCCAGGATCGCCGCCGCCGTCTGCGCCTCGGAGGCAAGGCCCATGGCGAAATAGGTCTCTGTCAGGCGTGCGAGCGCTTCCTCGACATGACGCGTATTGCCATACTCCTCGACCACCAGCCGGAAGCGCGGCAGCGAGGCGGCAAATTCGCGCCGCTCGAGATAGTAGCGGCCGACCTGCATTTCCTTGCCGGCGAGCTGATCGCGCGCAGCGCGGATCTTCGCCTTGGCGTCTTCCTCGTAGATCGAGCCCGGATAGCTCTCCAGAAGCCGGTTGAAGTTCTGGATCGCCAGCCGCGTGTCGCGCTGGTCACGCGTCACTTCGGGCATCTGGTTGAAGTAGGAAAGGCCGATAATGTACTGGGCGTAGGCCGCGTCCTCGTGGGTCGGGTAGAGATTGACGAAACGTCGCGACGCGGCGATCGCTTCATCGAACCGACCCATCCGATAGGAGGTGAAGGCTGCCATCACGTTCGATTTGCGGGCGAATTCCGAATAGGGGTGCTGCCGGTCGACGGCCTGGAACTTGCGCTGTGCCTCGCGCAGCCGGCCGGTGTTCAGATTGGCAAGGCCCTGATTGTAGAGCACGTCTGCGGGTTCGATTGTGTCGACATAGCTCGACAGATCGACGGAATCATTGTCGCGGGCACAGCCGCTTACGCCCGTCGCGGCCAGCGCGACAAGGGCCACCACCGTGCCGATGCGCATGGTGCGCGATGCTGATACTCGATTGGCGCTCATGAACCAGCCCGTCTCCTATTGCGCATGGCTGCCATCGGCCTGCCGCGCGAACACTCGCCCGTTTACCTTCTCGGGTCCCTTGCGGCAACGCCTGCAAAGAAATTGGCGCGATTTTGTGGCGGTTGCCGTTAACGGCGCCTGCCGCCGCCCGTCAAACGGCCCAGGGCGCGTAGACCTGGCCGGTCACGGCGACCAGATCGCCGGCGTAGACGATGGCGTGCGGCACAGGCGTTTCGACGATCTCGTAGGCGGCCGGATCGGCCAGCAACGCGCGCAGGGCGATCGCGTTCAGCCGGTGGCCGCCGCGATAGGACGAAAAGCAGCCGATGAAATTGGCGCCGGCCAAGGCCAGATCGCCGACCGCATCGAGCGTCTTGTGCCGCACGAACTCGTCGGCATAGCGCAGGCCTTCGCAATTGACGATCGTATGATCGTCGCCAATGACGACCGAATTGCCCAACGACGAGCCAAGCGCATGGCCCGAGGCCCACAGCCGCTCGACATCCTTCATGAAGCCGAACGTGCGCGCATCGGCCAACTCGGCGCAGAAAACGTCACCATCGATCTCGTCGCGGAACTCCTGCCGCCCGATCGCCTTGCTTTCAAAGTCGATGACGATCTCGTAGCGCGTGCCTTCATGCGGGCGGAACTCGGCCCACGAACCGCCGTGTTCGACGCGCACGGTCTTCTTGACGCGGATATAGCGGCGCTTGACCAGATGATGCTCGATGCCCGCTTCCTCGATCGCGGCGATGAAGACACGGGCGCTGCCGTCCATGATCGGAACTTCCGACGCGTCGATCTCGACGATCACATTGTCGAGCCCCAGCGCCGAGAAGGCGGCCATGATGTGTTCAATGGTGGAGACGTGGACACCTGCGGGGTCGCCGAGCATGGTGCACAGATCGGTGGCGCCGACCTGGGAAACGACCGCCGGCAGATCGACTTTGGATCCGTCATCGAGAATGCGCCGGAACACGACGCCGGTATTGGGTTCGGCCGGATGCAGCGTGATCGACACTTCTGCGCCCGTATGCACCCCGATTCCCGACAGGCTTACCGCTTTGCGCAGTGATGCCTGATAGGCCCGCAGATCAGTCCCCATGAGCTATCCCTGCTCTTATTGTTATGCGAAACGTCCGGTTGTCCGGACCGGTTCCGTAGCGTCTGACGAAGGGCCACCCTCTCCACTTCGCGCCGCACATTAGTCGCGAGTCGGCACAACGGCCAAATCACGGATGGTTACCATATGTAACGCGTGCGGCCCGCCGGTTTCAAACATTCACGAGTACAATCAGTGGTTTAACAAACGGCAAACGGGGCGCTTGCGGCGCCCCGTGAGCAGGTTGGCGGCGTTCCGCAGGCCGGAACTGAAATCAGTTGGCCTGACGCCGCAGGAATGCCGGGATTTCGAGCTGGTCGTCGGTGTCGGCAACCGGCGACGGCGCCTGGGTGCGGCCATGATCGTCGAGCTGACCCTTGCGCGGCGCATAGAGCGCGGCATCGGCGCCCAGCGTGCGGCGAGGCTGTCCGGCGGCCTGCTCGATTGACCCGGCCGGGCGCAGGCGCGGCGGCTCGGGCGCGTCCATCTCGTCCTTGCGCGACAGGCCATGGGTCAGCCGCTTGAGCAGGCCCAGGGGACCGCGCTCATCGTGGGCTTCATCATCGTCATGCATCGTGTCGCGGGCTTCCACTTCCGCCTGCACCATGGGCGGAAAGTCCTCCACCTGCGGCATGCGCGGCTGTGGCGCGGGCGCTTCGGCCATCGGCGCCGGAGCCGGTTCCGGTGCTCGGGGCATCGGTGCCGGCTGGGCCGGAACACTGTCGGTCACAGGCGCAGCCGCCGGCAGGTCGGTCGCCGGGCGGGCCGGCATGGCCTGCGGCGCGGACTGGAACAGACGGCTCTGCGGCCGGAAGTCGCTGTCGGCCTGTGCCGGGGCAGCGTCGCCTTTCGCCGTGGGCGCCATCTCGAAAGCGGCCATGTCGCGCTCGGTCTCGGCGATCACATCGTCGCTGGCCGAAGGCGCCGGCGTCGCCGGTGCGGCAGCGGGCGCCGAAACGGTGGTCGGCGTCGCCGGCTGGCTGCGCGCGGCGGGCCGCAGCACCGAAGGTTTGTCGGCACCAGCCTCCGGTTTGGCGGCAGGCGTTGCCGTGCCGGTCACCGCGCGCGGGATCGACGTCGCCGCCGGACGCGCCGCCATGGCCTCTCCCGACTCGATGCCGGTCGCAACCACCGAGACGCGGATCAGGCCTTCGAGCGTCTCGTCGAACGTCGCGCCCAGAATGATGTTGGCGTCCTGGTCGACCTCTTCGCGGATGCGTGTTGCCGCCTCGTCCACCTCGAACAGGGTCATGTCGCGGCCGCCGGTGATCGAAATCAGAAGACCGCCCGCGCCCTTCATGGAGGTTTCGTCGAGCAGCGGGTTGGCGATCGCCGCTTCGGCCGCAGTCATCGCACGGCCCTCGCCGGAGGCTTCGCCGGTGCCCATCATCGCCTTGCCCATGTCGCGCATGACCGAGCGGACATCGGCAAAATCGAGATTGATCAGCCCTTCCTTGACCATCAGGTCGGTGATGCACGCAACACCCGAATAAAGCACCTGGTCGGCCATGCCGAACGCATCGGCAAAGGTGGTCTTGTCGTTGGCGATGCGGAACAGGTTCTGGTTCGGAATGACGATCAGCGTATCGACATTGGCCTGCAGGTCCTCGATGCCGCTGTCGGCGGTGCGCATCCGGCGCTGACCCTCGAAATGGAACGGCTTGGTGACGACGCCCACGGTCAGGATGCCGCGTTCGCGCGCCGCGCGGGCCACGACGGGCGCCGCGCCGGTGCCGGTTCCGCCGCCCATGCCAGCGGTCACAAAGCACATATGCGTCGAATTCAGGTGATCGTTGATCTCGTCGATGCATTCTTCGGCCGCCGCGCGACCGACGTCGGGCTGCGAGCCCGCGCCGAGCCCTTCGGTGACGCCCATGCCAAGCTGGATGATACGGCCCGCCTTGTTCATCGACAGCGCCTGCGCATCGGTGTTGGCGACCACGAACTCGACGCCGTCGAGGCCGCCCGTAATCATGTTGTTGACCGCATTGCCGCCGCCGCCGCCGACGCCGAACACGGTGATCCGCGGCTTGAGCTCGGTGATGTCCGGCTTTTGGAGATTGATTGTCATGGTTTCATCCTCTGTGTGTGCCAGACCGGCCTGCGGCTCTGGGGCCTTGTTGCCTTTGTCCGTGTCTAGAAGCTCTCTTTGATCCATTGGGTCATCCGCCCGAGCGGCCCTTCTGTTCCGGTCAGCCTGACCGACGCGGTTCCTCGAAAACGCTCACTTGAATGATCGTTGGCCGCCACCTGCGGGTAGACCATCAGGCCGACGGCGGCGGCAAAGGCCGGGCCTTTGGCGGCAGCCGGAAGGCCACGCACGCCCAGCGGCCGGCCGATCCGCACATTGCGGCCGAGCGTCCGGCGCGCCATGTCGGTCAGCCCGCCCAATTGTGCCGCGCCGCCCGTCAACACGACGCGCTTGCCGACCACCGACGAGTAACCGGACGCATTGATGCGCTCGCGCAGCATTTCCAGCGTCTCCTCGACGCGGGCAGCGATGATGCGGTTCAACAGGCTGCGCGGAATCTGGTGCCCGCCCTCATCGCCATCCTCGCCCATCGCCGGCACCTGGATGATGTCGCGATCATCGACGGATGTGGCGATCACCGAGCCCTGCATGACCTTGAGCCGCTCGGCATCCTCGAGCCGGCAATTGAGCCCGCGCGCAATGTCCATGGTCACGTGATGACCACCCAGCGGGATCGTTTCGGCATGGACGAAACGGCGTTCGGAGAAGATCGCGATCGAGGTGGTGCCGCCACCCATGTCGACGCACGCGCAGCCAAGTTCCAGTTCGTCGTCAACCAGCGTCGCCAGACCGCTCGCATAGGGCGTCGCCACCAGTGTTTCGATGGTCAGGTGGGCGCGGTTGATCGCCAGTTCGAGATTGCGCACCGGCGCGGCGTCCGCCGACAGAAGGTGCATGTTCAGCGCCAGCTCGTTGCCGATCATGCCGCGCGGATCGATGATCCCGCGCTCGCCGTCGAGCATGTGGTCAACCGGCAGCAGATGGACGACATGGCGGTCGACACGCGCCGCCCGGGCGATGGCCGCGCGCAGCACCTGTTCGATCTCGCGCGGCGAAACCGGCTTGTCCTTGAGCGGCAGCGTGGCCGTGCAGGTCGCCGATTTCGGCCGGCCCGCGCTCAGGTTGACGATCATCGAATCGACCGTGACGCCGGCCATGCGCTCGGCCGCCTCGACGGCGTGGCGGATCGCCCGCTCTGCCGCGTCCAGATCGACAAGAACGCCCGATTTGATGCCAAGCGACCGGGTGTGGCCGATCCCGATCACCTCGCCCTGATGGGTGCGGCCCGTCAGAAAGCGACCGGTCTCGGACGGCATCATCTTCGCGATCATGCAGACCGTCTTGGTGCTGCCGAGGTCAAGCACGGTGACGGTTGCCATCCGGCGGCTGCGCTTGGATGTGTCGTGTGTGCGGGTCGGCGCCATCAGATGCGGTTCCCCCGCTCTGCCTGTTCGCGGGCCGCATCGCGCGCCTCGATCATCGCCTTGCGCGCCTCGAGCGCATTGCTGGTCAGCGCGAACAGCGTCCGGTCCTCGAGCCGCATGTCAATGGCGGCCAGATCGCGGCCGAACAGATCGAGCTCGCCCTGCATCGTCACCAGGCGCTCGAGCGCCCGCTCGACGCCCGTCTCGGGCAGGCGGATGGTGATACCGTTGTCGAGTCTGAGGTCCCAGCGCCGCTGGCCGACGCGGATGTGGGCCCGCACGCGGTCCGAAACGATCGGATATTGCTGCACGGTGGCGACAAAGCCGGCGCCGGTTTCGGCGGCGCCCTTGCCGACCAGAAGCGGCAGCGCGGCAAGACGCGGATGGGCCGCGTAACCGCCGATCACCGCGCCGTCCTGTTCGATCACCGACAGCGCTTCGCCGGTCTGCCAGACGGCGAAAGGCGAGCGTTCGCCGACCTCGACGACGAGCTTGGACGGATAGGCCTTGGCGATGCGGGCGCTCGAGATCCAGGGCAGATCGGTCAGCGCCGCGTGGGCGGCGGCCGGTTCGATCGAGACAAGAGAACGGCGCCCGTCGAGCCCGAGCGCGGCGAAGACGTCATCGACCGGCGTGTATGTGTTGCCGGACAGCTCGATTTCCTCGACGGCAAAACCTGCGGCAGCAGTCGCCTGCTCGACGGCCTGGCCGAACTGGCCGCCAAGAACCGACCCATAGAGGATCGCCCCGCCGATCACCGCGCTGAAGAGCATGGTTTCGGTGCGCGGCGGCACGGACACGTCGCCGGAGACCAGACGCCGGACGAAACGGACCGGTCGGCGCAGCGCGCGCGGCAGCACGCGGGTGCGAGCCCCGCGTTTTGCCGAAGCCGCGCCGGCTCCCGCTCCGTTCCCGTCTGACGTCAACGCATGCAAGTTGCGTCCTCCACCATCCACTCAAGCAATTCACCGAACGAATGACCGGCATGAAGGGCGATCTCCGGAACCAGCGAAGTCGCCGTCATCCCCGGTTGCGTGTTGATTTCCAGCCAGATCAGCTCCCCGTCCTCGGAGAACCGGTCATCGTAGCGAAAATCCGAACGCGTCACGCCCCGGCACCCGAACGCCTGATGTGCTTTCAGCGCCAGTTTCGTTATCGTTTGGTAAATATTTGGTGAAATTTCCGCCGGGCAGACATGTTTTGAACCACCTGAAACATATTTTGAATCATAGTCGTAGAACTGATGGCCAACCGGTATGATTTCTGTCACTCCGAGCGCCACATCCCCCATCACCGCACAGGTCAACTCGCGTCCGTGGACGTAGCGTTCGACCATCACCCGGTCGCCATAGGCCCACTCGTCGGAGGTGATGATCTGCGGCGGATGGGCCTGGTCGGCCTTGACGATGACGACGCCGAAGCTCGACCCTTCGGCCACCGGCTTGACAACATAGGGCGGCTGCATCGGGTGTTTGGAGGTGAATGAATGCCGGTCCATCACCTTGGATTCGGCGACCGGAATGCCGTGCGTCCTGGCGAGACGCTTGGCCATCTCCTTGTCCATGGCCACAGCCGTCGCAAGGACGCCCGAATGGGTGTAGGGGATTTCGAGAAATTCAAGGATGCCCTGGATCGTGCCGTCCTCGCCGAACGGGCCGTGCAGCGCATTGAACGCGACGTCGGGCTTCAGTTCGGCCAGCGTCTGGGCGACGTTGCGGTCGACATCGACCCGCGTGACGCGATAGCCGACCTTTTCCAGCTCGTCCGCGCATTCGCCGCCGGAACTCAGGCTCACCGGCCGTTCGGAGGAAAACCCACCCATCAGTACGGCGACGTGTTTCTTGGTCATGGTCACTCCGGTGTTGCGCGCACGACCGGCGCACGGCACCGGACGGCGCAATGATAAGCTGTGAAACTTGACGCACGCTGGAACGGTGCGCGGCCCAACGAGTGCCTGCCGTCAAAGGCCGATATTGGGCCGCAGCGCGAAAAACCGGTAACTGAGCAGCACAGCGGCGACCAGAAGACCGAGCGCCAGGCCGATCCAGACGCCGACACCGCCCAGCCCGAGCGGAAAGGCCAGCAGCCAGCCCAGGAACAGGCCGACCGGCCAATAGGCAAAGACCGCGATGATCATCGGCACGCGCGTGTCTTTGAGCCCGCGCAACAGCGCCGCGGCGATCGCCTGGGCGCTGTCGACAAGCTGGAAGCATGCGCCAACGAACAAAAGCGGCACCGCATAGGCAAGAACCGCCGCCGTGTCCGGATTGGATTCGTCCAGAAACAGCGCGATCAGCGTTTCGGGGATGGCAAAGAACAAAAACGCGCTGGTCATTGCGAACGCCAGGCACATGGCCATGACGGTTTTCGCCGCCCGGTCGAGCCCGACCAAGTCGCCGCGGCCGTGGTAATGGCCGACACGGGCGGTCGCCGCCTGCGCCATGCCCATCGGCACCATGAAGGCGAGCGAGGCAAGCTGCAGCGCGATGCCATGTGCGGCCAGCGCGACGACGCTGATCCAGCCCATGAAGATCGAAGAGAAGATGAACAGGCCCGTCTCGGCGGTGATCATCGTTCCAATCGGCAGGCCGATGCGGAACACTTCACCGAAGGCCGGCCAGTCGGGCCGCCAGAACCGCACGAAAACCTCATAGGGCCGGGCCCGCTCGTTGAGCGCCGCATAGGCGACCAGGAGCCCGAAGATCAAAAGGTTTGTGCCGAGCGTTGCGATCGCCGCGCCGCGCATGCCCAGTTCCGGCGCGCCCCAATTGCCGAAGATCAGCGCCCAGTTGAGCACCGCGTTCAGGACCACGCCGGCCATCGTCGCCCAGAAGACGATCCGCGTGCGCTCGATGACCGTCAAAAACCCGCGCAGCGTCCACCACAGCAGCAGCGGAAAGATCGACCATTGGGCAATGCGCATGTAGACGCGCGACAGTTCGGCGACCGCCTCGTCCTGTCCGAGCGCCAGCATGATCGGCTCGATGAACCACAGGACCGGCATGACGGCCAGGCAATAGAGCGCGCCAACCCAAAGCCCCATGCGCACCGAACGGCGCACCTGGCGGTGGTCGCCCTGCCCTTCGGCCGCCGCCGCCATGGGCAACACGGCATACGCAAAGCCCGCGCCGAACATCATGATGGTGAACAGAAGCTGCGTTGCAATCGAACCGGCGGCCAGCTCGGTCACGCCATACCAGCCGAGCATCACCGTGTCGGTGGTGTTCATCGCCATGCCGCCAAGCTGCGAGCCCACCAGCGGCACGCCGAGCGCCAGCGTCGCCCGCGCATGGGCGGGCCAACTCATCGGCGCGGGCGCCGAGCCGAGGCTGTGCGATGCTGTGCTCATCGTTCGCCTCTACGCCCTTTCGATGACGGCGCCAAGCCGTCCATTTCTGACGACCGAGAGAAAGGGAACATGTCAGCGCCGCAAGGCGCGAAGGAGCCGCGAAGAAAAGGCCAATTGGCTGCTGAGATACGTCGAGTGTCGCGGCAGCGCGTCATCGGCGTCTGTGACCCGACGATGATAGAACATGTGAAATGATGAACTTGGGAAGCCGCCCGAATCGTCCAGCGTCTGCGCCGGCAAGATGGTGAGGCGCGGCATCAGGGGAATCCGCATCCTCTCAAGCGCAACGCCATCGCAGCGGCGGCACTTGCCGCGCTGCAAAATCGGCGGTGCGCGATAGGATTTGAATGCGATGCGATCGGCTGCATCCATCTCGACGTCCGATGAACGCATCACGATGATGTCGGCGCGATCCGCCTGATTGTACTCCTGGCAAATCAGGCAATGGCAATAGGCGCGAAAAAGGGGCGTGCCCTTGGTCGCGTAACGCACATGGCCGCATGCGCAACCGCCGCTGGCTTCAACACGCTCCATGACTGCTGTCCTCCCTTAACGACCGCCTATCGCAGCTCGACGTGCCGGTCATGCAGCAGTACTGCCATTCCCGTACCAGCACGAGCACCGAGCCAGGGCCCTTCGATGCCGTGCTCGTCGTTCGCCTCTACGCCCGGCCATGCGCCCTGCCAAGCCCGATCATGTGATGAGGCTTGGCTGAAACCCATTTCCATCGGGTCACACCGATGAAATCAACCACAACAAAACACATCGCCACCATCAACCACATGATCGCCGGGAAGGGCTGTTTCTCCTCCGAACCGGGTCGCACTGCGGCCCTTGCCGGCCCGACCCACCCGTATGGCCAGTCTGCAAGACACGGCCGCAGGCGGGGTGTTTGGGATGAAAACCCGGGATGCCATTCAGGCCGTACGGGCGGCCCGCGCGGTGAACACGCCGGCAACGAACAGGCAGCCAGCCCCGATGCGGTTGAGCGCTCTCATCGCGCCCGGCTTGCGGAACTGCGCACGCAAACCGCTGGCAAAAAAGAGCCAGAACAGGCTGTTCAGGCTGGCCACCAGCAGGAAGGTCAGGACGAAGATCGCAAACTGCTGGAAGATCGGCCCTGACGGGTTCACGAATTGCGGCACGAAAGCCACGTAGAAGGCCGGGCCCTTGGGGTTCAGCACACTGATCAGGAACGACTGCCAGAACAGACGGGCCAAGGGCTTCTTTTCGGTGTCATCATCGGCCGAGATGCCTTCGGCGGGCGCGGTCCACAGCGTATAGGCCAGCCAGATCAGGTAGGCGGCACCGGCCAGCTTCAGCAAGGTGAACAGCTGTGCCGACGCTGCGAGCAGCGCCCCTGCCCCCGCCAGCGACAACGACATGGCAACGAACGCCCCGGCCACCACGCCCGGAACCGTCGCAAGACCGGAGCGCTTGCCGTGCAGGATCGCATAGTTCACCGTCAAAACGATGTTCGGCCCCGGTATGAGCACGACGATCATGCTCGCCACGGCAAACGCCAACCAGGTTTCAAACGTCATTTGTCACTCTCGGTCCATCGGATCGAAGAAGTCGAGAAGACCGCAAACGCTGCGGATTGGGAAGCGCGCGCGCCTCAGCAATAAGTCGATGGTGAGTGCGCTTTCAACGCAGACCCAGGACCTTGGGCATCCGGCATCATCATGACGTGCTGTGGAGACGCCCGATTGATGTCAGTCGCTCAGACCTGCACGATGTCGCGGTCGAACCGCTGCTTCACCGCACCGATCTCGCGCAGCATGACGCGCAGATCCTCGATCGCGTGCCGCTCGGCCTCGGCCAGGTCTTGTTCGGGCTTGAAGTGCTTGAGCAGCACCAGAAGCACGTCGCCCATCCGGCCCAACTGCTTGCCGTAGGAGCCCACTTCATCGAGCACCGCCTGTTCGATTTGCGGCGCGCTCGACCGGCCAAAATTGACGTTGATCAGCCCGACCTGGCTGCCGGTGGCGGTGAACATCGAGTTCCATTGCTCGAACCATTGCGAAACATCGCCGGATGGAAAATCGATCTTGATGGGACGATAGACTTGGTTCATGGCGTGCTTCCCTCAACTATACTTGTGATGCTGCATTGCAGCATAAGTTGACGTCCAATGGAAGGCCGATGCGGGTGGCGGGACGGCGGAATGCCGTCCCGTCAGGCCGCCTTACTGGCCTTGGCCCAGCGAATAGCCCGGCTCGCCGTCAAAGTTGAACAGCTGCTCGCTCTTGATGAAATCAACATTGTCGCCCGCCAACCGACCGAGCAGATCGACGACCATGGCCTTGTCGAACGCTTCACCCGATTTGGCCATGTAACGACAGCGCCAGTGATCGGTACAGAACGTTTCGGGCAAGCCGTCCGGCCACACCTTGACGCCGCGATTGGTGATCATGGCCAACTCCATCTGATCATTGACGGCCGCCTGCATTTTCGGCGCCAGTCCGTCGACCGGACCTGCGAAATGCACGAACACGTCGACACCGACCATCTCCTTTGTCGCCGGCGCGCGCCGATCGACATCGCCAACCTGGATCGGACGACCACCATCGGCATAGATCGCTGGGCGCAATGTCTTGGGCGTCTGGCCGATCCGTTCGATGATCGCGTCGGCAAAGGCCGATGTGCTCACCTTCTTCGTCGAAACCCCCTCCTTGAAGATGTCGTAGGTGTGGATTCCCTCTTCGATCGTCGCCAGCCAGGCGCTGTGCACGCGTTCGGCCACGGCAGGCTGTCCGAGATGAACCATCATCATTACGCCCGCCAGCAGCAGGCCCGAAGGATTGGCGATATCTTGGCCGGCGCGGCGCGGCGCGCTGCCGTGGATCGCTTCGAACATCGCGCAATGGGCGCCGATGTTGGCAGACGGCGCCAAGCCGACCGACCCGGCGATCTGCGCCGCCACATCGCTCAACACGTCACCATAAAGGTTCGGCATGACAATGACGTCGAACGCCTGCGGCGTGTCAGCCAGCTTCGCCGCGCCGATGTCGATAATCCAGTGTTCGTTCTCGATCTCCGGATACTCGGTCGCGATCTCGTCAAACACCTTGTGAAACAGACCGTCCGTCAGCTTCATGATGTTGTCTTTGGTGAAACACGTCACTTTGCGGCGGCCATGGGCGCGGGCATAGTCGAACGCATAGCGCACGATCTTCTCGCAGCCCGGCCGCGAGATCAGCTTGAGGCACTGATAGACCTCGTCGGTCTGCCGGTGCTCGATGCCGGCGTACAGATCCTCCTCGTTCTCCCGCACGATCACCACATCCATGCCCTCATGCTTGGTGGCAACGAACGGGTGGTAAGCGACGCAGGGGCGCACATTGGCGAAAAGCCCCAGCGACTTGCGCACGGTCACGTTCAGGCTCTTGTAGCCGCCGCCCTGCGGCGTGGTGATCGGCGCCTTGTAGAACACCTTGGTGCGTCTGATGCTTTCCCAGCTCTCGGGCGTGATGCCGGCGGTGTTGCCGGACAGATAGGCTTTCTCACCGATTTCGATCGGCTCGATCGCCAGTTTCGCGCCGGCCGCTTCCAGAACGCGCAGGCTGGCTTGCATGATTTCCGGTCCGATCCCGTCTCCATAGGCGACCGTGATCGGCACGGCGGTGTCGGTTGTCGTCGGATCGGCGGCGCGATTGTCCATTGTGGTTCTCCTCTTGCAATCGCCGCCTTGTAGGTCATCCGCAATGATGACAAAAATTGATTTTGAAGTCATTGATCATTGCATCTGGCAATGATAGCCGGCGGTCATGAAATCCATCGATCCAGACCTGCTGCGGGCCTTTGTGGCCGTTGTCGATTGCGGCGGGTTTTCACAGGCCGGCGCACGGCTGTTGCGCGGCCAATCGGCGATTTCGCTGCAAATCAAACGGCTTGAACAGCAGCTTGGCGTCCGGTTGCTCAATCGCAGTCCCCGGCATCTTTCGCTGACCGGCGAAGGCGAGATGATCCTCGACCATGCCCGCCGTATCCTCGACCTCAACGATGCGCTCGCTGCGCGGGTGCGCGAACCTGAGTTGTCGGGCATCGTGCGGCTGGGCACCCCGGAGGACTTCGCCACCAGCCACCTGTCGAACGTCCTGGCGCGCTTCGCGGATTCCCACCCCCATGTGGCAATCGAAGTCACCTGCGAGTTCACCTTGCAGGTGCTTGAACGGTTCAACGCCGGCGGGCTCGATCTGGCAATGGTCAAGCAGGAGCCGGGTCTGGCGACCAACGGCACGCGGGTCTGGCGCGAGCCTCTCGTCTGGGTGTCGGCGGACCGGCGCCATACTGGAACTGACGAACCTCTGCCGCTGGCCGTATCGCCACCGCCCTGCGTTTACCGCAAACGGGCGACCAACGCGCTGGACGCATCGGGCAAGGCATGGCGGATCGCCTACACATGCGCGTCGCTGGCCGGAACGTTGGCGGCGGTGCGCGCCGGGCTGGGCGTCACCGTTCTGCCCAAGGACATGGTGCCCGCCGATCTGCGCCTGTTCGATGAGCCGCACCACGGCCTGCCCGATCTGCGCGACACGGAGATGGCGCTGCTGCAGGCCCCGGCTCTGTCGGCCGCCGCCGCGCGCCTTGCCAGCCACATCGTGCGCGAACTCGAACGCCCGGCCGGCAACGACGGTTGATCAGTATCGCCGCCGGCGCCCAGCGGCCTTGCAAAAAGCGCCCGCCTGCAAAAAGCAGACGGGCACGAAGTCTGTTTAAGGAAAATCGCCAGGGTCAGACCGATCAGATACTCAGTTCTGAAGCTCTGCCGGCGTTTTGTCGGCGATGTCTTCCCAGTTCACATCGGCCTTTTCGATGAAGCCAGCAATGTCCTTTTCCCATTCCACCTGAATGTCCTGCGACACGTTCAGGAACAGTTCGCCGTCGACGATTTTCCAAAACTCGGGATCGCCATCGAACTTGAAGCCCATTGCCGCGCCGAACGCGCAGAACCCGCCATATTGCGGCAGATAAGCCTCGGGGTTGGCTTCAAACGCCGCTTTGTGTTCTTCGCTGGCGAAGCGATAGAGCGCATCGTCGTGGATCGCGGTGATCTTCCAGCTGCCTTCAGTGGCTTCGCCTTCGGTGAAATAGGCCACCGGGTCATAGCCCTGCAGCGCAAGCCCGGTGTTCGACGCGTTGATGTCGACGCCCGCGGCAAGCGAGGACGAGGCAAGAACGACCGACAGCGCAACGCCCGACAGGATGGATCTGACAGTTCTCATTTCATGTCTCCAATTTCTGGCGCCGGGACTGATGCGACGCCCGGCATTTGAGGTTTGATGATCGCAAACATCTGATTTGCGTCCGGGCGGAACTTGTCATTAGGAACCAATTGGTACAAATCAACTGGCTGTGATCTGGCAAATGAGCTAGGGTCGCTCCACCAGATCTGCAAAAAGAGCGCCATGGGACGACCACGCGAATTTGACACCGACACCGCCGTTCAGGGCGCGATGGAGATTTTCTGGCGCAAGGGCTATGCGGCCACCAACCTGCCCGATCTGCTTGATGCGATGGGGCTTACGCGCGGCAGTTTCTATAAAGCCTTCGACGACAAGGCATCGGCCTACCTGATCGCGCTCGACCGCTACGATCAGGTCGTTGTGTCCAGTTCCGTAAAGGCGCTGGACAGTTGCGATGCACCCGACGCCAAGGCGTGTCTGTCGCTATTGTTCGCCTCGGCCAAAGACGCGCGCCGCGGCTGTTTCATCTGCAACGCCATGGTGGAGCTGGCATCTGACAATCCCGAAGTCGCCGCGAAGGCCAACGATATGGCCAACCGGCTGCGCGCCGCCATCCTTGGCGTGCTGACCCGCTACGGCGTTTCGGGCTGCAAGGAGGATGCGGCGGCAACGGCCGACCTCATCCTGCATCTTTATTTCGGCCATCAGGCGATGGGCAAAAGCGGCGAATCCCAGCGCGACTGGCAGGCGCATCTGGACGGCTTGCTCGGTTAGAGCGTTTTCGGCCAAGTGTATGCGGTGTCACGCTTCGAAAACGCGACAAACCAAAAGATGTTTGCGTCTTGGCCCCTACCCCAACAACCGCGTATCGAAAGGGTAGGATGACAGGTTCTCGAATCCCGTCTCGGTGATCAGCACCTGGTCTTCCAGCTTCACCCCGCAGCTGCCGCCGACCTTGCCGGCATAGACATCGACGCACATCGCCATGCCCGGCTCCAGCGGATAGTCGAACGCGCCTTCGACGAAGTCCTCCGGATAGTAGATCGACGGAAATTCGTCGCACAGGCCGACGCCGTGCATGAACACGCCATAGCGCTGCGCCCGGTAGGTTTCGGGCAGATGCACGCAGCGCTCGGTCAGCTCCGAAAAGGTCACGCCCGGCCTGAGAAGGTCCATGTTGGCGAACATGTGATCGTAAGCCACACGATAGGCGTCGCGCTGCTCGACCGCCGGTTCGCCATCGCCGACGAACCACGTCCGGCTCATGTCGCAGCACATGCCATAGGGGCCGATCAGGTCGGTGTCGAACGCCAGAAGATCGCCGGACTGCAGGCGGCGCGGCCCCGCCTCCTGAAACCAGGGATTTGTGCGCGGGCCTGAACTCAAAATCCGCGTTTCGATCCATTCGCCGCCGCGCTTGATGTTCTCGGCGTGCAGGATTGCCCAGAGTTCGGTCTCGGCAATGCCCGGCGCGCACGCCTTCTCCATCTCGGCCATGGCGATCTCGCACGTTGCGATCGCGCAGCGCATGGCGTTGATCTCGTCTTCGGACTTGATCAGCCGCGCATGCTCCATCACCTGCTGGCCCGAACCGATCTCGAGCCCGCGCGCGGTCAGGGCGCGCGCGCCGTGCAGTTCCATCTTGTCGATCGCCAGCCGCCGTGAGCCATGGCCGTGCGCGCGCATCAGGTCGTCGATCTGCGCAGCGAACTCGGCGGCGATCGTCTCCTCCTGGTCGCCGACGACAAAATAGAACATGCCGGCGCCGACGCGCACCTCTTTGACGAGCGGCAGATGCGCCGACAGATGCTCGCAGCGCTTGTAGTCCCAGACCACCATGTGGCCGTCGGCGCCGACAAAGCAGGCGCGCGCCCAATTGTGCAGGATCCACACATGCATGTTGGAGGAGTCTGATGCGTAGCGGATGTTGAGCGGGTCGAACATCAGACAGCCGCCATAGCCGCGCTTGTTGATCTCGGCCACCGTGCGGTCGAGCCGCGTCTGGCGCATCCGCTCGACATTGGGCGGCGTGATCCCCAGCGCCTCCCACTCGGCAAAGGCGACATCGGTCGGCCCGATTTCGAGGCGGTCGGGATCGACCGGCGTGCCATCGGGCTTGAAGAGTTGCGTCGCCCGCCGCCGCGACGGATCGATTTTTCGGTTGGACGAGGAAAAGGGCTGTTCGACGTTCATGGGCCACCCAAAAGCTCATGCGGGCCAACGCATCCGCACGGGCCCATCAGGCTGTCGATTGGCGATTTTGTCGATTTCAAAAAGCGGCGTTCAAGGTCGCTTTTGCGCTGTTCGCCCGCTGGTCATATACCGGCCTGGTGACACGGAAACGGTCGCGGGAGACGGAGGCAAGTCATGGACCCCATGCAGAGACCGGACTGGCGGGAGCGGACAGACGCCTTTTGCGCGCGCTACGGACTGCGCGTGCCCGTGCTCCTGGCGCCGATGGCCGGCGCCTGCCCGCCGGCCCTGTCGGCGGCCGTCGCCAACGCCGGCGGCATGGGCGCGTGCGGGGCGCTTCTGATGAGCCCGCAAGCCATCACCGAATGGGCAGCGGAATTGCGCGCGGCCTCGAACGGCGCCTTCCAGATCAATCTGTGGATTCCCGATGTGCCGCCCCAGCGCGATCCGGACGCCGAGGCGAGGATGCGCGCCTTCCTTTCCGAGTGGGGCCCCGCCGTCGATGCAAAGGACGGCGATGGCAGCCTGCCGGATTTCGATGCCCAGTGCGAAGCGATGCTGCGGGCCGGCCCGGTGGTCATTTCATCGATCATGGGTGTCTATCCGCTGCCCTTCGTCGCCGAAATGAAGGCGCGCGGCATTGCCTGGTTCGCCACGGTGACCACGGTCGCAGAGGCACGCCAGGCGGTCGCGGCCGGCGCCGACGCGGTGATCGCCCAGGGCGCCGAAGCGGGCGGCCATCGCGGTGCGTTCGAGCCGGCAAACGCAGCCCGGCAGGCAGTCGGCCTGTTTGCCCTGCTTCCGGCCATCGCCGATGCGGTGGATGTGCCGGTGATCGCCACCGGCGGCATCGCCGATTCCCGCGCCATCGCCGCCGCGCTCACGCTCGGAGCTTCCGCCGTCCAGATCGGCACGGGCTTCCTGCGTTGTCCGGAGGCCGGACTGGCACCACCCTGGGCCGATGCGCTGGCCGCGGCGCAGCCCGAGGACACGATGCTCACCCGCGGATTTTCCGGGCGAACCGGCCGGTCTCTGGCGACCCGCTATGCGCGCGCGCTGGAGGCTGCCGATGCGCCTGAACCGGCGCCCTACCCGGTGCAGCGCGGGCTGACAGCGAAGATGCGCGCCGACGCCGGCACCAGCGGCGATATCGACCGGATGCAGGCCTGGGCGGGCCAATCCGCGCGCTTGGCACAGGACAGGCCGGCTGCAACGCTGATCGAAGAGCTTTGGGCCGGCGCGGAAACGATGCTTGCGGGCTGATAGCGGGGGCCGGTTCAGACTCGGTTGGGCGGCACGGCCCAGTCGATTGCCGGGCGCTCGGCAATGATGCCGAACGGATTGTGCACGCCGTCATTGGCATAGTAGCCGTAGAGGATGGCGTCGAAATCGACCGTCCCGGCGACGCCGGGCCGATTGTAGATGGCCCGCGCATAGGCCCATAGATGGGCATAGTCGGTCAGCCGATGACGTGTGCAACGGAAGTGCGTCGCATAGACCGCATCGAACCGCACGAGCGTTGCAAAGAGCCGCAGATCGGTCTCGGTCAGCGTGTCGCCGAACAAGAAGCGCCGGTCCGAAAGGCGGCTCTCCAGCATGGCGAGCGTGGCGAACACCCGATCGACAGCTTCGAGATAGGCGTCCTGTGCCTGCGCCTTGCCCGCTTCATAGACCGCATTCGCCAGACCATGATGGATCCGATCGTTCAGGGCATCGATCTCCGCCTCGCGCTCCGCCGGTACGAGCACCAGACCGTCCTGGCTGGGAATCGACCCGAGCGCGCGCATGATCGTCGCCGAATCGTTGGAGACAATGCGTTGCTCTGAAGCATCCCAAAGGACCGGCACCGTGACCCGGCCGGTGTGGTCCGGATCGGTCAATGTGTAGACCTGATGCATATGCCGGAGCGGTGCCGCGCGACCCGCATTCAGCGGCCCGTCGGGGAGCAGGCCATAGCCCTCGACGCGCGGCCCGCCGGCAATGTGCAGCGGCAGCAGATCGGAAAGGCCTTTGACGGCGCGCACCAGCGTCGTGCGGTGCGACCAGGGGCAACTGTTGGAGGCGACAAGGACATGGCGCCCCTCGCCAGCCGCAATGGCATCGATCACCGACGCATCGATCGGCCCGTCAAACGTGCTGCCGGCGCGCACATAGCGGCCGTCGACCATCGTCAGGTCGGCTTTGTCGTCCCACCGGCCCTCGATCAGCATGCCCATCAGAAGACAGCCCGACGCATCGGCAGGCCCGCGCTCATCACAACAGCCGGCCCAGAAACGGCTGGACGGGTTCCTCACCGTCGGCAAACTCGCCGATCCGCTTGATCTCCCAGTCCAATCGGATGCCGGAATGATCGAGAACGCGTGTACGCACTGTCTCGCCGAGCATCTCCAGATCGTGGCTCGAGGCAGCGCCGGTGTTGATCATGAAGTTGCAGTGCATGGGCGACATCTGCGCCCCGCCGATCGTCAGCCCGCGACAGCCAGCGGCATCCACTTCCTTCCAGGCCGATGTCCCCGGTGGGTTCTTGAAGGTCGATCCGCCGGTCTTCTCCCGGATCGGCTGGACGGTTTCACGATGCTCCTGCACCTCGTCCATCATCTTGGAGATGACCGCCTTGTCCTCGGCGTAGCCCTCAAATGTCGCCTCAGTGAAGATGAAGCCGGCCGGCGCGGACGAATGACGGTAATCATAGCCCATGGCCTCATTGGACAGAATGTGATGCACGCCCTGCCGATCGACGGCATGCACCTCGACCACGCGCTCGCGCGTCTCGACGCCATTGGCGCCCGCATTCATGCGCAGAGCGCCGCCGACCGAGCCGGGAATACCGTGAAAATGATGAAAGCCGCCAATGCCCGCATCGCGCGCCGCCGCTGCCAGTCGCTTGTCGGGCACCGCCGCCCCCGCGCGGATATGGTGGCCGTCCAGCACCTCGATCTGCCCGAACCCCTTGGCCGACAAGCGGATGACCACGCCCCTGATCCCGCCGTCGCGGACCAGAAGGTTCGAACCGACACCGACCAGCGTCACCGGCACATCGGCGGGCAGCGCGGCCAGAAAGACGGCCAGATCGTCGACATCGGCGGGCTGGAACAGCAGTTCGGCCGGCCCGCCCGTGCGAAACCATGTGATCTCGCTCATTGGCGCATTGGCCTTCAGCCGGCCGCGCAAATCGGGCATCAGCGGCCCGAGCAGCGCTAACAGCGGGTCTCCGTCGACCGTGCTCATGCAGCCGCCTCGCCGGCAAGTTCGCCGGGCAGCGCATGGGCCCATTGCGTGATGTTGCCCGCACCCAGAAACAGCACATAGTCGCCGGCCTTGGCTTCGGCGCGGATGATCGGCGCGACATCCTCGGGCCCGGCGATGGTGCGCGCGTCCCGATGCCCGCCCGCCTTCATGCGCGATACGAGTTCAGACGCGTCCACCCCTTCGATGGGTGCCTCGCCGGCCGGATAGACCGGCGCGACCAGTGCCGTATCGGCCTGGTTGAAACAGGCGGCGAACTCGTCGAACAGATCGCTGAGGCGGGTAAAGCGGTGCGGCTGCATGACGGCGATGACGCGGCCCGCGCCCGCCGCCTGCCGTGCGGCCTCCAGCACCGCCTCGATTTCGACGGGGTGATGGCCGTAATCGTCGAACACTCTGACGCCGTTCCAGTCGCCCGTATGGGTGAAGCGGCGCTTGACGCCGCCAAAGGCCAGAAGTCCCTCCTTGATCGCCGCCGGCGTCAGGCCGAGTTCATGCGCAACCGCGATGGCGGCCGTGGCATTGGAGACATTGTGCGCGCCGGGCATGGGCAGGCGCAGCCCGTCCAGCGCGATCGTCTCACCGCTCTTGCGGTCGCGGATTTCGACATCGAACAGCGAGGTTGCGCCGTCCATGCCGCGCGGTGTGAAGCGCACATCGGCCTGCGGATTGCGGCCATAGGTGACGAGCCTCCGGTCGGTGACGCGGGACACCAGAGCCTGCACCTCGGGATGATCGATGCAGGCAACGCCGAAACCGTAGAAGGGCACATTCTCGACGAACTGCCGGAACGCCTCGCGCGCCGCGTCGAACGTGCCATAGAAGTCCAGATGCTCCGGATCGATATTGGTGATCACCGCCACATCGGCCGGCAGTTTCAGGAAGGTGCCGTCGCTTTCGTCCGCCTCGACCACCATCCAGTCGCCCTCGCCCATGCGCGCATTGGTGCCATAGGCATTGATGATGCCGCCATTGATGACGGTCGGGTCAAGCCCGCCTGCATCGAGCAACGTCGCGACCATGGAGGTGGTCGTCGTCTTGCCATGTGTTCCGCCGATCGCGATCGCGTTGCGGAAACGCATGATCTCGGCCAGCATCTCGGCACGGCGCACGATTGGCAGCAACGTCTCGCGGGCCGCGATCAGCTCGGGATTGTCGGGCTTGATGGCGGTCGAAACGACGACGACTTCCGCGTCGCCCAGATTGGCCGCGTCATGGCCGACAAAGACCTTGATCCCCTTGTCGCGCAGGCGCTGCTGGTTGGCGCCGTCGGCCTGATCGGAACCCTGAACCGAGTAGCCCAGATTGTGCAGCACCTCGGCAATGCCGCTCATGCCGATGCCGCCAATGCCGACAAAATGCACCGTACCGATATTTTGCGGCATTTTCATCGATGTCTGTCCCGTCCTGTCTCACCCGTGCCGGGCGCGAAAATCGGCCGGCGACTGGCCTTCCGCAATAGCCTCGGTCAGATCGGCAAGCAAGGATGCGGCATCGGGCCGGCCGGCGGCCTTGGCCCGAGACGCGATGCCTGAGAGCTTGGCCGGATCGCCGAAGAGTTCAGCCAGAAGGTCGGCGATTGCGTCCGGCGCCAGCGTCTCCTGCCGGCGCACCAGCGCGCCCCCCGCATCGGCCAGGGCCTGCGCGTTGGCCGCCTGATCGTGATCGAGCGCGTGCGGATAGGGCACGAAGATCGCCGGCCGGCCGATGGCAGCCACCTCCGAGACGGTCGACGCGCCCGACCGCGCCATCACCAGATGTGCCGCACCGATCCGGGCCGGCAGGTCGGCAAAGAAAGGCGACACATCGGCTTTCACGCCCAGCGCCTCATAGGCTGACCTGGCCTTGCGCTCATCCTCGGGCCGCGCCTGCTGCGTGATCTCGATGCGCGCACGCTGGCCCTCGGGAAGAAGGGCAAGCGCCGCGGGAACTGCTTCAGAGAAGAACCGCGCGCCCTGGCTGCCGCCAAAGACGACGAGCCGCAGCGGACCGTCTGCGCCCGGCGCACCATAGGGCACTTTGGCCGCTTCGATGACCGGCAGACGCACGGGATTGCCGGTCACCACGATCTTGCCCGCCATCGGGCCATCGGCCTTGAGGAACCCGCCGGCGATGGCCGTCACCCGGCCGGCCAGCATCTTGTTGGCCCGACCCATCACGGCATTTTGCTCGTGGATCATGGTCGGGAACGTGCCGGCGGCGACGAACACGGGCGGCACGGTGGGATAACCGCCAAAGCCGACCACCGCGCCGGGCTTCAGCTCGGCCAGAAGGCGGCGCGACTGGCGCATGCCCGCAAACAGGGACAGGCCCGCGCCGACCAGCTTGAACGGGTTCTTGCCCGATGGCGTGTCGGAGCGGATGACATGCATCGGGCCGGGAAACCGGTCGGCGTATTTTTCCGCCCGCGCATCGGTGGCCAGATGGACCGACCAACCGCGCGCGATAAGCTCGTGCGCCAGCGCCTCGGCGGGAAAAAGGTGCCCGCCCGTGCCGCCCGCCGACAGAAGGACCGTGCCGCCAACCACCGCCATCTATTCGGCGGCCTGCATCGCGCCGTCGCCGGAAAAGCGGACATGGCCGAACCGCGTTTCCGGCCGCCGCCGCGTCAGCGCCAGCACAAAGCCGGCTGTGATCGCCACCGCCAGCATCGAAGAGCCGCCATAGGAAACGAAAGGCAGCGTCATTCCCTTGGCCGGCAGCAATTGCAGGTTGACCATGATGTTGATCATCGATTGCAGGCCGATCAGCGTGACCAAGCCGGCAACTGCAAGCCGCCGGAAATGGTCGTCCTCGCGCACCGAGCGGGACAATCCGCGCAGAACGATCAGCGCAAAGACCGCCACCAGGACCATGCACAAGAGGATGCCGAACTCCTCGGCCAGAACCGCGAAAACGAAATCGGTGTGGCTGTCGGGCAGGACGCGCTTGATCGTGCCCTCGCCCGGCCCCTGGCCGAACCAGCCGCCCCGCACGATCGCCTCGCGCCCGGTGTCGACCTGAAAGGTGTCGCCCGCGCCCGAGAGGAAGCCGTCGATCCGGCTGGCCACATGCGGCAGCATCAAATAGGCGCCCGCAAGGCCCAGAACGCCGACGCTGCCCAGAACGACGATCCAGAGCCAGCTCATGCCGGCCATGAAGAACATCGCCCCCCATGTGGCGGCCACAAGCACGGTCTGGCCAAGATCGGGCTGGGCGACCAGAAGCGCGGCAATCGCCGCAAACAGCACGCCGGCAAGAAGATTGCCGGGAATGTCGGGGCGCCGCAAATGTTCCGAGAACAGCCAGGCGCAGATGATCACAAAGGCGGGCTTCATGAACTCCGACGGCTGGATCGAGATGCCGGCCAGGCGAACCCAGCGGCGCGAGCCCTTCACCTCGACGCCGAAGAACAGCGTTGCCACCATCAGCGCCATCGAACCCAGAAGAACGACCATGGCAACGCGGCGCACCTGCCGGTCGTCGAGAAAGGAGATGCCGATCATCACCGCGATCGCCGGCACGATGAACATGGCGTGGCGTTCGACGAAATGGAACGTGTCGAGACCGATGCGCTGGGCGACATCGGGGCTGGCCGCGAACGACAGCACGATGCCGAAAGCGATCAGCGCCAAAAACGAGAACAGGAACCAGCGGTCCACCGTGCGCCACCATTCGGTAACAGGCCGTCTGTCGCTGCGTCGGTGCATCACTGTCCTCCCTGCGCGGCGTGTGCCGACGCGGTATCGGTTTGAAGCGCCGCGACGGCGTCGGTGAACGCATCGCCGCGTTTTTCGAAATTGGCGAACTGGTCGAAACTGGCCGCCGCCGGCGCCAGCAGCACAACCGGCTCGGGCGTCGTGCTTTGCGCCGCATCGGCCGCGGCATGGCGCACCGCGACATCGATGGTCGCCGCGATCTCGAATGGCACATGGCTGCCGAGCGTTACGGCAAAGGCGGGCGCCGCCTCGCCGATCAGATAGGCTTTGGCGATCCGGCCGAAGAGCGGCGCAAGCGGCGCGATGCCGCCCTCCTTTGCAAGGCCGCCGGCAATCCAGTGGATCGCCTCGAAGCTGGCAAGCGAGCGCGCCGCCGCATCGGCATTGGTTGCCTTGGAATCGTTGACGAAAAGGACATGGCCGTGCCGCGCAACGATCTGCATGCGGTGCGCCAGCCCGCCGAAAGAGGCCATGCCGGCCAAGATCGCGTCATCGTCCAGGCCGAGCATGCGGCATGCATGCAGGGCGGCCAGCGCATTTTGCAGATTGTGGTCGCCGCGCAGGGCCGGCGCGCCGGACAAGTCGACCGCATCGCGGTTTCTCGCAACGCTGATCGGCGTCACGTCCCTGCCACCCTTTTCCAGAAGGCTGGCAATCGATGCGCACCAGACATCGTCCGTGCCGATGATGGCCTTGTCGGCGTGTTTGACGAGCTGTTTCTTGACCAGCGCGTAGTTTTCGATCGAGCCGTGCCGGTCCAGATGGTCAGGCGACAGGTTGAGAAGGATGCCGATGCCCGGATTGAGGCCCGGCGCCAGATCGATCTGGTAGGATGAGACTTCGACCACATGGATGCGGTCGATGGCTGGCGGGTCGAGTTCGAGCACCGGCACGCCGATGTTGCCGCCCATCTGCACATCGCGGCCCGCCTTGCGCAGGATATGTGCGATCAGAGCCGTGGTCGTCGACTTGCCGTTGGTGCCGGTGATCGCCACGAACGGGGCACCGGGCGCGGTCATGTCGCGCTGCCGGCAGAACAGTTCGATGTCGCCGATCACCGGAACCGCATGGTTCTTGGCCTTGTGCACGGTCCAGTGCGGCTCGGGGTGGGTCAGGGGCACGCCCGGCGCCAGCACCAGCGCGTCGAACACCGTCCAGTCGGCCGCGGCCAGATCGCCCGTCGTGATGCCCGCCCCGGCCGCCTTGGCGACCGTGTCGGGATTGTCGTCCCACGCGGTGACCTGGGCCCCGCCCGCAACGAGCGCCCGCGCTGTCGCCATGCCCGAGCCGCCCAGCCCGAACAGCGCGCAATGCCTGCCCTCATATGCGGTGACCGGGATCATCGCGCCCTACCGCAGCTTCAGCGTCGACAGGCCGATCAGCGCCAGAATGACGGCGATGATCCAGAAGCGGATCACCACCTGGCTTTCGGTCCAGCCGAGCTTCTCGAAATGGTGGTGGATGGGCGCCATCAGGAAGACGCGGCGCCCGGTCATCTTGAAATAGGCGACCTGGATGATCACCGACATGGCTTCCAGCACGAACAGCCCGCCGATTATGATCATGACGATCTCGTGCTTGGTGGCGACGGCGACCGCGCCGATCAGACCGCCCAGGGCCAGCGAGCCGGTGTCGCCCATGAAGATCGCTGCCGGCGGCGCGTTGAACCACAAAAAGCCGAGCCCCGCCCCGATCACGGCGCCCAGAATGACAGCCAGTTCACCCGTGCCGGGAACGAAGTGGATCTGCAGATAGTCGGCGAAGATCGCATTGCCCGACAGGTAGGCGATGACGCCGAACGAGGACGCCGCGATCATGATCGGCACGATCGCCAGCCCGTCCAGCCCGTCGGTCAGGTTCACCGCATTGCCGGCCGACACCATCACGAAGGCGGCAAACGGGATGAAGACAATGCCCAGATTGATCAGGAAGTCCTTGAAGAAGGGAAAGGCCAGCGACGAGGAAAAGGGCGTCGCCCCCGCCCGCATGATCACATAGGCCGCAAACCCGGCGATAAGAAACTCGATGGCGAGCCGGGCGCGGCCCGAAAACCCCTTGTCGGTCTGCTTGGTGACCTTCAGATAGTCGTCGTAAAACCCGATGGCGCCGAAGCCGAGCGTCACCGCCACCACCACCCAGACGTAAGGGTTGGTCAGATTGCCCCAAAGCAGCGTCGCACCGATGATGCCCGTGAGCATCATCAGCCCGCCCATGGTCGGCGTGCCGGCCTTCTTGAAATGGGTCTGCGGTCCGTCGGCGCGGATCGGCTGACCCTTGCCCTGACGCAGACGAAGCGCGTCGATGATGCGCGGTCCGAACAGGAAGACGATGAAGGCGGCGGTGAGAAGAGCGCCGCCCGTCCGGAAGGTGATGTAGCGGAACAGATTGAAGAACTGGACCTGATCGGAAAATTGCGTCAGCCAGTGAAGCATGTCTCGGTTCCCTCAGGTCGGGCCGCTCAGGTGCGCGGCTTGGCACTCTCGAACATCGACACCAGCCGCGAAAAGCCGATCCCGTTGGATGATTTGATCATGACGACATCGCCCGCCAACACATCGCGCCGGAGTGCTGCGCCAAGCGCCTCGACGTCGTCGAAATGGTCTGTGACCGGCCCGTCTTTGCCGATCGCACCGGCCAGCGCGCGCATCTCGGCGCCTGCCAGATAGAGCCGGTCGAGCGCGGCCTTTTCGACCGGGCCGGCAAGCGCCTTGTGCAGGCGCGCCGAATGGCTGCCCAGCTCCAACATGTCGCCGAGCACGGCGATCCGCCGTCCGCCCGACTTGGGTTCGAGAGCCGCCAGAAGTTCGAGCGCTGCGGCCACCGATGCCGGATTGGCGTTGTAACTCTCGTCGATCAGCGTGAAATCGCCCTCGCCGGCCCGGAACGTGTAGGTCCGGCCACGGCCGTCGGGCGCCTGAAGATCGGCGAGCGCATGGGCGACAGTCGTCATGTCGGCGCCCATCAGATGGCAGGCGGCGAGCACACCGAGCATGTTCTGCACCACATGCCGGCCTGGCAATCCGGCCTTGAAGGCGATTTCCTCGCCAAACAGCATCGCCGTCACGCACGAACAATCGGCGTGGTACTTGGCGTTGACCAAGCGTGCATCGGCCTTCTTGTCGGCGCCATAACCGATGATCTTGTTGACGCCGGCCTGCCCGGCAAGATCGGCCAGAAGCTTGAAGCGCTTGTCGTCGCGGTTGATCAGCGCGGTGCCGCCGCGCACCAAGCCCGAAAAGATCTCCGCCTTGGCATGCGCGATGCCGTCAAGGTTCTTGAAATTGCCCAGATGGGCGGCGGCGATCAGCGTGATCATCCCGATATGCGGCCGCACCAGCTTGACCAGCGGGGTGATCTCGCCGGCATGGTTCATGCCGATCTCGAAGACGCCATAGTCGGTCTCGGCGGGCATCCGGGCCAATGTCAGCGGCACGCCCCAATGATTGTTGTAGGAAGCGACCGAGGCGTGCACCTTGCCGCAGCGGCCGAGCACATGGCGCAGCGCGTCCTTGGTCGTCGTCTTGCCGGCAGACCCCGTCACGGCGATGATTTGCGCCTTGGTGCGGGCCCGCGCCGCCCGGCCGAGCAGGCGCAGCCCCTCAAGCACGTCGGGTACGACCAGAAGCGGCACCGTCAGCCCGCCGAGCGCAGCCAGCTTGCCCTCCTGCACGACAAGGCAGGACGCGCCAGCCGCCACCGCCTTGGACGCAAAGACATGGCCGTCATGGACATCGCCCTTGATGGCGAGGAACGCGTCACCCGGCGCGAGCGTGCGTGTGTCGATGGAGATGCCGGTGACAGCGCCGGCAACGCCGCCCACGGGCCGCGCGTCCATCGCATCCAGCATGTCCTGGCCGGTCCACAGCGGGATTGCTTCCGTCTCCACGCTCATGCGGCCACCTCGGACAGGGCGGCCCGCGCCTCTTCATGGTCGGAAAAGTGACGCGTGACGCCGCCTGCGGTCTGGCCGGTCTCGTGGCCCTTGCCGGCGATCACCAGCGTGTCGCCGGTCAGGAGCGCGGCCACCGCGGTGCGGATCGCCGCGCGCCGGTCGCCGATCTCGGTCGCGCCGGGCACGGCCTCCATGATCGCCGCGCGGATCGCCGCCGGGTCTTCGGATCGGGGATTGTCGTCAGTCACATAGACGAGGTCGGCCAGCCGCCCGGCAATCTCACCCATGATCGGCCGTTTGCCGGGATCGCGGTCGCCACCGCAGCCGAAGACGACCGCCACCTTGCCGGTCGTGAACGGCCGCACCGCGTCGAGCACCTGTTCAAGCGCGTCGGGCTTGTGCGCATAATCGACATAGACCACCGCGCCGTTCTTCGCCGTGCCGACCAGATCGAGCCGGCCGGGCGCACCTTCAATGCGCTCGAGAGCGCCGAACGCCGTCTTTGGCGCTATTCCGGCAGCGATCGCCAACCCCGCCGAGACCAGTGCGTTGGCGACCTGGAAGTCGCCGGCAAGCGGCAGCACGATGCGGTACGTCTCGCCGTCGTGGGTCAGTTCGACCACCTGCTTGTGCTGTTCGTGCTCGACCCGCTTGAGCGCGATGAACGCACCATGGCGGCCAACCGTCAAAACATCGCAGCCGGCATCGCGCGCCGCGCCGATCGCCCGTTCCGACCAGGCATCATCGGCGAAGATCACAGCCGGTTTGCCGGGGCCCAGAAGCGTGTCGAACAGCCGCATCTTGGAGGCGAAATAGCTCTCCATGTCCGGATGGTAGTCCAGATGATCGCGGCCCAGATTGGTGAAGCCAGCCGCCGCAAGATCGACGCCGTCCAGGCGCCGCTGGTCGAGCCCGTGGCTGGAGGCTTCCATCGCGCCATGGGTGATGCCGGCTGCCGAAAGGTCGGCGAGAATGCCGTGAAGCTTGACAGGATCGGGCGTCGTCAGCGCGCCCTCTATGGCAACACCCGGCGCGATGACCCCGGTCGTGCCGATCGCGGCGGCTTTCAAGCCCGCATGGGCGAAAATCTGCCGTGTGAAGGCGGCAACCGAGGTCTTGCCCGCCGTGCCTGTCACGGCGACCATGGTTTCGGGCTGCGGGCCGTGCAGCCGAGCGGCGATCAGCGCCAGCGCGCGGCGCGGGTCGTCCGTGCGGATCACGGATAGGTCCGCCGAAACGGCGGCATCGGGTCCGCACAGAATGGCGACTGCGCCCTTGGCGGCGGCATCGGCGGCAAAGGCCGCGCCATCGGTCTTCGAGCCAGGCACCGCGACGAACAGGTCACCCGCCACAACGACCCGCGAATCCGATGTCACGCCGGAAAACCCGCCTTCGGGCAAGGCATTCGGGTCAAGGCCGGTCATGGCGCTCAGGTCGGAGAATCTCATATGGCGGTCCGTCAGAATCGGGCTCCTTGTTAGCGCCTAATACGACACAAGCAAGGCGTCTCGATCCGCCTCGTAACGCGGTGTCAGCCCCAAAAGCGGCACCGCGCGGCGGATCACCCGGCCGACGGTGGGCGCCGCGTTGAGGCCGGCCGTCGCGCTTGGCTGGCCATCCTCGGGCTTGGGCTCGTCGATGATCACCAGCACCACATATTCCGGATCGTCCATCGGCACGGCGCCCAGGAACGCGTTGAACCGGTGGTCGCCCGAATAGCGGCCATTGATGACCTTTTCGGCCGTGCCAGTCTTGCCGCCGACGAAGAAGCCGTCGACTTCGGCGCGCCGGCCCGACCCGTTCTCGACATTGAGCCTGAACAGATAGCGCATCATCGCGCTGGTTTCGGGCTTGATCACCTGGGCAGCAACGGCGTTGGCCTGCGCATGCGACCGGGGCAGGAAGCTCGGCGGGATCAGCCGGCCGCCATTGACCAGTGCCGCGGCGGCGACGGCGGTCTGCAAAGGCGTCGTCGACACGCCATGGCCGAACGAGATGGTGATCGAGTTGAGCTGCTTCCATTCGGACGGCTCGGTCGGCCGCGCCACCTCCGGAAGCTGGGTGTCCATGCGGTCGAGAAGGCCGAGCCGTGCAAGAAACTCGCGGTGCCCGTCAATGCCGACGACTTCGGCCATTTTCGCCGTGGCGATGTTGGACGAGTAGATGAAGGTTTCCGGCACCGAAAGGACGCGCCGCTTGGCATGGAAATCGTCGATCGTGAAGCGGCCGTAACGGATCGGATGGCGCGCGTCGAACCGGCTCTGAAGATTGACCCGGCCGCTGTCGAGCGCCATGGCCGTGGTGAACGCCTTGAAGGTCGAACCCATCTCGAACGTGCCCGCCGACATGCGGTTGAGCCGGTCCTTGTCGAGCGCGTTGAACGGGTTGTTGGGATCGTAATCGGGCAGCGAGACCATTGCGACCACTTCACCGGTCTTGGCGTTGAGGATCACCCCGCCCGCCGCGATCGCCTGGTAGCGCTGCATCGCCTGCACCAGTTCGTCGCGCAGAACATGCTGGACGCCCGTATCGACGGACAGCCGAACGGGTTCGAGCGCGTCGGACTGGTCAAGCCCCAGTTCCTGCAGCGTGCCCAGGCCCTGATCGTCGACATATTTCTCGATGCCCGCCGTGCCGGCATTGTCGACATTGACCAGGCCCACAATGTGCGAGGCGGTCGGTCCGCCCGGATAAAAGCGCCGCGTCTCGTTGCGGAAACCGATGCCCGGAATGCCGAGCGCCATCACGTCGGCCTGCTGTCTGGGCGTGATCTCGCGGCGCAGCCAGACAAAGCCGGCACCCGAGGAGAGTTTCCGGTGCCAGTCCTGATAGTCGACATCGGGCAGCACGCTGGCGAGCGCCTCGACCGCTTCGTCGGGATCGATGATGCGGCGCGGTTCGCCGTATAGCGCCGGCACGCGAATGTCGGTCGCCATCAGCTTGCCGCGCCTGTCGATCAGGTCGGGCCGCGCGGCGAGGATGCGGTCATTGACGCCGTAATTGCGGGCCTGATCCAGATCGGTCATTCCGTACTGGACGAGCCGTCCGCCGATCACGGCGTAAACGGCGACGAAACAGGCGATGGCGATGGCGAGCCGCCCGCGCCCCATGCGCAAGAGCGCATCGCTGCGCCGCAGCGGCGGCCGTGCCGCCGCATTGCCGAAACCGCCAAACCGCAAACGGGGAAGCGTCAGCGCCATCCTCACTCCTCCCCGCCGATCGAGCCGGTCGTCAGCGCTTCATCGGGCTCGCCGGCAATGATGTCGCCGACCGCATCGCCCGGATCGAATTGCGGCGGGCCCGGCAGATCCGAAGCGGTGATGAACTGGCTGGCGTCCGGCGTTTCGAGCCCAAGCTCCTCGGCATAGCGCTCGGCCAGCACCTGAAGGCGTTGCGGATGGCTCAGATGTGCCCAGTCGGCGCGCAACAGGTCGATCGTCTCGCGCTCCAGCGCGATCAGCCGTTCGAGCTTGCGGATCTCGGCCAGCCGCTGCTCGGATTCGTGCTTGACCGAATAGGTCCAGGTGGCCATCGCGATCACCAGCGCCACAAGCCCGATATTGACAAGACGCATCATGCGCTTCGCTCTCCCTGTTCCCCATGACCCGGCCATGGAAGGTCCGGCAGACCGAAGATCGCCATGTCAGCATCGCGCGCCGGCCTATCGGTGCGGGTTGCCGCGCGCAGCTTGGCCGAGCGCGCGCGCGGATTGGCATCGGCCTCGGCCGCCGATGCGGCCACCATCGCCTTGCCCTCGACGGCAAATGTCAACGCGCGCGGCGCCGCCGCCGGCAGATGGCGCGAGCCGGACGCCTGGCTGGTCCGGTCGGCGATGAAGCGCTTGACGATGCGGTCTTCCAGCGAATGGAAAGTGACGACGACCAGCCGGCCGCCCGGCTTCAGGCAGGTTTCGGCGGCAAACAGCGCACGAGCGAGTTCCCGCAACTCGTCATTGACGAAGATGCGCAGGCCCTGGAACGTCCGCGTCGCGGGATGGATGGTGTCCTTCGCCTTGCGGGGCTGCACCCTTTCGATCAGCGCTGCAAGCTGACCGGTGGTCGACAAAGGTGCGTCGTCACGCGCGCGGAGGATGGCATGGGCGATCTTCGGCGCGTTGCGCTCTTCGCCCAATATGCCGATGATCCGGATCAGGTCCTTGACGCCATATGTGTTGACGATGTCGGCAGCGCTTGGCCCCGATTGCGCCATGCGCATGTCGAGCGGACCATCGTGGCGGAACGAAAAGCCGCGCCCGGCCTGATCGAGTTGCATCGACGACACGCCGATATCGAGCACAAACCCGTCAAGCGCCGCCGGCGCGACATGGTCGCCAATCGTCGAAAACGGCGCCTCGACCAGGCGAAGCCGGCCGCCGCTTTGGTCGGCGAGTTTCTCGCCGGCCGCAATGGCATCGGGATCGCGGTCGAACGCGATCACATGGGCGCCGGTATCGAGGATCGCGCGCGTGTAGCCGCCCGCGCCAAACGTGCCGTCGGCCACGGTCTCGCCCGGCGTCGGATGCAGCGCGGCGAGAACCTCGGCCAGCATGACGGGAACGTGCGGCGCGCCGGCGCTCACGGTGATTGCGTCCCGGCCTGCGCCTCGCGCTGCGCCAGAAGCCGTGCCCGCACCGTCTTTCGGTGCTCGGCAAAGCGCTCGGGCGACCACATCTGGAAGAACTGGCCGCGCCCGACGAAATGAACCTCGTCGGCAATGCCCGTATGCTCGCGGATGAAATCGGTGACCGTGATCCGGCCGGTGCCGTCCAGCTTCAGAAACGCGCCATCCCCGTGACAGTAAAAGGACATGTCGTCGGAGGCACGCATGAACGGATCGTCGTCCGCCAGCCGCTGCTCGAAGCGCTCCAGCAGGTCCATGCCACCCGCATCGATCGCTGCCATGTCGATCGATTGCAGCGCGTACAAATCCGTCAGTCCCTTGGCCTGCAGCACGGAGCGGAAATGCGCCGGGACGGACACCCGCCCCTTCGCATCGATCCGGTTCACCGCATTCGACAGAAACCGCTCCACGCACGACACCTGCTGTTTCCGTCCGGCCACGAGCCCTGCCACGAGCCATTGCCAAACCTGTCCCCTTCACCGCGGATCCCGATCCGCCGGCGGCCCTTCCGGCCGCGCCAACGGCATCGTCCTGATGCATCTTTTGCCTTGATGCGCTTGCGCGTCCGCGCACGCCCGGAACCGCCGGGCATGGGCCGCATGCCGCACCACAAAACGCTGAAAGGACGAATACGCCGTCGTTGTTTGGGGTAACATGGGCTGGCATGGGCGTCAACGGGATCAACCATCCCCAAAGCGGCTCGATCCCCCACAAAAGGGCGTATCGGCACAACCGTGCCGTTTAAGCACGATTAACCTTAAGGATTGGTTGAAGTGGCGCCTGTGCTAGTCGGAGGAAACGGGTGCCGGCGGTCGCGCGGCGTCTGTCACTCGCCGCGCAGCGAGACGATCTCCGTCATCGCCCAACCGTCGAGCTCTTCCTGGATTTGCGGCAAATACTCCTCGACATCCCAGCGGATCGCCGCAAAGTCGCAAACCAGCCCGCGAACATTGCTGATGGCGTACCAGACATTCTGCGACAGCACCGTCGCGGCATCCTTCAGGCGCTCGGGATTGCCGGAATTTTCCAGCGTCCACGAACCGGTGACACAGAGCTTGGTTCCGGCAAAGTCGTGGTCCGGATCGTGCAATTCCTCATTGTAGTCAGCCGGGGAGAAATAGCGGAACACGACGTCGCCGTCTTCGGCATGCGCGATCGGCACCACGGAAACATTTAGAGCCGTCACCGCGATCAGCATGGTCGCTATCCGCATGGCGTTCTCCCTTCGGCTTGGCTGAGCCCCGCTTTCGTGCGACACGACGGACTTCGCCGTCGACGCGGCACTATCGGGCAGGCAATGGGCATTTGCAACGCTGGCGGCAACGACACGGTGAATGCCGCCCAGGACAGAAAATTGCCAGCCGGCCTGTAAGCCGGGTTCTGTGAGCCGCAAAGCGGCCCGGCAGCCATTCATCTGGGACGGCCATCGCTGGCCGCCTCATGCAACCCACCCGGACGACTGGTGCGGAGCCACCGGGCCGAAGCCCGCGCCGTCCCTATTCGGTCTTGCTCCCGGTGGGGTTTACCCTGCCATGACCGTTGCCGGCCATGCGGTGGGCTCTTACCCCACCCTTTCACCCTTACCTCAGCAGTTTGCGCAGCAAATGCGAAAGGCGGTTTGCTTTCTGTGGCACTTTCCCTGGGGTCGCCCCCGCCGGACGTTATCCGGCACCGTTGCTCCCTGGAGCCCGGACTTTCCTCAACGCCCGCCTTTCGGCATTGGAACGCCGCGGCTGCCCGGCCGACTGGCAATGATCGTATGTAGTTGAAGCAACGCCCGACCGCAACGCGCGCCCCCGGTCAGAGCGCGCTTTGCATCGCGTAGCGGCCGCCATGATCGGCAAGGCGGTTGAGCGCCAGCGCCGCCTCGGTGACATGCAACGCTTCGGCGGCGAGCCGCTGCCGCCCGTCCCCGTCATTGGCGATGCAAGCGGCGATCGCCGCAATCCCCGCGCAGAAATCGATCTGCGACGGATAGGCCGGCAGATGGGTGCGCCGCGCCGGCCCGCGATAAGCCAGCTTCCGCCCTGCCGGCAGGAGCAGGGGCAACGGCCGGCCCAATTGCCGCTCCAGCCGCCGGACAAGACGATGGCCGAACGCGGCCTTCTCGCCGGCTGCCTCCAGATGGATGGCCGCCCGATTGTCCCACAGATCGGCGACGGTCAGCGTGCCGGTCTCGCCCATCACGGTCAGCGCCCGGTCGCGCGGCGCGCTAAGGCCCGAGGTCAGCCGCGCCATCACGCCGTCATCGAACTCCAAAAGCGCACAGGAGAAGTCCGGCGCCATCTCGGCGGCGGCAATGTCGGCGCCCTTGTCGAAGAAGAAGGTGCCGGACTGCCCGGTGATGCGCCGCACCGGGCCGAACAGACCGATCAGCCAGGTCAGCGCGTAGCCGGCATGTTCCAGTGTGCAGCCGATGCGGAATTCGTGCTCGCCGGGCCAGGGCGCGCCGGAGACCGAGCGCCATTCTCGCCAGTTGAGGCGAAACACCGGCCCGTCCTCCATCTCGGCATAAACGAGCTTGGGCGCGCCGATCGCCCCGCCCTCAAGCGTCTCGCGAGCCAGGGCAAAGGCGTCCGAGCGTGCATTGGCCGGCGCACCGACCAGAACGAGCCCGGCTTTGTCGGCCATGCCGACCAGGGTTTGCGCATCAGCCAGCGCCATCGCCAGCGGCTTTTCGCAGTAAAGATGCTTGCCCGCGCCGAGAACGGCCATGCCGATCTCGAAATGGCTTTCAGGATTGGTGAGAACGGCCACCGTATCAACGGTCGCGTCCGACAGAAGCGCGGCCTCCGATTCAAAAGCCGGCACATTCCAATGGGCGCAGAACTGCGCCAGCCGCGCATCGTCGCTATCCCACACGCCGGCCAGTTCGAGGCCGGGATGGTTGGCGAGCGTCGTCATGTAATAGTCGGCGACGAACCCCGTGCCGATGATCGCAAAACGCATGAACCGGTCCCCAGATCAGGGCCAGAGGCTAGCGCCGATCAGCGAAAAAACCGTTTACGGCTGCGGATCGGGCGAGCCGGAGGGCACGTCCTCATCCTCGTCATCGCGTCCGGGGATCACATAGGCGCCGGACAGCCAGCGGTTGAGGTCGATGTTCTTGCAGCGCGTCGAGCAGAACGGGTAGGTCGCGCGCGCCGAGGGTTTGCCGCATTCGGGGCATTTGCGCTTCGGGCGCAAGGGTTCGACGGTGGCCGACATGTGGCTCAGACGCCCCCGGACAGCCAGTTGAAATGCACCCGATAACCCTCGCCGGTCAGAAGCCCGACGGTTTCGGCCAGCGGCAATCCGACCACATTGGTGTAGGAACCGACCAGCTTGACGACGAACGTTCCGGCAAAGCCCTGAATGGCGTAGCCGCCCGCCTTGCCCTTCCATTCGCCCGACGCCAGATAGCTCTCCAGTTCCTCGCGGGTCAGCCGCTTGAAGCGCACCCGCGTCTCGACGACGCGCTGGCGCATCTGGCCTTTGGGCGTAACCAGCGCCAGCCCGGTATAGACGCGGTGCGACCGGCCCGAGAGCATGCGCAGGCACTGCGAGGCTTCGTCCAGAAGTTCGGCCTTGGGCATGATCTGGCTGCCGACCGCGACCACCGTGTCGGCGGCGAGCACATAGGGCGCCACGCCGCGTTCGTCTTCGGCCAGCTCCGCGCGCTCTTCATCGATCAGCTCGCGCGCCTTTTCGGCCTTCTCGCCGGAAAGACGGCGCGCCAGCGAACGCGGATGCTCGGATTTGAAAGGCGTCTCGTCGATATTGGCGGGCAAAAGCCGATCCGGCTCGACGCCGGTCTGGGCCAGAAGTTCCACGCGCCGCGGCGAGCCCGAGGCCAGAACCAGTGTCTGCGGCGCATCCATGGCGGACTGTTTACTTGAAGCGGTAGGTGATGCGGCCCTTGGTCAGATCATAGGGCGTCATTTCGACCAGCACTTTGTCGCCGGTCAGAACGCGGATGCGGTTCTTGCGCATCTTGCCGGCGGTGTGGGCGATGATTTCGTGTTCGTTTTCCAACTGTACGCGGAAGGTGGCGTTGGGCAAAAGCTCCGTGACGACACCGGGAAACTCCAAAAGTTCTTCTTTCGCCATGCGATCCTGTTCGATCCCTGTTGATGTGGCTGGAGGGGCGTTTGCGGCCGCGGCCGGACCCCGCCGCCCGGATGGGCGGGTCTTTAGCGCAAAGATGGTGATTTGAACAGCGGCTTTGAAGAGACGGCGCAATCGCCATGTCGTCGACAAGGCGCCGACGCGAAGCGGCGCGCTGCCCGAAGCGAATCCCTCCGCCTATGTGGGCTCGTCGACCGGCATCGGCACGCCGATCGCCATTCTGTCGATCCCGCTCTGGGTGGCCCTTGCCGACCTCACCATCGGGCTTGGCTGGCGTTGGTGGAGCGCCCGCCCCCTGCGGGCGCTTCCGCCGCTATGTCAATCGGCCCGGCGGCGCATCAGCCTGGGCTTCCACATCAACAGGCCCGAGACGCCGATCGCGGGGATCACGACGAACCGGAGTACCGCTTCGAACGCAGCGATCGATTGCAGGGTCGGTGAATAGATGAAGGCGGCAATGGCGATCCCGGTCGCAATGTGAAAATAGCGCAAGACCGAGCGTGTCGTCGATGGTCGCATGGAAGACCCCTTGAACATGATGGCGGATGACTGTTTATTGACACTGTCAATATCACACATATGGACACTGTCAATATGGCCGAGGAAAAATCCGCCTATCACCATGGCGATCTGCGTGCGCAACTGATCGGCGCGGCGATCAGCTGCGTCGAGACCGATGGCGTTTCCAAGCTCAGCCTGCGCAAGATCGCCGGCCAATTGGGTGTCAGCCACAACGCGCCCTACATGCATTTCGCCAGCAAGGACGCGCTTCTGGATGCGGTGATCACGACCGGCTTCGGCGCGTTGCGGACAAAGATCGCCGACGCCGGGGGACAGCACACGCTGACCCAAGCCGACTGGGCAGAGCGGGTGAAGGCGGGGTTTTCGGCCTATATCGCCTTTGCCCGGGAACAGCCCGGCCTTTATGCCCTCATGCACATTCCGAGACAGAAGGCGCCTTCGCCGGCGCAATCCCCAGCCGGAACGGGCGACGCCGGCCAGGCCGGCATCGCCACCTTGGCCAGCCTCGCCGCGACCTTGGAGGCGGGACAGCGCTTGGGTCAGGTCCGTGCCGGTGACACAAACGAAATGGCGCTTTGGGTCTGGGCGACGCTGCACGGCCTGTCATCGCTGACGTTGAGCGAACGCTCCGCATTCGAAGGACGGTCACCCGGCGCCGTGTCCGAGGCCGTGCTGGATCACCTGATCGACGCATTGTCCGGCTAGCGCCCGGCAGCAAGCCAGGCATGTGCCCGCCGCATGGGCTGGCCTCTGGCCCAGGGACCTTGGCTTGAACGCCGGGTTTCGGGGTGTGCCCTACACCAGCTTGACAAGAAGACTGCGCAGCGCTTTCAGCCCGCCGTCGCCGAGCACCTCGGCGCACTGGCTCTCGATCTCGCGGATTTGACGCGCGGCCAGCGTCCGAAGCTGTTGGCCCTTGTCGGTGATCGCCACCACCTTGTCGCGCCGGCTGCCGGGGGCCATGTCGACCCGCAACACCCCGTGAGACACCAACCGATCGACCGCCTGTTGCGCCGCCTGCCGGGAAAAACCCAGCTCGCGGTGAACGTCCGAAAGCCGGACAGTGCGGCCGCGCAGTTGGCCAAACACCCGCATGTCGGACGGTCTTATGTCGGCAAACTCCGTGCCGCTGCGCCCATCGTCCATCTGCGCGTTCCAGCGCGCGATCAGCGTCATCATCATCCCCTTGATGTTGGTCTCAAGGAAGTCATCGTCATTTTTATCAATCATGGTTGACAAAACTGCGCCGAAACATCATTCATCAATCTTACTTGATAAACGATGGAGGCTTCAATGGACCGGCGCACTTTCCTGAAGGCAGCGGGTGCCGGGGCAGTCCTGGCGGGCACCGGTATCGGTTGGGCGCAAGCCGGCATCAGGCCACTGCCCCTCATCCCGTTGACGGATCTGACCGGTGACATTGAAAGCCGAATTCCGCTCCGGCTGGCGCCCGCGATGCATGATTTCGGAAACGGCACGGCAAGCGCCACCTTCGGCATCGACAGCAGCTATCTGGGTCCGGTCCTGCGCGTCAGACAAGGTCAGACTCTGCCGTTCGATGTGATCAACGGCATTGGCGACGTCACCACTCTGCATTGGCATGGGTTGCACATTCCCGGTGCGGTCGATGGTGGGCCACACCAGGAAATCGAGCCGGGGCAGACCTGGTCGCCCGACGTGCCCATCGTCCAGCACGCATCGATGAACTGGTTTCATTCGCACACCCACGGCAAGACGGCCGAGCAGACCTACAAGGGGCTGGCCGGTGTCATGCTGGTCGAAGACGACGCCAGCCTGTCGGCGGACTTGCCGAGCACCTATGGCGTCGACGACTTCACACTCGTCCTGCAAGACAAGATGTTCGATGACGCCGGCCACATGAGCTATGCAATCACCGGCGAGATCTTTGAAGACGGCTTCATGGGGGACACGCTGCTGGTCAACGGCGCGATTGCGCCGGTCGCGCAGAGCGTGCCCTCCGGACTGGTGCGGCTTCGTATTCTCAATGCGTGCAATGCGCAGTTCCTGACCCTGTCCATGGCCACTGGCCCGCTTACGGTGATCGCCTCGGACGGCGGCTTCCTCGCGTCCGCCGTCGAAACCGGCAGCCTTTTGATGTCGCCGGGCGAGCGCTACGAGGTGCTGGTCGATATGAGCAAAAGCGCGAGCAACAGCCTGGTCGTCGGCCTTGAGGCCGGTGAGGGACTGTTCGACATTCTCAGCGGGTTTTTCGGCAACGGTTCCAACGTGACCGCCCTCACCCTGACGCGCAATTCCGATCAGGGCTTTACCGGGTCGATTCCGGATGCGCTCTCCAGTCTTGCGCCGCCCGATCCCTCGGAAGCGACGGTGACGCGATCGTTCGAACTGCAGATGGACACCGGCGCCGATCTCGCTGCACTGGCGGCAGCCTGGGGCAACATTTGCGGTGGCGGCGCTATGGCAATCAACGGCAGACCGATGAACATGGAACGCATCGACGAAGAAGTGCGCAAGGGCGACACGGAGATTTGGCGGATCTCCGTCGACGACCAGTTGCATCCATTCCACATTCACGGGTGTTCCTTCCGCATTTTGAGCCAGAGCGGCGCGGATGCTCCCGCCTATGCCCAGGGTTGGAAAGACATGGTGCATGTGGAGGATGGCTGGTCCGAAGTGCTCGTCAGGTTCGGCCATGACGCGCCCGCCGACGCGCCATACATGTATCATTGCCACATCCTCGAACATGAAGATTGCGGCATGATGGGCCAGTTCACGGTGACGTAAGAAGCCGCCCCGTCGCCGGCGCCGGATAGGGTTCACAACCGAACGGGATGGCGGAGCGCCCGGGCGGCCATCGTCCGGACTTATCCGGCAGATGACCGATCCTCACGGTCGTATAGCATGCGCGCCGACTTGACCTCGTTCATATGGTCGTTCGACCAGAAAACGAGCGGCTTCATCATGCCGACCAGGTCACGGCCCAGCGGCGTCAGCCCATAGGAGACCGCAACCGGCGGTCCGGGATCGACGGTCCGTGTCAGATAACCGTCACGCTGCAGGCTGCGCAGATTCTCGGTCAGAACCCGCTGCGTGACATCGCCGATGCAGCGCTTCATCTCGCCGAAACGCTTCGGGCCGTCCTCAAGCGCCAGAATGATGAGGATGCGCCATTTGCCGGTGACATTCGCCAGCACCGAGCGAATGGGGCAGTTTTGGGCCTGGGCCTTGTCTTCGACGCCGATGGGAAGCATGCGATCACGGTGCAGTCTGAATACCAATCCCGGTTATCATACCGAATTGGCACCCGCAAGATACTTCGGGTGGGCCGGTATGCTTAGGCATACCAGGTGTGTTTCGAGTACGTAATTGACAGTAGGTGCGTTTTTCATACTAGATGGTGACGCAGTATGCCGTCGAACCAGTCCCGGTCTCCGGCACACGCAAGCATCGCACCAACAGGAAAGGAACGCGATCAGATGGCCGCTTCGCCCGCCGCTACGGCACCGGTGATTTCACTGGAAGACCATGTGCAGGAACACTGGACGAAACAGGAGCGCGACAATGCGGCGCTCGTTGTCGACTTCTTCCAGCACCTGATGAACGAGCACGACTTCGACCACACGCTGCGCACCCACGATCGCGGACCCTACATCCAGCACAACCGCGCCATCCCCGACGGAATCCCGGGCCTTGTCGGCTATGTGAAAACGATGGTGAAGCGGTTTCCCGGCTATTCATTCGACGTCAAGCGGATCATCTGCGACGGTGATTTCGTGGTCCTGCACAGCCATGCGACGCTGAACGCCAAGCACCGCGGCGACGAGACCAAGGGCTTCGTCATCACCGACACATTCCGCATCGACAACGGACGTCTGGCCGAGCACTGGGACGCGATCCAGCCGGTGGACTGGTTCACCCGGTTCCTGTTCCTGATGACGGGCGGCGCGATCGGCAACAATAACCCGACATTCTGACGATGGGTGCGAGGACCTCGTCCTCACCCCTTCCAGTGCAGGACGCAGACCAGCGTGAACAGGCGCCGGGCCGTGTCGAAATCGATGGCGATCTTGCCGTCGAGCCGGTCCATCAGCGTTTCCGAGCCGTCATTGTGTACACCGCGCCGAGCCATGTCGATCGTCTCGATCTGGCTCGTCGTCGCGCTCTTGATCGCCTCGTAATAGCTCTCGCAGATCATGTAATAGTCTTTGACGATCTTGCGGAACGGTCCGAGCGACAGGATGTGGGTGGCCACGTCCTCGCCGCCCTCGCGCTTGATGGCGAAGACCAGCTTGCCCTCGATCACCGACAGATGCAGCCTGTAGGGCCCTGCGCCCGTGTCGCCGACCGGCTTGAACCGGTTTTCCTCGATCAGGTCGAAGATTGCGACCGCCCGCTCATGCTCCACATCGGGCGTCGAGCGGCCGATGGAATCGTCGAGCGTCAGTTCGCTGAGCCGGTCGTCGGGCGCAAAATCGGCCTCATCAGCCATCGGGCCCTCCGGGGTTCATGCGGATGGCGACCGAGCGCGCATGGGCGCCCAGCCCCTCGGCCTCGGCGAGCCGGATCGCGGCCGGGCCGAGCGCGCGGAGCTGATCCGGGCCGAGCTTGAGGATGGAGGTACGCTTGACGAAGTCGAGCACCGACAGCCCCGAAGAAAAGCGCGCCGAGCGCGCCGTCGGCAGCACATGGTTGGAGCCGCCCACATAATCGCCGATCACTTCGGGCGTGTGCCGGCCGATGAAAATCGCGCCCGCATTGGTCACACGGTTCGAGAGATCGTCGGCGTTCTCGCAGGCCAGTTCCAGATGCTCGGCGGCGATGCGGTCGATCAGCGCCAGCGTGTCGTCCAAGTGGATGTCGTCGACGGTGATGATGCCGCCGAAATCACGCCAGCTTGCCGCCGCCGTCTCGCCACGCGGCAGCGTTGCCAATTGCCGGTCGACCGCGCCGCCGACCGCCTCGGCCAACCCCACATCGTCGGTGATCAGGATCGACTGCGCGTTTTCGTCATGCTCGGCCTGCGCCAGAAGATCGGCGGCAATCCAGTCCGGATCGTTCTGCCGGTCGGCGACGACCAGCACTTCCGATGGCCCGGCGATCATGTCGATACCGACCGTGCCGAAAACGGCCCGCTTGGCCGCCGCCACATAGGCATTGCCCGGGCCGACGATCTTGGCGACGGGCGCGATCGTCTCGGTGCCATGGGCCAGCGCGGCAACCGCCTGGGCACCGCCAATCCGGTAGATCTCGGTGACGCCGGCCAGATCGGCGGCGGCCAGCACCAGCGGATTGAGAACCCCGTCGGGCGACGGCACGACCATGACGATGCGTTCCACGCCGGCAACGACCGCCGGAACGGCGTTCATCAGAACCGATGACGGATAGGCCGCCGTGCCGCCCGGCACGTAGAGCCCGGCAGCTTCCACCGCCGTCCACCGGCTGCCCAGCGTGACGCCGAGCGCATCGGTATAGATGTCGTCCTCGGGCATCTGCCGTTCATGGTGCGAACGGATGCGGTCGCGCGCCAAAGTCAGCGCGGCCATCGTGTCGGCGTCGATCCCGGCAGCGGCCTCGGCCACCTCGTCCGCGCCGACGCGCATCGGCACCGCGTCGAAATCAACCCGGTCGAACCTTTTCGTCAGCCGCGCGAGCGCTTCGTCGCCATTTTCGCGCACATCGTCGATGATCGCGCGCACCGTCGCCTCGACATCGGCCGAGACCTCCCGTTTGAGGCCCAGAAACGCACTGAAACGGGCGTCAAAATCGCGGTCGGCACTGTCGAGAAAATGCGGCACGGCGAACGGTCCTGTTGTCAGCCGGCCGGATGGCGGGGCTTGAAACGGGTTTCCCACGCCGCGCCCAGATCGGCCATCTGCACTTCGATCACCTCGACATCGAGCCGGATCGCCGCCTCGTCGGCAAAGATGAGTTCGATCGTGCCGCCCGGTTCCGCATCGGAATGAAAGCGGATCGCCAGAAGCGACAGCGCCTGGCTGTCATCGCCGCGCCTGATGCCGATCGTCCTGACGCCGGTGACACGGGCGAACGAAAGCGCGGTCTTGCGCCGTTCATGGGCTCCCGAACCGCCGCCTTCTTCGGCGTCCCATGCGAAGCGGTTGGCGACGATGGTCAAGCGTTTGGCGCCCGGCGCATAGTCGATCTGGTCAGGCTTGGTGATCGCGTCCTGCATCTGCGCGGAGATCACCGTCAGATCGGACGCGTCCAGCGCCATCAGTTTCAAGCCGTCCATCGGTCCGTCACGCGTCTGCCGGTCGGGGAAAGGGTCTGACCGACTGCTACGCCTTTCGCTTTCGCGGTGCAACAGGAGCGGTGTCGCAATCAGCCCGAAACGCGGGCGATTTCCGCGCCGCAGGCGCCCAGCTTCTCCTCGAGACGCTCAAAACCGCGGTCGAGATGGTAGACACGGTTGACCTGGGTTTCGCCTTCGGCGGCAAGGCCGGCAATCACCAGAGACACCGAGGCGCGCAGATCGGTCGCCATCACCGGCGCGCCCTTGAGCACCGGAACGCCGGTCACGGTCGCCGTTTGGCCGTTCAGCGTGATATCGGCACCCAGCCGCGCCAGTTCCTGGACATGCATGAAGCGGTTTTCGAAGATCGTCTCGGTGATGTGCGAAACGCCGTTCGCCATGGTCATCAGTCCCATGAACTGCGCCTGCAGATCGGTCGGAAAGCCCGGAAACGGTTCGGTCGTCACATCGGCCGCCTTTAGCCCGTTGCCGTTGCGGTAGACACGAAGGCCGTCCTCCTCGGCGGTGATGTCGATGCCGGTCTCGCCCAGAACGTCGACAGCCGCCTGCCAGCTCGACGCTTCGGCGCCCTTGAGCAGCACATTACCGCCGGTCATGCCGACCGCCATGGCATAGGTGCCGGTTTCGATCCGGTCGGCGATCACGCGGTGCCGAGCGCCCGAAAGCGAGGTGACGCCGTCGATCGTGATCGTGCGCGTGCCGGCGCCGGCGATCTTCGCGCCCATCGCGTTCAGGCATTCGGCCAGGCAAACCACTTCGGGCTCGCACGCCGCATTGTCGATCACCGTCTGACCCTTGGCGAGTGAAGCGGCCATCAGCGCCACATGGGTCGCGCCCACCGAAACCTTCGGGAACCGGTAATGCGCACCGGTCAGCCCGCTGCCCGCCGTCGCGTGCACATAGCCGTTTTCGATCTCGATCTGCGCACCGAGTGCCTCGAGCACCTCGATAAACAGGTCGACCGGCCGCGTGCCGATGGCGCAACCGCCCGGCAGCGACACGCGCGCCTCGCCCATCCGTGCCAGCAACGGCCCGATCACCCAGAAGCTGGCCCGCATTTTCGAGACAAGCTCATAGGGCGCGGTGATGTCGACGATGTCGCGCGCGGTGAAATCGACCGTGCGGGCATAGCCCTGCCCTTCGGCGCGGCGCCGGCCCTTCACCGCATAGTCGACGCCGTGATTGCTCAGAATGCGGATCAGCTGCTCGACATCGGCCAGATGCGGCACGTTCTCGAGCGTCAGCGTGTCGTCGGTCAGAAGCGAGGCGATCATCAGCGGCAGCGCCGCGTTCTTGGCGCCCGAAATCGGAATGGTGCCGTTCAGTTCATGGCCGCCGACGATGCGAATGCTGTCCATCTGGAAACTGGTCCCCTTGCTGCGCGCCCCCTGCCCCGTGACCCGCCGGTTCACGGCATCGGCGCCCTCTAGACGATGATCGGGGCCGGTTCAAGGCAAGGCCCGGTGCCATCGAGCCGGCGGCAGGTTGGCAAAACAATCCGCCGGCCGAGACAATCGCGTTTGCCAAACAGCCCTGAAGGGATGGTTAACGCATGGTTGACCGCAAGGGCCGCATTTGATGGAACCAGCCGTCCAAACGTCTCTGCAACCGCCTCACCGCAATCATCCGGTCCCGATCGGGCGTCAACCGCCGCCTAGCCGCTTTCACCGCCATCGGTGCCCGGCTTGGTGCCCTTGGCGGCGGCAATGCCTTCTTCTCGGGAATCAGCGTCGCCGGCGCGCCGGGCGCGCGCCTGGGCTTTCCGCTTTTGCAGATTGGCGCGCAGTTCCGCCGCCAGCCGCTCCTGCCGCGCCTTGGCATTGTCCTTCTTTGCCATCGGCTTTCGCCTCCCCACCGCCGGCTGCCTTGCCATGCCTTGCCGACATCGGCCAGCAATCCGCCCCGCCGGCATCGTTTGCCGCCCGTGACGCGCGGTTCATGGTACCGTTTGCAGCCGGCACCGCGCCGGCGGTCAATATCGCACCGTGCCGTCAATTGACGCCTTGATATGCGAAATGGGCTGTGGCACAAGCCGCCCGTCGCGGACACCGCCGCCAATGCTGCTATAGCTCAGGGGTAGAGCACTCCCTTGGTAAGGGAGAGGCCGTGAGTTCAAATCTCACTAGCAGCACCATACCTCTTCAAAATCAATGGCTTGGCCAACGCTCTCTCCCACCGTTCTTGGGAATCGATTCCTTTTGCCGGCTACTCCTGCATCGAAAATCGATCCAAGTTTCCACCACAAATACGGAGCGCCCAATGTCCACCAACCTCCACCACAAAGCCGTCCTAACCTCACTTCGTTCGCTGCGATCAGTCGTCCAAAAAATCCGTCCCCTCAATGAGTTGCATACGATCTGCCTCGGCGAGGTGATCCATTCTATCGACCGTTCGATCCAGTTTATCGAAGACCTCGAAACCTACAATCCGACCCATGACGACCCCTTCGACTGATATCGATATCTGCTCCAAATTCGCTCCAAATTCAGAAGGGCTGGCAATGCCGGCCCTTTTGCGTATCATCCCCAAGCCCAACCAACCTCCACCACTGGCCAAATGACACAATGCCCAAGCCAAAGCGCGCGCCGAACACCGAAGACAGCATCCACTACTTCGCCGAACTGCGCCAAGAATGGATCTTCGAGGCCCTCCGAACCTACGGCTTCATTGGCTACCGCCATTTGATGCGCAAGTTCGGCATCTCGCAATTCCGTGCGGCCAACGACCTCATCACCTTCATCAAACTCAACCCCGACATCGACCTCGCCCGTGACCACGCTTCCGGCGTCTACCACCTGAACGCCGTCTCGATTAACAAGGACCCCCTCATTCGGGGCAAGGCCGTCAACACCCACGCCCCGAAGGACGGCCACACTGGCCGCATCAAGATCGAGGCGGTCGCGCGCGAGAGCGCGCGCGCCGCCACAGCAGACCGCGCAAAGCGCAGGCAACGCCTGCGCGCGACCCTCGGTGACGCCGCACAAGAGGCCCACGCGGCGCGCAGCGCGGCCCGGAAAAAAGACACAAAAAAAGCGGGCGACCCGTGAAGGTCGCCCGCTGGCTTGGTTATTCGGTTTTACTCCACCCTCGGCTTGTACGCCGACTCATACGGCCCGAGCACACTCATCCCGTTGGCCTCCCTCATCTGGTCAACAACCAACCAAGCATCGCAGGCAGGGCACCCCTGCTCATAGTCGGGACACGGCTCCCCATAGAGCCGCCTGACCGACAGGGTCATCAGCCAAATCCAGAAGGTGCCCATCATCCAACCCGCTCCCCATCAATCGTGATGACCTTGGTGTCCGGCAGAGGCTCCGGTCCACGCTCGACCTCGTCGGGCAGCGGCCCACCCTTGGCCCATGCGAGAACCTGGGCCTTGACCTCGTGCTGATGAGCCGAACCAAACTGTTGGCCCACCTTCTGATAGGTCCGATACCCGCTTGGCGTCTCGAACAGGTTCCAGATGACCTCGCTCCGGCCACCCCTTACGGCTTTCCCCTCCTCCACAATTTGACACTGCCCGACCACCCGCCCCACGTAGACAGGCTCCTCAGTCAGCATCGCCCAGAGTCTTTTCAGCTTCCAGATCATGTCCCGCCCCCCTCCTCGCCGAAGGCAACGGGATCGCCGACCACGTCAACGATAACCTCCATCCCATCGTATGTTGCGGGCAGCTTCTGCTTGTCCTCGTCCGTCCGGACCAGAACAAGGATGGCCGCGTCATCCCCGGCACGGTTGAGCCCGACACCAATGCAGAGAAAGGACGTGTCATTGTTCACGTTGAACTCATCCACGAACTTCATGCCCACCTCTTTGCAGGCCGCGATTCTTTCCGGTGTCATTTGCTTCATCCTTTCCCCCTCGCCCACTTCATGGCTGCCACGCAGCCAAGCAGGACCAACTCGTCCAGCATCCCGGTCACCATGCTCGGCAACACGAAGTCCAAGCCGACGGTGCCTCCGGCTATCGCCAGAACAGCACCCTCGAAGCGGTTGATCGCCATCAGGCGGAGGCGCTTTGCGCTCCCGCCTTCTTCGCCTTTTCCTTTGGCGATGATGGCGTCCGCATGCTTTCGCATTCGAAGCGCCATGACGATCACTCAAGCGCGCTCAGAATCGCATCGAACAACTCAACGTCCCGCTCGACAGCGGGCGTCGTGCCGATGAAGCTCATCACTTCGTAGACATCATTCCGCGCCGTCCGCTCATCGAAGCTGACCCGAACCCGTTCCCGCTGGTAGAGCGGCTGGCCGTTGTAGCTCAGGTCATCGATGTCCTTGTCGCGGAACTCGCCAAGCTTCCATCCCTGCGACAGCAGCCGCTTAATGTCCTGCGATCCGGGCGTGCGAACCAGAACCACCGCATCGATCAGACCACGGCCGGCCAGCGACTGGATGCGCCGCTTGTCGCCCGTCTCCGTCTGCGCATTGGCCCACTCATTCTTGTTGCCTTGGTCACCAAGTTCGATGCCGACGATGGTGCGCCAGAACAGTTCGGACCCGGAACCAAGGCCATCAACGAACACGGTGTGCTCGCCGCCAAGGTTGTGCAGCTTGCTCAACCGGCTCTCCGGCGGAAACAGCAGGAAGGCAAACTCCTGCCCATAGACGCCAACGTCCACGAGCAGGCATCCGTCCCTCACCTCACGAGTGTAGAGCGCGTCTTCCTGGGCGATCCAGATCGATGCCTCATCCTGACAACTGGCCAAAGTGATTTCGTCGCTGCCGGCCTTGTGTTCCACCGTTGCCTGCACGCCTCGCTGTTCGAGGCGCTGCCGGACTTCATCGGCCTTGGCTGCGTAGCCGCCGCCTTCCTTGCCGGTGTAGATGGTGATCGCCTGATCGCTGGCGCTGGCCGCAATGAGCATGACGAAGATGAACAGGAAGGCCATAATGGCCAAGACGACGTAGCTGAAATTGGCCGCCGCAAGGCCGGTGATGCGGTCAAGTGCTTTCTTCATGGGTTTTCTCTCTGTGGTGTTTGGTTGGGTTGGTCTCATTCAGTGGTTTCTGGTTCGTCTTCGCCCTCCTTCTCCTCGACGTCCTGCGCAGCCGGGACGTCGACCTTGTCGACACAGTTCCCTCCGACCCACTGCATGTTCAGTCGGGTGCATGCCTCGACCCTCTTGGTGTAGTTGTGGGTGTTGAACATCATCGTCCCGAAGAACAGGGCCAGCACGCTGATGCACACGGCGCCAATGATGGCGGCTTGGATCGTGTCCCTCAGTGACGAGCCAATCTCCGGTGGCTTACGCGGTTCGTTTGACATACTCTTTCTCCCAGTCTTCTCGCTCCCTCTTCGCCCGGATGACGCTCGGGTGGTCACTCGTCATCCCGACCAGCTTCACAGACTCGATTGCCCTTGGCGCCCATATGCACCCACTTGCGCAATCCCACCCGTAGTACCAAAAGAACCCGTCTCTTAGCCTATAATCCCACTGGTATGGTGCAATAATCACTCCATCCCATTTAGTCACCACGCTGGGCCAAGAGACGAAGGTGCTGCCGCTGTAGGGCTGATACCCAAACTGCTCCGTGAAGGACTCGATGCCTTTGCCATCCTCGATGACCAAGACGTTGGCATCTTCCTTGAGCGTCACTTCGTGAGCGTACTTTTCGAGCCCGTTGTAGCGCTCGCTGATACACCAGCTTGGCCAATCATCCTCGCCGTCCACGCTGACCCACAACCCAGTCGGCTTCATGAAGTGGGGTCCGTCGTCCCACGGCTCCCTGTTCTTTGGCCGAACCTCGAACTCGTCCGAGAAGTGCGACAGCCTCATGGCTCACCCCCTTCGCCCGGATCGCTGAACGTTGCGGTAAGCCAAGCCGTTGCTGCCTTCTCGCCGAGGGCGAGCCCTGCCTGCTTGTTGAGTATTGTCGCCAAGGCGCCGCAGATCATGAGGCCATCCGCACCATCCTCGCGCGCATCGACGGTGGCAAGTTCGAGACGAGAGAGCGTGGTCGCGACCAGCCGGGTTACGTCATCATCCGTCTTCATGACTCACCTGCCCCCCGACAGATCTGGCAGGGGCGCCCAATGCGTGGGCTTGTAGACGACTTGTTCTCCCAAGTTGTTGGTGACGTTGTTCACCCACCCCGGCGCTCCGGTCTCGGTTTCGATTTCGTGTTCCTGCCACCACCACGCGATAAACGTAGCGTGCTCATGGCCAACCAAGATCGGTGTGCCGTCTTTCGGGGCCGTTGAGATTGGTTGAGGTATCAGCGCTTCACTCCGCACTCGCCGATCATGGTCGGCTGCGGCTTGGGCGGTGTTGGAGAGGGCGTCCTCAACCCTCTGCGAAATCATGTGAGGCTGGTGACCAAGCGGCGTTTTCTGGTAGTATTCCTCTACCAGCGAGCGGAGCGCCGCCACCTGTGCCTGTGCTCTGTTGCGCTCGCCAGCAACGCTAGAGTGGAAGCCCTGATATTCTACGGCTTTGTTCAACCACTCCTTGCGTTCCGCCTCTGCCTTTTCGAGACGGTCTTGGAGGGAGGTGATTTCATCGGCGGCCATACGGCACGCTTCGATGTACCGACCGATCATGCCGCGCGTGGCTTCGACCGAAGGCTTCGACCCCAAAAGGCGAAGCAGTTCAGCCAAGTCAAGATGATCCCCGCTCATCCTGCCCTCCGCATTTCATGCAGCTCAAACTGCTCCAGCGTCTCCGTCTCGTCCCATTCGTCCAGCCCTTCGAACAGGCCAAACAGGTTTCCGGTGAAGTGCTGGGCGCGCTCACCGTTCTCATCAACGTCATCGACCGAGAAGACATGGACACTCCCATCTTCCCACCTGGCACGGCGAGTGCCGAGACCTTCTTGGATGGGCGCCGAGACCATGAAGAACACACCGGACTCCTTGTCCTCCCCGCTAAGGATGAGGCACGAAATCCTGTCGTCCCGCTCGCTGATGCGCGGCCCTCCGCCGCCATTTTCCGCCGCCTCGGCAACCGCCTTGGCCTTGTCGCCCTCCAGCATCCACGCCTCCGAGATGAGGACGTAGCTCTTGGCTTCGAACTTCTTGAGGATGGCGCGGAAGGCACTCCGCTTCTCCACGCCCTCGGCCATCCAAGACGAAACGTCCACGAGTGACTTGTCATCGTCATCGCCGCCAAGAACGATCAGCGCAGCGGGTACTTCACCGCCAATCTCCGTCGAGCCAAGAACGGCAATGGTCGACATGACCATTGCGTGCGCAACGGCACTTGAAAAACTCTTCCGGACGCCTGATCGCTCCAGATCGCCGATGGCATCCAACGCCTTCTCTTCGGCGCGGCCGACTTCCACGGCGGTCAATTCCTCATCGAGGTTGATCTTCGTATTCATGGTCTTTCCCTTTCTGTGGTGGTGGATTTGAAGCGCCGGCCAGCTTTGCTGGCCGGCGTGACCTAGTCGCCTCCTTCGTTCGTGATGTCGTGGAACCTGTCTCGGATCAGATCGTTCTCGATCATCCGCTCGACGGTCGTCCGGACGCCATCCGCGAGAGCTGCCTTCATGACCTCCTTGGCCATCAGGCTTTCGGATGCACCGAGCAGGACATAGCCTTGGGTCTCCAGTCCGTTCAGAATGCCCTCGCCTGCCCTGCGGATCAGGCTGCTCATGTCCATCACATGGATGTCTTCGGGGGACATCTTGGGCAGGGTCTCACGCAGTGGCTTCCCTTGACTTTGATTGCCCTGTTGGCCATGACTTCGCCCGCCGGCATATCCGCCGGCCCTATCTGTGGTGGATGGGTGGACGGCGGCGCCTCTGGTGCCGCCGTTCCTTGTTGTGGTGCTGATTTTTCGGCCGTAGCCGTAGCCATCACCCTCACCGTAGGGGCTGCCGCCATAGGCCCTCTCGTACCGGTCGCCCCCCCACTTCGAGGACCTTGCGTAGGTCGGCTTCGGCTTTGCCGGCATCATTCCGTCGAGCATGGCGTCCGCCACATCATCGACGTCCTCGTTCTTGTCATCGTCGTCGTTCTGGTCGCTCATGGCTTCCTCCATTTGTGCCTGTTGGCCAGTCCGATCAGGACAACCTTCGCGCTGTCCTTCGATCCGAGCCGCTGTCCATTGGCCAGCCTCGCTACACTGACTGCCTCTGCATGGCTGAACCCTCTGGCCTTGAGGGCTCGCCACCAGCCGCCGTGCAGCCGCACTTTTCGGGCGCCCATCAGGCAGCCTTCATCGCTCTGGCTCGGCCGCCCATCGCCTTGATCGATCGTTTCTGCTTGTCCTTGGCTGGCATCAGGAGCTGGTGCAGGAATGCCCCGGCCTTGGCCGGCAATTCCTCGGCGTTCCGGATGACGATGTGGTCCGGATAGAACCCGCGAACCGCGCTATCGATAATGCCCACACCGAATGGCTCGCAGCCTTGGGCGGTAATGTTGTGCACGACGTTTCGCAGGTGGCCGTACTCATCGCCACATCCGCTCGTTGATGGATGACCATCGCTGAACACGATCATTACCTTGCGCTTCTCGGGACGCTTGCGCAGCCGGCGCCACGCCATGAGCAGGCTGTCTCCGTCGGCATTGTTGCCGCCCTGCCGGCAATGGATCGTTGGCGAGACAAGGCCAAGCTTCCACAGCGAGGTGCGCAGAGGGTCGGTAAACTGCTTAAAGACGGGCATGTCGATGTTGCCGTCCCGGTGACTCCATCCCGCACCCGAATGGCGGTCCCGGTCTGAATAGAAACCGACGACTTCGATGGGCACGTTCACCTTGCTCAAGCTATCCGCAAACACGAACGCTGCCCGCATGGCCTCGACAGCTTTCTCGCCGCTCATGCTGCCGCTCATGTCGATGACAAGCTGGACGGCCGCCTCGACCCTCATGGTTTCAGCCCGCACCCTCCGGTAGTTGTTCTGCCCGGTAATCACGCTGGCCAAGCGCTTCGGATCGATCACGCCTTCCTGTTGGCCGCGCAGCCAAGCACGGCGCTGCGCAGTGATGAGGCCACGCTCAAGAGCGCCCTTCATCTTGCGGGTTGGCAAGCCAAGCTCGCGCCGCATTTCCTCGATGTTCATCAGGCCGGCCCGAACAATATCCCGCTTGGTTTTGGGGACATAGGTTTTCCTGTAGTCTGGACTGGAACGCCCGACTTCGTAGTTTCTCCGGGACACGAGGTTTGCATTGAGAATGTAGCGTTCGAAGTCCTCCCACACGCGGTCGTCCCTCTTGTCCGACTGATAGCCGGACGTGCCGACCGGCAGACCCTCGCCAACAACATCGGACATGACCGTCCTAAAGAGGTTCGGCGCCTTCAATGGGGGCTTCCAGCTTCCCTTGTCGCTGCCGATTGAGGGAGCGCTGCCCATGGGGCCATCGCCCTCGCCGTCATCGCCCTCCCCTTCGCCTTCGCCTTCGCCGTCTCCCTCGCCAAGGCCACTGCCGCCCTCACCGGCCATACGGCGGCGCTCCTCACGCCTCTCTTGCTCTGTCTCGGGGGCCACATCGCCGAGCCACTTCTCCAGCCACCGGCTGATGTCGAGCGTCGACTTCGCCTTGCTCGCAGCCTCGCCAACACGCATGGCCACGTCTGCAAGGTCCTTGCCCACGAAGTTTCGGACCTCTTCGAGCGCCCCTTTGTCGACGTGTTGCCCCGTCAGCTTCCGACCCTCCATGCTGGCCAAGGCAGGGACGACATCAGCCTTCTTGCTGGCCGGCACTTCGCCAGACTTGATCGTCTTGGCGATGCGCTTGATCATCGCATCGGTCGTTGCCTCGAACTGGCCAACACTGCCCTCGTAGGTTTCAGAGAAGCGCCGCTCGACACGCACGCTATCCATCGCCTTGAAGAACGTTGAGTGGTTCGGGCTTGCCCCCATGCGTTGCCGGGTATGGGGGTTTGTGTAACGAAGCCCTGCCGCCTCGTGGTTGACAAAGCCTCGGGCCACATTGGCCGCCTTGCGGCTCACATTGGCGTTGCCGACAGACGGAAGCGTCACCGTCTTGCCGTCTGTCTCGGCCCTGTCGCCACCGATGACGACGTTGATCCCGGTCTCGCGGCCAAGCACCTTGGCGTTGGTGACCATCTCGTGCTCGAACAGGTCGCCGCTCATGGCGCCCTTGGCGCCCTTGGCGTCTTCGTCCTTCTTGTCAGTCATGTTTTCGTTCTCCGTGGTGGTGGGTGTGGTTGGTGGTTCCGATGCCCTGCTTCGCAGAGCATCGATTCCTCATTCCTATGGAATGAGGTGAGGAGGGAGGACGCCTTTCGAGGCGTCCTCCCAACCTGCGGACCACCAGCCGCAGGTGGATCGTCTCGCTCCGTGGACGTGTCGGAACTACGAAACGACCCGTGTGATGAGGCCCTTGATGGTGGCCTGATCTTCAGGGTTTGCCCGATCGATGAAGGCCACACTCATGGCCTCGTTGAGTGCCGCCTTGTCACTCATGAGTCCGCCGAACATCGAGTAGGTCATGGCGCAGGACAGCAGGCCACGAGGGCTCAGTGGCGTCAGTACCTCGCCGGCAGAGAACGCCTTCCAGTGCTCATGAGCATAGGCTGCCAAGACCTTGGCCTTGGTTCCGAGGCCCGGATACTTCGTCGACAGAAGCCGCTCGACCTGGGCCTGCTTCATGTAGTTGGCCTTGCACCACAACGTGAACCTGTCGAGGAAGGCGGCCGACTGAGGCTTGGCTCCCTGATAGCGACCAGTGTCATCGCCGTTGCCTTGAGTGTTCCCCGTGGCCATGATGCGGAAGCCGGGATGCGGCTGCACGACACGACCATTGTCTTCGAGCAGCGTCAGGTTCCGCCCCTCCAGAACGGGCTGAAAGAGGTAGGCAACATCCGCTTGGATGTAATCAATCTCATCGACCAGCAGGACGCAGGGCATCTGCATCGCTCTCGGCAGCACACCCTCGGTGAACTCGGTCACCGGATGACCGCCCTTCACGACGATGTCGGGCTTGCCGATGAAGTCCATGCGGGTCACCTCGCTGTCCATGTTCACCCGGATCACCGGGTAAGACAGCCTGGCCATGGCCTGTTCGATCAGAGTGGTCTTGCCGCATCCCGTGTCGCCGTACATCCACAGGCGCTGGTTGGTCACGAGTGCCGTCAGCACATTGAGCAGGAGTTGAGGCTGAAACTCATAGTCCTCATCGGGCTCCGGAACATCTGGATGAGAACTGTCCCAAGACCATACCGGAATGTCGAACTTGAAGGGTGCCGCCGCCTTGCCGGTCAACCCGAACACGTCCGACGCTGTCTTCATTTCGCACTTGCCTTCCGGCATTCCGCCAATGGCCTTGGCCTCCTTCATCGCCTCGCCAAGCGTGATCTTCATGCCGCCAGATGGCCGACTGGCAACGGCCATCGCCAAGGCACTGACCGTGTCGCCGATATCCTTGAGGTCGGGCAGGCCAAGGCCCTTGAGGTTCTGATCGATCAGGCCACGGGCAACCCCGTCGACCCCCGCGATCTTCTCCTCGATGGCTTTGGCCGTGCCGGCCAGCTTTGCTGCGTCACCCATGGTTGTCTCCTCTGTGGTGGTGGGTTTGGGGGTGGACTCGTCTCCCTCGGCATTGAGGGTTTGCCTGAGGGCGTGTTTGAGCTTGGACTCGACGCTGTCGATCACCTTGAGCGTGTGGCTGTAGATTTCGTCTATGTCGAACTCCGTGACATCGCTTCGAATGTGGGACAGGTGCACGACGCCAAGGCAGGCAGCCTTGAGTTGCTTCTGTGTCAGCTTGTTGCGCGCGGTGACGCAGGACCCTCGGAGCCTCTTTCTGAGGGGCCATCCGGACTCGTCGGGCAGATGCCACTTGGCGGCTTCTTCTTCCGTGATTACGGCGGCATCGTCCGTCAGCTTTCGCATCGCATCGCGCCGCTCTTTCGTGCCGTCATGCGAAAAAGCCTTGGCCGCCTCACGGCCGACGGCATAAACGGCCCGGTTCGCAATCGCCTTGGCCAGTCTGGTATGGCTGACACCGCGCGGAGCCAGCCTGCGACCGTGCTCCGTTTCGATGAAATCATTGGCGAGGGAGGCGACCAGAGCGTTTCTGGCCTGCTCCAGCAATTCACCCTCGCCTCCCCTTGGCCATGCGTATTCTTCGAAGTCCATTTCTCGATCCTCTCTGTGGTGGTGGGGTCTCATCCCTCAAGACAGAGTCGCGCAATTCGCGGGATGCGCGCTGACTTGAGGGGACTGTCGGGTCGTCAGTTGATCGTGCGGTCTTCCGGCGCGTCTGCCGCCACAACGACCGGCATTCCCTCGCCATCCAGAGAGACGTGGAACTCCAGCTTCTTGTCGTTGGCAGCCGTGATCGTGTCGAGGATCTGCTTGGCCTTGTCGGCCACTCGCCGCAGATCGTCTTGGTTCATCGGCTGCTTTGCAAAGGCGACGCCGGCAGAGCGCAGCATGTTCAGCCACTTCGATGTTTGGGGCGAGGCTCTCATCGTCTCGATCAGGTAGCGTTCCAGATCGTCCGAGAACTGGCTGTATGCCTGACCGAACTCGAACACTCCGAGAGGCGTGTGCTTGACCTTTGGCTCTCCGGCATCATCGACATCAACGGATACGGCAAAGAGCGTGATGCCCTTGGCCGATTGGAGGCACTCATCGATTTCTTTCGGGTCTTCGAGGCCGTCGGCATTCTTCGGGTAGAGTCCTGTCGACAGGGCAATCGATGTGCCGTTCTCCCCGATTCCGTTGCCGTCTGCCTTTTCCTGCTCCATGCGGTCGGCAATGGCATCTAGCTGCGTCTCTGCCATCCGGTTTCGCATGCTGATGATGCCATGGTTGGCCACCCAGCTCTCGACCTCCCGCCGGGTCTCTTCGTTGGGGCTGCTCGTCGCGGCCGCCTTGATGGCCTCGAAGATGGCCTTCGCCGCGTCTTTCCCCCTGGTACGCTGTATCCCCGATAGCTTTCGGGCGAGGGACTTCATCGTCCCCTCGCCGAAGGGCGCGCTCCCTTTTTTTCGGCCCTTGGCAGCCGGCCTCCCACCACCATCGCTGGCAGGTTTGTCGCCGCGCTCCTCCGCATGATCCTTGATGGCTTCGAAGCTGTCGAAGAGATTGGCGATGATGTCGCCATAACCGAACTCGGCGATCTTGGTCTCGGCCTCCTGTGCGCTGGCCGTAACGATACCGAGGCCGACAACTTGAAGCATGGCGCCGACGAACTGCATGTCCTTCTGGCCGAAGCCCACATCCATTATCCTGCGACCGATTTCGATTGCGACCGGCGCCGTGAACGTGAACTCTTTCTCCTCGTCTTCATCGGGTGGCGTGTAGGATACGCTCACACCCATGATGCCGCAGTTTTCGCAATGGCCGGCGCCGATGGTGATGCCGTTGCCGGTCTCCTTCAAGAACGCTTGGATGAGCGTGGGAGCGTGATAAAGCACATCGTCCATCTCGCTGAGCCAGCCGCTGTTCGAGCACTTGAACATGGTGATTTCTCCTGTGGTGGATCGTTTCATATGGGCCAGAGGATTATTTGTTATGGTCCCCATGACTAGGCAAACCATTCCCTTGGCCAAAGAAAAGGGCGGCCGAAGCCGCCCTTTGGTGACCGCCCTGGGTGGGCGGGTTAGTCGAAGGCACGCTCCGAAAAGATGGCGTCAAACTTCTCTCGTTCTTCGCGCTCCTTTTCGGACTCGGCTGACTCACCATCGGCCTCCTCATCGGGATCGAGGGGGTCATGGTCGGCCGCTGCGGCCCCAGCCGCCGTCGCTATTGCAGCAGCGGCTTCGGCCTTCGCTTTCTCCTCCTCCTCCTTGCGGGCTTCCTCTTGTGCGTCGGCTTCGGCCTTGCCCCAGTCGATGGGCAGATCGCCAAGGTCCTCGTCCTCATCGAGCCCGTCGATCACGTCGCCATAGGTCTCGTAGCTGCCGGTCATGTCCTCGACGAACTCGGCATCGGCCTCTGCCAGTCGGCGTGCCAGCTTCTGCATGGGTGCGGGAAGGTCGGCTGCGTGGCCTTCTTCGATCACCATCTGAACGGCATCGAGGATTTGCTTGATGCCGCCACGCAACATGGTCGTGGCATCCTCGATGCAGCGAGGGGTTGCGATCACGGGTTCGTATTCCTCACCATCCATGGATGGTGGGTGCCCTTCGGCCTCTGCTGTCTCGGTCATGGCTTCTTCCCTCCGTTCGTTTCCTCTCTGCCGTAGGCTTGACGGGCCTTTCGGATCATCGACTCCATCTTCCACGGCTCGTCGCTCCACCGGGCCAGTGCCACGCCGACCAACCACGCCGCATTCTGCGTGAGTGTGCGTTCAAGAACGACCTCGAAGGCAGTGGACGCTACGAATGCAACGAGCAGGATAGCTCCGAACAAGAGCACTGGATGGCCGTCGAGAGCGCCGATGGTCTGGCTCACGCTGTTGGCCAAAAGTGCGCCGGCCCATGGGATCAGGAAAAGGACTATCCTGTCGAAATGGCCGGGTGGCCGGGGTGGTGGTGACATAGTGGTTCTCCTGTGGTGGTTGGTCGTTCGTCAGCGCCAGCGGACGCCGGCCAGCTTGATCAGCCCTATCTGCGCACCCTTGGTGGACACCCATTGGCCGGGCTGTTGGCCTTCACGCCACGCCTCTTCGGCTTGGCGCTTATTCTTGTCCGGCAACTCGTGGCTGCCGAACAGGTAATCCGCCTCCCGCCGAGCGAGGTGCATCCACACGCTCAGCGATTGGCCGTTGTCGTTCTCGCGGTCATCGCTCATTGGCCCGGCGCTCCCTCGTGTGATAGTGCGCCATGAGGCCGGCCAAGGTTATGCTGGCGAGGAACAGTATGAGGGCGAACACGGCCGACACAATCCGGCCCTCGATCCCGGCGACGATGCCGCCCTGAAAGTTCATGCCGGCAGCGAAGGCGTTGAGGATGACGAGGAGGCGGGCGCTCATCGCTCGGCTCCCGCTTTCAGCCGGCCTATCAGCCTGCGAACCAGCTTGATTTCGTCAGGCGTGAGGGCTTCGGGCTCGGGATCGGGCTCGTCGTCGGACGGCTCCACCTCCACGATTCCCCGAAGGACGTTGGTCCCTTTGTGGATCGGGTGCTTGACGAAGATCGATGGTCTCGTCGGCTCCTTCGTTAGGGCGGTGCAGATGGTCTTGGCCTCTACCGACCCGGCTCGCAGCCTCTCGACCACGATGTGCGCTGCGGACAGATGGCCATCGACGACGATTGAGAGAGTGGCGTGGAGGAAGTCAGTATTGATCCTGCCGGCGTAAATACTCTGGCCGGCAGTCACCCTGCCTGCGGACAAGAGGCCGCCAGCCGAGATTGCCAAGCCCGCACCAATTGCGTTCGATTTCGCGTCGATGTCCCTCCTCGCCTCGATGGATTTGGCCGCGTAAAGACAGCCGCCCGACTTGATGTTTCCCCTCGCCCTGATCCATTCGGCAGAATCGCACCCCCAACGGAGCTTGATGTTGTCGGCGTAAATGTAGCCGCTCACACGAAGCCCGGCGTTGGCCTCGACGACAAAGTCTCCACGCAAGCGAAAGGGGTATGGTATGCGGATGAAGTGGGCTGGGCAGGCGACGATCCGGACATCTTCCTGCATGAGGTCCAGACAAGGCCCGATGTAGAGACCGTCCTGATGGAAATGGTTTTCCTTGATGATCATCACGCCGCCTCCGACTCGCCGAGCAGGTCGGGGATGCGGACGTCCGAGACGTGGTCATCGACCGTCGTGCGCGCTGCTGACAAGATGTCGAACAGCCACTTGGCCTCTTCCAAGCGGGGTAGGTCGCCCATCAGGGCGGCTTCCTCAACCAAGGCTTCGGCGCGCTCTGTCTCCTCGGTCAGGAATTGCAGGCGGGTGATGACAGCGCTGTCGGACATGACAGCGAGTTCTTCCTCGCTCAGGATACGGGGGGTCATTGGGTGGTTCCTTTCTGTGGTGGTGGTGGATTAGTTCTTGGCGAGCCGCTCGATTTCCTCGCGGGCCTCCTCGATGGTGAAGCGGGACTTGGTCGTGTCCATGAATCGGGAGACCAAGCCGATGATCCAGAAGATCGCGCCGATGAGTTGCAGCAGCCAGCTATCCAGCCAGATGCCAACACCCACAACGCCGATCAGGCTGCCGAACGTGACTACGTCAGTGGTCAGAGACCTCCAAAAGCGGTCGTCCTTGATGATGATGAATTTCAGGTCGTCGAACTTGACCCTCTGGTCGTTCGGTTGGTCGGTCATGCGGGGTCTCCGTGGTGGAAAAGACCCGACGCCCTGCGGCGCCGGGCAAGTTGGGATAAGACTACAGTCGTTACACGGCGCAGCGCGCCGCCAAGCTGGTCAGGATGACCGGCTCACTGGTTGAGACAGAGTCGCGCGATTCACAGGACGCCTTTCTTTTTTGTAGTCTTCGGCTCTGTCGATGGCGTTTCGGACAACCCCACTGCCGATAACGGCGATCTGACCGTCGGGTAATGTGACTGCGATAAGGTCGCCTTTCTTGATGGCTTCCTTCATGCTTCGAACCTCTTTCCGTCTGACTGCCTTCTCTTGCTTGACGACTTCCTCGACCATCTCGTCAGACGGCGAACCTTTCTCGACATCCTCCTCTGGCCGCATGTCGATTGCGACTTCGACATCATGGATTTCGACCCTCAATTCGGCTTCGTCATCACGGCGTTGCAGGAGTTCTCTTGCCGCGACACGGGCAGCCGCTTCCTTGAGTTCGTCCGCCGTCTCGCCCTCGTCACCGCCGAGGTGGGTGTACGTTTGGTCGAACCGAATGATCCTGCTAAGCTTCTTTCGCCCCCTCTTGATCCCGTCCTCGTGATAGGAGAATTGGATCAGGGCATAGGCCGACTGGTCATCGTCGATGCCTTCTTCCTCTGCCGCTTTGGCCTCGGCTGCCGCCTCCGCCTCAAGCACAGGTAGAATTGCCTCGATTTCGAGGATGGCTTGGGTCAACTCACCGTCTGCGTCGATGCTGCCGGCAGCATGGGAGCGAAGTCGGCCGACAGCACAAACGATGGCATCGTGCACATCAGTTTTGGACATAGCCATGCTGGTCTCCTCTTGTTTCGTTGCCGTCCGAAGGGCCAATCAATATCAGCCCTGCGGCGATGAGCGCCACAAGGACCATTCCCTTGACCACTTCACCGATTAGCCAAAGGGACACGCCCTGAAGCGCGCACGAAAAAAGACGGCGCGTCATGCGCGCCGTCCGGTGAGTTCGGTTTTCATCCGCTGCGCCCAGTCTCGGGCGTCCCTCTTCGGCAGGGGGTTGGAGCGGATGATGACAGGGCCGTCGCTGTCGCGCTCCCGGATATGGACCGTGCCTTGGTACAAGGACTGGTCCTGTGGATGAACGCTCACACTCCAGCGAGCGCTGACGACATTGGGAAACTTGGTCATGATGGTTCTCCGTGGTGGCTGACATGAAAAAAGCCGCCCCGAAGGGCGGCTTGGAGTGGGGGAGTGTTTGGCCTGACTAGCTGGCGAGGCGGCCGACCAAGGCAGCGCGCTGTTCGGCGGTCAGTGCCTCGATGTTGGCAAAGGCCGCGTCGACCGGATCGGCGTGGCCGTCATTCTTCGGTGCAGCCCTGCCCTTGCGCTTCGACTTGGCCTTCGACTTGGCCTTGCGGCCCTCGGGCTTCGGACCCTTGGTCGTGATGCCTTGCAGTTCAGCCGAGGTCCACGGCGACTTCACCTGCGGGAACTTCGCGTCGAGTGCCAGGTAGTCCTTGTGGCCCTCCTCGTTCCGAGGAACCTTGGCAACGGCAACAGCCGACTTGCCCGCCGAGATATCGGCATCGATCGTGCCATTGTCGGCGTTGATTGCGATGGGAATGATGAAATTGCCCATCGAAACGACAGGTTGCTCTCCAGACATGCGCAGAGGCTGAAAGCGCGTCGAGATCACACGACCGGCGAGGCCGATCTGGCGGGTCTTGAGATAGTGGCTGGTGGTGGTCATGGGTGTGTTCCTTTCACACGTTGATTGCCGACGAACCTTTCGACGGTCAATTATTGAGACAAAGTCCCGCGATTCACGCGAAACCAGTCTCTAAAACGACAAAAAGCCCCAGCCTTTGGGCTGGGGCGAGGGGATGATCCGAATGGATCAGATGATCGACAGCTTCAAGCCGACCTCGTAGAGGTCGCCGAGAAGACGGTCGGCACGACGCCGGATTTCCGGGCGAAGTGCCGGTTCGGCACTGTCGTAGGCTTGGCCAAGGGCCAGCCACTCGCGCTCAATGGCGCGCTCAACGCGGGCGAGTTCGGTGCGAGCGTCGATGTTCTGCGTGGTGGTGGGCATGGGAAAATCCTTCGGTTTCCTGCCGCCGAGACCATCCCGACGGCTACCGATTGAGACAAAGTCGCGCGTCCCATGCTCGCGCGCGCCGCGCCCTCGGCTCAGTAGGATTTTTCCATGCCGTTTTCCCTACCCTTCCTCTGGAAGGGGAGTGATTAGCCCTGAAAAATCAGGGCCTCTCGCCAATTTGGAGCGGATTTGGATCGCTTTTGCGATCCTGTTCCCCAGACGTTCCGCGCGTTGGCAGGCCGGGGGGGGCGGGCCACGGCTTCGCCGTGGGTCCCATCAGCGCGAGATCGGGACTCTCTCTTGCCCCGACCATTTTTTGTCAGCGGCAAATCCACCCGATTTGATTTTTCCCGGAAAGCCCGCCTTAATCTCCGCACCCCTACACCACGGAGCCCGCCATGAAGACGCACAGCAAACTTCTCCTTGGCCTCGCCCTTGCCGGCGGCCTGACCGCCACTTCCCTCCCTTTCCTGCCCGCAGCATACGGCACAGAGCGACCCAGCCTGTTCCCCAACAGCTCGGCCGAAGACGTTCCCTTCATTTGGGACGCTTCACACATCGCCGCTTCCATGGTCGCGGATGTCGAGTGCGGCATCGACTGGGCTTCCGACTGGGTCTTCCGAGACGCCGGTCGCCTCTCCGAGCACTACAATCTCGAAACCGATCTCATTATCGATATCTCCTCCGTCCTTGCCGACCGGCTGCGCGCCCGCATGTCTCCCGAGGCCGTTGCCGAGTTTTGCACGACCTATGTCCGTGCCGCCGGCGATCCCACTTGATCCCCTGACTCGGCCCATATAACCTCACCCTAAGGGCTAGTCCCCCAGAAGAGACGATGCCCTGCGCCCTACGTGCGCCTGACCGCCCGCTGTGTTCCTACCGCAGCGGGCGGTCTTTTCTTGACCGGACGACACCCTACCCCTCGCCCATCTAAAATTTGGCCATGCCGGTTTCCCCCTCATTTCGAACGGCCGGGTATGACCAACTTGCAAACATCGCCATTCCCGTTGGCCGAATCCTCCCGCCCATCTACGCCAAGATGGCGCGTGCAATCCTTTGGTCTCACCAAGACATCCCGATCCTGCACCCCAACAGCTATCGCGACATCCTTCTCGGCCCGGTGGCGCATAACGACCGAAGGCCGTTTACTGACGCCGATCTGCCGACAAGAAGGCCCCACACCGTCTATCTCAGCTCATCCGAGCCGGGGGCCAAGGGTAAGCGTGGCAAGCGCGTCCCGGTCCATTTCAACTACGCCTCTCCCCACCTCGTTCCTGGCACCCACGCAGTCAAACCTGTTCGCTGCCTTGGCTGCGGCTCGACTGGCTTTGCCCCTCTTCGCTCCGTCGTCTCCCGGCACGCCTATTGCTCCCGTAGCTGTGGGCTGGCCCTCATCCTCTTCGTCCAAGACATGGCCACTCTCTACCGCTCGCCCTACGTCGTGCTCCCCCCGTCGGCGAAGGTCTTCCGATACCTCGTTCCTCACCACCACATGTACCCGAGAGGGAACGACAAGACCTTTCGCATCGTCGAATCTCGCTCGACCTCTTTCTCCCCATTCGTCCTCGCCGGCGATGTCTCTCGCCGGTTCGCACTCAACGTCTGCGGCTTTGCGGTCCCCCACCCGCGCCACCTCGTCGAACACGTCCGGAGGCTTGTCTTGACCCACGATTCCAAAGCTGACGTTGGCGGACCACCCGCGCCCCTCAAAGAAGAGGAGGCCAAGCACCACGGCGCGCTTCCCGCGCCTCACATGACCATTGGCGCTCTCGACAATCCGATCACCCAGAAGGCTGCGCAAGTCGTTCTGGCTCACCTCGACACAGCCAATGATGTCTTGAAACCGACGCGCGCCGGCGCGGTGCGCGAGGCCGTCTGGTCCAAAGACCAGACCTCACTCTTCCTCGCCCTTCTCCGCCACACCGTGCCGACACTGTCGGCGTCGGTGAACATCACGCGCTCTGTCAGTCCCTCAGATCGCGATCCGGACGAGATGACCCAAGAGGAGATCATCAACACGGCCAAGGCCATCAAAAACCGCAACAAGCGCGAGGACGCCCCAAAGTGAGCAACATCCTCAATCGCAGCTCCACCAAGTCGACTGAAGACGGAGGCAACCGGGTGCCCTCCGACATGTCCCTGCGCGGCTTCGCCGAGGCCGTGGCCTCTTTCGATCTTGAGTCCGTCCCCCGCCATCGCCGCAAGCAGGCACTTCGCTCGCACGTCCTCAAGGTCATCTCGATGCACGCCCGAGACAAGAACCTCGCTGACGCGATCCAGCGCTCTTACCTCTCCCACCTGGCGGCGTCACGAAAGAGCCACTGACGCCCATGGCCAAATCAGAAGAGGAAATCCTCCGCAGGGCCGCCTTGATGGCTGCCGCCAGTACGTCCTACTCGGCGTTCATCCAGTACATGTTTCCCGGACGGACCTTCCCGAAGTTTCAGCTCGATTTCATCGACCTGCTGGACCAGCTCGAAAAGCGCGCACTCGTCCACCCCACCACAGGCGAGCCGGTCTACAACCTCCTGATCAACATGCCGCCGCGCCACGCCAAGTCGCATTACGGCACCATTCTCTTTCCTGCCTACCTGATGGGCCGGAAGGCCACGCGCAAAACGATGGTCTCAGCATACAACTCCGATTTGGCCACCGACTTTGGCGGCGAAACCAAGTCCATTGTCACCAACCCTCGCTTCAAACAGGTCTTCCCGGACTTCAGGTTGTCCACCGACAGCCGCGCATCCGACACGTGGAAGACGAAACAGCGCGGCGCCTACTACGCCCTTGGCCTGAACGGCACGACTTCTGGCCGTCCGGCCAATTGTTTTGCGGCCGCCACACTCGTCCTCACCCCGGACGGCCCGCGCGCGATCTCCCAGCTCCGCGCCGGAGACAAGGTCGTATCGTTCGACCACAGCACCAACGAAACCGTGATCAAAGAGATCGTTGCCACTCGCTCTCAGATGGCCGAAGTCCTTGATTACAAACTGCAAACCGGCGTAAAATTGACCTCAACGTCGGACCACCCCCTCTTCGACATCAAGTCGCGGCTTTATCTGCCGATGAGGGAATTTGCGGGTGGACAGTACAGCTCACCAATCGGTCTTAGCCGAGGCCAACGCGCGCAGCAGAGACCGCATCTGTCAGCATTGTGGGGCGGCGTTCCGCGTCCCCTACCCCAGCGTTCGCAAGACGATGTGCTCAAGAGCGTGCAGAGGCGCCCGAAACGTCAAGCGCGCGGCGATTACGAAACAGTGCAAGGGGTGCGGCAACGAGTTTACCGGCCCACGCCACGCCACCAAAGATCGGCTGTACTGCACGAAGGCGTGCTGGGACGCGCACAAGCCCGTCACGCTTCAGCGTCTCCGCGAGAAAACGTGCCCGGTCTGCAAGGTGCGGTTTCAGCCCTTCAACAGGCATGCGGTGACCTGCTCGAAAGAATGCGCGCGCAAGCTCCATTCGCTTCGCATGAGCGGGCCGTTCAACCCACGGCATCGCAACGGCGCAACGCGCCAGAAGTACGCGCCACACTGGCGCCCTTTGGCCAAGGCAATCAGAGCGCGCGACGGCCACGAGTGTTTCCTGTGTCTCGCGCTGTCCCCGACCCACGATGTCCACCACATCGATCTGACCAAGTCGAACAACTGCGCGACGAATCTGATTTCCTTGTGCCGCCGGTGCCACACCATAGTGCATCGCTCGGACCACTTGGCCCTTGCATGGTCACCAGTGCTTCGGGCCGTCGCCGCGAGCCGGTCTTTGACATTCAAGTGGCCGATACAGCCAACTTCTTTGTTGGCGGTTTCCCCACCGGCGGCTTCGCCGAACCCGGTGCTCATCCGACTTATGTGCTGGCGCACAACTGCCTTATCATCGACGACCCTATCAAATCCCGCCCTGACGCTGAGTCCCCCACCATCCGCCGCAACGTCTGGGACTTCATCACCGGCTCGCTGTGGATGCGCCTCGAACCGGAAGAGGACGGCACGCCACCCATCCAGTTGATGACCCTGACGCGGTGGCACCCTGACGACCCCGCTGGCCGCCTCATGAAGCTCCCCGAGTGGGCCGCAGGCGAGTGGCACCATGTCTACTACCAAGGGCTCACCGAACTGCCGACCGATCCCGCAGAGCCGGAGAAGCGCCAGTATCGCGCCCTTTGGCCGGAGCGCTTCGATGTCCGCTACCTCCTCAAACAGAAGTCTCGCTCGGAGCGTGACTTCGCCGCTCTCTACCAGCAGCAGCCCCTCATCGAGGGCGGCAACATGCTCAAGCGCGCATGGTGGCAGTGGCTCCCTGAGGATTTCGATCCGCTCCTTCAGCGTTACCACTCGCTCCTCATCGCGGCCGATACCGCCTACAAGTCCGGAACCCGCAACGACTACTCGGCCTTGGCCATCGGCGGCATCACCCTCAAAGGCGACATCCACCTCCTCAACATGGTCCGGGGCAAGTGGCAGCTCCCCGAACTTAAGCAGCGCCTTATCATCCTCAACAACCGCCTGCGTGGCCGTGGCCTTCGCGCGATCATCGTCGAAGACCACGCCTCTGGGCAGTCACTCGTCCAAGAGCTGCGTCGGGAGAGCGGCCTGTCAGTGATTGCGCGCCGCTGGCCGGGCGACAAGGTCACCCACCTTTCCTCAGTCCTTCCGCTGGTCGAGGGCGGCCGCGTCTTCCTGCCGCACAAGAACTCCACCAATCCGAACATGCACACGGAGTGGCTGCCGGACTTCCTTGCCGAGATCGAGCAGTTCCCGGCCGCCGCTTTCGACGATCAGGTCGATGCGTTCTCGCTCCTCGTCTACGAGCTTTCCAGAACCTCTATCACGGCCGAGATGATGGAAGCTCAGTTCGCAGACTTCCAGCTCGCCTCATTGGCCAAGAAGCCCATCGAGCAGCTCGAAGGTCTCTACGGCCGCTCACTGGCCAAGCAGCTCGACGTGACCGGACGACGGGGTTGGGGCGACTGAAATACTATCCGGCGCATCACACCAAGCCGACCAAGGTGCCCCGTGAAAAAGCCAATCCCTACAGTCGACAGACCCGACCGGACCCCTGAACGCCTCAACCTTGAGTATGCCGCGACCACTGGCCCCGGCCGACTCAACGATCTTGGCCAAGGTACGCGCCAGCATGTCGAGTCTCTTCGTGAGCGGTACGAATCTCACCAAGTGTTCGCTCTCCCCGCAGACCCGGACTGCAAGACTGGGCGGTAACCCATGGCTTATCCGGCCTACAAGACGCTTGACCGCCCTGACGACCGGCGCGTGATCTTCAACCTAGGCGAGGTCCCGCAAGTCGCCAGCGCGCTCTTTGATTATGAGGACATCTCCGATGCCCTCAGCGAGGAGCAGGAGCAGCGTCTTGTCGATTACATCAAGGCTCTCGTCGACCTCTCTCATTCCAAAATCTCAAAGCGCTACGACCATTGGCGCGAGGCCGACGAGGCGCACGATGTCTATGTCCGCCCGGATACCACAGACTTCCGCGAAAAGGCGGTAATCGGCGACACGCGCGCCATCACCGAGACCGTTGTCACCTACCAGATGGCGGCTCTGACGGGGCGCAACCCGATGTTTCAGCTTGAGGGTTTGAATGGAAAATCCCGCAAGCCCTCTCTCCTGCTCGAACGTGTCCTGCACCAGCATATGCGCCGCACCGCTGGCGAGGCGCGCATCGCCCAGTTCCTCCTCGACAGCTCGCGCTACGGCTTCGCTCCCACCAAGGTCACTTGGGACGCCAATGGTCGCCAGAACTCTCTGATCAATGCCAACCCGCGCCTGACGTTTCCGGACCCCCGTCCCGGCTGGGGCAACTGGAACGATCAGTCCTTCGTTGTCCTCTCAGACTACAAGTCGACGCAGCAGCTCCTGCGTTCCGGCATGTATCCCAAGTTCAACAAGTACCCGGCCCTTCACGACGCGCAGCTCGGCAGCCGCCAATCATGGACGGCGCACAAGCACATCGCCGACGAGGGCCGTGGCCTTTCCATCGACCCCTCCGAGATCGATTCCAAGGACGCCCGCTTCTTCAAGACGGGTGACACCCACGTCGTGGACGAGGCGTGGTTCATCGTTTCAGGCTACGAGATCGGCCTCCCTCAAGTCGGCCTCGTCTGGATGGTGGCCACCGTCCTCAACGAGAAGTTCATTATCCGCCTCCAGCTCTCGCCGTATGGCCAGCAGTTCCCAATGGTCTACGGCTCTCTCTACCACGACGTGCACAAGACGTGGGGCCAGTCGCTCTACGACCTCCTCCTGCCTCTCCACGACTTGGCCAATTGGCTCATGCGATCACGCATCGACAATGTGCGTGCGGCCCTCAACAACCTGATTTTCGTCGACCCCACCCAAGTCAACATCCCCGACCTGATCGACCGCAATCCGTGGGGCATTGTTCGCACGCTGCCTGGCGTAAAGCCGGGCGAAGGCGCCATGATCGCAGACATCCCGGATGTCACCCGTGGCCACTGGAACGACATCGCCGCTCTATCCGATATCAAGCAGCGCGTCTCGGCCGCTTCCGATGCCCAGCAGGGCGTGCCCACTGCCGACGTTCGGTCGGCCACGGAGATCGCGCGCCTGACCCAGCTTGGCTCCCAGCGCCTTGGCGTCGCCTCTCGCATTACCTCGGCCATGTCGATCCGACCGATGGTCGAGATGATGGTTTCCAACATCCAAGACTCCCTCAGGTTCGAGGCATCCATTCGCGTCAACGATCAGATGCCCTCCGAACTCGTGGCCTTGGCCAAGGAGGACTATATCGACGTCGATGTCCAAGCCCTTCAGGGCGACATCAACTACCTCGTCATCGACGGCACCCTTCCCATTGAGCCGACCCGCTCCCCAGAAGTGTGGGTCAACGTCCTTCAGGCGATGGCCCAGACAGGTCTCAACATGGAGTACCGGATGGGAGAGATCGTGGAAGAAGCGATCCGGGCGATGGGCGTTTCTGACCTCGACCGCTTCCGCATCTCCGACGAAGAGCGGGCGGCTAAGGGCCTCTCACCTAGCCAGCAACTGGCCATGATGGAGAAAGCGCGCGGCGCTTCGGTCATGCCTCAGGAACAGCTTTCCCAAGAGGTTCAGAAAGGCAACCTCGTTCCGTCCCGCGAGACCCTTCAGACCAAGGGAAGGGCCGCCGCATGAGCAAGACGCGACAGAACGCAATCTCGGACAAGGACCGGCTCTACAAACTCGAACAGGAATCCATCGCTCTCCGTAACGATCTTGAGGCGAGCCGAGACAAGATTGCCGATCTGAGAAAGCAATTGGCCAGTACGCCCGACTTCGCGGTCGCGCTCGATGCCGCGATCCACCAGTTCTCCGAACGCCTCGCTGTCCTTGAACGTAAGGTCGATAAGGAATTGATCGCCAGCCAGACCCGAGCGGCCGTGGCCAAAATCATGCGCGAGGAGCAGGCCAAGGAGCAGGCCAAATGACCAAACCTCGCTCCGAGCAAATCCGGTTCCTCTCGGCGGCCACTGGCACTGAAGTCATTCTCGATGCCTACATTGAGTCTGCCGAGCTGGGTGGCCGCACCATCGCCGACATCCTTGGTGACATCTTCGATGCTACCGGCACGTTCCGTGCCGACATCTTTGAGTTTCGCGAAGACCCCCTAACTCCTGGCATCCTCCAATCTCGTGTCGGCGACTTTGTCGACCCAAACGCCGGTTGGACAAACCTCTCCAACACGGATTTCCAATCCTTCGTCACCTCTTGTCAAACGGCTGCGTCTGAAGCCGATGCTGCGTGGGCCGCGACCGAAGCCATCTACGACCAGACGGTGATCGTCTACAACGACACTATCGCTGTGCGCGGCCAAGCCATCGTGGCCAAGGATGCTTCCATTGCCGCTCAGGGCCTTTCTGAGGCGGCCCGCGATGCCGCCGGAGATGCCGCCACTTTGGCCGGCGGTCATGCGGCCACCACCCATGGCTATATGACGACGACCGAGGGTTATCGCGATCAGACGCTTGGCTACCGCAATGAGTCGGAGGGCTTCAAAAACGATGCGGAAGCCGCCGCGATTGTCTTCGCTACGCACATCGCGGACACCGCCAATCCTCATGCAGTGACCAAAGCCCAAGTTGGTCTCGGCCTTGTCGACAACACAGCGGATGCCAACAAGCCGATTTCATTGGCGACCCAGAACGCGCTCAACGCCAAGTTTGATATCTCCGGCGGGACCCTGAGCGGCCCCCTTCTTCGCGACGCAAACTTCAAAATCGATCTCGACGGCGAAGATCCGACTCTCACCTTGGACTTGGCGGACAAGATCGTCTTTGACCGGTCGCACGACACGCTGGGGGTCGTGATCAACGACCTCTATCGTCTGGCCATCAGCCCGACCAATGTGCACGTCTATGGGTCAATGAGCACCGACGGCATTCTGTCGCCGTCCGCTTTGAACGTGCAATCGGATGCAGACGTTGCAGGTCTGCTGAGACGGGCCGGCAATACGGTTTGGGATGCCAGCAACTTTGATCCAGCTCTGAAAGCCGATCTCTCCGGCGCGACCTTCACTGGCCCAATCGTTGCGCAGGACGATCCAGCGCACGGCAAAGCCATGGTCTATCCGGGCTCGGCCATCCAGCCCGGCTTCATAAACTTCAACAAGCCGGACGGCAGCAACTTCGGCTACGTCGGCTGGTCAGACGGGGACGACTGGCTTCAGCTCTGGCACTACACCAGCACGCAAAAGGGCTGGCGCACCAACGGCATTCTCCGTGCCGATGGCGTCCCGGCCTTTTATGCCTTCAAGGCCGGCGGCGCCCAAAGCTCTCTCGGCGTGGTCGAGTTCTCCGGCATAGGCAACAATAATGGCGGCTACTACAACGGATCGACCTATCGATTCACTGCGCCGTGTGCTGGAAACTATGTGTTTCACGCCAACGTGTTCATCCAGTTCGCGTCACCCTCTGCCGGCTTCGGAGCTTGGTATTTTCGAAAGAACGGGGTGACCTTCGGCGGCACTCACCACACAAGCATCCTCACCAACACCCAGTCATACCAGATGGTTCCCGGCAGCATCATCATGCAGCTCGAACCCGGTGACTATGTCGACATCTATTTTGGCGTCCAGACGAACACCTGGGTCTACAACAGCTCGTTCTCACAATTCTGCGGATACCTGATCGGATAAGGCGAGATCGCTATGAACCACAACATCACCCTGACGGATGGCCAGAAGCTGGCCCTTGAACTGGACATGGCCGATGTGGTCGAGTTCATCGACAATTGGGTCAACTCGCGCCTCGACATCGCCGCCAACACGATCCGCAATGCCGATTGGTACGGTGAGGCGGTGGCCGGCGTCGTCGCCGATGGTGGCGATCCAGTGGACCCGTTCGTGGTCGTCCTGAAGGCGCGCACTCTTGGCCTTGTCGAGACTGCCCAAGAACGCGCAGATCGTCTTGCCAGTGAAGCGCCGCCGATCTCCGGGCCATCGCCGGAAGAAATCATCGCTTCGCGTGTCAATGGTCACGCCATCGTCCTCAAGGTCGATGCCGTCAACGCGCTTCGCACCGATGGCGGCGAGCCGTTCCCAGTTTCATCTGCCGGTATCGTTCTGATCCGGGACAACTATACAGATCGGATCAACGAGCTTTCAGCGAAGACGCTTATCGGCGACACGCTTACAGCCGAGGAGGTCGCCGAGGTATCCCGCATCAAGGCTGGGTTCGCCTTCTTCAAAGGGGTCGACACAGCCGCGCAGGCAATCATCACGGCTGGCGATCCCGCTGACCCGATAGAGGCTGACCCACGATGGCCGACGCCTCCGACGCCCTGACCTGCACCCTCGCTTTCTATCGCGGCTCAAGCCGTCCGACCGACTGGATTATCCAGATATGGACATCCTCGCCCTACAGCCATGTCGAGTTGGCCACCGATCTCAAGCGCAACGGCAAAGGCGAGATCATTTCCTTCCGTGGCCATTCCGCCTCGCCGCGCGACGGGGGCGTCCGCTCGACCCACATTGACGCGAAGCCGGGCCACTGGGACTTCATCGAAATCCCCGGCAACGAAGCCGAGGCCGTCCAATTCATCGAAGCTTACCACGGCTACCCCTACGACTGGCCAAACCTCTTCACCCGGCACATCCTGAAGATCGGTCCCCTCCCCTACAAGCCGTTCCGTCGCATCGCCTTCCTGTGCTCCGAAATCGTCCCCATGGCCGTCGGCCTTGGCCATCTCACCCATCTCGATCCCGGCGCCATCCATGACGTGCTGCTGAGCCGCTAACCGATAACCGGACGACAGTTCTATAGCCCGCTGCCATTTTGGCCGCATGTTCGGATTGCCCTCAATCCCTGCCGCGCTGCTCCGCCCGCAGACCTTCGTGGTCGGCGCTGCGATCCTGTTTGTCCTTTACGTGTACCTGATTGCAATCCCCTCAGCCGAGCAGCGCGGCAAAGCGGCGGCCTTTTTGGCCGCCTCTGAGCGCGCGCTTTCCCTCATCCAAGAGAAGAACGAGAACGCCGATGAAATCCGCGACCTTTCTGCCTCTGATCTCTGCCGTGAGCTTGTCCCTGACGGCATGCCAGACGACGCCTGCGACTGAAGGCGCCGGCTTCGTCCTGATGACGCCCCAGCCGCCGACCGCAGCGTACATCTCGCGCAACGATCGCCAGTTTGCCGAGCAGGTCGCGGTGAACAACCGGACCTGTGGAGAGGCTCCGGCGTGCGAAAAGTGATCAAGCGTTCCCGTCAGCAGACAAAGAAGCCGACGCATGGGCTCAAGCTCAGGCGCCTCCTCCCTCGCTCGGCCAAACGTCCCCGGAGAAAGTGATGAACCTGCTCACCGAAGCCCAGCTCTACGAGATTGCCGGCGTCCGCTACCGCAGCGGCAACCGTGGGCGAAACCAGCCCAAGATCGTCAGCGAAACGGTTCGATACATCAACGAGTACGGCCACCACTTTGACCTCGACAATCTCCTCAACTTGTCCCGCTTCCTTGGCCAGACGGCGGTCGAATCCGCCTACTTCTCGACGACAACCGAGTTCGCATCCGGCAAAGACTATGAGGGCCGCAGCGATCTGGGCAACACACAGCCGGGGGACGGCAGACGCTTCAAGGGGCGCGGCCTAATCCAGACGACTGGCCGTTACAATACGACCAAGTTTACCAAGTGGGCCAAGGCCGTGCTGAGCCGCTTCGTCTCCAAAGCCATCCCCGACTTCGTCAAGAACCCAAAAGAGCTGGCTAATTTTCCATGGGCCTTTTTCTCGGCGGCTTATTACTGGTCCGAGGGCAACCCCACGCGCCGCTCTCTCAACCGGCTGGCCCAACAGGGCAATGACGAGATGATCACGCGCCGCATCAATGGCGGCCTCAACCATTTCTCTGAGCGCCTCGATGCGACCGACCGCGCAGCCCTCGTCCTCCTTGGCTACAAGACCGACAAGGGCGGCATCCGTGCTTTCCAAGAAAACGCTGGCATCACGGTCGACGGCCTCACTGGGCCAGAGACGCGCAACGCCCTGATCTCGGCCCTCAAAGCGGCCAATCGACCCAAACCTGTGTCCACGCCGGGCCCCGAGAAGCCAGCTCCGCAACCGGCCAAAGAACCGGCCAAGCAACCCCAGCCGGCCGTGAGGCGCAACAACCCCCTGGCCGCCATCATCGAAGCAATCCTGAACCTGTTCCGCCGATGAAGTCAGTCACCGCCCACCGCCCCGTTCACGCGATCAGGCGCGATCTCGAAGAGATCGACGCCCTCGCTGCTTCGCGCGGCTGGTCTCTCCTTTCCAACATCCTCGACCGCGAGGCCGACTCCATCATCAAAGCGATGACCGGCAGCGTCCACACGGCCAAGGAGATCCTCGACTTCCAGCGTGCTGGCCTGCGCGCCGTCAAGCTCTTGCAGTCCCTTCCTGAAACACAGGCCCTCATCCTCAAAAACGAACTCGAACTTGCGGAAGCCCATGAGGGCGCCAAGGAGAAGACCGATGTCTCTGAATAATGAACAGCGCAAAGCCATTGCTGCCATCGACGGGCCGCCGCCGGAAGAGGCCGGCCAAGGCGGCACGCCGCAGCCTCAGGAAACGGCGCAAGGCCAAGCCCAGTCTGACGGAGCCCCGAAATCCGAGTCCGAAAAGCTGCGCGAAGAAGCCTTTATCGAGATCAACCTAGGCAATGGCCAGACGCGGAAGATGACCGAGTCCCAGATCGCTGGGATGGCGGCACGTTACACCGGCCTCAACCAGAAGAACGCCCAGATGAAGCCGGTCATCGCATTGGCTGAAAAGATCATGCAGGCCAACCCGAACCTGACGCCGGCCCAGCTTGGCCAAGAGTTGGCTGAGTACGCTCAGCAGCGCATGTCGGGAGGAAGCCCACAGAACACGCCACCACGTCCGAACGAACCGGCCCCAAACTCCAACTCCGGCACACCGTCCGTCCCTTCAGATGACGATCTGGCCAAGTGGGAAAACGAGAACGCCTCCACCCTGCCGCCCGGCTACAGGCAGATGCAGGGCAACATGAACCAGATGGCTCAACAGATGAGCCGGATGACTGAAGCCATGCAGCAGGTTCTTGCCCAGACGACTGGCCAAGTCGAAGCAGCTCGCATGGCCCAACAGGGCGCTCGCCAGGTACAGGGCCAATCTGTCCAGCAGACAATTGGCAACAACCTTGACGCTGCCCAGCAGCGCCTTCAGCTCCCCACTGACATGGCCAGCCCCTTCATGGAGTTTGCCGCACAGCGTGGCTACACGATGGAAGACTTTGTTGATCCCGATCTGACCCTGACGGTGATGAACGATTTCAAGAACCATCTGTCCTCAGGTGAGATGGACCGTCTTCGTGGCATTCAAGAGCGCCGCCAAGCCTTCACCACTCCTACCGGTGGAGCGCCTTCCGGTCCTCAGGGACAGCCGAGCGAGGAGCAGGCTGACTTTGACGCCTTTGCCGGAAGGATGGCTGAGAAGCGGCGCCTTTAGATCGCATCATCCATCTCGGCTTCCAATATGGGTGCACGACGGGGGCGTTAACGCCGAGCATTGCGTAGGCCGTCTCCCGGCTCTTTTCCGTCGTGCAGTTTCCAAAAACGCCTGCGCGCCGCAGGACCCCGACGATCCTGCGAAACTGTCTCGGATTGGCCTTCACGGCCCCACCGAACCAGAACTTGGGATGCGTGTCGCCCTTTGCTTCATTGCACTTCCGGCACACCGCCACATAAAACCTGCCGCCCATCGCCTGCGGGATGACGTGATCCCTCGTCGGAAAAGCCCATTGGCTTTTTGTTGACATTCTGGTTCCGCAGTATGGGCATTCTTGTCCGTCATGCGCGCGAACCCATGCGCTCAATCCGGTCGGGCCTTTCCTCGCCATGCTGGGCTGTCTCCTATGGCAGCACCCTCCCAGCAACAGCCTATGTCGTCCTCAAGATGATTTGCAATGGTCTTCAAGTTGACCGGATGACAGATTCCCCAGAAGCGCATAATCTCTCGAACCAGAGCGCTTCGGCCCTCGATCTATAACCGAAAGACGGTCGCCCGAGAGATGCCGGGTGAGAGTTGAACGGCCCCGTCCTGAATGACCGATGACGGCAGAGCGCCCGACCCGTCCTTCAGACCTAAACAAACGCAACCCAGATGGAGGCCAAGATGGCCATTCTCGGCGTTCGCGGTACGGGTGAGTTCACGACGGATTTCCGCCCGACCAACTACCGCGAGCTTTACACCTTCCTTGAGCCGAACGGCGATGCGCCGCTCTCAGCTCTGATTGCAATGATGACCTCCGAGTCCACGGACGACCCGAAGTACAACAACTTCCGGGACGAGCTGCCGGATCAGGTGGTCACGGTCAACGGCGCTGTGGCTGACACCTCTACGGGTGCCGTCACGCTCGACGCCAACGACGACAACCAGTTCATCGTCGCGGGTACGATCCTCGTGAACGCCACGACCGGCGAAGTTATGCATGCCACTGCTGATTGCACGGGCACGGCCCTGACCGTTACCCGCAACATTGGCGGCACCACGCATCAGATCGCCGACAACGCTGAACTGTTCATCGCCGGCTACGCAGCGAAGGAAGGCGCGGACACTCCGACGCCGATCTCCTTCGATGCCACGCTTGCGTACAACTACACCCAGATTTTCCGAACGGCCTTTTCGGTCACCGGCACTCTGGCCAACACCAACCTTCGCACGGGACCCAAGGAAGACGAGTCTCGCGTGAAAGCCCTGAAGCTGCACATGAGCGACATGGAGCGTGCCTTCTTCTTCGGCACCCGCCACATCGCAAATGCCAGCTCTGCCGAGCCGACTCGCTACACCGGCGGTCTGATCAACTCTCTGACCAACGTCATCGACGTGACTTCCGATACGGCAGCCTCGACGATCATGACGGAAGAAGAGTTCGACACGAAGCTGATCGATGACATCTTCGCCTACGGGTCGAAGGAAAAGATCGCCTTCATCGGTTCCACCGTGGCGCATCACCTCAACTGGTTCGCCAAAGACCGCTGGTCTCCTCAGCAGGTGGACGGTGCCTACGGCATCAACTTCACCCGCTACACAACGCCAGCGGGCGACCTGCTTGCATACCTGCACCCGATGTTCCGTCAGCTTCCGGGCATGAAAGAGTCCATGCTCATCCTCGACATGCAGGACATCTGTTACCGGTACATGCAGAACCGTGACACGCAGCTCCTCAAGGATCGTCAGGGCAACGGCGAAGACCGTCGCAAGCACGAGTTCCTGACGGAGTGTGGTCTGGAGCTGAAGCAGGACCGCACGCACACCTACGTCAAGAATTGGACGCTTCGCAAAGCGGCCTAGTGACGACCCGGCTGGGGGCTTCGGCCCCCAGCTTTTTCTTCTTCCAACATCGAGGTTCCTCATGCCCGAAGCCACTCAAAAGGCAGCAGCAAAAGCTGAGCCGAAGGCCAAGCCCGCGAAGGCGGAGCTTCAGTTCCTCTACCGAACCACGCGCGACGAAGACCGAAGCTACAAATTCCTGGGTGTTCGCGGTCGTCGCAATCCCGAGCACCCCAACAAGGTCGAGTGGGTTCTGAACAAGGAACAGGCCGAGAAGGCCGCCGTTCATCACCTCGTCGTCATCGGCCGTATCGCGGCGGTCGGAGACTAATGACCTCCGGCCTCCCGAATGTCACATCGGGCGGCAAGTACGCCCATCTCAGCGAACTGATGGCCATGGGCCTCGTCATCTTCGGCGACTCCAACGTCGATATGATTGACGGGGCCTTGGCCCATTTGATGCTGAAGTTCGCCAATGACATCGTCGACGAAGTCAACATGCACCCTTATCGCGAGGGCATGGACCAGATCGCGCGATACATCTCCATCGAAGACAAGCGCCCCATCGACGATCACATCATGATGGACGGTTTGGCCGCCGCCTATGCAAAACACCAGCGTAGCGACAAGGCCATCGTCCTGATGAGCGACTACTACAAAACCATGAACCGGAAACTCTGGCAGGAGCGCAACGGAAACACCCCCATCGATGTCCGCGCTTTCGACGTGGCCAAGACCAACCCCAACAACGGGTCATTGTCGTCGGAGGGTGAATGACCACGCCCTCCAAATCGCCTCGCGCTGTCAAAGAGCGACCGATCGCATACGAAAACTTCATTGGCTTGGAGACCATCCGCGCGAGAAACAACCAAGACACCGGCAAGCGCCAACCCTTGGCCGTTCTCTCAAACGGTTACGCCGATCCCATTGGCCAGATCGTGCGCGACCCCGGCGTCACCCGCATCCAGAGCGGCGTCAACATCGCCCACGCCAAGCACTACGACCTCTTCTCGCTCCTCTGGTTCGAACGCCTGTCCGACGGACTGTACCCTCGCTCGACCACTGGCGCGCAAGCTCCCACATTTTTCACCGCTGGCGCCAGTCCATCGTCCGTCCATTTTGGCGACATCCTCTACACCTTCGCCCAAGGCGAGACGCCTGTCGCATTTAACGGCACGGCCTTCGAAGTCCTGCCAGCGACCAAGCCTCTATCCAATCGGCTGCGCCCTGCCTTCGCAACGACCGTGGCCTCCCGCCTCGTCGTCGGCGGCATGCCGCAATACCCGAACGTCATCGAAATCAGCCGCGTCAACGACGTCAACTTCTTCTCCGAGGAGGAGGCCAAAGACTCCGAGAATGTCCTGCGTGGCTTCAAGATCGATCTGGGTAACCAGCTCAAAAACAATGAGCGCATCACTGGCTTGGCCACCTTCGAAAACGACAAGCTGATTATCTTCACGACCTCTCGCGGCTTGATCTACCGGACGGGCGAAAACATCGAAGACTGGGGCATTGAATCCCGAACCTCCATCTCCGCTGGCTGCATCTCCCACAACACGATCCAAGAAGCCAACGGTGATGTCCTTTACTGCTCACGAACGGGCGTGCAGACCGTGCGCCGCTCCCGCGAAAACGGGGTGATGATCTACTCTCTGCCGCTCTCCTTCCCGATCACGACTCTCTATCGGGAGCTTGTGCGCGGCGTCAGCGACATCAAGGACATCTCGGCGGCCTTCGACGCTGACGAAAGCCAGTACCATGTCTTCTTCCCGTTCGAGGGCGCCATCAGCCGGCGCCTGACACTAACGCTCGATCCGACTGACCTTGACTCTTCCGGCACTTGGTCGCTGTCCGAGAGCTTCTTGTCCACGACCTGTGGCGATTACGCAGACGGCTCGCTTATCTACGGCACCCCGGACGGCCTCTTTCAGGTGGCCAAGGTCGAAGAGGAGACCGCCGGGAAGTTTCCCGACCTCAGCATCGAGACGCCTGACCTGTTCCTTGGCTCCTTCACCGACCACAAATCGCTGGCCGGCCTTGTCCTGTCCTGCGCCGGCAAGAGCTACCTCAACCTCGAACTAATCGATGCCGTCACCGGCAAGGTCATCTGGTCGCGATACAATGTCGAGGCCGAGCCAGGGACCGCAATTGCAGACGCCCGAGGGACCCCTCTCAACCATAACCGCCGCGTGCCTGTGAATGTGCGGACGACGGCCTGCCGCCTGCGCGTTAAGGCTTGTGGAACGGGACAATTCCGTTTCGCCGGTTTCGCGCTGATCGTCGGAGAGTGACCATGGGACGCTTGGCCCAGCTCAACCCCAACAACTACGGTTCGTCTTCAAACATTCAGGCGGACTTCGAGAACATCGTTCGCTACCTTGTCGCTGCCGAGCGCGGCAACAAGACGGTGGCCGAACTGATCACCTCAATCTTCGACGCCACCGGCCAGTTCGATGTCGCGTTCCAGTTCACCTACGATGCCGATGGACTGAAATACAAAACGGCTTCCGATGCAGACTGGACCGTCTTGGCCACACCTGAAGATCTGCGCGGAGACCCCGGTAGGGACATTGGCGATGTCGCCCTGCCAATCATCACGGCGCGTGTGGACACGACCGCAACTGCCAGTCAGACCGTCTTCCCCTATGTCCACACATCTTCCGATTACATCTTCGTCTTCCAGAACGGTCTACTGCTCTCTGAGGACGACTACACTCTCGACCCTGACGCCGACACCGTCACCCTCGGCAGTGGCGCCACGCTGAACGACATCATCTCGATCTATAAAGCGCGCGGCTCCGGCTCCATCTCAACCACCAGACAGGACTTCACCGTGACCGGGGCAACCCAGTCCGTCTTCGGTTTGACTCTCCCGGAGAATGAATATCAGGCTCAAGTCTTCCTGAATGGCATCCTGCAAGCGCCGACGACAGACTATGTCATCAGCGACGGCACCTCCTCTCTGACGCTTATGCAGGCCGCCGTCACCAATGACGTCCTCTCCGTCATCATCATCGCTTCCACGAGCGCCACAGAAATCCCCGGCTTCATGTTGGAAGGCGTCTACACCGACAACAAGACAGGCAAGATTCCATACGACAGGGTGGCGATTGACGACGGAGACATCCCGCAGGCCAAAGTTGACGGTCTGGCCGATCACCTTCTCGAAGCTGCCGTCATCAATGTTGCCGCAACGGCTCCGATTATTCCCGCGTCCGGTGAACTCTGGATCGACACCTCGGTCACGCCAAACCAGCTCAAATTCTATGACGGCTCACAGTGGCTTTCGACCCGGCCGGAATCGACCCTTCCGTCGATCTCAACTGGTGAGGCCAACTATGCGGTCTACATCAACTCCACTGGCACCGGCTTCGTCTACAAGCCTGTCGACTTCTCGGCTTTGGTCTACAAGTCGTCACTCGGTGTCGCCGGCGGCACGGCAACCCTCGACGGCGACGGTCGGCTCGCGGCCGCGCAGCTTCCGCTGGTTCGAGGGACGGATGTCATCAACATGGCCCTCAGCGGTGCGGTGGCAGACGACACCTACGATATTCGCCGCATGTTCGGCGAGAGGATCAGGATTATTGGGCTAACGGCTTCGTTGTCCTCCGGCTCCTGCTCCATCCAGCTTTCCGTATCCGGCGCAACAGTTGGCTCGGTCTATGCCGTCTCCTCTACACCGACAGACCAGCTCTTCGGTACGGTCATCGAGGTCGATGCCGAAGTTCTGTCCAAGCTGCTCTCTGTCGTCGTGACCAGTCAGTCGTCTGCCGACACGCTGCTTCTGTCAATCGTGATCGAAAGACTCAACTAGTGACCGAGCCCATCGTCCCCTCCGATGCGTACAAGATGGTCTGGGATGAGAGCGGCGTTGCCGCCCACTATCTTGGCGACCGGCTCGATGCAGAGTTCCCGCGCCACTATGGAGGTTTTCTCTTCTTCGACAAGGGACGCATGCTGGGCTGTGTCTCCATCTACGACTACCGAAACAACAAAGGCCGACCGAGCGCCTTCATCGTTGGGGTAGCCGAGAGCCCTCGCATCTGGTCTCGAAAAAACATCCGCGACATGACCAAGATGTTCTTCGAGAAGCCGCCCTACGGCATGGGCCTCTGTCGCCTGAACTCCTTCGTCACTGACGACAACCTGCACTCACAGAAGATCACCGAACGCTTCGGTTTCAAGCGCGAGGGTATGCTCCGTGAAGCCGGCCCGGACGGCGAAGACACATACGTCTTCGGCCTGCTCCCAAGCGATCTGACTTGGCACGTTAGACCGGACGACACGTCAGGCCAAAGTCTCGATAATCCGAAAAACGGCCCCCTTGCCGAACAGGAAGACGCGACTAATGGGCAAGAAGTCTCCGCCGCCTGAGCCAGACTACACGAATGAGCGTGCCGCCTTTGCGACGAGCGAGCTGGCACGACGGCAGACGCAGGCCGACGCCTATAACAAGGCGATCAACTCCTACAACGCCGATCTTTCGTCCCTGAACTCCCAGCTCAATGAGCTGGGTTCGACCCTGTCCGGCTACTCCATCGTCGATGACGAGCACTTTGGTGGCGCCACCAGCAAGATTGCCTCCCTCGAAGACCGGCTAGCCGGTCTTCAGAGCAACCTTGGCGTCAGTGCAGCCAAACCAAACTGGACCAGCATGGTCCAGTCGGCCTATGGCCCCGTCGAAGTCGGCATGCCATCGCTCGTCGAGAAGAATACCGGCTTGGCCAACTCCTTCTCGGCCAAGCTGGGCGAGCTGGGAACCATGATTGCCGGGCTACGCGATGAGCGGGCGGCCGAAGAAAAGCGCATCGACACCTTCTCGTCTGGCCTTGCAGGTACGCTTGCCGGCCTGACCTCGCAAGCCGACCAATTCACCATCTCCGACAAGGGCGGCATCACATCGTCTCTTGGCCAGCTTGCCGATCTCGACAGCCAGCTCACGACCTTCTCCTCACCTATCCTGAGTGAGTACAGGTCGGGTGATGTCGGACGATACCAAACGCAGATCGACGCGCTTCAGACCAGCCTCAACGACATCCTTGGCCAGCGCGCCACAGAAGAGCAGCGCATCCGAGACTTTGAGGGCACACTGAACGCCAACTTCGATGTCTTGAACGACCGGTTTGGCAACCTGACTATTTCCGATCTTGCGGGCATCGAGGCTCTTCAGCGCGATATCGACGCAAGGCAGCTAGGCGCGACCCGCTTTTCTTCTGTCCTGCCGACAACCTTCAACGACGAGCTGTCTGCCTACGCAGACCTCGAAGCCCGCCTTGGCTCTCTGGTATCTGAGCGCGATGCTGAACTCGCGCGCGTGGCCACCGCTGAACAGGAGGCCCGATCCGGCGCCAGTTCTTTGATGGCGCAGCTAGCGTCATCCGACATTTACTCCGGCTCCCTTCTTGGCCAAATCGAAAACGCGATCAATGAAGGTCGCTCTGACATTGCGGGTTTCTCGTCCGCCCTTGGCGGAGATTTTGCCGGCGTCCTTGGCCAGCTCGACCAGGCTGATGCCCAACTCGCCGCTCTACGTGCAGCACGTCAGGATCAGCTTTCCGGATTCGGAACCGACGCCTCATCCCTGATGGACAAGATCGGCTCAGCCGACCTTGCCGATGAGTCGCGCCTCCGTTCCAACCTCAACGCCGCGCAGCAATTGTCCGCCCGTCTTGGCCAGTATTCCGGCACCGATGTTCTCGACTACCGCAACCAGATTCGAGACGCCGTCGATGCGGCTCAGGGTCGCCTTGATGAATTGGGCACCGTGCGGTCGGGAATCGAAGGTGACGCACGCCGCCTTCTGAGCCAAGCGCGAACGACAGACTATACGAGCGCCGACATGCTTGATGCTTTGGCCGCCGAGCTTTCCGGCGTTTCAGATCAGCAGGCCAACTATGGGGCAACCCAAGCCGTCGACGAAATTGACGCAATCGCAGCCGTCATTGCCAACGAACGTGCCCGCCTGAAGGCCGACGAGGAAGCAGCCCTCGCCCGCCAAGAGGAAGAGCAGGCCGCCTTTGCAGGCTTCAATGGTTTTGGCCGCCCACCGACCGGTTTCAGCGCGCTGATGACGCAGTACGCTCCGTGGTTCAACGCGGACTTGTACCGTTCTTCAAGCGCTCTGCCGTCTTCTTTTGCCCGCCAGTTGGCGGTGCAATACGCCTAACGGTGACCAATGTTTTCGGCGGCTCTCGGCCTAATTGGAGGGATCGGCTCCATCGTCTCGGCTGGATACCAATACCAGCTCGGGATGGAGGAGCTTGCGCTCAAGCGGAAGGCCCTGAAAACGCAGACGGAGTTTGGCCAACTTCAGTACGGTATGGCGCTGGACGAAATCCGAAAGCAGGACGAGCAGCGCGAGTACATCAAGGAACAGAACGAGCGAAACCAGCTCGCCCAGTCTCTTGAGCGATCCAAGATTGAGGCGCAGCGACGCCAACGTTTGGCCGCCTACCAGGAAGAGCGCGACTATGTCGTCAACCGACAGGTCGAGATCGATCGAGCACAAGCCGAACAGTTTGCCCTCGAACTGGAAGCCTATCTCCAGAACCGGGAACTCGCCCAATCAGAACGCGAAACAGCTCTTGCCTACCTCGAAGAGGCCAAAGCAACTGCGCGCGGAGAGCGTGACGAGGACATCCGCCGGCTCCGCATGGAACAGATCACGGCGGCTCAGGAGCGAGACTTCGCCATCGAAGAAATGCGAGGCGCTCAGCAGATCGCGGCGGCGGAACGCGCTGACGACATCGCTTACCGAGATCGGATCATCGGCGAGCTTGGCACAATGCAGGATAGCCTGTTCGAAGCCTACGCCCAGATGGAGCCCATCGAGGCTCCAAGCGGCTTCTCTGAAGCCGAACTGATCAGCACGATTGCGAACTACGAAGACAATGCCGTGGCCAATGTGGACCGCGCCGCAGACCGTGTGGCCTCCATCGCCGAGGCCGGCTTGATCAAGGGCGGCATGGCCAACTCTACCGCTGGCACCGCAGAGCGCAGCCGCATCGCTCAACGCCTCGCTCTCGACTATGACAATGCCCGCTTGGCCGCGCGCCAGCAGGCGATGGACTACATCCAAGGCAAGGAGCGTCTGAAGTCCACCGACTTCGAGCGCAGGATGAGCGCGCGCGGAACCCGCTTCTCCGAGATCGAGGGCCTCTATGCGCCCATCGTCGACGCGCTTTCCCGAGAACGACGCACCCTGTCGGCAAACGATTACCAGACGCCGATTGGTGTTGGCACAGCCAACGTCGGCCGCCAGCTCGTCACCGCAAACCAGTATGCCTCACCCTTGGCCGTCAACTCCGCAGCTATCGCGCCCACCGGAATGTCAAGCCGCATGGGCAACACACTCAATCTGCCGTCCATTGCGGAAGCATATGTCACGACGGGAGACTACAACCAGTTTCAGCCCCAGCTCTGGAACATCGATGGCCCCGCAAACTACATGGCCAACGCCTCCCAGCTTGTTCAGACCGCAGGCTATCATGATCCGATGCCTTTCCTTGAGATGGCTGGCCAGACATCCGCTGCCGGCTTCAAGGCCATTGGCGGCGCTTTGAACGATCTCCAGCGTGGCGGCTGGGGTCGCCGCTTTTCACCCTCTTCGTCAGCCTCTGGATCAACCGGTATGGCGGCTAGCGGCCTCAATTACCCGATCCCCCAGTCTCGGCCGGGCACAAACCCGTTCCCGATGGCTCAGTTCGGTTATCGGCAGTAGGGGGTCGGCATGATTTTTTCCGGCGCATACGGCCTCTACGAAGGCGCTGTTGCATCCGAGGAACGCTGGCAGCGGCGGCGCTCTGAGGCTCGTCGGGCGTTCCTTGCGTACAAGCGGGCGTTCCCCGACTCCACATATGAGGACTATGTCTCTTTTGCCGATGACATCTCAGGCGGCAATTCGTTCATTCGTGGCGCTATCCCTGCCAACGATGTCCTCAAGCGATTGGCTGAACGGGAGGCTGAACAGCGTGCACAGACTCAGCTCCAAGAAAACCTTCGCATGCTTTCCCAGAGGGCTCAGATCGCCGGCCAAATCGACGCGCTTGTCAATGACCAAGTGCTCTACAATGACGATGACGCCCGGCTTCTTGACGGCATCGCCGGTCAGCTTGGCTATGATCCAAACGATCCGGCCACCCACTCAATTCGAACGTTGATCGAGAACTCCTATCCGAACGGCTTCGCTGCGGCGCGCGACCAGCGCCGAAGCGCCCTTCAAGGCGAAATTCTTCCCGAGGTTCAGGAGCGTATCGCCGCGAACCCCAACCTGACCGACGACGACCTTGTTCGGATGTATCCCCGGCTGGGTGAGGTCCCCTCCCCGTTGGCCAGAGAGATCATGTCGACGGGCCGCCAACAAGCCCAACAAGCTTTGGAGCGACAGACCCAGCAACAGGTCAACGAAATCGTATCCCAAGGACGCTCACAGATCACTGCGCACGGGACCTATACCATTCCGGCCGGAACCACCGCCGAGGTGGCGGAGCAAGCGCGAGCAGCGCTTGATCCCATCAAGGATGCCGAAGACGAAAAGATCTCAAGAGGACAACTCAACGATGCCGTCAGCGCCATGCAGGCGGAGGCCGAACTCATCGTCAACACTCCGACCTTGGCTGCCTTTTACGCCGGAAACGAAGCTGATCTGCGAGAGCGCTTGCGGACGGCTGCTCTCCGATCAGGCGTAGAGCCCGGTGCTGCCCTCGAAAGCGAGATCAACTACAAAATCCAGTCCATCAAGGCCAATGCGGCGGCACAAGAGAACGCTCAATCAGCGAGGGATGTCGAAACAAACAACTCCGTCGTTTCCGCCTTTACCGGCAATGAAGCTCTGATGGCTCAGCTCGTCGATGGAACGATGAGTCTTGTGGACCTTAGGTCCCAAGTCGATGAAGAGATGCGAGCGCTTCACGGTGACCGTTACGCCTACGGCCACACTACCTATGCCATGGACAACATCCAGGAACGCTTGGCCACCATGCGGCAGTCCCAGCGTACTGCTGCATCGGCTTCTGCCGTGGAGACGGCAACTGCCAGCCGAGATGCCGCTGCGACCACGGGCAAGGCGACGGCTGTCAACACGATCGATGCCATCTTTGATCCTGAAAGGGATGCGATGGAGAACTCGGTCATGCGGAACTTCGTCGAACTGCTCGGTGCGGCCAGCGGTGGCCAGATTACACCAGAGGCTGCCCTTCACCTGAATGCCAAGTACCTGAACGAAGACTTCCTCAAGTCCCATGATGGCGATTTGAACGCCATGATGAACGAGGCCCTGTCAGACCCCTTCCTCGTGGACGCCATGTCGCCAGATCGAGTGACGCCGGAAAGCGTCGGATTCCCCGAGGGCAACCAAGGCGCATCGAGCGCCACCTTCCTCGGCCATGTCGAAGAGGAGGCCGGCACCATCGTCACCGAAACGGTTGAGGCAGCGAACAGTGCTTTGGCCGCACTTCAAGCCGGTGAGGTTGATCCGGACAACCCGAACTCCGACGCTTCCACCTACTTCCTTGACAGCATGGAGCTTCTTGAGGAGGCCCTTCAGTCCGAGATACTCGCTCTTGCGCAAGAGCTTTCCAAGGCAGTTCCGACCAGCAAACACTGGTCTACGGACGGAGAGATCACATCCGACGTGCAGGCTCGGGTCATTGGTGATCTCCGCTCAAAAATCGAGGAGACTCGACGCGCGTTGGCCGAAGTCCGTCAGCGTGGCGAGCGCCTCATCATTGCCGGAAGCCCGACCGCAGAAGATGAAGGGGTCGGTGCGCGTGTCAAAGGCCGATTGTTCGAAGGTCCTCGTGCCCGAGGCCCGCAGGATATGCTTTCGTTCGAGGGTCCAGAAGTCATCGAGGAGCCCGATCCGCCGGGCGCACGAGGGCGATATCAGCGCCGTCAGGAGCGGGGCCAGTAACCGGACGACACGCCCAGACAATTTGGCCATCTTGGCCACTGAAACAGTTCGACGATGGAGTTCCCGTTGAGCGACAGACTTACCCGCCTGCGCGCACAGCGTTCGGCAGCCGCCTCTCAAGATGGCGGTATCTATCAGAATTTCGACCCGGCCAACCCTCTGGTCAACGCGCGCTATGTCGCCGACCTCCGTGCCTACTTCCGAGAGCGCGGAATCACCGGTCGCTCTGACCAAGAGCTTCAGAGGCTCGCCCTCAACGACTCCAACATCCGGGACTTCAACACTGTCGCCTCATTCTTTGGCGCCAGAGGATCGTCTGCCGACATAGCGAAATACTCGCAGGGTGAAAGCGCAATCTCGCGCGCAGCCCGACTTCATCTCGCCGTCCAGCAGCACCCGAACATCTTCCAGCAAGATGGCCGATCCTTTGGCGAGGCGTTCCCCTCCATCGCCAAGGGCATCCTGACCGATCCCGTCAACTACGCCCTTGGCGCTGTATCAGCTTTGTCTGGCGGAGCCGCAGCTCCTTTCGCGGCCGGCGCGCGCGGCGCGGTCACCGGAGCCGGGCGGAAAGCCCTGATGTCAGGGGTTAGTCGTGGTGCGATGACCGGCGCCAAGTGGGGCGCAGTCGAGGGAGCCGTTGGTGCAGGTATCCAGTCAGTCGGCGAACAACGCCTTGCCCGAGACCTCGGCCTTTCTGATGGTGTGTCCGCCGCCCGTGTGGCCCAAGACGCAGCTATCGGTACTGTCATGGGAACCGGTATCGGCTCCGTCTTCGGTGGCGCGGGTGGTGTTGTCGGAGCAGTGCGCGGCCGCAGCGTTGCTAACCAACTCCTCGAAAAAGGCTACACGACCGACGAAGTGTCCCGCATGCTGGACACCGGTGCCCAAGGTCTACGAGAACTCCAGCAGATCGAGCCGGACCTCTTCCGTCAGCGGATCGCCGAAGCAGAAGGACAAGAGACCAACGCGGACCCCGTTCTCACAGAAGCCGAAGCAGCACAAAAAGCCCAAGACGATGAGCTGGCCGGTCGCGTCACCCAGCTTCAATCTCACCTACAGGTTCTTCACCGACGCCTCGCCGATCTGACGCGGGACCGCATCGAGGAAAGCAATCCCGAAGCCGTGGCCTCGATCGATGAATGGATTGAGACGACCCAGCGGGAGATCGTGGCGCTCGAAGAGGCAAAGAGCTACCCTCAAAAACTGGCCAGTCGAGAGGCCATTGCACGCGAACTCTTGGCCAGCCCCAACCCGGATGAAATCGCTCAGGGTCGCGATCTCATGGGACAGATCGCGTCCGACCGTGCGCGTTTGGCTTCCATCGTCGAGAGAGGAACCCCTGAGGATGTCGAGAACTTTGTCCTCGAACGCTCGACAAACCGGCAGATCATTGACCAAGGCCGCAACGTTGCCAACGAAGAGGGCGCGATTGACAGCGCGGCACAGAGAGCAGCTCTCGCCGAGCGCACCAAGGCGGCACGCGCCGACGCTCGAAAGACTGCACAAGGCGAGGCCGTCGTCGCCGGTGAGACCGGTGCACTCGCGGCCCGCACCGACGAAACCATTGGTCCAGATAGACAGGCAACCCTGACTGACGAACAGGTTACCTCAACCCAAGTCGATGATCGCCTCGCTGCCGAGGCTGAAGCCATCAAAGCCGAGCGGGCTGCGGAAGCCTCCGGCGCCGATCCGTCTGCCGAACCGGTCGCCATTGTCGAACCGCCCGAAGAGCCGGCAACACCCCCTTCTCCGCCAAGGGTTCCGGTCACCCAGTCCACACGCAAGGGCGTCAACGCCAGTAAGTGGGCCGTTCAAGAAGCTGAACGTCGTGGCATCGATCTCAATGAGGTTACCGGCACGGGCACCAACGGCCGCATTCGCAAAAGCGATATCGTCTCCCACGCCAAGACAAACGGTCCCTCGGAAACCTACACCGGCACCCTGACCGAGGTTGCCAGTGTTCTTGAAGCGGTCCAGCCACAACTCGCTGAGCGCGGCCTGACGGAGGCCAACCTTTCGACCCTCCTTAACAACCCCAAGTTTCTCCGTCGTGCTGCCATGGCGCACTATGGTGAGGCGGCCGACCCGGCCACTATCGACGCGATGGTCGATGTTTTCTCGTCGGCCAAGAAAGCCGGCGATATGCCGCAAGTCGGTAACACCATCTTCAATGCACCCAGCTTCAAGGGCCGGCTGGGAGACCTCCAAGACGAGCTGGTCGCACGATCTCAGTCTTATCAGCGCGAACGCACCCCCCACGATCCTATGGCCTCCAAGTCTGGCCGGATCGTCGATCAGGCTTCTCCGATGGTGGACGAGGAGGGCAAGCTCCTTCCTGGCGTGCGTATCCAATCCCTCTTGCGTCGCGGTCGAACGTTCAACCCGGAGACTGATGCGGAGTATTCGATCACCGGCGAGGTCCCTGACCCCAGCCGCTTCAGCTTGGCCGAGGCGCAGGCGCGCGCGCGCAGCGCTGTCGCCTACGCCGAAGGCGGAACAGACGCTCGCAAAAGGCGAAAGCAGCTCATCGATCAGATGGCAGCAGCCGCCGAGGCTGGTGACGCTCCTTCCGCAGCCATGCTTCGAGGACTTCAGCGTGATCCTCTGGTTTCGTCTATTCAACCCTTCCTCAGCAATGGCCGGGTTGCTGTGGTCGATTCAGCGGCCAAGCCCAAGAGAGATGATGTCCTCTTCGTGTCTGGTCGTTCGGGAAAGGTCTATGCCGACTGGCGAGGCGCTTACGCTGAAGGGGGCCTGAAAATCCCAAAGGGCGCCGCGATGCCCGAAGAGTTGGTCAGCCTTGTCGAAATGGCAAAGCTCTCCTCCTCCAAACCCACACGGTCTAGGCAGGCTTCCAGTGCACAGCCCTCTGAAGGAGGGTCTCTGTCCGATGTTGCGGCAGCCCTGAAGTCGTCCTCGTCCAACTCTGCGCCCGCCGCCAAGTCCCCCGACATTGACACGCTTCTTGATGATGAGAGCGTACCTTTCGATGATCTGCTCGAAGCGCTCGCCTCATTCTTCAAGGCATCTCCTTCCGCGCAACCTCTGGGCAACCTGCCTCCTCTGACCAAGGGCGATCAGGTCCTGTTCTTCCACAACCCGAAGACCGGTCGCGTCATCGCGCCAAGCCGGGCACAGGTTGAGGCCGGCAAGTCGACTCGCGATATCTTCGGAACGCGCAAGATCGATGAGTGGGAGTACGAGTATCTTCCCGACTCGGTCGAACGAAATGAGATTGGCTACCGCAAACAGAAGGGCCTCCCCATCGACGGGAAGGCAAAGCCCGGCAGTTCAGGGAAAGCTCTGGAAGGCGCTGGTCGTGAGCGCCCTGTTGATCTGGACGATGTCGCTGATGCCATCGCATCCACGCAGGGCTCGCCTCGTTTGGCCGAATTGGTTTCTGACCTAAACAGCAAACTTGCCCAAACGCCAAATCGAGGCGCCGCCCTCAGGCCGCTCGACGAGAGCTTCACGTTCCGCGACCTCTCCAATCTTGAGCTTGCCATGCAGCGCCTGCCTGTCAGCGCGACAGACAACAACACGTACCAGATCATGAGGGCAATCTCGGAGATCGAAGCCGAGGTGGCGCCATATGGCATTCGCGCACCAATGGCTGTTCGGGATGAAGCCATTGAGCAAATCCACACCGTCTTTGCCAAACTGCCCATCTCAGATGTTGAACCGATGGTGGCCCTCGTCAACCGCTTGGCCAATGGAGAGGCCCCCCAAGTTGCGCTCGGGAGCAAAGCTGGCGCAGACAGCCTGTCTCCTGCCAGCTACGACGCCGATCTGGGCACGATCTTCATCGGCCAGAAGGTTGCCGACGGAACAGCCAGATCAAAGATTACTCCGGTCCACCACACCTTCTTTCACGAGGTCGGCCATTGGGCACATCTCAACTTCCTCGGATCGAAAGACCGTGCGGAGTTCTGGGGCTGGATGGCTGACAATGTCCATTCGCGTGAAGACGTCGGTAAGGTGCTTGGAGTTACCGGTGAAGGCTCTCTGGCCAAACAGGCTCGCGAGTATTTTGACAGCCCCGCAGAGCTTTTCGCTGAGATGTTTGCTCGCTGGGCCACTGGCCAAATCCCGGAGGCCCAGGCACCTGCCATTTGGCAGAGGTTTGCCAAATACATCAAAGGTCTTTTCGACACACTCCTTGGCCGCTCTACCGCCATCGACCCCGAGGTCGAGCGCCTCTTTGCCAAGGTCCTGCCGACCGAGCAAGTCGAGAGAATCGCCGACGATGCTGCCGCCATCAAGAATGGCGCGGCCCGCGTTGAGTCCCTGACGAACACGTCGCCCGACTTGAGGGGGCCGGATGCTGACGTGTCTGTTGGACTCGACAGCGGGCAGGCAGACGTGCCTGCCCGCGTAGATTTCCGCCTCCCCTACTACGAGATGGGCATCAAGGACCTGAAGGCCCTCGGCGATCCATCTCGCGGCCGGCAGATCGGCTACTACAAGAGCGTCTATGACGATGTCTCTGATGTTCGTCGTCTGTGGGAATCGGCGAACGACACAGGAAGTGCGGAGCTATTTGAGGACGCATACCGAGCAACGCATCAGCTCATCGTCGGCAAGGCGTTTACCGGCCAAGAGCGCCAAGCTTATCTCCGCCGCGTGGCCAAGGCGAAGGGTGAAAAGCTCGATATGCTCTCTCGCCTCGATGGTGGTGCCCTCGCTCCGTTCGAAGACAGCCCATACGCCATCATTGCGCGTGCCAAGAAGGTTCTTCGACGCCTGAACCGCGCCCATGCCGGAAAGGATTTTGACTCGGTCGATCTGAGTAACGACAGCGTTGACGCGATCAGCGCCGCATCTGCCGCAGACATTGCCGATGCCGGCGGAGCTTACGTTCCGAACGAAGCCCGGATGGAGGTCCTCCGCAAAGCCTACACGGGTGGAGACGACACAGAGACGGGACTGGCCAAACTGCTCGACGACATGCAGACGGCGATCAACACATCATTCACCGAGAGCGGTGTCCTTCCAGTTCGTGGCGTTGACCTGGCGCGCGAGGTCGAAGGAACGCGAGTCCCGGAGCTGGCACTTGGCCGCTTCAGCAACCTGATTGTTGGCGACCAACTCCGATACACCAAGGGTGCCGCAGCCATCCCTGCAAACGAAAAACGCATGGACTGGACGATCACTGACCTGATCGCAGAAAGCGACGGCTCGAAAGGCATCGTCATCCGCTCGCGAAACAATGGCCAAGTGAAGGTCATTACCGATGACGCGGAGATGGATAAGCTCACCCGGCGGCATAGGGCCGCAAAGTCACGCTCTCAGGCGGAGCGGGCACGGCGCGAGAACGTGGCGTCAGTGGCCAAGGTCAAGAGAGACATTCACGAAGAACTCAAGAGGCAGGCATACGCCAAAGCCAAAGAGCGGCTTGCGGGCATAGAACAAGTACGCGGCTACACTCCGGTCGCCGCGTCCCCCAAGACCGTCGATGCCGCACAGCTTATCGATCGTTTCGCGCAAACCGGTGAGCCTCAGGTTGCCGATGAGATTTTGGCCATTGACTTCAAAGCCCCTCAAAGCGTCGAGGGCATCAAGGCAAACCCGCCGGAAGAGGCGGCAAAGGGGATTCGACAAATCCGCTACAAGCTTTTGTCGGGCGACCCGACGGTAGATGCTGACGTTGCCGGTGTGCGCCCCGATCAGGTCCGCCTTTCCCCCGTATCTCCCACCGTCAACCTCGCAGTTCGCCGGGAGCTGGAGGAAGGCATCGGTACAATGGCAGAGGCCGGCATTCCCGCATCTACCACGCCTCAGATGAAGGACCTCCTGTCAGTCCAATTCCATCGCAAGCGCGACGGGGAATATGTCGGCCGAACGCTGGCGTACCGGCTTGCCCGAATTGCCGATCCGCGTGCGAATGATGCCCCGGTCGGCCCCATGTTCACGCCAAACACCGAGGAATGGCAGGGGCTTCGCCGTACCATTCGTACCATCAGCGCCAAACTGACCGGCGCCGAACCACCGCACGGCTTGGCCAAGGACATCTCGAATGTTCTGTTCGACACAGAGCCTCGACTTCTTCGCCGGGCATCGGAGAACGGCTTCGACCAAGACGATGCGGCCGAGCTTCTTGAGGCCATACTCGACCCGACGGGCGGCATCGACATCGACCCTTCCATTCGCCCCTTTGCCAGCGAGCTTCTGGACAGAGCGGGATACCTTGTGAACGGTCTCGTGCGAGGCAAGCACGCCCGCAACGCAATGGCTCGCCTCACCTACTTCAACGACATGTTCGAAAGGGCAGAGGGTATTCAGCCCGGCAGCTCGCCACTCTCCAACATGACCTTCTTGGAGGCGGCTGAGGTCCCGACCGGTTCCTCCGGCATTGCGCGTGCCGGTGCGTCCGCAGACGCTATGGCCAGAGAAGGCTTTGACGATGTCGCTCTCGTCGACAGCGAGGGCAACATCGCACGCTCAGCCATCGACTACATTCGGCCCTATCTCCGCCTCGTTCTCGATGGCCACGCCGACGACCCCGTCATTCGCGATACCGTCGAAACGGCCAACCGGCTTCTCGATCACCTGAACCGTGGAACGGAGACTGAGCGGCAGGCCAGCCGCGCAGCTCTCGACCATCACCTGACAACCCTCTCGGACGCGGTTGAGCCACCGCGCTTTTCTGTTGTGGCCATCAAGTCGGGCAAGTCCTCCAACACGGCTTTCCAGATGGCCGAGGTACAAAACGAGCTTTCGCTCAACTCCTTCTTCACTGGCGTCCGAGAAGCCCTTGATGATGGCGACCTCGACGCTCAGTGGGAAGAAGCCTTGGATCAGGTCGTCGGCCTAGTCCGGCCCGGCATGACCAATGCACAGCTCTTCAGTGCCTTCGCCTCGGTTGGCCGTTCAAAAAACCTCGATCCATCTGACGTGGTTTCCACGATGGGATTCGCTTCGATGGTGGACGCGCAGGGCTATGTTACGAAGACATTCTCCCCGACCAAGCCCATCGAGGATTTCAGTTCGCCGAACCTGTTCCACGCTCCAGCTCTCTCCGAAGAGGGCGCAGTCGGTGAACTTGGCCACACGATGACATCCCACCTTTTGGCGTCTTCGACTTCGCTGTCCACCTTCAGCGCTCCGCCATCGTACAAGATTGCAAAGTCCGCCCCTGATCAGGGTACGGTCAACTGGCTGCTGCGATTTGGTCGGAACAGAAAGCCTACCGGCGAGGACCTGTCACAAGGCATTAGGCTTCGCCACAAATGGTTCGGCCTGAACTCGCAGGTGCTTCGCTCCGGCGGACTTAACCAACTTGCCGACTTCTTCCAGACCCACTGGCCAAACGTGTCCCAGGATTTTGCGCGTCGTCTTTTTGGATCGAAGTCCAAGCCCGGCCCCCTGGCCATGATCCGTAGCCTTTCCGACGCCCCGAGCCCTGGCAGGCGTTGGCTTACAGACGCCAATCCTCTTAAAGGCGACCATAAGGTCGAAAGCTGGGACCGCATACTGCGTGCTCTTCAGGAGCCTTCCAACCCGCGTTTGGCCGCTCGCCTATCGGCCGACGAGGCCAAGGCCCTGAAGTCCATCCGGGACACGATGGGCCAAATCTTCTTTGACCTTACCGATGCGGGCGTCATGATGGGATCGCGCGGCCCCAATTATTTTCCGCAGATTTGGTCGTCGATGGCCATTCGCCGAGACCCCCAGAAGTTCCAAGACGCACTCGTCAAGTACTACCGCATCGAAGCGACCAAAGCGGGTCGAGCCGTCGATGAAGACACGCTGAAGGCGCGTGCTATGAACGTCTATCGGACACTTTCTGATGAGGCTGGCGAGGCTCTCTTCAATGATGACTTCGGCCAGTCCTATTCAGGCGCCGCCGAAAACATCGACGCATCCCGAAAGATCGAACTTGATCGGCATCCGGAGGCACTTGCTGATCTCCGGCCCTTCTTGGAGTCCGATCTCGAAAGCTACCTCGTGAAGTATGTCGACCAAGCTTCGCATCGGCTGTCACTCGCTCACAAATTTGGCCACCGAAATCACGGCTTCTCCGACTACATGGCCGTCGTCACCAAGGGTCGCGAGGGTATCGCAGAGCTGTTGTCTCGTCGCCGCACGCAGGAACACAAGGACTTCGTCTTCGATGCCGATGGCGGCATGGTTGAGCGTGCCATGATCGAAGAGTTTCCTATGCCCTTCGAGGAGGCGCCAGGTCGAGCAATGCAAGCGGCAGACGATGTCGTTGCAATCTTCAAAGCATCTGGTGAAAAAGCTGCTCGCGCCCACCTCCTATCGATGGCCGTGCCTGACGCCCGCAAGGGAGGCGGTCCTTCCATTGTCTATCAGCGCCGAGTGGATGCCATCATTGACGGCCTGAAAGACACGGGTGGCGAGGCCAAGGGCAAGCTGACGATGAGCGACATGAACTTCATCAACAACATGATGAAGGTAGCTTCTCGCCGTCCGCTTCGAGACGCGAACACCCTTGGCGTTGAAGCGTCCAAAGCCCTCCGTACCTTCAATTCGGTCACACTCCTTGGCTACACGGTGATCTCCTCGCTGGGAGACTCGATGCTCCCAATCGTTCGCTCGGGTGAACTCAGGTCGGCCATGAAGGCATGGGCCTCCTACATGTCTGATCCGGACTACCGTCAGGCCATGAAGAATATCGGGACAGCGTCAGAGTCGCTTCTGCATAACCGCATGACCTACATGAACGGCACGCCGGCCAACCGCCTGTCGTCAGCCTTCTTCAACGCCATCGGTTTGACGCCATGGACAGACGAGATGCGGGGCTTGGCCAGTGGTGTTGCGTTCGAGGCTCTCAACACTTCGATCATGAAGACCAACAACACCCGGTTCTTTGATCCCTCTCGTCCGCTCGCACGACAGAGCGCAACGTTCAAACGCCACTGGCGCTTCCTGAAACGATACGGTCTTGAAGACCGTGCTGGCGGTGGCGACCGTGGTGGCCAACTGATTTCGCAAGCTGACCTTGATGGCACTGTCCCCGGCAGCGATGCAGTCCGCATCGGAATGACCCGCTTTGTCGATGACGCCGTCTTCTCTCCCAACCCGGATCAGATTCCGCAGTGGGCTCAGATGCCATGGGGTGCCGTCATCTTTCAGCTCAAGAGCTTCCCCCTGATGATGCAGCGCATGGCCAAGGAGGTTCTTTACGATGACATTCGCTTGGCCATCAACGACCTTAAGGGACGACCCCTGGACCTGAGCGATATCAGTGGAACCGGAAACACCAACCGGGCCATGTATCTCCTGAGCCTTCTTCCCATGATGGGGATCGGCGTGAACTTCCTTCACGACAACATCCGAGCGCGTGGCGGCGAAGAAGGAAATGAGCGCGCGCCGGGCGACCGGTCCATGAGCAAGATACTGCGCGAGTTTCCTCTCATGGACGACACCTATGAGCAGGGCTTTGGTCTTCTCGAAAACATTGCCGACCGTGAGACGCTCGACGCCGCAGCCGGCCAACTGATCTCTGGATTCTCGACGGCCGCTGGACTTGGCCTCTTTGCCTCGATGCTGACAGACACTGCGCAGCAAGCCGAAAACGGCCAGTATGGTGTGTCTCGTATGATGAGCGTTGTGTTCGGCCCCTCGGCTGGAACGGCTATCTCCGGCATGCACGTCCTGCAAGGCGCGCTGGACGAAAAAGGTGGTGGCTTTGCTGGTCTCGGCGCCGGTGAGAAGACCTTCCCTGAACGTCAGGCCACTCGCGAAATCTTCCAGCGCATCCCCGTTCTTGGTGGCCAACGTGGTATCCGGGACATGATCGTTGAGAAGCTGGCACCAGCAGGAAAGCGAGGAAGAGGATCGCGCTCTTCAGCCTTCGAGGGTGGAGGCTTCGAGGACGGGGGCTTCGAATAGAAAACCCCAACCGCCGCGTAGCGATTGGGGCCTGAACGAGCTAAACGCTCCCGCATTGCGGGGCAGCTTTTTCTACATGATGCCTCCTCTCACTTTTCTCTTGGCTTGAAGGGGGTGAAGTCGCTGCACACAGAGGTGCACGGTCTTTCGTGGCGCAGGCAGTAAAAGCCCTTGCTCGCATCGGGATAAGAGAACATGCAGTGATGACACTCGGGATTCTCGGGAACGAGCCCTTCCCAACACGAGGCCCTGACCTCGCAGAAAACGCATGGCCATTTGTCTTTGTCGTCGCTGATCTTTTCGACATCGCCTTGCAGGATGCGGTCGATCTTGATCTTCAACATCTCCCATCGTTCGGGGTCGAACTGCACACGCTCGCATAGGTACTCGGACGTGTTCTTGTTGAATATGACGAAGACACAGGACTTCATGCCACTGAGCCCCATTGCCATCACCGCCTGATCAAAATAGTTTGGCTTGGCCACGGCGATGGTCTTCTTCTCCATCTCCTTAAAGCTCTTATCGTCGGCAGACTTGATTTCGAGAACCTCTTCGAGCGTGTTGTCCCACTCGATGATCCCGTCGACGTAGCACTTGACGTGCCCGTGCCACCCCGTGAACTTGATCTGCTTGTCGAAATTGGCCGGGTCCGTGTGGCGCACTGGCCATCCGGCTCCTTTGAGATCCTTGATCACTAGATCTTCGATGGCGTGGCCAAGCCGAAATGTCCTCTCCAGCTTGGCTGTCGGCGGTGATGCCGGGAATGAGCGAAACTTGAGAGCCACTTTGGCGTCACAAGGGTCTCCAACCATGGACGCGCTGATGGTGCGTTGACCTGTCCACGGTTTCTCGGGCTCGTGGTAGAGGCCAAGGGAGGGCTCCAGATTTTCATCCTTGATGTAGAGCTTCAAACCTCACGCTCCTTGGCCAGTTCGAGAGCCGCCTTCAGCGTGTCGAGGCTCTCGTAGATCATCACCCTCCCCTTGTTCTTCGTCTTAATGCCGCTCACAGCTCCACCGACGTGATCCCGGATTGCGTTGGCCAAAACGTCTTGAGCTGTCGTGCAATCCTTGAGGTGCTTGGCCATGAAGGCCGTCTCCAACTTGCTGGCCTTCTGGCCTCGTGGGGCGGTCTCGTTCCACCGAGCACGACGGGCGTTCTCAAGTGCTTTCTGGAGATCGGACTTCGCCGTCGAAACAACCACCTCGATGGGAAGATGTTTGTTTCCGGTAAGCTTCCCGATCATGGAAACCTCGCTGTTGAAGACGGGATCATCCGTGAGCGGATTGGCCATCACTCATCCTGGGGAAAAGAGCGGGAGCGGGCAGTATGGGAGGATTGTGCCCGCTCCCTGTATCTGACGGTGGGAGTCCCGTCAGAAGGGAATTTCGTCGTCCAGAGGCTTGTTGGCGCCTTTGGCCGCACCCATCGAGACGACGTTTTCGGTGTTCGATGCGTTGGCCATTGGTGATGGGCCTGCTGCCGGCACATTGGGGTCGACTTCAGAGAACCGTTTGATCGCGTAGCTGACGCGCGTCTGGTTGTCCTTTGTGTAGGTCCCATCCGCATCAACGAGGATGCGGACCTTCAGCCCTTCCATTGCATCCAGCCCATACCCGGAGAGGGGTCGGTCAGGGTTCGGGTGGCCACCATGCGTCAGGAACGTCTTGAGCTGATCACGCCCGATCTTCTGCGCGTCGGCCGAGGCGTTCATCACGTTAAAGCGAAATGTGATCTGACCCATGCCTTTCAGGTCCTCGAAGACGATGACGAGCATCTTGCCACTCCCCTTCGAGGTCTTCTTCCACTCCGGCTTCTTGCTGACGGCGTCGTAAACGCCGGACTTCAGCAGCCCCATGCCCTCCGAAACGGTGTTGTCCGTCAGGTCCAGATCAAGGTCGTCGCCTAGGGCGTCATTCATCGTGTTCATTTTTTTCTCTCTCTTCCTTAGGTGCATCAGAGGTCTTGGCAGCCATGATCCCGGAGAGCTGTTCGGAGCGCTTCTTCATGGCTTCGAGTTCGCTTTCGGAGACACCTGATGTCTGGGTCCGGACCAGAAGCTCGGTGACATCATTGTTCTCTTCGATGGGCTGCAAACGGCGATAGGGATCGCGCGCCTTACCGTGCCAGCCCTGAACCTGTTCGGTCACAAGGAACCGTCGAACCGTCACCTCCCCCGTCTTGGGGTCGGTGTTCTCCCGCCGAATACCGCAGAAGACATGGTCGAAAATTGCCGGAATCGCATGGGCAACCTTGTTGCCTTTGACGTGAGGCCAGAAGTCCGGATTGCCGTTTACATCGGAAGTCTCGCTGGCGAGGCACGTCACGTAGACGTGCATGTCCATGTCTCGGAACCACTTGAGGGTCGAGAGCATCTTCGTGCCGTAGGTGTCCCAAAGAGCGAAGCCGTTTTTGTCTCCGAGGTGCTCCTGTTGGGCGTAGGCATAAACCTGCTCCGAAAGCTCGGTCAGACTATCCAGCCCCACCCAGTTGTAATCGAGCGCCTTGAAGTCATAGGACTGCATCCATGCGGCTATCCCCTTGAACGAGAAGACGCCGTTGTCCGGGTCGTGCGTTCCGTCGAAGGATGAAAACGGCAGGTAATCCACATCCGCATCGGTCAGGGATTTAAGGCCGGCCTCTCCCGAAAGCAGAAGGCCCTTGCCGAAACGTTTGTCGAAGTTCCGGGCCTGCCACGTCTTGCCCCAACCATGGTGGCCGTAGAGCAATAGCTTGTGAGGCTCGCGCGCGCCAACGTCGCGCGTCGTCATTGGTTTCCAGCTCATCGGATCACCTGAGGACCTTGATCTTGGTTCGTGTCTTCGTGCCCTTCAGGGCGTCACCGAATGCGGGAGGCATGGTAGACGTGAGGGCTGTCATGCCCCTGCCGCCGAACGCAGACACCGATCCTCCAGTCGTGGTGGGCAGGGTCGGATCGACAGCGTAGCTCCATTTGAGGTGGGCCGGCGTTGGGTGCGCCGTACCGACATCGATTTCCCGGAGCTTCTGTTTGTCCCAGATCGGCGCCTCTTCTGTGTAGACGCCAAGCGTTCTTCGTGTGCCGGGGATAACCGTTTCCCCGGCCGGGAACGGGCCGAACTTCGCTCTGATCAGGTCGGTGTAAGCCCGCTTCTTTGCAGAGATACGCGCTCTCTCAAGCTCGGCATATTCGAGATAGTCGCCGAAGTGATCCACAAGCTCGTCATCAGACGTGCCCGTTGAGGGAGGTGTTGGTTCTGATGGGGTGTCGCTTGCTTCGACGGCTTCATCGGCCGCTTCGAGGGACCGGGCAAAGTCTTCAAAGGCATCGTGGTCAGACATCTGGACCTCTGTGGTGGATGAGGGACGGCGACAAAAAAGTGTTGCCTTGGGTCACACATTGCTTAATCCTCTGGACTATGTCAACCCATCTTGAGGACGATATGAAAACGACGCAACGCCTCGATGTCACGCGCCTGATTGCAGACCTCGGAGGACCCGGATTCATCCACAAAGTCACGAAGCTTGAGCGAACCAATCTGTACGGCTGCATGCGCAGGGGAAAGATGACGAGCGATCAGATCGCTGTCCTTCTGGCCCACTGGCCGTCCCTTGATCTGCGGAGATACATCACCGAGGAGGAGTGATCAGCCATGGCAGATCAAACACAGTGGGACCTTGCGCAGGAAATGGCCGATCAAGGGTGGAGCATCATCCCGGTCAACACATCAAAGGATCGAGGCAAGGTCCCTCTGGTCGAGTGGCAATACCACCAAACCGAGGCCGCCAACTACGAACAGATCGACTACTGGCAATCTGAGTTTCCGACTGCCGCTGTGGGCGTCATCACGGGTCATGTGTCCGGTTTTGTCGTCGTGGATTGCGACAACGATGACGCCATCGCATACGCCAAAGAGTGCGGCGTCTGGTCCCCTGTGCGCGTAAGGACAAGAAGGGGGCTCCACCTTCTGTTCAGGCACCCAAGGGATGGGCGCCGCTTCGGCCCGCGTGTTGGCGCGAACTCAACCGGCTACGACTGGCCACAGTTTCCGGGTCTCGATTTTCGCGGGGACGGGTCCTACGCCGTCACCTTCTCTGCGGAGGGTTACCGTCTCGACTGCGATCCCGAACATGACGTGTTCGATCTCGACGACATGCCGGAGTGGGCCGGCTGGCCGGCCAGCGACGGCGACAAAGATGTTGCCGAGCTGGACCTTTCGACCAACCGTGTTCGCGATGGTCAGACAGAGTGGGACCGAACAGCGGAGTACGTGGCCGATCACTACCCCGGCGCAAAGCTTCCAACAGGCGCCGGCAATGGTCGCAACGACAGGGTGGCTCGCTACGCTGGCGAGCTGGTTTCGCAGGGCGTCTATGGAGAGGCCCTTAAGTCGCGGATCGTGGCGTTCATGGACGCCTTCTACATGGACCACCTTGAAGACAGTGAGTGGAAAGCCACACTAACCTCGATAGAGGCAGCGGAGCGGCGCAATCATCCCGAGCGTGTCGCCAGGCACGAGAAGGAAGGCCCGGCCAAGGGTCCACCACCAGTTGACGAAGAGGTCCCCGAGGCTCCCAAGTTTCTTCGAATGGGGGATATGCCCGCCCTGCTAACCGCAGCCAAGGCACAGTCTTTCCTCATCCGACCTTTCCTTCCTCCGGCATCGATCGTCCATGTCTCCGGCTATTCTGGACACGGTAAATCAATCGTCGTCTCTCACCTTCTGGCCGCCGCCGCCGCTGGCAAGCCCTCGCTTGGCGCCTTCGAGTTCGACCGACCGGTACGATCCCTCTATCTCGACTACGAGAATGGCCGGCTCACGATCTCGCGAAGGTTTAGCCAGATGCTTTCATCCTACGGCGACCCCAAGGATGCCTTTGCACTGTGGACCCCTTGGGCCGATGCAGACGACATGCCTCTTAACGACAATGCCTCACTCAAAAAGCTGTCGCTCATCATCAGGGAAACCCGCCCCGACGTTGTCGTCATCGACACGATCCGCTCCGCTTGGCCGGGACTTGAAGAGAACAGCGCCGAGGCATGGTCACCGATCAACCGCCTGATGATGCGCCTCAAGAACTACGGCATTGCCGTGGTGTTGCTGCACCACAAGAACAAGCCTTCTGACGGTGGCGGCTTCTCGCGTGAGGCCGGGTCGACAGCACAGCTCAACCTGATCGAAACGCAGCTCTACGTGACATCCGTCTATGATGATGAGAACCGGGCCAAGGCAACCGCTGGTATTTTTGACGGTAACCTCGACGATCCAGTCTGGCCAAAGATGGAGGAGAAGGCGAGGAACACCCTTGGCCACGACTATGCGCCGCAAGCGGTCTTCGAGGTACGGTACGGGAAGGTTCGTGACTGGACTGACGATCACGAAAGTTTGCAGTGGATGTCTCTGTGCATGAACGTGATTGACGGCCAAGAGCAGATGATCGGTTCGGCATCCCGACGCCAACGGGCGCGGCTCATGTACGCAAACGGTTCATCCGAAATCTACATCGCTCGCACGCTGGGTGTCGGGCTCTTCACCGTCAGACAATGGCTCGACCTCTAGGTCGTTCTCGGCAGTCAGGCCGTCGCAGCAGTGCTGATGACCTGCATGGCAGTCGGGGCACGGTTGCAGGTCGAGGGACCGCGAGATTTGGCCATCGGAGTATGACTCCGGCAGCCACGCGAACCCTTTACCGTTGCAGGTTGGGCATCTCAATTTTTGAACAGTCCGTTTTTCCAATCGATATACAGAAAGACAGGCCAAAACATCCCGAAGATCAGGTCGGCAATGACGCCACGAGATCGAGTGGCGCAGACCAAGAAGACGCCGACAGCGACATACAGGAGAATAATGGTGGCGAGAAACTCCATCATTCGTAATGCTCCAAACTCTCCTTGCGCGGCTTTCCCAGATAGGTGACGCGCGCACCGGGGAAGACCTCCCGGATCAAATCAACATCCTTGGCCAGCTCTGGATACTCGGCGCGGTTTTTTGCGGCCGCCCTTTCGTGGGCGGCCCGCATTTGTTTGGCCTGTTCAGAGGTCAGGTCTGTCATTCGAGGAACAACGCCTCCGCATCGCCGAGAATGTCGTCTCTCGACCGGCCATCCTTCTCGATCACGCTTGGCGTGAAGACGTGGACGGTCCCCGGTGACATTCGGTTCTCAACCACGACAAGAATGCCCCGGCTGTGGGGCACGACACCGCACACAACTCCCGGCCAATCGTAACCAGACTTCTTTTTGACGAACGTCCCATCCGGAAATGCGTGCCTGACATCCTCAAGACTGGTCATCGTCACCCTCTACAAGGAAGGCGGGAACGCCGAAGTCGTAGAGAAGCCGCTTCCTCGCCTCCTCTCGCTCGACCCTCCTGGAAACCTCCACGTTGCGCCTGTTGAGGAGGCGCATCTTGGCGGCGTCCGATATTGACCTGAGGTTCAAGACCTCAACCTGAACGGTGCTCCTTGCAAGCGCCAGTCTTTCAAGCCGCCACTCGGAGACCTGCTCCGGGGTGGGCTTGCCGGCCACAATTGCGCGAAGTCTCGCGATGGTCTTGGACTTCCAGTCGTCATGTTCGCTGGATGGATTAGCCCCAATGCCAAAAGCCTCGGACGTAAAGCGGCCAGCCGATGTGTATTTGGAGCGCAGTACAGCTTCGTTTGCCACCTCGTTGACAGCGCTCTTGGCCGTTAGGACCCCGCCGGCGGAGAGGCCAAAGAAACCTCTCCGAGACGCCCTCACCTTGCCCAGCAATTTCATTTGAGGCGCCGCTCCATCATGGTCTGCATGGCATCGTCGGCTGACGTGAACGGACCCTCAAATCGCTGGCCCGCAGCGGTTTCGTATCGGGCAACAAAGTAGGTCCCGCTCGCGCTGGCCTTCTCGATGATGTCAATGGGCGATCGATCAATCTCCTTCGACCGAGGCGTTGCCACCTTGTTTGCGCGGTGCGGCTCTTCGGAGCCGTTCGGCTTTTTTCCTTTGGACTTGTTCCACGCTCCCCAACCCTTCGGCATGGTTTCGTAGAAGTCCGAGCGTGAAACGATCTCCATGTTGTCGAAGCTGTAACCGAGCGCGATGTCCTTGCGGCGGGACAGATATTTTCCCGGCCCGTCAGCAGGCGATTGTTCCCAGAGCAGGCCCCACTCTTCTGCCGTGAGGGTGAAGGGAACGCGCTTGTAGCGAGCCCGATCCCGCAAGCGTTCGTAGGATCGAGCCAGAACCGGTGACAGTCCGGCGTCTCGGACGATCTGATCGCTGTCCTTCTTAAAGTCGCAGAGTTCAGAAGCCATCTGGGTCATGCCCGTCTGCCGCTTTTCGTGCGGCATCGAGGAGATCAGTCCGTCTTCTTTCGCCTTCATCAAGACGCCGGACACGGTGCGCTGAGAGCGGCCAACCGCATCGGCGATGGCCTTCTGGGTGAGAAAGGTTTCCCGGCCGAGCCGAATGATCTCGGCCCGCTCTTCGGGGTTCAAATGATACGATCCCATGGTTTTTTCCTACTGTGGTGTTTTTCGGTTGTCGGCCTTTGTCTCTTCGTGCGCTGCCGCCGGAGCCGCGAAGCGGAGGCGGCAGCATTCGTCCATGCTGTCCGAACCGTCGAACGAAGAGCTTCTGGTGTCGCTCTTCCTTCGCCGTCCGAAGAAAGTCGGCCGACAACCGATTTTTGACATGGCGGATTAGAAAGTCAACCCCAAGACTATTTCTTTTCATCCATAGGTCTATGCAATAGCTTCGGCGAATCACCGCCGGAGACCCCGCTTGTGCCAGCGAAACCCGATGTTTCCCCCTCCCTTGAGGTCACATTCCGCCGTGCTTTTAGGGGTGTTCCCAGATCAACCAACGGGAAGAAGCGGCCGCGCGGCTCCTTTCGTCGTGCGGTGGAGATGATCCAGTCCGCTGGTTATGATCTCCACGAAGACACGATACGCAAAATCGCCGTCTCCCTCGATCTCATCGAAAGCCGGGGTGACAAGTACCAGCCATCTGCCCAACGACCCCAAGTGTGGAGCCGTCCCTGCATGAACTGCGGCTGCACAAAGCCTCGCCCCCGCAACCTCTACATGTGTGACAAATGCCGAAGTCGAACCTGAAAGTCCCCAACGGCCGCTCAGTCCGCAATAAGGGCCTCGCCTTCGAGCGAGAGTTGGCCAAGTATCTCAGCAGCAAGCTTGGCCTCGACGTTGCGCGTGGCGCTGCGGGCGCCCAGGCATTTGATATGACCAAGGGTTCTGGTGATCTGTATGGCCTGCCCCGCTTGTCCGTCGAAGCCAAGCGTACCGAGCGCTTCACCCTCCGAGACTTCCAGCGCCAGAACAGGCGCAACGCCACTGGCAACGACTTGCCCGCCGTGATCCACCGCTACAATGGTCAAGCCACCGGCGACGCCACCGTCGTTCTCACCCTTGACGACTTCCTTGTCTTCTACCGCGCATATCTGGAGCAGACTGGCCATGCAAAAGCCTGACCTCAAAGTCGTCCCTTTCTCCCCCCGCCCTCCGTCCGAAGACGAAGAGGCAGCCAAGCGTGACGCCCTCGAGGCCCTCGACGAAATGCGCGCCAAGATCGAGTCCGACGAAATGTCCGACATCATGATGGTATCCCGCCATCAGGGCGGCGGCGTCATGACCGTCATCTCCTCCGGTATGTGGGACAACCCCATCCAAGCTGTTGCTGCCGCCAGTCTCCTCCAGTCGCGCGTTGTCGAAACAGTCAGGGACTACTCGGAGGAATAAGATGCGCAAGATTTCCCTGACGCCTCAAGACATCGACCTCATCGCCCGTGTCGTCGAGACCGAGGTTCCCGCCTCCATTGGCCGTCAAGACCCTCAGGAATACGCACGCATGGTCCACGCCGTGGTCGATACGATCACAAATCGCATGGCCACGGACGGCTTCCCCGACACGGCCACAGGCGTCATGAACCAGCGCCGCGCTTTCTCCAAGATCACTGGCCCGAGCCGCCTTGACCCTTACGGCTCTGTCCAAGAGGCGCCTTCGGCATCACAGAACGTGATGTCATTGGTCTCCTCCCACCTTGCGTCCCGCGCGAACGGAGCCCCCTCCGTAGTCGGCAACTCTCTTCACTACGCCAACCCCAACTTCTCCGACCGGTCCAACCTCCAATCGTGGGTAACCCCGATGATCGACTCGGGTGCCCAACGCTTGGGAGTTGGCCAATCCGTCCACTACCACGGCAACGCGCCCGGCTATGACGGTGCCCCAGAGTATTCTCTCGCCATCGATGGCCTTGAGGATGATGGTCGGGCTTCGCCCTCCGCCCCTTTTCGGGGGGCGTCGGGCGACACATCCAGTCGTCCCGGCGGCGGCGTTGCATCCGCCGCCGCCTCTGGCGGCGTCGAACTCGCACCAGCTTATGGCAACGCCACGGGTAACGCCTTTATCGAAGCAGGCAACATCCTTGGCAAAGGTCTCAAGAGCACGCGCCGAGCCCGAGGCATGCCGGCTGTCGCATCAATTCCCGATCCCATTCCTTCTCCAGAATGGTTGACCCCTTCGTCCGACAGTCTCGTGCCTTACGTCTCGCCCTACAGCGAGTCCCTTCCCAACGAGTCATTCGCTCCGGCGGAACCCAATCCTCCGCAAACGGGAGACACCTACCTTGGCCGCGACGGTGCACTGGAAGCTTCCGGTTTCGGCTTCGTAGCTGCCCGTGACGATGTCTCCCTCAACTTCGACGAAGGCTTCGCCGACGTACTGCGCAGGGCCGCTGGCCAAATTGGCTCCGACACCTCGATCACGTCCGGCTATCGATCCCAATCTCACCAAGATCGCATTCGTTTTTCTGGAAACCCAAACCGGCCTACGGTGGCCAAGCACTCCTACCACACTGGCCGCAACGGCTCGGGTTCCCTCGCTGCTGACGTGGCTCGCCCATCCTCGATGGAGGAACTCGTGCGCCTCGTCGACGCACATGTCGGAGCGGGTGCCACTGGCGTCGGCATCTATGATGGCCACGTCCACTTCGACATGCGGTCCTCGGTTCCCTCCTCCTTCAACCCCAAGTCCAACTGGGGCGGCTGGACCTCGATCCCCCCTGAGGTGATGCGCGTCCTCGTCGCCCGTGGCTATCGCCCCGGCGCTTCCGCCTCATCGATCCGGCGGGGCTTCCCCAACTAAATCATGCCCAAAAGGTTCAGCGATGAACGAACCCCTCCGTCTCCACTTCGACACTTCCTTGGTGTCCTCCGCCCTTGCCGATCTTCCAGTCATCGAAACGCTCGTCGGCACCCGTCCTACCCTGTCCACCGGCGACCTGCTCGTCGCGCTCGCTCCTGTCTATCTTGAGGCTGGCGCAATGGCGCGTGCGCTGGTCACGTCGATGAAGATCCCTACCGTCCCTCGGTTTGCTTCCCCCCTCCCTTGGCCAATCATCGATCCCCACCCCGACCTGGTTGGCCTTTCCCTCTCATCCTCGTCGTCCGATTCTCACCTGACGGTCTGCTTCTCCTTGGCCACCGGCCTCCTCTGCCCGGTCGTGCCGGACGAGCCGGTCATCTTCGTGACTCTCAACGCCAATGGCCAGATGATCGACCCCCTCCCATTCGACAGCGATGCCTCGCCGATGCCCTCCTCGACCGGAGGACAGGCTGACTCGACCCTCGATAAAATCGAGCCGTCCACTCAGCCCGGAAGCGAGGCCGACCGAGATGAACCCGAACCGCTATCGTAAGCTCATCGCTGCCGTCATCGGCATCACCATTTTCATAACGCTTGGCTATTTCGAGATTGACCTGATGGGCCTCGACCCAGTCGTGGTCGACCTCATCGTCGGCGCAGCCATGGCATGGGGTGTCTATCAGGCTCCGAACGACTACACCTAGCGGCCGGGGAGACCACGATGAGCGCACCTCAGGGACCCTCAGCCGGCACCATCCATCTACCCTTGGCCCTCGTTATCACTGCATGTGCGGCAATCGTTGCCTTCTCGCTGTGGGTCGGCTCCCTGCAAGCCGAAGTCCGCGCCCTTCAAGAGTGGCGCGCTTCTACGGACAGCAACCGTTTTACTGCTGCGGATGGCCGCGTCCTACAGACTCTCCTTGAACGCGAAGTCCAAGCCGAGCGCGCCTATTCCCGCTCGCTGTGCAATGACGTGACCCGTCTCTACCGGGAACTCGACCGAATCCCGCCCAATGATTGCGGTCGACCGTAGCTTCTGCGTCTCTCCCTACGACACTCCCTGAGTCTGTTTCACATCATCCCATGGCCCACCTTTTCGTTGGCCAGATGATAAATCACTACACTTGACGACGAAACAATACCTGTTATCATTAGTCACACTTTTTTCCTGATGGACGCCACATTAGATTATGTACGCAAGCCCCGTCCCGTCATCAGCGAAAAGGCCATTCTCACATGACCGCTAACTCAACATTGGTGGATATGCTTTCTCACATGTCCGCTCAACTCGCCCGCATAGAAGAAAAGGTTGGGCGCCTAAGTGCACCCGAAGTCCTTGAGCGCGACAATCCCGCCGACGTGGCTATGCTCAATATCTTCACGACCAAACAGCATGCCATTCTCCAAATGCTTCTCCGGGACGCTCCCAACTCCGAGATTGCCGAACGTCTTGATGTCACCACCTCCACGGTGAAGACGCACATCGCGATGATCTGCCGAAAGCTTGGTGTGAAGCGCCGCGCATCCGCCATCACGACGGCCGCGCCCATGTTTGGCCGCGTCTCAGACGATGTCTATGAAACCGTCTCTGGTGGCCTCCCCAAAAACTGGGACGCCACCTACGATCCCGACAACCCCATCAACGAAAGAGTTCGACTACACCACCCATCACCACAGAAGTAGGAGCAAACATATGCCTTCCCTCAAGCTCGTCCCCCGCCCCGGAAAGCGCGGCACAGTCCTCTATGCGACTGGCCGCATGGGTGGCCGGTATGTCAATCGCACGACTGGCTACGGCCCCTCACAACGGGCGAAGGCAAAGAGCCGCCTCAAGGAAATCGAGCGCCAGCTATCCCTTTCCATCGAGCGAGAGCGTGCGGCATCCGCACTCATCCCTGACGCCTACACGCTCTATGAGCGCCGCCCATCACGTCCGGGCGTCTCGACCATCAACTATGTGCACCCGTTCGTCCTGGCACATCCGCGCTTCCGCGTCCGCGAAATCAAGCCGTCCCACGTCCTCGCCCACGTCCGGACAACTGGCCGCGCCCCATCTTCGGTGCGCCGTGAGATAGCAGCCATCCAAGGCTTCCTCAATTTCGCGCGCGAAGCCGAGGACCTTCCAACCTTTCGCATCCGCAAGCCTGCTTCCCCGCCGCCCAAGCAGTCGATTTACACCGAGGCTCAACGCAACCTCATGCTGGCCACCTGCGCCACGATGTTCCCGTGGTTCGTCCCACACATGACGACCCTCTTCTACACGGGCATGCGGCGTTCCGAACTGACCAACTTGCGATGGGGCGGCATCGAGCGGCACTCGCCTGCTGCATCAGATGAGGGCGAACCCTCCGAACCCTTCACGTTCATCTGCGTCTCTTCCCGCAAAGGCCGCACTGGCAGCGTGATCATCCGGCGCATTCCCGTCCACTCGGTCCTCCAACCCATCTTGACATCGTTGCGCGCCACCCATCCGTGCACCCCTTCCGACTTCGTCTTCCTCTCCTCCACTGGCCGGCCGATCACCTCGCCCGAAACGATCACCCATACGTGGAAGCGTGTCGCCAAGGCGTGCGATCTGCCCAACCTGACGCCTCACGATGCGCGCCGAACCTTCGCCTCCCAACTCTTGGCAAACAATATTGGAGACCTTCGCATCACCGACCTGCTCGGCCACATCGACACGAAGATGCTGCCGACCTACGCCGTCATCGATGACGATCTTCGCTCGTCCGCAGTCTCGTCGCTTCGCTGACCGTCCCAATACGTGATGGCGCATTTCAACCTCCAGCCTGCGGCTGTCGTTGCGCCATCACTCCCTTGTTCCGTCCACCCCCACCACTCCACCCGAGGTCCTTATGTCATCATCCCCACGATCACCCCCTGTTTTCGCCCATAGGCCACAGGTCCAGCCCATTGGTAAGGGAGAGGCCGTGAGTTCAAATCTCACTAGCAGCACCATCTTGCTTTTTGACCCGCAAAAATCCGCTAACACCTTGAAAGGTAAGGTGGTTTTTGGTGTTCTAAACCCTTCATTCCGCACATAGACCAGCGGCTCGGAAAAGGCCAGTTTCAGGACCAGCCGCCGCATCTCAAACCCGCCAGAAGTCCATATTTTCCAAGGGCTTGAGAGGAATCGCAGGCAGAGTTCTAACATTTCCTCGCAGCTCTTCACCGGTTGTCCCGGATTTACAGCTTTTTCGGCCAGGATCAGCTTCTCGCGTTCCAGCCCTGATATGCGCCCTTCATAGGCCGCAATCACGCCGGGATTTGATGCATCGACAACCCGCTCAACAAGTTGATCGATCTTTCCCTCAATCGCTGCGATCTCGCGCTTGACCGCACGCGCCGCAGCAACCGCCTGTTCACACTGAACAGCCCAGCCATCGCGAAACATGGCAGCGGCCATATTCAGGAGGCTGCGCGTCGGCTGCATCTGTTTCAACAGCGCCTCAAACTCACCCTCAATTGTCCGCCGTGCAATCGTCTTGCCGAACTGTGAGCATCCATTCTTGTGACAGAAGTAATACGGGTATTTCTTGTATTTGCCCTGCGACCAGCCACCGGTCATGTGCGAGCCGCACGCGGCGCAGGCGATTGCACCGCGCAGGGGAAAATCCTTGCGGGCGTCTTTGCGGGAAGCTGCATATGTCTTTCCGTTCAACCGGTCCTGAATGCGCTGGAAGGTCTCCAGGCTGATCAGCCCCTCATGCTGCCCGTCCCGTTCTGAAATCCCCCAGGACGGAGCGCTGACATACCCGGCATAGACGATCTTGCCGAGCAGCCTCACCACGGTTTGCTGGCGGATTTCGCCGTTGGGCAGGTCTTTGGGAAACGCGGCTTGCGCTTCCAGGAAGCGCTTGACTTCGGTCTGCGTGGCGAAGCGCCGACTGGCGTAGCCTTCAAGTGCCTCGGCTACGATCCCGGCAAGTGGCTCGTCGCGCACCAGCTCCTTGCCACCGCGCGGCGATTTCTCATAGCGGTAACCAACGGGCGCGCGAAAAACCCAATAGCCCTGCTCCACCCGCGCCATGCTTTTCTGGCGGTTCTGGCGTCCCATTTGCAGGCGTTCCAACTCGCCAGCCGCCGCCGAGATGATCTCGTTGAATTTGCCTTCCGGCGTGTCTTCAAAATTGAAGTTCAGGCATTCGCGCGTGGCATTGCGTTCCAGCATCAGGCGGCGCAGCTTCAGGTGAAACTCCACGTCACGGGCGTAGCGTTTCAGATCGTCGAAGATGACAACGTAGTCATGCTCCGGGTGGTCATCCAAATAGCGCAGCAGCGCGACCATGCCGGGACGATTCATGAAGTCACCGCCCCCGGTAATGTCATCGGGGAACACGGCCTCAACATCATAGTCCTTTGCTGCCGCGTACTGGCGGCAGCGATATTCCTGGCTATCCAGGCCGCTGCCGTCGACCGTTTGTTTCTTGCCCGACACCCGGCAATAGATCACAGCCTTTTGCCGCTCACCGCCTGTTGAACCCGAATGTCTCACGGGCTGCCTCCTTTCGCCGCCGTTCCACCTTCAGAGCCGGTGACAGACTTATAGTTTTTCTTTAAATCGCTATTGCTTGATTTTACCATTTTCTGTGCAACAGACACAGTATTAGAATGGATTTCATCAATAGATATACAGTCTTTTTCTGCCTGCTGAACCGGGTGAACGCCAAAGCCCAGTGAGACAAAATCCACGATGATGTTCCAGATCATTTGCGCATATTCGCGCTTTTGATCCTCACTCCAATCCGTGGATTCGAGGAAATGTGCATATTTCTCGTAATCGACTTCTATGCTCAGCCGTTCCGGCTGTCTTTCCTGTTTGTCTGTCATCACTTTTTGCTCCGCTTGGCGGCGTTACCCTTCCGATGGACTGCTTGACACGACCCGCGGGTTGCCGGGCTGTTGGTTTGAAGTCTCAGTTACGGTTTCGCTCATGGTTTGCTCCTGATCTTCCAAGTTAAAAGACCGAAATCCTATCCGTTTTACTGGCCTGTCTCAAGAAAATGTTCTATATTTGTTCTTCTTGCCTACAGCTGTATGTTAAGCCCAAACGCACGATCATTGGCCGTGCCGGTCAGCGCTCCGGCGAACGATCCGGACGCTGGCGTTGTTGCACCCGGTTAGCCCGACCTGCCGCCTCGCGGCGGTCAATGGCCTGGGCCAGTTGCGCGCGCGTGTAACCCTTCAGCGCTGCCAGCCGGTGATCGCGTTGCACGGCTTCTGACGCCTGGTTCAACCGGTGTTCTCCGGTCCGGATCGCCGCGCGTCCGGCAGCATCAACTTGCGCATGAACGCGGCTCTCACGCGATCCGCCGATGGTCAGATCGAGCAACCGCGCCGGTTTGGACAGCCGGGCTTTCAGCTGCGCAAGCGCGTTTTTCGTGACCGGGCCGGTCCAGTCCTGCGGCATGACCGCATCCTTTCGTTCTCGTGACTGGTGATGCTGAGGCCTTACCGCTCTCGGCCCCGATCCCGCTCCTGATCGCGGCCCCGGTCTTGGCGCTTTGATTTGCGCTGTTCACGCTCGGCAATCTTGAGTTCCATCACCCGGTCATGCGCCCGCCCGGCCAGGTGGCTTAGCCTCAGATGATCGTTTTCGCGCATCGTATGGGTGTCGTGCCACGCGCCGTCCTTGTCCTGATAGGAGCGCGTGTATTCTGTAATCCGGTTGGGACCTTTCTCACCGTCATTGCGCCAGATTGTCGCCTTCAATGCGCCTTCGCGCAGCGTGGCTTCCGGGGTTTTACGCGTCTGTGTGTCATCGGACATATGATCGTCCTCCTTTTGCGTCAGAGTTTGGGTTTGAAATCGTCGACATAGGACCAGCGGCCATCCGCATATTGCGGCAGATGGGCCAGCCTTTCCGGCACAGCTTCGGTGATCACGCGCGCCTTGCGCACGCCGCCGAACCACCCGGCGATCGAGACCGTTCCGGGATCATCGTGATAAGGATCGCCCAGATAACGCCCGCGCAGATCCTTGCGGGTCCAGTATTTGGGAACGCGCAGCTTCATGGGCGCAGGCACCACGCCCGGCATGAAGGCCAGCGCCATATCCTCATGCATCGCCATGATTTCTTCCGGCGTCATCAGAGCGCGGCGCATCCTGGCCCGGTGAACAAGCAAATCATCCTGCAGGGCCAGATCACGCCCGGCCATGAACGGGTCAGCGCCTTCAAACATCACCGCATCCATGGTTTCTTCCTGGGCAATGCGCGCGCGTTCATTGAGCGCGAAATCCTCAACTTCCAACGTCATGTCGCCAAGCATGACGGCAATGCGCTGAGCCTCGTGCGAGTCGCGCACGGCCCTGTAGATTTGCGTGCCGCAGCTATTGGGGATCATCTTCCCCGCGCGCGGGGCCAGATTGTCCAGCTGGGCCGTCGACTGCACGACATAGACAGGCCTGATTCCGAAACCGGGGCCGTAGGTCGCCAGTTCCACCGCCAGCGGCCACGCGCCGATATTGCCGATTTCATCGAGCATCCAGATTTGTTCGCGCGCGCCTTGATGGCGGCGCTTTTCGATCAGGATCGCCGTGTAGATCGCCCGCACGACCGGCGCGGAGCTTTGCGCGAATTCCATCGCCTCCATCAAATTGACCTGGAAACGCGGGCCATTCGGTAAGGTCAGATCAGCCGGATCAAAATCAAAGGGCGGTGACACGGAAGCCCGCAAAGCGTCGTCGCTCATACAGGCAAAGCTGTTTATGATCTCGCCTCTGGCCCCAGCAAACCCGCCTGCATTTGGGGTATCGGACTGGCGCGTTGCCAGAAGGTCTTCAGCCATCGCGGATACGGATGGAAACCGCGATTCCGACATCCAGTATTCAAAGGCGGTCCAGCGCTCGGTGTCAGTGGCAAGAAGCGCCATCACATCGGCAAAGCCCGGCAGATCGAGGCTGCCAAATTGCTCGACATAGCTCAGGCCGCAGGCCTCGGTGATCCGCTGCGCTTTCTTCTGGAAATACTCGGCATCCTTCGCGCCGTTCAGAACGATCCAGTTCTGGACAAACAGCTTCATATCCGGTCCCAGCATGGGGGAATTAATATGCAGGTAGGACACGGGGTTGATCCGGTGCCCGCCGCTGCGGGGTGACCAGTTGATGATATGCGTGTGCGGCTGCAGTGCCGTGATCGGCCCGTTCTGGCCCTTCCAGTCCATCGAAATCACATGCTGTTCGGCAAAGCCGTCAATCATGGACGGAACGATGTTGCTGCCCTTGAATCCTCTTGACCCGGCGACAAGCAACACAGCGGATGGCTGCCGTGACCGGCAGTGCTGAGCGTCTTCATTCTCGCCCATGAAAAACCCGCCGGGGCGGGTCAGGCCCGCCGTCCACATTTCATCAGGCGCGGCAAACCGGGCGCTGCCGTGGCGAAATTGCTCGTGAAATGCCGTCATGAGACTCATCCTGAAAACGGGATTGCGCGGGGGCGAGCGAACCGGCCCCAACAACGGGCCGATCAGCGTGGCCGTGCTCAACTCAGCGTGCGCACTTTCTCAAACGCGGTAAGGAAACCGCCCAGCGCCATCGCGCCGAAAAAGGCCGCCAGAAGCATCTGACCCGCCGCAACCGACACCAAAGCGCCAAAGCTGCAAGCCAGTGCGATAAGAAGCGCAACCAGCCGCTCCCAGGCCGCAACGCGGCGCTGAACCCTGGTCCCCGGAGGAACCTTTATACGCAGTCTGCCCATAACATTCTCCATGTTTTGGCGGGTGAGGACGGACCGGACAGACCGGCCCGTCTGCGCGTTACTGCACGCGAACAGTGGTTTGCGTCGCCAGCGTCAGTGTGATGTATTTTTCCGGGATCGCGTTGTAGATCACGCCGCCCAGCACAGCTGTGCCAAGGCTTAGGCCAATCATCGGACCCAGGGTATTCAGGGTCTCATACCCGGCCTGCACGCCGCCGAAACCAAGGGCGGCAGTGGCAACGCCGCCGACAATGCCCGCATTGAAGGCAAATTGCTTGATCTTGCCCTTGGCATTGAGTTGCACGTGATAGTTTTTCGGCTTGGACATCACAATTCTCCTTTGCTGTTGTCCGGTTACCAACGGGGATGATGGGATCGTCTTGTGAGGCGGCTGATCTGCTGGATCAGCAGCCGCAGACTGATTTGGAAAAGCAGCACCAGGGCGAAGAAGGTGACGACGAAGCTCGCGCCCGCATGAATGAGCATGCCCCAGGAGGCGAGATCAGCGCCGTAGCTGTTCACCAGTGCCCGGTGAGTCATGCTATCCGTGGCGTTCATCACCTTCGGGGCCAGCGGCAGCGTCAGCATCACCGACAACCCGCCGCTCAACAGCGTGATGCTGTCCATACCACGGCGCTGATTGTGTCCTTGTGCCATCCAAACACACCTTTCCTGTTCGCTCAAAGCGCTGCGGCTGCGGATCATGGAAAACCTGCGGTTTAGGTCGCAGACACTGGCGCAATGCTGATGCCGCTATCCCTAGAACTGGATCGGGCGGCGCGCATAGGACATGGTTGGGTCAAACCGAAGAAAGGTTGGATTGGCGCATGCGACACATCAGGATCATCGAGCTGCCTGATGATCCATTCATCGACAGACTCATAGAACATCTTGCCGAAGATTTTCATGCCTTTCCTGGCGGGTATCCTTCATACTTGGATCACATCGCCCGTACCGTGAGCACGATTGAAAAAGAAGTCCCCGTTCGGGCAGATCACATCACGTCATACAAGACGCTTCAGAGAATCATCGAGAAGTCCAATCGGCCTCAACTGGGGACTACACGATTTCTCTATGTGTACCTTCAGTTGGTAAATCCCGATGCCGCTGCTAGCTGCGAAAATCGCCGCTCTCCTTTCTCACGTGGAGAGGAGTTATTGCTGGAAGAGTATCGCGACTTCAAAGGCCGCTCAGACAACGTGTATCCAAGCTATGGTCTTGACGCGTTTGTACACCCCACGCGCGTGGGGGACGGCGCTGTTTTTGGCGTAGGCACTGAAGAGGAGTTCACGCGCCGCCTCGACAGATTTCAACGCAAATCGATCAGACCGCAACTTGGGTCGCCAACACCCGGAATCACTCCGGAGCAAAAGATAGAGTTCTTTCAAAAGTGGAGAAATGAATTATGGCTCGTTGTCGAGCGAAACATAGACAGAAAATTTGATTTCTTTCATTTGTTTATTCTGCGACCACACATAACACTTCAGCTAATTGACGATTTATTTAAAGAAATGAAGCGGGGCAGAATCAAAAAGATAATAAATGACATGCAAGACGATTGGCTTCTGAGGCGAGTTTCGGGAATTTGTTTTTGGAGTGATTTATATTTTGATGGATATGTTGTTTGCGATGAAGATTCATCGAGAATCAACATAAATGGGTTCTCGTATAGAAAATTTAGAGCAAGCCGGCTTATGGATGAAGAAGAAGAAACATTTTTCCGTCACTATTTAGAAAAGGAACCGATCAAGCTGATAGAGAAAAATCTCGTTATTTCTAAAGAACTCATTAATTTTGGATATATGAATTGCAAAACGGGACATGAAAACGAAGCTTATTCAGACAATATTGGATTCTTCGAAAATGGCTCAAAAGACATTCAATTTGGCCCATTCATGTCGAATCTGCATGATATTGATTGGCATGATTTGATGTATAGTAGCGATATTCGTTTCCTTAAGATCAACCCACCATTCCTTGTAAACCGATCAAAACAAAAAGGCGATGAATATTTCATATATAGATATATATATCAATATTTCTCAGAATGTTGATTAGGCATAGTAATTATGATATTATTTATAGGCTTTAAAATTATATTTATTTTTAATAAATGGAAGAAGAAAAAGAGATTGAAGATTCATTTTTTCTGGCTGTATTGAATCGGAATGATGGCGAGCTGACAGCATTACTCAGGCATCATGCTCGGCGCTTCAATCCGGAGCAGTGGGAGGGGCGGAGTACACCGCTTCATATTGCGGCATTCATTGGATGGACGGAGGGAGCAATGTCATTTTTGGTGCTGGCTCCTGTGTTGGCAGACGTCAAGGACGAGGCGGGCCAGCAGCCCTTTGAAGTTGCAAGAGACCGAGGCTTCTCCGAATTGGCGAACTCCTTGGAGAATATTGCAAACTCTCCAACCTATATCATTGATGAACCGTCATGAGGGCATTCCGTTAAGGTCAGCTGATCCAACGCGGGTGCCGGAGTGGTGACACTTGTGGAAGCGGTCAAGTACACCATTAGAAACGCCGCGTTCTTCTTGCGGATCATGCCACCAAATTTGCACGTCTTCCCCCGGATTTGGTACAATAGAGGGGTGTTTTGAAAGAGGGTAGCGTGCGCAGTTATTTAAATGATTTCAATGCGATAGTGGCTGACCAGAAGGCGCGGGACACCGCGCAGGCGCTGACTGATCTCAATCAGGAAATGGCCGGGCTGGAAGTTGGGCGCATCGCAAGATTCTTGGGCGAAGACGCTGGCAGCGACGCCGTATCCCGCAAACGCGCCAGCCGCACGGACACGGCCTTGTCTGCGCTGCAAACGGCCTTGCTCGATCCTGACTATGCTGCCCTCTATGACGGTGCATTTTCCAGATTGCGTGACGCCGAGAACGCGGCAGACATAGCCCTGGAAAAAGCCGGGCAGGCGCTCACCGATGCCGAAGCTGCCCTGGACACAACGCTGGAGCGCGCCGCCACGCTGGACGATGGCACCCGCGTATTCAAAGATGCGCAAGGGCAGGTCTGGACCGAAGACGGCCAGAAGGTCGATGCGGCGCTGGCCGCGACCATCGAATGGAAGGGCCACGAACCGGGCTACGAAACACTGCTGATCCGCCAGCAGGCCGTGGCCGACGTGCATGACGATATGGCCGATCTGCGCGGCTATCAGGTCACCCTTGGCGAGTTTCGCGAACGCCTGAGCGATGAAGACAATCCACCGTCACGCCGTGAACTGGAAGACATTGCAAACGGGATTGACGCCGAAATGCCATCGTCTGTGCAGGCCCTGCTTGAAAACGGCCATTCTCTGACAGCCGATCTGCCGCTTGAATTCATGCCGCCCGCCGATACGTTCGACCGCTAACCCGGTCACCGCCGGTGATGTTCGTCTAGTTCAGCAGTTCATCCAGTGACCGCAATCGGTTGCGGGCTGGAACCAGAGTCTCGCACTGATAGGTCATGATCTCTCCAAGCTCCCGGCGCTTGGTAATCAGCTGCGTATTGATATCCTGCCATGCGGCAGATTGAGCAACCGCACCGGCCAGCCGGATTTCCAGATCATCGATTTCTGCCGTCAGCCGATCAAACACAGTCCTGACAGCAGCTTCGGCGGCATCCAATTTTTGCACTGCCGTGTCGTATTGCCGGGCATAGGCCGCGTCCTGCGTGTACTGCGCCCGGAATTGTTCCTTGAAGCGGTCACTAGCGGGCGTTGTGTCTGCCTCGCAAAGCTGACTTGCATACACTGGCATGCAAAACAGTGCTGATACTGCGATTGTTATTGCAATCAACGGGCGTTTTACTCGTATCATAATCGATCAATTTTGATACGAGAGGATTTTAATATGAATAGATTTAAGGAAAACTTGAAAAAGGGCGCGATTTCGCCAGATTTGCGGATTCAAATAACGCCAACAGAGCGCCAGCGCGCCATCTCACAAAGGATCGGTTTTGTGATCCGAGGAAGGCGCGTATGACACCCCCAACTCAACCTTGGCCCCTGATTGACACCACAGGCCGCAGGCTGGGCTATGCCCGCGTTTCCACCAAAGACCAGAAACTGCGCATGCAGCGCGATGCGCTGCGTGCCACCCCCTGCGATCACATCTATGCTGATCACGGCGTCTCCGGCGCAAAGGCCAGCCGCCCTGGCCTGGATGAGATGCTGGAAGACTTAAGGTCCGGCGATACGGTCATTGTCTTCAAGCTCGACCGGCTGGGCCGCTCCGTGCAGCACCTCTCCGATTTGCTCGTGCGCTTCCGGGAGAATGAGATTGGCTTTGTTAGCCTGGCCGAGGGGATCAACACCACGACGCCGGGCGGCAAGCTGGTCTATCACCTGTTCAGCGCCATGGCCGAATTCCAGCGCGATATCATTGTCGAGAACACGCAAGCCGGGATCGATGCGGCCCGTAAGCGCGGGAAGCGCCTGGGCCGTCCCCGCCTGCTCAGCCCGGACGCTGCCGCCGAAGCGCACCGGCATATTGCCCAGCATGGAACCCCGCGTGCCGATCTTGCTCAGCGCCTGGGCGTCTCCCGCATGACCCTGGACCGGGCCATCAAACGGTTTGACCGGGACGAAGCGGCATAGGACGGATTCACAGGCGGACGCCGCCCGGTTAGACTCCCCTCAACGGCATCCACATAAGGAGGTGCAGCATGCCTCGGTTAGCTCTGACACGGCGCGCGGTTGTCGCGGGAAGTGCAGCAGCGGCGGCAGTCACAGGATTGGGTCCTGTGGCGGGCGCAATGGCAGGTCCGGCTGTTTTGAAGACGCATCCGAGCGAGCCGTTACTGAGCGCCTTTGAAGACGGTGTAACCTGCGCCACGCGGCTCATCGCCTTTGCCGATGATTGTTATCACCGCCGCAAACGCGGTGATCCGGCGCAGCCTTTTCTGGCTGCAATCCCTGCGCTGGAGCAGGACGCCCAAAACACCCGCCAGCGCCTGCTGCACGCCTGGGAGAAAACCGGGGCGATCAACACGAATCTCTACGGCACCAGCGCGCGCATGGTGCACTGGCTTAGCGTGTATCCAGGTGTGCTGCGGGCCATCGCCAAAGGCGATCCGGTCCCGGCGAAAGCCTTCGATCCGGATCAGCCGCCGAATGCAGCCGCCGTGCGCGACATGTTCTTTCACTCCGGCTTCTACGTTGAGAGCGCTGTTCTCAAACGCGATATGGCCGCTATCGACAAGGCCGGGCGCGGATGCCGGGTTGTGATGGCGTGACGGGTTCAAAAGACCACCAGGAGCATCAGGCCTGCTACGCCTCGCGGCGGTAATAGCCGTTAATCCAGCGCGTCCCCTTAAACGAGCAATCATAGGTGTCGCGGATCACGCCATGCACGACGGCGCAGATATGGACCGGAAAGCTCTGGTTGGGCAAAGGCACAATGGAACGCCCCTGGAGCGGCACGTGTTTATCGGTGAACAGCTCACGGCGGGCCAGCGTGTGGTAACGCCATCCATAGTCCAGCAAAAGCGGTTCATAAATCTCGCGCGGCATGCCAAAGCGCGCCGAGGGCTTTTGCGAACGCGGGCTTTTCCAGTGCGGTCTGCACAGGGCGTTTAAGGTCTCATAGATTTCGGCATAGGGCCGCTCGCACGCAATCGCGATTGCCCGGCAGATACAATCTCCAGCGCTGCCCTTGTATCCGGCCTGCGCCCGCCCGCCATCATCATAGCGCCAGACAAACTTCCCCTTTTGCGGGCGCTTTAGCGCCGCCCATTCGGCCACGGTGAACGTCCGGGTTTCGCACGGGGGCCGGTCCGTCGTGCCGCAGCGCTCTGGCATTCCTTGCGTCCGTTTCGCAGTGCCCGAAAAGGGAAGACAATCCCGGCATGATTCTGCGCCGAGGTATCCAGCCCTGCAACCTGGAAAGCTCCAATTGATCGACATGGAATCGAAGGCTCTTGCGACGCTAACTGCAGCTTAGTGTTTCACTGAGTTCATACCGGGTCCCTTGGGCGTTTTAGGGCAAAGAGTTGTGGCTCTTTCGAATTCCCCGATCTCTAGAAACCCAAACCTCTCATTAAATATTGCAAAAATTCCAGAATTATGCAAAAGTAATTTTATTTTTATTGTTGTTAGAAATGAGTATTAGATTTCCCGATACCGATGAATACATCGGAATAGAATTAGTAGCAAACGAGATTTGTGCTATTTACTACAATCCAGATTTTCTCAGTAAAGATTTCGCACTGACTGAAATTAAATCATATGAGCTCATAGTAGAAGCGCAAGAATTGATTCATTTGGAAAGCTTGGGGCTGGAACCAAACCCGCCTGCCATTGCCATCAAACTCCAGGCGCACAAGCAAGGACTTGCGGCAATTCAAGCCAAGAAACGCGATCTTGGAATTCCGCTTCAAGTGCCTCCTCTTGAAGTTATTGAGGCCGTCGCCAACACCAATCACAAATTCACCAACAAACTAGACTGGCACTACCATGTTCTACGAACTGAAATCGAGCGCCGCGAGAAACTACGAAACTCGACTGAGAAGGTTATTCATCCATTTGCGGAACCAGGATGAGAAAGCGCCGCTCTTAGCGTGGCGTAATGCGTGTCTAATTCAATCCGGATTTCCCGTGGATGTTGGACCTTTAGTTTGGCGTATAGAGCGTCAAGTTCAGTCAGACTCCGCGGCATCGAGTCAAGCTCAAAGAACCTAAGTGCGTCCTTGATGCGTTGTTCCCAGGAGTCAGGGGCTGCGGCCCATTTGCTTCGCCCTGAAAACTTTCGATCATCGCTATCGCTTTTCGCTAACAGATTGGACTTATGCAACAGAATCTTGATTGTCATAGGCGTGTTGCCTGGGTCATGTTATAGTGAAAAGAACAGTAATTCAGTGTATTTTTGGAGATGAAAGACCCTTCTTATCTGTCTATTGGAATGAAAGCGGCAGTTATTGTTGGTTGTCTTGCCGTTGTTCTGGTTGTCGCATCAACCCGGCAACCCTTGGCTGATAGTCTTTTTCCGCTCCCCGATGGCCGTTACGTTTCCGATCCCGCCTATTGTCAGGCGAGCGATGCGGAGATTGGCAATCTGGCCGAAGAGGCTGGCGGCATCATCCGGACAATCGAGAACGACACCATCAATTATCACTATCCGGGACGCTGCCGCATTGTCAGCGGCGACACCGTGGACGGTGCCTTTGTTTTCACCGAGCGGTGTTCAGCCGAAGGCGAAACCTTCGCCAACACGAAGATGTGGGAAGTGGAATCTCCGGCTGCGTTCAATGACCGTGGAACGGTATTCAGGTGGTGCGAAGGCTCTGGCAACCAAACGGCCTCAAACGTCCAGGGCGGTGCTGAGCATTTCGGGGCCGACGCTGTTTACAGTGCCCAGATCGCCTTGCAGCGTCTTGGCTTCGATCCCGGCCCCGCCGATGGGCAGATGGGGCCGCGCACCCGCCGCGCCATGAATGCCTTCCAGCGCCAGAACGGCTTGCCGGTGACGCGAGATTTGAACGCGGCAACTTACCGTCCGCTGATCCAGGCGGAACAGGCGCTCTTTGATCGCCAGACACCCGAAGAGGCGAATGAGCAAGATGCGGCAGCCGTCGAACCCGCTGGCGGATCAAACGAGACAGCATCAGAGGATAAGTCTGGGATTACTAGCGGGCAGATCTCAAACTCAACACTTAACGTTATTGCCGAATTGCCGGATGAAATCTCAAATGCACAATTCGAGCGCGCCAGGGCATTACGGGAAAAAATGATCGAAAATCCCGAAGAATTCTCTCGGAAATTCGGTTCTGGCCTGTATCCGGAATTTGCTACCGTTCTGTCGAAAGAAGAAGCCGTTGAACGCCTTTTGAAACCCACCTTTGTCCATGTAACATGCGCGATGCAGGATGTGTCGATTATCGGATATTATAATGTCTACCAGCATATCTGGGTGCTGGCTTGGGTCAGCCAAACTGGTGAAATATTGAAGGGAACGCTATCGCTTGGCTTCGAGCCGATAACTGAGCCGGAGAATACGGCTTGGTTTCAATTGGCCGGGGAGAACGAGCCGCATCTTGATGCAATTGACAAAGCGTTGGACATACAGACTAAGACATTTGCCTTGTTGTTCTGGTCCAGTGACTGCAACATAGAAGAAGATTTTGGCAACGCGTTTACGCCTCATGCCGCAATTGCAACTCTTTGGTATAATGAAAGCGAAATTCGAAAAATTGAGCAAGATGCACAAAATGATATCAGCCTAATAACGAAACATAGCCTAGAAATTGAACAAAGCGAAATAATTTCTCTCGTTTATATTGCGAGAATTGGTGATCCGGAATTAAGAAATTATATTACGCTACACATTGTTGATAGAAAGCCGGAAACGACGATAATTCAAACTTGGAACATTGACGGACAAGACGTTCAGCTTCTTGAGCAGGATTGGAAACTGATTGGTATCGAGGAACAAGAATGACATCGATCCGACGAACTGCTCCTCAGTCAATTTCTCTCTGTTTTGCTTTTTTTGTCACTACTCAGTCGGCTTACGCGCAAGGGGATAACATTTCGGCAACGAGCAACCTGCTGGATGACGCAGAGCGCGTTGCAGAAGCCATATCAATCAGCGAAGCTTCGGGCCTCATAAGGCCAACAATCGCAACGGGGTTGATTTCCACCGGAACGAAGGCGGCGACCATTGTAGACGCTCTGAGTAGTGGACGAACCGAAGAAGGCGTCGCGGCTGCAGCATCGGCTCCAACTCAATCGCGACTCATCAAGGTGGCCGCGGACTTTGGGCAATTTGTCGGCAGAGTGGATAGACGCGGACGGGTTGTTATGGCCGCACTTGGAGGTGCCACTGGCCTTTTCTTGGGCAAAGAACTTGTGGAAGAGCCATTTGTAGAATTGCTCACACAGGGTTCTAACGTCTTGCGCGATAGTCGGTCTCCCGCTGTTGCCAATCTCGATGTCAAAGAGTCTATTGGTTCGCAAATCACTGAACGTAGTGGACGAGAATCGCCAACAGCACGACGAACAAATCCGTTCGAAGACCCGCCGCCCCGGATACACACGCGGGGCGATGACGGCGGATTTGGTGACATGTTCTCCCGTATCACTCCTGAGGCCTTGACCGATCCTGTGACGGAAGGTGCTGACGATACGCAGAACGATAATCGCTGTGCAGAACTGTACCCGGAAGTAGCATCGATGATCCCGGCAGAGCAGGAAGAATTTTGTAATGAGGTCGCAGCGGCCTGTCCGGAGCTGACACCGGAAGAACGGCAAAGCATTCTGGATTCATCGGAATTCCATCAGGCTCAATCGCAGCGGATCGAGGAAGAAATCGAGCGCCTTCAAACGATGCTCAATCCCATTACCCAGTGCATGGAAAGCGGTTTCATCCAGCCGTTTTGCGGTCGCGAGGATGACTACAATTACCTCAATTCATCGATTGCGGATTTTCAAGACGAGCTACAGGACCTTGAAGCCCGGTCGCTTCGACAGCACTGTGACGATCAAAGACTCGCCCGGCAGAACCATGGCGTTGTCGATGCGCAATGATATCCGGTCCGCTTGGCCATCGAAGCTGATCTGCTAAATCGGAACTACAAGTACGGTTTGCCTTTTGCGTTTCACGCAAGGTGTGCGCGGGTATGACCCGCGCCTCTTGCTCACTCGTCGTCTGGCTCGTTCGAGGGGGGCGTGCCGCCCCCCGTTTCACCCCCCTGCCTTTAGAGTGTGCGACTGCCTTCAGAACTAGCCAGTTCGCTCAGCAAAGGTGAATTAGCCCGTGGGCAATGATCGGAATGACCGGCAATTTCAATTGTAATCATCGCGACCACTTGGCATCATATTTCTAGTTATGTTGCCGGATTTTAATGCCAAAACTATTGATCTTGTTGCTAAGCGTGCCGCTTTTCTCTGCTCCAACCCGGATTGCCGGGCGACAACGGTTGGTCCGAATTCAGCCCCTGATAAGACAACACTGATCGGAGAGGCAGCCCACATTTGTGGCGCACGGCAAGGCAGCGCGCGCTACGACCAAGCCATGTCCGATGTGGCGCGAGCTGAAATCACCAACGCGATCTGGCTATGCCGTAACTGCCACAAACGTGTTGACCGGGATGAAGCGGCTTATCCTGCTGATCTGCTTTTCGCCTGGCGGGACGACCATGACCGGTTTGTTGCCGCGAAGCTTGGCAACAAGAGCGACGCCCTGCGCCTTGATCTGGAGGACTCGCACCTCACGCAGCTTGCCGACTATCCCCCGTTGATCAGGCGCATTGTCATCGACAAACCAGATGGCTGGGAATGGCGTCTGACAGCGGAGTTGATGCGGCATCTCAACAGACCTGTGTTTCGCCGATTACGTGATCTTAGAGACGGCCTTTATGTGAAACCGATTGAAGGCATTTCGGATGATGAGGCGATGCACTGGATTACGACCAGGTTGGATGAGATGCAGAGTTTAATTTCACCGATGGCCAATCTGCTCGATCGCCTGAGCGCCAGCTGGGGCAAACCCGGTGAAGCCGGTGATGTTGATGAAATTCATCATATCTGCTGTCTCATACGAGATAGCCTCATCCAGGTTGCCGATCATGAAGAACGATTGCGCTTCGTGGGTGTGTCGGAAACCTTTCAGCGGCTCAAGGATTTGCTGCATGACTGCATTGGCGTGCAAGCTGAAAAACTGGAAGCTATCCCCGGCTATCTTGATGACATGGTGGCCTTTATCAACACCGACTACGGTGGAACCACAGACAATCCGATCGTGATCACACGGACGATTACATTTGACCTTCCGCCCAACTGGACGCGGGACATGAACAGGGAGATGAAGCGCGTCGAGAAAACGCTTATACGCCAAGAAAACGGCGGCGGTTTCTGGTCCTGGTTCTTTGGCGGCCTGCTGTTCTTCATCTTATTGATGGTGTTGTTGTAGATGAAAGGCATATTTCGATGATTGATCCTGTCAGCCTGGTCATCTCCGGCATTGCGCTTGCAATCTCAGCAATCACCCTGTGGATCACACTCCTGCGCCGGGGGCGGCTACGCATGACAACGCCCAATGTAGTGTTTTTCGGCTACGACTTTGTGCCCCGGACGACGCCGAAGATCTTCCTGCGCACGCTTCTCTACAGCACATCAGTCCAGGGCCTTGTAATTGAATCCATGTATGCGCGCCTTTCCAATGCGAAAGGCACGGAGACATTCAGCTTCTGGGGCTACGGTGAAACCAACAACCTGGTTCCCGGCAGCGGGCTTTTTGTCGGTAAGTCTGGAATCGCGGTGAACCATCATTTCGTGCTGTCCGTTGACAAACCACCTTATGAGTTTGATCCAGGCGACTACACGATTGACATCTATGCCCGAACTGTCGGTCAAAAGACTCCAGAAAAGCTCAGCACGCTCAGCTTGACACTTAGCTCTGACCTCGCGGCGGCACTTTCAGAGAATGATGGCGTTCTGTTTGAGCTTGACCCAGAGACACAAACTTACCGGGAACACACTCGCGACAATCCTGAGCCACCTCCGGCGATCTTGCGACAGTAAGTTGGATTAACGCTGCCACTGCAAAAAAACGCCACTGTCGCAAAGTTGATTCGGGTCGTCGGGTCATCCGCCACCTTCAAACTGCTGGGTGGAGCGCAACACCAGCATGCATTCAGGATTGTCAGCGGCGTATTGCGGATCGGATACATTTGTCTGCGTGGCAAACAGCACAACGTTGGCGCCGTCCAAACCCAACGAAGTCACGTAGCGAATTCCGTCAAGGGCCCCATCTTCGAACTGAAAATCGCGCAGGAACTCTGTAATAATTTGCGTTGGGACATAGTCGATGTGAACGCGGTCGTCACGCGCGACCGGCTCTGCCATTTTGCCAGACAGAGCATGCAAGAACGATAAGCTCTGCCTCTCCTTGCGCGTGGCTTCTGAGAAGAAGCCGGGTATCTTAGGTAAACTTGCAAGATCAAGTATTCGCAGTGCTCTTACCGTCTCAAAATGCCCCACCGAAGCGTTGACTGATCGTGCCTCTGCTACAGCAAGTTCCGGTGTCTCAGCTCCGTAGAACATCGAAATACCCGGTGGATTCATACGATTGGACTGTCGTGCAAACTCTGAAGGAGGCGGCCCCAATTCTCCAGCCGCTGCAAAGGTTCCCGCCGTATTCTCCCGTGCGCGGAACAGGGGATACCCCGGATCATAGTTCGCAATCAGTTCATGAGCCTCGATGACACGCGCCACCTGGTCCAGAAACTGGATGTTCGACCGGTCATCGGGGTGCGTGCTGCGGCTATCGCCGATGGCGTGAAAAAAGAAGCGTCGCGATTGTTTGGTCGACGCACAAAACTGCTCCCAACTAAGAAGCAGGCTGGCATCGTACTCAAGCGCAAGCCAATCATAATCGCACCAGGCATCGTCTCCTATGTGATCCACGAGATCCGATGACAGGAGATCAAAGTTCTTAGTCTTCAAACCGAGCCCAATGCAACCAAATAGGCACTCATCCGTATCGACGTTCCATCCCTGATAACCACCCTCTCGACTCTCGTAGGGCAGTTGGTCTACAGCCAGCCCGAAAAATGTTGCCATACGCTGACCGATGAAATCGGCGATCTCTCTAAAGGGCGCAACGTGTGATCGATCTTCTTCGCAGTATTTGCAATGGCCAGACAGATTGTAGCCGATGATCCGCTCGCGAAGATCACTGTCGTCCAAACATTCACTGCAAATTGCTTCGTCCCAGTCATCGATCGGTGGCGATAGAACTGTTTGAGAAGTGCTCAAAACACCCCCTACCGTCGGAACAAATCTGGCTGACGCGGTATGATAAGTCCATCTGTCAGGCTGATACGTGATCCGGCGCGTTTGAGGTTTCCGTGTGAATTGACAACGTTGAGGTCGCGATAACCGATCAGTTGTTCAATGGCATTCAGTAGATCGCTGTTGGTCGCCGCTGTCTTGTTTCCGATGCGCGACAGAAGCACTTCCATCGTCACGTGATCATTGACCATGTGCGAGCGAATTTCCTGGGGCAAGACCTCAAGGAGTTCTCTGTTGAGTACCTGCCTGTCTTGGTCGCCGAAATTAAAAAGGGCATCTTTCGACTGCATCAGCCTCACATCAAAGCCGAGAGAGAACAGGCTGCCTTTCCCGATATGCCTGAAACTGTTTTGAGAATCCCAATGAACGCCCAGCATCTTGTCTCGCGCTGCCTGATGGCGAGAGAGATGCGCAAACATCATCCAGCGATTATCGGTTGGCGACCACAGCATAAACGGTGTGAAGAATTCCGCGCCGCTCAGGCTTTGAATGTTACACATGACCGCCCTTTGCGTGATCAATCGGCCTAACGCGTCATCCTCTTTGTTGGCATTCCATTCTGCAATAAACGCCTCGTCGACCCCGAACTGCCGATAGGTTTCAAGTGCAGCGGACTCGGCACGCAGATAGTTCAACATGCTGTCGATTGCGAATGTCAGCAGAACTTCTGGACGGTCTAGCTCCCTAAAAATCGAGCTTATTGCCCCCATCGGAACGTCTGAATAACCAAACTGGTCGAGAACAAAGATTGAGCGTCCTGCGCGTTGACCTTGCTTGATTGCTTGCAGAATGTTGGGCAACTCAACGGCAAAATCCCCAACGATCAGGCTAATCGAGTTGCCAATCTCGCCGCCAAACCCCTCATTCGTGATTTGCTGGCGCAGACATTCAACATGATCCTCATTTTCATCAACAAAGTAAAACCGCGCATTGATTTCTAGCGGCTTTTCACGCCCCTCATTGAGCCGAATTCGTGCGGCTTCGACCGCTTTGAGCAAAACAAGCGGGCTACCAAATGTTTCTTCATCACCATTCTTATAAAGTCCGCCGCCACAAAACCCATCAACCAATGTGATGTTTAAACGATCCATCCGGGGATCGGGAACAACCGTGTCAAAATAGACGTCCAGATAGTTTCTTAGGACCGCGAGCTTCTTGATCGAATGTTCTTCGATGTTTGGTAGTTTTCCGTCTGGGGCCCACTCAAAGTTTTTCGGCATGCGGTCTCCGGCTAGTTCGCAAGCCTTTCAAGAATCGGCTTAGGAACGATTTGCCAGGGAAAGCCATTCCATTCCTCGCCTTCTAACAAGCGGCCGCCTGACTTTGGACGCGGCCCGCCCCATTGCTTGAAAAAGAACTCCGTCCGATCGCGCTGACATATCGCCTTGAGTTCCAGTGCCCAGGCCTCGTGCATAGGTCGTGCTCTGGGCCCGCTTTCTCCGCCAACGATAGCCCAGGCCACGCCGGTCAGATCAATATCGCCAATCGCCCCTATCAACGGCTCGAACGAGATAAAGCGTGCCGGAGAGTTGATTTGTTTCAGGTGCTGAATTCGGCTTGTGTGTGCCCGATCTTCGACCGACACGCCAAGCCAGATGTTACTTGGCACCGCCCCACCATCATATCGAGCTTCAACATAGTTGCGCATTAGACTGCTTCGCTTCGTCAGCACTTGGAAGACATGCCAATTGGCCTCTTCCATGACATCGAAGACTTTATCAATAAAATTGCGATCGATCTCCTTGTGAAACAGATCACTCATAGAGTTTACGAAAATCATACGTGGTTTTTTCCAGCGCAGCGGCTGACCCAAACGCTCTGGCCAAAGCCTCAGATCGAAGCCTTGCTCATAGGGATGTCCGGGTATACCTCGCCACCGCTCCGCAAAGCGCTCCGCATAGCAGTTGTCGCAACCGGGCCCCACCTTTGTACATCCGGTGATCGGGTTCCAAGTTGCATCGGTCCATTCGATCTGTGAGTTCTGCGCCATGCTCAAATTAGAACATAATAAGAACAAAAATACCAGAATTTTTGACTCTTATTCGTTCTCCCGCTTTTGTAAGAGTTTGAATTCATGATGGATTTCCATCGACTGTTGATGTCAATCGGCTCATCCCTCAGCTCCGCGCATACCACGTCCCTTTGCCGGTGCCGTGCTGCGTCAAGTGATTGGCCGTGACCAGGGATTGCAGGTGTTTTTTGACGGTGTTGCGGTTGGCCCCGGTGATGCGCACGATCTCGCTATTGGTGACGCGCCCATGTTCACCGGCCAGCTCCAAAATCTGAACCGACAGCTCCGGCAGCGTGCCCATGACGATGCGCTCGCGCTCAATCTTCTTTTCGAGGTGGCGTTTTTGCGTTTGCAGCGCCCGCAGGAAATACAGCGTCCAGGGCTGCCAGTCGGGGTTCTCGGTGCGGATGGTGCCCTGGGTGCGCCGCAAGGCGACGTAGTAGCCTTCCTTGGTCTGCTCAATGACGCTTTCCAGCGAGCTATAGGGAACATACGCATAGCCGCTGCGCAGCAGGAGCAATGTCGTCAGCACACGTGAGAGCCTGCCATTGCCGTCCTGGAAGGGGTGGATTTCAAGGAAGACCACGGCAAAGACGGCGATCACCAGCAGCGGGTGCAGTGTGTTCTCATCCAGGGCGGCGTTGGTCCATTCCACAAGCTCGGCCATCAGGCGCGGCGTATCGAACGGGCTTGCGGTTTCAAACACCACGCCGACTTCCTTGCCGTGGGCATCAAAGGCGGTGACATGGTTGGTGTTGGTCTTGTAGTCGCCGCGATGCCAGTCATCCTTGGCGCTGTAGCCGAGCAGGTCGCGGTGCAGCTGTTTGATGTGGTTTTCGGTGATGGTGATGGCCTCAGCGCCGGCAAAGACGGTTTCCATGACCGCAGCATAGCCGGCCACTTCCTGCTCATCGCGCGTCTCAAAGGCCTTGATCTCGATATTGGACAGCAGGCGTTCCACCTCCCGGTCCGACAGTTTGCTGCCTTCAATCCGGGTCGAGGATCCAATGCTTTCGATCGTGGCCACGCGGCGCAGGGCCGATAGGCGCTCCGGTGCCAGGGTTCCAAGCGCTTTCCAGGCCCCCTTGAACTCATCCAGCTCAGCAATGAGCGAGAGGATGTCCGGCGTGATCTGGAGCGTTGTCGTATTCAGACTCATATCCAAAAATATACCCATAAATATCCATTAAGGCAAGAATTCCAGCCCAATACCCGCAATTGAACCCATAAATATCCATAAACTGGCTTCCGGGCATCCCCGCTGGACGCGGGCCAGGCTCTCGTGAACCGAACCCCGGCGGGCGGGTTTCGGCCATCCGGCTTCGATCCCTGATGCTCAGGGCAGCGGACCGTCCGAAGCCGCGGGCGGGCTTTGTCTGGTTTTGGGCGTTTGAAGGGTTCACCAAAAATCAGGTCCATGCCCGATTTGTCGGAGCACCCCCGGCCCTGTGTGAGGGGTGGCTCCGAAAATCAGGCATTCAAAGGCAAGCTGCGCACTCAAAAAGAACAGGAGTTATCACCCAGATCAGAGCGCAGGTTTTTCAATATGGATCAGGGAGCGGGATCATCGTCGGGCGCAACTGGCAGCGACTCGTCAGACGGCCATGCCTCTTCTGCGTCGATTATTGAGCGTTTCCATTGCTCGTACCGTTCGTCCGGAGGGAGTTCCAGTTTATCGGACCAACACTCTTCTGATATGACGTCAAGTTCGGGAAACAAAACAGGGCCGTCCGTATATACCATATCCAGACAAATAACAGTTGCTGCAAATAATAATTTCATAAATCTCCTTTTTAATAATGATAATCATTCTTATTTAGAATTTATATGACCGCGTAGTCAAATGAATAATAAATATTCACTTCATTCTCTCAAATAAATCCTGATTGACACGATCCAGATGGGGCTGACAGAGTCGAAGTGATGACTGAACAATGTTATCTTGATAACGGCGCCTAAGGTTCCGGTCCATCGCGTGAGCGAGGGCGGCACGATTTTCGTGGCCTAGATTGAGAACGGCCCGGCGGCGCGCGCAGCCGTTCAATATCCTGCCCAAGTTCCTTGACCGCCTCCCGGTGCGGCGCGGCCTTGGCCGCAATCTGATCCCGGTGAAGGCGTAGAGTTTCGGCATGATGCTGGCGCGTGCTTTCGGCTTCGCGTGCGTCGCGCAAGGCATGCAGTGCCTGTTCCTTGCGGTTGTCTTCAAGCGTGCGTTTGCGCCGTCCAGTCAGCCGGTCGACAACACCCAACAACCCTTTGCGCAAACGGGCCTGGCGCTGCGCGTCTTCGAAGGCCTTGCGTTTGGCCTGATCTTGGCGCAGCCGGGCAGCCTCTCTGGCCTGCTCGGCCAGCAGGCGTTTGTGCGTTTTGGCGGCTTCCTTTTCTGTCTGCCGAGCGGCCTGCGTTTCCTGGTCTTTCAGCTCCTTCAGGCGCTGCGCAATCATCGCGGCGGCTTTTTGATGCGCAGCATCGACGCTCGGTAGATCATCATAATTGCCCAGCCGCGCCCGCACATCCTTGGCTTTGAGACCCACCCAGCGTGACACCGGGTAGACTTCGCCATTGTGATCGACGGCCACATGACCGCGCTTGCCCTTGGCCAGCACATAGCCCTTGTCAGACAGCGCTGCTGCAAATGCGGCCCGGCCATCAGAAACAGTCCAGCAATCCTGGAACAGCGCCTTGACCTCTTTGGGGTTCTGCCCGTTCCGCTTGGCCTGCTGCCATTCTTCCAGGCTCATATTGCGCACATTGCGCAGCCTTGAATCCCGCAGGCCCTCCGGCATGCGCCAGCCATGCGTGCGGTATAGCTCCCGTGACACCTCCCGCAGCTTGCGGTGCGTGTGCGGCAAATGCACGGCCCTCATCGTGCCCGTATCAATCCGGCACCACACCGCATGGGCATGACGCCTAAGTTCGCCATCAACACCGCACTTGTCATGAAAGATGATGGCTCTGGGCTGGCCACCCAGGCCCAGGCGGTGTTCAGCCTGCTCAATCGCAGCCTCAAATTCCTGCGCCGACACATCGGCGTTTTTCGGTGGGCTGAGGCTTAAGGAAAACAAATGCTGCTTACAGCGTGTACCCTTGCTGATCGCATAGGATTCCTGAAATGCGCCGGTGAGATTGTCGGCCACGAAGCCGCGCAGATCATGAACAACCACGCGCTCATTCTCAGGCTTCATCAGATGCACGGCCAAATCCTTGTAGCCGCCGCGCTGGTTGCCGTGCAGGATCATGGCTCATCCTGTGTCCGTAGGCCGAGCGCCTTCACAAGATCGCGGCGCATGGCAGCCACATCGGAACAGGCCTCGCGTAAGCTCTCATGGACCTCATCATCGAGATGCAATTTGCCCAGCTTCACAGCCAGCAGGATACCGCCCAGCTTCTGCCCGATCTCAGAGCGGCCCAGCAGACCGAGAAGCCGCGCCAGGGCCTCATGGTCTTTGACCGGCGCGCGCCGGCGCGGTGTGCGGGTGGTACCACGTCCGGTCAGCACGGCCTCGCGGATCACGGCGCTCAAAGGCCGTCCGGCGGCCTGCTGCACCAGCCAGGCACGTTCGTCATCGCTGAAGCGCACCGACACCGGCGGCGTACGTTTCTTGCGGGATAGCGCCGGTTTGACAGCTGCGCTAAAGCTTGGCGTGAGGGTGTTTGATGATGCAGAACCGCTCATGGCTGCGGCTCCTCATCATCGAAAGTCATATCCGGGAAATCGGAGTGGCGGAGTTGATGGTCCCAGTCGGCAAACACCTCAAACAATGAGTTCAAGGTCTCTCCGTCAGGGGGCACCATTTTTCAAGACAATCTCGGCCGCGCGCCTGGCACCTCCGGTGAACCGGACGTTGTCACTGTCTGAGCGCCCGGCACGGTCTCGCAGGCGATCCAAAAGATAGGAGCAGCCGCCCGAGGCGGCCGCTCCGCGCCCCATCGCCCCTATTATTCGTCGACGCAATGGTAGGAATGGTTGGTCCGCGTGCCGTCGGGCAGTTCGTCATACATCACGAACACATTGCCGGCGCCGCCGCAGGCCTCGAACGCCCGGCCCGGCGTCGGATAGCCGTCGGCCGTCGACCCGCCTCCGCCCTTGGCGGCCAGTTGCATACCGCCGGCGGCGGCAATGCCGTGGCGCTTCATGCCCGCATGGCCGGCTGTGGCGACGGAGGTTGCGATCAGCGCGGCGGTGGCGGCGAGCGCGGCGTAATGGGCGAAACGGGTCATGGCGGGTTCCTCTGTTCTGGTCGGCGCGTCCGATGCGCCGTCGATCCAAAGCTAGCGCCACGCCCACAATTGGCCTGTGCACTTGGTCACAGGCTTAAACCGGATGGACACCTTGCGCGCCTTGTGCTCGGTTCCGGATTCCATGTCTTTCCAACCCGTGCTTCAAGAGCCTGTCACATTGGGTTGCTAGCCGCCGCCTGTTTCCGACCCATGAGAGGACCCATCCATGCGCACGCTTCTGTCCGCCCTTGCCATCACCACCATGCTCGCCGGCCCGGCCTTTGCCGCCTCGGGCAAGCTGGTGCTCTACACTTCGCAGCCCAATGAGGACGCCCAGGAAACGGTCGATGCCTTCACCACCAAGCACCCCGACGTGGAAGTCGAGTGGATCCGCGACGGAACCACCAAGGTGATGGCCAAGCTCGCCGCCGAATTCGAGGCAGGCGCCCCGCAGCCCGACCTTCTTCTGATCGCCGACATGGTGACCATGGAAGGGTTGAAGGCCGAAGGCCGGCTGATGGCCCATGAAGGTGCCGACGTCTCCGCCTACGACCCGGCGATCATGGACGACGAGAAGTTCTATTTCTCCACCAAGCTGATCACCACCGGCATCGTCTACAACACCGCCGCCGACATGGTTCCCACCTCCTACAAGGACCTGCTCGAAGAGGCCGCGAAAGACAAGATCGCCATGCCCTCGCCCCTGACCTCCGGTGCCGCGACGATCCACATGGCTGCCCTTACCGCCAATCCCGATCTTGGCTGGGACTATTATGAGGGCCTTGCCGACCAGGGTGCCAATCCGCAGGGCGGCAATGGCGGCACCTACCGGGCGATCGCCGGCGGCGAAAAGCTCTATGGCTTTGTCGTCGACTTCCTGCCGATCCGCGAAAAGGCCAACGGCGCGCCGGTCGAGTTCGTCTTCCCCGAAGAAGGCGTCTCGGCAGTCACCGAGCCGGTGGCCATCCTGTCGACCGCACAGAACCCGGAAGCGGCCAAAGCCTTTGTCGACTTCCTGCTGTCGCCCGAAGGCCAGCAGCTTGCCGCCGACCAGGGCTATCTGGCCGCCCATCCGGACATTGCGCCGCCGGAGGGCTTTCCGGCCCGCGACCAGATCAGGCTGATGGATTTCGATCCGGCCGCAGCCCTTGAAAACGATGCCGCCAACAAGGAACAGTTCGTCGACATATTCGGCGGCTGAACCTTGAACGAACGCATACTGCCAAGACCCGATGGCGAGGGACTGACCCTCGCCATCGTCATTGTGATCGCCCTGGTCCTGTTCGTCATGCCGCTGGCGCTTCTGGCGCGCGCCGGGCTGACCATGGACGGCGCCGTCACGCTCCAGCCGATTCTCGATGCGCTGGACAGCCGTTCGGTGCCGCGCGCGCTCGTCAACTCGCTCGACAGCGCCTTCTTTTCCGGCCTGATCGCGCTCGTCCTTGGCACCATGATCGCGCTCGTCATCGGGCTGACGGACGTGCGCGCAAAAGGCGTCTTCACCTTCCTGCTGCTGATCCCGATGATGGTGCCGCCGCATGTCACGGCGATCGCGTGGATCCAGGCAATGGGCCCGTCAAGCCCGCTGCTGCAAATGCTTGGCATCGCACCCGCACCCGGCTCCACCCATCCGCTTTATTCGCGCGAAGGCGTGATCGCGCTCCTGTCGATCCAGCACATGCCGCTCGTGTTCCTCGTCGTGCTCGCCGCGCTGCGCGCCCTGCCGCGCGAGATGATCGAGGCGGCACGGATCGCAGGCAGCCGCCCGCTTGCCGTCCTGCGCCGCATCGTGCTGCCGTTGCTCGCGCCGATCCTGATATCGGCCTTCGCGCTGGCTTTCGTCTCGGCGCTCGGCAATTTCGGCATTCCGGCGCTGCTCGGCATTCCCGCGCGCTACACGACGCTGCCGGTGCTGCTTTGGCAGCGCCTTGCCAGCTTCGGACCCGATGTTCTCACCGCGGTCGCCGCCATTGCCGCGCTTCTGGCTGCCATCGCCATCGCCATCATCGCCCTCCAGATGACGTTGATGGCACGCACCCGCAGCCCGCTGATCGGCCCGCCCCAGCCACCGCTCGCGATCCGGCTCGGCGCGCGGCGCCCGCTGGTCGAAACGCTGCTCGCCCTTCTGGTCGCCGCAACGCTCGTCCTGCCGGTGATCGCGCTGACGACCACGGCGCTGATCCCGACCTACGGCGTGCCGTTCAACCTGACGACGATCACATTCGAGAATTTCGCCGAGGTGTTGTTCCGCCAGCAGGTGACCCTCAGGGCCTTTGCCAATTCGACGCTGGTCGCCGGCCTGGCCGGGCTGACGCTCGCGGTGATCGCCATGGCGGTCGGGCATTTCCTCAATGCGCGGCAGAAGGGCTACCGGCGCGCCGGAACAGCCCTGGCGACCCTTGCCGAGACAACCTATGCCATTCCGGGCCTCGTCATCTCGATCGCCTTCATCCTCGCCTTCATCCGGCCGCTCCCGGTCATCGACGTGTCGATCTACAACACGCTGATCATCATCGGTCTGGCCTATATCTGCGCCTTCCTGTCGATCGCGCTCAAGCCGGTGACGGCGGCCTGCGCCCAGCTCGACCCGGCGCTCGACGAGGCGGCGCGCATTGCGGGCGCGAGCTTCTTCATGCGCATGCGCCGCATCTTCGCGCCGCTGATCGCGCCCGCAGCGGCCTCCGGCGCGATCCTGGTCTTTCTGACCGCCTATAACGAGATCACGGTCTCGGCCCTTTTATGGTCGACCGGAAACGAGACCATCGGCACGACCATCTACAATTACGAGGATGGCGGCTACACGACGCTGGCAGCGGCCATGTCGGCGGTCACGGTCGTTGCCACGATCGCGCTGATGGTCGCCCTCGACCGTTTCGGCAAGCGCCTGCCGCCGGGCGTGGTGCCCTGGCGGATCTAGCCCGGCAGGACCCACGCCTTTTCGAACGCCACGCACACCGGCTCGCCGGCGGCAAGCGGCACCGTGCTCGCCGCATGGATCGCCGGTTCGATCCCCGGTACCAGGACCGTCGCCTCCCAGTGCCCGCCGCGATAGAGGGCCGAGCCGACGCGACCTTCCATGCCGTCGACATCGCCGAGCGTCACCTGTTCGGGCCGGATGAAAGCTGTCGCCGGCCCGTCGGCCTGATCTCCGACAATTTCGATACCATGCCCGTTCACCGTGGCGCGACCGCCTTCGACCGTCACCGGCACCAGCGTCCCACGCCCGATAAAACGCGCGACTGCCGCGTTGGCCGGGCGCTCATAAATGTCACGCGGCGTGCCGACCTGCAGGAAGCGGCCCTTTTCCATCACCGCCACCCGGTCGGCAACGGCCATCGCCTCACGCTGGTCGTGGGTGATGTAGATGGTGGTCACGCCCGAGGCGCGGTGGAAGCGAGTCAGCTCCTCTTCCATCACCGCGCGCAGATGTGGGTCGAGATTGGCGAGCGGCTCGTCCATCAGGACGGTCGTCGCGCCGCCGGCCAGACACCGCGCCAGCGCCACGCGCTGCCGTTGCCCGCCCGAAAGGGCCGCCGGCTTGCGGTCGGCAAACCCGGTCAGCGAGACCGTTTCGAGATGCGCCATTGCCTGCCGGCGCGCCTCGGCCTTGGACAGACCCTGCGCCTCGCCGGGAAAAGCGACATTGTCGCGCACGGAAAGATGCGGCCACAGCGCATAGGACTGGAAGACAAAGCCGGTGCGCCGATCCTCCGGCGGCACATGCAGGCCCGTTGCCGACACCGTCTCGCCGCCGAGCGCGATCCGGCCCTGATCGGCCATTTCCAGCCCGGCGATCAGCCGCAAAAGGGTCGACTTGCCGCAGCCCGACGCGCCCAGAACGCAGAAGAATTCGCCCGTCGCGATCTCGGCATCGACGCCGGCCACGGCCCGATCCGCACCGAAGCTCTTGTGCACATTTTCAAGAACGACGGACATGGATGCGCACACGGGAAGTGAAGATGGACCGATCCTTAGGCCGCGCTGTCCGCCGACACAAGCGTCTCCGGCACTCCGAAGGGCCGGGCCTTGGGTGCGGCGCACAAACGGTGTTAGCCTTGTCGCATCCCTGTCACAGAGTTGCGTTTATTCACCGCCATGTCCGCCGCGTCCAACCGCCCGCTCATCGTCTTCACCGATCTGGACGGCACGCTGCTTGACCATGAGACCTATGAGTGGCGGCGCGCGGAACCGGCCTTGGCCGCGCTGCGCGAACACGGCATCCCGCTGGTTCCGGCCTCCTCGAAAACCGCCGCCGAGATCGCGCCGCTGCGGGCTGAACTGGGCTTCGCACATTGCCCGGCCATCATCGAGAACGGCGCCGGCATTCTGCCCGCCGAGGGCGAAGACAGCGCCAACGATGACGGCTGCCACAGGGACCTGCTTGCCAGGCTCGACCGCGTGCCCGCAGACCTTCGCATGAAATTCACCGGCTTTGGCGAGATGGGAATTTCCGGCATCATGGACGCCACCGGCCTGCCGGAAAAAGCCGCGCGCCTCGCTGCGGACCGGCGCTTTTCCGAGCCGGGTCTCTGGACGGGAACGGAGGACGACAAGACCCGTTTCGCCGAGGCACTCGCCGGCCTTGGCGTGCACGCCCGCGCGGGCGGCCGCTTCCTGACACTCTCCTTCGGCGGCACGAAAGCCGGGCGCATGGCCGAGATCATCGCCGCTTTTTTCGGCGATGGAAGGCCCTTCATCGTCGCGCTGGGCGATGCGCCCAACGACATCGAGATGCTTCAGGCTGCGGACCGCGCCTTCATTGTCGCCAACCCGCACGGCACGCCGCTGCCGCACCTTGCCGGCGAGGATGACGGGACCATCACCCGCACCGCCGAGCCCGGCCCGGCCGGCTGGAACGCGGCCGTGCTGTCGGCGCTGGCCGCTTGACCTGACGCAACGCAACCCGCCGGCCGCACCGATAAACTCACACCAAACAGGGACGCACTCATGGCAGATTTCCACCAGAACGGCGCGGTCGCCACCTTGCACAATCTGCGCACGCGCAGACCCGAAGACCTTGAGCGCGAGTTGGAGATCATCACCGAACGCCAGAAGGTCACGCTGATCCTTCCGTCCCTATTTTCGGAACTGGAGGGTCCGGCACTGCCGGCCATTCTCGATGAGCTGAACAAGGTCCGCTTCATCCACCATGTGGTCATCGGCCTCGATCGCGCGTCCAAGAAGGAGTACAGGGCTGCCCGCCAGTTCTTCGACCGGCTCGAACTGCCCCATTCGGTGCTGTGGAACGATGGTCCGCGCCTGCGCGCCATCGACGAGCGGCTCGCCAGTGCCGGCCTGTCACCGACCGAGCCGGGCAAGGGCCGCAACGTCTGGTACTGCATCGGCTACACGCTGGCGCGCGCCGAAAGCGACGTGATCGCCCTGCACGATTGCGACATCCTGACCTACTCCAAGGACATGCTGGCGCGGCTCGTCTATCCGGTTGCCAACCCCGAATTCGCCTACCAGTTCTGCAAGGGCTATTACCCGCGCACCGCCGAGGGCAAGATGAACGGGCGCGTCAGCCGGCTTCTGGTCGCGCCGCTGCTCGAAGCGATGCGCAAGACCATCGGCGAACGCGACTATCTCGATTATCTGCGCTCGTTCCGCTATCCGCTCGCCGGCGAATTCGCCATGCGCACCTCGATCCTGCCGGCGATGCGCATCCCGTCGGACTGGGGACTGGAGATCGGTACGCTGTCGGAGGCCTGGCGCAATCTTGCCCCCCGCGCGGTTTGCCAGGTGGAGATTTCCGACGCCTACGACCACAAGCACCAGCCCCTGTCCGAGGACGACGCCAAGAAGGGCCTGTCGCGTATGTCGACCGACATCTGCAAGGCGCTCTACCGCAAGCTGGCCACCGACGGCACGGTCTTTTCCAAGGAGACCTTCCGCGCGCTGAAGGCCAGCTACTACCGCACCGCACTCGATTTCGTTGAGGCCTATTACAGCGACGCCCGCATGAACGGCCTGCATGTCGACCGCCACAACGAGGAGCGCGCCGTCGAACTGTTCGCCGGCAACATCGTCGACGCCGGCAAGACGTTCCTCGACAATCCGATGGAAACGCCCTTCATTCCCGCCTGGTCGCGCGTCCAGGCCGCCGACCCGGACCTGATCCGCGATCTGTTCGATGCCGTGCGGGCGGACGATGAGGAGTTTGGCTAGAAGCGGCTTTCAGGCCGGGTTTTGGAATAGGTGGGGGTTTGGCCTGTCGAGCGACGCGGCCCATGAGTGCCGGCGCCTGCCCTGTGTCACTGAAGCGTCCATTGCGTCCTGTCCAAGGCACGGTTCAACTTTGAGATCGTGACCTGCGCATCCGCAATCGGGCGTTGGCCCGCCATCAGGCGAAACACATCGCCGAGGTCCACGGTCCACGTTTCAAAGTCGCCGCCCGCCCGCACGAACAGGAGTGCCGTTTCGATCCGGCTGGCATCGTTTGGGATAACGCCGATCTCCTGCGCCACCCATTCCTTGAGCGCAACGAGATCCTGCAGCGTCAATCGGCCATCATTGGCCATCTCATCGGCCATGACGCGAAGCTCCGGTTGAAAGATGGCATAGCGGTCGTCATGCGAAATACCCGGCACCTCACGCAGTCGGTAGATGTCGGGCGTCTCGTGGCGCAGGACCGCCAGCAGGCCCTTTTGCGCGTATGTGATCTGCATGCTCACGAAGATGGCCATGGAATAGCTCATCCCGTTGGCTTCGCAGCCACGCGCAAACGTCCACATATTCGTCGTGTCAGGCGGGTCCATGGCAAGGAAAGGGCAGCTTATCGGGTTGCCATCATCATCGGCCGGGTCGGGCGTCGTGAGGTAGCCGAGGGCGAGGCCGCCGCCGATGGTTGAAACGCCGACCAGAAACGCACGGCGCGAGAGAACTCTCATCGGTCCGTTTCCTGGGCGCGACGTATGGCACGCATGGCGACCCGCTTCGGCAACGCCTTGGCCATCATCTGGCTGATGCGGCGTGACAGGCGCATTCCGCCATAGGCATCCATATCGCCACGCATCATGGCATCGTAGCCGTCCCGGGCGACCGCGTTCGCACTGCTTGTGTTCCGAAAGAGCGGTGTACCATCCATCCCCGCGCGGGCCGCAAACTCGGTTTCCGTGGCCGTGGGCATGAAGTTGGTCACCGTGACGGCCGTATCCGACAGCTCTTCAACCAGAGCATTGCTGAGGTAGGCGCCGAACCCTTTTGAAGCGAAGTAGGCTGCCTGCATGGGGCCCGGAAACTCCGCCGCCGTGGACGTCACATTCAGGATGCGTCCCGCGTTGCGTTCAACAAATCCGGGTAGAAAGGCGCGGGTCAGGCCTGCCAACCCGATTGCGTTCACCTGAACCATGGCGAGGATCGTCTCCCAGCCCATCTCATGAAACTTTCCGCGCGCGCCAAATCCTGCATTGTTGATCAGGTAATCGACGGTGATGCCCGCGTCCGTGACTGCGCGATGAATGCGCCAAGCGGCATCGGCGTCGGTGAGATCCTCGGCGATCACCGTCACCCGAACCCCGTTTGCCCTCTCCAGCTCTTCCTTCAACGCATCCAGTCGGTCCTTGCGGCGTGCCACGAGGACAAGGTTGCCGCCCGTTGCAGCATGAATCCGGGCCAGCTCGGCTCCGATCCCGCTCGACGCACCGGTGATGAGCGCTGTGTCTGCCATGACATATCTCTTATTAGAATTAGAATTCGGATTATGTTTTGACCAATCAATGGCTCCATGTCAATAAGCCGAATGAAGATTCTGATTTGGAAGACACATGACCGGCGATCGTTGGCTTTCTGATCTGCATTGGCGCCGCGACAGCCAGCAGACCCGTGGCGAGAAGACACAAACCGCCCTGCTGGACGCGGCAGAAGACCTGATCGTTGAAAAGGGGCTGGACGCCACCTCGATTGCTGACATCGCCAAACGCGCCGGCAGTTCGGTGGGGTCGGTGTATCACCACTTCAAGGACAAGAAGGCGCTGTTCTACGCCGTGTTCCATCGCATGACGGAAGCGCTGGTCGATCTAAACCGGCAAGCCGCCGATCCTGCACGTTGGGAAGGTGCAAGCGCTCGCGATCTTTTGGAAGGCTATATCGACTTCCGGCTGCATCAGCAAAGCGCCGGAGGTGTGTCCAAACGCGCGACCGCCTTGGTCATGGCCGACGATCCTGAATTGAAGGCGCACATGGCCGACATCAAGCGTGAGGGCAACACAACTCTTCTGCGGTTGATCTTGGCGCGCAAGGACGAGATCGGTCACCCCGATCCGGAGTTCGCCGTTGGATTCGTGATCGACCAGTTGAGTACGATGCTCTATGCGCGCTCCGATCCCTATCAGCAGCGGTCAGCCATTGCGCCCTGTGATGACGACACTTTCAGGGCGGAAGCAATGCGGTTTGCCGAAACCGCTCTTGGGCTGGCCGACAATGCCGGGTCTTAGTCCGGCCTATTGAGCCGAGCGCCATTCTTGTTGCGTGCATCCAGACCGGCTCATGCCGGCCTTTCAAACATGGACGGCCGCTATCAGGTACCTGCTCTTTCCTGAATCAGCGGGCTTCCGTCCGCATCGACATCAAGGCGGCATACCATCGCCAGCTGCCGGACCTGAGCCTGGCCGGTCGCGCGTCCAGGCCGCCGACCCGGACCTGATCCGCGATCTGTTCGATGCCGTGCGGGCGGACGATGAGGAGTTTGGCCAGGGGTCACAAGGACCCGAACCGATAAAGATCACAACCCGGCCCTTCTAGGTCGCCGGCTCGACATGCGCGGCGATGGCGCGGAACACCTCGACCGTTTCATGGTCGCGAATGTCAAAGTCATGGTCCGCGCTGGTCTTGACGATCACCACCTGCCGGGCGCGATCCACATAGACATATTGCCCCCAGATGCCGATCGCCAGGAACTCGTCGCGCGGGTTTTCGGGCACCCACCAGTGGTAGCCGTAGCCGAAGCTCCATGACGAGGCCGGATTGTCGCCGGGCTCCAGCCGTGGCGCGCTCGGCCGGGTCGAACGCTCAACCCAGGCGCGCGGCACGATCTGTTCGCCATCGCGAGCGCCGCCCTCAAGGAACAGACGTCCCAAACGGGCATAGTCTCGCAGCGTGGCATTGATGCAGCAGAAGGGCAGCACGGAACCGGCGCGGCCGGTGTTCCAGAAGGCCGCCCGCTCCGCGCCCATCGGCTGCCAAAGACGGGTGGCCAGATAGGCTTCGTTCGGCACGCCGGTCGCCGCTTCCAGCACGAGGCCGAGCGCGATCGTGTCCGAACTGATGTAATTGTTGAACGTGCCCGGCTCCCGCGCGCGTTCGAGCGCGGCCAGCGCATCGGCCATGGATTGTCCCGCAGCCAGCGTGAAGAACAGCCGGTTCACATCCGACATGGGGTTGTCATAGTCCTCGTCGAAAGCGACACCCGACGACATGGTCAGCGCGTCCTCGATGGTCACGCCGTCATAGCCCGATCCTGCGAGATCCGGCACATAAGCCGTAAGCACGTCGTCGACGCTTCCAATATGCCCCTCTTCCAGCGCGATCCCGACCAGCGCCGCAACCACCGACTTGGCCACCGACCAGGAGGTGAGTTTGGATGTTTCGTCGGCACCAAGCCGATACTCTTCATGCACGATGGCACCGTCCCGGACGACAAGAAGTCCCGTCGTCACGGTCTCGTCGAGAAAGGCGGCAACCGGCCGCGCCGCGCCCTCGAACGCATAGATGTCGGGCAGCGGATGGGGCGCGGCGGTAAACGCCCAGACATCGTCGCCTGCCGGCACATCGAGCGCCGGAAAAACGCCATCCATCGCCCGGAAGTTTTCGACCCTGTTCGCCTCGGCAAAAAGCGTGATGCCCGCCCAATAGGGCGAGTTGCGCAGCCACAGGAAACCGCTGCCACCCACCAGGACAATCACGATGAGCAGTCCCAGACCGATTTTCAGCGCCAACCGCATCGGTGCCTCCTTGTATTGCGGGTGCATTGGCCGACCGCTAGCCTGCGGGCCGGGCAAACAAAACGGGATTGACGCCAACGACATGGCCGACGTCGTGAACGACACCGCACTTGGCGAAACACTTGCCGAGGCCCGGTCCATGGCGCGGCAACCACGGCTGTGGGTCGGTCTTTTCGGCATCGGTCTCGTGGTCGGGCTGATCGGCCCGTTCGGAACCTACGACACCATGCCCACGCCGGCGCGGATCGGCTACTGGCTCGCAGTCGTCGTGACGACCTACTGGATCGGCTACCTGACCTCCTTTGCTGCGGCATCCTGGCTGGAAGGCCGCGGCATCGCCCCGCGCTGGAGCATCGGCCTGGGTGCCGCCGCCTCAAGCCTGCCGGTCACCGCCTGGCTGGCCGGACTGCATGCGCTGATCTTTGCCGCGCCTTTTTGGGCGGACGCCATCCGGCTGTTTCCCTATGTCGCGGTGATCACTCTGGTTGCCTCCGCACTGTTCGAGGCGTTCGAGACAGGGCAGAGCCGGCCCGGCCCGCGCGACGCCGAACGGCAGGACCCCGCCTGGCTCGAACAACTGCCCGCTCGCCTCGGGCGCGATCTGATGCTGCTGCAGGCGCAGGACCATTATGTGCTTGCCAAGACGCCGCTTGGCGAGGCGCTGATCCGCACGACGATCCAGGAGGCGGCCGGCGCGCTGGGCGGCCACGGGCTGCGCGTGCACAGGTCCTGGTGGGTTTCGCACAAGGCGATCCGGACCTACGCGTACAAGAAGGGCGCTCCGGTCCTGGTCTTGCAGGATGGAACCGAGGTACCGGTGGGGCGAACCTACCGCCGGGCGGTCCGCGAGGCGCTTCCGGCGAGGCAACGCCCCGGATCGTGATGCCGTACCGCCGCAGACGGCCCGGGCGCTGACGCGCCATCGCAGCATGACAAAAGCCCTGCAAGGCGGGCGCAGCTTGCATGGCATTCTCACACCGTGTAGGACGAAAAAAGGCCGTTGGAGGCGGCCACCCGGTCCGCGGAAAGCCGTCATCGGCGCCTCTCACCGAAGACTATGACCATATCGGTTTTCTCAGCCCGGACCAGCGGACCATCGGGCAGCGGAGGGAAACCCGATGACAAAATCACTCGATCAATTGCGCCGTGACGCCAAAGCCCTGGGCAAGGCCCTCGCCGAGGGCGATGCGGGGGCCAAGCTGCGCGTCCAGGGCATCATCGTCGCACCGAAAAGCGGTGTCTACAAACATGCCGATTGCCTGCATGTCATCGCGCGGGAGACGGGCTATCCGACCTGGCCGGCCCTGAAGCTGGCCGTGGAAACCCGGGGCATGGACAAGGCGCAAAAACAGGGGCGCCTGCGCTGGGCGCTCTTCAACGGCGCGCATGAGACGGTTGCGCAACTCCTGGCAGATCAACCGGATCTGGCATCGGATCAGGTGCCGCTGCTCGTCGCGCTCTATGACGTTCTAGCCATGCGCCGGATACTGGCACGGGACCCGGGGGCGGCGACGCGAGATTATCCGCCCCGGCGCCCCATGTGCCATCTCGCCTTCTCAAGACACATCCAGGCGGCGCCGGGCAAACAGGCGGACATGCTCGCAATGGCCGAACTCCTGCTGGCCCATGGTGCGGACGTCAATGACAGCTTCTCGTTCGAGCCCGGCAGCGAACACCGCCTGTCGGCGCTCTATGGAGCGATCGGGCACGCCAACAACATGCCGCTTGCCCAATGGCTTCTGGAACACGGCGCCAATCCCGACGACGACGAGTCGCTCTACCATTCGACCGAACTGGGGCACGCGGACGGGCTGCGGCTGCTGTTGGCCCACGGCGCAGACCCGAAGGGCACCAACGCCCTGCCCCGCGCGATCGATTTCGACGATCTGGAGGCCGTTCGCCTGTTGCTCGAAGGCGGCGCCGACCCCAATGAAGGCATCGCCCCGCACCCTTCGGGCGAGCCGTCACTGGTGATCCCGGCGCTGCATCAGGCCGCGCGGCGGCTGGCATCGGGCGACATCGTCCGCCTTCTGCTGGACCATGGCGCGGACCCGAACGCGATCAGCCGTGGGCACACGCCCTATGCGTTCGCCCGCATCTTCGGCAACCGGGAGGCCGCCGGCATGCTGCGCAAGGCGGGGGCTTCGACCCAATTGTCGCCTGTGGAAGCGCGGCTTGCCCGGGCGGCGGACGGCGACATGGCACCCGACGACCGCATCGAGATGGATCAGGTGTCCGACGAGACGAAGTTCCTCCTGTGTCGGCTGGTCTGGCGCGAGGGCACGCTGGCGCACATGCAACGTCTGGTCGATATGGGCTTTGACGCCAACATCGCCGACGAGATGGGCATGCCGCCGCTTCACCTCGCCGGCTGGGAGGGGATGGCCGATGTCATGGCATACTTCCTGGATCAGGACCCCGATCTCGACCACACCAACGCCTATGGCGGCACGCTGCTGTCGACGATCATCCATGGTTCGGAGAACTGCCCGCAAAGGGCGCGCCGGGGCCACGTCGAATGCGCGCGCATGGCGCTCGAACGCGGCGTGGCATTGCCCAAAAGAGCGCCGCAGTTCGCGACAGAGCCTGCGATGGTCGAGTTTCTGGCCGATTGGGCGGCGACCCATCCCGATCAGCTTGTCGAGCATGGCGTCGCCTGAACCACGGCGTGTTCCGCCGGGCGGCTCACGCTGCCCGGCCCGCATCCCAGCCGCCGGCCGGGGTCTCGTGCGCGATCTGGTCGAAGCCTTGCGGCTGGATGAGGAGGTGCTTGGGCAGCTGCGCATCCATACTGGTGCGGATGCCGATGTGGGAGTTTGCTCGTCTGCGCGCGAAACACCAAAAAAGCGAACGCTCGAACAACTCACTCAATTGGTGGAATGACACGAACGATCATACGGATAAGTTGTGATCTGCTGCCGGCATTCGTTTTCCCAAGCACCGCATTGACCTGATTTTTGGCAGTAACCGGCGACGTGTTCCGGATTTCTGCGACTTCATTGACGGACTTGCCTTGTACGATCAGCTTGCAGACGTCGGCCTCTGCTTCAGTCAAACCATAAAGCGTCACAAAACGGTCCACACGAACATGCTGTACCCGTTCCGGGTCTATGATCGTAACCAATGCGCCTTCCAACGGGCCATCAAGTTCGGATGTACTGTCCTTTAGAGGCGACACGTCGACAAGGAATGGCGAGCTTTGAGAAGGACGCCTCAGTGCAATCAGCCACTCGTTGACCCGGTCTTGACCGCGAGCGGTGCCTGCTGCTCTAACGATGGCTTGGTCCAACTCCGCACTCTGCTCGGCATGGTCGCAACACAAGTGCCCATTTGGGTGAAGCGTTAAGCCATCCTTTAGCCTGGTTATCCGCCTGGCTTCCTCGTTCGCGATGATAACCGCTCCGGATGGCAACGCGATGGCAAGCCCCACCTTCACTCGGTCGAGGGCCGTGAGTGCGGCAGCATAGCGCGACTTCAACTGAGCGAACGTGCGTCCCAACTCAACTGCTTTGGTGAGATGTGGTAGCAAGAAACAAGTTCGGTCGATGGCAAGCTGAGGCACCGACGACACGTTGGCGTCGAACGCTATGCTCATAGCATCAAACCAAACCTTGTCGGAATTGAGCCTCACACCCAACCGGCGCCCGACACCCAGCTTCTTTCTCAGAAACGCATAGTCTCCGCGCCTGTCCAACTCCTCGGCGCTGCATCCAATGGCGATGTCCGGGGTTGGCCGGTGGGTAGGCTGCTGGCTCAGAAAATCCCAGTCGGGATTCTGAAGACTACTGTACCTCAATCCGTAGTATGCGCCCCAAGGGCTGCGCGAAAACCGCAAATACGTCGAATCGAGCATCTGCAAGTCTTTTGCGTTTGGCTCCGGCCGTCTGATCAGCAAACTTATGGCCTTTGCATCAACTGTTTCCGCTACAGCGTCCAATGCGCGGCGCCACCCGCCCAGATTCACAGCCGCGTCATAGACATGACTGAGAACTGAAAACCCGTCTGACGTCTTCATGTTCAAGTTTAAAAGCTCAATCTGACAGTCTTCTTGATCCAAATGGATCATGACCCGGCCTAATCCCTCAGTCAAATTCTGCACATGGAAAAAACTCGAATTGATGAGCAGGAGACAGAAAATGAGAATACGATTTCTAGCGCTAGCCGTAGTCGGAACGCTCCCGGCCGGCGGCACTTACTTCGGTGGGATGAATGATGTCAGCGCCGAATCCTTGGCCCACACTTTCATGCTACGCAACGATTGCCGAAAGACCAGTTCACGCGGCTGCACTGCCAAGGGCGAAAAATGCGCCAACGCACCGGAAGGGCACTACTTTGCACCGCAAGAGGTTGCTGGCGTCGTAACCAATTCACTCTCGCCTGGGCACTCTCCGCTCTGCAGGACGGCAAAAACGTCCGGAATTGGAGTGGTCATAAACGGCTTGTTGGCCCCTACCAGCATGTGCGCACGTCCGCATGCAGAAAGCGGATCAGGCATGGGTGGCTTGAATCAGGTATACTTCGTCAACTGCGAGTATACTGCAACCATCTACCCCCTTCCAAACTGATCCGTACACTCGCCCCCGCCTGCCGCAATGCGGCCCAACCGCTGGCCTTTCTGGAGAGTCCAGGCGGCAGGAGGGCAATCTGCGGCAATTGGCAAAGATCACGAGACGGGCGCAGGGCCTGTTCCGGTGCTGGTCCATGGCGCTGACCCAAACACGCCGTAGCCCTGCCACAGGACCCTTGCTCACCAAGATTCGTGTCGCGAATCTGCGAGCGCGAGGGAAGGGATCGAGCTGATCATGAAATAGCGGTCGGCCCAATCCTGCCAGCCACCCTCCTCCCAAAACCTTCCCCTCAAACTCAAAAAAACGTTGCGTAACGCATGGCCGCTGTTCCACCTTCTCGGGTTCTCGGGCACACATCCGTGCAGCGACAGCATGAGTGGGGAGGAACATGGCTCATCCGGAGAGGCCGTGGACGGCATTTTACGGACCTGACGTTCGCACCGACATCGAGGCGGCATCCTATCGCAACCTGCCGGACCTGATCCGCTCTGTGGCCGAGACCTACGGCAACGCCAAGGCGTTCACCTGCTGCCTGCCCAACGGCATGAACGGCACGCTCACTTACGCCCAGATCGACGAGATGTCCGATGCGCTGGCCGTCTATCTGCGCGAGGTGGCCGGGCTCGAGGCCGGCGACCGCGTCGCGGTGCAAATGCCCAACTGCCTGAGCTTTCCGGTCGCCGTGTTCGGCATCCTGAAGGCCGGCTGCGTTCTGGTGAACGTCAATCCGCTCTACACGGCCGAGGAAATGGAGCGCCAGTTCACCGATGCCGAGCCGCACGCGCTGATCATCGTCGACATGTTCGCCGACAAGATCCCGGCTGCCATACGCGGCCACCCGATCCCCAACGTGATCGTCACCCGCATCGCCGAATTCTTCCCCGCCATGCCGCGCGGCATTGTCGGCCTGGTGCAGAAATACTGGGACCAGTCCGTCAAGCCGGTCGAGGTGGCCCATCTGCGCCTGCCCGAGGCGCTCGATGCCGGCCGCAGCCACATCGCCAAGGACCATGTCGAGGTCGATGCCTACCATCAGCCGATCACCCACGACGACATCGCCGTCCTGCAATATACCGGCGGCACGACCGGCGTCGCCAAGGGCGCCATGCTCACCCACGGCAACCTGATCTTCAACATGGAACAGGCCATGGAGCTTCTGGGCGGCGATCTGAAAAAGGGCGAGGAAGTGGTGCTGACCGCGCTGCCGCTCTATCACATCTTCGCTTTCACGGTGAATTTGCTGGCCTTTTACTGGCTCGGCGGGCGCAACATCCTCATCCCCAATCCGCGCCCCTTGTCCAACCTCAAACGCGCCTTCGAGAACTACAAGATCACCTGGATGAGCGGCGTGAACACGCTCTTCAACGGGCTGACCAACGAGATCTGGTTCCTCGACACCCCGCCAAAGCATCTGAAATTCGCCGGCGCAGGCGGCATGGCGCTGCAATCGGCGGTCGCCGCCCGCTGGCGCGAGATCACCGGCACCGAGGTGCTGCAGGGCTACGGGCTGACCGAGACCTCGCCGGTCCTGACCTTCGAGCCGCTGGGCAAGGCGCGCGAGGGTACGATCGGCATCCCGGTGCCATCGACGGAGATCGCCTGCTTCGACGAGAACGGCAAGCGGCTGCCGATCGGCGAGACCGGCGAGATCGGCGCGCGCGGCCCGCAGGTGATGAAGGGCTATTGGAAAAAGCCCGAAGAGACCGAAAAGGTCATGGCCGGCGACTGGTTCCTGACCGGCGACATCGGCGTGATGGACGAAGACGGCTATGTCCGCATCGTCGACCGCAAGAAGGACATGGTGGTCGTTTCGGGCTTCAACGTCTATCCAAACGAGGTCGAGGACGTGCTCGCCGGCCATCCGGGCGTGCTCGAGGCGGCGGTGATCGGCGTGCCCGACGATGCGGCCGGCGAAGCGGTCAAGGCGTTCATCGTCCGGGCCGATCAGGGCCTCGACACCGAGGCCATCCGCGCCTTCTGCAAGCAGCACCTGACCGCCTACAAGGTGCCCAAGCTGGTCGAATTCCGCGACGAACTGCCGAAATCCAATGTCGGCAAGATCCTTCGAAAAGAACTACGCGCCGAAGAGATGGCGCAGATGGCGGCGGAGTAAGCCCGGATGGTTGATGAGTTTACGCAAACGCTGCTCGGCCTGATGGTCGCCATCATCATGCTCGGCATGGGCGCCTCGCTGACCCCGCGCGATTTCTATCTGGCGCTGCGCCGCCCCTATGGCCTGGCGATCGGCGTGATCAGCCAGTACGGCATCATGCCGCTTCTGGGCTTTCTTCTGGCGCTGACGCTGGTCGTGCCCGAAACGATCGCCATCGGCATCCTGATCATGGCCTGCATGCCCGGCGGCACCACCTCAAACATCTTCACCTATTTCTCCAAGGGTAATCTGGCGCTGAGCGTCCTGATGACGGTCACCTCGACCGTAACGGGCGTCATCATGATCCCGCTGATCCTGCTGCTCTATGCGGCAGCGCTCGATCTGGAAATCCCGCGCGAGGACATCATCGCCGTGCTGATCGTGCTTCTGGTGCCCGTCGCCATCGGCATGACGATCCGCAAGCTGAACGCCAATGCCGGCGCCGTCATCGAGTTTTGCGGGTCGATCCTGGCGCTCTTCTTCATCGTCTTCATCATGGCGACCTGGGTCCCGCAGAACTGGCAGTTCCTGCGCGACACCACGCCATCGACCTATATCGCGGCGATCGGTCTTGGCCTTGTCGGCATCACGATCGGCTACTTCTTCGCCAAATCGCTCAGGCTGCATCCGCGCAATGCGCGCACGGTGGCGCTGGAGACCGGCATCCAGAATGGGCCGCTGGCGATCGCCATCATCATCTTCTCGTTTCCCGCCGAACAGCAGCAGGCGGTCATGGCCGTGCCGGCGCTCTATTCGCTGTTCATCGTGATCGTGTCGACCTTCGTGACGCTGGTGTTCCGCCGGGCGAACACGGCCGCCGAACAGAAGATGCCGGACAGTCTGTTGTGAGGGGGGGGGCAGGAAAGTCAGAATAGAGCGGCGTAACGTCGGGGTGCCGCCAGCGGTGGAACGCATCTGATTTGCTGCTATCGGGATTGAAAACAGAGTCATCGACGCAGCTACTGAGAATGCTATCTGGTCTTTAGAATACTAAGATTTGTATCCTGTGTAGCGGATTCCCCGTCAATCTCTTAAGCTTTGACTTCTACGGCATCGCAGTTTCAGAGATTCCAATGGCTCGTCTTGTCTACACCTGTCGGTTCGACGTCGCTGCGGAGGACGGCATAACAAGCGTTCTTGGCACCTATAAGGATTGGATTGTCCTTCACTATAAGGACCGACTTGAGCTTCCTGGATTTGAATTCGACCCGGAGGTAACAGGCGCTCCGGAGGGACTTCCAAACAGTCATTCTTTGATCTCGTCTATCTACGAGGATGGTGACGAACGTGTAGCTTGCATTCGCTGGTCGTTCCCCGATGACACAGATCAGGGTTTGAGGTGGGCGAACGACATCCGCGTTGGTCAGTTCGCGGAACGTTGCGGCGTTGAACACCTAATCTCTATCGAGTCAGTCAAATACAGTGTATCCCCTGCGCGACTACTATTCGGTTCGCCTCGCGCCGTTCGTGAAATCTGTGCAAAGGCGCCCGCCTACATCGGGGAAATGCAGGTTCGGGCCGAACCATATGCCTTGGAGCAGAACGGGCTAGACGACTTTCTTGCTCTCTTGGCAAGCGATCTCCGAAGGCTTCCTGTGATTCTGCTTTCGCCCTATGCCCGCGGCGAGTCAAACCAGATTGATCCTATAAAGCTCGCGCGCAACCTTGCAGGCGTGGCAGTGGTGGTGCGCGTCGAGGACCCCGAATTGACGTGGGATTTTGCCGACGAGGTCGGCCGGCAGCTTTCCTGCTTCGATGGAGCGGCTCGTATCTATTGGCCCGGATTCTCGAAAACATCTGATCCGCGAGGCCACCGCTTGTTCTTCGGGTCCTGGATCGAACAGGTGGGGCCTGCAGTCGCCGCGAGGACAATTGAGCGCGCAATCTTCGCTGTCGCGGCGTTTCGATATGTACCTGACAAGCGGATTGCGGACGTGATGCGGCGCGCTGAAGCCGATGAACGCCAGAAAGTTCTTGAGCAGAGGCGGGCGACAGGTGACGAATTTTGGGAAGACTATGAGCAAACAATCGACAATCTAAGGGAAGCAAACGAGCGGATCGCGGGACTAGAGGCGGAGAACGCCAATCTAAGGGCCAACCAGCAGGTCTTCTTTGCTCCCGCACCGGATGGCCCCGACGAACTCGCCGAAACCGAAGCAGCTGAAGAATTCGCTTTTAATTCTGTGGCGGAGGCAGTGAAGGCTGCAGAGAAACGATGCAAAAAGGTGAAAATTCTCGATACAGCGATTTCCGCCGCAGAGACAAGCCCTTACCGGCGCCCCTTTGACGTATTCAAAGCTCTGACGGACCTCGATGAAATCGTCGACACGTGGATCAAGAACAGGGACGAAAAGGGGAGCGGCGGAGACCTATTGCAGCATCTGCGTGACCGAGGCTGGCGAAGGAGCAGCATGCACATCTCCGATACCACGCGCGGGAAGTACGGCGCGAATTACGAATTCGAATACCAAGGCCAGAAGCAGCTGTTCGAGCCCCACATCACCATAGGCTCCGGGGACGCGAACTCATGCGCGTCTATCCACTTCATCTTCGACCAAGAGCGTTTGAAGATGATCGTAGGGCACGTCGGAAGGCACCTTCCGAACACGAAGACTTAAGCCTTCTTCGCACTGTGCAGACCTATCCTGACATTCAGTCGTGCGCGGGCAAATATCGCTCCACCCGCACAACCGCCGTTCGCCCATCCCTATCCCCGGTTGAAAATCCACCGGCACTGATAGGGCGCAAATGTGATGTCGCCATCGGGCCGCGAGCGGTCGCCGGCCAGAACATCGGTGCCGTGCGCGCGACACCGCGTTGCACCCACGAAACGCGTTACCCCGCGCTTACCACAATGCCGCCCAACCGCTGGCCTCTCCGCCCTGTCCGCTGGAAACCCTTTTGGACGTTTGGTTTTCCAGCTAGGCGCCTGCCGTCTATGCTGCCCGAGCATGAATGGGGAGGAAAACGATGCAAGTCCGGTTCGTTGGCTGTGGCGATGCCTTTGGCAGCGGCGGGCGCTTCAACACCTGCTTCCATGTGACCACATCGTCGGCCTCAGTGCTGATCGACTGCGGCGCGTCATCGATGATTGCGCTGAAGGCGCAGGGCATCGATCCCAACGCCATCGAGGCGATCATCTTCACCCATTTTCACGGCGACCACTTCGGCGGATTGCCCTACTTCATGCTGGACGCGCAGTTCTTCTCGAAGCGAACAGCTCCGCTGACACTCGCGGGCCCGCAAGGTTTGCAGGACTGGTACGTGCGCGTGATGGAGACGACGTTCCCGGGATCGTCATCGACACAACCGAAATTCGAGCTTCGCTTTGTCGAACTGGAGCCGGGCGAGAGCGCAACGATCTGCGATCTGGAGATCAAGACAGCGCGCGTGAAGCACGGGCCGCCGCACGGTCCATTTCACGCCTACCGGGTTTCCCAAAATGGCCGGTCAATGGCCTATACAGGGGACACCGAATGGGTGGATGACCTCATCGACATCGCGCGCGACGTCGATCTTCTCATTGCCGAAGCCTACTTCTACGAAAAGAAAGTGCCGCTGCATCTCGATCTTGCAACGCTCAAGGACAAGCTGCCGCTCATCAATCCGAAACGGCTTATTCTCACGCACATGACCGATGACATGCTATCCCGCATCGGGCAAATTCCGTTCGAAACCGCGAGAGACGGCTTGGCGGTGACGGTGTGAGCACCATCGGCCCGTACGGCCGAACAGAAGATGCCGGACAGTTTGTTGTGATCGGTGCATATCGGGACTTCATCGAAGAAGCCAAGGGCCCGTTATCCCACGCTCAGGAGTAGCCGGACCAGAGCCGGTTGGGAGCGAACGCCGGTCTTCTCGTAGAGACGGGACAGATGCGTCCGCGCCGTGTTGACGCTGATCCCCAGATCCGCAGCCAGAACCTTCAGGCCCGCGCCCAACGCGATCTTGCGGGCCACGCGAAGCTGCCCTTCGGAAAGCCCGAACACCTTCTGCGCAAACTTCAGCCGACGGTCCAGATGGTCATCGCCGCCGATCTGCACATAGGTCACGCAGTCCCGGATCGACAGATGCGCGACCGCGACCCCGCCTTCGTCCGTTGAACCGAGAATGACCGGGTATTGCGCCGGTCCTCCCATTTCGTGGGCAACCTTGTGCGTCGCAAAATGCCCATGGTGGCGGGCGGCTTGCGCGAATGCCTGTTGCAGCGCCTTGTCCCAAACGGGCCGCTGTGCACGGAGCCGTCCGGCGGAGACCGTGAGGATCGGGTGCCGCTTGAGCGCGCCCAGCGCGGTCGCACTCGCCCGCAGGACGCGTCCCTGGCCATCCACGCCCACCAGCGTGTCATCCGGACCTTCCTGCAGCGCCTCGACAAATGACGAGTACAAGATCTTCCATCGGCGGCCGTCGCGTTCCAGAATGCGGGTCTCGAATGCCTCGAGCTCGGTTCCGTAGCCGGTCGTCGACCAGCTGCTGAACACGACCCACGCCATGTTGCCGGCGATGTCGATGCGCAAATCGTCCTGGCTGAAGTCTCTCATCTTGCAGCTGACGCCGCTTTGGAAGACCTCTTCCATGTGCTCGGCTGCGGCCCGCCACCCGTCAAGCACGCTCAGGCCCGCCGTCGGCGAGACGTAGACGTCTTGCGTGCGCTCGTCATGGACCCAGCACGCCTTCCATGCCTCAAAGTCCTCATCTTGGAAGGCGAGCGTTTCGGCACGGATGACGTCGGCAATCGCCTTGCGGTCATCTTGCTCAAGGTCCGGAACACTGTCGGCCGCCCCGCTCATATACGTCATGTTAGGCTCTACCGGATGCCCGCGCAAAACCCCGCGGCATTGCTGCAGATGGCCGACGCGCCCGGGCGTTCATCCGATGCCGGCTGGAACGATCAGAATTCGCCGCGTCGCACCTTCCTCAACGCTCAGCTCGGCGGGCACCGCCATGAAACCGTCGGGAACCGCCAGGACACGGATGATGTCCGGGCAAGGGCCGCCAGTCGAGCTGGCGCAGCCATCGTTCCGCGTGCGCACAATTTCCCAGGAAACGACACCATCGGCCTGACCGCCCTTGGGGCCCTGCACGGCCACGCGCCGGCTCCCGACTTCCCGATCGGGCGCCTCGGCGCCGAGCAAACCGTTGCGATAGGACAGCACCCAGCCGGTTGGCCGTGAAAGGGTTCCATCGAACCGGATCGGCAGCACAATCGCTTCCGGGACCGTGTGAGCGGGTGCAGCCAGCGCTGGCTGATGCTGCTGGGCGTGGCCGGCCTGACACAGCGCAGCCAGGACAAGGGCGGCGGCCAGCGGGGTCCTCTCGAAGCCTCGGTGTATGGGGTTGCGGTTCGTATGCCCCCGAGCGCACCGACAAGGGTGCAGAGCCATTTTGTCCTCCACAGTTCGATCATGGAGATCCAGGATGCACCCGGCGCTGGCGGCGGCTTGTCATCCGAAAAGACCACGGACGCGACATTCTCGGCTTCAGTGCCCGGTTTGCTGACGTCGATGGCCAAATGCGCCCGAAGACCGTGTTGGAACGCCCGCTCTGACCGAAAAGCAGCCTTTCTCCCGACGCCACGCACATCCTCCGCCCCGATAGCGTATCCTCCAGTTCCGATCATGGGTCCCGCCGGCGTTCTGGTCGCTGTTCGCCGCGATCGTGTCGACCTTCGTCACGCTGGTCGTCCGCAGCGCCAACGCCGCGCCGGCCAGCAGATGCCGGGCAGTTTGTTATGGTTGGGAGTGACCTTACGCTTGGGGCGTCCTGAATTGGCGCCCAAGGGGCCTACCAGCAGCCGAACAGACCTCAGTCCCAGGTATCCGCTCTGAGCCCTTGCTTCCCGGTTTTTGCACAATGGCGATGTCGGCTCCCGAACGCGGAGCGCAGGCATGTGCCAACATCAAGGGCGCTCAGGTTTTCAGAAGCCAATTCGAAAACGCATCTGCGATGGAGGCCACTGTTTTTTGCGGGGACCTGCCGGTGTTGGCCATGAGCTCTCTCATCGCCCCCTCGACCATGCCGTGTGCCATGTAAGCCACCAGCTCTGGATCGATGTTCGATCTCAAATCACCTGTCTCTATCCCGCTTTCAAGGTGTTTTTGGATGGTGCTGATCATGGCGCGCTTGTTGTTTGGATCAGGTTGCTCGGCGAAAGCGGAAAGGGCCATGAGAGCGGGCAAATCAGATTGAGAACGGGCCGTTTGCAACACCGCTTCAGCAATGAGCGTAAACCGTTCAGGAAAGGCTGACGCCCAGATTTCATCAGTCTCCATGGCGTTGCAGAACGCGAGCTCAACCTCCGAAAGAACGCCCGAAAGAAGCTCCGCTTTGCTCTTGTATCTTAGATAGATCGTACCGACCGCGACGCCCGCCTCCTTGGCCACGTCGGATAGTTTGGTGGACTCAAACCCACGTGTCGCAAAGTGCGTTCGCGCTGCCGCGATGATCGCGGAAGACTTCTGCTGCTGCTTGGGGCTTACATCGGCCTCGCTCATGAGAAATGAATACAATTCACTTTTTCCTTTGACCATCCCTGACGGAGAATTATAATGAATGAGGTTCAGTCATAGGAGAGCGATTATGAACCGCCGCCAATTTGTAATGTTGTCCGTCGCAGTGGCCTTCCTGCCGGCATGCACGACAGCGCAGGAAAGCCCGATGGAAAGCCAAACGACCGAGATTGCCCCCGGCACAAACCGCGATTTCAGCTTCACAGTCTCAACGTCCAACCCGGACGGTGTTTGGAACCTTTGGACGACGCCAAGTACGTGGGGGCAATGGGACCGAGGGCTCAAATCTGCCTCAATGGATGGAGAGATGGCCCTTGGCTCCGTGGGGCAGATCATACCCCTATCAGGACAGCCTTCGTCCTTTGAGGTCGTTTCGTTCGACCCCAAGCAATCCTATGCATTTGAGACCCGTTTGCCTGGTGCTGTGCTGCGTGTTGAGCGATCTTTCAACGCAAACCGCACCGAATTCACACACCGCGTGACGTTCTCAGGCATAGCAGCCGGTACATTTGCCCGTATGTTCGGTCCTGGGTTTCGCCAAGCTTTGCCGCCCACGATGCGACAGCTCAAAGCCCTGTCGGAGCAGGGCTGATGGGACGAAAAGTGACGCGGCGCAGACTTGTATCGTTTGCCGGGCTGGGCGCATTGGCAGCTGTTGGAGGCTGCGCATATTCCGTCGTCCGCCCTCTTGCTGCTTTGCCAACGCCAGCACCATCCCCCGGTCCAGTCACCGGCCAGGTCGGACGACGGGTTCGTGTTCATATGTTCCAAACGGGCTGGGTCGCTGTAAAGGAAGAACACAAGGCGTTTTCCGGGCCATCCTCTCTGAGAATTCCCGCGATCTTGGCCAGTCAATCCTGGACAGAATGGCTACCGGTCACAGCTTTTGTCGTAGAACATCCTGAAGGGTTGTTCGTGGTCGATACGGGCGAGACTGCTCAGATGCTGGATCCCGACTATGCAAACTGCGATCCTGGCACGGGCCTGTTCTATAGACGAAATCTTCAGTTCAGCCTTGGCCCGGAGGATGAACTTGGCCCGCAAATGCGGCGCGCCGGGCTTGATCCTGACCGGGTGGCCAAAGTCATCATGACCCATCTGCACTCCGATCACATGGGAGGCATGCGTCATTTTCCCCGCGCTGAGTTTCTGGTGTCTGAAGCAGCATCCACGGGACATACCGGAGCCCTGATGTGCAGAATTCCGTCTTCTCTCACTCTTCGCTCCGTCGTCCTTGCTCAAGCGCAGGCTGGCGCATTTGCTGCCAGCGCTTCGGTGACCGCCGATGGTGCTGTCACAATTGTGCCCACGCCTGGCCATGCTCGCGGCCATCAATCAGTCTTGGTCCAGGACGGCGGTAGGAGCATTTGCCTGGTTGGCGATGCGGCCTTTTCGTTGCAACAGATCGAGACGGGAGAAATCGGCGGAATCGTCGACAATGTGTCGGACACGCGAGCAAGCGCACTACAGTTGAAAGGTCAGTACGAAGACTTTGACACCGTGATGCTGCCCACCCACGACCCGGACAATGCATCAAGGTTGAGCGCACTTTAGCCAATCGGTCAGCATCAGGCGTCTGGGTGTCGGCTGGCCTCTATGACTTGCTCACCCGAAGTGACCTTGGATTGAGTTCAGCCATTCTCCAATGCGGACGGTGACGCATGCGCAGCCAAGGTCTCAACCGCCCGCAAAGGCGCCTGCGCGCCGCGCGATCAAGCAACCCCATCTCCGAGCTGAAGTCTGTCGACACTTGTAGGCCGCCCATGGACCGTCAACGTCTTCATAGCCCCCGCTTGCCGCGATGCCGTCCAACCGATAGCATTTTCGCGCAGTCCGGGCGGCAGGAGGGCGATGTGCGGCACGCGGCGACAATCACCGGGTGGGCCTTGGGCCTGTCTTTTTCGACAATGGCAGCGGTTGCCCAGGAAGCACCGCCGCCGGACGATCTTCTGACGCTTGCCAAGGGTGCGGTTCTCGTCTCGGCCTCGGTCGACGCCCGTGGCGCGCTGGCGCTGACCGACGGCGATCCGGCGAGCAACTGGAACACCAGCACCGCCAAGAACCCGCCGCCCTACACATTCGTCTTCGAACTGGTCGCGCCGGCGACGATCGAGGCCGTGGGCATCCATGGCGCCGGCGAACGGCCGGGCGGGGTCGCCGGCGGATCGGCCGGTCCGGTCGCCGTCGAGGCCTCGGCCGAGGGCCCCGACGCCGGGTTCGTGCCGATGGCAACGCTTCAAGCCGGCCCCGACGGGGCAACCATGGCCCCGAGCATGATCGACACGCCGGTGCGCTGGCTGCGCTTCAATGTCGACGGCCCGATCGGCGCCGACGCCGCCTGGGTCTATTTGACCGAGGTTATCGCCCATGGGGCAGTGACGCCGCCAGCCGAGGAGGACCGTTTCACCGGCATCTTCCAGAGCGGCCGCGCCGATTTCATCGAACTCAAACAGGACGGCACCTCGGTCAGCGGCTGCTATGTGGAGAACAGCGGGCTCAGCATCGGCAGCCTGTCGGGCGCGGTCGAAGACGGCGTCGCGCGGCTCAACTGGACGTCCGACCAGGGCATAACCGGCACCGCGCTCGTGACCATCGACAGCACCGGCGTGCTGGCCGGCGTGCGCTACCGCCAGCGCAGCCGCAGCACCTGGAACGGCCCGCCCGCCGAGGACGGCGCCACGACGCCGTGCAGCGCCGCCGAGCCGGCCAACCCGATCGTCACCGCGCTTCAGGAAACCGGCGAAGCGCGCATTTACGGCATCCATTTCGACCATGACAGCGACGTGCCCAAACCATCGGCCACCGCCGCGCTCGAACAACTGGCCGAGGCGCTTGAAAGCGCGCCCGAACTCAATGTCGTCATCGAGGGCCACACCGATGCGGACGGCGAGGATGGCTACAATCTCGACCTGTCGGACCGGCGCGCGCGTTCGGTCGTCGCCTGGCTCCATGAACGCGGCATCGATGCGGGCCGGCTGACGCCGCAGGGTCTTGGCGAGGCCGAGCCCGTCGCCAGCAACGACACCGCCGACGGCAAGGCGCTCAACCGCCGTGTCGACGTCGTCGCGCGCTAGCGCTTATCACGCACGGTTGGAAATCCAGCGGCACTGATAGGGTGCAAAGCTGATGTTGCCATTCGACCGCGCCCGGTCGCCGGCCAGGACGTCGGTGCCGTGCGCCCGCACGGTCTTGCCCGACAACAGGTCCGTCCAGTCGTCGCCGCCGATCAGATTGATCGCGCTGACCGGTATCGTCACCTTTTCGGCGCTGACATTGTGGATCGCAAAGATCGACTGGTCCCTGTCCAGAGACTGCCGCCAGAAGCCGAACAGTTTGGGGCCGAATTGCATGGTGAACTGCGTTGCATTGGGGTGAAAGGCCGGCTGCGCGCAGCGAATGCGGATGCGCTCCGAAAGCTGGTCGAGAATGCGCGCATGGGGATTGTCGCCATCGCGCCTGTCGAGCAACGCCCGCAATTCCGGATAATCCCAGCGGCGGCGGTTCAGCGCCCGGTTCTGGCCGGTCTTCTCGAAGCCGGCCTGGTCGTTGTGGGTGGCGATCAGCGAATGAATGTAGAAGGCCGGCATGCCCTCAAGCGCCATCTGGATCGTCTGGCTGCACAGGAACCGCTCTTCCTGCCACTGGTCGCGGCCGGCGAACGTGCCGGCCATGGCATCGAAAAAGGTGATGTTGAGTTCATAGGGCCGCCGGGTGCCGTCCGGCATCGCCCGCATCGACACCTTGCCGCCGAACGCCTCGACCGTTTCGGTCATGCGCTCAAGGTCCGGCTCGGTGATCAGCCCCTCGCCGCCGCGCACGCCGATCCCGTCATGGGAGGCGGTGAAGTTCAGATAGGCGCAGCCGAGCGGTGCGGGTGGCATCGCCATCTGCCAGCGGTTCAGAAGATCCGACGAGCCGCACCACATCGCATGCAGCACCAAAGGCGGCAGCGGGAAGTTGTAGACCGCATGCGCCTCGTTGCGGTTGCCGAAATAGGAAAGGTTCTCGGTGTTCGGCACATTGGTTTCGGTCAAGAGGACGATCGGCTCGGCCGCATAATCGGCCAGAACGCGCATCAGCCGCACGATCGAATGGGTCTGCGGCATGTGGATGGAGGGTGTGCCGACCTGTTTCCAGATAAAGGCGACCGCATCGAGCCGGATGATCCGCACGCCATTGTCGACATGCAGCCGCATGATACGGATGAATTCGAGCAGCACTTCGGGGTTGGCGAAGTCGAGGTCCACCTGATCATAGGAAAAGGTGCACCAGACGTATCGCATGCCGTTGGCAGTCTCCACCTCGCGCAACAGATCGTGTGCGCGCGGCCGGACCACCTGGCTCAGATCGTCCTCGGGCGACGCTTCGACGAAGAACCCGTCATAGGGTTCGTGCCCCTGCAGGTATTCGTTGAACCATGCGCTCTGGCTGGAGACATGGTTGAGCACGAGATCCGACATCAGCGAGAAATCGGCGGCGATGCGCCGGATATCGTCCCAGTCGCCGAGCGCCGAATTGACCGCGCGATAGTCGGTCACCGCGAACCCGTCATCGGAGGTGAACGGGAAGAACGGCAATATGTGCACGCCATTGACGGTTCCGCTCATATAGCGGTGCATGAAGTCGCCCAGAAGGTCCAGCGGCTTGTGCGTTCCGTCGACGAAGGTGTTTCCGTAGGTGATGACGATCGCGTCTTCTTCCGACCACAGCGTGTTGCCGGGCTGCCGGCCGCGCTGGCGCGATTTCAGATTGTCCGGCCAGAACGCATCGCAGATCGACTGAACGAGCGCATCGGCATCCTCGTCCGGATAGACGAAGCCAACCAGGCTCTTGAGCTTGGCCCGAAGCTGCGCGTTCTTGCCGCGCGTCGGCCCGCGTCGCGGCACCCGCGCCAGCGGAAGCTGCTGCCAAGCGTCCTGATTGATCTCGGTCCTGTCCATACGGCCCCTTCGCCCACCAATGCGACCGTCCATTAAAGCCACCCTACAGGACAGTCGATACCGTTCAATTAACAAGTCCGGCACGGACGGGTGATCATTGTTGCGGCGCGAAAACCTCGGTCGGCCCGTCAATGCCGCGCAGATCAGCCATCGTGACCAGCCGCATCGGCATGGATGCCACCGCAGCGCAGGCGGGCCCTGCCAGCACCGGTTCGCCAAGCTGCTTGCACTGCTGTTCGAGCCTTGAGACCATGTTCACCGCCGGCCCGATGGCGGTGAAGTCGACCCGGTCGGCCGTGCCCATATTGCCGACCGAGCAGGTGCCGGTCTCGACCGCAGCGACCACCGACAGCGCCGGCAGACCCTTCGCCGTGAGCGTCTCGTTCTCCCGCTGGACCCTCGCTACGATCGCCTGCGCCGCATCGAGCGCCAGATCGGCATGGCCGGGCTGGTCCACCGGCGCATTCCAGAAGGCGAGCACCGCATCGCCCAGATATTTGTCGATCGTGCCGTTGCGCGCGAAGATCTCGGCATTGGCGATGGCGAGGAAATGGTTGAGCGCGGCCACCGTCTTGTCCGCCGGCCAGCTCTCGGTGAGCGCGGTGAAGCCGCGAATGTCGGCCATCATCACCGTGATCGGCCGGTCCTCGACCGCCAGCGCTGCGCGAGCGTCGGTCTCGGCCAGCCGCCGCACGATCTCGGGCGACAGGAATTGCGCGAACTGGGTCTGCAGCGTCCGCCGGCGGCGCTCGGCCTGCCGGTACAGTCCATAGCCGCCGGCCAGCGCGACAAGGAACAGGCCCGCCGAGGGTCGCGTCCAGTCGACCAGCAACCCGTTGGCATAGGCGGCAGAGCCCAGCGCGGGCGGCAAGGCGATCATGGCCAGCGCCGTCACGGCGGCGAGCGCCGGCCGCCGCGCGAGGAACGCCAGCGCAAGCAGGATGACAAGACCGCCCGCCGCCAGAAGCGTGAACTCGCCGAGGCGCGCGCGCGGCATTTCGAGCAGGAACCGCCCGGCCAGCATCTGGCTGACGGCGATGGCATGAAGGTCGGCGCCCAGCCGCAACTCGCCGCGAGCGGTCAGATGATAGCGGTCGAGCCCGGCCGCATCGACAGCAAGCACGACGATCCGGCCCTCGAGCGCCGTATCGGGTCCGTTGGCGAGCAGATCACCCGCCGAAACCCGCAGTGGAGAGGCGGGGACATCGATCAGCCGCAGCCGACCGTCGCCGAGCGGCACGATCGCGCCGCCGACCCGGAGCGCATCGTCAACCGCGCCGCCCATGCGCACCGCAAGCCCCGCTTCGCCCTGTGCAACCCGCAGCATCTCAACCGAAAAGGCCGGCCAGTGGCGCAGCGGCGCGCCCGGTGCCTGCTCGGCCCAGACGAGTGGAATCGCGCGCATGCGACCGTCCACATCGGCAAACGAACGGATGACGCCGAGACCGCTTGCGGCCGCCGCAAGCGGATCGATCGGCGCAACGCCGCCTCCATAGCCCTGAGCGAACGCATCCGCCCCGGCGCCAATAAAGGAGAAACCGGCCTTCGGCTCGGCGCGAAGCGGCGGCGCTTCGGCGGCCAGCGTCATCGCCAGCACCGACGGCGCGCGCGACAGGGCATCGGCGAACGCCGCATCGCTGGCGGCGCCATCAGCAGACGCGTCCGGTTCGGGGAACAAAAGGTCGAGCCCGATCGCCGCCGCACCGCTTTGGGCAATGGTCGCAACGAGTGCGCCAACCCGTGCGCGCGGCCAGGGCCATCGGCCCTCAGCGGCAAGGCTCGCCTCATCGATGGCGACGATCGCCACCTGGTCAAGCGGCACGTCGCCGGGCAGCAGCGTCTGGTAGAGATCGAACCCGCGCTCGCGCAGCGCGCCGGAAGGCGCCATCGCAAGCAGCGCCGCGACAAGTGCGAGTGCGGCGATCGCAACCGGATGGGTCAGGCGGTCAGGCCCCATTGCAGGTCAGGGACCGCACGTGGCGGTTTGCGTATCCCAGAACCCGCCGGCAGCGGCACAGTCGGCGGCCGGATTGTTGATCCGGGTCACCGGCGGCTGCTGAGGCGGCGGTAGTGGCGGTGGCGTCGGATCGGGCTGCGGTTCAGGCTCCGGTTGCGGCGGCGCCGGCGCACCGCCCGGTGTGCCGCCCGGCGAAGATGTGCCAAAGCCCGTTTGCGGGCCGGGAAGCTGGCCGTCCCGCGTCGTGCAGGCCGGTGAAGCCATACCTGCCTCGGAAGCGCAATGGTTCGACATCGTCGGCGTGCCGCTGCCGCCCTGCCCGCCAGCCGGATCGACAAACTGGCTGTCGCCGCTGCCGAGCCGGACGGTCTGCACGCCCGAGCCGTCCGAGACGCAGGAAAAGCCAGGATTGGTCACCGTGCGCCGTTCACCGCCCGCCGCACATGTCATCGTGCCGGCAAGCAGCGTGCCCGAGGTGCCGTCCGGCCCGACGGTGACATCGGCGATGCCGCCGCGCAGGCCCAGCACGATATGCGGTGTGCGCACCTCGGACCGGCCGCGCTTGGAGATCTGCCCGCCAAAAATGCGCGCCGTGCCGCCTCGCTGCAGGAACCGCACCGTGCCGTTGCGCCGTTGCGGGTCATAGACGAAGCTGTCGATCGTAAGGTCGGCATTGGGACCGAGCCGAGCACTCGATTCATCCTCGAAGACAATGATGCCCTCGCCCGAGGCATTGCTGCGCAGCCGGTCGCCCAGCGCGATCGGATCGCCAGCCAGCACCCGGCCGCCATCGCGGGTCACCGCGGCGCGCTCGGCGGTCATCGTGCCGACCGTCTGCGCCGCCGCCTGCACACAGCCCGCCGCCAGGACGGCAAGGCCGGTGGCAATCGTGCGGACTTTGGATCTCATGACGGGCATCCTATTGAAACCGGTGGGTGTAGCGCAGCCGGCCGGTCCAGGCGTCGGCTTGCGAGCCGGTGCCGCCCGGCCCGATGCGCTCATGGTGATAACCTACACCAAACCGCAGGCGCCCTTGTGCGCTCAATTGCACAGCATGATCCCAGTCGATCCGCCAGACTTGCCGGCCCGTTACCAGCGCACCGCGCCCGGCGCCGACCGCGCCATAGTCAAGGATCGTGTCGTCGGCGTAGCTGGCCGACAGCGTCTGGAACCAGGCGCGTCCGTCCTCGAACACATGCAGAAGATGCGTCAGTGCCGCGCCGCCCTCGGTGCCTTGCGTGCGGTAGCCGAACGCCGTGCCGCCGAGCACTGCCGCGGGCACGGTGCCGCGCCGCTGGTAGTGTCGCACGAACCCGTCCGCCGTCCAGCCCGGCGCGAGGCGGTAACGCGCGCCGACTCCGACCGACCACTGGTCGTCGGCAAACAGCGCGCGCGATTCGCCCAGCCAGCCATAGGAGGCATCGAGATAGAGCTGGGTTTCGACGCTCGGGCGGAAGCCGATGCGCGTGCGCACGCCCAATTCGCGCCGGTCGCGCCCGCCGCCCAGGTCCTCATAGTCCCCGAACAGCGTCAGATCGGCGCGCAGCGTGTCAATCACGTCCGGCAGACCCTTGGACAAGGTCACCGCGCCATGGCCGGCAAGCGCAGTGAACCCGTCGCCCGTGCCATTGAAATCGGTGTCGAGGAGCGGTCTGTCGACCGATATCCCCGCGTCGACCAGCACCAGGTCGCGCGTCGCCGTGTCCGGATCGAACACGATGCGCCCGTCGACCATCGCATAATAGCCGCCGCCGGTCTGCTCGCTCGTCGCCGCAAAGCCGGACGGAAAGCGCGCGCGTCTGTGCACGATCTGCCCGCCGGCGGTGACATCCAGGTAGGCGCGTACCGGCTGGCGGGCGCGCTCGATGCGCGCCTTGAGCTGGTTGAGCGCCACCTCGAGCGACGGCACGCCCAGCGCCAGCGCCTCATTGACATGGCCCATCGCCAGATCGAACGAGCCGACATGGAAATAGAGCCGCGCCAGCGTCAGCCGCGCTCCGGCATCGCCCGGGTCCTGAAAGATCACCTGTTCGAGCGTCGAGATCGCCTGATCGTACTGGCCGGTGCGGACGGCCTCGCCGACGAACGCACCCAGCGCCGCGGGATCGGCATAGTCGGTCACGCGGGCCTGGAAGGCGCGGTCATAGAGGCTGTCGGCCCGCACCGGCGTGGCGCCCACCCCCAGCGCAAACAGCGCCGCCAACGCAACCACGCTGCGCAGCCCTCGCGCTGTCATCGCTGTTTCGACCGTTTTCAATGCGCCCGCTCGTGCCAAAGTCTCACCCGGCGGCGCGATCCTAGACCCGCGCGGCACGGTGATGCCAGTGCAGGCCGGCAACACTGTCCGCATTCGAACGCGTAACAGGTGTCGTGTAACCGGTTGTAACCTGCTGATACCTGAAACGCCGGGCGGCAAGCCTGTATGAAACAAGTGCGCGGCGGGGGATCACCACGATCGATGGGGCGCTGATCCTCTCAGCCAGCCGCGCCAATCACAAAACCAAGAAGACCGAACGGCAGCGTGCTGGTTCACGCTGCCGTTCATTGTTCCAAAGCGCTGTGGATCGGCTCAGGTGCAGGCCGCGCAAAAACGCTGGATGCGCTCGCAGGCTTCCGTCAGCGCCTCGGTGGAGGTCGCATAGGAGATGCGGAAGTTCGGCCCAAGCCCGAACGCCGTACCATGCACCACAGCGACGCCCTCGGATTCCAGGAGCGCGGTAACGAAGTCCTCGTCGGTTTCCATCTTGGTGCCGTTCGGCGCCGTCTTGCCCATCAGTCCGGCGCAGGACGGATAGACGTAGAAAGCGCCCTCGGGCATCGGGCATTCGATACCGTTCGCCTGATTGAGCATTGAGACCACCAGATCGCGCCGCTCCTCGAACACCGCGCGCCGCTCGGCGATGAAGTCCTGCGGTCCGTTCAGCGCCTCGACCGCCGCCCATTGCGCGATCGAGCAGGTGCCCGACGTCTGCTGACCCTGTACCTTTGTCATCGCCTTGATCAGATCGACCGGCCCGCCGGCATAGCCGATCCGCCAGCCGGTCATGGCATAGGCTTTCGACACGCCGTTCATGGTCAGCGTGCGCTCGTAGAGCGCCGGTTCCACCTGCGCCGGCGTCGTGAAGGTGAAATCGCCGTAGCAAAGATGCTCATACATGTCGTCGGTCAGCACCCACACATGCGGATGCTTCATCAGCACATCGGTCAGCGCCTTGAGTTCGTCGAGCGTGTAGGCCGCGCCCGACGGGTTGGACGGCGAGTTGAAGATCAGCCACTTGGTCTTCGGCGTGATCGCCGCGTCCAGCGCCTCGGCGGTCAGCTTGAACCCGTCTGCGAGCGTCGTTTCGACGAACACCGGCTCGCCGCCATTGAGCAGCACCATGTCCGGATAGCTCACCCAGTAGGGCGCCGGGACCAGCACCTCGTCGCCCGGGTTCAGCGTCGCCGCAAACGCGTTGTAGAGCACCTGCTTGCCGCCGGTCGCAACGATGATTTGGTCGGGCGTGTAGTCGAGCCCGTTCTCGCGCTTGAACTTGGCGCAGATCGCCTCGCGCAGTTCGATGATGCCGGGCACCGCGGTGTATTTGGTCTCGCCGCGATTGATCGCCTCGATCGCCGCCGCCTTGATGGTGTCGGGCGTGTCGAAGTCCGGTTCACCCGCGCCCAGGCCGATCACGTCGCGGCCGGCCGCTTTCAGTTCGCGCGCCTTGCTGGAAACCGCGATCGTCGCCGAAGGCTTCACGCGTGCAAGCGTATCGGAAAGAAAGGCCATGTCATCACTCCGTTGGGCAGCCCGGCACAAGACGGCACGGGCGGCGCACTTATTGCGCCAACCGCCCCCATGCGCAAGCCGGTCGCGGCGATGATCGCGTTAACCATGTCCGGCGATCGCGCAACACTCCATTAACCATGACCGTTAATAATGGTTACCTTGACGTGATGGCGCCTCGGAGACGGCACTGATGACGATGCAACACCATGACGGCCCCGCCGGCGGACGCCGTTCGGTCCGCAATGACGACGGCACGCTCAGCGCGGTCGACGGCACGGTCCTCGTCCGGTCTGCGTTCCAGCCCGTCTTCCGCTGCCAGGGCGAGCGCATCATACCGGTTGCCTTCGAGGCGCTGGCCCGCCCGTTTCGCGGCGACACGCCGCTTCTGCCCGACAGCTATTTCAGCCAGATCGCGCCCGGCGATCTGCGCAGCGTCGAGGCGCTCATCCGCCACATCCACGTCCAGAACGCCAGGCTCCTGCCGCATGGCGCTCGGCGCCTGTTACTGAACTTCCATCCCGCTGCGGTCAACGCGCCGGCCACGTTCGAACCCGCACTTGCCGCACTCGGCGAGGATTTGCGCCAGTCTGGCATCTCTCCGCGCGATCTGGTCTGCGAGTTCACCGAACATAAGGAGACCGCGCCCGACGCACTGCGCCACTTCGTCTATGCGCTCAGGGCGCGCGGCTTTCTGATCGCGGTCGACGATTTCGGCGCCGCCTTCTCCGATCCTGACCGCATCGCCCGGCTGACCCCGGACATCGTCAAGATGGACGGCGCACTCGCGCGCCGCCACCTGGACACCGAAGACGGGTTCGCCGAACTGTCGCGCATCGTCGAGATGTTCCGCCGCCAGGGCATTCGCTGCGTGATCGAAGGTCTGGAGACAATGCGCCAGGTGGAACTGGCCCGGCGCACCGGCGCGCATTTCCTGCAAGGTTTTGCGCTGGCGCCGCCACAGGCCGCGCCCGGCGACTTCACCGCTTTGATCGCCGCCAGCCGCGACGAGCCGGAGGCCGAGCGCATCGCGGCCTGGAACTGAGGTCACCGGTTCAGCAGCGCTGAACGCCGCTTCACCAAAACTGTTTTGACAGGGCTGCCGGCTGTGCCTACCCAAGGTGCATGCTGACACTCTGGTCGATGCCCTCCTCCGGCAATTCCTACAAGGTGCGCCTGCTTCTGGCCCATCTCGGCTTGCCGTTTCGCCATATGTCGGCCGAACATGGCTCCGGCGTCACGACGAGCGCCGAGTTCCGCGCGATCAACCCGGCCGGCAAGGTGCCGCTGCTGGAGCTGGAGGACGGCCGCACGCTCGGCGAATCAAACGCCATCCTGCTTTTTCTCGCCGACGGCACGCGCCTGGTGCCGGACGACCGCTACACCCGCGCGCGGGTCCACCAGTGGATGTTCTTCGAGCAATACAGCCACGAGCCGGCGATCGCCGTGCGCGCCGGCATCCTGACCTATGACGACCGCGCCCATCTGCGCACGCCCGACGTGCTCGACCCGCTTCTCGAAAAGGGCCATGCAGCCCTCGACCTGATGGAGCGGCAATTGGCAACGGCGCCCTGGCTCGCCGGCGATGCCCTGTCTGTCGCCGACATTTGCCTTTACGCTTACACCCATTCGGCGGGCGACAAGGGCGGGTTTCAGATGGAGCGCTTCCCGGCGATCAATCGCTGGCTCGAACGCGTCGCGGCGGAACCTGGCCATGTGCCTCTGGAGTGGCTGCCGGACGCGGATTGAGCGCCGAAACGGGCTTTTTGCCACGAAATCGCCGCACTTTTTCCCCGCGCGCGGCCCAATCCGATCCACATCGTGCCCCAAAGCGTAACTATCCGTGATCGGAGCAGTTTCGAACAACGCCCCGCCCGGGAGCATCGACCATGTTCATGGATTACACCGCACGGCGCGACCAGTGGCGCCATTCCAGCACCAAGGCGTTTGCGGCCATTGCCGGCGTCTTTGCGTTCGCAACGGTGATCGCGCTCTTCGGACTGTCATCGGCCGCCCACGCCGCCACCTACACCCAGGCCGTCGACGCCGCGGCTCTGGCGACCATGCTGGCCGCGCCGCAACTGACCCTGCCCGCGCCGCTGTTCGGCCGCGAGGCGCTGCTGGTGCTGATGAGCCTCGGTCTTTTGGGTATGAGCGCCGGCGCGTTCGCCTTCTGGCGCGGGCTGACGACCGGTTGGCAAGAAGCTCCTGTCCGCACCGGGCGCTGACGCGCTTTTTCCGCGCCACGGCCCTTGGTCGGCCCGGCACGCGGCCTACATGATCGTCAGAGCCCAATGTCCGGAGACGTCATGCGCCCGACCCCTTATTTTGCCGCCCTCCTCGCCACCGCGACCGCGCTGACGGCCACCACCGCCGCCGCGCAGCAACCCGCCATTACCACCACCGACGGCATATCGCTGCGCACCGAAACCCTTGCGTCCGGCCTTTCGAGCCCCTGGGGCGTCGAGATCCTGCCCGACGGCGCGCTTTTGGTGACCGAACGGCCGGGCACGATGCGCATCGTCCGCGACGGCACGCTGTCGGCGCCGGTCTCCGGTCTCCCCGCCATTGCCGCGGGCGGCCAGGGCGGGCTGCTCGACGTCGCGCTCGCGCCCGACTTCGCCGAGACGCGCGAGGTCTATTTCACCTTTTCCGAGCCCGGCGCAGGCGGCACGGGCACGGCTCTCGCCAAGGGCACTCTGACCGGCGAGACGACCGGCAATCCGGCACTCGAAGGCACCGAGACGATCTTTTCGATGAACGTCAAATCCTCGGGCGGGCGCCATTTCGGCTCGCGCACCGGCTTCTGGCCCGACGGCACGGTCTATGTGACGACCGGCGACCGCGGTGAACGGCCCCGCGCCCAGGTGATGAACGACCATGCCGGCGCTGTGATCCGCATCAACCGCGACGGCACAATTCCCGCCGACAATCCCTTCATCGGCGAGGCCGGTGCCGCCCCCGAACTCTGGTCCAAGGGCCACCGCAACATTCAGGGCGCCGACATCGATCCGCAAACCGGTCTGCTTTGGACCGTCGAGCATGGCGCGCGCGGCGGCGACGAGATCAACCTGCCGGAAGCCGGGCTCAACTATGGCTGGCCGGAAATCTCCTATGGCCGGCACTATTCGGGCCTGCGCATCGGTCAGGGGACCGAAGCGCCAGGGTTCGAGCAGCCGCTTTACTACTGGGACCCGTCGATCGCGCCGTCCGGTCTGGCAATCTATCAGGGCGAGATGTTCCCCGAATGGGAGGGGGATATTCTGGTCGGCGCATTGCGCGCGCAACTCCTGTCGCGGCTCGACCGCGACGCCAACGGCGCGATCGTCGGCGAGGAGCAGTTGTTCGAGGGCGACCTTGGCCGCATCCGCGACGTCGAGATCGCACCGGACGGATCAGTGCTCGTCGCCATTGACGCCGATCCGGGCCGGATCGTAAGGATCGCGCGCGACCCCGCCTCCTGATACCGGACCCTGATCACCATGAACTGGTTTTTCGGCCTTGTGCTGCTGATCATCGCGCTCGCCCTCGTGGCGACCAGCGCGTTCCTCGTCATCGGCCGCGAACAGAGCTGGCGAATGGTCGCTGGCGATCCCGATCTCGGCCCGTTCGACCTGACCGCGCCGCAACGCGCCAGCCGGCCAAACGACGCGCTCCTTTGCACGCCGGGCCTGTGCGACGGCGTGAAGACCGATGGCGACCTGCCGGTCTATGCGATGACGCCCGAAGCGCTGATCGCGGCCCTGACGGCGGCCATCGAGGCCCAGCCCGACCGCAAGCAGCGCGTTGATGACGGCACCGACCCGAACGCCCTGCGCTATGTCACCTGGACCGACACGATGCGCTTTCCCGACACCAACCAGTTCCTGGCGGTCGATTTGGGTGACGGCACGAGCGGCCTCGTCGCCTATGCCCGCGCGCAGGTCGGCTATTCGGATCGCGGCAACAATCGCGCCCGCCTCACACGCTGGACAGGCGTCATCGGGACCGCAGAACCCTCCGGCGATTGATCCGCGTTAACGCAGCCGCCCGCGCCTTCGCTATCCTTGCCCGGTTGCCCGGTTGCCCGGTCGCCACAGGCGCGGCCGGAATCGGATTGCTTGGTTGCCAAGATGTCAGGGAGGCAGACATGGGTCGCAGGGACGATCAAATGCCGGCGGAGAATGCAGACCGGGCACCCCACGAGCCCGCCCGCCGGCGCGCGATGATGGCCGGGCTGGGGGCGCCAATTGCCCTGTCGGGTTTGGCCGCCACCGCCACGGCGCAGGACAGCGATGCATCAGCCGGCATCCTTGACGGCCAGGTCGCCATGGTCACCGGCGCCGCGCGCGGCATCGGACGCGCCATCGCGGTTGCCTATGCGCGCGCCGGAGCCGACATCGTCGCCCTCGATATCGCCGATGCGGATGCCTATCGCGACGTTCTGGGTTACCGGCTCGGCTCGCAGGCCGAACTCGACGAGACCGTCGCCCTGATCGGGGCCGAAGGCCGTCAGGCGCTCGGCATCAAGGCCGACGTGGCCAACGCCGAGGCGATGCGCGCGGCCGCCGCGGACACGCTTGGCCGGTTCGGCCGGCTCGACATCGTTGTCGCCAATGCCGGCGTTGGCGGTGGCGGCCGCATCCAGGACCTGTCGGAAGCGCATTGGAAGCTCGTCATCGACATCAACCTGACCGGCGTCGCCAACACGATGAAGGCGACGCTTCCGGCGATGATCGAACGGGAGGCCGGACGGTTCATCGCCATCGCGTCCGTCGCGGGGCGGATGGGTGCGAGCAGCCAGTCCGACTACAGCGCCTCCAAATGGGGTCTGATCGGCCTCGTCAAATCCGCTGCGATCGACGCCGGCCCGCACGGCATCACCGTCAACGCCATCGCGCCCACCGGTGTGCGCACCGGCATCTTCGGCGAGTTTCTGGACGATCCGGCCTGGATGGCGGGGTTCGAGGGCATTCTCAACCAGATGCACAGCCTGCCCGTCGGCATGCTGGAGCCCGAAGACATGGCGGGTGCCGCGCTGTTTCTCGCGTCTCCGGCCGGTCAGTATGTCAGCGGCGCGGTCATCGACGTGGCCGCCGGCATGAACGCCCGCTACACGGGCTGAGCGGCCGCTACCCCGCCCATGCCGTGCGGCCCTCCGCCAGCGCCTCGGTTTCGGCATCGATCAGCACGCGGATCTCGGCGAGCAGCGGATGGGCGTCGGTACGTGCCTTGCCATAGTCAAGATTGAACCGGTAGTCGAAATCGGGCGCGTTGGCACCTTGCGTGTGCTGCAGGATCGTTTCGAGCTTGTCGAACCCCTTGGCCAGCACTGCCTCGGGCGTGGCCGCGGCCGCATATTCATCGTAAAGCGCGCGGAATTCGTTGCGCAGCGCCGCTGGCAGCCCGTCCGTCAGCTTCCGGAAATCGGCCCGCTCGCGCGCATCGCGCCCGTCATCGGCGTTCTGGTGGATCGCCGGCACATCGCCCTCGTAGATCTCGCCCAGATCGTGGATCAACGCCAGCTTGAGCAGCTTCAGCCGGTCGATGTTGGCCGGCAGCAGATCGGCAAAGGCAAGGATCGTGACGCTCAACCGCCAGGAATGCTCGGCGACGCTTTCGGCCCGTCCCGACGCGGTGATGCCCGATCGCAGTGTGTCCTTGATCCGCTCGACCTCGCGGACAAAGGCCAGGCGCGCGCCGATGTCGCCGGTCACGACTTGTCGCCAGCCGCCGGCCAGATCCGCTTCCAGCTTTCCAGCGTCTCGTCGAAAACACCGTCACACGCCTCCTTGACGCGCATCTCGGCCAGGACGAACCCGTAACCGAAGCCGACGTCGCCGATGCTCCAGGTCGTGACGGTTCCGCAATCGCCGATGCCGCGCCCCTTGAAGAAGGATGTGACCTGCATCGCCTCGGCGTCCCAGCCCGCATTCCACGCGACCATCACGGCGCCGGGACCGTCGTCGGTCATCACCGGCAGCGGCAGCCGATAATAGGTGCCCTCGATCTCCGTCCAGAAAGCGAAGGGCGCATTGTAGGCCCCGCCGGAGCCGCAGCGCAGGCCGACAAGCCGCACTTCGTCGTCAATGTCGGCGGAAAAGCCGCCCAGCGGATCGGGCACGGTGCCGTCGAAGTCGGCGCATGGCGCCCCTTCGCCCTGATAGTAACGCCTCAGGCCCACCGGCACGGCGTCGAGATCGGCCATCGCCCCCTCGTCCGTCGGGGCCGGTACGTCCGGTTCAGCGCCGATCTCGGACAGCGCATCATCGCGCCCGACCCGACCCTGGACCTCGTCCATGAAGATCGCACCGGCGACGACGCCCGACAGCGAATAGGGCGCTGTCGATTGGCCCGACCGGGTGCGGAACGTCACCTGAAGACGCTCGCCGGCCTTGGCCGCGGCAAAAAGCGCGCGCACCTCGTCCTGGTCTGCATAGGAATACTCGGAAATCGCCGCACGATAGGAAAACTCGGCCGCCGGCACCGACAAGATCTCGGCGCCGTCAATGGCAAAGCGCACATCGGACCCGGCGGCCAGCGGCTCGCGCAGCGTCAGATAGAGCGCGACCGGCGCATCGAAAGCGGCCGCCCGGCGGAAGCCGACGGTGAACAGGGTGACACGTGCATTGGTGATGAACAGATCGCAGCGCAGCGCATTGTTGCAGGAGACGTTGACGTCGCGGATGCGCTTGAACTGGCTGGCGTCCGCCGGCAGCGGCACGGCAACGGCCAAAAGGCCGGCAACAGCCAGACAAAGCCCGGCAAGGGCGACGAACGACGATCGGAAAGGCTGCTGACGCAAGGGGGAACTCCCGTTCGGTTTTCCAGGGTCTAACATAGGCTGTCCGCCGGCCATGATAAGAGCCGCCGATCACGCAATCCCGTGATCGGCGCGAATGTGACGCGCTGCCCGAAGCTTGGCAAGCTTGTCACGGTGACATGTTTGCCGCTTGCCCGGCTGCCGCCGCCGTGGCACGGGCGGATCATGCAGCGCGCGACCGCAAACGCCCTATTGCTCGTCACAGGTGCCATTTGGGGCATGGGTTTTGTCGCCCAGTCGACGGCGATGGACGAGATCGGGCCGGTCTTCTTTACCGGCGTGCGCTTCTTGGCGGCGGCGCTAGCTGTTGCGCCTCTGGCGCTTTGGGAGGCACGGCGCGCGAGAGCTGCCGGTGCACAGCCGCTGACTCCCCGGCAATGGCGCAGCTTTGCCATCCTGGGCTGTCTGCTGTTTGCGTCCCTTGCAGCCCAGCAGATCGGGCTTCTGACGACCACCGTCACCAATTCGGGGTTTCTGACCGGCACCTATGTAGTCTTCGTGCCGATCATTGCCGTCCTTGTGCTGCGCGAATTCCCCCATCCGGTCGTCTGGCCGGCCGCCGCGTTGACGCTGTGCGGCATCTGGCTGCTGTCGGGCGGGGCGCTATCCGGGCTCACCGAAGGCGATCTGTGGACGCTTTTGTGTGCGGTGCTGTGGGCCTGCCACGTCATCGCGCTCGGCCGCTTCGTCAAGGGCGCGCCGCGCCCCTTCACACTGGCTTTCACGCAGTTCGCCGTCTGCGGCCTGATCGGCTGCGTCATCGCGCCGTTCCTCGAACCGGTCTCGCTGGACCTTGTCGTTGCCGCCGCGCCCGAGATCGCCTTTGCCGGCGTTGTCTCCGGCGGCATCGCCTTCACCATCCAGGCCGTCGCCCAACGCGACACGACTGCACCCCAGGCGGCGATCTTCATGTCCACCGAGGCGCCCTTCGCCGCCCTGTTCGGCGCGTTGTTCCTTGCCGAGCGGATACCCCATATCGGCATTGTCGGCTGCGCGCTGATCTTCGTGGCGATCCTGGCCGTCGAACTGGTGCCGATGCTGCGTCCGGCCCGGCGGCCCGCCGCTCACGAACCCTGACAGCGATCAAATTCGCGTCGCTGCCCACCGGACGTTACCGCGCCGCTCGCAGCGCTGCGCAACGCCTGCCCCATTCGATGCCGAAAGCGCGTTCGAAAAAGACAGGCCGAACCGTCACTTGGATAGCGCCCGAGCGCAAATGTGGCAGGCATCGGTCGATCATGGCCGAATTATGTCATTGTTTTTGCTGACTTTTGGCAACCGAACGTGAATTGCGCCATCGCTGCAGGGCCGCCAGTTTCGCCCCGTCACCAGCGCCGGCACGCCGCCAAACGGCACCTTCCCCGCTGGCGCCGGTGGCACCAATGGGAGACAGAAAGGGATATCACCCATGACCAACAAACTGACCGCAGCACTGGCAGGCGGTGCGCTGCTCGCCTCATCCATCTTCGCCTTTGCCGGCGAGGGCCAGGGCGTGATCGCCTCGATCGATCCGGAGACCCGGATGATCGTCCTTGAGGACGGTTCGAGCTGGCTGGCCGCCGACGAGGTCGAGCTGGCGGGCCTTGCCCCCGGCGACACGATCAGCGTCGTCTACACCGACGGCACCACCACGCTGACCGAGGTCACCAAGGTCGAGTAAGGCCGGACGGGCCCGGGACGGCCCGCTGCCTTGACCGGGGTCCGGCATGCGGAGACCGGTCCGGGCCGTCCCAGCGGCCAGCCTTCTCGCCCGGATGCAGGACCGGGCGATGGGGCGGGCGCGGCATGACAATCCGTTGTGACGACGAGCGGACATGCCGCGCCATCCCACACCGCCCTCAAGGGCGAACCGGGGCATCCTCCATCACCAGATGCAGGTCGGGACCCCCATAGGGGTGCGCCCGCGCCACATCCTCGTTCAGCGCCACGCCGAGGCCCGGCTCGGTCGGCACCAGCGTATCGCCATTCTCCAGCACCAAGGGCCTGTCCAGAAGATCGGCGTGAAAGCCGGTCCAGTCCTTGATCGCTTCCAGGATCAGAAAGTTGGGCAATGTCGCCGCAAGCTGGATGTTGGCCGCCGCGGCGATCGGCCCGCAATAGCAGTGCGGCGCAACCAGCGCGTGATGGGTCTCGGCGATCGCCGCGATCTTCTTGGTTTCAAGAATGCCGCCCGACCGGCCCAAATCGGGCTGGACGATCTGCGCCGCCCCCAGCGCCAGGAGCCGTGCAAACTCGTACTTCGTCGTCAGCCGCTCGCCGGTTGCGACGGGAATCGAGGTTTTGCGCGCGAATTCGGCCATCGCCTCGGGCATGTCGGGCGGCACCGGCTCTTCGAACCAGAGCGGATCGAACGGCTCGATCGCCCTGGCCATCCGTGCCGCGCCGGAGGGTGTGAACTGCCCGTGCGTGCCGAACAATATGTCCGCCCGTGTGCCGACGGCCTTGCGCACCGCGCCGACCATCGCCGCCGACCGCTCGATGTCGGTCAAAAGCGGCTGGTGCGGATCGTGGATCGTGTAGGGTCCGGCCGGATCGAACTTGATTGCCGTGAAGCCGCGCTCGACCCACTGCAATGCCGCCTCGGCCGCCATGTCGGGATCATTGTAGACGCTGCGTCCGCTGGTTTCCGCCGGATAGATCGAGCCGGTCGCCGGATAAAGATAGGTGTAGGAGCGCAGACGTGACTGCACCGCGCCGCCGATCAGCCGGTGCACGGGCTGGCCGGCATGCTTGCCGACAATGTCCCAGCAGGCCATTTCGAGCGCCGAGAAACAGCCCATCATCGAGACGTCCGGCCGCTGCGTGAAGCCGGACGAGTAGCAGCGCCGGAACAGGGCCTCGATGTCGTGGGGATCGCGGCCAACCAGATGCCGCTCGGCGGCATCCATGATCATCGCGGCCATGGTCTGCGGCCCGAAGGTCGCATTGTAGGCCTCGCCATAGCCGACGACGCCGTCGGAATCGGTCAGCTTGACGAACAGGAAATAGCGTCCGCCCGGCGTACCCTCGGGCGTGCCGACGACGAACGTCTCGATGTCGGTGATGGTGGGCATGGTCAGAAGACGATCACATTGCGCAGGCCTTGGCCAGCCTTGGTCGCCGCGATCGCTTCGTTGATCTCATCGAGCGAGTATCGACCGGTCACCAGCGCATCAAGTTCGAGCGTGCCGTTCTCGTAAAGGCCGGCCAGATGCGGCACGTCGCGGCAGACGCAAGCCGAACCCATTTTCGAACCGAGAATTCGCTGGCTCCAACTGGCCACATTGGACGGGTTGTAGGAAACGGTCACATCGCTGTGGGGCATGCCGACGATCACCACGGTGCCCGCCTTGCCGATGTAGCTGGTCGCGCTCTCCAGCGCCATCGACGCGCCCGAGGCAACGAACACATAGTCGGCGCCGCGTCCGCCCGTTGCCGCCATCACCAGGTCGACGGCCGGCTCATGGATCGGATCGATCAGATGTGTTGCGCCAAGCCGTTCGGCGGCCTCGAGCTTCTCGCGCGACAAATCGATGGCGATGACGCTCGCAGCGCCGGCGATGCGGGCGCCCTGCACCGCATTCAACCCCACCCCGCCACAGCCGATCACGACTGCATGAGCGCCCTTGGGCATCTGCGCGGTATTGGTGACGGCACCGACCCCGGTGATCGCGCCGCACGCCAGCAAGCTGGCTGACGCATGCGGAATGGCCGGATCGACCGCCGCCAGCTGGCTTTGCTCGACAACCAGCTTTTCGGCGAATGCGCCGGTGCGCAGTCCGTGGCCGAGCGGTGCGCCGGAAGCGTCGGTCAGCGGCGACCGCCGGTCGAGATCGAAGACGGTCTCGCACAGATAATTCTGGCCGGCCTTGCAATAATGGCAGGTGCCGCAGGCGCGGATCAGCGTGACGACCGCCGTATCGCCCCGCTTTACATGGCTGACGCCCTCGCCCACCGCCTCGACCACGCCCGCCGCCTCATGACCAAGCACCATCGGCAGATCGCCGCCCCAGCCGCCATCGGCATAGGTGATGTCGGAATGGCAGACGGCACATGCCTTGACCGCAACGAGCACCTCTCCAGGGCCCGGATCGGCGAGCGTAACCTCTTCGATGCGCATCGGCTCGCCAAAGGCACGGCAGACGGCGGCGCGGATGGTCTGCGGCATGGCCTGCCCTCCCCCGGCATGGCATCAAGCCGCCATCTAAACGCGGCTCCGGCCACCGAAAGTTCTGCCGATGCGACATGCCGCGTCGGCATTTCGAAAACACGAGCCCGACGGCGTGACAAAGCGGCACCAATCAGCCACAAGCGCGGACGGGAGATTGCGATGAACGACACCGATCCGTCCGCGCCGGCGGGCACGCCGACCTTGAGGACGCTGGCCATGCCGGGCGATGCCAATGCGGCGGGCGACATTTTCGGCGGCTGGGTGATGGCGCAGATGGATCTGGCCGCAGGCATCGCAGCCGCCGAGCGCGCCAAGGGCCGGGTGGTCACCGCCGCGGTCAACGAAATGGCGTTCCGCAGCCCGGTGCGCATCGGCGACACGCTGTCGATCCATGCAAGTGTGGAAAGCGTCCGGCGCACTTCGATGGTGCTCTATATCGAAGCCTGGGCGCAGCGTTATCTGACCGAAGAGACCGAGCGCGTCACCTTTGCGCGTTTCACCATGGTCGCGCTCGACGGCACGGGCAAGCCGACCGCCATCCCGCCCGAGGACTGATCACGGTCAGTCGCAGTGGCGGTAGCCCGAACGCCGCTGGCGCAGATCGAAGTGGAAATGGTCGGCATGGTCGGCATCGCTGCCCGGCCCGAGCACCGTCGAGAACTCGTTGCAGGCGCCGACCCGTGCCTCATGCAGGAAGCCCCGCGCCCGCATCGCAAACAGGCTCTGCCGCGACACGGTGATCACATGGCCGTTCTTCAGCGTGAACGAGCCGATATCAAGCGCATTGCCCTTGGAATGCTCCGACCAGCGGCTCGAACCGCGAATGCGCCGGCACGAATAAGACGACATGTTGTTCACTTCGGCGATGCCGGTCAGATAGCGCTTGCGCGCCGCAGGCCCGACATCCTTTTGCAGCCATTCGGCGGCGGCAAGCGCAGTCTGGCAGTTCAACGTCGCCGCCGGCTTGATCGCAACGCCGCGCGCCAGCGTCGACACGCGCACCGGATGGTCGATGCCGCAGGCAGCCGAATCGCGGATCGGCGCCAGATCGGTGAACTCGACGCCACGCCGCCGCAGCGAGGCACGGCACTGGCGTTCGCTTGCCGACATCACGCCACCGCGCCCGCCAAGCCCGAGGCCCGGAAAGCCCATGCGCGGCAGCGAGAAGACCGAGCGCGTCGGCGCGGGATCGACACTCGGAGACGGGGTTTTCGAGCCGCCGCCCATGAAGCCCCAGTCCAGAAAACTGCACGAGGCCAATGCCAACCCGCCGGCAACCACCGCCGAAAGCCGCAAACCGGTGCGCCAGGGCGCCGATCCGCCCATCGGTTCTTGTGTTCTGGTCATGGCACCACTCCGTCCTCGGACGCCCGCTCCCGCAGCGAGGCTACGCCGGCAAGGTGAACGGGCCGTTCGGAGAAGTGGTTAAGCAGTGCTTAACCGGTGAGGCGGCGAACATGACCCAGATTTAATGTGCCGGGCCTTGTGACGCCCGGTACCGGGTTGTACAGAATCGTCGGGAACGTAGGCTCCGTCTTCCGAATGGAACCTGCGCTTGCCGCAATTGGTGCGCAGGATCGAGCCAACCCGACACGAACCCAAGACGCAGCACATGGCCGACAGCGACACGAAAACGCCGGCGGATGCCCAGGCGGCTGAGATCATTCTGCCGCTTGAGGTGATCGACCGCGCACCGGACGCCGACACGAACCGGCCCCGCCGCCGCTTCCGGCCGGTCTTTCTTCTGCCACTGGTTGTCCTGCTGATCCCGTTGGGCGGCATTTTGGGCTTGTATTTCCAGCCAACCGGCCTGCAGCGCTTTTTCGAGACATTTGGCCTGACACCCGGCGGCGGCACGGAAACGCCGATCGCCGTCGCCGTCGAACGCCCGCCGGAAACCGAGACGGTCGCGCCGGTGCCCTCGGTGGTCGGGCTGGGCCGCCTCGTGCCGCAGACCGACATCCGGACACTGGCCCCGCCGTTCGGCGCGGGCGACGCGCGCATTGCCGAACTCAATGTGCGCGAGGGCGATCGGGTCGGTGCCAGCGAAGTCCTCGCCGTTCTCGACAATCGCGGCGCACTGGAACGAGCCGAAGCCACCGCCATCGCCAATGTCGAGGTGCGCACCGCAACGCTCGCCCAGACCCGCCGCAACACTGAAAGCGCGGCCGCCGAAGCCGAGGCGGGCCTGCAAAAGGCGCAGGCCGCCCTGACCAATGCACAAGCCGAGTTCGACCGGTACCAGACGCTGTTCGAGCGCGGCATCGTCACACGCGCCGCGCTCGACCAGCGCCGCAGCACGCTCGATCAGGCCACACAGGAGGTCGAACGATCCGCCGCCACCGCCAGCCGTTACCAGCGCAACGGCACGGACGATCAGGTCGATGTCGCCGTCGCCAAACGCAATCTGGACGCCGCGCTTGCCGAACTCGAACGCGCCCGAGGCGATCTCGAAAAGGCGTTCATCCGCGCACCCGCCGACGGCACGGTGATCGCCATCCATGTGCGCGAGGGCGAAAAACCGGGCACGGCGGGCGTCCTCGATTTGGGCGACATTTCGGCCATGACGGCCGAAGTCGAGATTTATCAGTCCGACATTCGCCGTGTGAGCCCGGGCCAGAACGTGACCGTTACGGCCGACGCGTTCGAGGGCGAATTGACAGGCACCGTCGCCGACATCGGCCTTGAGGTCGGTCGGCAGACGATCATCGGCGACGATCCGGCGGCCAATACCGATGCGCGCGTCATCACCGTCAATGTCGATCTGGACGCTCCGTCGTCGGAGGTGGCTGCACGCTTCATCAATCTCGAAGTGCTGGCGCGCATCGAAACGAGCGCGCAGACAGTTCCATGACCGCGCTTATGGGCGCGATCATCGGCCGTCTGCCGATCGGCTGGCTGCAACTGATCCATTCCAAGACGCGCCTCGCCGCAGCCATGGCCGGCGTTGCCTTTGCCAACATTCTGGTGCTGGTCCAGCTCGGCATCATGGGCTCGCTCAACAATTCGATCCTGATCTCCTATTCGCTTCTCGATGCAGACATCATGATCTCGGCGGAAAACGCCAACACGCTCACCGAGGGCGACAATGTCGCGCGCCAGCGCATGTTCCAGGCGCTCGCCGTGCCCGGCGTGCAGGCCGCCATGCCGTTCTATGTGGCCACCGCCGACTGGGAACGTCCCGACGGCGACTCAACGGCGTTCACCACCTTCGGCATCGATCCCGAACAAGGCGACTTCCTGAACAAAGAGCTGGCACATTTTGCCCCGCTGCTGAGATTGCGCGACAATGTCGTCATCGATCGCGGCGCGCGCGGCATCGACCCCGAGACGCTGGCAACGATCGGCCCGGACAACCCGATGCGCTTCGAGGTGTCGGGCATGACCCTGACGGCGGTCGACACGCTGGTCGGCGGCGGCGGGTTTGCCGGAGACGGCTACATGCTGGTCTCCGACCAGACGTTCCACCGCATTTTCGCCAACCGGTCGACGGGTGCGCCCGATCATCTTCTGATCAAGGTTGCGGCGGATGCCGACCCCGCGGCGGTGCTGGCCGCGCTTCAAGACCAGTTTGCAAGCACGGGCCTGCGCTTGCGAAGCTTCGAGGACGCCGCGCTCGAAGATCAGGACTATCAAACGACCGAACGCCCGACCGGACTGATCTTCGGCTTCGGCGTCGTCATCGGCATCCTTGTCGGCATCGTCATCGTCTACCAGATCCTGTCGACCGACGTTGCCGACCATCTGGCCGAGTATGCGACCTTCAAGGCGATGGGTTACGGTCAGGGCATGTTCCTCGGCATCGTTCTGGAACAGGCGGTGATCCTCGGCATACTGGGCTTCGTGCCCGGCATCATCGTCTCCTGGCTGCTCTATGAGATGCTGGGCGCGATGACAGGCCTGCCGGTCGAACTGACCTTTGCGACCACCGCCGCCGTGTTCACCGGCACGATTGCCGCCTGTCTGGTCTCCGGCGCCATTGCCACCCGCCGTCTGGCCGCCGCCGATCCGGCGGATTTGTTCTGACATGGACGCGCCCGTCCATACCCCCGCACTGCCCGCTGTCACCGGGTCCTCGCCGATCCGCGTGGCCGGCCTCAATCACTGGTTCGGCGAAGGCGAAGCGCGCAAGCAGGCCCTGTTCGACGTCGATCTGACGATCCGGGCCGGCGGTCTGACCGTGCTGATGGGACCATCCGGTTCGGGCAAGACCACCGTTTTGACGCTGATGGGCTGCCTGCGCGACGTGCAGGACGGGTCGGTCGAACTCCTCGGCCACGAGCTGAACGGCGCGCGCGAGGCCGATCTGGTGCTGCAGCGCCGCAAGCTCGGCTTCATCTTCCAGGCCCACAATCTGCACGGCAGCCTGACGGCGCGGCAGAACGTGATGATGGGATTGCAGGTGCACGGCCACAAGGACGAGGCGCTGCAGCGCAAGGCCGCCGCCCACATTCTGACGACGTTGGGGCTCGGCGACCGGCTCGACTATCTGCCCGGCAATCTGTCCGGCGGCCAGAAGCAGCGCGTCGCCGTCGCCCGCGCGCTCGTCGGCAATCCGGCCATCGTCTTTGCCGATGAACCGACGGCCGCGCTCGACAAGGAGAGCGGCATGACCGTCGTGCGCATGCTCAAGGAACTGGGCCGCCAGCGCGGCACGACCACCATGATGGTCACCCACGACAACCGCATCCTCGAACTGGCCGACCGGATCGTGACGATGGAAGACGGCCGCATCGTCAAAGACACGGCGCCCTGACGGACGCCGCGCCCTTGTGCGCATCGACTTGACTGGAGAGGTGCGCCTTATTCGCTGTGAGCGGCGAAATCCTCGGTGACGGGTTCCTGCGTGGCGAGAACCGCCAGCGTCATGGCCAGCCCGACCTCGGCCCCGTCGAACCGCACCGCTTCGGCCGGCACATAGACAGGATGGGCCAGCACGGTGCCCGGCGCCGGCGTGACGATGATCTCGTCGATCGAACCGTCCGGATTGACGAAGGCGTCGCTGACATAGCCGGCAATCACGCCGTCGGCGGTGACGGCATTCAGGCCCATCCACGCATCGTTCAGCGGATGGCCGTCATAGGCGTCATGGGTTTCGAGCCCCCGCTGTTCGGCGAACGGGTCGGCGAAACGCTCCGGCAGCGGCTCGGCATAGGCCAGAAGGCGCGGCTCGCGCGTATCCAGCGCATCCAGATCGCCGGCCTGTGCGGCCACAGTTCCGGCCACCAGCCAGATCAGCGCGGCGATGGCGACAAGCTGTGCTGCGAGGATGGCGATGGCGGTGCTCCGGCGCGGTGCCGGCTGAGCCTGCATCGAAAGCGCCGTCAGGGGAATGGTCTGCGAAACGGTAGAACCGGTGTGGGTCATGGGCTTTTCGGAAACTGTCATGGCTTCCGCCTCCTTGCCGCCACCCTAGCGCCCGGAACGGCACGCCCTTGTGCGCTTGGTCACACCCCGTTTTGTGCATGACCGGCGCGCCGCGGCGACAGGCGCATTGATCGCCGGCCCGTTGCCGCTTATCGTCCGGTCCTGACACAAACCGGACTTGACCATGCTCGCCAGAACCGGCCGGACGGCCCTGATCATCGCCGCGCTTACCATGACCGCCGGCTGCAACGCGGTCTCCGACCTCAATCCGTTCGATCGCGGATCGAGCGAACCGCTGCCGCCCGTCCAGGGCAATGTGATCGCCACCTCCTCGAGCCGCGATCTGGCGACACGCATCGGCACCACGGACGGTTCGGCGCTTCCGGGCGACCCCACCGCACCGACCATCACCGGCCAGGCCGGCACGACGGCCGAGGAATGCCGGCAGATCAACGACTCGCCCGGCGCAACGCCCCTGCCCGATGGGGTCGAACCGGACAATTGCGTGCGCGGCACCATCTCCACCAACTAGCGCGTTCGGCCAATCACGGGCGCATTGTTCCGCGCCGCGCCATCCCCATATGAGGCGGCAACGGCCGCACTGACGCGCGCCGACCGTCTTTGGGAGATCCAGCGCCCATGGCGCTCTTGGGCATTGTCGCACTGATCCTTCTGGGTGCCGTGATCGTGCTGCCGCAATTCTGGGTGCGGCAGACCATGCAGCGCCACGGCACGCCGCGCGCCGATTTTCCCGGCACGGGCGGCGAACTGGCCGAACATCTGATCGCGCACTATGGCTTGGACGGCGTCGGCGTCGAACGCACCGACAAGGGCGACCATTACGACCCGGCCGCGCGCATGGTGCGCCTGTCCGCCGACACCCACGACAAGCCCTCGCTGACCGCCGTTGCGATCGCCGCCCACGAGGTCGGCCACGCGCTGCAGCACCATCGCGGCGAACGTGGGCTGAAGCTGCGCCAGGCATTGGTGCGCATCGCGGGCGTCACCGACATGTTCGCCGGCCTGTTCTTCATCGCCGCCCCGGTTCTGGCGGTGATCGCGCGCACGCCCGCGGCGTTTCTGGCGCTGGCCGCCACCGGCGTCGCCCTTCTTGCAATCCGCGTTCTGGTCCATCTGGTGACGCTGCCGGTCGAATTTGATGCCAGCTTCGGCAAGGCACTGCCGATCCTGAAAGAAGGCGGCTATCTGAAGGACGCCGATCTGGCCGGCGCAAGGTCGGTGCTCCGGGCCGCCGCGCTCACCTATGTCGCCGCCGCCCTGATGGGCCTTGTCGACCTTGCGCGATGGGTGCGGATGTTACGGTGAGCGGGCGGTACGAGGGGGATCGGTCCTGGACCATAGTCCAGGGGACGGCAGATCATCAATGTGAAAATCTGCAACTTCTGAGTGCGGGAAAACAGTTATGAACACCAGAATTCACTATATGTATCGCGATGCCTCAAACTATAAGTTCAGAGGTAGTTTTTTGGTGCGAGGTAGATTCGACGTCGAATCGGTTCGAGATTTTCTCTTTGACGGGGAGTTTTTTGTACCTCATGAAGTTGGCATTGAGCACTTACTTGATATGCCTATGAACGAGGATGATCACTATCTTCACACCATTGAAGGCGCAGAACCCTCCTCAGATACGGACACGCGCTGCGATGCTTCGTCGCTTGTCAAGCGGTTTGAACTGGCTCATGAAAAGGGATGGTTGTCGAGCTTACGCTGAACGTGAGTCGGATCGCAGAAGACCGTTGGCAAGTGTGGCAACATGAGCCGTTACGGACGAACCTGAGCCCACGTTGTTAGGGTTTTCATGAAGGGTGTTTTTGTTCACAAACCCCACAGTCGATACGATGACGTTAAGGGGAAACAGTACCATTTTCCCAAGAGGTACCTCTCGAAAGTTGAAAAAACAGTCGGCGATTGGGTCGTGTACTATGAACCGATATTCGGCGAGAAAGGTCTGTTCTACACGGGCTGCGGTCGAGTAGCCGGTGTCCGGCCAGATGCCAATCAGCATGGTCACTACTACGCGGATATATCAGACTATCTGGATTTTGATCGGAACGTGCCCTACCGCGAGAATCGCGGCTACGAAAGTAAGCTGGTCGACGCTGACGGTCGAGTGAACGGTGGAACGGCACAAAACTCGGTCCGGTTGATCGAGGAGCATGAGTTTACGAGAATTGTGGACGCGGGCCTCTCTCAGGAGCCAGATTGGCCAGATCGAGACGAGGATCATGCGGACAAGTATGACGATCCGACCAGCGGTTCCATCACCGGTCTTTACGACGCTGGACATGGCCAACCTACAATCATCGACGCTCCATACAAGCGGCGAACTGTAGATCAACTCATTAGCCGAAAATGGCGCGACCGAAAGTTCGCTCAGAACGTTCGCGTCGCCTATGATCGCACCTGCGCCTTCACGGGTCTTCGATTGATTAACGGCAAGGGGCGACCCGAGGTCCAAGCCGCACATATCCGCCCGATCAAGGATGGCGGCAACGACTGGGTTAGGAATGGCATTGCCCTGTCCGGTACGGTGCACTGGATGTTTGATCGCGGGATGCTGTCGTTGGATGATGACTATTCAATAATCGTCTCACGACAACTGAACTACGATGTGTCGCATTTGCTGAACGCCGACATGAGGGCAAAGGTTCCGTCAAATGTCGGCGCACGACCTCATCCCTTATATCTCGGCTGGCATCGGCAGCACGTCTTCAAGAACTAGAGCCTCCTGACACCCTCCTGTCAGCAGCAGCGGATCAAAGGCGCGGTCCGGCCTTCCTTTCGCCTCGCCTTTTTCCCATATTGGAGCCATGGCCAGACAACAGAAGAAATCCGGCAAGCCCGCCGCCATGGAAGGGTTTGAAGAGGCGCCCCAGCGCGACCTGGAAGGCGCACCCGTTTCGGGCGGCTCGATCGAGGATTGGGTGCGGCAGCTCGAAGAGGATGCGGCCCGCGAGCAGCGCGACGCCGAGACGCGGGACATCAGGAGCAATGCCGGCAAGCATCGCAAGCGCGCCACGGGCGCGCCCGACAGCGTCAGCCGCACGGCCAGGACATCGGCGGCCGAGCGCGAGCGTGCGGGCGGTGACGGCTCCGTCCGCGCCGGCGTCACCGAAGGGCGCAAGGCCAAGACCTCGCCGAAGGGCGCCAAGACACGCGGCGAAAAGCAATATGAGGTGGGAGACAAGCGCACGGGCGGCGGCGTTTCGATCGGCGGCACCAACGACCCCAAGGAACGCGCGGCGGCCGGCCTCAACCCGGTGGCCGGCCTTGATGTCGGGCTGGAAGAGGCTGAAAAGCTTGCCTCGACCACAGGCGTCACCGCCACCGTCGAAGCGCTCAAGCAGCTGATCGATGCCGGCAATCCGCTGTTCAAGGACGGCAAGATGTGGGTGCCGCACCGCCCCGACCGGCCGGAAAAGTCCGAGGGCGGCATCGCGCTCAAGATGGTCACCGACTATGAGCCGGCCGGCGACCAGCCGACCGCGATCCGCGATCTGGTGGAAGGGTTGCAGGGCCAAGCGCACGTTGAGCCGCCAAGCGGCGAAGCGCAAGACCTGGCCCCACAGGGAGACAGAACACAGACCCTGCTCGGCGTGACCGGCTCGGGCAAGACCTTCACCATGGCCAAGGTGATCGAGGAGACCCAGCGCCCGGCGATCATCCTTGCGCCGAACAAGACGCTCGCCGCCCAGCTTTATGGCGAGATGAAAAACTTCTTTCCGGACAATGCGGTCGAGTATTTCGTCTCCTACTACGACTACTACCAGCCCGAAGCCTATGTCCCGCGCACCGACACCTATATCGAGAAGGAATCGACCATCAACGAGCAGATCGACCGGATGCGCCACTCGGCGACCCGGGCTCTCCTCGAACGCGACGATGTCGTGATCGTCGCCTCGGTTTCCTGCATCTACGGTATCGGCTCGGTCGAGACCTACACCGCGATGACCTTCGAGATGAAGATCGGCGACCGGCTCGACCAGCGGCAATTGCTCGCCGACCTCGTCGCCCAGCAATACAAGCGCCAGGACATCAATTTCGTGCGCGGCTCGTTCCGCGTGCGCGGCGACACGATCGAGATCTTCCCGGCGCACCTCGAAGACCGCGCCTGGCGCATCTCGCTGTTCGGCGACGAGATCGAGCAGATCACCGAGTTCGACCCGTTGACCGGCCACAAGACGGACGAGCTGAAAAGCGTCAAGATCTACGCCAACTCGCACTATGTGACGCCGCGGCCGACGCTGAACCAGGCGACCAAGGCGATCAAGACCGAGCTGGTGCACCGGCTGGACGAACTGGAAAAAGCGGGCCGGCTTCTGGAAGCGCAGCGGCTCGAACAGCGCACGCGCTACGATCTGGAAATGCTGGAAGCGACCGGCTCCTGCCAGGGCATCGAGAACTACTCGCGCTATCTGACCGGCCGCAATCCGGGCGAGCCGCCGCCGACCCTGTTCGAGTACATCCCCGACAATGCCATCGTCTTCATCGACGAAAGCCATGTCACCGTGCCGCAGATCGGCGCCATGTACAGAGGCGACTTCCGCCGCAAGGCGACGCTCGCCGAGTATGGCTTCCGCCTGCCGTCATGCATGGACAACCGTCCACTCAGGTTCGAGGAATGGGACGCGATGCGCCCGCAAACGGTGGCGGTTTCCGCAACGCCGGGCGCATGGGAACTGGACCAGTCCGGCGGCGTCTTCGCCGAACAGGTGATCCGCCCCACCGGGCTGATCGACCCACCCGTCGAAATTCGCCCGGCCAAGGACCAGGTCGACGACGTGCTCGGCGAGATCCGCGCCACGGCCGCCGCCGGCTACCGCACGCTCTGCACCGTGCTGACCAAGCGCATGGCCGAGGATTTGACCGAGTATCTGCACGAACAGGGCATTCGCGTGCGCTACATGCACTCGGACATCGACACGATCGAGCGCATTGAGATCATCCGGGACCTGCGGCTCGGCGCGTTCGACTGCCTCGTTGGCATCAACCTGCTGCGCGAGGGCCTCGACATTCCCGAATGCGGCTTCGTCGCCATCCTCGACGCCGACAAGGAGGGCTTCCTGCGCTCGGAGACCTCGCTGATCCAGACCATCGGCCGCGCGGCGCGCAACGTCGACGGCAAGGTCATCCTCTATGCCGACCATGAGACTGGCTCGATGCAGCGCGCGCTGGCCGAGACCAGCCGCCGGCGCGAAAAGCAACTCGCCTACAATCAAGCGCACGGCATCACGCCGCAATCGGTCAAGGCCAACATCGCCGACATCCTCGACTCGGTCTACGAAAAGGACCATGTCCGCGCCGAGATCACCGGGCCCAAGGGTGCCGCGACCGACGAAGGCGCGCTGGTCGGCAACAATCTGGCCGCCCATCTCGAAGCGCTCGAAAAGCAGATGCGCGACGCCGCCGCCGACCTCGATTTCGAGACCGCCGCGCGCCTGCGTGACGAGATCAAGCGCCTGCGCGAGACCGAACTGGCCGTGCTCGACGACGCGCTGGCGCGCGACACCGGCATCGAGAACACGCAAGAAGCCCGCAAGGCCAAGGCGAAGGGCAAGCCGCCCAAGGGCCAGAAGGGCGGCGACGGCTATTTCCGCAAGCCCGAGCTTGACGAGATGGGCCAGACCAACACCGAGTGGCCCAGGCGGTGAGCCGGCCGGCAGCGCTCGCTCTTGCCTGCGCCGCGCTGCTGCTTGCGGCCCTGCCCGCCCGCGCGCTCGACTGGACCGCCACCGAGAGAACCGTCCATTACGCCATCGACGGGTCGACCGGCATGGCGCTCTACCAGTCGATCGGCGCCAACGGCCCGGTGGTCAGTCTCAAGCGCGCCATCGCGCTCACCGAATATGAATTGCTGTGGGGCCGCGACTATGTGCCCGACGGCACCGCCTGCCGCCTCGCCGAGGTGCGCCCGTTCCTGACGATCACCTACCGCCTGCCCCGCCCGCGCGGCGCGCTCGCCGGCGGAACGCAGGCCAAATGGGCGACCTTCATCGCCGGCATCACCACCCATGAGCATGTCCATGGCGCGCTGATGCGGGGCATGGTCGACGACATTATCGGCCAGACGCTGGGGCTGGTGGTCGAGGCCGATCCGGACTGCCAAAAGATCCGCGCCGAGGTGGAGCGCCGCGTCATCGCCGCCCATGCGCGCTACAAGGAAAAAAACCGCGCGTTCGAACGAAGCGAGATGGCGCCCGGCGGCAATGTGCATCAACTGGTGCTGGGTCTGGTGCAGTAGGCGTCCTGGCCGGCCACCGCCGGGCGGGCAAACCGGTTGGTCACTCTTCGGGTTCCGCCGCGAAGGTCAGAGGAAAGCCGGCGGCCTTGCCGGCATCGGTCGCCCGCCCAGCCTTGGTCTCGGCGACATCGCGGGTGAAGACGGCGACGACGCACGACCCCTGCCGATGCGCGGTGATCATGATGCGCCAGGCCTGGTCTTCGGTGACGCGGAACTCGGCCTTGAGCACGCGAACGACGAACTCGCGCGGCGTGAAATCGTCATTGAGCAGGATCACCTTGTAGAGCTTGGGCTTTTCGACCCTGGGTTGGGTCGTGGCGCGGGGCTTGGTGATGGTGGTATCGTCGCTCATCCGAGGGCTCCAAGGACAGGCTCAACATAGGGCGCTTTCCGGACAGCGCCACCGCCCCGAAAAGCCTGCCCTCAGAACAGGGTGCGCGGCGGAACGCCGAGCGCCTCGGCGATGGCCGCGACGGTCTCCAGCGTGACGTTCATCCGCCCCGCCTCGATCCGGCTGACATAGGCCTGGTCGGCGTCAAGGCGCATCGCAAGCTCTTCCTGCGAGAGGCCAGCGGCCATCCGTGCGGTACGCACGGCATCCCCGAAACGCTCCTTGATCTCCATCGGGCCAAAAAGCCGTGCGATGGATCACCAAACCATGTATCATGATACATATTCGGAGGGAAAGATGGACGCGCTTGCCGAAATCTATGTCGCCTCGCCCGACTGGCTGAAGCTCGCCTGGCTGTTGCTGTTCGGCGCCGGCCCGCTGGTGGCGAGCCTGATCGGCCTGCGCATCGCGCTCGACTTCGCGCTGGCGCGCGCTGAACGGCAGGCCGCGCTGATCGACGAGGCGGCGCTGCGCCGCGCCATCGACCGGCATCTGGGTCAGGCGATCGCCGACCGGGCCTCCGGCCGCCTCACCCACCGGCTGGCACGCAACGCCGCCCGCGACGCGGCGGAGGCGGCGAAGACGGATGAGATGCGCAAGGATTGAGCGGCGCGTCATCGCCGCCCGTCGCGCTACAAGGCGAAGAACCGAGCGTTCGAGGCCAGCGAGATGGCGCCGGGCGGCAACGTGCATCGATTGGTGCTGGGTCTGGTGCACTAGGGGTGTGTTGTTACGCCTTCGACCGCGAAGGCCCAAGCCGACACGCCAAGACGGTGCCGGTGCGCGATGGCTGAGAGCATCAACTCGAACGAGAAGAACCTTGAACCAACCAACACCGGCTTTGCGATTCTTTAGGTTCAACTCGTTTTTGAAAGCGAGTTTCGCAAAGGCCTCGAGTCGTTCTGCCAGCGAATGGTCGTTAGTACCCCTAAGACGATAGGAGCAAACGCAATAAGCATGAGAATCACAGTAAAGGCAAGATTGAGCGCCGTCCCCGGCCTAACGGCACTGAAGCCTAGCAAGAAGGCGTTCAAAACTGCAAACCCCGTTGAAATGACCACAAAGAAGTACTGCTGATCATACCTGCATTGGGCCGCTGAGCGAAAATTGTTGATTTCGATCCCCAAGTATTTGAAATTAGTACGATCACCACTATTTTCTAGCGTCTCAAGCCGAATTTGAGCGCGCTTTGTTAAGCGACTGTCGAGGTTAGCCATTAGCTCCAGAAATGCCGGAAGCGCCAGACCCAAGCCCACACCCGTTCCAAAGAGGCTCTGGAAGTCCATTAATGTTGACATGATACACTCGTAACAGATGCCATTTTACCCAAGTAAACTCGCCTACGTGATCGAAGCTCGCGGTGTAACGCCTGACGAAGCTGCAGCGTTAGGAGGTATATCAGTTTCGCGTTTCCGTGAAGCACTGCAAGGTGAACGTGTCCCGACAGTGCGTCAGATTTGCCGCCTATCCGACGCCCTTGCAGTACCATACTACGCTTGGTTTTCGGAGACGTATGAAGTCGTTGATTTTCCGATCACGGACTTTCGCGGAACGGATCCGGCACCCTTCAGATCAGGAACGCATTCTAAGGCAATTCTGAGGAACATCCGGTTTAGAGATTTCTACGCCGATCTGTTTAGCAGGCTCGACCTCCCAGCACCCGATCGTCTGAGCTCGATAGAACTGGACGAGAATCCCGAGCAGGCAGCACAGTCTGTGCGGTTTGCGCTCGCGCTAGATGAATTCCAGTTCACCGAGCCAAACAAGAAGTCATTTTTTAATAAGCTACGTAGCAAGATTGAGGAACTAGGGGTTTTTGTGACGCAAGATCATAATATTTCAGATGAAATAGATGGATTTGCATTATTCCATAATAACTTCACAGCGAACTACATTTTTGTAAACTCCTCTAAGAGAAATTCAGGTCGGAAATCTTTCACAATCGCACACGAGCTAGCCCATATAATGGGGCGCCGATCTGCTGTATCCGATGATTATCGAAGCGACAACGAAGTTGAACTATATTGCAATAGATTCGCGGCGAGCCTACTATTGCCTAGAAATGCTTTGATTGAATTTGTCGAAAACAATGGACTTGAATTTGAAAAATACGAAGTAGCCGTTGATTCGGCAAAATCAATAGCAAATCACTTCAAGGTCAGCATCAGCGCAACCCTTGTGCGCTTGCATGATGTAGGAATGACGAGTCAAAATTACTTCTTCGAGTTCATAAAAGACTTCGGCGGGGATTTCCATGCCGACTCAATAAAACAGACTCAAGGCGGCGGCCCTGCCGATGGGCCAGACCAAGGTGTCATTGCTACCGCCCATTTGGGTCAACGAGCAGGGGCCTTGTTTGCGGCCGCGCTAGATAGGGGGGTGGTCACGCCGCTAGAGATTCATGAGAGGACCGGCCTTTCAAAGAGCAGGATCGTGGGAATGGCACGGTTGGCGAGGCAACGAGAGGCGAAGCTATGACCGGCGATCCTTTGGACCTCGCAGCTGCCGAAGCTTGCGGAGAAAGGACTGACGGCGATGGAAATTGTGCGCACCCTGCACATGACGACTTCAATCCGTGCCTCGGCGAGTTTGAGGCGGATGCCATTCGGTCATACGATCCATCAATCTATGCGAAGTTAGATGCGGCTGGCATTCCAACAATCAGAGTTGAGATCGAGGACTTTGATCTAGTGGGGAAACTGATTGATGAAGTGAAAGATCATTATCCGATAAAATTGGGCGACAAGCATGATTTCTTATATAAACATGCGATATCTAAGAGAATTAGCGGTACCCTAATATCAATTAGCGGAAGCACGTTTGATCAAAGAAACAAGAAATGTGCAGACATATTTGGACATGGCATGCATTTTTACGAGGACTAAACTTTCACACTCTCGCGATCATTGATTTTCCGCGTTCTCCAAGAAAACTTATCCTCCTCCGCTTTTCCTCCCCCATACTCCCCACACCCCTTTCGCGAAGGCTCGGGTCTAGAACCGACCGCTCGGGGAAAGGGGCGGCGGCGTGGTCGGTCGGGCAGAGGTGTCCGGCTGGAGGATGACTCCCCAGATCACGGCGGAATGAAGGTTTTGGCCTCGGGTCGGCGGGCGTTCCCCGCAACCGGCTTCGAACCCCGCTGAGCGACCAGCGAAGCGGACAGGTTTTCGAAGCCCGCCAGAATGCCGATCACCGCAAGCCCGCCGAACGGGCGGTCGCAAGACCGCATGTAGATTAGAACGGCAGCGATCCTGCGACCGCCCGTTCCTTCATCTGTTTGAGCTCACGGCAGTGCTCCTGCCGGAGCACGCCTCCGCATGGGCGGCGAAAAGTCGCCGACGCGCGGTCGCGCTTGCGGGCTGACGCCCGACTACCTGCCCGAAACCGGCTCCATTGCCCTTCCTGAACAACTCGAAAGGAATCTCCATGGCAAACCTCGAACCCGAAACCGACATCGAAGCCGAGCTCGACACCCTTCTCGGGCCCGATCCGGAGGCGGACGCGCGCGCCGAGGCCGAAACGGCAGCGCTCGCCATCCGCGCGGCGCGTTTCGTTGCCAACCGCGCCGGCCGCTGGAAAACCTGCCCGAAGCGCGCCTGCCGCCGCGCAAGGGCCTGCACCGGCGAAGGGCCGCCGGCGGCGCTGCCGCCCTGCGACACGGGCGGCAACTGGCGCGCGGTCAACGATCTGGCCCTGTTCGCCATGCTCGAACGGCTGGAGGCGGCGCGCCGGGATTTCAAGGCCGACAAGGACCGGCGGCAGGCGGCCCGGGCGACACGCGCCCAGGGGGAGGCATTGTTGGACGGCAAAGGCGCGGCGCCGTTCAGCCAGCGTTCAGGTGCGGCGCGCTAAGCTTACTGCAAGGGCAACGATTGCCGAAGGAGACAGCCATGAAGGCCATCCGCACCGCGCTCGGCGCGCTTGCCGTCGCCGCGACCGCGCTGACCGGCCTGCCGGGCGCCATCGCGCCGGCCCAGGCCGAGAGCGAATACAATGACTGGTCGAGCTACCATCACGGGCACCGCGACGTGCCCGACTGCGTCCGCTCGGGCCATTGCCGGCTTTATGACGTGCCGGGCTATTATCACGGCCATGGCCATGTGCGCCGCCACAGGCCGCACCGCGTCCACCGCCATCATCACCGCCCGCGCCATCACTACCGCCATGGCGGCCGCGTCGATGACGGCACGGCGGCGGCGATCCTCGGCATCACCGGGCTTGCCATTGTCGGCGGGGCGCTCGCCCACCAGAACCGGACGCTGCCGAGCCATGCGGACCCGGCCTACCGGCACCGTTCGCCGCGCGCCGGCGGCCATTATCCGCCCGCGCCCTCCGGCCCGAACGTGATCACCTATGAGAGTTCGCTCGAACCCTGGTCGCCGGGCTGGTTCGAATGGTGCGACGCGCGCTACCGCTCGTTCAACCCGCAGCGCGGCACCTACCGCGGCTATGACGGCAAGGATCACTTCTGCGTGCCGCGCTGATTTTGGTGCGCCGCGCTTGGCGCGTGGCCCGCTGAGGCGTCATTCCGCCATGCCATCGGCGCCGCCGGGGGCGACCGGCGCGGCGTGGCGGACGGTCTGGACCCGAGGGGGATCTAGACTTGGCCGGCGAGGAATGGATTGGTCCGCCGTTCCTCGCCGAGCCTGCCGCCCGGCCCGTGCCCGCAGATGAAGCCGAAATCGTCGCCCAGCGGCATCAGCTTGTCGCGGATCGAGGCGAGAAGTGTGGCATGGTCGCCGCCGGGCAGGTCGGTGCGGCCGATCGAGCCGCGAAACAAGACATCGCCCACATGGGCGAACTGCGCCGCCCGGTTGACGAACACCACATGGCCGGGCGCATGGCCGGGGCAATGCAGCACCTCGAATGTGTGGCCATCAAGATCGAGCGTGTCGCCCTCCGAAAGCCAGCGGTCCGGCGTGACGTTGCGCACGGCGGTGTCCAGGCCGAACATCGCCGCCTGCTGTTCCAGCGCGCCCAGCAGCGGTTCGTCGTCGCGGTGCGGGCCGATGATCTCAACGCCGAGCCGGTCTTTCAGATCCATCGCGCCGCCGGCATGGTCGATATGGCCATGCGTCAGCCAGATCGCGCCGATCGTCAGCCCGTGCCCGGCGGCCGCTTCCATGATGCGGTCGATATCGCCGCCCGGATCGACCACGACCGCCTTCTTGCTGTCGCCGTCGAACAAAAGCGTGCAGTTCTGTTGGAATCCCGTCACCGGGACGATGATCGCCTGAAGCGCGCCGGACATGATGATCAACCTGTGTGAGGATCGGACCGCGCATCCATAGGCGCGGTGCCCGGCGCATGCAATCGCCGGCGTCCATCCGGTGCAGAGGCGGTCAGCGCTTGGCGGCGCCCATCACCATGCCGGCAATGGCCGTCAGCGCGCCGCCGCCGGCCAGTCCGCCCACCGCATCGCCGATCAGCGCCGATGCGCCACCGTCTCCGCCCAAAAGCCCGCCGATCAGCGGGCCAAGCGCCGCGCCGCCGCCGACACCGCCGACCACACCGGCCAACAGTTTCGGCAGCATGGCCATCGCCGCCTGCTTGATGAACTGTCCGGCCAGGCCGCCGCCGACCGCGCCGGAAACCGCCTGGATGATGAGGGGAAGAAGTGCTTCCATGATGATGCCCTGTGTTTGCGCCCGTTTCGCGCGCACACAAGCGCTATGCCCTGTCACAATCAAGCGACAGGAGAGGTCAATCGCAGCTGTTACGGTTACGCCTGCGGGCTGCGCCTATTCGGCGGCGACGGCGGCCGCAGGCATCACTTCGGCCTCATAGTCGGCCATCAGCGTCTTGGCGATCTCGCCGACGGCGAAGCTGTAGGGTCCGATCTCGGAGACCGGCGTCACCTCAGCGGCGGTGCCCGTCAGGAAGCACTGCTCGAAGTCGGCCATCTCCCCGGGCATGATCACCCGTTCGTTGACGGTCAGCCCGCGCCGCTTGGCGAGATCGATCACCGTGCGCCGCGTGATGCCGTCAAGGAAACAGTCGGGCACCGGCGTGTGCAACTCGCCGTCCTTGACGAAGAAGACATTCGCGCCCGTGGCTTCGGCCACCCGGCCGCGCCAGTCCAGCATCAGCGCGTCGGCGTAGCCCTTCGCTTCGGCGGCATGCTTGGAGATGGTGCAGATCATGTAGAGGCCCGCCGCCTTGGATTTGGACGGCGCGGTCGCCGGGTCCGGCCGGCGATACTCGGCCATGTCGAGGCGGATGCCCTTCAGCTTTTCGGCAGGGTCGAAATAGCTCGGCCATTCCCACACGGCGATCGCCAGATTGATCTTGTTCTTCTGCGCCGACACGCCCATCATTTCCGAACCGCGCCAGGCGACGGGGCGGACATAGGCATCTGTAAAGCCCTGCCGCGCCAGCGTCTGATTGGAGGCTTCATCGATCTCGGCGACCGAATAGGGAATCTCGAAGCCCAGGATGCGTGCCGATTCCACCAGCCGTTCGGAATGTTCTGTCAGCTTGAAAATCTCACCGCCATAGGCGCGCTCGCCCTCGAACACCGAGCTTGCATAATGCAGACCATGCGTCAGCACGTGGATCTTCGCGTCGGCCCACGGCACGAACCCGCCATTCATCCAGATGTCGCCGTCAAGCTGATCGAAGGGCACTGCTGCCATGGCCGGATCCTCGCCTTGCCGGTTCGCGGGTCGGCATCGGCGATGCGCCCGGACCGTTTATTGTATGAGCCGCGTCTTCGCCCGGCGGCGGCGCAGCGATCGGCAATCTTTACAGAGCGGCGCCAAATATGTCAATATGGCTGACATAATTTTGCAGGCACAGACTCCCATGTCAGAACCAGGCGCCGATACCGACACGCTGATCGAACTGCTGTTTTTCGCCTATCGCGATTTCATCGCCGATCCGGACGCGATCCTGGCCGAACTCGAATTCGGCCGCGCGCATCACCGCGTGTTGCATTTCATCGACCGCAAGCCGGGGCTGACGGTGGCCGAACTGCTCGATTTTCTTGGCATCACCAAACAAAGCCTGGCGCGGGTGCTCAAACAACTCGTCGATGGCGGCTTCGTGCGCCAGGATGCCGGCCACGGCGACCGGCGGCGGCGCGAACTGCATCTGACCCAAAAAGGCGCCGATCTGATCGCACGGCTGCGCGAGCCACAGTCTCGCCGCATCCACGCGGCATTGACCGAGTCCGGCCAGTCGCCGGACGAGATGGCCCGTTTCCTGCGTGCGATGACCGATGCGCAGGGCCGCGCCCAGATCGAGGCGCTGACGTGACCGAAGGGCCGGCGGCGACGCAGCCAAGGGAGGCAGCCATGGCGCAACCGCAGCACACCGACCGACCGGTGCCCGAACCGCCGGCCGATCAGGCGCCACACATTCTCATCGTCGATGACGACACCCGCATCCGCCAGCTCCTGACGCAATATCTGTCCCAGAACGGCTACCGTGTCACCGCAGCCGAAGACGCCGCCGACGCCCGCCGCAAGATGGAAGGGCTCGCCTTCGACCTGATGGTGCTCGACGTGATGATGCCCGGCGAGAACGGCGTGTCGCTGGCGCGCGCGCTGCGCGGCGCCGAAAGCGACGTGCCGATTCTGATGCTGACCGCGCGCAGCGAGACCGACCAGCGCATCGAAGGGCTCGATGCCGGCGCCGACGACTATCTGGGTAAACCCTTCGACCCACGCGAATTGCTGCTGCGCATCGGCAACATCGTCCGCCGCCGCGGGCCTGAGGATATCGGTCTTGTCGAGCAGATCGTGTTCGGACCGTTCATCTTCGTGATTGGCAAGCGCGAATTGAAGAAGAACGGCGAAGTGGTCAAGCTGACCGACCGCGAGCGCGATATTTTGGTGCGTTTTGCCCGCAATCCCGGCGAAACCATCGCCCGCCATGCGCTGGTCGACGACGATGCCGAGATCGGCGAACGCACCATCGATGTGCAGATCAACCGGCTCCGCCGCAAACTGGAAGCCGACCCCGCCAATCCGCGTTATCTTCAAACGGTGCGCGGAATGGGCTACCGTCTGTCGATCGAGTGACGGTGGCTCTGCCACCGCCAAGGTGGAGAGAACGGGCAGCCGGGCGCGATGACACTGGCACACAATGACGGCATCAGGGTCGGCGCCCCGCAGCGGCGCAGCCTGCGTCGACGTCTGGCGCGTGCCAGCCGTTACACGGCGCTCAAATGGCGTCAGTGGATTTCCCGTGCCACGCTCACCCTGCCGCGCGGCCTTTATGCCCGTTCCCTGATCATCATCATTGCGCCGATGGTCCTGCTCCAGTCGGTGATCGCCTTTGTCTTCATGGAACGGCACTGGCAGACCGTTACCCAGCGCCTGTCGACCGCCGTAACGCGCGACATCGCCGCCATAATCGACGTGATCGAAACCTATCCGCAGGACGAGACCTATGCGGAGGTGACACGCATCGCCCGCGACCGGCTGGCGCTGAACGTCGCTATCCTGCCGCCCGATCCGCTGCCCGCGCCGGCGCCCAAGCCGTTCTTTTCGATTCTCGACCAGATCCTCTCCGAGGAGATCACCCGACAGATCGGCCGGCCCTTCTGGATCGACACGGTCGGCAATTCCAACCTGGTCGAAATCCGCATCCGGCTCGAGGACCGGGTGCTGCGCGTCTTCGCCCGGCGCAGCCAGGCCTATGCCTCCAACACACACATCTTCCTGTTGTGGATGGTCGGCACATCGCTGGTTCTGTTGTTCATCGCGATCCTTTTTCTGCGCAACCAGATCCGGCCGATCCAGAAGCTGGCCGAGGCGGCCGAGGGATTCGGCAAGGGCCATGCCCTGCCTGAGAGCTTCCGGCCGCGCGGTGCCATCGAGGTGCGCCAGGCCAGCCTTGCCTTCATTCGGATGCGCGAGCGCATCGAAAAGCAGATCGAGCAGCGCACCGAGATGCTGGCCGGCGTCAGCCACGACCTGCGGACCATCCTGACGCGCTTCAAGCTGCAACTGGCGATGAGCGAACCGTCCGATGACATCGCCGCGATGGAGAAAGACATCGACGACATGCAGTCGATGCTCGAAGGTTATCTCGACTTCGCCAAGGGCGATGTCGAGGAGGAAACCGGCGAACTGGATCTGCGCGAGGCGCTTGACGAGATCGCCGCTCAGGGCCGGCTGCACGACCGCGAGGTCGTCGTCAGCGCGCTCGGACGGCGCGACATCGTGGTCCGGCCGGTGGCCTTCCGGCGGCTGCTGGCGAACATCGCCTCTAACGCCTTCCGCCATGCCGAGCGGCTCGAAGTGGTGGCCCAGGTCTCTCGCGGCCGGCTGACGCTGACGATGGACGATAATGGCCCCGGCATTCCCGAGGACGAGCGCGATGACGTGTTCCGGCCCTTCTACCGGATCGACGATGCGCGCAATCTGGACAAAAGCGGCACCGGGCTGGGCTTGTCGATCGCCCGCGACATTGCCCGCAAGCATGGCGGCGACATCGTGCTCGACGATTCTCCGCTTGGCGGACTGAGGGTTACGGTGCGTCTGCCGGTGTGAGGCGGTGGAGGGCTTGCGGCCCCTACATCAGCCGCTGGCCGTTCGGCACGGGCTTGTCGACCGCCGCCAGCACGATCGCACCGTCCTCGTCCTCATAGCCCAGCGTCAGCACCTCCGAGCGCATCGGCCCGATCTGGCGCGGTGGAAAGTTCACCACCGCCATCACCTGCCGGCCAACAAGCTCTTCGGGCGTGTAGTGTACGGTGATCTGCGCCGAGCATTTCTTGATGCCGATCTCCGGACCGAAGTCGATCCTCATTTTGATCGCCGGCTTGCGCGCCTCGGGAAAAGGCTCGGCCTCGACGATCGTGCCGGTCCGGATGTCGACCTTCAGAAAGTCGTCGAATGCGATGAAAGCATCGTCGCTCATCGCTCACGCCTCGCCAACGGTCTCGAACATGGCATGGTCCAAAGCAACGCGCGCATTGACGCCCGACCAGACGACCGACTGGAAAGCCTGGAAATAGCTCTCGCAGGTCTCGATCGCGCTCGAAAGCATCACTTCCACCTGCGCTTCGGTCGGCTCGGCGCCGCCCGCCAGAATCAGCGAATGGCGGAACATCACCGCGCCTTCCTGTTCCCAGAAATCGAAATGGCCGATCAGAAGCTGCTCGTTGATCAGCGAAAGCAGCCGGGTCAGTTCCACCATACGGTTCTTCTGCACCGTCACGTCGAATGCACAGGCGAAGTGCAGCGATTCAAAATCCGGCATCCAGGCATAGGAGATGTGGTAGTTGGTCCAGTTGCCGGCGACCGCCACGGCGATCTCGTCATCACCGGTGCGCTCGAAGTTCCAGTCGCGCGAATAGGCGACATGCTCGATCACATCGACCGGGTGGGCGATCCTGTCATCGTCCAGTTCAAGAAGGCTCATCAACGTATCCACGGCTTGGCCGGAACGGCCCGGCATGCAGGGCGTTCCGGCGCCGCTGCGAATCACTCAACAATTTCAGTGTATTGATGAGCGGCCCCGGGGAAAGCCCCGCTGACGTGTCTTCGCTCAAACAGATGTGGACGGAGGATTTTGCCCACAGATTCGCGCGCCGATTAAGCGATTCTCGGCAAAGGGCTTTTTGTGACTGCGGACTCGGTTCGTTCCTGTGGAAAAAAACCTTTGCACAAACGTCATCAAGACCGTGCAGCGGCTCCGGTTACTCGCCTTCGAGCTTGGCCACGCGCGCTTCCAGCGCATCGACGCGCTCGGCCAGCGTCTCGGCCCGCGCGCTTGCGGCAAGAGCGGCTTCCTTCATCGCCTCGAACTCCTCGCGCTGAACCAGATCCATCGAGGCAAGGAACTTTTCCGCCTGGGCCTGGAACATCGTCTCGGCTTCGCGACGCATTCCCTGCGCTGCGCCGGCAGCGTCGGTCATCAGCTTGGCGAAATCGTCAAAAATCCGGTTGGGGCCTGTTGTCATGTCGCTATCTCCACTATTGCACTCTACCTATGAGCCCGCGCCGCCGCAGACAAGGCGCCAACCGACGCAGGACCTCGCGAAAGCCCGCGCATGGACGCTATCAACCCCGCCCTTCTCACCCAGGCCGCACTCGCCTTTCCCGACATCGACCCGATCCTGATCCAGATCGGACCGGTGGCCATCCGCTGGTATTCACTGGGCTACATTGTCGGCATCGTCGTCGGCTGGGTGCTGGCCCGCCGCATGGTTCAGAACGAGCGCCTGTGGGGCGGCGCGGCGCCTATCAAGCCCGTCGACATTGACGACTTCCTGTTATGGGCGACCATCGGCATCATCGTCGGCGGTCGCCTCGGCTATGTGCTGTTTTACGATCTGGGCGTCTTCATCGCCGAGCCGGCGCGGATCCTGACAATCTGGCAGGGCGGCCTGTCCTTCCATGGCGGACTGATCGGCACCACGCTGGCCATGTTCATCTTCGCCCGTTCGCGCGGCTTCGACCCCTGGCGCCTTTGCGACGTCATCGCCGCCGTCGCGCCGATCGGCATCGGACTGGTCCGCATCGCCAACTTCATCAATTCCGAGCTCTACGGTCGCGCGTCCGATGTCCCCTGGGCGATGGTGTTTCCCACCGATCCGCTGCAGGTACCGCGCCACCCAAGTCAGCTCTATGAATCCTTCCTTGAAGGACTGGTCCTGTTCATCATCCTGCGGATCGCCACCCATCAGGGCCTGAAGCTGCAGCGCCCGCGCTATGTCGGGGGCCTGTTTCTGGCCGGCTACGGCACCGGGCGCACGCTGGTCGAATTTGTCCGCGAGCCCGACACGCAATTGGGTTTCCTTTTCGGCGGTTGGCTGACGATGGGCATGCTGCTGACCATCCCGATGATCCTGGCCGGACTGTTCCTGATGGCCACCGCCCGAAAGGCGGGACCGGCGCACGCGGACACATGACCACGCCGCTTGGTGAACTTTTGGCCGCGCGCATCGCCGCCGCGGGTCCGATGACCGTTGCGGACTATATGGCCGAGTGCCTTTTGCACCCCGAGCACGGCTATTATGCCGCACGCGAACCGTTCGGAAAGGCGGGCGACTTCGTAACCGCTCCGGAGATCAGCCAGCTCTTCGGCGAGATGATCGGCGCGGTCCTCGTCAACGCCTGGCGCCTGGCCGGACGCCCCGCGCCCTTTGTTCTCGCGGAAGCTGGCCCGGGCCGCGGCACGCTGATGGCCGACATCCTGCGCACCGCGCGGGTCGATCCGGACTTTTCGGACGCGGCGCAAGTCATGCTCGTCGAGGCGAGTACTCGCCTGCGCGACATCCAACACAGGACGCTCGGCGCCGACGCACACCGCGTGACTTGGGCGGACGCACTGGACGATCTGCCCGACCTGCCGGTCTTTCTGGTCGCCAACGAGTTTTTCGACGCGCTGCCGATCCGGCAGTTCGTCAAGACGGCCAAGGGCTGGCGCGAGCGCTTGGTCGGGCTGACGGACGAGAACGCGCTTGCATTCGTCGCCGGTGCGTCCGCTCTGCCCGCCCGCGATCTGCCGCAGGGCCACGCCGATGCGCCGGACGGGAGCATCTTCGAGATCGCACCGGCGCGCGAGGCCGCCGTTGCGACGATCGCCACCCGCTTGGCCGCCCATGGTGGCCTGGCCCTTCTGATCGATTACGGCCATCTGCAAACGGGCATGGGCGACACGTTTCAGGCGATGCGCGATCACACCTATGTCGATCCGCTGGCCGAACCCGGCCTTGCCGACTTGACCAGCCATGTCGATTTCGAGGTCCTCGCCCGCGCCGCTGCGTCCGAGGGTGCACGCCCGCTGCCCGCGATGACGCAAGGCGCGTTCCTCATTGGTGGCGGCATTATCGAGCGCGCCGGCGCGCTCGGTGCCGGCAAGGATGCGGAAGCGCAGGCAGCGATCCGCACCGCCGTCGCACGCCTGTGCGGCGACGACGACGGTCAGATGGGCGCGCTGTTCAAGGTTCTGGCGCTCGCCGGCAAGGGCCTTGAAGGCCCCGTGCCGCCCTTTCAAGCCGGTTGACAGGGCGATCCGCATCCCACACCGTCGCCGCGCCATGAACGGGTCATGCACGCATGAATGAGCACGGGCCGCCTCCGCTGCAACCGGTTGTTTCCGGAGCGTTCGGCAATGGCCGCGCCATCCGGCACGGGTTCTTCACGCGCGCCGGCGGTGTCTCCGAAGGCCTTTATGCAGGCCTCAACACGGGGCTCGGCTCGGCCGACGACCAAAGCTTGGTAAGGGAAAACCGCCGCCGCATCGCCGGCTGGTTCGGCGTCGGAGAAACCGCCCTCAGCGGCTGCCACCAGGTTCACTCCGCCGATGTCGTCACGATCAAAGCGCCGATACCGCTGGACGGTCGGCCAAAGGCCGATGCGCTCGTCACCGCGACGCCGGGCATTCCGATCGGCGTTCTGACCGCCGATTGCGCGCCGGTCCTGTTTGCCGACCAAGACTTGCCGATCGTCGGTGCCGCCCATGCGGGTTGGAAAGGTGCGCTGACCGGCATTCTCGACAACACCGTCGACGCGATGGTCGCTCTGGGCGCCGACAGGTCCCGGATCGTTGCCCTTGTCGGCCCGTCGATCAGCCAGACCAATTACGAAGTAGGACCGGAATTCGCCGAGCGCTTCATCGCCGCCAGTCCGAACAATGCCGTCTGGTTCCGGCCGAGCGGCAAACCCGGCCATCATCTGTTTGACCTGACCGGCTATTGCGTCGCGCGGCTTGAGGCCACATCGGTCCAGGCAAGACCCACCGGCGAATGCACCTACGCCGACGAGACCCGTTTTTTCTCCCACCGCCGCACCACCCATCGCGGCGAACCCGACTATGGCCGGCAGATGTCGGCCATCATGATCGTCTGACCCCATCACCGAGGAGAGCGCCGATGGCCCTTCATTTCGACGATGACGAGTTTGCCGCGCGCAAAGCCCGCCTGCTCGACGCCATGGCCGACGAGAAACTCGATGCGATGCTGCTCTTTGCGCAGGAGAGCATGTATTGGCTGACCGGTTATGACACGTTCGGCTTTTGCTTTTTCCAGTGCATGATCGTCGAAAAGGGCGGCGATGTCGCGCTTCTGACCCGCTCGGCAGACCTGCGTCAGGCACGTCACACCTCCAATGTCGAGACTGTTGTGGTCTGGGAGGATCGTGGCCACGCCAATCCGGCCAAGGATCTCAAGGAACTGCTTGCCGATCGCGACCTCGTCGGCGCCCGCATCGGCGTTGAGTATGACAGTGCCGGGCTGAACGCCCATTACGGGCGATTGCTGGACGATCAGATGGCGAGTTTTGCCGATGCGCGTGACGCCTCGCGCCTCGTGCCGCGCCTGCGCGCGGTCAAGAGCGCCGCCGAGATTGCATGCGTGCGCAAAGCGGCCGAACTGGCTGACGACGCCTTCGATGTGGCGATGAAGAAGGTGCGTGCCGGTGCTGACGAAGCGGCGATCCTGGCCGCCCTGCAAGGGCACATCTTCGCCAAGGGCGGCGATTATCCGGGCAACGAGTTCATCATCGGCTCCGGCCACGACGCGCTTCTGTGCCGCTACAAATCGGGCCGGCGCAAACTCGACGAAAACGACCAGCTCACCCTGGAATGGGCCGGCGTCTGGCGCCACTACCACGCGGCGCTGATGCGCACCGTGATCATCGGCAAACCCACCGAACGCCATGTCGAGATGCACGCCGCCGCTGCCGCCGCGCTCGAGGCGGTCGAAGGCGCGATGCGCGCAGGCAACACGTTCGGCGATGTCTTCGACGCCCATGCCCTTGCGCTCGAGGATGCCGGCATGACCCGCCACCGGCTCAATGCGTGCGGCTATTCGCTCGGCGCCCACTTCACGCCCTGCTGGATGGACCGGCCGATGTTCTTTGCCGGCAATCCCGAGCCGATCGTCGCCGACATGACGCTTTTCGCCCACATGATCATCATGGATTCCGACAGCGACACCGCCATGACACTGGGCCGGACCTATCTGACCACCGACGAGGCGCCCGAGCCGCTGTCACGGCTGGGCCTTGATTTGGTGGTCGCATGAGGTAAAGGCTTTGTAACAAAGGGTGATAGGTCCATGCACACACAGCGCACCGCCGCGACCCGCCGATATGCGCCGGCCCGCTTGGCCGGTGTGGCGGCCCTGCTTGTGCTGACATTTGCCGCAAGCGCATGCACGACACCCGATGAAGGCTCCAGCACGGTGGAAAACGCGCTCAGCGTCGAGAGCACGCCGGGCGCCGCAGCCGCCGTCGATCCGAACGCTGCCACGACAGCCACCGGCGAAGCCTTGATCTCGGGCACCGATACCGCCGCCGCGCCGCAGGCATTTGCGGCCAATGCGGCGCGCGTGCATTTTGCACCGATCGTTGGCGCGCCTGTCGACCGCATCAACGTGCTGTCGCGCCGCCTGTCGGCATCGGGCGCCCAGAACAATGTCCGCATCCTGCCCTCGTCCTCCTCGGGCGTCGATCACGAGATCCGTGGCTATTTCTCCGCCCTGTCCGAAAACGGCCAGACCACGGTGATCCACGTGTGGGACGTATTCACCCCGGCCGGCCAGCGTGTACACCGCATCCAGGGCCAGGAACGGGTGCCCGGCACCAATGCCGATCCGTGGCAGGCGGTGCCCGCATCGGCGATGGAACGCATCGCCGACACCATGCTGTCGGACTACAATGCCTGGCGCGGACGGGCCGCCTGAGCGGCCTTTCCGGCACCGGTTTGGGTGCCTGCGGCAATTGCGCCGTGTGAAACATTGATGACACCTTGCATTAGCCCCAGCGACCGCTAAAAGGCGGGCCATCCGATACGGCGAACGCGGGGCGGCCCATGAAACTCTTTGCTGGCAATTCCAACCGGCAATTGGCCGATTCGGTCGCCAAATATCTCGGCATGAGCGTCGGTCGCGCCAATGTGCGCCGCTTCGCCGATGACGAGATTTTCGTCGAGATCCAGGAAAATGTGCGCGGCGAGGATGTCTTCATCCTTCAATCGACCTCGCGGCCGGCCAACGATCACCTGATGGAAATGCTGATCATGATCGACGCGTTCCGGCGCTCGTCGGCACGGCGGATCACGGCGGTGCTGCCCTATTTCGGCTATGCGCGACAGGACCGGCGCGCCCAGGGCCGCACGCCCATCTCGGCCAAGCTCGTTGCCAACCTGATCACCGAGGCGGGCGCCAACCGCGTTCTGACGCTCGATCTGCATGCCGGCCAGATCCAGGGCTTCTTCGACATTCCGACCGACAATCTCTACGCGGTGCCCGTCATGGCGCGCGACATTCGCGTGCACCACAAAGACATGTCCTCGATCATGGTGGTGTCGCCCGATGTCGGCGGCGTGGTGCGGGCGCGCGCGCTGGCCAAGCGGCTTGACGACTCGCTGCTCGCCATCGTCGACAAGCGCCGCGAGCGGCCCGGCGAATCCGAGGTGATGAACGTCATCGGCGACGTGACCGGCAAGGACTGTTTCCTGATCGATGACATCGTCGATTCCGGCGGCACGCTGTGCAATGCCGCCGACGCCATTCTTGCCAAGGGCGCAAAGAGCGTCACCGCCTACATCACCCATGGCGTCCTGTCGGGCAGCGCGACGGCCCGCATCGAGACGTCGGCGCTGACCGAACTGGTGACCACCGATTCCATCCAGCCGACCCCCGAGGTCAACGCCGCCAAGAAAATTCGCGTCATGTCGATCACCGATCTGATCGGCGAAGCCGTCGCCCGCACCGCGCACGAGCAGTCGGTCTCAAGCCTGTTCGACTGATTGGGCCACCTCGGCTGCCCTTCAGTTCCGCCCGGTCAACTCCAGAAACGCCTCATAGAGGCGCATGCTTTCCTCGGGCGTGTTGCCCGGTTCGGTCTGCTGAACACCCACGAAGGCAGCATATTCGATGCGGGCCAGATCCCTGGCGGCTTCGGCGGAAAAGCGGCCAGAACGGGCATATTCCAACGCCAGGAACGCAACGCGTTCCCCGTCGACCCGCTCGCAGACCCGCGCGACAACGGGTTGGACGGCCGCAAGCCGGCGCATGCCCTGCTCGACGCGTGGGTCAAGCTGGAAGGCCAGTCGGTTGAGATGGTCGAGCCGGTCGGCCGACGCGGGATGCGCGCTGACGCTGTCGATGAGATCCGTCGTGAACCGTTGACGCCAATGCCCTGCCAGAGCCTCGATGAACGCTCCCATCGACGCAAAATGTGCATAGAACGACCCGGTTGTCTTGTTGGCCCGTATTGTCAGCGGATCGATGGCGAGGCCAGGCGGACCGGCCTCTCCGACCGCCTCAAGGCCCAGATCCAGCCAGTCTCCGCGGCTGAAACGGCGTTTTGGCGGAGGCGTCACCAAATCAGACCCATCAGGCCCAATCCGGCAACGACAATGAACAGTATCCACTGCGGGAACCGCAGCGGGTGCAGCTTGTGCCTGGCGATCATTGCAACGCTCCAAAGCGCAAAGAGAGCCGCCACAATCGTCGCCGCAACCGCGACATCGGGACCACCTCCGAAGGCACCCGAATAGAGATATCCCGCGGCCAAGCCGGCAATCACGATCGTGACCAGATGCCAGCAATAATACAAGGTGAACTTCGGAACGGGTGGCAGACCATTTGCGGCCAATAAAGGCCGGGCTGCTTCGCGCCCGCCTGCAAAAAGGTGAATCAGAGCAATCAGTGCCGAAGCGACGCCAGCGGCGACAAGCAGTGTATCCATCTCAAGCCTCTTCACAAAACATAACGTAACTTATGTTACTAAATGAATGTGATCAAGTGAGGATTGGCCGATCAGATGCCAACGGGTCGCCCGTCAACCGGCCATCAACGTCGTCAGCATACCGGCGACCGCAGCCGCACCCAGGACAGCGAACAGGCCGACCTTGAAACGTATGAGCGCGAGGGCCGCCGCAATGCCGATCAGCGCCGCGATCCAGTCGAACCCGGTCCAGTCGATCTCGGGCAGGAAAAAGGGACCCGCGCGGGTGTAATCGACAGCGCCGAACAGCACATTGAGCCCGAACCAAACAGCCAGATTGGCGATGACGCCGACCACCGCCGCCGTGATCGCCGCCAGCGATGCGGTAAGCCAGCGCACATGGCGCAGCGCCTCGACATAGGGTGCACCGGCGAATATCCACAAAAAGCACGGCACGAAGGTGAAGAATGCGGCAATGATCCCGCCCAGAAGCCCGCCAGACAGGGGCTCCATGCCGCCCAGCTCCGCTCCGCCCAGAAAGCCGACAAAGACCAGCACCAGAACCAGCGGCCCAAGCGTGGTCTCTGCGAGACCCAGCCCCACCAGCATCTCGTCGGGCGTCAGCCATCCATAAAGATCGACCGCCTGCTGACCGACATAGGCAAGCACCGCATAAGCCCCTCCAAAGGTGACGATCGCGGTTTGCGAGAAGAACAGCGCCGCATCGGCGAACACATTGCCCAGGCCCAAGAGCCCCAGCAGCGCGGCCAGCGGCACCAGCCAGATCGCCAGCCAGAAAACGGCGGTGCGGGCCACCGCTCCATGATCCTGCCCCCGCACAGTCGCGTTCGCGGTGCCCGCCTCGTCAGTGTCCGTGGCGGCAGGCAGCATGTGTGGCGCGGCCAGATGAAGCACCAGGCCCGCCGCCGCGGCGAACGCGATGATCAGCGGGAACGGCAGGCGCAGCAACGCAATTCCGACAAAGGCGGCAATGGCGATGACGATCATCGCGGCCGATCCAAGCGCACGGCCGGAAACCTTGATCAGCGCCTGGACCACCACGGCCAGAACGGCCGCCTTGAGCCCGTACAAAAGCCCGGCGACCACCGGCACGTCGCCGACGACGACGAAGACGGCTGAAAGCGCCAGCATCATCACAAGACCCGGCGCGATGAACAGGAGGCCGGCAACCAGACCGCCGCGTACACCGTGCATCAGCCAGCCTGCATAGGTCGCAAGCTGCATCGCTTCGGGCCCGGGAAGAAGCATGCAGAAATTGAGCGCATGCAGGAACTGCTTTTCGGTCAGCCAGCCTTTCTCCTCGACGAGGATGCGGTGCATCACCGCGATCTGCGCGGCCGGCCCGCCAAACGACAAAAATCCGATCCGGGCAAAGGCGCGGGTCGCCTCGGCCTGCGGCACGTCAAGCGGGGAATGGGGGCTGGAAATGTCTGTCATTGCGGGTCCGGCGGGCGTCCTGTGCCCGGCTCATGTGACAAACAGATGTCGACCGTCAATCACCAGTCGATCGGTTTGCCGTCGCGGAAGAAGCCGCCGGTCGGCCCGTCATCGGGCAATGTCGCCGCCCAGACAATGCCGCGTGCGCCCTCGGGGACCGGGCGGCCGCCGCCGCCCATGTCGGTCGCCGTCCAGCCTGGACAGACCGCGTTGACGAGAATGTCGTCGTGCTGGAACTCGCTGGCCATCATGCGCGTCAGCCCGTTCAGGCCGAGCTTCGACAGCGAATAGGCGGGCGTCGTCCCGGTCATCGAGTCCCAGGCACCCGACTCGCTCGAGACGTTGACGATCCGGGCCGAGCCGGCGCGCCTGAGCAAGGGCAGCGCCGCCACCGCCATCCGCCAGGCACCGACCGTGTTGACCGCCAGCGCTTCCTCGACGATGGCAAAATCCGGCGCTCCGACGCGCTGATGCGTGTCGTAATGGACCGCGGCATTGTTGATCAGCACGTCGAGACGACCGGCCGAATGCCAGATCGCGTCCGTCGCCGCCTCGATGGTCGCGGGCGCCCGCATGTCCAGTTCGACATAGTCGGCGGTGATGCCGGCTCCGCGCAGCATTGCCTCGACGCGCCGGCCCGCTTCCGGATTGCGCACGCCCGCAAACACGTGAAAACCCTTCTCGCCGAGTTGGTGCGCGGTCTCCAGCCCCAGCCCCCTATTGGCTCCGGTGACCAGGACAGTCTTCATCGTCTTCCCCCCAAGTCTCGATCATGACCAAAGCTTAACTTGTGAACCGGCGCAGCCGCCGGCATGTTTTCAAGGGGATGATGCCTTTCCGTAAAGGACTTTGCCATGAAGAAATTTAACATCGCGGGACTGGCCGGAATGGCCGCAACTCTGACCGCCGCAACGGCTCTCGCCCATGACAATCAGGTCTCCATCGAACAGTCCGGCAGCCAGATCTGCATCACATCGAACGGCCTGCCGAACCATTCGACCGGCACCTTTCCCAACCGGGGCAATCCGCACTCGCTCTCCGAGCAGCGGCTGCGTTATTGCGTCAGCGCCAACCCCGTCAGGGGCAGCCGCAAGACCGACATCACCCGGGGGCCCGTCGGCATCGGGCTGAACGGCATCCTGTTCCGTCCCGAAACGGCGGACTATTACGACCCGTCCTCGCCGCGCGGCCATTCGCGCGACCGGTCTTCGGGCTGGAACCTTGAAGGCATGGGCGCTGCCGACATGCTCGGCATGGACCAGCACAACGCCCATGTCGACAATCGCGGCATCTATCACTACCACGGCAAGCCCGAAGGCTTGGTCAACTCGGTCTCCGGCACGCACATCGGCTATGCCGCCGACGGTCACGAGATCCACTATGTCGGCTCGGCCGCCCAGTCCGGCTGGACGCTCAAATCCGGCACCCGGCCCAGCGGCCCGGGCGGGCGCTATGACGGCACTTATGTGGAGGACTGGCAATACACCGGCGCCGGCAATCTGGACGAGTGCAATGGCGGCACGCTGAACGGCCAGTACGTCTATTTCGCAACAACCAGCTACCCGTTCTACCCGCGCTGCTTCTGGGGCGAGGTCAGCCGCGACTTCCGCTGACGGCGGCGACCGCGGCTGTTTCCATCGCCGGCTTGTGTCACATGGGCGATCAGCCCATGTGCTTGTCAAACCACGCAATCATGCGCTCGGGGTTTTGTCCGAAGTAGTTGTAGCCGTCGAAGCGGCGCGTCGTCCCCTCGATCCAGAACATCTCCTTGTCGTTCGTGCCGAGAAGCTCATAAGTTCTCTCGCCGTCCTCGGGGGTTGTCCAAAGATCCTCCCGCACCTGCACGATGAAGGTGGGGACCTTGACGTCTGCCGCAAACAGATGCGGGGACATTTCGCCATTGGCAAAGCCACCGAGCTTCTTCTGCTCGAAGTCCATGGCTTCAAGGTATTCGCCAACGCCCTGCAGCTCGGCGAACTGCCCCATGAGTGCGGACATTGACACGACCAGCGGGCTGAGCATGCACAGCACGTTCTCGAACAGGTCCGGCCGGCGGGACATCGCTTCATATTGCGCGTTGCCGCCGGTGCACTGGCTGTAGAGCCCCAGCTTCATCTTCGAAAAGCGCGGATGGTCGTCCACATAGGTTTTGACGCCGACGCAGTCGCGCCATTCATAGCGTCCGATACCGCAAATGCCGCCATTTGCCGCGCTGGAGTTGCCATGGTTGCGCAGATCATACGCCAAGACATTGTAACCGGCGCGAACGAGATGAGCGATGTGAGCGACAAAGTCGATCTCGATATCGTCCACCTGGCTCCACGGCTCGCCATAATGACCGGTGAATCCCGACCGGCTCATCGGCATCGGATGGTTCATGATGATCAGTCTGTCGCTCTCGCCGCCGGCGGCGGGCACATACCAGCCTTCCAACGGCGTGCCGTCATCCGACTGGAAATAAATGTCCTCCCACGCTTCAATTCCATGATCGGCCGGAGTCTTGTGCACCGGCGTGCGAAAAGCGGGTTTGACCGCGAAACTGGCGAGCGCCTGAACGACGGCGAGCTTGTCGGCAGGAATGGGAGATTGATCGGCCATCTTGTCCTCCATGGGTTCGAGATGACCGCGAGATAGGCCGGCGACTGCAGCGCCAACATCGCTATTGCCGTCAAAACCCTGCCCATTCCTCTCAAAGTCGGCCGCAGAGGCGGGACAAGCGACGTCATCCATGCCAATTTCTGTCACAGCCGGTTGGAGGCGCGCATCACGTCCGAACTGCAATCCCATGTCCGCGCCTTGCGGGATCGTCAGCAATCACCGCTGCCGATCGGCTTCGTCGAAACCGCCATCGCCTCGGTGCGGCTGTTTTGGTCCGATGGTCCGATCGCACGCGCGCCACTGAGCTATGATCCGGGCATTGCCGTCATCGTTTCCGGCCGCAAGATCGGCTTCTTCGAGGACCAGCGGATTGCGTATGGGCCGGGCCAGTATCTGGCAGTCGGGCTGCCGCTCTTCTTCGAATGCGAGACCGAGGCATCAGCGGACGCCCCGCTCGCCGGCCTGTTCATGACCATCGAGCCACATGCGCTTCAGGATCTTGCGAGCCAAATGGCCGACCAGGATCTGCCAACCTTACCGTCGCAGCCGGCACTGGGGATCGAGCCGTTGACCATGAAGGGTCCGGTTCTCGAAGCGGTGACACGGCTGGCGCGGCAATTGTCGAACCCTGCGGAAGCAGCGGTGCTCGGGCCGAACACGCTCAGGGAGGTGTTCTATCACGCGCTTCAGGACAGCCATGGACGCGTGCTGCTGAGCCAGACGCGCAGAAACCGACCCGAAGCCCGTATCGCGCAATTGCTGGCCGACCTGGACCGCGCACCGGACAGGTTCGCCGGCGTCGAAGGCCTCGCGGATGCGGCTGGCATGAGCCCGGCTTCGCTTCACCGCCATTTCAAGGCAGTGACCGGCCTGTCGCCGCTGCAATACCAGAAGCGCAAGCGCCTCATGCGCGCCAAGAGCCTTCTCACCTTCGAAAAGCTCGGCGTTGCCGAAACGGCGCGTGCGGTCGGCTATGTCAGTGCGACGCAATTCAGCCGCGAATTCAGCGCCTACTTCGGCACGCCGCCAAGTCGCGCCGATCTGTCGTCATATCCGGTCTAACGGACAGACGATGCCATGCACCAATCACGGTCGATACAGTTCGCTCGTCACGCCGAAATAGGAGTCCCAGGCAAACCAGTAGGCGATGTGCCCGGCGACGCGGTCGAGCCGTGTGCCGTCGGGGCCGACGAGCGCCGTCTCGGTGATCCGCCAAGGTTCGCCGTCGTGGGTCAAGGCGTCGGGCGCATCGCCGGGCTCGAACGATCGCTCGCCGCGCTCATAGGCCCGCACAGCGCCGACATCGGCGTCACCGACCAGCACCAGTGCCCGGTCGCCGATCGCATCGTTGATCACCGGCTCGGCGCCAAAGGCGGCGATCGGCCAGGCCTTCTGGATGCCGACATCGCGCACGCCGAACACCTGGTCCTTTCGTGCGACCAAGCTTTCGTCGCCCACATTGGTCGGAAACATCAGGTCGGGGCTGGCAAAATAGTCGGCATAGGCCGCGCCCTCGCTATAGTCGCGCAAGTGGCCCGTGTTCGGCGCCATGACCGTCGTGTCCGGATGTTTCTCCAGCCACTCGCCCCATGTGGTCAGAACGATCGGCCGCACTTTGAGCCGGAGCCCGGAAAAGGCGAGCGGGCCGGTGACCGGCTCGCCCGAGAACTGGTTCCAAAGGCTGTCGGTCTGACGATCATACATGAGCTTGTTGGACCGGTAGAGCAGCCCTGACGTGCCGAAGGTGAAGGTTTCGTCGAACCCGTCGACCGACGTCTCAAACAGGATGCCGGCACCGCACAGCGTGCAGAAAGCCAGCGAAACCGGCACATCACCGATGATTGCATTGGCCATCTCGTGCCAGGCCAGGATGCGCAGCGGATAGGCGCGCGTGTCGCCATTGATCGACACACCGAACACCAGATTGTCGTCCTGCATGAAGAGCGCCGCGTTCTCTGGCAGCCACATGATCGGGTCGTCGAGCGTCGGAATGTCGCCGATCATCACCCCGCCCCAGACGATTTCGTCGAGCCGGATACGCATCGCCTCGGGCATCGACCGCCCGCCGCCCAGAAAGCGCATGAAACGCGCGTCGCGCCGCATGAAGACGCGCAGCCGGACCTCGCGCGCCACAGGATGGGCGACGATCTGCGGGTTGCGTTCCTGCCAGCGCATCGCATCGTGCCAATTGTTGATCGGTTCGCCGGCAAGCTGCGTGAGCGCGATGCGTACCTCATCGTCGATCACCACATGGCGCATGCCGACGATCAGCGCGGCGATCGCGTCCTTCGCGTTGCGTTCAACCAGTGTCTCGAGCGCGGCGTGCCGTTCGGCCTCCCAGCCGAAGACGGCGGTGCGGATCAGCTCGGCATGGGCCGCGTCGTCCTCCGACACGGGCTCATAGAAGACCGGCGCATCCATCGGGTCGTCGGCAAAGGCGGGCACCAGCGTCAGGCCCAGAAGGACGATCAGCGAGATGGAAAACAGATTGATGAAACGCGGCATGGACGGCTCCGGGGCTTCCCATGAGATTAGCGGCGCTCAGCCGTTCCCGGTAGAAGCGGTCACCGGCTTGTGTTCAGTCGTGAAAGCCGCACACCGCCGCCGCTTGCGCCCGCCCGGCTTTTCCTCTATGGCACCGCCACCCGCGCAGACACCCTTGGAGGCAGCGCGGCGGGCCGCCCAGCGGCCGGAGCGATGCTCCACCTCTCCTATGCCCTCGAAAGGACAATGCCATGAGCGACAGCTACGTGCTCACGGCCGAGGCGCGCGACCGGGTCGGTAAGGGGTCCGCCCGGGCCATTCGGCGCCAAGGCAAAATTCCAGCCGTGATCTACGGCGACAACAAGCCCCCCATGACGGTGACCCTGCCGCGCAAGGACGTCTTCATGCAGATGCAGGCCGGTGGCTTCATGACCACCGTCGGCGAGATCGAAGTGGACGGCAACAAGCACAAGGTGCTCGCCAAGGACTACCAGCTCGATCCGGTCAAGGACTTCGTGCTGCATGTCGACTTCCTGCGCATCTCGGCCAAGACGATGGTGACCGTGAACATTCCGGTCCACTTCGAAAACGAGGACATCTGCCCCGGCATCAAGATGGGCGGCGTTCTGAACATTGTGCGCCACGATGTCGAAGTGAACACGCCGGCCGATTCGATCCCCGAATCCTTCACCATCGATCTGGCAACGGCCGAAGTGGGCGACGCGCTGAAGATCTCCGCGGTCACCCTGCCTGAAGGTGTCGAGCCGACCATCACCGACCGCGACTTCACCATCGCGACGATCGCGGCCCCCGGCGGCGGCGTCAAGGACGATGCGGACGAAGAAGCAGAGGTCGCGCCCGACGAGGTGGAGGCCACCGAACAGAAGAGCGAAGGCGGCGAGGAGTAACGCGTCGCCGCGTGCTGCGGAGGCCCCGCCATGCAGATCATCGCAGGTCTCGGCAATCCCGGCCCCCGCTACGCCGCAAACCGGCACAATATCGGCTTCATGGCGGCGGACGCGATCGTCCGCCGCCATTCTTCGTTCGGCCCCTGGCAGAACAAGTGGAACGCCGCGATCGCCGAAGGCCGTATCGGCACCCAAAAGGTCCTGATCATCAAACCGCAGACCTTCATGAACCTCTCCGGCCAGGCGGTCGGCGAGGCGATGCGCTTTTACAAGCTCGGACCCGAAGACCTGACGGTCCTTTACGACGAACTCGACCTCGCCCCCGGCAAGGCACGCATCAAGCGCGGCGGCGGCTCGGGCGGCCATAACGGCATCAAGTCGCTCGATGCCCATTGCGGCAAGGATTATCGCCGCGTGCGGCTCGGCATCGGCCATCCCGGCGACAAGGCACGGGTGCAGGCCCACGTTCTCGGCGATTTCGCCAAGGCCGATCAGGGCTGGCTGGAACCGCTGCTCGACGCGCTGGCCGACCATGTCGATCTGCTCGTCGCAGGCGATGAATCCGGCCTGATGAACAAGCTGGCGCTGGCCGTCGGCGACAAGGCAAAGGACGCCGTCGGCGCGCCGTCGCCGCGCGCGCCGCAGAGCAAGACCGGAAACGATCAGCCGACCGCCAAATCACCGCCCAAGCCGCAAAGCCACATCCGCCAGGCGCGACAGGCCAAGCCGGACACCGCGCCCTCCGGCCCGATGGCCGAGATGCTCAAGAAGCTGTTGGGGAAGTAGGGGCAACAGCCGCCCGCTTGACGCAGGCGCCCAAATCCCGTTGCCTTGCCCAAGGTGCGACGATGGAGGAGCGCCCGTGCCGCCGATCATCCGCAAGGCCACGCCGGACGATGCCACGCTGCTGATGCGCGTCATCGACATGGCGAGCGACGGCGTCATCCCGGCTCTGTGGGACGAGATGGCACCGGAAGGCATGGACGGGGCCGCGGTCGGGCTGGCCCTTGTCACCGCCGAGGACGGCGATTTCAGCTACCGGAACGGCACTGTCCTTGAAGAAGACGGCGCGGCGCTGGGCGGCATGATCGCCTATCGGCTGCCGCCGACGCCCCATCCCGCCGGACCCGACGTGCCGGAGGCTTTCGCCGGCGTCGAAGAACTCGCAATGCTTGTGCCGGACCATTGGTACATCAACGTCGTGGCGATCGTGCCGGAGGGCCGGGGTCGCGGCCTCGGCACGGCGCTGCTGGATGACGCGGAGGCGCAAGCGCGGCACAGCGGCGCGCCCGGGCTGGCGCTGATCGTCGCGGCCTCCAACACCGGCGCCGTCCGCGCCTATGATCGGACCGGATACCGGGAACGGGCGCGCCGGCCGTTCGATGCTTCGATGTTCGGCGCGCAGCCGACCGAGGCCGTGCTGATGGTCAAGCAATTGTCCTGACCGTCTGGCCGTTGCGGCATCCGCTCGCCGCAACATTGGAAAGACGCGCCCGTGCACGGCGCCAGGACCCGCAGACCATGCCCGCCAAGCGCGGCGACGTCATCAGTCGACGACGCAAAGAAGATCCTTGTCCATCTTGCCGAGCAAGAGCCAACGCCATGTGTTGAAGGGCAGATTGTAGTCGCGTCCATGACGGTCTTGCACGCGGTAGCCCGCCTTGCGGATCATCTCGACAAAGGCGCGATGCGATGCGGCCTGCCGGCGGCGGCGCGTGAGGAGGTTTGGTGCGTCCGTGTGGAGCATCTGCGCATGGGTCGACACGAACAGAACCGCCTTTCGCGCAACAAGGCCGGCAAGAATGTGCTCAAGCAGCAGATATTCCGCGCCCTCGATATCCATCTTCACGAAAACCGGCCCGTCGTCTGGCAACCGCGCATGGATGTCACTGATCTCAATCGTCGTGGCCTCGAACGTGCTCCCATCAGCGGCCGCCTCGGCCCCGGTCCGGGGCGACATGGCCCGCAGGATGCTCGATGTCGAATCGCCGACCTTTTCACCGCTTTGCAGCGTCAGCGTCGTCCGCTCGGTCCACAAGGCTGCATTGATCAGTTCGACCCGGCCATCGCCAAGCCTGTCCTCGTTCATCGCGACATTGGCCCCCAATGTCGCGAACGCGGTCGGGTCCGGCTCCAGCGTGATGGTCTTTTGCGCCAACTGCCCGCCGTAAAGGGTCGTCGGCCCGATCCAGCCGCCAATGTCGACGAATGTCGTTTGCGCGTCGATATGCTGGCGAAAAACCTGGAACGTCGCCGGCTCCCAGCGACCCGAGCGGACTTTGTGCCAGAACGTTTCCGAACCCGTCGCATCGACCAGAAAGGCGACATCGCCGATGGTGATGGTTGTCGGCGCGGCGTGGGACATCTTCAAAAACCGATCAGCTGGGCGATCAGGGTGCGGTCTCTAGCGCCCTGCCCGCTCGGGGACGGACGCCCTTGTGCCAGACGGCTTCACCGCCCACAAGTGGGCGGCCTCCCACGGGCGGTTGATGCAAGATCGGCGACCGATCTCAACTCATTTGCCGCTCGACGGTACCGGGCTTGCCGTCACCTTCACAAAAGCCGCGCTGAAGAGCAGTTGGTGCCGGCCGTCGGCGACAAGACGAAGGGCGCGGTCGGCGCCTCAGCCCAAGGGCGCCCCAAAAGGCACCGCCCAAACCCCAAAGCCACATCCGTCAGGCGCGGCAATCAACGTCGGACGCCAAGCCGGCCGGGCCGGTCGCACAGATGTTGAAGATGCTGTTGGGGAGCTTAGGCGGCGGATGACGGCAACGCGGACAAACCGACAGTTTCAAACGATGCCTTGTGCGATATGGAACGACGGCTTTGATCTAGAATGAGACTTTTTTAGATTTCATCTTCTATACCAAAGACCTTCCGCCTTCAGCTCAAATTTCTGAAGATCGATTTCGGACACACCACGTATCAGGGTGTATTGTGAAAAATCATCCAGTATTGGGATCACTGCCCCATCCCGACCATCCACAGATACAACCGAAATGAAACACCCAAGTCGAATTGGCTCAACCGAATTCGACATCTGAAAATTTGTATTTCTAATAATTCGCCGCGATTCATAGACCCTTTCGGCCGTTTCACTTGGTTGTAAGAAAAAACCACCTGCCGATGCTTCTCCTTCAAATCCGACCACATATGCCCCCGACGTTTCGGCCTTTGTGGCTGCTCGAACAATAAGGTGGTCGTCGGTTAAGAGTTGCTCTGGGTTCGCGATTTTGACGGTATGGCAAAGGGCATACTCCCTGATCCAGGCAGGCTTATCACTGCCATTTTTAAAAACGACAACCAGTTCATCCATGCTAGCGCTGCTGACGCGTGCGACGACACCTAACGACACTCCTTCTGCTTGCAGCGAACGTGATATTGACGGAACTCGGTCGGCAAATACTGTTGCCACTGAAATCAGCGCAATAAGCAGCGCCAGCGCAGTATTCCCAAATTCAAAGTGCCGTCGGTAGTTTTGAAAGCCACCACAGTGCTTACATTTGATTGCATCACTAGAAATAGGCTCAGCACATTGTTTGCAATTCGTATCGGCAGACATAACATCAAACTCTCCAGTCAGGCGGCAGATTGGAGAAATGAGACACACTCTTCAAGACTGAATGCAGCTTGTCTGCATCGCCACCGTCAGAATTTAAAGTTATCAATCAGTCATCTACAAATAACAATATCCATTATTGAATTTCAGCCCTTGATGGCTGAACGGGCTCGAAGCAGAAATTCACGGCTACTATTTGTATGAAATCCGTTCATCAGCAGCAGCGATATTTATTGCATCGCGATAGGTTCGCATGTGCATTTGTGCGATTTCTTCTGGTCTGAATTGGGTTTTTAAGTCGCTGCGCTTTCGACAGGCTTCAATTTGATCCAAGGCAATGATTGCAAGACGAGCGATATGGGGCAACTGATCTGACTTTTCCCAGCTGCTTAGAGTTTGGCGCGAATTGATTTCCAATTCCGCCATCAAGTCTGCTTGCGTCCAGCCATTTTTCTTACGCCAGGCCTTCAGGTCACTTCCCTTCATTGTCAGTCTCCTGATCCATCAACTTAGTGGTTTCGACACGTCTTCGCTCAAACCGGAATCCCCAGCCCCTGCCTTTCCATGTTTCTACGATTTCCCTCACCTTCACAGGAAGAGTATCACGACCAGCATTTTTTTGATCAGTGGAAATGTCTAAATTTTGGACATTCTTTGGTTTTGAGCGCATTTGCCCCTCCATGGTGACCAAAAACTCAATGTTTTCGGTAGTTCTGGAAAGACGGTATTAATAAAAGGTTAACAAAACATATAAGTGAGGCACATGCCGCGTCTTTGCTCGGCAACTTCGCTTCGTAGGTAATTGAATTACCTGCCAGAAACGGCAGGACGCTGCATCGACGCTAATCGAATGCTACCACCTTGTCACATCATCCCACAACTGAAGTTACGTGAAGGCACAGCGCCGCCCCATCTATTTTTCATAAAATCCTTTATCTCATACTCGCTATGAACGGCTTGTTTGGGCTCGAAGCCGCCATTCAGCCAAAGACTTATCCAACCGCCTTTGCCTTCCCCCATACTCCCTCCACCGCGCCCATCGGAACGTCGGATGGCCACCACCTTCGACGGGCGCGGCGGTGGACCGGTTGGGTGAGGCGTGGTCGACCCTTGGTCGGCCGGAAGCCAACGATTTGGCTTTCGGAACGACGAACGCCCGAAGCGCAAGCGGAGGGCCGGGGTCACACATGGTAGCCTCACCTGGGCGATGAGCCCCCAAACCGGTGCGGAATGAAGGTGTGCGGTGTCCGTCCGCGCCTGTCCCCGGCCAGACCCGGCCGGCGCTCAGGATCGGACGGGGCCAAAGGATGGTTTCATCGCGTCGCGGGTCTGCGGCGCACGAAACCGGTCCCAAGGCCACGGCAGGGCGCGAGCCTCGCGCCGGCGCTTCACATGACGATCACCGCAAGCCCACCGGACGGGCGGTTTGGCGACCGCAACTACAAAACTTCGGATCGCGGCTCACCAAACCGCCCGTTGTTCTAGCCCAAGGCGCACGTTGAGCGCAGCGAAGCGCAAGACCTTGGGCAATTGAAGAGGTTTCATGCTCTCGGCTTCGAACTTGAAGCGCGGCGTCGATCATGCACGCCCGCCTCCCTCTTGACCCCCCGCTTCGCTTGCCCGAAAAGCCGGTCCACACCGATCGAAGGAATTCTCTCCCATGGGTTTCAAATGCGGCATTGTCGGCCTGCCCAACGTCGGCAAGTCGACGCTCTTCAACGCGCTGACCAAGACCGCCGCCGCACAGGCGGCGAACTACCCGTTCTGCACGATCGAGCCGAACACCGGCGAGGTGGCGGTGCCCGACCCGCGCCTCGCGCAGATCGCACAGATCGCGCAGTCGAAGGAGATCGTGCCGACGCGCATTTCCTTTGTCGATATTGCGGGTCTGGTGCGCGGCGCGTCCAAGGGCGAAGGGCTTGGCAACCAGTTCCTCGCCAACATTCGCGAGGTGGACGCGATCGTCCATGTGCTGCGCTGTTTCGAGGACGACGATGTCACTCATGTCGAGGGCCGCATCGATCCGGTCGCCGACGCCGAGACCGTCGAAACCGAACTGATGCTGTCGGACCTTGACAGCCTCGAGCGGCGCATCGTGCAGGTGCGCAAGAAGGCGACCGGCAAGGACAAGGAGGCGCTCACGATCCTGCCGATGATGGAACAGGCGCTGGCGCTGCTGCAGGATTCAAAGCCTGTGCGTCTTTTGCTGGATGGAATCGCAGCGGAGGATCTGGCGATCCTCAAGGGGCTGAACCTTCTGACCTCCAAGCCTGTGCTCTATGTGTGCAATGTCGCAGAAGACGAAGCCGCGACGGGCAACGCCCATTCTGGAGCCGTCGCCGCCATGGCGGCCGAACAGGGCGCGTCCACCGTCACCATCTCGGCGGCGATCGAGGCGGAGATCGCCCAACTCGATGGCGAGGAAGCCGCCGAGTTCCTCGATACGCTCGGCCTTCACGAAGCCGGCCTCGACCGGCTGATCCGCGAGGGCTATGCGCTGCTCGACCTGATCACCTTCTTCACCGCCGGCCCGAAGGAATCGCGCGCCTGGACCGTCAGGAAGGGCTCGCGCGCGCCGCAGGCGGCCGGCGAGATCCACACGGATTTCGAAAAGGGCTTCATCCGCGCCCAGACCATCGCGTTCGATGATTATGTCGGCCTTGGCGGAGAAACGGCGGCCAAGGAGGCCGGCAAGGCGCGGGACGAAGGCAAGGACTATGTCGTCCATGACGGCGACGTGATGCTGTTCAAGTTCAATGTGTGAACACACGGCCCTCACGAGAGCGTGACGCGCCGCGGGCCGCCAGAAGCGCTAGGTTTGCCCGGTCATGATGACGCAGACGCACTTTTTGGTTGCTGCCGCGCTGCTGTGCCGGCCCGATCGTCCGGCGCGCCAGAATATCGCCGTGCTTGCCGGTGCGTTCGCGCCCGACCTTGCCATCTACGGCCTGTTCGTCTGGTCGAAGATCGCCGGTATTTCCGAACGCCTGCTGTGGGATGTGGTCTACTTTTCCGAGCCGATGACCACGCTGACGGCGATCGGCAATTCGGCGCCGCTTTACGCGATGATTGCCATTTTCGGCATCGCGATGGTCCGGCCGGCGTCCGCCGAACTTGCCGGCCCCCATGGCGACACGCCGCTTGGCCTCGCCCGTTTCGTCGCGCCCAGCCACACCAACATGGCGCTCCTGTTCGCGCTTGGAGCGCTCACCCATCTGGCCGGCGACTTGCCGGTGCACGCTAACGATGCCCACCCGCATTTCTGGCCGTTGACCGGCTGGCGGTTCGTCTCGCCAGTCAGCTATTGGGACCCCGACCATTACGGAACGCTGTTCTCGCTGGTCGAGGCGGCGCTTGGCATCGCGCTTTCGGTAGTGCTGTTCCGCCGTTTCAGGTCGCTGTGGGTGCGCGTCCTGACCGTCCTCGTGCTGACGGCCTATCTGGCCGTGCCCGCCTATTTCATCTTGGTGCTGGGCGGGATTTGAGGCGTCAGGTCGCCTTGCTGCCGCGCGTGTCGACGCCGATCAGCGAATAGAACGCGCAACGCGAGGCAAGACCGGTCGCCAGAAGAACGGCACCGACCAGGGCCATCACCCAGCCCCACGGACCCGCTTCGATCATGAAGAACATGGCGAGCAGGAGTGCACCGAAAACGATGCGCACGACACGGTCTGCGGTTCCGACATTGACGTCAAACATGGCAAGTCTCCAACCAATGGAATTCGTCTCATATCTATATAGACGACCTTCGATAAACAAGCCTTGTGGTCAATCAAATCATGCAGCGGTGCCGGTTCAGTCGCCCTCAAACTCGATCAGCGTGCGCACCGGCACGCCCAAGGCTTCGATCTTGGCGCGGCCGCCCAGATCGGGCAGGTCGATCACGAAGCAGGCGGCAACGACGTCGGCGCCCATTTGCTGGAGCAGCTTGACAGCGCCCTCGGCGGTGCCGCCGGTGGCGATCAGATCGTCGACCAGGATCACCTTCTCGCCGGGCCGCACCGCGTCCCTGTGCATCTCCATCTCATCGACGCCATATTCGAGGCTGTAGGCGATGCGGACCGTGTCATGCGGCAGCTTGCCCTTCTTGCGGATCGGCACAAAGCCCGCCGAAAGCTGGTGCGACATCGCCCCGCCGAGGATGAAGCCGCGTGCCTCGACGCCGGCAATCTTGTCGATCTTGTTGCCGGCATAGGGATGAACCAGTTCGTCCACCGACCGGCGAAACGCCGATGCATCGCCCAGGAGCGTGGTGATGTCACGGAACATGATGCCCGGCTTGGGATAGTCGGGGATGGAGCGAATGGCGGTCTCAAGCGTTTCATGCAGCGTCATCGTGAGGTCCCGGCACAGAGCAAACGCGCCTTTGATAGCCAGACAAGGCCCGAACGGCAAAGAAAAAGGGCGCCCGGGGGCGCCCTTTCAGACATTACAGTGCGTACTGTCGAATCTCAGTACTCGACCCGTGACCAGACCTGCTTCTTGGACAGATACAGAAGGGCCGCAAAGATCAGCAGGAACACCATCACGCGGAAGCCGAGCTGCTTGCGGTCGTCCATGTGCGGCTCGGCGGTCCACATCAGGAATGCGGACACATCCTTGGCCATGTTTGAAACGGTGGCTTCGGTGCCGTCGTCGAAGTCATGCATGCCTTCAAACAGGGGCGGCGCCATCGCCAGCGCGACACCACTGGCAAAATACGGGTTGTAGTAAAGCCCCTCGGTGATCTCCACGTCCTCAGGGACATCGTCCTTGTAGCCCGTCAGCAGCGAGTAGAGATAGTCAGGGCCGTTTTCCGCATAGTTGCGGAACGGGTCGATCACAAAGGCCGGAAAGCCCCGGATCGGCGCGCGCGCCTTGGCGATCAGCGACAGGTCCGGCGGATAAGCGCCATTGTTTGATGCCCGCGCCGCTTGCTGGTTGGGGAACGGCGATGGAAACGCATCTGCCGCGGTGGCGGGGCGGAAGAACATGTCGCCGAAATCATCGGGACCGTCCTCGACCTCGTAATTGGCGGCGAACGCCTTGATCTGCTCGTCCGAGTAGCCGAGATCGGAAAGATTGCGGAAGCTGACACGGCTGAGCGCGTGGCAGGCCGCGCAGTTCTCCGCGTAGATCTTCAGGCCGCGCTGGAGCTGCGCCTGATCATACATGCCAAACGGCCCGGCGAACGACCAGTCCTGCTCGCGCGGCTTGTTCTTGGGATAGGCGCTCGCGGCCCACGCCCCGGTCGCCATCACCGTTACGGCGATGGCGGCGGCTCCGAGTTTTACAACAAGGTTTTTCATCATCGATTCCATTGTCTGTTCGAGGCCGGGCCGTCAGGATTTGTCGGCGGACGCTGCCGCCTCGCCCAATTGCGGTGACCCGCCGCTGGGCGTGGCCGTTTTCTCGAGCACCGCCTCGGTGATCGAGTTGGGCAGTCGCCGTGGTTTTTCGACCAGACCCAGAACCGGCATGACGATCAGGAAGAAGCCGAAATAGATCGCCGTCGACAGCTGGGCGAGCGCCACATAGACGCCTTCCGCCGGCTGCGAGCCGAGCCAGCCCAGGAACACCGAGTTGACTACGAAAACCCAGAAGAACAGCTTGAACCAGGGGCGGTAAACCGCCGAACGGACCTTGGACGTGTCGAGCCACGGCACGACGAACAGCACCAGAACCGCGCTGAACATGGCGATGACGCCGCCCAGCTTGGCCGTGATCGGGCCGATGTCGAAGGTGATGGCGCGCAGGATCGCGTAGAACGGCAGGAAGTACCACTCGGGCACGATGTGGGCCGGTGTCACCATCGGATCGGCCGGGATGTAGTTGTCCGCATGGCCCAGGAAGTTGGGCATGTAGAAGACGAAATAGGCATAGAGCGCCAGGAACACGATCAGCGCGAATGCGTCCTTGATGGTCGCATAGGGCGTGAACGGCACCGTGTCGGTCTTTGACTTCACCTCGATGCCCGTCGGGTTGGTCTGTCCCGTCACATGCAGCGCCCAGACGTGCAGGATGACGACGCCTGCGATCATGAACGGCAGCAGATAGTGCAGCGAGAAGAACCGGTTCAGGGTCGGATCGCCGACAGCAAACCCACCGAGCAGCAGTTCCTGGATCGGAACGCCGATGACCGGGAAGGCGGTGAAGAAGCCGGTGATGACGGTGGCGCCCCAGAAGGACATCTGGCCCCAGGGCAGAACATAGCCCATGAAGGCGGTGGCCATCATCAGGAGGTAGATGATGCAGCCCAAAATCCACAGCAGCTCGCGCGGCGCCTTGTAGGAACCGTAATAGAGCCCGCGGAATATGTGCAGGTAGACCGCCAGGAAGAAGAAGTGTGCGCCATTCTGGTGCATGTAGCGCATCAGCCAGCCCGAGTTCACGTCACGCATGATGTGCTCGACGCTGTCGAACGCTTTGGTCGCATCGGGCACATAATGCATGGCAAGCACGATGCCGGTGACGATCTGGATGACCAAGAAGATCGAAAGGATGCCGCCGAACGTGTAGGCATAATTGAGGTTGCGCGGCACCGGATAGGCCACGAAGCTGTCATACATCAGCCGCGGCAGCGGCATGCGCGCATCCATCCATTTGCCGATGCCAGACGTCGGCGTGTAAGTGCCGTGATGCTCCAGTTTGCTCATGGCGCTGCCTCCTAGACCTGGTCGGAGCCGACGATCAGCGTCGACTCATCGGCGAAAACGTAAGGCGGCAGCGGCAGGTTGGTTGCCGCCGGGCCGCGAAGGATGCGGCCGACCATGTCGAACACCGAACCGTGGCACGGGCAGAACCAGCCCTCGGGCGCATTGTCGACGATGTTGGGCACGCAACCCAGATGGGTGCAGGTGGCCGAGACGATCACCCAGTTGCGGGTTTCGGCGCCGTCGGGGCCGGCTATGCGTTCCTCAGCCGGCTGGTACTCCTTCATGTCGCCCTCGCCCAGCGTGTCTGCGGCGGCGATCTCATCGTCCAGCAACTGTCGGATGAAATAGGGCTTGGAGCGCCAAGTGACGACGATAGTGCCGCCCGGCTCAATGGCGCTCAGGTCGACCTCGATCGGCAGGCCAGCGGCGCGAACGGCAGCATCGGGGCGCATCTGGTCGATGAAGGGCCAGGCGACCGCAGCAACGCCGACCGCGCCCATCATTCCCGTCGCCACATAGATGAAGTCTCTGCGTGTAGGCAGCTCGCCTTCCGGCTCCTGGGTCGCGTCTGTCACAGCGACATCCTTTCCTTGCCAAAATATTCGTCAAAAACTCAGGATTTAGCAGAAACCCCGAGCGCAATCCGGCGCGTTAATAATGCCGGGCCGCAGGAAATGTCCACCCCAGACCAAGGCATGATGACACTGTGTCGCGCACTACTCGGCGGCCTCGGCAAAGCTCAGGAAGCCGCCCGACTGGCGTGTCCACATCCGGGCGTAGAGACCGTCCTTGTCGCGCAGCAATTCATCATGCCGTCCGGTCTGTACGATCCGGCCATTATCGAGCACGACCAGCCGGTCCATGGCGGCGATCGTCGACAGACGGTGGGCGATTGCGATAACCGTTTTGCCGTCCATCAGTGTCGCCAGATTGTCCTGGATCGCTGCCTCGATTTCCGAATCGAGCGCCGATGTCGCCTCGTCGAGGATCAGGATCGGCGCATCCTTGAGCATGACCCGCGCAATCGCGACCCGCTGGCGCTGGCCGCCCGACAGCTTGATACCGCGCTCGCCGACATGAGCGTCATAGCCTGCCCGGCCATTGGGGTCGCGCGCATCGAGGATGAAGTCGTGCGCCTTGGCCTTCATCGCCGCCGCCTCGATCATGGCGCCGGTCGCACCCGGCGCGCCATAGGCGATGTTGTCGGCCAACGAGCGGTGCAGGAGCGACGGCTCCTGGCTGACGACGCCGAACTGGCCCCGCAGCGAGGTCTGCGTGACTGCGGCAATGTCGGTGCCGTCGATCGTGATGCGCCCGGTCTCGGGCTCGAACAGGCGCAGCATCAGCGACACGACGGTTGACTTGCCGGCGCCAGACGGGCCGACAAGGCCGACCTTTTCGCCGGGCTTGATGTCGAGATCGAGACCGTCGAACAGGCCGACATCGCCCTTGCCATAGTTGAAGCGCACATCCTCGAACCGGATATGGCCGGAGACGGGCGCCATGTCCGGCGCACCGGCCCGGTCGCGGATCACGGGCTCGACCGAAATCGTCTCGATGGCATCCTGAACGGTCGAAAACGCGCGGATCAGCCCGTTGATGTTGAACATCATCCAGCCCGACATCTGGTTGAGCCGGAAGACGAGGCCCATGGTCGCGGCAATGGCGCCCGTCGAGATCGTGCCGGCCATCCAGCCCGAAACGGCGAGCACGGCGACCGCGCTCATCATCAGCCCGTTCAGCACGGCAACCGACGTGCGCACCATGGTGATCATCCGCGTCAGATGCGTGACCGCGCCCAGATAGTTGCCCATCGCCTGCTTGACGTCGCCATGCTCACGGCGGCCGGTGTCGAACAGCTTGACCGTCAATATGTTGGTGAAGATGTCGACGAGCCGGCCATTGAGCACCGAGCGCTCATTGGCATTGTTCTTGCCCGCCGCCCGCAGCCGCGGCAGCAGAAATCGTATCACCGCGCCATAGCCCAGGCCCCACACCGCGACGACGACGCCCATGCGCCAGTCGAGCGTCGACAGCACGATGAAGGTCAGCGCAATGAATGTCAGGAACGACCAGAGCGATTGCAGCGAGGTGATGATGAAATCGCCGACCGATTCGCCTGCCTGGGCGATCTTGGTGGCGATGCGGCCGGCAAAATCGTCTTGGAAGAACGCATAGGGCTGTTCGATCACCCGGCGGAACGCCTGCCACCGCACCATGGTATAAAAGCGCGGCACGATCACCTGCTGTTCGATCAGCGCCGCGCCGACCATCACCAGCGCCCGCACGATCAGGAGCAGCGCCAGAAGGCCGGCAAGCTCCCAGCCATGATCGGCCAGAAGCGTAGCCGGGGTCGAACTGTCGAGAATGTCGATCAGCCAGCCGACACCCCAATAGAGGGCAGCATCCACCCCGCCGACCAGACCGCCAATGACAAGAAGGGCAATGAACGGTCCCCGCGCCTGCCGGGCGAAATAGGCGATGAACTGCCAGGCGTTCTGCGGCAGCACCTCCCGATCCGTATCGCCGAACGGTTCGATGAACCGCTCCACCTGGTTCCAGACCGGGTGGTCGGTGCGCCGATAGTCGGGATCGGGTGTCTGATCGGTGCCGCCGTAACGCGCCATTTACTCCGCCGCCTCCGCTTTGGCGTCGATGCCGATGAAGCCGCCGGACTGGCGCGACCAGAGCTGTGCATAGAGCCCGTTGGCCGCCGCAAGTTCGTCATGGCTGCCCTCCTCAATGATCGCGCCCTTGTCGAGCACGATCAGCCGGTCGAGATTGGCGATCGTCGACAGGCGGTGAGCGATGGCGATCACGGTCTTGCCTTCCATCAGTGCGTTCAGATTGTCCTGGATCGCCGCTTCGACTTCCGAATCGAGCGCCGATGTCGCCTCATCCAGCACCAGGATCGGCGCATTTTTGAGGAACACGCGCGCGATCGCGATGCGCTGACGCTGGCCGCCGGACAATTTGACACCGCGCTCACCGACATGGGCGTCATAGCCGGTGCGGCCCTCAAGATCGACCAGATCCATGATGTAGTCATGAGCGTTGGCGCGTTTGGCCGCCTCGATGACCTCGGCATCCATGGCGTCCGGATTGCCATAGGCGATGTTGTCACGCACCGAACGGTGCAGCAGCGACGTGTCCTGCGTGACGACGCCGATCCGGCTGCGCAGGCTGTCCTGCGTCACCTTGGCGATGTCCTGCCCGTCGACGCGGATTACCCCGCCTTCGAGATCGTAGAGCCGCAGCAGGACGTTCATCAACGTCGACTTGCCGGCACCCGACCGGCCGACCAGCCCGACCTTCTCGCCCGGGGCGACCCGCAGCGACAGATCGTCGATCACGCCACCTTCCTTGCCGTAGTGGAAGCGCATCCGGTCGAACTCGATCTCGCCACGTTTGACGACGAGCGTCTTCGAACTGTCGGCGTCGGTCACCGCCTGCGGCCGCGCGATCGTGTGCATGCCGTCCTCGGCCATGCCGATGTTCTCGAACAGGCCGGCCAGTTCCCACATCACCCAATAGGACATGCCTTCGAGCCGCAGCACCAAGCCGACCGCCACAGCGAGCGCGCCGACGGTCGCGTTGCCAGCCATCCAACCCCAGATGCCGATGGCCGCGACCGAGAACAGGAGCAGCGCATTGGCGATGTCGAGGCTGACATTGAGCGTCGTGACAAGCCGCATTTGCGGATGGACGGTCTTGAGAAAGTCGTCCATCGCATCGCGCGCATAGCCTTCCTCGCGCCCCGCATGGGCGAATAGCTTGACCGTCATGATGTTGGTGTAGCTGTCGACGACCCGGCCTGTCATGGTCGAGCGCGCGTCGGACTGCAGCTCCGAGATGACCCGCATCTTCGGCAGAAAGAACCACATCAGGACGATATAGGCGACCAGCCACGCCAGGAAAGGCACCATCAGCCATGCCTGGAGCGTCGCCACCAGCAGCACCGCGCCGCCGAAATAGACGCCCACATAGATGAAGATGTCGACGATCTTGGTGACCGACTCGCGCACGCCGAGCGCCGCCTGCATCACCTTGGTGGCGACACGGCCGGCAAACTCGTCCTGATAGAATCCGAAGGACTGGCCCAGCATATAGCGGTGCGCCTTCCAGCGGATCACCATCGGGAAGTTGCCGAAGATGGTCTGGTGCATGATCAGCGAATGGAACAGCCCGGTCAGCGGCAGGCCGACCAGGATGATTGCCGCCATCCAGAACAGCGACCAGCCCTCCTCGGCCAGAAAGGTCTGCGGATCGGCGCCGGCGAGCCAGTCGACGATATTGCCAAGAAAGCTGAAGATCAGCACCTGAAGGATGCTTATCAGCGCCGTCAGGACGGATGTGACCGCCAACCAGGGCCAGATGTCCTTCGTATAGTGCCAGCAAAAGGCAAGCAGCGTCGCCGGTGGCTGAACGGGCCGTTCGGGCGGAAACGGATTGATGCGATTTTCAAACCAAGCATACATTTTTGGCCTCGAAGAGTAGAGATGTAGAGCCGCAGGACACGAACGCCAGCGCCGGCACCGTGGCCGGTGCTGTCTCAGAAGGGGCGCGCGACGCGCGAAGGGCTGCAGACAGAATCATGATCGTGAACCGATTGGCGGAACCAAACCGGCGGTCACGACGTGATGTCTTGAATGAAGGGTGTCGGAACCGCTGGTGCTAGAAGTCGGACAGGGCCGTGCGGAAACGCGGCAGACCGATCCGGGGCGCGAACAGGACGTTCGAGCTGACAAAAATCAGTATATTCATGCCTGCCTCCTGTTCGGTGAGCACCAACGCGACTGGCCATAGCGCAACCGGGCGCCTAAAGCAACGCAGAGCTGATCAATCCGGCCAACATACCGACATGACCTTGTCATCATCACCACGGTCCGAACGCCTGTCCATCGTCCTCTACCAGCCCGACATTGCCGGCAATACGGGCACGATTCTGCGCACTGCGGCATGCCTGGGTTTTGCCGTCCACATCATCGAACCGGCCGGGTTCGACCTGTCCGACCGCGCGCTGAAACGGGCGGGCATGGACTATCTGGAGATGGCGGCGCTGACCCGGCACGTAACTTGGGATGCCTTTGAGGACTGGCGCAGGCGAGAAGGATGGCGACTGGTGCTGCTGACGACCAAGGCGCAAACGCCCTACACCGCCCACCGGTTCACATCTGATGACATCCTCCTGTTCGGTTCGGAATCGACGGGCGTGCCGGACGCCATTCACGGCGCGGCCAACCAGCGCCTGACGATACCCATGGCGCCCGGTGCCCGTTCGCTCAATCTGGCCGTGTCGGTCGGCATTGTCGCCGCCGAGGCGGTCCGGCAGATCAGCGCCCATAGCTGACCACCTCGTACTCGATGCCGTTCTCGTCATCGAAATAGAAGCGGCGGCCGGGTTCGTAGTCGCCGTGGCTGTAGGGCTCATAGCCTTCCGCCTTCACACTTGCCTCCACCGCATCGAGATCATCGACAACAACGCCAACGTGGTTGAGGTGGCCGATTCGCGATTTGTCGATGGACACGCCCGCCGCCTCACCCGACGGCGAATAGACTGCCAGATAGGTTGCCTGGTTGCCGACGTGGAGGGTGTAGCCATGGCCCAGCGCCGGGCCCTCCCAGCGGACGTGCCAGCCGAACAGCCTGCACAGCATGGCTGCGGTCGCTTTGGCGTCGGGAACCGTCAGATTGACGTGTTCGAGGCGGGCCGGGGTCGTGACAGACATGGTGACCTTCTTTCTGTTCTTGCGTCTTGCGATCGTTCCCGGCGTGCATCATAGTTCCTCAAGTAAACTTGAGATCAAGGAAAATCTGCGTGCCGCGCAAACGCTCGTTCCTGACCATCGGCGAGGTCGCTGCCCGCACCGGGCTCGCCGTCTCAGCCATCCGCTACTATGCCGATGAACGCCTGATCACGGCGCTGCGCAGCGAGGGCGGCAACCGCCGTTTTGCACGGTCGGAAATCCGCAAAGTGTCCTTCATCGCGATCTCTCAGCGGCTGGGCTTTTCTCTTGCCGAGATCAGGACACAACTGGACCGACTGCCCGGCGACCGGCCGCCGACAAAGGCCGACTGGGCACAGATCAGTGCCGGCTTTCGGGATGGCATCGACGCACGGATCACCCGACTGGAACGGCTGCGCGACCGGCTCGATGGCTGCATCGGTTGCGGCTGCCTGTCGCTCGACACCTGCGTGATCTACAATGAGGGCGACCGGGCCGCGGCGCTGGGGCCCGGCACCAACTGGGTGGAAACCAGGCGACCCGAAGAGCGGTAACGTCTCACACGCCCGAAGCGAGGGCCACCGGCGCCTTCATGTCCCGATGCGGGATGCCCGCATCCATATAGACGTCTGAACAGGCCTCAAATCCGAGCTTTTCGTAGAACGGCATGGCGTGAACCTGGCTCGAGAGAAAAAACATCCGGCCCAAGGACTCGGCCTGCTCAGCCAGATCGGCCATCATGAAACGCATCAGCGCCGCGCCAAGGCCCGTGCCCCGCACCTGCGGCAGCACTGCGACACGCTGGATCTTGTAGCGATCTTCCAGCGGCAGGACGCGCCCGGTACCCACCGGCCCCTGACCACCGACTGCAAGATAGTGTGTGCATTCGCCGTCACGGCCATCGCGCTCCAGCGCCTCCTCGACGCACTGTTCGCGCACGAACACCTGATGGCGGATCGCCATGCAGGCTGTCATGTCGTCTTCTCCCTGCGCGCGGCGCAGTGTCCACTCATTCTTTGATGTCATAGGTCAGTCCGCGGTCGGCAGTCGGCGCATGGTGAACTCGATGACATCACCGTCGAGCACGCGCCAGCTCTCGACCTGTGTCCAATAGGCGGCTTTGGGGTATTGATCGAACCATTCGCGCGCCTTGCGCCGGGCCTCTGGACGGCTGAGCCGGTAGGTCTCCCGCACGAAACCGGAAGGGCCGCTGGAGCGGCTGGCTTCCAAATGGCGGTTGATGAGCGCGCGCGGCGGCTTGGGCGGAGCCATCTGATACCTCCGCGTAGGACGATAACACATAGCCCGCCCGCGCCAAGTCCCGATGTGGCGCGTCGCTGCTTGGCAATGAAGGCGATGCGCGATAGGCACGACCAAATCGAACGCGAAGGGCAACAGGTTTGAACCATGGTTGAACGGCCGCAACTGCCAGCGGGATTGCCGGCGGACATCGAGGACAAGAAGCGGCAGGCCAGCGCCTGGTTCGAGGAACTGCGCGACCGCATCTGCGCGGCCTTCGAGAAGATCGAGGACGATGTCACCGGCCCGTTCGCCGAATATGTGCCCGGCCGGTTCACCAGAACGCCGTGGGAACGCGATGAGGGCAAGGGCGGCGGCGGTGTCATGTCGATGATGCATGGCCGGGTCTTCGAAAAGGTCGGCGTGCACACTTCGACCGTCCATGGCGAATTTTCCGAGGAATTCCGCAAGCAGATACCCGGCGCCGACGCAGACCCGCGCTTCTGGGCCTCGGGCATCTCGCTGATCGCCCATCCGCAAAACCCCAACGTGCCCGCCGTGCACATGAACACGCGCTTTGTCGTCACCACCTCCTGGTGGTTTGGTGGCGGCGCCGACCTTACACCAGTGCTCGATGCGCGCCGCACCCAGGACGATCCCGACAGTGTCGCTTTCCACAAATCGCTCGAACTGGCCTGCTCGAAGCACGCCGTTGCCGATTATCCCAGGTTCAAGGACTGGTGCGACGAATACTTCCACCTTGCCCACCGCGACGAGCCGCGCGGTATTGGCGGCATCTTCTACGACTGGCAGCACTCAGCCGATTCGGCCGGCGGCTGGGAGGCCGATTTCGCCCTGACCCAGGATGTGGGGCGTACCTTTCTGGTCGTCTACCCGCACCTGGTCCGGCGCAACTTCAACGACAATTGGACCGATGCCCAGCGCGAGGAGCAGCTTGTCCGGCGCGGCCGCTATGTCGAGTTCAACCTGCTCTATGATCGCGGCACCATTTTCGGCCTGAAAACCGGCGGCAATGTCGAATCGATCCTGTCATCCATGCCTCCGGCCGTGAAATGGCCGTAGCGGCGACTTAACCGCAGGCAAGGCGCTCCGGCACGAAATCGTCAAACTACTCCTGTCGGTTACCCTAGGTCACACGAGGAGGTAGATGATGAAGGAATTCAAGTGCGGCCAGCTCGTGCCCGGATGCCACTGGCATACCCACGCTGACGACGAAGCCGAGATCGTCCGGCGCGCTGCCGAGCATCTGCGCTCGGCCCATGGCGAGGCGCATCTGCGCGTGAACATGGTCGAAGAGATCAAGAAGCGCGTGCACGAGGTGCCCGCCTGACAAAAGCGGACCCAAGGGTCACTCAGGGGCTGGCACGTCGGCTAGGAGCGCATCGCGGTCGAGCGAAAAGCCGCTGTCGATCCATCGTTTCTCAAGGGACCGCAGAGCATCGCCGAGCGCCGGACCGCTGCCAAAGCCCCGCGCCATCAGATCGCGCCCGGTCACGGGAAAGGATGGCTGCGTCCAGGACTGCGCATGATCAAGCAATCCGACAAGGGATTGCGCGCCCGCCTCGTCCGCGCCCAGAGCGGCGACATCGAGCCGCATCCGGTCGGTGATCGCCTGCACATTGCCCTCATACAACAACCGTTCGAAGTCGCCGGTCGCCATGTCCGGCGCAACACCTTCGGCCCGGCTGGCGGCGACCAACCGGTCACGGACCCGGTTGCCCAGCTTCCAGCGCTCTGCCAGCCCGCGTGCGACCTCTTTGCGCAACGGCATCAGCACCATCAGCCGCAGCACGGCGTCCGCCGGCCAGCCGAGCGCGCGCTCGGCCGCCATCAGACCGTGAATGCCGTCGATGCCCCATTTCTCGCTTTCGGGCAGCACCAGCGACAAGACGCCCGCCTGACGCATCCATAGCAGCGCGCGCGAGGGGTCGGGCGCCGCAAGAAGCTTGCGCATCTCGGTCCATATCCGCTCTGCCGACAGCCCGGAAACGCCCCCCTTCAGTCGCGCGCAGGCCTTCAGCCCCTCCGCATCCGGCCGGCCATCGCCATACCAGGCAAAGAAGCGGAAGAAGCGCAGGATGCGCAGATAGTCTTCGGCGATGCGCGCCTCCGGGTCGCCGATGAACCGCACGCTTCGCGCCTCGATGTCGGCGCGGCTGCCCACCAGATCCACCAATGTGCCATCGGCCTCAGCGTAGAGCGCATTGATGGTGAAATCGCGCCGCTCGGCGTCGTGCTGCCAGCTGCGCCCGAAACGCACCACCGCCCGCCTGCCATCGGTCTCGACATCCTCGCGCAGCGTGGTGATCTCATAACCATGCCCGTCGATGACGGCGGTGACCGTGCCATGCTCCATGCCGGTATCAACGGCCTTGACGCCGGCCGCCTCGAGCCGCCGCATCGTCTCGGCCGGCTCGCTTGTGGTGGCGATGTCGATATCGGTAACGGGCTGCCCCAGAAGCGTATTGCGGATCGCACCGCCGACGATGCGCGCCTCCTCGCCGTGCGCGCCGAGCAGCGCCAGAAGCCGCTGCAAACCAGGATCGTTCAGCCAGGGCACATCGAGCCGTCCGGCGCTCACGCGTAGAGCCCCTCATAGACCGAGCGGATGATGCCCGCGGTCACGCCCCAGATACGGTATTCGCCATAGGGCATTTCCAGGAAATAGCGGCGCTTGCCTTTCCAGACGAGGCTCCCCTTGCGGTGATTGTCCCGGTTCATCAGGAACGCCATCGGCACCTCGAAGACGCTCTCAACCTCATCGGGATTCGGCCGGAAAGGCGGGTCGCCCTCGATCACCGCCAGCACCGGATGGATGCGAAAGCCCGAGCCGCTCAGATAGACCGGCAGCCGTCCCACGGTTCGCACCGCATCCTGTGGAATGCCGGTCTCCTCCTCGCATTCGCGCAACGCGGCAGCCTCCGGCGTCGCATCCTCAGGGTCAATCCGCCCGCCCGGCAAGGCGATCTGCCCCGAATGGGTCCGCAGCGCCTCGGTGCGCTTGGTCAACAGCATGTGGGCGCTGTCGCCGCGATCGACGACGCCGACAAGGACCGCGGCATCCTTGCGCGCCATCGCCCGGATGGTTTCGGTCGCATCGGGATTGTAGCGGAAATCACCAGCTTCGGGGCCGGATCCGTCGCCGCGCCGCCCGGCCCGGTCGGAGAAGTCGGCGACGCCGAACGGTGCGGTCCGCATCCCGAGCGTCACGATGCGGCCTCGGAGAGCGCCGCTTCCAGATCGGCGCTTTTCATGACCGGAAAGGCCCGGCCGCCGGAATGGACGACGAACATCGACGTGCCGTCGACATCCTCGTGCCGTCCCAACGCGATCAGGTCATACATTACCGCTCGCGTCACCAGCGCCTCGAGCCGGCCGCGCACATGCACATAGGGTTTGACGCCCATCGTCTCCGGCTCGATCTCAAAGCGGAGCGGATGCACTTCGCCCGCCTCGACGACATCGCCCACATGGGTGCGGAAAGTCAGCACCGCCTCACCGTCGCGTTCGCCCACATGCATCTCGACCGCCAGAAACGGCGCGTCGGCCACCCGGATTCCAACCTTTTCAACCGGCGTGACCAGATATGTCCTGCCGTCCTCATCCTTGCGCAGGACGCTCGAAAACAGTTTCACCAACGCCGGGCGCCCGATCGGTGTGCCCATGTAGAACCAGGTGCCGTCGCTGGCGATCTCCATATCCAGATCGCCGCAAAAAGGCGGGTTCCATTGCTCGACAGGCGGAGTGCCGCGTCCGTCCCCGGCGCGGGTGATCAGCGCTTCGAGCCCTTTGAGGTCGGCCGGAGGCGCCGCCTTTGATTCGCCGTTTTCCGCCATTCACCTTTCCAAAGCCCGTTCCGGGCCAAATGCTGTGAAGTCACGAAATAGTCACACCCGGCGCACTTGTCAGCACCCGGCCTTGATTTACCTTCGGACGGGCAAAAAGGCGCGACGCGCGCGCAACGGGTCGATGGGAGACTGAGATGAGCGTTCATGCCACCACCGAGACCGTCGACGAGGCCACCATCGTCGCCCAGGCCGAGTCGGCTCTCGGGGACATCGCCAACGTCAAGAGCGAGATCGGCAATGTCATCTTCGGTCAGGAAGACGTTATCCAGAACGCGATCGTGTCCATCCTGTCGGGCGGTCACGCGCTGCTGGTCGGTGTACCGGGACTGGCCAAGACCAAGCTGGTCGACACGCTCGGCACGGTGCTCGGGCTCGACAGCGGCCGAATCCAGTTCACGCCGGACCTGATGCCGGCAGACATCCTTGGCTCGGAAGTGCTCGAGGAAGACGATGACGGCAAGCGCCATTTCCGCTTCGTCAAGGGGCCGATCTTCACCCAGCTCCTGATGGCCGACGAGATCAACCGCGCCAGCCCGCGCACCCAGTCGGCGCTGCTGCAGGCCATGCAGGAATATCACGTCACTGTCGCCGGCCAGCATTACGATCTGCCGGCCCCGTTCCATGTTCTGGCGACGCAGAACCCGCTCGAACAGGAAGGCACCTATCCCCTGCCTGAAGCGCAGCTCGACAGGTTCCTGATGCAAATCGACATCACCTATCCCGAGGTGGAGGCCGAGCGCCGCATTCTGATCGACACGACCGGCATCGACGCCGCGGTGGCCAATCCGGTCGTCTCGGCCGCGCGCCTTCAGGAATTGCAGACGCTGGTCCGCCGCATGCCGGTCCCCGAAAGCGTGGTCGAGGCGATCCTCAAACTGGTGCGTTCGGCGCGTCCGGGCACTGGAACCGAGACAACAGACCGCCATGTCGCCTGGGGGCCCGGACCGCGCGCCAGCCAGTCGCTGATGCTGTGCGCCCGCGCCCGCGCGCTGTACGAGGGCCGATTCGCGCCGTCCGTCGACGATGTGCGCGCGCTGGCCGAACCGATCCTTCAGCACCGCATGGCACTGACCTTTGCCGCCCGCGCCGAGGGCATGAGCGTCGGAACGGTGATCGCCGGCCTCGTGGACGCGCTGGAGTAGCCGGCCCCGCATGGCGACAATCGGACAAAAAAGCGAACGGGCCGCCCAGGCGCACACCCTGCAAAGGGCACGCCACCGCGCCTCGCTGGTGCCTGATCTTCTGGTCGATGCCCGCCGCATTGCCAACACGGTCATGGCCGGCTGGCATGGCCGCCGCAGGCGCGGCATCGGCGAGACTTTCTGGCAGTACCGGCCCTACCAGGCAGGCGAGACGCTGGCCCGCATCGACTGGCGCCGCTCGGCCCGTGACGACCACACCTATGTGCGCGACCTCGAATGGGAAGCCGCGCACACCGTGTGGATCTGGGTCGACCTGTCGCCTTCCATGCTGTTCCAGTCGCGCGGCGCACGCACATCGAAGGAAGAGCGGGCATTGATCATCGCCATCGCCATGGCTGATCTTCTCTCCAATGCAGGCGAGCGCATCGGCTATCCGGGTCTGTTGCGCCCACGCGCCTCGCGCAATGGTGCCGAGCGGCTTGCGACCGCTCTAATGGGCGATCTCGGCCATCCCAACGATGACTGGCCGGCGCTGACCACGGTACGCCGCTTCTCGGAGATGCTGATCGTCAGCGATTTCCTTCGCCCAATTGAAGAGTGCGAGGCCTTTCTCAACGACGTCGCCCGTCACGGGCCGCGTCCGCATCTGGTCGAAGTGGCCGACCCTGCGGAAGAGGATTTTCCCTACAAGGGCCGCACCGAATTCCTTGACCCCGAAACAGGGGAACGCATCACGTCCGGCCGCGCCCAGGACTGGCAGGCGGACTATACCGAATTGCGTGCCGCCCGCCGCGATGCGCTGCGCCAGCGCACCCATGCGCTGGGCGGCAGCTTCACCGTCAGCCGCACCGACCGGCTGGCTTCGGAGACGCTGGTGCGGCTGCACGGCCTGATGACCGGCAATCCCGAGGAAGTCGCCTCGACCGACGCGCCCGGTGATTCGCCATGATCGGCGCGATCGGTTTCACCTTTCCGGCGGTACTCGCCGCTCTGGCCTTGCTGCCTCTCATCTGGTGGCTGCTGCGGTTGATCCCGCCGCGCCCGCAGACCGAACTGTTCCCGCCGCTCAGAATCCTCGCTCGACTCGTCAAAAAAGAGGAAACGCCGGCCAAGAGCCCCTGGTGGCTCACCGCCCTGCGCCTCGGCCTGACGGCGCTCGTGATCCTCGCGCTCGCCCGGCCGATCCTGAACCCGCAAAGCGAGCTCGCCTCGGGCGAAGGACCGCTCCTTGTCCTGATCGACAATGACTGGTCGGCCGCGCCCGACTGGGAAGATCGCGTCCGAACGGCGCAGGCGCTGCTGGTACAGGCCGGTGACCAGGGCCGCCCGGTGGCGCTGGCGCCGACCGTTGCGGGACCAACTGCGCCGGTGCTGCTCACCGATGCGGGTGCCGCCTTGGACATGCTGGGCGCGATCGAGCCGATCGCCGGACGCGCGGAGCGCGATGCAACGCTGGCCCGGTTGCTGGCCGCCGCCGAAACCGCCGAAGCACCGCCGGTCCTGGTGTTGATCGATACCGGTCTTGCCGAACCCGACGGCGAAGCGCTGAACGCCCGGCTTGCCGACGCCGGCCTTGGCGGCCTTCTGCGCTTTTCCGCGACCGACCGCGCGCTGACTGCCATCACCGCCGCAGACAACCGCACCGACGGTTTCGCCCTGAGCCTTGCACGCACGCCGGCGGCTGCCGAAACCGCAAGCGTTGCGCTCTATGACAGCCGCGAGCGGCTTTTGGGCCGTAGCGAGACCACATTCGAGGCCGGCGCGGCCGAAACCACCATCACCTTCGACATACCGTTCGAATTGCGCAACGACGTCGCCACGGCGCGGATCGACGACGCGCCGCATGCCGGTGCGGCGTTCCTGCTGGACGAGAACAATCGCCGACGCCGCGTCGCGCTCCTGACCGGCTTGGCCGGTGACGAGGCGCAGCCACTCCTGTCGCCGCTCTTTTACATTTCGCGGGCGCTCGCGCCCTTTGCCGACCTGGTCGAGCCGCGCACCGGCGATCTGAGCGTAGATGTCCCCGAAATCATCGACCAGGGTCCGGCCATGATCGTGATGGCCGACATCGGCGTCCTACCGGCGGCTGCCGCCGACCGGATCGATGAATGGCTGGCGGCCGGCGGGACGCTTGTCCGCTTCGCGGGCCCACGCCTGGCAGCTTCAGCCCAAGACGACCCCTACCTGCCGGCGACGCTGCGCGCCGGCGAACGCGCGCTTGGCGGCGCCCTGTCTTGGAGCGAGCCGCAGGCGGTGGCAGCCTTCCCTGCCGAAAGCCCGTTTGCCGGTCTCGACGCACCGCGCGACGTGACAGTGACGCGCCAGATCCTCGCCCAGCCCGACGCCGATCTCGCCGACCGCACATGGGCCAGCCTCGCTGACGGCACGCCGCTCGTCACCGGGGTCCGGCGCGGCGAAGGCGCGATCGTCCTGTTCCATGTCACCGCCGAGGCAACCTGGTCGAACCTGCCGATCAGCGGCACGTTCGTCGACATGCTCCGACGGATCACCGATTTCGCGCGCAACACCGAACCGGGCCGGGCTCCGGCGATCGCCGGCGCGGAGAGTGACGCCACCCTGCCGCCGCTGCGCATCCTGCGCGCCGATGGCGCGCTCGCCATCCCCCCTGCCCATGTCCGACCACTCGATGCCGAAGCCGATCCCCGGCCCGGCTTCGAAAACCCGGCCGGCCTTTACGGCACACAAGAAGGCTTCATCGCCCGCAACGTGCTGAGACGCGGCGAGACGCTGACACCGTTTGCGCCCGCTCCGCCCGGCCTCCAAGTGGCTGAACAATCGCTGGTCGCCGAGGACCAGACCGATCTGAGCGGCTGGCTGTTTCTGGCCGCCTTTGTCCTGCTGATCGCCGACACGCTCGCGGTTCTGTGGATCAACGGCCGTCTGTCATTCGCCACAGCGCCACGCCGGGGCGCGCCGGCCACCGCCGCTGTCGCGATGATCGCCGCCGGGCTCCTCGTCGTCATCGGCGCAAGCCCCGCTGTTGCCGACGACACGCGGCCGGGCGATGATCTGATCCTCGACGCGCTGGAGACAACGCGCATCGCCTATGTGTTGACCGGCGACCGAGCCGTCGATGAGACAACCCGCGCCGGCATTGACGGTCTGACCCGCTTTCTCGCCTCCCGCACCGCGTTCGAGCCGGGCACGCCCGTCGGCCTCGATATCGAGGCGGACGAACTGGCCTTCTATCCGCTGATCTATTTTCCGATGAGCGCGCAAGGAGACGTGCCGTCCGAAGCCGCCATTGCGCGGCTCGACGCCTACATGCAGAACGGCGGCACCATCCTTTTCGACACGCGCGACCAGCTCACCGGATCGTTCATCGACGGCACGACGCCTGAAACCGAAAGGCTGCGCGAGATCCTCGGCGGGCTCAATGTGCCACCGCTGGAACCGGTACCGTCCGACCATGTGCTGACCAAGGCGTTCTATATCCTCGACAACTTCCCGGGCCGCTATGCCGGCTCGCCGCTCTGGGTCGAGGCGTCTGCACTCGAGAGCGAACGTGCCGACCGTCCCGTGCGGACTGGCGACGGCGTGACGCCGATCATGATCACCGGCAACGATCTGGCCGCCGCATGGGCGCTCGACCAGGACGGCCGGCCGCTGCACGCCATCGCCACGGGCGACCCGCTGCAGCGCATCTATGCGTTCCGGTCGGGCGTAAACATCATGATGTACATGCTGACCGGCAACTACAAAGCCGATCAGGTGCACGTTCCCGCCCTTCTGGAACGGCTGGGGCAGTAGATGGAAACCAACACGCTCTCGCTGACCTTCGAGCCGTTCCTCGCCTGGCCGCTGATCGCCATCGCGGCGCTTTTGGCGGCCGCGCTCTGCGCGACGATCATCGTGATGGGCCTGCGCGGCGCCTGGCTGCGAACCCTGGCGGCCGCGTGCCTTGTCCTGGCGCTCGCCAATCCTGTCATCCTGAACGAGGAGCGCGCGGCGCTGCCGACGACGATTGCCATGGTGCTCGACACCTCGCAAAGCCAGCGCCTCGGCAACAGGCTCGACCAGACCGACGCCGCAGCAGCCGAACTCGAAGCCGCTTTCGAGCGGTTCGGCCAGTTCGACCTGCGCATCGTCGAGACCGGAGCGGCGGCGGCCGGCACTGCGACGGAGACGCGCCTGTTCGACGCCCTGCGCTCGGCCCTGCGCGATGTGCCACCCGCACAGGTCGGCGGTGCGGTGATGATCACAGACGGGCAAATCCACGATCTTCCACAAACCTTGGCTGACCTTGGTTTCGACGCGCCGGTGCATGGTCTGATCACCGGGCGCGACGACGAATTCGACCGCAAGATCGAGATGGTCGAGGCCCCGCGTTTTGCCATTGTCGGAACGCCCGTCGAGATGAGCTACCGCGTCACCGACCAAGGCGCGATGCCGGCCACCGGCCCGGTGGTCAATGTCGAACTTTTTTTGAACGGAGAGCTGCATGCGACGGCACAGGCGGTGCCCGGACAGGTCTACCCGATCGACATTGAACTGGACCGGGGCGGCGCCAACATCGTCGAACTGCGTGTCGCCGAACTCGATGGCGAACTGACCGGCAACAACAATCGCGCGATCATGCGCATGGAGGGCATTCGCGAAAACTTGCGCGTGCTTCTGGTCTCCGGCGAGCCCCATTCGGGTGAACGCACCTGGCGCAACCTTCTCAAATCCGACGCCTCGGTCGATCTGGTCCACTTCACCATTCTGCGTCCGCCCGAAAAGCAGGACGGCACGCCGATCAACGAGCTCTCGCTGATCGCCTTTCCGACGCGCGAACTGTTCGTCGAGAAGATCGACGATTTCGACCTGATTATTTTCGACCGCTACCAGAACCGCAATGTCCTGCCGACGCTCTACTATGACTTCATCGCGCAATATGTGCGCGGAGGCGGCGCGCTGCTGGTCGCCTCGGGACCCGAATATGCTGGCCCGAACTCGGTTGCGCGCACGCCGCTTGTCAGCGCCCTGCCCGCCGCACCCACCGGAGGCGTCGTCCAGGCAGGCTTTTATCCCAGGCTGACGGACGACGGCGCACGCCATCCGGTCACCCGCGATCTGGAGGGCGCGGCCAGCGAGCCGCCGCAATGGGGCCGCTGGTTCCGCAATGTCGGCGTCACCGACATTGAGGGCACGACCGTCATGCAGGCCGGCGGCGAAGCGCCGCTTCTGGTGCTCAACACCTATGAGGAAGGTCGCGTCGGCCTGATGCTGTCTGATCATGGCTGGCTGTGGGCGCGCGGCTTTGAGGGCGGCGGCCCGCATGTCGGTCTCTATCGGCGTCTTGCCCACTGGCTGATGAAGGAGCCCGAACTGGAAGAGGAGGCGCTGACCGCCACCTCCCAGGGCGACCGCCTCTCTATCCGTCGCCAGACCATGGCCGAGACCGCCGGCCCTGTGACCGTGACCACACCGTCGGGCGATACGCTGACGCTCGATCTGGTCGAGCGCGCCCCGGGCCGGTTCGAGGCCGAACTGCAGACCGACGAGATCGGCCTGTTCAACCTGGAAAATGGCGATCTGACCGCGCTGGCCCATGTCGGGCGCACGGATGCGCCGGAGTTCCGGGACATGATCTCCACGGCCGAGCCGCTCGCCGAAGCCGTGCGCGATAGCGGCGGCACGGTGCGCCGCCTTGGCGGCGATGGCGAAGTCGACGTGCCGTCCATCCTGCCCGTGCGCTCGACCGCCGATGCCAGCGGGCGCGGCTTCATGGGTTTCAGAACATCGGCTGAGACCGAACTGCGCGGCGTCGGACGTCAGGCGCTGTTCGGCGGATTTCTGGGGCTCGGGCTGATGATCCTGGTCATCGCCTCGATGTGGTACCGCGAGGGCCGCTAGGCAGGCGCCCTATTCGGCGGCTACCGGCAATGCGCTGCGGCCAGCGAAAGCGCGGATCTCGGCGATCACCCGGTCCTGGTCGGCTTCGCTCAGATAAGGGTGCATCGGCAGGCACAGGACCGATGCCGGCTTGGCCTCGGTCACCGGCAGCCCGCCAGGGGCGATCGGGAAGCGGTCATAGGCGGCCTGCTGGTGCAGCGGTTTGACGTAGTAGATCACAGACGGGATGTCCTTGGCCGCCAGATGCGCTTTCAGCGCATCGCGTTCGCCGCTCTCGATGGCATATTGCGCCCAGGCCGAGCGCATGCCGTCCGGATTGCGGGCGGTCTTCACCACATCCTTGAGCCCGTCATGATAGCGTTGTGCGACGCGCTGGCGCGCCTCCATCTCTTCTTCGAGAATGCCGAGTTTGAGGTTGAGAACCGCCGCCTGGATCGTATCAAGCCGCGAGGTCAGCCCGATCCGCACATTGTCGTACTGGCTTTCGCCTTTGCCGTGGAACGCGACTGACCGAATCACTTCGGCCAGACCGTCGTCGTCGGTCATCACCGCACCGCCGTCGCCATAACAGCCCAGCGGTTTGGCCGGATAAAAGCTCGTGGTCGCCACATCGCCGAAGGCGCCGCAGAAACCGCCGTCCTTTTTGGCACCTGCCGCCTGGGCGGCATCGGAGATCACCTTGAGCCCGTGTGCGCGCGCAACCGGCATGATGGCATCGTAATCGGCGACCATTCCGAACAGATCGACCGGTACGATCGCGCGCGGCTTCAGTCGGCCTTCGGCCTCGATCATCGCGATCGCGCTTTCAAGCGACCGCACATCCATCAGATAGGTTTCCGGATCGATGTCAACGAACACAGGCTCGGCGCCCAGAAGCGCGACCACTTCGGCAGTCGACGCAAAGGTGAAGGACGGCACGAACACCGCATCGCCGGGGCCCACGCCCCACGCCATCAGCGGTATTTGCAGCGCATCCGTTCCGCTGGCGCAGCCGATCACATGCTTGACGCCCAGATAGTCGGCAAAACGCTTCTCGAATTCGGCGACCTGCGGTCCCAGAATGTACGCGCCGCCATGCACCGCCGCGCTGACGGCCTCGTCCAGCGCCGAGCCCAAACGTGCGCGCTGCGCTGCCAAATCGATAAACTGCATCTAAACCCCATGCCCCCGGGACAATTGTTGTCGTGAACGCGCCCCGTTCAGCCCTAGCCTGACCTATCGCCACCGCCCATTGAAATAAAGTATACAAACGGTCACACATGCGCCCGGCCTGTAACCGGCGGTGATCGCTTGGTTTTCCGTGTTCATGGCGCCGTCGAGAGGATGCGGACCACGTCGAGCCCCTGCATGCCTGCCGAGAGCGGCGTCGCGCCGGTTTGCACGCAATCGAGGAAATGGGCCAGTTCGTCGGTCAACGCCATGCCGGGCACAATTGCGATGGGCTGCGACTCGCCCTTGTCCTGTTGCCAGCGCCCGTCATCGCCGCGGCGCACCGTGTGCGGCACCAGATGCAGCTTTGCGGGCCAGTCGGCCAGATCGTCCCAGACCAGCGTGCCGGTTTCGCCCGTCACGGCAAAGCGCCGCTCGCCATAGGCGGAATGGCGCGACACGAAGATGTGGGCCGTTGGTCCGTCGGCGAAATCCAGATGCACATGCGCCATGTCCGTCTGGCCGCCGGTGACCGATACCGGCTGCACATCGACGGATCGCGGCGCGCCGCCGGTCAGGCTAAGCACCAGCGACAGATCGTGCGGCGCGAGATCCCAAAGCGCGTCGAACCGGTCATAGAACTTGCCGAAGCCCAGCCGGTGGCTCTGAATGTGCCGGACCTTGCCGATCCGGCCCGCCTCGATCGCCCCGACCAGAGCGCGGAATGCGTTGTGATAGCGCAAGACATGGCCGACCATCAGTACCCGGCCGCAATCGCGCGCGGTCGCCACCATTTTCTCCGCATCGGCAACAGTCAGCGCGATCGGCTTTTCAACGAGCACATGCTTGCCCGCTTCAAGTGCCGCGCAGGCAAGCGCTGCATTTTCTTCGGCCGGCAGTGCCAGCACCAGCGCCTCGACCGTTCTGTCGGCGACAAGCGCATCGACCGGGGCCGCGCGGGTGCCATGCTCTTCGGCAAGCGCTGCCGCGCGCTCCGGATGCCGGTCGGCGACGGCAGCGAGCGCGCCGAGCCCGGCCAGCGTGCGCACATGGTTTCGGCCCCATTGGCCGCACCCGATGACGGCAGCGGTTGGTTGGTCTGACACGGGCAATGGAACTCCTGCTGGCAAAACTGGCGCGGTGGTAACGGCGCGGCTGCGCCGGTGCAAGCCACATGATCGGCGGACCACCGGTCCGATCGGTCACCACGTACCAGCCAGACACGGCGAAAGTGCTCCAAGGTGCAAAGTCCGTCGCCGGCGACCCCGCCCGACAGTCGCGCCGGTTGGGCGATACCCGTGACCGGTGGCAGCCTGATGTTCCTGCAGGTCCGGTTCGGCCGCATCAGACCGCGCCTTCACGGCGGCTGATTGCGTCTGGTTGAACGCGCTTCTTGCGGCGCGGAAGATGGCCACATGGCGCCCGGTTTGATTGCTTGACAGCGCAAAGGCCCGGCCCTTATATCCGCCACGCTTCAGATGGGCACAAGCGCCCCTTTGGCGGAGTAGCTCAGTCGGTTAGAGCAGTGGAATCATAATCCATGTGTCGGGGGTTCGAGTCCCTCCTCCGCTACCACCGTACCCCCGACGCTGCGATGTGCATGTTCGGGTAGAGGTTCGGGGCTTCGGTGAGCGCCGCCAATCGGCCGTGGACCCGCAGATTGAGCCTGCCGTCCGCATCGTGACCAACGACCACCTTTTCGACCAGGTCGCGGATCGCCGCGACCGCGGAGGTGCTGTCAGACGGTGCTCATCCGCTTCGTTTTGCGCACCATGCGGTGGGAACGATGCAGGCGTTGCTCTGCAACCCAATTCCAAGCCATTCAAGGTTGGAGTGCTCCCCTGCGAAACTCTGGCTTGGAGAAGGAGCAGGCGCGATGAAGACATCAAAGTTCATGGACGCGCAGAAGACGTTCACCCCCACCGGCAGGCAACCAGCATCTTCGTTGAATGGGCAGATGGCGCCAAATGCTATCGCCTCGATAGGACAGGGCACCGCCATGGGCCAACAATCCATCCGGACCAACCGGTGAGCTTATTCAATCACGCTGTGACGAGATCAGCATTCGCACCGAGACGACGATGAGAACGAGGCTGACCGCCACGATGATCGTACCGACAGCATTGATTTCCGGCGTGATGCCGCGGCGCATGGTCGAGAAAATGTACATGGGAAGCGTGTTGTCGCGGCCGGTCAGGAAGAAGGTTACGGGGATTTCGTCGAACGACAGCGTGAAACTCAACAATCCGCTGCCGATCAGCGCAGTGCGGATGTTGGGCAAGGTGACGAGAAGGAACGTCTGCCAGCCGCGCGCGCCAAGATCGCTTGCAGCCTCTTCAAGGCGCCGGTCAAACATCTGCAGCCGCGCATAGACTTGAGTAACGACAATGGCAATGAGCCCCGTGGCATGACCAAGAATGACGGTTTCGAGACTGAGCGTCATGCCGATCGCGTTGAAGAAGTTGAGCATCGATATCCCGGTGATGATGCCGGGCAATGTCAGCGGCAGAAGAATGAGCCGGCGAAAGGCTGTCTTGCCGGGAAACCGCGCGCGATCGAGCGCAAACGCGGCAGCCGTTCCAACAACCAGCGTGAGCAGCGTCGCGTAGCTTGCGACATAAAAACTGTTGCGGATTGCCTCCAGCATCACGGCGTTGTTGGCCAGCGCAATGTACCAGCGCCACGTGAAACCACTCAGCGGAAGCGCCATCGTCACGCTGTCATTGAAGCTGAACACGATCAGGACCAGAATCGGCAGATACAAGAAGGCGAGCACACAGGCGGAGATGATCCACAGCGCAATCGCTACCGCATCAAGATCACGCATCCGCAACGCCCTCACCCAAGGCCCATACGGCCCGAACGCTGAAGGCGCTCCGAAAGGGTGATCACACTGAGAACGACCACCAGAATGAAGATGGCGAATGCCGATCCAAGCGGATAGTTCAGCGCCGAGCCAAACAGGGTCTGAATGACATTGGCCACCATTGTTCCATCCGGACCACCGACCAGCGTCGGTGCCACGAAGTCGCCGAAGGTCAGACAAAATGTGAGCGTCATTCCCGCAAGTATGCCGACCATCGACAGCGGCAGCGTCACCCTTAGAAAAGTCTCGACACGCCCGGCACCGAGATCCTTCGATGCTTCCGTGATGTTGCGCGGTATGCGCTCGAGCGCCGCATAGATCGGCATCACGCAAAACGGAATATAAATATAGGTCAAAGTGATGATCATTGCGGTTTGATTATAGAGAAAGGCCGTGATCGGCTCGTCAATCAACCCGATCGACAACAAGAATGAATTCATCACCCCTTCGCTTCCGAGGATTGTTCGCCATACATAGGCGCGCAACAGATAAGATGTCCAAAGTGGAACGATAACAGCAAAGTACAATATCAATCTTGTCGTTTTTGATTTCACCTTGAACATAATGAAATAGCAAAACGGGTAAGCCAGCATCAGTGAAAATGCAGATACCATAGCCGAGATTCGAAAGGTTCGAATCAGAACTTGATAATATTGTTCGTCAGAGAAAATGGTCGCATAGTTCCCAAACTGGAAATCCTGCACAAATAGCGGAAACTGCCGTGTATAGAAACTATAGGCGAAAATGATCAGGTAGGGCACGATCAGAAACACGATCGTCCAAAGAATGGGCGTTGCGTAAACTACCGCGATGACCAGCCGTGCCAGCGAAACGTCTCTCATGGGAGGTCCGGCGCACGAAAAAGTGTCAGATGCGCCGGATCCAGGAGCGCGGTGACTTCGGTACCCGGCTGCAATCCGCCGGCGAACTTGGCCCGGCCGCGATCCTGCATGTCCACCAGCATCGCCTCGCCGTTTTCGAGACGGATCACAGCCCGTTCGAGGCTTCCATAAAACAAAGTTTCCTCGATGCGGCCCGAAATTGCATTGACCGATGATGTAGACGGCGCGCCCGTTGGCGCCAGCGTAACGCGCTCCGGCCGGATACAAATGCTGACAGGAGCACCCGCTGCGGGACCGTCTTCACCTGCGACCTCGATCGACGTGCCGCACCAATCGACAACCAACGATCCCAATTTGCGGTTGCCGACAATGGCATCGTAGATATTCGACTTGCCGAGAAAATCGGCCACATATGGCGACCTTGGATGATCGTACAGTTCGGTCGGGGCGCCGATTTGCTGAACCGCGCCGTGGCGCATGACCACGATACGATCAGAAAGCGCCAGCGCCTCGTGCTGATCGTGCGTCACCAGAAGGAAGGTGATGCCAATCTGCTCGTGCAGATGCTTGAGCTCAACCTGCATCGCCTCGCGCAGATGCACGTCGAGCGCCGACAAGGGTTCATCCAGCAAGAGCACGCGTGGCTTCCGGATCAATGCCCGCGCCAGCGCAACGCGCTGTTTTTGGCCGCCGGACAGTTCCGATGGCCGCCGACTCGCCTTGTCGGCAAGACCAACGACGTCCAGGGCCGCCATGACCTCGGCCTCGATCTGCTTCTTCGACCATCGCGCGACGCGGGGTCCAAAGCCGACATTCTCCGCAACTGTCATATGCGGAAACAGCGCATAGTCCTGAAAGACGGTGTTGACCGGCCGTTTGAACGGCGGCAGCCTGGCAATCGGCGCACCGTCCAACAAAATCTCGCCGTCATCGACGGTTTCAAAGCCCGCCAGCAGGCGGAGGGTCGTGGTCTTGCCGCAACCGGAGGGCCCAAGCAGCGTTATGAACTCGCCCTCTTCGATGTCCAGATCCAGCGCGTCGACGGCGACGACACTGTTGCCAAATCGTTTGGTCACCTTGCGAAACTGAATGATTGGCGACATGGCGTTTCTCAATGCGCCGGACCACACCATACGCGACGACGGCGCAAGCCGTCGCCTTGTACAGGCCATGACGCTGGTTGGGCGTTACTGAATGGGCGCTGCTTTCACACGGCTCCAGGATTCCAAATAGTAGTCGAGCCGTGGCGGCATTTCCCACATTGTGAGACTGTTCACGAGGTCGATGTTGTCCTGATTTCTGGCGGCAAATTCGTCATCGGTCATGCATTCCCGTGCCGCCACGGGATTGGCCGCGGAATAGCCCGTGACGCGTGCCACGCCGCACTGCCCTTCCGGCGAGATGGCGAAGTTCAGCCATGCATAAGCGCAATCGAGGTTCGGCGTGCCCTTGACGATTTGCCAGATGTCAAACCACCCATGAGCGCCTTCGTCCGGCAGAAACTCGACAACTTCGATCCCCATCTCGTTCAGAGTCGCGGATTGATAGCCACCCCAGGTGACCGCCAGGTCGATTTCTCCAGAGGCGAAAAGATCGACGAGTTCACCAGCTGACGCCCAATATTTGCGAACGTTCGGCTTGCCCTCGATCAGCTTGGCAACAACGGCCTCCATCTGCTCGTCCGTGAGATTGTAGACATCATCGAAACCGAGCATCTTCGCGGTGACGTAGAGCGCGTGCTTGTCATCCCAGAGCGATACCCGGTCCGCGTTTTCCGGCGCCCAGAAAGCTTGCGTCGAAGTCGGCGGCGTATCGAAAGCATCGACGCGATACATGTAGGGAATCGTTCCCCACGTATAGGGCACGCCCAGATACATGCCGTCCGAATAGGTCGCCGGGTGCTTTCGGAAGATTTCATATGTGTCATTGAAAGCCTCGATACGGGACACGTCGATCGACTCAACAAGCCCCGCCGCCATCAGAACCTGGGCTCCATCGGCTGACGGGATGACAAGGTCGAAGACACCGCCGCCGCCTTGCAGTTTGGGAGCGAAATCGTCATTGGTGCCGACGAACGTCGATGTCACGCGACAGCCGGATTGTTCTTCGAACGCTTCGACAAAGCTCGGATCGGTATACCCTTCCCAGACCATCATATTGAGTTCGCCCGCGGCCAGCGCTCCGGCTGGCCCCGAAACGGCAAGCATGCCCCCTGCGAGAAGCACGGACATCGTTCCGCATAGTCTCTTGCCTTTGTTGCGCATCATTCCCCTCCTGCTGATTGCATCCGGCACCCCTGTACCGATCCGGCCGTCCGGCGCGCCTGCTCCCTGAACGCAGCGCGTTGAAAACGATCAGGCGCCACCATCGGAAACTGCTCTTCATTGCCGACGGCGTGAAATGCGAACGGCGCCACGGACAGAAGGCTTGCACAGGTCTCCAGATGATGTCAATAATTCAGAATTATATTTCGTATCGCAGAATTCCAAGAGAGCGGAGCCATGGAACTGACAGACAAGGTCGCCATCGTAACAGGTGCCGGACAGGGAATCGGCGCATCGACGGCTCAGGCATTGGCTGGTGCTGGCGCCAGCGTTCTTGTGGTCGACAAGATCATCGAAAGGGCAGAGCGGACCGCGGCCGACTTGTCCGAAACAGGGATGCGCGCCGTCGGCTTCCGGGCCGACGTGACGATCCCCGGTGAAAACGAACTGATGGTCGAGGCCGCGCTCGATCAACTTGGCGGACTAGATGTCTTCGTTTCCTGCGCGGGCATCTATCCGGACAAAGCGCTTCTGGAGATGGACCTTGACTTCTGGTCGAACGTCCTTGCGCTCAACCTCACCGGCACTTTTCTCGGAGCCAAGGCGTGCGCGAACGCGATGGCACAGCGCGGCGGCGGTCGTATCGTGCTGACGTCATCGATCACCGGCAACCGCGTCGGTATGGGCGGATTGAGCGCCTATGCGGCCTCAAAGGCCGGCGTTAACGGACTCATCAAGAGCGCGGCGATCGAACTCGCGGAACACGACATACGGATCAATGGCGTTGAACCGGGCATGGTCCGAACCGAGGGATTGCTGGCGTTCGGCGAGGAGTTTCTTGACACGCTCGGCAGCGAAAACCCGTTCGGGCGCATTGCCCGACCTGAGGAAATCGCAAGCGTCATTGCGTTTCTCGCTTCAGACGCCTCCGCCTTCATCACAGGACAGACGATCGTCATTGACGGCGGACAGACACTGCCAGAAGTGCCGTATGCGCTGGTCGGTCGGCCCGGGAAGCCTTGAAAGGCGGTGATATCGGTAGCGCCAGTAAACCTATCGACCGTCCAGGGTCGCCTTCACATGCCGTGTCAGTTCGACAAGGCGTGGCCCAAGGTCCTGTTGCAGTTTCTGCGCGTCGAGGAGAAACGACGCCCCGCCACAGGTGACCGCCAGCGGTGGTGTTCCATCCCGGGTTCCCAGAAACGCTCCGACGGCACTGACCTCGGGCTTCCAAAGGCCCATGACCGTGCAAAAGCCGGTCTCGTCGATCTCCCGCCTCGCCCGCTCGATGTTCTTCTGGTGAACCGGCCAGTTGGATGTATCCGTTTCTCGGACCTGATCGATCAGCGCGTCGCGCTCAACCGCATCGATTCCGTTCAGGTAGGCCAGCCCCATGGCCGTCGATATGATCGGTACGCGCGACCCAACATTGAGCCGCAAAGTCACCAGCGAGTCCGGGCGGCTGTTGGCGATGTAGACCATGTCGGCCCCATCACGCAGCCCGAGAGCAACGGCAACACCAGAATACTGTGCCAGCTCCTGCATGAACGGAAGTGCGATCTCGCGGATCCGCAGGCCGGACACTGTGGAGTATCCGAGCGAAACGGCGGCTGGGCCCAAATGATAGCGCCCGACCCCCGAGTCGTAGTGAAGAAAGCCGCATTGCCACAGCGTGTAGGTCAGGCGGGAAACCGTCGCCTTCGGCAAACCTGTTCGCTCGACAATCTCGAGGTTGCCCATAGGTTCGTCGCCGGCGGCGATAACCTGCACGATATTGAGACCTCGCCCAAGTGCCGTTACGAACTGGCCACTCCGGGCAACGCTCTGCGCGGTTCCGCGCGACGCGGTTGGTTTGGCTCGTTTTCGCATGCGGCGCTCGTCCTTTCCTGTCGCTTCAAATCGGTCGGACCTGGAACCCTATCGCGAAGCGCTAAAGCCCAATGCCATAGAGCGCAATTGCATAGTTCGCAAAACCGTCCGGGACGCCATCCTACAGCAACGCGGCTCCATCACGACCACGCACTCTTGCCCGATGAACGGCGAAATCAGTCTGTGAGACTGTTTCCGCCCCGAATACGCAGACCGAAAACAAAACACTATTCCGCTTTTAGGCCAATCAGGCATGCGGTGCATTTGACTGTTGCGGCGCGCAAGCCCACGGCCAGCCAAAAGGAAGCGTCACGTTATGACCCATGAGAGCAAAAGCGACGCGGCGGCGGGCCCACAAGCCTCATCAAAGGATGCCGGTCCGTCATCACCGACGACAGTCTCAGCAGTCTCCAGCGGACTACTCGACGGCGTTCGGGTCATCGATCTGACGCGTGTGCTCGGTGGCCCCTACTGCACGCAAATCCTCGGGGATCATGGGGCAGATGTGATCAAGATCGAACCCCCGACAGGAGACGAGACCCGTTCGTGGGGCCCCCCGTTCAAGGATGGGCTGAGCGCTTACTATGCAGGCGCCAACCGCAACAAACGTGTCATCACGCTCGATCTGAAATCGGACGCGGGGCGGAACCTTCTGCTCCGGTTGCTGAAGACTGCTGATGTCTTGGTCCACAACATGAAACCTGGAACGCTTGAGCGCTGGGGCCTTGACTACGACACGGTCCTGGAGCCGGCCTTTCCCCGTCTGATCGTTTGCGAGATCACCGGCTTTGGCGCCAATGGCCCGTTCGGTGGCTATCCGGGATACGATGCAGTCATACAGGCGCTGTCAGGGCTGATGTCGGTCAATGGGGACGCAGAGAGCGGACCGATGCGCCTGGGCATTCCAATTGTTGATCTTGCGGCCGGACTGACAGCATCCAACGCCATCGCCATGGCGCTCGTTAGCCGCCAGACACGGAACCGCGGACAGAGGCTCGATGTGTCTCTTTATGATGTTGCACTGGGTTTGCTGCATCCTCATGCAGCGAATTACTTGATGTCCGGCCAGGAACCACAACGGACAGGTAACAGCCATCCAAACATCGCACCCTATGATCTATTCGATACGTCCGACGGCCCCGTCTTCATCGCCGTTGGAAACGACCGCCAGTTCGCCTTGCTTTGCGCAGAACTTGGAACTCCAAAGACCGCAAGCGACGCGCGCTTTGCCAGCAATGCCGACCGGGTTCTGAATCGGGCCGAGCTCCATGTGGCATTGCAGGCGCCGATCGCAACCATGTCAGCCGAGGATCTGACCCAGCGTTTGCTGGCCGCAGGTGTACCGGCCGGCGCCGTCCGCACGGTCCCCCAGGTGTTGAGCCACGAGCAAACCCGCGCGCGCCGAATGGTGGTGGAAACAGCCGGTTATCGCGGCATCGGCATTCCGATCAAGAGTGCACAGACGCCCGGCTCGGTCCGCCACCCGCCAACGATCATGAATGCGGATGCCGACGCGATCCACCAGGAACTTGGTCTGGATCTGAACGAAGCCGACGCTTCGAGATCGGAATAGCCGCGCTCCGCCCCCGGCAAACCAAGTAGAACGGGGCCCTTGCAGAGGCGGGCGGCCGCATCCTGACGACGACACTGGCCTTGGAGGACCTTCAACAATGGCACTCAGCCCGGATACCCTTGCGCAGTTCAAGGACACGATTGCCCGTTTTGCGCGCGAACGCCTTCTGCCAATCGAGGCCGACATCGCAGAGCATGACCGCATTCCCGACGATGTCATCGCCGAGATGAGATCGCTTGGTCTGTTCGGTCTCAGCGTCCCGGAGCAGTATGGCGGCCTCGGGCTTTCTGTCTTTGAAGAATGCGAGGTTGTCGTCGAACTGACCTATGCTGCCCCGGCCTTCCGCTCAGTCATCGGGACCAATGTCGGCATCGGCTCGCAGGCCATCATGCAGGATGGCACAGAGCAACAAAAACAGCACTACCTGCCGCGTATCGCCTCAGGAGACATAATCACATCATTCTGTCTGACTGAGCCGGATGCCGGATCGGATGCTGCGTCGCTGAGCACATCGGCACGACTCGATGGCGACAGCTATGTGCTGAACGGCACCAAGCGCTACATCACCAACGCCCCCAAGGCAGGGTTGTTCACGGTTATGGCGCGCACCGCCGCGCATGAGCCAAAGGCCAATGGCATCAGTGCGTTCCTTATCGAGGCGGGAACGCCCGGCGTCCGAACCGGCCGACCCGACAAGAAGATGGGTCAGCAAGGCAGCCATGTGGCCGATGTGATCTTCGACGACTGCCGCGTGCCCGCATCGAGCATTGTCGGCGGGGTTCCCGGCCAAGGATTTAAGACGGCGATGAAAGTGCTGGATCGCGGCCGTATTCACATTGCCGCGGTCTGTGTCGGCGTCGCCCGCCGGCTCATCAACGAGTGTTTGCGCTACAGCCGTGATCGAAAGCAATTCGGACAGCCGATCGGAGATTTTCAGCTTGTTCAGGCCATGCTCGCAGACTCGGAAGCCGAGTGTTATGCAGCGCATGCGATGACCCTTGAAGCCGCGCGCCAGTTCGATGCCGGAAACCAAGTATCCAAACAAGCATCATGCTGCAAAATGTTTGCCAGCGAAATGGTTGGACGCGTGGCCGACCGCGCCGTTCAGATCCATGGTGGTGCGGGATACATGTCGGAGTATTGCATCGAGCGCTTCTACCGCGACGTTCGCCTCTTCCGCCTCTACGAGGGCACCACGCAGATCCAGCAGTTGATCATTGCCCGGCACATGCTACGGGAGCACGGCTAGAGTGTGACCCCAAGCTCCTCGGCGGCACGTGCGAACCCGGCACAGGCGCGATCGAGACGCTCGAGGATTTCGTCGGCCAGATCGAGATCGATGATGAGCGGTGGCAGAAACTGCATCACCGAAAGATCGTTGCCAGCGCGCCATCCGAGCACACCTTCCCGCACCGCGCTTTTCATGGCGATGTAGCCGCCCTGTGGGTGATTGAATTTCAGACCCATGAAAAGGCCCAGCTGCCGAACCTCGACAAGCCTGTCCGGATGGCGTGCCCGCAACTCTTCAAAGCCCTCGGCAAAGCGATGCGCCAGCTGCGTGACATGGCCGAGAAACGCGGGATCGGAACTGATCTCTATGACCCTCTCCGCAACCGGACAGCCGATCTCCGCACCTCCCATTGTCGAAACATGGGCGAACGGGTTCTCGTCGAAGTTGGCGAAGACGTCTTCGGTCATGAGCGTAGCGGTTATCGGGTAAAGCCCGCCACCGAGCCCTTTCGCCGTTACGAGTAGATCAGGCACGAAGCCGAAGTGGTCCACACCCCAAAACCGTCCGGTTCGACCTAGTCCGGTTTGAACTTCATCGGCAATGTAGAGGCTGCCATTGCGTTCGCAGGCGGCCTTTATGCCAGCAAGGTATCTAGGAGCCGGGATTGGCATTCCAAGTGTCGCGGGAACAGTCTCGACGATGACTGCCGCGACTGTTGAGTCGAGCGCTGCCTTCAATGCCGGCAGATCGTTGAACGGAACACGGATGTTGTCCTCTGCCGAGGAGTTGAAATAGTCGATGTACGAGTCCGCACCGCAGCCGAGCGCAAGGCCGGTGTGGCCGTGATAGGCCAGCTCAATTGAGACGATCTTGCGCCGCCCCGTGAAGCGTCGCGCCGCCTTGAGCGCCACATCGATGGCCTCCCCTCCCGAACTGCCAAAGACGACCCGCGACATGCCGCCTTGAGGGGATGTGTCGGCAAGCCGCCTGGCAAGCTTTGCCCGGGCCATGCTCGGCAGATGATGGTTGCCGGCATCCAGGCTCCCGGTCGCGTCGACGAGTGCCTTGATGAGTTCAGGATTGCGATGGCCGAGATTGTAACACCCGCCATTGACATGGCAGTTGATCAGCCTGTGCCGCTCCTCGACGTCCCAGACGAACGGGCCGTCGCGCCGGCCATACGGAAACTCGAACCCATAAGCACGCCAATGCCGGACCTTGCCCGAAGAAACATGCTCGGCGAATGCGTCGAAGACAGCGGAGTTGCTGGTGGTCATGGAACCTCCGGGGACAGCGTTCGATGGGTGAGTGAGGCGAGCATCTGCGTTGCAAGCGGGTCGGAGTCGACCCACTTGCGAACGCAAGCAATATCGCCATGTCGAGATTCGACGACCAAAGCATGGTCCGTGTGCGCAACATCAGATGGCATGTAGGCCACGGCAGCGTCACCCGCAGCGACCGCGAGATAGGTCACAATGCCACCGTCGCTGAGGACCGGGTCGCCCGCCGTCAGACCGACGCCTTGCTCACACGGTTCCAGAACGACGCGCGAGGCCGCGCTGGCCCGCTTTGGCAGATTACCATGGATTGAGCCGTTGGCTGGTCTTGCCGGAAGCAGCAAGTCCGGCGCCAAAAGACCGGGACCCATCGCCAACAATTCGCCGTCGGAAAGAAGACCCGCCTGCAGCGCAAGACGATTGTAGTCGTGCCGGCCGCCGAGCGTCAGCCCGATCTTCGATCCGATGTTGAGTAAACTGTCGACCACAGGTTCGGCGCGCGGCGTATCGACCAGGACATCCAGAACGGCAAACCCGCCCGCTTCTCGGCGCCGCCAATGGCATTCGGTCAAGCTGGTGTCGACGAGATGATCCAACGCGACGCCAGCACCAGCGCCCTCGGGTACGAACAAGACCAGATGGGCATAGGCCCGTTCCGAGGAGAATTCGAGGCCGGTCGGCCCACCGGCTTCGACCCGGAGACGGCTCAAAATCTCAAGCCAGGCAGTCTCCTGGTCCGGATCACAAAGGATCATCAGTTCATTGTCACCAAGTCGTGCGCAAAGCGCATGATGGACTGCAAGCCGGTTATCGGAGCAGGCGAAGATGTTGCCGACATGACCGGACGCGCTTTTCACGGCACCCAGACCCACACGAGCGGCTATGCCGTCAAGGTCGCGGCATCGGACGAGGAACTGGCCGCCGGCACTTCGGTCGATCAAGACCGAGCGCTGGGATTGCATATCGTTCGACGGCCGATGGTCCGGCTGTGGCACCACCTGTTCAGCAACCCTCCACCCGTTCCAATTGGAGAAACGAGCGCCAGCGCGCTCCAGCAGTGGCGTCAACGGCGAGGCGTGGACGGCTCCGAAACTCGGAGCGGCGTGCTCGCCTTGCGGTGGCCCGTAATGGGTGGCCTGACCACGCAGCGTCTGCGCAAAGACTTGATTGCGATCCTGGAAATGGGTTCCAAAACGGCGGATATCCAGTTCGGCCAACTCGGCAGGCCTGCGGGCCGAACCAATCCACTCCGCCAGCGCCGCCCCTACCCCGCCGGCATAGGATATGCCATTGGCGTTGAACCCGCCGGCGACAAAGAGCCCATCGATCATCGGCACATCCGAAACGACCGGCGCGCCATCCGGCGTGAACGTTTCAAGACCGTTGACCACGGTTTTCAGGCCCGTGGTCTCAAGCTTGGGAACCCGCGCCGTCCAGCGCTCCATGAACCCCTCGATCTGGTGCCAGTTTTCCTCGCCAACGTGAAACGAGAAGTGCTCGGGGACGTCCTCGTCAGGCCAAGGCTGTGGATCGGGCTCGTAGGCGCCAATCACCAGAGATCCAACGTCCTCCTTGAAATAGGTGTAGTTGTCGGGGTCGCGCACAAACGGCAGATGACGGTCCATGCCCTCGATCGGCTCGGTAACGATGTATTGGTGATGTGATGCCCAGAACGGCGCGTGCACGCCTTGACGGCGCAGCAAGGTTCGGCTCCAGACGCCGGCAGCGCATATCAGCGTGCCGCACGCGATGGACCCCGCCGACGTCTCGACGCCAACCACTCGGTTTTCGGTGATCTCGATGTTCGTGACGTCGACGCCTTCGATGATCCGCGCGCCTTGCTGACGCGCCCCGCGCGCCATGGCCATCGTTACATCGGACGCGCCGACCGTTGCGTCGTCGCGGCACAAAAGGCCGGACACGACCCCGTCGAAGCACATTGTTGGGAAAAACGCCGCAAGCTCATCTGAGGCGACCATCGACATGTCAAGGCCATAGGACCGCCCGAGTTGTGCGGCGCGGCGGTTTTCGGCATCACGCGCAGCGCTGGTCGCAAGACGCAAGGACCCGTCGGTGCGCCAACCGGTGGCGAGACCAGTCTCCTCCTCAAGCCCGCCATAGAGGTCGGCCGACATTGTCAGCAGGCGCGTCAAGGGCCGAGAGGCTCTGAACCGGGCAACAATGCTGGCCGCGTGCCAGGTGGCGCCAGCCGTCAACTGATGACGCTCCAGCAACACAATGTCGCCAATTCCCGCGCGCGCGAGGTGATAGGCGATGCTCACGCCAACGACACCGCCGCCGACCACAACAATCTCAGCAGATCGGGGGCAATCGGGCATGACCGATTTCACACCATGCCCATTGCCAACACGGCCTTGTCGAAGCGGGCAAGATAGTCGTCGGTGTAGGCGACGAAATCGATGTCGGCCTGATTGTGTTTTTCCGAAACGAGTGCCCACATCGCTTCGCGCAGAAGACTGCCGGCCTTCATGACAGCCGCCTGCTCGTCGACCGCGGGGCTCATCCGTTCGCCGAAGTATCGGGTCAGGATGGTGGCCTGCTCTTTTGCATCAACGCCGGCGTGCTCCATGACCGCACACAAATCGAAGTGCGGGTAGTTCCAGCCGCCATACTCCCAATCCACCAGCCAGAGCCGGTCCCCATCGTCAATGATGTTCTCTGTCACCAGGAGATCGTTGTGGCCGAAGGCGCGCAGCGCGCCGCCCATTCGTCGTTCCATCTGATCGTTGAGCGTCAGCAGGCGGTCGAGATCGTCGTCAAGCCGGCACCCATAGCGCTTGAGCGTCGCCGCATAGCCTCTGACGGCGTCGAAGGTTGAAAACGCGATAGGCGCGTCGCTCTGAACAAGGGACCCCATCGTTCGGTGGCATCGCGTGACGATCTCCAGTACGCGCTCCAGCATCGCATCGTTCTTCAAGCTGTCAGGCGACAGCGGAACCGCGCCTTCGATGAACTCGGTCACCATCCGGCCGGGCTCGTAGTGCACAATCCGAGGCGACAACCCGGCCTCATGGGCCGCCTGGCTGACGATGACTTCGTTTCGACGATCCACGTGAAAGATCGGATTGTCGCTCAGAAGCCGCGCCACATAGCGCGCGCCGCCCGTTTGCACGACAAAAACCTCATTGCTCATGCCGCCTTCAAAACGCTCGATCGTCGGCACGCCGCTCCAGCACGGCATCTTAGCAACCTGTTCCATGGCACTCATGACCACTCCTCGCCTCCCCACCTGTCGTGAAAAACGTCTCGCTTCCTCTGGCTTGACCTAAATTTCGTAATACGGAATTTCGTTCCATTAGTTGACAGGGACGTTACACCATGGAATCGATGCTTTCAAAGAGAAATCGAACAGCCGGTCCGATGGCAGCAAAAGGGCCGACCGGCTGGCCGACTGTAGCCGATAGACAATGTGGGAGAACAACATGAGACATGAAGGAAAAGCCGCTCTCGTCACGGGTGCGAGCAGCGGCATCGGGCGAGGTGTCGCGCGGAAGCTGGCAGCGGACGGCGCAAATGTTGTCATCCACTACAATGCGCGGAAGGAAGCGGCCGAGGAGATCGCCAACGAGATTGTCGGGATGGGCCGAAAAGCCGTGGTGCTGCAAGGCGACATGGCCGATCCCGCCATCGCAGAAAAGGCCGTGACCACGACGGTCAGCGAGTTTGGCCGCATCGATATCCTGTCGACGAATGCGGGGGTGATCGGCCCAATGAAACCATTCTGGCAAGTTGAGCAGGCTGAATGGGATCAATGCATCGACGTCAATTTGCGCGGGGTCTTCCTGTGCAACAAGTATGCCGCTCTCAAGATGATCGACCAGAAGGCCGGTCGGATCGTCAACACCGCATCGATCTTCGGAAAGAAGGGCTGGCCGAATTATGGAGTCTACGCGGCAACCAAGGCCGGCATCATCATGTTCACCCAGTCAGCGGCGAACGATTTGGCGCCACATGGCATCACGGTGAACTGTGTCTGTCCTGGCGTGACCGACACCGCGATGCTCGACTACGAGACCGAGCATTGGGCGAAGGAGTACGGTTTGACGATCGATCAGATGGAAGCGGAGTGGGTCAAGAACATCCCGCTTGGGCGGATGCAGACCGCGGACGAGCAGGCAGGAATTGTCTCCTGGATCGCGAGCGATGAAGCGGCATATCTGACCGGCGTTGCTCTATCCTGTGCAGGCGGCATGGAAATGAACTGATGCAAGGTCGTTCCCGGCACCTCGCCGGAGCGGGGTGCCGGCAGCACGGCATCTAGACCGCGCTAGCGCTGTCCGGTCTTCTCAGTGTTGTTGGGTTTACGTCCCGGTACACGATCCCAGAGCCGTTGCTTGAATACGTCGTAGACCGCATGAATCATCTAGATCGGGGGATACAGAATGTCGCCGAGAATGCCAGTCTTCGGGGGAATTTCAGAGATCATCATTGTTGTCCGCGATCTCGATGAAGCCATTCGAAAACAATGGGAGTTGTTCGGAATTGGTCCATGGGAAATCTGGACACTGAATCCTGCAACGGTTTCAGAAATGACCATGCACGACCAACGTCGCGATTTTGCCATCAGGTTTGCACTGACCAAGATTGGCGACGTTTACTGGGAGCTTATCGAACCCCTTGATGAACACAGCACCTATTATGAAACGCTTCGCGACAAAGGAGAGGGCGTTCATAACATTGTCTTCGAAGTTCAAGACTATGATCAAACATGCGCGTTCATGCGGAAAAAGGGGATTGGAACTCACAACAGCGGAAACTGGCAAGGTGTTCGATTCGTGAACTTTGCCACTAGCGGCCATCTCCCCGTAATTGCCGAGATCTTTGATGTGCCCGAAGGCGCCAGCTTTCCTCCTCCAGAACGGGTTTACCCCGAAAACTGATTTGGCGAATGGCTGATGCGTTCGATCAGCCCCATAGAGCGGCCGATAGGCTCCAGACTAAGCCATAGCTGGTAGGCTTTGCGGTGAGATGCGGCTCTCATCGCGTTGCTTGCCGTACCGAATGGCCTTCTTGCAGATTGATCGGCCATGGAAGCCGCGATGGGCCTCAATGCGGGTACCGTCAATGGACGTACTCTTGGTTACCGCACCGGAGGTGGCGATGCAAAGTGGGTCAAACGTCGACCAATGCCGATGGGGCCAGCTTTCAGGCTCTTGAGCTGCCGCCCCATCCAGAGACCGACTTGGCGATGACATATTCCTCAAGCCCCCATACGCCGCCTTCGCGCGCGAGGCCCGAATGCCCCACGCCGCCAAACGGAGACCCTGCCGCACGCGGCTGACCGTTCATTTCGACCATGCCGGACCGAAGCCGTTTTGCCATCCTGTTCCTGCGCGCACCATCGGCGCTCTGAACGTAGTTCGTCAGGCCATAGGGCGTATCGTTGGCGATGGCCACCGCCTCGTCTTCGTCGTCGAAGGCCATGATCGACAAAACGGGGCCGAATATCTCTTCGCGTGCGATCGTCATGTCATTGGTCACATCGGCAAAAACCGTGGGCTGGACGAAAAAGCCGCGGTTGAAACCCGCCGGTCGTCCCGATCCACCGGCCACCAAACGCGCGCCTTCGGCGACGCCTTGTTCGATACACGACTGTATACGCTCATACTGGCGAGCCGAAACAACCGGCCCCATGTGCGCGCCCTCCAGGCCGGACGGGCCGACCTCGATGCTCCGCGCGGCTTGCCGGGCCTTTTCCACGGCCTCATCGTAGACCGGGCGCTGGACGAGCATGCGCGAGGGGGCATTGCAGTTCTGCCCGCTGTTTGTGAAACAGCTCGTCACCCCGCGTGCGACGGCATCGGCGTCGGCGTCGGCAAAGATGACATTGGCGCCCTTGCCACCCAGTTCGAGCCCGACGCGCTTGAAGCTATCAGCGGATCGCTTGACGATTTCGGCACCGGCGCGGGCCGATCCGGTAAAGGAGATCATGGCGACGTCGGGGTGTTCCACCAGCCGCGCGCCAGCGGTGGTGCCATCACCATGGACAAGATTGAACACACCGGCCGGTATGTTCGCCTCATCAATGATCTCTGCGAGCAGCGCTGACGAGAACGGAGCATACTCGGAGGGTTTGAGAACCATCGTGCAGCCGACCATGAGCGCGGGGACGACTTTGAGAGCAATCTGGCTCATGGGCCAGTTCCACGGCGTGATCATGCCGACCACGCCGATCGGCTCCATCAGAATCCGATCGTCCGGCGCGTGTTGCCCAAGCATCCGCTCGAAAGAAAAGCTCTCGATTGCCGCCAGATAATTGTCGATGTGCCGAAGCGCCGCTGGCGCCTGCCTTTGTCGCGCAAGGTCGATCGGCGCTCCCATCTCCTGCGAGATCACTCGCGCCATGTCCTCAAGGCGCTGCTCGTAGACGCTCCGCAATCTTGTGACGGCCTCGACCCTTTCGCCAGGGTCGCGGCAGGCCCAGGCCGGAAAAGCCGATGCCGACGCGGCCACTGCCGCATCCACATCGCCGGCTCCTGCGAGCGCGACGGCACCGCTTTCTTCCTCGGTGGAAGGATCGATCAGCACGTGCCGGTCGCCCGACGCAGACTTCACCCACTGGCCGTCAATATAGAATTCGCGCAGTTCTCTCACGATCAATCCCTGTCATTTCGCTCTGTCAGGTCGCCGGCGATTACGCGACATCTTCCATCTGGGCGACTTCGGGTACCGGTGCGGCATCGAAGAAGTGGACGTTGGAGCGTTGCGGCCTGAGATGGATCGTTTCGCCCGGCTTGACTGCGGTGCGGCCACGGATCAGGACGCGCACCACATCGCCAGCCATGCGCGCCATGATCAGTGTCTCCGAGCCGGTCGGTTCAACGACCGAAACGATCGCCGGCCACCCATCGTCGACCAGATCAAAATGCTCGGCGCGCACGCCAACCGTAACGCGCGCGCGTCCCTTGGAATCGGCCAAGGGCAGATCGAGCCGCGTGCCATCAGCCATCACCAGCACCGTTCCCTGCACCAGATCACCCTCGAAGAAGTTCATCGGTGGCGATCCGATGAAGGCCGCAACGAAAAGCGTCGCCGGCTTGTCGTACAATTCCAGCGGCGGTCCGTCCTGTTCGATGACGCCGGCGTTCATCACCACAACACGATCAGCGAGCGTCATTGCCTCGATCTGATCGTGGGTGACGTAGATCGTGGTCGTCTTCAGACGCTGATGCAGTTCCTTGATCTCCGAGCGCATTTGCACGCGCAGCTTGGCATCGAGATTGGAAAGCGGCTCGTCGAAAAGGAAGACATTCGGATCCCGCACGATGGCCCGGCCCATCGCCACGCGCTGGCGCTGGCCGCCCGAAAGCGCCCTGGGTTTGCGGTCGAGCAACTGCTCAAGACCGAGAATATGCGCCGCCTTGTCGACGCGCGAGGCGATCTCGGCGCGGGGCACGCGTCTTTGACGCAGGGCAAATGCCATGTTCTCACGCACATTCTTGTGCGGGTAGAGCGCATAGTTCTGAAAGACCATGGCGATGTCGCGATCCTTGGGCGCGACATCGTTGACGATCCGGTCACCGATCAGGATATGCCCCGATGTGATCTCCTCCAATCCCGCGATCATGCGCAAAAGCGTGGACTTGCCGCAGCCCGAAGGCCCAACCAGGGCGACAAACTCGCCTTCTTCGATGTCGAGCGAAACGCCGTGAAGAACCTCTACCGAACCGTAGGATTTTCGCGCGTTTCGGATCTGGACGGTGCCCATTGTTGCCTGCTCCCATAGTAACGGCCGGTCACCTGTCGGCGGCCGGCTCTGTGTCGGGCGATCCGCGACCGGCGCCCCCGGATCTCTCGCGGATGGTCTCGATCAGGAAATCGCCCGTGTTCTTTTCATGTTGTTTGACCATGTCGGCGGCGCCGGCGAAGTTCGCCGCGCGCAACATGTCGCGGATGCGCTTGTGTTCTTCCAGGGCTTCGGTCAGGCGCAGGTGATTGGGCGCAATGCCGTGGCGTTGCGCGGACATCAGCCCGTGCATGTTCTCCAGAAGCCGACGGCACCAGGGAGATTGGGGATTGTCGCACAGGAGCAGATGAAACTCGTAGTTGGTCTCCAGCACACGCTGATAATCCCCGGTCTCAAGCGCCTGGCTGTATTCCTCAATGTTCCGGTCGATCTGCGCCAGCCGCTTTGCTGTGAAGTTCGGTGCTCCAAGCTCGATCGCGAGCCCACATATTGACCCGCGTAAGGCGCTAATCTCTCTTATCTGCTCGATCCGCAGCCCCTGCACCACCGCGCCGATATGGCTTTGCACATCCAGCCACCCCTCCGAGGCAAGGCTGCGGATCGCCTCGCGGATCGGTGTCTCGCTGATGCCCAACGCATCGGACACCTCGCGCGTCGTGATCCGGTCACCGGGCCCGACCGCGCCCCCGAGAATCATCGATTGAATGTGACGCCGGGCCATTTCGGTTTTTGTGATGAACGGTTCTGGCTTTTCCATGGGTGTGATCCGATTGCGTGATTGGGCGGCGGCCAAGCGCCCTATCCCTTCGTCGCTCCGTCCGCCAAGCCTTTAATCAGCCACTTTTGGACCAGAAGCGCAAAGACAACGACGGGAACGACAGTAATCGTCCCGACGGCCGTCAGCGCGGCCCAATTGGCGCCGTTGACCGTATCGCCGGCGATTCCAGCGATCGCCACCGGGATCGTCGATGCATTCCGGTTGGTCAGCACCAGCGCGAACAGAAGTTCTTCCCAAGCCAGGATCATGCTGAAGATCAGCGTCGACAGAAGGCCTGGCAGCGATATCGGCAAAATGATCTTGAAAAAGGCGCCATAACGCGAACATCCGTCGATCATCGCCGACTCCTCCAACTCCTTCGGCAGCGAAAGAAAGAAACTCCGCATCAGCCACATCACGTAGGGCACCAGAAAGGTCGAATAGGCCAGTATCAGGGTGATGTGCTTGTCAGTGAGCCCCAGATTTCGCGCGACCAAAAACATCGGCACCGCCAGTGCGATGGGCGGAACGCCACGCGACAACAGGATCAACGCACCGAACGCCGAAGCTCCCCGAATCCTGATGCGCGCGAGCGCGTAGCCGGCCATCGTTCCCACGACGATCGAAAAAAGGGCAGACAGCGTTGCCACGATCACGGTGTTGACCAGGCGCGGGACGATATCGGCGCGCGTCATGTATTCGGCATAGGCCGCGACGGTCGGCTCGAACCAGAAGGTCGGCGGGCTCGTGAAGATGTCGACCTGCTGTTTGAAGGATGTCAGGACCATCCAATAAACCGGGAACAGGAAGATGATGCTGACCGTGACGCCCCCCACAATGCGGAGCGTGTGACCGACCCTGCGGCGTCTGCGCGGCTGGCTTGCTGTCATGCTCAATATCGATCCTCCAAGACTCGGGTGCCGCGCAGGAACAGGGCGGTCAGCACCATCGTCAGGACGAGGACGATGACCGCCATCGCCGCCGATTCGGCAAAGCGCAATGAACGGAAGGCCTCTTCATAGATGAACAGGTTGATCACGTTCGTGGCCTTGCCAGGCCCGCCATAGGTTGATGCCAGCACGATATCGAACATCTTCACAGCGCCGAGCCAGCGGATGACAAAGGTTGCGGCGATCACCGGGATGAGCAGCGGTATCGCCACCGACCAGAGCGTCGACCACCAGTTCGCGCCGTCAATCTTCGCTGCTTCGAACACGTCCTTTGGCAACGCCAGGAGCGCGGCCGTGGCGATCAGCACGATGAAGGGCGTCCAGCGCCAGGTGTCGATGATGATGATTGTGGCCATGGCAAGCGCCGGGTCGCCGAACCAGTCGAGCGGTCCGATCCCGATGAAACCGAGCCAGTGATTGACGATGCCCCACAGGGGATCGAGCATCATACGCCAGATGCCGCCGGCGACCACCGGTGCGACCACCATCGGAATGATGAACAGAGCGCGGATGAAACCCCGCCCCGCCCATTCGGCATTGATGAGGAAGGCGATGCCGAATCCGAGCGCCACCTGAAGAGGCAGCGCAATGACCAGATAGACCAGCGTGACCCAAAGCGAGTCCCAGAACCGGTAGTCGGCCATAACCTCTCGGTAATTGTCCAAGCCCACCCACGCGCCGGCGCTGAAGGTGGCGATGTCGAAACGGGTCAGGCTGATCTCGATCGTGTAGAAGATCGGATAGGCCAGCAGCAGCACCATGAGCACGATTGACGGCACCATGAACGACCAGCGCACCGTCAGGTCCTTCAGTCGGCCCGTTCGTTTTTCACCACTGCCGACCAGTCCGGTCATATTGGTTCCAGTCACGGTTGGCCCTCCTTATCCGGCATCGCGATAGATCCGCCCGCGAGCGCGAACCGGATCGAGCAGCGACCAGTCGCCCTGCTCAACGTCGTAGCCGTCGGGAAATGGGGGGCGCGGCTCCATGCCGATGGATTCAAGCACCCGCTTGTCGCGATAGTAGCACCGTGCGACCACGCACTCGATGGTGCCCGCCAGCGCCGGATATGTGGACTTGAAGCGTGCAAGTGTCTGCATCTGCGCCGCCGGATCGGCTTGAGCCAGGCGTCCGCCCGCCAACCCATCGACCAACGCAAGCGCCTCGCGCACTTCCGATGCATCCCGGTCTAGCGAGCCTGCAATATCGGCAAGTATGGCTGGATCGTCCGCGCCCGGAACGCCATGGCGTGACGATTCCGGGATCATGTGTCCGGCAACGAGGCGCAGCGTGTCCAGCTCGGCGACGGATAATTCGGCGTCTGCCATGATTTTGGTGCCGCTCATCTCGGTCTCAATCGAACAGGTCATAAATTCGGGTCTTGATCTGGTCGGCGATGTAGAGTGCCAGCGCCTGGATGGTGGACGTCGGATTGACCCCGCCCGATGTGACGAAGATGCTGCCGTCGACGATAAACAGGTTCTTCACGTCGTGACTGCGTCCCCACTCATTGACCACGGAACAGTCGGGGTCGGTGCCCATGCGCGCCGTCCCAAGCAGGTGCCATCCGGCATAGGGCAGCGGCGATTTCACGGTGATATCGTGTGCGCCCGCCGCCTTCAGGATCTCGGTGCCACGAGCAATGGAATGGTCCAGCATCTTCCTTGTATTGTCCGAAAGGCGGTAGGTGATCTTGGGCGCGGGCACGCCATCCCGGTCGGTCAAGTCGGGATCGAGTGTCACGCGATTGGTCTCTTCGGGCAGGTCTTCGCAGATCGAGACCATGCCGGCGCTGTGTTCAAACAAGCGTCGGAACGCATCATGATGGCTCTCGCCCCATGGTAGCAGGCCGTCGGCCATGCCGTTCATGGCGGTCCGTGCCGGCCCCAGACCACGCGAGAACTGAAAGCAGTAGCCGCGAACGAAGTCGCGCGACAGGTCGGTTTCGTAGAACTCCATGCTCCAGGTGCAGATGGGTGGTCCGCGGTAGCCTTCGAGCGGCTCGTCGAAATGGCCGCGGATTTGCGCATAGGGGTGAAGCATCAGGTTCTTGCCCACCAGTCCGCTTGAGTTTGCCAGCCCGTCCGGGAACCGGCCTGAAGCGGAGTTGAGCAGAATGCGCGGCGTCCCCACGCCGTTGCAGGCCATGATCACGATCTGAGCGGGCTGGAAGCGCTCGTGGCCGTCTTCATCGACATAACGAACGCCAGTGGCCATGTCCTGATCGTCAGCTTCGATGCGGCTGACGCGGCACCGAGTGCGCAGCTCGATCCGTGATCTGATGGCCTGGGGCCAGTAGGTAACGTCGGCGCTGGCCTTGGCACCTTGGGCGCAGCCGGACCCGCACTGACCCAGATTGATGCAGGGTGCGCGCCCTTCATACTCGCGGGTTGCGATGGCCGCGTCCGAAGGCCACCAGTGCCAGCCAAGCCCGTTCATGGCCTGACCAAGCCTTTCGCCGGTTCGCCCGAGCGGAATGGGCGGCATGACCGCCTCTTTTTCCGGGTAGGCCGGATCGCCGGCAAGCGCGGCGATGCCCATCATCTGGTCGTTGAGTGAATAGTACGGATCGAGCGTTTGGTAATCGAGCGGCCAGTCATCGGCGACGCCGTCGAGGCTGCGCACACGGAAATCTGACGGATGCAACCGGGGAAAATGGGCGGCATAGAACACGGTCCCGCCGCCTACGCCATTGAAGTTTGCGATCTTGATCGGAGAGTCGTCATCGTTGACCGGATAGTCCTCCGGCAAGCCGCGCCGGTTCGGGCTGATCGCGTAGTCGTTCATGGTCTGCGCTTCCCAATCCAGACCGGCACTGGGGAATCTGGACGGATTGGGCCAACCACCCTGTTCGAGGCAGACGATCTGCATGCGTGTGTCCGCCAGCGCCCATGCGACCGCCGCGCCGGACGCGCCGGCGCCGACTATGACAACATCGACGGGATCGTTGCGGGCGACCAATCGTACCTCCCAAATGCTCGTGCGGATTGCCTTAGAGCGTGAGACGCGGCGCCGGCGTGCGTCTTGTCATCTTTGCATCCGGGCACGGCGGATGCGCCGCAAGCGCCGATTCGATCGGCTCGGTTCCCCAGCCCGGCCGATCCGGCACAACCAGGTGACCATCCCTGATTTCGGGTTCGTGCGTGAAAATCTCGGCATCCCAAGCGATACGGTCAATATCGGTCTCCATGATCCGCATGTTGGGCACTACGGCGCTGAAATGGGCGTTCATCATCGTAGACAAATGGCCGTAAAAGTTGTGGCTGGCCACATTGACGTCGTGGGCTTCGGCGGCAGCAGCGATCTTGAGGGATTGCCACACTCCATTCCAGGGCGTGTCGATGATGGCCACATCAACAGATTGCTCTCGGAAGAACGGCATGAACTGCTGCAAGCCGATGAGGGTCTCGCAAGAGGAGATTGGATGACGGCTTTGCGATCGGATGTAGGCCAAAGCCTTTGGATCGAGTGTATCGATCTCGACCCAAAAGAGGTCGAGGTCCCCGATCTCCCGCAAGATGCTGACGAAACCCTCCGTCCTGGCATTGAAGTTCAGGTCAAGCAGAATGTCGATATCGGGGCCGGCTTCCTCGCGCATGATCTGCAGATGCTTGCGAACATCCTTTCGCGTGCGGCGCTCGACGTTCCGGGCCGGTTCATGTGGCCGGCTGAAGCCTGGTGACCAGCCTTCGATTCGACCGGCATCGTCATAGTGGAATATGTTCGTCTTGAGAGCCGTAAGGCCGCGCTCGCCGACTTCGCGCGCTATCTGTCGGACACCGCCTTCGTCAGTGATGCCGGGCGAAAAATGTTCGGTCCGGGTCCGGTACGAAACACAGTGCGACCAGTAGACCCGGATCGTGTCGCGGACCTTTCCGCCAAGAAGAACATGGCATGGCACGTCAAGCGCCTTTGCCTTGACATCCAGGAGCGCGTTTTCAATCGCGCCAATGGCCTGGCCGACCACGCCGCCCGAACCGGGACGTGTGACATTGCGCAGATCCTCACGCACATGCTCATGCAGGTGCGCGCTTTGTCCGATGAGGCGATGGGCCAATTCTCCAATAACGGCCGAAACGCCCGGCGATCCGAAGTTCTCGTCATACTCGCTCCAACCGACTATGCCGTCCTCGGTCGTAACCTTGAGGAAATGGTAGTTGCGCCAGGAATTGCTGCAGGAAAGAGTTTTGACTTCGCTGATGATCGCTTTGGTCGGCATCGGAATTCCGTTCAATAGAGGGTGCGGCGAGCAGCGCCGTTATGGCCTTGTGAATTGAGGTGCAGGGCGGCGCTGCCTGCTTGGAATGAGCAGGTCACGGCTGTTGATTGTTGCGAGGACCGCAGCCCATTCGGGGGAACGTGAGCCGGATGCAGGCGTCTGCATCCGGATCCCATCCAGCGCTACCGCAGGGCGCGCTCGATTTTCTCGGCGGCGATGTCGAGTGCTTCATCGGCTTCGACCTGGCCCGCCAGCCCTCGGGCAATCTCATCGGCTAGAATCTGCTGAGCAGCATCCGAACGCGGACTGCGGATGCGCCACATCCCACCCTCGGCGGCCACTTCATATGCATGTTTGAGAGTCTGGTAGACCGGCGCCAGCCATGGCTCGGCAGGCTCGCTTTCCAGCGTGGAAATGCGTGCCGGAAACGAGCCGGCCAAAGCGGCGTTGACACTCTCGCCTTCCTTTGACGTCAACCACTGAAGGAACGTCCAGGAGGCTTCGATCTTTTCTGTTTTGCTGCTGATCCCGGCGATCCAGATGCCCCGATGGGTGCCAGCACCCGCACTGCCGACCGGAAGCACCTGAATGCCGACCTCGTCCGGCGTAAGCGTCGTCGACGCGGAGTCCACTGCGGTGGCCTTGTAGATGCTGCCCCAGTTGAACAGGTTGGCCACCAGCCCCTGCCGGAATGCCTGCAGGGATTCCGAGAAACCGTGGCCAAGACCGCCGGGCGGCGCATAGTCGAGCAGCCGCTTGTGGATCTGGAGCGATTCCGCGCCTGTTGGCGTAGCGAAGGCCGGCTTGCCGTCCTCGTCGAGCAGAGCACCGCCGTTCGCGTTCAGAATCGACTGCCAGATCGTTGGCGTAAGGGACTCGCGCACAAAGTAGGTGCTGATCGCCCAGACATCGTCCTTGCCGTCAGCGTCTCGGTCTCTCACCAGTTGTTCGGCATCGGCGAAGAACTCGTCCCATGTCTGTTCGGGTGTCGGCTCCTCCAGGCCGGCCTGCTCGTAAAGCGTCCGGTTGTAGAAGCGCAAGAGCACGTTGGAACGGACCGGAACCGCATATTGCACCCCTGCCCATTCTCCGGCGGCGAGAGGCGCCGCGCTGAAATCATCCCAGTCATAGGCGCCGTCTGTGATCGCCGCGATCTCATCACCCTTCAGATCGACCAACGCGCCGACCTCGGCCATCTGCGGCACCCAGGGATCGTCGATCAGATAAGCGTCGTATTCGGGGTTCGTACCGGTGGCATCGAGCATCATCTTGGCCAGCATGTCCGGATAAGGCACACCGTCAAACACGACCTCGATGTGGGGATACACCTTGTTGAACTCGGGGACGAGCGTGGTTTGCCACGTGTTGGCAAAAGCCTCGTTGGCAATGATCCGAACGGTGACCGGGTTCTCGGCCGTACCTTGACCCTCTTCCGCCTGCACCGCCGACCCCGTCGCCGACATCATCACGATGGCCGCCGCCATCGCGGTGAGCCGCTTCTTGTTCCGCCCCAACACGCCTGTTTCAGAGCTCATCGTTTCTTCCTCCCATAAGCCAAAACGGTCATCGAATATATTCTATAGAATATGGCCATCGTCAACCCGGAATGTGAAAATGGTGGAACGCCGAAATCCGGTCAGGACTGGATTCACCGTGGCGACATGGCTGCGAAGCGCAAAAAAGTTCGCCAAGATGGTGGCTGACAGACCGTTCGATACCGACGGCTTGTCTGGCTGCGAAGCCCGGACTTGCACCAGCAACCTGCGGGTCGGCAGGGATGTGGATATCACATCGCTTTCAGCGAACAGGTCGGGTCTCAAAAGGCGAAAACCGCCCTGCCCCCGGTCGGGCACAGCGGGTGGTGGCGCAGAGGGTTATTGTGCACCATCAAATCCGGCGTCTTCAGGTGTGGGCACTCTGGGAACAGCTTCCAGCAGTCGGCGCGTATAGGCATGGCTTGGTGCTTCGAACAGATCGGCGCAATCGGCCCGTTCGAGCACGCGCCCATCCTTCATGACCACGGCGCGGTCGGCCAGCGCTTCGATGACGCCCATATCGTGGCTGACAAAGAGACATGAAAAGCCGAGGCGCTCGCGCAAATCCGAAAGCAGCGAAAGCACCTCTTTCTGCACGGTCAGATCAAGCGCTGAAACGGGCTCGTCGGCCACGACGAAGCGCGGATGCGTGACCAGTGCGCGCGCAATGCACACCCGCTGGCGTTGCCCGCCCGACAATTCATGCGGCAAGCGCGCGCCATAGGTGTCGAGCGGCAGTTGAACCCCGTCCAAAATCTCACGCAGTCGCCGCTCGCCTTCCGACCCTTTTGGACCGAACCGGCGCAATCCGGCGGAAACAATCCGGGCGACCGTCATGCGCGGATCGAGGCTCGCATAGGGGTCTTGAAAGATGATCTGCATCTTCTGGCGGAAATCGGGCGGACGGGGCGCGCCATCGAGACGGACATGCCCGGCGTTCATCGGTGCCAGTCCGACCAGCGCACGTCCCAGGGTCGTCTTGCCCGACCCGCTTTCACCCACCAGGCCGACGATCTCGCCTTCGCGTATGTCAATGTCCACATCGTCCACCGCCACCACGGGCGCCGGGCGGGACCATGGCCATGTGCGCCTGCCGTCAAAGATCACGCGAACGCCGCTGGCTTCGACGACGGGCGGCGTTTTGGCGCCACGCCCCTTGCGCGGCGTTGGCAGAGCATCGACCAACCGCCGGGTATAGGGATCGCGCGGCGCGGCCAGAATGCTCGTGGTCTCGCCCATCTCAACGCTTCGCCCCGATTGGAGGATGACCGACCGGTTTGTGTGCTTGGCAACCAGAGGCAGATCGTGACTGATCAGGATCAGTGCGGTTTCTTCCTCTTCCACCAGCCGTGACATCAGATCCATCACCTCTTTTTGGATGACGGCATCGAGCGCGGTCGTCGGCTCGTCGGCAATCAACAGCGCCGGGCGCATCATCAGCACCGAGGCGAGCATGATGCGCTGGCGCATGCCGCCGGAAAACTCGTGAGGATGCCGCGCCAGAGCGCCTGCGGGATCGCGCAGCTGAACCCTCTCCAGCATCTGGCGCGCGCCCTCTTCGGCTTCGGCCCGTGACAGGCCGTGCTGATGCATCGGTCCCTCGATCATCTGCCGGCCGACGGTAAGCGATGGGTTCAGCGACGTCATCGGTTCCTGAAAGACCATCCCGATTCGCGCGCCGCGCACGGCGCGCATCCTGTCCGGGCCGAGATCGAGAAGGTTCGTGCCATCGAACCCGATGGAGCCACCGAGCACACGCGCGCCGGGCGGCAGCAGGCCCAAAATGGCTCGCCCGATCATGGTCTTGCCAGAGCCGCTCTCGCCGATCAGTCCCAGACGTCCCTTGGCCGGCATGGAAAAAGACACGTCATCGACGACCCGCCTGGGGCCGTCGGGCGTGTCGAACGCAATCGTCAGCTTGTCGACGGAAAGGAGCGTCATGGCCGCACGTTCAGTCCCCGCATGCGTGGATCGAGACGATCACGCAGCGCGTCGCCGAAAATGTTGATGCCAAGTAGAGCGATCGAAATCGCCAGACCGGGGAAGAGGGCAAGCCAGGGCGCGGTGACGAAGTCGCCACGCGACTCGGCAAGCATGTTGCCCCAGGTCGGTGCCGGCGGCGGGATGCCAAGACCAAGAAAGCTGAGCGCGCTTTCGGCCAACAGCGCCGAGCCGAACAGTGCTGTGCCCATGACGATGAGTGGCGCGGTACAGTTGGGCAAGACGTGCCGGAACAGGGTGTAAAACGCGGGGTCGCCGACAGCCCGTGACGCTTCGACAAACTCGCGCTCACGCACCGACAGAACCGTGCCCCGCACCAGCCTTAGAACCGAGGGCGCGTAGGACAGGCCAAGCGCGGCGATGACACCCAGCTGCGAGGGGCCGGCAACGGCCATGACGGCCAACGCCAGAAGGAGCCCCGGAAAGGCCAACAGCGCATCGGTGAGCAGCATGACGATCCGGTCGGCCCAGCCACCGAAATAACCTGACAGACCGCCAACGATCGTGCCGATCGTAACCGCCAGCAACACCGTCGCGAAGGCGACCGTCACCGAGGCCCGCGCGCCCGCCAATATCCGGGAGAAGACATCGCGGCCCCATTGGTCCGTACCCATGATATGCACCAGGGACGGTGCCTCGAAGCGCTTGAGAAAATTGGGATCGAGAGGATCGAACGGGACCCAGACATAGCCCATCAGCGCGGCCAGCAGCACAACGGCCAAAAGTGCCGCGCCAACGGTGCCGTTGATCTGACGCAAGAACCATGGCCGGCTCTGCCGGGTCCTGCGCGCCGCGGTCTCGGTTCGCGTCTCAAGGGTCATAGTCGCACCCTCGGGTCGAGAAAGGCATAGGCCAGGTCAACCAGCAGGTTCACGCAGACATAGATGAATGCGATCAACAGCAGGCAACCCTGCAGGACGGGGTAGTCACGAGCGTAGATCGCCTCGACCAGCAATCGGCCGATACCGGGAATGGAGAAGACGGTTTCGGTGACGGAAGCGCCGCCAAGCAGCCCACCAAGGATCAGCCCGATGACCGTGACCGATGGCCCCAGCGCGTTGCGTGCCACATGACGGGTGAGCACCACCGCTTCCGGCAATCCCTTGGCGCGCGCGTGTGTGACATAATCGAGCCTCAGCACTTCGAGCGTTTGAGCACGCATCATCCGCGCGACCACGGCCATCTCGACAAGTGCGAGCGTCGCCACCGGCATGATCAGGTAGCGCAGCCCGCCGACGAAATCCTCCGATACCGACACAAATCCGATCGCCGGCAGCCATCCCAGCGTGATCGCAAACAGCCAGATCATCATCAGACCCAGCCAGAAGCTTGGCAGCGACAGGAACAATATTGATACGCCGATAATCGCCGCGTCCGTCAGCGTGTCCTGTTTCCAGGCGGCGATCAGCCCGGCCGGTATCGCCATCAGAACAGCCACCCCGATGGCCAGGACCGTGATGGTGGCGGTCACGCCCAGCCGATCCCAGAGCGCCTCGGCGACCGGCTGACCGGTCCGGATCGACGTGCCCAGATCACCGGTCAGCACATTGCCCAGCCAAATGGTGTATTGAACCGGAACCGGTCGGTCGAGCCCCAGCTCGGTCCGCATCTCGGCAATGGCCGCATCGCTGTCGAGATCGTTGAGCATGATCTCGGCAGGGTCGCCTGGAATGGCCCGGATCAGAGCGAAGACGATGATGGAGACGACCAAAAGGGTCGGCACCATCATCGCCATGCGCCGTGCTACATAGGCCCACATCGGTTGCGGGTTCTCTCTAGATCAGTCGCCAACGGACCTCAGTCAGCGACGCTTGTTTGCCAGAAGCGCAAGCGACCACCCGGCCAAAGTTCGAACCCGTCAACACGATCCGAAAGGGCCACTGCCGTGGGTTGGCTATAGAGCCCGATCGCCGGTACGTGCTCAAGGAACATGTCCATCAGCTCATCGGAGATCGCCGCCCGCGCATCCGTGTCCGTCTCGGTCATCAGCATGCCGATCTTGCTCAGCGCATCGGGATCGGCCCAGACCTTGCGCTGCTGTTCGCCGGAGAACATGTCCCAGCTCAATGCCGGGTCGAGACGTGCCGAAAAGCCAAATGACATGATGTCATATTCGCCCGAGCGATAAAGATCGAGCTGTGTGCCCCATTCCAGCACCTCGATCTCGGTTTCGATACCCGCCTGTTTCCACATGGCCTGGGCCACAACGGCCTGATCGAACATCGTCGCGGACCGCCGCGACGTGATCAGGCGAATGGGCGTGCCATCATAGCCCGCCTCGTCCAGAAGGGCTTTGGCGGCGTCCACGTCATAGCCGTAGGTGCGGTTCTGGCCGTCGGTGAAGAAGCTGCTGATGGGCGGGATCGGCGACGCATTGTGCCCTTCATATCCCATCAGGGTCGCCAACTGATCCATATCCAGAGCCCGGGCCATCGCCTGGCGCAAGGCCGGGTTCGCCATTCGCTTCGAATGGCGCGAAATCAGGAATGTTCCCCATGCGGGTGTGGGCTCAATCAAGACTTCAAAGCCGGCATCGCGCATCTCCTGGGCGTCGGACGTGGAGATATCCAGTAGATCCACCTCACCTGCCCGCATCGCAGCCTTGGCCGATGCTGCATCCGGCACAACGGTGATCAGAACACGATCCACCATCGGCGTCTTGTCGCCGGTCATGCCATCCCTTGGTGCGGCGTCGGCGACATAATCCTCAAAGCGCTCAAGAATGATGCGTTCGCCGGGGCGCCATTCGGCCAGGCGGAATGGCCCGGTGCCGATTGGGCCCTGCCATTCACCGGCCCAGGCATCGGGGTGTTGCACCGCGGACGCGCCGCAGTCGAACCTTGCCATGTCCTTCAGAAAGAGTGGTGAGGGCTCGGAAATCGTGAACACGACCGTTGCGTCGTCGACGGCTTCCACGCTGGTCACCTGCAGACGGCCGGAGCCATCGAAGCGATCGCGGCAGCGCCAGCTCGTCCCCTCGTCCATCAACCGTTCCCAGGATGCGACCACATGCTCAGCCGTCATGGTCTCGCCATTGTGGAACAGTACCCCTTCACGCAGCGGGAACGTATAGGTCAGCCCGTCTTCGGAAACGTCGATCTGCGTTGCCAGCACGGGCCCGATGGACAGATCGTCCTTGTAGCCAACCAAACCCTCAACAACGTTGAGATGCACCGAGTCGGTAAAGCCCGACCGGTCGACGCCAGGATTGTCTGATGTGATGTCGCTGGTGCTGGCGACCCGCAGCGTCGTTTCCGCGATGGCCAGGCTGGGCAAGGTGACCAGCGCCGATGTCGCGAGAGCGACGGCTAAGACATGCTTCATTTGAGTTCTCCCTGACTTGATCTGATGTCGACAGCATGACGAGCGGACCAGAATGCTATTGTGCGGCGACCTTCACGGCGGCGTTTTCGAGCTGGTGCGTGGCCCATTCGGTCTGGTCGTCCCAAGGCGCCGGCCGAACGTGCAGAGCGCCGGCCGCCGCATCGAAGATGACGCTCGCGACCGTGCTGCTCAGATGCCCCGATCGCGACCGGACGGGCGGCCGGCATACGGCGAAGGGATGACCAAAATCGTCGGCAAGCGCTCGCTTGAACGTGGCCAGCGTTACGTTGGGCGCGTCCGCAACCAAGTGGCCCAAGACGCGCCGGTCCCGATAAAGCGTGCAGGGTGTCCGCCCTTTCAGCGCGCCGTCGCGCAACCTTGTCCGCGCTTCGGGCGCAATGAAATGATTGGCATGGGCAAAAAGGCCGTTGGCCTCGGGGTACAGGACAAAAACATCATCGGGCGTCGTTTCGAGATTGATCGCGACATCGCCACCGGCATGCGACAGGGTCATGTTGTTGGACACCGCTCGCGGCGCCGATGTGATGGCGCCGACCGCTTCGGCAAATGTGCGCGCCATCAGAGCCCGTCGCCGGATCATCGAGAGCGGCATTCCGGTGCGCCCGGCATCCTGCTCGCATTCCAGATTGTTGGCGGTGATCGCGATACCGGCTGAATTCAGCCCAGAGCGAGCCAGGCCGCCCGCCTCGACGAACGTCAAGACACTGTGACCAGCCTCATCGGTCAGATGCAGAACGATGGAGGAGTGGACGCACGCCGCATTGAAATCCCAGTTCTGGGCGTGCAGCAAACGACCGTCCGCAGTCGCTCGCGCCAGCGCCAGTCCCGACGTGCAACCGCCCTCCAACGCGCCGGCATCAGGCACCCTGCCATTGAAGATCTCAGAGCGCGCATTGATCACGATCACGGTCTCAACGTCGATCCCGGCGCCCTCGGAAATCGCATCGATCTCGATCATGCAGTCGGCATCGGTCGCTTCGATCGATGGCCGGAACTCGGCGGCGAGCCGGCGGACCTCGGTCCAGTCAAAGCCGCGCCGACCCATCGCTTCGCGGTAGAGCGCCTCGCCGGCAGCGATCCGTTCCGCAGCGGCGCGACCGTAGGCCAAGCCGCGATCTCGCGGAGAACCTTCGATGCGAACAAGGGGAAAAGGTCTGTGCATGATCATGACGATTGCACTCGTTGCGTATCCGAGTCAATCTTTGATTGTGACGTTGAAGGGAGCAAGGGCTTTATGGCAGCCGCCCTACACATTGCCGGCAGGCTTGCTATGACTGTCGCCATGAGTGCAGCCTATAGCGACCTTCACCGCCGACTGGCCGGCCGAATTGTCGAGATCGTCCGTATGAGGGCGCTGCCGAGGGGCGCCCATATCGCCGCGGCACCATTGGCCGATGAACTGGGCGTGTCCCGCACCCCGGTGGTGCGGGCCTTGAGCCTTCTCGCCGAGGTCGGAGCGGTCACGCGCGATGAGAATCGCGGGGCGTTTCTCGCCGATGTGAGCGCCTATGATCCGCAAGAGCTGGGCTCCGCGGAAGAGGCGCTCTATTGGCGGGTAGCCAACGACCGACTCGATGGTCACATCGAAGCGCAGTTCGATGCAGCGGGATTTGCGCGCCGCTACGAGACAAGTCGCGCATTGAGCCAGCGGGTTCTGTCACGCTTTGTCGCCGAAGGCGTTCTGGAACGCAGGCCCGGCGGCGGCTACCGGTTCGCTCCGCTGCTCAGCGGACTTGCGGCGACGGCGGCCAGCGTGCGATTTCGGCTGGCGACCGAACCGGCCGCCTTCGATGAGCCTGGATTTCTTGCCCCACCGGAGGAGTTGGCCCAAATTCGCGCCGAACAGGAGAGGCTGCTCGACACCCGCGAGACGCCCGGGCTGTCAGTCGCGAATTTCGAGCGCAATGCCCGTTTCCACGAAGCCATCGCCCGCTGGTCGGGCAATCCATTCCTGCTGGACGTTGCCAAGCGCCACACGGCGCTGCGTCGGCTGCGGCAGTACCGCATTTTCGTCGAGCCCGAGCGAATCGCCGAATCGGCGCGCGAGCATCTGGCCGTGCTCGACGCCATAGAAAAAGGCGACCTCGCCACGGCCCGGCGGAAACTGGCCACGCACATCAGCGAACTTCCCTCGGCCCGTGCCGCCTTGTCCCAACAGGCGGAAGACCCGACGGCCGAATGATGACGACAGATCTGACCGACGGGACCATACCTCTCATTGTGTTGCGCCATGCGCTGCATGAAGCACCGGAGGTGTCGCGCCGGGAAATGCGAACCGCCGAAATCATCGCTGCCCAGATGAGGACCGCCGGTGCCGATCAGGTGATGTGCGGTCTGGGCGGGAACGGCGTTGCGGCGGTCGTCAATGGCGCAGCCACGGGCCGGACAGTCTGCCTGCGTGCCGAACTCGATGCGCTTCCGATAACAGAAGCAGCCGCCATGTCACCGCGATCACGCATCGAAGGAGTCGCCCATCTTTGCGGGCATGATGGGCATATGGCGATGCTGGTCGGGGCCGTGCGCGCTCTTGCTGCCGATCGTCCCGGCAATGGCCGGGTGGTGGCCCTTTTCCAGCCTGCTGAGGAAGACGGCTCCGGTGCCGCCGCCGTCGCTGCCGATCACCGCTTCAAGGCACTTCAGGTCGAGATCGCCTTTGCCTTGCACAACAAACCGGGACTTCCGCTGGGCGCCATCGCCCTCACTCCCGGACCTACGACCTGCGCCTCGCGTGGCATGAGGCTACAGCTGAGCGGTCGTCCGTCTCACGCTTCTGAACCGGAGCTGGCCGTGTCGCCGATGCGCGCGCTGAGCGGCCTGATGCCAGCTCTTGAGACGCTGCGTTGTGGTGACAAACCGTCCGATGATGGCTTTGCCATGGTCACCATCACACATGTCAGCATGGGTGCGGAAGCGTTCGGCATCACGCCGGGCGATGGCGTACTGCTCGCCACGCTTCGAACACGAGACGATGCGGCGATGACCGACCTGGTGGCGCAAGTCGAAGCCCTGGTGGCGCGCCATGCGGGCTACATACCCCATGCGATCGCATGGGACGATGTGTTTGTTGCCATGGCGTCGACCCGGACAGCCGCCGAGATGCTGGCCGATGCCGCGGCGACGATGGGTCTGCCGAGTGTCGATGGCATATTGCCGATCCGGGGGTCCGAGGACTTTGGCGGTCTCGGCGTTCCTGAGCGGGCGTTCGCCTTTGTCGGCTCGGGCGATGGACCATCGCTGCATGCGCCCGACTATGCGTTTCCCGATGCCCTGATCCCGATCGGAGCCGAGCTGTTGGAACGCGCCGCGCGCATGGCTCTGGAGGATGGCGCCCTCTAGTTTGAGCGCCGTGTCGCCCGGCGCGGTGAGCGGCCGGTCGAACTCAGGACGGTTGCGCGACATGGATCGGCAACCTCAGCATAGGCGGATCAGCAGTGCCTCGGAGCCGCTCTCATTGTGGTTGCCGGGTCAGCGGAGTCCGCGCCATTGAGCCAGATGCTCCGGCGGTGCTGAAGCACTCTGCCGGTCGGAATCCGGTTCGATGCGCACGCAAGGGCCGTGATCGGGGTGCTGCAGTCACATCCGGGGCAGGTGGAACGCCAATAGAGACCCGAGCATGTGCAGCGTGGCCGCGATTGGCTCAGGAGACGCGCAGATCCTCGCCGGTCACAGCTCGAGATCAAACACGATGACATCATGTTCAACGCCGGTCTTGAGCGCTGCCAGAACACGCGCGGCATGCCCGATATGGGCCGGATGCTGCAGATAGGCTTTCAGCGCCCCCATGTCCTCGAAATCGGCGACGATCCCGTGCCGGAAACCCTGGTCGAGTTGTTCCGGACTGACATTGATGCCGCCCGAAACGCCGATGAAGCCGTCCACCTGGTCCACCAGCGCCTCAAAGCCGGCGACAAGCCGGTCGGTCTCGTTCGCCGGCAGACCGGGATCGAACCGAAAAAGCGCGATGTGACGGATCATCCAGCCGGCCTCCGGTCGGCAACAAGACGCATATAGAGCGCCGCCACGATGGCCAAGGCGACCACAAGGAAGATCGACATCATCGAAGCGCGCCCGAGATCGAAGAAACTGAACGCCAGCTTGAACAGATAAACCCCGGCAACAACGGTTTCGTTGCCCGGCCCGCCCTGGGTAATGAAGAACGGCAGCTCGTAGAGCCTGACGATCTCGATGATCATCAGAAGGCCGACGACCAGAAAGAAGGGCCGCATCAGCGGTAGGATCACGTAGCGAAGCGTGCGAAACGGACTGGCGCCGTCGATGCGCGCCGCATCCAGCACATCCCTTGGGATCGTTGTCAGCCCGCCAAGGAGAATGACGGCGACGAACGGTGTCCATTGCCAGACGACGGCAACGATGATGGCCATCATCGCGGTCGGCATCTCGATCGTCCAGTTGACCGGATCAAGGCCAAACCACTGCATCAGGATCGAATTGATCGCACCAAAGCGGGTGTTGAAGAGCATCCACCAGACAATCCCGGCGACGATGGGCGCGATGGCGGTCGGGATCAGCAGGAGACTGACGATCAGCCCGCGCCAGCGATTGATCGAATAGAGCGCCAGCGCCAGCGCGAAGCCGAGGATCACCTGAAGGCTTAGCGCTGCCACCAGCACGATGACCGTGACCTGCAAGGACCCCAGAAACTGCGGATCACTGACAAGGCTGTCGAAATTGTCGAACCCGACGAATTCGGGTGGAAGGAAAGGATTGGGCGAAAAGCGCTGAAAGGCCGTCCAAACCATCCAGATGAGTGGCACGATGCCCAGTGCCAGCAGCGCCACGATGGATGGCGTTGCCATCATCCACGCGAAACGTTTCTGTCCACGCATCGCCGGGCGCCCTATTTGAGTCCACCGAACGCGAGACCGCGCACGAGGAAGCGTTGCATGATGCCGGCGAACAGGATGGCCGGCAGCACCGACAGAAGCGAGGCCGCCGCGATCTCGCCATAGAGTTCGGCGATCGCGCTTCGCAGGCGCGGCAGATAGACCGTGATGGTGGCCACATCGTCGCCGGCGAGTTGGAAGGCCAAGACATACTCGTTCCAGATGAAAATGAAGGTGAACACGGCCGCCACCGACAGGCCCGGCCTCAGCACCGGCAACGCGATGCGCCAGAAGGCCGCCCAATATCCCGCGCCGTCCACATAGGCAGCCTCTTCCAGTTCGCGCGGCGCGCCTTCGACATAGCCCAGCATCAGCCAGACCACGATCGGGATCGTGAAGGTCGCATAGAGCATGATCAGCCCGGTATAGGTGTCGAGCAGGCCGAACTGCTGGAACATCAGATAAAGCGGTACGACCAGCGCGATCGGTGGCAGGAAACGCTGTGACAGGATCCACATGCCGAGGAAGCTGCCGCCGATCCGAAACCGGCCGATCGCATAGGCGCAAGCAACGCCGAACGCCAACGCGATGATGCTGGCCGTTGTCGAGATGATCAGCGATGTGCCCAGAAACCCGATGACCGGTTCGTTGGTCTCCGAGCCGAACCAGACATAGCGAATGTTGTCGAGGCTCAGATTGGTGGGCGTCAATGCCGCGGGAAACTGGAAGATGTCGTCGCGCGGCCGGAATGCGATCAGGATGATCCAGTAGACAGGGAACAGCGCGAAGACAAGAAAGCCGGCGATCACCGCCCAGGGAACTGCACGCCGCATCCGGTTGCGCCAGACACGTCGGGACGTGCGATCCGATCGGTCCGCGCTTGGCCTGGTTTGCTCAATGCCGGTCACCGGGCGCCCCCGTTCTTGCCGATTGGCCATCTTCGCTGAACAGGTGGGCATGCGCCGCGACGACACCCAGGCTCGTCGCTTCAGCGGGCAACACGGCGCCACGCAGGCGATGTTCTGCAACAACCCTGGCGCCCGCGCTGGCGCCGTAAAGGTAGGATGTCGGGCCCAGCCGCTCGTGCAGTTCCATTTCGAACGGGATGCGGAAATCGCCGCCCGCCAGACTGAGGTCCTCCGGCCTTATGCCGATCTGCATGCGCGCGCCGCGCGACGCGGAACCGGCGGATATCGGCATTGCGACTTCGCTGCCATCACTCAGGGAGAGCTTGCACGATGTCGCATCACTGTCGATCAGCGAAGCATCGATGAAGTTGATCTTGGGCGCGCCCAGAAAGCTCGCCACGAACGTGTTGGCGGGGTTCTCGTAAAGCTCAAGCGGCGGACCCACCTGTTCGATCAAGCCGTCCTTGAGAACCACGATCCGGTCGGCCAGCGTCATCGCCTCGACCTGATCATGGGTCACATAGATCATCGTCGCATCAAGCCGCTTGTGCAGCTTCTCGATTTCGACGCGCATCTCGATCCTCAGATCGGCGTCGAGGTTTGACAACGGCTCATCGAAAAGGAAGATCTTCGGATCGCGGACGATTGTCCGGCCCATCGCGACGCGCTGCTTCTGCCCACCGGACAGTTGATCGGGGGTGCGCTCCAGCAGATGATCCACTTGCAGAACCTCTGCGGCCGCACGGACTTGCGTGCGGATTTCGTCGGGCTTGGCGTCCGCCATTTTCAGCGGGAAGCCGATATTGTCGGCCACGGTCATATGCGGATAGAGCGCGTAGGATTGGAAAACCATCGCAATGCCGCGCTCGAAGGGCGTGTGTTCGTTCACCCAGTCGCCATCCAGCCAGATATCGCCGGATGTGACCTGTTCGAGCCCTGATATCATGCGCAAAAGGGTCGATTTCCCGCAGCCCGACGGCCCCACAAATACGACGAGTTCGCCGTCTGCGATCTCAAGGTCGACGCCCCGGATGATCTCGGTCTTGCCAAAGACCTTTCGGAGGTTCTCAAGCCTCAGCATTGTCATGTGCTCGTCCTGTGGCCGTTGGCGACCCCGGCCGTTACCAGCCGGGGCCGGTGATGCTAGGTGGCGATGTTGAGACCGGCTCTGGTGTAGGCGGCGCGCACCTCGGCCCAGGCCTCTTTCTGCTTGTCGCGCCCATACCGGTCGGTGATCTGCTGCCAGCGGTCCGCGGCCCCATCGAGCGCCTCGGCGGCCGAGCCGGAACCGTTGATGAAGGCATGCAATTCGCCCTGAAGCGCATCCATGTACTCGCCGGTGCCGGGCATGATCATCTCCGGGAAACCGTTTCCGATCACCGCCGACGCCGCATCGAGGAACTCCTGCGTCGGCGTCAGTGTCTTGAACGCATCGGTGGTGTAATCGGTCTTCAGATACATGTCCGAGCCCGATTGCGCGTCATCCATGGACAAGACCCGCCGCTCGGGCGTCAGCAGCGTCTTGAGGACCGCCATGCATGCATCGGGCTGCTCGGTAAATGCCGAGACACCCGCGACCCGGCCATAGAACATCGAGTTGAAGTTGCGATAGACACCGTCGACCTCATAGCCCGGCCACTCGGCATAACCGAACTTGGCCATCTTGTCCGGACCGCCCGACGAGGCAAACCACGAGTTTTCAGCCCAACCGAGCCGCCCCAGATCCATGTACCAAAGCACCATGGCGACATCTTCGGCGAAGACCGTCTCCATCGTTTGCCCCCAGGACAACGAAGCCGAGCCGGGCGGTGCAAAGGCAAGAAGTGCCTTGAGGTCTTCCGCAGCGCGCACGCCAGCGGCGTTGTTGAAGCCCGGATTGACATCCTCATCGAACCAGTTGCCGCCGGCCGAAGCCATCATGGGCGCCCATTGCTGTTCAATGAACGGACGATCCCAGGTCGACGTCTGGAACCCGTATCCGTTCCTGCCGGAACCGGCCCAATCCCATCCCGTGAAGATCTCGGCAGCCTGCAGGAATTCTTCCCACGTTCGCGGCACGGTGAGTTCGGTCCCGAATTTCTCGCGGTAGCGCGCCTTGGCGTCTTCGTTCTCGAAGGCGTCCTTGCGATAGTACATCATGGCGACGTCGCCATCGACGGGGATCGCAATGGTATCGCCGCCCCATTCGCAATAAAGGGTCCGATAGGCATCCGAGATGTTGTCGAACAATCCCTGCGCATCATGCTTTTCGATCAGATCGTCCAACGGGCGAAGATAGCCCGTCGACGCCAGGTCGCCGTTGAACCGCGGGAAATGCATGACAAGGTCGTACCGTCCGCCGCCGGCTCGCAGGTCCCGCAGCGCGTCCTGATAGGATGTCGGGTCAGGGCTTTCGAGCAACCGCATCGCGATCCCGTGGGTTTCCTTGAGATAATCGGTGTGATGGGTGTAGATCGGCAGGATCTGGCCCGGATGCGACATGATGTTCAACTCCACGTCGAACATCCGCGCCTGGGCCCTGGTTGACAGGCCGGTGGCCGAAAGCGCGCCAAGGGCGGTTGCCCCTTGCAGGAATGTCCTGCGCTTGAGTGTCTGAGTCGTGATCATCGTATCCTCCCTGGGTTGATGAAGATGAATGGACCGGGCCTAGATCCGCTCGCCCGGATTGCAGATATCGCGAACCGACTGTTTCACAGACACCGGGTCGAAGATGTCGTCGAGCCAGTTTTCGCGAAAAATCAAAGGCTTGGCTTGCGCGATGGCATGCAGCGCGCCGTCGGAGAACTTGCCCTCGGGAAACGCTTCAAATGCAATTCCGAGTTCGATCTTCAGATGGCCCAGCATGAAGTCATGCGCGGCATCCCGCGGCACGCCCATCGATACCGCACGGTCGCAGGCTTCTCGCAGGGCAAGCGCGAGCGTGGCGCCGACGGTCTCGGACATCGCGGGTTCGAGGATCGCGATGTGCTCCAGTTCGCAGCGATGTGACCGCACGACGGGTGCGTATATCGTCCGGGCGACTTCTTCGCACAGCGCATAATGCTCTTCGGGGCCCTGTATCAGGGCGCAGACGATTCCCTGCGGTGCATGGACTCCACCAAAGAAGTCCTTCTGTGCGTCCACATCTGGTGTGAAATCGAACAAGGCTGGATGGCAGGGGTGCGTACAGAAGTAGGTGACATCATCCCTGTCCGGCATCTCGCCGGCATAGGGCGCGGCCGCATCGAGCACGACAAGCGCCGCGCCCGGTTTCACCTTGCCGATGATTTCGTGCGCAACCGCCCCGATCGCGCGGTCAGGAACCGCCAGCAGAACAACATCGGCATCGGCGACGGCATTGTCGCCCGGCACGGCCTGGACCCCGACCTCATCGGCAAGGCGCTGACGTCCGGCTTCGGAAATCTCGACATGATCGACGCCAAACCGCGACGGTTTGAGATTCTGAGCGAGGCGCACACCCATTTTTCCGCCAGCGCCCAAGAGTGCAACCTTGGTCATCAGTTCGGTCCTTTCGAAATGCCGGGGCGCGCGCCGGCCCCGTTCTTGATCCAGCCGAAATAGTCGGGACTGCCCATCTGCCCGCCCTTGAGAGCAATCTGCAGCCCGTCCAGGCCCGCGCGCTCGGAGTGGCCGCAAAGAAGCGCGGCGCCGGGGATGGTTGGCGCAACCGCCGTCAGGGCAAATACGCCGAGTTGCCCCATTGCGTGCCCCGAAGTGTCGCCGCCAGATACTGCGGCCCGGCGCAACCCGGTTGTTTCAATGACCTTGGTCAGAACACGCCCCAGGGCCGCGCCGATTCTGGCATTGGCTTCTTCGGAAGAAATGCCGGCGTTGGCAGCGCACCGCCGCTGGTCGGCTATTGCAGGATCGTCCGGCCCGCGCGCAGTCGCGATCAACGGGTCGCGGCCCTCCGAGAGCGCTCGGCACGCCTCTTCAACGGCCCGGTTTTCTGCATCTTCGTCGCCAGTGGAAATGGCAGCCGCATCAAGGCCAATGACGTCAAATCCGTTGGCCGCCGCCCAGCCGATCTGCGCGTCGGTAACCGCCGAAGCGGAACCCGAAACCACGATCATCCGGTCGACCGGTCCGGCGGATGGCGCATCAGGCGCCACGGGCAACAAACCGCGCTCTTGCCAGTAACTGACCAAGGCATACTCGACGCCCTGGGAGCCGACGACGAAGGGTGCCTTTTGCCGGTTCTCCCAGATTAACTGGCCGCATCGGGTCAGATGGTCCGGCACAACCGTATCAAGGGCAATAACCGTCGCCCCTGCACCGGTCTCGCTATCAAGACGCGTCTGAGTATCGCCATCTAGTGCCTCAGCGTCGACCAATCCGATGCGCTGGGAGGTCTGTTGCGCCAGATGCAGCCGAACGTCTGCCTCATCCATCGGGGTGACAGGGTGCCGCGCCATGACCGGATGGCGGTCGAGACGATGAACGGCGTCTGGAGCCGCCGCGAACACATGGCCAAAGGCCTGATAGCGCCGGATCGCCGGAGCGGCGACAAGGCAGGGCACCCAGTCGCTCTTGATTTTGGCCGTGCCCAGCTCGATGGCATGTCCGATGCTGCCGATCGCCGGAGAAGAATCCAGCGTCGAGCAGATCTTGTAATGGGCAATCGGTGCATTGCGCCCAGCGAGCCAGTCGAACACGGGTGGCAAGCTTTGAGACATGTTCCGGGGGCTTTGCGCCCTCGCTGTTGTGGCAATGCCAACGCCGCGCATACCGTCGAAGCGCGAAAGCTGGCCGTCCGTTGGCACATCGAGAAACAGGACCGAAGGCAAGCCCGCAAACGTCAGAACCTCCATCACCGCGGCAGCGCCGGTGAAGTCGTCACCGACCCAGGAAACCAGCAGCCCGTCAGGCAAAGTGTGCTCGGCGACCATCATCGGGCGTAGCGCTCCAAGGCACGCGCCAGCGTCGGGTGGTTCCTGGCATGGTTCTTGAGCGAAACGCCCCCCATCGCTGCCGCCCAGGACTGCCGAAGGCTCTCGACCCCTGCCCCCGGTCCGTCGGGATGCGCCATGATCCCGCCGCCCGCCGCATAGATGAGGTCGGCCGAACCAAGGCGACGATAGGTCTCGGGCGGCTGCAATGCCGATTGCCCGGACGAGAAAACGGGCATCGCCGTGCAGGGCTTGTCTTCGAACATCGGGGTCAGTTGCGCGCGCGCGGACCCGATCACGCTGTCATCATCCTCGCAGAACTTGTTCTGGAGCCCGTTGACATGCATGTGGTCGGCTCCGGCCAGTCGCCATATCTTGGACCAGGCCACGTAAGACCAGCCGAGCTGCGGATGACGCGACAGGTAACCCCAGCCGTTGCGGTGGGCATGGATCGGCAACTGGGCATGTCGGCCGAGCGCAATCATCCCCGCCAGACCGGCTGAGTTGAGGCAAGCCATCACGCACGTTCCGCCATGGGCAAGCACGAGGTCATGGCGCCTGCGCATGTCATCAACCTCGCCCGTCAGGTTAAAGGCATACATGACCTTCTTGCCCGTTCGGTCGGCATGGGCGTTGAGAACGGCCATCACGGCCCTCACCCGCTCGTCGAAAGGGCACGCCGGCCCGTCGGCCTGCAACTCGTCGTCCTTGATGAAATCGATATCGGCTTCGGCAAGGGTTTTGACCAAAGCCGCCGTTCCTGCGGGATCGAGCCCCACGCTGGGCTTGATGATCGTCCCGATCAGCGGGCCTTCTTCGACGCCGCAAAATCGGCGAGTTCCCGCAACGCCAAAGGACGGGCCGGGATAGGCATCGCCGAAGGCGCGCGGTAACCGGATATCGAGCAAGCGCAGACCGGAAAACTGGTGCAGCTCGAAAAGGTTGCCGGCCACGGTCGACATCAGGTTCGGAAGATCGGGACCGATATTGTCGATCGGCCAGGACAGGGTGACGTGGGCCCTCCGGGCGCCCTCCGGCCCGATCGGAGCTGCGCCGGGAAGCGACGGAACGGCAGCCTTGCCGATGACTTCGAGAGCTTCGACCCGCGCCGCCGCGCGCGCCTTGAGTTCGGGCGTTTCGCCGGGGATGGCAACAAAGGTACCTGACGACTGCTCTCCGGCCATGATCTCTGCTGCAAGCTGAGGATCGCCCGGCGTTTCGATCAGATAGTCGGCCTCGATCCGCGCGGTCATGATCGCGCTTCCTGCCAGTTGCGCATGTCGATGGTGCGCCGTCCTTCGGCTGCCTCGTAAGCGGCGATGGCCAGGCGAAGGGTCTCGATGTTGTCGGCGCCTGAAGGTTGCGGATCGCCGTGTCCTCGCATGACATCGACGGCGTGCCGCTGAAAACGCACGACACTGTCCTGAACGCCGTGCCACGGTTTGCCGCCCCAACGCGGCACCTCAGGTTCAAGATCAAGGGTCTCCCGCCCCGATCTGGTGTGCACCGTCAGGGCAAACGCACGATCCAGTTCTAGCGTTCCCTGATCGCCCTCAATCAGCGCGGCGGTGTTGGGAAACGGCTCAGGGTCATAGACCGAATAGAAAGAGCAGTCGCATATGGAGCGAGCGCCCGACCGGTGTTCGACAAGCGCGGTAAAGGCGTCTTCGCCGCGCACGGCCGGGTTCAAGCGCTGCGTGCTGCACGAGAGATGCGTGGCCTCTCCGAAGAACAGCCGGGTGAGATCAAACAGATGCAGGCCCACATCCATGATGGCGAACCGTTCGATCTCGGCGAGATAGGGCTGGTTGACGTAGTTGTCGTAACCGTGCCGGAACGCAAAGCGCCCGAAGTGCGGTGTCCCGACCAGGCCCTGATCAACCAGGCGTTTCATTTCGACAAAGGCGCGCTGCCAGCGGAAGTTCTCATGCACCAGCAGCGTCGCGCCCGCATCGGCACAGGCCGCGACCATGGCCTCGGCCTCGTGCACCTTCCCGGCGAAGGGTTTCTGGCAGATGATCGTCGCGACGTGCCCGGCGGCCAGCGTGACCAGCGGCAGATGGGAACTGACCGTGGTCGCGATGTCGACGAAATCGAGTTGCTCGTTCGTCAGCATGTCGGCGGCGTCGCTATAGGCGGCACCGATCCCGAACCGGTGGCCGATCTCTGCAAGTCGGTCGGGGTTCAAATCGCAAAGCGCGGCGATCTCGGCGCCCTCAAGGCCGGCCCAGGCGTTGAGATGGTTTTCGGCAAAAAAGCCGCACCCGATCAATCCGCCTCGCAAGCTCACGCGCCCACTCCGTCGCCAAGCGCGCGCCAGGACGCGCCCGCCAGCGGACCACCGGGTGCATTGGGCCATTCCGAAAGCGTACCGTTCGCCACGAGCATGACATCGTCGCCTTCAATGACGACTTGTGCCCCCGATTGGTCGATCGCGGCAGACTGGCCTTTCAACGTCGCAAGTAAACCAACGGCCCGCTCCAGCGGTCCTGCGATCGCGAAGGATCCGGCCGGTGCGCCCAGGCAGACCGCTTCGGCACCCACCGAAGCCGCTTGGGCTGCGATCACAATTGCATAAGCGGCGGCAAAATCGGACGCTTGGCGCGGGTCGTCGGCCGTCATCGTCTTGCGTACATTGTCGGTGTTGTCTTGCAGCCCGGCGCCGTAAGGGTTGCTGCGCATACCGATCGCACACAGCCCAAGCCGGTAGTCCCGGTCTCCGCCGATCGCGCGCGCGCTGGCAAAGACCGACGGAGTGGCTTCAAGTGTCTGCAGGACCGAGCGGTCGTCAGCTGCATGGACAATGGCCGAGTTGCCATGGGTGACGTAGTCGCCCAGCCCCCCGGTTGGGGGGCGACGGTTCAACTCGGTGAAATTGGTCAGCATGCCCACGCCGATGCGTGCTTCCGGAAACGCCGCCCGCGCCGCGCGCGCGCAATCGTCCGGGGTCGGTCCGCCTGGCCATGGTCCATCGGGCTGATAGCTCTTCAAGAACGGTTCTGGCAGCGCAACGACATGCCGCGGTTTGAGCCCGATAGTCTCAAACCGCGTCGACCATTGGTTCAGCGCCTCGTCTGCGGTGCGTCCCGCCGGCACGACGATCTCCGCATCGAAGGGTACAGCCGACAAACGGCGCAACGCATCGTCATGCCAATCGCCGTCCGGGCCGAATCTGGCAAGGCAGCTGCAGCGGTCTGGGATCGCGTCCGACATCCACCCCGGCTCTGCCGCCAGCAAGATCTCCGGCATCAGCGCAGATACCGTGCCACCATTGCCGGCCTGGCTTCGGTCGGGTTTGCCACTTGCGCGCAGGAGCAAGCGCTGGCGCACAGTCTGGGAGGGCTTCAACTGGTAGGGGAAGGGACGCGAAAGCGGACGGCAGTAGGTCTTGTATGAGGCATCGGACCAATTGCGCTGGTCCTCCATCTCGAACACATCGCCCACGAGATCGATCTCGACGGATATGCCGAAAACGTGGTGGCGCAGCCCGACCACGTTCATGGCCGGCTGCCCGGGTGAAATCCGTCGGGGAAAGGCCGTTTGAGTCACAGTGCCGTCCGGCGAAACGGTCTGCAGGGCGGTGCCCTCGACCCCCACCAGCGGATGCAGGACGCACAGTCCGGCCCGATTCACCTCAAGCATTGCGCCGGGCTCGAACGTCCAGTCGATCGTCAGCCTTCCATCGGCACGGCCTTCGATCTGCAACGAACCGCGCGAGCCGGAACCGGGCAGCAAAAAACGCCGAACGATCCTGATCGCTGCGTCCTCGCGGATGAAGTCGTCACCATCGGCGATCTCCGCCACAGTGCCCCAATCGCGATCGCGAACGGGCGCCGACACACCGCGCACGACCTCGACGCCAGCCCAGCGCACCGAATGAACCGTGCGATCTTCGACACAGAAATCGAGATCGCCGACGCGATAGCTGCTTGTTGCCGTGGACGGCTGCACCTGAAGCCTCCCCGCTTCAGAAAGTTCCATTGTGACATACTCATTATACCAGTTGAATTGTCAAGACCAATTTCATGGACCTTGCAGGGGGCCGACAGCTCAGGCTTCCAGAAAGCTCAGATTGGACTGGTGATACAGCTTGTTCGCGCGGGTCAGATGAGCCTCGACCGCATCTGCCGCGGCAATGGGATCGCCTGACTCGATGGCGGTCAGGATCGCCCGATGTTCTTCCAGCGTCAGCGCTTCGAGCCCCGGCTTTCTGACCAGATCAGCATGAAACTCACGCAGCCAGTCAAACAGCGCAAAGGCCACCGATTCAAAGATCGGGTTGCCGGAGATCGCGGCGATCCGGCGATGAAAACGCCCGTCGAAAGCCAGAAACTCGATCGGATTGTCCCTGACGCTGCGCTGGCCGTCCAGCAGGTCAGCGAGATCACGAACGTCAGCAATCGTGCGCCTTTCAGCCGCGATCCGCGCCATGCTTGTCTCCAGCAGCACGCGTGCTTCCTTGAGGTGATCAAGCGACGACGATGAGTGCGTCAGAAGGTGCTGCATCGATACACCCATCTGCTCGATCAGCGCATTCATCGAAGGCGCGGCGACTTTGGGCCGGCCTCCATGGCGAATCTCGATCAAGCCCATCCGCTCAAGATTCTGCATCGCTTCGCGAATGGCAGGCCGCCCGACCTGATAGAGCTCCATCAGTTGGCGCTCGGAAGGCAGCGGATCGCCCGGAACGAGCTTTTCCTCGCGGATCATCCTCAAAAGCCGCTCTTCCACGGCCTTGGACAGTTTGCGGGGGCGTATGGGTGTTGGATCAGTCATCATACCAGATAGTAGATCGCCGGCTGCAAGATATCCAGCATGTTGGCCGACTTGAAGCTGATGTCGGGCTTGTCCGGGTTGTGGAGCACCGTTTGTCCAGCATCAACCTCTGAGCCCTCCCCAAGGAGTTGGCCCACGCCATGTCGTGGCTTTGACCGACGAACCGCACAACGCGCCAGGGCGGTGGTCCATGCGACCGAAAGCTCGGGCTGAAGGTCAGGACGCCGGTCGAGCACTTCGGGGCCAAGCTGGCATTTCCAGCCAAGCCCGCTCTTGCCGAAACCGCCGCGCAACAGGCGTTGACGGGACGCGCTATCGATTCTGTAGTGCTGTTCTTTCCACCAACATCGCAGATAGATGAGGCACAAATTGTCCGATCCCGCCAAACAGTCGGCTGATGCCTCGGTCGAGGAATCCCAGGCCGATGCCGCCGGACGTCGGGCCAGCGGAGAGTTCGTCCGCGGGGTGAGCGGGTTCCGACATGTTCTTGGCGAAGCCCGGGAGTTTCCCGCCGAAGCCGATAGGTACCATCTTTTTGTGGCTCTGAATTGCCCCTGGTGCCACCGGGTCACGCTGGCGAGGAACGTTCTTGGCCTCGAGCAGGCGATCTCCGTCGACATCGCATTTCCCAATCGGACGTCGGACGACGATCCGGCGGGGGCCGGCCTATGGGAATTCAGTCCCGAACGCACCGCAACCCTGACCGGCAAACCGCTGCCCGAATGCACTGCGGAAACGGGCACCGGCCAGCGCTTTCGATTGGCCAAGCAGATCTACGAAGCCGAGAGCGCACAGGAAACCAGCCTGCCGATCCTCTACGACAAGAAAACCAAGCGCATTGTCTCCAACGAAAGCGCGGAGATCATTCGCGCGCTGGACCAGCAGGCCGCGCCGCTCGGCAGCGCGTTGACCAACGTCGACCGGCCCCGTCTGTACCCGATGGGTGAAGAGAATGGGCAGTTGCGCCGACAGATCGACGAATTGAACGAGCAGATTTACGTCAACATCAACAATGGTGCGTACAAGGCCGGGTTCTCGTCCGATCAGAAGGTCTACGCCACCGCCTTCTCGAACTACTTCGGCGCGCTTGATGTTCTGGAGGCACGGCTGGCGGCCGACAATCGTCCGTTCCTGACCGGTGACGCATTAACCGAGGCCGACCTGCGGCTTTTCCCGACGCTCTACCGGCACGACCCCGTCTATTATGTGCGCATGAAACTGAACGGCGCCAGGATACTGGACTATCCTCATCTCTGGCGTTGGCTGTGCCGCGTCTACGCCTTGCCCGGCGTGGCATCGAGCATCTCATTGGTGCATTGCCGGCAGGGCTATTTCGGCCGGTCCTGGAACACCGTGGTGCCGCTCGGACCGCAACGTCCCATGACGTATCCCGAGGCATACCGGCATCCCGAACTCGCTCGCGCGCCAGCCCAAGAGACCTAAATCTCGGTGGACCGAAACCGGGTTGACCTGTTCGGCAGAACGCCAAACACGAACCACCGCTCAGTTCAAAGATCGGATTTCGGGATACAGATCAGATGGGTCCGCATCGTGAACTTCTCATCCGTTCGCGGAACAGGCTCACGATTGCCTTTGTATTCCAGTACGCGGTAATTTTCTAAGCTGACATAGTCCCACAGGTCCTCTGGGTTCTTTCCATACCGGGATATCAGCTCGGTATGCACTTCGATCAGTATTGCCGGCCGCTTGTCGGCGATCGTCTTTCGGGCGCCTTCGAGGACGTTGATCTCAAAACCCTCTACGTCAATCTTCAGCACGTCCGGCACGACACCGGTTTGATCGACATAGTCATCGATGCAAACCAAAGGAACCGTGGGGCCGCTGGCGGCGCCAGCCAAGACAGCCGAGTTCGACTTCGACTTCATCCTGATCTCGCCGCTGCGGTCACCGACCGCCGCACCGATCGGAACCACGTTCTCACATTGGTTCAGGGCAAGGTTCTGTTTGAGGATTTCCAGGTTGTCGGGCATGGCCTCGAAGGCGTGCAACTGGCCATTTTGCAATCGCTTCGAAAGCAGTGTCGTCGTAAGGCCATGATGGCAGCCGATCTCGAAGACGATTGACGAGCCGTCCTCGGCAAGCAGATACGTTTCTATATGGCGGATATCCTCGTTGTCGAGCCCGTCTTTCTTGTACCAGCTGGCCCCCGTCGGGTCGCCGATCTGGAAACGCAATGACGTGCCTTCGACGTTGAGGTCGATCACCTCACTTCTGAATGCGATCGCGGCCGCCTTTTCCGCGATGAACTCGCGGCCTGCAATCCGCCACCACGATGGATGCAGGAACTTCGACGGCAAGGCTCTATACCCCATGATCCATGTCCTTCGGCAACTCGTTCGATTGATCCATCTGTCTGAAATCCGGGTCAGTTCACGCCGAACAGATCGCGCGTATAGACCTTGTCTCGGACGTCTTCGAGATCGGTCATCATTCTGTTGGACAAGATGACATCGGACATCCCCTTGAAACGATCCAGATCTCGCTCGACGCGCGCGCCGTCGAACTCGCGGTCTTTCAGGAGTGGCTCGTAAACGACAACCTCCACCCCGTTTTCGATGAGCCTTTGCATCACGCCCTGGATGCTGGATGACCGGAAGTTGTCCGATTGGCTCTTCATGACGAGACGATGCACGCCCACCGTCTTCGGCGCTCTCGACAGCACACGGTCGGCAACGAAGTCCATCCGCGTCATGTTGGCATCGACGATGGCCTGAATGAGGTTTTGCGGGGTGCCGGAATAGTTCCGCAACAGTTGACGGGTGTCCTTGGGCAGGCAGTAGCCACCGTAGCCGAATGAAGGATTGTTGTATTGATCGCCGATGCGTGGATCGAGGCACGCGCCGTCGATGATCTGGCGTGCGTTCAGCCCTCCCATCTCGGCGTAGGTGTCCAACTCGTTGAAGAAAGCAACGCGCATGGCGAGGTACGTATTCGAGAAAAGCTTGACCGCCTCGGCTTCGGTCGACCCGGTGAGCAGAACCGACACATCCGTCGTTGCGGCACATTGCAGGAACAAGTTCGCGATGAACTTGCCCAGCGGCCCTTCATCTCCAACGACAATCCGCGACGGGTAGAGATTGTCGTGCAGGGCTTTGCTCTCGCGCAGGAACTCGGGGGAAAAAATTATCTCCTGTTTGCCCGTTTGGGCGCGGATGCCTGCGGTGAAGCCGACCGGGATTGTGGATTTGATCACAACGATGGCGTCCGGGCAGTACGCCATGACGTTCGCCAACACTGCGCTGATGGAGCGCGTGTCGAACTCGCCTGTATCCGGATCGTAGTTGGTCGGCGTTGCGATGATGACAAGTTCGCTGCCGGCGAAGGCTTCGGCCACTTCGCTGGTCGCCTTGACCGGCTGCTCCGCATCGAAAAGATAGCGGTTGAGCAGTTCATCGTCGATGATCGGCTGGCCGGCGTTCAGCCGATCGACCCGCTCCTTGGAGACATCGAAGAGGGTGACGTCGTGGTGTTGCGCGAGGATCGCGCCGTTTGACATCCCGACATAGCCCGCGCCCGCGACGGTGACCTGAATGGGTTGAACCTGCGGTGTTGCGCGCGGCGTCGCGCGTTCGATGCGCACCTCACTTACCAGGTGCGCATCATCAGAGCGGTTGAGTGCCCGCGAAAGCCCTTCTTCCGGACGAAAGTCCTTGATCGTTTCCAAGTTGCCCCTCCTATACACTAAAACGCCCTCTTCCCGGCCGACGGGGAGAGAATGGTGGCCACCACGACCTTGACGTCGCCAAAGACCGACCACTTTTGTATGTACGCCAGGTCATGGCGCAGACGCCGTTCCATATCGTCCCGGCAGTTGACCGGGCCTCGCGCGCCCGCGATCTGGGCGAGTCCGGTCAGACCAGGTCGAACCGACTGACGCATCCGATAGTTTTTGAACTGAGGGGCAAGGGACTTGTCCAGCGCCACGGGATGGGGCCGCGGACCGACCAGCGACATCTGACCACGCAGGATGTTGATGAGCTGCGGGAGTTCGTCCAGGCTGGTGGCGCGAAGAAATCGGCCGATGGGCGTGATGCGCGGATCGCTGCGACCTGAGGTTTGCCTGAACCGGCTACCCGCGGCTTCAAGGCGCATCGTCCGGAATTTCCAGATGCTGAAGACCTGACCGTGAAGGCCGGTCCGCTGCTGCCGGAAGAACACAGGTCCGCGGTCCTGCGAGTACACCAAAACGGCTATCAGGGCGAAGAACGGCAGGAGCAGGATCAACCCGACACCGCTTCCAACGATGTCAAAGAGGCGTTTGGCACGTGAGTTGACGCAACGCTCCGCGTTCGCAGCCAACCCATGTTCGGTCAGGCCTTCGAGCACCACCGCATGGGGTGCAAGAACGTCGTCACTGTTACTCATTCACGCCACTCTACAACGCTGCCTTTGGCCGCTCTGCCAGCCTCGTTAACGTTAACGCCCCTTTTAAAAGCAGTTGCCAGAGAGTCGTCTGGCGGCTAACGATGACCCATGTATACTGATAACTTAATGTTGACGATGGAATTTTCGTCAAATGGTAGCCATTTTTTTGGATCGTGCAAGTGCAAAAAGTGAGCATCATAATTCCGGCTTACAATTCGGAGAACTTTGTATCCAAAACTATTTATTCAATACTTCATCAATCTTTCAGAAAATTTGAGTTGATTTTTATCGATGACGGCTCGACCGACCGAACCGCTGAGATCTGTCGCGGGTTCGACGATGAACGAATCCGCTACGTGCATCAGGCGAACCGGGGAGTTTCAAGCGCGCGCAACACCGGAATCGAACTCGCAAAGGGCGAGTTCATCGGTTTCATCGACAGCGACGATCTTTGGCATCCCGACAAGATCGCAGCGCATGTCGCCCATCTCGAAAGCGATCCGACGATCGGGGTAAGCTACAGCGCCTGCCGGTTCATCGACGTGGACGGCGCTCCCATCAAGGCTGGCTATCGACCCAAGATGAGGAACATCGGGCCGGCCGACGTCTTCTGCCGCAATCCGATTTCAGGCGGTTCTTCCGGATTCTTCCGCCGGAGGATCTTCGACGACATCATCGAGCCCCGTTCTGGTGATGGCCATCGCCGCTATTTTGACGAGGACGCCTCGGCGCCCGGGTTCAGTTTCGCCGAGGACCATCAGTGCTGGATGCGCATGGCGATTCATTCAGACCTGCGGTTCGAAGGCATCGATCGCGAACTCACCTATTACCGCATCCATGATGGCGGTCAGTCTGCGATGATCGACAAGATGCACCAGGGGTGGGCGTCCATCGACGCGCTGGTGCGCCGGCTCGATCCGGGCCTGCACGCAAAGCACAGCCGGCTGGCGAACGCTTACCAGATGCGATACTTCGCCCGGCGCCTGATCGCGATCGGCGATGGCAACGAAGCGCTGGCCTATCTGCGCTTGATGCACAGCCATTCCTACAGGCCCTACCTCCACGAACCCATCAAGACCGTCTCGAGCCTTGCCGCTGCACTTGCGCTGTCGATGTCGCCGACGCTGGGCAAGCAGCTGATCAGCCGCGGAGAGAAAAGGGGAGCAGGATAGATGAGTGTTGCACTGGTCACCGGGTCCGGCGGCCTGATTGGCGCCGAGGCGGCCATGTTCCTGGCGGGACAGGGTTTGGTGGTCTACGGGATCGACAATGACATGCGGTCGTACTTCTTCGGATCCGACGCTTCGACGAACTGGCGTGTCCGCGATCTGAAGTCCCGATGCGCAAACTACCGGCACCACTCGATCGATATCCGCGATGCGGCGTCGCTCGACGCTCTGGTCGCCGATATCGGCCCGGATTTGACCTGCGTTGTCCATGCTGCGGCACAACCCAGCCATGACTGGGCAGCGCGTGAGCCGCTCACGGATTTCGCGATCAATGCGATCGGTACGCTGAACATGCTGGAAGCGGTGCGCAAACACGCGCCCGATGCATCATTTGCGTTCCTGTCGACCAATAAGGTCTATGGCGACCGGCCAAACACGTTGCCGCTGGTTGAACGTGAAACCCGGTGGGAAGTGGCGGACGATCACCCCTTCTCTGACAAGGGCATCGATGAGACCATGAGCATCGATGGTTGCATGCACAGTGTGTTTGGCGCGTCCAAGGCGTCAGCCGACCTCATGGTCCAGGAGTATGGCCGCTATTTCGGGTTGAAGACGGCATGCTTCCGTGGCGGCTGCCTGACCGGGGCGGGCCACTCGGGCGCCGAGTTGCATGGCTTCCTCGCCTACCTGATGCAGTGCACGCTGACCGGCAAGCCCTACACCGTGTTCGGCTACAAGGCCAAGCAGGTCCGGGACAACATTCACTCAAGTGATCTGGTGCAGGCGCTTTGGCATTTTTGCCGGGCGCCGACCAGCGGTGGCGTCTACAATATCGGCGGCGGGCGCTTTTCGAACTGCTCGATGCTGGAAGCAATCGAGCTGTGTCAGAACCAGGCCGGCCGTGAGCTGAACTGGACCTATTCCGACGAAAACCGCGCCGGCGATCACATTTGGTGGATCAGCGACATCTCGAAGTTCCAGGCAGACTATCCCGCGTTCGAACTGGCCTATGACATCAACGCCGTGATCGCCGACCTCTACGAGAATGGCGCAGATCGCTGGGCGGCGTTGGCCGGATGATCGACCTGGGCGTGCACAGCGTGTGTGGTGTGTCCGTTGCAGCGGTCGACTATGATGCGGCCGTCGCCAAGATCATGCACGCGGCTCAACGCAAGCGTCGATATGCTGTTTCTGCGCTCGCCGTGCACGGCGTCATGACCGGCTTCAATGACACCGAACACCGCAATCGCTTGAACAGCCTCGATCTGGTCGTGCCGGATGGCCAGCCCGTGCGGTGGGCATTGCGTCTTTTGCACGGCTGCAAGCTCGATGACCGTGTGTATGGACCGGAATTGACATGGCGGGTTTGCGCCGCTTCCGAGGCGGCGGGTCTGCCGGTGCTCTTCTTTGGAAGCAAGCCGGAGACGCTCTCCGCCCTTGCCGAAAATCTCCGTCGGGCGTTTCCCGACCTTCGCATTGCGGGTTTGATGCCGTCGAGGTTCCGAACCTTGACCGATGCGGAGAACGAAGACGTTCTCGAACAGATCCGGGCGACAGGCGCCGGCGTCGTCTTTGTCGGCCTTGGGTGTCCACGCCAGGAGGTCTGGGCCTATGAGAACGCCTCGGCGCTGTCCTGCCCGGTTCTTGCCGTGGGCGCTGCCTTCGATTTCCATGCCGGCCTCTTGAAGCAGGCGCCGCCTTGGATGCAGGATCGTGGTCTGGAATGGCTCTATCGCTTGAGCCGTGAGCCGCGCAGGCTCTGGCGCCGCTATGCCTATCTCAATCCGTTGTTCTGCTATGCGGTGGCCCGCCAGTATTTCGCGGCGGCATCGAGCATCGACAGTACGGCGGATCATGAGCCGACGCCCGCGCGCATCCGCTATGGTTGACGCGTCGCGTCCTCGACGCGGTGAACCGTGTAGACCATGTAGAGCCAGACGACCTGGAACAGCACGAACATGACGTTGACGCCGAACAGGAGTGTCGTCTCCAGCAGGTTGTGCAGCAACGTGAAGACAACGAAGCTTGCGAGCACCGCGCCCTCATAGGGGCGTTGCCGGCCAACAGCACCGCACAGGTTAAGGCTGATGACCAGCACCGGCAGGGCAGCCAGCAAACCGATCGCGCCACCGCCCAGCAAGAGGTCCAGATAGCCGTTGTGGCCATGTGCAACGGTCGCGATGAAGCCGAAGCCAAGCGACAAAGATGGCGAGTTCTCGCCGATCTGCCAGAACGATCGGAAACCGTACCCAGTCCACGGCTGAGCCTCGACGTAAGGCCAGGCGAAACTCCAAAGATCGGTGCGACCGGTCAAGGTCGCATCACCCGTCAATGCCCCCAATTGCTGTGCGAACGACAGGCCGGAAATGGCCGATAGTCCCATGCTTGCAACGGCGGCGGCCGCACATCCGGCAACGAAGGTGACGAGCGCCGGTATCCGCAGCCCCCATGCAAAAAGTGCGATGATGGCGCCCGCGGGAAGCGTCACGAGAATCAGGCCCAGCGATGTTTTCGATTGGCTTGCCACCAGCAGGAAGATGCAGACTGGCAGACCCGCCAATGCAGCCAGCCTGTACACGGGTCCGTCACGCAACTTCAGCAGAATGAAGAAGACCGCGACGACCGCGAACGGGCCGAGAACGTTCTTGTGCTGGAAAATTCCCCGATAGCCGAGCGGCGTTGGCTGTTGGGTCAAGACCGCGGCGAGGTTCAAGAGCACGCTCAAGATGACGACCCAGTAGACGCAGGTCATGATGTCGCGAGGCCGGTTGGCGCCACTGAATGCAAGATAGATGCAACCGGCAACCAAAAGCTGCAAAATGAGGCGTGAAACCGAGATGGCCGGCTCAATGGCCCAAAGGACACTCGCCGCACTCCAGGCGTAGAGTATGATCCACCATACCATGTAGCGCATATGGAAGATCGGTTGGCGGACGCGACCGATGGCAAAAAGGACGAGCGCAAACAACGCAAGCGTCGGAAACCAGATCTTGTGCAACAGGTGGGTGGAGTATTCGCCAAGGCCGCCAAAAAGCCCGCTCGTATCAAGAAGCCGATCGCCATACATCATCGGCCAAACGATCCCGCGGTTGAGAAACACCAACGCGGGGACGAGGACCAGCAAGCCGGACAAGATCGCCGACTGGACCGGGAAGGCCGAAGGCCGGCCGGGGAATGCGGCGTTTTCGAAGGGGGTGGCGGAAACCTGCATCGTCATGCTGCCAGTTCCCGGGCTTCAAGCGCTTCCGGAAGCACAATGGCGAGCAGCGTTGTCAGCAACACGATCTCGCCGATGATCAGGCTGTAGATCGCCCACTGCAACGGCGCGCCGATGAACAGGCCGCACAACAGCACGCCCGAGACCAGCACCGAACCGAAGATCGACACGGCGAGCGTCCGATACCGGTGAGCGGCCTGAAGATAAACGCCTATGCAGATGGCCGGCACGGCAAGCACCGCAAACAGGCTCCATAGCGGCAGGTAATCGAGGAAGGCGCGGGTTTCCGGGCTCGCGATCATGCCCTTGATGAACGGCAAAGAGGCGTTGAGCACGACGACATAGGCCGCACCAATCACGGTCAGCACCGCGGTTCCGGCAAAGAGCGTATGCAATGCGGTTCGCTTGTGTCCGTCGGCAAGCTGTCTGGCGATGATCGGGCGACTTGCGCGTGTCCAACCGAAGGCAAGCAGCGTTACAGGGTTCACAAGCACGCGGCCCGCATAGATCACACCGAGCGCCGCGCTGCCGCGCGCAAACTCGATCACGAAGACATAGAGGCGCATATGCGCTTCGGTGACCCCGGCGCCGAACAGGGCCCAGCGGCTCTTGGTCCAATATGGGGCATAACGGTGCATCATCCTCGGCAATCGGGATGGAGAGCAAAGCGTGGGCTGCCGCACGAACGCCAGCCCGGTCAGATTGCCGATGATCAGCGCGATCAACGCGGCCTGGGTAAGCGGCATTGCAAACGACAGAGCCACGGTCGCCGCCAACGCGACCGAGAAGGTGGCAATGTCGAGGCCGAGCAGACCAGCCGGTTTGCCGTCGGTCAGGTAGAGGGAACGCTGAAACTCGCGCATGCCGTTGGTCAATGCCAGAGCGCCCGCCAGAACTGCCAACTCAAGCGGCAGGCCGAACAGCAAGCTGAGGCCAATGACAAGTGTACTCGTCAGGCCAAGAACCGCGGCGTCGATCGTCGAGAGCATACGCAGGGTGACGCGACGCCGTTGGCCCGAAAGGGTTGCCAGCAGCACGTTCAGCGGCATCAGGATCACGGCGTTCTGAGCACCGAACGAGAGCAGGCTCAGCGCCAGCGCCAGTACGAACTGCCCATAGGCCGCCGGCGTCGAAAGCCCGATCAGCGCGACGTTGAGGGCGAACATGGACCCGCTGACCACGGCCTGATCCAGGACGGCTAGGTAGACGACATGTCTCAATTTACCACCGACGCTTGATATTCGATGGGGCAGCTGTATGGGTTTCGGTGCCCCCGCTGTGAAATAATCCCACCTTCATTCGGTTTTAGCAATATTAATTATAACAGTAAAATTTTATGATCATTTTATTCATATAAATACTGAATTTTAACATTAATACTAACTTACAGATAGGGTTGATAGATAGTATATCGCTTTGCTACGCTTCAAGGAAAGTAGGACACTTCGCCGATGAGAATTCGTCAACGGCGTTCTTGATTTCCTGGGAGCGGGGCATGCACAGGCTCGACCATTCGAAAGTCGAGGCAAGGCCGCTGACGCCGGATGCGGCGGAAGCTGTCAGCCCGCACGCCGGACCAAATCATCTCGGAGAGGAATTGCGCGACCTCTGGTGGGCGCTCTGGTCACGCAAGCTGATGATCGTCCTGTTCGTGGGGATCGCGATGCTCTCGTGCCTGGTCTACCTGCGCATCGCAACGCCGATCTATACCGCCAACACGGACATCTTCATCGACCCTCGCCAAAAGGAGCTGACAGGCGGCGAAGTGGTCCCGTCCGGCCTCGGCAGTTCCGCCTTGGGTGCCGACACTGGTCTTGTCGAAAGCCAGGTCGCGATCATGAACTCGGAATCTGTCATCAATGGCGTTATCTCGGGCCTGCGGCTCGATCAGGATGCCGAGTTCATCGGGGGCGATGGTTCCTCTCTGGTCGGCACAGGCATCCACCTTATGCGCCTGATCTTGTACGGCGACGTTGCGACCTATGAACGGTCGCCCTACGACGCGGCAAAGCGCAAGCTGATCCGGCGCCTGGACATAGACCGGCTTGGAAACACCTATGTCGTTCGCATCGAGGCGCGTTCGGAAGACCCCAACAAGGCGGCGTCAATCGCCAACCTTCTTGCCAACATCTACACCGCCGAGGCCCGCTTCCATAACTCATCATCGACGCAGGCGGCCGCAAACGATCTCAGCGGCCGGCTCGACGAGTTGCGCCAGACGATGCAGGAGGCGGCCCGCGCGGTTGAGGTCTTCCGCGAAGCCAACGGACTGGTCGGTGCGCAGGACGTTCTGGTCACCGAGCAGCAATTGTTCGAGGTCAATCGCACACTGAGCGAGGCCCAAGTGGCGACCCGCGTCGCCAGATCCAGCCTGGATCAGGCACGCCGTGCTTTGGCAGACCCGTTGTCGGGGGACTTGAATGGCCTTGAATCATCGCTTGCCGTGTCGCTTCTGGGCCGGCTCGCAGACGCGCGTTCGGAAGAAGCGACACTCCGAACAAAGCTCTTGCCGAGACACCCGCGCCTGACGGCCATGAGCGAGCAGATTGCCAGCATTGAGGGCGAGGTACGAACCGAGCTTGGGCGCGTCGTAAGCCGTTACGAAAATGCCTACAATGTCGCAAGGCAGAACGAGGCTGCTTTGAGCGCCCAGGTCGACAGCCTCCAGCAGGATACCGCCGCCTCCAACGCCGAGATCGTGCGCCTTCGCGAGTTGGAGCTTGAGGCGAAGTTGAGCCGGGAAATCTACGAGGACTTCCGGGCCCGTTCCAACCAGATCAACGAAGAGGTTGGCCTGCAGGCCAGCAACACGCGGATTGTCTCAACCGCCTATGCAGCGTCGCGCCCCTCGCATCCGCGCGGCCCGCTGCTGATGGCCGTCGCAATTGTCGCGGGGCTGACAATCGGCTGCTTCCTCGCCTGGTGCCTGCACATCATCAACGGGACCGAGCGGAAGTCGCGCCCGACAACGGCCATGCAGCCTCGACCGGCGCCAAGGCGGCGTGCCGATCGGCGACCGGAAAACCTGGACCCCGTTTTGGCGAACATGGGTCCGATCGTTCACCCGTCGACAAGAGGTCAAAAGTGAACAAGGTCCAGACCATCGATGAGCGCATACTTGTAACCGGCTCGGCCGGGTTCTTGGGCAGCCATCTGTGCGAGCGCCTGTTGAACGAAGGCTTCTCGGTTGCCGGTATCGACAATCACTATACGGGCACGTCGCGTAACACGCTTGCGCTTCAGAACCATCCGAGGTTCTCGTTCACAGAGCACGACGTGGCGACGCCGTACTGGATGGATGTGGACCAGATCTACAACCTCGCCTGTGCCGCCTCGCCGCCGCACTATCAGTCAGAACCAGTGGAAACGATGAAGACGTGCTTCCTGGGCGGGCTCCACGCGCTGGAGATTGCAAGGGCGGGCAATGCGAGAGTGCTGCAGGCGTCGACATCGGAGGTCTACGGCGATCCCCTGGTTCATCCCCAGCCCGAATCCTATTGGGGCAACGTGAACCCGCACGGTCCGCGCTCGTGCTACGATGAAGGCAAACGGTCGACCGAGGCGCTGTTTTATTCCTATCGCCAGCTCCATGGGCTCGACACACGCATCGCCCGGATTTTCAACACCTATGGCCCCCGCATGCTGCCGGACGACGGACGCGTCGTGTCGAACTTCATCGTGCAGGCGCTGCTCGGCAGGCCCATCACCATCTATGGCGACGGCTTGCAAACACGGTCGTTCTGCTACGTTGACGATCTGGTTGACGGGCTCATTCGTCTCATGAACTGCGACCGGAAGTCAGCCCAGGAACCGGTCAACCTGGGCAATCCGAACGAGTTCTCGGTTCTTGAACTGGCCGAGATCGTTCTGGACATGACCGGCTCCGAATCCGAGTTGGTCTTCAAGGAGCGACCTGTCGACGACCCGATGGTCAGGCAGCCGGAAATCTCGACCGCCAAAGAGAGGCTTGGCTGGGTCCCCCAAGTGCCGCTCAGAACCGGTCTCGGCAAGACGATCGACTACTTCGACATCTTCCTGTCCGAAACCGATCGCGACGCTCGACAACCCGCAAAAGCGATGGCGGAAACGGCTCCATCCGGCCAAGCCAGGTAATGCGCCTTGGTGGCAAGGGATCGTCCAAACCATGATGCAGTCTCGCCGCGATGTCCTGCACTTGAGCGCCGGTGCGATCGCGCTTGCAGCGACGGGCAGCTTGGCGGCGGCGCATGCTTCTGCGCAACCGGGGCTCAAAGAAGCCGCGCGCGGCAAGGGCATTGAAGTCGGGTCTGCATTCAACGGCTGGTTTCATCCGCCGCTCGAAGCGTTGCTGGTCGAAAACTGCAACATCATAACCCCCGAGAATGCACTCAAGGCGGCCAACATTTCGTCCGAAGACGGGCGTTCACTGACACCCGGCGCCATGGACGATATTGCGGCCTTTTGCGCCCGCCACGATCTGAAACTGCATGGTCACGCGCTTTTCTGGCACCAGAGCCTGCCAGCCTGGCTTCGGTCCAACGATCTTGATGAGGCAAAGCGAACCCACCTGCAGCATCTGCGCTTTGTGATGTCGCGTTACCCTGATGCTACAAGCTGGGATGTGGTCAACGAGGTGATGTCGGACGATGAGCGCCGCTATCGAGAAGTGCCGATACTCGAATCGCACGGTGACGAGTTCATTGCCTTCCTTTTTCGGACCGCCCGCGCGCTTGCACCCGATGCACGCCTTGTCATCAACGACTACAACCTCTCATGCGGCGCTTCATTTTGCGGCGCAAAGCGCGCACGCATGCTCTTGACGCTCGAGCGGCTGTTGCGCGCGAACGTGCCGATCGATGCACTCGGTATCCAGGCCCATCTGGTGCCGCGCTGGCCCGTGGTTCCGGCGTCCTTACGGGCGTTCCTGCGCGATGTCGGCGAACTCGGTCTTGCCATCTACATCACGGAACTTGACGTCAACGATGTGGATCTGCCCGACGATGTGGCAAAACGCGACCAGGCGATTGCACACGTCTACGGCGATTTTCTCGATGTCGCGCTCGACTTTCCAAGCGTCAAACGCGTCAGCTTCTGGGGCCTGACGGACAAGTATCACTGGATCGTTGAAGGCTATGCGCCCTTCAAACGAACCGGCGGCGCTCCGCGGCCTGCCTTGTTCGACCAGGAGTTTCGGCCAAAGCCGGCATACTCTGCAGTTCGGGACGCGCTGTCGCGCGCGCGGCCGCGATGATCGGAGATTGGTCTTGTCCGCGTGATCGGGGTCGGCTCGCCAATCGTTCGTGTGGGAGGCGGCTGTGGTCAAGATGAGCGCCTCCGTGTGGGACTACATCATCATCGGTGCCGGGTCCGCAGGGTGCGTTCTGGCAAACAGGCTCACCGAGGATCCTGATTGCACCGTTCTTCTGCTCGAAGCGGGGCCAAGCGACTGGAACCCGCTTATCCAGATCCCCGGAGCGCTCGGCCGGCTGAACGGTCCCGGGCTCAACTGGCGCTTTCACACGGTCCCTCAAAAGCACTTGAACAACCGGCGGATCTGGTTTCCCCAAGGCCGGGTCCTGGGCGGGTCGAGCGCGATCAACGCGATGATTTATGCGCGGGGCCAGAAGGCAGACTATGATGACTGGGCGGCGATGGGGAACGATGGCTGGTCGTATGAGGACGTCCTGCCGTATTTCAAGAAGAGCGAGCGCAACAGCCGGTCAGCTGATCACTTCCATGCCAGCAACGGCCCGCTTCGCGTTTCCGATCAGTCCGATCTCCACCCGATCAGCCGTGCATTCATCGATGCGACCCGCCAGCACGGACTTCCGGCAAACCCGGATTTCAACGGCAAGACAGCATTGGGATCGGGATTCTACCAGGTCACGTGTCACGAGGGCCGTCGGCAATCGACGGCGCGCGCCTTCCTCAGATCGGCCAGGGATCGGCCAAACCTGGTGGTCCGCACCAATGCACGCGTCCTGTCAGTCAAGACGACGAAGGCGCGGGTCACTGGCGTCGAGATCGCAGATGGCCGGTCTTCGGAGCTTTTGGCAGCCCGCAGGGAGGTTATCCTCTCGGCCGGAGCGATCAACTCGCCACGCCTTCTCATGCTGTCCGGCATCGGCGACGCCGACGAACTCTCGGCGGTCGGGATCACGCCCGTCCATCATCTGCCCGGTGTTGGCAAGAACCTCCAGGATCACCTCAACATCAACGTCCATCTTCAGACCAACGGCGCCAACAGCTACGACGGACGCGGCCAGTTCCCGATCGCTCTGATACACGGCCTGCGCTGGCTTCTTTTGCGGTCAGGACCGGCCGCTGCAACCATCGTTCAGGGCGGTGGTTTTCACGCAAGCGATGGTGGCGATCGCCCCGATCTTCAAATCCATGTTGCGCCGGCAACGATCGTGCGCGGCGGTCAGACGAAAATCACCGGCAGCGGCTTTACCGTCAATTCCGCGTTTTTGCGTCCAAGATCGCGCGGCACTGTGCGCCTCAAGTCGCACGATCCGCGTGTCGATCCGCTTATCGATCCCAACTATCTCAGCGATTCATACGACCGGAACATGGTGGCGGTCGCCATCCGAAAGATCAGGGCCATCCTGTCTCAGCCTGCGATCGCCAGCCTTGTTGCCCACGAACGTCTGCCCGGCGCCACGGCACAGTCGGACGCCGACCTGCTCGCCTACGCAAGAGAGTATGCGTGCACCGACTATCATCCGGTCGGGACCTGCCGAATGGGGCTGGGTGAAGACGCGGTGGTGGGACCTAACCTCAAACTGCACGGCTTGGACGGCCTGCGCGTGATCGACGCTTCGATCATGCCTAGGCTGACCAGCGGCAACACCAATGCTCCCACGATCATGATCGCGGAGAAGGGCGCCGACCTCGTGCTTGGGCAAGAGAACAGGCGGCCCATGCCGAATGAAGCGTTCGCCGGCGAACGTACGAAGGCATCTGACCCGGCCTAGTCGGTCCGGATCGAATTGCATGGCAGGCACCTTTGTGTTGGCTTGGCACTGGCAGGACAGAGTTGGCCGCCAAGCTCCACCATGATGATTCTGGAGCCCAAGCGCGTTCGGCCGCTTCTCGGCACGAAAAACACTCTCCTTAACGGTCCCCAAAAATGTTCATCAAACCGGAGGAACGCCAGTCGCCCAGTCTGTCTAGCCGCCGGGCGAACGTGCAACGATGGATCGCGCGCCATGCTCTTGGTCGTGCGCGCACGCTGGCAGGTTTCGGTTCGGCCGGGGTGGTGGCAAGGGCCTGCGGCCAAGGGCGTCACAGGATGTCGAGACTTGCCTTTACCCGGTCCATGACAATCGACGACGTAAATCGGCTGACATTGGATTCGTCGAAGAAGTACTCCTCGGTGAACTCTTCATACTCTTTCACGTCGGCAACCGTGACGACGAGAATGAAGTCCGCTTCGCCCGTGGTGTAATAGCATTGCTGAACCGCCGGCGCCGCGCGCATGCGCCGTTTGAACAGGTCCAGATGCATGCGGCTCTCTTTCTCCAGCATCACCATCACAATCACGGTCAGTTCCCGGCCCAGTTTTGAGGGCGACAGTACGGCGATGTCCTTCTCGATAACGCCCGTATCGCGCAGTCGCTTCAGTCTTTTCTGGATAGCCGGAGAAGAGAGCCCCACCTCGTCGGCCATCGCGTCGGCGGTTATCCGGGCGTTGGCCTGGACCAGACGCAAGATTTGATAATCCTTGTCGTCCAGAACTATGTCCGTGTCGCCCGTTGCGTTCTTGACAGTCTTTTTCATCACAGGCCCTGCCTACATCGACCGAAGCGTGCTGGTTGGCGCTTTAGACCGGGCCTTGCTTGTCGGCAAGCAGCAGAGCCCAGAGTGCGATTCTTGTTCGTCTGAGATCGCGTTTTTGGCACTCGGCGCGCATCCAAATCGCGAATGATGCGTGATTTGATTTTCTTGATCGAGGCGAATTGCTACGATTCATGGACAATTGGAGAGACGCCGTTGGGCGAATTGTCAGAAAGCCTGACGCAGATCAGGCATGCATTCCACAGCGATCCGGAACTGGGCTTTGACGAACACCGCACAAAGGCCCGGGTGGCCGGCTTTCTGCGCGAGCTGGGGGTTGAGGTTCATGAAGGCGTTGGCGTCGTGGGTGTCTTGAAAAAGGGCACGGGCAACCGAGCCATCGGCCTGCGCGCCGATATGGATGCCCTGCCCATCCACGAGACCAGCACGCATGGTTATGTCTCCCGCAATCCCGCCGTCATGCATGCCTGCGGCCATGACGGCCATATGACCATGCTTTTGGGCGCGGCGGAGCGCCTGGCCGGCGACACGGATTTCGACGGCACGGTTGTCTTCCTGTTTCAGCCCAATGAAGAGCATGGGCTGGGTGCGCAGGCCATGATCGACGAAGGCGTGCTCGAGCGCTTTCCGATCGAGGAAGTCTACGCCATCCACAATCTGCCCGGTGAGCCGGTGGGGCGGGTTTCCACCCGGCCGGGCCAGATCTGCAATTCCGAGAGCCTGTTCGAGATCTCCGTTTCGGGCCAGGGCGGCCATGCCTCCATGCCTCATGTGGGGGTGGACGCCATTGCCGTGGGCGCCGAAATGGTGCTGGCGCTGCAAACCATCGTGGCCCGCAAGCTGCCGCCCGGCAGCGGCGCCGTCGTCTCGGTCACGGAGTTCGTCACCAATGGCCAGCGCAATGTGATCGCCGGCGAGGCGGTGCTGATGGGCGATGTGCGCGCCCGCCGGCCCGAGGATCGCGCGGCGGTGGAGCGCTTCATGCGCCAGGTCGTCAGCGGTATCGCGGCCAGCCATGGCGCCCGCGTGGAGATGAGCTTCAACACCGAATTCGTGGAGACCATCAATGCGCCGGAACCGGTGGAGGCCGTTCTGCGCGCCGCCCGATCCGCCGGGCTGGAGGCCGATGGCGCCCGCCCGCCCATGAGCTTTTCCGAGGATTTCGCCCATTTCAGCACCGCCGTGCCCGGCTGTTTCCTGCTGTTGGGCAATGGCACGGACGGCCCCAACGGCCAGCCGCTGCACGCCGCCGATTACGACTTCAACGACGTGCTCCTGCCGATTGGAGCCGCTTTCTGGGCAGAGTTGGTCCGTGACCGCCTGCCTGTCAGAGAGGACCAAAAATGACCCTGCTCCTGCCCGTCGCCGAAATGGACCATGTGCACGTCACGCGCAAAGCGGGCGATGCCGCCCATACCGTGATCACCCCCGAGGATGTGGCCGCCGCCATTGGCGAGATCACCCAGTGGGAGGGCTACGCCCCCACGCCATTGCTCGCGCTGCCCGCGCTGGCGCGGGAGATAAGCGTGGCCGAAATCCACTACAAGGACGAAAGCCCGCGCTTCGGGCTGGCCAGCTTCAAGGCGCTGGGCGGGGCCTACTCGGCGCTTCAGGTGCTGCGCCGCCAGGTTTCGGCGCGCCTGAGCAAGGACGTTTCGCTGGAGGACATCCGGCTGGGCCGCTACCGCGAGGAATGCACCAAGATCACGCTGGTCTCGGCGACGGATGGCAATCATGGCCGATCGCTGGCCTGGGGCGCCACGCGATTCGGCGCGCCCTGCCGCATCTATATCCATGCCGAGGTGAGCGAGGGTCGTGCCGTCGCCATGCGCGAGCTGGGCGCCGAAGTGATCCGCATTGACGGCGACTATGATGACTCCGTCGCCATCACCAAGGCGGATGCGGAGAAAAATGGCTGGTTCGTCGTCTCCGACACCTCCTGGCCGGGCTATTCGGTGCCACCGCGTGATGTCATGGCCGGTTACAGCGTCATGGTGCGCGAGATCTGCGATGCCATGGACGAGCCGCCCACCCATGTGTTCCTTCAGGCCGGCGTGGGCGGCATGGCGGCCGGCCTTGCCGCGCCCTTACGCCAGTTCTGGGGCGACAAGGCGCCACGCGCGGTGGTGGTAGAAGCCGACCGGGCGCCCTGCCTCATCGCCAGCGCACGTGCGGGCAAACCGGTCAAAGTGGCGATCGCGGAAGAAACCATCATGGCGGGCCTGTCCTGCGGCGAACCATCGGAATTGGCCTGGTCGATCCTGGAGGATGAGGTCAGCGATTTCGTCACCGTACCCGACAGCGTTATCCCGTCCGCCGTGCGGCTGATGGCGCGGCCCCTGCCCGGCGACCCGGAGATTACCGCCGGCGAAAGCGCGGTGGCGGGGTTGGCCGCACTCATTCTGGGTCGGCGCGATCCTGCCCTTTCGGCGGCGTTCGGCCTGGACGAGACCTCCCGCGTTTTGCTCATCGGCTCCGAAGGCATTACCGATCCGGAGATTTATGCGGAGATCATGGACGGCCGCGATGCGGCCTGAGGCCCCCGCGCGTGACTTTGCCGAGGCCGAGTTCACCGCCCGCACCGTCAAGGCGCAGGCGAGGATGGCAGAGCAAGGGCTCGTAGGCCTGCTGCTGACCACCGAGCCGGAAGTGCGCTATTTTTCGGGCTTCCAGACGCTGTTCTGGCAAAGCCCGACACGGCCCTGGTTCCTGTTCGTGCCCGCTTCAGGCAAGCCCATTGCGGTGATCCCGGAAATCGGCGCGGCATTGATGCGGCGCACATGGCTTGACGACGTGCGGACCTGGGCCGCCCCCGCGCCCGAGGATGACGGCGTCAGCCTGTTGATCGACCTGCTCGCACCGCATTCCTGCGCGGGCGCGGCCATCGGGCTGATGAAGGGCCATGAAACCCAGTTGCGCATGCCGCTGGGCGACTGGGAGCGGCTAATCGCGGGCCTGCCGGGCTTGCGGATCGCGGACGCCACCGGCCTGGTGCAGGGCCTGCGCATGGTGAAATCCCCCGCCGAGATTGAAAAACTACGCCATATCTGCGCCATCGGTTCGGCCACATTTGTCCGTGTGCCGGATTTCGTCGCCGAGGGTTTGCCGCTGGAAGAGGTTTTTCGCGAGTTCCGGCGCGAGGCACTGGCACAAGGGGCGGATGATGTGCCCTATCTGGTGGGCGCGGCGGATCAGGGCGGCTATGCCGATGTCATCTCACCGCCCACGCGCGCCCCGCTTCGGGCCGGCGATGTGCTGATGCTGGACACGGGCTGCGTCTGGGATGGCTATTTCTGCGATTTCGACCGGAATTGGGCCATCGGCTCTGCCAGTGATGAGGTAAAGCGCGCCCATGACACTCTCTGGCGGGCCACGGAAGCGGGCATCGCGGCGGCAAGGCCCGGCAATACCTGCCGCGATCTGTTCACCGCCATGTCCGGCATCATCGCGGAACTGGACACTTCGGGCGGCAATATCGGGCGGCTTGGCCACGGGCTCGGCATGCAACTCACCGAGCAGCCTTCACATGCCGCATTCGACACCACCGTTCTGAAGCCGGGCATGGTGCTGACGCTGGAGCCATCGCTGAGCTATGGCGACGGGCTGATGATGGTGCACGAGGAAAACATCGTGGTCGACGAAGAGGGCGCCAGTCTGCTCACCACGCGGGCGCCGCGCGACCTGCCGGTGATCTGAAACGACGCACCGCGACGGGGCCTATGCCCGTCCACCAGCGCAACGGAGGCCTCCTCCCGCATGAGGACGGTCTCGACCGCAAAGACGGCGCGGCCCGGCGATGGCGCGGCATCCACGCCTGCGGCCTGCGCCGCCACCGATCCAACCCTTTTCGACGACCGCGATACCGAGAGCCGGGTCATGTTTGGCCGGATAGTAGGCTGTGGCGAGCCCCTACGGCCCGCCGCCGACAAGCACCGCATCGTAGGTCGGCCGCGGTTCGGGGTCGTACTGTTGTCGCGTCCAGCCCGTCTGGCCGGTCATTCCCCTGCCGGAAGACGTTCCAGGCGCCAAAGCGGATCATGGCCTAGACCGTGTCGCGCAAGTGCTTCCCGGGATGTTTGAAGACCTGGCCAAACCCGTCGAGCTCATCCATGATCCCGGCCCGCCGAAGACAGCTCCAGAACTGCGCCTGGTTGGAGGTGATCACCGGCTTGCCGATGGCGTGTTCGATCTCCTCGACGACTTCCAGCGCGCGAATGCCGCCACACGACAGGAAAACGGCGTCCGCTTCTGGCCGGTCGATATCGATCGCGAACTGCTTCCAATAGGCAGGCGTGACGCGGCCGAACTCGATCCCGGTGGTCAGGTTCAGGCCCTGAATGTCGAGCACCTCGAAACTCTTTTCGAGCAGGAACTCGGCCTCTGCAGTATTGATCTCATCGAGATAGGGCGTGCCGACGACCAGCTTTTGCGCACCCAGTTCGCGCAACGCGTCCACCACACCGGTGACAAGGCACATGGGCTGGGCCCATGGCGCGCCTTTGCGGATTTCCTCGAACACACGCGCCTCGCCGATAACAATCGAACCGCTGGTGCAGCTATAGCTGACCACATCGGGTTCGACGTCCGGTTGGATGCGTCCGGCAGCATCGGCCATATGCTCGATATGGCGCGCCAAGGTCTCGTTGGTCGTGTAATCGTCGGTCTTCAGCCGGGTGATGTGAACGCCCACGCCCTCTGGCGCCATGTCGAAGAAATCGGCTTCACCCGCAAGATCGGTGGACATCATGATGAAGCCGAGCTGAGCGCGATGGTGGCGCCCGCCATCCAGTTCCGGACTGCGGGGCGTTGAGATGATGGTCTGGCCGGACTGATACATCGGACGACAAACTCCTCGATCGCCTTGGGGTGGTGGATAAGCAACTCATAGCCCGTTTCCGTCAGGATGGAACTGTCGCCAACCCGGGCGTGGAAAGTTTGCCGAGACCGAACCGTCCACGGCCAGCACCATGTCGGGCTCCAGCACGACGGTGTCGCCGGTGACAAGCAGCAGTCTTTCCAGAAAGCTGAAGCCGTCGCCCGCCCGCGGCGGACCAACGCGCAGCTTGCGCCTGTCGGCTTGTGGTCGCTGGGGTCTGGATCGACGAGACTCGTCGAGTTCAGGGCAAATGTGCCGTGGCTTCGATTTCGATCAGCGCATCGTCTTCGATCAGGCCACTGACCACGACCACGGACATGGCGGGAAAATGCTTGCCAAACACCGCGCGATAGGCGGCGCCAACCTCCTTCTGCCGGGCGACATAAGCTCGCTTGTCGGTGATGAACCAGGTCAGCCGGGTGATATCCGTGACCTGGCCGCCGGCAGCCTCAACGATCGCGGCGATGTTGCGCAGCGTCTGCTGCAACTGCCCGACAAAATCCTGCGTCTCGAAGACCTGGTCCTTGTTCCAGCCGATCTGCCCGCCGATCTGCAGCGTGCCGTCCGGCGTCAGCATGCCGTTGGCATATCCCCGGGCTGGCGCCCAATTGTCCGGCTGTATCGTCTTGCTGGTCATGATCGTTGGTCCATCAGCTGTTCGGCCTACACGCGGTATGGTCCGGACGCGGTGTCCGGCGACGGCCCGCATCAGACTCCCACATATTTCTCGGTCACGTCATTGGTCAGCGCCGCCATCTCGCCGCGCCAGACCGTTCGACCGCGCTCGATAATCGCCGCGCCGTCACAGATCGCCCGCAGTTCTTTCAGCGATTTGTCGATCATCAGGATCGACAGGGCGGTCTCTGACTTCAGCTGGGCGATCGCCGCCCAGATCTCCTGCTTGATGATCGGCGCCAGGCCCTCGGTCGCCTCGTCCAGGATCAGCAGTGTCGGATTGGTCATCAGGGCACGGCCGATCGCCAGCATCTGCTGCTCGCCGCCGGACAGGGATGCCGATATCTGGTTGCGGCGCTCGCCCAGCCGTGGAAACAGCTCGACGACGCGCCGATGGCTCCAATATCCCGGGCGTGCCGCGGCAATCAGGTTCTCATACACCGTCAGGCCGGCAAAGCAGCGGCGTCCCTCGGGTACGAGTCCCAGGCCCAGCCGCGCGGCCCTGTGGCTCGGCAGCCGGCCCAGATCGTGGCCGGCGAACGTGATCGAACCGTTGAACGGCAGCATGCCGCAGATGCACTTGACGGTCGTGGTCTTGCCCATGCCATTGCGGCCCATCAGCGCGACGACTTCGCCCTCGGCGATCTCGAAATCGACGCCGAACAGGGCCTGGCTCGCGCCATAGGTGGCCTCGATGTTGGAAACCGACAGAAGGCTCACGCATCCTCTCCCAGATAGGCTTCGCGGACCTGTCTGTCCGACTGGATGTCTTCGACGGTGCCGCTGGCGATCACCTTGCCGTAGACCAGAACGCTGATCCGGTCGGCGAGCGAAAACACGGCATCCATGTCGTGCTCGACCAAGAGGATCGGCGCTTCGTGGCGCAGTTCGTCCAGAAACCCTGTCAGACGTTTGGAGCCTTCCGAACCCAGGCCCGCCATCGGCTCGTCCATGACGAAGACGCGGGGCGCCAGCGTCAGCGCGACGGCAACCTCGAGCTGGCGCCGCTGGCCATGGCTCAGTTCAGCCGTCCGCGTCGCCGCATGATCCTGAAGACCGACGCGCTCCAGCGCCGCCTCGGCGCGGGCGCGCAGATCGGCATCGTTGAGGGCGGGCGCAAAGAAGCGCCATGGCCGGCCCGAGGCGCCCAAGGCTCCCAGAACCGCGTTCTGAAGCACGGTGTCCTGCATCGCCAGGGCCGAAATCTGGAAGGTGCGGCCGAGCCCGGCCTTGGCGCGTGCGCGCGTGCTGTGCTGGGTGACATCGCGTCCGAGCAAATGCACGCTGCCCGCGTCCGGCTTCAGCGTGCCGCAGATCTGCGCGATCAGCGTCGACTTGCCCGCGCCGTTGGGGCCGATAATGGCGTGAATCTCGCCCGGCCGAAGATCGATCGAAACGTCGTCGCACGCCTTCAGCGCGCCGAAGCTTTTCGAGATGCCGTTTGTTGCGAGCACCGGATCAGCCATGGGCCTTCTCCCGGCCGGAGACAATGCCGATCACGCCGCCGCGGCCGAACAGCACGATCAGCAACAGCAGCAGCCCAAGATAGATCAGCCAATAATCGCTCAAACCGCCGAGAAAATGCTCGAGCGCCACGAAGACGAGTGCTCCGGCCACCGGTCCGAACAGGCGTGCAACGCCACCAATGATGATGAACACCATGATCTCGCCGCTCATCTGCCACGAGAACATGGTCGGGCTGACGAACCGGTTGAGGTCGGCAAACAGCGCGCCGGCGAGCCCGGTGATGGCACCCGAGATCACGAAGGCCACCAGTTTGAGCCGGGTCGGGTCAAGGCCCACGGTCTCGACCCGCTGCGGTACCTGACGCGCCGCGTTCAGTGCAAGGCCAAACGGCGATCTGGCCAGCCGATGGGTGAACCACAGGACGGCGCACAAAATGGCCAGGCACAGCCCGTAAAACTGGATCGGCTGCAGGGTGTTCAGACCTGGAAAATCGTTTCGCACCCAGATCGACAGACCGTCTTCGCCGCCATAGGCCGACCAGCTGATCGAGAAGAAAAAGAACATCTGGCCGAATGCCAGCGTGATCATGATGAAATAGACGCCCGACGTGCGCAGCGACAGATGCCCGATCACCAGCGCCGCCAGCGCCGACAGGACGGTCGCGGTCAGCCAGATGACCGGCATCGACTTGGTGCCCTCGATGACGAACGGCCATTCCATAACCGGCGTGAAGGTCTGCGCATGAAAGGCAAGGATGCCCATGGCGTATCCGCCAATGCCGAAAAACACCGCGTGCCCCAGGCTCACCAGACCGCCCAGACCGAGCGCAATGTTCAGGCCGACCGCAGCCAGCGCGAAGATCGCCGCCCGCGTCATCAGCGTGATCGTGAACGGCTCATTGGCCCAATAGGCCCATGCCGGCACGACGAAGAAGATCGCCAGGATCGCGGCATTGAGATAGCGCTCGGCAATCATGATCTGGCTCCGAACAGACCCGTCGGCCGCCAGATCAGGATCGCCCCCATCAGGATATAGATGGCCATCGACGCCAGCGACGAGCCGATCGACGTCGCCGTTGCCGGGTCGGTGAAGAGCTTGAGCAGTTCGGGCAGGAAGATACCGCCAAGCGTGTCTGTGAGACCGACGAGGATGGCGCCGATCAGTGCACCTTTCATCGAGCCGATCCCACCAATGACGATGACCACGAAGGCGAGGATCAGCACCGGTTCGCCCATGCCGACCTGAACGGACTGGATTGCGCCGACAAGGGCACCGGCGATGCCCGCAAGCCCGGCGCCCAGCGCAAAAACGAGCGTGTAAAGCCGCGAGATATCGATGCCGAGCGCGGCGATCATCTCGCGATCGTTTTCGCCGGCGCGGATCTGGATACCGATCCGGGTTTTGGTGATCAGCGCGCCAAGTCCAATCGCGATCAAGAGCCCGACCACGATCAGGAAAAGCCGGTAGAGCGGATACTGAATGCCGCCGGGCAAGGTGACCGGTCCCGACAGATAGTCGGGAATATCGAGGAACAGCGGAAACGAGCCGAACAGCCAGCGCGTGCCTTCGGAGAAAACCAGGATCAGCGCAAAGGTCGCCAGCACCTGATCGAGATGATCCTTGTCGTAGAGCCTGCGGATTACGACCAGTTCGACGATTGCGCCGACGATCGCCGCCGCGGCCAGCGCCGCCGCAAGCGCCAGCACGAACGATCCGGTGTAGCCGGCAACAGCGGCGGCGGCAAAGGCACCGATCATGTAGAGCGAGCCGTGAGCCAGATTGATCAGCCCCATGACGCCGAAGATCAGCGTCAGGCCGGCGGCCATGAGGAACAGCATGATGCCGAATTGCAGACCGTTCAGGACCTGCTCGACAAGGAGGATGAAGGACATGGGAAAATGGCTTTGGAGGCCGGCTCCCGGAGCGGAAGCCGGCCGATTGGCTTACATCTGGCAGTCGCCGGCATAGGCGTCGGCATGGTTCTCGAGCGCCGGGCCGATCAGCTTGTTGGTGAACACATCGCCCTCCTTGATGACCTCGCGGGCGTAGATGGTCTGGATCGGGTGATGGTTCGGGCCGAACTCGAAATCGCCGCGCGTGCTGTCGAACTCGGCGGCCCGCAGCGCATCACGGAACGCATCGGCGTCGGAGACATCGGCCTGCTCAAGTGCCGAGATCAGAAGGTTGGCGGTGTCGAAGCCCTGACTGGCATAGAGCGACGGAAGACGGCCATACTCGGCCTCAAAACTCTCGACAAAGGCCGCATTGGTCTCATTGTCGATGTCCTTGCTCCATTGCGACGTGTTGACCACACCGAGCGCCGCATCGCCGACCGCCTGCAAGATGCCCTGATCGAACGAGAAGGCCGGACCGACGACGGGGATGTCGATGCCCGAATCCTGATACTGTTTGAGGAAGGCGATACCCATGCCGCCGGGCAGGAAGAAGAACACGCTGTCAGCATCCGATGCCCGGATCTGCGCGATTTCGGCGGCATAGTCCGTCTGGCCGAGCGTCGTGTAGATTTCGCCCGCCAATTCGCCTTCAAAGAAGCGCTTGTAGCCGGTCAGCGCATCCTGCCCGGCCGGATAGTTCGGCGCCAGAATGAACGAATTGCCATAGCCTGCGCTGCTCGCATAGGCGCCAGCCGCCTCGTGCAGATTGTCGTTCTGCCAGGCGACATTGAAATAGTTCGGATGACAGCCCTGCCCGGCGAGCGCCGATGGGCCGGCATTTGGCGAGAGGTAGAATTTGCCCTGCGCGGTCACCGACGGCACCACGGCCATCGCCAGGTTGGACCAGATGATGCCGGTCAGCACATCGACCTGCTCGGCCTGGACCATCTTGTCGGCCAGTTGGACGGCGACATCGGGCTTGCGCTGATCGTCCTCGACGACGACTTCGATGTCGTCACGGCCGGACTGCTTGATCGCCAGAAGGAAGCCGTCGCGCACGTCGATGCCCAGGCCGGCACCGCCGCCGGACAGGGTGGTGATCATGCCGACCTTGGTCTCCGCGATTGCGCTGGCCGGCAGCGCCACCGCGGCGGCCATGGCCGCAATCATCAGGCTTTTCAGTTTCATGGTTCTCTCCTTGTTTGATGGTTCGTGCAAACGTCAGAATGCCCTGAAGGTCAGCGTTGTCAGCGACCGTTCGATCCCGTCAATGTCGAGCAGCCTGTCATTTATGAAACGGCCGATATCCTCTTCCTCGGGGATGTAGAGTTTGGCCAGAAGGTCGTACTCGCCGCTGGTCGAATAGAGTTCGGAGTGGATCTCGCGCCGCGCGATCTCATCGGCCACGTCGTAGGTGGTCCCCGGACGGCATCTGAGTTGAACGAAAACACACTGCATGACGACCTCTTCAGTGACGGGGTGGCGGCTTCAGCCGGAATCGCTGCACTTTGCCGGTTTGCGTCTTCGGCAGGGCGTCCACAAAGACGATTCTGCGCGGATATTTGTAGGGTGCGATGGTCGCCTTGACGTGATCCTGAAGCGTTTTGACCAGCGCCTCGTCGGGCGACGCGTCCGGATCGGCAACGACATGGGCCTGAACGATCGCGCCGCGCTCCTCGTCCGGCGCGCCGATGACGGCGCACTCGGCAACATCGGGATGGGCGAGCAATGCGGCCTCCACCTCCGGCCCGGCGATGTTGTAGCCGGCTGACACGATGATGTCGTCATTGCGCGCGGCGAAGTGGAAATAGCCGTCTTCATCGACCCAGAACGTATCACCGGTGATGTTCCATCCGTCCAAGACGTATTTGGTCTGGCTCTCGCCACGCAGGTAACGGCAGCCGGTCGGCCCGCGCACGGCCAGCCGTCCCATCTCTCCAGCCGCGACGATGTCACCTTTCTCGTTCACCACCTTGGCCTCATATCCCGCAACCGGCTTGCCGGTACAGGCCGGCTTGTGGTCATCAAACCGGTTGGAGATGAAAATGTGAAGCAATTCCGTCGCGCCGATTCCGTCGAGCATCGGTTTGCCGGTTCGTTCCTGCCATTCCTCATAGACCGGCGCCGACAGGGTTTCGCCTGCCGATACCGCTGCGCGCAGCGAAGACAGGTCGGCCCCCTCCTCCATGCCGCGCAGCATGGCACGATAGGCGGTGGGTGCTGTGAAGCAAACGGTCGCTTTGTATTTCTCGATGATCTCGATCATGTTGGGCGGGCTGGCATTTTCCAGCAGCGTCGCCGTTGCGCCGAAGCGCAGCGGGAAGATGGCCAGTCCGCCAAGCCCGAACGTAAATGCCAGCGGCGGCGAGCCGACGAAGACATCGTCAGGTGTCACGCCCAGAACCTCCGCCGCATAGCCATCGGCGATGATCATCAGATCGCGGTGGAAATGCATCGTTGCCTTCGGCTCGCCCGTCGATCCGGACGTGAAGCCGAGCAGCGCGACGTCGTCCTGCGCGGTCTCAACGGCATCGAAACGGACGGGCTTCTCCAGCGCCATCTGGTCCAGTTCCGCATCATGGTTCGAGGTCCCGTCAAAACCGACAACGCGCTTGAGGAACGCATTGGTTCCGGCGCATGCCTCCATCTCGTCCATCAGCCGCGTATCGCACAGCGCAAAGGCGATCTCGGCCTTGTCGACATACTTGGTCAGATCGGATGCGCGCAGCATCGGCATTGTGTTGATGACGACGGCGCCGGCCTTGGTCGCAGCCAGCCAACAGGCCACCATGGCCGGATTGTTGGCCGAGCGGATCAGCACCCGATTGCCCGGCTCGACGCCGATATCGTCGACCAGCGCATGCGCCAGCCGGTTGGTCCAGTCGGTCAGCTCCTTGTAGGTCCGCCGGCGGCCATTGCCGATCAGGGCCGTATGGTCGCCAAAGCCCTTGTCAACCATTGCGTCGGTCAGTTCGACCGCCGCGTTCAACCGTTCGGGATAGTCAAATCCCTTCAGCAACAGATCCGGCCACTGGTCGAGCGGTGGCAGATTGTCACGCGCAAAACTGTCGGTATGGGCGGAGGGAGCTGGCATGGCTCAGTCGTTGGCTTCCGGTGGCAGGAAATCGACATCGTGCTCCGCCGACACTTTCACGACGGCCTCGACATCGGTCATGTTGTGAAGCTCGTCGAAGAGCTCTTTGAGTTTGCCCGCCGGCGATACCCAGAACAGCGCCCGGCACGGCTTGTCGGATTTGTTGAAATAGCCATGCGGAATGCCGCGCGGCATGCGCACCAGATCGCCTTCGCGCGCCTTGGTCCACTTGCCGTCAAGCTTGAGGTCAAGTTCGCCTTCCTGGACAAGGATGAACTCGTCCTGGGTCGGGTGAACGTGCACAGGTACCGCGTCGCCTGGCGCGGAATTGGTTTCAAACGCGAACGTGCTCTCGCAAACCGCCTTGGGAAAATATGTCTGGCCAAGAATGTTCCAGGTCACTTCCTTGTAGCCGACGCCGTTTTCGGTAATACCTTTTTCCAGTTCGTTCATTGCAACTCTCCTCCCATCGCAATCTGCCTTCTTCTCAGCCGCCAAGCGTCTGGCGCGCTATGATCACTTTCTGGACATCGGACGCCCCTTCATAGATGCGCAATGCCCGGATTTCCCGGTAGAGCGTTTCGACGGCATGGCCGGACCGGACGCCGTCCGCACCGTGAAGCTGAACGGCCTTGTCGATCACCTGTTGCGCCCGATCGGTCGCGAAAAGCTTGGCCATCGCCGCCTCGCGGGTGATGCGCGAAGCACCCATGTCCTTGGCCCAGGCGGCGCGGTAGACCAGAAGCGCGGCCGCATCCACGTCGAGCGCCATGTCGGCGATATGGCCTTGGACCATCTGCAGATCGGACAGCGGTGCGCCCTGTACATGACGCTGCGTAGCCCGCTTGACCGACTCGTCCAGCGCCCGCCGGGCAAAGCCGAGCGCCGCCGCGCCCACGGTCGGGCGGAAGATGTCGAGCACCGACATGGCAACCTTGAAGCCCTCTCCCGGCTTGCCGATCATCGACGAAGCCGGGATGCGGCAATTGGTGAACCGCAAGGTCGCCAGCGGATGGGGCGCGATCGTATCCAGCCATTCGGCGATCTCGAGACCGGCCATGTCGGCGGGGATGACAAACGCCGACAGGCCCTTGGCGCCGGGGGCTTCGCCGGTCCGGGCAAACAGCGTGTAGACGTCGGCGATGCCGCCATTGGATATCCAGGTCTTTTCGCCGTCGAGCACGAACGCGTCGCCGTCGCGCGTGGCGGTCATGGTGCTGTTGGCGACATCCGAGCCCGATTGCGGTTCGGTCAGTGCGAAGGCAGCGACGGCCTTGCCCGACCGGGACAGAGGCAGCCAGCGTGCCTTGTGCTCGGCGGAACCGAAAAGCGAGATCGCGCCGGTGCCGAGCCCCTGCATGGCAAAGGCGAAGTCGGCCAGCCCGTCATGACGCGCCAGTGTTTCGCGGATCAGGCACAAAGTCCGCACATCGAGTTTGCCATCCTCTGCGCCCGTGTGCTCCAGAAAACCTGCCGCGCCAAGCTCTGCGACCAATGCGCGGCACGCCGCGTCAATGTCACCATGATCGACGCTGCCCAACTGCCCGGCCGCCCAGGCTTCGACCTCATCGGCAAGCGCGCGGTGCCGGTCGTCGAAAAAGGGCCAGTCTAGGAAGCTCCGATCCGCCATCAGTCGCCCTCGAAGACCGGCTTCTTCTTGGCAGCGAAAGCCTCATAGGCGCGGCGGAAGTCGTTGCCCTGCATGCAGATGGCTTGCGCCTGCGCTTCGGCTTCGATCGCCTGATCGAGCGACATCGACCACTCTTGGGCAAGCATCGTCTTGGTCATCGCATTGGCAAATGTCGGCCCGGCACAGATGCGTTCGGCCAGTTCCATCGCCGCCGCCTCAAGTTCCGTTGCGTCCACCAGACGATTGAAAAACCCCCAGGCATGGCCCTCTTCGGCTCTCATGGACCGGCCCAGATACAGAAGTTCACTGGCGCGCCCCTGGCCGATGATACGAGGCAGCATGGCGCAGGCGCCCATGTCGCAGCCAGCAAGACCGACCCGGTTGAACAGGAAGGCGACCTTTGCCTCTGGCGTTGCGATCCGCAGGTCCGACGCCATGGCGATGATGGCACCGGCGCCCGCGCACACCCCGTCAACGGCGGCGATGATCGGCTTGCCGCAATGGATCATCGCCTTGACCAGATCGCCGGTCATCCGCGTGAAGGCCAGAAGCTCCTTCATGTTCATTTGCGTCAGCGGGCCGATGATGTCGTGCACATCGCCGCCGGAACTGAAATTGCCGCCATTGGGCAGGAAGACAACGGCATGCACCGTCTCGTCGTAATGCAGGTCACGGAACCAGTCCCGCAACTCGGCATAGCTGTCGAAGGTCAGCGGGTTCTTGCGATCCGGCCGGTTCAGCGCGATGCGCGCCACCGGGCCATCGATCGTGCATCTGAAATGCTGCGTGTCGCTGCGCATGAACTAGGCTCCGCCTTCACCGAGATGATCGAAGACACCGTCGAGCAGATCACCCAACGCTTCGAGTTGGTCCGGGCCAAGGCCGCCGAGCATCTCGTCGAGCCAAGCCTCATGGGCTTGAGCCAGCCCGGCAAAAGCCGACTGGCCCGCCGGTGTCAGCCGAACCAACTGCGCCCGGCGGTCGCCCGGAACCGCGACCCTGAGCGCCAGGCCATCCTGCGTCAGGCGGTCGACAATGCCGGTGACATTACCGTTCGAGACCTTCAGAAGGCCGGATATCTCGCTCATCTTCAGACCATCCGGATACCGCGCCAATGCCGACATGACATCGAAACGCGGCAGGGTGGACCCGTATTGGTCGCGCAGCCGCCGCCGGATCTCGGCTTCGATGGAGCCCTGCGCCTTCAGAAACCGCAGCCACAGGCGCAGCCTTTGCTTGGACAGCGGCTCGGCGGACGGGCGCGCGTCGGGCATCATATCTCGCCTCCCGACAGGCTCAGCGCGTGGCCGTTGACCGAACGGGCGGCGTCGCCTGCCAGCCACAGCGCGGTCTGCGCCACCTCTTCGGGCGCGATGAAGCGGTCCTGCGGGTTGCCCGCACGCAATGATTTGGCGGCCTGTTCGGCGCTCATGCCGGTCTTCGTCACAATCGTGTCGATCGACCGGTCGAGAAGCGGTGTCTCAATGAAACCGGGGCAGATGGCATTGACGGTGATGCCGGTGCGGGCCAATTCAATCGCCAGTGCGCGCGTCAGTCCGACGACGCCATGCTTGGCCGCGCAATAGCCCGACACATAGCCATAGCCCTTCAGGCCGGCCGTGGACGCGGTTGCGATCATGCGCCCCCATCCCTGCGCCTGCATGTCGGACAAAGCGGCCTTGTAGGCGTTGAAGACACCCGTCACATTGACCGCCAGCATGACATCGAGATCGATCGCCTGCATGGCCGAAAAGGGTTTGGACGCCGCATCGCCGGCATTGGCGACCACGATCGAGACCGGACCGGACGTTTCCCGTGCGGCGGCAAATGCCGTGGCCACCGCATCGGCATCGGTGACATCGCAGACCTGATAGCCGATCCGCTCTTGTTCGGCCTGCGCACGCAACGGCTCTTCGCGCCGGCCTATCACCGTGACCATCGCGCCGGCGTCGGCGAAGGCGCGTGCGGTTGCCGCCCCAACGCCGGAGCCGCCGCCCGTTATCACCGCATGGCGACCCTCGAGCGTCATACGCGCACCGCCATGTCCGCCTCGCGGTCGGCCAACCGCCACAACTGGTCACGGCCGGTCAGATATGGCTCCGGCCATTTCTCGTGGCGGTCGCCGATCCCGGCGCCAGCATGAAATGTCCAATAGGGGTCGGCCAGATGCGGCCGCGCCAGGCAGACCAGATCGGCACGGCCCGCCATCAGGATCGAGTTGACATGGTCCGCCTCGTAAATGTTGCCGACGGCCATCGTGGCAACGCCCGTCTCGTTGCGGATGCGGTCGGAAAACGGCGTCTGGAACATGCGGCCATAGACCGGCCTGGCCTCGGTCGAGGTCTGACCGGCCGACACATCGATGATGTCGGCGCCGGCCTCTTCGAACATCCGCGCGATCGCGACCGCATCGTCCGGTGTCACGCCCTCGTCGCCGACCCAGTCATGAGCGGAAATACGGACCGACATCGGCTTGTCGGTAGGCCATGCCGCGCGCATCGCAGCGAACACTTCCAGCGGCCAGCGCATGCGGTTTTCGAGGCTGCCGCCATAATCGTCGGTGCGCTGGTTGGACAAGGGCGAGATGAAGGACGATACCAGATAGCCGTGCGCCGCATGCAGCTCGATCATGTCGAAACCGGCACGGTCCGCCATTTCGGCGGCGGCGACGAACTGGTCGCGCACCATTTCCATGTCGGCCCGGCTCATCTCGCGCGGGACGGGGTTGCGGTCCGACCACGGGATCGGCGACGCCGACACGGTCTGCCAATTGCCCGCCGGCAGCGGCGCGTCCATCTCCTCCCATCCGAGCTGGGTCGAACCCTTGCGGCCCGAATGGCCGATCTGGCAGCAGATCTTTGCGTCGGTCTCGGTGTGCACGAAGCCGGTCAGCCGGCGCCATGCGGCTTCATGTTCGGGCGCATAGAGGCCAGGGCAGCCCGGCGTGATCCGCCCTTCAGGCGAGACGCAGGTCATCTCGGTGTAGACCAGTCCCGCGCCGCCCTTCGCGCGCTCGGCATAATGGACGAAATGCCAATCGGTCGGGCAGCCGTCGACGGCCTTGTACTGGGCCATGGGCGAGACGACGACACGGTTTTTGAGGTCCATCCGGCGCAGCCTGAAGGGAGCGAACATCGGCGCCCGCACCGGCGCGTTGGCGCCAACCCCGGCACTTTCCTGAAACCACATCTCCGCCGAACGCAGCCAGTCAGGATCGCGCATCCGCAGGTTCTCGTGGCTGATCCGCTGCGACCGGGTCAGCATCGAATAGTAGAACTGCACCGGGTCGAGATGCAGATAGCGGTCGACATGCTCGAACCACTCCAGCGAATTGCGCGCCGCCGATTGCAGCCGCAGCACTTCCAGCCGCCGCACATCCTCATATTTGGCGAACGCGGCGGCCATGTCGGCTTCCGAATGCAGATAGTCAGCGAGTGCGATGGCCGATTCGAACGCCAGCTTGGTGCCCGATCCGATGGAGAAATGCGCTGTGGCCGCCGCATCGCCCAGCAGAACCACGTTCTCGTGGCTCCACTTTTCGCACAGGACCCGCGGAAAGCTCAGCCAGGCCGAACCGCGAATATGGTTGGCATTGGTCATCAGGCTGTGACCGCCCAGATGATCCTTGAAGATCGTCTCGCAGACCGCAATGCTCTCCTGTTGGCTTATCTCCCCAAAGCCGAATGCATCGAACGTGTCCTGCGCGCATTCGACGATGAACGTCGCGGTCTCGTCATCGAACTGGTAGGCGTGGGCCCAGACCCAGCCATGCTCGGTTTGCTCGAAGATGAAAGTGAAGGCGTCCGCGAAGGTCTGACGCGTGCCGAGCCAGACGAACTGGCATAGCCGCCGATCAATGTCCGGTTGGAACGTGTCGGCGTAGAGCGTCCGCGTCTTCGAATTCAGCCCGTCGCTGGCGACGACCAGGTCAAAGTCGCGCCGATACGCTTCGGCACTTTCGATCTCGGTCTCAAAGCGCATCTCGACGCCCAGTTCGCGGGCGCGTTGCTGCAACAGTTCCAACAGCTTCATGCGACCGATGCCGCAAAAGCCGTGGCCCGTGGAGACCAGCCGCTGCCCCTCGAAATGAAGGGCGATGTCGTCCCAGTAGGCGAAGTTGGCGCCGATCGCCTTGGCGCTGACCGGATCGTTCTCGGCCAAGTTCTCCAGCGTCTCATCGGAAAGCACCACGCCCCATCCGAACGTGTCGTCGGGCCGGTTGCGCTCGATCACGACGATGTCGTGCGACGGATCCCGAAGTTTCATCGAGATCGCGAAGTAAAGGCCGGCCGGCCCACCTCCCAGGCACGCAATGCGCATCTGCCTCTCCCTGGCTGCGGAACGGAGCGTTGCACGAGGCTCCATCTGTTTCAAGCCTAAAATTTCTTGCTTGAAACATCTGGTGCGGAACGTTAGCGTCCACGCACCGCAGTTAGGGTCAGGACCCATTAATCTGATTGAAATGGCGGTCGAGATGGCAAGCAATACAAGGAAAAGCGCGAGGAGCGGGGCCTACCCCCCGATCGAGAGCTTTGACGCAGCAGGGCACCGCCATATCCGCCGTCCTTCGGATCGGGCGGATTTGCACGGCCTGCTGTGTCGCAAGCCCTTGAAAATCGGAAGACTTCCTGCGGCCTGGCTCCTTGCATCGACCACCGGCATGATCCAGATGGACGACGTCTTCGTGCCGCACGGCAATCTGCTGCCGCATGCCGAGGGGCTGGCCAGCCCGTTCGGCTGCCTCAACCGCGCCCGTTACGGCATCGCCTGGAGCACGATGGGCGCCGCAGAAGCCTGCTGGCTTGCCGCGCGCACCTACACGATGGACGGCAAGCAGTTCGGCAAGCCGCTCGCCGCCACGCAACTGGTCCAGAAGAAGCTGGCGGACATGCAGACCGATATCAGCCTGGCCCTTTTGGGCGCAGTCAGGCTCGGACGGATGATCGACGATCACACCGCCTCGGCCGAGCTGATCAGCCTGATGAAGCGGAACAATTGCGGCAGGGCGCTGACAATCGCGCGTGAGGCGCGCGACATGCATGGCGGCAACGGTGTTTCGGATGAATATGGCGTCATCCGGCACGTGATGAACCTCGAAGCGGCCAACACCTATGAGGGCACGCACGACGTGCACGTGCTGATCCTGGGCCACGGCCAGACCGGCCTGCAGGCGTTCCAGTAAGCCATGGCTGTCTCGCTGGAACGGGACGGCGATCTCGCCGTCGTCACAATCGACAATCCACCGGTCAATGCCGCGTCGCACGCTGTCCGTCAGGGGCTGATCGATGCCGTGGCGGCATGCGACGCCGACCCGGCCATATCAGCCGTCATCCTGCAATGCGCAGGAAGGACGTTTGTCGCCGGCGCCGACATCCGCGAGTTCGGGCAGCCGCCGAAGACGCCCCACCTGCCCGATGTGGTCGCGGAAATCGAGGCGGCGGCCAAACCCTGGATAGCGGCAGTCCACGGAACCGCGCTTGGAGGCGGGCTCGAACTGGCGATGGCATGCCGTGCGCGGATTGCCGCGGCAGATGCGAAACTGGGATTGCCGGAAGTCGATCTCGGCCTGATCCCCGGCGCCGGTGGTACGGTGCGACTGCCGCGCCTGGTACCGGCGGAAATGGCGCTTACGATGATCGCCGGCGGCAAGCCGGTCGGGGCGGAAGATGCGCATCGCACCGGCCTTGTTGATGCAATCGCTGAAGGGGACCTTCTGGCCGCCGTGCGGGGCATGGCCCGATCGATGACCGGCGACGAGCCGACGACGCTGGAACGACCGATCCGGCTCCCGACCGATGCGAACGCCTTCGCAGCGCAGAAGGCCAAATTGATCGCCAGGGCGCGCGGCCAGCGCTCCATCGAGGCCGCTGTGCACGCCGTCGACCGCGCGATGGACCTGCCAGCAAAAGCCGCACTAGACGCCGAGCGGGAAACCTTCCTCGCGCTCAAGGCCTCCGAACAGTCGGCGGCGCTGCGGCACGTCTTCATGGCCGAGCGGGCGACCTTGTCCGATCCGCGCTGCAAGGGCACACCGCGCGCCTTCCATACGGTCGGCGTGGTCGGCGGCGGAACGATGGGCGCGGGCATCGCCGCAGCCTGCCTCCTGTCCGGCCTGACCGTCCTTCTGATCGAGCGCGATGCCAAGGCCGTGAATGCGGCACACGAACGCGTGTCGTCGATCCTCGATCAAAGCGCAAGGCGCGGGATCATCGACGAAACCGCCCGTACCGCCATCGACAGGCGTTTCTCGGCCCATGACGATTACGGCCCGCTGTCGCAGGCCGATCTGGTCATCGAGGCGATCTTCGAGGAAATGGACGTCAAGAAAGCCATCTTTGCCACACTTGACGCCGTCACGAGGTCCGATGCGGTCCTTGCGACCAACACCTCCTATCTGGACGTCGACGCCATCGCGTCCGCCGTCGCCGACCCGTCGCGGGTGATCGGCCTGCATTTCTTTTCGCCGGCCCACATCATGAAGCTTCTGGAGATCGTCGTGCCGGAGCGCGTCGCCAGCGATGTCGTGGCCACCGCCGCGGTCTTCGCAAAACGCCTCCGGAAAATCGCCGTCCTGTCAGGCGTCTGTGATGGCTTTATCGCCAACCGTATCATGTCGGCCTATCGGCGGGAGGCCGACTATCTGATCGAGGACGGCGCCCTGCCCGCTGATGTCGATCGGGCCATGCGCGATTTCGGTTTTCCCATCGGCGTCTTCGAGATGCAGGACCTGGCCGGCCTCGACATCGCTTGGGCGATGCGCAAGCGACGCGCCGCCACACGCGATCCCGACGAGCGATATGCCGCGATCGCCGATCGGCTGTGCGAACAGGGCCGTTTAGGCCGCAAGACGGGGGCCGGCTGGTACCGCTACGAAGATGGAAAGCCCGTTGCCGATGCCGCGGTGACGGCACTGATCGAGCAAGAACGCGCCCACAAGGGCATCGCGCCCGCCAGCGTGACCGACGAGACGATCATGGGCCGCATCCTGTCGGCCATGCAGACCGAGGCACAGGCGGTTCTTGACGAAGGCATTGCGGCCAGCCCCGGCGATATCGATGTCGTCCTGACCAGCGGCTACGGGTTCCCACGCTGGCGCGGCGGACCGATGTTCATGAAGGCGCAGCAGCACGCCAAGAGCCAGACCTGATGCGCGTCAGGTGACCCGAGCGCGCGCCTGATAAGCCGGATCGTCCCACAGACGCCTGTCGAGCACCTCGGCCAGAACATCAACGGCGGCGCGGACATCGTTCTGGTCGATATAGAGCGGCGTGAAGCCGAACCGCATGATATCGGGCGCCCGGAAATCACCGATCACATTGCGCGCAATGAGCGCCTGCATCGTCGCATAGCCGTGCTCGAAGGCGAACGAGACCTGGCTGCCACGCATCGCGGCATCGCGCGGGCTGGCCAGCGTCAGCTCCGGGCACGTTGCCTCGACCTCGGCGATAAAAAGGTCGCACAGCGCGACGCTCGCAGCCCGCACATCGTCCAAGTCGATATCGTCCCAGACCTTGAGCGCCTCATCGAGCGCGGCGATCTGGATGATGGGCGGGGTTCCCACACGCATCCGATCGATGCCCGAGGCCGGCCGATAGTGCGGCTCGAAGGCAAAGGGCGCGTCATGGCCCAGCCAACCGCTCAGCGCCGGATCGACATCATCGACAATGTCCGGACGCACATGGATGAAGGCCGGGGCGCCGGGACCGCCATTGAGATACTTGTAGGTGCAGCCGACCGCAAACTCGGCCTTGCAGGCCGCCAGATCAACCGGCACCGCGCCGGCACTGTGGGCGAGGTCCCAGATCATCACGGCACCGGCCTCATGCGCAAGCTGCGTGATCGCGGCCATGTCGTGCATGCGCCCGGTGCGGTAGTCGACATGGGTCAGGATCACCGCCGCCACCTCGTCGGTGATCGAGTCAACCACGGCTTCGGGATCGACCACGCGCAGTTCGTGCCCCCTGTCCAACTGTCCGATCAGGCCCTCGGCCATGTAGAGATCGGTCGGGAAATTGCCGTTGTCGGACAGGATCACGCGCCGGTTCGGCCGCATGGCCAAAGCCGCCGACAATGCCTGATGGACCTTGATCGACAGCGTGTCGCCCAGCACCACAGAACCTTGCGGCGCACCGATCAGACGACCGATCCGGTCGGCGACCCCGACCGGTTGCACCATCCATCCATCGAGGTTCCATCCCTTGATGAGGTGTTCGCCCCATTCGTCGCCGATCATGGACGCGACGCGGCCGGGCACCGCACGCGGCAGCGGACCGAGCGAGTTGCCGTCGAGATAGATCATCCCGTCGGGCAGATGAAAGCGCTCCTTGACGGGAAGCGCTGTCATCGCGCTTTGCAGGTTCGTCGCTCCGCTCACAATTGCCCCCTGACGTTCCACAGTTCGGGAAACAGTTCGACCTCCAGCATCCGGCGCAGGTATTTCACGCCCGACGTGCCGCCCGTTCCGCGCTTGAATCCGATGATCCGTTCGACCGTCGTGACGTGGTTGAACCGCCAGCGCCTGAAATAGTCTTCCAGATCGACGAGCTTTTCGGCCAGTTCGTACATCGACCAGTGCCCACGCGGATCGGCATAGATCTCTGCCCATGCGGCCATCACTTCGTCATCGGCCCGGTGCGGTGCATCCATGCGGCAGATGTCCGGCGGCAGATCGCGTTCCAGATGGTGCGACAACTGATCGAGCGCGACATGGTAGAGCGACTTGCGTGCCAGTTCGGCGGTCAGCAAGGCATGCAGTTCGGGCCGGTGCTCGTGCACCTTCATCATCGCCGGATTGCGGTTGCCGAGCACGAATTCGATCAGCCGGTACTGGTGTGACTGGAAGCCGGACGACGTGCCGAGATCCTCGCGGAAGGCGGTGTATTCGCTGGGCGTCATGGTGCGCAACACGTCCCACGCGCCGTTCAACTGCTCGAAAATGCGGGCGACGCGGGTCAGCATCTTGAAGACTGGCGGAAAGTCGCCGTCCGCCAACGCATCGCGCGCGGCGTTCAACTCGTGCAGCGCCAGCCGCATCCACAGTTCCGACGTCTGGTGCTGGATGATGAACAGCATCTCGTCATGGGCATCGGACAGCGGGCTCTGCGCCGTCAGGATCGGATCGAGCGACAGATAGTCGCCATAGCTCATATCGCAGGCAAACGACGTCTTGGCGCCATCCTCGGTCGGATCGTAGGCATCGGTCACTGTGCTATCTCCACGTCTGTCGGTACCCGGCTGCCCAACATCTGCCGGACGGACGCCCGAACCTTGGACCCTATATGAACCGACCTAGCCGACAAACATGCGCGTGATGGCGCTGTCGGCCTGCCGCAATCCCTCGATCACGGTGAAATGGTTGTGGTCGCCATCGACCAGACATGCGGTCTGGGCATCGAACCCCTGCCACATGGCGGCCAGAATGCGCGCCTGGCGGATGAATTCCGGGCGTTCGCCACCACCGACCCAGGCGGTGACACGCGGGGTGCCGGCGGGGCTGTGCAGCACGGCGCTTTCCGTCGCCGCTTCGGCCGCATCCAGATGCAGCGTCTCGTTCATCGCCGTCTTCATCAAGGGGCGCAGATCATGAAGCCCGCTGATCGACAGCGTATGGTCGATGCGCGCCAGAACGTCCGGCTGCAGGGGCGTGTCATCGCAGATCATCCGGGTAACCAGATGACCGCCCGCCGAATGGCCCGACAGGCGGATCGGGCCGCCGACACGTTCGGCAGCCACCGTCAGCGCCCGGCCGATCTGCGCGGTGATCGCTGCAATGCGCACCTCGGGCGTCAGCGTGTAGCCGAGAAGCGCCACCGCCCAGCCCCGGGCGCGGGCGCCCTCGGCATAGTGGGACCAGTGGGATTTGGACAACCGCATCCAGTAGCCGCCATGGACGAAGACGGCGAGCCCCTTGGGCGTTTCGTCCGGCCAGACGATGTCGAGCCGCTCGCGCGGAGCATCGCCATAGGCGATGTCGGCCTCCACTTTCACCCCGCTCGCGCGATAGGCAGCCGCATCGTTCGCCCATCGCTCCGGAAGCGCGTCCGAACCTGGCACATGTGCCATGTTGGCGAACGCATCGTCCCAATTGGTCATCTCGCTGTCACCCTGCCTGATAGTCCGGTGCCGTCGACAGGAATGTGCCGTAGGCGCGCGCGTCAGGATAGCTGAAATTTTCGGTCAGCGGATTGGAGCGTTTCCATTGCCGCGCGCCCATGTCCTGCATCAGCTCGTCGAAATGCTTGAAATGGAATGGCGCCGAACAAAGCCCGCCATAGATCTGGGCAGCGGGCCTCTCATTGCGGCGCCAGTTCAGCATGTTTTCGATATCCGCTCTCATCGCCTCGTTGCTTGGCTGGTTGGCGAGCATGCCGTCGGCATAGCGCACCAGCCAGTTGGCGATGATCTCGGCCGAAAGGACGGTGCAGAAGCTGGAGTTGATCCCGACAAAGCCCATGTCCGGCAGGTCCGGGTTCACCGCCAAACGATAGACGCGATATTGCCCGTCCTGCTCGATCAGCTTGTCGCGATGTTCCTGCGGCAGATAGGGCAAGCCCAGTTTCCAGCCGACCGCCAGGATGGCGACATCGCAATCGATTGTCTCGCCATTGGTCAGGTGCAGACTTTGGCCCTCATAATGGTCGAAGCTGCCGATCACCGGCCTGATCCTGCCTTCATTGAGGCATTCGAACAGCCCCGGCGTGACAATCGGTATCGAGCAGGAGATCTCCTTCTCGATCGGGATGTCGGGCACCATGTTGTGCTTTTTCAGGCCCAGTTGCAGCTTGAGCAGCGTTTCCAGCCCGCGAAAGTTCGCCCAGACCAGCGGTTTGGTGATGGCAGCGAGCGTGCGGGCGGCAACGCCCCTGCCCCACGCGTTGAACTGCATCTCCTGCGCCCGCATGTAGAGCAGGCGCTTGAAGTTGATGCCGCCGACGAAATACGGAATCCGCCAGACATTGTCACGATAGACGAGCGTCACCGACTTCGCGCCGTTCTGGGCGGCGTTGACGGCGATGTCGGTGGCTGATTTGGAGCCGCCCAGCACCACCACATTCTTGTCTGCGCACAGGGCGGGATCGGTGTATTCGGACGAATGCATCACCTGCCCGCCCCCGCCGACGAAGTCGTCCTGGCCGGGATGGCTGATGATGTTCTTTTCCGAGAACTGCCCGGTGCAGACAGCAACGAAGTCGAAATCCTCGGTCCAGCGCTGATCGCCCGCTTCCAAGGTCAGCGTCCAGCCGGTTTCGCCATCGGCGCGCCGGTCCATGGACGCGACCGCCGTGTTGAGCTGGAAAAGCCGCGCCAGCCGATGCTTGTCGGCATAGGAATGCAGGTAGGCGTGCACCTGCGGGCCCTTCGGCCATTCCGGATAATCGTCCGGCATGGGGTGATCTGTGAAACGGTACAGGTCTTTCGGCGACTGGGTCTGCACGTCCGGATAGGAGCGCGACAATTCCCATACGCCGCCAAAATCGTGGCTGCGTTCGAACCCGCAGACCCGGTGACCCTTTTCGTCGAATGCCTTGGCGGCCGCCAGACCGCTGACCCCGCCGCCGATGATGGCGACCTTCTTGCGTTTGACCATGATCAGCCCCCGGGGTCAGGCCGCATCCGGCGGCGGCAGGAAGTCGACCTCGTGCAGCGCCGAAAGCCGCACCAGTTCTTCCGGATCGGTCACGCCGTCAAGCGCGACGAACAGGTCGAACAGCTTGCGCGAAGGCGCCACGCCGAAGACGCATGTGGCATCGGCACCCGAGCGGTTGAAAATCCCGTGCGCCACGCCCTTGGGCATGCGGATCGTGTCACCGGGTCCTGCCTTGTGGACATCGCCGCCGAATTCGACCCCGAGCGCACCGTCGAGCATGATGATCCACTCGTCCTGCGTGGGGTGGACATGCGGCGGAACGAAGGTGCCGTCCGGGATGGCCGCGTGCCAGACAAACGCGTTGGGGCTGTGCAGCTTGGGCGTATAGGTGTGGCCGACGACTTTCCAGCTTTTGCCGTCAAGACCGTCTGCCGCCGGTGTGATGCCCTGGTCCATGGTTTCCTCCCCTGATCATGTCGTATTGGCATTGGTCATCATGCATCCGTTCGGCGCGTCGGCTTATCCAGATTGCGAATCCAATTCGTACATCGATATTTTGAGCTTGAAATAAATCGGTCCAACGCTAGGCTTCAGAAATGGAGCACACCACCGTGCCGGAAGGGCTGCTGGGTGCGCATGCGGTTCTGCGCACCAACGATCTCGACGCCGCCCGTCACGCGGTGGCTGGCCGGTTCTGTGACCACCGGCTGACCCTGACGGGCGGCTGCGGCGTGTCGGTGCGCCACAATCATGTGGGTGGCCAGCACATCTCGTTGAACGTGCTGGGCTATGGCGGTGAGGTTGCGATCGACCCGGGCATGCTGGGCGACTTCTATCTGCTCCAGATTCCGCTGACCGGCGCCGCGCTGATCGCCCATCGGGGCGAAGAGGTCTGCGTCGGCGCTGAGCGGGGAACCATTCTCAACCCGGATCGTCCGACGCGCATGCAATGGGGGGCCGATTGCCGCAAGCTGCTGGTTCAGATCGAAGAGCGGTTCATGCACCGGGTCGCCGAAGAGGCCACAGGCGCCGAATTGCCTGGCCCGGTGCGGTTCGACCCGGCCGTCGACCTGCACGGCAGTCAGGGATGCCGGCTCAAGGCGCTGGCTTTGACCATGGCCAAAGCCGTCGATGCGGGCCGCCTCTATGCAGGAAAAGTCGGGCTGCGCGAGATGTCGGCCGAGCGCGAACTGGCGCGCCTGCTCCTGGCGGTACAGCCGAGCAACGTCTCGCACATGCTGCGCGCCGAGGCCGGCGCCGTGCGGCCGGTCTATCTACGCCGGGCGGTGGAGTTCATCCATGGCCACTATACCGAGCCGATCGGCCTTGACGACATTGCCGTCAGCGCCGGCGTGCACCCGCGCAACCTTCAGATCGGCTTCAGGAAGGCGCTGGGCCGGTCGCCGATCAGTTATCTGCGCGACGTCCGGCTGGACGCGGCGCGGTATCATTTGTCGGCGCGTCAGAACCGCGACAGCGTTACCGAAACCGCTTTCGCCTGCGGCTTTTCGCATCTGGGCCGCTTTTCGCGCGACTACCGCGCCCGTTTCGGCCAATTGCCCAGCCAGTCCTGACAGCCTGTATGGACGGTCCGAATAGCATACGATGGCCCGACCTTGTTCGGCTGCCCTGTCTGGCGGCGGTTACCGGCGCGGCGAATGCGCGAATTGATGCCGACCCGGTCCTCCGACACCCGACATTCAGTGTCCGGGCGCCTCATCATCAGCCTCGTCCGACATGCGCGGCATATCGAAAACCGTCCGCCACGAGGTTGCAAGCTGCGAAAGGTCGGCGTCGTCGCCGTGCTCGGCCAGCCGGACAATCTGGCGCAACGCGATGCGCAGCGCGGCACGTTGATGGCGACCGTCCGGCGGGTCGAAATCGGCGCACCCACGCCCTTCGGCCAGCGCCCCGTTCACCCGCCGCTTGACGGCCACCAGTTGCGGCCGGCCGTGCGCTGCGAGAAGCGCCTGAAATCGCTCATGCAGATCCGGATCGAACGGCCTGTCCTCGCCGAGCGGCCCGATCACCGGATTGCCCGGGTGCAGGAAGGCGACCGGCACCATCTCGTCGGGGATCGGCGTGTTGGCGGTGTGGGTGCGGCCCGAGGCCATCAGCTTGGGCAGGACATGCGTGTGCGGTCCGGGTGGCGAGACGCCACCCGTGTCCGGCCCGCCGATCTTCTGGAACACCTCGGCACGGCCCGCCCTGGTGATCGCCACCCGGTGCGGATGCGCCTTCAGGATCGCGCCCATCGCCGGATTGTCCGGCTCGAACAGCGACCGGCCTTCATTGGCCCGCAGCACGGCCAGCAAATCGGAATCGGCGGTGCGAATGCAAAAATCGCAATTGGCAAGCGACAGGCCCATGTCGAACAGCCTGTCCATCCGGTTCGGCGTCAGGATGGCATCGGTGTCGGGGCCAAGCTCGGTCAAAACGGACCGGCGCGCGCACGCCGCTTCTTCGGCGGGCAGACACAGGGCGACGGCATGGCTCCAGCGATGCAGCTTCGGGCTGAGCGTTTCGTAGGCGATCGGCTGGAGCCTTTCGACGACGGATGGATCGAACCGGATGGCGCCGCGCGCCGTCGCCCGCGTCAGCTCAGCGGCATCGTCCACAAGGAGGGGTTCGCCGGCGTCCTGATGGAACTCGGCCAACGCGCCGAACGCGCCCATCGACCAGCCGGTCTGCCAGTCCGGCAGATGGTCGGCGATCAGCCCTGCAGTCCCGTTCGCGTTCATGCTCCGCCCTTTCTTTCGTTCGATCCGGTTTCCGAAAGCGCGGTCGGCAGCAGCACCAGACCCTCCGCGCTGTCGGCCCGGTGGATCTCAACGCCGTAAACCGTCCGCATCAGCGCATCGGTCAGCACGGTGGCCGGCGGTCCGTCGGCAACGATCCGGCCCTCATCGAGAACGACGATACGATCGCACCAGCGCGCCGCCAAGGAAATCTCGTGCAGGCACGCGATGACACTGCGCCCCTCGCGCGCCAGACCGGAAAAGGTCGCCATCAGCGCGATCTGGTGTGCGGGATCGAGGCCGGCGGTCGGCTCGTCGGCGAGCAGCAGCGGCGCGTCCTGCGTCAGCGCCCGGGCGATCAGCACGCGAGCCCGTTCGCCACCCGACAATTCGGTCGCGCGGCGGTGGCGAAGCCCGGTCACGTCCATGCGCGCCATGGCCGCGTCGATCAGCGCCCGGTTTGCAGCCGACGGCGTGGCCACCGGGCCTTGAGCGAAAGCACGGCCGAGCCCGACCAGCGCTTCGACGCTGACCGGCCAGTGCACCTCGCGCTCCTGCGGCAGATAGGATGCGATCCGCGCCCGTTCCCGCGCGGTCATCGTTCGCCCGTCCGCTTCGCCGAGCCATATGTCACCGCCGCTCGGAACCTGGTCGAGGACGGCCTTCAGAAGCGTTGACTTTCCCGCCCCGTTGGGCCCGATCAGGCCGACACACTCGCCCGGCGTAACGAAGAGATCGATGCCGCGCAGCACAGCGCGTTTACCTAGGGTGACCGACAGGTTCCGGACCGCAAGAAGGCTCACATCAACGTCCTCCGGTAGCGGAAGACGAGCCAGAGGAAGAAGGGCGCGCCGATCAGGGCGGTCAGGACGCCGATCTTCAGGTCCCGGCCCGGCGCGACGATGCGGACCGCGATATCGGCGGCCAGCAGCAATGCCGCGCCACCGAGAGCGCTCGCCGGCAGAAGGCGCGACGGCCGGGCGCCGACGAGCGGTCGCAAGATGTGCGGTACGACGAGGCCGACAAAGCCGATCGCGCCGGCGAAAGCGGTTGCCGCGCCGACCGAGGCCGCGGTTCCGAACACCGCCAGGAAGCGCACGCGACCCATGTCGACGCCGATGGAACGGGCCGCCTGTTCGCCAAGCGTCAGGACATCGAGCGGCCGAGCGAGCGCGGCGAGCATGACCCAGCCAACAACCATGAAGGGCAGCGACAGCCAGACATGGGTCATCGACCGGTCGTTGAGAGAGCCCAGCATCCAGAACACGATCTCGAGCGCCGCGAAGGGATTGGGAGACAGGTTCAGCGCAAGCGATGTCATCGCGCCGGCGAAGCTGGAGACGGCGACGCCGGCCAGGATGATGGTCAGCACATTGCCCGAAAGGCCGGCCAGTGCTTTCACGATGAGCACGGCGATGACGGCGCCTGCAAGCGCGGCCAACGGCAGGCCAAGCGGGAACGTGGCGGCAAGTCCGGTATAGATCGCGAGCACTGCACCAAGCGAGGCCGAGGCGCTGATACCCAAAAGCCCCGGTTCGGCGAGCGGATTGCGCAGATAGCCCTGCAGCGCGGCGCCTGACAGACCCAGAGTCGCACCGATGGCGAGGGCGAGGATCGCGCGCGGCAGGCGAATCTCCTGCATAATGAGAGCGAGCGGTCCGCGATCGTCCGAAAAAAGGCCGGCGAACGCATCTGCAAATCCGGTCGCTGCAGGTCCGGTCAGGAGCGAAACTCCGAACAGGACGACGACGACGACCGCCAGAACGCCGATCAGGAGATAAAAGCGCGCCCGCTCACTCATGGGCCAGGGCGACATTGGCATGGTCGGCAAGACGGCGCGCCGCTTCCAGCGTGAAAGGCGCGCCGCAGACCCAGTACTTGCTGTCGATGGCGATGCCCCTGCCCTCGCCCGCCACGGCCCGATAGGCCGGATGACGGAACCCTTCCTGAGCCTTGGCTGGCGCGCCGAAATCGCGCGTCCGGCCAGCGACCAGATCGGGCTCTGCGGCAACCAGCAGTTCGAGTGGCAGCTTCACCGTGCCGGCATAACCCAATTCGCGGCCCAAATGCCTCAAACCCGAGGCCTCGACGACCGCATCGGCCAGAGTGCCGGCGCCGGATGTGTAATTGTTGGCATAATAGAGCGCCAGCGTCCGGTCGCTCGGCGGATTGGCGGCGAGTGCGGCAAGGTCCGCATCAAAGCGCGCGATCAGTTCCGTCGCGCGGTCAGCATTGCCCAGCAGGTCTCCCATGCGCTCGATGTTGGCGCGGATGTCATGGAAAGACGAGGCCGGCGCAAACTCCTCGACGCGGAAGCCCAGCCGATTGAGCAGCGACACGGTGGCGCGTGTCGAAAACGTGCCGGCAATGACCATGTCCGGCTTCATCAGGAAGATTTGCTCGGCGAGACCGTGATTGAGCACGAGGCCGTCGGTCTCTTCGGCCAGCACCGATATCGTCGGATCGGCGGCCAGCCACGACACCGAGTGAAGCTGGCCGGGCCGCGCGATCAGCATGGCAAGCTGGTCGGTGCACACATTCATCGACACGACGCGTGCGGGCCTCTCGATGGCCGGCGCGGCAGTCGCCGCACCAAGCCAAAGAGCGGCGCCGATCACCAGCGATATCGACGCCTTCCACATGGTCAGAACCGCGCCTTGATGCCGGCAAAGGCGGTGCGGCCTTGCGTGTTGAATCCGAACACCTCCTCATAGCGCTCATCGAACAGGTTCTCGACGCGGCCGTAGACCTCCACGGTCTCGTTGAGCTTGAAACTGCCGCCAATGTTGACCAGCACATAGTCATCGAGCGTGACGCGGGTCTGCGGCGTGGCATTGATGAACTCTAGGTCTTCCATCGCGCCGTTATAGATCAGTTCGCCGAAAAGCTGCGCCCGGCCTTCGTAAAACGAGTAGGCCGCCGACAACGACGCCGTGTGCATCGGCCGGCGCACCTCGCGCGCGCCACCGGGTTCGGTGGCGTCGGTGTAGGTGTACATGGCGGTCGCCGAAAAACCGTCGAACAGTTCGGCGGTCGCGGACAGTTCGAGCCCTTGCCTGTGCGATGTTCCATTGAGGTTGCGCACGGTCTGCCCAAAGCCCTGGATTTCGTTTTCGAGCGTCTGGTTGAACCATGTCACGTCAACGACGACCAGTCCGTCCAAAAGGCTCTGCTCGACGCCGACATCCCAGCCAAGGCTTTCTTCGGGCCGCAGATTCGCGTTGCCCCGGAACTGGCCGGGCACGAAGCCGAACTGCTCGAAGAAGGACGGATTCTTGATGCCGGTCCCGACAGAGGCGTGAAGCCGCGTCCCCGTGCCGGGCACGGCCCACGCGCCGGCCACACTGTAGGTGGTCGCGTCCCTGAACGGGTCGTTCATGTCGTGCCGAACGGCAGCGTTCAGATAGAACTGGTCGGCGAACTCGCCGCGATATTCGGCAACGAATGATTGCGTCACGCGCTCCTGGGTGGCGGCCTGGATGAACCGCTCCTGCTCCCATTCATAGGCACCGGTGACCGTATGGACGGCATCGAGCAGCGCCGGCGTTTCGAACGTGTAGCTCGATTGCAGCGTCGCCTTCAGCCGGTTGCCCTTGTTGGTCGAGGTGACGACTCCACCGCTTGAACTGTCACGCACGTCGCCGCTTCCGGAAAACCGCGCACTGTGGGTCCAATAGCCATCAAGCGAGGTCCAGGTGGCGCCGATTGAACCGGCCAACTCCTGGACAGCGGTCGTGTCGTCGCTGTCGAGAACAAGGCCTTGGGTGGCCGTGGCCGGAAAGGCAAAGTCCTGCCGGTCGTTCTCGGTCAACCGGTCGACCATGCGGCCATTGCCGTCGATCACAAGGTTCTCGTTGACATCGAGCGTGAAGCGCCCGGTCAGCGTCAGGTTCTCGTCGCCATCCTTTTCGTTCCCGAAATCGGAGATGTTGAAGCCGTCGGTGCGTCGGAACCGGGCGGACAGGGCGGCATCGAAATTGTCCGCCCCGCCGCGCACGGCAACGCCACCCAGGAACGTGCCGTCGGTCCCCGCTTCGCTCTGGACGAGCGCCTCAAAGCCGTCGCGCGGCCCGGACCTGGTAATGACGTTGATCACGCCGGCAAGCGCGTCGGAACCGTAAAGCGCGCTTTGAGGGCCGCGCAGCACCTCGATGCGATCGACATCGCCGACCTGCAGGCCGCCAAAATCGAACTCGCCCTGGCTGACGGCCGAGACCTCGACCCCATCGATCAAAACAAGCACGTGATTGCCCTCGGAACCGCGCACCCGCACTTGCGTCAGCCCGCCGAACGAGCCTGTCCGCGAGACGTGAAACCCGGGCACCTGCCTGAGGGCGTCAGCGAGATAACGGGTCTGGCTGCGCTCCAACTGTTCGCTGGTGATGACGGTGAAGGCGCGGCCGGTTTTTTCCTGCTCGACCGGCGTCCGGCCGGCGGTGAGCAGAAGGGTCGGAAGCAGCGTCTCGCCGTCCTCGGCCACGCCCTGGGCGTGAGCGTGCTGCGACAACGACAAAACCGCCGTGGCGGCGGTGGCCAAAAGGATGGTTCGGATCACGGTTTTCCCCCAAATGTCCGAGCGGCCCGCAAGCGAACCGCATGTTTGAACCCGGCTTTTGCCGGACCGGCCATTTTCGGTGGAGGTAAGCCACCCAACGGACGCTCCGCGCAAAGGCGCATCTTTCGATGTCACCTCTGCGGAACAGACCGTGCCATGCCACACCCCGTGGCTCGGCTGGGTGACCGTTCAAGGCAGGTTTCCTGGCTTCCGTTTCAGCGCCGCGCCTTGGCCTTCCCATCCGTGCGGACAGTGGCGTTGTCAGGCCGGCTCCACGGTTACAGTTGCGGGGGCAGCCATGGTCTTGGTCCCTGTTGGGTACGCCGCACCATGTTCCCTTTTACCGGCCGCGAGCGGCCGCACCTTGAAGCGGAAGCAAACAAAACGCGCCCGGCGCATGGAGTCAATCCTGTCGATCGGCGAATTTGGGCAGCCGCACCGGAGCAGCGCTTCCCACGATCGCCAGTCTGGAATTGTTCAAAACTAGAGTGTTTGACACAAGTTTTTGGCGACGGCATATGTGGAGTTGGCCAGTCAGCTTTGGTTGACGTCACACCGAAGCCACGCTGGCTGCCAACCGGCTGATCGGGCCGGACATGCCTGCCTCGGGCCAGAGGCTCATGGGCGGGCGCATTGACATTCAGTTCTTTCGTTGATCGGAGCCTTTGATGAAAACCACCCCGACCCTCGCCGCGACGCTGATGCTGTCGACGGCACTCGGCGCCTTGCCGGCACTGGCCGAAACCACGCCCGAGGCCGTGGCCACCCACTATGCCGACATCGCGCTCGCCAAGTACCAGGATTCGCTGGATACGGCGAAAGCGCTTGATGCCGCCATCGATGCGCTGATTGCAGAACCCTCCGCCGAGGCGCTCCAGGCCGCAAAGGATGCCTGGCTCGCCTCTCGCGTGCCCTATCAGCAGACCGAGGTCTACCGGTTCGGCAACGCCATCGTCGACGATTGGGAAGGTCGCGTGAACGCCTGGCCGCTCGATGAGGGTTTGATCGACTATGTCGACGCTTCCTACGGCACCGAGAACGACGATAACACGCTCTACACCGCCAATGTGATCGCCAACGCCATGGTGACGGTCAACGGCGAGGCGGTCGACGCATCGGCGATCACGCCGGACCTGATCTCGTCGACTTTGCATGAAGCCGGCGAAGTGGAGGCCAATGTCGCCTCCGGCTACCATGCCATCGAGTTCCTGCTCTGGGGCCAGGACTTGAACGGCACCGGTGCGGGCGCGGGCGAGCGCCCCTGGTCCGACTACGCTTCGGGCGAAGAGTGCACCGACGGAAACTGCGACCGGCGCGGCGAGTATCTGAACGCAGCCTCGGGCCTGCTGATCGCCGATCTCGAGGAAATGGTCGGCAATTGGGAAACCGATGGCGAAGCCCGCGGTGAGCTCATGGCCGATCCGCAAAACGCCCTGTCGATCATCCTGACGGGCATGGGATCGCTCTCCTACGGCGAACTGGCCGGCGAGCGCATGAAGCTCGGCCTTCTGCTGCACGATCCCGAAGAAGAGCATGATTGCTTTGCCGACAACACGCACAACTCGCACCGTTACAACGCGGTCGGCATCAACAATGTCTATAACGGCGTCTATACGCGGCTGGATGGCACCGAGCTGTCCGGTCCAGCGATCTCCGAACTGGTCGCCGCTGCCGATGCCGGCGTCGACGAGGAGCTCAAGGCCAAGCTGATGACGACCATCGAGAAGATGGACGCGATGGCCGCGCGCGCCGAATCCGTCGAAGCCTACGACCAGATGATCGGCGAGGGCAATGAAGAGGGCAACGCGGTCGTGCAGGCTGCGATCGACGGGCTGATCGACCAGACCCGCTCGATCGAGCGCGCGGTTGCCGCCCTTGATCTGGGTGCACTTGAGTTCGAGGGCTCGGACAGCCTCGACAATCCGAATGCCGTGTTCCAGTAAAACACGTTTCTCGACAGAGATTCCGGGGCCGCACAGCGGCACCCGGAGTCCACCGCCGAGGAGTTGAACACTGAGCCGCCGGGTTCCGGATCATGTTCCTTATGTCCGGAATAGTGGCGTTTGAAAAGCGAGACTGACATTGCTGGCGCACTCGCCGCGCCGCCGTTTTCGGAAGACCAATTCCATGCGAATTCGATCGGACAGAGTTCTCCCAATAGCCGCTGCGCTGACAATCAGCGTCGTGACCTCCGCCTCCGCACTTGATGGCTACGGACTGCCGACCGAACGCGGCGACCTGACCGATGAAGACCGCGCGCGCGTCCAGGCGGTCACCACCCCCGCCGAAGACTTCTCCAAAGCCGAAGCTTTCGAGACCATGGCCGGTGGCGCGGGCACCTCGACCAAACGCATCAACCGCGATGCGTTCTCTCATTTCAACCAGAACCTGACTTTCGAGGAGGAGCGTGACTTCAAGCTCGGCAACGCGCTGTTCCGCAAGCTCTGGGTGTCCTCGCCGTCCTCGACACAGGCCTCCGACGGGCTCGGGCCGCTGTTCAACGCGCGCGCCTGCCAGAGCTGTCATCTGAAGGACGGACGCGGTCATCCGCCTGAAGGCGATCTCGACGCCACATCCATGTTCCTGCGGCTGGCGCGATCGGCGGCAACGCCCGAGGAGATCGAAGCGGTCGAAAACTATGTCGCCGCCAACATGCCCGATCCAACCTATGGCGGCCAGTTGCAGGACCTGGCCGTGCCCGGCCTGCAAGCCGAGGGCAGAATGGTGATCGACTATGTGGAGGAGCCGGTCGAACTGGGCGACGGCACGATCGTCAATCTGCGCAGGCCGACCTATTCGGTGGCGGATCTCGGCTTTGGCCCGATGCATACGGACACGACATTGTCCCCGCGCATTGCGCCACCCATGATAGGCATGGGGCTGATCGAGGCGATCCACCCGGCCGACATCATTGCCAATGCCGACCCGGATGATGAAGACGGCAATGGCGTGTCGGGACGCGTCGCTCTGGCCCGCGACCCGGCAACGGGCGAGGTGGCACTTGGCCGTTTCGGCTGGAAAGCGCAGAACGCGACCGTCCGCCAGCAGTCCGCAGGCGCATTCGCCGGCGACATCGGCATCTCGTCGCCGGACGTTCCGAACCATCACGGCGACTGCACCGACAACCAGGCCGCCTGCCTTGCCTTGCCGGTCGGCGTGCAGCCGCGCCTGGGCGACACCGAGGCACCTGATCCGGTGCTCGATCTGGTCGTCTTCTATTCGGAGAACCTGGCCGTGCCGGCGCGCCGCGCGGTCGACGATCCGATGGTGCTCGACGGCAAGCAGCATTTCTACGCGCTCGGCTGCGCCGATTGCCACCGGCCGAAATTCGTCACATCGCGCGAAGCAGCCAACCCGGCACACCGGTTCCAGCTGATCTGGCCCTATTCGGATTTCCTCTTGCACGATATGGGCGAGGGCCTTGCCGATGGCCAGCAGGTGGGGCGGGCGTCGGGCACCGAATGGCGCACAGCACCACTTTGGGGAATCGGGCTGACCGAGACCGTGAACGGCCACACCTTCTTTCTGCATGACGGCCGTGCACGCAACCTGACCGAAGCGATCCTGTGGCATGGTGGCGAGGCGCAAGGCGCGCGAGACGGTTTCGCCGCGCTGGAGAAGACAGAGCGCGAGGCGCTGATCGCCTTTCTGGAGAGCCTTTGATGCGCGTTCTGTTCGCTGCCTTTGTCCTTGTCCTTGCACCGCTGCCGGCAACAGGGCAGGACCGGACAATCGACGCGGCCATCGAAGGCGCTATCGAGGATGCGATCCGGCCGGGCTTCGCGACGTTTGAAGCCGAGGCACAATCCATGGCGCAGGTGGTTGCCACGCTGTGCGCCTCGCCATCCGAAGAGGCGATGGCGGCGTCGCGCGACCAGTTTGACAAACTCGTCGACGCTTGGGGCCGTGTCGAGTTCATCCGGCTCGGGCCGCTGTCGCAGGACAATCGGCTCGAACGCATCCTGTTCTGGCCGGACAGGCGCGGCCGCGGCCTCAGCCAGATCCAGGGCGTGATCACCACCGGCGACGAGACCGCCCTGTCGGCCGATACGCTGGCCGACAAGTCGGTCGCGGTTCAGGGTCTGGCTGCGCTCGAATATGCGCTGTTCGGCACCGACAGCGACGGGATTGCGGTGGGTGAGACACCCGCGCGCTGCGCCTATGGCGAAGCGATATCGCAGAACGTCGCGACGATTGCAGGCCAACTGCTTGCCGGCTGGCAGGCCGAGGACGGCATCGCCTCGCTGTGGCGGAACCCGGCGGACGACAATCCGCTGTTCCGCGATGAGAGCGAGCAGATCAACGGGCTCGTCAAGCTGATCGGCGACGCCTTCGAGATCATCAAGGTTCAGCGGATCGATGCGGTCCTGCGCGATGATCGCGCATCCATGCGACCGAAATCGGCGCTATTCTGGCGGTCGGACAATTGGGTGCCGTCGCTTGCCGCCAACATTGCCGGTCTCCGGGCCCTGGTGGACGCGGCCGATCTGGAGGCCACCGTCAATCAGGAGCGTGGGCGGTTCGTCGGTGCGATGAGTTTCGAGCTTGCAAATGCGGCCCGCGCGCTCGGCCAGACCGATCTGCCGGTTCAGGCGATCGCAGAGGACGACGAAGCCTACGGCCGAATGACCTATCTGCGGCTCGTGGTCGACGGGCTGACGACGGTGTCGGCGACACGGTTGAAGGAAATCTACGACCTGTCGTCCGGCTTCTCGTCGCTGGACGGTGATTGATGCAGCGCTTCGGCGCGACGGAGCTGATCGGCCGTCGCACATTTCTGCGTGCCGCCGGTGCCGGCTTTGCCGCCACGCTTCTTCCCTCCGCCGCAAAAGCGCTCGCCGAGACACATGCCGTCTTCGCATCGGCCTACCGCGACCGGTCCGGTGCGTTCGGCATAGCGCTGTTGAGCGAGGACGGCGCCATCGTACACGACTATGCGCTGCCGACGCGGGGCCACGATCTGGTGCATCAGCCGAACGGCAACATGCTGGTTGCCTTTGCCCGCCGTCCCGGAACGTTCGCCGCCCTGTTCGATCTCGGCCGCTTGCGTGAACCCGCCACAATGACCGCGTCCGCCGGCCGGCACTTCTACGGCCATGGCGCGTTCTCCGCCGATGGCCGGTTGCTCTATGCGACGGAGAACGATTTCGATGCCGCGCGCGGCGTCATTGGCCTTTACGACGCGACCGACGACTTTGCCCGCATCGGCGAGTTCGACACGTACGGCACCGGCCCGCACGACATGGCGCTTTTGCCCGATGGCCGGACGCTGGTCGTAGCCAATGGCGGCATCGAGACCCATCCAGACTATCCGCGCGCCAAGCTGAACGTGCCGACCATGGCGCCGAACCTTTCCTTCATCGATGCGGAAACCGGCGATCTTCTGGCGCGCCATACGCTGCCGCCTGCGATGCACAAGCTGTCGATCCGGCATCTGGCGCTCGATCGCGACGGCACCGCTTGGTTCGCTTGTCAGAATGAGGGGGAAATTGCCGAACCTGTGCAGTTGATCGGCCGGGCATCGATCCGCTCCGGAACGTTCGAGCTCATTGACCTTCCCGAACGGGCAACCGGGTCCCTGCGCGGCTATGTCGGCTCGATCGAAGCGCATCCAGAGACCGGCCATATCGCGATCAGTTCACCGCGCGGCGGCGTCGCTTATGCATTCGATCCGGCGAGCGGTGCCATTCTTGCCACTCTCAACGATCCGGATCTGTGTGGCATTGCGCCGTCCGGCGCGGGCTTCCTGTACAGTTCCGGAGACGGGCTCTTCGGCACAGCGCGACACGATGTCGGTTTCGACAATCACCTGATCGCATTGTCGGCCGCCGGGCGCAGACCGGCTGTCCATCTCTAACCGGGACCGGACGTCAGCGTTCCCGGGCTAGGCGTCCACCGTCCTCAACTCGTTGTCGAGCCGCTCGACGGCTTCCAGAAACGGCGCGTCGGGATTGCCCTCGCACAGCATCATGGCCGACAGCCGTGCTTCGCCCATTTTTCCGCGAGCGACCGCCTGGAGACTGCGCATCAAATGCGCCTCGTTGTTGGTGAGGCGCTTGTTGCAGCATGGGCAAAACGGATCGCAGAAATGAAACTTGGTGCGCCGTGAAACACGCATTGCCTGAACGGTGCGCAGGCAGCACCAGGCCACGTTCGGTCCGCGTTGCTCGCCGAAATGTTCGACAGCGTTGCTGAACCCCAACTCCCAGTCGACCGATTGCGGCCGCGCATAGGACATGAAATAGCAGCGCATGATACACAGCGCGTTGCGTTCGCTCGTCGTCAGGTCGATCGTCGGGCCGTCTGCGCGGACGCCGCAGGCCAACCGCTGATCGCGGGTTGGCGGTGGTCGTCTTCTCTCGGTCATGATCATGCCTCGCTGGCGTTATGGATCACTCGTCGACAACGGATTCAAAGCCCTCGAACTGCGGATGGCCCGCATACATGCCCTTGTTGCCCCCGGCGTTGGCATGGGCCTGACGGAAATGGTCGGACTTGGTCCAGGCGACAAAATCATCGCGGCTGCCCCAAATCGTGTGGGACGCATAAAGCGTGGTGCGGCTGTCTTCGTCGAAATCGCCCTTGAGCAGATGGAAGGTCTGGAAACCGGGCACCTGATTGAGGCGCGAGTCTCGGTTGCGCCAGACATCCTCGAACGCATTCTCGTGGCCCTCATTGATCTTGAAACGGTTCATCGCGACGAACATGGCTTGGTCTCCTGTAAAGTTCCTGCTTGGCTTGTTCTGGTTTGCGAAGGATCGGGTGGCAAGGCGTATGGCGAACGTCGAAGACCAGCCGACAAGAGATGTCCTGATCATCGGCGTATCTCGATTGGAATGACGAAGCGTCGCTGCGCACCGGGCGGCGGAGCAGGAAACGGAGCCGCGCGGCGGATATGGTCGAGCGCCGCCCGGTCAACGGTCGCCGAACCCGAGCTGGCCGCCACCGAGACGCCGGCCAGCCCGCCGCTGCCGCCGATCGAAAACCTGACCCGCACCGTGCCGCGCCCGCCGGCCGCCCGCTGCCGGGTGCGGCGTATCTTGGCATAAACCCTGCCCGGATAGTTCGAGGCCGCTGCATTGCCCGCTTCACGCGCGCGGCGGTTGCCCTCGCTCCTGTTGGCGTTGCTTCCCTGCGCCTGCCCGTCGGCGCGGCCGGCCCGCGCGTTGCGATTGGCCTGGCCCTGCTGGGTGCCCCGTGCCTGCTGACGCGTTGCGCGCTGCTGTTGCTGCTCGGCAGCACGGGCCCGATCGACATCGACCTGCCGGAACGGCCGAGCCTGCGGGATGGGCAGGACCGGCTCGTCGGGCCGCGCCTCGACCACGTCGCTCGTTGGCACCGGCGCCAGGGCTGCGATCTCGGGCGCCTGCGACGCTGGCAACCGTTCGGCCGAAACGCTCGGCGACGAAACTGGCGCGATGGCTGCCTGCGAAGTCGCCGGCGGCGCGGCCGCGATGGTCTGCAAAGGACTCTGGTCGGCGGCAGCCGGCGCAGCAACCGCCGCCCGATCGGACACCGGCGCCGGTTCGGTCGGCACCGACGTCTCCGGTTCGCTGGCGGTATCGGACGCTGTGGCATCGACGGGCTCGGCGCTGGCATTGTCCGCTGGCGTGACAGTCTCGGTCACCGCATCCACCGGGCTCAGCCGGTCGCCCGGGGCGACCAGCGATTCAAACCCCGAGCCGAGCGCCGCCGCCTGCATCGTTGCGCCGCCGGCGATCTGCACTTCCGGCTCGGCGGACAGGACGATGGCGCCGGCGCCCAGATGGATGCCGATCGAGGCCGCAACGGCCATCAAGGCAGCACCGGCAAAGGCAAGACCGCGTCCGGTCATGTTTCCCCAAGGCTCCGCTCGGTGACGATGAAGATACGCTTGACGCCCAGCGCCTGAAGCTGACCGCCGATCTCGATCAACTGCGTCGCCGCAAGATCGCGATCGGGCACGAGGCGGAGCGCATCCAACTCCGGCACCGTCTCCTGCCGGATCGTCACATACTGGGCCGGTGTGACGGTCGCGCCGCGATAAGAGAGCTCTCCCTCTGCCGAGATGACCAGCGCATCCGGGGGTTCATCGCCCGCCAGATCCTGCGTCGATATCAGATCGAGATCACGCTCCAGCGGTGGCGATATCTGCGCCGCGACAAGAAAGAAGATCAGCATCAGGAAAACGATGTTGATCAGAGCGATGGTCGGCTCGGACCGCTGGCGTGTCGCATCGTCAAGGCCTTTGGCATCAATGCGCATCGCAACAGGCCCTCACCGCACGATCTGCAGCGGCGGTCCGCCCGAAGCGCCCACCGCCGCGATCACATCGACCAGTTGCTGCGAGGTCGCACCCTCCCTGACCGACAGGACGACGACATCGGCGCGCCCCGCTTCGCGCAGGTCGGTCAGACGATCGCCGAGCCCGGCAACGGTCAGTGGCGCGCCGTTGAGAGACAGGCCGTCCGCGCCGAGGCGCAGGAAGACGGACGTCTGATCGGCCGGCTGCGACACGCCGTTTCCGCCGACAGTCAACTCGACATCACCGAAGCGCGAAAAGGTCGCCGTCAGCATGAAAAAGAGCAGAAGCAGGAAGATGACATCGATCAGCGACGTCAGCGACATGCGGCGCGCGCGCCGGTATGTGCCCGCCTCAATGCGCATGGGCTGCGGCCGCCGCGACCGACCGGTCGTCGGCCTGTCCAAGCGCGGCGACATCGGCGCGCACCGGATTGAACACCGCCGTCAATGCCTCCTCGATGGCGAGGCGGTGGCGCGATACCCGGCTTTCAAAAAAGCTGAGGCAGATCGCCGTCGGCATGGCAACCGCAAGACCGACGGCCGTCGTTAGCAGCGCCACCCAGATACCGCCGGCCAGCAGAGACGGATCGACCGAGTTGCCCGCCTCCTGCAATTGGCGGAACGCCTCGATCATGCCCAGCACCGTGCCGAACAGGCCGATCAGCGGCGCGACCTGCGCGATCGATTCCAGCGCACGGAAACCGCTCTGGAGCCGCTGCAATTGCCGCGCCGACACGATTGCGAAATGATCCTCCAGATCGCTCCGGGCAACGCTGGTGCCCGCCTGAGAAGCCTGGCCCATCGCGTCACGAACCAGTCCGGCAAGCGCCGTTTTGCGGTCGGCAAGGTGCGCACGCGCCGCCGCCTGGTCGCCAGCCTGCCAGAGGCGGACCGCGTCGACCACATGTCGGTCCCCGCCCGTGCCCAGACGGACATATTGCACGATCTTGTAGATGACGATGGCCAGTGCGATCACCGACAGCGCCAGCAACAGGGCGACCACCGGACCGCCCAGCTCCACCAGGCCGGCGGCACGGTCAATCGGATTGGAAAAACCGAACGTCATCCCGAAATCTCCATGTCGACGCGGCTGGTCGCGTCCAGATGTTCGATGCACTCACCGCCGGTCAGCCCCTCGCCCGCACATGCCGATGCACCGTTGATCAGCACCTTGCCGATGGTCGAACATTGCGTGTCGGGCAGATCGAACTGGCGCACCCGCGTCTTGCCCGCCGGCACATCGCGAAAATCGAACAGGGTGAAGCGATCGACGCCGCCCTCGGTGTCGAAAAGCACGGTCTCCAGGGACAGTTCGGCCAGATCGGCTCCCAGACCGTTGTGCGTCATGAAGACCAGCCGGCAAGTCGCCTCGAGCTGCTCGGCCTTGTTGATCTCGATCGCAAGAGACGGGTCCGGCGTCTGCCCCTCAGCCGACGCCGGACCCGTCGCGGCGAGCGCAAAGGCCTGCAAGAGGACCAGTTTCATCAAGAGGGCGTTGCGCATCGCCGAGGGCAGCATCTGTTTCTCCTAGAAGGTGAACGTTCTTGCGACTGACAGCTTGAATGTCCGCCCCTTGGCGGGTCCAGCCGTCTGCAGATACTCCTGGTACCTCTCGTCGAAGATGTTATCAACGCGGCCGACGACCTCGAAGCCGGTCAGCGGACCGTCTTGGGGCTTCCAGGACGCAAACATGTCATGAACGTCGAACGCCTGGTAGCGCAGGCCCGTGGTGTTGGTGCCGCTCGGAACCCGATCTTGCGCGGCGACAAATCGTGCATCCCAGCCGAAGCGGACATCGTGCTCCGGTATCTTGCCGCCGATCGTCAGGAACACCTCGTCGGGAGCGATCGATGTCAGCGGCTGGTCGGTGAACCTGTTGTCACCCCGGATCAGCGAAGCGGCCACGCCGGCAAACACATAGTCCGAGTCATAGCTCGCCTCGAGTTCCGCGCCATAAATCGCACCTTGGCCTTGGTTGATATAGTCGGCCTGACCCGTTCCGCCCCGAACGATCAGATCATCGATGATGCTGTAGAAGCCGGTCAGCTTGTAGGACAGCGCGTCGCCGCCGAAAGCCAGGTCGTTCAGCGTTTGGCTGACGCCGATCTCGAACGAGTTGGCCGTCTCCTTGTCCAGATTGTTCTGAACGTTCGTCCGGTTCCAGTCATACTCCTCGTCAATGCCGGCCATGCGCTCGGTGTAGGCGTATGAACCGAACACCGAGAAACTCTCCGTCACATCGAAGATCGCCGCGATCTTGGGCGCAAAAGCCACGTCCGAGACCGCCTGTGGCAACACCGGGCGGGGCGTCACCGTATCGCGCTGGAAGAGCGTCGTGCCGACCGGCTCCAGTTCACGCCAGTCCACGCGCAATCCGCCAATGATGGTCAGCCGATCCTGATAGATGAACTCGTTCTGCACGAAAGCGCCGAAATAGCGCTCATTGCCTTCCGGATGGCTGGACACCGACGTGCCGTCGAAGTCCTCGCGGCGGCGCTCATGGAACTTGCCCGCGATGCCGACCGTCAGATAGTTCTCGTACATGTCGGTGATCCACTCGAACGTGTTGTCGGCCTTCAGCTCGTAATAGGCGTAGCTGAAGTCGGCATCGATGAACTGCTCCTGGGTGTTCTGCTGCCGCGAGTAGGAAAGGTTCACGTTCAGATCGAGCCACGGATTGTCGCTGGCCTCGTCCTCGTAGGAAATGATCGCCGTCGTATCCTGAACCTTGCGCGGGATGGTGCGGGCGGGGTTTAGCGGATTGTTGGTGCCGTCGCACGGAAGAATGAAGCTCGCGCAGATCGGATCGCCGCCCGGCGAGATCGCCGAAACGCCGTCGATGATCTTGTAGTCATAGGATGCGCGCAGCACCCGTTCTCTTTCCTCATCGAGATAGAACGTGCCCTTGAGGAGGGTGGACGGCGAATTCACCGACGTGCCGTTCAGGGAACTGCCGCCGCCTATGACGATATCCTGGAGATCCTGATACGAACCGGCGGCAAGAAACTCCGCATTCTCGCCCATGCGCACGGCAAGAATGCCGGTGGCTATATAACCTTCCTGATTGCTGTCGCCGGTCATCTTCAGGCGAAGCGCGCCCGTGTCGCCGTCTTCCAGAAAATCGGACGCGTCCTTGGTCGTGAAGTTGACCACGCCGCCCAGCACGCTGGTCCCGTAGAGCGTGCCCGAGGCCGGGCCACGCAGCACTTCGACGCGCTTGTAGAGTTCGGAATCATCGAAGAATCCGCCCATGCGGTAGGATTCGTAGTATTTGGTCGCACCGTCCACATTGACCTGGACGCGCCCTTCCTGGTTCGAGCCCACTTCCTGTGGGCCGAAGCCGCGAATGTTGAACGCCTGACCGAGAACATTGGCACCGCTGCCGGCCGCGCTCACTCCCGGTATGCGATCAGCCAGCGCAGCGGGTGTGTCCGGAACCGCCTCCTGGATGTCCTCGTCTTCGAGGACGGTGACCGCCTGCGGCGTATCGACCGCCACCTTGGGTGCGCCGGCGCCCAAAATCAGGCGCTGAAGCAATGTCGCGCTACCCTGCGTGTCCGCATCCTGAGCATTCGCTACGCCCGCTGCAAGCACCAATCCCACCGCCGTACTCGCCGAAAAAACCAAAAAAACACGTCCAGCCAGCCCCATGTCTGCCACTCCTAACCATGCTGCTCGATATCGTTGCGGCTGGCTGGCGACAGGCTTGCTGACCGGCGCTGACCGATCTGCCGTCATTTCCGTGAAGGAATGAAACTTGACAAGAACGATCAACTATCGCAGGACGCTTAGATAATCTGACATAATCAGTCAAGTTAGGAATTCGAGCCAAGCCAGCGTCCGCCAGCCAGGCAGTTTCGACCCAGGCAACAGGTCATGACGCAACACGACAAAGACACATCGCAGCCGCAGCTGGACCGGAAAAACATGGCAACTGGCAGGGATCAAAGTGTGGCGGTCATCGATGCTCGCACCTTGTTCGGATCAGCCAAGGAAGTCGGAATCGAGTACGAGGGAGCGCTCTACCGGTTGAAGATCACCCGGCAGGGCAAGTTGATCCTCAACAAGTAAGGCGCCGTCCATGAACACCGTCTCGATCCTGTCCGACGCCGACATTGGAGCGGCGCGGCGCGACAATCCCAAGCTGCGCGAGCGTGATCTGGCCGCCAATCTGGGCATCTCCGAAGCGCGTCTGGTCCATGCCTTCCAGGGCGACGGCGTGCGCCGCTTGAGGGCGGATGTGGACGCGATCATCGGCGGACTTCCGGCTGTGGGCGAGGTGATGGCGCTGACCCGCAACGCCAATGCCGTGCACGAGAAGACCGGCCTATACGAAAACCTCACGCTCGGCGGCCACATGACGATCGTGCTCGGAGCGCAGATCGATCTGCGGGTGTTTCACAGCCACTGGGTCCATGCCTATGCCGTCGAAAAGGAGGTTGGCGAGGGGACGCTGAGTTCCATTCAGGTTTTCGACGCCCATGGCGATGCGGTGCACAAGGTCTACACCCGCGAAGGAACCGACATGGCCGCCTGGTCGCGTCTGATCGACGGACTGTCCGAAGGCGCACCGGAGGAGTTGATCCAGACCGCCCCGCGCATTGCACCCGATCAAGCCAGCCTCGATGCTGCTGCCGCAGAGGAGCTACGCGCCGCATGGGCGGCGATGACCGACACCCATCAGGTCGCCGGATTGCTGCGGCGATCCGGCCTGACGAAAGGCGCGCTCATCCGCCATCTGGCGCCAAGGTTCACAACGCGGCTGACCGACGGCACGGTCGAGACCTTGCTGCGCATAGCCGCCAACGAACAACTGCCGATCATGGTCTTCGTGCGCAATCCGGGCTGCCTCCAGGTTCATTCCGGTACGGTATCGACGCTGAAGCAGGTCGGCCCCTGGTTCAACGTCATGGATCCCGGCTTTCACCTGCATTTGCGCACCGACAAGATCGCCTCGGTCTGGGCCGTTCGCAAACCAACCGCCAAGGGCGAAGTCGTGTCGATCGAGGCGTTCGCGGCCGACGGAACACCAATCATCATGATCAATGGAGACCCGGCGGACGCCAACGGAACGGGCAGCGAATGGCGCATTCTCGTCGACGGGCTTCCCCGCATGAATTTCAACGGAAGTGACACATGAGATGATTCCCTACTTGCGAGCCAATCTCCACCGCCAGCGACCCCGCAGCCTCGTTTGGGCGGCCCTGTTCGCTGCACTGGCATTGTTTGCCGTCTCGGCGGCCAAAGCGCGCGCGCAGGACGCAGAGGCGCAACGTGTTCTGGCCATCGGCGGCGCCGTGACCGAGATCGTCTATGCCCTCGGCGAGCAAGACAGGCTGGTGGCACGCGATTCCACGTCAACCTTCCCGCCCGACGCAACCGAACTGCCCGATGTCGGTTACATGCGCGCACTGTCGCCCGAGGGCGTCCTCTCCGTGGAACCGGACCTCATTTTGGCACGCGCCAACAGCGGCCCCGCCGAGGCGATCGAAGTGCTTCAGGCCGCCCAGGTACGCTGGGTTACGGTGCCCGACGATTTCACGCCCGAAGGCATCGACGCGAACATCCGCATCATCGCCGACGCGTTGGGCGTGCCGGAAAAGGGCGAGGCGCTTCGCCAGAGCCTGGCAAAGGACCTTTCGGCGGCCCGCGCCGTCACCGCCGACATCGATGCACCGAAACGGGTGCTTTTTGTCCTTTCGATGCGTGACGATCGCATCATGGCGTCGGGGACGGGAACCGCCGCGCACGGCATCATCGAACTGGCTGGCGCCGACAATGTGATCGGCGATTTTGAGGGCTACAAGCAATTGGCGGACGAAGCGGTGATCAGCGCAGATCCCGATGTCATCCTGATGATGCAAGGCCGGGGCGAAGCCGAGGACCATGGCGCTCCGAACGCCCGCATCACCGGACACCCCGCGCTTGGCGCGACCAAGGCGGCCCGCGACGGAGCGATCATCCGCATGGACGGTCTTTACCTGCTCGGCTTCGGCCCGCGCACGGGCGAAGCGGCCCAGGAACTGGCAAAAGCGATCTATGGCGATCAGCTCCGATAGCGTGGCCGTGGGCCGCCGCCGGCGAAATCCCCTGCGCCGGCAGGGTGACCGCAGTGGCTTGGCGCGTCTTGCCATTGCGGTTCTGGCGTTGCTGCTGGCGCTGGTCTTCATCTTCAGCCTGACATCGGGCGCAACCGACACGTCGGCAGCCGCCGTGTTCTGGGCACTCGTGACGGGCAATGACGCAGCGATCGGTACGGTCGAGCGGGTCGTCATCTTCGACATCCGCCTGCCGCGCACCATTCTGGGCGCACTGATCGGCGCGTCGCTCGCGGTCTCCGGTGCGGTGATGCAGGGCCTGTTCCGCAACCCGCTCGCCGATCCCGGCATTGTCGGCGTCTCCGCCGGCGCGGGGCTGGGCGCGGTCACCTTCATTGTCCTCGGCACCGGCATACTTGCGCCGGTCGCCGCGATCTTTGGCATCTATCATGTCCCGTTCGCCGCCTTCATCGGCGGTTTGGTCACGACGATCCTGCTCTATCGCGTATCGACGCGGCACGGACGCACGTCGGTGGCGACCATGCTTCTGGCGGGCATTGCGCTGGGCGCGCTGGCCGGCGCCTTCACCGGCCTTCTGGTCTTCTGGGCCGACGACCAGCAATTGCGCGATCTGACTTTCTGGGGGCTCGGCTCGGTTGCCGGTGCCACCTGGGTCAAGATCGCGGCTGTCGCGCCAACCATCGTCCCGGTGGTCCTGCTTGCGCCGCTTCTGGCACGCGGCCTGAACGCCATGACCCTCGGCGAGGCAACCGCGCAGCATCTCGGCCTCAACGTCCAGCGCTTCAAGCGGATCGCGATCGTCGCCGTCGCAGCGGCCACCGGCGCCGCTGTCGCCGTCTCGGGCGGCATCGGCTTTGTCGGCATCGTCGTGCCGCATCTGCTGCGCCTGCTGATCGGCCCCGACCATCGCTACCTGTTGCCCGCCTGCGCGCTTTTGGGCGCGGTCATGCTGTTGCTGGCCGACGCGATCGCGCGGCAGGTGGTGGCACCCGCCGAATTGCCGATCGGCATCGTCACCGCGACGATCGGCGCGCCGTTCTTCCTTTGGATATTGCTGCGCCGGCGCGGCATCGTGGATTTGTAATCATGCTCAAAGCCGAGAACATTCACGTCGAACTGGGCCGCAAAACCATTCTGCACGGCATCGATCTCGCCGCGCAGGCGGGCCGTATGACGGCAATCATCGGTCCCAACGGTTCAGGGAAGACCACGCTGATGCGCGCGCTCACCGGCGAGATCGCCTATGCCGGTTCGGCCACGCTGAACGGGGTTGACATTGCCGGCGCGCAGCCCTGGCAATTGGCGGCGATGCGCGGTGTCCTTCCGCAAAGTGCCATGCTGGCCTTTCCCTTCACTGTTCACGAAGTGGTGCGCCTCGGTCAGACCAGCGGCATCATGGGCGCGGACAACGGCGATCTGGTCGTTCAGGCGCTCAACTCCGTCGACCTCGACGGGTTCGAGGCACGTTTCTATCAGGAATTGTCCGGCGGCGAGCAGCAGCGTGTGCAGCTCGCGCGCGTGCTCTGCCAGGTCTGGGAACCGCGCCTCAATGACGTGCCCCGCTTCTTGTTCCTCGACGAGCCGGTCTCCAGCCTGGACATCAAGCACCAGCTGCAGATCATGGACATCGCCGCCGACTATGCCGCGCGCGGCGGCGGTGTTCTGGCCATCATGCACGATCTGAACCTGACCGCGGCCTTCGCCGATCATGTGGTGCTGATCAGCGCCGGGCGCGTCTTCGCCGCAGGCACGCCCTCCGACGTCCTGACGAGCGAAAACCTGGAACGGGTCTATGATTGCCCGATGCGCGTCGCGGCCGAGCCGGACGGTATAGGCATGCTGGTCCTGCCCGACATGGCGGCCGCACATCGGCCGGGCCAACAGACGGAAGCAATCCGATGAAGCCGGTCGGGCAATATCTCTTTGTCATTCTGTTTGCCCTTTCCGTCCCGGTCTTTCTGTGGCGGCAGGGTGAAATCACCTATGCGACCCTTGCCTATGCGGGCTTCACCATCGCCTGGACGGCCATTCGCGTACAACTGACGCGCGGCGATCCGCTCAAGGTGGCTGCGTCCAACATCGACCGACTGGAGAAGGCGACATTGTTCGCCACCGCAGTCGGCATGATGCTGCTTCCGCTGATTGCCCTTTGCACGCCGCTGATCGATTTCGCCCAATATCGGCCGTCCATGCCAGCCTTCGTGATCGGCCTCATCGCCATGGCGATCGGCGTCGTCATCTTCTACCGTTCCCATGCGGATTTGGGCGCCTACTGGTCGCCAACCCTCGAAATCCGAAAAGATCATCAGCTGGTAACGAACGGCGTCTACGCGCGCGTGCGCCATCCCATGTACACGGCGATCTTCCTGATTTGCACCGGCCAGGCGCTGCTGCTTGAAAACTGGCTGGCCGGCATTGCGGGCCTGATCGCCTTCACCACGCTCTACCTGATGCGCGTCGGACGCGAGGAAAAGCTGATGGCTGAACAGTTCGGCGAAACCTACCAAGCCTATGCCGCGCGCACGCCGCGCCTCATCCCGTCCCTGCGTACAAGGAGCTGAGCCCATGCCGTCCCGAACGTCTCGCAAGATCGTCGCCATGACAGTGGCTTCCATGCTGCTCGCATGGTCCACCCACGCCATGGACAACGCACTGACCCTGGCGCTGGAAGAGACCGGCCAACGCGAATATTATTGCACGGCAACCTTCGCGCTCACCAAGCCCGGCGGCGTTCCCTATCAGGACATTAACGGCTTCTTCTACGTCTTAGTCGGCGACGAACAGGTCGGACGCAGCAAGGGCGCCTCGTTCGGCTTTGGCGACGACGAAACATCGGCCTCGGCCACCTTCGAGACGCCCAATGCGCCCTGTGCCGATGTCGACGGTTATGTCTTCGTCGTCGGCGCATGCATGCAGGACGGCGCCTTCACCGATCGCAACGCGTGCGCCGCCGCCATATCGCCCGGCGGCTTGGTCAAGGAAGTGAAAGCCCGATGAACCAGACCGTCAGCGTGCCGCCGAAGCCGGACGCACCTTCGAAACGCCGCGCCCCACGCCTTCTGACCGTCAGCGCCTCGCGCCGCATCACACCCAACATGATCCGCGTCACGCTGACCGCGCCGGAGTTGGGCGACATTCCATCCGGCTGCGAGGGCGCCCATTGCAAGATCATGCTGCCGGAAGACGGTCAGTCCAGGATTGACTTCACAACCCAGCTGGCCGCCGGGCCGCGACCGGCAACGCGGACCTACACGATCCGTTTTGCGCGGCCCGGGCGTCACGAGATCGATGTCGACTTCGTCGCCCATGGCGATGAAGGTCCCGCTTCGGCATGGGCGCACAGAGCACAACCCGGCAGCTTCTGTGGCTTTGCGGGCCCCGGTGCAGTCAAGCTGACCGAATTTTACGCCGACTGGTATCTGGTTGCCGCCGACATGTCGGCGCTGCCCGTCGCGGCGGCAACGCTCGAAGCAATGCCGCGCGAGGCCAAGGGCGTGGCGCTGATCGAGATCACCAGCGAAGGGGATCGCCAGCCAATCGCAGCCCCGCCCGGAGTTGCCATGAACTGGCTGCTCCAGCCGGACCCTCACGCGCCGTCGGATGCGCAGGAGCGGCTGATCCGCGCGCTCGACTGGCCCGAAGGGACCGTTCAGACGTGCATTGCCGGCGAAAGCGGCGTCATCCGCGCACTGCGGGCTTTCCTGCACAATGAAAAGGGCCTTTCGAAAAAGGACACCTACATTTCGGGCTACTGGAAGATCGGCCTCGTCGAGGACGAGCATCAGGAGATGAAGCGGGCCGAAGCGGGCCGGTAATCTATCCGACCGGGCGCGGGTCGGCGGTGTTGAACGTGCCGCGCCCCAGCGCATAGACCGTTCCATCCTCTCCGCGAATGGTCACATCGGCGACCCCGAGCCCGCGCCCGACCCGTCGCGCTTCAGCGTCGGCGTAAAGGTCGCATCGCGCCGGCGACTTCAGAAAGTCGATCCGGAGATTGGCGGTCGGCGTCGGATGCCCCTTGATGATCGAGCAGGCCATCGCGCCGGCCACATCGACAAGGCTGGCGATGATTCCGCCATGATAGGCGCCGGCCTTGCGGAAGATCGTGTAGCTCTCGTCGAAGGGCAGCCGGATCGACAGCTTGCCGTCGGCCTCAATATCGAGCACTTCCATCTTCAGGAATTTGTGAAATTCGGCCTGCGCGATCAGTGCCTTCAGATCATCGATGGTCATGTTACCTCACAGAAGCGTGTTGGGGAGCCAGAGCGTCAGTTGCGGAAGCGAAAGTAGAAGCGCCATCACCACCGCTTCGGCCAGAAGGAACCAGCCGACGCCACGAAAGATGACGACAAGGTCGATCTCCGGCGGGGCGACCGACTTGGCGGCGAAGACGTTGAGACCGACCGGCGGCGTGATCAGGCCGATCTCTATGTATTTGACGATGATGATGCCCAGCCAGATGAGATCGAAGCCGAGCCGTTCGAAAGCGGGCAGAAGCACGGCGACCGACAGCAGCATGACACCGAAAGGGTCGAGCACCATGCCAAGAAGCAGGAACAAAACCGAGGACGCCAGGATCAGAAGGACCGGCGAGACCGACCAGACCTCGACAATATCGGCCAAGGCGTTCGGCAGGCCGGTCAACGCCATGGTGCGCGTCAGCATAAAGGCGCCGGCGGCGACGAACAGAATCGCCGCGGTCTGACGCGCCGCTTCCGCCAGCGCTGTGGCCAGTTCTCGCAAGCCGAAGCCGGGCTGCGAGAAGGCGAGCGCAATGGCCGCCAGCGCGCCCACGGCCCCCGCTTCGCTTGGCGAAAACACGCCGCCATAGATTCCGCCCAGTATGACGATCGCGATGACCGGAAAGGCGGCGACGCTCCAGCCGATCGGGCCGTCGTCGTCCGCAACTTCCGAGCGTGGTGCCAGCGAGGGGTTCAGCCGGCAGCGAATGTAGATCATCGCGCCATAGGCGAACGCCGTCAGCAGGCCGGGCACGATGCCGGCGAAGAAGAGTTTTGCGACTGAAACTTCGGCCAGAATGCCGTAGACGATCAGCGGAATGGAGGGCGGGATCAGCGCCGCCAGCGTGCCCGCGCAGGCCGTCGTCGCCGTCGCAAGGCCCGGATTGTAGCCGGCACGCAGCATCTGCGGAATCGCCATGCGCCCAAGCGCGACGGTGGTCGCAAGGCTCGATCCGGACGCCGCGCCGAACCCCGCGCCGGCAAAATTGGTCGCAATCGCCAGGCCGCCGGGCAAGCGCCGCAGGCCACGTTCGGCGAGAAGAATCAGCCCGTCAGCCAGCCCGGACCGGGTGATCACCGCACCCATCGCCAGAAACAGCGGAACGGCCGCGAACTCCCAACTCGCCGTGAATTCGTGCGGCACACGGCTCATCAGGCTGATCGCCGCCGATACGGGCAGCAGCGCCAGGGCGCCGCCGAAGGCTGCGATGCCGAGCGCCAGGCCGACCGGCACTCGAAGGACGATGAGCGTCAGCGCCGCGACGAGCACGGCTGTGCCGACTTCAAACGGCCCCATTGTCGGCCCCTTCGAACAGGCGGATCAAAGCGGCCGTCGCCAGAAGCGCAAAGCCGACCGCCACAATGACCTTGCCTGGCCAGGCGGCGATCACAATGGTCCCCGCCTCGATCCGCTCGCCGATCTCGAACGCCCGCACCGCATGTCCGCCGGTCAGCCAAGCCATCGCGCCGGCGCAGCCGACCATCAGCAACTGGCCGGCACGACCGACCCAAGGCATCAAGGTGGTGGGCAGCACCCAGGCGATCAGATCGACCCGGATTTCCTCGCCCCGCAAATGGGTCGCCGCCAGCGCGCCGAAGGCAACGAACGGCATGTAGAGCTCGGCGACGACCTCGAGCGTGCCGTCCAGCGACCGGCCGGCGAGGTTGCGCATGGCAATGTCGGCGCAAAGGTGCGCCATCATCGCCACCAGCGCGAGCGTGGCCAGCCCCTGGACGGCGCGTGTGCTCCACTCACCGATCCGTCGCATGCCGCTCCCCGAACACCAGCGCACAACCAGCCGCATCGGCGTCCCGCACGGCGAAGCGATCGGGCATGTCGACGGTGGCAACGCCGCCATCCTCGATCACATCCCTGGCCTTCGCCGCATCGCCCACGCGCACGCGCACCCCCTTCAAGCCCGGCCTGTCGGTTGTCATCAGCCCGTCCGGCAGGACGGACTTCGCCGTATGCGACGTCATCAGATGCATTGACGGTCCCTCCGGCAGCACCAGCCGGTCGCCATCGACACGCGCCTGCCACGTTCGGGCATAGTGCGCAGCGGCCGCTTCAGGATCGTCGACGATCACATAAACCGCGTCAAACGCCAGCGCGGTGTTCGGATGGACGACGAACTCCTGCCGGACATAATGATGGGCGGTCTTGTGGCAGCAATAGTTCCAGTAGACCGGCGCCTGACCGAGATCCGGGATCGCCACCGAAAAGGCCGGCGTGATCACCGTTCCGTCCGGAAGCGCCCAGTCGCGCTGCAGCTCGAGCACCGGCCCGATGGTCATTCCGCCCTGCTGCAACCGTTCGGTCACCGCACGGGCATCATCGACGGCCATCACGGTGGAGACCGGCCCGAACCCGTCCAGCAGGCGGGGCATGGGCGGCGGCGCGGCCTCGGCGTCTTCCAGCGCCATCAGTTCGAAGTAGTTGCAGACACCGTCTTGGTGAGGCGTGTCGCCAAAACAGACCAGACGGTTCGAAAGCCCGGGCATCCCGCTCTTCGGTGTGACCGCAAAACCGAGCCTTTCGAAAACCGCGCCGGCGCTTTGGCTGGCTGGCACATGGATCATGACATGGTCGATGGCGTTGATGCGGTCAGACATGGGTGCCCTCCCCTTCCTCGTTAGACAGCACCAGTCCGAGCGCCGAGAGCGCTTCATGCGCGCCCTGTGGACATGGCGACAGGGCGATGACGACACGGCCGCCATTATCGGTGCAGGCCGTGATGTCGGCGTGAGGATAAAGATCCCGCACGGCGCGTTCGGCGGCGTCGCGGCGCAGCGCCACCTTGTCGATCTTGCCAACAGCGGTCAGCGGCATTGCATCGACAATGTAGACGGCCTTGGGATGGGCCGCCCTTTCGTCGATCGCGCCGGCGGCGCGCGCCTGAAGATCATCGGCGTCGGCCCGCATTCCCGGCTTGAGCGTGACATAACAGACCGGCAGTTCGCCGACCCGACGGTCGGGGCGGCCGACAGCGGCTGCGGCCGACACTTCTTCGAGCCCGCCGAACGCCTCTTCGATGGTCGCCGGATCGATGTTGTGCCCGCCGCGCAGGATCATGTCCTTGGCGCGGCCGGTCAGATGCAGGTAACCGTCGGCGTCGAACCAGCCGACGTCGCCGGTGTCCAGCCAGCGACCGTCGCCAAGATCCGGCACAATCTCCAGCCCGTCCGTACCGTGGCCGAGATAGCCGGCGAAGAGGCCCGGCGAACGGGCCATAACGATGCCGGTTTCGCCCGGCTTGGCCTTGCCACCCGCGAACGGCTGGACCGCCAGGTCGCAATAGGGCAGCCGCAGGCCGACCGAGCCGGGCCGGCTTTTGCCCAGGGGCGGCGTGAAGGTCAGAACAAGGCTTGCCTCGGTCAGCCCCCAGGCCTCTTTGATCGCGATGCCGGTCGTCTCGGTGAAGCGTCGGTGTGTCGCGGCGGGCAAGGGGGCTGCGGACGACACCCAGTGCCGCACGGTTGCCGGCGCGGGCGGCACAAACCTCTCCAGCGCGGCGAGTGCGATGGTGGGCGGCGCGAACAAGATGTCGGCACCTTCGCGCTCGGCGATCGACCAGAGCGCCTCGGCCATCGCACGGTCGCGATAACCCCCGCGACCAAGTTGCACGACGCTTGCCCCGGCTGCGAATGGCGCCAAACCACCAAACACCAGCCCGCCGACATGAAACAGCGGCATGCCGCAAGGGATGACATCCCCGGCGCGCATACCGCCACCGAACCCGGCCAGAAATGCCATGAAAACGAGGTTGGCATGCGTCAGCCGGGCGATCTTGGGCAGACCCGTCGTTCCGCCTGTGTGGAAATAGGCGGCGATGTCATCGGGCTCAGGCAGGGGCGGCGTCTCGGCAGGCTCGTCTTCCAGCCAGTCTTCGAGCCGGTCGGCGCCTGCCTGTTCGCCGCAGACAATGATCTGCACATGCGGCAGAGCCGCCCGGATGGCATCCAGCTTTGCCGCTGTTCCCTGAATGCCGGACGCGCCTTCGACCAGCACAATGGCAGCCTCGGTTTTTTCCAGCATGCCGACGATCGCGGCAGCTTCCAGAAACGGATTGATCGGCAGATAGATGCCCGCCCACATCGCCGCACAGGCGAGCGGAAGCGTTTCAGGCAGGCCGGGCAGTAGGCTGGCGATGACCGGCTGATCGCCGGTGCCGGCGAACGCCGCAGCGTAGCGCGTCATACGCGCGGCGAGGTCGGCGTAACTGTGGTCGATAGCCGCTCCATCCGGTGTCGCAAGAAAGCGATGCGCAAGCGCGTCGCCTCGCGCGCCAGCCATGACCAACATCATTTCGGGAACCGTGCGGCCGCGCAGCCAGCGCTCAAGCGGCTCGGCCTCGATGTTTTCGACCGAGCCCGCATCGACAAAGTCTGGCCACTCCCTCATGCGTCGGGCACCACGACGATCTTGCCGAAGACCTTGCGGTCACGCAGCATGGCGACGCCCTCATCGGCGCGCGACAGCGGCAACTCCTGGTCGATCACCGGCTTCAGTCGGCCCTCGGCGACGAGATCGAGACAGGCGGCGATGTCCTCACTGGTGAACCCCGTCGAGCCGCGAATGTCCATCTCGGCGGTGAAGATGAAGCGCAGGTCGGTCTTCGGGTCGTAACCGGCGGTCGCACCGCAGGTCAGGAGCCGTCCGCCCCGCTTGACCGCCCGCAAAGATTGCGCCCAGCTGTCGCCGCCTGTGAAGTTCACGACGACATTGAAGCCGCCGCCGCGAAACAGCGATCCGGTCGTCCTCCGCGAGTAGGCATCGACGGGCTCTTCGGAATAGTCATAGGCTTCGTCGGCGCCCAGATCGAGAAGCCGCTGGCATTTCGCTGCCGAGCCTGCCGCTGCGGTCACCCTGAGCCCGAACAGCTTTGCCAGCAGCACGCAGGCCGTTCCGACCCCGCCACTGGCACCCAGAATGAGGATGCTCTCGCCGGCTTTGATCCGGCCGCGCGCAACCAGCATGCGATAGGCCGTACCATAAGCGACCGGCAGGGCCGCCGCCTGGGCGTCGGTGACAGACTCGGGAATGGGGATGAGCTGTTCGATGCGCGCGGTCACATAGTCCGCCAGCGCACCGGGTCGCGTCTCGCCCAGCATCTCGAAATGGCCGGTCTGGTCGTCGATGAAGGCCGGGTTGACCAGAACCCGCCGGCCCGGCGTGAAACCGGCCCCGTCACCATTGATCGCCACGATCTCGGCGGCGCAATCGCCGCCGGTGACCATCGGAAACGGCACCTTGATGCCGGGCATGCCGCGCAGAGTAAAGACATCGAGATAGTTGAGCGACGCCGCCCTGACCCGCAATAGAGCCCAGCCAGGCGGCGGCTCCGGCGTGCCGATCTCGCCATATCGCAGAGCATCGACATCGCCATGCTGTTCGAAGTACTGGGCCTTCATTCCATCTTCTCCAGAGTGTTCAGGGCATGCAGAACATGTGTCTCGACACCGTCGATCAACGGCACCTCCGCCTGCCGCGGCAGCAAAAGCGGCAACTCGGTGCAAGCCAGCGCGACAGCCTGTGCGCCCCGCCGCGCCAGCTCGGCGACCGATGCGTCCAGTGCGTCGCCCGCCCGATCCGAGATCGAGCCGGCGGTCAATTCCTCGGCGATGACAGTGTCGATCCGGCCGGCTGTTTCGGACGTCGGCATCACCGTAACGATTCCCGCGTGCCGAAGCCGTTCGGAAAGTTGCGGGTCGGCCAGCGTGTGCCGCGTTCCGAGCATGCCGAGCCGCGTAACGCTCAGCTCGCGGGCGGCTTCGGCCAGCGCATCGAAGGCATCGATCAGCGGCACGGCGATCGCGTCCCTGACCTCAGGCGCGGCGAAATGCGCGGTGAAAGCGGTCAGCATCACGCAGCGCACGCCGGCCTGTTGCGCCTTGACCGCGGCCGCGGCGATCCGGTCGGCCACACCGGCACGGTCGCCTTCTTCCATGGCCTGAACCAGTGGCGCGAACGGCAATGTGACAAGGATGCTTTCGGCATTCATGCGAGCGCCGTACCGGCTTTCCGAATTTTCGTTGAGCAGGCGGTAATAGTGGGCGGTCGAGTGCCAGCTCATGCCGCCCACCATGCCAATCGGTGGCATTTCCCGGTTCGTCCGGTCAGAAGTCGTATTTGGAGAAGATGCGTTCCTCGGCGATCCTGATGAACGCCTCGCGATCGCCGTCGAACTGCGGCAGCAGATCCTCGTGCCAGACGCGGAAGACCTCGACGATCGCGTCGATCAGCGCGTCGGAGTTCTCGACGCCACGCGAAGCGGCCAGTTCCTTGAGCGCGTTGGCCTCGCCCGCATAGAACTCCTGCCATGCCGCGCGCATCGCGTCATCGCCCGGAGCGAACGCCACCTTGCCTTCCAGCGCCTGCTTGACGTCGATATCGGCCGTCACATAGGCGTCGTTGACGTAATCCCAAAGCGTTTCCGGCATCAGCGCGACGATGGCGTCGCGATCCTCCTGGGCCATCGAAGCCCAGACGTCGGCATTGATGGCCAGCGGCACGGCACCCGAAATGATACCCTGGGGCATCTCGATCACCGACTTGATCGTGTCTTCCAGGCCGTAACTCCGGATCCATGCCGTTCCGATCAGCGCGCAATCGGTGGCGTCGAGCTGCAAGCCGGACAGGATGTCTGCGATCCGCGTGCGTACCGGCGTCATGCCGATCGACGAGGCCCAGCGCATCTCGGGCCGTCCGATCGTCGCCACGCGCAAGCCGGCCAGATCGTCCAACGTCTCGACTTCGCGGGTGCACTGCATGGTCAGCGGCGTCGCCGACTGGGTGAGGACCGGAACGACGCCGATCCGGCGCAGGTCCTCCCGGCACGGTTCGCAAGTCACGAACAGCGCTTCATTCAGTGCGCCCATCGTCGCGAAGGGATCAATCGCGAGCCCTGTCACTTCGGACATCAGCGACGCCGCCGGCAGCTCTTCGGGATGGAATTGTGTGATGAAGAAGCCGCTGTCGACCACACCGTCTACAATGGCCTGCAACGCGCCAGGGATGGACACAAGCTGCCCGCCCAGGATCGGATTGAACGAAACATCGCCATCGGTGGCCGCCTCGATCTTCTCAAGCAGCGGCAGAACGCCGGCGCGGTTGGCCGACGATCGCTCCGGCACGCCCGAGCCGAACGTATAGGTCTCGGCAAGCGCCGGAGCGGCAAGCATGCCCAGCGCCACTGCGATGGCCAGCGGTTTCGTGAATGTCGACATAGGCACCTCCCATGACAGCAATTGTCTTTGCCGCATCAGGATGGCCCGGCTCGTTCAATCTGTCAACTATGTTGACGATTTTTAAGCCCGCCGTCGCCGCCAAGCGGCGGAACGCTCGCTTCCGGCTTCGGCCGACGTGGCCGCTCGCAACAACAGGTCACGCAGGGTTTCGCGTTCGGCGTCCGACAGCGCATGAAAGAAGTACGCCTCGGCCTTGCGCAGCGCGCCAAGGCCGGTCGCCAGCAATTGCCGCCCCTTTTCCGTGGCATGCACCTGGCGCGCGATGCCGCCCTCGATCGGCCTCCATTCGACGAAACCGTCTTTCTCGAATGTCGCCACGAGCTTGCTCATCGCCTGTTTGGAAATGCCCGCGCGCTCGGCCATGCGGGTAATGCTGTCGCCCTCCATGCGCATGGTGCGCAAGACATGCGTATGGGCGGCGGTCATCTCGGGGTAGCCTGCCTCATGCAGAAACGACAGCGCGAGCCTGTCAAAGCCGACATGGACCTCATCCAGCAGACGGCCCAGATTGCGCCGGCGCATCTCCTCCAGGCTTTTGTCGTCCAGATCCTGCGGACGCGGCGATACTTTGCTCATCCAGGCCTCCGATTCGTGTGTCGTGCCCGCCGCTATAGCATTCATTGCCCGGCAAGAGCCGCAAGAACCCGGACCGCGACCGGAATCAGCTGATCGTTGAAGTCATAAGCCGGATTGTGGACCATTGCGGTATGGTCATCGTCGCGCTGGCCGAGCAGCACGTAGGCGCCCGGCCGCGCCTCGAGCATGTAGGCGAAGTCCTCGGCCGCCAGCAGCGGCTTGAAATCGTCGTCGAGCGCATCGGTACCAAGCGCTTCGGCCACCGCCTCGCGCATGACGCCGGCGCAATGGGCATCGTTGACGAGCACGGGAAAGCCGCGCCGATAGTCGATCTCCGCCTCAACGTTGCGCGCGCTCGCTACACCCTCACAGACCCGACCGATTCCCGCTTCCAGCGCTGCGCGCGTGGCCGTGTCGAGCGTGCGCACCGTCCCGCCCAGCCAGCCATCGGCGGGAATGACGTTGTGCGTCGTCCCGGCATGCAGTTCGGTTACGCTCAGCGCGGCTGCAACATGCGGATCGATCTCGCGCGCGATGAGGCCCTGCAGGGCACAGGCGGCCTCGGCGGTCGCCAGCACTGCGTCGCGCGAAAGGTGCGGCATCGCCGCATGGCCTCCCCGGCCCCGGAACGTGACCTTGAATGAATCCTGCGAGGCCATGGCCGGCCCCGCCTTGACCGCCGCCCGCCCAAGCGGGAGCAGCGGCATGTTGTGGAAGCCATAGACCGCCTCGCACGCGAACCGGTCGAAAAGCCCCTCCTCGACCATCACGCGTCCGCCTCCGAGCCCCTCTTCGGCGGGCTGGAAGATGAGGACGATCGTGCCCTTGAACGCACGGCTCGCCGCCAGATGCTCGGCCAGCGCCAGCAGGACAGTCGTGTGTCCGTCGTGGCCGCAGCCATGGAACAGGCCCTCGGTTTGCGACGACCAGGCCCGTCCGCTGGCCTCGGTCATCGGCAACGCATCCATGTCGGCGCGGATGCCGATGGTTGGACCTGGGCCGTTGGACAGGGTGCCGACGACGCCGGTTTCGGCGAGACCTGTGGTCACCTGCCAGCCCAGTTCGGCAAGCAGTTCGGCGACGAGCGCTGCGGTTCTTGTTTCCTCGAAGCCAAGTTCGGGATGCCGGTGAAGATCGCGCCGCAGCGCCACCAGCCGGTCCATGTCCACAGCGATGGCCGTCGCCATGATCGTCTCCAATTTGTCAACTAAGTTGACTCTTTGAGCGCCTCTGTGCGCGACTGTCAATGTCTTGCCCGCCATGGAACCAGATGACATGGCCAAAAGCTGACACGCGGCCGCTTGAAAGTGCAATCGAAGTCGGCGGCGGGTCTTAGTGAAAATCGCGGCTCTTGGGGATGATGCGCACATCGCGCGGATGGCGGTTGCGGCTAGGCGCCGGGCCGCCCTTGACACTGTCGCCCCGGGCAAATTGCGGGCGGATCACCTCGTCGGCGGGCGAAAGTGCGATGGTCGGCCGGTGCGCATCCGACAGCCGGTTCAGATCATAGGTGCGGTCCAGAATGGATGTGGCGATCAAATGGATGACGCCTTCCTTGCTCTTTTGGACATGGCCGCATGCGACCGCCAGCTTGGCCCCCATGATCGCCCGGCGGAAGCTCTCGAACCGGCGCGCCCAGACCAGCACGTTGACGATGCCGGTCTCGTCCTCGAGCGTCATGAAGATCGCATTGCCCTTGCCCGGCCGCTGCCGGATCAGCACGACGCCTGCGGTCCTGATCCATTTGCCGTCCGGCATGTCGGCGACCTGCTGCGACGACAGGATGCTGTCGGCCGCAAAGACCGGCCTGAGCAGCGCCATCGGGTGGCTCTTCAGGGAAAGCCGGGTGGTCTGGTAATCGGCCACCACATGTTCGGCCAGCTTCATCGCAGGCAGGGCCGCGTCCGGCTCGGCGGACAGTTCGTTGCGCCGCGCCGCTTCGAACAGCGGCAGCGGCACATCGTCCGGCAGCCGCCGAACCGCCCACAGCGCCTCGCGGCGGTCAAGCCCGATCGAGCGGAACGCATCGGCATCGGCGAGGACTTTCAGCGCCCGCTTTTCGAGCCTTGCGCGCCGCCAGACCATTTCGGCGCTGTCAAAGCCCTCGCCCCGCACGGCGACGATCCGGTCGGCCCAGTCCTCGTGAAACCCGTCGATCTGGCGCAAGCCAAGCCGCAGCGCCAGCGCGCCATCCTGTGCCCTTTCGAGCGTATTGTCCCATTCGCTGTGATTGATGTCGGCGGCAAGCACCTCAACGCCGTTCTCCTGCACGTCGCGCACGATCTGCGCCGGTGCGTAAAAGCCCATGGGCTGGGCGTTGAGCAGGCCGCAGGCGAACACCGCCGGCTCGTGGTGCTTGATCCAGGACGAGATGTAGACCAGCTTGGCGAACGAAGCGGCATGGCTTTCGGGAAAGCCATATTCGCCGAAGCCCTTGATCTGATTGAAGCAGCGTTCGGCGAATTCACGCTCATAGCCGCGCCCCACCATCCGCTCGACCATCAGATGCTCGAAATTCTGGATCGTGCCGACATGGCGGAAGGTGGCCATGGCCCGGCGCAGCCCGTTGGCCTCTTCGGGCGAAAAGCGTGCCGCGACCATGGCGATCTTCATCGCCTGTTCCTGGAACAGCGGCACGCCCTTGGTCCGGTCAAGCACCTTGCGCAATTCATCGGGCGGGCCGTGCTGAGGGGACGGCGCGGGATAAACAACTTCTTCCTCGCCATTGCGGCGGCGCAGATAGGGATGGACCATGTCGCCCTGGATCGGGCCGGGCCTCACGATCGCCACCTGGATGACGAGATCATAGAACTCTTTCGGCTTAAGCCGCGGCAGCATGTTGATCTGCGCCCGGCTTTCCACCTGGAAGACACCGACGGATTCACCCCTTTGCAGCATGGCGTAGACCCCTTGGTCATCGGGCGGAAAATCGGCGAGGGAGAGATCACGGCCGCAATGCTCGGCCATCAGGTTCATGCATTTGCGGATGCAGGTGAGCATGCCCAAGCCCAGCACATCGACCTTCATCAGGCCGAGCGCGTCGATATCGTCCTTGTCCCACTCGATGAAGGTGCGATCGTCCATCGCCGCATTGCCGATCGGCACGATGTCGTCGAGCCGATCACGCGTCAGAACGAAACCGCCCACATGCTGCGACAGGTGCCGCGGAAAGCCGAGCAGTTGTGTGGCAAGGTCGATGGCACGCCTGATGACAGGGTTATCCGGATCGACCCCGGCTTCACGCACATGCTTTTTGGCGATCTCGGTACCCCAACTGCCCCAGACGGTGCCGGCAAGACGCGCCGTCACATCCTCGGTCAGGCCCAGCGCCTTGCCGACCTCGCGAATGGCGCTGCGCGGCCGGTAGCTGATGACGGTGGCGGCGATACCAGCCCGCTCGCGGCCATAGCGCTCATAGATGTGCTGGATCACCTCCTCGCGCCGCTCATGCTCGAAATCGACATCAATGTCGGGCGGTTCCCTGCGCTCTGACGAGATGAAACGGGCAAACAGGAGATCATGCTCGGCCGGGTCGACCGCGGTGATGCCGAGCACATAGCAGACCGCAGAATTGGCCGCCGAGCCGCGCCCCTGGCACAAAATGCCCTGATCGTCAGCAAAGCGCACAATGTCATGGATGGTCAGGAAATATTGCGCGTAGTCGAGCTCGGCGATCAGCGCCAGTTCCTGTTCGAGCAGGCCGGAGACCTTGTCCGGTATGCCGTCCGGATAGCAAAAGGACGCGCGCCGCCAGACCAGTTGCTCGAGCCATTCTTGCGGCGTCTTGCCGGGCGGGATCGGCTCTTCGGGATATTGATAGGTCAGCTGGTCGAGCGAAAAGTCGATCCGCGCCAGAAAGTCGCCCGTTTCAGCAACCGCTTCGGGCGCATCGCGGAACAGCCGGTCCACATCGTCTTGCGCCTTCAGATGGCGTTCGGCATTGGCCTGCAGCCGATAGCCGGCATTGTCCAGCGTGCAGCCTTCGCGGATACAGGTGACGACATCCTGCAGCGGACGCTGGCGGGGATGATGATAAAGCGCATCGCCCACCGCGATCAGCGGGATGCCGGCCCGGCTGGCGACGGTCTTGAGATCAAAAAGCCGCCTGCGATCGTCGCCGCGATAGGCCATCGAGGCGGCCAGCCAGACCGCACCGGGCGCGTGCTGGGCAAGCCGCAAAAGCCATTGGGCGAGATCATCGACCGGATCGGGCGGCATGACGATCAACAGAAGATCGCCGCAATGGCGCAAAAGATCGGCCTCGTGGATCAGGCAGTCGCCCTTTTCGGCACGGCGCTTGCCGAGCGTCAGAAGCCGGCATAACTGCCCCCATCCCGCACGGTTTTCCGGATAGGCGATGATATCGGGCGTGCCGTCCGCAAAGACCAGCCGCGCGCCCACCACATAGCGCAGCGGCAACTGCGCATCCTCGCCATGCACGTCCTGCCACGCCTTGCACGCTTCCCTGTAGGTGCTGTGGCCGCGCACCACGCCGGCAACCGTGTTGCGGTCGGCAATGCCGATGCCCGCAAGGCCCAGTTCGAGCGCCCGCATGACGAAATCGCCCGGATGCGACGCGCCCCGCAGGAAGGAGAAATTGCTCGACACCGCCAGTTCCGCATATCCGGTCATGCGAACAGCCCGTGCATGAACCAGCGGGGAATGTGCGGACCCTCCTCGTAAAGACCGTGGCGGAAAATCCAGAAGCGGCGGCCATGGCTGTCCTCGACGCAATAATAGTCGCGCGTCCGGCTGCCTTCGTCGCCGCGCCACCATTCGGGCGCGATCCGCTCCGGCCCTTCGGCGCGCGCGATCTCGTGCAGCATCCGCCGCCAGCGGAATTTGAGCGGCGGCCCGTCCGGAATCTCGGCCAGCGCCTCGATCGGCTGGGGTTGGGCGAACAGATGCACCGGGCGCATGGGACGCGCATCGGTGGCGACGGCCCGCCAATCCTCAGCGACGGCAACTGACTGCCCGGCGGGCATGGCGCGCACGGCCGCTTCGGGAATATGGGTTTCGGCGGGCACAAATTGCGTGACTGCATGCCGACCGAACCGTGTGCTCAGCCGGTCGACCAGCGCCGATATGTCCTCATCCTCGACCTGACGCCCGTCCAGCGTGTGCTGGGCCGTTTCCAGCGCCGCCGAAACAGGCACGGATAGGCGGATCAGGTCATAGCCGTAGCCGGGATCGAGCGGGTCGCCGAGCGTATCGATCCGCTCCCGGAAAAGCCGCATGACGGTTTGCGGGGCGCGGACCGGACGCGCCGTCTCGATCGTCAGCCGGCTGACGGTGCCATCGGTGCGGAACAGCGCCGCATCGAAGCGCCGGCCGCCATGCCCGCGCTTTTCCAGGCTGCCGGCGGTGTGGCCCGCAAGCGCCTCCAGCGTCGCCAGCACATCGCCTGTCTGCGTCAGCGGCTCGGCGAAACGGCGCTCGGCGCTGCAGACCGGAACGGGCCGGCGCGGCGTGATCGCCGTGTTCTCGCCGCCCTGGAGCCTGACGAGGCGCGCCACCAGCGCGGCACCGAAACGCGCGACCAGCGGCTTGTGCGGCCTGCATGCCAGATCACCGACCGTCTTCAACCCGGCACGCAGCAATGCCGTCATGGTCTCGGAGCCCGCCTCAAGCGCGGCCACCGGCAATGGCGCGACGGCCCCGACCTCCCCGCCCGGCGCGATGATCGGGTGCGGCGGGCCGAAGCGTGCCAGCGCGCGCGCTGCCTGCGGCGTGCCGGCAAGGGCCGTGCACACCTGCGTTGCCCCGTGCGACAGGCGCGCGACGAGATCGTCGCGCAAGCCCTTTTCGCCGCCGAACAGATGGGCGCAGCCGGTGATGTCCAGAACGAGACCGTCGGGCGCATCAAGTGCCGTCATCGGCGTGTAGCGGTCACAAAAATCGGCGATCCGTTCGAGCCATGCCGCATCGGCCGCATGATCCATTTCGACGGCGGCAAGCTGCGGCACCTGCGCCCGCGCATCGGCCAGGGTGAGCCCGGGCGTCAAACCGATGCCCATGGCTTTTGGGTCGACCCGCACGACGCGCAGCGCATTGTTCTGCTTTTCGGTAAAGCACAGCGGCGCGTCAGCCTGCGCGTGCGAGCCGTTCGACTGGCGCCGGAACCGGTCGCTCGTCAGGAACGGCAGCCACACCGCCAGATAGCGTCGCTCCGTGCCGGAAACATTTTCGCTCATGGTCCCACTCCAGATGCCAGCGCTGACCGGACGCGCCGGCGCGGTTGCGCAACAAGGTGATGTCGAAAGCCGGCCTGCCCGGCGCATTGGCGGCCAGCGCACGGGACGGCGCCGCCGCAACCTGCCAGCGTGTCTGTGCAACGCTCGGACCCGGCTCGGCGGCCAGCCGCAACAGGAGCGGCGTTGCGCCCGACGCTTCGGCCGCAAGCGCAAGCCGGCGTGTCGCCGTCAGATCGAGGCTCTTGGGCATGCCCCAAAGTTCGATCAGGACCGCGCCCAGCGCCGCGCAGCGCACCGCCTCCAGCGCGGCGCGCAATCCGTCCTCGGGCCGCCGCACCCGCACATGGATGATATGGGCCGGATCGAGCCCCAGTGCCGCGAGCCCCGGCATGAAAAGAGGACCGGCCTCACTTTCCGAAAAACCCTGGCGGATCCAGACGATCCTGCCTGTGTCGCCCGCGATGCATTGCGCAAGGCCGGCGCAAAAACCGGTCAGCGACGCCGCATCGGCCGCTTGCGCCGCAAACATTTCGTGCAGCGCGCCGCGCGCCAGAGCGCTGCCCAGCGCCGCGTCGGCCCGTTCCGCGCCCAGCGTCACAACGCCTCGCTGGTCCGCTTGCTGCTGCATCGGCGCCAGGGCCGTGATCTGACGCTGCAATTCGATCAGGGTCGGTTGCATGAAAACCTGCAATGTTCACTTTTTGTTCCTATTACATGACAACCCTTCGCCAGAGTCAATTCACAAGGCGGATCGCCCGGTGCCGGATGTCCCGCCAGCCGCTCGGCACCCGATCGCGCCATGATCGGCTTGACGAAACCGCCTGGCTTGTTTCGAAGGAAAACACATGAACGTGGCCGCGGCGTCCGATCCGTCCGGCGGACGACAACCTGTTCAGAGAGGACGAAACCATCATGAAACTTTTGCGGTATGGAACAACCGGCTCCGAACGGCCCGGAATGCTCGACGATGACGGCCGCATCCGGGACCTGTCTTCTGTCGTCGACGACATTGCCGGTCGCTGGCTTGCCGATCTGGACTGGGCGAACAAGCTCGACATGGCCGCCCTGCCGGTCGTCGAGCCGCCGCAAAGGCTCGGCCCGTGCGTTGCCGGCACCGGAAAGTTCATCTGCATTGGCTTGAACTATGCCGATCATGCCGCCGAATCCGGCATGGAGGTCCCGCCGGAACCGGTGATCTTCATGAAGGCCACCTCGGCCATCGTCGGGCCGGACGACGACATCGTGCTACCGCGCGGATCGACCGCGACCGACTGGGAAGTCGAACTGGGCGTCGTCATCGGCCGCCCGGCAAAGCATGTCACAAAGGACCAGGCTCTCGCTCACGTGGCCGGCTATTGCGTCGTCAACGATGTGTCCGAACGAGACTTCCAGATCCGCCGGTCCGGCCAGTGGACCAAGGGCAAGTCCTGCGACACGTTCGGGCCGGTGGGGCCGTGGCTGGTGACGCGCGACGAGGTGCCGGACCCTCAGAATCTGGCAATGTGGCTGACGGTCAACGGCGAGGCGAAGCAGGGCGGCTCCACGCAGACCATGGTCTACAGCGTCGCGCACATCGTCAGCTACCTGTCGGACTTCATGACGCTGCATCCCGGCGACATCATCTCGACGGGCACGCCGCCCGGTGTCGGCCAGGGTTTCAATCCGCCCCAATATCTGGCTGCCGGCGACGTCGTCGAACTGGGCATCGAGGGGTTGGGCGTCCAGCGGCAGGCGGTGCGTACCGCGTCTTGACCCCATCGCCGGCAACGCCGACGGACACGTGAGCGCCCCTCAAAGGCTGCGCCATTTCCGATTCAGCCGGAGCCATACACAACGAAAACTAGAATTATCTTGTAAAACGCAACCAAAAGTTGATTTGTATTCTATTGTCTGATACTCTCCCGGATGTCGTTATTTCTTCAATATCCATACCAAGTACAATTATTCGGGAGGCACCGATGAAGGCAAAAATAAACAGGCGCGCGCAGTTCGCCGTGATCTCGACGGAGCAGCTTCGTGCAATCAATCCCTTGGATGATGAACAGGTCGTCGAAGCACAGGGGGCGGTGAGCAAAGACATGATCGCTGCTCTCGAAGAAATGGTGAACGCAGCCAAGGCCGGACGTCTTCAAGGTGATGAGATTCTGGCCATGAGTGCGGTTGCCTGGACGTCGCCTACGCTCTGACGGCGACCACACCCGATCCGTTCAGGTCTGCGCCTCCACGCGATGGTGAGCATGATCTGCCGCATGTTCATATGGTGTTTGCCGCGCACCTGAACGGATTTCCGCATGCCTGATCGGCCGCCGAGACCAATTCGGGGCATCTCATGAGACGCTCGCAATTGCTGTTGCCGCCGGCAACGCCTGCGCATTCCCGTATCTGGATCACCGTGCCCGGCGGGATCGATGCCGCTGCAAACGCCGCCGAAGCGGTCACCGCGTTCGGCAATCCGGCGCACCCCGACCCTGACCCGCTCACGGTCGGCAACCCGGATGGCGGACTGGACACTTACACCACTGCGATCCCGATCTTCACCGCCTTGTACGATCGCCTCGCAGCGACCGACATGGCGGACGATCTCACCGAAATGGTTCGCGCCATGCGGGAGGCCCGATCCGTCGAGGCCAAACTGGACGCCACCGGCGGATTGGAAGAAGCCACCCAGCACAATGGCGACGCACTGGCGGCGCTGCGCCGGGTCAGCCGGGAAAGTGCCGAAAGCAGCACGCTGATCGACCGGTCGGCGCGGCGCTTCAACGCGGCATTGCGGAGGCTGAGCCACAGCCATGTGGTGATCGTCAATGCCGAACGGATCGACCGCCCTTCACTCAAGATTCTCGCACGAGCCTGCCTGATTACCCCCGCCGAAAAGCCGCCGGTCTGGATCTGGACGCAGGCGGCCCTTGCCAAACCCGTTGCCTCGGCGTGCTTCGACGCGCGAACCGAACTCCCGCTTCGCGCCCGGCACAGCATTCTTTCGGCGATCAGGGCGGTTCTTGAGCCGACCGAGATCATGCGCCCGGCGGCGTCAACCGCAGCCTTGTCGCCGCCCGTCCGTGCCGCAACCCGGGCGGGTATTGGCGCGGCCACCGGCCGGCTGGCCAACCTCAACTATGACGGCTGCGCGCAATGGCTCGCCGAATGCACCGAGCCGGATATCGACACCTGCCGGCTGACCGCGCTCCTGATGGTCAATCTGGGACTGCACGATGCAGCCATCGACACGCTTTCGCATGCCATCGGGCGGTGTGAGACCGCCACGCTGGAATGTCACATGTGGTACATCGCCGGCCTCGTCTGGTCCAAGCGATGCTACGACGTGGACCAGAGCACCGTCTGCTTCGATCGCGCCGAAACGGCGCTCGAACAGATCAGGAGCAACGATCCGGGCGACGCCGACATGGAGCGGGCCTGGGTGAGGAACGGGCGTGCCATGAACGCCATCCTTGCCGCGCGGTTCTCCGGCCGTCCCGTCCGGGACGCCTTCCCGCTGGCGTTCAACCATTTGCGGCAAGCATTCGAACTGGTCCGCCAGGGCGCAACGCGCGACCGCATCTATCTGCGCTACAATCTGCTGGGCAATATGAGCAGTCTGATGGAGATCGGCGGCAATCATTCGGTTGCGCTGGACCTGCTGAGCCAGACGTTCGACGAGTCGCTGGCGCGCGGCCGAAGCAATGAGCGCGAATGGCTGGCGCAGCAACGCTGCATGCGCGCCGCTCTGATGGCGCGCGCCGGAGACATTGCTGACGCCGTGCCGGTCTTTGCCGAAGCCCGCGCCCTGATGATCGAAACCGACCGACCCGTCAGCGCCGAGGCGCTGGGCCGATCCGAGGCGACGGCCCGTTTTCAAAGCGGGGATGTCGATGGCGCACAACAGGTCTTTGCGCAGTGCCTCACGGAGGCGCAAGCCCTGCGCAGCCGGCTCGGCGTCGAAACCCATGCAGCCGGTCTTGCCGCCTGCCACATGGCATCGGGTCAGCCTGCCGACGCCATCGCGCTGCTGCGCGAGATCGGCAAGGCCGAGGGCGTCTGGCCGGTCGACGAGGACGCTCTTGATCGTGACGACTTGTCCGGGCTGCGCATTGTGGACACCTATTACGGCCTGTCGCTGTCGATGCCCGAAGTCGATCTCGAAGACATGGCGCCCGCGTCGATCGCCGGCGCGCTGCGCGGACGCCAATCGGAAGTGGCGGCAGCACGGGCGGCCGAACGATGACAGGCGGTCATGCGGGATCAGCGCCCATGTGCGCCGTCTTCGGCACCGGGCAGATCGGCACGTTCGCCATTCGCGCATTGGGAGAGGCCGGCTGGTCGGTTGCCGCAGCCGACAAGGCGCCTGCCGCCAGCTTCGTGCGCCGCTTCGGCCGTCATGACGGGCTGCTGCGCACCGTCGATGTGACGGACGAAGCCGCGGTGACGGCGTTTCTGCAGGAGATCGGGTCGGTGGACGCGGTCGTCTTCGCGGCCGGCCTGACCGGACAGAAGGCGGCGTCCGATCCCGATCACGCACTGCATGTTCTGGTCGAGGGCGTGCGCAATGTCGCCTCGGCCATGGCCGCCCGACACATCAGCCGCCTCGTCGCCGTCAGCAGCCTGGCCGTCTACGACATGCCCGGCAATCCGAACCAGCCGATCGCCGAAACCGCGCCAACAACCGGGCCGATCGGGTCCTATGGCACGATTATCCGGAGCATGGAGCGGGCACTTGAGGCGCATGATGGCCTGTCAATCGCCATCCTGCGGACAGCCGGCGTGTTCGGCCCCAACCGGATCGACCATGGCAGCCATTCTTCGCAACTGGTCGAACGCCTGCTCTACAGCGCCGCGCAGCGCGCGCCGGTCAGGCTGCGCGGCGACTGGAACGATTGCGACGACATCATCTATGCCCGCGACGTCGGCCGGGCGCTGGCGGCGGCGGCACAACCGGCCGGGCCGGGATGCGAGATCATCAATGTGGGCACGGCCCGCACCACGACATTGCGCGACCTCGTGCGCGCCATCGAGGCGGTCGCCGGCCCGGTCGACATCGTGCTCGAACCGCGCCCGGACAGCGAACCGGCGATGACGCGCCCACCATTGGAAACCGGCCGAATGATCGAACGGTTCGGCGCAGCGCGCTACGATCTGACAGCCGCCATCCGCGACTTTGCCCGCGAGACCGATCTGATTCCGGAACCGCAGGGGTGAAGCGGTGACCAGCGCCCCGACACTGCTTGCGGTCTGCGCATCGTTGAAGCCCGCGCCGGAGCGCAGCGAGCCATCGGCCTGCCGCGAATTGCTCAGGGCGGCCACGGACTATCTGGCGCGCGTCTTTCCGGCCATCGATACGCTCGATCTGCGCGATGCCCGGCTGCCGGGCTTTGAGGGGCTGCTGCCGGAAACGCACTACAGCCCGGCGGTGCGCGAGGCCTACGCGCAGACCGCCAACGCCTCGGGTCTGATCCTTTCGGTTCCGGCCTATTGGGGCGGGGTTGGCAGCAGCTTCAAGGCCTTTGTCGAGTTGATGTGCGGGCCGTCCTACGATGCCTATGCCCGGTCGCCCTTCGACAGCAAACCGCTCGTGACGCTGCTGGTCAGCTCCGACCCGCATTCGGCCGAGGCGGGCGAACGGCAGCTCGATGTCATCCTTGAAGCGATCGGCGCACGTCAGGTCGCAGCCCCTGTCGTCGTTCCCGATCCGGCGGCTCCTGGCGCGGCGGAAACCGCGGTCAAGGCCTTGATCGGATCGGGCGCGCAACTCGCTCAGGAGGTTCTGCGCCGTGGAGAAATGGCATGACGGTGGATGCGGCGACCGACGCCGACGCCGCCATCGTCGACATGGCGCTGGACGTAATGAAGAATGCAGGAGTATTGGCGGCGCGCGCGGCCCGCTTCAACCCAGCGCTGTTCCGGGTTGCCCAGCAGCGGATCGAGCCGAACTTCACCGTGCCGCAAACCACGATCAGCCCGGTGATGCGCCGGTTCCTGTTCCAGATCGGCTATGCCGCCGGACCCGGACACATCTATGCGGCAGGCAGTTATGTCGGCTTCGCCTTCGCCTGGCTTGTTGCCGGGCGGGCGGCCGTCGATGCCGCTTTCACGGCACGGGGCGTCGACATCGATCAGGAAGCGACGGCGATCGCGGCGCGCAACCTTCAACATCTGGACGGCAGCGCCAACATTGGCGTCAGTGTCGCCGATGCGCTGCAGGATCTGCAGGCGCCCGGCCCCGCCATCGATCTTCTGTTCATCGACGTCGATTGCCCGGACAGGCGCAAGGCAGCCTATGCCGAACTGGCCGCGATCGCCGCGCCGCGCCTGTCCGCCGGAGCGCTCGTTCTGGCCCATGATCCCCTCGTGCCGGCCTTTGCGGAGGATTTCCGGCGATATTTCGATTGGCTGGATCAAAGTCCGGCCTTCGGCCCGACATGCACGCTGCCGCTCGACACATGCGGCATCAGCGTAACGGTGACCCGTTGAGCGAGTCGAGGGACCTCTCGATGGGCACGCTGGACCCGTCTTTTTGCGGCGGCGGGCCAGACATCAACAGCGCCTATGCGCCACCGGCGGGCCTGCCGGTTCTGCGCCGCCTGGTCGCGCAGCGCCATCTGGTTCCGGAAAACCAGGTCGTGATTCTGGCCGGCGCATCGATGGCACTGAGCTGCAGCTTCCTTGCCATGCCGGCCGACCGGACGGTTCTGATCCCGCAGCCGGGTTTTCCGGCCTATGCCGGAACGCTGCGCCTGCTCAACAGGAAGATACGCTTTTACGACCTCGGCGCCGATTGGATGAAGGCCGTCGTTGACGCGGTGCGTGAACGCGATGTCGGCGCGATCCTCTTGAACTCGCCGGGCAATCCTCTTGGCAATGTGATGGCTGACGAAGAACGCCAGCGGATCATCGAACGCGCATCGCAGGAAGGTGTTGCGGTGATCCTCGATGAGACCTATGCTGGGCTTGAATTTCCCGGATCGGGCTCGTCGGGCGCGCTGACCGGCGAGATGGCCGGTGTCATTCGTATCGGCAGTGTCTCCAAGCGCCATGCCGCGCCGGGTCTGCGGGTCGGCTATGCGATTGCCGACGTCACCACTGTCGACCGGATTGCCGGCATCAACTGGCTTCTGGCGATGTCGCCGGGTGGCGCCAATCAGGTCGACGCCGCCGGATTGCTCCTGAAAGAACTGCAGGAGCCCGAGCGCACGACGCAAACGGCGGTGGCACTTGAAGAGGCATGCCTGACCGCCATGGCGACGCTGGCCCGCCACGGCGTACATCCGACAGAGCCCGAGGGCGGGCCGCTCTTGTGGATCGAACTGGACGGCGCGCCCGGCACCGGGCTCGATCTTGCCGCCTACTGCCGGGAAAAAGCGGGCATTCTTGTCAGTCCGGGCGATGCCTTCGGGCACCGCGGTTGGCCGGCAGTACGCTGCTGTTATGCCGTGCCTACCGATCACGTCGAACCGGTCTTCGACCGGCTCGGCAGCGCAATGGCATCCTATGCTGGCACGGCGACCGACGCCGGCAACAAACGGGTGCGCTCCTCATGAGCAATGTGCTGATCCTGACCGGGAGCCTCCGCTGTCCCTCCTACACTTGCGGGCTCTGTCGCTCGCTCGCTGCGATGCTGCCCGAGTTCGGACTGCAAGCGACCGTCTTCGACCAGCGCGAGATCGTCCTTCCGCTCCACGATTCGATATTCCACAAGGCGCCGGCCGACAATCCCGATCCGGCTGTCGGCAAACTGGTTGCGCTGTCCGAACAGGCAAGCGCCTTCATCCTCGCATCGCCGATCTATCACAACGGCCCCAGCGGCGTTCTGAAGAATGCAATGGACCATCTCGCCATCCCGCAATTCGCGCACAAGCCGGTGGGTCTGGTCAGCCATGGCGGCAACCGCACCAGCCAGGCAGTGGACCAGATGCGAATCTGGGTGCGGGGCCTGCTTGGTCACGCGATCGCCACCCAGGTCTGCACGCAAGCCGGCGATTTCGAGACGACGGCCGATGGCGACCCGGTCGTTGCGGACGCGGCCATGCTGGCGCGCATGCGGCGCTTCTGTCAGGAACTTTCCGTTCTGTCCCAGACCATGGCGGTCGCGCGGCCGGCCCTGACCGGCTGAGCCATCACGGCAACCAGCCGATGATGCGGTCCTCTTCGGCCTCGATCGCGTCGATCACGCCCGCCGAGATCTCGTCCCAGGTCAGCCAGCGTTGTCCCGACCCGGTTCGGACGGCGCCCAAGGTGACGGTGATCGGGCGGGCCCCAGCACCCGGTGTGCGCCGGCGCTGCGCCGCCGCCTTCAGATCGGCCAAAGCCGTCGATCCCTGGACATTCACAACCAGACAATCGAGCCGGGACAAATGCTGCAAGACGCGGCGCTTTGCCTCCGTGCCATTGCCGTGAATCCAGAGCACGGCCAGTTGCACGCCGACGAAACCGTCCGCGCGCGCAATGGAGTCGATGAATGCGTCCGGCCGGCGCCAATCGGCCGAAACCGTCACGACATTGGGCAGTTCGGCCAATGAAGACTGCCCTGCCCCGCGCGAAACGAGAACGAGCCGTTCGGACCGTTCGGCCACCCATGCGGCAGCGTCATGCAGCATTCCCGTGGCGCCGATCATCAAGGTGTTTGAGAAACGTGGCACGATGCCGTTCTTTCCCGTCCGGGTGCCCGCTCTACCATACCCGATAAACGCGATGTCAGAAACAATGCCATCCATGATTGAAATGACGTCGGTTGGCGAATGGACCCGCGCACCGGCCGCGAATGCCTTCAGGTCTGCACCTCGCCAGCCGGTTTACGGGTGTTGAGACGTCGCATGATCTCCGACAGGCGCGACCAGCTTTGCAGTGTGGCAGGCAGAGCCAGCGCGCTTTCGATGAACTCCCACGAATAGCTGATGATCGAAAAGATCGTACCGACGGTGATCGTCAGCTGTGTCGCAGCGAACCACAGATTGAAGAGGATCAGGCCGAGCAGTACGATGAAGATCGCGCCATAGAGCACGGCCTCGGTGTCAGAAATCCGCACTTCATGCCGTCTGAGACGCATCAGGTGGGCCCGCAATGGCCGTGCCTTGCGTTGTTCCAGCACGGAGACCTGTTGTTCCGTCTGCTGGTTGAGCGCCCCGTTGAGTCGGAAGAAACGGCGGTGGAACAGGGCATAGATGACCAGCATCGCCAGCGCGGCAGCCCCGCCCGCCAATGCCAGTTCGGGCGCAAAGGCGTAGAGCACGATCACGGCGATCGCCAGTTGCACCGCCGCCGCCATCGCCTCGGGCAGGGTCTGCTCCAGGAAATCGACCAGTTCACGTCCCATGGCGAGACGGGCATTGAGCGCCGACACCGGCAGCTCCGCCGAGCGCGCCGCCTGTTCGCGGCCCAATTCCACGCGGACGGTACCGTAGACCCGTGTGTCGTAAACGCGGCGGAAAACGGCGACGCCAATCAGCGCAGCCATGATCGCCGCCAGTCGCCACAGCTCGATCAGGCTGCCGGCGAGCAGCCCATCGATGGCAAAACCGATGAAAAGCGGAATCAGCGCCATCAGGCTGGTCTCGATCAGGATCATTGCCCAAGTGAGGGAAATGCGGCCTGTGAAGACGCGCACGAGTGTGCCGATGGTGAAGCTCTGGTTGATCAGCATGACGGTCTACTCGTCATAGTAGATCTGCACCGACACATTGCCCGGCCCGACCGCTGCCTGTGCGAAGGTGGGATAAGGGGTCGACTCCGTCACGCCAGAGGCGCCAATACCTTCCAGCAGGCGCTGGCCGCTGAAATTCAGGTCCTGATCGCCGTTTTCGTCATGCATCACAAAGATGGCATAGGGGCCGCCGGTCATGTCGGCGAAGCGGTGCGAAACGCGCCCGGAGCGGGCCGGGATATCCGCGAACTGGACTGCGTTGGTCCAGTCGAGTTCTTCAAAGGCGCGCGCGTTTTCAAACACCAGGACAAGAACCGAGCCGTTGGCGTTGCGGATGCCGTCGATGGTCAGGTTCAATCCCTCGGCCGCAGCCGGACTGGCGGTTGTGATGGCGGCGACAGCGCCCAGTGTCAGTGCGAAAAGGCGTTTCATGGAAGTGCCATATGTCCTTTTTCCGGTCGAGGGGAGAGGCAGAGCAGCGCAATCACATCTTCGGCGATGGCGATCAGAACGGGCACCAAGACCAGCATCAACGCTGTGCCGAACAGCTCGCCAAAGGCCAGCGAGACAGCAGCCGGGATCAGATATTGCGCCTGTTCGGAGGTCTCGGTCAGAAGCGGCGTCAGGCCGATCACCGTGGTGGCCGTGGTCAGGAAGATGGCGCGAAAGCGCGCGGTGCCTGCCATACGCAGCGCCTCGGCAACGGGTTGACCCGTCTCGCGCTCCTGATTGTAGCGGGTGATCATCACCAGGCTGTCGTTGACGATCACGCCGGTGAGCGCCAGCATGCCGAAAAAGGACAGGACCGACAGCGGCACGTCCATGATCATGTGACCGACGGCGGCACCGACGAAACCGAACGGTACGATGGCAAGGATGACGAAGGGCTGCCAGTAGCTTCTGAGCGGGACCGCCATCAACACATAGATCAGGACGGCGGCAAGGATCAGCGCGTTGATCAGACCGCCGCGGATTTCGCCCATTTCCTCAAGTTCGCCCGCAGCGATGATGTCGACGGTCGGAAACCGGCTTTTGAGGCCCGGAACGAGTTGCGTGAAGACCGCCTGGCCCACCTCTTCCGGCGCCACTTGCGTCCGGTCGATAGAGGCGGAGACCGTGTTCATGCGCTTGCCGTCTCGGCGCGTGATCGCACCGGCCTTGTATGAACCCTCGATTCTGGCGACGGTTTGGAGCGGCACCCAGGCGCCGTTGGCACTGCGCAGCCGGCTTTGCATCAGATCATCGATCGTGTCCCGGGCGGCGCGGGCATTCTGGACGACAACGCGCACTTCGGCCCCGTCGCGGCGCACGCGCGCTACCTCCGAACCGCCGAACCCGTAACCGATCTGGCTTGCCAGCGTTTCCGCCGTAAAGCCGAGATTGCGTGCCTCGGGTCTGAGACGCAGCCGCAATTCCGGTTGGCCGCCATCGAGCGCATCGCGAATGTTGGAAACGCCCTCAATAGAGGCCAGAAAGGCACGCATCTCACCGCTGGCCTGCCGCAGCAGGTCGGTGTCCTTGGAGACCAGCCGGATCTGGAAGCCACCGGCCAGCGCCTCCGAACCGGTGAATTCAAGCTCGGTCGCGCCTTCGACGGCGCCAACGCGTTCACGCCACTGGCGCACCACATCGAGGATCGGCACGTCGGGCCGTTCTGCGACGGGCTGCATCTCGGCATAAATCTGCGCCGAACCGGCGCTCTCGATGATCGTGAAGAAGCTGGAAATGGGCCGCGCCTCCATGCCCGCGCGTGCCTGAAGCTCTGCATTGAGGTCGTGGCCTGCGCGCTCGATCCGGTCGATGTTGGCGTTTGTCAGCGCGAACGGCGCGCGCGCGTCCATTTCAAGGCTGATCGTGATGACTTGGCCCGGCACCTCGGGAAAGAAGACGGTCTGGACCTTGCCCTTGGCCATCAGGCCCAGCCCACCGGTCGCTGCTGCCAAGAAGATGATCAGAACCGCATAGCGGTGCCGTATCGAATGCACGAGGACGGGTTCATAGAGGCGATCGCGTAACCACGTCAAACCACCCTGGGCCATGTCCTGGACACTGCCCCAGAGCCGCGCGGACCAATGGCGGCGGTCATCGTCGATGCGGATGTGCGCCAGATGGGCCGGCAGGATGAACTTGCTTTCGACCAGCGAGAAGATCAGCGCCAGGATGACGATGCCCGAAAAGCCGGCCAACACCTTGCCCAACGCATTGTCGATCAGGAGCATCGGATAGAAGGCGGCGATCGTGGTCAGGACGCCGAAGACGGTGGCGACGGCGACCCGCTCGACACCGATCTCCGTGCCCCTGATCGGGTCGGCGATCCGGCGCCGTTCCTCGAACACGCTCTCGCCGACCACCACGGCATCGTCCACCAGAATTCCCAGCGCGATGATCAGCCCGAACGTGGTGACGTCGTTGAGCGAATAGTCGACCCATTGCGAGCCGGAAACGGCGATGGCGCCGGCGACCGAGACCGGTATCCCCATCGCCACCCAGAAGGCCAGCCGCACGTTCAGGAAGATCGAGAGCATCAGCGTGACCAGCAAGAGGCCCTGTATGCCGTTGGACCGCAGCAGTGCCAGCCGGTCGGAGATATAGCCGGCACTGTCGCCCCACACCGTGGCGCTGATGGCAGGGGGCAGTTGCGGCTCGAACTCGGCGACCACGTCGCGCACCACGCGACTGATATGGAGCAGGTTTTCCTTCTGCCCTACCAGCACCTCCATGCCGACCGTCGGTTCGCCATTGAGACGAAATAGGAAGTCGCCCTCGGCAAACCCGTCCTCGATCCTTGCCAGATCGGCCAGCGGCACATGCGAACCGTCGGGCCGCTCGATGATCGGCAGCGCCGCATAGTCGGGCGCATAGAGGGCCCGATCATCGGCCCGCAGGAAGATGGTGCCGCCTTCCGTGCGCAACGCGCCGGCCTGGAAATCGAGCGAGTTGGCGCCAATCGCATCGGTGACATCGGCAACGGTCAGACCGTACTGGCGCAGCCGGTCGGGATCGATCTCAATTCGCAGAGCGCGGGGAATAAGACCCCATATCTGAAGGCGCGACAGTTCTGGCCGGGCGAGAAGCTCTTCCTTGAGCCGCTGTGCCAGCGTCTGAAGGGTCGCCGGATCGGCCTGCCCGTGCAGATTGACGTAGAGCGCCGGCAGGGTGAAGGCCGACGTCTCGATCACCGGTCGGCGGGCCTGGCGCGGAAGATCGGCCACGCCGTCGACGCGCAGGCGCACCCGGTCGAGCACGGCCTGCAGATCCGCGCCGCCGGCGCGCCGCACCGTGATCTGCGAATGCCCGTTGAAGGAGCCGGAGGTGATGGTGCGGACCCCTTCCAGACCTTCCAGCGCCTGCGTGACCTTTTGCGTGACGAGCTGGTCGACCTGATCGGCGGTCGCCTCCGGATACTCGATGCTGATCACCACCGTCTCAGGCGGGATGCGCGGAAAGCCCTCGATGCGGATCGACAGCGCCGTCTGCACGCCCAGAAACAGGATCAGAGCCATCAGAAGATTGGCGGCGACCGGATTGCGGATGAACCAGTTCGTCAGCGCGTGCATGGCCTAGCGCTCCGCCTCTTGCGGGGTGACGCGCTGCCCCGGAAGGAACGAGGCCAGCGGCGTGACGGCGATCTGTACGGTACCTGAGCCGTCCGGCGCGGCGATCGTCAGCGCGCCTCCGCTTCGGAACAGGATGTCCGGACGATGCCGGACCAGCAGACCACCGGCATCGACCATCCAGACGTGACCGGTCCGGGTCAGCGCAGACTCCGGAATGGTCAGCGTATCGGCGATCGGCCGCCCATTGAAGGCAACCTTGACGAAATCGCCGGCCAGCACGGTGTCGGAAGGCTCCGACACATCCAGGAAGATGCGGCGCTGGCGCGTTTGCGGATCGAGAAAACCGCCGCCCTGCCGGATGCGCGCCGTGCCCAAAGGCGTGCCGTCGCGATGGAAGAGGTTTGCGGCAGTGCCGGCCAGCGGGTGCGCCAGCAACGCCCAATCGGCTTCGTTCAGTTCCACCGTCAGTTCGTATCGGCTGTCATCCGACAGATGAACCAGGGCCTCGCCAGCGGACACCGTCTGGCCGAGGCTCGCCATGCGCCGGATCACGAAACCGGAAAAGGGCGCCGCGATGTCAGTATCGGCCAGTTGCCGGCGTGCGGCTTTCAACTGCGCTTCGGCGGAAGCAACCGAGCGCTCGGCGATGCGCAGCTCCGGCAGGCGAAGGGCCAGTTCATTGGGCGGCTCGGTGCCGTTTCGCTCGAACTCGCGGCGTGCCAGCGCCACAGCGTTTTCCGCGCGCCACAGTGCGAGCCTCGCCTCCTCAACGCCCAGTTCCGCCGCGGCGACCGCCGTTTCATATTGCGTCTTCTCGATGCCGAAAAGCGGCGTGCCCGCCGCTACGCGCGCGCCGGCCAGCGCCGCGTCCCGAACCGCGACGATGCGGCCGGACACTGCGGTGCGAATTTGCGCATCCCAACGCGGCCGCAATTCGGCGAACGCCGTCACCGTCGCGATCGCCTCTTTCGGTGCAACGGTGACAACCGTGATTGCCGGCGGCGGAGGCGTAGCTTCGGATCGGGTTACGTCCACCGTGTCCTCGGCGCCCAGCACCAGCAAGACCACCGCCGAAAGGATCATCAACGCCAGGATGATCCACAACCACCGCCATCGCGGCGCTGGCGGATTTGGTATAGATGTGTCCGTCATGCCGAACCATTCCCAGTGCCGAACGACGCCACGCAACGCTTGAGTGGACCATTGCGGCTCTATATATGATGAACGATCGTTCGTTCAATAGGAAATCAGAAATCATGGCTGACCAACGGGCATCGGAAGGCACCAAACGCGACCAGGCCGCCGCGCGGCGGCGCGCCTTGATCCTGGACGCGGCTGTGATGTGCTTTCTCGAAAACGGCTATCATCAGACCGGTGTGCGCGACATCGCCAAGCGCGCCGGCGTGAGCCTGGGCAATCTTTACAATCATTTTCCGGGCAAGCATGACGTGCTGGCTGAGATCGCCGCGCTGGAGCGGGCCGAACTCGAGCCAATGCTCGATCTGCTGGACCGCAGCGGAGCGGCGCCAGCGGTTCTCGACAGGTTCGTGACGGCCTATGCCACCTATCTCGCCAAGCCCGAAAACGTCATCCTGACGATCGAGATAACCAGCGAAGCGATCCGCAAGCCGGACATTGGCGAACTGTTTGTTGCCAACCGCGCCGAACTGGTCGAAGCGCTGGCCGCCGTGCTGACGCGCGGCGTCGCCGAAGGCGCCTTCCGCGCCATGGCCGATGCGCGCGACACCGCGCATCTGATCGTCGAGCTGATCGAAGGCAGCGCCTATCGCAGCGTGTTGGGCGAGCGGACCATGCGGGGCATGCTTGGCGGGTTGCAAGACTTCATCAGGGCGGCGGTCGCGACCGTATGAAGCCGCCCAGCAGGAACCGGCCGGTGCACGCCGCCGGCAAGATGGACGTCAGCCGCCGAACCCTTCGAGCAAATTGATCGTGTTGATGCCGACCTCCTCGACCGCATAGCCGCCCTCCATCAGGAACAATGTGGGCAGATCCAGCGCGGCAATGTCGGCGCCCATCGTTGAAAAGTCCTTCGATGTCAGCTTGAAGAAACTGATCGGGTCCTTTTCGAACGTGTCAACGCCCAGCGAGACGATGACAAGGCCGGGGTCGAAGCGCGCAATGCGCTCCAGGGCCTTGCCGAGCGCCGTGCGCCAGACATCGAAACCGGTCCCCGGCGGCATGGGCAGGTTGAGGTTGAAACCCTCGCCCGCGCCTTTGCCCGTCTCGTCGGCAAAGCCAAGAAAATGCGGAAATGCCTGCTCCGGATCGCCGTGCAGCGAAACGAACAGCACGTCTTCGCGATCGTAGAAGATTTCCTGGGTGCCGTTGCCATGGTGAAAGTCGACATCGAGGATCGCTACCCGTTCGAACCCTTTGTCGCGCGCATGCTGCGCCGCAATCGCCGCATTGTTGAGGAAGCAATAGCCGCCATACTGGTCGGTCGCCGCATGGTGGCCCGGCGGACGGCAAAGGCCAAACGCGGTGCGCGCGCCGTCGATCACAAAGTCGGCAGCCGTCAGCGCCACGTCCTTGGACGCAAGGGCCGCCTCCCAGGTGCCGTCCGAGATCGAGGTTTCCGATGCCAGACAATAATAGCCGAGCTGCGCCTCGAAATGGGTCGGAATGCGGTCCGAGCGCATGGTGCGCGCCGGCCAGACTGTCACGATCGCCTCGCCCTCATAGCCAAGCGCGCTCCAGTTGGACCACGCGTTTTCGAGGAACGCCGCATAGGCGGCATCATGCACCGCAAGCACCGGCGCTATGCCGTGCGCGCGCGGCGGCACGACTGTGCCAAAACCGCGCTTTTTCGCTTCGCCCAGGATGAAGTCGAGCCGCTCGGGGCACTCGAACGGCGGCACCAGCTGCCCGCCATAGAGTTCGGTCCTGGCGCTGCGTCTGCGGTGCTCTTCGGAATAGACGATCTTCATTGATGGATGTCCGTTGCGGTGGTTGGTTGGTCTGGACCAGCCGGCCGGGAGAGGATGGTCATCGCAACGCCCGTCAAACCGGCCAGCGCGATGTGGGCGCTGTCTTCGTTCTATCGTTCATCGAAGCGCATCCCGTTCAAGGCCCCGGTTCAAAGCCTGCCGGCATAGGCGGCGCGCGCCGCGGCGACAGCCTCCGCTTGGTGCGGCTGCAGGTCCTGTCCGCCATAGTCGGCGATGTGCGCGTGATAAGGGTCGGAGACGCCGCTCGCCGTGCCACTCAACGCCTCGAGCACCGCAAGGCCACAGAAAGGAACGTGCACCGCCGAATAGCCACCCTCATGGGTCGCAAGAACACGGCCGTCGCACAGACCGTCGGCCAGCGCCGCCATGCGCCCCGCCATCCAGCCAAAGTCGGACGAGGACAGCATCATGGTTCCGAGCGGATCGAGCGCGGACGCATCGAACCCGCAGGGCAGCACGATCATGTCGGGCTTGAACGCTTCGATGGCCGGCACGACCAGTTCATCGATCGCGTGCCGGTAGGCGCCGCCACCGCTACCGGGCGGAAGCGGGATGTTCAGATTGGCGCCCTTTCCCGCGCCGGCGCCCGTGTCGCCTGTGCCGCCGCTTCCGGGTGGAAACAGATTGTCCTGGTGCAACGAAATGGTCAGGACGTCGGCATCGTCGTAGAAGATCGTCTCGGTGCCGTTGCCGTGATGCACATCCCAGTCGACGGTCACGATCCGGTCGAGGCCGCGCATCTGGGCATGCCGCACACCGATCGCCGCATTGGCATAAAAGCAAAAACCCATCGCCGTTTCCGGCTCGGCATGGTGGCCCGGCGGCCGGCAAAGCACATAGGCATTGTCGACCGTCCCGTCGAGGATCGCGTCGACCGCCGCGATAACGCCGCCGGCGGCAAGCCGCGCAATGTCGGCGGTCGACCGGCCCATCGGCGTCAGGTCGCTGACATCGCCACCGCCGGCAGCCGCCACCTTCTCAATGTGTTCGATATGAGTTTTGGGGTGAACGCGCATCAGCGCTTCGTCGTCGGCGGGCATCGCCCTGACCGGAACCAAGTGACGCTCGAACCCCGATGCCTCGACCAGATTGCGGAAGCGCCGTTTCGTCTCGGCATTTTCGAAATGTTCGCCGGGCTGAACCGAAAGGCCCGGCTCGAACAGGCCCGCCCAGTTCTGCGTGTGGTGCCAGAAATAGAGTTCTTCGGCGACCCATCCCGTACGCTTCTTGCCCGAATTGGCCATGCAACCTCCCTTGATCGTGCGACTGTGCCGGAACCCGCATTGGGCGAGAATACCCCGGTATTGGTATTAGCGGTGGCCATTTGCGCGGAGTAGTACCACCCATGGTGGATGTCGGGAGGCGCCGATGAAACACGATACATATGACCTTTTGGGCCGACTCTCCGTGGCCGCCAATCTCGAGGAAGCAGAGCCACATCTCGTGGCACTGTCCGTTCACGAGTTCGCGCCACAAAGCGCCCTTGCCATCGTCTATCGCGAGGGCCGGAGGCCGGAGATCGGCTTTCGCTGGATTCCCGATGCGCATCTGCGCAAGACCTTCGACACCTATTACCGCCAAGTCGGGCACCTGCTCGATCCGTTTGCTCTGCGCGCCCAGAGCGAGCACGGAGCTTCGGCGTTCCGGCTGGCCGAGATCGCACCGGACCGTTTTGAGACGAGCGACTATTTTGCCCGCTATTTCCAGTCGACGGGCATGGTCGACGAACTTGGCGCGCTGCGTCGGCTGACACCGCGATCGGTCGTGCATTTCTCGATCGGCCGCAATGCCGGCTTTCCCAGGTTCACCGCGCGGGAAGTGCGGCGTTTCAAGCAGCTTCACGCCGCGTTCATGCCGAAGCTTGCCGAACTGATGTCGGCCGAACAGGCCGGTGGCGACGGGCCGCCGCGCACGCCGGACCTTGTCGAGATCTTCGCGCGCCTGCGCACCGATGACGGTCAGGCGCTGAGCCACCGCGAAGCGCAGGTTGCCGCGCTGATCACGCAGGGCCATTCGAGCCGGTCGATCGCCTTCAACCTCCAAATATCGGTGCACACGGTCAAGGTGCACCGCCGCAACCTCTACCGGAAGCTGACGATTTCGTCGCAGAACGAACTGTTCGGCCTGATCATCGATGTGCTTTAGGGCTCGCCGTCCGCATCAAGCGCCGCCTCATGCGCGTTGATCACCTGACCGGCGCCGGTGCCCGTCGTTTTCAGGTGCCGCATCATGCCGACCAGATTGTCGTCGCGCAGCCGCTCCAGATCGCGGATCGAACGGTGGCCGGACTGCGCATCGGATTGGCTTGCGATGGTCTCGACCAGATCGTCGGTCAGCTCGGGAACATCCATGAGTCTGGTCCATGGCCATTTGAGCGCCGGGCCGAACTGGGCGATGAAATGCGCCATGCCGGCTTCGCCCCCGGCGATCCGATAGGTCTCGAACAGGCCCATCTGCGCCCATCTGAGGCCGAAGCCCATGCGGATCGCCTCGTCCACCTCTTCGGTCGTCGCAACGCCATCGCGAACCAGCCACAGCGCCTCGCGCCAGACCGCCTCCAGCAGCCGGTCGGCAATGTGCGCGTCGATCTCCTTGCGCACGGTGAGCGGGTACATGCCGATCGACTTCAGGATCGAGGCCGCGCGGCTGCACGTCTCGGCATCGCCGACCAGTTCGACCAGCGGCAGCAGATAGACCGGGTTGAACGGATGGGCGACGATGGCGCGGGCGCCCTTGGCGTTCAGGTCGGACGGCTTGAAGCCCGAGGTCGAGGACCCGATCACCGCTCCCGCTGGTGCCGCCGCCGATATCGCGCCAAGAACGCTGTGCTTGAGGTCGGCCCGTTCGGGGCAGCTCTCCTGCACCCAGTCAGCATCCGCCACCGCCTTTGCGAGATCGTCTTCGAACGTCAGTTGCCCTTCGGGCGGCAACGGCCGGTCATAGAGCGCCGGCAGCGCGCGGCGGGCATTGTCGATCACCGCGCCGATCTTGCGTCCGGCGTCCGGATCGGGATCGCAGACGGTGACATCCCAGCCATTGAGCAGGAAGCGCGCGGCCCAGCCGCCGCCGATCACCCCGCCGCCAATGATCGCCGCCCTGCGTCGGACGCTCATTGTGGCGCCCGCTTGGAAAGGCCGAGCCGGTCGCGAACCTCCTGCGGGCCGATAACCCTGGCGCCCATCCGCTCGACGATGCCGACCGCGCGCTCGACCAGTTGGGCATTGGTCGCCAGAACGCCCCTGTCGAGGAACAGATTGTCTTCCAGCCCGACGCGCACATTGCCACCGGCCAGCACCGCGGCGGCTACATAGGCCATCTGGTCACGCCCGAGCGAAAAGGCTGACCAGTGCCAGTCATCCGGCACGGCGTTGACCATGGCAAGAAAGGTGTTCAGATCGTTCGGCGCGCCCCACGGGATGCCCATGCACAGCTGCACCAGCGCCGGGCTGTCCAGCGTGCCTTCGCGGACGAGCTCCTTGGCGAACCACAGGTGGCCGGTGTCGAACGCTTCGATCTCCGGCTTGACGCCCAGCGCGGTCATCATTGCACCCATGGCGCGCAACATGCCGGGCGTGTTGGTCATCACATAATCGGCCTCGGCAAAGTTCATCGTGCCGCAATCGAGTGTGCAGATTTCCGGCAGGCAGTCGGCGATGTGCGCCATGCGGTCGGACGCGCCGATCATGTCGGTGCCTGCCTCATTGAGCGGCAAGGGCGCCTCGGCCGAGCCGAACACCATGTCGCCGCCCATGCCGGCAGTCAGGTTGAGCACCACATCCACCTCTGCGCCGCGAACACGCTCGGTCAGTTCGCGATAAAGATCAGCTCGCCGCGACGGACTGCCGGTGTCGGGATCGCGCACATGGCAGTGGACGATCGCCGCCCCGGCCTTGGCGGCATCGATCGCGCTTTCGGCGATCTCGGCGGGCGATCGCGGCACCAGGTGCGACCGGTCCTGGGTCGCGCCCGAGCCGGTCACCGCGCAGGTGATGAAGACCTCGCGATTGATCGATAACGGCATGCAACCCTCCCCCGTTCAACGGCAGCTTGAGCGCCGGACGGACCGCGACGCAAGCGTCCGGGGCGTCGCCGGACGTCGCAAATGTCAGATCGGCGCCACCATGCCCACCGCGACGAGGCCCATAAGACCGACAAGCGTGACATAGTAAAGCGTCGGCACCAGCGTCAGGCGCAGCACCTGCCCTTCCCGGCCGAGATATCCGACCGTTGCCGACGCGGCGACCACATTGTGGATCGCGATCATGTTGCCGGCCGCCGCACCGACCGCCTGCAGCGCCACGATGGTGACGGTGGGCATCGACAGTTGCTCGGCCACGCCGAACTGGAAAGCGCCGAACATCAGATTACTGATCGTGTTGGAACCGGCGATGAACGCGCCAAGCGCACCGATGGAGGGCGCAAAGAGCGGCCAGACACCGCCCACCGACTGTGCCACCCAGTCGGCCATGGCGAGCGGCATCGAGGCAAGCGCCAGCTCGTTGATGTCGGAGTTGACATAGATGCGCACCATCGGGACCGTGAACATCAGAACGACGCCGGCGCCGAGCAAGGTCCGCGTGCTCTCGCCAAAGGCGCGCATCATCTCCGATGGCCGCATCCGGTGCAGCCAGAAGGTGATCAACACGGTGACGATGAAGACGGTTGCGGGCAGATAGAGCGGCGTGCTGGCCGCGGAAATGCCGGTGCCGAAAATGTCCGGAAAGCTGATCCGGAGCGATTTCAGCCAGCCACCGAAGGGAAGCGCAGGTAGACGCGTCAGCACCAGAAGGATCGCGATCAAGAGGTAGGGGGCCCAGGCCCGCCACAGGGCCGGACGCCCGCCTTCAGGCGGCGGCTCGCCGGTGTCCGCCTGCACCGATCCCAGCCAGTAGACGGGCCAGTCAGCACGTGGCGGAAACGACCAGACGGTCTTCGGCATCAAAAAGCCGGCGCGCGCGGCGGCGATCATCACGGCAAGCCCAACCAGCCCGCCGATCATCGACGGGAACTCCGGGCCCAAAAGCCAGCCGATCAGCGCATAGGGCACGACGAACGCCACGCCGCCGAGCAAGGCAAAGGGCACGGCCGGCAGCGCTTCGCGCCACGACCGGTTGGCGCCGAAAAAGCGCGTGGTCATGAACACCATCAGGACCGGGATGAACAGGCCCGCCGCACCGTGAAAGATGACGACCTGATTGGTGACCAGTTGCAGATAGTCGGCCAGCGTGAGGCCGTTTTCGGCCAGAAGCGCATCGAGCTGCGGCCCGTCCAGCCCTCCGGCGAGACCGACCAGAACCGGCGTGCCGGCCGCGCCAAACGTCACCGGCGTCGATTGCAGCGTCATGCCGAGCATGACGGCGGCCATGGCCGGAAAGCCGAGCGCGACAAGCAGCGGCGCCAGGATCGCCGCAGCCGTGCCGAATCCGGCCGCCCCTTCGATGAAGGCGCCAAACATCCACACGATGATGACGATCTGGATGCGCGGGTCCGGGCTGATCGCCGAGAAGCTGTCCTTGATGACCGCCAGCGCCCCCGAATGCTTGAGCGTGTTCAAAAGCAGAATCGCACCGAACACGATCAGCAGGATATCGAAGGTGATGACCAGCCCCTGGAGCGAGGCGGCAACCACGCGCAGGGCCGGCACTTGCCAGACGAACAGCGCCAGCAACGCCGCGACGACATAGACGACCGGCATCGCCGACCGGGCAGGCATGCGCAGGCCGACCAGAAGCAGGCCGGCGACCAGGATAGGCAGGGCGGCGATGAAAGCCTGAAGCCCGAGGCTCATGGAGGAAAGGCCCGCAATGCGTGATCGATACGCCCAGACCTAGCCGTTTCGGACGGCTGCGAAAAGGGGCGTCATCCCGGCGACAGGCCGCGCAAGCGCTCCGATCGCCGCCGCAGCATTTCCAACGTGAACAGGAGCAAGACCGACAGCGCCACCATCACCGAGGCGACGGCGAGGATGGTCGGCGATATCTGCTCGCGCAAGCCGATGAACATCTGCCATGGCAGTGTCTTCTGCGACGCCGAGCCGAGGAACAGGACAACCACAACCTCGTCGAACGATGTGATGAAGGCAAACAGCGCACCCGAAATCACGCCGGGCATGATCAGCGGCATCTGAACCTTGAAGAAGGTCGTCACCGGATCGGCGCCCATGCTCGCCGCCGCACGCACCAAAGACCGGTCGAAGCCGACCAGCGTCGCCGTAACCGTAATGATGACGAACGGCGTGCCGAGCGCCGCATGGGCGAGCACGACACCGATATAGGTCCCCTGCAGGCCAAGCCGCGAATAGAAGAAATACATGCCGGCCGCCGAGATGATCAGCGGCACGATCATCGGCGAAATCAGGATCGCCATGATCGCCGACTTGTAGGGCACATGCGACTGGGAAAGGCCGATCGCCGCCAGCGTCCCCAGAACGGTCGCAAGAATCGTCGCCGCCGGCGCGATCGTCACCGAGTTGTAAAGCGCCTGCTGCCAGTCCGGATTGGTGAAGAAGTCGATATAGTGCTTGAGCGAATAGCCGGCCGGATCGAGCCGCAGCATTTCGGGCGTGAAGGTGAAAAAGTCCTGGGCGTTGAACGACAGCGGCACGATCACCAGGATCGGAAAGATCAGGAAGAAGAAGATCAGCCCGCAAATGACCCTGAACGCATAGAACCAGGTGACCTGAAGCGTCGAGGCATAAGGCGGCAAGGGTGACGACATGATGCTACTCCCTAGCCCAGCTTAACATTGTCGATGCCGACGATGCGGTCATAGACATAGAACAGCGCCAGGACGAGCAGCAGCAGGATGGTGCCGAGCGCGGCCGCCAGACCCCAGTTCAGGCTCGTCGAGATGTGAAAGGCGATGCGGTTGGAGATGAAGATGCCGCTCGTGCCGCCGACCAGTTCGGGCGTGATGTAATAGCCGATGGCGAGGATGAAGACGAGGATCGCACCGGCGCCGATGCCCGGCACGGTCTGCGGGAAATAGACCCGCCAGAACGCCGTCCAGTCGCTCGCGCCAAGGCTCTTGGCGGCACGCACGTAAGAAGGCGATATGGTCTGCATCACCGAATAGAGCGGCAGGATCATGAACGGCAGCAGGATGTGTGTCATGGCGATGATCGTGCCGGTCTGGTTGTTGATCATCACCAGTCTCCCGGCATCGTCGATCAGATTGATCCATACGAGGAAGTCGTTGATCACACCCTGCTGCTGAAGCAGCACCTTCCAGGCCGAGGTACGCACCAGAAGCGACGTCCAGAACGGCAGCAGCACCAGGATCATCAGGAGGTTGGCCGAGCGCGCAGGCAGGTGCGACAGGAGATAGCCGATCGGGTAACCCAGCAGCAGACAGGACAGCGTGATCATCAGGCTCATCATGAGCGTGCGCCAGAACAGCGTCAGATAGATGCGCTCATTCTCCGGCTTCATCGCGACGCCGTCGGCGGTCAGTTCCGCATCGACCGCATTGAGGAAGTAACCCGGCGTATAGGGCGGACTGTAGCGTTGGATGACCGCCCAGACCTCGACGTCGCCCCAATCCTCGTCGATCGCGATGAACCACTCCTTGTAAGGCGCTACCGCCTCGGTCCGGCGCACTTCGCGCCCTGTCTTGCGGAACAGGCCGGACATGCCCGATTTTTCATAGTTCAGGCGCGAGCCGAGTCGCGTGTGGATACGCTTTTCGACCGCGATCTGCAGATCCTGATAAAGCGCCGCAAAGACGCGCTCGTCGGGCAGTTCGCCGCTGTCGGCGTCCCAGGCGGCCAGCGTCTGTACCGTTTCGGGGATCGTCTCCTGGACGATATTGTTCTCGACCGACCGGAACAGCATGTCGGCAATCGGCATCAGGAACGAGATGACGACGAAGGCCAGAAGCGGTGCGATCAGCAGGAAGGAGCGCAGCTTTTCACGGCGCAGCGCGCGGGCAAGGCTGCGCTTGAGCGGTGTTCCGTCGGCGGCACGCACGATGCCGTCACCGGCAATCGCATCGGTCGGTGTGTCGGTGGCGCTGCTCATCGCAATCCCCGCTGAAAATCCGGGTCGTAAGAAAGTGCTTTCAAAATCGGGATCGGACACGGCGCCGGGCGCCGTGTCCATCGTCGTTCAGGTTTACTGGACGAGCCAGGCCTGGAACTTCGCGTCGATATCGTCGCGATTGTCGGCCCACCAGCTGTAGTCGTAATTGTGGACGTTGGCGGCATTTGCTGGGTCGGTCGGCATGTGCGGTGCCATGTCGATGCCGAGCTCGGCATGGGTGCCCACCAGCGGCGCGGACGATGCGCGAGCCGGGCCATAGGAGATGTACTTGGCCTGATCCGCCAGACGCTGGGTGTCGGTGGCGAACTTCAGGAAGTGCTTGGCACGGTTCAGGCGCGCCTCATCCAGACCTTCGGGAATGATCCAGCCGTCAAGGTCGAACGACTGCATGTCCCACATCATGGCAATGGGCTGGTCCTGCTCGGCAATGGCCGAGAACAGGCGACCGTTGAAGGTCGAACCCATCACGACTTCACCGTCGGCAAGAAGCTGCGGCGTCTCGGCACCGGCCGTCCACCAGACGACCTCGTCCTTGATCGTCGCGAGTTTGGCGAGTGCGGCGTCAATGCCCTCGTCGGTGCTCAGCACGTCGTAGATTTCGTCCTTCGGTGTACCGTTGCAGTATGTCGCCCATTCCATGTTGTCGATCGGACGACGCTGCAGCGACCGTTTGCCCGGGAAGGATTCCAGGTCGAAGATGTCGCAGATGTCATCGGGGACGGCACCGTTCCACTCGGCCACATCGGTGCGATAGCCGAATGTCGTCGAGTAAACGATCTGCGGCACGAAGCACTCGTTGACGCGCAGGACACCGAAATCATCGTCAGCCGACGTGCCATCGGGCGCCTCGGCCAGTTCGGTCGCGCCATCGATCTCGATCGCCAGACCTTCGTCGCACAGGCGGATGGCATCCGAAGCCACCACGTCGACAACGTCCCAGGTCACGTTGCCGGCTTCGCTCATGGCGCGCAGCTTGGCAACGGCCTCCGCCGAGGATTCGTCCCAAACAAAGGTAACGCCGGTCACTTCCGCATAAGGCTCCGAATAGGCCTTGATCTGCGAGTTCTGGTAGGCGCCGCCCCATGAGACGACGGTCAGTTCATCGGCGCAGTTTTCGCAGGGCGCCTCGGCGAGTGCCATGTGCCCATCCGCCATGGCTGCTGGCGCCGCCAGCACACCGGCTGCCGCCGTTGCCATGAGAATTGCTTTCAGTTTCATCGATTGCTCCCTTTTTGTCCGGGGCGTGCGTGACGCAACGTCACCAAACGCGCCCCCATTGCCACGGGCACCACTGCCCGCGGTCAATTCCTGTTGCGCTCACGCGACCGCGTCGAGCGCCTTGCAGTCCGAGGCTGCCCAGCCGACCTTGACCGTGTCGCCTTCCGAGATCGGCCGCTTGTCGCGCCGGTTGCGCACCTTGACGATGAACTCGTCATTGCCCGCCACATTCATCCGCACGCGGATATGGTCGCCCAGATAGATCAACTCCTCGATACGGCCGTCCAGCACGTTCTCGGGCACGTCAGAGGGGGCAAGCTCGATCCGCTCGGGCCGCAGCGACACCGTTGTCCGGCTGCCGGCGCCGGTGACATTGACCGGATCGGCGACCAGAAGCGTGCCGTCGTCGAGCCGCACCTCGCAATTGGTGCCGTCCAGCGCGACCACCTCGCCCGACAGCTTGTTGTTCTCGCCAATGAACTGCGCCACGAACGAATTTTGCGGGCTTTCGTAGAGAATGTCCGGCGAGGATAATTGCTGGATAACCCCGTCATTGAAGACCGCCACGCGGTCCGACATGGTCAGAGCCTCGGTCTGGTCGTGCGTCACATAGACGATGGTGACGCCGAGATTTTCGTGAATGTGCTTGATCTCATACTGCATCTGCTCGCGCAGTTGCTTGTCGAGCGCGCCGAGCGGTTCGTCCATCAGCACCAGTTCGGGATCGAAGACGAGCGCGCGGGCGACGGCGACGCGCTGCTGCTGGCCGCCCGAAAGTTGCGCCGGCCGGCGGCTGCCGAAGGCGCCCAACTCCACCATGTCGAGCGCCCGCTTGATGCGTTGCTCCTGCTCGGCCTTGGGCATGCCGCGCACCTGAAGCGGGAATGCGAGGTTCTCTGCCACCGACATGTGTGGGAACAGGGCATAGTTCTGGAACACCATGCCGATGCCGCGCTTGTGCGGCGGCACATTGTTGATGCCTTGATCGTTGAGATAGATCTCGCCGTGCGTCGCCGGCTCGAAGCCGGCCAGCATCATCAGGCAAGTCGTTTTGCCGGACCCAGACGGGCCGAGCATTGTCAGGAATTCGCCGCGGGCGATATCGAGATTGAGGTCTTTGACGACGAGCGTTTCCCCGTCGTAGCTCTTTTGAACACTGTCGAACTTGACTGATGCGCCTCTGGAAATGGCTTCCCACTCCGCTTCTTGTACTCCGGCCAGCCCGACCGACTGCCAGCCCGCCAACGACCAGCATCAAATCGAACAACCACCCCGGTTGTAAAGGGGGACAATGAAATCAATTTGGCGTTGACGACAAACTTGTTGTCGAAAACGCGACAGCGTGTCCGCTATCGGTCGGCAGGGACGTCTGCCTGCGTGCGGATCGCAAACTCGCCGGTCAACTCTCCCGACCCGCGATCAAACACCAAAAGGCGCTGTGGCCCGTCCAGGACGGTGCCGCGCAGCAAGATTTCATCCCCCGTCAGATCGCTCTCGATGACCGAGAACCCATCCGGCACGACCAGGTCGCCGCGCACCAGCGAAGGCGACGCCGCCTCGCCCAATTGCCAGACGATTGCCGACAGCACGGCGAAGAGGCCGACGAACATGATGCCTATCGACACGGCCAAAAGCCGCACCATCTTGCGCCGCACGCGCTCGGCGGCGGGATCGAGCGGCGCCTCTTCGGCAAGTTCCGGCGGCAATTGGTTCATCTTTACCCTGTTGCGCGTGGCGCCGGCGCCCGATAGCACCGGCCGACAATGGCCCTGCCCTACAGAGGAACGCGGCAAAATGGAAGACGTGACCGCCCGGCCGGACGATGCCGGCCAGCGCCTCGACCGGTTCCTCGCCGCGGCATTGGCGGGCGCGATTTCCCGCAGCCGTCTCAAGACGCTGATCGAGGACGGGCGGGTGACAGTCAACGCTGCCGTGGTCCGCGAGCCGCGACGCGCCATGCGCGAAGGCGATATCGCGCGCATCGACCTGCCGCCGCCTGCCGACGCCGAACCACTGCCCGAGGCGATCACCTTGTCGGTGCTGCATGAAGACGATGCGCTGATCGTCATCGACAAGCCGGCCGGCATGGTCGTTCATCCCGGCGCCGGCAATCCGACAGGAACCCTGGTCAATGCGCTGATCCACCATTGCGGCGACACGCTGTCGGGCATTGGCGGCGTCAAGCGGCCGGGCATCGTGCACCGGCTCGACAAGGACACGAGCGGCGTCATGGTCGTTGCCAAGACGGACGCCGCCCACAAGCATCTGTCGGCGCAGTTCGCCGACCATGGCCGCACCGGCCCAATGGAACGGTCCTATCAGGCGCTGGTCTGGGGCGCACCCGACCGAAACTCGGGCACGATCTCCACCCATCTCGGCCGGTCGGGCAGCGATCGCACCAAACAGGCCGTCGTCTCCGAAAGTCAGCCGGACGCCCGCCATGCGGTCACCCGTTTTTCGGTGGAGACGCGGTTCGGCCCGGCGGCAAAGCCCGTTGCCAGCCTTGTCGCCTGCACGCTGGAAACCGGGCGCACGCACCAGATTCGCGTTCACATGGCCCATATCGGCCACCCGCTGGTCGGCGATCATGTCTATGGCGCCGGCTTCCGTTCCAAGGCCCGGCCACTGCCTGAACAGGCCCGCGCGGCGGTCGACGCGCTCGGCCGGCAGGCCCTGCACGCACGAATACTCGCCTTCATACATCCTTCGACCGGCGAACTCATGCGGTTCGAAGCCGCTATGCCCAGTGATATGGCGCATCTGGCCGAACAACTCGGACTCACCTAGAAACACTTGAAATCATTGGCATTCACCACCATGTAAGGGCCAAAGCCGCGTTCAGCGGCGGCGCAAGTGTGCATGAATTTGGCACGTGCGCCCCTTGCTCGCCGCATTTCTGCGGGAGCCATCATGGGAGAAAGGGTGCTTTTCATGGCCCAGAACACACTACCGAGCCTTGCCGGCGGCAGTAACGGACTTTCGCGGTATATGGAGGAAATCCGCCGCTTTCCGATGCTGCAGCCCGACGAGGAGTACATGCTCGCCAAGCGCTATCACGAGCATGACGATACCGACGCCGCCCACAAGCTTGTGACCTCGCATCTGCGTCTGGTCGCCAAGATCGCCATGGGCTATCGCGGCTACGGCCTGCCGATGGGCGAAGTGGTCTCCGAAGGCAATGTCGGCCTGATGCAGGCCGTCAAGAAGTTCGACCCCGAGCGCGGTTTCCGTCTCGCAACCTATGCGATGTGGTGGATCAAGGCGTCGATCCAGGAATATGTGCTGCGCTCGTGGAGCCTTGTGAAGATGGGCACCACGGCCAACCAGAAGCGGCTGTTCTTCAACCTGCGCAAGGCCAAGAGCCGCATCCAGGCGCTCGGCGATGCCGACCTCAATGAGGAGCAGGTCAAGAAGATCGCGACCGACCTTCAGGTCTCCGAGGAAGAGGTTCTGTCGATGAACCAGCGCCTTGGCGGCGACGCTTCGCTGAATGCGCCGATCCGCGCCGCCGAGGGCGAGAGCGGACAGTGGCAGGACTGGCTCGTCGACGAAAGTGACAGCCAGGAGCAGATGCTGATCGAAGAGGACGAACTGGACCATCGCCGCGCCATGCTGCGTGACGCAATGGAGGTTCTCAACGAGCGCGAACAGCGCATCTTCAAGGCCCGCCGCCTGTCCGAGGACCCGCTGACGCTCGAAGAACTGTCCGGCGAATTCGACATCTCTCGCGAACGGGTGCGCCAGATCGAGGTCCGCGCGTTTGAAAAGGTGCAAAAGGCGATGGTCGCCGCCGCCGCCAAGCTGAATGCACCCCCGGCCCAACTCGAACACGCCGGCTGAACCGGAAGGTTATATGCGCTGAAACCAAAGCCCCGGCCCTGCGGCCGGGGTTTTTTTTGTCATTGCAACAGGGATCGGTGGCAGGCGACGCCGGCCATCGCGCCGTCGGCTGCGGCGAAGACGGTATTGAACATCGGCCGCACCAGATCGCCCGTTGCATAGATACCCGGCACCGACGTCTGAAACATCTCATCGACCGATACGAGCGGGCCGAACGGACCATCTTCCATGGCGCAGCCGAGCCTCTCGGCGAACGGGCATGCCGGGTCCGACTGCGAACCGAGATAGAGCACGTCCAGCGGCACACGGCGCCCGTCGGCAAGCACGACCGCTTCTATCGCGCCATCGGTTTGCTCGACCGCTGCAACCGGACCATCGATAATGCCGATCTTCTTTCGGGTCAGTTCGGATCGTAGATCGTCGGCAACCAAGTGACCGTTGGTGAACAGGGTGAGCGTGGAGGTCCAGTCCTGCAACAGCTTCACTTGGTGCAGTGATGCTTCGCCGATCATCAGAACCCCGGTCGGCCGGTCGGCCAACTCGTAGCCATGGCAATAGGGGCAATGCACAGCCGTCTTGCCCCAGCAGGCGTCCAGTCCGTCGATTGGCGGCAGCGTGTCGCGCATGCCGCAGGCCAGGATCAGCCGGCAAGCAGCGATCGATGCCCCATCACCGGTCGTCAGCCGAAAGCCATCTCCGTCCGGCTCGACCACGTCGATCGCCGTTTCGCGCAGATCGACCGTGGGATACGCCATCACATCGCTGCGGCCGCGTATCCGCATCTCGTCGGGCGTCAGCCCATCCATTCCCAGAAACCCGTGGCCATGGGCCGAGAAGCGATTGCGCGTCCGGCCATGGTCGAACACCGCCACCGTGCGGCGTGCGCGGGCCAGATAGAGCGCCGCGCTCAGCCCCGAGAAGCTGCCGCCAATGATCGCCACATCGTGGAAAGCCGTTTTTCGTGCCAAAGTGCTTGCCTCACGTTTCGCTCAATCATAACAATTATAGTTACATGAAACGAAATAGCAAGCTATCCCTCGCCCTGCATGCGCTCGGCCATATGGCCGCAGATCCCGGCATTCTCTACCGGTCCGAAGACATTGCCCGCCACAACGACACGAATGCAGTCGTCGTCAGGCGCGTTCTGGGTCAGTTGCGCGAGGCAGGCATTGTGGTGTCGGCGCGCGGCCATTCTGGCGGCTGGCGCCTGGCCCAACCAGCCAGGGACATCACCGTTGCCGCTGTCTATCGTGCGCTGGGGGAATCGGTCTTCGGCCCGTCATCGAAACCAGAGGCTCCGACGGGACCCTGTGTGATCGAAAAGGCACTGCACACCGTCATGAACGACGCGCTGGCGCTCGCGGAGAAGGATCTGCTGGAACGGCTCGATTCGATCACCATCGCCCGGCTGGGCGAATCCATGCACGAGGCGGGTTTTCCGCGCCGGAACACCGACCGGCGCTGACCTGACTGGCGCAGACTGCGCGGCCCGACGCGTCTTCAGCCGCCGCTGGCATCGCCCAGCGGTGCCGCCTCCCAGGCCTCGAACACCTCGCGGAAGACACCGTCGCCGGCCGCACCCTTTTCCAGCGTGATCAGTGCGCGCCGGCCAGAGACATATTGCATGGGGATGTCGACCCAACCCTGGCTGAGCATAAGCGAGGTGTTGGTCTGAACGGCCGTTTCTGCGTCGGTCAGTGCCACAAGGAAGATGTTGGTGTCGATCGGCGCGGGAACCGCGATCAATGCGCTGCCGGGGTCCTGTTCGGTGTTCTTGAACGTGATGCGCTGCACATCGGCGATGCCGCGCCCCTCGAACGTCTCGGGCACCGAGAAGAACAGTTCAACGATGTGGCTGGCGGGGAAGGTCGCATCTCCATTGCGGCGGATGGTGACTTCCAGCGCCAGTCCCAGGTCGGGGATCGACGACTGGGCGCGGATCGCCGGCTCGAGCGGCAGATCGCCACCGGGTGACTCCTGCACCACCGACCAAACCGTCGAACCCTGCATCGCGGTGCCGGGCTGGGTGCCGGTGCGCTCCTCGTAGAAAATCGTGCGCTGACCGACGGCGATGCCTTCTCCCACATCGGCGGGCGGCGCCTCCGCCGTATCGGCATCGGGCGCGGGCGCATCTTCGCTTCCGGCCGTCTGGCCTGCCACCGAACTGCCTTCGCCGGGCGCGGCCGCGCCCGGCGCCGGGCCTTCATCGACCTCGCGGCCATCCTCGGTCAGACGCTGCGTGAATTTCTGGACGCCGTCATCACCGCCGCCCGCATCGACCGTCTCCGGTGGCGTGTCCTCGGCAGGTGTTTCTTCGCCCGCATCGCCATTGTCCGCATTGACCGGCGTCGTCTCCACGGTGCGTACCGGGACATCGCCCTCTTCGCCGGCACCCGTTTGCGGCATCTCGATGCCCATGCCCGAAAGGAACGCGCGCAGCGGCTCCTGATTGACATAGGCCGCATAGCCGCCGCCAGCGAGCAGAACGACAAGCACCGCCGCGGCGATCAGCCAGCCGCTGCGCCGCGGTTTGTCCTCGGAAGGCACTGCATCCGCGTCGGCCGGTTCGCTCCGTTCACCGGCAAGGTCGTTGCCACCCGCACTGGCGCCTGCACTTTGCGGCACCGCATCGGCACCCGGTTCGCCGAACAGCGCATCGACGGCACGATCGGCGTCGCTGTCCGCTTCGGCCATCGTCTGACGTTCCTCGCTGAGGAAGTCGAGCAACGGATCATGATCATCGGCACGCGGCATGACCGGTTCCGTGTCACCACCCGGCGATGGCTCGAGGCCTCCGCCGTCAGGCGGCGTATCGAGCGCGAACGGGTCGTCTGCCATCGCCTCGGTGTGCTTGCCCCCCACCTCGTCAAGCGAAGAGAGCACATCGTCGACGGTCGGTTCGGGTTCCGCCGGCGCATCGAATGCCGGTTCGTCGGACACAGCAGGTGAATCCGCAGCGCTGTCGGCGGACACCTCCGGCGCCCACGAGGGGGCATCGTCCACCCGCGCGTCGGGAACGGGTTCCGGCTCGTCCTCGGCCAGCGGTTCGGTCTCGGGCTCGGCCACCGGTGCATCTTCCAGCGTGGCCGCTGCTTCGTCTTCCGGGGCCGCGGCCGGCTCGGGCGCCGCCTCGATTTCAGGTTCCGGATCGATCGCGGGTTCCGCATCGGTCTCCGGCGCTTGGTCGATCAGGTCGGCCGGCTGTGGCGCATCGACCGGTTCCGGCTCGGTAACGTGGGGCAGGTCGGGTTCGGTGTCTCCGGGCCCATCGTCCGGGATCGGCGCGCCATAGCCGGCCTCGATCTCGGCGATCGACGACTCGAGCTTTTCGAACTGCCGGTCGATGGCGGCCTGCGGCGGCTGCGTGGCCATGGCGTCGATCTGCCGCTGCACCGTCTGCCGCGCCTTGTCATAGACCTTGGCGCGCACCTCCGGTGTCGTTTCGCCCATATTGTCGAGGGTCTTCTTCAGAATCGCAGCAAAATCTGCCATGAATTCAATCCGCTATGCGCCCGTTTTGTGGACGCCAAACTAGTCTTGAAACGGGTCGGTCACAAGTATCGTGTCGTCCCGCTCAGGCGAAGTGGACAAAATGGCCACCGGCGCGCCGATCAGTTCTTCGACATGACGTACATACTTGACCGCCTGCGCCGGAAGATCGTTCCACGACCGGGCGCCGGCGGTCGTCCCGCTCCATCCTTCCAGCGTCTCATAGACCGGCGTAAGCCGCGCCTGAGCGCCCTGGCTGGCCGGCAGATAGTCGATCCGCGCGCCGTCCAACTCATAGCCGACGCACACCTTGATCTCTTCCATCCCGTCGAGCACGTCGAGCTTGGTCAGCGCGATGCCGGTGATGCCGTTGACCGCAACCGCTTGCCGCACCATCACCGCATCGAACCAGCCGCAGCGGCGCTTGCGCCCGGTGACGACACCGAACTCGTGGCCGCGCTCGCCCAGATACTGGCCCACTTCATTGTCCTGCTCGGTCGGAAACGGTCCCTCGCCGACGCGCGTCGTGTAGGCCTTGGTGATGCCCAGCACATAGTCGATCGCGCCCGGTCCCATGCCCGACCCGGTCGCCGCCTGGCCGGAGATCGTGTTCGAGGACGTCACGAACGGATAGGTGCCGTGATCGATGTCGAGATAGGTGCCCTGCGCACCCTCGAACAGGATGCGCGCGCCGGCGCGGCGCTTGTCGTCGAGCACCTTCCAGACCTTGTCGACGAATGGCAGGATGGCGTCCGCCACCGACGACAGTTCTTCCATCAGCGCATCATGGCTGATCTCGGGCTGGTTCAGCCCACGCCGCAGCGCATTGTGGTGGGTCAGCAGCCGGTCGACCTTGGCCGGCAGTGTTTCCATGTTCGCCAGATCCATGACGCGGACCGCGCGGCGGCCGACCTTGTCCTCATAGGCCGGGCCGATGCCGCGCCGCGTCGTGCCGATCTTGGTGCCCGAATTGGACGCCGCATCCTCGCGCAGCGCGTCCAGTTCGCGATGGACGGACAGGATGAGCGCAGTGTTCTCGGCAATGCGCAGCCGGTCGGGTCCGATCGCAACGCCCTGCTCGGCGAGCCGGCCCAGCTCGGCGACAAAGGCATGCGGGTCAAACACCACGCCGTTGCCGATGACGCTCATCTTGCCTTCGCGCACGACGCCCGAAGGCAACAGCGAGAGCTTGTAGACCTTGCCGTCGACCACCAGCGTGTGGCCGGCATTGTGCCCGCCCTGGAACCGCACCACGACATCGGCGCGCTCGGACAGCCAGTCCACGATCTTGCCCTTGCCCTCGTCGCCCCATTGCGAGCCGACCACAACCACATTGGCCATGCCGCCGTCTTCCCCTTGCCGGTTTGACACAAACGGGCCGTCTATAGACGTGCCGGAGCCAAAGCGCGAGGCCACGACGCGGGCGAATTGACACGGCGACGGCTTTTTCCTCGCAAATCGGCCTGCGCTGGGCCATGTAGGCCGCCCGACTGCCGATCACGGAGCCTTCATGCCGGCCCAGGACGCATCCACCGCCCAGGTCAACCGCCTCGCCTATCTGCTTCTGGTGATGACCACCATCTTCTGGGGTGGCAACGCGGTGGCCGGCAAGCTGGCCGTCGGCCACATCTCCCCGATGATCCTGACCAGCGTGCGCTGGATGATGGCGTTCGCGATCCTGCTGGTCATCGCCGGGCCGCAATTCTGGGCGGACAGGCACAAGATCGTCCGTCATCTGCCGCTCTTGTTCGCCTATGGCGCAACGGGCTTCGCCGGTTTCAACGTCGCGCTCTATTCCGCGCTCAACCATACCTCGGCGATCAATGTCGCGATCTGGCAAGCGGGCATTCCGATGTTCATCTTCGCGATGAATTTCCTGGCATTCCGCACACGTGTCGGCCCGATGCAGATCGTCGGCTTCTTGCTGTCGCTGATCGGCATCGCCTTCGTTGCCTCCAACGGCAGTCTCGACCAGCTTGTGGGCCTGGTGATCAACCGGGGCGACGCGTTCATGGCGCTCGCCTGCCTTCTGTATGCCGGCTATTCGGTGGCGCTGCGCTACAAGCCCGATCTGCACTGGAAATCGATCATGGTCGCCATGGCGTTCTCCGCCATGGTCGTCTCCTGGCCGTTCGCCTATTTCGAATGGCGCTCGCCGGCGGGCCTTGTGCCCGACATGCAGGGCTGGCTAGTCGCCATCTACACAGCCGTATTTCCGGCCATCTTCGCCCAGGTCTTCTTCATGCGCGGCGTCGAGATGATCGGCTCCAACAGGGCGGGCCTGTTCGTCAATCTCGTCCCGGTCATGGGCACGATCCTTGCCGTCTTGATCCTGGGCGAAGTGTTCGGCCTGCACCACGCCATCGCCATGGTTCTGGTGATCGGCGGCATCTGGCTGGCCGAACGCAAGCCGGTGGGCCAACGCTGATCCGGCCAGCCGGTTTCGCCCGGCTTCAGACGTCGAACACCAGCGGCTTGGCCGACAGGATTTCCGGGAACTCGCGCACCTTGTCGAGCACGTTCTCGGACACCGGATCGTCGACATACAAAAGCGCGATCGCATCGCCGCCGGGCCGATTGCGACCAAGCTGGAAGTTGGCGATGTTGACGCCATTGTCGCCGAAGGTCGTGCCCAAAATGCCGATGATGCCCGGCGCGTCATTGTTGGTCGTATAGACCATGTTGCGGCCGATCTCGGCGTCCAGATTGATGCCCTTGATCTGGATGAAGCGCGGCTTGCCGTCGGCAAAGACAGTGCCGGCCACTGAGCGGGTCTGGTTAGCGCTTTTCACCGTCAGCTTGATGTAGCCGTCGAACACGCCCGACTTGTCACGCTTGACCTCCGAGACGATGACGCCACGCTCTTTGACCATGACCGGCGCGGAAACCATGTTGACGTCGGCCACTTGCGGGCGGATCAGCCCGGCGAGCGTCGCGCTGGTCAGCGCCTTGGTGTTCAGTTCGGCCGTCACGCCGTCATAGAGGATTTCCACGTCGAGGATCGCCGATTCGGCCACCTGTCCGACGAAGGCGCCCAACACCTCGGCCAGCTTGACGAACGGTTTGAGGATCGGCGCCTCTTCGGCGCTGATCGAGGGCATGTTGATGGCGTTGGTCACCGCGCCCTTGACCAGATAATCGCTCATCTGTTCGGCCACCTGCAGCGCCACATTCTCCTGCGCCTCGGACGTCGAAGCGCCCAGATGCGGCGTGCACACGACGTTGGGGATGTCGAACAGCGGGTTCTCGGTCGCCGGCTCGGTCTCGAACACGTCGATGCCGGCGCCCGCCACCTTGCCGGCCTTGAGCGCTTCGGCCAGCGCCGTTTCGTCGACAAGCCCGCCGCGTGCGCAATTGATGATCCGCACGCCGTCCTTCGTCTTTTCGATGGCCGCCGCGTCGATCACGTTGCGCGTCTTGTCGGTCAGCGGCGTGTGCAGCGTGATGAAGTCGGCGCGCCTGAGAAGTTCGTCCAGATCCACCTTCTCGACGCCCAGATCCTTGGCGCGTTCTTCCGACAGGAACGGATCGAACGCGATGACGGTCATCCTCAGGCCGATCGCGCGCTGGGCGACGACCGATCCGATATTGCCGCAGCCGATCACGCCCAGCGTCTTGCCGGTGATCTCGACGCCCATGAATTTTGATTTCTCCCACTTGCCGGCACGCGTCGAGATGTCCGCGGCCGGAATCTGCCGCGCCACGGCGAGCATCATCGAGATGGCGTGCTCGGCGGTGGTGATCGAATTGCCAAACGGCGTGTTCATGACGATGATGCCGCGCCGCGAGGCGGCGGAGATATCGACATTGTCGACACCGATGCCGGCGCGGCCGACCACCTTGAGATTGTCAGCGGCGGCGATCAGCTTTTCGGTCACCTTGGTCGCCGAGCGGATGGCGAGACCGTCATACTGGCCGATCACTTCGAGCAGTCTGTCCTTGTCCTTGCCAAGATCGGGCTCGAAGTCGACATCGACTCCGCGATCCTTGAAGATCTGAACGGCGGTGGGCGACAGTTTGTCGGAAACGAGAACACGGGGTTTTGTCACGGGTCTATTCCTGTGTGTTTTGGAACCAAGGGGAGAGCCAGCGGTCGCCGGCCCCTTCCCTCATGCTGAGGTGTGAGCAGCCATTCCCTGTGTCTTTCGAGGCTCGTTGGGCCCGGTCCCAAAGATCATGGACTGGTTGCGAGCCTCGAAACGAGAGGGATGGCGCGAGAGGATTCAGGCCGCTTCTTTCAGCGACGCCTTCTGCATATCGAACGCCCATTGGAGCCAGGGCATCAGGGCCTGGAGATCGGCGGTCTCGACGGTGCCACCGGCCCAGATGCGCAGGCCCGGCGGCGCGTCGCGATAAGCGCCGATGTCGAGTGCAGCGCCTTCAGCGTCCAGCGCCGACACCATCGCCTTGGCGAACGCTGCCTGTCCGGCCTCGCCCATCGCAGTCACCGAGGGATCGGTGATCTTCAGGCACACGGATGTGTTCGAGCGCGTCTGCGGATCGGCAGCCAGATTCTCGAGCCAGTCGACCTGATCGACGAAGGACTGGATCGCACCAAGGTTGGCGTCCGCCCGGGCGATCATCGCGTCCAAACCGCCGATCGATCGGGCCCATTCCAGCGCATCGACATAGTCCTCGACGCACAGCATGGAGGGCGTGTTGATCGTCTCGCCCTTGAAGATGCCCTCAATCAGCTTGCCGCCCTTGGTCAGGCGGAAGATCTTCGGCAGGGGCCAGTCCGGCGTATAGGTCTCAAGGCGTTCGACGGCGCGCGGCGACAGGATGATGACACCATGACCACCCTCGCCACCCAGCACCTTCTGCCAGGAGAAGGTGGTGACATCGAGCTTGGCGAAGTCGAGCCGCTGGGCGAACGCCGCCGATGTGGCATCGCAGATCGTCAGCCCCTGCCGGTTGGCCGGAATGAAGTCGCCGTCCGGCACGCGCACGCCCGATGTCGTGCCGTTCCAGGTGAAGACGATGTCGCGATCGAAATCGATCTGGCCAAGGTCCGGCAGGACGCCATAGTCGGCCGTGATCGTACGCGCATCGTCAAGCTTGAGCTGCTTGACGACGTCGGTCACCCAGCCCGCGCCAAAGCTCTCCCAGGCCACCATGTCGACGCCGCGGGCGCCGAGCAGCGACCACATGGCCATCTCGACGGCACCGGTGTCGGAGGCCGGCACGATGCCAATGCGGTAATCGTCCGGAACGCGCAGCACCTCGCGCGTCAGATCGATCGCAAGCTTCAGTCGGGCCTTGCCGATCTTGGATCTGTGGGAACGGCCAAGCGCCTGCCTATCGAGCCGGTCGGCGGACCAGTTCGGACGCTTCGTGCAGGGGCCGGACGAAAAACGGGTATCGGCCGGACGGATGTCCGGCTTGACGGGGTCAGCTGTCATGTTTCTATCCTTTCAGATAGCTGCCTCTCGTTGGGGAGAGGTGTCCCGCCGCGGCGAATAACGGAACCCTTGGATTCCTTCAAGTCTCATGGCCTCTTGCCTAGCAGCTTTTTGCAGGTTTGCGACGAACGGTGCATGAACAAGTCGAGAAAAGTGACACAGAACTGGCACAGGGCGTTGCCGCGATGTTCCGCGCACGATGGGGCCGCTAGGACTGATTCGCCAATGCGTGCGGCTGCGATCCACAGGGTTCGCATCAGAGGTTGACTGAATGGGAACCAGGCTGTTCGCTTAACTGCCGATCAGGCCGCAGATTGGCGTCCTGCGCGTGAATAAAAATTGGCAATTCTTCCTATGGACTCTTACGCGACGTAATGTCACAGTATGACATGATCTTTCAGTATGGAACTGAACGAGAAGATCGCGAGTTATTGATTGAGTATTTGTTGATTTGCCAATCCTTGGCGATGCGCACAGGAAATTTGTTTCTGGCTTACTTGGTCGATATGGCGATTGACGAAGCGCGCGGGAAGCTCGACCATTTCGGGTGACGAGACCGGCGGAGAACCGCGATGAAAGTGCCAAGGCCCAGAACGGTCGGCAACTATCCGGATCGACAGATCGACTGCGAGATGGCGCTTGAGCCGGCCTTTCAGTCGCACCGGGATGAACTGATCGCATCAGGCATGACCGATCGCGAGGCAGCCGAGTGGCTTCTGGCCGCTACCGATGGTCGATATCATGTGCACGACAAGCTGGCGGCCGACGCCGTGGCGGCCGGCTGGACCATCGTTGAGGCCCGCGGAGCGATCGCCTCTCTGGCGCGCAGGAACGCCGATCAGTCAGGCGTTGCAGGATGAGCCAGCGAGACCCCGCAGTTCAGGCTTTCAGCGCACCGATCGGCTCGATCAGCTTCGAACCCTTTGCCCGGTTGGAGTTAACCGCACGGCTGACCTGATAGCTAACCAACTCCCCGTCGCGATGATCCTTGAGGAGCGCCTGCGCGTCATCGACCGACGTGCCCCGATCGATCCAGGCCGCGTGCGCATCGTCCTTCAGGATGATCGGCATGCGGTCATGCAGATGCGCGATCGCCGGATCGGCGGCGGCGGTCAGGATGGTGCAACTGGTGACATCGAGCGCGTCGTTGTGGGCCCAGAGGCCGGCAAAGGCGAACGGCTCGTGATCGGGCAGGAAGATGTGGTGCGGGTCCTTGCCGCCATCCTCGCCCTTGGTCCACTCGTAGAAGCCGTCCGCAACGATGAGGCAGCGCTTGGACTTGAACGCATCGCGAAAGGCCGGCTTCTTGCGGGCATCTTCGCTGCGCGCGTTGAACAGCGCCCACTTGGGCTTTTCCTTCGCCCAATGCGGCACGAGCCACCATTGGCCTTCCATCACCGCCGGGGCGCCCTCGATGTCCGAAGCGACGAACAGCACGTCCTGCATGGGCGTGATGTTGTAGCGGGCGCCGGTATTGCGGCCGCGATCGTCGACCGGAATGATCGACATGGCCGCGTGAACCTCGGCCCAGCTGTGATGGAGTGTGAAGCGTCCGCACATGGCGCGATCCTGCCAGCTTTCGCGGCAGGTGTCACATGTGCGGTGTCCGCGCCGGCAGCAGCTGAATGCCGCAATTGGTGCCGCCGCAGGCGGTGCACCGCAGCTTGTGTGCCAGATGGCGGTGCATGCAACCGTGATCGCGGCCGTAGCGGGCAATCAACGGCCCCAGATCGATCTGGGCGGAGTGATAGCAGGACGGCTCGCGACAGCAGCCAAAAAGCCGCTCATTGGCGTCGTGGAGCGCGCCCAGCGTGTTGATGGTGATTCCCATGGCGCACCATATCGGCGCGACGTCAGCGGCCTCGTCAAGCGGAGCGGGTCCGATCGTCCGACTGGCCGATGGTTGAACTGACACGGGCAGAAACGGTCGCCACGATCGGAGCTGTCAAATGGCAAAGGAGACCACCATGCGAGACGATGAGGATCCACCGGAGCTCGACGAGCTGATCGAGGCGATCAGAAGCGCCGAGGCGGCGTTCGTTGGAGCGCGCCGTCCTAGGAGAATCTTGTAAAGAAATTTACAGACTCACACGAGATTTACAAATTGACCGATCAGTTGACACGATTCTCGTCCCGGAAATGGCGTTCCTTCTTCCAAAACCAAGGAAGTTGCTATTAATGGATAGCCATCCGTTCATGGGGTGGTCCGATGTTCGCTATCGCTATCGTCGCAGATTTGGTGTCTATTGCCGCTGGCGGAGTGGCAATCTACCTCGGTTGGAAAGTCATCAGCGGCCATGGCAAGGGGGGCGACGGCGGGGATGATCCGAAAAGCTCGGACAACGAACAATACGACGAAGGCGAGTAGTCACGGACTGATGCTGATTGCCTTGGGCGTGTGTCTCGTCGCCGCTGGGCTCGGATCACTCATCGAAAAGCTAATCTGACCCGCTCGCAGACCAGAATGTAGCAATTGCAGAACGCGGGCGGCGCCAGCCGCCCGTATTCCACTCTTAGTCCCCCCGATCGATCCTCCGAGCCTTTTGCGTGTTCGAATGCAGGAAAACGTGGTCAAGCCGCTCGGTGATGTCCCGAAACCCCTGCTTCATCTCGTCTCGAAAACCGTTCAGCCCGTCCTTGGTCGCGAAGGTCTCGGCGACATGGATCTTATAGGCGGCTAGATCCTCTTTCGTCGCCTCCGACCGGTCCAGTGCGTTCTTGGCGTTTCGCGCCGCGTCGTTGATCCGGAGCCTGATCGTGAAGAAGGCGCTCAGAGCGCCCACTATGAAGGCCAACAGCGTCAGCAAGTGCCCTAGATTGACTGTCCAGTCGAACGCCATCGTCTCTACCCCAGATCAGCGCTACAGTTCGGATCGTCGCGCGTCGCTAGCATCGGTGTGGCGCACGCAGTTGACGCGCGTCACCAGACCGGTCGCACAGCCGCGCGCCATCGTGTTGTCGATCCGGTCCTGATCGGCAATCGTCTTGCCCTGCGCCGTCGCAAGCCCGTCCAGATTAGCGACGCGACTCAACCCTGACACATCGGCCGGCGTCGAAGTCGAAACGCACGCGCTCGCCATCAGCACGGGCGCGATTGCAAGCATCAAGATCGAACGACGCCAGATCGGCGTCCGAGACAGCCCGGTCATTCTGTTCTCCTATGTCACGCCGTTCGGCATCCCGACCGGACTGGCGCACGTCAAAATAGATGGCAGCGAGGAGCAGAAGCGCACCAACACCGCCAATGATCTTCAGCCAAGGCAGACCGAGCCCGCCCATCACGCCGCCTCCGCCCACTCAATATGCTCGTCACCCTCGACGGTCTGGCGCTTCTGCCAGAAGCGGTAGGCCGCATAGCCGAGGCCAGCCAGCAGCAGTGCAACCGACAGTGCCGTCAGAGCCGCCATGACCCATTCAGGCAGGGCGTAGCCATACTGTTCGGCGACCTGGTCGATCTGTTGCTTGGTCGTCTCGATCACGACGGCGCCGCCAGCACCGCCACCCACACCGACCCCGACATCCGGGTCACACATCGCCGCAACTTCACCTGGGCGCTCCTCGGCCGACTGTTTGAACGCGGCGAGCGCCGTCATCGTTTCCGGCCCTGCGACGCCGTCCACGATCAGGTGGTTGGACCTCTGGAAGGCCCTGACCGCCGCCTTGGTCGCGGGGCCGAAGTCGCCATCGACGATCAGCGCATGGCCGGCGCGCACCAGAAGCGCCTGCAACTCCCTGACCCTCGCGCCGCGCGATCCGAGCCGCAACATGCCGCTCGACGACAGCCGCGGCGCTGCGCCGCCATTGTAGCGCCGGAACGCCGTCGCCATCTTCGTGTCGTAACGGTTCTTGCGGTAGCCGGGCCCGTTGTAGCCACGCGCAAAGCCGGCCCAATCCCCGCGCTTGAGTTCGTCCATCAGGCCGGTGCGCTTGATGTAGCCGACCATCAGGGCGATTTGCCCCTCAATGCTCGCGCGCGCCAACTTGACCATGGCTTGCGGACTGGAAAACCCGAGCATCTTCCAGTGGAAGCCCATCACCTGGCCGACACCCCAGGACGTGCTCTCGAGAGCAGCGTTGTCGTCCAGCCGCCGTGCCCGGTTGAGAAGATCCCAACGGGCGTCCTGGCTGCGCGGATAACGGATCGCGCCCCAGCGCGCCGCAGCAAGACCGAGCTGGCGCGCCCGCGCCCTGAGGCCGGCAGGGATGCGGCGATCAAAGATGTGATACTCGAACAGGATCAGCGGCTCCTGCCGACCATCGACGGTCGCGAACGCCACGCCGTTGCTTTCCACCTCAACCACGGCGGCGAGCTTCGGCCACGCCACATGGTTTTTCCGTGCGACAGCCTTGATGGCGTCGAGGACGATTCCGTCGAACATGGCAGTCTCCAATGATGTATTGACTTTTTCTTACGCGGCGCGTGAATGACGCCGCGTCAAACTTCTTGAGGACAGATGAAACAAGTAGTCATCGGCGTCGCAGCGGCCCTCGCCCTTCATGTCGGGGTTCAGCCGTCCGCGAACGCCAGTCCGCTTGGCGAGTGCCGTTTGTATGTCTGGGGCGACGAACAAGCCCTGTCTTTGCAGAACCACCTTGTCAGCACGCAAAACGCGGAAAGCGGCGAACGCATCGGTGACGTTGCTTCACGGCTGCGCGATGGCACGCTCAGCCCACACGATCCGTGTCGCATCGCGTTTGTGATGGTCGGCGGGCACGACATACGTCGGGACGGCGCCACCGCTGATGGCGTCTACGCGGAACTGCGCGCACTCTGGGCGCTGGCCCGTGAGCGCGGCTTCCGCGTCGTTGCCGCCACTTTGAGCTCACGAGCTGACGTCAACAACTCGCAGCCGATCCAGACCCGCGCAGGCGAGCTCAACCGGCTCATTCTCTCCGACAGTTCCGCCTTTGACGCGGTGGTGCGAGCCGATGCCATCCTGCCCGACTTCAACAACCTGTCCTTTTTTCACGTCGATGGTGTGGCGCTGGCGGATGATGGCAGTCGGCGCCTGGCGGCATATGTGAGAAAGGCCATGCAGCCGAGTGTTGCCAGCGATCAGCTATTTGAAACCGATCGCCGAGACGTTCAGTGCCAGTTCCGAGAGTTTTCCGGTCTTCAGCCCTACATTGCCAGCCACAAGGCGGATGGAAGCTACCTCGCCATTGGCAGCCGGTTCGACCCCGCAGACTGGCCGGTTCCTTTCGATGATGAGGGCCTGCCCCTGACCGCCGTCTCCCAACAGCACCATCCACTGACGATTTCGCAGTTCGCCCTTATGAACTACGAGCGCATGCTGGCAGGATCGGATGAAGCAAGCGTGCTGTTCGACATTTCGCTGGCACGCCTCATGTCAATGGTCGACGCAAATGGCGGCCTGCCCTATCCCGACGAGTTCAACTATTACCTGACGCGGGCCGTCATCCGCTCCGGCTGGTACTCTCCGATCGCACAGGGACAGGCGCTCAGCGCCCTTGCGAGAGGCTATGAGGTGAGCGGCGACCCCGCCATTTTGGACAAGGGGCGCGAGGTGCTTGATCTGTTGCTGAAAGACCGCGCTGCCGGTGGCCTACGCTCTGATACACGCTATCTGCCTGGCATCGCTGGCGATCTGGTTTGGTTCGAGGAGTACGACTCCGGCAACGCCCATGCCTATACGCTCGGCGGCTTTTTGGTCGTGATGCTGGGGCTTCACGACTGGTCACGACTCGCCACGGACGAAGCCGGCGCCCGCCGGGCCGCCGAGGCATTCACCGATTCCGTCCGCTCGCTTGAGGCGGTCCTGCCGTTCTACGATACCGGCTTCTTCTCAACCTACGATCTGGGGTACATCACCCATCCGGGCACGCCGCCGCGCTATGGGCTGGACTATCACGAGTTCCACATTACGGCGCTCGCCGCGATCTACTCCACAGCGCCGCGTCCCGCTTTCGCGGCGACCATTGATCGGTGGACGAGCTACATCGATGAAGCAAAGGCAGTAGACTGCGACTAGGCGTGTTCGGCCACAATCCGGTCCACCTCGTCAGCACACCAGTTCACGAACGCCTTTCGCTTCTTCGCCGGAACATCCGCCAGCTTGAATTGGACGCTATCGGGATCGCGATCGACAATGGCCGTCTCAAACCCGATCTGCTCCTGAATTTGGTCGCGGGCCTTGTCAAAACCGACAACTCTCATGATGGGCACTTCGGCCTGGTTCACCCGTTCCGGCACGTCGAAGCGTTCACCGGCTGCGTTCAGCACGGTTTGCCTCAGGATCGGGTGGCGCCCGCGAAAAAGATCCGCGATCTGGCCTCGGAGCTCGTCGTCAGTCATGTCATCCTCACGGTGTGATGTTGGCTGGCCGGCCACCCAAAAGACCAACCGCAAAATCACAGTTCGAGTTGCTCTCCACATAGCCGTAAAAGAGCCCGCCACTGCTCTCGTCGAAGCGGAAATTGTACTGCGATGCGGAGGTGATCAGCCACGCGGAGTTGCAATAGACATACATCGCGTCGGTGGCGATCTTGAGATGAATCACATTGGTGTCGGTGGCGCCAAGCACTGTCACATCGCCCAACGTGAGCCTGGAGACCTTGGATGACGTCTCGAGTTCGATGCACTTTGCCCCGCCCGACAGAAAAATGCTCTTGAACTCAACGAATATCCAGGAAGACGACGTGTCAAAGTTGATCAGATCGTCGGCCGAGTTCACATTTTCGGAAACGATCTGTTCGATGATCAGCTTGGGATTGGTCGCGCCGGATGTGTTCGCGAAATAGCACTGCGCGCCCGTTCCCGCCGACGCGGTCGGTCGCAGATAAAGATGTTTGATGAACAGTTCCTGCGCATACGCGATAATCGCGTAGCTGACGTTACCCTCGATATCGAGCGTGCCGATCCGCACGTTTCGCGTGTTGGAGTCGTTGATCAGCCAGAGCCCGGTCCAGTCATTCAGCGATGTTATGGTCTCGATCTCGACGCCATCGCAGTTGAAGGCATCGGTGTCCGATAGAAGGACTACCGCGGTCTGGTTGCTAGTCGTGGCCGCAGACCCGCGCCTGCTGGTGACCGAGCCAACCTTGACCGCACTGACCTGCTGTTCGGTGTCAAGCGCCTGTATGTAGAGCGCCTGCCGCGTGCCGCTGACGCATGTAATCGACTGCACGGTGCAGCCGGACACGGACTGGAGAATGACCGCCGCATGGCTGGGCGAGCGGGCAACAACATCGCCGATCACCCACGATTCCCCGAGATCGACCTTGACCGCAGTGCCGCCGGGGCCTTGCAGCAGGATAGAGCCCGGAAAGCCGCAATTCTCACTGCCGGACCCAAATGCCAGCGTCGCGAACCCCGATGATGCAGCCCCCGAGCCTCGGATGCGGCCCGTCACGAGCGTGCTCACCGAGTTGGAGACCTCGACGCCCTTGAACTTGAAGTTCTCGATCTCGAAGTCACGAAGATCGCCGCCTTCACCGTCGAAGAAGTCGAACACCGCGTTGAGCGCGTATGAGGGGCTGGACTGGCAGTCCTTGGCCTTAAGGCCATAGACGACCGGATCACGGAACCACTTGAACCAGCATGCACCAGACGGACAGTTCCGAACCTCTCCGCTACCAGCCTGACTGTACCACTGAACGTTCTCGTTCGGGCTGCCCGACGAAGCGCCGACAGATGAGAAGAACACGCCTTTGGGGTGCCCGACACCAAGCCAATCCGCCGTTGGCTGGAGTAGGTTCGCGCCGTCACACGCACCGTCAAGAATGAACCTGCTATTGCTTTGCAGGTTGATCGCATAGTCGTCGGTGTAGCCGCTATCTACGCCCAACGTGCAGCCGAGCGGAATGCGAACTGTCTTGCCCGGCCCGACATCAACCGAACTGGCGATTGAATAGGTCGAGCCGCGCTGACCCTCGACATAATCGACCGCCAGCAATGCCCGCGCTAGAGCGCCGCTGTCCGGGCCGAAATGGTCGACCGTGGCGATGCCCGCTGGCCGCAACCCGTCGACGCCCAGATCGTTCGTCGCGCTCGCCGTGCCCGTCGCCGCGCTGTCGACCACATAGTCAAGGTCACCCATGCGGCAGCGCGTATTGTCTGTGAAGCCGGCACAGATTGCCGCGTTCGTGGCATTGCGATTGGCGAAGACCGCCTGCCCGGCGGTCGTGGCCGCGTCGGCGGCGGCCTGTTGCGCATCGTTCCGGTAGCCCAGCGCCTCGACGGCTGCGGCCTCAGACGCTGCCTGGATGGCCGCCGCCGCCTGATCGGACAAAAGACGAAACACGCTGCCATCGATCCGACCCGTGATTTCCGAATCGGCCGGCAGCCCGCCTTCGAAGACCGGGTTGCCGGCCGACGTTGCGATGGCGAGCGCGGGCCCGCCATTGAAGCTGACCGTGGGGCCGGCGGCCGTGTTGGTCTGGACGATCGGGACGGTGATCAGCTCCGATCCGTTGACCGGAAGCGCGGTGACCGCCTCGATCGCGTTAGCGGTGCCGCCATCGTCGCTGGCGACGACAAAGCCTCGGCCCGGCAGATCGCCAACGCGGATCCATTCCCCGCTGCCCGAGACACCGGTCTTGCGATAGACCCCGTCATGGGCCGCGCTGTCGCCCATGACGATCGCGCCCGAATTGGCGTCATGGGCCAGATCGGCATCAAGGTCAGCCAGCGCCCCGTAGATGCGTTCGGCATAGACCGCTGAGGTGAACAGGCGCTCGACTTCGGTCATCCATGTGCGCAGCCAACCGGGATTGACGGCGTTGCTGCCGACGACCGTTTCGGCCAGGCGGGTAAACAGTCCCATGACGTGCCTCTAGCTGATGTGCTCGATGATGTTGGATACAGGCGACGCGGTGCCGCCCGTCGTCAGTGCGATCGCACGCACCTGCACGGTCGAACCCGGCACCGGCGTCGGCGCCGACGCCGTCAGCGTTCCGCCTGGCCGCACATATGCCATCGCAGTCTGGGTCCACGCACCGCCGTCGATCCGGTGCTCGACCCGCATGGACGCGACCTGCAGGTCCGCCGGCGCGGTCGCCGTCACATCGTCATGGGTTCCGCTCAACGCCGGCGCCGCGGTCGCGCTGTTGTTGACGGCAAGGCTCGACACTTCCAGGAGATCGGAGAACAGGCTGGCGCCGCTTGCCGCGTCAAAGAAGCGGACGCGGAAGTCGGTACGGTCGCCGGTCAGGTCTTGTTCGATGATAGCCGTCGTCAAATCGATCTCGGTCATGCCGGACCAGGCGCCGGGCGTCGTCACCACATAGGGCCGCCACGTCGCCTCGGCCGACACCGCGCCCGCCACCGGCGCGAAGCGCAGCCGGGTCTCGCGGCCGCCGCCACCATCGGTTGCCACGACCGTGGCCCCCACGGGCGCGCCCGGCTGATCGAGCGCTGCACCATAGCTGGAGACGATACTGTTGGGCGGCGGCGGCACTTCGTCTGCGGCAGGACTCCACGGCGTCGCCAGCAATGCCGGCACAACGCGGAAGGGGATTTCGGTGCGCCCCAACGCGTCATCGATCAAGACCGGGTCTTTGATCACCTTGACGGGCATGGATGCGCCGTCCGGACCGACATCGGGAATGCCGAGGGTCAGAACCCGCCTGCCCCACGTTGCCACACCGGCAAAGGCACCGTGAAAGACGCCGAAGTCGGCACGCGCCATCCAGAAAAGCCGCCGGGCCAGCCGTTGCGCCTGGCTGGCATCGCAACAGAAGGGCAGCCGGACGGCGAACTCCTTTTCGCCATAGGCGTCGATCTCATTCTGCACGCGTGCCCAGGGCGCCGCCGTCAGATCGATCTCGGCCAGCTCGTAACCGCGCTCGGGCGAGAAGTAGGACAGTGTGCATACATTTGGCCGGCGGGCGCCTTCGGGGCCGGCACGGTACTCGGCGGTGATGCGATGGTGTTCCGCCAAGGTCAGCTCGCTGACCGGGTCATCTTCAAGCCAGGCCAAGCTGTAGAGGCCCGAAGGCGCACGGCGGACCTCGAGACCGGCCGATGCCAACATATCTTCGACGGCTTCGGTCGTGATGACCCCTTCGAACCCGCCGGACAGGCGGCAGCGCGGCGCGGTACCGGTCAGCGTCGGCACCTGCGCCTCGGCTTCGGTCGCCCGCAGCGCGACATCGTCAAAGTCGATGATGTTGTCGGTGATCCCCGGCAACTGCCGGAAATAGTGAAGACATATCAAAACGCCGTTCTGTGACCATGAGGAAAGGTTCGTTCGCGGGTCGAAGAACAGGCCGACGCGCGCGCGCACCCTGACCTCTCGAATGCCGCCCTGCAGCAGTTCCGAAAACCGTTCATCACCGGTGCCCGGATTCTCGAACCGCATCAGCGTCTGGAAGATGCCGCGCGCTCGTCCGGTCGTGTCCCACTGGGTGGGAAACTCGGACACCAGTTCGGGCCAGTGGGCGTCGTCACCGTCGCCGGTCCGGTGCCACAGCGTCAGAAAAGAGCCACCCGGCCGGGCAAAGGGCGGTGTGGACACCTCCCCATTGGCTTCGACCGTAACGGGCCGGCCGTCATAGTACCACTGATCGATCGACACCATTGGGCCAAAGCAATGCAGAACATGCCGATAGATCAGGTAGCCGCTCGTGTTTCCGAAGTTGATCGTGCCGCCAAGTTCGACAAGGCCAAACGCATGCCGCCCCGGCCCCTCCGATCCGCGCACGGTCTGCTTGATCCGGCTCGGGTCGATTTGTGGCTGACCGCCCGGCCGCAACAGATACTGCGATGCCAGCGATGCCGCCGCCACACCGCCATAGACCAGCGCCGCACCCAGGGCCGCCGCAGCCGGCCCCGTGGCGATGCCGAGGCCCAGAATGCCTTGGATAGCGTAGCCGACCAGCGCCTCCGCCCGAGCCGGGGTCGCCGAAAGGGCGATGATCGTGCCGGCAACAACGATGGCACGCATGTCAGATGGCCCACACCTTGCGGATCGTGTGATGTCGCGGCGCCAGAAACTGGATGCCACCCCGGTGCGCGCGCCACGCGGCTGACCCCAGTTCGCAGAAAATGACGCCGACATCCCGGAATCCGAAGGTTTCGATCACGCCAATGTCCCCAAATCGCGGAAAGCCGGAACGGGGACCGATGCCGGCCGGGCTCAAGACGCGGTCCCAGATCGGCACCAAGCCGCCGGCGTCATCCATCATCGCCTCAGCCTCGGCCCGGCTGTGATAGACGGGCAAGTCGAGCGCCTTACCGGTCACGTTGGCCACCCACTGCGCCGGCCAGGCGCTACAGTCATCGACACCATAGACCGGCGCCGTGCGGGCGACTTGGGCGCACATGGCTCTGAGAAGCATCCGGCGGCGAACGATCTTGTCACGCTCGTGATCGGTCACGGGATGAAGTCCTCGACGATGTCGGCGTTGATCGTGTCGAGCCCCGTGTCGCCAGGATAGCGCGCGCGCTGGCCGGCAGGGGACCACATCCCATTGGTGACCGGATAGTTCAGCCCCTCGAACACCGACACGATCTTGACGGCGACGGTGCGGATCGCGGCGCCCTGAAACCGCAGGACGGGCGCGGTCAGCTTGCCGTCCAGCATGCGGGTCAGCCCGATCAGCACATCGCCGGTCTCGGCGTCGATCACCGCGAAACTGACATTGGCCGTCGCGCCCTCGATCGCCTGCCGGTCGTCCCAAATGGACTTGAGGAAGGTGCGCGAGGCGCCCGAAAACACCACGTCGATGGCAACCGCCTGCCCGAATGCCGGTTCCTGCATGCCATCAATGACGACCATCGCGCCGCCGACCGGATCGGAGACTCCCTCCCAGATCTGCCCACCCAGCGAAACGCGGCCCATGCCGGAATGATAATGACGGGTGCCGGATGGCAGCATCGCCTCGACAAACCAGGCCCGCTGCACGTGCGGCCGCGACAGCTTTTCCAGATCAGCCTGCGTGAACACGGTCATGCGAAGTCCGCAAAGTGATCACGCGCGTGATAGTCGAACACTTCAACCATGGGAACCGGCTCCGAAACTGTGAAAGCAAGGCCCCGCGCATGGAGAAGCGCGGACGATGGCCGCATGGCCAGAACCGGGGTCAGATTGGCGAAATCGGCCGTCGTCAGCGCCTTGCGCAGTCGGGGCCAGATCCGGTAGCGGCCGGCGCCCAACGCATGAACAATGGCATACATGCCGAAGTGGAACGGCTCGAAGCCAACATAGTCGCCATAATCGAGATCGTGGCCCCAGGCCGTTTCCGTGAGGGTGATGATCGAGGTGTCGAAAGCGGCGGGCTGCGCAACGGACACGCGCGGCAGCCATTCGCCCCAGGCGCCACTCGACCAAGCCCCCGGAGACCAGACCGCGCGGGACACGCCGCCCGCCTCGGGCGCGGTCATCCGGTCGGCGTCGAAGAAATCGATCCGAATGGCGTTCCGCCCGCCCAGAAGCGCTTTCTTCCAGCCGCGCTCACGCCGCGCATCGGCCCCGAACAGAGCGCTGCGCTCGAACGACAGAGCCCAGACATCCCCGAGATGATCGAACGTCTGTTCTGACCCGTCGCCGAACGTGTTGGCGCCCGAATTGCGCGCGTTCGGACCCGCCAGTTCGGTCACCGCCAGCGGTGCCGGCAAGCAAGGCATTGCCAAGAGCCGCGCCATCACACGAGACCGGTCTGCGGCCGGATCCGCCGCGTCTCGCGCTGGTTGAGGCGCCCGTCAACCATGGCCGGCACGGCACTTGCGACGGCCGCGGCTGCGCCCTGCGCCTCCTGCTGGGAAACGGACACCACTTCCGGCATGATGTTCAGCGCCCCGTCCGATGCGATGCCGACGGTGATGTGCATGCCACTTGCGCCCGTTGCGGCGGAGCGACCGGTCAAGGGGACGACCTGCGCGGGGCCAACGATTGCCTCCGGCCCTCGCTCGCCGGCAATGCCCCACTTCCCGGCGCCAAGATAGCCGCCATCAGCGAAGAACCCGCCAAACAGAGCGCCCAGGCCACCGAACAGGCCGCCCAACAACCCCTGCCCCGCGCCGCCGCTGCCCAGCGGTCCCGAATTGAACAGCGCCGCTTCCAAGGCCGCCTTGGCAAAAGACTTGGCGATGTCTTCCAGCACACCGGCGAAGTTCTCGCCCTCGACGATTGCCTCGACAATGCCTTCCTTGAGATCGCCTTGGATGTCGTCGAAAAACGCGGCCCGATCCGCGGCGTGCTCATAGGCTTCCGTCAGATCGGCAACCTTCCGCGCGTTTTGGTCGATGGTTTCGGCAACCGTCAGGCCGGTTTCGGCGGATCGCTGGTTGAGATCAATGTCGCGCCGCTTGGCCTCATCGAGCATGGCGTAACGAGCGCGAAGCTCCGTCATCTCGCGGCTGGTCTTTCCAAGCAATTCCAGACTGCGCTCCATCGCCAAGATGGTGTTTTCGCCGAGTGAGAACGGATCGAACTCACGGATTTTGCGCGCTGACGAATTGCCCAGCGACCGTTGAAGCTTGCTGTATTCGGAATCGGCCGCCCGCGCCGCCTCCGACAGCCGCGCCGCCTCCTCGGCCGCCTGACGAACCAGCGTTTCCTGTCCGGCCAGTTGCGATGCCCGCCCACCGGCAATCAGGCGGTACCCTCCATCGTCAAGATCGTGGCGGAAATCCGCAACGGCGCGGCGCCCGGCCCGTTCGACCGGCTGGCCAACCGTTTCCAGATCAATGCGCGCGGCCTCCTGCCGACGTCGGGAATCGGCGATACGAGCGTTCGACAGTGCGCGCATTTGCGCCACGGCTGCACCAAGGTTGATGACGAGCTGTTCGGCTTCGCTCGATGCTCCTGCAATGGCTTTGGCCGCCTGGTCAGCGGCGCCCTGCAACTGTGCCGCTGCTTCACCGGCCGCGGTGGTTTCAGTGTAAAGGCGCCGTGCTTCAGGAGGCATTTGTTCAAAAGCCCCGAATGCTTCTTCGAGAGCGGCCAGCAGTTCACGCGTGGCTTCAACCGCCTGCTCCGGTCCTTCCGCATGCCTCAGCGCTTCCAGATCGTCGACAAACTCCAGAACCTGCTCTGCGCTGGCATCCAACTGGTCGCCGATGCGTTGCATGGTGGCCTCAAACGCCGAGCCAATACCGAGCGGATCATCGTTCGCCCGGTCGAACCCGCCAAATTGGTCGGCGATCCCAGTCAGTTGCGACTGCAGGAGTTGTTCCGCCTCAAAGGCCGCCGATTCGCGCAGCTTGTCGAGGAACGCCCCCGCCGCCGCAGTCGCACGGCCATACTTCTCGATCAGCTCCTCGACGGGTGCATCTGCTTCCCGCACCGCTTGGGTGTAGTCACGCAGAGCGCCACGCAGATCGTCAAGCCGCTCTTCCAGCGACGCGGCATCTTCCGCCGTGTTCATCAGTGCAGCGCCAAGAGGCACCGCGATTGCCACTGCGGCACCCATCACTGCGCCGAGTGCGCCGAAGCCGCCGAGAAGCTGCGGCAGTTGCTGTCCGAGAGCGATCGACGCCGATGTGCCGGCACCGACTTGCGTCGCAAAATCACCGATCTGGAATGCGACGTTCTGGATGCCGCCACCCGTCCCGCGCGAGACTGTCGCCAGTCTTTTGTTCGCCTTGACCGCGCGACCGGTCCTGACCGCCATTCGAGCATACTGCACATTGAGGCGGTCGAGCGCCGCATCGTATGTGCGCGCATCGATAGCGCCAGCCTTGTGCGCCCGGTTCAGTTCATCGAGCGCGGACTCATAGCGCTTGGATGCCGCGAAGACCGGATCATACTTGGCGCGCAGCCGGTCCATTTCCCGGGCGATGGCATTCGCAGACTGTTCGGCGGATCGCGCCATGCCGTCATTGGACCGCTTGAACCGGTTTTGCAGCCCGGTGACCGTGTCCGTACCGACCTTGCGCGCGCGTGCCATCTGCTTTTCAAACTTGCTAAGCGTCGCTTCGAGCCGAAGTGTCAGAGCTGTATCAATGGTCGCTGTCACGACTCAGCGCCTCCGGCTCGTACTTTTCGAGGATGGCGATGAACTCTTCCTCGGTGGGCGGTTCGGCCTTGCGTTCGCCGGATGCGGCGTTGAAGCCGCGGACCATGTTGATCAGATCCGCGTAGCGCATGGCGCGCAGATCGGCAGGCGACAAATGGAAGGTGCGGCAGATCTGCGAGACCTCTGAGAACTTCCAGGGTGCCGGCTCCTGATTGCGATCGCCGCTTGCGGAATCTTCCGACGCCTCGACCCCGGTCATGAGCGCGATCAGGATGTCCCCCGCCAGCGCCGCGTTTTCCATCAAGGGAATCCGGTCGAAATGGGTGTTCAGCAAGCGCTTGACTTCGAGCAGGTTCTCGCCACCGCCGATCAGTGCCAGGCGAATGGTGTGATAGACATCGTGGACGCGGAATTTGCCCGTCGAAAGACGCAGGAAAATCGCGCCGATGGCCTCCTTGCCGCACGCCTCTTCCAGATCAAGGACGCCCCCGAACCCCAGCTGGAAGACGCGCTCCTTGCCCGCCCATTCCGCAATGACCTGATCCATCAGGTGGCGTCAGTCCACGCGCGCTGACCGGCGCCAGAGATCGTGGCCGTGAACGTCACCTTGCCGGAGTTCTCCTTTTGCAGCTCGAGGCCACCCAGAAGGGCCGGAAGGGTCCAGAACCCGCCATTGTTGGCTGCGCTTTCGTCAAGGAAGATCTTGATGTTCTTCGCACTGCCATCGTCCGCCCAACTCCGCCACGTCGGCCACGCTTGTGTGGTCACGACGCCTGTCATTGTGACCGACGTGTCCTGGCTTTCCAGATGCCGGACGATCGTCGCCGGGACATCAAGCGGGTTATCGCAATCGAGCGAGACGGTCTGGCCGTGATTGTTCGTCAGTGTGATGCCGAACGTGTTGGCACCGCATGTGTGTGCGAAGACTTCCGGGTCGGCGCCATTGCCGACCTGCACGACAAGGCGCGTTGTCTGATTGCCGGTTCCCATGGTTCTAGCCCTTGTTTGAGTTAACTGAAGTGATGGATTCTGCCTTGCCAGCCTTTTCGAGGGCCTTGGCAATCGAAACCGGAACGGCGTCGTATTCCTTCCCGGCATGGAAAGTCATTGACTTGCCCGAGCTGAGACGATGGTGTGCGTCTTCTCTGCCGATCCTGATCTTCATGGGAGGCTCCCTTGAGAATTGCGCTTCTTGCTGGTGTGTCCATGGCGGCGGCGGTGACATCTGGCTTGGCGCCCGCGCCAACCTGGATGGGCTTGTCGAGAAGGCCACCGAGGACACGTTGGCAATGCTGGCGAAGGCCATGGATGATCGCGCCTCGAAGCTCGACCTTCTGGCGCGCGCGGGATGCGGCTAGGCGCGTCTGATCGCTCTGTTGATGGACCGCGTCACGCGGCTGCGGGCGGAGCGCCGTCGCGCGCGCCAAACCGGATAGAAGAACGGATTGGCTGGCATGTTTACCGTTCCGAACTCCTGAAACCACATATAGAACTCATCTCCACCGGCGGCGTAGATCGTGATCCGGAGACGCGTATCGGGGCCCGCCGCGACATGACCGAGCACATGCGCACCAGCCGGGGCGCTGCCCCAGGTCCAGTTGATACTTGCCCTGCCCTTTCCGGTGTCGGCCGGTGCAACGGCGCGCATCTCCTGCACCAGCCCCTCGGCGATGGCCCCCAGCGTGTCTTGAACCGTGGCGCGCACCTTCGCGGGAATCGCGCCCCAGCGTCGCTGGAACTGCGCCAGCCCGTCGACGTCGGTCACCGCCCGTCAATCTCCGCCTCGAGCGTCACGACACCGTGCGCGGTGCGGCCGTCGCGATCAAGAAACACGCGATGCGACGCCGTCAATGACAGGAGGCGCAACCCGCCTTCCAATGCCAGTGTTGACCGGTGCAACGCTTGTGTGACCGCAGCGACAAGATCACGGGCGGGCCGCAAACGTCCGTTGGCGCGCACCCAGCAATCGAGCTGCAGGGATACCTCGGCACCCTCGACGCACTGGGCAACATCATCGACCGGCACCATGTCCGATGAACCGAAGACGATCATTGGATAGTCAGAACCCTCTGGCACGGCATCAAAGACACGCGCGCCGACAATTGCCGCAACGTCTGCGTCCGCCCTCAACGCATCGTAGACCGACTTTTGCAGAGCGCTTTCCGCAGTCACGTAGCAACCCCGCTTTCTGCAGTGATGTCCAGCCAGGCGCGGTCTTGGGTCTCGACAATTGACCGGATGTTGAAGGTCTCACCGGTGCGCACGTCCACCGCCCGCCAATCGGTCGTGATAGCACGCGCAGCAGAGGATGCCCTCACGCGGATGACGGTTGGCTGGCGGCCCTCGAGGCGGGATGCCAAGACGGTTTCGCCGCCGCGCAATCGCGTATAGCATGCCCACACCGTCATCTGGGCGGTCCATCCGTCTTCCCGGCCACCGAAGCCGTCTTCGGTTGGGGTCGGTGAATCAAAACGAACCCGCTTGTCGAGCCTGCCTGCGCTGATCACATAAACCGCCTGTGCGGCGCCAACAATGCTTCCACGGCGAGCGGAACGCTCTCCATGTCTTCGGCGGTCACCGCTTCGCGGGTCTCATACCAGTGGGCCACCATCATCAGCAGCGCGTGGCGGATCGACGCCGGTACACTCTCAGCGGCCGATCCATAACCGGCCGTCAGATCAATTGAGATTGGCGCGACGCGGTCGGCGTTGAGCGTTGGCGCAGCGAACGCGTCACGAAAGGCGATCCAGCCGCCGCGCGCATCCTCGACGAGCTCGAACTGTTCGGCCGGCAGCGTCTGTTCGACATCGTCGGCGTCCCGATAGCGGATCACGACCGACGCCACGTCCGGGAATGGCAGACGCAGGCCCATGCCCCAGCAGGGATAGGCCTGCGTCCAGACTTGCGTGATCATGCAGCGCCCGAGAATGCCCGCGTGCCCGTCCACCCGCGCAATTGCCGCATCGATCAGGCCTGCGATGAGCGCGTCATCGTCGGTGAAGTCGACACGGCAGTGCGCCTTCGCCTCATCAAGACTGATGGGGCTTTCGTCGGGCGCGGTCTTGTGCGTTGGGCGGAGCATGATTAGGCGTCACCGACCGTGCTGGCGCCCCCAACGCCCTGCGCCTTGTTGGCGGGCGCGTTCCCCTGAGCTTTGTTTGCCGGCGCCTTGGCCTGCGCTTTCTTGGCTGGGGTCTTCTGTTGCGCGTCCGGGTTATGGGGCCCAAGCGTACCCCGAGCGAGCAGGTGTGCGACGTCCAGCTTTCTAGCCTCGCGCGTATCGCCTTCATCGTACCATCTGTCGCCCTGATGAGCGCGCAGTACCGTGAATTTCATGCTTGCCTCCATCGGTTCAAGAAAGGGGCGGCGGAGACCGCCCCTCGATTTGAGCCGATCTCGGATTACGCAACGAAGCCCAGATCGCCGTAGATGAAGGCTTCCGGACGGTAGATCGCGAGGGCCACACGTTCCTCGGCGAGGATGGTGACGAGGTTCTTGGTGAAGTCGTCGTTCTCAAAACCGACTTCAACGCGGGCTTGCCACCGGTCAAACAACTGCGCCCCAAGCTGGAATGCACCGGTCAGAAACTTGTCGACCGCGATGGCCTGGGTTGCGACGACCGGGAGGCCCCACAAGCGAGGCTGTGCGGTCCCTTGCGGATTGCCGATGATGTAGCGGTTCTCGCCGTCCTTGGTCAGCTCGATCCGCGCCCAATCAGTGGGGTTCAACACATGACCCGTCGCCGGGTACTCGGCAAGCACAGCCTGCAGCATGGAAAGCCGCATCTTGTCGATCGCCGTCTCGGCCTGCGGCGCGAACGCGGGCGCATAGGCCGTCGCGCTGGGGATCAGGCCCAGCAGGTTCTGCCCGGTGCCATCGCCGTTGAGAAGCTGGTTTTCTTCGGCATAGGCCAAGCCATAGAGGAGGCGCTGGTCGATCATGGACCGCAACATCGACACATCGTCCAAGGCTTGGCGGCTCGCCTTGATCCAGTGGGCAATCACCTTGGCGCTCGTCGTCTTCAGATCGAGCTTGATGTCCGACGACGGCTTGGCCGCACCTTCAGCAACCGGTGCGGCATTGTTGTTGAAGCCGGTCTCCTGGACATACTCCAACGTGTTGCCGTCCATTTCGCCAGGCGTCAGAAGATCGCGGATTGTCATGCGGCGCTGTGGCAGTTCGACGACGCCGGGCAGGCGGGTGGGCGCAGCGCCATCGCCAACCGAACCGTCGGCATCGGTGGTCAGGGTCGTCAAGGTCGCCTTGACCTGAACGTCGACCTTACCCCGGGTCGGCTGTCCCTCGAGCCAGGACTTGACATCTTCGTCCTCGACGAAGCGCTGACCGAGCGACTTGGCCCTGTCGGGATCCGGATCGCCATTGCGGGCCATCTTCTGTTCCAGACCGGCGACCTGTTCGGTCAACTCATTCATCTTGACCAGCGCCTCGTCGGCCGTTTCCTTGACACCTTGCGCCAGCTCTTCGCCCTTGGCAGCCTTGCCAAGAGCGTCCTCGGCGATGGCTTTGACGTCCGCCACCGCCTTTTCGTGCGCAGCTTTGATCTCAGCGGCGAGCTGCTCCGCCGTCTTGGTCTCCGACATGGGAACCTCTTTGGTTTTCTGGGGTTGGCCGTCAGGCCGACATAGCTTGCAGGAATGCGAGCCCGCTGTCCGCTTCGGCAGGTTCCCCCTGCCCCTTCAGGTGGAGACGCGCGGCACGCTCCGCCTGCGAGTTCGAGAAGCCCAAGGCCCCCTTGAGCCATGCTTCGAACTCCCGTTCGGTCAGCCGGTCCCCGGCCTTCAAACGATCGGTCAATCTCTCGGCCACTCGCGCCGCCTTGACGCTGGCGATGGTGGCGTTCTCATTCATGCCGATCGAGACGATCGACACTTCAAACAAATCGAGCTTCGTGAGCGTCCAGATGCCGTTCTCGTCATCAACGATCTTCTCGCGGATCCTGTACCCGATCGAAAGCCCGTCAATGTCACCAGCCTTGAGAAGCGCATGAGCCTCGCGGCCGCGTTGGACGTCCATGTTGAGCCGGCCACGCACCAGAAGACCCTTTTCATCTTCGGTCGCCTCCAACCACTTGCCGATCGGCGAGCTGCTGTCATGCTGCCAGAAGAGTTTGGGCATGGTGCCGCGGGCGCTATGCTGGGCGAGGGTTTCGCTGAAGGCGCCTTTCGCGACGATGTCGCCGCCTGCGTCAGGCTCACCGGCGAACGTTGAGGCATAGCCCTCAAAGTCGCCCTGCTCTTCGAGGCTTTTGAGTTCGAGGACCGGTCTACCCGCCTTGATCTTGAGGGACATTGTCCGCCTCCGTTATCGGCTGGTTCTGAAGCTGCATGCGCGGAACGTCGCCGCCAAGCACCGGCGGCAGATTCTCCTTGCCGCGCACCTCGTTGATCGTCATCGCGCCGATCTGGGTCATCGTCTGATAGAACGATGCTCGGCCGGCACTGTCGCCGCGCAGAAGCCCTTCGAGGTTGAACTCGATCGTGTAGCCCTGGGCCCGCTCTTCCGGCCGCAGAAGCTGCTTCATCAGGGCCTGTTCAACCCGCCTGAGACGGCGACGCAGGGTGAACTTCTGGAACGCCAGCGTCTGCTGTTCGAGCCCGGTGCCCCAGGACGTGCTCTTGTCGGTATGACCAACCATGTGCGGCGGGATGCCGAAGAACCGGCAGATCTCCTCGACGGAAAACCGGCGCGACTCCAGCATCTGCGCGTCCTCGGGATTGATCGTAAGGGCTTCCCACTTGACGCCGCCCTCAAGGATCAATGGCCGGCCTGTATTGACTGCCCCCGTGAACCGCTCGGACAGCACCTTCTCGGCCGTATCCCGCTGCTCCTTTGACAGGAACTCGTTGAAGGTCAGCGTTCCGGCGGGGCGCATGCCGTTCTTGAATGTGGCAGAGGCCGACCGGTCGACCGCGCGCGCCAGGCCAAACGTCTGCCGCCCAAAGTGCAAGGTTGACATGCCGCCCAACGGCGAGCCGCCAAATCCACGGACATGCAGCATGTCGGCATCGGGCCGCACGAAACGCCGACCGTTCTCGGTCCACTCGTACTGGAGCGATCCGTCTTGCAGCCGGCGTACTGATATTTGGCTCGGGTTCACGGGCACGAGCGCCACGACGCGCCCGCCTTGTCGCTCCACAGCGGCATAGCCATTGCCCCACAGTTCGAGCGACGCCGCGACGAACTCCCAGAAGTCGACCGCCGTCTGGTCGTAGTTCGGGCTATAGTGCAACAGCCTGTAGAGGGCGTGGTCGGCCGCGATCTGTCGGCGACCATTGCTCTCGCGATAGATCATCAACGGCAGCGAGGCGATCGTGCCGGAGATTAGGTTTACGCAGGCCCAAACGGCGGACAAGGCCAGAGCCGACTGGTCCGTAACAAGTTCCCCTGCGTCGCTCTCCGAGCCGGGCGGAGCCCATCCGTCGGGTTCGCGAACTGTGAGGCGGCGTATCAGTGCTGCCTTGAAGCGAGCGCCCAGCCGCTTCATGATGCACCAAGCGACTCGAAATAGCTGGCCATGCCGGACCCCGACGCTTCGGGGTTGCGCGCCATCAGCATGAAGGCGTTGAGCAGGCTGATCAGCACGTCGATCTTAGCCTTGCCCGCCGTCTGTTTATCGATCACGACCGCGTTCCCCCGCTGAACCTCTTTGGCGTTGCCGACACACCATTTGGCGATCGACTGGTCGGCGGGCCGAAGAGTGCCATCCTTGAGCTTGCGGGCTGCGCCCCAGATCGCCGGCGACAGTCGGTAACCCTGCGAAACGCCCGTGACTGGCCCATTATTCTCGGTGGTGTGGATCTCGCGGCCGGCCAGTTCATCGACCAGCGCCGATACGCCTTGCGGGTCGATGCCGACCCCGTTCTTCTCCGGCAGAAGGCCGGTCATGAACACCTTCTCCACCACATCGGCGACCCCGAAAATGTCGTCCGTCGGCTCTTTGCAGAACACCAGCTCGGCAGCATCAGCGAAGTCTTCGAGGCGAGGGGCGATGTCCTTGCGCAGGGAGAGCACGTCGCTCTGACACCATGCCTTGGACCAGGACAGCCAAGCCTTTGTTTCGGCATCGCGCCCCATCACCGTGACGCCAAGAAGATCGTCCAGGCCTCCGCCGTCGATCCCGATCGTGCAGACCTCCGATCGCGCCAGCAGTTCATCGAGCGTCAGCGGAATGCACGCCGCCTCCCAATAGTCTGCACCCCGCCAGCGACCAGAGTGCAACGCCAAGCCAATTTGCACATTCAGGTGCTGGGATGCCCAAAGGCGCTCAGTGTCCTTGCCTTTGCGCCGCTCAGTGGCGAAGTCCGCCACCATGCTGTCGAGGTGAAGCGACCGGCCCAGGTTGGGCATGACCACGTGCCAGTTCTTGGGGTCGGCCCAAGGCTTGTCGTCGTTCAGTTGCCAGTCCTTGGGAAACTCGAACAGGATCGGCAGCATGCGGACGTGATCGCGAATCTCGCCATCGCGAACGGCGCGCGCATAAGCCAGTTCGGTGCGGAAGACGCCGGCGGGCTCTTCGTCGCTCTGCGTCGTGATCATCAGGAGCAGAGAGTCGGTGCGACGAACAAGGGCGCCCCTGATTTGGCGCAGCACCCTCGATGCGAAGTGGATGGAGCCCATCACATGCAGCTCGTCCAGCAGGACGATCAGCGGCTTGGAACCTGTCATCACCTTCATGTCGAAGGTCTTGATCTTGATGAACGCCTTTGTGACCCGATCAAGGATCTTCTTCTTGTGGTCCTGAATCTGGAACCGCTGCTGCAGGTAGCCCTCGTCGTCCTCCTCGATCATGCCGACGACTTGTTGGAACGCCGTGTCGGCGATCTCTTGCGTCGGGCCGACAAACAGGATTTCGGCGCGTGGAACCTTGTTCACAAGGAGCAAGGTCAGCATCAGTCCGGCCGAATAAGTCGTCTTGGAGTTCTTCTTTCCGACGAGGGCGAAGATCTCTGACACCCGGCGAGCGCCGGCTTCGTCAAACGCACCGAAAGCCACGCGAACGATGTCGCGGAACCATGGTCCGCAAGCGTCCGCAAGTGGCGGGTTCCCGTCGACGTCGGGAAGCCGCAGCTTGTCGAAGATGCGAACGGCCTGGTCGGCGCGCGCTTCATCAAGCGGCAGGTCGGGGATCGGCGAACGCCCCGCCTTCAGCCTTTCGAACCAATCCTTGCAGGCGAAGTCATAGATGCGCGCCTTGTCGGCCAGGACGCTTTTTTCGGAGAACTCAGCCATAGGTCAGTGGAGCAGGTCGCCCCAGCCCGTCTCTTGGTGCGCCGTCTGCGCATCGCGATTGGCCTGTTCTTTCTTGCCCACCTTCTCACGTGGCCCGGACTTGGATTCGGGCGCCGGTGGCGCCGGGCGGCCCCTGTTCTCGATCACATCGAGCAGCCGGTTGACGGAAGGAAGGTGGCCGGTGCGCGCCCGCTTGAGTGCCACCTGCAGGCACGTCGCCTCGATCAGGTCGGCACCCTCGCGCAGCTCACGGGAAAAATACTTGCGCAAGGTCTTCTCGTCGCAGCCGATGTAGCGGGCAATTCGCTCCTGCGTCCACCCGGCCGAGATCAGGAGTGCAACAAGCTCCTGATTTTCCTTGGTTTTCGCGAACGATGGGCGGCCGCGACGATCGCGGATCGGCCCAATCGGCACACCGAACATATCGACATCGCCCGAAACGGCGTCCATGTCGGCAGAATTCTCGCTCATGGCGGAAAAAAATCCCTGAATGATAGGGGCGGCGGTCTAGGCGAGTGCGGTCCAAGCCTTTTGCACCCCCCCCCTTTGCCAGTTGAAGACGGAAGGGAATCTCTGGTTTCACAAGGTCAGAGCTCGCCGCGCGCCTGGGCGCCAGCCTCTTCGGCGGCGATCGGACCATCGTGGCAGTCCTTGCAGGCGCAGGTCAGATTCTCAGGATCCCAGAACAGTATCGGGTCACCCCGATGCGGCCTCTTGTGGTGCGCGACCAGCAGGGACGTATCGCCTTGGACCCGCTGGCACCGGAAGCATGTGAACATGTCGCGGACCAGCACCGACCAACGCAGCTTTTGCCAGCGCGCCGTCTTGTACCAGCGCCGCCACGGCTCAGTTGCATCGCTGTGGCCATGAGCGTCGGTCAGCCGGCCCACCGGCGACGCAATCGACCCGACCAACGGTCTGATGTTGGAAAGCTTGCCCATGCCACAAACAACAAACCCGCTGGCGGGGGCGCCAGCGGGCTTTTGATCTTTTCCACTGTGACAAGGTGGACACCAAATCTTGGCACACGTCAAGCGTTGAACGCTATGAATGGCGTGAATTCGCTATCCAACATGGCCTTTTGCGCTATCCACAGGGCGTCCACGCGCCCCGTGCCGCGCAAACCATGCGGGAAAGCGTGCCCTCAGCGCCGCCTGCCGTGCGTCGGCGATTCGCTGCGCGGCGCCCAGATCGGGCAGCACGCGGGCCGACTGGTCGGTGCCGGCTTCCAGCCATGGCCGCGCGGGCACCGATGGCGGTGCCAGCACGAGCCGTCCCGCCACACCATCCAGATCCGCGCACAGGACGCCCATCGCCGCGATCCACATTTCATGCTCGGCGCGCGCGATGATCGCGCCGACGGGATCGGGATCGAGATAGGGCTTGCGATAGGCGCCGGGTTTACGGTGGCCATTCTTGTCCGTGCCGGCCACCTCGATCGTCTCCGGCCGCGTCACCGGCGTGCCGTCGGCATTGATCGCACCCGTCTCGATCCATTGCGTCATCTGGACGAACCACCGGTCGCGGCCATTGGCGTGCCGCTCATGGGCCAGCGCCACTTGGTCGATAGAGGCTTCATCGGCCGATGGCGGCAGCACGGCCCGCCGGATGACCATGTCGCGCGGCGACAGTTTCAGCCGCAACCCACCGCGCCCGTCATCGACGGTCAGCGCCCGCAACGCCGTGCTGACGGCCTTGGCGCCCAGCCCGGCAAATGCGTCCAGTTCGGGCGCGGGGTGCCAGTCTTCCGGCACGGTCAGCGTCAGCCCGTCCAGCGCCAGAACCGCATCGCCCAACAGCACGGCATCGTCGGCCGGCAGCGCCTCGCGCGACAGGTCGGCCACGCAGCCATAGCGGTTGACCGCCCCGTCATCGATCACCGTGCCGAGCGCGGCATAATCGAGGATCGACCCGTAGCCGGTGCGCATGGCAGGCGGGCCGCCCAGGACGGGCGGGCATTTGGGCAGTTCGTCGCGGAACGCCCACTCCAGCGCCTTGTCGACCGGCATGCGCCGCCGCCCGTCGGGCAGCGTTTGCGCACTCAGAAGCGGGTTTTCGCGGCTGGTGTGGTTCGTCCTTTGCGCCTTCATGGTCTTTCCTTCCCTGTTTTTTCCTTCCGTCCCTGCCGGTTCCCTGACAATCGTCAGAAAAAACAACAGGATCGGACGCAAGGGACGCCAGGGACGACAATTGCGGCATCTTGCGCATGAGAGGCCACCGGGCCGGTCATGGCGCTTCGGTCGCATGCGCGCGGGCGCTCATGCGCGCTTTTGCGTCCCTATCGTCCCTTGCGTCCGGACTTGTTGAAATCGTTGATCTTTTCGCCGTACGGAAGCCGGCCTCGGGGACGCAAACCGTCCCCATTGTCGACCGAAAACGACCATGACGACCCGGCGCCGCGCAAAACGGTGAACGCCGGCGAGGCTGGCACGCCGCCTTGACTTTGCGCGCCAAGCAACACGACCATGCGCGCCAGTATAGGGAGAACAGAATGCGGATGATCTTGGCCGGCGCGACAGTCTCGGTGCTCGGGATGGCATCGAGCGCTGTCGCACAGGTGGAAGTGCCCAACGAGGCGCAAAGCGAAGCCATCCGCCATTTCGTCGGCGCATCGCTGACTGGCGAACGATGCAGCGGTTGGGAAATGGACATAGATACCGCGCGGCAACTCTTCCGCGATGCCGGGCTGGATGTTTCGGACCTTCAGGACGGCGGACGATTTTCCTACGCCGTCGCATTGCAAAACTTCGACATGCAGGTCCAGCTTGATGATCTGACACCTAACCAGGTCTGCGCGGTGGGACTCGTGCTCTATGGCCCGAACGGACAGAACGTGCCCGACCTTCTGACGAGCCGGTGAGCCTGCATGATGCTCTTTGCCAACTGGTGCACTGTCACCTTCGGACCAACAGGTAGGAACTGAGACATGCTGCCGATTACCGCAAAAGTCTTGGACCTGATCGACAGCTTGTTTATTGGCCCGACCGAGGAAGACGATACGACCAGTGTTCCCCATGGAACGATATCGGGTGAGCCGACGGCAAATGAAGCCACTTTGGAGAATCAAAAAAATGCATATATCCGAATTATTAGACTTGCGATCAATAATAGTGATGATGATGAATTGATTGAATCCGCAGAACGTATTCTTCGACTTATTACTGATGCTCATAATATACGTCTGGGAAAATGGGTAACTGATAAGGAAAGTGACACTCCACCGATCCATATTTGCCTTGTAGATTTGGAGCGTGCTCAAGACTTCCCGCCTGTATTTAATGAGTGGGACAGTTTGAGGAATCGGCCAAGCGCTCCAGCAAACCAACTCTTGGCGTTTCTGCTTGCTGCCATCTTCCGGCGCAGCAACGATCCCCGCCTCCTTTCCCTCGTTTTGCCACGCCATGGAGGCGCCATGAGCCACGTCCTGACGGCACTGTCCATGTTCGATGCGCATGTCGCGGCCAAGTGGGCGAGAAACGACACCATAGAGCGCGTTGAGGGCGCCAAAGCAGCTTTTGAGGAGCTCGACGCCGCTTTGGAAAATATGGGCGCCAAGGCGGCAGAGACGGAAGGCTATCTCACAAAACAACGGTCCCTCGTCGCCGATCTTGGCGCCAAGACAAACGCGATCGCCGAGACCACCAAGAACCTCGATGCGGAAGTGGAAACGACTCGCGCCGCCCTGATGGAAGAAGTGCGGCTCAGCGAGACCCGCTCGCTTTGGAAGACGCGGGCCGAAGAGGCGCAGGCGGCATACCGATGGAGTGCCGGCGCACTTGCAGCAATCCTGATCGGCATTCCGGTGGTCATCTGGTTGAACGCAACGCCGATCCTTCAGTTCGTCCAGTTGGTCGAAACTGCGGGTACGCCCGGTGCCGCCGCCGACGATCCGTTCATCGCGTCGGCCGCGCTGATCGGACGGCTGGCGCTTCTGGCGATCCCCGTCGCCCTGATTGTTTGGCTGGTGCGGCTGATCGTGCGATACAACACGCGATCGATGCTCCTGATGGACGATGCGCGCCAGCGAACGACCGTGCTCGACACGTATCTGTTTCTGGTCGAACAGGGCGCCGCCGACAAGGGCGACCGCGCAGCGCTTCTCGAGGCGCTGTTCCGCCGCGTGCCCGGCCACGGCGCCGATACGGTCGAGCCGCCCGATTTTGTCGACCTTTTGAAACTGAACCAGTCCGGCAAAACGCCAGGGACGGGGAGCGGTTAAGGTCATCACCTGCACCTCCGGGCCGTGTCGCGGGCCATGTAGAGGGTGCGCCAGACGGCGTCCTCGCGCACTGACAGAAGATCAGCGATCTCCTTGGTCGAGAACTGGCCCGACGCCCACAGGACGCATGCGGCGATGGCCTGTCCGTCGATAAGAACGGCGCGCCCCGTCACTCTGCCGCCCCGCCCCGCCAGTCCATCCCGTAGGCATCGAACGGAAAGAAGCGGTCGGCCGGGCCGTCATAGGCTATGTGCGAGATCAGCCGCAGGCCGTTCACATGGGGCGCGAAATCGGCATAGGTGCGCGCGCCGCCGGCAATCCAGATCGGCCAGTGCGGCCAGCGTCGGGCGATGATCTCCAACAGGAGAGACGGCGTGTTGTGGCGGCGATAGGCGCAGACCACGCGGCCGGGAAGGCCGGCGAGCCTGACGAAGGGCGTGTCGGCTTCGACCGGCGCAAGGGCGGCCAGCGTGCGATGGCCCATGACCAGAACGCCGCCCGTCGTCATCCGGCGAAACCAGCCCAGATCGTCGGGCTCATACCATGGCAGGCATCCGTTGCGGCCGATCTGCCCGTTTTGGCCGACCGCGGCGATCATGTGCACCGCCGGTCTCATGCCGCCGCTCCGAAAGCATCGCTTGACGATACCCTCACCGCTCGGCTTCCATGCGGCCATTCGGGCGGCATGGGGTGAGCATGGCGGACACGGACGATGACGAGATACCCGCTGCGAAGCGGCCCTTTTGGGAGAACGAAGCGTTCTGGCGGGGCGCAGCATTTGTGGCGCCCATCTTGGTCGGCGTTGCCCTGCTTGGCGGCCTCGTGCCGTTGCTCTTTGGCCCGGAAGCCGGGTTTCCTCTGCGAACGGAGATCTATGCGCGCCTTGCCCTGATCGGCGTAGCGATTGTCACCTTTACCACCGTCATGTGGCGCGGGATGATCGCGACGCGCCAAGCCGACCAGCAGCGCGAACAGATTGACGCACTGACCCGCAACAATCTGGCAGATATGCTCCAGATGGGAGCCGAGAAGCTGTCCGATGCCAACAAGCCAACCAACGTCACAGCCGGCATCGCGACCCTGGAAACCGTCGCAACCAGCGGAAACAGGTCTTACGCGACCCAGGCAATGGAATTGCTGACGGACCACATCGAGGCGGACTCTGACGAGGGACACCACAATACTATAGCGGGAAGAGCGGTGGACGCACTCAATCGCGCGCACAGGCGGACCGGGTTGGAGCTTAACAGAACCGTCAAGATAGAGTCGGCATCCAGCTATCTGACTGGCTCGAAGTCGACCTTTTACAAGAGTCCGCGATGGAAGGAAATCAACTGTGTAGCAGCCCGACGCTATGTGGGCGGAGCCCTCGGACCAAGCAATGCGGAAGTGCTCCGCCAGCAAAGCGCGTACTTTTTGGCAACTACAATATTGTGGCACGATGACATGCGAATTCCCGCTTCTAGTGACTGCACTGGATGCCTGTTTGTTAACTGCCAGTTTGATACTATTCAGGGTAGAACACTTGCCGATAACATATTCATCAATTGCAACTTCACTGGCACGGTAATACACGGCAGTGGAACACACCGCTCCTTCATGGAGGAAGAACTGGCTGGATTTGCAAATCACTACACAGTTGATAGCCCACCAGTACACGATTCCTTGGATCGGGTTGATGACCAATCTGCTAGGTATAGTTACAGTCGTGTTGCGGTCGGAGATCACCCATTCTTCGCGGCCTGGAACGAAGGAGACGTCTTCAACGCGGACGCGACTATCGAGACTGACGTCTTCCAGAGGATTGATGCCATCGTCGAGCAAAAGCGTCAGCGAGAACCCAACTGGCCGGTTCGTTCCTTCGATTAACAATGTGACCACGATGGCACTCGTACCGCCCATCACTCATCCTCCCCATACTTCGCCTGCTTGTCGGCGGACGGCATGAAGTCGGGCTTGATCTGGATGCCGCGATAGACGCTGACGCCGTTCGACTTGGATTTCGAGAAGCTGCGCACGATGCCGTCGGCATCGGCGAAGGCCCGGCCCGCCTGGTTGGGGAAGCGGCGCGCGAAGACATGCGGCGCATATTCGAACCCGCCGGTGCGCCGGCACCATTCGCGATAGGCGTCGAACAAAGCGCGGCTGGTTTCGGTCTGCGTCGGCTCGCCCGTCACCGTGCAGGCGGCACGGATGAAGCCCTCGATCGGGTTCGATTCCTCGCGATAGTCCCGGCTGGCATTGGTGACCGCGTCGGGCACGGCCAGCCCGCCTTCGAGATAGGCCAGCGCGCCATCGACCATCCAAGCCAGAATGCCCGCCGTCTCGCCGCGCAGTTTCTGCGGCAGGGTGATGTCCACATCGGTTTTCGGGATCTGCACGTCCCAGGGCACCAGCAACAGCCGCCGCCATGTGCCGTCCGAATCGTCGGTGACGATCGGCTTGTGGTTGCCCGAGATCACCATCTTGAACTGCGGATCGATCTCGAAAAATTCCTTGCGCAGCCGACGGACAGGGAACTTCTCGCCGCCCGTCAGCGTCTTGATCAGCGCTTCCTTCAGCTTTGCGCCGGCCTCGGGTTCGGATGCCGAGACCAGCCGCGCGCCGGGCAGGCGGGCGAGATCGGGCGTGGCGTCGCCGCCGCCGCGCGTCGCTTCGCCCGAAAAGCTTTCGATCGCCAGCGTGACGGCATAATCGCCCAGCACCCGGCAGATCGCGTCCATGAAGGTCGACTTGCCGTTGCGCCCGGCGCCGTAAAAGAACAGCAGCACCTGTTCGGTGTTCAGCCCCAGCAGGCAATAGCCGAAGAAACGCTGCAGGAAGGCCGCAACATCGGGCGGCAGGACCGTCGCCAGAAAGGCATCGAACACCGGCGCACCGAAGTCATGGTCGGCGGGCACATGGCCGAACGCGGGGTGAGTGTATGCCCAGCCCTGCCCCACCTCGCCCGACGGATACCAGTCGGCCGGCGCCAGTTTGGTGATCATGTCGGCCTGGTCATGCGGGTGCAGCTCCGCATGCCAGCGCATCTGCCCGCCCGCATCGCCGCGGCGAAAGCGGATCGTCCCGTTGCCGACATTGACGGCGAGCCGGTCAGTGTTGAGATCGTCGACCAGCCGCGTCACATAGGGCGCCGCCTCGGTCAAAAGCGCGTTCAGCTTGCCCGTCGACTGGCTGTCGCGGCCCCATTTCCAGCGCACGCGCCGTCGCCCCGCAACCTGGGCTTTCGCTTCGTCGGCCAGATGGATCGCCTTTTCCAGATCCCGCCGCGCCTGGCCGAACATGTCGTCGCCCTTGCCGCCATCGTTGGACTGGGCGTCCGCCAGCATGCGCTGCGCGGCTTCGCCGCCGTCGATCAGCGCCTGTTCGTCGGCGTCGGGCACGATCAGCCTGGCCTCATGGGCGATCCGCTCGGCGGTCTCGTGCGCCAGCGGACGGACAAGGAAATCCTCCTGGTCCTCGCACCAGCGGCGCCCGTCGAAGACGTGCCAGCCAATATGGGCGACCCGGATCGCGCAAAAGCCGCCCTCGGCCGCCAGATCGCCATGGCGGCGGCGGAACCGGCGGCCATTGCCGATATCGGTGGTCGGTTCGTTGGCGCAGTCGGCCAGCACGTCATCGTCACGCGTCGCGTCCACCCTTGGCATCCTTCCGTTCGTCGATCATGTCGAGCGCCGCGGCGCGCAGGTCGCGCGCCAGGCGCAGCTGCAGGAACAGCCGATGCTTGCGCTGCCATCCGTTCGGCGCGACGCCCTCGCCGCGCCCGAGCGCGGCAAGGCGCGCCTCTTCGGCGGCCAGATCGGCTTCGAGCCGGGCGATCACATTGCCGATGCCGGTCAGGACCGCGCTCATGGGGCGGCCTCGAATCCGGACAGGTCCGGCAGGTCGGCGAAACCCAGCGCGCCCCACAGCCGCGCCAGCGCGCGGGCGTCGCGCACACGGCCCCTGAAGGCGGCGGCCACTTCTTTGCGGGGCAAGCCCGTCGCCCGCACCAGATCGGACACGGTGCGCGCCCAGGCCGACGACCCGCTGACGCCATCGGCCCATTTGCGCCGGACCGCACGGCCGGTCAGGAAGACGCGCAGCATGGCCGGCGAATAATCAGTGTCCGGTCTTGCCATAGGGCCGCACCATGGAGGGGTGGAGATAGGGATGCTTCGGATAGGGCGGCCGCGACAGAAGCGCATCGAGATCGGCGGCGGCATCCGCCCGCCCTTCGGCGATGGCGCGTTCGCGCATCAGCGCCACGCCCTCGCGCTGCATTGGCAGCGGCAGGGCCTTGAAGACGGGTTCGGCGGGCACGACCCGGCCGAACCGATCAGTGTCATCACTCATGTTTCCCTGCCGTTTCATGTGAAGCTTTTTGTCCATCGCGCGCTTGTCCTGCGGCGATGCCGCTGCGCGCGCTCCCGCGCAAAGGCGCGGACGGCCGGTCGGCCTTTTGCGGGCATCCGTCGAGTGGCCGCGAAAAGCGCGACCGCGCGTCGGCCCCTTCGGGCCGGAGCCCGGCAGGCGGCGCAGCCGCCGGAGCGGCGGGCGATACGAGAAGGAAAGGATCAATCCCTATGGTGCGGCAGATGCGAAGCACGGTGCCGGTACCGACCGCGCGCCCCTTTTCCGCCTTGCGCCATTCGCCGCGCCCGATGCCGGCCTTTGTCGCCGCGGCACGGATGTCGTGCGACGCGCCTTCCCGCCAACCGGCGGCGGCAAAGGCGAGCTTTGTCCAGTCGAGATCGGCAACGGTGCCGCCGCCGCGAAGGTCGGAAATGCGCGCGGCGGGCCGTCCGACATGGTGCGCATGGGCGAGGATCGCATAGGCGGCAGCGGCATGATCGGAACGGCCGATATGGGCTGCGACGGCATCGGCGCTCATGTCGGTTTCCATCCAAAGCCGGTAGGCGACCGCCTGGCGGGCCTTCAGGGGCGCGCCCCGCTGGCGCCCGCCGCGCATGTCGGCTTCGTCGACACCATGCCGGGCGCACTCTTCGGCGATGATGGTTTCGGGCGCGCTAGTCATGGCCGGCGCCTTCCCCTGTTTTCGCCAGCGCGGCGGGCGGGGAGAAAATGTCGCCATCGCGCGCCGGACAGGCGGGCGCCGCCGATGCCCGCCGCTCATGGGCGCGCCATTCCCGTTCGATCCGCGCCCTGGCCATCGCGGCATAGTCGGGGTTGAGTTCGATCAGCGCCGCACGCCGGAAGTGGCCCAGCGCGACCAGCGCCGTCGTGCCCGCGCCGCCGAACGGATCGAGCACCAGCCCTCCTTTCGGACAGCCGGCGAGAATGCAGCGCTCGGCCAGTTCCGGCGGGAAGGTGGCGAAGTGGGCGTCGGAAAAGGGCTTGGTCGCGATCTCCCAAACCTGCGGCGGCGCCGGCTCATAATTGCGCAACAGGCGCCCCTCGCCGCGCGGCGTGTCGTCGAGACTGGCATGATTGACGTGGCCGTCATGGCGCGGCGGGGCACCCCGCTGCTTTTCCGACCAGCGATCGTTGAAGCCGGCGTGACGCCGGCTGTGACCGCGTTGCTTGTCTGGACGCTCGCCGACCGCCTTCATCGTGCCGTTGCTCTTTGCGCCGCCATTTGCGCGATGCGAGCCGGCCTGCCTGTCGATGACCTGGGTCAGGCGAGGACCCGATGCCGGGGCCTGCGGCAACCGCACCGCGCCGGCATCGTAAAAGGCGCCCAGCCGCACCCAGCGCGGCGCGTCCTGATCGGGACGGGTGACCAGCGGGCAGCGCTGCGCCAGATCGGGATCAAAGGACAGTTCGCCCGTGTCGCGCGCGCGCCAGACATTGCCGTCGGCGCACTTGGTCAGAAGGAAGATCTTCTCGTGGCTGGTCGACGGGCGATAGACGCCCGAGGAATCGGGCATCGGGTTCGGCTTGCCCCAGACGATTTCCGAACGCACCCACCATCCGGCATCCTGCAGCGCGATCGCCAGCCGGTTCGGCACCATGCATAAGTCTTTCGGCTTCAGTGTGCCGCCGGACGGTGCGCCGCCGCCACCGCGCCGGGACGTTCCATTGAGTGCATCGAACGGTTGGCCCGGCTTGGCGCCATAGATCGGCCCGGTTGTCGAAAACGGCTTGTCGCGGAAGGTCCGGTCGTCGGCGCCGCCGGCCTTGGTTTCGGCGGCCGAGCGCCCGTTCGGCGCGGTGGCGTAGCAATCGCCATAGTTCAGCCATACGGTGCCGGTCGGTTTCAGCACACGGCGGATCGCCTCGAACACCTGGACCATCACGTCCAGATGCTCACCAAGCGTCGGCTCCAGCCCGATCTGGCCATCGACGCCATAGTCGCGCAGACCCCAATAGGGCGGCGAAGTGACGACGCAGTCGACGCTGTCGGGCTCCATTGCCGCCAGCATCGCCAGACAGTCGCCGACATGCAGCCTCACGCGCCCGTCCAGGAAGACGATCGGGGCACTCATGCCGCGCACCTCGCGCCCGTCCACTTCGCACATTTTTGTGCGATTTTGCTTGCGTCTCGCACATTTTTGTGCGAGTATACGGTCATCGAAAGGAGGTTTGAATGAAGCGCGACGCCCTGATCAGGCAACTCAGAAAAGAGTGCAGGAAGAAGGGCTTGGCGTTCCGGGTCGATGAAGGCCACGGCAAGGGTTCGCACTACCGCATCCATGTCGGCGGACGCTTTTCGACCCTGAAATCGGGGGAACTGACCCCCGGCTATGTCAGGCTCGTTCGCAAGCAACTCGGCCTCGATTGAGGCCGGGTTGCACCCCGGACGGGCGCAAACCGGCAACAGGAAAAAAGGAGTAAAAGCACCGTGAACTTCACCTATGGCGCGCTTCTCGATCCGGATCCCGATGGCGGGTTTCTGGTCACCTTTCCCGAGGTGCCCGAAGCCCTCACCCATGGCGACGACCGGGACGAGGCGCTGCGCCAGGCGCGCGATGCGCTTGGCATGGCCCTTCTGGGCTATTTGAAGGAAGGGCGCGCCCTGCCCGAACCGGGCATCGGGCAAACAGGGCGCAACCGGGCAACGGTTGCGCCGCTCGCCGAACAGGCCGCGAAGCTGGCCGTGATGGTCAGCTTCGCCGAAGCGGGCATTTCCAAGTCGGAACTGGCCCGCCGCATGGGCAAGGGGGAAACCGAGGCACGGCGCCTTCTGGACCCCGACCATGCGTCGAAGCTGCCGGCGCTGGAAGCGGCGCTGGACGCGCTCGGTCACCGCATGGTGATCGCCGTGGAACCGGCCTGACACATAATCCGCCGGGCGCGATCGTGCCCGGCGGACCCTTTCCCGCCCCGCCATCACCGCAACCTCCGCACCGGATCCTGGCCGGCCCTGGCCAGATGACAGGGGCAATGGGTGCGCGCCATGGCCCGCGCCGAACCGGCATGGGACACCGGCGCGCCGCACACCATCATGTCGGCGCCCGCCGGCGATTTGACATCCAGATCGAGCGGCCAGCGGCAACAGCCGGACGCCACGTCTGCAAAGCGCACCGGCGCCGCGCGCAGCGGCAAGCCATTCTCGCGCAGCGGAAAGCGCCGGGCAGCGTTCGCTTCGGACGCACGGCGCGATGCCGTCACCTTGCGTTGCGCGGGCGGACTGCCGGCGGGCGCCGCCGGATGCCGGGGAGAATCAGCGGCACCCGGCGGCTTCACGCGGCGGCCAGCGCCACCAGGCGACCGCGTGATCTTCGGCTTTGCGGGCCGGGGTTTGGCCGCCTTCTTCTGACGGTTGGGATCGCGGCGCTTGCCGAAATCGTTCGGGTTGCGGTGGACCAAACCGAGGATGGAACCGCGCGAACGGCCCAGCGCCGCACCGATGACGCTGGCACTTTCGCCCGCCGCCCAGCGCCGCCTGGCCTCGGCATAGTCGACGGCCGTCCAAGGCTGAACGCTCATGCCGTGCACCTCGCAACCGATGCGATCGTTTCCCGGCACATGTCGCGATGACGCAGGACATCGTTCCAGTCCTCGCCATCCGACGCGAACTCGGCCAAGACCGTGCGCCCGCCCTGCCCGTGCCGCGCCTTGGCCCGGCGGATCGCCGCGCGCGTCGTGAACGGATCGGAATCGCCATCGCCCAGCAGGATCAACGTTTCCATCTGCGCCGGCAGGATCAGACACCGGTCGTCGCCCATATCGGGCACATCGGACGGCACACGAGCGACACGCGGGCCGCGCTTCGTGTCAATCTTGCGCGTCGGATGGGCGATCCGGCCTTGCGCCTTGCCGGCAATGTTGTCGAGATTGACGCCGCACCATAGCGCTTCACCGGCGCCGTGCAGCGCATCCCATGACAGCACGGTTTCGATGCCCTCGCCCAGAACGCAGGACCAGCCTTCCGCATAATCGGAACTGCGCAGGACGATCGCGCCGCCGCGCTGCGAGCCCAGAACCTTCTTGGCGGGAAGCGCCTCGCCGGTCTTCGGATCGGTGATGACCGCCTTGCCGCCCGGTTGCGTCGCGTCCAGCCAGGTGCGGTGCACGCCGATGAACTTGCCGTCGGCGCCGGTGATCGCGGCCAGCATGGCCGGACCGGAATGGATGACCCGCCCGTCATGCCAATAGGCCAGCCGGCCCATCTGCCGGATCGTCTTCAGCCGCCATTTCGGAAACGGAATGCCGCGCCGGTCGAAATAGAACCGGATGATGTTGCCGGCGGGCGCGCCTTCGCCCCAAAGCCTGTAGGCGCGCGCCTGCGCCTTGCGGCGGTACTTGTTTTCGCCCGCCGTTTCGCCTTCGGCTGGCGGGCTCCCGGCCGAAGGGCCGGACGGCCGGTCGGCCTTATGGGCACCTTCCCTTTGCGACATCAGGGCCGGGCCGGTCACCGGTGCAGCATCGCCATGACCATCCCAACCGGACAACGCCTTGACGGTTTCCGCCAAGCTGTCGCCGGTGCACTGGCGCCAGAGCGCGATCGCATCGCCCCCTTCCCCGCAGCCGCGGCAATTCCAGACATTCTTGTCCGTGTTGACCGAAAAGCGGTCGCGGCCGCCGCAATGCGGGCACGGCCCGGCATGTTCGTCGGTGGCGACGGGCTTCAGCGTGACGCCGAGCCGACCGGCCAGCGAAAGACAATCGAAGCGCCGCGCCTCGTCCAGCCGGGCTTCGGGAATGCGATCAGCCATCGCCCGACTCCACATCCACATGCAAGTTCGATTGCGGGTCGGCGGCGACGCCGTTGGCGCGCGCCTGGACATGGCGCAGATGGCGGATCGCCTCTTCGGCGATGGCCGAAATCTGCGCCGCTTCGATCGCGTCGATCTTGCCGTCGGCCAGCCCTTCATTGAGTTCGTTGGCCATCGCCGACGCGTTGGTCAGGATGGCCGCGACGCAGGGCAGGCCCAGTTCGTGGGTGCCGGCCTTGTGGATGCGCCCCGCCGTCGACACCAGCTGGTAGCCCTGCATGCCCGCCAGCGCGGCGGTCAGGACGGGCGAACCGATATCGGCTTCCAGATCGAGGATCACGTCCGCCGGCATGAATTGCGGATCGGAGGGCGAACCGAACTTGGAAAGCGCCGGCGCCTTGACGCGGGTGACGTGTTCGGCGCTGCTGACGCCGCCGGCCAGATCGGCCAGACGCCGGGTCGCCGCCTTGATCCGGCGGCGGTCGGCGGCCGTTGTGGGGCGCAGATCGTCGGCCATCACCAGAACCCCCGGAAAAACTTCGTCACGGGATTTCCGTGCGGCGAGGCGGTGAAGGGCTCATCGTAGACCGGCACCGCCACAGGAGGATCGAATGGCCCAGCCTTCCGACCGGAACCGCCATCACCAGCGCCACCCTGGCCGTCATCGTGATCGTCGAACCGCTCGGGCCGGTTCGCGCGCAGCCAATCGAGGCGTGTCTCGTGCATGTCGCGCGCGGTCACCGCGCCGCCGGACCACTTCTCGATCCGCTCGACCATGTCGGCATCCGGCCGCATCGACCCGATGGCCCACCGCCGGACAGTGGCACTCGGGTTCACACCCTCGATCCGCAATTCGCGGGCGGCCTGCACGAACGTCAGCTTGCGGGCCTTGATGTGCGCAATCATCTGCATGGCTCATTCTAAGCCATATCAGCTAATTCAATGTCAAGGCCAATCTTAGCCGATCCAGTCATTCAGGGATAAGCCGAAAAGGCTTATATGAAGATCATGTACCCAAACTTCCGCACCGCCCTGCGCGAATATCTTCGCGTCCGCGGCATCAAGCACAAGGATCTGGCCGACAGGCTGGATGCGAACCCCGTCACAATTTCCAAGCTGATCAATGGACGCATGGGCATGACGGAGGCGTGGATGGATCGCATCGCTGCCGAACTCGGCACGACCGTGCGCGACATCTGGGACGGAAGCGCGGCCGCAGACGCGGTGGTCGGATCGAAGCCGGAAACGGCAACAGAAAAGAAAGGGCGGATCGACAGGGCGGACATGTACAGCGAAGCGGAACGCAAGACACTGCCCGTCTACGGGTTGGCCGCCGCCTCGCCGCTGGGCCAGATGGTGATGTCGGAAGACCCGATCGAATGGATCGAGCCGCCGGGCATTGTCGCGCGCGTGCCCGACGCCTACAGCCTGATCATCACGGGCACGTCGATGATTCCCCGCTATGAACCGGGCGACATGATCATCCTGCATCCGCACCGGCCGGTGCGCCAGAACGACCATGTGGCCATCCAGGAGATCAAGGAAGGCGGCACGCACGTCTCGGTCAAGCGGTTCGACAGGATGGACGGCGACCATATCGTCACGATGCAATACAACCCGCCCGCCGAGGTGCGGTTCCGGCGCGATCAGGTGGTTGCCATGCACCGAATCCTGACGCCGAACGAGGTGCTTGGCGTGTAACGGCCAATCGATTGTAAGCCATATAGGCTAATTTTTTGCTTGACTAGTTGTTAGCCAATATGGCTTCTTGCGCCCGTTATCGAACGGAGCGCGTCATGCATTCCCTTTCCGACAATCACAACCGGTTCGATCCGGCGGGCAACGCGCATCGGCGCATGGCTGCCCGGCGGACGCGCCGGCTCGTGTGCGATTGCCTCGCCATCGCGGCGGCGGTCGGTGTCTTCGGCGGGGTGATGCTGGCGACTCTTCCCCACTGACCGAGGAGTCACCGATGAACACCCATCCGGACCCGGCCTCGCTGACACGCACGGCCCACCCCTATCCCGCCGGCGAACCGGTGCCGCGGGCGCTGGACATGGCGAAGCTGATGGCCGACATCGTTGCCCGCGACGGCCATGTGACGGTCGAGGAACTGCGCCAGCACGGCTTCACCTCGGCGGAAATCACCGACTATCTGCCGACGGCGCAAACCATCCTGTCTGCCGGCGACCGGCTGCCGGAGATCGATCGCGCCGCCGACGTGCTGGACAAGGCGAAACTGGCCATGGCGTGCCGGATGCCCGTCATGGGCGGCCAGCCCCGGCCCACCGGCGAACAGCGCGCGCTGTGGTCGGACTATTGCCGCGCCGTCGCCGCCTACAAGATCGACCCGGACCCCGACCGGATCGTGCGCACCGCCGAACGGCTCGACTGTTTCCTGTCCACCCTGCCGCTCCTGCCCAGCGAACAGTTCCGGATCCGCAACACGGCGATCCGCGCCGTCGCCGATGCCGCCGGACGCATGGGAGGCCGGCCATGACCATCAAGCAAATGGCGTCGGGCCGGATGGTCGATCCGGGCAATCTACGCGTCGAAGATATCGACTTCGTCCGCGACGTGGCGCCGGCGCTGGCGCGCATCTGCCGCTTTTCCGGCGCGATGGAATGCGCGCCCTTTTCGGTGGCGCAGCACAGCGTGATCATGGCCGACCAGGCGATCGACGCCGGCGATATAGCGCTGGCACAGGCATGCATCCTGCACGACGCCCACGAAGCCTATCTGGACGAGATCACCAAGCCCACTGTCGAACTGCTCGACGCGATCATGGATCAGGAGGTGACCGGCTTCGCCGACACGGACGAAGATGCCAAGCACTTCCGCGTGTCGCGCATCATCGGCCTTGCGAAAAGCCGGATCGACAAGCCGATCTTCGAGGCGGCGGGAATCGACGGCAAGCCCGGTTATCAGGCTGTCAAGCGCATGGATATGCGGGCGCTGGCCACCGAAAAGCGCCACGTCCTGTCCGCGTCGCAATATCCGTGGCCGTCCATCGCCGGCGTCAAACCCTTCACCGTGCGCGGCTCGGACATCCGACCCTGGCCCGTCGCCAAGGCGGAAACGGAATGGCTCGACCGGCTGTTCCGGCTGTGCCCCGACGCGCAGCACATCCCCCACTGGAAAGACGAAAGGGGTGCGGCATGAACTTCTTCCAGCAGATCGAAGGCGAAGCCTGCATCATCATCGACAGGGGCGTCTTCAAACAGGTCGATCTTTACGAGCGCGGCGGCGAACTCTTCGCCAAGCTTGGCGGCGGCTTCATCCGGCTGATGTCAGACGGATCGACGACCAAGTCGAACGCGCGCCTCGACGCGATTTCCTTTGACGCGCTCGGGCGCGACCATATCGGTCGGCTGTGCCGCACCGATACGCGCGTTGCGGGGATCAAGCCGCTCGATGAAGCCAAGGCGCGGCTGCTTCTGGGAAACGCCGCCGAATGACCAAGGCCAAGGACAGCGCCGCGGACGGCCCGGTCATCATCGTCAAGACCGACCTCTTCACGAAGATGGCCGGCATCGTGACGGGCATTCCCGAAAAGAAGAACACCATCCCGATCCTGCAGCATGCGCTGCTGGACGTGACCGAGAATGGCCTTGCCACTGTGACCATGACAAATCTCGACATCATGGGATCGGTGACGTTTCAGGCCAGCGCGAACGAAGCGGCGCGCACCATCCTGCCGGTCGAGGTGATCGACTTCATCGCCGGCTGCAAGGGCGGCGAGGTGACGCTGCGCATCGCCGCCGACCGGACCTTCATCAAGGCCAATCAGGGCCGCGCGCGGATGAAGATCGCAACGTTCGCGCCCGACGATTTCCCGCTCATGGCCGCGCCACGCGATAGCTACCGGTTCGACCTGCCCGCCACAGAACTGTCATCGACGCTGCAGGTCGCCGCGCCAGCCATATCGGACGATGAGTCCCGCCCCTACCTGCAAGGCGCCTATTGGCATATCGGCCAGGGGCAGTTGACCGCCGTCGCCAGCGACGGCCACCGGCTGCATGTCGACCGCCTGCCGCCGCCCGAAGGCGAGGCGGACCAGTTGGCGACGATCATCGAGGCGAAGACCGTGCGCGCCTTGGTCAAGGCATTCGCCGACAGCCCCGAAAGCGTGACCATCGAAGGCGACGACAACCGCGTCCGCGTCGGCAATGCGGTGATCACGTTCACATCCAAGCTGATCGAGGGCGACTATGCCGCCTATGAGCAGATCATCACCGAACCGGGCGAAGCCTGGTGCCGGGTCGCGGTCGAAGCGCTGACCAGGGCGCTCGACCGGATGAAGCTGCTGCGCGACAGCGCCAAGGGCGCCGGCGCCCCCACCGCCCGCCTTGCATACGAGGATGGCGCGCTGACGGTGCGCGCCCGGCGCGCCAGCACCGACAGCGAGATCGAGGACCAGATCGACGCCGAGGGCGAGAACAGCTTTTCGATGGTCTTCCAGATTTCCTACCTGCTGGACGCGCTGGCGCAGGCCGGCACACCGACGGTGCGCCTTGCGCCCGACGACAAGCACCATGCCCTGCGCATCGACACGCGCGACCCCGGCGAGCCCGACGACGCGGCGGGCGACCGGTTCTTCCTGATCATGCCGCGACGCGAAAGGGCCTGACCATGGCGGGAAGTCTCAACAAAGTGATGCTGATCGGCAATCTGGGCGCGGACCCGGAAATCCGGCAGACCAATGCCGGCGACCCGATCGCCAATTTCTCGCTCGCCACATCGGAACGCTGGACGGACAAGACCACCGGCGAGAAGCGCGAGCGCACCGAGTGGCACCGCGTCGTCATCTTCAACGAACGGCTGGCCGAACTGGCCGAAAAGTACCTGCGCAAGGGCTCGAAGATCTACATCGAGGGCCAGCTTCAGACGCGCAAATGGACCGGCCAGGACGGTCAGGACCGCTACACGACCGAAGTGGTGCTGCAACGCTATCGCGGCGAGGTGACGATGCTCGACAGCGCCGGTTCGAACCGCCCGCCGGCGGCGCAAAGCCAGGACGATTACGGCCGGATGAAGGATGGCGAGCCGGGGCGCACCGCTGCCGCTGACCCGGGTGCCGATCTGGATGACGAGATTCCGTTCTGACGAACGGTTCGGAAGGGAGTGGCGGGACCCCGGTGGCCGTCGACCCTGCAAACGAGCGGATACCGGGCGCGAACGGCAAGCGAGACGGTCGTGACAGCGCGGAGAGACGGCATTGAAAGGATTGACCATGAGCGAACCCCATGCCCCTGCGCGTGATCTTCTACGCGCCTTCATCGAGCGGATCGAGCGCCTTGAGGAAGAGAAGATGACGATCGGCGACGACATCAAGGATGTCTATGCCGAGGCGAAGGCCAACGGTTTCGACACCAAGGCGCTGCGGAAGATCGTCGCCATGCGCAAACAGGACCAGAACGAACGGCTCGAACAGGAAGCGGTTTTGGAAACCTATATGGCCGCCCTCGGCATGCTGCCCGCAGACGATGCCTAAGCCCTACACCACAGCGGACGGCCCGATCTATATGCATCCCGGCGTCAAGGGCATCGTGTCCCGCCCTTGGCCGGGGCTGAGGGTCAGGCTTTGCCGGCCGCAGCGCGAAGTGATCCGGCCCAAATGCTTCCTGCCCATGTCGCACCCGGCCATGCGGCCGGGCCGCTTCGCCGACTTTCATGGCAACGTTTGGCCGAACTGCAAGCGTCCACCCTCAACCAATCGCGGGGGCATGTTGTGACCAAGTTCAATATGGCGAAGTTCTTCGCAACGCTTCCGCGCACCAAGTTTCAAGCCACCTATGCCGAAACTGTCGCAATGGCGCGGCCGGGCGGATGTCTTTCGATTGGCTTCGTCTGGGCACTGGCCGAGCATGACGAGGTGTTCGCCGCCTATCTGCGCAAGGTCGGGCTCGAAAAGCCATGAGTGACCGCCGCGCCCAGCTGATGGCCCGCATCATGGCCATGGTCGTCATCGACGAGGTGACCGGCTGCTGGATCTGGCAGGGCACGACCTCGGGCAGCAAGGGGCGCGGGCGCGGCTATCCGCGCATGAAGATCGGCGGCCGGACTGTGGCCGTCCACCGCGTCACGGCCACGCACCAGCATGGCTACATCCCGGCCGACAAGCATGTCGACCACACCTGCCGCAACCGGCTGTGCGTGAACCCCGACCATCTGGAAGTGATCACCCACCGCGAGAACTGCAAGCGCCGCGACGCGGCCAAGGATGAGGGCTGACGATGGCCGATCTCCTGCCCAGTTTCGTCACGCCACAGCAGCTTGCCGACCATCTTGGCGTCGGCGTTCGGGGCCTCAAGGAAACGGCGCGGGCACTGGGCGCCTATCGGAAGCTTGGCAACAAGATGATTCTGACGGAAGGTGACGTGCGGCTGATCATGGAGGCGAGCCGACCATGCCCCTCAAAATCCACCGGCGCGGCAAGATCTGGCACTACCGCGGCACCGTTGCCGGACGGCGATTACGCGGCTCTACGGGCGCAACGGACAAGGCGATCGCCGAACGGATCGCGGCCGAGCGCGAAGCCCGGGCATGGCAAGGTCATCTCGATGGACCGCAAGCGCACCTGACCTTTGCCCAGGCGGCCATCGCCTATCGCGCCGACGGCCGGTCCACCCGGTTTCTCGAAGCGATCGAGGACCACTGGCGCGACACGCCGGTCAAGGACATCACCAGCGGCGCGATCCGCGCCAGCGCCTTGCAACTCTATCCCAAAGCCGGCCCGGCGACCCGCAACCGGCAGGTGATCGTGCCGACACAGGCCATCATCAACCATGCCGCAGAACTGGAATGGTGCGCGCCGATCCGCGTTCGGCGCTTTCCCGTCGAGCGCAGGATCAAGCAACCGGCCACCCGCCAATGGGTGGAAGCCTTCGCCGCCCATGCCTCGCCCCATCTGGGCGCCATGTGTCTGTTCATGTTTGGCACCGGCGCGCGGCTGGGCGAAGCCTGCGCGCTGACATGGGCCGATGTCGATCTGGACGCCCGCACCGCCCGCATCCGGCAGACCAAGGTCGGCCGTGAACGGATCGCGCATCTGCCGACCCCGGTCCTGGTTGCGATCGCCAACAGCCCGTCGAACCGGCGGCCGGCCGACCCGGTGTTCCGCTACATCAGGCGCGACAGTGTGCGCCCTGTCTGGATGAAGGTGTGCGACCGCGCCGGAATCGCGCGGTTGTCGCCGCATGCCTGCCGCCACGGCTTCGCAACCGCCATGCTGCACGCCGGCTTCGATGTGAAGACGACCGCCGACCGGGGCGGATGGTCGAGCCCGACGGTGCTTCTGAACACCTATGCCCACGCCGTCGCCGATCCGACCGTCACCGACGCCCTGTTTGACACGGATATGACACAACCGACCGATCAAGAGCGGCTAAGCAACGGAACGAAAAGAGGAAATCGGAACTAGACTTCAACTCTCGTTGGGGAGAGGTGTCCCGCCGCCGGGATTACGTCCCGGCCGGCCAAGCGTCAAGCGATGATTTGGTGACATTGGTCGCATACCCGATCAGTGGTTTCACGAGCGCAAAAAGGCCCGGCTGTCGAACAGCCGGGCCCTCGGAGATTCTGGTTGTGCCGCTTACTTGTAGACGACCGGCGGCTCGTAAACCGGCGGGGGCGGCGGCGTATAGGGCTGATGCGATTCGCCGAACTTGTAGCGCAGGCCTGCCCGCACCTCATGAACATTGATCGCGTGGTCGAATCCGGGCCCGGTGGCGCTCGCATATTCGAACATGCGCCCGCCGGAGATGTGCTTGTAGCGATAGCCCACATCGACCGACAGCCGGTGATTGACCGCATAGGAAGCGCCAGCCATCAGGGCGTACGCAAACCGCCAATCGGACGTGCCGCTGTGTGTGATCGTTCCCGACTGGTCAAAGCCCGGTCCGATCGTGTTCTGCAAGTCGTGCCACTTCATGTAGACCCCGCCGACGCCGGCGCCGACATAGGGTGTGATGCCCTTGTAGGTTCCCAGGTCGACATAGGCGTTCGCGAGCAGGGTCCAAGCGTGGTAGCCGGTGGTGTCGGTGGACGAGCAAGCGGCGGGTCCGCCGCCGCCGACGATCGTGCAGGTGCCGGACGACGTGCCGTGGAAGTCGGATTTGAAGTTGTAGTCAAGCGTCAGATCGGTGCGCAGGTTGTGGCTGATGTGGTAGCCAACACCGCCGCCGACAGAGAACGAGCCCTTGAGTTCACCTTCCAGCAAACCGGGATGGCCGGCAATGCCCGCGCCATATGTCAGGTAGTCGGCACCGCGAAAATCGCTCCACAGATAGCCGACGTCGCCACGGATGTACCAGCCCGAAACCTTGACCGGCACAGCTTCGGGATAATGCACCGGGGTTTCGATCACGACCGGCTCGATGATGTCGGCCGCATTCGCGGACATGCCAAGCGTGACCACCATGGCGGCCGACGCAGCAAGTTTCATGGCTGCATTGTTCATACTCGTTCCCTCGAACAACCCGGCATGTTCGTCTGCGGGCAAGGTTAAAGCTCGGGGGAAGAATGACCATGAAAGGTTAAGGTGCACTTAACCGTGTCTGTTGACCATGTTTGTTGACCATGGACTGGCAAAGCCGAACACTGACAGGCGGGTCGGCACAAACAAAACGATGCGATTGCGGGTCGTTCAGGCGGCCGCTTTCAGATCGGCAATGACATCGACGATGCCGTCGACCACGCGCTCGACCAGCACGGGATCGTCGCCCTCGGCCATCACACGGATCAGCGGCTCGGTGCCCGACAGGCGGATGACGAGACGGCCGGTGTTACCGAGCTTCTCGCGCGCATCGTCCACGGCGCTTATGACCCGCTTGTCCTCAAGCGGCTTGCCGCCGCCGAACCGCACATTCTTGAGCACCTGCGGCACCGGCTCGAACTTGGCGCACACCTCGCTTGCCGGTTTTCCGCTTCCGACGATGCAGCCCATGATCTGCAACGCGCTGATCAGCCCGTCACCCGTCGTTGCATAATCGGACAGGATGATATGGCCCGACTGCTCGCCGCCGACATTGTAGCCATGGGCGCGCATATGCTCGACCACATAGCGGTCGCCGACCTTGGTACGCGCCAGTTCCAGCCCTTGCGCATCGAGATAGCGTTCAAGGCCCAGATTGGACATAACGGTCGCCACGATCCCGCCGCCGCGCAGCATTTCGTTGTGCTTCCAGTCCTCGGCAATCGTCGCCATGAGTTGGTCGCCATCGACCACCGTGCCCTTTTCGTCGACGATCAGCATGCGGTCGGCATCGCCATCGAACGCAACACCCAGATCGGCGCGCACCTCCAGCACCTTGGCGCGCAGCGAGTTTGGGTTTGTCGAGCCGCAGTCGCGGTTGATATTGGTGCCGTCCGGATTGTCGTGGATTGGCACGACATCGGCGCCCAGTTCCCAAAGCGCGGAGGGGGCCGCCTTGTAGGCCGCGCCATTGGCGCAATCGACGACGACGCGCAGCTTGGACAGCGACATGGCGCGCGGGAAGGTGCGCTTTGCGAACTCGATGTAGCGGAACAGGTCGCCTTCGACGCGCTTGGCCCGGCCGATATCTGCCGGCTTGGCCATCTTGCCAGACAGATCCTCATTCATGTGCCGTTCGATCTTCATCTCGATCTCGTCGGACAGTTTGTGCCCGTCCGGCCCGAACAGCTTGATGCCATTGTCCTGGAACGCATTGTGCGAAGCCGAGATCATCACGCCGATGTCGGCGCGCAGCGACCGTGTCAGCATGGCAACGCCCGGCGTCGGCACCGGGCCGAGCAGGAACACGTCCATGCCCGTTGCCGTGAAGCCGGCGACCAGCGCGTTTTCGATCATATAGCCCGACAGGCGCGTGTCCTTGCCGATCACCACGCGGTGACGGTGCCGGCCGCGCTGGAAGGCGACGCCGGCGGCCATGCCGACCTTCATCGCGATCTCCGGCGTCATCGGCGCCTTGTTGGCGGTGCCACGAATCCCGTCCGTGCCAAAATAGCGTCGTGTCATGCCCATATCCCCGAAAATGCCCGCGCCGTTGCGGACTGCGCCATATTACAGCGACGCCTTGAAACAAAGGAACAAATAGTTTTCAGCCGGTATCAGCCCGTGATCGGGCGGCGGACCGAGCCTCACCGGTCGCCGAAGGCCGTCTTGAGCAGGTTGATCTGCGTGTTGACCGGATTGTCGGCGGACATGTCTTCGAACCCGGCGACATCGTCGGCGCCGAGATCGAGATCCATGCGCTGCATGCGCGCCTGCAGGCGCAGCGACCGGTGGACCAGGGTGCGGAACTGTTCTGGCAGATTGTTCCAGTTTTCGAGATCGGCGGCCGGCGAGATCATGTCGAGCCGGATTTTGCTTTTTTCGCTGTCCACCTGGTCCGGCGTCATTTCGCCGTTCGCCAGCGCCCGCTGGAGCAGCAGCCACGATGCCATCTGCATCAGCCGGGTCGTCAGCCGCATTGACTCGGCCGCATAGAGCGTCGCCGTCGACCGGCCGAGCCGCTTGGCCGCCTTGCGGCCTTCGCCGTCCAGATAGGCAGCCGTTTCCTCGACCAACTGCATCCCCTCGCCGTAAAGCTCGGTGAAAGACGGCGATGCCACCTTGTGGTCGATGAAACGAATGGTGTTTGAGCCGCCTGCCATGCCGATCGATCCCTGCTGATGTTCGCAGGCACCTTTTGGCCCGCCGCACTGCTGAACGCCACGATTGTCCGATTTTTCACACAGGGAGGCAAGCGCATCCTTAACGGAGGGTTAACGCCGTCCGTCGCCGGTCCCGCTTCGGGCCAAGCCAAAAAAAAGAGCCGTAGAAACGGCTCTCAGGAGTTAAACAGGGAGGCGTCAAACAAAGCAACGAAGTCACTCTGGTTGAATTCGAACAAAATTCGAACCGTTCCAGTTAACACCTGTAAAGCTTAACATGCGGTTAACAGGATCACGAATTGGCGGGCGCCGACACGTTATTTTCGGAATATCGCATCGGCGGCATTGCGCGTGGCCCTCCGCGCGCCGATTTCGGCCTCGATCCGCTCGATCTCGTCGCGCAGCCGGCCTATGGTCCGCTCCAGTTCCTCGACGGACATGGACGCAATGTCCTGGCCGATCACATGAGCGTTCGTCGCGACCGTCTCCTTTTCATCCTCCATCACATCAACCTCCCAAAACTTCGCCTGTTGCCAGTTGCAACCATCTCGCCGACAGACGCTCGAATTTCAGACCGCAGGATCATCAGACATGCCGCACATGAACGCAATCGCCATCGCCGAGCCGGGCGGCCCCAAGGTTCTTCAACCGGTCGAGCGGCCAATCCCCGAACCGGGCCCCGGCGAGGTGCGCATTGCAGTGCGCGCCGCCGGCGTGAACCGGCCGGACGTTCTCCAGCGCCAGGGCGCCTACCCGCCGCCAAAGGGCGCCAGCGACCTGCCTGGGCTTGAAGTCTCAGGCACCATAGACGCGCTCGGCGAAGGCGTGTCGCGCTGGTCCGCCGGCAATCAGGTCTGCGCGCTGGTTCCCGGCGGAGGCTATGCCGAATACTGCATCGCCCACATGAGCAACTGCCTGCCGCTGCCCACCGGCTTCACCTTCACCGAGGCGGCCGCCATTCCCGAAACCTTCTTCACCGTCTGGCACAATGTGTTCGAACGCGGCGGCCTCAAGCGCGGCGAGACCATGCTGGTGCATGGCGGCGCATCGGGTATCGGCACCACCGCGATCCAGCTTGCTGTCGCCTTCGGGGCGAGAGTGATCGTCACCGCCGGCACCGACGACAAGTGCGAGGCATGCGTCGCGCTTGGTGCGCACCGGGCGATCAACTACCGCACCGAGGACTTTGTCGAAGCGGTCATGAACGCAACCGACGGGCGCGGCGCCGACGTCATCCTCGACATGGTCGGCGGTGACTATATCGACCGCAACTATTCCGCCGCCGCCATCGACGGGCGCATCGTCCAGATCGCCTTTCTGAACGGCCGCAAGGTGGAGGCCGATTTCTCAAAACTCATGATGAAGAGGCTGACCCACACCGGCTCGACGCTCCGCGCCCGCTCGGTCGAGTTCAAGGCGCGGCTGGCCAGCGAACTGGATGAGGCCGTCTGGCCGCTGCTCGAACAGCGCAAGGTTGCGCCTGTCATCGACATGATCTTCCCGCTGGCCGACGCCTGGCGCGCCCATGAGCGCATGGAGGAAGGCGCGCACACTGGCAAGATCGTGCTCGACGTCGCCTGACAGCCGGGACGAAGGCCGAAGGCCGGGCCATCGCCCGGCCGTCACTTCGATCGGAGATCGCTGGCAGCGATCAGGAGCCTTCGAGCTGACCAAGGCGCATGAAAAGTGTCTCGCCGTTCGAATCATCCACGCCGTCATTGTCGGTGACCGCGAAGAAGTCGCCATTGGCATCGACCGCAAGGCCCTCGACCTTGTCGAGCGCATAGCCTCCATAGGCCGCCATGTCCGGCAGCAGGTCGCGCACCTCTTCCTTGGTGACCACGGGAAGATCGCCGCCCAGTGCCGCCGGCTGCATCTGTGCCAGCGGCACACGGAAGATCTTCTTGAGTGCGGCAGCTGCGCCAATCTGGTTGTCGCGCTCGATGATATAGACATGGTCACCATGGGCTGCGATCTCCGACAGGCCAACCCAGCCCGCGCCCTTTTCCTCGAGCGGGTAGCGCACCGCGCCCCATTCCTCGGTCTCGATGTTGTAGGCGACCAGCTTGACGAAACCGCCCTCGTCATCAGCCCATTCGCGCTGGATGGCGACCCAGAGCGTGTTGCCGACCTTGGTTACGCCTTCCGAGCCGAAGCGTTTTTCGACCGCCAGCAGTTCGGCCGGAAAAGCCACACTGTCCTCGATCTCGCCATCGGCATTCACACGGTAGAGCCCGTGCGGGATCATCCGGTCGGTGCGGCCTTCCGAAGTGAGCCAGAACCCGCCCTCTCCGTCCGGCGTGATGCCTTCGAGATCGAGAAGCTGGGCATTGGCGCCGCCGCGCGTGACGCGCGTCGCTGCGGTGATCTGGGCCGGCATCTGGTTGGCGTCGATCGTGAAGATCGTCGGCTGCATCGCGTAGAATGAGTCGTTGACCGCATAGAGAATGCCCGGCTGCTCGGGATCGGCGGCAAGGCCCGACAGCGCGCCAAAGCCGACCGGGCGGCCCGCATCGTCCATCATCGAGCGGATTGTCGGATATTGCGCCTCGCCCTCGCCAAACTCATAGAGCGTGACGTGGCTCCGCACGCCGCCATCCTCGATCAGGTCGACCTCGTTGGCCACCGCCACGAGGTTGCGATTGGGCATTGCCACCGCGCCTTCCGGTCCGAGCGCCGTCGGCAGAATCTGCACTAGCTCCGGCTCACCTTCGGGATTGTCGCGATAAACGCCGATTACCGAGCCGCGTTCGGACAAAAGGAAGATGTGGGTCGCGCCGCCGATCTCCGCGACTTCCATCCCTTCCGGCTCGACGCCCTTGTTGCCCGAACGTCGCTCGGGATAGTGGCCGAGCATTGCGACTTCATACTCGAACGACAGGCCGCTTTCGTAGAGCTCTTCACCGTCCTTGGAGAAGATGGTGAACCCGCGAGAACCGCCTTCATAGTCGCCCTCGTTCGCGGTGACGATCCGGTTCTCGTCCAGCCATTTGACCGCATCGGGTTCGCGGACGACGCCTTCGAGCGTCCCGTCGAAGGTCAGCGCCCGCTCTTCGTCCACATCGACATTGTCGAGATCAACGGCACCGGCGGAGAAATGGGAGACGATCTCGCCCGTCACGCCGTTGAAGATGGCGATATGATTGTTTTCCTGTAGCGTGACGACGACTTCATTGGCCGTGTTGATGTCGACGAACTCCGGCTCGGGATCGTCACCCGCCACATCGGCAAGGCCGGTCAGGTTGGCAACGACGCGGCTGTCACAATCGATCGCACCGCCGTTCAGCGCAAAAGTGACGGCAAAGCCGGCCGGCATTTGCGGGATGACGCCGTCATCAAGATCTTCGTCGCGCTCGTTCTCAATGGCGATCGCCACCAGCGTGCCGTCCGGCGACACGGCGACCGAATCGGGCTGGCCGCCGAGATCGCAGCTATGGGCAACCGTGCCTGAGGCAAGTTCGACCGAAACGATCGAGCCGGACGGCTCGGTGTAGCTTTCAGACGTGTTCAGGCCGACAATTGCGTGGCCCGCCTGCACCGCAACGGCGGTCGGCTCCCCATCAAGCGCGACAAAGCCTGCGGCGGCCGGATTGGCCGGATCGGTGATGTCGATCATGCCGATGCCGCCCAGCGGGCTGTCCGAGTAGACAAGCATCATGCCGTCTTCGGTCGCATCGATAATCTCGGCCGAACTCTCGCTGTCCTGTCCCATCTCGGCGGGGATGTTCGTGTTGACCGGGAAGGAAGCGATGCGGTTGAAGGCGTCAGCGTGGGCGTGCGCCGCAAGGCCGGCGGACAGGGCGATGGCGGCGGCGGACGTCAAAAGGAATTGGTGCATGGCGAAAGCTCCCTCGGATCAGCGATGGAGCCGTCTTTTCCCGAGCCGGTGACAGTTGCGTGACGCTTTGATGAAACAAAGATGACTGTTCACAGCCATGCGCGGCATTGCACTCGGGCGCCGTGCGGCGTATATCGGCACCATCTTCCGGACATTGGTGGCTTAGACCACGCCCGCGACACCGGCGCGGACGAACGGGACAGCTTTATTCGCACGAAAGGTTCACGCAGATGGCAAACCAGCTTCTCATGCCCAAGGCAACCGCCGTTTGGCTCGTCGACAATACCGGCCTCACCTTCGACCAGATCGCCAAATTCTGTGCGCTGCATCCGCTTGAGGTCAAGGCGATCGCCGACGAGGAGGCCGCGCAGGGCATCAAGGGGCTCGACCCGGTGACCACCGGCCAGCTTTCGCGCGAAGAGATCGAAAAGGGCGAGGCCGACCCCGACCATGTCCTCAAACTGTCCGATCCCAAGGTCCGCGTGCCGCAGGCCAAGCGCAAGGGGCCGCGCTACACGCCCGTCTCCAAACGTCAGGACCGCCCGAACGCAATTCTTTGGCTGGTGCGCCATCATCCCGAGCTGAAGGACGCGCAGATCTCGCGTCTGGTCGGCACCACCAAGAACACGATCGAACAGGTGCGCAACCGCACCCATTGGAACTCGGCCAACCTGCAGCCAATCGATCCGGTGGCGCTCGGCCTGTGCTCGCAGATCGATCTGGACATGGAGGTCCAGAAGGCCGCCAAGAACCGTCCGGCCGAGCCTGAAACGGAAGCCGGCGACACGCTTCTGCCCGCCGCGCAGACCGAATCCATGCCGGTCTTTGAGGGTGGCGATACCCACACGCCGGCGCCCGCGAGCGACGGAGACGAGATCGATGCAGATGCGGTCTTCGCCAAGCTCAACGCGCTGAAAAAGGACGATGAGGGCAAGGCCGAGTAGCGCCCTTCCCGGCCGAGCTCGGCGCCGGGTCAGCCGGCGCGATCTTCTGTTGTCCGAATGGCATGGCTGTGGTCGTAGCCAACGACACCGGCCAGCGCCCCGACGATCTCATCATTGCCCATCGGATGGGCCAAAAGTCGGCGCGAGTCGACCGGGCCGGGCAACCGCAGGCGCCCCGCCGGCACCTGACGGAAACCGAGCGGCGCATAATAGGGCGCATCGCCCACCAGAAGCACGAAGCCGCTGTCCGGCGTCGCCGACGCAGCCTCCACCGCGTGCCGCACCAGCGCGCGCCCGAAGCCCTTGTTCTTGTGATCGGGCGCCACCGCGAGCGGCCCCAGAAGATGGCCATGATGGCCGCTTGCCGTTGTGACGACCGGCGTCAGCCGCACCGAGCCGAGCAGATCGCCGCCAGGCGACAGGGCGACGAACGACAATGCGGGATCGTGCGGCCCCTGCTCGCGCAGTCGGAACGCCGCACGGGTGAAGCGGCCCGGCCCAAAGGCATCGGCATGCAGGGTTTCGATCGCGTCGGCGCACTCCGCCCGTTCGGGCGCAATAAGATGGTCGGTCATGGGAAAAGGTCCGGATACGGAAAAAACGACGTCAGAAAAGGGCCGGAGAACCGGCAAGCATCATGGTCGTGGTCGTCGCATCGGGATCGCAAACATGGTTCAAGCGGGCTAGCACCATGCGTTCGGCGGGTAAAGCGGAAATTCGGCGCAACGCAGTTCGGTTGACGGTGCGTTCGCCATCGCCGGCGTGACCGCACACGCCCGATGCCCTATCTCGAAGCAACGCAACAATGGAGGGCAACGCGATGGGCCTGTTGATCGACGGCGAATGGCGCGACCAATGGTACGACACCACAAAGACCAAGGGCCGCTTCGTGCGCAAGGATTCGGCCTTCCGCAATTGGTTGACGCCCGACGGCGCGCCGGGGCCGAGCGGCGATGGCGGTTTCGCCGCCGAGGCCGGCCGCTACCACCTCTATGTCTCGCTGGCCTGCCCCTGGGCGCACCGAACGCTGATCTTTCGCAAGCTCAAAAAGCTCGAAGACCTGATCGACGTGTCCGTCGTCCACCACTTCATGAGCGATGAGGGCTGGACGTTCGACACTGATGACGCCGCCACCGGCGACAGGCTGTTCGGTTCGGCACGGATGCACCAGATCTACACACGCGCCAAACCGGACTACACAGGACGGGTCACGGTTCCGGTGCTCTGGGACACGAAGATCGGCACGATCGTCTCCAACGAATCCTCCGAAATCATCCGCATGTTCAATTCAGCGTTCAACGCGCTTACCGGCGACACGCAAGACTTTTATCCAGAAGCCCGGCGCAACGAAATCGACGCCGTCAACGCGCGCATCTACGACACGCTCAACAATGGTGTCTACAAGTCCGGCTTCGCCACCACGCAAGACGCCTATGAGGAGGCGGTGACGCCTCTGTTCGCAACGCTTGACTGGCTCGAAGAGCGCCTGTCTCGCCAGCGCTATCTGGTCGGCGATCACATCACCGAGGCCGATTGGCGGCTCTTCACGACGCTTGTGCGCTTCGATCCGGTCTATGTCGGCCACTTCAAATGCAACATCCGCCGCATCGCCGACTATCCGAACCTGTGGGCCTACACGCGCGAACTCTACCAGGTGCCCGGCATCGCCGAGACGGTGAACATGCACCACATCAAGGCGCACTATTATGGCAGCCACGAATCGATCAATCCGACCCGGATCGTGCCCAAGGGCCCGGACATCGACTTTTCCGAGCCCCATGGCCGCGACCGCCTGAGCACGGCGGCGGCCTGATCAGTGCCATTCATTTTGAGCCGGGGTCGCTCCAGCCCTACCAGCGCGCGGCCGGGGGACGCCCGGCCCGCCATTCCTCGATGCGCCGCCGGGTCGCCGGCGTCGTGCCTTCGGGCAGGCCATCGAGTGCAAAGAAATCGGCGGCGGCGATTTCCCGGTCTGGCCGTTTGGGCGCCCGCCGGGTGATGGTCCGGCACACATAGACGGCCACATGGTCGCGCCGCGAGGCGCCGTCATTGTGGAACAGGCCGTGCAGCACCATCTCGCCGTCAACCTCCACATTGCCTTCCTCGCGCACCTCTCGAATGACGCAGTCGAGCGCGGTCTCGCCCGGCTCCACACCGCCACCGGGCAGGTGCCAGCCGGGGGCATAGGTGTGCCTGACAAGAAGCACGCGGTCGTCAGCGTCGATCACCATCGCGCGGGCGCCTAGCGTGACCGGCCGGGTCAGGACGAAGAAAAGATGAAACAGGCGCGTGCGCAACGACATGGGCGGCTCGACGGCTCGATCTGGGCCGAATCCCCCGTCGGCCCGGAGGGCGATCATGCCGGTTTTGACTTCCCTGCAAAACCCCTTACCAAACCGCGATGACATTCACGCTCGCCCACCTGTCCGACATTCATCTGGGACCGCTGCCCGCGGTCTCGGCGCGCGACCTCATGTCCAAGCGGCTGACCGGCTACATCAACTGGCACCGCAGCCGCGCCGGCGCGCTGGCCGAGGCGACGCTCGAACGGGTGACACACGCCGCCGCCGAAAGCGGCGCCGACCATTTTGCAGTCACCGGCGACCTGACCAATCTGGCGCTGGAGGCCGAGTTGCGCGCCTCCGCCCTTTGGCTCGGCGAATTGGGTGCGCCTGACCGGATCAGCGTGGTGCCGGGCAATCATGACGCCTATGTGCGCGGCGCGCTCGACCATGTCTTTCAGGCCTGGGCGCCGTGGATGACAGGGGATGACGGCAACGCACCTGCCTCGAACGACGAGTTTCCCTTCGTGCGGGTGCGCGGCCCGGTCGCAATCATCGGCGCATCGAGCGCGGTGGCGACACCGGCCTTTGTCGCCGCCGGCCGGTTCGAGGGCACACAGGCGCGCAATCTGCGCCGCGCGCTGGACGAGACGGGCAAGGCGGGCCTGTTCAGAATCGTCCTCATCCACCATCCGCCGGTGCGCGGCGCGACGATCCCGCGCAAACGCCTCTACGGCATCACGCTCTTTCAGTCCGTGATCGCGGAAGCCGGCGCCGAACTCGTGCTGCACGGTCACACCCATCTCGCACAACGGCACGCCATTGCCGGTCCGCAAGGCGCGCAGGTGCCGGTTATCGGCGTTCCGGCCGCAGGCCAGTCGCCCGGCGCAAGACGGCCGCCCGGCGCCTACAATCTGTTTGCGATCGACGGCGCGCCCGGCGGATGGCGCTGCACGCTGCAGGAATGGTCGGCAACGACGGAGACCGGGCCGCTCGAACTGACCGACAAGCGGGACCTGCATCCCGGCGGTTGATATCTGGTCACCTTACGGGACCAGAAGGTCCTGGAAAAAGAGCACGGCGCCGGCAACGGCGACGAAGATGGTAATCAGCAACCAGCCGACCCGGCTCATGCCTGTGACGCTGGTGCGCTCGCGCCGCGAGACCGGCGCAACATCGGTGCCCGTTGCTTCATCACCTGCCGGCTCGTCCTCGTCGGCCACCGATGCGGCTTCCGCAGCGTCTTCGGCCGGCGCTGGACCGCGCTGGCTGACGCCGGTCCGATAGGTCACCATCTCGTCGGCGGCGAACGCCATCTCGCGCTCATGCAGGCGTTCGGCGATATAAGTCGTCACCGCCGAGATGACCGGCTCGACCGCCGTCGCCTCGGCCAGGATCGTCCGCCCCAGCCGTGTGTCGCGCACGAACCGATAGGTGCGCCGGTCCCGGCCCATCATCACATGGGCCGTGGCGTCGATCCACAGGCGCGGCTGAAGCCCCGACGAGATGGCGAAATCGAAGCGCTCATCGTCGGCCGGCACGTCATCGAACACCGGTTTGAGTTCCTGGGCGAGGATTTCAAGCCGCGCGCGGTCGGCCTCCTTCATGTCCACCACGACATCGTTGCGCTCGGCGGCGGCAATCTTGACCTGCCGCACCGCGTCCACAAGGCGCGTGTTGGGATTGTCTTTGTGCTCGTCGGCGCTCATCGCGGCCCTGCTCGTCAAAAATGGTTAACGCGAACCTAACAAGTTTGCCGGCGCAAGGCGAGAGCAGCGCCGGCATTTGCACCGTTCATGCCGCGCATGGCCGCGACAGTGCTCGATTTTGGATGGTTGCCGTTCAGGGACGCCAGACGAGCACCAGAATCACCGTCAGCAGCAGCACGATGATGGCCAGCGCCAGCCAGAACCGCTTGACGTTGCGCACGATGAACGGGCTGAGAAAGGCATCCTGCGCGCCGGCCGGTGACTTGTCGGACAGCGAGCGGGTCGCCGCCAGCGGCGCATCTTCGATCGTGCGATCCAGCTTGAACGAACTCGCCGAAGCGCCGAAATCGACGATCCGCGGCGTATCGGGTCGGCCACCCGTTCCGTTGGGCCGCACTGCGGCATCGTCTTCCGCGCCCGCAGACTCGGGATGGCGCACATAGGCCGGCACATAAGTGCCTTTCGGCACCGTGATCCGGACCGGTTCGTCCTTGCCTTCGCCGGCATAAAAGCTCGTCAGATGGTCCCGCAGCCGACCGGCTTGAACGCGCACGACCGCGTCCATCGCGGGATCGAAATCGTCGTCCTTGCCGAACACGTCCTGGGCAATGGTGAACCCCTTGAGGCGGGCGGCGTCGCCATTCTGCTCGGTCTTGACCAGATAGGCCAGAAGCGAGCGGGCCCGGTCGGCGCGGGCCAGGGTCTCGCTGTTGACGACCACTTCAAGCGCGGCGCGAACCTCTTCCGGACTGACGGCCGGTTCGCCCTGGCTGCCGCTTGAAGTCCCGTTTGCCGCGTTCATGATCCCTGGCTGATTGTTTGTGCGTTGGCGGGCCGCGCCCGGCCCGCCTTGGACCCTAGTCCAAAACCCGCGCCGATCACAACAAAGCAAAAGGCGGCAGGCCGCAATCGGCAGGTGTTTTTCACAAGCAGCCCGCAACCTAGCCTTGCGATGTCGCCCGAACGCGGTTGACCGCCGACACGATCGCCTCGAGCGAGGCGGCGACGATGTTCTTGTTGATGCCGACGCCGAAGACACGTTTGTCGGCATTGTCCATTTCCATGTAGCAGATGGCGGCGGCGTCCGAACCGTGCTGAAGCGAGTGTTCGGAATAGTCGCGCACCGTCATCGACAAGCCATAGTGGCGGTTGATCGCATCGACGAACCCGTCGATCGGCCCGGTGCCGAAGCCGCGTACGTCGATCTCTTCGTTGCCGTCCATCAGAACCGCATCGACGATCCGCCCTTCGGGGTCATCCGGGTCGGGCGCCGTTGTGTGGCTGACAAAGCGGACACGCTGGTTGGGCAGGTCGACATAGGTCGCCATGAACGCCTGGCGGATGCGCTCTGGCGACAGCTCGATCCCCTCCCGATCAGTGATCTCCTGGATCACTTCGCGGAACTCAACCTGCAGATTGCGCGGCAGGTTCAGCCCGTAGTCGGCCTGCAGGATGTAGGCGATGCCGCCCTTGCCCGACTGCGAGTTGATGCGGATGATCGCCTCGTAACTGCGGCCCACATCCTCCGGATCGATCGGCAGATAAGGCACCTCCCACAGATCGGCCTGCGCCGAGCGGTGCGCCTTCATGCCCTTGTTGATCGCGTCCTGGTGCGAGCCGGAAAAGGCCGTGTAGACCAGTTCGCCGACATAGGGGTGGCGCTCGGGAATGGCGAGCTGGTTGCAGTGCTCATAGACATCGCGCAGCGCGTTGATGTCGGTGATGTCCAGCCTCGGATCGACCCCTTGCGTGAACATGTTCAGCGCCAGCGTGACAAGATCGACATTTCCGGTGCGCTCGCCATTGCCGAACAAGGTGCCCTCCACCCGGTCAGCACCCGCCATCAGGCCCAGTTCGGTCGCTGCGATGCCGGTGCCGCGGTCGTTGTGCGGATGCAGCGAGACGATGACGCAGTCGCGCTTGTCAATGTTGCGGCACATCCATTCGATCTGGTCGGCATGGATGTTCGGCGTCGACATCTCCACCGTCGCCGGCAGGTTGAGGATCAGCTTGTTGTCGGGCGTGGGTTGGACGATCTCGGTGACCGCGTTGCAGATTTCCAGCGCCACCTCCAGCTCGGTGCCCGTGAAGCTCTCGGGCGAATACTGGAACCTGTAGCCGCCGCCGGCCTTGGCGGCCATATCGGTGACCATCTTGGCGGCGTCGGTGGCGATCCGCTTGATGCCGTCGACATCCTTGCCGAAGACGACGCGCCGCTGCAACGCGCTGGTGGAATTGTAGAAATGGACGATCGGATGACGTGCCCCTTCCAGCGATTCAAACGTCCGCGCGATCAGTTCGGGCCGGCACTGCACCAGCACCTGCAGCGAGACGTCATCGGGCACATTGCCCTCTTCGACGCACCAGCGCGCGAAATCGAAATCGGTCTGGCTGGCCGAGGGGAAGCCGATCTCGATTTCCTTGAAACCCATTTTGAGCAGATGGGCGAACATGCGCGTCTTGCGCTCGTGCCCCATCGGCTCGATCAGCGCCTGGTTGCCGTCGCGCAGGTCGACCGAGCACCAGATCGGCGGCGTGGTGATCGTTCTGGACGGCCAGGTTCTGTCGGGCAGGTCGACCGGCGGATAGGGGCGGTATTTTCGGGCCGCGTCGGGCATGCCGGAGTGGGCCGATGTCTTGGCCGTTGTTTCGGCCGGTGTGGCGTGCGTGTTCATGATCTTCATCCTTCGCCCGCCTCGGCGACGGCGCGTCGTCGCATCTTGGGCGGTGTCTGGTCCATTCGATTGGCGATGTAAAGAAGACGGGGCGAAACAGCGCCGAATGGAGCCGTTTGGTACGGCCACCGGGCGCCCTGTCGCAAGATCAGGCCCGGCAGCCGCCGATAAGAAGGAGAAGGCCGAGCGCGAGACCGCGCGTGTCGACACCGCCAGCGCTGGCCGGCAGGGCATTCGCGCCATTGGAGGCGGCGATGGTGCATGCGTCGATCATGAGGCCTGTGTAGGTCAGCGGCGCGACAGTTGCAAGCCGCGCCTACTCCTGGATCGACTCTATATAGCCGATGATCGCGCCGATCTGATCGGGCGTCGCCGCGAATTCCGGCATGTCCGGATGGCCGGTGACGATCCGTTCTGCGAATGCCTCCTCCAGCGCATCCACCGGATAGTTGCGCAACAGGGAGCGGAACGCCGGCGCCTCGTCATGAGCGCTTGCGTCGGTCGATTCGATCGCATGGCACCGGGCGCAATTGTCGGCGACAAGCGCCCGGCCATAGGCCAGTTCGTCGGCCAGGGCCGGACCGGTCGCGGCTGCAAGGACAGGCAAAACCAACCACCATCTCATCGCCGCGCCTCCGTACCGCGTCCGCGCTCCACCAGCCGGCCGACAACATTTTCGATCATCTTCATGCCGGCATCGCCCCCCAGCGTCATGATCGATTCAGGATGGAACTGGACGGCCGCCACCGGCTCGGACCGGTGCTCGATGCCCATCACAATGCCATCCTCGGTCTCCGCCGTCACGGTGAATTCCTCGGGCAGGCGCGACGGATCGGCGAAGATTGAATGGTATCGTCCGACGACGATCTCGCGCGGCAGATCGGCGAACACCGCACCGGGTTCGTGCACGCGGATGCGCGACGGCTTGCCGTGCATCGGATAGCCCAGCTGGCGCAGCGATCCGCCATAGGCCTCGGTCAGCGCCTGCAGGCCAAGGCAAACGCCGAACATCGGCAGATCGCGCGCGCGGGCGTTTCTGATGGTCGCCTTGCAGTCGAAATCCTTCGGCTTGCCGGGTCCGGGCGACAGCACCACCAGATCGGGCGAAAAATCATCGAAGGCGACGTCGGGCACCGGCGCGCGCACCGTGCGCACATCGGCGCCGGTCTGGCGGAAGTAATTCGCCAGCGTGTGCACGAAACTGTCCTCGTGATCGACCAGCAGGATGCGCTTGCCCGCGCCGACGCGCCGCGCCTCGCGCGGGCCGGCATCGGCATTGGAGCGGCCCGACTCGCGGATCGCGGCGAGCATCGCAGACGCCTTGAGTTCGGTCTCGGCCTCCTCGGCGTCCGGGTCGGAATCGAACAGGAGCGTCGCACCGGCCCGCACCGCAGCGATTCCGTCCCTGATCTGGATGGTCCGCAGCGTCAGCCCGGTGTTCATGTCACCATTGAACTTGACCATGCCGATCGCGCCGCCATACCAGGCGCGTGGGCTCTTTTCATGCTGCTCGATGAACCGCATCGCCCAGAGTTTCGGCGCGCCGGTGACCGTCACCGCCCAGGCGTGGCTCAAAAAGCCGTCAAACGCGTCCATGCCCTCGCGCAGCCGGCCCTCCACATGATCGACCGTGTGGATCAGCCGCGAGTACATTTCGATCTGCCGCCGCCCGATCACCCGCACCGAGCCCGGCTCGCAGACCCGGCTCTTGTCGTTGCGGTCGACGTCCGAGCACATGGTCAGCTCGCTCTCATCCTTTTTCGAGTTCAACAGTTTGAGGATCTGCTCGGAGTCGGAGATCGCATCGGTGCCGCGCGCGATCGTGCCTGAGATCGGACAGGTCTCGATGCGCCGGCCGGTCACCCGCACGAACATTTCGGGCGAGGCGCCGATCAGGAACTCGTTCTCACCGAGATTCATGAAGAAGGAATAGGGAGCCGGATTGGTCTTCTTGAGCCGCCGGGCGATCGCCGACGGCTTGGACTCGACCCGCTCGTAGAACATCTGCCCGGGCACCACTTCGAACAGGTCACCGCAGGCGAAACGCTGCTTGGCCCGGTCGACCAGCCGCGCGTACTCGCCGGGCTCATGGTCGCTGCGCGGCGGCACGGTCTCGGTCGGCACAAACGGTGCCGGCGTTTCTTGGCGGGCGATGCCCTCCGTTGTCACGCCGCCGGCCGAAAATTCGTAGCAGTCGATCCAGGCGCGCGCGGCATGGTTGTCGACGACCAGAACGCGGTCAGGAAAGAACAGCACCAGATCGCGCTGCGCCGGATCGCGCGGCAGCTTCTCCTCGACCGGATCGAACTGGAAGGCGATGTCGTAGCCGAACGCCCCGAACAGGGCCAGATCCTCATCCTCACCCGACGAGAAATGGGCGACGATGGCCCGCAGGACCGAAAAGACCGAAGGCGTTCGCGACCGGTCCTCCTCGGCCAGGATCTCGCCCGGCTCGATGATCGCGACATCGAGCCCGCCATCGGCGCGGTCGAGCGTTTGGACATGCGGATGGCCGGCAAGTGCGGTCTCGATCATCGCCACCAGAGGTGCCCCGCGCCCGTTCAGCGCCTCGATGCGCATCTGCCGCTTGCGCGCCGATATCATCACCGGCGGATCGATGATCCCCGTATCCCAGCGCGTGTAGCGGCCCGGATATTCGTAATTGGACGACAGCACCGCGCCCATCCGGCTGTCCAGATCGTCCGTCATCCGGTCGATCGCGGTGCGATAATCCGCCGGCTCCTGCCGGCGCGCGACACGAACGCCCCCTGCGGTGACATAGGCATCGACCGGCGCCGCGGCTGCAATATGGGCCGTCATCTCCAAGTCCTTTCATGCCCGCCCGGCGGACACAAAAAAACCGCCACGGCAATCGGGCGGTTGTCGAACATGCATATGCGTGAACCCCCGCCTAGAGCGAAGCCCACCACCAAGCATGTGCGTTCAGGTTGATCATGGCGCGAACTTAGCGCCGCCGGGTTCGGAACGCAATCGGCTTTGCAGCCGCCGACGGCAGCGGTGCTGGAAGCAACGTCCGCCGGAGAGACCGGGCCTCAGAACAGACCCTCGATCAGTCCTTCTTCGTTGAACCGGATCACCTCGGCCGAAGGCGTGCGGGGCAGGCCGGGCATGGTCATGATGGCGCCGGTTACGACGACGATGAAGCCGGCGCCGGCCGACAGGCGGACCTCGCGGATCGGCACGGTGTGACCCGTCGGCGCACCGCGCAGAAGCGGGTCCGTCGAGAAGGAGTATTGCGTCTTGGCCATGCAGATCGGCAGGTCGCCATAGCCCTTGGCCTCCCAGTCGCGCAACTGGTCGCGCACCGCCTTGTCGGCGATCACTTCCTCGGCCCGGTAGATGCGCTTGGCGATCGTCTCGATCTTCTCGAACAGCGGCATCTCGTCGGGATAGAGCGGAGCAAACTGCGATGCGCCCGCCTCGGCCAGTTCGGCAATGCGGTTGGCCAACGCCTCGATGCCGGCCGATCCCTCCGCCCAGTGGCGGCAGACGATCGCTTCCGAGCCCATCTGCTCGGCATAGTTCGTGATCACCGCGATCTCGGCATCGGTGTCCGAATGGAAATGGTTGATGGCGACCACGGCGGGCACGCCGAACTGGCGGACATTTTCGATGTGCCGGCCAAGGTTGGCGCAGCCCTTTTCCACCGCCTCGACATTTTCCGCACCCAGATCGTCCTTGGCGACGCCACCATTCATCTTCAGCGCCCGCACGGTCGCGACGATCACCGCCGCGTCGGGCGAAAGGCCGGCCTTGCGGCACTTGATGTCGAAGAACTTCTCGGCGCCAAGATCGGCGCCGAAGCCCGCTTCGGTCACCACATAGTCGGCAATCTTCAGGGCCGTCGTCGTTGCCATGATCGAATTGCAGCCATGAGCGATGTTGGCGAACGGGCCGCCATGCACGAAGGCCGGATTGTTTTCGAGCGTCTGCACCAGATTGGGCTGGATTGCGTCCTTGAGCAGCACGGTCATCGCGCCTTCGGCCTTCAGATCGCGGCAATAGACGGCCGACTTGTCGCGGCGGTAGCCAACGATGATTCGGCCGAGCCGTTCTTCGAGATCGGCAATGTCGGTGGCAAGACACAGGATCGCCATCACCTCGGAGGCAACCGTGATGTCGAACCCGCCCTCGCGCGGAAATCCGTTGGCGACGCCGCCGAGTGACAGAACCGTCTCGCGCAGCGCCCGGTCGTTCATGTCGACCACCCGCCGCCAGACGACGCGTCGCATGTCGATGTCGAGCGCATTGCCCCAATAGATGTGGTTATCGACCATGGCGGCCAGCAGATTGTGCGCCGCCGTGATCGCATGGAAGTCGCCGGTGAAATGAAGGTTCATGTCCTCCATCGGCACGACCTGCGCATAGCCGCCACCGGCCGCGCCGCCCTTGACACCGAAACAGGGGCCGAGCGAAGCCTCGCGGATACAGATGGCGGTCTTCTTGCCGATGCGGTTCAGCCCGTCGCCAAGGCCGACCGTGGTCGTCGTCTTGCCCTCGCCCGCCGGCGTTGGATTGATCGCGGTGACCAGCACGAGCTTGCCCGTCGCATTGTCCCGGACGGATTTGATGAACTCGGCCGAAACCTTCGCCTTGTCATGCCCGTAGGGAAGAAGATCGTCGGACGGTATGCCCAGCTTTGCGCCGATCTGCTGGATTGGTTTCTTCGCAGCCGCGCGCGCGATTTCGATATCGGTCTTGAATTCGGCCATCGGGCTCCCCCACTCGGTGTCGGCGGGTCAGCCGTGCCCGCGCCCGGCCATTGATCACCCTGCGCAGGGGCACCGCAATCGCAATAGAGCCACGCGTTAGGCGAAATGCGACACGCGCGGAATTGAGCCGGGCGTGTTCCTCACCCGGGGATGTGAGCCCCGATGGCCGCAAAACCAGGCTTCTACCGGTCCAGCACGTCGCGCATTTCGACCAGGTTGGAGCGGACACGCAGCAGGTCGAAGCCGATCGATTCCAGATGCGACTTGACCAGGCTCGACGCGCTGCCATTGGCGACAAAGGGCGGCCGCACCTGCAAGGCATCGCTCATCTGCTCGTCGATGCGCTCCCACAGGCTGGTCAAGTTGCGCTGCTCGAACACGTCCTGGAAATCGATGCTGGCCGCCGATAGGATGCCGTAATAGGCGTAAAGCTGGCCATAGGTGAACCAGAATCGGTCGTCGGCGCGCCGGTCGAATCCGAGAAAGCTCGCCGCTTCCATGCGCCGCTGCAGGATTTCCGATGTCGAGCCGATATCGGCGGTCACGCGGTCGATGAACTGGAGAAGATTGTCGGCGCGGGCGTCGAAATCGGCCTGGCAGGCGGTCAGTTCGGTGTTGAAGGCGAGCAGTTCCTGCCGCGCCTCGCGCAGCTTGGCCTGTGTCGACGGCTGCAGGAAGGGCGGGCTGAAGGTGAAGATCCAAGCATCCTCGCGATAATTGGCCGCTTCGCGCGCTTCCTGAAGGTTCTGGTTGATCGACGAGGTGCCGCGCACGCGTCCGAGCCGGTCGACCAGTTCCACGGCCGTGCGCCGGATCGCCTGGTTGGTGCCGAGCTGGAAGGCTGCCTTGTTGTCGAAGAACGGCGTGTCCTTCCAGTCGGCGACGAAGAAGAAGCCTGCCTTGTGCAGCGGGTTGGACGGAACCCAGGTGTCCTGATTGACGTTGCGGTCGATCAGGTCGGCCGTCATCTGCACCATGGCCGACGACTGGCACGTGCCGTCCGGCCGCTGTTCACCCGCTGCAACGGCGATCTCGGAGAAATCATAGGTGGCGACATAGTTGGGATCGTCGCCGCGCCAGAACTGGGTAATGTAGAACAGATAGCCATAGCCGACGATCAGGCCGAGCAGGATGGCGAAAACCGGGATCTTGATGATCCAGCCACGCCCGCCGAGCCATGCCCAGAAGGCAAGGAAAGGCCACAAAAGCCAGCCGATGGCGACGCCGATGCCGTGGCCGATCGCCTCGAAGATGCGGCGAAAAAAGGCGATGATGGGATCAAGCATCGGCAAGGCTCCTCAAAATCAGTCGAGTCCGAACAGCCGCGCGCGCAGGCCGGCCTTGTCCGTCAGATAGGTGTTTTTCAGCGTGTCCACAACGAAGCCACGAAAACGGTCGTCCCACGTTTCGTATTCGGCGTAAAAGCGCTGCTTGTTGAAGACGTAGAGTGTAACGAAATCGCGCGGCACATATTCGCTGATCAGCCGGTTGGTCAGCCAGACATCGTCATGCTCGGGCTTGCCGCGGATGATCTGGAAGCGCAGCGGATGCGGCACGTCGCGAATGTCGATGCGCCCGGTGCGGGCCAGCTCCCGTTGGGCAGAATTGAGGAAAGGGTAGGTGCCGTCCTTGCGGATGGGGCCCGCATGGCGCGACACGAAGGTCTGCAGCCAGACCGGATCGGCGGCGCCGAGATCGGCACCGGGATCGATCGCATGGACCAGACCCTTGAGCGCCAGGTCGGCCCGGTGATCGATGAATCCGCCGCCCTCGAGCCAGGACGCGCTCGGCAGGTCGATTCGGCCCGAGCGCGACAGGAACTCGAACACCCGCCTGTGGTCGCCGATGTCCAGATAGCTGACCTGCCAGGGCCGCGACCGCCGGAAGCCGGGCGCTGCGGGATCGCAGATCACCGTCGTCATCTTCTCGTCGACGAACACATAGGTGCCGCCGAAATGCGAGGTCCAGAAAGCCGAATGGCGGAACACGACCTGATCGGGCACCAGCCGGTTCGACCTGATGTCGCCGGTGGTCTGCGCGAGCGTGACCATCTGTTCCAGCATCGCATCGTCACGCCAGGCGTTGGGCTCGGTCTTAAGCCGGTCGACCAGCACGCGCAGTTCGGCCGCCTTGGCCAGCACATTCTCCGCCGACAGCACCGTGAACTGCACCTGCTCGATCGACAGAAGGTCTTCAATGTCCTCAATGCCGGAAACCGTGTCCTGGATCTCGCCATAGATGACATCCTTGATCGTCAGCGCGTGGATGGCGCGGGCATTGGCGGTGTAGAATTCGTGCATCAGCCCGCCGGTGTTGGAAAAGCGCGTATGGACCACGGGCAGGCTCGCCTGCCCCGGTGTCAGGATGATGAAGCGCCGGTTGATGCCGGCCGGGTCGAGATAGTCGAAATCGCTCAACTCCTCGGCCACCTGCGGCGAAAAGCCGGTGCGGTCGATGTCGAAGCGTTCGAGCTTTGTCGGCGGCAGGCGGAAGGCCTCAAGCGCCTTGTTGTAGCGCTCGACCAGATGCGGCCGGTCGACGGTGAACAGCCGGCCATAGATCAGCGCGTTTTCATAAAGGCGTTTCATGGTCAGCCGTTCCAGATGCCCTTCTCTTTCCGCTCGGTGATCTCACGGGCGGCGCGTTCGGTCTGACGCTGACGGCGGATGATCTCGGCAACGGCCGCATCGTCGGCCTTGTCCGAATAGCGGAACTCGGAATCGGCGTAGCGGTTGATCTCCTGCATCACCATGCCGATCGTGAACGGCTCGCGCAGCTCGGAAATCATTGCCAGCTTCTCGTCATAGGGCTTGTGCAGGAAGGTCTCCGGAAGCTCGAACCACTCGTCGGGCAATTCGATGTCCATCGCGCGCATCTTGATCGCATCGGTGACGTTCTTGATGGCCCGGCCCGTGAAGCGCGGCTCGGCCTCCTTGATCATGTGCAGATAGGTGCCGATGTCGGCGATGGTTTTGGGCGCGCCATGGGTCTCGATGTACCGGTCATAGATCGTCATCAGCCCGTCTTCGGCCGGCCGGTCGTGGCCTTCATAGGCCGCCCGCACCGCGTCGCGGATCTGCTGGTCGGCATAAAGCTCGTGGTCGCCGAGCGGTATGGCATGGTTCTTTCCGGCGAGCAGGTGGAAGATGTCGATATAATCGTTGCGCGTCTGCGGCCCGTCGACCAGCCAGCGCGCGCCGGCCCGCTGGCGCAGCGCATCATCGACATTTTCGGGGTAGTTCGAGAACATGCCGAACGAGCAATTGCCGCGCACCACCGTCATCGCGCCGGCAAAGCTCTCCATCAGGACCGCGGTCACTTCCTGCTGACCGGCAGAGGCGCGGTCGTCCGAGCGGCGGGCCGCCACCTGGTCGATATCGTCGATCGTGCCGAAGCCGATCGCTTTGGGATCGAGCACGTTGGAGACGAACTGCTTGCAGTTCTGGCCGGACTTGCCCTGGTAGGACGAGATCTTGTCGACGCCGAAATTCTCATAGTGGAACGGATAACCGGCGACCTGGCAGTAGTCGTTGACCAGCCCGGCGATCATCTGGATCAGGATCGTCTTGCCCGTGCCCGGCGCGCCGTCGCCGATGAAGGTGAAAAGAAACCCGCCCAGTTCGACGAACGGGTTCTGGCCGCGCTGGAAATCGTGGCACACGAGCATCTTGGCCAGCTTCATCGCCTGATACTTGGCGATGTGGTTGCCGATGATTTCCTCGGGCTTCTTGAACGTCATGGTCAGCGGTTTGCGCCGCGCGCCCGGGGCCACGTCGAAGCCGTCGAGCGTGAAATCGTCCTTTTCGATGCGCACATGGCTATCCTCGAAGGCGCCGAGCGCCTCGAACCGGCCCTTGCGCAGAAGCAGCCCTTCGACGGCGACACGCGCGAACGCCTTGGCCCGTTGGCCCATGGCCACATCGTCCGGCGCGCCTTCGATCGCCGCGGCCAACCCGGCCAACACCGACTTCACCGCATCCTGCGGCGTGTCGAAATCATAGTCCGGTTCGGACAGGTCTTCGCCCGGCTCGGTGTCGGTTTCCAGCATGGCGAGCAGATAGGCCGCGAATGCAAACGCGCTGACATAGGCCGATGCGCCCAGAAGCGCGCGGAACCGGTTGGCGTCATCGCCTTCGAGCGGCGCGGTGGCGTTGCGCGCCTTCAGGCTCTCCAGATCGGTCTGCCGCGCATACATGTCGGAAACGGCCAGGGCGATCGCCGCACCGCGCCTCGCCCGGTACAAAAGCCCGTGCTGCGCAGGCGACAGCATCTGGTCTTCGGCGCGGATCGCGCCGATCTGCCTGGCCAGTTCCACCTCGCGCGTGCGCCGAGTGCCGCCGGTGGAAACCGTCGAGACGAAGCGTCGCCCCGTCCCCGCCAGTTCGGTGGGCGAGCGCCCGTCGGTCCGCTCCATGACAACGAAGCGCGTGACCAGGGACTGTGCCGTGGCGCGGTGCTTTTCGATGTCCTTTTCGTCGATCTGCGTCAGGCCGGTATCCATGCCGTCTGCTCCTCTGGCCGGCGTTCAAACATCGGAAATCACATGACCCCCGGAGACGATGTGCGTCTTGTATCCGGCAAAGACCGCATCGGTCTGGCCCGCCGCATAAAGCGCCTGATAGGCCTCGTGCGGGATCAGCGCATGCTTTTCGAACGAGGAAACGCCCATGCGCGCCGCCTCCAGATCGTCGGTCTCGATGTGGAATTCCTCGCGCGGCGGCGAAGACGACCACAGCCCCTTGCGGCCGGGCCGCTCGTGCTTTGAGTAGATATCCTGGATCGTCCAGCTCAGGAGCCAGGCGTTTTCCGCCTTGCCCACCTCGTCGAGGATCGCCGAGACCGTGTCGTTGTTCTGCGTGATGCCCGCCGAATAGAACGGCCCCAGGACGATGCGCCGGAGCTGCTTGGGATGCAGCGTCTCGAACTGCTCGTCCATGTTGGCGGCGACGGTCGCCGGCGTCAGCGAATAGGCCGAATTGGCCTCGGCCCACTGATCGAACGGCCGCGCCAGCGCCGGGTTCAAGAGCCCACCCACCGGCAGCGGTATCTCGACATCGCGGTTCAGCTTGCCGTCCTTGCCGACAAGCGTCCGCACCATGTCTGGCGTCGAGTCCTCGACTACCACCGAATAGATCATCGGTAGCGTCGCCGACCCGTCGAACACGCCCCAATGGGTGACATAGAAGGGCCGGCCGGTCTTCGGGTTCACCGAGACCTTGATCGTTTCGGGCAGCACGAACGGCGTGAAGAAGGACCCGTCGCGGATCGTTTCGAGATAGAGCCGCTCGGCCAGCCGGTCCTGCAATTCCTTCGGAAACGCCTTGTGGCGCAGGATGAAGTCGGCCATGTCGGCGCGCAGCGTTTCGGGATCGGGAATGGCATCGAGCCGGCCGGCCACCGAGCGCCGGTCCTTTTCCAGTTCCAGCACGTTCTGATAGACCGGAAAGCCGCTGTCGGCGCGCGAAATGCGGAACTTGTCGGAAAAATCGAGCCGGTTGCGCCAGCTGTCGAACGAGGCGGCGAGCCGCGCAAGGTAGGGCACGACCGTACGCGCTACCAGTTCATGCTGGTAGAGCGGTGAATTGTCGTCGCGCAGAAACACGTCGAGCCCGTCGAGCGCCGCCCCGATCGAGTCGAAATAGCGCAGAACGGGGCTGGCGGCCGCGTGGGTGGCCCGGCTCACCGGCGCCCTCCCGCTGTCTTACGGCTGAACATAGTTGGCGGCGTTGTGCTTCTTCAGCACCTCGTCGAACCGTCGTGCGAACGCATCGTCGGCCAGCTTCTTGCGGCGCTGAATGTCCTGCGTTGCGGCCATGTTGCCTTCATGCATTTCCAGAAGATCGCCAATGTGGCTCTGGGCCGCCGCACCGATGCCGGCCATCGTCGTCTCGGCGGCGGTGTCCACCTGGCTGCCCAGCGTGTTGATCTTGTGGGCGACATCCTGCTGGGCAGCGGTCTTCAGCGAGTCTTCGAGCGCCTTGTAGAGGACGATGCGCTGTTCGGTGTCGATCGTCAGCTTGTTGATCAGCGTCGACTGCGCCGCCTTCTGGTTGTTGAGCGAGTCGACGAAGGTCTGGAACATGGAGGTGTAACGTTCCAGCGTCTGGCTCTCGGCGAGAAGCGTCTGCTCGCGTGCCTGCATCTCATTGTATTCGGTCGCAAGCTCCGAGCGCTTGCCCTCCAGTTCGGACCGCTCCTTCTGGTTGGTCGAGGCGGCGATCTGGTTTTCGATGTCGAGCAACATCGGATTGAGTTCCTCGATCCGCGCCTGTGTCTTTTCGAGCTGCTCCATGGTGCCGGTGCGGCGCTCGATCACCTGCCGCAGGCTGGTCTCGGACGTCTCATAGCGTTCATCGAGGATCGTCCGCTGGCCGTCGAGTATGCCGACGATCGTGTCCGACTTGGTCAAAAGTTCCTGAAGATTGCCGGCCAGCGACATGTTGCGGACCCGCTCCGAGCGCATCCGCTGCATGCGCTGCTTGGAGAACATGCCGACAATGCTCTCCCATGTCGTGTGCGATTTCATCGACTCGAATTCCTGGCCGAACACGTTGGTTGCGTCCTCGAGCCCGATGATCAGGTCGGCAATGTTGGCTTCCATCACCGACTGCTGCTTGAGCACGTCCTGGATGCGCGCGTTTTCGATGTCGAAATCGGCATCGCCGATGGCCGCATCCGCCTTGGCGAACCGGTCGAGCAAGTCGCTCGATTGTTCGATCCGCGTCTGCATCTGCTCGACCGCTTCCTTGGTGCGTTCGATCTCGGAATCGAAATTCTGCAAGCTTGCCATGGACCAACCCCTCTGTGCGCAGTCACGCCGCATATAAGTTGGGGTGATGACAATTGAAAGTCGGCTTTGCGTCAAGCGCTGGCCTTGATCACTCGGCGGCAAAGCCGATCATGTCCTCGGCCTCGATCCGGCCCATCTCCTCCTCCCAGTGCCGCCGGCACAGCGACACGTAGCGGTCATTGCCGCCGATCGCGACCTGATCGCCCTCCCGGACGACCTTGCCGTCCGGCCCCAGCCGCACGACCATGGACGCCTTGCGCCCGCACCGGCAGATGGTGCGCACCTCCCGCAGATCGTCGGCGATCGCCAGAAGCGCCATCGACCCGGGGAACAGCTTGCCCTGAAAATCCGTTCGCAGCCCGTAGCACATGACAGGCACGCCGAGCCGGTCGGCAATGCGCGCAAGCTGCCAGACCTGATCCTCGGTGAGAAACTGCGCCTCGTCGACAAAGACGCAATGGACCGGCGCGTTATCGATGTGGTCGCGCAGGATCGCGCACAGATCGTCCTCCGGCACAAAGGTCAGCGCTTCCTCGCCCAGCCCGATGCGCGAGGCTATGCGCCCCTCGCCGGCCCGGTCGTCGAGCCGCGCCGTGAACAGCAGCGTCGTCATGTTGCGTTCGCGATAATTGTGCGAAGCCTGCAGCAGCATGGTCGACTTGCCGGCATTCATCGCCGAATAGTGAAAATAGAGCTTGGCCATCGCCGCACCGTCTCGTCGCTTTGCCCGCCGGTCGCTAGGATCAGGACCCCGGAAGGGATAGACCAGCGCGGCGCGCCGTGCCACGCATTGCGCACCGTTCTCAACAGGCAAGCGGCAGGAGATGATGGGCGAGGCAGACAAGAACAAGACGCTGCGGGAAACCGACGATGAGGCGATCCGCCTCGCCAAGATGCTGGTTGCGACCGCGCGCCACGCCGCGCTGGCGGTTCATCCTTCGGACGACGGCTATCCCGGTGTCAGCCGCGTGCAGCTCTCGACCGATTTCGACGGTACGCCGGTGATCCTGATCTCCGCCCTGTCGCCGCACATGGCCGCCCTTGACCGTGTTGCGCAAAGCGCGCTTTTGATCGGTGAGCCAGGCAAGGGCGACCCGCTGGCCCATCCGCGCATCACGCTGCGAACGGTCGCCGCCCGGGTAGCACGTGACACGGACGACCATGCCCGCATCCGACGCCGGCATCTGGCACGCCATCCCAAGGCCGCGCTCTATGCGGATTTCGGCGACTTCGCCTTCTTCCGGCTGGCGATGGCGGGCGCCAGCCTGAATGGCGGGTTCGGCAAAGCCTGTGAGCTGACGGCGGCCGATCTGGCGCTCGCCGGCGATACCGAAGGCATCGCGGCGCTTGAACATGGTGCGGTGGTCCATATGAACGCGGACCATGCCGACGCCATCGTGCTCTACGCGCACAAGCTGGCGCGGAAAAAGCCCGGCGGCTGGCAGTTGCTGACCATCGATTCCGAAGGCATGGATCTGGGTGACGGCGATGCGCGGGCGCGCGTCTTATATCCCGAACCGCTACAAAGCGCGGGTGATCTGCGCAAGGTGCTCAAACAGATGGCCGACAAGGCCCGCGCGACGGAGGATTGATCCCATGACCACACTGGCCGAACGGCATGCCGCATTCGCGGCTCTGCACGCATCGGGCTGCTTCGTCATTCCCAACCCCTGGGACACGGGCACCGCACGGCTGATGGCCTCTTGTGGCGCCAAGGCCCTGGCGACGACCAGCGCCGGCCACGCCTTCACGCTCGGCAAGCCGGACATGGGCCGGGTGACACGCGACGAGGCCCTCGCCCACGCCCAGGACCTGATCGCCGCAACGCCGCTGCCGGTGTCCGGCGATTTCGAAAACGGCTATGCCGACGATCCCGACGGCGTTGCCGAAACGGTGCGACTTGCCGGCGAGGTCGGCCTGTCCGGCTGCTCGATCGAGGACACGCAGATGGTCGGAGGCAACCCGCCCTACCCGTTCGACCTGGCCGTCGAACGGGTGCGCGCGGCGTCCGCCGCCGCCCGGGCGCTCGGCCGGCCGTTTGTCCTCTGCGCCCGCGCCGACGGCATCATGAACGGCCATTACGATACCGACGAGGCGATCCGCCGCCTGCGGGCGTTCGAACAGGCCGGCGCCGATCTTCTCTACGCGCCGCTTCCCCCGGACATGGTGGCGCTGACACGCATCGTCTCCTCGGTGACAAGGCCGGTCAACGCGCTGGCCGCAGGGCCATACACATCGGTTACGCTGCAGCAATTTGCCGATGCCGGCGTGCGGCGTGTCTCGATCGGCTCGGCAATGGCCCGCGCGACACACAAGGTGATGATCGACGCCACCCGCGCGATGCTCGAGCATGGCGACTTCTCGCCGCTGTCAAACGGCATATCGGGCAGCGTTGTCGATGATCTTCTCATGCAGGGCGTCGACCGCACGCAATGACGGGCGCGGCAAAGCCCATCGAAATCGTCGATGCGGACGACCCGCGCATTGCCGCCTACTGCGGTGTCCGCGAGCGCGACCTTGTCCGGAACCGGAGGCGCTTTATCGCCGAGGGAACAAGCGTGCTGCGCGTCCTCGCGGCACAGTCGCTCTTTGGCATCGAAAGCGCTCTGATCCTCGAAAACCGGCTTGCCGGCGTGGCCGACATTGTCGACCGGCTGCCGGCGGAGACGCCCGTCTATGTCGCGTCATCGGAGATCATCGATGCCATCGCCGGCTTTCCGATGCATCGCGGCGTTCTGGCGATCGGCTTGCGCCGCGGCGATGCCGATGTCGCGCCGGAACCGGTCGCCGCACGGGGCTGGCGGACTATCGTCGCCCTGTCCGGCATCGCCAATCACGACAATATGGGCGCGATCTTCCGCAACGCGGCGGCACTGGGGGCCGATGCGGTTCTGATGGACGCGCAAAGCTGCGACCCTCTCTATCGCAAGGCGCTGCGCGTCTCGGTCGGCGGGGTACTGACGGTGCCATGGCACCGTTTCGATCATCCCGGTGCCATGCTGGACTGGCTTGAGGAAAACGCATTCGCGCTGGCCGGCCTGTCACCGCGCGGCGATGCGGCGCTCGAGAACTGGCAGCCGCCGGACAAGATCGCGCTTGTCCTTGGAACAGAAGGACCCGGCCTGCCGGACACCGTCATGGACCGGACGCAGACGCTGCGCATCGCCATGGCCAACGGGTTCGACAGTCTCAATGTGGCGACAAGCGCAGCGCTTGTGCTGCACCATGTGCGCAACGCGCGCGCTCGGTCAGGATGACATCGCGTCGGACTCGGTGGTCTTCGCCGTGTCGCCGGGTGCCGGTTGAGCGGACCTGCGGCTCTGCGCCTTGGCCTGAAGTGCCCGGACGCGCGCGGCGAGGCTGACCGTACCCTCGGGTCCGCCCTCGTCCACATCTCCGACCAGCTCGGGGATCGGCGAACCATCGCCTTCGAGCAGCGACGCCATATGGACAATCTCGGCGGCCAGCGCGCCGATTTCATCGCGCAACGCCGCTTCACCCTCATCGGCGGAGGCCGTCTTGAGTTTTTCCAGCTGACCGGTCAGCGCCTTGACGCGCTTGCGTTCAGACTTCAGATCGGCATCGAGTTGCGCGATCTTGACGTCGCGCGCGCCGATCACGGCTTCGGGCTCCTGGCCGTCCAGTTGCTTGGTGATGCGCGCGACGCGGACCGTCAGGTCACCCAGCTCTTCCTCGAGCGCGGCGCGTTCCTGCTCGGCGTCGAGCGCGCGCTGTTCGAGCTCCTGAAGATCCGCTTCTTCGCCGGCGCGCGCCTCGCGCAGCCGGGTGATCTCCTTCTCGCGGCGCGCCAGCTTTTCTTCAAGGTCCGAGGCCCGTGCAATCGCGCGCTCGAGCCGGGTATCCAGTTCGGCGGACTTGGCGCGTTCGGTCTTGAGCAGTTCGGCGGTCTGGCGCGCGTCGGCACGGCTGTCGCGCGCCTTGCCCTGCTGCGTGCGCAGCTTCTCGCGCGTGTCGCCCAAACGCCCTTCCAACGCGATGTATCGCGTCTGCTGTTCGGCCAGATCCTCGCCGGCTGTGGCCGCCTGCTTCTCCGCTTCGTCCCGCAGGCGCGCTGTGCTTTCCAGTTCGGCGGTGCGCGCAGTCAGCACTGCGTTGGTTGTGTTGAGTTCAAGCTGCGTCGCTCCCAGATCGGCCTGTGTGTCGCCAAGTTCCTCGCGCGTTGCGTCCAATTGCCCGGTCAGATCGCCGATCGTCGCGTCGCGGTCGGCAATCGTCGCGTCCCGGGCCTTCAAGGTGGCCGTCATGTCGCTGATCTCGGCAGCCTGCCGTGTCGACAGGTCGCGCTGCTTGCGCAGCGCCACATCGAGCTTCTTTTCGGCGACGGCGTGCTCGGCGCGCAAGCGGTCCTTGTCCGCCTGCAACTCGCTGACCGTGAGCGGCACGGACGCCTCGATGCGCTTGCGCGTCAGATAGACCGCGCGGCGCCAGATCGTCGGCGCGACAATCATGGCGGCGAGGACCGCCACCAGAAATCCCGCTGCAATGTAGAGAGCCGCTTCGATCAAGGGACCAGTCTCACCCGCATGCCGATTGTTGCGGGCCGGTCTGCCACGGATCGGCGCGACAATCCAGCGCGGCGCCGATCGGCTGGACGGTGCCCGTCAGGGCCTTGCGATCAGAACGGGTTCCAGGTCGGCCGGTTGGTCAGTTTCAGATAACCCACCGACACGCCGAGCCGGGCGCCGACGCCGGTGCGCACCGGCACCAGCAGCACATTGTTGCGCTTGAGGACATGCATGCCGACACCGGCAACGAGATAGGCCGAACCGGCGACGCCGCCATAGCGGCCCTGAAGATTGTCGACGGACGGCAGGTGATAGACGAGCATCATCGTGCGCGCGCCCTCGCCGCCGAAATCCCAGCCCAGCGACGGACCCTGCCAGAAGACGCTGTGGTCACCGACATTCTTGGTATAGAGCGTGCCTTCGCCATAGGTGAGCCCGCCGACGAAAGCACCGCCGGCCTCCTGGCCCAGAATGTAGCCGTTGGGCAGGCCGTACATCGAAAAGGCGCGCTCGATCGCGCTGGCGATCGCACCCGATGTCGAGCCGAAGAAGCCATGGCCGGCCGACACCACCTCTTCGAGGCCATAAGGGCTGGGTTGCGCCTCGGCATATTGCGCATGCGCCGGCGCGGCGAAGATCAGCGCTGCGGCGAGCGCCAGCGCGCCCAGCACCGTCATGGCAAGGCGACGCATCGTGTCTTCGGTGGACGCCCACCGGGCTGCGATCGCGTTCATGGATGACCTCCTGGCAATTGCGTACTGTCACGACCCAGCGTGACCGCCAATTCGGGCGCGCCCTTGGCGCCGCCGCTCATTGCTCAAACTTTAAGGAATTCTGGTTTCCGCTTTGTTAAGCAACGCCTTGTTAGGCAATGCTTGCGGTTGCCGCCCGCGCCATTGCCCCTCAACAGCCCACCAGCTAACCTTCACAAGGGGGGAAGGGCGATGATTCATTCAAGAAATTCCGGATCGTAAAATGCACCAACTCAAAGACCTTGCGCCATCGGAACTGGCTTCGCTCCTGTGCAGCCGCGTCTGTCACGACATCATCTCGCCGGTCGGCGCGATCAACAACGGTCTTGAGTTGCTCGACGATGGCGGAGCCGACGAGGACGCGATGGACCTTATCCGCACCAGCGCGATCAACGCCTCGGCACGCCTGCAATTTGCCCGCATCGCCTTCGGTGCGGCCGGCTCGGCGGGCGTCGAGATCGACACCGGCGACGCGCAGGCCGTTGCGCTGGCATTCATGAAGGGCGAAAAAGCCGACTTCACCTGGACCGCCGAGCGGGCGCTGCTGCCCAAGAACCAGGTCAAGCTGGTGCTCAACCTGATCCTTGTCGCAAACGGCTCGATCCCGCGCGGCGGCACGCTCGACTGCACGATGGACACCGGCGGCGAAAGGCCGGTGATCACGCTGCGCGCGGCGGGCAAGCTGATGCGCATCCCGCAGAAATTCGCAGATTTCCTCGACGGCCGCCTCGATGGCGAGCCGATCGACGCCCACTCGGTGCAATTCTATTACACGCTGCTGTTGGCCAACGAGGCGGGCATGACCGTCACTGCCGTGATGAGCGACGAGGCCATCACCTATACGGCACGCTAGAAACCCCATCTTTACTTGCGCCGCATTTTACCGGTCGCATTATGTCCGCGTAAACCACGGCGCTTAAGCAGGTGGCAAACCCGCCGTGATAGAACCGGTCCCGAGTAGAACAGTCGGGGGTGATGATGTCACGCTGCATGATCGTTGAGAAATCGGCCGTCGTCCGCAAGGTTGCAACGCGCATCCTGGGCGCCGACGACCGCTTCATCGTCGAAGCCGAAACAGCGGGCGAAGCGCTGGCCATGTGCGACGCGCAGATGCCCGACACCATCGTTGTCGAAGCCGATCCGGCCGACATGGAGCTGGTCGAGTTCATTCGCGCGCTGCGCCAGATGGAAGGCGACGTCGAACCGGTGATCATCGTTGCGATGATCGAGATGGATCTGGTGCGCATGACCAAGGCAAAGCGCGCCGGCGCCGACGATTATCTGCTTAAACCGTTCGATCGGGCGCAACTTCTGTCGCGCTTCGAACAGGTGATGGCCGCGGCCGCCTGAAGCGCACGGCATCACCCCAAACACAAAAAGCCCGGCCTAGCGCCGGGCTTTTTGTGTTCTTTGACGAAAAATCTGGCGGGATCAGCCGGTTTCGGCCATCTGGGCGGGCTCGGGATCGCGCAGCACGTAGCCGCGGCCCCACACCGTCTCGATATAGTTGACGCCACCGGATGCCGCATCAAGTTTCTTGCGCAGCTTGCAGATGAAGACGTCGATGATCTTCAGTTCCGGCTCGTCCATGCCGCCATAAAGGTGGTTGAGGAACATTTCCTTGGTGAGCGTTGTGCCCTTGCGCAGCGAAAGCAACTCCAGCATCTGGTATTCCTTGCCGGTCAGGTGCACGCGCTGACCACCCACTTCCACCGTCTTGGCGTCCAGATTGACGATCAGGTCGCCTGTCGTGATCACCGACTGGGCGTGGCCTTTCGAGCGGCGCACAATGGCATGGATGCGCGCGACCAGCTCGTCCTTGTGGAATGGCTTGGTCATGTAATCGTCGGCGCCGAAGCCCAGGCCCCGCACCTTGTCCTCGATCCCCGCCATGCCCGAAAGGATCAGGATCGGCGTCTTGACCTTCGACAGGCGCAGCGTGCGCAGCACTTCATAGCCGGACATGTCGGGAAGGTTCAGGTCGAGAAGGATGATGTCGTAATCGTAGAGCTTGCCGAGGTCGACGCCCTCTTCGCCCAGATCGGTGGTGTAGACATTGAAGCTCTCGGACTTGAGCATCAGCTCGATGCTCTGTGCGATCGCACTGTCGTCCTCGATCAGCAAAACACGCATTTTTTTCCCCTTGACGAGTTCGAAAGCGTGCGGTGGCCCGTCCTGGCTTGCCCACAATCGCGCAAATCACCCTGCATCCAAATGGTTAACAAAACCTGTTCCGGAAATGCAAGATCACTCAGCAGATTAATCACCGCCTCGAAATAATTGATTTTCACACATTTTTTGTGTCGGGAACCTGAATCAAACTCTCAGGAACTCCCGGTAACCCAATCATTGGATTCCACAAACCGATGTCGGCAACATTGCCGCCCAGAGCGACGGGTCGGTTTACCCGCCCTTAAAGGTTAGCGCCTATCATTAATGCAGGACGTAAACGAAGTGTTACCAACCCCGCACATGTGACCGGGTTTGGCGGCTGCGTCCCGCGTCACCGGGCCCTGCCCGGCTTTATGGTTGGAGTATTGAGTAATGAAGCCGAAAGACAGCCTGATCAGAGTCAAACAGTTCCAGGTGACCGAGAAGCATCGCCAGGTCAACCAGCTCGAAACGATGATCGCCGAGTTCGAGCGCATGGCCGGCGAACTGGACGTCCAGATCCAGAACGAGGAGAAGAAGAGCGGCATCACCGATGTCGAACACTTCGCCTATCCGACATTTGCCAAGGCCGCGCGCACCCGGCGCGACAATCTGTTCAATTCGATCAAGGACCTGCAGTCGCAAAAGGACGCGGCTGATGCGGCCTTGATGGATGCTGAGGCCGAACTGCAGAAGGCAGAAAAGCTCGATGTGCGCGAGGCGCGCCGCGTTGCCGAGGAACAGTCGGCACGCACCAGCGCCTATGACCGGCAGGCGATGATCGGCTGAAGCTTCGGCCCGGCGGGTTGCAGCCGACCCTTGGCGCCTCTATCGCTCGGGCATGAAGCTTGCCCTGTCCGGATTGCTGCTGGCCGTTGCCGCATTTTGCCTAGCTCTCGGGATCACGCTGCCGTTGCTGGAGATGGAGCGGCTGTTCGTCCTGACCGACCGGCCCTCGCTGATCGACGTGGTCGCCGGCCTTTGGAACAGCGGCGATCCGCTGCTTGCCGCGATCATCGCGTTGGCGTCGATCGTCTTTCCGATCGCCAAAATTGGCGCCCTTCATGTCACCGCCGCCCTTGCGGCAACACCAGTCGACAGCCATCCGGTCTGGGCACGGCCGCTCGACGGCGCGGTTGGCATCTTCACCAAATGGTCGATGCTCGATGTGATGCTTGTGGCGCTGGCGATCTTCGCGGCCCGCACATCGGGGCTTGCGACCGCCATCAGCCAGCCAGGCCTTTGGTTTTTTGCTGGATCGGCGCTCGCCAGTGCACTGGCGGCCTGGCTGCTGCGGCCAAGGCAGAATGCCTAGCTACGGGCTAGCCGCCGAACACCACGACGCCAAGTACGGCGACAACGACGAGCCCCAGCACGATCAGCGATGCAATGTTGAAGCCCCGGTCGTTCACGCGCGACACCCATTCATGGCGTAGGGTTTAGAACGGCAGGGATCGGATGGGAAGGCAGGAGGCGGCGAACCGCATCCGCGTCAGTGGCGGTATTGCTGGATACGCGTCGTGCGCAGGCCGGCCAGGCCGTGCTCGTCGATCGAGGCCTGCCAGGACAGATACTCCTCGACCGTCAGCCGATAGCGTTCGCAAGCCTCGTCCAGGCTCAGAAGCCCGCCCCGAACGGCTGCGACAACCTCGGCCTTGCGCCGGATGACCCAGCGGCGGGTCGATGTCGGCGGAAGGTCATTGATCGTCAGCGGCGATCCGTCGGGACCGATGACGTATTTCACTCGGGGTCTTATCTGATCGGTCATACTACTCTCAACACACACGACCTCGTCAGCGGACACACTAGGCCCCAGCGTTTAAAAAACGCCTAAGGTGACGCTAAGGGATTGGTAAGATTCAATCGGCCGTTACACGGCGTTACGGTCCGTGAGAATATGGCACCGGCCGGGCCATTGGCGTTTGCCGCATCAATCGCCTATATGCTGCGCGCGAAAGGACCGTGATGCGCAATTCGCTCGACATCGCCAAGAAGCCCGAAGATACCCGTGTGGTCGTTGCCATGTCGGGCGGCGTCGATTCGTCCGTGGTCGCCGGGCTCCTGCACGCCGAGGGCTACGAGGTGATCGGCATCACGCTGCAGCTCTACGACCATGGCGCGGCGGTCCGGCGGACCGGCTCTTGCTGTGCAGGCCAGGACATCGACGATGCGCGCCGGGTCTGCGAGGAGCTGGGCATTCCGCACTATGTGCTTGATTACGAAAGCCGTTTCCGTGAAGCGGTGATCGACCGTTTCGCCGACAGCTATGTCGCCGGCGAAACGCCGATCCCGTGCGTCTCGTGCAACCAGACGGTCAAGTTCGCCGATCTTCTGAAGACCGCGCGTGATCTCGGTGCCGATTGTTTGGCGACGGGCCACTACATCCTGTCGACGCCCGACGGCGCGCATCGCGCACTGCGGCGGCCTGCCGACGCTCATCGCGACCAGAGCTACTTCCTGTTCGCGACCACCCAGGACCAGGTCGACTTTCTGCGCTTTCCTCTCGGCACGATGACCAAGGACGAAACGCGCGCGAGGGCCGAGCAGATGGGGCTGGTCGTCGCCAACAAGCCCGACAGCCAGGACATTTGTTTCGTGCCCGACGGCAAATATGCGGACGTCATCGCCAAGCTGCGGCCGAATGCGGCGCTGGCCGGCGAGATCGTGCACATGGACGGACGCGTTCTGGGCCGGCACGAGGGCGTCCTCCATTACACGATCGGCCAGCGCAAGGGGCTCGGCGTGGCCACCGGTGAGCCGCTCTACGTCGTCAGGATCGACGCACGCACGCGGCGCGTCATCGTCGGCCCCAAGGATGCGCTCGACACGCGGCGCATCGTCCTGCGCGAGGTCAATTGGCTCGGTGCGACGCCGCTTGATGAGCTGCCCGCCGACGGCATCGACCTTCTGGCACGGGTGCGGTCGACGCGGCCGCCCAAGCCCGCGCGTCTTCTCGTCGAGGATGGCGCGGTGATCGTCGAACTGGTCGGCGGCGAAGCCGGCGTGTCGCCGGGCCAGGCCTGCGCTCTCTATGACGGGGAAGGATCGGGCGCGCGTGTCCTGGGCGGCGGCTTCATCGACGCCACGCGCCGCGCCGACTGGGTCGAAGACCAGCTTGCCGCGCTCGATGATGAGGCTGCCATGGTTGCCGCCGGATAGCAGGCGCCGGCCACCTAGATGCCCGCACCGACGAAGTCGAACCCTTTGGGCACCTCGCCGCACGCGATCATCTGCGCGTAGAAGTCGCGCAAGGTCTTGCCCTTTTCGGGCCGGAACGTTGCGCCGGTCGGCGTCATCGTGCCGATCCGGTCGACGCGGAACATGCGGAAATCCTGGCGCTTCAAACACCAGCCGACCACCGTCCAGCTTCCGCCCCAGAACCAGAGGCCAAGCGGCCAGATGGAACGTTCGGTCGCCGCACCCTCCGCATCGGTGTAGGCGAGCGCCGTCACCAGCCGGTCCTCGCAGGCCCGCTCCAGCGTATCGAGCTTTTCGCGCTCTTCGGCCGACATGCGGTGCGCCGGCGCACGGATCTCGACCGATTTGAGCCGCGCGCGTGCCGTGTCGGGCAGCACCGTCTCGATCTTGACCATTGCCTCCTGGGCGGCGCGTGCCATGGCGATGCCACCCCATGCCGAGACCATGCGCGCTCCGGCGACAAGCGCGACGATCTCGTCGCGCGTGAACATCATCGGCGGCAAGTCGAACCCTTCGCGCATGATGTAGCCGACGCCGGCCTCGCCATCGATCGGCACGCCGGTCGACTGGAGGTCGGCAATGTCGCGATAGATCGTGCGCTCGGACACTTCGAGTTGCTCGGCCAGCCGCGCGGCCGTGGTCAGGCGCCCGCCGCGCAGGTGCTGAACGATCTGGAACAAACGGTCTGCGCGGCGCATGCGTCACCCGCCCTGTTCGTGTTCGGCGGCCATCATGGCACGCATCTCGCCAATCTGCTCCTGGAGGCCGGGAAACAGCGACTGAAGGGCTGCGATGGCGAATGTCGCCGGCGCGGTACCCGGTGCGGTAACGATGCGATCATCGGTGACCGCGGCCGGTGTGTCCCGATAGCGGTCCGCGCCGGGATAGTCGCCCACCGTCTGCCGAAGCCAATTGGCAGCATTGCTGGTGTGGGCCCGGCCGTCCAGCAGCCCCGATCGCGCGAACGCAACCGTGCCGCCACAAATGGCGCCGACCGTGCCGCCGCGATCGTGGACGGCGCGGGCAAGGCCGTCCGCTTCGGGTGCAGCGCCGGCGGCCCAGCCATCCGATCCGATCAAAAGGACCGCGTCGAACCCGCCGGCATCGGCCTCTTCGAGCGCTCCGTCGGCGAGCGCGCTCAAGCCGGCCATCGACGTCACATTGCGACCGCCCGGCGTCAAGACGGTGAGCGAACAGCCGAACCAGGCAACGGCGCTGGCCGCCACCAGCCCATACTCCCAGTCCGCGAACGCATCGATCAGCACAAGTGCGATCCGCTTCTTTTCGCTCACCGTCCTGCCTCCTTCGACTGTCAGCTCTTGTAGTTGAAAAGGCCGATGGAATTGCCGTCCGGATCGTGCGCATAAAAAAAGCTGCCTGCCGGAATGTCGATCGCCGGCGAAACCACCTCGCCGCCAGCCGATTTCACCCGCTCCATCACCTGGTCGAGCGGATCGCTGGCCACCAGATGGATCGTGTTGCCCGTGCCCTTGGGGGCCGGCTTGCCGGGATAAAGATGGCCGGCAATGCCCTTGGCCGGTTCGCTGGTCGGAAGATCCGCCATCGGGTTCGGGCCGGCATTGTTGTCCACCAGTTCGACCCCCAGCACGGCACCATAAAATGCCTTGCCGCGCTCCATGTCGGTGACCGGAATCTCCGCCCAGCAAATCGCGTGTTCGTTGACCGTGTCGCTCATGTCCGCTTCTCCTCGTTTGTCTCGGTGCCCCGATCGGGCAGAGAAGCTATCGCATGGTTCAACTGACAGCATTCTGTCAGGAGCGTCGGCGCCCTACTCTTCGTCAGGCACATCGACCACATAGTTGAGCGCCAGCCGTCCGCCGTCGGCGTGCAGCACCTCGCCGGTGATGTAGCTGGATTCGTTTGAGGCCAGGAAAGCCACTGTCGCCGCCACTTCGCTCGTCTCACCGACCCTCAAAAGCGGCGTGCGCGACAGGATGCGGTTGCGCGCCGCCGGATCGGCATTCACCGACGCCAGCATCTCGGTCATGATCGAACCCGGCCCGACCGCGTTGACGCGGATGCCATAGGGCGCCAACGACAGCGCCATCACCCTGGTGAGCTGGTTGATGCCGCCCTTGGACACGCAATAGGGCACCTGGTTGGGGATCGCCACCGAGCCGTTGATCGAGCTCATATTGACGATCGCACCGGCTGGCCCGCCTTCCTTGACCTTGTCGGCCATGAACTGGCCCACCGCCTGGCCGCACAGGAAGGCGCCCTTCAGATTGACGCGCAGCACCCGGTCGAATTCGGCCTCGGTGATCTCCAGAAAATCGGCGCCATGCACGATGCCGGCATTGTTGACCAGCACATCGATGTCGCCCCAGGTCTCGGTGACCGCCGCGACCATATTGTGCACGTCGAGCCGGCTGCCGACATCGGTCGCCACGAACTGGACATCGCCCAGCTCTGAAAGGGCCTCCTCGGCCGCCTCGCCCCTGGTCTTGTCGAGATCGGCGATGGCCACCCGCGCGCCGTCCTGAAGGAAGCGCTTGGCGATGCCGTAACCGATGCCCTGCGCACCGCCGGTGACGATTGCGATCTTGCCATCGAGGGCCATGGCTGGTTCTCCGTCCAAGTTTGGCAACGGGCGATGTCAGGATTTCGAATCCGGCCCGCTCGGCGTGATGTCTATCATAGGACCGGCGTCGCTGTATCCGGTCATCGAATTCATCATCTCGATGACCGGGCTCGCATCACGGCTTTCAAGCATCGTGTAGGCTTCGACTGCCGCGCGCAGTCCTTCCATGCGGGACTTGTAGGCGTCTGCCCGCAGTTTTTCCGATTCGGCGTCGAGTTTGCGGATCTGTGCCCGGGTCTCTTCGTTTTGAACCGTTGGGCCGTCCATTTTGGCCTGAACGTAGTCGCTGGCCGCCTTGGGAAGTTTTTGCAGCTCGCTGGCGATCGTCGCATCGCTTGCCGGATCGATCCCGACCTTCCCAATGTCCCGTATGATGTTGCCGATCGTATCAAGCAGTTGCGTCTGCTTGCTTGAGGTAGCGCTTTTGGTTTCCATTTGCGCTGAACCGGAGAAGAACTGGGGAAACACCGTCCGGAACACATGCACCATCAGTTTGACGGTCTCGGTCGCGCGCGGGCTTCGCACAACGGTGGCTGCCATCAGCATGCCCTCTTGCGTGAAGACCATGGGCGGGTTTGTCCTTCCGCCCCGCCCCTTCTTTGCGGTCACAGTTTGTGATTTCAAAGCCGCCCACTCGTCGCGCGTCAGGCGGAAGGCAAACAGGTCGTCAAAGCGCTCCATGTTGCGTTTGACCTGCTGATTGAGGGCGCTTGTGGTCGTTTCGTAGAGATCGGCAAGATCGCTGTCGGCAATAACGGGATGGCCGCGCGCCAAGAAGATCCTCGAAAGAAACGCATCGACATTCGGCTCGCCTTTGACCATCCCCGACGCCCCTTTTTGCTGTCACAATATGTGACCGCAAAAGGAACTGCGCGCAAGCCGATGGTTGTCAGGCCACCTTCTTGCCGACCGCGCCGACGCCGCGCGTCTTCACGACCTCGGTGATCTCGTCAAGGATCGCCGGGTCGTCGATCGTCGCGGGCATCTTGTAGGTATCGCCGTCGGCGATCTTCTGCATGACCCCGCGCAGGATCTTGCCAGAGCGTGTCTTCGGCAATCGCGTGACCGTCAGTGCGATCTTGAAGGCGGCGACCGGTCCGATCTCCTCGCGCACCAGCTTGACGACTTCCTTCTCGACCGTGGCGGGGTCCTTGTCGACGCCCGCATTCAGGATCAGGAAGCCAGCCGGCAGCTGGCCTTTCAGATCGTCGGCGATGCCGATCACCGCGCATTCGGCGACATCGGGATGGCCGCCAATCACCTCCTCCATGCCGCCCGTCGACAGGCGGTGGCCGGCGACATTGATGATGTCGTCGGTGCGCGCCATGATGAACAGATAACCGTCATCGTCGATGTAGCCGGCGTCCGCTGTCTTGTAGTAGCCGGGAAACTCTTCGAGATAGGCGGCGCGGAACCGTTCGTCGGCGTTCCACAGCGTCGGCAGGCACGATGGCGGCAGCGGCAGCTTGACGACGATGTTGCCGAGCGCGCCGTCGGCGACCGGATGTCCCTCATCGTCCAGCACCTGCACGTCATAGCCCGGCATCGGCACGGTGGGTGAGCCGATCTTGACCGGCAGCTTGCCAAGGCCGACCGGATTGCCTGCGATGGTCCAGCCCGTTTCGGTCTGCCACCAATGGTCGATCACCGGCACGTTGAGCGTTGCGCCCGCCCATTTGATCGTGTCCGGGTCGGCGCGCTCCCCGGCCAGGAACAGCGTCCGCAATGCCGACAGATCATAGTCGCCAACCAGCGCGCCCTTCGGGTCTTCCTTCTTGATGGCACGGATCGCCGTCGGCGCCGTGAACAGCGCCGCCACGCGATGCTCCTCGATGACGCGCCAGAAGACACCCGCATCGGGCGTGCCGACCGGCTTGCCTTCGAACATCAGCGTTGTCGCGCCGTGCAGGAGCGGCGCATAGACGATGTAGGAGTGGCCCACCACCCAGCCCACATCGGATGCCGCCCAGAACACTTCGCCCGGCTCGATGTCATAGATCGCCGACATGGTCCATTTGAGCGCCACCATGTGGCCGCCATTGTCGCGGACAACGCCCTTGGGCTGACCTGTCGTGCCCGATGTGTAGAGGATGTAGAGCGGGTCGGTCGCATCGACGGGAACACAGTCGACGATCGTACCCTTGTGCTTGTGATCATCGACGGCGGCGCGATAGTCTACGTCGCGCCCGTCCTGGAGTTGCGCCTCATGCTGCGGGCGTTGCAGCACGACCAGGTTCGAGGGCGCGAAGTCTGCTTCCTCCAGCCCGTGCTCGATCAGCGGCATATACTCGACCGTCCGGTTCGGCTCGAGCCCGCATGAGGCCGTGACGATCACCTTGGGATGGCAATCGTCGATCCGCGTCGCCAGTTCGTTGCCGGCAAATCCGCCGAAGACGACCGAATGGATCGCGCCCAGCCGCGCCGATGCCAGCATGGCGACCACCGCCTCGGGCACCATCGGCATGTAGACCATCACCCGGTCGCCCTTTCCGACGCCCAGATCACGCAAGACGGCGGCGAGCGCCTGCACTTCGTCGCGCAGTTCCTGATAGGTGATGACCGTCTTGGTGCCGGTGATCGGGCTGTCGTGGATGATCGCAGGCTGACCGGGCCGGCCGCGCTCCACATGGCGGTCGACGGCGTTGAAGCAGGTGTTGCACTTGGCACCGGCAAACCAGCGGCCATAGACGCCCTGGCCGGGATCGAACACGCGCGTCCAAGGCTCGAACCAGCCGATCTGTGCGGCCTGTTCGGCCCAGAAATCCTCGGGACTGTCCTTCCACGCCGCATACACGCGGCCGTACTCCGACGGGTTGCCCATCTGCGCTCCTCCTCCGTGGCGGCGCAGGCCCGGCCCTTCCGGACGGCGTTTTCGCGCCTGCCGACCCGCCTGCTCGATCGCCTGTCATAGGGTTGCCGGCGCGGCGCGTCCATCCGACAATGGTTTGGGCGCAGGGCCCGCCGGTCAGGCCGTCCGGCGCAGCGGCGTCACCTCGTCGGGCACCACCGCATCGGCCTCGCCCGGAGGGGCCGCGATCCAGCGCGCAAAATGCCGGCCCCAGACACGATAGCCCTCGCCATTGGGATGAAACCCGTCGCGGGCGAACGCATCGATGCTCTGCGGCGGTACCGGATCGGTGACGATCGCGCCGCGCTCGCGGCACATGCGCGCGCCCATCGCATTGATCAGTTCGGCGCGCGCCGCAAGGATGCGCCCCAGCGTGGTCGGCAGTGCCGGGCATTGGCGCATGTCAGGGATCGGGCACCAGACGATGCGGGCATGGGGAAAGCGCGTGCGGACAGCATAGAGCAGCGCGCCGAAATCGCGCTTGAAGCGCCGCACCACGTGAAAATTCTTCATGTCGTTGATGCCGACCGATAGCGCGATATGGGTCCAGTCGCGCTGTTCGACATGGGGCACGATGAAGTCGCGCAGATCGGACGCGGTCGCCGAATTACCGCCCGCGGCGCGCCATCGCACCGGCCAGCCGGTCTCTTCATGGACTGACTTGGCGATGTTGAAGGCCAACGTGTCCTCAAGCGTCTCCATGCCGACGCCGGCAACGGTCGAATCGCCCATCACCAGAAGCCGCACCTCTGGCGAATTGCCGGAAAAAGCGCCTTCGGTGGGCACTGGCGCCGGCAGCAGGCGCTCGATCCGCATGCGCAGCCGGATGCCCTGCCACGCATAGACCGGGAACATGGCCCAGGAATAGAGCGCCGTCGTGGTCGGCGGTTTCTCAAGATCGGTCATGGTCCTGCCCGATGGTCCGCAGGACGACGACATTAGGCCCAAACGGCGCCAGTTGGAAGCGGGCCGTCTGGCGAAACGACCCGCCAGCGATCAGGCCGCTTCCTGATCGGCGCTCCACTGTCCGGTCGCCGCAAGCGCGTTCATCTTCGCCCGGTGCGCAAAGGCGCGTTGACCGGCCGCGACGTTCTCCGCCTTGCCGCTCCACGCCTTGAGCGCGGCCGCCTGAAGCGCCCGGCCATAGGAGAAGGTCAGCGGCCAGGGCAGGTCGCCCGCCGCGTTCATCGCCGAAAGGTGTGCGGTGGCTTCCTCGTCGGACTGGCCGCCCGACAGGAACGCAATGCCGGCAACGGCGCTCGGAACCGTGTTCTTGAGTATGGCGACCGTCTTCTCGGCCACTTCTTCGACCGATGCCGTGCGCGCGTTCTGCCCGTCGATCACCATGTTCGGTTTGAGCACCATGCCTTCGAGCATGCAGCGCGCCTGATGCAGTTCGGAGAAGACCTCGGTGAGCACCGCCTCGGTCACCTGCGCGCAACGATCGATCGAATGGGTGCCCGGTGCGCCATCCATGACGATTTCCGGCTCGACGATCGGCACGATCCCCTGTTCCTGGCACAGCACCGCATAGCGGGCGAGCGCATGCGCATTGGCATGGATCGCATAGGGCGTCGGCAGATCGTCGGAAATGGAGATCACCGCGCGCCATTTGGCAAAGCGCGCGCCCGCATCATAGTGGGCATCGAGCCGCTCGCGCAGCCCGTCCAGCCCTTCGGTTACGGTCTCGCCCTGATAGCCGGCCAGCGGCTTGGCGCCCTTGTCCACCTTGATGCCGGGGACAGCGCCGGCCGCGCGGATCAGGTCCACGAACGGTGTTCCATCGACCGCCTTCTGGTGCAGCGTTTCCTCGAAAAGGATCACGCCGGAAATGCTCTCGTGCATCGCATCGTCGGTTCGGAACAGCATCTCGCGATAGTCGCGGCGATTGTCCTCGGTGTTGTCGACGCCGATCGAATCGAAGCGCTTCTTGATCGTTCCGGTGGACTCGTCGGCCGCAAGGATACCCTTGCCCGGTGCCACCATCTGTTGCGCAATGTCCTCAAGCCGTTCGCTCATGCCGTCTCTCCATGGAAGAATGTGCGCCCGCATAGCAGACCGGTTTGACAGGTCAAAGGCGACGGACGTCCACTCAATCGATTGAAAGAAATTCAACCGGTTCAAACCTGTTGAATTCGCTCCAAAGGGTTAAAAGCCGTGCGATATCAGCCCTCAAGCGCCGCAACGCCGGGCAGTGTCTTGCCTTCCATCCATTCAAGAAAGGCGCCGCCTGCCGTCGACACATAGCTGAACTTGGGGGCACAGCCCGCCTTGTTGAGGGCCGCCACCGTATCGCCGCCGCCGGCGACCGAGACGAGGGCACCCTTGGCGGTTTCGGCGGCCGCATGGCGCGCCGCTGCCAGCGTGGCCGCGTCGAACGGCTCGATCTCGAAGGCGCCGAGCGGGCCGTTCCAGACCAGCGTGCTGGCCTGGGAGATCCAGCCATTGATCTTGCCGACGGTCGCCGGACCCACGTCGAGGATCATCGCATCGGCCGGCACCTGATCGACCGGCACGGTTTCGCTGGCCGCACCGGCCTTGAACTCGCGCGCGACCACCGCATCGACCGGCAGCACGATGGCGCAGCCGGTCTCGTTGGCTTTGGCAAGAATGGCATTGGCCGTATCGGCCAGATCGTGCTCGCACAGCGACTTGCCGACATCGATGCCCTTGGCGGCAAGAAACGTGTTGGCCATGCCGCCACCGATCACCAGCGCGTCGACCTTGGCGACCAAATTTTCGAGAAGATCGATCTTGGTGGACACCTTCGCGCCGCCGACGATGGCGACGACGGGCTTCTGCGGATTGCCGAGGCCCTTTTCGAGCGCCTCGAGCTCGGCCTGCATCGTCCGGCCGGCATAGGCGGGCAGCAACCGCGCCAACCCTTCGGTGGTGACGTGTGCCCTGTGCGCCGCCGAAAACGCGTCATTGACGAAGACATCGCCATTGGCGGCGAGCGCCCCGGCGAAGGCCGGATCGTTGGCCTCCTCTTCGGCATGAAAGCGGGTGTTCTCCAGAAGCACGATGTCGCCGGCCGCCATGCCTTCGATCCGCCTGGCCACCGCATCGCCCTCGCAGGCAGGCGTGAAGAACACCCGGTGGTCGAGCACCTCCTCGACAGCGCGGGCGACGGGCTCCAGCGACATGTCCGGCACAACTTTGCCCTTGGGGCGGCCGAAATGCGCTAGAAGGATCACCTTGGCACCCTTGTCCGACAGTTCGAGGATCGTCGGCGCGACACGCTCGATCCTTGTCGTGTCGGTGACGTGCCCATCCTCCATCGGCACGTTCAGGTCGACCCGCACGAGCACGCGCTTGCCGGAAAGGCCGGTCAGTTCATCGAGGGTCTTGAAGGGCATGGTCAGTCCTTGGGCTCGTGAAATCGATCATGGGGGATGACGGCAATCACCGTCAGTTCGACAAGCAGATCCGGGTCCCACAGGCCGGCCACTTGAATGCCGGTGGCAGCGGGACCGAACGCCTGCTGGAAACGTTCCTTGCGCGCGGCGGTGATGGCGGCCTTGTCGTCGGCACGCACGAAATAGGTGGTCAGCGAAACCACATCGTCGAGCGTACCCCCGGCGGCTGCCAGCACCTTTTCGATGTTGTCCAGCGCGGCATGGGTCTGGGCCGTGGCATCGCCCTTGTGCAGCACGTTGAACGCGGCATCCCACGCCACCTGGCCGGTCAGATGGATGCGCCGGCCTTCGGGCTCGACGACTCCCTGGTTCATCGGGAAGCCGGTCGAGCTCCAAACATCGGAGCGGTTGATGTTGACGCGGGCTGACATGACGCCTGTCGGTCGGAAAGGTTGGCCTGACCAATGTCCTACCAGCCGTGCCGGCGATTTCAACGATTATCGGACAGGCGCGTCACTCCGCCGGCGTGGCGGCCTGCCGGCGCATCTGGTCAAAGAACATCTCCGCCGCCCCGGCCAGATATGAGACCAGCAAGACGCCGACATAGGTCGAGTGTTCGAGCAGTTCGGCACGGTCGCCGACGACGATATCGAAAACGCCGAAGCCGAAAAAGATGCCGATCGACGCGGCAACGCCGAGCCCAAGCCGGCCCAGCACGCCGGCCTGTCCGCGCGCAAGGCCGACGAGCACCCAAACGAACAGGATGGCAGCGCCCAGTTCGATCACACCGAGCGCCAGAAGCGTGGCAACCACCCAGCCCGCATCGATGTCGAGCCGGTCGAAATACATGGTGAACTTCTCGACCCGGTGATTGCCCCACCAGTGCAGCACGCCCAGATGCGTCTGCGCCAGAACCTTGTCGAACGCGTTCAGAAGCCAGAACATCGCCCAATAGGCGCTGATCGCGAAGATGATCGGCCGTTCGGCGACCGTTCGAAAGCGGGTCATGGAGCGTCCCTCGTCCACCGTCCCTGCAAACGATAGGGCGATCGGGTTTCCATCCCGTTGACGCCGCGCCGGGACAATAGAAAAGGGCCGCCCGGTGGGCGGCCCTGACAGTCTTGACGTCGGCGCAGGGCCTAAATCAGCTTGCCCATCGCGATGGCCGTGTCGGCCATGCGGTTGGAGAAGCCCCATTCATTGTCATACCAGGTCAGGATCGAGCAGAAGGTGCCGTCCATGACCTTGGTCTTCTCGGTGTGGAAGATCGACGAATGCGGATCGTGGTTGAAGTCGATCGAGACCAGCTTCTCGTCGGTGTAGCCCAGAACGCCCTTGAGCGGGCCGTTGGCCGCACTGCGGATCGCCTCGTTGATCTCTTCGGCCGAGGTCTCGCGCTTGGCGATGAACTTCAAATCGACGACCGACACGTTCGGTGTCGGCACCCGCATGGCAAAGCCGTCCAGCTTGCCGTTCAGTTCGGGCAGCACCAGGCCGACAGCCTTTGCCGCACCGGTCGAAGTGGGGATCATCGACATGGCGGCGGCACGCCCGCGATAGAGATCCTTGTGCATCGTATCGAGCGTCGGCTGATCGCCCGTATAGGAGTGGATCGTTGTCATCATGCCCTTTTCGATGCCGATCGCATCGTTGAGCACCTTGGCGGCCGGCGCCAGGCAGTTGGTCGTGCACGAGGCGTTGGAGACGACCAGATCGTCGGCAGTCAGCACATCGTCATTGACGCCGTAAACGACCGTCTTGTCGGCATTGGCGCCCGGTGCGGAGACCAAAACGCGCTTGGCGCCGGCTTCCAGATGAAACGCCGCCTTGTCGCGCGCGGTGAAGATGCCCGTGCACTCCATGACGATGTCGACGCCCAGTTCGCCCCAGGGCAGGTTCTTGGGATCGCGCTCGGCAAAGACCTTGAAGCTCTCCTTGCCCACCTTGATCGTATCGCCTTCGACCTGAACGTCGATCGGAAAGCGGCCATGCACGGAATCATAGCGCATCAGATGGGCGTTGGTTTCCACCGGGCCCAGATCGTTGATGGCGACGATGTCGATGTCGGAACGGCCCGATTCGTAGATGGCGCGCACCACGTTGCGGCCAATGCGGCCAAATCCGTTGATGGCAACTTTGATGGTCATGGAGGTCTCCCGGTCGTGAGAAGAAGAAGGTTTGGCGCGATGATCAGGCAGCGTCGGTCTTGCGATCGAGCCGCGCCTCGGCGGCCGCGACCACAGCGTCGGCGGTGATGCCGAAATGGGCGTAGAGGTCTTCCTGCGGCGCCGACGCACCGAAGCTGTTCATGCCGATGAAAACACCGTCCTCGCCGATGAACCGCGCCCAGCCCTGCGAAACGCCCGCCTCGATGGCGATGCGGATGCCGCCCTCGCCAATGATGGCGCGCTGATAATCGGGGTCCTGACGCTCGAACAATTCCATGCAGGGCACCGAGACGACGCGCGTCGGATGGCCCGCCGCTTCCAGCCGCTCACGCGCATCCATGGCGATCTGCACTTCCGAGCCCGAAGCGTAGAGTGTCACCGCATTGTATTCGCCCGCCGTTGCCAGCTCGTAGGCGCCGAGCGCACAGCGGTTCTCGCTCGATGTCTCGGTGCGCAAAGCTGGAAGGCCCTGACGGGTCAGCGCGATGGTCGCCGGAATCGCCGGCTCGCCCAGCGCCAGTTCCCAGCACTCGACCGTCTCCATCGCATCAGCAGGGCGGAACACGTGGTGGTTGGGGATGGCGCGCAGCGCCGCCAGATGCTCGACCGGCTGGTGCGTCGGGCCGTCCTCGCCAAGGCCGATGGAATCGTGCGTCATCACATAGATCACACGGATGCCCATCAGCGAGGACAGGCGCATGGCCGGTCGCGCATAATCGGAAAAGACCAGGAAGGTGCCGCCATAGGGGATCAGCCCGCCATGCAGCGCCATGCCGTTCATCGCCGCGGCCATGCCGTGCTCGCGAATACCGTAATGGAGATAGCGGCCGGAGAAGTCGTCGGGCGTGATCGGCGTGGTCTGCCCGGTCTTGGTATTGTTGGAGCCCGTCAGGTCTGCCGAGCCGCCCAGCGTTTCGGGCAGGACGCCATTGATCACCTCAAGCGCCATCTCCGATGCCTTGCGCGTTGCGACCTTCGGCTTGTCCTTGGCGAGCTGCGCCTTGTAATCGGCGGCCGCATTGGCGAACGAAGCCGGCAGGTCGCCGCGCATGCGCCGCTCGAACTCGCTGCGCTTGCCGTTGCCGGCCTCTTCGAGCCGCTTTTCCCACGCAACCCTCTGTTTGCATGCCGCAAGACCGGCCACACGCCAGTCGTCGAGAATGTCCGAGGGGACCTCGAACGGCCCGGCATCCCAGCCGAACGCCGCCCGCGCGCCGGCAATCTCCTCCGGGCCGAGCGGCGAGCCGTGCGCCTTAGCTGTGCCTGCCTTGGTCGGCGCGCCGAAACCGATCGTCGTGCGCGCGGCGATCAACGTCGGCCGGTCGGCATTTTGCGCGCGCTCAAGCGCGGCGGCGATGGCATCCGGATCATGGCCATCGACCGACTCGGTCGCCCAGCCGCTGGCGGCGAAACGCGCCGGCTGGTCGGTTGAATCGGCGAGCGATACCGCGCCGTCGATCGTGATGCGGTTGTCGTCCCAAATGACGATCAGATTGGACAGTTTCAGATGACCGGCCAGCGTGATCGCTTCCTGACTGATGCCCTCCATCAGGCATCCGTCGCCGGCCAGTACATAGGTCTTGTGGTCGACAAGATCGGCGCCGAACTCATCGCGCAGCTTGCGCTCGGCAATCGCCATGCCGACCGCGTTGGCAAGCCCTTGGCCCAGCGGCCCCGTGGTCGTCTCGATGCCCGCCGCATGGCCATACTCGGGGTGGCCCGCCGTCTTCGAACCGAGCTGGCGGAAATTCTTGATCTCGTCGATCGTGATGTCTTCATAGCCCAGAAGATAGAGCAGGCTGTAAAGCAGCATCGAGCCGTGGCCGGCCGACAGCACGAACCGGTCGCGGTCGGCCCAGCCGGGCTGCTTGGGATCGAACTTCATGAAGCGGGTGAACAGGACCGTGGCGATGTCTGCGGCGCCCATCGGCAGGCCCGGATGGCCGGAATTGGCGGCCTGCACCGCATCCATGGACAGGACACGGATCGCATTGGCCATCCGGTCGTGTTTTTCGCGTGGGATCATGAGACGTTTTCCGCTGATGTCGGGTTTGATCGCGGGTCCCGGATCGTCGGGACGCTGGCGCATTTCCGGACCAGAAAATTGCGCGCGACACATAGCAGGTGGGTATGCGGAGTCAACAAAGCGGCAGGGACGGCGCGCGGCGCAGGAAAACTGTGCATCGGCCCGGCCGGGGCATTGCCGATCGGCGTCTGTGCGGGCAGGTTTAAGCCCGGTCTCATAGGGCCACGCTAACGCCTTATTGTTGCTGACAAAGATTGCCCATCGGTCCATAAACCCACCGCCATGAACGGTCCGCAAACGCTCTCACAGGTCTTTGACCGTCTCGACAAGGCTTTGTCCGCACTGGACGACGCCATCGACCGGTCGGCGGAAATCCGGCGCGAATATTCCGATGCCGAGGAGGAAGTGCAGCGGCTCAACGCCGACCGCGCGCGTCTGGCGGAGGAACTCGATGCCTCAGAGGCACGCGCCGTGCGGCTCGAAGACGTCAACAAGGAAGTGTCGCGGCGGCTGGTGACGGCGATGGAGACGATCCGCGCCGTTCTCGACCGATGACGAAACTGTTTCACCCCCCAAAGGACACCGGCGACAGATCATGAGCCAAGTCACAGTCTCCATCGACGGCAAGGCCTACCGCATGGCCTGCGACCCCGGCCAGGAGGATCATCTGGTCGATCTGGCCGGCCGGCTCGACAAATATGTAACCCACCTGAAGGGCTCGTTCGGCGAGATCGGCGATCTGCGCCTGACCGTCATGGCCGGCATCATGATAATGGACGAACTGTCCGAGCTGCAAAAGCGGGTCAAGGGCTTGGAAAGCGAGCTGGACAGCGTGCGCAAGACCCGCGACGAGGCGCTCTCCAAAGCCGACAGGGTCGACGAGACGCTGACCGAACGGCTGACAGCACTGGCCGACAAGATCGAGACCGTCACTGCCAAGATCGCGTGAACGGCGACAGGACCGCTGACATCACGTGGTCTGTTGCGGATCGTCGCCTGGCCGGACATCGACAATGACGCTGCCGCGCTTGTGCCGGGTCTCGACACGCTCATGCGCCTTGCCGATCTCGGAAAGCGGGTAGCGGCTGTCGATGACTGGCTTCAGTGCACCCGTCGCGGCAAGCCCGGCAATCGCCTCGACATCGGACTGTGCATCGCCCGAGACGTGCAGCCCGATCCGCTGACGGCTCCTTGCGATGGCACATCGCAGGGCCGTCAGCGCGTCACCAATGCCGAATTCGAGCGGCAGGAAAAGCCCGTCGGCGTTCAACAGCCGACGCGCCTGGGCAAAGCGCATGATGCCGGCCGTATCGAAGACGAGATCGAAGGTCTCGCCCAGTTCGGTCAAAGCCTGCTTGCGATAGTCGACGACGCGATCCGCGCCCAGTTCCTCGACGAGAGCCACATTGTCCGTACTGGTCACGCCGGTGACATGAGCGCCCATATGCCGTGCGATCTGCACCGCATGGACGCCAACGCCGCCCGAGGCACCGACGATCAGCACATGCTGGCCCGATGTGAGCTTGGCGAAATCGCGCAGGAAAACCAGCGCCGTCACCGCGCCGAACGGCAGGCTGGCCGCTTCGGCATGGGAGAGCGCGGGCGGTTTGGCGGTCAGCGCCGCATCCTCACCGATTGCCAGGAATTCAGCATGGGCGCCCGATCGGGCATTGCCGAACACCGCATCGCCCGGCGCAAAGCGGGTCACGTTCGGCCCGGTGCGGGTGACCACGCCCGAAAACTCCATGCCGAGGACGCGGTTGCGCGGCCGAAACAGACCCGTCATCAACCGCCCCGCGAGCCACATGCCGCCGGGAAAGGCCGAGGCGCGTAGCCGCCAGTCCGCCGTCGTCACGCTGGACGCGTGAACCGCGACGAGAAGTTGTCGGTCGGCGATCACCGGCTCGGCAATCTCGGCGATCGTCACGACGTCGCTGCCGCCATAACGGTCATGGGTCGCTGCCCGCATCGTCTTGCTCCTTGCTCGTCCCCTGCCCATACACATACGCATCCGCCCGGCCTCGGAAAACCGGCGCGCCCCGTTGGCGTGTGATTTGCCAGCACAAGCCGAACCCGGACACCGGCCCTGCCCGAAGACTGTGACGACCACTGGCGGCAGGATCACACCGGTCCTATATTGCCCGCGCCGACTGCGCTTTGCGGCAGGAGACAATTCCCCGGGGCCTTACGCATCCTAAGGGAGCTGGCGCTGGCCGGGCCCGTGGGCTCGGGCAACTGGCACCCACCTACTTCGGTAGGTTCCCGGGATGCCGTGCTCCACCGACTGTCGCGGTTGGCAACCCTTTCTGGCCGGCTCCGGCCGGGCAATCCGCCGGATGGGACCATGGACGACAAAAGCGCCGACAAGGCCGCCATCCGCGCCTCCTCACTCGCCCGGCGCGACGCGCTGACCGAAACCCGCCGTGCCCACGCCGCCCAAGTGCTTGCCGACCATGCCGACGCCATCGGTATACGGCCCGGCACAATCGTCTCCGGCTTCTGGCCGATCCGCTCGGAGATCGACCCGCGCCCGCTGATGGACGCACTCGCCACCCGCGGCGCCACCATCGCCCTGCCCGCCGTCATCGACCGCCAGACCATCGTCTTCCGCCGCCATGATCCCGATGTACCGCTGGTTCCCGGCGGCTTTGGGACCATGGCGCCAGGGCCAGATGCGGAAACACTGGACCCCGACCTGATGCTCGTGCCGCTGTCGGCGTTCGACGCTGCGGGCAACCGCATCGGCTATGGCGCGGGCCATTATGACCGCGCCATAGCCCGGCTTCACGCATCGGGGCAACCGCCCCGCCTTGTCGGCCTGGCGTTCGAATGCCAGCGCGTCGACCACGTACCCACCGAACCCCACGATGTGCCGCTTCACACAGTGCTGACGGAAAACGGCTTGCAGGCTCTGCCGGCGCAGCGATAGGACGGTTCCATGAGACTGCTTTTTCTGGGGGACATGGTGGGCCGGTCCGGCCGCACCGCCGTTTACGAGCGGCTGCCGGGCCTGATCGCCGACCACGGCATCGATTTTGCCATCGTCAACGGCGAGAACGCCGCCGGCGGCTTTGGTGTGACCGAGGCGATCCTGACCGAGACGCTTGATGCCGGCGCCGACGTGATGACCACGGGCAACCATGTCTGGGACCAGCGCGAGGCGCTCGTTTTCGCCGAGCGGCAGGAGCGTTTTCTGCGGCCGGCCAACTATCCCGACGGCACGCCAGGCCGCGGCATGGGCGTCTTCGAGGCACGTAACGGCGCGCGCGTCATGGTCTCCAACCTGATGGGCCGGGTGTTCATGGCACCCGATCTGGACGATCCGTTCGTCACCGCCGAACGCCAGCTCGACGGCGCCCAACTGGGTGCCGAGTTCGACTGCGTCGTCTTCGACTTCCATGCCGAAGCGACCTCGGAAAAGGTCTGCTTTGCCCATTTCGTCGACGGACGCGCCAGCCTTGTCGTCGGCACCCACACCCACACGCCGACTGCTGATCACACCATTTTCGATGGCGGCACCGGCTACATTTCGGACCTTGGCATGTGCGGCGACTATGGCCACTCTCTGGGCATGGACAAGGAAGAGCCGCTCAACCGCTTCCTGACCAAGGTGCCCAAAGGCCGGTTCGAGGCCGCGACGGGTCCTGCGACGCTGTGCGGCGTCGCCGTCGAGATCTCCGACCGCACCGGCCTGTGCGAGAAGATCGCGCCGCTGCGCATCGGCCCGCGCCTCGAAGAAACAATGCCGTCCTGGTGGTAGCAGCGATGCGCGCGCAACAATGCCGGGACCGCGTCCGGTGATATCCGCCCGTAACACGGCTTCGGCCCTGGTGCTGTCACTGGCGTGTTTGTGCGCGCCGCCGGCGTCCGCCCAGGACGAAACGGGCGAGACGGAGGCCTTCGTCGCCTCCAACATCATCCACATCCTGCTGCACGAAGTCGGCCATGCGGTGATCGACCAGTTCGCCCTGCCGGTCATCGGTCAGGAAGAGGACGCCGCCGACAGCTTCGCCACGCTCGAAGTGCTGACCATCTACGACGATCATGTCGACATCCTGCTCGATGCCGCCGAAGCGATGCTGATCATGCACGATGTTGCCGAGGCCGGAGGCGCGCCGCTCGACTATTTCGGCGTGCATGATCTCGACATACAGCGCGGCCTGCGCATCGTCTGCCATGCGGTTGGCATCGACCCGGACCGCTACGACGAGGCCGCACGCTGGACCGATATGGACCCCGACCAGCAGGCGGCCTGCGAAATCGAGGCAGAAACCGCGATCGAAAGCTGGGACACGCTGCTCGAACCCTATCTGCGCGAAGAGGGCGTGTCCGCCCCGCCGGCGCCTGTCACGCTGCGGGGCAGCGCCCTGCCGGACATGCGGGCCTTTCTGGCGGGCAGCGGCATCATGGCCGACATTGCCGGTTACATCGGCGAGACGTTCCGATGGCCGCAGGTGCCGGCACTGGTGGCCGCCGATTGCGGCGAAGCCAATGCCTGGTATGACCTCGACACGGTCGAGATCACCCTGTGCTATGAATTCATCGACGAACTGTTCGCGCTGGCCGAGCAGCGCTGAACACACCCGTCGTCAGTGGCGGAAGATGAAGCGCTCATCGTTGAAGCGTGGCTCGTAGCGTTTGCAGACATAGACGCGACAGGACGCGGTGTCGGCGGCGGGCACGCTTTTGCGCTCCAGAACCTCGCCCAGCGTACAGAAGTTGCGATTGGCGACATAGCGGTCATAGAGCAGATAGTTGGGCACGCGCTTTGATGCGTGCTGCAGGATCACCGCGCCCTCGCGCTGCACCACGGCCTGCACCGCGGCGCAACTGTTGAGGTCGCTGCGGACGCGGCTGATCGCGTCCGCCGGCACCGTCGACGCGGCGATCACCGCCGCGCAGATACCGGCCGCCAAGCCGCCACCGACAAGTCTGCGTGTTGTTTCGTGGACCATGGCACGTCCTCCGCAATGCTGATGCGGCACCGTAGACACACATTTGTGCCGACCATGTGGCCACGGGCGCGCTAGTCTGCCGGCTCAAGCTCGCTGCGCTTGCACATCCAAACCCTGCAGGAAGTCGTGTCGGCAGCCGGAACACTGCTGCGCGTCGTTCCCTCTCCTTGCTGGCAATAGCTTCGGTTGGCGACATAGCGTCCATACAGCAGCATCCCCGACACGCGGGTGGAGGGATATTGGACGATCACGGCGCCCTCGCGCTCGATCGTCGCCTGCACGGCCGCGCACGAGTTCTGGTCCGAACGCAGACGCGTCACGGCTTCGGCGGGCAAGACGGCCGACAGGAGAATTGTTCCTGCGATGCCAATGGCTATGGTCGCGCTGAACGTTCGCGGTTTCATTGGGTTTCCTTTCAATGTTGGCAACAGGGTAACGGCGCTCAGTCGCGCTCGAAGTTGAAGCGCGGCTCGCGGTTCTGGCAGCGCATCACGCGGCACGACGCGGTGTCGGCAGCCGGAACGGTATCGCGCTTGAGTTCCTCGCCCAGACGGCACTGGGCCCGGCCCGCCACATAACGATCAAAGAGCAGCAGGTTGGCCGAGCGCTGTGATGGATATTGAAGGATCACGACGCCCTCCCGCTGGATCGCCGCCTGAATCTGGGCGCACGCGTTCTGGTCACTGCGCAGACGGGTCACGGCATCGGCAGGTGCAATCGATGCCGCCGTGACGGCGATGCTCAAGCCGAGCAGGAGCGGCAGATGTGTATTCGGCATGATGTGGGCTCCTTGAGGTCCGCGTCGGGGTGGACGGCGTACCATTCAGCCGCGGCGTGCAAGGCTCGCCGGCACGATGATGGTCGGCCGTTCGGGCAGGTCGCGCACATTGACGGTGATCGCATCGCCATCGAGGAAGTCGACCGCCCAGTCAGCGCCCATCAGGGCGATGAACCGGTCGATCGCATTGCCGCGCAGATGCATCGGCAGAACGATGGACGAGCGCAGCCGCGTGGTGATCTCGGCCATGCCCGCATGGGCCATTGTCAGTCCGCCATCGACCGGCACCATGACGATGTCGAGCCGGCCGATCTGCGCGAAGTGATCGTTGGTCAGCATGTGATGCAGATGGCCCAGATGACCGATGCACAAGCCCGCCACCTCGAAGATGAAGATCGAGTTCTGGTTGGCCGTAAGTCCACCCGTGTCCCAACGCCTGATGTCGGTGGTCACGTTGCGCACATAGACATCGTCGATCACCGTGTCGTGGTCGGCACCGTCCGGATTGCCGCTGTCCCAGCCGGGGAAGACATGCTCGATCGCCGGATCGGGGTTCAGCGTGTAGTGGGTGGAATGGGCACGGTTCATGGTGATGACGCGCGGTGTCGGCGTGTGGCCGTAAGCACCCGAGAAATCGGTCGCGATCGTCACACCGGCAGGCGTTTCGATCCTGTAGGTGGAATGACCCGCAAAGCTGATCGTGACATCGCCGTCGACCGTCAGCGGACTGGCATTGGCGGAGGCGAACATGACGCGCGGCAGCGACTGCGCGATGGCGAGGCACTGGCTGACCGGCTCCTCGCCGGCATTCTGCGCCGTGGCAATGCCGGAAAAGCCTGCGGTCAACGCGGCTGCGGTCACAAGGGCGGTCACAAGGCGGCGCATCGGAACTCCCGAAAACGAACGTCGAAGTCCCCCCAGATAGAACGCCCGCGCCTTTCCGCCAGAGGCTATCGCCCCGGGCCCGGCGGTCCCCACTGCTCGGCGTAGCGGGCGATCAGGGGTCCATAGTCGTCCGGCTGGCCGTCATAGCGCAACCCGTCATCAGGGATCAAAACCCAGGCCTGTTTTGACTTCAGCCAGATATGGCCGGCGGGCTCCAGCCAGTCGGTGTCGTCGAACGTGCCGCCCTTGACGTTCAGCATGTCCTCATAGGCCGGCCGGTTGTGGAACAGCCGGCTGCCGCAGTGCGGGCAGAACTCGCAGACCGTCAGCTTGTCGCCGGACGTCTTGGTGAACCTGGCGGCCTCGCCGTCGACCGTCAGCGCAGCGCGCCGGACGCGCACGGATATGCCGAACGCCGACGAGGACTGTTTCTGACACTCGGTGCAATGGCAGCAATAGACGACCTGCGGCCGCTCGGTCAGCGTGTAGCGAATAGCGCCACACTGGCAGCCGCCTTGCTGGTGGAACGCCCGGCTCATCGTTGCATCACCATTGCAGCCCAGCCTCGCTGGCTGCTCTGATCAACGCGGACTTGTCGCCATCGTAATTGCTCCGCACGTAGCACAATGCCTCATGGATGAGGAGACTTGGTATTGAGTCCCTGTCGACCTGCGCAGATAGATTGGCTTCCGCAACCGACATGCCACGATCAAGGGCTGTTTCGAAAAGATAGGCTCGGACCATGCGATATCGATGCTGGTCATACCAAGACGCTAAAGGCCGATTTAGTGCCGCAGGCAACTGGAACAGCCATTCCATTTCGAAGACCCATACTGTCAACTCGGACATTCCGATATAGAGTGGCCGAACACCGTTTCACAGTCTGATTCGAGTTTTCGAACAAACTCCAAGACTCGTCGAGTCCAAGAGACTGCTCTGTGCCACACCGATCAAATGGTCGCAGCACCAGCCCTCTCCACAAGCACCTCTCTCACCATTCCAGGCCCGCCGCTTCGGCCTTTTTCATCAGCGGACCCTGCCGCCCGCGATGATGCTCCTGCAGATAGAGCATGGTCGCACGAATGTGGCTCTTGGGAATGTTCTTGGGATCGATCTTTGCGGCCTGATTGGCCTCCGCAACGCTTTTGCCCTCCTCCAGCGCGGCCATGAACAGATAGGCGCGTACGGTCTTCACGCCGCGCCGGGAGTTCTCCTTCAACAGCAGCCAGACAAACAGGCCGATAACAGCCAGCGCGACTCCGAATTCGGTCATGCATCTTTCCCCGGAACTGGACCTTGCAATCGTTCTCTCATAAAAGCGCGCGGGATTCCGAAAACGTCAAGCAGAACAGAACCGCCATGGCAGGTCATTCCAAATTCAAGAACATCATGCACCGCAAGGGCCGGCAGGACGCGGCGCGTTCGAAACTCTTCTCGCGCCTGTCCAAGGAGATCACCGTCGCGGTGAAAATGGGCGGTGGCGTGTCCGATCCGGACATGAACCCGCGCCTGCGCCTTGCCGTGCAGAACGCCAAGGGCCAGTCCATGCCCAAGGACAACATCCAGCGCGCCATCAACAAGGGCACCGGTGCCGGCGGCGAGGACTATCAGGAGATGCGCTATGAGGGCTATGGCCCCGGCGGCGTCGCCGTGATCGTCGAGGCGCTGACCGACAATCTGAACCGCTCGGCGTCCAACATCCGCGCCGCGTTTTCCAAGAACGGCGGCTCGCTCGGCGAGACCGGCTCGGTCTCCTTCATGTTCGACCGGGTCGGCGAGGTCGTCTACAAGCCCGAGGCGGGCGATGCCGACGCCGTCATGGAAGCGGCAATCGAGGCCGGTGCCGAAGATGTCGAGACCGACGAGGACGGCCACACCATCACCTGTGCCTTCGAGGATCTGGGCGCCGTCTCCAAGGCGCTCGAAGCGACGCTCGGCGACGCCGAATCGGTCAATGTGATCTGGAAACCGCAGAACCAGACGCCGGTCGACGAGGACAAGGCGGGCACACTGCTCAAGCTGCTCGACGCGCTCGATGAGGACGATGACGTCCAGAACGTCTATTCCAACGAAGACATTGCCGACGATGTGATGGAGCGGCTGAGCGCGTGAACGCGCCTTCAGGCGCCAGCCTTCAAGCCGGGCCGCGCCTGATCGTCGCCCTTGGCGGGCTGTTGCTGTTCGGCTGTTTCTGGGGCACGACCTCACCGCTCACCAAGATTGCGGTCTCGTCGGGCCACCATCCGCTCGGGTTGATCTTCTGGCAGTTCGTCATTGCCGGCACGGCGCTCGGTCTCATGACATGGCGGCGCGGCGATCGTGTGCCAGTCGATCTCCGCCATATGCGGTTCTACATCATCATCGCGCTGATCGGCACGCTGGTTCCCAACGGCTTTTCCTACGCGGCGCTCGCCAACATCCCGGCCGGCATCTATGCGCTCGCCCTCGCCACCGTCCCGATGATGGCGATGATCATCGCGCTTGGCATCGGCAATGAACGCTTCGCGCCGCAGCGGATCGCCGGCATCGCACTTGGCGTTCTCGCCATGATGCTGATCGCGCTGCCGGAGGCGAGCCTGCCAGACCGTGCGATGGCGCTTTGGCTCGTCATCGCGCTGATCGCCCCACTCTGCTACGCGGCCGAAGGCAATTACATGGCAAAGGACACGCCGCCGGGCCTGCAGCCGATCCCGGCGCTGTTTGGCGCCTGCGTGGTCGGCGCACTGATCTCGGCACCCCTGGCGCTTGCGACCGGAACATGGGTCGATCTGTTCCGGCCCTGGCAGGCGCCCGAATACGCCCTTGTCGGATCGGCGCTCGCCCATGCCATCGCCTATTCGGGCTATATGTGGCTGATCGCCTATGCCGGCGTCGTCTTCTCGGCGCAGATCGCCTATGTCGTCACCGGCGCGACGATCCTCATATCGATGGTCTTTCTGGGCGAAACCTATTCGGTCTGGGTCTGGGGCGCGGTGGGGCTGATGGCCATTGGGCTTTTCCTGGTCCGGCCGAAAGGCGAACCAGCGAGTTCGCCGTCAGGCCGTCCTTGACGCCTTGGTGTGACCGGACGGTGCCGCCATGCCGGCCATATCGGCAGTCTGAACAGCCGCCACAATATGGGCGATCGAGTTGGCGTAGTATTCGAGCAGCAACTGCTCGCTCAAATTCGCGCGGTGGAGCCCGTCCGCATTGGCTTCCATGATGTGCCGCATCTTCAGCATGCGGATGCCCGTCTCGAGCATGTAGTCGCGATCGTGACGCGGAATGTGCACGTGGTAGCCCGCGCCTTCGATCCGCTGGATTAGATCGAACACCTTGGATTTGAGCTCGAGATCGCCCATCCAGTGATCTTCGTTCTGCAACAGCACGGTCGCCACCAGCGCCACCGGCAAGACCGGAATGATGGCACCGATCTCGCCGAGCAGCGCTTCGCCCAGCTTCTGCACCCCGGCGAAATGCGCTTCGCGCGCCTTGCGCTCCACCGGGTCGCCGGTCTCATGGTGGCCGGAAAAATCGATGTCGTTGGCCTTTGCGAACTCGGTCAGCGACAGCGGCTCGCCGAAGGACACGCAGGCATAGCCGTAACGGTAGAGCCGGCCCTGCAATCGCAGCTTGGCCAGATGCGCCAGAAATCCGGCAACCCTGAAAACCCGGACCCGATAGTCCCGGCCCGTTGCTTCGCGCTCCTGCTTTGCCGTCAGGATCCGGTCTTCGAGCACGCGGTCGTAATTGATGCCGACCGGAATGAAGACGATGTCCTTGTCGCCATCGGTCCGGAAACCCGAAACCATGTAGGAGAGAAGACCCAGCTTGGGCGGCCGCAGCGTGCCGTCCGGCGACAGGCCGCCCTCGGGGAACACAGCTTGGGTGACGCCCTCCTTGGTGGCCTTGCGCACATAGGCGGCCAGAACGCGCCGGTAGAGCTGGTTCTTGGAGTTGCGGCGGATGAAATAGGCGCCCATGGATCGCAGCAGCGAATGCAGGAAGATGACCTGCGCCCATTCGCCCACCGCATAGGACAGCGACGCCCGCCTTGAGGCCAGATAGGTGACCAGCACGTAGTCCATGTTCGACCGATGGTTCATGACGAACACCACGGTGGCATTCTTCGGAATGTGCTTGAGCGCCTGATCGTCGGTGAATCCGAGGCGGACGCGGTAGGCGAACTGAGACAGCCATTTGGCGGCGCGCGTGCCGATGCCGAAATAGGTCAGCGGCGAGAAGGACGGAACGATCTCGGCCGCATACTTCTCCGCCTCCTTCATGATGACGGCGCGCGGCGTGCCGCTTTGCTGATGCTCGAGATCGACGGCCGCGATCACGTCCGGATCGTAAAGGAGCTGATCGATCAAACCCTGCCGGCGCGTCAGCCGGAACGGCTGAATCTCGAGATCGAGCCGCTCGTTGAGTTCGTCGATCGCATCGTTGACGCGCCGGCGGAAATACCACCGCACCGAGGGCGCGAAGATGCGGTCGAAAATGGCGACGAGGGCCAGAATGCCCAAGATCAGGACGAGCCAGAACGGCATGGTCACCGCGTCTGTCATGTCCGGCCCTCCCCGCCCGATCCGCAGGTCAGCCTAGCGGCAACGGGCTTGCATGTATATCGGCGGCGGCAAGCATGTGGCGATGGTCAGCTCCGGTTGAAATCGGATGCCCGGCGGCCGCTGCGCCAGACACTGAGCAGGCGCTCGACATTGCTGTCCGGATTGTCGAGCCCGCTCAGTCCAAGATCGTAGGTACGACCGGCGTGGATGGTCTCAAAATCGCGCTTGGCGCTGCCGATCGGGCGGTCCGCCCGCGCCGCCTCCCGGGCCATCAGCACGTCCAGAGGGCAATGAACGGCAACGAAAAAGACGTCGTGCGGCGCAAGCAGCCGTTGAAGCGCTTCCAGCCATCCGTGCGTATCGAGAATGTGTTCGAGGATCAGATCGTTGCCGGCATCGGCATAGGCCCCCAGCGACCGGTGAAACCCGTCGAAGAAGGCCGGCCTTGCCTCCTTCCAGTCGAACTCTCCACTGTTGAACCGGTCACGCGGCAGAACGCCCGCGTCGCGCAGATGATCGATGGAGATGTGCCAGAACGGTCTCTCGATCCGCTGCTGCAGGCGGCGAGCGATCGTGGATTTACCACTGCTGGACGCGCCGTGCAGGAAGACGATCTGTGCGGCCATGGTCACAGCCTCCAAACGCGAAACTTATCAGGCGATCACCTTTGCGCGACCGGCCTTCATGCCCGAGAAGATGCAGCCGCCCAGAAACGTGCCTTCGAGCGCGTTGTAGCCATGATAGCCGCCGCCGCCGAACCCGGCCACTTCGCCCGCCGCGAACAGCCCGGCCACGGGCTTGTCGTCTGCGCCGACCATCCGGCTGTCGAGATCGGTCTGCAGCCCGCCCAGCGTCTTGCGTGTCAGAATGTGCAGTTTCACCGCGATCAGCGGCCCGTTGGCCGGATCGAGGATCCGGTGCGGCTTGGCGGTGCGGATCAGCCGGTCGCCCAGATAGGCGCGCGCTCCGTTGATCGCGACCACCTGCGCGTCCTTGGCAAAACGGTTGCCGATCTGGCTGTCGCGGGACTCAATCTGTGCCTTCAGATGCGCCGCATCGAGCAGGTTTCCACCGGCGATCTGGTTCATGCCGCGCACCAGCGCGTCGAGATCGCGGGCGACGACAAAATCCTCGCCCTTTTCCTTGAACGCTTCGACCGGCGGCGGCGCGCCCTTGCCGAGCCGCGACTTCAGCACCTCGGTGAACTTCTTCGACGTCAGGTCCGGGTTCTGCTCGGACCCCGACAGCGCGAATTCCTTCTCGATGATCTTCTGCGTCAGGACGAACCATGAATAGTCGTGGCCGGTGTCGAGGATCGTGCGCAGCGTCGACAGCGTGTCGAAACCGGGCATGGCCGGCGCCGGCAGCCGGTTGCCGGCCGCGTCGAACCACATGGAGGACGGGCCGGGGAGGATGCGGATGCCGTGATGCGGCCAGATCGGATCCCAGTTCTTGACGCCCTCGGTGTAATGCCACATGCGGTCGCCATTGATCACATGCCCGCCCGCCTGTTCGGCGACGGGGATCATCGAGCCGTCCACATGGTCCGGCACGCCCGAGATCATCGAGGCCGGCGGATCGCCAAGCCTCCCGCGCGGCCAGTTCTTGCGCACCATCTCGAAATTGCCGCCAATGCCGCCCGACGAGACGATCACCGACGGCGCGTGCAGTTCGAAGTCGCCCTCGACATCGCGGTTCGTCGATGCGCCTCGCTCGGCATCGTCAGCCTGCAGCAATGTACCGGAGACGCCGGTGGCCGCACCGTTCGTCATGATGATGCGGTCCACCTTGTGGCGGAAACGCAAGTCGATGAGACCTGCCTTTTCGTGTTCCCGCACCCGCGCGATAAACGGTTCGAGCACGCCGGGGCCCGTGCCCCAGGTCACATGGAAGCGCGGCACCGAGTTGCCGTGCGCATCGGCAAACGAGCCGCCGCGTTCGGCCCAGCCGACGACGGGGAACCAGCGCATGCCCATGGCATGCAGCCAGCCGCGCATCTCGCCGGCGGCAAAATCGAGATAGGCTTCCGCCCAGCGGCGCGGCCAATGGTCTTCGGGCCGGTCGAACCGCGCCGAACCGAACCAGTCGTTTTCGGCCAGGGCCCGGCTGTCGCGGATGCGCATGCGCCGCTGTTCGGGCGTATCGATCATGAACAGGCCGCCCAGCGACCAGAAGGCCTGTCCGCCGAGATTCTGCGGCGGTTCCTGATCGACCACGATCACGCGCTTGCCACGATCGCCCAGTTCGGCAGCCGCCACAAGGCCGGCCAGCCCCGCGCCGACAATGATCACATCTGCCTGGTCCATGCGCCTCCCCTTATGTGGGCAGAGCTAACCAAGACCGGCACGCGCGCGCAACGCAAAACCGCTCAGCCCCAAACCCGGTCCAGAAGCGGCATCGAGGCGATCGCCGCCACCAGCACGATCGACAAGGCGACACGCCGGTAGGTCGTCTCGCTGGACAGGCCGAACAGACGAGCGCCGAGCAGCAGTCCGGCAAAAAAGGCCGGTGAGCAGGCCAGCCCCAGCGCGATCGACGGCCAGGTCAGGATGCCGGCAATGTAAAAGCCGGTCAGCGAGAAGATCTCGACCGCGGTCAGATAGACCAGAAGGTTCGACCGCACATTGCCCGCGCCGGTCCGCAACGCCATCCAGTAGAGGATCACCGGCGGGCCCGACAGGGATGTGGCGCCGCCCAGAAATCCTGACAGGCCGCCGGTGGCGACACGCACCGGCACCGTGCGCGGCCCCTTGTATTGCCAGCCGCGCCACAACAGCACGACGACGATCAGGATCACCACCGACATGAACCAACGCAGGGCGGTCGGCTCGCCCGCCGTCAGGAAGAAGATGCCCGCCGGCAGCAGCAGCGCATAACCGGCAACGACGGGGCCGATTTCGGCAAGGCTCACCCGCCTCATCGCCGGGATCACCAGAGGCAGCGCCGGCAGTGTCTCGATGATCAGGATGACGATCACCGCCACTTGCGGGCTGTAGGCGGCCGCGGCGACGGGCGCGACGATCATCGCTGTGCCAAAACCGGAAAAGCCGCGCACCAGCCCGGCCACCGCCGCAGCGGCAACCACGGCCCAGAACGCCGCATCCAGTTCGAGCGGAAACCCCGTCATGCCATCCCCCCACCCGCCTGTGGCATGTCACCCCGGTCCGCACAAGCGGCAGGGCAGCCCGGTGTTTTCTTTTTGTTCACATCGGGCCTTTAAGCCGCTAGCGTTGGCGCGAGGACGAGATGAACGAAACGATTCGCATCATCGGCATCGATCCGGGGCTGCGGCGCACCGGCTGGGGCGTCGTGGACAGCGCCGGCAATGCGCTGCGCTTTGTGGCGGCCGGCACTGTCCGCTCCGAGGCGAGCGCCGAACTTGCCGTGCGGCTGTGCCAGATCCACGAGCAGTTGACGGCGGTGCTGGGCACCCACACGCCGCACGAGGCCGCCGTCGAGGCCACCTTCGTCAACAAGGATGCGTCCGCCACGCTGAAGCTTGGCCAGGCGCGCGGCATCGCCATGCTGGTGCCTGCGCTTGCCGGCCTGCCGGTCGCCGAATATGCGCCCAATGCCGTCAAGAAGGCTGTCATTGGCGTCGGCCATGGCGGCAAGGGCCAGATAGCCATGATGGTGCGCACGCTTTTGCCCAAGGCCGTGTTCGACACCGAGGACGCCGCCGATGCGCTGGCCATCGCCATCTGCCACAGCCACCATCGCGGCGCGGCGGCGCTGGCAAAGCGGGTCGCGGCGCAATGATCGGCAAACTCAAGGGCACCATCGACGAGATCGGCGAAGATCATGTGATCGTCGACGTCCACGGCGTCGGCTATGTCGCCTTCTGCCCGGCGCGGACGCTTGCCAACCTGAACGCCGGCGAGGCGGCGGTGCTGTTCATCGAGACCTATGTCCGCGAAGATCAGCTCAGACTGTTCGGCTTCCAGACGGCGCTGGAGCGCGAATGGTTCCGTCTTCTGCAGGGTGTCCAGGGGGTCGGCGCCAAGGTGGCGCTCGCTGTCCTCTCCACCCTGTCCGCTGCCGATCTCGCCAATGCGATCGCCCTACAGGACAAGGCGATGGTCTCCCGCGCGCCGGGCATCGGACCCAAGGTCGCCCAGCGCATCGTCACCGAACTCAAGAGCAAGGCGCCCGCCTTTGCGGGCGACGCGGCCGGCGCCATCGGCCTCAAGCAGGAAATCGGCGAAGGGGCCGCCCCCGCGCCGGTCGCCGATGCGGTCTCCGCGCTCGCCAATCTCGGCTACAGCCGCGATCAGGCCGCCAACGCGGTGGCCACCGCGCTCAAGAATGCCGGCGAAGAGGCCGACAGCGCGACGCTGATCCGCCAGGGCCTGAAGGAGCTGGCGCGGTGAGCGCTTGCCAAAACGCCATGTCTGACGGCAAGACGGACATATGACCGAGCCCGCCCGCCTGATCTCCGCCGACAAGCGCGACGAGGATGCCGACGCCTCCCTGCGGCCGCGCACGCTCGACGATTTCACCGGCCAGGCGGCGGCGCGCGCCAACCTCAAGGTCTTCATCGAGGCGGCCAAAAAGCGCGGCGAGGCGCTCGACCATGTGCTGTTCGTCGGCCCACCCGGCCTTGGCAAGACGACGCTGGCCCAGATCATGGCGAACGAATTGGGCGTCAATTTCCGCGCCACCTCCGGCCCGGTGATCGCCAAGGCGGGCGATCTGGCCGCGCTCCTGACCAATCTCGAAGAACGCGATGTCCTGTTCATCGACGAGATCCACCGGCTCAACCCGGCGGTCGAGGAGATCCTCTATCCGGCGATGGAGGACTTCCAGCTCGACCTGATCATCGGCGAAGGGCCGGCGGCGCGTTCGGTCAAGATCGATCTGGCCAAATTCACGCTGGTTGCCGCCACAACGCGCCTCGGCCTTCTGACGACGCCGCTGCGCGACCGGTTCGGCATTCCGGTGCGGCTCAATTTCTACACCGCCGAGGAGCTGGAGACGATCGTCACGCGCGGCGCCCGCATCATGGGCCTGCCGATGGGCGGCGATGGCGCCCGCGAGATCGCCACCCGCGCCCGCGGCACGCCGCGCATCGCCGGCCGGCTTTTGAGGCGCGTGCGCGATTTCGCCGATGTCGCCGGCGCCGACAAGGTCGACCGAACCGTTGCCGACGAGGCGCTGTCCCGGCTTGAGGTCGACACGATCGGCCTCGATGAACTCGACCGGCGCTATCTGAACCAGATCGCCCGCAATTTCGGCGGCGGTCCGGTCGGCATCGAGACCATCGCCGCGGCCCTCTCCGAGCCGCGCGATGCGATCGAGGACATCATCGAGCCGTTCCTGATCCAGCAGGGTTTCATCCAGCGCACGCCGCGCGGCCGAATCCTGACGGCCAATGCCTGGGGTCATCTGGGCCTGACCGCCCCGGCGGACCTTGCCGCCACGCAGGCAGGGCTGTTTGACGACGGCGATTAGGCCTGCAACGACACCCCAGCGTGACGTCCAGTTCTTGCCCGACTTGCCTGCAATCAAAGCGTTAGAGCCGTTTCGCGCGGATAACCATGGCCGCGCAATGGGACAACTATCGCCCTGATCCGGTGCCGGCTGGCATAGAGGACTGCCCCTTTGACAAAAGCCAGCATCCTTTTCCCCGCGACCTTTGCGGTCATGATCGCCCATATCATCTGGGCCATGAACTTGGTCGGCACGGGCATCGAGGAACTGGTGACCGGCTACGGCTTGCCCCTGCTTGTCTTGGCGATGCTGGTCTTGGTGGCGGTGTTGCCCTCTGTCACCGAACGGATCGAAGGTCACAGGGCAAAATCGCTCCTTGATGACATCGGGCAGCTGCTTCAAATCGGCATCATCGGCGGCTTTCTTGGTTCGTTGGCGCAACTCTTGGTCTGGCGCCGCACCTATGATCTGAAGGATGTCTTCACCGGTTACGGATGGCCCTTGGTGTTCCTCATCCTGCTGGTCGCCACGGTCACGCTTGTCCTTGTCGTCAACAGCGTCCGCGAACGAAAAATGGGGCTGGTTGCATCCACATTCTCATTCTTCGTGGCCTGCACAGTGTTCACGGTCTTCTCGGCCATCTACGTGTTCATCTCGCTGTCCGATACGACCGAAGACTGCCTCCATCATGTAACGCAAGGCCCTGCCAGGGATTCTTGCATCCTGGAGCACGGCACCGGCGCCGATTGCGACCTGATCGAGGACCGGTCAATTCGCGATCAGTGCTACATCAAGCACGCCCGCCCGCTTGAGTGACCGTGCCGGGTGTGCCGTCCGCGCACGCCGCGTGGCCGCATACTGATTGCCGATGCCTGGGGCCATCTGGGCCTGACTGCTCCAAGCGATCTCGCCGCCATGCCGGCGGGACTGATTGAAGAGGGCAGGCAGTGGGCGATTCCACATAGACCTCCCGATCCCTCCCGAAATGAAGCACGACGTGAGAAACTGAACACCGCCTTGTCAGCAATGGAGAAAGGGCGGCGGCACTCGGTGCTCTAACGAACACCGAGAAGTCCCAACCAAGCTCAATGGCTAATTCTCGGTCAGCATATGACTGTCTTCAGCCGTCAAATCGAGGCCGTAGGCCACCCTCATCTGCTCAATGAAGGCCAGGCTTTCTTCACCAAACGGCGGCTTGCCCTCGAAGCTGTGCAGAACGATGCCTTCGATGAGGTCACCCAAGCCGATGTCGTGTTTCGCAGATATGGCCTTCAGCACCTGAAGGACCCGCTTCTCAAGCCGAACCCCGGTCTGCACCCGTTCGACCTTCTTTTTCTGTGCGCTCATGTTCATCTCGCATCGGCTCTTTACACTTTGGTAAATTGGTACCAAGTTACCACTCAATTTGCAAGCCATGGGCCTCGGATGAGCAACGCGGCAGAACCCATAAAGGCAGGCACAGGCCTTTCGATGAACCTTCAGGGAGTCTTGTGGGCTCTTTTGGCGACGGGATTGTTTGCCACGGTCGCTGCACTGGCGAAGTTCGCGGTCACTGAGTACCACGTGCTTCAGATCCTGTTTTTCCGGCAAGTCATTGTGTTTTTGTCGTCTCTTCCGAGCATCGCCAAAGGCTTTCCTGAAGCGATGAAGACCGACCGCCCTGGGCTTCATGGAGTGAGGCTGATTGGAGCCTTCATCGCCCTTTCAATGAGCATCTGGGCCGTCGCGGTACTGCCCCTGACCACCGCGATCACATTGGCCTTCGCCCAGGTGTTTTTTGTGGCTCTCTTGTCCATGTGGTTTTTGAATGAACCTGTCGGTCTGCATCGAATGTCCGCAGTGCTGGCCGGTTTCATCGGCGTCATCGTTGTGATGCGACCCGGCGTTGACGGCCTGATCAACATCCACGCCCTCATCCCGCTGACAGGTGCCGCAGGGGCGGCGTTCGCGGTTGTCTCGGTCAGACGGCTTTCCCAAACAGAAGCCACCGCAACGCTGTTGTTCTATCAGGCTGCGTTTGTCGGGCTGCTCGCTGGAGTTCCGCTGATCTGGCTCTGGGTAACACCCGACGTGTTTGGGTTCTTCCTTCTCGTCGCAATGGGAGTTCTTGCAACCATTGCCCAATGGGTCGGGGTGAAGGCGCTTCGGCTTGGAGAGGCCAGCGTGATCGGGAACATCCAATACACGCAACTGATCTACGCCGCGATCCTGGGCTATCTGATTTTCGATGAGGTCCCAGATGCCCACACGTTGATCGGTGCGGCCGTCATTGTCGCGTCGGCTCTCTACATCGTTCATCGAGAAACGATCAGAAAGCGCGCCTGATTGTCGGCGCGGTTTCAAGAGCGGGCATTCACTCCATTTCGTGCGATGGACAGGCTGAACTCAAACAGCCCGTTCACCAACCCAACCGTCCGCCCCGCCTCTAATCCGTCAAATTCCAGATCAGCTGGTCATAGAGCGGCAGGTCGAGGGGTTCGCCCGAATAGCCCTGCATCAGGCCGAAGGCGCCGCCCACCGACCAGACCGACCATGAAAAACCGTTCGCTTCGGCCAGCCCGATCATCGCGCGCATATAGTTGAGCCGGTATTGCGCGGGCACATCGAGATCGGTGCCCCATTCACGGCCGATCATGCCGAACTCGCCCATGAAGATGCGGTCGCGGGCTATGCCATGCGTGTCGGCCCAGCCGGTCACAGTGGCAAACATCGGCGCCAGCGCATCGGCGGAGTCACTCATCTTCCGCATCTCGCGCACACTGTCTTCGAGATAGGTGAGCGCGCGGCGCGCGTCGCGGCCGCTCAATGAGGCGCGAATGCGCCGGGCGCTGTCGGCGGCCACCGCGTCCAGCGCCGCCGCATCGACCGCATCGGGCGGCCATGGAATGCCCCGCAGATGGGCGACGATGTCGCCGCCCCATGTCGCCCCCTGATGGGTGACATAGAACGGCTCGTAGCCGTGAAAGCTCCAAAGCGTGTTGGAATCGTCGATCGGGCGCGGATCGACCGCGGCGAGCCCGTCCGCCGAGCCCCAGCAGGCGCCGGTCAGGACCAACGTGATGTCACCATTGGTGGCCCGCGCCGCGCCATGCAGCCGTTCGAGTTTCTTCTGCCAGCGCGCCTGCTCGCCCGCGTCGTAACAGTTCAGCGTCGGCTCGTTGATTACCTCAAGCGCCACCATGCTCGCCGGCCAGCGCGACAGATCGCCCGAAAGCCGCGCCACCAGATCGACATAACGGTCGAAGGCCTTTTCACTGCTCTGCAATTGCGTCGTGCCGACATAGCCGTCGCCGCTACCGCGCGGAATCGTGTGCAGATCGACGATCACCTTGAGGCCCGCGCCCCGGATCGTGGCAATCGCCCTGTCCATGCCGGCCAGCAACTCGCTCAGCCGCTTGGGGTCGTCATCGTGCAGAAAGAAAGCCGGCTCCAGCGGCATGCGGATGGTGTCGTAGCCGGCCGCCTTCAGATCGGCGAAGTCTTCAGGGCCCAGATGGCGCCGCCATTCGGGGAAATTGGCGATCACATCCGCATCGTTCCAGCGCGAAATGTCGGGCCATTCGACCCACAGATTGGTGGCGATCGCCCGGCGCACCTCGAACGTCGCCGCGGCCGCCGGCAGCGCGCACGCAAGGATCAGGACGGTCAGCGCGGCGCGCAGGCTTGCAATCATCGCAGCGATTTTCCATTGAGGACAGCCCGCCTCTTATCACGGAGCCCGCGCCCCCATGAGCGAAAACGCCGACAATGGTAAACCCGGCGACACGCTCATCGTGCCGCTCGACGGCGCGGTCGAGGACGGCGTCCACCGCTTCACGGCGCGCATCTACTATGCCGACACCGATTTTTCCGGCGCGGTCTACCATGCCCGCTATCTCGAACTGCTCGAGCGCGGCCGGTCGGACTATCTGCGCTGCCTGGGCGTCTATCACACCGAGCTTGCCGGCCGCGACACGCCGCTCTTCTGGGTGGTGCGCCGCATGGAGATCGATTTCCGCGCCGCCGCGCGCATCGACGACATCGTCACGGTCGAAACCCGTTTGGCCGAACTGCACAAGGCGCGCATCGTCATGGCGCAAACGATCCTGCGCGATGGCGCACCGATCCTGACTGCCTCGGTCACCGCCGCCCTGATCAACGATCGGGCACGCCCGCAGCGTATGCCGCGCGACTGGGCCGACCTGTTCGGCGGCCTGACGTCCTAACCCATCCTTAAGGATAACCGATTATGAACGCGGACGGACGAAGCGGCGATCGTGCCGCCATCGTTTGACCGAATTTCTGCTTGAAAGGGCGAGCCGGACATGTCCGGTCCGGTGCCTTCAGGCGAAAGATGCTGTCCTGTCCGGCATCCGCCCGCCGGCCCTTCGAATTCAAGGAAACGACCATGGAAACGCTACCGCTGGCCGCACCCGCGCACGACATGTCGATCTACGGCCTGTTCATGCAGGCGGGCTGGATCGTCAAGGCGGTGATGATCGGCCTGCTTGCCGCCTCGATCTGGTCCTGGGCGATAATCATCGACAAATCGATGGCCTATGCGCGCATGCGCCGACAGCTCGCCCGGTTCGAGGAAAATTTCTGGTCCGGCCAGTCGCTCGAGGAACTCTACCGCACGCTCGCCGACCGCAAGGTCTCCGGCATGGGCGCGCTGTTTGTCGCTGCCATGCGCGAATGGAAGAAGTCGTTCGAGCGTGGAGCCCGCTCACCGATCAGCCTGCAAAGCCGCATCGACCGTGCGATGGACGTGGCGCTTGGCCGCGAGATGGAGCGACTGGAAAGCCGGCTGGGTTTCCTAGCCTCGGTCGGCTCGGTGGCCGTTTATGTCGGCCTGTTCGGCACGGTGATCGGCATCATGACCTCGTTTCAGGCCATCGCCGGATCGGAATCGACCAATCTGGCCGTCGTCGCGCCGGGGATCGCCGAGGCGCTTCTGGCAACCGCCATCGGCCTTGTGGCTGCCATTCCGGCGCTCGTCGCCTACAACAAGCTGATCAACGATGCCGGCAAGCTGGGCGCGCGCATGGAAGCGTTCGCCGACGAATTCTCCGCCATCCTGTCGCGCCAGATCGACGAGCGCGCCGCCCAGGGCCAGCGCCAGGCCGCCGAATAGGAGCCCGCCATGACCACCTATGCAGGCGGATGGGTCTCGCGGCGCCGGCGCAACCGCCGTCCGCGCGCCGCGCGCCCGATTTCCGAGATCAACGTCACGCCCTTTGTCGACGTGATGCTGGTGCTCTTGATCATCTTCATGGTCGCCGCGCCGCTGCTGACGGTCGGCGTGCCGATCGACCTGCCCGAAAGCCGTGCCCAGCAGCTCAATTCCGACACTCAGCCGATCACGATTTCGATCAACGATGAAGGCCAGGTGTTTATCCAGGAGACCGAGATCGCCATCGGCGATGTGGTGCCCCGGCTCGAAGCGATCGCCCAGACCGGCTATGACGAGCGGATCTATATCCGTGCCGACCGGGTGACCGATTACGGCACGGTGATGGCGGTGATGGGCCGGATCAACCAGGCCGGCTACCGCAACCTTGGCCTTGTGACCCTGCAAGAGCAGGACCAGTAGGCCGATGCGCGCCGGCCTTGCCACATCGGCGACGCTGCACGCGCTCCTGCTCGGATGGGGAATGATCTCCCTGTCCGCGCCGGCGTCGTTCGACGTCGACGATGTCGAGGCGCTGCCGGTCGAACTGGTCAGCTTGGCCGAGATCACCCAAATTCAGGAAGGCGCCGAGGACGCGCCGGTCGAAGGTCCGTCCGCGCCAGAGCCGGCAACGCCGGACGAGCCCGAGCCCGAGGCGGTCAATATCGGCGACAATGAGCGCGACCAGGGAACGCCCGAAACCGAAGAGCAGCAGCCCGTCGAAGTGGAGGAAGCGCGCCTGCCGGAGCCGGTCGAGACGCCGGTCCCCGCGCCCGCCGATCGCCCCGAACCCGAACCGGTCGCCGAACCGCAGCCCGAGGAACCGTCGACGCCGGCCACAGAACTTGCTCCAGAGCCGGAACCGGCCCAGGAAGTCGCGCCCGACCCGATCGAGGAAGTGATCGAGTCGGCCGAGCCGGAGCCGGCCCCCGAGCCGGAGTTCGTCGAACTGCCGCAGGACCTGCCGACGCCGTCCGCGCGCCCCGAACGGCCGCCCGCGCAGACCGCCGAAACGCCGAACCGGCAGGATGAGGAAGCGCCGCGCGAGCAGGCCGCGACCACTCCGCAAACCAACGACGAATCCGACACAGACGAAGTGGCCAATCTTCTCAACCGCGAGCGCGGGTCCGGCGGCGGCGCCGCCTCGTCCGACCAGACCGCGTCGCTCGGCGGCGACCGCTCGACCGGCGGCACTACGCTAACCCAGAGCGAGATGGACGCGCTGCGCAACCAGATCCAGGCCTGTTGGAGCCCGCCGGCCGGTGTGATCGACGCCGGCCAACTGCGCGTCTCTGTGCGGTTCCGTCTCGACCCGTCCGGCCGCGTCGAGGGCCAGCCCTCGATCACCAACAGTTCCGGCAACCGCCAGGCGGACGAGAGCGCCCGCCGCGCGGTGCTCCGCTGCGGCCTTAACGGTTACAACCTGCCGGCCGACAAGTATGAGGCCTGGCGCGACGTGGTGGTCAACTTCGATCCCAGCGACATGTTCTGAGCAATGACGAAGCCATTTTCCTGTCGCGGCAACGCGCACACCATTGACACATCTCTGCCGCATAGCGTCCCTAACCGGACGCCCACCCATGGCTGAGCCAAAGGATTGACCATGATGATGACACACCGTTCCGGCCGGCTGGCGGCCCTGCTCGTGGCGATGATGGCGCTGTTTGCGGCCACCGCCCTGCCCGCCCGCGCGCTTGTCGAGATCGACATCAACCAGGGCAATATCGAGCCGCTGCCCATCGCGGTCACCGACTTCATCTCCGGCGACGGCATCGGCGCGCAGATCAGCCAGGTTGTCTCCGACAATCTGCGGCGCTCAGGTCTGTTCACCCCGGTCGACAAGGGTGCCTTCATCGAACAGGTCTCCAATCCCGACGCCGCGCCGCGCTTTGAAGACTGGCGCGTCATCAATGCCCAGGCGCTGGTCACCGGGCGCGTCACCGAGGAAGGCGGCGGCCGGCTGCGCGCCGAGTTCCGCCTGTGGGACACTTTCGCCGGCGAACAGATGACCGGCGAGCAGTTCTTCACCAACCGCGAAAACTGGCGCCGCGTCGCCCACATCATCTCGGACGCCATCTTCGAACGGCTGACCGGCGAGAAGGGTTATTTCGACACGCGCATCGTCTATGTCGCCGAGAGCGGCCCGCGCGACAACCGCACCAAGCGCCTCGCCATCATGGATCAGGACGGCTACAACAACCGCTACCTCACCCAGGGTGGCGACATTGTCTTGACGCCGCGTTTTTCGCCCTCGCGCCAGGAAATCACCTATATGGACTTCGCCGGCGGCGAGCCGAAGGTGTACCTGCTTCAGCTCGAAACCGGCCAGCGCGAACTGGTCGGCGACTTTCCCGGCATGACCTTCAGCCCGCGCTTTTCGCCCGACGGGCAGAAGGTCGTCATGAGCCTTCAGCAGCCCGACGGCAACGCCAACATCTATGCGATGGACCTGCGCTCGCGGAACACGACGCGGCTGACCAATTCGGCCTCGATCGACACCTCGCCCTCCTATGCGCCCGACGGCAGCCGCATCGTCTTTGAATCCGACCGGGGCGGCCGCCAGCAGCTCTATGTGATGGGCGCCAATGGTGGCGGCGCCACCCGCATCTCGTTCGGCAACGGCTCCTACTCGACGCCGGTCTGGTCGCCCCGCGGCGACCTGATCGCCTTCACCAAACAGTCCGGCGGCCAGTTTTCGATCGGCGTGATGCGTCCCGACGGCTCCGGCGAACGCATCCTGACCACCGGCTTCCACAATGAGGGACCGACCTGGGCGCCCAATGGCCGCTATCTGATGTTCTTCCGCCAGAATTCCGGCGCCGGCGGCCCGCAGATCTTCTCGATCGATCTGACCGGCCGCAACGAACAGCCCGTGCCCATCCAGGGCTATGCGTCCGATCCGGCTTGGTCGCCGCTTCTGGAGTAATCGCGGCCCGACAGCGAAACCGTTCCGCCCCGTTGTCGCCGCATTTGACCGGCACCGCGGGCGCCGGCGCGAAAGACGCCGTAAACACGGTCCGTTAACCGTCTTCTTCAAACGGCGGTTAACTCCGATAGGGTTACCAAAAGGCTTCGGCCATCGTTAAGATGCGACCGATCCCGTCTCGAACCAAGAGGTATTGGCCATGGGCCGAGCTCACATGCGTCCGGCGCGCGCCGCCATCATCGTCGCCCTTGCGGCCCTGACGATCACCGGCTGCGCCCAGAACCGCAACAATCTGCCGAACAACGCCGCCGATCTGGGTCTTTCGGGCGCCGCGCCCGGCTCGACCCAGGACTTTACCGTCAATGTCGGCGACCGCATCTTCTTCGACACCGATTCCTCGGTGATCCGCGCCGACGCGCAAGCGACGCTGGCGCGCCAGGCGCAGTGGCTGAGCCAGTATCCGAACTACCAGATCACCATTGAAGGCCACGCCGACGAGCGCGGCACGCGCGAATACAACCTCGCGCTCGGCGCCCGCCGCGCCGCAGCCACCAAGGCCTTTCTGGAATCGCGCGGCGTGAACGGCACGCGCCTGCGCACCATCTCGTTCGGCAAGGAACGCCCCGTCGCCACCTGCGATGCGGCCTCGTGCTGGAACCAGAACCGGCGCGCCGTCACGGTCCTCACCGGCCAGGGAAGCTGACCGGCCCGGCGCTTCGCCGGACTGATACATGAATGTCACAAAGTGGCTCCGGCATGCGCCGGGGCCGCTTTTTTGTTGACCCGGCGGCGCCCGTCACCAAATTTTCGTCCCACTGGCGGCGCATGAGAGCGGCCAGATCGAAACGCCATGCCGTTCCACCGGGGGAAAACGAGCTTGACCAGACCGAAACACATTCTTTGGGGCCTTCCGGCGCTGTGCCTTTTCGGCCTTGTCGCCTGGACCGCGCCGGCCGCCGCGCAGATCACCGATCCGCGCGTCCTGCAGCTTGAGGAACAGGTGCGCCAGCTCACCGGCCGGCTTGAAGAGCTGAATTTCCAGCTTCTGCAGATGCAGGAGCAGCTGCGCCGCCAGCAAGAGGACAATGAATTCCGCCTGCAACAGCTCGAAGACCGGCAGCAAGGCGCACTCGAACCACAGACCGGCGGCAGCGCCGTCGCTTCGACCGATCAGGACAAGGCGCCGCGCATCGTTCAAGACGCTCAGCAGGGCGCGGCCCCAGGCGATCTGGGCACACTGACCATCGATCAGAACGGCGCCGTCTCCGGCGCCGGGATCGATTTCTCCGAAAGCGGCATCGGTGCCGCCATCGGCAGCGAGCAGACCAACGCGATCTCCGGTGCGGACGGCGCGGAACCGCTCTACCGGACCGGCTACGACCATGTGCTGAACGGCGATTATGCGCTCGCCGAACAGGTGTTCGAGCGCTTCGTCGAACTCTATCCGAACGACGAGCTGGTCGCCGATGCCCGTTTCTGGCTCGGTGAGAGCGTTCTGGCCCAGGGCCGGTTTGAGGATGCCGCGGAAATCTTCATCGACACGCGCGCGCGCCATCCTCAAGCCGGCAAGGCGGCCGAAACCATGCTGAAGATCGGCACGATCATGGCCGCCTTGGGCGACCGCAACATTGCCTGCGTGACATTTGCCGACGCGCTGCGCACCCACCCCTCCATGACCGCGAGCCTGCGCCAGCGCATCGAGGCTGAATACGCCAAGGCGCAGTGCTGACCCGACAAGCACAGGCCAGCACCATCGCCTCGCCCGAAGAGCGCGCGGTCGTGGCGTTCGGTCGGCTTGCCCTGCCTGCCAGGTCGAGCGTGATCCTCGCCGTCTCCGGCGGCGGCGATTCCGTCGCGTTGATGCATCTGGCCCGCCGCCATTTCGCGAACCATCGGCCCGATGTCGGCCTACTTGCGGCCACGATCGACCATGGCCTGCGCGCGGATGCCGCCGACGAAGCCCGCCAAGTCGCCCGGACCTGCGGTGCCCTCGGCATAGGGCATGTCACGCTGCGCTGGGCTGGCGGCAAACCAAGCAGCGGTGTCCAGACCGCAGCACGGCAGGCCCGCTATTCACTTCTTACCGAATTGGCAGCTCAGCACCAAAGCCCCATCGTCCTGACCGGCCACACCGAAGACGACCAAGCCGAGACCGTGGCCATGCGCGCGGCACGGGCCGAAACCGGCCGCGGCCTGGCGGGGATCGACGAAGCGGCGCTGAGCGCCCGCCGCGTCTGGTTCGTGCGCCCGTTCCTGAGCCTCGGGCGGCTCGAACTGCGCCGCTGGCTGGCGGCGCATGGCCATGGCTGGATCGACGATCCGTCCAATAACCACCGGCGCTTCGAGCGCGTGCGCGTCCGCGCCGACCTTGCACGCGATCCCCCCAAGCGGGATGCCCTGCTTGCCAAGGCCGCGCGACACATGAAATGCCGGCGCAGGGACGCCATGGAAGGCGCCGCCTGCCTCGATGACCGGACGATCTGGCGAAAGACCGAGGATGGCGCACGCTTCATGCCCGCCGACGTCGCCAGCATGTCCGCCCCCGCGCTGACCGCCGCCATGGCCGCCCAACTGGCCTGGACCGGCCGCCTGCCGCGCATCGCCGATACAACGCGCGCCGAACGGGCGCTCGATTTCTGTTGCACCGCCCCGAACGGCGCGGCACTGACCATCGGCGGATGCCGACTGCACAAGAAAAGCGGGGTCGTGACGATCCTGCCCGAGCCGCGCAACCGGCGCGAGGCCGGCGAACGCGGCTTTGAGACCTTGCTGGCATCGGCCGACTGGCCGCTGGCCGACGCGCTGGCACGCCTGCACGATGCGGAGCCCTTCCTGCCGCCGCCATTCACCAAAAGCTGACGGCGGTGCGGCGCAATGGTCGCATCAGGCCCGGATTGCCTTGGCAAATCGGGCACGGAAACCTATCTTCCATGCAATATCACGGCACGCGCCGCCGCCCGGCGCCCAAGGGAAGCACTTGATGAACCCCAATTACCGCAATTTTGCCCTGTGGGCGATCATCGCGCTGATGCTGGTCGCCCTGTTCAACATGTTCCAGGCGCCAAGCGACACGGCCGCCGCGCGCGACGTGTCCTACACCCAGTTCCTGCAGGATGTCGCCAATGGCCGCGTTGAATCGGTGACCATCCAGGGCGAGCAGATTGTCGGCACCTATGGCGACACGGGCGCCACCTTCCAGACCTTCTCGCCCGGCGACCCCGAGCTTGTCGCACGGCTCGAGGATCGCGGCGTTGAAATTCGCGCACGGCCGGAAAGCGACGGCTCCAATTCGTTCATGGCGGTGCTCCTGTCCTGGTTGCCCATGATCATCATTCTGGGCGTCTGGATCTTCTTCATGCGCCAGATGCAGGGCGGCGGATCGCGCGCAATGGGCTTCGGCAAGTCCAAGGCAAAACTCCTGACTGAGGCGCACGGCCGCGTGACCTTCAACGATGTCGCCGGCGTGGATGAAGCCAAGCAGGACCTGGAGGAGATCGTCGAGTTCCTGCGCGACCCGCAGAAGTTCCAGCGCCTGGGCGGCAAGATCCCGCGCGGCGTGCTCTTGGTTGGCCCGCCCGGAACCGGCAAGACGCTGCTGGCGCGCTCGGTCGCCGGCGAAGCCAATGTGCCCTTCTTCACCATTTCGGGTTCGGACTTCGTCGAGATGTTCGTCGGCGTCGGCGCCAGCCGCGTGCGCGACATGTTCGAGCAGGCCAAGAAGAACAGCCCTTGCATCATCTTCATCGACGAGATCGACGCCGTCGGCCGCCATCGCGGTGCCGGCCTTGGCGGCGGCAATGATGAGCGCGAGCAGACGCTCAACCAGCTTCTGGTCGAGATGGACGGCTTTGAAGCCAACGAGTCGATCATCCTGATCGCCGCAACCAACCGCCCAGACGTTCTCGACCCGGCGCTGCTGCGTCCCGGCCGCTTCGACCGCCAGGTGGTCGTTCCGAACCCGGACATTATCGGCCGCGAGAAGATCCTGAAGGTGCATGTGCGCAACGTGCCGCTGGCACCCAATGTCGATCTCAAGACGATTGCACGCGGCACCCCCGGCTTCTCCGGCGCCGACCTGATGAACCTTGTCAACGAGGCCGCGCTGATGGCCGCCCGCCGCAACAAGCGGCTGGTCACCATGCTCGAATTCGAGGACGCCAAAGACAAGGTGATGATGGGCGCCGAACGCCGGTCGAGCGCCATGACCGAGGAAGAAAAGACCCTGACCGCCTATCACGAGGCCGGTCATGCGATCCTCGCGCTCAACGTGCCCTCGTCCGACCCGGTGCACAAGGCGACCATCATTCCGCGCGGCCGGGCTCTCGGCATGGTCATGCAGCTTCCCGAGGGCGACCGCTACTCGATGAGCTACAGATACATGATCTCGCGCCTTGCGATCATGATGGGCGGCCGCGCCGCCGAGGAGATCAAGTTCGGCAAGGAGAACATCACGTCGGGTGCTTCCTCGGACATCGAGCAGGCCACCAAGCTGGCCCGCGCCATGGTCACGCAATGGGGCTTCTCGGACGAGCTGGGCCAGGTCGCCTATGGCGAAAACCAGCAGGAAGTGTTCCTGGGCCATTCGGTCGCCCAGCAGCAGAACATGTCCGAGGCGACCGCCGAGACGATCGACGCCGAAGTGCGCAAGCTGATCGACGAGGCCTACAAGACGGCGATCGACATCCTCACCGACCGCAAGGAGGACTGGATCACGCTCGCCGAGGGCCTGCTCGAGTATGAGACGCTGTCGGGCGACGAGATCAAGGAACTGCTCGCCGGCAAGAAGCCCTCGCGCGACATGGGCGACGACACGCCGCCCTCGCGCGGTTCGGCAGTGCCCAAGACCGGCGCCGCCAAGCGCCCCTCGCGCGGCAAGGGCGACGAGCCCGATCCAGGCATGGAACCGCAAACACCCTGATAAGCGCACAAAACCCCGCCTTCCCGGCGGGGTTTTTGCTTGATGCCTGTGTCGTGAGGGGTGCACCGCAACAAAAAACCCCGGCCGGAGCCGGGGTCTGTGTAAGGTCAGCGGGACGGCGGGGCTCAGATGCCCAGGCCCTCGTAACGCTTCTGGAACTTGGAAACGCGGCCGCCTCGGTCGATCAGACCCTGCTGGCCACCGGTCCAGGCCGGATGCGAGGTGGGGTCGATGTCGAGGTTGAGCGTGTCGCCCTCAGAACCCCAAGTCGAACGCGTCATGTATTCGGTACCGTCGGTCATGACGACCTTGATCATGTGATAGTCGGGATGGATGTCGGCTTTCATCGTCTTGTCCGTCTAAAGTGGTGTGGCGAAATCGACCGTTGATCATCGCCGCCGGTTTTGGAAAGGAAAAGCCGTGAACGTCCGGCCCACGGCTTCAAAAAGCATGGCCGGCGCTATACACCAGCGCGGCATGGCAAACAAGAGCAGCCGACCGCAATCGGCACGGTACGCAAAGCCGGCGAAATCGGGGGAAAGATGAGCAGGCAGACGACAGCTCTCACGGCAGTGCCGGAAGGGTCTTCGCAAGCGGAGGAAACGCGTTCGCTGCGCCCGCTGGCGCGCATCCTGCCTTACATGCTGCGCTACAAGGGTCTGCTGGCCGGCGCCGCCTTCTTCCTGTTTCTGGCCGCCGGGACGACGCTGGCCCTGCCGCTCGCCGTGCGCCGGATGATCGATTACGGCTTTTCCGGCAACGATGCGGCGCTGATCAATCAGTACTTCTCGATGATGATCGTCATCGCCGTACTGCTCGCCGTTGCAAGCGCCATGCGCTACTACTTCGTCATCATACTGGGCGAGCGGGTCGTGACCGACCTGCGCCGCGATGTCTTCGCCCACGTCATGACGCTGTCACCGACCTTCTACGACACGGCCCGCTCGGGCGAGATCGTTTCGCGCCTGACCGCCGACGCCACCCAGATCAAGTCCGCCGTCGGCGCCACCGCGTCGCTCGCCCTGCGCAATACGATCCTGGGTATCGGCGCGCTGATCATGATGATCGTCACCAGCCCGCAATTGTCGGGCCTGGTCGTCGGCGCCATTCCGCTGATCGTGTTGCCGATCATCGTCTTCGGGCGCCGCGTGCGCAAACGCTCCCGCGCGGCACAGGACACGCTGGCGGAAGCCTCGGCCTATGCCAGTGAAGCGATCGGCGCTGTGCGCGCCTTCCAGAGCTTCACCAACGAACTGTTCGCCGGCCGTTTTTATGGCGGTGCCGTCGACAGGGCGTTCGGCGCCGCGCGCCTCGCCGTGCGCGCCCGCGCCGGGCTCACCGCCTTTGCGATCTTCCTGATCTTCTCATCGGTCGTCGCGGTCCTGTGGATCGGCGCGCAGGGCGTCCTTGCCGGCACCACGTCGCCGGGCACGCTCGGCCAGTTCCTGCTCTACGCGGTGTTCGCCGCCGGCGCGCTCGGCGCGCTGTCGGAGGTCTGGGGCGAAGTGCAGCAAGCCGCGGGCGCCGCCGAACGGCTGACCGAACTGCTCGGCGAGGACCCGCTTATCGCCTCTCCGGAAAACCCGGTGTCCCTGCCCGCTCCTCCGCTTGGCACAGTCAGCTTCGACGAGGTCACCTTCGCCTATCCGACGCGGCTCGAAGACAGCGCAACGCACGCGCTCAGCCTCTCGGTGGAACCGGGCGAGTCCGTTGCCATTGTCGGCCCCTCGGGCGCCGGTAAATCGACCATCTTCGCGCTGCTGATGCGCCAATACGATCCGCAGGCGGGCATCGTGCGCGTCGACGGTGTCGATCTGCGCCAGGCCGATTTGGCCGAGGCGCGCCGCCGCATGGCCATCGTCCCGCAGGATGTCACCATCCTTTCCGGCTCGGTCGCCGACAATATCGGCTTCGGCAAGCCCGGTGCGACGCGCGAAGAAATCATGGATGCGGCGAAGGCCGCCCAAGCGCACGGCTTCATCGCCGAATTGCCCAACGGTTACGACACCGAAGTGGGCGAGCGCGGCGTGACGCTGTCGGGCGGCCAGCGCCAGCGCGTGGCGATTGCCCGTGCCATCCTGCGCGACGCACCGATCCTGCTTCTGGACGAAGCCACATCGGCTTTGGACGCGGAAAGCGAGACATTGGTCCAAAAGGCGCTGGAGACGCTGATGGAGGGCCGCACCACGCTGGTGATCGCCCACCGGCTCGCCACCATCCGCAAGGCCGACCGCATCCTCGTCATGGATCGCGGCCGCATCGTCGAGGAAGGCAATCACAGCAGCCTTGCCTCGAAGAAGGACGGTGTCTATGCCCGCCTCGCCGAACTGCAGTTCGGCGCGGAGCGGGCGGCATAGGTCCGTCAGACCGGGATTTCAAAGTATGATCATCGAAATCCGCCACTACACGCTGCATGCGGGTCGCCGAGAGGAGTTCATCGAGTTTTTCGAGCGGGAGAACCGCGCGGCGCTGCGCGATGCGGGTATGCTGGTCTTCGGCCCGCTGCGCGACCTCGAAAATCCCGACAAGGTGCACTGGATGCGGGCATTTCCGTCTCTCGAGGAGCGCGAGAAGATCAAGGACGGCTTCTATGGCGGCCCGGTCTGGAACCGTCGGATCGAGCCCGTGGCAATGCCGATGATCGACCACTATGAGGCGGAACTGACCGAGACGACCGCCGGTTTCGAGGACTTTGCCGGCAGGACTTCGCTGTGACCCAATCCTCCATGGCGCCAGACCATCGCGCCGCATGCTGAGGCTCGACCACATCACCGTCATTGCCCCGACGCTGGCTGAAGGCGTGTCGCATGTCCGCGATTGCCTAGGCATTGACGTGCCGTTCGGAACGCACCACCGCTATATGGGCACTCACAATCACCGGCTTCAGCTTGGTGGATCGGTCTATCTGGAGATCGTCGCGCGCGACCCGATGGGGACCGATCCGGGCCGCGCACGCTGGTTCGGTCTCGACGATCAGAATAAGGTCGCATCGGACTGGTCGGAAGGACGACGCCTGCGCGGCTGGGTGGCAAACACCGATAACCTGGCTTCCGTCCTTTCCAGGTACCCGGCGATCTTCGGCGAGGAAGTTCCCCTGCCGCCGAAGGAGCCGGCCTTCGGCTTTTCGATCCCCGGGGACGGAACCCTGCCGCTCCATGGCGCGGCGCCCTCGATCATCGATCATCGCGGCGATCCGACGTCGATGGCGGACATTCCCGATCTGGGTGCGCGCCTCCGTTCATGGACGCTCGAGCACCCGGAACCGGCCGTCATCGCCGCATTTCTGGACACGCTTTCCATCGACCGGCCGCCGAAGATCATCCAAGGACCGGACATCCGCTATCGCGCACAGATCAAGACACCTAAGGGGATGAAAGAGCTGACCTGAGCCGGCCTCCGGCCCGCCATCTTCCGGCCGGTCAAAGCGCCGGCCCGATCAGCGCATTTGCTCCCGCATCAGGTTTTCTCGGTATTCGTTCTGAAAGGCCAGCATCCAGCCCGGATATTCCGCCGGCAGCCGGGTGACGGCGTCCAGTGCTTCGAGATCGGCTTCCGTCAGCACGACGTCGGTGGCGCCGATATTGTCGGTCAGCTGGTCGACGCGCTTGGCTCCGAGGATCACGCTGGTCACCACCTTCTGGTGCAGCAGCCACGCAATGGCGACCTGCGGCACCGTGCAGCCCTTGTCGGCGGCAATGGAACGCATCGCATCGACCGCGTCATAGGCGCGGTCCTTGTCGATGGGCGGAAAATCGAACTCCACTCGGCGGCCCTCGGCCGTCTTGCCATCACGGTCGAACTTGCCCGACAGGAAACCGCCGGCGAGCGGGCTCCACACCATCAGGCCGACACCTTCGGACAGCAGCATCGGCACCACTTCCCGTTCCAGATCGCGGCCGGCCAGCGTATAATAGGCCTGTAGCGATACGATCGGTGCCAATTGGCGGGCTTCGGCAATCCCAACCGCCTTGGCGACCTGCCACGCTGCCCAGTTGGAAAGCCCGATATAGCGGACATGTCCCTGCCGGACGAGCATGTCGAGCGCCTCAAGTGTCTCGACAATCGGCGTTGCCGGATCAAATCCGTGGATCTGATAGAGATCGATATGGTCGAGCTGCATCCGTTTGAGACTGGCTCGGACCTGATCGTGGATGTGCCCGCGCGACGCGCCGCGTGCGTTCGGGCCCTCGCCCATCTGCCCGTGCACCTTGGTGGCGACCACGATCTCTTCCCGGACAACATCGAGGTTCTTCAGAGACTGGCCGAGAATCTGTTCGCTCTTGCCCGACGCATAGACATTGGCGGTGTCGATGAAGTTGATGCCGGCATCAAGCGCCGTGCGCACCAGATTGTCGGCGTCGTCCTGCTGAAGCTTGCCGATCTGGCCCCACATGTCGTCCGAGCCGCCGAAGGTCATGGTGCCAAGGCAGAGTTCGGAGACAAAAAGGCCGCTATGGCCAAGGCGTCGATAGCGCATCGATCGGTCCTCCCGGGAAATTCGCCGCACGGCGCGGCGCGGCCAAGCCTCGCAGATCGCGCCCGCCGGAGGCAATGGCGTTGCCGTTCAAATTGTCGAATTGGCGGCGGCGCGTAGCTCCGACCGAAGTCGACTACCGGCCGTCATCGCATGTCGAACAATTCCTGATGAAAGTCGCCGGGCGTCAAACCATGCGCCACCAGATCGTCGCGGATCGCGTGCCCGAACCCGGCGGGCCCGCAGAACCAAACGCTTGCCGTTTCCCAGTCTGGCACCGTCTCGCGCAACACCTGTCCGGTCACCTTCGCGCCTTCGTCGGCAACAAAGAAGTGAAGACTGACATTGCCGGCCTCCGCGTCGGCTCTCAGAAGGTGTTCGGCTTCCTTCTGTCTTGACGGCACAGCGTAAAAGAGATCGACCGCCCGGGTGTCTGGAGACAATGCCCTTTGTTTCATTCCGGCGATGAACGGCGTGATGCCGATGCCCCCCGCAACCCAGACCTGCCGCGGCCTGCGGTCATCGAAAGTGAAGCAGCCATAGGGGCCTTCCACCTCAACGGCTTTGCCAACCTCAAGGCTTTCGGGCAGCAGATTGGTATAGTCGCCAAGCCCCCTTGTGACGATCATCAAGTCGCGCGTGGCCGGATCCCACGCCGAAGCGATGGTGAACGGGTGCTTTCCCTCTTTCTTGTCGAAGGTAACGAAGGCGAACTGGCCGGCTCTGTGCCCCTTCCAGCGATCATCCATCTTGATGTGAGACGATATCACCCGCACATCCAGGAACGGCCGGACGAACTCAATCACGCCGCCCACGCGGTTGCCGCGTCCGATCTGCCGCGTCAGCGCCAATACCGCCGAAACGACGCCGCCCAAAACCAACACGCCGGTCACCCACCCAATCGGTTGCGCCCAGGAGCGGAACTCCATCAGCGCCACGGAGTGGAAAGCAGCGAACAAATAGGTCACCGCCAGAAGCGTATGGGTCGACACGAACACCTTGTAGGGCACCCATTTGATCAACGCCAAAACGATCAGAAGGACTGCCGGGTAGAAACCGAAATTGCCCATCGGACCGGCCATCTCGTGGAACCCGTGCAGGAACGTACGAACCGGGCCCATGGCATCCTCGGCGACCGGCCAGACGCTCTGGCCAATCAGGTCCTCGTCATGACCCATGCCTTCGGCGACACGCATCAGCACCCAGTGGCTGACAGCGGCCACAAGCGCCGCAATACCGAGCCATTTGTGCAGCCGATAGGCTTTGTCCAACCCGTTCAGCCACTGTTCCAGACGGTGCGAACGGGTCGCCAGGATCATCGCCGCGCTCATGATCCCGATCGCCAGTGTGCCCGAGTACTGAACCAGCAGTCGAAACAGGTCCAATTGGGACAACGGCTGCGGCAGGCCATGTTGCGCCGCTGCCCAAAGCAGCGACAGACCGATCAAAAAGGTCCAGAACGCCGACCTGATCCGTTTCATGTGACCCTCGTGCAAGTGGACTGTGCGCGTGGAGCCTTTCCGCCATGCGGCCGGTCAAGTTCGTGCCGGATCAGGCGGAACCGGCTGCGACATGCGTCCGGCGGCCCCGCGTGGCGCTAGCGCGAAACGCAAACCGGCTCATTTACAATTGTTAACTTTCTTCAGCTTGCGCTTGATCCGACTCAGCGAAACCGGTGTCACACCAAGGTAGGACGCGATGTGGCGTTGGGGGACAGCGTCCAGCAGACGCGGGTCCTGTGCGATCAGCGACCTGTACCGGTTCTCGGGGCTTTCGGCGATCCGGTTCAGGAACAGGTCCTGATAGTCCGACATGCACGCCACCGCCACCGACAGCATCTGCCTGACGAACTCCAGCGAGGTTTCAAGAGCTTCGTCGAAGTCGGCCCGGTCGGCGACCCTGAGTTCGGAAGGCACGACCGTTTCCAGGCCGAACTTGCTGGGCACACCCAGATAGAAGCTGTCGAGCGATGACACGATGTCGCCCGGCAGGAAGAACTTGACCGAGATGTCCTCGCCATCATTGTTGAACCAGAGCCGAAGACAGCCGGACTCGACAAGATAGCAATGCTTGCTCACCTCGCCCTGCAGCAGAAGCGTTCGCCTGGCGGGCAGGGACAGCAGCCGGCCTTGTTCTCTCATGGCTTGGCGGAAGGCTGGCGGGCATTTCATCTGGAAACCTCGCGGGTCGCTTGTACGGCGAAAAGCTGCCGGCGGTTAACAAACGATAACGCGCGAGCCGGTACGCGCCTGTAGAGGGGCAAGACATGCCGGTTGCCGCAAGGCAGGTCAACTCGGCGCAATTGTTCAGGCCCAAAACGATCATGGTCGATCGGAGAAAGAGGATCGGGGCATCCCGCGAGAGAAGACATGACCAACTCGAAAACCACAATCGGACGTGCGATCCTTGCCCTCGGCATCTTCTTCGGCTTCGTCAGCTTCTGGTACACGATCGCCTTCACCTGGAACCCGGATTTTGCGGCGGTGAACCTGCCCGAAGGGCCGACGCATTCCAACTATCACGCGTTTCGCGGGGGACTGTTGGCGCTTGCCGTCAACCTCCTACTGGTCTGGGTCGTTGTCAGGGCATCGACGCTCAAGCCCGAATCCTGGGCGATCGTCACGTTCATGGCCGTCTTCTACTACGCCGGCTGGTGGCTCGCTTGGCCGATATGGGGATACCACGCACCCAACATCGTCGCCGAGATGAACCATGTCGGAGGCACGCTTGGCGGTCTTGTCGGGTTGGCCTTGCTCAGACCCAAAGCGGCGACTTCGGCGAGCGCTGAACCTTCGGTCAGGTAAACCTCTAGCGCTCCGTCAGCTTCAACTCGATCCGGCGATTGCGGTCACGGGCCGCGTCCGACGCGTTCGGCTCCAGCGGCTGGAACTCGCCGAAGCCGGCGGCAACGAGGCGATTGGGCGGCACGCCCTCATCGATCAGAAGCTTGACCACCGAGGTGGCGCGCGCCGTTGACAGTTCCCAATTGTCGCGCAGCCGCCCCGCGCCCGACAGCGGAACATCGTCCGTGTGGCCGTCGACCCGCAGCACCCAAGCGATCTCGTCGGGAATTTCCCGTTCCAGATCGAGCAGCGCGCCGGCGAGCTTGGCCAGTTCTTCGCGGCCCGCCTCGTTGATCTCCGTCTGACCCGACGAGAACAGCACCTCGGACTGGAAGACGAAACGGTCACCGACGATGCGGATGTTCTCGCGGTCTGACAGGATGTCCCGCAGCCGGCCGAAAAAGTCCGAGCGGTAGCGGTTGAGTTCCTGCACGCGCTGGGCGAGCGCCACATTCAGCCGCCGGCCGAGATCGGCAATCTTCGCGCTGGCCTCGGCGTCGCGTTCCTCTGAGACCTCGAGTGCACCCTCAAGGGCCGCAATCTGGCTGCGCAGCGCGGCGATCTGCTGGTTGAGCAGTTCGACCTGGCTGAGGGCGCGCTGGCTGACGACGCGCTCCTCTTCCAGTTCGCCGGTCAGCGAGCCGATGCGCGAGCGCGCTTCCTCGTCCTGGCCGGCGCCGGCATCGAGCAATTGTTGGAGCCGCGACCGGTCATCCTCGGCCGCAGCCAGCGAGGCGCGCAGTCCCTGGAGCTGGTCTTCGACATCCTGCCGGTCGGACTGTTCGAGTGCCAGAAGCTGGGTCAGTTCGTTGATCTGCGCGTTCAGCCGGTTGAGCACCTGATCGCGCCCGGTGATCTCGCGGCTCAAAAGGAACTGCGCCAGGACGAACACCGACAAAAGGAACATGATCGCCAGAAGCAGCGTCGACAGCGCATCGACGAAGCCCGGCCAGTAATCGACGCCGGCCGCCCGGCGCCGCGATCGCGCCAGCGCCACGGCCTATCCGCCTTTCTCGAGCTTGGCGAGCACCTTGGCCAGCCGATCGAGCGTCTCGCGCGTCACCTTCTGGTCGCGCGCCTGCGCGTCCACCCAGTCGCGCATCATCTGCTGTTCGCCGCGCATCGACTTGACGAGGCCGTTCACGCCCTCGGCAAGGCTGGCGAGCGCTTCGGCCTGGCGCGGGCTGCTGGCCGGCGCATCGCGCATCGTCGCGATCTGCTGGGTCAGTGCGGCAAGCTGCTCTGCATCGCCCGAGGGCAGCGCAACGCCGCCTTCCTCGACCGAGGTGACCGACGACAGCCAGTTTTCAAGTTCGGTGTAGAACCGGTTCTGCGCGCGGCCGGCCTGCAGGTCCAGAAAGCCGAGCACCAGAGAGCCCGAAAGGCCGAACAGGGAGGAGGAAAACGCCGTGCCCATGCCTTCGAGCGGCGCGCTGAGCCCCGCCTTCAGCGAATCCAATATGTCGTTGGTGTCACCCGAGCCGGGATCGAGCGCCTGGATCGTCGCGCCGATCGAGCCGATCGTCGCCAGCAGCCCCCAGAAGGTCCCGAGCAGGCCCAAAAACACCAGAAGGCCGATCAGATAGCGCGAAATGTCCCGCGATTCATCGAGCCGTGTGCCGATCGAATCGAGGATCGAGCGCATGGAAAGCGTGGTCAGTGCCACCGACTGGCGGCCGCTGAGCATCGCCTTCATCGGCGCCAGCAGCACCGGCTCGCGCCGCGATGCCTTGACCGTGTCGCCGACCTTGAACGAGTTGACCCAGGCAACTTCGCGGAACAGTCGCGTCACCTGCAGGAAGACCAGAACAATGCCGACGACAAGCACGCCCAGGATCAGCCCGTTCAGACCGGGATTGGTCATGAAGGCGCTGGAGACCTGACGGTAGAGGATCGCCGCCAGAAAGCCGACGATCACCAGGAAGATGATCATCGACAAAAGGAACACTTGCGGGTTGGACAGTCGGTACGGATCGAACCTGCGTCGCGCCGTCGCCGTCGCCTCTTCTGCCGCGGGGGCATTCATTGGACGTGTCTCCCGTCGCATCCCGGCCGCAACCGGCCTCACCCGGCGCGATCTTAATGGCAACTATGGCGAAAATGAAAGGTTCCGCGCACGGCGGAAACCGCCCATGGTTAAGGCGCAGCGGCGGTTTTGGCCGTCTTGAAAGGCCGGCGCACCGCTTCGGCCAAGGCGCGACGGACGGCATCGTTGCCGGCGACCACGTCGCCCCGGTTGAACATCGCATCGCCATCTGCAAGATCGCTGACGAAACCGCCCGCTTCGCGCACCAGAACGATGCCTGCGGCCATGTCCCAGGCCGACAAATGCCGCTCCCAATAGCCATCGAGACGGCCTGCCGCGACATAGGCCAGATCGAGCGCGGCCGACCCCTGACGGCGCACGCCGACGACCTCGCTCATCACGTGACGCAACTCGATCAGGAACGCGCCATGATCGCCCCGGCCCAGATGCGGCACGCCGCAGCCGACGACGCAATCCGACAGGCTGCGTCGCGCCGCGACCCGCAAACGGCGGTCGTTGAGATAGGCGCCGCCGCCCCGTTCGGCGGTGTATAGCTCGTCGGTCGCCGGGTTGAAGATCAGTCCCGCAACAAGCTGCCCCTGCCGCTCGAGCGCGATCGACACGGCGAAATGCGGGATGCCGTGCAGGAAGTTGGTGGTCCCGTCGAGCGGATCGATGATCCAGCGATGCTGGCCGTCGCCGCCCTCGACCTCGCCGCTCTCCTCCATCAGGAAACCGTAGTCGGGCCGCGCGCGGCGCAACTCCTCATAGATCGTCTTTTCAGCCTTGTGATCGGCCTGGCTGACAAAGTCGCCGGGGCCCTTCACGGACACCTGAAGGTTCTGCACCTCGCCGAAATCGCGCGCCAGCCCGCGGCCGGCCTTCATTGCCGCCTGGACCATCACGTTCATCAGTGCCGAGCGCGCCATGGGGGGCCTTTCAAATCAGGATCGAAGCGGTGCGGCGTGTTCAGTCGGCGCGGCGCACATAGGTGATGTCGTCGGTGGCGACGATGATCTTCTCGCCGGCGGTGATGAAGGGCGGCACCATCACGCGCACGCCGTTTTCCAGAACCGCGGGCTTGTAGGACGAGGCCGCCGTCTGGCCCTTGACCACAGGATCCGCCTCGGCGATCTCAAGCGTCACCTGGTCGGGCAGCGACACGCCGATTGGCCGCTCCTCGTGCAGTTCCACCGTCACCGTCATGCCGTCCTGCAGAAAGGCGGCGCGGTCGCCGACGAAATCAGCCTGCAGTTCAAGCTGCTCATATGTCTGCGAATCCATAAAGACCAGCGCCTCGTCCTGCGCATAGAGGAACTGGTAGTCCTTCTGCTCGAGCCGGACACGCTCGACGGTTTCGGACGCGCGGAACCGTTCGTTCAGCTTGGTGCCGTCGATCAGGTTCTTCAGTTCCACCTGGTTGAACGCGCCGCCCTTGCCCGGTTTGACCGCATTGGTCTTCACCGCCACCCAAAGCCCGCCATTGTGCTCGATCACATTGCCCGGCTTGATCTCGTTGCCGTTGATCTTCATTCGTTTGTCACCTGAAATCGCCGGCGCCAGCCCGGCGCCCCGTTGCGGCTTCCAAGACCATACTTGGCCGGCGGTTGCAAGACCGGCGGCCGGGCCGGCGCCACGGCTCAGCGCGCGCGCAGCCGGTTGGCGCGGGTGATCGCTTCCTGTTGGGTCTGCAGCGACAGCCCGAGCCAGAAATCCTCGAGCACCGGATCGCGCAGGCCGGCGCGGCGCGCCAGCACATACCAGGCGGCGGCCTGGGTGTCGTCCGGTGCAACGCCGATCCCCGTCCACAACAGCTTGGCGATCTGCGCCTGGGCGGCGACATTGCCCGAATGGGCGGCCCGCGCCGTCCACAGATAGCCCGCTTCCCGGTCGCGCGGTCCGCCGGTTCCCTCCAAAAGCATCAGCCCCAGTTCACGCTGGGCGCTGTCGAACCCTTGCCGTGCGGCCTTTTCCAGCCATGTGCGGGCTTCAATGTCGTCGAAGAAGACCGGCGGTGTGCCCTGCACATAATATTGCGCCACCGCATATTGCGCATCTGCGATGCCGGCCTCTGCCGCGCGGCGAAAATAGTCGTACGCATCGCGCTGCCCGGATGCGCCCGGCCGGTCGCTCAAGAGGATCTGCGCATGGTTGAACATCGCCTTGCCATGACCGGCGTCGGCGGCCGACCTCATCAGCGACCGCGCCTCGTCCGAACCGTCATCCTCCGACAGCAGTGTCAGCGCCATCTGCAACTGCGCTTCGGGCACGCCCTGGCGCGCGGCCTGCGCATACCATTTGCGCGCCTCGTCGAAATCGATCGCAACGCCCAGGCCCCGCGCATAGATCTCCGCAAGCAGCGTCTGCGCCGCGGCATCGCCGTCCCTGGCGCGCGGCAGGGCCAGGTTGCGCGCGGTCAGAAACAGGCCGCGCTGGAAGGCCCCATAGGCGGGATCGGGGTCGGGCGCACCAAAGCGCGAGGGTGCCGGCCTTGCCGAAAGTCGCGCACCGGGCGTCGCCGCCTCCTGCTCGGCCGATGGCGCGCCAAAGCGACCCGGCGGCGGATCATCTTCGGCCGACGCCGAATGGCCCGCCGCCAACACAACAAGCACGGCCAGGGCCTTTCCGGTCTGGCGCAATGGCTGTCTCACACCGCCTCCGCAAAGACGTGCCGCGACAGGGTCTCGTTGGCCGACCGCACCGCCGCTTCCGCGTCGACATTGCCGGCCAGCACCGCCTGCGACAGCGCCACGAAATCGGCGCCCGAGGCCGCCGCACGATCAAGCTGCGCCAGATCGTGCCCGCCCATCAGCACCGCGGGCACTTCGACGAAGTCGGCCCACCATGCGGCGCTTTCGAGCGCTCCGGCATGGGGCTCGGGATGGGTGTCGGCGCCCAGCCGGCCAAACAGGACGTAGTCGGGCCGCGCCTCGCCGACTTCCAGCGCCGCATGGCGGCTCTTGCCGGCCTCGGCGCCAACGATTCCCCGGCCGCCATGCGCTTCGATCGCCCGCGCCACGGTGGCCGCGTCGCCGCGCACATGGATGCCGTCGGCACCGGTGCGCGCCGCGATGCGCGGTTCACCCGCCGCGATCATCGCCGCGCCAATCGCCTGTCCGGCGGGCACCACCGCTTCGAGCAAGGCCTGATAGGCGTCTTCACCAAGACCGTATTGCGGCACGATCACGCTCGCCACATCGCCGCCCCGCCCTGCCGCAGCGAGCCGGAGCGCCAGATCGACCGGCGCATGGTCGGCTGGCGTCACCAGCACGAGGCGGCAGCGATTGTCCACAATGTCCTGGGTCGGCATGGTCGGTCCGGCGGTGCGTGTCAGCGGATCAGCAATCACCCGATTACGGCAGCGCGATGGCCGATGCAAACACCCATCAGGAGCCGGTACACTGCGAAGGTATTATGTTGCACCGCAGCATTTTTCTTGCACTGCGGTAAGAAATTCCTTACGCAGAGCCCATGAAAACCGATCCGTTCGAAGCGATTGCCGATCCGAACCGCCGCCACCTGCTCGAAGAGCTGCGGCGCGGCGCCAAGACTGTCGGCGAACTGGCGATGGGACTGCCGATCTCACGTCCGGCCGTGTCGCAGCACTTGCGGGTTCTTCTCGATGCCGGGCTGGTCCATGCCCGCTCGGAGGGCACGCGCCGATTCTATTCGGTCCAGGACACAGGCTTCCTGCCGCTCAATCTCTGGCTCGACCAGTTCTGGGCCGAGTGAAAGACCGACATCTTATCCACAAGCGATGCTTGCGAATGCCCCCGCGCGCCGCTCTTTGCGGGCGGAAACGGGTGGGTGACGTCAGTGGCGCGTCTGCGCCGTGATCTTCTCGATTTCGTCTTTCAGACGGAGTTTTTCCCGCTTCAGGCGCGTGAGTTGGGACTCATCGGGCGCCGGGCGGGTCAGCATGTCGTTGATTTCGTTTTCCAACGCGCCGTGCTTACGCCGAAGGGCGTCGAGATGACCATCAAGTGACATGTAGCTCCTCCTTCATCGTTCCGCGAACCGGCAAATCGTGGCACGAAAATCTGGGGCTGTCGAATGGCCCGGTGTAGCATTTTATTACAGCGCAAACTGTGGTAAGGGCCGCCTTCCTGTCTCCCCGCACAGCGCACGACACCCATGACACCCTCCGATCAGGACCAGGCAGAGCTGCGTCTGCAGTTCGCCAAGCTCAAGCAGGATCACACCGATTTCGACGCCGCCATCCAGGCGATGATCAAGACCGGTTGCAATCCGCTGCAAATCCAGCGCATGAAAAAGAAGAAGCTGGCCATCAAGGACCGGCTGCAGAAGGTCGAGGACCAGATCATCCCCGACATCATCGCCTGACGACACCCACCGGGAGCATCCGCCCGCCGCCATGAGCCGCAAAGACGTCGCCATCATCATGGGCAGCCAGTCCGACTGGCCGACCATGCGCCGCGCCGCCGACATTCTGGACGCGCTTGAAATCGGCCATGAGGCGCGGATCGTCTCCGCCCACCGCACGCCCGACCGGCTGGTGGACTTCGCAAAGGGCGCCCGCGCCGAGGGCTTCAAGGTGATCATCGCCGGTGCCGGCGGCGCCGCCCATCTGCCCGGCATGACGGCGGCTTTCACTTCGCTGCCGGTGCTTGGCGTGCCGGTGCAAAGCCGCGCGCTTTCGGGGCAGGATTCGCTTTTGTCGATCGTTCAGATGCCAGCCGGAATTCCTGTCGGAACCTTGGCGATCGGCGAGGCGGGTGCGGCCAATGCCGGCCTTTTGGCCGCCTCGATACTCGCCAATGACGATGACGCCCTGCGCGAGCGGCTCGATGCCTGGCGCGCTGCGCAGTCGGGCAAGGTGGCGCTGCACCCGGCGGACGAGGCCTGATGCTCCAACGCGGCGCGACGATCGGCCTTCTGGGCGGCGGCCAGCTCGGCCGCATGCTGGCCGAGGCCGCAGCGCGGCTCGGCTTTTCCGTCATCGTTGTCGATCCCAATGAGGATTGCCCTGCCGCCCGCTTCTGCGACCGGCACATCGCCGCCGCCTATGACGATCTGGGCGCGCTCGACCGGCTGGCGGCGCTGTGCGACGTCGTCACCTTCGAGTTCGAGAACATCGATCTGGGCGCGCTCGAACATCTGTCGGGCAAGGTGCGTGTTCATCCCGACGCCTGGGCGCTGCGCGTCACCCAGGACCGGCTGACCGAAAAGACTTTCATGCGCGAGACCGGCATCGAGACCGTCGATTTCCACGCCATCGACGGCGCGCCGCAGCTTGCCATGGCGCTCGCCGACATGGGCGGGCGCGGCATCCTCAAGACGCGCCGCTTCGGCTATGACGGCAAGGGCCAGATCCGCTTCGGCGGCGACAACGATCCGACGCCCGAAGAGGCCTGGAACGCGATCGGCAGCGTGCCCGCCATCCTTGAAGCCCTCGCCGATTTCGCCTGCGAGATATCGGTGATCGTCACGCGCGGCGCGGACGGCGCGACCCATGAGTTCGAACCCGCGTGCAACGACCATGAAGGTGGCATTCTCGCCCGCTCGACCGTGCCGTGCGGGCTCGATTCGATCGTCATGGCAGACGCGATGGAAAAGACCCGCGCGCTGGCCAGCCGGTTGCGCTATGTCGGCACGCTGGCGCTCGAATTCTTCGTCATGAAAGACGGGCGGCTGATCGGCAACGAGATTGCGCCGCGCGTGCACAATTCGGGCCACTGGACGGAAGCCGCCTGTTCGGTCAGCCAGTTCGAGCAGCACATCCGCGCCATTGCCGGCTGGCCGCTGGCCGAAAGCTACCGCCACTCCGATTGCGTGATGACCAATCTGATCGGCGACGAGATCGAAACGCTGCCCGGATGGGCCCGCGACGGCGCCGTCCGCGTCCACGACTACGGCAAGCGCGAGACCCGCGCCCGCCGCAAGATGGGCCATGTGACACGGCTGGTGCCAAGGTAGGGTTTGGGGCTGCCGATGGGCACGGGACCGTCGGCTCGAGAACCAAAGGCAACCGTCGCTACGGGCTGCAACAGTGCCTGCTCTTTGGGGATAGCTTCAATCAGCCGCCATAAACGCCATCATCGCGTCGCCCACGGCACCGGCGATCTCGATCTGCGGCGCGTGTCCGGCTTCAAGGATGATGAGTTCCGAGTTGGGCAGCCCGGCATGATATGCCTCGGCATATTCGATGGGCACCAAATTGTCTTCAGTGCCCCAAATGATCAGCGTGGGCACGTCGAGCGAACCAATCCGCTCATCGAGACGGAAGTCCTCACCGCCGACAACTTCGCCGACCAGCATGTTGTAGAAGGGCGCCTTGGCATTCAGGTCCCGTGCAAGGTGGCGCATGATTGGCGCAGGGATGCTGGGCGGCTCGATGAAGACATGGTCATACAGTGCATTCATGTAAGCCAAGTCGATGCCTTCGGGATATTCGGAGTAGGTCGGCGGCGCGTCGAGCACCATGCCGGTGGCGTTGAGCAGCATCAGCTTTTGGACCCGGTCCCGCTCCGAAAGCGCAAAGGCCGCCGCGACGTGGCCGCCCATCGAGTTGCCGCCAATCACCAGATCCTGCACATCCAGCGCGTCCAGAAGGTTTGCAATGAAGTCGACCTGGCCGCCAATGCTGTGATCGCGGCTCTCGATCTGGGCATTTTCCCCATGCCCCTGCAGATCGGGAAGGATCACACGATGGGACTGGGCAAGCCCTGCGGCGGCGGGCACGAACGAGTTCTTGTCGTCGATCAATCCGTGCATGAGCACAATGACAGGCCCGTCTGCCAGTCCCGCCTCGTAGAAATGCGCCTGGTATCCGTCGATCGTGATGGTTTTTCGTTCGAAGCCTGCGCTCCAGGCCGCGGCCGACTGGAGCACTGATAAAGCTGCTCCCGGAAAGAGCTGGAGCGCCGCGAATCCGGCCACCACGATGGCGATGATTACGCTGCCCAAAACAATCAAGACTCTTGTCACAAATGTTCTCCCAAGCGGGGTGTTGAGAGTTACGATAGATAACAATAGTCTTCTTCGTAAGTAGGCACTTTTTCGTAACAAATAGGCAAAACCGATCATGCCAGGAATCGCCGTGTCGAAGCAGCCCCTTTCTGTCGGCAAATGCCCGATCCGGAACGTCATGGCCGATTTTGGTGACAAGTGGAGCCTGCTTGTTTTTTTCGAACTGACGCAGGGCTCTCGCAGGTTCTCAGAACTGTTGAACGCTGTCCCCGACATCTCGCAAAGAATGCTGACCCAGACCCTGCGCAAGCACGAACGCGGGGGCCTGATCACGCGCACGGTGACACCAACCGCGCCGCCGCGCGTCGACTATGAACTCACAGAGCTTGGGACATCGCTGGTCGAGGTCTTGGAACCGGTGTCCGCGTGGGCCCTTGAAAACCTTGCTGCTATCGAGGCAGCCAAAGACGCCTATGACGGCAAACAAGGCCGGTAGACCACCGTTGCACGAGTTTGCCAAAGCAGGCCCACGATAGCTAAATTGGACGGCAGGAAGGTCCGCACAACAGGCATTCCAGCCCCTTGAGGGACCGCCTACCTCCCCTTCCGACAAAGTCCACCGAAACACGTGCACCGCCCACGGTTCATCCCAACGCGCCCAAACCCGCCCCTCAGCCTTGACAACACCGGCCCTTTGCGCCTATTTCCCGCCTACTGAATTGGCGCGCCGGACGGGCGCGTTTTTGTTTGCCCGGCGCCTGGCACGAAGGGCGCCGACAGACCGGCCGAGTTGAGACCATGAAGATCAAGAATTCGCTGAAATCGCTGAAAGCCCGCGACCGCAACAACCGCGTCGTCCGCCGCAAGGGCCGGGTTTATGTGATCAACAAGCAGAACCCGCGCTACAAAGCGCGCCAGGGCTGACGCGGCCGCGTTAACCGCCGGTTCACCACGCCTCCGAAAACGGCGCCGGCCGCGGGCACGACTCTGTGGCCGTTTTGGCTTGGGCGAAAACCTCACGCATTTTTGCATTTGACGCGGCGCCTGCCGGCGATACTTTGATCGCATGCGCGCCCTCCCCACCGCCCTTGCTGCCGGCCTTTTTCTTTCCCTTGCCGCCGTGCCCGTCGCGGCGCAGACGATCATCGATCCCGAGGCACCGCTGTCGGAGCCCGAACAGCCCCAGGACGAAGCGCTGCTGCCGCCGATCGACGATGTGCCGCTGGTCGATGACGGCCGCGCCGACCGGCTCGATGAACTGTTCGCCGAGTTGAAGCGCACGCCCGATGCGCGCCGCGCCGACGGCGTCGCCGACGCAATCTGGGCGCAATGGCACCGCTCGGGCAGCGCCAGCATCGACCTGATGATGCAATGGGCGAACGAGGCGGCCGGCAAAAGACGCCATGCGATGGCGCTCGATTTCCTCGACCAGGTGGTCATCCGCGCGCCCGATTTCGCCGAGGGCTGGAACCGTCGCGCGACGCTGCATTTTTCGATGAACAACTACGCCAAGTCGATGAATGACATCCAGAAGGTGCTGGCACTGGAGCCACGCCATTTCGGCGCCCTGTCGGGCATGGCGACGATCCTGGAACGCACCGGCAACAAGGCCGCCGCGCTTGATGCCTGGCAGCGCGCGCTCGAAGTCTACCCCGCCATGCGGTCGGCCCAGGAAGCGGTAATCCGCCTCAGCGACGATCTCGCCGGCGAACCCGCCTGAGCCGCATCCTTCCTCCCTGACAGCCGGACCCCGACGCCTTGAACCTGCTCGCCGCCACCCTCGCCGCGCTTGTCGCGCTGGTTCTCGTCCTGATGGCGGTCACACGCATCGGCGTTTTCATGATCGAGCGCCGCCATCCGCCCGCCGGCATGATCGTTGCGGCGAACGGCACCGACATGCATCTCGTCCGCATTCCGGCCGGGGCGGACGCCGACCTGCCGCCGATTGTCTTCCTGCATGGCGCCAGTGGCAATCTGCACGATTCGATGACCGTCTATGCCGAAAGGCTGCGCGGCCGCGCCGAGCTTCTGTTCGTCGACCGGCCCGGCCATGGCTGGTCTTCGCGCGGACCGGCATCAAACGCCCTGCCCGACGGCCAGGCGGCGACGCTCGCCGCCATGCTCGACGCGCTCGGCACCGAAAAGGCGATCATTGTCGGCCATTCCTTCGGCGGCGCGATCGCCGTGTCCTTCGCGCTCAACCATCCGGACCGGACCGCCGGAACCGTCTTCCTGTCGCCGGTCAGCCATCCCTGGCCGGGCGGCATAAGCTGGTACTATACGCTCACCGCCATGCCCGTCGTCGGCTGGCTCTTCTCGGAAACGCTCGCCATGCCCGGCGGCTGGTCGCGTCTCAGTGGCGGCACGGCCTGCGTCTTCGCGCCGAACCGGCCGACACCGGACTATGCCGGGCGCACGCGCCTGCCGCTCCTGTTCCGGCCGGCCCATTTCCGCGCCAACGCCCTCGACGTCGCCAATCTCTACGACCATGTCGCCGAGGTCTCGCCGCGCTACCGCGAGATCGATACCCCGGCGGTGATCATCACCGGCGACAAGGACACGATCGTCCTGCCCTCGATCCACTCGACCGGTCTGGCGCGCGACCTGCAAAACGCCGAACTGGTCCGCATCCGCAATCTCGGCCACAAGCCGGACCACGTCGTGCCCGAGCTGGTTGTCGCCGCGCTGGAGCGCATCGGCGGCCGTGACCGTGATCTGCAGGCCCTCGCCCGGCAGGCCGAAGCGCGTCTGGCATCCGATGCGTTCGGGCCGGTCGAACGTTGTCTCGACAGCGAGGAAATACGCAAGGAAGTGCAGGCGGCCGGCTACCGGGTGGAGTGAACGGCCGCTAGATCCCGCTCAGACCGTCCGAGCCGATATAGGCGATGCGCAGCATGTTGGTTGCGCCCGGCGTGCCGAGCGGCACGCCCGCCGTGATGATGATCCGGTCGCCGGGCTTGGCGAACTTCTCGGCAAAGGCGATGCGGCAGGCGCGGTCGACCATGTCGTCCAGATCGGTCGGTTCGCTGTCGGTGACCACGCAATGAAGCCCCCAGGCGAGCGACAGCCGGCGCGCGGTTTCGACAACCGGCGACAAAGCGATGATCGGAACGTTCGGCCGCTCGCGCGACGCGCGCTGGCCGGTCGTGCCCGATGCTGTGTAGCAGACCACCGCGCTCAGCTGTAGCGTCTCGGCGATCTGCCGCGCAGCGGCCGAAATTGCGTCAGCGCCGGTCGCCTCGGGTTCGGCACGCTGTGCATGAATGATGCCCGAATAGGTCGGGTCGCGCTCGATCCGGCTGGCAATCGAGGACATGGTCTGCACCGCCTCGACCGGATACTCGCCGGCCGCCGATTCCGCCGACAGCATTACCGCATCGGCGCCCTCGAACACCGCCGTTGCCACATCCGAGACTTCGGCGCGGGTCGGCACCGGGGCGGCAATCATCGATTCGAGCATCTGCGTGGCAACGACCACCGGCTTGCCGGCGCGGCGCGCCTTGCGCGTGATCTGCTTCTGGATGCCGGGCACGCTTTCAAGCGGCATCTCGACGCCCAGATCGCCGCGCGCCACCATCACCGCATCCGACAATTCGATGATCTCGTCGATCCGCTCGACCGCCTGCGGCTTTTCGATCTTCGACAAGAGCGCCACGCTGCCGCGTGCGATCTTGCGCACCTCGGCCAGATCCTCGGGCCGCTGGATGAAGGACAGCGCCACCCAGTCGACATCCTCCTTGAGCACCGCGTCCAGATCGGCGCGGTCCTTGTCGGTCAGCGCACCCACACCCAGCGTCGTGTCGGGAAGGCTGACGCCCTTGCGATCCGATATCACGGTGCCGGAGACCACCTTGCAGGTGATGGACGAACCGTCCGAAGCAGTGGCCGCCAACTGCAGCCGGCCATCATCGATCAAGAGGCGATGGCCCGGCTGTACCGCTTCGAGGATCTCCGGATGCGGCAGGAAGACTCGGGTCGCATCGCCCGGTTCGTCGCGGTCGTCGAGCGTGAAGGTCTGGCCGACCTCCAGCGTCACCTTGCCCTCGGCGAACTTGCCGACCCGCAGCTTGGGGCCCTGAAGGTCCGCCAGAATGCCGATGGGATGGCCCATGCGCGCTTCGACCGCGCGCACCCGCTTGACCAGATCGCGCATCAGATCGTGGCTGGCATGGCTCATATTGATGCGGAAGACGTCGGCGCCGGCCTCGTGCAACCGCCCGATCATCTCCTCGGAGGAGGAAGCCGGACCCAGCGTTGCGAGAATCTTGACCCTTCGGCTGCGCTTCACTGTCCGGTCCCCTCGGTGACATTGGATGTCTCCGGGGTCTCTTCCGGCGCTGCGCCGTCATTGTCAACCAGTTGCACCATCCAGCTTTGCTGATTGCCTGTGTCGTATTCGCGGAAGCCCGCGCGCTGGAAACCGCGGGCGAAACAGTCATTGACGCCGGTGATCTTGAACTCGCGTTCGGCAACGCACATCGAGATCGGCCCGTCCCAGCGGCCGCCGCGCAATGCATCCTCGGCGTAAAGATAGTAGTAGCGCGAAGCCAGCGCGCCCTCGATCAGCGTCTTGCACTTGGCAGGCTCGACATGCCACCAGCCCTCGGTGATCCATCCCGCCCGTGCGCGGTAGCCGATCGCCACGCCGACCAGTTCCTGGGTCGAATTGCAGACACGGAAATCTGCAAACGCCGGCGCGGTGCCTGCAACGCTCGCGCCCCCGGTCAGCACCGCCAGAAGCAGCCATGGGCCTGCCAGCCCCCCCACGCTCCATCGTCTTTTCATGTGCTTAGGGTCAGGACTCATCAATCCGGTCGAAATGTGTATCGGCTCCTTTTGGCATGGCTGCCGTCTTTGTCAATCCGAAGGCACGGCCCCGGCAATGCCGCAGCACTGGACAAGTGATCATCCGATGGCAATTGTGGACACTTGAAAAGCGGCCCGCCATGGCCATCCACAGGGAAACACACCATGCCTGACATCGACCCCGACACGCGCACGCAATTGGAGGCCGCGGCGTTCCGCACGCTGGTTGCGCATCTGCGCGGTCGCACCGACGTCCAGAACATCGACATGATGAATCTCGCCGGCTTCTGCCGCAACTGCCTGTCGAACTGGTATCAGGACGCCGCCGCCGAAAAGGGCATCGACCTGTCCAAGCCCGAAGCGCGCGAAATCGTCTACGGCATGCCTTATGACGAGTGGAAGCGGCTGCACCAGACCGAGGCGACGGCCGAGCAGAAGGCCGCCTTTGCCGAAGGCGCCCGCGCCCACGACTGACCGCCTTGGCGGTGTCGGCCTCTACTGCAGCGTCGTGCCTGCATCGATGGGCGCAAGCGAGCCAGTCGCCTGCGGCGCCGGGTCCGGCGTCAACGGAGCGACACTTCCGGCACGGCCGGTGCGCGCCGGCGGCGGCATGCCTTCCTCGACCAGCCGCTGGCGAACCGAGCGTGCCTGCAGCGGGTTGGCTGTCGCTTCCGGCTCTCTGACATCGCCGAGCAGTAAGCTGCCGCCATCAAGATCGGGGTCGGTGACGGCAATCGGATTGACGCGCTCGAGATCGGCTTCGGTCTGCAACGGCGGCAGCTTCATGATCGGCAGATTGTCTGCCCCCAGAGAGGTGACCAGCGGCAGGGCCGAATCGCCGAGTATCTGCATGAGTTGGCGCTCGACATAAAAGGCGATCTTGCGCTGGCCGGCGGGCGAGAAATTGATGCCGTCCGAACCACGCAGCCGCACGACCTGCCCCTTGATGTCAGGTCCGCGCTCGATGAAATTGCCGTCCTCATCGACGAACCCGTCCCATATGTCGACGAAATAGCCATTCGCGGCCTCGGTCCGAGCGCGAAAAATCTCATTGAACGCCAGCATGTCGGCCGACATGGAGCGGAACCGGAACGGCGGACTGCCGGTCCAGACCAGCGCGACGCCTGCTTCCCCCGCCGCATTGATGAACGCGTCGATCCGGCTTTGATATTCGGCGCGCCACTGTTCCGACAGCACCTCGCGCGTTGCGCCGTCCAGACGCAGCGACTGGCGATCGTTCGAGCCCAGATGAACGACGAGGACCGACGGCTTGACCTCTTCGAGGATCGCGCCGATCTCACCCGGCCAATCATAGAAGTCGTTGCGCACGAAACCCGATGACCCGTTGACGCGCCGTTCGACCACCACATTGGGCGAGGCCGCGTAAGCGTCGGTCAGCCCGCGCGCCAGCCCGTCGGCGACGAAATCGCCAACCACCAGCACAATCCTTGCATTCTCCGCCTTTTCGACCGCCTCGATACGGGGCGTGGCGGGGGCCGAAGCAACGCCCGATCCCGACTGGCTCCGCGATGTCGCCCGCTGCGATGAGGCGCCGCCGCGCGTCGTTGAGCGCTGACCGGGCGCGGCCTGTCGCGGACGCGGCTGCCGGGTCGACTCCTGCCGCCTGTTGCGGTTGAACAGCATCTGCAGCAGACCCGGTTCGCCGGGGCGGGATTGGGCCTGGACATCGGTGATGCCGCCCGATCCGGTTACCGGATCTCCAGTCAAGAGCACGGCTACGGTCACGCAGGCAACCAGCAGCGCCCGCCATGCTCGCGCCCCTGCCTGCCCACTGCAGCACCGATCGAGCCGATCGCCCATCGCTTTGTCCCTGTTGCGCCCCGCCGCCGCAGGCATGGAACCTTAGGTCCGCCTAGCGCCGGCGCAGGACTTCTAGCACTTCCATGGAGGCATAGCCATCCTGCGTCAGGCCGCGGCTGGCCTGGAAGGCCTTGATCGCGCTGCGAGACATCGGCCCGATCTTGCCGTCGACGTCACCCTCGTAAAAGCCCTGCCGCTTGAGCCGAAGCTGCAATTCCTCGCTTTCGGCCACCGTCAGGCGCGTGAACGGCCGCGTCCAGTCACGCCTGGGCGGCGGGAAGCCGGCGATCTGGTCGGCCAGAAGGCCGACGCCCAGCGCATACTTGTCGGCATTGTTGTAGCGCTTGATGACGAAGAAATTGCGGATCATCAGGAAGGCCGGTCCGTCGCGGCCCTGCAGGACCTTCAGTTCGGCCTGCTGGCCCGGGCGCGGAAACGGCTCGCCATTGGCGCGCACAACGCCGATCCGCTGCCATTCGCGCAGCGTCATCTGCCCGCCGGGGAACCTCCGCCCGGTCGGCAGCACCACCTCATAGCCCCAGGTCTCGCCCGATCGCCAGCCATTGTTCTTCAGAAGGCTGGCGGCGGTGTAGAGCGCATCGGGGATCGAGTTCCAGATGTCGCGGCGGCCGTCGCCATCGCCATCGACCGCGTAGGCCTTGTAGCTGGTGGGAATGAACTGGGTGTGGCCCATCGCGCCGGCCCAGGAGCCGGTCAGCCCCTCGATCGACACATCGCCGCGCTGGGCGATCTTGAGCGCGGCGATCAGCTGGTTGCGCGCGAACCTGGCGCGGCGGCTGTCGGCATAGGCAAGCGTTGCCAGCGCGCGCGGCACATAATGCAGCCGGCCCGGCTGGGTCAGCGCCTCGCCATAGCTCGACTCCATCGACCAGATGGCCAGCAGGATGTGTTTGGAAACACCCGTCGAACGCTCAATACGGTCCAGCAGGCGCCGGTGCTTGCGCAACATCGCCTGGCCATCGCCGATCGTGCGCTCATTCACCCGCGCATCGATGTATTGCCACGCCTCGTCGCGAAACTCGGGCTGGAAGCGCGCCTTGCGCAGCACCTCGGCATCCGGCGTGCGTACATTGGCGAAGGCGCGGTCGTAGACACGCCCGTCGACACCGTTCGACACCGCCACCGAGCGGAAGTCGCGAATCCATTGCTGGAAGCCGGCGTCGGCGCGCGCCGGCACCGTGCCGGCCAGCATGACCACCGCCATCACTGCGGCCAGACCTGCCGCGAGCCCGCTTCTGCACCCCTTCGTCATGACAAGCCTTTCTTCCGATTTGCCTGGATGACGCCGCCCTTGGTGTCGGAGATCTTTTCCGCAAGTGTGGCAACAACCATGGCGACAATGAGTCAGCGTTGCAGCCGGACGCCGACAAACGCGTTGGTGCTGTTGGATTCCTGGGCGGTGTCGTCGCTGAAAGTGCGTTCATGAGCGATCCGGCCCGTCAGGCCGACGAACCGGTTGAACCACCATGTGGCACCGACCGTGCCGCCCACCGTTATCTCGTCTTCGCCCGCTCCGACGACATCGTCAAATTGGACATTGAGCCCGCCATTCAGCTCGAGATCGGCGCGCGCGCGGTGTGTGACGCCCAGATTGGCCGCATAGACCAGCGCGCCGGAGACGTCGGCGTCACCGCTGGTGGTTGTCGACGTGCTGAGGCCGGCGCTCACCTCGGTCTCCCGGCGCGGCGACCAGTTCAGCGCGCCGGACACCGAAAGCCCGCCAATATCGGCTAGCGTGGCATCGGAAACGTCCTCATGCACGTAGCCCAGCGCGATTTCGCCGGACAGCTTCTCGCCCCGGTCGAACGCGGTGCCAAGGCGCAGCGCATAGCGAACCGCATTGCGGTCGATGCCGGCCGGGTCGGGTCTCTCATCCATGATGCGCTGGCTGTATTCGACCTCGGCGAACGGCGTCAGCGCCGGCGAGATCGAATAGCCGCCGCGCAGCCGCACGCCGTAACGCGTGTAGTCCAGATCGTCCTGCGAAACGGTTGTGCCGTCGGTCAGCGTTGCATCGCCATGCACCTGTCGCTCGCCATTGATTTCGGCGAGCGCGCTTAGCGGACCGGCCTGCCGCTGCAAGCCGACCGCGCCGGAGAAGTTCTGCGTCACCGGATCGTTGGCCGTGCCGAGCCCCGGAAACAGCAACGGATCGGTAGCGATGGCAACCGCCGCCGAACCCGGATCGTCCTTCCGATAGGAATAGGCACCCGTGACGTTCAGTTGCGTTTCGCGGTCGATGTCGATCCTGAGCGCCGCATTGGCCTGCGCGGTGGGCTCGGTCTCTGCCTCGCCCGAAAGACGCACCGGCAACCGGCCCGAAAACCCCCAATCCAGCCCGTGGCGGCTCCAGTCCGAGGTGCCGCGCAGGGTCAGTGCCGCCTCTCCGAACGTGCCCTGGCTGTCAGCGGTGCCATAGGTCAGCGGCGTGGTGCCGGTGTTCTCGAAGGTGCTTTGCGAGCGCGTGTGGCTGATGCCCAGATCGAGCGTGGTGAAGACGGTGAAGGTGCCAAGGCGCAAGCCGATCGGTGCGAACGGGTCCTCGTCGGCAGAGCCGGTTCCGCGCGCAAGCGGCCCCACCGAGCCCGTTGCCTCGACGCGGCCGAACCGTGTCGGGTCGTCGGGATCGGGGGCCCCGGAAGCGGCGATCAGCGCGTCGATGGAATCGGCGTCGGCATCCTCGGCCGTGTCGAATGGATCGGATTCGTCAAACGTGATGACGGTCGGTTCGTCGTCCGGTTCGGCAGTCGACGGACGCGGGCGGGGAAACCCGGCGGGCGCCGGTTCGGTTCCGGTCGCCTCCGAAGGCGCGACCACGCCGGACTGCGGAATGCCCAGGACGTTTTCTTCCACCTCGCCACGCAGGTCGGGAACAAGCTGCGCATGTGCCGTGGCCGGAACCAGACTGCCGGCCATCGCCAATGCGGCGGCGGCACGCCACCTTCGACGATCTTGTGTGTGCCGGCGCCCTGCCACGTTGCGTTCGTCCCGCCATTGTCCGATATCTTGCCAAGCGGTAAACAATCGAGGTTAACGAAGCGTTGAATCGGTCATGACAGGATGGCCCGATGGACAATGGCGCTCCGATGCAATAGCTGACCGATATCGGACATCGGACCGGCCCGCGGACAAGACCCACATGCTGACCAAACCCAACGCAATGCAATCGGCCCTGCGCACGCTCTCCACCGAGCGCGACGGGCTTGGCGCGCTCGCCGACGCGCTGCAAAACGGGCTTGGCGAGCCGTTCGCCGCCGCCGTTTCAGCGATGCGCGGCGTCAGCGGTCGCGTGATCGTCTCCGGCGTCGGCAAGAGCGGCCATATCGGCTCGAAGATGGCCGCCACCTTCGCCTCGACCGGCACGCCGGCCAGCTTCGTCCACCCGTCCGAAGCCAATCATGGCGATCTGGGCATGATCACCCGGCAGGATGCCATCATCTGCCTGTCATGGTCGGGCGAAGCGCGCGAGTTGGGCGGCATCATCAGCTATTCGCGCCGCTTTTCCATCCCGCTGATCGCGATCACCGCTGGCGGCAACTCGGCGCTGGCGCGCGAGGCGGACATCGTGCTGCTGCTGCCCAAGGCCGAAGAAGCCTGTCCGCACGGGCTCGCGCCGACCACCTCGTCGATCATGCAACTGGCGATGGGCGATGCGCTCGCCGTCGCACTGCTCGAAGAGCGTGGCTTCACCGCCGCCGACTTCCGCGACATCCATCCGGGCGGGCAATTGGGCGCCAGCCTGACGCGCGTCGGCGACATCATGCATACGGGCGACAAGCTGCCGCTTGTCCCGTCGGGCACCTCGATGCGCGAAGCGATCATGCAGATCTCGCAGAAAGGGTTCGGCTGTGTCGGCATCGTCCATACCGACGGCAGGCTCGCCGGCATCATCACGGACGGCGACTTACGCCGTCACATCGACACAGACCTTCTGGCGATGCGCGCCGACGAGGTGATGACCACCGACCCCAAGACGATCAGCGCCGACGCGCTCACCGCCACGGCGCTGACCATCGTCAATGCCGCCTCGATCACCGCGCTGATGATCGTCGAGGACGAAAAGCCCGTTGGCATCGTGCATCTGCACGATCTGCTGCGGGTGGGCGTTGCCTGACATCCGAAACGGACACGCCAGACAAGTCTGCCTGGCGTCGACGGCAGGCAGCAACGCCCGTCTCTTGATCCCACCAAAGCAAACGTGGGACGAAGAGCTGAGGCGAACCTAGCGCCTATCGCGTGATCACACCCAGCCCTGCAATTCGCGGCGGACCAGCGTCTCGATGACGCTCATCCCGTCAGGGCTGTCATTGAGGCAGGGAATGTGGGTGTAGTGCGTGCCGCCCGCTTCCTCGAAGATCTCGGCGCCTTCGCCGGCGATCTCCTCGAGCGTTTCAAGGCAATCGGACACGAAACCCGGATTGAAGGTGGCCACCTTGGTGATGCCCTCGGCGGGCAATGCTTCCAGCGTCTTGTCCGTATAGGGCTGGAGCCATTCCTCCGGCCCGAACCGCGACTGGAAGCAGGTCATCAGCCGGCCCTTTTCCCAGCCGAGGCGCTGTTCGAGCAGCCGCGATGTCTTGTGGCAATGGCAATGATAGGGATCGCCGCGCTTGAAATAGCTCTGCGGAATGCCGTGATAGGAGGCGATCACGCGCTGCGGCTCGAAATCGAGCGCCGACAGATGCGCTTCGATCGAGCGCGCCAGCGCCTCGATATAGACCGGCTCGTCATGATAGGCCGGAACCGTCCTGAGCGCCGGCATGAAACGCGTCTTCGACAGCGCCTCGAACACCTTGTCGTTCACCGTCGCCGTCGTCGTTGCGGAAAACTGCGGATAGAGCGGGAAGGCGACGATCCTGTCGCAGCCCTGATCGCGCAGCGCCTCGATGCGCGATGCGATCGATGGATTGCCGTAACGCATGCCCCAATCGACGACGATATTGTCGTGCGCCTGCATCGCTTCGGCGAGCTTTTCGGCCTGAGAGCGCGTGTAGGTACGCAGATAGCTCTCGTCCTTTTCCTTGTTCCAGATTTCTTCATAGGCCTTGCCGACGCGCCCCGGGCGCGTGTTCAGCACGATGCCGTAGAGGATCGGGTACCACAGCGCCTTGGGCCATTCGATGACGCGGCTGTCGGTCAGGAACTCCTGCAAATAGCGGCGCATCGAGCGGAAATCGGTCCCGTCGGGCGTGCCCAGATTGATCAGCAGCACGCCGATCTTGCCGATCCGCACGACCGGATGGTCGACCGGCAGTGGTCCGACCTGCTTGGCAAGGGTTCGATCGACGGTCGACTTCATGTTCATGGCGGATTCCCGTGTCGGAACATAAACTAAGCCCTGCGGACGCGAATTCAATGCGGCAATTGGGCCAAGCAGCGGCCGCCAAGAAATTGGACAGCCTCAAAGACGATGCCCGCCGCGAACGCGGCGGGCATCATGTCTACGTCGATGACGCCAAACGGATCAGGGCGCCGGGACGGCGATCTCGGTGCCGATTTCCAGACCCTCGGCCACAAGCTCCGGATTGGCTTCCGCCAGCTTGGACCACATCTCGGCATCGCCGTAGAATTCGAGGGCCAGGTCCCACAGCGTGTCGCCGCTCTGGATGACATAGGTCTCCTGCTCGGCTTCCACCATCGGACCTTCCGAAGACAGCGTTTCGGCCGAAAGCGCGGTCGGCGGCGGCACCACGGCAACCTCCTCGGTGGCCTCTTCCTCGGCAGCCGCTTCCTCGGTCTCGATCATCGGGCCTTCCGAGGACAGTGTATCGGCCGAAAGGGTGGTCGGCGGCGGCACGACCTCGGTATCGGTGGCGGCGGCCTCTTCCTCGGCAGGTGCCTCCTCGGTCTCGATCATCGGCCCTTCGCTGGACAGCGTCTCGGCAGCAAGCGCCGTCTCGGGCGGCACGACTTCGGTCTCGGCGGCTGCCTCTTCTTCGGCCATCGCCTCTTCCGTTGTGTCCTCCATCGCCGCGCCGGCATCGGCGGCGGCCATGATGCGGCCGTCCGTAAAGGGCGTGTAGGGCGCGTTTTCGGTTAGATAGTCGGCCACAACCTGTTCGAGGCCGGGGCCGAAATCATAGGCGTTCATCGCCTTGGAGGCGAACATGGCATAGCCGTCGCCGCCCTTGCGCATGAAGTTGTTGGAGACCACGCCATAGGTGGCGCCCTCGTCGAGCGGCGTCGCATTGCCGTCCGCATCGATCACCATCACGTCGGAGATGCGGCTGCCCGGCTCCGCGGCGGCGTCGAACACGTAGCTCAGGCCCGCAACCTGCGGGAAGCGGCCGGCGCCTTCCTCGATCTGACCGACGCCGTTTTCGAGCGCGGCGATGATGTCGGCACCCCCGAGTTCGAACGTCGCAAGCGTGTTCTGGAACGGCAGCACGGTGAGCACCTCGCCCATCGTGATCTCGCCCGCATCGATCGACGCGCGCAGGCCGCCGCCATTCTGGATGGCGATCTGAACGCCCTGGTCGCGCACCCGATCAAGCATCGCGTCGGCCACCAGATTGCCCATTGCGCATTCCATCGCACGGCAGACTTCGCGGCTGCCCTCGATCGCATCGGACGACTCGCCCACGGGGCGCGCCTTGAGCTCTTCGATCGGACCGCCCAGTTCGGCGACGCGGGCCACAAACGCTTCGTCCGGGGTCACCGACGCGTCCAGCAGGTGCGGCTCGCCTTCGGCGGAAACAACGTTGCCCTCATCGTCGAAGACGACGCGCAGCTCACCCAGATACTTCGAATAGGCGTAGGCCTGGACGATCGGCACATCCTGCCCGGACGGGTTCTGCACCATCACCGGATAGGTGTCGGCCGCGTCCTCGTCCGTGTTGGACAAAAGCGTGTGCGAATGCCCGCCGACGATCACGTCGATTCCGTCGACCGCGGCGGCGATCTCCCTGTCTCGGGGCAGACCAACATGCGAAAGAAGGATGATCTTGTTGACGCCCTCGGCTTCCAGCTCGGCGACCGCGCCCTGCAAATAGCCCGTTTCCTCGATCAGCAGGATCGTCGGGCCGGGCGAGGACGTCTCGTCCGTGTCGGTGGCCAGCACCGAGACGATGCCGATCTTCTCGCCGCCGACCTCCTTGATGATGTAGCCGTCGATCATGTCGGCGACCGGAGAACTTGCGCCGGCCAGCGTGTTGCCCGAGATCACCGGAAACTCGGCCGCTTCGATGAACGTCTTGAGCGCCTCGGGCCCGTCGTCGAATTCGTGGTTGCCGACGGCCATGGCATCAATGCCCATGCCGTTCATGAACTCGACGGCAGCCTCGCCCTTGTAGGTGGTGTAGAACAGCGAACCCTGGAACTGGTCGCCCGCGTCGAGCACCAGGAAATTGGCGCCTTCTTCGGTGAGCGCGGCGCGGCGCTCGTCGATCTTGGCTTTCACCCGCGCGACGCCGCCAAAGCACTTGCCTTCGGCCTCGTCATCGGCGCTGCAGGTGGAATCGAAACGGTTGATCGGTTCGATGCGCGAGTGCAGATCGTTGATGTGAAGGATGTCGAGCGTGTAATCGGCCGCCGCGTTGCCGGTGTTCAGAGCCACCGCCGATACGCTCAGAGCCATCAGCATCGCCGTCTTTTTCATGGGGTCCTCCCGTCTGCACACTATCGCGCCGCGGCGCATCCGCCCCGGCTTATCGGGAAGCTATGTGACAGCCATTTGAAGGGCGCGTCAACGGATTTCGGCGCCGACGCGGCGCCAATCGGGCGGACTTCGCGGCCCGGTTGCAGGCCGGGCGTGCCTTACGAAACCGCCGTGCCGCGGATAAGCTGGAATTGCTGGCCGCTATCGTTGGTGCAGTTCAGCGTCGTCGGGTTCGCCAATATGCAGTTCGCACGGATGCGCGTCTGCCGCAGAAGCGAGAAATAGTCGAGCGCCACCGATTCGCGGCTAGTGTAGACATAGGTGCCTTCGGCGACCCGATTGCCGGTGTCGTTGGCAACGCTGACGAAGCGCCCATTGGTCAGGCTGGCGGTCGCAACACCGCCCGTATCGCCCCAGGCGCCATCGATCACGCCGGCAACTGCCGGTGCCCGCGCGCTGCTCCCGCCACCGGGCGCTGCAATGGTGCAGCCGGCCAGTGCCACCGCACCCGCCGCGATCGCCGCAAACCTCAGCGCCTGGACCGGACCAGACCCGCGCGCCTTCATCACAGTTGAACCCATGGCCAACTCTCCATTCTTGCCCCGTCTGTGCCAATCTAGAGCGGTTGATCTTTAGATGGAAGCGGATTGATGGACAGGATTTTTCGCGGCGGCAAGGAGAACACCGCAGCGCGATCTGACGATCGTGCGAGGATTTCGACGCTGCTGCCCGCGGAAAAGACGGCCAAGCCGTCGCGCCTCAAGCCATTGATCGATAACAATATCCGCCCATCGTCCGAGCTTGGTCTTTTGCGTTCTGGACGGCGTTGCGCAAGGCTAACGGTGCCTGCACCGCGTCGCCTTGCGCGCCTTGCCAGACCACAAAATTCCGGTGCTCAAACGATTCCAGCTAAAGATGAACCGCTCTAGGACAATGGCAGACAAGACGGAACCCGCTTTATGGACCGCCACGCTCCAGCCAATCGGCCAGAAGATCGCGCCCGAACTGAAGCCCCTTATAGTCGCGCCCGGCCGCGTCCAGCGCCCTGAGCCGGACAGCAAGCGAGGCGGCCAGCCCGTCATGGTCGAAAATGCCCGCCATCGGATCGGTGGCGACGCGAATCGTGAACAGCATGTCGCCGGTCTCAGGCAGCTTGCGCAGCGTCTGGTCCTCGCTGCGCAGATGCATCTTCGCCAGCGTCGCCATGTCGTCCTCGCCGGCGAACAGGTGCGACGGATGCGGCTGCGGCCGGAACAGACCGCCATTGTCGTGCACCGACCAGTTGGACCGCCCGACAATGACGCCCGGCTTCAGATTGTCGAACATGCGCTCGATCAGCGCCGCATTGCGCGTGCCCGACGCAAATCCCGGCACCGGCGCATGGATCGCCGCCAGCGGCCGGTCGAACTTTTCGTGCAACGACCAGTAGGATGGAAAGCACAGGCTCGCCGCCACCAGCCGCCAGCCATCGTCTTGCTTGCGCATCAGCACCAGATCGTCGGCGACAAGCCGCGAGGCGGTCAGAAGCGGCGCCGGGTCGTCATCGGCGAGCGGCACGGCCGTGTCCGCACCGGCGATTGCAACGGTCGGGCCGTCGCGGCGGTAGACCTCCGGAAACGCACTCGGCAAATGATCGGCGAGAAGGCGCAGAACCGCGTCCTGGGCGTCGAGCGTATCGTCCCGTGCACCAAACACGTCGCCCTGCCGCGCGGCAATCAGCGCATCCTTTTCGGCCAGGCTCGATACGAGCCGCGCGTCCGGCGCCAGCCAGGCGCCGGGATCGGCCAGCGGCTTGAGCCCGATGGTGAACGCCTCGGCATAGGCCTCGCGCGCAAACGTGCCGGCGACGGGCGGCGCGCTCACCGGTCCATCGCCTCCAACTCGTCGATGATGCCCTCGATCACGCCAAGGCCCTTGGCCCAGAAACCCGGATCGGACGCGTCGAGCCCGAACGGCGCCAGCAGTTCCTTGTGCCGCTTGGAGCCGCCGGCCCGCAACATGTCGAAATAGGCCTCCTGAAAACCGCTCTGCGCGTTCTGGTAGACCGCATAGAGCGAGTTCACCAGGCAATCGCCGAACGCATAGGCGTAGACGTAGAAGGGTGAGCGGATGAAGTGCGGAACATAGGTCCAGAACAGGTCGTACCCCTCATTGAGCCGGATCGCCGGGCCAAGGCTCTCGCTCTGCACGTCGCGCCAGAACTCGCCGATCTGCGCAGTGGTCAGTTCGCCCGTGCGCCGCGCTTCGTGCACCTTGCGCTCGAACATGTAAAAGGCGATCTGCCGGATCACCGTGTTGATCATGTCCTCGGCCTTCTGCGCCAACATTGCCTTGCGCTCGACGGGATCGTCGGTTGCGTCCAGCATCGAACGGAAGGTCAGCATCTCGCCGAAGACCGACGCGGTTTCGGCCAGCGTCAGTGGCGTTTGCGCCATCAGCGCGCCCTGTTCCGCGGCCAGAACCTGGTGCACGCCATGGCCCAGTTCGTGCGCCAGCGTCATCACGTCGCGCGGCTTGCCCTGATAGTTGAGCAGCACATAGGGGTGCGCCGACGGCACTGTGGGATGAGCAAAGGCGCCGGGCGACTTGCCAGGCGTGGTCGGTGCGTCGATCCAGCCCTCGTCGAAGAAGCGCCGCGCGATGCCGGCCATCTCGGGCGAGAAGCCGCCATAAGCGTCGAGCACGATCTGCCGAGCACGAGGCCATCCGATTACCGCCTGCGGCGTGTCCGGCAACGGTGCGTTGCGGTCCCAGACATCCATGGTCGGCATCCCAAGCCAGCGGGCCTTCATGGCGTAATAGCGATGCGAGATGCGCGGGAAACTGTCGCGCACCGACGCAACCAGCGCATCGACCACCTCGCGTTCGACCCGATTGGCCAGATGGCGCGCATCGGCGACATCCTCAAAGCCGCGCCAGCGGTCGGAAATGTCCTTGTCCTTGGCCAGCGTGTTGGTGATCAGCGTGAAGGTGCGCGCATGGTCGCCAAACGTTGCGGCGAGCGCTTCGAACGCCTGCCGGCGCACGCTGCCGTCGGCATCCTGCATCTTCGTCAGCACCGGCTCGAGCGGCAGTTCCTCGCCGCCAACGTCAAAGCGCAATCCGGTCATCGTCTCGTCGAACAGGCGCTGGAATGCGGCCGACGATGTCACCGATTTTTCAAGGAAGAGCTGCTCGAGCCTGTCCTCGAGCTGGTAGGGCTTTTCCAGCCGCAGGTCGTCGATCCACGGCTTGTAGCGGGCAAGCGTTTCGCTCTTCGCATAGGCAGCATCGAGCACCCCCTGATCAATCCGGTTCATCTCCAGCGAGAAGAACAGAAGATGCGTCGATACCTCGGTCAGATGCTGCTGGATGTCGCCATAGAACTTGGCCCGCGCCTCGTCGGACGTGTCGGTGGCATAGAGCAGTCCCGCATAGGAAGCGATGCGCCCCAGAAGGTCTTCGAGCGCCTCGAACGCCTCGATCGCCGCGCCCAGCGTGCCTTCGCGGGCCGCGTCCTCGAGCATACCCTTCCAGGCGTCCGAAAACGCTTTGGCTTCGCGGGCCGACCGGTCCAGATCGGCACTGAGTTCGGCGCTGTCCATCGCCGTGTAGAGATCCGACAGGCGCCAAGTGGGCAAGTCGCCCAGATCGGCATCGCCGCCCTGCCCGGCACTCTGTGCCGGCGCCGCAATGCGGCAGGCCCGTCCTGTCAATCCCGATGCGTCCATCGTCTGTTCACGTCCAATTTGCATCAAATGCGCTCGTCCTGCTTAGCGGTATCGCAACAGCGCTGTGTCAGCTTGGCGCATCGCGAACCATCATCATCGGGCGGGACTCTAGGCCGCCAAACCGACAGTGCAAGCCATGACATCAACCATTGTCATCGTCGACGACGATCCGGTCCAGCGCCGCCTTGCCGAGGCCGCGCTGACGCGTGACGGCCTGTCGGTCACCACTTTTGGCGACGGACCTTCCGCGCTCGACCGACTGGCCGGCGACAATGCCGAACCGGTCGATGCGATGGTGCTCGACCTGGTGATGCCCGACATGGACGGTATCGCGGTTCTCAATTCGCTGCGCGAGCGCGGCGCCGACGTACCGGTCATCGTGCAAACCGCCCAGGGCAGCATCGATGTCGCCATAAGTGCCATGCGTGCCGGCGCCTTCGATTTCCTGGTCAAGCCGGTCGCCCCGGCGCGGCTGGCGAAAACGGTGCGCGACGCGGTCAAGGTGGCGCGCACCAGCCTTGCCCCGGCCGATGCGCCGGCGCGCGGCAGGACCCGCCTCAAGCCGGCACCGGTTGAACTGATCGGCGACGGGCGCGAGATGGAACGGGTCCGCCGACTGATCAAGAAAGCCTCATCAAGCGACATTCCCGTGCTGATCGAGGGCGAGTCGGGCACCGGCAAGGAACTGGTGGCCCGCGCGATCGCCGCCAAGGGCCCACGCGCCGGACGCCCACTGGTGGTCGTCAACTGCGGTGCCATCCCCGACAATCTGGTCGAATCCATACTGTTCGGCCATGAAAAGGGCGCCTTCACCGGCGCCACCGAAAAGCACACCGGCAAGTTCGTGGAGGCCGATGGCGGCACGCTTTTCCTCGACGAGATCGGCGAATTGCCGCTGGCCGCACAGGTCAAGCTGCTGCGCGCCATCCAAGACGGCCATGTCGAACCGGTCGGCGCCCGCGCCGCCCGCACCGTCGATGTGCGCCTGATCTCGGCGACCAACCGCGATCTGATCGCCGCCGTGCAGGACGGCCGCTTCCGCGAGGATCTCTACTACCGTCTCAACGTCTTCCCCATCCTGACGCCGTCGCTGCGCGCGCGCACCGACGATCTGCCGGCGCTTGTCGCCCACATTGCCAGCCGCCAAGCACACCGGGCAGGACGCGCCCAGGTGCCCGTCATCACCGACGCGGCGATGGACGTTCTGCGCATCTATGACTGGCCGGGCAATGTCCGCCAGCTCGAAAACGAACTGTTCCGCGCGATCGTCCTCAGTGACGGCAGCACGCTCGATGCCGCCGATTTCGCCCATATCGCCGCGCAGATCGATCCCGCGCGGCAGGCCGCAGCGCCGCGCCAGGCCGCACAGCACACGCTGCTGATGCCAACTCCGAGCGGTGCGGAACACGCCGAGCCGGACATCGGCAACGGCGAAGAACGGCGGTGGGAGCCCGAAACGCTCCCCCATCGGCTTCCGCTTCTCGATGCCGACAATCATGCCCGTGCGCTCAGCGACATCGAGGCCGACGTCATCGCCCACGCGCTCGACCATTATGACGGCCAGATGAGCGAGATTGCCCGCCGTCTGGGCATCGGCCGGTCGACGCTCTACCGCAAGCTCCGCGAGTACGGGATCGGCGAACCGCGCCGCTGACCAGACCCATCCGGCCACGCCCCAGGCACTGGTCTTTTACTTTCGGCTAACCACCGCACCAGAAATGTTTGACTATGGCCTTTTTGCCACGGTTCCACCGCATTTGAAGCGGAAAGAACCGCCCGGGGAAGCCCGCGCCTTCCGTTCCGGCCGGCTGTCCCATCGGTCAGGGCGTTGATTTGCGTCCGGCAAGATGGCAGGAGTCGATAAGGAGCGGTTAACCACGTTGCGGGTAGCGTCCAGGGACGCGTCGCGGGCCAATGTCCGGGCGCAGGGACAAGACGGATTGGTGCGCTTTGAGCCTCACCGGACGACAATGGCGGGCAAACCGGGCTGACAGGCTGCGCGGGCTTCGATCCTTGGTGCTGGCGCTGGCATTCATTGTCGCCGCCGGCGCCGTGCTGGCCCCGGTTCAGGCCGCCGCCGAGACGCGCACGCTCAAGCTTTATTTCACCCATACCGGCGAACGCGCCGAGATCACCTTCAAGCGCAACGGACGCTATGTGCGCAGCGGGCTCAACAAGCTCAACCGCTTCCTGCGCGACCATCGGCGCAACGAGCCGACCAACATGGACCCCGAACTGTTCGATCTGGTCTGGGAGGTCTATCAGGCCTCCGGCGCGCGCGATTACATTCATGTCGTCTCCGCCTACCGGTCACCGGCGACCAATGCGATGCTGCGCCGCACGCGCGGCGGCCAGGCCCGCCGGAGCCAGCACACGCTCGGCAAGGCGATGGACTTCTTCATCCCCGGCGTGCCGACCCGCAAGCTGCGCGAACTGGGCTTCAAGCTGCAGGGCGGCGGCGTCGGCTATTACCCCAAATCGGCAACGCCGTTCGTGCATCTGGACACCGGCAATGTCCGCGCCTGGCCGCGCATGAGCCGGTCGGAACTGACCCGTCTTTTCCCGGACGGCAAGACACTGCACCTGCCGCCGGACGGCCGCCGGCTGCCCGGCTATCAGCAGGCTCTCGCCGCCTACAATGCACGCGAGCGCTCCGGCCAGCCGGCCACATTCGGCCGCACCCGCCGCAGCGGTGGCGGTGGCGGTGACACCGAGCGCGGCAGCAGCGGTGGCGGCGGCGGCAACCTCTTGGCCAACCTGTTCGGCCGCGACAATGAAGACAGCGGCTCGGCGAGTGCATCGCGGCCGTCGGCGCCATCGCGCCGCCAGGCCGCGCCCGAAACGCCGGGAACCGCCCTGGCCGCCTTGTCCCGACGCGAGCTGCCGCGGCCCGCCGCAGCCCCGCGTGCCGTGCCCCAGCCCGTGGCACCGGAACCGGCACCCGCCGCGCCTGCGGTCACAGCACCCGCACCAGCCGCGCCGGCGGTAATCGCAGCCGCGCCGCAGGCGCCCGACACGCCGCCCGCGGCAACCAGCACGGTGGGCCTGCGTCTTCCCGTGCCGCGCGCCTTGATCCCCGGCGTCCGCGTCGGCGATCCGCAACCGGCGCAGCCCCCGGCCGCCGCAGCACCCGCACCGGCGCCGATCATTGCGCCGGCGGCTCCGGCTCCCGCACCCGTCGAGCCTGACGGCCCGGCAACCCTTCTGGCCTCGTTGACGCCTCCGGTCCCGCGCGACCGGCCCGCCATCGCCGCCCAACCGTCCGGCGACCAGCCGGTGGCGCTTCTTGCGGCCGCCGAGGCCGAACCCGCGCCGGCACAGGACGAAACACCGACATTGCTCGCCGCCCTGCCCGCTCCGCAGCCGCGTCCGACCGACGCGCCGGGCGCCGCAGAAGCGCTGACCCAACTGGCCGCCTATGCGCCGGTCGAACCGATGGTGCCGCCGACAGCGCCGGCCCCGGCCGCAGGGCCAGCGGTCACGGCCGATGCCGAAGACACGGCCGGACGCGGCGGCCGCGTCGCCGTTCCGGCCCCGCGCCCCGAACGGGCCGACGAGGATGCGATCCTTGCCGCCGCGCTCGACACTGGCGTGACAACCACCGCCAAGTCGGCCCGTCCCTCGGCACGCGATGCCGTGTTGGCACAGGCGCCCGCCGTGCCCGTCATACCCGCCGACCAGATCGATCCGGCGCGGTTCGGTGACTGGGCCGTGTCGGTTGCCTCGGTCACCGCCGAAGGCCGGCCCACCGAGCGTCCTGAGTTTCTGAGAAATGCCACGCGGACGGCGCCCGAAGCGGTCTACACGGCCGGCTTTTCAAAGGCGCCGCCGCCCGATCCCACCAGACTTTCAGGCAATGCGGTGACGTTCCTTGCCGTCGCCCGCTTCGATGGCGGGCGGGGTGGCGGCGACGGCCAGCCCCTGCAACTGCAGATTCCGGCCACCAACTGACGGATTAGCGCGGCTATTCGTCCGGCGCGTTCAGCATGCCGAGCGCGGCCATATAGGTGTCCAGCACCGCTTCCTGCTCGAGCCGCTCGTTCTGGTCCTGCTTGCGGATGGCGACGATCTTGCGCAGCGCCTTGGTGTCGAACCCGTTCGCCTTGGCCTCCGCATAGACGTCCTTGATGTCGTCGGCGATCGTCTTCTTTTCCTCCTCGAGCCGCTCGATGCGCTCGACGAAGGCGCGCAAATGATCGCGCGCGACACCATGGACGTCCGACATGCCTCAGCACTCCATCACAGAAAAAAGCCCCGCCGGATTGCCGCATCCCGCAGGAAGCGTCAACCGGACAGGACCTTGTTCACAACATGCTGGCGCGCGGCATCCGCGCCCCGGTCAGGCCTTTGGCTGGATCAGCTTGTCGAGCTTGTTGGCGAGCCACCATGCTGCCGGAATGCCGAGCACGGCGCCGGCGACGGCGGCGATCGAAATATAGGTGGCTTCGAACAGGTCAACGGTCAACAGGGCAACGATGAAGCTGCCGGCAAGCACCGGCGCGATGAGCAAATAGGCTGCGAACCTGAGCGAAAACATAACACCTCTCCTGTGGCGCAATCGGTCGGCGGCACTGTCGTGTGCCGCCAGAGCTGCTTCATTGATCTAAAGCAACGGCTCTTTCGATTTCAGCCTAAGGACTTAGGGCCGGCCAATCAGCGCGGCAGCACGCTCGAACCCATCAGCGCCTCGTCGACGGCGCGGGCCGCCTGCCGGCCCTCGCGGATCGCCCAGACGACGAGCGACTGGCCGCGCCGCGCGTCCCCGGCGACATAAAGATCGTCGACGCTGGTCCTATAGTCGCGATCATTGGCGTGAACGGAGCGGCCGCCGCGGCGGTCGGTGTCCATTTCCAGCGCATCGCCCAGCTCGGCGGCCACGCCGGTGTGCTCGTAGGGGCCGGCAAAGCCGATCGCGATGAAGGCGAGATCGGCGCGGATGAAGAACTCGGTGCCTGCGACGGGTTCGCGCTTTTCGTCGACCTCGCAGCATTTGACATGGGTCAGCTTGCCGTCCTCGCCGACAAACTCCAGCGTTGCGATCTGGAACTCGCGATCGGCGCCCTCGGCCTGGGAGGAGGAGGTGCGCATCTTCGTCGCCCAGAACGGCCAGACGGTCAGCTTGTCTTCCTTCTCCGGCGGTTCGGGCCGGATGTCGAGTTGCGTCACCTTGACGGCGCCCTGGCGGAACGCCGTGCCGATGCAGTCGGACGCCGTGTCGCCGCCGCCGACAACGACGACATGCTTGCCGCCGGCAACAATCGGCTCCGACGGCCAGGCGACCGAACCGATGCTTTGCTCCTTGCCGACCCGCTTGTTCTGCTGGACCAGATAGTTCATCGCCGGGTGCACGCCCTCAAGGTCGTCACCGGGGATGCCAGCATCGCGCGGCCGCTCCGAGCCGCCGCAATAGATGATCGCGTCGAACTCGGCCTTGAGATCGGCCACCGTCTTGTCGACGCCGACATTGACGCCCGTGTGGAACGTCACGCCCTCGCCTTCCATCTGTTCGACGCGGCGGTCGATGAAGTGCTTCTCCATCTTGAAGTCGGGGATGCCGTAGCGCATCAGCCCTCCGATCTTCGCCTCGCGCTCGAAGACATGGACATCATGGCCGACGCGGCCGAGCTGCTGTGCGGCGGCCATGCCGGCCGGTCCCGACCCGATGATCGCAACGCGCTTGCCGGTCTTCTCGGACGGCGGATAGGGCCGCACAAAGCCCATCTCATAGGCCTTGTCTGCGAGCGCCTGCTCGATCGTCTTGATCGCCACCGGCACGTCCTCGAGGTTCAGCGTGCAGGCTTCCTCGCACGGCGCCGGACAGATGCGCCCGGTGAATTCGGGGAAGTTGTTGGTCGAATGCAGGTTGCGGATCGCCTCTTCCCAATCGTTGTTGTAGACCAGATCGTTCCAGTCGGGGATCTGGTTGTGGATCGGGCAGCCCTGCGGTCCATGGCAATAGGGAATGCCACAATCCATGCAGCGCGCGGCCTGCTTGGTGACCTCGGCATCGTCCAGCGGGATCGTGAACTCCTTGAAATGGCGAATCCGGTCCGAGGCAGGCTCATATTTGGCCACCTGCCGGTCGATCTCCAGAAAACCCGTTACCTTACCCATCTGACTTTCCGTTCCCTCAGGCCAGAACCACGGCCGTGCCCGACACCGACACCATCAGCATGGTGCCCGAGCCGGCGGTAATGTTCTCATAGTCGATATCGACACCGATCACGGCATTGGCGCCGAGCTGCTGCGCTTCGTGCGCCAGTTCGCCAAACGCGATCTCGCGCGCCTCGCGCAGCGATTTCTCATAAGCGCCCGACCGGCCGCCGACAATGTCGCGAATGCCGGCGAGAAAATCGCGGAAGATGTTGGCGCCCAGGATCGCCTCGCCCGTGACAACGCCCTTGTAGGCGGCCACCTGCCGGCCCTCGACAGTGTTGGTGGTTGTGATGATCATGACGTCATTCCGCCGCAACATTCATCCGCATGCGTTCCATCTCTTCGAGCGCGCGGCGATATTCGACCGGCATCACCTTGCGGAACTTCGGCCGGAAGGCTTCCCAATTGTCGATGATCTCGGCGGCGCGGGTCGAACCGGTGTGCCGCTTGTGGTTGGTGATCAACTGGAACAGCCGCTCCTCGTCGTGCCGGGTCATGTCGCCGGAGACGTCGACGCGCCCCTTGTGCATCAGATCGCCGCCATGATGGTGCAGCTTCTCGAGGATGTCGTCTTCCTCGGGCACCGGCTCCAGCTCGACCATTGCCATGTTGCAGCGCGTCTCGAACGTGCCGTCCTCGTCGAGCACATAGGCGACGCCGCCGCTCATGCCCGCGGCGAAGTTGCGGCCCGTCTGGCCGATGACGACGACAACGCCGCCCGTCATGTATTCGCAGCCATGATCGCCGACGCCTTCGACCACGGCGATGGCGCCCGAATTGCGTACGGCAAACCGCTCGCCGGCGACGCCGCGGAAATAGGCTTCGCCCTGGATCGCGCCGTAGAGCACCGTGTTGCCGACGATGATCGAGGCCTCCGGCGTGATGCGCGTATCCTCGGGCGGGCGCACGACGATGCGGCCGCCGCACAGACCCTTGCCGACATAATCGTTGCCGTCGCCGATCAGATCGAAGCTGACGCCGGACGCAAGGAACGCACCGAAGGACTGGCCCGCCGTGCCGGTGAACGTCACGGCGATCGTGTCTTCGCGCAAGCCCTTGTGGCCGAACCGCTTGGCCACCTCGCCCGACAGCATCGCGCCGGTCGACCGGTCGGTGTTGCGGATCGGCTCGGCGATACGCACCGCCTGCCGGCTTTCGAGCGCAGGCGCGGCCTGCTCGATGAGCGTCCGATCCAGAATTTCGTGGATCGGATGGTCCTGCCGCTCGGTCCAGTAGATGGCGTCCCTGGGCGCGTCGGGCTTGAAGAAGATGCCGGAGAAGTCGAGCCCCTGCGCCTTCCAATGATCGATCATCGGCTTTTGTTCGAGCCGGTCGGTCTGACCGATCAACTCATCGAGCGTGCGCACGCCCATCGCCGCCATCAGTTCGCGCACTTCCTCGGCGACATAGAAGAAATAGTTGATCACATGCTCCGGAGTGCCCTTGAAGCGCTTGCGCAGAACCGGGTCCTGGGTCGCCACGCCCACCGGACAGGTGTTCAGGTGGCATTTGCGCATCATGATGCAGCCCGCCGCGATCAGCGGCGCGGTGGAGAAGCCGAACTCGTCGGCGCCCAGAAGCGCGCCGATCACCACGTCGCGGCCGGTCTTCAGCCCGCCATCGACCTGCAGCGCGATGCGCGACCGGAGCCCGTTCAGCACAAGCGTCTGATGGGTTTCGGCAAGGCCCATCTCCCAGGGGCTTCCGGCGTGCTTGAGCGAGGTCAGCGGCGAAGCACCGGTGCCGCCATCATAGCCGGAGATGGTGATGTGGTCGGCACGCGCCTTGGCAACGCCGGCAGCAACCGTGCCGACGCCAACCTCCGAGACCAGCTTGACCGAAATGTCGGCCGCCGAATTGACGTTCTTCAAATCGTAGATGAGCTGCGCCAGATCCTCGATCGAATAGATGTCGTGGTGCGGCGGCGGCGAGATCAGGCCGACGCCGGGCGTCGAATGCCGCGTCTTGGCGATCGTCGCATCCACCTTGTGGCCGGGCAGCTGGCCGCCCTCGCCGGGCTTGGCGCCCTGGGCGACCTTGATCTGGATCATGTCGGAATTGACCAGATATTCCGTCGTCACGCCAAACCGGCCCGACGCGACCTGCTTGATCGCCGAGCGCTCGGGGTTCCTGGTGCCGTCGGGCAGCGGCAGGAACCGGTCGGGCTCCTCGCCGCCCTCGCCCGTGTTCGACTTGCCGCCGATCGCGTTCATCGCCTTGGCGAGCGTGGTGTGCGCCTCGCGGCTGATCGAGCCGAAGCTCATCGCGCCGGTCGAAAAACGCTTCACGATCGCGCTGGCCGGCTCGACCTCGTCGAGCGGCACCGCATCGATCCCCAGATCGTCGGCCGTGCGGATTTTGAACAGGCCGCGAATGGTCTTGGCCCGCTCGCTTTCGTCGTTCACCGAGGCGGCGAAATCGCGATACTCCTCGCGCGAATCTTTGCGCACGGCGTGCTGCAGCGAGGCAACCGCGTCCGGCGTCCAGACATGCTCTTCGCCGCGGATGCGGTACATATATTCGCCGCCCACATCGAGCGCGGTCCGCAGAACCGGATCGTCGGAGAAGGCACGGGCATGGCGCTTGACCGTCTCGGTGGCGATCTCGCCCAGACCCACGCCCTCGATCGTCGTCGCCGTGCCGAAGAAGAAATCGTCGACGAAGCTGCTCGACAGGCCGACCGCATCGAATATCTGCGCGCCGCAATAGGACTGGTAGGTCGAGATGCCCATCTTGGACATGACCTTCAAAATCCCCTTGCCGATCGACTTGATGTAGCGCTCGACCACCTCATACTTGTCGACTTCGGGCGGAAACTCGCCGCGCGCATGCATTTCGGCGAGCGTGTCGAAGGCCAGATACGGGTTGATCGCCTCGGCGCCATAGCCGGCCAGGCAACAGAAATGGTGCACCTCCCGCGGCTCGCCCGATTCGACGACCAGCCCGACCGAGGTGCGCAGGCCCTTGCGGATCAGCGAATGGTGGACGGCCGCCGTTGCCAGAAGCGCCGGAATGGCGACCCGGTCCGGCCCGACCCGGCGGTCCGACAGGATGATGATGTTGTAGCCCATATGGACGACTTTTTCGGCGCGCTCGCACAACCGCTCGAGCGCTGCCTTCATGCCCTCCGCGCCATGGTCGGCAGGATAGGTCGTGTCCAGCGTCTTGGTGTCGAACAGATCCTCGGAATGGCCGATCGAGCGCACTTTTTCGAGGTCGACATTGGTCAGGATCGGCTGGCGCACCTCCAGCCGCTTGCGCGCCGCATGGCCTTCAATGTCGAAGATGTTCGGACGCGGTCCGATGAAGGAGACAAGGCTCATCACCAGCTCTTCGCGGATCGGGTCGATCGGCGGGTTGGTGACCTGCGCGAAATTCTGCTTGAAATAAGTGTAGAGCAGCTTGGACTTGTCGCTCATCGCCGAGATCGGCGTGTCGGTGCCCATCGAGCCGATCGCTTCCTGGCCGGTGGTCGCCATCGGCGCCATCAGGATCTTGGTGTCTTCCTGCGTGTAGCCGAACGCCTGCTGCTTATCGAGCAGCGTGACATCGTCGCGCATCGGCCGCACCGGCACCGGATCGAGCTCTTCCAGGATGATCTGCGTGCTTTCCACCCAGTCCTGATAGGGGTGCATGGACGCCATCTCGTGCTTGATCTCCTCGTCGGAGACAATCCGGCCCTTGTCCATGTCGATGAGCAGCATCTTGCCCGGCTGCAGCCGCCATTTGGTGACGACTTTTTCCTCGGGCACGGTGATCACGCCCGCTTCGGACGCCATGATCACTCGGTCATCGTCGGTGACGATGTAGCGCGCGGGGCGAAGACCGTTGCGGTCCAGCGTCGCGCCGATCTGCCGCCCGTCGGTGAAGGCGACCGCGGCCGGCCCGTCCCAGGGCTCCATCAGGCAGGCATGATATTCGTAGAACGCCTTGCGCTCGTCGCTCATCAGCGTGTTGCCGGCCCAGGCCTCCGGGATCAGCATCATCACCGCATGCGCCATCGAATAGCCGCCCTGAACCAGGAATTCGAGCGCATTGTCGAAGCAGGCCGTATCGGACTGGCCTTCATAGGAGATCGGCCAGATCTTCGAGATTTCATCGCCGAACAGCGGCGAGGCGACAGACGCCTGGCGTGCCGCCATCCAGTTGACGTTGCCGCGCAGCGTGTTGATCTCGCCATTGTGCGCAACCATCCGGTAGGGGTGCGACAGCTTCCAGGACGGGAACGTGTTGGTCGAGAAGCGCTGATGAACGAGCGCGACGGCGCTTTCAAAACGCGGATCGCGCAGATCGTCATAATAGGCGCCAAGCTGATAGGCCAGGAACATGCCCTTGTAGACGATCGTCCGCGACGACAGCGACACGATGTAGAACCCGTTGTCGCGGCCGTCGGTCTCGCCATAGACGCGGTTGGAGATCACCTTGCGCAGGATGAAGAGGCGCCGCTCGAACGTGTCCTGGTCGACACCCTCAGGCCGCGCGAAAAAGACCTGCACATGGACCGGTTCGCTGGCGGCGATGTCGGGGTCCTTGGAGAGCGATGCATTGTCGACCGGTACGTCGCGCAGCGCGATAAGTGCGACCCCCTCGGCGTCGGCGGCCTCGCGGATGATGTCGACGCAATGGGCGCGCAGCGCGTCATCCTGCGGCATGAACACATGCGCCACCGCATAGTCGCCCGCGTCGGGCAGATCAGTGCCCTGCCCGGCCAGAACAGCGCGGAAGAACGCGTCCGGGATCTGCACCAGCATGCCGGCGCCATCACCCATCAGCGGGTCGGCGCCGACCGCGCCGCGATGCGTCAGGTTCTCCAGCATCGCCAGACCGTCGGCAACAATGGAATGCGATTTTTCGCCCTTCATGTGGGCGACGAATCCGACACCGCACGCATCATGCTCGTTGCGCGGATCGTAAAGCCCCTGGGCGGCGGGCAGGCCCGAACGGGACTTCGGCATCGCAGAACCGGTCATGGCTGTCCGGCGGGCATCGATCTTGCGAGCCGGTGCCGACCGGTCGAAATCGCGCGATGGCGTCATCTTCGTCATCTTCATCCCTCCGGTTCGCGCCTGCGATATTCCGCACTACGCGCATTTGTTCGCGGCAGATGTTGTCCGGTTCGGTCCGCCAAGAGCGGCGTCGGGCCTTTCCGTCACCGGATCAGACCGGTAGCGCGATCAGCTCCATCGCCATTTCGGACAGGGCCCGGCATTCGTCCGGGCGCGCTTTTGGCCCGCGTCCGGCCGCTTGCCGGGATGCGGACCATAATAGGACAGCATTGCTGCCCTAATTTATGGCAGATTTCGCCACATTTCACAAGATGGCATGACGACAATTGCAGCCCAAGCAGTTCTGCGCAATGAAACGCCACACGTCATCGACCGAAAGAACCGCCGCCATCATGCACTTTGCCTCCGACAATTGGGCCGGCGCCCACCCGGCCATCGCCGACAATCTGGCACGCCGCAATGGCGGATTCGTCAAGGCCAATGGCGGCAGTGACTTCGACCGGACGGTGGAACAGACCTTCCGCGAAGTTTTCGAGACCGACGTCTCGGTCCATTATGTCGCCACCGGCACCGCCGCCAATGCGCTGGCGCTCTCCGCGGTCGCCCGACCCGGCGGCGTGATCCTGTGTCACCCCGAAGCCCATATCCGGGTCGATGAATGCGGCGCGCCGGAATTCTTCGCCGCCGGCAGCAAGCTTGAGGGCATCGAGGGCGAACTGGGTCGGTTCGACGCAGCATCGCTCGAGGCGGCCATCGGCCACATCAAGGATGGTGGGCTTAATGCCGGCCAGGTGCAGGCCGTGTCGGTCAGCCAGCTGACGGAGGCCGGCACCGCCTACGACCGCAACGCGATCGGCATCATCGCCGATGTTGCCCACAGCCACGGCGTTCCGCTGCACATGGATGGCGCGCGCTTTGCCAATGCGCTTGTCGCGCTCGGCTGCTCGCCCGCCGAGATGACATGGAAGAGCGGCGTGGACATCGTCTCTTTCGGCGGCACCAAGAATGGCTGCTGGTGCGCGGAGGCGGTTCTGGTCTTCAACCCCGACCATGGCCGGCAGATGGATCATCTGCGCAAGCGGTCGGGCCATATCGCCTCCAAGGCACGGTTTGTCTCGGCGCAGTTCGAGGCCTATTTGGCCGGCGGTCTGTGGCTAGATCTGGCCGCCCACGCCAACGCGATGGGCGCGCGGGTCGCCGCCATTGTCGGCGCGCGCAACCGGTTCCGGCTGGCCTGGCAGCCGCAGGGCAACGAGGTGTTCGCGATCGGGGCCCGAGAAGCCGTCGACGCGCTTGCGGCCAAGGGCGTGCAGTTCAGCCACTGGCAGCCGCCGCGCGCCGAACGTCATCTGGTCGGCGCCGACGAGGCGATGATCCGCCTTGTCGCTTCCTTTGCCACCACCGACGCGGACGTGACCGCGCTTGAAACCGCGCTTGCTGGTTGAAGCGCCATACTCACGGACGCCTCACAGCGAAGTGAGTGTCGATAACGGCCCGTTGATTTCCCATTGATCGGCGGTTCTGTGAGCGTCGGGCCGTCCGGCGCTGTGCCGGGTCATCTGGTTCCTCAAGGGAGATATCCATGTCCAAAGCCACCAAGACCGTTCTTTCGGGTGCCGTTCTCGCCGGTGCCGTTGCCGCTGCCGTTGCTGGCGTCAACCTGGCCGGTGTCACCGACGCCCACGCCGCCAACGAAAAGTGCTACGGCGTTTCGCTGGCCGGCGAAAACGATTGCGCTGCCGGCCCCGGCACCACCTGTCAGGGCACGTCCACCGTCGACTATCAGGGCAATGCCTGGACCTTCGTTCCGGAAGGCACCTGCACGGCGATGGAACTGCCCGGCGACCGCATGGGCTCGCTGGAAGCGCTCGAGCGCGACCTGCCGGCATAAGGCCGACGCCAACGACCTGCCGCGAACCGGAGAGCGACGCCATGACGACCGCCAGCCCCCTCGCCCGTCAGGGCGCCGCTCCGGCGGCGGACCAGCCCGCATCGCCGGGACGGTTCGCGGCAGCGACACCTACCCGCCAAGACACGGTGCCGGCCTCGGCCGGCGTCGGCTTCAAGACCGACCACCTCGCCGCGATTCTCGACGATCCCGGCTCGGTCGGCTTTCTGGAAGTGCATGCGGAAAACTACATGGGCGATGGCGGCCCGCCGCATCGCACGCTCGAACGGGTCAGGCGCGACTTTCCCCTGTCGCTGCACGGCGTGTGCATGTCGATCGGCGGCCCCAAGCCGCTCGATGAAGACCATCTGGCCCGATTTGCGGCGCTGTGCGAGCGCTACGAGCCCGGTCTGATCTCCGAGCATCTGGCCTGGTCGACCCATGAGGACATGTTCCTCAACGATCTCTTGCCGCTTCCCTACACCGAACAAACGCTCGCCCATGTCTGCGACCATGTCGACCGCATGCAGGAGGTCACGGGCCGGCGCATGCTGCTGGAAAACCCGGCCACTTATGTTCTGTTCGACAATTCGACGATGAGCGAAACCGATTTCCTGGCAGACATCGTCGCGCGCACCGGCTGCGGCCTTTTGCTCGACATCAACAATGTCTTCGTCTCGGCCACCAATCACGGCTACTCGGCCCGCGACTATCTCGCCGCCTTCCCGCTCGCCCATGTCGGCGAGGTGCATCTGGCCGGCCACACCGAGCAGGAGGACGATGAAGGCGCGCTGCTGCTGATCGACAGCCACAACCGCCCCGTGGCCGACCCGGTCTGGACGCTCTATGAAGAGGTGATCGCCCGGACGGGACCGATCCCGACGCTGGTCGAATGGGATTCCGATCTGCCCGAATGGCCGGTGCTGCGCGCCGAGGCCGAAAGCGCCAACGCCATCCTACGCCGAAACGCCCGCTCGGCACCCAAGGTGCGTCATGCCACACCTGCCTGAACCCGCCATGGACACCGCCGCCTTTTCGGCCGGTCTTCTCGACCCCGACCGCGCGGCGCCGCCCCATGTTGCCGGTCCCAACGGCAAGGGCGCCGTCAAGCGCTACAATGTCTACCGCAACAATGTCACCGTCAGCCTGATCGATGCGCTGGCCGACATCTTTCCCGCCGTCCTGAAGCTGACCGGCGAGAACTTCTTTCGCGCCATGGCGCGCGAGCATGTTCGCGCCACGCCGCCAACATCGCCGCTCCTGTTCCGCTATGGCATGCACTTCGCCGATTTCATCGCCGCGTTCGAGCCTGCCCGGCCGCTGCCCTATCTGGCCGACGTCGCCCGTGCCGAACGCGCTTGGCTGACCGCCTATCACGCCGCCGATGCCGATCCGCTCGATCCGTCCGACCTTGCGGCCATCCCGGCTGACCAGATCGCCGGGGCCCACTTTGCCGCGCATCCGGCGTTCGCCGTCACCATTTCGCCCTTTCCGGTGTTCCGCATCTTTTCGATGAACCGCGAGCTGATGGATCTCGCGCCCGTCGACATGAACGAGGCCGAGGCGATCCTTGTCACCCGGCCGGCGGACAATGTAACGCTGACCCATCTGACACCGGCCGGCGCGCGCTTTGCCGATGCGCTCGCCCGCGGACTGACACTGGGCGAGGCAGCCGGCCTTGCGCTTGAAACCGATCCGGCCTTCGATCTGAACGGCGCCCTGACGGCGCTTTTGTCGGCCGGCGCGTTCGCCGCCGTCGTGGCACCGGACGCATCGCATCAAGGAGGGGGATGATGAGCGATTTTGCCAATGAGGACGCCCGCGCGCCCACGCCATCGACGGGAGGCGGCCTGATCGGCATGGTCGTCCGGCTGCACCACACCGTCTTCTCCGCCATCGAACGCGCAACCGCCGGATGGTTCACCGGCTTTGCCGCGCGCTTCGCCTTCGCCAGCGTGCTGCTCTTTTACTATCTCAATTCAGGCTGGCAGAAACTCGGCGACGGCGTCTTCGGCTTTCTCAGCCCGTCGCTCGGCGCCTATGCGTCGATCCTGCCGCCGATCATGGAGCAGTACGGCTTCGACGTCGCCGCCATTCCGTTCTTTCCCTGGCACGTGATCGTGCTGCTGGGGACATGGGCGGAACTGCTGCTGCCGATCATGATCGTCATCGGCCTGTTCAGCCGCATCGCCGCGCTCGGCATGATCGTCTTCGTCGCTGTCCAGAGCTATGTGGACATCAACTTCCACGGCCTTGAGGGCAAGTTCATCGGGTCCATGTTCGACCGCCTTCCCGATGCTGTGATCTTCGACCAGCGCCTGATGTGGGTGTTCATCCTGGCGCTCATCGTGGTCAAGGGTCCTGGCAAATTGTCGATCGACCATCTTCTGGCCAAGCGTTTCCGCTGAATTCCGGACATAACAAAACCGCCGGCGAGGGAGGGCGCCGGCGGCCTGGCGAACCGTGCGGGCGGGGTGCGAGGCCCGCGCCACAGGTCCGATGGGAGCTGAGTTGAAGGGCCTCAGTTCTGGGCCGTGGCCTCGATCTGCCGGGCGGAACCATTGCCCTTGGCGATCTCGATCTTGCGCGGCTTCATGGAGTCGGGAATTTCGCGCTCCAGATCGATGTGCAGAAGGCCGTTCTCCAGTTCGGCGCCCTTCACTTCCACATAGTCGGCAAGCTGGAAGCGGCGCTCGAAGGCGCGCGAGGCAATGCCGCGATGCAGGACTTCACGATTGTCGTCCTTGACGTCGTCGGCCTTGGCGCCGGCCACTTTCAGAACGTTGGCCTTGGCTTCGATCGTCAGATCGCCTTCGGCAAATCCGGCCACCGCCATGGTGATGCGGTAGGCGTTCTCGCCGGTGCGCTCGATATTGTAGGGCGGATAGGTCTGGCCGTTTTCGGGCTGGCCGAGCGAATCGAGCATCGTGAACAGCCGGTCGAAACCGACGGTGGAACGGTAAAGGGGAGAAAAGTCGACGTGTCGCATGGGTTCTGTCCTCCAGTGAGCAACATTGAACGATCTGCGGCCGCTAACACCCGGATCGGCGTGTCTGGCTGATGGCCGGCAGGCCCGTATGGCGCCTGCGCCCAAGATATGGTGAGCGCGATTTTCCGCTTCAAGGGCCGGGGCCAGGGCGCGGCCCCGCCCCACCACCTCCCCACGGTTAACCGAACATGAACGGCAGATGAACGGGCGCTTCCGCGTGCGTTCAGCCGTGGCCATGCAGGGTGGGCCCAAGTTGTACCGGGAGACACAACGAAGAAAAGCACAACAGTGCCCATCATGGTCCAAACCAGAAAGGAGACCGGCATCATGAAAGCCCCCCTTCTTGCCGCCGGCATCATCGCGGCCACCGCGCTGGGCGCGACCGCGCCCGCCGAGGCACGGCCGATCCAAGCGCCACCCGCCGCATCGGTCCAGATCGATGTCCAGACGGTTCATCATCGCCAGCGCGGCTACCGCCACGCCATGCCGCGCCGCGCCATCATCCACAGCCTTTACCGACGCGGCTACCGCGACGTGCACCGCGTCCATTTCCGCAATGGTTATTGGCGGGCCCGCGCGCTGGGCCGCCGGGGCGTCGTTGCCCTGAAGATCGATCCGCGCAACGGCCACATCGTCCGGCGCCGGCTGCTTCAACCTGTCTACCAGGCGCCGCGCTACCGCCAGCCCTGGCACCAGGGCCACCAAGGACGCGGCGGCGTGACCTTCTCCTTCGGGTTCAACTGATCCCGAAGCCACCCATCGGCCGGGCTGCAACGTCCCTTCCTGCCCGGTTCGAAACCGGAGGCGCTCCAACGGCGCCTCCGGATTTTCTTTGACCTTGTCCGGGCCGCCCCATATCAGGGTCCGCATCGCCAATCTGCGGCCCAACCCGCGGTCAGACATGAACGTACTGGTCCCCTTCGACGGCAATCCCTGTCCCGAACCTTACCGGCAGGGCTTTTCGCGCACCGATGACGGTTTCGACCTGCGCTTTGCCGTCTTTCGCGCCGACATCGCACCGTGCAAGGGAACGGTCGTGCTGCTGCACGGCCGCAACGAATGCATCGAGAAATATGCCGAGACGATCGCCGACCTTGTCGGCCGGGGCTTCGATGTGGGCACGTTCGACTGGCGCGGCCAGGGCCGTTCGACGCGCTTTTTCCGCGATGCCAAGCGCGGCTATGTCGACGACTTCTCACAATATGCGACCGATCTCGACCATGTGTTCTCCACAGCGATCCTGCCCGAGACGCGGCCGCCCTTCTTCACCCTCGCCCATTCCATGGGCGCGCTGGTCGCGCTGCAGACGGCACCGATGATGGCCAACCGCATCGACCGCATGGTCATGTCCGCGCCGTTCCTGGGCCTGTCGGACGCGGGATCTCCGACGGCGGTTCTGTCCGCCCTGTCCAATGCCCTGTGCTATTGCGGTCTCGGGCGGGTCTACATGGGCAGCGGACCAAAGGGGATCTCCGCGCTCGAACTGCAGACCAACAAGCTGACGACCGACCCTGTGCGCTTTGCGCGCAACAAGGTCATTCTCGATCCCGACCGGGGGCTGGGTCTTGGCGCGGTGACCGCGGGTTGGCTGCGCGCGGCGGCAAGGGCGATTGCCGCCGTGCACGATCCCGCCCACATGGCGTCCATCCGGATCCCGGTTCTGCTGGTCGCCGCCGGCGCCGAGCGCGTCGTCTCGGCAAGCGCGGCCGAAGCCTATGCCGGCCGCATCCGCGCCGGCTCGCTGATCACCATTGCCGGTGCCCGGCACGAACTGATGCAGGAAGCCGACCGGTTCCGCGACCAGTTCTTCGCGGCCTTCGATGCCTTCGTGCCCGGTGCCGGCGCCTGATCGTCAGGCGTTGAGCAGGTCGATCGCTGCCGCATGCAATTCGGGCGAACCGGCAGCGATCACATCGCCGCCCTGCTCGGCCCGGCCGCCATCCCAGCGCGTGATCACGCCGCCGGCCTGCTCGATCAGCGGGATCAGCGCGCAAATGTCATAGGGCGCAAGACCGGGTTCGACGGCGATGTCCGCGTGGCCGGCCGCCACCATGGAGAACGCGTAGCAGTCGCATCCATAGCGCGGCAGGCGGATGGACGCCTCCAGCCGGTCATAGGCATCGCGCTTGGCACCCTGATAGAGCGCCGGCGTGGTGGTGAAGAGCGTGGCATCGCCAAGCGACGTCCCCTTGCGCGTCTCCAGCGTCTGCGGCGCGGCGCCACCGCGCAGCAGATAGGTCCCGTTTCCATCGGCGAGAAACAATTCGTCCGTGAACGGCTGATGCATGAAGCCGCTGCGCGCGACCCCATCCACCGTCAGCCCGACAAGCGTGCCCCAGACCGGCAGCCCGGAAATGAAGGCCCGCGTGCCGTCGATCGGGTCGATCACCCAGACGTGGCTGCGATCCTCGCCCTCGCTGCCGAACTCTTCACCGATGATGCCGTGATCGGGATAATGGGCGCCGATCAGCGCCCGGATCGCCGCCTCCGCCGCCCGGTCCGCCTCGGTCACCGGATCGAACCCCTCGCCCAGCTTGTTGACGACCGCGCCGGCCGAGCGAAAGCGCGGCAGGGTCTCGGCCGCCGCCGCCCGCGCCATTTGTTCCAGAAATGCCCGGTCGGGCAGCGCCACTGTCATGTGAATCACCTGTTATTTCGCAATTGCGAAAGAATTACACCCGCATCTCTTGACTTTTGTGCATTGCAACATAGTCTATCGGTCGACAGGCTTGCCTGTCACGCCCTCCTGGGCGTTTCCTCCCTAGACTTTGACCGCATTCGCTCGAGTGCGGTCTTTTTTTCGAGAAAGTTGCCCGGAAACGCCTATTCGGCGGCGATGGAATAGTCCGCAAAGGCGCTCTGGGGCAAGTCGACCAGCGTCGCCATGAACTGGAAAAGATCCTCGCGCAGCGCGTCGAAGCCCGGCTTGCGCTGCAAGGTCTGCTCGTCGACGTAAAGGCCGCGATTGATCTCGATCTGGACCGCATGCAGCCCCTTGGCCGGGCGGCCATAATGTTCGGTGATGAAACCGCCCGCATAGGGCTTGTTGGTCGCCACCAGATAGCCCATCGCCCGCAATATGTTCATCGCCGCCTCGGTGATGCCGGCGCTGGCGCTTGTGCCGAACCGGTCGCCGACCACGAAGTCGGGCCGCACGCCCTCCGCCCCGATGCGGATCGAGGCAGGCATGGAATGGCAGTCGACGAGCACCGCCAGGCCGAAGCGCCGGTGCGTCTGCGCCAGAAGGCCGCGCAGGGTGGAATGATACGGCTTGTAGATGCCCTCGATGCGCTGGCGCGCCTCTTCAAAGCCGATCCGCCGCGCATAGATGTGCTGGCCTTCCGAGACGACGCGCGGCACCGTACCAAGCCCGCCGGCGACCCGGATCGACTGCCGGTTGGTGAAGGAGGGCAGCCGGTCCGAGAACATGCGCGGATCGAGCTCATAGGGTTCGCGATTGACGTCCAGATAGGCGCGCGGGAAATGCGCCAGCAGCATCGGCGCACCGAGTTCGGTTGCCCCGTCGAACAGTTCGTCGACGAAAAAGTCCTCCGACCGGCGCACGGCCAGAGCGTCGAGCCGTGTCATGTCGAGAAAGCGGCGCGGATAATGGCGCCCGCTATGCGGCGAGTTGAAAACGAACGGCGCGGTCTGGCGCTTGGGGACCCGCACCTCGAAGGCGGGATGATGGCAGAAGTCCGGCGCGATCAGCATCGTTGAAGGGCGTGTCCCGGGCGGCGCGGTTGCGGTGCGACACAGTGTTGACAGGGGCCGCATCCATTGTCCAGAGCATGCAGGCGAACAAGCCGCGCCCGATTGACCCGCCAACGCATATACCGCATTTTTACCATGATCTGTAATGTCTGTGCGACGGCCGCGCACGCGGCGCCCCGCATCGAGTGAAAGAAGCACATCACATGCAACGGATATTGCTGGCAGAAGACGATAACGACATGCGCCGCTTTCTGGTCAAGGCGCTGGAAAAGGCGGGCTATGAAGTCACAGATTTCGACAATGGCGCCAGCGCCTATGAGCGGCTGCGCGAAGAGCCTTTCACGCTGCTTCTGACCGATATCGTCATGCCCGAGATGGACGGCATCGAGCTGGCGCGCCGCGCCACCGAACTCGATCCCGACCTGAAGGTGATGTTCATCACCGGCTTCGCCGCCGTTGCGCTGAACCCCGACAGCCAGGCGCCCAAGGATGCCAAGGTGCTGTCCAAGCCCTTCCATCTGCGCGATCTCGTCAACGAGGTCGAAAAGCTGATCCAGGCCGCCTGAGCGGGCCGCTGCCGCTTGCGCACAATGCGAAACGACCCCACTTGACCGGTACGGCGGTTCATGGTGTATGCCGCCCCACACGGATGGGCGATTAGCTCAGCGGGAGAGCACTTCGTTGACATCGAAGGGGTCACTGGTTCAATCCCAGTATCGCCCACCATCTGTTTCCCTCGGCTAGACATGTCAGCGACGCCGGCGGGACGCTCGGGGGACGCCGATGAACCGCATTCACCGCTTCGCGTGCGCCCTCACTTCGCTTTTCGCGCTTTTGGCCCTGTCCGCCTGCACCGGCGATGGCTACGGCACCACGGCCATCTACAGCCCGCTGGTCGAGGACGAGATCCGCGTGATCATGCCGGCCAACGCACCGTCCATCTCCCAGCAGTTCCGCGTCGAAGGCAATCGCGGCGGTCGCGGCAACCCGACATCCTTCCATGAAGGCATCGACATCATCGCCCGCGTCGGCACGCCCGTGATCGCCGCCGCGCCCGGTCGCGTCACCGATTCCTTCATGGAGCCCATGTACGGCAACCGCGTCGTCATCGATCACGGTGTCGATGCCACCGGACGCCGGGCGCGCACCGTCTACATGCATCTTGACAGCCGCCGCGTGCAGCCGGGCATGCAGGTCGCGCGCGGCCAGGAGATCGGCACGATGGGACGCACAGGCATCCTCGCCGCGGCTATCTCGCATCTGCATTTCGAAGTGCACCGCACGCGCGGCAGGCGGATCGTGGCGGCCCAGGACCCGCACCTGTTCTGGGCCGACGGCGTCGGGCGTGTCACCTGCTTCGAGGCCGAGCGCCCCGTCGAGGACGGCGTGTTCCGCACCACCTATCCGGTGCCATGCCGGGACAGTGCATCGCGCTGACACGCACAACTGCGCGTTGACTCGCGCCGCCCTGCTGGTCCAAGACCGCCGCGCCGCTTTTTCAACTCCGTCACGACACCGCAAGGCGAGCCCATGACCGCGTCTCCCAAGGCCCTTGTCACCATCGACGAAATTCCCGGCCTTGTCGGCACCACCGTCGGCACTTCCAGCTGGCGCACCGTCACGCAGGCGATGATCGACGGCTTTGCGGATGCGACCGACGATCACCAGTGGATCCATGTCGATCCCGAGCGCGCGGCCCGCGAAACGCCCTATGGCGGTACCATCGCGCACGGCTTTCTGACCCTCTCACTGCTCTCGACCCTTGCCTATGAGGCGCTGCCCGACCTTGATGGCGATGTGCGCATGGGCGTCAATTACGGTTTTGACGAAGTGCGCTTCCACGCCGCGGTCAAGGCGGGCGCGCGCGTGCGGGCCATCTTCGATCTCGCCGATGCCGACATCCGGCCGTCGGGCCGCATCCTCTTCACCTATGATGTGACGCTGGAGATCGAAAACAGCACCAAGCCGGCCATGACCGCCAAATGGCTGACGCTGATGATCGTCCGGCCGAGAACTTGATCAGGCGCCTTCGCGCGCGGCCTCGGCCAGAAAGCCGAACACATAGTCCGAGAACGACCGCCACACCTCGACCCGGAAGACCGAGGGCTTGACGCGCCACAGGACGATCTCGGCCTTGCCGAAGATCGTCCGCGTACAGGCGCCCGTGCCGAACGCCTCCATCGAGAGATCCTGCGGACAGCCCGCATTGACGACATCGGCAGCGCCCGGGCCGGACACCATGATCGCGGTGTTGCGGTGGGAGATGTCAACGGCGGCGTGCAGCGCCTCGAGCCCGCCAAGACTGTCCATCGGATCGGCCTTTTCGTCGATCACCAGCCACTCGTCCGGGCCGAGCCACAGCGCCGACCGGCCCTTTGCGGTGGCCGACATCTTGGGCCCGCGCGGCAGGGCGACGCCGAGCGCATCGGACAGCGCGGGAACCGACGCGGAGGGACAGCGCAGGCTGATGCGGAACGCCGCATGCGCCGGCGTCAGCGCGACACCCGTGCCGGCGAACACATGCCCGGCCAGCGGATGGCGCCGCTCGATCGTCATCGCCTCAGCCATCTTGCGCCTCCGCATCCGGGTTCCAGAAGTTGGTGTCGCGCACCTCGACCTCAACGACGCCGTCCGGCATCGGCACGTAGAGCGTCTCGCCGATCCGGTCGAAACCGCCCTCGACAAGCGCCATGGCGATCGGCCCGCCGCAATTGCCCGACCAGTAGGAGGACGAGACCCAGCCGATCATGTCCATCGGCGGCGCCTGGTTCGGATCGGCGACGATCTGCGCGCCTTCATCGAGCACGGTTGTGCCGTCTTTCGATGTCAGGCCGACAAGCTGCTTGCGTCCCTCGCCGGCCAGATCGGGCCGCATGAGACCGCGAATGCCGACAAAATCGTCCTTCTTCTTGCCCACGGCCCAGGACAAGCCCGCATCGTGCGGCGTAACCGTACCGTCCGTGTCCTGGCCGACGATGATGTAGCCTTTTTCGGCGCGCAGCACATGCATGGTCTCGGTGCCATAGGCGCAGCCACCGGCCTCGGTGACCCGCTCATGCAGCGCATCCCAGGCGGCCTGCCCAAAGTCGCCCGGCACATTGATCTCGAACCCGTCCTCGCCGGCAAACGACATGCGGAACAGGCGCATCGGCACACCGGCGAACGTGCCTTCGGCAACGCTCATGAAGGGCAGCGCGTCCTTTGACAGATCCATGCCGCCAACGAAGGGCTCCAGGATCTCCGCCGCCTTCGGTCCCTGCAGCGCGATCACCGCCCATTGTTCCGATGTCGAGGTCAGCCAGACCTTCATCTCCGGAAACTCGGTCTGCAGGTAATCCTCCATGTGATTGAGGACACGCGGCGCACCGCCCGTCGTCGTCGTCACATGGAACCTGTCCTCGGCCATGCGCCCGACGACACCGTCGTCATAGATGAAGCCGTCCTCGCGGCACATGATGCCGTAGCGCAGCCGGCCGACGCCGAGCTTCATGAACGGGTTGGTGTAGATCAGATGCAGGAAGGCGGCCGCGTCCGGGCCCGCCACCTCGATCTTGCCGAGCGTCGATGCGTCGAACATGCCGACCGATTGGCGCACCGTGACGCATTCGCGGTTGACAGCCGCCGCCATGTCTTCGCCGGCGCGCGGATAGTACCAGGGCCGCTTCCACTGGCCGACATCCTCGAACACCGCACCCGACCGTTCATGGCTCTCATGCATCGGCGTGCGCCGCGTCGGGTCGAACAGCGCGCCGCGGCCGTGGCCGACAATCGTGCCGAACGTCACCGGCGTATAGGGCGCGCGGAATGTCGTCAGACCCACTTCGGGGATCGACCGGTCCAGCGCCTCGGCGGCGATCGCCAGTCCGTGCATGTTGGACAGCTTGCCCTGGTCGGTCGCCATGCCGTTGGTGGTGAAGCGCTTGACATGTTCGATCGAGTGAAAGCCCTCTCGCACCGCAAGGCGAATGTCCTTTTCGGTGACATCGTTCTGGAAGTCGACGAACGCCTTGACCACCTTGCCCGCCTCGGGGTTCGGCCCGGCTCCGAGCATCAGCCCGTGCCAGGAGCCGCCCGATTCCGCCTTGATGGACAGCGGCTTTGCCTTGGCCCTGGGTCGCGCCGCCTTGGCCGCCGCTTCCCCTGCCGCAAGCCCTTCCTCGACCGTTGCCGCAAGGCTTTCGGCGCCATTGCAGGCACCGGCCGACGCGCAGTCCTGCGCATACTCGCCGGGCAGGAAACGCTGGGTTTCGGTGTCGAAGCGCAACTTGCCGCGCGATTGCGAGAACAGATGCACCGAAGGCGTCCAGCCCGCCGACATGATCAGCGCATCGACCGGGATCACCTCGCGGCCGCCGCCCCTGCAGGGCCGCACGACGATCGAGGAGACGCGCAGCTTGCCGCCGGCGGCGATCACCGCGTGGTGAGTGAGAACACGGATGCCGAGCCGGCCCGCCTCTTCGAGCAGCGCCGGATCGACCGTCTCGCGAATGTCGGCGATCACGGCGATCTCCGCGCCGGCGCGCTTCAGATCGAACGCCGCCGCATAGGCCGAATCGTTGGCCGTATAGACGCCGATCGTCCGACCGATCAGGACGCCATAATGGTTCAGATAATGCCGCGCCGCCGACGCCAGCATGATGCCGGGCCGGTCATTGTTGGCGAACACCATGTGCCGCTCGATCGCGCCGGTGGCGATGACAACCCGCTTGGCCCGCACCTGCCACAACCGCTCGCGCGCCGCTTCGGGGTCGGGCGTGCCCAGATGGTCGGTCAGCCGCTCTGCGAGCGCGACGAAATTCTGCGCATAGTAACCGAACGCCGTCGTGCGCGGCAGTACCCGCACATTGTCCATCGCTGCCAGCTTCGCCGCCGTTTCGGTCGCCCAATCATGGCCGTCCCGGCCGTCGATCCGCGCGTCGGTCTCGAACGCCAGCGCGCCACCCGGCGCCGCGCGTTCGTCGCAGACGATCACCGAGGCGCCTCTTTCCGCCGCAGCCAAGGCCGCGCTCAGTCCGGCCACACCGCCGCCGCAGACCAGAACGTCGCAATGGGCATAACGGGCCGCGTAGCGGTCCGGGTCCGGCTGGTCGGGCGCGACGCCAAGGCCGGCCGCGCGGCGGATGATCGGCTCATAAACCTTGTCCCAGGCCTTTTGCGGCCACATGAAGGTCTTGTAGTAGAAGCCGGCCGCGAACACCGGCGACATCCAGTCATTGACCTCGCCGACATCGGCGGTCAGCGACGGCCAGCGGTTCTGGCTCGTCGCCTCGAGCCCGTCATGGATTTCCTGCACCGTGGCGCGCACATTGGGCTGGCGCCGCGCCGCGCCGCGCGCAACGCCGACCAGCGCGTTCGGCTCCTCGGGGCCGGCCGTCAGGATGCCGCGCGGGCGGTGATATTTGAAGGACCGTCCGACGAGGTGAACATCGTTGGCCAGAAGCGCCGAGGCCAGCGTGTCGCCGGCAAGCCCGTGATAGGTCTCGCCATCGAAGCTGAACCGCACCGGATTGGCCGGCGTCAGCCGCCCGATCCTTTCAACGCGGTTGGGTTGGGTGGAGGCGGACGCGGTCATCTTGCCTCCTTCGCATTCTCGTTGGCGGCTTCGACCAGGTCCGGCTTCGGCTCACCGGCCTTGTAGGTGGCAAGGAACCGGTCGGTCACCGTGTCGCGCGCGGCGTTGAAGAACCGCCCGCACCCATGCACGTGCCGCCAGCGCTCAAACGTGACCCCCTTGGGATTGTCGCGGTAAAAGAAGAAGCGTGAGAACTCCTCATCGGTCAGCGAAGCGATGTCGGCGGGCCGGGCGATATGGGCTTCGCCAGCATGGCGGAACTCGATCTCCGGGCGCGCTTCCTCGCAATAGGGGCAATGGATCAACAGCATTTCGAGTTTCCTACAATTCTCCGGGACCCATCTCGGTGCCCCGTGGCTGGTCGCACAGCCGCCGCCCCAACCGCTCGAACGGCGCAAACAGAGCCATGCGGGCAGCGGGTCCGTCGGTCTGAACGATCAGATCGTTGACGGCCATGTTGGCAAGCGTCGCGTCGAACGGGTCGGTCGACACCATCACCATCCGCACCGGCGGGTCCTCGTGCCGTTCGTCATGTTCTTCGATCACCGCGAAATAGACGGTCGGCCGGCCCGCCACGAAAAGGCACATCAACAGCCCTTCGTCGACGGTGAACGGCCAACCGCTCTCATTGGCCGTCCGTGTCAGTGTCTGCATGCGCACATCGCCGGGGCGGGGAATGCGGAAAATGTTCCGCTCGCCCGGCTCGGCGACCGGCGTCGCGGCCATTCCGGCCGCCAGGGTCATCGCCGCAAGGCCGACCATCTCAATGCGCCACCGCCGCCGCGGCCGCTTCGTCGATCAGCCGGCCAGTGGTGAACCGTTCGAGCGTGTAGCCTTCATTGATCGGGTGCGGATTGTCGTTGGCGATCGTGTGGGCGAACACATGGCCCGAACCGGGCGTTGCCTTGAACCCGCCCGTCCCCCAGCCGCAATTGACATAAAGCCCCGGCACCGGGGTCTTGGCGATGATCGGCGACCGGTCGGGCGTCACATCGACGATGCCGCCCCAGGAGCGCAGCATCTTCATGCGCGTGAAGATCGGGAACATCTCGCAGATCGCTTCCAGCGTGTGCTGCAAGATGTGCAGCCCGCCGGTCTGCGAATAGGAAGTGTACTGGTCGGTGCCCGCGCCGATCACCAGTTCACCCTTGTCGGACTGGGAGATATAGGCATGCACCGTGTTCGACATCACAACGCACGGAAAGCACGGCTTGACCGGCTCGGAGACCAGCGCCTGCAGCGGAAAACTCTCGAGCGGCATGCGCACATCGGCCATCTCCATCAGCACCGATGTGTGACCGGCCGCCACCACGCCCACTTTCTTGGCGCCGATGAAACCGCGTGTGGTCTCGACGCCCGTCACCTGGCCGTTGCCGGACCGGCGCACGCCCGTCACCGCGCAATTCTCGATCACGTGGACGCCGCGCGCCGAGGCCGCGCGCGCATAGCCCCAGGCGACCGCATCATGCCGCGCCGTGCCGCCCCGCCGCTGCAGCGCCGCGCCCGTCACCGGATAGCGCGCGCCCCGCGAGATGTTGAGCGGCGGGCAGTAATCGCCCGCCTGCTCAGGCGTCAGCCATTCATTGTCGACGCCGTTCAGCCGGTTGGCATGGATGTGCCGCTTGAAGACCTGCTCGTCGTGCACATTGTGCGCCAGCATCATCACGCCGCGCGGCGAATACATCACATTGTAGTTGATGTCCTGGCTGAGCCCTTCCCACAGCTTCACCGCATGGTCGTAGAGCCCGGCCGACTCGTCATAGAGATAGTTTGAGCGGATGATGGTGGTGTTGCGCCCTGTGTTGCCGCCCCCCAGCCAGCCCTTCTCCAGCACGGCCACATTGGTGATCCCGTGCTCCTTGGCCAGATAATAGGCGGTCGCCAGCCCGTGCCCGCCGGCCCCGACGATGATCACGTCATAGGCGGCCCGCGGCTCGGGACTGTCCCACTGCCGGCCCCATCCCTTGTGCGCGCGCATCGCTTCGCGCGCCACGGCAAATCCGGAAAATCGGCGCATCGGTCCTCACCGTTGGTGCCAAACTGGTGGCCACAAAAGCATAGCACGCGGGCGACTTCCAGCCGGATTGCGACGACGAAAGACGCGTACAGCCCTGACGGGCTTCCGTTTTCCAGCCACCGACAAAGGCCTGTCATCTTGATCCGGTAGGCTGGACTTGAATCGCCAAAGCTGGTATGCCGCAGCCAATCGTCTGGCCGGCGGCTTTGCGAACCGTTTTTTGCGTTCCATGTTTCGGCAGCCTCGCAGACGCGAAAAACCGGCCAAACCAGTCTCGAACACCGAAGGAACGGGATCAAATTGCAAGTACTTGTCCGTGACAACAATGTCGACCAGGCGCTGCGCGTCCTGAAGAAGAAGATGCAGCGCGAAGGCGTTTTCCGCGAGATGAAGCTGCGCGGCCATTACGAAAAGCCGTCCGAGAAGCGCGCCCGCGAAAAGGCCGAAGCCGTGCGCCGCACGCGCAAGCTGGCCCGCAAGCGCGCCCAGCGCGAAGGCCTTCTGGGCGGCCGCAAGGGTCGCTGAGGCTCCGCGGCACCGGTGCCAACGGCATCGCCGCGATAATGTCCAGATTGACATGCAAGCATGGCGTGACCTGACAATGGCCACGCCATTTTTGTGCGAAGGTGCATGGGGTCGAGAGGGGAACTGACGATGGGCGATCAGGGTTCAGCCACACGCGGCAAGGCCGGCGCTGCGCGTCTGACGCGCTTTGCGTTCGTCTGCGCGGCCGGGCTGGCGCTGGGCGCCTGCCAGACATCGGCGCTGCAGGGCGAAGCCGTGCGCATCGAGGCCGAACAGGGCAGCGCCGAGAACATTGCCTCGCTCACCGAAGTCATCCGCGCCAATCCGCGCGACGCCGAAGCCTACAATGTGCGCGGCTCGGCCTTTGGCCGGGGCGGCCGCTACCGCGAGGCACTCGAGGACTTCAACCAAGCGATCGCGTTGAACCCGCGCTTCTTCGAGGCCTATGCCAACCGGGCGCTGATCCACCGCCTGATCGGCGACCAGACGAGCGCCGCCAACGATTACAACGCCGCGCTGCAGGTCAATCCGCGCTACGACAAGGCCTATATCGGACGCGGTGAACTCTACCGCCGCGCCGGCCGCGCCGACGAGGCCTTCCGCGATTTCGAGCGTGCCATCCAGCTCGACACCACCGATCCGCGCGCCTATCACCGGCGCGGCCTGATCTATCAGAGCCGCAGCCAGCACGAGTTCGCGATCGACGATTTTTCGACGGCGATCTCGCTGCAGCCCGATGCGCCCGAGCCCTACAATGCCCGCGCCATCTCCTACATCGCGCTCAACCAGCTGGACAATGCATTCGCAGACGCCAACTTTGCCATCGAACTGGACGACCGCAACGCCGAGAGCTGGACCAATCAGGGCCTCGTCTACGAACAGCGCGGCGAGCGCGACCGCGCCAAGCGCTCCTTCCGCCGCGCCCTGCAGCTCGATCCCGATTTCTCGATCGCCCGCTCGGCAATGAGCCGCGTCAGCTGATCGCGACTGGCGCGCACCCCGGCTATCGTTATGCCAGGCCGGCCAGCCCGTCCTTCATCGCATCGATGAAAAGGCGCAGCCGGCGGGTTTGACGCCGCGCCGGTGCGAAGGCCGCATTGATCGTCAGAGACCCCGCACGCCACCCCGGCAATGGCTCGATCAGCGTGCCGGCCTCAAGTTCCCCGGCCACCAGCCAGCGCGGCAGTATGGCATAGCCGCCGCCGGCTAAGGCGACGCGTTTCGTCGTCGCGATGTTGTTGCTGGCGAAACTCACACGCGCATCGAGCCTGGCTGCCTCTCCCGACGGCCCCGTCAGTGGCAGTCGCCCACCCTCGAACGGACGCAGCGCGGCACAGGGCAAGTCCGCCAGCGCGTCAAGGTCGCCGTCAACAGTGCCGGCCAATCCGGGAGCGGCCACAATGATCCTCTGCACTTCGGCCAGGGGCTGGACGATCAGCGTTTCATCGGGAACCGCGCCGACCCGAAGCCAAAGGTCGCAACCGACCTCCGCAAAACGGATCGGGGCGTCTTCGAGAATCCAGTCCAGCACGACATCGGGGTGAGCGGCCTGGAACGCGATCGCACTGTCGAGTGCCACCGTCTGGCCCAGCGCCACCGGCGCGACGATCTTCAACGGGCCGGCCATCCGGTCGGCCTCGCCGGCAAAACTCTCGGAAAACCCCTCCCACTCCGCCAGCAGCAGCCGCGCATCGCCAAGACACCGCTCGCCGGCCTTGGTCAGGCTCAGATGATGCGTCGAGCGGATGATCAGTTGCGTGCCCAGGCGCTCCTCCAGATCAGCGAGCTGCCGGCTTGCCGAGGCCTGCGACAGGCCGAGATCGCGCGCGGCGGCGCTGATCGATCCCCGCTCGGCGATCCGCACGAAGGTTCCCAGAAGCGTCAGACGGTCAAGTGCGCGTGTCATACATTAAACGTATAACAATAGCATATAGCACTCGTCTACCGATGGTAGCAGCCAATCGATAGCTTTGCCGGCAATGGCGGACCTGGCCGCCTCGCAAGGAGAGTGAGATGACGCACGCAATCAATCGGACCTTTCGCATCGGCGGCGACCTTGAGGTCGACCGCATCGGATTTGGCGCCATGCGGCTGACGGGCCAGCCCGGCAATTTCGGCCCCTACGAAGACTGGGAAGGTGGCCTCACGCTGCTGCGGGAAGCGGCCGGCGCCGGCGTGACCTTCTTCGACAGCGCGCGGTCCTACGGCCCGCTGACCGCCGACCGGATCGTCGGCGAAGCGCTTGCGCAACATGATGTGGTGCTGGCCACCAAGGGCGGTATCGACAAGCCCGAACCCGGCCGGATCACGGTCGACGGATCGCGCGACACGCTGCTGCGGCAAATCGACGAGGCGCTGGTCAATCTGCGGCGCGACCGGATCGACCTGTTCCAGCTTCACCGCGTCGATCCGGAAACATCAATCGAAGTCTCGGTCTCCGCGCTCGACGAAGCGCGGGCCGACGGGCGCATCGCCCATATAGGCCTGTCGAACGTTTCACGGGACGAACTGGATCGGGCGTTGGCCGTTGCGCCGATCGCCAGTGTGCAGAACCGGTTCAACATGGACGAGACCGGCGAGGAAAGCCTTGTCGACTACACCGCGCAGAAGGGCATCGCCTTCATCCCCTATGGGCCGCTCGGCGCCAACCCCATGCGGCAGGGCGCAAGGCTCGCGCCGCGCGCGGCACTGGCCTGGCTGCTCGAGCGGTCACCCAACATCGTTGCCATTCCGGGCACGACCTCGGTCGACCATATGCGCCAGAACATGACAGCCTGGGATCTGGTCTGACGCCGCTGGCCGGAGCCGCCCGATCATGCCCTGCGCGTCTCAATCGGCACGCATCGCCAGCTTTCGCTGCTGGTCAGCCGCCGGCGCGCAGGCTCTCGATCCGCCGTTCCAGGTGCCGCCTGAGCGGCGGCTCGACGGACAGCGAGACGGCCTTCTCAAAGGCTTCGATGGCGCCCGGATTGTCACCAAGATCGACAAGCAGCGCCCCGCGCGCGGCCCAGAAGGGTTGGAAGGCGCGCGTGGCTTTTTCATCAAGCCGCGACAAGGCGTCGAGCCCGGCGGCGGGCCCGTGCCGCTCGGCGATGACAGTGGCGTGGGCCACCGCCGCCCCGAGCGACGGCGCAATCCGGCCAAGGCCGAAATAGAGCTTGTCGAGCGCCAGCCAGTCGATCCGGCCGGTCTTGGCGCGGTCCAGATGCAGGCCCTGGATCGCCGCCTCGATCTGGAACCGGCCCGGTGCGGCAAGCGTCTGGGCCGCGGCGAGCGCGTTCTGGCCAAAGACGATCAGCCTCCCGTCCCACAATCGGGCGTCCTGCTCGTCGAGCGGCACCAACACATTGTCGCGAACGCGCGCGTGACGTCGCGCATGGCCGAAGGCGATCAGCGCGGCAAGCCCGTGCGCCTCGGCGTCGTCCGGTGCCAGATGGCGCAACAGGTCGGCGAGGTAAAGCGCCTCCTGGCCCAGCGCATCGGTCGGTGCCAGCCAGTCCAGCGCATGGGCGGCATAGATGGCCTCGCGCACCGCGTCCAACCGCGCGGGCAGATCCGTGTCGTCGGGCATCTGAAAGGGGATGCGCGCATCCCTGATCTTGCGTTTGGCACGAACCAGACGCTGCGCCATGGCCGACGGCGTGACGACGAAGGCGCGGGCGATGTCGGCGGCCTCGACGCCGAGCACGGTCTGCAGCATCAGCGGCGTGTGCAAGTCGGCCGGCAGCGCCGGGTGGGCGCAAACCATCATCAGCGAAAGCCGCTCGTCCGGCATCGGTTCGGTTGTAATCGCGGGTTCAGGCATCTCGGGGATCGCATCCGTTTCGGGAAAACGCGCGAGCCGTCTTTGCGCATCGGTCAGCCGGTTGCGCGCTGCGGTCAGAAGCCAGGCTTCGGGATTGTCCGGCACCCCGGCTTCCGGCCAGCTCTTGAGGGCCTTGGCAAAGGCATCGGCCAGCGCGTCCTCGGCGCCGGCTATGTCGCCGCTGCGCTTGGCGAGAATGGCGATCAGCTTGCCGTAGGATGCCCGCGCCGCGCTTTCGGCGGCACGGGCTGCCTCGGTCATGCGCCGCCCATGGCGGAGGCGCGGATTTCGACCTTGCCGGCCTTGGCGGCGGGGCATTTTTCGGCCCAGGCCATGGCGGCGTCCAGATCGGGCACATCGATGACGAAATAGCCGCCCAGCGTCTCCTTGGTATCGGCGAACGGGCCATCCTGCACGGTCTTGCTGCCGGTCTTCATGCTGAGCGTGGTCGCGGTCTCGACGGATTGCAGCCAGTCCGTATCGACGAAGACGCCGGCTTCCTTGAGCGCGCCGATATAGGCGCCGTAGACCTCTTGCATGGCGGCCCAGTCCTCCTGGGTCATGTCGGCGAAGTCGGCGGGGTCGGAGTAGAGAAGAAATGTGTAGCGCATCGGTCTGTCTCCCTTGGGATGCGGTTAGGCTGCGATTTGAAGGTTGGCAAGGCCGCGCTCGAAGGTCGGGCCGACCATGCGGTCCATGAACAGGCCCATGACCCGGCCGATGGGATTGAAGCCCATATCGGCCTGAATCGACCATGTGACATGAGCGCCGCCGCCTTTCGCCTCGGCGCGGATGGTCTGAAGCGGCTTGCCCATCGGACCCAGATCGATCTGATAGTGCACCGCATCGCCGGTGACCGAAGCGACGGTCTGGCTGCCCTTGCCCTCCTTGCCGGCAAAGTGAAAGCCCGATCCGACGCCCGATGCGGGGCCGAACAGCGTGATCGACAGATCCGGGTCGGTGGATTTGTAGGGATTGAAGCGCTGATAGCCTTCGCCGGAGGCTGCAAGCGCCAGAACGGCCTGGGCGTCGGCATCGATCAGCGCCTGCCGCTCGACATGGATCTGCCGCGGAAGCAGCAGGGTCGATGCCGCCAGAACGGCGACCGCCGCGCCCGATGCTGCGAGGATTTGAAGAAGCGTCATGATGAGTGTCCTTTCGTCACCGAGAGCAACAGCGCTCTCAATGGGGTGACGAACGGAAAGGGGCCCAATCGACATGGCGAACAAAAAAACCGCGGCAAGCGCCGCGGTTCAGTTCGGTCTTGGCCCGGCCAGCGGAAAAATGTCTCGCGGAGTGCGGCTTTCGCCCGCCGACGCTCGGCGGGTGTTTTCAGACGGCCTGCGCCGCACGCCGGCTGGAGAGCCAGACCCAGAAACTGAGCACGATGGCGCTGCCCGAAACCATGGTCATGACCGTGCCCGGGAAGAAGTTCACATAGCCCGGAATGTCGACGAAGAAGAGGTATCCAAGGTCTGCCAGCCCGCCGACCATCCCGGTCACCCAAACCGCCGTCATGTTGGCCCGCCAGATGAACACGGCGCCAATGACGGTAGCGATGCCGAACCAGCCAAGGTTCCAGCCATGCTGGTTCAGAACCCCGCCAACGGCCGGCGCATAGTCGGCCACCAGCGTCTCCGCCGCGACCCCATCGGCGATCGCCTGAAATCCGCCCGTGGCGTCGGCGGCCAGGACGAGAACGCCGGCCAGAAGATGTACAAGGCCCCAGATCACCCATAGCACGGCGGCGATCTTCAGCATCATCATGTGCGTTTGCGTGTGTTCCGACATTTGCGGCTCCATCGCTGCTCGACTAGGTTGATAAAGTCTACAAAAGCAAATTAATGGACTTTGTCAACTAATACGACGATGACCGATACCCGACTTGCCCTTCTCATCGACAGGCTGATGCGCCGGATCCATGCATCCCTGCACGAAAAGGCACCCAGCTTCGACACCGAACGGGTGGGGCCGGGCGGAGCCATGGTGCTGTTCACATTGGCGGATTTGGGGCCGGCCCAGATGCACGAACTGGCCGGGCGCCTGGCGCGCGACAAGTCGCAGATGACAAGGGCGGTCCGGGCGCTCGAACAAAAGGGCATCGTCACGCGCTCGCAAAGCGCCGATGACGGACGGGCCTGCGTCGTCTCGCTGACTGAAAAGGGCGAAGAGACCGTCGACCGGTTGAGCCGGGCGCTCGCCGACACCATCGACGACGTCCTGTCGCCGATCAGCCCCGCTCAAAAACAGGAACTCGAAGCCCTGTTGCGAAAGGCCGTGCCCTGATCCGGGCCGAAACCCGGACCAACAGGACCCGTCAGTCGTCCATCGCCTTGACGATGTCCTCGGTCATCTTCTTGGCATCGCCCAGAAGCATCATCGTGCCATCCTTGTAGAACAGCGTGTTGTCGATGCCGGCGTAGCCCGAGCCGAGCGAGCGCTTGACGAACAGGCAGGTCTTGGCCTTGTCGACGTCGAGGATCGGCATGCCGTAGATCGGCGAGGTGGAGTCGTCGCGCGCCGCCGGGTTGGTGACGTCGTTGGCGCCGATCACATAGGCCACATCCGCCTGGGCGAACTCGGCATTGATGTCCTCGAGTTCGAACACCTCGTCATAGGGCACATTGGCCTCGGCGAGCAGCACGTTCATGTGGCCGGGCATGCGGCCAGCGACCGGATGGATCGCATAGGACACGTCCACGCCTTCGGCTTTCAGCGTGTCGGCCAGTTCGCGCAGCGCATGCTGCGCCTGGGCGACGGCCATGCCGTAGCCCGGCACGATGATCACCTTGGAAGCGTTTTTCATCAGGAAGGCCGCATCGTCGGCCGAGCCCTGCTTGACCGTGCGGTCGATGCCGTCATCGCCGCCGGCCGCCGCCGTCTCACCGCCAAAGCCGCCCAGGATCACCGAAATGAAGGAGCGGTTCATGCCCTTGCACATGATGTAGGACAGGATCGCACCCGACGAACCGACCAGCGCCCCGGTGATGATCAGCGCCAGGTTCTCGACCGTGAAGCCGATGCCTGCCGCCGCCCAGCCCGAATAGGAGTTGAGCATCGAGACGACCACCGGCATGTCCGCGCCGCCGATCGGGATGATGATCAGGACACCGATCAGGAGCGACAGGATGACGATCAGCCAGAAGACGGTGTAGCTCTCGGTACCGACCAGAACCGCGATCAGTACGAGGATGGCGATACCGATGCCGGCATTGATGATGTGCCGGGCCGGCAAGAGGATCGGCTTGCCGGACATGCGCCCGTCGAGCTTCAGGAAGGCGATGATCGAACCGGTGAAGGTGACCGCGCCGATGGCGACACCAATCGACATCTCGACCAGTGCGACAGCCTTGATCGACCCGACATCGCCAATACCGAACGAGGCCGGCGAATAGAGCGCGGCGGCCGCAACCAGAACGGCGGCAAGGCCGACGAGCGAGTGGAAGCCGGCGACGAGCTGCGGCATCGCCGTCATGGCGATGTTGCGCGCCACATAGGCGCCGACCGACCCGCCAATGGCGATACCGACCAGGATCATGAAGGCGCCGCCGAAGCTCGGGGCGGCCACCAGCAGCGTCGTCACGACCGCGATGGCCATGCCGATCATGCCGTACATGTTGCCCTGGCGGGACGTTGTCGGATGGCTCAGTCCGCGCAGCGCGAGGATGAACAGGATCCCGGAGACGAGATAGAGGAAGGAGGCGATATTGACGGACATCTAGCGCCTCACTTGTCTTTTTTCTTGTACATGGCGAGCATGCGCTGGGTGACGAGGAAGCCGCCGAAAATGTTCACCGATGCGAGCACCAGCGCGACAAAGCCGAAGCCCGTCGCCAGCCCGCTTTCGGAGATGCCGACGGCCAGCAACGCGCCGACCACGATCACCGAGGAGATGGCGTTGGTCACGCTCATCAGCGGCGTGTGCAGCGCCGGGGTCACCGACCAGACGACATAATAGCCCACGAAGATCGCCAGAACGAAGATCGAGAACAGGAAGACGAACTCGCTGACGCTGCCGCTCTGCACCGCGTCGGCGGCGGCCGCAACGGCGGGCGGCGCATCGGCCACCGCCTCGCGCACGCCCTGAACGGCGCTGTCGAGCGCGTCGAGCGCCTGGGATACGCTGTCGTCAGCCATCGGCCTTTTCCCCCTTGTCAGCAGCGGCCGGCGCCTCGCCGCCAAAGCGCGGATGCACCAGCGCGCCGTCATGTGTCAGAAGCGTCGCCGCAACCAGTTCGTCGTCGCGGTTGATCGCCAGTTCACCGCTTTCGCCATCGACCAGCGTTTCGAGGAACGCCAGCACGTTCTTGGCGTAGAGCAACGAGGCGGATGCTGCCACCTGACCGGGCATGTTGGCGATCCCGATCACCTTGACGTCGTTCTTGGTCGTCACCGTTTCGTCGGGCTTGGCGCCTTCGACATTGCCGCCGCGCTCGACGGCCAGATCGACCAGGACGGAGCCCGGCTTCATCGTGTCGAGCATCGCCTTGGAAACGAGCTTGGGCGCCGGACGGCCCGGAATCAGCGCCGTGGTAATGACGATGTCCTGCTTGGCGATGTGATCGGCCACCAGCTCGGCCTGCTTGGCCTGATATTCCTTGGACATTTCCTTGGCATAGCCGCCCGCCGTTTCGGCCGCCTTGAATTCCTCGTCCTCGACCGCGATGAACTTGCCGCCCAGCGAAGCCACCTGTTCCTTGGCCGCCGGCCGCACGTCGGTCGCGGTGACCACGGCGCCAAGACGCCGCGCGGTGGCGATCGCCTGAAGGCCGGCCACGCCCGCGCCCATGACGAACACCTTGGCCGCCGGCACGGTGCCGGCCGCCGTCATCATCATCGGCATGGCGCGGTCGTAGGCCGCGGCCGCCTCGATCACCGCCTGGTAACCGGCCAAGTTCGCCTGCGAGGACAGAACGTCCATCACCTGCGCCCTTGTGATGCGCGGCATCAGCTCCATCGCAAATGCAGAAAGCCCGGCCTTGGCAAGTTCGCCAAGCGCCTTTTCGGCATCATAGGGATCCATGACGGCGATGACCGCCGCACCCTTCTTGTACTTTTTGAGTTCGGCCGATGTTGGCCGGCGCACCTTGAGGACGACATCCGCCTTGCCCGCACCCGCTGCCGCCGTGACGATGGAAGCGCCTGCGGCCTCGAAGTCCGCATCGCGAATGCGCGACGAAAGGCCCGCGCCCTTTTCGACGGTCACGGCGTGGCCGGACTTCACCAGCCGCTTGACCGTGTCGGGCGAAGCGGCAACGCGCGGCTCGCCGGCCTGCGATTCCTTGGCAACAAACAATGTCAGTGGCAAAACCGGTCTCCCCCGCCGCAGCTAACTGGAACGGGCGCGCGCGGTGTCAATGCGCCCGGAACGGCGCGTGTCAAAGCACGAACCGCGAAACGATCATCAGCAGGATGAAGACGATGGTGCCGCCGATCAGGCCGCCGCCAGCGAAGAAACCGAACGCCATGGCGATCAACAGCGCCACGGTTGCGACCGTGCCCCACTTGGTCAGCGCAAGGAACAGGTCGTAGGTCTTTTCATGTTCCGGGTAGTCCATCGTCGCGCCGGCTTCGTGGTCGGTCTCGGTCTGCTCGCCCATGGCGGTCTCCGCTCGTCGTGTTGGATGCTGCCGTGCGCATAGCGAAAACTGCGCCACACATCAATGGCGCATGCCCGGTGGCAACCGATGCCGGTCAGGCGGCCTTGAGCGCGTAGCGGGCGGTCGGACGCACACACAGCGGCGGCAGCGCATCCTCGAGCCGGTCGAACAGGAGCCGCGCTTCGGTTTCGGTGTAGTGAAACAGCGGATTGCGGCTCATGACATAGTCGACATTGTTGCGCGAAATGCCCAGCAGAACGGCCTTGACGCACATGCCGTCCGGCTCGAACGGGCCGGCCAGGCGCGTCGCCCCGAACACGCGCCGGTAATAGGCCTCATGCTCGAGCTTGACCGCGCACAGGCAATAGTCGGCGCCCTTGTGCAGCGTCATCATGGTCGAAAGGCGGTGCGTCAGAAGCGGCAGGGCCGGCTGGATCTTCGACGCGTCGGCATCGATCGCAAAGCGGCTGGGATCGACGAACACCATGCCCTGCGCCAGAAGCGGCGACAGCGTGTCGGAAAAAAGCTCCATTGCGGGCGTCGGCGGCGTGCTCGCCGATAGCATGTTCAACCGCATCGACGAGACCAGAAGTCCGGCATGATAGAGCCCGAACACATAGGTGTCCGGCTCGTAGTCGAGTGCCTCGACGAGCGGCGAGTCGAATTTGCGCTCATAGACATCCTTGGCGTTGAAGGCCTTGAGCCGCAGCGCACCCACATCCTCGAAATCTTCCGGCGTGGTTATGCGGCGATACTCGATGGCGTCCATCACCGACAAAAGGCGATCGGCCACGGCATCGCTGCGGTGGCGTACCGGTACTCTTTTCGCGTTGCTGTCCACGGCGTCGTCCCCCAATAGGCTGACCCGACGCAAGGTTAGCTTTTACGAAAAATTGCGTAAATTCCCAAGAAATCGCAGTCTGTTGTTAAGGTTAATTTTTAACAAACGGCGCGTGCGCATCGAAACTTGACCTATATTGATACAACCTGAGGCTTTTTGACGCGAAGGCTGCCCGTCAGCCGGCAGCGGCAACGTCCGATTCGGTGACCGCGCCGGCCGCCGGATCGGCCTGTTCGGCGGGCATGCGCGTTGCCATCTCGGCAATCGCGGTCGCGGGCAAAGCAGGGCCGAACAGATAGCCCTGCACCTTGTCGATCTTGCCCGATCCCCGCACGATGGCAAGCTGGCTGGCGGTCTCGACGCCCTCGACCGTGATCTTCAGGCTCAGACCGTGGCACAGATCGGTGATGCCGTGCAGGAGAGCGAGCGGCGTCTCGCCCGTCTCGATGCCGGCGACGAACGACCGGTCGATCTTGACGCGGTCGAGCGGCAGCCGGTGCAGATAGCTCAGCGACGAATAGCCGGTGCCGAAATCGTCCAGCGCGATCGCAACGCCGGTGTCGCGGATGCGTCTCAGGCGGGCGATCATGTCGGCCTCGTTGCTGATCACCGCCGTCTCGGTGATCTCGACGATCAGCCGGTGCGCCGGCAGCCCCGCCGTCTCCAGTGCGTTCTGGATGATCTGGCCGATGCCGTCACGCTGGAAATCGATCGAAGACAGATTGACCGACACGGTCACATGGTCCGGCCAGCGCGCGCATTCCCGTGTCGCGGTGCGGATCACGCTTTCGGTCAGCTTCGTGATGATGCCCATCTCCTCGGCCAGCGGAATATACTCGGCCGGCGAGATGTTGCCATGTTCGGGATGGTGCCAGCGCGACAGCGCCTCGCAACCGACGATGCGCCCGGTCGCCGCTTCGACGATCGGCTGGTAGCGCACCGACAGCGTGCCCAGCTCGATCGCCTTGGCCAGTTCGCCCTTGAGCAATTGCCGCCTCAGATAGCGGTCGTTCATGTCGCGCTCAAACAGCGACCAGACGCCCTTGCCCATCGCCTTGGAATGGTAGAGTGCCAGATCGGCCTCGACCATCGCCCGCTTCAGATCGAACTCACCCGCCTTGCCGCGCGTGATGCCGAACGACTGGGTGACGAACACCTTCTCCGGTCCGATGCGGAACGAACGGCGCAGGCAATCGCGCAGCCCGTCGGCGAACGGGGCGATCTCGAAATCGGCCGGCAGCCGGTCGACGAACATCATGAACTCGTCGCCGCCGAGCCGCGATATGACCGCGCAGTCGCCATAGTCGCGCCGCAGCCGGCGGGCGATGGCCCGCAGCAGCGCGTCGCCCTGGGCGTGGCCGATCGAGTCGTTGACCCGCTTGAAGTCATCGACATCGAAGGCGATCAGCAGGCATGGCGATTCCGGATCGGCCTCGCCCGCGCGGCGGACGGCCTCTTCACCGAAATGCGTCCGGTTGGGCAATTCGGTCAGGCTGTCGAACCGCGCCATCGCCTTGATGCGCTCCTGTGCCCGCGCGCGCTCGGTGACGTCTTCAAGGATCAGGACGGACCCGCCCTCGGGGCGCTGCGTGCCCGAGAACTCGACGTGGACACCATTGGTCAGCCGTATCTCGGCCTTTCTTCCGTCAGTGACCAGAAGGCCCGAGATGACATCCTGAAAGGATCCGGCCTGATCCGACGGCACCAGGGTGAACCGGCGCGCATAGCGCATCAGGACGGAAAAACTGCGTCCTTCGGCATTCACATGGTGGGGTATCTGCAGGATCAGCCGGGCACGGCGGTTGATGACGACCACGCGCTGGTGGGGGTCGAACATGATGACGCCGTGCGACATGTTGGTCAGCGCCAGGTTGAACCGCTCGGCGATCTCGGTCTTTTCCAGCCGCCCGCGCACCGCCGAAACAACAGTCGAGCGCACCCGGCGGACCATCGACATGACCAGACCGACATAGGGCAGGAACAGCAAGACCGCGATCATGCTCGCCAGATTGCCGTCCATCAGAAGGCTGAGCGCCGGCCAGATCAACACGCTGACAGTCATCAGCGCAGCAAGGCGAACCGATCCGTAAAGCCGCCCGACGATCGTCGGCAAGGCGGCAAAGACGGTCGACAGCGAGGCGATGATGGCAAACTCGGTGCCGACGAACTCGAGGCTGAACCAGGCGAACATGCCGACCGCAAGGCCGGCCAGCCCGGACGACAGGATCTAGCGGCGTTCCCAGTCCTTGGCCCAGGCCAGGCGCGTATCGCGATCCATCGATTCCGCGGCGGTCAACTGGCGCCCGTAACGGACGATGTGGAAGTAGCGGTAGGCCGCCGTCAGCAGGAAAATGCCCGGCCACAGGCCCATCGAGGTCATGCCGCTCTCGATATAGACGCACACGGCAATGCCGATCTGAAGCGTCACGCCCATCAGCATGCTGCGCCGGTCGGCAAACAGGCTGTCGACAAAATTCAGGTAGATATCGATCTCGGCTTCATCGCCGTGCGGCGATCGATTCAGTCGTGTCATTGCCTGCCCTTTCGGCAGGACAATACGACCAACGCCGTTAATGAACGGTGTAAGCCTCTTGAATCGGGACAGTATGGGCCGTCTGGGCAGACCCTTTCACCGGAACGGACCATGATATCGGACCAAGGTGACGTCGCGAAACTAAAATATAGATTGTTAAAAAACTGTTACCTGAATCAAATTCAGATGAAAATCGAGAAGGCTATACTGCAAAATGCAATAATTCGGACATTGAGATCGAGCGAAGGCAATTCCCCCTCATATTTTGGGGGTCAGCGCCTCCTTACAATCGCTCAGCTTCGCACGTCATAGCCGCCATCGACCGTGATCGTCGTGCCCGTCATGTAGCGCGAAGCATCCGAGGCCAGCAGCAGCAGCGCGCCGGCCAGATCATCGGGCACGCCCAGACGGCCCATCGGAATGGACGTCTTCAGGATGGCCGCCAGCCCGGCATCGAGATGGTCGTGCGTCATCGCGGTCGGGTACCAGCCCGGGGCCAGCGCATTGACCCGCACCCCGTCGGCCGCCCATTCCAGCGCCAGGGCCCGCGTCAACTGTTCCAGCGCCGCCTTGCTCGTGGCGTAGGCAGAAAGCCCGCGCATCGGCCGGCGGCCCAGAATGCTGGTGACGTTGACGATGGCGCCGCCGCCTTTGCAGCGCATCACCTCGTGGGCCTTTCGGCACAGATTGGCCACCGCCGTCACGTTCACATCCATCAGCGCGCCGAACCCGGCCGCATCCTGCCGCGCTGCCTTTTCGACGCTGAATCCCGCGGCATTGTTGACCAGGACATCGAAACCGCCGAACGCATCCGTCGCGGCATCGATCGCACCGCGCACATCGTCATCGTTGCGCACATCGCCGCGCCTGTCCGCGAAGCGGTTGGCCATTTCGCCGGCATCCCAGTCGGGCGAGGTGTCGCTCAGATTGACGACCAGCGCCCCGCGCGCCAGCAAATGCTGCGCAAATCCTGCGCCCAGCCCGGTCGAGGCCCCTGTCACCAGGCAGACCTTTCCCTCAACCGAGAAAAGCGGATCGGCAGCGCCGCGCGCCACATGCATCGCCATGAAATGTTCGCCCTCGTATGCGCCCCAAGGGTTCATCAACGCCAAACCGCCGTCGAGGTCAATCGGCGCGCGGCTGTCATCCATCGGACATCTGACTGGTTAATAATCTTTACCAGTTATTGCCATCCGCACCAATTGGTGCTAGCTGCCCACGCGGCCCGGTTCGCGTCGCCATGGAGGCCCGCCTTGATTTTCCCGTCGCGGACCAACAAGGTGCGCCGACCGGCGGAATGGCATTGCAACCATGAACGCGGGCCCGCGGCAAGCTCAGGGGAGGAGTATGGCTGCTTTATTGAGAGTCTCGGCCGGTATCGACGCCGTCAACACGTTTATCGGCCGATCGGTTTCGTGGCTGATCCTGGTCGCCGTGCTGGTCAGCGCCGGCAATGCGACGATCCGCAAGATCTTCGACAACTCGTCCAACGCCTGGCTCGAACTGCAATGGTATCTGTATGGCGCCGTCTTCATGCTGGCCGCCTCCTATACGCTGTTGCGCAACGAGCATGTGCGCATCGATGTGGCGACCTCCGGCTTTTCCAAGCGCACCCGCGACTGGATTGACCTGCTCGGCCACATCTTCTTCCTGATGCCGTTCTGCCTGATCATGGTCTGGATATCCTGGCCCTTCTTCTGGGTTTCGTTCACCTCAAAGGAGATATCGGTCAACGCCTCGGGCCTGATCCTCTGGCCGGCCAAATCCCTGGTTCTCGCCGGCTTCGTGCTGCTCACGTTTCAGGGCATTTCCGAGATCATCAAGCGCATCGCCGTCATTCGCGGTCTCATCGAGGACCCGACCGCCGAGCATGAACTGCCGCCGATGGTCGAGGAGATGGAGTCGGCAGCCGATCTCGAAGAGCGGATGAAGAACAAATGATCGAGCTTATCGCCCACAATCTCGCGCCGGTCATGTTCATCTCCGTGATGGCGATGCTCCTGCTCGGCTATCCGGTCGGTTTCACGCTTGCCGCCGGCGGCCTGATCTTCTTCTTCGCCGCCGTCGAGCTGTCGATCTTCGCTCCGGGCGAAATCACCCTCTCCCCGACCTTTCTTGGCCTGCATGCAAATCGCACGTTCGACATCATGCGCAACGAGGTGTTGCTTGCGATTCCCTTCTTCACATTCATGGGGCTCATATTGGAGCGGTCGAGGATGGCCGAAGACCTGCTCGACACGATCGGGCAGTTGTTCGGACCCCTGCGCGGCGGCCTGGCCTTTGCCGTGATCATCGTTGGCGGCCTTCTGGGCGCCACGACCGGCGTCGTTGCGGCCTCGGTGATCGCCATGGGCCTGATTTCGCTGCCGATCATGATGCGCTACGGCTACAACCGGTCCGTCGCCACGGGCACGATCGCCGCTGCCGGAACGCTGGCACAGATCGTGCCGCCGTCGCTCGTTCTGATCGTCATGTCGGACCAGCTTGGCCGTTCGGTCGGCGACATGTATGTCGGCGCGCTCTATCCGGCACTGATGATCATGGGCATGTACTGCGCCTACATCTTCGTGCTGACGCTCATTCAACCCAAATGGGTGCCGGCGCTGCCGCCCGAAACCCGGACGCTCGGCGGCGGCATCCTGTCGTTGTTTGCGGTCATCATCATCTCGATCGCCATCCACTATGCCGGCATGAATTTCCTGTTCACCGAGATGACCTATGAAAACCGCTTTGTGGCTTCGGCAACGACGGCAACGGTGTTCGCGCTCGGCGTCTCGCTGATCAACCGGTACTTCAAGCTTGGCCTCGTCTCGCGGCTGACCGAACAGGTCATCATCGTGCTGATCCCGCCGCTGGCGCTGATCTTCCTCGTGCTCGGCACCATCTTCCTGGGCATTGCCACACCCACAGAGGGTGGGGCGATGGGCGCCACCGGCGCGCTGGTCCTTGCCTTGCTCAAGCGCCGGCTCAACCTCAAGACGCTCAAGGAAGCGCTCGATTCAACGACCAAGCTGACCGCCTTCGTGATGTTCATCCTGATCGGTGCGCGCGTGTTCGCGCTGACCTTTTACGGCATCAACGGCAAGATCTGGGTCGAGGAACTGCTGCTGTCGCTGCCTGGCGGCGAGACCGGCTTCCTGGTCGTCGTCACGGTGATCGTCTTCATCCTGGGCTGCTTCCTCGACTTCTTCGAGATCGCCTTCGTGGTCGTTCCGCTGCTGGTCGGCCCGGCCGAGACACTCGGCATCGACCTGATCTGGCTCGGCATCATTCTGGGCATCAACCTGCAGACCTCGTTCCTGACGCCGCCCTTCGGCTTCGCGCTCTTCTATCTGCGATCCATTGCGCCCAGGAACGATTGGGACGACGAGGTCACCGGCGAGCGGATCAAGGGCATCGAGACGATGCAGATCTACCGGGGCGTCATCCCCTACATCGCCATCCAGTTCGTCGCCATCATTGTGGTCATCTTCTATCCGCGCATCGTCACTCACTATAATGACGACGCACCGGTGATCGATGTCGACAATGTGACGATCGAACTGCCCTCGCTCGGCGGCCAAGACGCCGATGGCAATGCGGTCGGCCTGCCCGGCATTGGCGGCAGCGGCATGCCGGCGGCACCGAACTTCGGCAATGAGGGCGGCTCCGGCCTGCCCGGGCTCCAGCTCGCGCCGCTCGGCGGACCGCCCTCGACCGGCGGTGCGGACACGGGCGGCGAGAGCGAAGCGCCGGCGCCGACCATCGGCCTGCCGCCGCTCGACCTGAACGCCACGCCGCCGCCGACCGACCAATAGGCACACCTGTCATCAATCATCGAGCGCCGGACGACACCGTCCGGCGCTTTTTTGCAAGAAACGGGTGGCCCGGCACAACGCCGCCCCTTATCGCCGCTCCCGGACACGAAAGGGAGCACCCACCATGACCCTCGACGGAAAGACCGCGATCGTCACCGGCGCGAGCAGCGGCATTGGACGCGCCGCCGCGCTTTTGTTTGCCGCGCAGGGCGCCAACGTGGCACTCGGCGCGCGGCGGGGCGACCGGCTGCAACAACTGGCCGATGAGATTGCTGCGGGCGGCGGTCGTGCCGCGTTTCTCGCTGGCGATGTCACTGAAGAAGACTATGCGCGGTCGCTTGTCGAGCTTGCATTCGACCGGTTTGGCGGCCTCGACATCGGCTTCAACAATGCCGGCATCATCGGCGCTGCCGGTCCCGTGGAGGCAATCGAGCTGGCGGCGTGGAAAAAAGTCATCGAAACCAACCTGACCGGGGCTTTCCTGTGCGCCAAACACCAGATCGCGCCGATGCGGGACCGTGCCGGCGGTTCGATCATCTTCACGGCGAGTTTCGTCGGCCACACGATCGGCTTTGCCGGCATGTCCGCCTACGCGGCGAGCAAGGCCGGCCTGATCGGCATGACCCAGTGCCTTGCAGTAGAATGTGGTCCGCATGGCATTCGCGTGAATGCGCTCCTGCCCGGCGGCACAAAAACCGAAATGGCCGGCGACTTCTCCAGCGACCCGGCAGCAGCCGAGACGATCGCCAACTTCCATGCGCTCAAGCGGATGGCAGAGCCTGAAGAGATCGCACGAGCGGCGCTGTTCCTGGCGTCGGATGCGTCAAGCTTTGTCACCGGCAGCGCCATGCTGGCCGATGGCGGCAACTCGATCACCAAGGCCTGATGACGGCCGGCCCCGACGATCGGGGCGACCCGATCGTCACAGCGCCGCGGCGCGCTCGCGCAGCGCATATTTCTGCACCTTGCCCGTCGACGTCTTGGGCAGTTCACCGAACACGACCCGCTTGGGTGCTTTGAAGCCGGCCAGCCTCTGGCGGGCAAAGGCGATCAGTTCGTCCTCGGTTGCCGAGCCGTCGTCCTTGAGTTCGACAAAGGCGCACGGCACTTCGCCCCATTTCTCGTCGGGCTTGGCGACCACCGCGCACAGAAGCACCGACCCATGGTGCATCAGCGCGCTTTCCACCTCGACCGAAGAGATGTTCTCGCCGCCCGAAATGATGATGTCCTTGGCCCGGTCGGTGATCTGTATGTAGCCGTCCGGGTGCTGCACGGCGATGTCGCCGCTGCGGAAATAGCCGCCACGAAACGCCTCATTGGTCGCGCGCGGGTTCTTGTAGTAGCCCTTCATCGTCGCATTGCCGCGCATCACGATCTCGCCCGTTGCCGCGCCGTCCATCGGCGTCTGGTGCATCGTCTCGGGATCGACCACGGTCACATGGTCCATGTTGGGAAAGGCAACGCCCTGCCGCGCCTTGATCGTCGCCCGTTCGTCTGCGCCTAGCCCGGCCCATTCATCGTCCTTCCAGACGCATTCGGTGGCCGGCCCATAGACCTCGGTCAGCCCGTAGACCTGGGTGATGTTGAAGCCCATCGGCTCGATCGCCGCCAGCGTCGCCGCCGCCGGCGGGGCACCGGCGGTGAACACGTTCACAATGTGATCGAAGCTGCGCCGCTCATCGTCCTTGGCATTGACGATCATGTTCAAGACGATCGGCGCGCCGCCGAAATGCGTCACGCCCTCATCGGCAATGGCATCATAGATCGCCTTGGCCGTGATGTCCCGGCAGCACACGGTCGTGCCGCCGATCGCCGGCATGGTCCAGACATGGCACCAATTGTTGCAGTGAAACAGCGGAACGATCGTCAGATAGCGCGGATAGAGCGTCATCCGCCAGGCGATCGGCGTCCCCAGCGTGATCAGATAGGCGCCACGATGATGATAGACGACGCCCTTGGGCCGCCCCGTCGTGCCCGACGTGTAGTTCAGTGCGATGCTCTCCCACTCGTCGTCCGGCATGACCCAGCCGAAGTCCGGATCGCCCTCGGCGATCATCGCCTCATAGGTCAGGTGCCGCCCCGAGGCGTGAAAGCCCGCCTGCTCGTCCGGCACCTCGATGATGGTCGGCTGGACCTCGTTCTCCATCTCGGCAACCGCCGCCTCGACAACGCCGAGAAACTGCGTGTCGACGAGCACCACCTTGGCTTCGCCATGGTCGAGAATGTAGCTGATCGTGTGCTGGTCGAGCCTGATGTTGATTGCGTTCAGAACGCCGCCACAGGCCGGCACGCCGAAATGCGCTTCCACATGGGCCGGAATGTTGGGCAGGACGGTGGCCACCACATCGCCGGGTTCGATGCCAAGCCGCGCCAGCGCCGAGGCGAGCCGCGAGACGCGCACATGGTATTCGGCGTAGTTGATGCGGAAGGCACCATAGACGACAGCATCGCGGTTCGCATGGACCGTCGCCGCGCGTTTGAGATGCGACAGCGGCGTCAGCGGCACGAAATTGGCCGGCCGCTTCTCGAGCCCGGTCTCATCCTTCATCCAACCCATCAATTCCTCCCTGGCCTTCCTTTCCGGCGGCCACCGCGCCGCCAGCCTCCCGAAGACAAGGGCATGATTTCAGAGTTTTTCCGGCCCGTCACCCGCCTGTCTTTCCGGCATCGGACGGTTCGGCTCCGTCATCGCCTTGCCATATCGATCGCCAATACCCACCTGCACGACGACCCGGTCCGGCCAAAGGAGGAACCCATGCTCGACCCCAAAAAGCTGCTCAACGATTTTCTGGGAAGCCAGATTCCCGGCGCCGGTGGCACCGTGCGCGAGCGGGCGGGGCAGGCCGGGCAGATGGCCAAGGACAATCCGCTGGCAACAGGCGCGATCGCCGCTGTCCTTCTGGGCACCGGTGTCGGACGCGAACTGACCGGTTCGGCGCTCAAGCTCGGCGCTGCCGCCGCCGTCGGCGGTCTCGCCTACACCGCATGGAAGAACTACAAGGAAGGCCGCGCCGTCGACCAGGCCGGCCCCGCCGAGCCGGACGTGCTGCCGCCGCCCCAGGGCTCGGAATTCGACATCGAGGCCGACAGCCAGAACGGCGAGTTTCCGCTTGCGCTGGTGCGCGCGATGATCGCCGCCGCACGCGCCGATGGCCATATTGACGAGGACGAACGCGCCCGCATCATCGACAAGCTGGCGGTCAGCGGCATCGATGATGACGAACAGAGCTTCATCCGCGCCGAACTTGCCAAGCCCGTCGATCTCGATTCGATCGTCGGCGCGGCCAAGACCGAGGCGCAGCGGGTCGAACTCTACACCGCTTCGCGGCTCGCCATCGAACCCAAAACCCGCGCCGAACGCGGCTATCTGGACATGCTCGCGGGCCGTCTGCAGCTCCCCGATCCGCTGGTCGATCATATCGAGGCGACGATCGCCGGGGCCACAGCGTAAGGCGAAAACTACACCCTTTGCCCAGCGGCCAGACGGGCCAGGCCCGCCTTCTGTCGCATTGCGTGCAATCCGGGCCGCTACACGCGTTAACCAATCGTTAACGCATCGGGTCCATCATGATACATGGGCATAAAGCAGGTCGGGTTCCTCCTCCCACCCCGGCCCTGCGGAAAACGGGCGATCGATCCAAGCGGATCCTTCGCCCGCTTTTTTGACCCGGAACTCCCAATTCAAAGACGCAGCGCCCGTCGGACCAGATCAGCGATCACCGGCCGTTGCCGGTCGAAGGGCTGCCCGGTCAGCCAGCCGAGCTTGCCGCCGATCGCCAGATGCGCATAGCCGTGCACCATCATCCAGGCCGCCGCCACGTCCTGCCAGCCCTTCTCGGTCTTGAGAAACTCGACGCCGCGCAGCCGCGCAACCGCATTGACCAGCACCGAAAAGCTTGCATCGCCCGCCTTGGCCAGCCTGGTGGTCGCGTCATGGTGTGACCGCCCGCCAAACATGAGCTGGAACAGGGCCGGGTTTTCGGCCGCAAACCGGATATAGCCGACGCCCGCCGCCACATAGAGCGCTTCGGGATCATCGCCCGCCTCGGCCTGCTCCACCTTCATGGTCTCCGTCAGCCGTTCAAAGCCGCGCTGCGCCAGCCCGTGCAGCAAGGCGGTCACATCCTTGAAATGGTGCGCCGGCGCGGCATGGCTGACCCCGGCGCGCTTGGCAGTGGAGCGCAGCGAGAAACCGTCCTCGCCCTTCTCGGTCAGCTCCATTTCGGCTGCCGCCAGCAGCGCCTCGCGCAGCTCGCCATGGTGATAGCGCTTTGGCTCGGCACCTTCTTCCCGATCCGTCATGGCGCGAGTCTAGGTGAGGGTCCGGGCAGTGTCAAAGAATTATCTTGACGATGACAAAATGCGCGCTACCCTTGATCTTGGCATTGACAAGAAAGAGCGAGCCATGCCCCTCGACACGCTTTTTTCGACCGCATCGGCCCTGGCGATGCTCGGCTGGGTGATCCTGCTCGCAAGCCCGTTTGTGCCGCGCATCGCCGACATCGCCTCCGGTCGCCTCATCCCGCTCATCCTGTCGGTCGGCTACACCGCGCTGATCCTCGCCTTCTGGTCGTCGGGCGAAGGCGGCTATGACTCGCTCGACAGCGTCGCCCGCCTGTTCGAGAGTCGCGAGCTGCTGCTCGCCGGCTGGGTGCATTTTCTGGCGTTCGATCTGTTTGTCGGTGCCTGGATCGTCCGCGATGCCCGCGAAACCGGCGCCCTGCCCTTCTGGCTGGTGTTGCCCTGCCTGCCGCTGACCTTCCTGTTCGGCCCGATCGGCCTTGCCGCCTATTTCGCCCTGCGCGCCGCGCGCCGGCCGGCCCTCTCCCTCGCCTGACCCTGTGCCCGAAGGAGCGCAGCGATGACCGACACCGCCCTGACCCGGCTCGACCGGGCACCACGCCCTGCACCGTCCGGCTGGCTGGCCGCACAATGGCGCCGGATGCAGCGCGACGAACCGGTTCTGACCGCCACAGCCCTCTTTCTTGCGCTGCTCGTCGTCCCGATGGCCGCTGCCGCGATGATCGATCCGCGCCTTCATCTGGGCGAGAACATCTGGATCAAGCCGATCAAGTTCGCCGTCGCCCTGTCCGTCTACACAGGGACGCTCGCCATCTTCGCCCGCTTTCTGCCTGCGGGCACGACCGCCACACGCTGGTACCGCCCGTTCATGGCATCGGTCGTCTTAGCCATTGCCGCCGAACAGGCCTGGATCGGCGCAGCCGCCGCGCTCGGCACATCGTCACACTTCAACCTGACAGAGCCCGGTTGGGCCGAAATCTACCCGGTGATGGGGGCGCTCGCGACGCTGCTGACGACGGCGACCAGCGTCTATGCCTGGCAAATCGCCCGCAACCACGCCCTGACGGTCGCGCCGGCGCTGAAGACCGGGCTTGTCGGGGGCCTGGCACTGACCTTGCCGCTGACGCTCGTCACCGCCGGCACCATGGCCGGCATGACAGGTCACAATGTTGGCGGCAGCGGCATGGCGACCGAGGGGCTGTGGCTGTTGGGCTGGCTGCGCGACGGCGGCGATCTGCGCGTCGCGCACTTCTTCGCCACCCACGCCATGCACTTTGTGCCCGCCTTCGCGCTCGGCCTTGTCTGGCTCGGCCGGCCGGACGCAACACGCGCCGTGCATCTCGCCGCGCTGGGGTTCACCGCCTTCGTCCTGGGCACCTTCGCGCAAGCACTGACGGGCCGGCCGTTTCTCGCCTTCATCGGCTGAGGAAGGCCTCCATCCGGTCGAGCGCGGCTTCGATATTGGCAAGCGAGTTCGCGTACGAGACCCTCACGAACCCCTCGCCCAGAATGCCGAAGTCGGGCCCGCCGATCAGCGCGACACCCGCCTCCTCCAGAAGCCCGCTGGCAAGCGCCTTCGATTGCCAGCCGGTCGCCGAAATGTCGGGAAAGGCATAGAAAGCGCCCTTGGGAGTGGCGCAGGTCACACCGTCCATTGCGTTCAGCCGCTCGACCACGAAACGCCTTCGTTCGTCAAACGCGGCCATCATCGTTGCCACATCGTCCTGCGGCCCGTCGATCGCCGCAATGCCGGCGTGCTGCGCCGCCGCGTTGACGCAGGACCAGCAATTGACCGCCAGCTTGCGCATCGTGTCATGGAGCGGTGCGGGCCAGACCGACCAGCCCAGACGCCAGCCGGTCATCGCCCATGTCTTGGACCAACCGTTCAGGACGATCAGCCTGTCGCGCAGTTCGGCAAACTCCAGCAGCGAAGTGTGCGCCTCGCCATCATAGGTCATCACATCATAGATTTCGTCCGACAGGATCGTGATGTCCGGGTTCTGCTCAAGCACGCCGACGAGCTTTTTGATCTCGGCGCGCGGCGTCACCCCGCTGGTCGGATTGCCAGGCGAATTGATGATCAGCAGCCGCGTCCGAGGCGTGATCAGCGACGCCACCTCATAGGCGCTCACCGCAAAGCCGTTGTCGGCGCGCATCGGCACGGGCACCGGTGTCGCGCCGGTCGCCTCGATCATCGAGCGGTAGATGGGAAACCCCGGGTCGGGATAGAGGATCTCCGCGCCCGGCGCTCCGAACATCAGGATCGCGGCGAACATGGCCGGTTTTCCGCCGGGCGTGATCATGATGCTTTCCGGCGACACGTCGGCACCGGTCAGCGCATGGATGCGCCGGCTCACAGCCTCGCGCGTCGCCAGGAGCCCATTGGCGGGCGTGTATCCGTGCGCGCCGTCGCGCAGCGCCTTGACGGCGGCTTCGACGATATGCGGCGGCGTTGCAAAGTCCGGCTGGCCGATGCCCAGATTGATGATGTCGCGGCCCTCGGCGGCAAGCTGTGTCGCCCGCGCCAGAACGGCAAACGCGTTTTCCTCGCCCATCCGCTTGAAGAAGGGATTGATGTCGTGCATGGCTTGCCTCCCCGCGCCGGCATGAGGTGCCGCGCATCGCAAGTCAAGCAAGCCGATGATCACCGATCTTTCCCGATGGACACCGCGCCAGACCCCGACCAACGCGGAAATGGCCGGTCGCCATTCCGCTATCGTCCCGTTCGACCGTGCGGCCCATCAGGACGGGCTCTGGGCCGCCTTTGGCGAAGAAAAAACCAATGCGCTGCTCTACCATTTCGGCTGGCCTCACCTTGAAAGCGCCGCCGATCTCGGCGCGGTGATCGCCGATCTCAACGCCCATGGCGGCTTTGTCACCTGCGTGTTCACACACCCGCAGACAGAAGAGGTGATGGGCATGGCCAGCTATCTGCGTATCGACGAGAAGAACGGTGTCTGCGAAGTGGGTGCCGTGGCCCACGGCTCGCCCATGGCGCGCGCGCCGGCGGCTACCGAAGTCCACCATCTGATGGCACGCCGCGTTTTCGACGAACTGGGCTATCGGCGTTATGAGTGGAAGCTGAACAATCCCAACGCAGCCTCCCACCGCGCCGCCCGGCGCATGGGCTTCACCTTCGAGGGCGTGTTTCGCCAGCTCGAGGTCAAGCCCTACGGCAATCGCGACACCGCATGGTATGCCATGCTCGACAGGGAGTGGCCGGTGGCAAGGGAAGCGATGGAGCGCTGGCTCGATCCCGCCAATTTCGATGCCAACGGCAACCAGAAGCGCCGGCTCGAAGAGATCAGGAGCGACATCCATGCCAGGCAGGCTTGAGGGAAAGACCGCCATCGTCACCGCGGCCGGACAGGGCATCGGCCGGGCGATCGCCGACCGTTTCACCGAAGAGGGCGCCACCGTCTTTGCCAACGACATTGACGTGACCAAGCTGACCAACCCGTCTTTTGCCGATGCGCGGGCGCTCGATGTCACCGACACGGCAGCGGTCGACACCTATGCGGAGGAGATCGGCGCGATCGACGTGCTCGCCAATGTGGCCGGTTTCGTCCATCACGGCACGGTCCTCGACTGCACCGAGGATGACTGGGATTTCTCGTTCGACCTGAACGTCAAATCGATGCACCGGACGATCCGCGCCTTCCTGCCGGCCATGCTCGAACGCGCCGGGCAGACCGGCAAGACCGCCTCGATCGTCAACATGTCCTCGGGCGCGTCCTCCATCAAGGGCGCTCCCAACCGTTACGTCTATGGCGCGACCAAGGCCGCCATTATCGGCATGACCAAGGCGATCGCCGCCGATTTCGCCGCCCGGCAATTGCGTTGCAACGCCATCTGTCCGGGCACGGTGGACTCGCCCTCCCTGCAGGACCGGATGACAGCGCTCGGCGAACAGATGGGCGGCTATGAGGCAGCGTTCGACCTGTTCCTTCAGCGCCAGCCCATGGGTCGCATTGCACAGCCGCGCGAAATCGCCGATATGGCCGTCTATCTGGCGTCGGACGAAGCGGCCTTCGTGACCGGCGCCACCATGGTCATCGACGGAGGCTGGACGCTGTGAGCGCACCGCAACAGGACGAAAACGGCACACCCAAGCCGCCCGAATATGACCGTGGCACGCTGCTGATCGCCGGTGCCATCTTCGTCGGCTTTGCGCTTTTGCTCTACTTCCTGCCATCGATCATGACGGCGATCGGCGGCGACAATCCCTGGGCTGCCGGCGTCGCGGTCGCCGCGGTGCTCGTCCTGCCGTTTCTGGGGTTGTGGCTCCGGGGCCGCGCGCGCCGCAAGCAGCGCTGACAAGCAACCGGCTCAGACGCCCAGCGCGCCGCCCAGCAGCGTCACGCCCATGGCGATGATCAAGAGCGCGCCGCCGATCTCGATGGCCTGGCTGACCGGGCCCGACAGGGCCGACGATCCGGACAGGCGCAGCGCCACATTCTTCGCAGTCACCGCAAGCGTCGCCAGCGTCGAGACGGTGATCGCGGTGCCCAGCGCCATCGCCAGAACCGAAATCAGCCCGGCAGCCCACAGACCGTTCAGGAAGGCAAATGTCAGCACGATCAGCGCGCCGGTGCAGGGCCTCAGACCCACCGAGAACACCACCGCCGCCGCATCGCGCAGCTTCATGGGACCGGAGACCTGATCGGGCGTCGGCATGTGCGCATGGCCGCATGAGGGACACACTTCGCCCGGCCCATGATCGTGATGATGGTGGTCATGGCCGTGATCGTGCGCATGGCCGTGATGGTGGTGGCCATGATCGTGACGATGGGCGTCGCGAGCGTGATCATGATGATCATGATGGTGGGCGTGATCATGGTGATGGTGGTGATGATCGTGCGCGTGTACCGCCGCCGAAGACAGGGCAGCCGGCTTGGGCGCGGGCGGGAGCAGCGGCCGCACCTTGCGCACCAGCAGCCAAACGCCGAGCGCGACCACCAGCGAGTAGGACGCGATCTCGAAGAAGCGGGTCGTGTCGGTCTGGCTGATCGCCAGTTGCCGCAGCACCAGGAAACCCAGCCCGACGATCGCCGTGGCCGACATGGCCTGCACGAGCGAGGCGGCGAACGACAGGGCGATACCCCGCCTGAGCGCAGTCTCGTTGGCGAGCATGTAGGACGAGATCACCACCTTGCCGTGGCCCGGCCCTGCGGCATGCAAGATGCCGTAGAGGAACGACAAGCCTACCAGCACCCAGGCGCCCGAACCGCCGTCGCGCATCGCCGTGAGCGCGGCGCGCATCGCATCGTAGAATTCGCGCTGCTGCATGGCGACCCAGGCGAAAAACCCGCCCAGCAGCCCGCTTTGGGCCGCCGGCGCCTGCTCGGCGACACCGATCCCCAGCGAGGACTGCGCCGCCGCCGTGCCCGCCGTTGCGACGAGGGCGACCAGCGCGGGCGCCGTGATGGCTGCCGCGCGTTTCACGAGCATCGCACTTCCATTCGCGTGGCGAAGATCTTCGACCAGTCATTGCCGGCCGGATCGTTGAAGAAGGCGTCGGTCAGCGTGTCCTGATTCTGCGCGATCGCCTCGTCCGGATCGGGGATCACCATGCGGTGCCCGCAGCCCGCCGGCGCATCGATCAGCACCATGTTCGCGTCCTCGTAAAAGTCGATCGCGGTATAGAAGGTGGGATCAAAAACCGCAAAGGAAGGATTTTCGGCCAGCGCCACCGGCTCGGACGGCTGCGAGGTGAAAAAGACCAGCAACTGGTTGTCGATCATGTCGACACGCAGATCGGTCACCTGGGCCACGGCAATCTCCTTGTCGCCCACCGTTACCGACTGAAAATAGCCGAAATCGGCGATCGAGGTGACGATCACCTCGGCGACGGTTTCCAGCTCGCCGACCTCCAGTGCGCCGCTCGAATCGGCATCGAACTCGAACAGCACCGTCGATGAGAACAACTCGTCGAAACGCCAGACATGGCGCAGACGGTCGACAACGCCTTGCGGCGTGACCGTCACTTCGAGCCGCGCTTCGGCAAAAACGTGCGGATGGGCAAGCGCCGCCGCCGGTACGGCAAGCGCCGCCGGTGCCAAAAAGGCTGCGAACATCGTCTTGCGGGTCAAATCACGTCACCCCTGATCCGGCTTGGACCGTTTGCGCCACGGGAAGCGGGCCGAATTATGACATGCCCGCCGGTTTGCGCGGACCGTCCGACGGGCAATTGTCCTTGAACCATGCCGCCAGGAAATCGACAAGCGCGCGCACCTTGGCCGGCAGATAACGCCGGTGCGGGTAGACTGCATAGATGCCCGAATCCTGGCCCAGCGCGCCCGGCAGCACTTCGACCAGACGCCCATCCCTCAGATCGGCCGACACGATGAAGTCGGGCGTCAGCAGGAACCCAAGATCGGCGAGCGCCGCCATGCGTGCGGCGAGCGGGCTGTTGACCAGGATCCGCCCGTCGATCGCAACGCTGTTGGCGTTGCCGTCGGCATCGCGATAGACGATGGTGCTGCGGCGCCGCGAATTGGTGTCGACCACGCTGGGCAGGCCCGCCAGATCGTTCATCGTCTGCGGTTCGCCATGCGTCTTGATCACGGCAGGCGTTGCGCAAAGCACCAGCCGAACCGGTGCCAGCTTGCGCGCGATCAACCCGGAATCCTCGAGCTGGGTGATCCGCAGCGCCAGATCATAGCCCTCCTCGACCAGATCGACGAACCTGTCATCGAGATCGATGTCCAGCCTGATGTCGGGATTGGCGACCGCAAAGTCGATCAGCGATTGTCCTATGCCGACATCGGCCATGGTGCGCGGCGCCGAGACCTTGATGGTGCCGGCCAGCCCGGCGCGGGCATCGCGGATTTCCTCGCGCAGGTCATCGAATTCGCGCAGCAGGTCGAGCGCGCGCCGGTAATAGACATGTCCCGATTCGGTCAGCGAAAACTGCCGGGTGGTCCTGTTCAGCAGAAGGACGCCCAGATCGTCTTCCAGTTCGCGCACATATTTGGACAGAAGCGCCTTGGAGCGCCCTTGCGCCCGCGCCGCCGCCGAAAAACCCTCATTGTCGACCACCGCCACGAAGGCGCGCATCCGGGTCAGCGTGTCCATGAATGTCCGGCTCCCCAACCCTTCAAAGTCTGTCGTCCGCCGCAAACGGCATCTACTGGTCCAAAATGGCGGCAGCCGCCGCCCAGCCGCTCTGTGCGGCGGCTTCGGCCCGGCCGCCGATGAGCCCGTCGCCGCAGACGATGATGCGGCCGCAACCGGACATCAGATGGTCTTCGCCGAGCGCCCGGTCAACCCGTGCGTAGCGCCAGCGGTGCGCGGCGGCATGGACCGGCGACAGGCGGCGGCCCGCGCAGGCCTCCAGCCCGCCCTGCAGATGCGGCACGATCGTCTCGGCTTCCTGTTCAAGATTGCGCGCGCTCCAGGCCCCGCCGCCATGAACGATGAAGGTCTCGCCGGCCCGTCCGGTCTTGGAACCATCGCGCACGATCGTCCTGGCCGGCCCGTCATCGTCGCCGCGCACCAGATCGGGCAGTTCGGCAACCGGCCCGGCAAAGGCGAACATGCCGGCCCAGCACGGCGCGTAGACGATCGCGCCCAGCGCCTCGAAGACCGGATCGACCGGCGTGGTCAACGCGCGCGCCTGCGGCGCCGGCGCGGTGACGACCACCCGGTCATAGCCCTTGTCGCGTCCGTCCGCATCGGTCAGCGCGACCCCGCCCCGTTCGTCGAACGCGATCGTGTCGATGCGCGTCCGCAGCCGCACATCGATGCCGTCCAGCAGCGGCTTCACGAACCCGCTCATCCCCGGAAGCCCGACATGCCAGTCGCCCGGCCGGTCCTTGCCGACGGGCATCCATGGCGCCGCCGCAGCCTTCTTGGTCAACTCATCCAGCAGTGCACGCATCGGCGCGCTGCGCGCGGTCAGATATTGCGCGCCATGGTCGAAGCTGCCCGCATCGCCCCGCCGCGTCGACAGGCGCCCGCCCGTGCCGCCCGACTTTTCGAAGACGGTGACCGCAACACCCGCATCGGCCAGCGCCCGCGCGCAGACCGCCCCGGCAAGCCCGGCGCCGATGATTGCTACCGATCGTGTCATGATCCCTCGCTCGCCCCGCGCCATATAGGGCGGCGCATCGCCGCGTCAGCCATCCATGAAAGCCCGCGCCGCCTCGCCATGGGCATGCCGGAGCGCAGCAACATCGACGCCCACCGGCGCACCGTCCTCGACGGTCCAGCGCCCGGCGATCATAACCCGGTCGGCCCGGTGCGCGCCGCACAGCACGAGCGCGGCGAGCGGATCGTGTGCACCCGAAAAGCGCAACTCGTCGAGCGCGAACAGCGCAAGATCGGCCTGCCTGCCGGGCGCGATCGTGCCAATGTCATCGCGCCCCAGACAGCGCGCCGAACCCTCGGTCGCCCAACGCAGCGCATCGAGATGGGTAAGCGACGCATCATAGGTCAGCCGGCCGATCATCAGCGCGTGCCGCACGCCTTCCATCAGATTGGACGAATCGTTCGATGCCGAGCCGTCGACGCCCAGACCAACCGCAACACCGGCCTGTTGGAGTTCGCGCGTCCGGCACTGGCCCGAGGCGAGCACCATGTTCGAGGTCGGACAATGGCAGACGCCGACGCCCGCCTTCCCGAGCCGCGCCATCTCCTCATCATTGAAATGGATGCCGTGTGCCAGCCATGTCCTGTCGGTCAGCCATCCGGTCTGCTCGAGATAGTCGACCGGCCGGCAGCCATAGGTCGCCTCGCAAAAGGCGTTCTCGTCGAAGGTTTCGGCCAGATGGGTGTGCAGCGCGCAACCGCAGCGGCCGGCGAGTGCCGCGGTTTCGGCCATCAGTTCGCGCGTCACCGAAAAGGGCGAGCACGGCGCCAGCGCCACCTGCGTCATCGCGCCCGGCGCCCGATCGTGATGGCGGGCGATCACACGCTCGCAATCGGCAAGGATGGTGTCGGCATCCTGAACGACGGCCTCCGGCGGCAGCCCGCCATCGCGCACCGACAGGTTCATCGATCCGCGATTGAGCACGATCCGCATGCCGAGCGCTGCGGCCTCCTCGGCCTGGATGTCCATCGCCTCGCCGAGGCCTTGCGGGAACACATAATGATGGTCCGACGCACAGGTCACGCCCGACAGCATCAACTCGGTCAGCGCCAGCCGCGTGGCGATTCGCAGATGGTCCGGCGTCAGCCGCGCCCAGAGCGGATAGAGCGCCTTGAGCCAGTCGAACAATTCGCGGTTGATCGCCGACGGATGGGCGCGTGTCAGCGTCTGGTAGAAATGATGGTGGGTGTTGATCAGCCCGGGCAGCACGACGTGGCGCGAGGCATCGAACACGTCATGCGGTTCGGCAGGTGTCTCGCCCGCGCCAATTATCGCCGCGATCACCCCGTCCCGGACAAGAAGGCCGCCGCGCGCATCGACGCCCTCGGACACCAGGATAGCCAGCGGATGGCGGATCCAGAGCGCTCGCCTTGCGTTCGTGTCCGTCACTCGCCAAATCCCCCAAACCGTTCGCCCGTCAGGCCCGTCCAGCGTTACGGCATCACCGGCATTGGGCCAAGCGTCAACTTCGCCGGCTTTGCTTGTCGGCGGTCGCCGTGCGGCCTATCTTGAACGCATGAATCGGTTCTACATTCCGGCCGAAGAACCCGAAGGCGGCAGCCTGCTGGCGCGCCTTCAGGAGGTGGCACGTCACGGGCGGACCCATTATGCGCGCCATCTGCTCAAGACGGGCCTTTATGCCGGCCAGGAAAAGATCATCGAGGCGCTGGCGGCCAACGGTCCGATGACCCCCGGCGCGCTCGCCAAGGGGCTCGGGGTCCGCCCGCCGACCATCACCAAGACGATCAGCCGGCTCGAAGAGCAGGGCTTTGTCGCGCGCGCCGCCTCCAAGGAGGATGGCCGCCAGGTTCTGGTGCAACTGACCGATGCTGGGCGCGACGTTCTGGGCACCATGGGCAAGGCCATCGCCAAGGCGGAGAAACAGGCGCTCAAGGGCCTCAAGAAGAAAGAGCGCAAGCAGCTCGAGAAGATCCTGGGCAAGATCGAGGGCAATCTGGTCGTCCGCGAAGACAAGGGCAAGGACGACGAGAACGGGCAGGACTGACCCGCCGCACCGCCCTTTACCGTCCGATTAAAACCACTTAAACATCTTTCATCGGTTTAAACGGCTGCTTGAAGGGCGCGCCTTGCAGAAGATCAAATTGTCGACCATTGCCGAAGCACTTGGCGTTTCGACCGCCACCGTGTCGCTGGCCCTGCGCGACAGCCCGCTGGTCGCCGAGGCGACCAAGGAACGGGTCAAGGCCCACGCGCTGGAAATCGGCTACATCTACAACCGACGCGCCGCCAGCCTGCGCACCTCCAAGTCCGGCATTGTCGGCGTCGTCGTGCATGACATCATGAACCCGTTCTATGCGGAGATCCTGCGCGCCATCGAAACCGAACTCGACCGCTCCGGCCAGACCTTCCTTCTGTCCAACCATTATGACTCGGTCGAAAAACAGCGCGTTTTCCTGGAAACGCTGATGCAGCTTGGCGCCGATGGCGTGATCATGTCGCCGGCCATCGACACGCCGCCGCCGGACATCGAACTGGGCATCAGGAACGGCCTGCCCTTCGTCTTCATCGCGCGCTCGGTCGACGGCGCAGACGTCCCCGTCTTCCGCGGCGACGACGCGTTCGGCATCGGTCTTGCCACCAATCATCTGATCTCGCTCGGCCACAGGCGCATCGCCATGATCGGCGGATCGGACAAGACATCGACCGGCCGCGACCGCTTTCGCGGCTATCGCGAGGCGATGGAAAAGGCCGGGCTTCCGGTCGAGGCCGAATGGCGCATTCCCGGTCCGCGCACCAAGGCCGCCGGGTTCGAGGCGGCGACCCAGTTCCTTGCGCTGCGCGACCGGCCGACCGCCGCGGTCTGCTGGAACGATCTGGTCGCCATCGGCCTGATGAACGGCATCGCCCGCGCCGGCCTGACCCCCGGTGTCGACATATCCGTGACCGGCTATGACGATCTCGAAGAGGCATCCATCGCGACGCCGGCCCTGACGACGGTCTGGAACGGGCAGCGCGATGTCGGCCGCGATGCCGCCCGCGCCCTGCTCGACCGGATCGAGGGCAAGAAGTCGCTGGAAGGCACGCTGCACCTGAGCCGGCCCGAACTGCATGTACGCCAGTCGACGACCCATCCCGTGGAGGCCTGACCCATGGTCCGTCACGGCCAGGTGCTCGTCTCGCGGCGCGGCCATTCGTGGACGCGCGAACAGCTTACGGCACGTTTTGACTGCGTCGTCGCGGAGCCCGGCGATGTGATGGCGATGAATGCGGAGGCGCGCGCCCAAATCACCGCCTTCGCCACGCTCATGTCGCCCGTGACGCCTGCAGTGATCGACGCACTGCCCAATCTACGGATCGTCTCCTCGTTCGGCGTCGGCTACGATCATGTCGATGCCGCCCACGCCGCCCGGCGCGGCGTCATCGTTACCCACACGCCGCACGTGCTCGACGACGAGGTCGCCGACACCGCCATCGGCCTGCTCTTGAACACGCTCCGCGAACTGCCGCGCGCGGAAGCCTGGCTGCGCGACGGCAAATGGCGGTCGCACGGCAACTATCCGCTGACGCCGATGACCCTGCGCGGCCGCACGATCGGTATCTTCGGGCTCGGCCGGATCGGGCTGGCCGTCGCGCGCCGGCTTGAGGGTTTCGGCGTTGCCATCCACTATCACAACCGGTCGCAGCGCACCGATGTCACCTATCCCTATCATGCCAGCCTCGCCGATCTGGCCGCCGCCTGCGACACGCTCGTGTCCGTCGCGCCCGGCACGCCGGAGACCCGACACGCGATCGATGCGACGATCCTGGAAAGGCTCGGCCCGGACGGCGTGTTGATCAATGTCGGACGTGGTTCGGTTGTCGATGAGACCGCACTGGCCAATGCCCTTCATGCCGGGACGATCGCAGCCGCCGGGCTCGACGTTTTCGAGGACGAACCGAATGTGCCGCAGGCCCTGCTCGATGCGCCCAACACCAGCCTCCTGCCGCATGTCGCCTCGGCCTCGGTCGCCACACGGCGGGCGATGGGACAATTGGTCATCGACAATCTGGCTGCATGGTTTGCGGACGGAGCGCCGCTGACGCCTGTGCCCGAATCCGCCGGCCTGACCGGCTGAGGCGTCCGCCACCCTTTTGGTTAGCAAATCGTTAACCCTGTCCGATCATGCTCTGCGCACCGATCAAGGGGGCAAGACGATGCGGCTCAACACGACCCAGTGGCTCAACGGCTTTGCCGTGGTCGGCGCCGCCGCGATGATCATCGCGGCCGGTGCTGTCGCGCCCGGTTCCGCACCGTCCGGCATCGATCCGATGACGACCGCATCGGTGGCACCGGTCCCTGCCGCCGGCGGCGACCGCTTCATGGCGCTCGACCACCGCACCAACATCAGTTGCAGCTTCAAGCTGCATCGCGCCGATGGCTATGACGTGCACCGGGTCGAACCGGGCTCATCGTGCGCGCGCCTGGGCGACCGTTTCGCCCGCGCCCGCGCATGGCAGGAATCGGCGCGCGGCACGGTGACCATCACCGACCATCGCGGCACGCCCCTGATGCGCCTTGCCCCCGGCGACGGCTTTGCCTGGGAAGTGGTCGAGCCGGTCAATGTGAAAGTGTCGCTGGCCGCTTACTGAGCCGCCGCCAGCCGCCCGCCTGCATGAATGCGGGTCGCTTCGCCGAACGCCTCGAACAGGCGCCGCGACGGCGCATCGGACTTTGCCCAATATTCCGGATGCCACTGCACCCCGAGCGCAAAGCCCGGCGCATCGATCACCGATACCGCCTCGATCGTGCCGTCATCGGCGACCGCCTCCACCTGAAGGCGCGGCGCCAACCCGCTGATCGCCTGCCGGTGCAGCGAATTGACCGGCACCGGCCCGCCGCCGACGATGGCCGCAAGGCATCCGTCCGCCCTTGGCGCCACATCATGGACGATCGCGAAACGCTCGTCATGGGCCTCGCGCTGGGGCGCACGGTGATCGTCGCGGCCGTCCAACTCCTGGATCTCGGTCGCAAGCGATCCGCCAAGCGCCACATTCAGCTCCTGCAAGCCGCGGCAGATCGCCAGAAGCGGCACGCCGGTCTCCACGGCCCCCCGCGCCAGCGGCAGGCTGGTCGCGTCGCGCGCCGGATCGTAGGGCTCGTAGTCCGGTGCCGGCTCGACGCCATAAAGCGCGGGATGCACGTTCGACTTCGAGCCCGACAGCATCACGCCGTCGACGCGGCCCAACAGCCCGTCAATATCGATCCGCTCGCCGAAGGCCGGCACCAGCAGCGGCAGCACGCCGGCCACGTCGAGCGCGGCTTTCAGATAGGTCTCTGGCGCTGCATGCCAGGTGTAGGTGTCGAACTGCCGGACATCGCAGACGACGGCAACGATGGGCTGCATGATGGCTCCGCTTCATGATCTCGAACATCGGGACCGGCCCGTTTCGACCGGCTCTCATTGTCCAATAATGGGTTTGGCGGCCGGACGGAATAACCCGCATGGGCGGGTGTTTCGGACCCTAATCGATTAAGTGGAAAAAAAAATTGACCAGTTGGGGTCCCGATGGTGGACAGCGCTCGCGAAAGCTGCAAGTTTGCGCGCAGTTGAAGACGGCAAGGGGAGATTTTGCCGCCTTCGACCCATTGTGTTCACGGGAGGATCATATGGATCGTCGTTCATTTATGAAGAAGGCCGGCGTCGCCGGCGCGGGTGCGGCAGCCGCCACCACCCTGGCAGCGCCCGCCATCGCGCAGGAAATGCCGAGCATCACGTGGCGTTGTTCGTCCGGTTTCCCCAAGGCGCTGGATACGATCTACGGCGCGGCCGAAGTGTTCGCCGATGCCGTCAACGAGATGACCGACGGCAAGTTCAACATCCAGGTCTTCGCCTCCGGCGAGATCGTCGGCGCGCTGGAAGGCGCTGCGGCGGTGACCAGCGGCACCATCGAAATGGCGCACACCGCGTCCTACTATTTCTGGGGTCAGGACCCGACCTTCGCCTTCGGCACGGGCGTGCCCTTCGGCCTGAACCAGCGCATGACCAATGCCTGGCTCTATGAGGGCGGCGGCCTCGAGCTGCTCAACGAGTTCTATGCCACGCAGAACATGATCTCCTTCCCGGCCGGCAACACCGGCGCGCAGATGGGCGGCTGGTTCCGCAACGAGATCAACACGCTTGAAGACATGCAGGGCCTGAAGTTCCGCATCGGCGGCTTCGGCGGCCGCATCATCGAGCGCATCGGCGTTGTCCCGCAGGGCCTGCCCGGCGGCGACATCTACCCCGCTCTCGAGCGCGGCACGATCGACGCAGCCGAATTCGTCGGCCCGTACGACGATTCCAAGCTCGGCTTCAACAAAGTCGCCCAGTACTACTACTATCCCGGTTGGTGGGAAGGCGGCGTTGCGCTGATGAACATGATCAACCTGGACAAGTGGAACGAGCTGCCGGGCATCTATCAGGGCATCATCAAGAGCGCTTCGGCGCTGGCCAACTCGGTGATGATGGCGCGCTACGACACGCTCAACCCGCAGGTTCTCAAGCAGCTGGCGGCCTCGGGCACCCAGCTTCGCCCCTACAGCCAGGAGATCCTCGAAGCCTGCTTCAACGCGGCCAACGAGACCTATACGGAAATCGCTGCCGAGAACGAGATGTTCAAGAAGGTGCACGACAGCTACATGGGCTACCGCAAGGACGCCTATCTGTGGATGCAGCTGTCGGAGTACAATTTCGACACCTTCCTCATGCTGCAGCAGCGCGCCGGCCGCCTCTGAGGCCAGCCGCTCCGACGCAATCGAAACCCGGGATGGCAACATCCCGGGTTTTTTGTCGTCCAACATCCGAGCCGATCACTTCCCCTCAAGCGGAAGATGATGCGGCGCTACCCCAGCCCGGCCGCCTCTGTCGCCAGCGCCGTCACCCGATCCCAATCACCGGCGGCCACCGCATCGGCGGGCGCAACCCACGAGCCGCCAACGCACAGAACGTTCGGCAGCGACAGATAGTCGGTCGCATTGGATGCAGACACACCGCCCGTGGGGCAGAACTTGACGCCGCCAAAGGGCGATGCCAGCGATTTGAGGTAGGTCGCGCCGCCCGCCTGTTCGGCCGGGAAGAACTTCAGATGGGTGTATCCGTCTTCAAGCGCAGCCATGATCTCGCTCGCGGTCACGCAGCCCGGCAGGAGTGGCACGTCGCCGCCGTCCGCCGCTTCGGTCAGCTCCGGCGTGAAGCCGGGCGAGACGACAAAGCGCGCGCCCGCCGCAACGCACTCTTCAAACTGCGCCGCGTTCAGCGCCGTTCCGGCGCCGACGATTGCCTCGGGCACCTCGGACGCGATCGCCCTGATCGCATCCAGCGCCGCCTCGGTGCGCAGCGTGATCTCCACTGCGGGCAGGCCGCCGGCCGCCAGCGCCCGCGCCAACGGAACCGCCTTGCCGGCATCCTCGATCACGATCACCGGGATCACCGGCTGGCCGGTCATGATTGGCGCGAGCGCCGCAACGTTCTGACCCATTTTCTGTTTTCCCTTCACCGAAACCCGCTGTGTCACGCCGTCTTTAAATCGGTTGAACACCCCTGTCCATGCGGCTTGCTTACCGGTGCCGGCGGCCGGCCCAAGCGGCCACCAGCCGCGCCAGAAGCATCACAAGGCCGCGCCATGAACCGAACGTCGGAACGGCGTCAGCGAGCGCGGCCCGGCTGACTGGACCGTAGATGCCGTCAATGGCAAGCCCGTGACGGCTCTGGAACGCGCGCAGCGCCGCTTCGGTGCGCGGGCCGAACACGCCGTCGGCGCGCAACGGATGTCCGTTGGCCGTCAGCATGCGTTGCATGTCGCGCACCGCCTCTCCGCGGTCGCCACGCCGCAGAAGATCGGCGCCCCGCCGGCGCGTCGGGGTCCTCGGAACGGACGCGGCAGTCCCATCGCGATGGCGCGCATGGGCCGCCGCAAGCCGCACATCATAACGGTTCTTCGCATAGGCCGGCCCGTTATAGCGCCGTGCGAACCCGGCCCAGTCGCGCGCATGCAGCAGCGATGTCAGCCGGTTAGCGTTGATGAAGCGCAGCATGAGTCGCACTTGGCCTTCAATGCTGGACCGCGCCTCGCGTGCCAGCGCGTCGGGCGACCCGAAGCCCAGATGTTTCCAGTGCGCGCCCATCACCTGGCCGATGCCCCAGGAGACCGATTGCAGCGCCGCCGCACGGTCGATCCTTGCGGCGCGCTCGAGCATCTGCCAGCGGCCCGCCTGTCCGCGCGGGTTCTTGACCGCGCCGGCGCGCGGTGATGCCAGGCCAGCCTTGCGCGCCTCGGCACGGCGATCTTCACCAACCAGCCGATCGAAATAGTGACCCTCGAACCGGATCAATGGTTCCTTGCGCCCGCCAACATAGGCAAAGGCGCGGCCGCCCGATTCGACTTCGGCGACCGCTTTCAGAGCCGCCGGCTCGATGCCGTTCTCGCGCGCCACGCGCTCGATGATCTGAAGGGTCTGGTCGGAAAATGCCGGCACCTTTCGCTCCTCTGGCTTGGGAGCGGCCAGTATCGGCCCGTGCGCGGGCGGTTGGATAAACCGGTCCGGGCGGCAGACTTATCCAACCGCCCGCACCCTCCCCCATACTCCTTCCACCGCGCCCATCGGAACGTCGGATGGCCACCACCTTCGGCGGGCGCGGCGGTGGACCGGCGGGCCATGCGAGCGGTCGCATGGCTGGATGATGAATCCCCACGTCGGTGCGGAATGAAGATGTGCGGTGTCCATCCGCGCCTGCCATCGGCCAGACCCGGCCGGCGGTCAGGACAGGACGGGGCCTGAGGATGGTTTCACAGTGCCGCGGGTCTGCGGCGCACGAAACCGGTCCAAAGGCCACGGCAGGGCGCGAGCCTCGCGCCGGCGCCCCACATGACGATCACCGCAAGCCCACCGGACGGGCGGTTTGGCGACCGCACATATAGAATTTCGGATCGCGGCTCACCAAACCGCCCGTTGTTCTGGTTCTGCGACATGCGCTCGGCTTTGCACTCAAAGCGCGGCGTCGATGATCCACGTTCTCACCCGGCCAGGTCGCGCTGCGCGCCACCCGAAGAACTCCCCGCAAGGTGGCGGTGAGGCGCAAACTTCACTTCAACCACAATGCCCGAACCCCTTCCCGCCTTCGCCATCAACCGCTAGAACGCCGCCATGACCGAAACGCCCGTCATCGTTGCAGCCCTCTACCATTTTGCCCGGCTCGACACCTACCATGCGCTGCAGAAGCCGCTGGCTGAACTGTGCTGCAAGGCTGGGCTGAAGGGCACGCTGCTGCTCGCTTCGGAAGGCATCAACGGCACGGTCGCTGGCTCCCGCGAGGGCATCGATGCGATGCTCGCCTTCCTGCGCGCCCGACCGGAACTGGACGGTCTCGAACACAAGGAGAGCTTTGCAGACACCATGCCCTTCTATCGGCTCAAGGTGCGGCTGAAGAAGGAAATCGTAACCATGGGTGTGCCGGGCACCGATCCGACGAAGATCGTCGGCACCTATGTCGCGCCCCAGGACTGGAACGCGCTGATCGCCGATCCGGACACGATCCTCGTCGATACGCGCAACGACTACGAGGTCAAGATCGGCACGTTCGAGAATGCCGTGAACCCGGAAACGGCCAGCTTCCGCGAGTTCCCGGACTGGGTGCGCCGCAACGAAAATGCGTTGCGGGGCAAGAAGATCGCCATGTTCTGCACGGGCGGCATACGCTGCGAAAAGGCCACCGCATTCGTCAAGTCGCTCGGCCATGACGCGGTCTTTCATCTCAAGGGCGGCATCCTGAAATATCTCGAAACGGTGCCGGAGGAAGAAAGCGCCTGGCGCGGCGAGTGTTTCGTTTTCGACGAACGCGTCTCCGTCGGCCAGGGCCTTGCGCAGGGCACGCACAGGCTGTGCCGGGCCTGCGGCCATCCGCTGTCGCCCGAGGATCTGCGCAGCCCCGACTACCGGCTTGGCGTCCAGTGCCCGCATTGTGCGGGCACGATGAGCGAGGCGGACCGCGCCCGGTTCGCCGAACGCCAGCGGCAGGTGGAATTGGCCCATGCGCGCGGCAAACGCCACATTGGCGACGGCAGCCAGCCCGATGGCGGTTGAGCGTCCGAACCCGGAGGCGCGCCTTGCCGCCGTCGGCCACCGGGGCAGCGCGAAAAAGCGGCCAGCGTCACCCCCGACCATGCAGCGCTCGGTCGGCGCCGGACGGATCGCGGTCAAGGCCGGACCGGACGGCCGGACGCGGCTCGATGCGCTGCACCAGAAGGCCAACGCCAAGATCCGCATCCCGAAGGCATATGGGTCCGCGCTCGAAGCGGTGTTGATCAACACCGCAGGCGGGCTAACCGGAGGCGACCGGCTGGACTGGTCGGCAATGGCCGGCGCGGGCACGCATCTGGTGATCGCCACCCAGGCCTGCGAACGCATCTACAAAAGCGCCGGCGGCGCAGCACTGCAGACGACGCGGCTCGATGTCGGCGCAGGCGCTCGGCTCGACTGGCTGCCGCAGGAGACGATCCTGTTCGATGACAGCGCACTCGAGCGTTCGATCGAGATCGATCTTGCGCCCGACGCCATGTTCACGGGCCTGGAAACGCTGGTGCTCGGCCGCGCGGCGATGGGCGAGACGGTGCGCCGGACGCTTCTGCGCGACCGGTGGCGGATACGCCGCGCCGGAGCACTGCTCCATGCCGACAATCTGCGCCTTGAGGGCGATGTCGCGGCCCTCGCCGACAACCCGGCAACGCTGGCCGGCCGCACGGCGGTTGCCACCCTGATCCATGCCGCGCCGGGCGATGACGAGCAGCGGGCGGCGCTTGCCGCACGCCTGCGCGAAAAACTGGCGCCGATGACCGGCGAGGCAGCGCGCGCCGGCGTCAGCGCCTTTGCCGGCAAGTGCATCGTGCGGCTGATGGCGCCCGATGCCTACCGCTTGCGGCCACTGGCGATCGCGGCGCTTTCGATCCTGCGCAACAGCGCGCGCCTGCCGGCGGTCTGGCGTTCATAGCGGCACAGGTTCGGGCCCGGGCCGCGAACCCTTTTTCAACCCTTGCGTGACAGGCTGGCCCGAACATCGGCCCAACCGCAAGGAGCAGCCGTCATGAAGATCCTGGTCGCCGGCGGCGCCGGCTATATCGGTTCGCACACCTATCTGGCGCTGCGTGAGGCGGGTCATCGTCCCGTCGTTTTCGACAATTTCTCCAATGCTTCGCCGCGCGTTCTCAGCCGGCTCGGCCAGCTCTTTCAGGAGACCGTGACCTGTGTTGAGGGTGACATTCGCGATGTAACGGCGCTGGAAAAGACCATCACGAAGCATGGCTGCGAGGCGGTCATCCACTTCGCCGGATACAAGGCGGTCGGCGAGAGCATGGCCGAGCCGCTCAAATATTACGCGGTCAATGTCGGCGGCACCGAGCGGCTTTTGACAGCCATGACAAACACCGGAGTCAAGAAGCTGATCTTCTCGTCGTCGGCGACGGTCTATGGCGATCCACAGCAACTGCCGATCCCCGAAGACCATCCGCTGTCGACAGCCAGCGTCTATGGCCACACCAAGCTGGTGGTCGAAAACATGCTGCGTGCGCTCTACGAGGCCGATCCGCAATGGGCGATCACGATCCTGCGCTATTTCAACCCGGTCGGCGCGCACCCTTCGGGCCTGATCGGCGAAGACCCGTCCGACATACCCAACAATCTGATGCCATATATCAGCCAGGTCGCCGTCGGCCGCCGTCCGCATTTGACCGTCTTTGGCGACGATTACCGAACACCGGACGGCACCGGCGTGCGCGACTACATTCATGTCTGCGATCTGGCCGAAGGCCACGTCGCCGCGCTGCAACTTCTCGACGAGCCGCAATGCACCGCCGTCAATCTGGGCACGGGCCAGGGCTATTCGGTGCTCGACATGGTGCGCGCGTTCGAGGCTGCCAGCGGCCGGCCTATACCGTACAGAATTGATGAGCGAAGGGCTGGCGACATCGCCACATGCTATGCCGACCCCTCACGCGCAAAGACGCTGATGGGTTGGACCGCCGAGCGCGATCTGGCCGACATATGCGCCGATGCCTGGCGCTGGCAGTCGCGCAACCCGATGGGCTATCTGGACATCGCCGCCGAATAGGCGCTCACGAATCGAGGCTCTTGATGAAGGCGCGCAGGTCGGCGCCCAGTTCGTCACTGGCAAGGCCGAGCGCGATGTTGGCGCTCAGAAAGCCGATCTTCGAGCCGCAGTCATAGGTCTCGCCCTCGAACGGCACACCGTAGAACGGCTGCTCGCCCATCAGCGCCAGCATCGAATCGGTCAACTGGATCTCGCCGCCCGCGCCCTTTTCGTGCCGGCCCAGCAGCTCCATGATCGACGCATCGAGAATGTAGCGCCCATTGAGGAAATAGGTCGACGGCGCGGTGCCGGGCGCTGGTTTTTCAACCATGCCGGTGATCGCAAACGAGCCATCATCGAACGTCTCGCCCATCGAGACGATGCCATACTTGTGTGCCTCGTCAGGCGAGCACGATTCCACCGAGACGACATTGCCGCCGCGCTGGCCGTGAACCTCGACCATCTGTGACAGGCAACCCGGCTGGCCGGTCATCACCATGTCGGGCAGCAGCACGGCAAACGGCTCGCCCGGGCTGACCATCTCGCGCGCGCACCACACGGCATGGCCAAGGCCGAGCGCCTGCTGCTGGCGCGTATAGCTGATCTGCCCCGCTTGCGGCAGGTCGGCCCGCAGCATCGCCAGCGGTTCGTCCTTGCCCCGCTGCTCCAGCGTGTGTTCGAGCTCGTACTGGTGGTCGAAATGGTCCTCGATGACATTCTTGTTGCGGCCGGTGACGAAGATGATGTGTTCGATGCCGGCGGCTTTGGCCTCCTCGACGGCGTATTGCACTACCGGCTTGTCGACAACCGTCAGCATTTCCTTGGGCACCGCCTTCGTCGCGGGCAGGAACCGCGTGCCGAGACCGGCGACGGGAATGACGGCTTTGCGGACTTTCTGGGACACGGGGCGACTCTCCGGGGGTTGGGCCAAGGCCCCGTCATACTGCAGTGCACGCAAACAGAAAACAGCCAACCGTCGACATGTCATCCACGGGCCGTCCGCGCGTATGCCTGCATTCACCAGCGTCGCAGGTCAATCGTCAACGGCCTTGATCGGTGTCAAAGCGCTCTCAACCGATCTGATCGATGTTCAGATCACTTCAGTGGAGGAAAACGATGCTGAGCAAACCTTTCATGACCACGCACGAGGTCGCCGAACTGTTCAAGGTGAACGAGGCCACGGTGCGCGCATGGATCCATGGCGAGGATCTTCGGGCGGTGAAGCTCGGGCGGGAGTTTCGCGTCGCGGTCAAGGATCTTGAAGCGTTCGTCAATGCCCACGCAACGCGGCCACCAACCCCGGAACATGCGGACGGCGCCAAAGGCTGAGCGGGTCGCAACGGCAAACCAAAGGACATGATGATGAGTTGGCATGACCAACCGTTCGGCGACGCGCTGACAAGGTTCGGCACACGCGTCGAGCAGGGGCTTGATGAGGCCGGTGCACAGCAACGCCTTGCACATTATGGCCCGAACAGGCTGCCCGAGCCACGGCGCACCGGCTTTGTCGGTCGCTTTGTCCGCCAGTTTCACAATGTGCTGATCTACGTTCTGATGGCCGCGGGCGCGACGACGGCCTTGCTCGGCCACTGGATCGACACAGTCGTCATCCTTGCGGTCGTGATGGTCAACGCCATCATCGGCTTCGTGCAGGAAGGCAAGGCCGAAAGCGCGCTGGCTGCGATTCGCGACATGCTGGCACCCAGGGCCACGGTCCTGCGCGATGGCCGCCGTCAGACCGTTCCGGGTGAAGCCATCGTGCCCGGCGACATTGTGATCGTCGAGGCCGGCGACCGCATCCCCGCCGATCTGCGTCTTTGCGAAACACGCGGCCTGAAGATCGAGGAAGCAGTGCTCACCGGCGAATCGGTTCCGGTCGACAAGGCGACCGGCCCGGTGGCGGCCGACGCGCCGCTTGGCGACCGCCGCTCCATGGCCTTTTCCGGCACGATGGTGGCCGCCGGACAGGGGCGCGGCATCGGTGTCGCCACCGGTGCGGACACCGAGATCGGCCGCATTTCGGGCATGATCGCGGACGTGCCTTCGACCGAAACGCCACTGATCCGGCAGATGGCGGTGTTCGCCAAATGGCTGACCGTCTTCATCATCGGCTTCAGCGCGCTGATCCTCGTCTTCGGGCTGACGCTCGGCGGCTATGGTTTCACCGAACTGTTCATGGCGCTGGTCGGCCTGTCGGTCGCGGCGATTCCCGAAGGGCTTCCCGCCATCCTCACCGTAACGCTCGCCATCGGCGTCCAGGGCATGGCGCGCCGCAACGCCATCGTCCGCCGCCTTCCGGCCATCGAGGCGCTCGGCTCGGTCTCGGTGATCTGCTCCGACAAGACCGGCACCCTGACCAAGAACGAGATGACGGTCGCAGGCGTGATCACCGCCAACCATGCCTACAGCGTGACCGGAACCGGCTATGCGCCCCATGGCGGTTTTGTGCTCGACGGCGTCGAGGCCCGTGTCGCCGATCACCCCGTGCTTACCGAGCTCGGCCGCGCCGCGCTCCTGTGCAACGAGGCCGACCTCGTCGGCGCCGACGATCAGTGGCAGGTGATCGGCGATCCGATGGAAGGCGCGCTTGTCGCCTTTTCCTGCAAGGCGGGTTTCGAGCCGGACGCCGAACGCGCCCGGCAACCGCAGACGGATGCAATACCGTTCGACGCCCAGCACCGCTTCATGGCGAGCCTGCGCCACGATCACGATGGCAATGCGACGATCTTCGTTAAGGGTGCGCCCGAGCGCATCCTTGCCATGTGCAAAACCCAGCGCATCAAGGACGGCACGAACGGCCCGATCGATCCCGACTATTGGCGCGACCAGGCGGCAGCCACCGCCGATCAGGGCCAGCGCGTCCTCGCCATCGCGGTCAAGCAGACCCATGGCGACCATGGCGAACTGCATTTCGACGATGTCGAAAACGGCCTGACGCTTCTCGGCCTTGTCGGCCTGATCGACCCGCCCCGCGAGGAGGCGATCGAGGCGGTCCGCGAATGCCGGGCCGCCGGCATCGGCGTCAAGATGATCACCGGCGACCATGCCGGCACAGCTTCCGCCATCGGCCGGCAACTGGGCCTGGCCAACACGGCCCTGGTCATGGAAGGCGCCGACATCGACGCACTGGACGCCGAGCAGTTGCGCCAGCGGGTGGCGGAGGTGGATGTCTTCGCCCGCACCAGTCCGCAGCACAAGCTCCGGCTGGTCGAGGCCTTGCAGGACACCGGCGCGGTGGTCGCCATGACCGGCGACGGCGTCAATGACGCGCCGGCGCTCAAGCGCGCCGACATCGGCATCGCCATGGGCAGGAAGGGCACCGAGGCCGCCAAGGAAGCCTCCGAGATCGTGCTCGCCGACGACAATTTCGCCACCATTGCAGCCGCCGTGAAGGCGGGGCGGACCGTCTATGACAATCTCAAGAAGGCGATCATCTTCCTCTTGCCGGTCAATGGCGGGGAATCGCTGTCGCTCGTCGCCGCCATCCTGCTCGGCCTGACGCTGCCGATCACGCCGCTGCAGATCCTGTGGGTCAACATGGTCTCCTCGGTGCTGCTCGCCATGACGCTCGCCTTCGAGCCCGCCGAGAAAGGCGTGATGGCGCGCGCACCGCGCCCGGCGTCCGAGCCGATCCTGTCGCCCTTCGTCCTGTGGCGCGTCGGCTTCGTCTCGGTCCTTTTCATGGCCGGCATTTTCGGCAAGTTCGCTCTCGCACAGATACAGGGATCGTCGGTCGAGGAGGCCCGCACCATCGCGGTCAACACGCTGGTGGTGATGGAGATCTTCTACCTGTTCTCGGTGCGCTATCTCGGCGAACCCTCGCTGACGCTGCGCGGCATGTTCGGCACGCGGCCCGTGCTGATCGCGATCACCGCCGTCACCGCGCTGCAGTTCCTGTTCACCTACGCGCCCTTCATGGAAGCCTTCTTCGACACACGGCCCCTTTCGCTGCTGCAGGGCCTGCAGATCGTTCTTGTCGGCGTCGCCGTGCTGGTCATCCTGGAGCTCGAAAAGCGTGCCATGTGGACCTGGCGCAGCCGCCACAACGGACACGTCCAGCCGAAATCGGCATCGATTGAATCCAATCCCTGAGACCACTGCCCCGCAACCAAAGGAGTTGTCATGACCACGACCATGAAGGCCGCCGTCGTTACCGAACTCGGCAAACCACTCGACATCAGGGAGGTCGACAAACCCGAGGCGCGCGATGGCAAGATCGTCGTCAAGATCGAGGCGTCCGGCGTCTGCCACACCGACCTGCACGCCGCCAATGGCGACTGGCCGGTCAAGCCGGCACCGCCCTTCATTCCCGGCCACGAGGGTGTCGGTATCGTCGCCGAGGTCGGGGCCGGCGTAACCAGCGTCAAGGAGGGTGACCGCGTCGGCGTGCCGTGGCTGCACAGCGCCTGTGGCCATTGCGGGCATTGCGTCGGCGGCTGGGAAACCCTGTGCACCGACCAGTCCAACACCGGCTACAGCGTCAATGGCGGCTTTGCCGACTATGTGCTTGCCGATCCCGACTATGTCGGCCATCTGCCCGACGGGCTCGATTTCATGCCCGGCGCGCCGATCCTGTGCGCGGGCGTCACCGTCTACAAGGGTCTCAAGGAGACCGACTGCCGGCCGGGCCAAACCGTGGCCATTGTCGGCATTGGCGGGCTTGGCCATCTTGCCGTGCAATACGCCAAGGCGATGGGCTTTCATGTTATCGGTGTCGACATCTCCGACGAGAAGCTGAAGCTTGCGACCGAATCCGGCGCCGACCAGGTGTTCAACGCCGCGACCACCGACGTGGCCGCAGAACTCGGCAGACAGGGCGGCGTCGAAGGCGTCCTGGTTACCGCGGTCTCGCGCGACTCCTTCGCCCAATCGGTCGGCATGCTGGGCCGTGGCGGCACGATGAGCCTTGTCGGCCTGCCGCCCGGCGGATTCGAACTGCCGATCTTCGAGGTTGTGCTGATGCGCAAGACCATTCGCGGCTCGATCGTCGGCACCCGCAACGATCTGGCCGAAGCGATGCAGTTCGCCGCCGAAGGCAAGGTCGCCTCGCACTATTCGGTCGACAAGCTTGACAACATCAACGCGATCTTCGAGCGACTCGAAAATGGAGAGATCGACGGCCGCGTGGTGATGGAGATCTGACGCAAAGACCCGCGCCCGTCACACCGGGCGCGGGCCAGTCGAACGGACGCCAACACAAAGCGGGGCTCGGAGAAGAACACGGCCATGACCGAAACCATCACCGATTACATCTTCTACGAGATAGCGGCCCTGCTGGTGCTGGCGGCGGGCGTCGGCTTTGTCGGCCTTCTGCTACGCCAACCGCTGATCGTCTCGTTCATCGCGGTCGGTATTCTGGCCGGCCCCTCCGTGCTCAACATCGCCCGGTCGGACGAGTATATCGACCTTCTGGCCGAACTCGGCATCGCGGTGCTCCTGTTTCTGGTCGGGCTGAAGCTCGATCTGAATCTGGTGCGCACGCTCGGCCCTGTCGCCCTTCTGACCGGGCTCGGCCAGGTGGCGTTCACCACCGTCTTCGGCTTTCTGATCGGGTTGGGGCTCGGTCTCGATCCGGTCACCGCCATCTATGTGGCGATCGCGCTGACATTCTCGTCGACCATCATCATCGTCAAGCTTCTGTCCGACAAGCGCGAGATCGATTCGCTGCACGGGCGCATCGCGCTCGGCTTCCTGATCGTCCAGGACATCGTTGTCGTGCTGGCGATGATCATGCTGTCGGCGATCGGGGTCGGCACGCAGAGCGATTCGGCGTTGACCGACATCCTGTCGGTGTTCGGCTATGGCGCGCTGATGCTCGTCGCCGTGGGCCTGTTCATCCGCTATCTGGCAGATCCGCTGATGGACCGGCTGTCGCGCTCGCCCGAACTGATGATCTCCTTCGCCATTGGCTGGGCCGCGCTCCTGGCCGCGCTCGGCCACTATTTCGGCTTCGGCAAGGAGCTGGGCGGCCTGCTCGCCGGCGTGTCGCTCGCCTCGACGCCCTTTCGGGAAGCGATCGCCGCGCGCCTTGCATCGCTGCGCGATTTCCTGCTTCTGTTCTTCTTCATCGCGCTGGGCGCTTCGCTGGACCTCGCCGTGCTCGGCGACAATATCGGCGCGGCCATCGTCTTCTCGCTGTTCGTTCTGATCGGCAACCCGTTGATTGTCCTCGCCATCATGGGCGCGATGGGTTACCGCAAGCGCACCGGCTTTCTGGCAGGTCTCACGGTGGCACAGATTTCCGAATTCTCGCTGATCTTCATGGCCATGGGCGTCGCCATCGGCCATGTCGCCGCCGATGCGATGGGGCTGGTCACACTGGTCGGCCTGATCACGATCGCCGCCTCCACCTACATGATTACCTGGTCGCACCAGCTCTATAGGGTCGTTGAACCGGTTCTGGGTCCGTTCGAACGGCGCGGCGCCGGCACCGAGGAGGACAATTGGCAGCCGAGCGCCGACGGTCACGATGTCATCATCTTCGGGATGGGGCGTTATGGTCTGGCGATCGCCGAGGAACTGGACGCCGCCGGCCTGAAGGTGCTGGGCGTCGACTTCAATCCCGTCGCCGTGCGCGAAGCGCGCCAGCACGGCTTCGATGTCATGTTCGGCGATGCGACCGATCCCGAATTCATCGCCCATCTGCCACTGATCCCGATCCGCTGGGCGATCTCGGCGGTGCCCGAGCACGACACCGGCATCACCCATGACGATCCGCGCCGCTCGCTGATCCGGTCGCTACGCGATGCCGGCTATGTGGGGCGTATCGCCGTGGCCGTGCACAGCGAAGGCAATGCCGGGCGGCTGGCAGAAGGCGGGGCCGATCTGGTGTTGAGGCCCTACCGCGATGCCGCCTCGCAGGCGGCAAGCATGGTGCTCGGCACCGGGCTCGTGCAGGATGCCGAAACCGGCACGCCCGCTGTGAACAGGCATGAGAAAGTCGAACCATGAGCGAGCGAGCGCCAGCAGCCCCCTTCGCCAACATCGTCGCGATATGTGATGCCGGCAACACGGATGCCGAAAGCCTTGCAAGGGGCGTCGATCTGGCCCGCGCCAACGGCGCCCGGCTGACCGCGCTTGCCGTCGGCGACGATCACGGCGACATCCACCAGTTCGCCCGGTTTGCCGGCATCGACGCCGCTGACATCGAAGCCGGCCTGACGGACGGGCTCAAGGCCGGACTGAGTGCCAAGATCACGCCTTTCACAGGCGATCTGGAGATCGGGATCGAGACCCGGCTCGGACGGCCGTTCCGCGAGATCATTGGCGATGTGATCGAGAACGACCGCGATCTTGTGATCAAGATGGCCGAACCGTTCGACCGGAAGCATCGCTATCTTTTCACCTCGACCGACCAGCATCTGTTGCGCAAATGCCCCTGCCCCGTCTGGCTGGCCATGCCCGGCGCCGCCCAGCCGCCCAAGACAATCCTGGCCGCCGTCGATCTGGACGAGGAAAACGGCGCCGCCGAGAACGCGCTCAACCGCATTATCGTCGACACCGCATGCCGCATCGCCGCGATCAGCGGCGCGACGCTGCACATCACCCATGTCTGGGACGCGCCGGCCGAAGATCTGGTGCGCCGCTGGACCAATGACGAGAGCGATGTGCGCCGCTATCTGGACGCGACGGAGGATCGCCGCCGCACGGCGCTTGACGCGCTGACGGAGCAGGCCAGGGCGGACATGGATGAGGACGCGCTTCCCGAAGCAATCGTCCCGCATCTGGCGCGCGGCCGGCCGCGCGACGTCATCCCGGCTCATATCGATGCGATGGGTGTCGATCTTCTGGTCATCGGCACGCTGGTGCGCACCGGCATTCCGGGCCTGATCATCGGCAACACCGCCGAAGACGTGCTCAATGCGGTCGATTGCTCCGTGCTGACGGTGAAACCGCCGGGCTATGTCAGCCCGCTGGCATCGGTCTGACGGCTACAGGATGGCCGGCAGGTCGAGCCCGTGTTCGGTGGCGCAATTCCGCGCAATGTCATAGCCGGCATCGGCATGGCGCATGACGCCCGTGGCCGGATCGTTCCACAGCACCCGTTCGAGCCGGCGCGCGGCATCCTCGGTGCCATCGGCGCAGATCACCATGCCCGAATGCTGCGAAAAGCCCATGCCGACACCGCCGCCATGATGCAGCGACACCCATGTCGCGCCCGAAGCGGTGTTCAAAAGCGCATTCAGGAGCGGCCAGTCCGACACCGCGTCCGAGCCGTCCTTCATCGCTTCGGTCTCGCGGTTGGGCGATGCGACCGACCCGGAATCGAGATGATCGCGGCCGATGACCACCGGCGCCTTGAGTTCGCCGCTGGCGACCATCTCGTTGAATTTGAGGCCGGCCCGGTGCCGGTCGCCCAGCCCGATCCAGCAGATCCGTGCCGGCAATCCCTGAAAGGCGATCCGCGCGCGTGCCATGTCCAGCCATTGATGCAGATGGGCGTTATCCGGGAACAACGCCTTCATGGCCTGATCGGTCTTGTAGATGTCCTCGGGATCACCGGACAGGGCACACCAGCGGAACGGCCCGATACCCCGGCAGAAGAGCGGCCTTATGTAGGCGGGCACGAAACCCGGAAAGGCGAAGGCGTTCTCGAGACCCTCCTCCAGCGCGACCTGGCGGATGTTGTTGCCATAGTCGAGCGTCGGCACACCGGCGTTCCAGAAGTCGACCATCGCGGCCACATGCACCTTCATCGAGGCCCGGGCGGCGGCTTCGACGGCCTTGGGGTCGCTCTCCTGCTTTTCGCGCCATTCGGCGACCGACCAGCCTTGCGGAAGATAGCCATGGACGGGATCATGTGCCGAGGTCTGGTCGGTGACGATGTCCGGGCGGACGCCGCGCCGCACCAGTTCGGGGAAGATGTCGGCAGCATTGCCCAGAAGGCCGACGGACTTGGCCTCGCCCGCCTTGGTCCAGGCGTCGATCATCGCCAGCGCCTCGTCGAGCGTCTCGGCTTTCTCGTCGAGATACTTCGTCCGCAGGCGGAAATCGATGCGCGTCGGATCGCACTCGACCGCCAGACACGAAGCGCCGGCGAAGACCGCCGCCAGCGGCTGTGCGCCGCCCATCCCGCCAAGGCCCGCGGTCAGAATCCACCTGCCTTTCAGATCGCCGCCATGATGCTGGCGGCCGGCCTCGGCGAACGTCTCGTAGGTGCCCTGCACGATGCCCTGCGTGCCGATATAGATCCACGATCCGGCCGTCATCTGGCCATACATCATCAGGCCCTTGCGATCGAGTTCACTGAAATGGTCCCAATTGGCCCAGTGCGGCACCAGATTGGAATTGGCGATCAGAACGCGGGGGGCATCGGCGTGGGTGCGGAAGATGCCGACCGGCTTGCCGGACTGAACCAAAAGCGTCTGGTCCTTGTCGAGGCCCTTGAGCGCGTCGACGATCCGGTCGAAATCGGCCCACGTGCGCGCGGCACGCCCGATGCCGCCATAGACGACGAGTTCATGCGGGTTTTCGGCCACGTCCGGATGCAGATTGTTCATCAGCATCCGCATTGGCGCCTCGGTCATCCAGCTCTTTGCGGTGATCTCCGGCCCGGTCGGCGGGAACACGTCACGGACATTGTGGCGCGGATCGGTCATCAATTCATCTCCAGGGAACACAGGTCGAGCCCATTGGCGCACAGAGCGGCCGCCCGGCCGATATCGGCGGACACCATCCGGTCCTCGCCGAGCGTCGGCACCGTTCCGCGCAGCCCCGCAATCAGATCGCGCAGCGGTGCGCTGGTCTCAAGCGGCGCGCGGAATTCGACACCCTGCGCCGCGCACAGAAGCTCGATGCCGACAATATGGGCCAGATTGTCGACCATGCGCCGCAGGCGCAGCGCGCCATGGGCGGCCATCGACACATGGTCTTCCTGGTTGGCCGAGGTCGGCGTGGAATCGGTCGAGCAGGGATTGGCCAGATGTTTGTTCTCGCTCATCAGCGCGGCCGAGGTGACCTCGGCGATCATCAGGCCGGAATTGAGCCCCGGTTCGGGCGTCAGGAAGGGCGGCAGGTCGAAACTGAGCGTCGGATCGACCATCAGCGCGATCCGGCGCTGCGCGATGGCGCCCAGTTCGGCGATGGCGATGGCGATCTGGTCGGCGGCCATGGCGACCGGCTCGGCATGAAAATTGCCGCCCGAGATCACTGATGCATCTTCGAAGACCAGCGGATTGTCGGTCACGGCATTGGCCTCGATGGCGAGCGTTTGCGCGGCCATGCGCAACTGGTCGAGCGCGGCGCCGGCCACCTGCGCCTGACAGCGGATGCAGTATGGGTCCTGCACGCGCGTGTCGCCCTCCCGGTGGCTCTCGCGGATCTCAGAGCCATCCAGCAGGCCGCGCATCGCGGCCGCCACTTCGATCTGTCCGCGATGGCCGCGCAGCGCATGGATCTCGGGACGCAGCGGCGCCGTCGATCCCATGATCGCATCGGTCGAGAGAGCCGCCACCGCGATCTGGCTCTCGACCAGATGCCACAGATCGAACAGCGCACCGAGCGCCACCGCCGTCGAAAACTGCGTGCCGTTGATCAGCGCAAGCCCTTCCTTCGGGCCGAGCACGATCGGCTCGAGTTCGGCGTTCTTGAGAGCATCGCCGCCGGGCACGGGATGGCCGTCGACCCTGGCGCCCCATGCCTGCCCCTCGCCGATCATCACGGCGGCCATGTGGGCGAGCGGCGCCAGATCGCCCGAGGCGCCGACCGAGCCCTGTTCGGGCACGTCCGGCCATAGGTCGTGCACCAGCATGGCTTCGAGAAGCGCGATCAGGTCCCAGCGGACGCCCGAGGCACCGCGTGCCAGCGAGTTGACCTTGAGCAGCATCATCAGCGAGGTTTCGGCGCGCGGGAGCGGATCGCCCACCCCGGCGCAATGCGACAGGATCAGATTGCGCTGAAGCCGCGCGGTGCCTTCCGGCGCGATCCGCATCGAGGCCAGCTTGCCGAACCCGGTGTTGACGCCATAGACCGGCGCATCGCCGCGCGCGATGTCGGCGATCACCGCAGCAGCCCGGTCGACGCCGTTCCGCGCAGCCGGATCAACCGCTGGCGCCCGCCCGCCCTCGAAAAAGGCGCGCATCTGCGCCAGTTCCAGATGACCGGGCTGAAACGTCTGGGTCAAATCTGTCCTCCCATAATCCGCTTGTGCATTGGATTGAAGCCGATCCGGTAGCTCAATTCGGCCGGTTCCTCGACATCCCACACCGCAAAATCGGCACGCATACCGGCCGCGATCATGCCACAATCATTGAGCCCCAGCGCGCGCGCCGCATTGCGCGTGGTGCCGGCAAGCGCTTCCTCCGGCGTCATGCGGAACAGTGTGCACGCCATGTTCATGGCAAGCAGGAGCGACGTCATCGGCGAGGACCCCGGATTGGCGTCGGTCGCCACCGCCAAGGGCACGCCAGCTTCGCGCAAAGCGGCGATCGGCGGGGCTCGCGTCTCGCGCAGCGTATAGAACGCGCCCGGCAGGATGACGGCCACCGTGCCGGCCCTGGCCATTGCGGCGACACCGTCGGCGCCGAGATATTCAAGATGATCGGCCGACAGAGCGCCATAAGATGCCGCAAGCTTGGCGCCGCCGAGATCGGACAATTGCTCGGCATGCAGCTTGACCGGCAGACCCAGTTCCGCCGCCACATCGAACACGCGGGCGATCTGGCCGGGCGAAAACGCAATCCCCTCGCAGAACCCATCCACCGCATCGGCCAACCCCTCCGCATGGGCGCGGCGCAGCGCGGGGATGCAGACATCGTCTATGTAAGTGTCCGCTTTCATTCCCGCCGGCACCGCATGGGCGCCCAGAAAGCTGGTGTGCACCCGGACCGACCGTTCCTGCGCGATGCGGCGCGCCACGCGCAACATGCGCAACTCGGTGTCCGCATCGAGCCCGTAGCCGGATTTGATCTCGACAACGCCAACACCTTCGGCAATCAGCGCATCGACACGGGGCAGCGCGCCGGCCAGCAACGTGTCCTCGTCAGCGGCCCGGGTGGCAGCGACCGTCGACACGATGCCGCCGCCCGCCCGTGCGATCTCCTCATAGCTGGCACCTTCGAGCCGCATCTCGAACTCGCGCGCCCGGTTGCCGCCATGGACCAGATGCGTATGGCAGTCGATCAGCGCCGGCGTGACCAGACGTCCGCCGAGATCGTGGGCGTTGGCGTCGCCGACCGCCGGCAGGTCAGCCTCACGGCCGGCCCACGCGATCAGACCGCCACGAACCATGATGGCGCCGTCGCGCACCAGCCCATAGGGCGCGCCACCTGGCGCCATGGTGGCGAGGCTTGCATTGCGGATCACCGTGTCGACCGGTTCGGCCATCCGCCCTCCCCCGCAGAATTGGCTTGAACGCCGACGACTCAATAAGCCATTGATGACACTGTCAATCGCATTCGGCGTGGCGGTTGCACCAATCGGAGACGGCATCATGACCGCATTGTGGGCGCCCGAAGCGCTGTTGCCGGACGGGTGGGCCGAGAATGTCCGGGTGACGATCCAAGGAGGCCGGATCGCATCGGTCGTCGCCGGAGCGGATGCGGACGGCGATGACCGGCGCCTGACCGGCCGCGCCTTGCTGCCCGCCATGGCCAATCTGCACAGCCACACCTTCCAGCGGGCGATGGCCGGCATGACCGAGCGGCGCGGCGACACAGACGACAGTTTCTGGACATGGCGCGATCTGATGTATCGCTTTGTCGGCGCACTTGAGCCGGCCGAGATCGAGGCCATCGCTGCGTTCGCCTTTGTCGAGATGCTGGAGGCCGGCTATGGCAGCGTTGCGGAGTTCCACTATCTGCATCACCAGCGGGACGGCACGTCCTATGGCAATCCCGCCGAACTGAGCCATCGCATCATCGCCGCCGCCACGGAGACCGGCATCGGCCTGACGCTTTTGCCGGTCCTTTACACATATGCCGGTACGGGCGGACGGGCGCTCTCCTACGGCCAGCGCCGTTTCGGCAATGACACCGACAGTCTGCTGCGCATTGCCGATGCCGCGCGGCCGGCACTTGCCGAAGATGGCGGGCTCGGCGTCGCGCCACATTCGCTGCGCGCGGTGTCGCTCGACCAGATCGCCGATCTGAAGGCGGCGTTTCCGCATGGCCCTCTGCACATCCATGCCGCCGAACAGACCGCCGAAGTCGAGGCGATCGTTGCGGCACACAGCGCCCGACCCGTCGAACTGCTGCTCGACCGGGTCGGCATCGACGAGCGCTGGTGCGTCGTCCACGCGACGCACATGACCGACGGAGAAACGCGCGGGCTGGCGCTGAGCGGCGCGGTGGCGGGCCTGTGCCCCATAACCGAGGCCAACCTCGGCGACGGATTGTTCAACGCGACCGACTTCATGGCGGCGCGGGGCGCGTTCGGTGTCGGCACCGATTCCAATGTTGAGATCGCGCTGGCCGGCGAGCTGCGTCTTCTTGAATATGGCCAGCGCATTCATCACCGCGCCCGCAACGTGATGAGTGGTCGCGGCGCATCGACGGGCGAAATGCTATATCGCACGGCCCTTGCGGGTGGCGCCAAGGCGCTCGGCCGCGACTGCGGCGCAATCGCGCCGGGCATGCGCGGCGACCTGGTGGCGCTCGATCGCACGCATGAGACGCTGGCGCCGCTGACAACCGGTCAGATGCTCGACGGGTTCATCTTCGCCGGCAGCGCAAAGGCCGTTGCGGACGTCTGGTCGGCCGGCCGCCATATGGTGCAGGACGGCAGGCATGTCGGCCGCCACACGGTGGCCCAGCGCTACACGACGGCGATGAAGCAGATCGTCGACCGGCTATGAGCCAAGCCAGTCGTTACGGCTCGAACACCACGGTACGGCTGCCATTGATGAAGACGCGCCCTTCCGCGTGAAGCCGAAGCGCCCGCGACAGGACGCGCGCCTCCACATCGCGACCGCGCATGACGAGATCGTCCGGGTCCGAGGTGTGGCTGACCCGCTCGGTTCCCTGTTCGATGATCGGCCCTTCGTCCAGATCCGGCGTCACATAATGGGCGGTCGCGCCGATATGCTTGACCCCGCGATCCCATGCGCGGTGATAGGGCTTTGCGCCCTTGAAGGCGGGCAGGAACGAATGGTGGATGTTGATCACCTTGCCGAAATGGCGCAAACTGAACCCGTCGGACAGGATCTGCATATAGCGGGCGAGAACGACCAGTTCGGCGCCCGTCTCGGCCATGATCGCTTCGAGCCGCGCCTCCTGTTGCGCCTTGGTCTCCGGCGTGACGGGCAAATGGTGAAAATCGACGCCCCAACGTTCCGCATCGGCCTGCGAATCGGTGTGGTTGGAGACGATCGCGGCCATGCGGATCGGCAGGGTCTTGGTGCGCACCCGGTACCAGATGTCCTGAAGGCAATGGTCGAATTTCGAGACCATGATGATCGCCGGGATCACCCGGTCCTTGTCATCGACCGACACCTCGGCGCCGAAGTCTCTGCGAAACCCGTCAAGAAAGGCGACAAGCCCGGCGGCATTGTCTTCCGCCTCGGCACCGGTGGCCGTCTGTACGCAGTCGACGCGCATGAAAAAGCGCCCCTCGCCGGCGCGTCGCGCCGTGCCGGGCGCCGGCTCATGGAACTGCGAACTCTCGATGATGTTGTAGCTGTGCGCTGAGAGCGCGGTGGACAGACTGGAGACGATGCCCATCCGGTCCGGACATGTGATCTTGATGATGATGTTCATGGCTCTGGCCGAGGGCGGGAGGTTGCGTCCAGCTCTTAGAATGGTTCGCCGTCCTTTGAAAGCGCCAAAGAAAGACGATCAACTGAGCTGATAATCGAGCCGTGTCAGCGCGATCAACGGCTGCCGCCGCTCCGGCATGATGTCGGAGAAGAGCTGCAGCGAGAAGCTCAGAAGCGCCGTGTTGGCCGGCTGCGGCACATGGGTCGAGAACCAGTCATCGACCGCATCGCCCGTGTCGGCCGGGATAGTGCCGGCATAGGCGAACAGCGGCCGGTAGAACATCGGCACGAGCGACACGATGTCGTCGGGCGACAGCGGGCTCGACGGGCCGTTGGCCGCTGCCAGACGATAGCCATAGCGGCCCGACAGCTTCTGTTGCGTCTCGGCATCGGTCGCAGGACTGCCCAGGACATCGGTGAACAGGGTGGTCAGCGCGGCCGGCAATTGCGCCGTCGATCCGGTTCCGAACAGGATAGACCGGTCCCAGGTCAGTTCGGGCACGGCCAGATTGGTGAAATTCAGTTCCGGCGTGCTGTAGACAAAGGCATCGGCGGTCTCCTTGCCGGGGACCAGGTTCTGGTTGCGCCGGATCGACAGGCTGGCGCGGGCGTTCTGATAAACGCTCACATCGAGATCGTCATACCAGATCACATAGGTCCGGCGGCCGCGGTCGGGCACCGCCTCCGTGAAATTGTAGAAGATGTCCTGCGGCGTGCCCGAGCCCGGCGTTTCCGGCTGCAACGGCTTCACCTTGCCGTCGGGGTCAATGTAGCCGAGCGACGGGATCTGCCCGCCCGGCCCCCACGTGTCGGTGCCCGCCGCGCGGATGAGCACGATCGCATCGAGCAGAAGCTCGCCGTCGGCGCCCGAACGGGTCCGCTTCTGTAGGCGGAACCGGTAGCTCTCATCCGGCACCAGACCGTCGCCGGGTCCGACACCGCCGCCATCATTGCGCACGAAACCCCAGTTTTCGGCGACGTTCTTGGCGATATCGGCGATCGCCGCGACGGCCGACCGGGCCGGCGGCGCGGTCGCGCCGCCATCGGTCAGCAGGGTCGCAAGATCGGTCTTGATCGCAGCGGCATTGGTGGCGAATTCCGCGAGAGCCTCGAACGGATCGGGCGGCGCGCCGTCGAACATCGCCATCATCGGCGGCCGGCGGAAATTCAGGCCGATCGTGATATCGGCGGTGTCCTGGGCGGCGAGCTGCATCTCCATCGCCGCTGAATAGGTCCATGCCTTGGCCTTGGTGATCTGCTCGGCGACCGGCAAATTCGGATCGACATCGCCGGGTGTGTAGGTGGCGACCGCGCGCTGGTTCACCAGCCGGGGGCTGGTCGGATAGGCCCTGAGTGGAATCGGAATGTCCAACTGGCCGATGTCGGTGCTGATCACCGCCCCACCCAGATCCGCCGGGGTCTCCGGAAGCGGATCGAGGAAGTGGAGCCATTTGGATGTCTGGTATCCGGGAACGAAGGCTGCGTCCTCGACAGCAAATTCCAGTGCCGTGATGTCGAAGGCCAGATTGAGAAACATCCGCCGATATTGCGCCCGGTTCTTCACCGTCAGAAGCATGGTCAGCGCGCCATCGCCGGTCACCAGATCGATCTTGCCTGGCGTCAGGCTGTATTCGGGCACCCAGCGCGCCGTGTGCATCACGGCATTTTCGGCCAGGACGGCCTGCTCGGCGATCATGCCGGCCAGCTCTTCCACCTCAATATGCTCTGCGGTTGCCAGTTTCGACAGGCTCGAGGTCTGCGGCGTCACCACCACCGCCTTGCCCTTCAGATAGACAGTCCCGGTCAGCAGTCCGTCGATATCCATGTTGGCGATCGCCAGATAGCGCAGGCTGACATCGAGCGTGTCGGCCATCGTGGTGAGCGTGTCGCCAAAGCCGACGGTCGCCGAATAGCCGTCCACGGTCAGCTTGACATCGTCGCGGAACAGCGGCGCCTGTGTGGCGAAGGCCGCGGCGAAGCCCTCGGGCGTCGTTTGCAGCGCCGCGATACCGGTCGCCAGCGTGTCGTGCGCACCAATCTGCCAGGTGTGGCTGTCGAGCGTCAGCGTCGTGCCGGTCGCCAGAATGTTGGGGGTGGCCCCAACCAGTTCGATGACACCGACGATGGAAATGCCAAAGCCGGTGGCCAGCGCCTGCAATGTCGTCGTGGTCGAAAGCGCCTGACCGGGCGCGTTGGTCTTGCCCGTGAGCCGATGGCCGCCCACGTCGCTTCCCGCGGTGGCAAAATCGGCCTCGACATCCGTCGGCACCTGGATGACCGCATCGGTACCGAAACCCTGGGACAGGTTCTGCCGCAATTGCTGGCCGAGCAGCGTCTGCGCTTCGCTCAGATCGATCGCGCTGTCCGATTTTTCGATCGGCGTCAGCTGCTCGGCGATCTTTTGCGCCAGACTTTCCTTTGCGGCGACCAGACGGTCGAATTCGGCGGATCCGCCGCCCGCAGCGGCCGTGGCCTGATAGGCCGGGGCGGCATAGTTGGGTGACAGAACCATATCGACTGTCGCCAGGAAGTCGGACGCCCAGTCCATCACGTCCACAGCCTGGAAAAGCGCCGGCGCGGCTTCCGAAAAGGGTGGGGTCGCGCCGGACTGGTACGTTCGCACGCTGGCCTGGCGCGAGACGAGCGCATTGGCGAGCGGCGGCAGCGCCAGATAGGAGGGACTTGTCGCCACTTGGCCGACCGCCACCTTGCGGATCGCGTGCGTGCCGGGCGACTGGCCCGGCGCGTCGAACCGGACGGCATATTGGCGCTGGTTGCCGAGATTGGAAAGCGTGCGGTCCGCAGGACCCGTGCCGCCCCAGAGCCCGCCGGAGTACGCGGTCGCTAGGGCGGTGCCAAATTCGGCAAGCGTGGCCGGCACGCCACTGGCATGCGGCGCCACCGCACTGGTTGCGCGCTTCACGTCAGGCACCGCAGCAAAGTTTGTGTCGATCTCTGCGGCCGGGCGGGCAAGTGTGACGCTCGCGGCAAGCTGCGTGATGGTTTGGGTGACCGCCGGCGCGGAGGGCAGCGCGGCGCTGAAGGCGACACGCGGCGGCGGCAGGATGATCTTGGCGGCTGGATCGATGAGCGCCTGCGGCAGCAAGGCCTTGAGGAAGTCGTCATAAGCCAGCGGCGCGTCGAGCACCGCATTGACCGGCGCAAGGCTGTTGGCGAGCGTCTGCGAGGGGCCGACCGTGAATGTGTGGCCATCGACGGTGAATTGCTGACCCGCCTTCAGGAAGCCCGACAGCGCCGCATTGGCCTTGCAAAGGCGCAGTGCGTCATTATCGGACGCGGTCAGAAAAGCGGTGGCCACGGCGCTCGGCGTCACCGCATCGGTCGAGCCCGAGGACGCCGCCGGCGCCGGACAGATCAAAACGGCGCCTTGCCTCAGAAGCCCCTGCTGGCCGCTGATCGCCGCGATCAGCGTAGCAAGGTCCGGCCGGCTCTGGGCTGGGAACTTGGCCAGCAGGCTGGCGATGGAGTCCTCCGCATCGGTCGTCTCGCTCCCCGAACCCGACACCGTCACCGTCTGGCCCGGCACGAAGATGCCCGGAACATCCTGGTTCTGTGTGCCGAGCGTGTCGGCCGTGCTGGCAAACAGCGTTGCCACACCGTCCAACGTGACACCGGGCTGGATGCCATAGGCGACCGCGGCCAAGGGCGAAGGGTCGAGCAGCGCCGGAAGCAACAGCACCGTGCCCGTCGTCATCACGGTGTGTTCGTTCGCGTCGGCAAAGTCGGCGATTGTGATGCCCGACAGATGACTGAGGAAGCGGCGCAGGCTCTCGCCATCGGGCACCGCCTCGCTGGAACTTCCGGTCTGCATCCGCGTGTTCTGGGTGATCAGGCCCGGCAGGTCGCCATTGAGCGAGATGAGATTGTCGACATCACCGCCGAACACCGCCGTGACAGTCTGGCTGATCGAGGCCGCGGCGGCCGTCAGGCGCCGGTCGACGGCATAAGTGGTGATCGTGCCACCAACGGCGAAGAGATCGACAAGCGACTGGTTGCTGACGGCGATCTCCTCCGGTGTCGTGGTGACGCCCCCATTGGCGAAGTCGGCGACCAGCGAGACGAAGGTTGAGCCGTTCGTGTTGACGGTTGCGCCACCGGCGGCGAGCGTCAGATTGTCGGCAATCAGCCCCGGCACGTCCTGGTTGGCCCGACCAAGATCACCGACCGTGCATTGGGATTCGGCGGCATAGTCGGCCAGCGTCTTGCCCGCCGCGAGCGTGCCGGTGACCGGGGCGATGATCAGATTGGTCTGCGCGGGAACAATGGCGGTATCACCATTGTGCCATTGGGTCAGAAGATCGTGTGCGCTGACGCCGACACGGGTTGCGAACGCGTTGAGCGTTTCATTGTGCTTGACCTGCGCAAAGGTCGGCACCGTGACCGGACCGGTGAAGAGCGCCGTTGCCGGGCGGTCGATGTTGTCGCGCAGAACATCGTCGGCGGGCACCGAATAGGTGCTGGTGACGTTGGCGAGCATCTGCCCGCTGGTCACCGTGTGGGTGACAATCGGCAGTGCCGCGATCTGGCTGGTGAACACATAGGATGCCGACACATAGGCGATCAGCGGGGCAAGCGGTGGTGTCAACGGGCCGATTGCAAGGCTCGTTTCGATGCTGACGGTAATTCCGGGTCGGCTGATCTGATAGAATGCGCCGACGAACTTCAGCGCGTGCGCACTGGCGGAACTGACCGCCTTCTCGGAAGGCAGATCCGGCGCCGGCAAGTAGGAATTGATCTGCAGCGCGCCGTCGATCTCGATCATCGCGGCTGGCGATGCGCCGCTCAGCGTGTAGGACCAACTGGTCCCCGGCCAGTCGCCAATGGCCGACATGCGGTCGGTGTAGCGGTCCGGCAGCGTGACGCCTGACAACGGATCGGACACCGTCGCCTTGTTGCCGAAAATGTCGTGTGCGGCAAAGCTGAGCGCGGCACCCGAATTTGCCGAAACGCCCGCATAAGGGTCTTCGGCCGCAGACGGCAGCCAGGGATTGTTTTGCGCGATCCGGCCGGCGGGTTCGGCTCGCGGGAACAGGCTGAGCACCTGTTTGTAGAGAACCTCGTCCCCGGTGCCGTGCACGTCGCCACCGGTCGGCGCCGGGCCTTGGGGAACCGCTTCATTGCTGCCTGTGAAACCCGACCCGGCCCCGATCTTGTAGCCGATCAGCCCATAGAGCATGCCCGACAATTGCTCGGCCGTCGGTTCGGTGCCCGGTGGTGGTGTCGGATCGGTGCGCTCGATCGCAAAGCCGGCGGTGCCCGGCGGGATGGTGGAAAGGCGCGTCGTCGGCGTGCCGGCGCCGGTCTGTTCGGCGTAGATTTGCGTGGCGCTCGCGTCCACATTGTCGCCGACGACCGCGATGTTGTTGAGCGCAAACAGCGGCCCGCCGGACGCCGCCCCGCTGGTCTGGCTGTCCAGCAGGCACACGATCTGGATCGTGCCGCGCCCGTTTTCGTCGAAGACGAAGTCCGGCAGGCCCGCACCGTCCGCATCATATTGCAGATAAAAGCCGCCCTCGACGACCACGGAGGCTTCCCACAGCAGCGTCAGGAAGTCGGTCGCCTGCGACAGGGGCGCGCTGTAGGTGGCGGCGCCGGGAGTGCCGTTCTCGTCAAGTTCGGCGCCTTCGACAAAGGTATCCATCATCACGGTGGGATCGCGGGTGACGGTCGACAGGTTGGTCTTCAGCAGGACGGTCTTGGTCGTGTCGACCGCGTCGGAGGCATAGCCCTTCGGCGTCGCACCCGTCGCGTTGGGCGGGTAGAGCAGGTAGAGCGTGCCGCTGTCGCTGCCCGACAGGGCGGCGTGTGCCAGATAGGTCCAAAGATCATAAAGCCGTTCGGTGTCGCCGGCATCGGTGCCCTTGCACAGATAGAGCCCGTCGACCCAGTCGCTGCCCAGTTCCGATCCCCCGCCCGGCGTCTCTTCGGCGGCCGCCGGCGTCGGATTGGCAACCCGGTGCAGAACGACCGGAAGCTGGATGCCCCAGGCATAGGACACGAGCGCCGCGCCCTCGGCGTCCGGCGGTGCAGTCAGCGCGACGCCCTTGAGCCCGAAAGGCTTGTCGCCGCCCGCATCGGCCAGCTTCTGCAAGTTGGAAGGCAGTGGCCAGAGGCTCGGTTCGCCCGGTGTGCCTGCATTGGCGGCGCCCGCCGGCAGCGTTGGCCGTGCGCCGGCCTGCCAGTGCTGGGTGACCTGCATGTTGTAGTGCACCGGCGTGTCTTCGAAATTTGACAGGATCTGTGGTGCCTGCGCGTTGAGCGTCACCGTTGTCGAGGGCAGCGCGCTGCCGAACGTTGCGTAGTCGACCGTAAGGGTGATGTCGGTGATCGTGTTGGTGGCCAGCAGCAGGCCCGGCGACGGGGCGGCGTTTGCGGCAAGGCGCGGATTGCGCGGCGCGTGCACCGCAAGCGCGCGACCGTCGAGCGCACCGGCAACCGTCGCGTCGGTGAAGCTGAGCCAACTGACAGCCGCATGGCTCAGTGTCAGATCGATCGGCGTGGTCTGGGGATCGGTCCAGGCGAATTGCTGGCCGGTCAGGTCGGCGATGCCGTAAAGATCGCCGGTGAAATCGCCCGCCAGGACCTGCGCCGGGGTCAGCCCGGTGAAGCTGGTGTCGTCGGGCGCTGGTGCGCGCAGGCCATGCGCCAGGAAATTGGAGACCTGGGTGGCGACGGTGTTGAGTTGGGCTGTCGACTTGAGATCGGTGACGAACTGATCGACCGGCAGGGCCGGTACATCCCGGATGGTCAGCTCCGTGTTGCCGGCAAAGATCGCATCGATCCCGGCCACAATGTCCACCAGATCGGCCATGCCCAGATCGTAAGCCGACGCCAACGACTGCAGCGACTGACCGGACGGAACCTTCGCGGTGAACGGCGCAAGATGCAGAACGGTCAGCGGCGTCAGCACGTCCTTGCTCGTGTTGGCGGTGATCAGCGCATCGAGCGCCAGCCCCGGAAAGACCGTCCCGGCAAGTGCGGCGAACGTGTCGGTCGAACCGATCGTGTGATCCATCGCCGGGATCGTCGTTGGCCCGGTCACCGGCGGATCGTTGGAATTGTCCATCGCCTGGTAGCGCGCGAAGGTCGCCGCGATCGTCGCCAGGCTGTCGCCGGTGTGGATCGTATAGGTCGCGCTGGCAGCGTTGGAGTTCAAATAGGCGGTGGGAATGCTGATCGGCGGAGAGGAAGGGCTGATCTGTGACCAGTCGACAGTCGGGTTCAGTGTCGAGATCGCTTGCTCGTACCAGTCAAGATTCGGCGCTCCATCGATCCCTTCATTGCGCACCTTGAAGAACGCGGTCAGGAAGTTCTGCGTGTCGCCGGCGACAGGCGTGTAGGTGAAAGACGGGATCGCAAGCGTCGTGCCCTGCCGCAGAAGGCCCTTGAGATGCTGGCTGGCCGTACCGACGGCCAGACCGGTGAGCGGCGTCGACGTGTCGACGAACGGAATGGCCGAGGCGATGTCATCGAGCGACTGGCCGGACCGCACCTGATAGGGCAGCGCTGGCATGGCGACCGACAGATTAGCCGCCAGCGGCGCGGCGGGATTGTCCTCGGCGATCGACAGCGCCGTCACGCCCACGGGCACATCGACATCGAGGCTTTGTCCTCGGGCGGCAAGCGGGTTGGCGGCGGCCAGATGATCGGGATGATGGCCCGTCTGCAAGGCCAGATCGAACAGCGACTGTCCGCGCGCCAGCCGGTGCCGCGCCGTCAGCGCCGGAAACTGGCCGGCCAGCGTATCAAGGCTCGGACCGCCGGTCTGCGGATAGGTGTAGGGATAGTTCTGCAAGAGCGCCAGCGCACCCTGCACGCCGGCCTGCGTCATCAGCAGGAAGTACTCACCGAAGATCAGCTCGGCCAGACTACCAGCCGAACCGGCCTGCGGCGGATTGTTCAACGGCTGCGCCGTCGTCTTCGGCGTTTGGGCCACGTCGCGCGTGGCATTGGTCAGAAGCTGCTGGAAATAGGCGGCAAGGTTGGTGGCGTAGGCCGTGCCGACGGGCTTGTAGCTGGCATAATCCCGGTTGGTCGTGTCGTGGCCCTGGACAATTTGCGCCGAGATCGCAGGGCAGATGGGCACAAAGGTTCCGCTGGTGTTGTCGATCTGCGACGGCGGCGTGCCTTGCGGGTAGGCGGCGATCTCGAAATGCAGGCTTTCATCAAGAAAGCTCGACAGATTGCTGTAGCCGAACGTTGCCTGCTGGAATGCCGGGTCGGCCATTTCGTTCAGGAGATCTTCAAGCTGCAGGCGCGTCAGTCGGTCGGAGCCGGTCTTGCCGGCGCCGGCAGCCGCCGCCCAACGGAAGAAGGCCTCGACCATCGTGGCAAGCGGCGGATCGCCGGCCGCGTTGACATGGTGCACGTGGTCGGCCGAGGGGACGGCCGTTTCGGCATGGCCGTGCGCCTGGGGGTTGACGGCATTCTCGGCCATGAAGCCCAGGACGAGTTGGGTCTGGTTGGCCGTGCCGCCGCCGGCCACACCCGAAAGACTTGACGGATCGGCCACCGAGAACATCGGCAGAAACTGCAGCCGCGCGCTTTCGGGTGTGCCCTGACCGAAGACGGGGATCGGCGGCCAGCTTTGCGGCGCCTGGTCCAGATTCACCGCAGATGGATGCAGCGCCAGCGTCTCGGCCATGCGCTTCACATGCAGGCTGCGATGGTCGGGATCGGCGGTCAGCGAGGGTAGGTGATGGCGGGCATGGCGCAGCCGGGTCAAGCGCGCCTGCGGCCGCTGGCCGCGCTGCTGGCGCAAGAAGGGCTGCGGGCCGCCCTCGGCGGGACCCATCGCCATCAGGCGGGTTTCGGCGATCATCGCGCCGAGATGGGCATGCGGCACGCGCTTTTCGCTGTTGCTGCCTTCGATCCACGGCGTTGCCGTCGCCGACCCGATCGTGAAGCTCTCCTCGATCGTCAGGCTGAAGCTGAAATGCACGCGAACAAACAGGATCTTGACGCTGGCCTTGGCGGTGACATCGACCTTCAGTTCCACCTCGGTCGGCTTGTGTGCTTCCAGGACCAGCGTCGCGCTGGCGCGGGCCACGATGCTGACCGATGCCTTGATGACGACGAAGTCGACCGATCCGTAGAGCGTGCCGACAATGCCGGCCGTGCCCTGCACCCAGAAATAAAAGCCCGGCTCGACCGCCTTGTCATAGGGTTCGAACGGCGCGAACACGCCCTCGAATATGCCGTAGACCTCGACCTTGAGCCCGGCCTTCAGAGGCCCTGCCTGAAAATCCTTGCCCAAACCGACCGACAGGCCGACACCGGCCTCGATCACCGGATCGAAGTCGCCGTTGGTGATCTGCGGAACGCGGTCCGAGGTGGCGCCTGTCAGATAGGCGAAGTAGAGCCCGCCCTCGCCGATGAAGGGGAAGACTTCCACAGCGAACGAGACCGAAAAGTCCTCATGGTGCGGGAAACCCAGATCGACGCGGAAATTGCCGTTGGTGAAGATGTCGACATGAATCAGGCCGAGCGTGACGCTCACCTCGCCGAACTCGAGATGACGGAACATGTCCGGCACGCGCAGATCGACCGACAATTCGCCGATATCGTCGCTGACCTTGCGGTAAAGGAGCTCGAAGCGCAGGCCGTTGAGCGCGCCGCCGCGTTCGCCGGAGACCGCGATCAGTCCGCCATAGATAACCGGATCGAAGAAAACGGCCGACAGGGAGAACGTGCTCAAGACCGTCGCATCGAGCCCGAACATCCAGTTGCTGTTGCCGTCATAGCGCAGGCTTGCGGCCGCCGGATCGGTCAGCGGATTGCCGTCTCCCGAGACCGGCTTCATCGACGCCTTGAGCGCCGTGATGACCTTTTCGACCGTGTCGAGATCGGCGACCGGCACCGATAGCGCGATGTGCTGACCCATGCCGACGAATCGCAGATCGATCAGTTGCGGCCCCTTGCCGGGCACCTCGGGTGCATCGTCATTGAGCACGTCCCAGGCCAGCGGCTCGTCGTCGCCACCGAAGTTCTGGCCGAGGAACTCACCCTCCAGCTCGACAAAGACGCGGCCCTCTCCGTTCACGCTCTTGTAGATCAGGCCGATCTTGTCGAAGCGGGCAAACTTGAGGTCGAGGTCAAGCCGGTAGGCGACCGCAACGTCCGACGTCGTCAGATTGACCTCGAGTTCGAGGTTCTTGAAGTTGATCTGGTAGAGAACGTCCCAGGGTGCGCCGAGGCGCCGGCTCTCGCCCGGCAGCGCCAGATTGACCAGATATTCGAGGATCTCGCCAAACGACAGATCGCCCAGCCGCACGGTCAGTATCGTCTGTTTGGCGGCGCTGCCCCCGACGGTCTTCTGCGTCACCGTCGCCTGGATGCCGCGCTCCTTGTACCAGATGCCGAAGCTCAGCGCCGAATTGTCAGGCGAGAACTGGTAACCGGCGGAGATTAGAAGGTTGAACAGGCTGAACGTGCCCTGCACGTCGCCGGAGATCACCCATTCGCCGGTGGCGTTCTTGCCCGCTTCGACGACCGGCCGCGTTGCGGGAAGATGCAGCCCGTCGCGCGCCCGCGGTCCGGCGAGCCGCATCGGCGGATGGGCCTGGGCGTTGCCCTTTGTCCCGCGCAGCGACAGGGTTGCCGTCAGCTTGAAGGTCGGGCTGCCCTGGCCGTCAAACACCTTGAAATCCCAGGCGAGCGACATGCCGCCCTTGAAGGTGAACTCGACGGGAATGTTCGACTTGTCGGTGGCCAGCGTCGCCTGCAACAGGTCGATCTGGAGCTGCGGGACACCGTAGCTGCCGCCCGGAACATTGCCGTCGGGGTACATGAAGGCGGTCAGAAGGTCGGTCACGCTCAGCGAACTGCCGCTCATCAGGCCGCCACCGAACCCCCAACCGGCATCATTGCCCGGCGACGAGCCGGAGAAGTAGAGCATTGCCTCGTTTATGTGCGTGAAGGCTGTCAGGTTGGCCTGCAGGAGCTGGCCGTCATAATCGATGTCGAAGCTGATGCCGTCGAAGCCGAGCGAGATCAGCGAGCCGCCATTGGCGCTGCCAAGGTCGATGCTCCAGTCGGTCAGAATGTCGGTGCCGAAGCCGAACGTGCGGTTCAGGATATCGGCGGAAAACTCCAGCCGCGAAATGTCCATGTCGATCGGCGGCTCGTAGCGCTTGCCGGTCAGCTTCTCCATCACCGACGCCATCAGCGACGAGACCGAAACCGTCACGCCCGGCTGCAGATGGGTCGACAGGTTCAGCGTGGGAATCGACAGTTCGGCCAGCATCGGCACTTCTTCGACAATGTCGAAGGCCGTGTAGAGCGAGCCCTGCGCGGTCGGCAAAACGCTGTCGCCGAAGGTCAGCGTCATCAGGCTGCCGACTTCCGACACCGTTAGAATGTCGTTGGGCAGGAGCGGCCAGGACCCGACATTCATCGCCACATTGAAGAAGATCGCATCGACCGTCGGCAACGCGGCACTGTCAGGGAAGTAGAGCGAAAAGCTCAGCTGCTTGAGAACGAGGGAGGCTGCAGGCGGCACGGTATCTGGCACCAGCGCGCCCAGGTCGATTCCGTCGGTCAGGCTCTTCAGTTCTTGCCAGGAGGTCAGCGGTACCGTCAGCTCACCCACCGACAGCGTGTAGAATTCGCTCGCCGGAAGCAGCGTTAGCGACAGATCGAGCGTCTGGCCGCCAAAGGCAAGTGAGGCGGTCAGGTCGGCCCCCGAGAACGGCCGCTTGATCGTCGTCTCGGACGGGTTGGCCGGGTCGTGATAGGGCAGTTCCTCGTAGAAACTTGCCAGCGATGCCCCGAACTCCAGGGCAATGTGAGCAAGCGTGATCGGAGCGGCCCCCGTCGGCGCAAGCGCGATAACCGGCATGTCGCCCTGCGCCAGATCGATCGTGCCGGCCACGGTCTGGCTTTCCGGGGTCGGCAGAAGCGCAGCCCCGACCGCAAACGGACCGGTGAGCGACAACTGCCCCTTGAAGTTGGCGAACGGCTCGGCGGTTCCCGGATAGTCGCTGATCGACACTGCCGCACTGGTCAGCAGGAAGAAGCCGTTCTCGAACGCGACGTCGGCAAGATCAGTACCCGCCAGCCCCTGAAGGCTGCTGCCCAGCGTCCAGCCCCCCGCCGGAGAGGGAAGCTCGGCGCGGATGTAGAGCTGCGGGTTGCCGGCCGGATCGACCGAGAAGCTGGCGGTCACCGCCAGTACCGTCTGCTGACCCTGGCCGGACCAGGGAAACAATGTCGCATTGCCCTGATAGCGGATGATGTTGGCCGATGGCTGCGAGGGAAAGCTGGTTATGCCGGTCAGCGCCAGCGTGTCGTTCGCCAGAACCTTGGTGAACAGGGCGGCAATGTCCGGCCAGTTGAGCCCCGAAGGGTTGGAGATCGATGCGACCGGAATTGTCAGCGTGCCGGCGGCCGTGTCCTGGAACTGCTGAAGGTCGGCAAAGAGTTGCTGGATATCCATGCCGTCCTCACGCCGGGACTTCGGCGACCAGCGGCAGGTGGTCGCTGATGAAGATGTGGACGAACTCGGCAGCGCGCCGGGCATCGGTGATGCGGCCTGCGCCGAACTGCCCCCGCGTCGTCGCCCAGTTGGTGAACGTGCCGCCCCACGCTCCAGAGATGATGGGCACCCAATCCCGCCTTTCCCGCCCATGCCTGGGCCTGACGACCACTTCTTTCTGCGGGCCGGTCGGATCGTTCACGCGCTGCCTGTAGGGATAGAACGTGTTGCCAACCTGCCTCTCCACCCAAGCCATGTACGATTCGGTGGCTTTCAGGCACTCGCCGTAGACCGGCCTGCGGCGTTGTCCGTCCGTCCGCAGCACCTCGAGCAGGTTGATGCGGCTGGCGCTGATGCCCGAACCCTTCGGAAAGAACACCAGATCGATCTTGTGGCGCAGATAGTCGTTGTTGCTGGCGCCGGTGATCGGGACATTGTGGTTGTCACCACCGACGATCTGAACCGTCGTTCGGCGCGCATTGTCGCCCGCATTGGCGGCCGGGGCGACGCCACAATCGGCGCCGCCCGAATAGGCCCGATCATGATCGGCGGTGAAATATTGATAGTCGCCGGGCCAGTTGGCAGCGGGTTCGGACCAGTTGAAATCGCCGCCAAAGACGCATCGCCGGATCGCAGCAAGCGCGTCGGCGCGGGGCTTGTCTTCCGCGTCGAGCCGGTTGGTGGCATAGACTTCGCGCGAAAGGCCCGACATGAACGCGCCCAGCGACGACCGAACCTGGTTGCTGGGCGCGTGATAGACGCCGACCGGACAGAGGTTCTTGTCCGCGTCGGACAGTTTGAGGACCACATAGGCCGGACGGCGCGATTGCGCCCACATCGGGGCCAGCGAATCATCGCGCGCGGTTCCGGGGTAGTTGAGCTTTGGCCAGTAATTGAGCCGTGAGTAGCGTCGCGTCCCCGCGTCATAATCGTACGGGTAGGCGTACGCCGTGGTGAAACCGCCCGTGGCGCTGAACTTTTCGCGATCCGAATCGATCCGGTTGTTCTTGGCCGGCCGGCCATAAAGGCTGATGTTGAGCGGCGACCGGGCCACGATCGGCCTGGTCCCGCTGGCGATCTGGTGCAGGCCCGTGATCATCGTGAACGTGTCGCGGGTCCCGCGCCAGACGACCGCATAGCCCTCCGTACGCTGCCCCGTCCGGTAGGTCAGATCATTGTCACTGGTCACCTCTTCGGTGGCACGTCTGGCAATGGCCGATCCGCACCAGCTTGCCCGCCAGTCTTGGTCATCGTCCGGGTACAGGGCGTTGAGCTTTGAGACGAGATTGGCCAGCGCCGAGGCAGGCGAGGCGCACACCTCCTGGATCATCAGCACATCGATCCGGTTTTGTTGAACAAAGCGCGCGATGAAGCCGTTGCGAAGGCTGTTGGCGACGTAAACCCGGCCGCCATTATACTTGCTTGCCTCTTGGCCGTAGTTCTGGATGTTCCAAAGACACACTTTGACGCTCGGCATCGCGCGGCCTCCTACGTCGGGATCGTAGCGACCAAAGGCAGGTGATCGCTGACGAAAATGTGTGTGTATTCGGCGGCGCGCCGGGCGTCGGTGATCGCGCCGGCGCCGAACTGCGCGCGCGTCGTCGCCCAGTTGGTGAAGGTCGCGCCCCATGCACCGGTGATGACCGGCAGCCATTTCTTGTAGGGCCGCCTTCCCCTCGGCTTGATCTCGACATGCTGTTCGGGGCCCGTCACCGCCATTCTTTGCGGCCAGTAGTTGAACGGATTGCCAATGTTTGCCTCGATATAGGCCAGCCAGGCATCGGTCTGCTGCAGCGGGTCGCTGTAGATCCGGTTCGCGGGCGCGCGCGCGCCGTCGGCCAGAAGCTCGGTCAAAAGGTTGACGCGCTCCGCCGTGATGCCCGATCCGGTCGGATAAAAAACCAGGTCGATCTTGTGGCGCAGATAGTTGTTCGTGTTCGGCCCGGTGATCGGCTGGTTATGCGCAACGCCCTGGACGATCTGCACGGTGGTGCGGCGTGCCGGATCACCGGCCGTGTGCACCGGCACCTCGTCGCAGTCCGCGCCACCCGAATAGGTGCGGCTGCGGGCAGCGGTGAAATACTGGTAGTCGCCCGGCCAGTTCGCCTGCGGCTCGGACCAGTTGAAATCGCCGCCGAAGACGCATTTGGTCAGCGCGACCATCCGGTCGGCCTGCGGGACGCCACCGGCATTGATGTCGTTGACGGCATAGATCTCCCGCGCCAGCCCGGCCATGAAGGCGCCCCAGGACGAGCGGACCTGATTGCTCGGCGCATGATAGGCGCCGACCGGGCACAGCGTGTCATGGCCGTCATCCAGTTGGAGAACGACATAGACGGGGCGCCGCGCCTTTTCCCACTGGATGCCGGCTGCATCATATTTCGATGTGGCCGGATAGTTCAGCTTCGGCCAGGCCGCCATCAGCTTGTAGGTGTTGGTGGCCGCATCGTGATTGTAGGGATAGGTCTGTGCGCGCACAAAGCCGCCCGTCGCGCTGAACTTGTCCCGGTCGCTGCCCAACTGGTTGTTGCCGGTCGGCCGGCCGCGCTGGCTGAGGTTCAGCGGCGAACGCACTGTCGCCGGCGCCTTGCCGTCGTCAATGGGGTGGAGAGCACGGATCATGTCGAAGGTGGCCCTGCGCGACCGCCAGACCACCGCATAACCCTCCGTCCGCGCACCCGTGCGGTAGATGACATCGTCCTTGGACGTCACCTCGTCGATGCTGGCCCGCGCGATCGCCGATCCGCACCAGCTGATGCTCCAGTCACGCTGGCCGACGGCGTAGAGCGCGTTAAGCCGCGTGCGCAGATCCTTCAGCGCCGTCTCGGGCGCCTGGTTCACCTCTTGGATCAACAGAACGTCAATGGCATTGTCATGCACGAACCGGGCGATGAACCGATTACGCAACGCATTGCCGACGGCCATCCCGGCACCATTGTATCGGCCCGCTTCCTGGCCGTAATTCTGAATGTTCCAGATGCAGACCTTGACGCTGGGCATCGTCGCTCCCTAGGCCGGAACTTCGGCGACCAGGGGCAGATGGTCGCTGACGAAGATGTGGATGAACTCGGCCGCCCTGCGCGGGTCGGTCACGCGGCCCGCCTGAAACTGCTTCAGGCTCTCCGGCCAGTCCGTGAACGTACCGCCCCAGGCGCCCGAGATGATCGGCACCCAGACGCTGACCTTCTTCTTCTTGCGCCGGCTGGTGACCTGTTTTTGCGGCCCGGTTACGGCGTCCAGCCGTTGTGGCTGCGTCGCCGGCGCCTTGGCGATGCCGGTCTGGACCGCCGCCATGAAGGCGTGCGTTCTCTGCAGTGGAACGGAGTATATGCCCTTGCTGTCTGCCGTGAGCTCGGCGAGAAGATCGACCCGCTTGGCCGTGACGTTGCGGGTGCAGAACGCAAGATCGATCTTCCACTTCAGGTAATCGTCCGCGCTTTTACTCTTGATCGGCGCCCTGTGGTTGTCGGCCAGAAGCTGGACGGTCGTGCGCCGCTTGGCGTCGGACTCCGAGTGTCCCGGTGTCTCGGTTCGGTTGGCGCCCGCATTAGGGGCCTGCCCGAACGGCGCGGTGAAATACTGGTAGTCGCCCGGCCACTTGTCCTTGTTGATCGACAGGTTGAAGTCGCCGCCAAACACACCCTTCCGGACGGTCTGGGGCGGCTTTGCCATCGGCGTATCCTTGTTGACCGGTTCGATGGCATAAATTTCGCGTGCGAGGCCCGCCACGAAGGCGCCCCATGATGCCCGGCTCTGGCTGCTCGGCGCATGATAGACGCAGACCGGACACAAGTCGGTGTCGTCGGTGAGCCTCAGCACGATGTAGACCGGACGGCGCGCCTTGGCCCACTGGACACCCAAAGCCTCGGTTCGCGCCGTGGGCGGGTAGCTCAGCTTCGGCCAGTGATCGAGTGGCACGTAGCCAGGTGCGTTTGCCTTCCCGCGATAGGGATAGCGTTGCCCCCGGACGAATCCGCCGATCGCCCCGAACTTGCCCTTCTCGGTCGCCGTCGGGCGTCCGAGCTGGCTGATGTTGAGTGGCGAGGTTGAACCCCCGGGCCCCGCCACATTGGTCCCGGCGGCTATCTGGTTGAGCGCCTGCACCATTGTGAAGCGTTTCGTCTGTTCGCTGCGCCACAGGACGGCATAGCCCTCGGTGCGCGCGCCGGTCCGGAAGGCAACGTCGTTCGGCATCCGCACGACATCGACATTGCCGCGTGCAATCGCCGACCCGCACCAACTGTAGGACCAGTCCTGCGTGCCCCCGGCATTGAGCGCGTTGAGCTTGGTCTGCAGGTTGGTCAGCGCGGGGGTGGCCGTGCTGCTCACCTCCTGCACGAGGACAACATCGATCGCGTTGGCGTGAATGAACCGCGCAACGAAATCGTTGCGCAGCGCGTTCGCCTGATCCTTGACGCCGTGGCCGTTATACTTCTCGGCGTTCTGGCCGAAGTTCTGGATGTTCCACAGGCACACTTTGACGCTCGCCATCGCCTATTCCTTCTTGGCGTAGGCGGCGTACCAGCCAAGCGCGCCCCGGTCGGTGGCAATGTCCTGGGTGGCCGCGTCGGGATTGCCGAACAGGGCGATCGTGTTCTGGCCGGGCGGGAACTTCCAGCCCAGAAAACGCAGATAGAAGTCCCGGAACCGCAGCACATAGGCAGGGTCCGGCGGATCGGCCGTCGCGCCGGCGGCCGTGACGTCGATCGCCTTGAACCCCAGATCGATGACACCCTGGATCGGCATCAGCGACTTGACGCTTTCGACGCCCGGCAGCTTCAGGCCGACATTGACATCAGCACCCGTGGCGGTCGGCGACCAGGCCGCCAAAATGCCGGCCCCCAGCGCCGGCGCCGACGACAGGGCGCCCAAAGTGCCCAGATCGACATTGAAGACCAGACCGTACCACGCGCCACCGAAGCCGGGTTGCGACAGCGGCGTTTCAAGCCCCAGATATCCCAGATCCTTGGGCTTGCTGCCCGCCTGCCCTTCGATCAGCCCGCTGACCTGCAGCGGGAAACGTTGGAAGAAACTGGTCGGCCGCGCCTTGCTGGATGCCGGATCGAATGAGATTTCATCGAGATTGAACCGGAACGTCCGCTGATCCGGCGCGCTGACGGGAAAATCCATGTCCACGGACACGCCCGAAAAGGCCAGATAACCATCGGCCACCTGCACGCCGTTGCGGTCGCGCACGGGGCCGAACGAAAAAAGGTCAAAACCCGGCAGGTCGGCAAACCGCATCTTGCCCTGCAACAAAAAGCGTGTCCGGGTCGTGGCGGCGGTGGCCGTATCGGCGGTCGCGGTGACGAATTGCGCCTGGTCGAACTCGGTCTGCGTGAGCACCGAGCTGTTGTCGCTGCCGCCCTGCCCGACACTGTCGGCGCCAAAGATGTTGGCGGCGCTGGTCGCAAAGACATAGTGCCCGGACGTGCCCTGCCGCTGATAGCTGCCTTCAAGCCGGATGTTGTTGTAGTGCGCGCTGTCATAGAGCGTGACCGCCTCGCCGAAGAGCCGGTTGACGAACAGTTCGATCCGCCCGGCGAAGTTGGCGATCGCCGAATTGGCGAACAGCACCTGCAGCAGCAGGACCTTGAAGTCGAAATCGCCCTCGATGTGCGCGATGTCCTCGGGCTGGTCGTAGTCGATAAGCCCGAAAACGGCGCTGTCGCCCTGGCTGAGCGTGCGGTTGCCGGCATCGATGTCGACCGGCGTGACCGAGATGCCGACATGGTGGGCACGAAACTCTTCGGGCGATATGCCGGCGGCCAGTCCCGACAGCTCCGGTGGCACCGAGCTGAACGGCACATTGGCGTTGAGGAACAGAACGCCCATCCAGCCGGGATTGTTGACGATGCCGGTCACGAAGTTCGAAAGCGAGCTGGCGCTGCCATTGGTCTCAACGTCCGCCACGGCATCGGTGATGATCCGGTTGAGCAGATCGCGCGTGTTTGACAGCGATCCGTTCAGCTTGCCCACATCCGGCCAGGCCCAGGCATCGGTGTTCTGCACGAAGTCGTAGAGGCTGCCGGCCGCGAACTTGAAGATCATGATCGGCGGATGCGTCTGCTGGTCGGCCCAGAGCGTTGGCGACAGGCGGAAACGCCATCCCTCGACATCGAGTTGGCAATAGGCCGCATACTTTATGACGATCGGGATGTACTTGGCGTTTCCGCCCGTCAGGATGCCTTGCAGCATGGTCGTGAACGCGCCGAGCGAGGTCTGCGGCGTGCGGCCCTGTTGCTGCAGCAGCGTGACCACATTGGCCGGCACGGCCTCCGCGCCGCTCAGCCGCGTCAGGTCACCCAGCACGTCCTCGGTGATCCAGTAGTTGAGGTCGATGTTCTGCAACAGCAGCGCGCCGTCGCAGGCGACCATGAAAAGCTGGTTGCTCTGAAGCGCGCCGCGAAACGTGTCGCTGGGCCGGTTGAATGCAAGCTGTGGCAACTGCCCGGCCGCAGGCGCTTCGCTCAGGATCAGCGACGTCATCGTGCCCGACTGGAACTGCGCCAGGATGCCCTGGGGCGTCACGGCCGAAAAATCGGTCTGCGCCAGCACCGCATGCGGGTGTGCGGCCAGCGGCGCCTGATGCGCCAACACGCCGAGCGAGGCGCGGCGCAAAGGGCTGAGAATTTGCGCTTCGAGCGCCTGGACGGTCGCCAGATCGCCATCCTTGACACCGGCATAGGGAACGAGCGGATAGACGTCGGGCTGGCTGCCGTCGACATCCGTCGTCACCAGTTCGAGAAACGTCAGATAGGGCAAGAGCGCACCGGCTGGCGGCCCGCCGCCATCGGGCCGGATGTGAAAGAAAGCGCCGTCGCTGGGCTGCGCGTAATACCATGCCTGGCCGCCGGAAGGCGGCGCGACGATCGCGTTGGCCGTGGTGGCGCGGAGCGACAGCGGCGTGTCTTCCGGCGCCGGCGCGGCGGCCGACTCGTCGGCCCTCTGCGGCGGGAAATCGGGGGCAAAGGCCGGCTTGGACGGATGAAACGAGACCGGCACTGAACCGCCGGTCGAAAAGCCGAAATACTCGATGCCGGAAATGCCGCCTGTCAGCCGCGCCGCGGGGCTGGCCGAGCCGCCGGGCGGCGCACCGACATCCATTGTGAAAGCGCCGATTGGTGCCAGGTAGAGCGGGTCGTCGGCATCAAGGGCCGTGCGCGAGCCGGGCCGCTTGTGAAAGGCAAAGCCCGCCGGAAGCCCGGTCGCCGCATCGGTGCCGTCGGGCGTCAGCGTCACGCCGTAGCCAAGCTGTGAAGTGTAGTGCGTCTCGTGGGCCGGGATCGAAGCGCCGCGATAGGAAAGCTGCGTGCGCGCCGCATCCAGAACCCCGGCCGGATCGCACAGGAACGTCACCGGGATCGCGGCGCTGGTCCCCTTGAACAGCGGGTAGCGCAGCGAGACCAGGTGAAATCCGTTCGGATCGGTTCGGTCCGGCACGCCATAGCGGAAACTGACATCGAGCAGGTCAAAGTCGGCGACGCCGCCATCCAGGCTGCCATCGACCCGGAACGTTCCGGCCATGGCGCCATCGACCGACAGCACGGTTGCGCCTTGCGAAGCGGGCGCCAGGGGCCATGCCTTGGCGTCGGTCAGCAGTTGGAAGGCCGGCGGCGCGGGACTGTCGAACGCAAATCCGTCGCCAAGCTGGCTGATCGTCTGTCCGGCGGACACCGAGAAGCGATAGGCGCCGAGCGCAAAGACGGTCGGCCGGTTGATCGTGCCGTCGGCCGCGCCATCGCCTTGCGTGACATAAAGCACTTTTTGGCCCCAGCCGCGAACATCGGCATCGGACGTCTCCAGCCAGACGAAGCGAGCGCCGCCGCCAAGGTGTTCGGCCAGCGCGAGCACGGCATCGGCAAAATCGGTCTCCTTGGCCGCGTCCGGCTTGACGGTGATCGTCACGTAAAAGCCGCGATGTGTCAGCCAGGTGTCGGCAAGCGACAGGGAAGCCGGCACCGAGGTCGGATCGCCGAACAGCACCATGCCGAACGCGCCAGCCGTGCCCCAAGTGCCGCCGTCGAGCCAGTAGAGCCGGGGATCGTTGGCCGATTGGGAGAATTGGGCGTTGGTCACACGTTTCTCGCTCGTTGCTTTCGGCCCCTCGCGGACCGATCGCGCGTCAATGCCAGCCCCGATCCGGCGCAGCCCCGTTCAGGGCTGCCGCAGCGACACCTGGTCTCCGCCGACGATCGGCATGTCCAATGGCCACATGTCGGGCACGACGCCGCCAAGTGCCGTGTCGGTCAGATCGACGGAATCCAGACAAAGGCCCGGCCCGGCGACGGGATAGGCAAAAAGGTTGGCGCTGGCCCGCTGCATCGAAAGGGCCGCCCCGCCCTCGCCGCCCGCAAAGACGGCAAGCCCCTGCGATGCCAGCGCCTGCCGCACGGTCGTTCCGAGCGGCGCCCACCGGTTTTCGCCCTGCACCGCAAAGGCGACCAGCGGCGTGATCGCCGAACGGCCGCGGAAATAGGTCGCGAAATAATCGGTGCCGCTCGGAAACGTGCCCGTCGACGCATATTGGTCGGTGATCGTCGACAGCTTCTTCCAGCTCGTAGTGCCGATCAGCGTGACATTGCTGGTCAGCGACGTCGAACCATTGCTGCCTGAGCCGGTGAAATGCGCCGGATAGAAGAGGCGGTAAAAGGCCTGGCGGTTCTGATCGTCGAAAAAGTCGATCGCGCCGGCGGCGACGGGCCGGCCACCGGTGGCATTGCCGCCGCCCGGATAGATCACCGATAAAAACGCATCGACCGAAAGGCTGCGCGTCGTGCTGCCTCCGCCCTGCGGAACCACGTCGGCAAGATCGAGTATCTCGGTCCCCAGCGCGAGGAAACCGTTCTTCTCGCTGCTGCCGCCGACCACCGCCTGATAGAGCGCGTTGGACAGTTGCAGCCGCGTGCCCGGCGTCAGGTCGGCGACACGAATGCTGTCGTCCCGCCACAGGCCATAGCGATAATAGAGCACTTCCTCGAATGTCTGGGGCATGGCCTGCGCGATGATCTGGCGGATCAGACCGATTGCCCAGGGAAAGACACCGGTATCCTCGACATCGTTGAGGAAGGAGACATAGTCCGAGCGCAGCGCGGTCCGGACACCGCTCGACCCGAGCGTGCTCCAGACATCGTCGCTCAACGTCAGCTTGTAGGGCAGCGTCGAGCCGCTGGGCGCCGGCTCGAGCTTGAAGGTCGGCGAGGCGCCCGACGGGACCGTCGGCGTGCCGTTGGTGAACGGCGTCGGCAGATAGAGTTCGATCGCATTGCCGTGCACGTCGGCCAGTGCCTGATAGGCGCCGCGCCGGAACAGGTAGGGCGGATCGCCCGCCGCCGGCACGCCGGCGCCATAGGCAAAACCGGCCAGCACCGGCGGTTTGGACCTGCCCGTCTGTCCGCTGACCGAGGCAGCGCCCGATGTCTTGCCCGAGGCGGCGCGCACACTGACCGCAACACCGGCGGCGAACGGATAGGATATGCTCGTGCCCACATCGATCGTCGCCGTTGCGCTGTCGCCCCCGGCAATGAACGTATCGGCAATGGCCGGGCTGCCGCCAGCGACCGCAACCAGATAGCCGCCGACGCCGGGTCCGGGCGCGGGCTGCCAGCGCACATGCAGCTTGGTGCCCTCATAGGCCGCTTCGTCAAGCGCGGGCACACCCGACGGCACCGCCATGCGCGCGCTGGACGGTGTCAGGCTTTTGGGACCGACCCCGGCCATCACGACACTCACATTAGCGCCCTTGGGAACGCCGACATCGATGGTGAAGGGTTGCGTGAACGCGGTGCCCGTGGCTGTGAACATCTCACGTGCCAGAAGCCCGCCATCGGCCAGAACATCGAGCCAGTAAATGTCGCCGCTGGTCTCGGTCCCGAGCGTGACGTTCACCGACAGCGTCCCTGCGTCGTAATGGCCGCTGGTCACCACGGCGGCGGCCTTGATCGGAACGCTCACCGCCGGGCCGGTGCAGAAGGTGTTGCGCGCAGCGATCGTCAGCGCGCCGGCCTCGAAGAAGGCATCGGGCGCCGGCCCGTCATAGATCGAGTTGGCGACGGTCAGGCTGGCCGCCGAACCCGACGATGGCGTCGCTGTGACGATGAAGCTGTCCGCTGCGAACGGCCCGCCCAGTTCCCAGACCAGGTCGGCACGGCCCTCGGCGAGATGCCCCGCCAGAAGCTGCGGCGCCGTCAGGAGTAGATCGACCCGGGCCGAAACCGGGCCCATCGCCACGCCGTCGGCACTGACCACGCGCGCCTGAAGACGATAGGGCTGGGTTGTATCGCTCGGAACGGCAAAGCTGACGCCCGTCGTCGAAGCGTTGGCGAGCACCGATGTCGCCGTTTCCCCGGTCAGAAGTTCGGCCTGGACGGTCGGCGAACCCGAAACGGTCCACGCCGCCGTCACCGTCGAGCCCGAAACGCTCACGGCGCCCATCTCGACCGTCTCGGTCAGGATGGTCACCGACGCGGAAGCCGCGGTGTTACGCAGCGGCGAAACGCCGACCAGCGCGACCGTCGCGCCCGCCGCCGTCGCCGGATCGAGCGGGATGGATAGTCCGGTCTCCGGGCCGGCGGACAGGAAGATCGGGCTGCCGCTCGAAGGGGTCACCGTCACCTGATATCCGGTCAGATAGGGCAGGACGGCCGCCGTCCACTGAAGGTGCAAGGCCGAACCGTCATAGACCACCGATTTCAGCGCCGGTGCCGTGATCGTGGGCAATGCGATCGTTTCGGCAGTCGAGGCAACCCCCGTGACGATGCCCATCACCGGCGTAACGGTCGCCGTCCAGCTCTTGGACAGGTCCAGATCGTAGGGGATGGTGATCGGCATGGTGGGACCGGCCGTAACCGTCGGCGTGCCGCTTCCATTGGCCAGCGCGACGCTGTAGCCGTCGACCGGCACACCAGGATCGAAATCGACGTCGATGACAATCGTCTTGCCGTCATAGCTGGCCGACTTGATCTCGGCGGCGCCGAGCGGAACGGTGAGCCGTGCAGAGCCCGGTCCCTGGCTGGTCTTGCCGCCGTCAGTGGTGATGATAGCCGCCTCGATCTCGTAGACCGTGTCCGCCGCCGGCGTGATGTCGTCCCAAGTAATGGTGGCCGGACTGGCCGTCGCGGTCTTGGGCGTGCCGGCTACGCCGTTGGTGTAGAGCACAGCGCTCAGTTCCCGGTCGGACGACAGCGCTCCGGGGCTGACGAAGGTGGCCGCAATGGTGTTCTTGCCGCTCGCCAGCGTCACCGCCGCATTGACGGGCTGCGGCGGCTGCGGCTCGATCGCCACCGCTGCACCGGTGGGGCCGACAAAGGCTCCGTACATGACGCGTCCGGCAATCGAGGGCGATGCCAGCGTGTCGAGCGCGCCGGTGACGATCTGGCCGCCCTTGTCGCCGCCTTCGGCGACCGCGACAATGTCGCTGCCGGACATCAACAGCACTTCGTACCGCGGTGCCGCGACCACGGTACCCGACGGAAGCGCCGGCAGGCTCCACGCCGCGCTCGCCTGACCACCATCGAACCGGATGGCAGAGATGGACGGCACGGCGGTCGGGATGATCTGTGGCTGGCTGACGGGCCCGATCGTATAGGGCGCGCTGAAACCGCCCATCGTTTCGCCGGCGACCGGCTGAACGGCGGATATGCGCACCGAATAGGTGTGCTGCGGGTTGAACGAAAGCTGGTCGATGGTCGCGTCCGCCGCGCTGCCCAGATAATAGTCGCCCGTCAGGCTGCCATCATTGTCGTCGATCAGCTGCAGGAAGATGCCGCCGATCTGCGCGCCGCTCGGGATCTCCCAGGTAAAATCGATGCTGTCGCTGCCGACCGACAGGGCTCGCACCTGAGCAAGCTGGGTGATCACCGGCGCCGATGCGATGTTGGCGGCGTTCGACCAGTCGAGATCCTCGGGGTTCTGACCGCTGCCGCCGAACTGCACCTGGATGACGTAGGACGCGGTTGCCGCAAGCGGCATGGCGTTCAGGACCCGCACCATCGCGGCCGTTGAACCGGTGCCGTAGCCAACCGCCAGATTGTTCTCCAGAAGGCGCGCATAGGCAACATAGCCGCTTGTCACGCCGGTTATGTTGAGATTGGCCGTCACGCCGGCCTGAGTGCTGGCCAGCGGCATTGGCGCGAAGGGGTCGACATACTGGACCGATGTGAAGGTGGTCTTCGGATCGATCGCATCAACGCTCATCTGTGCCCCCTGCGCACCCGGCGCGTCGTGTCACGGCATAAGGTCGGGCGGCGGGCTGCGGATCTCGAACCGGTCACCGTCGCGGGCCGGACGGTCAAAAGTCTCCGCCATATTTGACGTTGTCGTGCGCGATCATCGCGAGCGTGTTCGCGTAGTCCGTATGGTATCGCTCGGGAATTCGCGGCAGCATGTAGTCGAGCGAGCGCGTGTTGTTGCGATGCAACTGCGTCATGGAATTGAAGTCGCCGACCGCGATTCCGTTGGCAAAAAACGTGCCCACTTCGAGGCTTCGTCCGGCTTCCCGATCCCTTACATCGACAAGTTTGAGATTGCAGAAAATGCCGTCGTACCGGGACTCCACCACGTCGGCGACACTGTCGGGCCCCTCGACGGTCAGCAACGCGTCGCCGGGCTTGAGGTCGCAGGCATGGACAAGTCCGTCCGGTGTGACGATCGGGTGGCCGCCGGTCACGATCACCGAATGCCCGCCTTCGGACGTCAGTTGGAACACCCGATCGACCGGATGCGGCGCCGGCCCGGCCCTGTGCAAGCCGCGCGTCGTCGCCTCGACGCCGAGCGACCCGCCATGGGCGGTGCGCACACGAGCCGTGTTGTCGACCTCTTCGAGGACCCGCTCTTCGCCGTCGGCAAGAACGATCTTCGCGTCAGCGGCGATGCAGTGCCACCAGAATTTGACGTTGTTGATCTGCACGCAATTGACGGTCGGCTGATCCGGCCAGTCATAACTGCACACATTGAACGAAAACGTCGGCGCCACCGGATTGTTCACCGGGATGTTGAACTGGAAATAGAAGCCCGACAGCGTGTCGCGCGCCGGTGCGTAGGGCGGGAACTGCAGCGACTGCATCTGGTTGGACGCGTCGAACGGATAGCTCCAGGTCACCACATTGGTGCTGGTGTCGCCGGTGATCTGCGTGAGCAGGCCCTGGCTGGAATCATGGTCGATCTTGTGCTGACCCGTGGTCGAATAGAGCTGTGCGGTCACGCTCAGCCCCTGCGTGAAGTTGTGCGTGTTCGGATCGACATAGTTGAGCGGCTGCTGCACGTTGACGGTGCCTGTGAAGGGCACGAGCAGGATCGGCGTGTTCGATGTGTCCTGGCTGTAGAAGTAGTCGAGATCGACGCCTGCCTGCGGCCGGCCGAGACCGATTTCGACTTCCGTGTGCCCGCTGACCTTGATCACCGGGTCGGTGACGTTCGCGGCCACGGCCTGGGCGTTGAGTTGCACGGCCTGGGTATTGGCGACCATGCCGAAACGCGGCGCCGTACCCGGCGCGCCCTGCGAGTGGTAGAAGCCGACGCTGGTCATGTTGGCCGGCGCCGTCTTGGCCGTCGCCGAGCGCGTTGCCGCCGGCGCATAGCCGCCACCGGCGCGATTGGCATGACCCATCGCGGCGATGTCGCCCGTATCGGCATCGAGCGCCAGTGCCAGACTGCCGTTCATCAGCGCGCCGCGCTGGTCAACATGCCACGCGCGGCATGTTGCCCGGCCCTGCTGGTCCATTCCCGCATCGACGATCTGCAGCGCCTGGGTGCCGTCATCTTCGGCCGGTTCACCAGCCTGGGCATCTTCGAAGAGTGCCGGATGGGTGTCCGCAGTCTTGCCGGAGAGCTTCAGGAAGCTGCCGATCGCCGCCGCATCGTCGCCGTTCGACGGATCGAGGACATGGTGTTCACCGTCGCCATACTTCTCAACGACCCGGCCGATGTTCTTTTTGTCTTCATCGGAAATTTCGCGCACGAGTACCCCCTCTGAAATCGCCCCGGCGACCAGTTAGTAAATTGACCAATCGACCAGGTCGCACGAGAACGCACAGTCTGATCTTTTTAATTTAGCTATGTTTTTAGGCTACATGCGGAACAGAATTCTGACAACTTATTTTTCGTGAAGCGGCTGCCAGTACTTCCACTATAGATCAAGAATCCCGAAAAACCGGGGCTGACGGATCGTCATTATTCCAACACGAACCGGCCCTGCTGTGCGCAAGGCGATGACTGACGGGATGGCGTCGGCCGGCGGGACGCGGCTTGCGGCGCCTAGGCGTCTGCTGCCGCAGCCCGCATCAGCATGCCGTACAGGTCGCGCGGCTCGTCCGGGTCGGCGAGCATGTCCAGTTCGTCGAAGAAGCCGGTCCCGCGCAGCCGGTCATGGATGTAGCGCAGGGCCGAAAAGTCCTCCGTCGCAAAACCGACCGAGTCGAACAGCGTGATCTGTTCGGGCGCCGCCCGCCCCACCGCCTCGCCAGCGATCACCTGCCACAATTCGGTGACCGGATGGTCGTCATCGAGCTGCTGGATCTCGCCTTCGATACGCGTCTGCGGTGGGTACTCGACGAAAATCTCTGATCGCAGCAGGATGTCGCGATGAAGCTCCGTCTTGCCGGGGCAGTCGCCTCCAATCGCGTTGATGTGCAGACCCGAGCCGACCATGTTGTCGGTCAGGATCGTCGCATACTGCTTGTCGGCGGTGCAGGTGGTGATGATCTGCGCGCCCTCGACCGCATCTTCTCCCGTTCGGCAGGCTGTGACCGCAAGGCCGCTGCCCTCCAGATTACGCGCCGCCTTGGCGGTGGCGCCGGGATCGGCGTCATAGAGCCGCACCGCCTCGATGCCGACCATCGCCTTGAAGGCGAGCGCCTGGAACTCGCATTGCGCGCCATTGCCGATCATCGCCATGGTGCGCGCGCCCTTCGGCGCCAGATGCCGCGCCGCCACCGCAGAGGTCGCAGCCGTGCGCAACGCCGTCAGAAGCGTCATCTCGCTCAGAAGCAGCGGATAGCCGTTTTCGACCGAGGACAGCACGCCGAAGGCGGTGACCGTCTGCAGGCCCTCGCGGGTGTTCTTGGGATGCCCGTTGACATATTTGAAACCGTAATACTCGCCGTCGGAGGTTGGCATCAGTTCGATGACGCCGACCTTGGAATGGGACGCGACGCGCGGCGTCTTGTCGAAATGGGGCCAGCGGCGGAAGTCTTCCTCAATGTAGTCGGCAAGCTCCGTCAGCACCCGTTCGACACCGATCGCATGGACCAGCTTCATCATGTTGTCGACCGAAACGAACGGCACTAGGTTGGAACCTTCCGGCGGGCCGGGTGGCGTCTGCGATGCAGGCTCTGGCGGAGTCGATGTCATGGCGGTCATATCCAATTCCCTTGAAGGCCAAGTCAGGCGGCGCGTGTCGGCCGGTCCATCACCCGCTTGCCAAAAAGGCTGGCGACGAGATCGACGACGAGCCGGGCCGTGCGGCCGCGATCGTCGAGGAACGGGTTCAGTTCGGCGATGTCGAGCGAGGTCACCCGCCCGCTGTCATGCAGCATTTCCATCACCAGATGCGCCTCGCGGAAGGTCGCGCCGCCGGGCACGGTGGTGCCCACCGCCGGCGCGATGTCCGGATCGAGAAAGTCGACATCGAAGCTCACATGCAGGTCGCCATCCTCGGCCGCAACACGTTCCAGAAAGGCGCGCAGCGGCCGGGCGATACCGCTTTCGTCGATCGCCCGCATGTCGGCAACGGTGATCGCCGTCGCGCCGATCCGCGCAGCTTCTGCCGCATCGACCGACCGGATGCCCAGCATGGCAACCTGGTCTTCGGCGACCGGCGCGGCCATCGGCGGGAACGCATCGAACCCGGCGTGGCCGGTGAAGTAGGCAACCGGTGTGCCGTGCAGATTGCCGCTGCGTGTGCTGTTCAGATCGTGGAAATCGGTATGTGCATCGAGCCAAAGGACAAACAGCGGTCGTCCCCGTTTGCCGGCCCGCCGCGCGACGCCTGAAACCGTGCCCGCCGACATCAGATGATCGCCGCCCAGAAAGATCGGAAGACCGTCCGCGCTGGCGGAAAACGCTGCATCCGACAGGGCAGCGACCCAACCCGCCGACGGCCCCAGATCGTGGATCGCCGCATTGGGATGATCGGGCGAACCGGGTAGATCGGGCGCCAGATTGCCCGCGTCCGACACGCGATGGCCAAGGTCGGACAGGCTCTCGGCGAGCCCCGCGACGCGCAACGCGTCTGGCCCCATCAGGCAACCTCTTTGGGCACCGCCGCAATCGACCGGCACGCCCACAAGCGTGATGTCGAGGTGCCCGGACATCGCCGCCTGCGGCATGTCCACACTCCGATCGTTGGTCCCGTCGTGAATCGCTTGCACGTGGCGGCTCCCTAGTCTGCGCACACCGGCAAACCATCATGATGAGATGGGCAGCCGCAAGCCAAAATAGTGACCAAACTTGCGCACCAACTGGTATTTATGATCAATAGCGTTGATCAGATTGGACGGCACACGCCATGGATCAGACCGACTACCGACTTCTGTCCATCCTGCGCGGCGACGGACGCGCATCTGTGTCGCAACTGGCCGCCGAATTGGGTGTCACCCGCGCGACAGTGCGTGCGCGCCTGTCGCGGCTTGAGGCAAGCGGCGAGATATTGGGCTACTCGGTCGTGCTGCGCGGCGATGTCGAGGAACGCGGCGTTCGCGGCGTGACGATGATCGAGATCGAGGGCAAGGGGAAAGACAGGATCGTTGAAGCGCTCGGCGGATTTCCCGAAATCCGCGCGGTGCACACCACCAATGGGCGCTGGGATCTCGTCGTCGAACTGGCCGCCGACACGCTGACGGATGTCGATGCGGTGCTCAACCGCATCCGGCTGGTCGACGGTATCGCCAATTCTCAGACCAGCCTTTACCTGTCGACGCGACGGGCCAAGACTCCGATCACTCCATAAGCCCGTCCGCGCCATGGACGCCGCCGCCGCGCAATGCGATGGTGCCAACCTTCAATCCGATGTGATCGGCAAGCTATCAACCGTGCACCGATGCGCCAGAGCACGCTCGACAAGATTGACCGCATAAGGGATGCGCTGATCCGCCAGATCGATGAGTCGCAGCCCGGCGAAAAACTGCCGACGGTGAAGACGCTGATGCGCACCCACCGCACCGCGCAACGCACCGTCGAACAGGCGCTCAGGCCGCTTCTGGACGAAGGCCGGCTCCGCGCCCAGCCTGGCCTTGGCCTGATCGTCGCCGATCCTGCCGCCGCCGAAACCGAGCAATGGGAGGGCGATCTCCTCGTCCTCTACCGCATTTCCGACAGCCGCCTCGCCCGGTCCGTCCTGCAGGAGATGGAGCAGCGGCTCAAGGCGCGAGGGAACTCGGTGCTCCAGATCGGCTATTCAAGCGAGGAACAGGCGGTCGCGCTGCTCGGGCGTCTGGGCCGTTTCAAGGCCTGCCTGATCCAGATCCATTTCGAGGTCATGCCGATCGAGCTTCTGGCGGAACTGCAGCGCCATGCCCGCGCGATCATCGTCGACGGCGTTTCAGCGACCGGCATAGATGCCGACGCCATTGGCACCAATTGGCGCGAGGCGCTGTCGATCGCTTTCCGCACGCTGCAGGACAAGGGCCACAAGCGAATCGGCTTTCTGACCTCGGGCCACGAGGCTCGGCAGATCGCCATGGCACGGCGCGAGTTCGAGCTTTTGTGCCGCTGGCTGCCGGACCCGAATGCGGGGCGGCTGATCGCGATGGACACGCTTCCCGGCGCCACCCAGATCGGTGACATCACTGCGGCCATCGGCCCGCTGCGGGACGAGAACGGTAAGCTGCCCTTTACCGCCCTGATCGCCTGGGGGATCGTCGAAGGCTTCATGCTGGAACGCGCGCTGACCGATCTGGGCCAGACGATCGGAGACGAACTCAGTGTACTCCTGCTGGGCAGCACCGACTTTCCGTCCGAACATGTGCGCCGGTTCGACGTAATCGGCAATTCGCACCGCGAGAAGCTCGACCTGTTCGAAAAGATCATCTCCGAGCGCATCGCCGTGTCAGGCTCGGCGCCGACCGTGCATTATCTGCCCATCGGCCACATCGTCCATGGAAGCGTGGTGTCGCCCGACGCTGGTTGAGTATAGGGCTCATTGTAGCCATTCCTGTACTCAAATAGCGTGCCGCCATTGAGACCAATTGCGGACGCGCGGCGTGCTTCACACCCCACAGCAGCAACATCAGATCGGCGTGACGATCATCGGGGCGGGCGAGCGCGGCGCCTACTATATCGGCGCGCGCATGGCCGAAATCGCTGCCGAGACCGGCTTCCGGATCGTCTCGGTACACGATGCGCTGCCCGACCGCGCCCGCCACGCCGCCGAGCATCTGACCGCGATCTATGCCGAACAGGGCATTGCCCACACCGTCACGCCTGCCCAACAGATGGAAGCAGCGATCAGCGATCCTGCGGTTGGCCTCGTCCTCGTCACCACCCACACCGACGCCCATCGCGAACCCGTCGAGATCGCCGCGCGGGCCGGCAAGCGCATCTATCTGGACAAGCCGATTTCGGTCACGCTCGCCGACGCTGAGGCGATCCTGCGCGCCGAAGCGGCTTCCGGCCCGGTGATGATGGGATTCACCCGCCGCTACGAGAAACCCTGGATCGAGGCCATCGATCTGGCCCACAACGGACGCATCGGCGATCCGCAGATGATCCTTCTGCGCTCGGTCATCCCCTACACGCGCTATCTGCAACTATGGCACCGCAATCAGTGCAAGTCCGGCGGCGCGATCAACGACAAATGCTCGCACCATTTCGACGTGCTGAACTGGATCGCCGGGTCGCGCGCCGTCTCGGTGTCGGCGATCGGCGGCCGAAGCGGGATCTTCGCGCCCGACCCCGACGCGCCGCAGCGCTGCAGCGAATGCGACCGCGTCTGCCCTTATCGCCGGCATCAGACGCTGGTCGACAAGTTCGAGGGCGTCGGACGTGTCGCCAATGACAGTTGGACCTTTGCGCACCGCATCGAGGACCGAAACGACAATTGCGTCTTCCTGCCCGGCGCCGACATTGACGACCATGCGATCATCTCGGTCGCCTATGAGAACGGCATGACAGCCTGCCTGTTCTTCACCATTTTTGGCCCCTGGGCCGCCGATCAGGAAACGCTGGAGATCGTCGGCGCATCGGGCCGGCTGCGCATGGAGCGCCATTCGGGCAGCATCGACATCGTCTCCGCCCACGGCCACAAGGCCGAGACGGTGACCTTCACCGATCCCGAACGCCAGTCGACCCATTTCGGCGCCGACCTCGAACTGGTGCGCACCATGCGCACTTTCTGCGCCGGCGCGAGTCCGCCGGTCGGTCCGGGCGATGGCCTTTCGTCGCTGCGCATGGTTCATGCCGCCCTGTGGTCGTTGCGAAATGGCGGCCAGCCGATCGATCCGTCAAAGGTGGAGGACGCGCCATGACCGCGCCCCTGCCCGATCGGCTTGCGCCGGTGGCCGCGCAGCGCGGCGTGCGTGCCTATTTCGGCGACATCCACAATCACTGCGCCCTCTCTTACGGCCATGGCAGCCTCGACGGAGCGCTCGACCGTGCCGCTCTGCAGCTCGACTTTGTCTCGATCACCGGCCATGCCCATTGGCCCGACATGCCGGTCGGTGATCCCTCCGTCGCCCACATTGTCGATTTCCATGAAAAGGGCTTTGCCAAGCTTCGTGCTGGCTGGAAGGACCATTTCGAGACGCTGGCCCGACACAATGACGAGAACGGTTTCTGGGTCTTTCCCGGTTATGAAATCCACTCATGCGCCGATGGCGACTACACGATCGTCTACGCCGATCTCGATCCCGACCCGATCGTCTTGGCCGATACGCCGGCGGAGCTGAAGACAAAGCTGGCCGCCGGCAAGAACGGCCGGGCGCTGGCGTTCCCGCACCATATTGGCTACCGGCATGGCGCGCGCGGCATCAACTGGGACACGTTCGATCCAGCCCTGTCGCCCTTTGTCGAGATGGTCTCGATGCATGGCTGCGCCGAGGCGTCGGAGACTTCGCGCGGCTATCTGCACTCCATGGGTCCGGTCGACGGACGTTCGACCATGGCCGAGGGGCTGCGGCGCGGCGCCCGTTTCGGCATTGTCGGCAACACCGACCACCACAGCGGCTTTCCCGGCTCATGGGGTCATGGCCGGATGGCGGCCTATGGCCGGATCAATGGCGACGGGCGCGAAGCGATCTGGGCAGCCATGCGCGCCCGACACACCAACGCACTGACCGGCGACACGACCCATCTTCTGATCGCGACGGGCGACGCGATCCAGGGCGGTGTCGCCGCGCCGGCGCCGCGCACCGCACTCGAGATCGAGGCCGTCGCCGGCGGGTTCATCGATACGATCGACATCATCCGCAATGGCGAGTTGTTCGCGCGCGTCTCGCCCGATCTGGAACCCGCACCGGTCAGCACTTCGGCCAACGGCACGGTCGAAACCGTTCTCTATGTCGAACTCGGTTGGGGGGCACGGCGCACCAGCCATCACTGGACCGGCAGCGTCCGGCTCGAAAACGGCTCCATCGACGCCGTCCAGCCCCGCTTCCGTGGCCCCGAAGTGGTCTCGCCGCTCGAGGGCGGCGACAATGCCCTTCCGCTGCCGCAACTGACACAAGATGGCGACACGGTGCGCTTTGCCGTGACCGCCGAGGCCAACCCCAACAATGTCACCCCGGCGACACAAGGCTTCGCGCTGCGCCTGACCGCCAGGGCCGATGCCGCCATTCATGCCGAAATGGACGGCACCTCGATCTCCATTCCGCTGACCCGCCTGATGGAAGGCGCCTTGAGCGGCAATCTGGGACCGATCGATTCGCCCGCTTTCCGCTTTCACATGCTGCCGCAGCCACACCAGTGGCAATGGACCGGCGCCGTCGATCTGGGTGCGACAGAGGCCGGCGAAACCGTCTACGCGCGCCTTGGCCAACGCGACGGCCAGATGGCCTGGACCTCACCGATTTTCTTTGGAGACGCAGCCCAATGAACCGTCTCCGCCAACCGCCGACCGTTTCACCAACCAGGGAGGAACTCCGATGAAACGACATCTTCAATTCATGACCGCGCTGGCCGGCGCGACGCTGCTTGCCGGCACCGCCATCGCCGCCGAACTCAACATTGTCCATGGCTCGGTGGGCCGCGACCAGGAGATCCTGCGCGCCCAGCTCGACAAGTTCGAGGCCGAGACCGGCCACACCGTGACCATTGTTTCGATGCCCGAGTCGACCACCGACCAGTTCGCCCAGTACAAATTGTGGCTGGCCGCACAGTCTTCCGACATCGACGTCTACCGGCTCGACGTCATCTGGGCACCGCAGATCGAAACCCACTTCATCGACCTGATGCCGCATGTCGAGGACATTATCGGCGACTTCGTGCCCGGGGCGGTCGAAAGCCAGATGGTCGGTGACAAGCTGGTCGCACTGCCCATGTTCCTGGGCGCGCCGGCGCTCTACTACCGCGCCGATCTGCTTGAAAAGCATGGCAAGTCGGTACCCGAAACCTGGCAGGAAATGACCGAGACCGCCCGCGCGATCATGGAAGCGGAGCGGGCCGAGGGCAATGCCGACATGTGGGGCTTTGTCTTCCAGGGCGCCGCCTATGAAGGCCTGACCTGCAACGCGCAGGAATGGGTCGTCAGCTTTGGCGGCGGTCGCATCGTCGAGAACGACGGAACGATCGGCATCAACAATCCGCAGGCCGCAGAGGCGCTGACCTTGGCCGCCTCCTGGGTGGGCGACATCGCGCCCGACGGTGTGCTCAACTATAAGGAAGAGGATGCGCGCGGCGTCTTCCAGTCCGGCAATTCGGTCTTCATGCGCAACTGGAACTACGCCTATGCGCTGGGCAATGGCGACGACAGTCCGATCAAGGGCAATTTCGGCGTCCGCACCCTGCCGACGGGCGGCGACGGCAAGCCGTCGGCGCACACGCTGGGTGGCTGGCATCTGGGCGTGTCGAGATACTCCGAAAACCAGGAGGAGGCGATCGAACTCGTCCGGTTCCTCAACAATTACGAGAACCAGAAAGAGCGCGCCATCGTCACCTCGCGCCCGCCGACCCTGAGCGCAGTTTATGAAGACGCCGAGGTCGCCGAACAGCAGGAATTCATCCCGCTGTGGAAGCCGGTCGTGGACGGCGCCCTGCCGCGCCCGTCGGCGGCCACCAAGCGCCAGTATAACGAGGTCTCCTCTGAGTTCTGGACCGCCGTGCACGACACGATGAGCGGCAATGGCACCGCCGAAGAGAACCTCGCCAAGCTGGAAGCGCGCCTCAAGCGCTTGAAGGGCGCCGGCTGGTAAGCTTTCCTCCCCGCGCGCGGGCCGTCCGCGGCCCGTGCGCAAAAGGAACTGACGATGACTGCCATACCGGAAACGTCCACGGCTTCCGCGCGGACCAGCGCCAGGACCTCGCGACTGTCGCGCGAGCGCATCCGGTCGGCTTGGTTGTTCCTCGCGCCGATGCTGATCGTCCTTGCCGGCGTCGCGCTCTATCCGCTCTACAGGACGATCTGGTTCTCCTTCACGGACGCCTCGCTCGACCTTCTGGGCGATGCGCGTTTCATCGGCTGGCGCAACTATCTCGAATATGTCGATTACGGAAATGGCGACGGCGAATGGTTCGGCCTGCTCGCCGATCCGCGCTGGTGGCGCTCGGTCTGGAACACGGTCTGGTTCGCCCTCGTCTCGGTATCGCTGGAGACCCTGTTCGGCCTCATCATCGCGCTCGTCCTGCACAAGCAGTTTCCCGGCCGCGTCTGGGTGCAGGCCGCCGTCCTGATCCCCTGGGCGATCCCGACGATCGTCTCGGCCCGCATGTGGGCCTGGATGCTGCACGACCAGTTCGGCATCGTGAACGACATGCTGCAGCGTCTCGGGCTGATCGATGCGCCGGTCGCCTGGACCGCTTCGCCCGAAACCGCAATGATCGCAGTGATCATGGTCGACGTCTGGAAGACGACGCCCTTCATGGCGCTTCTGATCCTCGCCGGTCTGCAAATGGTGCCCAAGGACATGTATGAAGCGGCCAGGCTCGACGGCGTGCCGCCGTTCCGCCTGTTCCGAAAGGTGACGCTGCCGCTGATCATGCCGGCGCTTCTGGTCGCCGTCGTGTTCCGCGCGCTCGATGCGCTGCGGGTCTTCGACATCGTTTATGTTATGACGCCCAACACCGACGCGACACGCACCATGAGCGTCTATGCCCGCGAGAACCTGTTCGACTTCGACCGCTTCGCCTACGGTTCGGCTGCATCGACCCTTCTGTTCTTCATCATCGCACTGATCACCATCGGTTTCATCTACGCCACCCGCATGAACCTTGAGGGAGACGAAAGATGACCGCACCGGCCTGGCTCAAGACGACCGGCTTCTACCTTCTGGTCGCGATCATCTTCCTTCAGGCGCTGTTCCCGTTCTACTATGCGGTGCTGACATCGCTCGAAGACGGTCAGGCGCTGTTCGAGGTCAACTACCTGCCGGCGGTGTTCGACCTGTCCAACTACCGCTCGATGCTGTCGGACGGCGTCTTCGGCAAGCAAATCCTCAACTCGGTGTTCGTGGCCACCGTCACCGTCATCATCTCTCTGTTTCTTGCAATCACCGCATCGTTTGCCCTCGCCCGTATTCGCTTTCGCGGGCGCGGTCTCCTGCTGCTGACCATCCTGTCGGTGTCCATGTTTCCGCAGATCGCGGTCCTGTCCGGCCTATTCGAACTGATCCGTGCCTTTGGCATGTTCAACTCGCTCTGGTCGCTGGTCTTTTCCTACATGATCTTCACCCTGCCCTTCACGGTCTGGGTGCTGACCACCTTCATGCGCGCGCTGCCGGTCGAGATCGAGGAGGCAGCGATCATGGACGGCGCCTCCTCCTTCACCATCATCCGGCGCATTTTCGTGCCGCTTTTGTGGCCCGCCATGGTGACGACCGGTCTTCTTGCTTTCATTCACGCCTGGAACGAGTTCCTGTTCGCACTGACCTTCCTTTCCACCGACACCCAGCGCACGGTGCCCGTCGCCATCGCGCTGATCTCCGGACGAAGTGAGTTCGAAGTGCCATGGGGCAACATCATGGCCGCCTCAGTCGTCGTCACGCTGCCGCTGGTGGTGCTCGTTCTCATCTTCCAACGCAGGATCGTCTCCGGCCTGACCGCCGGCGCGGTCAAGGGGTGACCAAATGGCCTCGGTCGAACTGAGAAATGTCAGCAAATCGTTCGGCAGCGTCGAGGTGCTGCGCGACGTCAACCTGGCGCTCGAAGGCGGCGAGTTCGTCGTCTTCGTCGGCCCCTCGGGCTGCGGCAAGTCCACCCTTCTGCGTCTGATCGCCGGGCTCGAGGACATCTCCGCCGGAGACCTGATGATCGACGGTGAGCGCATGAACGACGTCCTGCCGGCCAAGCGCGGCATCTCGATGGTGTTCCAGTCCTACGCGCTTTATCCGCACATGACCGTGTTCGAGAACATGGCCTTCGGCCTCGAACAGGCAAAGCTCTCACCCGACGAGATCAGGGCCCGTATCGCCCAGGCCGCCGACATGCTGCAGATCAGCGAATACATGGAGCGTAAGCCGCGCCAATTGTCCGGCGGCCAGCGCCAGCGTGTCGCCATCGGCCGGGCCATCACCCGGCAGCCGCGCGTCTTCCTGTTCGACGAGCCTCTGTCCAATCTCGACGCGGCGCTGCGCGTCGACACCCGCCTCGAGATCGCCGCCCTGCACAAGCGCCTCGCCGACACCACGATGATCTACGTCACCCACGACCAGGTCGAGGCGATGACGCTGGCCGACCGGATCGTTGTCCTCAACGCCGGCAATGTCGAGCAGGTCGGCACGCCGCTCGAGCTCTACGCTAATCCTGCTTCGCAATTCGTCGCCGGCTTCATCGGCTCGCCGCGCATGAACTTCGTCACCGGAGAGATCGCCGCCGGCCATGGCGCTGCAACCTTCGGCATAAGGCCCGAACATGTCGACCTGTCGCGCAAAAAGGGTCTGTGGAAGGGCACCGTCCGGCTGACCGAAGCTTTGGGCTCGGACACTTTTGCGCATGTCGATACAGAGACGGCCGGCATGGTCAATGTGCGCCTCGCCGGCGCCGTACGCATCGGCGAAGGCGAAACGGTCTTCCTGACACCGCAACCGGACGCCATTCACCTGTTCGATGCATCCGGCCGTCCGGTGCATGGCGCCAAGGCGGCCTGACATGGCAGCCCGGACGATCCTTGTCGTCGGCAACGCCAATCTCGATGTGATCCTCGGCCATGTCGATCAGTGGCCGGCGCGCGGAACCGAGGCGTTCTTCGAGCATGCCGATCTGCGCGTCGGAGGTTCGGCGGCCAACACCGCACTGGTGCTGCAGCGGCTCGGCGCTCATGCCGGCCTCGTCTCGGCACGCGGCGACGATTTTGCGGGCGAAGCCATCGGCCGCGCCTTTGCAGGCCCGCTCGACCATGTGGCACAGCGTCCGGGTGCCACCGGCTTCACGGTCGGCCTGCTGCACCCCGAGAGCGAGCGCACCTTCCTGTCATCGCTGGGGCATCTGGGCAGTCTTGATGCCGAGTTCTTCCGCGCCGCGCTGGAGCGGATGCCGCTCGACGGCGCACTTGTCCTGCTCGGCGGCGGGTTTGCCATGCCCGCGCTCATGAACAGTCATCGCGCGCTTCAGGACTGGATGCGCGAGCGAGGCGCCGAGATCGCCATCGATCCGGGATGGCCGGACGGCGACTGGACGGCACGCGAGCGCGATCTGGCACAAGACTGGATCGCCGGCTGCGACCACCTTCTGGTGAACGAAAAGGAAGCCGCAGCGCTTGCCGGTACGAAAAAGATGGAAAACGCGGCGGCCTCGCTCGTCGGCTTGATGGACACCGGTTCGACGCTGGTCATCAAGCAGGGAGCGAAAGGGGCCATCGGCCATCGCGGCGGGCGGACACTTCACGCAGCGGCCGTCCCCGCCCAGCCGGTCGACACCGTCGGTGCCGGGGACAGTTTCAATGCCGGCTATCTCGACGCGCTGGCGCGCGGCCTGCCCTTGCATGACTGTCTGAAGCACGCTGTCACCGTCGCGGGTGACGTGATCGCGCAGTTCCCGCGCACGGCCACCCCGTTGCGCGCCACCGCCGAGAGCATTCCCGCATGAACCGCAACATCCTCCTGATGATCGCCGATGATCTGGGCCGCATGACCGGCTGCTACGGCGAACCGGCGATCGCTACACCCAACATCGACCGGCTGGCGGGACAGGGCACGCGTTTCGACATGGCCTTCACTTCGACGGCGTCATGCTCGGCCAGCCGTTCGGTGATCTATTCGGGCCTGCACACCCACCAGAACGGCCAGTACGGCCTGCATCACGACCATCACCACTTCATGACCTTCGGTCATGTCGAGACCGCGCCCGCCCTTTTGAACGCGCGCGGTTACATGACGGGCATCGTCGGAAAGGTTCATGTCGGCCCTGCCGAGACCTATCCGTGGACTGTGCGCGAAGAGAGCGGCACGCGCGACATCGCCTGGGTAGCCGCGAGAGCGCGCGAATTTCTTGATGCAGCTCGCAGCGCCGAACAGCCTTTCTTCCTGACGGTCGGCTTTGTCGATCCGCATCGCGACCTGACGCGGTCGGGTTTCGGCAGTATCGATTTCGATGGCGATCCCGACGAGCGGCGGTTTTCCCCCGATGAGGTCTCCGTGCCGCCTTTTCTCAGCGACCTGCCGGAAGTGCGCCTGGAGCTGGCGGAGTACTATCGCTCGGTCCACCGGCTCGACCGAGGTGTGGGACTTCTTATCGATGCGCTCGAAGAGGCAGGTCATGCGGACGATACGCTGGTGATCTTCCTCAGCGACAATGGCGCGCCGTTCCTCAACTCCAAGACGACGCTCTACGATGCCGGCGTGCATCTGCCGCTGATCATGCGAAAGCCGGGGGCACGTCAGGGCGTGGCCAATCCGAACCTTGTTTCCTTTGTCGACGTCCTGCCGACCCTGCTCGACTGGGCCGGCGCGGAACAGGCCGAAGGCTTGCGACCCGGCCGGTCGTTTTTGCCGATCCTCGAAGACGAGAAATTGCGCGATGACTGGCAGATCGTCTTCGGCTCGCACACCTTCCACGAGATCACCAATTACTGGCCGACCCGCTTCGCCCGCACGCCGCGCTACAAGTACCATCGCAACGTCGCCTGGCAGCTCGACTTTCCGTTTTCCGGCGACCTTTACGGGTCGCTCTCCTGGGAGGGGATGCGCAATGCCGACCCGGCGATGATCGGAAAACGGACAATCAGGGACTATGTCCGCCGCCCGCCCGAGGAGCTGTACGACCTCGAGACCGATCCGTTCGAAGTGGACAATCTGGCCACCCATTCAGACCACCAGGACACGCTGAAAAGGCTGCGGACCGCGACCGAGAACTGGCAGCGCGCCACCAACGATCCGTGGCTCTATCGCGACGGCGTGTCGTTGCGCGCCGTACACCACCATCTCAATGCGGGGCTCCAACTGCCGGACCGTTTCGACTTCGACTGCGACGAGCCCGGCAACCGCTGACAGGCACTACTTCCTTCCGCCGGCCGCCGTCGGCAACTGCGAAAGCTCAAGCGTCCAGCTTCACCGACCGCAACCGCAAGGCGTTGGAGATCACCGACACCGAAGACAGGCTCATGGCAGCCGCCGCAATCATCGGCGACAGGAGCACGCCGAAGACCGGATAGAGGATGCCCGCCGCCACCGGCACACCGGCGGAATTGTAGATGAAAGCGAAGAACAGGTTCTGCTTGATGTTGCGTAGCGTCGCTTCGGCCAGCTTGCGGGCGCGCACGATGCCACCGATGTCGCCTTTCAAAAGCGTGATGCCGGCACTCTCGACAGCAACGTCCGCACCGGTGCCCATGGCGATACCCACCTCCGCGGCGGCGAGCGCCGGCGCATCGTTGATGCCGTCGCCGGCCATCGCCACCTTGCGCCCCGCAGCATGCAGTTCGTCCACCAACGCCTTCTTGTGTTCGGGCAGCACGCCGGCACGGACCTCGTCAATCCCCAATTGCGATGCGACCGCCTCTGCGGTGCGTGCATTGTCGCCGGTCGCCATGATGATGCGCAAACCGGCATCACGCAGCGACGCGATGGCTTGGCCGGCATTGGCCTTGACGGGATCGGCGACCGCGACCAGCCCAGCAAGTTGGCCATTGATGGCGACGAACATGGCCGTCTTGCCCTCTGCACGCAGCGCGTCGGCCTGCTCGTCGGCATCTGCATGGTCGGCAGCGGCCAGATTCATCATGGCGGCGTTGCCGAGCGCGATCGCGGTACCATCCGATTGTCCGCGCACGCCCTTGCCGGTCACCGATTCAAAGTTCGAGACCGACGAGGCGGCAATACCCCGATCCGTGATGCCGGCGACGATCGCTTCGGCCAGCGGGTGTTCTGACGCCGCTTCAAGGCCGCGCACCAACGCCAACATCGCCGCTTCGTCGGTACCGTCAAACGCGATCACATCGGTCAGCGCCGGCTTGCCCTCGGTCAGCGTGCCGGTCTTGTCGACGACGAGCGTGTCCACCCGTGCCATGCGTTCGAGCGCCTCGGCATCCTTGATCAGGATGCCGGCCTGCGCGCCGCGGCCGGTCGCTGTCATGATCGACATGGGCGTTGCCAGCCCCAACGCGCATGGACAGGCGATGATCAGCACCGACACCGCCGACAGGATCGCGAAGACGAACGCCGGTTCGGGTCCGACGATCAGCCAGATGACGAAGGCGACAATGGCGACCAGAACGACCGTCGGCACGAAAAAGGAAGCGACGCGATCGGCAAGCCCCTGGATCGGCGCGTGCGATCTCTGCGCGCCGGCGACCATTGCGACGATGCGCGCCAGCATGGTTTCGTCGCCGACCCGCGCCGCCTCAACCACCAGCGTGCCGTTCTTGTTGATCGTGCCGCCGGTGACGCTGTCGCCGGGAGCCTTTTGGACGGGCAGTGGCTCGCCGGTCAGCATGCTCTCGTCCACGCTGGTCGCGCCTTCGAGCACGACCGCATCGACGGGCACAGCCTCGCCCGGCCGCACCCGCAGCCGGTCGCCTTCGATGATGTTATCGAGCGGCGCGTCATACTCTTCGCCCTCGGGCGTGATGCGCCGCGCCGTCTTCGGCGCAAGGTCCAGAAGCGTGCGGATCGCATCGCCCGTGCGCTCGCGGGCGCGCAGTTCCAGCACCTGGCCGACAAAGACCAGGGCCACGATCACCACCGCCGCCTCGTAGTAGACCGGCATGTGCCCGCCGGGCATCTGCAAGCCCGCCGGAAACAGGCCGGGCAGGAATGTCGCGACCACGGAATAGACGTAAGCCGTGCCAACGCCGATGGCGATCAGCGTCCACATGTTGAGGTTCCATGTGCGGATCGAAGTCCAGCCGCGATGAAAGAAAGGGTGCGCCGCCCACAAGATCACCGGCGTGGCAAGCAGGAACTCGATGATCAGCGCGGTTTGCTCGCCCATCAACCGTCTGACAGGCAGGCCGAGCATCGGCCCCATGGTCAGGACAAGAAGCGGGATCGCCGCGCCGGCGCTGATCCACAGGCGCCGGTTGAAATCGACCAGTTCAGGGTTCGGCCCTTCGGCAACCCCGCCCATCGGCTCCAGCGCCATGCCGCAGATCGGGCAGGTGCCCGCGCCTTCCTGCACGATCTCGGGGTCCATCGGACATGTGTAGAGCGTGTTTTGCGCCGCCGGCGGTTTCTTGCGAGCCTTGTTGCCCGACAGGTAGAACCACGGGTCCGCCGCGAACTTGTCGCGACAGCCCGCAGCGCAGAAATGGAACGTTCGCCCCTTGCGCGCAAGCGACGGTTTTCCGGCGTCAAGAGCCACCGTCATGCCGCACACCGGATCGATGACCTTTCCATCGACCGGCTCAGTCGCGGCCTTCAGGGTTGCAGTGCCATCATTGGCTTGATCGTGCGTACCGTGGGCGTGCCCGCCGCAGCACGAGCCGTCCGCGCCATGTTTGTGTTCCGCTGCGCGTTCCATGGCAGCCTGTCTCCTTTTTCCGGATCAGATAGGGCTTCCAGTCGCCGGAAGGTCAAGCCTTCATCGGGATCAGCGTGGCAGGACGGCGCGCGGGCCGGCATCGGCCATCGTCTGAATGATCAGGCGAACCTCGCTCTTGAACCAGTCGGCATCCGAAAGCGTGCCGAAAACCGCCCGCATGCCAAGCACGGCATCGGCATGCTCCACCGGATCTGCATGACGGGCAGCGAGCGTCGCCAAACGGTCGGCCAGCGGATCGTCGACCGCGCCGCGCCGCACATAGGCAATCCAGGCCGCCACACCTCTTGCCAGGCCGTCCCACGGCCTGCCGGCGGCGTGTGCTTCGGTGATCGTGCCGAGCAGTCTTTGCGGGATTTTCTGGCTGCCATCCATGGCGATCTGCGCGGTCCTGTGTTTCAGCGCCGGATTGCGGAACCGGGTTCGCAGCGCGTCTCCATAACGCGCAAGGTCCGAGGCCGGCAGATCGAGCGTCGCGGCGGCCTCGTCCATCACCTGCGCGATCAACCGTGCAAGCGCGTCGTCCGCCATGGCATCGGCAACCGTCTCATGTCCCAGAAGCTGGCCGACATAGGCAAGCGTCGAATGGGCCCCGTTGAGCATGCGCAACTTCATATGCTCGAACGGCGTGACATCGGCCACAAGCTCCGCGCCGGCGGCGGCAAGATCGGGACGGCCGGCGGGAAACGCATCCTCGATAACCCACTGGGTGAACGGCTCGGTGACCACGGGCCAGGCATCTTCCAGGCCCGTCAGCGCGGCGATCTCCGCCCTGTCCGCATCGCTCGTAGCCGGCACGATCCGGTCGACCATGCTCGATGGAAAGGTGACATGGCCGGCGATCCAATCCGACAGTGCATCGTCAACAAGAGCGGCATATTGGCCGACAATTCGGCCCAGCGTCCTGCCATTGGCCGGAAGATTGTCGCAGGAAAGAACCGTGAACGGGGCAATGCCCGCCTGGCGCCGTCGACGCAGTGCTTCGACCAGAAGCCCGGGAACTGTCATCGGCTGATCGGACCGGGCAAGATCGGCCTTGATGGCCGCGTTCTCAGGGTCGAGATCGCCCGTCGCCGGATCCTGGCAGTAGCCCTTTTCGCTCACCGTCAGGGTGATGATGCGTGTTGCCGGATCGGCCATGGCGGCCAGCACCGACTCGACATTTTCTGTGGCAACCAAAACGTCGAGGATCGATCCGACAACGCGCGCCCGGGTGGTTGCTCCATCTTTGACCGCCAGCGTGTAGAGTCCGTCCTGCGGGGCCAGCGCGTCATGCATGTCCGGCCGCCGAAGCGATACGCCGCGAATACCCCAGGCCCCGTCCGCCGCGAGGCAATCGTCGACATAGACGGCCTGATGCGCGCGGTGAAAATTGCCGACGCCCAGATGCACGATGCCCGGCGTGACCTTTGCGCGGTCATAGACGGGCCGGCGTGCGGCAGCACGGTCAAGAGTGTCCTTGGTCAGGCGGATCTGCTCGTTCCTCGATGGCGTTCAGCGCGGTTCATCGAACTTGTAGGCCTTGCGCGACAGGTCGACCGTCAATTCGCGCGCCAGCTCGAACGCCTCGTCTTCGCGCAGACGGTGATCGCAGACAAGCCGGGCCAGAAACGCGCAGTCGACACGCCGGGCGATGTCGTGGCGGGCGGGGATCGACGGGAAGGCGCGCGTGTCGTCATTGAAGCCGACCGTGTTGTAAAAACCTGCCGTCTCGGTTGTCATCTCGCGAAAGCGCCGCATGCCCTCGGGGCTGTCGTGGAACCACCAGGCCGGCCCGAGCTTGAGCGACGGGTAGACGCCGGCGAGCGGCGCCAGTTCGCGCGCATAGCTGGTCTCGTCCAGCGTGAAGACGATCAAAGACAGGCCGGGCTCCATGCCGACCGCGTCGAGCATCGGGCGCAGCGCGTGGACATAGTCGATGGCGGCGGGGATATCGAAGCCCCTGTCGCGGCCATAGGTGCGGAACACGCCGCCATGATGGTTGCGCACCGAGCCGGGGTGGATCTGCATAACCATGCCGTCCTCGGCGCTCATCTTCGCCATCTCGGTCAGCATCTGCGCGCGAAAGAGATCCGCATCGCCGGCTTCCGGTCGGCCGGACCGGATGCGGTCGAACAGCGCTTCGGCGTCGGCATCGGTCAGGTTGGCCGTGCGCGCCGATTGCAGCCCGTGATCGGTGGCGGTCGCACCATGGTCGCGGAAGAAGGCGCGGCGCACGCGGTGCGCCTCGAGATAGCCTTGCCAGCGTCCCGTGTCGCAGCCGGTCAGTTCGCCGAATTCGTCGAGCGCGCCGGCAAATTCCTCGTGGTCGGGATCGATCACCGCGTCGGGCCGGTAGGTCGTCACCACGCGTCCCTTCCAGCCGCTGTCCGCGACCGCCCGGTGATGATCGAGCGGATCGAGCGCGCCTTCGGTCGTGCTGATCACTTCGATGTTGAAACGCTCGTAAAGCGCCCGCGGCCGGAAATCATCGCGCCTGAGACAGGCGTCAATCCGGTCGTAGGCATCGGCCGCCGTTTCAACGTTCAGGGGTTCGGTCAGGCCGAACAGCTTTTCGAACGTGTAGTCGAGCCAGAGCCGTGTCGGCGTGCCGCGGAACAAATGCCAGTTCTCGGCAAATCGTTGCCATATGGCGCGTGGATCGGTCTCGACAGGCGTGCCGTCAAGGCGCGGAACGCCCAGATCGTCGAATGAAACGCCCTGGCTGACAAGCATGCGCAAAACGTAATGGTCGGGCACTATGAGAAGATGCGCAGGGTCCGGGAACGGCTCGTTGAGCGCATACCAGGCGGGGTCCGTATGGCCATGCGGGCTGATGATCGGCAGATCGCGGATGGTCTCGTAAAGTGCCCGCGCCAGTCCGGCCTGCCGGTCTCCCTCGCCAAGAAGCAGATTGTTGGAACTCAAAGCGACCAATGACCCCATTCCTTTGCTTTCCGCGTTCCCCGATCCTGTCAATCGCGTTCCGCCGGTGCGGTCAACCGAAACCATGCGGCTGGGCGGCGCGCCGTTCTCGACAGGCATGTTGCAGCCCGCTGCCGACCATGCCAGAAACAGGACGGGCCGACGGATCAACGTCAGTGCCGCTGAGTTGAATGCGGCGATGAGCGCGATAGATTCGTGGTCCGTTTGGGAGGAAAACTGCGCATGCTCGAAGTGCGCGACGTGCATCTGTCGTTCGGCGGCATCAAGGCGCTGCAAGGCGTCGGTTTCGCCGCAAAGGCCGGAGAGATTACCGGCATCATCGGCCCCAACGGAGCCGGCAAGACAAGCCTGTTCAACGCAATTTCCGGGTTTTACCAGCCCGATAGCGGGCAGGTGCTGTATGACGGCGACGACATCACCGGCCTTTCGCCGGACAGACGCGCCGAACTGGGAATCGCCCGCACCTTCCAGAACATAGCCCTGTTCCGCGGCATGACCGTGCTCGACAACATCAAGCTGGGCGGTCACACGCGATTGCGGACCGGCCTGTGGTCGGCGCTGAGCTATTTCGGGCCGGCCCGGCGCGAGGAACTGGAACTGCGCCGCGAGATCGAGGAGAAGGTGATCGACTTCCTCGAGATCGACCACATCCGCAAATATCCGATCACAATCCTGCCATACGGCCTGCAAAAGCGGGTCGAACTGGGCCGTGCGCTCGCCATGGAGCCCAAGGTGCTGCTGCTCGACGAGCCGGTGGCCGGCATGAACCGTGAGGAAACCGCCGACATGGCGCGCTTCATCCTCGACGTGCAGGAGCAGTTCGGTATCACCGTCCTTCTGGTCGAACATGACATGCACATGGTGATGGACATCTGCTCGCACATCGTCGTGCTGAATTTCGGCCAGCAGATCGCATCGGGCACGCCGGCCGAAGTGTCCGGTGACCCGGACGTCATCGAAGCCTATCTGGGCGCAGCTGCGTAAGGGACAGGCGATGGGAGAGTTCATACAGTTCACGCTCAACGGGCTGATGGCCGGCGCGATCTACGCGTTGATCGCGGTCGGCATCGTCTCGGTCTTCAAGGCGACCAAGGTCGTCAATTTCGCCCATGGCTACATCATCATGTTCGGCGCCTATTTCTATTTCACCTTCTCGGTGATCGTGCCGGGCGCGCCTTGGGCGCCCGACTGGCTGCAGAGCTGGGAGCCGGCATGGATGGTGGCGATGAGGGCAGACCTGCCCATGTTCTCGCCGATGGGCGCAGTTCTGGACTGGCTGTCCAATCTGCCGCGCATCCTTCTGGGGCTGACCGGCGCCGTGATCTGCAACGCGCTTCTGGGTCTTTTGATCGAACGGACCCTGATGCGGCCGCTGATCGGCCAGTCGACCTTTGCGATGATCATGATCACGGTCGGGCTGATCTCGGTCATGTCGGGCACAAAGGGCCTGATCTGGACCGCGGATGCCGAATTCGTGCCGCACATCGCGCCCAACACGCCGATCCGGCTCACCCTGTTCGACACGCCGATCTTTCTGTTCGGCGCCGATCTGGTCAATGTCGCCGTGGCGCTCATCCTGTTCGGCGCCATCGTCGCCATGGTCCGCTACACCAAGAGCGGCGTTGCGATCCGTGCCACCGCCGAGGACCAGTCCACGGCCTATTCCATGGGCATATCGGTGCCGCGCGTCTTCTCGCGCGCCTGGGTGCTGGCGGCGACCACGGGCGCGATCGCCGGCGCGATCCTTGCGACGCGCAATGGCGTTTCGCCCTCTCTGGGCCTGTTCGGCTTTTCGGTCCTGGCCATTGTCCTGATGGGCGGGCTCGACAGCTATGTCGGCGTCTTCATAGCCGCGCTGACGGTCGGCTTCCTCGAGGCGATGGCGCAATGGCAGTTTGGCGGCGAGTTCGCAGAAGTCGTGCCCTACATCGCCGTCCTGGTCGTCATCCTGATCCGGCCGCACGGCCTGTTCGGCCAGAAGGAGGTCGAACGCATATGATCACCGGCGATCTGAAGGCGACCTACGCGACCGACGAGCGCGTTCTCAACAACAGCTACAAGCAGGCCTTCGTGCTGGGCATGGCGGCGCTCTGCGCGCTGATGCCGTTTGTCGCCAACGACTACATCATCCTCGTCGCCTCACAGATGGGCATCATGCTGATCGCGGTGATCGGGGTGAATGTCGTGATCGGCTATACGGGGCTCTTGTCGCTGGGCCATGCCGCCTTCATGGCCATCGGCGCCTACTCGATCCCCATCCTGCATCGGTTGATGGAGGGCATCGGCCTGCCCGAAGGCATCATGCCGTTTCTGGCCATTCCCGGCGCGATCGCCATTTCCGCGATCATCGGCATCATCGTCGGCCTGCCCTCCCTCAGGGTCAAAGGGCTTTATCTGGCGGTCGCCACGCTCAGCGCCAACTTCATCATCATCTTCCTGATCGAACTTGAGGCGCTGGCGCCGTGGACCGGCGGCCTGGTCGGTCTCAACACGCCGGACCCCAACATTCTGGGCTGGCAACTCGACACGCAGCGCGAGATGTTCGCGCTGATCGCCGCGCTCGCCTTCGTCACCATCCTCGCCGTGCAGAACCTCTTCCGCACCCGTGTCGGCCGCGCCTTCATCGCCATCCGCGAACGGGACTATTCAGCCGAGATTCTCGGCATCTCGCTGTTCCGCTACAAGCTGATGAGCTTTGCCATTTCGGCAGCATGCTGCGGCCTTGCCGGCGCGCTGTTTGCCTATTTTTACGCCCGCATCCTGCCCGAGCAGTTCGAACTGGCCCTGTCGCTTCAACTGGTCGCCGCCTTGATTGTCGGCGGCATGGGCCGCACCATGGGACCGGTGTTCGGCGTCATGGTAATCGTCATGGTGCCTGAAGTCCTGAAGTTCACATTCGGCATGGTCGCGGGAGGAGCGGCCGAAGTGGCGCAGTTGCGCGCACCGGTTCAGGAGATCATCTTCGGTCTGCTGATCATCTTTTTCTTGATGTTCGAACCATTGGGCATCAACCAACTGGTCGACAGGGGCATCAGAGCCCTCAACCGCTGGCCGTTTGCCCGTGGCTGACCGTCCAAACCGTCTCAGGGAGGAGACCGACATGAAACAGACCCGCCGTACCTTCATCGCCACCGGTGCCGCCGCGACGGCCGCGCTTGGCATGCCGACCGTTTTGCGGGCGCAGCCCTCCGAATTTGTCATCGGTGCATCGCTTCCGTTGACCGGCCCGTTCGCCACCGCCGGCCAGCTCGTCGCACCCGCCTTCACGCTCGCCCAGGCGCTGATCAACGACGAGGGCGGCATTGGCGGCACACCGATCCGCTTTGTCACCGAGGATTCGGGCTATATCCCGCAGAATGCACTTGCCAACTACCAGCGGGCGCTGGCCACCGAGGGTGACGCTCTGGTCGCCTACTTCGGGGATTCGACCGGCTTCATGAAGCTGGTCGCGCCGGAGCTGACCGGCGACCAGGCCCGCCTGATGGGCTCGACCTCGTTCGCCTCGGAACTGGCGAACCCGGCCACCAATCCCTACCAGTATCTCGCCGGCCCCTCCTATCAGGACCAGTTCGACATCCTGCTGCAGAACATCAAGGATGCCGGCGGCTCCAACGTCGCCTTCATCTTCTCCAACACCGAGTTCGGCCGCGACCCGATCGAGCATGGCAAGATGCGGGCCGCCGAACTGGGCATCGAAGTGGTGCTGGAGGAATCCACCAAGCCGCAGGGCGCGGACATTCCGACCCATGTCACCAAGCTCGCCCAGTCGGGCGCCGAATATGCGATCCTCCAGGGCTATGTGACCGGCGTCTGGCCGCAACTGATCGGCGGTGCCCGCCAGTTCGGCCTGCCCACCCAGTTCATGGGCACGTTCTGGGGCATGGAAAAGCTGATCGCCGACCGCGTGACCGCCGAGGCCGGCCCGTTCCTGGACGGCTATCAGGGCGTCATGCCCTATCGCTATTTCTACGACCGCGAGGATGCGCCGCGCTACCAGCTCTTTGCCGAACGGGCCAAGGAGATGTTCGCCGGCACGCCGCTGGAAAACTACATGTCCACCTGGACGCTGCAGACCATGTGCGCGCTCGAAATCGCCATCAAGGCGCTGCGCGACACGGTCGAAGGCGGCAAGGAGCCCACGCCCGACAATCTCGCCGCGGCCCTGTCGGAGATCAAGGATTGGGAGACGGGCGGCTTCTTCGGCGGTCCGGTGACGATGGCGGACAACAAGATCGGCACCGGTCGGGTGTACCAGTACTCGACCGAAACCGGCCTGTTCACGCCCACTTCGGACTGGTTCACGGTCTGACGCCCTCATGCCCGGGCTCCGGCCCGGGCGCAGGCCGGCTGCGCGTTCATGCTCACCATCGAAAACATCGAGGTTACCTACCACCACACGCTGCAGGCCTTGCGAGGCCTGTCGCTGGAGGTGCCCGAAGGCAAGATCGTCACGCTTCTGGGCACCAACGGCGCCGGCAAGACGACGACGCTCAAGGCCGCCTCGAACCTGCTGCAGCTCGAAAACGGCCAGATCGGCGATGGCCGCATCATCTTTCGCGGCCAGTCGACCCAGGGCGTGGCGCCGGACAGGCTCGTCCAGCGCGGCATGTTCCATGTCCGCGAGGGACGGCACATCTTCACCGAGATGACCGTCGACGACAATCTGATCGCTGCCTCCTATGCGCTGAACGGATCGAGCCGCAAGCCGGACTATGACAAGGTCTACGACTTCTTTCCGCGGCTGCTGGAACGGCGCGGCCAGATTGCCGGCTACCTGTCGGGCGGCGAACAGCAGATGCTGGCCTTCGGACGCGCCATGATCGCCCAGCCGAGCCTCATTCTGATGGACGAGCCTTCACTGGGGCTGGCGCCGAAGATCGTCGAGGAGATCTTTGCGACCATCCGGCGCCTGAACGAGGAAGACGGCGCGTCGATCCTGCTGGTCGAGCAGAATGCCGGGGTTGCGTTCTCGGTCGCCGACTATGGCTACATCATGGAAAGCGGGCAGATCGTGCTCGAAGGCCCGGTCGCCAAGCTCAAGGAAGACCGCGACATTCGCAGCTTCTATCTGGGCGTCGCCGAGGAAGGCACCGAGCGGCAGAGCTTCCGCGATGTCAAACACTACAAGCGCCGCAAGCGCTGGCTGAGCTGAGGAAAAGGCGATGCGCTACGACGTCTCCAAGTTCGCCGACAAGGGGTTCCGGCCGTTGGTCGCCATCGTGTCCGAACACGCAGCGTCCCACCCTGCCGGCGTCGCCATGCGCCAGAAGCGCCACGGCATCTGGAACGAACTGACATGGGCGGGCCTTGAGAACACGATGCACGCCATGGCGGCGGCACTGATCGATCTGGGCGTCGGCGGCGGCACCCATGTCGGCATCCTGTCGGAAAACCGCCGCGAATGGGTGCTGGCGCAACTGGGCATCAACGCTGCCGGCGGAACCGTGGTCGGCATGTATCCGACCAGCCCCGCCGCCGAGATCGAGCATCTGGTCAACGCGTCCGACACCGAGATTCTCTTCATCGAGGACCAGGAACAGCTCGACAAGATCATCGAACTGCGCGGAAAGCTGCCCAGGCTGCGCAAGCTGGTCATCTTCGAACCGAAGGGCACCCGGCACGAGACCGAGCTCGGTCTGATCAGCTTCGACGCGCTGCTGGAGGCCGGCCACGCCTCGATCGCCGACCATGGCGTCGAAATCGATGCCCGCAAGGCCGCGATCCGGCCCGACCAGACGGCAATGATGGTCTTCACCTCGGGGTCGACGGGCCTGCCCAAGGCGGCCGAGATCAGCCACAGCAACCTTTATGTGGCAAGCACGTTTGCCGCCCGGATCTTTGCCCCCTTTTCGCCGGGCACCAACATTCTGAGTTATCTGCCGCTGTGCCACATTGCCGAGCAGAACATGACGGTGATCAACGCGCTGACGGGTCAGTTCGTCATGAACTTCGGCGAGTCGCTGCGCACCATCACGCTCGACCTGCGCGATGTCGCCCCGCAGATCTTCTTCGGCGTGCCGCGTATCTGGGAGAAGATGCAGGCCGGCGTCATGGTTCAGGCCAACACGTCGGGCCGGCTGCGCCGGGCTCTGACGCTCATGGCACTTGCGTCGGCCAACAAGCGCAACGACATATCGCGCGACCGGTGGTCGCTGGCACAGCGCCTCGAAAACGGCTTTTGGGACCTTCTGGTCTATCGCCATATCCGCAGCTATCTCGGTCTGAGCCGCTGCCGCTTTGCCATCACCGCCGCCGCGCCCATATCGGTCGATCTGTTGCGTTTCCTGAGAGGCATCGGCGTCAATGTCCGCGAGATCTGGGGCATGACCGAAACCACCGGCGCCGCCAGCCTCCAGCCCGACTGGGGCGGCAGCGAAGGCCGGGTCGGCTACTTCCTGCCCGAAGTCGAGTGGCAGATTGCCGATGACGGCGAGCTGCTGGTCAAGTCCGGCCTTGTCTTCAAGGGCTACTACAACAATCCCAAGGCAACCTCGGAGACAATCACCGACGGATGGCTGCACACCGGCGATGTCGCCCAGGCCGCACCCGATGGCTCGATCTCGATTGTCGATCGCAAGAAGGACATCATGATCAATGCGGCCGGCAAGAACCTGGCGCCATCGCTGATCGAGAACACGATGAAGGCCTCGCCTTTTATCAAGGAATGCATCGTCATCGCCGACCGGCGGCCCTATGTCGTCGCGCTGATCCAGATCGACATGGACACCGTGCGCCTGTGGGCGGAATCGAAAGCCATCGCTTACACCACCTTCCGTTCGCTGGCCGAACACCCGGAAGTCAAGGCGCTGATCGACCGCGAAGTCGACAAGCAGAACCAGCTTCTGGCGCGCGTCGAACAGGTCAAGAAGGTCTGGTTGCTGCCCAAGGAACTCGACCATGACGATGGCGAGGTGACCGCCACCATGAAGGTTCGCCGCGCCAAGATCTACGACTTCTATGGCGACGAGATCGAAGCGCTCTACGAAAAAGCACCGTCGAACTGAGCAGCAGCCGACCCGATCACAAGCCGGTCAATGCCCCCCTTTGGCCGATCGTCCGGCGTCGCCGGTGACCGCCGGGAGAGAGCATCCACGAAGTCGGTCGGCGCTTCGGCAAGACGCCCGCCAGCCTCGAGATCGACGGCACACAGCCAGACCGTCCGGGCGCGTAACCAAGGCGTTTCGCGCACCGCGAGGCTGCGGCCGTCTTTGTCCGTGACGGTGGCGTCCCATTGGGCATCGTCGAGATCGCGCCATTCGACGTTTAGATGCACACCGGCATGGTCGAACAGATTGCGCAGCGCGCGGGCCGGCTGGGTCGCACGAGCGATCACATCGCCCGCATCGACCAGCAAGGGGTCCGTCATGGGTCCGCCCTCCCCCTGCCGGGCCCAGGAGACAATGTCCGACAGCTTGCGGGCGTGATAGCCGACATGGGCGACGACATGGCGCCGGGACACCCCCTCCAGCCGGGACGGCGCATCAAGGTCTGCATCGCCCAAACCGTTGAGCAGGCGCGCAAAATAGGCCGTCCCGCGCCGCGCCCAGTCAAGCTCGATCGCCGGGGCGCTTTCCGCGTCGTAACGGGCGCCGGCACCCTGTCTTTGCCGAAGCGCCGCGCGCGCCTGTTCAAGTGTGTCGCTCACCGGTCGCCTGCGTCCACATGGGTCCGCGCGAAATGCAGGCGTTCCATGATTGGCGCATCGGAAAAGCGGAACAGGTCAAACCTTGTCTCGGCCTGCAGCGACCATTCGATCCAGGAGGGGATGACGAACATGTCGCCGATGTCGAGCCTGTGCTCGACGCCGTCCATGACAACCGAGCCGCGTCCTTCGAAAACCTGAAAGACGGTCGAGCCGACCTCGCGCCGCGCCGGTGTCTGCGTGCCCTCGCGCAAGCGGTGGAACTCGCAGCGAAGCGTCGGCATCACATCGCCGCCGGTCGTCGGATTGACATAGCGCACCGCCGCATGTCCCTGCTCGACGGTCGCCGGCTGGCCCTCTTCTTCCAGCAGCAACTGCTCCGTCAGCGCCCGGTCGGTGAATTCCCAACGATAGGCGCCGATCGGTGTACTGACCGTGTCCTTCAGACCCGACAGCGGGCGCAGACCCGGATGGCACCACAGCCGCTCACCCCGCGAAAAGCGTGGTGTCGCATAGTCGGTCACCCTGTCCGAACCGAACTCGAAAAAGCCGACATCGTTGTGCTGCGAAAAGGGAATGTCGAGCCCGTCGATCCAGGCCATCGGCTTGTCGGTGTCGTTGTGGTGGCCGTGAAAATTCCAGCCCGGCGTCAGCAAGAGATCGCCGCGGCTCATCCGCACCGGATCGCCGTTGACGACGGTCCAGACCCCCTCGCCCTCGACGACGAAGCGGAACGCATTTTGCGAGTGGCGGTGTTCGGGCGCAGTTTCGCGCGGACCCAGATACTGGATCGCGGCCCACATTGTAGGGCTGACATAGGCATGGCCGCCAAGGCCGGGATTGGCAAGCCCGATGGCGCGGCGTTCGCCGCCGCGGCCGATGGGCACCAGTTCTCCCGATTTTTCCGCCAGTGGCAGCAGTGACGACCATTTCCACACATGGGCCACGGCGCGCGGCTTGGGGTGGATCGGCATCAGATCGCCGATCTGCGTCCACAGCGGTATCAGGTGGTTCTCCTCGAAACCGCGATAAAGGGCGCGCAGTTCCGGCGTGTCGTCGGGCTGCATGGCGTGCTCGACGGTCTCGTGCGTTGCGGGCTGGCTCATGGCATTCCTCCCTTCGGGTCCTGGTCGGTTGCGGTCATGCCGCGTCGGGCTGGTTGGGCGGCGCGGCGTTGCGGAAAGCGTCGATTGCATCAAGCCGTTCGAAGATCGCCGCGATCGTCGGCCACTGGGCGGTGTCGATCGCAAAGCGCCTGTTGTTCCAGACCTGCGCGTAAAGGCAGATATCCGCCATCCCCGGCGTCTCGCCATGACAGAACGGACCCGTCGCCGGATCGCCGGCAAGCATCGCTTCCAGCGGCTCGAACGTGGTTGTCACCCAATGGGTGAACCAGGCTTTTTGGCCGGCCTCATCGGCGCCAAATCGGTCGGCCAGATGGTTGAGGACGCGCAGATTGTTGAGCGGATGTACCTCGCAGGCGATCATGTAGGAGAGCGCGCGGACACGGGCGCGCCCGTCCGCATCGGCCGGCAAAAGCGCCGGCTCGGGCCGCGTTTCGTCGAGCCATTCGATGATCGCCAGCGACTGGGTCAGCACCGTGCCGTCGTCGCGTTCAAGCGCCGGCACAAGGCCTTGCGGATTGAGCGCCAGAAAGCCGGGCGAACGGTTCTCCTTGGCGCGCAGGGCATAGGAGATATAGTCATAGTCCACGCCCTTGAGATTGAGCGCCGCGCGCAGCCGTGTCGACGTCGAAGACCGGAAGTAATTGTGCAGCTTGAGAGTCATTGGCCTATCCGCGCGGTCCGATCGTGGTCGTGATTTCGCCAAGCCCTTCGATGGCGACGGTGCAGATGTCACCGTCAACGAGCGGGCCGACACCGGCGGGCGTTCCAGTCATGATCAGGTCACCGGGCTGCAATCCGATCGAGTGCGACAGGATGGAGACAACTTCCGGCACCGACCAGATCAGTTCCGACAGATCGGCATCCTGCCGGGTCTCGCCATTGACCATCAGCCGGATGGAACCCTTGTCCGGATGGCCGACGCTGGTCGCCGGATGGACCGGCCCGATCACCGCCGAGCGGTCGAACGCCTTGCCCATGTCCCAGGGGCGGCCCAGCTCGCGCGCGGCCAGTTGCAGGTCGCGGCGGGTCAGATCATTGCCCACGGCATAGCCCCAGACATGGGACAGTGCATCGGCTTCGGCGATGTCGCGCCCGCCGGCACCGATGACGGCCACCAGTTCGGCCTCATAATGGAAGTTCTCGGTCTCCGGCGGATAGGCCACCGTCTCGCCATCCATGACGACCGCATCGGCCGGCTTGGTAAAGAAGAAGGGCGGCTCGCGGTCCGGATCACGGCCCATTTCGCGCGCGTGGGCGGCATAGTTGCGGCCGACGCAGAAGATGCGGCGCACCGGCACCAGATCGTCGCTGTCGGCGACCGCGATTGTGGGGACCTGAGCCGGTTCGAAAATATAGGACATGCATGCTTCCTTCATGTGAACAGGGTCTTCGCTAGGTGGTCTTGGCCGACGCTTATCATTGCCCGATCTCCCCGGCCATGGCTCGGCGGGTGGCGCCCCGACCGGTGGTCCACAGGAGTGCGAGTGCGGCCAATCCGGCACCGTTGATCCAGAGTGTCGCCCCGCCGCCAACGCCCGGCGGCAGCAAAAGCGCGGCGCCGGCCACAGCGATAGCGATCCGCCGGGTGCCGCACGCCGGGCCGTGCAGCCAGCCCACGAACGCCGCCGAGATGGCATAGACGCCCAGGATCGCCGTCGAGACCGCGATCACGATCTCCAGCGGATTGCCGATCAGCAACAGCGCCGGCGAAAAGACAAACAGGAACGGCACGATGTAGGCGGTCCAGCCGAAGCGCATGGATTCGAACGCCGTTGCCATGGGCGGAGCCTTGGCGATCGAGGCGGCAAAGAACGCGCCGATGCCGACCGGCGGCGTGACCATCGACATCATGCCCAGATAGAAGATGAACAGATGCGCGGCGATCGGCTCCACACCGGACTCAACCAGTGACGGCGCCACCAGAACCGCCAGCAGCAGATAGACCCCGACCGTCGGCATGCCCATTCCGAGCACAAGGCAGACGGCAGCCGAGATCAGCAGCAGGACGAACAGATTGCCCTGCCCCAGATCGACCAGCGCATGGGTGACCGCAAAGCCCAGACCCGTGACGTTGAGAACGCCGATGATGAAGCCGGCGGCTGCGGAGATCAGGATGATGTCGGTGATCGCAGTGCCGGTCTCGACCGCACATTCCCAAAGGTGGCGCGGCCGCATCTTTTCGTTGCCGTAGCCGATGAACAGGCCGACCAGAAGCGCCGCTGCGCCGCCCCACAGCGCCGCCGTTTCCGCCCGCTGGTTGAACCAGAACAGCGCGACGATGATGGCGGCGAACGGCAGGATGAAGATCCAACCTCGCGACATGACGGTGGATGCCTTGGGGACCTGGTCCGCGTCCACCGGCTTGATGTCCTGCTTGGCGGCCAGCAGGTCGGTCTGTGCGAACAGCGAGACATAATAGAGCAGCGCCGGAACGATCGCGGCAACCACGATCTCCGAGTAAGGCTTTTGCAGGATGTCCGCCATCAGGAAGGCGACCGCGCCCATGACCGGCGGTGCGATCTGACCTCCGGTGGAGGCGACGGCCTCGACTGCGGCGGCGCTGACGCGGCGAAAGCCGGACGTGATCATCAGGCGGATGGTGACAATGCCCGTCGCAACGATGTTGGAGACGACGACGCCGGAGATCGAACCGAACAGGCCCGAGGCGACGATCGATATCTTGGCGGCACCGCCGCGCTGCCGGCCCATCGTTGCGGTGGCAATGTCGTTGAAGAAGCTGGCACCGCCCGAATGCAGAAGGACCTGGCCGAAAAAGACGAAGGCGACGACCACTGTTGCGGCAACATTGAGCGTCAGTCCGAGCAGGCCGTTGGGATCGAAGGCGAGATAGACCGCCATGCGCGGCGGCGCGACCTCACGTGTCTGCAGTGCGCCGGGCACCAGATGGCCGAGCAGGCCATAACCGCAAATCACCAGAACGACGATGACGAGCACCCAGCCAACGCAGCGGCGCAGCGCCTCGAGGACCAGGACGAACAGCACGCTGCCCGCGATCAGCGCGTCCCATGGCAACATCATCGCGCGCCCGACCAGCGACGGATAGGCCCATGCCACATAAAGCGACAGCGCCAGTCCGGCGGTGCCCAGAGCGAAATCGAGCGCTCGCGCAACGTTGCCGGCCTTGCCGCGCGCGCCGCGCTCGCCGAAGAAGACGAGCCCGAGGCTCAGCCCCAGCACCACGGCAAGGAACTGCTCGGTGTAATAGGAGTAACCCAGCCGCGAGCCGACATCGGCCGCCTGGGCCAGCGACACCAGCGTCAGCGCGCCGCCAAGCGCGGCCGTCAGCGCGGTCAGCCGCCGCGGCCCGCCCGGCACCACATTGCCGGACGCCTGCGATGTATCCTCGGTCGCCATTTTGGTTTCCTGCAAGACTGGGCCGAACGGCGCTTTGGCGCCGTCCGGCAATCAACGGGCGCGATCAGTCGGCCGGCGACAGGGCCACGCCGCGTCCTTCGAAGAAGGCGGCCGCGGCCGGGTGGTATTCGAGCCCCGGATAGTCCTTGTAGGCCGTCTCGAGATTGAGTGCGCGCAGCGGCGGGTAAGCGCTGCCGATGGCTTCGGCCTCATCGAACAGCACCGTCAGCAGCGTCGTCACCTGCTCGTCGGTGACGTGTGCACCGGCAATCATCACATTGTCCCATGTCACGAACATCATCGGCTCCTTGACGCCGACACGCGGCGGCGCCGGAGCCACCTCGGAGAAGTAAAAGGCCGGACGAACGGCCTGGATCTTCGCCAGCGTCTCGTCATTGGCCTCGACAGTCAGAAACCGCACACCGCCCACCGAAGCATCCACCTCGGCCACTTTGGGACCACCAACGGCAAAGAAGGCACTGTCGACCCGGCCCGAGGCCATGTCGTCGGACCCGCGGATCAGTTCAGGCACCGGGACCTGCCGGACATCGTCCCAGCTCAGGCCACCTGCGGCCAGGATGGCCGAGATGTGCGAACGGGCGATCGGAAACGCGTCCCAGCCTGACGGAACGCTCTGGCCCGCCAGATCGGCGACCGACGTCATTCCGGCGCTTTCCTTGACATAGAGCCCCACCGGGAACGGGTTGATCCGCGCGATGACGCGCAGATTGGGCATTTCGGCCGAATATTCGCCGCTGCCCTCCACGGCAGTGATCACATCGTTGACATCGTTGAGCGAAAACTCGGCCAAGCCCTCATTGACCGACTGCATCATCTGGGCGTTGCCGCCATAGGGCTGCACGACCATCGCCATGTCGGCACTTTCGCGCACCTGGCCGGCGATCACCGAGCCCATCGTGTTCCACACCGATCCCTGCGGCGGTGTCGAGATCGAACTGACCTGCGCGGCCGCCGCTCCCGTCAGACCCAGCGACACGAGCGCCGCCATCGCGTTTCTTGCAAGTTGCATGTCATTCCTCCCAATGAAGACTGCGTTGAAGTTGCGCGCCGTGGCTGGGCGTTCCTTGCAAACGCGCCCTTGCCGCCGGCATCTCTGGTCCGCCGCTCACTGCGCTTCGCGAAGCGCGTGACGGTCGATCTTGCCCGTGCCGGTTTTCGGCAGTTCGTCGGTGTATTCGATGATCCGCGGATATTTGAACGGCTGCAGGTGGGACTTGACGTAGTCGCGCAGCTGATCGCTCTGCGTCTCCGGCCGGTCGACCGCGTTGCGAAGCCGGACAACGGCCCGCAGCGTCATGCGGCGGTCGGGCAGTTCATGCGCAAGCACCGCGCACTCATGCACGTCCGGATGCTCATTAAGGCAACGCTCGACCTCCAGCGGCCAGACCCACTGGCCGGACACCTTGATCAGATCGTCGGCACGCCCCTGAAAATAGAAATGGCCGTCATTCTCGATGAAGCGGTCGCCCGTGTAGAGCCACTCGCCGCGCATCGTGTCGCGCGTCTTGTCGGGCCGGCGCCAATAGCTCGGCGCCGAGGAATGGCCCCGCACCAGCATCACGCCCTCTTCGCCGGGTGCGGCCGGCTTGCCGTCGACCGTATCGAGCCGCACCTCATAGCCCGGCACACGCTTGCCCGCCGCGCCAAGCCGGTGGTCGTCGAGCGTGTTCGACAGATAGATGTGCAGCATTTCCGTCGAGCCGAGCCCTTCGGTCGGGCCGTGGCCGGTGCGTGCCTTCCAGGCGTTGTAGACATCTTCGGACAGCACTTCGGCCGCCGACATGGACTGGCGCAGCGATGACAGGTCGCGCTCGTTCAGCGCCTCGGCTCGCGCCAGCGCGGTGTAGAGCGTCGGCAAGCCGAATAGAACGGTCGGGCGCCATTGCTCGATCATGTCGAGCACCCGGTCGGCCTGCGGCTGGCCCGGCATCAAAAGCGTTGTCGCACCGACCGAGAACGGGAAGGTGACGGCATTGCCGAAGCCGTATGCGAAATAGATCTTGGGCACCGAAAAGCAGATGTCGTCGGACCGCAGCTTCAGCACGTGGTCGCCGAACGAATCCTGGGTGTAGGCCATGTCGTGATGCAGATGGACGACGCCCTTGGGACGCCCGGTCGAACCGGACGAGTACATCCAGAACGCCATGTCGTCGGGACCCGTGTCGGCGCAGTCGAGCGTCTCGGGCCGTCCGGCGAGAAAATCGTCCGCCGCGACCTGGCCATCCCCATCGGCAGCGCCATTGGCGATGACCAGCGTCTCGAGCGCCGTGCCTTCGAGCGTTTCGCCCGAGAAGCAGTCGGCATGCGCCGCCTCGCAGACCGCAATCCGCGCGCCGGTGTCCTTCAGGAAGAAGTTCAGCACGTCCGGCGGTGTCTGGATGTTCAACAGGACCGGCACGAAGCCGGCGCGCACCGCGCCGAAAAAGGCCGCCGGATAGACCGGCGTGTCGTCGAGGAACAGCGGAATGCGATCACCCTGTTCAAGGCCGGCGGCAGCGAAGGCATGGCCCCAGCGCGCCGCATCGGCGGTCAGTTCGCGATAGCTCCTTGTGCCGCCCGGGCCGATCACCGCCGGCTTGTCGGGATTGCGGTCCAGATTGTCCCACAGGATGGCCGAACAATTGGCGTGCGCGGCCTTGTCGAAGCCGATCTCCGCAGCGCCGGGCGTGTCGTCGCCCACCGGGTCGACGATGGCGTCCGGAGACGCTGCCTTTTCCGCCTCGTAACGCGCCATGAATTGCGGCGCGATGGTGCGCAGCCGGTCCATGTCGACCCGGCCGGAACGGGTCATGTAGTCGAAGGCGAAATCGAGCGGCGCAAGGTCCATCTTGCCGGCAAAGCCGTCATACCAGGCTGCCGACGTGTTGGCGGCGTCGACGATCTTGCGGGCGATGGGCTGGCGCTCTTTCTGGTAGACCGCCAGCGCCTCATCGACATCGCTGTAGGCTGCCAGCGACCGGACGAGCGCGATCGCGTCCTCCATCGCAAGGCGCGTGCCCGAGCCGATCGAAAAGTGCGCCGTATGCACCGCATCGCCCAGCAGCACATGCCGCCCGGCCACCCAGTTCTTGCACCACAGCCGCGGGAACCGCCGCCACATAGACTTGTTGGTCACCAGCGGCGCGCCCTCGAGCACGTCGGCGAAGATGTCACCGCAAAGCGCAGCGCTCTCGTCTTCGCCCATGGCGTCGAAACCATAGGCCTTGAAGGTCGGCGCGTCGCATTCGACGATGAACGTGCTGCGGTCGGGCGCAAACCGGTAGTGGTGCGCATTGAACGCGCCGCGATCGGTCGTCACGAAGCTCTGCGTCAGCGTGTCGAACGGTCGGTTTGTCCCGAACCATGCGAAATGATTGTCGAAATGTTCGATCGTCGGCTGAAACTCGCCCTCAAGCGACTGCCGCACGAGCGAGTTGAGCCCGTCCGCGCCGACGATCAGATCGGCGTCCAGTTCGTCCAGTGCCGCCACCTGGTGCGAAAAGCGCATCTCGATGCCGAGCGCGTCGGCATGCTTGCGCAGGATCTCGTTGAGTTCGAGCCGCCCGACCGCCGAAAAGCCGACGCCGTCGAGGACCACCCGTCCGCCGGGCAGGTTGAGCGTCATGTTCTGCCACCGCTCCATGTGCGGAGTCACCAGATCATGAATGTCGGGATCGTCGGCCTTCAGGAAGTCGAGCGCTTCGTCGGAAAAGACGACGCCAAAGCCGAACGTGGCTCCCACCGGGTTCTGCTCGGTCACGCGCACGCGGACATCGGGCATCAGGCGCCGCATCAGGATCGCCGTATAGAGCCCGGCCGGCCCTCCACCCAGAATCTCGACCTTCGACAAACCGCCCATGATCCTCCCTTCCCTCTCGACAAGCGTGAAGCGGGAAGATACAGAGATTTGCATATCATGCAATAGCTTTCTTATTATGAAATCATGACAAGACCAATCCACCGTATTTCCGTCCGTGTCAGCTTCGGTGACTGCGACCCGGCGGGCATCGCCTACTATCCGAACATCCTGTCCTGGCTCGACCGCGCCTTTCACGACTGGCTGTGGGGTTTCGGCGGTCACGATGCGCTGTGCCGGAAGCTCGATGCGGTCGGCATCGGACTGATGGACGTATCGGCCAGGTTCGTCCGGCCCATTCGCAATGGCGACGATCTGACGGTCGCGCTGACCATCGAAAACTGGCAAACCAAGGCGGTCGCGATCGATTATGAGGTGCGGGCGGGAGATCGGCTCATGGCAACGGGGAGGGAAACCCGGGGACTGTTCGCCAAGACCAAAGCCGGTATGATCGCCACCCAACTGGCACCGCTGCGCGCAATCCTGGAAAACCATGGCGATCACGGACAATAAGACCAAGGGAACCGAACACACCGGCGGCATCCAGTCGCTCGATGCGGCACTGCGCCTGCTGCAGGCCATGGCCGGCTATGGCCGCGCCGTCTCGCTGTCGGAGATCGCGCGCGACTGCGACATGCCGCTCTCCAAGGCACACCGCTACCTGGCCTCCTTCATCCATGCCGGTCTGGTCGAGCAGGCAGGCCGTTCGGGCAAATATGATCTGGGCGCGGGCGCGGCGAAACTGGGTCTTGCGGCCATTGCGCGCTACGACTTCGTCAACCGGACGGCCGAGGCGCTGCCCGAACTGTGTGAGGAGACAGGGCTGACCGGTCTTTTGTCCGTCTGGGGCGACCAGGGTGCCACCGTTGTCAGGTGGGAGCGCACGGCCTCGCCGACGATCACCTCGATGGGCCTTGGCACGACCCTGCCGCTGCTCAACTCGGCCACGGGCCGTGCATTTCTCGCATGGGCCCCGCCGCGCCTCATCCAGCCCATGCTGGACCTCGAACTGCGACAGGCCAAGCGTCATCCAAGGCTGTTTCAGGACCTCGATATCAGTGCCCGGGGCCTGGCAGCGCTCAGAGAAAAAATGCGACGCCGTGGCTACGCCAGCGTCGACAGCCGGTTCATTCCCGGCCTCGTCGCGATCGCGGCACCCATTTTGGACTGGCAGGACCAAGCACAGGCGGTGGTGACGCTGATCGGCACCGATGCCGGCCTGATGGATGCACAGTCCGACGCTGTGACGAGACTCGTCGCCTTCGCTGCCGACCATTCGCTGGCCGAACCAGGTCATTGACGGCCGACGACAGCGCGTCGATCGGGATCAGGCTCACCGCCAAACATTGATACCGGTCGCGGCGGCCGGTACTGCTGGATGTGCAGATTGGCTGTTCGGGCAACTTCGGAGTTGATGCGGGCCGGTAACCGGACTAGCGTGGCTGCGATGGTTCGTGCGGGCTGAGCGTGTCCGTAGGATGAAAAGGGAACACGGTGAGGAGGAGCCGCAAGGGCGCCGAATCCGTGACTGCCCCCGCAACTGTGAGCGGAGAGCGACCCCCACCAATGCCACTGGCCGGCATCGTCCGTCCGGGAAGGCGCGGGGAAGCGAGGAACCGCAAGTCAGGAGACCTGCCATCATGGTTTCACTCGAACCGGACGGGGATGTCCGGAGGAGAGACGCATGATGAAACGATCTGGTGCCCTGCGCCGCCCATCACGGTCTTTGCCCTCCGCCCCGCGGAGCAGCCGATGGGCGATCAATCCAACCACAAGATAACCGTATGCGTCTCGTGCCGTCACAAGAGCGGTGAGCAAGACGCCCAATGCCGGCCCGGCCTTGAGCTGATCACGCGCCTGCGCGACGCGATGGCCCTTGCGGGCGATGCCATCGGCGCCGACTTCGAGATCTCGGGCACGGTCTGCATGGCCGGCTGCGACCGGCCATGCACGGTTGCCTATTTCGGCTCGCACAAGGCCACCTATCTGTTCGGCGACATCGACGCCGACGCAAACATTGACGATCTTGTCGCGTTTGCACGCCAATATGCATCGCTCGACGATGGCTGGTGCTCGTCCACCACCCGACCGCCGGGCCTGTCGGACAAGACTTTGGCGCGTGTTCCCGCCGCGCTCGTGATTGCCGAAGCGGGTGTATCGGTCCAATGATGCGCCAGGCTGCCGCTCTCGACATACGCGACGTCGGCTACTGGCCGAGCGGAAGAAGTCCGGCCGACGCCCTGGTCTCCGACATCAGCTTTGCCGTTGGCGCTGGCGAATGCGTCGCGCTGGTCGGCCCCAACGGCGCGGGCAAGACCACGCTCGTCCGGATGATCGCCGGCCTTGCCTTGCCATGCGCCGGCATGATCACGATCGATGGTCGGTCCGTTTCGGCGATGAGCTTTGCCGAGCGGGCGCAGCGCATCGCCTATGTCGGCCAGACCGACGAACCTGACGGCCGGCTGAGCGTCGCCGACTATGTGGCGCTCGGCCTTGTCCCTCATGCGCGGCTGTTCGCCGGCGACACCGGGCGACACGAGGCCTGGCGAGCCTGCGAAGCGGTCGGGCTTGGTGGCCTTGCGGAAAGGCGGATCGACCGGCTTTCGGGCGGCGAGCGGCAGCGAGCCAAGATTGCGCGCGCCATGTGCCAGAAGCCGTCGCTCCTGGTTCTGGATGAGCCGACCAATCACCTCGACCCTCAGGCCCGCGGCGAACAGCTTGCCATCGTCGCGTCTATGGGCATTCCGGTCATCGCCGCGCTTCACGATCTCACCCTGATCGATGCCTTTGCCGACAAGGTCGCGATTCTCGCCGACGGGCGCCTGCGTGCCTTTGGGACTCCCGGCGAAACGCTGTCGACCGCCAATGTCCGCGACGTCTTCGGCGTCGACATGCTCCGGCTCAAACACCCCGAACGCGACTATCATCTGCCGACGCTGGATATTCCGCTTCCGCGACCAATCCCCAACTCCGCAATGCCCAACTGAAAGATGGAGACGTTTTTGATGAAACGACTGCTCACCTCCCTGTTCTTCGCCGCGCTGGCGTCGCCGGCCGTGGCTTTCCCGGTGACCGTGGACAGCTGCGGCACGCCAGTCACCTTCGAGGCCGCGCCCGAACGCATGGTCGTGCACGACATCAACATGGCCGACATGGCGTTTGCGCTGGGCCTACAGGACCGCATGGTCGGCGTGACCGGCATCACCGGCTGGTACAAGACCAGCGCCGAGTTCGACGAGCGGCGGGGCGACATTCCCGAACTCGCGCCGAAATACCCGACGATGGAGAACCTTGTCGCCGCCGAGCCCGACCTTTTCTTTGCCGGCTGGTATTACGGCATGCGCCCCGGCGGCGAAGTAACGCCGGAAACGCTAGGGGCACAAGGCGTCAAGACGCTGGTGCTTTCGGAAAGCTGCATCCATCTCGACGAAGATCAGCCGGCTGCGTCGATGGACCTTCTCTTCGACGATACGTTGCGCCTGGGCACCGTTTTCGGCAAGCAGGCCGAGGCGCAGGCGCTTGTCGATGGCTGGACTTCCAAGCTCGAGACAATCCGGCAATCGGTGCCCGAGGGTGAAGCCACACGGGTGTTTCTCTACGATTCCGGCGAAGACCAGCCGTTCACGGCGGGCAAATATGCCATCACCACCGCAATGATCGAGGCGGCCGGCGGCACCAACGTGACCGGCAACATGGAGACAAGCTGGGGGCGCACATCGTGGGAGGCCGTTGCCGCCGCCAATCCCGAATTCCTCATCCTTCTCGATTATCAGGGTGGCGACGGCGCCGAGGGCCTTTTGGCTTTCCTGAAGGCACATCCTGTCATGTCGCAGACCGATGCCGTGAAAAACGAGCGCTACGTGCCACTGCGATACGAGGAACTCACGCCGGGTCCGGCAAACATCGACGCGATCGAGAAAATCGCCGCTGCGATCCAGGGCGGTGCGTCCTAGGCGATGCAGCGATCATCGGCGTGGCTCTTGCCGGGACTGGGGCTGCTTTTAGCCCTGGTCGTGGTCGCAATTGCGGTCGGCTCCACGCCGATTCCCGTCAGCACTGTCTTTGACGCGCTCTCGCGTTCGCTGACCGGGGCCTATGGCGATGCCGGCCCATCGCCCATCGACCGGATCGTTGTCGATCTCAGGCTGCCGCGCGCGCTGCTCGCTGTTATGGTCGGTGCCGGGCTTGGCGTGGTTGGCTGCCTCCTGCAAACCGTGACACGCAACGATCTGGCCGATCCGTTCCTGTTCGGCCTGTCGTCGGGCGCCGCAGCCGGCGCGGTTCTCGTCATCACCGTGACCGGCGATGTGCTCGGCATCTGGACGCTGCCGCTGGCGGCCTTTGTCGGCGGAATGCTCGCCTCGGCGATCGTGCTGGTCCTGGTCTCGCGCCTGCGCGATCAGGGACCGGCCAGATTGGTCCTTGCGGGTCTTGCCGTGTCGTTCCTGTTCATGGCGGTTACGAACTATCTCGTCTTTGCCGGCGATCAGCGGGCGGCACATTCGGTTCTGTTCTGGACGCTCGGAGGTCTGGGCTTGGCGCGTTGGGATCTTCTGCCGATAGCGCTTGTCGGCGCGGTCGTGATCTTTGTCTTTGCGCAGGTCAGCTATCGTCGCTTTGACGCGCTCCTCGCCGGTGACGACACGGCCAGGACATTGGGCGTGAACGTCGATGCGATGCGCAGGCTCACCTTCCTGGTGTGTGCCTTTGCAACGGCCGCCTTTGTCTCGATCAGCGGTGTGATCGGCTTTGTCGGCCTGATGGTCCCACACCTCGCACGCGGGATCGTCGGGCCGATGCACAAGGGGCTGATCATCATGTCCGCGATTATCGGCGCATGTCTGCTGCTAGCCAGCGACATCGTGGCACGCACCCTGCTGATGCCGCAGGAACTGCCGATCGGGATCGTCACGACCGCCGTGGGCTCAGTCTTCGTTCTGGGACTGCTGAGGCGGCTCTAGTCTTCTTCGTTGCTCACACGCGGTCGACGGGGACCATCCGCCCTAAGCCGGACGGCACGCAGCGCACAGGCCGCGCAGTTCGACCGCCGACTTCTCCAGAACGAAGCTGGCGTCCTGCGCCAATCCGGTCAGGCGCCGCGCCAGCGCATTGTCGGCGATCTCGATCACGCTCCCGCAATCGTCGCAAATCATGAAGGCCGTGAACTGATGGCCGTCACATCCCGGGTGACGGCACGCCACGAACGCATTGAGGCTTTCGAGCCGGTGGACGAGACCAAACTCGACCAGCTTGTCCAGCGCGCGATACACCTGAAGCGGCGCACGAAGACCGTCATCACGCAACCGGTCCAGGATCGTGTAGGCGCTCAGCGGGCCGTCCGCCTTGGACAGGGCGCCCATCACCAGGGCCTGGTTCTTCGTCAGAGCCTCGGAGGCATGGCCATGTTGCATCCCGATTATCCTTTCACGCCTTGGCGCGGCTGGGTCGCCGGATGAACGCCCGGACGGGTCAAGCGGCGCCGGATCGGAACCAGCGACAAAAGGAAGAAGCCAAGTGACGCCACGACGATGCTCGGGCCCGACGGCGTGTCCCATTCCAGCGATCCGAACAGCCCGGCGACAACGGATGCTGCGCCGATGAGCGCGGCGAGAACGGCCATCTGCTCGGGCCCGGTGGCAAAGCGGCGTGCGGTCGCGGCCGGGATGATCAGCATGGCTGTGATCAGCAGCACGCCCACAATCTTCATGGCGATCGCGATCACCGCAGCCATCAGCAGCATGAAGATGATGTTGGCACGGGCCGGATTCATGCCCTCGGCTTCGGCCAGTTCGCTGTTGACGGTCGCCGCAAACAGCGGGCGCCAGATCGTGGCGAGGATCGCCAGAACGACCGCGCCGCCAAGCCAGATGGTGGCCAGGTCCGACTTGGAGACCGCCAGGATATCGCCGAACAACAGCCCCATAAGGTCGAAACGCACCCAGGTCATGAAGGCCAGGACGACCATGCCGAGCGCCAGCGAAGCATGTGCCAAAAGGCCGAGCAGTGCGTCCGCCGACAAGGTCGCGCCGCGCTGAAGCAGCAACAAGGCGATCGACACGCAGGCCGACACCGCAAAAACGGCGACGGTGACATTGACCTCGAAAAGAAAGGCCAGCGCGACGCCCAGAAGAGCCGCGTGGGACAGCGTATCACCGAAATAGGCCAGCCGGCGCCAGACGATGAAACAGCCCAGTGGACCCGCGACCAAGGCGACACCGATGCCGGCGACGAGCGCGCGGGTGAAAAAGTCATCGAGCATCGCCGTCTTCCTCATTGTGCAGCACATCGGGGCCCGGATGGTGTCCGTCGCCGGGGTGGCAATGGTCCGTGATCGTGCCGTCGGCATGCTGCACGCGCCCATCGGGCAGATGCGTGTGGTCGTGGCTGTGCTCGTAGACAGCCAGTGTCGAGGCCGCGCGGGCGCCGAACAAGGCCTTGTACTCGTCGCTCGATGCGACGGCCGTCGGCGTCCCCGAACAGCACACATGGCCATTGAGACAAATCACGCGATCCGTTGCTGCCATGACGACGTGCAGGTCATGAGAGATCAGCAAGACGCCGCAATTGAGCCGGTCACGGATGGACTTGATCAGCTCATAGAGCGCGATCTCGCCGGTGAAATCGACGCCCTGCACAGGCTCGTCCAAGACCAGAAGACCCGGTTTGCGGGCAATGGCGCGCGCCAGCAGCACCCGTTGGAATTCGCCGCCGGAAAGGGTCCGAACTTCAGCACGGACCAAATGGCCAACGCCGGTGGCCTCCAGCGCGTCTGCGGCCTCGTCCCTGCTGATCGGGCCTGTCAGGCGCAGGAAGCGGTCAACGGCCAAGGGCAGCGTCCAGTCGATGGCCAGCGCTTGCGGCACATAGGCGATCCGAAGGTCCTGCCGTCTGACGGCGGACCCTTCGTCGGGCGCAAGGATACCCAGCGCCATCTTCGCGGTTGTCGACTTGCCCGATCCGTTGGGGCCGATCAGCGTGACGATCTCGCCGGGATCGACCGTGCAGCTCACCCCACGCACCAGCCATCGGCCGTCGCGGTAGATACCCGCGCCATCCAGCGTCACAAGTGGTTCAGCTCGTTTCAACATCGGTTCGAAGCATCAAGCTCGCATGATCGCCACAATCGGTGCAAAACCGGTTGCGATGGTATCGCACACGTTATACTATTACACAATCTCGTTGTGAGGGAGCCCCCTCGCCACACCGGTTCAACAGGGAGAACAATATGCGCCTTGCGAAATCAACCCTTCTGGCTTCCACATTGCTGACCTTGTCGGCGGCCACCGCTCAGGCGGAGATCAATGTGGTTGCCTCCATCAAGCCGATCCATTCGCTTGTTGCCGGGGTCATGGAAGGCGTCGGTGAGCCGGGCCTGATCGTCCAGGGCGCCGGTTCACCGCACACCTATGCGATGCGTCCTTCCGAAGCGACGATGCTGCAGTCCGCCGATGTCGTTTTCTGGGTCGGCCATGAACTGGAGGCCTTCCTGGAAGGCGCGCTTGAGAACATTGCAGCCGATGCAAAGACCGTCGAGCTGATGGACGCCCATGATCTGGTCAAGCTGGAGTTCCGCGAAGGCGGCGCCTTTGAAGCCCATGATCACGGCGACCATGACGACCACGCCCATGATCATGGCGACGATCACGCCCATGACCATGGCGCAGAAAAGGCCGAGGCCGGTCACGATCATGATCATGATCACGATCACGCCGAAGAGACCGCGGAAGCCGGCCATGACCACGACCATGACCACTCGCACGAAACAGCGGAACACGATCATGACCATGGCGAGGAGACGGCCGAGGCTGGTCACGACCATGATCATGATCATGGGCACAGCCATGACGGTGCCGATCCCCACATCTGGCTTGATCCGATGAACGCCAAGGCGCTTGTCCATGAGATCGAAGAGGCGCTCGTCGAAGCCGATCCCGCCAATGCCGCGACCTATGAAGCCAATGCTGAGGCTCTGGAGGCCAGGCTCGATTCCCTGATCGCAGACGTTGAGACCGAGTTGGCCGGGCTTTCGGATCAGGGCTTCGTCGTCTTCCACGATGCATACCACTATTTCGAAAACCGGTTTGACCTTGAGGCCGCCGGCGCGATCACGGTGTCGCCCGAGGTCATGCCCGGCGCGGAACGCATCGGAGAGCTGCGCGAGACCGTCCAGAACGCCGGCGCCGCTTGTGTCTTTTCGGAGCCGCAGTTCGAGCCGCAACTGGTGTCGACAGTGATCGAGGGAACATCGGCGAAATCCGGCGTACTCGACCCGCTCGGCGCGGAACTCGAAAACGGCCCCGATCTCTATTTCCAGCTGATCCGCAACATGACGACATCCTTCAAGGACTGCCTGACACCGGCAAGCTGACGCTCATCGGCGTCCATCATCGACGGGCGGCAATCGCCGCCCGTTTTTCCGACCTTCAGATGTAATGTGATAACATATGACCGACTCCCGCCTTCCCGTCACGGTCCTGTCCGGCTTTCTCGGCGCCGGCAAGACGACACTGCTCAACCGCGTTCTGAACAACCGCGAGGGGCGCCGGGTGGCGGTCATCGTCAACGACATGTCCGAGGTCAACATCGACGCCGACCTGGTGCGTGCCGACACCGAATTGTCGCGCACGGATGAAACGCTGGTCGAGATGTCGAACGGGTGCATCTGCTGCACGCTGCGTGACGATCTTCTGGCAGAGGTTCGCCGTCTAGCCAGCGAAGGGCGCTTCGACTACCTCTTGATCGAGTCAACCGGCATTTCCGAACCGTTGCCCGTCGCCACGACGTTCGATTTTCGGGACGAGGACGGCCAGAGCCTTTCGGACGTTGCCCGGCTCGACACGATGGTCACCGTTGTCGATGCGGTGAACCTTTTGCGCGACTATTCCAGTCACGATTTCCTGCATGACCGCGGCGAGGTGATGGGCGAGGAGGACGAGCGCACGCTGGTGCACCTCTTGACCGACCAGATCGAGTTTGCCGATGTGATCATCCTCAACAAGGTCGATGATGCCGAGCCGCACCAAGTGGACGCTGCGCGCAAGATCATCCGAAGCCTCAATGCCGATGCGCGCATCATCGAAACGAGCTACTCGGACGTCGGCGCCGAAGCGATCCTCGATACCGGCCTGTTCGATATCGACAAGGCGCACGAGCATCCCATGTGGGCAAAGGAACTGTACGGCTTTGCCGACCATGTTCCCGAAACCGAGGAATATGGCGTCACCTCCTATGTCTATCGCGCCCGCCGGCCGTTCGACCCGCAAGCCATCTATGCCCTCCTGAACGGCGACATGCCCGGCGTGATCCGTGCCAAGGGACATTTCTGGATCGCGACGCGCCCGGACGTGGTTGCCGAGTTCTCGCTGGCCGGGGCGCTGTCCAGCGTTGCGCCGCTTGGCATGTGGTGGGCGTCGGTACCCCGGGACAAATGGCCCGATCAGGACATCATGACCCGCTACATGAAGTCGCACTGGCAGGAGCCCTGGGGCGACCGGCGCCAGGAGATCGTCTTCATTGGCTCGGGGATCGACTGGTCGTGGCTCAAGGCGCGGCTCGATGCGGCGCTCTGTTCAGAGAAGCTTGCGGCATTGCCGGACGACCTTGCCAGCCTCGCGAGCCTTCCTGACCCGTTCCCTTCCTGGCGCCGTCAGGCCGCGGCCTGAGGCGACAAGGCGGCAAAGCCGGTGTTCGCGGTGACTGCAGTATTGGCGGTTGCCGCACCCTCCATGGGCCGGTCAGTCGTTTTTGCTCGGCGCCTGCCCCAGTGATTCGCGCAGGATCACGTTCGTATCCAGGCAATGGCTGGCCACCGCCATGTCCGGTTCCATGGACGCAACGAGCAGTTCCGCAGCGAGCGCGCCCATTCGCCTGTGAGGGACATGGACCGTCGTCAGCGCGGGCTGGGCGACCTGAGCAAGTTCGATATCGTCAAAGCCGGTGATCGACACGTCACCGGGCACCGACATCCCCGATGCCCGCGCACCCTTCAGCGCGCCGACCGCCAGAACATCGTTGCCGCAGATCACCGCGGTCGGTCTTTCTTCGTCTTCCATCATCGACCGAAACGCTTCGGCGCCGTTTTCGATCGAATAGTGCGTCTCGATGATGCGGATGGCGCTGGCCGGGATGTTGCTCTCGGCCGCCGCCTCCAGCACGCCGCTCACGCGCTCGCGCGCCCGGTCATTGTTCTCGGTCGGTGCGGTGATGATACCGATGCGCCCGTGGCCGCGCGCAAGAACCTGACGCGCGAGCGCCCTCATCGCCAGCCGGTTGTCGAAGCCGACCGAAGGGAAGGCATGGTCCGGCTGGTAACTCCATGCAACGACGGTTGGGACCCCGCGCCGTTTGAGGTGCTCGTAGACGGCGTCGGTGCGATCAAATCCGATCAGCAGCAGCGCGTCGGCGCCGCGCGCCAGAAGTGTCCTGATCTGTTCCTCTTCCAGATCGGGCCGATAGGAGGAACTGGCGACCAGAAGCGTGAAGCCCCGTTTGCCCAGTTCTTCCTGCAGGGCCTGGAGCCCGCGGGCGAAGATGGCGTTTTCCATGGTTGGAATGATCGCGCCGACCGTGTTGGTCCGCTTTCCGGCCATGACCTTGGCGCCGAAATTTGGCGCATAGCTGAGCTGACGGACGACATCGAGAACCCGTCTGCGCGTCTTTTCGCTGACGCGGTCCGGCGTGTTCAGACAGCGCGACACCGTCGCCGTCGAGACGCCGGCCTTCCGGGCGACGTCATTGATCGTCGCTGACGCCAAAGTGCGATCCGCCCCTTTCACTATCCCGCTCAAACACCGAGCCTTTTCGGCTCCGGCCACCCGGTATCCGGTTAACGATCTCAATCCAGGAGAACAAGAAGATTGATTAATGCAACCGCTTGCATTATGCAATGTAAGCGCTTACACTGCGCGACAGCTGCTTGGGAGGGCTGCTGCATGTTCCTGACAATCGCTTGCGTGGTCTTCTCGGTCTTCGTCGCGAACGTGGCTTTGGGAGCGGCTGATCTCACAACATTTCTCAATGACGTTGGCGAGATGATCGTCCTGTTCATCGCGTCGCTGTTTTTCGTCGTGGCGATCCTCAAACGCGAGGGCGCACGTCGGCGGGATTCTGACACCGAGGTTTCGTAAGGGAGGAATATATGAAACATCGTGACAATGAACTTGCGTCGGCCGAACGGCGCAATTTCCTGAAGCTGGCCGGCATGGGCAGCTTCACCGCGGCGGTCGTCGCCGGCGCCGCCGGCACGCTCTGGTCGAGCGAAGCCGCGGCTCAAACCGCGCAGGAGGAGCGCGAACGCGAGGCTGCCGCCGAACACACGATGACGCTTGCGACCGCCTATGTGCTGGGCGCCTCACGCAGCTACCCGATCATGCAACTGGACTTGAAGGAAAACGTCCAGAACGCGACCAACGGCAAGGTCTATGTGAAACTGGCGCCGGGCGGCCAACTTGGCGCAGGCGGCGCTCTGGCCCAGGCCGTTCAAGGCGGCACCATTCAGTGCGCGCAGCACTCACTGTCCAACTTCGCACCGTTCGCAAGCGCGGTCGACCTGATCAACCTGCCCTATTTCTGCGGCTCCAACCAGCGCTTCACCAATCTGGTGACATCGGATGCGTGGAAGTCGGAAGTGCATCCGAAGATCGAGGCATCGGGCTTCAAGGCGCTGTTCTACATTGTGATCGATCCGCGCGTCGTTGCGGTCCGTGCGGGCGGCGCCGGTCCGGTCCTGTCGCCGTCCGACCTTGAAGGCATCAAGTTCCGTGTGCCGGGCTCGCAGATGCTGCAGCAATATTATCGCATGGTCGGCGCCAACCCGACCCCGGTCGCTTGGGGCGAGACACCGTCCGCGATCAAGCAGGGCGTTGCCGACGCGCTTGATCCCTCGGTCGGCGCGCTGCACGTCTTCGGCTTCTCCGACATTTTGAGCCACGTGACGTTCACCCAGGCCGTGCCGGACAGTCAGGTTTATTCGATGAACCTTGAATGGTTCAATTCGCTGCCGTCTGACGTCCAGGAAGGTCTCGAGTTTGCCGGCGATATCACCGCGCAGCAGAACCTGGCCAAGGTTCCCGGCGCACGCTCCTACGCAATGGCCGAACTGACCAAGGCCGGTGTCGAGTTCCATTCGCTGACCGAAGACCAGTTGGCCGTTTGGCAGGAAACCGGCGGCTATCAGCGCTCCGAGTGGGACCAGTTCAAGACCGACCTGGCCGGGTCGATGGACACGTTCGCCAAGCTCGAGGAAGCGGCGGGCACGCGGGGCCGCTACTACGTCCACGACGCCTGATCGATCGGCTTTCCGGCCGGCGCTGCCGCGTCGGCCGGAGAACTTTTCCGACACTGACCGAAACGGGACGCGGATGCGGAGAGCCCCGATGCTCGCCGACCGAACGGGTGATGCATGCCTGAGATGTTGAAAGCCTTGGACCGGAACGCGGAGCGCTGGGCTCTGCTGTTGTTCTACGTGATGCTTGTGGCCACCATGTTCATCGAGGTGCTGCGCCGCGAATTGCTGGCCTACTCCTCGATCTGGGGCGAAGAGATCGTCCGCTATTCGTTCATCTATCTTGCCTGGATCGGCGCCGCCGCGGCCGTGCGCGAACGCGGTCACATCCGCATCGATGTGATCATGCAATATGTCGGTCCGCGCGCCAAAGCGCTGCTCTACATCTTCGGCGATCTGGTCATGGGCGTCATCGCCGTGATCGCTTTCTACTGGTCGCTCGAAGCGGTGCTGGTCTCTGCCAAGTTCGGCTCGGTGACCCACGGGCTGCGCATCTCGCAGGTCTGGTTCCTGTCGGCGGTTCCCATTGGTTTCGCGTTGGTGCTCTTCCGGCTCGCGCAATCCCTTCTTCGTGACCTCAAAGACCTTCGCGACGGCCGGCCCGTCTACGAAGGCGACAAGCTGTTCGACTGAGGGGGCGGCCATGCTTTGGAATCAACTGCAAAACCAGACTGTCGAGCTTGGCTGGGATTTCTACGGCCCGGTTCTGCTCTTCGTCGTGCTGGTCGCCCTGGCCGTTCCCGTCTGGGCCGCCATAGGTGCCGCCGCCGTGCTCATGCTGTTGTGGTCCGGCGCGCTACCGCTGTCGCTGGTCGGCGAAAGCCTGTTTCACGGCATCGACCATTTCGCGCTGACCGCCGTCCCGCTCTTCATCCTGACGGGCGACGTTCTGGTCCGCACGGGCCTGTCGAAGAAGTTTCTCGATGTCGCAGAAGCGCTGACCCAATTCGCCAAGGGCGGGTTCGGTTCGGCGACGGTTCTGGTCTGCGGCATGTTCGCAGCCATCTCGGGATCGGACGCAGCGGGCGCCGCCGCCGTCGGGCGGATGACCATCGATCGTCTCGTCGAGTCGGGCTATCCGCGGCCCTATGCCTGCGCGCTGGTCGCCGCCGGCGCCTGTACCGGCATCCTGATCCCGCCCTCCATCGCTTACATAATCATCGGCCTCGTGCTCGGCATTTCGGCATCGACGCTGTTCCTCGCCGCGGTCATTCCGGGGCTTGCGATCCTTGTTTCGATCCTGGCGACCAATGTCATCATGAACCGGCTCTATGGCTGGGAGGGCGGCGGCAACATCACCTTCGCCGAATGGACCAGCAATCTCGCCCGGTCGCTCAAGTCCGGCTGGTATGCCTTCATCGTCCCCGGCATCATCTTCTATGGCATCTTCTCGGGCCGGCTGACGCCGACCGAGGCCGGCGCGGTCGCCGTCGTCGTGACCATCGCCATGGGCTTCATGCTGGGCACGCTCAAGCTCTCTGACTTCCCGGCGATGCTCGTCAGCTCCGCCAAGGTGAACGGCGTCATCCTGCCGATCATCGCCTTCTCGCTGCCGTTGGCGCAGGCGCTGGCCATCCTCGGCGTCCCGCAGGGCTTCGTGGCGGCTGCCACGTCGGTCAGCAATGAGCCATGGGTCCTGATCCTGATGATGGTCGGCATCCTGATCGCTGCGGGCTGCGTCATGGAGACCACGCCGAACATCGTGATCCTGGCGCCGATCCTGAAGCCCCTCGCCGACAGCATCGACATGAACGAGATCCAGTTCTGCATCATGATGATCACGGCCCTGGGCGTCGGCTTCATCACGCCCCCGCTGGGACTGAACCTTTTCGTCGTGTCCGGCATCACCGGCGAGTCCATCCTCAAGATCGCCTACCGGGCCGTGCCGTTCGTCCTGTTCATGCTGATCGTCACGCTGCTGATCGCCTATGTGCCCGCAATTTCGGTCACGTTGCTTCCAGAGAACTTCAGATAGGACCGACGAATGTCACGCGAGTACCTCAAGCGGGCAACGCTGACGCCCGAAAGCGATGCCACCGAGACGCAGGAGATTGTCCGCGGCATCCTCAAGGACATCGAGGAAGGCGGCGACGAAGCGGCAATGCGCTATGCCGCCAAGTTCGACAAGTACGATGGCAGTGTCCTGCTCACCGCCGAGGAAATCGCCGCGGCTTCCGCGCAGGTTCCCGAAAAACTCAGGCAGGACATCGAGTTCGCCCATGCCAATGTGAAGCGGTTTGCCGAAGCCCAGAAGCAGACGATCGCCGACTTCGAGACCGAGATCATTCCGGGTCTCGTGGCGGGCCAGAAGAGCATCCCGGTCAAGGCCGCCGGTTGCTATGTGCCCGGTGGCCGCTATGCCCATATTGCCAGCGCAATCATGACCGTCACCACGGCCAAGGTCGCCGGCTGCGAGCATATCGTCGCCTGCTCGCCGCCCCGGGCCGGCGTCGGTATCGCACCCTCAATCATCTACGCCGCCCACATTTGCGGCGCCGACCGGATCATGGCGATGGGCGGTGTGCAAGGCGTCGCAGCGATGACCTTCGGTCTGTTCGGCCTGCCAAGGGCGAACATTCTTGTCGGCCCGGGCAACCAATTCGTCGCCGAGGCAAAGCGCATCCTGTTCGGCCGCGTCGGCATCGACATGATCGCCGGTCCGACCGACAGCCTGATCCTCGCCGACGCGACCGCCGACCCGATGGTTGTTGCCGCCGATCTCGTCGGGCAGGCCGAGCATGGCTACAATTCGCCGGTCTGGCTGGTCACTGATGATCGCCCGCTCGCAGAGGAAGTGATGCGGCTTGTTCCGCAGCTCATCGCCGATCTGCCCGAACTCAACAGCAAGAACGCCGAAGCCGCATGGCGCGACTATGCCGAAGTCATCCTCTGTTCGGATCGCGAAGAGATGGCCGCGACCTCCGACGAATACGCGCCCGAACATCTGACCGTTCAGGCCGAAGACCTTGACTGGTGGCTGGAGCGCCTGTCCTGCTACGGGTCGTTGTTCCTTGGCGAGGAAACGACCGTCGCGTTCGGCGACAAGGCATCGGGCACGAACCACGTCCTGCCGACATCGGGCGCCGCCAGCTACACCGGCGGCCTGTCCGTGCACAAATACATGAAGATCGTCACCTGGCAGCGGGCGACGCGCGACGGCGCCAAACCGGTCGCCGAGGCCACCGCGCGCATCTCGCGCATGGAGGGGATGGAAGGCCATGCGCGTACCGCGGACATCCGTCTGCGCAAGTACTTTCCCGGCGAGACGTTCGATCTGTCCGTCGATGGCTGATCAGGGCGGCAACAGCGATCTGTTTGGCGTGAGCGGGCGCGTTGCCTGCGTCACCGGCGCCAGCTCAGGCCTCGGCCGCCGAGCGGCCACGGTGTTGGCGCGTGCGGGCGCGTCGGTGGTCGGCGTGGCGCGCCGGGAGGACGCCCTAAGCGATTGGGAAGCCGAGACCGAGGGCCAGACGGCCAGCATCGCGTTCGACCTGGCAGACCGCGACCGGTTCGGTGACCTGGCGACCCGGATCGGCGAGCCCTTCGGCGCCCCGGACATCGTCGTACACGCGGCAGGCATCAACACCCGCGAAACCGCCGACGATGTCACGCCCGAAGGGTGGGACATCACCATGACGCTCAATCTGGCGGCGCCCTTCTTCCTCAGCCAAGCTCTGGCGCCGGCCATGGCAGGCAAGGGATGGGGACGGATCGTCAATTTCGCATCCCTGCAGAGCTATCGGGCGTTTCCGGGCGGCGTCTCCTATGGCGCGTCCAAGGGCGGCGTTGCGCAACTGACCCGCGCGCTGGCCGAAGCCTGGTCGGGCCGCGGCATCAACGTCAACGCGATCGGACCGGGCTTCTTCCACACCGAGCTCACCGCCGCCGTTTTCGATGACCCGGAGCGCGCGCAGCGCAATGCCGACCAGACCTGCATCGGGCGCAACGGCGCGCTGGAAGACATTGACGGGCCGCTGCTGTTCCTGTGTTCGTCCGCGTCCGATTTCGTGACCGGGCAGACCCTGATGGTCGATGGCGGGTTCACGGCGAAATGAAAGCGCTCGTCTACACAGGGCCGGAGGCGCTGGACTATCGCGCCGTCGCCGATCCGGAGCCGAACAGTGACGACCGGCTCGTCTCGGTGGCGAGCGTCGGCATTTGTGGATCCGACATGCACGCCTTTCTCGGGCATGACGAACGCCGGCCGGCGCCCCTCATCCTGGGTCACGAGGTGGCGGGCACGGTTGCAGACGGCGGCACGCGCGTCACCGTCAATCCGCTGGTGACCTGCGGGCGCTGCCGCTACTGCCTGCAGGGCCGCGACAATCTTTGCGTCGACCGGCAGATCATCTCGATGCCGCCGCGCGAGGGCGGCTTTGCCGAGATGCTGGCGATGCCGTCGGGCAATCTGGTCGAACTGCCGGACCACATCTCCGACGATCAGGCCGCGCTCGCCGAACCGATCGCCTGCGGATGGCACGGCGTGCGTCTTGCCCGGTCGGTGGCCGTGGAGCCGGAGCGCGCATTGGTGATTGGCGGCGGCGCCATTGGAGTGGGCGCGGCGCTGAGCCTGATCGCCCAGGGAATCGGCAGCGCAAAGATCGCGGAGCCGAACGCAACACGCCGGGACTATCTGGGAGCGATGTGCGGCCTTGAGGCGCTCGACCCGACTGACCTCTCAGACGGCGAGACCTACGATGTCGTCATCGACGCGGTCGGCATCGAGCCGACGCGCGCGCAAGCCTCCAGACACGCCGCGCCCGGCGGCGTCATTGTCCATATCGGCCTGGGATCGCCCGCCGCAGGGCTGGATGTCCGCCGGATGACGTTGCAGGAAATCACGCTGATCGGCACCTACACCTACACGGCCCAGGACTTCCGCGACACGGCGCAGGCCATGTTCGACGGCCGTCTCGGAGCGCTTGACTGGACCGAAAAGCGTCCGCTCTCGGAGGGCGCGCGCGCCTTTGCCGACATCCGGGAAGGCCGCGTCGCGGCCCCCAAGATCATTCTCAAGCCATGACGCCAAGGAGACGAAAATGTCCGAAATCCCCCATCTTCTGGTCCATGAACATGCCGACAATGTCGGCGTGGTCGTGGTCGAAGGGCTGACCGCCGGCACCGACATGCTGTGCTGCGTGACCCACGACAATTCGACATTCCGTCTGACCGCCGGCGCCGACGTTCCGATCGGCCACAAGATCGCGCTCAAGGACCTCGGAGAGGGCGACACCGCCATCAAATATGGTGAGGACATCGGCAAGATCATCGCCGAAATCCCCAAGGGCGGTCACGTCCACACCCACAACTGCAAGACCAAGCGCTGGTAAGGATTGCGACCATGGCATCGAAACACGCAAACATGACATTCAAGGGCTACCGGCGCGAGAACGGGCGGGTGGGCGTGCGCAACCACGTGCTGATCCTGCCGGTGGACGACATCTCCAACGCGGCCTGTGAGGCGGTCGCCAACAATGTGAAAGGCACACTCGCCATTCCGCACGCCTATGGGCGATTGCAGTTCGGCGAGGATCTGGAGCTGCACTTCCGCACCATGATCGGCACCGGCTCGAACCCCAACGTGGCCGCCGTCGTCGTCATCGGCATCGAACCGGGCTGGACCAGGCGCATCGCAGACGGAATCCGCGAGACGGGCAAAAAGGTGGCCGAGTTCTCGATCGAACAGAAGGGCGACTTCGAGACGATCCGCGCCGCGAGCTGGGCCGCCAAGGAGTTCGTCCACTGGGCGACCGAGCTGGAGCGCGAGGAATGCTCGGTCTCCGATCTCTGGGTCTCGACCAAATGCGGCGAGAGCGACACGACGACGGGGCTGGGATCGTGCCCGACGGTCGGCAACATGTACGACAAGCTGCTGCCGGAGGGCATCACCGGCTTTTTTGGCGAGACGTCCGAAATCACCGGCGCCGAGCACATCTGCCAGAAGCGGGCGATCAACGAGGAGGTCGGAGAACGCTGGTACAAGATGTGGAAGGCCTATCAGGACGAGGTGATCTTCGCCCACCAGACCGATGACCTGTCGGACAGCCAACCGACCAAGGGCAACATCGAAGGCGGCCTGACGACCATCGAGGAGAAGGCGCTCGGCAATCTCGAAAAGATCGGGCGGACATCGCAGTACATCGACATTCTCGATCCGGCCGAGATGCCGAAATCGGGCAACGGGCTCTATTTCATGGATTCGTCCTCGGCAGCGGCCGAGTGCGTGACGCTGATGGCCGCCGGCGGCGCGGTCATACACACCTTCCCCACCGGTCAGGGCAATGTGGTCGGCAATCCGATCGTGCCCGTCATCAAGATCACGGCCAACCCGCGCACCGTGCGGACGATGGGCGAGCATGTCGATGTCGACGTGTCGGGTGTCCTGCGCCGCGAGATGACCATCGACGAGGCCGGAGACGAACTGATCGACATGATCCGCCGCACCGCCAATGGCCGCAACACCGCTGCCGAGGCGCTTGGTCACCGGGAGTTCTCGATGACGAAGCTGTACCGCAGCGCCTAGGCAGCGGGGCTCCGTTCACGCCCATGGCTGAACCGACCGAAAGGCTCTCGATCGACGCGGCAACCGGGCTGATGGAACGCGCGCTGCGACATGTCGGCGTTCCGGCCGAGACGGCGGCATCCGTCGCGGCCGCGCTTGTCGCGGCCGAGGCCGAGGGTCAGCGGGGCCACGGCTTTTCCCGCCTTGCCGACTATGTGGCGCAGGTGCGCAGCGGCAAGATCAAGGCCGGTGCGGCTCCGAGCCTTGTACACACGGCCCCTGCCGCCGTGCGGGTCGATGCGGGCTACGGCTTCGCCTATCCGGCGTTGGATATGGCGATCCCCGCCCTCGCCCGACTTGCGCATGAGTTCGGATGCGCATCGGCCTCGATCGTCCGGTCGCATCATTGCGGTGCTCTGTCGGTCCAGGTCGAGAAGATCGCCAAGCGCGGTCTTGTCGGGCTCATGGTCGCCAACGCGCCGGCGGCGATCGCACCATGTGGGTCTGCCGAGCCCGTCTACGGGACCAATCCGATCGCCTTTGCGGCGCCGCGCGCGAACGCCGACCCGCTGGTCATCGACATGTCCCTGTCGCGGGCGGCACGCGGCAAGGTGATGCACGCGAAAAAGACCGGACAACCCATTCCCGGCGACTGGGCTCTTGACCGCGACGGCAACCCGACGACCGACGCCGAAGCGGCACTGGCCGGAAGCCTGATCCCGATCGGCGGTGCAAAGGGCGCGGCGCTGGCCCTTTTGGTCGAGATCCTCGCCGGGCCGATGACCGGCGCCAATTTCAGCCGTGAGGCAGGCTCGTTCTTCACCGCCGACGGGCCGGCGCCAGGGACGGGCCAGTTCCTGATGGCTCTCAAGCCGCCCGATGATGTGGATTTCGCAAGCCGCGTCGAAGCGCTGCTCGGCGCCATCACCGCGCTTGATGGCGCCCGGCTGCCGGGAAGCGGACGGACGGAGCGGCTTCGGCAGGCCCGGCGGGAGGGGATCGAGGTGGCCCGAGCCTATCTCGCTTCGGCCCACAGCCTGGCCGAAGCAGACGCATGAACTCAGCAATGATGAAGGGAGATGACCGTGTACCAGACCATTCTCATTCCGGTCGCGCTGGACCATGAGGGCCTCCTCGACCGGAAGATCGACATCGCGCGCAAACTGCTGGCAGGCGGCGGCCGCATAACCCTCCTGACGGTTCTCGAGAACGTGCCCGGCTTTGTCTCAGAGTTCGTGACCGTGAAGTCGGACAACCACATTACGGCCATGGTGGGCGAGCGGCTGGGCAAGGTGGTGGGCGATGCGCCCGACATGGGTTACGAGGTGCTTCTGGGCAAGCCGGGCGTGATGATCAGCCGGTTCGCCAAAGAGAACGCCATTGAGCTCATCATCGTTGGCTCGCACGAACCCGGCGTCGAGGACTATTTCCTCGGCTCGACCGCGGCGCGCGTCGCACGTCGGGCGCCCTGCTCGGTGATGATCGTCCGATGAAGACCATTGATCTCTCCCCGGGATCGCTGCGCGCATGATATCGATCCGGCCATGGACACGCGCCCAGGATCTGAAGGCTGCGCTGCCCCGCTATCTGCCCGGCTTTCTTGTCTCTGCCGTGATCGCCGTCGCAGCGCAGTTCATGACGGAGCACTACGGCGCGCCGGCCATGCTGATGGCGCTGCTGCTCGGCATGGCATTTCACTTCCTCGCCGAGGAAGGACGCTGCGTCGAAGGGATCAATCTGACGGCGAAGACGGTGCTGCGGATCGGCGTGGCGCTTCTGGGCGCCCGCATCAGCGTTGAGCTGTTGGTCGCGCTCGGCCCGGAACTGATCGGGCTTGTCGCCGCCGGCGTTGCGCTGACCATTGTCTTCGGCGTCGCGTTCAGCCGGCTGTTCAAGCAGGACCTGAACTTCGGACTTCTGACCGGCGGCTCTGTCGCCATCTGCGGTGCCTCGGCGGCGATGGCGATCTCCGCTGTCTTGCCGAAGCATGAGCAGTCCGAACGCAATCTCATCTTCACCGTGCTCGCGGTGACCGTGATGAGCACGATCGCGATGATCGCCTATCCGATCCTCACCGCGCTCCTGCGCTTCGACCACATTGCGAGCGGCGTGTTCCTGGGCGGCACGATTCACGATGTGGCGCAGGTCGTCGGCGCGGGATTTTCCGTCTCCGAGGAAGCCGGAGAGACGGCGACCCTCGTCAAGCTGATCCGCGTCAGCACGTTGGCGCCTGTGGTGCTCGTCATCTCCATCGTGATGGCCCGCCATTTCAAGGCAACCCGGTCCAGCGAGAGGCGGCCACCGCTCATCCCGTTCTTTGTCGTGATGTTTCTGGTCTTCGCGACGCTCAATTCGCTGCACCTGCTGCCGGCCTGGACCGTCACCGTGATGAGCGATCTGTCGCGCTGGGCGCTGCTGACCTCGATCGCCGCGGTCGGCATGAAGACATCGCTGCGCCGGATCATGGAGGTCGGTGGACCGGCCATCATGCTGGTGGTGGCGGAGACCGCCTTCATCGCGGTGTTCGTTCTGGTCGGCCTGGGCTTGGTCTCCCAATAGGCATCGCCAAGGGTCGACCGGCCCCATTTTTTGATCGCAGGCGCCGTGATCGGAAATCTGGTTTGTTCAAGGGAAAAGAGGAACGAGCACGAACCCGCCTTTGTCAGCATTGCTGCAAGCGTTTCCGGCGCGACCGACACAATTCAGTCCAGGCCCGGTCCCAATCACTCGATGCCCCGCCACAGCGTGTCGCAAAGCGGAGGAATTTGGTCTTCGATCGCCTGCATGGCCTCCACGACGAGGTCTTCACGCCATCTGCGGCCGATGATCTGCACTCCGATCGGCTGCGCACCGTCGGAGACATGCGCGAGGTGCGCCGGCAGGTTCCCGGCCGGCAAGCCAAGAAAGTTCATCACGAACGACCAATGGGATCGTCCCAACACTTCGCGCACACCATCGGCACCTTCAGCGTCCCGCCCCGGCGCAAAGAAAGGTTTCAGCAGGAATGGCGTCAGGACCAGCGGATAGTCCTCGAGGAAAAGCGACCATTGACGCGCATAGTGGGTTCGCTTTGCCATCATGGCGAGCAGTTTGATCCCATCATAGGGCGGGAACTGACGATAATACTCGGCGAAGATCGCATTGAGTGTCTCAGAACCATGGACTTCGATATCGGGGCCCAAAAGGAGCCGAACCTCGCTCAGAAGCGCGCGATAGCCGACCTCGGCGGCCTCGCGCACGAGCGGCGGCTCCACCTCTTCCACCGCGAAACCGGCCTTCGACAAGGCAGCGGCGGCGGCGTCAAGCGCGGTGCCCACCGCCGGATGCAGGCCAAAGCCGAAATCGTCCCGCGAAACGGCGACCCGTATGGGCCGTTCAACCGGTGGGCCGCGCCACGGGATGGGAACGTGAAACGGGTCTCTGGGATCGCTGGCGATCAGGCTCGGCATCGACAAGTGCAAGTCCGATGCAGTGCGGGCCATCAGTCCCTGCACGGACATCATTTGCGCCAAAAGACCGCGCTCGGCGTGTTGACTGGGGTTCCAGGCCGGCACACGGCCGAGCCCCGGCTTGATCGTTACCGCGCCATTGGCGGAGGCCGGAAACCTCAATGACCCGCCAATATCATTGCCATGGGCCAAGGCGCCGATCCCGGCCATCACGGCCGACCCCGCGCCGCCCGAGGACCCGCCCGCCGACACATGTGGCCCCCAAGGGTTGGCCGTGCGGCCGTAGAGCGGATTGTCCGTATCGGCCCGGAACGAAAACTCCGGCGTGTTTGTGCGCCCGATGATGACCGCGCCTGCGGCTTTCAGATTGCGTACGATCGGCGCGTCGTCGGGCGCGATCACATCCCGGAAAGCGGCGACACCATTGCTCGTCGGATGGCCGGTCTGGTCGACATTGATCTTGATGGTGACCGGAACGCCATGGAGCGGTCCGCGGGGCGCATCGCTCGCATCGAGCCTAGCGGCGTCGGCACGCGCCTCGTCGGCGAGGCTTTCGACCACGGCATTGAGCGTCGGATTGACGGCCTCCATCCGGGCCAGGGCGGCTTCCGTGACATCGCGGGCAGACACATCCCCGGCCTGCGTGGCCCGGGCGATCCTGGCAGCGCTCCACTGCCACAAAGGCATCGTTTCTGGCATCTGGTTCACGTCAAGGTCATGGCGTTGCTGCGTCCATGGCCGGGGCAGGCCCGGTCTTGCGGCGACAGATTCGTCTTTCAGGTCGGTGTGAGGAAACCACATGCCGCCATCGAAACGGAAGCCCCACCAGGCGCATTCCGGCGTAAACGACCTGACCATGACGCTTTTGGCCAATCAGGAGAGCGGGGCGCCCGACCAACGACGTCCGCTGGATTTGTTTCAAACCGCCGCTCGGGCTGCAGTGCTTGAACTGCAAGATCCTGACCACCGTGGGCGCTGGCGATCAGGTTTGATGCAGAAGACAAGGAGAGTAGCGAACGCTGCCTGCGTGCGAGCAGGCGCGCAAGAAGTCGCGGCACCTTTTCTTCGCAAGCCAGCATCGGATTTGATGCCAGAGAGTTCCAGTCAGTTCACCGCGCCTTCGAATGCGTCGAGCGCGCTTGCGATCGTCGATATCATCATGTCGCACTGCGCCTCATCGATGATAATCGGCGGAGACAGGATGATCCGGTCGCCAACCGGACGCACGATCAGTCCACGCTCGACACACTTCCTGAATATGGTCGCGCCGCCACGGGCGGACATAGGCAGAGGCGCTTTCGTTGCCTTGTCCGCCACCAGATCAATGGCCAGCATCAGCCCATGCCCGCGCACATCGCCAACATGGGTGAAGCGGGTCAGTTCCTGTGCCTTGGCTTGCAGATAGGGCCCTGTTGTGCGGGCATTCTCCAGCAATCTCTCGTTCTCGATGATTTCAATGTTCTTGAGAGCCGCCGCGCACGCGACCGGATGACCGAAATAGGTCAGCCCCATGGAAAAGACGCCACCCTCACACTGGGGCCGGCTGATGACCTCATAGATCTCGTCGGAGATCAGCGTCGCGCCCAGCGGGATGTAGCCCGACGTGATGCCCTTGGCGGCGATCAGAATGTCCGGCGTGTAGCCGAACACTGTGTCCGACGCGAACCATTCGCCCAGCCGGCCAAAGGCGGTCACCACCTCGTCGGCGATGTAGAGCATATCGTATTTTTTGCAGATGGCGTGCATGCGCTGGTGGTAGCCGGCAGGCGCCACCAAAACGCCGCCGGCGCCCATCACCGGCTCGGCGATGAACGCCGCGACATTGTCCGGGCCCAGTTGCAAAATCCGGTTCTCGAACTCGGTGACCAGAAAATCGCAATAGGCTTCATCGCTCATGCCCTCCGGCTTGGCATAGAGGTTGGCCGCCGACACATGGTGGATGAAGTCTTCGCCGACACGGTCGAAACTGTTCTTTGTGGCCTGAATGCCGGTCAGTTCTGCGGCCACATAGGTCGCGCCATGGTAGGCATCGTTGCGCGAAATGATCTTCTTCTTGCGATGCCTGCCACGCATCGTGTTGTAGTAGTGAACCAGCCGGATCGCAGCGTCATTGGCCGTCGAGCCGCCGCATGTGTAGTAGACATGGTTCAGATCGCCCGGCGCATGGGCGGCAAGCCAGGCGCCCAGCTCTGCCGCCGGCACATTGGTCGAATGGCCGAACGGATTGTAATACTGCATCCGCGTCACCTGTTCGGCGATCGCATCGGCCATTTCCCTGCGGCCATGACCGATATTGACGCACCACAGTCCGGCAATCCCGTCTAGCAGTTTTCGGCCGTCCGTGTCGGTGACAAACATGCCGCTTGCGGCTTCGATGACCTGGCTGCCCTCGTCGTGAAACGTGCTGAAATCCGTGTAGGGATGAAGAACGTGGCGCCGGTCTTTTTCCCAGGCGGAGTTGGCAGGTAGCTGGTTCATCCCGGCCTCCAAAGTTGAAGCATGCAAAGATGAACCAAGTATAGGCGACCGCCGTCCGGATGCGCAGTCACCCGTTGGGGTTAGTGCCGGTCAGATAAGCGAGCGGATCGCCCTTTCCGGTTGCCGGCATGTGTGTGAGCGCCGTCAGAAACGTCGACAGCAGTTCCCCCTGTGAGGCAATGCCCAGCTTGGCGTAGATGCGCTTGCGATGAACCTTGATCGTCTCGGGCGAGTTGTCGAGCGCATTGGCGATCGCTTTCGAACTGTGTCCGCGCAGGACCATGCGCACGATCTGGCTTTCGCGCGGGCTGAGCACCGACGATCCGAACTCCTCGAACGCCCGCTCGAGATGTGCCGCGAGCCGGCCAGTGCCGTGGAAGCGTTCGGGCGTCAGAACCGTCCAGTGCCGTCGCGCCAGAGCATCCAGCACCGGCAACATCGCAGTGAGCCGTTCCTCATTGAGATGCCCGCGCCCCTGCACGCCAAGCGACAAAAACAGGGCGGCATCATCGGCAAGATGCAGCATCACGCCGCATTCGTCGGCCAGATTCATCGCCTTGAAGAAGGTGCGGTAGTACTCCGAACGGCGGAAATCGTCGGGTGCGATGTCCGATAGCCCGGCGACCTGATTGCCCCGTTTCTCCTGAAACAGCTTGTAGAACGGGTCCAGGACAAAGGCGACATCGAGATAGGTGCCGAGCGCTGCCAACCGGTCGGGATCGGTATGGCTCGAGTGGATTTCCACTGGCCCGGCACTGTCGAAAAACGCGGTCAGATAGGCTGTGTCGGCGCCCGCCAGCGCCGCGCAAAACGCGCAGAACCGTTGCGGAAACACGCTTGCGCCGATTGCATCGATGCAGTCGGCAAGAAGCGTCTCATCTTGTTCGGATTGGGCCGCGGCAGAGTCTGTCACGCGCCCCTTTTGAACGAGATGGATTGAACGTGCAACGTGTCGGAGCCCTGCGGCCTTCTGGCCACGGTGCGTGGCGAGGGCGAACCGGCGGCACAGGGCCGCCGGCATCGACCCCGTCGATTCCTACTTCTTCAGGTTGGTCCAGATCTGGTCGTAGACCGCCTGGGTTTCCTGATCGCAGACTTCGATGAACACGCCCTGGCCGGCATCGGCGGGCGGATTGGCTTCCGGCAGGGTGGCCAGTTCAGGGTCGAGATACTCGCCCACACCGTTCACACCCGCACCATAGCGGGCAAAGTTGGAGACAGCGGCAATGTTCTCGGGCTCAAGCAAGAAGTCCATGAACTTGAGCGCGTTTTCGCGGTTCGGCGCATCTTTCAAAAGCACGACATTGTCCATCCAGACAATGTAGCCCTGCGACGGGAAGGCATAGGTGATGGACGCCTTTTCCTCCCGCGCCTTGGCGCTGAATCCGTCATAGATCATGCCCGCATCGGCATCGCCCGAGACCAGCACTTCCTTGGCCGTGTCCGAGTTGAACGAGGCCCAATGGGTCTTGGCTTCCTGCAGCATGTCGTTGAGCGCCTTGAGCTGCTCGCGATCCTGCGAACATTGCGGAATGCCCATATGCAGCGCCGCCATCGCCATCACTTCGCCCTGGCTGTCGAGCATGTTGATCTTCCCTGACAGTTCGGCGGGCGGGTTGAACAGGATGTCGGTGGTGTTGATGTCGCCCGAATAGGCTTCGCTGTTCACCGAGAACGAGGTTGACCCCCACTGATAGGGGATGGAGTGCTGACGGCCCGGATCGAACGCCGGATCGGCCCAAGCCTCCTCAATGTTGCCCATATTGGCCAGTTCGCCCTCGGCAATCGTGTCAAGCAAACCCTCGCCGGCCATGATCTTGACCATGTAGTCACCAGGCACGGCGACGTCGTAGGTGCCGATGGCACCGGCTTTCAACGATGCCAGCATCGCCTCATTGGAATCGTAGGTGTCCATCGTCACCTCGATCCCGGTTTCCTCGGAGAATTTATCGAGGAGTTCCTGCGGGATGTATTCGAACCAGTGATAGATCACCAGCTTGCCCTCAGCCATGGCGGGGCCGGCGGCCAATGTGAGCGCCAGTGCGGCGGCGGTGGATTTGAGCATGTTCTTCATGAGGTTCTCCCTTGTGAGTTTCATCGCGTTTTGTCGGATCTGGAGACGAAGTAAGACAGTGTGACCATGATGATCGACACGGCGAGCAGCATGGTGGAAATCGCCATGATGTTGGGTTTGATGCCCTGTTTGACCGAACCGAAGATCGCTGTCGGCAGGGTCTCGATGCCTGCACCTTTGACGAAGTTGGTGATGATGAAATCATCGAGCGACACGATGAAGGCCAGCAGGAAACCGGAGATGATGCCCGGCATCATCAAAGGCAGCAGCACCCTTTGGAAAGCCTGCGCCTTGGTGGCGTAAAGGTCCATCGCCGCTTCTTCAAAACTGCCCTCAATGCCCTGCATGCGCGCCTGGATCGGCAGGTACGCAAACGGAATGCAAAAGGCGATGTGGGCGACGAGGATGGTCAGATAACCGCGCGTGAAGCCGATCGAGTTGAAGAAGATCAGCGTTGCGACGGCGAGGACGATTTCGGGCACCATGATCGGCAGGCTGATCAGGCCGAACGATGCGGTGCGCCAGCGGAACCGCCCGCCGCGCACCATGGCCAGCGCCGCCGATGTGGCAATTGCTGTCGAGATCGTGGCGGCCATGATCGCGATCGTGAACGAGTTCCAAGCCGCTTCCTTGAACTTGCCTGATTCCGGCCCGGTGAAGACGCCCACATACCAGTTCAGACTGAACCCTTCCCAGGTCGTGATCGAACGCGAGGCATTGAACGAGTAGATCGTCACCACGATCAGCGGTGCATAGAGGATCACCAGACACAGGACCGTCACCGCCCTGAAGCCCGTATAGCTGCGCACATCGGTCTTGGCGGCCACCTTATGCTCCTCCCCTGTCCGCCTTCGCCTGCTGCCTGGCGAAGATGAGGAGGATGATCAGAACCATCGTCAGAAGGATCATCGAGGCAGCGGCGCCGAACGGCCAGTTGCCGGCGCTGCCTTTGAACTGTTCCTCGATCAGCGAGCCGATCATGAAATTCTTCGCGCCGCCCAGAAGGTCGGGCGCGAGGAACGAGCCGAGCGAGGGCACGAACACCAGGATGCAACCGGCAATCACACCGGGCTTCACGGCCGGCAGCAGCACCCGGCGCAGGGTTGTCCATTTGGTCGCGTAAAGATCGGCAGCCGCTTCCGAAAGTGCGAAATTGTAGCGCTCGACCGAGGCGTAGATCGGCAGCACCATGAAGGGCAGATAGGAGTAGAACAGCCCCAGTTGCACGGCCAGATTGGTGTTGACGATCTGCAGCGGCGTGTCGATCAACCCGATGCCGATCAGGGAGTCGTTCAGTGGCCCCTCATCGCGCAGCAGGAACTTCATCGACACGGTGCGGATCAGGAGATTGACCCAATAGGGGATGGTGATCAGGAACACCCAGACCGGACGGATGCGGGCGGGGCGGGTTGCAATGTAGTAGGCGGTCGGAAAGCCGATCAGAAGGCTGAGGAGCGTCGCCGCGGCCGCCTGCCAGATCGAACGCCAGAAGATGTTGATGTAGGTCCACTCGATTTGCGGCGGATCGTCGCCGAAAAGGCCGCGGTCAAAGAAGAACTGGTCGTAGGCGGCCAGCGAGAATTCCCAGATCACCCCGCCGCGGAACTCCTTGGTCAGGAAGGAATAGACCAGCATCATGAAGACAGGCGCTAGGACGAAGAACCCCAGCACCGCCCATGCCGGTAACAACAGCCAGCCGCGCACGCCCGCGTAGGTGTCGGTCTTGGCGCTGCCGCCCGATGCCGCACCCACCGCCATCAGTCGACCAGCAGGCGCGCCGCGCCATGCTCCATGTTGACGAAAACCGCCGTGCCCGGATCGAACATGGCGGCCGTGCCCCTGTCCGAGTTCTGCGTCCGCACGATCATCTGCGGTCCGTCGTTGAGATGCACAACGGTTTGCACGTCGGTGCCGACATAGACGTTTTCGCGGACGGTGCCGGCAAGGCTCTCTGCCTCGGCCGGCTGCTCGGAAAGCGACAGGCGTTCGGGACGCACCGAAATGTGCACCTCGGCGCCCACGCCAATGCCCTCCACCGCATCACAGGTCAGCTTATGACCGCCGCCCAGATGGCATGAGGCCCGGCCTGCATCGATGGCATCGACCGTGATGTCGAGAAGGTTGGTTTCTCCGATGAAGTCCGCCACGAACCGGTTGTGCGGCCGTTCATAAATGTCGCGCGCCTGACCGAGCTGTTGCAGCTCACCGGCGGACATGACGGCAATCCGGTCCGACATGGTCAGCGCTTCTTCCTGATCATGGGTGACGAAGATGAAGGTGATGCCGGTCTCGCGCTGGATTTGCTTGAGTTCGAAGCGCATCGCCTGGCGCAGTTTCAGGTCGAGTGCCGACAGCGGTTCATCGAGCAGCAAGACCTTGGGATGCGGCGCCAATGCGCGCGCCAGCGCCACGCGCTGCTGCTGCCCGCCCGACAATTGCGACGGCTTGCGGTCGGAGAACTGCGACAGTTGCACCAGCTCCAGCATCTTGCCGGCTTCCTGCCGGGCCTGGGCCCTGGATTTGCCGCGCATTTCCAGACCGAACCCGACATTCTCCTCAATCGTCATGTGCGGGAACAGTGCATAATTCTGAAAGACCGTGTTCACCGGCCTCTGGTACGGCGGCAGGTTCTCGATCTCGTCGCCGTATAGGAAGATTTCGCCTTCGGTGACCTCTTCGAATCCGGCGATCATGCGAAGCAAGGTCGTCTTGCCACACCCTGACGGGCCGAGCAGCGTGAAGAACTCATTGTCCATGATGGACAAGGATATCGTCTTCAACGCCGTGAAGGTTCCGTACCGCTTGACCGCGTTGCGCACATCGATCGCGATTTCGCGCGGTTCGCTCATTCCGCTGCTCCGGGATGTTGCAGCCTGAGTGCCGCGGACAAAGCGTAACAACCGTCCGGGGTGCTGTGCAGTACCCCAAAAGGGGCACCGGCAGTGACGCGCAAACGGCGGTTGGATGGATGCGTTCCGGCCTCTTTGCTCACCTCAAGATCCAGCACGCACGTCACCCATTGTCACCTCACTGGCAGCCGAAATCTGGATGCTAGGGACGATGATGGTCCGGAAAAATTCGAAAAACCCGATCCGATGATTAGCCTGCCCATTAGTCGCCGGGTTAGGCCGCGCCTAATCAGCGCTAAACGAGACAATTCTTGGCGAAGGCCGCAGGCGGGTGAATGCTTGGCCGGTTTCCGCGCTGTCGGAACGCGAGCGGAGGAAGGCGAGTGGCGGTCGAACATGTGGATACACTGGTGGTTGGCGGCGGCCAGGCCGGCATTGCCCTGAGCGAACATCTCGGCAAAAACGGCGTGCCGCATCTCGTGCTTGAGAAGGACCGCATTGCGGAAGCGTGGCGCACCGGGCGCTGGGACGGGCTGGTCGCCAACGGTCCGGCCTGGCACGACCGGTTTCCCAATCTTGAATTCAAGGGCAATGACCCCGACGAATTTGTCTCAAAAGACCGCGTGGCCGACTACCTCGTCGAATATGCCCAGATGATCGCCGCGCCGATCCGGACGGGCGTTAAGGTGCTGAAGGCGGGGCGTCTGCCACACGCGACGGGTTTTCGGGTCGAGACGTCAGCCGGTGAGATCCATGCCAAGCGGCTTGTCGCCGCCACGGGCGCCTTTCAGCATCCGGCAATTCCGCCCCTTGTTCCGGACGATGCCGGGATCGATCAGATTCATTCGTTCCGCTACCGCAACCCGTCGCAACTGGCCGATGGGGCCGTGATGGTCGTCGGCGCGGGATCGTCCGGTGCGCAAATCGCCGATGAACTCAATCGCGCCGGGAGCAAGGTGTTTTTGTCGGTCGGGCCGCACGATCGCCCTCCGCGCCGGTATCGCGGTCGCGACTTCGTTTGGTGGCTGGGTGTGTTGGGACTTTGGGACATGGCGGCGCAACGGGCCGGCACCGAACATGTGACCATCTCGGTCAGCGGCGCCTATGGAGGCCAGACCATGGACTTCCGCCGGCTTGCCGGCGAAGGCGTCACCCTTGTTGGACTGACGGAGGGTTTCGCTGACGGCGTTTTGCGCTTCAGGGACGATCTGCAGGCGAATGTGGCTGGCGGCGACGCCAACTACAATGAGATGCTCGATGCGGCCGACGCTTATGTGGCGCGTACCGGGATCGCGCTGCCCGAGGAGACCGAAGCACGCGAGAAATGGCCCGATCCGGATTGTCTGTCCAACCCGGTCCGCGAACTGGACCTCGCAAAGGAAGGCATTGCCACAATCATCTGGGCAACCGGATTCCGCCAGGATTTCAGTTGGATGAAGCTCGATGCGTTCGACGACAAGGGCGCGCCCATTCACCAGCGCGGCGTGTCGATTGAGCCTGATGTCTATTTCCTCGGCCTTCCCTGGCAGTCCCGGCGCGGTTCCACCTTTCTTTGGGGCGTCTGGCATGATGCAAAGTACATTGCCGACCAGATCGCCACGCAGCGCGCCTATCTGGACTATCGGGGCGACGCAGCAATCGTGCCGTCCGCGGCGGAATAATCCCAACCGGCAAGGACAGTCATGACGCACCGGCGAATCCGCAAATTCAACACGCGAGACACCTACCCCGAGCAGAATCTCGGTAACGATCTTTGCCAGGCAGTGGTCACCCAGGGCGGCAAGACGGTTTGGCTGCGCGGTCAGTGCCCGCAGAACCTGGACGATGCCGCCAACCTCGACAGCCACGATCCGGCCGAACAGACCCACAAGGTGATGCAGAACATCCGCCAGCTCATCGAGGAGGCGGGCGGATCGATGGAGCATCTGGTCAAGGTCGTCGTCTACATCACCGATGTGCGCCACCGCGAAGCCGTCTACCGCACGATGGGAGAGTACATCAAAGGCGTGCATCCCGTGTCGACCGGACTGGTTGTGCAGGCACTGGCCCGACCCGAATGGCTGGTCGAAATCGACGCCACCGCCGTGATCCCGGATTGACGCCATGACCTTTTCACTCGTCGCACGATGCGAAGATACCGGCATGTTCGGCGTCGCAATCTCCTCGTCGTCTCCCGCTGTTGCGGCACGCTGCTCATATGCGCGCGCTGGCGTCGGTGCCGTCGCCAGTCAGAACGTCACCGACCCGACCCTGGGGCCGATGGCCCTCGATCTCATGGAGGACGGCAAGAGTGCGAGCGGGGCGATCGAGGAAATCCGCAGGCGAGGCAGGTTCATCGAGTACCGGCAGGTGCTGGCCGTCGATGCCAATGGCGAAACCGCCATTCATTCCGGCGCCAACGCGCTTGGTATCTGGACACAGGCGCAGAGCCGCAATGTGGCGTCGGGCGGCAATCTTCTCGCAAATGACACTGTCCCGCAGGCCATCGTCGAAGGGTTTCTGGCGTCATCGGGCCATCTCGGCGATCGGCTGATTGCCGCCCTGCGCGCCGGGCTGGCGGCGGGCGGCGAAGCGTGTCCCGTGCATTCGGCCGGTCTGAAGCTGGTCGACGAGGTCAACTGGCCCGTCGCCGACCTGCGCTGCGACTGGACCGAGGACTGCCCAATCGAGGCAGTCGCAACCGCTTGGGACATCTACAAGCCGCAGTTGGACGCCTATGTGCAGCGCGCGCTCGATCCGCGCGAGGCGCCATCCTACGGCGTGCCGGGCGACGAATAGGACGGGAGAGACCATATGCTGGACTACACGGTAGACGATTGGACAAGACGCGCCGGCCAGATCCGCTTCCGCCACCAGGCGTTCATTGACGGAAAATTCGTCGATGCCGCAAGCGGCGAGACCTTTGACTGCATCAACCCGGCAACCGGCGCGGTGCTGACCCGAGTTGCGTCCGGTGAGGCGGCCGACATCGACACGGCCGTTGCCGCCGCGCGGCGATCCTTCGAAGCGGGCCATTGGTCGCGCATGGCGCCCGGTGATCGCAAGGCGGTGCTTCTGAAGCTCGCTGAACTCATCCGCGACAATCTGGAAGAGATGGCCCTGTTGGACTCGCTCGACATGGGAAAGCTGGTCAAAGACGCGGTGACCATCGATGCGCCGGGTTCGGCACATTTCTTTCAGTGGTATGCCGAGGCGATCGACAAGATCTACGATGAAGTCGCACCGACGGGGCCCGGCGATCTGGCCTTGGTGAGGCGTGTCCCGCTCGGCGTCGTGGGCGCTGTGGTGCCTTGGAATTTCCCGCTCGACATGGCGACCTGGAAAGCCGCTGCGGCGCTCGCGGTAGGCAATTCGGTGGTGCTGAAACCGGCCGAACAATCGCCGCTTTCCGCATTGCGTCTGGCGGAACTGGCCGCCGAAGCGGGCGTGCCGGACGGCGTGCTCAATGTCGTGCCGGGATTTGGCGAAACCGCCGGCAAGGCGCTCGGCCTGCACATGGATGTCGACTGCCTGGCATTCACGGGTTCCACGGCTGTCGGCAAGCTGTTCATGCAGTATGCAGGGCAGTCGAACATGAAAGCGGTCTGGCCGGAAACGGGCGGCAAGAGCCCCAATCTGGTGTTTGCCGACTGTGCCAATCTGGACGCGGCCGCCGACATGGCCGCCTTCGGCATCTTCTTCAACCAGGGCGAAGTATGCTCGGCCAATTCGCGCCTCTACGTCGAACGCTCGATCAAGGACGCGTTTCTCGAAAAACTTATCGAAAGGGCCGATGCCGCACAGCCGGGTGATCCGCTCGATCCGGCCTCCAGGATGGGCGCAATCGTCGACGAAAAGCAGACCGAAGGCATCATGCGGTTTGTCGAGGGCGGCAGGAAGACGGCCAATCTGGTTGCCGGCGGTGAACGAGTGACGGTGGACGGCAAGGGATGCTTCGTCCAGCCGACGATCTTCTCGGACGTCGAACACGGCGATCCCCTCGCCCGCGACGAGATTTTCGGCCCGGTCCTGTCCGTCATCCCGTTCGACCGCGAAGAGGACGCCGTGCGCATGGCCAACGACTCGATCTATGGGCTCGCCGCTTCGGTGTGGACCGACAATCTGTCCCGCGCGCTGCGCGTCTCCGATGCGCTGCATGCGGGCACGGTTTCGGTCAACACGGTCGATGCACTGTCCGCACAAACGCCGTTTGGCGGCATGAAACAGTCCGGCTTCGGTCGCGATTTGTCGCTGCATTCGCTGGACAAGTACACCGCGCTGAAGACCACCTGGATCAAATACCAGGCTTGATGCGTCACGCCGCGCGCGTGATAAACGCGCATGAATTTGCGGTTCACGTTGAGACAGCTCGAATATTTTGTCGCCGTCGGCGAAGCGGGCGGCATTGCGGGCGCGTCCGAAAGGGTCAACGTCAGTTCCCCCTCCATCTCGGCGGCCATCGGGCAGTTGGAGGAACAGTTTGGCCTGCCCCTGTTCGTGCGCAAGCACGCCCATGGCCTGTCGCTGACGCAGGCCGGCCGGCAGTTCATGGTGCAGGCCAAGAAGCTGCTTGCCGAAGCCGACGCGCTCAACCGGCTGGCCGACAACATCTCCGGTAATGTGCAGGGGCCGCTGGGCATCGGCTGCCTCGTGACGTTCGCGCAGATCATCGTGCCGGCGCTCCGCCGCCGTTTCGAGGACCGTTATCCAGACGTTCAGGTCAGCCAGCGCGAGATACACCAGCAGGACATCTTCGAGCAGTTGCGACAGGCGCAGATCGATGTGGCGCTGACCTATGATCTGGAAATCCCGCCGGATCTCGAGTTCATTCCGCTGCGCAAGCTGCCGCCCTATGCGATGGTTGGCGAAATGCACCCACTGGCGAGCCGGTCAGCCGTTTCCGTTCAGGAACTGAAGGACCACCCGATGGTCCTGCTCGACCTGCCTTATTCGAGCGACTATTTCCTGTCGTTCTTCCTGAAGTGCGGCGTCAAACCGGAGATTGCCGAGCGCACACGCGATATGGCGGTGATGCGCTCGCTGGTGGCCAACGGTTTTGGATATTCGATCGCCAATATCCGCCCGCACAGCGATCTGGCGCCGGACGGGCGCAAGCTGAAGTTCGTGCCGCTGACCGGTTCTCCCCGGCCCATGCATATGGGCTTGCTGATGGCGGAAGGCGCGCGCAACATCCTGTCGGTTTCAGCCTTCATCGATCATTGCCGCGACCTGGTCGAGGAATGGGGCTATCCCGGGCTCAAGCTGGACGCATGATCGGCGGTTAAGCCCTGCCTAAGCCATGCTTCCGCAAGGTCGACTTTATCCAAAGCAAGACATCTGGAAGCTTGAGCGACCAGACAAGCGTCCAGGAGCTAGGTTTTGCGCGACCCCCGATACGACATTCTCTTCGAGCCGATGACAATCGGGCCGGTGACGGCCAAAAACCGCTTCTATCAGGTGCCGCATTGCAACGGCGGCGGTTATCGCGATCCGTCGGCCGCGGCGGCCATGCGGGGCGTGAAGGCGCAGGGCGGCTGGGGGGTGATTTTCACAGAGCAGTGCGAGATGCACCACACCTCGGAGATCACGCCGTTCATCGAACTGCGCCTGTGGGAAGACAAGGACATTCCGCAACTCCGCAAAATGTCGGAGAAGATGAAGGAACATGGCGCGCTGGCCGGCATCCAGTTGGCCTATTCGGGCGTCAACGGACCGAACCTCTACACGCGTGAAGTGCCGCTTGCGGTTTCGGCGATGCCGATCCGCACTTTCACCAACGATCCGGTCCAGGCGCGGGCGCTGGACAGGTCGGACATTGCGGACCTGCGCCGTTGGTTCGTCAACGCAGCGAAGCGGTCGAGGCGCGCGGGGTTCGATCTCATCTGCCTTTATGGCGCTCATGGATTCGGCATCTTCCAGCACTTTTTGTCGCGCGCCACGAACCAGCGCACCGACGAGTATGGCGGCAGTCTCGAAAACCGTTCACGTTTCGCCCGTGAGGTGATCGCCGACATCCGCGATGCGGTCGGCGACACGATGGGTGTCACGCTGCGCGTTTCACTCGACGAGACCATTGGCGATCTTGGTTTTTCCAATGCCGAGGTGCGCGATTTCGTCGAGATGAACAGGGATCTGCCGGATCTGTGGGATCTGGCGCACGGCACCTGGGAGGATTGCTCGGGCCCATCGCGCTTCAAGGAAGAAGCTGCACAGCACGAACTGGTGAGGGGAATTCACGAAGTGACCGACAAGCCGATTGTCGGCGTCGGGCGGTTCACGTCGCCCGATGTGATGGTCAAGCAGATCAAATCCGGCGTGCTCGACTTCATCGGCTGCGCCAGACCGTCGATTGCCGACCCGTTCCTGCCCAAAAAGATCGAGGAAGGCCGGATCGAGGACATCCGCGAGTGCATCGGCTGCAACATCTGCATCACCGGCGACATGACCATGTCGATCAGCCGCTGCACCCAGAACCCGACCTTCATGGAGGAGTGGCGCAAGGGCTGGCATCCCGAGCAGATGAACGCCAAGGGCGACAGCGCAAACGTGCTGGTCGTAGGCGCAGGACCTGCCGGTCTTGAGGCGGCGCGTGCCTGTGCCGAACGTGGATATGATGTCGCTATTGCCGAAGCGGGCACGGAAATGGGCGGCCGTGTGGCCCGCGAATGCAAGCTGCCGGGACTCAGCGCCTGGGGGCGTGTGCGCGACTACCGCCAATACCAGCTCAGCCAGAAGGCCAATGTGGAAACCTACTTCGACAGCCGCCTGTCGGCAGACGACATTTTGGAATTCGGTTTTGAGAACATCTGCATCGCCACCGGCGCGGCCTGGCGGCGCGACGGCGTCGCGCGCCAGCATGTCGTGCCGTTCGCCATGGACGCGGCGATGCCGATCTATACGCCCGACGATCTGATGGATGGCAATCTGCCAACCGGCAAGGTCGTGATCTATGACGATGATCACTACTATATGGGCGGCGTGCTGGCCGAACTGCTCGCGAGCAAAGGATGCAAGGTCGCACTCATCACACCGGCCGCCTTTGTTTCCGAATGGACCAACAACACGCTGGAGCAGGCTGCCATTCACGCCAAGCTGGCAGGGATGGGGGTCGAGATCGTCCTCAATCGCGGCGTTGTCGAGATCGGCGCCGGTCACGTGGTTTCGAACTGCATCTACACTGGTGCAACGCAACAGCACGCCTGCGATGCAACGGTGCTCGTGACATCGAAACTGGAGAACAATGGCCTCTACGACGATCTGAAGGCGCGCGAGGCGCAATGGGAGGATGCCGGCATCAAGTCGGTCAAGATCATCGGTGACGCCAATGCGCCAGGACCGATTGCGTGGGCGACCTACGCCGGACATCGCTATGCGCGAGAACTGGATGGCAAGGACATCGGCGATGCGCTGCCTTTCCGGCGCGAAATCACGGAACTTGCCGCCAGCTGACGCCAAGGCGCTTGTGTACGCCCAAGCGCGCCGGAAATGCGGTCCATCGGCCCGGCATTTCCGGCGTGCCTGGCCTTGATCTGCGGCCTAAAGCACGTTCGGTACGAGGTCGGCCAGCGTCTTGCGGACACCGGGGTCGGCCTTGGCGTCGGTCACCAGCCAGTCAATGTTGCCGACCTCGCTCATCAGCACGCGGCTGGTGCGATCGAGCTTGCTGCTGTCTGCAAGGATCGCCACCTGGTTGGTCTTCGCGCTCATGGCGCGCGCCACCTCCGCCTCATGCAGTTCGTAGTACATGACGCCATGTTTGGGGTGGACGGCAGTGGGCGAGAGGATGGCCAGATCGGCCATGAAACGGCCGATCTCGGCGAGACTCAGTTCACCGAAAGTGGCCGGCACGTCACTCAAGATCGTACCGCCCACCAGAATGCTGCGCCGCCTGAGGGTCTGGGCGACGTCGACCGAATTGGTGATCACCTGCACGTCGGGGCCGTCACGCAGCGCGCGGGCAAACGCCATGGTGGTCGTGCCCGCATCCACGAACACCGTCATCCCCGGCTCGACCAGTTGCAGCGCCTTGCGCCCGATCTCGCTTTTCTCCGCCCAGTTGAGTGTCTTGCGCTTCTGAAAATCAGCCTCGGAGTCCTGGCCCGCCGTGATGGCGCCGCCATGGACGCGTGCCAGCAACCCCTCGTCCTGCATGGCCAGCAGGTCACGCCGGATCGTCTCGCGCGAAACGCCCAGCTCCTCGGCGATGGCGGCGGTGCGCGCATTGGCTGATTCCCGCAGAATCGAGAGAATCTTTGCACGCCTTTGAGTATGCCACAAAACTGCAATTCCTTTCTGCAACTTGCCCGATTATTGGGCATTTGGACCGGTTGCATGGACCCACATACCACAAACAGGGGCCCGAGTTGCGCAGATTTTCACAGGTCATTGCTGTGTTTTTTTGCACCGATTAGTCGGCTTTGTCTGCGATTCAAAGCCAAATCTGGCGGTTGGAATGATTTTTGTTGACGCCGTGGAATTTTGTGGCAATTGTGGATTAACGAGCGTTTTTAGGGAGTACGGTCGTGACGATGACGGCGGGAAAGTCAGCGGGGACGGCCATGGATGCCGATCTCACCCTGTTGGCGGACATGGCAGACGCGGCGCGGGCTATCGCGCTTCGCTACTTCCGCAAGGACATCGGCCTGACCATGAAGAGCGATGCTTCGCCCGTCACACAGGCGGACCGCGAAATCGAAGACCGCCTGCGTCAGATGCTGGCACTGCACGCGCCCGATGATGGCGTCTTCGGCGAGGAAATGCCGCCGACAGGTCTCGACCGGCCGCGCCTGTGGGTCATAGATCCCATCGACGGCACGGGCGCATTCGCCACCGGCTCACCGCTTTTCGGCACGCTGTTCGGGTTGCTGAACAAGGGTGTTCCGGCCATCGGCGCCATCGAAGCAAGCGCCACAGGCGAACGTTGGATCGGGCGTGCGGGCAGCGGAGCCTGGCTCAATGGAAGCCCGTGCCAAACCAGTGGACAAACGCGCCTTCAAGGCGCCTCGATCGGCTCCACGGCGATCCACGCCTATGCGCCGGAGGCGCGCGCGGCCTTCGACCGGCTGGCGGCGCGGGCCGCGATCACCCGGCTCGGCGGCGATTGCTACATATACGGCCTGGTTGCGGCCGGCCACCTCGACGCGGTGATCGAAACCGGCCTGAAGCCCTACGATTTCGTGCCGATCGTGCCGATCATCGAAGCGGCCGGAGGCGTCATGACCGACTGGCAGGGGGCGCCGCTGACGTTGCGTTCCGAGGGTCACGTGGTGGCCGCCGCCAGCGCCGAATTGCACGAGGAGATCTGCGCTTTGTTGCGCGCGCCGTAAGGCACGAACCCATGATGAGCGCCGCACGGCGCAGATGCCATCCAGCACCCCAGAAACGGACAAATGACAGGAGGCTACAACATGATTAAGCGCAGAACTTTCTTGGCAGGCGCAGGTGCGCTTGCCGGTTTCCAACAGCTCAATCCGGATTTCTTCATCTCGTCGGCATTCGCCCAGACAGGCCAGCCGATCACGTTCCTGTCGGCGGAGAACATCACCGGCAACTGGGACCCGACGGCGCACACGACCCTCTCGCAAAAGATCATCGAGGGGTTCGTGATGGGCTTTCTCGCACGTGCGCCGATGCGGCCGGACGATCCGGGCGAAATGGTCTATGAACTCGCCGAATCCATGGAACTGCTGGACGGCAGCAGACTTCAAATCAAGCTGCGTGACGGCGTGACCTTCCATGACGGACACCCCTTCACGTCCGCCGATGTGAAGGCCACCTTCGAGTATGGCGCCCAGCCCGATCGTCCGGCGCAGTGGTATCCCGGCCCCACCGACAGTTTCGAGGTAACGACGCCCGACGATCTGACGGTCATCGTCGACACGACAAAGGGCGGCTACTCGGCCAGCCTTTTCATCTTCCTGGCCGCGTATCTGCCGATGATATCCGCCAAGGACATCGCCGAAGGTCCCAGTGGCGCGCTGACTCAGCGCCTCAACGGCACCGGCCCGTTCCGCTTTTCCGAGCAGAGCGGCAACGATACGGTACTGACCGCCTTTGACGGCTACTTCAAGGGCGCCCCCAAGGTGCCGGGCGTCACCATCTCCTTCGTCGGCGACGCCACCACGCGGCTCCTGTCGATGATGAACGGCCAGGCCTCGATCATCGAGCGGCTGGAGCCCGAGCAGATCGATACGCTGTCGGATCGTGAAGACATCCGCATCTCCAAGCTCGTCTCGGTGGAAAACAAATATCTCTGGTTCCGCTGCTCCAAGCCGCCATTCGACAATCCGCTTCTGCGGCGCGCGGCCTGCCACGCCATCGATCGCGAACTGATCTACGAGGTGCTGGGCGAATCGGGCCATCCGTCGGCCAATTTCATCTCACCGATCAAGTTCGGTTACATCGATCTGGACAACTATCCCGAGTATGATCCCGACGAGTGTCAGCGCCTGCTGGCGGAAGCGGGCTTTCCGGGCGGCCAAGGCCTGCCGGACCTCGAATACATCACCTCGGTCGGCTTCTATCCCAAGACCAAGGAGTATGGCGAGGTCATCACGGCGATGCTTCAGGCCCAGGGCTTCCCCGTGACCCTGAACGTCATGGAGGTGGCCGCGTGGAACGAGAACCTCTATGACCGCCCAGGCGGCGGCCCCGGCCACATGATCGACTGTGGCTGGTCGACCGGTTCGCCGGAGCCGGATCTGGTGCTGCGCACGCACTTCCATTCGGGCTCCAAACGGATCACCGGGATTGTCGACGCCGAGATTGACGAGGCGCTGGATCGGCAGCGTTCGGCACCCTCGCTGGAAGAGCGCGAGCGCTTGCTCCAGACCGAGCTGACGCCCATGCTGGCGGACAAGGCCCCCGCGCTGTCGCTGTTCACATCGGTGATGGTGCATGCGATCAGTGCGGATCTGGATGGTCTGTTCCTTTACCCGGACGGCAGCATGGACGCCTCTGTGGCGACCATCTGACCGGCGGCGTCGGCCCCCGTGCATCACCCGTCGAGGGTCGGCGCTGTTTCTTTCTGATGCCATTGCCAACGCCACGGAGTCGCGTCTTTGTTTCTATTGGGCTTTCTGACCCGTCGCCTGGCGCAGGGAGCGGTCATCGTCCTGCTGGTGACCTTCCTGATTTTCACGCTTCTGCGCGTGATCCCGGGCGACCCGGTGCGGCTCATGGTCGGCGGCATGGCACCCGATACGCTTGTCGAGGAAATTGCCGAGGAGATGGGGTTGCGCGACCCCATCCCCGTGCAGTTCGCCCGCTATATGTCAGGCGTGGTTCAAGGCGATCTGGGGCAGTCCTTCGTGCGCCCGGCCAGCGGCGCCGCGGTCGGCGGCGCAGCCTTCGATGATGCGACCCGCGGCGAGCGCGCACAGGTCTTGACGCTGATCGCGGAAACCGCGCCCTACACGATCCAACTGGCCCTCTTGGCGATGGCACTGGCGCTCGTGGTGGCCGTTCCGATCGGGGTCTTTGCCGGCCTCAATCCGGGGCGATGGCCGGATCGTTTGGCGCTCTATCTGGGGTCGGTCTTCGTCTCGGTCCCCAATTTCTGGCTCGGCATCGTGCTCGCGCTGGTCTTCTCGGTCCAGCTCGGCTGGCTGCCCGCCATCGGCTACGAGAACTTCGCCTATACGATCCTGCCCGCCATCGTGCTCGCGGTCGAGATCGCGCCGTTCATCATCCGCACGCTCTCGGTCTCGGTCGCGCAGGTCATGCGAGAAAGCTACATCGGCGCGGCAGCCGTGCGCGGGCTCGGTCAGACGCGGATCATCATGGCCCATGCGCTCAAGAATGCTTCGGTGCCGTTGCTCAACCTTCTCGGCGTCCAGTTCAGCCTTCTTTTGGGCGGTGTCCTGGTGGTCGAATTCATCTTCGACTATCCGGGGCTGGGCCTCCTGACGATCAATGCCGTCCTGCAACGCGATTTCCCGCTCATCCAAGGCATCGCCATCGTCACCAGCGTGGCGTTCGTGATGATCAACATCTTTGTCGACCTGCTGGCAACGATGATCGATCCGAGGCTCGAATACTGATGACAGACCAAGCCACCTCGCTCGCTACGGTCACGACGCCGGATGCCGAACAAAGCGTATCGCAGCGCATCCTTTCCGGCGCCTGGAACTCGACCGAGTTTCGGATCGGCTTCTTCGTCTTCGTGCTCATGGTCTTGATGGCGCTGTTCTATCCGCTGGTCAGTTCCATCGATCCGATCGCGATGGATGTGCGCGCACGCATGACGCCGCCCCTGTTCCTGGGCGAAGGCTGGAGCTGGCACCACCCGCTGGGCACCGACCAGCTGGGCCGCGACATGCTGATGCGCTGTCTTGTGGGTTTGCGCTATTCCCTGCTGATCGGTTTGGCGACCGTGCTGCTGATGCTCGCGGTGGGCTGCTTGGTCGGCCTGTTCGCCGGCTATCGCGGCGGACTGACCGACACGGTTCTGATGCGCATCACCGACGCGCAGCTTTCGATCCCGATGATCATCCTTGCCATCGCCATTCTGGGTGTCGCGCGACCGACGATCCCCGCCATCATCCTGGTCCTGGGGCTGTCGGGCTGGCCGGTCTATGCGCGGGTGATGCGAAGCGTCATCCTCGCCGAGCGGAAGAAGGAATATGTGCGCGGCGCCACCGTGCTCGGCGCGTCGGACCTGCGCATCATGTTCCTGCTGCTGCTGCCGATCTGTCTGCCGCCCATTGTCTTCGTTGCGGTGCTCGACGTCGCGCGGATGATGATCTTCGAGGCGGTGCTCGGCTTTCTGGGCCTCGGTGTCCAGCCACCCACGCCGACCTTCGGCAACATCATCGCCGACGGCCGCAAATATCTCGTCAACGCGTGGTGGATCGCCACCATGCCCGGCATCTTCCTGCTCGTCACGCTTTTGAGCCTCAACCTGATGGGGGCGGCACTCGAACGGGCGCGCAACCGCATCTACGGAGGTCTGGAATGACCGACACGCCGCTTCTGGACGTCCGTGGACTGACGGTGGACGCCGGCCGTGCCGAAGCCGCGCCGCGCATCCTTGACGATGTGTCCTTCAGCCTTCAGGCCAAACGCATTCTCGGCGTCATCGGTCCGGGCGGATCCGGCAAGACCACGCTGGCGCATGCGCTCGTCAACTGGTTGCGCCCGCCGCTCGAGGTCACCTCCGGCGAAATCCGGTTTCGCGGCGAGGACATATTGGCGATGCCCTCCGACCGCGCGGCCCGACTGCGCGGCAAGACGATTGCCTATGTGGGCGGTGATCCGCAGGGCGCGATGAATCCGACAATGCATGTCGGCGAGCAGATCGTCGAGAAACTGCGCGCGGTCGAACCCGGCGTCTCGTACAAGGAAGCCAAGGAGCGGGCGGTGGCCCTTCTGGGCGCCGTGCACATCCCCTCCCCTGAACAGCGCTTCGGCGAGTATCCCTTTCAGTATTCGGGCGGCATGATGCAGCGTGCGATGATCGTCGATGCGCTGATTGCCAATCCGGAGCTCTTGATCGCCGACAGCATCACGCAGCCGCTCGACGTGACCGTTGGCGCGCAGATCCTCAAACTCATGCGCGAACTGTCGGAACGCTTCGACACCGCGATCCTGTTCATCAGCGCATCGTTGCCGACCGTTGCGGACGTCGCGGACGAAATCCTGGTTTTGGAAGGCGGGCGCGTGGCCGAGTGCGCGCCGGTCGACGACGTGATCAGCCGTCCGCGCCACTCAGCCACCCGGAAACTGATCAACGAACTGCCGAAGCTGTGGCACCGCGACGGCACGACGCCCGTCGCCGCAACCGACAAGGCGCAGACCGTGCTTTCGGTGCAGAATGTCAGCCGCGTCTACCCGATCAAGAACAAATCGGGTCTGGGCAAGCCGAAGCTGCTGCAGGCGGTGCGTGATGTCAGCTTCGACATTCATGCGGGCGAGAACTTCGGCGTGGTAGGCGAGTCCGGCTGCGGCAAATCCACGCTCATGCGCCTTCTGACGGCGCTCGAAAAGCCGGACACCGGCCATATCGTCTTCGACGGCGAAGATGTGTTCGGCCGCGGGCGCGCCGGCACCCGGCGTTTTCGGCGCGAAGTGCAACTCGTCCTTCAGGACCCCTTCGGATCCCTTCCGCCGCAGAGCTCAATCGGTGAAATCATCTCCGAGCCGCTGGTGATCCACGGCGAGGGTGACCGCCGGCGGCGCCGTGCCCGCGCGCTCGACATGATGGGCGAGGTCGGCCTCGACAAGTCGCTCTACGAATCGCTGCCGACCAGACTGACAGCCGGTCAGCGCCAGCGCGTGAACGTGGCACGCGCGATGATCCTCGAACCGCGTCTGATGATCATGGACGAAACGCTGTCGGCGCTTGACCAGACCGAACAGAGCCGGCTGATCGACCTGTTCGAACGGTTGCAGGCGCAGCATGGCTTCACCTATCTGTTCATCTCCCACGATATCGCGCTGGTGCGGCGCGTCTGCGCGCGCATCGCCGTTATGTATCTCGGCGAAGTGGTCGAACTTGCCGCCAACGAGCGCCTGTTCTTCGATCCCGGCCACCCCTATTCCAAGGCGCTTTTGAGCGCGGCGCCGACGCTGGAAGATCGCCGCTACCGCCCGGAAGACTGCCTGTTGGAGGGCGAACCGCCCAGTCCCATCGATCTGCCGCCCGGCTGCGCGTTTGCTTCGCGCTGCCCCTCGGCCCACGACCGCTGCCGCAAGTTCAACCCGCCACCCGTCTGTCGCGGCGAACACGATCGTGCCGCCTGTCATCTGCTTCAACCGGAACCTGTCGCCTCATGACCCAAGCGCTTGCCAATAACCGCCTTGCCGTCGACCGCTCTTGGCTCGACGCCATGATGGAGGAGGTTTCCGCCTTCGGGGCCACCGACGAACCGGGCGCGCTCAACCGCATGGCGGCCACGAGCGAACATGGAGAGGCACGCGACTGGCTGTGTTCGGAGATGGAACGCCGCGGGTATGAGGTGCGCGTCGATCGGATCGGCAACGTATTCGGCGTGCTCGAAACAGCGGGCCCAGACGCGCCGCTTGTGCTGGTCGGCTCCCATCTCGACAGCCAGCCTAATGGCGGACGTTTTGACGGCGCTTACGGCGTCGTCGCTGCCCTTGCCGCCATCGAAGCGGTCCGCGTCCATCTCGACGCGCGCGGCGAAAGGCCGGGCTGCAATTTCGCCGTCGTCGACTGGACCAATGAGGAGGGCGCCCGCTTCCAGCCCAGCCTTCTGGGCTCGGGCGTCTATACCGGCGAACTCGACCTTGATTTCGCGCTCGCGCGCGAGGACGGCGATGGCCTCTCGGTTGGAGCGGAACTGGCGCGCATCGGCTATGCCGGCACCGACACTGCGCCCAAGGCCGATTGCTACATCGAGTTCCATGTCGAGGGCGACACGGCGCTCGAGCAAAGCAGGCGCCACATCGGTCCGTTCGAACGCTATTGGGGCGCGCTGAAGGTGCGGGCCGCCATGCTGGGCGAGCGCGCCCATACCGGCCCGACTGTCATGGCCGAACGCAAGGACGCTGGCCTCGGTGCCGCCTACGTCATGGCAGGACTGCGGGCCATGTCGGACAAGCGCGATGGCGCGCTCTACACGTCGGTGGGCCGTCTGGTGGTCGAGCCCAATTCACCCAACATGGTGCCCGAGCGCGCCACCATGTTCATCGAGCTGCGTGCCCCCGAGCAGCCGATGCTTGAAGAAGCCGAAGCGGAGTTGATGGTGCTCCTCGAAGAAAGCGCGGCACGCGCGGGCATTGGCCATGAGGTCATATCGATCGATCGCCGAAAGGCGGGACGTTTCGACCCGCGTCTTGTGGCGCTGTGCGAGGCCGAGGCGGCGGCACAGGGGCTGGAGACCATGCGCCTCGATACGATCGGCGGTCACGACGCGGTTCCGCTCAGCCGGTTTTGCCCGGGGATCGTGATCGCCGTGCCGAGCGTCGGCGGCATCCTGCACCATCCGGACGAGTATACGACGCCAGAGGATTGCGAGCGCGGCGCGAACGTGCTGGCTGCGATGCTGTGGCGGCTGCACGAAGCCGGAGGCGATCTCGACGCTGCAACCGCCCGGTCGGAAGGAAAGGGTGCCACATGACCGAACTGGGACATGCCAGGACCGACGAGGAGGCGGCGGTCGAGGCGCTGATCGCGCAGGTGCCGCAATGGGCAACGTCAGCCTCCGCCTATGCGCCGCTGTGCCCCGATGTCGTGTCGCCGATGCATCGCGGGGTGGCGGGCGCATTGTGGCTGGTCGAAGCTGGAGGCGATGCGGCGGGCGTGCTGAAGGTGCCCCGTCCCGACATGGATGGCTTGTTCGATCGCGCTGCGGGTGCCACTGGTGCGCAACTCGCCGGCGAGACCGGAGCGGGGCCACGCATCATGTGGGCCGACGCCGATGGCGGCGCCGTGGCGATGGAGCATCTCGGTGAGGGCTGGCGCACCGCCAATCTGGCCGATCTGCAGGAACCGGCGGTGATGAAGGCGGCCTTGGGCGCGACGCGCGCCTTCCAAGCCGGTGCCGCATTGCCCGTGCGCTTTGACGTCTTTGCCGAGATCCGCGCTTTGGAGACCCGGCTTGCCGCCGCCAACATCGCGCTGCCGGCCGATGGCTGGTGGATGCTGGAACAGGCCAATGCCATTCAAAAGGCGATCGTGGCCGCAGGCCATGATCTGGTTCCCTGTCGCAATGACGGCGTGTCGTCCAACATCATGATCGGACCGGATGGCGCGGTGAAACTCCTCGACTATGACCGTGCCGGCATGAACGATCCCGCCTACGATCTGGCCGTGCTTCTGACCGAAGTCTGCGCCTTTGTCAGCGAACGCGAACCCTTTGTCGAACACTGGGCCGGCCGGGCCGATGCCGCGCTGCTCAACCGGACCGTCGCCTATGGCGCAGCAGACGATTTGATGTGGGCTCTCTGGGCGATGCTGAGCGCCGAAACCTCGCCGCGCGTGCATGTCGAGTTCCGCAAATATGCCGAGTGGCGGCTTCTGCGCTGTCGGCAGGCAATGCTGCAGCCGCAGTTCGAAGAACGTCTGCGCAAACTGTGACCGGCTCGGAGGCAGGAGGCTTTTCATGACCGACAAGACGCCCGGACAAGCTGCCAGCGAGGCGGAACACAAGCTCGAAGACGCAATGGCCCGCGCCGCCCTGTTCCAGGGCATGACGTTGAGTTATCGGCCCGTGGCGGGCGGCATCAGCAACCCCAATTTCCGCGTCACCACCGCCGAGGATGGCAAGCATTACTTCGTCAAGATTCCAGGCGTCGGCACCGAGATGTTCATCGACCGGGCGGCCGCGTTCGATGCCAGCCGCAAGGCGGCCGCGCAAGGCGTCGGGCCACGCGTCTATGACGATCTTTACGAGGATGGAATCGAGATCAACGACTTCATGTCCGACCGCAGGTCATGCACCAACACCGATTTCGGACAGCCGGGACCTCGGCTGGCAGCCATTGAGGCCTATCGTTCCTTCCACTCGGTGGCACCGCTTTCGCTGACCAAGACCGTGTTCGACATGATCGAAGAGCATGATCGCCAAATCACCGAGCTCGATGGCTGGCGCCCGCCGGACTATCCTTGGCTGATGGACCAGTACCGCATGGCGCAACGGGCGCTGGAAGCTTCCGGCCTCGATCTGGTGCCGTGCTTCAACGATCCGATGGCCGGCAATTTCATGATCGACCCAGATGGCTCGATCATGCTGATCGACTACGAATATGCTTCCATGAACGACCGCTGCTACGATTTCGGTATCTGGTTCGGCGAGATGTTCTTCTCCCGCGAGATCGAGATGGAGCTGCTTGAATCCTATTTCGGTTCGGTGAGCGAACAGACCTATGCGCGCGTCATCGTCCACAAGGCGCTGGCCGACATCAAATGGGCATTCTGGTCCTACGTGCAGCAGCGCGTTTCGCAGCTTGACTTCGATTTCTTCAAATATGGCGCGTGGAAGTTGCTTCGCGGCCGCGCGATCATGCACGATCCGCGCTGGGTCGAGTATCTTTCAAAGGTCTAGAACCAATGGGTGTGACCGCCCAACTTTACGCCGCCGCAATGCCCGAACCGGATTCAATGGCATCATGATCGAAACACGAGACGATGGCGAGCTGGCGGATGACCAGACCGTTTTGACCGCCGATCGCGGCACGGCGCCTGCGGTGCCATTGATCCTCGCCGATTTCGAGGGGCCTGCGGCCCGCGTTTACAATTCCGGCGGTTCGGCGCCGATCATCTTCGTTTGCGATCATGCAAGCCGCTTCATTCCGTCGGCCTTGGATGGCTTGGGGATCAGCGCGGACGTTGCGCGCTCGCATGTTGCCTGGGACATTGGCGCGTTCGATCTGGCGCTTGAGCTGAGCGCGAGGCTCGACGCGCCACTGGTGGCGTCGCGCATCTCGCGCCTCGTCTATGACTGCAACCGCCCGCCTCACTCGCCCGATGCGATGCCGATCCGCAGCGAGGTTTTCGATGTTCCCGGCAATCGTGACCTGGGTGAAGCAGATCGCGAGGCGCGTATCCGCGCCGTGTATGAGCCGTTCCGCGATTGCCTGTCCGGCGCACTGGACGCGCAGACGGCCAGGCTGGCTGGCCGGCCTGTCGCGCTGGTCACGGTCCACAGCTTCACGCCGATCTATCACGGCAGACCACGCAGCGTGGAACTGGGTTTGCTGCATGACACAGACCCTGCGCTGGCCACGGCGATGATGGCCGAAGCCGCCGGGAGGTTGGCGCTGAAAACCCAACTCAACGCGCCCTATGACGCGTCCGACGGAGTCACGCACACGCTCAAGGAACATGCCATCCCGCGCGAACTGCCAAACGTGATGCTGGAAGTGCGTAACGATCTGATTGCCGATCCCGCCGGCGTGGCACGCATCGCTCGGACGCTCTCGCATCTGCTGCGGCGCGGACTGGGGCGCGTCGGCATTGATCTGGCGGAGCGTGACGAGGACAAGAGCAAAAAGGGGACGGTCCATGGCGGGTAATCTGAGTTTTGAGGCGCTGAAAGCCGAGGTCGCCGGCGGCGCGATCGACACGGTACTTGTCTGCCTGGTGGACATGCAGGGCCGATTGATGGGCAAGCGCTTCCACGCAGCCCACTTCGTCGAGAAGGCGCATTCGGAGACCCATTGCTGCAACTACCTGCTGGCCACCGATCTGGAGATGGCGACACCCGACGGATATGCCGCCACGAGCTGGCGGCAAGGCTATGGCGACTATTTCATGCGTCCTGATCTGACCACACTGCGGCGGGTGGACTGGCTGGACGGCACGGCGCTGGTGCTCTGCGACGTGCTCGATCATCATGGCCACGCGCCAGTGCCACACGATCCGCGGGCCATACTCAAGGCGCAGGTGGCCCGGGCCGAGGCCATGGGCCTGACGCCGATGATGGCGACCGAGCTCGAATTCTTCCTCTTCGCCAAGAGCTATGACGAGATCCGCAAGTCGGGCTTCCGCGACCTGGAGCCGATCTCGGGCTACAATGAGGACTACCATATCCTTCAGACCACCAAGGAAGAGCAGGTCATGCGGCCCCTGCGCAATCATCTGGTGGCTTCCGGCATTCCGGTCGAGAACTCCAAGGGCGAGGCCGAGACCGGCCAGGAAGAACTGAACATCCGCTATGCAGATGCTCTGACCTGCGCCGACTATCACACGATCGCAAAACACGCCGTCAAGGAGATCGCATGGATGCATGGAAGGGCAGCCTCGTTCCTGGCCAAATGGCACCACGACAAGGTCGGCAGTGCCAGCCATGTGCACATGTCGCTGTGGCGCGACGGCAAGCCGCTCTTCTTTGACGAGAGCGCCCAGCACGGCATGTCGGAGCCGATGCGCAGTTTCCTCTCCGGCCAGCTCAAATTTGCCGCCGATTGCACCGTGTTTCTCGCGCCTTACGTCAACAGCTACAAACGCTTCGCCAAAGGCACCTTCGCGCCCACCAAGACCGGCTGGTCCGTCGACAATCGTACGGCGGGCTTTCGCCTGTGTGGCGAAGACACGCCTGCCGTGCGCATCGAGTGCCGGATCGGCGGCTCCGATCTCAACCCCTACCTTGCCGAAGCCGCGCTGCTGGCGGCCGGGCTGCGCGGCATCGAGGAAGGACTGGAGCTCGGCTCGGCGACCCAGGGCGATCTCTACGAAGAGGGCGGCGATGATCACATCCCGCGCACGTTGCGCGAGGCGACCGAAGCGCTGCGCGGTTCCGCCATGCTGCGCGCGGCCATGGGCGACGGCGTGATCGACCATTATGTGCGCTGCGCCGAATGGGAGCAGGAGGAGTACGACCGGGTCGTCACAGACTGGGAAGTCGCGCGCGGATTCGAGCGCGCATGAGCGTTCCGGCACCGATGCCGGAGCCGCTGCAACCAGACCATTTAAGGACATGACGTGTCAGCGACAGTGACCCTGATTTCCCCGATCGACGGATCGGTCTATCTCGAGCGCCCGGTGATGGCGGCCGATCTTGCCCATGCGGCCGCCGCGCGCGCACGCGCCGCCCAGCTCGCTTGGGCCGCGCGCCCGCTCGACGAGCGGATCGCATTGGTGCTTGCGGCAGTTGCCGAGGTGGGAAAGACCACCGATCGCATGGCGGTGGAACTGGCTCACCAGATGGGCCGTCCCGTCCGCTATGGCGGCGAATTCGGCGGCTTTGAGGAACGCGCCGTGAAGATGGCCGAGCTGGCCGAAGAAGGGCTTGCGCCGCTGGTCATCGAGGACGATGACAGCTTCCTGCGCCAGATTCTGCGCGAGCCGCAGGGCGTTGTCTTCGTCGTTGCCCCATGGAACTACCCCTATATGACGGCGATCAACACGATCGCGCCCGCCTTGATCGCCGGCAACACCGTGGTACTCAAACACGCCGCCCAGACGCTTCTGGTCGGCGAGCGGTTGGCCGAGGCGTTTCATGCGGTGGGCGTGCCGCCCGACGTCTTCCAGAACCTCGTTCTCGATCACGACACGACGGCGTCGCTGATCGCGGCGCGGGCCTTCGATGTGGTCAACTTCACCGGCTCGGTGGGCGGCGGCCGGGCCATGGAGCGGGCGGCGTCAGGCACTTTCACGCAAGTGGCGACCGAACTGGGCGGCAAGGATCCGGGCTATGTTCGCGCCGACGCCGATCTCGACACCGCAGTGGACACGCTAGTCGACGGTGCGATGTTCAACTCGGGTCAATGCTGCTGCGGGATCGAACGGATCTACGTGCATGACAGCCTTTATGGTGTCTTTGTCGAAAAGGCCGTGGCGCTGGTGAACAACTACAAGCTGGGCAACCCGCTCGATCCGGAGACCACCGTCGGCCCAATGGCGCATGTGCGTTTCGCGGCCGAGGCGCGGACCCAGATCAGTGAGGCGGTTGCTGCAGGCGCCACCGCCCATATCGCGCCGTTTGCCGAAGATGACGGCGCCGCCTATCTCACCCCGCAAATCCTGACGGGGGTGACCCATGACATGCGCGTCATGCGCGATGAGACCTTCGGTCCCGTTGTCGGCATCATGCCCGTCAGGGACGACGCCGAGGCGATCGGACTGATCAACGACAGCGATTTTGGCCTTACCGTTTCACTGTGGACCCACGATGTTCAGTCAGCACTGGACATCGGCGCCAAGGTGCAGACCGGCACCGTCTTCATGAACCGCTGCGACTATCTTGATCCGGCGCTGTGTTGGACCGGATGCAAGGACACCGGTCGCGGCACAGGTCTGTCGGTTCTGGCCTATCACGCACTGACGCGCCCCAAATCCTACCATCTCAAGAAGGTCTGATCCGATGCTGCTGAATGGAAACTGGTCCTATCCCACGGCCATCCGCTTTGGCGCGGGCCGGATCGCGGAAGTCGGCGAGGCATGCCGTGCGGCGGGGATGTCGCGGCCGCTTCTGGTAACCGACCGGGGGCTCGCCGAGCTCGACATCACCCATACAACGTGCAAACGGATGGCCGGGGCCGGGTTGGGCGACGCGCTCTTTTCCGCCGTCGACCCCAATCCGACCGGCGAGAACCTCGATGAAGCGCTCGAAACCTATCGCGCGGGCGGGTTCGACGGCGTGGTCGCCTTTGGCGGCGGCTCGGGGCTCGATCTGGGCAAGGTGCTGGCCTTCATGGCGGGCCAGAGTCGCCCGGTCTGGGATTTCGAGGATGTCGGCGACTGGTGGACACGGGCGGACCCGTCCGGCATCCATCCGGTCGTGGCGGTCCCGACCACGGCCGGTACAGGCTCGGAAGTTGGCCGCGCCGGGGTTCTGACGAACACCGCCACCAGGGAAAAGAAGATCATCTTCCACCCCAAAATGCTGCCGGCTGTCGTGATCTGCGATCCCGAACTGACCGTCGGTCTGCCGCCTCACGTGACAGCCGGCACAGGGCTCGATGCGTTCGCCCATTGCCTGGAGGCCTATTGCTCGCCGCACTACCATCCGATGAGCCAGGGCATTGCGTTGGAGGGCATGCGGCTCGTCAAGGACTATCTGCCGCGCGCCTATCGCGACGGTGCCGATATCGAAGCGCGGAGCCACATGATGGCAGCGGCCGCTATGGGCGCCACAGCCTTTCAGAAGGGTCTGGGTGCCATTCATGCGCTGAGTCACCCGATCGGTGCCCACCATCACACCCATCACGGCACAACGAATGCCGTGGTGATGCCCGCGGTGCTGCGCTTCAACCGCCAGGCGGTTGCCGAACCGCTTGCCCGCGCCGCCGCCTATCTTGGCATTGCGGACGGCTATGAGGGTTTCTGCGAATTCGTCTCGGCACAGAATGCCGCATTGGGCATTCCGACGACGCTGACCGCGTTGGGCGTCACCGCCCCCGATGTTGACGCACTGACCGCTGCCGCGCTCGAAGATCCAAGCGTTGGCGGAAACCCCGTGAAGATGACGGCCGAAAACACCCGCAAGCTCCTTGAAGAGTGCTTGTGAGACTGGCTGGCGGCGATCTTTTCTAGCGGTCGCTCAGTCCCGAATGACCAGGTCTTTTCCAAAGACCGGGCAACAAAGCGCTCTCATGATCCGATTCGACCTGACTCACATTTAGCCGGGACACGCCGTCGAAATAAGCAGGCAGGGGCTTCGTGGCATGATTGAGGGCAAGTTGAACTTCAAAGCCAAAGTACTGGTTCTGCTCGGGTGAACCCAAGTCACGAACAGTCATCAACTCAAGCTGTTGAATAATCTGGGTAGTTTTAGAAATCTTGGTTACGGGGGCAGGATTTGAACCTGCGACCTTCAGGTTATGAGTCGCTTCTGGGGCCATTTCTGGCAGTGGCGCGCAATGGCTGCGTGTTCATTAACTAACTGATTCTCTTGTGTTATTGTCCGCTTCCGATTTCTGACGATTGATCCCGATTTCGTTCACGGTGGCGACATGGTGGCGACACGGGATACCCCGTGTGGAGCAGCCAATGCCATCATTGCGCATCACCAAACGCGTCGTCGACAAGCTCGAAACTCGCGATCGCATTTACACGGCCTATGATAGCGACTTGGCCGGCTTTGGCGTTCGTGTTTCGCCGACCGGCCACAAGTCGTTCATCGTCGAGTACCGGCCAGGGAGCGGTGGTCGACGCATCGCCAAGAAGAGACTGTCGATCGGTCGCGTTGGAACAATCAGCTGCGAACAAGCCCGCGATGTCGCACGAACCAAGCTCGCCGAAGTTCGCCTGGGCAACGATCCCAGCATTGAACGCGATGCCGATCGTAAGATGCCGACGTTCAGAGAAATGGCGCAACGCTATCTCGACGACGAAGCGCCCCGCCGTTTGAAACCGGCCACCATCAGGAACTACGAGATCAACATCCGTCGCCATGCCAACCCGATCATCGGCTCGTTGAAGATCAGCGAAATCGTGCGCGTCGATGTCGCCGCTATGCACAACGCGATCGGCGGCAAGTCAAAGGTCATGGCGAACCGAACGTTGGAGACGGTATCGGCCGTATTCCGCTACGCGCAAGAGGCGGGGCTGGTCCCTGAAGATTTCAATCCAACGAGAGGCGTTCGGTCGTTCAAGGAGCCAAGACGCGAACGTTATTTGTCCGTCGACGAATTCATGCGGCTCGGCGAAGCGCTACGCTTAGCCGAAACCGATGGGATTCCTTGGGCCAATCTTACCAAGAAGAAGCAGTCCAAACACGCTCCAAAACCAGAAAACCAAACGACCGTCTTCTCAAGCACGGCCATCGATGCAATCCGTATGCTGATCTTCACAGGATGTCGCTTACGGGAGATCTTGCATCTAACCTGGAAAGAGGTGGATCTGGAGCGAGGACTTCTGTTCCTCGCCGACAGCAAGACGGGCGCCAGGGCAGTCGTGCTGAACCAGCAAGCGCACG